>Ga0213821_1000001_pt1 | contig 2109943 bp, 2195 predicted proteins | sample MC6MC0909MG_FD_179894 | JGI IMG/M metagenome (GOLD analysis project Ga0213821, IMG submission 179894) | Enriched soil aggregate microbial communities from Iowa State University, Ames, United States - MC6-MC0909-MG | ecosystem: Environmental > Terrestrial > Soil > Unclassified | place: USA...
GCTTGGACTCATCGTTGGTGCCGCTGTTAGCTATATCTACATGAAAAAAGTGAATGACTCAAAAATCACTGGTGCTAAACATGTCGCTGAAACAATCGTTGAAGAAGGAAAACGAGAAGCGGAGGCATTAAAGAAAGAAGCACTACTTGAAGCCAAAGATGAAACTCACAAATTTCGAACTGAAGCAGAAAATGACATTCGTGACCGTCGTTTAGAACTTCAAAAACAAGAGAACCGTTTATTGCAAAGAGAAGAAAATCTTGATCGCAAGGATGATGCTCTAAATAAGAGAGAAGCCGGCTTGGAGCGTAAGGAACAGGCTCTAGCTGAAAGACAACAGCATATTGAACAGATGGAGAGCAAAGTGGACGAGCTCGTTGTAACGCAAAAAACAGAACTGGAGCGCATTTCTGCTTTAACAAGAGATGAAGCCAAGGCTATTATCTTAAGCGAAGTAGAGAAAGAGCTAGCAACTGATATTGCTGTCATGACGAAGGAATCTGAAATGCGTGTGAAAGAAGAATCTGATAAAAAAGCACGTGAAATTTTATCACTGGCGTTGCAACGCTTTGCTGCAGACCATGTAGCAGAAACGACAGTCTCCGTTGTAAACTTGCCAAATGATGAAATGAAAGGCCGTATTATTGGTAGGGAAGGTCGAAATATCCGCACACTTGAAACGTTAACAGGTATCGATTTGATTATTGATGATACGCCAGAAGCGGTTATTTTATCTGGTTTTGATCCAATTCGTCGGGAAACGGCTCGACTTGCACTTGAAAAGTTGGTACAGGATGGGCGTATTCACCCTGCTCGCATCGAAGAAATGGTTGAAAAATCTCGCCGTGAGGTAGATGAACAAATTCGTGAAACAGGGGAACAAACGACATTTGAAATCGGTATCCACAATCTACATCCAGATTTAATGAAGATTTTAGGTCGTATGAAATATCGTACAAGCTACGGTCAAAACGTCCTAAAACATTCAGTGGAGGTTGCGCATTTAGCAGGTTTACTAGCTGCAGAGCTTGGTGAAGATGTAGCATTAGCCCGTCGTGCAGGTTTATTGCATGATATAGGGAAAGCAATCGACCACGAAGTTGAAGGTAGCCATGTTGAAATTGGCGTGGAATTAGCTACGAAATATAAAGAACATCCTGTTGTAATTAACAGTATTGCTTCTCACCATGGTGATACTGAAGCAACATCTGTTATTGCGGTATTAGTTGCTGCTGCAGACGCATTATCAGCAGCTCGCCCAGGTGCTCGAAGTGAGACTCTGGAAAACTATATTCGCAGACTTGAAAAATTAGAAGAGATTTCTGAAAGCTATGATGGCGTAGAAAAATCATATGCTATCCAAGCGGGTCGTGAAATCCGTATTATCGTTCAACCAGAAAAAATTGATGACCTAGCATCACATCGACTTGCACGTGATATTCGTAAGCGTATTGAAGAAGAACTAGATTATCCAGGGCATATTAAAGTAACCGTTATCCGTGAAACACGTGCAGTGGAGTATGCTAAATAATAATACATGAGAAGGCTCCTCTTGACTTTCGTCAAGGGGGGCCTCTTTCTATTAAAGAATGAAGAGCACATAAAATCATTTCATCTTCCCAGCAAAAAACATAAGAAGCACCATAGAAAAAGTGTTAGATTGATGGCAGCCAATCTAACACTTTTTCTTATACAACTATGTAATGAGTATCCTCTTGTTTCAACATGAATAAAAGGGTAATAGCGATAATATAATAGGCCATAAAACTTTTTGAAAAAATTCCTAGTGACAACAAAAGAATATAGTATAGCAAGCATATGTTATGTCGAGGGGTGAAGGGTGTTGCAAGAAACAATCACATTACAAGAAGTATTGAAAATAGTACGAAAGCAATTGCTTTTTATTATGAGTTTTGCACTCTTCCTAGCATTGATTACGGCATTTCTTAGTTACTTCATTATTAAACCAACCTATGAGGCGGAAACACAGCTTTTAATCAATCAAAAAAGTAACGATCAATCTCCGTTAGCTATCCAGCAAGTTGAAACAGATTTACGGTTGATTAATACGTATAATGTCATCATTCAAAGTCCTGCTATTTTATCGAAAGTTATTAGTCAACTTAATTTAAATAGTACGCCTGAAAAATTAAAGGAACAGATAACCGTATCGAACGCTAGTAATTCTCAAGTTGTCAATATTGCGGTGCGCGATAAAAAGCCTGACATGGCAGTCGATATTGCAAATACAGTAGCTGATGTCTTTCAAGAGGAGATTCAAGTGTTAATGACAATAGACAATATTAATATTTTGTCAGTAGCAAAATTAGATGATAAGCCTGAGCCCGTTGCTCCTAACAAAACTTTATATATTGTGGCAGCAACAATAATTGGCTTGATAGTAAGTGCCGGCTTTGCTTTATTGCTAGAATGTTTCGATACAACCGTTAAAACAGAGCAAGATATTGAAGAAAAGATTGGATTACCAATTATTGGCATCGTCAGCAAAATGAACGATGCAACCTAAAACATATATACGATGGAATTCCGTAATGTAAGGAGGGTGTATCGATGTCTCAAGAAAAAAGAGCGAATAAAAAAAATTTAAGAAAAATGGGGAGAAAACTTGTAACAGTTGGTAACAGAAATTCCTTTGTTTCAGAGCAATTTCGTACTATCCGAACAAATATTACTTTTGCGATGCCAGACCAAGAAATAAAATCAATCTTAGTGACTTCAGCTACACCAGGAGAAGGTAAATCGACGAATGTAGCTAATTTAGGCGTTGTATTTGCACAAGAAGGGAAAAAAGTTTGTATTGTCGATGCCGATTTACGAAAACCAACCATGCATTATACGTTTCGCTTACAAAATATAAGAGGTCTGTCAAATTTATTGACAACACAATATGACCTATCAGATGTTTTAAATAATACAGATATTCCGAATCTTTTTGTTTTGACGAGTGGACCGATTCCACCTAACCCAGCTGAATTACTATCATCCAAAGCAATGGATAGTGTAATTAGGCAACTAATCAATGATTTTGACATGATTATTTTTGATGCGCCGCCACTGTTATCTGTAACGGATGCACAAATTTTATCCAATAAATGTGATGGAACTCTGTTAATCGTTAATAGCGGCGCCGTGGAAAATGCGAGTGTGCTAAAAGCCAAAATTAGTTTAGAGGCATCAAAGGCCAATATTTTAGGTGTAGTTTTAAACAATTATAAAATACCGCTCGGTGAATATTATGATCAATATTACCATTAGTAAATGTGCGTAGATAAGGAAGTGAATCGTAGTGATAGATATGCACAGTCATATTTTAGTGAATGTCGATGATGGTCCTGAAACAACGGAGGAGACATTCCAATTATTTGAACAAGCTATAGCAGAAGGCATTACAACGATTATTTCTACGTCACATGCACTGCACCCTCTCTATCATGTCCCTTGCCATGTAGTAAATGAACAAATTGCTCAATTCCAACAGGAAATTGACAGACGGAATATGCCGTTAACACTTTGTCTAGGGCATGAGGTGAGATTGGCAGGTAATATAGTTGAGCTTTATGAAAACGGCCAGCTACTCACATTAGCCCAATCGGATTATATGTTACTAGAGCTTCCTTCAGGTTTTATCCCAACTTATACTAGCTCTATCATTTACAACTTATTAACAGCAGGTGTAACACCGATTATTGCACATCCAGAACTTAATGCTACGATTGCGAAAAATCCAACTACATTGGAGCAACTTATACGGGAGGGGGCACTAGCCCAAATTACAGCAGGGAGTTTAGCCGGTAAGTTTGGCAAGTCTATTCAACAGCTTTCCTTGCAATTAGTTCGGTCGAACCTTGTCCATACATATGGGTCGGATGTGCATAACGTCAAGTCACGTCCATTTTTATTTGAGAAAGGTCTTCGATTTTTGGAGAAGGAAAAACAATTGGATGCAATAGATGTTTTTTTAGAAAACAATGAACGAATTATCAATAATCAACCTTTTATAGTTTATGAACCAGAAGATCATTTCACTAAAAAAAGTTGGCAGTTATTTAGGGCTAAGAAAAAATGATGAAGCAAGATGACAACAGCAACGCCATAAAAATGATTGTACGATAGTAGGTATTAAACATTTAGGGGGACAATGTGGGATGAGAGTTGTTTTTATGCGAAGCAATCCAATTTCTCCAGATCCAAGAGTTGAAAAAGAAGTGGACAGCCTTATGAAAAATAACTGGTATGTTCAAATTTTAGCTTGGGACAGAGATAGTAAATATAAAGCAAGAGTGCAGTTTTTGAAGCGAGCTCATGCCATTAAAATCACAAGATTTGGCATCCCTGCTACTTTCGGTGGCGGTTTTAAAAAGAATTTTTTCCCGCTTATACGCTTTCAACTAAAGCTATTCAAATGGCTACTTCAACATAAACATACGTATGATATTATACATGCTTGTGATTTTGATACAGCACTCATTGGCACGATCTGTGGGAAAATACTTCGAAAAAAAGTCATTTATGATATGTTTGACTCCGTGACTGCCCCCTTTCATGGACCAGCCATTATTGGCAAACTAGTTGAAAAAATAGATATTGCGCTATTAAATAGTGTGGATGCGGTTATCATTTGTACAGAAAAGCGCAGAGGTCAAATAGCTAAAGCCTCTCCTAAAAAAATAGAAGTGATTTACAATACCCCACTACATGTGCATCTAAATGATATTGAAAATTTAAATCAGGAAAAAGTAAAGATCGCCTATGTCGGTATCCTGGCAAATAAAAGGCTCATTAAGGAACTGGTGGATATTGTAAAAAATAATCCGCGTTATGAATTACATATTGGTGGGTTTGGTAACCTTGCCGACGAATTGGCACAGACAGCACAGCAATATGACAACATCGTATTTTATGGAAAAATTCCATATGAAAAAACACTAGCATTAGAAAAAAGTTGTGACATAATGACTGCCATTTACGATCCTGAAGTTTCCAATCATTATTACGCAGCACCAAATAAATTTTACGAGGCGCTCATGCTTGGCAAGCCTTTAATTATGGTGAAAAACACTGGCATGTCTGAAGTAGTGGCAGAAAATAATATAGGTGAGCTAATTGATTTTACTCAAGAGAGTCTACAACGAGCGATTGAAAAGCTAATAGAGCGCAAAAAAGATTGGCCTGAAATATCACGCAAAATGAAGTTATTATACGAGGAACAGTATAGCTGGGGGGAAATGGAGAAGCGCATTATTACCCTATACAGCAATTTATAGTAATGACTGAAATTAGCGTAATATTGGACTGCTAGGGGGATTTTATACGCTATGAAGATATTATTTGTTGCGCAAAATTTTCAGATGGGTGGTATTCAAAAAGCTTTAATCAATACGCTGAAAGAAATGAGCGTTGATAAGCAATATGAAATCGATGTGTTTACATTCGGTAAAGGGGAACTTATAAAAGACATCCCCTCGAATGTACATGTAAATAGTGGAGGCTTATTATTACAACTCATTGCCACACCATTTTATCTAGTGAAACAGCGCAAAAACTTGTGGCATATCATCCTTAGAATATTGTGTATGGTCATCGTTCGATTGATAGGCTCTAACAATTTTTATGCACTTCTTTTTAAGAGGCATCGTCATCATACACAATATCATATTGCCATTTCTTATTTTAATGACGCACCGAATAGTTATTTCAATCAAGGAACCAATTTATTTGTTGATCATTATGTACAAGCAGATAAAAAGTTTGCATGGATACATACCGATCCACTAAGAGCAAACTTCAATTACAAAATTTGTGTCAAAACCTATCAAAATTTCGATAGATTAATTTGTGTTTCTGAAGCCTGTAAGCAAAAATTGCTGCTATTTGTCCCTCAATATCAACATAAAATACAAGTTGTCTACAATTTCTTTCCAACAGCAGAAATAGAGGAATTGGCAACACAGTTTACGCCATTTGATAAAGGAAGGATGGATTTCGTATCCGTTGGAAGAATGGATAATGCTACAAAAAGGTTCGACCTTATTCCACACATCTGTAAACTTTTAAAGGAGTCGTCTATCCAGCGATTCCATTGGCGAATTATCGGGGATGGACCAGACCTACTTTATAATAAAAAATTAGCGCTAGATTTAGGTGTTGCTGATGTCGTTGAATTTGTTGGCGAATGTCATAATCCTTATCCATTTATACAACAAAGTGATGCCCTTATTTTAACTTCCGCATATGAAGGATATCCGATGGTAGTGGCAGAGGCTTTAATATTAGCAACGCCTGTTATTACGACGAATTATGCGGCTGCAGGTGAACAAATACGAGACGGGATGAACGGATTGATAACAGATGAGGATATAGAGAATATTTCTGCAGTCATTGCCAGTGTAATCACCGATGAGGGAAGTCTCCAGAAGATGAAACAATATATTCTAGAAAACCGTTATACGAATCAAAAGGCGCAGGAGCAATTAGTATTGGAGTTTGATCGCCAATGACAGTGAAAAATATTCATGTCAGTATTTTAATTTGTATTGTTTCCAGTATATTTGTCGTATTAAAAATGTATACGGGTAGTAATTTATTTCTTGTCGTTTTTATGCTTTTCATAATGACCGCAATGTTGTTAGATAAACAACCACATCGAGTAGAATATTTGCTGTTTTTTATTTCATGGGTGTATGTCATCAAGTTCGATTTAACAAGCTATTCGCTTTTTGTCGTGCTTAGTTTTGTATATATAGTGTTAAGTCTAATCACTCTTTTTATGCTAAACAAAAGTATTTCAACACGGTTAGTCATCACTTATGCGTTATTTGGGTGCTTTGCCGTAGGGGCAACGCTGTTTAATCATGGCAATTTAATCGAAGTGTTGGGTTTTGTATTGAATTATAGTGTGATCTTTTTTGCAGTGGTGTTTATCGATTCAAACACCTATTTTAAAAGATATACGTATGTCTATGCGACAGGTTTATTAGCTGCTGCCATTGTTCGTTGGATAAGCTTTTCTGTGCAAGAGATTGACAGCTTTATTCAGTCAATGACAATTGTCAATACAGTAAAGACAACAAGTACTTTAAATACAAGGTTTACAGGTTTAGATTTAGATCCGAATTATTTTAGTTTGCAAATACTTATCGCCATTACTTGCTTATTAGTCCTTTTTTATTACGATAGCAAAAAGGAAGTTAAACCGATTGTGTTCATCATGATATTAGCAGTTTTTGGCGTTTTTACGTTTTCCAAAATGTTTATCATCACATGTATCGCATTCATTTTATTAACGTTTATCATATTTGTAAAAAACAATGTAAAAACAGCATTGAAGTTTGCTTCGTTTATTATCGCGATTTGTAGTGTTGTTCTGTTTTTCTTTTACGAGAAATTAATCGAAATATATAAGATTCGTTTTTTTGGAGCAGGGACGTCAACCGATGCTATTACGACTGGGCGATTAAGTAGTTGGCATATGTTTGCCGCGGAAATTTTACAAAGCACTAAAATATTCCTTGTGGGGGCGGGTTTTGGAACGAGTTTCTCTAAGGAAAAAATGGCCCATACAATATACTTATCAACGCCTTATTATCTAGGGCTGATAGGAATTGTACTTGCACTACTATACATCTTCAGCCTCAATCAAGTTCTTCGTCAAAATATTGGTACTAGTAAAGAAATAACCTTTCAACTATTTGCGATCAACGCAATACCCCTCTATATAATGTTAATTGCCAACATTGTCTTAGATTCAATTGTAATGGACTATTTCCCTTTTCATATTATGTTCATTATGTTTGCCTTAACGCTTCAGAAAAATCAGGAGAGAAGGATGGCAGGGAGGTGAGCCAATGCCATTTTTAAGTATGATGGTACCGATTGATAATCGTGGCATTGTAAAACAAGCGCGTGGTTTAAATCATCAATTGAAATCTGTAACACAAGGCAATGAAACTTTGAAACGAAATAGACGTGAATAATGCGAACAAAGAAAATTATGTTAAATTTATTTTCCAATGTGACGTTGCAAATTGTTACGGCAATTATTAATTTTATTATGCCTCGTTTATTTATGACAACTTACGGCTCCGCTACGAATGGACTTGTTACATCAATTAAGTATTTTTTAAGTTACTTAAGAATTGTAGAAGCGGGAGCGGGCAGTGCTTCCATCGCTGCACTATATAAACCTTTGGCAATGAATGATAAAGACCAGATAAACGGCATTCTGTCTGCTACTCACTATTTTTACAGACGGTCGGGCACGATATTTGTTGTTTTAGTAGCCCTTTTAGCAATCGGCTATCCATTACTCGTAAGCAAAGAAATCAGCCCACTTACTGCCTTTTATTTGGTGCTTGTGCTCGGTCTCAGTGGCGTATGGGAGTATTTTTTAATTGGTAAATATTTAGTACTTCTAACAGCAGATCAAAAAAGCTATATTATTTTCCGTATTCAAACAGCTTTATTGATTGCTAGTACAATACTTTCCTATGCTTTACTTACGCTTGGTTATTCCATTGTTATAGTTGTTGGTAGTGCTAGCATTTTATTATTACTAGATATTCTTTTTTTAAAAGTATATGTCCAAAAAAAATATCCGTATTTCAATAGTAGTGTCAAACCCAATACGCCAGCAATTAGTCAAAAATGGGATGCTTTTATCCATCAAATTGCTTCATTAGTTGTGTTTAACACACCAATTATATTAATTTCTATTTTTCTTGGGCTTACAGAGGTTAGTGTATTTACGGTGTACAATATGGTATCTAATGGAGTGACATTGTTTATTTCAGCTTTTTCAGGAGCGATGTTAGCGGCCTTTGGGGATATACTTGTAAAAGAAGATCGAGAGGCACTACAAAGGCATTTTCATCATTTTGAATATGTGTTTTTTGCAGTCGTTGCCTTCTGTTATACATGTACAGCTATTTTAATTTTACCATTTATGACAGTCTATACAGCGGGTATTGACGATGCAAACTATATAAGACCGGGGCTAGCGACACTTTTGGTCATTGGTGGCATTGCCAATGCGCTTCGAATTCCTGCCACTACATTAGTCAATTCGGCTGGACATTTCAAAGAGACAAAAATTCGTGCTATTATCGAAGCGGCTATTAGCTTTTGTGTCTCCTTTATTTTAGTTCAATTTATAGGTGTTGAAGGAATCTTAATCGGTACGCTATGTTCGTATGTATATCGAACGTGCGATTTAATGCTTTATACCTCTAAAGTAATATTAAAGGGGTCAATATTTGTTACACTTAAAAAACTTGCCATTAATGGTATTTTGGCTTTTGTTGCAGCCTTTCCGTTTCTGTTCTTCATTGAATTACATATAGCAACTGTCGGAGCATGGCTTGTTGCAGCTGTCTGCATTTCTATATGGACGATCACTGTTATTTTTATTGGCAACTTTATATTCCAACCGATAACAACGCGTACTATTTTACTACACTTAAAGCGAGTTATTGCCCGTCACTAAACGTTTTCTTTGCTTAGAAATAACCAGTTGCGAAAGAAATATTTTTAGTAAGATTTGTAGCTTGTCTTGAAATGGCGTTGGACATATCCAATATAGAGAACAATGTCATTAACTATTTCGTTGAACGAAGTTTTTCGGTTATTGTCAGTACTTTTGTAGAGCCAGTGCAAGCGAACGTAAATCCACGAATAACAACATTCGTGCGTGAAAAGCTAAAGAATCCTTCAGTCATCATCAAAATAATAAAATCGGATATGATTTTTCCCTTTATTTTTGCGGTAGATGAAGATAAAATGGTAAACTCTAATGAGTGTTATTGAAAGAAAGAGTGGTTTTGAAAAATGAAAGTACTATTTATTGGAGATATCGTCGGTTCAATTGGCCGAGATGCGGTAGAAAAATATTTACCACGATTAAAAAAGAAGTACAGTGCAGATGTCGTTATTGCCAATGGTGAAAATGCAGCAGCAGGTCGTGGTATTACACGCAATATTTATAATGACTTATTACAAATGGGTGTAGATGTTATTACGATGGGGAACCACACTTGGGATAACAAAGATATTTTTGATTTTATTGATGATGCCGAGTATTTAATTCGTCCAGCGAACTTTTCACCAGAGGCGCCTGGTAAGGGTATGGTGCAAATTTCGAAAAAGGGCGTTACGTTATCGGTAATCAATTTACACGGTCGTGTATTTTTGCCACCGCACGAAGATCCATTTGCAATGGCAGAGGAATTAATCGAAGAAGCGCATAAAACTTCGCCGCTTGTCTTTGTGGATTTCCATGCAGAAGCGACAAGTGAAAAAATCGCACTTGGCTGGCACTTGGATGGTAAGGCATCAGCCGTTGTTGGGACACATACGCATGTGCAAACAGCGGATGCACGTATTTATCCTAATGGTACTGCTTATATTACAGACGTCGGCATGACAGGCCCTTATGATGAAATTTTAGGGATGACAAAAGAAAGTGTCATTTATAAGTTCCAAACAAATATGCCATCACGTTTTGAAGTACCGAAAAAGGGCCGTGATGTGTTAAGTGGCTTTTTTGTTGATATTGATGATAAGACAGGGAAAGCTCTTCACTGTGAAAGAATATATATTAATGAAGATTATCCGTTTCAAGGGTAATTTGAAAAACTACTGTGCAAAGGTTTTGTGCAGTAGTTTTTTTGTGGATAAAGTTGTTGTAATGAAGAAAAGTAGCGTAAATTTTATGACTTTCTAATATATAAAAAATGAAAATAGTCTATTTTCAATTTGTCGAGCATAAAATGACCTATCGACAATAACTTGAGGTCCAAAATAAAGGGGGACATGAGTTGTTGAGCGTAAACACTATTCGCGAAACGGGGAGGAATAATTGTGGATTCATTAAAAGTATCGTCACGCTCTAATCCAAATTCAGTTGCAGGTGCATTAGTCGCGGTAATCAGAGAAAAAGGGCAAGCAGAAATGCAGGCAGTTGGGGCAGGTGCACTTAACCAAGCCGTAAAAGCAGTGGCTATTGCACGCGGATTTGTAGCGCCAAGTGGTACAGATTTAATTTGCGCTCCGGCGTTTGCCGATATTTTAATTGCTGGTGAAGAACGTACAGCCTTAAAGTTGCTAGTAGAAAAACGTGTTCGATAATAAAGTAGAACTTTAATCGGTGGGGGCAACCCCACCGATTTTAAGTGCCATTCTAAGTGCCAGGCACCGAAACGATTCTGAATATTTAAATATTTAGAGGGGAGGAGCGAAGTAAACTCCTGCTCAGCATACACATAACATAAGCCGCAACCAATCGCCCGTTAGCGATGGTTGCGGCTTATGTTGTGTCGGCGGAAAGTGCCCACCAAAAGTGCCAGGCACTCAAACAATTCTCAAACAATTTGTATTACTTAAATCCAATAAAATAATACTAAACAATGTACAGCGAATCAGTGCGTTCATTTTTATATTTAATTGATTTGAAAATTACAACTTTTTGAACGATATTTTCAGTCAAAGGTCTGAATTTCGCCTAATTCATTGAATAACAATAGTGTAGACCGTTTCTTCGTGTTAAACTTATGAAGGAAAAAAATAATAGTATACATTGGATTTTAAGGAGTTGTTGAGATGTTACATCAGCTTTCGTGGAAAGTCGGTGGGCAACAAGGTGAAGGGATCGAGAGTACAGGTGAGATTTTCTCGATGGCAATGAATCGTCTAGGTTATTTCCTATACGGTTATCGTCACTTCTCTTCTCGTATAAAAGGTGGCCACACTAATAATAAAATTACAGTTCGTCCAACAGAAGTACGTTCTATTGCGGATGATTTAGATATTTTAGTGGCGTTCGATCAAGAAACAATCGACGTCAATTATAAAGAACTAACAGAAAAAGGTATTATTTTAGCTGATGCAAAATTTGAACCAGTAAAGCCTGAAGATTCAAAAGCACCATTATTTGCTGTACCGTTCACAGAGGTAGCGGCAGAGCTTGGTACAACATTAATGAAAAACATGGTTGCAATCGGAGCTACCGCTTCACTTTTAAACTTAGAAGATGCTGTGTTCCAAAATGTTGTGGATGATATCTTCGGTAAAAAAGGTGAAGAAGTTGTTCAGAAAAACATGGAAGCTATTGCACGCGGTCATGAAATGATGAATGAACTATTAGGCGATCGAATTGGTGAGTGGGCATTAGCACCAGCTGATGGTAAACGCCGTATGTTTATGATCGGCAATGATGCAGTAGCACTTGGTGCACTAGCTGCTGGGACACGCTTTATGGCAGCATACCCAATTACCCCTGCATCAGAAATTATGGAATATCTTATTAAAAAATTGCCGAAATTCGGTGGTGCAGTTATTCAAACAGAAGATGAAATTGCTGCAGCGACGATGGCAATTGGCGCAAACTTTGGTGGTGTGCGTTCGTTCACAGCGTCTGCAGGTCCTGGTCTGTCATTGATGATGGAAGCAATCGGGCTTTCAGGTATGACTGAGCAACCTCTCGTTGTGATTGATACACAACGTGGCGGTCCATCTACTGGTTTACCAACGAAGCAAGAACAATCAGATTTAATGGCAATGCTTTATGGTACGCATGGTGAAATTCCGAAAGTAGTCATCGCACCTTCTACAATGGATGAAGCGTTCTTTGACACAATTCAAGCGTTTAATATTGCAGAGGAATTACAATTGCCTGTTATTTTAATGACGGACTTACAATTATCACTTGGTAAACAAACGGTTGAACCATTCGATTACAAAAAAATTGAAATTCGTCGCGGTAAAATTGTCACTGACGATATTGAAGCTTCAGCAGATAAATCTTACTTCAAACGTTATGAAGATACAGAAGACGGTATTTCGCCACGCGTATTACCAGGTCATTTAAACGGTATCCACCACGTTACAGGTGTTGAGCATGATGAAACAGGGAAGCCATCTGAAGCAACTGGCAATCGTCGTACACAAATGGATAAACGCTTCCGTAAACTTGATGCGTTGAAGTTTGATACACCAGTTTACAAAAATGCACCGCATGAAGAACCAGATGTTTTATTAGTAGGCTTCAACTCAACACGTGGAGCGATTGAAGAAGTACAAGAGCGTTTAAACGCACAAGGTTTAAAGGTGAATCACGCGCATATTCGCCTAATTCACCCATTCCCATCTGCTGATATGGCACCTCTTGTGGCAAAAGCGAAAAAAGTAATCGTAGTAGAAAACAACTACACAGGTCAATTAGCGAATATCATGAAAATGAATATTGGCGGTCACGATAAAATTGAGATGATTACAAAATACAACGGTACGCCGTTCTTGCCAGGTGAATTAGAAAATAGAGTGAAGGAGTTGACTCGCTAATGGCAACATTTAAGGATTTTCGTAATACAGTGAAACCAAACTGGTGCCCGGGTTGTGGCGACTTCTCAGTACAGGCTGCCATTCAACGTGCAGCAGCAAATGTAGGCATTGAACCAAATGAACTAGCAGTTATTTCAGGGATCGGCTGTTCAGGTCGTATTTCGGGTTATATTAATTCATACGGTTTCCACGGCATTCATGGCCGTGCACTACCAATTGCACAAGGATTAAAAATGGCAAATCGTGATTTAAATGTTATCGCCTCTGGTGGTGACGGAGATGGTTTTGCGATTGGTATGGGGCATACAATTCATGCTATCCGTCGTAACATCGATATCACATATGTTGTTATGGATAACCAAATTTATGGTTTAACAAAAGGCCAAACATCTCCACGCTCGGCTGCTGGTTTTATTACAAAATCAACGCCAGGTGGTGCAATTGAGCCATCTTTAAAACCTTTAGAAGTAGCTTTAACAAGTGGTGCAACGTTTGTGGCACAAGGCTTCTCAACGGACATTAAAGAATTAACAGCTTTAATTGAAGCGGGCATTAACCATAAAGGCTTTTCTTTCATCAACGTATTTTCACCATGTGTTACTTACAACAAAGTGAATACGTACGATTGGTTTAAAGAAAACTTAACAAAGCTAGCAGATATTGAAGGCTATGATAATGCTGACCGTGGCATGGCAATGCGCACAGTAATGGAGCATGAAGGCTTAGTAACAGGTATTATTTATCAAGATAAAGAAACAACTTCTTATCAAGAAAAAGTACCTGGCTATGCTGAGTTGCCATTAACGGATATCGACATTAAAATGAGTGAAAATGAATTCGATGCACTTGTGCAGGAGTTTATGTAACATTTTAATATTTCTAAAGGCAACAAGAGCTTTCTCTTGTTGCCTTTCTTGTTGGAAAAGTAATTTCCTTGTATGATGACGAAATAAACCATGTACAAAGAAAGAAGGGTCCTGCACCCCTAAAGTTAGAGTCAAAATCTAACTTTAGGGGTGTTTTTTATATGGTGAAATACAGTGAAGTAATCGCATGTGCTATTTGTAAATTTGACTCAAAAAAAAATGGCAATCCCCAAGGATGCCATCTTTTGTTTAGCCGTTATGACTGAAATTAGCTGTTGTGAATTCGAAATTGTCCGAATTGTCGGGGTGCGCTTTACAACGAACACGATATGTTTTCGTGGCACCGTATGTCGGTGAAAACGATACGTTTGTACCGTTATACTTCGAAGTACCCGAACGCGAGCCGATTTCTGACCATCCTGACCAACCAGAACCTGTGTGCCATACGTCTAGATATACCATGAATGGGAATTGCGACGATTGTGCATTCACTAAATTCTTTACTGTAACCGCAATATAACCTGATTGTGAAGCCGCACATACCGTTCCATTTGTAATATGACCGCCATTAAATGAAATATTTGCACATTGCATAAATAAAAACCTCCTGTAATTTGTTGTTAAGTAATAAGGCGTCTGCTTTATTGCTTACACTACATATGTAACGTGAACACCAACTTTTGTGACGTTCCATGGAAAAAATATTAAAAGAAAAGACGTTTAGAAGAACCTCCAAATCGTTACTTAATTGAAAGTGTACTCGTAGTGGAATAAGGCGCTACAAATTATAGAATAAGTAGAAACAACATCTAATAATAAACTATATAGTAGAGGAAAAGCCTTTCCATTCGGGGAAGGCTTTTTTCTTTTTTAAAATTATTTAATTTCTCGCAATCTATTAATAATAATCACAACAAAATAGAAAGTAACTAAAATTTAGTAGCATTATTAAAGAACGTATGTTCCTGAAATTAATATTACCTATGTTGTCACAAAATGCATAAATTACCACACATTCCATCGTAGTGAGCGGATCTTTCACTAAGGTGAGTTAAATGCTCATTTTGGTGAGAAGGGAGAAATTATAAGGGAAAGGCTCTCAAATCTGCTCATAAAAAAGAAAAAGGAGAGATAACGATGGATGAAATGGTATTGAGAGTGCAAAGATGGGTTAATCAGGAGTATAGTCACTTACCAGGGTTTAATGAAAGGGTACCTGAAAATGGAAAGGTAGGTTGGCCAACGGTGTACGGTTTAACCCGAGCGTTGCAACTTGAATTAGGAATTACTAATACTGCCAATAGCTTTGGTCCAACAACTGCTAGTGCGTATAATCGTTTCGGTATTCTTGAATTAGGAAAAGTTCCAGATACTGATCAAGCGAAAAATATTGTAATGATCCTTCAGGGAGCAATGTATTGCAAGGGATATAATCCAACTGGATTTACAGGAACATTTGGTGAGGGGACAAAAGCAGGGGTTATTAATTTACAAACCGATGCTGGATTACCTGTGCAAGATGGGAAAGTTTATGACTATGTTTTTAAAGCTTTCTTAACAATGGATGCTTATCGCCTCACGCCAGGTGGAGATGCAAAAATAAGACAAATCCAACAAGATTTAAATAATAAGTATTACAAAACTGCTGGAGTTCAACCAACAGATGGTCATTATCAACGAGGTACAAATAAAGCTTTAGTGTATGGCTTGCAAACAGAAATGGGAATTCCTGCAGCTTCTCAAACTGGCTCGATTGGTCCTGCGACAAAGGACGGATTGCCCATTTTAAAAGAAGGTAGTTCGGGTAGGTTTGTTACATTATTCCAATATGCGTTATATTTTAATGGCTATGATTCTAGTCCATTTTCAACAACATATAATGCGCTTATAGTAAATAAAGTTAAGGAATTCCAAGGATTCACACTACTTCCTGTTGATGGTGTTGCTAATAAGTCAACTTGGTTATCAGCATTAGTTAGTACGGGGGATCCAAGTCGAAAAGGAACGGCTTGTGATTGTATAACGGAAGTCACTTTAGAGAGGGGCAAAGCTTTAAAGGCTGCTGGTTATGAAACTGTAGGACGTTATCTTACTAATGTTACAGGTGGTATAAATAAAAAACTACAACCAGGTGAATTGAAAAATATTTTTGATGCCGGATTATCTGTATTTCCAATTTTTCAAACTTATGGTGCACAGGCTTCAAGTTTTAATGCGAAACAAGGTGGATTGGATGCAAAAGCAGCATACGATGCAGCAAAAGGTTATGGATTCCAAGATGGTACTACTATTTATTTTGCAGTTGATTTTGATGCATATGGGACAGATATTACGGATAATATTCTTCCTCATTTCAATGCCATAAATAAGAAAATGGTTCAACTTGGTGGATCTTATAATGTAGGTGTTTATGGGCCTCGAAGCGTATGTATTCAAGTTTCAGAGAAAGGTTATGCAAAAACAAGTTTTGTTAGTGGGATGTCCACAGGATTTAGTGGGAATTTAGGCTATCCGCTACCAAAAAACTGGGCTTTTGATCAAATTTCAACGATTAAAGTTGGATCAGGTAGTGGTGCTATCGAAATAGATAATAATATTAAATCAGGTCGAGATAATGGTGTTACGAAAACAGAAATTGATAAGTTACCCTTTACACTTCAGCTTGTTGAAATGGCGAGAAATGCGTATGAGGATGATCTACAAGTGGATATTTTTGTAAGTCCGGGAGGTTGGACGTTATACAAAAAGGATACAAATTCATTTACTTCTTTTGATGTACATGTGTATAGAAAAGAAATTTCTATAGGAAAATATGCTTATACAGTTGCCTTTAGAGGTTCACAGGAGTGGCAGGACTTTGTAGTAGATCTCGCACAAGTAATACTAAACATGGGTGGTTTACAAATTGATGATGCTGTTAATTATGTTAGAAAATTAATACAAACTGATTCTGAAATGATGAGTCATATGTATATCACAGGTCATTCACTAGGTGGGTACTTAGCACAATATGTACAAAGCGAATTGATTGATGAAAATTTACCTTGGGTTGAATCAAACGCAGTGACATTTAATGCGCCAGGTTTTAGTCCTAGTATCAGTTTTGTTGATATTGCACATAAATTAAAAGTAACCCTAAAAGTTGCGAATGATAAACTTAAAAAATATGATGATCTTATAGTTAATCATCGTATTGGCAAAGATGCTATAAGTTTTTTTGGAGATGACTTAGGAACGGTGTATACTTATGTAGTTCCGTTTGATGGTGCAAATCCTATATTTTATCATAGTCTAGATCGCTTCTATGAAGTAGATTTAATATAGAAGTGTTTCTAGTAAAGTCACTATATCCTGATAGGAAACTAGCTGGTTTTTTATGAATATTTAACAGTTGATTTTATGGAAAATAGAGTCTTATCTCAATCGAGAAGAAGAGCAAAAAAATAAGGTGACTTCCTATTATTGGGGTTTGGTATATTTATAAGACTATTAAAAGTCCTCCAGATTGTTTAACTGGAGGACTTTCGTTTTCACATAATTATCGTTATTGAGAGTAGATTAATATTAGCTTATGAGTCTTAAAAGTAAAATTAGGACAATTAGATGTACAGAGATAATATATTTTTTTAAAAACACCGGTCATGTTATTCAGCAATTGGACCAGTATCCCAGCGTTTCATGCTTGGAGCAAACCACCAGTTAGACTGGTGGTTCTGATTTATGTCGATAAAACTATAGAGCTGCTAATACCTCAGCTACTGCATACATATGCAAGACTTAGCTAGTTGGGCAGGTGACTTATATACTGTCGTAATTAATGTTTTTAACCACAGAGGAGATTCAGAGTACACAGGAACACTCGAACACGTTTCTACGTATTTGTGGCGGTCGCAGAAATGCTTCTCAGAGTAGAAGACACCTTTGCTTACAAGAGTGCTAGATGTGTTCACAGGATAAAACACGCCTCATATAGGCAATTTTTAAAACAGTTGCATTAGTACGGTCTATTACAACAAGAAGACATACCTATTTTTGGATGCATTTTCATTGATACACACCCAATATATTTTTCATGAAACATCAAATTATTTTACTTGTTTTTTAAATCATTTACTATTTTTTATTTCTTAAATTGCCAGTACATGGTGGGGTTTCCTGTGTATCATCCTATGCCAATTAGAACAAACAGGTATGAGATCTGTTCTTAGGTCAAAAGGTTGTTCAATACCTTTAAAAGTATTTAGAGGCTTTATATGATGGACTTCAATATATTCCTTTCCTCGGTCGCCATATACTTCTTCAAAATTAAAACTACACACTTTGCGCAAAAAACAAGCTTATCCACGTCAATGGGAATAAACTTGTTTTTGTATTCTAACCGCCCGTATTGCATAAGAACTCAAAGTTCAACAAGATGCCTGTGCCAGAGAGCCTAAATCAATTTGAATACTGTGCCAAACTTTGAATTTTGCTATGCCAGGCATTTTGACGAAAAAAAAGAGTGTCAAACATGGTGGTTATTTATTTTTTATTGTGCCAAATATTGAATTTACTTATGTCAAAGAAGTTGAAACTGATGGTTGGTTTAAGAAGGCTTGTTGTATTGTATGTGTCAAACATTTTGGAAAACAACAAAAAGCATTAGAATTTGGCAGTAACAACAAGGGCCAAACCATTGTCGTTACTGCCTTTTTAATTGAATAACCATTCTACAACTGTGTATATTTTTTGGAGATACCATTATTCACAAATAATATTTTCTCTCTTAGTAGCACGTTTATTAATCGGCGGGTATGAGTTCGGTATTTTCCCTGTCTTATACCGGCTAGTTATTGTGAGATTTATAAGCTCTAACCCAATGCTAAAAAAAGAACAGCAACCCGAAGGTTGCTGTCTTAATTTTAGCGTTCCACAATAAATGCGGAAGTACGGTTGACGTAAGTATTACCGTTAAAGTAATAAACAGTACGAATTCGATATGAACCTGCCTTTCGACCTGAAAGTGACCAACGGAAGCATGCAGAATTTGAAAAATATCCCGAATGAGAATCAACATTTGTCCAAGATGTACCATTCCAATACTGTAAATAAGCAGTGTATTCCAGTCGTGTTCCTTGTGCCGTACCGTCTTTGTATCCGTGACAGAATTCAATATACGTCGACCAACTAACGTATTTATTTACGTCCGTAGAGCCATTGATAATATTGAGAAAATTTTTCTCCTGTTCTACAATATCATGATAATCAGCCATTCATAAAACCCCCTAGTTTTTTTTGTAAACTTCTTGGTTACCGTTTACATTATTACATGTGAAAAAGAAATGCTTTATTGTGACAGTGACCAAAAAATAAGATATAGAAGTGGGGTAGTGCCCCTCTAAAAGTTAGATTTAAGATTTTATTGCTTCTGTAGGAGGTGGAGCCGTGCCCGCGGAAAGCGAAGTGGACTTTTACGATTTTAGAAATACGATATTATGCGAGGTATCTATGAAAGTGCCAGGCACTCAAACAATTAACATGAATTTTACTTAATGAAAATCAATTCAATGGTTAATAGAGGGCATACGCGGGTAAAATTAAAGGAAAAAATGATACAATAAAAGAAAAAAGAGGCGATGTTCGTGAATAATATCATTGATTTTATTGCGAAAAAAAAGGAACGAGAAGAACGGCAACGTGCCCGAGACTTAGAACGGTATGTTGCGACTCATTGTAAATTTCATCAGCCAGAAAATATTGATGCACTCGTTGATGGGAAAGTAATTGAAGTGAAAGATCATACGTTGTTTTTGGGTTTTTTATCCATATTAAAAGATGAGCAAATTGAGCCCCTTCATATCTTTCAGGACGTTTTCACCTTAGAACCTATCCGTTTTGAAATGGCCTACAACATGAAGTGGTGGTCAGTTGTGCAGCTTGCTTTTACATTTTTAACGATTTTAAAAGAAAATGAACCGCATACATATGCCGATTTTCTAGGATTATCTTGAGTGATCTAGGGTGTGTGCACGTCTGAAAAACGAACCAAACGTGCGCATACAGTACTGGATTCCCCTTTTGTTTTACTTCAACAAAACACCCTTGTCTTTACAATTCCTCTAAACCTTCACATAGATTTATAAATTCTCAATAATGTTTACCAAATATTTTAAAGCCATCCATACTTGCTTAATGTTTGTTTTATAAGATTACTGTTGTAAGCAAATAAAAATAAACATCAACAAATGGAGGGTCCTACGCATGACAATTCACAAGTTATGGAAGAAAGCTTTAATCGGTGCTTTAGCAATTTCTATGTTAGCCGCTTGCTCTGACAGTTCTGCTAATTCAAAAGAGGTAAATGGTGATGTAACACTTGATGAACTAATGGAAAAAGCAAAACAAGAAGGCACTGTCAATTCTGTCGGTATGCCAGATACATGGGCAAACTGGGTTGAGACTTGGCAAGAACTTGATACAGAATATGCTATTAAACATCAGGACACAGATATGTCGAGTGCGGAGGAACTAGCTAAATTTGAAGCAGAAAAAGAGGATGCAACGGCTGATATTGGCGATGTCGGTATTGCCTTTGGACCGATTGCCAAAGATAAAGGCCTAACATTACCGTACAAAACGTCGTATTGGGATGATATTCCTGACTGGGCAAAAGATGAAGAAGGCCATTGGATTGTTGGCTATACAGGCACAATTTCATTTTTAACAGATACAAACAATGTGAAAAACCCACCAACCTCTTGGGCGGATCTTAAAAATGGAGATTATCATGTCAGCATAGGCGATGCACTAACAGCGAACCAAGCGCAATTTGCGATATTAGCTGCCGCAATGGCTTTCGGAGGCGATGAATCCAATATTCAGCCGGGTATTGATTTCTTTGCAGATTTAGCGCAACAAGGACGTTTACAAGGCGATCCTTCTGTCGCGAATTTAGAAAAAGGGGAAATCGATGTCGCCATTTTGTGGGACTTCAATGCACTAGGCTATCGTCAGCAAATTGATGAACAGCGTTTTGACGTAGTGATTCCATCAGAAGGCTCTGTCACATCAGGCTATGCCACGGTTATTAATAAGTATGCGAAAAATCCGTATGCTGCCATGTTAACAAGAGAATATATTTTATCGGATGCTGGACAAGAAAACTTAGCAAAAGGGTATGCGCGACCAATTCGTGAAAATGTGCCATTATCTCAAGAAGTGAAGGATTTATTACTGCCAGCGGAAATGTATAAAAATGCCCAACCAGTTAACGATCAAAAACAGTGGGAAGAAACTACAAAGCAAATTCCTCAAATGTATCAAGAGCAGGTATTAATTCATGCCAAATAATAAAGTCGCTCTTATCGTCATTGATGCACTTCGATTTGATACAGCCTGTACACATATGGGGTTTATGCAACATTTAGTAGAACGCAAGATGGCCGCGCGCTATGAAGTTCGCTCAGAGGTACCGGCTTTATCGCGACCATTATATGAAACGATTTTAACGGGCACACCGCCGCTTGTTCATGGTGTAACTAGTAATATGACCGTGCGCTTATCGACACAAAGTAGCTTATTTCATTTAGCAAAGTCCAGCGGTTTATCTACAGCAGCAGCAGCTTATTATTGGGTAAGTGAGCTATACAATCGTGCGCCTTTCCATCATATGGAGGATCGTTTGCAAATCGATAAACAGCTGCCGATTGAAAATGGTTTGTTCTATTTTGAAGATCACTACCCAGATAGTCATGTATTTGCCGATGCGGCATGGTTAATGGATCAAAAACAGCCAGATTTCTTATATATTCATCCGATGAATGTCGATGATGATGGGCATAAGTTTACCGCAAATTCAGCGCAATATCGTAATCGTGTATTAGCTGTGGACGCACTATTATCACTCTTTATTCCCAAATGTTTGGCGCAAGGATATGATGTCATCGTCACGGCAGATCATGGCATGACGAGTGATGGCAATCATGGCGGCTCAACGATAGAAGATCGTCATGTGCCAATGTTTGTTATCTCTCAAGTTGTGAAAGCAGGTGTAAAAGTTGGTGTGGTATCGCAGCTACAAGTAGCACCTCTCTGTTGTCATTTATTGAATATAGAGCCTTCAGAGGAAATGGTTCCTCTATTAGTAGAAGGTGTCCAAACAGTAAAACAAACGAATTAATTCATGAATGTGTATAAATTTTTAAGTTAGAAAGAAGTGGTAGTTTTGATATCGAGACGGCAATCTTTTGTCTGGCTTACACCGTTCCTGCTCATTGTCCTGCTATTTTTTCTCGTGCCATTACTGTATATGCTCATAACGAGTTTTAGTAATAGCGAAGGCTTTACGTTGGCGCAATATCAATCTGTATTAACAAATCGCTATATTTTACAAGGGTTTAAAAATAGTGTGACGTTATCTGTTATTTCGGCAGTTATAGCGCTAATCGTTACGTTGTTTGCAGTCTATGCAATCACGCGCTTTTCACAGCAAGTACAGGAGAAAATTTTAATACTAACCAATTTAACATCCAATTTTTCAGGTATTCCATTAGCTTTTGCCTTTATTGTCTTACTAGGTAATAGCGGGCTCTTTACATTGCTATTTGATAAATGGGAAATAGGCGCTTTATCGTCCTTTTCCCTCTATAGCTGGAGCGGTTTATTGCTCATTTATATTTATTTTCAACTGCCGTTAGCTGTGATGCTGCTATATCCGATTTATGATGGGCTACAGCAGCAATGGAAGGAAGCGGCTGCACTTTTAGGTGCATCGACGTGGCAGTTTTGGTTAAAAATTGGTATTCCGGTAATGTTACCGGGCATTGTTGGCACTTTTAGTGTGCTGTTTGCCAATGCAATGGGGGCTTATGCATCTGCCTACGCTTTAACGAGTAGTAATTATAATTTAGTGGCTATTCGCATTGGCGCACTCATTAAGGGCGATATATTTGCACAGCCCGAGTTGGCAAGTGCAATTGCTGTGCTATTAGCAGTAACAATGGTGACCGCGATGTTAATTAGTGAATGGAGCATTAAGAAAACAAGGGGGAAATTATAGTGAAAAAAAGAAGCTTTGCACAGATCATTTTCCTCCTATTAATTTCATATTTGCTAATACCGATTGTCGCGACAATGCTTTATGCTTTTTCATCCAAGTGGCATAAAACAATTTTTCCAGAAGGGCTGACCTTTAAGTGGCTTGCTACATTGTTCCAAGATACAGACTTTATACAGGCATTTGGACGCTCAGTCTTGCTTGCGGGAGGTGCGGTTATCATCGCTTTAATCGTCATTGTCCCTGCAATCTTTGTGATTGTTTTATATTTTCCAAAGTATGAAAAATGGATTCAAGTGGCTGTCGTGATGGTCTATTCATTTCCAGGCATCATTTTAGCCGTAGGGTTAATCCGCGTCTATTCCACAGTAGGTGTACCGATGATTTTGGTTGTATTGGGTGCCTATGTGATTGGAATTTTGCCTTATATTTATCAAGGCACGCGCAATAGCTTACGGAATGTAGATGCAAGGCAATTGTTAGACGCAGCACAATTATTAGGGGCAACGAAAACGCAAGCATTTACGAACATACTATTGCCTACCGTTTATCCGGGCTTATTTGCTGGCGCGTTATTATCGTTTTCGGTGCTGTTTGGCGAATTTGTGCTTATTAATTTAGTAGTCGGCTCGCGCTTTGAAACGGTGCAAATCTATTTAATGAAAAAGCTAAGTACGAGCGGCCATATTGCTAGTGCGGTTGTTTTTATTTATCTCGTTCTTATGGGCTTATTAACGTTTGCTATTGCAATCGTAACAAAACGTTCGAAAGGTGCTATGAAAATATGAGCTATATTGTCATTGAAGGACTTCATAAAAAATATGACGAAACAACCGTTTTATCAAATATTGCTATGACAATTGAAAAAGGTCAGTTTATTACGCTGTTAGGGCCGAGCGGTTGTGGCAAGAGTACCATTTTACGTATTGTTGCGGGTTTAACGGATGCAACAGCGGGAAGCATTCAAATTGAAGGAAAAAACATGAGAGGGATTGAACCGAAAGAACGTCAAGTAGGGATGGTTTTTCAATCCTACGCGTTATTTCCGAACATGACCGTGAAGGAAAATATAGCATTTGGCTTGCGTATGCAAAAAGTAAACAATGCAGAAATAGAAGAACGTGTACAAGAAATGTTAGCCCTCGTTCATTTAACAGAAAAATCGAATGCCTATCCGAAAGAATTGTCTGGCGGGCAACAGCAACGTGTAGCTCTTGCACGTGCGCTCATCGTACGGCCAAAAGTGTTGCTTTTAGATGAACCATTAAGTGCACTTGATGCCCAAATTCGAAAAAAATTGCAGGCAGATTTACGAGCGATCCAACGACAGTTGGAAATGACAATGATTTTAGTGACCCATGATCAGGATGAGGCGATGGCTGTATCAGATAAAATTTTTGTGATGAACAATGGTGAAATTGCCCAAAGCGGCACACCGACAACCATTTATACGCATCCGAAAAGTGAATTTATTGCGAGTTTTATTGGGCATTATAATGTCTTTCCACGACAAACGTTAGAGACAATGATTGGCATGCAATTGCCTGGACATCATCTGAAGTTTGCTATTCGTCCAGAAGCAGTACATATCGACAAGCAGGATGGAGACTATTGTCTTAGCGGGGTAGCAATACAGTCATTAATGACTGGCAATATTATTCGGACGACCTTTAAAAGTGACTGTGTTTTTGCAATGGAGCAGTTACATCAACGAGAGCAAACGCTTGAAATAGGGAAACGCTATACGTGTTATGTGGCGAAGGAAGATGTGATTGCACTATTATGACGTATGCTAAAATGGAACGTTTTGAATTTATTTTAAAGCAATTAGAGCTTGATGGGAAAATTATTGTGGCAAATATGGCGGAAGCACTATTTGTAGCACCTGAAACTGTTCGGAGAGATTTGGATGAACTAGAACAACAACATTTATTAACACGAGTGCATGGTGGCGCCATTAAGTATACAAATGTTCGAGCGGAGCCTGCATTTTTGCGCAAATTGCAAATGCAAAAAGAGGCGAAGTGTACGATTGCCCGGCAGGCAGCTATGCGTATCTGTCATGGGGATACGATTGCCGTTGATAATGGGACAACGACCGTCCATATTGCAGATTATTTAATGGCAGTTGATGATATTACCGTTGTTACAAATTCGATTGCCGCGGCTGTACAATTTAATCTTGCCATTGAGGAAAAACGTATGACTGGAAAAGTTATTTTACTAGGTGGTACAACGAATCCACGACAAGCTTCGGTTGCTGGTGCAATGACTTTAGAATGGTTAGGTCATATGAATTTCGACAAAGCCTTTTTATCTTGCGGCGGCATGAAAGACGGCATTGTCTATGATTATGATTTAGATGAATCACTCGTTTCACAAAAGATGCTCCAGCAAAGTAATAAGACAATATTATTAGCAGATGCATCCAAAATTAATGGCCAATCATTTTATCATATTTGTCAGTTAGCACAATGTACGGAAATTATGTGTGATAAGGCATGTCCGGAAGACTGGCAAGCATATGAAGAACAGTGGACAGTATGTAGTGGAGGGAATAGTTGATGACAATTGATTACCATGTACATTTAGAGGAAGGACCATATTCATTTCGGTGGTTGCAACGAACAGCTCAGGCTTTGGGGCAATTTTGTCAAACGGAACAGGCTGCAAAAGGTTCAAAGGCATTAGTGGAGTGGCAAGTGATGGCTCTAGCTAGTCGCTTGCACAATGGCTGTTATAGTGAAGAATGGCTCGATTTATATTTACAACAGGCACTGCAACTTGGGTTACGAGAAGTTGGCATTGTCGATCATTTGTATCGCTTCAAGGAGACGCGCGCCTATTTTGAACGTTATATGCAATTGGATGCATCAACAGCAATCGGACAGCTGCAACGTTACTGGCTAAATAATGTGATGACGGAAAGTATGGATGATTTCATCTGCGTGATTGGAAAGGCTAAGAAGAAGTGGCGTCAACACGGTATCGAGTTAAGGTTAGGCATTGAAGCGGATTATTTTGTAGGTGGCGAGGAAGAATTGGCGTCTCTACTGCAAGGGCGTCCGTGGGATTATATTATTGGCTCTGTTCATTTTGTAAATGGCTGGGGCTTTGATAATCCGCAAACGAAGTATTTATTTGAACAAATGGACCAGGCGACTTTGCAAAAAAACTATGCTCAATTTTTTTCCACGGTCTTGCAGATGATTCAGTCCAACATGTTTGATTTTGTAGCGCACTTGGATAATTTTAAAGTCTTTAATTATCATGTTGAAGATGAGGCGTTCATGCGTTTATGGTATGAACAAATAGCGCAGGCACTCGTTACAACACAAACGGCTACAGAAATAAATGCAGGATTATTTTATCGTTATCCCGTCAAAGAAATGTGCCCTGCTTCACTGTTTTTACAAGTGCTCGTACAAAAAGGTGTGGATTTTACCGTTTCTTCAGATGCTCATTTCCCTGACGATTTAGGAAAATATACATTTGCCAATTCAGATGTGCTTAAAAGTTTAGGTGTTCAACATCTTGTCGGATTCGATCAACGCAAAAAGACATATATAGTGCTATAACGCCATCACCGTTGATATATCAGCGGTGATTTTTGTGGTAATAGTGATAAACAATTAATTATAGGAAGATAAAAAAATGAGTGTTATGCAACGAAACAGTTGTTGGTAGCAAAAGCGGTGACTCCTGCTTAGAACAGCACACAATGTAAGACGAGGGCATTTCCACGCGCTAGCGAGGGTTGTGGCTTACTGTGCTGAGCGGTAAGCCCCGCCGTAGCGAACATCAACGGTGTGAAAGAGTTAGATTGAAGACGTCAATCGAACACTTTTTTCTTTAATCCCTGCCACATTTTTGGAGAAATAAACAAAACGACAGAAAAGTTTTGATAAGCAAGTGTATTTAAGTCGAAACCACGACATTTAGTACACAAACCTTGTAGGAAGTAGTAATCATTCAGTATAATAGTAAAATGGGAATTCGAATGCACGGATTTCGTTTGAAAGGAGTTACCTGACCTGCAATGAATGAGGAACAACGTTTAACGAGTCAACAAGTCAATCAACCAAAAAAAGAAGACAAGCCTGAAAAGGATTATAGTAAATATTTTGAGAAGGTCTTTACTGCACCTTCATTAAAAGATGCAAAAAAACGTGGCAAAGAAGAAGTGAAATACCATAAAGACTTCCAAATTGCAGAACAATTTGCTGGCATGGGCGAGGGACGGACGTTTTATATCCGTACATATGGCTGCCAAATGAATGAGCACGATACAGAAGTAATGGCTGGGATCTTTATGCAACTTGGCTATACATCAACAGACATTATCGAAGAAGCAGATGTCGTGTTACTGAATACATGTGCCATTCGAGAAAATGCAGAAAACAAAGTATTTGGAGAGCTTGGTTTCCTGCTTAAATATAAACGCAAAAATCCTGAAATGCTAATTGGCGTATGTGGCTGTATGTCACAGGAAGAATCCGTCGTCAATAAAATTTTAAAAACGTATCCACACGTCGATATGGTCTTTGGTACGCACAATATTCACCGTTTGCCAAATATTTTAAAAGAAGCCTACATGTCGAAAGAAATGGTTGTAGAGGTATGGTCTAAAGAGGGCGATGTTATTGAAAACTTGCCGAAGAAACGTCTAGGCTCCATTAAAGCTTGGGTCAATATTATGTACGGCTGTGACAAGTTCTGTACATATTGTATTGTGCCATATACGCGAGGTAAAGAGCGCAGTCGACGTCCAGAGGAAATCATTGCTGAAGTACGTGAACTAGCAGCGGCGGGCTATAAAGAAATCATGCTGTTAGGCCAAAATGTCAACGCTTACGGAAAAGACTTTGAGGACATTGACTACCGACTCGGTGATTTAATGGACGAATTGCGAAAAATTGATATTCCGCGTATTCGCTTTACAACAAGTCACCCACGTGATTTCGATGATTATTTAATTGAAGTGCTAGCAAAAGGCGGTAACTTAGTTGAACATATTCATTTACCAGTTCAATCAGGCTCAAATGATGTGTTAAAGATTATGGCACGTAAATATAGTCGTGAGCATTTCCTTAGCCTAGTCGATAAGATTAAAGCGGCAATCCCAGACGTGACGTTAACAACGGATATTATTGTCGGTTATCCAAATGAAACGGAAGAGCAATTCGAAGAGACTTTATCGTTATACCGTGAAGTAGGCTTTGAAATGGCCTTTACGTATATTTACTCTCCTCGTGAAGGGACACCAGCTGCGAAGATGGTCGATAATGTACCGGAAGATGTGAAAAAAGAACGTCTACATCGTTTAAATGCTGTTGTACAAGAGTATTCAAGAAAAGCGCTTGAAGGCTTAAAAGGCGAAATCGTGGAAGTATTAGTCGAAGGAACAAGTAAACGTCGCGATGATGTACTTGCCGGCTATACGCGTAAAAATCGTCTTGTGAATTTCAAAGCACCAACAGAGTTGATTGGACAGTTAGTGAAAGTGAAAATAACGGAAGCTACTTCTTATTCATTAACTGGAGAATTTGTGGAAGTAGTAAAAAATGAAAAGGTGGAAGCGTAAATGACTCAAGTATTGTATACAAAAGAAGATTTAATTAAAAAATCACATGAAATTGCGCATATGATTGCGAATACACCAGAAGTAGATTTTTTTAAAAAAGCTGAAGCACAAATTAATGAAAATCAACATGTTCGTGAGCGAATCGCTAGTTTAAAAAGCTTACAAAAACAAGCAGTAAACTTCCAACACCTAGGTAAAGAAAAAGCGTTAAAAATGATTGAAGATAAAATTGCAAAAATCGAAGAAGAAATTAATGCGATTCCAGTTGTACAGCAATTTAAAGATTCACAAGGTGATGTCAACGACTTATTACAATTAGTGTCAAACACAATTGCTAATAACGTGACAAATGAAATTGTCCGTTCAACTGGTGGCGATGTATTACGTGGTGAAACAGGTTCGTTTGTACAAAATTCACAGCCAGGAAGCTGCTCATAAACAAATAATAGAAGAAACAGCCCGAATAACAGTATTCGGGCTATTTTTATGGCGAAATTCGGGAGGGCGTTCGCACGCAATCAGAGCCTTTACGAAAGCTGTTAAAGGTAAAAATGTAGAAAGGAAGTCCATTAGATTCTATGAAATATGTTCACCCAATGGGCGCTACCTGCATATGATGGAGTGAAAAGAGTCGAAGGAGGAATTGCGCTGAAACGTTTACGACAAATCGTGACGAAAGCAGTAGTTGCCAAAGGGAAGAAGAGAACAGAAGAACGTGTAACGTTATGTCCAACAAATAAACCGACAAGCATTCTCGGTTGCTGGGTAATCAACCATACTTGTTCAGCAAAGAAAGTCGGTAAATTTGTAGAAGTGTCAGGAAAGTTTGATGTCAATGTATGGTATGCTTATAGTAATCATTCGAAAACAGCAGTGTTTTCAGAAACGGTTCACTATAAAGATAAGGTAAAGCTTCATTTTAGAGATGGTGAAGTAACAGTTGGCGATGATGTGCGCGTACGTGTTATACAAGAGCCAAATTGCATGGAAGCGATAATTTCTCCATGTGGCACGAAATTTGAAATTGTAGTAGAGCGTGAGACAGTTGTTGAAGTAATGGGTGAAATGACAATTTGTATTAGTGTTCATCCGCTAGATTTCGAAGAAGAATGGAACTTAAGTGATGAAAGCTCATCTTCCTCCTCATCTAGCTCAAGTTCTAGCTCCAGCTCCAGTTCATCTAGCTCGAGCAGTGATGGGAGATTTGTTTTAGAATCGTCTTCGTTTCCTGATGAGCGCCCAAGATAAAACACAAGATAATATTTTTGGATACATGCGAAATGCTAACATCTTTACAAAGGTGAAATAAGCGTTTCGCATGTATCTTTTGTTATAATAAAACTAACGATCAGTGATGACGTCCGCTTATGTGGAAGAAAATAGTTGTAGGTGAAATTTTTGTTTTGAAAATGTACAAATGTTGACTGACAAACAGCAAGCCTACATTCAATACGACAGCATTAGGCAGGCGTTAAGAACGTGTTAATACCAATATAACAAGTGCTATTTAGATCTGCTAAGGAGCAGATTTAAGCATATTTTAAATAATCAAGAAGCAATTATGCTTTAAATGGCAAGAGCGAGGGACTTTATTAAATGACAACATACACACCAATGATGCAACAATATTTGCAAGTAAAAGAAGATTATCAAGATGCCTTTTTATTTTTTAGATTAGGTGACTTTTACGAAATGTTTTTTGAAGATGCAATTAATGCATCACAAATTTTAGAAATTACATTAACGAGCCGAGATGCAGGTGCTAAGGAGCGTATTCCGATGTGTGGCGTACCGCATCACTCGGCTAAAAATTATATTGAAACACTTGTGCAAAAAGGCTATAAGGTCGCAATATGTGAGCAAACGGAAGATCCAAAGCAAGCAAAGGGCGTAGTCAAACGTGAAGTAGTGCAACTTATTACGCCTGGTACCATTATGGAAGGGAAGGCGCTTGATGGGAAAACCAATCATTTTATAGGCGCTGCACAACAGTTGGATGCTACTACGTTTGGTTATGCCTATTTGGATCTATCAACAGGTGAAGCCATTGCATCGTCTATTGAAGGAGATGGCAAGGCTCTACTAATGCAAATGCAAGCATATGGTATTCGTGAATTAATCGTAACGGAGAGCTTACAGCTTTTATTAGCAGAACATGCCGTAAATGTGGGCATCGTACTTTCTGTTGAAGACGATGAAATGGTGATGGACAAAGCTGCCAACTATTTAGAAGCAGTACCAGCAACAATCCAGGAAGCTTGCCGTCGTTTACTCCATTATATTGATAAAACACAAATGCGCTCACTTTCGCATATCCAAGCGTTTACCTTTAATGAAATGAAAAACTATTTGCGTATTGATTCTAGCTCGAAGCGTAACTTAGAGCTTATTCAGTCCATTCGTGGCGGCGATCAAAAGGGCACGCTATTATGGCTTTTAGATGACACCGTTACAGCAATGGGCGGACGAAAGCTCAAACAATGGCTCCATCAACCGTTAGCCTCACGTTCAGCTATTGAGGAAAGACTTGCAATGGTTAGTGATTTGTTAGAAGAATATTTTGTTAGATCAGAATTACAAACTTCTTTAAAACAAGTATATGATTTAGAACGTTTAGCTGGTCGTGTCGCTTTCGGAAATGTAGGCGGGCGCGATTTAGCACAGCTTCGTGACTCGATACGTCAAGTACCAGTTATCCAACAACAGCTTGTAGGAGCCTCGAAAGAAACATTGCAAAAGCTAGGCGCAGCACTCGATACATGTGCGGACGTAGAGGCTTTATTGGCACGTGCGATTACAGATAATCCGCCAATTACCATTAAAGAAGGCGATGTCATTCGAGATGGCTATAATGAACGATTAGATGAACTGCGTTATGCATCGCGCAATGGCAAGGACTGGATTGCCCAGTTGGAACAAGCAGAACGTACGAAAACAGGCATTAAAAACTTAAAAATCGGCTATAACCGCATTTTTGGTTATTATATAGAAATTACAAAATCCAATATTCATTTAGCAGATTTAACGCGCTATGAACGGAAGCAAACACTTGCAAATGCAGAGCGTTACATTACGCAAGAATTGAAAGAAAAAGAGGCACTCATTTTAAATGCTGAGGAAGAAAGCTTAGCATTAGAGTACAACCTATTCGTTGAAATTCGAGAGCAATTAAAGGCCTACATTCCACGTGTCCAAGCATTAGCAGCAAGTATAAGTGAGTTAGATGTCTTGCTAAGTTTTGCAAGTGTCTCGGAAAAATATCGTTTTACAAAACCCGAATTTCATGCGGGTCGTGCGCTAGAAATTATAGAAGGACGTCACCCAGTTGTCGAGAAAATGCTCAATAAACAAATGTATGTCCCAAATGATTGTGTGCTCGAAGAAAATCACAATATGATGCTGATTACAGGGCCGAATATGTCCGGTAAAAGTACGTATATGCGTCAAGTTGCGCTAATCGTCGTGATGGCGCAAATGGGTTGTTATGTACCTGCGGAAAAGGCGAGATTGCCTATTACAGATCAGATTTTCACCCGCATTGGTGCTGCTGATGATTTAGCTGCGGGGCAATCAACATTTATGGTGGAAATGCTAGAATCACAGCATGCCATTATGCATGCTACAAAAAATAGCTTAATGCTATTTGATGAAATTGGTCGTGGGACGTCCACGTATGATGGCATGAGCCTAGCGCAATCGATGATGGAATATATTCATGACAAAATTGGGGCCAATACACTGTTCTCCACGCATTATCATGAATTGACAGCGTTAGAAAAAGAATTACCGCGATTACAAAATGTCCATGTATCTGCCACTGAAAAGAATGGCACAGTCGTCTTTTTACACAAAGTGAAAAAAGGAGCGGCCGATAAATCATACGGTATTCATGTGGCGCAGCTAGCACAGTTACCGGAGGAAATTTTAGAAAGAGCACGTATTTTGCTTGAAAATTTTGAAGCAGGTGAAAAACAACCGGCGTTACAAGAAGTGGTGGAACAACCTGTACAAATGTCGTTATTTACAGAACAAGCGCCGCTATCTTCAGCTGAAGAAGATGTTTTGAAAAACTTAGAGAAAGTCAATATGCTTGGCACATCACCGATGCAAGCTATGAATATTTTATATGATTTACAACAGCAATTAATCAACGCTAAAAAATAAAGGAGTGATGCGTCATGGGGAAAATTCAAATTATGGACGCGTGGCTATCCAATAGAATTGCAGCGGGGGAAGTAGTAGAACGACCGGCATCTGTTGTGAAAGAGTTAGTTGAAAATGCAATCGATGCTGGCAGTACATCTATAGATGTCTTTTTACTAGAAGCAGGGCTCACATCAATCCAAGTAATTGATAATGGCAGTGGCATGGATGAGGAAGACGCATTAATTTCCTTCTCACGCCATGCTACAAGTAAAATTCATCAAGAACATGATTTATTTCGTATTCGTACATTAGGATTTCGTGGTGAGGCATTAGCCTCCATCGCCTCCGTATCCAAAATGACGATGATTACATCAACTGGCGAATCAGGTACACATGTAGAGCTGGAAGGTGGCCATGTGACAATGCAAAAGCCTGGCCCACTGCGTAAAGGAACAGATATTACAGTAGCACAGCTATTTTTCAATACGCCTGCTCGTTTAAAATATATGAAAACAATCCAAACCGAGCTTGGACACACGATAGATCTGATGAATCGTCTAGCGCTTGGTAACCCACAAATTGCCTTTCGATTGTTACATAACGGTCAGCAGTTATTACAGACGAATGGACGAGGCGATGTACAACAAGTGCTTGCCGCTATTTATGGCATGCATAATGCGAAAAAAATGGTGCCTTTTCAAGGGGAGTCACACGACTACAAAGTATCGGGCTATGTCTCTTTACCAGAAGTGACACGTGCTTCTAAAAATTATATGTCTTTGTTTGTAAATGGACGTTGGGTCAAACATTATTTGGTGCAAAAGGCTATTATCGATGCATACCATACGTATTTACCGATTGAACGCTTTCCAATTGTAGCGCTCTTTATCGAAGGAGATCCTTATTTAACTGACGTCAATGTGCATCCTGCCAAACACCAAATTCGTTTAAGTAAAGAGCCAGAGCTACTAAAATTGATAGAAGAAACGATTCGAAGCAAAATCCGTGATGTTGTGCGTGTACCACTAATGGAGAAGAAGGAAAAAATTCTAAAACCTGCAACGGAACAGCTAAATATATGGAAGCCTGCACCGAAGCTTGATGTAGAAAAAATGAATGCCATCGTTGAAAAGCTTTATGATACGCAAACTGTACAGGAATCACCTAGTATTTTAGCGACTGAGCAACCTGCATTGACAGCTACTTATACAGAAGAAAGCTGGCAACTACCACAACCAAGTATCACAAATCAGGTAGAAATCCCGTTACCGATCGAGCAACAGGAAATGCTTCAGGAGCAACCTCAAGTCGATGCGCTTCCAATAGGGGAAGCGGAAACGAAAAAAGAGCCATTTCCTGCACTTGAAGTAGTTGGCCAAATACATGGGACTTATATTGTCGCGCAAATGGAGGATGGTTTTTATTTAATCGACCAACATGCGGCACAGGAGCGCATTAAATATGAATTTTTCCGTGAAAAGGTTGGACAAGTCGATCCGAATGAACGTCAGGCATTATTGTTACCGTTGACCTTCCATTATGCAGCAGACGAGGCACTCATACTGCGAGAAAATAGACTGCAGTTAGAGGCGGTCGGTGTATTTTTAGAGGATTTTGGACAGTCATCTTTTGTTATTCGAGAGCATCCTAGTTGGTTTCCAAATGGCGAGGAACAGGACATTATCGAGGATTTAATCGAGCAAGTATTGACGACGAAATCTGCAGATGTCAAAAAAATGCGTGAGGCGGCTGCCATTATGATGAGCTGTAAAAAGTCTATCAAAGCCAATCATTATTTAACGAAAGAACAAATGGTTGCATTGTTAGATGATTTACGGGAAGCAGACAATCCATTTACCTGTCCACATGGACGTCCAGTTCTCATTCATTTTACAACCTATGAGGTGGAAAAAATGTTCAAACGGGTAATGTGATGATAACGGAGCACCGTGGTCACAGTAAAATGAAAGAAACCTACTGCAAAGTCGATTGTGGTGCGCAAACCTAAGGGGGAGAATGAATGGGTCAATTTATTTTAGCAATCGATCAAGGTACGACAAGTTCAAGAGCGATTTTATTCGATCATCAAGGCGAAATTGTCCATGTTGCACAAAAGGAATTTCAACAATATTTTCCGCAGGCCGGCTGGGTAGAGCATAATGCTAATGAGATTTGGGGCTCAGTGCTCGCGGTTATTGCAGCCGTGTTAACAGAAAGTGGTCATGAAGCAAGCGAGGTCCATGCAATAGGCATTACCAATCAGCGGGAAACGACGGTCGTTTGGGATAAGCATACGGGTCAGCCCATTTACAATGCGATTGTATGGCAATCAAGGCAAACACAGGACATTGTGTCAGCATTGAAAGAACAAGGGCATGAAAAATTAGTGCAGCAAAAAACAGGATTGCGTCTAGATGCCTATTTCTCAGCATCGAAAATTAAATGGATTTTAGACAATGTCGATGGTGCAAGAGCGAAGGCGGAAAATGGTGATTTGCTATTTGGCACGATTGATTCTTGGATTGTTTGGCGATTATCAAAAGGACAGGCGCATATTACCGATTATTCGAATGCTGCGCGGACATTACTTTATAATATTCATGAGCTACAATGGGACGCAGAACTTTGCGAACTATTTCAAATTCCGATGTCGATGCTACCAGAAGTAAGAAATTCGTCAGAAATATATACGACTACTGCACCGAGTATATTTTTCGGTGAGGCCATTCCAATTGCCGGTATTGCCGGTGATCAGCAAGCCGCACTTTTTGGGCAAACATGCTTTACGAAAGGCATGGCAAAAAATACGTACGGCACAGGTTGTTTCATGCTGTTAAATACGGGAGAGCAAGCAGTGCATAGTGAAAATGGCTTGCTGACTACAATTGCATGGGGCATTAATGGCACAGTGACATATGCGTTAGAGGGCAGTGTTTTTGTGGCGGGTTCAGCAATACAGTGGTTACGTGATGGACTGCGAATGATACGTACAGCGAAAGAATCAGAAAATTATGCGTCGAAAGTAACCGATACAGATGGTGTTTACGTTGTCCCTGCATTTGTAGGCTTAGGAACACCGTATTGGGATACCGACGCGCGCGGTGCTATTTTTGGCTTAACACGAGGCACTTCAAAGGAACATTTTATTCGCGCAACACTCGAATCGCTAGCATACCAGACGAAAGATGTACTGGATGCAATGGAGGAAGCGGCTGGCACACCAATTGAAGTGTTGCGGGTAGATGGTGGAGCAGTAAGTAATGCTTTATTAATGCAATTCCAAAGTGATATGTTGCAGTTACAAATAGAGCTAGCAAAGCTTAATGAATCGACTGCACTCGGGGCAGCCTATTTAGCGGGGCTAGCAACGAACTTTTGGCCAAATCAAGAGGCGTTAACTGCATTAAGGATTAATGGCCAAAGCTATCAACCGAACATGACGACAGAGCAAAGTGAGATGTTATACGCAGGCTGGCAGCGTGCTGTAGCTGCAACACGTTTATTCAAATCATAGCTAATGGGGGAGAAAGTATGTTTTCATTTGAGCATCGTCCAAAAATTATGGATTATTTAGAGCAATATAGCTTTGATGTATTAGTAATTGGAGGTGGTATTACAGGTGCTGGCGTGGCACTTGATGCGGCATCAAGAGGACTATCAGTTGCGCTAATTGATATGCAGGATTTTGCGGCTGGGACTTCTAGTCGTTCAACGAAGCTTATTCATGGTGGTCTTCGTTATTTGAAGCAATTTGATGTGGGGGTAGTGGCAGAAGTGGGGCGTGAACGAGAAATCGTTTATGACAATGCGGTCCATGTAACGACACCTGAAAAGATGCTGTTGCCATTATATAAAAATGGTTCACTTGGACCGTTTACCACGTCAGTAGCATTGAAAGTTTATGACCGCTTAGCAGGTGTGAAAAAGCATGAACGTCGCACGATGCTGAGTGCGCAAGAAACAGCCGCGCTAGAGCCACTTTTAAAGCGCGATGACCTTGTTGGTGGCGGTTATTATGTGGAGTATCGTACAGATGATGCACGACTAACTATTGAAGTGCTAAAAAAAGCGGTTGAATATGGTGCACTTTGTGTAAACTATGCAGAAATGACAGGGTTTTTATATAACAAGAAAAAACTCGTTGGGGCAAAAGTAAAAGATCATGTAACGGGAAAAATAGTGGAAGTACATGCTGCGCAAATCGTTAATGCTACGGGCCCTTGGGTAGACGAAGTCCGTCAAAAAGATAAAAATACGGACAAAAAACAATTACGACTGACAAAAGGTATCCATATCGTCCTCGATCAAAAGCATTTTCCATTGCAACAAGCAGTCTATTTCGATATTCCTGATGGTCGAATGGCTTTTGCTATACCGCGTGATGGAAAAACGTATATAGGGACAACGGATACAGTTTATGAAGGAAGTCCTGTTCACCCTACCGCAACACAGCAAGATGTCGATTATTTAATTGAAGCGGCAAAAAACGTCTTTCCTACAGCAGATATTACGAGAGAAACCATTGAGTCTTCTTGGGCAGGTGTACGTCCACTAATTTTTGAGAAAGGCAAAGACCCTTCTGAAATTTCACGTAAAGATGAAATTTGGACAGCACCAAGTGGTTTAATGACAATTGCGGGTGGTAAGCTAACAGGCTACCGTCAAATGGCTGAAACCATTGTCGATAAAATTGTTAAAACTCATAAATTTAAACATGCAGGTCCATGTATGACACGCGAGCTATCACTTTCTGGTGCAAAAGGTATTAATGCCATTAATTTCCCTGACTATACAGCCTATAAAGCAAGAGAAGGTGTTCAATATGGCTTGAATTATGATGAAGCAAAGCATCTAGTACAAAAATATGGTACAAATGTTGATGCATTATTTAATCAAGTAAAGTATTTGCACGAACATGGCAGTACAATGCCACTTGTATTACATGCGATGCTACTCTACGGGATAGAAGCTGAAATGGTCTATACACCTTGTGATTTCTTTATTCGTCGTACGGGCTTGCTATACTTTGATATTGATGCGGTGCAACAATATAAACAGCAAGTGATTCAAGTAATGCAGCAGCATTTCCACTATTCAGAGTCCCAACGAAATGCTTATATTGCACAACTAGAACAGGCGATTATCGATGCGACAAGTTTTGCGAATGTGGAGGTGTAGTCTATGGAGCGTTATATAAAAATGTCGGATGGGCATTTTGTCTTTACGCGTACCTTGACACCGACTATTCCATGTAGAGGTCATATTCATATTTTACATGGCATGGCAGAGCATAGTGGCCGTTATAGCCATTTTGCACAAATACTTTGTGATGCAGGCTTCGTAGTGACGATGCACGATCATCGCGGCCATGGCGAAACCGCTGCTTACAACGGCACATTAGGCTTTTTTGCTGAAGCAAACGGCTTTGATCGTGTTGTGGAGGATGTCCGTGAAGTAATCATGACAATGCATGCCCCATTTGCAGATGTGCCTTTCATCTTATTTGGCCATAGTATGGGATCTTTTATTGCTAGAAGGTATATTCAGCTATACGGCCATCATGTTGATAACGTTATTCTTTGTGGAACAGGAAGTGTCTCCCCCTTGCATATGGTAGGGCATTATGTTGCACAAGCGTTAGCGAAACAACAAGGTAAAGAAACAGAGAGTGCGTTATTAAATAAATTGAGTTTTGGAAGCTTCAATAAACAGTTTGCAAATCCGAAAACAGCGTATGATTGGTTATGTTCTGTAGAGCATGAAGTGCAAAAATATATGGATGATCCGTATTGTGGCTTTATCCCAACCAATCAATTTTTCGTTGATTTAACGGCTGGCTTTAAGGAACTAAATCGAAAAAAAGAAATAGAAAAAATAAAGAAAAACTTACCGATCCTTTTGATCAGTGGTAGCAAGGATCCTGTTGGTGACGCGGGTCAGGGTGTCTACAAGGTAGCTGAACAGTTTGCAGCAGCAGGTATACAGGATGTCACTGTGTATTTATTTGAAGATAGGCGACATGAAATTTTAAATGAAGACAATCAACAGGCGGTTTATCAAGTTTTATTACGGTGGTTAGAAAAATATGATACAAAGTAAAATACAGCAAGCTGAAGTTGTAGCAATCGTTGGACCAACAGCTTCAGGTAAAACAGCACTGAGCATTGAGCTAGCCAAAAAGTATAATGGAGAAATCATTAATGGCGATTCCATGCAAATTTATAAAGGCTTAGATATTGGCACAGCAAAAATTACCGAGGAAGAAATGCAAGGCGTCCCACATCATTTATTAAGCTTCAAGGAGCCAACTGAATCTTTTTCGGTAGCGGATTATCAAAAAATGGTGCGTGCTAAAATTAGTGAAATACAGGAACGTGGAAAGCTACCTATTATTGTTGGTGGCTCTGGGTTATATGTCCAAGCGGTGCTCTACGATTTTCAATTTACAGAGGAGCAAGTAGATGAGGAAGCACGTAAGGCTTATTATGAGGAACTCGAAAAACTAGGTCCAGAAGCAATGCATGCAAAGCTAACTGCCCTTGATCCAAAAACGGCACAAACAATTCACCCTAACAATACAAGACGTGTCATTCGAGCGTTAGAAATGATTGAATTAAGCGGTGTTTCAAAGGCTTCAGAGGCACACAATCGTGGAGAAATTCCACTATATCGCCACGTAATTATAGGTCTTGGTGAAAATATGTCCCGTGAAGAGCTTTATGATCGCATAAATCGTCGGGTGGACTTGATGATGGACAAAGGGTTGTTACAAGAAGTAAAAGGATTATGGCAGCAAAATATTCGAGGTGTGCAGTCGATACAAGCGATTGGCTATAAGGAATTATATGATTACTTAGATGGTCGTTGTTCATTGGAAGAGGCAATTGAAAATTTAAAACAAAATTCTCGTCGTTACGCAAAAAGACAGCTTACTTACTTCCGCAATAAAATGGATATCTATTTTATTGGAAAAGACTAAAAATTTTAATATTTTCTAAAAATTACTAATTGATAAATTGGTATATCATGCTACTATAGGAATGAAGAGGTAGAAAGAGAGTAGAGGAGGCGCATTCTATGAAATCAATTAATTTGCAAGATACGTTTTTGAACCATCTACGTAAAAACAGTGTTTTTGTAACTGTGTTTCTGTTAAACGGGTTCCAGTTAAAAGGAACTGTGAAATCTTATGACAACTTTACAGTATTATTAGTAGATGCTGAAAGTAAACAGCATCTCATTTACAAACACGCAATTTCTACATTCGTTCCAGCTAAGCAAGTTGAATTTTTAGAGACAGAAGTATAGAGAACATAAGCAATAAGAGTAATATATTGACAAAAGGCAGAAAGAAGTTCAATCTCCATGCCTTTTGTATTTTTTTTGCTTTTTTGAGCATGGCCCGCAATTTTCGTGGTGATTAGTGAGGTTTTCATGGTGATTCGCAAGGCTTCATCAGCGATTGTAGAGGTTCTATCAGCGATTCGCAAGGCTTCATCGGCGATTGTAGAGGTTCTATCAGCGATTGGCGAGGTCTCACCAGCGATTCCTAGTCACAGCGGTGTTACATCACTAGCTGTTTTTTTTCGTACACGCTATAATGTAATAGGAAATTGATATATTGGAGGATTACACAAATGAAATCGATGGATACAACACAATTATTAGAACACTTAGATGCTAACGAAGATTTATACATTATTGATGTACGCGAGGATGATGAGGTAGCACAAGGCGTGATTCCTGGTGCTCAACATATTGCACTTGGTACAATACCTGAACGTTTAAATGAACTAGACAGTGCAAAGCCATATATTATTGTATGTAAAGCAGGCGCACGTTCGGCAAATGCTTGTGCCTATTTAGAAGCACAAGGCTTTGACGTTACAAACCTTGAAGGCGGCATGTTAGCGTATGATGGGGAATTGGAATTTAAATAATGTCGGTCTACCGAGGTATTGAACGAGTCAGTCGTTTAATACCTCGTTTTTTTGAAAAAATTTTTTTCAATATTGACACTAAAAATACTTTGTCGTAAATTGAAAGTAATTACATAAAAGCATTAGGTGCCCATATAGGGAGAATAGGGAATAAAGTGAAAAACTTTAGCGGTCCCGCCACTGTAAAATGGAGTTTTATAGAAAATACCACTGGCGTTGTCTGGGAAGGTTCTATAAAATGTTGAGATTGAGCCAGGAGACCTGCCTAATCGCTTCGGATGATATAGACGATGGAAAAGTCTGTAGTTTATTTGTGATGAAATAAACTACAGGCTTTTCTTTTTTATTTCATTCTTTATGTAAAAGCTATAAAAAGGAGAGATGAGGATGGAATTACTACAGCAAACATTGCAAAGCATTCAATGCGCTGACAAACAAATAATGGAGGACTCTAAAAAATATATTGATTCTCTTAGCAAGCCACCAAGTAGCTTGGGAAAACTGGAGTCACTTGCCATACAACTAGCAGGAATCACCGGAGAACGATATCCGAAACTCGATCATAAAACGGTCATTGTCTGTGCGGCAGATCACGGTGTTTGTGCTGAAGGCGTAACATCAAACCCTCAAGATGTAACGTTTCTTCAAACGTTGAATTTTCCTAAAGGGGTAACAGGTGTTTGTGCAATCGCCAACATAACAAATGCAAAAGTTGTAACGGTAGACGTTGGAGTAAAAAAAGATATTCCGCCTGATGCTGGTGTGCTCATTAAAAAAATAAAATACGGTACGGATAATATGGCATTAGGACCAGCGATGACGAGAGAAGAAGCCATTCAATCGCTTGAAGTAGGAATTGAAGTTGCGATAGCAGAAATTGCACAAGGGGCAAATGTACTTGCTACTGGTGAAATGGGGATTGGCAATACAACACCGAGTGCAGCGATATTATCTGTGCTTCACGGCTGTCATCCTCATGAAGTGACTGGATTTGGTGCAGGGCTTGGATCAGGAGGTATCGAACATAAAGTAGCCGTTATTCAAAAGGCGATTGAATTAAACAAACCGAATCGTCATGATGCAATTGATATATTGGCCAAAGTGGGTGGGTTAGAAATAGGTGCAATGGCTGGCATTATTCTTGCGGCGGCTGCCAATCGCAAACCAGTTGTGATCGATGGTTTTATCTCTACAGTAGCAGCGCTACTTGCCTATGAATTGGAACCGAAAGTCCAACGCTATATTATACCTTCTCATGCCTCTGAAGAACCGGGGGCGAAAATTGCTGCCCAACTGCTAGGCGTCGAGCCGATGCTACATATGAATATGCGATTAGGAGAGGGCTCTGGTGCAGCTTTAGCCTTTCCCATTTTAGATGCAGCTTGTTCGATGGTAAGCAAGATGGCCACATTAGAAGAGACGATGGCGCTAGTTAGTAAATAATAAAATAGAGAATAGCGCGAGTTGATGGAAGCGAAGGCGGTGACTCCTGCGGGAATAGCACAAAACGTAAGCCGCAACAGGCGGCGCGACAGCGACGGTTGCGGCTTACATTGTGCTGAGCGGAAAGCACCGCCGTAGCAGAATCAACGGTATAGCTTATTTTAAGCTCGATGCAATTTGCGTAAAGGTAAGCGCCATTTCTTCATGTAGGAAAGCACGCGTAATATCGTAATGACACCGAATAATACATATAAGAAAATATCTCCTGGTAGTAACTCTAGTCCTATCAGAAGACCAGCAAGTGCTGCCCATACACCGTAGATTTCATCGCGTAGCACGAGTGGCTTACGTCCAGCTAGTAAATCTCGCACAATACCTCCACCTGATCCAGTTAAAACTGCAGCAACAATTACTGCACTAATCGGCATGTTGAGTTTGACAGCATACAATGCACCTTGAATTGCAAAAGCCGATAAACCGATGGCATCGGTAAAATTGCCCCAACGATGCCAATGCTGTATCAAATGATGCGGAAAGATAAAAAATATCGTAATTGCCGCAATGGCAATTTGAAACATCATATCTTGCCCCCACAATGTTGTAACGGGTAGTCCAATCAGTAAATTACGAATGGCACCGCCACCGAATGCAGTTACAATGCCAAGTATATATACACCGAATAAATCGTATTCTTCTTCCATTGCTATTATTGCACCGGAAATAGCGAAGGCAATTGTTCCAATGATGCTAAAAACTTCCCAAGCCATCACTTTCCCTCCTTAAACGAGAATAAATTGTAGTAAGTCCGCCCCTTAGCTTAGCGCATTTAACAGCTAGACACAATAGCTATTTTTGCAGGGTTGCAAACAAATTGATAAGATAGGAAAGAACAATTTGAAACGGAGACGAAAACAATGACTTTTACAACCCATTTAACAGCAGAGACGCTAACATTAGCTGAAAAAATTGAAGAAAAGGTGCGTCCATATCACACGAAGGTGGAGAATATGGCATTTATCAATCAACAAAAGGTTCTTGCTGCCTTTAGAACACATCAAGTAAGTGATTTTCATTTACATCCATCCAATGGCTACGGCTATGATGATGAAGGTCGCGACAATCTTGAGCGTGTCTATGCAGAAGTTTTTGGTGCAGAGGCAGCGATTGTCCGTCCGCAAATTATTTCCGGTACACATGCGATTACGCTTAGTCTATTCGGGGTGCTACGACCAGGTGATGAATTGCTTTATATTTCAGGGCAACCATATGATACATTACAGTCAATTGTCGATGGTGGAGACAAAGATACGGGTTCCCTAAAGGATTATAAAATTGGCTATCGCCATGTAGATTTAATTGATAACGAAGCAATCGATTGGCCAGCAGTAGAAGCGTCCATTACAGCGAACACGAAAATGATTGCCATTCAACGTTCAAAAGGCTATGCAACTCGACCATCATTTACTATTTCGCAAATTGCAGAAATGTGTGCAAAAGTAAGGGAACTGGCACCGAATGCCGTTATTTTTGTTGATAATTGCTATGGTGAATTTGTAGAGGCACAGGAACCTACAGAAGTAGGGGCGGATTTAATGGCAGGTTCTCTTATTAAAAATCCTGGTGGTGGCTTAGCTAAAATAGGAGGCTATATTGCAGGACGAGCTGATTTAGTCGAAAAATGTGCTTATCGTATGACATCACCAGGTATTGGAGCGGAGGCAGGTGCTACATTAAATACGCTTGGCGATTTCTATCAAGGATTTTTCCTAGCACCGCATGTGGTTAGTCAAGCATTAAAAGGTGCAATTTTCACAGCGGCTATGTTGGAGGAAGTAGGCATGACGACATTCCCAAGTTATCACGCGGAGCGTACAGACTTAATTCAATCCGTATCGTTTAAAACAGCCGAGCAAATGGTTGCTTTCTGTCGTGAAATTCAAGCTAATTCTCCGATTAATGCGCATTATGCACCTGAGCCTGCTTACATGCCAGGTTATGAAGATGATGTTATTATGGCAGCGGGTACATTTATTCAAGGCTCAAGTATCGAACTGACAGCTGATGGCCCAATTCGACCACCGTTTACAGCATTTATTCAAGGTGGATTAACATACGAGCATGTGAAATTCGCTATTTGTAGCGCGGTGCAAAGTTTACGAAAATAGGCAAGTAATGAAAAGCCCTATCACAGTTTTGGTGATGGGGCTTTTACAATTTATTAACAAGAAAAAGGCCGTAAATCGTATAGTTTTTAACAATTTTTCATCAATTCAAAAAAAAATTAAAAATCCATGTTAGGAAACCTTACATCTTTGTTGACAGTGAAAAATTTTCGTTATATGATAAGCGGGTATTAGGGGGGGGAGTTAAATGAGTCGTGAAATTAGACGAACGATGCCGTTATTATCTATGAGTATCGTAATGCAATTGACCGAGCTTTCGGCACGCCAGATTCGTTATTATGAAGAACACCATTTAATAGAGCCACACCGAACAGAAGGAAATCGACGGATGTTTTCATTAAATGATGTCGATACACTTCTTGAAATTAAAGATTACTTAGAGCAGGGCATGAATATGGCGAAAATTAAAAAAATATTTGCTAAAAAATTAGATCCTGTTGCAACAGAAGAACCTGATTTAAGCGACACAGAATTACGTCGTATTATGCGCGAAGAAATGCGACAAGCACAGCGCATGCAAAAATCATCTATTCGTCGTGGTGATTTATCCCGATTCTATTAAGGTTTTTTTTTAGTAGAGTAGGGTAATGATATATGTTAGACAATTTATAGGAGTGTGGAAAACTGTGGGTAAATACACAAAAGAGGACATCAAGCGTTTAATAGAGGAAAAAAATGTAAGTTTCATACGTTTACAATTTACGGATATTCTAGGTACAATTAAAAACGTTGAAATTCCTGTTAGTCAACTAGATAAAGCACTAGAAAACAAAATGATGTTCGACGGCTCATCAATTGAAGGCTTCGTGCGTATCGAAGAATCAGATATGTATTTATATCCTGATTTAGATTCTTTCGTCGTGTTCCCTTGGACTTCAGAAAAAGGGAAAGTAGCACGTTTCATCTGTGACGTATACACTGCGAAAGGTGAACCATTCGCTGGTGACCCACGTAATAACTTAAAACGTATCCTTAAAAAAATGGAAGATATGGGCTTCACAAGCTTTAACTTAGGGCCTGAGCCAGAATTCTTCTTATTCAAATTGGATGCAAAAGGTGAACCTACGTTAGAAGTAAACGACCACGGCGGTTATTTCGACTTAGCACCTACAGACTTAGGTGAAAACTGTCGTCGTGATATCGTTTTAGAGCTTGAAGAAATGGGCTTTGAAATCGAAGCTTCTCACCATGAAGTAGCACCAGGTCAACATGAAATTGACTTTAAATATGCAGATGCCATTACAGCATGTGACAACATCCAAACATTCAAATTAGTTGTAAAAACAATTGCGCGTAAACACGGCCTACATGCTACATTCATGCCAAAACCATTATTCGGTGAAGCAGGATCTGGTATGCACTTCAACGTATCTTTATTTAAAGGTAAAGAAAATGCATTCTACGATGAATCGACTGAACTAGGTCTTTCTGAAACAGCAATGCAGTTTATGGCAGGTGTTCTTGAACACGTACAAGGATTCACAGCTGTAACAAACCCAACAGTAAACTCTTATAAACGTTTAGTTCCTGGTTATGAAGCACCATGTTACGTTGCATGGTCTGCACAAAACCGTTCACCACTTATCCGTATCCCATCTGCACGTGGTCTATCAACTCGTGTAGAAGTACGTTCAGTGGACCCATCAGCAAACCCATATTTAGCGATGGCTGTTATTTTAGAAGCGGGTCTAGAAGGTATTCGCAAACAATTAACACCACCAGCGGCAATTAACCGCAATATCTATGTAATGAGTGAAGAAGAGCGCAAAGCAAACGGTATCGCTAATTTACCACCAGCACTTGACGATGCGTTAACATTACTTGCGCAAGATAAAGTGGCTCAAGCAGCTTTAGGCGAGCACATTTATGCTAACTTCAAAGAAGCAAAAGAAATCGAGTTCGACATGTACCGTACAACAGTACACCAATGGGAACGCGACCAATATTTAAAAATGTATTAATCAAAAGCGTTGGGGCTATAGGGCTCCAACGCTTTATTTACAATTAAGTTCTATATCATTTTTCAGCGCTAACTTTCCTCATTAAACGCTTCAACTTATCCTCTGTATCTGTTTCCTCGACTGGTGTATAAATACTGCATCGTAAATCCATATCCCCTTGCACTTGAAGAGACGTTAAATTAAACAACATTTTGCCTGCTTTGGCATGTCTAAATTCAATTATCATTTCTGGCGCCTTGCTCACTTGACTTTCTTGCCATAAAACTTTGAACTCTTGATGGGAATGGCTCATTTCCTCAATAAATTGGTTGTACCATTCGTCTCCTAAATAGTGGCCATAATAAGTACGGAAAATAGCAAGAAAGCCTTTCGCAAAATGTTCCCAATTGACGGCCAATGCTTTAAATTCTTTTCTTGTGAACACTAATCGAATTAAATTTCTTTCATTAGTCGGAACTTGTTCAAAGTCTAAAAAAACATGCGCTGCAGCAGCGTTCCAACCGACAATATGGCAATGGCGATCAGTAATAATTGTTGGACAATACGTTAATTCAGCTAATATTCGCTTTAAAGCAGGGCTCAGCTCTAATGGTTCCTTTTTTAAAGTGGTAATTTCTGATTTTACATCCAAAGCAAGGTTGTATAAGTAGTCCATTTCATCATGACTAAGTTGCAAAGCTGAAGCAATACAGTCAAGGACACTTGCAGATACTTTAATATCCCTTCCTTGTTCTAGCCATGTATACCAAGTAGTACTGACACCCGCTAATTGAGCAACTTCTTCTCTACGTAAACCTGGTGTTCTTCTGCGCGTACCGGCAGGCAAGCCAATAGACTCGGGCTTTATTTGGGCACGTTTCGATTTTAAAAATGTCGACAAAGCTTCAAGCCTATTTTTATCATTCATGTTAAAAACCTCTCAGTATCATTTTTACCTAGTAGTTATTATACCAGGATAAACAGTGTCTTGTAATAGGATATATACGATGTAAAATACAACTATCATAAAGATTTGGGGGAATGAACAATGGAGAGAGTTGTTATTACAGGTATGGGAGTCGTTTCTCCTTTAGGGAACGATATTCAAACATTTTGGCACAATTTAATCAATGGACAATCAGGTATTTCAACGATTGATACATTTGATATTACAAATCAAAAAACTAAAATTGCTGGGATAATTAAAGACTTCAATGCTGAGGCATTGTTAGGGAAGAAAGAAGCAAAAACGTTAGATCGTTTTGCACAATTTGCTTTAGTTGCGGCCGAACAAGCGTGGCAAGATGCCGATTTGAACAGCGAGTTGATTGATCATGAAAGATTAGGCGTCTATGTAGGTTCGGGTATAGGCGGAATTGAAACTTTTATTGAAAATATAGATGCGCTTAGACAGAAAGGGCCACGAAGAGTTAGTCCAACACTAGTACCTGCTATGATTTCAAATGCGGCTGCAGCTCAAATTAGCATCAAGTGGAAAGCAATGGGCCCATCGATGTCTCCTGTTTCAGCTTGTGCTATTGGCAATACAGCTATCGGAGAAGCCTTTCGATTAATTCGTTACGGAGAGGTTGATGTAATGTTTGCAGGAGGAACAGAGGCTGCGATAACAGATCTATCAATAGCTAGCTTTGGCAATGCGACAGCATTATCAACGAGAAACGACGAACCTACTATGGCTAGCCGTCCATTCGATGACAGTCGAGATGGCTTTGTCATGTCAGAGGGGGCGGGCATATTCATTTTAGAATCGTTATCGCATGCTTTACAACGAGGAGCAAAAATTTATGCTGAAGTGATTGGCTATGGTGCAAGTTCAGACGCACATCATATCGTAGCTACACATCCAGAAGGCAAAGGTGCCTATCTTGCCATGAGAGCAGCTTTAAAAAATGCTAACATATCACCTGAAGAAATCGATGTCATTAGTGCCCATGCCACAAGTACAAAAGTGGGGGATATTTCTGAAACGATGGCTATTAAGCAGTTGTTTGGAACGCAAGCCTATCAAATTCCCGTAACAGCGAATAAATCGATGCTTGGCCATATGTTGGGGGCAGCTGGAGGTGTAGAAGCAATAGCGTTAGCGATGAGCTTAAAGGAAGGCATTATTCCTCCTACAATCAACATAGAGCATTCTGACCCATTATGTGATTTAGATTATGTACCTTCCGTTGCTCGCCATATGAATTTAAAAACGGGGTTATCGAACTCATTTGGCTTTGGCGGTCATAATGCAGCAATCGTTTTAAAAAAATATGAATAAATAGCTAAAACAATCGAGATGAACAGTTCATTGTACTCCATCTCGATTGTTTTTTGAGTGCTTCTATAATTTGGATGGCTCCAAATAAGCAATTGAATAGTATAATGAAGCGTTATTCAATTTGTCTTGTTAGAGGTGTAGTACTTGATTAAAAAGAAAATATGGGTTGGAAGTTCAGAAGAAAAGATCACCATCATAGTCGATCACATAGAAAAAAATAATATCCCATATGAAATTGCTATTAAAGATATATTTAAGCAGTCAGCAGAAATGTATGAAGCCTTTTATATGCTCAAAGTTCGAAAAAAATATGCAGAACAAGTAGAAGTAATTGTTGCGCAATATGTATCACTTGAACAATTAAAACAAGAATATAAAGTGAAGAAAGACAAAAGTAGAAAACTAGAGAAGAAGGAAAAGGTTCTTCATTTCTTCATCTATGTTATGTACCTTTTTGCAATAATGGCCATTGAAATAGGCAAAAATATAGGAGCAAATATTGTTCCTTATATATGTGCCAGTGTGTTATTACTGTGTGGGTTGCTTTTAACAATACGCTATTATAAAGAGATGCAAAATGCTAAGGACGAATTAAGACAAACTAAGCAGAGTTTAATGTTTATTAGCTTCGGTATGTTTTTTTATGCTGTTACTTCTATTGTATCTTTACTCCGGTCATAACCTACGTCTGGAGTAATAATGAAAGAGTTAGATTGACTATGATCAATCTAACTCTTTTTTGCTATGTCGTGAATGTTGCTTTCAAAAGGGTTATGGCGATAACCGAGATTTAAGTGGGTATTTTGCAAGACTAACAAGTGATTCCTCCATCTTTATCATCAATGCGCAACACAGTTTCATCTAATACTAGTAAAAGATATCAATGTTTTGATATCTTTTTTATATTTTACAATATTTATAATTTATAAAGTGGCTTTACAAGGTCGTTAGTATTAGATTTTCCTTATTTTAATAATGAACGAACTCCCATTTCACACTTTAGACAAAATATAAAAAATAGTGTTTCTAGGCTATATCTATTCATTGCAAAGTAAATCGTATTTTTGTAGAATTACAATCACGGTTTAATTAAACTACTTAAATTAAACTATTTCATTTAGATTATAAATAGAAAAACTTGTTTGTAGAAGGGGAGTACTAATTTAATGAAGTTCAAAGAGTTTTTAAAAACGAAAGGTGCCAAGGGCTCTATTTTTATGGGGATTTTATACGCGGTATGTATGTTAGGTATCTTTTTACCAGGTTACACCGCAATACCTGGCAATATGGATCAATTACCAATAGCCATTATTAATGATGATAAAGGGGAATATGGTGCGCAAATAGCTGATAGTTTAACAGAACAGCTTCCATTTGAAGATATTGAAACAAACATCTCAAATAAAGAGGCTTTAAAAGATTTAGAGAAAAATGACTTAGCATTAGTCGTTCATATTCCAGAGACGTTTTCAGCTGATTTACAAAAAGGCGATGTATCATCAAGTATTGATTTCTCAATCAATGAAGCTGGTGCAACAGCCGTGTCATCATCTATGCAACAAGTTGTCATGCAAATTAATGCGCAATTAAGTGCACAATTTTCACAACAAACAGCGCAAGGAATTTTAATGAACTTACATGTGCCGAAAGAGCAAGCAGCTGAATTGGCGGCGCAAATTGAAAATAGTTATGTAGGAAATATTGTAACAATCAACGACGTGCCAGATGGCATGCATAACAATATGCTACCAATGTTCTTAACAATGGCCATTTATGTTGGAGCTATGATTGGTGCGATGCAATTAGTAGGTGCATTTAAAGCTAATCGTGGGAAAGCAACAAAAACACGTTTATTTATCTACATGCAATTAACATCGATTATTATCGGTTTATTATCTGGTTTAGTATCAACAGTTATGTCATTTGCTATCAATGATTTATCAGGTGTTGGTCTATTCTTCCAAATATTAGGTCAACAAACGCTAAATTATTGGGCAAGCTTTAACTTCACTGCTATTTTCGTATTATTAGTTGGTGAAGCGGGTATGATTTTAAACATTCCTATTTTATTAATCCAAACGATCGCTAATGGCGCAACAATCTCTCGCGATATGATGTATTTACCTTATAAATGGATGAGCAATATTTCACCAATGTATTATTCTGTACAAGCATACTTTAACAATATTTTTGGTAGTGTCAGTGCGGCTCCGTTCGTTTTAGGTTTAACAACAGTTGGCTTTGTAGCAATGGTCATTAATGTATTAATTGTTTGGGTGCTTCATAAACCACTGCCAGTAGCTGTGGAGAAGTAATTTTTAAGAGATGATAAAAGCTTAAAAATCTGATGAAGTAAATCGTTAGTTTTGATAAAATAGAACTAATATTTGCCTAAGGAGCTGAAACAATGGCAATTCAAATTTTCATTCTTAGCAAGCTTATGGAAGGAGATAATTATCCTTATAATTTAAAAAAGCAGATTGCTGAATTGCAGTCACTTGATTCTATCAATGGTTTAACGGAAAGTAAGTTATATTATCATTTTGAATCATTGGCGAAGCAAGGACTAATCGAGACAAAAGAAGTTATTAAGGAAGAGAATCGACCAGATAGGCATGTATTTTCGATTACTGAAAAAGGCCGTGAAGCCTTGCCAAAAAAGATTTATAAATCGCTTGAAAACGCCAATACAATCGGTGATATGGTTATCGGACTAGCCAATATTAAATATGTTGATCGCGACAGAATCATTCATATTTTAGAAAAAAAGTTACACGGGATGCATGCAAAATGGGACTTCCTGTTTAAAAAAGACAGACAACATTTAGTAAAACCTGGTGGACAAGTGCTAGCCGATTTTGTCAGCGATTATGCGAATTTTAGAATACAGGGCTCCATTCAGTATCTCGAAAGAGTAATTGAGCATGTGCGAAAAGAAGAAATATAAGAAAAAGACTACTTGTATTAATTACAAATGTCTTAATAATTGACGGTTTGGTTAACATGTCAAACATTATAATGTTTGAAGTACTGATAACAAGGCCCGATAATTAAAAATAATGATTGATTAAAGATCCTGTATTGATATGCAGGGTCTTTTCTTATTCTACAATCGGGCCAGATTGTGGAATAAGCAGGAACTTAAAATTATTTGGAGAAATAGAAAAGTATCAAATTAACGAAGAGGATTGTTATGGAATGGAGGAAGTTAAATATGAAAATTTATAATACAGTTCCATATTTTTTATCAAACTACATGCCTTCAGAACTGTTCTTAAAACACTACTATGAAAAGTTCTCACAACACTTCAAGGAATACTTTCTGTATCATTGTAAAAATGCAGATGAGAAGATTAAAAATGCAATTCAAAAATACCCTTCCAAAATGAGTGAGATAAAGAATCAAGTGGGAAAATTGAAAGCCTAATTCAACAAGTTGTGTTAACTTACAGACAAAAATATAATGTCGAGTTCACTAAAGATGTACATATTATTGTTGGAGCATATGGGTCAAATGCATTTACACATCGTCAAATTATTCCCGAAGTGACTTTTTGTTTAGAAAAGCTTTCTTCAAATGATAAGCATTTAAAAGTAATTATTGCTCATGAATTTGGTCATGCTCTTCATAATATTTTATCAGATCAGGAGGGGATGGATTGGTCTAAAGTTCAGTGGGTTCATCCCTTTACAACATTGTTTCAGGAAGGATTTGCAACGTTTTTTTCAAAACAAGTTGCTGATGCTGATAAATCGGTCTATTTTTTATACGATGATACTGGAGAAGAATGGTTAAGATTTGCAGAGAACAACAAAAAAGTGATTATCTCTACTTTTTTGGAAGATATAAATAAACGAACACAACCTGAGATTTTCCATGAATGGTTTTCTATTAATGGAGGTTCCAACTTTGGTTTCGAACGTTTAGGCTATTTTATTGGATACAATGTGATTCAAATCTTGATTGAAAAGTATCAAGAGACAAGGGCCGTTACACTTTGGAAAGAATCTACCTTTCATGAAGAAATAGAGAATGTACTTTTAGAACTTAGTTAAAACGTTTAATTTAGAGTTAAGTTATTCAACAATCGGGCGCTTTCCTGGAACAAGGATCAGCGCTCGTTTTCATTGAAGGGCCAGATTGTTGAATAAGGGAGCCAGATTTATACGGATTTAGGACGGTAAGCAAAGAAATATCCCCAAATGCCGCTTTGAGAAGGTTATACTTCAACTATAGTAAAGTTTAGTTTAATAAGTGATGTTTATAGGGGGATTTCACAAGTGAAGAAAAAATTAGTTTTTATTGTTACGGCATTCATTTTAATAACAGCAGTCTCCACATATTTTTTCAATGAATACAGAACAAAAATTCTTGTTCAAGAATTTTTTAATACCGAGGAATTAGGCGAAGAAATACATGATATTAATATACTGCAGATAGAAGAAAAAGAAGTAAAGATGACAACTATTGAAAAAAACAACCTTATATATCATGATTTGGTAAAATCAATAGAAGATTTAAAAATAAAAAAGGATTTATCTTCCGATTTTTCTTATTCCGAAGAATACAGGCTCAGTTTTATGTACAATAACTCTTCGTACCATATTTTGGTCAATGAAAAAGGCGCATTACGGTATGAGGGGGAAAGCTATAAGATACAAGGAGAAGATTCAATTGAGGAACTATTTGAGATTATAAAAAAAGGCGTGCAGTAGGTAGTAACGCAAATATTATAATAATTACGGATTTCACGGTAAAATTTTGCGATTAACTTATACATCTCATAGTTAAATAACGGTCCCTAATGAAAGTTTGGGACACAGAAAAACGTTCTTCAACAATCGGGCGCGATTCTGTAATAAGGATCAGCGCTCGTTCTCGTTAAAGGGCCATATTGTGGAATAAGGGGTCTAGTAAGATTTACGCGGATTTACAACGGTAAGCAAAGCAAAGTCCACAAACGACACTTTGGGAATGTTAATTTTCAGCATTCTAATACGTATTAATTATTATTACAGGGTATTTTATATACTAAAACGAATCTGAATTAACACACGATTTGTTTTTATTTCGAATCTAATTACTATAATAAATTGCTGTATAATTCAATTATATAAAGGGGGTGTAAAAGTGGACCTATTACTTTGGATAACTATTGGTGTCATAATAATTGGATTTGTTGTTATCATCTCTATGAAAAAAAGTATGGAGAGTAAGGTCTCTTTTATAAAAGCGAATATGGAATTGGAGGAGAATTTATTAAAAGCTAAATCCGTAATTTGGTGGATATGGGGTACTGTTGCTTTGGGGATAGTGAGTATGTTTCTTGTTGTTTGGTGTTTTCAGAATTACTTTAGATAACTGTTGGCTTCAAATGTGCTTTAAAGTTAGGAAATCACCCCTCAATTCAATTGATTGGGGGTTTTTGTTAGGACTGTGCAATTCACAGGATCTGAATGGCTGTATCATATAAACAAAAGGACGCATTGGGGATGTTAATTTATAAATATGGATATTAATGTTAAAATTAAAATGGAATCCCCAAAAACGGGTTGAAGCTATAGGTATGAAAATTATGTAAGGAGGAACTAAGTTGAAAATTGTTAAAGTGATACTTGTTTTATTTGTAATAATAATTTCAGCATATGGCTTAATTACAAAAGATTTCTCGTACAGCCCAGCATCTTCATTATTGCTCGGGATTTTTATTGCAATTTTAGGGGTAGAAGAATTTAAATCCAAAGGTAAAAATAGTTTGGGGATGTTTTTTCTACCAGTATCTTTATTAGTTATTGTCATGGCTCTTTTTAGTTTTTAATTAAATCGATTTTCTAAGGATACAACACTAGGTGAATTAGAAGTACTAATATCTTCGCTATTTAAAGTTTCGAAAATGGATACAAAAAACCAGGGCAATGTGTAGGGAAAATTAAAATTCGCCGTGAAAAGAAAATGGAGAAATTGTATATTTAGGTTAGATTGTATGGACTGTGCAATTTATTTGATGAAAAAGAAGGCGGTGATATTATGTTTAAGCAAAGCATTAGGTTTCCCTTAATATATTTTGTAGTATTAACCGTTGGGCAAATTATTGCTAACAAAGAGATTAATTTGAAAGATAACATAATGATCTGCTTTTTTACATTCTTGTTTTTTTTGTTATTTAAATGGGCGGAAACTCCATACAAGTGGAATAAGGACAAACAATGAGTAAATAAGACAATGATTTCCTTTTCAACTAACGGAAAGCTTAGTGCAACAAGGATTTATAACGTATACATAAATAAACCAAATAACGTGCACAAATCAAAGTTAGGTAGTACAGCAGAAAGGAACGAATGTTGTTAAATCAACATTCGTTCCCTTTTAGAGGACTATTGTTATGCAGCTTTTATGCAAGCTATATAAACATAGCTAAGATAGGACTTTTCGGGATTTTTCAAAGCGTGTTATCTGAATAAAAACCTGAATATATAGACAATTAATAAATGCTGTATACCTCCCTTTTTTTACCATCCCTAAATTACAATTACAAAAAACCATCTTCAACAATCGGGCGCATTTCTTTAATAAGGAATGCGCCTTCCTCTATTAAAGGGCCATTAAATTGAATTAAAGTTCTTATAGTTCTTATAGATGCCTGGATATTTATGTTAAAATTTAAGCAAGAGATTATGAAGTAATGTAACGAAACTATCAGGGCAGTATTATTCAATAAAGACTTTGGATGAAAGGAGAATAAATTAATGGAGAGTAGATTAATAAAATCAAGTATATATGGATTATTGTTTGGATTGGCTATCTCTATTTTGTTTGTTAATTATAAAGATGTTACACAGGTAGGGAATGGTGTTTATCAAACTACATATAAACCTGTAATTGAATACATAGTATCAATCTTGCGTTTCGGAATTATAGGTATGTTTTTAGGTTTATTTATTGGTTGGAAGGTTTATGAAAGAAAACAAAAATCACAACAAGAAAAATCTTATTACCTCCCATTCTTTTTTGTTGTTTTTCTCGTTTCAATTATTTTGATGGTAGTTTTTAATTGGTAATAATATTTCACTAAAGGGGCTTTAGTAATCACTATTTTGATATTCCACAATCGGGCGCGATTCTTGAAGATGAATTGTGCCTTAATGAAAATTTTTATATAAATGGTCATTGGAATTTAAGATAATAGAGCTATGTATTAAGGTAAGACGAAGGAGTTGTTAATATGCCTCATGTTCATGAGTTTGGAATAATTGATAGTATAGAAGAGATTAAAGATGACATTAGATATGACCCTGAAAAATATGGTTGCATAACCGTAGATGGCGACTTTCTTGATGAACTATGCGCTACAGATTTCGGAAAAAAAATAGACAACTTACAGACATTCGCACATAGCACAGATAGACCGTATAACAATCTCTGCTATTTCGGAATAACATTGATACCACCGAATTCTCATGCTTACTTTTTAAAGATTGTGCGTGAAGCGAACGATGATTATAAATCAGAAGAACTTGAGAATCTAATAAAAAAAATTGATGAAGCAATAAAAAAAAATAAATGGATGATTCATTTTGGGGATTAATTTGGTTAATTAATTCTCACCATGCAACATGCATAGCTATACAAAATAACGTTCACAAATGACACATAGGGAACGTTCGATCCAGCAGCTAAGACAACTACACTGTCTTGGCTGTTTTTTCAGATTCGATTTGGTGACCAAATGACGCTTTGGCAACTATATTTGTTATAATGTGATTTAGTTGGAAAAAAATGAGCGAAATGTAGTTAGGGGTGTAGAATAATTGAAAAGAATCATAGTATGCTTAAGTCTTATGTTTATTCTGGTAGCTTGCTCAAATAAGAATGAAGATAACTCTTCAAACAGTGAGAAAATAGAAGAAGTAAATGCTTTAACACAGCTTTCGGAAGATAGAGCAACTCAAATCAATAAATTAAAAGTACAAAATGAAGAATTGCAAGCAACTTTGAATAATATTCAAACAGATTTAAACTACAAAAAAGAAGAATCGAAGTATTATAAACAATTGATTGACGACCTTATTAGCGATTATAGTGACGACCAATTAAAAGATTTAGCAATGGAGTTATGGGATTATAAATTAAAAATTAACGGGGTATCTGTTCCGACAAACGGAATAGTTGAAATACAAGAAAATACGATTGAAATTTCTTTGTTACAAAGTCAATCTGCCTACTCTATTTTACCACCTGATATTTATTTGCAAGGGCAAATAAGTGGAGATTATATTGACCATTTAAAAATGACTTCCAATCCTTCTGAAACCTATGTCACTGATGGCACAGTTGTTACTGCAATACATCATAAATTTGTAGATGTAGAAAAGGATTCAACGATTTCATTTACTGTATCCGAAGAATTAAAGAAGCGATTAGGACTAAAAACTAATCAAATTACAATTAATAAGAAATAAATGCTTCATTGATTTTCTATCGATATAACTGTATTAGAAATATTCAGAGGTTCTCTAACGAAACGTTCCCAAAAGTATGGGGACACAGAAAAATGAACTTCCACAATCGGGCGCGATTCTGTAATATGGGTCAGCGCTCGTTTTCATTAAAGGGCCAAAATATTCAATAATATACTTATATATGAAAGGTCCCTAAACGACCGTTTGGGGAGATCTGTACTTCAACTAACGGGTAGTCATATAATGACTTCACCTTATGAAAATGGAGGTTTTATAATGAGACATAACATTAAAGGTGTCTGTAAAATTTATTACGAAGACGAGGGTTGGGGATGGATTTCAATTGAAGGTGAGGATGACGTCTGGGTACACTTTAGTAGTATTCAAATGGATGGTTTCAAATCACTTACTAAAGGTGACATAGTATCGTTTGACCTTGAAGAAAATTTACATTTAAAAGAACAAACACGTCGAGCTGTAAATGTTAAGAAACTCGTAAAATTCGACTAACAGGTACAATCTTTAACAATCGGGCGCGATTCTGTAATAAGGATCAGCGCTCATTTTCATTAAAGGGCCAAATTGTTGAATAACATTCATTGTAAAATTTCCCTGAACAACGCTATAGAACGATTTCTTTCTAAATAAGATTTAAAATTAAAGCTTAAAGTTATTTCATAGTCCGTTATAGTTGAACAGACAAATATAATTCGATGAATCATATCTTATGTCCAAATAAAACACTCACTTTTTTCTGTTATTTAACAAAAATATTACCATAACCTTAAGTAATTAACCTGCATAGTTAGTTGAAGAGCAACAATCTTTACGAAAACAGCCTTCATTAAAAGAGCCTTTAATTAAATAACACCTCAAAATTAAATATAGGATTTTAATATCTTGATGTGAGTTTGTTTTAAGCTAACGGGGGATTTTTGATTAACAAGGAGTAAAAAGTTTGAGAATTTCTTTCTGAATAAAGGGAATGGGTGTTATGATTAAAATTGGTAACTGTATGATTGGATTGAATGGAGGAAGGTGTCGCATGAAAAAAAGAGTAAATCAAATATCCCAAACTTTATTAACGGGATTTTTCACTTTAATAGTAGTAATAGACTTCTTCCCCGAGATAGGTATAAATATTTCAATTGTGATTATGGGAGTTGTTACCTGTATTGCTTTAGCTTTTATTACTCGTCAAAAAGGTGAACCAATATTTAAATCAAGCAAACAAAAACTTATTTTCTCTTTATTTTCTGGGATATACATTTTCTCTTTGCTAATAATTTTAAGCTTACTTGGTGGTGTTTCTCAGGTGGGTATTGAATGGACTAATCCAATACTATGGGGCTTATATTTGATAGAAGTGCTTGTTTCCTATACTAAATATAAGAGGGAATTAAAGCAAATTTGCGAAAATGGTAGTGGAACTTTCCAATAAATCTTCAATCAGCTTGTTAAGCTAACGGGTGGCTTTACTTGAATAGGAAGTAAGAACTTTTCTACTTTGGGACATGATTAGAATGGATAAAAGGGAAGAGAAATTAGTGCTTTAGTTCAATAACGATTCTCAACAATAGGGCGCAATTCTGTAATAAGGATTAGCGCTTTTTTTATTAAAGGGCAAGATTGTTGAATAGGGGCTAACCGGATTTATACGGATTTACAAAGTACGCAAAGAAATATCACCAAAAGAAGCTTTGGGAAGGTTATACTTCAATAAAAGACAAGGATTAGTTAAATAAAGAAACAAGATGAAACAGTTTATTAAATATTTACACCTGTTATATAAAGGAGGCTGTTTATGCGATTATTATTTACTGTTCTTATAATATTCCTAATACCTTGTATATTAATTGGCTGTTCAGGAAGTCCTGTTCTGAATAAAGAGGGAGTCTTAAGTAAGGAACAAGTATTAAAACTAAATCCAAATGCAGACATCTTTGAATTTGATGGGAGAGTTTATAAAACGGATATAGATTGGATTGAAGAGGAAAAATTAATAAAAGATGAGCAAATAGGGGAAATATATGAAGGGATGGCAAATAAATTACCAGTTGGTGCAAAGATATTTTCCCTAAAAGAAAGAAGAGATATTTTGATTGTTGAGTATGACGGGAAAGAAAAAAGGTACTTGCTTCAAGTTGGCGAATAGGGTTGTTTTTCTTCAACAAACGGATGCCTCGTGCAATAAGTATTTATAATGTATCTACATAACTAAACCAATTAACGTTCCCAAACGCGAGGCTTGGTAACATTTTAAACCCGACAAGCACTGTTAAATCAGTATTCTTCTTGTCGCTGTTTTTTATAGAAAATAACATTCTTAGACGGGGCGCAAAATAATTTTGAAGAAGACTGTTCGATCCACTTGTTTTGAATAGCTGTAGCATATAAATAGAATCTCAATGGAATGTTACCTAAGGGTGCTTTGGGAAGGTTATACTTCAATAAGTCTTATGTAATTTTAGATATGTTTGGGGGGAATTTAGTTGTTATATGTTGATTTGTTTACTTCGGTTTTAGTTGCTCTTATTTTATATTTCTTAATTGAAAAGAAGTTGAAGGGAAAAGAACGGTTTTTGGGATATTTCGGTATTGCCATCTTACTTTTCGTTTTATCTCACTAAAAAAGGATTTATAACGTATACATAAATTTGTGAAACAGTGTACTTAAAATGTATTTTGTTGTTGGATGGTTAAAATACCACTTAAAAAAGTGAAAATACCTCCTGAAGCAACCCATCCTAGATTAGGACGGGTTAGCTTTACTATTACTTCATCTGGTAGCTAAGTGGTGTCTTTCTCCTGCCATAAAACTGCATGACGTCTTGTAATCATATAAATCATTTCAATTCCCACCTTTTAAGTTTTTTAATTAGTATTGGCGAATACGAAGAGTATTATCTACTTTTCTTCGGTTCTCTTCAAAGATTTTTTTTGCATTTTCCTTATGAAGAGCTTTCTCAAGAGAGATTTCACGTTTTGAAATAGTGATCGTGAGAGCAAAAATGTTTAATATCATGTATTATCACCTCCTTAAATTACCATGAAAAACAAAAAAACCGTAGAGAGACTCCCTAGGGCGAAAAAAGGCACAAAAATACCGCAGGGCACAATTCTCCCTGCGGCATGGGTATGCTAAATTACAAAAAAATTAAGCGATCCATTCCGATTTGGTCGAATGTGTGAATTTGATTTTTACTGAAGTTGTAACTAACAAAGACATTAATTTAACGATAATGATCATTTCATTCGACCTCCTTAAGAATTTTTTGTTTACTTTGTAAGTATATCCATCTTCAAGTTGTTTGTAAACATCTTTTGGTAAAATTTCCTTATTATGTAAAAGGTGTAGATTCTGCGGATGTTTCAGTTATTGGCTATAGAAAAAAGTTGGTGCAGTGTCTACATTTTTTAACCACCGATATTCTAGACCATCTATTCTATCTTTAATCCAAACATCTCCTTGGTTTTCATTTTTTGATGTTCGATACCAAGTAATCCTTGAACCAACTACTTGAGGAGTATTATCTATTTTATTGTTCTTTGGAAATGTTATTTGCCATTGTTCTCCTGATTCAAGATTAATTACATATAGCGCTGTAAACATAGTTGGAACTGGTCCCAATTTCCACGCTTTGTTTTCTTTTGCTCGAGCAACAATTATTTCATCTAGAGAAAGCCATTCCAAATCTAGGTCTACATATCCTTTCGGTGTATAGTTCTTATGTTTATTCACTGTAGGAATCTCGGTAACGGTTGTATCTTTGTTTGCAACAAAAAATCTTCCTTCACCCGATATGAAGGCTAGTTGATTTTTTGATGGGGCCCACTTTATCCAATTTTCATACCCTAGCATTTTCCCTATCACTTGAAATTGATCCCCTACTGATGAAAGTACTGATAGTGTATTGCTATCATTGGACCAAGAAGCTGTCGGTGTTAATAGAAAACTAATCCAGCTCCCGTCAGAACTAAACGTTAAATAGTCAGCATCAATGGCGAATAAGTCCGTTGTATTTGTTTGAATGGTGTAAAAGGGCTTTATTTTATTCGTATCAAGATTGGCATCTACGGGCACTTTAAAAAGACGAACAGGTTCCCATCCAGTAGGAAGTAAATTAGATTGAGATGAAACGATAAACGCTTTTCCATCGGGGAACCATTCAAAATCACTAACACCTAGAGATACATTTTCAAAACCCTGTGGTCGCCCATTTTTGGTTTTTGTAACGTTTAGGATACCTCCTGAATTATAAGCTAGTTGATTGGATGTTGGCGACCATTTGATTTCATTTGCTTCAATTATAGGATACGGCTTATAACTTTCCTTTTTCTTTACATCATAAATATATAAATTCGTTTTTCCACCCTCCTCCTTACCTGCTAAATAGGCAATAAATTGACCGTCTTTTGACCATTTTGGAGAGGATACATACTGACCTGTCGTAAGCTGTAGTTCCTTATCACCCTCTTTTATCCAAAGCTGGTGGTCTCGTATGAAAGCAGCTTTAAGTGGGCCATCAGCATAAACACCTATTGAAAAATTAAAACTAATAAATAGTATTAATAATAAAACCCTAATTGCCATTAATCCCACCTCTTTATCATAGGATGTTCTTTTGAAGGGAATAAATTCGTCCATCAAACATAACAAATGCTGGATTGTTGCTTTTCACTGCTACCATCGTTCATTACCTGATCCGTTATTTAAATAGCAACAATCTTTATGAAAACAGCCTATAAAAAAGATTTCTTATTTTAAACAAGTTCGATTGAAGTTTTTTCTCATTGAGTTGATATACAAGATGTTATTCAACAATCGGGCTAGATTGTTGAGTAACAATATATTACAAAATATTACCAAAAACGCTTTGGAAGGTTATACTTAAACTAACAAAGTTATAAATGGGGTGGCGTATATGAGTGAACGTTTTGAACTAAGTTTTAAAAACAAGGAAGTAAGAATGTGGTTTTATTTGGCTGTACCATCATTTATTATAGCAATCACACTTATATATTATGGTGAACAAAACTATCAGTTTATTCCTTTAATCGTATTTTGGACTGTCTTTTATATATGGCGTTTTCTTTACAGGAGGCAACAGAAGAAAGAAGGGGGAAAAGGCTTCTTAAAATAACGTAGTGTTTAAGTGCAACAGCATTACAAAATGTACCCAAATGACGCTTTTGGGGAGTTTTTTCTTCAACTAATGTCGCAGTTTAATTCAATAAGTAACTGATTCTCGTGGTAAAATTTGTTTAAATGAAGGTGAGAAGGAGAAACGATGAAAAAATCTTTTAGTAAGTTAGATAAGATACAAATTGTCATTGGGATCACCGCATTGATACTCGCAATACTTGGATTTATTTACGTTAATTTAACGGAAATCGCACTCATATTACTATCTATAAATTTGCTTGTGAATGGGATACGATATGTAAGTAAAGACAAAAAGTCCATTTCTACATATTTGTTGATAGGAATTGCGACACTATTTCTTTTCCTTTCAATTCATAATTTATTGTACTAACAGGTGCTTTAGTGCAATAAGGATTTATAACGTATACAAAACAAACCTAAATAACGTTCCCAAATCAGAGCTTGGTAACATGTAAAACAGCGACAAGTATTGTTAAATTAGTATTTGTCGCTGTTTTTATTAGAAAATAACGCTCTGAGACGCTGCGAGAAATCATTTTAAAGAAGTCTGTTCGATCCACTTGTTCTGAATGGCGGTAACATATAAATAGAATCTCAATGAAAAGCCCTCAAATGTAGCTTTAGAATAAAGTCGATATATAAAAAAGTTACGATTAATAACCCAGGGTATTGGCTCAGTGGGCCACGTCCGGACGATGAAAGGTACGTACTTTCCTTGTAGGTCGCCGTTTACATACTTCAGGATGAGTTTGGAACGGTTTCTGTAACCTTATTCCCTCAAGTTTTTCATCTTGTTCAGGAGCTTTTACTAAAAGATGAATTGCTTTACATTGAGAGAACGCTTGAAAAGCACTTTGGTAGACCTCAAGTGAAAATAAAATATATACAAACGACGAAAAGAATATGAAATTGAAGGGAATTTTAGAAACTGCATAATTTTTTATGCAGTTTTTTCTTTACTTTCAAATAATTATTTTGTAAGATAAAGCCAAATCCAAAAGTGGCCAGACCACTTTTGAATTCATTCAGTAAGAGACGCCATCATCTAAAGATGGTGGAGATTGTTTCTTTATAATTAGGTATCCAAACACCTACTGAATGAAGATAAAGCCTTTGGATGCATTGTTTATAGCGCGAAAGGAAAGCGGCAACAATAATTATGCCAAGGGAATAGATTGACCAAAGAGTTAATCGTATGGATAAAAAAACCAAACAAAGAAAAGTGTTTTTAGATATCGTCCAACAATTACGACAACTTATTAAAATAGAGTAAATACAGGTTGGTGAAAAGTTACCTTCCAAACGAGACCACTTTCAGAACGTCTAGGTGTCGGGCGATCCTCTGTGAGAGAGGCATTGCGAAGTATAGAGTTATTAGGTCTTATTAACACAAGAACGTTTCTAGCTTCTAAGAAGACAAAAAATCAAAAAGGATGTCGAATTAACGCGACAAATTCATGGAAAGGAAGCCATTCGCGTTATAAGTTGTACAGAGACTCTGCGAACACTACCAGTGGGGGGCAGTTTTTTTGTAAAGCTAGAGATAGAAAGTACGATTAATTGTCGGGATGTTTTACGAGAAATAATCATCACGTCAGGAAATCGTCTTTCACTAAAAGTCTGGTTTCTTTTAGCAGTTTATACCGGTGACCGTTTCAATCGAAACTCAACAGAAGAAGAAGAATTAATCATTCAAACTAGGTTGAAATCGATGCAGCTTGGCTATGAAAAAGAAGTATTAAAAGCTTACCAACAGTGGATGAATGCTGAACAAGGCATTTAGACAACAAAGGGGGAGTAAAACATGGTAATACGTAGCTTATTTAGTAAAAAGAAAGAGGACGGACAGGAAAAGAGATTTCCAGAAGGACTTATGACAAAGTGTCCAGAATGCCGTCACATTCAGTTAACAAAGGAATTAGAAAAGAATCATAAAGTGTGTACAAAATGCGACCATCATTTCAAAATGACTGCACAGGAGCGAGTAGCAAATTTCTTAGATGAAGGTTCATTTGTTTCAATGGATGATCATTTACAAACAAGTAATCCACTTAATTTCCCTGATTATGTAGAAAAAATTTCAGTGGCTAAACAACAAACAGGATTAAGCGAAGCTGTATTGACTGGCTTAGGTACTCTTGATGGAGAAGAAATTGTTGTAGCCATTATGGATTCTCATTTCCGTATGGGCTCAATGGGCTCCGTTGTAGGAGAAAAAATCACACGTGCCGTTGAAAAAGCTATTGAATTACGTGTACCGGTTATTATTTTTACTGCTAGTGGTGGAGCGCGCATGCAAGAAGGTATTCTATCATTAATGCAAATGGTAAAAACGAGTGTGGCATTAAAACGTCATAGTGAAGAAGGACTATTATTTATTTCCATCATGACGCATCCTACATACGGTGGCGTTTCAGCAAGCTTTGCCTCTGTTGGAGATATTAATATTGCTGAGCCACAAGCATTGATTGGCTTTGCTGGTCGCCGTGTCATTGAAGAAACATTAAGAGAAAAATTACCAAATGATTTCCAAAAGTCAGAGTTTTTACTAGAGCATGGTCAGCTTGATGCAGTTTTCCATCGGAAGGATTTACGAAATCAAGTAGTAACGCTTGTAAAAATGCATACAAAAGGCGGTGTGCAACATGTCTAAAAAATTAGCTTTTGAAGAACCAGTAGTACAATTACGAGAAAAAATTGATGAATTAAAAACGATTGCTACAGAAGCAGATGTAGATATGACAAGAGAAATCGAAAAGCTTGAAACACATCTAACACAGCTAGAACAATCTATTTATGCCAATATGAAGCCATGGGATCGTGTACAGGTTGCTAGACATCCAGAACGACCAACTACTTTACAATATATAGAAGCTATGTGTGAAAACTTTATTGAGTTACATGGAGATCGTACATTTGGTGATGATGCAGCTATTCTTGGAGGAATTGCTCTCTTTGAAGAACAGCCCGTAACAATTGTTGGACATCAACGCGGAAAATCAACTAAAGAAAATATTCGACGAAATTTTGGTATGCCACACCCTGAAGGATATCGTAAGGCATTGCGCTTAATGAAGCAAGCTGAGAAATTTAAGCGCCCAATTATTTGTTTTATTGATACAAAAGGAGCCTATCCGGGTAAGGCAGCCGAAGAACGCGGCCAAAGTGAAGCCATTGCTAGAACTCTCTCTGAAATGGCGATTCTAACAGTACCAGTTATTAGTATTGTTATTGGGGAAGGCGGAAGTGGGGGTGCCATTGCATTAGGGGTAGCTAATCGCGTCTTTATGTTAGAGAACTCAACGTATTCGGTTATCTCGCCTGAAGGGGCTGCATCGATCTTATGGCGAGATGGTAGCCTAGGGAAGCAAGCTGCAGAAGCAATGCGTATAACAGCACCTGACTTAAAAGAGCTCGACGTTATTGATGGAATAATCCCTGAAATAACTGGAGGAGCGCACCGCAATGTTGCGAAGCAAGCATCTTATATAAAAGAATGTATAAGCGTCACACTAAAAGCATTGAATTCTCTAAATGGCGAACAATTAATTGAAGATCGCTATGAGAAATTCAGAAAGATTGGACAATATACAGAAGTTTAAATACATTTTCAGGTTATTGGACATGTGAATTTGTTCGTAAATAGATAAAAATGTTTCTTAAATAAATTAATATTCTAATGATGGAAGAAAAAAGAGTTGTAGTTTGTAAAAAAGATTGATCACTTATATTAAAATTCGATTATTTGTAATATAGATTGATAAAAATAACTTCGCATTTAAATAAAACCCACGCATTTTGATCAAATTTTTTTAAAATGCGTGGGTTTCTTCTATTATAAAAAATCAACGATTACAACAAACTTTTAATCAAACTTTATTCCAAACCAACAAAAAGAAGTTAAACAATACATTCAAAAATTGATTGATGAACATAACAGGTATCTAATACTATTATTTGAAATCAGAATTACTAAATTTTCAAGAGTTAAGGGGAATTTAATAATAAGTATACAACTTTCTTGTCACATAACTAAATAAATCAATTGGAAAATAGGTTTCTAGGTCTTTATTCATGGAGAAGGTCAGATCGTTCAGTGAGAAATTTGCATAATTCCAGCATTATTTATAATCTTCAACCTAAATGGTATATTAAAGTTTTTCCAATTTCACTAGATGCACTTTAATTATGATTTCTTGAAATTTCAAGTTTCTAAATATTGTATTAAAATGACAAGAACAAATGCATATTTAAATACATGATGGTTCCACACAGCTACCACAAGACAGTAAAAATACATATTGGGTGGACCTTTTTAAATCAATGCAGGAATGTAAAAATGTTAGCAAGGGGATGAATGGATTGTTTAACGATTTCAAGATTATGGAAGGCCGTCCTGTATATATACAACTTAAGGAATATTTAAAAAGAATGATAACCAACGGGCATTTATTGGAGCATCAAAAGCTTCCGTCTACTCGTGAACTCTGTTCTTTATTATCAATTAGCCGAAACACTGTTCTAACTGCTTATGCAGATCTTGAACAAGATGGGCTTATCTATGCGGTAAAGGGAAAGGGGAACTTTGTCAGTCATGTTGAGATAATCAAATCCCAATCAATCCAGTTAAATTGGTCTGAAAAAGTTAACGAGCAAACCTTTTTGGCAAATGATTTGGACCTGAAAAAGCATGGTGTACGCTGGAATAAGGAAATTATTTCATTTAATAGCATCGCGCCCGATGAAAAGCTTTTTGATATAGAAAATTTTAAGCGAGCTTTTTTAAATCGAATGTCGATTGAAGGAGACATCATTCTTAATTATGGATATGCAAAAGGCTATAAACCACTTATTGAATATTTACTTCGCTACATGGAAATTAAAGGTGTAGACACTCGAAATAAAGATATTTTAATTACCAATGGATTCACGGAAGGTCTGGAACTCATGTTATCCTCTTTTAATAAAAAGAGCGGCCGTGTAATTTGTGAAAATCCAACCAATGACTCTGCACTTAAACTTTTTCGATTACATGGCTTCGAAATTGATGGCATAGAAATGGATAATGATGGTGTCAATATTAGCCAGCTGGAAACAACCCTAGCAAAAAAAGAATATGATTTTGCATACTTAATTCCGTCTTACCATAATCCAACTGGCATCGTCACATCTTCAAAGAAAAGGAAAGAAATCATGGATCTGTTCTCTGCATACCAGCTTCCTATCATAGAAAATGGATTTAACGAAGAATTACGTTATTCAGGGTCACATCTCACATCATTAGCATCCTTCGCCGGACAAGGTAATAATGTGATTTATATTAGCAGCTTCTCTAAAATTCTTTTTCCTGGCTTACGGGTTGGCTGGGTATTGGCAGATAAAGATTTGATTAACTATTTAGAGAGTATGAAAAGAGCTCGAACAATTCATACGTCCACATTAGATCAAGCTGTGTTATATCAATATTTGATTGATGGATACTTTGAGAAGTATATAAAAAAAGCTAAATCAGTCTATAAGAAAAAGTATGAATTAACCGTTCAATATTGTAAGCAATTTATTCCTTTCAAACGAATAACTGGTGACGGAGGACTTCACATTTTTATAGAACTAGAAGACCATATTGATGCACGAAAACTTTTAGAAAAATGCGCTCAACGGGGCGTTGTTTTCATACCTGGTCATGTTTTTCACACGGACAGCAGTGGAAACCATACTTTACGATTAGGATTTTCTAGGCTGAATGAAAGAGAAATTATTCAGGGCATAAAAATTATAGGGGATACGATAATAAATAATTATGGGGGTTAGAAAAATGAGAGTTGGCGTAATTATGGGAGGGGTTTCTTCCGAGAAACAAGTTTCGATTATGACAGGTGAAGAAATGATCGCCCATTTAGATAAAACTAAATATGAAATTGTACCGATTCACATAGAGAACAAAGATGACTTAGTGAAAAAGGTGAAAAATCTCGATATTGCACTACTGGCGCTACATGGCAAATTCGGAGAGGATGGCACTATTCAAGGTACTCTTGAAACGATGGGAGTTCCTTATACAGGAAGTAACATTCTGTCCAGCAGCATATGTATGGATAAAAATATCTCGAAAAAAATCATCCGCTTTGAAGGCGTACAAACACCAGATTGGGTTCACCATACGAACATCGAAGAACTTAACATGGATGAACTAGACAAAATAGGTTTTCCGCTCGTTGTGAAACCTAATTCAGGCGGTTCAAGTGTGGGAGTAAAAATTGTTTATGATAAAGAAACATTAAAGCCAGCTATTGAGGAAGTATTTAAATGGGATTCCGAGGTAATAATTGAAAAGCTAATTATAGGAGAGGAAATTACTTGTTCCATTTTGGATGGAAAGCTTTTACCCGTAATTTCGATACGTCATCAGGGAGAGTTTTTTGATTATACCTCCAAATATAATGATGTAGCTACGATTGAAGAGGTAGTGCAGCTTCCTCCCAAAACACAGGAACGCGTCTCTTTAGCTGCCATGGCTTGCTATAATTCATTGAAATGTAGTGTTTACGCCCGAGTCGACATGATGATTCAAGATGGTATCCCTTATGTGATGGAAGTTAATACATTACCAGGGATGACGAAAAATAGTTTATTGCCAAAAAGTGCACAGGGAGCTGGTATTCCTTATCATAAGCTACTTGACTTAATCATTGAACATTCACTTAAAGTGAGGAGAAATGGTATTTAGAATGTGCTGAAGCTAGTCCGAGAAATATTTTGCATAATATTTGTTAATTTCTATAAATAAGAATAATATTTGTTTTTGTATTCAACAATTGGGCGCGATTCTTTAATAAGTATCAGCGCTCATTTTCATTAAAGGGCCATATTGTGGAGTAACAATCTATTAAGAAATGTTGCTTAACGACGATTTCGGTGCATTTTAAAAAGTGGTAAAATTTTCTTTTTAGAGTTAATTAATGGTTTAATGAAAAAGAAATAAAATCATTATTACTTCAATTCTTTTTGCGTATGCAAACTATCGAGGAAAGGTTGCTGAAAGAAAATGAAATCAATACTCAAAATACCCATGAATCCAATAGCTAATCTGAACGAAGAGTTGAAACAATTGACGCCTCTTTCGATTGCACTTGGACATGAAAAGGATGTATTTGTCCTACTGATGGAAGAGCGAATTCCACTAATCGATGGTTGTTTCCCTGCAACCGTTACGGAAAAAAGCTATAGATATCAAGTCATTCACCTAAAAGATGGACAAAAGAAAGTGCTAGATTTGCCGAAAGAGACATGGAATTATCATTACATACAACCAATTGATGACGGACATTTTCTGCTTGTATGCGCACGGTCGTATTACCATGATGCGCAAAACATTGAAGAAAACGCACGTGTCTATGATGAAAATGGGCGTTTCATCCGATCATTTTGTTTAGGGGATGGTATTGAGCATGTGTACGTAACAAAGAATCAAGAGATTTGGACAGGGTACTTTGATGAAGGTGTTTACGGCAATTATGGCTGGAATAATCCGGTTGGTCGCAGCGGGCTAGTTGGCTGGGACGCCTCGGGTGCTAAATTGGATTCGCTTGAAGAAGATAAAGAATATTTTATTTTTGAGTGTTTGGCGTTGAATGGTATAGCTAATGGAGAAATTTGGTTTTACTTTAGCCTAGATTCGAAGATTGGCGTACGGAAAGAGGGACTCACATCGTATTATTCACCCGAAGATATTTATTTTAAGACGTTTGCGGTGAACGGAGAGACGATTGTTGCACACCGAGGCAGTGGAGAACGTACACTCTTTGAGTTACAACGTGAAGGGAATGAATATAAGACTGTTCGTCAAATTGAGCTGATGAAGCCAAATGGTAAGCCTATCGAACCGCAATTAGTGAATAACCGTGAGAGCAAGTTGCTGTTTTTGGACGGAGATGAGCTGTATATATATGAAGTGAAATCCGGTGTGTGACGGTTTAGGTGATAGAGAAATATAGATTTAGTATCGCTCAGTAAAAGAGACGATTTATTGCTTAAAAACAGCAGTGCAACTATTTTGGCTCTTTGCATTTGTGAGCTACTATTGAATAAGCACTTCTGTCTAAGTTCATTAAAAGGTTATAAAGTATACAAAATCATTCAAAATAACTTTCCCAAATAAAAGTTTTGGACACAGAAGACCAATCTTCCACAATCGGGCCCGATTCGGTAATAAAGATCAGCGATCGTTTACATTAAAGGGCCAGATTGTTGAGTAAATATTGTAATATTACTAAACGACGCTTTGTGTACATAAATAATGAAACTTATATTACTCAACTTCTGTATAATATTATGTAAGGGGGAATTTGTAAATGTTGAATTATATTTACATTGAATCAATGAAGTAATTTCAGTTCTGATCCTAACTGATAATTCCCTATTTCAATAGCAGGAGGCGAGTAAGAGCAATCAAGTGAACATAGAATATCATTTAAATAAAAGCATAACAAAGATTTAGACAATACTTCCTATGGATTGTACAAATAAAAGTGCTTCACATAAGGTCCGTTTTGTTGAATATATGAAACCTTTAATATGTTAAATTTGTAAAAATAACTGCTGATATAAAGGGAGGATTAAAGAAATGGGTATTGAAATGGTTATCGGCCTAGTTTTCGGTGTATTTTTAATTTGGGCTGGCTATATTGTTCGGACAAAACAGGTATTTGCATTTCTTGCAGGTTTCAGGGAAACGTGGGAACCTGTTAATAAAGAAAGATTAGGGAACAGAGTTGGTATTCTCATAGTTATTATAGGAGTTATAGCCATTTTTACATCTCTTTTTACCATATGGTTTGGGGATACAGTTGGAAAAATTTCTGGGATCTTAGCTATTATTGATGTAATTTTGATTATTACAGTAATAGGATTAGATCAAATAGGATATTGAAAGGAGTGTATACGTGGGAAACTGGAGAATAAAACTTGTCCTGTTATTTACAATATTAAATATAATAGGGATATTCGCTATAATTCCATATTCGATATCTTTAATGGGCGATCAATCTGTACCAGGTGATATACCGACTTCATTAATAGTTATTATAAATTCAACTTTTCAAGTTTTATATATGTTTGTATTGATATTGGTAGGTTTAAGGCTTCAAAATCGTACAGGGTTAAACGCTTCACTACTAAATGGTCTTGTTTACCCTAAAACACGAGTACATATCTCAAAAAAGTGGTTAATCAATAGTATTGTTGTAGCATTAATTGGGAGCGTTATTATAATTCTTCTAGATTTATTCGTTTTTAGCCCTTTGATAGGAGTACCAAAGGTTCAACTCCCCTCGCCAAATTGGTGGCAAGGTTTACTTGCTTCAATATACGGAGGAGTTACAGAAGAAATAATGCTTCGATTGTTTGGAATGACGTTCATAGTATGGTTATTGGCTTGGATAACAAAAAAAGAAAAGGATAATATTCCAAATAGTTTTTACTACGTTGCAATTTTTCTGATAGCAATAATATTTGGATTAGGGCATTTACCAGCGACAATACAAGTATTCGGAGATATATCTACAATTATTGTAATACGGGCATTGGTGTTAAATGGGCTCTTAGGCTTGTGGTTTGGTTACTTGTACTGGAGGAAAGGCTTAGAATATGCAATGATTGCACATATGTCAGCAGATATCTTTCTTCACGTTCTAATTGCGTCAATACTCTATTAAGCAATCGGGCGCGATTCTGTACCAAGAATCAACGCTCGATTTCATTAAAGGGCCATTTAAAGGAACAAATAGCTAACTTAATTAACCTATATCCGTCTAATAATCGAGGGATATAAAGTAATGCTTTACTTTAATAACGATCTTCAACAATCGGGCGCAATTCTTGAAAAGGAATTGTGCTTTATTCATTCATAAGACCAAGATTCTATAATAAGGTTCTACCTATTATTTTAGCGTGTATCAAGCTAAACCCTTATTATTAACAACTCCTTGAGTTATTTTATTCAGGTCGTTCTCTCAAAGATTGTTGTTTTTTTATTTATAACTAATCGTTAATTCCTGATGATACGTATTTATGAAATGTATTTAAATATATTTTGTTACGTCTAATTAATTGTAGAATACACTTGGAGGTGGTTATATGAAAAAAATTTTTTCTTTGATATTATCGGTAAGCCTATTATTACTTTCTGCCTGTACTAATGTAGATACTATTGGAAAAACGCAATCGATAGAAGAATTTTATAAAGATGCACAAATTGAAAATGTAGATAAAGTTATCATTCTAGATGGTTCCACTGGCGCATATAAAACGATAACTAATCAAGAAGATATCAGTAAATTTCTATTTCAAATTAATGCAATAGAATTTACTCCACAAGTTAATCAAGAAAAGCGTATCGGCGGGCTATATGGTATTACTCTTTTTGATGGTGAAAAAGAATTTAAGTTTAGTCTAAATCGCATTGACAATACATATTACGATTCAAATCCAGATATTCACCCCATTGTAGATGACTATTACAAACAATTAGAAATTGAAGAAGAATAAAGGCTTTAACACTACTTAGACCTCTTAATATTGAGGTCTTTTAATTTACCTTACTTAATATCTCAACAGAAGTAATTTAATTTTTGTCACGCTGAAATAAGCATTTTCAACTCGTTTAGGAGGGGAATATTAAACTTTATTGAATTATCTTATATAAAAAATAAAAATTAAGGGTGAAAAGGATGATGAAAGATAAGCGTTTCAAAAAGACAAAATATAGAGTAGTACACGGCAAGACACCAGAAGACCGTTTTAAGGAAATCCATGGCATGACAATAGAAGAATGGAATGAACAACAATTCGAAGCTAAAACAGGAATGACACCCGATGAATGGTACATTAATAAGGCAAAAACAACGACACCTTTTAATTTTATAAAAGAACGCTATAGTACTGTTACTGATGAGGATGTAAAGCTTGTTAAGGATTTGCAAGTACTGGGATTAAAAGATGATGTTATATATGTGTTGCTTGATTACGTTGCAATTGTAAGTAAAACCGGAATAGTTCACCCGTTAGTAAAAGTAATGGGAGAGAATTGGTTTAATGAAAAAATATTTACAATAGAAAAAGCGATTTCTTACGCTCGGGAACAACAGAAAAAATATATGTGATTACATTCAAAATGTAAAGTTTGTTAAACATTAAATACAAATGGAACTTATATTTTAGTAAGTTCCATTTGAGTGTAACAATAGAATTTTAGTTAGTCATACTGATTTAAAATATTATTTAACTTTTCCTTCATACATTGAGTTAATTCAGATGGGCTTTTAATAAAAGCTTCTTCACCAAAAGTAATCAAATAGTGACAAAAAAAGTAAATATCGCTTTTTAAGATATTACCTTTCAAAATTCCAGTACCATCTTCTCTTTTAGACAACTCTATATTGGCCCATTTTTCGGCTTTATACATGTTCACTCCCTTGTTAGTTAGTTCCACATTTAATGGGAATGTATCTTCTTCTTTAGTATTTATAAGGCTAAAACGGTTTTTTAAATAAATATTCGATAAATCTATAGGGCGATTATTTTCATCACGTTCTATGGATTGTATTCGATCACATCTAAAGACGCGATAATCCTTATTTAAAAAACAATAAGATGGGCAATACCATTTTCCTCCATTTGCATAAATACCAATTGGTTGAATACTTCTATAAGTTAGTTCTCCATTTTTTTTATATTTTATTTTAAGCACTTCCTGTTCGATTGATGCCTCTAATAATTGCTTTAAAAACGGGACCTTATCCTGTTGGTCAACAGATACAAAATCAACTCGATTTATCATTTTATCAATGGCATCTCTTATATCTCCAGAAAGATTTAAATAAAATTTCTTTTTTATAGATTCATACTCAGAATCAAAAGGAAGGGAAATATAGTGTCTTAAAGCATGAATCGCAAAAAAAATAGAGATAGCTTCATCTTCACTAAAGGCAATTGGAGGGAGAATTCTTTCGTTGAGAACTTGATAACCACCATGAGGGCCTGCTTCAGAATATAACGGTACACCCATCTCACTTAATTCTTGCAAATCTCTCAAAATGGTTCTTTTTGAAACACCAAATTCTTGCGCTAATTCCCCAACGGTAAATCTTTTCTTACGATTAACCATCATAATCATTTCATTTAATCTTTTTGCCTTTGACATGGACACCTCCAAAAAATAACAGTGACATAAGTTGTCACTATCATAATATATACTCACAGATAGATAAAGGATAAGGAAGGTGTGATGAGTCAAATTGGAATTCCCTCTATGGAACTAACTGGGGAAATTAGTCATTACAGCTGTCTTAGAATGATCAATTGAATGGATTGAGGAGGAATTAAATATGTATGAAACGATTGTAGATTATATTGAAGAATGGAATAGGGAAGCAATGCTAACTCAAAAAGTATTGGATGGTTTAACGGATAATTCATTAAATCAAAAAGTTTATCCAGAAGGTCGTACTTTGGGCAGGATTGCATGGCATATAACGACTAATATCCCGGAATATTTAGCAGATTTTGGGCTGAAGATAGATAGTTTTGAAAATAATGAGAGTGTTCCAACTTCGGTAAAAGAAATCGCTGAAACCTTTAAGAAAATAAGTTCTTATGCAGCGGAAGTTATTGAACAACAATGGACAGATGATTCTTTGAGACAAGTGCAAAATGCATTTGGAAGGGAAGAATCGAATGCTCGCATTTTAATGGGTCTAATCAAGCACATTGTTCATCATCGTGGACAAGTTACTATTCTGATGCGCCAAGCAGGAATAAAACCTTTTGGGGTTTATGGACCGCCAAAAGAAGATTGGATTCATTTTGGGTTGGAAAATCCACCACTTTAATAATATCGTGTGCTAAAGGTGCATTTTTTTACTCTCAAGAATGGTCAGATTAAATTTGCTTTAAAAAATGTAATGAATATATTACAATGAATCCAAATAGTGAGGTTGCTCACTATTTGGATTTATTCTATATAATGAAAGGAAGGGAAAGTACATGACTGTTTTAAGTTTTCTTTTACAAGGGCTATTAATTTTTGCATTCCTTTTTTCGGGATTCACAAAAATTACTGGTGCAAAAATGCAAGTAGATACATTCAAGCATTTAGGTTTACCATCGTGGTTTCGCGTCTTTACAGGGATTGTTGCAATAACAGGTGCTATTGGGCTAATCATAGGGTATTGGAATGAGTATATACTTATAATTGCTGCACTTTGGTTAGCTGGTATCATGTTTGGCGCAATATTATTCCATATTCGCTCAAAAGATAAAGTAAGCCAGATGGTACCCGCACTCATTTTAATGATGCTTGCTGTAGTACTCGCCATCTTGAATTTTTAATAATGATATTCAGTATAATGACAAATTATAGCTTCGCTAAAAAAAAATAGTGAGGTTCCTCATTATGTGTTTTTGAGATTAAATTGTTTTAATAAAGGAGAATCATTATGGGAAATTCATTAGAAAAACAAGCGAACAAATTATTGGGAATACTAGTCGTTACCTTAATATTCTCCGTTATGAATGGCACAATGTTTAACGTGGCTTTGCCAGAAATAAGGAAGGAATTTTCACTTTTACCCTCAGAGGTGAGTTGGATTATGACAAGCTATATGGTTGTTTATGCAATTGGCTCTGTCGTGATGGGGAAATTAGCAGATAAATATCGATTAAAAGACTTATTAACAGTTGGGTTACTTGTTTTTGCGGCAGGCTCATTAATTGGCTTTTTTGCTACAGATTATTGGCTCATTATTTTGGGGCGAATTATTCAAGCAGCAGGTGCATCTGTTTTACCTGCAACAGCTATGATTATCCCAATTCGCTATTTTCCACCAGAAAAAAGAGGTCGTGCACTTGGGACTTCCGCTGTAGGGTTAGCACTTGGGAATGCTTTAGGACCAGTAGCGGCTGGTGTCCTTACAAGTGTAGGTAGCTGGCGCTTAATGTTTATTTTATCACTTCTACCATTGGTGACATTGCCACTATTTAGAAAATATTTAGATAATTCAAGAGGACAAGCAGGGAAAATTGACTTCATTGGTGGCGTTTTGTTAGCTGGTACCGTGACATTATTTTTATTAGCAATTACACAAATGAATCTTGTATTGGTTGCAATTGGAATCGCATTATTAATTTTATTTGTTGTGCATATTCGACGTGTTGATGAGCCATTTATTAAGCCTAATCTTTTTTCAAACAAACGATACTCTTTAGGCCTAACTTTAGCGTTTTTAACAACCGCGATGAGCTTTAGCTTAACATTTATGACACCTCAATTTTTAACGGATTTAAATAAATTGGAACCCTCAACAATTGGATTCCTACTTGTTCCGGCTGCGCTTGCCTCTGCTATCATGGGAAAAAAAGGTGGAGCAATTGCCGATTTAAAAGGGAATATGATGCTTGTTTTTGTAGCGTCAATATTGTTAATATCAGCTAACTTCTTATTATCTACCTTTGTAGGTCAATCAATATACATCATCGCTATGATTCTAATTTTAGCAAATGTCGGACAAACTTTTATGCAAGTTTCAATGTCAAATACAGTTTCACAATCTCTCCCAAAAGAAGCAATAGGCGTTGGGATGGGGTTATTATCAATGATTAACTTTATTTCTGGAGCAATAGCGATGAGTATTGTTGGAAAATTATTAGATCAGGGGACAACAAATTTACAATTTAACCCTTTAAATGATAATCAAAATGCATTTATGTATAGCAATCTTTTATTTGTAATGGCCAGTATGATTTTATGCGTTTTAGCAATCTACAAATGGCAGTTACATACGCCCCGAAAAATACTTGGCTGAGTCTCTGAATTCAAATGAACCAACAAAAGTATTAGAAGCTATTTTAGATGGTGTGCACCATACCTTTATAATCGGTTTCTTTTTTGCATTAGTAGCTGTTATTGTATCGATTTTGATAAAACGAACGGTAACAAAATAGAAATTAGTTTATGTATAATGAAGACATATAAACTATTTAGGAGGAACTTGAATATGAGCGCGGAAGAACCGTCTGCAATTGATATTATCCATGTACTTATGCAATCAAGTAATTATATTCAAAAGGAATTTCAATCAAAATTAGCTGGAGTAGATTTACCGTTCCAATTAACTGGACCAAGAATTCGTGTTCTTTCAATTGTGGCAGAAAAAGAATCTATACGTATGAATGAACTTGCCCAAATTCTAGGGATAAACGCTAGGTCTGTAACAGATTTTGTAGATGCTTTAGAACAAGATAAACTACTTGTTCGTCAACCAGATTCAACTGATCGTAGGGCCATCTTATTACAATTAACAGATTTAGCAAAAGCTCATTTGGATGAAGCCAAACTTTTACAAAATGAAATTGCTGATAAACTATTAGAAAATATACCTGTGGAGCAACGTAGGATGTTATTAGATTTACTGGAGAGATTGAATAAAGAAAAGTATCGACTTACAAATACAAAGTGAAATTTTGAGTGATTGTACTAAATAGGGCCCACAAAAAGAGCAAAACATAGACACTTATACTTAAAATATTAACGTTCCCAAATGTAAGTTAGGTAGTACACCAGAAAGGCACGTATTTTGTGAAATCAACATGCGGCCTTTTTTCTAAGACTATTGTTTATGTAGCTGAATATCTGTATATATTGACAATTTATTAACGCTGTTACAGGGGCTTTAAATGAAAACAATCTTCCATAATTGGGCGCCATTCTGTAACAAGAATCAGCGTTCGTTTTCATTAAAGAGCCATATTGTGGAATAACATTCTTGTAAAAGGTAATCAATTGACGCTACGTTTACATAAAAGGAAAGGCACTAAATGAACTGATTTGTTTAGAGCCTTTCTTAAAAATAAAATGAGTACTTTTGTTGTGAAAGTCATTCTGCTACTTTTTTGCTTCTTCCTCTTTTTAATTGATTACTTTTCATCTAAAAATTTATCAATATCAATCACTTCTCCAGGTAGCCATCCAGCAACTCTTGCGGGGCCATTAATCATAATGTTTAAGATACCTTTTGCTAATTGCTCAGGTGTGTATTCTTCTGTTTGATCTAACCATAATTGGGTAGCACGAGTAATGACAGAAACCAAAATGGGGATGAAAAAATGAGATGGTAAATACTTTACTTGTCCAATAATTTGAATAGAGGGAGACTGATGAAAGACGTTTTGAAGTACTTTCGTTAGTTCGGTTTGAAATGACATTGCGCCTTTCGTTTGTTGAATAATTTGAAATAAAGTTTGTTCTTCTTTTAAGCATGTAAATAATTGAATAAATGTTGGATATCTAGACTTTAAAAGGTCAATCGGCGAATTCACATCTTTTAAATGCGTTTCGAAAATTAGTTTGATTTTATCCATTAATTGTTGTTCAAATTGGTCAAGCATATCGAACTTGTCCACATAATGTAAATAAAATGTGCCACGACTAATATCTGCTTTCTCGGATATGTCGGAAATAGTTAGCTCTTCAAAGCTTTTTTGCTGTAATAACTTAAAACAAGCGTCTTGAATAGCCTGTAATGTTTTTCTTTTTCGGCGATCCACTAATAGCTCTCCTCTATTTCTGAACAATTTATTAAGATATGTTCAATAATTTACACCATTGAAGTTATTGTACATGGTCAGTTTAGTACTTTCATGTTTATAATCAGTAAGTAAAATACTTAACAACATGTTAATTATTTATGATAGAGAGAAGAGAGGAAAACGTCAAATGAAGAGCAAAAATAAGTTTTTTATTTTACCATTTATCGTAGCGACAATTGTGACGCTGATTTTTCTTGCAGCACAAATTCCGTCAGCTAAAATTAACCCAAAACATTTACCAGTCGCATTGGTTAATGAAGATGGCGGCGAAATGGCCAATACGATTATCAAAAATTTAAAAGAAAATGCACCTGATGCAGTTGAATTTATTGAATATGATTCACTAAAAGAAATGCAAGAGGGGATGACTGATCGCACTACTTATGGCGGGCTTGTTATTCCAGCAACGTTTAAAGAGCAAATTACTGCGATTCAAACAAGAGATACGCCTGCTAATCTAGACATTTATATAAATGAAGGTGTAAATACAAGTGTTGCAACATCGATGGAAGCGACTTTAAAACAAGTTGTAGCAACAATTAGTACGAACGCCAGCGCACAAATTACTGTGCAAATGCAACAAGTAGCAGACCAAATGGGTAAAGCTGTTGGTGCAAAATTAGCTCAAATGAATGCACAAGGTAGTGGAGAAGTACAAGATTTATCTTCTATGATTTCTCCTGTACAACCGACAAAGGTAGCATTACTTGCAAATCCTATAACAGCAACAGTAACGAAAGTAAATGCAGTTGGAAAATTAGGATCAGTGCCAGCAGCGTTGTTTGTACCACTGTGGATGGCTAGTATGATTGGGGCTGTTATGCTGTACTTAGCGGGAACAAAGCGTCCATTTGAAAATCGTATTAGCATGACAACGTTCCAACTAGTCCAATCATTAATTCCGATTATTTATGGTTTGTTCGCGGGTTATCTAGTAACTTGGTACTCAACATGGATGTTAGGGTATGAGTTTGAATCATTCAATACGGTTGCATTATTTGCATCTATTGCAGTGATCGCATTTATCTACATGATTTTATCAGTCGTTTCCTGGTTACGTTTACCAGTATTAGCGTTTTTCGCGTTATTCATATTCTTTGGATTACCATTAATTCAATTAGTACCCGAGATGATTCCAAGCTTCTACGGCAATTACATTTTACCTTGGCTACCAATTCGTTTCTTAGTAGATGGCATCAAAGAGATTTTATACTTTGGTGAAGGTGTCATGAATGACTATACAGTCGTATTAATTTGGATTGCAATCTGTGGTTTTGTATTACTATGGGGAAGAAATTTAACAAAAAAAGTAGTAACTCCTGAAGAGTAAAGTAAGAGTCAGAAAGGATAAACGATTTTATGCTTCATATCTTCAAGGTGTAATACATTTTGTTGGTTTAAATACAGGTTGTGTTAGTAAATTCGCAAGATCCAATGCAATTTTTTACATGTACTTTACATGGCATTGAAAACAACATTTACTAATAGGATGATTTTCGCTATTATCGCACTAGTCATTGCGTTGTTTATGAAAGTAGAAAAGTAAGTAAATTGCTGCTGCTATTGACTTATTGAACAGAGAAGCCTAAAACACTGAGATTTAGTGTTTTTAGGCTTTTATATAATATTTTCTAACAGGGTCTTTAATTGAAAATTGATGTTCAACAATCGGGCGCGATTCTGTAACAAGGATCAGCGCATGTTTTCATTAAAGGGCTATATAGTTGAAGAAGACTCTTTAATGAAGAGGATGAAAATTTCCCCGAGCAGATTATTAATATTAAAGAAGGATGGGTTTTTATTCTGACTTGGTTGAAAGGCCATCTGGAATACAGAGTCCAAGCAATACGAGGAGGACTTGTAAAATGAAAAATAAACCCGGGATTGCATTCCCGGGTTTGTTTTTACTTATTGGCAACTAAGACCAGCTTACCTGTATCCAGTACCTCTTCGAATTGAGCAGCTTCCGCTTTACTTAATCCGACAGAAGCTAACTTATTGCGGAGTTCATCTCCACGGGAATTCACCAGGTTCTTCATAGAAGTCAGGAACCCTTGCTCGGAAATACCAGCTTCTTCTGTCCCTAATGCTTCGTTAATATCATCTTGACGTTCTTCATAGTGTGCAAAGATGTAAATATTATCTCGATGATATCCTTGCGCTTCTAATTTCTCCACTTCTTGTTTTGCCTGTACTACGTTTTCTACTGTTAATTTGACTGTCATTATTTATCCCTCCAATATGTTTACATTCAATCTATTCCACGAAATTGAATGAATTAAACATAGAGATTTGCAAATTATTGACCAAGCTACCCAAGGAGGTACTTCAATAGATTGGAGACCTTTTAAATTAACAGGGACCTACGAGCATAGTAAAGAAGCATTTAACTATATTCCAACTGTCCTTGAGGTATTATTTAAGTTAGACGATGACTATTTGGTATGGGAAACTCTTTATTTCTTAATTCATTTGTATAGTAGTGCTGATAATACTCAGATACACCCATTCCTCGAAAGTAATAGGTCTGTATTAACAAACCATATTAAGAAATTTAATGATGCCTATGCTACTCCTTTTAAAGAACTAGAACATCACCTTAAAATAAGAAAATGAGATATAACCTTGTTGTACTAACGGGATATATTAGTGAAGAACAAGAATTAAGTAATATTATGAGTGAGATCAGCTTTTAGTTACTCAATTAAAGGGCGCGATTCTGTAACAAGGGTCAGCGCTCGTTTTCATTAAAGGGCCATTTAATTGAATAACAATTCTAAATTAAAAATAGGATTTTATGTTAATCTTGATGTGCGTTTGTGAAACAATGTACTTAAGCTAACGGGGTAGTATAGTTGAATAATGGAAGGAGGAAGGTAGCTTGGCGAATAATATTATTGAACAAGCAAAACGAGGTTTGGAAGGTTTTGCTATTGGCGGTTATCATACTAGTTGTGATTATTCTAGGTATCGAGAGCACTATTATAAATATTTTGGAGACCCCGATTTTGAAACTAGAAAATATGCGATTGCTGCATTTACTTGTATGTTGGGGGCTTGGGAAACAGGTGCTCTCTTTATATTTCAGCCCGTTAAAGAATGGGAAGAAAATAAAAATAAGAGTTCGAATCCTTTAAATCAAAAGCGTTTTTACCGCTTTAAAGATTATCTTCATGCTTTGTTAGACCATCACGAACAGATAGAAAAAGAATTTCCTTATATGTTTGAAGATATTATCCTTTTTTTAATAAAAATTGAGCAAAATAAGGGGATAAGTTATGAAGAATGGTTTCCTGAACATAACCCTAATGTGTTTAAACGATTAAGAGAAGAAATTTTGATTCCCAAAAAACATTTAGCAGAAAAGCATAGCCCTCACAAATACTTATTAAAAGAAATAGGTATTGAACCTTTTTTTGAATCTGATAAATTTTAAACTAGTTTCAGCAATAGTAGATTCATCATAATCTATATAATCGAACGAGGAAAGGTAATTAAAAATTATCTACTTAGAGAGAGGGGGGACGATATACTTTAACCCGAATAATCCAGTCTTCTTTTTAATCCTTCCTCTCCTTCATCCGATATTTATTAATTTTATGTTTAGAGATACGCTGTAGGGGTATATGTATAGAGAGTAACATCTACAATTTAGGAGGAATAGAATATGTCACAAGAACAACACCAAGAAATAATCCAGGCTTTACACGAATGTATGGCTGCCTGCAATCACTGCTTTGACGCTTGTCTTAAGGAAGACGATGTAAGGATGATGGTTGAATGCATCAGATTAGACAGGGAATGTGCAGATATTTGTAACTTTTTAGAGCAGGCGTTAGCACGAAATACACCATTTGCTTCAGAGCTTGCATCAGTATGTGCGACAGTATGCGAGGCGTGCGGCAATGAGTGTAAGAAACATAATCATGAACATTGCCAGCAGTGTGCGGAAGCTTGTTTCAAATGTGCAGAGGCTTGCAGAAAGCTAGCGGCTTAATTTCTTCCTTACTTACTTGAAAAATACTTTATCCAGCATTAAGTATCTTTTCACGAGCTAGGACGTCCAATTATTGGGCGTCTTTTTATTTTTTGGGCAAATTAAGCATATATGGCCAGTTACGGCATCGTTATCAGGAGACCGGCAATAATCGTAAACCTGGATTGAAGCTAAATGTGTATTACTTGTACCAGATGTTCCAACCAAAATGACATTTTCTTTTCTTCGAATAATATCGAGGTGTTCAAGTTCTTCTCTTGATGGGGTAAAGTTCAGCATTGGGTGTTTTTTTATTGAACTAACGGAGCGGTTTAGCTTCAGAAGAATTGAGGTTTTGATAATCTTAATGTCGAAAAGATTGTATAACCGCATAAAACAGATACAATGTGGAGTGTTCCACTTAAACTGTCAAGGCAGTAGTTGAAGAAGGGACTTTCCTTCCATTTAAAGAATTAATTAAGATAACATAAGTTTTTGGGGGATGGGCATAAACCCAACAATGATTGTATGCAATATATAATAAGAAAGGGGGAATTTGAATGTGGAAACTAAAAGTAACTGTTTTTATCTTATTACTGAGCATACCACTAGTCCTATTAAGTGGTTGCGTTAAAAATTCAAAACTAGTAGAAAAACCAATAGGAGATTATTTGTCCGAAAACTACGGGATAAAGAATGAGGATTTTAAAATTCATACTACTACTCAAGGGTTTGGGATTTCTGATATACAGACCTACGTGGAAATAAAAAAACCATACAGAACTTTTACTAATTTAACTGTAAACGAAAACTCACTTGAAATTGATGAAAAAAGAAGTAATGATGTTTTTCTAGAAATATTCAAAGGAGCTTATGTTGAACAACATCGTGATGTTTTGAAAGAATCCGATAAGATAACAAAAAAGTATGACTTATTAAGTGAATTCGTTTATCAAAATAAAAAGAAACCATCTTTCTATTATTATTTGAATATAGATATAGATGAACAACAAGCAAAGGAATTGATTGAAAATTTTAAACATGAACAAAAAATAAACACGGACAACATAATGAAAATGTTAAAAGGTAGTAAACCTAGCGAATATACTAATTATACAGGTGTAATCAATTTTAGTTACTATTACAATACCTACAAAAATAGTGAAACTGTTCCCAATGCTCAAAGTATTATGGATGATTTTGAAAAGAGCCACGTGCTAACAGAGGGCATTTATAAGATAGCTGTTGAAACTATGTATTCTAGCCCTAATAGAACAAGCTTAGGAGGAACGGATAGTAGTAATAATAGTGTCATGTTTACCGTGGATGAACAAGGGAAATTTGAAATATTAAAAACAACTGTAGGTTCCTGATAAAATACGCCAATGGTTGTGTTTTAAATAAAGGGCGACTTCCCACAAGGAAGATCGCTCTTTTTTTCTTATTACTGTTCTTGTTCTATTACTAATACCCTGGTGGTTCAAACCCACTTAGCCATCAGGCGCGATTCTGCAATAAGGATTAGCGCTCGTTTTCATTAAAGGGCCATTACATTGAGCAACATATTTTAAAGAATCTCGTTATGGGCAAGAAGATGTGAGGATATTCATTTAAACAAACGGACAGATTGGTAAAGAAAAATTACACACACACTTAACTCTGAAAAAATTGGGGAGAGTGAGAAATAGATAAGGAATATTTACTTTAAAACTAAAGTGGTTTAAAATCCTTAAATACTTAAATTTACGAGGAGGAATATTATGGAGCAAAACATTCCTAAATCAATTGATGAATATATTTTACAATATCCTCAAGAGATTCAAGAAATATTAAAAACATTAAGAAAGGTTATAAAGGAATCAGCACCAAATGCTGAGGAAAAAATAAGTTACCGGATGCCTACTTTTGTATTAAACGGAAATCTGGTACATTTTGCTGCATACAAAAACCATATAGGCTTCTATCCAACTTCGAGCGGGATTAATACCTTTCAGCAAGAATTATCGGAATATAAAACCTCTAAAGGTGCAGTTCAATTCCCAATTGGAAAACCCATCCCTTATGAAATAATTAGTCAAATAGTAAAATTTAGAGTTGCTGAAAACCAAAGTAAAGTGGAAGGGAAAATAAAGAAGAAATAATTTATAGATGGCAAATTTTCCTTCATTAATGAACTGTAACAAAATCATAATAACAGGATTTTTCAACAATGTGGCGCGATTCTGTAATAAGAATTAGCGCTCGTTTTTATTAAAGGGCCAGATTGTTGAGTAACATACTTTTAAGAAGTGTTGCCAAACGAAGGTAAGGAACTATCTAAATTAGCAGTTACATTATTTGGTATACTATTTATTATTAAAAATAATTAGAAGGAGGAATATTATGAGCCTTTATCATTATTTTGCTTCAAAAAACCCCTTACCTACTGTTCAAAGGAAATCCCTAGAGGAAGATTACATATTATATAAAAGTGTCGAAGTTGAAGCGAATTTTAAAAAATTAAATATAACTTTCGAAGAATATCATTTTTGTTTACGGGGACAGTTTGAAATTCTTCCTTGTAGAAAAAAGCCACCGATAGCAGCAGGAGGGCAAATTCAAAAGCCTTATATTTATAAGGTGAGAGGGTCTGTAAATGAAACAACTTTTATACAACTCGTTGAATATATTAAGGAACATGTTGCAGAAGAAAATCGCGTGGAGTTTTGGTCAATATGGCACGGTGATAAAGTGCCTTCTAAAAACATACATCGAATAAATCCGCAGCAAATAACAATTGAAGATTTACATTTTCTAAATGAAAGTGAAAATAGCTGTATTAAATTTTTTCCTAGAAATAAATAAGTAACGTTACCAAACGAGGGTTTAAATGAACATACGGTTATTATATGGTCTAAGTAGTGATTGGGTAATTCTTGAAACTAAAAAGAAATTCAATCGTATTTTGGCTAATCATTACTTTGGGAGGTGTTGTGAGCGTGGAGATCATACTGCTAATCCTTATAATATATGGGGTTTTAATTTGGATCTATTTCTTCCCAGAAAAAAGTTTATCACAGGGAAGGCGAGGGATGTACAAAGAAGAGCCTCAATTAACTGAAAGTGCAATTCGTAATACAAAAGCGAAAGCATTAATCAGTATTATCGTGATAACGCTAATTATTATTATTTTTATAATTACATAAATAATAAATAAAAAAACCTTATACCACAATGTGCACATTTCTGAAATAAAGATAAACGCTCGTTTATATTAAAGGTCCAGATTGTGGAATACGGATTTCTGCAGATTCACAACGATAAGCAAAGAAATGAAATATTTACATTTCGAGTAAATTTTGTTTCATTGTAGTTAAATGGTTTAAAATTTCCATTTAATTCTGTATGATTAAAAGAGGGAGTTATTGCACGAAGCAAATTAACCAAATTTTAATTAACTTCAGCTCAGCAAGATAAGCAGGGCGGCTCGTTAAGACAGGATATTTTCGCTGATGAATAGTTAGGCTGTTAATTTTATGTTAGCTTGATTACCTTTAATCAAACATATTAAAGGAGGTGGTAAAATGACTCAATTACAAGTATTTAAAACAGCATTTATCGCATTATTAGTTATATTTGTACTAAGTTTTACTTATATGTTCAGCCAAGTGGACGTTATTACAACTCAAGAAATCACAGAAGAGCAAATAGTAGAAGAAGATGGACAATACTACATAGTCTTAGAAGCCGAAAGCCGAAAATTAAAAATACGCGAAGATTTACTGCAAAGTTTAGAGTTAGATAAATATAAAGAATATAAAATCTCTTACTCGTACAACAAACTGTTTTCTAAAACAGGGAAAATCGACAGTGCCATTCCTTACGGTAAAACACCATAAAGTTGTTTTCTCGTTCAACAAACGGGCGCGATTCTATAACAAGAATCAGTGCTCGTTTTCATTTTGTAAGATTAGTTATTTTTCTTCTGTCTATTTTCAAACCAGTAAAAACAATAAAAAACACGTATACTAGAAATAAAGGAGGGGCTTTTTATGAAAATCATTGTATTTGGCGCAACTGGTGGCGTAGGTCAATATGTTGTGAAGCAAGCATTAGAAAAGGGAGTCGAGGTAACTGCATTCGTACGCACTCCTTCAAAGATAGAATTTACACATGAGAGGTTAAATATTGTTCAGGGTGATGCATTAAATAAGGAAGAAGTTACTTCAGCAATTGCAGGGCATGATGCAGTCGTATCATGTTTAGGCTCAAGTCAAGGCATGAAAAAATCCACGGAACTTAAAGAGATGACGAAAAATATTGTGGCTGGAATGCAAGCGCATCATGTCAAAAGAATTGTCTACACAGCTTCAGCGGGAATTAACAAGGAAATTCCGGGCATTAGCGGGAAAATAGTCATGAAAATGCTAAAAAATGCTTTGATGGATCATCGCAATGCCGTTGATTATATAGAAGGTCATGAATTAAATTTCACAATCGTTAGACCACTGGGATTAACGAATGATGTATTAACAGGAAAGTACAGGGAATCAAAAACGGGCATACCAGAAAAATCTAGAACGATTCCTCGCGCTGATGTTGCACACTTTATTGTGAAAGCATTAAGCGATGAACAATACGAGAACTCATCTATCGGTATTGCCACATAAAGTGTAATGTTCTCTATGTCCTTATTTCACAAGGTTTTTCAAATTATTTACTTACTTTACCCGAATAATTACCGATTGATATGTTTATATAAAGTATTACATTCAGTGCTTGTAGCAAATGAACCCTTATCATTACTACTTTATACATAGCAAATATTTAAACTGTTCCTAAATTAAAGTTTGGAAAGAGACCGTAATACAAGAAACGATATGAGAACAACATTTCTTGTATTTTAAAATATTGTTTATACAACTATTTGTGCACATATTTTTAAATATCTATTTTCAACAATTGCGCGCGATTCTGTAACAAGAATCAGCGCTCGTTTTTTAAAAAGGGCCATTTAATTGAATAAACAAGAATTAATTTGGATGTGTAGATTGTAAAGAAAAGTACTAATGCTATCGGATGAGTTTTGTTGAAGAAGAAATATACTGAAAAAGCCCCTCAAGACTAGATTGAAGGGGCTTCCTATATATTTAGTGTATAATACTAAACCAAAATGATTATTTGTATTTTTTGGCTAGAGATTCGCTGCCAATTGCTCCAATGATAGTCATGAAAAACGGTAAAAATTGAAATAACAGAGAATTCTGTAAGAACACTATGTTTAAATCAAATAACTTATTACCTATTACAATGACTATCTTAGTTAATATAAATAAAAATCCAATTATTAGTAGAATATCAAAAAACAATTTCCACCGTGGAAAGACTAATTTTTGGCTGTCTTTTATGAGTTTCTCTCTCAAAGAATTATCCTCCTTTACTAATTCATCAAGAGTAATATTAAATATGTCACTTAACTTAATTAACAATTCAATACTAGGATAACTTTCTCCACGTTCCCATTTAGAAACAGATTGTCTACTAATATTAAGTTTTTCTCCAAGCTGTTGTTGTGACATATTATGCTTTTGACGTTCTTCTTTTATTTTTGAAGAAAAATACATATGATCAACTCCTATCCTCAGTATAATTATTTGCACTAAAAAACTAAAGAACCGCATCGTTGCTATGGTGTAAACTATTAGTTTCCCCTTGGGAACAGCGTTTATAATTGTTTATAGTCCTTCATGTACCTATTAATTATTGATAAAGATGGATTTAACAGACTATAAGTAAACTGCGAAAGTGGCAGTTTAGTCCGTGTCTTTTATAGTGGTTTCTTTAATTATTTTAGTTCTTTTGTTATTCCGCTATGAGCTAAATTTTGTAATAACTAATAGGAAATCTAGAGTTTGTGAAATAATACATTCAAGCTGAAGAAGGGGGCTACTTCAAACTTCAAAAAGGAGTAGAGCCTTCTAAAACAAACAGAGCAAGTAAATGATGAACAGAACTTGGAAACAAATAAAGTAAAATGAGTTAGGTACTAGAGTTCTTTAATAAGGAATGCATTTCCCTTCCTTAAAGTTCCATTTAATGAAATAATATAAATCATTACGGATAGGTACCCTACATAATTGTGCACGAAATATCGGATGGGTACATTCAACTCCTGCTAATCTTTAGATAAAGGGGGTCACATAAATGGATTTGCTTAAAAACATGAATGGAGCATTAAAATATATTGAAGAAAATCTTACGAATGAAATTGACTCCAAAGTTGTAGCTAGAATAGCTCTCTGCTCCGAATACCATTTTAAAAGGATGTTTTCCTTCCTTGCTGGTATTTCACTATCGGAATATATTCGTCGCAGACGGCTTTCTCTTGCAGCATTTGAGCTTATAGATAGTAGCGTAAAAGTTATTGATATTGCAATAAAATACGGGTATAACTCACCAGATTCTTTTACACGAGCGTTTCAGAATTTGCATGGCATAACACCGTCAGAAGCTAGAAATAATGGCCATTCACTTAAAGCTTACCCACCAATGACCTTCCAGTTGTCAATCAAAGGAGGAAATGAAATGAACTATCGTATTGAAGAAAAGGAAGCATTTCGCATTGTGGGTATTAAAAAAAGAGTGCCTATTATTTTCAGTGGGGTTAATCAAGAAATTGCTACAATGTGGGAAAGTTTAGATGATGTAACGATAAATAAACTAAAAATACTTTCTAATGTTACGCCTTTAGGACTAATTAGTGCCTCCACGAACTTTTCTGAAGGTAGAATGGAGGAAAAAGGAGAGCTTGATCACTATATTGGAGTAGCTACAACAAAAGAATGTCAAAATAACTTTGTGCAACTTGAAGTTCCTGCCTCAACTTGGGCTATTTTCGAAGCAATCGGACCATTTCCAGATACGCTACAAGATGTGTGGGGGCGTATTTATTCAGAATGGTTTCCATCCTCAAAATATGAGCAAATAGAAGGTCCAGAAATCCTATGGAATGAAGATAAAAATGTAGCCTCACGAACTTTCAAGAGTGAAATATGGATACCAGTTTTAAAAAGTAATAAGAATGCTAATTAAAAAATTTTGAATCATTAAGTTAATTTTTCTTTTAACTTTTAGATAAGAGGAAGCCACATTTTGCTTCCTTCTTGATATTAGTTGAGAGAAAGGTACTTATTCAACAATCGGGCGCAATTCGGTATTAAGGATTAGCGCTCGTTTTCATATAGTGGGCCAGCTTTTGGTATAAAGGGTCAAGTCAGATTTATGCGGATTTTACAACGATAAGTAAAGAAATGTCACAAACGAGGGTTTAGATAGGTTGTTATGCTTAACAAAACTGTCATCAACTATTGATACATTATTACTTAAAGTGGGAGGCGAATTATGTTTTGTATGGTTTGTCACACTCAATATCATCTTCAAAATAATAGTTGGAAATTTGAAGGTTCTCCGATTAAAACTGAAGGAAATTATATGATTCAGAGTAATATATTTACCCCTGAAATTTTAGAACAAATATTAGAACATGCACTACAAAACGAATTCAATGAAATAGCAGTAGATTCTTATTTGGCTGAATATGTATCGTGTGAAGGATGTCGGTTACTGAATTTAAGGCTACGTAATGAGAGAGAGAAGCTCTTAGATTTACCCAAATATCAAAATCTGATTTATTATGATTCTTTTTAAGGTTCCTAATGTAAAAATACATCCAAACATCGCTTTGGGAAAATAATAATGCAATTAACGGTAATTTGATGGAGGAGGTGTAAGCATTGAAAAAAATATTTGTTTCATTACTTTTTGCTATGTTGCTTTTATCAGCATGTAATTCACCAAAATTAAGTTTTAGTGAAATTGAAAATGTACCTCGAAAAATTGAAGAGCATATTAATTCCAATTTAAAACTCCAATCAATTAATGACGGTACAAAAGGTTATTATATTATTTTTCATTCCAGTGGGGATATAGAGGCAGACTTAGACCCGCAAGATAATATAGTAAAAATACTATTTAATGAACTTAACCCCCAAGATAAAGATAAAAAGCGGAATGTATATTATTTAACGATAGATTCAACGCACGATACAATCAATGTTCTAGTGAATGGAGAAGAAATACCTTTCGATGAGGCTACAATTATATAATTAAAGGGGGTTAGTATGATCTTCTGCAAAAGGGCGCTTTCCGGGAATAAGGAAAGTGTCTTTTTCATTAAAGGGCTATATTCATAATAACTGATTAGACTGAATACCAACAAGGCAGGATAGTAGTTTTTATTATAAAAACAGGAAAACCCACTTTATGATGTGGGCTGAATTATTATCGAAAAGATCCAACAATAAAACTTAGTAGACGGTTCAAGGTGTTAATCGATTGATGTCTCGTGGAAAAGCACTTGCCTCCCGAACGTTCGTTAATCCGAGGAGGTTTGCTGTTAAACGTTCTAGTCCAATAGCAAAACCTCCATGCGGTGGAACGCCATATTTAAATGTGTTTAAATAATTTTGGAAGTTTTCCTCGTTAAGTCCTTTTTCTCTGAATGATGCAAAAAGCATTTCATATTCATGAATTCGTTGGCCACCAGATGTGATTTCAAGACCTTTATACAAGAGGTCAAATGACTTAGTTAATCCGTTTTCCGCAGGCATTGAATACATTGGTCTATTTTCTTTCGGGTACTCTGTAATAAAGACAAACTCACTTCCAGTCGTTTCTTTTATATATTTTGCAATCAGTTTTTCTCCTTCGGGATTTAGGTCACCTTCAGGCATTTCTTTTTTAAAACGATTCTTTAAAATTCCCCTTACTTCATGTAATTTTAGTTTTGGAATATCAGTAATAGTTGGCATCTCAATATTCAAAAGCTTTAACTCGTTTTCATTTCTTTCTTTCACTTTCTCAAACATAAATTTTATAACTTGGGTTTCTAGCTCCATTAATTCCTCATAATCTTCAATAAAAGCCATTTCAAGATCCAGAGAGATATATTCATTTAAATGTCTTGATGAGTTGTGCTCTTCTGCACGGAAAACAGGTCCAACTTCAAATACATACTCAAGACCTGAGGCCACCATCATTTGTTTATAAAATTGAGGTGATTGTGCAAGGAATGCTTCTTTCCCAAAATAATTTAAATTAAAAACATTGGCGCCACCCTCCGCACCTTGAGAAACAATTTTTGGTGTAAAAATTTTGACAAAGCCCATATTTGTTAAATATTCACCAAACGCTTCTTCAAGAGTTGCCTTTATTTTAAAAATTGAAGCGATTTTTTCATGACGGAGTGATAATACTCGATGATTTAAAAGGTTCTCAAGTCCTGTGTTTACTTCTTTTTTATTTACCTCAAAAGGTAGTAAACTATTTTTATTTATCACTTTCACTGATTTTATTAGCAGTTCAACACCAAGTACTGTGTTATTTGTTGAAACGATTTTTCCGATAACTTCTATAACACTTTCTGTTTCTATAATGACGCCAGCAAGTTTTCCTTCTAAAACACATTGCAGTTCACCAGTTCCCTCTCTTAGAACTAAAAAGCTGATATTTCCAAGATGCCTGATTTTTTTTACCCAACCTTGGACTTTTACCATTTCTCCCACTTTATTAATACACTCTTTGGTAAGTGTACGTTTTAGATTTGTATGCATGATTTTTCCTCCTGAATTTTTTAACTTTTGTTTTCGTTTATCATCATCGTCATCATCCACGGACACTCACCTCCTTTAAATGTAAAAAGCTCCCGCCCCTGACAATTTGTCAGGGACGAGAGCCTATCTCGCGGTACCACCCTAATTGCTGCATACACAGCCAACTCAAAGCTTTTTAACGGTTGCAAACCGTCTATCCTTACTTTTTTTCAGGATAACACTCACAGATGTCTTTCAATCATTATTTAACACAACCTTTTCAGCTACCGATTGCTCTCTTTTGTTAAAGGGAATGACATACTTAGTCTGATCTTCGTTTTTTAAATATTTAAAAATCATTATACGCATACTTTTTTTCATTTTCAATAAAAATTAATTCCACTACTAATTTTTAGGTGTTTTTTTGGGAACCACTTGAATATTGGACTGTTACATGGGAATCAAGATACTTAACAAACGTCAGTTATGAATAGAAAAAAAGAAAGTGAAAAGGATTATAAGCAATCGGGCTCGATTCTGTAATAAGAATTAGCGCTTATTTTCATTGAAGGGGAAGATTGTAGAATAAAGGGTCTAGCCAAATTTACACGGATACACATTGGTAAGTAAAGAAATAACCTCAAAAGATTCTTTGGTGCTTTTTTTCAAGTAACGTTGTAGTATAGTTAAATGTAATAGGGGGGACAGAGGATGGATAACCAATATTTCGTAGGTTGGGGTACATTGGCATTGATAAATGCTGCACTTGCACAAGGGAAGAATAGAACGGGGTTTAATTGGTTCTTACTTTCACTTGTATTAGGTCCATTGGCAACACTATTTTTGTTATTTGTTGAAAAGAGACAGTAACACTACATATTAAGGCAACAAGGATTTATAACAAATACATAAATAAACTTAATAACATTCCCAAATACAAGTTAAAATGATTTTCAACAATCGTGCGCGATTCTGTAACAAGGATCAGCGCTCGTCTTTTTAAAAGGGCCAAATTGCAGGATAACAATTTTACAGCATATTGCATATTGCTTTGACGACTACCCATTTGGAAGTCTTGCAAATTTAGCAGTAACAGACTATTGTCGTGTCAAACTTGTTCTTCCCCATTGTCCACACAATCTGGAAGGGCCAAATTCTTGACCAAATAAAGGAGGGAAAATAATGTCCAATGAAGTAGGAACAAGAAAAATAATTTTAGATTTAGCTGTTTCCCTAGACGGATTTATAGAAGGGAAGAATGGTGAAGTTGATTGGTGCATAATGGATCCTGAAATGGAATTTACTAATTTCTTAAATCAAATTGATACAATTTTGTATGGAAGAAAAAGTTACGATTTATGGGGACAATATACTCCAACAACGGGGGCTCCTGATGACGAAAAAGAAATGTGGGAGTTAGTTCACAGCAAGGAAAAATATGTGTTTTCTAGAATGCAAAAAGGGTCTGACAGTAAAGCAATATTTGTAAATAAAAATATTCGCGAGGAAGTAAATAAATTAAAGAATAATCCTGGTAAAGACATATGGTTATACGGTGGGGCAAGTCTCATCACGACTTTTATTGATTTAGGCCTTGTTGATGAGTTTAGATTATCTGTTCACCCTGTAGTATTGGGAGAGGGAAGACCGTTATTTGTTGATATAAAACAAAGAATAAATTTAAATTTGATGAATACAAGGACTTTTTCCTCCGGCGTTGTACAACTAATCTACCATTCAAACAGAATTTAAAAATCATTTGGGGATACTAGACTATACAGCAAAAGAGCGCGATTCTGTAACAACAATCAGCGCTCTTTTGCATTAAAGGGCCAGATTGTGAAATAAGAATTTTTAAGGAACGTTACCTAACGACGCTTTCGGGACGTTTTTAATTTAACGAACGAGCGAAGAACGTATATTCTATTTAAATGCTATAATGGAGAAAATAGGGGCTATAAAGGAGGATGGTTATGGAAAGTTTATATTCAATAATCGTTATACTTTTAATTGTTCTATTCTTTATTTCCTTTGCTCTTTTTATTAGGCGATCAATAATAAATTCTTCAGTTAAAGCTAATAATTTGAGCGATTTAGAGGAAAAAATGGATAGGCTAATTGAGCAGAACGACCAGCTTTTTTTGTTATTAAAAGAAAAAAATCGTTAAATTAGATGCAGTAAGGTGAAAATCCATTAGTTATACAAATACATACAATTAAACGTTTCCAACCGCAAGCTTTGTAACATTTTATACAGCGACAAACACTGTTAGTTCAGTGATTGTTGCTGTTTTTTTATAGAAAATAATACTTGGAGATGCTGCAAAAATAATTTTAAAGAACTGGATCAGGGGTTATGTAAACCTATAAGGATAAAATTGATATTCTGATTTTATTTGTTTTATAATGTAAAAATTAGTAAAATGAATAGTGACTATAAAATGTTAAAAACAATGGGAGATGTTCATTATGCATTCAACATATGTTCTTTACAATATTGTTCCCTTAGCATTCTTAATTTTGCTAGTGTGTATTTTTATTGATGTTTTACTTGATTATTTTAGAAAAGTAGAAAAAAGTGCTAAGAAACGAGTTATGTTATATAGCTCTATTTTTTACGTAATCTGCTTAGTTCAAATTAAAACTGGTGGATTCACGCTTCCTCAAAATCCAGCAGACAACGGTAGAAGATTTATTTTAACAAATGACTGGTTTGGAATATTTGATACGATGCACTTTAATATTTCTATTTTTAGTTATTCAGCATTATTTTATAATTTTATTTTATTTGTACCGTTTGGGATGTTCTTATTCCTCCTTTTCAATTTAAAAAGTAACAAAAAAGCAATTTCTATTGTTGTTTTAAGTTGTTTAGTGATACAAGTCGCCCATCTTTTACTTGGGTGGTCTGGTTTTATTATGAGCCACTTTTGTAATATGGATATTTTCTGTTTGATATTTAATGTTTTGGGTGGGGTCTTTGGAGTATTTTTAGTAAAGTACGCAGTAAATTATATGCACGCTTATAAATTAAACAACCAAACAAAAAATGTCGAAAATATCTAAAAACGTTCCAGACCGCAAGTTTGGAGACGAACGCAAAGGCCGCTAATGTTGTTAATTCAATGTTCGTGGCTCTTTTTATGAACATTGTTTATACGTTGTTTAATGCAATTTTGATAGTCCAATAACAATTTTCAACAATCGGGCGCAAATCTGTAACAAGAATCAGCGCTCATTTTCATTAAAGGACCATTTAATTGAATAACACTTCTAAATTTAAAATAGGATTTTATGTTCATCTTTATTGGGGTTTGTGAAACAGTGTACTTAAAATGTATGTTGTTGTTGTATGTTTAAAATATCGCTTAAAAAAGTGCAAAATACCTCCTGAAGCAACCCGTCCTAGATTAGAACGGGTTAGCTTTACTGAGATACTTACTTCATCTGGTGGTGGTGTCTTTCTCCAGCCATAAAACTGCATGACGTCTGTTAATCATATAAATCATTTCAATTCCCGCCTTTCATGTTTTTTCATTAACAAAATTAATATTGACGAATACGAAGAGTATTATCTACTTTTCTTCGGTTCTCTTCAAAGATTTTTTTTGCATTTTCCTTATGAAGAGCTTTCTCAAGAGAGATTTCACGTTTTGAAATAGTGATCGTGAGAGCAAAAATGTTTAATATCATGTATTATCACCTCCTTAAATTACCATGAAAAACAAAAAAACCGTAGAGAGACTCCCTAGGGCGAAAAAAGGCACAAAAATACCGCAGGGCACAATTCTCCCTGCGGCATGGGTATGCTAAATTACAAAAAAATTAAGCGATCCATTCCGATTTGGTCGAATGTGTGAATTTGATTTTTACTGAAGTTGTAACTAACAAAGACATTAATTTAACGATAATGATCATTTCATTCGACCTCCTTAAGAATTTTTTTGTTTACTTTGTAAGTATATCCATCTTTAAGTTATTTGTAAACATTTTTGTTAAAATTTACTTATTATGTAATTTGCACTTAAAGAAAAAGGACTTTGGTTGAGAACTAATCTTCCACAATCGGGCCATATTTTTGAATATTATTCTTTTAGAAATGTCTCCAATTTTAAATTTACATTTATTAGTTAGTTTGTTTTCGTATAGATTGTTGCTATTAAAAAATAAAAACCAAGTTAATCTACAAAATGTGTAGGTTCAACTTGGTTATTATATTTTGGAAAATAAATCTTCAACTATCAATCCTCGATTTTAAGCGAAGGATAAGAAAAAGTCATTCCTTCCACAAGGGAAGAGAATGACTTTTAAATCGCAAAACTACTGATTAGAGTTTTGCCCAACGTTCCTCTAACCAGTTCATAAATTGTGCACCTTTGTCGCCTTCATACGCATCAAAGACATCTAAACGCATACGTTTTAGTTTATCCGCAAAGTCTGCCACTGTATGGTCCTTCGGCAAGCTCTTTTTAACACGTAGGAAAATTTTATCTGTTCCTTTAATGATATCAAAACGGGCAGGTGATGGTTTCTCTACATCCTGACCAAGCGCCACAAGTGCTTCATATGCTGCTAATTGGACCTTGTTGACAGTATCATGCTCCATACGGTTTTTTAGTATATCTATGATTTTGTCATGTCGGTAAGCCGATAATATTTCGACTGCGGCTAAACGCTCACGCCAGCTAGACGTATAATTGGCCTGTTTTTTTAATGTCTCATACTGTTCAGGTAATGCTGTTTCAAACTGTTTCAAGTAATTGCACCTCTTTTTTTAACTAGAGGAAAAATAAATTCTTCTTCTGCTTCTCACATTATACGTTGTCTTGGTGAAAATAGCGAAGAAATCATGGGTAAGGATAATATATAGAATGTTATTAGATTTTCTTTTCTTATTAAACTAACGGGTGCTTAGTTGAATAACTAACTTCAACAATCGGGCGCAATTCAGTAATAAGGATCAGCCTTCGTTTTCATTAAATGGCCAGATTATTGGAATAAAAATTTTTTAAGATATGTTACCAAACTAATACGAATTTTCACCAAGATAACTCTAATAACAAAGAGTTATTTTTTATTGGAAAAAAATATTTCCTTTGAGAGGAAATGCAAATTTTTTCGTTATAGTAGTAAGGGGGTGATTAAAGTGGACATTAAACTAGCAGTTCAAAATGTGCAGTCTGGGAAGGAAACGGACTACACATACATAGTGAAGTACTACGAAAACAAAATTTATACAACTGTATTTCGCCTAGTCCGCCAACACGACACTGCACAGGATTTAGTGCAGGAAATTTTCATCAAAGTTTTTTATAACTTACATAAATACAAAGCTGTTGGTTCCTTTAATGCATGGCTCTACCGTATTGTAGTGAATCAATGCTATGACTTTTTACGTAAGCAGCCAAAACAATCTATGCATGAAGAGATAGAATTTATTGAAAAACAATCTCCTGAAAACAAGATTTTACAAAAAGAGCAGCTTCAACAATTAGAACAACTACTACATCAACTGGATAAAACCGAATATTTTATTTTGCTCTTACGCTATGTAAATGAACTTAGCTATGACGAAATTAGTGAGGTACTTGAAATTCCGTTAAATGAAGTTCGCAACAAACTACATCGTAGTAAGCGTAAGCTACGACAATTCGCTACAATAAAAGGAGGGTATTTCCATGACATGCAATGACATCTTATTGGAGGATTATGTAGAAGGTTTTTTAAATGCCGCTGAAAAGACTGAGCTTGAAACGCACCTGAGTAGCTGCATCCAATGCCAACAAACCCTTGAAAATTTAAGAGCCGAGCAAAGACTACTCGCTACCACTTTAAATGAGACACAATTAAAGAACAGTCTAACTGAAAATTTAATGCAGGAAATTAAGCAACATAGACAAATCAAAGCAAGGCGCAACCGTTACAAAATGATGTTCATCACTGCCGCTATTTTAATGATTAGTTTTGCATTAATTTCCAGTGTAAATGAACCAAGAGAGCATGCCGATGTCTTACTACCGGATACATCTAAGGATATAGAAGCCAAACAGCAACATGCTGCGGACACAAAAGAGGAGTCGAACACACATGGTATTCCACTAAATCGAGGTCCTGTGCTAGATATTAAAATTGACAGCGTTATTGAAAAAAACGGCATGAAAGAAATTACGTATCGTACTAACTACAATGAAGTAATGCAACAATATTCTGAAGCAACCCTTCAAAAGTTAGTAAGCACCTATCAATTAGATGCACAGGAGTTTCCTCTTAGTGGTTCGCACGCACTCATTTCAATCGCCGTACGCAATAGTAAAAATGAAGTCGTAGCAACTTTTGATATGGAAGAAAATGAAGGAATCAAACCGATTTATCCAGGTGTGAGCAGATATGGACAAAGTACAGATGTTCTCGGCGAACAAATTACTCATTTTTCATTGCCTGTGGAAACCGACCCGGCAACCTTTGAAATTGTAGGATACTTAGCCCGGTTTCCAACATTCGTCGAGCCGATTACTTTTAGAAACAATGCAAATACAAAATTCGACTATTTAGGTCATATGTATACGATTTATGATACACAGCTAAAAGATGACGGACTATTTTTATCAATCAGCGTAGATGGGCAGCCTGAAATTACTCCTTCAGGCTGGAACATTACGTTCAACGGAATACGTCAACATAATATTACTTTCAGTAAAGTTGAAAATAATCAAACGATACTTACTGTCATTCTTCCACGAATGCAAATAATGCCAGATGAAATGACGATGCTACCTTATCTAGGTCTCATTGAAGAAAACTTTAAGCCATCCATTAATTTAGATTTAAAGGAAACAGAAAATAAATAACTATTTAAACTGAAACATCCCACAATGTTTCAGTTTTGTATATTAAAATTGCCAAACCGCTCTTTTTGAATATACCCAATGTAATTATGATGGATTACTATATAATTTACTCGGATTGTGTAGTAACGCATCTTCTATTTATTCATTCATGTATTCTGGCCAGATTTTAAGGCTTTTAGGTCAAGGTCATACTTAAATCGGAGCTTCGTAACTACCTTTGGAAAGTTCGTGATAGCAGGCTAGCTTCTCCTTTGTAAGTGAAATCATGAGGCTCAATTCCTTCTGCTTAGTTTCCAAATCCAACAGATATTTCGAAAGTATTTCTGTTAGTTTATTTAATGTAGGAGTAAATTTAGTAGGGTCTTCTCCTAACTGTATTTTTTCCATTACACAACCTTCGCGAGTAAATTCTGTGATTTCCTCAAGTGATAAACCGATTTTCTTTAAATTATTTAAACACTGTATATAGGAAACTTCACTCTCGGTATATGCCCGTGCACCTCCTTCGCTACGATTTGGTCCCTTTAGAACGCCAATTTTCTCGTAATAACGTAATGTATAAGGGGTTAAGCCCGTTCTTTCTGACACTTGACTAATAGTGAGCATTGAATGCTTCCTCCTTTGTAATAATGGAATGAAGTTATCGTACACCTTAGAGCTAGCTCTAAGTCAAGTTATAAGTACGCTCACTCTTTTTAAATTCTCCCTTGACTTCGAGTCGACTCTAATTTGTATACTGCATCCATAATCGTTTAGGAGGAATTGCCATGATAATTGAATGTAAAGGTTATTGATCAGTCTATTTTAAATCAAGAAAGGATGAAATAAACGTGGAAATTTCCCTAGAAAACCTTACGTGGAAAGACAGCTACAAATTATATACAGGCTCTATTTTGCCTAGACCAATTGCTTTGGTCTCTACTATCTCAAAGGGAGGTATTCCAAATCTTGCCCCTTTCAGTAATTTTTGCGGCGTTTGTCCTTGGCCATTTATGGTAGGCTTTGCTCCTATGATTCGACCCGAAGATGGTACGAAGAAAGATACCACACTAAACATAGAAGAAACGGGAGAATTTGTCATCAATATCGTGACAGAGGATATTGTAACGAAAATGAATGAAACATCCATAGAATTTGCACCAGACATAGATGAGTTTCAAGAGTCCGGCTTAACACCTATTCCCAGCTCGAAAGTGTTGCCGTATCGAGTTAAAGAAAGTCCCATACAAATGGAATGTGTGTTGGAGAATATACTAACATTTGGGGAAGGACCAGGATCATCAAACTTCGTTTTTGGTCGTGTAGTTAAAATTTACATTGAAGATACACTATATAAAGATGGGAAAATAGATTTAGCCAACTTTAAGCCGGTAGGTCGTCTCTCAGGGCCCCATTATGCGAAAATGTCGGACTTATTTACATTGAAAAGCCCCCAAAGACGCTGACAGGGCTTAAGAAGGTCAAAACTTAATTTCAAATGATTGGGAAGCAAAAATATATGGGCATCAGCAAGCAATTGTACCCTAGAGTAGTGGCGAAAACCAAATTGAGGTATGCTTTAGTTAGTTCATTAAAGGTCGCTATTATTGCACAAGCCTAACTATTCTTCTTGACTTCACGGAGCCGTAACAAAAAACGGTCCTCCACAACATTAGTTTGTGGAAGACCATTTTTTTTTACTAAACTTACATCTGATTCACAATTTTAGCTTATGCAGCTTTACGCAATGATTTCATAATGAAGCTTACAATGAAAACTAGTATAATTGCTCCAAGGAGAGCTGGGAAGATAAAGAAATCAGAAATTTTAGGACCCCAGCTTCCAAGAAGCATACCACCAATCCATGCACCGATAATACCTGCGATAATATTGCCGATAATTCCACCTGGGATATCTTTACCTAAAATTAAACCTGCAAGCCAACCGATAACCCCACCAATTATTAAAAACCAAATGAAACTCATACTGTCCAACTCCTATTTTGTATTTTAAATATTGCGCTATAGTGTTTTATAACCTTTATTAAGCATCTTCAAACTATAAAAGAAGAAAAAAATAAAATTAGTGGAAGTATGATAGAAGAGAGCGGACATTGTTATATTTTTTTATTTGCGTCTTATCATTAAAAACTAAGGTAAACACTACTTATATATAAGTGGTGTACGATTTATCATATAAAGACCGTCATTATTAAAATGTAGCTTTATAATGGTGTAACCTTTTCGAATATTGAGCTTTCAGCAAATAAATACATAAATGTAGAGGAATATATTAAAAACGATAAAAACATTGAGTTTAAAGTTTTGTATTTTTATATGTTATATAATAAGAAGTTTAGTTTTTCTGTTATTTTGTAGGTCTTTAACATTAGTTCTTTGTCAAATACTTTTAATTTATACAAGAAACTTGTAAAATGAAATGATATTTGTGTTTTAATAGATAGGGGAAGACAAGTCTTTAAACTTAATGAATTCACATGGTCAAAATACATATTAGGAGTAAGAATAAACAATGAAAACACGACAGTTAAGGCTAAAGCATTTGATAATGGGTTTAGCAATGGCAGCATTTTTCCTTACAAGCATCGGTAGTATATGGAGTGGCTATCGGATGAATGTTGATTCGATAAAGGAAAATTCGCTTGAAACGAATCGCGTGTATGCTCAAAAATTAGCAACTACTGCAAGTGCGTATTTAGAAGAAGCATTTCAAATTTTAGGTTATAGTGCGGGTCATGTAGAATCAATCCTCGACGATGAAGCAGCATTAGATCTAGAAACTGATCGCTTGAAGATGCAAAATAATATGTTTAACTCGGTTATCGTGACGGATGCGGATGGTCTTGTGTTGTCTGTTTCACCACCTTCTGTTGACGTCAAAGGGAAGTATTTAACTTCATCAGGGGCTCAAGAGGCATTAGCGAAAAAGACGCCCCTCGTATCTAAACCTTATGAAGGTATTACTGGCAGACTAATTATTTTTATTTCTTATCCTATATTTTCAGCCAAAAACGAATACTTAGGAATGGTTGCAGGTACTATTTATTTAAAGGAAAAAAATGTTTTTAATTTATTGCTAGGAGAACATTATTATCATGACGGCTCTTATGTTTTTGTTGTCGATGAAGATGGTCGCATTATTTATCATCAAGACACAAGTCGCATTAATGATGTCGTGATAAAAAATAAGGCTGTCCAAGATGTCGTTGCTGGCAAAAATGGCGCAAAATTAGTAACGAATACAATGGGTGTCGAAATGTTGGCAGGATATAGTGCAGTGCCACTAGCTGGTTGGGGAGTCGTGTCGCAACGACCATTAACAGTAGCACTTGAGCCGTCATTTGATCGAGTCAAAGATGTAGCAATTAAAGCGCTCCCAATCATGCTAGCATCTATTATTATTTTACTGTGGACAGCAGCACGAATTGCTCGTCCATTGCAGCAATTAGCAACATTAACCGAAGAAAGCTTAGATTCGAGAAATGTTGAAGGCTTAAAGTCTGTACGCAGTTGGTATTTTGAAGCATATTATTTAAAGAGTGCACTTATTCGTAGTTTGTCCTTCTTGCAGGGGCAAGTATCTTATTTTAAAGATCAATCGACAACGGACCCATTAACGGGTGTGACGAATCGGCGAACAATGGATGCTATGCTTGAGGAATGGCATAAAAATCACATGCTGCATTCGATTATTTTACTGGATTTGGATCATTTTAAAAGTGTCAATGATACGTATGGTCATGCAGTGGGAGATAAAGTACTGCAATACTTAGCGAAAAATATGAAAGCAGTAGCACGTGAAAATGATATTTGCTGTCGTTATGGCGGTGAGGAGTTTATCATCCTATTGCCAAACACAACAGTTGAAGAAGCGCTTATGGTAGCGGAAAGTTTAAGACAACGACTAGCAAACACAAATAGTCCTTGTGGTCGTCCAGTCACATTATCAGCTGGCGTTGCGGAATATCCATTAATGGCAAATACGACAGAAGCCTTGATTGAAGCGGCCGATGGTGCATTGTATGTTGCGAAGCAAGCAGGTCGTAATCAAGTGAAAATTGCTAGGGAACATATTATAGCCGATATGTGAGAAAAGCGATGAGACAAAAAATGTCTCATCGCATACAAAATTAATAGCCCATCCCCATATGATGATGGTGACCCATATGGTGTTGCGGCATATGGCAGTGATTATGTGGCATACCACATAGAGTGTGATTTTCACAGCACTCATTTACTACATTCTCTGTGCATGGGAAGTAGTATTGATGATCGATAATATGTTTGTTTACTGTTGTAATATGTGCCGGCTGAACATGTGGTACAACTGTATGGATATAATTTGTACGCACATATTGCTCTGGTGGTAAAAATTGTGGTGGATCAAATTGTGTTGGCATTGTTTGCGGTGGGCAGCATTGTGGTCCTGGTCCTCTTCCATGGCGACGCTTACGATTAAACATGTTATTCCCTCCTGTTTTGATAAGTTGTGGTTCATAATTAACATATGAGATGTAAGACTAATTGGTCTATTTGTATGCCTACTAGGGGCTAGTTAAATCTCTTAGACGCCCCTGAGGTTAAAGGATGTCAAGCTACAGTAATGAAAAAGGCTAGTTCTCACCAATGAATGGTAAGAACTAGCCTTTCTTATTATTGGTGATACCAATTTTCGTCAAATTGAAGTTGTAATGCTTTCCCAAACGCAATGCCAAAAGGAATAAAACCCCTTCCTCTCGCGGTAATAATGCTACCATCTTGGACCACTAAATCCTCCGTATAAAAGCGAAGGTCAAACACCTCTAATTGCTTCATAGCTTCAAGGGACAAGCCAACCGTATAGTTTTTATCTTTTAAAACGCCAGCCTTTGCTAAAAGGTAGGGCGAGCTAGAAATACTAGCAATGACTGCACCTTTAGCATGCATTTTTTTTATTAAATCACAAAGCGCTTGCGCATCGACTAATGTCATAATGTCCATACAACCTGGTAATAAAAGACTATCAATCTCGTCGCTATCAATGTCGCTTAGTTGTATATCTGCTAAACAAGTTAATCCGGACTCACCTTTAATGTCACGATGATGTAAACCAACTGTCACAACGGGTTTATTCCCTTGCATTAATATCGACAATGCTACACTTAATTCATATTCACTGAATTGAGGATATAATATGACGGCAGTTTTTTTCATTTTTTTCACCTCTATCTATGTGCACACTTACCATATTACCTTATTTATATAATTAATGTATAATATGGAAAAGTTAAATCCTGATATCCCAGTGGAAATCGCTAATATCATAAAGGAGATAAGGTATTGAAAAATAATTTGATTTGGATAGGCCTGCTACTAGTAATCGTATATTTTTATAGGACCCCAATGCTAGATACCAAAGATGCGGTTTTAAAGGCAGAAATGTATTTAAATAATCCGCCCAAACATACATATATAGCGCCAATCAATGTAAATGTAATGGAACTAGAAGGTGAACAAATACATACGCAATTACACAATCAAACTGGTATGTTCAATCAACTGTTTAACCGCATGCAGTGGGAAGTTACATTCCAATTTGAGTACCAAGGCCCAACCGTCATAATAGATGCTCATAATGGCAAGCTGATTCAAATAATAGGTGCCATGAATTAGTGCGCAAAAAATGCCAAGGGCTATTGAGAGCTCTTGACATGCTACTAGTATGTTATTATACTATTGTTTTTTTCTTTACTCGTCTCCATAAGAACAACATATAAATAAATAACACAATGATTATAAGATACGTTGTGAACATGGAACTTTCGGTGTTGCCCATAAAGTTAAAGAAATTATTCAATCCATGGAAGAGTATTGTCAAAATAATGGATTGACCATCGATAATGAGTAATGCAAGAACAAGCCCAACTAGAAGTGCATAAATAATTTGAATAACGGTATCTTCAATCGATTGTCCTCCAATTAGCTGTAATGCATGCGTCACAGCAAATAGTATGCTGGAAATCCAAATGGCAGTAAAAGGCCCCTTCGGTAACAACATGCGAAGCAAGATTCCTCTAAATACTGTTTCTTCAATAAAAGCAACAATACACATTTGCATAATCAACATAAGTAGTAAATCGCTAAATGAATCGAAATTTAAACCTTTCGTACCGAATAAAATAATACAAAGCACGAAAATAAGTGGGGAGTAAACAACTATACTTTTTTTATTGATTGCAACAAAGAAGTAGTGTCGCCATTTGTTTTTACTAGCAATATAAAGCAAGAGCCCGATTGCTAAAGGAATCAACAAAGCAAATTGTAGAAATGGGCTAGACGGCTGTTGGATGGAGACGAAAGCTCCATTTGCAACATAAAAAAATATAAGCAGCAATTCCAAACCAATAATTTGTAAAACGATTTTTTTCATTTTTACGATCCCTTCGAAGTTAATGATGGTCCTTCATTTCTAAAAGTATGGGGGACAGATACTAAATATGCCTGGAAAGCAAACTACTGAATTAGCTTATCTGTATGCGAAACAAAGGGGAGAGATAGATGAATAATTATAACTATGGAAATTTTCTTGATGATTTACGGACGGGTAGGGAGATTCATTTCATATATAAAGAAGAAAATTATTATATTGGTGGTGGCACTGGTCAGTTTATGTTTTGGCGATTTTATGATTCAACTAGTGAAAGAATTGGGAAAGATCTAGACGATTTACTTCGACAAGTCAAACTGGATGGGATGCAAATCAAGCAAATATGGGACGACATTCATATTGATGCAATTTTCTGAAATATAGGAGAGGTGCTTCCTTACATTCATAAGGTAGCACCCATTTTTTAATTCTACTTATTTCATAATATCTTCAATCGATAACGTCGTGTACTTTAAGACATTTTTTAAATGTAATTCATTTCTAGACCACGCATCATATTTTTCATACAATAAACCAATTTGATGGTTTGGTAACTCGGTTAAAGCTGAATACGAATAGCCATATTGCGGATAATCAACATCATACTTGTGATTCCAGTCAATTGTGTTAGTAGTTTTGTTGATGAACCCTACCCATAGTTGGCCATTTCTTCTGCCAGAAGTGGAATTTGGTGTACTTAAAATGACTGCCTCTTTGCCATCGATAAGCTGAGAATATTTAATAATCGACAGTTGTGTCCCATAGGAAGTATTTTGCACGATGTCTAAATACTTCACTTCACTCCAAGTATCACCGTTATCTAAACTTGTCATATAGCCAATTTTACCTGTTGTCGTTCTTAAATATGTCTGAATAACACCTGGTTGAATCTCGACCATTTGGGCTTCAGCAGTTGCATTAGTAAATGGCAGTGGAGCCGTTTTATGTGTCCAAGTGAGGCCATTGTCGTCACTAATAATATAAACCATTTGCTTACTTGCATAAGAAGAAAAAATAATACGATTTGATTGAGATAACACTAAACCTTGTCCCGGACTAAGGTATGAAGCGTTAGAAGTTAGACCAAGAAATGGTGGTAATAATACAGGAGCATTCCAAGTTTCTCCGCCATTATCACTTGTCGTATAACCAATATAGTTGGTAGGTGTTACTTTCAATATGGAGTCTTTATAAAAGATGTTCATTTTCACTTGATTGCCATTTTTGTACTCTATTAAATTGCCGTTTTCAAACTTAACAGAATACTGTTCAATCGTTAAATATTCATTGTTCTTTTTTATATTGTAGTAATTATCTACACTATATTCAGTAGGTGTATTTGTTATATCATTATAAATGACACCGTTTTCACGAATGGAATAATTATAAGCCGATTCAGCACCAAATTTCAATTTTAGGTAGTTTTGTCCATTGATTGATTTGTAGCCTGAATCCGTTTTTAATGCATTTTGGTTTCCAATACCTGCTGGCATAAAATCAGACATCAAAATAACTTTATTCGTCTGTTTATCCTGCACTAATGCGGAATCAATAAATGATGCACTACCACTAATTTGAATATTTTTACCTACATCATCTCTAGGCCAATCGATTGTTTGTTCAGCATAGTCATCAAATTTTAATGCTAGTTTTGGATTGGACCAAGTTAGCCCATTGTCATCACTATACGAAGTTGCAATATTTATTTTACTTTTAGAATCATGTGATCCTCCGTAACGAGCATCCACACTTGCTAGCACCCTGCCGTTACTTAGCGTATATAAAGCTGGAATTCTGAAATAATTCGCTTTTGTTGCATCTCCAGCTTTGAAAATCATATCGTCTGAAGTGGCATTGGTTGTGTCATTTATGAGTTGTGCATCAGGTAAAGCTTCATTATAGATTTTGAATGACTCTATTTCTCCATTAAACTTAAAGTCTAGTGCCCCTGCTCGGTTAACACCGCCTAAAACAAAGGCATTTGCTCCAGTAATGTTGTGTATCGCTTTAAACAATGAAACTTTACTTTCTACAATTTTGTCACCATTTGCATACAACGCATAACTACCTTGTTGTGCATTGGACACAAATGCGACCGTGTTCGAAACCTCTCCATTTTCATCTTTGCCCCATAGCGATGCAGGTCTGGCAATTAAATAGTTCACATTGGCATTCGCATCTCTAACTTCTACACCTAATTCACCGTTATTGCGGAGAAAAATATCAAAATAGTTATTTTTATAACCAGCGTCTTTATTGGAAATACCAAACAAAGATTGCAATGCATTTTGATTGTTTGATTTAAATTTAATAATGATTGTAGCACTATCTGATGTTAGTGCTTGTTTTAGTTCATTTGTCACATCTAATCCTTGGTTATTTAATACGATATTATTTTTTTCAAAGATTGGTGTACTAATTGTTTGCATTTGATTACTTGTAACTTCGCTTTCGGTACTTGCGTAAGTAGAATCCACTTGGGCAAAACCTAATCCTAAGAGCAGTGTCATGGCTCCGACTACTTTGTAATTATATTTCATATTAAGCCTCCTCGTATTTTAGTGTAAAAGCTCCTCTTAGACTATTTTCCTTATTAGGATTGTCCAATAAGATGATTCTTGCAAATAGTGAAGAACACCTCCTTACATTGCGTTGGCATTTTAACAGTAAGGATAGTACTTTCGCTGAAATCCTTACAAAAGTGAATTATACATATATTCTAAAAATTCACAACATTGCTTTTTTAAAACGAAAAAAATTTTTCATGTGTAAAAATCTAGTTTTTATCGTTAAAATGCTTGCAAAGATTGAATTCAAAATAAAAATAACGTAGCTGTTTTTGGTGGATTTTTTTTTCAAAAATTTAAAATATAAAGAAAATTATTTACAACTTATTTTTAATTTGGTATATTTCATTTGAAAGCGGTATCAAATTAATAATGAAATGGTGGGGGGAGAAAATGGCGTTTGAAAATTTTAAAATCATTTTTTCTGCTGTGTATGACAACCTACGAGTAGTTTCAGAAAAGGGGTACATAGCCAATTCTAACAGGTATCAAGTAGATTAATAGGTGTTGCCAGCACGACTGATGGGGTAAGGTCAGCGATTGAAAACAGCACAGAGCAATCTTTAAAGGTATTGGCAGTGTAGAAGAAGTCCAGCAGGGGATTACATACCATTGAAAATTGTTCAACATGTAGTGAATGGAAACAAATAGAAGGGTGGTAATGGAATGAAAAAGAAATTATTATTACTGTTCGTCGTATTAGCTATGATGATTACGACAGCATGTAGCAATGGAGAAAAAGAAGCAACAACGAACCAAAGTTCTTCAGGAGAATTTGAAGGGGAAATTACAGTTTGGCATTCCTTCACACAAGGACCAAGACTAGAATTTATGCAAGCAGCTGCAGATACATTTATGAAAGAACACCCGAAAGTAAAAATTAAAATCGAAACTTTTGCGTGGCCTGAATTTTATACGAAATGGACAACAGGTTTACAATCTGGACAAGTTCCAGATGTCAGCACAGCATTGCCAAACCATGTCGTAGAATTAATTGATGTTGATGCCCTTGTACCACTAAACGATGTGATTGATAACATCGGTAGAGACCGTTTCTATGAAGCGCCATTAAAAGAAGGCACAGTTGATGATAATAATTACTCAATTCCACTATATTCTCATGCACAAGTTATGTGGTATAGAAAAGATTTATTAGAAGCAGCAGGATTAGAAGTACCAAAAACTTGGGATGAACTATTTGAAACAGCTAAAAAGTTAAATAATCCTCCTAATGTTTATGGATTATCAGTACCTATGGGATCTGGTGACATGATGGCAACTAGATTCTTGAATTTTTATGTTCGTTCTGCAGGTGAAACGTTAATTACGAAAGATGGCAAAGCAAACTTAACAAGTAAAGCCGCAATTGATGGAATTAACTACTGGATTAACATGTATAAAGCTACATCACCAGAAGGGTCAGTCAATTATAAAGTATTAGATCAAGCGAATTTATACTATCAAGGAAAAACAGCATTTGACTTTAATAGTGGATTCCAAATCGGTGGAGTAGAAACGAACTCTCCACAATTGCTTGATAAAATTGATGCTGCACCAATGCCAAAAATCAATGCAAATGATCCAGACAACGGAATTGAAACATCGAACATTCCAGTTGTTGTATGGAAAAATAGTAAGCACCCTGAAATTGCAAAAGCATTTGTAGAAAGCTTATATGAAAAAGAAGAATACATTAAATTCTTACATTCAGTACCAGCAGGTATGCTACCAGCGTTAAAAGACATTGCTGAAGATCCAGCATTCTTAGATAACCCGACGATTCAGAAATTTGATAATGCGGTTAAAGTTATTAGTGATGCTGTTGATAAAGGAACGGCAATCGGAATGGAAAATGGTCCAACATTACAATCAGGTATTATTGTGAGCCAAGGGACTATTGAAAAAATGTTCCAAGATATCGTTCTTAAAAATGTACCTGTCAACGAAGCTGCTGAAAAGGCAGAAAAAGAATTAAATGACTTATTTAAAATGTTAGGAAAATAAGCAGGGCTCGGGCTACACAACTTACGACGCTCTCATAATGTATGAGAGCGTTTGTTTTTTAACTTATTGAATGCACAAGTCACTAATTATTTGTTTCGCTGGATGTGACAGATTTGATGATCTTGCGTTAAAAAGTAGACATTAATGTCGTCGAGTTTTATGTGAACTAACAGGTCTCTACATAACAGGAAAGGAGACGAGACATGGAAAAGAAGCTGAAGCCCTTTAATTGGACGGGCATGCTGTTCGTTTTACCATCTGTATTAATAGTTATTTTACTATTAATCTATCCTATTTTTTCGAGTATTTACTTTAGTTTTACTTCGAAAAATTTAATTCGTCCATTTTACGACTTTGTATGGTTAGATAACTTTAAATTTGTTCTAACTAATCCAGATTTTTATAAAGCGTTTTTCAATTCAATAAAATGGACTGTGTTGTCGTTAGCTGGCCAATTATTAGTTGGTTTTACTGCTGCGTTAGCCTTAAATAGAATTCCAAAATTCACCGGATTATATCGTACTTTATTGATTATTCCGTGGGCGTTTCCAGCAATCGTCATTGCCTTTTCATGGAAATACATTTTAAACGATGTTTACGGGTTTTTACCTAATTTACTTACTAAAATTGGAATAACAGATGCGAATATTAACTTCCTAGCTAATCCAGATTTAGCGTTTATTGTTGTCGTATTAATTAATATTTGGTTTGGGGCACCGCTGTTTATGGTAAATATTTTATCTGCTTTAAAGACGGTTCCATCAGAACAATATGAAGCAGCCCAAATGGATGGAGCATCTGCATTCCAAGTATTTTGGCATATTACACTTCGACATATTCGTGTTGTTATCGGGTTATTATTAGTGTTAAGAACGATTTGGGTCTTTAATAACTTCGATATCCTATACTTAATCACTGGAGGCGGGCCTTCAGATATTACAACTACACTACCAATCTTTGCATTTAAAGCAGGTTGGGGTATGAAGCAACTTGGTGTGGCTTCTGCTATTACTGTTATTTTATTATTATTTTTACTTGCTGTTTGTTTCTTATACTTTAAATTACTTGATAAATGGGAAAGGGAGGATCGTTGATGGCAGGGAAAAACAAACTATCTACAACACTGAATTATATTTATTTGACGTTATTAGCCATCGTATCGGTCTTTCCCTTACTGTGGATTATTGTATCGTCAGTAAAGTCTTCAGGGGAAATGGCTAATAATCCATTGTCGTTTTTTCCTGAAAAAATAACGTTTGATTATTATTTCAGAGTGTTAAATGATTTATCGTTTACTACGAATATTAAAAACAGTTTATTAGTGTCCTTTTCCGCGACATTCATTACGATCGTAGTGTCTGCCTTAGGGGCATATGGTATTGTTCGTTTCTTCCCAAAAGCAGGAAAGAAAATGACGAAAATCTTAATTACAACATATATGTTCCCGCCTATTCTTTTGGCAGTCCCATATTCGATTATTATCGTATCGGTGGGGCTAGTAAATACATGGACGGGACTCGTTATCACATATCTTTCTTTCTCAATTCCTTATGCGATTTGGATGCTGATTGGATTCTTTCAAACCGTGCCTATAGAAATTGAGGAAGCAGCAAAGGTAGATGGAGCAGGAATCATGCGTACCTTTCTGCAAGTGGTGCTACCAATTGTAGCACCAGGTGTGGTAGCAACTGCTATTTATACATTCATCAATACTTGGAATGAGTTTTTATTCGCCTTGCTACTTATTAACAGTTCAGAAAAGATGCCAATATCCGTGGCCTTGTATTCTTTAACAGGCTCCGAAGTGTTGGATTGGGGAGAAATGATGGCCGCGTCGGTCATTGTCATTTTACCTTCTATTATATTCTTTATGATTATCCAAAATAAGATTGCAGGCGGTTTATCAGATGGAGCAGGAAAATAATCATTGTTTACTTTGAGAGGAGAAAAAATATGACTCAAATCAACTATGGAGTAGTTGGGACTGGCTATTTTGGAGCAGGTCTTGCAAGAATACTGAACACTTTAGAAGGTGCAAAGATTGTAGCGGTATATGATCCAAAAAATGCAGAAGCTGTTGCCGAAGAACTAAATTGTGAGGTTGAACCTGATATTGACGCATTGTGTCAACGATCTGATATTGATGCGATTATTGTCGCATCCCCGAATGGTGTCCATAAGCATCCGGTGTTAAGTGCAGCAGAAAATAACAAACATGTATTTTGTGAAAAGCCAATTGCATTATCTTATGAAGATTGTAATGAGATGATCGAAGTGACAAAACGCAATGGCGTTACTTTTATGGCAGGACATGTTATGAACTTCATGAATGGAGTACGTACAGCGAAGAAATTAATTAACGAAGGTGAAATTGGAGAAATTCTTTTCTGTCATGCAGAGCGTAATGGCTGGGAAGAAGCTCAGAAAGAAGTAAGTTGGAAAAAACAACGAGAACTTTCAGGTGGTCATTTATATCATCATATTCACGAACTAGATTTTATTCAATTTTTAATGGGGCCAGCTAAACGTGTGTCGATGGTTGGCGGCAACGTTGCCCATCAAGGGGAACAATTTGGTGATGAAGATGATATGCTATTAATTACGCTTGAATTTGATAATAAACGATTTGCGACATTACAATATGGTTCTGCCTTTAGATGGAGCGATCACTATGTGAAAATCCAAGGAACAAAAGGCGCCATCTTAATTGATTTGCAAGATGTCAAAGTAGTGTTAAAAACGCCAGAAAAAGAAGAAAGATATTTATTACATGAATCGAAAGAAGAAGATGAGGATCGCTCAAGAATTTATAGCGGACTAAAATCTGACCAAGCGATTGCCTACGGTAAGCCAAATCAAACACCACCAATGTGGTTACACTCGATTATGGAAAAAGAAATGAAGTATTTCCATAGCATTATGCAAGGAGCAGAAGTTGAAGAAGAATTTATTCCTTTATTAAACGGTACTGCTGCCAGAGCATCCATTGCTACGGCAGATGCTCTTACATTATCTCTAAATGAAGATCGAAAAGTCAGTGTGGAAGAAGTCACTTCAAAAGGTGTTTTTCAAAAGTAATCTATAACGGCAACATAAATTGAATTGATGGGGCATTATCAGCGGGCGTAACAGGACAAGCTCATGGTAATGTCCTTTTTTTGTTTATTGTGAGAGAATCAGGTGAAAGAATTTTTAATGATAGTTGAAAAATGTTATTATGGTAAATAATAACATAAATTGCGAGGGGAAGAGCATGAAGGGAAGGCGGATATGGAATAGTATATTTATAGCCTATGCCTGTTTGTTGCTATATTTCGTTGTATTAAAAATAAATGGTTCCACCGAGCGGATTAAGATAATAAAGCAAAGCAGAGATGCTGGATTTTGGAACTATAATGTCTATCCTTTAAGAACGATTACACCATATTTAGAAGATATAACGTATACATATGCCTATATGAATATTTTAGGCAATATTATTCCTTTTGTTCCATTGGGAATATTTATACCTATTATTTTCAAACGATATAGAAATTTAAAGAAGGCTTTGGTGATTTTTATTATATGTACTATCGGTATAGAATCACTTCAATTTATTACGATGCTAGGTTTTTTTGATGTTGATGATATTTTATTAAATATGATTGGTTGTATTGTTGGATACTGTTTTTATGTCGGTAGCAGCAAGCTATTCATGAATGTTATTTATGATAAGAGCTGGCAATAGTGCATTAGGAGAAAATGCTTATGTAGCGTGGTATTGGCAATCGAAAAACGCCCAAATAAAAAGTTCCTATGTTTGTACAAAACGGATACAAACATAGGAACTCGTTAATTTTCGTATGCCCTTGGCGAGAATTAAACCTGCAACTGAAGAAGCGAAATCTCATTGCTTTCCATTGTAGTCCATCATGCAAGCGAAACTATTATATCAAGTGACTTAGCGGCATTTTATAAATCACTGGGTGTTCTTGATGCGAATATCGACCATTCAATCCGCTGTCACTCTTTAGGGTGAAGAAGTACTAAGAATTTACCCTCCTCCGCGTCATTTGAATAGCGTTCAGCTTCATCATCTGAGACGCCAATTTCCATAAGGGCATGCTTTAATCCTCCAGCACCAGAGCTGGCCCCTACAACTGCTCCTCCAATTGTTGTAATAATAGGACCTGCTGCCAACACAGCGCCAAATCCGGGAATCAATATAGTGGATAATCCTGCTATCACGCCTGCTATGCCAATTGCGGCTCCGGTGGCAGCTCCAGCAAGGGCTCCATCCATCGTGGAAGGTTTTACTTCCTGTGTGTTTTCATATAGATCTTTTGCTTTTTTAGTAATAACTGAAATTTCCTCAGTTGTATAGCCTGTCGCTTTTAAATCTTCTACAGCTTTAGCTGCGCTTCGTTCATTATCATATACGCCAATAACTTGATTTTTCATATTAAATTACCTCCTGTTTGTTTCAACTGTCTATTCTTTACCCGTTTTCGTATTGATAGACACCTTTTCCTTTTAGAACATCCATAATAAGCTCTAGCGATCGGATACTATTATCAAATATCGTTTTCGATAATATGGTTTTTATGTTATTATTTACAATATATTACTTAGTAACTTACATAAACTAACGATGCAGGTAAATTAACAAAGGGTGGATTGACAATGCATTTGAAAAAAGCGCAAGTTGTTGTACTTGGATCTTTTCATATGTCTGAACATAAAGGTTTGAGTTCTGAAAAAAGGCAAACTGAAATAGAGGACTTAGTATCTAAACTAGCAAGATTTAAACCAACGAAGATTGCAGTTGAAATGGTACCAGAGGATAGTGCGTATTGTAATGAGAAATATAAACAGTATAAATCAGATGTACATAAACTAGAGATGAATGAAATATTTCAAGTTGGCTTCCGATTAGCTTTCAAGATGGCACATGAACAGCTTTATCCAACCGATTGGATGGGTGCTTCGGACATGGATTATGGAGAAGTTGAAAGTTGGGCAAAAGAAAATCAACCTGAACTTTTACATGAAATATATGAGGGTCTTGTGTTTCCAGAATTGTCGGAAGATAAAAGTATAGTAGATTATTATAAAGAAATAAATACCTCTACTTTTCTTAACAAGTTGCATAAAATGTATGTAAATATTGCACGTATTGGTGGCCAAAATCAATATGTTGGTATGAACTGGCTAAGTTGGTGGTATAAAAGAAACTTGATTATGTTTGCTAATTTAACCCGTCTCATTAATACAGAAGAGGAACGTATTTTATTTATAGTAGGTGTTTCACATACAAGTATCGTTACTAAATTTCTTGAAGAGAGTGAGATTTGTGAGGTCGTCTCTCCACTAAGTTATTTATCCTAAAAGTTTTATCTTTAGATGTTTACATGGTTCGTTCTTCCACATTCGGGCGCGATTTTGTAAAAGTATCAATGACAATAATAATCTATCTTTTCAGCGGATTCCGTTATTATTTTTAGTATGACAACTTGCATTATAAAAGGACATTCAGCCCTCAATAGCTGTCAGTCCTTATTTTTTAGGCCGTTTTATTGGTTTTTTCAATATCTTCTACTTTGATAAATTTCAAGACGACAAACAGTAGCATGAATCCTAATACACCTGCCGTAATATAGCTGGCATTGAGATAGTTTTTCATGACTAGCGACATAATAGGAGGGCCTGCTGCAACGCCTATAAATCGTGCCGAGCTGTAAAAAGAAGATACTGTTCCTCTTAACTCTTTTCGAATATTGTCCGTAATAATTGTGTCAAGTGCAGGCAATAGTGCACCGATAGCCATCCCCGCTATACTCGTTACGACTAATAATAGAATCAGTTTTTTGCTTGTAAACCCAACGAAGACAATACTAACAGACATTGCAATCAAGCAGACAATGATTATTTTTTTAATTCTCCCCAGGTTTCCTTTAATTTTTCGACCGGATATAAATGAGGCGATACAAAGTAATAAAAGCGGGATGGCTAGGACAAAGCCTTTTTTAATTCCTTTTATATCATGAACTTTTTCGAGGTTTTCTGACAAGAAAAATAGCATACTAAATAATATAAGCATCACAAGGACCCCGTTAAGGAATACGGTATAGAGCCATTTTCCTTCCTCTTTAAAAACTTTTTTTGTATTTCGTAAAAACTCTTTGAACTTCAATGGTTCATCATCATCTTTAGGAGCTTTAACGAAGAAAAAAATAAGGACAATGGAAATCAGACTAAGCGCTGAAATGGAAAAGAAGGGAAGGAACCATAAAAAAGCAGCAAATATTGAACCTAAAATGGGACTTAACACTTTCCCAAACGTGTTGGACGTTTCAATTATTCCTAATGTGGAGCTTATTTTTTCATCATCATCCTGATAAAGATCACCTACAAGAGGCAAGACGATTGGCATGGCACCAGCCGCTCCAATACCCTGAATAATTCTTCCAGCAATAATCATTGCGTATGGGTCATCCATTTTCCATGAAGCAAATCCAGCAATCAAACCACCGATTAGAGCTAAAATTAAGCTCGGTAATATGACTATTTTTCTGCCGAAGCGGTCCGATAAATAGCCCGCTACTGGAATAAGAAAAATCGCTGCGACAGAATAGCTTGTGATAATCATACTCGATTGAAATGATGTGATACCAACCTTATCTTCCAGTTTTGGGAGCACGGGGATAAGCATCGAATTTCCAAGGGTCATGATGAGGGGAATGGAAGTTAAACTTACGATACACCAGAAACTTACATTAACCTTCTCTTTGTCCATTACCACACCTCGACTAATATTCTTTTAAAGGTATGGTTTCCTTTCTTGTTCATTTTATGCGCTTTGTTGAGTTTATTGGAATAACACTTGATAAGCCTGATTGCCAAAGTAGAGCCCGAAACCAATCATTAATAAGGCTGAGATAAAAGAGACTGTTTTCAAAAGCCCTGTAGATAATAATTTTCGAGCGACACTGGATAAAAAGGAATAAATAAAATCTACTAAAATAATGCCTATCAAAATGGTGATACTTACTAAAATGATTTCATACCCTGCAAAATGATCAGCCGTTTTTGCAAGTATAGAGCCGTATATTCCCAGCCAGAAAAGGATGGTTAGCGGATTCAAAAAAGACATAAAAAAACCTGCCATGAGGGAATGTCTCAGTCTTGTTCTTTTACTGGTTTTCGAATCCATCTCAATTTTATGTAGCGACAGTAAACTTTCAATACCGGTGTACAACAGAACAAAACACCCGAAAGACCATAGTATGGTTTTCAGCCAGATGGAATTAATAAATTGTCCGATGCCAAAATAGACGATAAACATATAGATAATGTCGGTCGCTATGGCACCTAGACTAAAAAACCATGCATGAAAAAAACCATTTTTTAAACCTGTATTTAATAGAACAGACTTAACAGGTCCAATGGTTGCAGCCATTGATATACCTAAAAAGATATAGGTAAATATAGAATCCATAAAATAGCCTCCAATTATCAGATGTACTTGCATTTTATTCGAAGGTAAGGATTTTTAGGACATTTTAAAGGGCATTCTAATAGGATTTTTGAATTTTTATTCTCGGATTTAGAGTGTTTTTTTTTCATAATTATTTTAGATGTATATAAAGCGAGTGAAGAAGTTAGTTAAAAATAATTGGTATAGTAGAAGGTTTAGTATCCATATCTTTTAAACAAATAATTTAATCAAATTCGTTCATAATAATGAAAAGGACGTGATGATGATTTTAAATGAGAAGAAAATATCAAAGTTGAAAAATATGCTAATTGAGGAAAGATGCTTGCTTGAACGAAAAATGGAGACAAATGATGAATATTTAGAAGGTAGTTTACGTGATTCTGTTGATGAGTTGTCAACAGTCGATAACCATCCAGCAGATTTAGGTACCGAATTATACGAACGTGAAAAAGATATGGCGTTAAAAGTCCATGACAATGATGAGTTAACAAAAATAAATGCCGCTTTACAAAAGATTGAGGATGGAACGTATGGCATATGTGAAGTTTGCCAACAAGATATCCCATATGATCGATTGGTAGCACTGCCTTATACCTCTTTTTGTATTGAACATACGGATGCAAAAGACATTCCAACAGATCGACCGGTGGAGGAGCAAGTGCTGCTTCCTCCAGTTGACAATTCTTTTGCTGGCCGTGATGACAAGGATGATATTCATGATTATGAAGATACGTTTCAAGTTGTGGCGAAATATGGAACCTCTGAAACGCCGTCTGATTTTGAAGGGAATGTTGATCATTATGATGATTTATATGAAGACCCTGAAGAAATTGCCGTTAATGACGAATGGGATTCCTACCATATCTCCGAAACAGATGAATTAACGCGCCAAGTTTCCATGCAGGAAGTTGAAAACGCGAGAAAATTTGATTATTTAGAGGATTAAATGTCGGATTTAAAATAAGTTTTACAAAAACATGTAAAGAAACAGAGTATTGCTGAAATTACTGGAATATATTACAATTATAGTACTTATACAGGTAGTGCCTCCAATCGAATTGGAGGCACTTTTTATTTTCAAGGGGAGTGAAAAAATTGAACTTAAAAAACGACAATGATTACACAAACTTATTTGAAGATGTACGCACTCATGTGATGGAAAGTGCTGAAAAGTTGGGTGCTAGTGGCGGTGCCTTAGTTATTATCCATCATGACAAAATCGTAACAGAGTCGTATTTTGGTAAACAATCTAATGCAAAACACGCTCGAAATGTTCAAGTTGACACACAATTCCACATTGCATCTGTAAGAAAGGCTTATATCGGTTTTGCTGTGGCTTATGCTATATATAATGGCTACTTTTCTATTGATGATCCGGTTCAATTGTTTGTTGAAGATTCCCATTTATCCGCATATGAAGGGGTAACCATTCGTCACTTATTAACTCACACACATGGACTCAAAATTGCTGATGACAATAAATTAGTAAGTGAATATAAACCTGGTGAATCATGGGCATATAGAGGTCCAAGTATTGATCTGTTGACAATGATTATCCAAAAAACAACGGGACAGTCTATTGCTGAAATTATTAAATCACAAGTTAATGAGCCATTAGGCTTTCAATCGACAGAATGGATTAAGATGAGTAAGCCTCATTCAAAAATTGCCAACTCTATTCGAGATGCAGATAACCGCTTTTGGACTGAAACGGATGTAGTTGATGGTTCTGGAATGAATATGTATGTATCTGCACAAGAGCTTGCGTTATGGGGTTACATTCATTTAACAGAAGGGCAATGGGGAGGTAAACAAATTATTCCTCGAGAAATCATTCAAATGGCTACAACGATTCAAACTCCTAAGTCAACACTTCCTATTCAGAAGAACGGTTTTTTGTGGTTTGTAAAAGATACAAACTATAGCTTTAATCAAATAGGTGATACAGTGCCAAAAGGTTCCTATCAATTACTTGGCTATACCAATGTAGCGCTGCTCGTCATTCCAGAGGAAAACGTAGTAGCAGTAAGAATGCTCAATCGTTTTGGTTCATCTAAAGGATACGATTATCTAAGCGACATTCGGTCTTTTGGAGATACTGTTTATAAATGTTCTATCAAATCAACAATGCATTAATATCAATGTTTGAAAGGTGTAGTCAGAGCTACTCAAATGCATATGATATGCCACAATCGGGCGCAATTCTTCGTGGGGGATTGCTTAGTTACTTGAAGAATATTGTGCAGTAAGTGAATGGATAAAAATACGAAAAGCCTTATATTTGAGTATAAGGCTTCCGCAGATTTTAACTGTTAAAATCTGTTTATATAATTAAAGAATTGGTGTTAATTCTGAGTTCACGAATCGTTGTGCATCGATGATTACACCTGAAGCTGTACGCCCGTAAACGCTGTATAAACCGCCTGTTTGATTAGGAACAATTTCAACTTCATATTGTGCTGCACCACCTACACTAGGCGTTACAAAAGTAGAAGCGTTAGCATTAGCAGCAAAAGGAGATGTGGATAATAATTGTCTAGAGCCGTTTAGTCTGAAAACTCTTACTACTCCTGTTAATAAACCGCCAGTGAGATTGAGAACTTTGATACGAACGCTAGAAGCATTAGCTGGTAGATTTCCCATATTTTCAATTGGACCAGTAGTTAAAGGCATGTAATTTTCACCTCCTCAAAACGAAAGAATCATAATCTGCAGATTATATTTTCATCATATGCATGATTGCTTTACATTCACTAGTCTTTCTAATCAAGTTTCTTCAAAAATAAGAGAAGAATGTGAATCGTTTAGTAGAAAATGTATTAAAAGTGAACCTCTTAACATAGATTAATCCATATACTAAGATATATTACCGTACTAGTAACACCTATCATTTTGGAAGCATAATATCTAGTAACTGAACAATATGAGAATGATGTTTAAGGATTTTCTGCAGTGGAATTCGCTCTGAACCTTTCATTACGATTTATAAATTTATTATTTAAATATAAATTTTTAGCTAGCATGTAGAATCATCCAATCTATCATTAAGGTCGTCCGAGAAAGATTTATAGGGCAACAAACAACCTAATTTTGAAATGGGGGAAAATTAAGACTTTACAAAGAATTCTAACTCCTGTATATTTATTCACTATTAACGACATAAAACGACAATGTGTCTAAATCTATGAAAGGTCGTGAATTAATGGAAAATGAACAGGGCGTAAAGAAGAGGAGTTGGCTCAAAGTACCTCATACATATACCATTATTTTTGCTATTATTTTTTTAGCAGGTATTTTAAGTTATATTGTTCCTGCAGGTGAGTTTGATCGAGTAGAAGATGAGGAAGGGCGAATGCTCGTTGTAGATGGAAGCTATCATCATATTGAGAGTGATCCAGTTTCATTTTTCGAAATGTTTACAGCGATTCCAATGGGGCTTGAAAAAGGAGCTCAAATTATTTTCTATATTTTCTTAGTTAGTGGTGTATTTGGAATTATTCATTCAACAGGTGCCATTGAAGCGGGTGTCTATAAAGGAGTAAAAGCTTTAGAAGGCAGAGAAAAATTACTTATTCCTTTATCGATGATTTTATTCTCTGTTGGTGGTTTTACAATGGGGATGGCGGAAGAAACCATTATTTTCGTACCCATTGGTGTGGCCATTGCACGCGCGATGGGCTTTGATGCTGTAACAGGAACTGCCATGATTACACTAGGTGCTGCCAGTGGATTTTTTGGAGGAATGCTTAATCCCTTTACAGTTGGTGTTGCACAGTCATTAGCAGATGTACCATTATTCTCAGGGATCGGCTTCCGTGCAGTAGTCTATATTTTTGTATTAGGTTTTGCTATTTTCTATGTATCTCGCTATGCTTTTAAGGTGAAAAAGAACCCACGAGCAAGCGTTATTTATGATATTGAGCAAAAAGCTAAATCCAATGTAGCAGCAATTGACATACCTAAATTAACAGGAAAGCATAAATTTGTATTTATCGTCATGGCTTGTGGAATTGGCTTTAATATTTATGGTGTCTTTAATTGGGGTTGGTTCTTAACACAGCTAACTGCATCCTTTTTAATTATGGGGTTAGTTGCAGGATTAATTGGTGGTTTAAAACCTGCTACTATCTTTGATTCCTTTATTGAGGGAGCGAAGGCTGTCACGTTTGGTGCTTTAATTGTAGGCTTTGCCCGTGCCATTACGGTTGTTTTAGAACAGGGGGAAATTATTGATACGATGGTGTATGCAGCATCTGAAACAATTGGACATTTACCACATGCTATTAGCGCAATCGGCATGTTAATTATCCAAGCAATTTTGAATTTATTTATTTCATCAGGCAGTGGACAGGCAGCGGCAACAATGCCAATTATGGTTCCAATTACTGATTTATTAGGATTAGAACGACAAGTGGCTGTTTTAGCCTTTCAATATGGAGATTCCCTAACAAACTCTATCATTCCTACTTCATCTGCATTAATGGCGTATTTAGCTGTTGCAGGTATCCCATATGAAAAATGGATTAAATTTATTTGGAAGATGATACTTGGTTGGATAGTGATTGCTTGTGTTGCATTAATTGCTGCAGTAGCATTAGGGATCTCTTAAAACATGAAGTAATCTGATCCAAAAAAGTTTTTAAGACCTGAGTCCGGTATTGTATGGACTCAGGTCTTTTCATTTTGCTTTCATATTTTAAGTGAATTTATTTAAAGAGAGGGAGTTTACTTCTTTAAGAAAGTCGTGCGCAGGTGTTCGTACCAATACGCAAATGTTCGTTCATTTTATATTCTATTGTATGAATGCGCTATAATTTCTCCTATAAAGACTAAATAAATAATCCCATCAAAAGCGTGTTGTAATAAACGCCATTAATGAAATTGTCTTTTTTAATGAGGCCTTCTTTTTCAAACCCTAGCTTTTCATACAATTTAATGGCTGTAACATTATCTTCTCTAGTGACGAGACTAATTTTGTTCGTTATGCCATTTGAGGATGCCCACTGGATTAGTTGCTCCATCATTTTTCTGCCTAAGCCTAGCCCCGTATACTGTTCGCTAATAACGATTCCTAATGTACCTACATGTTTCATTCTGTCCTTCTGGCTAGAATTAATAGATGCTATACTAATGATTTCATCATTTAATGTTGCAAGTAATATAATGGAGTTTTGCTCCAGCCTTGTAGATTCAATAAACGCTTTATATTCCTCTTGATTACGTTTAAATTCATTTTTTCCGAATGAAAGAAAATCCGTTTCTCCACCCACTATATTATAGAAATCGATCATTTGTTGGGCGTATTCTTTAGTCGCCTCTTTTATCGTTACTTCATTTCCATCTTTTAAAAGAAATTTCATTTTATATCTCAGCTTCTTTCTAGTTTATCTATTGAAGTTTTTATTCCTGTGTACTCCTCTAAACATTATAGATTAGTCAACTTCATGAAACCATTTAAAAAATCAAGTTGTTTGATCTTTCAGATACACTAGGTAAATCATTTAATGGTGAAACATCGTATATCTTAGTTATTCCACAATCAGGCGCTTTCGGGAAAAAGGAAAGTGCTTTTTTTATTAAAGGGCAAGATTATTGAGTAATAAACGTGATTCGGGTAAGTAGTTATTATACTTGCAAAATAAACACCTACATTTTTTCTAGGCTATTTTCTATGGGCTTTTGAAGTACATCTATTATGGCAGCGATGATAGCAGTTACTAAAATGCCTATTAGACCAAGCGCTATCGGACCTGCTGCGTCATCACCCGTGAACATCGCAAGAAGCCTTAAGTAAACTATTATTAACAAAATGAAGAGAATAATTGTAAATGCACACTTTTTTATAACCTTCAAAGATTTAAGTGACACTTCAGAAAAAGCAATGTTTACATTGATATAACTCAATAATTTATATGCTTGATACAACGCAACAGCAAACGTAATGCATACTCCATAGGCACATATTAACAATGGATATATCGAATAATCTCCTGGATGGACTTTCGCATCTTGTAAAGCTGCTTGAGGTAACCAATATACACACACAACAAGTACCGCAACTCCAATAAGAAAGGTAACGATCTTTAAGAAAAAAGTTGAACTTAATTTAACATTCATTTGAAGCACCTCACTGATTTAATGATAATATGATATTAGTTTATTTTTTATCGTTTATCAATATATTTATTTCGATTTTCATTATTTTTTTGTTGTTATAATAATCGTTAGGTTGTGCTTCAGTAAATAAAAAAACGGAATTTTTGGGACTGAATTTTTTTGAAATCCTCAACAATTGGACCATTTATTCAATTATTATCTCTAAACATAAAAAGGGAATTTGTGTTATTATTTACATTAGAGTTGCTTAACGGGGTTTATCCGGTGGGATTAATAAAAGTTGAAGCAGGAACAAATGAAATGTTTCGTTGTACCGCAAAACACGGTAACTTTGAGGTGTATAAAAATGTATAAATATATGTATGTAGAAGCTAAGGTTGCTGGTTTATTTACATTGGAGAGTCATAGGGAATTAATCGATAAGTATAGTAAAGAAGGCTGGAGATTTGTTGCTGCTATTCCTAAAAGTAGTGGGTCATATGGTCAAATTAAAGTAAATGATTTGGTGTTTGAAAAATATGAAGAAGAACAATAAATCTCTATTCTAAGTATTAATAATGAACTATTTTTACTATGTAATTTAAGCAGGTTAAAAGAAATTCCGAAAAATATATTGACAAAATATTTTTTTTCTGTAAAATGAAAAACAATTCAAAAATATTTTATAAAACAAAGGCTATGAAAAGAAATAGTATCAATTATTTTTACGAACAGAAAGTTACCGGTTGCTGAGAGGTGCATGTAAAACAATTGAGAATTCATCTTGGAGCTGTGTACCGAAAAGATTATTCTTAGTAGGCTACGCCGGTAAGCACCCGTAATCACGTGCGAGAGTATCGTCAAATGACCGTACTTCTTAAGGTAAGTAATGTGAATTGCTTATAAATTAAAGGTGGTAACACGAGTTGAATCGTCCTTTTGGTTAATCCAAAAGGGCGTTTTTTTTATTCCTTTTTTGAGCAAAGTATTTGAAAATCTAAACGTAATAGGAGAAAGACATTATGAAAGAAAATCAACAAGATTCACAGCTAAAGCGCGGATTAAGTACTCGTCATATGCAACTCATTGCACTTGGCGGATCCATTGGGGTCGGTTTATTTTATGGCTCTAGTTCAACAATTCAAATGGCTGGGCCCTCCATTTTACTCGCTTATTTAATTGGCGGATTAGTTATTTTCACAATTATGCGTGCATTAGGCGAAATGGCAGTAGAGGAACCTGTATCAGGCTCATTCAGTACGTACGCAAATAAATATTTAGGACGCTTTGCGGGGTTCTTATCTGGGTGGACGTATTGGTTCATGTGGATTGTCGTTGGCATGGCAGAATTAACAGTAGTCGGTGTATACATTAACTACTGGTTCCCTGATATTCCACAATGGGTAACTGCCTTTGTTGTACTTGTTTTAATGACGCTTGTAAACTTAGCAAATGTAAAAGCTTACGGAGAATTTGAATTCTGGTTTGCGATGATTAAAGTGGTAGCGATTATCGGTATGATCGTTCTAGGTCTAGCGATTATTTTCTTCGGTGTTGGCAATCACGGGGAAGCAATTGGTTTCGATAATTTATGGGCACATGGTGGCTTCATGCCAAACGGTTTACACGGTATTTTAATGTCCCTCGTATTAGTTATGTTCTCATTCGGTGGGGTTGAATTAGTTGGTATTTCAGCAGGAGAAGCAAAAAACCCTAGCAAATCAATTCCTGCAGCTGTTAACAATATCGTTTGGCGTATTTTAATTTTCTACATTGGTGCATTAGGCGTTATGATGGTTATTTATCCTTGGAACGAAGTTGGTTCAGAAGGTAGCCCATTTGTTCAAATTTTCGATTATGTCGGTATTCCTGCTGCGGCTCACATTATTAACTTTGTTGTCATTACAGCGGCAATGTCTGCATTTAATAGTGGTTTATATGGTTCAGGACGTATGCTACACAACTTATCGGTACAAAAAGATGGTCCGAAATATTTCCAAACAGTAAGCAAAAACGGTAGTCCGCAAAGAGGGATTTTATTTTCTGCAGCGGTGTTATTACTTGCGGTTGTCCTAAACTATGTTGTACCTGAAAAAGTATTCATCTATATTTCTGCTGTGGCGACTGTTGCAGTTATTACAAGCTGGATGATTATTTTATTAGCACAATTGCAATTTAGAAAAGCAAAAACGAAAGAGGAAGTTGCCAAACTGAAATTCAAAATTCCGCTTTATCCACTTTCTACGTATCTTGCCATTGCATTCTTATTAATGGTTATTGTGTTAATGGCGTTTATTCCAGATATGCGTGTTGCCCTCTATGTCGCACCAGTTTGGTTTTTGATTTTATTTATTGGCTATAAAGTAAAAAAGTAAATAAACTTTATTTCTCCCACGAAAAATAGATTGGCAAGAGAGCGAAAACCCTAGATATGATGTTAAACCAACATTTCTGGGGTTTTCCTTTGTATACAGCGCGTGTTAGCTGAATTTAATGCACTTCACAAAGGTAAGTTATGCCTTTTTTAATTCTATATTATGGAATAACAATTTTTTCCTGACCATTTCAGCCTAATTACCGATAGCATTTTAAATAAAAATACTTTATTGTTAAAAGGTCGTAAAAGACACTATCAGGTATATCCTGCAAATATATGAGATGATAGGTGGAAACAAATGAATTATCAAGTTTTATTATATTACCATTACACGAAGATTGAAGATCCAGCGGCGTTTTCGGCTACGCATTTAGAAATGTGTAAAGAAATCGGTTTAAAAGGTCGTATTTTAGTAGCCAATGAGGGTATTAACGGTACAGTTTCAGGTACGATTGAGCAAACTGAGCAATACATGGCAAACATGCAAGCAGACTCATTATTTGAAGGCATTGTCTTCAAAATTGATGCGGTAGATGGCCATGCATTCAAAAAAATGCACGTACGCCCACGTCCTGAGTTAGTAAACTTAGGTTTAGAAGAAGACGTAAACCCGCATGAATTAACAGGTCGCTACCTGTCACCAGAACAATTCCTTGCTGAAATGCAAGATGACAATACAGTAGTATTAGATGTGCGTAACACGTATGAATACGATGTCGGCCATTTTCGTGGCGCGATTCGACCAGATGTAGAAAACTTCCGTGATACACCGGAATGGGTTCGTGCAAACCGCGAGCTATTCGAAGGGAAAAATGTATTAACCTATTGTACGGGTGGGATTCGTTGTGAGAAGTTTTCAGGTTGGATGAAACGTGAAGGCTTTGGCGAGGTCGGTCAATTACATGGCGGTGTTGCAACATACGGAAAAGACCCTGTAACGAAAGGCCAATTATGGGACGGTAAAATGTACGTATTTGATGAGCGTTTAACAGTGCCAATCAACCAAGTAGAACATGTCATTATTGGTCGTGATCACTATGACGGTGAACCTTGTGAACGTTACATTAACTGTGCAAACCCTGAATGCAACAAGCAAATCATCGCAACAGAAGAAAATGAAGCAAAACATTTAGGTGGCTGTACAATCGAATGTACAAAGCATGCACGCAACCGTTACATCGTGCGTCACAATTTAACTGAAGAGCAAGTCGCTCAAACCATTGCGGCGTTACAAGCTTAAGCTTATAACTTCAAAAACTATATAGATACTAAAAGCACTCTTTGTAAGTGACCATACTGTCCAACTCAACATTGGACTTGTGTGCTCGCTTGCATGGGGTGTTTTTCTTTTGTAAGAAAAAGAAAATCGCGATTTCAGAAGGTGAGGGGGGGAATAGATTTGAAACTGTTTAACGTAAATAAACACAGGGTATTCAAAAGAATGTAACAGGATTTACTATAAATAATAATTTAGGAGATGATTTTTGATGGGAAACCCACATCTAACAGACCCACGTAAGAAATTTCATACAGAAAAATTCCCGGATCAAGAACAGAACACTCCAGCGCTTCAAAATGAAATGAGTCCCAAACCTGACTGTGGAGAAGAATCATATAAAGGATATAATCGTCTGGAAGGGCGCAATGCCTTGATTACCGGAGGCGATTCCGGAATTGGCCGAGCTGTCGCCATTGCCTATGCACGCGAAGGCGCAAATGTGGCCATTCAATTCTTCCCGGGTGAAGAGGAAGATGCCAACGTAGTCAAAGATTTAATTGAAAAAGCAGGCAGAAAAGCATTATTGCTACCATATGACTTGCGGGAAAAAGGTGCGGCAACTGAGATTGTTACAAAAACAGTGGAAGCTTTTGGTGAGTTGGACATTCTAGTTTTGAATGCTGCGCAACAAATCGCACAGCCATCCTTAAGTGATTTAACAATCGAACAAGTGCAGGACACTTTCAAAGTGAACATCATCAGCATGTTTGAGACCGTAAAAGCCGCAGAAAAACATCTGGCACCAGGAAGTGCAATTATCACGACCACATCGGTTCAGTCTTTCGACCCGTCCCCTTCTTTAATGGATTATGCCTCTACCAAAGGAGCGATAAGCAACTTTATGGTATCCTTATCCGCTTACTTTGCCACAAAGGGTGTGCGTGTCAATGGTGTTGCGCCAGGGCCAATTTGGACGCCGTTGCAGTTGGATAATGGTCAATTGGAAGGACAAATTTCTGCGTTTGGACAAAATACGCCTCTTGGCCGCGCCGGACAGCCGGTTGAGCTTGCGCCTGTGTATGTTCTTCTAGCATCTGATGAAGGCAGCTATATCACCGGTCAGATTTATGGGGTGACAGGGGGCAAGCCGATAGATTTGTAATCTAAAGTAAGGGGAAATCCTCCCTTAAAATCAGTTACTCTGGCGCAGTAGATAGTCGACCTTTATATTCAATAAACGCGTAAAAGGAAAACAACTTGGTATGTTGTAAAACCAAGTTGTTTTCTTTTTTATTGTTTAATGCCCAATTCAATTTTTACTTCAACTTGTCTATCATTTACATAATTCATCATATCTTGAGCCTCGGTAAATTCCCGTTGTAATTCTAAAGGAATGGCATCATTTTCTCGAACATATGGCAGGCCTATTTTGACCATAGTCGTTTCATAGGTCATGAGGGCTTGTATATAGTGTTCATATTCTTCAGCAGTTAAAACTTCTTTACTTGATGGAAGTCCATTCAATTTGTCAAAGTATGGTTGTACTTCAGACATAGCTCCTTTAATTTGCTCTAATGGTTCTGCAGGGAGTTGAGAAAAATCTATGTTACCATTTTTATCGCCGTATTCAAGTTTGATACTTGTAAATACTTTGAGTAATTCTTTAAATTGTTTAAATTCTTCTTTACCTAAATCACCTTTTGCTTGATCAAGTTTTGCGTTAAATAATAAGTAACCTTCCATTGTCACACTTGCAATATGTTTTTGGAGATTATCAAAAGAACCATATAAATCATCGGCAAGTAACGCTTGATAAGCAAAGACACCTGTTGGAATCATTAAAGTAGCAGAAATAACCGCAATAGCCAATCGTTTTTTGACAAAACGATTCAGTTTGCCACCTCTTTCAGACTTTGCTTTTTTAATGCCTAATAGACTTCTTTCATGAACTTCTACAGGGATGTCAATTTTTGATAACTCGTGTTTAAGATGATTATGCATAGCTATCTACCTCCTTTAAATGTTGTCGAAGCTTATCTAAAGCACGGTATAGGACTGACTTTGCTGTTCCAAGTGGGATATCTAATATCTCTGAAATTTCCCTTAAAGTCCGATCATCATAATATTTTAGTAAAATGACACTTTTTTCATCCTCTTTTAAAGTTTCAATCAGCCTATTTATTGATAAAGTAAGTGCAAGATCATCATTTTCTGACCCGATAAACATTTCAAAGTTTGCATTTAATGGAATCACTTTTTTATTTTTATTGATTAAATTTAATGCACAATTAATAGTGATTTTCATAAGCCATGTCTTGAAATATTCTGGATTTTTCAATGTACTGATTTTTTTAAATGATTGATAAGCCACTTCTTGTACAAGATCTAATGCATCATCTTTATTTTTTACATAAACATATGCCATTCGGTAAATATCTGCTTCGTACTGCTGGAAAAGCATGACGTATGCTTTATCATTTCCTTTTTGTGCTTTCTTTACTAAACGTTCAATTTTCATATTTATTCCTCCTCCCGTTTTAGTTGTACATCTATTAGACAAACTAGAAGAACATTTGGCTTAAATTTCTCGTAAAAAATGGGAGCAAGTTAAAGGAAGCTAATAATGGTAGTTTAGAATAATGGAGGATAAAAATTAACATTGTTTGTTTTGTTATTTAAATACAGTATAATATAGTTCTTGGTAATTAATTAACAATTTTAGATGGTAATTAAATTCTAGAAACACCTGTGCCTCTTTTTCCTTTATTAAAATTAAGACGCAAAATAGTATAAGAGAGAAATAATTAAAATGCACAATATATGTAAAAATAGTTGTTTGTTATATAAAAGGATAGAATATCAGAGGGGGATTAGCATGCACGAATTTTTTTTGATAGAAAAAAACGAAGCACAAGATGACGATTTTTTTATTGATTTTTATAGAGAGAAAGATAACCATAAGGAGATAATTGTTGATTACACTACACTTGAGATAGATGTATTTGATTATATTTTCGATTCAATGACATGGATTCCATGTATGAATCCAGCTTTCCCAGGAAACCCAAAACAAGTAGGGATTAATCATATAGGGATAACACTTTTTGATGAACATTCAGCTGCCACTCTTATTTCTATTTTTACTGCTTGGAGAGATTTATTTAAGAATGGTCCAAGCCTAATCAAAAAACTTCTATATTATAATGATTACACAGTTGATGGAATCGTAAGTTTTGATAGAGATAGTACAATAGCAAAATTTGAAAAGATCATTGATCTATCTAAACAATTATTGGATGGCAAGCACTACATTTATCATTGTGGTATTTGATAGAAAGCTTGGTGTATTTGACTATGGGTGTAGTTGAATCTGCAATCTCAGAAGAGGTTTAAATGCCTATGTGGAACAATAGCATTCATTTCGATTATTAGACTATCAGTGAACAATGCATGTGATTATAATGTCATCACTGAAATGTATGGTTTTTTACTTGGCTCTCAAATATATGTATAAATAATGTTCACAAAGAAAGCCACAAAACGTTGATACCCAACATTCGTGGCTTTTTGTGCGTTTCAACACTTTTAATTCTCTGTTACGTTAACAACTAGTTTCCCAAATAACTTCTCATTAAAATATATGTCTAATTTCCATAATCCGCTTGTAGGGAACAACATATTCGATGGGATATGAGAATCTGCACCGTTATTAGGGCTAATGGAAGTATTGGCATATTGCCAGACTGTATCAGTGCCAGATACCAACAAGGGATGTTCTTTGCCTTCTTTATCAGTTCCAACTACTTTAAAATCACCACTGATTCGATCTTTGTCTCCCCAAAAATGCCACATATACTTACTATCTTTATTAGCAATAATCTTTTCTTCGACTGCTGCACCTTTTTTACCAGAACCGACTAAAAAACCAACTTTTCCTTCTTCACCGATTAACAAATACTCACCTTTTGTCCCGTCATTAAAAGTAACTGGTAATGAAAATGTAGAACTTGCCTCTGGAGTTTCGTTCTTATCAATATTGTGACAACCGACAAGTGTTACTAAAAATAGTAGAGAAATTAACATTATCATTTTATTCTTCATAGTTTTCCCCCTTAGCAACAGCCTTTTCTTAAACGAATGATACTCTATGTACTACTTCAACATTGTTGTGAATATACCTTTTTTTTTAATCTAGCTACTCAGGGGACTACCTATAATAGGATGTTATTAAAATAAAAAATACAGCCTTTTATCTGTATAAAGACTGTATTTGGTGGTTAAACTATAGAGTTGCTGAAATCACATTTTTGATGTTTTATTTTTTTCTAATCAGTGTATCCCCAATACCTATTCCAAAGACAACAACGAAAACTGTCAGAATTAACAGGGCTCTTAAAATATAATACGCAACTTGATCGTACATCGTATCCCTCCTTCATCATGCACAAAATGACTTGTCTATAGTTTGCTTCAATACAACGTTTGTATGCAGCCGGAAAATTTATTTTTTGCGTTGAGATTAGTTCCCGAGCCAATGTGTTTTAGCATTGCGCAGAGATAAAAGACATACCTTACTCTTATAAAATAAAAATATTGAATAGCAAAGGGAAAGTAATAAATTAGGCAACTTCTAACTTTATACAGCTAACATTGCAGTTGAATTGAACATGCTATAATAGGATAAAGCTAGCAATTAGTAAGGAGCCTTTATAAATGGAAGCAAAATTTATTCAATTTAACGAGTTCGGCTGTCCTAAAGATGTCTTAAACATTGACTATAAAACGATTGAACCTCCGAAGAAACATGAAGTTCTTGTACGAATGTTGGTACGACCTATCAATCCTTCTGATTTAATTCCAATTAGGGGATCCTATGCGCATCGCATTACACTACCTAATATTCCAGGGTATGAAGGAGTAGGAATTGTCGAAGATGTCGGTCCATTAGTTTCCAAAAAACTTATTGGGAGACGTGTATTGCCTTTACGTGGGGAAGGGACATGGCAAGAGTATGTGAAGACATCATCGCAATATGTTGTGCCAATACCTGATTCGATTGATGATTTTACAGCAGCTCAAATGTATATTAATCCAGTTACGGCATGGGTAGTTTGTACGGAAGTTTTAAAATTAAAGCCAAATGATGTTTTATTAGTGAATGCAGGTGGCTCGGCAATTGGTCATATTTTTGCGCAATTTTCAAAGATTTTAGGTTTTCGTTTAATTGCCGTGACACGATCTAATAAGTATACAGAAGAATTGCTTCATTTAGGCGCATCGAATGTCATTGATACGTCTAGAGATAATCTAAATGCAAGCGTTATGGCATTAACAAATGGAATGGGTGCAGATGCAGCAATTGATTCAATTGGCGGTAAAGATGGCAATGATTTAGCTTTTAGTGTCCGTCAGAATGGAAATTTTTTAACGATTGGTCTGTTATCAGGCGTCCAAGTAAACTGGGCAGCGATCGTCAATCAAGCAAAATTAAATGCCAATATGTTTCATTTACGACATTGGAATAAAAGTGTCTCAGCAAGTAAATGGCAAGAAACGTTCCAGCATTTGATAAGGCTAATTGATGATGGAAAATTACGTTTCATGATGGTTGATTCTCACTATGACTTAATGAATGTAAAAGAGGCAATTGATGCCGTTGAATCTACGAAAAAGAGGAATGGAAAAATATTTTTAACAAGTTATTGAAAGTTTTGACCGTCTCAAAAAAGTGTTTTGCAATTATTATGGCATTTCGTTAGATTCATGGTAATAGTTAAGATGATTAGTGTTAGTTAGGAGAATTAAATGGAAAGTTTAACATTATTATTGTTTGGGGAAAATATTCCGCCGCGTCGACATTTACATAAACTTTCAAATAAGTTTATTAATATTTTCCTTAAGGAACGCCAAAAAGAAACGTTTAACGAAGCGGATTATTATGAGATCATTGTTGAAGAACAGTATTTGGGGGATCAACAACGAGAAACTATCTATTGTACAGTTATTCCTGTGCATAAAGATTTTTTATATCAAGTGGAAGCGATTTATAACAATTTAAATGCTGAGATGGTTTTGTGCACGATGCAACATGAACATCCTATTACCTATATAGATGATACTATGTTTGAAGGTTACTGTTATTATGCCAAAGAGACAAATGAAAAAATTCTATTCTTTGACTCAAACGAAGAGCCTTACAGCAAATTTTATAAAAGGTTGCCAAAAGAAGCGAGCGCAGAAAAAGTGATGACAGATTGGTTGAAACAGCTTTGATAGGCACAAACATGGAGTTGCAAATGCAGCTCTTTTTTTGTTTAATGACGGATATATTGCACTTTTACTTCATATGCAAACAATTAGTTAGATTTTTTGTTGGGATCTAGCATTCTTTTTAAGAAATCTATTTTGCCCATATCTTTATCATTATTGTTATTTGCTCGATAACTATCTTTGGATGAAGATTCGTAAACCTTTAGATATTGTTCAGCATTTAGTAAATAATATTTTACCTCTCCCAATTGCTGCATTTTTACATTCTTTAACTGAACTCCTGCAAAACTTGGTAAAGTATCCATAATACCAAACTCCACTGATAATCCATCTTTAGTAAATTCATGTTCGTGTAAATCAATTAAGCGATAGGACATTGAATTCATTATTTTTACGATAGTTTTCCATTGATGTATATTTAATTCGGGTGGCACTTGCCATCCTCTTTTATCACCAGGAATATGAATATCTAAGTCTTGTGCATCCCAACTCTTGCCTGTAACCATCTCCAAACCAACCGACCCCATTAACAATGGAATGATGTTAATTTCATTTAGTTTTTCTGCAATTTGTATAAACTCATTAAATTTATCATTTTCCATATAGCCCTCCGTGTCTTTTTAATAAAATCAGACGAGAATAGATCTCCATACCTTCACTTTAATTTTTCAATAGGCAACGATTTCTCCAAGGCAGCTTTTACAAACTTGAGATAGTCGAGAAGCTCTTCAGGCAAAAAAACATCATTACGTTTCACATACCCCACTTGCATTGGGTGATTTTCTTCTAACGGAATTGACATAATATTGGGGTGCATATAATGATCCACTATGCAACCTGTGCCTATGTTATAACCATTTGTATTTGACAGTAGGTTATTCATCGTGCCGCGATCTGTTACATAAACGAGCTTTTCGATGTTGTTGACATCTACTGTTTCTTCTGCAAAATGCAACAGCATATCATCCTGCTGATAGCTTAAATAAGGATAGGTACGTAATTGCTTCAGTGAAATCGTTGGAGCATGAGCCAAAGGATGTTCTTTGCGTAAAAAGACGTGCTGTTTTACTGATGCGAGCGGCGTAAACAGTAATGCTTTAGCTATAAAGTGGCGCTCGAAAAACGGTTTATTTAATTCGCTTACAGATAAAATACCGACAATGCTTCTGCTTGAATAGACGTCATCCATTACGTCAGTTGACTTCCCTTCACGAACAGCCAGCTCATATTTACGTTCTTTAAAATGCGCCATTAAATTGGCAACTGCCTCTATTGCAAAACTATAATGTTGAGACGAAATGGAAAACTTCGTTAAGCCAGTGTTTTTCTCTTTATCAAAATGATGCTTTACAGCTTCGGTTTGTTCCAAAAGCATTTTCGCATAAAACAATAATTCAGTGCCTTCTTTTGTAAAAACGACCCCTTTGTTCGTGCGATCTAAAATCGTAATGCCAAGCTCATCCTCCAAATCACGCACTGATTTACTGATGCTAGGCTGTGTTACAAAAAGTGCTGAAGCGGCTTTGCTAATGGAATTATGTTTGGCGATTTCTACTATGTAACGAAATTGCTGAAATGTCATGTCCTCACCATCCCACGTGTAGTCTTGCTATAACTTTAGTCTATAGCAAGGGCTTAAAAAGTTCAATTTTACGTTGTGATGCAAGAGCTTTACTATAGAAAGAAAAGCACCAATGGAAAGGGAGAGAAGCATGATAAGGGAAGCAACGCCAAAAGACTTAATGGATATGTTAGACATTTATAATGACGCCATTCTCCATACGACTGCAGTCTATACGTATAAACCGGAAACATTGGAAAGTAGACAACATTGGTATGAGCAAAAAAGGCAGGAAGGATATCCGATATTAGTATATGAATTTGATCATAAAGTAGTAGGCTATGCGACATTTGGTCCTTTTCGAGCGTGGCCAGCTTATAAATATTCGATTGAACATTCTATTTATGTCAATAAAAATTATCGAAAAATGGGCATTGGAACGACACTACTGAAAGAATTAATAGCTATTGCAACAAAACGAGAATACATGACATTAATTGCCGGGATCGATGCACAAAATGAAAAAAGCATTGCGATGCATAAAAACTTTGGCTTTGAATATGCTGGCACTATTAAAAAAGCAGGCTATAAATTTAATACTTGGCTTGATTTAGCCTTTTATCAATTAGCATTACAAGGTCCTCAAAATCCAATAGAAGAATAAACAAATTTGGCAAGAAGGGAAGAACTAGCAATGAAGTATTATGCCTTACTACTGTCAACTTGTTTATTATGGGCGGGGAGTTTTGTTATTAGTAAAACGCTTGTTGAGCATGCTTCACCCGTTACCCTAACGACTTTGAGGTGGATGATTGCAGTTATTTGTCTTGTGCCCATTGTATGGTGGAAAGAAAAAAAGATTATACCTCCAAAAAACGCTATCCTACCATTGATTTTAATGGGGTTAACGGGTGTTGTGCTATTTAACCTTCTACAGTTTTTAGCTTTGGCGCACACAACCGCAACAAATGTTGGCTTAATATCAACGTTAAATATGATTTCCATCGCTATTTGTTCAGCGCTATTTTTGAAAGAAAAGTTAAATCTGCGACAAATTTTTGCAATGGGTATTTGTTTGTTGGGGGTTATGCTTGTCCTAACAAAAGGCAAAATAGACTACTTACTATCTTTAAAATTTAATATAGGAGATTGGTGGATGCTTGCCGCAGTTTGTACATGGGGAATCTATACGATTTGTAGTAAATGGGCGATGACGAAAACTTCGGCTCTGATGTCCACTTTATACGCTGCCATTTTTGGGCTGATCATGTTGTTACCGATAAGTGCGCCTACATTTAGCGTGTCAAATATCAATAGTTCTTTTATCTTTGGTATTCTTTATACTGGCGTCTTAGCGACAGTCGTATGTATGTTGTTTTGGAATATTTGTGTGCATCATGTAGGCTCGACCATTTCAGGCGTATTCTTAAATTTCAATCCAATATTCACGGCCATTTTAGCCTTTTTATTGTTAGGTGAAAAACTTACTTGGATGCAAGTGATAGGTAGTGTTATTGCTATTGTTGGATGTATTTTATTTTCACACTTTAATAATAAGAACATCCCAAGAGAGGTAGCCACAAATCAAAGCTTCCAAAATTAAAGTACGCTACAACTATTGAAGCGGCAAATTATTGGTGCCTGTACTCTTGGATAATAAGGCACCATAGTTTTTGCTGACTTCTAGCCAACCTTCTAGTACAAATCAACTTTAATAGAGTGAGGCTGATTTTTAGCCCTGATGGTTCCAAGAAGTTTAAAATTGCTAGGCATTGAATTTTTAAATGCTGTTTTTTAAGCAGTCTCCTCTGCTTCAAATACCCACTGTAAAAGAGTTGGTTGATATTTCGGTAGCATCCAACCTAAAATTTTGCCGATAGAATAAGCGGCAATTAGTGTACCAATTCCGATTGAGCCTAAAGAATGAATAAAAATTACACAGATTGCACCAGCTACACAAATATTGATTAAATCGATTGTTGTTTTAGCTTTACCAAATTTCATATGAAATTTTTCACTAATTGTATAAGTTAACGCATCGTACGGCATTAATGGAAGTTTAGCTGTTGTATAACCAATTAAACCAACCGCTATAATAAATAAGCTTACAGTTAAAAATACAATTCGAGTAAAGAGTGTTTCAGGCGTAGGGAAAAGTTGGACAACAGAGAGTGCTGCATCCATGAGGAAGCCAAATAAAAAAGAAATAATGAATTGACCTACAAATTCAGTTAACTCCATTCGTTTACTTATTATTACTTGAATGATGATGTATAAAACATTAGCAAGCGCCATTGTCACACCAACCGATAAACCAGTCGTTAGTGTACTTGCATATGCTAATGATGACACAGGTGATACGCCAAATCCTGCTTGAATCGACAGGCTAATGCCAATCGACATAAAAAATAACCCGATTACGTACAAAATAATACGCTTCAAGGTTCTGCTTCGATGATTCATAATATCTCACACTTCCTTAAATAAAAACGCTATAGATATATTATAAATCCAATTTCAAGATATGAAAAATATATATATGATAAACTAATCATATTAAAAAACATATAACGGAGAGATAACATGGATTTTCGACAGCTATATTACTTCAAAGAAATTGTCAATCAAGGAAGTATTTCTAAAGCAGCAGAAGTGCTCCATATCGCGCAGCCTCCGCTTAGTCAGTTGTTAAAAAAACTTGAAAATGATCTTGGCACAACGTTAATTCATCGATATCGTCAAAAATGGGAGCTTACTGAAACAGGTGAAATACTATACCAATATGCCAATCAAATGCTAATGCAAATACAAGATGTCAAACAGAGAATTCAGGAAATTGAACAAGGTATCGGAGGAACAGTAAATATCGGTGTTTCATCTACATGTTCGAATATGCTCATTGACTATATCAGTATGTATAGAGCACAATATCCAAATGTTAAGATGAATATCGTTACAGGAAATTCAGAAGAATTATTAAAAAGACTAGAACAAAGAGAGATCGATGTTGCCTTACTTTTACGCTTGGGCAATAGCGAACAATATGAGATGAAAAAATTAAAAGAACATCCAACCGCTGTGATTATCCCAAAAAGTTGGGCAACATCGTTTGCATCACAGCATGTGACGATTGAACAGATTGCCCCGTTTCCATTTATTATGCTAGGTTCAATGGAAGGACTCTCCTTCCATGAAGACCTCTTCAAAGTGTTCGATGAACATCAGGTCAAGCCAAATATTATTATCGAGTGTAAAGATATAAGGATGGTTGAGGCACTTGTTAGTAGAGGATTAGGCTTGTCTGTTATTCCAAGAATGGAATCACCATTTTTAGAACATACAGCGCTTTTTGAATTGAAACACTTTGATTTTCATCTAGAGCCTATAATCGTTAAATTAAAAGATCAACGAATTTCTAAAGCAGCGTCTCAATTTTGGGAGTTGGTTGATTAAGTAACTGTGATTAGAGCTCTGGAATTGCGAGCGGATATTGTAATAATGATTTAAAGGAGTGCTGTATTTGGAAGAGCTGGAAGTTTTACTCCCAAGAAATAAACATGATATCGGTAAGGTGGAAGAACTTAAAAAATTGGATAGAAAGATACTAGTGGCTTTATTACCCGACCTCCTCGAATTTATTCAGGATATGAACTGGCCAGTTGCACCTGGCATATTGGAGATTCTATTAACTTTCCCTAAGGAAATTGTTCCCCATATGCAAGATGCTTTAACCACAGATGATGACAATTGGAAGTGGTTTATTCTAAACTATTTATTGATTGAATTGCCCTTAGAGTCAAGAGTTCACTTTAAAGAGTACTTAATAAGGGTAGCCGAAAACCCTACAGAAAATGAACTTGCAGAAGAACTTGATGAAATCGCCAAAGAAATTTTAGCAACTCTATGAAATGTAATTCGACTAATGGGCTTCGCTCGTATGAGGCTTTTTTTGATTGCAGAGAAGGCAAAGTAGAGGAAAAAAGGATTTTTCCATTCGCAGGAGAACTTATATATTAATATAGAAAGTATTTCTAGATGAGGTGTTTGATTGGTCAAAATAAGAACTGAAACCGAAAGATTAGTAATTCGATTAATAGAAGAGGGAGATTATTCTTCATGGTTAACCGAATATGAAAATCGCTTCCCCTCTCAACATAAATACGACGAAGGCAAATTAGATATGAGCATCTGTACGAAAGAGTGGTTTGGTGATTTAGTGATGAAACATCATCAAATGGCGGAAGAAGATAAAGTCTATGTATTGGGTGTGTTTAGAAAGGCAGATAATAGTCATCTTGGCTTTATAGACTTTTCGACTATAATAAGGGAAGAGTTTCAATGGGCAAGATTTGGCTATACAATCCATAACCACTTTTGGAGAAAAGGTTACGCTAAGGAGGCTGTCAAAGCAGCGCTTGATTTAGCATTTAAAAAATTAAATTATCATCGCATAGAAGCTCATATCAACCTTGATAATATAGCGTCGATAAAGTTAGCAGAAAGCGTTGGCATGGTTTACGAATGCACTAGACAAGGATTTATCTACGAAAACGATGCGTGGACTGATCATTTAGTGTACTGTATAAATGCTTCGCAGTAATTGAATCGGTCATGCTAGGAAGAAATACATGATGTTGGAGGAATAAATGAATGATACGTTTTGAAATTGATTATGCAGAAGGCGCCCATAAGCGCATTTTGACTCGATTAATTGAAACAAATGAAGAACAGACACCAGGATACGGTATGGATGAGCATTGTGAAAGAGCGAGAACATATATTCAAAAAGCGTGTGAAGTCGACAATGCGGATGTTCACTTCTTAGTTGGGGGTACCCAAACGAATACGACGATTATTTCTTCTATATTACGTCCACACCAAGGTGCAGTTGCTGCTACAACGGGGCATATTGCAGTACATGAAACAGGCGCAATTGAAGCGACTGGTCATAAAGTGCTGACTTTACCGAGTACGGATGGCAAAATTACAGCGCAACAAGTAAAAGAATTATATAATGCGCACTGGGAAGATGCCACGCATGAGCATATGGTTCAGCCAGGCTTAGTATACATATCTCATCCTAGCGAGAATGGGACGACTTACAGTAAATCCGAATTAGAGGAATTAAGCGAAGTTTGCCGACAATGTAGTTTGCCGTTGGTGATGGATGGTGCGCGATTAGGCTATGGGCTCGTTGCACAAGACAGTGAGCTATCGTTAGCAGATATCGCTAGACTTTGTGATGTCTTCTATATTGGTGGAACAAAAGTAGGCGCAATGTTTGGGGAAGCGGTTGTCATTATAAATGAACATCTTAAAAAGGATTTCCGCTATTTTATTAAGCAACGAGGCGGCATGCTCGCAAAAGGCAGATTGTTAGGAATTCAGTTTGAAACCTTGTTTGAAGATGGCTTATATTTTGAAATTTCAAGTCATGCTGTGGAATTGGCCATGCAAATACGAGAGGCGTTTGTTGAAAAAGGATTTGCATTGAAATACGATTCTAAAACAAATCAACAGTTTCCTATTTTACCGAATGATGTGTTAACTAAATTGAGCAAGAATTATTCATTTTCCTATTGGGAACAAGTCGATGCTACGCACAGTGTTGTAAGATTTTGTACGAGCTGGGCTACGAAAAGCGCAGATGTTGAAATGCTGATTGAGGATATTAAAAATATATAAAAGCTGTATGACAAAAGAATCCATTTCGTTAAATGGATTCTTTTTATTTAAAAATTTTGAACGAAATGAAGTATTTTACAGTCTAATGAGGGAAGGAGGCGAAAAGGATGGATATAGATATGACAAAGCGTGCTATTCGTGGCGATCATCAAGCGATACTTTCCCTTATTGAAATGGATGAAGAAATTTTATATCGTATGGCTTTTACATACATGAAAAATGAGCAGGACACTTTAGACGTGATGCAGGAGTTCATTTTGAAGGCACTGAAAAAAATGCATACCGTTCAGCAGCCCGAATATGCGAGAACTTGGCTCGTGCGCGTCTTAATCAATTGTTGTAAAGACCATTTACGTAAACGTCAACAAACTGTTCAAATTGAAGAATATCACTTATTTGAATGGGCCATTTACTCAGATATTGAGAAATTGTTAGAGCAATTAACATTGTCTGAGCAACAACTCGTCTATATGAAATATTTTCAGCAATTAAAAAACAAAGAAATTGCCGAGCTTAATCAAATTCCTGAGGGTACCGTAAAGTCGAAGCTCCATCACATTTTAAAGAAGCTCAGAATCTTTGCTAGAGAAAAGGAGGACTGGCTATGAACAAACAACCAATTGACGTTCCAAAGGACAAGCTTCAACAACTGCGCATGGACGCATTGCGTAAAGTGAAGCGAGAAAAAACAACAAAAAAGCGCATCGTTTCAGTCGCAATCGTATTTTTATGTTGCTTAAGTTTATTATTTTCGATTCGTGTTTCACCGACCATTGCAAACTATGTGGCAAAAATACCCGGCCTTGACGCCATTGTTACAGCGGTAGTAAGAGATAAAGGGATAAAGGATATTGTGGATAATCATTACTATGAAGAAGTTAATGTGACACAACATAAAGAAGGGCTATCGCTTACATTGCAAGGGGTCATTGCTGATTATTCGGGATTTGTCCTTTACTATGACGCGGATGCGCCCTTTGAGTTGTTTTTGGACAAAGTGCAATTGTTCCAAGGGGAAGATGAAATTGAATGTGGTTGTTCTTTTACTCATAATGCAAGTAATCAAACAAACATAACGTCTTCAGTCGATTTTGGCTTTACAGAGCCAATCACTTATACTTCAAAGGATTTTAAAGCCATTTTTCACTTTAAAGATGGAGATAAAGGCAATATTGCAATGACAATACCGTTTACGTTACAAAAGGATATCGCCAAGGAAAAAGTTTTTACTGCAAATCGTACGGTTGATATCGCAGGTCAGAAACTTACGATTACGCAAATTCGCCAATCACCATTAAAAATGGCAGTCGATATTGAAGTAGATGAAGCCAATACAATGCAAATATTAGCACTGGAGGATATTGCAGTCGAAACGGAAAGTGGAGAGCGTAGAGGAACACTTAGAAATCGCTCATCAATATATACAAATCATGCTAATGGAAAAATCACAGTATATTTGCAAAGTAATTATTTCAATGATCCACAGGAATTGACACTGCTTATTGGCGCTGTGCATGCAGTGCCTAAGGGTGAAGATTTTATCGAAGTTGATTTTGGTACACAGGAAGTCATCTCAAAACCAGATTATTTAGATTGGGATATAGCTGTAGAGGGACATAGCTTAAAAACATCAGCAAAGAAATGGGATGATAGTGATCGCCATATGTTCTTTACAACTGCTCAAAAGGCGGATGGCACGGATTTAGAATATGCTGGTGGCTCTTTCTCAGATGATGATGAGTATCTATATGCAACGGAAACCTTTAAAAACTATGATGGTAAAGCCAAAATCAAGATAGACTATTTCTACAATCCTATTGGGGAAAATATTGAAATGAATATTCCATTAAAGTAATCAATGATGTTCAAAGGGGGGGAAATCCTTTTTTGAACATCTTTTTTATTTTGATGGTTATAAAGAGGGATATGCTCTTTTAAAGAGAATGTTAACAATAATTAAATTAAAGGAGTGGGTAGGCATGTTTCACCCAAAAGATGTTTTATGTGATCAGTTATTAGCGAATGCAAACGATCCAAGTTGGTACGTGCCCTTTTCAGAGTCTATTCAAAATCTGACAGAAGCAGAGGCTTTTTGGAAGGTAAATGAAGAGAGCAATAGTATTGCGGAAATTGTTCAGCATTTGCTTTATTGGAATGAAACGTGGCAAACAAGATATATAGAAAATAGTGTATCTGCTGTGCCAAACATCGAAGGAAATGACAGTACGTTTACCATAGCAAACAATAAAACATTTGATGAATTGCAGCAACAACTTTTAGAAGTGCTGTTACATTGGCAAAAAATATTAACAGAACAACAATTAGAAAGTGAAGTTCAAGGATACTTTCATGCAAAATGGTGGCAAGTACTGGGCAATGTAACGACCCATAATGCCTACCATATCGGTCAAATTGTTTATATTCGGAAGATACAGAAGAGCTGGCATAGCAGAGAGAATCATGAAGGTGATTGAAAACCGTGAATCGCTGGTAAACTAGATGACAATCCAGAAGTATTCTAGACTAAGAAAGAAATATTCGTGGAATTATCGAGAGGCCAAAGATGATGAAGCAATATATTCTTGGGGGTAGTTCTGAGCTATTTACGTTTGTTAAAAGTTATTTCATGGTTGAATATAATATACATACCGTTAATCAAATCTAGTGACTTTGGCCATTTTGATAAAAATGTGATTAAAGGTTGTGACTAAAGATGTTAAGAAACAAAATGCTGGCAGCAGTTATTACACTAGTGATCGGGATATTTATCATTCCACTTTTTGTTGGTTCCTCATACAGCATATCATATGGTATTTATGGTACTACATTTACTGGGCCTGCAATGCTTGTAGCTGTTTTGGTATCTATCCTGATTGAACATTATAGTAAAATTAAAAATATCATTGTCATGTATTTAAAGCATTTACTTTGTGCGTTGACCTATTCCTTATTATTTAGTTTGGTCACCTCAAATAAATATACTTTCAACGATAGTATTTATTTAACGGTCTCATTTAGTAGTATCTATATAACAATATTTGTGATTTTTGATTACTTGCTGAAATTTTTATTTAAATGGCGTTTGCATAATCTTTCTAAAAATGAAAACTAACTCTAGTAAAAAAAGACCGTTACAACGGTCTTTTCAGATTGAAGACAAACACAATGTCTCACTCAATATTTTCTACATCTAAACACTTAGTTTCACAGTAATAGCCTTTGCCGCCAACATAAACTTTTTCTGTTTTATGCTCGCTATTGGTTGCTAATTTAACTAATATTTCAGAAGGTGAGTGTAAAGAATAACCTTGTTCAAATACATAGACTTCTTTTTGCAAGTGGTGCTGTTCATAAAGGTAGCAAGCTAATGCACCGTTTGAAGTTCCAGTCGCTGCTTCTTCATTGATGTCGTATAATGGAGCAAAATTTCTGCATATAATTCGATTGTCATTAAAAGTATATAGATGCATCCCGACAACATTATAATACTTGCTGATTTCTTTAATTTTTTCAAAATTAAGTTGTAGTTCATGTAATTGTGTTTCGTTTTTAATAGGGATTAAAATATCTTTTAAGCCCGTGGAGACAATTTGAATGGGGTATGTATTGTCTATAGTTTGAATGTCAAAACAGTCGATGAACTCGTTTGGAGATACAATATCATAGAATATCGGTTTGTTTTGTTCCATGAATATGATGTCATCTTTTATGGTAATAGTAAGAACACCACTGTTCGTTTCAATCGTATAGCGATTCTTGAAAAGTTTATTTAAATGCATCAGTATCGCGAAAGAGCCAATTGTAGCATGACCACATAAATCCACTTCTTCTTTTGGTGTAAAATATTCAAATTTATAATCAGCAATTTCAGATTCCGATATAAATGCGGTCTCCGCATAGCCCAGTTGTTTGGCAATTCCCATTTTTTGAGTAGTGGTCAATGTATGCTCAAACAATACCACGCCTGCTTTATTTCCGCCTTTATGATCCTTGCTAAATGCACTTGCAACATAAACGGATATTTTCATAAGACACCTGCCTTCCTCACTTATAATAAATTGTAGCATAGAAAGCATGTCTGGATAATGCTACTAGCAAAATGATACAAAAAATGCTCAGAAAACTTCTACGCGATTTTTGCTTGGATTCTGTTGAATTGGGCTATTTTTTTGTGCAAAAATGCAAAATCACCAGTAAAAATTTAGGGAACGCCACTAAAAACCTATGAAACGTCAGTAAGACTTTGGAAGGGAGACCCCCGACATGAACATTAACAGCAAAAAGTGTTCTATTGATTGCCGTCAATAGAACACTCTTTTTGTATGATTATACTTCTTCATTAAAGTAGATTTTATAAAATTTGCGATTCGTTTCCTCGTCATAACCGACTTCAATTAGCTCATCCATTTGCTCGATATCACGCACGTTCACTTGAATTTCAATTGCAGAATCCAATTTGATTTTGCGTTTATAGCTTTTTTCAGCTTTGGCAATGGCACTTTCGGAAATCACTGTTTCGTAGGGCTTAACTGAATTAACGATAATATCTTTTTGTGTTGAATCGGCTTCGTCAAAAACGGTTTCGATATAGTCGTTGACTTGAAATTCTTCTTCGCTGCGGAAATAATCGAGCGTTTTGTTTAAAAGGCCCAACTTTTCGGTATTTGAGAAACTATCTTCTTTTAAAATATATTTTTTACATTCTGTTAATGCTAAGTTTGTTTTATGATAATGTTCGTCAGCTACTTTAATTTTCAAAAAACGTTCTTGCCAGTACACGACATCTTCTTTCTTTTTCGTTTTCATAAAGACAACGGGCGCTTGGTCTGCCCCCATATCGACGATAACGGCCATATTATTGATTTTCTTAACATTAATGCCGTCAATGCCATTGACAATCACTTTATTTTGTTCACTTTTTACATCTAGAAACATTTCTTTTTCTTCAATTTTAACAATGGCGATTACTTTTTTGGCCTCTGTTGCCATAAAACAATTGTCAAATAAGCCAATAAACAACTCACCATTTTTAATATTGGGATGCCCAGATGCACTATGTAAGTGTGTGGCAATATGCTTTGACTGTTCGAGGAAACTAGCTTCCTCATCAAAAATAGCTTTTACATACGTATACACTTCATTTAATCCAATATTCGATTCATGAAAAAATTCATATTGTTGTTCAAAGTCGAGTTTGTTAAATGCTAATTGTGTAAACGCTGCTTCCAACATAACTTCTGGTTGCGAAAATGCTTCCTCACCGAAAACTAATGTATCACTTACATAATGCACGACATACTGCGCTAATTTACTTTCACTTACTTCCAACATAATTTTCCACCTTTAATATAATTGTCTCGATAATTTACCTTAGCACAACCCGTGCAATAATGACATGGATTTTATATGTTGGGAGACCAGGAGTTGGGGTGGTGTAGTTGTTTATTTAAAGCGCCTTACTTACCACCAGCAACTTCAATTATTGCATGCGACACTTCTTCAACAATGGTTTTAAACTTAGTATCAAATAGTTTATTATCATTGCTATTATCGATAAACCCAATTTCCAAAAGCAAAGCGGGTGCTTGCGTATGCTTTAACACATAATAGTCTGCCTCTTTTACGCCACGATTGCGAAAACCGACATTTACAAGCGCCTTTTGAATTTTAGCAGCTAAAGGTTTAGATCTGTTATTCAAAAATCGATAAACATACACTTCGGCACCAGTTCCAACTTCAGGCTTATAGGCATTGCGATGGAATGAAATAAAAAAATCATAGTTCTTCATGGATTCCATTTTGACCCGTTGCTCAAGTGACAAAGATGTATTTGTTGTACGAGTCTCGTCAATAACTATTCCTACAGAACGTAAACGTTTTGCTACAGCTTGGCCTAGTACCATGACATCATCAGCTTCACGACGCCCCTTGTATGTTGCACCAGGATCCTTGCCACCATGTCCATAATCAAATAGCATAAGCATTTTCATCATCCTTACAATATATTTTTTTATAAAAATAGATGTGTCTATGAATGCTATTTTTGTGACAGGGAACTTCTATTTTTTTGCTGCTAAACTAGAAAAAAGTCTTCCGTTTTTGCGGAAGACCTCTGAAGAAAAGAACTATTTGTTATTTTTAAGTCCTGCCAAATTATCAGCTAAATGATTAATGGCATGTTTTAATCCATCAATCTTAGCTTCAAATCTAACTAATAAATAAACAGCAAGCGCAATTGGGAACCCGAAGTTTCCTATTAATTGGAATATCTCCATATCTACCATCCTCTCACCACCTTCCATTTCGTTTCTTGCTACTTAGATATGTGTATCAATGTAGTTTCTTTGTGACGAGTGAGGCTTTTTGAATCAAAGCCATTCTCTATGTTTCTAAGTGGATCAACCAATAGACTAGGGCAGATGTTATGTACGAATCATCATAAAAAGACGCCCCGAAGGACGTCAATTGTTGGATATTATACGTGCGTGAAAGAAGCTGTAGATGCTGACAACTTTGATGCCCACACTTCACAACGGACACGGAAAGTTTGTACGGTTGTAAATTTCGGTTCGAATGTATGATGCGTGCCACTAGTTGAAGCAAGTCCATTGCGTTCAGCGATGTTCATCCAAACGCCAGCAACTTGATTCCATTGTTCTAAATAAACTGTGTACTGGAAGGAACAGTTCGTATTGACCGTAACAGACGCTGCAATATACCCTTTTTGTGAACTAGCACACACCGTTGCTCGCGTTGTATAGGTGTCACATACTTGCGGATTAAATTCTTTACATGGCATAAAAAAAACCTCCTTCGTTTTAACGACTTGTACGTCGTCTATATACACTTGTGGCATTGAATCCAGTATTTGTGACGTTAAAAGAAAATTTGCGGCGGTGACTTGTTTTTTAATAATTTTCCTCTATTTCTAATTGAAAATACTAAAAAATTCTGATAAATTAATAAAAAAATATTTGAAAGGAGATTAATAGGATAAAAATTTGAAAAGTGCCTCGTACATATTTTAATGCTTTTATTTTAGTTGTTTTACTTGGAAACTGTAGTAGTTAACTATTCTAAAAAAGGTGTGATACCGTTGAATAGCAAATCTAAAAAAACAATTTTATTGTCGTTGCTCCTAGTTGTGATAATTGCTGTATCGTACTACTTTATTGGGCAACCAAAACCACAACCCGAAGTTACAAGTGAATTGACTGAATTTTTACCGAATGGTGACAAGGTTGTAAGAGTAATGGAAGAAGTCGATGTCGAAGCAATGCAATGGCTACGACAAAAAGAAGCGGATTTACAATTACTTATAGCACAACAAACAGGATTAAAAGGGGAAGACATTTTAGTGTCGACATCTTCGAAATCGAAATTAAGTGATACAAATAATTCAGAAATAACATGTTCAGTTGTGCTCAACACTGCGTCAACATTTGATGACCAAATTATTCAAAACGTAGTAGACGGGATAATCGATATGTTCAAACAAGATAAGGTGAGTGCAACGATTAGTAAAGAGAATATCGTCATCGCGAATAACAATAGTGAGGTTCTTCATTAAAAATTATTGTGATATGCTCTCAACGTACATCTGGGAGCATATCTTGCTTTATAGGTGCTTTTTTATTCTCCAATAATTATTAATCCGATAAACTACATAAAAAAGGGTATTTAAAAATAGCAAAATGATAAGCTGTATTGTTATTGTAATAAAAACAAATATTACATCTGCAAATAAAACAATTTCACCAGGTGGTAATTCTTGAGTAGAGGTTGATAGTACTGCAATAAATGTAATGATAATTGAACAAAAGAAAGCTACGTACGCTGAAAGTACATGTTGATAAAATTTTAGTTTATATTTACTTAGCCAAAAAATAATATTGATAAGTACTAAGCTAAAAGGAAAAAGTAAAAATTGATATATAAACATATTTATTGAATCTTCTAGTAGTGTCCAATAAAGAATTTGGGCTAAAGAAGTAATTATAATATTTGTAAATGCTACAATGAATGAGCTTTTGTTTTTAACCATTGCTTCACTCCATTAATCTTTTTCTACTATTTTATAAATATGGATCGTTGTTTGTAAATTGAAAAGTAGAGATAAATCGATAGTATATAATAATGTAAGAGGAGTGAATATCGCTTTACTTTATAGAATATACGTCAATAATTGCCTTCTGTAGCATCCTGAACGGGATGCTTTTTTCTTTTCTAGATAGAACACTTGACGAAAAAAATAGAATAGCCTATTTTTTAATTGATAATGATTCTCACTGTAGGGTGAGATTCGAGGAGGATATCAAGCAAAGGTAGGGGCAAAATCGTATGACAGATAAACATCTTTTTACTTATACGTTTTCACCACTCTCTGGAGCCATGCTTCAACTATATTTATTGTCTATGTTATTTTTTACAGCATCTTCAATTTTAACAATTATTTTTCCACTGCAAGCTGAGAAAAGTGGCATTTCTGAAGGTGAAATTGGCTTTATTATGGGCATCACAATGTTTGTATGTATGGTCTTAAGACCGTGGGCTGGTCAGATGGTTGCGAAGTATAGCGTGAAAACAATGATGCAATGGCTGTTAGTAGGGCATGCAGTAACACTTATGATTTATGTATTGTTTGGAATCGATAGCATTTATGTTGTGCGTGTATTGCAAGGTGTCGTGATCGCCTTTTTTTCCATGTCGATGCAACTGGGAATAAACGATATGGTAAAAAATGAAGACCGTGGACAGGGCATGTCCATGTATTCACTTTCTTCGGTGATGCCTTCTCTCTATGGCCCAGTTTTGGCTATATGGCTTTGGCAACAACTAGATGTTACATATTTTATTGCTTGTCTTATTGTATTAGCTATGTTGCCATTACTTTTATATATGCGTACACCTTTACCACAAGATAAAAAGGTATGCGTTGCTTTTTCAATGAGAGACCTGCTCGGTGCAGTAAAAGAAACATCACGCCATCAAGGTCTTATGATTGCATCTATCACGATGATAGTAGGCTCTACAATTATAGGCGCCATATCAACGTTTTTACCGCTCTTTATGTTGAAGTTTAATCTCGGCAATATTGCAGTCTATTTATTTATCCAAGCCCTTGTCGTTGTTGGAAGTCGTTTTATTTTGCGCAAGCGAATCCCTTCTGACGGACATTGGCATCCAAATTTCATTGTCATTGTGCTTTTGTCGTCAATTATCGGTACGACAATGCTAGCCTATGGGGGGCAGCTTGGATCTTTTATTTATCTATCTGCTATTTTTAATGGCTTAGCATTTGCTATGTTATATCCAACGATTATGACCTACATATCATTTGCCATTCCAGCAGACAAAAAACATCTATTACTAGGTGTTTTTCTTGCGACCAATGATTTAGGCTTTTCATTAGGAAGCTTCGTAATGGGCATTGTTGTTCAACTTACCTCGTATGCCATGATGTTTATTGCGTGTACTATTGTGACTTGCTTAGCCATTGTGTTAGTTGTGCTCAAACGTCATATTGACTAACAAAAATAATCCCTCTGCTCAATTCGTTGCAAGAGGGATTTACTATGTTATTTTTCTATTTCAACGATAATCTGTTCCATCTCTAATTCTTTTATAGGTGCTTTACTGTTTACTAATCGATAGCGTCCTTGAACGGATCCATTCGTATTGTCATCCACTCCATCATAATTAGCGAGTGTTATTTTGGGCGTTATGATGAGTTTGGATGCATCTGGATGTATAGCTTGGAACGTTTTACTCCATGTCAGATGGATATCGTCATTACCAAATCCACTATGATAGTTGCTCTTATAGTGATGTCCTAAATTATCTAATACTTCAATATCTACATCTGCCATATCCCAGTCATTTAATATTTCTTTAGAAACAGATTGCTCGTAATTTATTAGGAATGATGTTGGTGTAAACGTGATATTTTCGATATTTATTGAAATGCCATCCTGTTCATTGTGTTGTTGAATGTTATGCACTACAATATTTGCTTTGTCTAAATGAAAACTAAAATGCCAGTCACCTGTCATCCGTTCTTTATCGGTTGTCAAATCAGAAAGGATATAGTCGAGCTTCCAATCGACATCGATGGAAGAATATTTCTCCTCAGCAAAAGTAGTTGCTTTCCCAACATATTTATTTTTATTAATTCTAGAAACTTCGTGTGTACCATATCCTTTATTTTCTATCAGAGGAAGACCTTTAATATGAAGTGTTTCTCCCATATATTTATTGGTGTCGATTGTATAAGTAACAATTAACTTTTCACCATCATAAATAGCATCATTCACTGTTACCTTAATGCCATTGCTGTCAGAGATTCCGTTTATTGGGCTGGCAAGTTCATTGTAGTCACCGGCAAGGCCATTACTGTTGAAATATTTAAAGATACTCCCTAAGATTGGAATCTCTTCCGCGTTAGCTGTAAAGGATAAACTAAAGAGGGCGGACGTAATGAGACATAATGCAAGGGCAGCTGCAGTGACCGACCTTTCCCATTTCTTTTGTTTTCCTGTACGAATATTTTTAAAAAGTTCTTTTTTTACTTTCGCTTTGTCAAACGCACTGACTTCAATTTCTTCAAATTCTTCTATGTCGATCTCCAAGTTATTGAAGTGCTTATAAATATCCTTCATACAACACTACCTCCCGTTAGAAAATGAGCTGCATGTATTTTTAGTTTCTTTTTACAACGATAAATACGATTGTCGATGGAAGCTTTTGTTTTTCCGAGTGTGCGAGCGATATCTTCTGAATGTTCTCCTAGAAAAAACTTTCTAATGAAAATCTGTTGATCGATCGGCTCAAGTTGGCTAATCAATTGCATGAGCTCTGACCTATTTTCATTTTGTAGCAAATCCTTTTCTATCGAGTTCGAAGGGGTAGGCTCTAAGTCATTACTTAATACCTCGTTATTTTTAGCAGCTTTTCGGTAATAATCAATGGCTTTAAATTTTGCTATCGAACAAATCCAACTTTTAAAATTACCAGAATCTCCATCGAAATCTTTGGCATGATGCCATATCGATAAAAAAATATCATTGACACATTCATCTACCATGCCTTCATTTTTAAAAGGGGACAGCACTTTATAGGCTATCCCTTTTATCAGGGCTAAATAGTTGTCCACAATATATTCGAGTGCGTCTTCTTTTCCAGATTGCAGACGCTTAATAAAATTTGTTGTATTCGATTTCATCTACAATGGCTCCTTCAAATTTTTGTAAAGGCCTTTACACTTACTATAACGAAAGAGCAGCATGAATTTCTCACATTATTTAAAAAAACAAAAAACCAAAGGGTCTCATACTTGTCGAAATCCTTTGGTCAAATGTTATTCACTATCATTGGATGTACTAAGTAGATTCATGAAAAAAGACAAACCATTATTTTCGCGAACTGTTGACGGAGAGGTAGTGCATACGCGTGGAAGACAGAGCGTGCCCTTTAGTCCAATGACCACTTCATTGACGGATTGGATACTTTGACAAACAGTTAGCAATAGAACGATTTCTATACAATTTGGCTTGTTTTGGAGGGTTGGCATAATATGTGCTCTGCAATCCACATCCATTACACGACAGTAAATATCTGTTCCAGGAGGAGCGCATAAAATGACCGTTTCAACATCTGAAAATGGAAACACGTATTTACAGCAAATATCTCCGTGATAGTTAATGAATTGCACGCAAATAAAACCTTCTACTAAGAAATCGACTCTGTTCAGTACATTCATTTCTCCGTATTCATCTGCTAGATGAATGCACTTTCTATTTTCTGAACTGGTTATTTCTTTACAAGAGATTGAGCGTCCACGATTGGGAGAAATAGGATTGCCATAACAATCGGATACATAACAAATTGTTTTTTGAATATCTTTTGGTGAATAAATCTGGTAATCATCATTGGGGTGGTAATGAAACATGATTTGAAATTCTCCACGACAGCTAGTCGAATTGACATTTTGGCCATCACATTGAACTTCTATCGATTCAAGATGTGTAAAGGTAGCTGAAAAAGAACTGCCTTCGCGAATCTCTGCTTGTTTTTCATCATTTACAAAGACAGCCAACGTATTTCCATAACCGCTTTTAAAATTAATGCAGAGGGAACCGCCAATTTGATTAATGCCATATGTTGTCCATAAATTGGTACGTTCTAATTGGCCGTTAGGAATAGCAAAATCACAACAAATAAAATCATCAAACTTCTTTTGCTCCAATTGAACAGTTTCTTTTAACTTGATAACAGTTGATTTATTTAGCCAATCGTATACTTTAGGAACCTTTACACAATGAACGGATGGATTCTTCGTTTGCATGAATCCTTTAGCCCCTCCCTTCAATGTATTTGTCTCTTCTATCCTATGTATGTAGATCAAATGTGGTCACGTACATGGAAAGAATAGTGCACCAGTAGGTTCCAGAGCTTATCTTGTGATGTGAATTTGAAATAAGTGGTGGCGAACAGCCCTTTACTAAAGAATACGACTAAGTTCGACAGTTCGGATAATCTATGGAAAGTAGTTACAGAAGTCTAAGCACTTTCTATAATCAAGCATTTACTATAAAGGAGAAAGCTGATTTCGGTTAGGAAGGAGTTGAATCTAATTTATGTGTCAAGATGGAAGTGTTGTAGGAAACTTTAGTTGTTGTGTGCCTAAAAAATATGTACAAGATAAAGTATGTAATAGTTTTACCGTTGCAGGTGATGATGTAGTAGGAGCTGAAATTATTTACGCGACAAATGCAAACGAAGTCATTTTTGCATCCGGTTTTATAAAAAACATTGGCAACTTCCCACTTACTGTTCAATTTGTAAAGGGAGCTGATCCTGTTGCGGGAACAGGTGGTACAGTCGTTAGACAAACCGTTATACCAATAGGAGGCGCATTTACCTTTACTATTTCACGCTTCGATACAATACGAGTGTTTGCTACTGGTGCAACTGACTTATTACCTGCTGCTGGTGAATTCTGTATCACACCTCGTTATGAACTTTCTTAATTAGATCGCGACTATGGGATGTGCCAAAAAGTCGATTCCTTTATAAAGGGAATTCGGCTTTTTTGTTTTAACAACAAAGATAAATCACCTCTAGTTATGCTTATGACCCATGGACTGAACGTTTATTTGAAGAAGAACACAAATGGCTACTTGAGGAAGATTGCAAAGTTTGGCCACATAGTTGAGACGATAGCCAGTTGCTGGTATTTGCCGACAACTTCTGTTAATCATTCACGTTTCAAAATCACTAGGATGTGTTTTACGGACAATGCCCCAGCGATTAAAAGCTTGTAAACCTAAACCTCTATATATACATAAGAGAATCTGGAAAACCCCATAATTTAGCGGTTATCGGGAATAATTTAATGTCTTAACCCTCACTATTACAATATATTTTTTCTGTAACATGCTTGTGACATTGGTGTTTTAGAATGCTTGTGAGGTGAGGAAATGAGAGAGAATCAAAATCGTTCGAAAAGGAGTATTTTTTCGTTAATTTTAGTGTCTATCTTATTATTTGTAGTAGGATGTACTAGTAAAAAGGAAGAAGAAAAACAAACAAATATAGAGGTAGGTACACTAGCAAGCAAGATGTCATTTTGGGATGAACAGAAAAAAGGTACAAATTTCATGAATTCTAAGTCTATTCCAGAAAATTATACTGCAGCTAATAAAGAAAATATTGAATTTATTCGCTTAGCTCCAGATAAGTGGGCAAAGGACAGAGATTTTTTATTTAATGATCAGCCAGATTCAAATCCCAAAAAAGATTTTTTAATTGGTAATGCAGATCATTATGAAGGTATTGTAGAAGAAGATTTTGCAGCATTAAAAGCAGACTTGGATGCTGCTTATGAACGAGGTTCAAAGGTCGTGTTAACAGTTTTAAGTCTGCCTGGAAATCGATGGAGACAATTTAATAATCGTCAAAACGATGATCGTATATGGCAGGATACTAGTTATCACGAACAATCTGCGCAGTTTTGGCAAGATCTTGCTGCTAGATTAAAGGATCATCCAGCTGTAGTTGGATATAATTTAGTGAATGAACCACATCCAGAAACAGCGACAGGATTTAATGATTTTTGGTCGCAGGATTATAGCGAATGGTATAGCCAAGTGGAAAATACAGCAGCGGATTTAAATAAGTTGTATGAAACGATTGTAGAAGCGATTCGATCTATCGATAAAGATACGCCAATTATTGTGAATTCAGGATTATATGCAACACCTTGGGCATTTGAGTATTTGAAGCCAATCAAAGATGATAATGTGCTGTATGCATTTCATATGTATGAACCATATGAAATGACAAGTCAAAATCGCAAACGAGGATTTGACTATGCGTATCCTGGCAAGGTGAAAGTGGGAGAGCAGAAAACGGAACAAATGTTTAATAAAGATACTTTAAAAGATTTTTTACAACCTGTTGATAAATGGGCAAAAGCTAACAATATTCCTGCTAATCGCATTATTGCTGAAGAATTCGGCATTAACCGAATGGTCAAAGGTGCTGATCAATATTTATCAGACCTTATTTCGATTTTTGATGACTTTGGCTGGCATTGGTCTTTCTACGCATTCCGGGAAGATACATGGGAAGGCATGGATTATCAGTTAGGCGACCAAGCTTCAAAGTGGAAATATTGGGAGGCACTTGAAAAAGGAGAGCTACCAAATCGAGAAGAAATCGAAGTAGCTAATTCATTATGGGATGCCCTGAAAAATGGATTAGCAAAGTAAGAGATATGTATGCTGTAGCTATCGTATAAATGTTAGAAAAAAGGTGAAGTCTTTTTTTAAGGCTTGCACCTTGTTCCCTTTATTATAAGAAGCGTTTCTTGTTACTAAGATAAGGAGTTTAGATAAAGTGAATATACTAATTGCTGATGATGAAAAACATATGACTGCTATTTTAAAAACCTATTTTGAAAAAGAAGGTTTTAAAGTAAGTATTGCTTTTGAAGGAGAAGAAGCACTTGAAATTTTTTATTCAAAAAAAATCGATCTTGCAGTTTTGGATTGGATGATGCCTAAGTTAAGTGGTATTGAAGTTTGCAGAGAAATAAAGAAAGTAAGCTTAACGAAAGTGGTCATGTTAACAGCAAAGTCGTCCAATGATGACGAATTTATGGCATTAGATATAGGGGCAGATGAATATATTCGTAAGCCCTTTGATCCACGAATCTTAATTTTAAGAGTGAAAAAAATGCTCGGAACAGAAAAATTGGCTGAAATAAGAAATTTGAAAATCAATTTGCAAAGTAAGAAAGTATTTAAAGATGAAGAAGATATAGTACTTTCTAAGAAAGAATATGACTTATTGAAGATTTTATATGAAAACAAAGGGCAAGTATTATCTAGGAATTCTTTGTTATCAATGGTTTGGGGCTTAGACTATCTTGGCGAGGAACGAACAGTCGATACGCACATTAATAGGCTGCGTGACAAGATTGGAGATGACCATATTATAACCCATAGAGGAATGGGGTATAGCTTTAATGATAAAGATGAATAAAATTGGGAAAAAATTATTACTGATGGTGAGTGTGATTATACTCATCGTTTTCGGCATTTCATTTTTGTTAAACAATTATTTTTCCGCTGATTATTATTTGTATAAAATGAAAAATAAAGTTAACACCGTTTATGAAGAACTAAATGACTTAACAATTCAACAACTTACAGAAGCCCAAGGAAATATTGAAAATGATAATAATGTTACAATTGTTATTGTTGAAAATAGTGGTAGTATCGATGAAATTAATGAAAATATAGAATTTGCATTGTTTAAAGATAAAATTGTTTTAAATAAATTTTGGATTACAGAGGAATCTCTTAGAAAAATAAATGAAGGACAATCAATAAGGCTTTTATTTAATCAAGGAAAACTCAAGTCGAGCCTTCTAACTGTTTTATATGAGAAGAATCAGCATTTAGTGTTAGTAGGAACAGTAGTTGCGCATAATACAGATGCTTTAACAATCGTAAACCAATTATATTTATATTCCTTATTACTAGGAATTATAATTAGTTCATTATTAGTAGCACTTTTCTCTAAGAAAATGATTACACCTTTAGAGAAACTAAAAAATGTAGCAAAAGATATTACAAATTTAAACTTTAAACAGGTGGAAATAACCTCAGGCGATGAAATTGAGGAGTTGTCACACAGTATAAATGAAATGAGCAATTCTTTGAAAAATGTTCATTCACAATTAGAAAAGAAAAATCAAAGTTTAAATACATTAATTTCAAGTATCTCTCATGAAGTGAAAACACCATTGTCATTAATACAAGCATATACAATTGGTATAAAAGATGGATTGGATGATGGTACCTATACGGATATCATTTTAGAACAAGTAAGTTACACTTCAGAAATGGTCGATTATTTAATCAAACTATCTAAAATACACGAATTAGAAGTGAAAAAAGAGCCATTCGAATTAAAGAGTCTTATTCAAAAAATTATTAAACAATATAATATCTCATTAAAAAATAATAATGTACATGTAGTGCAAAATTTTGATTTAATACAAAATTCCTTGATTTATGAAGATAGTAATCAAATAGAAATTGTAGTGAATAATTTAATAAGTAATGCCATTAAATATGGAGAAGATCAGTTTTTTGAAATCAATCTAACCAATGAAAATAAAAACAAAATAAAGTTTTCTATAAGGAATAAAACAACAAGCTTACAACAGGAGCATCTCCCATTTATTTGGGATGCATTCTATGTAGCAGAAGAATCGAGGAACAAAGAAATTACAGGGACCGGATTAGGATTGTCAATTGTTGCTAGCATCTTAGCTAAAAATGATTTACAGTATGAAGTGGTGTTAGTAGACTCGTATATTCGTTTTACGATATGGTTTGATTTAGTTGAATCAACATAAAACAAGGAACGAGCATCTATTTGGTGCACGTTTTTTTATTATTGAGTGCCTTTTTCCGACTATCATAAAAGTACACATTACTGTAACATAGCACCTTTATAATAACGGTTATAGATTTGAAAGGGGCATTTGAAGTCGAATGAAAAGTTTTAAAAGGATAATAAAAATAGTATTATTACTAATAGTAATAATAGGTTTACTAGTTGGATACGCTTTTAAAATTGAACCAACTAGGCTTGTTGTACATTCTTATGATTTACATGGAAACAAAGGACAAGCATTAAAAGTAGTGCAATTATCCGATATTCAAGTAAGTGAAACGTATACGGTAAAACAATTGCATGCTTTAGTCGAAAAGGTCAATCAATTATCCCCTGATATTATTGTATTTACAGGCGATCTATTTGAAAATTTTTCTGCGTTTCAACATCAACAAGACGTAACAGATAATCTATCACAACTAAAAGCAACAGTTGGGAAATATGCCATCTGGGGCAATCGCGATTATGGTGGTGGAGCTTTTAGAATTTACGAAGATGTATTATCCAATGCAGGTTTTACATTATTAAATAATAGCGGCGTCAATGTCGATGTATTAAATGGTAAGAAACTATTTATCGGAGGCTTGGATGATGGCTTACTAGGGAATCCGGATGTCAACCAGTTGCTAGCGACAATGGATGATGATTATGATTATGAAATGGTCCTTATGCATGAGCCGGATATGGCAGATCTTTTAAAAGATACATCAGTTAATTTGCTGTTAGCTGGACATAGTCATGGCGGACAGATAAAGGTTCCATTTTTCAAAACAAAGACTACTGCATTAGCTGAAAAATATAATGATGGATTTTATACGATTAATAACAGCACGGGCATGCAGTTGTATGTCAATACAGGAATTGGCACGTCGAGAATAGCTGCTCGCTTTATGGTGCCACCTGAAATTTCTGTATTTAATATTCATTTATAAGATTAGTTGTCGTGACTAACCTATAATTATATAATGCAAGTAACTGACTAGATAGGGAGCTGAAAGGATGTTAGCACGATCGAAAGTATTATATTTTGTTATTAGTCTGATGGCACTTGTTGTGGTTCTGACAGGTTGCGGAACAGAAAAAGAGGATACGACAGCGGAAGAAAATGTTGATTATGCGTCTGGTGTAAAAGAAAATCCAATTGTGACGATTACAATGAATAACGATAAAAAAATTGTCATTGAACTAGAGCCGAAAGTAGCGCCAAATACGGTTGCAAATTTTGTTTCCTTAGTGGAGAAAGGTTTTTATGATGGTCTTATTTTCCATCGTGTAATTCCTGGCTTTATGATTCAAGGTGGCGATCCTGCAGGCAATGGATCAGGTGGTCCTGATTATTCGATAAAAGGTGAATTTGCAAGTAATAAATTTGAAAATAATTTAAAACATGAGCGCGGTGTGATTTCAATGGCGCGGACGAGTGGCAATCCAAATTCTGCAGGTTCTCAATTTTTTATTATGACAGAAGAAGCGTCACATCTTGATGGCGATTATGCGGCATTTGGCAAAGTAATCGAGGGTATGGAAACGGTAGATGAGATTGTAGCCGTTGATCGAGATGATGCAGATAAACCGTTAGAAGATCAAATTATGAAAAAAGTCGAAGTGGATACAAAAGGCTTTAAATATCCTGATCCGGTAGTGCAAAAATAGTTTTAAGTGAAAACACGTTGATTGGTTGCGATGATGCACAACTAGTCAGCGTGTTTTTATAGTGTTAAAATATGGTGATTCCTATAATTGAGGATCGTTTTATAAAAAGCAATGCAAAGGCGATAATTAGCGTTATAGCGTTTCCTCCGAAGAGTGAAAAATCGCCGAAGTATGACCGGATGAGGTCTTTTTAAAGGGAGAAGTAAAGATATGGAATTTCTTTTTGCGCTATTAATTTGTCCTATTATAGTGGTATTAGTAACAAGAATTACTTACCTTTTAGTGAAAAAATGGTTTGTCATGCCTATCGTAACGTTTATTGTGTTTACAATCTTAACTGTTACTGTTTTCAATGCAACCTTTTTTATTTGGGCAGTCATGTATTCACTACTTTCATTAACGGTCAGTTTAACAATGAAATATAAGAAAAGAGACGTTAAAGTATAGTAGATAGTACATATTCTTTTTGCATTGAAATTAGCCAAATAAAATCATCCTCAGCAATAATTTGAATATCATAGCCACGTTGCATAAAGTGCTCGGCTTTTAAATGCTTTGTGCTTTTGTCTCGGCGGTTTTTGCCAAGAATTACGAAATGGGTGTCCTTTGTAACAGCTCCTTGTATCAAAGCGCCACAAGCGCGTGCCTTTTTCGCTGCTTCTGAGCGTGTCATCGTGGAGAGTGCCCCTGTAAAGACGATTTGTTTATTATGAAATGGATGCTGTAAACGTTCGGATGGATGACAAAAGAAGATCATATCGGTGTTATCTAGATTGTCGTTCATATCAAATCTCCTAATGGGAGGGCATTAATACCCTTTGTTTTGTAAAATAGTACTTTCTTGTAAATAAGTAATGTGATAGTGTGTAGCTAATTGCTGTAAAAAACAAAGTAGTGTTGTGCTATCACCAGCTTGAAGCAATTGCTCATAAAGTTGTTTTTCTTCTAGTGTGGCAACTTTTCGGAAATAGCCCCACATATGTTGACAAGCATTGCGCTTGCTGCCGTCAGTTGGTGTTTGTTGTAGCGCGTCTTCGATTAGTTGTTCAATTTGCTCATGGGATAGCTGATCACGCATAGCATGGCGAAGTTGATTGTAATGCTTTTGGCTATAATACATAACACGATATTTTTCTTGACGCCACAATTTTTCTGTTCGTTGACGGTTCATACAATCACACTTCCATTATCAATTGTTTAAATCTATATCAGTATAAACATCATACATGTTGATTAACGACAATTCTATAATAAGTTACTAACCATGGAGGATAGGATATGTCTTGTGAACAATTTTTAAAAAATGTTAAAACCTTAATAAATATGCACGCACAAGGCCATCTCGGTGGAGAAACAATGCCCGAAGATGTATTAATGGGAGCGATAAAACAACAAGATTTACTAGAAGTTTTAACGCTGTCCATGGCTTTAAACTATCAAAGAAATGCATATGCGCTATGGCAAGCCGTTGTGAAAGCATATCAAGATGAAAAAACAAAGTGGATTTTTCATCCGAAAACAGTAGCTAGTAGCGATATAGCTATTTTACGTGAAGCATTGCTTGTGCATCGTGTCGGGTTACAACCAAATCGGCATCCAGAAATTTGGCGTCGAGTGGCACAAGGAATCGTTCGTTCCTCGCCAAATGGAGATGTGGAAGGGCTTTTGGCGTCTGTTCAATTTAATATTCATTCGTTGAAAGAGCTAATGCAAAATACTCGAAAATCCGAGTTCCCTTATTTATCAGGACCTAAAATTTTTAATTACTGGCTTTATGTATTGGAGAGCTATTCAGCTATTTGCTGGGAGGATAGGGCGCTTATTACAATTGCACCGGATACGCATATATTAAAGGCTACGGTGCAATTAGGATTATGTCCATCTACAGTATTAAACGGTGGGGCAGATGATCGAAAAGTTGTAGCGCTTGCCTGGGAACAAGCGCTCGAAGGAACGGGAATCGCTCCGATTGATGTACATACACCATTATGGCTATGGTCTCGAGCTGGATTTCCGTCACTTGTGTGACAGTAATGATTGAATTACATGTAGCAAATTGGTATATTAATGTATACATAAGATAATCGATGATGTGATCAAGTAAGTAAGGATTGTGAAACAGAAAATATAGCCTAGGCTGAGAGCTATATCACCTCTTCTTATTGAACCCTACCACGGAGAAGTCAGTTAACAACTAACCGAGTCGTTTCGTTACAAACGTTTAGAGGGCTTATTTTTAAGTCGAACTAAGGTGGTACCACGTCAATTAGCGTAAAGACGTCCTTTTATGAGGATGCTTTATGCTTTTTTTATTATTTAAAAATAGGAGGAAAATAACGATGTCTCAAAAAATAAACGATTTTTCAAAATGGTATGTAGATACAATTCAAAAAGCAGATTTAATGGATTACACGCCAGTTCGTGGTTGTATTGCTTTTAAACCAGATGGCTATGAATTATGGGAGCATATTCAAGCGGAAATGGATAAGCGCTTTAAGGAAACAGGTCACCGCAATGCCTACTTCCCAATGCTTATTCCAGAATCATTTTTCCAAAAAGAAAAGGATCATATTGAAGGATTTTCTCCAGAACTTCCTTGGGTAACAGAAGCGGCAGGCGAACAATTAGAAGAGCGTTTAGCACTGCGTCCAACTTCTGAAACAATGATCGGCCATTTATATTCAAATTGGATTAAAAGTTATCGCGATCTTCCAGTTTTAATTAACCAATGGGCAAATGTATTCCGTTGGGAGAAAAAAACATTGCCGTTTATCCGTACGTCAGAATTTTTATGGCAAGAAGGTCATACGGCGCACGTTGATGAAGAAGATGCACGTAAAGAAACGATGCAAATGTTAGCTATTTATAAAGAAGTTGTCGAAGGATTATTAGCGATTCCTGTCTATGATGGACAAAAAACACCGTCAGAACGTTTTGCTGGAGCGGTTGATACATTTTCGATTGAAGCGATGATGCAGGATGGCAAGGCTGTACAAGCAGGAACATCTCATTACTTAGGTACAAAATTTGCTGAAGCATTTGATATCAAATATTTAAATAAAGAAAATAAACATGTCCATGTGCATACAACATCGTGGGGCACATCCACACGTTTAATCGGTTCAGTCATTATGGTGCATGGCGATGAACAAGGGCTTGTTTTACCACCAAGAATTGCCCCAACGCAAGTAGTGTTAATCCCAGTTGGTCCGTGGAAAAAGAACCCTGCAATTATTGAGAAATTAGATGAAATTTTTGCAGCTTTAAAAGCGAAAGGCATTCGTGTTCGTCTTGATGATTCAGATCAATCTCCAGGCTATAAATTTAATGAGTGGGAATTAAAAGGTGTACCTGTGCGTATTGAATTGGGCCCACGTGATTTAGAAAATCAGCAAGGCTTAATGAAAGCACGTGATGAAGAAGAAAAAGTGTCGGTTTCTTTAGATTCAATTGTAGAAAGCATTGAAAAAGAACTAGCAACGATGCAAACGCGATTATTTGAAAAAGCAAAAGCTTTCCGTGCAAACAACTCACATACACATATCGATACAATGGAGCAGTTAAAACAACATTTAGCACAAGCTGAACAAAATGAAACGATTCCGGGTTGGATATTAGCTGGTTGGTGTGGTGACGATGTATGTGAAGAAAAAGTCAAAGAAGAAACAAAATTCACAACACGCAACATACCATTTAACCCGCCAACGACGAAGCATACTTGCATTCATTGCGGCAAAGAAGCAGCACATACTGTGTGGTTTGCACGTGCTTACTAGTTTTTAACAGGCGATAAATAGTATACTGGAGTACTTCCAGTATGCTATTTTTTTTAAGGAGGGAAACTTTGAGAAATATTTACATCCTAACAGTATTGCTTTTCGTCCTATTCATATTTGGTTGTACGCCAAATAAAGTGATTGTTGTTGAAATGGAAAGCTTTTTGAAAGAAAAACAAGACACAAAGATGACCTTTACAGAGCAGTCGATTATCAAAGATTTTACGAAAGCGATAAAAGAAGCACAAAAAAGAGACGGAATTGCCGATGTAGCGGACCCTGATTATAAAATCAAATTAGGAGCCGACTCTTATTTTCTTTGGTTAAGTGAAGAATCAGGAATGATTATGTTTACGAATGATACATATACACTCTACAAGTTAACAGATGAATCGACTGCGAAGTTGAATGAAATAATGGAATAGAGGTGTTTAAAAATTAAAATTATCGTTCATTGCCAGCGATGTCTAATTTTCCATTGAGGTACAAGACAGGAACCCGTCCATGTCTTGTACCTTGACTTTTTCCACCATCATTTTCCCACCGATCAATATCCAGTCCATCTTCGTCCCACACGTCAGGTCTTTCGTGGCCCTGCATTTTTTTACATCACCCTTTTTTTCATTTAATTCTATATTATGTCTTGTTGTAGGTTTTCGTTCATAAAGTGAAAATGCTCAATCGCTGATAAGAAGGCGCGAATCGCCGATAAGGTATCGCGAATCGCCGGTAAGAAGGCGTGAATCGCCGATAAACGAGACGAAATCTCAGATAAACCAGCGCAAATCAACGATAAGTACGATAACTATCGTTAATAGAAAAAGTAACAACTAGTACGTTGGGAAGAAATAATAAATTCCCTTTGTTAAAGCTATATTTTTGCATATGTGCCAAGTTGTGTGTTGCATATACTGTGGTGAGGAAGGGGGGAGGTGAGCAATTATGAGAATTAACTGGAAAATTCGTTTCATGCACAAGCCATTTATATTGGCGCTGTTTTCCATGCTGCTACTTCTCGCTCAACAAGTAGGCGCTTTGTTTGGCTTCGATTTAACAAGTGGAATGAGCGAGCAATTGACAACGATTTTGAATACAGTGTTATCGATTCTTGTGTTAATGGGTGTTGTTGTGGATCCGACTACTAGTGGCACCAGTGATAGTGAACGAGCTTTAATGTATCGTAAACCACGATAAAAATTTTATTACACTTCAAAAAGTGTAATTTTACAATAAAGGTGAATATGGTATAATGTAATAAAATTCTAATTGCTAGGGGGATGATTGATTGTCTCGAGAAATGGAGCAGCGAATTGCTAAGCTAGAAAAAGAGATGGAAGCGTTGCGACAGGAAATGGATGTGTTAAAGCACCACCAGCTACCTGAAAAGACAACTGTACAAAATGTTAACCGATCCAGTCCTGTACAACCTAAAAAGCCAATACCTAAATCCACACCGACACCGAAAACTAAACCACAGCGTTCATTTGAAGAACAAATGATGTGGGCGCTCCCGAAAGTGTTTATGGTTATTTTAGTGTTGGGCGTGTTATGGGGACTAAAGCTAGTTAGTGATTATGGCTACTTATCAAACGAGGTGAAAATCATCCTCGCCTATGCACTATCACTCGCATTAGCAGCTATAGCGTATGTAGTAGAATATAAAAAACTTGGATCACCAGCCATTACCATATCCTTATATGGTGGGGCGTTTATCGTAGGCATTTTAACAACGGCGGCTGGTGCGATTTTGTATGAAGTAATAGGTCTAACATTAGCACTGATTATTGCCATTATGTATATTGGCTACGGTATAGCCATTAGCTATTTCAAAAAGAATGAAGTACTCACTGTATTTGTAGCGTTTACCTCGTTGCTTTTACCTTATTTACTAGAATACATGGATTTTAGCGCATTCATTGTATTGATCTTTGTCATTGTCTTGTTGACGATGCTACAATTAGTCATTTGGCACCATAAGCAAAAAATTGCACTTTATATTTCAACCTTTTTCTCTATTATGGCAGTCGGTATTGTAGCGTTTGTGAATAGTGACCATCATGTTGTGTTGGCATTAGGGCTAATAATAACACTTGCTATCTTTTATACGAGTTGGTGTCGCCTGTATAATGTTGAATCGAAATGGAAGCCTATTCATGTCGGATTGCAATTTAGTTTAAGTGTCTTTAGCTTACTACTCTTGAACTTAATTAGTAGTCCCCTTGAATATAAGGAACTACTACTGCTAGGGCTTTGTATTTTGTTTGTAACAGTAGCGAGTTATGGCTATAAGCAAAAATGGCAGGAGGCATTTGATAGTGCCGTAACACTCGCGTTTATAACACTTTGTAATACGCTATTGGTAATGAATCTACCAGAAAAGGTTGACGATTTACTGCTACCATTTATAACATTTGCAGGCGTTATAATGAGCTTACGACTTCGCGTTAGTTTAATGAAGGTCGTCAGTTCCATTGGGTTTACAATCGTACTACTGTTAAGCTATGTCGCACACGAACCAACACCATTTTTTAGTATAGAACATATGAGTTTAATCATGCCTGGCGTGTACCTCTTAATTATTTATATGTACGCAATGCGTCAGAAGGACACAGTAAATGCATTTGAGAAGCTAATGAAAGATGTATATGTCCTCGATTTATTAGCAGTTACGACGGCTGGTTACTTCCTCGTATATATTGCCAAGCTTGATAGTGTGTATGTTACAGGTGCGAGCAATTTCCCACATTTGATGAGTATCGCTATCGCACTATTTTTTGCAGGCTCACTCATGCTACCAGTTCGCTATAAAGGGCGGGCACTAACGCCAGTTCTTACTGTGTTATTCCTGTTCTTTACACTAATGATTAGCGGCATTCCTTATCATATGCAAGGTATAGAGTGGCTAAATATCGCAACAAGACTCGTCTATATAGCCGTGTTTGTAGCCATCATCATCGATTTACTGATGCAGGGGCGTATTTATCAAATTTATCAACAGCATATGACGAAATTTTTAGATTGGCTTATTAGCATAGGTGTAGTATGTACAATGATAGCATTATGTGGTCTAGTGTCACAGCTAGCTTATAACGACTTGCTCGCATGGAAGCTTAGCATTGCATTAACAACGATTACTTTATTCCTATCAGCTAGTCTGTCACTATGGCTCGGCTCAATACGCCAATTACGAATACTTCGGCTTTCTGGCTTTGCCATTTTAGCCATCGCGTTTATAAAACTGATATTCTTCGACTTATCTGCACTTGATCTATTGATTAGAGCAGTACTATTTATGTCGATTGGTGGTATTGGCTTGCTGTTGTCGGGGCGGTTGTTGAGGAAAACAGAATAATGAAAGGCACTGTGGAGAATAAGCAAAATCTCTCGCAGTGCCTTCTACTATTTTTCCAGTATAGATTCTTCAATAATATGTTTATTTGGGGGAGAGGGTTGTACGGGATTTGGATTTCCTCCTGGATTAGTTGAGCCGCCACCATTTTCCGGTGGAACAACGCTTTCACCAAAGGTAATATGTCCACCACCATCTACGAATATATTATCTGCAACAATCGCACCTTTAATTTTTGCTCCACCTTGGACTTTTACGGTAGCATTTGGTGCAATAATATATTGACTAGTCGAATTAAATCCGCCATTAAAAGTAACATTTTGGCCACCAGTAAAGATGTTGCCTTTTATGCCAACCCCACCTGTAAATGTCAAATCGGCTTCTTTTGCATAGAGTGAACCGACTATTTGTGTTTCATTAGAAAATTTTAATGGCGTTGTACCACTATATAGAAAATTTACTTGGCTGAGATCGCCCCCTGTATTAAAGGAACCCTTAATATTAAACGTATTTTTGACATAAATATTGAGCTTACCTGTTCCAATAATTTTGATATGTCCTTGAATAATATCAAGGCTTTCAATATATAGGTCTTTATCAGAATTGCCCACATTAATCGTAATGGCATTGTTTTGATCAACTTTAAATTGTTTAAAATGTGTATCTCCAGTTAAATTTAATGTGTAATTGTTCGCTATCCAATTATCTGCTTGGAAATTTCCGTTATGAATAATATTAGTTTTATTCCATTGATCCTTCGCAACTTCCTCGTTTGCTGGATATTTTAATTGTGATAAAGTGTCCATTCTATCGCTAGGGAATGGTGCAAGTATATCAGCAGGGAAAGTCTTACTGCCAATTACTTGATTTTTATATTTATCTAAACCAGAATGTTCGATTTCAAATCGATCGAGAGAAGTGCCAATACTTCCTGTAATAGCAGCGCCTCCTGCTAATCGGATAATGCCATCAGCACTAGCAACATTGCCATCGATTTGCCCGCCACCATTGATGATAATATTGCCTTTTGTTTGCACAGCATATTCTTTCGGTGAAAAATGGCCACCACTTGAACCGCCATTTCCTTCGTTAGTTCCTCCATTTCCGTTGGAATCACTACCATCGGGAATGTCAATGTCTTCAAATTCTAAGTTAATCGTAATGTTTTGCTGTAACGTCCTACTAGTGGAAGTATTTTTAAACAGGCCTGTTGATTCTATTTCATATTGGAGTTGATCTTCATTGTCATTTATAAAAGTTATATAAACATTCGCTTCTGGCGATTTACCGAATTGCTCCTCAAAAATAGGTTTTTTAAAAGGTGGTAGACTGAGATTTGTCATCGTGTTATCTAACGTGACTGTTGAGTTTAAGTTTGTGGGATAACCTAATAGACTTAATTCATCCATTAAGAAAGTTTTATAATTAGGTGGATCCCCGACAGGTTGTTGTTCGTATGCTGTTTTTGCCGCAAGATATAGAACATCTGCTTGAGAAAGGGCTGTGTCAAGGCTTAAATTAAAATGCGCTCGACCATAGTTTAAACCAGCCTCTGCAATATAGTAGATTGACTGGTCATCGCGTTCGTGAGCTGAGGTTTTTAAAGTATTGTTAGCAATCTTTATAATGCTTAAACCAAGGACAGTTACTAAAATAATTGTTAAAAAAACGAATAAAAAAGAATAACCCCCTTCATCCATTTTTCGAAGCTGTTTCATTACTTTGTCCCTCCTCTAATTGTCAATTTTGTTTCAAAGGTGACATTATTTTTATCAACTAACTTCACAACAATATTATTATCATCATCTTCTTCATCTTCTTGTTTTTGGAAGGAAATAGGGAATGTAATAATGTCAGTAGCAATCACTTCCTCGCTCATCGTTGTATTCCCATCTATAATCTTTTGACGAGTTAAAGTCCCTTGATCTGTTAGATGATAGACAATCTGGACGTTATCCTTTTGTGACAAAGTGCCGGTATTGGCGTTATTCTCTTCATAATTTAGTGCGCGTCGAAAATCTTTTGTTATGATTTTCAAAGCATAAGAAGCATCTTGTAGTTCTTTATTTTTCGTTACTTGTTTTTGGTGATTGCTCGTGCTGGAGCTCAAAATACTCACTAGAAGAACAGCGATGATGCTAACTATGACTAATACAGCTAACACCTCAATTAAGGTTAAGCCGTGCTGTTGTTTTATACGCATCCATCGATCAACCTCCTATTTTATATCTATTTTCAAACCGGCTCTTTAACACATCCTTTTCATAAACTTCTATGATGACAGTCGTTAAGTGCAGTGCAGCATAATCATTGTCAGCTATCATTGTGAGCTGAATATTCACCGTATTGCTTAATTCTTTTTTCCAAGTATTTTCTGTGATTTTTATGTATTCTTGCATTTTCTCCATAATAGCTTCTATCGTTGGCTCAGTTCGATTCGTATAAATAGTTTCCATTTCTTGTTGTGCTACATATGTTGCATCGACAATATCGTTTGATGTCACAGTTGTCTTATTGGACTGTAAAAATAACGCAACAAAGGATAATAAAATAATGGAAATTAAAATAATGGAGGCAATAACTTCTACTAAACTAAGACCTTTGTCATTGTGAAGAACATGTTTCATTATTTCCCCTCATTTCTTATATAGTAAATTCGGTTGTGATTCATATAGACTATTTATGTTTGGGTATTTTGTATTAAATAAATGTGATTCAACGCTTTGTTTTTCCTTAAAAACAGCATTAGTATTATTTATTTATATATTAAAATTTCATTATTTAGGTAATTCTAATTAAAATAAATTGAAATAATATTTTTTTATGTAAAAATAAGGTGAAAAGTAGTGTAAAATTTACTCCATTATAGTATTATCTGTATAAATAATGCAATAAATTCCTAGGACATTTTCAATATCAACTATCACTGAACTATGAGAAAAAGGTGGGTGTCGATGAAAATATACATAAAACTAGTAGGAGTAATAGTTTTGCTTTTTACTTTACTAGGACTATTGCTCTCTCCTGTGTTATTGACTAGTAAGGTGTTTGCAAAAGGAACTGCGAGTAATGCAATCATTAGTGGGATTGATGTTGGGCGGCTAGCGGAAGAAAAAATAGAAGCAACACTTCAAAAGGCTGTTGATGAGTGGAAAGAACAACCACTTACGATACAGGATGAAGACGTAACACTGACAATCCATGCTAGTAATCTATCATTTAATGTAGCCGCTGTCGTTTCCCAATATAAAACCATCACAGCAAAGCCTTGGTATGCTTTTTGGCAGAAACCAAAAGAAGTTGAGCTCACTATCCCTGTTACATTAAGTGATGCTGCACAAAAAAAGATTGCAGGCGTAAGTTCATGGGACAAAGAGGCGACTGTTAGTCAAGTGTTAGCCAGGGCAGGGGAATTGCTTGACCATTCCATACATGCCGTCGTACAAGAACAAAATATTATAGAAAATGAACGCTTGGCTTTCCAAATAGCAGAAATTCCAGTTGATGCAAAAGGAACCGAGGATATCGTCCATTTAATGAAGGATAGAATATTGTTATCGAAAGAACCTTATTCTTTATTGCAAGTAATTGGTGAACAGTCAGCTTCTGTCAACGATATAGCCATCAATTTTATTGCCTCAACACTATATAGCGCTGTACTACAAACAGATATGGAATTATTAGAGCGTCATGTCCATCAAAAATTGCCACATTATTTACAACAAGGTCTTGATGCAGCAGTGAATGGTGCTATGCTCAAGGATTTAAGATTTGTTAACACTGCAGACCAAGCGAAAAAATTGAAAGTGTCATTAGAAGGACAAACAGTAAAAGTAGAAATCTTTGCTCCGACGAAAGATAAAGATATTACGCTCCGTATTAGTCAAGACAACATAGTAAAACCACGCGTAATTTATCGCTATTCTGAAGAGTTGGCGGCTGGGCAACAAAGAGTAGAGCAAGAGGGGCAAGAAGGAATACGTGTTGAAGTGTATCGCGCCATAGTTGAAAATGGCAATACTACTGAGCAATTAATAAGCAAAGATTATTATGCGCCATTCAATCGTATTGTTACTCGTTCCTCTAAAGTACCGGCAGTAATGACTACTACAGAAAAAGATACAGTAGATGCCGATCTACAAATTGATTTGGATGATAACGGTTTAGCTGATATAGAAGTGCCGGATACACCTCATTCACAAGAGGGTCCAGAAATTGTCTATGGCTATTATGATAAAGGTGGAAATTTTGTTCAAACAAGTCCGGAATGAGAGGGGGTTTCGTAGATGGCTATGAAGGCAGGTCGTAAGCGCTTAGGTGATTTGCTGGTAGAATCGGGTGTCATTACTGCAGAACAGTTAGATTACGCACTAACGACGAAAATGAAAGAAGAAAAGTTAGGGGACTTCCTTATCAAGGAAAATTTTTTAACGGAACAACAGCTAATTGAAGTACTTGAATTTCAGCTCGGTATTCCACATATTAGCTTAAACCAATTTTCGATTAGCCCTGAGTTGCTTCAATTAATACCTGCAGAGCTCGCAAAGCGCACAAATATAATGCCGATTCGTAAGGACAAAAATAAATTATTTATCGCCATGGCAGACCCGATGGATTATTTTGCTATTGAAGAAGTACGCATGACGACAGGCTGTCAAATTGAAACGAGTATTGCAGCAAAGGACGACTTATATCGTACCATTACAAAATATTATGATTTACAGGAATCGATGGAAGCAGCTCTGCAAGATTTAGGAACAACAGTTACAGAAATGCAGGAAGAAGTGGAGAATGAGGATTCTCCGATTGTGCGTTTGGTCAATCAGATTATTGCAAATGGAGTCGCTCAACGTGCAAGTGATATTCATTTTGACCCTCAAGAAACGGAACTGCGGGTTCGCTACCGCGTAGATGGTGTGCTCCGCACGGAACGCTCATTACCGAAGCATATGCAAAATGTTGTACTTGCGCGTATTAAAATTATGGGGAATTTAAATATTACCGAAAATCGTATTCCACAAGATGGTCGTATTAAAACGAATGTTAATTTTAGACCAGTGGATATTCGATTATCGACGTTACCTACTGTTTACGGTGAAAAAGTAGTAATGCGTATTTTAGATTTAACAAATGCCACGAATGCAATTGATAAACTAGGCTTTAGTGAAAGTAATGAAGTGCATTTTCGTAAAATGATTGCCCATCCAAATGGCATTATGCTGATTACAGGGCCAACAGGGTCAGGGAAGTCATCCACTTTATATGCAGCTTTAAATCATTTAAATGAAGATGGGGTCAATATTATTACTGTAGAAGATCCTGTTGAGTATCAACTAGATGGCGTAAATCAAATTCAAGTAAAAGAAGAAGTTGGGTTATCGTTTGCGACGGGCTTACGTTCGATTTTAAGACAAGACCCAGATATTGTCATGGTAGGTGAGATACGAGATTTTGAAACAGCACAAATTGCTATTCGTGCTTCCTTAACTGGTCATTTAGTGTTAAGTACATTGCATACAAATAGTGCTGTTGAATCTATATCCCGTTTACATGATATGGGCATCGAACCGTTTCTGTTGTCATCATCACTTATAGGGGTGATAGCGCAGCGATTAGTTCGGAAAGTATGTCGGGATTGTACAGAAATTTATCCTTTCACTACACGCGAACTTGAAATTCTTGCGGAAAATGGTATTGAAGGTATAACGCATGGTCAAAAAGGACGGGGTTGTCCAGCTTGCAATCATACTGGCTACCGAGGACGGATGGCCATACATGAAATTTTGCCCGTTAATCGTACGGTTAAGGAAATGATTTTAAGCCGTAAAGGAGACAGTGTTATTCGAGAGTATATGAAAGAAAAGGGCTATCATACACTGTTAATCGACGGTTTATTAAAGGTCGTGGCTGGGAAAACGACCACATCAGAAATTTTACGTGTTGCTAGCGCAGACTAAGAGGTGAAATACATGACAGCATACTCAATTATGGAACTTTTAACACGCTCATTTGAAGAAAAAGCATCCGATTTACATTTAACAAAAGGTATCCCTCCTGTCTATCGTATTCATGGCAAGCTTGAACGATTTGGCACGTCGCCATTAGAAACAGAAGACTTAGTGGACATGGTGAAAACTATTCTGCCACCTTATAAACAACAAGAGTTTGAGGAAAAAGGGGAAACAGATTTTAATTTTTCATTGCCCGGGAAATGTCGATTTCGGGTGAATGCTTATCATCAGCGCAATGAAGTAACAATTGCTGCCCGCTTAATCGAGGCGAAAATTCCTTCGATTGAAGCACTTAATATGCCGCAAGTTTTGTATCAACTTGCTGAAAAACCACAAGGGTTAATATTAGTGACAGGCCCAACAGGTTCAGGTAAATCAACTACGTTAGCAGCAATGATTGATCATATAAACGAGACAAGCTCAAAACATATTATTACGTTAGAAGATCCAATTGAATATTTGCACACACATAAAAAATCGGTCATTAACCAGCGAGAAGTTGGTGTCGATACAATGAGTTTTGCTAATGGTTTACGCGCTTCATTACGACAGGATCCAGATATTATTTTAGTTGGTGAAATGAGGGACTATGAAACAATCTCTACTGCCATAACAGCCGCTGAAACAGGGCATCTCGTCATGGCAACGTTACATACAAGTAGTGCGCCAACTACAATTGATCGCATTATTGATGTGTTTCCACCACATCAACAAAATCAAATTCGAGTGCAATTGGCAAATGTATTACAAGGTATTGTTTCGCAACGCTTATTTGTCCGCAAAGATGTAAAGGGACGTATTGCGGCAACTGAGATTCTTGTGCAGGCGCCAGCTATTGCCAATTTAATTCGTAATGAAAAAATTTACCAAATACCGAGTGTCATGCAAACGAGTAAAGCACTTGGTATGCATACATTGGAATCATCGATGCAGCACTTAATTGCGGCAGGAAAAATTTCACTAGAAGATGCAAGACCATTTATGAACGCTGGTGATTATCGTTGACGGTATTTCGCTATAGTGGCCGCACAAAAACAGGGGCTCATAAAAAAGGCATAATCGAAGCGCCTAATAGAAAAGTGGCAATAGACAAACTGCGCCAACAGGGGATTAATGCCCGCGATATTCAGGAGTCAAATAGTATTTTGCATAAAAATATTGCCCTAAATACTAAGGTCAAACATCAGGATTTTGTTATTTACTGCAGGCAATATGCGACGTTGATTCGTGCAGGTGTGTCCGTAGTGGAGGCAACGCATATTTTGGGAGAACAAACACGAAATAAAACATTAAAACGTGCATTAATGCAGGTTGAAGAAGATCTTCGAAGTGGTACTTCGTTTTCAAATGCTGCCGCCAAACATCCTAAAGTGTTTCCAGTGTTGTTTATCAATATGATGCGTGCCGGTGAGGCGACAGGAAATATTGATGATACTTTGGAGCGCTTAGCCGGCACGCTTGAAAAGCAATATAACATTAAGAAAAAAGTACAATCTGCCATGACCTATCCAGCGGTATTAACAGTTTTAACTATAGCGGTAGGGATGTTTTTAATGGTATTTATTGTGCCGACATTTATGGCTACTTTTAAAGATATGGATTTACAGTTGCCCCTTATTACGATCATTATTGTCGGAATAAGTGATTGGCTTATTCATTTCTGGTATATCGTAATATTGTTTCTTGTGATATTGGTCGTAGGGTTTAATTATTTTTATAAAAACAATAAGAATTTTTACTATTTACTCAATGTTATGGTATTGCGCATGCCCGTGTTCGGACAGCTTCTACAAAAGAATGTAATTGCTAGAATGACGAGAACGTTAGCCTCATTATTTAGTAGTTCCGTGCCCATATTACAGGCATTAACGATTGTTGAAAAAGTTGCTGGTAATCCCGTTATTGGCAAAGTTGTGCAGGAAGCACATGATAACTTAGAAAAGGGCGGTACTTTATCGGAACCGCTTGAAAAAAGCTGGCTATTTCCGCCTTTAGTGACACAGATGACATCTATTGGTGAACGAACTGGATCGCTTGATTATATGCTCGAAAAGATCGCTGATTTTTACGAGGATGAAGTAGACCGAGCTGTCGATACATTAAAATCATTGGTCGAGCCATTTATGATCCTTGTACTTGCAGTAGTAGTAGGCGTTATTGTAGCGGCCATCTTTATGCCGATGTTCCAGTTATATGAAAATATGTAGAATATTTAAATGCTTTTTCGCAAAGGAAGACCGTGTCCACACACTTCAAATAAATGAAACTAGGAGGAACCAACCATGTTCAAAAAATTATTAAATAAGAAACTAGTAAAAAACGAAAAAGGTTTAACATTAATCGAGTTACTGGCGGTTATTGTGATTTTAGCCATTATTGCAGCAATCGCTGTTCCCGCAATTGGGAATATTATTGAAAACAGTAGAATAAAAGCTGTCAAAGCAGATGCTATCAATATCTTAAATGCAGCCAATATTTATTTGACTGAGCAACCAGATGTAACCTTAATCGATGAAGATACTGCAGGGTTTAAAGATTATTTACAATCAAGTGGAAAAATAGCCGAGTTTGATATCGAGAAAACTAAATCGATAATTAGTTTTAGTGCGAATGTATCTTTACAAAGCGGCACAACTATTGTATTTACAAAAGCTGAATTAAAGGATATTGATGCAAGCTCTGCAAAAAGCGATAAAGGTGCAGTGGCAGTGAGCACAGACACAGGCACGGACACAGGCACAGACAAAGAATAATTAGTCCTCCCAACCCAGTCTAACGTTTTTAGTCCTTAGGCTGGGAAATGGATAACTAATAACATCATGTATGCATCGTAGCAAAAGGAGGTCTTTTCACATGTTTAAGAGAAAGAGGAAATCGCATGTTTCAATCGAATTAAAAGATTATGTGCTGCGTGCGATTGTGGCGAAAGGACCGGAGCCTAATCAATGGCAGGGCTATGAGCTACCTTTAGCTCCAGGTATTGTAGAAAATGCAATGATTGAGGATGAAGTAGCTTTATTTGAAATTATTCAAGAGCAAGTAGTGAAATGGACTGGAAAGAAACAAGCAGTGCGTATGTTTGTACCAGATACAAATGTTTTGTTAAAGAGCTTTGATCATGCGAAGGATGTTGCACCTCACGAGCTGAGAGGCTATGCAGAAATGGAGCTTGGTCATTCAATCCATTTGCCATTCCAAGATCCATTAATTGATGTATACGATCCTATTCCAGATGATGGCAAGGCGATGTTATTTGCGGCACCATCAGAAGAGATTACTAAAATGGTTGGCATGTTTTTAGATGTTTCATTAGAGCCACAAGCAGCAGATATTCGAGCATTGTGCAATATTCGCTTATTAGAGCATTTAACCGTATTAACGGATGAGCGTACTTATTTAATCGCGGATTGGTCGATTAATGAGCTGTCTATCAGTATTTTTTCACAAGGGCAGCTAGAATTTTTGCGCTATCAAACGATTGAAACAAATTTAAGCCAATGGCAAGGGAAAAAGGAAGATGAGTTTAGCTATCAGTTTAGTAATAAAGGTGAGCTTGATGATTATCGTCTAGTCGTTATGGATCAAGTGCTTGAAATAGATCGTATGATGAATTTCTTTAAATTTTCTTTACATAAAGGTGAAAAAGCGGTTGATGAAATCATTGTACTTGGCGATAATCCACAATTAAAAAGTATTGGAAGTTTGTTGGATACTAATTTAGGTGTACCGTTAACAATCGTACAGGGAGAAATGATAGAACAGTACTTCCCAGGATTTAAGCGTGAGTTCTCAACATTATTAGGCTTAGCGTTAAAGGAGGTAAACTAATGGTTCCTGATATTAACCTCCTACCACAACTCGAAAAAAGAACTGCTACTCCAAAGCTATTTTATAGTGTGCTTATTGTCCTGGTAGGTATTATATTAGCCTATTTTTTATTTTTATACTTTACTGCTACGAGTGATATTAAAAGACTGCAGTTAGAAGAACAAACTTTAACGACACAGCGTGAACAATTACAACAAACGTTAAATGAACAACAGCTCGTAAACAAAGGGAGTTTGCAGCAGTCTATACAATTCGTTCAAAGTATTGCATATCCTGTTACACCATTAATCGATGAAACGCGTCATTTACTGCCTGCCCAAGCCTATTTACGTAGTTATGTATTTGGCCAGGATACAGTCAATATTTTAGTAGATTTTGAATCGATGCCAGATATCGCAACTTACGTAGAACGACTTTTGGCAAGTAATTATTTTAAAGATACGCAAATTAGTTCGATTACCAATTTTGATTTACAAGTGGGGGAGCAAAAAGAGCAAATTCCGGAGCAAAAGTATATAGAAGTACCACGTTATTCAGTGACCATTACAGCAACCATTGATTATATGTACTTAGCTGGAGGTCGACGTTCATGAATAAGCTTACTAGTCATAAAAATTCATCCATACTATTGTTAGTAGCATTCATTGCGGCGCTATTATTTGCACTTTATTACTATATGTTGCAACCGAAACGTGATGAGGTCGTAGAGAAGACCAATAATATCGAACAACTGCAACAACAAATGACTGACATGACGAAGGAGCTTGCTGCCTTAGATGAGAGCCAAGGTGAGCTGAATATGGATAATTTAATCATGCGTCAAAAGGTGCCAGAAACAAGGGCGATCGAAAAAATTATTTTAAATATGGTTGAAATCGAAGAAGTGACAGGGACCCGTGTGGAATCACTAAATTTTAATAATTATGATACGGCTGTTGCGCAATCTGAAGTTCGTCAGCCTAATGAGCTAGAAAAAGCCGATGCGGAAGTCAATGGAGACAACGTCGATGCGGAAGAAAATATACCTGTTTCTAGCATTGTAAAGGACAATCTGCCGGACAATTTAAAGTTAGTGACCTTCAACATTAATGTCGTTGCCTTAGATTTTAAAAAACTAGAACAATTTTTACAGGAAATTGAGCAGTTAGAGCGTGTCATGAAGATTGATATGATCAATTTAACAATCCCAGGTGAACAAGATTTGTTGAGTGAGGGGGCAGATGTAACTATTCAGGCTACCGTCCAAGTAACAACCTTCTACTATGAGGGTGAACAATGAGGAAGGCGCGCATACTCCAACGTATGGGCGCTTGTTGGTTTAGGAGGCAATAAAAATGGATATGGCTTATACAATACTAATTTTCGTCTTTGGACTCGTTTTTGGATCGTTTTATAATGTTGTCGGTTTACGTGTGCCGAAGAAGGAGTCGATTGTTTCTCCGCCTTCGCACTGTACGACTTGTCAGAGGCAATTAACGGCAATAGATTTAGTGCCGGTACTGTCTTATCTATTTTTAGGTGGAAAATGTCGAGGCTGTGGGCAAAAAATTTCCTGGATTTATCCGCTAATGGAGCTATTAACAGGGGGATTATTTGCTTTTTCCTATTGGCAATTTGGCTTTAGCCAAGAGTTTGTCGTGGCACTATTATTCATTTCCTTATTAATAATCATCGTTGTATCAGATTTTGCCTATATGCTAATTCCTGATAAAGTGTTGTTGTTCTTTTTGCCATTATTAGCTTTAGGCCGGGTATTATCGCCTTTAACGCCATGGTGGGATAGTATCGTAGGTGCTGTCATTGGCTTTAGCATATTATATGGTATCGCTGTCGTATCGCGTGGTGGAATGGGCGGTGGCGATATAAAATTATTCTTTTTACTTGGTCTTGTACTTGGGACGCTCCATACGTTATTGACCTTATTTATTGCAGCGGTCATTGGTATGGTGGTTGGGATACTCGTGCTTAAAGTACGGCAACAAGGTCGAAAAACGCCAGTTCCATTTGGGCCATCGATTGCCTTAGCGGCAGTACTTGTGTATTTCTATGGCAATGTCTTAATCGATTGGTATGTAGGATTATGGTAGGGGGTATAGAAATGAAACCGATTATCGGTATAACAGCGTTTGCAGAAGATGATTTATCATCACGTTTAAATGTAGCCTATAGCAAAAGTATCATTGAGGCTGATGGTATCCCGCTGATTATTCCACTAGGGGTAGAGGAAGATGCAGCACAGGTTTTATCGCTGACAGACGGCTTATTATTATCTGGTGGACATGATGTTCATCCATTTGAGTTTGGTGCAGAGCCATTACCCAAACTAGGACAGATTCACCCTGAACGAGATAAAGTGGAACTTGCGTTAATACAAGCGGCGATTTCAAGGCATATGCCCATTTTTGGAATTTGTCGTGGTATGCAAATGCTCAATGTGGCGTTAGGGGGAACATTATACCAAGATATTGATAGCGAATACCATAGTAGTAGGTTGTTAAAACATTCACAGCAAGCGGCTCGTGGTGTTGCTACACATTATGTGCAAATAACAGATTCGTTGCTAAAAACGATTGTGGAGGAAGAAAAAATTGCAGTGAATTCCTTTCATCATCAAGCTGTCAATGTTTTGGCAGAAAAGCTCATGGTTGCAGCAAAATCGAGTGACGGTTTAATTGAGGCGGTTGTTCATGAGGAATTCCCATTTTGTCTAGCAGTTCAATGGCATCCAGAGGAACAAGCGATTGTAGGAGATTTAGCTGCACAGAAGATTTTTACAGCTTTCGTTAATGCGAGCTTGAAATATAAAAGAGAAGCATAATTATGCTTCTCTTTGTTGTTTGTATAAGTATGAGAATGCATTAATGTACACGGCGATATAAGCCAACTACCTGTCCTAAAATCGAAACTTGGTCTACAATAATCGGTTCCATTGTAGCGTTTTCTGGTTGTAAGCGGAAATGATTTTTTTCCTTGAAGAAACGTTTGACAGTTGCTTCATCTTCTTCCGTCATGGCAACGACAATATCTCCGTTATCAGCAGTTGCTTTTTGTTTGACGATAACGAGATCTCCATCAAAAATACCTGCCTCAATCATCGATTCACCCATTATTTCTAACATAAATAGTTGATCTTCACTTGTGCCGTAAATATCCGGTAAAGGGAAATATTCATCGATATTTTCAATCGCAGTAATCGGTGAACCAGCTGTTACCTTCCCAACAAGTGGTACATGGATCACGCTTTGCTTTTGAATCGAATCTTCAGGCTCTAAAATTTCAATAGCGCGTGGTTTAGTAGGATCTCGACGAATATAGCCCTTTTGTTCTAAACGAGCTAAATGGCCATGAACGGTTGAGCTTGATGCAAGTCCAACTGCTTCACCAATCTCACGTACAGATGGTGGATACCCTTTTGCGCGTACTTCTTCTTTAATAAACGCTAGTATGTCCTCTTGTCTTTTCGAAACTTTTTTCATGATTGCTCACCTCTTTTTTTTAGATCATTCTTCTTATTTGATAGTATAGCAGAATGCGAACACTTATGCAAACATAGGTTCGAAAAGTGTTTGACAAAAACATTTGTTCGTTTTATTATAAGAACATACATTCCGAACAAACATTCTGAAAAGGGGAAAAGATGAATGAATTGGTTTAAAAAAAATACACATATTTCAATTTTATTAGGCGCATTTTTACTTTTTGCAGGTTACCTTATTATTACTGATCCTGGAGACATTACTTACACTGAAATTTATATCGAACATGGCGATAGCTTATGGTCGTTAGCCGAACAATACCGTGGTAAAATGGGTACGGATGACTGGATAAAGCTTGTGAAAGCCGAGAACGAATTACATAGCGTGAAAATAGTTGCTGGAAAATCACTCGTTATACCAGTCGTGGGGGACAAAGAGTTTCCCACCAATTCAATTGAAATTGCGAGAAGTGAAAAATGATGACTAAACAACGAACGGCTGTTATTTACTGCCGTGTTAGTACCGACAAAGAAACACAAAGTTCTTCGTTGGAGCGACAAGAAGAGGAATTGCTACGCTATGCGAAGGAACAAAACTATGAAGTGAAATGTATTTTTCAAGATAAGCATAGCGGCTATGATGTAGAGCGCGAAGGATTGCTTGAAATGCTAGATTTCATTAAAGAAAAAGACATACAAGCATTATTTGTGCAGGATGAAACACGTTTAGGACGTGGTAACGCACGAATGGCTGTACTACATTTATTGCAAAAAACAGAGACAGATGTTTTTTCTATGCGTGATGCAGGGCCTGTACAATTAAATGAAATGGATACAATGCTGCTTGAAATATTAGCCATTGTTGAAGAATACCAACGTAAAATCCATAATGCAAAAATTCGTCGCGGTATGCGCCGTGCAGTAGAAAATGGCTATCGTCCTGAACAAAACTTGTCCAATCGTGGCAATCCGAACGGTCAGGAACGAAAAGAGGTGCCAATCGAAGAAATTGTTAAGCTGCGCAATCGGGGCTTTACATTTGAAGAAATTGCGACCACGTTGAGAGGTCTTGGCTTTGATGTGAGTAAAGCAACGGTACATAGGCGCTATCAAGAACAACAAGAAAGATTAGCAGGCAATTAATTTGCACTGCTAATCTTTTTTTTCTCGCCACTCTTCCTGCAAAATAGCGTAATAGTATTCATCCCACCATTCGTCCCCATGCGGGATACATTTTTTAAACAATCCTTCTCGACGCATACCGATTTTTTCCATAACTCGATAGGAAGCAATATTTTCAGGTTGGCATGTGGCAATAATTCGATGAAGCTTCATTTTCGTGAAGCCATATTCTAAAAGGGCATGCGCTGCTTCTGACGCATAGCCTTTACGATAATACGCAGGATTTAACACCCAGCCAATTTCATATGTATGGTCGCCAAAGTATCGGTGGAATACTAGATGTCCAATGATTTGGGGCTCATCATGTAAAACGATAGCAAAATGTTTGGCTTGCTCTCCGCAATTATCTGTTATAAATTTTTGTACTTGTTGTTCCGTACAAACGCCTTCTGGCATATAGTGCATCACCGTCTGATTGGACATATAGCTATATACAGCCTGCCAATCTTGTGCCTTAAATTTGCGAATCATTAGTCGTTTTGTTGTAATATTCACCTTATTACCTCCATATCATTTCTGTTATTATTAGTTATACAGCACTAACATCTGGAAGTCATGTAAATTATGGCTAACGAGTGTTATTAAGGGTTGGTATAACTGCATTTTAAGGGAAAGCATGCTATACTTTGCATACTGAAGTAATAAAGGTATTGAAAGGTGTGTCACAATGTTATCAAAAGAAAAAATCAAACGAATTAATGAATTAGCAGCAAAAGCAAAAGCAGGCAATTTAAGCGAGGAAGAAGCGAAAGAGCGTACTTCTCTTCGTAAAGAATATTTAGATACATTTAGAGCAACGATGCGCGATACGATTGAAAATGTGAAAGTTGTCGATGAAGAAGGTAATGACGTTACACCTGAAAAGGTAAAACAAGCGAAAAAAAATAAATTTCTAAATTAATATGTCACATTTAATACATTGCTAAAACGAGTGGTCTTCATATTGTTATAGCTGTATAGCATTGGTCATTCGGTACTTTCATTTCAAAAAGCAAGTTACAGAATGATGATAAAGTATGTCATAAATCTCAAATAGTATAACAAAAGCATTGTTTTCTAGGGCAATGTTGACTAAACTGTAGTAGAACAATATATAGGACGAGAAAGGATGTCACAACAAAATGACTCAACATGCGGATCAACTAGCGATTAATGCTATCCGAACATTGTCAATCGATGCAATTGAAAAAGCAAATTCAGGTCACCCAGGTTTACCAATGGGGGCAGCGCCAATGGCTTACACGCTTTGGACAAAACAACTTCGCCACAATCCAGCTAATCCAAAGTGGTATAACCGCGATCGTTTCGTACTTTCAGCAGGTCACGGCTCTATGCTTTTATATAGCCTACTTCACCTTGGCGGTTACGGCTTACCAATGGAAGAAATCCAAAACTTCCGTCAATGGGATTCATTAACTCCAGGTCATCCAGAATACGGTCATACTGTTGGGGTTGAGGCAACTACAGGTCCACTTGGTCAAGGGATTGCCATGTCAGTTGGTATGGCAATGGCAGAGCGTCATTTAGCTGCTACTTACAATAAACCAGGACATGATATTGTCGATCATTATACATTTGCACTTTGCGGCGACGGCGATTTAATGGAAGGTGTTGCAGCTGAAGCCATTTCATTAGCAGGTCACTTAAAACTTGAAAAATTAATCGTATTATACGATTCAAACGATATTTCTTTAGATGGTGATTTAGAAAAATCATTCTCTGAAAACGTACAAAAACGTTTCGAGTCATATGGCTGGAACTATTTAAAAGTTGCTGACGGTACAGATACAGAAGCTGTTAACCAAGCAATCGAAGAAGCAAAAAAATCAACTGGCAAGCCAACGCTGATTGAAGTGAAAACTGTCATCGGATTCGGTTCTCCAAACAAATCAGGTAAAGCAGATTCTCACGGTGCGCCACTAGGCACTGATGAGGTTGTATTAACTAAAGCAGCGTATGAATGGGCACATGAGCCATTCCAAATTCCTGCTGAAGTATATGATACATTCAATGCTGCAGCTGAAGTACAAGGTGCACAGCCGGAAGCAGCTTGGAATGCAAAATTTGAAGCTTACAAAGCAGAGTTCCCTGAATTAGCAGCTCAATTCGAAGATGCGATGAATGGTAAGCTACCAGAAGATTTCGCAGCAGAATTGCCAGTATATGAAGCAGGTAAATCTGTAGCAACACGTTCATCTTCAGGTGATGCAATTAATGCGATTGCCAAGAAAACTCCATCATTCTTCGGCGGTTCAGCAGACCTTGCTGGTTCAAATAAAACGACGATGAAGGGTGCAGGCGACTTCTCATCAGACGATTATGGTGGTCGCAATATTTGGTTCGGTGTACGTGAATTTGCAATGGGCGCTGCGATGAACGGTATGGCTCTTCACGGCGGTGTTAACGTCTTTGGCGGAACATTCTTCGTATTCTCTGATTACGTTCGTCCTGCTGTACGTCTTTCTGCATTAATGGGTCTTCCTGTGACATATGTATTCACACATGACTCAATTGCTGTAGGGGAAGATGGTCCAACACATGAACCAATCGAACACTTAGCTTCATTACGTGCAATGCCAAACCTTTCTGTTGTTCGTCCAGCAGATGCGAACGAATCAGCAGTTGCATGGGAGCTTGCTGTATCGTCTGAAAAAACACCAACTGTATTAGTATTATCTCGTCAAAACTTACCAGTACTTGACGCGTCAATCGAAACAGTTCGTGAAGGTGTTACAAAAGGTGCTTACACTGTATCACCTGCTTCTAAAGAAGTAGCAGATGCCATTTTAATTGCAACAGGTTCTGAAGTTTCACTTGCAATCGAAGCACAAAAAGCATTAAAAGCTGAAGACATTGATGTAGCAGTCGTATCTATGCCATCAATGGATCGCTTTGAAAAACAAGATGCAGCATATAAAGAATCAGTTCTTCCGAAAGCTGTAACTAAACGTTTGGCAATCGAAATGGGCGCATCATTCGGTTGGCACAAATACACTGGCTTTGAAGGAGACGTTCTTGCAATCGACAAGTTCGGCGCTTCAGCACCAGGCGAAATCGTTATGGAAAAATACGGCTTCACTGTAGAAAATGTTGTAGCAAAAGTGAAAGCACTATAAGATTAGCTTTTGTAAAAAACCGCAATGCTCTAAGGGAGCACTGCGGCCAGACTGTAGACAAACTCGGAGATTTTCGAGATTGTCTACAGTCCTTTTTTTATTTAAAATATTTATATAGTTGACTACTATTGTTGATTTCCGTTTAGGAAGATGCTAACTTTTACAGCAATGAATATAATAATGCTTGCTACATGTAAATGGCAAGCCGCTATAGGAAAGGGTATTCTTGAAGACTATATTCAATTTGGTGAAAAATAAATTTCTTGTCCTTAAAAAGGTAAAAAAGACAAAAGGCATCAGAGTTGAATTGCTTGATACCTTTTGTCGACAATCTGAGAGTAACAAACGCTACTCTAATTTTATTTAATTATTCTTTTATACTGAAGACCAGTATAAAGGCTTCCATACCAATTACTTGCATAAGATACAGCATAAGTTGCTGTAAATACTGCATCAATTCCTGTAGTACCAGTATGGTTTACTGTTCCATGATCATAGAATGAACCATTGACTACATAAGTATAGCCAGTGTTATCCAAATCTACTTTAATTGTTCCGTCAAATTTTTTACTATCCGCTTTAAACTCTTGTAATAAAGGCTGTTTTTTTGTTACCCAGCCAAAAGAACCTTGTCGACAAGTTTCAACGATAACAATTAGTTGTGGTCTGTAACTTTTGACAGATAGTGTTGTTGCTGTTTCCATCCAACCGCAAGCTGCTGGAGTTCTGAAACTATAAGGAGGGTGTTGTATTTTTAATTCTTCTATTGACTTACCAGAAACTTCAGCAGCTCTCTCTAAAGCCTGTTCATATGTAAGTTCTATCATATATTCTTCGTTTTCACGAATAGATTCTAGTTCGGATTTACTTAATGATGTCCCGTCAATAATTTCTATTGAACTCGAACTTTCTTGTGCTTCTGCTATAGTTTCGGAAAACATCAGTTGAAAACCAATAATGGAAACTAATATCAAAAGCGATAACAATATTTTATTCATAAAATATTAAAAGAAATTTTATCATATAGCATAAAAAATGTAAAAGGTGATAGTAAATGATTAAAAATCTTTTTTTTCTCTTACTTTTTTTATTCTTATTAGGTGGATGCTCAAATAAAGAAGATGTAAATATCATCAAAAAACCTGAAATAAACAATATAGAAATTGGAATTGTAGGTGAAATTCCTACACTAATTAAGGAAGAAAATATAAAATTTAAAAAAATTACTTTACAAGATTTACATAAAAAAAATGAAGACTCTTTTGATGCTATTATGATTACGAAAGACTATTTACAAGAAGCTTCCGATGAACGATATTCACAATTTTATTTAGATTCCTCTATACCTATTGTATTTGTGCAGTCTGACAAAGCTATTTCAGCTTTTATTATTCCTAACCACACTTACCAAAATACATTTGAAAATCACGCTCAAGATTATTTTATTGGTTATTATAAAGGTACTACTTTTGGCGTTGCTTTGAATGGAAATACAAATGAGGATTTAATAAAAGGTTATTGGAGTTTATTCGATTTATTAGATCGATTAAAACAAACAAATAAGTAAAAAAGATGTAAAAAAACAGTGGAAAAAGTGAAAGCACTATAAATTATTACAAAATAAAGTAACGCTACTCTTTAAGTAAACAAAAAGTACACCACGTATATAGTGGTGTACTTTTTGTTTGACCTTAAAATGTATTGGAATAGCATCTATTGTTATTTCGATATAAAATGTTCTTGTAAATGATTTACAAATTTCGGGTTTGTCAATTCGCTTTTTCTAGTACAAATAAATAAACTTTGTTTAATCTCTACATTTTTTATAAAGATAGGGGCCAATTTCTTCGTTTCTATGCTGTTTGCTACGCTGAGAAGAGGGGCGAGGACAATACCATAGCCAGCTTCTACAGCTTTTAACGATTCAAATAAACCTTGCATCTGTAAGCCTATCTTAGGTAAAGGACAATTTTGTGTATAAAAAATAGCTTCTAATAAATCGCGTGTTGAACTTCCTTTTTCACGATAAATTAATTCTTCCTTGGATAACGCACTTATCGAGACATTTTGATTAGCTAATGGATGTGATGGATGGGCAATAAATGCAAATTCGATGTCCATTAATTTATCAAAATTTAGATCTTCGTGTCCTATATTACTTTGTACAACAAATCCGAAGTCCGCTTCGTAACGGCGCACTTTTTCTTCAACCGATTTTACATTTCCAAGTGATACGAAAAATTCTATATTCGGGTACATTAGTTTGTAATTAGCGATATATTCAGGGAGCACATAATTAATCGGAATGTAAGAGGTCGCAATATGAATTTTTTCTTCTTTGGCGACAAACAGTTTAAGTTTATCTTCAATTTGTCCCTCTAAGTGAAATAGGCGTAGTCCTTGTTCATAAACAAATCGCCCTTCTTCTGTTAATTGAATTCCACGCCCTTTACTTTTCGTTAGTTTCATACCCAACTCTTTTTCTAAATTGCGAATTTGAATCGTCACAGCTGGTTGACTTAACAGTAATTCATTTGCTGCAGCCGTTATACTCCCTAAATCTGCAACTTTTGTGAAAATTCTTAGTGCATGTAAATTCATTGTTATCACCATATTATTAATTTTTTTTATGAATATGAAAAAAATATATATTTGTTTTATGTAAATTATAGCAGTAATTTAGAAATAGAGGTGAGAGAAATGGCTGTTTTCTTAAATGAATGGTTTTCAGTAAATGGATTAATGTTATTTTCAATTGGCGTCATAGCTGCGATGATTGGTGTTATGTTTGGGGCTGCAGGCTTTGTCTTACTCCCAGCACTGTTATTAGTGGGTGTACCTATTCATGCTACGGTGGCAGTGAATAAGTTCGCAACTGGTATTTCTTCGTTTACAAATGTCCTCACACTAATATTAAAAAAGAAAGTAGCCCTAAAAAAAATGGTGCCATTTATGATTATGGCATGCTTCGGGGGCATAACAGGTGCATTTTTAGCAACACGACTGTCCGAACAAATAATGAATATTATGGCTTGTTTTATTCTTACTTTTTCCTTTATTATGGTCCTTAAAAATAATAGAAAAATGGGGATCGATGTAAATGATGATTATAAAAAAAAGCCATCTTTCATCACACCATTTTTCATTAGTATGTATGATGGCGGTTTTGGACCAGGATCGGCATTGATGAATATAATGTATTTTTTAAAGAAGCAACATAGCTATGTAAAGGCTGTTGAATTAACACGTTTCGTGATGTTTTCCAGCTGCATGAGTGCTTTTGTATTTTATTATCTTTTTGGCATTGTCAATTGGGGTATTGCTATTCCGGTTACGGTTGGCTCGATTTTGGGCTCTCACTTAGGAATGAAAATGGTGCAATATATTAAAGTGAAATGGCTTCAAATTGCATTACCTGCAATCTTTCTGTTATTAATTGCCCAAGTTGTACGTGATTTATTGTTCTAAATCAAATGTAGAAAAGGATAGCTGAATCAAATGTCCAGTTATCCTTGCCTAATTAAAGTGCACGAATCGCCGATAGACCGAGGTAAATCGCTGATAGAACGAAGTAAATCGCCGATAACGGTGAGAATCGCCATTAAAACATGGCGAATCGCCACGAAACTAAAGTGAACCGCCACCAAAGTAGCTCGAACCGCCACCAAAGTAGCTCGAACCGCCACCAAAGTAGCTCGAACCGCCACCAAAGTAGCTCGAACCGCCACCAAAGTAGCTCGAACCGCCACCAAAGTAGCTCGAACCGCACCAAACTCCCGGTGAACCGCCCCAAACCTTGCTACTTAAATAAAATTACTTCGCTAATCCATTTTGAAAGGCGTAGACAACTGCTTGTGTACGATCTTGGACGTCTAGTTTTGCTAATATATTGCTGACATGGGTTTTTACGGTTTTCAAGGCGATGTATAAGTCATCGGCGATTTCTTGATTTGCTTTGCCTTTTGCCATTAACAATAATACTTCCATTTCACGCTCAGTTAATTGCTCGTAAAGTGGTGTATTCGTACCGTAGCGCATACGGTGCATCATTTTAGACGTGACTTCAGGTTCTAAAACGGTTTCTCCGCCCATTGTTTTACGAATGGCATCGGCAATTTGTTTGGCATTAGATGTTTTTAAAATATAGCTAATCGCGCCAGCCTCTAAGGCAGGATAAACTTTGTCATCATCTAAAAAGCTCGTGACCATCATGATTTTCGCCTCTGGCCAGGCTTCTAATATTTTCACGGTTGCTTCAGCGCCTGTCATGACAGGCATAACATTGTCCATTAAAATAATATCAGGGCGAAGGGCGAGGGCGCGTTCAACAGCCTCCGCGCCATTTTCCGCTTCACCAACAACAGTAATATCAGGCTGTGCTGACAGGTAGGCAGAAACGCCAATTCGTACCATCTCGTGGTCATCCACTATTAATACTTGAATCAACTTCAACAACCTCCTTCTGTAGTGGAACTTTTACTTCTACAATCGTACCTTCTCCAGGTACAGAAACAATTTTATACTTACAACCGATTTCCACCGCACGCTCGGCAATATTTTGTAAACCATAGGAAGTCGATTTATCCGCTTCTATATCAAAGCCAAGACCATTGTCTTGAATACGTAAAATCGCTAAATCGTCTCGTGCAACGAGAAGGAGTTCCACCTCTGTTGCTTTTGAATGGCGCAACGTATTCGATAAAGCTTCCTGGGCAATGCGGAATAAATGGTCTTCCTCTGCCTTTGTTAAAGACATTTCTTCTAGCTCATATTCAATATGAAAATAGACTTTTTGTTGTAGCTCGATAATCAATTCTTCTAAGCCTTGTGCGAGTGTTTTATTGTGCAATGCCACAGGACGTAAATGCAATAGTAATGCGCGCATTTCCAGCTGAGCTTGTTGGACGATTTTTTCGACTTGTTTTAAACTTTTAGCATTTTCATCGCTTTCTGTTAAGGCAGAAAGGAGCATCGAAGCGGCAAATAATTGCTGTGAAACCGAGTCATGGAGCTCACGTGCAAGACGTTGACGTTCGGCAATGATGCGCTCTTGGATCACTTTATCATTTGCTTCCGCGCGTTCATTGGAAAGGCGCTGCAAGCTTTTTCGTTGTGTATCAATTAACTCGCTCGTTTGCACAAGTGCTTTTTTCAATGGTTTAGGCAATGCTTGCTTTTTAGGAAGCACGAAATCAGGCTCGATTAATTCTTTTACAAAGCGTGTAGCCTGCGCCTCTCTTGCGCGAGCAGTCATACTAATCCAACTGGCAATGAATAAACTAAGCGCAAATAGACTAATTAGTATAACACCGCCTAATGGGATATTGTCATAGTTTTGTTGCCATAAAGGTTGCCAAGCTTTTTCATTAGGTTGGCCCCAAACGGCAAACAGCAGGCCGAATGCAGCACCAATGAATATGAAAAATAACGTAAATACTCTTGAAAGATAGGCAATCATTTACGTAACACCTCCAAATCTCCTAGCCAAGTAGCAACGTGAATGATGAGGGTACGTTTGGCATCTTCAGGGTTACCATCGGACACTACAATACTTTCATTCAGTAGTCGTTTGGGCACACCTTGCAGACAAGTAAATTCGCCGAATAACGTTGTGTAATGTAAACGAAACGGAATTTCGTAAGGGACATAAATTTGTACTTTGCCAATGCCTTGTCGAATCGTAATAAGACTTGGGCCAGCAGGTAAAATCGTTTGAGTCGTATCAATCGTAATATCACCCGCGAGACGTTGAATTTGTACATCTTGCCATTTATAGGCGTCTTCAGGAGCAGGAATGGTGCCGAAAAGCTCATTTTTCGTTGCTAATAGCTTGTCGAATTCTACTGTCACGATTTTCGGTTCATTTTCTCGTTGTAAGTATTGATAGAGCATGTATAAGAGCAACATAACGATAAAGAGGCGCAAACTCCACATCGTAAAGAGGGAGATGGCGATAAAGAAAATGCCTGACCATTTTAAAAATCGTTTATTTTTTGAAAAGCTTAAATAAAGCAGGACAGCGCCAATAAGCAAACAAAAAGCGCCACCATTATTGAAAATTGTGAGCTCTACAAAAACGAGTAAAAAGAAGCATAGTACCCAAAATGTAAGTTTGTTAGTTGTGAAATTTTGCAAGAGGGTCACCCTTCTTTCTACTAAATTAATAACGAGCTTCTACCATCAACTTAATCGTTTGAGGTATGATCTCAGCATCAAGTGCATTTGGATAATGGGCAGAGTGCTCTAAAGTGATAAAGTGTTTACCATTTGGTGCATCTAGAAATTCATAGTATCGTTTTGCTAATTCATAATTTGTCTGTTTATCGTATTTACCTTGAATAAAATAAACAGGGACATCAATCCGCTTTACAGAATCAAAAAAATCCATCTCAATAATTTCCTTTTTCAGTTCTGTGCTTTTGATAAGGCTAAATTGAGGACCTGAAATAAATGCCTTATATAAATCCTGTATAGAGTAATCTGGAGAAGTAAACGCACCTTTTATTAAACTAAAAACATTCACTTTTTTAATTGTCTCATCAAAATAATTCATACCTTTATATTGATTAATAAGATTACTAAATTGATCTTCATCCTCTGCTAGATATGGTCCTTTTCCTAACTTCTTTAATAGTTGGAGCGTTTTCGTATCGTCATTAGCAATGGCTTCATCCTTTAACCAATTATAACCAAGTTCTTGCCCTTTACTACTACTCGTTAGTTGAGATATGCCCATGTAGGCGTAAAATTTTTCTGGATACTTTGCGACTAATTTAGTGCCAATCACTGTACCAAATGATTGACCAATAACGAATATTTTCTCTTGCTGATAAGTTTCTCTAATATAATCAACGATAACATTGGCATCATCTGTGAATTGACGTAAGTTCATAGTTGTAAGCGATAACTCTTTGTTAAAACTTTTTCCTGAACCTCTTTGATCATAATACACAGCTACACAGTTATCGGTTATTTCCGGATATAATGTTCGTGCGCTGACGCCATATGGGAACGGCGAACCCGGCCCACCATGTAAAAATAAACAAAATGGTTTGTTTTTGTCTTGGCCTTCAACTAATAGAAACTGTCTGTCTCCATTTACCTTTAATTCTTTTAGCTCGCTAATGCCACCATTGTTAATGATGTCACTACTTTTTTGTTGAATGTGTTGTTGTGCGATAAAACGATAACTTAACAATACGATAGTCAAAAAAATAAGTATAAGAAAAGCAAAAATACATATAGTAATCAAGTGATTAAACCGTTTCCTTTTTTTATTTTTTGTCATTTATCATTATCCTTTATCTCTTTTTATTCCCCCTATACTCAAAGAAATGGGATGCTTCAATAAATGAGGCATCCCTTATTTCTTTTCATTATACCATGTTATTTCTTTTCAATGAGTAGGGGTGTAGGAGCTTCAGTTGAACTTTTTTCAAGTGCTGCTAGACGGGCTTCAAAAGTTGTGATTTCGTGATCTTTGTCGATACGGTGGGCAAGCTTATCGATATAAGATTCTAAATCCTCGAAGTTGGCTTTGTTGTTGTTGGCAAGCATGCCGTCCATTTGATGGTGCGCACGCGTAACATTTTCTTTGCCCATTAGTTGTAATTGGCGAACTTTCATATCTTTAATTTTGTGCTTCATTGTTTCAAATTTACGTTCAAGCTCGAAGTATTCACGTGTGCTTGCCTCGATGCTCGCTTGTAATGTATGGTTACGAGCTGTATAAGCTGCTACTTCGTCAGAGGCGAAATCGATTAAGTCTTGTTCACCGCTTGCCATCGCTAATTGCAGTTGCGCTTCACGTTTTGTTAGTAATTCAGCATTTTGTTTAAGCTCAAGTTCCATTTTTTCTTTAAGCTTACCTTGACGTTCTAATAATTTCCCCGTTTGTTCTGTTTGCTTTTCCGCCTCGCGAATGTATTGATTTAACATAGCGATAGGATTTTTTTGTTCCTTTTTATCAAATAACTGATGTAAATCTGCCTCAATTGTATATCTAAAACGTTGTAATAAGTTCATCTTTTATTCGCTCCTTTTATTTTGTTAAATTTGACCATTCTTTTTCGAAGTTTGTAAATGGATCTTCTTCTTTCGCTTCCACTGTTGGAATTTTTACATCTTCACCATTCCATTTTTTATAAATAACATAAATAATGGCGATTGCTGCAAGACCAATCATTGCTGGAATATTAGAGACAGCAGAAAGCACACCGATTACACCAACAGTAAACCAAATAATTTTGCCGAATGTTGATTTACTTTTCATGTAGAAGTGCATACCTAGTGCAACGAGTACACCTGAAAATAATAGGCCAGTAATAGGCCCGATTAATGCAAGTGCGACACATGCTGCAATAATACCACCAGTTAATAACAGAAATTTTTTCATATAATTTAGCTCCTTTCGTTTGTACCTTTATGTTACCTGTTTGAAAGAGCATCTAAAACGGACTGGAAATGGATTTTCCTCTAGGTCTTGAGGCTGAGCTTTTTGTTATCAGCTGAAACTAGAAGGTTTTCGACAAAAATAGAAGATGGTCGCCTCCTTCGTTTGACAAATTAACAACTTCTAATCCGCTATACTAACGTTAAAGAAACTGAGCGAAGGGGGATTTCTGGTGAGAACCTATTCCATATATAAAATAAAAGAAGAGCATTTAACGTTTATTTTCGGCAGAGAGCGTAAGTTATTAGAAATGATGCAGGGCTGTGAAGATGCCAATGAGAAATCCTTAAAAGAACTCGCGTATATATGTGAAACTGTTCGCTTCGACGAAATTGCTACCATGTTAGAGGCACAGCTAGATTCAAAATATGCACATTTAGAAAGAGCACGTAATGCTTTATTTTTAGAACACCCGATAAAAGGAAAGATGGCCATTTATTTAGTAGAGCGCAAAATCTGTGTCTATTGTGAAGGCTCGCGCATGCTTGATTTGGATTTATTCCAAATGCTAGCAAAAATGAGTGAGCGATTTATCGCTTTTAATAAACAAGATAATGAGTGTGGTTGGCTAAAGCCGATGAAGTATACAATGCACTAGGAAATTTCACTATAATATATAGTAACACGCTAGTATTTGGTGTATAATGGAGCGTGGAGAGTTTTTTTCTCGGTATATTGTAGTGGAGGAGGTTGGTTGTATGCCTACATGGGGCTGGATTATTGTTGTAATTATCGCATTAGCAGCTGGCGCAGCACTTGGTTTCTATTTTGCACGTCAAGCTATGATGAAATATTTAAAAGAAAACCCACCAATTAACGAACAAATGATTCGAATGATGATGGCACAAATGGGTCGTACGCCGTCTGAAAAGCAAGTACGCCAAATGATGACTCAAATGAATAAATTCCAAAAATAATTGGAGTTTTTAAGGAGCAACTGGTTTTGTAAACCGGTTGCTTTTTTCGTGTTCTTGTCTACTTTTTATAATTTGGATATGATTGGTATTGAAGCGCAAGGGGGAATATGAATGGACATAATAATTGGCATCGTACTGATCATTCTTATATTTTTTTCATCAAGTATTATAGAGAAAAGATTAAAAAATATTGAAAAGCAAAATAGTCGTGTTATCGACATTTTAGAAGAAATAAAAGAGGAAATAAAGCATAGAAAGTGAGATGAATATGAAACTTGCGTATTATCTGGCCATTCATGTAAATGGATAGGAGGGTGAATAATATGTTGTACACCATTTAAGATGATTGGCCCGCTTCACCAACATCGAGCAGTCCTTTGACGCCCAGAATGTTTTCGCCTCTTGCATAGAAATATTATTAGAATCGAATCTATCTACAATAAGTAGGAAAATGGCCAAATTTAATATCCGATAAACATGCTATATAATGGAAGGAGAAAGGGGGAGGGACGAATGGTTTTTCGCACAAAGGTAAACATGGTTTTGTTAATCGGTATCTTTTTAGTCGTTGTCATCATGGGTTCAATTCCATTGCTTTCATTGTATAAACAATTACCATCACCTATTTTACTGCTAATTGTTGTTCTCTTTCTTGTTGCTGGAGGTTTTGTTTGGTGGTACGGCACTTCGATTCAATGTATTTTCTATAAAGAGTATTTATTAATAAAAGGTGGGCCCTTCAAAAGACGCGTACCTTATCACACGATAACAAAAGTTGCGCCAACAATAGATAAATTTACGGGCTATCGCATTACACCATCTGATAATGGACTTGAGCTATGTGTGGATTCTACAAGCTTTGGCAGTATCAAGATTTTAACGGAGAATAAAATAGGGTTTATTAAAGAATTAAAAAAACGCTGTCCGCATGCCCAATTTGAAAACGTTGAGTCATGGGCAGGTAATGACGTTTAAAATGAGTAAATACTTACGCCGATTACGACCGAGTAAGAAGGAGTTTGGCGCAATTGAAAAATTATTAGTAATAACGTCCATAAATACGTGCATCAACAATAAATTAAATATGAAAGAGGCAAAACAATGCAAGCTAATGCAGATGTTTTAATCGTCATCGATTTACAAAATGGTGTATGTTTTAGTGCAGAACATTTGGTTGAACTACCAAGATTACTTACGAAAGTAAATAATCGAATTTCCTGCTACCGGGAACAGCAAAAACCGATTATTTTTGTGCAGCATTGTGATGAAGAACTCGTACCTGAAGAGGAACTTTGGGCAATTCATGCCGACTTAGATGTGCAAGAGCAAGACTATTTGGTTAGAAAAGAACATGCCAATTCATTTTACAAAACAAACTTAAAAACGATGTTAGACGAATTAGCTGTACAGCGTATTGAATTTTGCGGCGCCCAAACAGAATACTGTATGGATGCAACGATTAAATTTGCCCATGGCTTAGGATACGAAAACTTTATGGTACGTAAAGCGACTTCTACGCTCAATAACCCATTTATGTCAGCACAAGAGACAATTGATTTTTATGAAAATATATGGAGTAATAGATTTTTGAAGTTCATCGAATGAATGTGAATTGAACAAAAAACTACAGGGTCATTACGTTAAACATTTTATATTCAAGTTGGTTTCCCTCTATCGGCAATTATGTACGATGTGCTAATGAAACAGTGGTATATTCCCTCAAATAGCATCTAATTACGCAGATGATTATTTAGATACTTCAACGAATCGAGACTGGGAAATTGCTGTATAGAATGGTCGATAAGACATCGCCTCGTCCGATATAAATAGAGACTAGTCAGTTTTAGAGAGGGTGATAACAACGATGAATTTTTTCTTACAGTTTGTTGTAGTGTTGTTACTAGTGATGTTTTTGCATTTTATTAATCAATTGCTAGTAATGAAAAAGAGTGATTTTACATTGCAATGGAAGTCTATAATGGTACTAATCACAATTAGTTTAGTGATCACTTTGCTATTTAATTTACCAAGCAGTTTAGAATATGGATTTCCGCTGTAGAGATGGGGAAGTTGCTTAGACAAATGTAAGCCGCAACAGCGATGGTTGCGGCTTACATTGTATGAGCAAAAGTATAGTGAAACAACTAAGATTTAGTTTTCTAATTTATATTCCATTGCGTCTGAAGTGGCAATCGATTTAGGTTTCGTTTTAATGGCAATGATAAACAAGCCAAATAATACAATTGAAAGGACAATTAAAACATTAAGCAGTAAGCTATATGAATGATTAATATTATAAATGGCTCCTGACACGATTGGTGTAAGGGCAGCACCTAATGTTGAAAATAATGAGACAATCCCAAATTTGGCGCTATATTCTTTTTCACCATAAAGTGAGGATGTCAGGTAAGCCGGTGTTACGGTAACAGCCGTTGCACCAAAGCCAGTAAATATTGTATACAAAATACCTGGTATTAATAGGTTACCTTTCATCAAAAATAGGAAGCTGACTAAACCAGAAGCGCAAATAATAACTAACGTTGTAATCGTTCCTAATTTATCATAGAGTCGACCAATTAATAATTTCCCTACAATCACCATTGCGGAGCCTAAAGATAGTAATAAGGCCGCTTGTTGTGGTGTGCCACCGATATCTTTTAAATAAGGCGCGAGGTTAATAATCATACCATTTACGACAATACCCCCAACAACAATCGCTGCACAAAGAGCCCAAAATGATAGTGAGCGGAATGCCTCTTTTTGCGAAAGCCCCTCTAGTATGTCTGCGGAAGGCGTTAAGTTTTTTACTTCGCCTAGTGGGACAAGCCCGATATCAGCTGGTTGAAAGCGAATAATAAAGATGGAAATAGGCACGATTAACACGAGCATTGTGATACCCGTAATAAAGTAAGCACTGCGCCAACCGTAATCCGTAATAAGCCAGTTAATGATGGGGCTCAAAATGACACCCCCAAGACCGCTTCCTGCTAGTGCAATCCCTAAACATAAACCGCGTTTTTCGTTAAACCAATTGGTAATTAAGACCGGCGTAGGAATCAGTGCTGCGCCAGCTAAAGCAGCCCCCATAAGCACTGCGTATAAATAAAAGTGCAACGCAGTTGTTGCAAAGGAAAAGCCTATATAAGAAAGGGTACCAAGCACCGTAAATATCGTTAAATAAAGACGAATATCCATCTTTCTCATCAGTTTTCCTGCAATCGGGCAGAAAACCATTCCTACTAAAGCCATAATTGTATAGTATGTCATAAATTCTGATCTTCCAATGCCCAATTCTTCCGTTACTGGGACTGTATACAGCGATACTAAATTAATAATTGGTGCATACATAAATGTCATAATGACAACACATGCCACGACAATCCACCATCCATAAAAGATGCCTTTGTTCTCTTGTTGAGTAGTCATATTGGTTTCCTCCGTTTTTACTTAGTAATCGAGGCATGATGATGGAGTATTTTGAATCCGTTTTCAAATTACTCTAACACCATGGTCGTCACGATTGTTTCATCATGCTTTCTAATGCAATCAAAAGTAATGATGGGGATTTTGGGAGGTTGTATTGATTATAAGTATGATTGAGCCATAAGAACTTATCGATACATATTTGTCAAAAAGTACAAGCATCCATCTTCCTTCTCATTTAACGCTTACGAGGTTAGCTGTCGGATTCGGGCCATTGAGTAGCCCTACCTTTAAAAGGATTCACCCCTTGGATGGAATGTTCATCCATACAAATGTGGTTCCCCCGCATCCATTGGTTTCAGCGATCTAGAAAGGTGAAACTGCTATGATACTACTATTACAAGAAAAGTTAGTAAATACAGAAAATTTTTTTGACAAATGCAAAGAAAAAATTTTTTACAAAACAAAACCTTCAATAAAAAGGCTAGTTGCTCCATCGTTAGTAAACAGACGGAAAAAATTTTTTCATTATGAAGAACAGTTTAATTATTGTTAATAGGTGAGTTGTCATTCTATTTTAAAAATTTACACATTTCATAGAAAACTAGGTATAATAGTTAGTATTGTAAGAAAAGGAGCTGTTAGCAATGGAACGTGAAAAAACAAATGTGGAAAGTTTTGATTTAGACCATACGAAAGTACAAGCGCCTTATGTTCGTTTAGCAGGTGTTAAAGTAGGTAAAAATGGCGATGAAGTGTATAAATACGATATTCGCTTCAAACAACCTAATAAAGAGCATATGGAAATGCCTGCACTTCATTCTTTAGAACATTTATCGGCTGACATTATCCGTAATTATTCAGACCATATCGTTGATTTTAGTCCAATGGGTTGCCAAACAGGTTTTTATGTATCGTTGATTAATCATAATGATTATGAAGATTTACTAACAATTTTAGAAAAAACTTTTACAGATGTGACGCAGGCAACAGCTGTACCTGCATGCAATGAAGTGCAATGTGGCTGGGCAGCAAGCCATAGCTTAGAAGGTGCACAAGCCCTTGCCAAAGAATTTTTAGCCAAGCGTGATGAATGGCATATTGTTTTTGCAGAATAATAAAAACCTTGCAAGTTGTCACAGCTTGCAAGGTTTTCTTTTAACGATGAAATGGAATGACATTGGACGAGGAAGCATCATGATGGATTTTTTGATAAATAAAACTTTCTAAAAAGTCATGTATGAGATCCTCATATTCAGCCATATTTTCATTAAAGGACTGCGCATGCGCCCCTTTGTCGAAAAGCTTTAATTTTTTCGGTCCATTTTTTTTATTATATAAATCGAGTGACATGGAAGCTGGAATAAATGTATCCGGAATACTGTGGATAAAAAGAATGGGTTTTTCAATATGTGTTACAGCTTCGGAAGGGGTGACACTTTTGAATGAATAACCATCGCGCAATCGTATAAAGAAATCCGCAAAACGTATCGGTATGATGGAGCCATATTTAAATTCTGTTTTCGCAATTTGTTTTAGCAACATCGAAAAATCTGAAAAGGCACAATCTGCTATATAAAAATCAGCACCATCTTCAACTGTTCCTGCATACAACAGCATTGTGGCTGCCCCCATTGATTCACCATGAATACCGAGAATAGCGTTATCACCAATCAACGCTTTCACCGTTTTCACAACAGCATCTAAATCATTTTTTTCGTAATAACCATAGCTAGTTGTTTTGCCACCTGATTCCCCGTGTCTTCGATGGTCAAAAATTACGGAGTTGTATCCAAGCCGTTCAAAAAGCCGTGCATATTTCACTGAGTTAATTTTATTTTCTGTCACGCCATGGCAAATAATCATGGTATTATTCGTTTGCAGTGGTTGAAACATAATACCCCGAATGGAATAGCCATTGGGTGAGTCGATATTTAATTCACATTTAAAATTTTTATTGTACCAAGCTTCGTCAAACCGTTTAGCCGTTGTTTCTCGTTCACGAATAAATTCGGGGTCCTTTTGCTGAATGTACATTAATTTATTGGAAAGCGCAAAGCCGAACAGCCCCGTTGCTGCAGCGGCAAGCGTCGTTGTAATACCTGAAAATAAAAGCATTTTCTTTTTCATCTTCAACACCTCCACGCCCTGATTCTGTTATATCTAGGCATTCACCTTTAAGTAAATGCACTTTTCTATTTGTAATGTTCCCAACTATGAATGTTTAAAACACGACAACATTTTACAACAACTGTTGAAAACGTGCGATGATATCTGTTATCGAAAATCGTCAAAACATTTGTTAAAATATACATATCTGCTAGTAGCATATGCATGCAGTGTTGATTTTTGAACGGGGAAAAGGGGAGAATGGTTATGACAAACGAGGTAGTAATTGTTAGTGCTGTGCGTACTGCAATCGGTTCATTCCAAGGAACATTGAAGGATGTGCCGGCAACAACTCTTGGAAGTATCGTAATTAAAGAAGCATTAGCGCGTGCGGGTGTAGCAGGTGAGCAAGTCGATGAAGTGATTATGGGGAATGTTTTATCGGCTGGGCTTGGACAAAATCCGGCTCGTCAAGCATCGATAGCAGCAGGATTACCACATGCAGTGCCTGCTTTAACAATTAATAAAGTATGTGGCTCAGGCTTAAAAGCCGTACATTTAGCAGCACAGGCGATTTTAGCTGGTGATGCGGAAATCATTGTTGCGGGTGGCTTTGAAAATATGAGCCAAGCACCGTATATCTTAAAAAATGCACGTGAAGGCTTCCGAATGGGCGATCAAAAAGTTGTTGATACGATGATTCATGATGGTTTATGGTGTGCATTTAATGATTATCATATGGGCATTACGGCGGAAAATTTATGTGATGCGTATGATATTACACGTGAGGAGCAAGATAATTTTGCAGCGCGTTCTCAACAACGTGCGGAAGCGGCGATAGCTGCTGGCAAATTTAATGATGAAATCGTAGCTGTGGAAATTCCACAACGTAAAGGCGAGCCGATTATTTTTGCGCAAGATGAGTTTCCACGTGCAGGTGTTACAGCGGAATCATTAGCAAAGTTACGCCCTGCTTTTAAAAAGGATGGCTCGGTGACAGCGGCGAATGCATCTGGCATTAATGATGGTGCAGCTGCAGTTGTTGTCATGTCGAAAGCGAAAGCGTTGGCGTTGGGCATTAAGCCAATGGCAGTCATTTCAGCGAATGCTAATTCTGGTGTAGATCCTGCCATTATGGGTACGGGTCCAGTAACAGCGGTGAAAAAAGCGTTAACAAAGGCAAATGTCACTTTAGAAGAGATAGACTTAATTGAAGCAAATGAAGCATTTGCGGCACAATCGATTGCTGTAGATCGCGAACTTAGCTTTAATCATGATAAACTAAATGTCAATGGGGGAGCAATTGCGCTAGGTCATCCGATTGGTGCAAGTGGTGCGCGTATTCTAGTCACACTTTTACATGAGATGGAAAAGCGCAATGCCAAAACGGGCCTTGCCACTTTATGTATCGGTGGTGGACAAGGGGTAGCGACAGTTGTGCAACGCCCTTAATGTGAGTAAGAAGGTGAAAGTATGGGAAAAAAACGAAAACAACAACAGCGTGTCGATGATCATTTCACAGCAAGTCTACCAAAGCAAGAAGCAATGACATTAGCAGACCAGCTTGGTGGCGATGTGTTAGCAAAGTTAAAAGCTGCGAAACAAGATTTATCGGCAAAAGAGCAGGCGGCAGAAGAAGAGCGTCAAGCACAGCTAGCTTTTGAGCGCAAGCAACGCGAGAAAAACAAATCGTTTGAAGAATTATTAAATGAATATGGTGACAAAGGCTCGAAATTTTAGTCTGCGTTCGTAAAAACAGTGAATCTCTTTAAGAGATTCACTGTTTTTTTAGTTAATGCTCGGAATCAAGGGTAAGCCTGTGAAAATCGCTGATAGAATGCCAGAAATCGCCGACAACCCTGGGAGAATCACCACACCCCAGCAACTATTTTCTGCTTAGCGAGCGTATTTTTTTCACGGCTAAGACGATGCTAATAAAAACAATGGCACCAGCTGTGTCTACTAATACATCTTGCCCGTTCATTGTCCGTCCAGGAGTAAAGCTTTGGCGGAATTCATCGAGCATCGCAATGACTGCGGTAACGACAATGGCAACACCTGCGGCAAATCGACGTTGTCCCCATGCAAAGTAAATGCCAAGTGCAATACAACCAAATCCTGCAAAATGCGTAAATTTTCGAATGATAAATTCTACAAATTCAAAGTAGCCACGTTCTTCAACAGACACAACGGTATCCCAATAAGGAATTTTTAATACTGACAATTGCGCTTCAAAAGGCTTATTGGCCAGTAGTTCCTCTAGCTCAGGAAGTATCGACTGTTGTTCGTAGGTCATACTAGAGGAAATGGCGAGAAGCACTAAAAGAAGAAGTAAAATCAACCATTTTTTCATCGGTGGTCTGTATATTGCTCCACTTTAGTGAGCGCATTCGCTACATCAAAATTCGCAATGGTATCCATTTTTTCATAGGCTGTTAGTGTTTGGGCAAGTTGTTCCTGTGAACTAGCACCAATCACGGTTGAAGCAATTGCACTTTCCTTCAGATTAAAGGCGAGCCCTAGCGGAAGTAAATCTCCATAATGCTGTGCTAAGTCGGTTAATGTCTTCGTTAAATCCTCTTTAGAATATGTTTGATAGCCATTGACCCGTTGTAAACGCTCTTGCCAACTCGTTGTTAGTAAACCTTTTGCAACGGTGCCACGAGTCACTACCGAAGCCCCTTCATGTGCAATAAAATCTAGCCATTCTTCAGGGCGACGATCTAACGCACTATACTGCATCATGACACTTTGTGCCGAACTAGCAGGTAAAAAACGTTTCAGCACATTAGGTCGAATTGAAGAAATGCCATATTGTCGAATGACACCGTCTTTTTTCAAGTTTTCAAATGTGTCGATAATGCCGTCCCAGTCATCGTCTAGCGTACCGCCATGTAGCTGATAGACATCGATATAATCTGTACCGAGTCTTTTCAGGCTTTGATGCACCGCTTCCTTAATATAAGAAGGGGAAGCATCCCAATGCCAGCCATCCACACCTTCTGTCCAACGATTGCCTACTTTCGTTGCGATCATAATATCTTGTCGACGTGTACCTAAAATTTCACCAATTAATTGTTCATTGGCACCAAAATCATATAAATCGGCTGTATCAATGTAGTTAATGCCAGCATCTAGCGCCATATCAATAATGGACGCTGCAGACTTTTTATCTGTCGAAAGAGACATACCTCCTAAACTAATCTCTGAGATAAATAAATTACTTGAGCCAAGTTGTCTTTTTTTCATACGATTGACCTCCTTCGATTTCTCTACTTGTAATGGTACAATGAACATATCTGAAGAACAAGCGAGGTTATCGGCAATGAAAAAGTTTGAAGAAAAAACAACACAAACAACATCTATTTATGACGGGAAAATCGTAAAGTTACAAGTCGATGATGTCACATTACCGAATGGTAAGTCGGCGAAGCGTGAAATCATTAAACACCCGGGAGCAGTCGCAATCATTGCCATTACCAACGAAGGCAAGCTCGTTATGGTGGAGCAATTTCGTAAAGCGCTTGAGCGTTCCATTATAGAAATTCCAGCTGGTAAACTTGAAGCAGGCGAAGAACCGATCACTACTGCACGTCGAGAATTAGAAGAAGAGACAGGCTATGGTGCACATCAATTCAACTATTTACAAGCCTTTGCCACTTCACCAGGTTTTGCAGATGAAGTGATTCATCTATTTGTCGCAACGGATTTATATGAAATTGAAGATAGAGCTGCACTGGATGAAGATGAATTTGTCGAATTACTAGAAGTTTCGTTGGAAGAGGCACAAACGATGGTCGCTGATGGGCGTATCTATGATGCGAAGACAGCGTTTGCAGTACTTTGGTTGGCATTGCAACAAGAAAAATAAAGTTTAGCATAATAGAAGCGGACGAGCATAAGCTGTACAAACCTTGATAGAAAAGGAGCATGCTTATGTCTCGTACGGTTTCTCTATTTTATCACGCATCTATTGTTGCAGTGAGCTTCGTTTGTGGCGTCATCTGCTTTCATATTATTGGAGGGGCGAATGCCGAGCCTTTTATTTTGTTTATAGAACCTCGTTTAGCAGATGTGGACAGGCAATCCATTTTTCGTTTAGTGCTACCTGTCGCCGCTTCAGTCGGAATTGTACTGTTACTTGCAACGCATAGTGTCTTAAAAGTTTTAGTGCGTGTGACAGTCGCAATGCGCGCAACTTTTTTTGGATTTAGCTCGGTTTTTTTACTACAAAAACTTGAAGCGTTTTGGCTATATACGATTTGGTGGTTTCCATTTCAGCTTATCTATTGTATATTGTTGCTAGTATTATGCAATTTGCTAGTTCCCGCCTGGTCGAAGCGAAAAATCGGGAAAAAGACGAATGGACGGACAATTTTGTTGAATTTTATCGCTTTTTTCATCATAATAGTTGCTGAGTTTATCGTTATAACGTATGTACTGAAATAAAGTATGAAATACGTGCAAATGAGGCAAAAGTTAAAAGCTTATAGGAAATCTATTCACTATCTTGTAATAGGATTTACTCCTTTGGTATAATGAAATGAGTTTAGGGGGGCGTCACATGGAAAGCCGTATTGATCGTATTAAAAAACAGTTGCATAGTGCTAGTTATAAGCTGACGCCGCAGCGAGAAGCAACAGTTGCTGTTTTGCTAGAGCACGAAGAGGACCATTTAAGTGCAGAGGATGTCTATCTTTTAGTTAAAGAAAAGGCACCGGAGATTGGTCTGGCTACTGTTTATAGAACATTAGAATTACTAACAGAGCTTAAAATCGTCGACAAAATTAACTTTGGTGATGGCGTATCACGCTATGATTTACGCCAAGAAGGAGCCGCACATTTCCACCATCATCTAGTTTGTATCGAGTGCGGTGCTGTAGATGAAATTCAAGAAGATTTACTTGAAGATGTGGAAGCCGTAGTTGAGAAGCGTTGGAACTTTATTATAAAAGATCACCGACTTACTTTCCACGGTATTTGCTGGCGTTGTCATGATAAAAACGACGAAACGAAAGAAGAACAATAACAAGGAACTGTCTGATGAAATCTTACGTTTAGATTACATTAGGCAGTTTCTTGTTTTTTTGTGTTTTAGGGACTTCTATTATTCTAGTAAATCTACTTTTGGCGAAAGTGAGCCCTTTCGCACTTTTTTTATAAGCGTGCTAAAATAGAGAATAATTGACAGTGAGGGGGCGTTGTGATGAATGAATTTCAATATGCAATAGAGGATTATATCCATTTTATCCAGGTAGAGCGGCAACTATCCGATAATACATTAGCATCCTATCGCCGAGACTTAGAGAATTATGTACACTTTTTGCAAGAAGCGGAAGGAATGTCTGATTTCCGTCATGTTGAGCGGCAAACGATATTGCGCCATCTTGAGCAACTTCGCATGCAAGGAAAGACGAGCAGAACGGTTGCGCGTCATATTTCATCCATTCGTAGTTTCCACCAATTTTTACTTCGAGAAAAACGAACTGAAACAGATCCAACGGTTCATTTAGAAATGCCGACAATCGAGCAAAAACTTCCGAATATCCTTTCTATTGAAGAAATTGAAGCGTTACTGGCGGCGCCGAATCGCAGTAAACCACAAGGCATTCGTGATGTAGCGATGCTAGAGCTGCTATATGGTTCAGGAATGCGTATTAGTGAGCTCATTGCGCTTGATTTAGCTGATATTCATCTCACAATGGGCTTTGTGCGTGTCTTTGGCAAGGGAGGCAAGGAGCGTATCATTCCACTAGGAAAAAGTGCCCTTGCTGCATTGCGAGTTTATTTGGATGGCGCACGAGGTACATTACAAGGGAAGTACCCCAAAACAGATGCTTTTTTTATAAATCAACGTGGAAAACGTTTAACAAGGCAAGGTTGTTGGAAATTAATGAAGGAGCACGCATTAAAGGCAGGCATCCAGCATGAGTTAACACCCCATACGTTACGGCATTCATTTGCTACCCATTTAGTGGAAAATGGGGCGGATTTACGCGCAGTACAGGAGATGCTAGGTCATGCAGATATTTCCACAACTCAAATTTATACGCATATAAGTAAGACGAGACTGTCTGAAGTATATAAGCAGTACCATCCACGCGCTTAATAGAGAAATAAGGGATGGATAAAGTCTTTTTTAGTATAAAAGAATAAATATTTACCTTAGTCGGATGTCTGACCTTTATCCTTTCACTTGTTTTTGGTAAAATGGAGTCGTGAGATTAGGAGGCAACAATTATGAATAAACCATTTAAAAAAATCCATGTCGTCGTAATGGATTCAGTTGGTATTGGTGAAGCACCAGACGCAGCTAAATTTGGAGATGTAGGCGCACATACATTAGGTCACATCGCTGAAAAAATGAATGGGCTTACAATGCCCAATATGGAGTCGTTTGGCTTAGCTAATATTGAGCCACTTCAAGGACTACAAGCAGTAGATGCACCAAAAGCATACTACGGTAAAATGCAAGAAGCATCTGTAGGGAAAGATACAATGACAGGGCATTGGGAAATTATGGGTCTAAACATTGATAAACCATTTAAAGTGTATCCAGAAGGATTTCCTGCTGAATTGATTGCCGAGCTTGAACAACGTACAGGTCGAAAAGTACTGTGTAATAAGCCTGCAAGTGGTACACAAGTAATTGATGATTTTGGGCAAGAACATATGGACACAGGGGCAATTATTGTCTACACATCTGCTGACCCAGTTCTACAAATTGCAGCACATGAAGAAATCATTCCACTGGACGAACTTTATAAAATTTGTGAGATTGCACGTGAGCTGACATTACAGCCTGAATACTTAGTAGGGCGCGTGATTGCACGTCCATTTATCGGTACGCCAGGTAACTTTACACGCACACCGAATCGTCATGACTATGCGTTAAAACCATTTGGACGCACGACGATGAATGCATTAAAAGATGCCGGTTTAGATGTAATTGCTATCGGTAAAATTTCTGATATCTTCAATGGTGAAGGTGTCACAGATGCCGTTCGTACAAAAAATAATATGGATGGTATGGATCAATTTGCAAAAGTTGCTCGTCGCGATTTCCACGGCATGAGCTTCTTAAATTTAGTAGATTTTGATGCCAACTTTGGCCATCGTCGTGATCCACTAGGCTATGGCAATGCACTACAAGAATTTGATGCACGCCTGCCTGAAATTTTAGAGGCAATGACAGAAGACGATTTAATGATGATTACGGCTGACCACGGAAATGATCCGACATTCCCTGGCACAGATCATACACGTGAATATGTACCACTCATTATCTATTCACCACGTTTTAAAGGTGGTAGCGAGCTAGCTCTACGTGAGACTTTTGCAGATATTGCCGCAACTGTCGCTGAAAATTTCAATGTAGAAGCACCACCATTCGGTAAAAGTTTCTTACATGAATTAAAATAAGGGGGATTTTACGATGAATATGGTGCAACTATTTGAAAAGAAAAAACAAGGTAAAGAGCTTTCACAAGCAGATATCCAATACTTTGTTGAAGGTTATACAACTGGAGCGATTCCGGATTATCAGGCAAGCTCTTTGTTAATGGCGATTCGTTTAATTGGTATGACAGATGAAGAAACATTTTATTTAACGAAAGCAATGATTGAGTCAGGTGATGTGATTGATTTAACTTCGATTGAAGGCTTTAAAATTGATAAACATTCAACTGGTGGTGTCGGCGACAAAGTAACGTTAATCGTCACACCAATCATTGCTGCTCTAGGCATTCCAGTGGCGAAGTTTAGTGGTAAAGGTCTTGGTATTACAGGTGGAACAATTGACAAATTAGAGTCAATTCGAGGCTTGAAAACAGAGTTAACGTCTCAAGAATTTATCGACAATGTAAATAAACATAAAATTGCCGTTGCTGGACAAACGGGCAATCTTGTGCCGGCAGATAAAAAACTTTATGCATTGCGTGATGTAACTGGCACTGTCGATTCCATTCCGTTAATCGCTGCGTCGATTATGAGTAAAAAAATTGCAAGTGGTGCAGATGGCATTGTTTTAGATGTTAAATGTGGCTCTGGTGCCTTTATGAAAACGGAAGAAGAAGCGAAAAAATTAGCTGAGGCAATGACAGCAATTGGCGAAAAATTAGGACGTAAAGTCATCGCACATATTAGCGATATGGATAATCCTCTAGGAAAAATGATTGGTAATAAGCTTGAGGTTGTTGAAGCATATGCCTTATTAAAAGGTCGTATGGAAGAGACTCACACTGACTTACTAGAAGAGTGCATTATTATATCTTCACTGATGTATCAAATTGCAGCTGGTGTAGATGAAACAACTGCGGTAGCGGCTGTGAAAAAAGTGTTAGATGATGGCACTGCAGCTGCGAAGTTTGAGGAGTTTATCGTTGCACAGGGCGGCGATATAGCGGATATTGTGCAAAATGACACGGCGCATAAAATCGCTGTAAAAGCAGCATCAGAGGGCGTTGTAGAGACAATTAATGCGTTGATGATTGGTGAAGCAAGTGTAAGTCTTGGTGCTGGCCGCTTAACGAAGGAATCAGCATTAGATTACGACGCTGGCATTCAGCTTGTCGCGAAAAAAGGTGACCGTGTAACAGCTGGAGAAACGATTGCCTATCTTTACTCAAACAGTGCAATTAGTGAGGAAACAGTCGCTAAAGTACAGCAAGCATATACGATTGCTTAATAAATAAAAGAATACGCTAGTTGATGTTCTTGTAGGTAGCTGCGCTAGTTGCACGGACATCAATGGCATAGCTAAAAAGTGTTAGTTTGACTGCGGTCAAGCTAGCACTTTTTCTTTTGCTGTTCGGTTGCGAAATTACCGAAAAATTACATATAAAAGCACGCTACGCTGTGACGCTGACAAAAAAAGTAGACCACGTTTAAAACCTTTTTATTTATCCCATACTGCACTTAACCTAAATGCAATAAGAATGTCGATTTGACACTATTTCGAGAGACTTTGCACTAGTTCTGTCAGACGCAAGGATTTGGTAAAAGGAATGTGGAATTGCACGAGGAGGAGGCGATGTTCATGCATTTTCAATTAGAGATGGTAACGAAAGAGACAGTGGTTATACGTTTATTTGGGGAGCTCGATCATCATGCAGTAGAGCAAATTCGGGCTAAAATTTCTGCAGCAATTTTTCAAGGCGCTGTAACGACCATCATTTGGAATTTTGAGCGACTATCGTTTATGGATAGTTCGGGGGTAGGTCTTGTGCTTGGTCGCATGCGTGAGTTAGAAGCAGTCGCTGGACGAACAATATTATTGAATCCATCGCCGACAATGCGAAAAGTATTTCAATTTTCAGGCTTAGCTCAGTGGATGATGGATGCAACAGAGGAAGAAGCGATTGATCGAGTTAGGGGGATTGTAAATGGATAACGAAATGACATTAACTTTTTTAGCAATTAGCGAAAATGAAGCATTAGCTCGTGTGGCTATTACAGGTTTTATCGCACAATTAGACCCAACAATTGATGAACTATCAGAATTTAAAACGGTTGTCTCTGAGGCTGTTTCCAATGCCATTATTCACGGTTATGAAGAGGATGGAAAAGGAGTCGTAACAGTTCATGCAAAGCGTGAGGATGATATTGTAACCGTATCTGTAATGGATAAAGGGGTAGGCATTGCAGATGTAAGTCAAGCAATGGAACCGTTATTTACGACGAAAAGTGCTATGGAACGTTCTGGCATGGGCTTTACGATTATGGATAGCTTTTCTGACCAGTTAACGGTCATGTCGCAATGGCAACAAGGTACAACGGTAACGTTTACGAAAAAATTTTACTCGGTTCGCACAGCGGTAATGTGAGGTTGCTATCGTGAAGCCGATAGAACAGTCGTCCGATAAGCTTTTGTCACAGGAGGAAATGCGTGATTTAATTGCGCGTTCGCAACAGGGCGATCATGAAGCTCGTAAACGAATGATTGAAGGGAATACGAGGCTTGTATGGTCCATCGTCCAACGCTTTACAACTAGGGGCGTGGAGCTCGAAGATTTATTTCAAATTGGCTGTATAGGGCTCATGAAATCTGTAGATAAGTTTGATTTAGCGTACGATGTGAAATTTTCCACATATGCGGTGCCGATGATTATCGGTGAAATACAGCGCTTTTTAAGGGATGATGGCATGGTCAAAGTCAGCCGCTCTATTCGTGAGCTGAACTTTAAAATACGCCATGCAACCGATGAATTTATCAAGAACAATGAGCATCCACCGACCATTCAAGAATTAGCACAGGTACTTGGTGTCACGACGGAGGAAATCGTGACAGCTTCTGATGCATTAAGGGATCCAGCTTCCTTACATGAGCAATTGTATGAAAGTGAAGGGGATTCCATTACATTAATGGATCAAATGAAAGATGAAAAATCTGAGCAACCATTTGAATATATTCCGTTAAAAGAAGTGCTCACAAGACTGGATCCTAGAGAGCAATCCATTATTTATTTACGCTATTTCTCAGACTGTACACAAACTGAAATTGCCAACAGGCTTGGTATTTCACAAGTACAAGTATCTCGTTTAGAGAAAAAGATTTTAGCGCAGTTGAAAAGTTGGATGGCCACGAGTGCCACAGTTGAACATGGAGTAGAAAAAGACATCTAAGAAAATGGTGACACAGCATGACGACAAATAAACTATTTAACAGCTTAGAAGAAGCCGAAGATTTTCTTAAAGAACAATTTGGAGACGGCGAATCATTTGACGTTGGTATCAAACATTTATTTGTCAAAGATTTGCCGGTTCTTTGTGCATACATTAGCGGACTTGTAGATGGGGAAGCCCTAACGCAATTACTATCTAGTATGTTACCGGAAGAAGACATCGATATTGATGATGAAAAAGAATATTTTGAAACAATTTTCAATTTCCATGGTCGTTCCGAGGAGACTGAGCGCAAAGCCTATTTACTCGCTATATTAAGTGGACAAGTAACATTTATCACGAAAAGTGGGTATTGTTATGTTGCAGAGCTGCGTAATTATCCTGGGCGCTCACCTGAGGAACCCGATAATGAAAAGGTAATTCGTGGTTCAAGAGATGGCTTTACGGAAGGGATTTCACAAAATACAGCTTTAGTGCGTCGACGTATTCGCAATAGTAATTTACGCTTCGAGCTACATAAAATATCCAAGGTCGGTCAAACCGATGTCGCACTTGCGTTTATGAAGGATATTGCAAATGAGGAAATGCTCGAGAAATTGCGACAACGTCTTGGTCAAATTAATCATGATGGTTTGACGATGGCCGATAAATCGTTGGAGGAATGGCTTTTTAAGCAAAAGTTTCACCCAATACCCTTTGTACGCTATACAGAAAGACCAGATATTGTTGCGGCCCATTTACTAGAAGGGCATGTAGCCATCATGGTCGATACGTCGCCATCTGTTATTTTAGTACCGGTGACCATTTTTCACTTGCTTCAACATGCTGAAGAATACAGGCAAGCACCAGCTGTTGGGACCTTTGTTCGTTTTATGCGCTATTTCGGGACAATCATGGGTTTATTATTATTACCTATGTGGTACTTGTTTGTAACGAATGAATCGTTATTACCGGATTCCCTGTCCTTTTTAGGAACTCAGGAAAAATCTCATATCCCAATATTACTGCAAATTTTAATTGCTGACATTGGTATTGAATTTTTAAGGATGGCCGCCATCCATACCCCGACGCCATTGTCGACTGCAATGGGGTTAGTAGCAGGGGTTATCATTGGGCAAATCGCCATCGACGTTGGCGTATTCTCATCAGAGGTTGTGTTATATACAGCAGTAGGAGCTATTTTTACGTTTATTATTCCATCGTACGAGCTAAGTATATCCATTAAACTCTTTAGAATTGCCTTGCTTCTCATGACAGGTATTTGGGGGGCAGATGGATTATTTATCGGCTTGTTTTTATTATTTACGTATCTATGTTCATTACGTCCGTTACAAGCGCCATATTTATGGCCGCTCGTTCCGTTTTTCCCAACTGCAATGCTGCGTGTTATCATTCGCTTCCCGATGACGTCAGATGCACTACGACCATATGTAGTCGCTTCCAAACAGCGAAAAAGATCATAGGAGCCGTTGCACTCACTTTTTTCATGTGATAAAGTTCTCCTATAGTATTTTGTGATTTTTGAAAAAATTATTTTTGTTAGCGAAAGATTGGCAAAATAGTGGAAAACATAACCTTGGATAATGCTTGATATGATCGGTGTTAGAAGGTTATGTTGTGCCACCATTCCGAACGAGTTAAATAAAAATAATGCCTCGATGGACGTGCAAGCTATTTTGTATGACTATGCATGACTTGGATAGATATCTCGAGGTACAATGATCACAAATGGAGACGTGAAAAAGGGAGAGATGCAGATGCATTTATATGGGACACAAGCAATTTCAGAAGATGGGCATTTAACAATAGGACAAGTAGACACACTAGCGCTTGCGAAAGAATACGGCACACCTCTTTTTGTGTACGATACATCGCTTATTCGTAAGCGTGCACGCGGCTTTATCGATACATTTAAAAAACTAGGCGTAAAAGCAGAAGTAGCTTATGCATCAAAAGCGTTTGCATGTGTAGCGGTGTATCAATTAGCTGCAGAAGAAAATCTATCATTGGATGTCGTCTCTGGAGGGGAGCTTTTTACAGCTTTAAAAGCTGGATTCCCAGCAGAGCGCATTCACTTCCATGGCAATAATAAAAGCATTGCCGAATTAGAGCTCGCTTTTGACTCTAAAATTGGATGTATTGTAGTAGATAACTTCTATGAAATTCAACTTTTAAAAGAAATTTCAGAGCGCCGTCAGCAAAACATGCGTATTTTATTACGTGTCACTCCAGGTGTTGAGGCACATACGCATGATTTCATTACGACAGGGCAAGCGGATTCTAAATTTGGCTTTGACCTTAATAACGGGCAAGCAGATGAAGCGTTTAAACAAACGTTCCAACATGAATACTTACAGCTTTTAGGCTTACACTGCCATATTGGCTCTCAAATTTTTGATACAGCAGGCTTTGGTTTAGCAGGTGAAAAACTAATTGATAAAATTGCTGATTGGAACAAGACTCACGATTTTACATGTACTGTGTTAAACTTAGGTGGGGGCTTCGGAATTCGCTATACAGAAGAAGATGCACCGCTTGAGCCACAAGTATATGTAGAAGATATGATTACCGTTGTGAAAAACAAAGCAACAGTACTTGGCTTAACGATGCCAGAAATTTGGATTGAACCAGGTCGTTCACTTGTTGGCGATGCCGGGACATCACTTTATACAATCGGTTCTCAAAAAACAGTACCAGATGTGCGTAACTATATTGCAGTAGATGGCGGTATGAGTGATAATATTCGTCCTGCACTATACGATGCAAAATACGAAGCGGTCATTGCTAGTAAAGCGAATGCACCGAAGGATGAGACATACACGGTAGCTGGAAAACTTTGTGAATCGGGCGATAAATTAATTATCGATGCAAAATTACAACAAGCAGCATCAGGTGATGTACTAGCAATCTTCTGTACAGGGGCATATGGCTACTCGATGGCGAGTAACTACAACCGCGTACCACGTCCAGCAGTAGTATTTGTTGAAAATGGTCAACATCAATTAGCCATTAAACGTGAAAGTTATGAAGATATTGTACAGAATGATCTCCCGTTAACGCTAAAAAAGGGTGAATAAATTTGAGAAAAAATAAATGGGTATTATTAGCGTCCATGACGACTTTTATATTGTTGTGGGGCGTTGTCTATTGGGTGTTAGCGTCGAAAGGTATTCTTGGCCCTGGTTCGTAAGACAGAAATTGGCTTGCGGTAATAGTACAAATCGTGTAGGATAGTCAAAGATTATGTACAGCTAGAAAAAGAGGGAATAGACAAATATGTTAATTCGATATAAAAAAGCTTTCGAGAAAATAGCCATGGGGCTACTCTCGTTTATGCCTAACGAAAAAGACATAAAAAAGCTCACAGAGACAATCCAATCTTATGAAAATGATGATAATTGGGTTTTATATTTATGGAAAAAAGACGATGAATATGTTGGCATTGTCGGGCTTGTAACAGACGAGCACAATCACACAGCAACAATTCAACACGTTTCGGTCATTCCTTCTTATCGAGGAGAAGGTGTGGCAAAAGAAATGCTACAAGAAGTAGCAGATCTTGGTCAATATGAACAAGTACGCGCAACTGATGAAACACGTGAGTTTGTTCAAAAGTGTATACAATGTGATGATGAAAAAGCAGACGAAATTTAACGTCTGCTTTTTCTTTGTTTGCTTTCTTGCCGTTCAGCAAGAATATGTGAGCGATCACGTAGCATATGTTTATGAAGAAGATAGTCAGCGCTACTTTCTGGTAGCAGTTGTATGCGTGTCATAACTAAATCTTGCAATGCAGGCAATAGTGGTAATTGAAAAGCTTGAAAGGACTTGCCCATTTGAATATTGTCGAGTGTTTCACTTAAATGAGTTAGCAGTTTTGTGTAGTCTATTTCGTGAAAAAATACATGGCCTTTATTCATCTGAAAATTATTGTGTGCTTTCTGTAAGATTTTAAAAGCACCGGTTGCGTTGCCGCGACGCCAATGATATAATCCTGTCGCTAGTTGAACATAACCAACAAGAGGATGATTTTTATTGCCAGGCGCGATGTCCTTCCAATATTCTTCGAGCACTTCATGGCATTCAAAAAAATCCCGATTGCCATTGAAATAGGCACAGTAATCAATAAATAAAGTATGGTGCTGTGGATGCATTTTGAACTCCTTTCCACTATACTAAAAGAACATTGAATATCAGGGTGGTAAAATAATGTCTTATGAAGTAAAGTTAGAAGCCTTTTCAGGACCTCTGGATTTATTATTGCATTTAATTCACAGATTGGAAATTGATATCTATGATATTCCAATGGCTGAAATTACGCAACAATATATTGATCATATCCATGCGATGCAGGTACTAGAATTAAATGAGGCTAGTGAGTATTTAGTGATGGCGGCTACACTGTTGGCCATTAAAAGCCGTATGTTATTACCAATACATGAAGGCGAGCTAGAGGATGCGGAAATAGAAATCGATGGACCTGACCCTCGTGAGGAACTGGTACAACGTTTAATAGAGTATAAAAAATATAAAGAAGCAGCAAACAACCTACAAGAGCTTGAAACAGATCGAGCACAGGTGTTTACAAGACCGCCTTCAGATTTATCGGACTTAGCGTCAGATGAACAAATGGCGTTGTTCGATATGAACGTCAATATTTATGATATGCTTGGTGCCTTCCAAAAGCTGATGCGCAGAAAAAAATTAAAGAAGCCATTGAAAACAACTGTCGCAAGGCAAGAGCGCTCCGTTAAAGAGCAGATGCGTTCTGTTGTGCATTCTTTACGTTCCACAGGTGGACGTGCATCATTTTTCGAGCTTTTTCCCTATGAAGATAAACCAACACTTATTTTAACGTTTCTATCATTACTGGAACTAATGAAACGTCAGATTGTCAGTGTAGAGCAAGACGGTAATTTTGAAGAATTAACGGTCACATTACAGAAGGAGGAATGGGATGATGACGAAAACAATGAACCTACAGAGTAGAGTTGAAGCTTTATTATTTGTTGTAGGAGACGATGGCTTAACGATTAAGCAATTAGCACATTTACTTGGGGATACAGAAGAAGTAGCTGCACAAGCGATGGATGCTTTACGTACAGCATTAGAGAAAGAGGACAATCGTGGTATTACAATAAAAGAAATGGCGGGGGTTTATCAGCTAATTACGAAGCCGGAACTTGCAGACACGATTCAAAAATTAGTGGAAAATCCAACTGCCCAATCATTATCTCAAGCTTCCTTAGAAGTGTTGGCCATTGTAGCGTATAAACAGCCCATAACACGGGTAGCAATTGAAGATTTACGAGGTGTGAAATGTGAGCGACCACTGCAAACGCTCGCTTCCAGAGGGCTCGTGAAGGAAGTTGGCCGTTCAGAGGGAACAGGCCGTGCGATTTTATATGGCACAACAAAGGAGTTCTTAAACTACTTCGGATTAAATAGTATTGAAGAAATGCCTCCATTACCGGAAGAGGAAAATAGTGAAACAGAGCAAGAAACAGATTTATTTATGACTAAATTCCAAGAAACGTTTAACGGTGTGAAGTAATGGAAGTAAAGTGCTAGTCGCTTTACCATTTTTATAGAACTACTTATCTATCACTTATATTAAGGAGTGGCTTGTTGCTACGGTTACTACGATTAATGGTGTTTATGCTAGTAGTGGGAATATTAGTTTTTCCGCAAAATAGTTTGGCAAGAGGTGGAAGCGGTTTTGCTGTGCTTGATGGCGACACAGGGCGCGTATTATCCGGTGTGAATAGTGATGAGAGGCTACCAATTGCAAGCTTAACAAAAATTTGGACAGCTCTTATCGCGATTGAAAACAGTGATCTTCAAGATGAAGTGGTGATTTCACCAAGGGCTGCAACGGCTGAAGGCTCGTCCATCTACTTGCAAGCAGGTGAAACGGTCACAGTTGAAACATTGTTATATGGCTTGATGTTGCGCTCAGGAAATGATGCTGCGACAGCGTTAGCCGAGCATGCTGGCGGTTCGGTAGAAGGCTTTGTAAAGCTAATGAATGAACGTGCCGTTATCGCAGGGCTCACCAATACAGTTTTTATGAACCCGTCTGGCTTGCATCATGACGAACATTTATCATCTGCTAGGGATACTGCTGAAATGTTAAGAATCGCGCTGCAAAACAAAACCTTCGAGAAAATTGCATCGACCGTTTTGTACCGGGCTAATACAGTAAACGGCATGCTTTGGGAAAACAAACACCGACTACTACGAGAAGGCTCAGGGGTCGCAGTGGATGTAGACGATGAGACGGAACAACCTGTTAGTTCGTTGAAATCGGCAACCGGTACTGCTTTTGCTGGTAAAACGGGTTTTACTAAAGTAGCTGGACGTACGTTGGCAACTGCTTTTCAAAAAGACGGGCAAACGTGTATTGTCGTGACGTTAAACGAATCGGATGATTGGAATATTCACCGAGGCTTAGCGAATGCAGTATGGCAAAATTACGATATGGAGACCGTTGTGAAAAAGGGAAAATATAATGTCAACGATAAATTGGCTATCCGTTTAGAACAACCCATTCAATTGCAATTAACGAAAGAGGAAAAAAAGATAGTAAGGCAAGTACTGCAAATATCTAGAAAAAGAAAGGAAGCAGTATTGTCCATATTTATCGGGGAAGAGCGCATTTATGCGACACCTGTTAAAGTAGAATCAGCGGATCGTTAAAAACGATGCGCTGATTTTTTTATGTAGCGTTGTATACTAAAAAATAAATTGGATATTTATAGTAAATAGTGTAAAATTATGTGGGTTGATATATGGGCAAGTTTTTTAGGAGGTGAACAAGTATGGCTAATACGGAAACAAACCGTAAACAAACACAAGTTGCCATTGTTATCGTTTTATTTATATCTAGCTTTATCGCGCCGTTTATCGTGCTATTTCCGGTTCAAGAACTTCTTTATCGACCGAGTGAATTTTACCTTTTTGATACCGTTTTTAAAGCCTATTTTATTTTGATGTTTACGTTACTTGGAATGGCAATTATTCTATTAATCAATTTATTGATTGCGCCAAAAACGAAAAAAGGAAGAACTATTCAACGAACAATTGTCGGGACATCATGGTTGCTCGTTTTAGCGTCTTTCATTTTATGTATTAATCATTATCAAATTATTGATGAAAAAGGACTACATATAAATCCATTTTTTAGTTTGCAGGAAGATGTGACGAGCTGGGAAGAAATTGTGAAAGTCGAACAAACAAATGTGCAAAAAGATGGTATGACGAAACCAGATAAGCTTATTTTCACATTGACTGATGGAACGACTATCGAACAATCGTTATCAGCAAAATTAACAAAAGCAAAGCCGTTTATTAATCTTGAATTGAGCAAAAAAGGACTAGCAATCGAAAATGTATATTGAGTGACTATATTGAGTGACAGGCACCCAAACGATTCTGAATGTTCAAAATCGTTTGGGTGCCTGTCACTTTTTTTTAGCCATAGCGATTTGCTTTTTGTAGATTGGTCTATATTAGAAATAAATAGTAAATAGCATTGAATCCGATGGAATTAAATCCTAAATAATTGCGAAACTAGCAACTGATACACTATTTAGAATAATCGTATTACGAATGCAAAATTAGTTTCTCTTTTATATTACACAAAAGTATGACATAATTTTCACAGATTGACGGGAAAAATAACCTTCAATAGGTTACATTTTTAACTAGAGGTGAAAGAATGGAAAGATTACAGAAAGTTATTGCTTATGCTGGTGTCGCTTCAAGACGTAAAGCGGAGCAATTGATTGTAGAAGGTAAAGTAAAGGTAAACGGTGTTGTGGTACGCGAGCTAGGCACTAAAGTGTCCAACTCGGATACAATTGAAGTAGAAGGTGTAAAACTTGAGAAAGAAGATAAGGTCTACTACTTACTATATAAACCACGCGGAACAATTTCTGCAGTAACGGATGATAAAGGACGCAAAACTGTCACAGATTTATTTAAGCATATTCCGCAACGTATTTTCCCAGTTGGTCGTCTAGATTATGATACATCTGGATTATTATTACTGACAAATGATGGAGAGTTTTCGTATATGTTGACGCATCCGAAGTTTAAAATTGACAAAACATACATTGCGCGCGTAAAAGGCATACCAACAATTGAAGGCTTAAAAAAGCTTCAACGAGGTATTCAATTGGAAGATGGCAAAACAGCACCTGCAAAAGTGAGCATGACATCTTTTGATGAACAAGCAGGCAAGGCGATTTGTGAAATTACGATTCACGAAGGGCGAAATCGTCAAGTCCGTCGTATGTTTGAGGCAATCGGAACACCGGTAGTAAAACTAAAACGTGAACGTTTTGCGTTTTTAGATTTATATGGCCTGACACCAGGTGAATACCGTGAATTGTCGAAACATGAAGTTAAGCAATTGCGTGTGTTAGCAGAAACGGGGCAACTAGGCTAACCAATACAATTACGATGGGAAAATGGATACCGCTATACGTATAGTGAGTTTTTCACTTTCCTCGTGTGGAAACGTTCATAAATCATTCATAATTAATAACTAAGCGAATTTGTATCATTTTGCTATAATAGGTTAGAATAGTACACCTGTTTAATTTTATCCAGCAAGATAGTAATAAGTAAGTCTCGAGGAAATCTTACAGATATTTCTCGCACAAATAAGAAATATCGACAAAATGACCTCGAGGCATATTTAAGTAGGGGGGTTTATTAACTTGGAGAAAAAGAAGAAACGTCTTGTAACCCGTACCGTTATTTTAGTCATTTTGGCGCTTGCCATCGGGTACACCGTTTACGGGACAGCGACAAAGGATAAGGTAGAGTTAGTTGCAGTTGGCTCTGAAGCACCGAACTTCACGTTAGTAGATTTAGATGGTGAGAAACACAAACTGTCCGATTATCGAGGGCAGGGGGTATTTTTAAATTTCTGGGGAACATGGTGTAAGCCATGTGAGAAAGAAATGCCGGCAATGAATAGCCAATACCAAGTTTTTAAAGACTTAGGTGTGCAGACGTTGGCTGTCAACATTGCACAAACAGATTTTGAAGTACAAAATTTTGTTGATAAGTATGGTCTGACATTTCCTGTCGTAATTGACAAAACAAAAAGTGTGATGACTGCTTATAATGTTGGAAATTTACCTGCAACTGTATTAATTGATCCTGATGGTAAAGTAGTAAAAATTACTACTGGAGAAATGACGGAGGCGACCATCGCTTCCTACATGGAATTAATAAAGCCAAAATGAGGGGTAATTGACGATGGAGAATATTATTTGTGCTTGTGGACATAGTAATCCGTTTGGCACGAAGCTCTGTGAGAAATGTGGTCGTCCTTTAACCGAAGAAGAAAAACATAATAAAGTTGTCGACATGCGCTATGATGGTACAGCGATTCGTTCAAAAACGTACAACAAAACAATTGTCGATAAAATTTGGAATTTTTTCTCTAGTGTTAAAGTTGGGATAGCCTTAATTATTATCACATTAATAGCAGCTTCAATCGGAACGTTACTACCGCAAGAGTTCTACGTAAAAGCTTCTGATATAGAAAAGGGAGCGTATTATGAAGATGTTTACGGTATTGTAGGAAAAATCTATTACACATTAGGTCTTTCAGATTTATATAGCTCTTGGTGGTTCCAAATATTAGTTGGAATGCTTGCGGTATCGATTATTGTTGCCAGTCTTGACCGTGGTATACCACTTTATAAATCATTGAAAAATCAACGTGTGAAGCGCCATGAAAGCTTTATGAAGCGCCAACGAATTGTTGCAGAAGGACAAACAGCAAGTCCTGAAGAGACGCTTAATAAGGTTGAAAAGAAAATGACTGAAATGAAATATATTGTTCGTCGAGACGGAAGTGCTTTGCTAGCTGAAAAAGGGCGTTTCGCTCGTTACGGTCCGTACATAAATCATGTAGGCCTCATTATCTTTTTAGCAGGGGTAATGTTGCGTTTAGTTCCTGGTTTCTATGTCGATGAATCGATATGGGTGCGTGAAGGTGAAACACGTGCAATTACTGGCATGGAAGGTTATTTTATTGAAAATCATAAGTTTATTTTAGAAACTCATGATAATACACCGCAGGGCGAACAGCTAAAACAGGGCGTCAACGTTGTTGCGAAAAATTTCCAAACGGACGTTACGCTATACAAACAACCTGAAGATGCCATAGCTGGTGATACAGATAATCTAGAAAAGGTGAAAGATTATTCTGTTCGCGTAAACCATCCTTTAAAAGAAGAGGGCTACGCACTTTATCAAATGGATTATCGCCTAAATGAATTAAAGCAAATGAATTTTGAACTAGTAAATAAAACAACTGAGCAATCACTTGGTAAAGTAGCAATCGATTTAACAAACCCTAAAAAAGAATATGATTTAGGCAATGGTACATCTGTTAAACTACTTGTCTATACGCCAGACTTCTCTGGTTTTGAAAATGGTGTACCGCAAACAGCGACGTCCGTTCCTAATAATCCAGCATTTCTATTTAAAATGACGACACCAGACACGCCAGAAGGTGAAACAAGCTTCGTTGCGATTAAGCAAACACTAGAACCATTAGGTGAGAACCAATACAAAATGAAATTTGAAAGTGTGGAAACACGAAATATGTCTGGTTTTACCATTCGTAAAGACCGCACCATTCCGATTTTATTTGTTGGTGGTATTATTTTCATGATTGGCGTTGCGATTGGTTCCTATTGGAATCACCGTCGACTTTGGTTACAAGTAGAGCCAGATGGTCGTGTACTGATGGCTGCCCATGTAAACAAAAACATGTTTAGCATGAAAAAAGATTTAGATGCCGTGACTGCATTTGCTGGTCTACCACCCTATAAAGATCAGTTAGATATATCAGAAGAGGGCGAAGAGTCCACAAACCGTGGTAATAATAAAAAGGAAGGTGACAACACCTTATGAGTTTGATTAATTTAAGTGGAAACTTATTATTTGTTGCATTCTTAGCTTATCTAGTAGCTACTTTACTGTTCGGAGGCTCCATTAAACAAGCTAATGCTACGGGCAAAAATACTGATAAATGGGGTAAGTTAGCGATTGTTGTAACGATAATTGGTTTCTTATCACAACTTGGCTATTTTATTACACGTTGGATTCATACAGGTCACGCACCTGTTAGTAATATGTTTGAATTTACGACGGCTTTTGGGATGTTTATTGTAGGCGCATTCATTTTAATATACTTTATTTACCGTCTGACAGCACTTGGCTTAGTGGCGTTACCTGTAGCGCTATTAATTATTGCATACGCGTCGATGTTCCCAACTGAAGTAAGTCCGTTAGTCCCTTCATTACAAAGCTATTGGTTAACAATTCACGTTATTACAGCTGCAATGGGCCAATCGATTTTAGCCATTAGTGCTGTTGCAGGTTTAATTTACTTATTAAAAGTTGTTGATTTAACAAAGCCTTCAAAGCAGCGATTCTGGCTTGAAGCCGTGATGTATTGTTTAGTTGTTGTGCTTGGTTTCGTTATTGTATCTTCTACATTTAGTGCGATGGATTACGAATCGAAATACACGTATACCGATAAAGAAGGTGTAGCTCGTCAGATTACGTATAATTTGCCACCACTATTTGGTATGCATGACTATGAGGCTGTAGAGGAACATGGTATGTCTCCACTAGTTGAGATGCCTGCACTCGTTAATGCTAAAAAATTAACAACGGTCGTGTGGTCATTATTAGTAGGGTCGTTACTATACTTGTTAATTCGCCTTATTGCACGACGTCGAATTAGCGCAATGTTCCAACCACTTGTGAAACGTGTCAATTTGCAATTACTAGATGAAGTTGGTTATCGATCAGTTATTATTGGTTTCCCAGTATTCACGTTAGGTGCACTTATTTTTGCGATGATTTGGGCTCAACTTGCGTGGAGTCGTTTCTGGGGATGGGACCCGAAAGAAGTATGGGCTCTTATTACATGGTTATTCTATGCAGCATTCCTACATCTACGTCTATCGAAAGGTTGGGAAGGTGAAAAATCAGCTTGGTTAGCATTAATTGGCTTTGGTATTATTCTATTTAACCTAATTGCTGTTAACTTAATTCTTGCAGGTTTACACTCCTACGCGTAACAATGGGAAACGAAAAGCCTTTTCGCTGTAGCGAAAGGGCTTTCTTTTCTTTTCAAGACGTAGTGTACCATGTACAATAGAGGGTAGAGAAAGATCGGAAGAGAGGGATCGTGAAAGTGTCAGAAAATATTTCAGTATTAGTAGTAGACGATGAGGATCGTATCCGCCGCTTATTAAAAATGTATTTAGAGCGCGAAGGATACCAAGTCGACGAAGCAGAGAATGGTGAAGAAGCGATCGAGAAATCTTTAGAAAAAGAGTATCACTGTATTTTACTAGATATTATGATGCCTGAAAAAGATGGGCTAGAAGTTTGTGCAGAAATACGTGAACGTGCTGCAACGCCAATTATTCTATTAACTGCTAAAGGTGAGGAAGCGAACCGTGTACAAGGCTTCGAGCTTGGGGCAGATGATTATATTGTAAAGCCTTTTAGTCCTCGCGAGGTGGTGCTTCGCGTAAAAGCGATTTTACGTCGCTCACAAGCATTTTCACCTACGACAAATGCATCGTCATCAAAAGATTTAGTGGTGTTCCAACACTTGATGATTGATCATGATGCACACCGTGTAACGGCGGAAGGCATCGAAGTAAATTTAACGCCGAAAGAGTATGAATTATTGTATTTCCTTGCAAAATCTCCAGACAAAGTATTTGACCGTGAACAATTACTAAAAGAGGTTTGGCATTACGATTTCTTTGGCGATCTACGTACTGTCGATACACATGTTAAGCGTTTACGTGAAAAGCTCAATCGTGTATCAGAAAACGCTGCTAAAATGATTGTTACTGTTTGGGGCGTTGGCTACAAATTTGAGGTTGTCAATGAATAGAATATGGAACAGTGTTGTCGGGAAGCTATGGGTAACCATATTGCTTCTCGTTTCATTTGTATTATTTGTTTTCACGGTTTTAATGCTCGAATTTCTTCAAAACTATCATATGCAGCAAGCAGAGATTTCCTTGCGTCAAACCGCTGCAACAATAGCGAGTATAGTGGACGACAATGAGACGGCGGAATCGACTTCGCAACTCCTTACCGAAATTTTACCTGAAGGTACGAATGCACTTATTGCCATTAATCATTTGGAAGTAACCTTTGCAATGCAGGAAGGTGTCAATAAAGAAGAAATTCAAGATGCAATTTTAGCGAATAAATCATTCCATGAAATTTTTAAATCCGATGAACCAGTTATTAAAGAAATGCTGATGCCATCTTCAACTGATGAAGCAAAAATGGAATCATATGTCGTGCTAGGTTTCCCTTTAAATGTGGAAAATGAAGTGCACGGTGCCGTCTTTATTTATCAAAGCCCTGATGCTTTACATAAAACATCGAAAGAGACGACGAAAGTTGTCTTTTTAGCGGCATTTATTGCTTTTGTGTTAACGACATTTTTCGCCTTTTTCTTATCATCACGTATTACGTCGCCATTACGTAAAATGCGCGAACTAGCCTTTGAAATTGCAAAAGGTAATTTTGAGGCAAAAATGCCGACAACGCAAAATGATGAAATAGGTCAACTTGCAGTTGCTTTCAATCAAATGGGACGTCAACTTAAGCATAACTTAGAAGTCATCAATCAAGAAAATGAGCAATTGTCCAATATTTTAACTTCTATGACGGATGCTGTTATTACATTTAATCGCGATCGCACGATTTTACTTAGTAACCCACCAGCGGAGCGCTTAATGCAGAAGTGGTTTGTCAATAAAGGTTCGCAAAGTGCCAAGCCTATCCCACCTGAGCTGTACCATATGCTCGATCATGTGCTGATGTTTGAAGATAAGCTAGAAGAAGAAATTGAAATGGACGGAAATTACTATACATTTACGATTAGCCCGCTCTATAGTGGGGAATTGATACGAGGAGCCGTTGCGGTTATCCGTGATATGACAGAGCAACATCGTCTAGAAAAGCTGCGCTCGGACTTTATTGCCAATGTATCACATGAGTTACGTACCCCTATTTCAATGCTTCAAGGCTATTCAGAAGCGCTCATGGATGATGATTTTATTCAAGATCAGGAAGAGCGTAATGAAATTACAAAAATTATTTATGATGAATCAAAGCGTATGGGTCGATTAGTAACAGATTTATTGGATTTAGCGCGCATGGAATCTGGTCATATGACGCTCTACAAAGATGAAGTGCCGATTAATGCAACATTTGAACGTATTACGCAAAAATTTGCGCAAGTAGCAAAAGAAAAGCATGTTCAGCTTCTATTTACTAGTGAATTTGATGATGATGCACTAATAAGTATGGATGAAGATCGCATCGAACAAGTGTTAACGAATTTAGTCGATAATGCGCTGCGTCATACGGATGAAGGTTCAGTTACGGTGAAAGTCGAGCAAGAACCGACATTTGCCAAAATTTCGGTGCAGGACACAGGCCACGGTATTCCACAAGAAGATTTACCTTACGTCTTTGAACGTTTTTATAAGGCAGACAAAGCGCGTACACGTTCTAAAGGAGGAACTGGCTTAGGGCTTGCGATTGCTCGCAATATTGTCAAGGCTCATTCGGGGAATATTATGGTCGACAGTGTATTAAAAGAAGGTACTACCTTTACTTTCTATTTACCTTTTGACTAAATTTGTTTTGCTAACTAGTCCTAACCTAAAATCTTAGTGATGGTTACGTTGTATGTTCATTTAAGGTGTACTAAGATGAATGCCTACTACAAAGAGCCGGCTATATGTCGGCTCTAATGATGTAATGGCATATTGTGAAATATCATCCAACTATATATTGGATGTAACTTGTGCGAGCGATAAACGACAAATACTATGAGAACGGGGGTGGAGTGCTTTGAATGACTCCGTGTTCCATCGATTATACGATGCATACCATCAAGACGTGTTCCAGTTTCTTATTTATCTTGTAAAAAATCGTACACTAGCTGAGGATCTTGCACATGAGGTGTATGTCCGTGTACTGCGCTCATATGAGCAATTCGCAGGGAATAGCAGTGAAAAAACATGGCTGTTTGCTATTGCTAAAAATGTAGCAATTGATCATTTTCGTAAGCAAGCTGTGCGGAAAAAGCATTCGCTCGATTTTTTTGATTGGGAAACGGAACAACTACATTCAACCACACCATCACCGGAAGACGTGCTAGAGGCCAGTGATGAATTAAAGCAAATAGAGTCTGCACTTGAAAATTGTACAGGGGATCAAAAAATGGTGATTATTATGCGCTATTTCCAAGATTTATCGATTACAGAAACTGCGCAAATCCTTGATTGGACAGAGGCAAAGGTTAAAACAACGCAACATCGAGCCATTAAGTTTTTAAGGCAACATCTACAAAAGGCTATGGAACAGGAGGCGAAAAGGCAATGACACATAAACAATTTGATGATGACCAACTTGAACAAATGTTGAACAATGCCCCGAAGCTGACTGACCATCGTTCAAAAGAGGAAGTGCTGAAACGCTTGCTTGCCGATGCCCGGTTGCAAGATAATATTCATCTTCAAGAAGCAATGCAACCACAAGCGGATGACAAAGAACAAGAGCAAGCCGTACCTACTCAACAAGACGACGTGTACCCTATAAAGCGACGCAAAAGTAGATGGCCAATGTTTAGTAGTATTGCTGCAATTTTCGTACTAACGATAGCAGGGTATCTGTTGTTCACGAATAATGCGCCAGTTAAGGATGAGGCAAACGCCCCTATTGAAAATTTTTCTATACAGGAAAATCGTGAAGTAACTGAAGGTGACAATGCAGATGGCGTGATGAAAGCCAATATAGATGCAGAAGATCGTGTGCGGATGCTGTCGCTACGTACATCGGTTTATGAAGAGGATTTAGCAAATGCAGTCGTATTTAAAATTGGCTTACCTGGTGGCAATGCCGATAGTATACCAATGACATATATTATACCGAACGAAAAATTAACAGCCGATTTTGGCAAGAAAAAGCCTACAACTTTACAAATGTATAAAAAATACGCACCTCAAATTGATGAGGAAGCGCTTGGATTGGCAAACTACCATCCATACAAAGGTGAGCTTAAAGAAGAGGGCGAAACACTCGTTCATGTATTACCAGAGAAAAATGAATACGATGTGGCTTCAGCATCTGTAACGAAATATTTAAACTCATTAAAAGATACTTTTTCAGACTCTGAATATAAAGCTATTTCGGTAAAACAAGCTGATGGTTCTCCTTACGAGTTTTCTCAAGCTGGTGAGCCAAGTGAGCCTATCCCGTTAACAAATGCTAATCATTATAACTATTACTTATATACAGAGGAAAATGGGACTGAATATTTATCGCCCGACTTCCACCAAACGTATCCTACTGTTATAGAGGCACTACTGACGATGCGTGATAAAAAAGATGATGTTTATGTGCCAGTCGTTCCTGATAATGTAACTTACATTGTAAAAGAAGAAGAGGGTGGCGTTGTCGTCACGTTTGACACACCTCTCGATTTATCGACAATGGATGCTGTACGGGCAACACAATTAATTGAGGCAATGATGTTGACAGCAGCAAGCTTTGATAAAAAGCTACGTCTCGATAACGTTGTACAGGATAATTGGGAAGGCTTTGATTTAACACAGTTCTTACCTATCCCATTAGGGGCAAATAAACAAATCATGCCGTAACAGAATACGACCTTACGCACTTAAAATGTACATGACTAAATTGTAGTCGTGTACATTTTTATTTTGCCAAATCAAATCTCATTTGAAAGTTCTACTTGTCTAGTAAATGACTAGGAAGATAGATTTAATCTATCAATAATAATCTACTAATAATTACTGATATTTGAATATTCAGATATTCGAACTCCTTCCTGTGTGATAAATTGGAAATACCACACTAAACAAAAAAAGTGTGACAATTAAAAGTGGAAGGGGAAATGAGATTTGAAAAAGTTTAAGTTTACGAAGTTTCTAAGTAGTATACTTGCTTTCATTATGGTGCTTTCTCTAATGGTTCCATTGTCGAGTGCTCGTGCTGAAGAATCGAAACCATTCAAGCCGGATAGTCAAAGTGAAAGTATTATTCAACTAAAGGCGGCTATTGCTGAACAGCTGAGCTTGTCGAAAGATGGTCCAACTCTTCACGAAAGTTTACAAAATATATCAGGCAATCAAGATATTGCAGTTATCGTTCATTTATCTGAAACGCCTGTAGCTCTAGAGCAAGGAATAAACCAAGTCAAAGGCAAAAAATTCTCTAATGCCCGAGCAAATGAAGTTCGTGCAAATGTTCGAGCACAACAAGCAAAAGTACAAAAAGAGTTAGCTACTAAAAAAGTACAAATGACACAAGGATACACATTTGATACTGTTTTAAACGGTTTTGCCGCAACTGTCAAAGCAAGTGATTTGCCAAAATTGCTTACAGTAGAAGGGATTACATTAATCGAACCGGATGCAATCGTTTACGCATCAGAAGATAATACGATGAAATCTTCAGAACTAAATAAGGAAGAGCAATTAGAAACTTACATGAATACGAGTAATTCTTTCCTTGGCATTGAACAGCTATGGAAGGAAGGGTTAGAAGGACAAGGCATAAAAGTAGCCGTATTAGATACTGGTATTGATGCAGATCACCCTGAGTTTGCTGGGATTTACAAAGGGGGGAAAAACTTTATCCCTAATTCAGCAACTTACACGAAGCCTCGAGCAGATGACGATGCTTCGGAAACATCCCCTACAGAACGTCCAGCTGGGACACCTGAATTTAATGAAAAAGGAAGCGCATTCTATACTTCTCACGGTACACATGTTGCTGGAACAATTGCCGCAATCGGCGCCAACGAATTCGGTATTAAAGGAATTGCGCCTAAAGTAGACCTATATGCTTACCGCGTTCTTGGGGCTTATGGAAGTGGTGCGACATCGGGTATTGTGAAAGCAATTGAAACGGCTGTTATAAAAAAAATGGACGTGATTAACCTTTCCCTAGGTGGGGGAGCTAATTCTGAAACGGATGCGGGTTCTTTTGCCATTAATAATGCTATGATTGCTGGAACAATTGGTGTTATTGCAACAGGGAACTCTGGTCCAAATCGCGGAACAATGGGTACGCCTGCAACCGCACGTTTAGGAATTGCTGTTGGTAATACAACAAATCCTGAAGTAATGTATAACGGGGAAGTAAATATTACAGTTGGCGACTACAACTTGATTAAACAACTGCCATTAATGGGCACGACTTTTGGTCAAAATTTATCAACGCAACTGCAAGGACAATTTGAACTCGTTGCTGTTCCAGGATACGGGGAAGTAAAAGATTTCCAAGGAGTTGATGTAGCAGGCAAAGTGGCATTGATTTCACGTGGTAATATCGCATTCGTTGATAAAATTGCCAATGCAAAAGCAAATGGAGCAATCGCAACAATTATCCACAACTTTGCTGGTGGCACAAATGCACCGAACATTTCAGGTACTTTCCTTGGCGATTCATTTGAGTTTTTGCCAACGTTTGATATGTCCCAAACGGATGGCGATGCCATTCGCGCTGCATTAGCAGGTGGAACTGGAAAAGTAAGCTTTAGTCAATTTGCTTCGACGACGACTGCGGGTGATGAGGTGAATTCTTCAAGTTCCCGTGGCCCATCCACACCAAACTTTGACATTAAACCAGATGTCAGTGCACCTGGAACAAATATTATGTCAACGATTCCAATGTATAAAAAAGATTTCCCGAATGCAGAGTATGGGGAAGCATATGCTCGAAAAACGGGAACTTCAATGGCAACGCCGCATATTGCAGGGATTGTGGCATTAATCAAACAAGCAAATCCCGATTGGACTGCGTTTGATGTAAAAGTGGCGCTTTCTAATACAGCGAAAGTTTTAGATAAAACAAAATACGATGTGTTTGCTCAGGGGGCAGGGCGTGTCAATGCTTATGCAGCAGTACATCCTGAAATTCTTGCCTATGCACTTGATAGCGCAGTGATAGATGGTAGCGGTGCCGTATCAGAAAACTTGAAAGGTACAGTTACTTTCGGTCCTCAATCACTTAAAGAGCAAGATATTTCTGTAACGAAACAAGTGGTAGTAAAAGATATAAAAGGTAACGGCGGTAACTACAATGTATCGATTGATGTGATGAAAACATTCGGTGATGCAACTGTGACAGTCGATCAGCCAACATTTAATCTAGTTGGTGAGCAAGTTATAAATATTACATTAACGGCTTCGCAAGCTATGGCACCAAACGGCTCTGAAATACTAGGGTATATTAATATTAACGGTGGCGCGACAGAAATTTCATTACCATTCGCGGCTGACTTTGGTGAAGCGGCAACAACTCAAATTAAAGATTATAAAATTACTGAAACAGACTTATCCTTTAATGGCGATGGAGTAAAAGATTCAGCTGTCCTTTCATTCACTTTAACGGGTGATGTAACAACAAACTATATCGAGATCTGGGATATTATGAATCCTGACGGTGGAGAGTACGCAGACGGCTATATTGGGTATTTACATGCAGGGACTGCGCTAGGAAAAGGCTCTTATACGTTGAATATTGGTGGGCAGTACAAACCATGGGGATCAGCACCTGCCACAACGATTCCTGATGGTCTGTATACAATTGATTTCACCGCTCTTGCAACATCGGGTGTCGTTTCCGATTATGTTGGACCAATTATCGTGAAATCAACTAAACCAGAAATTACTGGTTCAGTAGTTGAAGGTGTCGCTACAGGACAGGTAACAGATAAATATATCGACTACAATGACGAATTATATTTATACGGTTTACAATACAATTTAAATGATAAATTAAAAGCTTCCTATATTTCGACGATAAATAGCGAAGTACAAGCACCGGTTGCTTTTGAATTAAATCAAGATGGTAGCTTCACATTCCCAGTAACAGCAGATACGACCGCTGTGTCAGTCGTAATTCATGACGCTGCGGGCAATGTTGGTGAAGCAATCATTTATGAAAAAGAAGTAGTAGAACCAGTCGTTACACTTACTGTCAATCCAACAGCGTTAAACCTAACAGCTGGAGAAACTGCCCAACTTGCGGTAACAGAAACGTCAACGCCGGCAGAAGGTGAGGCAACGAAGGAGGACGTAACGTCCAAAGCTACTTATGTAGTTGCAGATGAAAATGTTGCGACAGTAGTAAATGGACTCGTTACTGCAGTAGGTGAGGGTACGACGACAATTACTGTGTCATATGGTAAAAATGAAGTGACGATAGACGTGACAGTAACAACACCTGTTGTCGAAGTACCGATTGTAACGCTCGAGATTGACCAAGCTCAAGTTGAAACGAGAATTGGTAAAGAAGTGGCAGTGAAGATTATGGAAGTCACTAATATCGGTGGAACAACAACAGCTACTGATGTGACAAACCTTGCAAAATATGAAGTGGCGAATAATAAAATAGCGACTGTCAAAGCAGGGGTTGTAAAAGGAAAAGGTCAAGGTAATACGACAATTACGGTAACCTATGGTGAGCACACACTAACATTTGATGTAGTGGTTGTAAAGCCGGGTAACGGCAATGGCAATGGAAATGGAAATGGAAATGGCAACGGCAACGGTAACGGGAATGGCAATGGCAATGGAAATGGTAACGGAAATGGCAACGGCAATGGTCATAATAATGAAGTTACAGAGGAAGAGTACTAAGTCATTTCAGTTCAAGCGAAAAGAGAAATTGCACTGTGCAATTTCTCTTTTTGTGCTTCTCCCTTCGCAAGTACAGCAGCCCGCTGAACTCGGTGCTTGTAAATCACATATTAAAGCATACAAAATTAATCGGAATTTTTTAAGCAGAAGTATTTACTTTTATGAGATAAAACATTATAGTTAATTTATAAAATAATATTGATTCATCTTCGGGGCAGGGTGAAAATCCCGACCGGCGGTAATAGAGTTGTAAATCGCTAGTGTAGTCTAAAACTACAGTAGCTCGTATGATTTACTAAATGGCTCTTCAGCCCGCGACCTGTGCAAAGCTTTTTTTTGCATGGCTGACTTGGTGCGATTCCAAGGCCGACAGTATAGTCTGGATGGGAGAAGATGAAGGTACGATCGTCATTCGTTGTTACGAATTAAGCTATGTGCGAGCGTTTTTTTCAGTGTGTCTATTCATTGCACTGTTTGCTCAAAAAAATAGCTAGTAATGGCGTTATTTTATCATGCCTTTTCTCCCTTATGCTGATATGCATAAGGGTTTTTTCGTGAAATAACAATCGATTACGTCGTAACCTTTCTTCTTGCAAGATTGAATCAGCAAAGAGGAGAGAGTTTTCAATGAAGAAAAATATCAAACTACAATCGTTTATTACGATTGGTATGCTGAGTAGTATTTCGTTTTTATTAATGCTTTTTAATTTTCCAATTCCACCGTTCCCAGCTTTTTTAGAAGTGGATTTCAGTGATATGCCTGCATTACTTGCAGCCATCACAATGGGCCCAGTAGCGGGGATTTTAGTAGAGTTATTTAAAAATGTATTGGATTGGGTTTTCTCAGGTACGCCTACAGGAGTCCCAGTTGGTCATATTGCAAACTTTGTAACAGGTATATTATTTATTTTACCAGTATCATTTATTTTTAATCGTTTTAAATCAATCGCAGGACTTGTTGGCGGTTTGGCAACAGGAACGATTGTTATGGCGGTAGGGATGAGCGTATTAAATTACGCAGTATTTTTACCGATGTACACTTACTTCTTAGGTATGGAGCCAGTCGTTGGCGATTCATTATACACAATGATTGTGGCAGGTATTTTGCCATTTAATATTGTAAAAGGCATTTTATTAACGGTGATTATGGCATTATTGTTTACAACGATGCGCAGATGGATTGAACAACAACGTACGATGTATTTATCTAAATAAGCGTAAAAAAGTATGATTTAAAATAGTGTTCAAGCAATGACACCTTTTCAGACGGTTATGTCTAGGAGGTGTTTTTTGTTGTTTAAATTTGCAATTGCAGAGTTTTAGATAAGAAAAAACACTGGTCGTCTGAAAACGAGAGATATATTGTAAAAATAACTTCCCAATATACACTGACCTAACAGAGGAAAGGAATTAACCTTTTATCGATTCAAAAGCAAATAAAATATGTTAGATATTTCATTTATATATCAGTAATATTAAATATGATAAATATTGGATGTTATCCCTATCTCAAATATTGGGTTTATGATAACATATATCTGAATCTTTTAACTTCAAAATATATGAAAGGAAGTGGAATAATCACATATGAAAAAGATATTGAAGCCATTGATTAGTGTTATTGCTATTGGTACCCTCTCTCTATCTATAAACATAGATCAAAATGTATTAGCTAATAATATTGCAAATACATGTGAGTATAATTCGGCATCGAAAGTAAACCCTGACTATTCGACAATGAACTGTTTGTTAACCGAAACAGCACTGATTTATGATGTTCCTCCTGAAATTGTCAAGGCAATAGCGGAAGGTGAAAGTGGAAATTGGCGTCATTTTGATATGAATGGTGAAGCGATTGTGACTGCTGATAATGGAATTGGCATTATGCAAATTACAAATCAAGCAGGCTACAATCAAGATCGACTAAAAAGCGATATTGTCTATAATATTCAAGCTGGTGTAGAGACTTTAGATGCTATGTTTAAGCGAAAGGATTTACCTCGCATCAACGGTGGGGAAAGAGATGTACTGGAACATTGGTACTTCGCTATCATGGCTTATAACGGTACTAAGCCAGTAAATAGTCCAATTGTGCAAGCAACTGGTGAAAGAAATGCCAATGCCTATCAAGAGAGAATTCTTGGAATTATTAATAAAATGGAATTAATAGACTTAACAAAGCTGCCTTTTTCACGTGAACATTTTCAATATGACTCGAACAGCAAGGAAAATATTAAATTTTCAAAGATGAACTATGATATTGATTTACCATTAACAAAATCTAAGTATTATTTTGAAACAAATCAAAAAGTTAGCGCAATAACGAATGTAACAGTTAGGACAAAACCTACTACGGATAGTCCTTCTTTAGGTACTTTACGTGAAGGTGAAATGGTTACCATTACGGGTCCTTTTGAATATGAAAAAGTATCAACGAAGAAAAACCATTTTGTTTGGTATCCTGTGAAAAGAAGTGACGGAACAGAGGGGTATGTAGCATCAAGTTATTTAAACTACTCAGCTTCAACGCCGATTCCTCCAGTAACACCGCCAACAACGGGAAACATTGATGTATCAAAGTTCGCTGATTACAATGCAAACCAATACTGGGCTGAGGATTTTAAGTGGGCAGTCAACATCGGTATCATCAGTGGATACACAAACGTGAAAAATCCATCAACAGGTAAGTACGAAAACTTACTGAAACCGTACACGAACTTAACGGAAAACCAAATGTTATCGATCCTATTACGATACTTCAAACCATCAGAACTAGCTTCAACGACAGCTAAAACTTCATGGTATGGAGACGTAAACTACCAACTGGCTACGAAATACGCTCTACCAGTTCTAGGTGCAAACACAGCGTCTAAACAAGCCATTGCAGGTAAGGATATCACACGGGGTAACTTCGCTCGTATCTTAGTTTCAATGCATTATGGTAAGACTGTATCTCAGTCAGAAGCTATTAAATTCCTTCGTGATCATGGTTTAACAACTACTAAAACAAATGAAGAGTTTAAACCAAATGATTCTCTAGCAAGAGCACACGCAGTGGCATTCTTCCATCGTTACGAACAAAAATTTAATAACTAATTTGCTACTTAGAAGTGAAAAGGTGACTATAAAAGTCATCTTTTCTTTTGTTATGATTAAAAAATCCTTTCTATTGTTTTGATTGTTGAAAATAATTCATAAAATTATTTTTTCTCCAAGATTATCTAAATCTCTTTTTAAATTAAAAATAATAAGTATTCTATGAGCCTCGTCTGTAACCCGACCAAAGTCTACAACCTGTTGAATTTCAACTATGTCATTTGTATAAATTCTTTGTGAGTTTCTAACTTCGATAATTTTTTCACCTAAACAGTCCATAGCATCCCAATTCCTTATTCTAAGTTCAGTTGCTCCTTGATAAGAAGTTTTAATTTCCAAATCATCATCTCCTATGTTTTAAATAACTGAAAATTATGTCTAATGAAAATGATAACATAGCAAAGTGTGATTTGGTAGTTAAATGGAAATCGTGAGGTAGACTGTTGCAGGAACTGAGTCGAAGCATTTAAGAGCAAGAGAGTGTTGATTAGTGGAGAAGAGGAAACATTACACAGAATTTCGAATGGTTGCTACTAAGCCAACGGTGAGGAAGCAGAAGTGATTGAAGGAGTAATAGGAATTTTAGTTCTACAAGTACACAACGTTGTTAGTCATTGATGAGTTTCGATAAATACTTGTATGAAGCTGGGTATCGTTTGGAGTAAATTAAGATAAGTTGGAGCAAACCTTGAGTTTTGATTACTCTAGGTTTTTATGTTGGGTAATAAAGCAAGTAAATGAAATAGTTGAAGTGTCTATTCTAAATTATTATTTTAATGTACAATTAATGCGAGATTAGTTAGTTTTGAGGAGAATGAAGAGATGAGTGAAAAAAACGGACAGTGGTCCAGTAAGTTAGGGTTTATTTTAGCATCGGCGGGTGCCGCAATTGGGCTAGGGGCTATTTGGAAGCTTCCTTATGTGACAGGGCAAAGTGGTGGAGGCGCCTTTTTCCTTATTTTTGTGGTGTTCACGTTATTGATTGGTCTACCGATGTTGTTATCCGAGTATATTTTAGGGCGTGGTACGCAGTCAGAAGCGATTACAGCCTATAAAAAAGTCGTTCCAACGAAACCTGCATGGGCTTGGGTTGGACGCATGGGTGTACTGGGTTGTTTTCTGTTATTAACCTTTTACAGTGTTGTAGGTGGATGGATTTTTATTTATAGCGGCCTTGGCGTAACAGGAGCAGTTATTGATCCGACAGTGAATCCGGGAGAGCTATTTGGCAAGATTATTAGCACACCGTGGATTACATTATTAGGTTTAGCGTTATTTACATTGGCAAATGTACTTGTCATTTCGCTTGGTGTACAAAATGGGATTGAAAAAGCAAATAAGTGGATGATGCCACTATTATTTATTATGTTTATCGTTCTTGTTATTCGTGCATTAACATTAGATGGGGCAATGGAAGGTGTAAAATTTTTCTTATGGCCTGATTTTTCAAATATAACAGGTAAGGCACTTTTAGAGGCTTTAGGGCAGTCATTCTTTGGGCTGGCAGTAGGATTTTCTTGCTTAGTGACGTATAGTTCATATTTGAAAAAAGATGTAAGTTTACCGAACGCAGCAGGTTCAGTTGTACTATTGACAGTACTCGTATCATTTTTAGCAGGACTGGCTATTTTCCCAGTTGTCTTTGCCTTTGATTTAGAACCGCAAGCCGGGCCTGGCCTACTATTTATGGTGTTGCCAACAGCATTTAGTCAAATGCCTTTCGGGGAAGTATTTTTAGCACTATTTTTATTACTGTTTTTATTTGCGACGTTAACTTCGTCATTTAGTTTATATGAAATCATGGTAGCGGCATTTATGGAAAAATGGCAGATGTCTCGTGCATTGTTAACGTTGTTACTTGGCGTTATCGTCTTTGTTGCAGCGATTCCATCAGCATTATCTTCGAGTATGCTAGCGGATGTCTCTATTTTTGGTAAGTCGATTTTTGATGCTACGGATTATGTAGTGTCCAATTTGATGCTACCTTTAGGTAACTTGTTGATTGCTATTTTTATTGCTTATGTGGTAGATAAAGGCTTTGTAAAACAGGAGTTACTAATGGGTAGTAAAATGGGGCAAGGATTTTATCAAACGTATCGTCTATTAATGTTAGTGGTCGTACCAATCGTTATTATCGTTGTTCTGTTAAATATGCTTTTGCAAAAATAAATGAAGAGGGGCTGTCCTTAGTAGGTCAGTAACCTAAATCGGAAAAATCCACTACGCTTTCCGCGGGCACACACCTAAGCCGCAACCCTCGCTGCGCGCGGCTAGTTGCGTCTTACGTTGCGTGCGTTCCCGCAGGAGTCTTCGTGGATTTTTCCTTTAGAAAATGTGTAAGTGCCAGGCACCCAAACAATTCTTAATAATCAGAATTGTTTGGGTGCCTGGCACTTTAATTTGTTAATATTCGCTTAGGGCGAGTTCTCCTAACCAGCTTTCTTCTTTAATCATTTGCTTCGCTTGTAGTTCGCTTTTGGCGATAGGGAATACTTTGTTACATTGTGAGATTGCAAATAGCTTATGAATAAAATTATCCGTTACAATTATGCTAATTTTCTTGTCGAGTGTAGTGACTTTCTTTGCAAAATTAATAATCATACCGAAACCGGTACTATCAATATTTGTCACCTTTTGCATATCGATAATATAACCATGCTTTGTGTCTAAACTAATCGTTTGAAGCTCCTCTTTCATATCACTAATTAATCCATACTCTAAATTTCCTGTAAAGGCGATTAAAATATAATCAGCCTTTGTATCAATCGTTATCATATTTTTCTGATTCATATTAGTGCGCCTCCATTTCGTTTATAGATTAAAATGTGAATTTCTTTACTTCGTTTTGCAAGTTAGTAGAAATTTCTGCTAATTCTTCGGAGTTTTGGGAGATTTCCGCAACTGTTGCATGTTGTTCCTCAGAAGTAGCGGCAATTTCTTCGGTCGCTGCTGCAGAATCCTCTATAATGCGTGAAATATCATGAATGGCCTGCTGAACATTTAAGGAATTGTCATTAACATGAGTAAATGCAGATTTCATTTCCTTCACACCGTGCTCTGTTTCAATAACTTGCTCGACAATTTCTTTTAAGGCATTTCCTCCCTTGCTAATAATATGCACCTGCTCCTCGACAGCGAGTAAATTACTTTCCATTGTTCGTACAGTGACGGCTGTCTCAGCTTGTATATCCTTAATTAAATTCGTAATTTGACCAGAGGCTAAACTTGATTGCTCCGCTAGTTGCCGAACTTCCGATGCTACGACAGCAAAACCTTTACCTTGCTCACCTGCTCGAGCTGCTTCAATCGCAGCGTTTAAGGCTAGTAAATTGGTTTGCTCGGCAATGCCAGTAATGACGGTAATAATACCACCGATTTCTTCAGAGCGTTTACCTAGCTTTTGAATAGAATCGGTCGCATAAGATACTGTTTGCGTGACAGAGTTTAAATGTTTAATTGCTTCATTAATAGCATCCTCTCCTTTTCGAGCAATTTGGGTTGACTGAATGGCTCTATTTAACGTTGCTTCGGCTTTCTCTAAACTATTGGCTACTTCGTGAATCGTTTTTTGCATCATCGTGACAATTTGTTCAGCCTGATCGGATTGCGTGGTGGAGCCATTGGCAATATCATTCATTGTAAGCGCAATTTGATTAGAAGCTTCGCTCGTTTGGTTCGAAGATTCCGCTAGCGTCTGCGAAGAACTCGCTATTTGATTAGCGCTAGTCGCTACGATCGACATCGTTTCAGTTAAACGATTTTTCATCGCAATAAAAGCTTGTGCTAAATTGGCAATTTCATCTTTTCCTTTAGGATTTAAAATTTTAACGTTTAAATTTAAATCTGCTAACTCTTTTGCAGTAGCACTCAATTGGTTTATTGGCGCAATAATTTGGCGCTGTAAAAACCAGCTAATACTAACGAACATGACAATGGCAATACCTAACGAAATCGCAACATTTTCAAGTGCATATTTCGTTGCAAGATTAATGTAAGGTGCTGATGGTGTACCGGTCGACCACATGCCGATGATGTCACCCTTGCTATCAAAAATCGGTTTTGTCGCCATCTGGTACATGCTGCCTAATACAGTTGCGGAACCGATATAACGCTCCTTTTGTTCTAAGACAGTAGCGGCAAGCTCTTTAGGCGCTTTCGTATTGACTTGTCGTACGCCATTTTCCACTATATTGGTATTAACGCGTGTATCATGTTGGAAGATGGTTACAAGGTTACCGTCCGCAAGCTCGCCGATTTCATCCACAATGGCAAAATTGTTATTAATTTTAACATCACCTTTGTATAACTCATTATCTTTGATAGCCCAATCACCAGGCACAATGACATCAAAATATTGATAGCTTAATTGCAAATCGGATAAAAGCTTCGTATTGGCACTTTCTAAAAAATTCTTTTTCGCTTCATTAAAATCAATTATTGCTATGAGCGTTACCATTAGCAACATACAGGCAAGAATAAGTAAGTACATTTTTTTCCTAATTGTCCACTTCATAAAAAGTCCCTCCTAATTTCTTATCCATGAAATTTCTTTGACACACCGACTAAAAATTTTGTTTTCGAAATATGTTTGAACCAAATAGAATCAACCATTTGTTTGACAAAAAATAATCCGCGACCACGATCTGAATAATTTTCTTCATTAAAATCAAATTGCAAAGCTCTCTTCAATGCATTTTCAGAAATTCCTTGTGCTTCATCAATAACAGTTAGCTTAATCTCCTCATCGTTTTGTGAAATGTGCACTTGAATCGTATTACTATGGGGACTATCAATATTTTTCATTGCTTCAATCGCATTAATGACTAGTTCATGTAAGACAAATCGTAATTCTCTACTAAAAGGTACATTATAGATTGTTGTATAGTTTTCCATCACTTTATCGATAAAACGAACGGCTTGCATATTAGCTTGAACATGAAGTATAAATTCCATTGCCAATCACCTATCTTGTACTTGAAATGACTATTATGTTTTCGCTTAATAGCAGCATCCAGTAAAAGATATAAGAAAATTTGAGCCATCCCGATTGTTAAACAATGTAAAACTATTAGATTAGTTGGATATGAAACAAGTGCTAAGCAGTTTCACTCCTTTCTTAAAGTTGTAGGAGAAGCTAAGCAACCTTATCGGACAATCTGATAACGTCGCGAATATTTTGCAAGTCATAATCAAACTGTAGTGAGTCTATGTATTTTTACTAAGTTAGGTTTTCATAGCGGAGACAATCTATTTATTAGGAATTTATGCGATGACTATGTCATTTGCCTGGAGTTTGCGAAGTTCGGCTTTAACTTGGTAGTTTAAGACCGTTTGAAAGGAAGTTTGACAATAGGTAAAATCAAAAGGTCTATATCCACCGTAATGATTAAAGTTACTTTCTATTCAATTACATTAATAGGGAGTGGTTTACATCCATTAATGAATAGTGCTAAATAGCTTGTCAGACAATTTGAAAATATATTTCGCTTATAATGTACCAGTAAAATATAAATAAAGCAAGACTAATGTTCTATAAAAATTGATTTTAACTAATCTAAAAGTATTGTTCTTGTTGATATTACGTTACTTATAGACTAAATAAAATTTTTATAAAACTAGTTATTTTGAGATGGGCGCATGCGAAATCATCTCGCTAGCTATTTTATATATCTAAAAAAACGATAAAATTATTCGAAAAAAGTCATGTAATAAAACATAACATGCCCATTGCGCAATTTCATTGTTTTAGTGTAATTTAAAAACAGTTATAAAAAAACATGTAAAGAAAAATTACAAATTGGAGTGGTGAACAATGAAGCATCATACAAAAGATGATATTATCCGCATTGTGAAGGAAGAAAATGTGAAATTTATTCGCCTACAATTTACTGATATATTGGGCTCGATAAAAAATGTGGAAATACCGGTGAGTCAATTAGCGAAGGCATTAGACAATAAAGTTATGTTCGACGGCTCCTCGATTGAAGGATTTGTCCGCATTGAAGAATCAGATATGTATTTACGTCCGGACCTAAATACATTTGTTATCTTCCCGTGGACAGCGGAAAGGGGCAAAGTAGCACGCTTGATATGCGATATTGCACGACCAGATGGTACAGCATTTGAAGGTGACCCACGTTCCAACTTGAAGCGCGTATTAAAGGAAATGGAGGATTTAGGCTTTACTTCGTTTAACCTTGGGCCAGAGCCGGAATTTTTCTTATTTAAACTAGATGATAAAGGACATCCAACATTAGAACTAAATGATAGCGGTGGCTATTTCGATTTAGCGCCAACTGACTTAGGCGAGAATTGTCGCCGTGATATTGTACTTGAACTAGAAGGAATGGGTTTTGAAATTGAAGCATCTCATCACGAAGTTGCACCTGGTCAGCACGAAATTGATTTTAAATATGCAAATGCCATTGAAGCTTGTGATAACATTCAAACGTTCAAGCTTGTTGTTAAAACAGTAGCCGCTCAGCACGGTTTGCACGCAACATTTATGCCAAAACCTTTATTCGGTGTAAACGGTTCTGGAATGCATTTCAATCTCTCGCTATTTGAAGGCGATAAAAATGCTTTCTACGATGAACATGCAGATTTGCAATTAAGCGAAACAGCTCGCAGCTTTATGGCAGGAATACTAAAGCATGTTCACGGCTTTACAGCAGTAACCAATCCGTTGGTTAATTCCTACAAACGTTTAGTTCCGGGCTATGAAGCACCGTGCTATGTAGCTTGGTCAGCTCAAAACCGCTCACCACTTATTCGTATTCCAGCAGCACGCGGTCTGTCAACTCGTATCGAATTACGTTCTGTCGATCCAGCGGCCAATCCTTACTTAGCGATGGCAGTCATTTTAGCGGCTGGCCTCGACGGTATTCGCAAAGGCTTAACACCACCGGATGCTGTGGATCGCAATATTTATAAAATGAATCGCACAGAGCGTGAATTAAATGGTATTGATAGTTTACCAGCTTCTTTAGAATTCGCATTAATTGAACTAGAAATGGATCATATCGTACGTGATGCACTAGGAAATCACATTTTTGAAAAATTCACAGAAGCAAAGGAAATTGAATGGAACAAATACCGCACACGCGTCCACAACTGGGAACGTGATGAATATTTGACGATGTATTAGAAAAGAAGTGTTGGGGCTGTAGGGCGCCGACACTTCTTTTTAGTAGATATAGGTATTAGTGGCGATAGCGGAGAGTTTAGTGGTGCAAGCAAGGGTTTTAATGGCGATAGCGGAGAGTTTAGTGGCGTAAGGAAGGGCTTTAGTGGCGATAGCGGAGAGTTTAGTGGCGCAAGCAAGGGTTTTAATGGCGATAGCGGAGAGTTTAGTGGCGCAAGCAAAGGTTTTAATGGCGATAGCCAAGATTTTAAAAATATTGCGTGTTCTGCAACCAACAGTTGAAGAACACGCAGAAAATTTATAGTTCAAAATCTTTAATATTGGCAATGGGATAAAGTACTTGTGCTGGGTTAAATTCTTTTAAAGCCTCGCCAGTGTTAATTTTCTTTACCCAATCATGGTTCGCCAATGCACCTTTGCCTAATGTGACAAGATCAGTAGGACCATTGTCAATCATTTCAGAAGCACGTTCCGGTTGATCTAACTGGCAATTTGCGATAATCGGTAATTGACTATATTTTTTTGCAAGGGCTACAAGAGAATCACTGCCTGTTTCAAATGCGGGCTGCCACGCTTGGTATTCTGTAATATGAATATAATCAGCGCCAGCTTGTCCTAATGATTCAAAGATAATTTGCGCATCTTGTTCTTTTGCAGGCCACTTATAGCTGAAATTATTCACTTTCGCTTGTGAAATTCGAATGCCTACGACAAAGTTTTCACCAACAGCCTTTTTGACATCTTGAATTGCTTCCACTAAAAATCTAACTCTATTTTCTGTCGTGCCACCATATTCATCATGCCGTTCGTTCGTATAGGCTGTGAGAAAAGCATCTAATAAATAACCATTTGCGCCATGCAATTCGACTCCGTCAAAACCAACAGATTTAGCACGTATAGCCGCATCAACAAAACGCTGTTTCACTTCCGCTAGTTCAACTTTAGTTATTTCACGAGGTATCGGGAAGGCTCCTTCACCTAGATAAAAGGTAAGTTGCTCTCCTGTCGGTTGAATAGCAGAAGGAGCAATGCTTTCATTAACAAAACGATTACCTTGGGATAATGGGCCAGCATGTTGTAACTGCATCACAATTTTTGCTCCTGCTGCGTGAACAGCATCCACAACACTTTGCCACGCTTGTGCTTGTTCCTCACAAGCAATACCTGGTTGATATTGGTACGCTTGACTATGTTTTTGATCGATATACGTGCCTTCCGTAATAATTAGGCCAAATTCACCTTCAGCAAAGGAACGATAATAGGCCACCATTTTATCTGTGATCAACCCTTCTTCAGTCGCACTAATCCGCGTCATTGGTGCCAATCCTACTCGGTTTTTAAGGGTCATTCCCGCTATATTAAATGGCTCAAATATTGTATTTGTCAAAATCATTACCTCCTGATCGATAAGTTTGGTATTAGTTTACATCCTCATTTCACTTTAGTAAAATTGATAAAATCGATAAATTAGTTCAATAAAACCGAACGTCAGGAGATTATATGTTATGGAAATTCGGCATCTCATTACATTTAAAACAATTGTAGAAAAAGGAGGGTTTAATAAAACAGCAGAGCATCTTGGTTATGCCCAATCTTCTATTACAACGCATATTAAAGAATTAGAGCAAGACAACAATTTTTGACGTATGCTACAAAAATTATTGAACTTTACAATCAATCATTAAATATTGATAAAGAACCACAAGGCGATTTAACGTTAGGCATTTCCGAGTCATTAACAATATGTCGAGTGCCAGCCATTCTTCTTGATTATAAAATGAAATACCCTAAAGTAAGGCTATTATTAAAATCACTTGAAAATTATGATGTGGCGGCAAGTCTTAAAAATGGGGATATTGATATTGCGTTAATATTGGAGAAAGATGATTGGCAACAAGAAGATCTTTATTCGGAAAAACTCATTCAAGAAAGAATGGTTAAAATAAGCTCCTCCAATAAAATCCTAACAAATACCGCGCTGTTTGCTGAATCCAAGTGCAGTTATAAATCAGTCTTTGATGAATATATTCGCAATCAAGCTATCGATATTAGAGAAAGTTTAGAATTTCAAAGTATAGAAGCAATAAAACATTGCGTCAAAAATGGATTAGGCTTCTCGGTAGTCCCGTACTTTTCAGTGAAGGAAGAATTAGAAGATAAAAAGTTACAAGGGGAATTTGTACCGCAACAACATGCATCCATCTCTACATTTTTAGCGTATCATAAGGATAAATGGCTTTCTCCTGCCATTATTCACATGATCGAACTCATTCAAAAACATGCGAAAAAGTGGGATTATTAAAGGATGTAGTAGCCTCAAGGCGCAAAATGAAAAGACAGAAAACCAGCGTTGTTGTGAGCTGGTTTTCTGTCTTTTTCAATACGTATAAGAGATTACTCTTTTGATTTATCATCCGTTTTATCTTCCATATGATCTTTATGTGTTGAAGGTGCTTCAGTATCTGTCGGTTCCGTCTTATCTTTCGCATTACCACATCCAAATAATAACCCTGTTGTTAGAACTAACGTAAAAGTACCGATGATTAATTTTTTCATCTATTCACCTCATATTGGAATTGTATACGTCTATTTTTGCCCTATTTTTTGACTTTATACATTTGCTTTATTAAATAAAGCTGAGGTACAAACAGTAAGAAAGCTAAATGATATTACTTTATTGGAAAAAGTTGCATTAAGTAACAAGTGTGTATATAATGTGTATATATTATATATACAATTGGGTGAGTGAAGACATTAAAGCAAATTGGTTTTCAATGGCAATGATGAAGTATGAGAGGAGATGTGTTCAAATGTTAGGTACTGAAAAAGTGCGTAAATTTCATCTAGGAAAACGCTGGATGATGACCGTTGTGATATTTTTAATTGTCCAAGTGATTTTTATTGCCATTGATGGCACCTTACTGGAGCCTAATATAAACGATAGTGGCAACTTATTCGGCAGAATAGCAAGGTGGATGCTAGGGTTAAAACTTTTTACAGATTGGATTGCCCCTTATACCTTTCCATTTTTTAATATGGTCACAACAGTATATGTGATTGCAATGCTAATTCAAGCAGTGCATGACATTATACAAAAATGTTTTCAAAATTTGAAGAAGAGGGATTAGCATGCAAATAATTATTTCGAATAGTTCAAAGGAGCCGATTTATGAACAAATTACAAATCAAATTAAATCGTCTATTTTAGCAGGGGAGCTACCGGAGGGGGCAGCCATACCTTCTATGCGTAAACTCGCACAGGATTTACATATTAGTGTTATAACGACTAAACGGGCTTATGAGGAATTAGAGAAAGCAGGCTTTATTTATTCCATTGTAGGAAAGGGTTCTTTTGTCGCAGAGCAAAATCTTGAAGTTATTAGAGAGAAGAAACAAAAGGTCATTGAGGAGCAATTAAGTGCTGTTATAACGAATAGCAAAGAATTAGGGCTGTCACTCGAGGAATTACATCAATTATTAGACATTTTGTATGAGGAGTGAGATGTGTGGAAAATGTTATTGAATTAAAAAATGTAACTAAAAAATTAAAAGGTTTTTCAGTAAAAAATATAGATTTACAGGTGAAGCAAGGGTTTGTAACAGGGTTTATTGGTGCAAATGGTGCTGGTAAGTCTACAACGATAAAGATGATGATGAATTTATTAAAGGCAGATGCAGGGGAAGTAAAGCTTTTCGGATTAGATTACAAAACACATGAGAAAGCCATCAAGGAACGTATTGGTTTTGTATATGATGGTAATGTATTTTTCGAAGGGCTGAACTTAAAAGATATAAAAAACATTGTTGCTCCAGCTTATAAAAATTGGGATGATACACTTTTTTATCAATATATAGAACAATTCGAATTACCGATGAAGAAAGCGATAAAAACTTTCTCAAAAGGAATGCAAATGAAAGCCTCCCTAGCAATAGCATTATCACATCATGCAGAGTTAATTATTATGGATGAGCCAACAGCAGGATTGGATCCTATTTTTAGAAGGGAACTTTTAGATATATTACAAGGGTTAATGCTTGATGGTCATCGTACCATTTTCTTTTCAACGCATATTACAACAGATTTAAATCGCATTGCAGATTATATAGCCTTTATACAAAATGGACACGTAGTATTTAATCAATCTATTCATGATGTAGCTGAAAATTATGCCATAGTTAAAGGTAGGGTGGACCTTTTAGATCGAGATACAGAAAAGGCCTTTGTGCAAATTCATCGAGCATCAACAGGTTTCGAGGCATTAACGGATAATATTGATGCTGTTAAAAATATTTTCGGTGAGTCCGTTATCATGGAAACAGCTTCTCTAGAAGATATTATGTACTACACGAAAGGGAGAGAAAGCTATGTTTAATTTAATTAGGCGTGATGTAATCATTCAAAAAAAGCTACTTTTAACTTTTATTCCTTTTATCGCATTCTTTATTTTTATGGATTCACATCCTGCCCTTATATTTTTAGTAGCAAGTATTTTTATTCCGTTTAATGCTTATGCATATGATGAAAAAGCAGAGACGAATATTTTATTAAATTCTTTACCTTACACACGAAAGGAAATAATCGCTTCACGTTATCTTGGAGCACTTGTTTATATGATTTTATCCATTGGATTGACAAGTTTAGCCTTAATAATCTTCAATAAATCTTTTGCATTGTCGGATATTGCAATTGCTGTAGGGCTCTTCTTATTATTCGTGTCCTTTACTTTTCCGATGTTTTATATATTTAAAACGGGCTATATCTCAGCCGTTATCATGATTAGTTTTATCCTTTTGGCAGGTATAGGACCGGCTATTGTCATTTATTTAGCAGAACATTTAACTGTCATAACTGCTTTTATTATTAATTTATCTATCGCGACTATATATATAGGAGCGGCACTAATTATTATGCTAGGTTTTATCCTTTCTATGAGTATTACCACTGCAATTTATCAACGAAAAGCATTTTAAAAACCAAAACCAAATAGTACGTTGGAAATATCTGAAAACTTTTAAAAAATCAAGGAGGAAAAAATGAATTACATACAAACAATGCGCCAGCTCATTGGCAATGAACTGCTAATGACGGTAGGCTGTGGAATTATAATTGAACATGACAATCAAATTTTATTACAACATCGAACAGATCGAGATGTTTGGGGCATTCCAGGTGGTGTGATGGAGCCTGGGGAGACGTTTCTTGAAGCGGCTATAAGAGAAACGTATGAAGAGACTGGTTTACAAGTTGAACAATTAGCGTTGTTTGGTATTTATTCTGGAGAAGAAGGATTTGCTGCATATTCAAATGGCGACAAAGTGTTCAGCGTTCAAATAATATTCCACTCAAGCAGCTTTACAGGGCAATTAATCCAACGTTCTGAAGAAAGTCATGAACATCGATTTTTTTCACGTGATAATCTTCCACATTTAAACGGACATCAAGCACGATTTATTCACGATTGGGTCAACAAAGTAAGCTTACCGGTGATTAAATAATGTGGTGAAGGGTTAAGGGAATCTAAATAAACAGGATACAACATAGGGGGCGAAGGGGTATGAACAATTGTTTTATTTGCGATAAACACAAGGGGATAATAGAAACTTCAGGAGCAATGATCTACGAAGATGACTATGTTTACGTCGGTCATATTGATAGAAATGGTAAACCAAATTACTTAGGTCATATTATGATTGATTTAAAAAGACATGTGCCAACACTAGCTGATATGACTGTGAATGAAGCAAAGGCATTTGGCGTTACAATGGCTAGAGTGAGCAAGGCGCTAATGGAGTCTGAACATGCTGAGCACGTCTATTCTCTTGTTTCGGGAAACTCAGTGCCACATCTTCATATGCACATTGTCGCTCGTTATCCGAATACACCGAAAGAATACTGGGGACCAATGGAAGTTTATGATTGGACAGATGCGCCGATGGGAGACGAGGATGATGTTCTGGCACTTTGTCGTCGTATCAAAAGTTATTTAGAGAATAACCCATATGAATAATCGTTTTGAGGATTTTAGTTGGGTTGGAAGCCAAGAGGATTTTGTCGATCAGTTAAATATTCAGCAATTTCATCACATGATTGTCGGAAGATATGGTGGCAATTCAAGTGCAGGGCAATCTAAAAATGAAGATGGCTGTTTGGTATGGTGTAATAACGAGGAAGATTGGGAATTTGCTATTATTTTGGATGCACATAATACAGCCGAGAGTGCTGAAATAATAGTAGAGCTTTTCAATGCGGAGAAGATGCAACTTGAAAATTTATTAGCGTCCGCAGTTACGCAACAAATGTTTGGAAAACTTGAAGAAAAAATAGTCTCCATGTTTCAATCTAGCGAGTTCCTTGCTGCTTGCCGAAATGTAACAGGAGAAACAGCCTGTTTAATCGTAGTTAGAAAACATAAATATGTATGGTGGTTTTCAGTGGGGGATTGCATTTTACATTTATTTCACCCAGAACTAGCTGCATTCGGTCAGTATCAGATAAATCAAAGGCAGTTTTATGAATGGATAGGGCAAGTGAATACGTTTGATTTGGCAGTGCCGTGTTATAGTGTTGGGATTAGGGAATTGAGAGAAGGGGAAAACCGCATTTTGCTAACAACTGATGGTCTAATCGAATGTCCGAACGAGCCATACTCGAATCCGATAGACATTTATAATACTGTTACTAACATGAAAGATGAAGAAAGTATTCTTTTTATGTTGAAATCAATTCAAGAAAATGATGTAAGAGATAGTACTACGATTATTTTTTGGACAGTCAATTGCTTGGAGGAAGCCACTCGACCGAGTAATGCGTAAGTAAAGAGCGTTTCTATCTATAGATGAAACGCTCCAGTACACTTTATTGCATAAGTATGTCTTTAATAATATTTGCAAGAATCTCCGCAGTTCTATATTCCTCTTCTAATGTATTTTCTATTCCACCAATTTCTAATAGGACCGCGTTGCCTAAAAGGTCTTGATTATATGTTATTTGACCGATTGGCATATTTTTTACGATAACACCTCTGGATAAGTTAGGATATTTTTCTTCCACTTTAATATGCAGTAGTGTCGCAAATTTGTAGTTTTCTTCAAAGTTTTTACTTGATTTTGATACAGTAAAAGCTACTTTAGAATAATCTGTTCCAGCTAAGTTGATGGTTGTAATATCCCTTTCTGCGGAATCTCTGTGTATATCAAATACCATTTGAATTGTGCTGTGATGTGCTAAAGCTTCTTCCAATGGCTCTCTTGAAATGTCATAGGCTTTATGAAAGTATAGGTTTTTTTCTTTTAAAATTCCCATTATATTCGTTTTATCATGCATAGAGGGAATGTCATTATTATTTAATAATTGGCTTAATCTTTCACCAACGAGTGTAATATTTTGTGTGTCTTGATAAGCTTCCTTAGGGTCTGTCGTTATAGATTGTGAATAAAAGGATTCTAGATTGTGTGTTTGATAAATGTAAACTAACGGGTTTTCAGTCGTTGTTGAAGCGGCGATGTTTTTTTCTTGAGTGGTATTGAAATTTAGTGAATCTTGTTCGGTTTGGAAGAAAAATAATAAAGTAGCGATTGCGCATATAGCCATACTTGTAGAAACCATTGTTAAACGAATAAACTTTCTTTTCCTATCCCTTTTTCTTGCTAATTGTTTAAGTTTAACTGATGTCGAGGAGACAAATTCCTCTCGAGGATTAAGTGGATGCGCTTCTTTCATTAAATTGAATAAATCTTTGTCAGTTTGCATTGCCAATAACCTCCTCTATATTGAAACTTAATTTTTGTTTCAATTCTTTTAAAGCGCGGTGATAATCAACCTTGACCTTTGCTTCACTACATTTTAGAATTTCGGAAGTTTCTTTAATGGAAAATTCATTTATCCCCCTTAGTATGACAACGGCTCTATAGTGGGGTCTTAACTTTGAAATGGCTTGGTGAACCTGCCTCTTTACTTCATTTTGCTCAATGATTTCATTGGGCTCTTTTTGGCTTGATATTATCTGTTTAAAAAAACCATCCGTAAAAAGGGAAGTAAATTTTCTTTTGCGATAATGATCAATAGCAACGTGCTTTGCAATGGAAAATATCCACGTTTTTAAATTTATTAAACTCTTAAGATTCGCTAAATTGTTTAACACACAAATAAACACTTCCTGTGTTAAATCCTCTGCATCGTTTTGATTACCTGAAAAGCAAATTAGAAAACGGTATACATCTAAATAATGCCGATTATAGATTTCATCAATGGTATCCTCTAATTTTTCATTATCAAGCAAATCATTCCCCCCTTATTTTTGTGTACATATATAAATCGTTTGTGATATGGAAAAGGTTACAAGTTTTTTAATACAGCGATATGGACATAGAGGAGTGAGCGGGGGCAATGAGATAGCCAAGTTTAACCCCCATACCTTTTTAAGTTTCTCAGTCATAATTGCGATAATTATACCAAGAAAGGGATAGCGCTTGTAAGAAGGAATGTCCCAAGACGAGCGCCATTTAATCATATCTAGAATAAAAGTTTGCATTAGACAAGCTTTTGTCCTAGATATTTTTTTAGTCCTTAATTATTTGCAAAATTTTGTATAGCAATTGTATAATCATTGTAGAATTGTTGTATAAGTTAAAATCGGATTGCTTATACAACAACTTGACCAACAAAAAATAAAGAGAACTACCTTAATGCATGGGGGAGGGTTTTATAATGAAAAATAAAAAAGAAATCATTATTATCGGAGCTGGCCCAGGAGGCTTAGCATCAGCTATGTTGTTAACTGCCAAGGGCTTTAATGTGAAAGTGTTCGAAAAAAAGAATTATATTGGTGGCAGAACGAGTGAAATTCAACTAGGAGATTATAAGTTTGATATGGGTCCTACTTTTTTAAATATGCTGTATATCGTAGAGGAGATTTTTGAACTTACGGGGCGCAATATACATGACTACATAGAGCTAATTGACTTAAATCCTATGTATGAACTTATTTTTAATGATAAAAAAATTAAGATGACACGTGATAGAGGCGAAATGATTCGTCAAATTAATGAGCTCTTCCCAGGTAATGAAGGAAGCTATGAACGGTACATGATGGAAACTAATCGCAAGTTAGAAAAATTAGCACCCGTTTTACAAACGAGTATGAATCGTTTCACTGATTTACTACAGCCCAAGGTTTTAAAAGCTTTAGGCGAGCTAGAGGTCGGTAAATCTTTAATCGATACATTATCTCGTTATTATAAACAAGAGGAATTACAGCTTGCTTTTACTTTCCAAGCAAAATATTTAGGGATGTCTCCATGGGAAAGTCCTGGTGCTTTTTCTATTCTGTCGTATATTGAGCATGCTTATGGCGTATATCATGTAAAAGGTGGCTTGAACAAGTTAACACAAGCGATGGCTAAAGTTGTGCGTGAAAATGACGGTGAAATTTTTACAGGTCTAGGTGTAGCAAAGTTATGGTTAGACGGACGTAAAGTGAAAGGTGTTATTTTAGAAAATGGGGATAAAATTGCGGCGGATGATGTCATTATTAACGGTGATTTTGCGCATGCAATGACCAACTTAGTGGAACCTGGTGTACTAAAAAAATATTCAAAACAAAAGTTAGAGAAGAAAAAATATTCTTGTTCAACCTTTATGTTATATCTAGGAGTAAATAAAACCTTTGATTTGCCACACCATACAATTTGGTTTGCAGAGGACTATCGACAAAATGTAGAAGATATTACGAATGCCAAAGTGTTATCCGATGATCCATCTATCTATATCCAAAATGCTGTTGTAACAGATCCAACGGTTGCACCGCAAGGGAAATCAACATTGTATGTTTTAGCTCCTGTGCCAAATAATTTCAGTAACATAGATTGGGAGACATGTGAAAAAGACTATCGTGATATGTTAATAGCCATGCTAGAAAAAAAGCTTGGAATTGACAATCTTGAACAATATATTGAAGTCGAAAAAATGATTTCTCCACGAGGGTGGGAAGAAGAGATAGATGTCTATAAAGGAGCGACTTTTAATTTAGGTCATCAGTTAACGCAAATGCTAACATTCCGTCCACATAACCAATTTGAAGAGTTAGCAAACTGCTGGCTAGTAGGTGGGGGTACGCACCCAGGCAGTGGGTTGCCAATCATTTTGGAGTCTGCTCGTATTACGGCAAATGGTATTTTAAGAAAAGAGAAAATGCCGGAATTAACAATTAAGCCATTACCAAAAGTTGAATTATTTGATCCGAAAACGACAACAGGACATGGCAACGGTATAGATGTTGTGCAAATTTAATAACCTTAGTCTATCAATCTAGTTTTCCACTTTAATTGCACTGAAGCTGTAAATCAAAATTAATAAAGGTGGTGTAGCACAACTTTATGAGGTGGCAGCATTCCATTTTTTATTTTTTTCTTACTTGGTATAGCTTCGGTGTTATTTTAGTAGGGTTTAATCTATTGCCAACATGGCTCGAGTGGGCGAATAGTGTATTTATTATTACGGCTGGTGTGCTTGGCATCATTTATTTTGTCAGGGGATATGGGAGCTGGCAAGGTATCGCGATGAGTGCCCTTATTTTTATCGCAACGTTTATTGTGGAATATTTAGGATCGACCCATTCTGTGTTCTTTGGTTCTTATGAGTACACGCAATATTTTGCACCTAATTTGTTTGGTGTACCTGTTGCCATCGGTTTCGCTTGGATTATGGTCCTTGCGACTTCCGATGCGATTGCACGTGCGTTACCGCTTGCTAATCGTTGGATACGCTTTGTCATTGCTGGTCTATTAGCAGTAGTATTCGATTTAGTGCTGGATCCTGTCTCTTTTAAAGTTAAAAATTATTGGATTTGGGAACAGGGAGGCTATTATTACGACATTCCATTTTCTAACTTCCTTGATTGGTTTTTAACTGCTTTTGTTTTACATCTCATTATTGGGCTACTTTTTAAAAAGCGACATGCAGATAGACTGTGGCACCAAAGAATGGTCCTTTTATATAGCTTAATGATTGGCATGTTTGCATTTATCGCCTTATTACATGCACTGTATTTAGCTGCTATTATTCCAATAATCGTGGTAGCTATAGTACTTTTATTTATGAAGCGAGATGACATTGATGGATAGTGCCATAAGTGAAATTTTCCTTCTCAAGTAGACAGGATTTCTGCACTTCTTATAGAAGAGTTAGTGTAGAAAGGTGAGATGAGCTTGAGCCAAATAAAAATTTATGGTGTAAAGGAAAGGTTAAATCCTATTAAGGCAACATTATCAGATATTATTCACTCTTGTATGAAAGAGGTACTTGGACTACCTGAGGATAAAAAATTCCATCGCTTTTTCCCGATGGATAAAGAGGATTTTTACTATCCGAGTGATAGAACAGCATCTTATACGATACTTGAGATTAGTATGTTTGAAGGACGAACGGTCACAACGAAAAAGCAACTACTTACATTGTTATTTGACAAGATTCATAGTCAACTGGAGATAGCCCCTCAAGATATTGAAATTACAATTTTTGAAACGCCCAAGCATCATTGGGGAATACGAGGATTACCGGGGGATGAGTTAGCATTAAACTATAAAATAAATGTTTGAGGGGAACAGCAAAAAGTGTTAGATTGACCAAACTCAATCTAACACTTTTGCATGTTCTAGCTAGTTTTCTATAATTTAATTGTCCAACCGAATGCATCTTCAAGCGTACCATTTTGGATGCCTGTTAATGTATCATAAAGCATTTGTGAAATCTCACCAATCTCACCGTTATTAATGACAATCTTTTCATCTTGCCATTTTAATTCCCCAACAGGCGAAATAACTGCTGCTGTGCCTGTACCAAATGCTTCTTCCAACGTACCGTTATGATAAGCCTCTACCACTTCGTCGATTGAAATGCGACGTTCTTCGACTGGAATGTTTTTCGATTTTAAGACATGAAGCATAGAATCACGTGTAATCCCAGGCAAAATGCTGCCATTTAATGCAGGCGTAATCACTGTACCATTTATTTTAAAGAAAATATTCATGCTTCCTACTTCTTCAATATAACGATGTTCCTTGCCATCAAGCCATAAAGTTTGTGAATAACCTTCCTTATGGGCAATTTCCTGTCCTTTTAGGGCACTCGCATAGTTACCAGCCGTTTTCGCCTCGCCAGTTCCTCCAGCGACAGCTCGAACAAAGTGCTGTTCTACCATTATTTTTACTGGGTTAATACCTTCTTTGTAGTACGAACCAGATGGAGACATAATAATGATAAATTTGTAAGTATTAGAAGGGTGGACACCTAAGTGTGGCTCAGTCGCAATAATAAATGGACGAATATAAAGAGATGTTCCTGGTGCTGTAGGAACCCATTCACGATCCAATGTTACTAATTGCTTTAACGCTTCTAATGCCAGTTCTTCATCAATTGCTGGAATGACGATACGCTCGTTTGATTGATTTAAACGGTTGAAGTTACGGTCAGGACGGAATAATAGCACGCCATTATCCACTGTTGCATACGCTTTTAATCCTTCAAAGACAGCTTGTCCATAATGGAATACCATTGCCGAAGGATCGATAGAAAGCGGCTGATATGGGATAATACGTGGATCATGCCAGCCCATTCCTTCTGTGTAATCGACTATAAACATATGATCTGTAAAAAATTGTCCAAAACCTAATTGGTCTACTGCTGGTTTTTCTTTTGGGTTTGTTGTGATTTCTTTTTTTATTTCTAACATCGTCATATCCTCCGAGTATTGTGTCATTAGATGAAATATCTATAATAGTTAATAATACTGTTTATTTTAAATTAATTAAATACTAAGAATCTACTAATAATTAATAAAATTGCTGATTTGTTCATTATAAGCAGAAAATATATAGTAGACTATGCATACAACTGCCCTGACCAGTCCAAAGATAGCATAAAAAGACAGGATGAAAAAATCTAAGTACGATAACCTAAAAATAAGGAGTGAGGGCATTTGAGTTGGATAGAGTCGATTCAAAAGGCAATAAATTATATCGAAGCGCATTTGCAAGAATCCATTACAATGGAGCAAATCGCACAAGAAGTGAACGTCTCCGTTTTTCATTTTCAACGAACATTTTCGATTTTAACAGATATGTCCATTGCAGACTATATTAGACGAAGAAGATTGACTTTAGCAGCACAAGAATTAATTAATACAGATATTAAAATAATCGACCTCGCCTACAAGTATGGCTATGACTCTCCTGAAGCATTTACAAAAGCATTTCGTAAGCAACATCATGTAACGCCAAGTGACGCACGTAAACAGCAAGGACCATTACAATCATATAACCGCCTCGTAATCCAGGTGAGTCTGAAAGGAGCAGAACCAATGAAGTATAATATTGTAGAAAAAGATAAGTTTCAAGTTGTAGGCGTAAAAAGGACGTATAATTGCCAAAAAGGCGAGAATTTGCAAGGTATACCGCTATTTTGGGATGAAGTAAATCGTCAAGGAATGGACGAGCAATTATTTGCTTTAAATAACGGACAAATTAAAGGGGTACTTGGTGTTTGTGTTCCAGATGAAAACTATAAAGAAAATAGTTTAATCGATTATTGGATTGGCACAGATCACGTAGGGGAAGTACCTGAAAATTTGCAATCGATAGAAGTACCAGCGTCCAAATGGGTCGTGTTTGAAGTCCATGGCCCAATGCCGCATGCTATGCAAAATGCGTGGAAGCAAATTTTCTCTGAATGGTTTCCTTCTAATCCGTACGAACCTGCAGGAACCGCTGAATTAGAAGTTTATACAGACGAAGACCCTAAAAGTGAAGATTTATACTCAGAAATTTGGATACCGATTAAATAAAGATGGTGCCAAAGATGGTGCCAGGCACTCAAACAATTTACACACAATTTAGCGCCAACAATAACTGCAAAAGCCAAGAATGGACAATCAGTCTCATTCTTGGCTTTTAGTGATTAAAAAAAGTTATGACGCAATGCAAATACTTTATAAAACAATCTCGCATCCTTGGCCATTTTGCTGTCGGCGTTCATTTGCGGCAATAAACACTTTTGAAACAAATCATCGCAGTATTTTGATCTTCCGTATTTCGCATTACATTCGTCATGCCTTTTGCAGCAAGAATCAACAGCATTTGTTGGTGCACCAGGTCCTGAACATCCGGGACCACAATACCGATAGCCAGGATAACAAAATCCGAATCTTCTATTCCTGTTCATGATAAGTACCCTCTTTTCAAAAATAGTCTCCACACTATAAATTATGTCGATTGAACTTTTGATAAGGGATGAAAAACTACTAAAAGCTTAAAAAATCTCTCTAGTATAGAAGCAAAGTTTCTCCATCATTAGGCATTGTTACAGCATGTTCTAGTTGTTGTTCCTTAAGATAACTTGTTAGTTGAGCTCTACTTAATTTGCAATGATTAATCGTTTCTAGATGAACGACAACGAGCTTCGTCCTTGGAGATACATGGGCAATACGTGCAATATCTTCACGCTGCATTGTAATAACCGTTCCCCACAGCATCTCAGCCTCTGCTACATTTAAAATGGCCACCTCTGGCATCAACTCTCGAAATGCCTGGGCAATGGTCGGTGTAAAAATACAATCACTAAGTATAAAAATAGAACCTTCTGTCGCTGTATGTAAGAAAAAGCTTGAAACGGGTCCTAGCAGCTTACCGGTAAGACCAGGAGCGTGTGACCCTTGTATTCGCTTTATTTGAATGCCTTGCCATTCATAACAATCTTCTACTGATATCACATTGATAAAACCAGCAGATTGTACTGCTCTGGCATCTCGCGGCTGACAAAAGACAGGTATGTCTTTATTAAGGACGGCTATCGCTTTTTTATCCCAGTGGTCAAAATGCCGATGCGTAAGTAGTATAGCATCGATATTTTCAAAACTGTTTAATGCAACAGGCAATGGTGTTAATGGATTTTTACGATAGTTCCTAGTAAAAGGTACAGGCGCAAGTTTGCCGACATCACTTAACATGGGATCAATTAATAACCGTTTTTGATTAAACGTTAAAATGGATGTGGCATGTCTTATATGGTGTAACGAAATGGACATGATAGAACTCCTGTTTTTAAGTATTGTAAATAAATACATATTTTATTTATTCTATCATAATTATTACATTTTTTAGTTGTGATAGATATCTTAGGAAAAAGAATTTGTTTAATCGCCAATATAATACTTCAGTTAAGGTTTTTGTAAGCTAATCAAAAAACTGCTGTAAGGTTGCGTAGCTATAATAACGAAGGAGAAAAAAATAAGGTAATGACAAAAAGGAGTTTTAAAGTATGCATCCATCTATTAAGCAAAAAGAAAGGATTGTTTCTTTAGATATCATTCGCGGTTTAGCACTATTTGGTATTTTATTTATTAATGTAGGTGCTTATCAAGTAGTAGTAGAAGGAGGACCCTCGCCGGTCTTTAATAATTTCAATAGCACAATAGATACGTTAATCGATATATTTGTCGAGAAGAAATTCTTTTCTATTTTTTCATTTCTCTTTGGTGTAGGTTTTTATATATTTACTTCTCGTGCTGAAGCTCGGGGTGATAAACCTAGATGGCGCTTTGCAAGGCGTTTACTATCAATATTAATTATTGGTATTGTCCATCTGTTTTTCTTCTGGGGTTCGATTTTATTTGTATATGCAGTCATAGGTTTTTTCCTACTACCGTTTTATCATGCGACAGTTTCTACAATTAGTAAGTGGCTTTTTGCTATTATAACCGTTTATATTGTAAGCATATTAGGGCAAATATTTTTACCAGACTTGGGTATCGTCTCCACTGTTTTTAATTTATTAGGGAATGATGCACTAACTGTTTTTATTATGTTTTTAACCGGTTTTCTCGTAGCGAAAGCGGACTGGATAAGAAATATCGGGCAGCACGCCCAACAAATAAAATGGGTATTGTATGGTACATGTCCTCCGTTTGTAGCTATATCTTGTTGGATTTGGTTTGCATCTCAACATCAGGACCCTAAATTACAGTTAATACTTGGTTTAGGTGTCATCCCGACTACTTATTTTTATTTAGCTTGTTTATTTATTGTTTTGGAGCATGCGACAATCGTAAAAATACTGAAACCTATTGGTCGTGTCGGACAAATGGCCTTTACAAATTATTTAGCTCAAAGTTTTATAGGGTTAGAAATTATATCGCTAATGGGGCTAGAGGTGCTTTCGACTTCCAATATTGTCATGATTGCCATAATGATTTTTATCATTCAAATCATCTTTAGTGTTATCTGGTTTAAGTTCTTTCAAATAGGGCCATTGGAACAAGTGTGGCGCTGGATGACTTATGGGAGAAAAGTAAAGACAAAATAATGCAGGCGTCAGAGAGTTATTACTCTGACGTTTTTTTAATTCGATTATTATTGTGCTATTATTTATAGTATAAATTTGTAAATACAATGAAACTAAATAACAGGTCATCCGTAAAAAAGGTAACAAGTTGAAGGAGCGTACAAATATGGCGAAACAAATGAAAAAATATATGGCGGTGACCACAGCATCTCTAATGGTCATGCAATTAGCGGCATGTGGTAATAGTGACTCACAGGCAATTGAGGAGACGAATGACCCGGTCGATACAACGACTACGTCAGGAAATAATCATCAAGCTACTAATGATGAGGATTTACTCAATGTACATAATAGTGAAATGGCGGATGCTTGTGAAGAATGGCAAGAAAGCGAAGATGGTTCGTTTGAATGTTTAGATGAAGATTCACCGTATTATGCCCAACATTTCTTTAATGGTTTAATGTATGCCACTGCTGGTGCCATGATTGGCAGCGCCATTTATAAAAGCAAAAATTTAAAAAATGGAACGGAAAGAGACAAAGACAGTAGCAGTGCGGCAGGAGCAGCATCGACTACTACGAATAGATCAAATGGCATGACGACAGGCGGGTCAACTTCATCTTCAACTGGCGCATCATCAAGTGGTGGAAACATAGATTTGAATAAATCCACATCGAATAGTTCAACATCCAATAGTATTAATTCGAACGCTTCAACGACTAGTGGAGCGAATGCAAACTCTAGTAACACGAATTCCTATACGAGCGGGCAGCGTTCTTATTCAAATGGCTCTAGCTCATCTTCTAGTGATACTTCTAATTCGTATTCAAGCTCTACATCGAACACCGGTAAATCAGGTTTCGGCTCTGGAGGTGCATCAAGAGGAGGCTCTTCGTCGTCCTAATCGATTGGAAAAGGAGGAAATCCGATGGAACACGATACAGTTAATATGCAGCGGCAAAAATTCTATTCGCAATTTCCTCATTTTTTTTATGATGTTGAAAATCTAGCGTACGCCTTATACGATGTGAAAGAACTGCCGAAGGAGAAAATTGACGAGCTTTATTACGCCTCAAATATCCTGTGGCAAATCTTTTTAAAAGTTGGCAAACAATTTAAGCACTTAACTGAGCAACAGCTTTGTGCGCTCGGTATACGTGCAGAAATGGTGCCTTATATTCACTTGGACTATTTACAGCAACAGTCTATCCTTGCTCGTTTTGATTTTATTTGTACGGAAGATGGCCACATTAAATGTCTCGAATTAAATGGAGAAACGCCATTTCTAGTGCAAGAAACATTTGAGATGAATGAACAGCTTTGTCAGCATTTTCACTTCGAAAATCCCAATGATGTGACAGCACTACAAAAAACGTTATCTGGAGCGCTTTTTGCCGCGATGCACTATTTACATGATGTGAAAAAGCCTAAAATTGTCATTACGGGGAAAACGGCTGAAGCTGACTTTGAGGAATATTGTCAGGTACATTTTTTGAAAAGATGTGTGCCATTCGATATTGAATACGTACCGATTGACAAGCTTCTTATTTTTCCTAACGATACACATGAAGTAACGAGAGGGCTCTACACACCATCAATGGAGAAAATCGATATTTTGTATCGACCCGCCCATCCAGTAGAGTTTTTAATTGATGATGTTGCATCCGATGGCGAAAGAATTGGACTGCAACTTTTGGAGCTTGTGAAAGATCGCAAGCTTGCGATTATAAATCCACCAGCTGCCTATGTCCTGCAATCTAAAATTTTGTTATGGCTTATTTGGGAGCGGAAAAACGATCCACTGTTATTTAATGCGGAGGAGCGAGCAGCAATTAATAAGTACATGTTACCGACGTATTTATCTGCACAGTCCTTTATAGCACAGGGAATACCCTATGTGAAAAAACCTGTTTATTCTCGTGAAGGTAATACGGTGGAAATTTATGCAGGTGACGGTTCGAAAACAAATGCATCTGCGAATACACACTATGATGATAATTTGTTTATTTACCAGCAATACGTGGAAATGCCATCCATCGATATTCAACTGGCGGATGGCTTGCATATAAAAAAATGGCTAATTGGCTCTTTTATTGCTGATAATCGGGCATGTGGACTGTCTTGCCGTGTGGGCAATCAAATTACAGAATGGGATTCCCATTGGCTCGCTGTAGGTACTAAAGCTAGCCTGTAAAGTAAAAATCCACTTCGCTTTCCGCAATCGCAGGAGGCGAAGTGGATTTTTTAAGTTAGTCGTTCCAGCCTTTACAAACATCAATCCATTCCTGATAAGGTGTATACGCTTCTAGCTCTTGGATACTTAGTTCAATCGCAGAGTTACTGCTACCACATGCCGGGAAAACAGTTGCAAATCGTTTGAGCGATTCATCTAGATAAACAGCAACCCCTTCATTAATCCCAAATGGGCAAACACCCCCGATATCATGTCCAATGCGATCATTTACTTCTTCCTTCGCGAGCATTTTAGCCTTCACACCAAAAATGGCCTTGTATTTGGCGTTGTCTATTTTGGCATCGCCCGCAGCTACAATTAAAATAGCCCCATCATTCACAAGAAACGATAGTGTTTTAGCGATGCGCTCCGGTTCACAGCCCAGTGCCTGTGCGGCCATTTCAACCGTTGCGGAACTTTCATTCAATTCTTGTATTTTATGCTGGATATTCCATTGTGCAAAATGCTCACGTACCTTTTCTATTGCCATATGTAAATTCCTCCTTGCAGTTTATATTTATTTTAACATAATTTTCAGAAAATATTTTGTTAATTGCAAATAGGAAGTGAAAACAACTTTATTTGCTTTTGTATAAAGTGTAATATAAGGAAAAAAAGGAGGAATATACATGAATTACAATCCTATTAATTTAAGCGAAAAGCTATCGAAGTTTAACCAGCATTGGTCTCCTAAAGTCATTGCTGAAATGAATGACTATCAGTTTAAGTTAGTTAAAATTCAAGGGGATTTTGTATGGCACCAACATCAGGAGACAGATGAAGTATTTATCGTACTGGATGGAGAAATGATAATTGCCTTCCGAGATGGTGAGGTTAAACTATCAGCAGGCGAAATGTATGTTATACCAAAAGGTGTGGAGCACAAGCCTTATGCAGAAAAAGAATGCAAAATAATGCTTGTAGAACCGAGAGGTGTTGTCAATACAGGTGAAATACAGAACGACAGGACGGCTGAAAATGATGTTTGGATTTAAAGAAAATAAGATTGCAAGCAGTTCGCCATTAAACCTTGGATCAATCGCCACTAAATCAGTATGAATCGCCGATAGAAGGTCGTGAATCGCTGATAGAACCCATGAAATCGCCGGTAAAACCCTGCGAATCGCCGATAGAACATATAGAATCGCTAGTAACTATGGATGAATAATCGAATCTATAAAGAGGAGTGATCAAATGGATAGTAATTTTAACATTAGAAAAGCCGATGTCACAGATGCGAAAGCAATAGCGAAAGTACATGTCGACAGTTGGAGAACAACATATGCCAACATTGTGCCGGATGATTATTTATCCAATTTATCGTATGAAAGTCGTGAACAGAATTGGCAAAAAGCCATTCCAAATGGTGGGGTATTTGTTGCTGAAAATAATGCAGGAAACATTGTTGGTTTCGCATCTGGCGGCAAAGAAAGAAGTGGAAAATATAGTGGTTTTGAAGGTGAATTATATGCCATTTATCTTTTAAAAGAATACCAAGGGAAAGGGATTGGTAGAGCACTTGTGACAGCTATCGTGGAAGAAATAAAGAGGAAGGGATGGACTTCCGTGCTCATTTTAGTGCTGAAAGACAATAATGCTTGTCAATTTTATGAAACACTCGGCGCCAAAAAGCTCGACACTGTTGACATTCACATTGCAGGGAAAAAACTTGCTGAAATTGTGTATGGTTTGGAAGACATTTGATATATAAATACCAGCACTTTTTGAGAAATATATGTAAAATATGGTAAAATATATTTGCGTTCAAATTTTTGAAAAGGATGGGGTTTTATTGAAGAACTTTCTGAAAATATGTATGTTAATCAGCGCCATGCTAATGCTTGCTTCCTGTACACAGACAGAAGAGTCTCATGAAAAACAAGAAACTGAAAATATCGTTACATCATTCGAGCATCCAGAAACAAAGCAAAAATATAAAATAGTCAATGCCTATAAGCTTTATGACAATTATCAAGAGCAAGTTGAAAGTAACCCAAATCAATCAAAACGAGAAATTTATAAAGAAGAAGTTATTGAACCAATCTTTAGTGATTGTTTTGAAAATGGCGAATATATACATATGGCGCATTATGCACTAAAAGTAGCGCCCGAACAATTAACTGAAAATCAATTATTAAGTAAAAAAATTGATAGGGAAGAAACAGAAAAGCTAATTAAAGAAGCGCTTTTCAAATCGTCAGACCTTATTCCGTCCGAAAAAGAAACGACTGTATGTGTTCTTCCGGCTACTAATGTAAACGCTGATATGGTAACAGTTGGAGCAGGGAAAATAATCGTTCTATACAATAAATATTACACAGAAGATTTTTTAAGGTTTACTATAGCTCACGAATATCATCATAGTATTTGGGCTGAGAAGTATGTAAGTAGAGCTAACGATTTTAAAGTTTTAGATTACATAGTTTTTGAAGGAAAGGCCATGATGTTTAGTAAATTAGTTTATCCTGATTATTATGATAAAACAATCTACTCTTCATACGACAGAGAAAATTGGTCAAAAGTAGTAGGAGATTTAGATAGTACTAGCTTTAAGCGGTCACAACAAATTATTTTGGGAGGGGTTGATTTGCCAAATAGATATGGTTATGGTGAGGGCTATAAAATGGTGAAATCCTATCTCGATTTACACCCAAATGTAACGCCGGAGGAATGGACTGCTCTAAGTGCAAAAGAAATTTTTGAAGGCGGCAATTACCTCGACCATTATCAATAACGGATGGACTTGGAAGCGTGGCAACAGTGGAGAGACTTCCTTTAACGACCGTTGTGTTGTTCTAACAGTTCTTTTTATTAAATAAGGCTAGATTAAATTGGTATTATTTGTAACGAAATAATGTCTTAATCGTCTAATTATAATAAAAGCTCTTTTAGTAAGGGGTGTTATGCTTGAGATATACAGTATTGCTTTCTGCTTTTGTAGTCATTTTACTTATTCCATGCAAAGCAATGGCAACAAGTTGGGCATATCCTTTCGTTGTTTGGGATGATTATATTTATGTGATAAGCGATGAGTATGTAGAAAATATTGCAAAAGAGATTGGGCAAGTCACGAAGTATTCCGATATGGAACAATATGAAGGGAATTTTTCAAATATTTATCCAAAAGGGACGAAATATTATGCTATTAAAGGTGTAGGTATTGATACTGCCATTGCCATTGACTTAGGCAATGGTCATTATATAAAAGCTAATAGAGAAGGCGAGTATGCATATCAAAAAAGCTATATCCAATATGTCTATAACGGTTTAGGAATTTTTGCAATATTAATTGTTGGATTTATTATCTTTAGTTTAAAAAGCAATCCAAAAAATGTTTAACAAGTACGGAGGCATAAGAATGAAAATGAAATTATTATTTACAAGTCTATTAATACTTGTATTGCTATCAGGATGTGTAAATGAAAAAACGTTCACAACAAACGATATAGAAAAAATAAAGTTAACGTTAAAGAAAACAGAAACGTTCGAAAATGGCATATCCTATACTATACAATTAAAAAATGATAGTGATTTAGTCATTAAGCAAAATAACGTTTTTGTTTCTTACCCTATCAAACAAGGGGAAAGTGGTTTAAAGGGTAATCAATACACAGTGGAAGCGGAAGGCAATAAATTAGATATACAGCCAGGAGAAAAAATTACACTTCATGTTTTCATGCCGTTTGAAGGAATGGGAGATCAATCTTTGTTAGGCATTGATAATCCTGATATCCAACTAAAAGGTTACATAGAGACTGTTGATAATGAACATCAATTTAGTACTGGTGGTAGTTTAATTAAAGATGAAGGCTAAGTCGCATGTCATTAACTATTAGCTGAGGAGGTAGAGTATGGAGGACAAAGAATTTTTTGCTTATCATCTTGTAACGAGAAATAAAATGTACATAGGGCAAATAATTAACTTTGAACATTCCCAGAAAAACACCTTATATAGCTTCTTTTTTGATAATGAACAAGTAAATACTAAAGGTGAAGATTGTATTCAAATTATCAATGCTCAAAAAATGAAGGATGGCTTGCACCTTAGTAAAGAGAATGCGGAAGTAACTTTTAAATATGTAGAACAAACAATCAGAGCTATTAGAGAAGTAATAGTAGAAATGGTTAGACTACAAGATTTCCCTAAATTTCCTTCAAGATTGTCTTGCTTATACGCTACAAAAAGCTATGAGGATGTATTGAAATGGAAAGAAATATTTGATTTATACAATCGCAATGTTTTGCAGATTGTTAAACTTCGAGTTAACGGTAATTATTTTGAAGGAAATGCAAATCTTTTACCGAAGGAGGATGGCGCTCCTTTTTCTCGAAAAATTGAACAAGCTAAGGATTATTGGAAAAGTGATAGTAAAAGTGAGCTTACTGAACTTTTGATAAACGGAAAAATAGAAGTAGTAGAAATTATGGAGGATTTCGTAACGAATATTGAGGATTAAAACGAGGAGATGGAATAATGGAAAATTTTATTTATCATATGGTTCCACAAGAGATGATCGGAAATAAGCTTCTTCCGTTGAATTCTTTAAAGCAGGCGTATCCTCATTTATACGACAGGTACACGAATAAGTATTTTAATGACCCCGAAAGAACAAAACTTCTTCAAAGACAAGTTCCAAAATTAAATTGCTTATGGAATGATGTGCTTCATTTTTTACCTTTACATCCGTATTTCATTTATAAGGCAATCACAAGTTTAGGTATAGAAACGAAAGCAGATGTATCATTTTATAAAATCCCGATACAAAATATAAAAAATAATCATAATGCTATGTATCTTTATTCAAAAGAAAATTATAGAGGGCCTGCCAAAGATATAAATGATGTTGAAATTAGGACAATTGAGATGGGCGAATATAAAGAAATGACAGAAATTCCTCTAGCAACAATTGAATACTATACGATGGAAAAGGAAAAGGGCAAGGAGTTTGGTCTGTTCCCATTTATCCCACATCTATTAAGCCGTGGAGAGGTTGCTGTAAATAGTGTAGAGATTATTCAGTGGAGTAAACCATAATCGAAACATTATTGAAATTGCGCGTGAACTAATGGGGAGATATTTAATTAGGCTAGGCAATGAGGTGCAATATGAAAATACAATTTTATCATTTAGGAATTTTAAATGAAGCAAAATTAACATTTGCAGTAGCTAGCGCTATTTATAAAGGGAAGTGGGTCTATGTAAGGCATAAGGAACGAAATACTTGGGAAATTCCTGGTGGACATAGAGAGCATGGAGAAAGTATTATGGCAACCGCAGAAAGGGAGCTATTTGAAGAAACTGGCTGTACAATGGCTGATATCGTTCCAATCTGCGACTATTCAATGGATGATTCAGTTCGTAAGATTTTTGGAAGATTATATCTTGCGAATATAAAGAAAATGGGGCAATTGCCAAAATCAGAAATTGAAGAAGTAAGTCTGTTCGATCAACTTCCCGATCAATTAACGTATATTGAGAGTCAACCAAAGATATATGAAAAGACACTTATTTTTATTAAACAATATAAAGGTACTTCTTTAAAATAACAGCTTTACTTGTAAACCTGACTATTAAATAGCTACCATTCAATGGAATTATAAATCACCAATATACGTATAAAAATGTTATAATTTACTAGTAATTTCGCTATATTTTTTAGTAGGAAAGGAACTAGCAACATGAATATTGAGATTACGCGCTATCGGGTTAAGCAAGGGAAAACAGCGAAGGTAAATGAATGGTTGGCTTTTTTGAAAGACAATATGGAAGATGTACTCGTTACGCTTGAAAGTGAGAAAATGTACGTTGAAACCATTTTCCGTGAAGTTTTAAATGGAGAAGAATATTTATATTGGTATGTTGTGCAAGGAACAGGTGGAATCGATGCCGACGATTCACAACATTGGATTGATAAAAAACATATTGAATATTGGGATGAATGTATCGATGAAACCTTTAGACCTGTCGAGTTACGAACTGAAGTCGTCATGATTCCTGAAAAAGTCCGAAACTCGATGCAGTAAGCGTTTTGGATTGTGACCTTGTGCTTTACTTCGCTATGGAGTAAAGCCTTTTTTTATTGGGTGAAATCTTTCATCGATGTGTTGATTTGAAGAGTTACGCTAGGAAAAAATAACTACATTACCCACGGAACTTTAAGTTAAGATGAATAATAAAAATATTGTGATGATTGCATGAATTCGTTATAGTTACAATGTCTAGTTACATTGGAGGTGAGCGTATGTTTGATTTTATTTCTTTAGATTATAGCCATTTTGTCGCTTTTTTAGTGGCTACTTTTATTATTGCAATTGTTCCAGGGCCAGATATGGCATTTATCGTTAGTCGTAGTGTGTCGGAAGGTAAAACGGCAGGCATCGCGACAGCAATTGGTATGCAAGTGGGGGTAATGTTTCATATTCTACTTGCTGCCTTTGGATTATCGGCTATCTTGCTGAAATCTGCTCTTGTTTTTCAAATCATAAAGTACATAGGTGCTGCCTATTTAATTTATTTAGGTATTCAGACGATACGAGATAAAAAAGGGATCAACATTACAATTCAAGAATCGCAAGGGGGGATTCGCAAAGCGTTTTGGCAAGGCGCCATTACGGATATTTTTAATCCGAAAGTCGCGTTGTTTTTCCTGACATTTCTCCCGCAATTTATTTCTCCCGCCATGGGGAATACGTTTTTGCAATTCATCGTCCTCGGCGTAATTTTTGGATGTCTAACTTTAGTCGTTGATGTTAGCTACTCCATTATAGCCAGTTCCATTCGAAATGTTTTAGTGAAAAATAAAACCGCTATGTACTGGCAGAAAATAGTGAGTGGATTTACTTTAATCGGCTTAGGTACTTTATTAGCATTTGAAAAAAGAAGTTAAAGGATGACTAAAGAGAGGTTTTAAAAATTGATGAAAATAGTACCCCCTAAACCTTTTTTTCATAAAGGTGGAGAGCAAGCTGTTTTACTATTGCATTCTTTCACAAGCAATACCATTGATATGAAAAAGCTAGGAAAATATTTGCAACAGCACAATTATACTTGCTATGCCCCTTTATATAGAGGGCATGGTTTAACAGCGGAAGAACTGCTTACATTTAGACCAACAGATTGGTGGCAAGATGTACTGGACGGTTATCAGCTTTTAAAGGATGAAGGCTATGAAAAAATAGCGGTAATTGGTCTTTCGCTCGGTGGGGTGTTTGCCCTAAAAGCTGCACAAGAGTTGAAGGTAAGCGGGGTGGTGACAATGTCTGTGCCAATACATAGAGAAGCTTCTTTTCTCCAAAAGCGCGTTTTTCATTATGCAAAAAGTTTTAAACAACTGGAAGGAAAAAATGAAGAGCAAATCCATCATGAATTCATCCAACTTCAACAAATGTCTATCCATTCGTTAGTTGAGTTCCAACACCTTATTCAAAAAACGATGGATCAATTAGCGCGTATAACGTCACCAATCAGTATATTATATGGTGCATTAGATGAGCCGCTGTACAAAGAAAGTGCAGCGGTCATTTATCAAAGCGTTGGCTCACAGCAAAAAAAAGTGAAAGGGTATCCGAACTCTAAGCATTTAATGACATTGGGGCCAGATAAAAACGATGTGAATAAAGATATACTTGCATTTTTAAACGATTTACATTGGTAATTTTCAATTCGTAATGGCTTGTAATACAAAAACAGTGGGAACATAACTACTTCCAACTGTATATGCCATTTACTGTTCCGAAAATTTGCGTGATTTTATTTCGCTAACAAATGTTGAGGCTAAAAGTAATGCACCACCGAGCATTTGAAGCATCGTCATGTGCTCTTGCAAAATAAGGGCCGAAATTAATATCGCGACAAATGGATCAACATAACTTAACATCGCAATACTTTGCCCCTTTAGATTCTCCATACCCGAAAAGAATAACCAAAATCCAATCCCTGTATTAAAAATCCCTAAAATAAAAATAAAAGGGATAGACGAACTCGTGACATGAAATATACCAAATCCACAAGTTAAGAAAACATACGGCATAAGCAATAAAGCGGTGATACCAAGCTGGAAAATTGTCAGCTCTAGTTTTTCTATAGCTTTAATAAATTTATTTAATAGCAATAATGCGGCGTAAAATGCTGCAGCAATTAAGCCATAAAAAAGGCCGAGCAGGTCATCTGTTTTAGAGGCACTCATACCGTCACCGACGATGAAAACTAAACCGATTACGGCGACTGTCACACAAGCCATTTTTCTAATGGACAATGGTTCCTTCAGCACAAAGGGAGAAAGCAACATAACAAACACTGGTGCAAAGTAATAGCCGAGTGTTGCGTTAGCAATGCTTGTATGGTCGTAGGATTGGTAAAGGAAAACCCAATTTCCTGCTAATGCAATACTGGAAAAAATTAAAATGGAAGCATTCGACTTTATTAAATGCCATGAAAATTTTTTCTTCATTATAAAGAAAAGGATAGATAAAAATAAGCAACCTATCAAACTGCTTAGTAAAGCTCTTTCGCTCGAAGTTAGATCAATATTTCGCACAACTAAACCGATTGTACCGAAAATGACCATAGATACAATAAACTGAATGTTAGATTTCATTGTTTACTCCTTCGAATCTGCGAAACAGCTTATATCTCGCAGATTCTTAATCTGTTTTGTCTATAAGCATGTTGAGTAATGCCTGTTCAGCTGGAGTAAACGGTGGTGGCGGTGAAGTTGAAAATGGCCTCCATGTGCAGATATTTGTTTTAGTTAATGACATAAAAAATCCCTCCTGTTGATAAAATACCAATTACCTCATTATACCAAATCTATGCTAAAACATATGGATACATGTTGCTCGGCTTACTTTAGAGGAAGGAATTCAGCTATTTACATAGAAGTTAATAAAATACAAAATAAATTGGGGGTGACGACATCGTTACGATTCGAAATGTTACACATCATGAATTCGACTTTTTGACTGATATGCTTTATGAATCAATTTATATTTTAGAAAATAAGCCACAAAAGGAAGACTTAATTAACTCGCCACATCTTAAAAAATATCATGAAGACTGGGGTAGAAATGGTGATACGGCATTGATTGCGTGCAATGCAAAGCACCAACCGGTCGGTGCAGTTTGGTACCGCTTGTTTAACGACAGTAATAAAGGATATGGCTACGTAGATAGTAAAACGCCTGAATTAGGCATAGCAGTGACAGCACAAGCGAGGGGGCAAGGCGTAGGAACATTGTTGATGGAGAAGATCATTCAACAAGCGAAGTGTGATGGATATAAATCCATTTCCTTGAGCGTAGATCTTGAAAATAGTCATGCGATTTATATTTATAGAAAATTAGGTTTTGAGGAATATGAAATATGTGGTACATCGATAACAATGATTTATAGGACAGAGCGATAAGATGACGATCTATTGTAAGCATGCATTACATCAAATAAAAGTTGCAGTAACAACAATAGTTGAGATGATTGATAGATTAGCAGAACAAGACTTGTTAAAAAGACCGACCCCGAATAAACATTCCATTGGCGAATTGTTGGAGCATATTGCGACTATTTGTAAAGCCGATTCACTTATTGCAGATGGAGCATCCCAAGACAGGATGAATGATTATTATACGAGTCTTTCATTTGAAAATCGATTTCAGATAAAAGAAGCATTGCTGCACAATTACCAATTTTTAGAAGAGAAATTTATGAATTTAACAGAAGCGGAACTTCAAGAGGAAGTACCTGCTTATTGGGGTATTACATACACACGATATGAATGGTTATTAGAAATAGTTGCTCATATTTATCATCACCGAGAGCAATTACACGCTATGCTTGTACATTGTTATGGAATAGAGTTCAAGGTCGCATTGTTTGAATAAAAAGTGGAGGGATGAATGTGAAGAAAAAGAGACGTTTATTTTATGGGTTCCTGTTGTTTTTAGTATTGGGTTTTATCTCTTTTCATATTGCTGAATCGTTTAACGCGAGCTACCGTGAAGTCCGTAACACCTTCATTAGTGAATTTAATGGCAAAGACGTTAGTAGTCGTGATATTCAAAACATCGAACAGACACTACACGCAATAAATGCACAATTTCATACAGATGAGAGCATAGCGATTTATGTAAAAAAAGCCTCCATCGAAGATATACATTATATAAATTTAGATTTTAAAGAGGCGCAACATGTATTTCCGATGAATGCTGACAATCAAGTTACTTTGCTAACTGAACTTTTTTATGTAACAGAAGGATTTACAGCAGGGGAATATTTTATTGTCCATCGCTATTTCCCAGATTGGTATTATGTATTTCCAATCGCGCTATTTACTATAAGTGCAATATTGTTTGTTCTATGGGCTGTCATTCAACTTAAGTATATGGCGACTACAAAAATATTTAAATTTCGATTTAACTAATCGTGAGGTGGAAAAATGTATTGGGAAACTGTTCCTAATTGGGTTTTGCTTATTTATTACACATTTATTCTAGCATCATTGGGAGCTGCACTAATAAATATGATTCGCCAAAAGGCTGTTGTTTTGTCGATGATAACCATTATTCTTGCACTCACTATTCCTATTGTTAGCATTATCAACAGCATTGGGCGAGAAAAAGGGGTAGATGAGTTCGAGCATTTTATTTCCCAATTACAAATTGGAGCCCCTTGGTCGATTTACGCCATATTAGGGTACTGTTTTCTCGTTGTTTGGTGGATGATTTATTTTATACAATTATTTAAAAAACGGCAGGGGCGTTCAAGTGGAACATCATATGGGGATATATAATAATTATTTCAACTCAATAAAAGAGGGAAAAAAGACGGTAGAAGTTCGATTAAATGATGAGAAGAGAAGGAAAATTAATGTCGGCGATTCGATAAAGTTTTTAAAACTTCCTAATAAAAACGAAACATTATATGTACAAGTAACGGCATTAAGGAATTACGATACTTTTAAAGCGATGTATAAAGACATTCCTTTTAATGCATTCGATTGTGAAGGTTGGACTATGGAAGAAATGTTGGACAGTACATATGAAATATACACACTAGAACAAGAAAAACAATGGGGTACATTAGCCATTACGATACAGCAAAGCAAATTAGTTGAATAAAAGTGATAGCTGAGAGAAACTTAATTTTACAAAATTAAACTAGCTAGGAGATACAATATGACAGAATTTTGGGAATCAAGTTTTATAGAAAAACAAACGATGTGGGGATTTGAACCAACAGACTCAGCAATAGCAGCAAAAGACTTTTTCCTTGAAAGCGACGTTAAGGATATTCTAATACCAGGTATTGGCTATGGTAGAAACGCAAAAGTATTTACGGATAATGGCATAAACGTCACCGGTATTGAGATTTCCCAAACAGCAATTGATTTGGCAAAACAATATGGCATAAATATTACAACTTTTCATGGATCAGTAACAGATATGCCTTTTGACCATAAGCTTTATGACGGTATATTTTGCCATGCACTTATTCACTTATTATCTAAAAATGAGAGAGAGAAGTTTATTCAAGATTGCTATAACCAGCTAAAGCCTAATGGATATATGATTTTTACTACTGTATCACAAAAAGCCCCGATGTTTGGAAAGGGCAAACAACTAGATAATAACTATTTTGAAATTATGGAAGGCGTGAAAATGTTTTTCTATGATACGGACGCCATAAAACAAGAATTTCAACAATATGGGCTCGTGGAGTTTTCAGAAATAGACGAGCCAAGCAAACATACGGACAATAAACCTCCAATAAAATTTACAATGATTAAATGTAAGAAATAAATTGGGGCTTTGTGAAATCGCCGGTAAAACCTCCATAATCGCTGATAGGGCTTTCTTTTGATTCAGTGCAAAGATTTTCTTCTTAAACGGAAGGGACTATATGGTAAAATAGAAAAAAATAGCAAGGTGAATGTTTATGGCTGACAAGATTGTTATGATAATTTTTATGATTCCTATTTATGGATTAATCATTTGGTCTTATTTTAATCCTGAAGAAAGTTTATTGTCAGGTAGGAGATGGAAATATGAAGAGGAACCGACCTTTTCCAATGAGCTTATCCGATATACGAAATTCACGTCATTGGTAGCAATGATTGGATTACCTATCGTTGTCATTAGTTTTATCTTTGATATTTATATTCTTAAATTTTCAGTAGTGTTGATCATATTAGTAGGAATCATCGGTGCACTTAAAATATTTACAGATGAACATCGCGCTTAGATCATAGAGTTGCCTATGCAGCTCTTTTTCTTTCGTTAGTAAGCATATAAGCAAATAAAAAGGAGGGAATCACTTGGTAGAATTTTATTCCAAACATTTTAATCTTGAACGGGTAAGTGAAGGTATTTATGCTGCCATTGCAAAAGATGGTAGTGGTTCAGTGGGAAATGCTGGTTTCGTTGATTTAGGGGACAAAACTCTTGTATTTGATACGTTTAATACACAACAAGCAGCAGAAGATTTAAGAAATATAGCTGAGAAAATAACGAATCGACCTGTTTCTTGGGTCATTAATAGTCATTTTCATGGCGACCATATGAGAGGGAACCAAGTATTTAAAGATTGTCATATTATATCTAGTCAAATGTCACTGCAACAGATGCAGGAAAACCATCCACAAAGAATTGCTGAACAGCAAGCCGATATAGATGGTTTGAAAAATTATATTGAATCACTTTCAAAGCAAAATGAAAGCCTTAACGATAGCCATAAATTGAATGAAATAAATTTTTTGAAAGAGCTTCTAATCTCACTCCCTGAACTAGAATTAGTGTTGCCACAGTGTACGTTCACTAACGAGTTTACTATTGTCGGAACGAAACGGACTGCAAAAGTTATAACGCTTGGTGGTGGTCACTCTCCTTGTGATTCTTTTCTTTATATACCAGAAGATAAAATCATTTTTATGGCGGACTTGCTATTTGTCGGTATGCATCCATCATTTTTCTCGTATTCGAATCCAGCACAATGGGTGACTATTTTAGATAAAGTCAGTGACTTACCCATTGAAAAAGCGATCCCGGGTCACGGGTCAAGCGGAACAAAAGAAGATATTGGTAAGTTAAAAAACTATATAAATGAAATGATGGCTTTAGCAAAAGAAACGAGCAATTTAGAAGAAGTTTCGATACTTGATGACTATAAAGATTGGACGACGATAAATATTGACCCTCGTGCATTGGTTATTCGTAATTTGCAGGTTTTAAGAGATTTGTAGTTAAAATTTATTGATAATTGATGATCGTGAGTTGGCTTTATCGAAGAAATATTATGAAAAACTTGAAATAGAGAAATACAACGAATACAAAATTAAGTATGTTTATAATCCATTGAACAAAAGTAATGGTGAAGTTGTGGCGCTCAAAAGATATGGCGAACAGCCTTTGGATCAATAACGGAATAGGAAATCGCCGATAAACCCCCCTGAATCGCTGATAAAATACGAGAAATCGCTGATAAGATTACGCGAATCGCTGATAGAAAGCGAGAAACCGCCGATAAAACCACTAGAATCGCCGATACAAACGTATGAATAAAAAAGATGTGTACAAGTTTTCAGTACACATCTTTTCGTTTTAAACTGTAAATTTTTTAGTGATTTGATTTAATTGTTCAGATTGGTCTGCTAGCATTTGCGAGCTTTCTAATATTTGTTCCATTAAACTAGCCGTTTCTTCGGTAGAAGCTGTTGTTTGTTCTATGCCGGCAGCTGATTCCTCTGATACGCTTGCGATTTGACGAATGGATACATTGAGTTGTTCACCTTTGTCCACAAAATGTTCTAGCTCACTAGAGATAAAACCAACTTTCATTGTCATACCTTCCACAAGGTCAGCAATTAAATGGAAGGTTTCGGCTGTTTCTTTAATTTGGGATGTTCCGTTTTGAATCGTTTGATAGCCGACTTCTAGTGATGATGCAACTTCGGCAGATTCTTGCTGTACAGCTTTTACGATGTTCGTAATGTCATTGACACTATATTTTACTTCTTCGGCAAGCTTTCTTACTTCGTCTGCTACGACAGCAAAGCCTTTGCCGTTTTCTCCAGCTCTTGCAGCCTCGATAGCGGCATTAAGCGCCAATAAATTGGTCTGCTCTGAAATATTGGTAATGACAGCGATGATGTCATTGATTTTTGCCGTTTTATGATCTAACTCTTTTACCTTTATAACTGAATCTTCCACTAAATCTTCAATGTCATGCATATTATTTTCGGAAATAGACATGAGCTTATTTCCGCTCAATGTGGCTGTTTTTACTTTCCCAGTGAGATTTCTTACTGCTTTTCCTTCTTCGCTTGATAATTTAATTTTTTCAATAAAATCGGCAAGCGTTTCGCCAAGATTTGCACAGTTTTGTGCTTGTTCTTGGGAGCCTGAAGCTAAGGCTTCCATTGTTAGGGCAATTTGTAGGCTTCCTTCTTTCACTTCATTTGCTGAAGTAGAAAGTCCTCGGCTTTGATTTTTTACATGGTCACTTGCTTCAATAATGCTTGTAATGACAAGTTTTAAATGATCATTCATCGTATTGGTCGCTTGAATTAATTGTGCTGTTTCATCTTTAGCTTTGGTTATTAAATTTGTAGATTGTAAGTTTCCATCTGCAATTAGTAACGTTCTCGTTACCACTTTTTTAATAGGATTAGAAATGATACGTGCAGTGAACACGGCTAAAATAATTGCGACTAGTATGATAATAATGGACATTATTAAGCTTGCATTTTTCATGCTTGTGCCTGTATCAATGACATCATTTCCTTCAGTGAGAATAATGTTTTTTCGAGTGTCGGCAATTTCTTTAAAACCGGCCATTAAGTCTCTACCAAGGGGCTGCACTTTTTGTGCCATAATCGCCAGTGCTTGTTCTTTATTTCCTTTATCAAACGCTACAAATACTTCATCTGTAATTGTTTTTCGCCATTCTACACTTTTTTCAATTAGTTGTTTAGCTTGATCTGAATTTGTTTCTTGTAAAACTTTATTCTGTAATTCTTTACTTTCTTCCGTGTATTGTAGAAAAGATTCTTTGTAGGAAGGGTCATCGTATAATATGTATCCACGGGCTAATGCAATTCGTTCGGCAATATTAAATGCTAATTCTTCATCAGCAATTAATAATGGTAAATCTTCTTTTAAAATACCTTCCGTATCTTGATTGAATTTCATGATAGAACTGAAGTTATACATGCATAAAGCTGAAATTAATAAGACGACAATGAAAAATGCGCCTAATAATTTATGTTTAATGCTTTTCACTAAGTTTCCTCTTTTCTTGATAAAAATGTGTGAATGGATGTTGAATATTCGAGGCTCTCAGGCTTACATAGGTAATTTCTGCCACGTGAAATAATTTTATAAAATAATTATTAATTCGTCAATAAGTTGGATAGAAAAAACTGTATGTTGTAAAAAAATATTCATATTTTGAAATGAAAATTCTTTATTTCCTTAATATAAAGGGCTTTTAAGACTTGTTGTTGAAAACGAAAATGTCTCTTTTAAGTTATGGAATGCGTGCTTTTAGTTTAATGAAAAACTATATATAGAATAATGATTTATCAGTTGTTTCTCAATTAGGGAATGCATTTGCATAATGATTACATATTATAGATAATAAGGTGAGTAAAAACTTTCCAATACTAGAAATGTGTATTTTGTAAAAAGGAGGTAAGTGTCTTGTTAACTCGTGTTCTTCATCAATTTGGCATACAAGCAGAATCCGTTAATGAGGTAGAAGATTCACATGGTTCTACAGTTTTTAAATGTACGTTGCGTCATGGAGAAAATATTTTTGTAAAGATTCCTTATTCAAAATTAAAGTGTCAGCGGGAGCTAGAAGCGTATGAAATGTTAAAGGGAAGGGTAGCCATTCCTAATTTGTTAGATTATTGGGCTGGTGATGAGGAGTGTCCTGGTGCATTTTTATTATCTGCATTAAAAGGACAACCATTAACAGCGCAAGCTTCACCAACAGTAGCGTATCAGGTAGGGGCCCTACATGCATCAATGCATTTAGTTCAGCCACCTGCTGGGCAACCGTTAGCAGGTATTCAAAATGAATTCCCCGATTGGTCTAGTTTTGTAGAACGGCATTTTTATAGTTTTGCAGAGGATGTAAAAGATGTTGTGGAGCCAAGTTTATTCAAACAAGCGATTGCGCATTTTGAGAAGATAAAATATCTACTCCCGTCCCCAGATGGACCAAGCTTTATACATATGGATTTTCGTCCTGCCAATATCATTGTTGACGGCCAGAACGTGTCAGGCACCATTGATTTTGAGTCCGTACGATTTGGCTCAACAGAAACGGATTTTACAAAAATCAATCGTGATTTTTTAAGCCTTGATCCGACTTTGAATCAAGCATATCAAGAAGGCTATAACAGTATTCGGCCATTAATTGATTTAGAAATGGTGTTGCCATTTTATCGCTTTACAGATGCATTTAATAGTATTGGATGGTGTAAACGTCGTGGTATCGATCAACACACTTTATTTTATGACGAAAATGTCGCGATTTTGAAAAATGCATTAAAATGATGGTGTAAATGGCAATAGGAAGGAATTTGCAAATGAAAATTAAAAAGTTTGATCTGTTAATGGCATTACAACTGTTCTCTGCAATGTTTGGTCTGGCAATGGGTATTTACATGAGAATTACAGAAAACTACGAATTACTACCTTTGATGCTCATCTTTTTAAGTGGAATGCTTATTTTAATGGGCTTACGAGAATATAGAAAATCGAAAAATTTACTTTGGCCTATTTTTACTTTTTGTATTGCATGTTTCATTCTATTCAGTGCTCTTCAAGGTATGATGCATTAGGCTTATAAAAAGTGACGTTATGAAAGGATGGTTCGATGCATTCTAAGAGTGACCATTATCAATTACAAGATAGCTATTTTATTATAATTGATCCCATTATATACGGTTTAATCGGATTTATAGGGGTTGTGGGCATTATTTTAGTTATTGTGTTTAAAAGAAGAAGAAAGAAACGATTAAGGAGGACCTGATGGACGGTTATTTATTTATATTATTTTTAGCGCTGTTATTTTCAGTTTTGTGGTTTATTAATTTAGCTCAATTATTAGAAAAACTAAAACAAAATAGAAATATTAGAAATCAAAAAATTCTTGGCTCACTATGGAGTATGTGCTTAACACTGTCGATTCTGTTATTCGTAACAATATTTTAGTGAAGAGGTAAAACGAAATGATGATAGTACCAAAAGAACATTTTCAGTTCATTAAAACGAAACTCACCGAAGCTCCAACGTTTGTCTGTAGTATTTTGGATGGCATAATTCAAGGAACAGTTTATGCTGATTCTACTGACTACAATACGTTGCTTATACATACAGATTCAGGACTGCATTATGTAGCAGGTCAACCATCACATAAACAATTTGTTCAGACCATCGTCAACATTTTTGATGTAGCTGTAACACAAAGGAAACGATTTACATTATTTTCTCCTAATATGGAATGGAATTTAGCAATTGAAAGCTGCATCTCCGACCAAAAAGTAGGGAAATTACACCGTTATGCATTTTCATTTGATGAAATGACGTTTATAAATAGCAAAAGAAGTGATGGTTGTGTGTATCATGTATCAAAAATTAATAATATGGAAATCCAACATTGTTTGGAGTTTGATAACCATTACTATAATGAATATTGGGGTTCTGTAGATAATTTTATTGAAAATGGTATCGGGTTTTGTGTGAAAGATCGAGAGCGTGTTATTAGCGAAGCCGTATCCATATTTAAATCTACGGAATATGCTGAAATAGATATTGTCACTGACGCTCATTATAGAGGGCAAGGGTTAGCTAGAATAGTTGCTGAACAATTTATAGATGATTGCCTTGCTAAACAGATTCAACCTCGTTGGGATTGTGATATTGATAATCACGCTTCAATCAAATTAGGGAATAAATTAGGTTTTACAAATCCACAACAATATACCGTTTATTTTAAAAAGACTAATTGATAACGGACAATGTTAAGCGCATTAATCTTCATTACCAATTGACACATTTAGTGTTTCGCGGTCATACAATAAGTTTGAGGTGAATAAATTGCCGAGAGTTAAATACCGCGATGCAGATATTGATTTAATGGCAAGGATGATGAGGGCAGAGGCAGAAGGTGAAGGCAAACAAGGGATGCTGTACGTTGGTAATGTCATTGTAAACCGTCTAGTATCCAATTGTTTAGATTTTAAAGATTTACGTTCCATTGAAGATGTTATATACCAAGTACAAGGTGGAAATTATTCATTTGAAGCTGTTCAAAAAGGGAATATGTTTTATCAAAGAGCAAGAGAAACAGAAAAAAGATTGGCCAAACAAAATTTAGACTATTGGCGAGAGCACCCAGGGAAATACGCGCTCTGGTACTTTAATCCGTATGCTCCGTGCCCACCAACTTGGTACGGTCAACCATTCGCAGGCCAATTTAAAAATCATTGTTTCTATGAACCAGCACCTGATACATGTGATGGGGTTTATACAGGCTAGCAAATCAATTTCCGTAAGGGGCTTTCGATAAGCTCCTTTTTTTATGCAATCAATGTTATGGTGCACAAAAAGGGAGAGTGAACGTTGATCACGATAAAATGTGGAAATTGTCACAAGGAGATAATGAATCGGGCAAAGAGTATTTATTGTCATGAAGTAGATGAATTTTATTGCGATTTACGATGCGAAAAAATCCATTTAGATTACCTAAATAGTAAAATGCCTGAAGTAGTGCTAGACAGTTCAGGACAATATTATTGGTATTTTCCTATGTAAGTGAAATTAGTGTGGGATATGGAATTTTTAACAAATATTGTGTAATATAATTGTAAGTAATATACCATAGGTGAGGAGGAAGGCAATGAAAATTTTTCAAACAATATTTGTGTTTATAAATCTAGTATTTTTTACTGGCGTCATTGCTTTAACTTTTTCACTCAATGGCACGTTCTACTATTTAAATCTTCTTTTTGTTATCGCGATCAGTTTGTTTTTACTTTTTGTCTGTTTAATTTTTGATTTGTTTAAGACAAAGAAGCGGAAAATATGGTTTGCGTCAATTGTCGGTGTGGCGCTACTAACCACTTCTATTGCACCACTCCAGCACCATTATAAAATGAGTATGGCAACTGTAGACGCTGAAATCGCGGTTTCAAACTATCAGCCATTTATGGCACAAAATAAAGTGAAGAAGAACAATAAAAAGGCTTCTTTACAATTAGAAGAGCCGCTACCACGTCTTGATGGGGCAACAGCCATGTATCCTTTATATGCAGCGTTTGTGGAAGCGACCTATCCTAAAAAAGACTACTATTATACGAATAGTGAAGTTAAAGTAAGCCGCACACCTGAGGCTTACCAAAATTTAATAGCAGGTGATGTCGATATTATTTTTGCGGCTGCGCCATCTGAGTCCCAAGTAAAGTATGCGGAGATTAATGGGCTCACTTTTGACATGACACCGATTGGGCGAGAGGCCTTTGTCTTTTTTGTTCATCATAAAAATCGAGTGGAAAATTTATCTCTAGAACAAGTGAAGCAAATATACGCTGGTGAGGTGACAAACTGGCGGGATGTAGGTGGGGATAATGATACGATTCGTGCATTCCAACGACCAGCTGATAGTGGTAGTCAGTCGACGCTAGAAAAACTGATGGGCGATACACCAATAATGGAAGCTCCGGCTGAAGATGTAGCTTCTGGGATGGGCGGAATCATTCATGAGGTTTCACAATATCGCAATTATAAAAATGCAATCGGTTTTACATTTAGGTATTATTCAACGGAAATGGTCGGTAATAAGGAAATTCAGTTACTATCCATTGACGGTATTGAACCGACAAAGGAAAATATCCGTAATGGTACATATCCACTAACATCGGAATTTTATGCAGTGACTACTGGAACGGAAAATCCAAATGTACAAAAGTTTATTGATTGGATTGTGTCACCTGAAGGGCAAGCATTAGTTGAAAAAGTAGGCTATGTACCAGTAGAAAATTTTTAAGTGATTTGCTATACTAAAATGACAATTAGATATGATAGTTTTCTAGGGTTCCGTAGCATTCGCTAGTCTGGTCCGAGAGAAAACCACAAAATGTATTTTGTGACACGGAAGGATAAAAGCCTGGGAGATACTGTTCATAACAGTGTTTCTTTAGGCTTTTTTTATTTGCCTTCAAGGAAAGTACTAGAATGCACAGCGCGCTAGAATAGTCATGTCTATAAGGAATTGGAGGAAAGACAGATGAATAAACAATGGATAAGTGTCTTTGTAGCCGCTTTTTTTGAAGTGGGTTGGGTAATTGGCTTAAAGCATGCCAATAGTGTACTGGAATGGCTGGGAACTGCTATTGCCATCTTTATTAGTTTTTATTTATTAATTAAAGCAGGTGAGCATTTACCTGTTGGCACGGTCTATGCAGTGTTTGTAGGCTTGGGGACTGCTGGTACGGTATGTGCGGATAGCCTGTTGTTTGGAGAGCCATGGAAGCTAGCTAAAATAGTATGTATTGTTGTTTTACTTGCAGGCGTTGTCGGCTTGAAGCTTGTGACAGGTGAGCCTAAGGATAAAGAGGTGAAAGCATAATGGCATGGGTGGCATTAGTAATTGCAGGGCTTTGTGAAATGATGGGTGTTTTTATGATTAGCAAATATAACGAGGTAAAAAGCATCAAAAATTTAGTATTATTAATTGTTGTCTTTACCGTTAGTTTTTTAGGGCTTGCCTTTGCGATGGAAACATTACCGATGGGTACAGCCTATGCGATTTGGACAGGTATAGGTGCAGCGGGAGGAGCACTTTTAGGCATGTTATTTTTCAATGAATCAAAAGATTGGAGACGAGTTGTTTGTATTATGCTCGTTTTAGGAGCCGCCATTTGCTTGAAATTGTTATCATAGTGTCAGGCACTCAAACAATTCTGAAAATAATCTATGTATAATTAAGTAAAAATCCACGAAGTTTCTTGCGGGGACGCATGCAATATCAGGCGCAACAAACCTTATGTAATACAAGGGTTACGACTGATATTGTGCCCGCGAAAGCAACGTGGATTTTTACAAAAATGAAAGTCTTTATTTTATTAAGTAGACATAATAAGTGCCAGGCACTCAAACAATTATTGTTTTGTTACATCTTTTGTCCATTCAGCAACTTTATCTGGATTATTTTTAATCCATTCTTTTGCTGCATCTTTTGGATCATCACCGTTTAAAATATTGAGCATAACATCTTCTAAATCTTCTGATGTCCAATGGAAGTTATCTAATACTGAATATACATCTGGTTGATCTTCTTTTAACCCTTTACGAACAAAGGTATTGATCGTTTCTTCTCCGCCATAAACACCTTTAGGGTCATCTAAATATTTCAAATCGTATTTTGCGAATTTCCAGTGTGGAGACCAGCCTGTAACGATAATTTCTTCTTTATTTTTAATGGCTTTTGAAAGTGCCGTTGTCATGGCTCCTGAAGAAGAGGTAACTAGATTCCAATCAGCAAGATTATCATATTCCTCTTGTGCCTTTTCAGTTGCCGCTGTAATACCTGCGCCAGGCTCAATACCTGTAATCGTATGGTCTGCTTCATTTGTTAAATCTTCAATTGAATTTACGTCCATGTAACTTGGTACAACTAAGCCAATTTTCGCACCAGCAAGGTTTTCACCTAGCTCATCTAAATCTTTTTTATACTTTTCATATTGCGTTGCATGTGTATGTGGAAGCCAAGCAGCGACCATGCCATCTGCTTCACCTTTTGACACAGCTTCCCACATAATGGCGTTATCAAGTGGTGTTAATGTAACGTCGTATCCTAAGTCCTCTAACACTTGACCGACTACATTCGTTGAAGCGATTTCTGTATCCCATTCAACGTAAGCTAAATTTACTTCTTTTGAATCTTCCTTTTTAGATGAATCGCCGTCGCTACAAGCAGCTAGTAAAAATCCTAGCCCTAAAGCCATCCCTAATCTTGATAATGTTTTCAGTTTCATCGAATCTTCCTTTCTTCCTTCATGATTTAGCATTCTAGCAATATACTCATATAACTAAAATGCTGTATTATTGCGCTTTTTTTCGATTAAAGCTTTGAGTTAAGCGATCGATAATAATCGCGAAAATCACAAGTCCTAAACCTGCAACGAAACCATTTCCGACTTGTGTACGTTGCAATGCGGTTAACACTTCACGACCAAGACCAGGTGCCCCAATCATCGAAGCGATAACAACCATCGACAGAGATAGCATGACCGTTTGGTTAATACCGGCCATAATAGTCGATTTAGCTAATGGAATTTCAACCTTAAATAATTTTTGCCCTGCTGTACTGCCGTATGAATCAGCAGCTTCCACTAATTCTTTTGGTACTTGTCGAATCCCTAAATTCGTCATTCGGACAGTAGGGGGTAATGCAAAAATAACGGATGCGAATACACCTGGCACAATACCGATGCCGAAAAAGGCAACTGCCGGAATTAAGTAAACGAAACCAGGCATCGTTTGCATGAAATCAAGAATCGGTTTAATAATACTTTCCGCAACACTTGACTTGGACATTAAAATGCCGAGTGGGATACCAATGATGATAGAAATAATACTTGAAAATAACACGAGCGTTGTTGTTTCCATCAGATGATCCCATAGGCCTTGGTTATATATGAATAAAAGACCTATTAGTGTAAAGCTAGCTAGCCCAAATTTTTTGCCTACAGCGAAAAACGCTAAAATCACGACAAGTAAAATGAGTATAATCGCCGGTATGCTAATTAATAAATCAGTGACCTGGTTCATGAGTAGTTTTCCGTATTGTTGAATGACATCGAAGAAAGATGAAAAATTACTCGTCAACCAGTCCATAGCTGATTCTACCCATGGGGCAAGTGGTAATGTTGGAATATTGTCTAAAAAGTTATTCATGTGTTACGTCCTCCTCTGTGAATGTTGAAAGGGCTTCGATAACAACACCACGGATAAGAACACCAAGTAAGCGTTCATCTTTCACAACTGCAATAGGTGTAGGGGAATTATGAATTAAACCTAAAATATCCTGTAAAAGCATATCTGGTGGAACGGTTAACATTTCGGATTGAACAATCGCATGTACCGTTTGTTCCTGTCTTTTAGCAGCCGCTAGTGCATCATCGGCAGTTATATAGCCTTTCAAATGTCGATTTTTATCAACGGCTATTAGTAAACTAACAGTTTCTTGGCGCATTCTTTTCAGCGCTACGGTTGGTCCATCAAGGTCGACGTTAACATATACAGGTCGAACCATTACATTTTCAGCTGTTAATACTTTAGAGCGATCGACATCTTCAACGAATGTTTTGACGTAATCGTTAGCTGGATTCGTTAAAATTTCTTCACCAGTTCCGATTTGAATAATAGAACCATCTTTCATAATGGCAATACGATCACCAATGCGCAGTGCCTCATTTAAATCATGTGTGATAAATAAAATGGTTTTTTTCAACGTACGCTGTAAATCTAGTAATTCATCTTGCATTTCTTTCCGAATTAAAGGGTCGAGAGCGGAAAATGCTTCATCCATCAATAAAATTTCTGGATCATTTGCGAGTGCTCGTGCTAAACCTACACGTTGTTGCATCCCGCCTGATAATTGGTTAGGGTATTGATCTTTATAGGCAAGTAAGCCTGCATTTGCAAGAGCTTGTTCGGCTTTTGCTTTGCGCTCTTCTTTTGAAACGCCCCTTACTTCAAGGCCGTATTCTGTGTTTTGAAGAAGTGTACGGTGAGGGAATAAACCGAAGTTTTGAAAAACCATACTCATTTTGCTTCGTCGTGCGGATCGTAAGCTTTCTTTCCCCATTTTCGAAATATTTTCTCCATCGATATAAATATTGCCGCTTGTAGGTTCAATAAGTCGATTTAACAGTCGTATCAATGTGGATTTACCACTCCCTGATAGACCCATAATGACGAAAATTTCACCTTCATTGACAGTAAAGCTGGCATCATATACACCAACTGTTGCACCTGTCTCTTTTAAAATATCTGTCTTGCTTTTTTGTTGCTTAACGAGTTCTAAAGCCTGAGGAATATGTTTACCAAATACTTTAGACACATGTTCTACTTTAATTTTTTCCATAGAACCGCTCCTTTCGTAGACTAATCCCACTGAAATAAATAGTGAGATCTGCATCTCAAATAGTTACTTTCTAAAACGAACAAAGACTATCAGTATGACAAATGTTTCGTTTTTATTACACTATTCGAGGATAATATAACCAAAAATAAACAAGTAACAACTTAACGTTAACAAAAGGTTGTTACTTTTGTCAAATCGCAAAATAAGAAAAAATCCGCATAAACGCTGTTATATCAGCGCTTATGCGGATTTTAATTTGGATATAAAAAACTTTGAACGCGGCCTAAACTTTCGTCATTGCCGATAAAATAAATAATATCTCCCTCTTCAAATGAAGCGTACGGTCCAGGTGAAAGTAATAATTCATTGCCACGACGAATACCAACGATTGTGCTCGATGTATTTTGCCAAAAATTTAATTCTTGTAATGTTTGGTGAATACATGGACTTTCCGCTGTCATTTCTATTTGATATGGAATAAAAGGATTAACAGAACGGAAATGTTCAGTGCGACTTATCAGTTGTTTCGTTTTTTCTTGTAAATGTAACAATTCATGTTGTTGCTTTTGAATGCTTATTAACAGTTCATTTTGTAGTTCATGAACGGATTGGACGTCTTGGAATTGTCGGACAAAGCGTGCCGCCATCTCATACGACTTAATGATGACACCACTACCTTTTGATGCCTCCACAATTTCTAAATCTTGCAATACGGCTATCGCTCTTCTTGCCGTTTCAGCCGATACATTGTATTGGCTAGCTAATGAAGATCGTGCGTAAATTTTATCACCAATTTGATATTTCTTTTCTACAATTTTTGAGGCAAGATCTACCGCAATTTGCTGGTATTTGGGCTGCCTTACTTGAACATTTTTTTCTAAGTTCATGCTTTAACTTCCTTTCGTCATAACAAACCTACCTTCGCTTATTATAGACTAGCCTGCACAGAAAAAATAGCATCTCCATAAGCTATTAGTATATGTTTTAAGCATCATTTAACAGCTTTTTATGAAGATATGATATTTTAGTAAAAAAGAGCTGTTGTTTGACAGTTTAGGGTTATTATTATAAACTAAGTTACGTTAAGTAAGTTATATAAAAAGAAGTGTACAATTAGTAAATTTAACTTAATGTTTAGCATAGAAAGTTGGCGATAATGATGACAATTACTACTAAAGTAGTGGATATAGTGAAGGACAAAATGACCATTGTAAAGCAAACAGAAGCAGAAAATATTTGTCTAGTAGGTCCGGTCAAATTACCTATTAAACAAGGTGACTTTTCAGCGACATTTCAATGGTACAACTGGTTAAAAGTTGATAGTAATCTATCTAAAGAAGAAATTATTGATGGCTTAGCAACGGCAAATTTAGCATTTGCTCAGCAATCATCCGTTCTTGTCTACGGGGATTTTGCCAATGAAGAAGATGTCTTAATCCGCATGCACAGCATCTGTCATACAGGCGATATTTTTGGTAGCCAACGTTGTGACTGTGGCTATCAATTACACGAATCGATGAAAATGATTGTAGAGCATGGCTGCGGTGCAATCTTCTATTTAGCAGACCATGAAGGACGTGGCATCGGCTTATTCTCTAAATCTCTTGCCTACTTATTACAGGAAGAAGGGTTAGATACAGTAGAAGCGAACCATGCACTTGGCTTCCAAGATGATACGCGCTCTTATGAAGAAGCGATAACTGTGTTAACAGCTCTTCGTTCAAAACCTGTAACACTTATTACAAACAATCCAAAAAAACTAGCTGCCCTACAGATGCACGGTTTAACAGCAGATGGACATATCCCGCTATGGGGAGGAGTAACCGAGACAAATCGCTTTTATTTAGATACAAAAGTAGAAAAATCTGGTCATATCCGTGATATCAAGTAAGTGGAGGGCATAAAGATGACGACAGATGAAAAATATATGCAATTAGCATTAGATTTAGCAGCCAGTGCAAGGGGCAATACGAACCCGAATCCTCTTGTAGGAGCTGTTATTGTAAAAGATGGTGTGATTGTCGGCACTGGCTTGCATCGTAAAGCAGGAGAACCGCATGCGGAAGTGCATGCCTTTCGTATGGCAGGCGAGCATGCAAAGGGTGCGACTTTGTATGTCACACTTGAGCCATGTTCACATTACGGTAAAACGCCACCTTGTGCTAATTTAGTCAAAGAATCAGAAGTGAGTCGAGTTGTCGTAGCGATGCAAGATCCGAACCCAGCTGTAGCGGGCAAAGGTATCCAGTTACTTCGTGATGCAGGTATTGAGGTGGAAGTAGGTGTACTCGAAGAACAGTCGCGACGTTTAAACGAACGCTTTATTCACAATATGCTAACTAAACGACCATTTGTTATCTCCAAATATGCTATGACATTGGATGGCAAAATCGCTGCACATACGGGGCATTCCAAATGGGTAACTGGTGCAGCAGCGCGGGAAGATGTACACCATATTCGTCATGAAGTTGATGCCATATTAGTTGGTGTTGGTACGGTGATTGCTGATAATCCATCATTAACGACGAGACTAAACGATCGCAACGGCAAAAATCCTATACGTATTATTATGGATAGCTCCCTTCGTACGCCGTTACAGGCCAATGTTTTAAATGTGGAAGAAGCGCAAACTATTATTGTTTGTAGTGAGGAAGTATCACTACAGCAAATCGAAATCTTTGAGGCGCAAGGTGTCACGGTCCTACCTGTCCGCAGAGGTAGCGAAGGTTTGCATATCGATGAGATGTTAGAAAAGCTGTATTTGTTAGGCATTACAGATATTTTAGTTGAGGGAGGTAGTGCTATTAATGCCTCGTTTTTACAAAGTGCTGCCATCGATAAGTATGTTATATATGTAGCACCTAAGATTTTAGGTGGTCGTCTATCTTTAACACCAATAGCCGGCTACAATGCGGATTCAATGGATGAAGCTTGGGATGTTGAATTTGATTCATTTGATCAGGTAGGGAAAGATTTACGCATTATCGCTTATCCGAAAAAAGGTGAAAGTAAGTGAATTATCAAGCGGATGTTTGTATCGTAGGGGCTGGACCGAGTGGCGCGCTTCTTGCGCATTTACTAGTGAAAAAAGGGCTGTCGGTCATACTGCTGGAACAAAGCGCGTCACTTGGGCAGTCTTTTCGCGGGGAGCATTTAAATGAAGAGGGCGAGGCCGTTCTCAAAAAGCATCATCTTTTTGAAGCGGTAGAAGCTCTTGGTTTATTACGAATGGAAAAACTAGAGTATTATGCGCATGGTGAGGCTTTCAAAACGATTATCCCCGAGGCAACCGTAGGCCATTTAGGTATACACGTGCCACAAGCCCATTTGCTTAAGGGCATTCTCCAACAAACAACAAACTTTGCTCATTTTAAATGCTTCCTTCATACAAAAGTGACAACCCTAATGACAGATAGTACAGGGCGATATGTTGGCGTTCAGGCGACAAAGGACGAACAGACTATTGAAATTAAGTGCCAGCTTATTATAGGAGCGGATGGTCGATATTCTACTATTCGAAAGCGCGCACATATTGCCATTTCTAAGCACAAACATGGCTTTGATTTGCTATGGGCTAAAATTCCTGCACCACAAGGTTGGGAGCCGTCTATAAAAATGGCGTTAATAGATAATAAGCAATTGTCGCTATTCTCTCAAACCGGGGGCTATATTCAAATCGGTTGGAATATTGAACAGGGGAAATTTCCAGAGCTTAGAAAGCAAGCATTTACACCGTTTATTCAGCAGCTCATTGAAGCCTTTCCTGAATTAGAGGATACTGTAACGAATCATATTCGTTCATGGCAAGATTTTGTTTTACTAGATGTGTTTAGTAGCCATTGTGATTGTTGGGGCACAGAAGGACTTGTATTGTTAGGAGATGCGGTGCATACTATGACTCCTACTGGCGCATACGGCTTAAATAGCGCGCTAAAAGATGCAGATTGTCTCGCATCCTTACTAAATACTGATACTATTACTCAATTTAATGTGCAAGAGTTTCAACAAATGCGCGCGCAAGCGATTGAAGATGTATTGGCGCAACAAATTGAAAAAGAACAAACTTTTGCCTTTCACTTCATCGACAGGGCATCTTGAAAGGAAGTAACAACAGATGAAATTTGGCTTTGATATAGATGACACGCTTATTAATTTACGTGCACATGCCTTTTCACTTTATAATAAAAAACTAGGTAAAAATATTACGATCGAAACGTTTCATGCATTGGATAGAGTAGAGATTCACGAACCATTTGGCCTAACGGACGCTGAAGGCTCCGCGATGTGGAATAGTTCATTGGATGAAATTTATTTTACGGATTGTCCTATTTTCGAAGCGGCTCTTGAAACATTGCAAGCTTTACATCAGCAAGGACATGAAATTTTTTATATTACGTCTCGTCCAAAACAATATTGTCAACAAACACAGCAATGGATGAAAGCGCAAGGGTTTCCTGTAGAAGAGGGACATTTCTTCTGCGGTATGCAAGATGCGGAAAAAGTAGCCATTATTAAGGAACTTGCATTAGATGTTTATGTAGATGATAAACCGGCAGTGTTAGAAACGCTACAAGATATTAACACGAAAGTGATACTAAAACATCAATCGTATAATCAGCATGTAGTATTGCCACGTTTGCATCATTGGCAAGAATTTAAAAGCATAATTCATGACTAAGTGGATTGGTATAACGATTTTCGTTGTACCAATCTTTTTTAGATTGTTTTCGTAGAAGCGTAGAAAGTTATACATATCGACCTAATAGATAAATGAGCAAAAAAGGCATCTTTAAGAGTGGAATTTTAGCTGAAGGAGTAGGTGGTATCCTTGTAAGTTTCTTTGGGACTATCACTTTTTTTGAAAGTGCGTTCCTAATTTGATGTAAGAATTAAGAGATCGATTTTCGTCTCCTTATTCCTAAAAGAAAAGCTTCTATACCTCATCTCTCTACAAAGTTGGATATTTTTTGTTGTTCCATCTTTTTATTTCTACTCTTGAGACGTTAATTCTAAGTAGTTAGCCAGCCAGAAAGAGTAAATATTTTGCATCAACCGACAGAAAAATTGACGGTTACCGACAGAAAAATGTCGGTTGAAATGGCGGTTATGGAGATGATAAACTACTAATAACATTAAATAGTAAGTGGACTATAGCAAGCTTTCTATCTAGTGATACGAGCAAAATAGCTATATTTCTCTAGCATTGCAAATGTAAACTAGAGCACTTGCGAAAAAATATCAAACTATTAAAAAAAGACGGACTTGAATACTGTGATTCTGTTCTAGAAATCGGTAACTCTACGATTATTCCGTTACATTCAGAAGTCGATTCTCCTACATAATATAAATATCCACGCAATGAAACAAATCGAACGAGATTCGACATACATCACATTTTTGCAAAACACTTCTAGGCAGAATAAAGGGCAAAATAGTTTTCCAAGCAGGAGGAAACTTCAAGATCATTTATTCCATGAAATGATACCTCAATTCACCCTTATAATAGCTAAAACCTATTTAGCTATTACAATAATACAATACTATTCGCACCGTCACCCCTTTCGGAACAAACACCATTCATGCAAAAAATTCACTGGGATTTTACCGATGTTTAGAAGAAATCTAAGTAACGCTGAAGCCTAATTTCTATTTGAAGGATGATATAGCATATTAAATTACCGTTTTTGGAGACTGAAACAATATTATAATCTGAATATTATAACTATTTAGAAGCGGACTAAACCGTTTACATATTAATTTTAATATTGGTAGAGGAGGACGAAATAATGTCAAATCTTTTAGAAATTAAAAATCTTAGAAAATCATATGGTGACAAAGTTGTCTTAAACGATGTTTCATTTAATGTGCCACCAGGAGCAATTGTTGGGTTTATCGGGAATAACGGAGCAGGTAAATCGACAACATTTAAAGCTGTATTGGAATTGATTCACAAAGAGAGCGGCACAGTTAAACTATTTGGTAAAGAAAATCTTAATAAAGAAGTCCAACTTAAAGAAAAAATCGGTGTGGTTTTTGATGCTATCAATTTGCCGTCTAACCTGACAATAAAGCAATTAGGAAAAACTTTTTCTAAATTATTCGCCTCTTGGGATCAAAATGAATTTGATCGTTTAGTAGATATTTTCGCGCTACCTAGAAATAAAAAAGTCAGTTCATTCTCTCGAGGGATGTCGATGAAAATATCTATAGCTGTAGCATTAGCACATAATGCGCAATTATTAATTTTAGACGAAGCAACCGGCGGTCTTGATCCATCATCTAGAGAAGTGGTGTTAGATGAATTAGAAAATTTCGTGCAAAATAGCAGTTGCGGTATAGTGCTATCATCACACATTATGAGTGATATCGAGCGGATTGCAACCCATCTGGTCATTATAAGTGAGGGTAAAATCACCTTAAATGAAGAAAAAAACAAAGTGTTTGAAAAATATGCTTTTGTAGATATGGAAAATGAACAGCTAAAACAACTGAACAAAGATATTGTCGTTGCTCGAAGAAGACATGGCACTACCGTTACGGCACTTATATCAGATAAACAAAAATTACCTAGTGGAGTAGACGCTCGAACAGTTTCAATGGAAGATATTAGTGTGTTTTTGACGGGAAGTGAACATTAAATGAAAGGTTTAATCTATACAAACTTTAGTTTAATTCGTAGAGTCATTTGGGTGTATATGTTAATGGGGCTAGGATTGGCTGTGTTGATGATTAACTTTATAGGCAGTGAAGCGCTATCTTTGTCTATTGTGATGGTATGTCTAGTAGTAATAACACCGGTATGGGAAGCAATAAAAGTGGAGGCTCAATCTGGTTATAATAAATATGTGCTCACTTTACCAGTTACTAGAAGCATTGTTATGCAAAGTTACTATGTTTTCTTTTTTTTAATAGTAATAATAGGCGTAATACTTTTTGTTGGTGTCCTTTATCTCCATGAGTTATTTTCTATTATCTCAATCGACTTTAGCCTATTTCGGTCTATCACTTTGGCAATTCTCTCATTGTTAACAATGGGAGGGATAATATTTCCATTAATCTTTATGCTCGGGGAAGAGAAGTCCGATTTTATTCTATTTCTGAGTCTCGGATTTATGGCCTTAGTAGTAAATTTAGTTCGGGTAGGTGTTGAGCATTTAATAGAGCAACCACCTCTGTTAAAGCTTAATCTGGATTCATTAATCCATGTTCCGTTTATATATATACTAATGAGTATTTTAATCTTTCTACTATCGTATGTTATTTCTCTAGCTATTTATTGTAAAAAAGAATTTTAACGTATTTTTAAATAGAGGTGATTAAACAATGAAGCTGATTGGTCTCGTAATGATAAACTTTTATATGGTTTATCGAAATATGATGCTTTATATAATTGGTGGAATTGCACTTTGTGCTATTGCCCTCGTGTATGTTAAGGATTGGGAAATTCCAGTTGTAGGGCTAAACGTTGAGTATACGGTTCCTTCTTTTCTACTTCTAGTCTCGGTGCTTCCTGCATTCGATGTATTAAAAATTGCGCATAAATCTGGTTATGATAAGTATGTCCCTACCTTACCAATTCGTCGAGAGACTATTGTGAGAAGTCAGTATCTTTTCTTTGCTTTTGCTGCAATCTTAGGTGTGTTAGTAACTATTGGCGCCATTCTTGTCTTTAGTCAATTTTCATGGATGTCTTTCAGTCTAGGTGAATATGAAGATTTAATGTCTATATTTACTATACTTATCCTAACAGGATCGTTAGTTTTCCCACTTATTTATCTTTTTGGCTCAGAAAGAGTAGATATTTATGTACTGGCAGTTTTCTTTGCTTCAATAGGTTTTGCACATCTGATGGGGAGGATAGGAAAATATATAGTCAGTTTAATGAATTTAGAGCTGACTGAGAATATCCCTGCGTATCTAGTTTATTCAGCGATATTTGCTCTGGTAGGCGTTTTAATATATATAGTGTCAATTTTTACTGCTATATCTATTTATCGAAAAAAGGAGTTTTGAGTGATTTTTAATTAGGAGTGAGGAAGTGGTGCAAACAATCGGGTTAGTAATGACAAATTATTATATGATTTATCGAAGTGTTTTGATGTACACAGTGATAAGTATAGCAATATCTGGTATTTCTATATGGATAGCAGATGACTCAGGTTATTCAGAGCCTTTCTTGCTCGGAGGAGGTGGTCAGGCATTAGCTATTCGATTTATTATGCTGCTTATGATGTTCCCTACGTTGGAATTGGCAAAAATTGAGGGTAAGTCCGGCTATGATAAGTATGTACTAACTTTCCCGGTTCGTAGGAGTACTATTGTACAAAGTTATTATCTTTTCTATTTTTTATCTATTACTATTGGAGTCATACTAGCCTATTGCGTCGTATATCTATATACGCTATTGTTCCAGCTAACCTTTAATAGTAATAATGTTGCTGAGTGGATCGCTATCGATGCTGTTGCTTTGCTCCTAGCGGGAGCAATAATATTCCCTCTTCTTTATCACTTTGGAGTAGAAAAGTCAGATATTATCACAATTGCAGGGGTATTTGGGCCATTTATAGCTATAAGTTATGTTGGAGAAATCCATTATTTACTCGAACGGCTACCGTTGTCAAATTTAAATTTAGATTTATCGGCATTTCTTCCTTTTTTATTACTTCTAGTGGGTGTTTTGGTCTTTCTTCTATCTCTTTTTATTGCGACATTTATCTATAGTAAGAAAGAGTTTTGACCTTTTTTATCGGGAGTGAAACAGTGATGCAAACGATCGGCTTAGTAATGTCAAATTTTTTTATGGTTTATCGAAGTATGTGATTACATATAGTAGGTATGTTTGTCCTATTTTATTTGTATCTTTTCACAATTAAGGGATTAGGCATTCCGTTTTTTATATAGATTTTCAACTTATAGTACCTATATTTATTATTTTTATAAACATGGTGACCCTTTTTCCTGCATTTGAAGTGTTAAAAGTTGAAGAAAAGTCTGGTTATAATAAGTATGCCCTTACTTTACGATTCGTAGAAAGAATATAGTGAAAGGTCACTATCTTTTCCTTTTTTTTGCTGCCGTAATATAAACTTTAGCAACTTTTGGTGTTTTTGTTGTACCCAGGTTGCTTTCATTGGTTTCAATGCAAGCTTCTGACTTTGAGCTAATTCTTTCTATGTTTTCAGTATTTATTATATCTGGTTCGATATTTTTCCCATGTAGCTATATTTTTGGCACAGAAGGGTCAAAACTTTTCCTTTTTATAACTTTTATTATTTCATATATTTGTGGAAGTGTAATTGGACAGCTTTTGAGATTTATAGTTGAGGATATAATGAATCTGGATATACGTGATTCGTTTGTATATACAGTAGCTGTAGTGACTTATATAGCTGATAGCTACTCTGTTTTATATGTTATCCTATGTTATTTCTCAAGCTATCTATCGTAAGAAAAAATTTTAAGTTAATGGTGGTTGTTTGGGCTACTTGTAAGTAATATTTTATATTCACAAGAAAAAACAAGCAATTGAATGGATAAAGCTTATTTAACGTTATGAGTAGATAAGAAATACTAAGGGAAGAATTTTAGTGTCTAAATCTTATGGTCTTTAAAGTGTGTATATAGTAATTCAGTTTTTAAACGAAATGGAGGGTTCTGAATGGAAGGTGTAATGCTCTATTTCAAGTATTTAAAACCAAATTCTGAATACTACGGTGAAATGGAGATAAAAAATAAAGAAGATGCATACGAATTAAATGATATTCCAGGTATTTATTCTGTCATCTCAGACGGTGATTCAGTTTGGAGACATTATCATGTGAAAGACGCGATACTCCCAGAACAAGGTTGGAAAATTCATGTTACATCATTGTTAGAGGATTCAAAAATTGTATTAGAGAAAGTGGCGCGATTATGTATAGATAAGAAAATTGAGTTCAAGCATCTTAAAGACAAGGATAGTATGATAACGTTAAATTCAAAAAATGCAAATCGTGCTTCATCTGGAAAGTTTATAACTATCTATCCAATGAATAATGAAATCTTTATTGAGTTGTTAGAAATGATTTCTATCACACTTCAGGACTTTAAAAAAGGCCCGTATATTCTTAGTGATAAGAGATGGAAAGATAGCAATGTGTTCTACAGATATGGTGCATTTAAAAGTATTATTAATGAGAATGGCGAATATTGCATTAAAGATAATGAAGGGAATTTGATTGAAGATCAAAGAAAGCCTTACTATCACGTTCCAGATTTTGTGAAAGACTTCGATGATTATCTTAATACAATTAATATTGCTAGCGATGTAGAAATGACAGGCAAGCGTTTAGGGCGATATAACATTGAAAAGGCACTTAGCTTTAGCAATGCTGGTGGGGTATATCTTGCGACTCGAAAGCAAGATAATTTGAAAGTAATCATCAAAGAAGCTAGACCAAATGCAGGATTAGATGGTGGATTTCAAGATGCCTTAGCGAGGCAAAAAATAGAATATGATGCTTTGCAAAAACTTCAAGGTGTACCTGGTGTTGTGAACCTGATAGAGTATTTTCAAGAGTGGGAACATTATTTTCTCGTAGAGGAATTTATAGAAGGGCGTGACTTACAGAAATGGATTGCTCAAAATTTCCCCCTCTATAAAGGTAGTAATATGTATAGCCATGTTAAAGATGCTAAGAAGATTCTATTACAACTTTTTATTTTAATAGATAATATGCATAATGTAGGGGTTGCTATGGGAGATATACAACCTGCCAATATAATAATAACCGAGGATTTAACGGTTAAAATAATAGATTTTGAAACTGCTAGGCCAGTAAATTCCAAAGAAAAGCCTAACCTGGCTACGCCTGGGTTTGTTTCACAGGACATAACGGTTAGTGCCGCAAGAGATTGGTTTGGATTAAAGAAATTAGTAAGCTATTTAGCGCTCCCTGTATTAGTTTCGGAAGATTTGGAAGATTATTTACGGTGCAATCATCTTAATTGGATAAAAAATAATTACGGAAATGAATTTTGCGATTTTCTTCTAGATTTACAAGAGAAATGTGACGAAAAAATAAATGTTTACCAAGAGTATATACCTAATAAAATAAATGATTGTCATCAGATAAGTAACTTCAATATAGCATCTCTTATAAATAAGTTAATAATTGGTATTGAAAATGGTTTAACAGGAGATGAAAGGTTCATAAATGGGGATATTCGTCAATTTGAAATGCGTGGAGGGAAATTTAATTTTTTATCTGGGGGAAGTGGTGCTGCGTTTACATTAATGAAAAATCAATCTAGTACGGCAGAAATAGATAAATGGATTAAATGTTTTTTATTAGATAATTTACACGAAATTGAAGACAATGGATTATTTACTGGGAAAACAGGTATATTGGCTATGCTGTATGAGCAAGGGTATAAAGAAACTGTTTATAATGAAATAAAAATTATAAAAGATACAATTAAAAAAACAGATATTTCATTGCGCTCTGGTCTTTCAGGAATAGGTTTATTTTTAATAAGTCTGTACATAGAGACTGAAAATACTGAATATTTTGATTTAGTTAAAGAATTGGAAAAAAGCATTAATTTACATAGATTGACAGACGAGCCGTTAAAAGTTACGGATTGGATGGCAGTTGATAAGGGAGTAATCGATGGAGTATCTGGTGTATCTTTATTTTATTCTGCGCTTTATTCAGTTACACAAAATAGAAAGTATTTAGAAAAGGCGGAGTCATTACTAGTGGAGGATTTGAAATCAACAAAAAAAGATCATGTATCCGGCATATTACAAACATTGGATAATAGAAATCGGCTATTACCTTATCTTTCTGGAGGATCTATAGGAATTGCCATTTCGATTTGGTTTTTCAATCATGTAAGTGGACAAGATCTTTATCGACAAGAAATGGATGCGATTTTAAAGACATCAAAGGTACATTGTACAATTAGTGGAAGTTTGTTTGATGGTGCCGGAAGCTTTCTGTTAATTCCTTCTATGGTTAAAGAAGGAGCATATCGTGAAGAGATATTGAATGATGTATTGAGTTTACTTAATCTCTTTTTAATAGAGAAAGATGATTATTACGTATATCCAGGACAGTTTTCTTATAGATTAGCTGATGATGTTTATACAGGTAGCTCAGGAATTGTTCTAGCATTGATGGGAATAGTAAAAGGTAACCCGCTTTATTGGTTACCACTGGTTAATTCAGATGAATTTTTAGCTAGAACAAAAGCAAAAAATTAGTACCAAGGGCTAATGATAATGAATGCGCTTAATTAAAGTAAAGGAGGTGATAAAGATGAACACAGTATTAGAAATGCAAAAATTAGTGCCAGACAGAGAAGAGAAAGGACGAGCATTAGGTGAAATAGTCCCAACCTTTTCAACGAGTGTTGGAAAATCATCATTTAGTATTTTTATGTGTTCATAAATCCTTTAAAAATAAGGAGGTGATAAAGGATGAATATGGTTTTAGAATTACAAAAATTAGTGCCAGACACAGAAGGGAAAGGACAAGCACTACTAGCAACAATAACAACGATTACAACAATAACAACAACAGTTGGTAGATCGTCAATAAGTGTTCGCTGTAAATAAATCCTCTATATATCTATAGTAGATCTATTTAAAATGAACAAGCTATTTTTGGTAATAGTTTTGATAATCTTAATTAATGATCAACACTTGGTTGCATAGTTGCACTCTAACTATGCAACTAGGTGTTGATTTATAGTATCTATAAATCAACAAACTATTAATAATTAATGGGGGTAAAGAAATGGAAAAATTATTAGATATTGCAAGACACCCCGAGCCCTTTGAACCAGGAACACAAGAAGTCTGGCTTGATGAAGATGTAGCAGATTATGTTTTAAAAGCTCATTTTGATGAGACTATACCTGGTGGGAGTAGGGATAGTACATTTATTGATGAAACTGTTGGTTTTATTAGTCAACTTGCACCAGTGGAAAAGTTTAAAAAAGTAATTGATTTAGGCTGTGGTCCAGGTCTTTATTCTAATAAATTAGCAGAGAGGGGATATGATGTTGTTGGTGTAGACTTCAATAAAACTTCAATTAAATATGCTATTAATGAATCCATTAACCATAATTTATCTATTGACTATAGAATTGAAGATATTACGAATATAGAAATAGAAAATGAGTTTGATTTAGCACTACTCATATATCAAATATATTGTGTCTTTAGTCCAGAGAATAGAAAAAAAATACTTCGTAATGTCCATCGTGGTTTAAAGACAGGAGGTTTAGTTCTATTTGATGTATTATCAGAGGCTAATTATGATAACTTCGAAGAAAATTTAATGTGGTCTGTATCTCATGGAGATAGTCCAATGTCAGATAAGGAACATTTAGTTTTATACGCTTCAATTAAATATCCTAACCACGTGTCCTTAGCGAGAAATATTCTCGTTTTTGAGGATGGTAAGATTGTGAATTATAATTATTGGAATCAGTATTTCAGCATTGATAGTTTAGCAAAAGAAGTAAATGAGGCTGGATTTACGCTTGAAAAGGTTTACGCAGCTGTAAATGGTGGAGATTACATTGCTGACAGTGATTCCTTTGCCGTAGTTTTAAAAAAGCAATAGATAATTTTTTGCTACAACTTCAAATGGATCTTATACGAATACACTTATATCTCTATTAATATCTTTAATTACATACAAAAACAAGCACCAAAATTAGTTTCCTGCTTTCATCTCCGTCAACTTGACCAGATAAACCTGTTTAATTTGGCCGTTTCGATTTTTTTGTTGGGTACCTTATCTGAAAAATAAAGTGATTAACATTAATACTTCTTCCAGCACATAATAACCCCTGGTACAAGCCATGCAATTGTACCGGGGGTTTAAAATCATCTTATTTTAAATAAAACGTGCAATATCTTTTAATGGTAAGCGTGATGAGCCGTAAGCAGGTGCTGCCCCTTTACCGATAGCAATAAGGACTACAGGGAAAATATGCGCAGGTAATTCAAAACGTTCAGCAAATTTCGCTTTATCAAACCCGCCCATTGTTACCGTATCGTAGCCTTTTTCTTTCGCTATTAACATAAGTTGCATTGAAATCAGACCAGCATCAAATGTTGCGATATTTTTTCGTACTTCTAATGGTGCAGAAGGATACAGACCTAAGGTATTGGCAATCATTAAATCTTTCTGTGCTTCACCCATATGACCTTCTGCAACATTTTGCGAATAAATTTGTTCAACTTGTTGATACATTTCGGCATTGCCTAACACTGCAATAACTGCTGATGATGTTTCAACTTGCTCTTGATTATTGGCAATCGCACGCAGTTCTGTTTTTACTGCTTGATCTTGAATGACAAGAAATCTCCATGCTTGTAGATTGCTAGATGACGGTGCACTTGTTGCTTCTTGAATGATTTCTTCTAGCTCAGCTTGAGGAATTTTAAAAGTGGGATCGTATACACGAACTGATTTTCGATCCTGCATAATTGTATATAAATCGGCTTTGTTTTTAGTTGTTGTCATAATGTCCTCCTTGAAAACTTACTAATGGTAAGTTGATAATAGAATCTTACCATTAGTAAGTTTATACGTCAATTAAAAAATATTTTGTGTTACAATAGAAATACGGCATTATAGAGGGAGGTTATTATATGACTAACTCAAATTGTTCACATATATGTAGTAGCTACCATCAGGCAATTGAATTTATAGGGAAGCGTTGGATGGGCATGATCATCTATACGTTATTGCCTGGTCCAAAAAGGTATCATGAAATACATGCCACGATTCCTGGCATTTCTGATCGTTTACTAACAGAACGTCTAAATGAACTTGTGCAAGCAGGACTAATTGAGAAAAAATATATTGATTCGTCCATAAAAAAAGTAGAATACGAGTTAACACCGAACGGCTTAGCGTTTCAGGAAGTCATAGCGTCTATTCAAAAATGGATTGATTTATGTGAATTCGAGAAAACGACGAAACCGTCAACATAAAAAAGACAAAATACCCGGGAGCTAGCTCTTGAGGTATTTGTCTTTTTTTAGTTTGCTCTGTTATCCTTTATTACTATACATTTACATCAAAAATAAATGTTTCTTTTCCCTTATGCCATAACACATTCACTTCATACAGAAAATAGCCATCTTTAGATGGCATCGCTATTGTGGCATCATTTACTTCAATATCTTCAATCGTGTCATCTTCATTTAGTAGAGTTACAGCAATGGAGATTGGATTTTTTTCAATATCAAATTCCAATAGATCTCCTTTTTTAACTTCTAACGTTTCAAAATGATCTGCTAGTTCGTTTATATCAGCAGAGCTTTTGAATCTTACTTCAAAATCATCTTCTACCCATTCAAATTTACTTGGAAGCATTCTATGATGCTCCCCATCATAAATAATTTGGCCTTCTGGTTGTTTAAACACATCCTTGGGAAATACAGTGCATCCAGTCAAAATAAAAATTATAAGTATTAATACAACTATTTTTTCATTTGAGCCTTCTCCTTATGGCATTTCCTTCTGCCATCTATCATGATTGTGGTTGAATAGGATGTTTTTGGAAAAAGTTGCTGTTGATGAAAAAGGGGGGCTCAAAGAATAAAATAAAAGACTGTAGACAAACCTACATTTTGTGTTTGTCTACAGTCCCATACTTTATAAATCTATTTAATGTTCGGTAATATTTTATTTAACAAAATGGCAACGATGGCAGCTGTTGCTACTGGAGAGCCGAATAAATATTGAACCGTTGTTGGTAATGAATATAAGAAATCTTTAGGTAGCAGTGTTAATGCTAAAGTTAAAATCACTGGTACAGCGATAACGTACATTTCTTTTTCGCCAATGCGTTCATTTTTCATTACTTGTAATCCACTAATCGCAATAATGCCACAAACGATGACGAAGACACCACCGATAACTGCCGATGGAATAGCAGAAATTAATGCAGCTAATTTACCAGAGAATCCGAATAAAATAAACCAAGCACCTGCAGCGATAAAGACACGACGGCTTGCAATACCTGTAATGGAAATCACACCTGCATTTGTTGAATAGCCTGTTACTGGAGTAGAACCTAATAATGAGGCGATGAAACAGCCAATCCCTTCACCAATTACCCCACGATTAATTTGTTTATCAGACAATGGTTTATCAATTACATTACTAACCGCAAACCAAGTACCAGTCGTTTCAGCCATTAAAACAATATAAATAATAATCATTGTGATAACTGCTGAAAAGTTAAAAGAGAAACCGAAATCTGCAAAAGGAATTTGTGGTAAGCTAAACCACTTTGCTTTGCCTACCGGTGATAAATCTAATACCCCCATCATATTCGCTGCGATACAGCCTGCTAGTAGCGCGATAATAACAGAAGCAATACGGAAGACGCGACCTTTTTGACGGAACACAGAGCCTAGCATGACGCAAACAATTAATACAGTAGCTGAAATAAGCGCTAAATAAATATTTTGGTTAATCGTAGCACCTGCGCCTTCAAAAATATTACTACTTAAACCTACAGGCATTAGCGATAAACCAACAACAAAGATAATTGTCCCACCTACAATTGGAGGAATAAAAGTTTTAACAATTTTATTAAAAATACCTGTATAGCCTAAAATAATAACAAAAATGGCACCGATCAAGCTTGCACCTAATACAGAGCTCCAACCAAGTTCGCCACTGCCGCTAGCAGCATAAATACCAACGATTGCTCCTAGTGGAACATAAGATGGTCCTTGTGCGATAGGAAGCTTCATACAAAAATGCGTTTGCACAATCGTTGCAATACCTGCTGCTATAAAAGTCGATTGTATCAATGCGCTTGATTGACCAGATTGTAAGCCGATTAACATTGCAATAAGGAAGGGAACTACATAAACGTCCATTGCCATAACATGTTGTAAACCTAGAAATACGGATTGGCCAAATGGCACTTTTTCATCGGGTAAAACGGTTAAATGCGTAGTATTACTTTTATCGTTTGCTAGATTGTTTTTTTGCGTTTCCACTAAGATGTACACCTCAAAATTTTAATTTTTAATAGTATGATGAATCTTATTTTGGTTCGTGACCTCTGACTGCTTCAGTGAAGAAGGCAGTACATTGATTAGTTAGCTCTTTCGTGAACTTTCGTACCTTGCACCCACACTTCACGAATGTTTTCGGGACGTACTAGATACATAATTTTTTGGAAGATATCGATTAATGCTTCATTGTTATCATAGATTGGCAGTTTGGCAGTTGCTATTTTAGTATCGATTACTTGAACATCCCAAGTATAGTTTTCTTGTAAGCGCCCGACTGGAAGGCTTAAGCTTTCACCACCACCTGCTGTAGCTAAGTAAAATGCTTCATTAATCGTAATGCGTGAATTTGGAACGCCACGTTTATCAGCGGAAAGTGCTGTATCAACACCGTCTTCCAACATTCTAGATGACATAACGGCTTGTCTTGCATTATCAAATAGACTTGGTGAAAAGCCTCCTGAAATATCTGATCCTAAACCAATATCCACACCTTTTGCATGGAAACGGGCAATTGGAATAACACTGTTCGCAAAATAAGCATTTGAAATTGGGCAATGGCCAATTGCTGTACCTGTTTCAGCAAATAATGCTGCATCGTCATCGGTTAAAAAATTGCAGTGCGCCATCACAGATTTATCACCTAATAGACCAAAGTCATGTAAAGCAAAGGCATCATTTTTGTTGAAGCGGTCTTTTACGTAACCATGTTCCCAATCACTTTCGCTACAATGAGACTGGATATGTGTATCATATTTAGCAGCTAATTCCCCTAGACCTTTTAAAGCGCCGTCTGTACAGCTTGGAATAAAGCGAGGTGTGACAACAGGATAGACACCTTGTTTTGTCGTTTTTGCTAATTCTTTCACAGCTACAATAAATTCTTCTGTGTCTACTAACGCCGTAGCTGTGTTGGCATCACGATAAAAATCAGGGTTTTGCTCAGGGTCATCCATGACAACTTTTCCAACTAGACCACGTTGTCCTTTTTTAGCACAAATTTCAGCTAATAATAAGCTTGCTTCTTTATGTACAGTAGCGAAGTATAGTGATGTTGTTGTGCCATTTGCAAGAAGTGTGCTAACTAAATCTTCATAGACTTCTTTGGCAAATGCTAAATCAGAAAACTTCGATTCTATTGGGAAGGTATATGTGTTTAGCCAATCATTTAGGGGGATGTCTAAAGCAGTTCCAGCTTGAGCCCATTGCGGAGCATGAACATGCAAATCGACAAAACCTGGGAAGAAATATTGTCCATCTGCTAATTGGTGGAAGTTGTCTTTCCCTTGGTATGTAGTGAGTAATGTTTGATAATCAGGATGTTCTGGTGCAACAGCCTTTTCAATCATACCGTCAGTGTTAATACAAAAAAGATAATCTTTTAAAACTTGTACTTCTTTTGCAGACTTACTTGTAAAAGCAGTCCCTTTGAAAATTTGCGTATATTCAACCACGTTTTGCACCTCAATGTTCGTATTTTAATATCGGTAGGGAATATTATAGGACAAAAAAACTGCGAAGTCTATAAAAAAACGAATAAATTGCAGGATGAAATACACGTGCACTATTGATTTTTACAGCAATTTAATGACATGGAAAACTATGGTTAGAAAATTAAAACGAGAATAGCAATTGGCAAAATAGTAATTTTTAAATAAAAAATAAATGAGAATCATTTTCGTTTAGGAGGCGTTTTAATTTCACCTTCAATGGAAATGCAACAGGGGTGGCGGAAAATAGTAGAATTAATAATGCTAATTTTTCTGAGATATTCAATGGTTGATGCAAAGGCTAGTGCTTGCAATTAAACTCTAATAGAAGGAATGTGAATGAGTATGCTTGGTAGGAAGGCTGTCGTCATAACAGGTTTGATTTCATTGTATTAATTATTATGAATGTAAAAGCTACTTAAAATCATAGAAGGCTCAAGTGAAAATGCTTGAGTCTTTTTTGTAGCTTATGAAATGCTTTTTTTAGAATATTGGTAAAATTTTATAAATATAATTGCTTTCTTAATGTGTATTAAGTATCCTTTTATTAACAAAAGGGGGAGCGGATGCGATGAATCGTCAACACATGGGGGTCTTATTTGGTGGAGTATTATTACTTGTCGTAGCGATGGGGATTAGCCGTTTTGCTTTTACGCCCATTTTACCGTATATGCGGGAGGATGTCGGCTTTTCCTTTAAGGTTGCTGGCTTTTTAGCATCGAGTAATTATATTGGGTATTTTATTGGAGCATTATGGGCTGGATTTATTTATCGACAAAAGAAAAATTTTTTATTGTGGAGTGTTGTGTTAAATGTTATTTCTGTTGTCCTGATGGGGATAATTGAGATTTATAGTGTATGGCTTGTCCTACGCTTAGTTGCAGGGATTACAGGAGGACTTATTTTTGTTTTAACATCTAGTGTTATTATGGATTACTTAGCAAAACAGTTACTGACAAAGTGGTCAGGTTATTTATTTAGTGGCATAGGGCTTGGTATCGCCATATCCGGACTGTTCGTACCATTTATAGAAGTACGTTTTGCTTGGCAAGGAACTTGGATTGGTTTAGGTATTTTATCAGCATTATTATTCGTAATTACGTTTATATTGTGGAAAAATTTACAAGTTCAAGATAGCGAGAGAGTTGCTAAAACGCCTGATGCAAAATTGTCGCGTGGTTTTATGCCTTGGCTTATTGCGGCATATGGGCTTGAGGGGCTTGGCTATATTATTACAGGAACATTTTTAGTGGATATTATTCATAACATTCCTTCGCTTCAGGCTTATTCTTCTTATAGCTGGGTTATTGTTGGGGTAGCGGCAATTCCATCTGCTCCAGTGTGGACAATAATATTAGAAAAGTTTTCAGCAATAAAGATTTTGGTTGTGGCTTACATATTACAAGTGCTAGGAATTTTGTTACCGGTATTTTCACAAACAGTATGGAGTGTGTTATTATCTTCATTTTTATTTGGTTTAACGTTCGTTGGCATTGTGACATTAACAACAGCCTATGCAAGACAGCTCTTTCCAACACAGAGTGGCCCAGTGGTGTCATTGCTGACAACATTTTATGCTTTTGGACAAATTATCGGACCAATGATTGCTGGACAACTTGTAGTCATTTACAGCAGTTATAAAGCAGCGCTTATCTTTGCAGGCGGTATTGTGTTGCTAGGATTGCTCGTAATGTTATCTGGTAAATGGATTGTGATGAAACAGCAGGAAAAAGTAGCTAAGTTAAATGTGCAGTCCGGTGCCAGGCACTCGTAATATTCTGAATTGTTTGCGTGCCTGACACTAAAAAGGGAGGGAAAGACCATAATTAAAGCAGTGTTATTTGACTTAGATGGTACATTGTTAGACAGAGAGAAATCTTTGATTGCATTTGTTTCACATCAATATGATCGATTAGCTCCTAAACTCTCTAGTATTTCAAAAGCACACTACGTAAGTCGATTTATTGATTTGGATAAAAACGGTTATGTGTGGAAAGATGTTGTTTATGAACAATTGATCAATGAATTTTATTTAACAGACTGTACAGTAAAAGAGTTGCTTGATGATTATATTACAAATTTCAAATATTGTTGTGTTCCTTTCCAGCATTTGCATGCTATGCTTGATGATTTAACGCAAAGGAATATTAAACTCGGTATGATTACAAATGGATATGGACAGTTCCAGTTAGATAATATACAAGCGCTTGGCATTGAGCAATATTTTGAGGTAATTTTGATTTCTGAATGGGAGGGCGTGAAGAAGCCAAACTCAGATATTTTTAACCGTGCTTTAGCTAAACTACAAGTAAATGCAGCACATAGTATGTTTGTCGGTGATCATGCCATCAATGATATAGAAGCAGCTCAAAACATCGGAATGAAAGCAATTTGGAAAAGAAACGATGCAAGTCCAACATCTAAAGCAGATTATATCATCAACGAATTAAATGAAATTCCAATGCTGGTGCAACAATTGGTAATTAGCCAAAAGTAAAGGTGCCAGGCACTCGAAATATTCAGAATTGTTCGAGTGCCTGGCACCCTTTTTATTTTTTCCTAATTCGACAAAATGTTATAATAGAGGTAAATCAATCAATTGGAGTGATGCGAATGAGTGTAAAGACTTTACGTAAAATCCCACTTGAAAAATTTGTAGATTTAAAAGTAGATTATGCTTTTATACAATTATTTGGAACTGAACAGAATAAAAACATTACGAAAATCTTCTTGAATGCTTTATTAAATCGTACAGGCCACAATACTATCAATGAGATATCTTTTATGAGTCAAGAGTTTGGTAGCGAGCATGTTGATGATAAGCAATCAAGGCTGGATATTTTAGTTAAAACACAAGATGAGCTTTTTATTAATGTAGAAATTCAACTAACAAATCAATACGATATGATGAAGCGAACATTGTATTATTGGTCAAGAATTTATACCTCTCAGCTTCGGAGGGGAATGGGATACCATAAACTAAGACCGACAATCACTGTGAATATTTGTAATTTTAGTTTGTTTGAACAAACCAATAAATATCATTCAATTTTCCAACTATACGACAATTATGAGAAGTTTAAAATGGATGATGTACTCGAAATTCATTTTATTGATATGAATAAATTTATTCAGCAATGGTATGCCAAGCAATTAAATTCTTGGGAAGATGTACTTGCTAGATGGTTAATGCTACTGGGAATGGTTGATGGACGTAAGGATAAAGTCTATGAAGAAATCTACTTGGAATTGGAGGAACTCGCTATGAAAGATGAGGAGTTATTCAATGCTTTTAATGTTTGGCAAGATTTAAGTCAATCCCCTGAAGATTACTATGCCTATCAATCCAGGTTGAAATATATACTAGATGAGGCAGCGAAGTTAGAAGATACTAAATATATCGCTGAAAAAGAAGGTCTAATTAAAGGGTTAGAACAAGGGTTAGAACAAGGGTTAGAACAGGGGATAGAACGAGGTATTAAACAAGGAATAGAACAAGGAATAGAACAAGGTATTAAACAAGGTATTAAACAAGGAATAGAACAAGGTCTAGAACAGGGGTTAGAACAAGGGGAAAAAAAGATGCAGACAGAAATTGCATTGAAATTATTAAAAAGAAACACCGATATTGAAATAATCGTAGAATTAACAGAGCTAACAGTCTCTGAAATACATGAATTAAAAGAATTACTTGATGAATAATGAAGGTGCCAGGTACTCGCAATTTTCAGAATTGTTTGTGTGCCTGGCACTTCGCTTATACTTTCTTTTTGCGGTTTAATAGAAAGAAGAATAAAGATATTAGTAGCATGCTGTAAAGAAATATCCAAGTAAAATGCCAATAAAAAACGGCTGGAATTGTTTCAATGCTATCATCGGAAGACATTATTTCTAAAGAAAGATGTACAGGAGGGAACAGCCAAATCAGTCCCTTTATTTTATTTTTCAAAGAGATTATAGCTATCGAAATGATTAGCGTACTAAGAACACCCCACCATGAATTTTGTTTGTTTTTGACCAATTCCCTTGAGAACAGGGAAGAGAGGGCAATAGCAAGTATCGATAGGGTAAAGTGAGCTAGAAAGCCCAGTATAATATGTAAAGTTTTTGGTTGCTCGCCAAATGCACCTATCAGAATAGGGTAAATAACTGACACCCAACTAAGACTAAATCCAAGTATTATACAAATCAAATAAAGCGCCCCAAAATACGCTTTTTGCCCCTTAGCATGTAGAATAGTAAGTACTTTCTGACCTTCATCTTCTGCATGAAATATGGTGATTGTTAACCAGCCCATTAGCAAGAACAGAAGCGTCGATGTAAATGAGTAACTATCCAATATTGGGTTTGGCACAAAAGCATAATTGACTACCGTACATAAAATGAAAATGAAAAAAGGCGGAATATATTTATAGGATCTTAAGTAGTTAATCAATTGATAGTACAATAAACTTATCATTTTTTGAGTTACCTCCTAAAAATGGGTATGGAATTGTTCCTTCTTTGGATTTACAGGTATAAGCTGCTTAATAGAAGCTTCTGACTGAAGTAATGCAAAAAGGATTTTGTCAGTATCCGCCTTGCTAACCGTTACTGTTAGCTCTTGATTGCCTTTACTTAATGTGCGTATTTGTTTAATTTGGATAAGGGGAAGGAATTCATCGAATGACTTTTGATTAGGTAATTCAAAAACTAATTGATTGCTTTGAATAATTGGTTCAGACGCCATATGTATCACATGACCAGCTTGTATTAATAAAACGCGATCTACGAGATTTTCTAATAATTTCGTTTCGTGACAAGTTAAAATAATACTGTAGCCATTTTCTTTTAAAGACAAAAGGGTATTTTCTAAATCCTGTTGGGCACGCGGATCAAGGCCGGATAAAGGTTCGTCCAAAATAAGAAGTTGTGTATCTGCAAGCATGGCCTGCATGATCATGATTTTTTGCTTCATGCCTTTTGAAAAATAGTTCATTCTTATCGCACGGGCTTCTTGCATATTAAACAGTATGAGCAAGTCATTTATTTTTTGATGTAAGGTCTTTTTCGGTATGCCGCTAATTTTACCCATATGAAATAGATATTCTTCGGGCGTAAAGAATACATGAGAAGGCGCAACTTCGGGTACATACCCAATTTTTAAAGATGGAACATTTTTGTTCACTTCTCCAAAATCACAATCCACTATGCCTCCTATAATTTTTAGTAGTGTGCTCTTGCCTGAGCCATTCTTTCCTACAAGTGCTACAATTTCCTCAGAATAAATGGAGAATGAAATATTGTCTAAAACTTTCTTAGCTTTATATTGTTTAGATATGTTTTGTACTTCCATTATCGTATTCATAGGGACACACCTTTTTGTCATATTATGGACTCTATTATAAAGGAATCAGTCGTAAATTACTCCTTTTAAATGGTTTTATTACCTATTTTTGTTTATCGACTAAAAAAAACTCTGCCTATAATCGAGGGCAGAGAAAGTTTTGTGGGTGCCTGGCACTCAAACAATTCAGAATTGTTTGAGTGTCAGGCACCGTAATACGTATTGAGTGCTGCTTCTAAGCGCTCTTCTAAATGCTGTGAAATATAACCAAAAACAAACTGCTCTTTTTCCATTTCAATTTGCGAGGCTCTAAAAAGTTTGGCGAAAATCCCCGACTTATTCTCTAATGCAAATTGCTGAAGGGCTTCTGTGCGCAATGTTGAAACGATTTCATTTTCAATATGGCGCTCTCGAATTTTTTTGACGATATCTTTTACACTACCTTCTTGTAATTCTTGCATTTGCTTTTGGAGATTTTCGTTTATATGTTTGAGTTCAGCTGTTTCATTTTGAATGTGTTCAATTTGTCGGTTTGATTCAGAAGAAAGCATCTGTTGAGCTAAGAAATCCTGGTTGATTGTAATGTGGAATGTGCCTTGTGCTTCATTTGGTTCCATATGAAATAAACCAGTTTGAATCATTTGCTGTAGAACACTGCCGAGTACGTCGACTTTGTTAGTTAAATTATCTGTTGAATCAAGAGTTGTGGCAGTAATTTGATGCTTAATTTGTTGACCGTTGTCATCAATACCTAGAAGAAGTTTTAGGCCCTTTACACGATATTCATCCTTCAAAAGCAGTATCATCCGAAGTCGTAAAATAGCAGGGAGGTCCAATCGTATAGTTGGTATTTGATTGGAGGCACTATCAAATATATATTGTTCAAAAGGTTTGATGTAATAACGAAGCATTGCATCCGTTATTTCGAACCAACCTGCAACCTCTGAAATACTATAATATTTTTTTTCATGGATGTGTGTTAAATAATTATCACCATAAAGTGTTTCGACGAATGGTGTATGTTGTAGAACGACAAACAATGGATCATGTTGCACAATTCCTAGTACCAACGTTTTTGCATCACTTATTTCAAGCATTCCGTTTACACCCCACTTTATTTTTCAAAATATCCTTAATAGGTTTCTATTCTTTTAAAGTCGAATGTATGCCTATTTATGGTAGGGAAATTTATTGATTCTTAAAAAATTCGTAGATACGAAAGATTTTAAGCTGCAATGTCAATCTATTGAAAAAGGGATTTGTAAAAGATTATCGAAATAGAATATAAGGTAAAATTTTGAACATAAAGGGAGCGGAGGAGAAGCATGCAAACAATTTTTGTTGATTGGGATGGTGGGAATGTAAAGCTTACTTGGATGCCTCAAATGAAACTAACGAAATCATTAATTGTGACAAGTGTCCATGCGGTATGTATAAAAGATGGCTATGTGCTATTAAGTCATATAAAACAGCGAGGTTTTAATTACCCTGGAGGACACGTAGAATATGGGGAGAACTTGGTAGATGCGATATTACGAGAAACATATGAAGAGGCATATGTAAAGGGAACACTTCAATACATCGGTTCAATTGAAGTAAGTCATCAAGACAATCAGTCATTTAATCCACAAGGTAAATACCCTGTAATTGGTTATCAGGCTTTTTATAGAATGGATGTTCATGAATGCTTACCTTTTCTCAGAGAACATGAAGCATTATCTAGAATTTGGGTTGAGCCAGCTGAAGTACCGTTTGTAATAAATGACCATGAACTAACAAAAGTAATTTTAGAAGAAGCATTAGCTTTTAAAGACGTCTACTTTAATAATAATGGGTGTATGGAAATCATATGATTGCGTTTTAGCTGCTCAGTGAGCATGTCTTGCATTTTAGTAAAGATCATTTTATCCTTTATTAAAATTTGCATTTCAGTAAACTTATACTGACTTTGGTATTCGTGAATATACTGCGTAATAATTGGTAAATTGTCACTATTTTTAATTTCTACTTCTACAAAAAAAGGCAATGTTACTTGTGGTGGTGAAATACTGCCACGTCGAATCCAAATAGCTTCATTTACATAATAACGAATGGGTAATTGGCGGTCACTTGCTATATATAAGTCCATTGAATGCTCCTTATGCTAAAATGAAAATATTTTATACTAAGTATAGCTTTTTCAGTGCTAATTGTCGTTTATAAGCCTTGACTTCATAGTAATCAAAAAAAGTAAGCAAGGAAAGACACTTGCTTACTTTTGGTATTAGTGAATATCACGTTTTTTGAAATTACCACCACGCACTTCTGAAACATCAGAAATAACGACGAAAGCACTGCTGTCAATATCTTTAATAATGGATACAAGCTTATTTTCTTCCATACGGTTAATGACACAGTTTAAAATTTCAGTTGGTTCATTAGAAAAGCCACCACGACCTTGTGTATAAGTAACACCACGTCCTAGACGAGCTTGAATGGCGTCCCCAATCTCCTCCGATTTTGCACTGACGACACGGACATCTTTAGATTTTTCTAAACCTACTTGAATAATATCAATGACATTTTTCGCAATATAGTACGTTAATGCTGAGTATAATGCGCTTTCTAAACCGAATATAAAACTTGCCCCTAAGAAAATAAAGGCATTAATAAATAAGATAATATCTCCGACTGAAAATGGAATTTTACGTGATAATAGGACGGCTAAAACTTCAGAGCCATCTAATGCGCCACCATTACGTAAAACAATTCCAATACCAACGCCGAGTAACATACCACCCGATAAGACAATTAATAAAGGATCTTCTGGACCTAAAATTGTTTTTACATTATGTAAAAGCACTGTGGAAATCGATAATGCTGCAATTCCGGCGCTACTCATTAATGCAAATGTTTTTCCTACTTGTTTATAACCGATGTAAATAAAAGGGATGTTAAGTACGAAGAGCAGTACCCCTAATGGTAAGCCAAATAGGTGGGCACCCATAATACTAAGACCTGTTACGCCACCATCAATAACATTGTTCGGTATTAATACTGCCTCAAGTCCATAGGCTGCGATGACAGCACCAATAATAATCATAATAAATTTTCGTACATTTTCAACTGACTTGCCTTTTTTCATAAATCTTCTCCATTTCCTCACAATTTAAATCCATTTAGTGTATCTTAAGATTTTGGAATAATATTTACTGCGATTGTTTTTGTTTCAGTCGTATTGCTTGAATCGGACATATTATAGTATCTCGTTAATAAATCATTTAAGTCATTTTGAAAGTTATTAAACTGATCCTTTGTTAAGGATAAGTCAAGTAATGAAAAGGTTGCTGAATCATCGACATAATCTTCTTCAAATAAGTTTAAATAATTTTGATATTGAGACAGTAATGCTAATTGATAGTAGGAAATATAGTTTAATTTTTGCTTTTTCGTTAGTTTGGACCACTCCTCTGTATCTATTTTTGCTGCACCTTCATTTAATGCATAAAATTTTTCAGTAATAGAACGAACTTTTCGCTCCTTCACAATTTTAATGACGTTTTCATCCACTAATATTTGGATATGGCGATATAAAGTAGCTTGTGGTACATCTTTTATAACAGAAATCATCTCTAACGTACTCAAGCCATCTTCTGTATTATGCATCAGTGCTTGTAAAATTTTCATTCGAACAGGATGCATTAAAACCTCTACTTTATTGCGCATCAACGAGCCTCCTATCTGATGAATTGATATAGTATCAATGTTATCAAAGTGAGAACATTATCAAAAATATATTATATTTTTGGACAGATGTACAGTAAAAAGCATATGGAATTTTTACTCATTATGTGAAATTGCCTTTATTGAATAAAGCCGAAAATCATCCTGTTAAATGCTAAAACGATGAACAAATTAATTGTTCATCGTTTTTTTACTATTAGATTGTCATTAAATTAAAAATAACGCGACAATGGTCGTTACAAAAAGTCCTATTGCTACAGGCAATAAATTACGCCGTGCAAGCTCAAATGGACTGACGTTACAAATAGCAGCTGCGGGAATGAGTGCCCATGGTATTAGCGTACCGCCACCAATAAAAGACATATTATTTAGCTGTAACAATGGTTATTTCTCTAGCTTGTTTACTGCTCGTATAATCATCCTTTGTATCAACGACTAGTTGTTCGAAAATTGTGGTCATTAACTGCTTGCGTTCGGTATCATCTGCATTCATCCATAGAGTATCGATATTGCGTATAATCGCTCGTATTTCCTCATGATAGCGATTGTCCTGCTGCTGTATTTTGTTGAGCTTTGCTTGAGTTTCTTTTTCTTTACTACGCAATTTTCCGCTTTCGCTAATTAACTCATCAATGCCAATAATATCATGTTCAAACATCGTTTTTTTCTTGTGTAAAAGCTTTTGCACAACAGTTAATTCCTGCTGTAATGCGCTCAGTTGTGCCGCTGGAAAAGTCGCATCGCCTTCATTACTTGTAAAATGGCCACCGACTAAGTCATCCCATTGTGTAAAAATGGCTTGCACTAAATTGCTTTCTAAAATCATATGACTAGTACAAGCTTTGCCAGCTTTTTTGCCGGAACATCGATACGTTTTTTTCTTACCAGCTTTATGACCAGCCATGGAGTGACCACAACGAGCACATTTTAAAAGCGAGGAAAAATAGTAATTGCTTGTTTCCCGTTTTCCACCTAATGTTCTACGTTTATCGAGCAAATCTTGTAGTGCCCAAAATTCATCGCGATCGATAATACGCTTATGGTTACCTTCAAAAAGCACACGTTCACGCGGCGGTTTTTTAATGTCTTTTGGATTCAAGCTAAACATTAAATAACCTGCGTATGTTGGATTATTAGCAATATCTCGCACACTATCGACATGCCATTGTCCGCCTTTTCGAGTTGGGACACCTTTACTCGTTAATTGCCTGGCAATCGTGTAAAATCCCAATGTTTTCGCTAACGTAAATATTTCCATGACAATTTGAGCCTCATCCTCATCAATCAATAATTCACCATCTATTACTTGATAGCCGTAGGGAGGGGTGCCACCTTTCCAGTAGCCCAATTTCACTTTCTTTTCCATACCAAAACGCACCCGTTCGGCGGTATTTTCTCGCTCCCATTGCGCAATCGCCGCTACCAACGTAATAAACAACCGTCCCATTGCATTGGTCGTATCGTACACTTCGGTAGCAGATTTAAACTTACAATCGTATTGCTCCAATTCAGCTAAAATCGTATGCAAATCAGGCACAGAGCGGGTTAAACGATCCAGCTTATAGACGAGTAAAACATCAATGCCGCCTTGCTGAATGCGCTGTAGCATCGCTTGAAAATGGGGGCGATTTAAATCTTTAGCAGAATAGCCATCATCGACAAAAGGCGCCTCAACAATGTCCCATCCTTGTGACACACAATAAGCCTCTAACTTTTCGATTTGTGCAGCAATTGAAAACCCATGCTTCGCCTGTTCGTCGGTACTCACGCGAACATAGATGACGCATTTCATCGGTTATTCCTCCTTATTAGGTTTCCTTTCTTTTATATATTTTTCAAATGAATAAATCATTCTTTAATTTCGGACGTATGTTCTTTTTAGTTAAAAATGATTCATCTAAAGGAGTATTGTTAATTTATATATGTAACTGCTGAATCTATAGCGTATGTGATAACGGGAAGAGCCTGTGATATGCCCAGGCTCTAGCCTTTAAGTTGATTAATCTAGTATCTAGGGTTCATATTCTAGTATGGTGATGGAAGTTGGATTTTGGAGCCCTACTTTAGAAAATTTAGCTTCTCCAAATATTTTCAAATGTTTGTGCTTCGAGTTGAAGTGCTTGAAGGATTTTAGGGTTTGCTTGCGTGGCTACATGTAATTTAGCTGTTTTCACATTTAACACAGCAAATACTATGTTTGGTGGATTGGGATCTTTCGATTGTGCTTCTAACATTAAAGTTAGGATTGGTTGAATATTGCGTTCATTAATTTTTTCCGTGGTCCCTTTAAAAAACAATTTGATTAAGTGGGGTACGCCGTCAATTACTAAACCGAGTTCAGGAGAGGAACGCACAACTAAGCCATTAGTAGATGTCCATATAGATTTTGGTGGATCAAACCATTCAATTTTCTTGTTCCGTGTAAATTTTTTTAATGCTTTTATTGCTTCGGTATAGGAATTGATTTTTCGTTCGTGAACTTCAGTTATTAATGAATCTAATTGCTCAAGAGACTGATGTTGCTCATAGCATAATTTAATACGTTCTCGCAACTGCTTCCAATGATCTTTTACAGGATGATAATCACCTTGATTTTTAATGTCATTAACCTTGTTCATCTTTGCCAGCATTGTTTGCCTAACGGTGAAATCAATAAATTGTGTTAAACCGACAGAAAATTTCACATTTTCTAATGTCGAAATTTTCAATCACCTTCCTTTCTACAATTATTTTAACAGAAAAGGAATCTAATGGGGACGCTAAATTGGAATTAGTAGGGAAACATTATTATGGCCATGGCGAGAGCTTGACGAAAGTGACAAGCCCATTCGACATATTCTGATAAAAAGGAGTGAGAGGGATGACGGCAGTCAAAATGACGGAAGAAAAGGTTCGTAAATTATTGCCGATTATTGAAAGTATTCTGTCTCGGGAATACGGAAGGAAGGTAACACTAAAGGATCTAACTGTAGGTGGTATTACGGTTTATAAAGACGATTGCGCGAAATAGCGCAGTCTAAAGATTTTTGGGCAAGTTAAGATTGGAAAAATTAAAAGGAAAAAATTAATTAGCATAAAAAAACTACACCTAAATTAGATGTAGTTTCAGTATTTATTATATTTTTATTTCATTTAAATAGAAATCATACAATTGATCAATGGAACCATTTGATAAAAAGGGAATAGCTTTTACTATTTTTTCTCGTTCCCAATCAAACCAACGCATTTCTAATAATTTATCTATTTCTAAATCTGAAAACCGTTTTCTTATTTCTTTGGCAGGATTTCCACCGACAATCGTGTAAGGCGGAACATCTTTTAATACAACAGACCCAGCAGCGATAATCGCACCTTCACCGATAGTTACCCCAGGCATTATCATTGCATTCATACCAATCCACGCATCACTTTTAATAACGGTATCTCCTTTTGGCTCATAAGAACGTTCAATTTGTTCAGGAAAAGGGTACACGGTTATCCATTCTGAATGGTGATTATGATTACCACCCATTAAAATAATGACACCACTTGCAATACAAACGTAGTTTCCAATAATCAGCTTATCTAAATGCCAACCAAAATCATTAATAGGATTAAATAGTACACGAGATTTATTGTCGCCCCAGAGGTATCTGACACACCCGTCTTCAAAATTTTGATTTCCATAATAACCGGAGTAGTATGAATAGTCTCCAACTTCAATAAGCGGATTTGTCACTAAATCTTTAATATATTTAATTTCTGACCAATGATGATAATGTTGATTGTTCATTTTGTTTTCCTCGCTTCTAAGTAATTAGTTTATATATATCTACTTAGAAGCTTAATCGCACAGCTACATTTTTAAGTTTTTTTAAACGACGTATCATCGTCCTCAACCTCTCTCATTTAATGTGGAAATAGTAACTTAAAAATATAATTATGTCAATTTAGTTTACAGGGAGATGTTATGTGAACCATTGTTTAGAAACTTAACTGAAGGGGTATTTTAGGAAAAGTATATAGTGGTAAATCACGTTATTTTTGTTATATTTTTGACACCTGGCATTTCCATTGATAAAATATTACGATATTAGTAGATAAAGTAATTAATATAAAAATGAATAGGAGGAGCATGATGAAGAAATTATTTTTTGTTTTTGTAGCAGCATTTGTGTTGGCGATAGTGAATCCAACAAAATCAGAGGCTATTAGGTTTGATGGAGCCGAGGTGCATAAAGACCAAACGGGGAAAATGACGTTTACAAAAGATATTAAGATTTATAAGAAAAATGAAGATGGTACATTTGATTCGTTAGTGGTGAAGCGCAATAATTATTTTAAAACATACGAAATTGAAAAATATGATGGCAAAACATTTTATCAAATGGGGCCATATCGTGTACAAGCAACAAATCTAGTAGTTTTTAAAGAGATACCAATGAAAATCCGCGCATCTTTCTATGCAAATGTAACGTATATCAATATCAACCGTAACAGCGGCGAATATGGTAAAATCTTTACGGAATGGCGTGATACTAACATCTCAGATATGAACGGTGATCAAATGTTGAGATATTGCAGGGACACTGGAAATGGCTTAAAGTGCGAAAAGCATTATCCTGGTTCAGATATGAAAGTTCTTGATACAAAATTTAAAAAAGCCGGTGTTCGTTATGAAGTAACGGAAGACTCTGAAGCAAAAACCTATCCATTAGAAGGTTCCAAAACGGAAAAAGCGATGCCAAAAGGTAGCGTGGTTTATTCAGTGAGTGATTCCATTAATGCTTTTCTATGTGTGAAAGAAGACCTGGATGCAAAAGACGAACAATGTACTTGGCTTCCGATTGGTATATTAAAACCGATTTATTAACGTGCTGAATTAGTAGGAAAAACATGCTTATATAGTTTAAAGCCCAGGGACTCGGAATTTGAGCCTGGGCTTTGTTTTGTTGCATCCGATGAGTTGTAATTATAAAGGTTAGATTAAATGAAATTATCAATTTCATATATCAATCATCTACTGCATAAAATTTTATCTATACGTAGGAAATACGTATTAATCACTATACTCCTTTTAATTTTGATACGTATAATATACGTATAGTCGAAAAGGGTAAAAAAATGAAATAGAGGGAGTTAGAGAAACGCTTTTCCCAAACTTTAACGGATGCTTTAAAAGATAAATTAGTATAATTAATATACAAAGTAGCATAATAAATTAACTAATAATTTAACCTCTCTCTTTTTATTTTCGGCTTGATTATTTCAAGCCGGTTTTTTTTTATTCGAACTCTTTGCGTTTTGCTTTAAATTGACGCCTTATATAAAAAGCCTCTTTATCATATGTCTTACATCGGTGACGGTGTACCACCACCAACCCAAATGCCAGTGATTTGGCCGAGAGCGGTCAATGTTGCTGTTCCTCCTCCAATTGCATTACCGAATAAACTACCAACAGAGCCGGCTAACGATATGCCAGAGAAGCCGGAGCCATCTAATCCTGTAATGGCCCCTACGACGGCGAGGGTCACGACCGCAATTTCTTTTGTTAAAGGAACAGCGGCTGCTAAGCCAACGCCAAGATCGTTGACAATGCCATGCGAAGCGGCAGGGAGATAGTCACCAATAATTTGAGTGAATCCTGAGTCCCCGAGATAGAAGAAAGCGGCAATCGGGATGACGGGGCCAAATACTTTAAAGCCAAATTGGAAACCTTGAATTAAGTAACTAGTCGATTTCTCAAATCCTTGTTTTTTATGAGCGACAAGACAGAGCACTAACAAAATAAAGACAGCCGTTCCGCCAATAAGTGCAGTGGCATCACCGCCCTGTAACTTCAAAGCTGACATGGCAATAACATCAAGTAGGAACGTGATTGGAATAAGTATTGCAAAAAAACGTTTTTGTGCGCGTGTTAACAGATGCTCATCTTTCACTTGTTCAATACCATCACTTGTTTCCTGCGCACTTTTTAAATGAAGTTTTCCCTGTTTCATATCCCTTTTTAATAAGATAAAAGCGGTAATCGTTGTCACAAGACCCATCGTAATGACAAGTGGGATACTGGCAGCTACAACATCTCCAACGGGAATTCCCGCTGCATCTGCTGTTAACTTCGGAGCCCCTTGAATAACAAAATCACTCGACAAAGCAATTCCGTGTCCAAATAAATTCATCGCCATGGCAACACCTAATGCAGGTAAACCTGCTCGAATGGCTACAGGTAAGAGTACTGCCCCTAATAATGCAACAGCAGGAGACGGCCAGAAAAACCAAGAAATAATCATCATTAAAATACCAATCGTCCAATAGGCGAGCGTCGGTGTTTTAATAATTTTTGTAAATGGCGCAACCATGACCTCGTTTATACCGGAAGCCATTAATACGCGGCTCATCGCAACAATAATGGAAATAATTAGAATAGTAGATAACAGCTCAGTAATCGCATAAATAAAGCTGTTAAAGACACCACTTATAGATGAAGTAAGATCACCTGTAGCAACAATTGCTAGTAGGAATATGCCAATGATGCAGATGAGGGTGGTATCCCGACGTTTCACCATAAAGCCAATGATGAGAACAATAAATACAACATAAATCCAATGGAGAGCAGTAAGTTCAATCCCCATAATTTTTCCCCCTCAAAATAGGTCTAATTATAGAATATGAGGGGAATTTTAGATGGTGATTTGTTTAGAAAATAAAAGGTGGGAGTCGATGTGATAAAAATACACAGTAGGTTCATTTCGGAGAATTATGTTTAAAATAGAACCTGTCGCCATTCCTATTAGTGCTCGTACAGCATTGTATTTTCTTAAGAAAGCGGCGGTCAAGCGGTTTTAGTGTATGGTACTTCAGGAAGTGTAGGGAGTTATGCCAATAAACCCTAGTAGAAATGTTAGGCAAAATAAAAAATGTACATTTTTATTTAAAATAGTTGAGTTATTATCAACTATTGTGAAGGGATTTAGTTTTTTACTGCATACTTTTCTAAATCTGAACTTGCCCGGTTGACCATCGCTGCCATTTGACCTCTCGTGACATGATCAAATGGATAAAATCCTCCATCTTCTTTTCCCTTAATAATACCTTTACTACTTAATTTTAAAATATCTGCATATGCCCAGAAATCTTTTGGAACATCATAAAAACCGGACGCATCCTGTGGTAAAGGATAATTTAATACTCTCGATAATATACCTGCTAATTGTGCTCTTGTGATATTGGCATTTGGATCGAAAATGTTGTCATTTGTTCCATTCACAATATGATATTTATAGGCAATTTCAATAGCACGTTTTGCCCAATGATTTGCTGGCACATCCTTGAAATGATTAGGTACAGTTTCGTTTGTTTTGTCTAAACCGATGGCATTAATAAGGATAGTAGTAGCCTGAGCTCTTGTTAAATTACCATTTGGATCGTAAGTGTATTCGTTTTTGCCGCTAATCCAGCCTTTTCGGTAAAGGGTCATTATATCCTGTTCTGCCCAATGATTTTCCGTATCGATAAAGTTATGTTCCCCATTCGCCCAAGAAGAATAAAATTTCCAAATACCATTATCCGCTTGCGTTAACTCCCAGCTACCTGTTCCTCTTAAATGATATTTATCTACAAGCCTTAACTTATATTTTAAAGATAAATCATTTTCGTACCATATCGTGTAATTTCCTGGTACTAGCTTTTTGCCACCGATATAAGTAGGAGAGTCACTGCTTTTTACTGTAAATTTGGCAAATGCTGATTTTGAAGTATTATCAAAATAAAATTTTCCGTTATGACTACTGACAATAGATGCTACTGCATTATTAGCAATGCCGTCGCCTCCTATTTCTACATCATCCTTCCAAATTCGCCCATAAAAAGGGAGGCCTAATACAATTTTATTTGGATTAATCCCTTTATCTAATAAATATTTAATCGAATTTTCAACAAATGATAAACTAGCGACAGGACCAACTGAACCACCATTATAGCTTTCATCATACGCCATCACCATTAAATAATCGCTATACTCACTTAGTTTCGTGTAATCATAAGACCCATGCCACCCAGTTGTCCACCCATATGGATTGGCTGCGACTGCTATGGATATTGTTTTATTTGTAGGCATTTTTTCACGTAATAAACGAATGAAATCTGTAAACTCTTCTTTATTTGAATAGTTTAAATTTTCTATATCGATATCGATACCATCTAAATTGTTTTTTACAATAGAATTGACAATTTGAGTAGACAATATTTCTCGATTTGTCATTGCAATTTGTGCCAATTTACGGTCCCAATGATTAGAAATGAATGGCACAACTTTTAATCCTCTTGAATGTAATGCATCGACTAAACTTTTATCAATCGTAGCATTCAAACTGCCGTCTGCATTTAAATTAAAAAAGTTGGGTGTCGCCGTATTTAAGGCTCCATGAGTCATATCTATATTTTTTATGAATGAGCTAGTATTGCCACTATATAAATATGACATATGTATATCATTCGCTGAGGCGTTAGCACTAAACGGAGTAGCTAATAAAGTAGTGAGCATAGCTGGTAGTATCAAATATTTTTTTAATGGATTCTTCATTACTTTCTTCCTTTGTAATAGATTTTATCCATTTTATTATCTATTACTTTAGTAAACGTTATCAATTATTAAAATATGGTTTCATTGAGTTGTTTTGTAAATTTATGATAGTAAGAGTTTGGCCACATTGTGCAGTTTGTTAGAGGTGTATTATCCGGTTATTTAGCTATATAACACAATTTATGTAAGCCAATAAAAATCATAATATATTCAAGAAATTGCGTAAGATATTTAAGTTAAAATATTTTGTAAATATGTTTTAATATGTGGAAACGGTAGGCTATTTGGACAAAAAAAGGAGAGGAAACGAATGAAAAAAGGTATAAATATTACATTGATTTGTATAATGGTTACTCTTTTTTGTTCAACCACTCATTTTAATGCTGAGCCAACATCTGACAACGATATAGAGCTTTTACTCATACCGTACAAAAAAATATTGGCTAACCTAAGTAATGAATATGGGATTGAAATGTATGTACCAGAAGAAAACAAGGAACTGTTTTTCAATAGCATTCAAGATATGACACCATAAGTATTTGAAAAACGATTACGACAACAATACAAAGAAGTAAAAATATATATAAATCAATCTACTGGAGAAAGCGACGTTTTTTATCCTCAACCAATTCCTAATGCAACTCAAGATGTAGTAGCAATTCCATTGAAGTAATACTGAAATAAACGTAATTCGGGTACAACACTAGTTGCTTATAATAGAAATAATAATATAAACGGTGGTCAGTGGAAAAATTCCTTGGCTCCCGTTTTTTTATATGCATTGCCAACAATCTGAGGTGTAGTAAGGTGCTTAACAATAAAACATATACTCCTTCAATAAAAACAAATGCGCGACACAATACTTGTAGTAAATACCAATATATGTATTATAATTGAGGTAATAAAAAAAGGAGTAAAAAACATGATACATAAGGAAGTCAAAGAAGTAATGATGCGCTATAGTAGTCGGTTGAATGAAATGTTTCCTGATCAAGTTGTTGGTGTGTATGTATACGGTTCAACTGTTTTAAATGCCTTTCATCCGGAAAGTAGCGATATTGATTTTGTGACAGTTTTGGATAGAGAATTGACAGAGGAAGAGGTAAGCAAAGTAACGTCACTTCATAAAGAACTGAGTGCTGATCATCCATTGGTCAAAAAGTTTGAATGCGAGTATTTATTTTTGGATGAACAGAAGAAATTACCTTTACATAGCGCTTTCCTATATTTTGAGGGGACTAAGTGTAAAGGGAAAAGAAGGTTAATGAAAATGGCTGTTTATCAGCTTGTTCATGATTCATATGCTGTCTATGGTCCGGATTTTTCTGCATATCAAGCCAGCATCGATTGGCAGGATATTATGCAGGAAATGGATTACAATCTTAATCAATATATAGCTAGTAAAGTTTCCAAAAGCTATTTGTTTTTTTTCGATTCGTGGATTGAATTCATTGTACTAACCGAATGTCGCATCTACTATACTTTGAAAACAGGAAAGATAACGTCCAAGGAACTGGCCTGTGAAGAAGTCCTCAAGGATTTTGAATCAAGCGATTGTGACATTCTACATGAGGCACTTCGAATTAGAGGGAGAGTTCAAAAAAAGTCCAATTATAAAAATCGATGGCAACGAAAGAAGGCAACAATCCACTTTATAAACTTTTTGAGGGCGCATTGTAATCAAGTTTTTTTATTTAAATAACTGTGGAACACAATGCATTTAATGTTATCTTTTTTTAAATAAGGAATATATTTATTTCACTGAATTTTCGATAAAATATACTTTTTTTATGTTTTACTCCATTTTATAATCATGTTAATTAATTTACTTTCTAAATTTATTTACATAAATGGAGGAATTGAAATTGCGTAAAATATTTATTTTAGCATTACATAAAAAAGGTAGCGGTGTTATAGTCGATATGACTTGGGCAACCATTTATAATATTACCCCTCAATGATAAGGAAGTGAGGGTTGTAATAATGAAAAAACAGCATCTATTGATCCTTATATTTTTTTGCATTCCTATAAATGTAATCAGTATATATTTGGGTTATTTAGTGATTTGGAAGAAACAAGATGAATGGGTTCCGGTTACAATCTATTTAATGCTGATTGTTTTAATAGTTGTTGTAACTTTAAATAATAATAGATAATAGTGTTTGGGTGCGGGGGCCTACGTGGTCTGCACTCACTGAATCGCATAAGTTATTTAAATATGAAAAAAGGACTTCTTATATAGAAGTCCTTTTACTTATTACATGTTACCTTCGTTCCATGAATCAACAGCGAAAGTTTGTCCTTTAACTGTTGCTTGGATGCGCATTTTCTCACGATTAGAATCAGTAACAGTAGCAAATGTGTAGTCCCATTGACCGTCTCCGTTAAAATTACCAGGCGTGTTTTTGCGAGGAATGGTGCCTGAAATTTCACGATGCGTGACCCACCCGCCATTTTGATAGGATTGGATACGAAGAGTTGCTGGTCCAGTGTAATACTCAGTAATTAATGTAACGTTTACATCATAAGTTGAACCGCTTTTATAACCTGCGACACTAAGTTGGAATACTCCTGGTCCTGCTAATACTCCTGTTGGTGGTTTGTGTGTTGTGTTTCGTGTGAATACTAGTGTTGCCATAATAAATTCCTTCTTTCTTAAGTTTTATTAAACAGTTTAACGACTTATTTAGGTCAGATACTATGAGAAAGGCGGTTGCTTTATTGCTTACACTAGATATGTAACGTGAATATCCCTTTTTGTGACGTTACATGGAAAAAATATAAAAAAAAAGACGACCGGGAGGACGCCTTAGCCCGCAATATTTGTGGAAATAGAAAATGAATCGAAAGAAATTTTCGCAGTCGTTCAAATGCGCCGAAGATTTGAAACTACTTGCAAGTCAGTGTTTAAGTGTTTAGCGCAACCATTTATTATTAAGCTTCAATGATATGTAAATGAGGCGAGGTGTAATAATGAAAAAATAGCATCTAATTATACTTATATTTTTTACATTCCTTTAAATGCAATCAGTATATATTTGGGGTATTTAGGCATTTGGAAGAAAAAGGATAAATAGGTTCCGGTACACTCTATTTAGCACTTATTGTTTTAATAATTGATGTGTCTTTAAATAATAGAAAATATTGTTTCTAAATTTAAACGGTTGCCAAGTGGAAACTTCAAGAGCAACCGTTTTTATTATTGTAGCAACAGCCGTATTACATGCAGTTGTTAACTGCTACAGTTGGCGTTATGGTTTAATAGGCTCAGATCATAAATGGGTATTTCCAATTTCAGCATTAGCAGGAGACTTGCTAATCTTGACAGCCGATACGCTAGGAAGAATTTTAGTAGCGCTACTAGAAATTCTGGCATCAACAATAAAGTCAATTATTGGCGGGCCATTTTTAATCTTCATAATTCGCAAAGATAAATAAAAAGAGGTGATTTAACAACATTTTTTAGCATCTCACAACGTATTGTACTTTCTTGACAACAATAATAGGAGGGATATAATAAAAGGTAAGTGAGAATCGTTATCAATTGAAGAGAGTTTTATCCTTAAAAACATCCATGTTATTAAATAGATGTTTTTCTTTTAATTCTAATTGAGAATTATTGTCACTTAAGTTTAGGGATAGTACTAGTACAAGCTGTTATTTTAAAAAAGGGGGTAGTAACCACTATTTGGATATTCTGAATTTCTTGTCATTTAAACTAATTAAATATTCAGGAGGTCAGAGCAATGAAGAAATTTTTCCAATATGTAGCAATGATAGTGCTGATGCTAGGTGCCATATTACCCGGCTTTGGCATGGAAGTCATGGCAGAGGAGAAGAACAATGCTAGTTGTACAATAGACTATTCAGCGAGTCTTAATGTTCGAGATGAAACGCAAACAAAAGATTCCGTAATGAATAACTACATTCTAAAAGAAACTACGATGCAACAACAAAAAGATGGCCAATTTAAGGTCTCTCTTACAGTGCCGAAAAACTTCGTAGAATGGTATAAAGGTTTTAAAGTGAAGTCAGGTGGCGACTTAAAAGATGCCATTGAAAAGTCTAAAGACAAGGCAGGCAATGAAATATACACATTCATCATCGACCGCCATGATGAAGCAATTGAGGCGTGGGTTCATGTGGATGTTCCAGCTTTCAATTATAGAGATAAAAAATATACAGTTTATCTAACATTCTCAAATGTGAAGGAAACAAAGCGCGTTTGTGAAGAAGCACCAAAGCAACCTGAAGCATTAAATCAGAATAAAAATAAAGGGATAACAGCAGCGCAGAAAACCGATGCTAGTTGTACAATAGACTATTCAGCGAGTCTTAATGTTCGAGATGAAACGCAAACAAAAGATTCCGTAATGAATAACTACATTCTAAAAGAAACTACGATGCAGCAACAAAAAGATGGCCAATTTAAGGTCTCTCTTACAGTGCCAAAAAACTTCGTAGAATGGTATAAAGGTTTTAAAGTGAAGTCAGGTGGCGACTTAAAAGACGCCATTGAAAAGTCTAAAGACAAGGCAGGCAATGAAATATACACATTCATCATCGATCGCCATGATGAAGCAATTGAGGCGTGGGTTCATGTAGATGTTCCAGCTTTCAATTATAGAGATAAAAAATATACAGTTTATCTAACATTCTCAAATGTGAAGGAAACAAAGCGTGTTTGTGAAGAAGCACCGAAGCAACCTGAAGCATTAAATCAGAATAAAAATAAAGGGATAACAGCAGCGGCGAAAACCGATGCTAGCTGTACAATAGACTATTCAGCGAGTCTTAATGTTCGAGATGAAACGCAAACAAAAGATTCCGTAATGAATAACTACATTCTAAAGGAAACTACGATGCAACAACAAAAAGATGGCCAATTTAAGGTCTCTCTTACAGTGCCAAAAAACTTCGTAGAATGGTATAAAGGTTTTAAAGTGAAGTCAGGTGGTGACTTAAAAGACGCCATTGAAAAGACTAAAGACAAGGCAGGCAATGAAATATACACATTCATCATCGACCGCCATGATGAAGCAATTGAGGCGTGGGTTCATGTAGATGTTCCAGCTTTCAATTATAGAGATAAAAAATATACAGTTTATCTAACATTCTCAAATGTGAAGGAAACAAAGCGTGTTTGTGAAGAAGCACCGAAGCAACCTGAAGCATTAAATCAGAATAAAAATAAAGGGATAACGGCAGCGGAGAAAACCGATGCTAGCTGTACAATAGACTATTCAGCGAGTCTTAATGTTCGAGATGAAACGCAAACAAAAGATTCCGTAATGAATAACTACATTCTAAAAGAAACTACGATGCAGCAACAAAAAGATGGCCAATTTAAGATCTCTCTTACAGTGCCAAAAAACTTCGTAGAATGGTATAAAGGTTTTAAAGTGAAGTCAGGTGGCGACTTAAAAGACGCCATTGAAAAGTCTAAAGACAAGGCAGGCAATGAAATATACACATTCATCATCGATCGCCATGATGAAGCAATTGAGGCGTGGGTTCATGTAGATGTTCCAGCTTTCAATTATAGAGATAAAAAATATACAGTTTATCTAACATTCTCAAATGTGAAGGAAACAAAGCGTGTTTGTGAAGAAGCACCAAAGCAACCTGAAACACCAAAGCAAAATAAAGATGAAATGAAAACAGGAAATGATAAAGAAAATACCAACGGCAATGAATCAAGTTCTGGGCAGAACAATCATCATTCAAATACCGCTGGCAATAACGATTCTAACACTGAAAATGCAGAGCAATCAACTAATAGCGGTGCAATGGATGAAGGAACGACAAACTTTCAACAAGAGGGATTAGTTCAATTTGCATTTCCGCAACATGCACAAGAAATAAAGACATTTCTACAAACAGCTAAAACAGTATTTGAAGACAATAAATATAAAGTTGCTCTATCGTTAAATACACACAATAAATTACAGGCATTTATTGTGAAACAAGATGGAAGAGAACTTGCAAGATGGTCTAACAAAATGGCATCGCTAGTTCCTGTTGCAATGCAAAAAACAGCATCGCTTTCATTTGAAGCGAACACGCTAGATAATCTTGTTTTTGAAGCGGTAACTGCTGATAAAACAATATCAGCAAATGTGGTTGCAACAACAAAAGATGGGACACCAGTTTCAAAAATTAACGATATTTCTTTATTACCTATTGCAGGTGGGGTAACAAGTGGTGGTTTAACGCAATCAGCGAATGGGCTATATACAGTAGACTATACGTTTATTAGGGGATCGGGTTCTGGTACTTCAATGATGGACCAGTATGTAGTGAAACCGGCGTATGTCGTAAAAGAGGGTTCTTCCTATCAAGTTCAGTTAACATTAACAAATAGTTCATGGATTACGGGCTTTACAGTGAATGATGTAACACCAACGACGATTAGCGATGCCAATGATTTACGAGTTGTTCAATTTGCAGTACCTAGCTTAGCTGAGCGTCATAATGCATGGGTAAAAGTAGATATTGAGGATATAAACTATCACCATAACTACAATATCTTTTTACAATTTAATGAAGCATCAATGTCTAAAATCAGTGATAGCACAACATTCCCAAATACAGGTGGCCCAATTAATAGTAATCCACCGAAGAATAAAGAGTTACCTAAAAAAGAAGAAACAAAGATTGAAGGAACTGAAGGAAACTTTGTCCAAGAGGGTGCAGTGACATTTGAGTTTCTTCAGAATGCACAAGAAATAACGCCCTTCCTTCAAAAAGCACATACAGTATTTGAAGATAACAAATATAAAGTTACCCTTTCTTTAAATGCTGGAAAAAATTTGCGAGAATTTGTTGTGAAACAAAATGGTAAAGAAATTGCAAAATGGTCCAATAAAGCAGCTACTTTAGTTCCGATTGCAAATGTAGCAACGCTTTCTTTTGAAATTGAAACGTTAGATAATCTTGTTTTTGAAGCAGTAACGACTTCGAAGACGATTGTCACAAGTGTAAAAGCAACAAAAACAATGACAAATGACAAGATAACTCGCCAGCCAATCACATATAAAATGGAAGCTGATCCAAATGGTAAAATACCTGATTTTATAACAAACTATTTAGCACCATACTTTAAGAATGCTGAATTAGTAACAATTGACGGTAAACGTTATATTGAAATGACACTAATCGGTAAGGCATATGGCTTCGAAACGATTGCTTATATTGATGCAGATGGTAAGAAACAAAATATCGAGATCATTAGTTCCACAGGTGAGAAATTAGATCAAGTACGTGTTATTCGGCTACCATTGGTTCAAGATCACAATGGTGTAACGAAAATTTTTGTCGATTCAGGTAGCCTAGGTTATGGGGCGTATACATTATTCTTTACGTTTAACGTGCCTACTTTAGAGGAAGAAACAAAAATTGTAGAAGAAGATAAAAATAACGCTAGTAACGTTGTTCACAATCCTTTCACAGATATCGAAAATGTCTTTAGTAAGGATGAAATTTTAGCTTTATACGCTGCTGGTATTACAACTGGTACTACAGCTACAACATTTAGTCCAAATCGAAATATCACGCGTGCACAATTTGCAGTAATGATAGCTCGAGCGCTCAAGCTTCAATCAAATAAAGAAACTGCCTTTACGGATGTTAAAGGTAAGTGGTATCAAAAAGAAGTACAAGCACTAGCGGAGGCGGGCATTGTGAGAGGGGTAAATGCAACAACATTTAATCCAAATGCATATATTACTCGCCAGCAAGCTGCCGCATTGATATTCCGCATGCTTGAATACAAAGGCTATAAAGCAACAGTTGCTGCAAATGCTCTATCATTTAAGGATGCGGATAAAGTATTTGACTACGCAAAACAAGCCATCTCAGAATTACAAGCACAAGATATTATGACTGGGTCTAATGGCTATTTATACCCGCAAAGTAATTTAACACGTGCTCAAATGGCGAAGATTTTAAAACGATCACTAGAGCTAGTCAATTTAATCTAAACAAATAAAAATTTTAAGTAAGGTACTATTACTATCCCTAAAACTCTTTTTACAGGTTGGATAAGGTGGCTATGCTTGTGCTCCTATGAGTATTAACTCGAGCTATTATTGAACGAGTGTAACGCTATTTAGACCAGTTCAAAAAAGTTGCACCTCATGGATACAAGTACGCCATTACATGTTGAAAATGGTTTTAGTCCTTTATCCTCCTTTCTTTACAATATAGGCAGTGGTGGTGTTATTTTGGAAGAATCAGAATGAAAGAGTGCCAGTTACAAACTTTTTAGCGCAGATTGTTTTAATAGCTGTTTTATATTTATATAGATAATAGTGTTTGAAAGTTTAAACGGTAGCCAGGGGGAAATTTTATTGGCTACCGTTTTATTTTATATCCGTTATAATTTTTTGGGCCAAGTTCATATCATTAGTAGTCCTGAACTTTCGGTATACTAGATTAAATCTGTGAGAAAATAGTGTGAAACATGACAATTAAATGGAATGTCGAAGAGTTGATGTTTGATTCATTGTATGAGGCTGATGTGTGGGCTGATTCAATAGCAAATGAAATGTATGCGCGACTTTATAATGGCTATGATACACCTGATTATAAAATCGCCTATTCTTTAGCCTTCCGATTGGCGGAGATAAGGAATTTGCAATTCGTACAGCAAGAACGGTAGACAGATATCAAGTATGGGTAACGATTAATACTTAGAATCAAAACAGGTGAGAAGGAAACCTCTTGGTCTAGGAGGTATCCTTCTCACGCTACAACTAGCGCTCTAATTTTCTAGTCATTTGTTGAATATATTCGTCTAGTCGCTCTGCCGGACGAAATACGGTGCTGCCATGACAAACTTCTAGTCGCTCGGGGTTTAATTCTTTCACAATTAAACTGCTTTGTAATGCTTCGTCTATATAAGGGGTAAACATTGGTGGATGAAGCTTTCCTTTTTTAGCGTTGAAAAGGTCGCCGGCGAGCAGGACTTGGTCTTTTTCATGATAATAAACAACGTGTCCTGGAGAATGACCAGGTGTTAAATAGGGAGTAAGTCCACCCATTGTTTGTAACATTCCATGCTCGTTCTCCAGGAGAGGTTGGGCTAATTGTTTAGTTACGTTGTTTTCAAGTTTCTTTCTTTTTGGATAAAGTACTTCACCCTCCATATAAGGTATTTCTAAAGCATGCGCGTATACGGGTATTTTATTTTGAGCTAAAATTGCCTTTATTGAGCCAACATGATCGGCGTGTCCATGCGTTAAGACAATTCTGCGCAATGGGCCAGCACCCAACTGTTTGATAAACTTCATAATGCCTTTTGCCATCATCGGCATCCCCGCATCTACTAACGTAATGCCGTCTTCCTCAATCACTATCCACACATGAATCGGCACAATCATCCACGTTTTTAAACTCCATATATGTTCAGAGATTTGTTCAGCTTTCATTGTCCTTGCCCCCTGTTTATTTTTTCTGAAAAGCCTAAAAGAAGAATTTCTATGGCAAGTTCGAACGTTGGCGTTAATCTTTCCATTAAAACGGCAAGTGGTTCATGTTGATAAGAATAAGTGCTTAAAATGCCATTTAGGTTATAGTAATAAATTCGGGCAAAAGCTAATAATTGTTCCCCGTTTGCAATAGACAAACATTCCCGAATAGTTTCCTTCATTATTTCAAAGAGTTCAATACGCAGTCGATTAATCTCAAGTTTTGGGTCTTCTTCATCTACCCGTGTAGACTTTGTATTAAAGAAAATATCATACAAATTTCGGTTCTTTAGGCAAAAATGAATATATTGAAGACTAATTTGCTTCAATTTATCTTCTGAAGATAATGTACTTAAGCGCGATAGATACAAAAATTGTTGGTGTAGCTCCTGAAGAGGGGGCATAGATAGCTGATGTAATAATGTTTCCTTGTCTTTAAAGTAAAGATAAATGGTTGTATGCGAACACCCAGCATCCTTGGCAATTGCTCGTATTGTCACTGAATCGTATCCTTGTTCGGAAAATAACTTTCCCGCTGATGCTATTATCTGCTTTTTTGTTTCTTCTGATCGTTCCGCCTGTTTACTTTTCATTAAATTCCCAACTTTCTTCATTAACTAACCAATGGTTATATAGTAACCATTGGTTAGTTAAATGTCAACATTTCACAGAAACCCTTGATAAACACGATGTTGTAGTTAAGCAATACTTTGCATAACCGCGGAAAGGAAACAGGAGGAATCATAACAGTAAACATTTTTAGAAAAAAAGTATTTTTTATATTGACAACTTAAATTATCCATATTATCATTTAAATATATTGATAATGATAATCATTATCAATAAAACATGTCGAACACGCAGAATAAAAAGGGGTATTTTTAATATCCCTTTTTATTCACAAGGCATTAAAAATTACTACTAATTACAAGGGGGTTTTACTATCAAAAAGTTAATTTTAATGTCAATGTTAGTAGCCTTGTTTGCAATTTTAGTGACACCATCAAATGATGTATTTGCTGCACTTGCAGATGGGAAATACACAATTGACTATCAGGTGAATAAACCGAATTCTTCATCTGCTTCCATCGCAAATGATTATTTTTTGAAGCCTGGGACACTTATAGTGAAAAATGGCTCACAAGTATTACAGCTGAAGATGAAAAAAAGTGGTTGGATAACAAAATTTGAATCTAGTACAGGTGGTAATAAAGTAGTTAGGGAAAATAAGGAAGAGGATACACGTATCGTGGAATTTGCGCTTCCTTCCTACACATCTCCAACGCCTATTATGATGAAGGTCGATATTGATGACTTAAATTATCATCATGAATATACAGTAGATTTTGTCTGGGATCCATCTTCATTGAAAAATGAAGATGGTAGTGCGGTGGCAAGCGCTGTAGTGCAAAATAATAATAACAAGGATACAACAACAAATAATAGTGGTGTCATAAATACTTCGTCAGCTCAACAAAAGGTAACAAATCCTCAAACAAATGATATTTTTCCATTTAGCATTCTATTGCTGTTCTGTTTAAGTGGAATTCTATTATTTAATGCAAGGAAAGGATCGAAGGAAGAAAAAATCATTTGATGATTTCAAAAGCACCCTACTCTACTGATTTAAGTAGGGTAGGGTGCTTTTATAAAGGAGTGAATGGACATGATGAATATAACAAAAGCATATCGTCGAATGCTCTATATAGTAGGGCTTTTAAGTATGATGATTATTCTATTAGCGTGTAGTTCTTCGACTAAGGAAAGTAAAAATCAAGCTGAAGAAGTCAAAAATGAGAGCGATACAGTCGTTCAAGAAGAAAATCAAAATCGCATTATTCCAACGACAGTTGCAGTTACGCATATATTAGCTGCACTAGATTTAGAGGCGATTGCAGTTCCTACAACTATGTATGATTTGCCAGAACGATATAAGGATTTGCCGCAAATTGGTAATCCAATGTCGCCTGATTTGGAAATTTTAAAATCCTTGAATCCAACTGAGGTTTTTTCTGTTACAACATTGGAGGCAGATTTAAAAAATACATTTGAGGAAGTCGGTATCAATGCTTCATATGTCAATTTACAAAGTATTGATAATATGAAAGCGGCAATTTTAGAAATTGGTGAAAAATATGACCGTTCAAAACAGGCAACTAAGCTAGTATCAGAGCTGGAAGGAAAGATATCAGCACTTAGAATGAAAGTAGAACAAAAGGAATCACCTAAAGTATTAATTTTGCTAGGAATTCCAGGTAGCTATTTGGTGGCAACAGAAAATTCTTATATTGGGGACTTAGTAAGAATGGCTGGTGGTCAAAATGTCATGACTGGTCAAGAGCCCGAGTATTTACCATCCAATACGGAATTTTTACAACAAAGCAATCCAGACATTATATTACGTCTGGCACATGGCATCCCAGACCAAGTAGTGGAAATGTTTAATGAGGAATTTGCAACGAATGATATTTGGAAGCATTTTGACGCTGTGAAAAATGGCAGGGTGTATGATTTAGAGGAGCCTGTATTTGGAACTACTGCAACGCTTGCAGTGCCTCAAGCACTGGAAGAACTAATCGACATTATGTATCCATAATGAGAAATGTAGAGGACATAGATGAATAAAAAAATTAGTAGTTTTATAGTTGTATGTGTATTACTGTTAGTCGTTATTATTTATTCGGCGATTACAGGTTCTATTAAAATGGATATGCTAGAGTTTATTAGAGCCTTTTTTGGCGAAGAAAATCCAGAGTACACTGTTATTAAAGATTTACGCTTCCCTAGGATAATCGTTGCATTATTTGCAGGTGCGGCATTATCAGTTGCTGGCGTATTATTGCAGGCAGTTATGCGTAATCCATTAGCGGATGCAGGTGTAATTGGCATTTCTGCTGGCGCATCATTTGTCCAATTATTAGTTATTACATTATTTCCAACGATGTTTTTCTTTACGCCATTATTGGCCTTTTTAGGGGGAGCATTCGCTTGCTTTTTAGTATTTATGTTGTCATGGAAATCTGGATTAAACCCTTTGAAAATTATTTTAGTAGGGATTGCGATCAATGCAATGTTTACTGGTCTAACAGAAGCATTTGTAACGCTATGTAGCTATATGAATATTATGGTTGGTGGTGTAGGGGGTTCTAATTTGTCCATGCGCACTTGGAGTAATGTAAGTCTAATTACATTTTACGGTGCAATTGGTTTAATTATTTCTCTCCTATTAACTTCCTGGTGCAATTTATTGACTTTGCAAGACAAAACGGCAAAAAGTTTAGGCTTCAATGTTACACGTGCACGACTAATTATTGCCGCAACTGCTGTATTACTTGCGGCTATTTCAACTGCTACAGCAGGCGTTATTGCATTTGTTGGGTTATTAATTCCGCATATTTCAAGAAGATTAGTAGGCGCAGACCATAAATGGTTAATTCCATTTTCAGCACTAGCTGGTGCCTTGTTAATTTTGACAGCCGATACGTTAGGCAGAATATTAGTTGCGCCATTAGAAATTCCAGCATCAACAATAATGGCTATCATTGGTGGGCCATTCTTAATCTTCTTAATTCGAAAAGATAAGTAAGGTGAGTGCATTACAAGTTTCTCAGATTAAACTAACTTATGATCAGAAGCAACATCATTTAGATAAGTTTTTATTTTAACAGTGAGTGATATGTGGATGACCCTACGTTATTTGGAATGATTGACGATAAATAAAATCGGTAAACATATTTTAACTTTCTTGACAATAATAGTGTGTGGGTTATAATTGGTGAGAATGAGAATCATAATCAATTAAAAAAGGAGTATACTGAATAACATCCATGTAATTAATAGATGTTTTTCTTTTAATCTTCAATTGAGAATGAGAATCATTTGAGCTTGTGGATAGTACTAATACAAAAGGAGGTAAAAACGCACAGGATTGGTCAAAAAAATAATATGAAAAATTCAGGAGGTCAGAGTATTGAAGAAATTTTTACAATATGCAGCTATGGTCGTGCTGATGTTAGGTACAATATTACCTAGCTTTGGAATGGAAGTAAGGGCGGAGGAGAATACCGAAGCTAGCTGTGCAATTGACTATTCAGCAAATATCAAAATTCTTAACGACCAACAAACAGCAGATTCAATGATGAATAGCTATGTTCAAAAGAATGCTACTGTTAAACAAAAAAATGGTCAATATACAGTAGATATTACAGTGCCACAAGCATATACAACATGGTACGAGGATTTTAAAGTAGAATCTGGTGGCGAATTAAAGGCGGCTATTGTAAAAACAACCGACTCGAATGGCAACGATATATACACATTCGAAGTCGACCAATATGAGCAAGCAATAAAAGCATGGGTTGATGTTTACATTCCGATGATAAACTATGATCATGACTATGTTGTCTATTTAAAAGTTGCCGATGTTGCAGAAGTTAATCGTGTGTGTGAGGAAGCACCAGAGCAACCAGTACAACCAGGTGATAACAATACAGAAGAAGTCATCACAACAAACGTTCCTTTCACATTTGTAACAAATAATAAAACATATGATACTTATTTTAAAAGCTATATTAACTATGCTGAATTAGCTACAGATGGTGAAGATAAATATGCATATATTAAATTAACAGGTCACACATATGCATTTACAACACTAAAAGTAGGCAGTGAAAATGGAGAAGACGTAGAAATCGTAAGCTCTGAAGGAGAAGGAAATTCATTAGTACGCGTTATAAAAGTAAAATTAGATGCAAATTTAAAAGCTACAGTCATTATGTCAGGTGACAAATATCCAGCAACGCCGTTTACATTTGATTTCGCACCAGTAACCGAAAAAGTTGTATATTTACCTGAGCATTTCAACGCGGACAATCAAGTTATTGAGTTTGGACTGACACCTGTTAGCTCTGGTGCACCTGCTCATACAATCATCGCATCACTTTTAGGGCAAGCATATGCAACAAAAACAGCAGACAATAAAATTGCTGTAACAATGAATTTAGTTGTAAGTGATACGACGAAGGGCTTTACTGTAAAACAAGGCTCTAAAACAGTTGCAGAATGGACAGCAGGGAACACGAAAAAAGTAGTTAAATTTACAGTAGATTCATTAGAAAATTTAGCGTTCACGTTAACAACTGAGCGAAATGGGACTGTTTCGACAATGAGTACGACAGTTGAAAAAGTTCTATTAACGGGTGAAATTACTAAGCAAGAGGATAATAGTTCAGAAGAAAATACCAACGGCAGTGAATCAGGTTCTGGGGAGAACAATAATAATTCAAATACCGATGGCAATAACAATTCTAACACTGAAAACACAGAACAATCAACTAATGGACTGTATACAGTGAACTTTACGTTCTTAAATGAATCAGGTACGGGTAGTTCAATGATGAACACATATGTAGACAGTCAGGCATATGTAGTGAAAAATGGTTCTTCTTATCAAGTACAATTAACAATAAAAAATAGTTCATGGATTACTGGATTTACAGTGAATGGCGCAACACCTCGTAAGATTAGCGACACAAATGATGTGCGAGTAGTGCAATTTACAGTGTCGAATCTGGCCGATCTTCAAAATGCATGGGTTAAAGTCGATATTGCAGATCTTAACTATCATCATGACTATAATATTCTATTAAAATTTGATGAAAGATCACTTTCAAAGATAAATGATAGTTCAACATTGCCAAGTACAGGTGGTTCAACTAATAGTGGTTCAACGAATGGAAGTTCAACTAATAATGGAACAAATACAGGTACTGCGGGGAACTTTAGTCAAGAAGGCATAGTTAAATTTGAATTTGCTATCAATGCAAAAGAGATAGCTGTTTTTCTACAAAAAGCAAAAACAGTATTTGAAAATAACAAATACAAAGTGACGCTTTCATTAAATATTGAAAATAATTTACAAAATTTTATTGTAAAACAGAATGGTAAAGAAATTGCACAATGGTCGAATAAAGTAGCTTCATTAGTACCGGTTGCAATTGCAAAAACAGCAACACTTTCATTTGAAGCGGATACACTAGATAACCTTGTTTTTGAAGCGGTTACGACGGATAAGACAATTTCCACAATTGTAACGGCAACAACGACAAAGACAAATGATACGAATACTCGTCAGTCAATTACGTATAAAATGGAGGCTGATCCAAACGGAAATATGGCTGATTTTATTACAAACTACTTAGCTCCATACTTCACGAAAGCTGAGTTAGTTACGATTGACGGTAAACGTTACATTGAAATGACGCTAATTGGTAAAGCTTATGGTTTTGCAACGCTTGCTTATATTGATGGAAATGGTAAGCAACAAAATATCGAAGTGATTAGTTCTACAGGTGAAAAAATGGATCAAGTACGTGTTGTACGTTTACCATTAGTTCAAGATAGCAATGGCGTTACAAAAATATTTATTGATTCAGGGAGTTTAGGCTATGGGGCGTATACATTATTCTTTACGTTTGATGTACCTGCTTTAGAGGATGAAACAAATAATTCTAGTAATCCTGATAATCCTACTAATACTATCAAAAATCCTTTTACAGATATCGATAATGTTTTCAGTAAGGATGAAATTTTAGCGTTATATGCTGCTGGTATTACAACAGGTACAACAGCCACAACATTTAGTCCAAATAAAAATATAACACGTGCACAATTTGCAGTGATGATTGCTCGAGCTTTAAATATTCAATCAGAAAAAGCAACTGCCTTTAAGGATGTTAAAGGTCAGTGGTTTGAAAATGAAGTACAAGCACTTGCAGAGGTAGGTATTGTAACAGGTGTAAATGCAACAACATTTAACCCAACAGCAAATATTACACGTCAGCAAGCAGCGGCAATGATATTACGCATGCTTGAATATAAAGGCTATAAAGTAACAGTTGATGAAAATGCTTTATCGTACAAAGATGCTAATAAAGTATTTGACTACGCAAAGCAAGCAGTATCGGAATTACAAGCACTAGACATTATGACGGGGTCTAATGGTTATTTAAACCCACAAAGTAATTTAACACGTGCTCAAATGGCGAAAATTTTAAAACGATCATTAGAATTAGTCAATTTAATTGATTAATACTTGAAGTAAGGTACTTTTACTATCCCATAAGCTCTTTCGAAAAATTGGATGAGGTGGCTATGCTTTGTGCTTCTATGAAGTATTCAGGTCAAGCGATTGCCCTAGGAGACTTGCACAAGGTGCCTCGTCCAATAAAAAATGCAATTCAACTTGAAATTGAATTGCATTTTTATAGCTTTAAATAGCCTATTTTATGTGAGTTTTTTAAAAAAAGTTCACTTAAATTCAAGTCTGTACTTATTCTCGGTTAAGCCGATGGAACTTACATGAGAGAAAATAATTTATTATTTGCAACTGTAAGGGGGAAGCATTTTAAATAATTTGGTCAAGAAGATATGTTGCAAAAATAGAAAAACACCTAATTTATTTTGCCACTTTAAATAGTCTGACCTACTTAAGTAACGCTCTGATAAAACTGTTGTCTTTGAAGAAGGATCCACAATAACTGATATGTGGAATATTAAGCTGAAAAATTGAAGTAAAGATTGCATCTTCTATCTTTTAAGAAAACAATGTAATGAAATTACTTTACTAAAGTAGCAGCAATTTCGGAAATAACAACTCGGTTACCTATTATTGGAGATGAACCACTGTTTTCTTTGTTTCCATTCACTTCACGGCGGTGTAAATTTTTAAAGTCATCAGATTCGCGCCATGCTTTGAAATGGTCAACTGTATCCCAAAACATCACAACGTTCATTTCATCGTGATCTTCTGGTTCTGAGCAAACGTTCACTTCAACTTTATTAAATCCTTCCCAGTTTAACAGAGTTTTATCAGATATAAATAATGGAGCCATTTTATTAGCAAAGCCTTTTTTTACTAAAAAGCGGTTAGTAACTGTAATCATTTATATTACCCCTTTATAATGATTTTAATTGATATTGATTATCATTATCAATTAAATCATACATTAAATGGATATGCAATAAAAAATATAAAAAAAACGTTGGTTGACAATCAATCTTATTTAAAATAGAATCATAAGCAATTACGTGAGAATGATTATCAATTTCAGTTTTAAAACGGTAGAAAGGTTGGACAGAAAATGAAAAGGTTTAAATGTTTATTAGTAGTTGCGTTAGCATTATCATTAGCGGCATGTGGAGCGGAAAGTAAGCAAGCGGATGTCAATGCTTCAGCTGACCAAGTGGAAAAGGAAGCACAAGTGGAAACAGGCGAGGCGTTAACATTAATAGATGACCTCGGAAATAAGCATAAGTTTGCGGAAACACCGAGTTCGGTTGCAACATTAAATCCCGGAATGATGGATATTTTGCTAGCATTAGGTGCAAATGTTACGGGGCGTCCTACGATTTCTTCTGAGATGAAGGCAGAAGTAAAAGCAATACAAGAAATAGGTAACCCGCATGAACCATCATTTGAGCAAATTGCCGCATTGAATCCGGAAGTGCTAATTGTGCCAGCAAGCTTCCTGCAGTTCGCTACAACGATAGAGGCTACAGGTACGAAAGTTATCTACTCGAGCATGAATTCGGTAGATGATATTAAAAAAACAATTACAAATTATGGTGTGTTATTTAATAACACAGCAAAAGCAGATGAGTTAGTTGCACAAATTGATAAGAAAATTGCAAAAGACGAAACACAATCAACTTTAGATGCACTAATTGTTTATGGTGCACCAGGTACATACTTAGCCGCGCTTGATAATTCATTATACGGAGATATTTTAAAGAAAGCAGGCGGTAAAAATATCGCAGCTGATTTACCTGCGACAGATAAATTTCCAACCTACGCAAATTTAAGTGTTGAGAAAATTGTTGAGCGTAACCCAAAAGTTATTATGCTCATTACTCACGCTAATCCAGAGACAGTAAAAGAAGGATTTGAAAAACAATTGAAAGAAAATGCCGCGTGGAAAAATTTAGATGCAGTGAAAAATAATCAAATTATTATTTTACCAGCAGATTTGTTTGACAATCCTGGCACACAAGTCATCGAAGCGATTGACTATATGCGAGATGTTTTAAAGACAGCTGAACAAGCAGTGAAATAATTTTTTATAGCGGGGAAATGAACGATGATAGTAGAAGAGGAAAAATATGCACACCCTCTTGCTAAAAAACGAAGAATGGCGCTAATTGTCTTGCCGATACTCTTGGTCATCGTAAGTATCGGAAGCCTTATGATCGGGCAAGTTTCGTTTTCAGTAAGTGACGTGTTTAGTGGAATTTTTAGTTCAGAGGATACATTGGCAAGGCGAATCGTCTGGGAAATTCGTATGCCTCGTATACTAACGGGTATTATTGTTGGTGTTTGTTTGGCTATTGCAGGTTCGATTTTACAAGGTGTTATGCAAAATCCATTAGCTGATCCAGGGGTTATTGGTATTACTTCTGGAGCAGGTATAATGGCTGTAGCAGTTATGGTAGTGTTTCCCGGCTATATTATTTATTTACCCATTGCAGCTTTTTTAGGTGCCTTTGTTGCTGCAATGATTGTTTATTCTTTGTCGGTGAAAAAAGGTGGTACATCCCCAATGCGCATTATTTTAGTTGGGGTAGCCATTAATGCACTTTGTGGTGCAGGAACAAATGCACTAATGATTTTGTATAGCGATCGTGTGCAATCTGTATTGCCATGGTTGTCAGGTGGTTTAACAGGTGTTGGCTGGGTGCAATTTAAGATGATCATTTACTATGTTATTATCGTATTTATTTTCTCATTTTTTGCCATCAAACATATTCGGATTATGCGTCTAGGAGATGAAATGGCAAGCCTTTTAGGACACAATGTTGAACGAAGTCGATTCTTTTTAATTGCATTGAGTACGTTATTGGCGGGGATTGCAGTAAGTGTTGCTGGTTTAATTGGTTTTGTAGGTTTAGTTGTCCCGCATATTTTACGACTAATTATCGGCGGAGATCATAAGTATTTACTACCTGCTTCAGCTTTTGCTGGTGGCTTACTTGTTGTTTTCGCGGATACAATTGCGAGAACAATATTTGATCCGATTGAGTTTCCGGTTGGCATTTTACTAGCATTCATCGGTGGACCGTATTTCCTATATTTAATTCATAGAAAGGGGAATTCCATTGCTGCGAACTGAGCACATTCAATATCAACATGAGTTCACCAATTTCCAGTTAGATGATATTAACTTGAAAATCAATGAAGGAGAAGTTGTTAGTTTAATAGGACCGAATGGCTCGGGAAAATCCACATTATTACGTGTGATATCACGGCTTTTAAAACCAAATAGTGGTAAAGTATATTTAGATGAGCAAAATATTCATGATATGAAGTCGAAAGAAGTGGCGAAAACACTCACAATGCTCCCGCAAATGAATAGTCATCAATTAGATTTAACTGTGCGTGAATTAGTAGAGTTTGGGCGTCATCCACATAGTGGCGGAAAGACGACGCTATCAAAAGAAGATAAAGAAATTGTCGATTGGGCAATTGACGTAACTGGGTTGAGACATTTACAAAATCGTATTTTGCCTTCGATGTCAGGAGGGGAACGCCAGCGTGCTTGGATAGCAATGACAGTAGCTCAGCATCCGAAAGTATTGCTTCTAGATGAACCAACAACATATCTAGATATAGCACACCAATTAGAAGTGATGGAGCTAGTAAAAGAGTTAAACGATAAATATAAGATGACAGTGATAATGGTGTTACATGATATTAACCAAGCTGCCCAAAATAGCGGACGTCTGATTGTATTAAAGAAAGGAAAAATACATTATGACGGTTCTCCTCATTGTGTAGTATGTAAAGAAATGTTTCAATCCATTTTTGAAATTGATGCTGAAATTTATATGCAAGATGGAAATCCAATCTTTACCCCAGTAAAACGATGCTCTGATAGAAATATGAGCAACTGCAACACATATAAAAATTAACAAGAAGAAAAGGAGCTTATAAAAATGATTGGTATTATTTATTACGCTTATGGCGCACCGAAATCTTTAGATGATGTGACACCTTATTTTACAAAAATTATGAAGGGTAAAACACCACCCCCGCATGTAATTGAAGGTGTGACAGCACAATTTAGAAAATTAGGTGGCGTGGATCCATTAGCTGCCAATACGAGCCGTATTGCTAAAGGTTTGGAACAAGCTTTACAGCAGCGCGTAACACAGCCTGTCAAAGTGTATAACGCCTACAAAAATACGGAACCATCTATTCCAGATGTAATTGATACAATGCTAAAAGACGGCATTACGACTTTCATTACGCTACCTGTAAATCCAATTATGTCTACTGCAGCTAGTGCGTTTCATGATGAGGTAAGTACATTATTAGCTTCTCATGATGTAACGGTTATTCAGGCGAAAGATTGGCATTTAAACGAAGGATTACTTGCTGTTTATAAAGATCGTGTGCAACGTGCTGTTGAATGGATTCCTGCTGAAAAACGAGGGCAGACGCATGTTTTATTTACAGTTCATAGTCAGCCAATTGATCCTGAGCGCAATGAAAACTATGTACGTCAGTTCTCCGAATTATCTGAAGCGATTTCTAAGGCAGCTCAAATCGATAACTGGCATCTTACATATCGAAGCGGGAATGGGAAAGGCGATTGGCTTGGCCCGAATGTTAAAGATATGATTAATAAATTATATCAAGAAGGTGCACAAGGATTTGTGACATGTGAACTGCTGTCATTATCTGCAGACATCGAGTCCTATTTTGAAATCGGAATAGACTGTCAAACAATTTGTGAAGAACTGCAAGTAGAATTTGCGCAATCCGAATTTCCAGCAGATAGCTACGATACGATTCAAGCGTTAGCAGCCATTGTCGCATCATTTATTTCTTCGGAAGCATAAGGGTTGTAGTAGACTCGCTGAAACACTTGAATAAAATATAAATGAAGAGTTGAACCGCTCCTAAATTGTTAGAAACGAAATCTTGCAATTTAGGGGTTTTTTTGTTGGTTTGATTGCAGAATGCTCGATTTTATCGTCACTGGGAACATAACTGAGGAAGCCATGAAATAGTATGAAAAGGTACAGCCAATATTGAACTTTAATCCTCAAATATAGGAGTGGGGCAAGTGAAGGATATAGATTTGTTTTTAAGTAGATTATATTACTTTGATAAGAAATTTAAGTTATTTATCGATCAATACAATTATCATGAAATCGTTACGTATTTAGAGTTGCATGAATTAATTGATGATTACTCTTTATTTATTATAAATCAGGACAATGAAAGACATTGGAAGCAACTAATGCAATCGACTGAATTCCTATCATTAACCGACAATCTCAGAAAAAACGCTTCAATTTGTGTCCAAATAATCGAAAAATATCGTGCTTTAGTATTGGGGCTTGAAAACGAGGACATGTCTGATTATTTTAGAAATATTGAAGACTGCATTGAAAAGGAATTTGGGGATTTTCAAATTAACAGTCAGTCGAAAGTACTTCTAGTAGGTTCTGGAGCGTTTCCTCTAACATTATTAATCGTTGCGCAACAAACGGGTGCAGAGGTTTTTGGGATTGATATTGATGATGAGGCGATTCGGCTGGGAAGACACGTAGTCAAGAAATTAGGAAGTCATTTAGCAATTCAACTTGATAAGAAGACAGTAGGGGAACTAACCGTTATAAAACATATTAGTCATATTATATTTAGTTCAACTGTTAGTAATAAATATGACATTTTAGAACAGTTGTATGATTTAACGAATAAAGATGTGTTGATTGCAATGCGCTATGGAAATGGCTTAAAGTCGCTATTTAATTATCCAATGCGGAAAGTTGACGAAACCAAATGGAGTATAATAGATCAAATTAAGTACCCTCAAAACGTCTTTGATGTTATTTTTTATAAAAAAGTACAATGATTGATGAGGAGAAGGTTATGACTGAGTTTAAAAACGTTTTATTGTTAGGAACTGGGCCTACTGCAATTCAATTAGCTATGAACTTCAAAAATTATTTTCATAGTAAAGTCGCTATTGCTGGTCGAGAGTCTTTACGCTCGAAACTTTTCTTTGAATCGGTCGAGCAGCATCAACATGCACTGAAGGTAAATGTACAAAATAACCAACATCATTTTGTTGCTGGGGAATGTACGATTGATGCTTTATTTAAAGGTTATCATACAGTATGTGGTAATTGGGAAATCGTTGTGCTTAGTGTAACTACAGATTCTTATTTATCAGTATTAGCACAAATCAAACCGTCAGTATTAAAAGAAGTTAGGTGTTTTATATTGATTTCACCTACATTTGGCTCTAGTCATATAATTACTAATTTCTTAAAAAATCGATCGCCTCACGCTGAGGTCATTAGTTTTTCTACCTATTATGGAGACACTAGATGGTTAGGTGGCATTCCTTCAAATGAAGTATTGACAACAGGTGTAAAGAAAACAGTCTATATTGGTTCAACTAATTCACAATCGTATAGAGTGGATGGATTATCTAAATTGTTCCGTCAATTAGGAATTCAATTAAAAACATTAGCATCTCCCCTTGAAGCAGAAACAAGAAATATTTCCTTATACGTGCATCCTCCTTTATTTATGAATGATTTTTCATTACAAGCAATATTTGATAAAGATAACATAACAAAGTATGTATATAAGCTTTATCCTGAGGGTCCTATTACGTACACAATGATTCGTCATTTATTAAATTATTGGAAAGAATTGATGGATATTGTGAAACACTTCAAAATTCAACCGCTCAATTTATTACAGTTTATGGTAGATGATAATTATCCGATACTACCAAAAAGTATAGCTAGACAGGAAATAGTGAATTTTACTAAACTTGAGCCTATACATCAAGAATATTTGCTCTATATTCGATATGCTTCTTTATTAATTGACCCATTTTCTAAACCAAGTCAAGAAGGCAAATACTTTGATTTTTCAGCAGTACCCATTAGGAGTATTTTTAAAAATCATGAAGGACAATGGGATATTCCAAGAATGCCAAAAGAGGATTATTATCGTGTAAAAATCATTCAAGGGATTGCAAATACCCTGAAATTAACATGTCCTACACTTGATCAATTTGTACAAACGTATGAAGAGAAACTGCATCAAGTAGTGGCTTCATCGGAGCATAACAACTATTCAGAAGCCTTCCAAGTAAAATCTTTTTCACAAGAAATCGAGATGATCCATTTGGAGTGCCATTTGGAGTGCCAGTCACCCAAACAATTCTGAAAATTCGGCTTGCTAACTATATTTAAATAAAATAGCCTCAACTTCATAATTGGGAGATTTTCGTTTACTTAACTTATATTTAGACCTAGTAAATACATTTTCTTTATAATATAAAATAAGGAGATGTTGACGAATGGAAAACTATTTTTATGAAGCGTTTGATGGACTAATAAGACAAGGTCCGGGAAGTGAACAATCAACAAAAAAGGCACTTTCACAACTGGACTTAGATCGAAATGAAGAGCTGGAAATTTTGGATATTGGATGTGGGCCAGGTTCGCATACACTATTATTAGCAGCAGAATTTCCAAATGCCCATATTACGGCGATTGATACAAATGAAACAAGCTTAACGACACTCAAGGAAAAGCTACAACAAAGTAGGTTAGAAGAGAGAGTCAGTGTGCAAAATGTTTCTATGTTTAAAATGGACTTTAAGCAGGAAACATTTGATCTGATTTGGGCGGAAGGTTCTATCTATGTTATGGGCTTTCAAAAAGGTCTAGCATGTTGGAAACCTTTCTTGAAGCCAAGAGGGTATCTTGTATGTAGTGAAATATCATGGTTACATGACAAGCCATCTAATGAAAGTAAAGCATTTTGGAATGAGGGGTATCCAGAAATTGATACGATCTCAAATAAAATTAATCAAATCACAGCTTTAGCTTACAATTATATTTTTTCTTTCGTTTTACCAACGAAGGATTGGGTAGAGGAATATTACAATCCCCTTGAGCTTTCCCTACAAAAAATGGAGAAAAAATACGATGCCGATGTGGACGCATTCAATGTAATCAACATGATTAGACAAGAAATAAAATTATATCACCATTATTATCACGATTACAGCTATGTGTTTTATGGTGTACAGAAATAGTGTAGTAAGACAATGCTTTTCATGGCATTGTCTTTTTTATTGCAGTAAAACGTAAAACGAAGTGATTGCAAAGTAAATAGCTTATATAGATTCAAACAGATTTTATGGTAATATAAGGTATGCGGTTATTTTAATGAGTAAGGAGCATTATCGAGATGGTTATACGGAAAAATGCACTATTTTTATTATCACCTTTATTATTTTTAGCTGGTTGTAGTGGTGATGATGACGTTGCGAAAGATGAAAAAATGTACATATCTTCATTTCAAAAGAAGGAAATATACGAAATACAACAACCTGCAAAAACGAATATATCCAGAGGGTTAATTGTTAGTAATATGAATAATACGTTAAATATTAATGAAATTGAGAAGGGCTTAATGAGTTTGTCAGTGGAGCATTTTCCTCCTACTAGTTTTTATATGGAGGAAGGCCAATATGTAGATAAAAAATTGATTAATCAATGGTTAGAGAGGGAAACAGAAGAAGGTTTAGGTTTAAATCCAGCAATAAAAATTAGTACCGGCAATGTTTTAGATGATGAAAAAGAGAATCCACTTATTTTATCACATGTGTTAGAGCAAAATTACATTAATAAAAAAAGCGGCAACATAGAAGGAATGGCTTTAGCTATTTCGTTAAATGAATATTATGATATTCGCGTGTCAGATGATGATGGCCTGATTTATACAGACCAAGTAAAAGTAGACAGTAATGACGATGATGTCAATGATGTAGAAAAATACGGCAAAGATATAGCGGAAGTCATCGTAAATCAATTAAGAAATAACACGACGATTCCGAATGTGCCAATTTATTTAACTTTGTATCAAGAATCCAATAAAAATGATATTATTCCGGGTGTGTTTTTAGCGGAAACGTATATTGAAGAAGGGAAGGTTCGCATAGATAAATGGATTGATATCGATAAGAAAGATTATACATTCCCTTCAGATGCATTATATAGTTTGGATCAAGATACATATGGTAAATTATTAACTTTTAAAGAAGATATTCAAAAGAATTTTAATCATTTAAATCCTAAAATGCTTGGCAAGCTGCGCTATGAAAATGGAAAATTAGCAGATATTAAAATAGAGGTACAGGCACCTTTAATTAATGATACGGAATTAATAGCTTTGCTACAGTTTATAGGTACAAAATTAAATGGTATCTTATTTGACTATGTTCCTGTAACGATTCGGGTAATCGATCAAAAACAAGATGTCGGCATTGTTTTGTGGGACCCAAAAGAAAAACAAATTTTTGCCACGCCAATTTAGTGCCAGGCACGCAAACAATTCTGAAAATTAAAAAACTCGTTCTGAAACAATATCAGAGCGAGTTTTATGCATTTAGTGTGACTTCATTACACCGCACCAAATAATTTTAAAATATTGATAATAATAATTCCGACGATCCCAAAGTCCGAATCACCAAATGTAGTGCCTTCATAGCCGATATCGCCCATAAAAATAAGCAGTATCGCTGGAATAAAGCTGATGATTAAGCCATTGGCAAAGGCACCTGCCATTGAGCCGATGCGACCACCTGTTGCATTTCCGAAAACACCTGCGGCTGCGCCCGTGAAGAAGTGAGGCACAAGGCCAGGTATAATGACTTTTAACCCGATTAGCGGGAGTACGAACATAGACAAAATACCAGCTAGGAAACTAAAGAGGAAGCCGATGATCACAGCATTCGGAGCAAATGGGAAAATGGTTGGGCAATCTAATGCTGGCTTCGCATTTGGTACGAGCTTATCGGCAATTCCCCTAAATGCAGGAACAATTTCGGCTATTAACATACGTACACCTGCTAAAATGATATAAACGCCAGCAGCAAAGGTAATCGCTTGCATAATTGCGAAAACGATGAAATTTGAGCCACCGGACAATTGTCCTTCAATATAAGAACGCCCTGCAAATAAGGCAACAATAATGAAAAATATGCACATTGTTAAGGAAATGGCAACGGATGTATCTCGTAAAAATCCTAATGATTTTGGTACGGGAATTGCTTCAGTAGATTTCGTTTTATTGCCAAATAGCTGACCTATTTTTGCAGATACATAATAGCCGATGCTTCCAAAATGACCGACTGCAAAATCATTAGTACCTGTAATTTGTCGCACTGTAGGCTGTAAAATGGCAGGGAAGCCAACCATACAAATACCCAATAAGATAGATCCGACAATAATAAGAGGGATACCACTCATACCGCCTATCGACAGGGAAGTTGCGATTAAACACGCCATAAATAATGTATGATGGCCAGTTAAAAAAATATATTTAAAAGGCGTAAATCGCGCTAGCAATATATTCATTACCATACCAAATACCATAATCATGGCAGTGGATGTTCCAAAAGTCGTTTGCGCAGCAGCTACAATAGCTTCATTATTGGGGATAACCCCTTGAACCTGAAAGGCATGATCGAACATTTTACCAAAATGATCTAAAGATCCTATTAAAACGGTTGCACCAGCGCCCAAAATAACAAAGCCCATAATGGTTTTTAACGTCCCTGAAAGGACAGTAGATGTGGATTTTTTTTGTATTAGTAAGCCGATAAGAGCAAAGAGGCCAACTAATATTGCTGGTGTACCTAAAATGTCATTCATCATAACATCTAACATACGAACACCTCAATCCTATCCAATTTTAAAAGCTAATGGAGAAGTGGTTCAAGCTTTGATTGAATTTCTGAAATACTCATCATATTGACAATACGGACAATTGTTCGATTACCATTATCTAGTTGATCGATAATATCTCCTGCACCGATATAAATATCTGCTTGTTCTGCCATAGCAGATGCTAAATCTGTATGGGCTACCTCGGCATCTTTTCCAAGTTCAAGCAATGCCTTTTTGACATTTAGCTCCATAATAAAACTACTACCTAAGCCATTTCCGCAAACAACTAAAATCTTCATCATCATCGCTCCTTTGCAGCATATTGGGTTAGTTTTTCAATAATACACGCTGGACCTTTGCATCCGATTATGTTGTCGATATGACTGGGTTCCTGTAAAACTTGTGTTAGTTCTACTAATGCTTGTAAATGCGATGTATTGTCTGAAGCTGCTAAGACAATTACTAAGTACACTGGTTTGTCTGGTCCAAAAAAGACGGGTTTTTGCAAATGTAACAAGCTCATCGATAATTCGTTTACCCCATCAGATGGTCGCGCATGTGGAATGGCTACTTTAGGTGTCAGCACTACATATGGACCATGTTGTTCGATGGATTCTATCATGGCTTGAATATAGCGTTTTTCGATTTTGTTTTGCTGTAATAGGGGCAATGAAGCAATATGAATAGCGTCCTGCCAGTTGGCTACTTCGTTTGTAGTTTGGATCGTATCTAGTTTCAGTAACTCGGTCAGCAAGTTGGTCATCCCTCCTTTCACAATCAATATGTCTTCAATCCATGTTATTAAAGCATGCTATCGAATTATGTCAGATTGTCGAATTTTTCATTCTATTTGTCATGTGGTGACATTGTAAGTTTTATAGTTTTTCGGATTGCTGTAGCAGCCCTTTTTCCATCAAGCATTTTTTGGTAAAAACCATCCCTTGTAAAATGGCGAGCACCTTTTTTTGATATTCCAATGGCAGTTTAGTGACTGTATCCATTATTTCGTTCAAAGTTTTATTAGATGAAACGGCTTCTCTTTGCTTTGACAAGACAATCATCTCCTTAGTACGTGCTTTATGAATGCATTTTAACATGCGTATTTTGCATTGTCAATGAACTAAGTGGGGGTAATATATGCATTGTCAATGCTAAATTGCTTTGATAATGATTTTTATTTCGGTTATAATACAATGCAGAGGTGATATTTTTATGGACTCTTTAGGCGAAAGATTAACATACGCTCGTAAAAACAAAGGGTATACGCAAGATGCACTTGCAGAAACAATCGGCGTATCGAGAGGCGTAATTTTTAATCTCGAAAAAAATAAAACTGAACCACAGATGATTGTCATTAATGCGATTAGCCAATGTTTAAAAATTAATAAAAATTGGCTTTTAACAGGTGAAGGCGAAATGAGCGATACAGATGAGGTTGTACAAAGTGCTAAAGTACTAGCGGACATTTACAGTATTGCAAAAGAATTATCCGAGGAAGAACAATTGTATATCCTTGAAGTGGTTAAAACGTACAAAAAACATACGGAGCAAAGGAACAAGTAAGCAAACACATCACTATAGCAATCGATCATGGGCTGTCATTGGGAGCCCTTTTTTGGGTTAATCCGCAGAGTGGTGAGATGATTCTGCAAGTAGTGTGAGGATACTGCGGAGCGAGGAGAGGATTCCCTCACGGAGTAGGCGGAGCGAGGCGAATTCCGCGGAGGAGAGCGAGAATTCCGTGAAGTGGTGTGAGAATTCCGCGGAGCAAGGAAAGAATTCCGCGCAGCAAGGCGAGAATTCCGCGGAGCAAGGAGAGAATTCCGGAGCAGTGAGAGAATTCCGGAGCAGTGAGAGAATTCCGCGAAGCAGGGAGAGGATTCCGCGAAGTGGTGTGAGGATTCCGCGAAATAGTGTGGGAATTCCGCGGAGCAGAGTGAGAATTCCGCGAAGTGGTGCGAGGATTCCGCGGAGCAAGGCGAGGATTCCGCGAAGTAGAGTGAGAATCCCGCGGAGCAGTGCGAGAATTCCGCGCAGCAAGGCGAGAATTCCGCGGAGCAAGGCGAGGATTCCCTCACGGAGTAGGCGGAGCGAGGCGAATTCCGCGGAACAAGGCGAGAATTCCGCGGAGTGGTGTGAGAATTCCGCGGAGCAGTGAGAGAATCCCGCGGAGCGGTGTGAGAATTCCGCGAAGTGGTGTGAGGATTCCGCGAAATAGTGTGGGAATTCCGCGGAGCAGAGTGAGAATTCCGCGAAGTGGTGCGAGGATTCCGCGGAGCAAGGAGAGAATTCCGGAGCAGTGAGAGAATTCCGCGAAGCAGGGAGAGGATTCCGCGAAGTGGTGTGAGGATTCCGCGAAATAGTGTGGGAATTCCGCGAAGTGGTGTGAGGATTCCGCGAAATAGTGTGGGAATTCCGCGGAGCAGAGTGAGAATTCCGCGAAGTGGTGTGAGAATTCCGCGAAATAGTGTGGGAATCCCGCGGAGCAAGGCGAGGATTCCGCGGAACAAGGAAAGAATCCCGCGGAGCAAGGAGAGAATTCCGCGGAGCAAGGAGAGGATTCCACGGAGCAAGGCGCGCGAAACGAGAATTGGATGACCCGAAGCGAATACGTTTTTCGCAGGTATAACTAGGAGCATGCATCTTTTTTGAATGATGAAGGACAATAAAAGGTGAAAATATATAAAATTTGTTCTAACTTTTTCAAATTAGCTTACACTTACTATAGGACAAACTTTGTGTGGAGTAAGGGGGAACTAACATAGCGAAAAAAATGGGAATTGTTGCGCTACTTTTATTTGGTGCTTACGTTCTTTGCATGTATTGGTATATATTCCATAGTGGTGGTGGCACATTACCGCGTGCGTTTCAAGGAACAGCTGCTGACCCAGTGATGTTTATGTCTGAAAAAGAGTTAAACTTAAGTGTTGAATATTCAAAAATCAGAAACTTCTTATTTTTTGTAGTCACACCTTTTGAATGGCTTGTTTATATCGCAATTTTATTAATGGGTGTATCTCGATACTTTGAAAAAGTTGCGGCTTCTCAAGCAAAAAGGAAATTGCTTCAAAACGCTGGCTATTTATTTTTGTTATCATTTTTGCTGTATGTCGTGTTATTTCCGATTGAATACTATCGCTACCATTTAAGTAAAAGCTATGGTATTAGTACTCAGGCTTTTTCGTCCTGGATGCGGGATGGTGTGATAGATTTTTGGGTGAACTTTGCAATGACCTTTATTGTTGTATCCGTTATTTATTGGCTCATTAAAAAGAGTGCGAAAAGATGGTGGCTATATGCATGGCTGCTTACGATTCCCTTTACAATATTTGTAATGTTCATTCAACCCGTTGTCATTGATCCGTTATACAATGATTTTTATCCGTTAAAAAATAAAGAGTTGGAAACAAAAATTTTAGCAATAGCTGACCAAGCTGAAATTCCGGCGGAGCACGTCTATGAAGTCAATATGGCGCAAAAGACGAATGCTTTAAATGCTTATGTGACGGGTATCGGTAGTAATTCAAGAATTGTGCTATGGGATACGACGTTAAATCGTTTAACGGATAATGAAATTTTATTTATCATGGCACATGAGATGGGTCATTACGTGGAGAAACATATTTATTTTGGCATTGCGGGTTATTTATTGTTGACCTTAATAGGGCTTTGGATAACAGCGAAGATTATGAGGTGGGCAATTGCTAAATACGGACATGCAATGAAAATTGCGAAAATAAGTGACATTAACTCCTTGCCACTATTTTTACTCATCACATCCTTTTTATTATTTGCATCGAGTCCTTTATCTAATTATATATCAAGATATCAGGAAACAAGGGCAGATAACTATGCAATAGCAATGATGGGCGATCGAACAGCAGCGGTCTCGGCATTTCAAAAATTGACGATTTCAGGGCTGAGTGAAGTCAATCCACCGCTTTTAGTCAAATGGTTCCGCTATACGCATCCGACCATGCTTGATCGCATTATGAAAGTGGCGGAAATGGAACAACCGAAAAATGATAAGCCACTTAAGGAAGAACAGAAAAAATAGCATTGATTGGTATACATTAATCCACGAAGCACAAGGTTTTTTAGGCGAATAAGTTGGGTATTCTATAGAAAAGATTATCAAAATTGGTCGTTGTAGAATGGTAGGGGAGCTTATGCGCAATATTGTTATGATTACGCTTGCATCGATAGTAATGGCTTTTGCCTATAATTTCTTATTAATACCGCATGAGATTTTAAGTGGTGGTTTAAGTGGGATTGCCATTATGCTTGGTATCGTTACGCCTCTGAATACAGGTGTGTTAAATCTATTATTAAATTTACCGTTGCTCATTTTAGGTGTAATGAAGCTAGGGAAACGTTTTATTGCTTATACAATATTATCTGTTGCGGTGATGTCTATATCGTTACTCATTATTCCGATTTATAAGGCAACTGAGGAGCCAATATTGGCATCATTATTTGGTGGGGTGATTGTCGGCCTAAGTGTAGGTATCATTTTTCGCGCATCTGGTTCCTCAGGTGGCTTTGATATTATTGCCATGCTTCTAAGTCGCAAAAGAGATTTTCCACTTGGTGCACTTATTTCAGCTATGAATGGGGTCGTAGTAGCAATCTCAGGTTTTGTTTTTAGTTGGGATGCGGCTTTACTGACACTTGTTTCGATTTATGCCACAGGAAAAGTTGTCGATACAATCCACACTAGTAATATTAAGCTAACGCTGATGATTATTACGAGCAATGGGGAGGATGTAAAACAACAACTGTTATCAAGGTTGCAACGGGGCATTACGATGATGGATGCGACTGGTGGGTATTCAGGTGAGGGTAGGAAAGTGCTTATTACCGTTATTACCCGCTATCAGCTGGCAGAAGTGAAAAGTTTAATAAAAGAAGTGGATGCGAAAGCGTTTGTTAATATTTTGCAAACGACTGAAGTAATTGGCGTATTTGATCGAGGTACTAAATAACGACCGAGAGATATAGTGTATTTTTAAAAAATATATTTAAAAAGCACACGTTTTTGATTATAATGATAATCGAACGTGTGTTTTTATTATTAGTGCAAGAAGAAAGGGGTAACGATGCAAAAAGATCTAATCCATGCTTATTGTTTAAAGCAGCAAGGAGCAACGCATGATTACAAAGAAGAATGGCAAGCAGACCGCTATCATATCGGTGGCAAAATGTTTGCGATGATGGGCGGAGATGCGACGAGAAAGCCTATTATTACATTGAAATGTGAACCGAGTCGTGCAGAAGAGTTAAGAGAAACCTACGAATACATTATTCCAGGTTACTATATGAACAAAACACATTGGAATTCCATTTATTTAGATGCGAATATCCCCAATGATTTACTCGAAACATTAATTCAACATTCCTACGAACTCATATTTGAAAAGTTAACAAAAAAAGCGAAGTGCCAGGCACTCGAACAATTCTGAATTTAGTGAGTGCCGGGCACCCAAACAATTCTGAATATTACGAGTGCCAGTCACTCACACAATTCTCATACAATTTTTAAGCGTTGTAGCCCTTTTCTCCATAAGGCTGAAGTTTTTCGAGCCATTTTTCTTCAAGCTTTTCGAGTTCTTTTTTAGCATCAAAATAGCCCTCATCTTTTTCCTTCAAATATTCTACTACTTCGAGATGAAAAGCATCCTTGCCGAATGTATTGTAGTCCGCTTGTAACGCTTTATTCGTATACGTATTTGTTTTTAGCATAAACTGAAAGCCGTTTAGGCGTTTTAAGTTATTGAAGCTGCCAACAAACACTTTACCATTTTGTTTGTTCGTCATTGTAAATACGCCAGCTTCTATTTTCATTTCTTTATAAAGTTCTTTTAATTCTTTTTTATGATCCATTATGAACCTACTTTCTTATTTTTTTACCCAATAGGCACTGCCATCGTCTTGACGATCCATAAAACCATATTGAATTAAATAGCGTCGAATTTGAACATAATCCTCATAGATCGGTTGGATGATTGCATTGAGTTCTTTTTCTGTATATTGTTTTGACTCATCGAGAAGCTTGGTAATAGCACGTAGCACAACTATTTTATGTTTTTCTCGTTTTGGGAAGCGGACGAGCGCTTGACCAATCCCGTGAGGGAAGTATTTAGCAAGTAGCTGTTGTTCTTCAGTGACCGTAATATTATAACGATCGTCGACCATTGTAGCCGTTTTGTGAATGGCTACAAAAGGCTCTTCCTTTTGATCGTGTTCTTTTAGTAGTTCCATCATGGCAAGGAATGTTTTAGCCTGACGTTCTTTTTCTTTTAAAGCAAAACGATGGTGACGAATCGTTGTCGCGCTACCAATTGCAAGCTCTTCTTTAATTTCCTGATCGGATTTACCTTCATAAAAAAGGCGTAAAATATGACTTTGATGTTCTGTCAAACCTGTCAGCTTTTTATTTAATCCATTTAAATAATGGAAAACGGATTGGTGTGTAACGGCAATATGATGTTGCATAAATTTTTCAGCTTCGTATAATACATTTTCATGTGGATAAATAATGCCTTTTTCCACCTTCTCCCCACAGAGTAGGCAAGTAAAGTGTGTAGCTTCATCTGTAAAGCCTTGTTTAATGTCCTCGATTGAAGCTTGCCAAAATAATTGATTTACATCCATTTGTAACCTCCTGAAAAAACAAACATATTTTTATTTTGTTTGTTTATTTATATATAAAATAACAAAAAGTTTGTTAAAAAGCAATAAAAATACACATCGCGTTGACAAGCGATGTGTATAGATGGACTATTAGCGATATTTTTTTTTGAAAATCATGATAGACAATATAGTAAGCACGAAAATAGTTACTAAAATAATAATATAACTTGTTGCTATGCTAAGGGAATGGCCATTTAGCTCATAAACAATACCGTAATTGACTTTATAGCTTTCGACTTGTGCAGCAGGAACACCGTCAAAAACTTTTGTGATGGAACTTTCCATAAAAGCATTGCGCAGTAATAGTGTCGTATGACTGATGGGAAAATACATAATAAGCTGTTGGGCAAAATTTGGTAGGACGCCAAGTGGTACGTAAACACCACATAAAAAGCCTAGCACTGTCCCAACGATTGTACTCAGTGTTGAAAAAGCATTTTGTGTGCTGACAAAAAGGACGAGAAATACATTAAAGACGCTTGCAAGCAACACAGATAATAACAATATGCCGATTACTTTCATCAGTTCTGACAAGCCAAGTAGCTCGCCGCCAGTAGACACAATAAATATTTCACAGCCTACGAGGGCAACGAAGGAAAAGATACAGCCGATTATAAAAGCGTTCAGTACATAGCTCATTTGAATCGTTGCGCGGGAAATAGGTGCTGTTAGAAAATCGGCTGTCGCCTTAGATTCCATGTCTCGTACAGCAATAGCGAATGCCGCTAAAGTTGTAGTCACAGCCATCATCGATAGTAAACCTGCTACTAGCCATTCATTGACCATGGCAATCAACTCAGGTGTCGCCTTTGTCAGTTGCTCAATAGCATCTACTTGCATTTTTTGTAAAAAAACAGCGTACAGCACAATAACAATAATGACGGAGAGCAGGGAGAAAAAGACTTGTGTTTTATCTCGCCTGAAAACTTTGTTATTGCGTTGTATTAAGCTAATCATCGCTTCCATTCGTCACATCTCCTTGTGCCATAATATGAAGAAACACATCATCCATCGTTCCTTTAATGACTTCAAACGAGGCTAAAAGGGTTTCTGCATTTTTCAACAGTGTTAGTGCATGCATGGTAGAGTCCACACGAACTAAGAAAATGCCTTGCTTTTCTGTGAAATGTAATGCGTTGTCCTCAAGCCACTTTTCCCCGAGTGAGCAATCATGAAATACAAGTGCCATTTGGTCGTAGGCATATGTTGTTTTTAAAAAGTCAGGCGTTCCTGTAGCGACAATGCGACCTTGATTTAAGACGATTACTTGATGTGCACTTGCCGCTTCTTCCATATAGTGCGTTGTTAAAAATACGGTCATATTCGTTTCAGACTGTAGTTGTTTGATTGTTTGCCAAACGAATTGGCGTGTTTGTGGATCGAGCCCAGTTGTCGGTTCATCTAAAAATAATATTTGCGGACGATGAATAAGTGCGCGGGCGATATCTGCGCGTCTTTTTTGTCCTCCAGATAATGTGCCATATTTTTGCTGTTCAATATCTTCTAAATGTAAATAGGTTGAAACAAATTGATAGTTTTCGGCTAGCTGCGCTTTCGATAAACCATATGTTTTGCCACGGTGGATAATATTTTCACGAACGGTTAATCGTTCATCGAGTAGGCTTTGCTGAAATACGACGCCGATTGATTTCCGGATTTCTGCATTATTCTCTTTTTCATCAAGCATATAACCGTTAATGGATACTGTACCACTTGATTTTTGTAATAAAGTACATAAAATTTCGATGGTCGTCGATTTACCGGCACCATTGGCTCCTAAAAAGGCGAAGAGTGCGCCTTGTTCCACATTAAAGGAAATGTCCTTTACTGCTAAATGCTCGCCATAGTACTTTTGTAAGTGCTCAACTTGAATAGCAATCGTCATAAGCTTTATTCCTTTCTTTTTTGAATGACATTGTTCATTTCTTCAATGTCGTTTTTCTGCAATACATATAAAACACACCATACGATGAAGTAAATAATTATTTCTGAGATGAGCACATACAATATGCCCGCATGTTCAAACCAGCGCCCAAAATAGCCTGCTACCATTACGCAACAAGTAATAGCGATAAAATGGATTAAAAGCTGAATGCCGAATGATAAACGTTCAATATCAAAGATCAGTGATAGCGAACCAATGACGATACCAAGTATGGCGGCGATAATTACTTGCTCCAGCAATTCTGGTCCTGTCACCATCGCGTGATTAGACATAACACTTAACGTCACTAAAATGTAGGATGAGCAAAGTGAGAATAGTAGTCCCATAATCATCATGCGTATTATTTTCATATAGAGTCCCTCCCGATACCTAAGTGGCGTTTTAATTCCTTTAAATATTTGCGGCTAACATGGATGGACACATCGTTGTCGAGCAGTAATTCCGTTGAGCCAATTTTGCCCATTTGAATAGAAGAAATTTTATTAATGTTAACGAGTGTCGATTTACTAACGCGCGCAAAATCTTTTGCTAATTGTGCTTCGAGCTCATACAATTTGCGTTTCGATTCAAATTCTTGTTCCTCTGTCTGTAAAAAAACTTTTGCTCCTTCAGCATAAATCGAATAAATATCTGTAATTTTTATCAAATGAATTTCTTGTTGCAAATAGCCATCAAGCATGGTCGTTTGGGCTGCTTGCAGCTGCTTCATCAATTTCTCAATGTGCTCGTTGTATTCCTTAGCATGTATGTGAATCTCGGTTTCTTCTAGCGCGTTATTAATTGTTAAATGAATTTTCATTGGAGGCCTCCTTTGGTTAAGTGTATTACTTCCTCTCCCTTAAGGAGAAAGGCATATATTGGCTGATTCAGCTTAATCTTAATGTAGCATAGAAATTTCCATATAAGATATATAGTTTGATAACAGGTAAAAATCAATGACTAACAGGTTGGATTTTTACGATAACTGCAACTGTCGTGGATTTAAGAAACGAGGGAGTAGGGGTGAATAATCTGAAAATTCTGAATTGTTCCGGTGCCAGGCACCTTGAAAGGAGGCACCTTGAAGTACGAGCAGTAGCTTATTGGGGTGCTTCGCGTCATAATAGAACTATTGATGCTTGAGGGGTGCTTTTATGTGGACATTTTATAAACAGTTGTTCTTAACATTATGTATTGGGTTGCTAGGTGCGCTTATCTTTCAATTATTACATATTCCGATGCCGTGGTTGTTAGGGGCAATAGCTGCCGTGCTGTGTGTACAGTTATTTACTAAAATGCACTTACAGTGGCATAAATATTTTCGTAATATAGGTTTAATTGTGGCGGGTTATTCGATTGGATTTGCGTTTACGAAAGAAGCGCTACAAGATATTCAGCAGTTTTTAAGTAGCATTATTGTCCTTAACTTGATCTTTATTGTGTTATTTTTTGCAATCAGTTTTCTAGTGGCAAAACGTACGGAATTAGATTATTCCACAGCGCTTACATGTTGCGTACCTGGTGGCATGACACAAATTGTAGCTTTTGCTGAAGAACAAGGCAATATGAACATGGCGGTCATTACGTTTTATCAAGTATTGCGCGTACTGCTTATTGTGGGCTTTGTACCATTAATCGTAACTGGCACTGGTGAAAATATTGTCACAGTGGATGGAACATTTTCATGGCGATTACTAGCTTTATTAGGTATTTGTACATTAGCTGGTTGGTTTGCACAAAAGGTGAGAATTCCAACAGGTTATATGTTAGGTCCCGTCTTTTTATTAATGGGATTAAATATAGCAGGTGTTGAGGTGCCTAAAATGCCTTTATCCTACCTCCATATTGCACAGCTCTTAATTGGCATTTATATAGGACTTTTATTGAAAAAGGAGGATTTACATTTATCGAAGAAGCATGTCTTCTATGCATTTCTGTCAGCAGGGCTATTTATCGGCTCTGCCTATGCATTATCTTTTGTGATGAAGCATTTGTATGACCTTGACTTCCGCACTGGATTTTTAAGCATTGTACCAGGGGGGCTAGATCAAATGGGCATTATCGCTGCTTCAGTTCATGCTAATGTAACCATTGTTACCGCCTTTCAACTTTTCCGTGTATTGATTGTGTCCATTTTTCTTGTGCCGTTCGTAAAAGTCTTTGTGAAAAAAGTGAAAACGTAAAAAGCTTGCGCCATCGGAAGAAACGACCAATGTGCAAGCTTTAGGTTTGCTAATATTTAAACTGATGAATTAAGTTTTGCAATGTTTCGGCATTTTTTGTCAAAGTTGTAGCCGCGTTATTAATATCTTCCATCGAGTACAGGTTTGTCTCGGCAATGTGCGAAACAGCTTTTGACTGTTCGCGTGCATCCACTGCAATTTCTGCCATAATTTGAGTAGATGCATTGGCTTGTTCAATACGAGCATATAATTCTTCGGCAATCCCCGATACTTCTTGAATTTTATTTGTAACAATGGCCACTTTTGTTGTAATGCTTTCAAATGCACTATTTGTTGTTTGGACAATTTGGACACTTGAAGCGGCTTCCTTTTCACTTAATTGCATATGTTCACTCGCTTCTTGCGCTAGCTGTTGCATCGTATGAATGGTGTCTGTAATTTGAGCAGCAGATGTTTTTGATTGCTCAGCTAATTTTCGAACTTCCTCTGCTACTACCGCAAAGCCTTTGCCATGCTCTCCGGCACGTGCTGCTTCTATGGATGCATTTAATGCGAGTAAGTTTGTTTGGTCTGCAATTGCATGGATAACTTCTACAATATGGCCAATTGTATTCGCATGTGCATCAAGTGCAATGATGGACTTGGCACTTTCTAAAACTGCTTCTGTCATAGAGTGCATTTGGACTTGCATTGCCTGTGCTGTATGCTCACCGTGTTTTGCAGTGTCGAACGCTTCTGTAGCATGCGAAGAAACTTCACTATTTGTCTCCGTTACAAGCTGGATGCCTCCAGCGATATCCTGCATCGCTTCTGCGTTTTCATTGGCGCTTTGTTTTTGCGTACTAGCGCCACTTGCTAATTCTTGCATATTGGCAGTTAGTTGCTCCGTTGTTCTAGTTGTCGAGCCAGCTGTTGCAGACAATTCGGCAGATGAGGCAGATACTTGATTGGCAGTTTCATCTACCTGTCGCATCATTTTTCGTAATGTATCGAGCATGGCATTAAACGATTTAGCAAGATCGCCAAGTTCATCTTTTGTGTTGACGACTAGTTGTTGCGTTAAATCACCTTCTCCCGCAGATATCGTTTCAAGCTGGTGATTTAGTCGCTTTAAAGGTTTAACAATACTGCGCACGAGCAAGGTGCCTGCAATGACAGCGATGATAGCTGCAATGAAAGCGACAACGCCCATTTTAATAAGCATTTTTTGTGCGACTGCAGCGATTTGAGCGGAGGGAACACCAGCGAATAACATACCAATTGTTTCGCCTTTGGCATTTTTTATCGGCCCATATTGTGTGAAATACGGTTTGCCCACTACATCAGCTGTTCCACTGTATAGATTGCCTTGTGTTAATACAGCTTCTGTTACTTTCGGATCGGCAGTTGTACCAGTCGCACGTTGACCATCTACCATAATATTTGTATTCACCCGTGTATCTTGAGCGAAAATTGTAATAGCTGCTTGGGATAACTCACCTAATTGATCAATTAAGGCCGTTTCGTTTGCAATTTTAGCTTCTCCTTTGTAAAGTTCACCATTTTTTAATTGCCATTCACCAGGTAATGTTTGATCTAAATTATAAATACTTAAATCATAGATTTGGCTAAGTCGTGCTTTCGTTTCGGTTTCAAGAGTTGCTTTCATTTCGCTGATATTAACGAGACCAACCGCAATGAGAACAAATAAAATAATGGTTACAATAAGCAGGCTCATTTTCGTTTGCATTTTTAAATTTTTCATAGAGTCCCTCCACATTTTAATCCACATAAATAAGCAGCAAGTTATTGCATGAATACTTGCTGTTTATGTATATATTCAAGGAAAACATTTCTATTTTTACTAGTATATAATCAAGGAAGCATTTTGTATATTTCTAAATTAAATAGAATTAGTGAATTTTAAGTTGTATTTTTTTACAATTTTGTACGGTTTATATTGACTTAATCGTCATTTTAAGTAGATGAAACGTCAGAAATTATGTCAACTATAGTCGCGTATGTAAGTGGCGCACTTCGCAATCTATATAAAATATTTCCCAAATTCTATGCAATATGGTATGATAACACTAATTATTTTGAACGGAGGTGAAAAGGGATGAATCAAAACGCTACGAGAACAAGTGTAAAAGTGGATATTGCTATGTATTTTGCACGTGTTCAAACTTTCGATTTTGCCAATAACGGGATAAGTCTGTCTATTTTTAAGCAAAATCAAATACTACACGTAGCGAATTAACCATTCTTTTTCATACATTCATGAAGGAAAAGACTGCTTGTTAATCGAGCAGTCTTTTTGTTGTCTGTAGATGTTTTTTCGCGCGTATCATGGAGGAAAAAACAATGCAAATGAAAGCTGAACAAATTCAAAAGGTCATTGGTGGTAACTTATTATTTGAAGGACTTCAATTGGAAATTAATAAAGGGGAACATGTTGCCATTGTTGGAGTTAATGGTAGCGGGAAAACGACTTTATTGCAGTTGTTAGCGGGACTGGATCTGCCGGATGCTGGTCGTATCATTAAAAGTAAGGGGGCAACCATTGGTTATTTGCATCAGATTCCGAGCTATCCTTTACTTACAGTAAAAGAAGTATTAGAGGAAGCATTTGCTGAAATATATGCGTTAAAGGCAAAAATGACAGTGTTGGAACAAGAAATGCAAGTGCATGTGACAGATAAAATGTTAAACCAATACGGGCAGGTACAGGAGCAATTTATGTTGCTGGGGGGCTATGAAGTAGAGTCTCAATTAGCCACCATTGCAAATGGGCTTGGTATTACTGGTTTACTTACAGTACCGTTTGCCAGTATAAGTGGTGGTGAAAAAACAAAGGTCATGCTCGGGCAAATCTTGTTAAGTAACCCTTCTATTTTACTATTAGATGAGCCGACCAATCATTTAGATATGCAAGCTATTGAGTGGCTTGAAAACTATATTCAAAACTTTGCTGGCATCGTTATCGCGGTTTCACACGATCGCCATTTTATGAATCAAATGGCGCAAAAAATTATCGAAATAGAGGATGGAGAAGCATTTACGTATAAGGGCAATTATGATGATTTTATTGCGCAAAAAGAAGCTAAAGTTGAACAGCAATTTGCTGAATATGAAGAACAGCAAAAGAAAATTAAAAAAATGCAAGAAGCAATCAAACGTTTAAGACAGTGGGCAAATGAAGCGAATCCACCGAATGCTGCATTGTTTCGCCGCGCAAAAAGTATGGAAAAGGCATTGAACCGACTAACGCGTGTCAAAAAACCAAGCGTAAAAAAGAAAATGAATTTAGCATTAACGATGGCCGAACGAAGTGGCAAAGAAGTGATCCAAATGCTAGAGGTAAGTCATGCTTTTGATAAGCCATTATTTAAGGATAGTACTTTATCGGTCTATTTCGGTGAACGTTTGGCTATTGTGGGTAACAATGGTAGTGGAAAATCCACATTGCTAAAGATGATGTTAGGGCAGATTGTGCCGAATAACGGGACGTGTCGGGTAGGTAATAGTGTGAAAATCGGTTATCTATCTCAGCAATTTGAGCATGATAATCCAGGCATTCGTTTAATTGATGCTTTTCGTGAGCGAGTTGCCGTGTCAGAGGCAGAGGCGCGTCATATGCTTGCACAGTTTTTATTTTATGGCTATGACGTATTTAAGAAAGTGAAGGACCTAAGTGGTGGCGAAAAAATGCGTTTGCGTTTAGCGCAATTGATGCACGAAGATATTAATTTACTTATTTTAGATGAACCGACTAACCATTTAGATATAGAAGCAAGAGAAGTGTTGGAGGACACGCTCGAAACTTTTGAAGGGACAATTATTGGTGTTTCCCATGACCGTTACTTTTTACAAAAGGTCTTTTCAAAAATTGCCTGGATTGAGCGCGAGAAGATTTATGTTTATGAAGGTGATTATGAGTGGGCAAGAACAAAACATGTATTTGAAGAACAGGGTGCGGCTAAAGAAAAAGTAGTAAAGACCGTTGTCCAGAAAGATAAGGAAATGCTAATCGATGAACAAATAAGCAAACTTGAGGTAAAATTAAAAGAAACAACACTTGCGAAAGAGCAACGACAGAAACTTGAACTGCAGCTAGAAGCGTTATATGAACAATGGTTGGAAGAGGAAACGGGGCATGCATAAGTGAGAGCACCTGTAGCAAGGCAGCGAAATCAACATTTCTCAAGAAAACTTTTAATCTTAAGAAGTAAATTACTTGAAAAAAAATCGTATTCGATTTATTGTCTTTAGAGATACTTGTTAAATGGACTTGGAGGATATGGAATGCACGGAATTTATATAAACTACAATGTCTCAGAAACGATTCGAGAAGCACAGTGGCCACGCAAAGTGGATGCATTTGCGTATGTTCAACGAGGTAAACCACAACAAGACAATGACGATTTGCTTTCAATGGAAGAGCTAAGAAGTCATGCAATCCGATATATTAAAAGTTTAAAAGAAAATGCAAGTCTACATTTAGTGGAGCAACATAATGGTGAAATTGAGCATTTCGATCGACGTTTTATGGAATCGCTCAAAGTAAAAGAAAATATTGATTCACAGCTTATTAATCTTGAAGAAATTCGCTTGTTATTGCAATTAATGAATGTCTTAAATTTATCCCATAGCTTTGGCGAAAATGCTGGTAAACTGCTACGTCAGATTACACCATATGCAAAAGATGTGGAGCATCCGACTTTCCAAACGACACGCGTAGAACGCCATTTTTACACAGAAATGATCGAACAAATAGAAGCTGTTTATGCACGCATTATGCGCCAACATAATCCTTCTACGACAGAAATGCAACAATCGGAAAAGTTATGGACGACTGTTTGTGAGCAAGCAATAGAAAAGGTAGAGGCACGCATTGAGCGCCTATCTTCCATTAAATTAAAGCACGAAAAAAATTTATTGCAGTATAGCCAATTAAAGCAACAAAACATCGAGGCAAAGGAACGCTTAGATCATGCTGTCAATGAGCTAGATGTGATATTAAGTGTATTAGAATCGTAAGTGGGGGGGCTAGCATGGAGCTAGCCCTTTTTTATGTGGGATATTACGATACTTAGAAAATCGCTGATAGGGTCGCGGGAATCGCCGGTAAACATGGAGAAATCGCTGCTAGAACATCTGAAATTGCGGGTAAACTGTCGGGAATCGCCAGTAGGACTTTCAGAACCGCTCCTGCAATTCGATAATTTTCCACAAAATAAAAAAGCATGTCGCCAATTGGTTTTAATGTTCCACTTGGCAGACATGCTTTTATTTTACTGTGTTTTTTTCTGCTTCTTCACGTTTCCATTGACGATAAACTCTTAATAGATCAAACCCGAGGACGAGCACGATTAGATAGAAAATAGGGCTATTATAAGATAATCCGATTTCAGATTCGCCACCTAATAATGTCAGTACAATCCATAGACCAACAGTATAGAGCGTTAAAGCAGTATAGGCCTTTTTAGAAATTTTGCTATATGTACCCTTTGACAACACCATGTTAATACAAACAAGGACAATTAATATAACAAGAATGATTTTCTTCGACAAAAGTTCTGCTAATGGTGTGGCAGGGAAAAAATCATTGACGAATAGTAAAGTGAAAAATATGAAAATACAAATATTTATAAATGTGGATCGCTTCATGCAATATCTCCTTTGATGCCTTTATTATTTTCTATTGTACCATGGTTTGAAGTGAAGAAATAACAATATGTAAAGGCATACATGATTGTTTTTTATTTTAAAAATTTAGATAATCTAAAAAATTATGAAACTTTTTTTACAATCCATCCGTATAGTAGGTAATACGTATAAAAGGGGTGATTGACTTGACGCTATTTGGCTATACACTGGAGCAAATTTATTTAGTGGTATTAATTTTCGCAGGGCTTGCAACCATTTTGTTTATGTTTTTTGGCGATGCTGTCGAAGGCATTGGAGAGGCTCTTCCGATTTTTAATCCAAGTGTCATTTTATCTTTCTTTACGTTGATGTCAGCAGCAGGCTTTATTTTAGAAAAGTTAGCCTTTTTCCCAAGCGGATGGAATATAGGTGTAGCGGCAGTGAGTGGAGTTATTTTAAGTACCCTATTTTATTTATTTATTCTTGTTCCACTAAAATCAGCCGATGTTTCATTAGCTTATACGGAGGAATCACTGGAAGGGCAGTTAGGTAAGGTGATTGTACCTATACCGTCTGATGGCTTTGGTGAAGTTGTCATAGAGACAACGAGCGGCATGATTGCCAAGCGCGCAGCAGGCTTTGACAATGAGGTGATTGACTATGATACGACAGTTCTCGTTGTTGAAGTGAGGGCAGGTACTCTTTTTGTAAGGGCATATGAAAAGAAATTTATTTAAAGGAGAGATACGAATATGTCATTGGAAATTTTAATTGTTTTAGGGATTGTAGCATTTATTTTAATCGCACTAGTGGCACTATATGTAACAAAATATAAAACAGCGGGTCCTGATGAGGCACTGATTGTAACGGGTAGCTATCTTGGCTCAAAAAATGTACATAAAGATGAGTCAGGAAATCGCATTAAAATTATTCGTGGGGGCGGTACGTTCGTCTTCCCGATATTCCAGCAAGCTCAACCATTAAGCTTATTATCAAGTAAACTAGAAGTGACAACACCTGAAGTTTATACGGAGCAAGGTGTTCCGGTAATGGCAGATGGCACAGCTATTATTAAAATTGGTGGTTCCATTTCAGAAATCGCTACTGCTGCTGAGCAGTTTTTAGGCAAGCAAAAGTCAGAACGTGAAGGCGAAGCACGTGAAGTATTGGAAGGACATTTACGTTCGATTTTAGGTTCCATGACTGTTGAGGAAATTTATAAAAATCGTGATAAATTCTCGCAAGAAGTACAGCGTGTCGCTTCTCAAGATTTAGCGAAGATGGGGCTTGTTATTGTGTCCTTTACAATTAAAGATGTACGCGATAAAAATGGCTACCTTGATTCACTTGGTAAGCCTAGAATTGCACAAGTGAAACGAGATGCAGATATTGCAACTGCCGAAGCAGATAAAGAAACGCGTATTAAGCGTGCAGAAGCATCAAAAGAAGCGCAAAAGGCTGAGCTTGAACGTGCAACAGAAATTGCGGAAGCAGAAAAAGAAAATCAATTAAAAGTGGCGGAGTTCCGCCGTGAGCAGGATGTTGCCAAAGCTCGTGCCGACCAAGCGTATGAATTAGAAACAGCACGTGCGAAACAGGAAGTAACAGAGCAAGAAATGCAAATTCGCATTATTGAACGTCAAAAGCAAATTGAATTAGAAGAAAAAGAGATTTTACGTCGTGAAAAGCAATACGATTCTGAAGTAAAGAAAAAGGCAGACGCCGACCGTTATGCAATTGAGCAAAATGCAGAAGCGGAAAAAATGCGTGAATTGGCGCAAGCAGATGCTGAGAAATATCGTATTGAGTCGTTAGCGAAAGCGGAAGCGGAGAAGATTCGTTTAGATGGTATTGCGAAAGCGGATGCTGAGCGCGCACAAGGTGAAACTGAAGCGGATATTATTCGTCTACGTGGTCTTGCTGAAGCGGAAGCAAAACGTAAAATTGCCGAAGCCTTTGAATACTATGGTCAAGCGGCTGTCCTTGATATGGTTGTACGCATGATGCCAGAGTATGCAAAAGAGCTTGCAAGTCCACTTGGCAATATCGACAAGATTACAGTTGTTGACACAGGTGGCGGTGAAGGTGGCAGTGGTGCCAATAAGGTCACTTCTTATGCAACGAACTTAATGTCAACACTACAAGAAACGTTGAAGGAAACTTCCGGTATTGATGTGAAGGAATTAATCGAAAGCTATGCAGGGAAACATACATTGCGACCAGAGCTTGAGCGCATTGCCACGGAGCTAGTAAATAAGCCGGAGCCTGTTGCGTCTGCAGAACAACTAAAAGAAACTGTCGAACAATAAATATTGAAAAAAGCTACCTAATACATCAAGATTAGGTAGCTTTTTATTGCTTCGCGCAATTTTTAATGGCGATTGATTTAGTTTTAATGGCGCAAAGTGAGTCGCTAGTGGCGATTAATCCAGTTTTAGTGGCGCAAAGCCAATTACTACTAGCAATCACCTCATTGCATAGTTCGTAACGCTATTTATTTCCATTCGTTCGTAAGCATGCCATAAACGACATGGTCAACGTAGTGATCGTACAGCCATTCTGCCGCGCGAATTGTTCCTTCAGTTGTGAAATGAAGTCGTTCAGGAATCGCACGGCTCTTTGTATTGCCCACAGCTGCACGGATTTCAACTTTATTCAGTTGTAGTTCGTCAAACGCATATTGTATTAATGCTTGTACTGTTTTTGTCATAATGCCATGGCCTTGCGCGTCTTTACCGAGCCAATAACCTATTGCCGCAGTTTTATTGGAATTATTAATTGTATTAAAGCCGGCAATGCCGACAATTTCATTGCGGAACATAATTACAAGAGACAGGCTACTCTTTGCTTCATAGCCAGCAATACAGCCTTCTATATAGCTGATTGTATCGGATAGTTCATTTGTGAAATCTAACCACGGTAACCATTCTCGTAAATAGTCTCTCGAATTATCTGTTAGCGCAAAAACTGCCTCTGCATCTTCTAAAGTGATTGTTCGTAATTTTAATTCTGGATTAATAGGAATTTGCATTTTATTACACTCCAATTCAATCGTTTATTTTAAAGCGTTATGCATAAAGCTCTTCATTTCTTGACTTAACGTCGTTAGTTCTTCAATAATTTCACTAAAATCTTGGACAAGTTGAGCTTGTTCACTCGTAGCGTCGTTAATTTGTCCCATATTTTGCTTTAAATGATCAAGATTACGATTAATATTGCGCAGGGATGCTTCAATATTTTCTGTTGCACTAGAAGTTTCAAAAGAAAGTTTTCTTACTTCTTGTGCGACGATATTAAAACCAGCGCCATGCTGACCGGCACGAGCCGCTTCAATCGAGGCGTTTAAGCCTAGTAAATTCGTTTGACGGGAAATACTTTTGATTAAATCTGTCACATCATTTGTCTTTTCGGAATCCTCCAAGGCATGATGTGCTTGTTTATTAATTTCCTCACTTGTAGCTGCTAACTCCTCAGAATGGGAGGCGATTGTATGTACTTTATCTTGAAGGCTATTGATAATGTTATCCATTGTATTCATATATTGTTCGAGTTTGAGCTCATTATCGATTGGCAGTCCAAAAGCTAGAGCGCCAATCACTTGACCATTTTCTCGAATCGGAAATGCAAAAGCATTGATGGCAATGCCGTAGACGTCTTCCGGAATGATGACATCTGCATTTTTTCCAGCAAAGGCGATGTAGACATTTTGATCATTGGCATTTACTTTTTGGCCATTTACATAACCTGTGTCCACACGTTTGCCGGCTAAATATTTTACTACTGTTTCACTATCTTTCTCAATAACAGCCACGATTGCTTCCTCTTTTAAAGCGAGGTGAATATAGTCTGCTGATAGTGCTAACGCTTCGATTATTTTCATGACATACCTCCAAAATTACATTATCCATTTACTGTAGCATACTAACGGCGATTTCAAAATAGTAGAAACATTGAATTTACATAAAGAAGATATTTTTCCATAACATTGACACGGCATTTTACAATCTATAGAATTGTCAAATAAAAATAGTGGAAATGACAGAAAAATACGTATAGTTTGTCCGAATTTTGACGAACTGCCCGTGTTTTTTAAAGAATGTTGTATTAGAATAATAGATAGAAGTGTCTTGTAAATGGAGGGAGATAGAAATGGACTATATTCAGAAAGGAACAAAGGCGTTCAACAAAGCAAATTGGGCATTATTTTTAGCAGGCTTTATAACGTTTGCGAACTTGTATGTATCGCAGCCATTGTTACCGACATTTGCACAAGAGTTTCATGTCTCGCCAGCAGTTGCTAGTTTGTCATTATCAGTTACTACATTGGCACTGTCGATTAGTATGATTATTGTTGGATCATTGTCAGAAGCGTGGGGCAGAAAGTCGTTAATGACGATATCGATATTTGCAGCATCTGTTTTAACGCTCGCACTTGCTTTTTCACCGAACTTTGAAACGATATTAGTATTGCGTGTTATTCAGGGGGTTGTATTTGCTGGTTTACCCGCTATTGCCATGGCTTATTTAGGAGAGGAAATGGAGCCAACTAGTTTAGGAATTGCGATGGGTCTTTATATAAGTGGTAATTCTGTTGGGGGGCTTAGTGGCCGTGTGATTATTGGTACATTAACCGATTTATATAATTGGCAAGTTGGTATGATTGTTCTTGGTATCATTAGTTTAATCATTAGTATGTTATTTATTTGGATGTTACCGAATTCTAAGCATTTTATAGCACGACCGTTACAACTAAAACCATTAACCCAATCACTTATTCAGCATTTAAAGGACCCATCGATGCTTTGCTTATTTGGCATTAGCTTTGTGTTAATGGGCAGCTTCGTGACACTTTACAACTATATAGGCTTTAAATTAATGGCTCCACCATACAATTTAAGTGCTACAATTGTCGGCTGGATTTTTGTCATTTATTTAGTGGGGACGTTTAGTTCCGCTTGGTTTGGCAGTTTGGCTGATCGTTTTGGCCGACAAAAGATGTTGATTATAGCGATTGCGATTATGCTAGCAGGAGCCCTTATTACATTACAAAGTTTGCTGTTATTAAAAATAGTAGGTATTACGGTTTTTACATTTGGCTTCTTTGCTGCTCATTCAATTGCCAGTGGCTGGGTAAGCAAGCGTGCCACACATGATAAAGCACAAGCATCCTCTTTGTATTTATTTTTCTATTATTTTGGCTCCAGTGTCGGGGGAACTGCCGGAGGAGTATTTTGGATGCACTTTGGCTGGATAGGGGTAATTGCTATGATTACGGTCTTTTTAGTCATAGCTTGTGTGCTAACTTTTGTGTTAAAGGACATCATAGCTAAACAACGGGTAGCTACTAGTTATTAGGAGGATTGTGCAGATTTAAATTCGTAAGTAGCGAAGCGTCGTAGTGAGTGCTGCTCTAAATAGCGAAAAAAAGTGTTAGATTGACTCAGTCCATCTAACACTTTTTCTTTATCATTTCATATTGACAAAATGGAATAAGATACCATAAAATACTAATAGACAGACAGTCGGTCAGTAAGGAGGTACACATGAGAAAAGAGGCGGAAGAACGGCGAAACGAAATACTGGATGCAGCTGATGAGCTTTTCGGTCAACAAGGTTTTGACGGCACGAGTACAAACGATATTCTTCAAAAAGTTGGGATTGCGCGAGGGACCTTGTATTATCATTTTAAGTCAAAAGAGGATATTATGGACGCCTTAATTGAACGTTATACGGAGCGGATTTTAAGCGCGGCTAAGGAAATCGCCAATGATAAGAATAGAGCAGTCTATGAACGTATTATCGGTGTGGTCATGGCATTGAATATTAGTGATGATAGCGGCAAAGAAGCAATTGAACATATGCATAAGCCGCAAAACGCTCTTATGCACCAGAAAATACAAAAAGTTATCGTCAATGAGGTGCCACCAATACTATCGGGAATTATTCGCGAAGGTATTGAGCAACAATTATTTCATACACCATATCCGTATGAATGTATGGAAATGGTTGTTGCCTATACCAATACGGTTTTTGATGATGCAATGGTCAGTTTAACGAATGAACAGTTTGCAAGTCGAGTGCAAGCTTTAATTTTTAATGTCGAACGATTGTTAGGCGTTGAACGTGGAAGTCTTCAGCATATGATGAGGATGTTTGCGCATGAGAACAGGAATATTCAAGATTAGTTATAAGTGTCAGAGAATGCCTGTTTCTTAAGTCAGCTTGCTGCGCATTTTTTGCACAACAAGCGTGTTTACTAGCATGTATAGAAAAAAGTAAATGAAGAGAATTGTTGGACAAATTTAAATGCTTGAACATAGAGGTGACATATGTATTACAAAATTATTCGTAATGATATTGCCAAAAGCAAACTGATTTCGCTGACAACAATGATATTTGTGGCGGTAGCGGCGATGCTTGTTGCGCTATCAGCTATACTCGTTATAAATCTTTCTAGTGCGCTTGACACACTTATGAAACAGGCGAAAACGCCACATTTTATGCAGATGCATATAGGGGATATCGATACGGCAAGACTGAGAGAGTTTGCTACACGAAATAGTGATGTCGAAGATTTTCAAGTGCTTGAGTTTCTCAATATTGACGGTGCACAAATTATTATAGGTAATCGTTCATTTGCCAGTAATGTGCAGGATAATGGATTCAGTATTCAAAGTGAGAAATTCGATTATCTATTGGATCTTGACGGCAATATTATCAACGCAGCTGATGGTGAGCTGTATGTTCCTTTACGTTACTTGAAGGAAAACGATATAAAAGTCGGTGATAAAGCAACTATCAGTGGAAAACCATTTACTGTAGCAGGGTTTTTACGAGATTCACAAATGAATTCCATGCTATCTTCATCAAAGCGATTTCTTATTAGTAAAAATGATTACGCAGCTATTCAAAGCTCAGGACGGATGGAATATTTAATTGAATTTAGATTAAAAGATTTATCATCGCTTAGCGCATTTGAAACGGCTTATGCTATCGCAGGACTGGAAGCAAATGGGCCAACGATTACGTATCCTCTGTTTAAAATGCTCAATGCGCTGACCGATGGGCTGATGATTGCGATTATATTGGTTGTTAGTCTATTAGTTGTTGCGATTGCTTTTATGTGTGTCCGTTTTACACTCCTTGCAAAAATCGAAGAAGACTATCGAGAAATTGGTGTTATGAAGGCAATTGGTTTACCTGTTGCAGATATAAAGAAAATATATCTTGCAAAATACGCAGCCATTGCAGCGATAGGCAGTGTGATCGGCTTTATATTTTCCCTATTGTTGAAAGGGCTGCTTCTTGAAAATATAAGACTTTATATGGGGGAAAGCGAGGATTCTTTTTTTGCATTACTGTTCGGAATTTGTGGCATCGTATTCGTATTTTTAGCAATGATTACGTACGTAAACGGTGTGTTGAAACGCTTCCGAAAAATTTCCGCTGCTGAAGCAATCCGCTTTGGAACATCTCAGGAAAAAAAGATTAACACAAAGAATTTTTGCTTGAGCAGTAACCGTTTCTTTAATACGAATATTTTTCTAGGTATGAAAGATGTATTAGCAAGAAGAAAACTTTACGCCACAATGCTAACGGTACTAGTTATGGCGGCATTTATTATCATTGTACCACTAAACCTTTACAACACGATTTCCTCCAATAACTTCATTAAATATATGGGCGTAGGTAACTATGATATGCGTATTGACGTGCAGCAGACCGAAAATATTGCTAATAAAACGGAACAAATTTTAGATGCCATACACCATGACAGTAGCATTGCAAAGCATACCGTTCTTACGACCAAAACATTTAAAGCGAAAATGGAAGATGGCACAGAGCAAAATATAAAAATTGAACTTGGTGACCATTCGATATTCCCAATAGAATATTCAACGGGTAGAGCGCCCGCTTCACAACATGAAATATCTTTATCAGTGTTAAATGCCGATGAGCTAAATAAAAAAATAGGTGATAGCATGACACTGATTATTGCAGGGAAGGAGCGGAATTTTACGATTAGCGGCATCTATTCTGATATCACAAACGGCGGAAAAACCGCAAAGGCTATGTTTACCGACCATTCTACAAATATTATGTGGAGCGTATTTTGCCTGGAATTTTCCGATAAAGCTTTGATGGGAGATAGAATGGCAGCGTATGCGAGTCATTTTCCTTATGCCAAAGTTTCTGCCATACATGATTATGTTACCCAAACATTTGGCTCAACAATAGATGCCGTGGGCAAGGCTTCCCGAACTGCCATTGCCGTTGCGCTGTTTATCGCTGTATTGGTAACGATGTTGTTTATGAAAATGTTAGTTGCGAAAGATAGATATGCTATTGCTGTGATGAAAGCATTAGGATTTACAAATACGGATATTACGGTTCAGTATGCCGCTCGCTCTTTATTCGTTTTAATTATCAGCATTGTGATTGGTACACTTCTAGCAAACACACTCGGTGGATTACTGGCAGGTTCGGTTATTTCATCTTTTGGCGCTTCGTCGTTTACATTTTCGGTGAATCCGATTGCGGCGTACTTGCTTTGTCCGCTACTAATGGCATGCACGGTGCTGCTAGCAACAATACTTAGTACTTCGGGTGCCGGGAAAATAAAAATATCCGACAATATAAAGGAGTAGCTTATGAAGAAAATAATTATCGGAGACCACATTCGTAAAACTTTCGGCGAAGGTCAGGAAAAGCACACGGTTTTGAAAGATGTGTCAGTGGAAATTAACGAGGGGGAATTCGTTGCGATTATGGGTCCATCAGGCTCAGGGAAATCGACACTTATGTATGCATTAAGTGGAATGGATAGTATAGATGCTGGTACAGTGTCTTTTGATGGAATGGAACTATCCGCACAGAGTGAACAATCACTTGCTGAATTACGGCGAACAAAGATGGGATTTGTTTTTCAACAACCAACTTTGCTAAAAAATTTAAATATATTGGATAATATCATTCTTCCTTCGATGCGAAATCACAGAACAAGCGTGGACAATATAAAGAAAAAGGCGCGCGCACTGATGAAAAAGGTTGGCATTAGTGAACTGGAAAAGCGAGATATCACTCAAGTTTCAGGCGGACAGCTACAACGTGCAGGAATTTGTCGAGCACTGATAAGCAATCCTCAAATACTTTTCGGTGATGAGCCGACTGGTGCACTTAACTCTAAATCAGCACAAGACATTATGGATATTATCGCTGAAATTAATGCACAAGGAACAGCGGTACTACTTGTTACGCATGATCCGAAGATTGCAGCGAGAACTGATCGCGTATTGTTTATGCGTGATGGGGAAATTGTGAATGACTTACACTTTAACCGATCTACTGACACAAATCTAGATGTCAAAATAGATAAGCTGATGGTGGCAATGCGGAAAATCGGCATTTGATTGTAGAGAAGGGTGTGCCATTTAGCGAGATTAATACAGATGGTTTATTCCTGCTCATTACGCACAAAACGTAGACGGGGGAATCCCGTGCGCAAGCAGAGGGTTGCGGCTTACGGTGTGTCAGCGGAAAGCACCGCCATAATAAAAAAGTGTTAGATTGATTGTCGTCAATCTAACACTTTCTCTCTTTATGAGCGATTAACCCATAATGTTGTAGCCGGCGTCGATGTAAATAGTTTCGCCTGTTACACCACGTGATAGGTGAGACAGCATAACCATTGTCATATCGGCAACTTCATCTTGTTGAACATTACGTTTTAATGGTGCTGTTTCTTCGATTTTGTGTAAAATCGTATTAAATGAAGGAACACCTTTAGCTGCTAGTGTACGAATAGCACCTGCAGAAATGGCATTGACACGGATATTGTCTTGACCAATATCAGCGGCAAGGTAGCGCATTGAAGCTTCTAATGCAGCTTTGGCAACGCCCATTACGTTATAGCCATCAAGCACGCGTTCTGCACCTAAGTAACTCATTGTGACGATAGAGCCACCTTCTGTCATATATGGGTGTGCAGCTTTTGTCGTTGAAATTAAAGAATAAGCGCTTGTATCTTGCGCAAACGCATAACCATCACGCGATGTTTCTAAAAAGCGATTGTGTAAATCTTCGGCATTGGCAAATGCGACTGAGTGTACGATACCGTGGATAACGCCAACTTTTGCTCCAATCGTATCAAAAGCAGCTTTTGTGCTTTCATCACTGTTAACATCGCACTGTACAACAAGTGCATCCGCTTGGCCATAGTTTTCAAGTTGCTTTTGTAATTTTTTTAATGAACGCTCTTGGCGATATGTGAAAATGACATTAGCACCTACATCAAATAAACGTTTTGCAATACCCCAAGCAATACTGCGGTCGTTTGCAACGCCCATTACGACAATGTTTTTATCTTTTAATTGTAATAAATTATCCATCATTTATAAGTACCCCTTTACGAAATAATATCTGTTATTAGTACCAACTACTAAAATCTTATCATAGATAAATTGTGCTTGCAATAATAAGATGAAAAGAGCATACAATTTTGTAGCTATTTTGTTGCTATATTGACAATTGCATGCAAAAAGGCATCCTAATGAAGGATGCCTTTATGTAGTAATGGTATTTTACTATTCAAATTTTAAAGAATCGCCATCAAAAGGTTCTTCCGCCACTTTGATTGAATCAGTTGGGCAACCTTCAAAAGCGTCTTGCATGTCTTCTAGTAGATCTTCTGGAACTTCAGCAGTTCCCATGTTATCATCTAAAATAACGAAGGCAATTCCTTCATCATCATAATCATAAATATCGGGTGCTGCGGCTCCGCATGCGCCACAAGCGATGCATGTATCTTTATCAACAATTGTGTATTTAGCCATTTCTTTCTCTCCTTTTACGATGGTCCTACAAAGCTTCATACTCATTTTAAAGATGTTTAACTGACATTTCAACCTAATACTATTAAATTGGAGGAATTTGCTTCAATGTTTTATCAAATTTTATTGCAAATCTTTCAAAAACTAAATAATGAACGAACAGTTTCAGCAGCGTATCATATCCTTAGAGGCAAGCGTTCAGGCCAGACAATTCAAGATGTTGGACTATTTCAGTTACATAACTATTTTGGATTACTGCCAAAACTTCCACGTGCGACATTTGACGATGCAGTATCTACCTTTTTGCAATATAGTTGGTTAAATATGCAGGAATCAGGTCACTATTCCATGAAAAAGCTAGGTTTACAACGAGCAGAGCAAACAGCTACTTTTTTATTTGATGGCTGGCATTATCGCGGAAATGAGCATATCTTTGTTGCTCGACTGTCATTAATCGTCCAAAGTTTGTCTTATCATAAAGAAGGAATTCGTTCTTTTTCACCGATTAGTAAGGATGTACAAGTTCAATCATGGGTACGTACTTTTTTACAAGATCAGCAGTATCAAACAGGGCAAGTGCAACAACAATTATACGATGAATGTCTGCGTGCATTAACTGCTTTACCTGTATCAGATACCAATAAACAACTCTTCCTTTATCGTTTAAGTGGCCATAGTTTACCAGGTTGGACATGGCAGCAGCTTTCCAGTGAGCGCAAGGAAACGGTACTAGATAGTCAATTAGCATTTATTGAATTGCTCCATACACTATTGAATGAAGTACATGCAACAGAAGACTATCCATTACTTAGCATAATAGCAGCTGAACTTCGTGTAAAAGCATTGCTGACAGATTCTGCCCAGCAAACTGCCTATTTATATGAACAAGGCTACTCTGTTGAGCAAATTGTGCAAATAAGAAAGTTAAAACAAAGTACGATTGAAGACCATTTAGTTGAATTAGCGATGAATGAACCGAACTTTTCGATTGGTCCATTCGTCTCATATGAAGAAGCGGAAAAAGTTTGGCAGGCATCCAAGCAATACCAAACGAAAAAATTAAAGGCATTGCATGATGTGGTAAATGAATTAAGTTATTTCCAGCTCAGACTTGTCCTCGCGAAAGGAGAAGTATAGATGGAACTAGAGCAAACATTAGCCAAGCATTTCGGCTATACAACGTTTCGACCAGGTCAAAAAGAAGTAATTGACGCCGTTCTTAAAGGGCAAGATGTCATTGCATTATTGCCAACAGGCATGGGTAAATCGCTGTGCTATCAATTGCCGGCTTATATCTTACAAAAGCCTGTGTTGATCGTGTCACCATTACTTTCTTTAATGCAAGATCAGGTAGAACAACTAAAACGATTAGGTGAAAAAAGAGTCGTAGCGTTAAACTCATTTTTATCAGCACATGAAAAACGCTATGCACTCCATTATCTCGAACAATATCGTTTTATTTTTACTTCACCCGAAATGCTGTTGCAACAACAGGTGCAGGAAAAGCTGGCGAACATGGCACTTGGTCTAATTGTAGTGGATGAAGCACATTGTATTTCGCAATGGGGATTTGATTTCCGCCCGGATTATTTGCGTATAGGCGACTGGTTTATGCAAAACAATCGTCCCCCTGTCTTAGCGTTGTCAGCTACTGCAACGCAAAAAGTTGTCAAGGATATTCATGCGACGCTTTCGCTGAACGCACCATTTGAATTTATGTATAATGTCGACCGTCCTAATATTCACCTTGGACGTGTAGTGTTCGAGGATAGGGCTGATAAAGCAAGATGGATAATAGACCATGTGAAAAAAACAGCTGGTCCCGGTATTTTATATATGTCATCTCGCAAGCGCGCAGAGCAATATGGTGAAACCTTTATCCAAGCGGGTATACGAGCTGCCGCTTATCATGCCGGTTATAGTGCAGATGATCGTCAATTTATTCAGCAGCAATTCATTGATGGAGAGTTAGATTGGATAGTGGCGACAAATGCTTTTGGTATGGGCATCAATAAAGCCGATATCCGCCAAGTAATTCATGAAACAATGCCAGCTAATGTCGCTAATTATATGCAAGAAATTGGCCGCGCAGGTCGTGATGGCGAGCCGGCGCTAGCGATATTACTTTATAGTGATGGTGACGAGGAGCTTGCGAAATTTGTTGTAACAGGGGATTTGCCGTCAGTAAGTCATGTCGATCGCTATCAAGAACTTCTATTGCAGCATGTGGAGCCTGTGCAAATGTTAAAAAATGGTGAGCTAAGTGAAACGGCCTTTCGAGTGCTGGATTACTGGTATCATCAGGAGTCTATTGAACAAGTAAAAGCGCGACTTAATTATTTTGCACTTGAAAAATATCAAGCAGTTGATGAAATGTTAAAAATTACTCAGACCAAAGGCTGTATTCGCGAACAGCTTGTCGGGTATTTTGGGCAAAAATTGCAGAAAAAGCCTGAAAACTGTTGTGAAAATTGTGGAATCGATTATGATGAAATCAATATAGTACGCGCTCAAGAAGTGAAAAAGGTAGAAATGGTTGCATGGCAAAGTCGATTAAACCAGCTTTTACTAAGCGATTAGACGAAAACTTACGGTCATTTACTTTTTTCGCAAAATTCGTCATAATAGAATGATAGAAGAATGCGTAGCAAGGTTGGAGGAAAGTCGAATGAGTAAAGAAGACTATCGTGATAAAATCGAAGAACATCGTCAGTCATTTGAAGAAGAACAACAAGAACAGCTAAATCTATCTAGAGTTTCTAGAATGAATAAAAATGGAAGCAATAACAAAAAACCGAAAAAGTCAAAACAACGTAAATTTCCATTAATGACGATTCTTTTTGTTACCTTTATCTTAATTCCATTAACGATATTAATTTATTTTGTGCAATTCTATGATCCTGGTAAAACGATTGAAGAAGCTGAAAAAGATTCAACGGGTTCTGTTGTAGAATTTGATAAGACTGGCAGTAAAGCGGAAGCATCCACATCAACTGACAAAGACAAAGATGAAAAAGCAAATGAACAAGCGAAAGAACAGGCACAAAAAGATGCTGAAAAGTTAGCAGCACAACAAAAGGCTGCTGAAGAAGCGAAGAAGGCTGAAGAGGCGAAAAAAGCGGAAGAAGCAAAAGTAGCACAGCAACAGGCAGAGGCAGCAAAAAAAGCAGAAGAAGCTAAAAAGGCTGAAGAAGCACGTAAAGCTGAAGAAGCGAAGAAAAACGCCGCTAATGCCAAAACACATACAGTAAAATCAAATGAAAATTTATATCGTATTGCATTAAAGTACTACGGTGATGGTAGTGAAGCAACGTTAGCGAAAATTAGAGCGGCGAACGGCATGCCTAATGATACGGTATTTGTTGGGCAAGTCATTAAACTACCATAGAAAAAACGGTGTCATTCTTTGGCAATGCTGTTTTTCTAGTATAAAATATAGGACAAACGTCAACACCAAGGTAAGGTTTAGGCAAACGTCTGATGAGTGAAGAGGCGATTCTACAGCAAAATGAATCGCCTTTTTGCTGTCGTAAGGAGAAGTGAGGGTATGCTATATATTGGACTATTACTATTAATAGTTATCGCCTTCCTACTCTATATGTGGAAGGTTGCACACGAAAATAATGTGATGCATCATCAATTATCACTAAAAGGTGAGCAAGAAAAGTTACGATTATTTTTTATTTCAGATACGCATTTACGGAAAATCAATCGTCAAATGATTGCAAAATTAACAGGCACATTTGATGCGGTTATTATCGGTGGCGATTTTGCAGATGGGCGCACCCCGATACAACGTATTCATGACAATCTTGATTTATTAACGCCGCTAGGTCCTACTTATTTTGTCTGGGGAAATAATGATAGAGAAGTAGGAGAAGAGAGACTTCGCGATATTTTACAACAACATGGGGTTACAATTATCGCGAATGATGCCGTTCTGTTGCCGCAAAAGAATCGCATTTGGCTAAATGCGATTGAGGATACGTCGACGATGAAATATAGCTTTGATGCGGCTTTTGAAAAAGTAGGCAAGGGAGATTTTGTTATTTTTATTTCGCATAATCCCGGTGTGTTTGCGCGCGTTCGAGCAAAATTTAGAGCGGATTTAATGATTGGTGGCCATTTGCACGGTGGTCAAATTAGAGTAGGTCCATACGGTGTTCATCCGCTTGGTTCTTATCGCGAACGCGATGGTGTGATGACTCTTGTTAGTAACGGCTATGGCACAACATTATTGCCATTCCGTTTAGGCGCTAAACCTGAATGCCATATTATTGATATTGAAATTTCGGGTAAATAAACAACCAAAAATGTTTAGAAGGCGTATAATGAAAACGAAAGTTTTTAAAATGCAACTTTGCTATCGATAGGAAGTATAGTTTGCATGGAAAGCGTAGCATCTGTGTTAAATGCGCGGATGTGAATTGATAGGAGTGTCAAACAATGCAACAAGTTGATGCAATTATTGTTGGAGGAGGCCCATGTGGTTTAGCCGCAGCAATATCATTACAAAATATTGGTTTACGACCAATCGTTATTGAAAAAGGGAATATCGTTAATGCCATTTACAATTACCCGACACATCAAACTTTTTTTAGTACGAGTGAGCGTTTAGCAATCGGTGATGTGCCATTCATTATTGAGGGGCGCAAACCAAAGCGCAACCAAGCACTTGTTTATTATCGTGAAGTGGTGCGCTTGAAAGATATTCAAGTAAATCGTTTTGAAAAAGTCGGTAGTGTTAGGAAAAATGGCGAAAAATTTACGGTAACGACAGATAAAGATGTTTATGAAACGCCCTATGTAGTCATTGCAACAGGCTATTATGATCATCCGAACTATATGGATATCCCGGGTGAGTCATTACCGAAAGTGTACCATTACTTTAAAGAAGGGCATGAATTTTTTGATACGGATGTCCTTGTTATCGGTGGGAAAAATTCAGCCGTTGATGCAGCGTTAGAGTTAAACAAGGCTGGCGCACGTGTCACAGTTGTTTATCGAGGTAGTGAATATTCTCCAAGTATTAAGCCATGGGTGTTACCTGAATTTGACGGGCTTGTGCGAAACGGAGAAGTCACAATGCATTTTAAAACAACTGTAAAGGAAATTCGAGAGCATGAAGTGGTAGTCAATATTGACGGTCGTGAAGAAGTAATAAAAAATGACTTTGTTTTTGCTATGACGGGCTATCATCCAGATCATTCATTTATTCGAGCGATGGGTGTGACAATTGACGAGGAATCAGGTCGACCATATTGTCACCCTGAAACGATGGAAACGAATGTAGCAGGGCTATTTATTGCTGGGGTTATCGCAGCTGGAAACAATGCCAATGAAATTTTTATTGAAAATGGACGCTTCCACGGTGAGTGTATTGCACAAGCCATCGCACAAAGATTATAACGACAAGAAGCTGTATAGGCGTGATTGCTTATACAGCTTCTTTTACAATAAGGGCTTTGAAAAGGTGGGGAAACATGACTTGGTTATATTGGCTCGTTAGTTACTGTATTGGAAACTTTTTGACGGCTTTTTTCGTTGGAAAAGTATATGGTGTTAATTTACAGCAGGAACGAAGTAAAAACTTAGGTGCACGCAATGCAGGAAGTGTAATAGGCAAAGCTGCGTTTATGTGGACATTTTTAGGGGATTCATTAAAAGGTGTTCTCGTTGTATTGCTAGGAAGTTTTTGGCATATGGAACAATGGGCAATCATTGTCGGTGGCTGTTGTGTCATTCTCGGGCATATGTATCCAATATGGCTGAAATTTCATGGTGGGAAAGGTGTGGCAACGTTTATTGGCGTAGGTCTTACGTTATCACCAGCTTTATTTTCCATGATGATAGTCGGTACAGCCATCGTCCTTGTTATGACAAGAAGTCTGACACTGGGCATGCTTGGTGGCTTTGTGTTTTACATTTTAGCCATGATACGAACAGAACAGTTTCTGCTATACATACCGATGTTAATTGTCATCATTTGTATGCTAATAAAGCATGCATCCAATATAAAGGAGTCTTTAAGTAGGGGGAAGTAAAGATATGTATTGGTGTAAAATTGCACAGACAAAAATCGAATTTGATGCCATAGCGCAGTTAAATTATGAAACGTTTGTAGAAGAAATTCCGCAACATAAACCAAATGCGCTGAAAAGAAAAGTAGATCGTTTTCATCAAGAAAATACGTATTTAGTTGTTTATAAAGAAACGGAGCTTATCGGTATGTTAGCTTTTCGAGATCAGCGACCGTTTTCAATTGATGAAAAAATTGGCGAAGTGGAGCAATACTTGCCAAAGGAAATCTGTACAAAGCTTTGTGAAATTCGCTTGCTTGCTGTGAAAAAACAATATCGAACAGGTCGTGTTCTATTAAGGCTAACACAAGCGTTAAATGCTTTTGCTTATGAAAAAGGTTACTCAGCTGCTGTCATATCAGGTACTACACGTGAGGAAAAGTTGTATAAGCAAATGGGCTTTAAGCAATTCGCTCCAGCAGTCGGAACAGCTGAAGCCATGTTTTTGCCAATGGTCTTAACAAGACAACAATTTGAACAATCTTTGCAACAAAAACTGGCACATGACAGTTTTACATTTTATCCAGGGCCAGTAAAACAACAAGGACCTATTTTGTATTCTGACATGTCGCACCGATCTCAAGCATTCCAATCGTTATATGAACAGATGCGCAGCAAGCTTTTAGCGTTATCGAATGCAAAGCATATGGCTACATTTGTAGGCACTGGGACATTGGCAAATGAGGTGATGCTCGGACAACTCAAGGCACAGCAAGCAGGGCATGGACTGATTTTAACGAATGGCGAATTTGGGGAACGGCTACACAAACAGGCAGAGCGTTGGTCATTGGCTTTTGATCTTGTCGAGCAACAGTGGGGAAGCGCATTAGACTTGCAATCAGTGGAGGCTCTATTACAAACAGGAACTTACAAGTGGCTAGTCATGGTGCACGGGGAAACTTCAACAGGTACATGTAATGATTTAGAAGGTATAGCACAGTTGGCTAAGCGTTATAACATCAAGCTGTGCGTAGATTGCATTAGCTCTTTTGGGGCAATGCCGTTTTCATTAGCCGATTGTTACTTAGCGACAGCTGTAAGTGGCAAAGCAATAGGGGCACTGAGCGGATTGGCCTTTGTTTTTTCGCAAAAACTTGTGACGCCTTCTACTACTTTACCTGCCTATTTAGATTTAGCTAATTATCAGCAAGGTGAAATACCTTATACATTACCAGCAGCATTAATAGGGAATGTAGCACATGCTTTACAAGCCTATCCAGCTCGCTATAGCCAACTTCAGCAACGCTTCGATGCGCTATTACAGCTGCCCGTTATGCACGATCGTTTACAAACGACAACCTATCCAATGATTGTCACCATCCAATGTCCAAGGCGTCTTACTAATATATCGACCGATTTAAAATTGAACGGTTTATATATCCATGGCGATAGTGACTATTTACGTAAACGAAATTTCATACAGTTATCAGTAATTCAACCTGATTTTGATAAAGCATTCAGTCGCTTACGTGATTTGTTAACATACTATATGGACACTGTCGATGAATAAATGGCAATATACGATCTGGTGTGTTCCTTTAGTGGCGATAAGCGATGTTTTGATGGCGATTTAAGCTAATTTAGTGGCGTTACACGTTGTTTTAGTGGCGATTCACGTTACCATGTCCAACAAACCTCCAATTGTTAGCGCTTATCTAACAATTGGGGGTATTAAAATTCTTACAAGAAAAATTCCTTTAAGTCCAATGGATTTCCTACTTTGTTTAAACCAATTAGTAACTTTAAGCGCGCTTTTTGACCATTGATGCCTGTTGCAAAAATCGCACCTAAATCTTCTAGCATTTTTCCTCCGCCAACATAACCATATACGCCTTCTGCGATACCATTGAAGCAGCGAGAAACTAACACAACGGGTATTCCTCGTTCTAATAAACTTTCAATGCCTTTTACTACGGTTGGTGGCACATTCCCTTGTCCGAGCCCTTCAAGTACAACGCCGTCATATTGACAAGCTAGTACAACATCGAGTAAATCCACTTCCATCCCTGCATATACTTTCAACATCGCTACTCGTTTCTCTAAGCCTTGTACATCTACATATTGGCGGCGAAGCGGTGCATGGTGAAACAAAATACGCGATTTTGTAATAAGTCCGATTGGTCCGTATTGTGGCGATTGGAATGTATTGACTGAACTTGTGCTCGTCTTTGTCGTGTTGACAGCGAGATGAACCTCATCATTCATGACAACTAGCACCCCTTTGTCCCGTGCTTCATCATCAACAGCTACGCGCACTGCCTCCACTAGATTGTAGACGCCATCTGCACCGAGCTCATTAGAGGAACGCATCGCACCTGTTAGCACAATCGGGATCGATAAATTTGTCGTTAACTCTAAAAAATAGGCCGTTTCTTCTAGCGTATCAGTGCCATGTGTAATAACAACACCATCGAACTGCTCGGTTGAAGTTTTTTCCATAATTAAATTACGTAAATGAAGCATTTCTTGCGGCGTAATATGTGGCGAAGGCAGGTTAAATGCCTCCACTTCTTTAATCTCGGCCAGCGAATCAAGTTTTTTACTCTCTTTTATGAGTGGATTTTCCTTGTTTGGCATAACCGCACCTTCATCACTCATTGCCATCGATATTGTGCCACCTGTATGAATTAATAAAATTGTTTTTCTCATAAAAATAAATCTCCTTTTAAAAAGTTTTTTTGTCATTACATGGTATAATGATAGTAGTTTATTGTTGAAAGGAGCCGGCAACATGATCATCCTTTTATCAGCTGCCATTGCTCCCGGTCTAGCGCTTTTTAGTTACTTCTATCTGCGCAATCAAATGGCAACGGAGCCAAGAAAAACTTTACTTCAAACGTTTTTATATGGCGCTTTTTTAACATTCCCTATTTTGTTTTTACAATATGTATTAACAGAGGAAGGGGTTTTTCGATATCTTTATATGCAAGATGTCCTTTTTTCAAGTGTTATAGAAGAGTTTTTTAAATGGTTTGTTCTGTTAATAGCTCTTTACAATCACGTGGAATTTGACGATCCTTATGATGGCATATTGTACGGTGCAAGTATATCTTTAGGATTTGCAACAATTGAAAATGTCTTATACTTATTTTCTTTCGGTTTGAATACAGCCTTTATGCGAGCATTATTACCCGTGTCGAGTCACGCGCTATTTGGGGTAGTAATGGGTTATTATTATGGGCGTGCTAAATTTTCAAAGCATGCAAAGACGAAAGAAATGATAGCAATGGCATTTTGTGCACCGGTTGTATTACACATTTTATACAATACAATATTATCATTTAAAGGGCATTGGGTATATTTAATGATACCGTTTATGCTATTTCTATGGTGGTTCGGCTTGCGTAAAGTGAAGCTAGCGCACTATCATCTTGTCCAACATTTGCATATGCATAAAAAAATATAAAAGCGTAGAAATCTAAAAAAGATTTCTACGTTTTTTTCTATTTTATCAATGTATAAAATATGCTCTTTGTTTCAAGCTATAAAAAAAGGAGTGATGATTGTGCGTTTATTAAGCATGCTTTTTGCTTTCCTAATTGCGATTAGTATAGTCTCAATTCCACAAAATAACGCAACAGCATTTAGCGACCAACAAATTACCCGTGGCGCTTATGGAGATGATGTGATTGAGTTACAGGCTAGACTACAATACTTAGGATTTTATAAAAGTAAAATTGACGGGAAATTTGGCTACAACACTTATTGGGCATTACGAAATTTCCAAGAAAAATATGGAATACCGGTAGATGGAATAGCAGGTACAAAGACGAAAAAAGCATTAGCAGGATACTCAGATTATGATGAAGCTTGGGTGAAAGCTCAATTAAAAGCAGGTAATCAATTTACCTATTATGGTGGTATCCCGCTTGACCAACAAGTGAAAAATGCTGGCACGACAGGAGGCGGTACAGCCAACAACAATAATGACAGTAGTGGAAGTAGTAATAGTAATGGCACAAATACACAAGTACCACCAAAGTATACAGAACGTGATTTACAATTAATCGCCAATGCGGTTTATGGCGAAGCTAGGGGAGAACCGTATGAGGGGCAAGTAGCTGTAGCAGCGGTTATTTTAAATCGCTTAGAAAGCCCTGATTTCCCTAATACAATTTCAGGTATTATATTCCAACCTTTAGCATTTACTGCGGTTGCCGATGGACAAATTTGGCTAGAGCCAAATCAACGTGCAAAGGAAGCCGTTATAGATGCGATGAATGGCTGGGATCCATCAGAAAATGCACTATATTATTTTAACCCTAAAACAGCAACTAGTAAGTGGATTTGGTCTCGTCCTCAAATAAAACAAATAGGTGAGCATATTTTCTGCTCATAAGAAAGGAGGTCAATAAATGAGAACAATGCTCGTTATTTTAACGATAGCCGTAATTGGTTTAGGAGCTTATAGTATTGATTTACATGGAGATAAAGAAAGTTTACAACGTACTGTCCATGCGCAGTATACTGAAAAATTAACGGATGCCTCTGAAAAGTTATCATACTTACAAAGAGCCGTTTCTCAATCCTTATTATTTAAGGATGAGCAAGCGATCCACAGTGAGTTAGATTCCATTTGGCGTTTAAGTTCTGAAGTGCGTTCATCCATGTCTAATATTCCCATCGGACAAGAACTTTCCAGTCAGTGGTTAGGTTATTTAGGAAGATTGGGTGATGAAGCGAAAAAAACGGCGAAATCTGGAGATTATGAAGCTTGGCGCAAAAAGATGCCCCAAATCTCTACGAATTTACAAGCTTTATCAGACGAGTGGGCAACAGCCACTGTTGATTACTATAAGCAAGATGGCAATATGGATGTTTGGATGCGTCAAGTAGACAATAAAAATCCGAATACATCATTTGATAATATTCAAAAGACCTTAAAAGATTATGGTGAAAGTGATTTCCCGCTTACATTGAGTGAATCGGATTGGCAAAAGAAATTAGAATTAAAAGCTTTACAAGATTCCGTTATTACTGAAAAAGAAGCATTAGAAAAAGTAAAATATTTATTCCCGGTTATTAAAGATGCTACTTTTACTGTGACAAAAAGTAGTGAAACAGCACCGTATCCGTTTTATCACATACAGTTCCATCAAGGTATCCGTTTAGGTTATGTTGACTTAACGGAAAAGGGAGGACATTTACTGTCCTATTTAGTGGAACGTCCTGTTGATGAGGCAAAGCTTTCGCAAGATGAAATTATTAAAAAAGCACAAGAACATTTACAGCGCTTAGAAATGAAAGACGTGGCATTTGTGGAAGCACGAGAGAATCATTTAGCGTGGCACGTTACATTTGCGCGCGTTCATCCTGGCGACAATGCTTTAATTTATGCAGACGGTGTTCAGTTGAAAATTTCCAAGGATAATGGTGAGTTACTTGGTGCCAATGCAATGGAATATATACAGGAAGAATCGATTAAACCACAAGTGGCCAATCCAATTGATTGGAAAACGTTCTTTGATGACGACGTACGTGTTGAAGAAGTAAAAAATATTTATACGGATAATGGTCAATTCGAGCAACGACTTTGCTATGAGGTCATTGCAGTAAGAGATGAACAGACGCAAGAAACATTCCGCATCGTAATTGATGCAGAAAATCACAATGTGTTAAAAGTAGAATATTTAACCTAAGCTAAGAAAAAGCTTCCAGTTCATATAGCCAAAATTTCCATCCCATGCGATAATAGAGGCATATATATTGTTCGGGGAGATGCTCATGGAAATAAAAATTGGTACACTATTACAACTTGAACCTACTTATACAGATCGTATTGAGAAATTTCGCTGTAAAGTAGTTGAACAAAAAGATCAAATTCTTTATATTGACTATCCAATCAATGTAACAACGAAGAAAACAGCATTCTTAATAGATGGTTCTGAATTTAGGGCAACATTTCGAACAGAAGATAAAAACTCCTATGCTTTCAATACGGAAGTAATTGGACGCAAAGCGGGCAATATACCGATGATTATGTTGCACTGCCCACAACCGGATGAGTTTATCAAAATCCAGCGACGTGAATATGTTCGTGTCGAGACACCTGTCGATGTGGCGGTGCAATTTAAAGATTATAAGTATCAGTTAGTCACAACGGATATAAGTGCAGGTGGACTTGCACTAATCATCAAAGGCGATGTAGCCTTTAAAGATGGCGATGATATTAAATTAACGATCGTCTTGCCATTTGCCAATGGCGATGTAAATTATGTCGTGACAGATGCGTCAGTTGTTCGAATATTTGAAAAGGATGATAAGACGATTGCGACCATTCAATTAACGGATACGGATGATATTGATCAACAACATATCGTACGTTTTTGTTTTGAACGACAGCTAGTCAATCGCCGTAAAGAATTAAATCCATTTGATGATTAAATTCCAATTAGCCCTCATACTTGTAGAGGGCTTTTTTTTATTAGTATGTTACAATATGGTGTGAAAGAAAGTAGGGAAAATAGATGAACAAAAACATTCAAATCGCAATTGACGGACCAGCAGGAGCTGGCAAAAGTACAATCGCCAAAATCGTTGCAGAATCACTAGGGTTCACGTATATCGATACGGGTGCAATGTATCGAGCAGTTACGTATAAAGCAATGCAACAAAACATACATTTAAATGATGAAGCAAAATTAGCAGCGATGCTAGCAAGTAGCACAATTGAATTAAAGCCATCACCTCAAGGTCAGCTTGTTTTTTTAGACGGTGAAAATGTATCAGATGCCATACGTTCAAACGAAGTAACATCATCTGTGTCACAAGTTGCAGCACATGCCAAAGTGCGTGAAATGCTCGTAGCACAGCAGCAAAAGCTTGCAGCAAATGGTAGTGTTGTGATGGATGGACGCGATATTGCTACACATGTGTTAAAAGATGCGGAACTAAAAATCTTTATGTCTGCAACTGTAGAAGAACGTGCAAGACGCCGTTTTATTGACAATGAAAAGCGAGGCATAGCGTCTTCAATTGAAAAGCTCCAAGAGGAAATTGCTTTGCGCGATAAAATGGATAGTGAGCGTGAAGCATCACCACTTATTCAGGCAGCGGATGCTATTTATTTAGATACAACGGCGCTATCAATTGATGCTGCAGCACAAGCCATTTTGAAATTAGCACAAGAAAAAATGGTATAAATCCTAAAATTTCAGACATTTTTAGAATTTAAAGGATTTATTTTTGTCTTTGTCTTCAATATCGAATAAAATAGTAAGGGAAGATGCGAAGGAGGGTTACATATGTCTGAAGAAATGAACTATGCAGATCAAACGTTTAACGAAGGTGATATCGTCAAAGGTATTGCAGAGCAGGTTGATGAAAAAGCGGTAACTGTTTCTATTCCAGGTGCACCGTTTGACGGTATTGTACCAATAAGTGAATTATCGAGCTTACACATTGAAAAAGCGTCTGACGCTATCTCCGTTGGGGATGAGTTAGAATTGATGATTACAAAGGTTGAAGAAGGAAACTATGTATTATCAAAACGTAAAGTAGATGCCTTAAAAGCATGGGATACACTAGAACAACAATTTGCTGCTGGGGAAGTTTTCGAAGCGGAAGTAAAGGATATTGTTAAAGGTGGTCTTGTTGTAGACTTAGGAGTACGTGGGTTCGTTCCAGCATCCCTAGTAGAAGATTATTTTGTCGATGATTTTGTAGATTATAAAGGAAAAGTAATGAACTTTAAAATTGTCGAGCTTGATAAAGAAAAAAATCGCTTAATTTTATCACATCGAGCTGTAGTTGAATCTGAGAAAGCTTCTCAGAAGAAACAAGTGATTAACCAAATTAAAGCTGGTGATGTATTAGACGGCAAAGTGCAACGTATTGCTTCATTCGGAGCATTTATTGATCTTGGTGGTATCGATGGCCTTGTTCATATTTCACAAGTATCACATGAGCATGTAAGTGATGTCAGTGAGGTTTTAGCAGAAGGACAAGAAGTAAAGGTTAAAGTGCTTTCTGTAGATCCGGAAAATGAGCGTATTTCATTATCAATTAAGGATACGATTCCTGGACCTTGGTCAAATATTGAAGAACGTGCAGCAAAAGGCACAGTGCTTGTTGGGAAAGTAAAGCGTCTTACATCGTTTGGTGCTTTTGTAGAAGTTTTCCCAGGCGTGGAAGGCTTAGTGCATATTTCTCAAATTGCGCATAAACATATTAACACACCTCATGAAGCGTTAAAAGAAGCGCAAGAGGTGCAAGTGAAAGTGCTAGATGTTAACGTGGATGAAGGGCGTCTGGCATTAAGTATTAAAGACTTATTGGAAAATCCTGATGCTGAAGAAGTGATCGATTATGAACTGCCTGAAGAGAACACTGGTTTCTCACTAGGTGATGTCATTGGCGATCAACTAAAAAACTTTAAATAACTTAGATGGCGAGGATACAATTATTGTATCCTCGCTGTTCTTTTTCTAGTAATTAAATTGTGTGAGAATTGTGTGAGTGCCTGGCACTATAAAAAAAGTACTCACCTCGATGGATATGTTATGATATAATGGCATTTTTCGTGTATAATAGCGAAAGACAAGAAGTTGGAAGGATGAAGTACAGATGACGAAACCAGTAGTAGCCATCGTAGGTCGTCCGAACGTAGGTAAGTCAACGATTTTTAATCGTATCGTTGGAGAACGTGTCTCGATTGTAGAAGATATTCCGGGAGTAACACGTGACCGTATTTATAGTTCGGCAGAGTGGTTAACACATGACTTTAATATTATTGATACAGGTGGTATCGAAATTGGAGACGAGCCGTTTTTAGAACAAATTCGTCAACAAGCAGAGATTGCCATTGAAGAAGCGGACGTTATTATTTTTATGACAAATGGTCGTGAAGGTGTAACGGCAGCCGATGAGCAAGTGGCGAAAATTTTATACAAAACAAAAAAGCCGGTCGTTTTAGCTGTTAATAAAATCGACAATCCAGATATGCGTGAAATGATTTATGACTTCTATGCACTTGGATTTGGTGAACCTTGGCCAATTTCTGGTTCGCACGGATTAGGTTTAGGAGATTTATTGGATGAGTGTGCAAAGCACTTCCCACAAGAAGATGAAAATCAATACGGAGATGACGTAATCAAATTCTCGTTAATTGGACGTCCAAATGTTGGGAAATCATCATTAGTAAATGCCTTTTTAGGTCAGGAACGTGTTATTGTCAGCAACATTGCGGGTACAACGCGCGATGCGATTGATACGCCTTATGAATACGATGGGCAAGAGTACGTTATTATTGATACTGCCGGCATGCGTAAAAAAGGTAAAGTGTACGAAACGACAGAAAAATATTCTGTGTTACGTGCGCTACGTGCGATTGAACGCTCTGACGTTGTATTGGTTGTTCTTAATGTTGAAGAAGGCATTCAAGAACAAGATAAAAAAATTGCAGGCTATGCCCATGAAGCTGGAAAAGCTGTTATTATCGTCGTGAACAAATGGGATGCAATTGAAAAAGACGACAAAACAATGAATGTGTTTACACAGCAAATTCGTGAGCACTTTTTATTTTTAGACTACGCACCGATTATTTTCGTTTCAGCAAATACGAAACAACGTGTGCATCAAATTTTACCGATTATCCAGCGCGTAAGTGAAAACCATGCGATGCGTATTCAATCATCTATTCTGAATGAAGTAATTGAAGATGCGGTTGCACGTAATCCAGCGCCAACTGATAAAGGTCGTCGCTTACGTATTTACTATGCAACACAAGTAGCGATTCAGCCACCGACGTTCGTGGTATTCGTTAACGAAACGGAATTAATGCACTTCTCTTATGAGCGATTTTTAGAAAATAGAATTCGCGAAACATTTGATTTTGAAGGTACGCCAATTCGTTTAATTACACGTGCACGTGCATAATCTAAATATTACACATTTCGTACGCCAACCCGACAATTGTTGTCAGGTGGCGTCTTTTTTCAAAGGACTACGCTAAATCGGGTGACAACATACAAGATTATTGCGAAAAATAGTCATGAGGAAATAAAAGGGGGAATAGGAATGGAACGAGTTTGTGTACTAGGAGCAGGCTCATGGGGGTCAGCATTGGCAATGGTACTTGCAGAAAATGGACATGATACCCTTGTTTGGACGCATAGAGCCGATCAGGCAGAAGAAATTAATACACAACATACGAATAAAAAGTATTTGCCGGAAACGGTATTACCGGAAAATTTACATGCTACGCACGATATGGCAGAGGCAGTAACCCACTCCAATACAATCGTTGTGGCCGTGCCGACAAAGGCTATCCGAGAAACTTGTGCAAAGATGACCGCTACATTAGATAGAAAAGTGTTATTTGTCCATGTGTCAAAGGGAATCGAACCGGATTCATTAAAACGTATTTCCGAAATTTTAGCTGAAAGTTTGCCAACAGCGTATGTAGAGGATATTGTCGTACTCTCAGGACCAAGTCATGCGGAAGAAGTAGTATTACATCACCCAACAACGATTACAGCAGCCTGTGCTAATATTGAGGCAGCTGAAAAGGTACAAGACTTGTTTATGAATCAGTTTTTCCGCGTCTATACGAATGAAGATGTCATTGGCGTGGAAATCGGTGGGGCGTTAAAAAACGTTATCGCATTAGCTGCAGGTATTACCGATGGGTTAAATTATGGAGATAATGCGAAAGCTGCATTGATTACTCGCGGGCTGGCTGAAATTACTCGTCTAGGTGTCAAAATGGGTGGCAATCCATTTACATTTGCTGGACTGACAGGTATGGGTGATTTAATCGTAACGTGTACAAGCGTGCACTCTCGAAATTGGCGAGCAGGGAATATGTTAGGAAAAGGTATGAAGCTGCAAGAAGTACTTGATCAAATGGGAATGGTAGTCGAAGGCGTAAGAACGACAAAAGCAGCTTATCAATTGGCTAAAAAATACGATGTGGCGATGCCAATATCAACAGAACTTTATAGCGTTTTATTTGACGACGTAGAGCCAAAGGTAGCAGTGGATGCATTAATGATGCGTGTGAAAAAGCGTGAAATTGATGAAATGATGCATTAAAATCTATTGCTCGTACCAGCATGTAATAAAAAATTTTATATTTTGTCATGAAATAGACACAAAAGAGGCACCTCAGCACGTATTTGAGGTGCTTCTTTTTGAAATAATAACCAATAGTGTACTGTTATTGTAAAAAAAATTCCTCCACCTATAGTAAAAATATGATATGGTTTCCACAGATGATTATGCTGTTGCTAGCACTTTATTCTAAATTTCTTTGTATAAATATTTTCCTTTATATCAAAAAAATAGTATGTTTAGTGCCTGCTTGCATGCCATTTTTCCTTTTAGGAAAGCGCCTTCTTTTTTACGGAAGTGCATAGTATAATTAACGTTGATTGTCTCGTAGCATTGAAGAAAGGTGGTTGACTGAAATGGGTCCGTTAGCACATATGCCTGCACTGGATATCATGTGGGTATCTTTTTATTGTATCGGCTTTATGATTATTTCTGTAGGTTTGATTTATTTAGGCCGCAATAAAATTTCAAATGGTTTTTTACGTACAATCGTCAATTTATTAGCATACATACTGTTTGGACTTGGAACATTTTTAATGGTACTGATTATTGCCACTTGGCCAGCTTAAAAGGGGGAAAAACGTGAAATGAAAAAACTAAATGCTTTTCTTTTGACAGTGGCAATAGCCGTATTGTTGGGTGGTTGCGCCTATCCTGAGGAAGAAAAGGCTGCAAATCAAGTGCCAGATGTCGATCAATTAGCGGCCGTTCAACGTGCTGTCAATGAATATCGTGAAGCAACAGGGGGCCTTGTGCCAATAAAAAATAGTGAATTGGATACGGATATTTATATAAAATATTTGATTGACTTTGAAAAATTAATGCCAAAATATATTGCGCAAATACCAGGCAATGCATATGAAAAAGGTGGTATTTATCAATATATTATATGGGATCCTGAAAACCGTGCCGAAGTAAAATTAGTAGATTTAAACTCTGCTGAGCGCATGCGAGAGATTATGATTCGTCAATTAGGGACGCAGTATATTCCAACAAAAGGCGCCATTGCTGATAACGTGTACCAAATTAACTTTGAAAAATTAGGCTACAAAACAGATGTAACGGTTAAAAGTCCGTATTCGGGTGCTGAATTACCGATATTTATGACTGGCGATGGCGAAATGCATGTTGATTATTCAATCGACTTAGGTCAACTGTTAAAAGAGGACAAGCCCGATGTCAAACCAGGCGATGATATTCGTCAATTACTTGTCGATAAATATCCTGTCGTGCCTGCCTACTCAGTGCCTTATACGGTAGACGAAAACGGTGAGCCGACGTATATGATGGATGCATACAATGCAGACGTGAAAAAAGCGAAAGCTGAAGCTGAAGCTGAAGCGGCTAAAGAACAAGAAAAAGAAAATAAAGCTTCTGATTCTAATTAATATATTTTTAAAACCTCAATGATTCGATACAATTCGAATCATTGAGGTTTTTTAGTTAGTGCCAGGCACTCACACAATTCTCACACAATTTCGTCTGTTCAGTCCACAACAGTGCCCACCACAGCGAAAGTTTCTTCAGTCCATGGCATAAACTACCTTACACAGCGGCACCTGCGTCCAGTATTAATGTAAATTCTATCTACATTGTTTCAGAGAAGCTTTTCATATTTATCTTCATGTGTGCATATAGTGAAAAAGCGTAGATAAAGGAGGCAGAAACCTTGAGTGAAGCAGTATTTAAAGAAATTGCAGAGCGCACAAATGGCGATGTTTATATTGGTGTTGTAGGTCCAGTTCGGGTAGGTAAATCAACATTTGTAAAAAAAGTAATGGAAGCTGTAGTGTTGCCGAATATTGTGGATGAAACGGAAAGAATGCGAGCACAGGACGAGCTGCCACAAAGCTCACCAGGCCAAGTCATAATGACTGCTGAGCCGAAGTTTGTGCCTGCCCAAGCGACACGTATAGCGGTCGGAGAAGATGAAATGACGTTCCAAATTCGCTTAGCCGATTGCGTTGGTTACGTCATTGAGGGAACAAAAGGCTATGAGGACGAAAATGGTCCGAAATACGTGCATACACCTTGGCATACAGAGCCAATTCCTTTCCAGGAAGCGGCAAAAATTGGGACAGATAAAGTAATTCGTGATCATGCGAATATCGGTATTGTGGTGACAACGGATGGCACAGTAAATGGAATTAGCCGTCGTGCAGCAGAAAAAGCGGAAGAAGAAATTGTTGAGCAATTAAAGGAAATTGGAAAACCGTTTGTTATCGTCTTAAATTGTCAAATGCCAGCACGAGAAGAAACGGTACAGCTTCGAAATGAGCTATTTGAACGTTATAATGTGCCAGTTATTGCGATTTCAATCGATCAAATGCGTGCTTCAGATATTCAATATATTTTACAAGAAGCATTATTTGAGTTCCCAATTCGGACGATTGAAGTTGAGAAACCAGATTGGCTTGATGTCCTTGATGCATCACACCCATTAAACGTGGCATTGATTGATTCGATGGAAGAAGTGCTGTCGTCTGTGATGAAAATTAGAGACGTACAACAAGCTTCTGATGCCTTTAAAGCCATTGATTTTATTGATCAAAGTGAAGTCGTGCATGTCGATTCAGGAATCGGTACAGCAGTTATTCGCGTGTCATTACAAGGTGAATTATATAAAGCTGTTTGTAATGAATGGTTGGAAGAGCCGATTGAAACAAAGCGCGATTGGTTGGTATTCATTAAAGAGGCTGCTGAAGCAAAAGAAGCACAAAAACGCTTTAAAGATGCCATTACTGAAGCAGATGCGGGCGGTTATGGCGTAACATTGCCGATGATGCAAGAATTCGAACCAACTGCACCAGAACTGATTAAGCAAAATAATTTTTACGGTGTGCGCATGAGGGCAAAAGCACCATCTTATCATATTATTCGCGTTGATATGGAATCTGAATTTGCACCACTAATTGGCTCAGAATTCCACAGTCAACAGTTACTAAAAGATTTAAATCATGCCTATTTACATGATCGTGATGCGCTTTGGCAAACACAGCTTTTTGGTACACCATTGCATGAAGTGTTAAAAGAAGGAATTCGCTATAAAATGAATGCAGTGCCACCTACAGCCAAAAAACGTATGCGTCAAACAATCGAACGAATGGTAAATGAAGGGGATCGAGGATTGGTGACATTTATTTTATAGAGATAAAATGGAAATTTCAGAGCAAAAAAATAGTGCAGGGCTATTCGTTTTTATGCGAAAAGTCCTGTTATTTTTGTTTTTTGGGTGAAAAACGCCTATTTTGGTTATAATCATGAATGAATACAGTTGCGTAGCGGTTTTCTATGTGTTACTCTTTTTACAGAATTGGTTCATGACCCTTTGAGAGGAGGTGAATGGTGTGAATAAAACAGAATTAGTAAACTCTGTTGCTGAAGCTGCAGGTCTTTCAAAAAAAGACGCTTCTAAAGCAGTTGAAGCTGTATTTGATACAATTCAAGATGCTCTTGCAAAGGGTGACAAAGTACAATTAATTGGTTTTGGTAACTTTGAAGTACGTGAACGTGCGGCTCGTAAAGGTCGTAACCCACAAACTGGTAAAGAAATCGAAATCGCTGCTAGCAAGGTACCTGCTTTCAAACCAGGTAAAGCGCTTAAAGATGCTGTAAAATAATACACGTCTAGTAGTTACATAGAGCAGTCTTCATGTAAATGAGCATGAAGGCTGCTCTTTTTAACTTCATACCGGACATTGGACATTTTATTTAAAGATGTCTAATTTTTTATACATAGAGGTCTCCATTTTTTAGTGGAGCAAATGCTAATTACTGAAGTTATGTTGAATTTCTTATAAATCAGGTAAGTCGTTTTGCGCTTAACTTTTGGATATGCTACGATGCATAGGGAAATGTGTAATGTTTTGATACGCAGGAGGGTTTTTACGAATGTCGAATGTTGATTTATTGAAAATAGAAGAAGCAGTAAAAATGATTTTAGAAGCTGTGGGCGAGGATGTTAATCGCGAAGGATTGCTTGATACGCCAAAACGTGTTGCCAAAATGTATGCCGAGATGTTTAGTGGCTTACATGAAGATGCAAAAGATTATTTTAAAACCGTTTTCCATGAGGACCATGAAGAATTAGTGCTCGTTAAGGACATCCCATTTTATTCAATGTGTGAGCATCATCTAGTGCCTTTTTACGGTAAAGCACATGTCGCTTACATACCAAACGATGGCATCGTGGCAGGTTTAAGTAAATTAGGCCGCGCTGTTGAAACGATTGCACGTCGTCCACAATTGCAGGAACGCATTACGTCTTCAGTAGCTGATACGATTATGGAAATGCTGTCTCCAAAAGGTGTTTACGTCGTTATTGAGGCAGAACATATGTGCATGACAATGCGAGGCTTGAAAAAACCAGGATCTAAAACGGTTACGTCTGTGGCGCGTGGCATTTATGAGCAAGATGAGGTAAAACGTCGAGAAGTCTTGTCTTTTATTCAAATGTCTTAAACTGCATGTCTAATTATGTTATGATGGACTAAGAATTTGTCGGATTTAAGGAGTGTACAGACAATGGCGCAAGATTATATAGTGATTCAAGCTGAAGAAGATGGTGTACATGTTATTGGCTTAACACGTGGTACGGATACAAAATTCCATCATTCTGAAAAATTAGACGCAGGGGAAGTTATGATTGCTCAATTTACAGAGCATACTTCTGCCATGAAAATTCGTGGCAAAGCGCAAATTCATACAGCACATGGTGTTATCCAAAGCGAAGCGAAAAAATAAGGTCGTCTTGTATGATAGCTTCCATCGGTAGAGTCTACATACAATGCTGGTGTTAGTTATAAGCTACAAAGATGCATACCACATTAGTATGTTCTAAATGGGTTTTTACGGGCAAGTAGATTTCCTACCAAAAATTGGTTACTTTATGGTGGAGTTCTACTGCCCGTTCATGTTGGTATAAGTAAAAACTTTTTATTCCGAATCGATGCTTGTGCTATAATGACTCAGTGAGCAAACGTTATGTCTTGTAGATATAACGTATTTGAAAGTGAATGGAGTAAGGTCTATGAATGCAACATACATTCAAAATTCAATTGCACAGTTAAAAACAGAGATTTTCATGGATGTTCGTCATAGAACTTTGCAAAAATACACAGGAGTGCCTGTGCTCGACGAAAATCAACTGTTTTACTTGTTAGTTCCCTTTTTGAATGGTGAAGAGTGGCAACAAGAGCAAAGGGAAGCTGCGATAACTGTTGGAATTGTATATGCAGCATTAGCGGCACATGATCATATAAAAGAACTAGATGCTACATCAAAAGAACAGCAGCTAACCGTTTTAGCTGGGGATTTTTATAGTGGCAGATATTATGAAATTTTAGCGATGTCAGGCAATGTTTCGTTGATTCGTAAGTTGTCACAAGGAATCGTGGCACGCTGCGAGCAGCAAATAAAAGTGTATGAGGCTGAGGAGCGGACAGTTGAACAATGGTGTTCATCGATAAGCAATATTGAATCAGGCTTAATTACAAAGTTTTTTGAGCTTTATGCATTGCAACATTATATTCCGATAATGGAAAAAAGCTTATTAATCTTACGTTTAGAAAGAGAATGGGCGATGTATCAACGCGGACAAAAATCTTTAATGAATAAAGCGCTTGAACAAAGTGCATTACAAGCAGGCGCAACCTTTAACAGCGTCTTACAAGATAAAATTGCCCGCTTAAAAACAGAGCTGTTGCAGGTGATAGACCAAGCATCATTTTTACAAAGTGATGTGAAACAAGCTCTACAAGCACGTGTAGAGGCATCGATTGCTTCTACAAACGGATAAGAGAGGTTTTTCAAAAATGGCTAAATCGAAAGAAGAGCACGTTCACGAAGTATTTGAAAGTATTTCAGATAGCTATGACAAAATGAATGGTGTTATTAGCTTCCAAATGCATGTTGGCTGGCGTAATGATACGATGAAGCGCATGGCTGTTAAGCCGGGATCGAAAGCGCTAGATGTTTGTTGTGGAACAGCTGACTGGACTATTGCGTTAGCTGAAGCAGTTGGAGAAAGTGGCGAAGTAAAAGGATTGGATTTCAGTCATAATATGCTGAAAGTAGGCGAACAAAAAATAACGCCTTATCCTCAAATTGAATTAATACAAGGAAATGCGATGGAGTTACCATTTCCAGACAATACATTTGATTATGTGACGATTGGTTTTGGTCTTCGAAATGTTCCTGATTATTTACAAGTGTTAAAAGAAATGAATCGTGTGGTCAAACCAGGTGGCATGGTTGTCTGTTTAGAAACATCACAATCAGAGATTCCTGGCTATCGACAACTATTCCGTTTTTATTTTAAATATATTATGCCGATATTTGGTAAAATTTTTGCGAAAAGTTATAAAGAATATTCTTGGTTACAGGAATCCGCAAATGATTTCCCAGGTATGAAGAAGCTAGCGGCAATGTTTGAAGAGGCAGGTTTAGAAAAAGTAACGTATAAAGCATACAGTGGCGGTGCTGCGGCAATGCATATGGGCTTTAAAAAAGTACGTTAATGGGGGAAGGTTTTCAAGCGTGGAAAAGATGAAGTTAAAACTACTCTATTCCGATTTGAAGTCAGATATTGATATCATCGAACAAGAATTAGAAAAAGCGGTGAATTCGTCTTCGCATTTAATTAACGATGCTTCTCTCCATTTATTACAAGCTGGTGGCAAACGAATCCGACCAATTTTTGTGTTGCTTGGCGCAAAATTTGGCGATTATGATATCGAAAAGATGAAAAATGTGGCTGTGCCTTTAGAGCTCATTCACATGGCGTCGCTAGTGCATGATGATGTGATTGATGATTCCGATATGCGACGAGGACGTCCAACTGTCAAATCCCAATGGAATAACAGAGTAGCAATGTACACGGGCGATTTTATATTTGCACGTGCACTGGAGTACATTACAAAACTTGAGGATCCACTTGTTCATCAAATTTTGGCACGTACGATGGTGGAAATTTGTAACGGTGAAGTTATTCAAATTGAGGACAAGTTTAGATTGGATCAGGGCTTAAAGGATTATTTCAGACGTATAAAACGAAAAACGGCATTACTTATATCTTCTAGTTGTGAGATTGGTGCAGTAGCAGCTGGCGTAGATGCAAAAACGGTAAGCCATTTGAAACGCTTTGGCTACTTTGTAGGCATGAGCTTTCAAATAATTGATGATGTATTAGATATTATGGCGACAGATAAAGAATTAGGGAAGCCAGCGGGTAGTGATTTACTACAAGGTAATATTACATTGCCGATTTTATTATTAAAAGATGATCCACACATGCAGCCTTATTTAGCAAAAGTATTTGCGGGGACATTAACGGAGCCTGAGCGCCAAAAAATGTTGCAATATGTGCGTAAATCTGATGCAATTACACAAGCTAATAAAATGAGTGATAAGTATTTGAAAAAAGCATTACAGGAAATAGATGCTTTACCAAAACATCCAATTAAGAAAAAGCTTCGTGACATCGCATTGTTTATGGGCAAGCGTAAATTCTAGCTTTTTGTTGTGCTGAAGCTCATTTTTTGTTAATATTTATCGGTAGGTGTAAAACCTGTTAGACGAATTTAAGGAGTGTTTTAAACATGGCAATCGAACAAACTTTTTTAATGGTTAAACCAGATGGCGTAGAACGACAAGTAGTAGGAGATATCGTTGACCGTTTTGAACGTCGCGGCTTCGTATTAAAAGGCGCAAAATTAATGGTAATTCCTCAAGAATTAGCAGAAAAACACTATGCTGAGCATGCTGAACGTCCATTCTTCGGTGAATTAGTAGACTTCATCACTTCTGGTCCAGTATTCGCTATGGTATGGGAAGGCGAAAACGTAATCAAACTTGCACGTACAATGATGGGTGCTACTAAACCAGAAGAATCTAACCCAGGTACAATCCGTGGTGACTACGCAACAACTGTTTCTCACAACATTATCCACGGTTCTGACTCTCTTGCATCTGCAGAGCGTGAAATTGGCTTATTCTTCGGTGAATTAGTTTAATTCGTTAAAGATCGGACTATAATCGGATAAAACTCCGAATTGTACAAAAGCATACTCGCTATATTAGCGGTTTACCCTCTAACTATTACAGTTAGGGGGTTTTTGTTTGTCTTTAAACGAAGTTGATTCAAACGTAGATTTAAGTTTATTCGACATAAACTCTAGGCATAAGTCTGCAGAAAAGTTCGAATTAAATGTGGACTCGAATACTCGAAATATTAAGGTCAATCACGCAATGAAAATCGTTAATCAGCAGTGGAAATTGATCGGGCTTAGACCAAGTACAATTGACAGCAATAATTACAACTTTTCGAAGTTTGTCGAAGGTACAAACGTTGTCTATCTGAACGAAATAAATAACGATAAAATTTACGAATATTTATCTTCTTAAGCAAAACGATCAACTTGCGCTAGTACCATGAGTGGTTGCTCCGCCGTGTAGTCGTTCATGTTTGCGAGCTGCTATAGTCGGCCTTTTAGTGTTGTATCTCTCACATCTTTAAGTAATACGCGGACGTTCATCACGAAAGTAAAGACGTACTGTATAGATGAAAATGGTCTTTGTTGCTGCAAAGACTAAAAAACTAGAGACGGTTTCAATCGTCTCTAGTCATTTTTAAAAATAAGCTTTCGTGATTTTGCATCAAATATCTCATAACCGATTTCAAAATTATGATCTTTTGTAACGGTCAATTTACAATAGTGTGGAATTGATTTACCATATGCATCTAGTTCAGGGATATCGAAAAAGTCATACTGTTCTTCCGTTTCAATTATTTCAAAAGTTGCTGATGTTGAGCGTCCGATTGAATCAATTTCGATTGTACAATTTCCACTAATAACGTCGTAATCTTTTTGAATCACTGATTTTAGACTCGGTAGGGTCAAAGATAAAATTATAACACCTATTAGAAAGCCAAAAAGAGACTTAAACCCATCGAAAGAAATCAACTTTTTGTCTTTATACATAAAAATTAATAATATAGCTTGCGAAATAACAAGCAATAATCCCATTGAGAGTCCTATATAATACAATTCTTCACTTCCTGTGTAACTGTTGAGTATTTTCTAATAACAAATTTAAGGTTTGCCTCACATATCTTATCGTTTTTTTTATGCCGAGGAAACAGGTGGATTATTCCACTAAATATATTCTTCAAGCATATAGAAAATAGGAAAGTATGTTACCTTCATTCCGCCTTTATAAACGTGGCTAGAAATGGTTTTAAATCGCAAATAGTCTTTTTTATTTCCGTTGCGTGTGTGCTTTTTTTCTGCAATCAATAGGAACAAATAGTTCATGACAAAAGGTAGCGAGACCAATTTCTTGTTAACTTTAGTCGACAATGCGAGAACGATTTCTATTTACATGAAATCGCCTTTTATAATGTAACTATACTTAGTCTCTATTAAGCTATAGATAGAATTGTTAATAACTTCTTTGTCATGTAAAATAAAATAAATGCTATAATTTTCAGAAAATTAAACAATTAAATCGCTACTTAAAGCGGTATATATTTACCACAATGCAAATAAACTTTAACGTAATGTAGCAAGGGGTATTTCAGAATTGAGGGGGATTAAAATGAGAGAAGTCGTAATAGTAGCAGCAGTGCGTACAGCAGTCGGACGCAGTAAAGGTGCTTTAAAAGATGTGCGAGCAGATGATTTAGCAGCAGATGTACTACAAGAAGTTGTCAAGCGTGCGCGTATCGACAAAGGACAAGTAGAGGATGTTATTTTCGGTTGTGTCACACAAACTGGTGAACAAGGTGCAAATATCGCACGCACCGCTTTATTAATGGCGGGCTTTCCGGAAAAGGTTCCTGGTGTCACAATCGATCGTCAATGTGGGTCTAGCCAGCAAGCTGTACATTTTGGGGCGCAGGCGATTTTAGCTGGTGATATGGATATTGTCATTGCGGGCGGTGTAGAGAGTATGACAAGGGTGCCGATGTTTTCGCATATGCAGACGGCCCATAAGGGTAAGCGTTTGCAAGAAAATTATACGATTATTCATCAAGGGCTATCAGCTGAGAAAATGGCGGCAAAATGGCAGTTTTCAAAAGAGCAATTGAATAACTATGCATATGAAAGTCATAGACGATCTTTAAACGCTACAGAGGCAGGGCATTTTCTAGAGGAAATCATGCCAGTCCATATAACACAAGAGGACGGTACAGTTAGCCCGTTTACCGTCGATGAAGGACCTCGTGCAGATACTACAATGGAACGATTAAATGACTTGAAAACGGTTTTTCAAGAGCAAGGGGTTATTACAGCCGGGAATGCCAGCCAAATGAGTGATGGGGCGTCAGCTGTCGTGCTGATGTCGTTAGAAAAAGCACAAGAGTTAGGCATTCAACCGCTTGCCAAAATCGTAACGCGCGTTGTGATAGGATCAGATCCGACCCTTATGCTTACAGGTCCAATCGAGGCCACAAGACAAGCTTTAAAACGTTCGGGGCTGGCAATTGAAGACATTGATACGTATGAGGTCAACGAAGCTTTTGCTCCTGTGCCGCTCGCTTGGTTACATGAAATTGGGGCAGACCCAGCAAAGCTAAATCCAGATGGTGGTGCCATTGCTTTAGGACATCCACTAGGGGCAACTGGTACAAAGTTGTTAACAACGATGCTATATCGAATGCAGCGTGAAAACTTACGTTACGGTTTACTCGCTATTTGCGAAGGTATGGGCATGGCGAATGCCACTATTATCGAAAAAATGTAAAGGGGTTGGATTGCATGAACTGTAATGACGTTGTAGCGATTGTAACTGGTGGTGCTTCAGGTTTAGGAGAAGCAACTGTCCGAAAGATTGTGGAAGAAGGCGGCAAAGCTGTTATTTTTGATGTCAATGATGAAAGAGGGCAGACACTTGCACAGGAATTAGCTGAAAATGTCCGCTATGTTCGCGTCGACGTGACACAAGAGGCTGATGTTGCCGCTGGGCTTGCGCATGCTATAGCAACATTTGGTCGAATTAATGTAGCGGTTAACTGTGCAGGGATTGCGGATGCGAGTAAAGTCATTTCAAAACGAGGCGTACATGCACTTGCATTATTTTCTAAAGTGATTTCAGTCAATTTAATAGGGACGTTTAATGTTATTCGGCTTGCAGCGGAACATATGCAATATAATGAGCCTGACGAAGATGGACAACGTGGCGTGATTATTAATACAGCATCTGTAGCCGCTTTTGATGGACAAATTGGACAAGCAGCTTATAGTGCTTCCAAAGGTGGGGTAGCGGCAATGACATTGCCGATTGCACGGGAGCTTGCAGATTCGGGGATACGAGTGATGACCATTGCGCCAGGGTTAATCGAAACGCCGATGTTTGCATCGTTAGCAGAGCCTGCTCGCACAGCATTAGCCAGCATGACACCATTTCCTAAACGTCTTGGAAAACCGTCTGAGTATGCAATGCTGGTGGAAAGCATTATTCATAATGTTATGCTTAATGGTGAGGTTATCCGCCTTGATGGTGCGATACGCATGCAACCAAAATAACAGAAAGATTTTCGTACTTGTAAAGGTATTGGATAAAATATCGTAGTTGCAGCAGCAATTCAGCTTTGGCGTTGAAGCAAGGGACATGTGAAAACGAAAGGGAGCGATAGTATGCATATGATGGATACACCTTTATTACTAACAAGTTTTTTAAATCGAGCAGAACGTTTTTTTCATGCGAAGAAAATATATTCGCGTACAAGTGCTACAACGATTCATGAATTTACGTATAAAGAGTTTGCTAGTCGTACTCGTAAGTTGGCAGATGCGCTTACAACACTTGGCATGGAGCGCGGAGTAAAAGTTGGTACTTTTGCTTGGAATCATCATCGTCATTTAGAAGCTTATTTTGCTGTACCGTGTGCGGGTGCTGTGCTGCATATGATTAATATTCGTCTAGCGCCTGAACATATCGTATATGTCATTAATCATGCTGAAGATGAAATATTACTTATAGATGAAAATTTAGTGCCTGTAATTGCACCAATCGTGTCACAGCTGAAAACAGTGAAACATTTTATTGTGATGGGGGATGCTGTTGCGCTAGAAAATTCGCCATTACCGAATGCGCTCTCTTATGAAGAGCTTCTTGCAGCGGCAAGTAGTCATTTTGAATTCCCAGATGATTTAGATGAAAATGCACCGGCTGGTATGTGCTATACGAGTGCCACAACAGGTATGCCAAAGGGTGTTGTTTATACCCATCGCAGTATCGTCCTGCACAGTTTGACAGCAGGATTAGCTGATAGCATCGCCATTTGCGAGCGAGATGTGGTGTTACCGGTTGTCCCGATGTTTCATGCGAATGCTTGGGGCTTACCGTTTGCTAGTGTCTGTTTTGGCGCAACACAAGTATTGCCAGGACCAATGTTTACACCACAGTTATTACTCGATTTGTTTGAGCAGTACAATGTAACGTTAACAGCGGGGGTTCCAACCATTTGGCTAGGCGTTTTACAAGAGCAACGACAACATCCCCGAAATCTCTCCTCTTTACGTTCCATTATCTGTGGTGGTTCTGCATCGCCAATTGGTCTTGCACGCGGCTTCGAGGAGGAGCAAAACATTCCATATTATACAGGCTACGGTATGACAGAGACATCACCGCTTGTTAGTTTATCGACATACTTATCACATATGCAACAATATAATTCTGATGAAAAAATGCATGTACGTACAACGCAAGGCATAACGATGCCGCTGCTTGATATGCGCATTGTCAATGAACAAGGAGAGGTACCTTGGGATGGCAAGACAATGGGGGAAATTACATTAAGAGGGCCTTGGATTGCTAGTGAATATTATCAAGATGAGCGCTCAGCGGAAGCCTTTAAAGATGGCTGGCTCTATACTGGTGATATCGCAGTCATGACCCCTGATGGCTACATTAAAATTACTGATCGGACAAAAGATTTAATCAAGAGTGGCGGCGAATGGATTTCATCAGTGGAGCTTGAAAATGCACTAATGACACATCCAAAAGTATTTGAAGCGGCAGTAGTGGCCATTCCGCATGAAAAATGGGTAGAACGTCCGTTGGCATGTGTCGTTGCAAAACCGGAATACAAAGATTCACTTACAAAGGAGGAACTGCTGGACAGTTTACGGTCACAGTTCCATAAAACATGGATGCCTGATGATGTGGTCTTTTTAGATGAAATACCGAAAACGTCAGTAGGGAAATTCATGAAAGCCAAGCTGAGAGAAAATTTAAAAGACTATCGTGTAGAAATTTAACCTTAGTAACGTGGTGTCCAATTTCTGCTAAAGCGTGACACTTTTTTAGTGCAACTGTTTGAGCGAACTTGTGTCATCATTTTATTCAATGAAGGCGGTATTGACTGCCTTCATTTTTTAAGCAAAAATGAAGAACATTTGAAAAGGAAACTATTTTTATTTTATCGTATAATCTATATTAGATAGGAGGGAGAGAAATTATGGAAATTGCTATTGTTGCTATTATTGGTGGCATTATGGTCGCTTTAGCTGGCATATTTACTGATGCGCGTACAAAAGGGCAAAAATTAAAATTAAAGACAATTGAACAAGAAGTAGAATTAGAGAAGCTAAGATTGGAATCATATACAAAAGAAACAGAAAAGCTGCGATTAGAATTAGAACAATCGAAAGTGCTATTGTTAGAAGAAAAGAAAAATTCGACAAAGTAAACGTTGAATACAAAGGAAAGACTATTTCAGTAAAGGCATTTTTCCGCTATAATGGGTATACGACGCTAGAGGGGAAGATGACCGTATGTCTGATTATGTACAATTTGTTGAAGGTATTAAGCGCAAAACTGGGATTGATTTAGCGTTATATAAAGAAGCGCAGATGAAAAGACGATTAACCTCGCTCTACGAGAAAAAGGGCTATCGTAATTTTGTTGATTTTCTAAAGGCACTCGAGCAAGATCGCGATTTAATGAACGAGTTTTTAGATCGAATGACGATTAATGTGTCGGAGTTTTATCGCAATGGAAAGCGCTGGGAAGTATTGCAAAAGAAAATTTTCCCGAAGTTATTACAATCCAACAAGCGTTTAAAAATTTGGAGCGCCGCATGTTCAACAGGTGAAGAACCTTATTCATTAGCAATGGTATTATCGCAATTAGTACCATTATCGCAAATTCAAATAATCGCCACTGATTTAGACGAAAATGTCATTCAAAAGGCAAAACTAGGTGTATATCCAGAGCGTTCTTTAGCAGAGGTACCGAAAGATATTCAAGCAAAGTATTTTGAGAAAGAAGGAAACTTCTACCGAGTTAAAGATGAAATTAAACGTTGTGTTACCTTTAAAAAGCACAATTTATTGAACGACCATTACGATGCCAATTATGATTTAATCGTGTGCCGCAATGTAATGATTTACTTTACCGAAGAGGCAAAGGATCAAATATATGCAAACTTTAGTAAAGCGTTACGACAAGATGGGATATTATTTGTAGGCTCAACAGAGCAAATTTTTAATCCATCGCGTTATGAATTTGAGGTAGAAGATACTTTCTTCTATCGAAAAAAATAGTTAATTATATGATGAAAAGCTTCGTACAGTGAACAAGAGACTGTCACGTACATAAACTGCCAAGACACTAGACATAGATGCTCGTACGCTTTTCGCTTGTCATAAGCAAAAAGCGTATTTTTTTATTAAAGTAAATGGTAGTATTTTACTTTAAGGATTAGTGTGAAGGTTTTAAGTGTAGCTAGAAAACGTTATTTTTTTAAATAAATCGTTCAGAATATTCGCATATAATGTAGCGCTGTCAAGTGGAAAGTCGTGGCGGGACATTTGCAAAAGGACTGTTTTTTTAGAGAATATATGTTATAGTGAAAAATACATACTTTAGCGAGTTGAAGGGAGAAAGCGTTTATGCGTTACTTAACAGCAGGAGAATCACACGGACCACAATTAACTACAATAATTGAGGGTTTACCGTCACTTTTACCAATTACAGCAGAAAAAATTAATCATGATTTAAAACGTCGCCAAGGAGGACATGGCCGCGGTCGTCGTATGCAAATCGAAACGGACACAGTAGAAATCGTTGGTGGTGTTCGCCACGGACAAACGCTTGGTTCTCCTGTTGCGCTAGTTGTCACAAACGATGATTGGAAGCATTGGACGAAAATTATGGGGGCAGAACCTTTAGCGGAGGATATCAATCCAGAAGATATTAAACGTCAAATTTCACGTCCGCGTCCAGGACATGCAGATTTAGTAGGGGGCATGAAATATGGCCATCGTGATTTACGTAATGTGTTAGAACGTTCCTCTGCGCGTGAAACGACTGTTCGTGTGGCAGTTGGTGCTGTTGCAAAAGCGTTATTAAATGAACTTGGCATCTCTATTGTGTCACATGTAACTGAAATCGTAGGCATTAAGGCAGACACTTCTTTAATTGAAGGGAAATCTGTCGATGAAATCCGTACAATTGTTGAAGCAGACCCATGCTACTGTGTAGATCCAGTCGCTTCAGCCAAAATGGTTGAGGCCATCGATGAAGCAAAAAAAGCCGGCGATTCAATAGGCGGTATTGTTGAGGTAATTGTTGAAGGCATGCCAGCGGGTGTAGGTTCATATGTTCATTATGACCGTAAGCTAGATGCTAAATTAGCGGCTGCGATGTTATCTATTAATGCATTTAAAGGTGTTGAATTTGGTATCGGTTTTGAAATGGCACGCAAAAAAGGTTCTGAAGTCCATGATGAAATTATTTGGTCTGAAGAACAAGGCTACACTCGTGCTACTAATCGTCTTGGCGGCTTAGAAGGTGGCATGTCCACAGGTATGCCAATAGTTGTGCGTGGGGTCATGAAGCCAATTCCGACATTATATAAACCGTTGCAAAGCGTTGATATCGAATCAAAAGAGCCGTTTAAAGCAAGTGTAGAACGCTCTGATAGCTGTGCAGTGCCGGCAGCATCAATCGTTGCAGAACATGTTATTGCCTGGGAAATTGCAAATGCTATTATGGATCAATTCCACGGTGATCAATTACCACAATTACAAGCGCAAATTGAAGAACAACGTCGTTACGCAAAGGAGTTTTAATAATGCGTGTACCAGTAGCAACAAAATCACATCAATATGAGGTAGTACTTGGACATCAATTTTTAACTGAGGCAGTTAAATCATTTGATGAAAAACTGCAAAAAGCAGATAAGCTTATTGTTTTTACAGATGCCAATGTATGGGCTGCCCAAGGGGAATATTTCAAGTCGAATTTCCCATATGACTTTGAGGTATTTGTGCTACCGGGTGGTGAGGCTTGTAAAACATTTGAACAATACAATGCAGCACAAACTTTCTTGCTTGAACAAAAATGTTCACGTAAATCATTTATTTTTGCATTTGGTGGCGGAGCAGTTGGAGATTTAACAGGTTTTGTTGCGGCTACATATATGCGAGGTGTGCCATTTATCCAAATACCAACGACGATTTTAGCACATGACTCAGCGGTCGGTGGAAAAACAGCGATTAACCATCCGCTAGGCAAAAATATGATTGGTGCGTTTTATCAGCCAGAAGGGGTCATCTACGACACAGTCTTTATAGAAAGTTTGCCTGAGCGTGAAGTACGATCAGGGACTGCAGAAGTTATTAAACATGCGATGATATCAAATGACGCATGGCTACAACAGTTAATGACAGCTGAATCAGTTATTCATTTCAGTACTACAGAATTGGCTAAACAACTGAAAGCTGGTATTGAAGTGAAGGCAGAAATTGTCTCTGAAGATGAAACAGAACAGTCCGTGCGCAAATATTTAAACTTAGGCCATACCTACGGCCATGCCATTGAAGCAGCGGCTGGGTATGGAAAAGTGGCACATGGCGAAGCAGTGATGATTGGCCTTGTGTATTGTTTATTATTAAGCGAGCGTTACGGGAAATTGAATCGTGAATTTACAACTTCGTTTTTACAGTTTGCGCTAAAAAATGGCTATCCTTTTGCGGCGGTGAATGATTATTCATTTGAACAGTTAACGGAGTATTTATTGAAAGATAAAAAAGCGGAATACGGGGTATTACAATTTGTGCTGCTCGAAGAAATTGGAAAGCCATTTGTGCGACCAATAGACTTAGCAGAATGCAAAGAAGTAGATGCTGAATTCCGACAGTTATTAGCGGAGGTGCTTGTATGATTCGTGGACTTAGAGGTGCAATTACAATTGAATTGGACAAGCCAGAGCTTGTATGGGATGAGACAGCGAGATTAGTGCGTGAAGTTGTGGCAGCCAATCAGGTGGAAGTAGAGGATATTGCCTCGATTGTTATTTCAACGACACCAGATATTACATCAGCGTTTCCAGCGCGTGCTGTAAGGTTAATGGATGGTTGGCAGTATGTCCCTGTTATGTGTATGCATGAAATGGATGTGCCAGATGCCTTGCCTTTATGTATCCGTGTGTTAATCCATGCGAATGTGGAAATGGCGCAAAAAGATGTCCAGCATATTTATTTAAATGATGCAGTGAAATTAAGACCAGATTTAGCCCAAGCTAAATAATAAGAGGAGATGTTTGAGATGAAATGGAAACAACAATTGGACGGTATGCAAGCATACAAGCCAGGTAAACCAATTGAAGAAGTACAACGTGAATTTGGCTTACAAGAAGTCGTTAAGTTAGCATCAAATGAAAACCCATTTGGTTGCTCACCTAAGGTAACAGCGTATTTACAAAATAATGCAGTAAACCACGCAATCTATCCAGACGGTTATGCACAAAACTTGCGTACGGCTGTAGCCAATTATCTAGGTGTCAAAGAAACACAGCTTCTTTTCGGCAATGGCTCAGATGATATTATTGCAATTCTTACACGTGCTCTGTTGTATCCAGGTGTGAACACAGTCATGGCTGACCCATCCTTCTCACAATATATTCATAATGCTGAAATCGAAGGTGCAGAAGTTCGTAAAATTCCTTGTATTGAAGGGGCACACGACTTAGACGCAATGGCAGCAGCAATAGATGATCAAACTTCAATCGTCTGGGTATGTAGCCCGAATAATCCAACAGGGGTTGTCATTACAGATACAGATTTACGTGCGTTTTTAGCGAAAGTTCCAAGCGATGTACTTGTCGTTTTAGACGAAGCGTATGTCGAATATGTAACACATCCAGGGCATAAAGAAACACTACCATTAATTGAAGAGTTTCCAAATGTACTATTATTGCGCACTTTCTCTAAAGCATATGGTCTTGCTTCCTTCCGAGTTGGTTATGCAATTGGTCAACCAGCAGTCATTGCGAAACTGGACCCAGTACGGGCACCGTTTAACAATACGATTTTAAGTCAAGCAGTTGCAGCGATTGCTTTAAGTGATCAGGACTTTATAAAAAACTGTTGTACAGCCAATGAAAAAGGGAAAAAACAATACGTTGATTTTTGTGAAAAGCATAATTTGAAATACTACCCATCTGATACGAACTTTATTTTCTTTAACACGAATGCGGATAGTGATGTTGTTTTCCAAGGGCTTATGAAGCGTGGTTTTATTATTCGTAGCGGTAATGCGCTAGGTGCACCAGGCTTTATCCGTGTAACAATTGGGACAGAAGCACAAAATGCGGCATTACTAGGGCATCTTGAAGCAGTCTTAAAAGAACAAGGAGTTTTTGCATGACACGCAAAGTGCTCGTTATTGGTTTAGGCTTAATCGGGGGCTCAATTGCTCTTGCTTTACAAAAAGCACCTGAAACAAAAATTATTGGCTATGATATGGATGAAAAAACCCGTGAACATGCCAAAACATTAAATATTGTCCATGACATTGTGACAAATCCGCAAGACGTTGCAGCAGAGGTTGATATCATTATTTTTGGAACACCTGTCAATGCTACGCTCGAATGGATGGAACAATTAAAAGCATGGCCGTTAAAAAATAAAGTAATTGTAACAGATACAGGTAGTACGAAAAAAATGATTATGCAAAAAGCTGGCGAGTTACGTGAGCTAGGCATTACTTTTATCGGTGGACATCCGATGGCAGGGTCTCATAAAAGTGGTGTGTTAGCTGCCAAAGCACATCTTTTCGAAAATGCGTATTATATGTTGACACCGCTAGCGGGTGAGGAAATTATTAATATGGCTCAGCTAGAAAGCTTATTAAAATTTACCCATGCAAAAGTGGTGAGCGTATCGGCAAGAGAGCACGATCATATGACCGCTGTCGTTAGTCATTTCCCGCATGTTATTGCTGCATCCCTTGTGCATCAATTAGGCGGGGAAAATGGTGAATATCCAATGACGCGCTCTCTTGCAGCAGGGGGGTTTCGGGATGTGACGCGTATTGCATCCTCTAATCCGATTTTATGGCGGGATATTACATTGCAAAATCGTGATGAATTAGTTGCGCAGCTTGAAGGCTGGCAAACGGAAATGAATCGTGTAAAAGAACTACTATTAAATGGTAGTTCAGCCGATATTGAAAGTTATTTTGCTGTTGCCAAAGAGCTACGTGATGAATTACCGATTAGTGCTGGAGCAATGTTCACATCGTTTGACTTGTATGTCGATGTTCCTGACTATCCAGGGGTCATTTCAGAAGTAACGGGCTTATTAGCAGAAGAACAAATTAGCATTACGAATTTACGAATCGTCGAATCTCGTGAAGATGTTTTTGGTATTCTGGTCATTAGCTTGCAAAGTGAAAGTGATCGTGAACGTGCAGCCACATGTATTCAACAGCGCGCCAATTTTGAAACATATATTTCTTAAGAAAAAGGCATTGCCGTCAATAAGAGACGTTTTAGTGGCTATATATTATTGAAGAAAGCGTCGATTACTCGGCGCTTTCTATCTTCATATGGAGGCGAGATTAATTATGAGTGAAAAAGTATTACAGTATAATAAACCATCATTACATGGGCAGTTAACAATTCCTGGAGATAAATCTGTGTCGCATCGCTCTGTTATGTTTGGCGCGATTGCAACAGGGAAAACAACGGTCGATGGCTTTCTACTTGGTGAGGATTGCTTAAGCACAATCGATTGTTTCCGCAAACTTGGTGTGAAGATTGAGGTGGACGGAACAAATGTGACAATTGAAAGCGCAGGTATAGAAGCATGGCAAGAACCGAGCGAAGTGTTATACACAGGGAACTCGGGCACAACAACACGCTTAATGCTCGGGATTTTAGCAGGTTCCACAGTACATAGCGTAATGACCGGAGATGCTTCTATTGGTAAACGTCCGATGCGACGCGTTATTGACCCATTACGTCAAATGGGGGCTCATATTACAGGTCGTGCGGATGGGCAATATACGCCACTTGCCATTCAAGGTACAACGTTACAAGCAATTGACTATCAAATGCCTGTTGCGAGTGCTCAAGTGAAATCGGCTATTTTACTAGCAGGTTTACGTGCTCAAGGTACAACAGTTGTCCGTGAAACAGAAGTATCCCGTGACCATACGGAGCGCATGTTACGTCAATTTGGAGCGCAAATTACGGTAGCAGATGGTGTTGTTACTTTTGAAGGTGGACAAACACTGTCAGGTACACATGTATCTGTACCAGGAGATATTTCTTCTGCAGCCTTTTTCTTAGTAGCAGGTGCAATTTGTCATGATAGTAAAATTGTCTTAGAAAATGTTGGGGTCAATCCAACGCGTGACGGTATTATTGAAGTGCTTCACAACATGGGGGCGTCAATGACAGTCGTAGCAAATGAAGATGCTCAATCTGAACCAACTGCAACAATTACAATTGAAACATCTACATTAAAAGGAACAGTTATTGAAGGTGGCATGATTCCGAGATTGATCGATGAAATTCCTGTTCTTGCGCTGTTAGCTACACAGGCACATGGTCAGACGATTATTCGAGATGCTGAAGAACTTAAGGTTAAAGAAACCGATCGCATTACAGCTGTAGTAGATGAATTGAAAAAACTCGGTGCGCGTATAGAGGCAACTGCAGATGGTATGATTATTGAAGGACCAACGCCATTGCATGGGGCAAGCTTGAAAACATACGGGGATCACCGTATCGGTATGATGGGTGCTGTGGCGGCATTAGTAACGGATGGAGCTGTGACTTTAGATGATGCGGAATGCATCGCTGTTTCCTATCCATCGTTTTTCGAGCATGTTGAAGCTGTCAAGAAATAACCTGTAGGATTAGCATTCACTATGAGTGGTGAGTGGATTGGAGCGGCGAGAGCAGGCTACTGCCTGTGTAAGACAGGGCCCCTTGCACTCATGTGAAAGAAGCTGAAATCAACAGCAGTAAAACGGAAAAAGCGTGTAGCGAATCGTAAAATTTTTCGAGTTTGTCTACGCGTTGAACTCTCCAATCCTTTTGGGGAGTTTTTTCTTGTTTCGTGAGAAAATATTTTGTAGCATAAAGATATACAAGAAAGAATAGGTGAATGACTGTGAACAATGCGATGACTGAAATGATGCAAGCACTTGAGCAAGGGGATTTAGCTTTAATAGACCAGCTACTCGAAACTTTTTTAATGAAGGAGTTACCTGAGGAAATTTACGCACTGGCGGAAGTATTTATGCAATATGGTTACATGAAAGAAGCGAACCGTGTACTGGAACATTTGCAATTTTTATTCCCAGAGGAGGCACAATTAAAAATTGATCGTGCCAACGTTTTAATGGAGCTTGGAGATGAGGACGAGGCGTTAGACATGTTGTTAGCAGTCGAAGATACAGCCCCAGAATACCCGCAAGCATTACTAGTACTAGCCGATTATTACCAAATGCAAGGGTTATTTGAAGTAGCTGAAAAACGCATTAATGAGGCGTTAGCCATCTTACCTGATGAGCCATTACTACATTTCGCTAAAGCAGAGCTCTTATTTGAAACAGGACGTTTTTTAGAGGCTGCGCGTCTTTACGAAGAATTGCATGAACAACAAGAGGAATTTGCAGGCATCAGTCTCGTTGAACGACTTGCGGAAGTATATCGTGCAGGGGCTGCCTATGAAACAGCTCTAGACTATTATTTAGCAGCACTTGAAGATGAAGTGAAGCCGGATACTTTATTTGGCGCTGCATATGCTGCGTTTCAATCTCAAAAATATGAACTGGCGATTAAACAATTAGAGGACTTAAAAGAATTAGACCCTGATTATTTCTCTGCTTATTTGTTGCTAGCGGAAAGCTATGCCATGACTGAAGATAACCAAAAAGCTTATGCGGCTATAAAAGAAGGGTTAAAGCGCGATGAGTACGATAAATCATTATTCTTATTTGCAGGGAAAATGGCATTAAAAAACGCTGTGCCTGAAGAAGCAGAAAATTATTTACGTGAAGCCATTGCACTAGATCCTGAATATATGGAAGCGGTGTTAACACTGATATCCCTATTTACGCAGCAAGAACGCTATGAGGATGTCGTTGAATTATTTGAGACATTACAAAAAAATGATTTTGAATGGAACACATTATACCCTTACGCAGCGGACGCATATGCAAATTTAGAATTGTACGACCGTGCATACGAATTTTACCGTTTGGCATATACTGATTTTAAGGAAGACGCAGCATTTTTAGAAAAATATGTTTATTTCTTATTAGAAGAAGGCAAGCGTTCAGAGGTTAAAGAGGTACTTGGTCATTTAATCAAGCTTCAGCCAGGGGAACCACAATGGCAAGAAATGTTAGAAGGCTTAGAATTAGAGTAAAGGAGGGAGTGGGTATGACTGCTTCTGTATCAGTTGTCGATAAAAAAGCATTTGTTCGCTGGTTTTTGAAAAATTACCAATTAAAACGTCGTGAGTGTGTATGGATTTTAAATTACTTATTAAGTAATGATGAGTTATTAAAAAGAATACGCTTTGTAGAAGAAGCACACTATTGTCCTAGAGCAATGGTGATGTCTACAGTTGACTCAACAGGTGTACCATTTCGTTTTTACAAAGGCAATGTGATGACAGCCGATGCTGAGAAATCTTTCCATGACTTACGTTTACATGAGCAAGAAGATATGTATATACAATTGAACTTCCCAAATATACCGCCAAGTGCACAATACTTAGCAGTTCTTGAAGAAAACCCTTATATGCCAGAAACATTAATTGTAAGTGAAAAGGATCGTTTGCTGGCAGAAGAATTGCTTTCCAATAGTTTACTCGTATTCCAAGAAGAAAAATTGCTCGCACAAATTGATGAAGCCCTTGATAAAGGCGATGAAGAACGATTTTACGAATTGTCTAATTTGTTACAAATTTTAAAAGAAACTGCCAATTTACAATAATCTCAGGTCCAATAAGCAAAATTTGAATGCCCTTTATCCACCTCAATATGGTAACATGACTAGTGAATGATTGTTTTCACTTTTTATTGGTTATCCTATTAAAGGGTGGAAAAGGGCATTTTACTTTTTGTTATAGTAGGGGGGTATAAGATGTATTTTAATGCAAACGATGTGACAGCGTTTCTAGCTCAGAAGGATTTTATTGATACGGCACTCATACCACTCGTAGGTATCAATTTTACTGCGGAAAAATTGAAGCAAAGTGGCGCAGAAGCAGATTTTTTGTTATCGCTTACAGCTTTTATCGAACAACAGTTTAAAGGCCGCTTACTAGTGATGCCACCATTTTCTTATAGTACTACGTTGAAAAATGAAGAATTGCCAGCGCAATTAGAAACACAATTACATACTGCTGGTTTTAAGCATGTGTTCTTCATTACTTGTGACCATTTTTGGACAAATATTGGGGATATTGTAAATATAATTTGGTTACCAGCTATTCCACTAGAATCCATGGATAAGGGTGTGAAACATACCATTCTCGAAGATCAGTTGCGTCAAGTAATACCTGTATTTTCGACCAAATGGTCACAAAATTAGCAATTTGTTTCAATAATTGTTCACATTCTCCAGGTTTCCACAGAATGCTATATTGACCAAGCTATGGAGTTGATATATCATAGATATGTCCTAGTATTACTATTTGTAAAAGTATGTCCGTTGGACTGACCTTTAAAGTTAGAGGGGGGAAAAGGATGAGTAACAATCGAGTTTCACGTCGTCAATTTCTAAGCTACACACTAACTGGTGTTGGCGGATTTATGGCGGCAGGTATGTTGATGCCAATGGTTCGTTTTGCAATTGACCCAGTTTTACAAAAGCATGAGGGTGGAGATTTTATCAAAACCGAACATAAAGTCGCTGACCTTACTACAGAGCCAGTTAAAGTTGACTTCACTTATGAACAAGTTGACGCTTGGTACAAATCTAACGTTACAGACGTAGCTTGGGTTTACAAAGAAGGCGACAAAATAATTGCGCTATCACCTGTTTGTAAGCATTTAGGATGTATGGTGGACTGGAATGGCGATTCAGGACACCCAAATCAATTCTTCTGTCCTTGTCATGCAGGGCGTTACGAGAAAAACGGGGCAAACATTGCAGGTACACCACCTCTAGGTCCGTTGGATGAATTTGAAGTACAAGAAAAAGATGGTTATTTAATGATTGGTCCAGCAAGAGCAAATACTCTAGTTTAATTTGTAAGGGGGTACGAATTCAGTGCTAAATAAAATTTATGATTGGGTCGATGAACGATTAGATATTACACCGATTTGGCGTGATATTGCCGACCACGAAGTGCCAGAGCACGTGAACCCTGCACACCATTTTTCAGCATTCGTTTACTGCTTCGGTGGATTAACATTTTTCATCACAGTAATTCAAATTCTTTCTGGTATGTTTTTAACAATGTACTATGTACCAGACGTCGTGAATGCTTGGAAATCAGTTTATTATTTACAAAACGAAGTAGCATTTGGTGAAATCGTACGCGGTATGCACCACTGGGGGGCTTCATTAGTAATTGTAATGATGTTCTTACATACGCTTCGTGTATTCTTCACAGGCTCTTATAAGAAACCTCGTGAGTTAAACTGGATGGTTGGTGTAGGTATTTTTGGTGTAATGATGGGTCTTGGTTTCACAGGATACTTATTACCATGGGATATGAAAGCATTATTCGCTACAAAAGTAGGTATCGAAATTGCTGCATCTGTACCATTTATCGGTTCGATGATTAAAGTATTATTAGCGGGTGATAGTACTATTCTTGGTGCTCAAACGTTAACACGATTCTTTGCGATTCATGTATTCTTCTTGCCTGCAGTATTGTTTGGGTTACTTGCAGCACACTTTATCATGATTCGTCGTCAAGGAATTTCAGGGCCGTTGTAATAATTCTTGACGGTTCGATGATTTTTTAAAGGAGGGGACACTATGCATCGCGGAAAAGGAATGAAATTTGTCGGCGATTCTCGTATCAAAGCGAATCACAGAATGCCGAACGTTCCAAAGGATTATTCCGAATATCCAGGTAAAACTGAAGCTTTCTGGCCGAACTTCTTATTAAAAGAATGGATGGTAGGTGCTGTTTTCTTAATCGCTTATTTATTGTTAACAGTCGCTCACCCATCTCCACTTGAAGGGCCAGCTGATCCAACAAGAGCATATACGCCATTACCGGACTGGTACTTCTTATTCATGTACCAACTCTTAAAATACTCTTTTGCTTCCGGTCCATATAATGTAATCGGAGCAATTGTCATTCCAGGTCTAGCATTTGGAGCGCTATTATTAATGCCATTTTTAGATAAGAGTCCAGAACGCCGTCCGTCTAAACGCCCGTTACCAACAGCGTTTATGTTATTAACATTGGCTGCTATGTTCTATTTAACTTGGGAGTCAGTTGTCAATCATGACTGGGAAGCTCAAAAAATTCAAGGTGCTATCGTGGAAACTGTAGAGTTCGATAAAGGCTCAGAAGGTTACCAAATCTATGCTGGCTCTGCATGTATTACATGTCATGGTGAAGGCTTAGAAGGTGGTGCTGGTGCGCCAACACTTATGAATACTGGCTTAACAGCTGATGAAATTAAAGACATTGCACATAATGGTTCGCCAAGTGGTAAAATGCCAGCAGGTTTATGGACAGGATCTGATGAAGATCTTCAAAAGCTTGCGGAGTTTATCGAAAGTTTAAAAGCTGAATAATTTTAAAAAGAGTCGGGAAACTGACTCTTTTTTTTCTAGCTTCTAGCAAAATTTTGTACATGATTACGATATACTGAATGAAAAAAATGAATGTGCATAGAAACGACGATTTGCAAGTTATGTATCTTGTTGTATCATAATAGAAAGACCTTTAAGCTTTAGGCGCCAATCAATACATAAAAATAAAGGGAAAAGACATCTTAGTAAAGACGGATGGTAAAAGGAGTTTTTTTCATGCAAATAACACGTGCAAATATTTGGTTTCTCCTTACGCACAAAACATTTTTAATAGTATTGCTCCTAATCAACATATTAGGGACAATATATGGCTATTATTGGTACGGTTGGCAATTAGCAATGACGAAGCCAATTTTTTATATTTTTGTACCAGATAGTCCAACAGCTAGTTTGTTTTTCTGCTTTGTGCTATTTGCATGGATTATCGGTAAAAGATGGCCGTTAATGGAAGTATTAGCACTTGTCACATTAGTTAAATACGGTATTTGGGCAGATGTGATGAATCTTTGGACATTAGTTGAAACAGGCTCTATTGGCTGGCAAGGCTGGATGCTTATTGGCTCGCATTTTGCGATGGCACTTCAAGGTGTTCTTTACATTGGCAAATATGTATTTTCATATTGGCATATCGCGATAGCAGCCGTTTGGACATTGCATAATGATGTCATAGACTATGTTTTTGGACAAATGCCAATGTATCGTGATTTAGCGGATTATACAAGTGCCATTGGTTATTTCACTTTTTGGTTATCAATTGCTTGTATTTTTATCGCAATTTTCTCAATTAGGTGGCGCAAATATTTGCCCAATTAAAGAAATCTCTATAAAATTATAGTATCGAGTTAGAAAGGGGTTAGGAAATTGTCAACAGGCATGTATATTGTTTATTTTGCGATTATTATGCTACTGCCATTGTACGCACAGATGAAAGTAAAGGGTACGTATAATAAATTTGCAAAGGAACGTACCATGAAGGGACAAACTGGTGCTGAGGTAGCAAGGGCGATCTTAGATGCGAACGGCTTGTACGATGTACGAGTTGTACCAACACAAGGTGTGTTATCTGATCACTACAACCCTGCGACAAAAACAGTCGCATTATCAGAAAGTAACTTCTATGAGGCAAGCGTTGCAGGTGCTGCGGTTGCTGCCCACGAAGTAGGTCATGCGATTCAGCATAAAGAAGCTTATTCAATGTTAACTTTACGTAGTAAGCTTGTACCAGTTGCCAATATTTCATCAAACGCATCTTGGATTTTCGTGATGATCGGATTATTTTCTGGTTTATCGAACATGTTATTACTAGGTATCGTTTTATTAGCAGCAGGTGTGGTATTCCAATTAGTAACACTACCGGTTGAGTTCGACGCATCGAAGCGTGCGCTTGTGCAAATGAATTCACTTGGTATTATTACGAACGAAGAGGAACGTCCAGCACGCAAAGTGTTAAGTGCCGCTGCGTTAACTTATGTAGCTGCTGCTGCAGTAGCTGTTTTAGAATTATTACGATTAATTTTAATCTTTACAAATATGCGTAATGACGACTAAGAAAAACTTGTTATAGTGGGTAGTCCACTATAACAAGTTTTTTCTTTTTCGCAAAAAGGTGCCAGGCACTCATTGGACTCCTGCAACTTACTGTGCTGAGCGGAAAGCACCGCCGAAACGGACAACAACGGCGCAGCAAAAAAGTGTTAGATTGACGGTCGTCAATCTAACACTTTCATTTTTTGTCTTTAAAATACTTAGTGTAATGGTTGTTTTTGATCGTCAAGTGTGAAGCCTTCTCCAGCAACATCTCGAACTTCAGAAATCGACACGAAGGCATGCGGGTCCACTTCATGAATAATCGACTTTAAACGCACGACCTCATTGCGTCCAACAACGCAGTAAATCACTTCTTTTGCCTGCTTAGTAAAGTGTCCATGGCCTTCTAAAATCGTAACCCCTCGTTCCATGCGTAAGGAAATCATATCTGCAATAGCACTCGATTTTTCTGAAATAATAAGCGCGCCACGCCCTGCATAGGCACCGTCCTGCACAAAATCAATGACGCGTGCACCTACAAAGACAGCAACTAGCGTATACATCATAGAACGTGCATCTAAAAATGTTAGCCATGACAGTAAAATAACGATGGCATCGAAGATAAACATCGTTTTACCCATACTCCAGCCTAGATATTTATGTCCAAGTCGTGCTAATATATCCACACCGCCAGTTGTACCACCGAAGCGGAACACAATGCCAAGCCCAAGCCCGACGAAAACACCGGCAAACAATGCTACTAGGAATAAGTCATCCTCTAAATGAATGGTAAACTGATATTTCTGAAAAACTTTTAGAAAAATAGATACTGAAATCGTGCCAATTAATGTGTAAATAAAAGATTTTTTGCCAAGTAAGCGCCAACCTAAAATAAACATTGGAATATTCAATAGTAAATTTAGTAATGCGGGGTCCCAACCTAGTGTAAAATAGAGAATAAGGGTAATCCCGCTAAAACCACCTTCACCGAGTTGATTTTGCATATTAAAATGAACAAAACCAAAGCTATAAATGGCAGCTCCGAGCATGATTGCGATAATATTGCGAATTTTAATCTGTTTAAACATAAGACCTCCTGTGTTCCTAACTATGAAGTAGTGGATTCTATTATCTGTTATTTTATTGTTTTTGACAACATTGGTGTAAATTTTATACGATGGTAAAATAGGAGTGTGATATTGGATGACAGAACAGATAACGATGCAAGCCTTGCAAAAGCGTGTGGATGATTATATTGGGCAATTTAAGGAAGGGTATTTCCCACCATTTGAACTACTCGCACGTTTAACGGAGGAGCTTGGAGAATTGTCGCGCGAAGTACAGGACGTTTACGGTCAGAAAAAGAAAAAAAGCACCGAAGAGACGAATAGTATTGAAGAAGAATTAGGCGACTTTTTCTTTGTTTTAGTATGCTTTGCCAATGCTCAAGGGATAAAATTAGATGAGGCGCTTTTACGTGTCATACATAAATTTGAAACGAGAGATAAGGATCGCTGGACAAGAAAGGAAGAGGAATAATGTCGATTCGTGTAGCCATTGCAGGGCCAAGAGGAAAAATGGGAGCAGAAGCTGTACATACAGTGATGAAACATGCCAAAATGGAGTTAGTAGCTGTACTAGATTATAAAGAAGTTGGCAATACACTAGCTGATTTAGAAATGTTCCCAGCAAGCTATACAGCACCAATCTTTACAGATATGCAGGAGCTAGTAGAAGCAACGGCACCTGACGTCTTAGTCGATTTAACGAATCCACATGCAGTTTACCATCATACAAAAGAAGCTTTAAATTTAAATGTAAGACCTGTTATCGGTACAACGGGTTTTACAGATGCCCAACTCGATGAACTATCAGCACTTGCGAATGAGAAGCAGTTAGGCTGCATTATTGCACCAAACTTTGCCATTGGGGCAATTCTGATGATGAAATTTGCAAAGGAAGCAGCAAAATACTTACCAGATGTTGAAATTATTGAAATGCACCATGACCAAAAACTAGATGCGCCATCTGGTACCGGTGTTAAAACAGCACAATTGATTCAAGAGGTGCGCGCACAAAAATCGCAAGGTCATCCACAAGAAAAAGAAACGCTTGAAGGCGCAAGAGGGGCTGATTTTGACGGCATGCGAATCCATTCTGTTCGCTTGCCCGGTCTTGTGGCACACCAGCAAGTATTGTTTGGAGGAGATGGTCAATTGTTAACCATCCGTCATGACTCATTAAATCGGAACTCCTTTATGTCTGGCGTTGCATTCTGTGTAGAAGAAGTTATGAAAATGGATCAACTTGTTTATGGTTTAGAAAACATCATCTAAAGAACGGATGGAAAATTTATGAAAATCGCACTAATTGCACATGATCGTAAAAAAGATAATTTAGTACAGTTTGCTATCGCTTACCGAAATATTTTAAATGAGCATACGCTCTATGCTACGGGTACAACAGGACAACGTGTGATAGAAGCAACAGGATTAGAAGTTACTCGTTTTCGCTCAGGCCCACTTGGAGGGGACCAACAAATTGGCGCAATGATCGCTAATAACGATATGGACATGGTCATTTTCTTCCGTGATCCATTAACAGCACAACCACATGAGCCAGATGTTTCTGCACTTATCCGTCTTTGTGATGTTTACCAAGTGCCATTGGCAACAAATATGGGAACTGCAGAAATATTACTAAAGGGCCTACAAGAGGGCTTTGTGGATTGGAGACTGATTCAAGAACGACGAAACTAAAAGACGTGATTTAAGAAAGGATGATCATCGAATGAGAAAGCTAAAAATCGGCATTACCTGTTATCCAACAGTTGGAGGCTCTGGTGTGATTGCAACAGAATTAGGAAAAATGCTTGCAGAGAGAGGACATGAAATTCATTTCATCACCTCAAGCGTACCATTTCGATTGAATAAAATTTATCCGACCGTCTTTTTCCATGAAGTAGAAGTGAACAATTATTCAGTATTTCAATATTCGCCATATGATATTGCATTAGCGAGTAAAATGGCGGACGTGATTAAAGATGAAGGGTTAGACGTGCTACATGTGCATTACGCCATCCCACATGCCGTATGTGCTGTGCTAGCCCGAGAAATGAGTGGGCAAAATATTGGCATTGTGACAACGCTGCACGGTACGGATATATCCGTGCTTGGTCAGGATTCAACACTTTCACAAGCCATCAAATACGGCATTAATAAATCTGATATTGTCACTGCCGTATCGGAGTCATTGAAAGAACAAACCTACGAATTAATTGATACAGAAAAACCAATTGAAACAATCTATAACTTCGTGGATGAGCGTGAATATCGTCCTTTAGATCCTGGTAACTTAAAGGAGCAGTTTGGCATTCAAGAAGATGAAAAAGTAATTATTCATGTTTCAAACTTCCGTAAAATTAAAAACCTCCCTCATATTGTCGAAGCGTTTATGAAGATTCGGGCCAATATGAAGGCGAAGCTATTGTTAGTAGGAGATGGACCTGAAAAGCATCGTGTAATGGATCAAGTAAAGGGTAGTCCTTATGCGAAGGACGTTCTATTTTTAGGCAAGCAAGAAAATTTAGCTGAATTGTATGCGATTAGTGACTTGAAGCTTTTACTATCGCAGCAGGAATCTTTTGGACTTGTATTGTTAGAAGCAATGGCTTGTGGTGTGCCATGTATCGGTTCAACCGTTGGTGGAATACCAGAAGTCATTGAACATGGTGTAGATGGATATTTAGTGGAATTAGGCGATACGGATGCTGTAGCGGACTATGCTGTTCAATTATTGAACGATGAAGATAAATTACAACGTTTCCGTGAAGCAGCGATGCGAGCTGTAAGTGAAAAATTCCACTCATCGAAAATTGTCGAGCAGTATGAACAGCTGTATGAAAAGGTAGCGGAAAAAAATCATGCAAAACAATAAAGAATGGCAGGCAGCCTTCTTAGTAATTGAACAATTAGAGCAGGCTGGCTTTGAGGCAGTTGTCGTTGGTGGTGCAGTAAGAGATGCGATATTAAATCGTCCTGCCCATGATGTAGACGTCGCGACAAATGCTTTGCCACAAGAAGTAAAAGCGGTTTTTGAGCGTACGGTTGATATTGGTATTCAACATGGTACAGTACTTGTGATTGTGCCGGCTGGACCAGTTGAAGTAACGACTTACCGCACAGATGGTGAATATAGCGATCATCGAAGACCAGAAGAGGTCCATTTTGTCCGTTCTCTTCAAGAAGATTTACAGCGCCGCGACTTTACGATGAATGCGATTGCGATGCGTCGTGATGGCTCCTATGTAGATTATTATAATGGTCGCAAAGATATTGAGGCGGGTGTTATTCGAGCAGTAGGCGAGGCAAAGGTGCGTTTTACAGAAGATGCACTGCGCATGCTAAGAGCCGTACGCTTTTCAGCACAGCTAAGCTTTACAATCGAAGCTTCAACATTACTGGCAATGCAGGAGAAGGCTTCAGATATTGCTTGGGTAGCTAAAGAGCGCATTAAGGCGGAACTTGATAAGCTATGGATAGGAAAAGATGTTTATAACGGCTTGAAGAAGCTTGAGGAAAGTGGTCTAGTGAACGCTTTGCAAGGAGATTTTCTAGCTGAACAATGGTGTGGCTTTACTGGTCAAAATCCAACTGGTGGATGGGCATTTTTTGCCCTTATACAGGGGGAACATTGGCAGGAAGTGTTGCGTAGCTATCGTTTATCGAATAAGGAAATGGCGTTTGTGAAAGCTGTTTTAAGTGCCTTCCATGCGTTACAAAATGGCTGGACGAATATGGACTATTTTACGTATTCACTTGAGGAGCTTGAAACCGCACACTATTTTGCTCAATTGAAACAACCGTTTATCATGTCTCCACAGAGCATACGGGAGTCAAAGGCAAGATTACCGATACAACAGCGTCAGGATCTAATTGTCAATGGCTTGGATTTACTGCAATGGTCTGGACGCAAAAAGGGGCCATGGTTAAAAGACGCCTTGCAACAAATTTTAACAGCTGTTGTCAACGGGGAACTTGCAAATGAGCGAAACGACATAAAAAATTGGTTTGAGCAGCAGTATTCTATGATGGATGAATAATTGATAATACAGCAAGTGACAAAAAGTGACCATTGAAAATACGTCATGATAAAGTCACTTGCTTTATCATTTAATAGCTATGTTGGTGCCAAACTTAACATTTTTATACATAAACACCATAGGAATTTTGCAAAAAAGTGGCCAAATTTGAAGTGAAGAAAAATACTAAAGGATTGGTTTGAGTATGAGTATGTCAATGAAGGATGAAATATTAAAACGATTATTAGCAGCTAACGGTGAAGCGGTTTCAGGTCAGGATCTGGCAGATTCACTAGGGGTATCACGTACAGCAATTTGGAAGCATATGCAGACGTTGCAAGAAGAAGGTTACACTTTTGAAACCGTTAAGAAAAAAGGTTATGTGTTGACTGGAGTACCGAACAGCCTAAGTCCAACACAGCTAGCATTATTTTTAAACACTGAGCGTTTAGGGCGTGAAGTTCACTATTTTGATGTGGTGGATTCCACGCAAACAATTGCACATAAGCTCGCACAAGAAGGCGCCCCGAGTGGAACAATTGTAATAGGTGAAGAACAAACGGCGGGCCGTGGTCGCATGTCTAGACCGTGGGAATCGGCAAAAGGTACAGGTATTTGGATGACCATTATTTTACGACCGGACGTTTCACCACAACAAGCATCCTCATTTACGCTTGTCGTAGCCGTTGCTGTTACAATGGCGATTAAATCATTATATCCACATGTAGAACCTGCAATCAAATGGCCGAACGATTTACTGATTCGCGGCAAAAAATGCACGGGTATTTTAACAGAAATGCAGGCGGAGGCAGATGTTGTACAAGCCTTACTCGTTGGCATTGGGATCAATGCCAACCAGCTAGAAGATGACTTCTCGCCTGACATTGCCAATATTGCTACATCGCTACGTATAGCTGCAGGAGAGGAAATCAACCGTGCTGCACTTGTCGCAACGATATTACAATATTTAGAGCAGTTTACTGAACTATTCGTTCAAGATGGCTTCGCTAGTATAAAAGAGCTCTGGGAGCAAATGTCTTGTACAATAGGACAACGTATCGAGGTGACAACTATACGAGAACGCTTTGAAGGCATTGCAAGCGGTATTACAGATGAAGGTGTCTTACAGCTTACACAAAGCGATGGTACGATACGGACGATCTATTCAGGAGACATTAAAATTTTATCATAACGAAGGGCTAGGCCATCTTGCAGATAGTGGCCCTTGTTCACAACGCAGACTGTACTGTGCGGAAAAAAGTGTTAGATTGATTATGATCAATCTAACACTTTTTCACTTTGTATTTATTTTAGAGATAATTCTATATCTCCATGTAATAGAGAAACATTGAGCTGATTGTCACCTTCATGTAGCTGTGAAGTTTTGCTGCTGTAGTCTTCATCATTGACAGTAACCTCGCCAAAGCTTGTTTTTACTTCATAACCGACATCACTTTTTTTATTGTCTAATTGTAACGAGGTATCGCCAAAGCTAGATGTAATGGCAGATTGCCCGTTGAGTGTCCCGTTGATGTCAATATCTCCATGTTCACTCTCTACAATAAACCCATTACTTAAAAATTGCGCAACTGTTAAATCACCGAATGATTGAATAATTTTTGTTTGCTCACCCGTGCTGTTTTTTAGTGAAATATCGCCGAAGTCGCTAGTAAGGCTTAGTTGCTTGTAATGGAGCCCTTTAAGAATTGTATCGCCAAAAGCGCTGTCAATTATTATCGATGTTACATTTGCATCTTTTGGCACCGTAATTTTGATGGATGGTGTTTTCGTCATACTAAAGCCAAATGATACGCCAGTTTTTCGCTTGCCTTTTGTTTTAACTGTCAATGTCCCGTCTTTCAAACTATAAGTGACGTCCGTATTTTTCAGCACGTTTGTTTCTAATGTATAACTATCTGATTGAATGATTTCAACATCTCCATAATCATTATCTATACGCAAATCCATAAATGCTTCCAGCGAATAAGTATTATGGTCGAGTCCATTTTTTCCAGGAACAGAAAAGCCGTCATCTCCTTGTATAATAGTCCATCTTCCACCAGAGGAAAAACCGATCACTGCAAGTAAAATACCTAAAGTAATGATACTAAGAGCAATAAGTTTATAACGTGAAATCATCTACAAACCCTCCTTATGTTTTTTTTTGATTTTATGGAATACGTTCACTAACATGTCTGCGCAAACAACCGCTATTTTCTTGATTAAGCGAGCTACGACAGGAAAAAGTAAGACGCCAAATCCGGTTACGACCAATCCTATACCCATGAAAAGTAATGCGGTTGGCCAGTGATCCGTTAATACAAATGCCCCTGAAATGAGTGCTACAACACCACCTAAAAAGATACTCACTACTGTTGCGACAATCGCCACTATAAAGCTAAAAATAACCGCTCCAACCGAAATAATGAGTGCTACAGCAACCGCAAGTAAAGGTAAAGATAGGGGTGCTGACAATATAGCGAGTATAATAAGCCAAATGGCGGTCATATTTTTCTTTGTAGAATCGGATGTACCCTCTAAATCCTTTATAGCGAAGTCCGCCATTATTTGAGATGCAACAACAGAGGGAGAGCCTAGTTGTTGAATGACTTGTTGCTCATTTTCGACGCCTGCTTCATCAAAATATTCTTCGTAATAGACAAGCGCCTCATTTAACTCATGCGCTGGAAGACGACGTAATTTCCCTCGTAGCTTTTTTATATAGCCTGCTCTATCCATCTAATTTCCCTCCTAAAAGTACACTGTCAACTTTTTGCTTATACATTTGCCATTCCTGTAATAGCTCGAGCAAGCGAACACGCCCTTGCTCGGTTATTTGATAATACCGTCGATTTCTACCTTGATAGGGCTGATCATAGGTTGTTAGGCAGTTTGCTTTTTGTAAACGGCGTAAAACCGGGTACAGCGTTGATTCGGATATATCCATCACAGACTGAACTTGCTGTGTTAAGGAGTAGCCGTATGCATCCTCTTTATCGACAATCGCGAGCACACAAGCATCGAGTAATGCGGAGCCAAGCTGAAATGTCATCTTTCCACCTCACATTCAATTACCTATACAAGGTTTTATATTATATGTTGTATAGTATGTGGATAGTATATGACGTATAGTATGTAATTGTCAAATTTTATTAAATATTTAATTTAAATTCCATTTGTGTAAAATAAGATATGGTTGTTGCGAGAAAAAATATATTTGAAGATACATAGGAATCTGTTATAGTAATGCTGAAGGGCAGTATCCTTAGTGAACGGCACCTTCAAAAGCGTTAAACCAATCACAACATATCTGCCTTGATCTTTTATAGACAGGGACGGAAGAAAACGATGCGTTCAAATAACTTGATTTACTGGAAATGATCGAACCGTAAGCATGATGCTTGCGGCAAGTTTTGATCTGCGTAAATAAAGTGAGTGCCTCATACACAATGAGGTGAAACAGTTCTGAACGAACACATGACCTTTCTGTCCAAATTTTGGGGATAGAAAGGTCTTTTTGTTTTCTTTCTTTAAAAAAAGGAGGACTACACATGAAGACCACATCAGATTTTTTAAAAATGAAAGCAGCTGGAGAAAAAATCGTTATGCTAACTGCTTACGATTACCCTTCAGCAACGTTTGCTGAGGAAGCGGGCGTCGATATGATTCTCGTTGGAGATTCGTTAGGAATGGTTGTACTAGGCTATTCCTCTACAATGCCAGTGACCGTAGCAGATATGGTACATCACGCTAAAGCTGTACGTCGCGGTGCAAAAAATACGTTTGTTATCGTCGATATGCCATTTGGCTCCTATCAAGGGGATATAAATGACACGTTAAAAACAGCGGTTTCGATGATGCAGGAAACGGGTGCTGATGCGCTTAAACTAGAGGGGGCAGGGGAAGTACTACCGGTTATTCGTAAATTAACAGCTGCTGGTATCCCTGTTGTCGCGCACTTAGGCTTGCAACCACAATTAGCAGGCGTACTTGGAGGCTATAAGGTACAAGGGAAGACGGCCGAACAGGCTAAACAACTGATTGACGATGCCAAACAGTGTGAAGCTGCAGGGGCTTGTGCAGTTGTATTAGAATGCATTCCGCATCAGCTAACGGAGCTAGTATCGGCTGCTTTAATTATTCCTACAGTTGGCATTGGGGCTGGCATTGAGGCAGATGGACAAGTATTAGTTTTCCATGACATGCTGAGCTACGGTTCACATCATGTACCAAAATTTGTGGAACGTTTTGCCGATATGGGCAGTGAGGCAAGCAGTGGTATTGCTAATTTTGTTAATGCCGTGAAAGTGGGAACATTCCCAACGCTAATCCACTCCTTTACGATGAAAGATGAAGCGCTGGACCAGTTATACGGAGGCGTTAAATAAATGAAAGTCATCACAACAATCAAAGCACTAACGGCAGAAATACAAGCAGCAAAGCTAGCACAAAAAACAATTGGCTTAGTGCCAACGATGGGCTATTTGCATGAAGGTCATTTAACATTAGCATTACAAGCTAGAGCAGAAAATGACCTTGTCGTTATGAGTATTTTCGTTAATCCGACGCAATTTGGTCCTAACGAGGATTTTGAAAGTTATCCTCGCGATTTAGCACGCGATACGGCACTTGCCGAATCTGCAGGTGTAGATATTGTCTTCGCGCCGAGTGTCGAAGAAATCTATCCGCATGATGGTGGTATTCGCATTCGTGCAGGGGAGCAAGCTACACTGCTATGCGGAGCAAGCCGTCCAGGGCATTTTGATGGTGTTTTACAAGTAGTGTCAATTTTATTCCATTTAACACAGCCAACCCGTGCGTATTTCGGGCAAAAAGATGCTCAGCAAGCGGCACTAATCGCTACGATGGTACGCGATTATCATTTCCCTTTAGAACTGCGTGTCGTGCCGATTGTGCGTGAGGAAGATGGTTTAGCGAAATCTTCGCGCAATGTATACTTGAGCGAGGCGGATCGTAGGGAAGCACCAGCAATATTTGAGGCATTACAACTTGCTCGCGATAGTTTTTTAGCGAATGGTGATGCTACTGCTGCTCTGGCAAAAGCACAGGCGCACATCACTGCACGCACACATGGCAAAATTGACTATATTGAATTATTGGCTTACCCAGACCTACTGCCAGTAACAGCTAAAACGGAGCAAGTTCTTTTGGCAGCTGCTGTCTACATCGGTCCAACACGTTTAATCGATAATTGTATCTTTAATGTGAAAGAAGGAAAATAATATGTTACGAATGATGATGAATAGCAAAATCCACCGTGCCACTGTCACAGAAGCGGATTTAAATTATGTAGGATCTATCACAATCGATGAAGATATTTTAGATGCAGTTGGTATGCTACCAAATGAAAAAGTGCATATCGTCAATAATAATAATGGTGCACGCTTTGAAACATATATTATTGCAGGTGAGCGTGGGTCAGGCGTTATTTGCGTCAATGGCGCAGCAGCGCGTCTTGTACAACGAGGAGATATCGTCATCATTATTTCTTATGTCTATGTAGATAATGCGGAGGCAAAAGAGCATAAACCGACTGTTGCGATAATGGGAGAAGGCAATACAATAAAAGAAATGATTGCCTACGAACCCGAAGCAACCGTCTATTAAAAGGTGCCTGTCACTCACACAATTCTAAAACAATTCTGAAATTTGCTAATGAAATATATTTAAGTGAAAATCCACGAAGCTTTTTAGGGAACTTATATTGTGCCCACAGATAGCGACGTGGATTTTTGTATGCGTGCCTGTATGAGTGCCAGTCACTCACACAATTCTCACACAATTTGGGATTGAAATGGCGCAAGGATGACCAGATCGATGAATGTATGATAAAATTCATCTATCTAATGTGAACTGTGAGTTGAGATGTATGATGGAAAGTCAAAAGTATGCAATTGTTGATTTGGAGACGACAGGTCATTCTCCAGCAAATGGTGACCGGATGATTCAAATTGCCATTGTAATAATGAAGGATTGGAAAATTGAGCGCACCTTTACAAAGTTTATACATCCGGGTAAATCGATACCGTCCTTTATTCAAGATTTAACGCATATAACGGATGAGGATGTTAAAGATGCCTTGCCTTTCGAAGCACATGCGGACTACATATATGAATTAATTGCCGATTGTGTTTTTGTCGCGCATAATACTGATTTTGACTTATCCTTTTTACAAGCAGAGTTTAAACGAGCAGGATTACCAAAATGGCAAGGTAAGAAAATGGATACGGTCGAGCTTGCAAAAATATTATTTCCAATGTCCCTTAGCTTTAAGCTAGGTGATTTAGCAGCGGACTTAAATATTGAACTGGAAAATGCCCATAGAGCGGACGATGATGCACTCGCTACAGCTGAGCTGTTTAAACGTAGTTGGCAAGAGCTCCTTCGTCTTCCGCAGCTGACGCTTGAGCAAATGCATAAACGCTCATTCCGATTAAAATCTAATTTATCGCAGCTTTTCTTTGAAGCATTACAATTAAAACGTCATCAAAGTAAAGCAGATGAAAATATTACTTACTATCGCAATTTTGCCATTTGTGATGGTCGTCCAAAACAGGTTGTGAAACCAGAGTTAGCACCTTATCCGGAAACTGCAAAAGGCAAGGAAGCAATGATGGCAAAGGCTATGCCAAACTTTGAACAACGACCAGCTCAATTTGCCATGATGGATACGATTTGGCAAGCTTTAAATGACAAAGAAGAATGTGTCATTGAAGCTTCAACAGGTATAGGAAAAACGGTCGGCTACCTATTACCGGTTATTTTATATGCGAGGGCACACAATAAAAAAATCGCGATTAGTACGTACACAGCACATCTACAAGAGCAGCTTGTAGAAGAGGAACTACCGAAAATCGAAAAAATTCTGGAGACAAAAGTAAATATTGCTGTTCTAAAGGGTATGCATCATTATATTGACCTTGCACGTTTCGAGCAATGCATGGCCTATGCGGATGAATCATATGATGATACTTTTACCATTTTACAATTGCTTGTATGGCTAACAAAAACCTACACAGGTGTGTTAAGCGAACTCAATGTTTCCGGTGGAGGACAACTTTTTTTAGATAAAATCCGCAAAATGCCCGATGAAAAGCCGACAAAAGGCTTTGATTTCTACGAGCAAGCGTTAAAAAATAGTGCAACTGCAGATTGTATTGTCACGAATCACGCAATGGTCATTAGTGATTTAGTTCGTCAGACGCCCATTTTTACGCAAATCGATGGTTGGATCATTGATGAAGCACACCAAATGATTCAAGCAGCTATGCAGCAGGATGAAACAGTGTTTTCCTATACACAATGGAAATACATCTTTGGTCAACTTGGTACGATGGAGGAAACAGCGCTCTTCCAGCAATTTAGTCAGGCTGCTAAGAAGAAACAACGTATTCCAATGCATAGCTTGCAGCAACTCGACAAACAATTTATACGGCTACAGCGAGTGTTCGATGAAACGATCCAGCGTGTCGTACAAAAAGTGCAACAACAGATTAAAGGTAAACAGACAAGTAGCAAGTGTACGCTATTTTTAGAGGATGTAGCTCTGGCAAAAGAGCCGCTTTTGCAAGTCAGCAAACTATTACAGCAATGGCTGGATCTCGCAATGGAAGCGGCCAAAGCTTTCGAAAATAATATTGAGCAGTTAGATAAAAATGAAGTATTTATTTTATCGGAATGGCATTATTGGATTCGTGAAATGAAGTTGAAAATTGCGGAATGGGAGGAAATTTTCCTATTACCACAAGAAGAAAATTCAGTGTGGTTTGAATTTGATTTACGCAGTGTTCCAGGCAGTCTTCATGTCTACAAAAAGCCGGTAAGTGTCACGCCAATTATTGAAAAAGTCATTGCACCACTCCGTAAACAGGCAAGTATCGTGTGGACTTCAGGAACATTATCCGTCCCGGGCAATGAGCGCTTTATTACACGGCAGCTCGGTATTTCAGACAAGGTGCAGGTTATGCAGTTACAGGCACCTTCGTCGTACTATGCAGGAGCCAAGGCATACATCGTGACAGATATGCCGGATATACAACAAGTGACGCAAGCGGAATATATTGAAGCAGTCGCACATGCTATTACACGTACGGTACGCATGACGGAAGGGCGCTGTTTTGTGCTCTTTACCGCGCAAGATATGCTACGAAAAACAGTGGAGCTAATTCAAGATAGTGAGCTACTGGATGACTATATGCTTTTTGCACAAGGAGTTACAGGCGGTAGTCGTATGCGTATTCTGAAATCATTCCAAAAATTTAACCAAGCCGTGCTATTCGGTACAAACAGTTTCTGGGAAGGTGTCGATGTTCCAGGGGACGCACTTTCTTCTGTCATTGTTGTTCGACTACCATTCTCTTCACCAGAGGAGCCCGTATTTAAAGCGCGCGCCAAACATCTTACAATGCAAGGGCGTAACTCATTTACGGAGCTATCTTTACCGGAAGCCATTATGCGCTTTAAGCAAGGTTTTGGCCGATTAATCCGTTCATCGCAAGATAAGGGCGCATTTATCGTACTAGATCGCCGAATTAGTACAAAGTCATATGGGAAAGAGTTTATTCATGCCTTACCACCAATCGATGTGAAAAAATTACAATTGCCGGAATTACTAAAGGAATTAAGTAATTGGCAAAAATAAAGACAATCCCTTCTAGCCATATGCTAGAAGGGGTTTTTTAGGTTGTTATTTAAATTCCATTGCGTGGCAAGGATAGTTATTCATATTTTGTTCTACATAGGCAACACAGTTTCGTCCTTGATTTTTTGCTTGATACAATGCTTGATCACATCTTGTTAGCAACGACGTGACATTATCACCTTGATGATAAGCCGTCACACCAAAGCTACTCGTTTTTCGTTGAACGATAGGGAACGTATAATTTTCTAGTCGATGGCGTAGCGTTTCAGCTAGTTGGATGGCTTCTTGTAAAGTCGTTTCAGGACAAATGACTAAAAATTCCTCACCACCCCATCTGCCGACAGTATCTTGGGCCCTAATTGAATGTTTGAATAAACTCGCCGCATTGACTAAGACAAGATCGCCAACCTGATGACCAAACTCATCATTTACTGCTTTAAAATAATCAATATCGAGTAAGATAATGGAAAGAGGTGCTGCATGGTGTCGTGCTTGTGTAACAGCTTCCTCCAATACATAATCTAAACGCACACGATTCGGTATTTGCGTTAATTTATCGGTATTCGCAATATGTTCAAGCTCCTGTTTTGCTTTCTCCAACTCTTGCGTTCGTTCTTGCACTTTATGTTCCAGCGTTTCCGTTAACATTTGCTGCATTTCTTGATGTTCTTTTTTAATGAGATTAATTTTATCGCCAAGTGCTAATGATAAAAAAATCGCCTCAAAAGTAGCACCAATGGCAGGCACGTCCTCAAAAATGCGTGGATGGAATGGCAGGATACTTAAAAAGGCCAATGCTTGGACAATCACAGAACCTAGTAGAACCGTCCAGCCAACTAAATAAAAACGAGCCATTTTTTGTCCCTTTAACCAAACAAGGAGTCCACATAACCATAAAAATGACAGCAGGGCTACTGCAAAAATGGTTGTGAAATTATTGACAATGGCAACGTTTGGGATGATGAATACGGATGCCAGTGATAAAATAGCCATCCATAATAAGCCTCTCGTAATGCGATGAAATATTGGTAAATATTTTTTCAGCTCAAGAAACTCAGTAGAAAAAAGAATCATAAAAATAAGTAATAAATTACCACCAATAACGAGCGAGCGCAGAAAGAACCATTCAGGTAAAAAATGACCTGCGATTTCGATATCTAAAGAGTTCATCGTTGCTTGATAGAAAATAAAACTACACATATATAAGACATAATAAAAATAGGCTTTTTCTTTTAAAGAAAAAAATAAAAATAAATTATAAATTAATAAAGCTAACATAAAGCCGTAAAAAATACCGGTAAAAAATTTATAGGATATTGTTTTTTGTATAAAGCTATCTGTAGTAGATAAATAGGAAATTAAACTGATTGGAAGCACGCCATCTAATTTTACATAAATTTCTTTAATAGAGGGATCTGTAATTGTAAACAAATTAGAACGATAGCGAATATTTTGCTCTTTCACATGAGAAATCCCACTTTTTTGCAAAGTATATGAACCATCATCTTTTACTAAAAACATTTCAATAGCATCTAGTTTATCTACGGATTCAAACCAATAAGATGCTTGTTTATCTTGGATGATGTCATCAGCATGCAGTCTTAGCCAAATCGTATCTTTCGTATGCCAGAAAAACAAATAATTTTCTGTACTTTTTTCAAAAGATTGGTCATATTTACCTGATAAAATATCTTCAATCGTAATGGATTTTGAAGAATCGTGAAAAATCTCATAGTATTTTCCTAATACAATCGGTTGTGAAAGTTCGGTAGCATGACTAGTCAAAGGGAAAAGCAATTGCATACCGAATAATACAATCATGGCACTGAAGATGATAATGTTTTTGACAATGTTATCTTTCATAGTTTTCTTTCGCCTGCTCTCCATATATAACCTTCAAAACATTAAAATAGTTTGTATTGAATGAACTTAAAAATGAATAAATAGGGAATTTGTTCCTTAAGAAGAGTATTACTTAAGTAATATACCATATTCTTTCCATTGTTATTTGAATTTACCAAAAGTTAAAATAGACTTTATAAAATCGGATGATGGACAACTATGTAAGACCATAACAGCAAGAATGAGGACGAAATAATGCTACTAACCTTGATAAGATGATAGCAATCAAGGATTGGGGGATTTACCGATGTCAAAAATAAATGAATTCAATGCATTACATACTACACAAAATATATTGTTATTAGGGAATGCGTGGGATATATTATCTGCATTAACGCTTGAAAAAGTTGGTTTTAAGGCAATTGGCACAACTAGCTGGGGCATTGCGAATTCCCTAGGGTACGCAGATGGCGAATGGATAGATTTTGATCGACATTTGGCGATTATAAAATCAATTGCGGACAATGTGAACATCCCAGTTTCAGCAGATATTGAGGCTGGCTATGGAAACGACACGAAGACCATTTTAGAAAATGTGTTAAAAACAGCAGATATAGGCGTGGCAGGTATTAATATTGAAGATTCACTGAAACAACAAAATGGACTAAGAAATATGAATGAACATTGTGCCTTATTAGCCCAAATGAGAACGCTGTTAGACAATAATGGTTATAAAGACTTCTTTATCAATGCAAGAACGGATACATATTTTCAAATGGAGCAACCATTTCACGAAACGATGACGAGAGCAAAAGCGTATGTAGATAGCGGTGCGAGCGGAATTTTTATACCGGGGTTAACAGATTATGAGGAAATAAGAGCTATTACATCTGCCGTAGAGGCGCCCATTAATTTAATGTCTTTACCAGGTTTAACAAATTGTCAGACGCTGCAACAATTAGGCGTTAAACGATTTAGTTTTGGCAATGCATTGTCGGATAAAATGATTTCTTATGTAACAAAAGATGCGACACGTATAATGGAGTCGAACGATACAGCATTTCTATATGAATAGTTACCACTAAAGGAGGCTTTTATGGACAATACAATCAATCTTTCTTTTGATGAAATGTGGGATAAAATCATCGCTTGTGATCGAACATATGATGGGCTATTTTTTACCGCTGTGAAAACAACTAAAATTTATTGCCGTCCTTCATGCAGGTCAAGAAAGCCGAAAAAAATAAATGTAGCATTTTATGATGATATGCAAGAGGTCGAACGAGCAGGCTTTCGCGCTTGTAAAAGGTGTCAACCAGAAGTGGAGCATTCTCCGCACGCGCAATTAATCAAAACGGTGACAGCGTTTTTAATGAAGGAGTATAAGCAACGGTTAACATTGGACTTGATTGCAAGTCACGTTGGGATAAGCCCATACCATCTTGAACGACTTTTTAAACAAGAAACTGCGGAAACGCCAAGAACTTATTTAGATAAAATAAGAATCGACAAAGCGGCACATCTACTAAAAACGACAAATTGTACGATTTTGGAAATTTGCTTTGAAACGGGATTTCACAGCCCTTCTAATTTTTACAAAATATTTCGTCGCTTGAAAGCATGTTCGCCTACTGAATATCGAAATCTTCAATGGAAGGAGCAGTGAAAAAGACAATGTCTAATGAAAAATACTATCTTGAGCTACCGACACCATTGTTATTTAATTTTCAGGAATGTTTACTATTTTTAGCTAGATCTAATCATGAGGTGCTACACACGATTAAAGATCACATTTTATATAAATTGCTGAAAATAGATCATGAATTAGTATTGTGTCAAATTAGCTATCAGGCACAGCTACTGCGAGTCGGTTTTCCAATGAACTCGCCATCCGCAGCTGCTGTTGAGCAAGTGCAAAGTTATATGGAAGATTGGTTTGATTTACGACGTGACTTGCAACCGTTTTATCATATGGCTCAAAAAGATGCAATTTTGCAACATTCTGTTCAAAAATATAATGGTTTACGCATCATAGGTATTCCCGATTTATTTGAAGCACTCGTCTGGGCAATTATCGGACAACAAATTAACTTAACTTTCGCCTACACGTTAAAAAAACGATTTGTTGAACAGTTTGGAGAAAATGTGAGCTATGATGGGGATAGTTATTGGGTATTCCCAAGCTGTGAACGAATCGCTTCTTTAACAATCGAGGATTTAAGGGCATTGCAATTTACTTTGCGAAAATCAGAATACATTATTGCCATTGCCCAAGAGATGGCAAGTGGCGCTTTAACGAAAGAACAGTTGATTCAAATAGAAGATAAAGCGCATATTAAAAAAAAGCTAATGTCGATACGAGGTGTGGGTGAATGGACAGCCGACTATGTTTTAATGAAATGCTTTCATGATCCAACTTCGTTTCCAATTGCTGATGTAGGACTGCATAATGCTTTGAAAATGCAACTAGCTTTAGATCGAAAACCGACAATCGATGAAATAAAAAAATGGGAAGTGCCTTGGCGAGGCTGGCAAGCATACGCCACGTTTTATTTATGGAGGTCATTATATGACGAAACTATATAATATGGATTATAACTCTCCGATTGGTGTTATCGAAATTAAAGGTAGCGAATCTGCTATATATTCTATTATGTTTGCTGAACGACAACAGCTACTAAACGTTGCAAACGAATGTACACCCCAAGTTTTATTGGATTGTGTGGAGCAACTAGATGAATATTTTCAAGCGCAACGTTATAGCTTTACTTTTCCATATCACATGGAAGGAACACCGTTTCAAAAACAAGTTTGGCAAGCATTAACCGATATCGCTTATGCTGAACAAGGGACGTATAAAGCAATCGCCATATCCATTGGTAATGAAAAGGCGATTCGAGCCGTTGGCAATGCGAATGGTAAAAATAAGCTTAGTATCGTCATTCCTTGTCATCGTATTATCGGCTCTGATGGAACATTAACTGGCTATGCTGGTGGTTTATGGCGCAAGGAGTGGCTGCTGCAACATGAGAAATCAGGTCAAAAGCGCTCTGCGGGACAGTAGAAGAAATCGCTGATAAAAGTCCATGAATCGCTGGTGAGCCTTCAGAAAGCATCGATGTAGCGTTATAGCAGAAGTGTTAGATTGACTGCAGTCAATCTAACACTTCTTTTTTGTCCCAGTCATTTTGAAAAAACAGTGCATTTTTTCTTGTACAGGTTTTGAAAGTTGAGCAAAGCAGCCTTTGTATAAAAAAACGGTTATTGCAAAAAATAAGACCGTCATCATGAGTGTTGTAAAAAATTCACATGACACATTCACTAAATGGCGCGTTCCATTTTGGCTTCCATGCCAAGACAATTTAAAAGTGGTGAAGGATTCCTTTGCCATGCAACTACAAAAGGAAGGAGGTGCTACAAATGAGTGTAATATATAGGATTGCCTTAGTTCTCGTAATTATTGGTGCAATTAACTGGGGATTAATAGGATTTTTCAGATTTGATTTAGTTGCCTATTTATTTGGTGGCCAAACTGCCGTATTGTCCAGATGGGTGTATGCACTTGTCGGAATAGCTGGACTCATATCCATCCCAATCCTTACAAAACGTTTGGATGAGGAAGAAGAGTTCGATCCACATACTCGCATCAATAGCAACCCGAGTTACGGAATGGAAGCTGGGGAAGAAGCAGATTTCTCAGACGTTTCAAAAACGAAGAAAAACAATACGAATAACAATACGAATAATAATCAAAATAAAAAGAAATAATTTTTTAAAGCTGTCAGGTTTCCCTGACAGCTTTATTATTTTTTACTTGGCATACAAAATAAGTTAGCATTGCGAACAATTTCAGTTATATAATTCATCACAATTTCAACTGCTTCTTGGGCATCATAATTTTTTCGGTTATTAATAATATTTGTAAACATCCCTTGCCAAACGAGAATTGTTAGTTCATTAATCGAATGGACATTTTCCTCCGTTAAGTATCCTTCTTTAAAAGCTATTTCCAACATAGAGCGTCCTCGTTTTGTTAAATTACGTTCAAATAAAATGGATGCTAAATCTTCTGGAATATTAATTAAATCATTTGGATACGTTTCATAATAATCTTGTAATAACTTTTCCGGTGTGTCCCCTAAATCCATAATAAATACAGCATGGAAAATTTGCGGTTTTTGAAAGGAATGTTGGCAAAAACATTCCCAAGCTAATAAATATTTTTCGATTGGATCGTTTCCCTTTTCGATATAAGTAGCGACTTCATCGGTATAACTTTTCATAAATTTCATAGAGGCAAAAAAGATTAGATGAGAAATTTCCGAAAAATAGTTATATATTGTTGCGCTATTATAGCCTGCTTTATCGGCAATTTTTCTGATCGTGACATTTTTCAGTCCTTCTTCTTCAATTATTTCCGCAGTAGCGTCGACAAAGTATTTCCACATCCGACTTAATTGTATGGCTTTCTTTTTCACAGTATTCTCTCCTATTAGATAAAGCATTTGACAGTCATTAGATAAAGAAAATAGCTATATTTGCCCATTTCCCTTAATGTAATCTTGATTATAGCATAACTGGAGTTATTTCAAAGACAAAAGGTGAGGTATGTAGTTTTAATTTTCAGATTTGTCATTCTAATTATTAAATGTTATACTACTCACAATTATTTTGTAATCATGATTATAAAATAATTGTGAGTTTTTTATAACTTTGATTTCTGTGTTTTGATACTTAATTTCAAGGAGGATATTGAACATGAGTAAAAAAATAATTAAGAATTTCCCGTATAAATATCAAGCAATAGAAAATACGTGGATTGTATTAAAAGATGGCACAAAACTTTCCAGTCGCATATGGCTTCCAGAAGTAGAGCAAGGCCAGCAAGTGCCTGCAATTTTAGAATATATTCCTTATCGTAAAACAGATGGTACTCGAACAAGAGACGAACCGATGCATGGTTACTTTGCTGGACATGGCTATGCCGTCGTTCGAGTGGATATGAGAGGTTCAGGGGAATCGGACGGTCTTTTAAAAGATGAATATTTACAACAAGAACAAGATGATGCACTTGAAGTTATTGATTGGATTGCACAGCAAGATTGGTGTGACGGAAATATTGGGATGATGGGTAAGTCATGGGGAGGATTTAATTCCCTTCAAGTTGCTGCAAGAAGACCAAGTGCACTAAAAGCCATTATTACAGTGGGTTTTACAGATGATCGTTATAACAACGATATTCACTATAAAGGTGGCTGCCTGCTGAATGATAATTTCTGGTGGGGTGCCATTATGTTAGCGTATCAGCTTCGACCACTTGATCCACATATTGTTGGGGAAAGTTGGCGTGAAAAATGGTTGGAACGATTAGAAAACATGCCATTATGGATGGAACAATGGTTGGAACATCAAACAAGAGATGCTTATTGGCAACATGGCTCTGTTTGTGAAAATTATGAGGATATTAATGTGCCGGTTCTGGCAATTGATGGCTGGGAAGATGCATACTCGAACACAGTTTTAAGCCTAATGAATGGACTCTCTGTTCCTCGAAAAGGAATTATTGGACCATGGGCGCATGTTTATCCACACGACGGTATTCCAGGACCTGCAATGGGCTTTTTACAGGAAGCGGTAAAATGGTGGGATTATTGGTTAAAAGGAATGGATACGAACGTGATGGACGGGCCAATGGTCAATGTTTGGGTGGAAGAAAGTATGGAACCAGCTGTTTGTAAGCCGGTTAGTAAAGGTCATTGGGTTGGGCTTGAACAATGGCCAACATCCGAAGTACAAATGAAGGATTACCAATTAACTTACAGTAAACTAACAGAAGAAGTGGCTGACAAAGAAGAACGAGTATTGTTGAAAACGCCATTGAATCATGGTCTTTTATCTGGTGAATGGATGGGTGCCGGGGTACTTGGAGAAAGCCCTGCAGATCAACGTTTAGATGACGGCATGGCAATGGTATTTGAGAGTGCCGTTTTAGAAAAATCTATAGAAATTGTTGGATATCCAAGATTTGAAATAGAACTAGAAAGTGATAAACCGCAGGCTATGCTTTTTGCTCAACTATCCGATGTTGCACCTGATGGGGCTGTTACGCGAGTGTCATACGGGGTGATGAATTTAACACATTTAAACGGACATGATCGTGTAGATTTATTAACGCCTGGTGAAAAAGTAAAAGCATTTGTCGACTTAGATTGTTGCGGACACCATTTTAAAAAGGGACAACGTATCCGTTTATCACTTGCTACAACATTTTGGCCGATGTTTTGGCCAATGCCTGAAGAGGCAACCTTAACATTACATTTAGAAACAGCTACGTTTTCTTTGCCAATTTTTACTGGCAATAAAGTAACGGGGCCAAATATGAGCCCTGAAAGTGCGCCATTAACGCCAATGACTATACTTCAAGAAGGAAGAGTCGATCGATCAATTGCCTACGATATTGTCAATGATATGTGGACATGTATAACGGACGGTGTTGGTGGTGTGTTTGGGGAAGGCGTTTATCGCTTTGATGAAATTGATGTGACTGTCGAACACAACTTAAAAAGAGAACTAACTTTAAGCAATAGTGATCCACTCTCTGCTAACTATAAGATTTATCAAAAAATGAAAATAGGTCGAGAAGGTTGGTGGATTGACGCAGATATTACAATTTCACAAAGTGCTGATTTAGACAATTTCTATCTTGTCGGAGAGATGGACATAAAAGAAAATAATCATCCAGCCTTCCATAAAAAATGGGATCAGAAAATTAAACGCGTTGGATTATAAATAACGTGTAAGGGGAAAACAGATGGAAACTAAATTAAAGAAAAATACCGCAACATTAGTCATTCTCGCTGTTTCAGGAGCGCTTATATACGCATTGCCTTACTTTAGAAACTATTATTATGATGTTTTTCTAGAAGTTTTTAAATTAACAAATACACAAATGGGGACACTAGGTAGTGCATACGGTATTTGTTGTTTAATTTCTTATATATTTGGCGGCTATTGTGCTGATCGATGGAAAACAAAATATCTATTAGCTATTTCCTTATTTGCTACGGGTATACTAGGTTTCACTTTATTACTATATCCGCCGTATCCAGTGTTATTACTGATTCATGCAGCTTGGGGCATTACATCCATTATGACGTTTTGGGGTGCATTAGTAAAAGCTGTGCGCTCACTCGGGTCCGAAAATGAACAAGGAAAAGCATTTGGATTTTTTGAGGGTGGACGTGGGATAACGAACATTGTCCAATCAGTTGTTATTTTAGGGATATTTGCTTTTTTTGCAAAACGTATGAGCGATAAAATGGCGTTATCTGCCGTGATTATGGTTTACTCGGTTATTTGTCTACTATTAGGCTTCATCATTATGTTGATTTATAAGGAAGCTAATCAAGAAAATGAAAGCGTACAAGCTACAGACGGCAGTAAGAAATTTGATTGGGCAGTCCTTTGGAAAATTCTTAAGATGCCAACTACATGGTTAGCAACCATTCTTATTTTTACATCTTATGCGATGATTATTAGTTATTACTATATTACGCCTTATGCAACGGCTGCATTTGGTGCTTCTACGTTAATTGCAGCTGCTTTAGGGTATTTTTCTCAATATTGCCGCCCTATTGGAAGCTTTGGTGCAGGAATCATTGGCGATCGTATCGGTGTTTCTAATATGGTGTTAATTGGTTATATCGTACTTATTGTTGGCTTAGTTGGACTCATTGTGTTACCTGCTAAAGCCTCTCTCATATTAATGTTATTAGTTTTCATTGCCGTGATATACACTTCCATGTATGCACTGCAAGCCATGCATTTTGCTATTTTAGTAGAAGGAGATTATCCTGTTGAAACAACAGGTACGGTTTCCATGCCTTTAATGATTATTGGCTATAGTGGAGAAATTTTTATGCCAATAGTGGCAGGTGCTTGTTTGGACATTTGGAGTGGAACGACAGGGTATAAAGTATTCTTTACAATACTGCTAGCATTAGCGGTTATCGGTTTAGTAACGGTCGTTATTTGGCAGAGAGTAACAAAAGAGAAACGACATGAAATTGCTATACAAAGGAAATATTCGAAATTACAGGAAAATTGAGTACTATAGTTTAAGAGTAAAAGTGTTAGATTGATTGCCATCAATCTAACACTTTTTCGCTACACCATTAATGCCCACCTTCATTTACATAGCAGAAATGTATTGTACTAACTCCTACACTCATTGTCATGTAGCTAAAACTAAGCTATATACATTTAATTTGAATATTCAGGTATTTATACTTGCTTCATTATCGATGTATCATCACATCTTCTATTAAAAAAGCTAAATAGAGATTTGTTTTTGTAAATGGATTCGTTAAATCCATATCTAATAGCATTTCTATTTTTTTTATTTTATAAAGAACTGTATTGCGATGAATAAAAAGTCGCTCGCTAATTTTACTCGTACTGCCATTTTCCTCAAGATATATACGTAAAAATGTTCCGTAATCCGTATTGTGCAACGCATCATAGCGGTGTATTTGACCTAAAATATCTTGACTAAACGATTGCATAAGTGACTGATTTTGTACGGCCATAATAATTTGATAAGCACCGATATCTTTATATTTATATAAGAATCGATTGTTATGAAGCTGTGCCAATTGGATAACAGTTAATGATTCCTCATAGCTTTTCCGTATATTTTCGAGTTCTTTTTGATAGTTGCCTTTGCCGATAATTATATCGAGGGTGCCATTTTTTTGTTTGATTTTTTCATAGATTTCTTCAACTACTTTAGAGAAGGGGATATTCGGTGTATTAATTTGCGCTCGGTCAATTAAAAATATGAGGTGATTTTTATGTTTTAGTTTTAAAAAGCGTTTATAGCGATGTTGAAATGCAAATTGGACCATCACCTCGTAGCGGTCAATGTTTGTCTGTGTGCCTATTGTTGTACAAGTAATGATGGCAAGCTCTCTACCTTGCGGGAATCCGAGCTGCGCCAGTTGCTCTTTCGTTGTATCTAACTGTTTTTTATAGTGAAAAAGTAAATGACTAAGGACCTTTTCCTCTAAAGAGTGCTCTTGATGATTGTTGGAAATAAATTGAAAAGTTGTTTTTAATAAATCTGCTACTCGACAATGCCAAGGCATTTGAAACACAGGGAAATCATGCTCATTGGCAAACGCGATAATCGACTCAGGAATTGAAGAAATATAAGGGCCAATATTAATAATAAAGCCTGCAACTTTTTTTGCGAAAGCTAACTTTACGAGTTGCTCTAAAGCATCTTCCTGCTGTGCTATATTAATACCTGTCGTGACGACAAGTTCATTTGGTCGGCAAAACATGATTAAATCTATGCTCTCAATTACGTTAATACCGGTAACTCTGCGATAAGACCCACTATGTCCAGCGACTAATGTCAGCATAGGGAATTGAACTCCCTCCACAATTTTGCGAATCGTTCCCATCGTTTCCCCCCTTAATATGAACATAACTTACCATATATCATGTGCAGATGCACATATTTTTTTAGTTTTCTATCCATATCTCGTAAATTTTATCTAATTTACAATATTAATTAACTACTGTGAAAGAGAGGACTTGCATATGTATAAATGTAATAGTAGACGATTGAAAGATTCAATTGATCAATTTAGTCAGTTTGGGGCTACTATAAACGGTGGCGTAACGCGTTTGTCTCTTTCGGATGAGGATATTTTAGCTAGAAATTATTTTTGTCAGTGTTGTAAAGACCTAGGCATGGAAATCAAAGTAGATGATATGGCCAATATCTATGCGACGCTACCAGGAAAAAAGGATGTTCCTCCAATTGTTATGGGCTCACATTTAGATTCCGTTGAAAAAGGTGGCAAGTTTGATGGTGTTTTAGGCATTTTAACAGCTTTAGAAGCAATTAAAACATTAAAGGACAATGATGTTGAGCTAGATGTGCCATTAATGATCGTTAATTTTACAAATGAAGAAGGTGCTCGTTTTGATCCAGCGATGATGAGCTCCGGCGTCATTGCTTCGAAATTTGAAAAAGAAAAAATGCTACAGTCGGTCGATAAAAATGGCATTTCTTTTCAAGAGGCGCTGCAAGCTAGTGGTTATGAGGGTGACCAACAACATCGTTTAAAAGAGGCGCTTGCTTATATTGAACTTCATATCGAACAAGGACCCGTACTAGAAGCGAAACAATTAGAAATTGGCGTTGTACAAGGCGTACTCGGAATGGTGTGCTATGAAATGACTATTACTGGTCAATCCAATCATGCTGGTACAACACCAATGTCGATGCGCCAAGACCCGATGATTGTGGCAGCAAAAACTATGTTGTCTTTACATGAACAACTTGGAAAAATTGATGAACAACTAGTATTCACATTTGGACGCATGAATGTTTTTCCTAATATTCATACCGTTATTCCAAACAAAGTGACGTTTACAATGGATTCCCGCCATCAAAAGCCTGAAGTTATGCAAAAGGTTGAGGAAATATTGAAGAACTTGCCTGCAGAGGAAATGGGATGCCGCATACAGCCAGCTAAACTATGGGGGAGAGAGACAGTATTATTTGATCAACAAATTTGTGATGAAGTCGAACAGTCTTGCCAACGCTTTGGCTATAGCGCTCATCGCATGTTTAGTGGGGCAGGGCATGATGCGCAATATATCGCTAGTATCATTCCTTCGGCTATGATTTTTGTTCCGAGTATCAATGGTAAAAGTCATTGTGAAGAGGAAGAAACAGCGTTTGAAGATTGCGCGAAAGGAGCAGATGTGCTGCTCGAAACAGTATTAACGTTGCAAACGAAATTCAGTATGGGTGAATCTTACACAATCAATTGAAAATGATCGTTCTACCCGTGCAAATAGATTGGTAATGATGATTTTGCAAATGATCGGACTACTAGAATAGCTTCAACACAATTTTTCTTGAACTGACACGAAAGGTGAGGGATAGCATGAAAAAAATTATTCATGGTGGACAGATAGCAACTGCATCAGATGTGTACGAGGCAGATATTCTTATAGAGAACGGCAAGATTGTGCAAATTGGCAAAAATATATCCGTTGAAGGGGCTGAAATAATTGACGCTACTGGCAAATATGTATTCCCAGGCGGCATTGATCCCCATACACATTTAGATATGCCCTTTAATAATACAGTGACAGATGATGACTGGAAATCGGGGACGATTGCGGCGGCATTTGGTGGGACGACAACGATTTTAGACTTCTGTTTAACAGCTGGTGAAAAGAAGCTGGCTACAGCGGTTGAAAAGTGGCACGAAAAGGCAAAGGGGAAGTCGGCCATTGATTATGGATTCCATTTAATGATTGGTGATTTAACGCCAGAGACAGAGGCAGAGTTACCTGTGTTACTAGAGCAAGAAGGGATTACATCTGTAAAGGTCTTTATGGCCTATGCTAAAGAATTCCAAGCGACAGATCGCACGCTCTTTAAAGCATTTAAAATAGCTAAGGATGTTGGCGCTACTGTGATGGTGCATTGTGAAAATGGTTCTGTGATCGATGAGCTTGTTGAAGAGGCGAGAAATGCGGGACATAAAGAGCCGATTTATCATGCGCTTACGCGTCCAGCAGAGTTAGAGGGCGAGGCGACAAAACGTGCAATTGAATTAGCGCATATCGCCGGTGCGACACTCTATGTTGTTCATGTTACGTGTAAAGAGGCAGTCGATGAAATTATCGCAGCGCGTGAAAAAGGCTATGACGTCTATGGTGAAACATGTCCACCTTATTTAACGTTAGACCAGTCTGCCCTAGCCCAACCCGGCTTTGAAGGCGCGAAATATGTATGGTCACCACCACTGCGTCCGAAATATCATCAAGAACATTTATGGAATGCATTAAAAGCAAAGCAATTACAAACAATTGGTTCCGATCAATGCTCATTTAGTTTTAATGGCAAAAAGCAATTAGGGTTAAATGATTTTTCTAAAATTCCGAACGGTGGACCGTTTATTGAAGACCGCTTTAGCATTTTATATTCAGAAGGTGTTGCTAAAGGCAAAATATCAATCAATGAATTTGTTGATATGATTTCAACGAGCGCGGCAAAAATATTCGGTTTATTCCCACAAAAAGGAACAATTGCCATTGGTTCTGACGCTGATATTGTTATTTTCGATCCAAATGTAAAACGCGAAATTTCAGCTAAAACGCACCATATGAATGTGGACTACAATCCATATGAAGGATGGGAAGTTACGGGCGAACCAACTTCGGTACTTGTCCGTGGGGAATACGTTATTAAGGACAAAGAATTTGTCGGGGTATTAGGCAGTGGACGTTATATCAAACGTGCGTTGAAAACAACTGCTGTAGAAACAATAAAAATATAACTTGCTTTACGTAGAAGTGCTCAACTTTTCTACGTTAGCTGTAAGTAGCTGTCATTATCACAGCTTATTATCAAGCATACTAGTATTAATCTGGATGCCATGATGACGAGAAGTAATTGAATTATAGGTAATGCATGGCCGATTGTTTTGACTGGAGAGCAAAACAATCGGCTATTAAACAATGGCAAGTACATCAAGAACACATGAGGGGGATGTGGAAATGGTTCCAATTCAAGAACATGCATTGACCAAGCAACTGCAACGAAATTTTGTTGAATTAACAAGCAAAATGACAAACAATCAAGCAATTGAAGAAGCAAATCGTTGCCTTTATTGTTATGACGCACCTTGTATTAAAGCTTGTCCAACAAGCATTCAAATCCCGAATTTTATAAAAAAAATTGCATCCGGTAATATGAAGGGCTCAGCTACTACTATATTAGAAGCAAACCCAATTGGTGCAAGTTGTGCAAGAGTTTGTCCAACAGAAGAGCTCTGTGAAGGGGCCTGTGTGTTAAACGCCTCTACAAAGCCAATTAAAATCGGAGAACTACAGCGTTATGCTACAGACTGGGCGATGGAGACAGGTGCACAGCTATTTACAAAAGGTGAAAGCAATGGTTTAAAAGTAGCCATTATTGGAGCTGGACCAGCTGGGCTTTCAGCGGCGCGAGAGCTTAGTCGTTTGGGCTATAGTGTCACAATCTATGAGGCTGAAGCAAAGGCAGGTGGTTTAGGAAGTTACGGTATCGTATCATTCCGTTTGCCGAATGAAGTAGCTGATTGGGAAGTGGAACAAGTTGAAAAACTAGGTGTCAATATTCAAACAAATACGACGGTCGGTATCGATATTTCAGCTGAAGAAATTTTACAACAATATGACAGTGTAATTTTAGCCGTCGGTATGGGGGCAGTGCCAAACCTTGGTATTGAAGGCGAAAACCTGATGGGCGTGCACGATGCCATTGAATTTGTAAAGCAAACAAAAATGGGAGCGCTTCCAACTAATCTAGTAGGGAAACGCGTGGCTGTTATTGGTGCGGGAAATACAGCCATTGATGGTGCTACTTGTGCTGTACGTCTAGGAGCAGACAATGTAAAAATTCTTTATCGAAGAACGCAAAAGGAAATGACGGCCTATCAATTTGAATTTGAATTTGCGAAGCAAGATGGGGTTGAATTTAAGTGGTTAACAGCACCGAAAAAAATTATCGGCAATGAAGCAGGGGAAGTTGTAGGCATTGAATGTGTGAAAATGAAGCTTGGTGAAGCAGGCGCAGATGGTCGTCAAAGACCAGAAGAAATTGCAGGATCCAACTTTATTTTACCTGTTGATGCGGTAATTAAAGCAATTGGTCAAACACGATTTGTGTCATTAATTGAAGCGTTTGGCATACAGCACACAAATGGCGTTGTCGATATTGATGAAACGACGATGCAAACATCTAATAAAAAGGTGTTTGCATGTGGCGATGTTGTTTTTGGAAACGGACAAGGCGAGGCAATGGTTGTCACAGCTGTTCAACAAGGTAAAGATGCAGCTTATAAGATCCATGAACGTTTAAGAAAACCAAGTGAGATTGCATAAGGGGGGAAGTGACATGGCAGATTTACGAATTGATTTAGCGGGGATAAAATCACCAAATCCATTTTGGCTTGCATCGGCACCACCTACTAACTCAGGCTATCAAGTGCAGCGTGCATTTGAAGCAGGATGGGGTGGCGCAGTGTGGAAAACATTGGGGGAACCGATTTTAAATGTTTCTTCACGTTTTGCAGCGGTTAGTTATAACGGACAACGCGTAGCAGGTTTTAATAACATTGAGTTAATTACCGATCGACCATTAGAAGTAAACTTAAAAGAGATTTATGAAACGAAAAAGAGGTTCCCTGATCATGCCATTATTGCTTCCCTTATGGTAGAACCTAAGCAAGAAAAGTGGCATGAAATTGTCAAACGAGTAGAAGATGTGGGGGTAGATGGACTTGAGCTTAACTTTGGTTGTCCACATGGCATGGCAGAACGAGGAATGGGCTCCGCCTCTGGTCAAGTACCTGAATTGGTGGAAAAGCAAACGTATTGGGTAAAAGAAGCTGCTCGTACACCGGTTATTGTGAAGCTAACGCCTAATATTACAGATATAACTGTAACGGCTGAAGCGGCAACAAGGGGTGGCGCAGATGCTATTAGTATGATTAATACGATTAACAGCTTAGCGGGTGTCGATTTAGATACTTGGAATACAGTACCTCATGTTGCGGGGAAAGGTGCACATGGTGGTTATTGTGGTCCAGCTGTTAAACCGATTGCCCTTAATATGGTAGCAGAATGTGCTCGTAGTCAGCTTATTAATGTTCCGATATCGGGTATTGGTGGTATTTCGAATTGGCAGGATGCTGCTGAATTTATTTTAATGGGTGCAACAGGTGTGCAAGTATGTACTGCAGCGATGCATCATGGGTTTAGCATTGTCGAAGATATGATTGATGGATTAAATAATTATTTAGACGACAAAGGAATTGCATCCGTTATGGATTTAGTCGGTCGTTCGGTGTCCCGTTATTCAGATTGGGGCAATTTAGATTTAAATTATAAAATCGTAGCAGAAATTAATAATGATGTTTGTATTAATTGTAATAAGTGCCATATTGCATGCGAAGATACGTCCCATCAATGTATCGATTTATATACGGAAAATGGAGTACCAAAGTTAAAAGTGCGAGAAGAAGATTGCGTCGGTTGTAATTTGTGTTCCATTGTATGTCCTGTAGATGGTGCGATTACAATGGTGGAAAGAAAATCTGCTATTGCGCCAATGACTTGGAATGAACGCCAATTGTTAATGAGTAGTCTATCTAAATAAAACATTCGACTGTTAGTTAGTAACTGTTATTCCACCTTGCTTTAGTGTTATTTTTCTAAAGAGAGGAAAGCTTCATGTAGTTGTCACGGAAAATTTCATTCAGCATGTACTTTGCTTGAATGAAATCATGCAATTGGTACAGTCACGAATAATGACAAGCATTTATTATTTGGATGTCTGTGCCAAATGCATAATCTATTGAAAAGGAGAGAAATGTATGGAACATGACGGGAATTATTTGAAATCCCCTGATTTACTTCCAGTGACACATCAACAAAGAAATATTGGAACATTCGGTTTTGCAGTTATTTGGATAGGGATGGCGATTGTTTTAGCGGCATTTGCAATCGGCGGTTCTGCTATTATGAGTTTGCCGTTGCCAATGGTTATTTTAGCTACGTTAATTGGTTCGTGTTTAATCGGTGTATTTATGACGTTAATTGGTGATATAGGCATTGAACATGGATTGTCCTTTCCTGTTTATATGCGCGCTCCTTTCGGTACGTTTGGAACACATATTCCATCTTTAGTTCGAGGTGTGACAGCAGCCTGTTGGTTTGGTATCAACACATATTTCGGAGCTATGGCCATTAACGGAATTTTAAATTTATTATTCGACTTTAATAATTGGTTTTTATGTTTTCTTGTCTTTGCTGCCCTTCAGTTATTTAATACTTCATTAGGCATTAAATCAATTGAGCGGTTTGCAGATTTAGCAGCACCGATTATCATATTGATCTCTTGTTGGATGTATATAACTTTAGCAGATGCTGCCACTACTCAAGGAAAAGATATTTGGACTTGGGTCGAGACGCCAACTACAGGTGTAGCGGCATTTACAGCTTTTATGATTGTCATTATGGCAAATATGGGCTTCTGGGCTACATTAGCTGCCGATATGCCGTCCCTTTCTCGCTTTTTTAAAGCACCAAAAAATGAGCGCAATTGGTTTAAACGCAATAAAACTCAGTTAGTTGGTTCGTTAATCGTCATGCCAATTACGAATACGTTTATCGTTACGATCGGAGCGGTTTGTTATATGGCTGTGGCGTCCGCTGATCCTATAAACGCATTACAGCAAAGCGCTAGTGGCATTATTTTAGGGATTCTTTTATTAATGATCGTTTTAGCACAATGGTCAACGAATACTTCTGCTAATGTCATACCCGCAGCTACTATATTCTCCAATATAGGCGGCCCAAAAGTACCTTTCTGGGTAGGTGTTGTGATTGCAGGAGTTATTGGGATTCTTGCACAGCCATGGAGCTTATTTGATGTTTTAGTGAATGCACTGTTAATTATAGGCGGTATTTTAACAGCAATCGTCGGTATTTTATTTGCCGATTATTATTTGATTCGTAAACGACGTGTACATGTAAAAGATTTGTATGAGCTAAATGGCCAATTCAAATATATGAAAGGTTTTAATTTAGCTGGGTTAATTGCTTGGATTATCGGTGGGGCAGTGGCGAATGTTTTTTCTGCGTATTCGTCGCTAGTTGGCTTTATTGTAGGCGCGCTCGTGTACTATGTGTTAGCCAAGTATTGGTGGTTCAAAAAGTATCCACAAGCTGAACTAGACGATCCAAGCGATGCAAAATATTTAGGAATTACTGCTGGTCACAACTTGGATGAACTATTTAGGGAAGAATTTGGGCAACAGTCAGCAGTTGGTTCAGAGGATGTGGAAACTGGAGAGCAAGCGGATCCAGTACTCGAAATAAAAGGTGCTGAGTAGCCAGTAAAAGAGGGGTGAAGGTATGTCAGATTATTTACAAAGTACGGAGGAAATCAAAAAGGTTGATAACTTTTTAGACAATGGCTTTAAAATTCAATACGTGTATGAAAATTTAAGTGGTATGTTTGTAGAGTTTGCACGGCAAGAGGAAGTTGTGCATTTGCAAATCCTTACAGCGGATGCTCGCAAATATTTTGCGGCCAAACTTCACGAGCAAACACTATTGCAATGAATTAACTGAATTTTAAGAATTGTTTGGGTGCCTGGCACTCTAAGGGTACGTTGTAAGCCGCAACTAACACTCGCTGTCGCGTAGTTGGTTGCGGCTTACTTTTTTGTGTGTTCCCTCAGGAATGTAAGTGGATTTATTTATTTTAACTAAAAAATTCAGAATTGTTTGGGTGCCTGGTACTTATTTCAAGCACTTATTTCATTGTACTATGCTTGATTCCGTATAAAAAGTACACGATTAAGCCCAATAGAAACCAAAGGCCACATGCAATCCATGTATGAACGGATAGCTGGGTAATTAAAAATAAACACATTAAGAATGATAAAATCGGTATGACTGGGAAGAATGGTACTTTAAAACCGCCTGATGGGATATTTTTATTTTTTCGTAAAAAAATCACGCCAATCGAGACGATTGTGAAAGCTACTAGCGTTCCCATATTGACAAGCTCTGTAAGCTTGGACAACGGCAGGAAGCCTGCACAGAAAGCAACAAGAACAGCGTATATCCATGTGTTCTTCACTGGCGTTTTATATTTGGGACTTAGCTCAGCCATACTCTTTGGTAGGAGACCATCACGACCCAATGCATACAGTAAACGTGTTCCACCATAGGACATAACAAGAATAACTGTCATCATACCTATTACAGCACCAAGTGAAATGATACCTGCAGTCCAATCTTGATGAACGAGTTGCATAACATAACTTACAGGATCGCTCACGTTTAACGCTGAATAAGGAACCATCCCTGTTAGGACAAGCGAAACAACGATGTAAAGTACCGTACATATTAAAATCGACCCTATAATGCCAATAGGCATATTACGTTGAGGATTTTTTACTTCTTCAGCTGCAGAAGAAACAGCATCAAACCCAAGATAGGCGAAAAATACAAGTGCTGCGCCACCCAATACACCATTCATGCCAAATGGTAGAAACGGCTGCCAGTTTGTTGGTTCTACATAAAATACACCAACGCCAATAAATAGCAAAATTACTGCAACTTTTAAGATTACCATGATGGAATTCAATCTAGTTGATTCTTTTATGCCGATCATTAAGAAAAAGGCAGTAACGAATATTATGACGATTGCAGGTAAATTGATATACGTACCTTCGGAGGGATTAAATGAACCTGAAATGGCTGTAGGAATGGAAATATGAAATCCAGCAAGTAGAGAGCTTAAATAAGATGACCATCCGGTTGCAACGGCTGCAACAGCTAAGCCATATTCTAATAGCAATGCCCAGCCGACTAACCAAGCAACGATTTCACCAAAGACAATATAGCCATAGGTGTAAGCACTACCTGTAACAGGTACACTTGAAGAAAATTCAGAATAGCACATGCCTGCTAATGCGCAGACGATTGCTGCAATAATAAAAGAGAAGACAATACCAGGCCCAGCATGTGTAGCTGCAACTGTTCCAGGTAAGATGAAAATTCCTGTACCTACAATAGCACCAACGCCAAGCAATATAAGATCAAAAGCCCCTAGTGACTGTTTGAGCTGAACGGTTCCTTCATTCTTTAATAAATCCGTAATATTTTTTTTTCTAAATAATAAATTTCTCACATGTAAGCCTCTTTTTCATAGAAATATGTAAAAATAGTATACTTTTTTTACTTTCAGGTCAATTATTTTTGCTAAATCACCATAAAATAGTTTGAATAGTTAGAAAAAACAAAAAACATATAAGGAATATTGCGTTCAATTATGTTAGAAAAATTATTTAGAATATTCTGAAATAGTGAATTAAAATGCTTGGATGGCATTTATTTTGTGAACTTTAATTATTCTGATGCAAGATATTAGATAGATGAAAAAAGTTCATTAAGTGGTAGAAAGAGCAATTGTCTAGTATGTAAATTGTTGAGTTTCCTTGCTGTGTAAGGATTTCAAGTGTATACAAATTGAATGAGGTAAGTTCACCACATGCCTGCTTTATATCCAACTAGAAGTTCGTAAATAGTTGTTTTTCCTAAAAATACATTTGTATTTTGGGGAAGAATTTATTATTATTTATATAGTAATTTATTGAAGCGATATTAAGGTAGAAAGAGGCGTATACAAGTGGCGAACAAAGAATTAAAGAGAGGGTTAGAGGCGCGTCATATTCAGATGATTGCTCTTGGTGGAACAATAGGTGTAGGTCTATTTATGGGTTCCGCTAGTGCGATTCAATGGACTGGCCCGTCCGTGCTCCTTGCATATGCTATATCAGGCATTTTCATATTTTTTATTATGCGAGCAATGGGTGAGATGCTCTATGTAGAGCCAAGTACAGGTTCATTTGCAACATTTGGTTATAAATATATCCACCCATTAGCAGGTTATTTAACAGCATGGAGTAACTGGTTCCAGTGGGTGATCGTCGGAATGTCCGAAATTATAGCGGTCGGCACGTACATGCAGTATTGGTATCCTGATTTACCTGCATGGATTCCGGGATTGATTGCTATGGTGATACTAGCTGTAGCTAACTTTATTTCAGTAAAATCATTTGGGGAATTTGAGTTTTGGTTTGCGATGATTAAAATCGTCACAATTGTACTAATGATTGTGGCGGGTATTGGCCTTATTTTCTTTGGCTTTGGTAATGACGGCATGCCAATTGGTTTATCCAATTTGTGGTCACATGGCGGCTTCTTCACAGGTGGATGGACAGGGTTCTTCTTTGCACTTTCTTTAGTTGTTGCCGCATACCAAGGGGTTGAACTAATCGGGATTACAGCTGGTGAGGCAAAAAATCCTCAAAAAACGATTACGAATGCGATACAAAGTATTATTTGGCGTATTTTGATTTTCTATATCGGTGCCATTTTTATTATTGTAACGGTTTACCCGTGGGATGAATTAGGCACGATTGGCAGTCCGTTTGTTGCGACTTTTGCAAAAGTCGGGATTACTGCGGCAGCCGGCATTATCAACTTTGTCGTCATTACTGCAGCTATGAGTGGCTGTAATAGTGGGATTTATAGTGCTGGTCGTATGCTTTATACACTGGCGATGAATGGTCAGGCCCCTAAGTTTTTTGCAAAAATTTCGAATAACGGAGTGCCGATATTAGGTACTGCGGGCGTATTAGTTGGTTTAGTCGTAGGCGTCATCTTAAGTTATATTGCACCAGAAAACCTATTTGTCTATGTTTATAGTGCAAGTGTTCTTCCTGGGATGATACCGTGGTTTATCATTTTAATTAGTCAGATTCGCTTCCGAAAAGAAAAGGGAGCGCAAATGGAAAACCATCCATTTAAAACACCGTTAGCTCCACTGACAAACTATGCAACAATAGCGTTTTTAGTGATGGTGCTTATCGGAATGTGGTTTAATGACGATACACGCGTTTCATTAATTGTAGGAATTATTTTCCTTTTACTTGTAACATTAAGCTACTATGTGTTTGGTATAGGAAAAAGTAGACCTGCTAAAAAAGGTACAAAATAAACATCCATAAAGAGTGTAGTCAAACTCCAATTTATTCGAGTTTGTCCACACTCTTTTTTTATTTTTATTAGAGATGCTATTAGTTTTCAAAGCGACAGTTTAGGAGGAAACGGAAGCAACGCCTGCAAAAACGAGCAACTGATAACGAAAATGTATCTATGTAAACAAAAGTATGTTCAAAATACACCTATTCAGATTACTACCTTTTCGTCCAATTTTAGAGATATTGACTACATATTTATTCAGAAAAAGGACAAACTACATAAAAAATATGGCGCGTGAATGCTATAAAGTACAATCTGGCGTTTTCAATAAGTATTTATAAGGGGGGAGTAATGACATGGAAGAAAAAGAACAGCAAGTGATAGACAACATAAAGCAGCAAACGCAAGATATTGATGATGTAGTTTTTAAAAAAATGGCTACAGATGCAGGTGTTGTTACGATCATTTATTTCTCCTCACTTATTGAGAAAATGACATTACAAACGATGGTTTTCATTCCGTTAACAAATCATATTAATCAAATTTTTCAAGTATCTGAGACAGTTGACCTTGAAGATATGGATGTCATCTTACAAAAATTAAATGCTGGTCAATCGTTACTATTTTTCCACAAACCTGCTTTATTACAAGTCATTGATACGTATAGTGCCCCAACACGATCCATAACAAATACGGAAACAGAGTCAACTGTTATTGGACCGCAGGATGCATTTACAGAATCATTAGAAACGAATATTTCATTATTAAAAAGACGTATTCAAAACCCAGTGTTGAAAAATGAAATACGTACTGTTGGCACTGAAACGAATATTAAAATTTCTATAATGTACATGGAGAATATTGTTAACACAGAGAACCTCGATACTTTAAGAAATCGACTTGATAACTTACAATATCCTTTTTTTTCTGATATATCGGAGCTAAAACAATTAATTGAGGATAATCCGTTATCTCCATTCCCACAGTATTATATGAGTGTTCGTCCAGATAGTGTAAGCCAGTATCTTATTGATGGAAGAATTGTGGTTTTTATGGATAATAGTCAGGCAGCTATTATTTGCCCAACATCATTTTTCGAAATGTTTGTTTCTGTAGAAGATTATTATAATCGATGGACAACGGCATCGTTGTTACGGATGCTACGATTTTTTGGTTTTTTTCTAACCATTATGATTACACCGATGTATATATCTGCTTTGACATTTCATCCTGAGGTTTTACCATATGAGCTATTGTTAAATCTGCAGGAATCAAGAAGTAAAGTACCGTTTCCGCCCCTAATAGAAGTATTGTTTATTGAATTAATTATCGAAGTATTGCGTGAAGCCGGATCACGAATGCCAGCAAAAGTCGGTCAAACGATTGGTATCGTAGGAGGTATCGTAATTGGGACAGCAGCGGTTGAAGCAGGGTTACTTAGTAATATTTTAATTGTATTGGTTGCAACCTCAGCCCTACTTTCATTCCTTCCTCCGATTTTTTTGTTAGCGAATACAAGTAGATTTGTTCGTTATATTTTTATTTTATCTGCAGGTCTTTTTGGGTTATATGGCCTTATGCTTGCGTTCGCCTGGTTATTTACGCATTTATTACGATTAAATTCTTTAGGTACACCATATATGACGCCTTTTGTTCCACGGAATGCTAGCGATTTACTTGATAGTATTATTCGCTTTCCAACTAAATATATAAAAGCAAAGAAGGGTATTTCAAGAGCGCAAAAAAAATAATTGTTTTTACAGAATTTGAGGTGGTTAAAGTTGAGTACAACTACGAGTAAGCCCAAGTTTTTAAATGCATATCATGTCGTTTTTTTAGCACAAAGTGTAATGATTGGTACTGGCATTCTCTCACTACCTCAACAATTAAGTTCTTTAGGATATAGCCAAGCAATAATGCCAATACTTTTTGGTGTTATTGCAAGTATTACACTTTATCCAATGATTTGGATTAATTCAAAATATCCAAACAAAAACTTATTTCAAATAAATGACATTTTACTCGGGAAGTTATTTGGTAAATTAGTAAATATATTAATTATTCTTCAATTCGTTACTTTTAGTGCGGGGATTATTAGTGATTATATGCATTTAATTCAAAGTACTGCCTTGCAAGAGCAAACTATTACGGGACCTGTTTTTTTGTTTTTAATATTGCTTGTATACATTGTTAGTGGTGGTATTAAGTCGATTGCACGGTTTTGTATGCTGACCTTTTTTCTGACGATTGGCATGATGTATTTTACACATTGGGCATTTGAAAAAGGTAGTATGAGCCATTTTTTCCCTTTATTCAATTTCTTCAGTGTGCACGACTTTTATGAGGCGTTAAAAAAGGGCTATTTATCGATTTTAGGTTATGAATTAATTATGTTTTATTATCCGTACATTGTCGATCAAAAAAAAGCATACCGTCATTCGCTGATTGGCATTTGGATTAGTATTCTTATTTGTTTTATTACAACAGCGATTAGTGTCATGTATTATTCCGAATGGCAGCTAGAAAATGTAGAGTTTTCAGTATTAAACTTATTTAAAGCAGGCGAGTTTTCCTTTATAGAAAGGATTGATATTTTCGGCATTACATTATGGGTGTTTTTAATTTTTTCTACGGTAGCTGTTTATTTATGGTGTGCGAAAAAAGGTGTAGATTTATTATTTGCGAAAAAAAGTAAGGCATATTTATATGTTTTAGCCGTTATTATTTTCTTTATTGTGAAAATGCCTTCTTCTAGAGATTTTCAAGAAAAACTATTTACTGCTACCTATTACGTTGGCTATATGTTAATTTTGTGGCCCGTATTTTTAATCATTGTTTATGTACTTCGAAAAAAGAAGCAGGTGCAATTATGAGCAGAAAACTTCTTTACCTCATTTGTTTACAACTATTACTATTAACTGCTTGTTCGGATAAAGAAAAAAAAGTACCACTTGAAGATGTAGGCATGGTTGGGATTATCGCTTTTGATTATAAGGATAAGGACAATATGAAGCTCACTGTTGCTATTCCGCAATATTCACCTGAAGCCCAACGTAGCACACAAACTTTTACTGTTGATACGGAACTTGTATCCAATGGCGTTGTTGAAATTGAAAAGCTTTCAGACAAAAAAATTGTTTTCAATCAATTACGTGTTGTGTTGTTTAATGAAGAGTTTGCACGTCAAGGTAATGTGCGAAAAGTGATTCAGCATTTATACCGTAATGCTGAAGTTGGCAATAAAGTCCTGATTGCGATTGTGAAGGAAAAAGGGGAGGAAATGCTTAAATTTAATTATCCAGACAAACCAAATATTAACTTTTATTTAAATGATTTGTTGCAACCGAGCATTAATACGGCATTTAATCCGAATACAAACATCCATGATTTTATGTACACCATTACAAATCCGGTGTTCGACCCGATTATGCCGTTTATTGATAAAACGAATGATAAAATTGAAATTAAAGGGGTAGCCGTGTTTAAAGATGAACACATGTTTGAATTGATTACGCCAAATGAGGCACTTATTATTCAGGCAATACAAGGGCGAAAAAATCTTGCTCCATTAGATATTAATATGGAACAAGGACATGGCAAAGAGAAATTGTTGATTGATTTAGTACAAAATGAGGTTCATATTGAAAGCAATAAAAGTATGACTTCACCTAAACTCACAATCTCGATAACGATAAAAGGAACATTAAGTGAGTATAAGGGCGAAAGAGAGAATGATTTATTTACAACGGAAAGTATAGCGGATTTAGAAAAAGACGTAAATAAAGAACTAGAGCAAGATATTAAAAAATTTTTAACTAAGCTTAATGAATGGCAAGTAGATCCAAGCGGATTAAGTGAATATTTCCGCATGTATTATCATGGCAAATGGACAACTGAAAAGAAGAGGGAAATCCTTAGCAAAGTAGCAATCGATGTACATGTGAAAACATCAATCATTAGTACAGGGACTTTAAAATAAGCCTATCATGCATATTAAAGTGCAGTTAGCCAATACAAATGTAAACTTAAAATGATTGAGTAAAGCAAGAGAATAACTGCTAAACTAATCGTATATAGTTGTTGAAAATGGCGTCCGCTCAATCTATAAATTAAATAGGAAAGAGTCGAAATGGACAAGGATAGTGATATTTTCACTGATAAAAATAATGCAGGGCTTGAAACCCACAACAAGTTCATTAGTGGATTTAATTCATCAATTTTATTATGCAGTAATCCAAAATGTGTCACTACTCCATCAAAAATATTTAATAACGATATGAGAAAGCTAAGTAAAATAATCCAAGGTAATGGCATGATAAATTCTCCTATACAAATGAATGAACATGTTTTATAGGATAGCCAATTTTAGCGCAGTTTAAGATTATATTTAACGAAAACATATTGAAGAAAGGCAATTTATCATTATTGAAAGATGTGATAAATTGCCTTTTTACATGTTAAAGACAGTTTATTTGCGCATAATAAAGCTCAAATGTCTGCCGCTTTTTTTATCTTGACGGTAGGAGAAACCTTCATCACTAAGGAACGTACACGTTTGATCAATGGTAATGTGATGTGACGGAATGCCAGCGAGCTCACATTGTTTCTTAACCGTTTGTTGATTATCAATGTGATATTTATTTGTTTGTGCATTGAAATACATAAAATCATCGGCATAGCCTAGTCGATGAAATTTTTCATAAACATCGGCATCTACCTCAAATTTCTGCTGGCTCAGTGCCATACCGATATGCACATGGAAATCTTGTGGACTGCAGTGCTCTGTATTGATTAAATGTTGGAAAAGTTGCAATGTTATTTCCTTAACAGTTCCTTGCCAGCCGGAATGAATAACACCAATAACACCTTGCTGTTCGTTATAAAAAATAACTGGTACGCAATCTGCCGTAAAACTACAAAGCATTAAACCTTTTTCAAATGTATAGAGCGCATCCGTATTGGGGATGGCTGTCTCTTGTTGCAGTGCACCTAAGCCTTTATCGGCCAATGTCGCTCGATGGAAATTAGCACTATGTGTTTGCTCCGTACAAATAAAATTATTGATATCGCATTGTAAGGTAGCGGCTAATTTTTTTCGATTGTTGACCACATCATCTGGGCTAGTGCAGACATGTAATGCCATGTTGTTTTGTTCAAGTTGCGTCATATCTTTTAAGGTAGTACCTGCTATGAATTGCTCATTGTTGCAATAAATTTTCGTTTTCATATCATCACCCCGTTTTACTATATCGAATTGCATTGCCAATGTATAGCTTATGCAATAGGTTTCGGCTCTTACAGGCAAATGACTCACGCTATTTTCTGCTTACTTGTTTTTAACTGACATAATAGATTCCTACCTAGTCATACAGTAACAAAGTAGAGCTTTCTATTACGCAAGTTTAAAAGGAGCGTGTATGATGAATCAAAATTATTTTCTATTGATTTGCCAACTAGGTATGGGACTTTTTTGGATTTTAACATACATACTTATTATCAAACGAGGCTTTCAAGATGAGAAATATGGTATGCCGATGGTGGCTATCTGTGCCAATATTTCATGGGAATTTATTTTTACATTTATATTTCCTCAAAATGATTTACAAAGGGGTATTTCGTTTATTTGGTTTGTACTAGACCTTGTCATTATGTGGCAATATTTAATATATGGTCGCAATGAATATAAAAAGAAGATGTCGCTAAAACTGTTTTACACCTCATTTCTATTTACACTTGTAGTCAGCTTTTTCATGATTTTGGCGCTCTCCCACGAGCTACAGGATATGGAAGGGCAATACGCGGCATTTTTACAAAATTTAATGATGTCTGGACTATTTATCGGTTTATTACTTGGCAGAGGTAGTATTGCAGGACAATCTATGTCCATTGCAGTTTGTAAAATGATTGGGACATTATTTGCTGCGGTCGGTTTCTTTTTATACTTTAGAACGCCGTTGATTACGATTACCTCAATGGCAACCTTTATGTATGATGTGCTATATATTGGATTAGTTTATCGCTTATCAAGAAAATAACCATAAAAAAGATACATCGGAAACAGCGTCGATGTATCTTTTTTATGGTTAATTTTACATAGAGAAAAGATTATATGTAAGTATTTACTATTAAAAGTGCATTATGTAAATATGACAAATCATAAAAATTTATAAAAAAAAACATTTTTTTATGTAACGTAAGAAGATGAGCCACGTCTACTCTCATTGAATCACAATTAAAAGGAGTTTTTAACATGAAAAAAACAATCATGATCTTATTAACGGCGATGCTAGCTATGGTCATCTCAGCTTGCGCTGGAGATAAAGCGTCGACAATTGAAGTAAAACAGTCTGCAAAGGAAATCGCAGATCAAATGGTAGAAAGAGTGGAGCAACCGGCTTTTATGGAATTATCGGCGCAAGATTTAAGCGAACTGTACAAAATTGATTATGCAAAGCTTGCGGATTTTTCTGTACGCATGCCATTGATGAATGTTAAATCAAATGAATTTGCTATTTTTAAAGTAAATGATACTAAAGATATTCCAGATATCGAAGCGGCAGTAAAACAACGTGCAGCAGATGTTCAAAAACAATTTGAACAATATCTTCCTGATCAATATGAAAATGCTAAAAACTATAAAGTTATTACAAAAGGGAATTATGTGTTATTCGTTATTTCTGATAGAGCTGATGAGCTAATCAAAGTGTACGAAAGCTTCTTCAAAACAAAATAACAGATGGTATTTAGTAGCCTGCTCTTTCTATTCGTGTTTTTGCCAATCGTGCTAATGCTTTATTATAGTTCGCCTCGCAAAATTAGAAATTTCATTTTATTTTTTATGAGTTTAATTTTTTATGCATGGGGCGAACCCGTTTATATCGTAATTATGCTTGTGTCTACACTGACGGATTTTAGTTTTGGTTTGTTATTAGATAAGCCAAATATGTCGTCAATAAAAAGAAAGGGCATAGTTGTATGTTCTATTATTGTGAATTTACTGTTGTTATCTTATTTTAAATATGCCGACTTTCTTATTCACAATATAAATGCATTACTCGGTACGGATATTCCGTTAACGGACCTTCCTTTACCCATAGGCATTTCCTTTTATACTTTCCAATCAATGTCTTATATTATTGATGTTTATCGAGGAACAGCAAAAGCACAAAGAAATTGGTTGGATTTCGGGACGTTTGTTGCATTGTTCCCACAATTAGTGGCAGGGCCCATCGTGACGTATAATACGATTGCCGAGCAACTGCAACACCGAACGGAAAGTATGACGATGTTTGCTGAAGGTGTACGACGCTTTATTATCGGTTTAGCCAAAAAAGTGCTTTTAGCAAATAATATCGGTTTACTGTGGGACACGATTTCTAGCTCTAATTTAGAAACGATGCCGATGTTGACAGCTTGGTTAGGAATACTAGCATTTGCCTTCCAAATTTATTTTGATTTTAGTGGATATTCTGATATGGCGATAGGGCTTGGTTTAATGTTTGGTTTTCGCTTTAACGAAAATTTTAACAAGCCTTATATTGCCCAAAGTATTACGGACTTTTGGAGAAGATGGCATATTTCACTAAGCACTTGGTTTCGAGATTATGTGTACATTCCGCTTGGTGGCAATCGTCGAGGATTAGCCATACAAATGCGCAATATACTTATTGTTTGGATACTTACTGGCTTTTGGCATGGCACAAGTTGGAATTTTATTTGGTGGGGGTTGTACTTTGGTGTCATCCTAATAGTTGAAAAATGGTGGGGCTTAACAATGCTAGCTCGTTTACCTCGCTGGGTACGACATATGTATGCTATCATCCTTATTTTAATTGGATGGGTGTTGTTCGCCTTCGATCAGCCTTCTTTAATAGGCGAATATTTGGCAGCTATGTTCGGATTCAATGGGCAATCACTATGGAATAACGATACCGGGTACTATTTATATACGAACATCGTGCTGTTACTCGTGCTCGTTATCGCCTCAGTACCGATGAAATTATGGCACAAAAAAAGTGAATTATCTTACCTTCAAGTTGGCTGGTATTGTCTATTGTATTTTCTTTCCGTCGCTTATTTAGTCGACGCTACGTTTAATCCATTTTTATATTTTCGTTTTTAAGGAGGTAGCCAAATTTGAAGCAAAAAGCAGAGCGATTATTAGTCTTCAGTTTTATCGGTGCGATGTTGTTCTTCGCTCTCCTGTTTTTCATTTTGCCTCATCAGCGCTTCTCCGAATTGGAAAACAGATATTTACAAGCAGTACCACGTTTAACATGGGATAATGTGTTGTCTAAAAAATATGCCGAAGAAGCGGAGCGTTTCGTAACGGATCATTTTCCATTTCGTGATAAATGGTTGTGGGTTAAATCAACGATGGAACAAGGTCGCTTGCAACAAGAGAATAATAACATCTATAAAGGCAAAGACGGTTATTTATTCGACAAGTTTACAAAGCCGGATGAGGTGCAAGTGCAGCAAGAGATAGAAGCGGTCAAGCAATTTGCCCTCAACCATCCAAAAGTAAACATGACATTTATGCTCGCTCCGACTTCCATTGGTTTATATCCCGAGCGCTTACCGTGGTTGGCACCAGTGTATCCACAAAAGAAAGCCAATGAGTGGATTGAAGAGCAGTTGCATAATGATGTAACATTTATCAATGGTTTTGATTTTTTAGCACCACATGCATCGGAAGCAATATATTATCGTACAGACCATCATTGGACGACATATGGCGCTTATTTGGCATATGGTGCGTATGCACAGCAAATGGGTTGGAAGCCCCTTTCACAGAGTGATTTTATGATTGAAACGGTTAGTCATTCATTTCTCGGTAGCTACCATACTCGTAGTCAGTTTGCAGGCGTAGCGCCCGATCAAATGCAAGCCTATATACCGCGCAGACAAGTAAAAACAGAAATGTATATCGCAGATTCTAATCAAACTTTCACAACAATGTATGATAAAAGCTTTCTTACGAAAAAAGATCAATATTCTTATTTCTTAGGTGGCGTGCATGCGCTGATGAAGCTTACGACAAAGCTTGACCAACAGCAAATTGACCAACAGAAGTTACTAATCATAAAAGATTCTTATGCTCATACCGTCATTCCGTTTCTAACAAATCATATTCCCGAAATACATGTTATTGACCTGCGCTATTATAACGGTAATATAACGCAGTATATGGCTGACAACGGTATTGAGGATGTACTGTTTTTATTTAATACGACTACTTTCGTAGAAGATACGTCCATCTTAAAAATCAATAAGTAAAGTAGATCAAAGCATACTGGGAGCATTCCTAGTATGCTTTTTTTCTTTGGAACGTTCTCTACTGGTGATTAGCGCGTGGCGAGGGCTTTGTGGCGATTGTCGAGGTTTTCGTGGCGAAAAGCGAGGGCTTTGTGGCGGTTGCCAGTGGTTTTATGGCGATTGCTGAGGTTTTATCATTGAGAATAATTGCTTTAGGGATGAGATGTTTTCCGTTTATTGGTTGATGATGTGTGAAATGGTATTGTATCGACTGAATTTTTTATAGTAATTTATTCCTATTACAACTATGTTTCAAATATATTACTAATCAGTTGTGCAAAAAGACCGTTCTTTTAGTAATCTATTTGCCGATTATGTCGGATGTAATACAATTGTAAAAATCCTTCCAAATATTTAGTGATGAATTATGTTGAGAAACTATTTACCATGAAAATAGAGCACAACAGGAAGGAATGATTTACATGTTTAAAAAAGTAAAAAAAGTGGCGATGGCATCTGTATTATCGGTTTCATTATTAGTACCGATTAGCGCGATGGCAGCTGATTCATATACAGTAGTAGCAGGTGATTCTCTTTGGAAAATTGCCGTAAAAACACAAACAGGAGTACAGGAATTAATTGATGCGAATCCTCAATTAGCAAATCCTGATCAAATAAATATAGGTCAAAAAATTAATATTCCTACAAATGAGCAAGCATCTGTAGAACAAGAAGTAGTAAAGCTTGTCAATGCGGAACGAGCAAAAGCAGGGCTTCCAGCATTAAAAGAAGATTGGGAGCTTTCTAGAGTAGCTAAGTATAAATCTCAAGATATGCATGATAAAAATTACTTTGACCATACAAGTCCAACGTATGGCACACCATTTACGATGATGAAAAACTTTGGCATTACGTATAAATCAGCTGGAGAAAATATTGCCAAAGGTCAACAATCAGCAACTGAAGTAGTCAATGTATGGATGAATAGTGCTGGACACCGAGCAAATATTTTAAACAAAAACTATACGCATATCGGTGTAGGATTTGTGAAAGACGGGAACTACTGGTCTCAAATGTTTATCCAAAAATAATGTAATAGGAACTGCTTCTAAATGAGGGGCAGTTTTTTTACATACTATTCTACTAAATAACGGAGAATTGTATTTATAGTAGAAAAAATAAATAAGAGCAACTTCCAGCTTTGTTAGCCTACTGTTGCTCTTTTTCTTACTTTTTTGCGAGGACGATTGCCTGTGCACGGGATTTGACATCTAGTTTTTGATAAATAGTGGATAAATAAACGCGAACAGTACCTTCAGATAGATTGAGCAGCTTCGCAATTTCTCGATTGCTCCCACCGTTGACTAAAAGCTCGTACACTTCTTTTTCACGTGGTGTCAATAACTCATGACTAACTTCAACTGTTGTACAACTTTGAAGATAATTAAAATATTGCTCAGGGAAAGGTTCCCACTTTAATGCATACGACTCTAATTGATAATACTGTTCTAAAAGAGGATGTAGCTCTTTCTCATCTGTTAATGTTCGAACGTAGTGATATTTTTCTGCTAATTGTAATACTACATGTAAAACATCTAATGCGGCAGATCTGTTTCCTAAGCGCTGTTGGCAAATAGCTTCTAACACTGTCGCTTCAATAATCGTTGCAATTTGTTCGTCTTGCTGCGCCTTTGTTTTGACTTGAATGACAACAGATAATGCTTCATTTGGCTTGTCCTTTAATAACAGTAATCTTGCATAAACTAACAACCAAAAAGGTTGCTTCGTTTTCGTTGCCTGTAACAACAACTCTGCATTTTGGCTATCGCCATCTACTATAAAACAATAAGCTTGCATAATTTGAATGGAAGTTCGCCAATGTTTTTCAGTAATCTCTTCTAAAACTTGTGTTAATATAGCGCGAGCGGTATTTGTTTGTTGTTGATGGGCGTACATTTTTGCTTTCAATAAATACATAGGGATAAATAAACCAGGATCTTGATGTTGATGCCCTAAAGTAATGGCAGTTTCAAGTTCCTTCTGTGCAGCTTCAAGTAAACTTACCTCGTAATAAAATTCAGCAGCAACACCATAGCTAAATGCTGTGACATTTGCCGTTTGTAAAGATGTTTCTCGAAAAAGTTTGCCTATAGCCTCGCCATTTTCAAATAATTGAGATTTCCCTTTAGAGCCAATACTTGTACGCGAAAGTTTATATTCAAAAATATTATAAGGAATCGGAATATTGTCCCAACGTGATGGAGCAGGGCCATTAGCAAGCAGCTTGCTCATAATTTCTTCGACTAACTGTAAATTTTCACCAGAAGCAACAATTGCATATGCTTTTGCACTTTCATAAATATATGCCATCCCCGCATGCTCTTCTTGTTCCATCCAATGCTCTACATGCTGACGCATTTCAAGCTCTTCCATAAGGGAAGTAGCCATATTTGTGTCCATTGTTGTAATAGAAGTAAGAAAGCCGATAACAAGCATTTCATACGTAACGTTATAATGAGCACTTCGAATTTGATGTAACCATCGCATGAATGTTGTCGTTTGCCCTGACACATAGAGCTGCACAAGATGCACTGTTATCCATGTCTCTGCTTGTTCATATTGTTCATATTTAAGTGCTAGCTCAATGGCTGAGATATAATCTCCCTGTATATAAATAGAATGAGTGACTTCTTGGACAATTGCTTGTACTTGCTGAACTGAATATTGTTTGTGTAGTTCTAATTGTAATGCTTCAGCAAATAAATGATGATAGCGAAAAACGGGTTTTTTGGATTGAAGGCGAATAATAAATAAACCTTTTGCTTCTAAACTTTCCAACAGTTCAAGGCTATTTGTTTGCTTAGTTAACTGGTCACATATTGCAGGCTCTAGCTCATGCAGTAGAGAGGTCTGGATAAGAAATTTCTGTGTTGTCTCAGGAAGATTTTGAATAATTTCTTGCCAAAGAAATTCAGAAATAAACGGCTGTGCTATGTCATCGAAAGGCTCTACATGTTGTTCATTAGCCAAACGCGTTAACAATAATCCGGCTACCCAGCCTTCTGTTTTGTCCAAAATATTTTGTACATATTGTTGATTTAGCGAATTTGTAGTTTTTAGCGAAAAAAATTGCTTCGTTTCTTGCAACGTAAAGCGTAAGTGGTCAGCATTGAATTCTTGTAGCCATTGCTTCACACGCCATTTAGCAGTAGGGAGTGTAAGAGCTGTACGAGTCGTAATATAGATATGTGCATGTGTAGGAAGATACTCGATAAACTGTGTCATAAGTTGATCAATAACTGGATTATCGATTACATGATAATCGTCAAGCACAATATGTATTGGCTTAGCGAAAGCATTGATTTCCTCTAAAAAAGAATTGATAAAAAACTCAAGTGTTGCTAGGTCATGAGCATGTAGAAGCGGTGCAAGTACTTGATCAATATGGCATTGATAAGCTTTGGCAACGGCATGTATAGCGTAAGTCCAGAAACGAATTGGGTCATTATCAGCACCATCAAGTGAAACCCAAGCGACAACTTCCTTACTTTTTTTGAAGCAACTACTTAGAACAGTTGTTTTTCCATAGCCTGCTGGCGCACGCAGAATCGTCACTTTTTTATAAGTGTGATGCTGTAAAAGATCATTCAATTGCTTGCGCTCAATTAAATCTGGTGCGTTGTCTGGCATTGTAAATTTAGAACGTAAAAGCGTAGTGTTCACTTTTTCCCTCCTTTTTAAAATATAGGATAATAATGTAATTGATTTTACTATAACCATTACATTAAATCGAATGTAAATTGTCACTACCTCAACAAAGGTTAATAGTTCTTTGGCTTTTTAAATTTGTATAGTAGAAACTAGGAACTTTATGCAAGCAATGGCATAGCAAAGGAGGGCTTTTGACTTTTTATGGAATTAAAGTTTTAGAAGGGAAGTGTCTAATGGCAAAAGTTTTAATGTGGTTGATTTTCAATAGAGTAAATTGCTGATAAAAGGGTTTGAAAAGAATGGAAGAAAAACATACAAAATTGTTGAAAAAATAAAAAGTGTATTTTATTTTATAAATAAAAATACTGATTATTTGAAAAGTGATTTATTGAATATTTCTAAAAAAGGGAAGGAAGATGATCTATGAAAAAACATTTTACTTTTTTGCTAGAAACTCAATAATTTACCTAACTACAGTAGTATTAATCACCACAATTACATTAACTTTTGTACAAGTTAAGTCATTTGCTATATCTATATCAGAAGATCATTTTTCCAATATACGGGTTTCATGAAAAATAAAAAAGAGAAACATTTAATTTTAGTAATACTTATATTTAGTGTATTAGCATTTTCATTAATAGAAATTTTTCATCAAGTCCAAAATGGTTATTTTCCTAGAGCGACAACCATTATATTATTCTTATTTGCAACTTTTACTTTATTTATTTTACTTTTTGGTAATAACAAAAGATGAGATAAATTGATATACTTACTATATACTGAAAACTCAATATTTTAACAGAAAGCACTCCACAAAAGTGATAATTTAAAATTTTGTGGGGTGTTTTTCTTTTAGTTAAATTGTGAGTGGAAGAAACCTCTTTTCAAGTGTGTACTGACCTAACTCTTCTTATTAAAAGAACAAATATTCATATAACGACCAATAAAAATACATAAAAAGAAACACACTATCCTTACGAGTCGCATAAGATGATGCTGGAAGTAAGTTAGAGGTAGGTGTTGAAATTTGAAGAAATGCATTGCTGTCATTTGTTTAGGATGTGTAATTGCTTTAGCTGGTTGTCAGGAAAAAGTAGTGAACGAACAAAGAGAAACGGACGATGTGAAGCAGCCTGTTACGTATACGCAGGACAAGGAGCAGGAAGAAGCTGGCCCTGTTATTGTTGAAATTGTTGATCCACAAACGAATGAAGTTATTCATATGCTGTCACCACAAGAACTAGGCTATGAAACAGATCCCGAAATGTATAAAAGAAGTATTGAACAATTGGCACAACAATTAGCGCGAGGAACCGAAACAATAGCGGGTTTCGATAAGCGGATGGAGCTCGATAAATTGGATGATAACGGACGGATTATTAAAGGAAGTCCACTGGTCATTTTAAAAGAAAGTGAATTGGTTGAAAAGGTGCTTGCAGTATCTGCCACGGGTGGCAAGGTAGAAATGCCAATTTATATAACTGAAAGTGGCTATTATCTTGAAGATATACCGTATTTGGAAGAGGTGGTTGTCGCCTCGTATACAACATACTTCAACTCATCAGACGCTGGAAGAAATAAAAATATTGAACTGTCCGCACAGGCCATTAATAATGTCATTGTTGGCAGCGGAGATACTTTTTCATTCAATACGGTTGTTGGTCCTAGAGATGAAGCGAATGGCTATCAACCCGCTCCTGAAATTATTAATAAAAAACTTGTTATGGGGATTGGCGGGGGAATTTGCCAAACGTCGTCCACATTGTTTAATGCAGTCGATCAATTACCTATAAAATTTGTGGAGCGCCATCATCATTCATTAGATGTAGGCTATGTACCAAAGGGACGAGATGCAACGGTGTCTTATGGAACTTTAGATTTTAGATTTCAAAACACGAGTGATGTAGCATTTTTAATTAAGGCGACCTATGGACAAGATTTTCTTACAGTTGAAGTGAGGACATCTGAAAAATACCAAGAAATTTTAAAAAAGCTAGCCCAATAGGAAGGCTAGCAATTGTTGGGACTGTGGACAGTTAAAAATTGTCTACAGTCCTTTTAACTATTAGTAATTATTTTCTAGCTCTTCTTTTATGTACAATACCATTTATGAATAATACAACCATCAATATGATAGATAGAAGAAATGTTGTGTTGGAAATTTTCGTATCTAATAATAGGAAAGTAAAGTTATTTAATAAGATGACAGCACATATAAGAAAAGATAAATTCGCGATAAGATAATGATTCAACTCTATGCGCTCTCCTTTAGGTGAACCGATTTACCAAAAATTATACTTGCTCCAAAAGTGATATTAACAATAGCGTGATTCCGCACCATTTTTATTTCGGAATCACGCTATTTTATTTTGGCGCACAAACAATATCTATTTCAAACACGAGGGTATTCATTGCATTAAATAATATTTAAAATTTCAGCAGGAGCATATACTTTGTAATCAGGTTTCTCGGATTCGATTACTTCTAACGCATCATAACCCCAACCAACCCAAATAATTGGAATACCAACTTTTTTGCAAGCAATGATATCACGTTGCTCATCACCAACATAAAAAACGTCTGATCGATTAATATTTGCTTCTTTCAAATATTTTTTAATGACTTTATCTTTTCCAAAAATATGGCTGGAGCATAGAACTTCGGAGACACAATCGATATCATGCACTTTTAAAAACTCGATAATGTTATCACTTGCATTAGAGGAGATAATGGCGATTGTATAACCTTTGTCTGCGATGGCCTTTAAGACATCCTTGATATGATCAAATAGATGAACATCTTGTAATGACTGTTGGTATAATCGATAAAATTGGGGGAGTATTATCGGTAGCTTGTGTAGGGGAAAGTTAAATAATTTACTTCGTTCGATCAGTGATATTTTTTTAAGTGCATCAATATCCTCTAACTTCACTTCTTTAAAGTCGTATTTTCTTGCGATGGTGTTCCATACAGAGGCGAAAACAGCCGTTGAATCTGCCAGTGTACCATCAAAATCAAAAATTATATGTTTCATTGTTTCTTATCTCCTTTAAAGTTGCAATTGGATTTATCATTATTATTTAGATATATGATTTAACTAAGCATAATCATTCGTCCATCATGACATGAATACGGAAAAAAAGAAATTAAAAAGGAATAAAAGAAGATGCAAAAATGAAGTCATTTGGCGCAGCAGTTTAGAGGGAGGGGAAGAAAAAAATAAAGCAGATGGTAAAAATTGGATAATAAAATATTGTAAGAAAAAATTTAGAATAACTTTCATTCTCTCTAGTATGATTGATTTAAATAATGATACTTAATCTAATTCATCTAAAAGTTTTGTAATAAATTGGTCAATTTTTTACCCCTCCTACAATAAATGTAGATAATAACATTGGTGAAAGCTGTTTAGTATAGGTGTTTCTTCTTTAATGAACAATTGTTATATATTTTTTCGAAGAAACACCTATTTAAACTTTACTAAAAAAATATTGAATCTAGCAAATAGCTGTTAATTTCCTGAATTGCTATCAGGGATAATCGTCACGGCTATTGTGCGTGTAAGAACAGTACCATTGTTATTTTTCTTTTGATAGTACTTTAGCATTAAGTCATTTAATTCGCGTTGAAAGTTTTCAAATTCTTCTTCTTCAATGTTTAACTCTAATAGTGAGAATGTCGCGCGATCCTCTGAGTTGCTTTTATGCTCTAATGAAGAAAGATAATTCTGATATTGTGATAACAAAGATAATTGATAATAGGAAATAAAACTAATTTTCTCCTCCATTTTTGTTGTCTTCCAATCGGTTGAATCAAGGCGTGCAGCATCTTCATTTAGAGCATAGTATTTTTCCGTGACAGATCTAACCTTTTTTTCATTAATAACTTTGATTACCCCTGCATCAAGCAACATTTGAATATGCCGATAAAGTGTTGCTTGCGGAACATCTTGTATGATTTTCACCATTTCAAGAGGCGTTAGTCCACTTTCTTTGTTCCGCATCAGTGCTTGACTAATTTTAATTCTTACAGGATGCATTAAAATTTCAGCTTTGTTCACCACATTTTCTCCTTTTTTAAATTTATTGTACTTAAGCGTGCTGCATAACATATTATTTATTATGATAATGTTATCACAATAAATAATAATGAATATTATCATAAAATTAAATTAAAAAACAAGTGCAATTCCAATAATTTTGTGTTATATTATCATTATCAGTAATGATAACAATGAGAAAGGGGAGTTCTTGAATGAAACTTCACTATGGGTTAAATGAGTTAAAGGATATTGATTGGTTAGCCGTTTTACAGATTACATTGCCGTTCTTGGTTGTTGGTCTCATTCTTATTTTAATCGCGCTATTTGATTTGTATAAACATCGCAAAGAAAGAGCAAATGTAGTTTTATGGACACTAGTTATCTTATTCTTTAATACAATTGGACCTATTCTATACTTTACTATAGGCCGAAAAGGAGAAAAGGCATAATGAAATTAGAAATTAAAAATGTGACAAAAACATTTAAAGCGAAGACTGCCGTAAATAATTTCTCTATGGTAGTTGAAACTGGCCAATGTGTTGGACTTATTGGTCCAAACGGTGCGGGAAAGTCTACATTAATTAAAATTATATCGGATATTTTATATGCGGATAAAGGAGAAGTCCTTCTAGACGGGAAAAAAATTTCTAATATGAAAAGAGAGATCGGTTATCTTCCGCAATATCCAGATTTTTTCCCTTGGATGACTGCGAAAGAAACACTCTTTTTTATGGGACAATTATCAGGAATATCCAAAGAAAAACTAATAGATGAAGTACCAGCGATTTTAACAAAAGTAGGTCTAATTAATGAACAAAATGAAAAGGTGCAGGGATTTTCTGGAGGGATGAAGCAGAGATTAGGGATTGCGCAAACACTTTTACACAAGCCATCTTTTATCGTCATGGATGAACCTGTTTCAGCACTAGATCCAATAGGTAGGAGAGAAGTGTTAAATTTAATCCAAGAAATAAAACATGAAACAACTATTTTATTATCTACCCATATTTTAGGAGATGCGGAAGAAATATGTGAACGATTTGTCATCATGAAACAAGGAACGAAAATTGAAGATACGACTATAGATAAATTATTAACTAATAACCAAGATTCTGCAGTACATCTTGAAATTGCATCGCATGATTTGCAATGGGTGCAGAAAATTGAGAAGCTTCCATATGTAAAAAATGTCGAACTAATTGGAAAAAGAGTAAAAGTTACACTCGACGATATTCAGAAAAATAAAAATATGCTAATCCGAGAGGCTCTAGAAAGCAATATAGATATAGTTAAATTTGAAGTTGGAAGCAGTGATACGTTAGAAGAAATCTTCTTAAAAATGGTGGTGAGTGTATGAGTCCTTTCTATATCTTAACTAAAAAAGAATATGTACAGATGTTCCGTGATTTTAAAGTTATTTGGTTACCTCTTGTATTTATGTTTTTAGGTGCAACACAACCTGTTGTCACATATTATTTACCCTCGATTTTAGCCGCAATTGGTGGTAATGAGGGCATTACGATTGATCCTAGTATGACACAACAGGACGGGGCACAAGTAATAGCTGCAACACTTGGGTCACAATTCGATCAGTTAGGTATTATGATTATTGTAATTTCGATGATGGGTATTATTCAGTCAGATAAAGCAAATGGTATGCTTGATTTTATTTTAACAAGACCAGTAAAAGTAGGTTCATATATCGGTGGGAAACTATTTTCAAACTTTTCATTTGTCGCTATCAGTGTGTTGTTTGGATATTTTGTATCTTATGTATATGTAAATTTCTTGTTTAGTAATATTCCATTCTTTGATATGATTTTAGCAATTGTTTTTTACTTATTATGGGTTTTATTTATTATTTCTTTTACTTCTATGATTAGTACCATTTTTAATGGTCAGGGCGTTATAGCTTTAATTAGTATCGTTTGCTTGCTTATTTTTAAGATGATCAGTGGTTTGCACCCAACAATTGATTTATTAAACCCTGCAGGAATGAGTCAGCACGCAATGATAGTATTAATAACTGGTTCAATTGATTCGCATTTATACGGAAATATGTTGATTACATTAATATGGGTTTCTTTAACTGTAATTGTTTCGCATTATTGGATTTCTGAAAAGAAATATCATAAAAATTAAGAGTGAGGAGGGGGAAAGATGTTAAAAATCACTAATTTAAAAAAAGGGTATGGTAGTAAGCAAATTTTAAATGGAGTAGAATTACACATTCAAAAAGGCGAAATATTAGGGTTCGTAGGGGCAAATGGTGCAGGTAAAACAACAACTTTAAATAGTATTACTGGCATTCTCGAGCCTGATGAAGGTACTATCACAATTAATGGCATTGTCAAATCAGAGTCAACAAAATATAAAAAGCAATTCTTCTTTATCCCTGATACCATTCATGTTTTTAAAAATATTTCTGGCTTTGATTGGATTCGGTTTGTTATGAAACTATACGATAATGATCAAACAGAACGAATGAAAAGTTTTATAACGCAATTTGACATGGAAGAGGCCATGCATAAACCAATGGGGACTTATTCTTATGGTATGTTGCATAAAATGATGCTCATAGTAGGATTTACCATAAACCCGCCAATCATCATTATGGATGAGCCTTTAAATGGATTAGATCCTAAGTCGGTTCTAACTTTTAAAAAAGTCATAAAGGTATATATTGAAGAAGGAGGCACTGTATTTTTTTCTACTCACTTGCTAGATATAGCAGAAAAAATCTGTAACACGGTTGCGATTTTAAAAGATGGTAAAATCATACTCCATGATAAAATTGATAAGGTAGTTGGAGATAATTCATTAGAAGCCATTTTTATGGAGAAACAAAATGTTGAATAATAAATTTCTTTTAACAAATTTTTTTATTTCATCGTTTTATTCTAAGCCTAAGCAACCTATGCTAAAAGTCGTTTTAATCATTGCCTTCTTCTATTTATTTTTGCAACTAACGACTATAAACGTGGCAATTTTTTATCTGGGAAATACTAAAGAATTTCTTTTTTACAATTACTTTATCTCGAATTTGTTAGTGTATGTACTTGTCATATATTTTTCTATTTCGTTAGTTTTTCATTACTACGAATATGGCATTTTGGCTCATTTACCCATTGCTCCGAAACAAATTATTATCTCAAAAATTGCAAGTATTATTTTGGTACCAACAATAGTGTCTGCAATTACGCAAATTCCGACGATATTGTTGTTAGGTATAAAAACTAAATTTAATGAACTAATAAAGTTAGTCCTTATAGTACCAATATCTAACATATTAACGATACTACTTATTTTATTTATCCTCTCGTTAATAAATAGTTTAAGATATTATTTTGCCAATAAAACCACATACTTAGTAGTGAATATTACTGTAACCTTTTTATTTACAGCAATTCTTTGTTACACATTCCTACATTATGTAGGAAAAAATCTACCTTTTAATAAATTAAAATTAGATTTTACGACATTCACAACGTTAAAGCACTCTCTAAGTACGTGTATTACCCAAATTTACGAGATTATTCTTAAGGCTCCATTTTTTGGACAAATTTTATATACGTTTACATCAAGAAACGTTTCATTTCTTCTTATAATCGACTTAATTGGTATGATCTTGTTAAGTGCGCTATTATACGTTCTAATTGCAAAAATTATATCAATAAATTACTTTAAAACTGGATCGTCTGAAGTCAATCAATCGAGTAGCAAAAAATCAAAAGTCTACGATGTGAATAGTGATTGGGCAAATTTTCTTCAAAGAGAATTATGGGTTATGAATACCGAAGCATACTTCAAAATGCAACTAGTACTTGGGATTGTACTAAGTCCAATTTTAACCTTGATTTTATTATTTAGTTTTAAAGCTGGTTGGGTTCCAGATAATATGAATTTTACTAAACCTGGTTATTTTGAAATTTACTTTGCTTATGCAGTTCTAATGATGACCTGTATTAATAACACAAGTGGTACACCATATTCAAGGGAAGGAAAATACTATAATCTGATAAGTAGTCTGCCATTAAACAGAAAGAAAATTTATTTCTCTAAAGTGTTCTTGGCATCGATTCCGAGTGTTATCGCAGTTATCGCTAGCTTTATAATATTTATGTTTTTTGGTTATATGAATATGGGTACTTTTCTTATGATGATGATCGTTCTAATGCTTGTATATTGTTATAACCTACTGACACCAATCTATGATATGTTAAATCCAAGTATAGAGTGGGAAAACCCATCAGAAGCTGTAAAATCAAATCCTAATGTATTAGTTAGTTTACTCTTTGGATTACCAATATTGATTATTGTGATAATTATACATTTTATCTTATTATGGGCAGGTCTTTCGCTAGGAGTATCTACGCTAGCGATATTCTTAATCACAGTTATTGTAACTTTTGGTGTTTATACGTGGTTTTCTAAATTCTATTTTGATCATAAGGTGCAAAATGTTAAACTTGTAGAAAAATAAAAAATATTTAAAGAAACAGCCATTTATCAATTTTAAACGATAAATTGGCTGTTTTTTTATTGTGTAAGGAATAATCGGTGAAAAATATTTAACAAATAAAGTAGAAATATATCAAATTTAATGATATAAAGTCCTTATTTGCGTATATAATATTACATTAAATGTCAATATGGGATAAAAAAATAACAATAAAAACCCTATATTTAGAAAAAATAAATAAAAAATGTAATTGACGTATAATTTTGCCTGTGTTAAATTATTATCATTAATGATAATGAAATAAAGGAGGTGATTGAATGATTGAAAGTTATATAAATGATGGTCAATTGTTTAAATCTTGTGTTCGGTTTTTCGACATGGATTCCATTAATGTTAGCGTTGAAGAAGACTTATTAAGTAAAGAAGAAAAAGAAACATTACAACAGAAAAAAACAAAAAAATCGTTCATTCGTTCAAAAAAGAGTTTAATTTGTACGAAATTAGCATTGAAAGATTTTTGCTCATTAGATTTAAACGAAATGCAAGGCATTACTTTGTTTAAAGGTGTATTTGGACAACCAATTTTATCTTGTGATAGTTCGTTAATAAATAACTTAGGGGTTTCATTATCATATTCAAATAATACAATCGGAATTTTATTATTTGATCAGCGACATCCCATGGGGTTGGATATTGAATTGAAAACAGTAGAGGATGCTCCTTTTTTGGCAGATTTTTTTACCGAGGATGAACTGAAACTAATTCGATTAAACAAAGATTTTTTGTCGAAAGAAATGTTTTTTAGTGCTAAAGAAAGCCTATCGAAAATATTAAAAACAGGTCTCACATCTCCACTTAGTATTTATGAGATTTCAAATTTCAAAGTTACAGGTACGAGTATTTTCTTGTATTTCAAAAACTTCACTCAGTACCATACTGAAGTTACTCATATTGGAGATGAGTATAGAAGTATAACGTTCCCCATTAACTCAAAAAAAGCTTAAGGAGACTATGAAATGACAGTAAATTCAGTGCAGCAAGTTAAATCAAAGGAATATAAAAATTCAAAGAAACTATTCATTGCTACTTTATTGTTATGTACAATAGCAGGATTTGAAACGACTTTATTACTATACTCAGCAGATATAAAAAATATGGATGTTATGAATAATTTATCACTCTCACAACTAGGTATTTTTAGCTTTGTGGTTCAAACTTGTTTAATGGGGTTAGTTGGGTTATTGGTAACGTTTTTACTACAAATCATTCTTACATGGCTTTTGTTTATAGTATTTAAAAATCGTCCTGTCCCAAATTATGGAATATGGCGCGCTGTATTAAACATGGGTGTTTGGTTAGTAATTGGCTCCGGTGTAAATGCAATTATTGCTATTTTAGTTAGTACACCAGAAACAACCTTTACGAGCTTAGCAATTTTTGTAGAAAATAAGCAATCCCTTGTTCATACATTATGGGCTGAACTAGAATTATTTTATGTTATAAGTTTATTTACATTCTCTTTATCTTTGGAAAAGTTTACCGATATCGGTCGTAAGAAATCTATTTTCATAACAATTATTATCGCGTTGTTTTCACTTATTTTTCATATAATTACTGTTTCTTCAGGAACTTATTTAAAATAAATAGGGAGGATTAGATTGATATGAATTCATTAGGTAATTTATTTGAACAATCTTTTTTGAAATATAAAGATCGAGTAGCTGTTCGTAGTGGATTAAAGGTATATACATATCAGGATATTCATGATATTTCAAACCATATCGCTTCATATTTAACGCAGTACGGCGTGAAAAAAGGACAACATATCGGAATTTATACAGAAAAATCAGAATATACATTATTTTTTATTTTAGCGTTGATTAAAATGGGGGTCCCTTATGTACCAATTGACCCTAACAGTCCCAAAGAAAGAGCAACTCATATTATTCTTAAATCCGATATAGTTCTATTGTTGGGGGATAAAAGTAATGACGATATGGAGGTTGTAAAATCATCTCCATGCAAGTATTTGAATATATACGATGTATTGGAAAATGCTAAGGAAACCAAGTATGAAATTCTAGAAAATATTCAGTCAGATGATCCTGCCTATATTATTTTTACTTCTGGTTCTACAGGTGAACCAAAAGGGGTATGTGTGACGCATGGTAATGTAATAAGTTTATTTGAAGGCTGCCATAACTTGTTTGCGTTCTCACATCAAGATAAATGGACATTTTTCCATTCTCACGCATTTGATTTTTCAGTGTGGGAAATATGGGGAGCATGGTTATATGGAGGAGAAGTCACTGTTGTAAAATTTGAAGAAAGTCGGAATCCTTTGTCCATTATAGATTTAATGGTACAGACTAAGACGACCGTATTTAATTGTACACCAAGTGCATTTTTTGAAGTAAAAGAAGAACTAATAAAGCGTCAACATGAACTTCAATTGCGTTATATTATCTTTGGTGGGGAATCTCTAAATTTCAGGAAATTACAATCATGGTATGAGGCAATCGATGGAGATCTTCCAAAACTAATAAATATGTATGGTATTACTGAAACAACAGTCCACGTAACTTATAAAGAAATCAGTTATCAAGATGCAAAAAAAGGTATAACAAACATTGGTCAAGTACTCCCTCATCTAGACAGTATGGTAATCAAAGAGAATGGTTCCTTTGCTGAAGTAGGGGAGGAGGGAGAACTGTACATCAGCGGGAAAGGTCTCTCACTCGGCTATTATAAGAATAATGAAATGAACGCTCAGAAATTTATTTATATTTCAGGGATTAGATATTATAAAACAGGTGATATTGTAAAAGTTCTGCCACAGCAGGAATTTCAATATATCTCTCGTAATGACCATCAAGTGCAAGTTCGAGGTTTTCGTATAGAATTAGGAGAAATTGAAAGCGCTTTTAATGAAGTAGATACAATAAAAAATGCTGTGGCAGTTGCAGATAAAGTATTTAACGATGATATTCATATCATTCTGTACTATGTTGAGAAGGAAAAAACAGCACTAGAAAAATTAAAAACCGCAGTAATTGATAAATTGCCTTCGTACATGATGCCAAGTTATTTTGTATCGCTAGAAGCGATACCTATGACAGAGAATGGAAAATTAGATAAGAGTAAATTACCAAATATACAAAAACGAAAGCAATCACAACAAAATGTGAATGAGCCTATAATTGTCACAACGTTACGAAACATAATTGAAGAAGTATTAGGTAATTCCTTAATTAATGATGGGGAGTCACTACTTGAGAACGGAATGAACTCATTATCGATAATGAGATTGATTTCGCGTATTAGCCAACAATTTCAAATTGAACTTTCTCCAGCAACAATTTTAAAGAATGATTCAATTTGCCGTTTATCCAAAGTAATCCAAGGGTTAGTAGAAAATAATGAAAACAATGTTTCTGCTTTTGACCCTATTACATCACACAAGCAAAAGATTACACCATTAACATATGAGCAAGAAAACTTATGGTTTATTGATCAAACAAGTAGTGATAAATCCCTCTATAATTTAATTTTTTCATACGACATTGAAGGTGATCTTCATTTAGATAAACTGGAAGTTGCTTTTAATCAATTAGCCAAACAACAAACAATTTTAAAATCTATTATTCAAGAAAAAGATGGGAAGGGTTATTTAACTTATCAGGACACCATTTACCATTCTATCCATTACACTGATCTTACAAAGTTGAGTGCTTTTGAACAGCAAAAGGAAATGGAACGTTTAACAGATGCGGAATGTAATCGTGTATTTAATCTTGAAAAGGAGCCACTTCTCTCAATACATTTACAAAAATTGAATGAAAATAAATATCTTTTATTAGGAAATATTCATCATATTATTTTTGATGGGTGGTCCCTACCATTATTAATCAATGGCTGGTTCTCTTTATATGAAGAATTGGTTTCCGACAAAAATAAAGAAGCAAATCATCATGTTGTGCAATATAGTGATTACGCTATTTGGCAAAGAAAGTCTGAACGTTTTGTCCAACAAAAGGACCTTCTATTTTGGCAAAAAGAAATAACAACCGAATTTAAACCACTTTTACAATATGATTATCCCAAAGTAAATGAGGTGCCATTGGAGGCTCAAGTAATCCATTTTACGCTAAGCAATGAGCTTAAGGGAAAAATTGAAAAATTTAATAAACAAACCAATTCAACTTTATTTATTAGTTTATTAAGCGCATTTCAGACGTTTTTGTCCGTCTATTACGACGAAAAGAACATTGTCATTGGTAGTCCAGTAGCAAATAGGAATCATCCTAATATTGAAAAAACAATAGGATACTTTGTTAATACATTGCCCTTTAAAGCTGCTGTACAAACAAATGAGTCCTTCCTATCTTTCGTGAATCGAAATATTCAAGCGGTTTCAGGGGTTTTAGCCCATCAGCATGTCCCTACAGAACAAATATTAAAACAAGTAAAACTAAATCGTACGATGGATTCTGCAATATTTTTCGATACAGTTTTTGTTCTGCAAAACAACGATCAAGTTGATTTAAATTACAATATAATTAAATTACAACCAAAAAGAGTCACTACCTCTAAAGCAAAATTTGATTTAGTTGTTCAGGCTGAAGAGTGGAATGGAAAATTGGATATAGTATTTGAATATAATAAATCCCTCTTTAAAGATGAAAAGATGCAACGAATGGCTCATAACTTTATTTACTGGTTAAATCAAATTTTTAGTGAATGTACGCAAAGACTACTTGACTTACCCTATATTGAACCGAATCAACATGAAGAATTATTAAAGTGTAGCACTAATCATCAAGGAGGCATGTCTAATCAAATTTTTGAAGATGTAGTAACGAAATTTAAAAAATCTGTTAAAAAAATGCCAACTAAAATTGCCGCTGTGCATAATGATAACAAAATGACTTATATCGAATTAGATGAGAAGTCAGATCAAATTGCCCAATTTTTAAGGGAGAAAGGTGTTCGTTCGCAGCAAAAAATTGGTGTGTTTATGGATCGATCTATTGAAATGATTGCATCTGTACTTAGTGTTATGAAGCTCGGAGCAGTTTATGTGCCAATTGATCCTTCTCAACCAAAATCACGTTTGGAGTATATGTTAGAAGATGCATCGCTCTCATTTTGTTTGATTGATAGGGCTTCCTTGTCAAAGTACCCTGCTAGTCAGGAGAACCTTGTAATAGTCAATGAAATTGAGAATGATTTTACAACTTTACAATTTGAATGTGCCAAAATTACAGAAAATCAACTGGCTTATATTATTTATACCTCTGGCACTACAGGAAATCCTAAAGGAGTCATGATTGAGCACGCAAGTTTATCTAATTTATGTGATTGGCATTTAAACTATTATGAAGTGACAGATTGTGATTCAGCATTGCTAGTGTCAAGTATCTCTTTTGACGCATCTGTTTGGGAGTTATTCCCTTACATTACAAATGGTAATAAGTTAGTCGTTATTGATTATTATACGTTGTTAGATGTTGACTTGCTTGCGGAGAAGTTGGAAAAAGAACAGGTAACTATAGCGTTCTTTTCAACTGGTCTTTTGGAACAATTATTTATTAATGAAATGAAGTTCCCACCTTCGATTAGGGCTATCTTAACAGGTGGAGACAGGTTAAAAACATTGCCAGAAAAGTTACCATTTGATTTGTATAATAACTATGGTCCGACTGAAGGAACAGTTGTTTCAACCGTTTATAAGATTGAAAACCTTGAAGAACGAATTATTCCAATAGGAAAGCCCATTATGAATGTAGAAGCTTTCGTCCTCAATTCTAATTATAAGCTAGTACCGAAAGGACAAATAGGCGAACTATTTATTGGTGGTAAAGGGTTAGCTCGTGGATATATGGGGCAAACGCAAAAAAACTCAGAAAACTTTATTCCGCATCCGTTTGATGACAAAGGCAAATTATATAAAACGGGAGATTTAGTGAGATATAACGAAAATAACCAACTAATTTTCTCAGGTAGACAAGATGACCAAGTTAAAATTAGAGGTTATAGAGTAGAGCTAGGGGAAATCAATGCCGTATTAAAAAAATATGACGGTATTAAGGACTGTGTAATAGCAATAAATGATGAATCAAATGCGCGGAAATTTATCTCTGCTTATTATTTGTCTAATCATGAAATTAAACAATCAGATTTAGAGAATTATTTGGGGAGTCGCCTCCCTTCGTATATGATTCCATCGTACTTTATTCACATGGAGCATTTTCCTCTTACTCAAAATGGGAAAGTTGAAATAAAAAAACTACCTAACCCAATGGAAAATGTTAAAAAGAAGGTCAAAGCAACTGAGACTAACGACATTGAGCAGACTCTCCTTACAATTTGGAAGAGCGTTTTAAAGAACGAGAATATCACTAAATTTGATAATTATTTTGATTGTGGTGGGGACTCCATATTAAGTATACAGATTAGTTCCATGGCTAAAACATATGGTCTTTTCATTACATCTCGAGATATCTTTGAACAACAAACTATTGAAAACCTTTCAAAGGTTGCTAAAGTTATACAGGAATTTCGTCATACTCAAACAGCAGAAATTACTGGTGAAATGCCATTAATACCTATTCAGAAATGGTTCTTCCAACAAGATATAGAGCAATATCATCATTGGAACCAATCCATTACAATGACAGGGTATCCATTGTTGAATAAGGTACGCTTGGAGCAAATTATTAAGCACATAGTCGAACACCATGATGCTTTAAGAACGACCTATAATATTGAACAAAGAAAGGCATTTATACAACCAACGAAACAAGGGCGTAACCTTTGGAATGTTCAATACATTGATTTGTCTTGTGAAACTGTAGAAAAGCAACAAGTCGAGGTTGATCGACTTGAGCTAGAGGCGCAGCAATCACTCAATATAAGCGATGGTCCTCTTTCCCAAATTCTTTGTGTCAAAATAAACGAACATGCTCATAAAATCATTTGGATTATACATCATTTAAACGTAGATGGTGTCTCTTGGAGAATTTTAATAGAAGACTTTGATAAGTTATATGGTCAAAGTGTGAATGAAATCCCATTGCACTTGGGCAATAAAACATCATCCTTTAAATCTTGGGGAGAGAAATTAGCAACTTATCAACAATGTATTGATCAAGATATTCAAAACTATTGGCAAGATATTTGTCGTAAATCTTATAAAGACAAATTAATAAAGTCTAAGAGCAGTAATAATTATAATGAAACCGAATTTGAAGTTACGCTTAATAGTAAGATTACCCAAAATATAATGAAAACATTAACTACGAGACAAATAAATACTGATGAATTGTATTTATCTATCTTAACCAAAATTATTGGAGAATATTTTGGGAAAAAGGATATACATTTTAATTTAGAAAGTCATGGTCGAGAAGAATTGTTTAGCGAAATTGATTTGTCCAGAACTATTGGGTGGTTTACGTCCGTGTATCCAATATATTTAAGAAATGAATCTTCTTTAGAAAATACTATTAGTTTCACTAAGCGACAAACGAAAGAAATTCCTAACAAAGGACTTGAATATGGGTTATTAAAGGAATTACAAGGAAAAGAAGCATTGAGTGAAAATACACCATTAATCAGTTTTAATAATCTAGGGAAATATTATTCTTCTAATGATGAGCTATCAGAGATTGCGTTCTTTAGTCAACATGATATACCGCAAAATCTTTATACAGACCATGAGATTAATATTGAGTTGATAACTGTAAACAATCAACAAAAAATTACTGTCCACTTTAATAACAATTTTACAGGTGAAGATTTTGAATCATATTTCACTATGCGTTTATATCAATTATTTGATGAGATGGTAAGCGAAGCGAAAGGTGAAACGCCAGCCCATCTTGACACAATATTAGATATCTACGAATTAACAGAAGTACAAAAAGGTATGTTATATCATAGTTTAGTTGATGAAGAAAGCGATCAATATAAAGTACAACTTACATTTACTATTTTAGGAGATTTAGATATTTCCAAGCTTAAACTGGCAATTTTAAAAACCGTTGAAAAACATGATATATTAAGGACTTTCTTTATTTCCAATAAAAGTGGTTTGTTTTACCAAAATCTTATGCAAAATATTGATACGCCAATCAACTTTGAAGATTTAAATGACGTGGAAAGCCAAGAAAAACTTAATTGCTTGAAAGATTATGAATATCAACAAATCAATGTAGAAAATAATGAGCTTAATCGTTTTCTTATTGTGAAAAGCAAAGAATCGTATAAACTAATCTGGACATTCCATCATATTCTTATGGATGGATGGAGCTATTCAACGGTCATTCAGGATATTTTCACATATTATGATGCTCGAACTGCTCTAACGGATTCACCAACTCCGTTTAAAACTTACGTTGAATATATGAAACATTATAAAAAACGGCCAGAAGTGAAAGCTTTTTGGAATGAATATTTAAAAAATGCGGAGCTTATTGCAACGCCATTTTTCAGCGATACAAATGAGAAATATAGTGAAACGATTTTTACAATTAAGTTGGAAGAGCAACGAATGCAAGAAATAAACCAGATTTGTCTAGAAAATAAATTGACACTTAATACATTCTTCTTATCTATTTGGCTGATGACATTAAGAAAAGTGAAACTGTCGGAGTATGTTAGTTGTGGGGTTGTGACATCTGGTAGAGGGGTTTCAATACCAGAAATTGAGAAAATGGTAGGACCCTTTATCAATACTGTCCCATTTGTTTACTCATTATTGAAAGGACAAACAGCTCAAGACATAATGAAAAAAATTCAACATTCTATGTTTGAATTAATGGAGTATAGTAATACACCATTATCGGTTATTCAAGAAGTAACGGGTATAGCCAACCCACTTTTTGATTCTCTTTACGCATTTGAAAATTATCCTATGTCTTTACCAAGTATGGATCATTTACAAGTAACGTTACATGAAGGTAAAGAAATTACTCATTACCCAATTGTATTAACCGTCATACCTGGGAGTTCAATAGAAATTAAATTTAATGATGCATTAGTAGATGAAGAAATGAGAAAATCCATTATTTCAATATATGAAACGACAATGGAGACTATTCTAGAAGGAATGTATGAAAAAACTATAAATGAGGGATAAAAATGAATTCAACAACATTAATTGAAAGTGAACTTTTGGAATATTTAAGTAACGTTTTAGGAAAAGAAGATGTCACTGTAAATCATAATTTTTTTGAGTCAGGTGGAAATTCTTTGTTAGCGATGCAATTTATTCAGATGATAAAAAATAATATGGGCATTAAGCTGCCTGTAAAAGTAATTTTTGAAAAACCTACAATACACGAATTATCCATACTGATTAGTCAATTAAAAGTAATGAATCAAAGTAGCTGATTGGAGTGTTAAGAAAATGACAGTAGCGATAAGTGTAACAGAGGAGAAGCTTTTACAGTTTCCGATTTTGAAAAGTTTTGATTTAATGACCAATGATGAATTAGATACATTAATCCATTTTATTCATCAAGAATTTTCTGTACCGCTATCGATAGAAACAATTCGTGCACAAAAAGATTTTGTTGCTTTAGCTGATTTTATAGATTTATTGAAAAGCTTAAACAATGACAATGATATTAAACCCATTCAAACGAACAAAAATAAAGAAGTTCTATCACATAATCAAGAAAGAATGTATTTAGCGCATCAACTAGGAAATCAACAATTATACAATATGCCTTTTAAATTTAATGTCAAAGGTAGCGTTCATCAGGAAGTGTTAAAAAATGCGTTGACTCGAATGGTTCAGAAGCATTCAATTTTAAGAACAGTATTTGTGGAAGAACCATATATTCATCAAGTGGTGAAAAATGTTTTCGACGTACCTTTTATGTTTGAAGATTTACGTGATTTAAATAAGTTGGAAGCTGAGCAGCACATTGAAAATCGTTTACAACAGGAAGTTGACAAGCATTTTAATTTAGTCGATGGTCCATTATTTAATGTTGCATTATATCAAATGGAAGAGCGTGCTTTTGTTTTAATATGTAATTTCCACCATATTATTTTTGATGGTGTATCTTTCGATCTATTTTTTAAAGAACTATTAAAAAGTTATGAATACGAAGAACTTGCTATACCAGCTGCAGATTCAGCTTTGCCAATGCAATATGTAGACTTTGCTTATTGGCAAAAAGAGCTTATGGAAGACAATGATAAATATCAGGAAATTTTCTGGAAAAGTTTTTTGAATCAGGAAGAAGAGATTTTAGCTCTTCCTCTTGATTTTAGTAGACCAAATTACCCAACGTTTACTGGCGGCAGATTGGAGATCGTTTTACCTAAAACATTACAAAATTTAATTAACAATGCACTACAAAATAGCACAACAACATTATTTATTTTTATGATGACGGCCTATCAAGTATTTTTAACTCGCTACACAGGAAAAACGGAAGTTGTCGTTGGAAGTACAGCAGCCAATAGAATCGAGGAAGCTTTTGCACAAACGATTGGCTGTTTTGTAAATACTCTACCTTATAAATTATCTGTCAGCGACGATGACTCTTTTGCCAATATTCTTGTAAAGAATCGTAAGACTATATTAGAAGTATTGGATAACCAATCTTATCCGTTTGATAAAATCGTTGAAGCGATTAACCCAAATCGAGAGGTTAGCACTTCGCCATTATTTCAAACTGTATTGGCTATGGAAGATCATTTTAATGATAAGTATAAAAATGCTTTCTTTACACTTGAAAGTGAGAAAATCGATATCCCGTATTCCAATTATGAACTAACTTTAAAAGTAAAGAAAAATGATGAAAATCTTATTTTAGAATTCGAATATTCGAAAGAATTATTTAAAGAAAAGACCATTGAACGTTTAATGAGAAGTTTTACAGAATGGCTATTCCAAATATGTTTATATCCGAATATTGCTATCAATGAGCTTGACTATTTAGATAGCATTCAAAAAGATAAAGTTTTAAATAGTTTTCATGGAGAAAAAATGTACATTCCATCAGATGAGTCAATTATTTCCTTATTCAAAAAGATGGTAAAAAAATACGGAAATAATATTGCTGTTCGAGATGAAGAGAAGTCTATCACATATTTAGAGTTGGAGAAGAGAAGTGATTTAATAGCCTATGCGATTAGTGCTCTAAAATCAGACAGTGTAAATAAAGTTGGTTTGCATATTGAGCGATCAATCGACATGGTTGCGAGTATGTTGGGTATTATGAAAGCTGGCTGTGCATACGTTCCCCTTGATCCATTACTCCCGCGGGAACGCCATTCATATATAATAGAAAATTCTCGATTATCAATGTGTATTACTACTTCAAAATTTTTAAGTGCAGTTGAATTAGAATTTGAACATACAATCAATTTAGATCAACTAGAAGATAGCCATCATACTGCTATAACTCTTGAAAAAATTAAACCTACTGAAACAGCGTACGTTATTTATACTTCTGGGACAACCGGGAAGCCAAAAGGAGTCATGTTGAATCATCAAGGGATTGTAAATTTAGTTTTGAGTCAACGACTATATTTAGAACTTAATCATACATCGAAGGTATTACAATTTGCGACTTTTAACTTTGATGCTTCAGTATATGAAATATTTGGAAGTCTGTTAAATGGAGCAGAGCTGCATATCGGAAATAATAAAGAAGAAATGTTTGATATGTTTACATTGGAAAGACAAATCCATGAACAAGAAATTACACATATTGTTCTTCCACCTGCTGTATTACAGGAGCTAGATTTGTCTTCCTCTAGTATCAAATTTGTCGGTTCAGCTGGTTCAGAATGTACGGCTGATCTTGTAGAAAAGTATCGTAATATTCATTTCTATAATGCTTATGGACCTACCGAGTATTCAGTATGGACAACATTTAAGATGTTTCCTCCAACTTTACAGCATGAAAAAGAAAAACTACAACCAGTATCAATAGGTAAACCGATATTAAATACTAATGTCTATGTATTAAATAATCACCTAAAGCCTGTACCGATTGGTGGCATAGGGGAGCTTTACATAGGAGGACTGGGTATTGCAATTGGTTATTGCAATATGGAAGAGCTGACTGTTGAAAAATTTGTTGAAAATCCATTTAACGAAGGTGAAATTCTATACAAAAGTGGTGACCTTGTAAAATTTACTGATGATGGTGAATTATTGTTTTTAGGACGTCAAGATCAGCAAGTGAAAATAAGAGGCTTTAGGATTGAATTAAGTGAAGTAGCACAGCATATTGAAAGCTGTCCATATATTACAGGTGTTCATTTGAAAATACATGAAGTAACACCATTAATAAAGAAATTAGTCGGATATTTTACAGCTGAAAAATTTATTGATAGTAATTTACTCAATCAAGCATTAAAAGAGAAGTTACCAAGTTATATGATTCCTTCCTTTTTGATTCAGGTTGATGGGTTTTCATTAAATGCAAATGGGAAAATTGATACTTCAAAACTTCCTTTACCAACTCTTATGGAGGATAAGGACATAGAGAAACCAAGAACAGAAAATGAAAAAATCCTTCTTAATATTTTTCAAAAGGTGATTGGGATAACTCAAATTGGCGTCATGGATAATTTTTTTGAATTAGGTGGCGACTCTATTCAGAGTATACAAATATGTTCACTTGCAAGAGGTAACGGTTTACTAATTACGCCAAGAACGATTTTCGAACACCAAACAATTGCAGAGTTGGCGTCTCATGCTAAAACTGAAAGTGTCTCTAAAATAGGACCTGTTGAAACGACTGGTGAAGTGCCTCTTACACCGATTCAAAGTTGGTTTTTTGACAATCATGATACGCATTTAAATCAATGGAATCAATCAATTGTCTTTTATAAAGAAAAATGTGGTGACGTAGAAGCGATTAGAAATATAGTCGACAGACTAGTTCAGCACCACTCTGGATTAATGACACTCTTTCAAAAGCAATCATTCACGTATAGAGGAAATATCGATAGTCAAAATGTAACATTGTCAGTAACGTATAAAGAACTCGATAATCTTGAAGAGTCAGTACGACAACATGAAATTGATAGACTTGAAGAACAAGCTCAATCATCCTTAAATATTTTAAATGGTCCAATTATGAAGTTAATCATCATGAAAGAAAAAAACAAATTATATCGTTTTTTCTGGGTCATTCATCATTTATTAGTAGACACAGTATCATGGCAAATTCTTTTAGAAGATTTTAATACGCTTTTTGATAATTTGACTGAAAATACTGCCATTACTTTACCAGCACAAACCTCTAGTTATAAAGATTGGTCTAAATTTTTAAATGATTATAGTAAAAAAATTGAAAAAAATATAGTTTATCACTGGGAAAATACAACAAAAAATAAGGGGGATGAAGAACGATTAAAAATTCATTTAACAGAAGATAATGAGAAGGTTGTAGAGAAAACGTTCTCAAAAGAATTGACGAACCAATTTTTAAAGGTATTAATGGAAGACGCTAAATCTACTGCCGAAGAAATACTATTAGCGCTAATTAATCAAAGTGTGAACCAGGTATTTGAGATAGATCGTTTATGGATGAATGTCGAAGGTCATGGCAGAGAAATTGTGGATGAATTTATTGATGTAACTAGAACAGTTGGATGGTTTACGAGCATATATCCTCTATTTATTTGTTCGAGTACTAAATTTAATGAAACATTATTAAATAGTAAAAGAGCAATTCGTGAAGTGCCAAATAAAGGTTTTGAATATGGAATCTTAAAATATATGACTGATCATAAAATAACTACACCGGATGTTTCTATGACCTTTAATTATTTAGGTAAAATCGACAATATTTCTCATTCGTCGAACAGTCGAGATTTTGTTGAAGTAGAACAAGAGCCAAAAATTCATTTCCTTATGTTTATTCACAAAGAGCAATTGAATGTTCGCATTGTTTCTAAATTAACAAAGGAAAAAAGCTCGCAATTACTTCAAGCAATTTATGACGTTATGGAACAGGTCGTAAATAATGAGCCTTTAGGCCCGCTATATATAGAAAGTGATTTTCCGGATGCAGAAATCACAGAAGATGATTTACTGCTAATTATCAATGCAAGTTATGAGAATGGAGAGAGATAAATTGAATCGTTTGGTGCAAAATATTTACTCGTTAACCCCTTTACAAGAAGGAATACTATATGAAATTCAAATGAACTCTTCTCAAGAAAATTTGTATATTTCTCAAGTTGAAGTAAAGATTAATGGCTTGTTAGATATAGATGTTCTAACAAATGTTTGGAAAAAAGTTGTTACACGGCATGATGCATTACGGACTAAGATTTTTTGTAAAGGTGTAGAAAATAATGTTCAAGTTGTATTTAAAGAAATAGATTATGAAATAGACTACATTGACCTTATGGATATGCCTCAAATAAAGCAGCAAGACGTAAAAGAACAAATGAAAAAAGAAAGCATGAATATCGAAATTCATAATGAAAACCTTATGAACGTCCAAGTACTTAAAATGAAGGAAGATGAATATTACTTTGTTTGGACACATCATCACATTTTATTAGACGGTTGGAGCACGAGTATTGTACTTAATGAAATATTTGTAAGTTACAATGCAATAAAGATGGGAAACGAGCCTTCGTGGGCAAAGCCAACAAGTCAGTTCGGCGATTATATTCGTTATATTCGTAAAACAAATGAAAAAGAAATGAATGATGTTTGGCGTAATTTACTAAAGGATGTAGAGCAGCCGACGCTATCATTTAATGGAAAACAAACAAATAGGAGTCAAGAAGAAGATTGTGTTCTCTATTGGGAGTTTTCACATAATGACAGCAAAGAATTAAAATCGCTAGCAGTTAAACATCAAACAACGTTAAATAATGTTTTACAGTTAGCGTGGGCCTTGCTATTAAAGAATTGGTCAGGTAAAAACCAATCTGTTTTTGGCATCATTAGTTCGGGAAGAACACCCCAGCTAATCAATTCCGAAAAAATTGTGGGGCTTCTTATAAATACCGTACCTATGGTAGTTCAATTTAAAGAAGGAGAAACCTTAGCTGAAAGTTTAAAAAATACCCAACATACGTTAAACGAAATTTTAGATTATTCACATTGTCCATTGGTTGAGTTAAAGAAAAAGACGCAACTACAAATTGACGAAAAGCTATTTGAAACATTATTTGTTTTTGAGAATTTTCCAGAGGCAAAAGGAGAAACCAATTCACCTATTGATTGGAATGTGACAAATGGAACGGAATCTCATAGTTACCCAATATCTCTACAAGTACAGGAAATTGGTGGGGTATTAAAATGTAAACTAGTTTATGATCCACATTTCATTAATAAGTCCCTTGCTGGTTCTATTCAAAAAACATTTTCAGATATTGTTATACAAATACCATCTATTCATTCCATTAATGAACTGGATGTGGATTCAAATAATTTAAATAATTATTCACAAGAAAGCAAAAAAAATATAGATGAAATTAATGAAATTATTAGTAGCAATAGTACTCTTCATGAGCAATTAAAAGAAATTTGGCAAGATTTTTTCCCTGGGCGGGAAGCACAGGGCAGCGATAATTTTTTTGAACTAGGTGGTCACTCTATTACGGCGATGAAATTTGTCGCAACAATTAACAAAAAACTTGAAAAAGAATTAACTTTAAAAGACTTATTTGAGTCGAAAAATTTGCAAGCAGTGAATGAAATATTATTTCCCGCGGTTGAAATATCTCTTTCAAAAGTAATCTGTATTATAGAAAAAGCTTATAAGGAGGTATTGGGGCTTGAATCTATTAAGCATGACGCTGATTTTTTTGAGTTAGGCGGTCATTCCATTTTAGCAATGAAATTATTAGGGAAATTAAATAAGGAATTTTCCGGAAAGGTAGAATTAAAGGCTATTTACCAACATCGGAGTATAGAATTATTAAGTAGATATGTAGAAGCTTTAGAAGAAGAGAAGAAGACATGTTTTAAGATGGAAAAAGAACAAAGTTATCGATTATCTAGTAATCAGGAATCGTTATGGTTTAACGAAAAACTTAATGGTAAATCTACTGATTATAATATTCCACAAAAATATCATATACATGGTCAGTTAAATATCGATAAGTTTGAAAGTGCATTGAATAAAGTAAGTGAACGGCATGAAATTTTAAAAAGTGTAATTAAAGAAGAAAAAGGGGTTGGCTATCAATCAATTCAACCAAACTTATTCCATGCAATAAAGAAAATAAATCTTATCAACCTCTCAGATGACGAACAGAAGAGGATGCTTCAACTAATTGAGAATGAAATGATGGCAGAAACATTTGATTTGGAAAACGGCCCGTTACTTACTGTAAAACTGACTGTCATCAGTGAAACTCATTATATTTTATTTTTAAACATACACCATCTTATTTTTGATGGATGGTCTACTGAAATATTCTTTAATGAATGGCTTTCGTTTTATGAAGACGAAATGGTGGGGAAAAGTTCTTTCAAACCTGAGATAATTCCCCAGTATAAAGACTTTGTAAATAAGCAACAAAAATGGTTAGAAGAATCATATGAAAAAGATATTCAATTCTGGAAAAACCATTTGTCCGGTACTTTACCAAAATTGAACTTACCATATGATACATTGACATCTGAAATTAAAAATAATAGTGGGCAAAGTTTTATTGTCAAACTTGAAAAAGAACATTTAGAGCGTTTAAAAGTTATTGCGATGGAACATCATTCCACTTTATTTATTACCATGTTAACAATGTATCAAAGCTTTCTTGCAAATTATACTGGGCAACAGGACATTATTGTAGGAAGTTCATTAGCCAATCGGATGATTCCTGGCACAGAGCAAATGATTGGATATTTTATTAATACACTTCCTTTCCGTTTAACGCTTCACAAACAAGAAACGTTTGCGGAGATTTTAGAAAAAAATACAAATCATGTAATTGATATATATGATCGACAGCAAATGCCACTTGAGAAGATTGTTGATGCCATTAATCCTGAACGTAATAGTAAGGGGTCATCTCTATTTGAAACGGTATTTGTGTTACAAAACAATGAACAAGCTTTATTTGCAAATAAGTTTATAAGAGTAAAACCAGAAATCATACTATCAAATATAGCGAAGTTCGATTTAAGTTTAATAAGCGAAGAACATGACCAAGAATTGCTTCTAGCATTTGAATATAATACGGGTATGTTTAAGGAAAAAACAATACGCCATTTAGCGGAAAATTTCATAGACTGGATAAGAAAAAATATTGCAAATCCAGAACAAGAACTATGTTCAATTCCAATATTGAGTAGCCAACAACAAGCGAAACTTTTACAAGAATGGCAAGGGAAATTGGAGGATTTTGAAGGTAAGAATGATTCTATCGCTGAGGCATTTTATAAAATAGTCGAGAAGTATCCAGAAAATAAAGCAGTTGTGGATGGAAAACATTTTATCACCTTTGCAGAATTAAACAAAAAAAGTAATCAACTTGCACGCTTTTTAATTGACAAAGGGCTTCAGAATGAAGAAAAAGTAGGTATCTATATGAATCGCTCTATAGATATGGTCATTAGTATGCTAGCTGTGATTAAAGCTGGGGGAGCTTATGTTCCTCTTGATCCTAATTATCCTACAAATCGGTTAGTTTACATTGCTGAAGATGCATCCATTACTTATTGTTTAACACAAATTGAACTTAAAGAAGATGAATGGATTCAAAATCTGAATTTAATATGTACAAATGATTGGCCACTAACGATTGATGATTCAAATGTATTTAAATCGAAACCAAATAATTTAGCTTATGTAATTTATACATCAGGAACAACAGGGATGCCAAAAGGCGTATTGCTTGAACACCAAGGGATAATTAATCTTGTTGCTAATCAGAAAGAAATGATGAGACTTCATTCTTTATCGAGAGTACTGCAATTTGCAACATTTAATTTTGATTCATCAGTAATCGAAATTTTTAGCAGCCTACTATTTGGAGCAGCACTCCATATCAGCTCTGATAAAGAAAACCATTTTGACCTTGAAAAATTAATAGCTCAAATTAAAGAAGAAAACATAACACATATTATCTTGCCACCAGCTGTTTTAAAAGAATTACCTATTCAAGAACTAAAGAGCTTGGAAGTAGTTGGCTCTGCCGGATCTGAGTGTCCATTAGAACTTGTATCAAAATATCGGGACGTTGTCTTTTTTAATGGATATGGTCCCTCAGAGTATACAGTTTGTACTTGCTATAAATTATTTGAAAAAGGTGAAGAATTACCACAAGCATCTGCTGTCCCTATCGGAAAACCAATATCTAATACATCTGTCCTTATTTTGGATGAAAATAATCAGTTAGTACCAATTGGAGTAGTAGGGGAATTGCATGTTGGTGGTGCAGGGATAGCAAGAGGTTACTTAAATATGCCTGCTTTAACAGCAGAAAAATTTATTTCAAACCCTTACAATCTTGCTCAAAAAATTTATAAAACCGGTGACATGGTTAAATTTAATCATAAAGGTGAACTGATATATGTTGGTCGTAAAGATGACCAATTTAAAATTAGAGGTTATCGAGTAGAACTTTCAGAAGTGGAAGGAGCTATTAGAAAGTTAGAGGAGGTTAAGAGCTGCTTTGTAACTGTCATCGAAAATCAATCAGGTCATAAGCAAATAATAGCCTTTAATATATTGAATCAGAAAATATCAGTTCAAGAGCTAAAAGCCAAAATAAAAGAATTGTTACCTCATTTTATGGTTCCAACTTATGTCGTAGAAGTAGACGAGTTTCCTTTGAATACGAACGGAAAAGTAGATAAAAAAATATTATTAGAGCATTTTGAAAAGATGGAAGCTAAGAAAAATGTAGAGCAGACGGAAGAACCTTTATCGCAAGTTGAATTAGATGTATTAACTATTTGGCGCAATTGTTTAAATGATTCTTCTATTGGACCGGACGATAACTTTTTCGATTGCGGTGGCGATTCGATCATTAGTATTCAAGTATGTTCAGCTGCAAAAGAACAAGATATCTATTTTACACCAAAGGATTTATTTGAATATCAAACTGTTCGAGAGTTAGCGAAAATTGTGAAACAAATGAGCCCAACAATTACTGAACAAGAAAAAGTCGAAGGGGACGTCCCTTTGACACCAATTCAACAGTGGTTTTTCCAAGAAGAACATCGCAATATTAATCATTGGAATCAGTCTATTGTATTAATAGAGGAACCTTTATTCTCCTTAGCGCAATACCAAATGATTATTAATCAACTTGTAGACCATCATGATGGTTTAAGAACCGTATTTAAACAGATAAATAATACGATTGTTGGAGAAGTTCAAACAGCGCATCCGGCTTGTGCATTTGAAGAACACTTGGTGAGGGACTTTACTAATGAACAAACGATCCAACTTATCGATACAGTGGAAGTACAGGCACAACAAAGTTTAAATATTTATACTGGTCCGTTAATGAAATTTGTTGTATTTAGAAGCAATGACCAAGTTAGGATTTTCTGGGTAATACACCACTTACTTGTTGATGGTGTATCATGGAGAATTATTCTTGAAGATTTTGAAAAAGGTAAACAACAAATATTGAAAAGCGAACCACTTTCTTTCCCTACAAAAACAACTTCCTACAAAAAATGGGGGGAAGTATTAAAGCAATATGCTCAAAAGGAATTATCAAGTGAAAGCATTCGCTATTGGGAAAAAGAATTGAAATATTCGGTTCCGTCATACTTACAAAAGGCAAACGAATTAAATCATGGAACTGATATCTATCAATTTAAATACAATCAAACTTGTACTGAACATCTTATAAAAACTATTACAAAAAAATATAAAACAACTGTAGATGAGGTCTTATTGTCAGTCATCGCACATGCTGTTTCCAAACAATGGGATATCCCTGAACTTTGGATCGAACTTGAAGGGCACGGGCGTGAGGACATCGTTGATAATGTGGATATTACGAGAACTGTAGGTTGGTTTACAACGATGTATCCAGTACGTTTGAGTGGGAATGAAACTTTGGATAATGTGTTACGAAAAACAAAGCAAAGACTTCGTGCTATTCCAAATAAGGGATTCGATTATTCAGTTCTCAAATATTTATCTGATCAATCTATGCCATTGGTAAAAAGTTGGATAAGTTATAACAATTTAGGACAATTTAACGTACAAAATGATTCCATTCAGACATCTAGTCAAAATATTGACCCGCATTACGTGTTTCCTTGCAAATTGAATTTTACAGTAAGCATAATTAATGGCGAGTTGAACATGATGGTTATTGCAGATTCTACAAATAGCGAAATTCAAAAGGTATGCGAGGAAATGAATACGACTTTAGAAAATTTATTTATGAATGATAGTTTATTAGAAAAGTCAATTAGGGTTGAGGATTTCAAAGAAGCTTCTCTAGTAGACGAAGAAACAGTAACCTATTTCTTAAATAAATATCATAATATTGAAGAAATTTATCCGGTTACGTCACTGCAAGAAGGTATGTTATTCCATAGTGAGAAAAATAAAGGAACAGAGTACATTTCACAACTTGTTTTTGATTTAAAAGGTAACTTAGACGTTGAAAAGCTTGAAATTGCTTGGAATAAAGTCTGTCAAAAATACGGTGTTTTAAGATCTGTTTTTAAACGGAATTTATGGGGAGATCAATATCAAATCGTTCTAAATGACGTTTATTATGTATTTAATCAAATAGATTTAAGTGCTGCAGATAGACAAGAACAAGAGATTAAATTAAAGCACCTGGCGATTAATGCAAGAGAAAACGCTATAGATTTAGAAAATGGTCCAATAATGAATATTATGCTTGTCAAGCTAGCTGATGGCCATTATCAATTTATTTGGACCCATCATCATGTTATTCTCGATGGTTGGAGCCTTCAAATCGTGATGCATAAATTTATGGATAATTATCATCATCCTTTGACGAACGACAACGATGATAAAGAAAGAATAGCCTACTATGAAATTATGCAGCATGTACTAACAAATAAACCTAAGAACGAAAGTGAGTTTTGGTCACAGCACCTGGGGAAGATTAACCAAATTATAATTCCTTCTAAAAATCAACAAGTAGAGCAACGGGCAGCTGTGGATAACATATTTGAATTTTCTTTAACTGAAGAGTTAACTAAGCAGCTTATTGACTTATCCAAACGATATAGAAAGACCATGAATACAGTAGTACAAGCAATATGGAGTTTAGCCCAAACTTCTTTAACCGGTAATAAGCATATTTGTTATGGCGTCACAAGCTCTGGGAGGAATCTAAGCATACCTCATATCGATTCGGTAGTAGGATTATTTATTAATACGCTCCCGTTTTTAATCGAATTAGATGAAGATATGGACATTTCCGAACTTTTGCAAACTATCCAAACAAAGCAACTACAGTTAAGAGAATATGAGTATTGTACATTAGCAGACATAAAACGTTTTGCAAAAGTCAGTTGGAATCAGGAATTGTTTAATCAAATTTTTGTTTATGAAAATTATCCTTCAACAGAAATGGCAAATGACCAAGAAATAGTCATTGAAAATTCAATAGGGATTGAATCAACAAACTTTGACTTAACATTCTCTGCTGCTCTATTTGATTCCAAGTTACATTGTAAATTTATTTATAAAGATCATTTCATGACAGAAGAAGAGATTTCACAATACCAAAAAGCGATACACCTAGTTACCCAAAGTATTGTACAAGATAACAGCCATTCTTTAAAAACTTTAATAGAAAAATTAACAGTAGAGGTGTAATAATGACGGAATTAATGACAATAGTAGAAGTTTTTCAAACAACGACAGAGCAATATCCAACGAAAGTAGCCCTATGTGAAAAGGAAAGGAAAATGACCTATCAAGAATTAGATAACTTATCGAATCAATTAGCTCATAAAATCTTGGCATTAGGCGTAAAACAAGAAGAAATGATTGGTGTCCCAAATAAAAAATCTATTGAGTTCGTTGTCGGAATTTTGGCTATTTTAAAAGCGGGATGTAGCTATGTACCTATGGATAAAAATTATCCAGATAAAAGGCTCCAATTTATGGTGAATGATACTGGAATGAATTATTATTTAAATTTCTCTACTGCTGAAAATGTTTTTCCAAATTTGTCTATTTCCCCTATCTCTTTTTCATTAGATGAAGTAATGGAAACCGAATCAATAAGCTTAGCAACTAATATTTTACCAAGCAGTTTAGCCTATGCTATCTATACTTCAGGTTCAACTGGTAACCCAAAAGGAGTCATGATTGAGCATTCAAGTGTTGTCAATATAGCACTTGTCTCCAAAATGATTAAAATAAACAATGATAATACAGTTGCACAATTCTCCAATCTATGTTTTGATGCAGCAACTTATGAAATTTGGGGATCATTATTAAATGGGGCTTGCTTATATATAATGGCCAATGAATATACATCATTTGATGATTGGAAATTAGCTATTAAGGAGGGTGGGGTCGATATTGCTTTCTTTACGACAGGGCTCTTCAATGCAATCGTTGATCAGGATCCTTCTATTTTTTCTGGACTACAAAAAATTATTATGGGAGGAGAAACAATTTCCTATTATCATGTAAACATTTTTAAGGAACATAATGAAGATATTAAATTGATACACGCCTATGGTCCAACAGAATGTACTACCTTTTCACTTTGTTATGAAGTCGTTGAAAAAAATCAAGAAATAATTCCAATTGGATTTCCCTTAAATAATGTAGATGTAAAAATTATCAACGAAAATGGAAAGGAAGCATCCATTGGTGAAATAGGTGAAATTAATATTGCTGGTTTAGGTGTAATGAGAGGATATCTAAACCAACCTAACTTAACAAGTGAGGTGCTCGTTGTAAATAGTGAAACTGGTAATTTGTATTATAGAACGGGTGACTATGGTATTCGTTTAGAAAATGAGGCTATCCTTTATAAAGGAAGAAAGGATAACCAGGTAAAAATTCGAGGCTTTAGAATAGAGCTACATGAAATACAAGAAAAAATAGATCAGTACTCTCAAATTAAACAAGCAGTAGTTACAGTTAAAATTATCAATAATGAAAAGTATATTGTTGTATATTACACTCATCCTAAAAATATTGAAGAAGAACTGAAAAATTATTTAAAAAATGAACTCCCACACTTTATGATTCCGCACTTTTTTGTAAAGATTGAAAAGTTCCCATTAAATCCAAATGGAAAAGTGGACAAAAAAGAGTTGATGAAAATCGATGTAACGCATAATTTTGTGTCCTCAACATCTGAAGAAAATGAACAGAAAAAAGAAATACTCTCTGTTTGGCGAAAAGTCCTTGGAAATGAACAATTTAGTATGGATGATAACTTTTTTGAATGTGGTGGACATTCTATTCTAGCAACAAAATTAGTATATGTGTTGAAAGAGAGATTTTATCCAGAAGCATCACTTCAAATATTTCTTGAGAATAGCACAGTAAACACATTTGTTGATGCAATGGAAAGGCAAAATGAGGTTTCCATGCAACAAGTATTGGAAAATGATGCCCAGTTGCCAGTACAGCTTGTCAATCAAATTAAAGCGGTTAAGCAACAACGAATCTATGAAGGCAATTTGTTATTAACTGGGGCAACAGGTTTTTTAGGCGCTCATCTTTTATATAAATTATTATCCGAAAGTCACGATGGAAAAATTTATTGTCTAGTACGTTTCCCTTCAAAAGGTCGTATCGAAAGTGCGCTGAAAAAATATCAGCTTTGGAACGATGAATTTGAAAATCGAATTATAACGGTTGAAGGTGATTTGAGTAAAGAAAATTTTGGATTAGATCTTTATTCTTATCAAAAGTTATGTGATGATGTTTCAATTATTTATCATATTGGCGCAGAAACAAATTTCTTTGAACCATATTCAAAATCTAAAAATGCTAATCTCCATGGAATAAAAGAAATTATTCGATTTGCGTCAACTAGTAAACGAAAGCACGTTTATTATGCTTCGACACTATCCGTCCTTACTGGAGAAAAGACTTGGGATGAACAGGAAAAATTGGAATATACAGAGGATTTAATTATTGGTTATAGCCAATCAAAGTGGGCAGCTGAAAAAATGTTATTACAAGCTAAAGAGGTTGGCTTAACTGTTGATATTTTCCGTTTAGGTCGAATTTCCTCCAATTCAACAAATGGTATTTGGAATGACCATGATATGTTATATAAAGTTTTTGAAACGTTTATAGAACAACGAATTGTTCCTTTTGAAAAGGAAATTTATTTTGAATTAATGCCAGTTGATTTTGTAAGTGATTTTATTTATAAATTATCAGTACACCATAAAGATAATAATATACAACAAGGGGAAATTTACCATATCTATAATGATAATAAAGTTTCGAGTAATTTAATTATCGAATTTTTGGAAAAGAACCAATTAGCTTATACGAATATGTCGTTTGAAGAATGGTTAAAATCGTTAAAAATTAAAACGCAAGAGGGAGAAATACATTCACTTAGTGCGCTTTCTCAATTAATTGATGAATCAACGCAATTAAAAGACACAAAAATTTTACAAAACAGAACTTTGTTGAAAATGGAAGAACTGGCATTAAAAATGCCAGCTATCGATTATCCACATATTGAGCTATTTTTATCATTAATTTTAAATAAATCATTAATTAAACTTTAACCCGAACGAAGAAAGCGGTGAAATAATATGACTCATATGTTGTTTTGTCTGCCTCATGCTGGGGGAAGTGCTTCATTTTATAAAAATTGGGTTACAAAGAATAATATTAAAATCATAGCAATTGAGTACCCTGGACACGGGAGCAAGTATTGTGAGGCCTTTTCAAGAAGTATGGATCATCTTACTGATTATTTAATAGAAGAAATGATATCACGACATAATCTATTAGTAGCTCATTCAATATCGTTTTTTGGTCACAGTATGGGGGCATCTGTATCATATGAAATATCGAAAAAGTTGGAAGAACGCTATCACATAAAGACCGATCATTTATTTATTTCAAGTAAGTCTTCTCCAGAGAATAGTTTAGAACAAAGTATATTTACTGAAACGGAACTAAAGGAAATGTTGCTCCAAATGGGAGGGACGACCGAAAGCTTTTTAGAATTAGATGAAGTAACTGAAGTATTTTTTCCTATTATACGAGCAGATTTAAAAATATTAGAAAATTACCATAAATATAACCATCCAAAGTTAAAGACAAATGCCACGTTATTCAGAGGAACGGAGGATTCTGTAACAAGTAATTCTATGCGAAGTTGGGAAAAATACGTTAATAACATTAATAATAGCTATACATTTAATGGAAATCATTTTTATCTTATGCATTATAAAAATGAATTGTTAGAAATTATAGAATCAGTTATTTCAACTAATTGTTACGCACAACTATCGCATAAATAATACGGACCTGCCATTTGTGTATGTGGGTTTTAAAAAATAGTGCCAGTCCCTTGGGTGACTGGCACTTTTTTTATATGGTTTTACTAAGTTTAAAAGGCATGGATAGAAAAGAGGCATTGATGATAATAGCAACAATGGTACCTAAAACATATTTACTATCTAAATAAGTATTTCTTAGGAGTCATCCCTCTTTGATATCAACTGTAGATCGTACTCACGAAGTGCATGAAAATTTTTGGTGGATAAACTTTTAAAATAATGTTATTGTATGAGGTAACTAAATAAACATATCCTTCAGGGTAGGGTGAAATTCCCAATCGGCGGTGATGAAGCAATTCAAAGTCCGTGAGCGCAAGCTGATTTGGTGCAAATCCAAAACCGACAGTTACAGTCTGGATGGGAGAAGGGTACATGTATAAGCTTTTTAAATTCGTATGATTTTAAAAGGTATATTTGACTACGCTTATATGTAAATTCGACTTCCCATCATCTACGTTGGGGAGTTTTTTATTTAGCTAAAAATTGAATAAGTATCTGTTCTTCGGGGTAGGGTGAAATTCCCAATCGGCGGTGATGAAGCAATTCAAAGTCCGTGAGCGCAAGCTGATTTGGTGCAAATCCAAAACCGACAGTGATAGTCTGGATGGGAGAAGAACAATGAGATGCCAGCCTGTGGAAAAAATTATATCCATTAGGTTTATTTCGTGACGTCTTATATATATGAACTCCCAAACCCCTTTTATGTAAGGGGTTTTTTGTTTATTCCGTAACAAAGTTGAAAGGAGGAAATGAAATATTTATTTAAAAATTTTCAAATAGCACGAGAAAGAAGGGTGAAAATGTTTACAGGTATTATTGAGGATATCGGCACCGTAAAAACCTTGCAAAACGATAGACAAAGTATGAATATTACCGTTGTTTCGCCAAAAATGGTTGCAGATGTGAAGCTAGGGGATAGTATAGCCGTCAATGGCGTTTGCTTAACTGTCACAAGATTTAATGAACAAGAATTGACGATGGACGTAATGCCTGAAACGGTGAAAGCGACGAACTTGCGGCAACTTACAGTCGGAGATGCAGTCAATTTAGAGCGCGCTATGCCTGCAAATGGACGTTTTGGTGGTCATTTTGTAGCGGGTCATGTAGATGGCATAGGGAAAATAGTACGCAAACGGCCAATGGCAAATGCAGTCTACATTGATATCGAGCTATCTGAGGAGTTAACAAGCTTTTGTATTCCGAAAGGCTCTATTACCATTGATGGAACAAGTTTAACGCTCTTTCATGTAGATAAAAACAGTGTCACAGTTTCGCTTATTCCACACACATACAAGGAAACGGTGCTAGGAACAAAAAACATCGGGGCACTAGTTAATATTGAGACGGATTTAGTTGGAAAATACATTATTCATCAGTTACAACGGGGTCAGCAATCGTCGACTATTACAAAAGATTACTTAATGAAGCATGGATTTTAACATGCTATAGAAATTAGCATATAGATTTAAAGCAATTAGAAGGAGGTGGCCATTTTGCTACATTCAATTGAAGAAGCAATGGCAGATTTAAAACAAGGCAAAATAATTGTCGTAGTAGATGATGAAGATCGTGAAAATGAAGGGGATTTACTTGCCCTTGCAGAGTTTATGACAGCTGAAACAATCAATTTTATGGCGACATATGGCAGAGGGCTTATTTGTACTCCGATTTCTCAGCAACTTGCACAGCAATTGGCGTTACAGCCAATGGTTGCTCATAATACGGACAATCATCAAACGGCGTTTACTGTAAGTATTGATTACAAAGATACGACTACCGGCATTAGCGCATTTGAGCGTGCATTAACAATTCAGAAAATGCTAGAGTCGCAAGCGCAAGCAACGGATTTTCGTCGACCTGGACATGTATTTCCATTAATTTCTAAGGAAAATGGCGTATTAGAGCGTAGAGGGCATACAGAAGCTGCAATTGATTTAGCAAAGCTTTGTGATAGTAAGCAAGTCGGTATTATCTGTGAAATTATGGGCGATAACGGGGAAATGTTACGCTTTAATGACTTAGTGCACTATGCCGAAAAACATCAATTAAAAATGATTTCGATTGAAGCATTAGCAACATATCGTCGTCAACAAACGCAAACAGTGTAAAAGGAGAGATACATGATGGGAAAAACATTTGAAGCACAATTAATTGGAAATGGTTTGAAAATAGCGGTGGTAGTTGGCCGTTTTAATGAATTTATTACAAGTAAATTACTTAGTGGTGCACTAGATGGTCTAAAACGTCATGGTGTAGAGGAAGAAATGATAGATATCGCATGGGTACCAGGTGCATTTGAAGTACCTTTTATCGCGAAACAACTAGCTGAAACAAAAAAATACGATGCCATTATTGGTCTTGGTACAGTGATTCGAGGCTCTACAACGCATTACGATTATGTTTGTAATGAATCTGCTAAAGGCATCGCAAGTGTATCGCTTACTACAAACGTCCCTGTTATTTTTGGCATTGTAACAACAGAAAATATTGAGCAAGCCATTGAACGTGCTGGAACGAAATCAGGCAACAAAGGCTATGATGCCGCAATGTCAGCTATTGAAATGGCGAATTTACAAAAAATGATTGGCTAATAAATTCCCATTTTGACGATCAAACACGATGTCAAATGATGATGAAGTAATACGTTTATTGCATAAATTTTTGGGCAAAGGGAAATATATGTTTATATGTATTGTAGTAAAAATACATTGTTTGAATCTGGTTCAGTAGGAGATGAGGAATATTCAATCAATGAAACACGAAATTGAATTGACAACGTTGAAAGAACTATTTCAACGCTCTGCTGACGTCATCTTTCAATCGTATTGCTTTCAACAACATAACGTACATTTTATTACTTGTGAATCGATGTTTGATCAGTTTTTATTGAATAAGGTTATTATTGATCGAGTGCAAATGTTATTCGAAGATGCTTCAGCAACACCGCTAGAAGAGCAAATAGTCAATAAACTATACATTCCCGATCTGCAAAAAATAATCAATTTGGATGATGCTATTACCCGTGTATTTTCGGGTTACGCCTTACTTTACTTTGAAGAGGAGAAACTTTTATTTTCAAGTAAAATTGCCAAAAAACCAAATCGAAAGCCTGAAGAAACAAAAGAAGAACAAGTCATTAAAGGGCCCCGAGATAATTTTATAGAAGATGTCTTCGTCAATATTGCGTTAATTCGCAAACGATTACCAACGAATTCTTTATGTGTGAAAACGATGGAAATCGGCAAGCGTTCTAAAACGACAGTTGCTTTGCTTTATATGGATGATATTACCGATAAAACGATGCTCGCCGAAATTAATAAGCGATTACGCAAAATTGATACGGATATTGTCATCAGTGGAGATTTATTAATGGAGAGTATCGAGAAAACGGCTAATATTATCCCTCACCATGATTATACAGGTCGACCTGATTATGCATTACAATCGTTAAGTAGAGGGCGTATTTTAATATTAATCGACGGTGTGTCCTATGCCATGATTACCCCGCCCAATATATTTTTGCTTTTTAAATCGGGTGAGGATAATGAGTATCCTTCATTTGTCGGTTCTTTGGAGCGACTGTTACGCATCATTGGCATATTAATAAGTATGCTTGCTCCAGGCTTTTGGCTTGCTTTATCCACCTATCATCAAGAGCAAATGCCCATACTGCTTTTAGCAACCGTTGTACAATCAAGAACGGGCTTGCCTTTTCCTACTTTATTGGAAATCTTACTGATGTTATTTATGTTTGAATTATTTCGGGAAGCAAGTCTCCGTTTACCGTCTCTTTTAAGTGGAACCATGAGTGTTGTTGGGGGATTAATCATCGGTGATGCGGCAATCAAGGCAGGTATCACAAGCCCTTCCATGATTATAGTGATTGCTATATCGAGTATCGCTGCCTATACGCTTGTGAATCAATCGTTTGTAACGGCCATGAGTATTTTCCGTTTATTTGTTATCTTATTGTCCGCTTTCTTTGGCTTGTTCGGTTTCTTCTTGTCCATGTTTTTTATTCTAATTTATGTTGCAAATATTCGAGTGTTAGGTGTACCGTATTTAAATATTGGCGCCAATTTGAACTGGCTTGATATCCAAAAATCTTTAATGCGATTAGCGCCAAAGGGTTATGGTAAACGTCCAGAATTTTTACAACCTCAAGATAAGACGCGGTCATCTAATGAAAATTAGTGAGGTCTAGTAAAGAGCATTCTGCTGTGAGCTCAATTAGTACTGTGCTGTCCTGCAGTAGTGTTCACTAATTTGCATCTTTTATAATGAAAAGAAGTTATTTGCTTACTTTGCTTGTAAAAACCTTTAGATTGGACAAAATACTTATTGGAGAGTATAGAGCAACGATTGTTTTTATACTTGCCAAGACCAATCACAAGGGGTGGATAGTTATGCCGAATGTTCAAGTAAGCTGTTCCGTATCAAATTGCGTGTTCCATGCCAAAGGGAATTTCTGTGGAGCTGAAAAAATTGCAATCGATATGGATAAGCGTATGGATAACAACTATGATGAAGAGTTTGCTGCAGATTTTGAATTGCATACAATGACAGAAGCGAAGGCAAGTGAATCATCAGATACTTGTTGTAAAACATTCAGATCTAAAGAAAAAAAGCTTTAGATAGTGGGTATAGGTTGTTTTAGTACATGCAGAGAGAAATTAAAAACATTTGCTAAAATGATTGGATTTATCTTTACCTTTTGGTCAATTGCTAAGTTGTCTTCCATAGCGGAGGCAACTTTTTTTATACATATTTTCCTTGACCTTCAAGTTACATTAACGATTACGATTGTATAAAATATGGAAGGCATTCAGGAGGGAAGTAAATGGAGAAATATGAGGACTTAGTGGTAAATATCATACAATTAAACGGCGATGCATATGAAGCGGGCATCCAACAAAGTAATGAACAGCTAGTATCAGCCCATTTTGCTCAACAAGAACTATTTCTTGCTTTAACAGCTAATTGTAACGCCCAACAGGCTGAAGCTATTTTACAGCATGTTTGCCCAAATCTTTTGCACGAAATGAAAGGTTTGGCGTTTGGTTTACAACAGCCATTGGAAACGATCGTTCAAATGTATAGTGGTTATATGATTGGATTTATCTTTACCTTTTGGTCAATTGCTAAGTTGTCTTCCATAGCGGAGGCAACTTTTTTTATACATATTTTCCTTGACCTTCAAGTTACATTAACGATTACGATTGTATAAAATATGGAAGGCATTCAGGAGGGAAGTAAATGGAGAAATATGAGGACTTAGTGGTAAATATCATACAATTAAACGGCGATGCATATGAAGCGGGCATCCAACAAAGTAATGAACAGCTAGTATCAGCCCATTTTGCTCAACAAGAACTATTTCTTGCTTTAACAGCTAATTGTAACGCCCAACAGGCTGAAGCTATTTTACAGCATGTTTGCCCAAATCTTTTGCACGAAATGAAAGGTTTGGCGTTTGGTTTACAACAGCCATTGGAAACGATCGTTCAAATGTATAGTGGTTATAATATGACATTTCCCGATATGGGTTGTACATCGTTTGTGCATCGTGGCAAGTATGTAAGAAATTATGATTTCAGCCCATCTTTATATGATGCAAGACTTGTTTTTTCTAATCCGCTTGAAGGTTATGCAAGTGTGGGCTTTAGCCAGCAATTAATTGGAAGACTAGATGGAATGAATGAAAAAGGGTTAGTTGTCGGGTTGCATTTTGTTAATAACGAATGGCAAGGGGAAGGCTTTCTAGCATCGACGATTGTTAGAATATTGCTGGAGCAGTGTAAAAATACTGAAGAGGCCGTCGCACAACTACACAAAATTCCACATCGTTATTGCTACAACTTTTCTTTGACTGATTCAAGTGGAAAGGTGGTAGTTGTAGAGGCTACGCCAACGGAGCAAGTGATGGATAGCAAACAGCCATTTATTTGTACAAATCATTTTGAATCACAACAATTGAAACGGAAAAATAGAGCGTCTATCAACAATTCTATACAACGCAAACGCTTTATCAGTGAGCATGTAAAAGAAACATCTACGACTAAGTCTATTTATCATCTTTTTAATAATGGAGATTCGCCACTATTTGTTAAACAGTATAACGAATACTTTGGCACTTTGCATACGGTCATATACTCACCAACTGATTTAGAAGTCGTTGTGGGTATAGGTCAAAATTGTGTGCCGCTTACATTTTCATTACAACAATTCATAGAAGGTAAACTAATTTTACCGAAAATCATTCAAGGAAAAATACTTCGGACTATCTAATTTAGTAGGCTTGGTTTATAATTTAGAAGAATTAAAAAGGGGAATGGCATAACATTAGTTGGGCTATTCTCCTTTCGTTTTGTAGCTATTTCGATTTGCGAAAGAAATAACTCAATAGAAGATGAATATTTTCATGGTATATCGAAACGAAAATTACTATAGTATAATATTATTGTAATCCACACAAAAAAATATTTTGCTATAGTAGATATGACATATGTTTTTTATTGAATAAAATAGATGAGGAAGTACCATTTTGTATGAAGAATCGTAAAATTAAACTAATTTTAGTATTAGCGACCGTCTTATTATCATTGTTCACAAGTTTAAATGTTGCGACTTCCTATGTGAAGATGAAAAAAACGGTGGAAGAATCCATTGCTAATCAAAGTCTAGAAGCGGCTATTTCTATAGCATCATCACTTGATGTTGAGAAATATCAACAGTTTTTAAATAATCCGGTTGAAAGTGAAGAGTATTGGGAAATAAGAAGGTACTTAAATGATGCAGGGGAAAAGCTGGGCGCTTTATTAGTGTATACTTTACTTATTGATAATCCTAAAGTATCGACTGCGATGATTGCTGGTGCGCCTAGCAACATAATGAAAGGTTTTGAAATTGGTCTACCTTGTACAGTTCCCGAAAAGCAAATTAAATTAGCCTACCAAGGCTTAACGTATGTTACAAATGTCATTGAGGATCCTGTTCATGGAGACTACCTTTCGGTTGGGGCTCCTATTAAGAATGAAAAAGGACAAATAATCGGCTATCTCGGTATTGATATAGGTGCCGACAAAGTGAATGGCATTAAAGGCAAAGTGCTAGAAAATAATATACTTTTGTTTATTTATAATGGACTATTTATTATCTTTGTTATCGCTTCTTTCTTCTTTTTGCAAAGATGGTATCAAAAGGAAGTTGCGAAAGAAGTAGAGCTAACGGAAGACACATATCAGACGGAAATAAAAGCGTTAATTACTTCGGTCTCCTCTTTAAGGCATGATTTCACTAACCATATACAAGTATTGCATGGTCTATTACAATTAGGTGAACCGGATCAAGCGAAACAATATTTATCTTCATTATCGAAAGATGTACAGGAAATTAAGTCATTAAAATTAAATATTAATCATCCTGGATTGTCCATTTTGTTGCAAACGAAAAAACTGGCTGCACAAAATCATAATATTAAAATGGATTTGACGGTTTCACAGGATGCTTACAATAATATTAAAACAACAGATTTAATAAAAATACTATCGAATTTAATTGATAATGCCATTGATGCTACAATTGAATTGCCAGAAAGTGAGCGGAAAATAACAATTTATTGTTATGCGGATGCTTTTAAGTATGTCTTTACAATTATTAATACAGGGCCAACAATTGCTGAACCGTATCAAATATTTAAGCAAGGCTTTACGACGAAAAAGCCTGAACTAGGTAAAATAAGAGGACAAGGCTTGTTTATTGTGAAAGAAGTTGTCAAAAAATATAACGGCACCATCTCTATCCAAACAACTGCGGAATTTGAAACGACAGCGAATGTTATTATTCCTTTAAAGTAGAACATATACTCACAACGTAATCGAGTCCACTAAAAAATAGAATAAACAATGATAGCCTCCTACTCGAACAAGTAGGAGGCTTTTTGTTTTTACAACAAATCTACCTATCAGCCCATCATTTTATGGGCAATGAACATCATACACTAACAGTAAATCGATAGAATAGACGGGAGGAGATGGAGGCAATGGAAAAGCCTATTCTTGATTTATTGCGAGCAGGGGGATTTATTTTATATGTCCGACATGGAGAAGCGACGGTAGGAGAAGATCAGCCTTATTTTAATTTTCAATATTGTTATACACAACGAAATTTATCTGATTATGGTCGGAGAGAAGCTGTTTACTATGGAAAAATGTTGCGTTATTGGCAAATCCCCATTCATTCAACTATTATCGCCAGTCCGTTGTGTAGAACAATTGAAACAGCCCAATTAGCATTTCCAACAATGCATATTCAAATGGATCCTTTGTGGTTTGCTATTAACCGTTTAGGCGGGACTCTCTCAGCAGCTGAACAACAGCAAATATTAAAAAATGTCCAATCGCAACTAGAGAACAAACCGCCCCTTGGCACAAATCAAGTCATTATTGCACATAGCTTTCCGAAAGGGGTAGGGTTGGGTGAAATTCCGAATATGGGTACGGTCATTGTAAAGCCGAAAGGTGCCGGGAATGGTTATGAAATCGTCCAACAGCTTCCGTTAGCTGATTTGGCGACATTAGGGAATGCAATTTAATGTAATGTGGATGTTTTTAGGAGAAAATAAGGATTATTATTTAATTGAAAGCGTTAATCCTAAAACGATTAGCGCTTTTTTGTTTCCATTTTAAACAAAAAACAAAGGAGCATTAGCATAGTACAAGCAAATGCTCCTAGCAAAACTACTTAAAATTTTAGCTATCATCTTGGCAATAAATCTTTATATTCTTTCCGTATCGTATCCAACATTTCCAGTTTCATCATCGATTGTTCAGCGGTTTCTTTCCCGACAGCAATAATAATACTTTCTATCATAAACGTTGGTGCAATCATTGAATGGAATTCCCAAAGCTCGCCACGACTTGCAAATAGTAATATATCGGCTAGCATATTGAAATCTGAGACGATGCTATCCGTTATGACAATCGATTTCATGCCAAGTTTTTTGGCATGTTCGAGTAACACTCGAGATTCAGGATGCAGCTTCACAAAACCAAACATAACGATTACGTCATCAGTTGAAAAGTGCAATAAAGATTCATATATTTCATGCCCGCTCTTAGGTAAAACTTTAATATTGAACCCAAAGCGGGATAAACGATAATTTAATAAGTTTCCTAAACCTTCAGATGGACCTGGACTATAAATATATATCGTTTTTGCATTGACGATTGACTGGACTGCTTGCTGAAAGTCCTCAGCTCGATATTGGGCTAGTGTGATTTCTAAATGCTTGACACTCATGGACATCATTTGTGCATGTATAGTGGAGGATGTTACTTGCTCCATCATATTACCTAATTTATTTGCAGGTGAAATATCCATTTTTTCCTTATACGTATTTTTATAATCTTTAAAGTTTTTAAAGCCTATTTTTCGCCAAAAGCGTGATACTGTAGCATTACTAATTTGTAGTGATTTGGCTATTTCATCTTCTGTATAAGTTAATACTTCCATCCCCATTTTCGTAATAGCATTAGCGATTGTTTTTTCGTTTGGTGTTAAATGTTGATCTTCAAAAAGTTTTTGATTCATATCAATTTAAGCCTCCAATCTATCTAGTCCATTTATAACATATAAAACAGTGAATGAAAATTTTTTTTCAGTAAAAATAAATGTGAAAGAATATTTACATAACCTTTGCAAGATATCCATATTCCGTTAACAATGCTCCTATATATTGGAATTATTAAAAGAAGGAGGTAAGTTAAATGTCAATTCAGCGCCCGTATCAATTAACACAGTCACAAAAAATGATGGTATTTATATTATCTATGTCACTTTACGGATTATCTAATATGTTTACGGAGTTAATTCCTTCCGTAAAATTAGGATTTATCGAGTTGTCTGTAGAATATTTTGCTTTTATTCCGCTAACATTGTGTATTTTGTTTCATCCCTTTTATGCAGCAATTGGAGCTTCGCTAGGCGAAATCATATTTGGTGAATTAATGCTTGGACAATTTGGCGGCATTGGAGAAGTTGAAAAGTTTATAACTTTTTCGCTAGGTATGTATATTGCTGGTATTTTAGTACGGAATCCTTTAAATCGTAAACAAGTTACAGTTGCTGTCATGGCAGGGCTCCTTGTCCATCATTTATTGGGTACGATTGTAGATATTGGTAAAGTATGGGTCGGGGTAGAGGAATTTGAGGCTGTCTCAGGTTTAGCACAAAGTATTGTCATTATTGAAGGCGTTTCATTATTAAATGATTTATTATTCTCTGGCATTTTATTTGCCCTATTACCAACGTTATATTTAGTCCCACGCTTATATGGAAAAATTGAGCCGCTGTTAGGGATGAAACCACGTAATAAAAATATGAAGTATACAATAGGCGCCATTGTTACGCCTAAGTTAGTCGTTGTCTCAGTTGTGCTAGCTGTTACCGCAATTGCTGCTGAATTTTTATCGGAAACAGATTGGGCATTTGGTGAATGGGAACCAGATTTTTTAGATGCATTTGGTAATTGGTTTATTTGGGTCCCTATCACTTTGTCTTTCATGGTGACAATCATTGTCCTAGTTGTAATGCGCTCAAAATCTAAACGTAATCATACAAAGGAGCTTGAAAACCTTGGTTAAGCCGATTATTCAAGTAAAAGATGTGTCCTTCACGTACCCTGGCGCCGAAGAAAAAGTGTTAAATAATGTAAACTTCACAATAAATGAAGGAGAGTTTGTCGCAATCATCGGAGGAAATGGCTCTGGTAAAACGACGATATGTAAAACGTTTAACGGACTTATCCCTAAATTTTATGTAGGTGATTTTGAAGGGCAAGTATATGTTGGAAATAGAGATACATCACAATTTTCAGTTGCAGAGCTATCGAAAGAAATCGGCTATGTTTATCAAGATTTTGAGAATCAAATTATGCGGCCAACCGTTATAGAGGATGCATCGTTTGCGCCATTGAATTATGGCTTGGCAGACTATAGAGAAAGAGGACTGTGGGCATTAGAAGTAACAGGACTGACTGCCATTGCCAATGAATTTATTTGGGAATTAAGTGGGGGGCAAAAGCATTTATTGGCGATTGCCGGTGTACTTGCGATGAAACCGAAAATATTAATTGTCGATGAACCTGTGGCACAATTAGATCCGCAGCATGCTGAAGAGGTATATAAAGTACTGAAAAAGTTAAATGAACAATTTGGTATAACTATTATTGTCATTGAACATCATGCAGAGTTAATAGCCGCGTATTGTCAATCTGTTGTACTGATGGACCAAGGACGGATGTTGTGGAAAGAGCCTGTCAAAATAGCGTTATCTAAAGTGGATGAATTAGTAAGTCGTAGTATTTACCCACCACAAATTACACAAGCGGCGAAGTATTTGGAAGGCCGCGAAGCCGTTACGCCACAATTGCCATTGACTGTAGAAGAAGGCATCGTACATTTTAGTAAGTTTTTAAAAGCAACTAACAAAGCATTCGTTAAAAAATGGGATTACCAGACAAAACAAGAAACGCAAGCAGTCGTCAAAATGGAACAAGTCTCTTTGCAATTCCGTAATTTAAAAAAGCAGAGAAAGCAAGTATTAAAAAATATTGATACTACTTTTTACGAAGGGGAACGGATTGCCATTGTCGGCAATAACGGTGCGGGAAAATCGTCATTCATTAAGCTGATAGCGGGCATTGTTAAACCGAATCACGGTCAAGTAACGGTTCAAAGTATAGTAACAAAGCATGCGACACCTGAGAAATTAGGGAAATGTGTCTCGTATGTTTATCAAAATCCAGAAGAGATGTTTATTGAGGATTCTGTAAAAAAAGAAATTGAGCTGTTCTTAAAAGCAAGAAAAGTGAAAGGATACGATAGCATCGTTGAAACGATTTTAAATGATTTCGCATTGACAGACTTACAGGAAAGAGATGCTAGGCTTTTAAGTGGTGGACAAAAAAGAAGAGTGTCCTTGGCGATTGGTGCTGCGATGCAACCGACTGTTATTTTACTCGATGAACCGACAGCGAATTTAGATATTGCCACGAAAAAACACGTTGTGCATATGTTAGAAGCATTAAAAGATCATGTTAAAACTGTTGTTATTGCAACACATGATATGCAGCTAGTGTCGGAATGGGCGACGCGCATTATTGTGATGCATAACGGTGAAATTATTGCAGATGGCAATCGTCAGGAGATTTTTCATAATCAGCCGTTGTTACAAAAAGCGGGACTAGTGCTGCCGCAAATAGTTGAATTGAGCATGAAACTTGGTCTATGTGAAACAATTTATACGGTGGAAGACTTTTGCCAACAGTTCGACAGTATAGAAAGAGAGGATAAAGTTTTTGAATATATTTAATCGTATCGCTGACAAGCTTTCATTGGAATATGTAAAGGGAGAACTTTTGAAAACAGCCTATGGAAGTGGAGACACTTATTTAGGGCGATTAGATCCAAGAACACTCGTTTTCTGGTATTTATTTTTTGCGATTGTACCGTGGTTTATCCATAACGAAATGATATTACTTTGCTTTTTATTGTTTATGGTTGGCATGACGATATTAGCTCGGGTTAGTCCACTCATCCTATGCATATTATTTGTAGGATTAGTGAGTGAAATAGCCGTCTTATTTATTGTCTCTTTATTTTTTGGAGGAGATATAGCATCCATCCAACCAATGTTTTGGCTGACAATTAAACTTGCGGTCATCTCGTTAGCGAGCGTTGCCGTATTTACAAGTTTAGATCCAGAAAAGTTTAGTGATGCACTCATACGTTTAGGCGTACCTGTTCAAGTATCATTTAGTGTTTCCTATTGCTATCGCATTTTACCTACTTTAATGGAAGAGTTTCATAAAGTAATCTTGTCGTATCGTTTACGAGGCAAAGCACCTGAAAAAACAGGTTTTTTATATTGGCGCATGTGGGTTTATTATATAAAAATTTTAGTATTGTCTTTTTATCCGCTTATTTTAAATGGAGCGAAACGTTCTAGAACGACTGTAGAAGCACTAGAAACAAAAGGCTTTAGCCATTCTATAAACAATGCGGATATAAAAAAGCTGAAAACCGCTTACTTTACATTCCAGCGAAATGATTACGCATTTATCGTCTTTTCTATATTTTATATTGGCCTTAGTTTTACATTAGGTATTTACTATTAAAAAAAGGATGTGCATTCATATGAAATTCGATTTTCACACACATGGTAAACTGTCAAAAAAGGTAGAGTTTTCATTAGATTATTTTCAAAAAATGGTGCAGTCAGCGCAAGAAAATGGGCTTACAGGTTTTGCCTTAACTGAACATTTTAATACGCGTAATTTTCTTGATGTCTATAATACATTAGATGAAATTTACCCGTATACAGACAATTATTACTTAGTTAATAATGTGAAAGTTTTCCCGGGGATGGAAGTAGATATTCAAGAGGTGGGACACATTTTAATTGTGGCAGACCGAACTATTATTCGTAAAATATGGACGATGTTAGAACCGTACAAAGCTAAAGGGAGCTTTATTCCGTTTGCTCACTTGCTTGAACTTGTTGCACCCTTTGAACAATTAATAATTGGCGCGCATCCATATCGTCAAAGTACACCTTTATTTGATCTAGACCCAGTATTGTTAAATAAGCTCGATGCATTTGATTTAAATGGTAAAGATTTATATTCGATGGGCATTGAAGAAAATTCGCACCTTGTTTATCAATTTGCCAAAACACTGAATAAACCAGTTATAGGTGGAAGTGATACGCATCATCTTCTTCAGTATGGCTGTATTTATAATGAACTTGAAGAAGAGTGCCATACAATTCGAGACTTGAAAAATATGATAGTAACTGGACGTTATACGATTCATATAGCAGATAATTTGCTAGATAAAGTAAAACTTGCGACAGAACAAAAAGCACTGGAGAAAAAATTGATGGAATCAGCTACAATTTAAAATTTTTAACTTTGGGTGGAGTATAACCTGTATTACTTTGTGTTTCCTAAAATATATCGGCAAATTGAATGAGGTTGTAAAAAAATGTTCCAGAAAATTCAAAGGGTAGTTCACCAAATTTTATGGTGATCTACCTTTTTGTTGTAATGAGCATATTATGCGGAAAAATAGTTGATTAAATGATTCAAGCAGAAATTATAAGTGAATCTACATATATAATAGAAGGTTTATATGTTTTTAATAAATAAAATATTCTAATAATTTATATTATTGTATGGTAGAATTTATCTGATGCAGAATGTGTTATATAACACCACGAGGGATATTTAGCTTGTTTGAAAGGACATGAAACCGTGAATGAAAAAGGAGGGAAATAAAGAATTTGAAACATTAAGTCTTGATTGATTTGATGAAAGCGTATACAGTAGCTAAGGAGGAAGATGATTAAAAACCTTTTAATTTGTCAGTATAGATGAATTAAGTTGGTGAATAATAAAAGTAGTCTTTACCCTCTATCTAATCTATACGTTAGTGTATGAATCATCGAGTTAAAAAAGCGAAATTAGTTTGAAGGTACCTTGTGAAAGTTAGTAATTCATGTAAAATAGAGTCGGTTACTAGACTAAAAGTTATAGGGCTTTTCTATGAGCGAAGCTAAGGTGTGTCTATTATGGTTAAAAACGTTGGATAAATTATTTTAGTAGTAGCATACGAAAATTTATTCAGTTGGCTTTATGCTAAGTAATTACCTGTTTGAATGGGATTTCGTCAATCGATGCTATTCTTGGAAAACTGTAGGGTAAGTTTACGCTATTATAAGTTTATAGGACATTATGAGCGGACTTCGCACTTTTTACTACTTTTTGATTAGTTTATTACTATAATATTGTAGTAGATATTTTATTCTTTAATTAGTTGTGATAGACTATTGTAAGTTTATAGTTGATACAGAAAAGGTGTGTGACTAGTTTACACCTACATCATTTCTGCAAATCTTAAAATATAAGGATGGTAAAAATGAGTAACAGAGTAACTAAATCAGACGTCATCTTAATTGGTGCCGGAATTATGAGTGCGACTTTGGGGACAATGCTCAAAGAATTAGCGCCGGACTGGAATATTACTGTGTTTGAGAAACTTTCAAACGCCGGTGAGGAAAGCTCTAATGAATGGAATAATGCAGGAACAGGGCATGCAGCACTATGCGAGCTGAACTACACTTCTGAAAAACCAGACGGTACTATTGATATTAGCAAAGCAATCAATGTTAATGAACAGTTCCAGGTTTCGATGCAGTTTTGGTCTTATCTTGTAAAGAACAAGCTGATCCAAAATCCGCAAGATTTTATTATGCCATTACCACATATGAGTATGGTACGAGGCGAAAAAAATGTTGAGTATTTGAAAAAACGTCATGAAACAATGTCAAATAATCCTCTTTTCAAAGGAATGGAATTTTCTGATGATCCAGAGAAACTAAAAGAATGGATTCCTCTTATTATGCAAGACCGTCCAGCAAATGAGGCCATTGCTGCAACAAAAATTGACACTGGTACAGACGTTAACTTCGGTGCTTTAACACGTATGTTATTTGACCACCTAAAAGAGAAAGATGTAGATATCAACTACAACCATAGTGTCGAAAGTATTAAACGTACGAAAGACGGCTTATGGGAATTAAAAGTACATGATAAAGATGGCTGTAAAATGGAATACCATACAGCAAAATTCGTCTTCCTTGGCGCAGGCGGAGGAAGCCTAGAGTTATTACAAAAATCAGGCATTCCTGAAGGAAAACATATCGGTGGATTCCCAATTAGCGGATTATTCATGGTATGTAAAAATCAAGAAATTGTTGAACAACACCATGCAAAAGTTTATGGTAAAGCGGCAGTTGGTGCACCACCAATGTCTGTTCCACATTTAGACACACGCTTTATCGATAACAAAAAATCATTACTATTTGGTCCATTCGCTGGTTTCTCACCAAAATTCTTAAAAACAGGTTCAAACATGGATTTATTTGCCTCTGTAAAACCGCATAATATTACGACTTTATTAGCGGCAGGCGTAAAAGAAATGTCCTTAACGAAATACTTGATCCAACAACTGCTATTATCGAAAGATCAACGTATGGAAGAATTACGTGAGTTTATCCCAACTGCTAAAAGTGACGATTGGGATATCGTAGTTGCTGGTCAACGTGTACAAGTTATTAAAGATACAGAAGCAGGCGGTAAAGGAACATTGCAATTTGGTACGGAAGTCGTAAGTGCTGCTGACGGATCAATCGCTGCTTTATTAGGTGCTTCACCAGGGGCTTCTACTGCTGTTCACGTTATGCTGGAAGTTATCAAAAAATGTTTCCCTCAACAATCAAAAGAGTGGGAGCCAAAATTAAAAGAAATGATTCCTTCATACGGTATTTCTTTACTACAAAACCCTGAGCTTCTTGAAGAAGTGCATGCTTCAACAGCGGAGGCACTTGGTTTAAATAAAAACTAGTCATTAAAAAATAGGAACCTTTGATCCATGTTGGATTGAAGGTTCTTTTTTCGTTTGGTTGGGCTAGCGTCGTTAGTTGAAACGAAGTAGACCCTTGGATTTGGTGCCAATTTTCTTTATATGTAGCAAGACACTCACATTAAAGTCAAAATAAGTAGTTAGAATGAAAAGTATAAATGAACGAGCTATTGTTGTAAACAAAATAATTATCCAGTATACTTTTTTGTATGGAAAGTTTGAAAACATTGTGAATAAAGGATGAGTATGAATGACATTTGAAGAAATATTACCGCGTTTAAAAGCGGGCGAGAAAGTAATCCGTAAAGGATGGGGCGGCGCTGAATTATATGTAAAGCTTGTAGGCCAAAGCGAGCATGACGGGGTCAATTTAAACCCATATTTTTTAATCAATGTACGCGGTGAGGGCTACACAATGTTCACACCAACTGTTTGTGATTTATTAGCCGAAGATTGGGCAATTGTCGACTGAAATAATGTGATTTTAATGGGGAGAATAGTATGCTAAGTAATACTTAGTATGCTATTTTTTTGATGTGCAAGGTAACTGGAGATTGCTTTTAAATAGAGGAGAGATAGGATGAAGTTTGAAGAGTACAGCGGGAAAACTGTATTTATTACGGGTGCTGCTTCAGGTATTGGGCACGCGCAAGCTGTTGCATTTATAGAAAACGGGGCAAATGTTTTCGGTTTAGATGTGGACGAGCAAGGCTTAGTAAATTTACAGCAGCAATACCCCGAGCACTTTGCTTATGCGGTAGGGAGTGTCTGTAAGAAAAGTGATGTAGAGCGAGCATTTGCCAATGCCATAGCTGTATTTAGGGAAGTAAATATATTATTAAATACGGCGGGCGTGTTAGATGGCTTTGCTAAATCGCTTGATACAGATGAAGCACTGTGGGACAAAATAATGAATACCAATGTCAAAGGTACTTATTTTGTAACGAATACAATCTTACCTCATATGTTGCAGCGTAAATCTGGCGTCATCGTCAATATGGCATCCATTGCGGGGCTTATTGCTGGTGGTGGTGGTGCCGCCTATACAGCATCTAAGCATGCCATTGTAGGATATACGAAACAGCTAGATTTAGATTATTGTCGAGAGGGCATACGTGCCAATGCTATTGCGCCAGGGGCTATCCAAACACCAATGACAAAAGCTGATTTTGAAGGCGATGGTGAAATGGCACAATGGGTTGCAGATGAAACACCTGCCGGTCGCTGGGCACAACCAAGTGAGGTTGCAAGTTTAACGCTATTTTTGGCGAGTCAAGCGGCTGATTATATGCACGGCGCTGTCATACCTTTAGACGGTGGATGGATGGCAAAATAGGGTTGGTCAATCTAACATTCTTCTGCTATAATACGCAAGTAAGCAAAATTACGCTTGCACTACGGCACTTCAGTTAGGGCATCTAGCTCTCATCCTTTGGCCGTAGTTAGTACTAAAATAGCAGATGTGCTATTTTACAAAGGAGAATGTAAATTGAATACATCTATTGTAAAAGATTCACCGCGTACTTCTGTAAGGGAACTTACAAAAGTAGCACTGGTCGCAGCCCTATATGTGGCTGTCACTGTCGTATTGTCAGTCATTAGCTTCGGAGCAGTCCAGCTTCGTTTGTCAGAGATGTTCAACTTTCTGGCACTGTACAATAAACGCTATGTTGTAGCTGTCACATTAGGCGTTATACTAGCAAATTTCATGTCACCGACTTGGATACTCGATGTCCCGATCGGTGGTATTGCAACATTTCTAGTGTTAATTCTTTGCCGAGCAGTAACGAAAAATATGAAGAGTGATAGTCGGAAAATGGTCGTCACAGCATTGATTTTTGCTGTATCGATGTTTACCGTTGCAGGCCAGTTAACCATTCTATATGATCTGCCATTTTGGGCAACATGGTTTACTGTTGGTGTTGGAGAGTTATTATCCATGACAGTCGGTGGTGTGACTATTTACTTATTAAATAAAAAAATAGATTTATCCAAATAAAAAAACACATTCGCGTAAGCGAGTGTGTTTTTTCCTATTTGCAATCGTAATCGACCTGCGGGTAGTAGCCCGGAAAACGGAAATCGCCGGTAAAACGAACTCCAAAACTAGCGATTTTATTTAAAAATCGGTGTTTTCTTTAAAAGCAAACAAACAGGTATCGCGACAATCATCCCAATCACATTTTGCACTAAGTCCCCTGGAATTGAAGCTAAAGGTGCAACCCAGTTGGCATATAAAATAGCTTCTCCAACGTAATAAACAGCTACCATAAATGGTACTGAAATAATCATAGCGAGAAGATTGAAGGCAAGGCTATCTCCTTTGCGTCCGACAGACCAAGCGATTTTCCCGACAATATAGCCTTGTAAGCCTCGAGCGACGATTGTAATCGGGGACCACAATAACCAACCTGAAACGGCGTCAAATAAACCCATCCCAATCGCTCCTGCCATAGCTCCTTTTTTAGGACCAAAAAGAATCGATGCGATAAAGAGCATTCCTGTTCCAAGATGGACCAAGCCACCATTTGCTTTGATTGGTAGTTTAATATTTAGTGTGAGTGTTGCAACGAACACTAGTGCAATTAACATTGCGGATAAAATGAGATCAAAAGTGCTTGAATGTGAAGTGCTTATTGTTTTTTGCATAGATGTAATCCTTCCTTATTTTGCTTAATAGATAGCAATGAATAATTGCGCAAATACCTTACATTGTAACTCAATGCTGCATGCTAGCATAACATTAGCAAAGGCTTGGCCTATTTAAAAGTATCAATATTGCAAAAATAATAGTGGTCAGTTGTAAATAAAAATGAACTGCTAACGGTTGACATGGAGTGAACTCCACCTTTTAAAGTGAAAGTACTAAATGATGGGAGTGGTCTAAATGGCTATTATTACTTATGTACTTATAGGGGGATATGCTTCATTGATAGGTCTTGCAAGTTTGCTACAGTGGAAAGAGAAAGGGTATCAAATACGGACATTAATTTTTATTTTCTTATCACTTAGTTTGCTCTTAACGATTTGGATTCCGTACAAAGCATGGCTATTGAAATTGTTAATTGTCGAATTTATCTTGTTACATTTAGTAGCAGTTGCTCAAGGGCTGTACACCAATAAAAAGCTTAAATACAGTCACCATATCATTCGCTTCGTTTTTCATTGTATACTGCTATTAATGGTTTCTAAATTTACAAAATAATGGGTGATAATTATGAAAATTGGTGAATTTGCACTTTGTACGGGTCTTAGTAAAGATACAATACGATATTACGAAAAAATAAATCTACTGCATCCAGCATTAAAAAATAATCAACGAGAATATAATGAGCATCACGTTGAAGTCGTTCATATTATTCTTCAACTTAAGCAATCTGGTTTTTTACTTCACGAAATCAATAAGCTTTTTGAATTGTCCCAAAACACGGTTCATACAAAGCCATTATCAGATGAAGAAATTGACAATGTAAAGCAATTAAAATTGTTATTTCAACATAAGTATGAACATATGGTTCAAAAAGAAAAAGAGATTCAACAAATAAAACAAGTATTAACGAAAGCCAATCATAAAATAGAGCAGTTACTAGAAAAGAATAACAAGTGAAAAAGGGGGAGCAAAAATGATTTTAGTGGAAAATTTGTATTTGAAATAAAAATTCAATTTGTTCCCCTACAAGCGCAGCATTGCTAATTAGCGCAATTTTAGAAAGAGGAAAAAGTGCAAAATAAAGAAAGAATATTGCCGTTCTGGAATGAAGTACTACGTCAAATAAATGTTTAATTAAGCAATTTCACTAATATCCAAACATAAATTTCCCCTTCTTAGCCAAACTACTTGAAATAACTTAGGAGGGTAAAAAAATGCAACAGCAATCATATAATGCAGGGGATATTGTTTATATATTCTATCGTAATCCACATATTCAAGATGTCGCAAATATTCAGGAAGCGGCAGTCGTCAATAATCCTGAAAATCCACAGGAATTAGCGCTATTTTTATTTGAAACGTACTATCCGTTAACAAATGACTTTGTTATTTTTTCGAGTGAGATGGATGCGGAACAAGCGTATCATCAATATTTTCATTGATGGAGGTAGAGGATGCGAAAACCATTTACACCTCAGCTCGTTTATTTTGAGCCTGATGCGCTCGATTATCCACTAGGACAAGAACTAAAAGAGAAATTTGAGCAAATGGGCGTGGAAATTCGTTATACGACGTCCCATAATCAGGTGCGTAATCTTCCAGGAGATAATGATTTGCAAAAGTATCGGATTGCCAAGTCAACGCTCGTTGTCGGTATTCGAAAAACGCTAAAATTTGATACATCTAAACCATCAGCGGAATATGCAATTCCATTTGCGACGGGATGTATGGGACATTGTCATTATTGTTATTTACAAACAACGATGGGCAGTAAGCCGTATATTCGCACTTATGTCAATGTTGATGAAATACTGGAGGCTGCTGACAACTATATAGCAGAAAGAGCACCTGAAATTACCCGCTTTGAAGCATCGTGTACATCAGATATTGTCGGGATTGATCACTTAACACATACGTTGAAAAGAGCGATTGAGCATTTTGGACAAAGTGAATTTGGTTTACTGCGATTTGTTACGAAATTTCATTATGTCGATCATTTATTAGATGCCAAGCATAATGGTAAAACAAGATTTCGTTTTAGTGTCAATGCGGACTATGTAATTAAAAACTTTGAGCCTGGCACATCGCCATTAGACAAACGCATTGAAGCGGCTGGAAAAGTAGCAAGGGCAGGTTATCCGCTTGGCTTTATTGTTGCACCAATCTATTTGCATGACGGTTGGGAAGAAGGGTATTACCATATGTTTGAGCGGCTTGATGCTGAATTACCGCAAGATGTAAGAGATGATATTACCTTTGAATTTATTCAACATCGATTTACAAAGCCGGCGAAAAGGGTGATTGAAAAAAATTATCCAATGACAAAATTAGAGTTGGATGAAACCGCGAGAAGGTATAAATGGGGTAAGTATGGCATTGGCAAATATATTTATCAAAAAGACGAAGAAGAGGACATAAAAGAACATCTTTACAGCTATATGAAAAAGTTTTTCCCCAATGCGAAATTAGAGTATTTTACGTAAGATACAGCATTTTTTTTGCGTGGTGGGGTTGTGACCAACCGTTGATTTCCGTTCCAGGCACTCCCTTTCCGCAGGCATAGCTTCAACTAATTTATGCGGCTCTCGCCGCATAAATGGATTTTTTCGCTCGTGCTTTCCTGCTGAAGTGTCGCGCCTTCCACTCCAATCAACTAGTAACGTCTACTTACATCAATACAGTTCCTAACGTGCTAAAAATTTCTAGGTGAAAATAAACCTAACTCGCATTTCCAAAGTAAACTACGTAATGATATTGTCATAGTAGAAACTATTATCAAGAAGGCTTTGATTTTTTGCCTGCAAAGCACCCAGCCACCAATCCGTAGCTGCGGTAAACGCCTTTGTCTACACTTTGAACACACCATTGCTATGGTGTGTTTTTCTTGTTGATGTTGCTTCGTATAATCTTCAAGGTGATGGTAAGGCTAACAAGGATAGCAATGAAAAAAGGGGAGATATCATTATGTTTTCATTTCAACCGAGTTGTTGGTCGGAGCACGAGGAGCTAAAGGTTGTTATGCTTTGTGCACCTTCCAAATTAGACGTGCCAGATTTAAAAACGGCAGAAAATGTTCTATGGAGCGCACCTGTTTCCCATGCAAAAGCAATGGAAAATTTCATGGAGCTGAAAGGAACCTTGGAACATGCCGGCGTGCAAGTAATTGATTATGCACAGGAACTACAAGTAGATGCACAGCTACTTAGCGAACAGTTGCTTAACCGCTATTTTGTGCGTGATCTTGCATGTGTATTTGGTAATCACCTGTTGCCCGGTGAAGCAGGTAGCTCCATTCGACGTCCTGAATATGGACATGCCCATTGCTTACTTGAACAATGGTTTCCTCATCACTTTACAGCACCTAAGGAAACTGGCGACATATTAGAATTTGGGGATGTCATGGTATTGAACAAGGATGCTGTACTTATTAACATCGGCGAACGGACAACGCGAGCGGGCGTTGAACGCGTAAAGGAGCGTATCTTTCAAGCGGGATTTTCTGAAATCGGCATTATTGACTTACCTCGTAGCTCAGACACGCTCCATTTAGATATGAATTGTAATGTAGCACACGACAGTGTTGTTATAGCTAAAAGCTTTATGCGTTATTTCCCTGTCCAAGTTTTCACCACAAATACAACACGCTTTGATATGACCGCACAATTTTTCAAACGTCATGGTTTTGATATGTATTGGTTAGAAAAATATAATACGATACCTGATATCAATTTTTTAAATATTAATCCTGAGACGCTATTAGTCAGTAATAAAGCGACAAAACAGCACTTTAAAAATCATCCCATTTTACAAAAGAAAAACATCGTAGCGATTGAAGTGACGGAGCTTGAAAAAGGCGGTGGTGGAATTCGCTGTATGACATTGCCACTAGTGCGAAAAACGGTATAGGAGTGATATAAATGGAGTCAAAATCCAGCAAAGGTCAAATGTCTTGGTGGCAGCTTTCACTAATCGGTGTAGGTTGTACATTAGGGACGGGTTTTTTTCTTGGTACAAGCATGGCGATTGCCAAAAGTGGACCTGCTGTATTGTTTCCATTTATTTTAGCTGCCATTGGGACCTATCTGGTCTACGATGCACTGGTTATAATGTCTGTTGCGAACCCTGATAAAGGGTCTTTTCGTACTTATGCTAAACAAGCTTTTGGGGATTGGGCTGGATTCAGTAATGGCTGGATCTATTTGATTTCAGAAATATTAATTATGGGCAGCCAATTAATGGCATTAGGTATTTTCATGCAATTTTGGTTTCCTGCCATCCCGTTATGGGTGACTGCATCTTGTTTCGGTGCACTAGGTTTGCTAATCATCCTTACTGGAATGAAGGGCTTTGAAAAATTTCAAAATATTTTTGGAGCGATGAAAGCGGCAGCTGTTGTCATGTTCATAGTTGTTGCTGTTATCCTGCTGATGAAGGGGATGAATAGTGAGCCGCAGCAAATAGATGCTTTAATAGCAAATTCTCAAGGTTTCTTTGCTGAAGGGGTCAAAGGGATTTGGCTTGGTTTATTATATGCATTTTTTGCTTTTGGTGGTATCGAAGTGATGGGCCTTTTAGTTATTGATTTAAAAGATCCACAGCAAGCACCGAAAGCTGGAAAAGTAATGATCGTCATACTAACCACAATTTACGTTATTGCGCTAACAGGAGCGCTTGCATTAGTACAATGGGAAACTTTCAAAATTGATGAAAGCCCGTTTATAACGGCCCTTGCTGATTTTCGATTACCATTTGTTGCAGATATCATTACTGGCATATTAATTATTGCGGGATTTTCGACGATGGTCGCTTCTTTATATGCAGTTATAACCATTTTAACAGCTTTAGCAGAAGATCGAGATGCGCCGGCGTTATTAGCGAAAAAAGGAAAGCTGAAAGTGCCTTTGCCTGCATTTATTTTTCTTACTGTTGGTTTAATCATTACGATTGTGGTAGGCTACTTGATTCCAGAAAAGATTTTTGAATACTTAATAACGGCAGCAGGTTTAATGTTAATCTACAATTGGTTTTTTATTTTAGTGACATATGCCAAGCTTATGACTTTAACGAAGTGGCAACATGTGAAAAACATTGTAGGAATGCTATTAATTGCGGTGACGGTTTCGGGTACATTAGGAGAAAAAACAAGCAGACTCGGCTTCTACATCAGTCTGCTGTTTCTAGTCATCATAGCTTTGGCCACATTGATCCTCATGAAAAAACGGAGCAACAATCGCTCCGTTTAATTCTTACGTCCCTCTGGAAACGTTAAGGGCAAACTTGCTTTTAAAAACGGACATTTCGAAGGGCTATGCTCATCGTCGCTTAAAAAATATTGTTTCCATTCATAATTATCCTTTTGACCATACCATTTTAAGTCGGGGTGTCCTGGGATTGCGTCATAATGTTCAATGCGTTTTCTAATCAGCCTTTTTAATTTTTGACCGAGCACAGTCGTGTCATTGATTTCCTCAAACACCCAACGTGGCTGAAAGGCCATTAGCAATGTTGAAAAATGGCGACTTTTTCGCAGTTGATGCGCAGGTGTTGCACAAAAGACAAAGTACGGTTCGCCATTAAAACAAAATTCCCAAGTATGAATAGAAGGGTCTGCAGGAATTTCTACAGGCCATTCTTGTTCATCGAATGCCGTTACATTGTTTAAAACACGCCAAAATAAGGCTCTGTAATCCTCTACTTGATAGCTTTTCAGCATTTCCTCTGGTATTTCAAAGAAAATAGCATGTGACGTATATTTTCCAGCAGCGCGTGCACAAGTGCCATACTCCTTTAAGCACTTTGCTAAGTCTTTCGCTGATTGTAACTCTCGGGGATCTCCGATAAAGCTGAAGCGTAGTTGATTCGATAAAAAACCTGTTCTGGCAGGAATGCATGGGAACATATTTGCATCATCTGCAACCATTGTTGCAAAGTCTGTGAATGCGTGCTGTTGCCATAATGGTAGGGAAGTTAAATGTTGATCTAGCCATTTTTTATCTAAAACAGCTCCCACATGAGTCACCTCCTTTGTTCATCTTTAGCCTATTAAAGAAAGTGCCAATGGGTGACGGATTTATGAGGGTTTATTTATAACATGGGAAGAAGCCGGTATTGATGGAGAAAACATTAAATTTCATTACATAGGTTATTTAAAAATGAAGATTACTAGCTTTAAATTTAAGGCTATGTAAAAAACAATATTAACAGAATAATTGATATTCTATATTTATATAATATGAAAAATTTTTGAATTATATAATTTTTATGAATTTGAACTTTTTTTTAAAAAAATGATTTGATAAGATAAAATTATTAATTAACTTATAAATAAACGGGAGGTATGTACTATGAAATTTCGTTCAATTCTATTAACAACAGTAGCTATTCTTGGTCTTTCAGGAATTGGATTTGAAACTGATAATGTAAATGCCGCATCATTAGATTCAAATCAAGCGAAAGTACCAGCCCTTTCGGAGCATGAATTAAATTCTATAAAAGCTAACCAATTAAAAATGGGAAGCGATGAAGAAACTGCTGACCAATTGATTGAAAAGTAATTAATACGATAGTAGGCTTATTTTTAGTAAATAAACGCAAAAACATATTGAAGAATAATTATTGCAACAAAGGCATTTTTACAGAACGAAGTCGCTGCTTTATTCTTGGAAATTTAAAAGTTTATAAGGAGAGAATTTTAATAATGTCAAAAATACTTGTTGGCGATATATTTGCAGTTATTGCTACTTTCGTTGCACTTTCGATACCCCTAACAATTATTGGTTTGTTAATTTATATAGCGAAACTACTTAAAAAAATAGAACAAAAGTGACCTCAAATCAGATTGCATTTGAGGTCACTTTTTTATTAAAGAGTAATTTTATTGTTTAAAAACCGTCTGTTGCAAAATATTTAAAGCGCGCTGTATTTCCGTGAGATCTTCTTCCGAAACATGTTGAATAAGCTGTTGAAAGCGGGCTTCGATAAGGGCAAAAGCTTCATTCATCAATTGTTCTCCATCCTTCGATAGCCGCACGTAATATTTACGACGATCCTCACTATCACTTATTTTTTCAATTAATTGTTTTTCTTGTAGTTTTTTAAGCTCTCGGCTTGTATTCGGTAATGACATATGATGACAATCACTAATTTCGGTAATCGTGACAGGCTGACTTACTTTCAAATATTCTAAAATTTTGTATTGAACAGGCGTAATGGCATCTGTGTTGATATTCTGAGTTAAGTCACTTGTTACTTGATGGACGTTTGCTGTAAACGTGACAAATTGATTGAATAATGCATTCTTGTCCAAATAATCACCTCTTACCTAACAAGATACCAAATAACTTATCTTAAAACAATTATCATTTGACAACTAAATAAGTAGCGTGTATTATTTAGTTATCAAATGATAAGCAATGGGGGGATGTTATGAAAACATTAGTAATTTATACGTATCCGAATCATAAAAGCTTAAACTATGCCTTTTTGCAAGAAGTGGTAAAAGGATGTAAAGCTAATCCGTACATAAGTGAATTACAAGTGCTTGATTTATATGAAGAACAATTTGACCCACTTTTACACTTTCATGAGCATAAACGCCGCCGTGATATGTATCGTGACCCGAAAATGGAGAAATATCGACAACAAATAATGTGGGCAGATAAAATCGTCTTTGTCTATCCAATTTGGTGGGGAAGACCGCCAGCGATGCTTTTAGGTTATATTGATCAATTATTTGCATCCAATTTTGCCTATAGAGATCAAAAGGGATGGTTCCCTGATGGACTACTAACAGGCAAGTCAGTCGTATGTGTTTCTACGATGAAAGGTCCAACAAAATATCCACTTTTGTGGTTGAATAATGCCCATAAAGTGTTAATGCGAAAGGCGTTATTTAATTTTGTAGGCATCAAAAAAGTAAAGTTTTTTGAATTTGGTTATATGGAAAGTAAGAAGGGCAAGCAAGACAAAAAATTAGCGAAAATTTATCAGTACTTTAAACAAGTCGCTTATTAAATAGCAGAAGAGCATAGGTGTGAACGTCATTCACAACCTATGCTCTTCTTTATTTGTCTCATTGTCGAGTGGGAGTGTTATTTCGAATGTTGTCTGTTCGGAAAGCTTACTTTGCACAGTAATCGTACCATGATGCATATCAATGATTTTCTTTACTATCGATAAGCCTAGACCGCTACCTCCATTTGTAGCAACTCTCGATTGATCTGCTTTATAAAAACGTTCAAAAATATGTTTTTGTTGTTCATCGGTTAAGCCGATGCCATTATCGCGAATGCTTACGGTTATCGAGTCTTGGTGGGCAAACATTGAAATGCAAATCTGACCATTATCGTCTGTAAATTTGATGCTGTTACTGAGCACGTTCAACCATACTTGGTTCATCAAGTCTTCATCAGCTTTAATCGTGATATTTTGTAATTGGATATCAATATCAATTTGTTTCGCTAACCAATTAGGCTCAAGGGCTAGTACAACATTGCGTAATTGTTTATCGAGTCGATAGTGCTTCGGTTCAAAGGGGTGATGTTGAGATTCTAATGAAGTTAGTTTTAATAAATTATCACTAATTTTTGATAACCGATGACTTTCCATCTCGATAATTGCTAAATAATGCTGTCGTTTCTCTTCAGTTAAATTCATATTTTTAAGAGCTTTGGCAAATCCATTAATGGATGTTAGAGGGGATTGAATTTCATGCGAAACGTTGGAAATAAACTCTTGTCGCATACGCTCTAATTCTCCTAATTCAACCGCCATATGATTAATGCCACTAATAAGCTGCCCAAAATGGTCATTTTCATCATCTGACATTTTGTCTAATTGGACATTGAAATCTCCTTTAGCTATTTGTGCAATGGCATCAACAATGGAATCCCAATAATTACGCTGTCTTTTTAAGCCAATTAAAAAAATACAAGCAGCAGAGCAAGCAAATAGAACAAATACGCCAATTACAGTCGTTAATTGTCGCCAAAACCCTTGAAGATGTATGTCCAAGCGTTCAGATAGCCAAGAAGTAACATGAAAAGCGATAAAGGCAAAGACGATATTTGCTAACAGAAAGATGGTTAAAATCATGATGAGCTTTAGGGTGAATTTCCAATATTTCATGATGTTAGTTCCAAACGATAGCCAAGGCCACGAATTGTTCGGATAGCAAATCCGCTTCTGTCCTCAGGGAAACGCTCACGTAATCTTTTAATATGAACATCTACTGTTCGTTCATCACCTTCGTAGTCAAAGCCCCAAATTTCTTCTATTAGCTGTTCGCGGGAAAAAGTTTTCCCCGCATAACTTGCCAATGTAAATAATAGGTCAAATTCTTTTAAGCGCAGTGTTATACTTTCACCATCATACAGAAGTTCGTAAGTATGACGATCCATTTTTACTTGACCGATTTCAATCGTTTGAGAAAGTGCAATACGATAGCGTTTTAAAATAGATTTAACACGGACAATCAATTCGGCAGGCTCAAATGGTTTCACTAAATAATCATCGGTCCCTAAGTTAAATCCTTTCACTTTATGGGCCGTTTCACCTTTGGCCGTAAGCATCAAGATAGGTAAATCACTGTTATATGTTCGTATTTCCTTGCATAATGCCCAGCCGTCCATGTTGGGCATCATAATATCCATAATGACCATATCGACTTTTTCTGTTTCTAGTTTGGACAGTGCATCTACACCGTCTATTGCTTCTAATACATTAAAGCCTTCATTTTGTAAAAATACTTTTACTAATTCTCTAATATGTTCATCATCATCCACAACTAATAGCTTTGTCATGATAACAAATCCTTTCGTCTTTACTCTTGAATACGTAATTGTTGTTTAGCAAATTCTCTATACATATCATGTGTTTCAAATAAGGTAGCATGTGTCCCACAGCCTGTAATATGCCCTTTTTCAATAAATAGTATTTGATCGGCATCGACAACAGTAGAAAGACGGTGTGCAATAACGAGTGTTGTTCGTCCTTGCATTAAATTATCCAATGCTTTTTGCACGTATATTTCTGAATTACTATCCAGGCTAGAAGTTGCTTCATCTAGCATTAAAATTTGTGGATCGCGCAATAAGGCTCTGGCAATCGAAATTCGTTGACGTTGTCCACCTGAAAGCTTAATGCCGCGTTCACCAACTTCTGTGTCATACTTATCTGGCAGGTCGTTAATAAATTGATCGGCATAGGCCATTTTAGCCACGCGCTCAAGTTCTTCGTCTGAAACATCTTTTGCAATACCATAACAAATATTGTCACGAATTGTCCCTGAGAGTAGGGCACTTTCTTGTGCAACATAGCCAATTTTACTTCTCCAAGAATGAAGTGAAAAAGTATCAATCGGTGTATCACCAAGTGTAATTAAGCCATTTGTCGGTTGATAGTAGCGTTCTAGCAGCGCGAAGGTTGTTGTCTTTCCTCCGCCACTCGGACCAACAATGGCTGTAACTTTACCGGGCTCAATCGTAAAATTGATGTTCGATAAAATAGGTTCATCACCATAAGCGAAATCTACATGATTCACATGGATTGTTTCTTGAACTTTATCTAACTGAAGACCTTCATGAATATTTTCTTCTTTATGCTCAAGCAATGCACTGATACGTTCTGTTGCACCCATTGCTTTTTGAAGTTGTGTAAAGAACATTGTTAATTGTGTCATCGGCATAATGATTTGAATTAAATATAAAATAAAGGCGACCATATCACCTGCAGTCAGTTCACCAGAGGAAACCCGCACACCACCATAGCCAATTATCGCCACAAGTACGCTCATAAGGACGAACGAAATTAATGGGGAAATAAGTGCATGGATTTTTGCTTCTTTTAATCCGTAATTAAATAGGTTCGAAATGCCTTTTTTGCCACGTTCATATTCAATATTTTCAGCGTTTGAAGCTTTTACTAATCGTGTTTCAGGTAATACTTGATTGAGCACAGCCGTAAATTTAGCAGTCTCATCTTGCATCCCTTTAGATATAACAAACATGCGCTTTCCTAATAGCATTAAAATAATCATTGCGACTGGAACGGCAATAAGCATGACTAAGGTCATCTTCCAATCTAAAAATAATAGAATAATAACTGAACCTACAATTGAAATAACACCTGATAAACAATTAGCTAGATGTTCAGTAATTAGCTCTTTAACGACTGCGGTATCATTCGTGACACGGCTTAATGTCTCACCGGTGTCATTATCGTCATAGTAAGGGATTGGTAAGTGAAGTAGTTTACGCCATAACTGATCTCTCAGTTTTGCTACAACTTGATGGCCAACTCGATTCAAAAAGTAAATGGAAAGCCCGCTGGCGATGGCTTGCGCGATAAACGCTATTCCTAATAAAATAATTTGCCAGTAATTAAGGGATTGTAGAGAAAAGCCATCCACTAATTGTTTTGTGAAAAGCGGAACGATAAATCCAACGCCCGTTGTTGCTAAACTCATACATAAAGCAATAATTAACAATGGCATTGGTGGTTCAGCTTGTTTGACGAGCTGCACAAAGCGCCGCCAATTTTTTATAGGTACCTCTTTCGTTTTGTTGTTCATTAAAAAAAATCCTCCTTCATTGCGGTAAACAATAGCATCATTGTTTGTGTGACTTTACTATAGCATGGTTATGTGAACTGAATATGAAATGAAAAGCAGTGACTGGTGAAAAGCAGTAACTGGCACCCAAACAATTCAGAATTGTTTGGGTGCCAGTCACTCACACAATTCTCGCACAATTCGTTTCTTGACCTTCAAGTAACGTGAAGGTTTATTATAAAGGGGAAAGGTGGGATCGCTTTGCATAATGAGATGTCAATTCAAGAATTTTCTAGTAGAACAGGCATTCCAAAAAGTACGTTACGTTTCTATGAATCGAAAAATTTATTGCTACCTGTAAAAAGAGGTGAAAACGGCTATCGCATATATGCACAGCATCAAATCGCTACCGTAAAATTGATTTCCACTTTACGTATTGCAGATGTACCGATTCAGGACATTCAACAATATATACTCGAACGTGACGAGACAGCGCGTCAAACGATGATGAACAAATGGATACGTACGATTAAGAAAAAACGAGATCTTATGGATGTAAGCTTGCGTTTTTTAGAAAGTGATTCTATTCGAGAAGACATCTATTTAATCGACAAAAATGATGAAAAAATTATTTGGTTCACTGCGCAATCCCAAACAGGCAAGTTTGGCGACCATTTTGAGAAAAGGGCCCAAGCATTAAAGCAACGCAATATTCAAATTAACAGCTATTATGTAAATTATTTATCAGGTCAAGATTTAATTAATGCACAAATTGGGTTTGGTGTGGCAAAGGAAACACCTGTAGATGGAATAACTGAGGTTGATTTTATCGAACAAATGCCAGCCTGCATCTGTCTTGCATTGCCATTTAACGATTCGATAACACAAATAAAAACTGGTTACTATAAATTAATGCAATATGCGCTTCAACACAACTGGGTGCCAACACGATCAATACTGGAATGGTACCGAGGGGAAGATTTTACGCAATTAGATTTATTATTGCCTGTTATTCAATTGGAGTAAAGGATGAAATATTGGGGAGTGCTAAACAAAATGAGGTATTTGACAAGTAAAACGTCGAATACCTCATTTTCATATTAGCGTCTTCTGCGCCATCTATTGGCTATGTTGTTTTGTGGTTGACTTCTATTAGTCGGAAAAATGGGTTGAGGCACAAACTGGGACACATTTTGTTTATGTGTAGCGATGTGTGGCAAAGGTTCAATTGGAGTTGATACATCAGGGCTATCGGTCACGGTAGAATGCTGCTTTGTTGACGAATGAGGGCTGTGAGCATTGGTCAAAAGTGGGGCAGTTTGCTCATTATTGTTTGGAATGGCAGATGGTGCTACACTATGCTGCTCTGTTTCATGCATTACTTCAGCATGAGGTTGCGACACTGGATGTACATCTTTCATCACGAGAATTGGTCGCATCATATCATGGTCTTCGTGTTCAAGGAAATGGCAGTGCCACATGTAATTTCCGATATGATCTTTCCAATGCATAATTATTTTGGTCACTTTCCCTGCGTCAGCTTTGACGGTATCTTTCCAGCCTCTCTCATAATCACGAGGTACTTCCGCTGGACCCGTAAATTCCAGCCTTCCTTCATTTTGATAAAGCTCCACATCAAATGGCCGTCGTTCAAGTATTTTAAATTGGATTAAATGTAGATGGATAGGGTGTATAAATGGTGTAGCATTAATAAAATTCCACACTTCAATACTATCGAGAGCAGGCTTTTCAGTCGCGGGATCATGGTACATCCGATCATTTAATAACAACATCGGTCTACCGAAGTCATCTGTCGTAGCACTTAAAGGTAAGTTGCGTTCGATATGTGCATGATGTGGATGTAAATCCATGGAGACGGCGAGCCTTTCTGGTATCTCGCTCGTATCTTCGCAGCGCAGTGGGCGGTTCACTATAAACTGCATAATGACGCTTGTATGCTCATCAAAAAAATCAGTATCCGTATTGAGTAAGGTGATTTCCTGCCCTTCACAAGTTGAAAAGTCTATAATGACATCCGTTCTTTCGGCAGGCAATAATTCCACAGTGAAAATTTCGTTAGGGTCTGTTAAAAAGCCTCCATCAGTTCCGAGTTGAATCATAGGCTGCTCGTTTGAAAGGCTGATTACATAGCCTCTTCTATTTGAGCCGTTGAGCAACCGGAAACGATACTTACGGGGCTCAACATTTAAATAGGGCCATACTTTGCCATTAACAACAATCGTATTTCCAACAAACCCAGGTGTAATAGAAGGATGCACAGGAACGGGGAATGGGGGGCCTTCGGGATAGAACAAGGAGCCGTCTTCATTAAAAGATTTATCTGCAATTAATAATGGATATTCATAGTCACCACAAGGTAAGTTGGAGCGCTCTTCCATTGTGTCGCGAAGCAAATAAAAACCGGCAAGCCCTGCGTAAACATTTAAGCGCGTTAAAGCCATTGCGTGGTCATGATACCACAACGTTGTACCGGGCTGATGATTCGTATATTCATGTATTTCTTTATTGAACTTAGGACCAGTATACGTATAGTCCCTTGTATACCACGCTTCAGGATGACCATCACTTTCCCAGTCTACATTGGCTCCGTGAAGATGTGTTACCGTACGAACCTCCTGTGAATCATTGGCAGCATGGAGAGTGAAGTCTACGGGTAAAAAATGCTTTGTGGGCAATTGATTTTTGTATTTGACATAAATGGTTTTATCTTTCGATGCCTCAATAGTAGGTCCCGGATAAATTCCGTTATATCCCCAAATGGTGGACTTCGGAAAATGGCGATGAAAACAATGTTCGGCTTCCATCATCTGCAATTCATAATACTCTTTCTTCGGGTGACCGCTACTGTATTTTGCTTTTGCAGTAACAGGCTTCGGCAACATATCTACAAATTTGGGTATAGTTGCTGGATCTGCAGGATTGATTTTTGAATTCAAAACATCACGTCCCTTACATTTTTACAAACTTAACTTCATCATATGGGTAAAAACAATAAGAAACGAGGACAATAATGGAAGTATTTGTGCTAATATATAAAAAATATTGAATTTAATGAAATCTATGTAATGAAATCATACTGGCACAATGGAGGTCATCATAACCAAAGGCAAGAAGTATGCTTGTGAGAAAAAATGGCGATTCATAACGTTAGTAATTTATGGGATGTGAAAGAAATGACGGACGGGGACATAGACATCGCTTATAATTAATGTATAAGCAATAAAATGTTATGGATAAGAAAATTTTCAGCATAGAGAAGTGGTGATAAATTGGAGCTAACATTAGAAGAACTGAATAAAACAATTATGGAAATGCGGACGAAAGGGCGTTTGACAGAAGCGCTAAATCTTGCTGAACAAGGACTTTTAGTAGCATTAGAAAATGATAATCATAAGCATGGATTAGACTTATTTTACCAAAAAATATTAATTCATCATGCGCTAGGCGATACACTAAGCATGGTGAGTCATATTCATGATTACGAGGCTTGCTGCCAACAGTATGGTACGACAAAGGACTTTATGAATTACTATTTAGTTATGTCTTTAATATATGATTTAGTTGGTGTTAGAGAAAAAACGGTGGAAATGACCAAAAAATCGATTGAATATGCAACCCAATTAAAAGATATAAAAATGCTTGTACGATGCCATAGTAATCTATGCTATCTCGAAGTAGAAAATGGTTGCTATAAGGAAGCGCTTGAAGCTGCGTTGATTGCAAGGAATTATAATAATATGCTTGCGAAGACATTGCCGGAATTGGCAAAGCTACAAGAAATACGCATTAATAATAATTTAGCGGATGTCTATATTTTAGAGGGCGATTTTGCGATGGGCCAAGCGCTATTGGATCATACTTTGAATTCGGATATTATTGAAAATCATAAACGAGAAAAAGTAGCAGCCTTGTTTGGTTATGGGTTTTTATATGAACATCAACAAAAACTTGAAGAAGCGGTGGCGTATTATAAACAAGCGATAGCATTAGCGCAATCTTATGGTGATAATCAGATTGCAAAGAAAGTAATGCGTATGCTGTTAAACGTACTTTATCAATTAGATTACCGTGATGAAATTTTTGATGTCCAACGGGCGTATATAGAGCTGACCGAAAAAATGAGTGCGGACAATTTGCTTCAGCAAGTTATGAATTTAGAATTTAATAGACAAAAAGAGAAACTTGAAAAAAGAGCACTTTATGACCCTTTAACAGGTGTTCTAAATCGTCATTTTCTTGATGTTGAGCTCCATGATTGGTTAAAGGATGCACAGACTTATCAGCAATTTGTCGGTGTCATTGTGCTCGATATTGACTATTTTAAAGCATATAATGATCGTTATGGTCATTTGTTTGGCGATATGGTACTCCAATTACTTGCAACGGGCATAAGAGATTTTATTCGCAATCAAGAAGCGGTCATTATTCGTTATGGCGGTGATGAATTTATCGTTTGTCTTCGTCATCATACGAAGCTATTTATCCATGATTTTATTAAAGCGTTACATGGCTATTTGTTAACGTTAAAACTAGAACAACAAAATGATAGTTATCCTTTAAAGATAAGTCTCGGGGCATGTGTGAATGACCTGCATAATTATGAATACTTGCAGCTTTTTAAACAGGCAGACCGCAACTTGTATAAAGCGAAAAATAACGGACGTGCAAACTTTGTTATTAGCTCGTTATAAAAAGCGATTAAAGTGTGCTTTTTAGAGCGTTATTTCTTTCTTTACAATGAATAATAAATTAGTTATTGGTGACCGATGCGGCCACTCCTGCTGAAAGCTACCGCCGTAGCGGACTTAGCAAAAAAGTGTTAGATTGATGGCCTTCAATCTAACACTTTTTCTCTTTTGTCCAAAACTTCTTTATAGCTTTTGCCTTTTTTTATAGAAAAAAGATATTTTCGCCCGTGCAACAGGCTTGAAAAAGATTCGGAACTTTTTATAATAAAGAACAGTCTTTTTTAGTGCAAGAGAAAAAAACAAAAATCGGTGCCCAAATCATTTGAAAACGTAGGTTTATCAACGTACAATAAATGAAATTTACAAACACGACAACAGAATTTTGGTGTATAATGTTGTGGTACGAGAAAGAAAGCAGGTTGACAAAAATGGTAAGCAAAATGAAAGTGTGCGCAGTTATAGACACGCAAGAATATCAGGCTTTCTTAGCGCAAAATAAGCTAGATGCAAAACATAAGGTGAATATATGAAAAACTGGTTGATTTTCATTTCTGTCTTTATGGTTTCTCTGTCACTTGTCATTGGTATTTTAGTACTCTGGAAAGCCGAGGCTCCGTTTAGTTCAATTGAAGAAAAGGCTGAACAGTTGGCTCTAGACGCCAAAGCCCTAGCAATTGTGACGGAGTCCTACACATATAATGGCAAACATTCGTATGTTACTGTATTCGGGGTAGACGAATACGGTGACAAAAAGGCTGTCTTTGTTCCAACGAATCTAGAAGAGGATTCCATTCAGGAAGTGTTTTTGAAAGATGGTATTACGGAAAAGCAAGCATTATCGGTTTTTAAAAAAGAAGGAAATGTCCAAAAGGTTCTTCATATGAAATTAGGCTATGAGGAAGCTGGAGCCGTTTGGGAAATTACTTACCTAAACGATCGTGATAAACTCAACTATGTCTATATTTTATTTAAGGACGGCGACTGGTGGAAGCGCATTAAGAATTTATAAGAGGAGTAGATCCCGTATGAAAAAATTATTAGCAAACCGAGTGAAAACTTTAACACCATCTTCAACATTAGCAATTACTGCAAAAGCAAAAGAATTAAAAGAGCAAGGCATTGATGTAATTGGTCTAGGTGCAGGTGAGCCCGACTTCAACACACCGCGCAATATTTTAGATGCGGCTATCGAATCAATGGAAAAAGGTTTAACTAAATATACTCCAGCTGGCGGTCTACCAGTGCTTAAGAAAGCAATTATCGACAAACTTCAACGTGACAACAATCTTACATATAAACCGAATGAGGTTATCGTAGGTGTTGGGGCGAAGCATATTCTTTACACTTTATTCCAGGTAATCTTGAACGAAGGCGATGAAGTAATCATCCCTATTCCTTATTGGGTATCGTATCCAGAGCAAGTGAAATTAGCTGGCGGTGTGCCGGTATATGTTGAAGGAACACGTGAACAAGGCTACAAAATTACTGCTGAACAATTACGTGCAGCCGTGACGGATAAAACAAAAGCGGTCATCATTAACTCACCAAGCAATCCATCAGGTATGATTTATTCTCGCGAAGAGCTAGCAGAACTTGCTGCTGTTGCAGAAGAAAAAGATATTTTAATCGTGTCAGATGAAATTTATGAGAAGCTTGTATACAATGGTATTGAGCATTTTTCAATTGCGCAGCTTTCTGACGCAATGAAAGCACGTACAATCGTAGTAAATGGTGTAGCAAAATCTCACTCTATGACAGGCTGGCGTATTGGATATGCGGCAGGTGATGCAGACATTATTAAACCGATGACTGACCTTGCTTCACATTCAACTTCAAACGCAACAACAACTGCACAATATGCAACAGTGGAAGCGTATAATGGACCGCAGGACACAGTGGAGGAAATGCGCCAAGCATTTGAATCACGTCTTGAGAAAATTTATCCACAAATTAGTGCAATTCCTGGCTTCAACGTATTAAAACCGCAAGGCGCATTTTATTTATTACCGGATGTAGCAGAAGCAATGGCTCATACAGGTTATGATTCGGTAGATGCATTTGCTGCGGATATTTTAACAGAAGCAAACGTAGCAGTGATTCCGGGCTCTGGCTTTGGTGCACCAACTACTATGCGATTATCTTATGCTACATCTTTAGACTTATTAGAAGAGGCAGTCCGTCGTATTGATGCATTCGTAAAATCAAAATGGCAAGACTAATCCTTGTAACCAACTTTGGAGGATTTCTATGAAAAAAATTATGATTCAAGATATGCCACAGCATATCGGCGAAACAGTCAAGCTAGGTGCTTGGTTAGCAAACAAACGTTCAAGTGGTAAAATTGCTTTCTTACAACTACGTGATGGTTCAGGCTTTGTGCAAGGCGTAGTAGTGAAAGAAGAAGTAGGCGAAGAAATTTTTGCGATTGCAAAAGGTATGACACAAGAAACTTCGATGTATGTTATCGGTGAAGTAAAAGCAGATGAGCGCTCTAGTTTCGGCTGCGAGCTATCTGTAACAGGAATTGAAGTGTTGCATGCAGCAACTGATTTCCCAATTACACCAAAAGAGCATGGCCCTGAATTTTTAATGGATAACCGTCATTTATGGTTACGTTCTCGTAAACAACATGCGGTAATGAAAATTCGTAATGAAATTATTCGTGCCACTTACGAATTTTTTAACAACAATGGCTTTACAAAAATGGACCCACCAATTTTAACTGGATCAGCACCTGAAGGGACTTCAGAGCTATTCCATACAAAATATTTTGAAGAAGATGCCTACCTATCTCAATCTGGTCAGCTTTATATGGAAGCGGCTGCGATGGCATTAGGGAAAGTGTTCTCTTTCGGTCCGACGTTCCGTGCTGAAAAATCTAAAACACGTCGTCACTTAATCGAATTTTGGATGATTGAGCCGGAAATGGCGTTTGTAGAATTCGAAGAAAACCTAGAAGTTCAAGAACAATATGTTGAACATATTGTGCAGTCTGTGTTGGCAAACTGTACGCTAGAATTAGAGCGACTTGGTCGTGATACATCAACGCTTCAAAATATTAAAGCGCCATTCCCACGTATTTCATATGACGATGCCATTAAACTATTACATGAACAAGGTTTTAATGACATTGAGTGGGGAGACGACTTCGGTGCGCCACATGAAACGGCAATTGCTAACTCGTTTGACAAACCAGTATTCATTACGTGCTACCCAACAGGTATTAAACCATTCTACATGCAGCCACATCCAGATCGTGATGATGTTGTATTATGTGCTGACTTAATTGCACCAGAAGGCTATGGTGAAATTATCGGTGGTTCAGAGCGTATTCATGACTATGATTTATTAAAATCTCGTCTTGAGGAACATAATTTATCATTAGATGCTTACGCATGGTACTTAGAGCTTCGTAAACAAGGTTCAGTACCACACTCTGGCTTCGGACTAGGGTTAGAGCGTACAGTGGCTTGGATTTCTGGAACAGAGCATATTCGTGAAACAATTCCATTCCCACGTTTATTAAACCGTTTATACCCATAATCTATTAAACCGTTTATACCCATAATCGGTTAGCAACAAACATCAACAATTTAAAAGTCGCGTAGTGAAATTTCTACGCGGCTTTTCTACTTACTAGAAAAAGGAGTCATGTCTACATGAATTCAAAAAATAATCGACTCCGTACATGGACCGAGCAGAGAACGATACAAATTCCTCAGCTCTTTTTTCAGTTTTATAAGGAGTTAAATATTGAGGATGATGAGGCGCTAATAGTGATGCATTTACTTGCCTTTCATGTGGAAGGAAATGATTTTCCTACACCAACGGATTTGATGAATCGTCTCACGATGCCTAGCAATGAGATTACTTCTCGTTTACAGCGTCTAATGCAAAAGGGCTTTCTTGAAATTACACGAGATGTCGATACAAATGGCAAGCTGTACGAAAAATATTCGGTATACCCCCTTTGGGAGCGTATTTTGCAAAGTATAGAAATGAAAGCACAAAAAAATTCAGCTGCTTTACTTCGTCAAGAAGAGGGTGAAGTATTCCGATTATTTGAAGAGGAAATGGGGCGTCTTTTATCTCCTTTAGAGCTAGAAAAAATTGGTTCTTGGCTAGATGACGATAAGCACAGTCCTGCGCTTATAAAAGAAGCGTTAAAAGAAGCTGTGTTTGCTGGGAAATTGAGCATTCGCTATATCGATCGGATATTGTTGGAGTGGAAAAAGAAAAATATTACGACTCCACAAGCAGCGCATAAGCAGGGGGAGCAGTTCCGTGAAAAGCAAAGCTTGAACAGACCGCCAGCACGCACATTACAGCAAGATACGCAGTCAACAAACAAAGTACCATTTTATAACTGGTTAGAAGAAAGAGAATAGGGGGTTTAGGGAATGTTAACAAAAAAACAGTGGGAGCATTGTCTAGCTGAGATGGACCGCATGTTTCCTAATGCGCATTGTGAACTTGTGCATGACAACCCATTCGAGCTGACAATCGCCACGTTATTATCGGCACAATGTACGGATGTATTAGTCAATAAAGTAACGAAAACGTTGTTTCAAAAATATAAAAAGCCTGAAGATTATTTAGCGGTGTCATTAGAGGAACTTCAACAAGATATTCGCTCAATCGGGCTTTATCGTAATAAGGCGAAAAATATTCAACTTCTATGTGAGCGTCTTTTAACTGAATATAATGGGCAAATTCCTGCAAGTCGTGAAGAGCTTGTTACATTGCCAGGGGTAGGTCGTAAAACGGCCAATGTTGTATTATCAGTAGCCTTTGATATACCGGCGCTTGCGGTCGATACACATGTAGAACGTGTATCAAAACGATTAGGGTTATGTCGTTGGAAGGATTCAGTGCTTGAAGTGGAAGAAACAATTATGAAAAAAACACCGATGGACAAGTGGTCGAAAACCCATCATCAGTTAATTTTCTTTGGACGCTATCATTGTAAGGCACAAAATCCGGGCTGCCAAACATGTCCGTTACTCGATGATTGCCGAGAAGGGCAAAAGCGTTTAAAAAAAGGGCTGGTGACGAACGCGTGAATATTGATGCTATATCAAAAGAAAAAATGGATGAATGGTTTACAGAATGGACGCTGCTAGAAGCTCAAATACATGCTGCCCATGCTGCGCGCAACGGGGAAGCAAAAGGGCTTATGGAACAGGCTGTTATGTTGTTTGAGCGCTTAGTAAGTGAAGCGGGGGAAGAGGTAATGCCGCTTAACGGAAATGAGCGAATGGCCTTTATAAAAACGAAACCAGGGCAATATGCGTGTTACCGTCAATTAGATGAGTTATTTAAAGAAACAAAAAAACGAACGGCACGCTTACGCTTACAGGCAGCTAAAGGCTAAAAGAGACACAGCGTACGTAGAAAATGCATTGGTGAAAATCACATACACATTAAAACACAAAAAGGTTGTTCATAAGCGGACAATCTTTTTCTTTACAAAAGATGATGCTTCCAAATGAAAAAACAGGTGTAGAAAACATTACGTTTTCTACACCTGTTTCAATTTAGGGGAACTATAATGCGTTATTCCCCATCATCATTATCTTCGTTCGGTACTACAGGATCGGTTGGCGTTACAGGTGGTTGGTTGTCGTTATTGTTGCCGTTGTTTCCACCATTTCCATTATTGCCGTTCCCGTTATTGCCATTATTCCCGTTGTTTCCATTGTGATTACCGTTGTTCCCGTTTTGATTACCATTGTTTCCTTGATCAGGTTTTGATGGTTGCTCAATGTCCGGTTCGTCTGGATCATCTGTTTCTAAATCCTCGTCGGTCATGTTCGTTATCTGGAAGGATGTCGTTCCAGGGTCACTGCGTGTATCATCCACAATGGCTACGACAGAAATCGTATAATTGCCCTCTTCTAGTGTATTGCCAACTGTTAGTCCTTTACTTTCAGTTGTTCCAAGTACCACCGTTTCTCCACCTTCTCGTGTAGCAGATACTTCGAAAGTAGTTGGCATTGGTTCATCTGTTTCTGGGTCAAGAATTGCATCATGTTCCCAGCTAATATTGATGGATTGACCAGCTAAGTCTAGACTTGCACTTACATTGTATGGTGTAGCAAGTTCAGGCGCTTCATACTTAGTTGAAACTTCTGTCGGTTCTGTCCCACGAACAAATAATTCTGTTTGACGTAATTCACTTGGTGTATAGTCACTTGCTAATTTAAGTGGGCTTGAACCAACTTCAATCGTAGCTTCTACAACCGAGCTTGGTTTTTTGAAACGATCTGTTTCAACGTTTGATGAAATGTCACTCATTATTTTTTTAAATAACTGTTGAGGTAAACGACGTTCATCCCATGTTGTAATAGGGTCAGAACGGTTTTCGTAACCACTCCAAATAGCGATTGAATAATTAGTCGTGTAACCAGCAAACCATGAATCTGGCACACTTGTACTTGGTAAATTATATTTGTCAAACTCTTTGTTTGAGTAGTTAGTAGTTCCTGTTTTACCAGCAATATCTAGGCCGGATACATTGGCAGCTGGTCCAGATGAATCTGGTTTATTGCTGACAACATCTCTCAGCATATCTGTTACCATATACGCCGTATAATCTTCCATAGCAACAGTTGATTCTGGTGTATAATCCTTCGATGACTTGCCATCACGATAAACAATTTTTGTAATAGCATAAGGATCAGTATAAACCCCATTATTACCAAATGCTGCATAAGATGCTGCCATTTGAATAGGAGACATTGTAATGTTACCGCCACCAATGGCATCTGACTCGACAACATTCTCTGTATCAATACCTAAACGACCAATAAACTCTTTCGCTTTATCGGCGCCAACTTCTTTAAATGTTTGAACAGCTGGTACGTTTCGAGATGCATATAACGCTTTACGTGCTGTCAGAGCGCCAAAATATTTACCATCCCAGTTTGTAATTGTTTGATTTGTTCCTGAATATTTCATTGGTTCATCGACAAGTGTTTGACCTGTTGACCATTTTAAATATTCAATAGCAGGACCGTAATCAAGTAATGGCTTCATTGTTGAGCCTGGATGGTTCATTGTTAAGTCATCCGCATAGTTAAAGAGTCGGTTGCCGTAATTTCGTCCACCGCCAACTGCTTGGATTTGACCCGTTTTTGTATCAACGACAGCAACGCCTGACTCGATTTTTTCTGTTGGGAAATTACTATCGTCGTTCATAATGTTTTCGACAATTTGCTGCGCGTTTGGATCAAGTGTTGTGTAAACTTTAATGCCTTCTGCCATAGCAGTGCCATCACCATTTTCCTCAAGCTCATTAATAACGATATCTAGGAAAGCATCGTATTTAGAGCCAGCAAATGATTGGCGAGTAGCATCGTCTGCAAGACCAGCTTGGATATCAACTTTTTTCGCTTCTTCCATTTCAGCTTTTGTAATTTTTTCATGCTGGTACATTAAACCTAAAACCGTATTGCGTCGTTTTTCAGCCAGTTCAGGGTTTTTTAATGGGTTGTAAGCGTTCGGACGTTGTACTAAGCCTGCTAACAGCGCTTCTTCATCCAATGTTAAATCTTTTAATTCTTTGCCATAGAAATATTGAGCGGCTGTTCCAAAGCCATAGATACGGCCTGACATCAACATTTTATTAAAGTACATTTCAAATATTTCTTCTTTTGAATATTTACGTTCAAGCTGGAATGCAAGCCATGCTTCTTGTGCTTTACGCTTTAATTTTTTCTCATTTTGTAAAAATGAGTTTTTAACAACTTGCTGCGTTAATGTGGAAGCACCTTGTGCCCCGAAACCATCACGGAAGTTGGCAAGTATCGCACCACCAAGGCGGTAAAAATCCATACCATGATGCTTAAAAAAGCGAACGTCTTCTGTTGCTAAAATGGCGTTTACCATATCTTCAGGAATATCTTCGTATTTTACATATTTTCGATTTTCAGCACCGACTGTGGCGAAAAGATCACCGTTTTTATCATAAAACTCAGATGAAACAGGGTCCTTTAATAAATCTTCATTTAGCTCAGGTGCTGTGCTTGCATAATAAGCAAATACGCCAGCCCCGCCGACCAAGCCGACAATACCTATTAGAAGTATTGTTAGGACAATGCGCTTCAACCAAGTTTTGGCCGAAGATTTCGATGCTTTCGGCGCTTTCTTTTTATTTTTTTGAGCGAGAGCCTTTTGATGCTCTCCGCGTGTTTGACGACGTTCACTCATTTTTTTATCTCCTCACTTTCAGAGCCATGACTTGTTGCTTCAATGAACTGTTGGAGAACAGGTAAATAATCGATGCGCGGATAATAGCTTGTTGGAATTTCATAAGCTTCCTTTTCAATGGTAGAAAAGGGAATCGATTTACGTCCACCACTGTCCATTGCTTGCCAGGCCTTTTGTAAAACTTCGTATGGCACTATAAAATACCGTTCAAAAGCTGAAAAACGAACGATAATAAATGCCACACCATAGTGATCCTTTACTTGCTGCATATGTGTCATTTGATGTGCGTGTATATTTTTTAATGGAAAGCTCGTCTTCGATGCAGTTTCCTTAGCATCAAAGTCAATATAATATCCATTCCAAACGCCATTATAGTCAGTTGTAGAGGGCGTTCGGAAATACGCCTCACGAATGACCGCAGCACTTCGTGAAGGATACTCTACTTTGACGATTTGTACGGGAACAGGTTTCTTATGAATAATAGCAAGTTGCCTTTTTACATAATAGTCGTTTGCTTCATTAATTTCATCTTCTAGCGTCTTCCCGCGATTACTATAGGAAAAATCTTTTTTATTCCCCTTACTTTGCGCTTTTTGAAGTGCTGGCGCAGGGGTATAAACTTTCCCATTTGGATAACGAATTGTCAATTTAGCTCACCCTCTATAATACTGCTATTATACACAATAGTTTACCATGATTTTTGTATAACTTCATCACAGTCATCACGTTGCGCTTTCACTACGTTTCGTATTGTTAATAGATTGGCATGATTCGCTGTTCAAAGTAGAAAATTCGCCAATTATACAACGACATTCGTCAATAAATTGCTAAACTAAATGGAACTGTTTTTGGTAAAACCATTGAGAAATCGCTTTTTTTCAACGCTTTCATTTATCGTCCTTATTGAAAGCAATTTTATAAATTTATCGAAATACTTCTTCTTTCAGCTAACTTACGCTTATTTTGTCACGCATGAAGGTTATTTTATACATGCGAGGAATACATAAGTAAAGATAAAAGGGGGCGTTGTATTGAATAAATTAGGACAATTAGTTGCACAGTTGGATCTAGTCAATCAATTACTTATTACAAGGGTGTCATTGGAAAACAATGCACATAACCTGCAATTTTTTATGCAGCTCAAATCTGTTAGCCAGAAAGTAAGCTTAGCAGAAAAGAACTGGCAAGTAAAGAATGCTTGTTCGCCTATTAGTAGTGAAAAATGATAGACTTTGGTACACTAATCTCATACCAATAAAAATGATTCAATGGATGCAATCATTTAAAACCTTTAGCGGGTGTTAGGAATTATAAAGAGATGCTTTCAACTATGTGGGATGTAAAATATCGCTGGATATAACAGCGCGGCACACCATCTTAAAGCAAGCACTTTTTCTTTTCTAATCCATTGTTAACTTGTTGTAAAATACGAATACAAGCGACAATTATGTTTAAGGTACAATTGATACGAGATGAGGTGCGGAAATTGTTACTAATACAGCAAACTTCCATATTAATAGATGAATGTGAAAAATGTGTTGCACGCTTTTGGCAAATGCGTGAGGAGGATCGGGCGCCAGACTTTTTTGCAGAGGTCAAGCCGCATGCAGATGCAATCCACCAACTATTAAAAGAGTGGCAACAAGAAGCGAATAATTGGATTCAACAAAATAAACCGAAATATATGCATACAGGACAAATTGCTTCAGCGGTTGAATCGATGGAGCAATTTGTTGTGCAATCATTTTATAAAGAAACGAGCAAAAAGCGTTTTTTAGATGCCACACATTCTACTTCCTTTACGTTAAATAATTTTTATCGCTTAGTGAAGGAGGCGCAGACGGATGTTATCGAAAAAACGGACGATTAGTGCCCTATTAAATGAATGGCGCTACGATGAGGAATTAAAAGAGCGCATTATTCATTGGCACACGTTAGAAGGGAGAGATGCTAAACTGGCACCTTTTCCGTCAAATTTACATCCATCGCTCGTGAAAGCTTTACATGCAAGGGGCATCAAGCAATTATATACCCATCAGCGAGAAGCCTATGATTTGGCGACTAGTGGTCAATCATTTACAGCTGTCACACCGACTGCATCGGGAAAATCATATTGTTATCATTTACCCGTATTACAGAAAATTTTAGAAGATCGCAATGCACGTGCCATTTATTTATTTCCGACAAAAGCGTTAGCGCAAGATCAGAAAAATGATTTGAATGAACTGATTGAACAAAGCGGCGAAGAAATATTAAGCTATACGTATGATGGTGATACAGCGCCTGGAATACGTCAAAAGGTTCGAAAAGCTGGCCATATCGTCATGACGAACCCTGATATGTTGCACTCAGGCATTTTACCGCATCATACGAAGTGGGTGTCACTCTTTGAAAATTTGCAGTATATCGTCATTGATGAATTGCATACATACAAGGGTGTGTTTGGTTCACATGTTGCGCACGTTATTCGCAGACTAAAACGAATTTGTGAATTTTATGGCAGTAAACCTGTTTTTATATGTACGTCTGCCACAATTAAAAATCCGAAAGAACTAGCGGAAAATTTAACGAATGATTCACAAGCTTTAATTGCCGATTCAGGGGCTCCGGTTGGCAAAAAAACATTTATTTTTTACAATCCACCAATTGTCCATAAAACGTTTGGCGTTCGTCGCAGTGCCGTTTTAGAAGTTAGTGATTTGGCAAAAAGACTTTATACGGCTGGTATTCAAACGATTGTTTTCGCAAAAAGTCGAGTGCGGGTAGAAATGATTGTTACCTATTTAAAGGAACTGACCCGCAATAAGTTACAAGATGAGTCTGTGCGTGGTTATCGAGGGGGCTATTTACCTTCAGAACGACGGGTAATTGAACGGGGACTTCGAGATGGCACAATTCAAACTGTAGTAAGTACCAATGCACTAGAGTTAGGTGTAGATATTGGGCAACTACAAGCATGTATTATGACAGGTTACCCAGGAAATATCGCGAGTGCGTGGCAGCAAGCGGGTCGTGCTGGCCGCCGTCAAGATGAGGCACTTATTATTTATGTAGCACAATCGACTGCACTGGATCAATATGTCGTCAATCATCCGCTATTTTTGCTAGGGAGCGAGCCTGAGGAAGCACGCATTTATCCTGAGAATATGTTGATTTTAATGGACCATTTAAAATGTGCGGCATTTGAGTTGCCTTTTACTACAACGGATACGTATGGCGAATATGAAATACAGGACTTACTCGACTATTTAGCAGAAGAAGGCGTTGTTTTCAAAACGAGTGATAAGTGGCATTGGATGAGTGATCGTTTTCCTGCTCATGATATTAGCTTGCGTTCAGCGTCTCAAGAAAATGTCGTCATTATTGATATGACTGTACCCGCTCAAACAAAAGTCATTGGAGAAATGGATCGTCATAGTGCGATGACACTATTACATGAGGAAGCAATCTATTTGCACCAAGGCATTCAATTTCAAGTAGAAAAACTTGATTGGGAAGAAAAAAAGGCATTTGTGCGCGAAGTCGATGTTGATTATTACACAGATGCTAATTTAGCTGTGGAAATGAAAGTACTTGAGGAAGATCGCAGTCGTCACTTTCAAGGTGGAACAATTAGTTTCGGAGATGTAGGATTAGTAGCACAAGCGACGATCTTTAAAAAAATCCGTTTTGGCACGCATGATAATATTGGTTCTGGGCCGATTCATCTCCCGCCAGATGAAATGCATACAAGTTCATCATGGCTATCATTTTCTTCGCCATCAAAATGGACGGAGGCGGAGCTGACAGATGCAATGACTGGGGCCGCATACGCAATGAATGCCTTTATCCCATTGTTTATTCAATGTGATAGTAGTGATGTAGCAGTCGTACCACAGGTCAAGGCGACACATAACGAACAACCAACATTTTTCGTTTATGATAAATATCCCGGTGGCATTGGTTTAAGTGAAAAAGTGTATGACTTATGGGAGGACTTAGTGTTGAAATCCCAACAGCATGTTACAACATGTCCTTGTAAGTCGGGCTGTCCATCCTGTATTGGAGCACAAGAGTCCATTATTAATTCAAAAAGTAATGTCGTTAAGCTTTTTCAATTGCTTAACGGAAATCATTAAGTTAGCGAAAGAGCTTGATGAAAATTGAAACGATTGGATTGGGGAACAACAGCTTTTTTAACCCCAATAATCCGGTGACACGTGCACAATTTGTTGCCTTTATGTCTCGTGCTATGAAGCCATAACAAAAAAAGCACATCCTCTCTTTTTACAAAAGGAAGAGGATGTGCTTTACTATTTAGAAAGAATAAGATATTTCTAGATTTTTTACCGATAGCGAAAGTTTTGAAAAATTCACTTTTAAATACGAAATTTGAAAAGCTCATATATAACATAAGTGACTTTTAGTTTTAATGAAATTGATGGTCGCTTTATACTTGTAGTGCAGATTTTCGCTGCGAGATTTCTGACATTTATCTTGTCATCGAGGGACCGCGCAGCAAAAATATCTAAGCAAGTAACATGCACTTGTGCTAAATAAATCACAATTCGGTGCAATAAGTATTAAAAATTTTACAGGCAGAAAATGAGTGAAGTCGATGTCTTACGAAAATAAAATACTACAAATGAAAAAAATGCTTGGGAAAAAAACGCCAAACCCTGTTGCAAAAGAGCAACCAGCCTTTCAAAAACCACTTGCTCCAAACTATACGGACCAATGGGAAAAGGCAGGTCTGACACGAATCGAAAATGATTTTGGTATCGTTTTTAAACGCCAAGTGCATTATCCTTTGCATTATCAGCACGGTCATTATCGATTGCAGACATTTTTTGACGCATTAGCAAAATGGCAAAGTGCTGATTTTGATCATCCTTATGCATTAGCTAAAGATGAAAAAGTGTTGTTTTTTGATACAGAGACAACTGGATTAAAAGGTGTCGGGACACAAATTTTCCTGTTAGGTTTTTTAGAATTGATAGACAATGAATTTGTGTTAACGCAATATGTTCTAGCTGATCCAGCACATGAGGCAGCCTTGCTATTTGAATCTAAGCTTTGGCAAAAAACGGCGACAATCATAACGTATAATGGCAAAAGCTTTGACTGGCCGCAACTGGAAACACGTTGGACACTTAATCAAAAAGTTTTACCGAAACTACGTACACAGCGTCAAATAGATTTACTGCATAGCTCGAAGCGTTTATGGAAAAATGATATGGAGCGCATGAAATTAAAATCTGTTGAAGAAGAGAAGCTTGGCTTTTCGCGCATCGGCGATATACCGGGCTATTTAGCGCCAATCATTTATTTAGATGCTGTGAAAAGTGGTGTGCCTGATGCCTTGTTGAAAGTGCTCGATCACAACGAATGGGATTTGCTGTCGCTCATTACGTTATACGTGCATTCTACAAACTTATTATTTGAAGAGGCGAGCGATGAATCAGCCCATACGTATACGAACATTGGGAAATGGTATGCTGATCTAAAAAAGAGCCCACAAAGTGTCAACGTTTTAGAAAAGGTAACAACACAATTCGATGCTCGTCAAGCGGGCTATGCGCAGTTTTACTTAGCGCTCCAACTTAAAAAAAATAAGCAATATAGTGAAGCAATCGATGCCTTTGTCGCATCACTTCATTTTATAGAGCCACGAAAAAAGTTGCAGGCATTAGAACAACTAGCCATACTCTATGAGCATCAACTTAAAGATACAAAACAGGCACTTGTTTATACATTAGAAGGTATCCAACTGATTAATTCGACTGAGGAATGGCGGATGGAACAAAAACAAAAATGGGCAATTTCTTGGGAAAAGAGATTGCGCAGATTAGGAAATAAGCAATAATTTCCCGGGGAAGCGCAAGAAACGACAAGTTTAGCCTTACATTTGATGTTTTCAGACGATATAATGTTATGAAATATGCTATAATGAATTCGTGTATGTAGTGCGAGGAAGGGCGATGTGAATGGACATTAAATTAACTTCAAAAATGATTCTTGAAAAAGAATTTAAGAAAAATTTTAAAGGCTACAATGTAGAAGAGGTTGATTCTTTTCTTGACGAAATTATTCAAGATTATGAATCGTTTGAAAAGGTAGTTGCACAATTAAAAGAAGAGAATAGACAGCTAAAAGAAGAATTAGAAAACACACCAAAGAAACAACCACAACCAGCAGTATCTGCAGCTGGTACAACCAACTTTGATATTCTAAAACGTCTTTCAAATTTAGAAAAACATGTATTTGGTAGTAAACTTTACGAATAATTTTTATCATTTACATTGTATTTATCATAAAACTCTAGTATAATCTTCGTTATCATCATGAAATTCGAGTAATCGCTGCGACGCTAGACGTCGTAGAGGAAAGTCCATGCTCACACGGTTCTGCGATGGCCGTAGTGTTCGTGCTTACTGAAAAAATAAGGTAAGGCAGCTTAAAGCTGACGGCGGAAGGAAAACCTAAGTCTATATGATATGGTTGACACTTCCTGAAAGTGCCACAGTGACGAAGCTTGTTTGGAAACATACAAGGTGGAACGAGGTAAACCCCACGAGTGAGAAACCCAAATTATGGTAGGGGCACTCTCTTGAAGGAATTGAACGGATAGAGGGACAGAGTTCGCTCTGTAGATAGATGATTACTGCCCGGTCGTACGAGGCGCAAGCTGTTTGAGTACTCGGGAACAAAACATGGCTTATTGAATTTTTTGATGCTTATTTACGAAATAACAAGCGCTCTCCAATTCGGTGGAGAGCTTTTCTTTTGAACTAATTAAAATAATATCTGTTACTTAATGATGTCTAGTCATGCGCGATATACGCCTGAGGATAGGCTAACACGTTGTTGGTCATGCCTCTGTCGGTACGCTTCGAAGTCATAACATCACAGTAATCGTTATGGACGGACATACATACCTACTTAAAAGTGTAGGAACGCGCTTTTCAAAAAATAAGGGTAGTATCGATAGATAGGATGGAGCGGAAACATGGGCGAAGTAATTAATAATCTGGAGAAGATTAATTCGATTTCTAAATACCCCACTTCCTTACTGAAGAAAATTTTTGAAAATGTATCTGAAGGCATTATGATTACGGATAAACATAAAAAAATAGAGATGGTGAATCCAGCATTTGAATTCGTTACAGGCTATAAACGCGATGAAGTGATTGGAAAAACGCCCGCGGTGTTGCAGTCAGGTGTACATGAGTTATCTTTCTATTTGACAATGTGGGAAAAGATACGACAAGAAGGAATTTGGCAAGGAGAAATTTGGAATCGTCGTAAAACAGGAGACGTCTATCCTGAATGGTTATCAATTGTTAGCATTACCAATGATATAGGAGAAATCACAAACTACTGTGGTATTTTCACAGATTTATCTGAAAGAAAAATAGTAGAAAATGAACTAGAAAAACGTTTGTTAACAGATTCCTTAACAGATGTATCGAATCGATTTGCCTATATTGAGAGAATGGATAGCTTACTAGAATCGTCTTCTACTATTTCTCATTCAGTACAGCATGCTGTCTATTTCCTTGATTTAGACAGATTTAAACAAATAAATGATACGTTAGGGCATGCAGTTGGAGATACGATACTTAAAGAAGCAGCAAGACGTATCCAAACATTGCTGAAAAACAAAGATATCATTGCAAGGTACGGTGGAGATGAATTTATCGTTACGTTAACGAATGTAAAAAATGTTCGAGAAGCAGCGAAATTTGCAGAACAAATTATTGGCATTATCGAACAACCGATGAATATAAATGGACAAGATGTCTTTATTTCTACGAGCATTGGCATTAGTATGTATCCTGTTGATGGGGTAACATCTGAGCAACTCATTACGTGTTCAGATAAAGCGATGACATATTCTAAAAAGAATGGTCTTAATGGCTATTCCTTTTACTTTGATGAATTGCAAACTGACTCCCAACGTGTCCTATTGCTGGACTCAGAGTTACGTAGAGCTATAGAAAATCGCGAATTTGAGCTATATTTTCAGCCAAAAATTACGGTGGAAAATGAACATATTCAAGGATTAGAGGCACTTGTTCGTTGGAATAATGAGCGACTCGGATTTGTCTCTCCAGCAGAATTTATTCCGTATGCGGAGGAAACAGGTCTTATCATTCCTTTAAGTGAAGTCATTATTGAAAAAGCTTGTGAAGCAGTTATCAAATTACAACAATTTGGTCGTAAAATACCGATTGCTATTAATATTTCAAGCATTCACTTTAAGCAGCAAAACTTTTTAGAATCTATTCAAGCAATATTAGAACGCTATAACACGTCGGCAAACAATTTTGAAATAGAAGTGACAGAGCGTACGGTGATGAATAGTGCAGCGGAAACGGTCAGCAAGCTTGTCCGACTAAAGCAACTCGGTTTTAAGATCTCGATTGATGATTTTGGAACGGGCTATTCGTCTTTAAGCTATTTAGTTCGATTCCCGCTCGATTGTTTAAAAATCGACCGCAGCTTCATTCAACATATTACTTCGCTCGATGAAAAGCAAGCAGTTGTGGACGCGATTATTCAAATGTCGCATCGCTTGAAAATGAAAGTTGTGGCAGAAGGTGTAGAACAAGCACAACAAGTGGATATACTACGGAAAATGAACTGTGATATTATCCAAGGCTATTATTACAGCAAACCATTACCACTTCCCGAATTGCTGGAGTATATGGAGTATTGGGAAATTGAACATCAAGGAAGGAAATAAAGTATGGCAAACTATAAATTAGTAGCAACAGCTGCAATGGGCTTAGAAGCGATTGTAGCACAAGAAGTACAAGCACTTGGCTACGACACGACAGTCGAAAATGGCAAAGTTTATTTTGAAGGTGACGAAACAGCGATTGCGCGCACAAACTTATGGCTACGTGTAGCAGATCGAGTGAAAATTGTTGTAGGGCAATTCCCTGCAAAGTCTTTCGAGCAATTGTTTGAAAGCGTCAAGGCTCTACCTTGGGAAAAATATTTACCAGTAGATGCCTCATTCCCTGTATCGGGGAAATCAGTGAAATCTAAATTATTTAGTGTACCCGATTGCCAAGCGATTACGAAAAAAGCAATTGTAGAGCGCTTGAAGCAGCATTACAAACGACTCGGCTTTTTAGATGAATCGGGTGCAACATACAAAATTGAAGTTTCAATTTTAAAAGATGTGGCTACACTTACCATTGATACTTCTGGCGCTGGCTTACATAAACGTGGCTACCGACAAGTGCAAGGTGAAGCACCACTAAAAGAAACGTTAGCCGCTGCGCTCGTTCAAATTTCTAAGTGGAATCCAAATCGTCCATTTGTAGACCCATTCTGTGGTTCGGGTACGATTGCCCTAGAAGCTGCGATGTATGGTCAAAATATTGCACCAGGCTATAACCGAGAATTTATTTCAGAAAGTTGGCCTTGGATGAAAGCAAACATTTGGGATGCTGTACGTGATGAGGCAGATAGCATCGCTAATTATGACCAACCACTTGAAATTATTGGTTCAGACATTGACCACCGCATGGTAAGTATTGCGCAAGAAAATGCCCTTGAAGCAGGTTTTGGTGACATCATTACGTTCAAACAAATGCAAGCGCGTGATTTTACAACACTGCTTACAGATGGCGTGATGATTGGTAACCCACCATACGGAGAGCGTATTGGTGATGTTGAAGTTGTGGAACAGGTTATTCGTGATTTAGGACAAGTTATGAAAAACTACCCAACTTGGTCAGTATACATGCTGTCTTCCATGAAAAACTTTGAAGAATTATACGGTCGTCAAGCGACGAAAAAACGTAAGTTATTCAATGGTTTTATTGAAACGAATTATTATCAATACTGGGGACAAAAGTCTAAACGAGACTAACGAGAGCAACGGGAGATGAGATTTTTTCTTATCTTCCGTTTCGTCGCGTATAATAGGAACAGATTGTAAGAGGGGGAACGTCAATTGCGTAAATCTTTACCATTTGCATTAACGAAGGATCGCTCATTTTTCGAGTCATTAGGTGACTGGATGGGTGACGTCCTTTATGATGAATTACCGGAGAAAGGATTTGAATGCCGTGATGAGCAAATTTTCATGGCATATCAAATTGAACAGGCATTAAAAGAGAAAAATGTATTATTTGCAGAAGCGGGAGTAGGAACAGGGAAAACAATTGCCTATTTATTACCTGCTGTATCTTATGCACGCTATACAGGGAAGCCTGCGCTAATTGCCTGTGCAGATGAAACATTAATCGATCAGCTCGTGAAAGAGGGCGGCGATATTTATAAATTACAAAAAACACTCGGTTTAGAGATTGATGTGCGTTTAGCCAAATCCCGCGATCAATATTTATGCTTAAAGCGTTTCGAAGAAGCCGAAAAAGTCGAAACGGACGAGTGGATTGATGATATTGCTTTTTCAATTCCAGACGGCGTTTATGCACAAGGCTCGATGATAGCAGTGCAACCGTACGGAGACCGCAGTGATTATCCTACGGTGAGTGATGAGGATTGGAACAAGGTCAATTATAATGCAATTATGCAATGTTCAGTATGTGACCTGCGTAATCGTTGTGGGCAAACATTACATCGTGCACATTACCGTAAATCTACAGACTTAATTATTTGCTCGCAAGACTTTTTAATGGAGCATTTAGCAACGAAAGAATCACGTGAACGTGAAGGGCAATTAGCGTTACTGCCAGAAGTATCGATGATGGTACTAGATGAAGGCCATTTATTAGAATACGCGGCACAGAAAGCCATGACGTACAAAGTGCAAGCTAGGACGATTGTTCCGCTCTTAGAACGATTAATGGTAGACGGTGTACGTGAACGCACACTGTATGCAATGGAAAAGTTGCAAGACGATCACGAACTATTTTTTGACCAGCTACGTGATGATATTGTCGCTTCTGAAGAAGAACGTAAACGCATCAATAAATCAGCAACACTTTTAAAATATGGTAAACAACTGATTGCAGATGTAGAAATACTGCTTGAAGAATTCGTCTTTGAATCAGAAATGTATATGATTCCAGAGTATGAATTAAATATGGCAGAAGAATATTTAGAGCAATATCAAGCTTCTCTGCGCATTTTTACAGCACAAGGCGACGCAGTCGATTGGCTAGAAGAAACAGATGGTGAGGAAACGCTTGTTATTATGCCGCGCCTCATTACAGAAGTGTTAGAAGAAAAATTATTTTCAAAGAAGCTTCCAATTGTATTCTCTTCTGCAACATTATCTGTCAATAAAGATTTCTCCTATATTGCTTATAGTCTGGGTATTCATAATTACCAATCATTCTCAGTACCATCACCTTTTGATTATGAAGCGGTGATGAAAATTTACTTGCATGAGTTATCTCAAAATAGCAAAACTGCCCGTGTCCAACAACTGTTGCGCGACGGTGAAAAAACATTAATATTATTTAAATCAAAACAAGCGATGTTAAACTTTAAAGCAGAATTGCCGCTTATGGAACGGATGCATGTGGCGTTTGAGGGTGATCGTGAACTATCAGCCATCGTGCGTGATTTCCAAGAAGGGACAATTAAAACGTTATGCTCCTATCATTTATGGGAAGGGTTAGATTTACCTGAGGAAGCATTGACTCGTGTCATCATTTATGATTTACCGTTCCCTCCACATGATCCATTATTTGATGCGAAACGGACATTTGCTGAAAATCCGTATGAAGAAGTAGAATTACCATTTATGCAATTGCGTCTACAACAAGGTATGGGCCGATTAATTCGCACATCAAACGATCATGGTGATATTCATATTTTGTTAAATGAAGAAGAAGCGAAACAACGTGAAACATTTGAAAATATTTTAGCAGTGACACCAGAAATAAAGTAGAAAAAAGCGAGTTTGCCTATACAAGGTAAACTCGCTTTTTGATATATAAGGATAATAATTATTATTTGGTGTCGAAAAAAGTGTTGAATATTTCTCTTTTAAACTTTATAGTTCTTTGTAATGCAATGATTTTTCTTCTTGAAAATAATTTTGCAAAAGGTTTATAATGATGACAAGAAATTGAAGGAATAGTCACGAGCATTGCTGAGTATTCTATGATAGGGGGTGGACCTGTCGAGCATTCAATCACTGTGTAGTAAATATACAAGCTTATCTGAAAGTGATATAGAGAAGTTAGTAGAACTAGAAACTACGCTACCTTATTATGCTAAGTTGACAGATTGCTATATGTTCATAGATTGCTTGATGGAAAATTTGCCACATGCAATTGTTGTAGCAGAGGCATTCCCTACAAAAGAAATTGGTTTATACGAAAAATCGGTTATTGGAAAATTTGTCTTTGAAAGCTTTGAACCAGCAGTATTTGCAGCTTTTAAACATAAAGAAAAATCATCTATTTCAAGAGCTGTTACACAAGAAGGGATAACCGTTGAACAAAATGTTGTTCCAGTCTTTAATGACGATGGACAGGTTATCGCTGTGTTGATTCAAGAAAAGAAGGTCCAGATGCAAAGTGCACCGAAAGATGAATTTCAAAATATGCCTTTTGCATTAATTGAGCATATCGTTGAACCAAATTCGCAACCGATTCCAGTTGTCTCTGATTTATTAGTAGAGTCCATTATTCTCACAAATCATGAAAATAAAGTGATTTATAGCAACCCTGCAGGTTACCGATTTATTGCAGAACTTTCAGGGCTTGAACATTTTGACAATATTGCATTGAATAATATTTTACCTTTTTTACAAGAGGTCTATGATAAAGGCGACGATGTCTTTTTCTTAGAAATTACGATAGATCGTAAATCTTTTATCGTTAAAAAAATTCCTATTCGCAGTCAAAATGAAAAAGTGACGCTGCTTATTATTCATGATCTGACAGAATTAAAGCTGAAAGAAAATGAACTGATGATGAAGACATTTGCTATACGAGAAATTCACCATCGAGTAAAAAATAATTTACAAACGGTTACAAGTTTATTGCGTTTGCAAATGCGCAATGACTTAGCCGCTTCAAATGCAAGTGCTTTTCAAGAAGCGTTAAATCGAATATATAGTATTTCTTCGGTCTATGAACTGATTTTAGAAAATGAAGATAATGCCGAAGAAAAAGTGGATGTTATCGCATTGTCTAAAAAGATCGGACATAAAATGGTTGGGACGACCAATACACCATCCATTCAATTAGTGTTCCATAATGATGATATCCAGTTATATTGTCATGCTAAAAAGGCTGTGTCACTTGCATTAATAATTTGTGAGCTATTACAAAATGCATTGAAATATGCTTTTATTGATCGCGAGGAAGGTATAATCGAAATTCAATTTCTACAAGATGCAAGCTATATTTCACTTCATATTGCCGACAACGGCGTTGGCATGCAAGAGGTGAAGGCATCTTTCGGCATGGAGATTATTACAAGACTTGTTGAATATGATTTAGCTGGCACATTTACCATTATCCCTAGTGAACAAGGTACACATACTCAAATTCAGTTTCCTGTAAGTGAGGAGGTATTTATCCTAAATGACTAGGAAAGTTATGATTGTCGAAGATGAATCACTTATTGCCATTGATTTAAAATTTATGCTTGAAGATAATGGCTACGAAGTCGTGGCTCAGGCAAATAATGGCGAATCAGCGATTGAGCTAGCTTATACACATAAGCCACAGTTGATTTTAATGGACATCAAAATGCCAAAGCTAGATGGCTTAAAAGCAAGTAAAATTATTGAACAACAGCTCGGCATACCAGTGCTTTTTATCTCAGCTTACAGTGAAAAAGAATTGTTATTGTACATGAAACAAGATAATATTTTAGGTTATGTTATGAAACCGTTTTCAGAAAAAAATGTCTTGCCAGCGTTGGAAGTGGCATTTCATCAAATTGATAAATTCAACCGACTGAACGGGAAAATATTGCATAAGCAAAGTGAATTAGACAAGCGAAAAATTATCGAACGAGCAAAAGGTTTACTGATGCAATCGGAAAATCTAAGTGAAGATGCGGCTTATAAAAAAATTCGCAATGAAAGCATGCAAAGTCAGCAGGAAATGGTAACAATCGCAAAACGCATTATTCATACATTACAAGTAAATAGTTGAAGCAAAGACGCTTTAAAGAGATTTTTTCTTTATTGCGTCTTTTTTTATATATATTTATCAAAATCAAAGGGGGGATAAGTAAGATGGCAATGATAGGAACGATTATCGTTTATATTATTATGATTTGTGCAGTTTTAGGGGCAATCGGAGCAATTCGTGATGCAGAGTATGGGATCGGGAAAGAATTTATGAATGGTATCCATACGGTAGGGCATATTTTTGTACCGGCAGCGGGAATCATGGCAGCTATACCTTACTTAACGTGGTTTATTAGTGAATTTATTAGTCCGGTTTTTGAATTGATTGGTGCTGATCCGGCAATAGCGGCAACGACAATTTTAGCGTCGGACATGGGAGGCTATCAATTAGCAAATGCCTTGAAGGAATCTTATGAAGGATGGGTGATGGCGCTAGTAGTTGGTTTTATGTCAGGTGCAACCATTGTATTTTCGATTCCGATGGGCCTTGCGATGTTAGACAAGCGAGATCATAAGTATATGGCATTAGGTATTATGGCGGGTGTCTTAACCATTCCGATTGGTGCATTTATTTCCTCGATTATGATAGTGATGTTTAACACAGAAGTGCGTGAAGTGATTAGTACTACCGATGCACCAACGTATGTTTTTGCTATTTCGGTTTTACAAATATTGCTTAACTTATTACCGTTATTTATTTTCGTTATTTTAATTGCGTTAGGGCTAAAGCTCATTCCAAATGGCATGATTAAAGGCTTTATGATTTTTGGACGGGTGATGGATGCAGCAATTAAGCTAGTGCTTGTGTTCTCTATTGTCGAAATTTTTACGGGTCTATTTACAAAGATTTTTGGGGCATGGGGCTTTGACCCGATTATGGCAGACAGCGTCGATCAATTCCGTGCATTGGAGACAGCTGGCTATATCGGTATTATGTTAGCCGGTGCATTCCCGATGGTGTACTTAATACGAAAGTATGCTTCTAAACCGCTCGAAACAGCAGGGAAGAAATTAGGTCTGTCATCCGTAGGAAGCGCAGGGATTTTAGCAACAAGTGCAAATATATTAGCAATGTTTACACTTGTTCGTCAGATGCCACCAAAAGATAAAGTCATCAACATTGCTTTTGGGGTTTGTTCGGCATTCCTGTTAGGCGATCACTTATCTTTTACGGCAAATTTCCAGCCAACTATTATTTTACCAGTAATGGCAGGGAAGCTTTTAGCCGGAATCATTGCCATTTTCTTTGCTTATAAACTATCAGTACCAACTGCTTTGAAATTGGAGCTAGAAGACCGTAAGGCAGGCATTATTAAAGAGGGAGAATATTTAACAAATCAAAAGTCTTGATAGAAAGAGGTGATGACAAGTGATTGAAGAAAAGAAACGATTTATACAGGAATTTGTGCCAGGTAAGCAACTAACATTAAGTCATCTAATTGCCAATCCTGATCCAGATATGTTTCAGAAGCTTGGCATTCAAGAAGCAGGTGCACTAGGCATTATGACTTGTACACCAAGTGAAACAGTCATTATTGCTGGGGATTTAGCGACAAAGGCAGCCAATGTAAAGCTAGGCTTTCTAGATCGTTTTACAGGCAGTCTCGTTATTGTGGGCAGTGTCTCTGAAGTCGAAATGGCAATGTTGGAAATTAATCGTTTTTTATCAGAAATGTTAGGTTATACACCTTCTAAAATAACGAAATCATAGGATGTGCCACATGAAAAATCGAGTAATGATAATAGGTGGTGTGCAAGCTGGTAAGTCGACGCTTATGAATGCATTATTAGGCAAAGATAAAAAAGCCCATAAAACGCAAGCACTTGTTTTTGATGACTGGATTGTGGATACACCTGGAGAATATATAGAAAATCCGATGTATTACAGAAATATTATGGCCACATCGCTAGAAGTAACACATGTCATTTATTTGCAAGATGCCACATCGTCAAGAAGTGTTTTCCCACCGCAATTTAGCTTGGGCATTCCTAAAATTCAAATTGGCGTCATTACAAAAATTGATGCACCCTTAGCGGATATAGCAAGAGCAACGACATTATTACAAAATGTTATGAAATACGGGCCAATCGTCAAAACTTCTTCTTGGCAAAAGCTAGGCATTGACTATATTGCGCCCCTTATTCAACTCCGTTCAGACGAGGAAATTCGTCAATTTGTCAAGGATTGTGATAGTCCTTATCTCACATATTGCCAGTAGTGGCAAAGAGGGAGGATCAGTTGAAGACAGAAAAAATTTATAGTGCAGGCATTGATATTGGCACAAGTACAACAAAGATGGTTATTAGTAGTTTGCTGTTAAAAAACGTTGCTGGTGTGACGCATGTGCCACGGATAGAAATAATTGAAAAAACGGTGTTGCATCAAAGTCCAATTATCAAAACACCGTTTCTCAATGAAGACATTATCGATATGAAAGAAATCCAACACTTTATCTTTCAGCAATATCAACTTGCTCAAATTGCACCTTCAGAAATTTCAACAGGCGCCATTATTATTACAGGTGAATCTGCCACAAAAGAAAATGCCAGTGAAGTTGTTCATGCCATTGCTGATACAGCCGGTCATTTTTTAGTTGCGACGGCAGGACCTGATTTAGAAGGGATTATTGCTGCCAAAGGGGCAGGTACTGTTCAGCTGTCAAAAAACACGGGCAAAGTCATTGCCAATATCGATATTGGAGGTGGTACAGCTAATATCGCAGTAATGCAGTTTGGTGAAGTTATTGGCACATGTACTTTGCATGTTGGCGGTAGACTTATGGAATTTCACAATGGCAAAGTCCATTCTATCTCGCCACCTTTAATGAAGCTAATGATGAATTGTTCCAATCCATTACAAGTGGGAGATCTTGCAGATGATACGCGTATAGAACAGCTTATTACAGAAATGGTGAGCGTATTAGCGAAAACATTAAGTGGGCAAGGAATCGATGCCCAGCATCCATTATTGTTAGGCCATGTGCCCAATTGGCAAAAGCCAGTTGAGGCGATCGTCTTTTCAGGTGGTGTCGCTTCTTGTATTTATAATGATGATTGCACACTGCGCCAATATGATGATATTGGCGAAAAACTAGCGAACATGCTCCAACAACATGAGCAACTGCAAAGCTTTTTATGGCTCAAGCCACAAGAAACTACAAGAGCCACCGTCACTGGTGCAGGTACACAAACAACTGACATTAGCGGTGCGACGATACAAGTGGATGCGGAAGTATTACCGTTGAAAAATATTCCTGTTTTTCATTGTCCTATCGATTTAGCTGCTAGAGCGTTTGATCATATGGTGAAGACGGCAGTCGATAGAGCAGATGCACTCTTTTCAATCGAGGACAAACGCTCTCCATTTGCGCTTTATTTTAGTGCGTTACCGTATTTAAGTTTTCAAGATGTTCATGCATTGTGCGATGCCATTTTACACTACTTAGGAACAAGAAGCTCCAGAAACATGCCCATTATTATAATCATTCAATCGGATTATGCAAAGATTATCGGGCAAACAATTCAAGCCATTAATCCAAGCGTTCCTATACTATGTATCGATCAAATTAAAGTAGAAACAGGTGATTATATTGACATTGGGGAAGTGCTACCTTCAGGTGTTGTTCCAGTTGTCGTCAAAACACTTGCTTTCCACTCAAAGTAAGGAGGATGAATGTGAATTTATCGGTGATATTTGGTAGCGAAAAATATAATTTTCATTCATTAAAAGACGTAATGGCGAAGGCCAATGAAGAAAAATCAGGTGACCAGCTAGCCGGTATTGCGGCTGAATCTGTGCAACAACGGATTGCCGCAAAAGCTGTGCTAAGTGAATTATTAGTTAAAGATATACGCGAGCATCCGCTAGTTCCACCTGAAAATGATGAAGTGACACGCATTATTGAAGGCGATATTAATGAACAAATATACGGCGAAATAAAAAACTGGAGTATGGAACAGCTTCGCGAATATATTTTATCGAATGATACAGGGGATCGAGAGTTAAAACGTTTAAGTAAGGGCATGAATTCAGAAATCATTGCAGCCGTCACAAAGTTAATGTCTAACTTAGATCTTGTGCATGCAGCCAACAAAGTAGAAATTTTATCAACTTGCAATATTACGATTGGGCAAAAGGGCACGCTTTCTTCAAGATTACAGCCGAACCACCCTACAGACAATATCGATGGCATTATTGCTTCCTTAAAAGAAGGATTGTCCTATGGAATAGGTGATGCTGTTATAGGCATTAACCCTGTCGATGATTCGGTCGAAAGCGTTAAAAAAGTTTTACACGCGACAAAAGAATTTATGAATGATTGGTCGATACCTACGCAGAACTGTGTATTGGCACATATTACAACCCAAATGAAAGCTGTTAAGCAAGGGGCTCCTGCCGATATGATTTTCCAAAGTATTGCGGGGACAGAAATGGCCAACCGTTCGTTTGGTATTTCTGCTGACTTAATTAAAGAAGCAGAGGAGCTAGTCAAAAAACAAGGAACCGGAACGGGCCCGAATTTATTTTACTTTGAAACAGGGCAAGGCTCGGAACTTTCCGCTGAAGCACATATGGGCATTGACCAAGTAACATTGGAATCACGCAATTATGGCTTTGCTAGACATTTTAATCCGTACATAGTCAACACGGTTGTTGGCTTTATTGGCCCTGAATATTTATATAACAACAAACAAGTTATTCGAGCAGGGCTCGAAGATCATTTTATGGGTAAAATGCACGGCATTCCAATGGGTGTGGATATTTGTTACACGAATCATATTAAAGCAGACCAAAATGATGTAGAAGATTTAAGCGTGTTACTAACGGCAGCTGGTGTGAACTTTATTATTGCAGCACCGATGGGAGATGATATTATGCTGAACTACCAGTCAATGAGCTTCCATGATGTTGCTACATTGCTCCAAACCTTTGGTAAAACACCAGCACCTGAATTTTTAGCTTGGTTAGAAAAAATGGGCATTTACGAAAATGGGCGACTTTCAGCTAGAGCTGGCGACTTATCGATATTTGAAAGGTAGGTGAGACCAATGAATGAACAGCTTGTATCCATGATTACTCAGCTTGTGTTGGAGAAAATGCATGCTACAGCAGACAATGTTACGCAACAGACAGCGACACCGATGAAAGAACAACAAGAACCACTAATAAGGCTTGTTGATACTGTAGCCGATCGTTCTGATGAACGAGTAAATTCAAAGGCCCTATCACATCAACCATTGATTAAGCTTTATCAACATGCCTCATCTACACAAGCAAATACGCACAGTGCAACGAGTGATGACCATACTTCGACAATGGAATCTGCCAAGGCATATCTATTCGAAGAGCAAAACGTGTCAGAAAGTGTGCTGGCCGCTAAAAAACATACGCCTGCAAGAATTGGTGTAGGTAGAGCTGGAACAAGACCAAAAACAAAAACTTGGTTAAAGTTCCGCCTCGATCATGCAGCGGCAGTCGATGCGGTGTATGGAGAAGTGACAGAAGAGCTATTACAAAAACTGAATGTCTTTCAAGTAACAACAAAAGTAACGGATAAAGAAGAATACATTACGAGACCAGATTTAGGTCGCCGCTTATCAGATGAAGCGAAGGCGCATATTCAATCTACATGCAAGGCTCGTCCAACCGTACAAATCATTATTTCAAACGGCTTAAGTGCAAGTGCAATTGAAGAAAATGTGCAAGATGTGTATTTAGCATTACAGCAAAGTCTTCGCAATTTAAATATTGAAATCGGCACTACTTTTTACATTGATAAAGGGCGTGTTGCCCTTATGGATGAAATCGGCGAGTTATTGCAAGCGGAGGTCATTGTTTACTTAATTGGTGAACGTCCTGGGCTTGTGTCAGCTGAGTCGATGAGTGCGTATTTATGTTATCAACCGAGAATTGGCACAGTTGAAGCGGATCGCATGGTCATTTCAAACATTCATAAAGGTGGTATTCCGCCACTTGAAGCAGGGGCATATTTAGGCACAGTCGTTCAAAAAATATTGCAATACAAGGCAAGTGGCGTACATCTTGTCGCTAAAGAAGGTTAGGAGGCAAGCGATGAATCCTCAAAAAATAACAGCTGACATTTTAGCAATGCAAATGATTCCTAGAGTTAATTGTGAATTAGCAGAGCAGCTTGCGTTAAAGCCAAATCAGCATAGCATCGGGATTGTCACACTAACGATTGATGATGTCGGTTATGTGGCATTAGACGAGGCGACAAAAAAAGCAGATGTGGAAGTTGTTTATGCAAAAAGCTTTTATGCAGGAGCGGCACATGCTTCAGGCCCTTTATCTGGTGAGATAATTGGCATTATAGCGGCAAGCTCGCCTGATGAAATTCGCAGTGGGCTAGAAGCCATTGAACAAAAAATCCAATTTGATACGTATTTTGAAGCCATTAATGGCAACGACGGTCATGCTCTTTTTGCGCATACAGTCGCAAGTTGTGGTAGCTATTTGGCAGAGTTAGCAGATGTGAAGGTTGGCACTGCGCTCGCTTACCTAATCGCACCACCACTTGAAGCGGTCGTTGGTTTAGATGCCGCCTTAAAGGCAGCGGACGTAGAGCTCAAACAATTTTTTGGCCCACCGTCAGAAACGAACTTTGGTGGTGGCATTGTCAGTGGCAGTCAGTCTTCCTGCCAAGCTGCTGCAGATGCTTTTAGAGATGCTATAGAAAATGTTGCGAGAAATCCAGTTATTTAGAAAGGAGGCGGCTTTATGGCTTCTTTAGATAAAGATTTATTAGCCATTCAGGAAATGAGAGACGCTGTTAGACAGGCAAATACTGCACAAGCGGCATATATGCAATTTTCACAGCAACAAGTAGATACGATTGTAAAAGCAGTTGCGGATGCCGCATTTAATGAGGCAGAACGATTAGGCAAAATGGCTGTACAAGAAACAGGGATGGGTATCCCTAATCATAAAAAAATGAAAAATGAAGTTGCTTCGAGAGATGTATATCAAGATATAAAAGATTTAAAGACTGTTGGCGTTGTAGGTTTTGATCGAATGAAGCAAGTGACAGAGATTGCTAGTCCATTTGGTGTCGTTGCGGGAATTGTGCCAACAACAAATCCTACGTCAACAGCTATTTTTAAAGCGCTTATTTCATTAAAAACGCGAAATGGGCTTGTGTTAAGTCCACATCCTTATGCAGTTAAAAGTACAAAAGAAGCGTTAGAGATTTGTAGAGTCGCGGCGGAAGAAGCTGGGGCACCGGCAGGATTGTTGCAATGCTTAACGATGTCATCGATGGAAGCAACACAGCAGTTATTGAAGCATCCCGATATTCACTTAATTTTAGCAACGGGTGGCGGTGCGTTAGTAAAAGCGGCCTACAGCTCTGGAAAACCTGCCTATGGAGTAGGGCCAGGAAATGTGCCAGCTTATATCGAAAAATCAGCCAATATTCAACAAGCCGTTCGTCAGCTAGTTCAAAGTAAATCGTTTGATAATGGCACAATTTGTGCAACAGAGCAGGCCATTATCGTGGATAAAGTGATTGCAGAGCGAGTGTTAGCAGAATTACAAAAACAACATGCGTATATTTTAAGCGCCGGAGAGAAATTAAAAATGGAGAAGTTGATTTCTCCTGTGCTAGGTAAAATAAACCCTCAAATTGTAGGGAAATCGGCAGTGAGCTTAGCCCATTCAATCGGTATTGTTGTGCCTGAAGAGACGAAAGTACTCATTGGCTTAGAGACGATGATCGGTAAAAATATTCCGTTTTCTCTGGAAAAGCTATCGCCGCTATTTGCATTTTACACAGTAGAGGACAGCACAGAAGCCAAACAAGTGATGATTGATCTACTGGCTATTGGAGGACGCGGTCATTCCTGCGCGATTCACACGGAAAATGCAGCGTTAGCAGAGCAGTTTTCCATTGACTTACCCGTGTCGCGAATTGTCGTCAACACGTTATCTTCAATTGGCGCCGTTGGTGGTACGACTGGCTTAGCCCCATCCTTTACATTAGGCTGTGGTACATTTGGCGGCAACATTACGTCCGACAATATTACAGCTAGACATTTAATAAATATTAAACGCATGGCTTATGGCATTAAAGATGTGGAAGTACCGACACCGGCATTCGATATCTCGCCGGTAGTAGAGAATATGAAGGCACAAGCACCATCATTAGATAGCGAAGTGGTGCAACAAATTGTCGATCAAGTATTAAAGCAAATCACATTACAAACTAAATAATTTGGAGGAATGACAAATGAGTACAGCATTAGGAATGGTTGAAACAAAAGGTCTTGTAGGGGCAATTGAAGCGGCAGATGCAATGGTAAAGGCGGCAAGTGTGAATTTAGTTGGAAAAGTGCATGTGGGTGGCGGCATTGTCACTGTTTTAGTTCGAGGCGATGTAGGCGCAGTAAAAGCTGCAACAGATGCAGGTGCAGCAGCTGCTCAACGTGTTGGAGAACTGCTATCTGTGCATGTCATTCCACGCCCGCATAACGAATTAGAATTAATTTTGCCGAAGGCAGAGGCTTAATGTTATAAGGGATGGCATTCATTCTTGCAAATAGATGAATGCCTGTCTCAAAAAAATTGTTAGATTCAGAGGTGGCGAATGTGAACAAAAAATCAAAAGCATTTCCAGTTGCCATTTCAGCTCGTCATATTCATGTTAGTGAAAAGGATTTCCAAGCACTATTTGGTCCAAACGCAACGTTAACGAAAGATTTTGATCTTTCACAGCCAGGACAGTTTGCGGCAAAAGAGCGCGTATCGATAGAAGGACCAAAAGGTGTTATTCACAATGTACGTGTATTAGGACCTGTAAGAACGGCAACACAAGTAGAAATTAGTCGAACAGATGCAATGAAATTAGGTTTAAACCCGCCATTAAGGCAATCGGGAGATATCGAACATTCAGCTAGCATCAAATTAATCAACCAACAACAAGAAGTTGTTATTCGGCAGGGTGTCATTATTGCACAGGCACATATTCATATGACAGAACAAGATGCGAAAGCATTGGACGTGCACAATAATGAAGTCGTTTCTGTAGAAGTTGATAGTGAAAGACCTGTAACATTTCGTCGTGTCGTCGTGCGGGTATCCAATGATTTTAGCTTAGAAATGCATATCGATACAGATGAAGCGAACGCAGGTTTTATTGAACAACAAGCGCAAGGAACAATCGTGAAATCATTTTCGTAAGGAGGAGGTTTGATGCAGCAACAATTCGTGCAAAAAATCGTGGAAGAAGTGTTACAGCAAGTATTGAGAAATCAGCCTTCCCCACCATATGACCGTAAAATTCCAATCGGTGTATCAGCGCGACATGTCCATCTTGCGCAGGCGGAAGTGGAGCAGCTTTTTGGTGAAAATTATCAATTAACACCAAAGTTTGAGTTGTCACAGCCCGGACAATTTGCAGCTGAAGAAACGGTCGTACTTGCAGGACCAAAGGGCTCAATTGAAAAGGTTCGCATTTTGGGTCCAGCACGCGCTTTATCACAAGTAGAAGTTAGCTGGACAGATGCTATGAAACTCGGCCTCAAGCCACCATTAAGAATATCTGGAGATATCAAAGGCTCCAGCCCTGTTACGTTAATTGGGCCAAACGGTAGTGTAGTACTTACAGAAGGGCTTATTATCGCGCAGGCACACATTCATATGTCACCTGCTGATAGCGTGAGATTCCAAGTCGTGGATGGGCAGTCAGTGCAAATAAAAGTAGCAGGCATACGTCCAATTACTTTAGCCAACGTAATGATTCGTGTGTCGGAGCGCTATCGTTTAGAAATGCATGTCGACACAGATGAAGCCAATGCTGGCTTAATTCAGCAAGGGGATTTTGCTGAAATCGTCAATGGACAAAAGATAGAACCGATAACTGCAAAGGAAAGCCTGCTAATTGCAAAACCTACGCCTGAAAAACAAGCGATTTATTATTTTGAAAAAAAGCTACTTTCACAGATGGAAGTGCTTAAAATAGAAGCTCAAGAAATTGTCGTGCCGAAAAGAACGATTGTGACAGCGTTAGCGTATGACAAAATACGAGAGCTAAATAAAAAAATAACGATTCGCTCTGAATAATAATTATTATCCAGGCAACATAAAGAGGGTGAGTTTATGCAAATGGGAAGAGTAATTGGAAGCGTATGGGCAACGCGCAAGGAAGAAGGGTTGAACGGCTTAAAGCTATTAATTATTCAACCGATTGATGCCAATCAGCAGCCAATTCGCACGGAAATGGTAGCAGCTGATCGCATCGGGGCAGGTATTGGGGATGATGTGCTCATTACGAGTGGCGGGTCATCCCGTTACATTATGAAAGATAATCCACTTCCTATTGATGCAGTTGTTATAGGAATTATTGATTCTACAGATGTGATGCGAGGTGAGGACAATGAGTAGCGCAATTGGCATGATTGAAACAAAAGGATTAGTTGGCTCTTACGAAGCGGCAGATGCGATGATTAAGGCATCAGATGTCACGATTGTTAAACAAGAATTTGTAGATGGTGGTATTGTAACAATCGTCGTCAAAGGGGATGTTGGTTCAGTACAAGCGGCAGTAGATGCCGGCAAAGAGGCAGCGAAGCGTGTCGGAGAATTATTAAGCGCCCACGTCATTCCTAGACCTGATGAAGAAGTATTCAACATGATTAAAGGACCAGACGCCCCAAAGAAAAAACTAGCGCCTACACACGCTCGTGCGAAAAAAACGACTGAATCAACGGACAATTGAGGTGAAGCATCATGGCATTTCGCAAAAATAAAATTGCTGTTATCGGAGCAGGTCATACAGGTGCAACATTAAGCTTATTTTTGGCACAGAAGGAATTAGGCGATGTTGTGTTGGTAGATATTCCAGAAGCCGAAAATCCAACAAAAGGAAAAGCATTGGATTTATTACAAACAGGACCGATTGAAAAATTTAATGTTTCCATACAAGGAACGAGTAATTATGAGGATATTGTAGGGGCATCCATTGTTATTATTACGGCAGGTATTCCTCGAAAGCCGGGGATGAGTCGAGATGATTTAGTAACAACGAATGCGAAAATCATTCAGCATGTTTCAAGACAAATAAAACACTATGCACCCGAGAGCATTGTCCTAGTTCTAAGCAATCCTGTAGATGCAATGACATATGTGTGCTATAAAGAAACTGGTTTCGCGAAACATCGTATTATTGGTCAATCTGGTGTATTAGATACCGCACGCTTTAATGCATTTGTAGCACAAGAGTTACAAATTGCACCTGAAGATGTGTCCGGATTTGTATTAGGAGGACACGGTGATGAGATGGTGCCATTAATTCGCTATTCCTATGCAGGGGGCATCCCATTAGAAAAGCTAATCCCTCAAGATAGATTACAGCAAATCGTCGAACGTACACGCAAAGGTGGCGGCGAAATTGTTGGTTTATTAGGAAATGGCAGTGCTTATTATGCACCAGCTGCTGCTTGTGCGCATATGGTCGAAATCATTATGAAAGATCAGCGGAAAATTATCCCTTCGATTGCCCTGTTAGAAGGGGAGTACGGCTATAATGATTTATTTTTAGGTGTACCGACAATTTTAGGCGGCAATGGCATCGAGTCGGTTATCGAACTACACCTTACTCATGAAGAACAAACAGCGCTCAATCATTCAGCACAAGCAGTCCAGCAAGTACTACAAATTTGCCAAAACATTTAACGAATCTTCATATAGACGCTCCCCAACGCTATATGATTAATGTGTTTGATTGGAAATCGAACATAAACATGAAATCCCTAATTTAAAATAAGCTCCCCTCAAATAGAAGGGAGCTACTTTTCGTTTGATAAAAAATAGAGACGATTGCGGGTGTTTAGCGTAAACGCCGGAAGAACAACGGGAATCGCCGATAGAATCCTAGAAAACGCCGGAAGAACGACAAGAATCGCCGATAAACCAACCGAAATCGCTGATAAGGCATGGGGGAGATGCGTTCCAGCAGGGGGCCAAAGATATTTACTTGACTAGTCATTAAACACAGCCGTATTTTTAAATTATCAGAATTGTTTGGATGCCTGGCACTCGTAATATACAAAATATTCTAAAATATGCTAAACTAATAAAGTTAAAAGGGAGGATGATGGATTTGACAGTTCAGCAATTTACAGACTATGTGAAAAAAATGCAGCACTATCAGGAAGCGCTAGGTGTGATGTATTGGGATATGCGTACGGGTGCACCGAAGAAAGGATTATCGCAACGTTCAGAGGTAGTTGGTACATTATCGGCCTCCTTGTTTGATATGCAAACGAGTGACGAATTAGGGGAACTGCTAACGACTTTAGAGGCACAAAAAACAGAACTTGATTATGTAACACGACGTTTAGTTGAGGAAGTACGTAAAAACTACGATCAAAATAAAAAAATACCTGCTGAAGAATATAAAGAATACGTTATTTTACAAGCGAAAGCGGAAACAGTTTGGGAAGAAGCAAAAGCGACCAATAATTTTGCGCAATTTTTACCTTATTTAGAACAAATTATTCATTGGCAAAAGCAATTTATACAATATTGGGGCGTTAAAAACGGCTCTACTTACAATACATTACTCGATATCTATGAACCAGACATGACAACTGATGTGTTAGATCAAGTATTCGGTGAATTACGTGAAACGATTGTGTCACTTGTACAAAAAATCGCAGCTTCACCCAATAAACCGGATACGAGTATGTTATTTAAACAATTTCCGAGAGAGGCACAGCGAGCACTATCATTAGAGATGCTTACACAGCTTGGCTATGATTTTGAAGCAGGTCGCTTAGATGAAAGTGTCCATCCATTTATGATTGGCATTAATCACGGCGATGCCCGTATTACAACGAAATACGATGAACATGATTTCCGTTCGGCCATCTTTGGCACGATTCATGAATGTGGGCATGCAATGTATGAGCAAAATATTGATGCTAAGCTTGCAGGTACGTTATTAGCAAGGGGAACATCGACAGGCATCCATGAATCGCAATCGCTATTCTATGAAAATTTGGTCGGTCGCAATGAAAAGTTCTGGGAGCTCAACTATGAGCGCTTGCAAAAGCATTCCCCAGAGCAATTTGGAGATGTCCTTTTAAGTGATTTCCTTCGTGCCATTAATATGGTGGAACCATCGTTTATTCGTATTGAAGCAGATGAACTAACGTATCCACTGCATATTATGATTCGTTACGAAATTGAACGTGATTTGTTCAATGGAGACTTGCAAGCTAAAGACCTACCAGAAGTGTGGAATGCAAAGTACGAAGAATATTTAGGCATCCGACCAGAAAGTGATGCAAAGGGCGTTTTACAAGACGTGCACTGGGCAGGGGGCATGTTTGGTTACTTCCCATCTTACGCATTAGGGATGATTTATGCAGCGCAATGGAAGCACGCAATGGATCAAGATCTTCCAAACTTTGATGACTTACTCGCAAATGGCGAGCTCCTGCCAATTCGCGAGTGGCTAACGGAGAAAGTACATCAATATGGTGCGCTGAAAAAACCGTTCGAGCTACTACAAGAGGCAACAGGGGAAGGCTTAAATGCCAAGTATCTTGCAAACTACTTACAAGAAAAATATACAAAGCTCTATCAGCTATAAAAAACAAGCGATTTCTCTATAATGAGAAATCGCTTGTTGCGTTACCAAAGCTTGAAGCCTTTTGAGACTGCTGGTGAATTTGAGATAAAACTATTGATTATAATTGTTTAGCTATTATTTGTGATTAAAAGTATATTTAGAAATTTTTACGAAATGAAAGTGTGGTTAATTAAGATGTAAAAACAGGTTACGAACCTATCTTCGACCCATAAACGGGGCAGTTAAGTAGAATAGTGTTGATATGTTTTTATTCAACAATCGGGCCATATTGTGGAATAACATGAAATGGAAAAATTAATTTAATTTCTAAGGTTTACTTAGTAAAAAGTTGTTGTTTTTTTCTTTACCTTAAGAATGAAATATTGACAAAAGATATTTTAAGTGTAAAATTACACAAAAAGATATATTTGGCATGAATGAAGATAATTTAGAGGAAGATTTTATAAGTTGACTAGATTATAGGGATAGGGAGTAGGGAAATACAAGTTTGAATTTATTAGAAAAATAGGTGAGGTTTATTGAATTCGGTGGAAATAAAATTATTATTATCTACATTATTTTCTTTATTATGTGCGGTTGGAGTATTTTATCTCAGTATTAAATTTCAGGAGATGGCTTATTGGGGTGACGGATTAACGTGGTATTGGGTAGGAGTTACCTTTACTTATTTAATTGGATTATTAGGTGTTATGTTCAGTATCCTATCATTGAAAAAAAGAGATGGTAATAAAAAAGGATTCCTTTCCTATTCAATTAATTTATTTAGGCCACTATCTATTTTAGCGTTAGGAATGGGTTTCTTATGGACTACTTTTGTAATTATTGCCGGTATGTCAGGTATGTAATTTTAACAATCGAGCGCATTTCTTTAATAAGGAATGTGCTTTTTGCCATTAATGGGCCATTTAATTGAATAAAACTTCTAAATTAAAAATGGGGTTTATGTTAATCTTGATGTGAGTTTGTGAAACAATATACTTAAGCTAAATGTGCAGAATAGTTGAAGAAGGATAAAATATTCTTGTGGTAAAATATAGGTAGGGAATCGTTTGTTATTATCCAATTATTAGGTTGGGGGTAGTAATTATCATTAAGAAGTTTAGCTTGATTTCGATGGTTTTGGCAGTTTTTTTTATATCAGCTTGTTCTGGAAAAGAGGTCCAACATTTCTCTTCTAAGAGTGAGACTACAAAGATATATGCTCAGTTAAGCGGAAAAATAAGACAAGACTATTACAGTAAATACTTTTGAAATTAAATCCTTAGTAATTCAAGACACCCATGTAAAAGTGGTTGTCTTTTCTGTTATAGGGACATTTAATTGAATAACACTTCTAAATTAAAAATAGGATTTTATGTTAATCTTGATGTGAGTTTGTGAAACAATGTACTTAAGCTAACGAAGCAGAATAGTTCAACAAATGTATGGATTAATTTGGTAAAATAAATCTAGAGAGGAGGAATTGTAATGAGAAAGTTTGTTTCTGTTTTAATAATAGTTGTTGTAGTCGTCATAGTAACGAATATAAGCATTAACAAATATGATAGCTCCTCTAATGATAATACACGTAATAATAATGATGAGTCAGGAGGGGACCGCATTGCATCTGTACTAGAAAATGCATGGGATGAATTTGGGTTATTTAGTTTTGGGGTAGGTGATACAGACCAGACAATTTCGATTGTAATGGATGACACGAAAAGTGACGTACAACTGAAAAAGTATTTAGAGGAAAATGTAAATAAAACAGATTTGAACGAATACAACATCGAAATTACTAAAAGAAGTTTACAAGATGAGGATACAGTGTTTTTTATGCATAAGGTTTCAAATATTGTTTGGGATTATATACAAGAGAAAAATTATAAGGACGTGGATTTTTACAGCCCTTCAATTGAACCTGAACCAATACTAAAATTAACTATTCCTGAGTACAGTGAATTATCCAGTGAAAGTTTGAAAATGGAGTTAGAAGATTTATTAGTTTCCAAGAAATCTGAGCTACCAAAAAAAGATATTTCTTATGAAATACAGGTTATAAAGAGTACTGATAAAATTTCCATTGAATCAGATGCCGTAATCAGTGATGTTGTTGAAGATTTTCAAGGAACAACAAATCGTGTAATTATTTCTAGTACAGATATTTTTAAAGGAAATGGTATCTATAAAATGTCTTGGGCGCAATCATCAGATTCGAAGGATTATAAATTTCATGTTACAAACAATACAGGGACAAATGTAACAGTTCAAATTCAACAGAGTGGTCACACGCAAACTTATAATTTAGTGGCTAATGGTTCTACTACATGGGTCCAATCAGCTGCTTCTTCTGGTGACCATACAATAGTGGTAACAACATCTGATGGAAGAATTTTTAAAGGGGATGTTTTTGTCAGTGTATCTGATGTTTCTTTTTAATTATTTAACCCAACATACCTATAGACTGAACTATACATAGAGGAATATTATACAGATGTAGCTTTGTAAAAGAGATTGATTATTTATAATAAAGTTTGATTTAAAACCATCTCTCCTCTATAGATTTCTTAGAGATGAGATGGTTTTTTTGTTGGATACTTATGTTAATATCGTTATAAAGATTGTGAAGAAATGTACTTAAACGATCGGGGGCTTTAGTTCAATAACGATCTTCAACAATCGGGCGCTTTCCTGGAACAAGGATCAGCGCTCGTTTTCATTAAAGGGCCATATTGTGGAATAATGGATCTAGCCCGATTTATACGGATTCACAACGGTAAGCAAAGAAATATCCCCAAATGGCGATTTGGAAATTTGTGTTATAATTAAACATATTTCGTAACAATAAATTCACTTAAAATTTCAATGTATTAGGTTGTTACGCAAATGTGCCATTTAATTGAATAAGTGAATTTCTGCATCTGTTATAAAGATGCAGTTTTTTTATTTAAAAATGTTGTAACGAAATCAATATTTTTGCGATACATAGGTGAATGGTCAGACGGAATAAGGAGGGTGGCATTGGATAAGGACAATATATACCAAGATTATGGGGATTTTATTTTTAAATACTTGTTAACTTTGACAAACAACCTTGATTTATCAGAGGAGCTAACTCAAGAAACATTTTATCAAGCGATTAAATCCATTAATAACTTTCACGATAATGGTAAAGCCAAGTTTTCCACGTGGCTCTGTGCAATTGCTAAAAACGTATGGCTGCAAGAATTAAACAATAAAAATAAAAACCAACAATTGAAGGACTCGCTAAAAAGTGTAAGCACAATATTTTATGACTTGGAAGATGAGTATATAAAAAACGAGGATAAAATTATGTTTTTTAAAAAGGCTCACCAACTCAGTGAGGATAAACGAGAAATACTATATTTAAGATTATTGGGTGATTTATCGTTCAAAGAAATTGGCTCAATTTTTGAAAGGACAGAAAACTGGGCAAGAGTGACTTTTTATAGAGCAAAACTTGAAATCAGAAAGGGTGAGTAGGGTTATGAAACATAGTGTATTTAAGGATTTGGCTCCTGCTTATATTGATAAATTAACAAGTGAAGAAACAAACGAAGAGGTAGAACAACATATGGATCAATGTGAAGAATGCCGAAAGTATTTAAACGAAATGAAGGAAGATTTATTTTCAGAAGATGAAAATGAAAGAAGAAAAGATAAAAGGAACATTGATTATTTCAAAAAGGTACGCTCCAAAAATAGAAAAAAGGTCTTAGTTATCGTATCATCACTACTAGCAATGTTTGTTGTACTAATAACGGCTTATTACTTTGTGTTTGTGAATATGTGGCAAGCAAGTTCCGGTAATGTTGAAACAAACATTCAAAGTCAGGGCAAGATGACTACGCTCTTATTCAAAGCAAAAAAGGACAATCATTATATAGTTTTAACATCTGCAAGAACAGATGAAGGATATACAGATACTATATTTGTATATGAAAAAAGGAACGATTTCTCTACCCCAGCGAAAATCCTAAAAGATGGGGGTGGCATTACTTTCACATTTGCAGATGCAAACACATTATTACTGTACAATGGGAAGAAAAAGAAACTAACGGATGAGGATAAAATAACAATACAATTTAAAGATAAAACCGATGCAATACCAATAAAAGATTTATATGTTAAAGATAACAATCCTGAATGATTTAAAAATGGGATAGGAGTTATACCGTAAACTGGCGCGATTCTGTAATAAGGGTCAGCGCTCGTTTGCATTAAAGGGCCATATTGTGGAAGAACAATTTTTAAGAAATGTTACCTAAGAAGTTTTGGGAACAATATAGCCCGTCTTATAAAAAGATGGGCTAATTATGTATAATTAATAAGTTCTTACTGAGACAGGTGTAAATTCTGTTATATACTGTTCCATTTTTGTAATTGAACCCGTAAATAGCATCGCCTTTTGATCAGCCATTGTTAAAAATCCGTTTGTTACCATTTCATTGAAAAAATCCTTTAATTTATTGTAATACCCTGCTACGTTAAATAGGATGCATGGATTATTGTGTTGCCCAATTCTTGCCCATGAAATAACTTCTGAAATTTCTTCCAATGTCCCCGGACCACCTGGTAATGCAATATAACAGTCTCCCAATTCAATCATTTTATTTTTTCTTTCAGACATTGAATTTACAATTTCTAAACGCGTTAAGTTCGGATGACTTAATTCGCGGTCTACTAAAAACGTTGGAATAATTCCGATGACTTCACCATTATGGTATAAAACTTCATCAGCAATGATGCCCATCAATCCTGCCTTCCCTCCACCATACACTAGCGTATGACCATTATCGGCGATCCATTTACCTAATGCCTTTGCTGCTTCAATATAAACTTCATTGTTTCCTAAACTTGCGCCACAATAAACTGAAATATTCAAATCTAATTCCTCCTTTATGCTATTATCATTATAGAAAAATAAGGAGTGGATTGCATTGCATTGAATATTTTAGAATATCAAAAATGGATTACAGAATTTTATATAAAGCGAGGTTGGTACGACTTAAATCCGTTTATACGTGTGAATTTTTTAACAGAAGAAGTAGGTGAAGTATCAAAAGCAATTCGTACTATTGAGATTGGTCGTGACCGTCCTGATGAAGTTACACAATCTAAAGAACAACAAGTCGAAAACCTGAAAGAAGAACTTGGAGATGTATTGGATAATTTATTTATTTTAGCAGACAAGTACGAAATTGATTTGACAGAAATTATGGAAAGTCATAAAGTTAAATTAACAAAACGCTATCAATAATACATATAGAAAAGTCCCCAAATGAAAGTTAGATAATTCCCCCTCATTCAATTGAATAGGGGGTTAGCTGCTTACGATCAGTATGCTCCCAAACCTCAAATGTGCGAAATTTCTAAAAAATGTTAAAATTGAAAAATAGAATAGGAGGAAAATAAATTGATTAATTTACAACCTATGAACCAAGAGGAGTTCAAACAATATATCGGTTATGCAATTGAAGACTATGCAAAAGACAAGATTGCTTCCGGAAATTGGAGTGAAGATGTAGCGATTGACTTGTCGAGGGAAACATTTGAACGACTACTTCCAAAAGATGAGAAGACCGAGAATAATCATTTATTGTCTATCTTTCACAACGATATTTTAGTTGGAATGATTTGGATTTCACAAAAAGCACCTACAAATCCTAGTGAAGGCTTTATATATGATTTTGTAATTTTTGAACAATATCAAGGACAGGGGTATGGCAAGAAAGCAATGAAAGAAGCTGAAATTATTGCTAAAGCGTTAGGTATGAATAAAATTGGTCTAAACGTTTTTGGTCATAACAAAATTGCACGAGGCTTATATGAAAAAATGGGTTATGAAATTACTAATATAACAATGGCTAAAACAATTTGATAATGTAAAGTCCATGTACTCAATTGATATTGAGCATGGGCTTTTTTACAGAGGGAAGGCTTAAATGCCAAGTATCTTGCAAACTACTTACAAGAAAAATATACAAAGCTATATCAGCTATAAAAAAACAAGCGATTTCTCTACAATAGAAATCGCTTGTTGCTTTACCGACTTATGGATGAAGATTAACAGATGTTTATTAAGCTAACAGGTGCTTATCTTCAATAAGGTACTCAACAATCGGGCGCTTTTCCGTAATAGGGAAAGCGTCTTTATTTATGGAAAGGGCCATTTAATGGAGGAAGAATCTCAAGGAAAATTGAATACTTATGGTAATACTAGTATCGTGTTTGAAAGATTATCCTTACTTTATAGAGGGAGAATAGTTGAATTAGTGGTAAATTAAACTTTTTATTATTAACTCACTTCGGAGGTACATATTGGATACCAATCAAAAGGCAATTGAAATGTTTGAACAAAATGAATATGAGGAGGCAATGGGACTGTTTCAACAAGCTGTATACGAATCTAGAGACATACAATCCCTAAATAATCTTGCTTGGATGTACCTTTATGAGGAAGAGGATGATGATAAAGCGCTTGAATTAGTAAAAGAAGTTGTTAAGATGAATCCTTCCTCATACTTTCCTTATAACATTCTAGGGGAAATTTACATTAGACAAGAAAAATGGAAAGAAGCTAAAGAAGTATTACGAAAGTCCATTTCAATTCAATCATCCAATGAAGCACATCACAATTTAGCTGTAGCTTATTATCATCTTGGAGTGTTGGAGGAGGCTTCGGAGTTTTTCTTGCGTGCCGCAGGAGATTCGGACAATACAATGTATAACCATGTAAAATGTTTAATCGACCTAGGGCGAACAACTCAAGCTAAAGAGAAGTTGGATGCATTTAACGAAAAAGCTGATGATTTTGTAGGGGAAATCGGTGTAGCTGATTTATATGTTGAATTGAATTGTTATAAAGAAGCGATTCAATGGTTTGAAAAGGGGTACAAAGAATACGGGAAAAGTCCTTATTGGATTGGTAGATTTGTTTATGCCCTATTTAAAACTAATAACTTCTCACGTATAAATGAAGTTATACAAGAAGCCATTGAAGAGAAGGAAGAAGAAATAGAAGACGTTAAGAAAGAAGAAGTAGAAGAAAACTGGACGGAAAACGATAAGAAAGAATTAATTGAAGAATATATGGAAGAGAATAATCAGTATAAAAAAATGATAGAGCTTATCACATCTGGGTATGTTCCGCAATTAGATTTTGAAACTTATAGTACTGGGGCTTGCTATCTGTTTGGATGCAAAAGACATAATCATCCTGAATATCAAAAATAAAATGATTCGACTGTCAAACATGATGGTCAAATTTTTCGATCTTCAGCAATCGGGCGCAATTCTATATAAGGGATTAGCGCTCCTTTTCATTAAAGGGCCAGATTGTTGAATAACATTCTTTTATGAAAAGTCTCCAAACGACGCTTTGGGGACGTTTTTTTATTCAATTATATATGGGTAGGTTAGTAATATAGGAATTATTGATTGGTTTTTTTTGAAACAAATTGTAAAACAAACTTTACTTTTAGTTAAGTTTGTTTTTCAATTTGTTTAGGATGTTTTTTCCAAAGGAGGATTAGGGTGGGAGAAAAAGGTTGTTTATTATCAAATCGAATTCGTATTTTAAGAGCCGAGCAAAAAATAACTCAACAGGATTTAGCTAAGAAAGTTGGGGTTAGTAGACAGACAATTATTTCTACAGAAAAAGGTAACTATACTCCCTCATTAGTGCTAGCTTTTGAAATTGCAAATGTTTTTAATGTTGGAATTAATGATGTATTCCATTATGAAAAAAAAGAGGAGTGGTTATAATGGCAGTGTTATTATCTATTGGCATAATTGCATATATACTGATATTTTTTGGTTCAGTATTCTTTAGTGTAAAATTTCAATTTGGAGAAGAAAGTAAGGATGAGAGAGGCAAGAATATATTAAACACCTCTTACACAATTGCTTTTCCGATATTTATTTTAGGATGGTTCATTATTTATTTAATTGATGAATTTATAACACCATTTTCTTTTGAAAGTTACAAAATGGCTATATGGTTCATACTAACTGGAGCATATATTGTTCACGCTGTTAGTTTGTTCAATTTGAAAAGAGTATCATAATTTTTAACATTTAATTTTCTAGAGGATCAATCACTGAATGAAGTGGTTTCTTACTAGAACTAACTGAAGCTTTAGTGGAAAAAAGATTTATAAAGCATACAAAACAAACCTAAATTACTTAAACGCAAGTTTGGAAACACACAGAAAAGGCACGAATGTTGTAAAATCAACGTTCGTGCCTTTTTGCGAGGACTATAGTTGAAAAACAATCTTCCACAATCGGGCGCGATTCTGTAATAATGGTCAGCGTTCGTTTGTATTAAAAGGCCCTTTAATGGAACAAATAGGTAACTAAATTAACCTATATCCGTCTAATAATCCAGGGAGGGATAATGTGAAAGTGTCAAGATTATTTTTTAGTTTGGTTATGTTCGTTTTATTAACTACTGTTGGATGTTCTAATTCATCGGATATAGGAAAAGTAGAAGTTTATACAACTGGAAATCCTAATGCGGAAGAGGTTTTAAAATTTGATCCTGAAGCCGATATATTTCAGTTCAATGGAGTGATTTATCAGACTGGAATTGATTGGGTCGAAGAATTAACCTTAACAAAAGAGGAGCAGGTAGGAGTAATAAAAACAAAAAATGATACAGGTACAAACTTTGAAGACGAAATGTCGAACAAATTGCCTGTTGGTGCAAAAGTCTTTTCGGTTAAAGAAAAAATTGGAGGACCAATTTTACTCGTAGAATCAGAAGGTAAACTTTATAAATATTATGGGCTTGTTGAGGGTTAATCAATTTTCATATATCCGCATACGGGCGCGGTTGTGGAGCAACTCTATTATACATCTGCTTAGTTGAAATTAACGAACCCAATTCTGAGGTGGTAAAAATTTTAACGGACACATTTTTACGTTGGTTAACACGCTATATAAAATGTATATAGGTGCTCCTAGCAACTACGAGTATCCGTTGAACTTAATTTCAATAGTCTATTATTATTATCCTAATTATATAAAATAAATAAAATAAAACAATTACATACAAATTATAAGTGAGGTTTAATAATATGCAGAGAAAAACAAAGTCGGCAATTGTTATCATTGCAGTATTAGTCATTTTTGGAGGTTTTTTTGGTTACATCAAATTCACTGAACAGATGGAGAATCCAACTCCCGAACAAGAAAAAGCAGCCATTGGCCATGTTGAAGTAACTTTTGAAGATAATACTATTTCTGAAGAAAAAGAAAAGGTGCCATATCCTGACGATTTAGAAGAATTTAAAATGAGAAACATCATTCATAACATGTCCCACCAAAAAGTCAAAACTGAAAATGACGAAAAAATAGGAAATACGCAAATAACACAAGCCAAAGTAGATCGATTGTTAGAAATAGCAAAACTCAATATGAAAAATTACGATAATGGCGATGTATATATGAAAATATTGGAGAGATGGTCGTTAGGTGATTTTTCAAATGCTGTTGATGACCATAATTCTATCTGGGAAATGCAAAATGGAAAAGTTGGAAAAGCGATTCGTTTATTAACGCCCGAAGAAGAAAAATCGCACATCAAATTTTATTTTACAAAACCATTAAAACCAGAAAATGGTGCTCAATAATGAGCACTATTTAGACTGCAGACCAACTCAATGAATTTGGAGTTTACCAACAGTCTTTTTTCTCCTACTATAAAATAATGCTTTACTTTAATAACGATCTTCAACAATCGGGCGCTTTCCTGGAACAAGGATCAGCAGTGGTTTTCATTAAAGGGTCATTTTGTTACAGATATAAAAAGAGGTTGATATTACATCCACCTCTTATTAAAGATTTTTAGGATGCAAGGATTACTTCCAACTTATAGCAGCAATGATTAACTGGAATAGTCGTCTACATAGGTTTAAAGTAGTATCGCCTAGGTACAGTATAGGAATGACCTTCCTTGTAAAACTTTCAAGACTTCATCCGGTATTTCCCTGACCTTAATATCCTCACCCAGAAAAAGCAGCCAATTAGTTATATCCGTTAATTCGTCAGGCTGATTAATATTAATAAAAGTTTTTAGTAATGCTGTAGATTGGAAAGGATTTGTATAAGAAATTGTAATTTTTGTAGGATGATATTTTTTGAACTGAGCAATAGCCTTTGGACCGAGTTCAAGAACAAGGTTGATTTCTTCTTCATGCTTCCTTAGTTTTTCTAAAATTGCTTTCTTGTTTAATCTTTTTTTTGCTGGATACGATTCGATACTAGTGAGATTATCTACTGGGAAAATTCGTATTTTATCGTTCTCCAGGTCAAAACCATCAATCAGCCAAATCCCTCTTTGATGATATAGGTGCAAAAGATAAATTGGATATGATTTCATTAGTTTCTCTTCTTTGATGGTAATCAGTAAATAGTTATCCAAAAGAATCATTTGAATAAGTCTTTCCAGCATCGGATGCGGGAGATCTGACAAATCAAGGAGGTCGGGGTTATTTGGATTGGTCCCTTCAAAAAGCAAGATTTGATTTAAATGCACCAGGTCATCTTGTTGGTTTTCAGTGATAAGACCAAGTAATTTTTCGGCTAAAGACTGACGGCTCTTTAAATATGGTAGTTGTTGATTTCTTGTGGCCATAAAGGCAATAAAAAGGGCCTTAATTTCATTATCAGTAAAGCGGATAGTTGGAAGGACAGTGTTGTTCATGACAAAATAACCACCAGACCTCCCAACCTCTGCAACAAGTGGCATCCCCATTGCTTCAATTTCTCTGATATCACGAATAGCGGTCGAACGAGAGATGTTGAATTCATTCATGATTTCAGTAATGGTAAAATGGGCCCGGTTGTTGATATAGCGCATAATCACATTAATCCGTTCAACTTTTTTCATCGCGGTCTCCTAAACAGTATCATTTTTTGACATGATTTAAGGTTATTATAAACCCATCAGATGAAAAGAGAAATCATCTGATCAATTTTAAAAAAGGAAGGTATTGAAAATGGCAAATTATATCCTTGAAGAGAAAGACAGTTTTACTGTATCAGGTATTGGAACTGAGCTGATCAGTGATTACACAGACTTTGCTGGTATAAACAAGGAAAAGTCAGATTTTTGGGATGCAGTCAAACAGGATGGAAGACTTGAAACATTAAAATCCGTAGCGACAAATGACTACATTTTTGCTGTTAACGAAGCGGTGAATAACAAAATGATGCATTATGCAGGCGTTATGACAGAAGCTTCAGTACCGGAAATAACTAGAGTTATCCAATTTCCCAAAGGAAAATATCTTGTTGTTAAAGGAGAAGGAAAAACGGCTGATGAATTGAGTAATAAGCTTACTGGAATGGCCTTCGGTCAGGCCTTGCCGGAAGTAAAGGATTTTGCCTATGTTGGCGGTCCCAATGCAACCGTTGAGATGGGCCAGCGCAACGGGTTGGTATTTGGTGAAATGTGGATTCCTGTTGTTGAGAAATAATTAGACAAACGAGAGCTGGAGATGTCCTCTACGGTGGGCTTAGAGTTTTCACCCGTAGTTCGTTTCTATTTTTATCTATTTTGCTAATTCTTATTAGTTGTAATGAGGAAAGTCAACCAAAAAAATGAATTTAAGTTTTTTGAGGAAATAAAAGAGATAGTTATAGCTGGTAAAGGTTTAAAAAGTGAGTTATGTACACGTATAAATTAAAGACGCTGCTGAAATTAATTTAATTAAAGTGGCAATGAAAAATGCAAAAGAATATTCAAAGAACCAAACAACGGAAGGGAATTTATTCGACCTGAGGTGATATTTAAATAGGGGTCGAAAGAGATTATTAAATTAGGGTATTACCCTTCTATTGTGGCTGGCAATTTTTATTCTGACACAATGTATACATTGAATGATCAAACGGTTCCTAATTTAATTGACCTTTTTGACTTTTAAGTAAGTAATTCTATTACTTTGGTTGCTTATCCAACAATCGGGCGGGATTCGGTACTGCACCCCAAAAGTTAGAGTAAAAAACTAACTTTTGGGGTGATTTTTTATGACTAAATATAATGAAGAAATTATTGATTGTTATGTGTGCTATACTTGACTCTGCACATAACATTAATGAAAACTGCAAAGTATAATGTGACATCCCTCATTGACAAAGGAGAACTGAAAATGAGAAAACTCGTTCTATTTCTGCACGCATCGCTTGACGGTTTTGTAGAAGGGCCAAACGGTGAAATGGACATTGGCTGGGTTTCCTACGATTCTGATTTGGAGAAACACGCGAAAGATATTCTGAGTACTGCCGACACTGTCATTTGGGGACGAGGGACTTATCAGATGATGCACAGTTACTGGCCATCTGTGCCTTCGAACCCATCAGCTTCGCAGTACGAACGGAATCATGCCGAGTGGATCGAAAAGACAGCCAAAATCGTTTTTTCCACGACGCTGGACAAAGTCGAATGGAACAATTCCAGACTGGTGAAAGAAGATGTCGAGGAAGAGATCAAGAACCTCAAACAGCAGCCAGGCAAGGATATGGTCATCCTAGGTAGTCCTAGATTCGCACACTACCTTATGCAGCTTGATTTAATTGATGAGTATAAAATTACAGTTTCTCCCGTCCTGGTCGGCAGCGGGTTGCCGTTATTCCAAGGTCACAAGGAGAAAATCAACCTTAAACTTATCGAAAACAAGACATTTGATTCTGGAGCCATAGGTCTCGTTTACCAGACGATTAGATGACCTTGTCACCTAAAATAGATTATGCTAATCGGATTACTAACGGAGTAGGTTAGTGAAGAACGGCTCATTTAGTAGCTGCAAATAACTAAAGCAAACTTGTAATTGTTTGAGCCAGTAAATGATGAATAGTACTCGGAGAAACAAATAATGTAACAAAAGTATTAGTTTTTGTTATTCCATTATAGGGCGTGATTGTTTGAGTCTCAGCTCTTATAAATCTAACGTGTGCTTTTGTAAAAAAAAGTTAAAAAGTCGTGTTTAAAGTTTTAACTTTTAACACTTGCCATGAAAAAGAGAATCCCACTGAAAAGCCTATAAGTCAGCTTTTCAGTGGGATTTTGTGTTGAGTGTTATCTAGGAATTATACTGTTAGTTCATATTTGTAGACAAAATTAATTTGTCTAAAGGTCAGATTTATTATAATACCAAATATTTACAAATATCTAAATGTCATAGCATCAACAAATCCTTTACAGCCTTTTTAAAGTTGGTTTGTAATGAAAGGAAAGAGGTCTCCTACGGTAGTAGTAGGCTATATTTATTGCTATTGTTCGAGTTTAATAGTTTTGAGATAATACAAATGAGGTGGTTTGAAAATGAAAAATAGTTATATATTAGGTATTTTTGTGATAGGTATAGTAGTAGGTGTATTTATTGCGTTTTTAATTATGAATAAAAATGATAAAGAATTAGAATCAAGCTTTGTCGAAGATATAAGGAATGAATCTACAGCAAACGAGGATAGGGATTTATCTTGGGTAGATGGTGTCCATGCCGATATGCTTGATAATTGGAAAATTGAAGATAAAACGTTTGATGAGCGACTAGTACAAGAAGTGTTGCTAAATATGACGCATCTAAAGGGTGAAATACATATAGAAAAAGGTTCAATGGAAATGACACCAAAACGAATGGACAACTTAATACAGATAGTTGAAGAAGAGAAGGCGGTCTTTTCTCATTATCAAACATATATAGATATATTAAATCGTTGGAAAAAAGGCGATTTTTCAGCAATTTACGATGACCATGACCTACTCCACTCTCTCTATGATAGGTGAAGCACTTTTTCATCCTTAATACCATTTTCTTTTAACTAAGTCTCAATTAGTAATGTAATCCTATCATTTCTCATCAAAAAACAGGGCAGTTAGTTGAATAGAGTTGATATATTTTTCTTCCACAATCGGGCCATAATGTGGAAGAAAAAAATTTGTCATTATTTTAAGGTGTAGTAGACTTAGTAAATACAGTTTTTTCCTTCTAGTTACTTGGAGTGGATTTTTTAAACAAAGAGGAGTGTCGATATGGAAGTAGTATATTTTGCAGGTGGATGTTTATGGGGAGTACAAGCTTTTATAAAAACTCTACCTGGAGTTAAGTTTACAGAAGCGGGAAGAGCTAATGGAACAAGTCATACACTTGAGGGTGATTATGATGGGTACGCCGAATGTGTAAAAACAGAATTTGATCCGACAGTTGTAACAATCAAGGAATTAATGGGGTATTTATTTGAAATCATTGATCCATACAGTTTGAATAAACAAGGACAGGATGTTGGCGAGAAATACAGAACAGGAGTATATAGTGAAAAGCCTGAACACTTAAAAGAAGCGAAGGCTTTTCTTGGTGAGAGAAATGATTATGAGCTTATAGTTGTTGAAGTGTTACCTCTTACAAACTATTTGAGAAGTGCAGAAGAACATCAGGATAGGTTAGCTAGATTTCCAAATGATTATTGTCATATTCCAGCAGAAATATTAAGTAGGTATAAGTAAGGGAGAGTATTAAAGTAAAGAAAGAAACATGCTCGCGAATGGCTAACAGAGAAAGTACATCAATAGGGTACATTGAAAAAGCCGTACGAGTTATTACATGAAGGAACAGTCGAAGGCTTAAATGGCAAGAAGCTATAAAAAACAAGCGATTTCTCTCAAATGAGAAATCGCTTGTCGCGTTACCAAAGCTTAAAGCCTTTTGAGCCCGCTGGTGAATTCGAAATAATTTCGAAGATTGGAATTGTGTAAGCGAAAATGATTAACGCTACTAAAATAACGAGCCATACTTTAAAGTTTTCAAGAATTGGTGGTGTTGGACCACTGCTTTCATGGATTGGTCCAATAGGGAATTCCTCTTCACCTTTTGGCGCAAACCAAGCTAATTTGATCACGACAAATGTAATGACTAAAATTGCTATAAATAAAATTGTTCCACCGACAGCTTGCGCAATTTGATAGGGAATCCAATCATACGCCTGCTGAGCACCGCCATACTCGGAGTAGTCAGAACGACGAGGAGCACCGAGTAAACCAGCAATATGCATAGCTCCGGACATAATGGTCATACCTACGCCCCATAATACGCCTGAAACAATACCAAGTGAATTTAACGACTTCGTTAACGTGCGACCTGTTAAATGAGGAATTAACCAGAACGCTGCTCCAAAGTAGGTTAAGACAACGGCACTTGCAAATGTTAAATGGAAGTGTCCAGGAACCCAAATTGTATTATGGATCAGTTGGTTCATTTGGTAAGAGGCATTGACAATACCACCTGCACCTCCGGGAATAAACGCTAGCATACCGATGAATGGCACTAAAAAGCGTGCATCTTTCCATGGTAATTTTTTAAACCAGCCAAAAAGCCCTTTACCGCCAAGTTCGCGTCCACGTAATTCAAACGTTGCGAATAGGGAGAATGCGGTCATTAAAGAAGGCACGACAACCGCCATTGTTAAAATAACTTGTATGAATTTCCATGTTGTATCAATACCAGGCTCTGTTAATTGGTGATGTAAACCAACCGGTACAGAGAAGATTAAAAACAGCATAAATGATAAGCGAGCTAATGAGTCAGAGAAAACTTTCCCGCCGATAACTTTTGGAATGACTACATACCATACCATATAAGCAGGCAATAACCAGAAGTATACGAGTGCGTGACCGAAATACCAGAACAATGTACGAGAAAGTAACACATCCACACGTTCAATAAGCCCAAGTGACCAAGGTAATAATTGGGTTAAAACGGAAACTGCTACACCTAAAGACGCCACGAACCAAAGTAAATTATTGACTACAACCATAAACGATAAAAGTGGAGATGTCTGGCCTTTATGTTCTTTGCGCCATTGTGCATAGCGTAAAATTTGTCCTGCCGCACCAATCCAAGAGCCGACTACCACGAGCGTTAAACCAAGATAAAAAATCCAATGAGCTTGCAGTGGGGCATAAAAAGTATAGAGAACGGTTGCTTTATTTAAGAGCACCATAACGGCAGCAGCAACTGTACCGATCGTCATGAACCAAAAACCAATCCAACCAAGTAATCGTTGCTTATCTGTAAATGTACCAGATGTACGACTAACACTTGCGATTTGGAAACCAAATATAAAGAACGTTGTTAATATAAGTCCGAGTAAAACACCGTGAACGGTTAATACTTGATAATAGCCAATACCGGCTGGTAATGTAAATTGTCCTGAACGTACAAATACTTGTAATAAGCCTGCAAGACCCCCTAATAATAGTGCGATAAATGCCACATAGACGTGGGCAAGTGCTAGTTTTGCATCGCGACGATCTACCCTAGCCAAATTATTATTTAGACTCATTTGAATCCACCACCTTTAGCATAGAATGCATAAGCGTATGTCCTGTACCGCAGAATTCATTACATACTATTAAAAATTCACCAACTTGGTTGATTTCCGCTACATATTCAGAAATATAACCAGGTTCAAGCATCATGTTAATATTTGTCCCTGCAATTTCAAATCCATGAATAACATCCTCACTTGTGGCGATAAATTTCACTTTAGCCCCTAGTGGCACTTCAATTTCAGGTGGATTGTAATAGAATGCGGATGCTAAAATAACAACCTCGTAATCCCACTCTTTTCCTTCAACTTTGTGTACACCTGGATTCGTAAATGGTGCAATTTCTTTTACTTTTTCGTAATCGATGGTTTTCTTATTACTGTTTGGATGTGAACCTTGGTGGAATGCACCAATACCCAGAATAATAAGAAATGCAACTAAAGTCGCTACACCAAATACAAGCCAGTATTTCTCGTATTTATGTATGTGCATATTTCTGTCATCCTTCCTCTGTAGTATTTCTTATTTTTTGTAGATAAAATAGTTCTTTTTTCTATAAAACTAAAAACGTCCGATGAATAAATTGAAGCAGTAAATCCAAATTAAAATAATAATAAAGCCGATACCAAAAACTCCATATAGTGAACCTTTTAGATTATCTTCTGACTTCTTTTTATTAGCCATTTTTTACTCCCTCCTACGCTGTCATTGTAGCTTGCTTAAAGTCATGATATTAAAATTCAAGTCTTTTTGATGTGAAAAAAATCACACAACCGAAGGGATTGTGTGAAAAAAATGTGAAATAAAAAAGGAGCAGACTCAAATTTGAGCCTGCTCCTTTTTGTGCGAATAACGATTTTCCGTATTCATAAATACTAGCTATCTTTGCATAAATTGTATAGTTTGAAAGAGTCAAGATTACGCTGTTATTACTTCTTCCTCAATCGTTAGTAATACCGTAAGCGCACCGACATCTGGTATTGTAACAGGTAGTACAAACGCTTTTTCAAAGCCGTATAATTTCGTATTGCCCACCATAACGGTTGGCGGAGTAATATCTATTTCTAAGCTTTCTTGTCCTACTGCTGTACATAGATTACCTGCGATCATGTTGCCAAATTCGCCTGTAAAAGATTCTAACATTTCACCTTCCAGTGGCATGCCGAACATGGAACTACCAATACCGCTAAATATGTCAGGTGTGGAATCTATAATGACACGTCCCTTTACATCACCAATAAGCCCAATTAATACACCCATTTGTTGTTGTTGAAAGGGTTCCGAAATCATACTTGGCGCTTTTACTTGGATATCCATAGGGAGAATCGTTTTTAATGCATGGATTGTCCCGTTTAAAATAGTTTGAAAGTACTTCGAATTACTCATCATTACCGCATCCTTTTTCCGACTTTTCTACATCTTACCATGTTAAAAGGGTAAGATGAAAGTATGTCTTGACGAAATAAGGCGAAATTTATATTATATTAATGAGAATGATTTTCAAAATCAACGATTTCATGCTACTGCATACCTTGTTGTAGCTTACTAATAAGAAGAAAAGGAGCGGTCAGCAATGGCATTCGTATTGATCGGAGCAACGGTGGCTATTTATATTGGAGTGGGGAAATACGTCATGAAACAGGCGACTGCCCATTTAAAATAATCGCGCTTTCGTTAGTGCTCCTGTTTTAACAGTTTTTAAATTTACATGAATATTCGCCTAAAGAGTATGACTTGTGTCATACTCTTTTATTTATGCCATTTTGCAATTTCGAGCTTCAATTTGATAGTTTACTAGATAAGAAGAAAATTTTGAAAAATAACATTATTTCATAGAATCAAGAGCATTTGTGGTCGTTGTTTGTTAAAATTGAAAAGAAAATAGCTGTTCAACAAAACAAAATTAAAAGGTCGTTCTAAGCAACGTCTTATAGAAATTTAGGTGAAAAATATGACGAAAATATTATTAACAGGATTTGTACCATTTTTAGACTATAAAATAAATCCAACGATGCAAATTGTAGAAACTTTACATGGCACTATAATGGATGGCTATGAAATTGTAGGACGTACGCTATCCGTTGATTTTCAGCAATCCGCGCAACAGTTGAAACAATATATTGCGGAAATACAGCCAACAATCATTCTGTCCTTAGGGTTAGCTGGCGGGCGCTTTAAAATAACACCAGAGCGCATTGCCATTAATGTCAAAGATGGAGAGCCAGATAACAATGGCTATACACCTGTCGATGAAAGTATTGCTGCTGATGGGGAAGATGCCTATCTAACAAATTTACCTATTCGCCGTATGGTAGACCGATTAAATAAAGAAGGCTATCCTGCAGAAATTTCAAATACTGCTGGTACTTACTTATGCAATAATATTATGTATGAAGGGCTCGTTTATGCGAAGCAACATACAGGTATTCGTGCTGGCTTTATTCATATTCCGGCATCTTTTGAATTGGCGATTCAGCATGGTAAAATACCAGGATGGAATATACAAGATTTATTAACAGGCATTAAGCTTTGTATCGAGGAAACAATTCGTGAAACAAATCATTAAGTTTCCACATACGATGTGGATTAGCCACAACACAATTCGTTTTGCATTTAATGAAGTAATCTCACAAGAAAATTTTCACATTGTTCAAAAGTTTAATCGGTTTCTGAAAAAAACTTTACAGTCCAACCTTATTGAAAGCGTTGCTAGCTATCATACGGTGACCGCATATGTAAAACACAAAATAGATGTAGACTTTCTACAAGAACAATGGCTAGACATGCAAAGTAACGCTTCAGATGAAGAAGCGAGTCGGCAGTTACATATTCCAATTTGCTATGATGAGGAATTTGCTTTGGACATGCAACGTGTAATCGACTATACGGGTTTATCGTTTGAAGATATAAAAAAATTGCATATATCTAAAGTATATAGTGTCTATTTAATCGGTTTTTTACCAGGCTTTCCTTACTTAGGTGATTTAGATAGCCAATTATTCGTACCGAGATTAGCAAAACCACGTCCGTTTGTCTCTGCAAGCTCAGTAGGTATTGGAGGGGGACAAACAGGCATATATCCACTCGATTCTCCAGGAGGATGGAATATTATCGGTAAGACGCCAGTCAATTTATTTGATATTCATCGGCAAGATACATTTATCTTTTCACTTGGAGATCAAGTCCAGTTTTACGAAATTACAAAACAAGCGTTTTTAGAAATAAAAAGTAAAGGAGTGTAGCCATTGAAGCCGCTTCTTATGATAAAAAAACAAGGTGTATATGGTAGCCTGCAAGACCAAGGCAGATTCGGCTATCGTGCCTTTGGTATTCCTCTTTCAGGGCCAATGGACAAAGTTTCCTTTCAAATAGCCCACCAAATTTTAAATAATACGCAAAACCAAACGTCATTTGAAATGTTTATAGGGGGCTTTGAATTTCAAGCTTTAAAGGAGGCTACCTATGTATTAACTGGTGCAACTTGTCATTGTTTATTGAATGGTAGCCCCATAGAAATGTGGAAAACCTTTCAATTAGTAGCAGGAGATATTTTATCCATCAAAAATGTAAAAGATGGCTCAATTGTCTATCTTACGCCTCAGGGAGGATTCCAAACAGAATCCATACTTGGCAGTAAGTCATGCATGCCAATTGCAGGAAATGCACTAAATGTTGGCTCTATGTTATATGGACAGCCTATTGAGCCGCTACCCTATACAAGAGGGCTTTATGCACCTTATCGCCCGTTATTTCAAACGGCGCTTACAGTAAGAATTTTTAAAGGTCCTCATTTTGAATTATTTACAGACGACAGCAAGCACCAATTTTTAACTAGTCCGTATCAATTTACTGGGGGAAATCGTATGGGCTATTATTTAAAAGGTAGTGTCTTACATATGGAAAACAGGAAAGATATTCTATCAGAAGCGACCCAATATGGGACAATACAAGTGCCACAAAACGGTGAGCCTATTGTTTTAATGGCAGATGCCCAAACAGTCGGTGGTTATCCAATTATTGCAACCATACATGAAGATGATTTACATAAAGTTGCCCAATTGCGCATGTTTAACACAATAAAATTCGCATTAATGGAGGAATGACTATGCCGATTGATATTAATTGCGATATGGGTGAAAGCGGGGATGCTCTCGCACTAAAAAACGATGAAGAAATTTTAAACTATGTGACGTCAATTAATATTGCTTGTGGTTATCATGCAGGGAATCATACCATCATGCATAACACTGTCCGAAATGCTATTCGTAAAAATGTGCGGATTGGTGCGCATCCAGGCTATCCTGATTTAGAAGGGTTTGGCCGGCGCAATATGGATGTTAGTGCACAAGAAATTTATAATATGATCGTCTATCAAGTAGGCGCTTTGCAAGCATTTGTTTCTGTGGAAAAGGGCGTGCTGCATCATGTAAAACCACATGGCGCACTTTACAATCAAAGTGCAAATAATATTGAAAAAGCAACAGCTGTTGTCAATGCCGTATATGATTTAAATCCAGCATACGTTTTATATTGTTTAGCTGGTAGTGAAATCGTGAACATTGCAAAGGCAAAGGGCTTACGTGTCTTTGAGGAAGTTTTTTCTGACCGTCATTACAATGAGGATGGCACGTTAGTTAGTCGCGAAGAGCCCAATGCATTAATCCATTCAGAAGAAGAGATGCTTGTCCATGTCAAAGGCATTTTCACTGCTAATGAAGTAATGTCAGTACAACAAAAGAAAATTCATCTGTCTGCACAAACATTATGTATTCATGGTGATGGTCCACATGCACTAGCCTTCGCCAAGAAAATTTATGCCTTTAGACAACAAATAGGTTAAGTAACGGTTGTATGGATGCTCAACAAAATGCTGTGATGTAGTGAGAGCATCCATACATCCTTACTATTTATATAGTAGTTGATAATTCAACAGCTTCAATTATTACGGGAGTTCCAGCGGCAATAGAAGCTGTCACGGTATTAAACGTTAATTCTGTTGCGGAAACGGAGTAAGCTTCGCCTTTTTGTAGTACGCCATTTATATAAAGATTGTAGTAGCCGTTTGTTACAATCGGAAAAGTAGTTGCAGGATTTCCACTATCAGTTAAAAAGGATGTTGCAGCAAGTGTTGTACCATCTGTAATGGACAGTGGGGTCGCTAAAATGCTGAAAAATCTTGTTGAAGTGCAATAGACGTTAACATTCAGATGAATAATAGAAAGCGCCACGAGTTCACCTCCTTTCAAAAGTTTTACATCACCTCTGGAAAAAATCCAATCGATTCAATAATAATAGGAGTTCCTCTAAAAATCGTTGCATGATTCGCATTTAATATGAGGGAATTCTGCGTAACGGAGTAAATCCCACCTTCCTGCATAACAGCATTAATAAAAAGATTGACATAACCATTCGGATAAACGATGGAAAAATCTTCTCCATTCACGCCGTTATCATCGGTAAATAGCTTTGCAGAGAGCGTTACCCCATTCGTCAATTGCAAATCAGACTCTACAATATGAAAATATCTATTTACTGTAGGGTAAATAGTTTGATTGTTAATTATGGTGGGAGGGGCTGTCGTAACAGGGGCATTACGAGCAATGATACGTGTCCATTTAAATTTTTCTTCGGAATCACCTAAATGCTCCATAAGATGACGAAATTTATGCTTTGCCATTTACATAATCACTCCATTTATTTATTTGTGCCCCTTGAAGTTGGAATTATTATTTCAATCGCTTTTTTGGACTGTAGCTCTACCTTTTTAAAATATGAAAAAAATCACGACTAGTTTAGTTAAGCATCCATTGTTACGTGAAATATAGTAGATTTTTTAAAAGAATGATGCGAACGCATACTGGATAAACATGACTTTGTTGACGATTATTACGTCTGAAACCTTGATATATATGCTTTTTAAAGTAAATTAGTGTTATACTTTGCATATCTAATAAGGTAGAATACTAATTGTGAATAATTAAAAGGGTAAAGGGGTTTACGTTTTATGAAAGAATTTGACCAACAACTAGAGGGGCTTTTAAAGCAAGCTTCATTACAATACATAATATATCAGCATAATGGTGATACAGAGCGTATGGATAAGACATCACTATTTGCCCGTAAATTACAACAAAAAGAGTATGTCATCGGCTTTGCTGGCCACTTCTCTGCTGGGAAATCAAGTATGATTAACGCTTTATCTGGAGAGAATTTACTTGCATCTAGTCCGATTCCGACAAGTGCCAATATCGTAAAGGTCCATAAGTCAGAAGAAGATTTTGCGATTGTCTATATGCATAACGAAAAGCCCGTGAAATTTGAAGCAGGCTATGATTTTAAAACAGTGAAAGAGCTTAGTAAAAATGGTGATCTCGTATCACAAATTGAAATTGGCCATAGTGCATCGTCTTTACCATTTGGCGTAACAGTGATGGATACACCAGGTGTTGACTCGACAGATGATGCGCACCGTATGTCTACAGAATCGGCACTTCATATTGCAGATATTGTATTCTATACAATGGACTATAATCATGTTCAATCTGAATTAAACTTTCAATTTACAAAACAATTGATGAAATACAATCCAAATGTTTATTTAATCGTCAATATGATTGATAAACATAAGGAAAATGAATTAAGTTTTGAAGACTTTAAAGCAACGGTCCACAATTCGTTTTCTGCATGGGGTGTTGAACCAAAAGGTGTATTTTTCACTTCATTAAGAGAACCAGAACATCCAAATAATGATTTTGAAGCAGTGAAAAAAATCGTTATGGATAGTATGAACAACTGGCAAGACCAGCTTGTACAAACAGCAACGAATACACTTCGTCTATTGCAAAGCGAGCATGACAATTATTTAATGGAAGAAAAGCAAGACCGTTTAGCGATTGACGAGGATATTTTAAGTGCCGATGATTGGGCACACCATCAAGATATTTTAGAGCAATACAATAAATTAAGCCGTCAAGTAGAATTATTCTCAGTGGAAGCTTGGAATGAAACATTTGAAGAAGAACGCAAAGAATTACTTGCCAATGCAGCCATTATGCCAGCAGATGTGCGGGATAAATTACGCCTTTACTTAGAAAGTAAGCAAGAAGGATTTAAAGTCGGTGGATTATTTACTGCCAAGAAAAAAACGGAAGAAGAGCGCAATCGTCGAAAAGAAGATGCGTATAATGCCTATCAAACCGTTGTCCATGCACAAATTACAGGTCACTTAAAAGGGCTTATGAAAAAGGCATTAAAAGATGTCGGTGCTTTAAGTGAAGAACGCGCTACAGCTGTAGATAACTATGTGTTTGAGCTTCCATTTTCACTGATTGAACAGCAAGTCCAAGCAGGCGCACTGTTAACAGGGGATGCCGTACTGAATTTTGCCAACCGTGTAGCTGAGGCAACAAAACGATTTTATATTCAAGAAACAGATGTGTGGAAAGATGCACAAGCTCCCACATTACAAGCAGTGGCAAGCGAAAGGGCTGCACCCTCAAAGTTGAAAATGGCTGGCATGCAGGACAAGGTAGATGCTATTCAAGCTGTGCTTGAAATCGAAGGCTATCAACAATACAGTGCAAGTGTAATGCACCAAGCAAGTAATGAAATTCGTAAAGAAGCGAATGCTCAACTGACACTTTGGGATAAGGCATTTGAGCAAGACTTAGCGGATATTCGATTATTTGATGAATCGATGTTAAAGCTAAAAGAGGAAATTGTACAGCAAGAGGAAGCACAGCAAGCAGTTAGTGCATCGAGCTTACCTATAGATGGCGTTATTACGCGGGCATTGCATACAGCAAATGCAGTGAAAGAAGTACAAGGCTTTGCTGAAGTAGCGAGTTATTTAGAAAATAAAGTAGAACGATTACAGAAAAAAGATTTTACAATTGCGTTATTTGGTGCATTTAGTGCTGGGAAATCTTCTTTCTCGAATGCATTAATGGGTGCAAAAGTGCTACCAGTATCACCGAACCCAACAACAGCAGCAATTAATAAAATTCGTCCAGTAACACCAGAGCACCCTCATGAAACAGCAGATGTGCAGTTAAAAACAGCTGCACAAATGCTTGAGGACATTCAAGGTTCTTACGCGGCAATTGGTTTAAGTGTTGCGTCGTTAGAAGAAGCGTTTAATCGCGCAGATGAAGGATTGGCTGTACAGCTTACTGATGAACGATTAAATGTGCATAAATCATTTATCCGTGCATATAAAGAAGGCTATCCAACATTTAAATCGGAACTTGGTCAAGTGCTACGAGTAGAGCGTGAAGAATTTGAAAAATTTGTTGCACAAGAAAATAAATCATGTTTCGTTGATAATATTGACTTCTACTATGATAGTCCGCTAACACGTATGGGTGTAACGCTTGTTGATACACCAGGAGCAGATTCAATCAATGCCCGTCATACAGGGGTAGCATTTGAATATATTCGGAATGCAGATGCCATTTTATTTATTACGTATTATAATCATGCGTTTGCGAAAGCCGACCGTGAGTTTTTAATCCAATTAGGTCGTGTCAAAGATGCGTTTGAACTGGATAAAATGTTCTTTATCGTCAATGCGATTGATTTAGCAACGACAGAAGAAGAGCAAGAAGATGTCAAAGGCTATGTTCGTTCAGAATTACAACGCTTTGGCATTCGCTTCCCTCGTCTATACGGCGTATCAAGCTTAATGGCTTTAAAAGAAAAAGTAGAAGGTGGATCATTTGCATCGGGTATGCCACCGTTTGAAGATGCGTTCCATACATTTTTAAATGAGGAATTAAGTGCATTAGCAGTGCAAGCACTTGCTGAAGAGGTTGATAAAACAGAGCAACGTTTAGGTGATTTGATCGCTCAAACAGAAGAAAACTTAAAACGAAAAGATGAACGTTTAGCCGAGTTAACAACGCTTGAACAGCACATTCAATCTAAATTTAATGTGTTAAATACAAGCATGATGGAAAGCGAGACAAAGCAAGAATTAGATGAATTACTGTATTACGTCTTACAGCGTGTGTATTATCGCTACCCTGAATTCTTTAAAGAAGGCTATAATCCGTCTACCTTTGCTGCTATGCCTGCGCAGCAAGCGCTAGAGCATGCGTTAAAAGAAGTACTACAAAGTTTACGTTTTGACTTTACACAAGAAATGCGTGTGACAAACTTCCGCTTATCGCAATTTATTAGCAAGAAAATGCAACAGCGCTTTAAAGATGAAGTCCGTGAATTAAAAGAAATGAACCGTAGCTTCTCGTTCTTAGCATTTGAATCATCAGAAGCCGATTTATTAGCATTTGAAGGTCCGTTTGCCGATATTTCCAAATATGCAAGTGTGAAATCTCATTTCCGTAATCAAAAAGCGTTCTTTGAGAAAAATGAAAAAATGAAGTTAAGTGAAGCGTTAGAAGCATTAACAAAACCAGATGCCCAAAACTATTTAGATGGACAAAAAGTATCGTTAATGACTTGGGCTATTGCGTTTATTGGTGAAGAGGCTGAAAGATTACGTCTGCATATTTACCATCAGGCATTAGAGCAAATCGCTACTGAACGACTTGTATTACAAGAAGAAAGTCGTCTTGCATCGTGGAAATCCATTTACGCACAATTACAATACGCATGAGGTGATAGACATGGGAAAAGTATTCAAAACAATTGATGAAATCCAAGTGGAAGATGTCCGTTTCGTAGACGCTCGCTATGATTTACAAAATAAAGAAGCTGGCACACAGGCATTTGAAGCAGGTCATGCACCGGGTGCGGTGTATGTAGATTTAGAGCAGCATTTATCGGATATGGAAAGCGAAAACGGTCGTCATCCGATGCCAAGTAAGGAAAAGCTCACGTCTGTTTTTCAAGATTTAGGCTTGCGTTATGAAGATCAAATTGTCGTATACGATCAAGGGGCATCCCCCTTTGCACCAAGAGCTTGGTGGATGTTAACGTATGCAGGCTTCCCGAATGTTGTGATTGTCAATGGTGGAGCGCCTGCACTTGAACAAAAAGTAACGTTCACAAAGGATATTGTGAAATATGCGCCAACAACAATTGACTTTCATTGGCAAGATCATCTCTATGCACCGCGTGAAGCAGTAAAAGCGATTGTAGATGGTGAACAGGCAGCAACGCTTTTAGATGCCCGTGCTGCTGCTCGTTACCGTGGTGAGGTTGAACCGCTCGATAAAGTAGCGGGGCATATTCCGACAGCTAAAAACTTTGATTGGGAGCAATTAAAAGTTGAAGGATCATTGCAAGCAAATGATGTGCTGCGTGCCAAAGTTGCGCGTGATGAACATGTTGTCGTCTATTGCGGTAGCGGTGTTACAGCCTCTCCGCTCTATGCTGTGCTGGCCGACGAAGGTTACGAAAATATCCAGCTCTATACGGGTAGCTTTAGCGATTGGATTACTGCATATGATGTGGAAACAGGGACAAATGAATAACTAGGGAAGAAACGCTCACATCGGTGGGCGTTTTTTATTTGCGTTTAGGTGGATAATATTTTTAGTAAAGAAAGCTAATTTTTCTATTTTATAGTTTAATAGAGAAAGGGGGTGAGCATCGTGCCAAAAATGATGACAGTAGGAGCGGTATATTTCATTGCCGTTCAAGAAAAGGTATTCCAACTTGCAACCTTTAAGCAAGGCATGTCAACGTTTTCACCAACAATCTACTGGCTTTGTGCCATTGGCTTATCACTGCTAACTGCTTTTGTGGTGAGAACCGCCATTCGACGAGGTGCAGATAAGAAATTTGTACTGGTACTAGGGTTTATTGTGCTCTTGCTGTTTGGCAATAGTGCATTTTATTTGCAAAATCAATTAGCGCAGCCTATTACAGTACCTCTTGCATATGATTTATACAGCGGTAATGAAAGGCATGACTTGACTATTCACTATGTGACAAATAAAAGCGATCACCGCGCTGTGCAATATTTACAGGCAGGAGAAGTAACTTTATTCGCGCGCTACTATGAACAGCCAGCAAAAGATCAACCTATGTTTTATTATCCAGCAGATGTCACAGAACAAGGGCGCTACCAGTTAATGCGTTCAGCTTATTTTATTGGCAATAAAGAAGAAATGCAAAAATTAATAAACAGTGATGCAATCTATCTTGTATTAGATGATGGTGAAAAGCTGTCCACAACTTTGCAATTGGACTTTGACCGTCCAGCTGATGAAGTAGCTTATCATATGATTTCATCATCAGGCTCAAGTAATGGTGATCAACAAGGGACGTTTAAAATGATGCAGAATGCAGTATTTGATGATGTATTTATTCCGGAAATTTTGCAAGGAAGCATCGATTTCGAAGAAATAAGTGTCAACGGCAAGACTTACTCCGTTAAAGATTTTCCTATTGTTGTAAAAGAAGGTCAGTTGGTATCAATTTCGTTACAAAGCAAGGCAATTGGCATAGATCTTCAGACGATGGTTGGGATAAGCGGGCCGCAAGGGATCTTGCCAATTTGGATACTTCAGAAAGCTCCATTTGATATCCGAAAAATAAAAGAGGAGAGTTTGCCACATGATTGAAATACAAGAAAAACAGCAACAGTTAAAACTATTGAAGTGGCTAACTACTGCACTTATTTTAAAATTGATTTTGTTAAATATCTTCCCTTATGCGTTTTATTTTCAGCAATTACTTAGTTACGGAGCACTGTTAAAGAGCTTATCTTATTTTGACGGTAAAACATTGGCGAAGCGCTTCATTGTTATCGCGCTAGTGCTTGTCATGGTGCCGCTTGTGTCAGCAGATACGCTAATTAGTTACTGGCTGTTAATATTTACAGGCGTCATTGATTTACTGATTATCCTGCAATTTGGCAACATCCTACTGGCAATGGAGCAACGATTCAATTTATGTGCTCCAACGTCTAATTTTATGAAAAAATACAAATGGGTTGTTGTCGTTGTAATTGGTAGTTGGACTTTCCTAATGCATCTAATCTATGTTGAACAAATGATTTTACTATTTATTGGAGCGCTTGTATTGTTCTTTGCAAATATAGCATTAATCATACATGTACGGAAAAAGAGTAAACAGATTAAATCAACGATGCATTTCGTAATATTCGCCGAAAAATGACTCGCCATTCATTTTATGCTACACTTTTTGTACAAAGGGGAAGGGGGAGCAGTATGTATAAATTAGATAAAAGTATTGAAATTGAACAACATGAGGATGTGCAATGTGCGCTTGGTAAAGTAGCAGTTCAAGGATTTGGCATGAGTGTTTATAGCTTTTATGTGGATGGTTTGCTTATTGATACAGGCTCTAACTCACTGGCACAGGAGTTTCAATCTTTTTTTCATAAGCTGCCAGTTGAGCAAGTTGCCTTAACCCATGCACATGAGGATCATTCGGGAAATGCCGCATGGATACAGCAACAAAAGGATGTCCCTATTTACGTTCATCATGAGTCAGTTACGGCTTGTGCGGCAGACGGCAACTATCCACTTTACCGTCAAGTACTATGGGGCCAGCGACCTGCATTTAATGCACAGCCATTTGGGGATACACTTGAAACGAAAACGGGCACATGGGACATTATTGCAACTCCAGGCCATACAACCGACCATTTGTCGTTTTATCATCGTGCAACAGGTGCTATGTTTACAGGTGATTTATATATTCAAACGAAAACAAAGGTTGTGCTAGAAGAGGAAAACATTGTACATACTTTGGCGTCGTTAAAGAAGCTATTACACTATGATTTTGACAAAGTTTATTGCTGTCACGCAGGTTTTCTAGCGAATGGTCGGGCGAAAATTATTGAAAAAATAGCTTACTTAGAGGAGTTGCAAGGAGAAATCCGAAAGCTCTATAATGAAGGCTACTCTGTGGAAGCCATAACGAAAGCAATCTTTCGTCGCGATTACCCGATTACAAAGGTGTCCGGGGAACAATGGTCTTCCAAACATATTATAACCGCATTTACAAAGCAATTTATGCAGGAGTCCTAGGCATTTAACTGCCGCTGATTTCCATTACAAGTGAACGCTTCCACGGGTACCATGTAAGGCGTAATCCGCTACTTGTGCGTGGAAAGGCTGCGACATATACTGTGTGTTTTTTTCTGCAGGAGTCGCCGCTCACTACTTAACTTCAATTGAATCAAAGTCATCGAGTTAAACTACTTCAATCTGTTTGTCTCCACACTAAAAGTCCTTACACAAAGGACTTTTTTATATTTGACGTAAAGTTCAGCTTTTCACGTTTTCATAAATTCAGTTAGCGAGTTGAATGTATGGGTTCTTTTTTTGCAACTCACCTACAAATGCCGGTATATCTTTTGGGGAAATCTGAATCGTTTCATACTTTCCGTAATTAATTTCAATTCGATGAATGGAAAGTGATGGAGCCACAAAAGGATTCGTTGTCTTCCGAATTGATTTGATATCCTGGATAGCAATAGCCTTTTTTATAAATCCGTACGATATGTGAAGTGTATTATTTTCGATTTTGTATCGAGTATTGAACCATACTGTTCCCAGGGAATAAATCATGACAACCATGACAACAATTCCTAAAATATTCATTTGAACAAAAGCGGACTGATAAAAAATCCAAATAAATGCGGCGATTAATATCCAAATGACAATCCCCATCCATAAGTCTTTTCTTGATGTAAATACCATATTTTCAACACCCCCCTCATGCTTATACGAATGACCTCTAGTGTTAGTTTCGGAAAATTCAAAATAAATCCAAATAGCTATCAAAACACTCTTTAAGAAACAGCCTACACTATTGAGAAAAAGGTAAAACGTAAATTATTTTCTGTTTAATAATAAAAATGTTTGTGAAAAAATGTGAAGAAAATGTGGCTGAGGTTGCTATATCAATGGATGCGCTTACATAAGTTTGTGAAATTTTTCTCATTTACTGCAGAAAAATACTATGTGAAAAGTTGAACAGGCTTAGCGCTGTTATAAGTGCATTTTACAATAGAGTCAAAGATATATTTATTATTTTAAAATAATAGATTGTGAAATATATAACAATACTAATTTTTGTATTTTTCGATGTAAAATGCTGTCGTACCAAAGGAAAAAATGTTTTTTGTAGAAATTGTGTTGACTATGATTTCACAAAGTATTATGATTCTGACATACATTAAAAATAGAAAAAGGGGCGGATTGAATGGATATTATGAAAAAGGCGTTAGATATGCATGCACATTATAGTGGGAAATTAGAGGTGATTTCAAAGGTACCTGTGCAAGACTCGTATGATCTTAGCCTTGCCTATTCACCAGGTGTAGCGGCACCATGTATTGAAATTGAAAAAAATCCATCGCTTGTCTATGACTATACAATGAAAGGCAATATGGTTGCGATTGTGTCTGATGGTACAGCTGTGTTAGGGTTAGGTGATATTGGGCCAAAAGCTGCATTGCCAGTAATGGAAGGGAAGGCGATTTTATTAAAGCGTTTTGCCAATGTTGACGCTTTTCCAATTTGTTTAGATACGAAAAGCACGGATGAAATCGTCAGCATTGTGAAGGCGCTTGCGCCAACATTTGGTGCCGTTAATCTAGAGGATATTTCAGCACCACGTTGTTTTGAAATTGAAGACCGACTACGTCAAGAATGTGATATTCCTGTCTTTCATGATGACCAGCATGGTACGGCAATTGTTGTAGGAGCGGGCATGATTAATGCCAATCGAATTGTCAAAAAAGATATAGCCACAATGAAAGTTGTTATTAACGGTGCGGGTGCTGCGGGTATTGCCATTTTACGTATTCTTGTGCAAATGGGCTATAAAAATATTTATATGTGTGATACAAAAGGGATTATTTATGAAGGTCGCCCAGAAGGCATGAATCCAATTAAAGAAGCAGTGGCTCATTTAACAAATCCTAATAAAATTCATGGTACGTTAGAAGATGCTCTAGTTGGGGCAGATGTCTTTATCGGCGTGTCTGTTGCGAATTTATTAACAGAAGCGCATATTGCGTCAATGAATGATAATCCAGTTGTCTTTGCACTGGCGAACCCGAACCCAGAAATTACGTACGAAAATGCTAAAGCTTGGGGTGTGCGTATTATGGGAACTGGTCGTTCAGATTATCCAAACCAAATTAACAATGTGCTTGCATTCCCAGGGATTTTCCGTGGAGCTTTAGATGTACGCGCAACAGATATTAATGAAGATATGAAGCTAGCTGCGGTAGAAGCCATTGCTTCACTTGTTAGTGATGAAGAATTAACGGAAGAATATATTGTGCCAAAATCATTAGATGAGCGTGTCGTTGAAATTGTTTCACGCGCTGTTAGTGGGGCTGCTGTTGCCTCTGGTGTATCAGAGTTATTCCAACAACAAACAATGCTTTCTGTTTAAAGTCAAAAAAATCTCCCGCTCTCGCTTGAGAGGGGAGTTTTTTTACATCATGCTAATGCCGATTATTCCAATTAAGACGATAATAATAAGCACAAAGACTACGATTGCGATAATTACTGAAGGAATAAAAATAGTGAAGAATGCTTTCCAATTGGAAATTTGATGTGCTTCCGCTACAACAGCCACTGTCGTTACAAAGGACCAAACACTCGTAACGGCTGTTACTAACAGTGATAGCCAAAAAATCCATGGAGCAGATCCGATAAAGTTCGTATCCATTAACGATTCAGGCGATGTAAATAACCAAATTACATAAAAAGGAATGACTGCGATAAATGGTATTGCAGTTAAGCTCAATGCTTTAAATAATTCGGGATATGTTGCAGTCCCTTTAAATAATTTCCCAAATAACCAGAGGATAAGACTAGAGAATCCAGTACCAACTATTGCTGCAATGGGTGCTAAAATCACACAAAATAGCACGATAATCCATGGGGATACGTCAAGCAAGAAATTACTATCTATAAGACCAGAAAGCAAAGAACCGATATAACCGATAGACATAATAAGGATTGCATAACCGATTGATTTAGCGTCAATCATGTAGCGTGCAGTTTGCTTTGGATGCATCCAAGTAGACAGAAACGGATTAACCTTTGGCCTTTCTTGCTGTGTTGTTTCATTATAGTTTTCCATTAAACTACCTCCTGAGATGATAAACTTGTTCCACTTCAATATACGAGTGAAATGGCGGAAAGTTTCAAAAAAATGCGTTTAGTGAGATCCATTATCTAAACGGACTTTTTTGAGCTTACGTGATAAATATGCTTATCGTCTACAGGAAATTAATAGGAATATATAGAAGTAGTTTTATTTCTTTGCTAAAAAAGGCTGGGGAAGAACAAAAAACCCTTTCTAGGCAATTGAATACCAAGAAAGGGATTATTATTAGTCAGCTAACATAATTTTTTCAAGTTCTAATGGCTCGATGTATTGTTCGCCTTTATAAGCACGCATATTGCCGCCTGAAATTTCATCAATTAATAATATTTCATTTGTGTGAGCGTCACGGCCAAATTCTAATTTAATATCGTATAGAGTTAAGCCTTTTTTTGCAAGTTCTGCTGCTACAAATTGAGAAATTTCAATTGTTCTTTGTTTTAAAATAGCATATTCTTCATGTGTTAACAGGTTTAACATCGCTAAAGCATCTTCGGAAATTGGAGGATCTAGACGGTCGTCGTCTTTAATTGTTACTTCTACGAAAGAATCTAACGGTTGTCCTTCTTGAATGTAAGCGCCATAGCGACGTAGGAAAGAACCGACTGCTTTAAAGCGGCAAATAACTTCTAAGCCTTTACCGAATACCGTTGCAGGCTTAACCGTCATTGTAGCATCGTCGAAGTTTGCATCTACGTAGTGCGTAGGGACACCTTGTTCGTTTAGTTTTGAGTAGAAATAAGAAGTTAGGCGAAGACCTGCTAGGCCGGCACCATCAATTGTTAAACCAACAGTATTTGCGCCAGGATCAAAAACGCCATTTTCACCAGTTACATCATCTTTAAATTTCAATAAGTAATGACCATCTTCTAACTTAAATACATTTTTCGTTTTACCTGTATACAATAATTCCACAAAAAACCCTCCAATATTTCATAGTACCTTATTATTATAACACGAATATTTTAAATCTTTAATATAAAAAACGTTCGTTTTCATCTTAGTTATACTTATTTTTTAAACTGTTTTCAATAAAAAAATAAGATGATAACGAATATTCGTTATCATCTTATGATGAAATAAGAAAATTCAAAAATTTTAATCGCTCATTCTAGTTACTAGATGTTAGAAAGACCGAATAAACTTTTTAATAGATACCTTCAGCTAGCATGCCGTCCGCAACTTTTACAAAGCCAGCGATATTAGCCCCAACAACAAAGTTTCCTGGGTAGCCATATTTTTCTGCAGCGGCTTTACTATCGGCATAAATATTTTTCATAATTTGGTGTAACTTCGCATCTACTTCTTCAAATGACCAGAATACACGGCTTGAATCTTGTGCCATCTCTAGTGCAGATACAGCTACACCGCCAGCATTTGCTGCTTTTGCAGGTCCGAATAATACGCCAGCATTTAAAAATTCGTTAATGGCTTCCAGGTCAGATGGCATGTTGGCACCTTCACCAATTGCTTTTACACCATTTGAAATTAATGTACGAGCTGCGTCGCCGTTGATTTCGTTTTGTGTTGCACAAGGCAGTGCGATATCACATGGAATGGACCAAATACCTGTACAACCTTCTGTAAATGTAGCATTTGGACGGTATTCTACGTAAGTTGAAATACGGTCGCCTTTTACTTCTTTAATTTCTTTAATTGCTTCAAGGTCTAAACCTTCTGGATCATAAATGTAGCCTGAAGAGTCAGAACAAGCAACGACTTTTGCACCGTATGCCTGCGATTTTTCGATTGCATAAGTCGATACATTTCCGGAACCCGAAACGACGACTGTTTTACCTTCAAATGAGTCATTTACATCTTTTAACATTTCTTCAACAAAGTATACTGTACCGTAACCTGTTGCTTCTTTACGAGCTAATGAACCACCGTAGCCAGGTGTTTTACCAGTGAGCACACCTGATTCGCTTGCTTTTGTTAAACGCTTATATTGACCCCATAGATAACCCACTTCACGAGCACCTACACCGATATCACCAGCAGGAACATCGACATCTGGACCAATATGACGGTATAATTCAGTCATGAATGCTTGGCAGAAACGCATGATTTCTGAATCGGATTTACCTTTAGGATTAAAGTTTGATCCACCTTTACCACCACCGATTGGTTGACCAGTTAAAGCGTTTTTAAAGATTTGTTCAAAGCCTAAAAACTTAATAATGGATTCGTTTACGGAAGGGTGGAAGCGAAGTCCGCCTTTGTAAGGTCCCATTACGTTGCTGTACTGTACTCGATACCCACGATTTACTTGCACTTGGTTGTTATCATCTTGCCATGCTACACGGAAAGAAATAATGCGATCAGGCTCAACGATACGTGAAAGAATATTTGCTTTAATATATTCAGGGTGTTGTGCAAATACAGGCACTAATGAAATGAAAATCTCTTCAGCTGCTTGTAAAAACTCCGCTTGATGACTGTTTTGTTGTTTCAGTTGCTCGAACACGCCATCAACATATTCTTTTGCCAATTGATCGTTACTTACAGTTGTTGTTGTCATAATGAAAACCTCCAAATGATTGATAGGTGTATCGTATATCTATTTGTCACACTATTCAATAAAATACTTTTTGACTTTGTGAAAAAATGAGCAATCGGAGTCTTGAAAAAGTTATATCGAAATAACATTAGAGTGCTTGATTCATCTAATTATGAGAAAGGAATGATGCTTTATTGTTAAGGTATTAATTGACGCTGATGCCTGTCCAGTCGTGGATTTGGCGCTATCTATATCATCTGAGTTTGAGATTGAAACTATCTTGTTTTGCGATACATCACATCGTGTTGAACGTGAAAATGTAATAACAATAATTGTGCCGAAGGGTCCAGATTCGGTTGATTTCACGCTAGTGAATGCGCTTTCAAAACACGATATTGTCATTACACAGGATTATGGTTTAGCCGCTATGGTTTTAGCCCGTGGGGGGTATCCCATCGATCAAAATGGCAGGGAAATGTCTAATGAAAATATCGAACGTTTGCTCGATATGCGTCATGTTGGTCAAAAGATTAGACGCGCAGGGGGACGAACCAAAGGACCGAAAAAAAGAACGAAAGAAAACAATATGTTGTTTGAAATGAAATTTCGACAAATTTGTGAACGAGCAATTTTAGCACAAAAAATGGAGGATACAGCAGATGGAAAATAAACGAAAAGACGAATTATTTCAGCTATTTCCGAAGCTTCAAAACATAAAAAAGAGGGAAACTGTGTTTTGGGAAAATACAAAATGGATGGAAAAGGCAAGTTCAACATCCTTTTCAATGGAGGAAGTGGAGGATGCGGAAGAAACGCTCCAACGCTTTTCTTCCTATTTAAAAGTGGCATTTCCTGAACTACAGGAAAGTAATGGCTTTATTGAATCTTCCGTTCATCGGATGAACGGTATGAAGACAGCACTCGAAAAACAGTTTCATCTATCCATTCCTGGTCAACTCCTATTAAAAGGTGATCACGAACTACCAATCTCGGGTTCTATCAAGGCGCGCGGTGGCATTTATGAAGTATTAAAACATGCTGAGCGACTGGCACTTGCGAATGGTAAGTTAACTAAGGAAGATGATTATGCAGTTTTGGCCTCAGCGGAACTTCGTACATTTTTCCAGCAGTATACAATTGCAGTAGGGTCTACGGGTAACTTAGGGCTCAGTATCGGCATAATGGGCAAAAAATTAGGTTTCAATGTCGTTGTACATATGTCCAGTGACGCAAAACAGTGGAAGAAAGCAATGTTAAGAGAAAAAGGGGCAACGGTCATAGAATATGAAGCAGATTATAGTGTCGCAGTAGAGCAGGGAAGGCTGGAAGCCGCGCAAAATCCAATGTGCCACTTTATTGATGATGAAAATTCCAAAGATTTATTTGCCGGCTATGCAGTAGCGGCAAAACGTTTAAAAGTCCAATTAGAGAAGACAGACGTTGCAGTCGATGCCGAGCATCCATTGTTCGTTTATTTACCGTGTGGTGTCGGTGGTGGGCCAGGTGGGGTCGCCTATGGATTACGGGAAATGTTTGGTCAGCACGTATATATTTTCTTTGCTGAGCCAACGGCATCACCTTGTATGACCATTGGGTTAATGACAGGTTTACACGACGAAATCAGTGTAGAGGATATTGGCTTAGACAATAAAACAGAAGCGGATGGTCTAGCGGTTGGCCGAGCTTCAAAATTTGTGGGCAAAGTGATGGAAACTTATATTAGCGGCTGTTATACAGTGCAAGATGAAGAATTGTTTACATCACTTGCTTTAGCGATGGATAGTGAAGGATTATTTTTAGAGCCATCTGCACATGCGGGAATGTTTGGCCCCATTCAATTAATGACAAACGGCCGAGACTTTTTACAGAAGCATCATTTACTAGATAAGATGGAGCAAGCAACACATCTTGTGTGGGCTACAGGGGGCAGTATGGTACCGCAAGAGATGCGTCAGGACTATTTAAAGAAATGTAGTAGATAAATACATCCAATAAAAAATAGACTGCTTGACAAATGTGATCGTCAAGCAGTCTATAGGATTATTTACATTGTGCTGCTAAAAATACTTTATGCGCTGCGCTAACACCTGCACCTGGCTCAAAGTCATAAGCAAAGTCTTGCAGAGCCGCCTCCATTAAAGAAACGGCTTGTAAAACATCGCTTGGGAAACAGTAGCCCATATGACCAAATCTAAAAATTTCCCCTTGTAAATGACCGAGTCCACCAGCAAAGTCTAAATGATAGCGTTGTTTAAGATGCGTTAAAAATTCACCTAGTGCAATTCCTTTTGGTGCCATGATGGCAGTAATTGTTGGTGAAGCATATTCATCAGTAGTTAAAAGCTCGATATTTAATGCTTTCATCGCACTGCGCACCATATTTTTCATCAGTTCATGACGAGCAACTGTGTGAGCAAAGCCGCCTTCTTGCTCGATTAGTTTACACACCTCATGTAGGCCAAAAATAAGTGTAATAGCAGGGGTGTTTGGCGTCATCCCTTTTTCTGCCCAATCACGATAGCTTAATAAATTTAAATAATAAGATGGCGTTCTATTTTCTTCGATAACTTTCCATGCTCGATCGCTTACACTAACGAGCGAAAGTCCAGGAGGCAGCATCATCGCTTTTTGTGAACCTGTTACGAGGATATCAATACCCCAAGCATCCATCTCAGCGGGAGCACCACCAATACAGCTTACGCCATCGACAATGATTAACGCATCACTTTCTTCACGCACAACTTGTGCTAATTCAGCAATTGGATTTAAGATACCCGTTGACGTTTCGTTGTACGTAATAAAAACAGCTTTTATATGTTGTAATGGCTGTAAAAAGGTGCGTAATTCTTCAGCTGTGCACGCTTGTCCCCATTGTTTTGCCAGCTTATGTACGTTAAAGCCATATTTTTCACAAATTGAAACGAAGTAATCCCCAAAAGCACCAACGGTAATAACAACAACATCTTCACCCGCATTAACGGTATTGACAGCTGCAGCTTCTAATGCGGCAGTACCTCCAGATGGTAGCAATAAAATGTCCTGTTTCGTGCCAAAAATAGGTTTAACGAGTTCAATTGTTTCCCGATAAAGCTCAACAAATTCAGTACTTCGATGGCTGAAGATATCTCGGTTCATCGCAAGTTGCACTTTTTTTGGAATGGGTGTCGGTCCTGGATGTCTTAAAATATTTTCATACATAATCAAAATCTCCTTTGTATTAAAAGTTAGAAAGTCTAAATTTTCTAACTATAATATAGCATAGTCATAGACAGTGTTGACGGCTTTTTTTAAAATTATTGGGAATATGAGGAAAAACGAGCAGAAATTCAACTGCATTCCATAAGTAAATCCTCTTTCAGTCTTGCAAGACGAAAAGAGGATTGATAGATGCTTTTACCATTCAATTTAAACAACGAAAGGGCGTCTCATACGCATTAAACCGTAGATTGCATAGAATAGGCCACATGTAATAATGGATAAAATAATGTAGAGAACTGCTTTGCCAGTCTCCCCTGTCCAACGGTACAGAAGACGATATGTGTAGAAAATCCAATAGCCGAACATAACGATGGAAGCTAAAAAGCCGACAAGTGGAACAAACGAAATAATAAATAATCCTGCATAAATTAAAGTAGTTTTTTTCGCTGCTGCACGAATAGTGGCATCATCATCACCTGGTGCAGTAAGTAGAAATAGGCTATAAATATTGATAATCGGTATCCATGCAATATAAGCGACATCACTAAAGCCGTTTGTTTTCGATGCCATAAAATAAATTAGTGCATTAACAACGTACCCAATAATTAATAATACTAAAAATACGAAAAAGAATAACAACATGAAGCCACCAAAGACTGCATCATAATCACTATAATACGGATCATAATAATTCATTAAAAAACCTCTCTTTCAACATATTTGATAATAATAGCAATTTTAGGGTGTTAATGCCATATCTTTTACTAAAAAATTAGTAATAAAAAATTCTGGATGCATAGACTAAATTTTTCTCAGAACATTAACACCTTATGAATGCATCGACTTTTTCATGCTCTACTATTAAAAAATATGATTTTTTATAAAAAATGGGTATAATTATGTAATTGGTAGGATAACAGAAAAAAATTAAAAATACATACTAATTTTTTGATAAATCTAATTCCCCCAAGATTTATCTCTAGCAAAGGGAGGAAAGTTTGTATGTCCAGTCCAATTTAAAAATCACCCATTTGAATGAATTTTACTTCGTGAAAAATGGGGGAGGAAAGTGTACATGAACAGTCCAATTTAAAATGACCCATTTCAATAAATTTAATTTCTTGAAAATGGGGGATCGTTTATGAAATTGGGTCGAAACTTTTCATTATTACTTGTAGGGCAGTCACTAGCAAATATCGGTGACGTTTTATATATAGTGAGTATTATTCATGTCATTTATCTTATGACAGGATCAGCTATTGCCGCATCATTTGTGCCTTTTACGATTGCAACGTCTATGTTTGTGTCGGGTATATTGACGCCACTATTGTTTGACAAGGTGAATTTAAAATGGTTATTGGCAGGTTCGCAAATAGGTAAAACGTGTTTATTATTTGTATTAGGGCTATTGTTATTAATCCTAACTGCTACTAATTATTACTTGTTGTTTATTGTAATCAGTATGATTGCATTTCTTGATGGCTGTGCAAATCCAATTAGACAGACATTGGTTCCACATTATGTGAAAGATGAACAGTTATTAAGGGCAAATGGCATTGATGAAGCAGTAACGCAATTTATTCAAACCGTTATGTGGTTCGTAGGGAGCCTATTTTTACTTTTTCTAAGTTCCCAACAATTAGTATGGATAGTGGGCTTTTTGTTTACAGTGGCGAGCATTGTCTTATGTTTGTTAGAAAATGTTGACCATCAATCACTTGCACAACAAGGGAAAATGAAACAAGTTATAAAGGGCTGGAAATTGCTTTGGCATACACCAGTGTTAAGAAGGATCGTTTGGATAGATTTTCTTGAATCGATTGCTAGTACAGTTTGGATTGCTGCGATTATTTTGGTATTTGTCACCAATGCTTTACAAGTAGAAGAGCAATGGTGGGGCTTTTTGAATGGCGCATTTTTTGTAGGTTTAATAGTTGGAAGCGTTTATTGTGTTAAGTTTACCTCTTTTATTGAACGGCAATTAGCGAAAGTGATGTTTGTTGGTTCTTTGTTTATGTTTATAGCAACCATTTTGTTTAGCATAAATAGTATTCCAATTATCGCATTAGTACTAATTTTTTGCGTTGGTTTTTTTGGCCAAATAAAGAGCATCCCTCAACACACAGTAATTCAAACGAGTGTTCCAAAAAGAGAGCTGTCCTCTGTCTATACTTCTTTAAGTGCTATTTCAACAGGGGCATTTGGCATTTCTTCTTTAATGATGGGAATCATTTCAGATGTTATAGGGGTAAGAGTAGTCTTTATGGTATCTGGACTATTACTAGCTGTCGTAAGTATCATCATAGTGAAAAATAGACATTTATTTAGACTTAAATAAAAATAAGTGTGAGAGGCTCACATTCCTACTATTGGATGTAAGCCTCTTTTTCTTGCTGTTTATTTATAATTTAAAGGCTTCATAGTGGATGTCGATATCGCCACAAGATTTGTAATGCCTGATGAAGTGCTTCACCATTTTATCAGGTCCACACAAAAAGATGCTCGTATACTGGGGCACTGTAAAATGCTCAAGGTTTAATTTGTCCATAGTCGTTGTATCAATCAAATGAACCTTGAAGTGTGGATTGTTTTCTGCATATGTTTGTAAAAATTCTTTATACAGCGCATCGTTATGACCACGAAAAGAATAAAATAATTCAATATCTTTATTAATAGGTCGGGATCGTAAATACGATATAAAGGGCGTAATGCCAACACCACCAGCTACCCAAATTTGCTGTTGGTGACCTTTATCAAAATTTAGATGACCGTAGGGACCTTCAATGGCAACTTGCGTCTCCAAATGTATATGTTGATTCACCTTTTTGGTAAAATCGCCAAGTGCCTTAATCGTTACAAAAATTTTTTTACCGTCTCCTCCTGAAATAGAAAAGGGGTGTGGTGCTTTTTCTAAACCTGTTTGAAATATTTTCAAAAAAATATATTGTCCTTCACGATAGGAGAATTGTTGATCTAATGTAATGGCAATTTCAACTGCGTTTGCTCCTATCTTTCGTATGCCTGTAATTGTACCTCTATGTTTAAAACGCATATCTTGATACATTGTCAGCATATACAACGATGACATTGTCCCTATAACAGCAGTGATTGCGGTAAAAATACCAAGTGGTGTCGCTTGAAATAAATCATATTTGCTTGAAAAGTAAGCATGGTAAAGACCTAAAGCATATGGGAGCAGCAATAGACGATGAATATAGCGCCAATGCTCATATTTTAAAAAATTTGCAACCAGGGCGATGATAATTAATACGATAAAGCCATATTGTGCAAGCTCTCCTAGGTCTTTTGCTAATTCGCTGAGCGGCGTCTCCAATCCTTTTTCACGATGAGGAATCATATCCTGCAATTGACTGTGTAAAATGACGAACCCTAATGATAAAATCGCCAAATATTTATGATACATATATACATGTTCTAAGCCACAAAACCACCGTTCGAGAAATTTACTTCTTGTTGCTAGTAAAAATACAAGAAAGAATCCTGTAATGGCTAAGCCTCCAACGATATGGCTAAGTTTATTTACCGCATGTATCGTTTCAAAGGGCGTAGCAAAAGTCCATAGCATCGCGCTTGCGAACATTGTTATGAAGATAAATAGTATTCCTTTATATGATTTCATATGTACCTCCTACACTCATTTTTCTCGCTAGCTATATTAGCTATACACAAGGAAAGTGAATTATTTCTAAAAATAAAACATATGTTTGGAATGTATGTTCTCTTTTTGGTAGGAATATGATACAGTAGGATAGTGAAATTTTTATTACATAGAGAGGGAGTAAGTATGCAAGGGAATACACACATCGTTGGAGGCATCACAGCAAGCCTTGCCTTTGCTCAAATTTCTAATGATAATCCATTAGTTTTAGTGGGAGCGGGAGTAATCGGTGCATTACTACCGGATATTTGTCACGGCGGAAGTAAAATAGGACGGACATTTCCCATTATTTCAAAAATAGTAAACAAATTATTTGGACATCGTTCCTTTACACATAGTTTACTGTTTTTGTTTCTTGTAGCGGCATTGTTACACGCATTCATCCCATATGAGTCAGTCATTGCGGGACTTTTAGTAGGAATAACGAGTCACATTATTTTGGATATGGGGACGAAACAAGGCGTGAAGCTATTTTTCCCAATCAACATATCGGTTCGCTTTCCGTTCACAACGAAAACAGGCGGAAAAATAGAGAAAGTTGTCTTTACACTGTTAGCCATACTTTCTCTCTATTTTAGCTATGAACTCATTAGTCAATTCGTCAACGTAATATAAAAAAGCCTCTGTGGCGAGACATCTCTCAACACAGAGGCTTTTGAATTTTTATAAATTGTAGTGAATAGTGCGAATTGTTTGTGTGCCAGGCACTTATAAAGGGCATTTTAATCCGCTTGAACCTCTTCAACTGTTTGCTCCACTTCAGCACGCGTCATTTTTTCGCGACCTTCTTGCATCGCTTTCAATGTTTTATGCGCTAAAGCAAGTGGAAGACGACAGAACAATAGAATCGTTCGTTTATCGATTGATTTCATATAAAGATCTGCTTTGGCTAAGTTTTCCTCTGCATAGGCAAATAAGTCTTCGCGTGTCCAATCGTCAGGCACAAAGCTTACACCACGCTCTTCTAAATCCTCATGCTGATTACGTAAAATATTTACGGCTTGAAGTCCACGCCCATAGCCAATGGCTAAATCGCGATCGGTTTGAACGCCTGCACCCCATGCCCATAACTCAGACAGCATCGTTCCCACGAGTCCTGCCACATAGTATGTATAGTCGTCCAAATCTTCACGAGTATGCACTTGCCAGTTTGCTTTTGCCCATTTCGCCATACCATAAGCCATTTCACTTGTAGATGCTTGGACAATATCTCGAGAGCCCTCTGGACAAAATGTTAGCCAATCCGCTAAGCGAAGAGCAACTTCAGGCAGTTGTTTGGCATAGGGAGCTAATAATTCACGATAAGCTGCTGCATCAAACTCTTCCTTTAATAATTCACTTGTTGCTGAAAGTAAATCGAACTTCACATCGTTTGAAAGCTCTTCATGGTCCTCAATTTCATCAATAGCACGCATCGCTAAGTATGCAGCAGCTACTGACATTTTTAATTCACTTTTTAAAAAAGTAATCGGTATATAAAATGTGCGACTCGTTTCTTTTAAAACTTGCATCGCTTCTTTATAAAGTGTTTTTTGATCTTTCAATTGTATTCCTCCGTTCAAATAGTCAAGCCACTATGTATATCGTATCGCAAAATTGAGGAAAGTTAAAACAGATTGTTCAAATTTCGTACATATTCTTTGAAAACGCTTCACAAATATGATAAAGTTTATGAGTAAACTATTTAAACATATACAGTTTAGTAGATAACTGTATGCGTTTTAAAGAGCAAGCCGACTGATAGTATGAAAATTACATAACAAGGCTTGATTCGCTTAGGCGAAATAGAACAGAGAGGAAGTTTTAAACATGGGTCGTTTAGACAACAAAATCGCAATTATCACAGGTGGCGCATCAGGAATGGGCGCTTCTATGGCAGAACTATTCACTAAAGAAGGCGCAATCGTAATTGCTGCTGATATCAATGAAGAAAATTTAGCTAAAATTTCTGAATTAGAAAACGTAGAAGGCATGAAATTAGACGTTTCTTCTGATGAAAACTGGGCTGAATTTACAAAAGCTGTTGTTGAAAAATACGGTCGTATCGATATTTTAATCAACAATGCTGGTATTTCTTCACAAAAATCTCCACAAGATATTACAGACCAAGATTGGGCTATTATGCACAAAATTAACTCATTCGGTCCTTTCTTAGGAATTAAACACGTTTCTAAATACATGAAAGAAGCTGGAAAAGGCTCTATCGTTAATACATCATCATACACTGCTATTATCGGTTCTGGCATGAACTCTTATACAGCATCTAAAGGTTCTTTACGTGCAATCGCTCGTGCTGCTGCAGCTGAATTAGGCCGTTCTAACATTCGTGTAAACACAGTATTCCCAGGTGTAATTGAAACACCTATGACTGCTAATATTGGTCAATTCAAAGAAGCAATGGATATGTTAGTACGTGCTACTCCAATGGGTCGTCTTGGCCAACCAGAAGAAGTAGCAAACGCTATTTTATTCTTAGCATCTGATGAAGCTTCTTACATCACAGGTGGCGAGCTTGTAATTGATGGCGGATACTCTGCACAATAATTCGATAAGCTTTTAACAATGTAATATTTTTTATACAAAAAGAGTCTACTGTTTTGACAGAGGCTCTTTTTTTACATATTATGGTATAATATAGTGAGTTTATCCTTTAAATATCCTATTTTTCGTGTTTTTTTTCATGAAAGCTTGCCAAGTTATTGCACAATCATTTCAACAGCGGTAAAGTTTAGGGAGGGCGAATATTCAATTGCGCCTCGGCGAAAATGATTTGCTGACGTTTCGCTTTCGCGTAAAACCAGTGCGTCAGGATTTTGAATTGTGCATACACAAGAACTCCTTTCAAAATTCGCGACATCGCCGGAGGCATGAACTTTCATCAGTCGACGTTTAGACGTCCACTGAATAAAAGAGTAAACTAGTATTCATCTAACCATCTATTTAGGTAGAAATTTTCTGCTGAATAAAGTTAAAGGAGAATGGTATGCCAAAGGCTATAGGTATTGATGCAGGCGGCACATTGACGAAAGTTGCTTACTTAGATGAGCGCAATGAACTTGTGTTAACAACTTTTCCGTCTAATGATTTGCAGACTGTAATGGAGTGGATTAAAAATAATCCAGATATTGAGGATATTGGTGTTACGGGGGGACGTACAGAACAATTACTTGATGTGATAAAAACAATGAAATCGATTCATTATATAGTAGAGTTTGAAGCTACATTGAAGGGTGTTCGTTTTTTATTAAATAAAGAAGGATATTTCTTCGAGCGTAGTATGATTACCAATATTGGTACAGGAACTTCCATTCATTATATGGAAGGAAATAGCCATATTCGTGTTGGCGGGACAGGCGTAGGTGGTGGTACGTTAATAGGATTGTCAGCGCTTACAACAGGGATTACGGATTACAATGAAATTCGAGAGATGGCTACAAGAGGTAATCGAGAAGGTGTTGATTTACTTGTTAAAGATATTTATCAAGGAATGGATACACCGATTGACGGGCATCTGACTGCCAGTAATTTTGGTAATGTCGGGATTACGGAGGAAGTCAAGCATCCACCAGCGGATATCCTGGCCACTGTCCAAGGACTAGTAGGAGAGGTAATTACCACATTAAGTATTCAATATGCAGAGGAAAAAAATGCGCAACATATCGTATACATTGGATCGACCCTAAGTCATAATGAACATCTTACAAATGTCATAGCCAATTATACGCGCACGAAAAAACATACACCTGTATTTATTAATGATCATGGTTTTTCTGGTGCAGTTGGGGCATTACTTAATATAACTGAATATACAATTGTCTAGATGACATTTAACTTGAAAGGGCATTACATACTATTCTTCCGCGAGTATGTGATGCCCTTTGCTATTCCCTAACTTTGTTAGCAATTCGATTTAGTTCGTACTTTTTTAATTATTAACAGCTCTAACAAGCCACCTTTCTCAAGTTTCCTTGGATGGGGTCAGCAATTTTTGTAACTTTTTAAGTGTTTCTTCCGTTTTAGCCAAATGGACAGTAACTAATAAATCAGGTGCGTCACTCACATGAAAAGAAATATGATCTAAAATCATTTTTCCAACTTTAGGATGGTGGAGGACCTTGTTCCCTTCAGGAGCACCCATAATCTCATACTGTGGCCACCATTCTTTAAATTTGTCACTCTTTTTTGAGAGATTTTCAATCATTTCATTCCACCAAGGGTCATCAATATATTTACCGTGAGAATCTCGGAATTGTGCCAATCTTCTTTGTGCATGTTCTTCCCAACGGTCTAACAGATTCATCATATAAGTTGATGTGAAAGTACGCCAGACAGAATTGCGTTCTAAATCTGACATTTTATTGTAATCTCCAAATACTTCACATGCAGCTTGATTCCAAGCAACAAAGTCCCATCTTGAATTTGTCACATAAGCCGGGCAGGGATTTTGATAGTCAAGAAAATATTGCAATGATGAACTTATTTGAATTTTGTTTTCATTATTTTCAATTGGAATCGCTTGTTCTGCTAATAAAAATAAATGTCTTTTTTCACTACCAGTCAATTGCAAAACTCTCGCAATTTCTTCTAAAACTTGCGTGGATACATGAATGTTTCGACCTTGCTCAAGCCAAGTGTACCAATCTACGCTTATTCCTGCTAATTGTGCTACTTCTTCCCGTCTTAAACCAGCAGTACGCCTTCTACCACCTGAAGGTAATCCTACCATTTCAGGATTGATTCTTGCTCTCCTTGTTTTTAAAAATTCTCCTAACTGTTTGTTGCGTGTTGTTACCATACTTCTTAACATCCTCCGTTTTAAATTACTATCTAGTTTTTAGCTTTTTTCCATTTCGTATTTATGGTAGGAGTGCCAATCCTATGATGCATTATTCTCTAGCTGCGCTAGTGTCTTCCGTATATATTAAAAAGGTCGCCTCGGAGTTAGTATATACTAACCGCATCAGGAAGTATAAAAGAGGTTATTGACTAAAAAATATTAAGAGAGGTTATCAAAGATGAAACGAATGTTGTGGATAATATTTATAATGGCAATTGGGACTACATTTCCTACGCCACTCTTTCCTATATATCAGGAACAATTTCACTTAAGCAATTTGGAAATTACATTGCTGTTTGCCGTTTATGCTATTTTTCTTTTACCATCATTATTAGCGGCGGGACAACTGGGAACTAGGTATGGAATAAAGAAAATAACAATGGTTGGTATTTTTGCTTCAATTATGTCAGTCATCTTATTTATTATAGGCACAAGTGCTTGGCAGCTTTACCTGTCAAGAATATTAGAAGGTATTGGCTTTGGTCTTTTTATGGGCACAGCGACCACTTTATTACTTAAGAAAAGTCCAAAAGGAATGACTGCAAAAGCATTAACTTTATCTAGTATGGGCATTATGGTGGGGTTTGGCGTGGGACCTGCTGTAAGTGGTTTGATTATTCAATATATCCAAGTCCAACAACTACGGTTCCCATTTGAAGTTCTTTTTGTTTTGCTAATAAGTGCAGCTATTTCGCTTGTAACAATTACTGACAAACAATCATTGAAAAATAAAAAACAACCGATGCGAATAAAAATAGAGGTCCCACAACATATTCGTGCTAATTTTTGGTCCTTTATTGGATTAACTGGGTTTACTGTTTTTACACTTAATGGGATTGTTATATCGATAATTCCCACTTATGTGAAAACCGTGCTTCACACGTCCAATCTTGCAATTTCGGGATTATTAATTTTACTACTTCTTGGTGGAGGTGGTTTAGCGCAACGAATATCCTGGCCACATCAACCAGTCAGTCGGATAAGAATTGGTATAAGCCTGCAATTGATTGGTGCATGGTTAATGGTTATAGCGGGCATATCATCGAATATTGTAATCATTTGGATGGGCATCTTTATTCAAGCTATTGGTGGGGGATGGTCATTCCAAGCAAGTCTACAGTTGGCTGGAATTGCGCCAAAACCTGAAGAGCGTTCGAGTGTCATTTCGGCTTATTATTTTACATCTTACTCAGGATTTATAATCCCAATTGTAGGGGTTGGACTGTTAAATTTATTTTTTGACTTGTCTCAATCGCTAACGATTTTAAATGCAACAGCAACAATAATTGTAATTATGTTAGTTGTGTTATCGTTTAAACCAAGTATATTAAAACTTGGCAATCGAAACACAAAATATTAAAAAGAGTATACTTAAGTAGTGTTTTATTAAATATTTTTAGAGTAAGCGCTTCAGAGCAAAGTCTGGAGCGTTTTTATTGACATCTATAAATGTACTGTCATTGCAGTTTTCCCCAAAGCATAAATCCTCCGCTGCGGTGCACATTACAAGTAGGAGGTGAATAGCTATGGGCAATAGAAATAATAAAAACAGCAAAAAAACAATGAATGCCAGAACGCATAATCCTTTTGGAACTTATAAAAGTAAAGACCTTGATGACAGTAATAGTAATAACAATAACCCAAATGATAACTTAAACGAAGAATTCAGTGCAGAATTTGATGCCAAAGCAAAAAATAAAAACAATAAAACAAACCATGATAAAAATCAACAGTCAAATAAAAAGAGCTAAATGAGGGGGCGGCAACAATGGCAAAGAAAAGCAAAACAAGCTTTAAAAAGAAAAAGAAAGAAGATACACATAAAAGAAATGATCGAGAAGAGTATTCAGCTGAATTTAATAAAGTAATTCATAATAACCCTCAACAGCCGACTACAAAAAGACATTAAAATATGGAATGCTCCAAAGATAACATCTGGAGCATTTATTTTTTGTATTTGCAAAGAAGTTATACTGTTCCATACATATTTAAAGTTTTTCCATACAGTAGAGAACCATAATGATTTTTTGTCTGTTGCACATTCTATATAAAGAAAGGAGTTTAAAACATGCGAAAAATGCTTATAGCACTTGGGATTTTAATGTCTTCCTACGCAGCGCCACCCCAAATTCCAGAGGCCTATGCTGAAGTACCGCCTGCCTACGCTAAATGGGGGAAACTCGCTATAGAAAAGACACAATCATCCTATCCTAATTCTAAAATTATTGACTATTTGCATGAGGGCAGTGAATTGAAGGAAGATGCAACGATAGAAAAATTTAAGCTTTGGTTAAAAGAGGGGGACAAAGAATTTGGTGTTTATGTCAGAATTAAATATACGACTGAAACACAACAAGTAGTGGATATTGAGCTGCAAGAAACCGCAAAATAAATAAAGGATGCCCATTCGGCATCCTTTCCTCATTAACCTTCTAGTTTTTGAATAAATTCACGCATTAATCCAGGTAAATCTGGCCAAGCATGACCACTGACAAGATTGCCATCAGTGTGTAGATTGGCATCGATATAAGTACCACCTGCCACTTGGACTTCTGGTTTGCAAGCAATATAGGCAGTAAGTTCACGCCCTTTTAATACCTCAGGAATGGTTGCAAAAATTTGTGCCGCATGGCAAACAGCGGCGATTGGTTTATTCGCCTCAAAGAAATGGCTTACAAGCGCAGGGACATGCTCATTTAAGCGAATATATTCAGGTGCACGTCCACCAGGAATAATCAAACCATCAAACTGGGTAGGATCAATATCGGCAAAGGCAACCGTAGCGTCTAAGCCATATGCTGGGCGCTCGATATACGTATCCACACCATCAACAAAATCATGACAAACAGTTTGCAATTTTTTTACTGACGGCGCTGCAATGGATACGTCATAGCCTGCCTCTAAACAGCGGTAATAGGGATAGTAAATCTCCAATGCCTCAACCGCATCGCCTGCAAGAATTAAAATATTTTTTCCCATGTTCCCATCTCCCTTTTTTTAGTCTAGTAGCTGTATTCGACGTTTACTAGAAATTCCCTGCTATTTCAGATGAAACAGGGATATCGTCGGTAAATCTAAGGAAATCGCCACTAAAATAATGTGAATCGCCACGAAACTCATAGAAATCGCCACAAACCATGAGAAAAACGCCACTAATCCTACGAGAATCGCTAATAAAAACAACCTACTTTACAACATAAAAAATGAGGCGTATAGTATTTATTTAGCTAGGTAAATAATCAAGGAGTGTGATTGACATGAATCCCGTTTTCCATGCTTTATTTCAAAAAAGTCGCTATTTAACAAATTGTTTGAACGAAGTATTGAAACAACATCAATTATATAGTTCACAATGGACAATTTTATATTGCCTACATACACATGGCTCCATGACATTAACACAAATTTGGAAGTATTTGAATGTCGAAGCGCCAAGTGTAACGAGAGCTATTTCGCGGCTTGAAACGTTAGGCTGGGTAGAACGAATTGATGGAGAAGACAAGCGAGAAAAAATTGTCACTTTATCAGTAATGGCTCAGGAAAGATTGCCGATTATTACTGAAACGATCTTAGCGTTTGAGGAAGAAATGGTTGGCTCACTTACTGTTGAAGAACAGTTGCAATTTATAAATCTATTGCAAAAAATGAAAGGTTGATTGACATGCAGCAAGAAGGTAACACACAAATATGGACGAAGCGGTTCATTAGTTTATTTTTAACAAATATCTCCGTATTTTTTGTTTTTTATGGTTTGGTAACGACGTTGCCACTTTATGCGATTGGTGAACTCCACCAAACAGATAAAGAAGCTGGATTACTATTATCTGGTTTCTTATTATCAGCTATCATCGTACGTCCGTTTTCAGGAAAATTATTAGATGTATTCGGTAAGAAAAAGCTTTTAGTCATAGCGATTGTCGGCTATTTCTTATGTACGATATTATATTTATTTATTCATCCATTCGGTCTTTTACTAGGGTTACGTTTTGTACAAGGGATTTTCTTTAGTATTATTACGACAGCAGCTGGTTCATTAGCGGCAGATATTGTACCTGTGAGCCGAAAAGGAGCAGGGTTAGGTTATTTTACAATGTCAACGAATTTAGCCGTTGTTATTGGACCATTTATCGGTTTACTACTTATTCAATATAGTAGCTTTAATGTATTATTTATTGTGATGAGCATTTGTGTTTTAGCAGGTGGTATTCTTGCTGTAACGGTGAATACAGACGATTTACCGAAGCCGGAACATCAAGGGAAATTAACATTTAAGTTTAATGATTTATTTGAACGTAAAGCTTTGCCAGTAGCGGCTATAGCGAGCTTAGTTGCATTTTCTTATGCAAGTGTACTATCATTTTTATCCGTCTATGCACAGCAAAAGAATCTAATGGCAGTCGCAAGTCTTTTTTATGCCGTGTTCGCAGCAGCTATGCTAATTACACGACCATATACAGGAAAGCTCTATGATACGAAAGGACCGCAATTTGTTATTATCCCCGGTATTATTTCTTTCGCAATTGGATTAATCCTCCTTGCTAATGTTTCAGGACCAGCGTTATTCTTATTCTCAGCCATTTTTGTTGGCTTTGGCTACGGAGCTGTCACAACAAGCTTGCAAGCACTAGCTGTCCAATCAACAGCACATACACGCAGTGGTTATGCAACGGCAACATACTTTACAATGTTTGATCTTGGCATTGCCCTTGGATCCTATATATTAGGTATGGTGGCAGTGCAAGTAGGATATACGTCTGTCTACTTTACAGGTGCAGGTGTATTAGGCGTTGTCTTTATCATTTATTTATTGCGCTTGGCAAAAATAAAATCGAAAAAGGTAGCACATGCGTAAGAAGTAAAATAGCGGGTTAACTTGAGTGAATCGCGGGTAAAACCACGGAAATCGCGGGTAAACCTGTGCGAATCGCTGATAGAACAACGGAAATCACAGGTAACACGAGAGAAATCGCCCTTAACTACTGTAAAGGGCGATTTCTTTTCAGATAAAATAAAGAAAAACAGTTAGGACATGCCTAACTGTTTTTGTTCATTATAAACGACCGTAACCTACAAAATATTTCTTCCAGTAGGTGCTGTTAATGTTTGCGATACTAACACCGCCGTCACTTGCATTGATCATTTGGTTATTCCCGATGTAAATCCCTGCATGAGAAATACCTGGTTTATAAGTGTTCGCGAAAAATACTAAATCACCTACTTGTGGTGAACTTACTTTTTTGGCTGCATAATAAAAACCTGCTGCGGATTTGCGGCTTGTTGGAATACCTGCATTGTTAAATACATACGTGATATAACCCGAGCAATCAAAACCTGTGCTCGGTTTACTGCCTCCAAATGTATATTTTACACCTAATTGCTGTTTCGCAACTTGAATCAGGTTTGCAGGTGTTTTAGCAGGGGTGCTAGGAGCCTTATTAGCAGTGCTATTTAGCGTTAATTTTTGTCCAACTCGAATGTTGGAAGAAGTCAGGTTGTTCCAACTCATCAATGTTTGATAAGTAATGCCGTTTTGACTGGCAATTTTCCATAAGGAATCACCAGATTTAACTGTATATGTTGCAGCTGATGCTGTGTCGATTGTTGAAAAAAGTACAGAAGAGCCTAAAGCCAATACTGCTAATTTCATCCCCCACTTATTTTTTTTAATTTTTTTCATAATATGTATCCTCCTAAAAACATTAAAACGTATTACTTGGTACAATAATGATATTAACACGCTAATATTACAATTCTATGTCAACAAAATAACATTAAGGATACAATTGATATTATATTGAAATGATAAACGGGTAATGTAAGACTTAAGTATTAAAAAACTAGCCATGCTCACCGCATGGCTAGTTCTTTTTTTTATTTTGTATTTAATTGGAGGGCAGGACCGAAGAATTCGTAATGAATTTGACTATCTGCGATATTGCATTCATGTAAAGCGTTAATCGCTGCTTCCATAAATGGCGTTGGTCCACAAATGTACACTTGTGTATCTTTTGTTAAAACAGGGCGTAGTACGTTTGCGTTAATATATTCGTTTTTATCAGAATATAACACTTTATGATGGGCATTGCTGTCTTTTTTGAACACACTAAATAATTTGCTTAAACCAGTAGGGCCATTTAAAGCGTTCATTTTATTTTGAATATCTTCATGGAAAGCAAGCACATTTTCATTACGTGCACATTGAATAAATGTCACGTTTTCTTTGTTTTGGATTGTTTGGAACATCGCATTTAACGGTGTTACACCAATGCCACCACTAATGAAAAGAACAGGTGCATTTGTTGGCTCATATGTGAAGACACCTGCTGGCGCACTAACTTCAAACGTTGTACCAAGTGCCGCTTCATGTAAGAAGTTTGAAACTTTCCCTTTTGGGTTATGCTCGCTTTCACGTTTAACGGAAATACGGAATTCTTGTTCATTACTTGGCTGTGATAACGTATATTGACGATTTAATAAATATGTTTCACCTGGAGCAGTAACGCGTATTGAAACATACTGACCTGGTTTATAAGCTGGCACTTTTGAGCCGTCTGTTGGCTGTAAGTAGAATGATGTGACATCATCACTTTCTTTTACAGTGCGAGCAATTTTAAATTGTTTAAATGCACGCCAGCCATTGTTTTGTTCAGCTGCTTGATATAAATCTTCTTCTACTGAAATAAAGATATCTGCAATAACGCCATAAGCTTTACCCCATGCTTCGATGATTTCATCAGTTGCCGCATCACCTAGAACTTCTTTAATGGCTGCAAGTAGGTATTGACCGACAATCGGGTAATGCTCAGGTAAAACACCAAGACTTACGTGTTTATGTGCAATTTGTACAACGACTGGTACGATTGGTTCTAAATTATCGATATGCTGTGCTGCTGCATAAACTGTATTGGCTAAAGCGCCTTGTTGGCGACCTTGTGTTTGGTTTGTGTGATTAAAAATATTTAATAATGATGGATTATCCTTAAATAAGTTGTGATAGAAAGTTTTTGTAATGGCTACGCCGTGCACCTCTAATACTGGTACTGTTGATTTAATAACGTTAATTGTGTGTTGATCTAACATGTTGAACACGTCCTTTCGTGCATTTACTATATGCCTAAAAAACGTTTAAAGCAATATATAAAATACATCTTTAACAAAATGGACACAAACATGTATCTATAATACTTCTTTTGATTGAAATCACTTATTTGCTATTGATATATTATTTTAATATACATAAAAGGCTGAAGGATTTTTGATGTTTATCATGGAGATTCCTATAGTAATATAAAAGAGAACGCATCTAGCGGTTTGTTAATGATAGGATATAAAAAAGATTAAGGTTGAGAAATTATGATTGTCTGAAATAAATGAAACTAAATGATTGATCTACCGTAAATAGTTTAAAGAGAGGGAATTCAAAAGGGAGGGATTCATGTGACACAGTTTGAAACAATAACAGAATGCCCGAAATGCGGTGGAAAAGAATTAGGGAAAGGTAAACATAGTGGATATGCAGTGATGGTTCCACCTAATAAAATGAGCTTTGGTTCAGAAGTGGAATATATTCTTTGTACTGACTGTGGGTATATAATAGAGAGCTATGTAAAAACGCCAGATAAATTTAAAGGGACACGTTAGATTTTATCCATATAAGAGCGCTTTAAAAATTTGACCCTCTTTTTTTAGGATTTGAACTAAAAAAGGAATAACAAGCTTTATGTCGAATAAAAAATAGATAAAATATGGAAGTGGTAAGGGGGAAGCAAAGTGACGAAAATTGCCATCATATCAGATATCCACGGAAATAAAACGGCGCTGGAAGCAGTTTTAAAAGACATTCAATTAAGAGGAATTGACAGAATTTTCTGTTTGGGTGATTTAATCGGTAAAGGACCACAAGGATCAGCATGTATAGAACTTATTCAAAAGCATTGCGAACGAGTCGTTCGAGGAAATTGGGACGTATTTATACTAGCGCCTACTGATAATGAGTTTCTACAATGGTACAAAGATCGATTAACAGAAAAAGATTATCAATATCTAAAATCGTTACCATTTCATATAGACCTTGTTTTAAATGGACAATTCATCAGATTTTTCCACGCGTCTCCTCGAAGTGAATTTGAACGAATTTTGGACAGTCATCCTATTGAAAAGCGTTTATCAATGTTTGAAAATAGTGAGTTAACGAAATCAAATCATCACAATAAACAACCTGATATCGTATTTTACGGCGATATTCATACAACTTTTTTACATACATACACAAATGGTATTCTATGTAACGTTGGCAGTGTCGGAAATTCACTTGACTTAACGTCAGCCTCATATGCCATTTTAGATGGGACATGCGCAAACAATGCCATTCAATTTATCAGAGTGGCATATGATAAGGAAGCAGAGCTTAAAATTGCAGAGGAACTAGGTTTACCGCAATTAGATAAATACTATGGTGAAATTATGTTAGGGAAATATCGGGGGGCTTAAAACCATTTATACAGTTCCCTGTGGAACAAAAAATAAGAATCCATTTTGATTAATTATCAAAAATGGATTCTTTTATATTGTCCTCAATAGTCCGAATGTAATAAAACTAAAAAATTATAAAGCTTGCTAAGTGTGAATCCAGTAGAAGGTCTTACATATAAGTGATAGGTGCAATGATCTCTTTCCCAATGTATCATCCAACCACTATAAGTAGTGTTTTGTCTACATAGTAAGAATTCTTGAACGGGGAAACCTTCACCATGACATTGTATCTTTTTTATATTCCAACTCTGTCTGGTGCCAATTTTATGTCCGGTCTGCTTTGGAAGCGGATCGGATAACGTTTTTGGGGCAATCCACAGCCAAAATCCATCCGTGTAGTTGGATTTCGATCTATATAACAGATGCAATTCTGAACCTATAGAATGAGCTTGAAAGCCGATAGAGTCTAAAAAATATTCCTCATAGTTTGAAGGCGGAGTTATAGGAAACTCCTTTAACCAATCATTTAGAGTCGTAGTATCATTGTGAAACCATGCGACGCGGGTAACTTCATCCTCCTTATTCCATCTAGGTTTTTTAAAGCGTGAAGTAAAGCTATTTGTAGAAAAGGATTGTTCACCTAAACTTTTGATAGAGGATGGATCAATTGGTTGTAACATTTTTAATATGTACAAAATTTCTTTATCCTCAAATACCCCTTGTAAAACAGATACCTCTATAGTAGTAAACCATCTAGCAAAGCATGCTGCTTGATTTCCTTTGTAATCAGTTCCTAAAAATCCGACTATGCCATCTATTTGAAAAGATTTGCCTTGAGCTACTAGATTCGTATCTGCTGTAATGACAGGTGTAGCCCAATCATAAAAAAACTGTTTAATTCTTATCAGACCTGACTTATTTTTTAGTTCAAAGCGTAAGGAAGAACGGACTGTAGGCGTTTCTTTTCTTACTGAAATATTATGAATAGCATAAGTAGCGGGAAGTGTGGGGGCTAATATGACAAAATTTGTATCCTTTTGGGCTTCCCGTAGTTTAGTTATTGATAATGTTTCAATCATTTGTTCACTCCTCTAAATGCTATATGTTGGTGCTGGCATAAGTAGTAAATGAAAGTGAACATTTGTCATTATTATTATGACTAGTCGAAAATATGAATCATGTTCCTTCATATGTAAAAAAGCGAATGATCTCTATGGTATGTGATCCGGTTTATACAATTGATATTAAACCTTTTGCTATGTTAGCTCAACATTTTTTGGAAATATTTACATTTGTTTTAGACAATGAGATAGTCATTAAATCGCCGAAATTGGAGCATGGAATTCTCCAATTGCTGGCTAGTTAGGCGAAATGTTTATAAAGAAAAATATTTTAATCAAATTTCATTGAAGTCAAATTGTAAAAGCAGGTTCAGGCGTTCATCCCGTAAAAGGGGATGGCGCTTTTTTGTATATACGCTGGCTATGGAAAGGAATGCACCTGTTCATCCAACGATGTGTAATCACTGATGTCCATCAAGGAAAAGAAAAGCGTTCCAATCGATATTTCTAAATAATAAAACGTTCTTCTTGTTATACTATGTGTTGCGTAGTATAATGTGTGAACAAGTAATGATATACGCCTTAGAAATATGGTTTAAACTTCTAGCTAAAGGGCTGGTTTAGGGGGTGATGTAATGGATATACAATTAAAACGTGGTTTGCTTGAAGTTTGCGTATTGACAGTTCTTTCCAAAGAAGACTCTTATGGATATAAAATAGTCAAGGATCTTTCTGGACATATTGAGATTGCAGAATCTACACTTTATCCCATCTTAAAGCGTTTGGAGGCTCAAAATTGTGTGACAGTATACACAGTGGAGCACAATAGCCGTTTGCGAAAATATTACAAAATAGAGCAACAAGGCAAAGATAAAATTCGAGATTTTTTAAATGACTGGGAGTCTGTTTTAGCATTACATAAATTTGTTAAGGAGGGAGCACAATATGAATAAATTAGAATTTCTATCAGACCTTGATAATCAACTCAGTTCACTACCACGAAGTGAAATAAATAAATTCCTGGCCTACTATGCTGAAATAATAGACGACCGTTTAGAAGATGGCATGACTGAAGAAGAAGCTGTATGTGGTCTTGGAGACATTGAAGAAATTGCGCGGGAAGCGATATTGGATACGACTCCACTTCCTAAACTCATTATTCCTAGCGGCTCACTTTCAAAATTAGACATGGTGCTTTTATTTTTGTGCTCGCCATTAATCCTTGCGTTATTTGCATTGATTGTCGTTTTTTATGCAGGTGTTTGGTTAGTCATCCTAGGGCTATTCTTACTGAATATTTCCTTTGTATTAGTAGGTATTGCTGGAGTTTTTGCTTCGATAGTCGACTTTAGTAATAATATTTCTTTTAATTTACTAATGTTTTTAGGAAGTTTAATTTCTATAGCAATTGGCATATTTACTTTTGCTCCAGTTAAAATAGTTGCAAAAAAACTATCGAATCTTACTACATGGTTTATGAAAAGTATAAAATTAAGATTATTAAGAAAGAGGTTAGTAAAATGAAAATAACGTTAAAGAAATTGACAGCTGCAATCGTTACACTTGCTTTAGTAATTTTTATTTCTGCTTGTTCAACTAATTCTAATTCGCAAAAAGATGCGACTTCTTTTGAGGAGAAAAATTATGCTATAGAAGCAGACAAAGTTACGCAAATTTCTTTGTCAGACAAAGGCCGTACAGTTGAATTGGTCGAATCATCGGACAATAAAATTCATATTAAATATTTTGAAAACAACAAGGAGTTTTATGATGTTAAAGTTACCGATAAAAATGAATTAGTGATGAAATTAGCAACTGATAAAAATTGGAAGGATTATGTAGGTCTAGACACTGATAAAGAACATCGAATTGTTCAAATAGCCGTTCCAAATGGTATTAACAGCGATTTCAACATACTTACCTCAAAAGGAAATATTGTTCTATCGAAAATAAACATTGGAGGCTCAGTTGAAGCAGCAACTTCAGATGGCAAAATAGAAGTTACTAATGTAACTGTTCATGATAATTTAAAATTAACCACAAAAAATGACGATATCATTTTAACTGCAGCGAATACAGCAGGCTCTATCGATGCAGCGATTTCAAATGGAAATATAAAATTAGAAAAAGCTGCAGTAGACGACACATTGAAATTGACAACAAAAAATGGCGATATTACAGGAACTATTATTGGTTCATATGATGTATTTTCTATTTCTAGCGATGCTTCTAAAGGGAAAAGTAATCTACCAGAAAGTAAAAGTGGTGGTAGTAAGACTTTGAACGCAAGCACAAATAATGGGGATATTAATCTAGAATTTGTTGATTAATTATTCTTAGCCAAGCGCAAATAGTGTTGGTCTTGAATTGTGATAGATCGGTCACCTTTCGAAGTTCACAGCTAAAGAAAGCGTTATTCCTAAAAAGGGAATAACGCTTTTTTTGTGGAATTATTGAACAAAGAATCAAAATGAAATATCTTGGACATAGGGGGAGTAAAGATGGAACAATGGTTTGGCTCTTCAGGCATTTGTATAAATGAAAAGAATGAATTATTAATGGTGTTACAAGGAAAGCCAGAAGAAGAAAAAACTTGGACGGTGCCATCTGGTGGTTTAGAAAATAATGAAACATATGAAGCATGTTGTCTTCGAGAATTCGAGGAAGAGACTGGATTTATTGTTGAAATAGTCGATGAAATAATGAAGAAGCAAGGCAACGCTCGTACATATAATATAGCGATTGAAGTTCATTATTTCTTAGTGAAGATAATTGGGGGAGAACGGATGATTCAAGACCCAGACAATTTAATTTATGATATTGCTTGGAAAACGCTTGAAGATTTAAAGACACTTGATTTATCGTTCCCAGAAGATCGAGCATTATTAATGCATTACATGGAAAATAGGACATAACTAAAAAAAATATTATAGGAAAGAAAAATACTAGTTTTGTATACTAATCTGCAACGACTATGGTTAAAATACTAGAAAAAAGTGTATAGTAGTTGTAAAGGATTTATTAAAAAATAATTGATATTGAGGTACCTTTATGAATAATTATTTATCGCTAAAAGACCATGTTTATAATTATATCGTAGATCAAATTAATAATGGAAATCTGATTGCCGGCAAAAAGGTAAATGAAAGTGCCATTAGTGAAAGCTTAAATGTGAGTAGAACACCGGTTAGGGAGGCTTTAATCCAGCTTTCTTCAGAAGGATTATTAGAAAATGTCCCGAGAAAAGGGTTTGTGATTAAAAGTCTGACTACGGAAGAAGCGAAAGAAACTTATTTTATTATTGGCGCATTGGATGGATTGGCTGCAGCGCTAGCCGCCCCTTTTCTAACTGAAAAGCATATGAATGAAATGGAGTTTTATATTCAAAGTATTGATTTAGCTATTAATACAGGTAATTTCTCTATGTATCATAAAATGCAGGAAGCCTTTCACGGTGTCTATCTATCCGTCTGTCCAAATAAAAGTCTTGTAACCCTTCTTTTACAATTACAAAAGAAATTTTTGAAAAACTTTGATCACTCAGGTGAGGCTGAAATGACAAAGAAACGTCTGACGCAAACGAATAACGAGCATCGCAAAATGGTAGAAATGTTTGAAAAAGGCGAAATCATTGAATTAGAGCGTTACATGAAGGAAGTACATTGGAATATTGATAAAGCAGAGCTTATCCCGCTTTAAGTGCAAATTTGCTCGCTTACACACGAAAAATAATTCTGTCTTGATAAAAGGCAGAATTATTTTTTTGTTGAAAAAATCAAAATATAAAATATAATATACAATATACAGAAAACTAGTTGTTTTTTTTACCCTAAAAAGCTAAAGAGATTTGAAGAGTGAAAAATCAACTATTTGAGGAGGAAAATATACATGAACAGTCAAAACTTTGATTTAGCGAAGCAATTGCGACATGAATTACACCAACATCCTGAACTTTCTAACGAAGAATTATGGACAAAACAGCATTTAATTAACTTTTTGAAAACGTATACAAAGCTGGAGATTGTCGATAAAGGGAACTGGTTTTATGCAATCTACCATGCACAAGCAGCGAAAAAAAATATAGCTTTCCGTGCAGATTATGATGCCCTTCCAATGGATGAAATGATTGATATTCCTTGGGCTTCTCAATTTCCTGGAAAAGCACATAAATGTGGGCATGATGGTCACGCTGCCACATTAGCGGGATTTGCATTGGAAGTCGATCAACATGGCGCAGATAATAATATCTTTTTCCTATTCCAACCTGCTGAAGAAACAGGAGATGGCGCTATTCAATGTGTGGATTTCATTAACGAGCACAATATCGATGAAATTTTCGCCTACCATAATATGAGTGGTCTACCATATAAAACGGTAGGAATTATTGATGGTACGGCATTATGTGCTTCAAAAGGGATGACAATTCATATGCAAGGTTCGGCTACGCATGCTAGTCAGCCTGAAAAGGGCATTAACCCTGCATTTGCTATTGCCAATCTAGTCAATGCAATTCCTGAATTTACTTCCTCGCAACGAAATAAAGGGCTTGTTCTATGTACGGTTGTACAAATTGATGTCGGAGAAAATGCCTTTGGTATTGCAGCGTCGACAGGAACTCTTCGTTTAACAATACGCGCTTTATACGAAGATGAGTTAAATCAACTGCAAGAAAACCTTGAAAATTTCGCCAAAGAGCAAGCACAACAATATGGATTACAAGTAAGTTTTGACTATAATGATGAATTTCCAGAAACGTTCAATCATAAAGAAAGTGCAGACAAAATTCGTGCCGTTGCAAAATCTGAGGGCATGGCATTAATTGAACTGGATGAAGCTTTCCGCGGTTCTGAAGATTTTGGTCATTTTACTAAGCGCACAAAAGGAGCGTATTGCTTTATTGGCAATGGTGAGGAGTACCCACATGTTCATACACATGAATACGATTTCCGTGATGAATTAATTGAATCAGGTGTGGACTTATTTACAGCATTAATTAAACTATAATTTTGCCAAGCGCAAAGGGGATTTGGAGGATTTCACATGTCATCAAAGCAAAAACAAAAGGGAATTAATTTCCCGCATGTTTACATTATGTTTATGCTCGTTATGCTACTCGTCGTGTTACTATCATGGATTGTACCAAGTGGGGAGTACGAACGTAACGTCAATCCGGATACGGGCATAACAGAACTCAATACAGAGAAATTTGCGTATGTGGAGCAAGCGAAGCCAATCGGATTTATGGATTTTTTCACCGCTTTACATAATGGGGTTGTGCAATCAGCAGATATCATTGTGATGTTGCTATTTGCAAGTGGAGCGTTATTTATTCTTGAAAAGTCTGGTGCCATTGCAGCTGGTATCCATAAATTATTAAGTGTTGCAGCAGGCAAAGAAAAGCTCATTATCGTCTCTTTACTCGTATTGTTCTCGGTGTTAGGAACAATCGGTTTTGGAGAAGGGGGTATCCCATTTATTCCGCTAGCGATGGCAGTTGTAATGGGCTTAGGGTATGACCGTATTACGGCTTTCGCCATTCCGACTGTCGGTTTAGCTATTGGTTTTACTGCGGGCGTTGTCAATTTCTATACGACAGGGGTAAGTCAAACAATCGTCGGTTTACCGATTTATTCTGGACTAGCGTTTCGTATTGTTGCGTTAATCGTCTTTATTCTGATTTCCATCATCTATATTTTGCGCTATGCCAATAAAACGAAGGCGGATCCTAGTAAAAGTATTGTAGCTGATGAATATTTCGAAGAGTTGGAAAATTCAAAAACAGCAGAGTATGAAGAGGAAGAATTGACGCTATCTAGAAAGTTAGCATTATTAGGTTTAGTTGTAGTACTAATAGGTAGTGCATTCGGGGCTATTAAACTTGGATGGGGCATGCCTGAACTCTCTGCTGTCTATGCTATTTATGCAATCTTCTTAGTCATTATTTTAAAACTTAATCCGAGTGAAGCTGCTGAAACATTTGGTGTCGGTGCAGCGAGACTATTGCCTACAGGTTTAGCAATCGGCTTTGCACGTTCAGTCATGATATTAATGACGCAAGCACAAATAATTGATACAGCGGTGCATTCTTTATCGAATGTTCTAAGTAATACTGGAACAATTATTACATTATTAGTTCTTTTTATCGTTGTTATTTTCTTCAACTTCTTCGTTGTTTCAGGAAGTGGCAAGGCGATTATTTTAATGCCTATTATGGGTCCTTTAGGGAAAATATTAGGGATTAATCAACAAGTCATGGTAGTCGTTTATCAATTTGGTGATGGCTTTACCAATTATTTATGGCCGACATCGGGAGGGCTAATGGCAGCGCTTGGTATGTCGAATGTTAGTTATGCGGCGTGGGTGAAGTTTTCAATGAAATTATTCTTATTACTACATTTCGCAGCATTTATTTTAATATTAATTGCTCACTATATGGGATTAGGACCATTCTAAATAATAAAGGGGATTTTACAGGATGAATATTTTAGAACATTCAAAGAAATATGAAGAACAAATTATTAAAGATCGCCGCTATTTACACCAATATCCGGAAATTGGCTTTGAACTACCAAACACACAAAAATATATTCAGCAACGTTTAGATGAAATGGGTATAGCACATAAACAATGCGGGATAGTACCACCTGACATTCAAAAAAAATATGAAATAGCAGGTTTTGGTTCACAAGCTCAATGTACGGGTGTAGTCGCTACAATTGGACAAGGAGCTCCTTGTATTCTGCTGCGAGCAGATATGGATGCGCTACCAATCGATGAAGAAGTAGACTGTGATTTTACATCAAAAAATTCGGGTGTGATGCACGCATGTGGTCATGACTCTCATGTAGCGATGCTATTAGGGGCTGCTCAAATATTAAAGGATCATGAAGCGGAATTACAAGGAACAGTAAAATTAATGTTCCAACCTGGGGAAGAGTGGGGCTACGGCTCCAAACTAATGATTGATGATGGTTTGCTACAAAACCCTACAGTAGATGCTGCTTTTGGTATTCATATTATGCCCGATCAACAAGCTGGCACATTATCTGTCCATAAAGGGACGTTAACGCAAGCGATGGATACGTATATTGTTAATATTCAAGGCAATGGTGGCCATAGCTCACAGCCGCATAAAACAATTGATGCGAATATGATTATGAATCAACTATATACAAGTTTAAATCTATTAATGACACGAGAAGCAGATCCAAATCATAGTGTCACATTTTCGGTAGGTGCCATGAGCGGTGGTACGGCGACAAATATTATTCCAGACAAAGCCGTTTTACAAGGCAATATGCGTAGCTATGACCAACAAACGCGCGATCATTTATGTCAACGCATCACAGAGATGATTGACCATACTGTAAAAGCATGGCGCGGACAATACAGTACGATTGAATTCCATACGCCAACAACCTATAATAATCCACAATTTATTGATGCCATTACGCCGTTTTTAGAACATGTAGTAGGTGCCGAAAATGTGGTGGATAATGGATATCTCGGTGGTTCAGAAGACTTTTCTTACATTTCCCAAGAAGTACCTTCGGCATTTGTCGTGTTAGGGACAGGTAAAGAAGGCGAGGCTCCAGTGCACAACCCTAGGATGCGCCAAAACGAGGACATGTTTAAATATGGCGCAGCTTTACATGCCAATGTTGCCATTGAGTGGTTAAAGCAACAACATAAATAAAAATAATATTGAAAACAGTTCAGCAGAATTATTCTGGGTGAACTGTTTTTTTTATTAGAAAGGATCACATCTAATATTCTAATAATTCAATTAAGATATTGACAACAATGTACCATTTTGATATCCTTTAACACATTAGTAGTTTAGCAAGAGAAAGTGTGACTGCTATATGGCAATTAATCTAATAAGTAAGGGGATATTTAATAATGAAGCGCATTTTTACATTACTTTTCATGCTGACAGCGATACTTGCTCTAGCAGCTTGTGGTAACTCAGGAGACAAGTCGAGTGTCACTGATAGCTCGACAGATTCATCCAAAACAACAGATAAAGTGATAATCGGAATCGATGACAAGTTTGCGCCATTAGGATTCCGTGATGATAAGAATGAAATCGTAGGCTTTGATATCGACTTAGCACGTGCTGCTGCCGAACATATGGGCATGGAAGCAGAATTTCAACCAATCGATTGGAAAACGAAAGAGGCTGAATTAATAAGCGGTCGTATCGACTTAATTTGGAACGGTTATACCATTACAGATCAGCGCAAAGAAAAGGTATTATTTACAAAGCCTTATTTGGAAAACTCCCAAGCAGTCATTACATTAAAAAAATCATCAATTAAAACACTTAACGATTTAGCAGGAAAAGAAGTTGGTCTTCAAGCACAATCTTCTGCGGCGGAAGCACTAAATGCCAACCCAATCCACAAAAAAGTGAAAAACGTGACTGAGTTTGCAGATAATGTGTTAGCTTTAACCGATTTAAAAACAGGTCGCTTAGATGCAGTCATTATTGATGCCGTTGTGGCCGAATATTACATGACGCAAGAGCCTGAAACATTCAAATTATTAGATGAATCATTAGCGCCGGAGCAATATGGTATTGGTGTCAAACCAGGAAACGAAGCTTTATTAGAAAAGCTCCAAGCCGCTTTAGATAAAATGAATGCAGATGGTACCGCAGCAGACATTTCTACTAAATGGTTTGGTGAAGATAAGGTATTGAAATAAAGGGATTTCTTTATTAGTACAAGATAATTGAATGTTATCTGATAAGAGTTTCCTCGTGAAACTCTTATCTTTTTGGAGGGAAAATAGTTATGGCGGATTACTGGCAAACAATGATTTTGCCGATGCTCGATGGTGCAAAAATGACGGTGCTGCTGTTCATTATCGCCATTGTAGTATCGATTCCACTTGGTTTCTTGCTTACATTAGCTGCAAAAAGTCGTATTAAACCACTGTCTTGGCTTGCTCATACGTATATTTATGTCATGCGTGGTACACCGCTGTTGCTACAATTGTTATTAATATGCTTCGGTTTGCCGATGGTACCGGTAATCGGTGAATATATGGTGTTAGATCGTTTCGTTGCTGCATGTCTTGGCTTTATTTTAAACTACGCTGCTTATTTTGCCGAAATTTTCCGTGGTGGCTTATTAGCAATCGATAAAGGACAATACGAAGCGGCACAAGTATTAGGATTATCAAAATGGCAAACAACAACACGCATTATTTTGCCACAAATGTTTCGCGTAGCATTACCGGCTTTATCGAATGAATCGGTCACTTTAATTAAGGACACAGCACTTCTTTACGCTGTCGCTGTACCGGAATTACTGCATTTTGCACAAACAGCTGTAAACCGTGACTTTACCATTGTGCCGTTCTTTATTGCAGGTATTATCTATTTAGTGATGACGCTTGTCTTAACAATATTCTTTAAGTGGCTTGAGAAACGTTTTAAATTTGAATAGAGGTGACACGAATGGCACTGCTTGAAGTATCGAATTTGAAAAAATCCTTTGGCGCGTTAGAGGTGCTAAAGACGATTACATTTAATATAGAAAAAAACGATGTCGTAGCGGTTATTGGTCCTTCGGGATCTGGTAAAAGTACCATGCTTCGAAGCTTAATTCATTTAGAAGAAATTAATGGGGGAAGCATTTGTGTCGATGGTGATTATTTAGTCCGAGATGGACTATATGCCAAGCAACAGGATAGTAAAAAAATTACCGCAAAAATGGGTATGGTATTTCAGCATTTTAATCTATTCCCACATTTAACAGTTCAGCAAAATCTTGAAATAGCGCCAGGCTTACTGAAAACAGAATCAGCTGAAGCTATTAGCCGTCGCTGTCAGGATTTACTGCAAAAAATCGGTCTTGCTGACAAAGCAAAAGCTTATCCAGCGAATTTATCTGGCGGTCAAAAACAACGTGTAGCTATCGCACGTGCACTTATGATGAACCCTCAAATTTTATTATTTGATGAGCCGACATCAGCCCTTGATCCAGAACTGACAGGCGAAGTATTAAAAGTGATGAAAGATTTAGCAGAAGATCAAATGACAATGATTGTTGTGACACACGAAATGGGCTTTGCACGCGAAGTCGCCAACAAAGTCGTCTTTATGGATGGCGGCGACATCATCGAAGCAAACAATCCAGAAGCATTCTTTACAAATCCAAAGCACGAGCGGACAAAAGCCTTTTTACAAAGGAATTTAAAATAAGATAGAAGCTGTCTCATTTGAGATGGCTTTTTTTATAGAGATAATTACTGCCGTTGATTTTCGCTTCGGGCGGACGCTTTCCGCGGGCACACCGTAAGCCACAACCCTCGCTACGCGCGAATTGTTGCGTCTTACGTTCTCTGCGTTCCCGCAGGAGTCGCCACCCTTCGCTCCAATCAACTCTGATAAACTTTAAACTTCAAAAGAATACAAAAATAGAAGGCATCGAGTTACTTCACAATGTCTTTTTTTTATAGAAATAAATACTTCCGTTGATTTCCGCTACGGGCACACATTAACGCTGGGATGACGCTTCAAGAATAGCCAGTAAAACTTCAGCTAACGCCACGAAACCCCCGAAAATCGCCAAGAAACCCATAGAAAACGCCACGAAACTAATAGCAATCGCCATTATGTAAAATTTGCATGGAAATCTACAGTAAATTTATTGACACTCTTTATAGTGAGATTTTAGAATAATCTTAAAAAAACTTCTCTTGAAAACTTCATTTTGTCTTGTAGAGAACCAAAAAGGATTTTATCTAAATCTATTTTAATTTTCCAACATGACCATCACTTCACTACGAAAAACCCTACAGAATAACTGCCCATCCATGTTGGAATTCATTTTAACAACTACATAGCAAGGTGGTGAACGCTATCAATAAAAAATTGGGTGTCTTTTTGTCACTGATTATTTTCTTCCTTTGTTATTTTACCCTTAGACAATTGGCAATAAAAAGTGACAACCACTATATAAAAGTAGCTGTACTAGATAGTGGTATTAATAAAGAGTTGGATTTCTTTCAAGGCGTCATATTTGAAGAAATTAATCTCATTCATCCTGGAGAAAAGATTGTTGATGATTTTAATCATGGTACGCCAGTGGCAGGAATTATCGTAGGAGAAGGAAATGCTCCGTTTGGTAGGAATTTAAAAATATACGATATTAAATTATTGGATGAAAAAGGCAATGGTACGATTGATCATTTAATAGAAGCTATATATTGGTGTATAGATAAACAGGTAGATTTCGTGAATATTAGTTTTGGTTTTCAAACACCACATGCAGAACTAGAATCGATCATTAACAAAGCATTAGAACAAGGGATTACCATTGTCGCCGCAGCTGGCAATACATATGGTTTAGCAACCGACTATCCATCAAAATTGGATGGTGTACTGTCCATTGGTTCAATAAATGAACAAAATAAACGCTCCTCTTTTTCAGCTATTGGAAAAATTGATTATGTTTTTAACGGGGAGGATGTACAAAGTATTAATCATTATGGGCAAGCATCTTACTTTACAGGCACCTCTTTTGCTGCTGCCTATGCAACACATCTATTTATTCAGTTGAAAGAAACATATAAGGAGGTTGAGACAAAAGTAAATTTCAATGCTTTCTTACAACAATATACTGTAACAAAAGATTTTTGGAATGAAGCTGAATATGGCAAAGGTACACTATTTATACAATAATAAAGGAGAAATGAAACGATGAAATGGAAAAAACACTTCATATCTATTATTATTGCAGGGTTGCTATTTGCAAATATTGGGCCCCATTTGATTGCTGCACAGGAAGATGATGTAGTATCTGATGAGCCTATTGTGATGATTTCCGTAGATGATATACAAGACGTGAATACAGAAGAATACCAACAAGAACTATACGATGAATTAAATAAAAATCTTATATATTCAGATGATAGTACGATAAATATTCGAAATATTGAAATATATAATAACGAATTACTTGTCCAAACAACTTTTGAGTCCGAGAATTTGAAAGCCGATTTAGACATCAAGTTTGATAGTGAAAGCGAAGAAATTTTAATCGATAGTCTTATCGAAGAAAACGGCATCGTCGAGCATAACAATTATCTAGTGACGATGCAACAACTGGAAGATGACTATTATAGTACAATCTTTACGGATTTTGAAACGCAGGAAACGTATGAAAGCAATCCTGCAAGGTTAGAGGCATCGATTATACATGCCCTTGTATACAGAATCGGTAGTGCGATTATTCAATATACAATAAAAAAAATCGGTACTAAAAAAATCCTGCAAATTGGCAAACGCTCATATTACAGCAAGTCAAAAGATGCGGCGAAAAAAGCTGTAGCCAACTTTACAGATATCACGTTAGATGTAGGCGGCGGTAAAAAGGTTTATTTTACGAAAGCTAAAATGAGACATATTTTAGAAAGACATCATCCGAATTATTGGACTGGAAAAGAAAATAAGTCGTTTTTTGATCCAGATTTATCGGTTAATGATATTAAAAATATTGTCACAAAGGTAATTAATAATAATAAATCTGCTATATCTAGACAGCTAACTAAAAAAGAGGGGATAGATGTGACTGCAAGAGTAAATGGAATTGAATATAAAGTAGTGGTTAATAAATATGGACATGTTAGTTCAGCATACCCTAATGGAAAATAAGTAGAAAGTATGGTGTTTTATATGAAAAATCTAAAAATCGAAACATTTATAGGTGATGAAGATCTAAATGCTCCTGTTTACAAAATTGAAAGTTACCCGATTACCAATCCTTTAGCTGTGGAAAAGGCACAGAAGATTTTAGAGGAAAATGAAGGTGATTACTTATGTGGCTTTGTCAGTTTGATTTATAATGATGTGGTGATTTTTGGTGAAGAGCAAATAACCGAAAGTTTATTAGATACTTGGTGTGATTTAATCTATATTTTTGATAGTCATTATGATGGAAGAAGCCATAGAATTGTTTTTTTAGATAATTATCCTTTTACTGATACTACAATTCAAGAAATTGATCAATTTTATGAAATTCAACTTGATAGTTCTCAGCGCTATCTGTTGCCTAAAGAGCCATTCAAAAAAGAAGTGAAGAAAGAATTTTTGAAATTTGTGGAGTTTTGTAAAAATGAAAAACTACAGTTCGCCGAAGACAGTTTATATCGGGGAATTTTAGAAACATATGATGAATTACTTGAACAAGAGGAAAGATAAATATTTAAAAGGCAAAATTATAGACTGGAGACTGTTTGAAGTTATCGAGCAGTCCCCAAATTTAAACCTTTAATTTAAGACTCATTTTCAAAAAAGTGTGGTGCTTTGTATGAATAAACTAAAGATCGAAACATTTATAGGCGAGGAAGATTTAAATGCCCCTGTTTATACAATCGCAAGTTTTCCAATTACCAATCCATTAGCAGTGGAAAAGGCACAGAAGATATTAGAAGAAAACGAAGGTGATTACTTAAGTGGTTTTATAAGATTGATTTATAATAATGTGGTGATTTTCGACGAAGAGCAAATAACGGAAAGTTTATTAGATACGTGGAGTAGTATAAGTAATATTTTAGAAAGTAGTTATGATGGGAGCAAAGAGGAGATAAATTTTTTAGATAATTATCCCTATTACTACACTACAATACAAGAAATTGGTCAGTATTATGAAATTCAACTTGATAGTTCTCAGCGCTATCTATTGCCTAAAGAGCCATTCAGAAAAGAAGTGAAGAAAGAATTTTTGAAATTTGTGGAGTTTTGTAAAAATGAAAAACTACAGTTCGCCGAAGACAGTTTATATCGTGGAATTATAGAAACATATGATGAATTACTTCAACATGAAGATAGATAAATATTAAAAGGCTAATTTATAAACTGGTGACTGCTTGAAGTTATCGAGCAGTCACCAATTTAACCTTTAATATATGACTCATTTTCAAAGAAGTGAGGTGTTTTGTATGAATAAACTAAAGATCGAAACGTTTATAGGGGAAGAAGATATATATGCTCCTGTTTATAAAATTGAAAGCTACCCGATTACCAATCCTTTAGCGGTAGAAAAAGCACAGAAGATTTTAGAAGAAAACGAAGGTGATTATTTATGTGGCTTTGTCAGCTTAATTTATAATAATGTGGTGATTTTTGGCGAAGACCAAATAACGGAGAGTTTATTAAGTACGTGGTGTGATTTAATCTATATTTTTGATACTCACTATGATGGAAGAAGTCATCAGATTGATTTTTTAGACAATTATCCCTATTTCGATACTACAATTCAAGAAAATGGTCATTTTTATGAAATTCAATTGGATAAATACCAGAGTTTTCTAATTCCAATAGAGTTATTTAAAAGAGAGGTGAAAAAGGAGTTTTTTAAATTTGTGGAGTTTTGTAAAAATGAAAAACTACAGTTCGCCGAAGATAGTTTATATCGAGCACTATTAGAAACATATGATGAATTACTTTTTTGAGCTGTCCCTACAATAGATTATAACAGAAGACTCATCATGGAACGGGGTGCTTTTATGAATGCGCTAAAAATAAATACATTTATTGGTCGACAATATGATAGCAATTTTCCAGAAGTAATAACTGATGCTGTACCTATTACTAATCCTTTAGCAGTTGATAAGGCATACAACATTTTAGAAGAAAACGAAGGTGATTACTTATGTGGCTTTGTGAGTTTGATTTATAATAATGTGGTGATTTTTGGAGAAGAGCAAATAACGGAATGTTTGTTAGATACGTGGAGTACTTTTAGTTATCTTTTAGAAAGTAGATATGATGGAAGCAATCATCATATCATTTTTTTGGATAACTATCCTTATATCGATACTACAATTCGAGAAAATGGGCAATTTTATGAAATTCAACTTGATCGTTATCAGTCTTTTCTTGTACCAATTGAACCTTTTAAAGAAGAGCTGAAAAAGGAATTTTTTAAATTTGTAGAGTTTTGTAACAATGAAAAACTTTGGTTTTCTGAAGAAAGTTCTTATCGCGGGCTTTTAGAAACATACAATGAATTAAAAATAAGCGAATAGGGGATTGCTTGTGTTTAGCGAGCAATCCCCACTATATTGTTTCTAATTTTTTTCTTTTTGAATAGCGTTACGTGCTAATGCATCTGCTGATTTATTTTGTCCATCTGGGATCCATTTGATGAAAAATAAATCAAAGTTGCTTGCCAGTTTTAACGCTTGCTCAAGAAAAGGTTTAAATTCTTCGTTTTTGACATATTCTTTTTCTATAGATGCAACGACCACTTTTGAATCTGAACGGACGGAGACAAGATTTGTGCCAAGCTTTTGTGCTTCTTCTAGGCCACGCACTAATGCGGTGAATTCGGCAATATGATTATTTGTATGCCCGATATACTCACTAATTTGTACGTGATGGCCTTCTCCTTTAATAAAAATGCCAATGCCGCTAGGACCAGGATTGCCTGCACTTGCCGCATCGATATAGACCTCTAACATGAAAATCCCTACTTTGCGATTAGACTTCCATTTTATTGTACAGCAATCGTGCTGTTTGACAACCTCCAAAAGAATGAAACAGTTTTTGTTAAATAAGGATGAACAAAATAGTTGCTTGTACACAATGTTAACTTCATAATAGAAAGACATGAAATTTGGACGTGAAAGGGGCGAATGTTCTTAATGGATAAAGTGATGGTTATGAAAGATATTGATGAACTACATGATATGTACTGTGCTGATTGCTTAGTCATTAAGCAACTGCGGAAAGAACGTGGGAAACAAGGAGCCCATCGTTTTTGTATTGAGGCATGTACAGTAGGGGAGCGACTGCAATTTTTAGGGGAAGAGCTTATGAAAGTATATAGTAAATAAAGCTTTAATGGTAAAAACTCTCACAAAAATACCCAATCAGAAATTTTTATACATGAAAATAATCATATTTTGTGCTGAACTTGCATAAATAACTATATGTTCGGAAATAATACAAATGGTTGGTTACCATAGAAAAAGCTACCTTGTTGTTCTGCAATGCAGATAACATACGTAGCTTTTTTCTATTTATAGGCAATGAGAAATCGCCGATAGAAGTCTATGAATCGCCGGTAAACCTAGAGAAATCGCTGATAGAAGCCCATGAATACCCAGTAAACTCGTGAGAATCGCCACAAAACTAGGTGAAAGTACCACCATAGCAAAAAAGTGTTAGATTGAATGCAATCAATCTAACACTTTTTCTATTTATTATTTTGTTTCAGCGTATTGGCTTAAATCTTGATAGTATTTTGTTAAAGAGGATGGAGAAATATCGAAAGTCGCTGCAATTTCTTTTACTGTTAAAGAAAGCGATTCAAATAGCTCTTTTTCCTGACCGTAACGAATGGCACCTGCAGCGATTGCCGCTTCTTTACGTGCAGATGGTTGTCCTTCGATTAAGTAATCTTCCAATAATTCAAGCATTGGCGCTGTTTCACGCTCATTTTGCTCAAGGAATTCCTTCACTTGTGCAATAACACCGTTCTCGAAGCTAGTGAATTCTTCACCTTTGTAGCCATTCGACACAAGGAGTTCCCAGAATGAAAGATGATCTTCTTTTAAGAATGTTTGTACTTTCTTCTTAGAAGCTTCAAAGTTTTCTTTTAGTTTCACAAATACCTTTTCGTGGTCTTGTGGGAAGAATATAAGTGTAGACACCGCTAAATAATGCGCTTCTTGCTTCGTGCCATCAGGAAGGATGAACGCAAAGACATGCATTCCCTCAGGAATTGGCTTATCATTTTCGCGACGAATATAAATTTCTTCATTAGATAAAACATGACTCGCTTTAAAATATTTTTCCTCAACAACAGTCACTGTTCCGATAAATAATGTTGGTTGTGACCAGCCTTCTAGCACTTTTAACGTAGAAGGTCTCACCGTCTTTTTCTTCGTTTTCTTTAAATAACCTTTCCAAATAGATGGCTCTTGATGGAAGAAGAAGTCGTCTAACGCAATCGCTTCGATAAGCTCACGTTGTAGTACGCTCTCTAATTTAGGCTGCCATGTGCCAACATGTTCGATATAAGCCCGAACATCTTTGCGTTCTGGATATTCTAGATAAAATGTTTGCAGTACACGCTCTAGTTCTTCGATTGCTACAGCTTCCACTGTAACTTGCTGTTTACCTTCACAACATTTTTTGTATTTTTTGCCGCTACCGCATGGGCATGGATCATTACGTTTTACCATAATTAGAAACACTTCCTTTGAAAATTGTTAGTGGATTTTTGCTAAATAAATTGCGTACTCTTAATAATAACGGTACTTTTGTACGAAGAAAAATGATTATCTATTTTGAAATATCAAAAAAGTTGTTGGGACGAGCCCTGATTCTAGTATATGTATGAGTTTCCTCGCGTAGAACTAAAAAATGAAAACCATCTACGCACTAGCGCGTAGATGGTAACGTTAAAACTATTAAGCTTCCATTTCTGCTGTTAGTCTTTCAAGCTCATCAATTAAATGACCGATGTAAGCGATTGTGTCTCGTAACGGTTGATCTGTTGTAACGTCCACGCCTGCCATTTGTGCTAATTCAACAGGTGATTTTGTGCCACCTGCTTGTAATACTTTTAGCCATTCTTCTACAGCAGTATCGCCTTCTTTTAAAATACGTTGGGATACTTGGGTAGAAATTGTTAAGCCAGCACTATATGTGTATGGATATAAGCCCATGTAATAATGAGGCTGACGCATCCAAGTTAGCTCAGCGCCTTCTGAAATAGTAACAGTGTCGCCCCAGAAATCTTCTAAAACTGTACGTTTTAAATTATTTAACACAGTGGCATTAACTGATTCGCCTGCGTCTACTAATTCATACACTTTGCGCTGATAGGCTGCTTCTAATAAATGTGTAACGAAGTTATGATAATACGTTTTCGCTACGATATTAGAAATAACCCAACGTTTAAAGCGTTTATCATCGTTATGAGTCAATAAATAGTTTGCTAGCAACATTTCATTCATTGTCGATGGCGCCTCAATAAAGTATAGAGATGGGCGACTATTTAAATAAGATTGATGTGCATGGGCATTGACAAAATGACCGGCGTGACCAAGCTCGTGGATAAGGGTAAATACTTCATTCATACGTTCATTCCATGACATTAAAATGTAAGGATGAGTGCCGTATGGGCTTGAGCAAAATGCACCTGTAGATTTGCCTTTATTCGGTGCATAATCGATCCAACGATCGTTGAACGCACTTTCAATCATTTGCTCGTAATCTTTGCCCATTACCGCTAATGATTTTTCAACATAATCTTTTGCTTCAGCCATTGTTATTTTTGGATCATAGCTCGGGTCGAGCGCTATTTTTAAATCAGCAAATGTCATTTTTTCTAAGCCATGCGCTTTTTGCACAAGCTTTGCATAACGGCGCATATGTGGGGCAAGCTCTTTTGTAATCAAGTCAATTTGACGATTATATAGCGAACGATCTACATCTTGGTCAAATAATAAATAGTCAATAACAGAATCGAAGCCACGTAAGTCTGCGATTGTTTTTTCTTGCTGAATATGTGTGTTGTACACTTTGGCTGTTGTCTGTTGATACTCACGCAATTTGTTAGAAAATGCATCGAATGCAGCACGGCGAGTCGTTGTATCGGTTTCAAGCTCCCAATCATTTTCAAATAACACATAACTAAGCGGGTGCTTTTTGCCATTGGCTTCAAACTCGCCAAAATGCATATCAACGAGCTTTGTTGTGTTATAAATTTCATAAGGTGCATCAAACGTAGAGCTCAAAGCAGCAAGCGCTTTTTCGACTTCGGGATGTAGTTGATATGGTTTTTGTTTTAAAAGCTCTGTTATATAGCGTTGATAGAGTGGGCTAGATGCAGCTGCTTCCTCTAAAATCGCTTCATCTAATGCAAGCAATTCACTATGAACAAATGCAATAGAGCTGCTAATTTTACCAACTGCCGTACTAAATTTTGCTGCACGCATTTGCGCGACATCATCCGTGCGATCAGCCTGAATATTTAAACTTGCATAAGTTCCAAGAGGGACAATGCCAACTTGTAATGCCTCAAAAGCTGTTAGTACTTCAATTACTTTTTGTGCATTGGAAATAGTACCTTTATATGTGCTTTCAAATTTTACTGCTTCCTTGACAAACTGAGCTAAAGCAGGTTCAAAATCAGCATCATTTTCAAGTAAATCTTGTAAATTCCACGTTTCTTCCACTGCAACATCTTTGCGTAATGGTAATACTTCCATGTAAGAACACCCCTTTTAACGTAAGTGATTCCATTATAACGAAACTATTTCGAAAAGTGAAATAATTTTAGAGATAAAATTTACAATAGTAATAGTGAGTTTTTTTCGAAAAAATGTTCATGTTCATCTTTTTTTGATGTTTAAAAATGTGGTAGTGGGGAAAATAAGAGGTATAGCCAATGCACAAAGTAACCAATACTAAAGGCTAGTATGAAGAATTATTGGAGGAGATATTATGACACAAAATTTAAACAAACAATTAAATAAGCTAGTAGCAACATGGTCCGTATTATATACAAAATTGCATAACTACCACTGGTATGTAACGGGCAGCTCCTTTTTTACACTGCATGAAAAATTTGAAGAATTATATAATGAAACCACATTAAATTTAGATGAAATCGCGGAGCGTATTCTTTCAAAAGAAGGTAAACCTGTTGCCACATTAAAAGAACATTTGGAGCTTTCTTATATTGAAGAAGCAACAGGTAAAGAAACGACAGAAGAAATGGTCGCATCTACAATCTCAGACTTCCAAAAGTTAATGAAAGCGACAAATTCTACAATGGAGCTAGCGGCTGAAGAGGGCGATGATCGTACGGAAGATATGCTAAATGCTATGTATCAGTCTCTTGAAAAACATACTTGGATGTTGAAAGCATTTCTAAATAAGTAATATCAAAACGAACATACAGAACAACGGTAAAGGCAATTCCTCTGACACGATGTGTATTGAGTGAGCCATTAACATTAGGAGGACATAAACAGCATGAACGAACAAAATCCACATATTGAAGTGGCGCACTCGAAAGAGGAAATGCTCGATATATTAACAAATATGCACAGTCAAGGTTTTCATACAAGTGATATTCATATTATTGCGAAAGACGCCACGCCATTCGAAGACATTAAATGGGATACTGACGTGAAAACACATGAAGCGGGTAATTGGGTCGATCAATTTAAATCATGGTTTACAGGTGAATCTGCCGTAAAAGAAGGCATCAAGCGTTTTCATTTAAGTGAAGGGCAAACGGCCTATTATGCGCAGCTTGTAGAGCATGGAGCGATTGTCGTGTTTGCTGAGCGAGAAACGGATGCTTCGGTAACGATTGCCATTGACCAAGAAGAAAACCCCTATCGTCATAATCCGCTTGAACCGCGTGTTACAGCGCCAGAGCCATTTATTGATACGATAGATAATGCTGAGACACCTCAGCAGCGAGAGAATCGGTTAATAGCTGAAGAGCGTGTGGAAGAAGCGGAACAATTGAATACCGAGAAAACTGAGTAAGCAAAGCCCCCTCAACAAACGATGGGGGTTTTTTATATTTACATATCTATTCATTTCCTTACCAATTATAATAGTATAAAAATAACGGATATGCCGAAAGGACAGCCCACCATATGCCAAAGGGAAGAAAAACAACTTTAGATGAACGAATTCAAATCGTTTACTATTGTTTACAGAACGACAACAACTATCAACTAACAGCAGATACCTATCAAGTATCCTACCAACAAGTTTATCAATGGGTTAAAAAATATCAAGCTGGTGACGAGGCGTCGCTGCAAGATAAACGTGGTCGCAGTAAAGAAGAACAAGAGCGAACATCAGCAGAGCACTTCAAAATGGAAATCAAACAACTGGAACGCGAAAATGAACGGCTACGTACAGAAAATGCGTTATTAAAAAAGCTAGAGGAGCTCGAGAGGAGGAGAAGCATGTCCTAGATAAATATACGGCCATCCAAGCACTACATCACAACGATAACTTATCGATCTCCCTACTATGTGAATGCGCAGGCATTGCACGCTCTGCTTACTATAAATGGATACAGCGGACACCAACGACAAGACAACAAGAAAATGACGAGATTTTAAAAGAAATAAGCGAGCTATATGAACAGGGACAAACCAACTATGGCTATCGTAAAATGACGCTACATCTAAACGAAAAATACAATAAACAATTTAATCATAAACGGATTTACCGATTGATGAAATTAGCAAGTCTGCAATCGGAGGGGAGTAATGCATTCCAAAAAAGTCCTGCTGAAAATCTAAATGAAGAATAAAATTTTCACAAAATAAAGCTCAAAATGCTAAAAAGCGCTTTGAGTTTTTTTTACCTAATAAACGGTACATTTATAATCTATAAAAAATTATAGGAAAGCCCGGTGATGAGGGATGGTAAATGAATGTTAAAGCTACAATTGATTTTGAAATGAAAATTGAGGGAGAAACTGACTACATTTCTAATAAGGATAAAAGAAATGTTTCGCTCATTTTGGGCGTAGAGGCTATCTTTAAAATTAAAATAAATGAGGCGTTATATTTTGAAGAAGAATTAGCTATTCTAGAATTTTATAAGTCGTTGTATGAGTGGAAAGTAAGAATCAAAGAAAATGAGGTACTCCCATTTCATTATTTTTCAGTAGAGTATGATAATTATGAAGATGGAGCTATCCTTTCGCTAATACCGTTTTCTAATAAAGCTCGGGTAAAATCAATTTGGGCAAAATCTAGCGTTTATAATGTTTTTGACTTAGATTATATTGTTAATGAATTTTTAGCTTTAGAGAAAAAAATTAAAGAAGATATTGAAAGTTATTTTAAGATTGATTTAGGAAAGTTTATTAAACATATTCCCTATAGTGTCACGGGTAGATATATTTGATTTTGAGTAATTTATTCATTCAATGAAAACATTAAACAGTAGCCACCGGTCCAATAAAATTGATCGGTGGTTTACTAATTAAAAGGGAATTTTATGAACCCTACTCGATAAACATTAATTACCTATACATCGCTCCAACGATAATAAACAAACTTCACATTTTGTCCATGCATGGTAAACTCCTCACTACTTGTGCCAGTGTAGGTGAAGCCATTTTTCTCTAATACTTTTTGTGAGGCTATATTGTTTGTTGTCGTTTTCGCAGCAATTTGTCGTATGTCTTGATTGCCCACGTTCGCTAATAACAACTGTAACGCATTATTGGCAATGCCTTGACCAATATGTTTTTCCCCCACTCTATAACCGATATGACCTAGCTGTTGATTGATATCAATATCGGTTAAATTGATACGTCCAACGATATGTCCGAGTTCATTTTTAATTAAATAGAAAAAGGATAGCTTTTGCGCTTGTTCGTCAAGTAGCATAATGTTTTTCTTTTTAAAAATAGTAAAATCATAATAATCCTCGCCACGACTAGGCACCATTTTTTCAAAATATGCCCGGTTTTCAAGCTCAAATGCATATAAATTTTCCATTTCATGATAGGCCAATTCGTTTAATGTAATCTTCATAAAGCCTCCTATGTTGGATCGGTTTTATTCCATTGTACAATAAAGTGCGTTAGTGGAATATATTTACTGTCATATATTCTACGAAGAGAAAATTTTACTTCACTCATTATTTTTATTTTATTTAATGTGTCTACTTGACAGGGTTCGTTATTTTATTGCATACTAAAACCTATAAAAAACAATAATTTGGAGGGGTAATTATGCCACAAGATTTAAACAAGGAATTGAATAAACTAGTAGCAACTTGGTCAGTACTGTATACGAAACTACATAACTATCATTGGTATGTAACCGGTAATGCCTTTTTTACACTCCATGCAAAATTTGAAGAATTATATAATGAGGTTACATTGAATTTCGATGATACGGCAGAGCGTATACTGTCAAAAGGTGGAGAGCCAGTTGCCACGTTAAAAGAGTATCTCGAGTTATCACATGTAGATGAAGCAACAGGGACAGAAACAGCAGATGAAATGGTAGCGACTACTATTTCAGACTTTGAAAAACAGATGAAAGCTATTCATAATGCAATGCAGTTGGCGGCAAAAGAAGGAGATGACCGTACAGAAGATTTACTGAATGCGATGTACCAATCTCTTGAAAAACATACTTGGATGTTAAAAGCCTTTCTTGATAAAAAATCTGCATAATAAATGGAAGCACTTGGCGTTTAGAACACAATGCCAAGTGCTTTTTTATCTCTATTCAAAAACAATATGACAAAAATGCAACAGAAGGCCAAATGATGTAACAATTATTACAGTTCGATAAAGGATGTATAAAAGAGGTTTTTGGAGAAAGTAGGGGGGTACATACATAGTAAGCCTTACAAATTAGGAGGAATTGAACATGATGAATGAACAAAACCCAAAAATTGAAGTTGCTCATACGAGAGAAGAGATGTTTCATATTTTAAAATGTATGCGCATGGAAGGTTATGACACAGATGAGATTCATATTATTTCGAAAGAAGCACACGAAATTGATGATGTAAAATCGAATGTTGATGTGAAAACACATGAGGCAGGTAATTGGTTTGACCAAATTAAATCTTGGTTTACAGGTGAAACGGCTGTTACTGAAGGTTTAAAACGTTTTGATCTTACAGAAGGTCAAACGGCTTACTACGCTCAACTTGTGGAGGAGGGTGCCATTGTCTTATATGCAGAGCATATTGACAACAATGTCAATCCTAATACGTCCACGCTACTCGCAAATTCGAAACGTGCTCAACTTGATCCGTTCGATACACGAGCAACGCTACCTGAAGCGACTGTAGATGAAACACCGGCTCAACGTGAGGAACGTTTAAAAGCGGAAGAGCGTTTAAATGAAGTTGAACAAATGGGAAGATATTTATAAAGATAATGAGCAATGAAAAAAGTGAAATGGCTATTATGCCATTTCACTTTTTCTAATATTTCAGATGTCGTGTGCATACTTAATGCATCACTTTTTCATGTTCGTGTTTTCTCATAAATCGTAAAATATGTAAATGCTCCAATTGCGCAACAAGATTTCCAATTAATATAAAGCTTCCGCCAATAACTAGTTTTACTGTTAGCCCTTCACCGATAAACATCATCGCAAACATAGCCGCAAAAATCGGCTCTAAAGAGAAAATTAGCCCTGTATGTGTAGCAGATGTATACTGTTGTGCAACAGTTTGCCCAACGAAGCAAAATGCGCTGCAGATAATGCCTAGCCCTAAAATTGCAATCCACGAAGTAGTAGAATTCGGGAGTGTAGGTGTTTCAAAAAGTAATGTTAAAACAAGGGCATACAAGCCAGCGAAACCGAGTTGGTAAATGCCATAGGAAATTGATTCGACACTACGAGTAAATTTCCCGTTTAACAGCAAATAAATAGAATAACATAGTGCCGCGATTGCGACTAATATATCGCCTGTTTGGAACGTAAAAGAATGTTGAACAGTTAAAACAGTAATACCAACCATCGTACATACAATAGCAAAACTTACTGACTTTGAAGGTAATTTTTTGTCGATAAAGCTACTGAATATAGGCACTAGGACGACTGTAAGACTTAAAATAAAGCCTGCGTTGGAAACGGAAGTTGTCTCTAATCCCAATAAGCTAAGTGCAAACACAATGAATAACAACAAACCTTGAATAGCTGCGTATTTTAATGTTTTAAAATCGACTTTTATCATACGTTTGTAAAAAAGTATGCCAGCTACAAAAAATGCGATAATACAGCGTAATGCAACCACGTTATATACAGCCAATGTTTCCAGTCCCATTACCATAAACGTATAAGACAATCCCCAAAACATTGTTACAATGACCATTAATAAATTTGCTTTTCCTTGATTACTCATTTTGCACCTTCTATCTGTGTACTAAAACAGTTTTATACTAAAAATTACTATATATCTTGTGTTGTGATTAGTAAAACGAATGTTTATAATGATTAATATTAAAAAAATTCATGCACAAAGAGGGAATGGGAATGAGTTTAGTTAAATATGAGATTTTGAATAAAGTGGCTGAAGTTTCGAGCTTTACAAAAGCAGCCGATGCCCTTGGTTTAACACAATCGGCAGTGAGCCATGCTGTTTCGAGCTTAGAGAAAGAATGTGGGTTTGCCCTTATTCATCGAAGTCGAACAGGTGTGACGTTAACGAGCGAGGGGCAAACAATGCTGCGGGCAATGCGAAATGTTCTGGATGCAGATGAATTATTACAACAAGAAGCGGCACATATTCTTGGCGTAACCCGAGGAAAATTACGCATCGGTGTTATTTCTAGTATTTCATCCAACTGGATGCCCGAAATTATCGGCATTATGGATAATCAGTTTCCGGGTATTCAAGTAGAGTTACGAGAAGGCGATTATTATGAAATTGAACAATGGCTGCAAAGTGGGGAAGTGGATGCTGGCTTTTTAAATGGTCAAAAATCGGCGCAATTTCAATTTATTGAATTAGTACAAGATCCACTATTATGTATCGTCTCCAATCAAAGCGAGCTCTATAATCGAACAGAAATTGACATTACTGAACTAGAAGATATGCCATTTATAATGACATCGTATAAAGGGACAAATGATGTAAGGGTCATTTTAGAGCAATACCATGTCAAACCGCATATTCGATTTGAACTGTCAGAGGAGGTTGGAATTATCTCCATGATTTCTCACCATCTAGGCATATCCATTTTACCGCGTTTAGTCATTAATCGATTGCCATCTTCACTAAAGGCCATCCCGTTAAAGCAAGGTGGATATCGTACGATTGGACTAGCAATGAAACATCAAGCATCACCCGTGACCAAGAAGTTCGCGGAAATTTTAAGGACATGGTTAAAAGAACAAAATAAGAAATAGGTTATTTTCGCTTTTTACGTTAAAATAGTACATGTAGAATACTTATTATTTCATGATAGCTTGAACAGAAAAGGTGAGTGTGAGTGGGGACATTACAAGGAAAAACCGTACTCATTACAAGTGGGGGAACACTTGAAAAATGGGATCGTGTGCGCGGGCATACGAATTTATCGAAGGGGTCAATGGGCTGTTATTTGGCTGAAGCAGCTCTAGCCGCAGGTGCGGACGTTATTTATATGCACGGCTATTTTGCACAATTGCCGGAACATCAAGACAAAATGCGTACAATACGCTTTGAAGGGATTGTAGATTTAGGCGACAAGGTTCGTCATGCAGTCCAAAATGAACATGTAGATATCGTCATTATGGCAGCGGCAGGCTCTGATTGGGTTATCGATAAGGTTTATGACCAATCTGGTAACTTGATGGAAGAAACAGGGAAGATGCCGTCGGACGAGCCGCCTGTTATTCATTTTAAAAAAGCACCAAAAGTATTAGGTCAAATTAAAGGGTGGCAACCGAATGTCACGTTAGTTGGATTTAAACTAGAAGCTACGGATGATGAGCAATTTTTACTGTCCCGTGCACGACTTCGTATGGAAACAGCGAACGCACAATGGATGGTTGCTAATAGCTCACAATCACTTTACGGTGGGCAAGAGCCACATTGGATTGTACCTGCACATGGTGAACCAATCCAAGTAATCGGAAAACAAGAAACGGCAAAAATGTTGATAAATTACTTACAAAACGCATAATGACAAGCTGTGTAGAAGATAACATTCTGCACAGCTTTTTTAGTTGTTATTCATAATTTGTGCTGTGTAAAAGTATGTATAAAAGTAAAGATAGTATGAGGTTCAAATGTTGTGAACAGAAGTGCTAATAGAAGGAGTCTTCATAAAATAATGGCGTGAAAATAAAGCTTTTTCCTTAATTTCAAAGTATTCAACTAGGTTTTGTAATATTTATATTGACAATGGGTTTTCTGAATTATAGAATTATTTGCAAGAAACGTATTACGCTTATCGTGAGAGATGAACAGGCTGAGCTCAATGAAGCCTCGGCAAGCTAGTGATTGGCTGCTAGTTTTCCAAGAGTAAGGGGCTGTCAGTTCATCTGGAAGTTTGGATCTTTTTTCTATTCACAAAGTATGCCAAAAGAAGGGGTGTATCGTATGTCTCAATTATCAAAGATTGATGATAAGAAATTAGAAGTAATAGCGAAGGCTATTCAAAATTTAGAGTTTGGTGAAGTACAAATTACCATTCAAGATGGTGTGATTGTACAAATTAATCGACTTGAGAAGCAAAGATTTCCTCAGAAAAAGTAAAGCCCTACTGGTAGAGAGAAAAGCTTAAGACCACCTTAAATCAACCCATTAAGGTGGTCTTAAGCTTTATTTTACATCGGCTAAATTACTCTCAGTTAATACGTCAAACAAAATGCTAGCATCTTTTTCTTCTAAATGAACGTATTGCTGGTCTCCTTGTACTACTTCTAATGTGTTGTTGTTTGGATTTATCCAAACGGAATAGGGTATTGCTTTAGCATTGATGCTGGAATTGACATATTGAAAAATAAACTGATAGTCTGGTAATCTTGCCATATCAACTTTACTTTTTTCCCAGTCGGCATTACGTAGTATCTTTTTCACTTTCTTTACATTTTTTGAACTGGTGATTTCTTTAAAATCCTCATAAGTTTCTTCTTCGTTGATTTTTTGAACTTCGATTTTTTGTCGTTCAAAAGTGGTGCAACTTGCCATGATGAAAACGAATAATACAAGGACAAGTATATATTTAAAAAAACGCATTACAGTCGTTTCACTCCTTTCCCAGCTACAATAGTATGTAATACTAAAAAAATAGGTATCTCAAAAGTGATTTTTGAAATACCTATTGCTTATTATTCGTAAAAACTCGTTGGAATTTGCCCAATATGTCTGCGATGATAGAGCAATGGTTCCTTTTGGGCATTATCGATTGCTAACACATGACCTATGAAAATCGTATGGTCACCTGCATCAATCTTGTTATAGGTTTCGCATTGCAGGGTAGCTAATGTATCATGCAAGATTGGTAACCCATGTGCAGAAGGAGACCATTGAACTTGGGCAAATCGGTCAGCGATTTTACTCGAAAATACCGTACATAAATGCGACTGTTCATTTGCTAAAATATTAACGGCAAATTTTCCGGCATTACTGAAAAGTGGGTGCAGCTGCGATTTTTTATCCAACGACCATAAGATTAGGAGCGGATCAATCGACACCGATGCAAAGGAATTAACAGTTAAGCCAATCGGTTCATGCGCGTCATTATAAGCTGTAACAACTGTGACACCTGTTGGATAATTACCTAAAGCCTGTTTAAAAGCAGTTACTTTGTCCGTCATACATATCACCTCTTATTATGTTATGGAAAAATCGGGTTGTTTGTTCTTGTATCATTTTTTGCTAGTACTATTATGGATAGCCTACAAAATAATCCAGTAACTGTAAAGTAGATTAAGGTAAATTATTATTAAAAAAACACTTGAGAGGTTTTTAATGCTAACTATTACTTGGGTATCATGACAGGATTTTAACTAAAAAAGGAACAAATGGTATGTTCAGAGTAGAGGGACAAGTAGATGGTGTTAAATACGTATTAGGGATTAAAGATGGGCATATTAGACAACTATATCCAAAAAACTAAGGTGAGGTGAATATATGATGGAAGTAGTAACAATTAATGAATTTGTTGTAAAAAGAATTATCGACGATTTGGAAGATGCAGTCAACAATCCTGATAAATATACGATAAGCATAAACGATAATTGGGATGAATTTGTTTCCTTTATCAATAACACTCAAAAAAAATATATAGAAGAAGACGGTCTTCTTAGACTTGATGGTGGGTTGTCGATTAAATGCTATAATAAAGAAATTTTAGGTGTTCGATATTGGGACTATCTCCCTGAGCTATGGGGATATATTGTCAATGTGATTGAAGATTACTTAGAGGACGGCATTGGGAAAAGTTATTTTCCTGATCAACCAGTTAAAATACAATTAAAGCAATTAAAAAATAAAAAAATACAATTTTTATTTGATAACGACGATCATGTGTTAGAATTTGAACAAAAAATGCTATTAGGTATCTTTTTAAATCGTGCTGAAGTCTTTTTTACTGTTCTTGTAAAAGAACTTGATTTGACTAGATATAGCTACGAAATTGAAAGAATTCAAAAATTAAAAACCCGGATATAAATCATTGAGTACAACAAATCAAAAAGTGTTAGATTGATCGAATCAATCTAACACTTTTTATTTACCGTTAATATCCGCCATGGCGATGTTTTCCGCTCAGCACAGTAAGCCGTAACCTTCGCAAATGCGCATAGTGCCTCCGTCTTTCATTGTGTGCTGTTTTGAGTAGGAGTCACCAACTTCGCTACCATCTTAGCCAACAACTACTGCTTTGTCAGAGCCTTCGTTGCCTTTGTTACGTTCACTGCCACCTGGAATAATACGGTTTTCCGTGTCTTTATCGAAGAAGTGGACTTTGTTCATATCTAATGCCAGTGGCAATACTTGACCTGGCTTAACACTAGCATTTGAATCTACACGTGCAATAAATTGATGACCTTCGATTTGCGAATAGAGCATAATTTCTGCGCCCATCAATTCTGCAACTTCAATTGTTACATCGACTCTGGAGTCTGAAGATGTTTCGATAAATGCTTGTTCATCGTGGAAATCTTCAGGACGAATGCCCATAATAATTTCTTTATTGTTATAGCCTTGCGCAAGTAAGTCTTTCATTCTTTCTTGTGGAACAGTAATGGACGTATTCCCAATGTGGAATTTGCCATCTGTAAGTGTACCCGTAAAGAAGTTCATAGCAGGGGAGCCGATAAAGCCGCCGACAAATACATTATTTGGTTGCTCATACACTTCTTTTGGTGCACCTACTTGTTGAATAATGCCATCTTTCATTACAACGAGACGTGTAGCCATTGTCATAGCTTCTGTTTGGTCATGCGTCACGTAGATTGTCGTTGTTTGTAAACGTTGATGAAGTTTTGTAATTTCAGCACGCATTTGTACACGAAGTTTAGCATCTAAGTTTGATAAAGGCTCATCCATTAAAAAGACTTTTGCATCACGCACAATGGCACGTCCTAATGCCACACGTTGACGTTGACCACCTGAAAGTGCTTTCGGTTTACGATTTAAGTATTCTTCAAGCCCTAAGATGCGTGCTGCTTCGTTAACACGGCGATTAATTTCATCTTTTGGTAATTTGCGTAGCTTTAAGCCAAATGCCATATTTTCAAATACGCTCATATGTGGGTATAGGGCGTAGTTTTGGAATACCATGGCGATATCACGATCTTTTGGTGCCACATCATTCATGCGTTTGCCATCAATGATTAAATCACCTTGTGAGATTTCTTCTAATCCAGCTACCATACGTAATGTTGTAGATTTACCACAACCAGAAGGACCTACAAAAACAATAAATTCCTTATCCTCAATATCAAGATTGAAATCTTTTACTGCCGTAACATTCTTATCGTAGATTTTAAAAATATGTTGTAATTTTAATTCAGCCATTCTCGTCATCTCCCTTAAATATGTATGTGTTTTTTTGAGTATAAGAGAAAAATATGTAAATTGTATACGTATACATTACACAAAACATGATTGGGCACATTGAACAACTATTAATAATTTTCAGATTTCAGTAATAACATAGCAAGAGAAACAAAGGCAGCATTTGTAAAGGAACGAATGTCTATTCCTGTGTTTTCGATAAACTTGTCTAATCGATATTGCAAGCTGTTGCGATGAATATAAAGTTTTTTAGCAGTTAAAGAAGCGTTTAAATTACATTGTAAAAAGACTTGAATCGTTTGCAGCATTTCTTGTGCTTGCATACTTTCTACTAAAAGATTAGACAATAGGTCTTTGTTTACATAGGATGGCGAATCAATCAGTAATAATGGGAATGCTTCGTAAAATGTCATAGACTTCTCACGCTTCGCATAGCGGTGAATCGCTTTAAAACACTGAAACTCATAATGGAATTTATCTTTTACAAATTGATCGGCTGGATGTAGCTGACCGATATAACTATAAATTTGAACAAAAAAATCACTCATTAATGTATCACTTAGTTGATTGAACGATTCTTTATCAAACATTACTTGTGGTTTTTCATCTATTATGATGCCTTGTCTTTCGTCAATCATTAAAATGACAGGTTGCCCAATTACACCTGTTATTGCTTCTTTAAAGTTATTTAGATCATCAATTGGTTGTTTCAGATAGAAATAACAAAAGCGTAAGATTTTTATATCCTGTAAAAAGGTTAGCTCTTTTGCATCATTAAATAAAAACTCAAACCATTTTTGCTGAATAGTAGATTGATGTTGGCTGTTTGACTGATTTTCAATTGGTAGAAATAAAGTCATTAGTAGGTTGAGTTCCACATCTGAAAGAGCGGATTTCAATATGCCAAATTTCGTGCCATCTTCGGTTGTAAACCAATATCTTGTATTATCCTTAGCATTATATGTAGTAGTAAAAGCTGTGTGAAAAAAATTTTCTAGTTTGCCGAGCATGTGTTTCCTCCTTTTAGTACTGATTGTAAACAATTATATGACTTACTGTAAAACGATTGCCACACTGCAAACTTTAAATTGTTATTATCATCAGCACTTCCTAATTACTATATCAAGGAATTTTTCGCTATGCGGCAATTCTTTTTTTTATGCATACTTGAGGTGAAATTTTTCTCCACAAATTTAAAAAATAAAGAAAATTATTTACATTTCCTTGTGAGTTGTTATAATATTACTTGTAAGCGTTAACACTTATTGTTTCATGTAACAAATACTAAGGTAGCAAATAAAGTTTTACTAAAATTAATTAGGTGGTGTTCATAGTGAATTTAGAAAAGTATAAAGGTATCATTCCTGCATTTTATGCTTGTTATGATGAGCTAGGAGAAGTATCAGAGAGCAGAACAAAAGAATTGTGTAACTATCTACTCGAAAAAGGTGTTAAAGGTTTATATGTTGGTGGAAGTTCAGGTGAATGTATTTATCACAACCTTGAAGAAAGAAAAGCGACATTAAAATATGTTGCAGATCATGTAAAAGGAAAACTTACGTTGATTGCACATGTAGGCGCACCTTCTACAAGAGATAGCGTCATTTTAGCAAAATATGCGGAGGAATTAGGCTATGATGCAGTATCAGCAATTCCACCAATTTACTTTAAATTTTCTGAAAGTTCAGTTTATAAATATTGGACAGAAATTATGGATGCAACAAACATGCCATTCATTATTTACAATATTCCACAAACAACAGGCTTTGACCTATCAATCAATCTATTTAAGAAATTGCTAGAGAATAAGAAAGTAATCGGGGTAAAAAATTCTTCTATGCCTGTTATGGATATTGAAAGATTTAAATCTACTGCTGGTGAAGATTTTATTGTCTTTAATGGCCCGGATGAACAATATGTTGCAGGCAGAATCATTGGTGCTGATAGTGGCATCGGTGGAACGTATGGAGCGATGCCAGAACTTTTCTTAATGGCAGAGGAATTCATTGCAAAGGGAGATTTTACAAGTGCACGGAAAATTCAACATGATATTAACGATATTATCGTTGCGTTATGTTCATTAAATGGTTCGATGTATTCAACGATTAAAGAAGTTTTAAAATGTAACGGGGTCAATATTGGCAGTGTCAGAGGGCCACTAGAGCCTGTATCAGGTGAAGATTTAACGAAAATTGAAGGCATTAAAGCGTTAATTGACAATGCTACAAGCAAGTATAAAGGCCTGACAATTTAAGCATTACATCACTCCATACAAAGGGAATTGTTGAAATGAGATGTGGTTTTTACAAAAGGAGGTCACAAGCTTCTAACAGGGCTTGTCTTTCATAAAAGTCATTTCATTATTAAATAACATGATTAAGGGGGAGTAGTTTATGTTGAAAAGACGTTATCTAGCAACAGCAATGGCCATTTTGTTTGTCATTTCTGTGCTAGCAGGATGTACAAGTAAATCGGATGATAGTGCAAATTCTAATACAAGTTCATCTGATGATACGGTAGAACTAAAAGTTTGGTTAACACCACAGTGGAAAGGTGTACTAGACGCTTCTGAAGATGGAGCTGATTTCGATAGCTTTTTCAAACATGCAGGGGAGCGATTTGCTGCTGAGTATAAGGACCACAAAGTAAAGGTCAATGTAGAAGTGATTGCAGCTGATCAACGAGATGAACTTCTAAATGTAAGCTTAAATGGTGGAACACCGCCAGATGTATTTTTTGAAAGTGTATTCGCTATGGGAGACTATGCACATCGCGGTGCATTAGTACCATTAAATGATATTGTCGATGATGCATCGAAAAAAGATATTGCGCAAGGATATTGGGATACGGTGACATTTGGTGATGATGTCTATTTCTTCCCGTTCTCACACAACCCAGGTACTTTAACGTATAACGCTGATATGTTTAAAGCGGCAGGGCTTGAAGAGTACATTGGTGAAGAATATGAAATCAAAACTTGGACACTAGCGGACTATGAAAAAATTCTAAACAAATTAAAGACAGATTTACCTAAAGACAAATATTCGAATGCTTATCCAATGGGGTTATACGCCCTAAATAACCAAGGTGATACTTGGAATCTTGCTTATTTAAGAATGTTTGGCAATCAATTCTTCGATAACAATGGCAATATCATTCTTGATGATGCGAATGGTGTGAAAGCTGCGAATTGGTTAAAGAAAATTTATGATGATGGCTTAACAAACCCAGGTGTAGAATCTGTTTCATCAAACGATGTAAACGCAATGTTCCAAAATCAACAACTGGCAATTAGTTTTACAAACGCCATTTTGTTCAATAATGCAAAAGCTGATATGGAAAGCGGAAAAGCGCCTAAATTTGATATTCGATTAGCAAACATTCCATCTGAAGGTGGAGATCCACTTTCATTTACGTATGTAACAGGTGCAACTGTATTTGATACGAAAGACGAAACAAGAATTAAAGTTAGTAAAGATTTTGTGAAATTTATATCAACTGACCCTGAACTTGTAAAGGCTTCTAAAAATGGTGTGCCAGTAAGAACATCTGTTGCCGATGAGTTTAAATCAGAAAAACCGTACTTCGAAGCATATTCTGCAAACGATCCATATATGTTTAACTTCACAGGAAATGTACCTGGCTACAGCCAATTAAGACAAGTGCTATATCCAGAATTACAAGCTTTATATACTGGTGGTAAAACAGCAGAAGAAGCAGTGAAAGGTTACCAAACAAGCGGTAATAAAGTAATTGAAGAATCGAAAGCGGACTCTGTAATTTATAATAAATAGCTTTGCGCGTATATAACTTTACAACAAATGAAGCCCCTTGTTTTTGGGGCTTCATTTGTAGAAAGGTAAATGATACCGATGAAAATCAATAAAAGGTCTTTAAAAGAGAATATAACGGGCTACTTGTTTATCGGGCCTCAAATCATACTATTTTTAGTGTTTTTAGTTTATCCGATCATTGAAGGAATTCGTTTAAGTTTATTTAAAATCAACTATCAAAATGAAATATTTGTTGGCTTTGACAACTATCGAAAATTATTTAGTGATCCTGTATTTGTGCAGTCTACAATCAACACAGTTATTTTTGTCGTCTTCATTGTTGCGTTAACGGTAATTTTCGCAATGTTTGTTGCTTCAGCTGTGTTTGATAAAAATGCGAAATATGTGTCCTTCATACAAGGGGCCTATTATATTCCTGTAATGGTTTCGATGGTTGTAATGAGCATGATTTGGAGTTTCCTGCTAAACCCGGCAAATGGACTTATCCCATTTATCGCAAGAAAGATGGAAACTTCCGTCAATTTTTTAGGGGATACCCATTGGGTACTTCCGGTCATTATTTTCGTAACATTTGCGACGAATGTAGGGCAGGCGATTATTCTCTATATTGCTTCGATGATCGGCGTTCAAAAAGAACTTTTTGAAGCAGCGGAAGTCGATGGCGCAAGTCGAATGAAAATTATTTTTAAGATTATTATTCCAATGGTTAAACCAACAACGATTTACATTATTATTATGAACATTATTGCGGTACTTAAAATATTTGTCGTGATACAGCTATTAACTGGTGGAGGGCCAAACAATGCCTCTACAACGCTTATGTACTACTTATATAATAATGCCTTTAAGTATAATCAGCTTGGTATTGCTTCAGCAGTAGGTGTAATTATGTTCCTCATTACTTTAGTGTTATCTACTCCACAGCTAAGAGCTATGCTTAAGAAGGATTAGAGGTGACGGAGATGTTAAGAAATAAGAACAAGAGGAAAAGAGAAAAATTAGATATTATTACAAATTGCATTGTCTTATTCTTTGCTGTTTTAAGTCTTTTCCCTCTCTATTGGCTTGTGACGAGTTCCTTAAAGAACAGTTCAGACGTTGTCAAAATGCCACCAGATTGGTTCCCTAAAAGCTTTAACTTTAGTAATTATGTAGATGTATTTAATAGTCAGCCTGCGCTAACATGGACGTATAATAGTTTATTTGTAGCGTTGATGTCGACATTTGCTTTAATCGTTGTTAGTTCCCTTGCAGCGTATGCCTTTTCACAGTTGAAATTTAAAGGGAAAAATATTATTTTCATTATTTTTATTTCAAGTTTAATGATTCCAAAAGAAGTTATGATCGTTCCGCTCTTTAGAATTATTCAAGATTTAAATATGGTCAATACGTTAAGTGGCATGATTTGGCCAAACGTTGCAACCGCTTTTGGTGTATTTTTACTAAAAGGATTTTTTGATACAATCCCAGATTCATTAAGAGAAGCAGCCAAAATCGATGGTGCCAGCGAATTTCGTATTTTTTATAAAATCATGCTGCCATTAGTGAAACCAGGTATTGGTGCTTTATTTATTCTTAATTTTGTGCAAGTTTGGAATGACTATTTATGGCAACTCGTTGTAGGGCAAGATAAGGATACCAAAACATTAATGGTAGGGATTGCAACTTTAATGCAAGACTTAAATCCAAACTTTGCTTATAAGATGGCTGGCGCTACTGTAGCGGCCATTCCAATGCTATTAATATTTATTTTCTTCCAGAAGTATTTTACAAAAGGAATTACGATTGGGGCAGATAAGTAATATGTTTATCCATGGAGATGTATGCAAATGAATAATAAACAAAAAATATTTGATGGTATTAAAAGACAACTGATAGTTTCATGTCAGGCACTCCCAGAGGAACCTCTTCACAGCTCTTTTATCATGGGTAAAATGGCTTACGCTGCGATGCTTGGAGGCGCTAAAGGAATTAGAGCAAATAGTATAGAAGATATTAGAGAAATTAAGGAAATGGTGGAACTACCGATTATCGGCATTATCAAAAAGACGTGCGATGGCTCCGACGTTTTTATCACACCGACGTGTAAAGAGGTTGAGTTGCTTTATCAAGAGGGGGTCGATATTATTGCCCTTGATGCAACGAAAAGGATCCGACCAGATGGCAAGACAATCAGTGAACAGTTTCCTGCAATTAGAGCGAAATATAAAGACCAAATTTTTATGGCAGATTGCTCTACGTTTGAAGAGGCGCAAGAGGCTTATGAGTTAGGGTTTGATTGCTTAGGTACGACGTTGAGTGGTTATACAGCCTATACGAATGGCAAAAAATTGCCGGATTTAGAGTTGATTCAACGACTAGTCGAAAGTTTTCCGATTCCTGTTATTGCTGAAGGCGGTATTTGGACGCCAGAAGAACTAAAGCGCGTTTTTGATTTGGGCGTTCATACAGCAGTTGTTGGTACGGCTATTACAAGACCAATGGAAATTACAAAAAGATTTGTACGTGCGATTCAATAGTCAATGACATTGTCAGGCTAAGATAATAGTGTTTTAAAGGATGATTGAAGTGAAAATATTAGCAGCTGATATTGGTGGCACATCGATAAAAGTAGGTATCGTCAATAAAGATGGGCACATCGAAGTATTTAAAGAATATGACACAGAAAGTAAAAAAGGCGGAAAGTATTTAGTTGAAAAACTAATTAAAATAATAAATGAATTTCAAGGTTTTGACGCAATCGGCATAAGCACTGCAGGACAAGTTGATAGTACAGATGGTTCTATTCTTTATGCCAACGACAATATTCCAAACTATACGGGTACTAAATTAAAGACGATTCTTGAGAATCATTTTAACGTCCCTGTTAAAGTTGAAAATGATGTCAATGCAGCTGCTTTAGGGGAAAAGTATTTTGGTGCAGCAAAACACTTTAAAGATTTTCTATGTATAACATATGGTACAGGTATTGGTGGTGCCATAATCATAGACTCTAACATTTATAAAGGTCATAATGGATTAGCGGCAGAATTCGGGCATGTTATAACCCATCCTTTCGGTGAAAACTGTAACTGTGGTAGTAGAGGATGTTATGAAACGTATGCATCTACTAGCGCTTTCATTAAAAAAGCACAGGAAATTAACACTGACTTTATAAATGGTAGGGTCATATTTGAAAAGATGCATCAAGGAGATAAAAGTTTAGAAAAAGTTTATCAAGATTGGATTTTAGAAATTGCATTAGGGTTAGCTTCCTTCATTCACATTTTTAATCCTCAAGCGATTATAATAGGTGGTGGAGTAATGGAGCAGGAAAACCTCGTCCACAATATAGCAGAGCAAGTTAAAGCGTTAACGATGGAGAGTTTCTCAGATGTAAAAATTATGAAAGCCTCTCTTGGAAATAAAGCCGGCGTTCTTGGTGCAGTATCACTTCATTTAAGAGGCGATTAATAGAAGGAGTACTATAATGGGAAATCAAGATATATTTTCACTCATTCATTCAAGATACAATTCATTTACAAACACGGAGAAAAAGGTAGCTGATTATATTCTCGAAAATATAAAAGATGTCATTTACATGTCGATTACTGATTTGGCAGACGCATGTGGCGTTGGAGAATCGAGTGTATTTCGATTTTGTAAAACGATGGATCTTAAAGGCTATCAGGAGTTTAAAATTGTTTTAGCGCATAGCATTTCACTTGATAATGAAACCCCGCAACTAGGTGCGATTACAATGCAAGATACGATTGCGGAACTATCGTCAAAAGTTTTATCTTCAAACGTACATGCATTAACAGAAACGTTTAATTTACTATCAGAAAATGATATTGCGCATGCTGTCGAGTGCTTGGTTAGGGCACAAAGAATCCACTTTTTTGGCGTCGGTTCATCATTGATGACAGCGATGGAAGCAAAAAATAAGTTTATGAGAATTACGAATAAAACGGAGTGTTCAATCGATTCACATCTTCAAATTATGTCTGCGGCTTTAATGACTGATCAAGACGTAGCCGTTCTCATATCTTATTCGGGCTCAACGAAAGATACGATTGAAGTAGCAAAAGTAGCAAAAGAACGTGGAGCGAAAATTATTTCAATCACGAGATTCGCAAAATCTCCTTTGACAAGTTTTGCGGATATTACATTGCTTTGTGGGGCTAATGAAGGGCCACTTCAAGGGGGCAGTTTATCGGCAAAGATATCTCAGCTCTATCTTTTAGATTTGCTTTACCTTGAATATTTTAAGCAAACGAACAAGGAATCCGTTCACAACAAAGAACTAACGGCAGAAGCGGTCATTGAAAAGATGTTATAAAGCAGGCTGATGGCTTGAGAAGAAGTGGAAATTGTGGGGTACGATAAAATGAATCAAGCAATTGTGTTAATCAATGCAAAAATTTACGCAGAAAATCAGATGATTCCCAATGGATTTATTAAGATAAAAGGGATAGAAATTTTAGCACTAGGATGGATGACCGATTTTAATGTGGATGATCAATCCGATATTATCGATTTACATGGACAAACAGTCATACCTGGCATGATTGATATTCATATTCACGGGACTTCTGGCGCTGATGTTATGGATGGAGAGATTGCAGCACTGGAAACAATCGTCCAAGCATTACCGCAAGAAGGTACAACAAGCTTTTTAGCAACGACGATGACTCAATCAGATGATAATATTTCCAAAGCATTAAAAAATGCAGCGGATTTTATACAAAATTATCAAAAATCAGGGCAATCGGAAGTGCTGGGGGTTCATTTAGAAGGGCCATTTGTTAATCCTAGCATGGCTGGTGCTCAACCCGTTGAGTTTATTATTAAGCCGGAAATTGCCGTATTTGAAAAGTGGCAACAACTAGCTGAAGGTACGATTAAATTGGTGACGATGGCTCCTGAGCAACAGGGTGGTTTAGAACTTGTTCAGTTCCTCAAACAACAGGGTGTTGTCGTCTCAATCGGCCATTCAGATGCAAAATTTGCTGATGTTAAGAAGGCAATTAGTGCAGGCGCAACACAGGTAACGCATTTGTATAATCAAATGAAAGGCTTGCATCATCGGGAGCCTGGCGTTGTAGGTGCGGCTTTGCTTCTAGACGAATTATATGCGGAGTTAATTGTCGATGGCATCCATGTATGTCCAGAAATGATTCAGCTAGCGTATCGAAACAAAAAAAGCGAGAAACTAATTTTAATTACCGACTCCATGCGGGCAAAATGCTTAAAAAATGGCAACTATGATTTAGGTGGCCAATTAGTCATTGTAAAAGATGGGACGGCTGTATTACAAAACGGCACGTTAGCGGGCAGTGTTTTAAAGTTAAAGGATGCCATGAAAAATATGCTTCATTTTTGTGACTGTACGTTGGAAGATATCATTAAAATGACGTCCATTAATCCTGCAAAGCAGTTACATATTAGTCATCGTAAGGGCAGTATTGCTGTCGGCAAGGATGCGGATTTAGTTGTCTTAAATAACGATTATGATGTACAAATGACATTTTGTCGAGGGGTTTTAGCTTATCAACAAGAAAGTCATTGAAAGGCTAGTAACACTATTCATTCTATCTCCTAATTGATTCTAGCAATTGAATTTCAAAAGCGATTGCTAGAAAGGAGATATTTTTTAAAAAGAAAAATCGTGTGTTTTTCATAGATGTATATAATCATTCACTTTACGACATCCATCGCAGATAATAGTCCACTAAGGTTGTCGATGCTACCTCTTTTCTCTGTAAGTAATCCTTTCAATTTTTTAACTATTAAATATTCGGAATATTAAGATTTTTATTAAGGTGATTTAGAAATAAATGCAATCCCCAAAGGAGGTGATTGGAGATATTTTGTCATTATCTATAATAAGAAATTTCATGTAATTTCCATATGAAGAGGAGGAGAAATATGAAAAAAGTTTTGGCAGCAGCTTTGACATCAATGTTGGTTTTAGGCGTAGGTATTGGAAGTAAAGTAGAAGCTTCAAAAGGCGGAGATTCAGTGGAACGAATAACATGGGAATATGCAGGAGAGCTTGAAGCTCAAAAAGGTTTTGAACAGAATAAGGGGACTGCCGGCGTATTATCTGGCTCTTATAAAGATTATGTAATTGTAGGTGGAGGAGCAAATTTCCCTTATGAAACGGTATTAAATGGGGGGGCTAAGCAACATTATTCAGATATTTATGTTTATAAAAAAGATAAAAATAAGTTAACGCTGGTTGAACATACAAATCTTAATCATGAGATTGGCTATGGGTCTTCCATTACGACTGATAAAGGGATTTATTATATTGGGGGAAGCCCTAACAAAGAATATGCAGATGATATCACGCTGTTAACAGTTGATAAAAATAAAAAATTAAAAGTAGAAAAAATAGGCGATCTACCATTTACTTTTAGTGATGGGGTAGCTGTAGAGAAAGATGGCAAGTTATACATTGGGCTTGGTAAGCAAAATGCGAAAGAGAGCAATAAATTATACGAATATGATTTAAAAACATTGAAAACGAAAGAGCTAGCACCTATTCCAGGTGAAAGCGTTCGAAATCAAAGTGTAGCGCAAATGTTAAATGGCGAGCTCTATGTATTTAGTGGTGGAGGGTCTATCGCTTATACAGATGGTTATAAATATAACCCTAAGAAAAATGAATGGACAAAAGTTTCTTCGGTGAAAGTAAATGGTAAAGAAATATCTTTACTAGGTGCTAACTCAGTTAAATTAAATAATAATGAAATGATGGTAATTGGTGGCTTTAATAAAGCTGTATATGATGATGCGGTGAAAAATTTAGGTTCTTTAAAAGATGACGAGCTATTGGCATTTAGAACGAAATACTTTACTGCAGATCCATATGAATTTAATTGGAATAAGGATGTACTAATCTATAATGCAGCAAAAGATTCTTGGCGCACGGTAGGTAAAATTCCGTTTGATGCACCTTGTGGCGAGGGCTTAGTATTAATGGATAAAAATATTTATTCGATTAATGGCGAAATTAAGCCGGGCGTTAGAACAAATGCCATTTATGCAGGCACAATCATTTTTGATTAAGTAAATATAAATTTTTAGAAATGACTTGCCAAATTGGTGAGTCATTTTATTTAATTACCATTAAAACTATGGTCATCGCCATGTATATAGGAGGTAACGCCACTGGAAACAGTTTAAAGGGAATGATTTGTTTAATCATTCCCTTTGTTTAATGTAGCTTTATTTTTAAAAATTTCTTTTATTATTTCTCCTTCTACAAATGGCGGGATATCTAAATCTAGTACATGGTAAATAGTAGGAGCTATATCCAAATTAGAGGTGGCATTAATTTCTTTGCCTTTGTAAAAGTCTGTGCCAGTTGCCATAAATACAGGTCTCAGCATGCTTCTGCTAGCATCCCCTCCATGCGTTCCTAATTGAATAGGGGGCGTTATATTTTTTTCGACATCGCTTCCCATAACGTAGCCAGGCGCACCAATTAATACGACATCCCCGGCATTTTGATGTTCTAAAAGGGTGATATTATCATTTTTCAAAACACTCTCGTAAGGATGAACTCTTGGTTCCAACAGAAGGCCCCAAATATCTTTAACATAATGTTGAACAGTAGTTAACGAGAAATTAGACTTTAATTTTTTTATATCATGTCGAATCATTGCACCTTTGTTATATGTAACTTCCACCTCTTTAAAAGCTTGCATAATTTGATTGCGGACATGCTTATATTCCTCGGAAGGAACAATACCACCTTTTTCACGGTTTTCTAAATTAATATAGACGTGTGCTGCTGAGCCGCTAGGAATGGCATATGCTTTTGTTTTTGCATAGTTAATATTGTTTTTTTCATCTACCGTTAATAAGCCAGCATCTTGTAATACTTTGTTTGGAGAAAGAGTAGAATGGGCAGGTTCCATTCCATGATCCGACACGACAAATAAATCGTCATTATCTTGGAGTGTTTGCAATGTTTTACCGACTACCTCGTCCGCTAACTGATACGACCATTTGATATAACGCATATATTTTTTAGACTTTTCCTCTGAATAATCTGGCTGTCGCGGATCAATTAATAAATATTTATGTTGTTCGTGATCGATGTGTGGTGCATAAAACATGAGCAAATCCGGGTTGTAGTGCTGTTTTATATAGAGTGAAACATTTGTAACCCACATGACGGATCGCGTACTGATGTCTTCATATTCCTTCCTTGTAATCCAACCTTTTTCAAGCGCCTTGTCATCATCTTGTACTGGATAAAAACCAAATTTCTTATCAATCTCCTCGGCAAAACCTTTAGGACCACTAATTAAGCTAGAAGTTACGGCTGTGCGGTACAGCTTGACAGGATGGCTAAGCTCTTCGTTATCTCCTTTCATTTTGAACCAAAAGCCAGCACTTTGTTGGTCTTTTAATTCAAAGGAAAGTGCCCCCCATTGATTGCCTTTTACTATAAAGTCAGTATTATCCACCTTTCGATCTTCGGAAAATACAAACGTGTCATAGTTTTGTTGTTGATCATTTGTTGTGTCAATCGCTAAAACGTAAATGCGACGATTTCTTTCTTTTTTCATTTTAATAGAGAATTCGGCCTCCTTTATAGCACTGTAGCTTGTAGGAGTTTGGCTCCATGCAGTCGTTGTATGAAAGGTTAACGTTTCTAAACGACTAGGAGACCATGTTTCGCCGAAATAAATAGAGTAATCACCTTGTTTTTCCTCTTTAGGATTAGCACCGGGAAATGCTACGGTAGCAGTTGTTTTCCCTTGTTTTCTCGCTTCTACCCATAATGGAGGAACTTCAATTTCTGCACGGAAGCCACTCTTTTCTTTGTCTAACGCTGTACTTGGTTCGTGAAAATGATTACTGACAATGCCTGTTTCTTTAGGTGTAGCCCCTGTGGCAATTGCTGCATGTGAAGGAGCAGTAAGAGAAGGGGTAATTGTCATAGGGTTTTTTGCAGTAACGCCATTTTCTAGTAGCTGTTGAATATGGGGTAATTTATTTTCTTGCACATATTGATTCGTATAGTCATTTTTCATGCCGTCAAAGGAAATGAGGATGACCTTTCGCGCTGCTTCGTGATTTTCCATCGCTTCGACATCATTCCTAAATGGAAATAGGGAAAAAGTAAGGATGACTAGACTGATGTATAAACATTTTTTCATATTTTTATCCTTTCTACTGCAACATTCTTCATAATTAAATACCCATTTTCACAATCATAAAACTTTAAAAGGATTACATAAAAAACGATTTCTGTTTTGAATAGCATCCTATAAAATAATTTCATAGGATGGATAGATATCACTATTTGAAAATTCTTATTTTTGACAAAAACCTAGAAAACAAACAGGTAAAGTATATAATGGAAGGACAAAAAGGAGGATGAAATATGACTTTGTATTTTGATCATTTAGTTCATCAAGTGCCATCACCAGAAAATATGAAAGTCTTTTTAAATAAACGTCATATTCATACCGTAAATGGCGGTCAGCACACAATGTGGGGAACATATAATACGCTAAGCTATTTTGGTTTAAGTTATATTGAGCAAATAGCGGTTTATGATCGTGCGCTGTATGAAGAGGCGGCGAAATTACCGTATTCTCTGCATTATACCTTTAAGCAGAACAATGAGCGCTACGGTTTTTCAAGAATTGCTTTACGCACGACAAATATAGAAGCGGAGGCACAACGTTTACGTGCGCTTGGTGTAGAAGTTTATGGGCCGGATGCTTGTAGTCGGACACGACCTGATGGCTCGATTGTGCAATGGAAGCTATTACATTTCGGGCAACAAGGGCAAGCTATCGATTTTCCGTTTTTTATTGAATGGGCTGACGGGGACGAGGAGCGCTACGCACATTTAGAGGCCAGTGGCGCGCTTAAAACTACGCAACATATTACGATGGAATCTGTGCAATTTTATGTGCAAGATGCTATGGCAACCGCAAAGCTTTGGCAGGAAGTATTGCAACTAGAGGAGCCTGAGGTACATTCAGCATTTATTGCATTACATTTACCTAATATCCGGTTAGATTTTTATGAAGAAGCTGCCGCAACGAAAATGATGCTTGGTCGTAAATGTGAAGGGCCATTCGGTGTTACGTTGAGGGACAGTGATCGGTCGAAAGAAACATTAATTTTCCCTGATGCATTTTATTGGCTTAACCCACAATACGTCCAAAAAATAAGGAGCTGTTCGCTTTGAACAGCTCCTTTCCTTATAATTTAACAACATTTGATGCTTGGGGTCCGCGATTGCCTTCCACTACATCAAATGAAACCTTTTGTCCTTCTTCAAGTGTACGGAAGCCTTCCTCTTGTATGCCCGTAAAATGTACAAATACATCTTCTCCATTATCACATTCAATAAAGCCATAACCTTTTTCGTTATTGAACCACTTTACGATTCCTTGTTGCATAAAGCATTCGCCTCCAATGCGCTTGAATGTAAAATACTATCAATTAATTCATGGGACAATTGATAAAAAAATGAAAAATTGCATTTTCTCTTAGAACATACATGAATTAAATGCAAATGTCAATTGATTGTCGAAATATTGCATAACTAACTGTGTTTTCTTTCACAATAAAGTCTATAATGGAGTTGAATAGTATAGAAAGTAGGTGCCGTATGACAACGAAAAATCAACCTTTATCAGACTTAGAAATCGCTAGCCAAGCGGTTATGAAACCTATTATAGACATTGCACAAGCAGCAGGCATTCCAGAAGATGCACTTGAACAATATGGCCGCTACAAAGCAAAAATCGATCCATTAAAAATCACTGCCAATGGTCAGGATGCCAAAGTCGTTTTAGTGACTGCGATTAGTCCAACGCCAGCTGGTGAAGGAAAATCAACTGTAACCGTTGGATTGGCAGATGCCCTTCATCAATTAAAGAAAAATGTTGTGGTTGCCTTGCGTGAGCCTTCCCTTGGCCCAGTAATGGGTGTTAAAGGTGGAGCAACAGGCGGTGGATACGCGCAAGTTGTACCAATGGAAGATATTAATCTGCATTTTACTGGAGACTTGCATGCCATTACAGCAGCTAACAATGCGCTATCAGCCTTTATAGATAATCATATCCATCAAGGCAATGCGTTAAACATCGATCCTCGCCGCATCATTTGGAAACGTGTAATGGACTTAAATGACCGTGCACTAAGAAAAGTGGTTATCGGTCTTGGTGGTCCAGTACAAGGGATGCCACGTGAGGACGGCTTTGATATTACAGTTGCCTCTGAAATTATGGCGGTATTCTGTTTAGCAACAAGCATCGATGATTTACGCGAGCGTTTAGCAAGCATTGTAATCGGTTATACATTTGAGCGTGAGCCAATATTTGTGCGTGATTTACAAGTAGAAGGCGCACTAACATTGCTATTAAAAGATGCTTTTAAACCAAACTTAGTGCAAACTCTTGAAGGTACTCCAGCTATTATTCATGGCGGTCCATTTGCTAATATTGCACATGGCTGTAACTCGATTATGGCAACACAAACAGCACGTAAGCTAGCGGATATCGTTGTAACAGAAGCGGGCTTCGGGTCCGATTTAGGCGCTGAAAAGTTCATGAACATAAAAGCGCGTAAAGCAGGCTTCAAGCCAAGTGCGGTAGTGATTGTGGCAACGATTCGTGCATTGAAAATGCATGGTGGTGTAGCAAAAACAGCACTTGTTGGTGAAAACGTGCCTGCGCTGTTACAAGGTATTGAAAACTTAGCCAAACATGTGGAGACGATTCGCACATTTGGTGTTGAACCAATTATCGCGTTAAACCGTTTTATTACAGATACAGAAGCAGAACTAGAAGCAGTGCTAAACTGGTGTCAAGAACATGATGTTCGCATTGCGCGTACAAATGTCTGGGAAGAGGGCGGCAAAGGCGGATTAGCCTTAGCAGAGCAAGTATTATCAGTCCTAGATGAAGAAAATAACTTCTCACCTTTATATGATGTAACAGAATCAATAGAAGAAAAAGTGCGTACAATCGTACAAAAGGTCTATGGCGGGAAAGATGTCCAATTTACAGACCAAGCTAAAAAGCAAATTGCCCAAATCGAAAAATTCGGCTGGGACGTTTTGCCGATTTGTATGGCGAAAACGCAATACTCATTATCTGACCAACCAACATTACTTGGTCGTCCTGAAGGCTTCACAGTTACAATTCGTGAAGTCATTCCAAAGCTAGGTGCAGGCTTCTTAGTTTGCTTAACAGGCGATATTATGACGATGCCAGGTTTACCGAAACAACCAGCTGCTTTACGTATGGATGTCGATCATGAAGGACATGCGGTAGGATTGTTTTAATGACCATGAGTTTCCTTTACAAGTTGACTTAGAAAAATCTTTTCAATCGTTTACTAGTAGGTTTGGGAACTGCCTTAAATAGAATTTAGCATATAAAATGGAGACATTTTATATGCTTTTTCTTTTGTGAATAGAAATAAATAGGTTTATTCCATTAATTCGGGATATCTTCATATTTTACAGTAGTAAACATACCTCCTAAGCCAACTACACCATTATTTGTATCGTGATGAGGCATATGACAGTGCATTGGCCAAATACCTGGGTTATTGGCTAAAAAGCTAATATCCCAGGTTTCACCTGATGCGACGAGTATCGTATTTTTATAAATTTGTGTTTGTGGGGAAATTGGAAAACCATCTGCACCGACTACTTTAAATTGATGTCCATGCAAATGCATAGGGTGGTGGTGCATTTGAATATTGCCGAAACGTACTTTAACAGTATCGCCATAGCTGACTTTTAAAGGTTCAGTTAACGGGTAACAACGTCCGTTGATAGTAAAGAAATTAAAATCCGGTTTAATAAAAGTTAAATCATATGTTCCTTTTGTTAAATCTCCCCATGGTAGTGCGCCTACTGCCCATTCTTGCAGTAAACAGAGATAATCTTTGTAATTTGGCGTGTAGTCATTTGCAGGGTCTTCAACAATAAAGCCACCTAATAACCCTGCATTGTCCTGTATAGAAACTTCTACATGGGAATGATACATATACGTACCAGGAGGGTTGACGATTGTAAAATGATAATCAAAATAATATCCAGGTTCAATAAATGGGGAGGGCTCAATTGGAGGGACACCATCCATAACATTAGGTACGATTAATCCGTGCCAATGGACACTTGTATGGACAGGTAAGTGATTAATGACTCTAATACAAACTTTATCTCCAGGATAAACACGAATTGTTGGGCCTGGAGTGGAGCCATTGTAACCCCATGCTTTGATAAAAATGCCATCGACTAATTCCCATGTGATTTCTTCTGCTACTAACGTAAAAAACTTCACACCATTTTCTTGTAATACATAAGGTAGATCTTCAATGCCGGGTGTGATCACCATAATAAAACCCCCTCTTAATAGACTTCTTAAAAACTATATGATTAGATGGGGAACTTATTCTTGGCTATGCCTTGTAGGTTGACAGTAGAAAAAGGCTTGGAGAACCCTATCGTAGATACTTATGTTTTATGTATTGGAGCTGTATTTACATCTAGATGTTGATAGTGAAGGACATGCGGTGAGATTGTTCTGAATCATATAAAATAATAAAAGTAGAAAGGCACGAAATTGAATAAGTAAAACTTTTTAGCCAAAAAATATGGCTATTCGAATGAGTACATTCATTGTAAATTAAAAGGCATAAAGGGCTCTTTCTCGCTTTATTTATTTAGCAGTCTTACGGTAAATTACGTAGGTTAGGACGCTGGTATAAAACCAGGGTCTTTTTTTTATAACCAATAATTGCGAATTCAGGAAATGTAATATTTGTTGTTTTTTATAAATAACCACCCAATAATGGTGAGAAAAAGTAGGTATTTACTATAAATTTAATTGTCAAATGAATTTTTATTTATAAAATACATTGAATTTTCTTTTTCTTTTACATATAATTTATTTAATTCTTAATTGGAACACTGTTCCGATAATAGGAACACGGAGGGATGAAGACTTGAAAATCGCAACAGATATTGGTGGTACTTTTACTGACCTAGTTTTTACAGATGAGAAGGGAAATCTTCAATTTGACAAGGGACATACGACTCCAGGTCATTTTGAGGACGGTATTTTAAATGTATTAGGGCGACACGTTACAGAAGATTCATTGATTGAATCATTTATTCATGGTTCAACGGTCATTATTAATACATTAACTGAAAGAAAAGGGGGCGTAGTCGGGTTAATTACAACAAAAGGCTTTCGTGATGTATTAGAGATTGCTCGTGGTAATCGTCCAGACCTATATAATTTTAAATATAAAAAACCAGAACCTTTTGTAGAGCGTTACTTACGACAAGAAATTGATGAGCGCATCGATTTTAAAGGGAATATTATGAAAGCGCTTAATACCGATGAAGTCGAGGTAATTGTTGAAAAATTCAAGGAATTAGGTGTAGAGGCTATTGCTATTTCATTGATTCATGGCTATAAAAACCCAATTCATGAATTACAGCTAAAAGAAGCAATTGAAAAGCTTTGGCCAGAGGTGTACATCACACTTTCAAGCGAAACGATTAAAGAGTATCGAGAATATGAAAGAACAAACACGACTGTTTTAAATTCATATGTAAAACCAATTGCACACGCTTATTTAAAAAACCTAAAAGAAAAATTAAGCTCGATTGGTATAACAGAACATTTGAAAATAATGCAATCAAACGGTGGAACGACAAGCTTTGATAAAGCGATGGAATTGCCAATTAATCTAGTTGAATCTGGTCCTGTAGCGGGTATGTTTGGTGCTGCAAAACTAGGAGAGCTATTAAATGAATCAAATATAATTGCATTTGATGTTGGTGGAACGACAGCAAAATGTTCACTCATTACTGAAGGAAAAGTAAATGTTACAACAGATTACTATATTGAAAGAAATGAAAAATTTGCAGGTTATCCGATTAAAACACCTGTTGTAGATATTGTTGAAATCGGTAATGGAGGTGGTTCCATTGCACGCGTCGACCAATTTGGCTCCTTAAAAGTTGGTCCAGATTCTGCTGGTGCAAATCCAGGACCTGTTGCTTATGGTTTAGGCAATACGCAGCCAACAATTACAGATGCAAATGTCTATTTAGGTAGATTATCATTAGAAAACTTCGATAATCCCGTGACTATTGACAAAGTGGAGGAAGCACTTACTGAAGCAATCGCGAAACCGTTTAAAGTGACGGCAGAAGAAGCTGCGCAAGGAATTTTAGATATTGCCAACTCTAATATGCTAAATGCTCTTAAACTCATTTCTATTCGTAAAGGCTATGACCCTGAGGATTTTACAATGGTTGCCTTTGGTGGCGGTGGTCCACTACATGCGATTAGTTTAGCTGAAGAATTAGGCATGAAGAAAGTTATTATTCCATACGGCTCTTCGGTCTTTTCAGCTTTAGGGATGATGATGACAGAATATCGACAAGATTATATTCAAACAAGCTTAATGAATTTTGATAAGCATTATTTACCTGCTATTCAAAAAAATATTGATGAGGCTATTGAAAATGCTTATGCGGATGCACCTTTATCGAAGGATCATTATTATTTCGAAATTAATTATGATTTGCGCTATAAAGGTCAAGAACATGCAGTGAAGTTGAATGCATCAAATATTTCGCTTCAAGAAGAAGAGCTCGCTCAATTAGCAACAGCTTTCCATATCAAACATAAACAGGAGTTCTCTTTTGACTTACCGGAGACTTCAATAGAGCTAGTCAATTTACATCTCACGATTTGTGGCAAAGAGGAAGCGGTCCAGTTTAAGGAGTTAGATTTCTCACATATTGATGCTTCTACATGTATTAAGGCGACACGAAAGTTATACGTCAAAGAAACAGGCTGGGTAGAGGTTCATGTCTACAATCAACAAAAGTTAGTACCTGGTTATGTTATTGCTGGTCCTGCTATTGTGGAAAGTCCTACATCTACAGTTGTGATAAATGAAAAGCAATCTATTGAAATAGATAAATACGGCAATCTAATTGTAGAGATGGAGGGAAAATAACACATGAAAAAAGATGTATTTGCTATAGAAATTATTCAGGATTCCTTGCTGGCCATTGGAGATGAGATGTTTGTTGCATTAGCACGCTCATCTATGAGCCCAGTTATCTATGAGGTTTTAGATTATGCTTGTGGTTTAACTGATGCCAAGGGTAATTTGATTAGCCAAGGTAATGGTGTGACAAGTTTTATTGGGATGTTGAGTCCAATGGTTCAACGTGTCATAGAAAAATATGATAATGGGAGAAAATTAAACGAAGGTGATGTCATTATTATTAATGATCCTTATGTTGGAGGAGGCTCGCATTTATCAGATGTAGGATTGGTTTTACCGATTTTCTACAATGGAGAAATTATTGCCTATTCTGCAAATAAAGCACACTGGACCGAAGTAGGTGGGATGGACCCTGGTTCATTTACAAGTAATTCAAATGAAATCTATCAGGAAGGTCTTCAGCTACCAGGTGTAAAGCTTTATCAAAAGGGTGAGCTCAACGAAGGCATTTATGAAATCATTTCAACAAATGTTCGTCTACCAGAGCTATCGATTGGAGATATGTTTGCACAAGTAGCAGCCTTAAAAACAGGTGAAAAACGGATTGCAGAGCTTTGTCGGAAATTTGGTGCTGAATCGGTGAAGTTGTCCATTCAAAAATTATTGGACAAGGGTGAAAAAATTGCAGAGATTGAGCTTCAACATCTACCAAAAGGTGAATTTTATGCAGAAGACTTTATCGAAGGCGATCCATTAAAAGGTGGACCTTATCCAATTAAAGTGAAAGTAACGATTAGCGATGAAGAATTTATTTGTGACTTTAGAGGCTCACATCCTGCTGTCAATGTGCCAGTAAACTGTTCACAATTTGGTTTAATGGCTAGTGTTCGTGTAATGTTCTTAGCTTTACTTGGAGATATAGATGTAATTAATGAAGGTGTCTTTAAACGCTTAACAATTCTTACAGATGATAATTCAATTGTATCAGCCAAGCGTCCACATCCTGTTTCAATGAACTTTGAGGCACGTATTGGAGCAGCAGACTTAATTTGGAAGGCGCTTGCACCGCATTTACCAGAAAGGTTATCAGCAGGACATTTGCAGTCTGTTTGTACATTTATCTTAACAGGCAAAAACCCTGAAAATAATGAATCCTTCCTAATTGTCGAGCCTTCAGTAGGTGGCTGGGGAGCGTCAAATGATGAGGATGGCCAAAATGGGCAATATTGTATGGGTGATGGAGAAACATATAATCTCCCTGTTGAAATTGCAGAGACAAAATACGGTATTCAGATTGATGAATATAGCTTAAATTGCGATGGTGCAGGTGCAGGGCAATATAGAGGTGGTTTAGGTGTACGCCGCGTTTATACCGTTAATCATGATGGCCAAAAGGTTTCTGTCAATTTAGGTAGACATAAATTTGCACCATTTGGCTTAAATGATGGTGAGGAAGGCTCGCATAACTATCTGATTATTCATAAAAAAGATGGTGCAAAAGTGGGGCCAGTGGGCGTACTTGCCAATTATGAATTACAGAAAGGAGATCGTATTGAGCTTGTCACGGCAACAGGGGGTGGCTATGGCAAGCCACAAGAGAGAAGTACGAAAGCAATTGAAAAAGATCTAATAAATGGATATATTTCTTTAGAGGTAGCTGAAAAACGGTACGGTTACCAAAACGTATAAAAGGAGAAATATATAAATGACAGTCAAGACATTAAAAAATTCATTGGATATATTAGAATGCTTCGCAACTACTGAAAGTGCATTAGGTGTACGTGAAATTTCACGCATGACAAAATTGCATACTAGTGTTGTGCAAAGAACCATCAATACATTTACGGAAGCAGGGTATTTATTACAGGATGAAGTCACAAAAAAATATAAATTAGGTTATAAAATGTTTATATTTCATGACTCGCTTTCCAATACAAGTGACCCTCACTTTACAATTTATGAATTGATGCAAAGTCTCGCAAGTGAAATCAATGAATCAGTATTTCTAACTTATATGGATAATGAGTACGGTGTTACAACAAAAATTGCTGAAAGTAGTAAAAATATAAAATACGCGGTGTCTTTAGGTACCAAAACACCACTTTATATTGGTGCTTCCTGTAAGGTTATGTTTGCTTATTTAGACAAAGAAAGGCAGCTAGAATTGTTAGCCTATTTTCATGAAAACCAGTCTGAAGAGGAACATAAAAAGCTTCTTGATAATTTACAAGAGGAGCTACAAACCATACGACAAAATAAGTGGTGCGTTACAGTCGGGGAGTACGATGAACATGCTTTTGGTATAAGTGTACCATTATTCAATTATAAGAAGGAAATCATGGCATCTCTAACGATATCTGGATTAGTATATGACATTGACGATCAAAGGGAGAAATACATGCTTGAACAGTTAATGAAAACTGCTCATCAAATTCAATCGCACATATCTAAACTATAACAACAATAGGGGACCTGACACTATGAATAATAAAGTATTACATCCGCGGGCATTGGAGCCTGTAACTTTACTAATGATTGTCTTAACATCTGTGGTAGGGGCAATCATTGGGATGCAGCTGATTACGACTTTAGGGATTTCTGCTAATACATCCATCATTGGTGCTATATTCGCGATGATTTTAGGAAGAATTCCAATTGGCAAGCTAATTGCATTCAAATCTGTGCATAGACAAAATATAATACAGACCGCAATATCATCGGCTACTTTTAGTGCGGCGAGTAGTTTAATGTTGCCAATTGGTATTCCGTATGTTTTAGGTTATGAAAATTTAGTTTTGCCATTGTTTATTGGTGTTATATTAGCGATGTTTGTGGATGCTTTATTATTATATAAATTTTTTGATACAAAGATTTTCCCTGCAATAGGTACCTGGCCACCGGGGATTGCAACAGCAGAGGCTATTAAAGCTGGCGATAAAGGCGGTAAAAATGCAAAGGTTTTAATTGGTGGTGTGTTAATCGGTATTGTGGGGTCTGTTCTTAAAATTCCAATGTCAGCATTTGGGGTAGCGTTTATTGGGAATGTTTGGGCCCTCACTATGTTTGGAATTGGTCTTTTATTGAGAGGTTATTCTGTTCAATTATTTAATGTCGATTTGAATGACTATTATATTCCGCATGGCATTATGATTGGAGCGGGCATTGTCGCCCTTTTCCAGGTTGCTTTTACTTTGCTAAGTAAAAGATCTACTAAAGAGTCAGAAGAATTAATCTATTCGAAGGACCAAAAAGAAATTAGACAAGGTTTTGGTGTAGGTTTTATTGCTTATTTAGCGATTGCATTATTAATTGCTGTAATTGGTGGTATGATCTCACATATGTCTTTTGGAATGCTAATTGGCTTTATCATTTTCGCAACAATTGCAGCATTTGTTCACGAACTTATCGTTGGGATTGCAGCAATGCATGCAGGTTGGTTCCCTGCATTTGCAGTAGCGTTTATCACACTAATTGTCGGAATACTAATTGGTTTCCCTGCACCTGCTCTTGCTTTGTTAGCTGGCTTTAGTGCGGCAACAGGGGTAGCATTTGCTGATATGGGTTATGACTTGAAAACCGGTTTTATTTTACGTGGTAACGGCAGTGATCCTGTTTTAGAAAAAGAAGGGCGTAAACAGCAAATGATTGCTGGTATGCTAGCATTTTCAATTTCTGCTGTTGTCGTTTTACTTTCCTATCAATCTTATTTTGCAAAGGATTTAGTAGCGCCTGTCAACCATGTATACGCAGCCACTATCCAATCAGGAGTGACTGGAGACGTAGCGAAACAGTTATTAATCTGGGCGATTCCTGGGGCATTGATTCAATTAATTGGCGGTTCAAAGAGACAATTAGGAATTCTGTTTGCGACTGGTTTATTACTAATCAATCCTATAGCTGGTTGGGCAGTTTTAGTAGGTATTTTACTACGTGTTATTTTCACTTATATAACAAAAGGTAAGAAAGAATCTGAAATGACTGTTTTTGCAGCAGGTGTTATTGCTGGAGACGCTTTATATAGCTTCTTCTCTTCCATTCTTAAAATAGGAAAATAGAAAGGGGTAAGAGCAGATGATAAAGGTTTTAACGTATGAGGATGGTATAGCTGCTGTTTATGGCGGTGCAATCCTATGAGGTGGCGGTGGCGGTCTTCTTGAGGAAGGTTTAAAGTTAGTGGAGGAAATTTTCGCCGCTGGAAACCCTCAACTTATCGAAATAACGGCATTAAACGATGAAGATTTAGTAGCCACCGTAGCAATGGTTGGAGCACCTTCAGCGGAAGAACAATATGTATCCAATGCACAGCTATGCTGGAGCTTTCAACATATGAATGAATATATGGGTCATCAATTAAAAGGGATTATTACGAATGAAAATGGTGCGATAACGACAATCAATGGCTGGTTACAATCGGTATTACTGAACGTACCAATCGTAGATGCCCCATGTAATGGACGGGCACACCCGACTGGCATAATGGGTTCCTTAAACCTACATGAGCAACAAGATTATCAATCCGTGCAATTTTATGCAGGTGGAAAAGATGCTTACGCTATTCAAGGCTTGGCTGAAGGGAATTTACAAAACACAGCCAAAACAGTTCGTCACGCATCGATTTTAGCTGGAGGAATGGTAGCGGTGACACGTAATCCAGTAACAATTGGTTATTTGAAGGAACATGGTGCACCAAATGCAATATCTGCTGCTATTGAGCTCGGATATAGCTTCCTAAGTGGGCGCACAATGGATGAAAAATTAGATCATATTATTCATCTGTTAAATGGCGAGCATATCGTATCTGGAACAGTAAAGGATTTTTCTCTGATAAAGGAAAATGGCTTTGATGTCGGTAGCTTAACTGTTGAGGATGTTGAATTAACTTTCTGGAATGAATATATGACATTATCAAAGGCAGGGACTATCCAATCGAGATTTCCAGATTTAATAATGACATTTGATATGGAAGGGGTGGTACCTGTAGCAAGTGCTAGCCTTAAAGAAGGCATGCATATAGCTGTTATCCAAGTTGATCAAAGCCACTTAAATTTAAGCTCCACGATGAAAAATGCCGAGCTATTACAGGAAATTGATGTAGTTATAGCAAAGGTTTTATAAAAAGAAGAACATTAGCAAGCAAATTAATAAAAGCTGCCAACATCTCAACTAAGATGGGCAGCTTTTATTGTTCCTTCAGCGGGTGGGTATTACATACGATCACTTTATTTCCTACTTCCTTCGTAACGTATTACTTGCTTTTGGCTTAAATGAATTATCGATTTTTTGTTAACACAACTCGAATGAGGCGGCATTTCGCAACATGATTGCATAATTGGTTATACATTAATCATTAAAGGCAAAGATACGTTCAACATACATAGTAAAATGAAGGTAGCTTCATTTAATGAAAAATCCATATACCTTGCAACATTTGGTCAAAACCTTCGCGGTCGCGAAAACAAAGCTAACTGGTTGTTCACATTTTTTGTATTGTACATCCACTATGCGGGTTAACAAACTTGAAATTTAAGGGAAAGTGTTCACTTTTATTGAAGATGATCGGTTACACTATACGCATTTCATAATTTTGTTACACAATATTCAATTGTAAGCCCGCTGAAGTTTTTTTAAAATGTAGAACACATAGTTTTCTGTACGCTACGCAAATTGTGAGTATACAGAACAATAAAGATTGTTCTGTACTTTTATCCTACAATATTCTGAAATATTAGTCAATTTATATGTATAAAAAATTTGTTTTTCTTTGATTAATGACGACATCGTTACCAACTTCTAATAGCAATACAGTATAATAGGCAAAGGGAAGGGACTGATATAAATTATGAATAATTTAAAAAACAAAGTACGTAGTATATATGAGCAATTTGATGCAAGTCATGATTTTCAACATATTGAGCGCGTTTATCAAAATGCGTTAGCGATTTTACATACAGAGCCTGAAGCAGATGCGGAAGTTGTAAAAATGGCGGTACTTTTGCATGATGTAAGTGATAAGAAGTATACAGATAGCAAGGAACAAGAAGACCAATTAATAAATGAATTGCCAATAAGCGAAGTGAAGAAACAACATATCCGTGATTGTATTGCACAAGTGTCGTTTAATGGTGGCAATGAGCTAATGGCGACATCACTGGAAGCGAAAATTGTTCGTGATGCGGATCGTTTAGACGCAATTGGAGCTGTGGGCATTGCTCGGACATTTGCATATGGTGGAGCAAAAGGCCGGAAATTATATGATGACACAGAACAAGCGCGTACAACAATGACAGAAGAAGATTATCGTAGTAAAAATACATCTTCAGTCACGCATTTTTACGAAAAGCTTTTATTGTTGAAAGATTTAATGACGACTGATAAAGGTAAGCAAATGGCTAATGAACGCCATCAATTTATGGTATGCTTTTTAGAGCAATTACAAAATGAAAGAGATGGACAAGCATAATGAGTCATTTAATCGTACAAAATTTAACGAAAACAGTGGGCGATAAAACGCTCTTTCAAAATATTGAATTTACAATATATGAAGGGGAACGTGCGGGTCTTATCGGCATTAATGGCACAGGGAAATCGACATTGTTATCAATTTTAGCCGGTCAAATCGAAGCGGATGCAATCGATATTGACCGTCCAAATAAATACCGAATTGCTTATTTACCGCAAGAACCTTCTTTTAACAATGGTGAAACGGTATTACAGGCAGTATTCGCTGGTGATTCTCCCGTTTTACAATTAAACCGTCAATATGAAGAGACGGTTGCGGCACTCGCTTTAAATCCGACATCAGAGAGCTTACAAAAAACATTGTTTAGCTTACAGCAACGCATGGATGAGGAACAAGCTTGGGATGTCAATGCTCTTGCAAAAACGGCGCTAACAAAGCTCGGTATCGAAATGTTTGATAAGGAAGTTTTAACGCTGTCAGGTGGTCAACAAAAACGAGTCGCGTTAGCGAAAGTGTTAATTGAGCCGGCAGACCTTTACTTATTGGACGAGCCGACCAACCATTTAGATGTACAGTCCACAGAATGGCTACAAGAAATGGTGATGCGCTTAAAAGGTGCTGTTATTTTCATTACCCATGATCGCTATTTCTTAGATGAACTGTCGACACATATTTACGAAATTGCTGACCAAACGTTATATCGTCATACAGGGAATTATGGCGACTTTTTAGAAGCGCGTGCCATTCGTGAGGAAATGGCTGCAGCTTCAGCTCAAAAGGATCGCAATCGTTATCGTTCGGAGTTAAAATGGATTCGTCGCGGTGCCAAAGCGCGTTCAACAAAGCAAAAGGCTCGTATTCAACGTTTCGAACAACTTGAAGACAACTTAGAGCGCAAATCAGATGATGTTTCACTTGAATTGGGCTTAGCGACAACACGCCTTGGACGTAAAGTATTAGAAGCTGAAAATATTTCAAAGGCTTTTGGTGAGCAAAAAATTGTTGAGCACTTTACGTTTTTACTGCAACAAGGCGATCGCATCGGTATTATTGGCGCTAATGGTGTTGGGAAATCAACGTTACTCAACATGCTAGCTGGCGAACTGACACCAGATAAAGGGGAAATCCATGTCGGTTCAACCGTCAAACTTGCCCATTTTAAACAAACATTACCGAAAATGAATGAAAATGAGCGCATGATTGAATATATTCGTGAAGCGTCAAATGATATTACGGATGCAGAAGGTGTACGTTATTCTGCTGCTCAAATGTTGGAGCGCTTTTTATTTCCGCTGCATGCACACGGTACGCCAATCGGTAAATTATCAGGTGGGGAACGCAAGCGTCTACACTTATTACGACTATTAATGGAGCAACCGAATGTGCTATTACTGGACGAACCGACAAATGATTTAGATATTGAAACACTAGGTGTATTAGAAGACTTTATCGAACATTTCCCAGGGGTCGTTATTACTATTTCCCACGATCGCTTCTTCCTTGATCGTATCGCCAAAAAACTTTGGGTGTTAGACGGACAAGGACATGTTGATGAATCACTTGATATTTATAGTGATTATTTACAAAAGCGTGAGCAGGAAACAGCTGTAAAAGCGGAAGCACCGAAAGTGGATAAACCAAAGGTTGAGAAGCCCAAATCAGATAAGAAAAAACTATCCTTTAAAGAACAAAAAGAATGGGAAACCATTGCGGAGGATATAGAAAAAACAGAGACAGCGATTATGGAAACTGAAGAAGGTATTGCGAACGCTGGCGCTGATTTTACTAAACTACAAGAGTTAACAGCTAAACTAGATGAGCTGAATGCCCATTACGAGTATCTAATTGAAAGATGGTCGTACTTGGATGAAATCGTAAACGGATAAGGAGCGTACTACATGAAAATACTTACAATTGAGCCGACACCAAGTCCAAATTCTATGAAAATTATCGTCGATACGGAATTACCGTTTGGCAAAAGCTTTAACTTTACAAAGGACAATAAAGACGAAGCTACTGGTGAAGCGGCAGCTATTTTAGCCATTGAAGGGGTTAAAGGTGTCTATCATGTAGCGGACTTCTTTGCGGTGGAACGAAATGCTAAATATGCATGGGAAAGTATTTTATCGAGCATTCGACAAGTGTTGGGCGAAGATGTAACAGAAGCTAGTGACATCCAAATTGCCAATGAATTTTACGGCGAAGTATACGTCCATGTACAGTTTTACAAGCAAGTACCATTGCAAGTAAAAGTGTTTGATAACCAACGTGAATACCGTGTGAGCTGTGGCGAACGTTTTGTCGATGCTTTCAATAAAATCATTGCAACAGATGTCGATGAGAACTACATTTTCCAACGTAAATGGATTGATTACGGCGTTCGTTATGGCGAGCTTGAAGAAATTGCAGAAGCGGTGAAACAAGAAATCGATGTAACTTATTCAGCACAACGTTTAGAAGATATTGTGGCCTCTATAAATGATGCAGAGAAAGTGAACCAAAAACCTGCAAAGCTGAAAATAACAGTGGAGCAATTCCAACAACCAGAATGGGAAAAACGTTTCCAATTACTTGACCAAATGGCTGACCCTGAACTAGACGATTTACCACTTTTAGATTTAGCATTGCAAGATGACCAAATGTCTATTCGTCGCCTAGCAACAGTTTACTTAGGGATGATTGAAGATGTAGCCGTTGTACCATATTTGGAAAAAGCATTGCGAGACAAAAGTGCTGCGGTGCGTCGTACAGCAGGAGACTGTATGAGTGACCTAGGGTTTGTGGAATTTGAAGAGGCGATGCAACAAGCATTACAAGATAAAAATAAACTTGTTCGCTGGCGTGCTGCAATGTATTTATATGAAGTAGGGACAGAGCAATCATTACCTGCCTTAAAGGCAGCGGAAGATGATAAAGAATTTGAAGTAAAGCTTCAAGTGAAAATGGCTATCGCTCGTATTGAACAAGGCGAAGAAGCAAAAGGCTCTGTTTGGAAGCAAATGACAGAGTCGCGTCAGCAATAATCGCATAAAAAATATTCGCAAGAGCATCTAACTTTAGATGCTCTTGTTGTACTTTTCTCAAAGGAAAGTTAATTTCTGAAATCGCCGATAGAACCAAGGAAATCGCCGATAAAACCTCCAGAATCGCCGATAGAACCAAGGAAATCGCCGATAAAACCTCCAGAATCGCCGATAGAACCAAGGAAATCGCTGATAAATCACCCCGAATCGCTTATTAGTTAAGTAGTAGGCGAAGCCGCTTTGTCAAACGCTTTTTTAAAGGCATACATATAATTTTCAATGGCGAGTTGACTGATTTCAGCATGAGGGACCATATTTTCAAAGCCATGGAAGCAACCAGGATATAAATGAAATTCTGTCGGGACACCCGCTTTTGTCAGTCTTGCAATATATTCGATAGTTTCATCACGGAATGGATCTAAATCGCCGATAAATGTATATGTAGGTGGAAGATTACGATAATCTTCGGCATGCAGAGGAGCCGCGTAAATAGCTGTAGCATCAGCATAATGAGGTCCTAAATACATTTCCCATGCACGGTGATTTTGTGGGCCATTCCATACTCTAGCATCTATAATTTCATCATTTGATGGTAAAATACAACGATTATCAATCATCGGATAAAGTGGCATTTGGAACGCAATTTTTGGTCCCTTTCGATCCCGAGCCAATAGCGAGACTGCGGCTGTTAATCCGCCACCAGCACTTGTACCATGGACTGCTAGTCTTGATAAATCAATGTCTAATTCAGCCGCATTGGCAGCTAGCCATTCTAGTGCTGTATAGCAATCTTCTACTCCAGCAGGATAAGGATGCTCTGGGGCTAAGCGATAGCCAACAGAAACAACCAAGCAGTCTAAATGTGAAACAAGCATCTGGCATCTTGTATCATACGTTTCAATAGACCCAGTTATAAAACCGCCGCCATGAATATACAAAATGGCAGGTAATAAGCTGTGTCTCTCCGTTGGTTCATAAATACGGATACGCACGTCTGGTGCATCGCTAGGGCCAGTAATAAAGCGCTCTGTCACCGTAACATTTTCTATAGTTACTACTTCATTTTTATGCATGTTTTTCATAACAAGACGAGATTCCACAATATTTTCTCTCGATAAATAGGATTCCGGCATAGCCGATAAGAATGTTTTGAGCTCAGGGTGTACTCGTTTATCCAATTGCATCCCCACCTTATTTTAATTGTGATTTTATTATCACAATTAAAATATAGTACAATGATTAAGAGAAGTCAATTAAATAATAGAGTATTTAGAAAATTGGAGGAATGACCATGCAGCTACTTATCCAATCGGGTGATCTAGGGCCGAAATGGTTCCATGTCGCATTGCGAGCAATCGTCCTACTGGCCGCATCGAACGAGCTCTTAAAAAGTAATGCGATTGCGGAGACGCTAGGGGAAGATGCCACTTTCGTTAGAAAAATGCTTGCCAAGCTTGCAGAACATGACTATGTACAAGCGCATAGTGGTCGCTATGGGGGCTATCGTCTCAATAAAGCACCAGCACAAATTACAATGCAAGAGATCTATAGTGTGCTAGGTAATGACAATGAAACACCATATTGGTCTGTGCCGTCTACTGGTTCAGAACGTTTTATCTCAATGGTGATCGCAAAAGCGGAAAAAACATTTCAATCTGTGCTAGCAGACTATACGATTCAGGATATTTTGGATAATAGATGTTAATAGGCGGTAGGTTCTTTGAAGAATTGGAAATTAGTTTTTGAAAAATATTTGTACAATTTTTAAAATGGAGGTGCTGTATTAAATGAATTCATTTTTGAAATGATTTGCGTTTGTCCATATTTCGAATCTACTGAAGCGATAATAGACATGAGGTGATAAAATGCAGTTACATGACTTTATGCGCGAAAATTACCCCCATTTACAACTTCGACCACCTTTATTTTATAGTTGGGATATAGGGATTCGCTTGAACTTGGTGTCGATTGGAAAAATGAGTATCATTATCTAAATAGCCCTTATGTGTTAGGGTGTTATAAAAGAGCCATTACTTTATTTGAAGCACTACATGCGCCAAATGAGGAGATTTTTGTAGTGATGGACATTCATGATTTAAAAAATAATAGAAACTTAAAACGTAAGTTAAGAAATTTTCCGCGCTATGTGAATAAATCTTTATTATTGAAATTAAAGCATGAGGCGTTACCATTTATATTCCCTGAAGACGATGAAGATGGGAAATTAATAACACATCGATTTACTTTACAATGTAAAACTTCCGATTTTAACTATATTCCACTGTTAAAAGCCATTTGCAATCAAGACTTGGGATTGAAACCTCGGGTTTACTATAACGTATATTTCATTAATTGTAATCGGAAAACTATTTTTCACGTCTATGATGATAGAGGTTGTGATTTGTTGGCAACTTCACCTGCTACAATAAAAGATATTTATGAAAAGCACAATGATTGGATTTTAGACTATGATAGAGCGAAAATTGATAAAGTTTTTAACAAAACACTTTAGTTAATCTCTAAGGAGGTGCATCTATCAGTGCATAAAGAAATCAACTATCAATGGCGGATAACAAAATACAATCCTGCTTATCGAAATGCAGAAGGGTATTATTTGAGAGATGAGTGGACAAGTGTTTCAGAAATCGGGAAATCTTTTCTTGGAGAAATATTAACGTTAGACGATTATTTACAGGTCGAGAAAGCATATGTGGATACGGTAATGAAATTTTTAGAGGCTTACCAAATTGAGAACGTACGACTCATTCATCTTGAGACCTATGGTTTGTATAACGTTGATAAAACTTCTCCTTTATATGACCCATTGTTTGATACAATTCCATTGGCAGAAGATATGCTAGTAACGATTGATCAAATTCCTATTGTCTGTAAAATGGCGCTAAGAGATTATATTTATTGTCAACTGATTACAGAGGATTTCTTTGTCCAGTTCGGTAATGATTATTATCTGTATATTGGTGCTAATAGTTTACAACAAGAAGCGCTACACTTTGCGAGCGAACAGCGTCTTTTCGTAGAGCAAATGACCTCGCCGTATTATCTTTCTGAAAAAAATGTTATTCGAGAAGTGGCATGGAGCTTTCATGAAGAAAGAATAATCGAAGATAGTGAAATATTGATTGATATTTCTTTAGAGGAATTGCAAAATATTTTTCAACTCTCTTCTATTCATCCAGTTACAGGTTCATACAAAATTACAGAGGACAATGCGGAGTTTTTTCAAAAGAAAATCAAGCATAAAATGGATTTTACTAAGTATGAATACTATTTATTAGCTGGGAGTTAAACAAATAGTCGTTTTTCAAATCCGTAAATTATAAACAAACAAAACACTCGTCCAAAACGTTGAGCTCACAGCGTTTGGGTGAGTGTTTTCTATTTGCGGCGAAGTTTTTTTTGTAGATTGCCATCTTTACACCTTATTTTTCCATATGGATAGGAGCAAAAAACTTCATACGATTCTATGAATGATTATCAATTTAGCCAATATATTAGTAAATATACAAGATGAAAATATGGATTGTAAATATTTTCTAATATAAAGGAGGCTTCATCTATGCTTGAACCAACTATAAAGACATCGGCAACGTATCAACGAGATCGGGAAACCGTTATTGCTTTAACACAAAAGCTTGTGCGAATCGAAAGTGTTTATCGTGAACATGACCCACATGGCAATGAACAGGAAGTAGCCAATTACGTGGCGCAATATTTACAAGCTATCGGTATTGAAACATTTGTAGAAGAAGTTGTACCAGGGCGTCCGAATGTTATTGGCATTATTGATTCGGGGAAGCCAGGAAAAACCTTATTATTTGAAGGGCATACAGATGTTGTCACAGAAGGCAATCGGGACGCGTGGACATATGATCCGTTCGGTGCGGAAATTATTGATGGACGTATGTACGGTCGAGGGACGAATGATACAAAAGGTAATCTCGCATGTATGATTACCGCTTGTCAATCATTGCTACTAGATGGCGAGGCATTTACAGGCAAAATCATTTTATGTATTCCATGTGATGAAGAGGGCCTTATGCTAGGCATTAAACATTTTATCCGCAATGGCTGGGCAGATGGGGTAGACGGAGCCATTATTTGTGAGCCGCAAGAAAACAATGTATGCATTGCCCAACGTGGCGCTATTCGCTTACAGGTCGATATTTTCGGCAAAATGGCACATGGTGCGATTTCTTGGAGTGGCATTAATCCGAATTGGCGAATGGCTCGTTTGATTGTAGAACTTGAAAAATTAGAAAAAGAGGAACAGGCGCGTTTAGGGCGTGACCCGATGCTTAACTGGCCATCGATTACTCCAACGATTTTACGAGCACCTGTGAAAGGGGATGCGCAAATTAATGTGATTCCTGATCAATGTATGACGACGCTTGATATTCGTACTGTTCCAGCACAGGACCATGATGAATTATTGGGCAAAATCGATGACATTATTGAACGACTTCAAGCAGATGATCCAGACTTTAAAGTAGAGCTGACCGTGCTTGATAATCGCCCTGCTACCGCTACTGCGAAAGAACAGCCGGTTGTACAGGCTATTTACGAAGCAGTGGCAGAAGTGACGCAAAAAGAGCCGATTTATAATGGTGTGCCAGGTGCAACAGACGGTACTTTCCTTCATGTCCATGGTGTACCCATCGTCACGGTTGGGGCGGGTGATCGTGAAATTCCGCATCAAATTAATGAATATGTCGATATTGAAGAACTGGCAGAAACGACGGCCATTTACCGTTTAGCGGCATTAAAGTTTTTAGCAGGTGATGTGTAATGGTGAAAATTGCTGTGATCCCTGGAGATGGTATTGGCAAGGAAGTGATGACTGAAGCGTTAAAAGTGCTCGAACATCTGCAACGAGACGATCCATCATTACAAATTGACTCGACCATTTTTCCTTGGAGTTCGGATTATTATGTCCAACATGGTCGAATGATGCCCAAAGATGCGCTCACTATATTGAGAAGTTATGATGCCATATTATTCGGTGCGATTGGTGATGCACGAGTACCGGATGATGTGACGGTATGGGAGTTTATCATGCCAATTCGCAAGCAATTTCAGCAATATGTGAACTTCAGACCGGTCAAATCGCTAAAAGGTATTGCGTCACCACTTACAAATGGTAAGGACATCGATATGGTGATTTTTCGTGAAAATACGGAAGGTGAATATTCCAATAGCGGTGGTCATATTTATCAAAATCAACCACATGAAATGGCGATTCAAAATACGATTATGACACGGCTCGGTATTGAAAAGATCGTACAAGCAGCCTGTAATTATGCCAATCAATACGGCAAATCAAAAATTACAAGTGCCACAAAATCAAATGCTATTATCCATTCCATGAAATTTTGGGATGAGATTGCAAAACGCATTGTGGCACAAACTGCACCGACATTAACGCTGGAATCGATTTATATCGATGCATTAGTTGCGTATTTTGTAGAGCGACCTCAAGATTTTGAAGTAATTGTGGCATCGAATTTATTTGGCGATATTTTATCAGATTTAGGGTCTGCGATTGTGGGAGGGCTCGGTTTGTCTCCTTCGGCAAATTTAAATCCCGAAAAGGAGTTTCCGTCGATGTTCGAGCCAGTGCATGGTTCTGCACCCGATATTGCAGGTAAAGGGATTGCCAATCCGATTGCCCAAATTTGGTCGCTTGCTTTATTGCTTGGCCATATAGGAAGACCTGATGCAGAAAAAAGAGTTGTTAGGGCTATTGAAGCTGTACTACAAGAAGGGGCAGTTAAGACAGCTGATATAGGAGGGCAGGCTACAACGTCGCAAATGGGTGATGCGATTTGTCAGGCACTTGTGAATAGAAAACATACGGCAAGGGGTGTGTAAAATGGCGGTTGCACAGCAAGTTATTATTGTGACAGGTGCTGCTGGAGGTATGGGGAAGGCGATTATCGAAGATCAGCTGAAGCAAGAAAATATGGTCATTGGCATTGACTTATCTGTTGCCTCACTCGCTCATCTAGCGCAAAAATCTTTACAACTACACGAGGTTAATGTTTTACAGGAAGAACATATACAGGCAATTTTCCATGAAGTTTATGCCAAGTATGGACGGATTGATGGGCTCGTCAATGCACTTGGCATTGCGCAGGCAGCGACGCCGATTGAGGAAGTATCAATGGATGAGTGGAATCGCCTGATGGACGTCAATGTCAAAAGTTTATTTATTACAACGAAAGCGGTTGTTCCTTATATGAAGGCGCGAAAAAAAGGCTCGATTGTGACCATTGCATCCATTTCGGCGGTGCGTCCTCGTCCTGGTTTGCAAGCCTATATTGCTTCTAAAGGGGCGGCGGAAAGCTTTAGCCGTGGGCTAGCAATTGAGCTTGCTACCCATCAAATTCGTGTTAATACGATACATCCAGGACCAGCAGATACGCAAATGCTATCACAGTTTACAGCAGATGGTGCTGATGCAGAGCAAACAAAGCACAATGTTTTTTTACAATCAGTGCCACTTGGTCGTTTAGTCGATCCTACAGATATAGCAGGGGCCGTAAAATACCTAATTTCAGATGCTGCAAGCATGGTGACAGGCACAACATTACATGTTGACGGTGGACGTGGCTTATAGGAGGGGTACGATGCAAATGATTCCGATGCTCATAAATGGTAAGTGGGTGCAAGGTGACAGTCAAGGCCTCATTGATGTCGTCAATCCATCTACAGGTCAAGTACTCGCGCAATTAAAGAGTGCAAGTGAGGCACAGGTTGATGAAGCGGTGCGAGCAGCTCGTAGCGCCTTTGAAAGTGTACAGTGGCGTCAAGTGAAAGCGTTTGAACGTGGTCAGCTGCTAATCGAATTAGCACACTATATTCGCATGCACGCCGAAGAATGGAGTTTGCTTGAATGTCGAGATGTAGGAAAACCTTTAACACAGGCACGGGCAGATGTCGAAGCGGCAGCTCGTTACTTTGAGTTTTATGGTGGTGCAGCGGACAAACTTATGGGTGACACGATTCCAATTGAGGACGGCCTATTAAATGCGGTCGTATTGGAACCGGTAGGGGTGACTGTTCATATTGTGCCTTGGAACTATCCGCTGCAAATTACCGCTCGAAGTGTTGCCGCAGCCATTGCCACAGGTAACGCAGTCATTGTGAAAAGTGCTGAAGATACACCTTTGACGACGCATGCGATGGCGAAATGGTTTGCCGGGAAATTGCCAAGTGGAATTTTCCAACATATAACGGGTTTAGGGCGAGAGGTAGGGCCGTGTTTAACGACACACCCTGATATTGATCATATTACGTTTACAGGCTCTGTTCCAACAGGTATTGACGTGATGAAAGCAGCAGCTCAAAACATCGTACCGGTTACATTAGAACTTGGTGGTAAGTCTCCGAATATTGTCTTTGCAGATGCACCAATGGAACAGGCATTAGAAGGGGTAGTGCGTGCCATTATCCAAAATGCAGGGCAAACATGTTCAGCTGGTGCGCGCTTACTTATTGAAGAACGTGCGAAAGAAGCTTTTGTTGCACAACTTGTAGAGAAATTTCAAACGTTGAAAGTAGGCCCTGGTGAAGCGGATGTCGATATGGGGCCGCTATTAAATGAACGACAATATGTAAAGATTTCGACATTACTGCAACAAGCAAAAAAAGAGGGCTTTGTCATCACTGGTGGCGAAACCATCACGATTAAAGGCTATGAAAAAGGCTATTATATCCAACCGACAATTGTCGATGGCGTTGATGCGAACGCTGCCCTCGCACAAGAGGAAATTTTCGGGCCGGTGTTAACAATATTGACGTTCACAACAATAGAGGAAGCGATTGAATTAGCAAATGGAACGGATTATGGATTAGTCGCCGGCATTTGGTCGAAAGATTTAGACACGGCGCATTATGTGGCAAGTCGTGTAAAGGCTGGACAAGTGTTCATTAATAATTACGGTGCGGCAGGTGGCATTCAAATGCCATTTGGTGGTTATAAAAAAAGTGGTATTGGTCGTGAAAAAGGCTTTGTTGCCTTAAGAAATTATACGCAAATGAAAAATATTGCGATACGCTATGCGACACCAGAGAGAACGTGAACAGGGGGGAGCATGTGGAACAAGCACAAGACAAGCAAGTGTTGTTGGAGGTAAACCATTTAAACGTCCAGTTTCAATTAAAAAATGGGAAAAAAGCAAAAGTCGTCGATGATGTCAGTTTTGTTATTCATAAAGGTGAAACGGTAGCACTTGTAGGGGAATCGGGCAGTGGCAAGAGTATCACATCGCTGTCGATTATGCGCTTGCTTCCGATGCCTCCTGGAGAAATTGCTGCAGGAAATATCACATTAAATGGGAAAAATCTATTGCATTATAAAAATAAAGAGATGAGTATGATACGAGGCAATGAAATCAGCATGATATTTCAAGAGCCGATGACATCACTTGATCCTGTTTTTACAATTGGTAATCAAATGATGGAAGCGATCCGTAGACATCAAAAAGTATCCAAAAAACAAGCAAGAGAAATGTCACTCCAACTATTAAAAGAGGTGGGCATTGCTAATGCAGACAAGGTTATAGCAGAATATCCGCATCAGCTATCAGGTGGCATGCGTCAGCGTGTCATGATTGCCATCGCAATGTCCAATAATCCCCAGTTATTAATCGCAGATGAGCCGACAACGGCATTGGATGTTACCGTGCAAGCGCAAATCTTAAAGTTAATGATGAAAATGAAAAAAGAACAGCAGTCAGCCATTTTGTTTATTACACATGATATGAGTGTTGTTGCTGAAACGGCGGACCGTGTGATGGTTATGTATGCTGGACAAATTATCGAGGAAGCGCCTGTTCGGGAGCTTTTTCTTCAGCCCAAACATCCGTATACAGCTGCTTTATTAAAAACAATGCCAAGTCTTGAAACAGAGATGACTCGGTTACCTTCTATACCAGGCACTGTGCCACCTGCCTATGCATTGCCCGATGGCTGTCGGTTTGCACCACGCTGCCCATTTGTCATGGCACAATGTCATCAAAGAACACCGGAGACTACGCTCATCCAACCTAATCATAGCGTAAAGTGTCATTTATTCACAGAGGAAGGAGCACTTGGACATGACGGACAGAGAAGTGTTACTTGAAATTCATCGTTTAAAAGCCTATTTTCCTGTGAAACGTAAGTCAATGAAAGAAGAGAAAAAAGTCATTAAGGCTGTTGATGATATCTCGATTGACATCTACCGAGGTGAGACACTTGGCATTGTAGGGGAATCAGGCTCAGGGAAGTCAACATTTGGGCGCACGATTTTAAAGCTAATTGAACCGACAGCTGGAGAAATCCTATATAAAGGACAAGCGATTCATCATTTAAAGGGCCGCCATTTACAAACCTATCGCAACGACATGCAAATGATTTTTCAAGACCCGTTTGCCTCGTTAAACCCACGTATGCGGATAGGGACCATTATCGAAGAACCGATGACATTACAATGGACGTTATCAAAAGAACAGCGAAAAAAGCGGGTCAAAGAACTATTACAAAAGGTTGGATTGCCTGAAGATGCCATGCACAAATATCCCCATGAATTTTCTGGTGGGCAACGACAACGAATTGGTATCGCCAGAGCACTTGCCATCAATCCGGAGTTTATTATTGCGGATGAGCCAGTTTCTGCTTTAGATGTGTCGATACAATCACAAGTGTTAAATTTAATGATGGATTTGCAGGATGAATTTCAGTTGACGTATTTATTCATTTCGCATGATTTAAGTGTTGTTAAACATATTAGTGACCGGGTTGCAGTGCTGTATTTAGGAAGAATCGTGGAATTAGGTACAAAAACAGAGTTGTATGCAAACCCTCTCCATCCCTATACACAAGCATTACTATCTGCGATACCTGTTGTTAATTTTGATAAACCAAAACAAGTCGTACCATTACAGGGGGAACTACCAAGTCCAATGAATCCACCGATTGGCTGTGTGTTCCATACTCGCTGTCCTTTTGCAATGGAGCAATGTCGATTAGAACGGCCTGCACTACAACATCAAAATGCCCAGCAGCAAGTCGCATGCTTTTTATATGAATAATAATCTGAATTTTCAATCTTAAAGGAGGTGTGTTCATGTTTGGCAATATTACAGACGTACCTGGTGTAAAAGTAGGGCATGCAGAAAATAAAGAAGGCGTAACAGGCTGTACTGTTGTTTTAGTTGAACATGGAGCAGTATGTGGAGTCGATGTGCGAGGTTCTGCACCGGGTACCCGTGAAACGGATGCACTTGATCCAATCAATGAAATTCAGCAAGTCCACGGTGTTTGTTTAGCAGGTGGCAGTGCATTTGGTTTGGATGCGGCAACAGGTGTGATGCATTACTTAGAAGCGCAAGGTGTAGGTGTAGATGCAGGTATAGCCAAAATACCGATTGTGCCAAGTGCGGTATTATTTGATTTATTTATCGGTGATCCGCATGCAAGACCGACCGCTCAGATGGGCTATGAAGCAGCGGCAAATGCAACAATGGGTGTTTTTGCAAACGGCAATATAGGTGCGGGATATGGTGCAACAGTAGGGAAATTGGCGGGCCCACAATTTTGTATGAAAGGTGGATTAGGCACAAGTTCACTGAAAGGCAAAGAGGGGCTTGTAGCAGGTGCCATTGTTGCCGTTAATGCAGTAGGTGATATTAAGGATCCCGCTACAAGAGCAATTTTAGCGGGAGCGCGTAATGAACAAACAGGGCATTGGCTTGATAGCTGTGCGTATTTAGAAGAGCATGGACATTCGCAAGCACTGGCTGGCACGAATACGACAATTGGCGTTGTCGCTATGAACGCAAAGTTAACAAAAGCAGAAGCAAAAAAAATCGCCCAACTAGCTCAAAATGCATTAGCTCGAACGATTTATCCTGTTCATACAATGCTCGATGGCGATACGATTTTTGTTTTAGGCACAGGTCATCAAACGTATCCAGTAGATTATCTTGGGCATTTAGCAACGAAAGTCGTAGAGGAAGCCATACTTGCCGGGGTAAAAGCCGCTACTAAATTAGATGGCGTAGAAAGTTATTCAAGTATTCAACAAATGAAAGCATAAAGGGGGAGAAATGCTGTGAAGCCGATTCGAAATTGGTTTTTACTATTGTTGTTATTGCTTGTAGGGTTAATTATAAGCGCATGTTCAAATGATAATGACAAAAAAGATACAAATACAGTACCGACAAATGCGCCAGTAACAACTGATACACCACAAGAAATTGTTGTTCGTATTAATGATGATCCGGATTTTTTAGATCCACATAAAGCGACAGCGTCCATTTCTTATCAGATGATTCTTAATATTTTTGATGGATTGATGGCACCCGAAACAGATGGTTCCTTAAAAGAAGGGCTGGCAGAAAGCTATGAAATTTCAGAAGATGGTTTAACTTATACATTTAAAATCCGTTCAGGTGTGAAATTTCATAACGGAGAGGCGTTAACAATAGAAGATATTCAATATTCGTTTGATCGTTTAATGGGCAAAAATGGCGGTGAAAAAATGTCCAATAACTTTGATAATGTAGCGTCCACTGAAGCACCAGATGCAACGACTTTTGTCATTAAGTTAAAAGAACCAAATTCAAATTTCCTCTATTCACTGACTGCTCGCCAATCAGCGATTGTACCGAAAAGTAATGATGGGAAGCATAATGAAAATCCAATAGGGACGGGCCCATTCGCGTATGTCAAATATGCTCCAGGCTCAAATTTAGTATTGAAAAAGAATGATAGCTATTGGAAACAAGGCTTACCTTACTTGGATAAAGTAACTTTTACGTTCCAATCGGACGATCAAGCAGCCATTATGAGCTTAATGGCGAATGAAGTTGATTTAACAAGTGTACCTTGGCAACGTGTAAATGAGGTCGAAGATAGTCATAGTTTATCACATCAAAACAATAACTCTTCTTTAATTGTTACGTTTAATGAAACGAAAGCACCTTTTGATAATGTCAAAGTACGTCAAGCAATGAACTATGCAATTAGTAAAGCGGATATTATTGATTCCGTTTTTGCTGGCTATGCTGTACCACTTGGCTCGAACATGAGTCCAGCTATGGGCGATTATCAAAAGAAAGGTTTAGAGAGCATGTACAAGCAAGATGTGGAAAAGGCCAAAGCATTATTAGCAGAAGCGGGTTACCCAGATGGCTTTAAAACAAAAATAACCGTATCTTCTCATAACGAAATCTATTCAAACATAGCGCAAATCGTTGCAGCCAATCTCAAGGAAATTGGTGTGGATGTAGAAATTGAAGTGGTGGAATGGGGGATTTGGCTTGATCGGGTGTACTTCGGTCGCGATTATAATATGACAACGATTGATTTAACAGGTCGTGCCTCTGCCTATGAAATACTAAATGACTATATCTCGACAAATGACGGTGAAAACTTCTTCTTATTTAAGAATGAGGAATACGACAAAATCATGGCAGACGTGTTAAAAGAAACCGATACGGCAAAGCAAATTGCCTACTACCAACGTGCACAAGAAATTTTAGCTGAACAAGCAGTGTCTGTTTATGTGGCAGATTACCAAATCGTCTGGGGGTCTGACAAGCAAGTGACAGGCCTGAAGAGCTATCCATTCTGGTTCCACGATATGTCAGAGGTAAAATTCTCAAACTAGAAAGAGATGAGTGCACATGATGTATATTATACGTCGATTCATCCTGTTAATAACAACGATTCTTCTAGTATCAATCATTACATTTGGTGTTTTCCAAATTTTACCTGGTGACCCTGTTCGAACAATGTTAGGAACAGAAGCGGATCCTACACAAATTGAAAATTTGCGGTCTGAGCTTGGTTTAGATCGCCCCCTTTATGAACAATATGCTGATTGGATGAAGGGATTATTAACAGGAGAATTAGGCAATTCACTTCGATTTTCCATGCCTGTAAAAGATTTATTGTTTGCTAGATTGCCTGTCACCATGTCGCTAGCTGTTCTTACACTAACCATTGTATTAGTTGTTTCATTACCACTCGGCATGTTTGCAGCGAGGCGTCAAAATAAGCTGAGTGATGTGTCATTATCGACATTGACGCAAATCGGCATGGCCGTCCCGTCCTTTTGGCTCGGTATGATGCTTATTTTATATGTGGGCATGCAGTTTAGTTTTTTCAAAATTAGTGGCTATATCCCGTGGACACAAAGTGTGTCAGGTGCATTAAGTACGCTAGTTCTACCGGCACTAACCATTGCGATACCGCAAATTGCAGTCAACTTCCGTTATGTGCGAACTGCCATTCTAGAGCAAATGCAGCTCGATTATGTACGAACAATTCGCAGTAAAGGGATGTCTGAACGGAATGTTATGTACAAGCACGTGTTAAAAAATGCGATGATTCCCATTTTGACGGTTTTTGGCTTGATTATGGCAGAAGTAGTAGCAGGCACTATTATTGTCGAGCAAGTATTTTCATTGCCAGGTATTGGTCAGCTATTGATTACAGCGATTAGTAATCGTGACTTCCCTTTAGTGCAAGGCATTGTGATGTATATTACGGTCGCGGTTGTTGTAATTAATTTTATCGTTGATATTTTATATTCTGTGTTAGATCCAAGAATCCGATTACGATGAGAGGTGGATGCGATGAATATTGTACGGCGCTACATGAAAAATATAAATTTAATCATTGGTCTACTCGTCATCGTCGGATTTTTAGTCGTGATGGTCATCAGCTTCTTTTATACGCCACATGATGTCAATACGATGAATATACCGGAAAAATTGCATAGTCCAAGCAGTCAATATCTTTTTGGTACAGATGAATTTGGACGAGATATTTTTAGCAGGATGATGAAGGGTACACAAACAGCCTTTGCAGTTGGTTTATTAACCGTATTTATTGGTTCCACATTTGGTATTTTAATCGGTGGGATAGCAGGTTATGTCGGTGGCTGGGTAGATGAAATTTTTATGCGCCTTATGGATGCGTTAATGGCATTCCCAGGCATTATTTTAGCATTAATGCTAGTTGCAGTTTTCGGACCAGGAGTAGTCAATACGGCAATAGCACTTGGGGTGATTGCCATACCAGCCATCGCTCGAATTGCGCGCAGTGGTTTTGTCCAACATCGTGATGCAGAATACGTACTAGCTGCTAAATTAATTGGCGTAAAGCCTTATAACATTATGTTTCGTCATATATTACCGAATATTTCTTCGCAAATCATTGTTGCAGCAACAGTAACTTTTGCCACAGCAATGCTCGCAGAAGCCGCCCTTAGTTATTTAGGGCTTGGCGTCCAACCACCAAATCCTAGCTGGGGACGGATGTTAAAAGATTCGCAGGCTTATTTAGTGAAAGCATCTTGGTATACATTTGCACCAGGTGGAGCGATTACGATGCTCGTATTAGGATTGTATATGCTAAGCAATGCTTTACGTGATTATATGGATCCCCGTTCAAAATCCTAGAAAACGGCTATTGTCATTGTAATAAAAAACGTTCTATACTAAATAGATTAGTCATGCTAAATAGGAGGCATTATACATGAACACAACACTTATTACAACAGACAATGACTTGCAAACAGCTTTTGCAATTCGCAAAGCTGTATTTATCGAAGAGCAACAAATTCCAGCTTCAGAAGAATACGATGAATTTGACACACTCGATGCGGCATGTGACCATATTCTTGTCAATTACAACGGGCAGCCAGTTGGTACAGGTCGTTTACGTGTTGTAGATGGCTATGGCAAGCTTGAACGAATTTGTATTTTAAAAGAATTTCGTAACTATGGGCTAGGAAAAGTAATTATTCAAGCGCTAGAAGCGATCGTACAAGAAAAAGGCTTAACGAAATCCAAACTAAGTGCGCAAGTATATGCGGAGGGCTTTTATGAAAAGCTCGGCTATACACGTACAGGGGAAGAATATTTGGACGCAGGTATTCCACATGTTTTAATGAAAAAGCAATTTAACTAATAGATAATCCAGTTTTTATTGAAACAAAAAAGGTCTTCTCAAATGCTTTTTGAGAAGACCTTATTAATTATTCAAAAGGACTAGTAAATAACGGTTGCCAAATACCTTGCTCATTTTTAATCATTGTTGCACCTCTTTTTGAACTATTCCCGTATTCCGGTATAAATTGGATAGTACCCTCGATATCATCTATCTGTTCAAATTCAGCTTCTTCCAGGCCATTAAACATATAAGCACTCAGAAGTCGTTGAATTTCCTCAGTAGCATAATATTCTCTGATTGGTTGTGTATCCTGCATATACTTAACAATTTCTGATCGTTCCGGAACATCACGTGTTGTATATAGAGCTAATTTTGTTGCATAATCCCGTTGAGCTTCTGCTATTGCATACATCTTTGCAATGGATACGGGGTCTACGCCTAGTAGAATGTTTAAATCATAATTTTCTTTAAATGCATGATAAAGAGATTGTTCCTCTTCGGTTAATGTAAATGTTGGCTCAAACTTTTTAAATCCAACAACTTTACCAATAAGAGAGCCATCACTAATTAATTTAACGGTAGATCCTTTGTTATAAGTATAAACTGCAAACTCGTTTTTTTGTAATGGAGCAAGGTCTACATCGATGGATTTCGATTGTGGTGTATCCGTGTGCGAGCGATCTATAAAATAATACTTAAAAATTTCTTGCTGTTTAGGTTGAGAAAATTGCACAGGAGCCACTGCACCAGGCAAAGCGAGTAACTCACCATTTAACGTGACTTGTCCATGCAATGTTTGTACTTTATCGCATTCAACGCCAAATACTGGGGAAACTACGATATCGTACATATCATAGTAGGCAATATAATCACCTACTGCAATGGTTGCTTGTGGATCAATCACCATTGGTAGATAAGATAATGCCCACTGTTTCCCCATTACATAAGAAATCGTCGGTTCAATGACAACTGAATCGTTGGATTCGATAATTGGTAACACTGTTTCATTTTTTTGCAGTAAATTGACAAGGTCATAAGGGTCAGTTGGTAATGTAGCAACTGTTTTTGCCGCAGTTGACTCTTGTGGTGTGAATTGTAATTTCAGTACGAAGCCTAAAATCAAAACAAAAGTCAGCACAATTAAGGGGAAGCGCCAATATTGTTTTTTGATGCCTTTATTTACAGGTCGGTTAGGCACGAGCATTCGTTGTTTCATATCCTCAGTAAATGGAACGTCAGCACGAAGCTCTCGCTTTAGTTGCTCTTTTAAATTATTCATGGAAAAACACCTCCGGCTGTGCTGATAATTTTGATTTTAGTAATTCTTTTCCTCTCCGTAATCTTGTGCGCACAGTATTTTGAGAAAGATTCAGCAAATCGGCAATTTCTGATACTTCAAAGTCTTCGTAATAAAACAAAATAATGACTTCTCGATAGTGTATCGGTAACTTCATCACTTCCTGTTTTAATGAAAGGAATTGTTGCTGACGCATGACTTCCTGTTCGGCAGATTTTTCATTTGTCCAAAAGGGTGTTAGAAACTGCAACACGTTTCTGCGCTTTTGTTTACGCAATTCATCGTGACAGCGATTAATTAAAATTCTAGTTAAATAAGTTTTCAGTGATGCATCTTGGCGAAAAGCATCGCCCTTTAAAGCAAACGTTAAAAAAACATCCTGCGTAATTTCTTCTGCGAGTTGCTTGTCCTTCATATATAAATAGCTTAGATGGAATAGGTATTCACCATATTCCTCCACTAGCTGTTCCATAATACGACCACCTTACTTGTCTTTTAATCTTAGACGAAAAAATATAAAGAAATTGTTCGAAAAAATAAAAATTGTTAAAATAACTAGTATTCTATATGATTATTATAAAGGTATATGGGAGGGATACGGACATGATTAGACATATCGTAATGTGGAATCATAAAGAGGAATTTAATGACGAGCAACAAGTAACGAATGCACAAATCGTTAAAATGGAGTTAGAAAGTCTAACGAAGAAAATCGATGGGATTATCTCACTACAGGTTATCACTAATCCATTAGCATCTAGCAATCGACAAGTACTGTTAAATAGCCTATTTGAAAGCGAAGAACATTTACAACAATATCAAATACATCCTGACCATGTTCGTGTTAGCCAGTTAGTAGGTACATTTCTGAAAGATCGAATATGTATTGATTTTGAAGAAAGTCTATAAACAAACTCCATTTTGATTCTGTTAAAATGGAGTCTTTTATTTAGGTTGTTTCATATAGATTGTTGCTCTCTCTTGAATAATCCTGATTATCATTAATTTTTAGGATGCTTTCAATATTGGTGAAACAAGACCTATGTCCCCAATAATGTAGTAAAATAGAAAAATATTTCACTGAATATTTATCAAGTAAGAGGAACTTATATTATGAGGGGGTAATCAGCATAAGAAAGTTTTTTATAATGTTTTTAGTTATTATTTCTTCAATCGTGTTTTCTGCTTGTTCAAACAACACAGAAATGCCGAAATCGCACACTAAGGAAGGTGTTGCACCCTATGAGTTAACAGAAAGCGATACATATCTTTTGAGGTCGTTAGGACTTGAAAAGGAAATAAATATCGTATCTTTCAAAGCTCCTAAAACTGCAAAAAGCCTTAAAGTTAATGTTTATACTTTGCAGGAAGACGACACTTGGAGTGTCATAGGCGACGGACAGATATTTTTAGGGGCGGATGCCAATCCCGATGATAATTTAGAAGGTACATTTGCAATGAAACTTAAAGACAACTATGCAATAGATTTCAACATCAACACAACGGCAATGGTATCATATAAAACCGATACACTGGATGTCGATTATGAAATTTTAGCTTCTTCAGAAGTTTATCTGACAGAATTTCAAAAGATAGAAATTAATAAAGAAATACCTGTTGCGATGATGATTTACAACGATAGTTCAAGTATGAAAAGCTTTACTATGGGAGATTTCTTTTCTCCTTCAAGATTTGAAGAAATGGATTTAGTCCAGGCAGTCACACTGACTTTTACCGAAGAAAACACTTAGGATTTAGCCAAATGAGATTGTATTTGAAAATGCAACATTGTTGTGGATGGATGAAAGAGAAGAAAAAGAGTAGCGTAGATGGCTACTCTTTTTTGTTCATTAGATGTCTCATAAAGTAATATACTTTTTGATTGATGTTATAAAACTACTCCATTTGGCAAACATATAAAGGTTGTATTTAATGTATGGTTAGTTGTAAAACCAAGATAATTTAAACTTCCTCCAATCGTGAATTCGTAATTACTGCCTAGACGAGTGATACGAGCGTTTACTCCTGTTCGGTTAAAACGACCCTCTAAAGCAGTGGTGCGTAAATTAGAATAGCTAGCAAATATTTGACGATTACCAGCTAGCTGAGTTGTAAAATTTGCAGATACTGTTATATCAACCGGAGTTGAATCATGTCTAACTCTCACTTTACGTGAGGCAGAAGTTGAAGAGAATGGCGTTATGCTATTTGAAAGAGTGGCAATGGCGTTAGCTTGTGACGCTGCACTTGCTTGGTGATTAAATACTTCTTCTGAACCCCAATCTTCTTCAAATTCAATAAAAGTGATGTCCACTACGCTAGATTGTGTCGTCTCAATTGCTCGTTGTCTAAATACTTCTAGGGAAACCCAAGCTTCTTCTTCAAAATCCTCAATTGGAGAAACTTCAATGCTTACAAGACCTTCTCCCCATGTAACGGTAGATTTTACTTCTTCTAAAATTTCTATATATTGTTGATGTAGTTGTTCTTTTTCTTGTTGGCTTAACGTAGTTGCTGAAGCACTACTATGTGATATAAAGAGAATACAAGCGAAAGCAAAAAGGGCCGTGAAAAATTTGCAAGATTTTAGCGACGATTTTTTTTCCATTTTATCCTTCTCCTTACCTTTTAGAATACTTCACTACTGTCGCATCAATAGTCTCTGAATGTTCTGATTTTTACCTACCCAGATTTAAATGTAGCAGTGGTAAACATCCATTTTTACTAGTGCTTCAAAGTGTCACAACAGAGAGTAACTTTATGAGACATTATTTCCTAATCTAGTGGGCAAGCAAATCTTTCAATCATTTATTGTCACCATTAAAGTAAACGAAGAATATTAAGTTATAGTGTTGATATTGTTTATATGACGATAGTGAAGATAATTAAATTTTATAATTATTTTATATTTTTTGTCTAGCAAAAATCTATTAAACAACTCCATTTTGATTAGCTCAAAATGGAGTCTTTTTGTTTAAAAAGAAAAGGGTACTTCCTGTAGCGTTGGATAGGATGGAATGGCACCATGTTTTGTTGTAGATGCACCAGCATAGCGATTGGCAAAAGAAAGGAGGGGAGTAGCAAACGTTTCGCAAAAGGCTTCGACTGACTCTACTGAAATATTTTTCTGCAACAACATACTTAAAATAGCACCGATAAAGGCATCACCTGCACCTGTTGTATCGATGGCTTGGACCACATCTGCAGATACTTTTACATGGTGTTGCTTCGTATAGAGACTCGCTCCCTGTGGACCATGGGTTACGAACATCACTTGGATATTCCCTTGAAATAATGATTCAATCGCTAGCTGTTCATCTTGTATATGTGTTAAAAACAATAGTTCCTCTTCAGAAAGTTTCACGATATGTGCATTCGGTAAAAACTGTAAAATTGTTTGCCGGCACGCATCTGCATCATGCCACAGAGGGAGTCGCACATTCGGATCAAAAGATACAAGACACCCAGCCTGATGAGCTTGTGCAATCATTGCCTTATGCGTTTGTTTCATCGGACTGTCCACTAAGTTCACCGAGCAAAAGTGGAGGATGTCATTGGCTGTCAGTAAATTAGCGGGCAATTGTGCTGGTCGATAGAGTAAATCGGCTGCATTTCTTCGATAAAATAGAAAATCACGCTCTCCATCGGCTGTTAAAGATACGAAGGCGAGGCTTGTTTCACCTTCCGTTGTTTGTGCAATATATCGAGTGTCCACGCCGGCTTGTTTGACTGTACTGATTAAAAAGTCACCAAATGCATCTTGACCTACTTGGCTAAGCAGTGCGGCAGGATGCCCTAATTTTGCACAGACAGCGGCGACATTGGCAGGCGCACCACCAGCATGTTTCGTGAAATGTTCGACTGCAAGAAGGGAACCACCTTGACCGGTAGGGGTGAAATCAATTAACAACTCGCCAATAGCATACAGTTTCCGCATACTATACCTCCTTTTTCGATTGCTTCGGAATGTAAATCGTATAAAAAATCCCGCCAAAAATGAAAAGAATGCCCACAGTTTGCATAATGCTAGGCATGAAATCAAGCAATAGCATATCTAATAAAATCGCAACAACAGGATCAACAAATACTAAAACAGACACTAATATCGTAGATAGATTGCGAATGCTATCGAAAAATAAATAATAAACGAATCCGGTATGAATAAAGCCTGTACCTAAAATATAGAGCCAATTCGTCGTTGTTAATCCTTCAAATAGCGAAAAATCCACAAAAGGTAAAAGTATGACGATACCTACTGTCGTTTGGATAAACGTTAAGGCATAGGAACTTAAATTTGTGATTGTGCGGCTTGTTAACATCGTTAACGCATAAAACAAAGCAGAAAGTAGAGCCCAGATAAAGCCTGACTGCATAAATTCAGACAATGTAATAAAATTATGTAAACCGATGATAAAAATACTACCAATAAAACAAGTCAATGTGGCGACAAGAGCTTGAATAGTCATTTTCTCTTTTAAGAACAGCGCACCTAAAATAAGGACAAAAATTGGGGCTAGATTATAAATGGAGATGGCTATCGAAATCGACATCTCTTCAAAAGCTTTAAATAAAAAGACCCAATTTAGCACAATAAAGACACCACATAAAAGTGTGCGTGTAATTTCTTTTTTGTGCCAAACTTCAGTTTTATAGCCTCCTGTTATAAGCCACAAAGCACTAAGAAAGAGGGTGGCGCATATACAACGGATAAAGACGAGCTCAAGAGCAGGTACACCCGTATGGATAGTGAAAAAGCCGATGGAACCAAAAATGGCCATTGATATAGTCAATTTTATAATGGCTGAAGCTTGCATATCAAACCTTCTTTCTAAAAAGTTTTGAGTAAAGAAACCGACAGTAGAGGGTACTGTCGGTTGTAGCTATTGATAAAAGGTCGTCACACTCGGATTTGCCCATTGCCATGAATGAAATATTTTGTTGAGGTTAACGCAGGTAAGCCCATTGGTCCGCGTGCATGTAATTTTTGTGTACTAATGCCGATTTCAGCGCCATAGCCAAACTCAAAGCCATCAGTAAAACGGGTGGAGGCATTATGGTAAACGGCTGCCGCATCGACATTATTTAAAAATGTCTCCGCTACAAGTTGGTCTTCTGAAATAATCGCTTCTGAATGGTTTGTACCATAATGATTAATATGTTCGATGGCCTCAAAAACATTTTCAACAATTTTAACGCTTAGTTTTAAATCTAAATACTCTGTTGCAAAGTCCTCCGCTGTAGCGAGCTGGGCGAAATCGACCGCCTGGCAAACTTCTGTATCACCGATAATTGTCACACCTGCATCGTGTAGGGCATTTAGCAATTTTGCCCCGTATTCACTAAACCACTGTGGATGAATAAGTAAGCTTTCAGCAGCATTACAAACAGAAGGACGCTGTGTTTTAGCATTAAGACAAATGTTTTCTGCTTTTATGTAATCTGCAGTTTGATCGACGTAAATATGGCAATTCCCTGCACCTGTTTCAAGCACTGGTACTGAAGCTTCACGAACGACCAAATCAATAAGTGCTTTACCTCCACGCGGAATTAATACATCGAGGTATTCTTTTAAATGGAATAATTCCTTTGCAGTTTCACGACTTGTATCTTCAATGAGTTGCACTGCATCGACAGGGATAGATGTTTTTTCAAGTGCGCGGTGAATACTTGCAACAAGCGCTATATTTGAGTACTTCGCAGAGGAGCTTCCTCGTAAAATGACCGCATTTCCTGTTTTTAACGATAATGTAGCGGCATCGACCGTAACATTTGGTCGTGCCTCGTAAATCATGCCGATGACACCAATTGGTACCATGCGCTTTTCAATACGCAAGCCGTTATCTTTCTCAATACGTTCAAGGATTGTGCCAACAGGGTCATTTAATGTTACCAATAAATGAATGGCATCGGCCATTGCCGCAATGCGGTCTTCATTTAACATAATGCGATCAAGTGTTGAAGCGGGCATGCCTTTTTCTTTGCCATTTGCTAAGTCCTTGCCATTTTCTGCGATAATCGTCTCTTGATCAATTAATAATTGTTCAGCTATTTTCGTTAACGCCTCATTTTTCTCACAAGTTGTTTTAATATTTAATATATAACTCGCGGCTTTTGCGCGTTGTCCTTTTTGGAATACTTCACTAGTCATCTATAGTCCTCCTTAATGAGTTTGTACTTTTAACCATTTATCTCGATGAATAACTTCGATTGGATAGTTCGTTAACTCATCCGTTCGTTTACCCATTGCATGTGCTAGTTCAAGAGAAGAATATAAAACTTCGCCCCGTCCAAGCAATCTACTTTCACTATAAACCTCTACAACGTCGCCTTGAGCAAAATCTCCTTCAACTCGATAGACGCCAGCAGGTAATAAACTTTTCCCATTCTCTAATAATGCCTGTTCAGCACCGCTATCTACAAAAATTTTACCGGAAATTTCTGTAAGTGCAATCCATTGTTTATTGTTGGTTAAGACAGCGAGCGCTTCATGTTCAACATATGTGCCATCTCCTTGACCATTCATAATATCGATGAGCTTATGTGCGCCGTAGCCAGTACCGATAAAGACTTTTACACCGGCATTTAAAGCAGCTCGGGCTGCCAACAGTTTAGACTCCATACCACCAGTGCCGACTTTAGAGCCTGCGCCATCAGCGAAACCAAGCATTTCATCTGTCACAGCTGTTAAACGATCAATGCGCTTTGCTTGTGGATTTTTATTAGGATTGGCATCATATAAACCATTAATGTCTGTGAGAATAATGAGCTGGTCTGCATGCACAAGTCCACTAACTAGTGCAGACAGCATATCATTATCGCCAAACGTTAATTCACTAACTGATACGGTATCGTTTTCGTTAATAATCGGGAGCATAGCGCGTTCTAACAATTCCTCAAAGGTAGCATAGGCATTTTTATAGCGTTCTTTTTTCGAAAAATCCGTACGTGTAAGTAAAATCTGGGCAGGCATTATATCATAAATGCTAAATAATGCATGATATGTTTGGATAAGCAAACTTTGACCGACTGCTGCAGCTGCTTGTTTTCCTTTCACTGTTACTGGACGAGAAGGGTAGCCTAGTTGTTTAAAGCCTGCTGCTACTGCGCCGGATGATACAAGTAGCACTTCATGGCCACATTTTTTTAATTGTGCAATGGCTTGCACATGATCCATTAAACGCACTTTGTCAATTTCACCTTTTGCATTTGTTAAGGAACTACTGCCAATTTTTACGACGATTCTTTTTCTTTCCATCACGATTCCTCCAGTTCACCATTTGTGATCGCCACTTTCGTACAAATAAAATAAAAAAAACCTTTTCATCCTAAAAAATTAGGACGAAAAGGTTGCTTTCCGTGGTACCACCTACATTGAATATCTTGAGATATTCCACTTTCCTCATAACGCTAGAGACTGCGCCTAGTTTGGCTAGGACGATTCACAAAGTAGGTTCGGTAGTCTTTTTTGTACGATGCCTTGCAGCCGGTGGGCATCGCTCTCTTACCAATTAGTTTCTACGTACTAGTCTTCGTGCGCTTTATTTGTATTATCTATTATGGGAGTTCTAGGCCTAGCATGACCGAGAAGCTCATTTCGTACTAGTAATTGAATAAAGAATGCACTACTTCTGTGTGTCTGTCAAGCTGAATAGAAAAAAACTGTATAAATGAAGGATAAAATACACGCAGTGTAATAGATGCGCACTATTTAATCCACCAAATGGCAATGAGTAATGGTAACATCGCCAAAATCATCACAAAGAAACTCCATAATAGTTGTTTTCCTGTTGTCATATTTTTTGGCTTAATGCTCATTTTTTCATAGAGTTGGTTGATGGCGCTTTGTTCTTTTGCGTAGAGCATAGATTGAAATTCATCATAATCTTGAATATAACTTGATGGGGGTCTTGGGCTAAAACGTAAACTTCTAATATCCTCAGTTATCTCTTTATCACCAATCCAATAGGTAATAACAGGTGCTAAACCAGAGGAATGTGTAGCTTGAACGTCGATATCAAAGGTTTTCATTTTATAGAAGACATGTCCTTGCTCGTCCTCCAACTCTTGAACAATATCGCTGACTGCCATCGACGAATCACCTCTTTCTGGATGAAATATGTAATGTAACCATTATATCCATTTCATTATAAAGCATAAGTGAAAAGAAATGTTGTATAAACGAGCAATAAAAGGGATAAAAAAATTTGAGAAAAATTCTATATATAGTCATAAACTCGCAACGAAAGTAGTGCGTATCGTGTAGTATAATGAAAATAAAGTCAAAAATTTATAGTTTTTTCTAATAGTAGTAGGAAGAAGGGGAAGAATGGAATTTTCAACGTTACTAACGTTTTTAGGAGCTGCAATTATCTTAACATTAATGCCAGGACCAGATAATTTATTTGTTCTTGCGCAAAGTATTACACAAGATAAGAAGGCAGGTATTGCGACTTCATTAGGTCTTTGTACGGGCTTACTTGTTCATATTGGTGCTGCAGTGTTAGGAATTTCAGCGATTGTCTATCAATCAACTGTTATTTTTTCGATTGTCAAATTTGCAGGAGCTGCCTATTTATTATATTTAGCTTGGCAATCATTTCGAGCAAAGGATGATCCATTTACATTGGAACAGCAACATCGTCAATCTTTTATTTTGTTATATCGTAAAGGAATTTTGATGAATATTTTAAATCCAAAAGTTTCGTTATTTTTCTTAGCACTATTGCCACAGTTTGTAAATCCAATGCACGGACATGTGGCGTTACAGATGCTTATTTTGGGTATGGTATTTTTAGTGCAGGCACTTATACTATTCTCATTATTTAGTATTTTTGCAGGGAAAGTAAGAAATGTAATTATAGGTAAACCTGCTATCGCTAAACGTTTGAATATGATTCAAGGCGTTCTATTTACAATTATCGGCATAAAAATCGCACTAAGTAAACAATAAAAGGAGGAGGTTATATGGCTATTTTACATATTACCTTTAGCTTGTCTACACAAGGATCTATTAAACATGCGATACGACAACACCATTTACAGCGGGATGAGTCAGTGCTATGTGTCAATGATGTTTTTTCAATCGGGCCACTGACTAGTTTGGAAAGTAGAAAAAACTGGCTAGATACAAATATATTTAGAGACATTGAAGAACGACAATTATAATAGGATATCTATAATATATGGACGAAATCAATTGCCGGCATCCCTTGTGATACGGATGTTTGGATTTGGTATAGTCAAAATACACACGAAGAAATTGCGTTACGCTATGTGATGAGTGAGTTTATAAGTAAATGCAGTATGGTTTTTGGAATAGATGCGACGGCAGGTTTAAAGCGCATTCAACCAAACATGTCCATTCGCTATACGGGAGAATTATCATCCGATATGCTAATGAAGCTTCGACCTGATGCTAAACGCTTTACAAAGGAAGAGTGCCAACGACTTGCTAAAGAATGGGAAGCGCTAAAACAAAATCCAAGTACATTGCGCGTTTGGGAAAATGATATTGTTCATGCACAAGAGCACATTTTTGATGCAACCATTATTGACTGTGCGAAAGACTTGCAAGCTGATAACAAGGAGTTATGGCTTTCACCAGTAGCTGTCATTGGACAAACAATAGCAAAAATTGATGACTATTTAAGCGAAGCATTTCTTGAATATCGACTTTTCACCATGGCGGAACAAGGGCTATTTGAAATTAGCGGTGATACGACAGATATGCTTTCTTATGAAATAAAATATATAGGGGAATAATCCGTTTCCTATCCCACTTTTAAATCAAAAAGGAAAAGCGGAAGAATGCTATAAAGCATCCTTCCGCTTTTAGTCGTGGTTCCTTGAAGGTCCCATTTCCTCATAATAATCAAACACAAATTTCTGAAATTGTCGTGCGGAAGGTGAAAGGTAACGATTTTCAACCCAAGCCATGCCAATAATCCGTTCACAAACCATATCCTCAACATGAATTTTTACGACTTTATTTGGATTAAGGTCTTCATCATCAGGTAGTAGTGATACGCCAAGGCCAGCACCTACAAAGCCCGCAACGGTCGAGACCTCATCCCCTTCATACGTAATTTTAGGTTTAATGCCCGCAGCATTTAATAATCGATCAGCAGTACGGCGTAGCGCATAGCCTTTTTTCATAAGAACAAAGTTTTCGTGCTCCAGTTCCTTCATTGTAATACTTTTACGATTAGCAAGGTGATGATCAATCGGCACCATAATATAAAGCTCATCTCGCCATAGTTCCTTCCAACATACAGGTGGTTCAGTGTTAATGGCTGCAAGAAGGCAAAGATCCAGCTCACCAGCAAGTAGTTGCTTTAACTGTGAATGTGAATAGTTTTGTGTAAAATGAAAGCGGATTTGCGGATGATGCTGGCGAAAAGCGCGGATCAAATCAGGTACAATACTTGTTCCAAGTGTATGTAAAAAGCCAAGTGACACATCTCCAAGCTCAGGATTATTGAGCTCTTGTAATTCTAAAACAGCCTTTTCATATTCTTTGCGCATACGCTGCACACGGTATAAAAACTGTTCTCCGTAACGATTAAGCATAATGGAACGTCCTTGGCGGTCAAATAAAGGTACGCCTAACTCTTCCTCAAGCTTTGAAATCGATCGACTGAGTGCAGGCTGTGAAATAGCTAATACATCAGCAGCACGTGTCATATGTTCAAGCTTTGCTACTGTAGCAAAATATTCCAATTGTTGCCACTCCATTTTATCACCTCTAAAAATAGTATTACTATTAGTTACCTGCATTATAACGGGAAAAGGATAGGAAGTATAGGAAACAAGGAAAAATTTTAAAAGGCAATCCAAAGGAATTTTTATAAAGTAATTTTTAAAAATTATAAGCGTCAACAAAGGGTGATTTTACAAGGCTTCAACCTTACATCATTCATGCATGAAAAGTATCGAAACGATAAAAACTATAAATTGTACATTATGAATAAAGGGTGTTAAGATAGACACATAAAATACACAAACACAAATTTCCGTGAAGGGGATATTATAAAATGAAGTTAACAAAGCCGCAACCTCTAACAATTGAGGGAGGCAAAAAAGCCGTACTATTACTGCATGGATTTACTGGTAGCACAAAAGATGTGAAAAAGCTAGGGGAATTTTTATCGAAACGTGGGTATACCGTTCATGCACCTATTTATAGTGGGCACGGGGTTGAACCAGAAGCCCTACTTGAAACAAAGCCTGAAGATTGGTGGAACGATGTAGTAGAAGGCTACAACTTCCTAAAAAATAAAGGCTATGAAGAAATTGCAGTAGTAGGAATTTCACTTGGTGGAGTCTTTTCTTTAAAAGTAGCAGAACAATTTCCTGTTAAAGGAGTTGTTGCCATGTGTGCACCAATAACACGTGCAAGTTCGAACGGCTTGTTTACACGTTTATACAATTACGCAAGACTTTATAAACACTTTGAAAACAAATCAAAGGACCAAATTATTTCAGAATTACATGAATTACGCATTACGCCAAAAGATTCTTTAGACGGCGTTACACGTTTAACTGAAGAAACACGCGAAGATTTATCAACAATTAAAGCTCCAACATTAGTATTGCAAGGGTTATTAGACGATGAGCTCTATCAAAAAAGTGCTCCGTTTATTATAGATACAGTAAAAACAGACGATAAAGAAATTATTTGGTATGAAAATTCAGGTCATATCATTACGTTAGATAAAGAACGTGAGAAAGTATATGAAGATGTTTACAAATTTTTAGATCATATTGAATGGTCTGTTGCAAACTAAGAGCTGTCGTCTGACAGCTCTTTTCATTTGTTATTTTTTACTTAATTAGCTAGAAACTGTACATTAACCATGCAACTAAGAAAAAACTATTGTTTTTATAATAAATGCCTGTTACCATAATGAAATTATAGTGAAAATTCATTCGATTTAACTTATTTCAGTATGACATCGCTCAATTCTAGTAGGGAGGAGCGAAGGCCAAATTGTCACTGCAATGAGTAATGGTTCAAATGTTAGCTGATTCAAGTTAAAGCCAGCGGAGAAGGGCATTTCGAGCAAGCTCGAAAAAAATCTGGACGCAATTACGCCAAGGTGTAATTCTTCTTGCTTCAAAAAGCGGAAGCAAGAAAGCCTCCGGCAGATGTCACAGATTTTGAAAAGGAGCATTTCGAGCAAGCTCGAAAAAATCTGGACGCAATTACGCCAAGGCGTAATTTTTCTTGCTTCAAAAAGCGGAAGCAAGAAAGCCTCCGGCGGATGTCACAGATTTTGAAGAGGAACTTTTCGAGCAAGCTCGAAAAAAATCTGGACGCAATTACGCTAAGGCGTAATTGATTATTTGCTATAGTCAACCACATCTAAGGAGTACATCAATTATGCAAAAGAAAATACCTTTTTCTACATATGCAGTCATTGGAACGATGTTATTTGGACTGTATTTTGGAGCAGGGAATCTTATTTTTCCAATTCAACTTGGACAACTAGCTGGAACTAACTTTTGGTTTGCGCTAGTCGGATTTTTAGTAACAGCGATTGGCTTACCGTTTTTAGGTATATTAGCGATCGGATTATCGGGCAGTAATGGGCTGCGTGATTTAGCGAGTCGTATTCATCCACTATTCGGCGTTATTTTTTCCCTAGCGCTATACTTAACAATTGGTCCTTTTTTTGCCATTCCACGAACGGCTACAGTGCCATTTGTAGTTGGCTTTGAACCGTATATTAATGCCGAACATGCGACGATGTTACTTGCATTATTTAGCTTTGTATTTTTTGCAATTGTCTATTATTTCTCATTAAATCCTGCGAAGATTATGGACTATATCGGGAAGGTGTTAACACCAGCCTTTTTAGTTGTATTATTTTTGTTAATTATTATTAGTATTGTAAAGCCGATGGGGCATTTCCAACAGCCGATCGGTGAATATATTCATTCTTCCTTTATGACTGGTTTTAAGGAAGGGTATAATACGATGGATGCATTGGCATCACTAGCATTTGGTATCGTTGTTATTAATGCTATTAAGAGTGCTGGAATTACGGATAGAAAAGAAATTGCAAAGGCGACATGGACTTCAGGTATCTTTGCTATGGCATTAATGACGCTAATTTATGGGCTCATTACGTACATGGGTGCATCGAGTATTGAAGCTGTCGGGACATTTGATAATGGTGGTTTAATTTTTGCGGCAGTAGCAGATCATTATTTCGGCTCATTTGGTGCAATTTTACTAGCTGTTATAATTGTGCTAGCTTGTTTAAAAACTAGTATTGGCTTAATCACTTCTTGTAGTGAATTTTTCCATGAAGTGTTTCCGAAAGTAAGTTATAAATGGTTTGTTTTCATATTGTGCGTAGTGTCATTTTCAATTGCTAACTTTGGTTTAAATAATATTATTCAATTTGCAATCCCGGTGTTGATGTTCTTATATCCACTTGCCATTGTTCTTATCCTATTGGCGTTAAGCTCTTCGTTATTTAACAATAAGCAAACAGTTTATGCATCCGCTATGTTCTTGACGTTTTTCGTTAGCTTAATCGACGGCTATAAAGCGCTTGTTGAAAGCATTCCTGGAGCAAAATTGAGCCTGTTAGACGCAGTAGAGCAGTTATATTCCAATATCTTGCCTTTATATGATATCGGTTTAGGTTGGATATTACCGGCTATAATTGGAGTAGTAATTGGATTATTATTGCCTTCAAAAAAAGTAACGACCATTCAATAATACATGCAAGAGCACACACATGCTGGAAGGGTTTGTGTGTGCTTTTTTTATATAAAAATAATATATGCAGAAAATTTATTTAATTTAATTTATAATAATATTTATTATTGTTTTAAGGAGTGAGCAGATGCATGAAATTTGGATGTTTACAGCTGTGGCACTAATGATTGTCATGGTACCGGGAGTGGATTCACTTCTAGTATTAAAAAATACAATTGTCCATGGAAAGAAAGCAGGCTTTTTTACAATGGTGGGCATTATTCTCGCTCTTGTCGTTTGGACAACACTTGCAGTCCTTGGCCTTGCTACGATTATTTCAAAATCAATGGTCGTATTTTTAGTAATAAAATATGCTGGTGCTGCTTATTTAATTTATTTAGGTATTCAATCTTGGCGTGCAAGGGCACAGAATATGATGGTACAAGAAGAGGTTGTATTAAAAGAAGATTCAGGAAAAAATGTATCATTTAACTGTATGACACAGGGTATTACAACGGATCTATTGAATCCAAAAACTTTGCTATTATATGTAACGTTAATGCCTCAATTTATTCAGCCGAATTTTAATATTAATGCACAATTAATCGTATTGGCAGGCATTTTAATTGGCTTATCAATTCTTTGGTTAGGAATTGTTATTCTTGTGATGAATGTTATCCGAAAATGGTTTATGAAGCAGACTGTTCAGGCAATGTTTAATAAAGTGACTGGTGTTATGTTAGTAGGCATTGGTGTACGTATTGCGACTGAAAAAGGATAGCATTACAAAAAAATGCACGCCATGGTTTAATCCCATAGCGTGCATTTACCATTTGCCTAGTAAGCAGTCCATCCGCCATCAACGGCAATAATTTGTCCATTCACAAAACTTGCTTCATCTGAGCCTAAGAAAATAGCAAGTTGTGCAATTTCTTCGGGCTGTCCGGCACGTGGATTAATGGCTAATCCTAGTGATTGACGGGCAGCACCAACTTCGCTCATATTCGTCATAGATGCGGCGATGTTTGTCATAACAGCTCCTGGGGCAATGCCATTACAACGAATATTTTGGTTTGCGTACATAAACGCTGTATTTTTTGTTAAGCCAACTACGGCATGTTTTGATGCTGTATAGGCAGCACCTGCTCGAGCACCATACAGTCCACCAGCAGAAATATTATTTACAAAGACACCATGACCTTGTTCAAGGAAAATCTTTGTAGCCATGCGCATTGATCGCATGACAGCAGTAGTGTTGACAGCAAACACTTTATCCCAACGTTCATCTGAAATCTCACCGACAGGCTCCATACCATCCATAATACCTGCATTGTTTACTAAAATATCTAATTGTCCATAGTTACTGATTGTTTCTTCAAATAAGTGTTGTAAGTCTTCTGTTGAAGCGACATTTGTTTGGATAGCCATTGCTGTGCCACCAGCTGCTTGTATACCATCCACAACGACCTGTGCACCGTCTAAATTTAAATCCGATACAACTACTTTGGCGCCTTCTTTAGCATAACCTTCTGCAATTGCTTTGCCCATTCCTGACGCAGCACCAGTAACGATTGCTACTTTCCCTTGTAAACGCATATTAAAATCCTCCTTATTGATTGAAATTACCTCATTGTCACACTGTTATAAGGCTTCTCTCGGAAAAATCGATGCATGCGCATGGATGATGTCCGGGTTTGTATTGAACATGTGTTCATTAAAATATTATAATAATGATGTAAGCGATTTCAATACGCAGAAATCCGAGAACTGTTCAGTAATCAACACATTTAAAATATATGTTTAATAAGGGGTTGAAAATTTTGAGCGTTAACGATTTGCGGGTAGTAAAAACGAAGCAAGCTTTACACAATGCCTTACTGACATTATTGAGTAACAAACCGTTAGAAAATATCTCAATTGCGGAAATTTGTCGTGTGGCAAAAGTGAATAGGGGCACATTTTATTTGCATTACGAACAAAAGGAGAAGCTGTTTGAGGAATACTTTCAGGAAATTGTCGAGGATTTATATAATTCCTATGAGGAACCTTATCGCACAACCAAAACGATACTGAAAAATGAGCTAGATCCAAATACAATCCGCATTTTTCACCATATAGAACGTTTTAAATTATTTTATCGAATCGTCTTCTCGAAGAATGTACCGTTAACTTATTATTATATGTTATTTGATGAAATTCAAGCGCTATTAAAAAGAGACTTAGCTCAAAATAAAATTGGTGAAATTACAACTGATTATTATAGTGCCTATCAAGCAAATGCAATTATTGGCATGATCATTGAGTGGTATCGCCATGATTTTGCGGACAGTGCTAGTGCACTCAATCAGCAACTTGCGGCCATATTACGTTTTGATGAAAATCGTGTAAATCGCCACTAAAGCTCGCAGAATCGCCACTAAACCATGAGAAAACGCCACTAAAGCACGAATCTACCGTTAACCATCGCAAAAAAAGTGTTAGATTGGCTATCAATCTAACACTCATTCTATTATTGAGGTATTGTCAACTCGACCTGTTGTGCCATTTTAGGCTTTTTTAAGGCTACTGCTACGGTTGCAATCGCTAGTGTAACAGCGATAATAATGCCTAATGAACTACTATTATTCGTTAAACTTTCAGAGCTGCCACCAAAAATAATGGTGTAATATCCGTCAGCCCCATAAGTTGCCGGTAAAAAGGAAGCGAGGCGATGATAAAAATCTGAAAGCATTACATTCGGTACTAGTACACCAGACGTAACAAGTTGTAGCGACAAGGCACAAATATTAAAAATCATACCTAGATTACCAAAGATGATGACAAAGACTTGTGCTAAACATAGAAATGCCCAAAACATGAAAGCCTGGAATAGATAAATAGTGAAAAAACTTTCTCCACTTGAAATAGAAAAGAGCTGCATTAAACCAATCGTCAGTAATGGCAAAATAAAAGCGACCGCAATATTTACAAGTTGTCTAGCAAAAAATAGAGACCATTTTGACACAGTATGCTGCACGATTTCAGCTGCTTGCTGGTGTTGCATAATCATGACCATTGCACCAACGAATGACGAAATAATAACCATTAACGGGACAAAATTTGCTGCAAAGCCTTTAGCATCATTCGTTTTAATAATTGTAGATGTAACTGTTTGATCTTTTACGCCCATAATCGTTGCTGCGACACTATCTTGCACTTTTAATGCGATATTTTGTTCTAGTGGAAGTTGCGAAAATTGTTGCGAAAAAGCTTTCATAACCTCGCCTTGTTGTACAGGGTATAGTGTATGATTGACTTCCTCTGTTACTTGTTTTGCTACGCCCTCCATCATTGATTTGGCAAGACTTGCATTTGCTTGATTAATAGAATAGATGATATTTGCTTCTTTTCCTGCTTGTAGTTGAGCAGTGAAATCAGCAGGTATATGAATAATCATCGTAATATGTCGTTGATCTAATGCCTTTTCTGCCTGATCAATAGAGGTGAAGTCCTGCGTTGTAAAAGGTAATGACTGCTGTAATCCATTTATCACTTCTTGACCGATACCTGCATCTTCACTAATAAAGCCAATGGTTAAGTTGTCAGCCCTATCATTAATGCCATCATACGCGGTCATCCAAAACGTAAAAAATATTAATTGAAATGCAATGGTAGCGGCAATACCGATATATGTTTCTCGAATATGAAATAATGCTTTTAAACCTTTCATCGTAAACCTCCTTAAAGTAAGTACTTACTTGCATATTGAGTAAAAATTTTTTCTAGGAAGTTAATCCCCTAGAAAAAATTGTAACACTGGTCTGTATTAGCTCTTCCGTTGGCAAGGTAGAGACTGCTGTACCTAATCGAGCGCGTGAAATAAAATGACCAAAATTAATCGCAATAAGAGATAATGCTGCTGCTTCAAAGTTGACCTCACGAATTTTCCCTTTACGATGCATCTCCTCAAAATAGTGAATTAACTCATTTTTAAAGAGCAAGGGAACATTTGCAATTTCATTACTTATTTCTGGAAATTGCATCGATTCTTTAAAGCCAATCATCACAAGGTCCTTTATGGACATCATATATTCAAAATATTTCATTGAAAAATGATTTAAATCTGTAGTTAATTCCCATGTGACCTCTTCACGCATCATTTTTTGCAAAATAGGGTTGTAAGAAAATCTGTCCACAATCGATTTTAAAATGCCCTGTTTATTTCCGAAATGGCGGAAAATCGTGACTTCATTTACCTGTGCTAAGTCAGCAATTGCTTTCGTTGTTGCTGCCGTATAGCCCTTTTCACTAACTAATTGTATAGCTGCTTCGATAATTCGTTCTGCTGTTTCTTTCGTTGCCAAAAATACGCCCTCCAATGCAAGTAACTACTTACATCCTAACATGTAAAAAAGACATTCGCAATAAAAAATAACCAGTATATGCAAATTTGGCGTTGACAGTTATATCGGACGCTGATATATTTTAGTTATATCGTCAGTCGATATATTGTTTGGCGATATAGAGGGGGTAATTTTTTGACGCAGGAACATCCGCCTTTAACAGAAGGCGTATATTATATTTTATTGGCATTATTTGAAGCACGTCATGGCTATGGCATTATGCAATTAGTGGAAGAAATGAGCAAAGGTCGTGTGCGGCTTGGTGCAGGTACGATATACGGAGCGATTAAAACATTGCAAGAACGACAGTGGATTGAAGCATTGGATGGCGATGGCCGTAAAAAGGAATATATAATTACTGAAGATGGAAAAAAAGTAATAGAATATGAAATTTTGCGATTAAGGGAACTTTTGGACAATGGTATCCGTATAACGAATGGAAAAGCATAAAAACGCATTGATAGGAGGTGTGGGTATGAAAAAAATAAAATTCCGTTTTTTCCTGGACTATGAACAAGAAGAGCAATGGGTCAATGAAATGGCTGCACAAGGTTGGCATTTGACTAAAAATATTATCAGTTTCTTTGTATTTGAACAAGGTGAGTCTGGTAAGTACATTTATCGCAATGAGTTAGTTGTAGGAGAGAAGAAGGATTATAAAGAATTTTTGGAATCATTAAATATTGAATGCGTTTCTAAATTTGGTGTTTGGGCATATTATCGTAAAGAAGCAGCTGATGGCGAATTTGAATTGTTGTCAGATGCAAAATCTAAAATAAAATATTTTAAATCAATTAGTAAAATATTTATTACAATAGCAATTCTCTGTATTTTAGTAGGATTATTTAATATTTATATAGGACTAACAACGTCTCCATTTGTGGCGATATCTATTAGTCTTGGTTTAATTAATGTGTTTTTGGGGCTATTAATTTTTGTGCCGATAAGAAAAATACAACGACGTAAAAAGTCTTTAGAAAATGATTTACATATATTTGAAGGATAAGGAGGATGAAAGATGACTTTACAATTACAGCATGTCACAAAAAAATATAAAGATTTTACCGCGGTTGATAATCTCAATTTCACAATTGAAAAAGGTGAAATTTTTGGACTGATTGGCCAAAATGGGGCAGGGAAAACAACAACATTCCGAATGATTTTAGATTTGCAAGAAACAACGGCAGGTACAATTTCATGGAATGGCAAGCCTGTAAACTCCATAAATCGTGATGTTCTTGGCTATTTACCAGAGGAGCGGGGCATTTTTCCTACGATGAAAGTAGAGGAACAACTATACTTTTTCGGAGAGCTTCGCGGCATGAAAAAAGCAGAGCTGAAAAGGGATATTGATTTTTGGATTAGTCGCTTTGATTTGGAAGAAAAACGCAAAGATAAAGCAGAGACGTTGTCTAAAGGAAATCAGCAAAAGGTGCAGTTAATTGCAAGCTTTATTCATAAACCACAATTTTTAATTTTAGATGAGCCTTTTAGTGGTCTTGACCCAGTAAACAAAGACTTACTGAAAGATGCCATTTTACTTTTAAAAGAACAAGGTACAACGATTTTATTTTCGAGTCACCAAATGGATAATGTCGAAGAGCTTTGCGATCATTTATGCTTATTAAAACGTGGTGTCTCGTTATTTTCCGGCAGCTTATTAGATTTAAAGAAACAGTACGGCAAAACGAAGCTTTCAGTACGCACGGATTATTCGACGACGGAATTACTTCAGCTTGAAGGTGTGAAAGACGTTCGTGTAGAGAAAGAGCAAACGGTATTAATGCTTGAAGATGAACACTACGCAGAAAGTATTTTCCAAAAGTTATCTGCGGGCAAGTATATTGAAAAATTTAGTTTAGATTATTTAACATTGGATGAAATATTTAAAGATAAGGTAGGTGGCAGCGTTGTCGAAGTTTAGTTTGTTAATGAAACAATTATACAAATCCAAAATAAAATCCAAATCTTTTATTTTAATGACGCTTTTATATGTGCTCGCAATGTCCGTCGCGATTTTTTGGTCGGATATCAAAGAGCTCTTTACAGGCAATCATGAAGCGCAACAAATTGCCATTGTCAATGAGACAACAGCAGATTTAAGCGCAATCTTTGTGTCAAATAATGATATGGTGTTTATTCAAGATGAAACAAATTTAGAAAAGTTAGAGAAAAAAGTGAAAGATGGGGAACTGGACGCCATCGTGGAAGTAAGTGATCAAAACGGTCAGTTACATGCGGAAATTGCCACATTTAAGCCTTTAAAATTAAATGATCAATCGACGATTTCTTCTTTATTGCAATATGCTGGTCAGCATTATGCGGTACAAAAGCTATCTTTATCGTCAGAACAAGCAGCGCAAATAATGGCTGCCCAAACAATTATCTCAAATAAAAATCTAAATGAAGAAAGTGCCGGCGGAAAAAGTGAAGAGGAAAAACAATCAGGACTTTGGGTTTCCTATGCTGTAGGCATTTTAATTTACTTCTTTATTTCTACATTCTTATCGATGATTACAACTGAAATTGCTTCTGAAAAGGGCTCACGCGCGATGGAAATGCTATTAGTAAGCGTTAAGCCTGCCACACATTTTAAAGCAAAAATTGCAGGCGTCTTGCTCCTTGCCATGACACAGATGGGCATTATAGCGGCTGTCTTCCTCCTTTACGCAAAATTTGCTAAAGACGGCGTTGTTTGGGATATGGCAGCAAGCATAGTTAAGGAATTATCGTTAGGCTATGTACTATATGCCATTCTATTTTTACTGCTAACTATTATTTTGTACTTAATTGTTGGTGCATTATTCGGCTCATTAGTGTCTAAAGTTGAGGAAGCGGGTCAAGTATTAATGCCGGCAATGATGATTACTTTAATCGGCTTTTATGTCATGCTTTCAGGAATTGGCAATCCAGATACAATCTTTATTAAAGTCTTCTCTTATATTCCATTCACATCGGGTATGGTAATGCCAATGCGAATTGGAGCGACAGATATAGGGATCATTGAGCCACTTCTTTCACTAGGTATTTTAGTAGGAACAATTATTGTTGCTTATTTATTTAGCTTATCTTTCTACAAACGCAGTGTTCTAACATATAGTACTGGTGGCGTAATTCAAAAATTCAAAACGGTATTAAAAGTAACAACGTAAAGAGGCTTGGACATAAGAGAAAAAGTGTTAGATTGATTGAGGTCAGTCTAACACTTTTTGCTTTGGGCTGCTTATGCTGTGTCCGTAGAAAACGTAGCGGCTATTTGCGGTTGAAAAACTGCTTGCTAAGTGCCAGGCACGCAAACAATTTACTATGCTAGTCAGAACATGTAAAGCGTAATTTAGCAAACAATGTAAATTGGTTTGACGATTCAGTCGAATTTTTAGTTCAAACAAGCTATAATTTAGAGAGAAGGAATATTGAACTACATTTTGAAAAAGCTTAAAGTATCGCAAAACAGTTTTTACTTTAAGTACATTGACCTTTGAATTGCTTGAACTAGATGAAACTTTTTCATCTAGTATTCGTATGTAATAGAAGAGATTATCGCAGGGGGTATTACTTATGTCTGAAATGAACAACGACCTATTAAAATCAAAAGATCCATTCGCAACTGAAAATCCACTTCTTCAATCTAACCCGTTAATACAAGCTGAACCAGTGCAAGCACCGACGCTTATTTCGGAGCAAGAGCTATCGCAAATTGCACAAAATCAGCTTGCGTTAAAGAAAGACCCTGAAGTGCACGCGCTTGCTCAAAAAATTGATGTAAAAGACCAAATCGCAATGCTAGAGCTAGGAAAAGAAACGGCGAATGGTATTTCCACATTTTCAGATAAAATGCTGGCAACGATGAGAGCTAGCAAGCTTGAAGAATCCAGTGTATTATTAAATAATTTAAATAAAGTAATGGATAAATTCGATCCACAAGATTTTGCGCAAGAAAAAAAGGGTGGCTTTTTAACAAAGCTATTTAGCAAAGGTAAAGAGCAATTAGAAAGATTTTTATCAAAATATGACAGCATGAATAAAGAAGTGGATGTCATTTACCGCGAAATTCAAAAGTATGAAGTTGAAATGAAACGTAATACCGTTGACCTAGAAAATTTATACGATCAAAACTTAGATTATTTCCAAACATTAAGTAAATTTATTGCAGCGATTGAAGTAAAGGCTGATGAAGTGCGTACCGCATTACCAATGCTAGAGCAAAAAGCGCAAACTGGTGACCAGTTAGCTGCAATGGAATATGAAACGATGCAACGTGCGGTAGAATTACTTGAGCAGCGCCGCTATGATTTAGAAATGGCACAGCAAGTATCATTCCAATCTGCACCACAAATTCGCCTTATGCAACAAGGTAATAATCATTTAATCGGTAAAATAAACTCTGCCTTTGTTACGACAATTCCAATTTTTAAACAAGGACTAATTCACGCCGTAACTTTAAAACGTCAAAAGCTTATTTCTGATTCAATGAGCGAGCTAGATCGTCGTACAAATGAAATGCTTGTGCGCAATGCTGAAAATATTAGCAAAAACAGTGTCAACATTGCACGTGCTGCGGGTAGCCCAAGCATTAAAATTGAAACAATTGAAACGACATGGCAAACAATTATGGCCGGTATCCAAGAAACAAAACAAATTCAAGCAGAAACAGCAAGAAACCGCGAAGAAGGCCGCAAACGTATCGAAAAATTACAGCTTGAATACGAAAAACTGAAAAAAATGTAATGATGAAGTATAAGACAGAAGACAAACTCGAATTATCCGAGTATGTCTTCTGTCTTTTTGTTTTTACTTTATACTCTGAACAGAGCATTTAAAATTTTAATACAGTAAGAATTGAACCAAATGATGTGTAGTATGTTAATAAAAATTTATTTACAAAATAAACAGAATCTTCTTGCTATTAAACTTTTAACATGATATTTTATTTTTATAAAAGGTTAAACGATTTACTAAAACGTTTAACTTAAGGCAAGGAGATTTGATATGACAACTTTGAAAGATATTGCAGAACATGCTAATGTAAGCGCTTGTACTGTTTCTAGATTTTTAAACCAAAATATTGTTGTAAAAAAAGAAACAGAGGAAAGAATTCAAAGTGCCATTAAAGAATTGGGCTATGTCCCAAATGTGGTTGCCAAAGCATTAAAACGCAAGGAAACGACAAATGTTGCGGTAATCTTGCCAAAGATTAATAGCCTTTATTATTCTGAAATCACTTCTGGAATCAGTCAAACTTTAGGAAAACATCATTATAATCTATTTATTTATGAAGTAGACAACCTTAATTTAAATGAAAATGAAATACTACAACTTATGCGCGAAAATATGGTAGCTGGAATTATTATTGTTGGGTTATTTTCTGATCTATCATTTAAAGATAATATTCCTAGTTTTTTAGAATGTGGTATTCCGGTAGTCTATGCAAATAGATGTATCCCGTATTCTGGGTTTCCACTAGTTTATCCCGATTTAACAGGGGCGGGTAAAATAGGGGCGGATTATTTATTCTCAAAAGGTAAAAATCGTATGGCTTTGATTCATAAGAAGCTGCCTAATGATGTACTTGAATTATTTTTGGATGGTATTAGACAGGCGAGCAAGTATGAGCAGAAGCCTCTAATTATAGAAATCAACGATTATATGGATCTATCGAAAGATTGTGTGCCAATTCTTCTTCAAAACAATATCAATAGTGCATTTGTTCTTAATGAATTGGGTGCAGTTAATTTGACTAAGGCATTAGTTCAAGCTGACGTTCAGATAGCAGAGGATATTGCCGTTTTGAGTTTAGGGAATTCACTATTATCACAAATTTCAACACCTGAGCTAACTTGTGTGGACTTGCAGAACCAGGAATTAGGCATTAAAAGTGCAGAAATTATTCTAAATGAAATTCAAAAAGAAACTTTTGAGCCAGTAACGGTATTAGAACCGTTTATTGTTGAGCGTAAATCTTCATAATTTTTGTGAGATAAAGAAAATAGAGGTCATTAAGTTCTATTGGTTAAACGTTTAACTATTTTAATCAAAAGTTTATATACCGTATTAGTTAAACGTTTAACCGATTAAATTTCAAGTAAATAAAGCAATGCAGTTAATCGTTTAACTACAATAAAGAAAAGTCATTACTTCTATTTAGTTAATCGATTAACCACACACTTTAGTAATTTTAGTTAAACGTTTAACTAAGAAATATTGTTGATAGGTTAAGAGCAATGCTCTTCTTATAGAAATAGCAAATCAATAACGAAAGGGAGAACTAATTATGAAACAAAAAGAAACAAATCATCTTGAAAAAGTCCGAGATATTTACGAGATTTTAAATGGCAGAAAGGAAGCAGATCTCCTTATTAAAAATGTGAACATTTTGGATGTACACGGGGAAACGGTCTATCATGGGTCTTTACTAATCTATGATCACCGTATTGTAGCTTTAAATCCTGATGAATCAATTGCCAAAGTGAAGGATATCTTCGATGGACAAGGACTTTATGCTATACCGGGACTTATTGATGCACATTTGCATTTTGAATCTCAGCTAGCGCATCCAGTAGCTCTTGGCGAGGCAATGGTCCCGAATGGCACAACAACTATATTTGCTGAGATGCTAGATCTTCTAAGTGCGGCGGGTGAAGATGGCGTAAAAGCCGCTGAAGGTCTGTTTCGTGATTATGAAAAGTTACCTTACAGATTATATGCATTTGCCCCTGGTAAGAAAGTTGCTGCATCGGTAACAAAGGAAGTATTAGATATGGAGCCGGTTATCGGGTTAGGGGAATTTGAACATTTTACTTATAGCAAAGGGGATGAGGATGATTTCCTGAAGGCTTCTTGGATACGAGAAAAAGGGGGATTCATGAATGGGCATTGGGGCTTAACTGCCCTTCCAGATATGATCTTAAATTATTTGCCCGCTATTGGTACATCCAATAATCATGATGTTTGGAATGGTGACGATATTGAGAAAAGCATTCGTTACGGTTTTCCAACCCAAATTAAGTTTGGCGTAGGTAGCAGTGAAGTCATTAAAACATTGCTTCGTGCTATCGTAGATCGCAAATTTCCAACAGATAATTTTATGCTGTGTACGGATAATATCTCCATTGAAAGGTTGCTTAAAATGGGACATATGGATTGGATTATTTCCCTTTGTACAGAGATGGGGATTAGCCCGATTAAGGCTATTAAAATGGCTACATTAAATACAGCCAAATCCTACCACATGGAAGATCAAATAGGTTCTTTAACACCTGGGCGATTTGCTGATATTGTTTTGACGGACAGTTTATCAAAAATAAATCCTCTTTATGTATTTAAAGATGGTGAATTGATTGCACAAGATAAAAAGTTATTAAAGAAAGTAGAAATAGACTACTCTGCCATGTGTACAAAGGGCGTTCAAGGATTAAACGATTTTACAGCAACTGAATTAGATATTGTACCATTTGAAATTTCTGAAGATGGCACTAAAGCAAAAGTTTATTTATTTGATGTTTACGGGCGAGGCCATGAAAAGTTTTATCAAGAAATTTGGGTGCCACTGGAAAATGGTAAGGTTGTTCCGGAATATCAAGGCGAGAAATTAAGTCGCCTGTCTGTTATCCAACGGTACGCAGATGGCAAACGCCATGTCGTGAATGGATTATTTAAAGGTGTCTATGTCGAACATGGTGCAGTGGCAACGTTTTGGTCAGCGCCATCACCGTATTTCGTAGTAGTCGGACAGGACAGTGACGAGATGTGCTACTGTGCACAAGAAGTTGATAAATATTCAGGGGCATGTATCGTAACAGATAATAAAGCCATTAAGAGTGTTATGCCACTTGAAATTTATGGTGCGATGGCAAATATGACTGTCGATGAATTAACGAATAGCGCAGATGCCATTGATGCAGCTTTAGAAAAAATGGGGAATCACAACGAAGGGGAACCGGTAGTGAATAAACTGTTAAGTCTATTTATTTCTTTGCATCGTTTCCGCCTTATGAAATAAAGCCAAATTGCCTTCAAAAAAGTAGTGAATAAAATATCTAGAAAGATGCAGGACAATGCTAAATGTTCCACCAAAAATAGTAAATGATTGACCAGTGCTATGAAAATTTCTTAAGGGGAAAAGGGAGGATTTTTATGCAAAATGAGGGTGTAAAATCGGATAAGAACAGTTTAATAAAACGATGGATTGTTTATATCATTGGCATTTATATTTTGTCAATTGGTGTGAGTTTAGCAATTACTGCAGGGATAGGAATTTCACCTCAAAGTGCCTTTCAAAGAGTTTTTGTTGTACATTTTGATTGGTTAACACAGGGCAGGGCGAATTTTATTTTAGAATGCATTATGTTAGTGCTAGCATTTTTAGTGTATAGAAAAGGCTTTAAGTTGTACCATGTTATGGGGTTGGTAGCTTCCGCAATTTTTGCAGTTTTTCTTGATTTCAATTTATCGCTTACCTTTACTTACCTTGAATTTCCTGAGTATTGGACTAAATTTATAACACTTGTCATTGGAGATGCATTTTTAGCCTTTGGTGTATTCCTTATGTTGCAATCTGAAGTTGTGCTTATGCCGATAGACAATTTCGTTAACGCCGTACAGCTAAGGACAGGCTTTAAATGGGGCAATGTTAAAACTTGTTTTGATTTGACATTACTTGCTTTAGCATTAATTTTCGGACTCATTTTAGCCGGAAAAATTATGTTTATTCGAGAAGGTACCGTGTTAAACGCTATTCTAGTAGGACAATATATTAAGCTATTTACTTTTATGTATAAAAGAAATAAGGCAAAAAGAGCTGTCGAATTAACGCAATTGCAAAATTAGAATAGCTAAAAACTCCCCAAAATTTTGAGGAGTTTTTTTATTGAATGCGTAATAGTGTATAATTGAAAGCGAAATAAAGAAATAGATAACAAATGAGGAAATTATTTGAGTGAAAAAGGAGCATGGGAGCCAAAATGTACTTTGTAAAAGGTAAATGTACCAAATAAATGGTTATAGTTTGGAGGGAATTGATATTGATATTTGAAGTGTTCGTTTTACCAATTATAGTTATAACCGTATGCTTAATTTCTGCAAAGCTATATCAGCGGCAAGAAAAGGTGGATAAAGGCTTTGCCATAAATTATTTTAAATTATCTTACAGACGAAGGGTAATTCGTGATTTAATCAATCTTCCTTTGCTGATTATTTGTTCGATTATACTTTATTATTTATCAGGTTGGAATTTCAAAATATTTATAACATTATCGCTAATTTTACTGATCTGCTATTCCCTCCAATTACTTTACAACTATAGTATGTGGAAGAAAGGAATGTAATATGAAATTATCACTTTTAGGTGTTTCCATCACAATCTTTGGTTTAGCTTTGATCATAGTAGCAAGTGGTGCGGGAACAACTTTCGGACTGCTAGTTTCACTTTTTGGCGTAATGGTGTCATTTGCCTCATGCTTTATCAAAAGCAATTCAAATATATAGATATGGAACGATTTGTTGCTGGGTTACTTGATAAAGATAGTGGGAGTGGGGGAATGTCCATATGAAATTCATGTTATTTGCCATTATTTTTGGATATATATCTTTAAGAGTTATGAGATTTGTGCCAGTTAAAGGAGCATGGCTTAACTATTCTTTATTTTGTATTGTGGCAAGTATTCTTTTAGCTGTCCTACAACTTAATATAAATGGACATTATGGGAATTTAAATCATTACATAATAAGCGCTTCGGCAATCTTTGTTGGCTACTTAGTTCTATTTATTTTTTATCCAATTATTCGCAAAAAAATAAATAGCCTTAATTGAGGATGTCATCTTCAACGAACAGTGCTTTACTATTAATCTTCTAATTAAATGATACATAAATTTAAGCTGTTATTTTGACAATTGTTACTCAAAATAACAGTTTTTTATAATACTATTGTAAAGATTTATTCACCAATTTTTTATTCTGTAACTCCTAATTTATTATAATATAAATTTAGAATGGTGAAGATTATGGGCCACTACAAAACCGCTACCGTGCATAGCACTATAAATGAAAAAAGAACATTCTTCCCTCGTCAGGAGTGATACTATGTTTATTACAATTCGTGATGTCTTGAAAATGGAGGGCTTTGGAGACGTAGAAGTAATCGCAGGTGATTCTGGTTTGAGCCGCAGGGTGGAAAACGTCTATTTTATGGAGGTTCCCGACATTTACGCTTATATCGATCAAAACGGCTTACTGCTCACAACTTTGTATCCAATTGCAGATAAACCGGAGCATATGCAAACATTGATTCCAAAATTGGCCGCAATGAACCTCGCCGGCATTGCCATCAAGCCAGGTAGATATGTCGCTGAAATTCCAGCAGTTATGGTGGAACAAGCAAATGAGCTGGGCATTCCGTTAATGAAACTCCCTGATGGTGCAAACTTATCGACACTTACCAATCAGGTACTTACAAAGTTTTTAGATGTAAAGACTTCGCTGTTGGAATTCCGCAATAAGATGCATCAGCAATTGCTGGAGTTATTATTAGAAGGCAACGATGATATACACAAGTTCATTCACTCGATTGCCAATCTCGTTCATGCGCCAATCCTGCTTCTTAACAATGACTTTGAATATGTCGGGTCGTCTATACAAAACGAACATAATATTTCAATCCTTCATAAGCCATATCATTCGGACTCGAGCGTGTTTTCCGTACAAGTGGATGAGACCATTTATGATAAAGATGATATTTTTATTCAATGCATTTACGCTGGCGGCAATGAATATGGCTATTTAGTCATATTGCTGGATAAAGAAAAAAATCTGACAGAGGACTTGATTATTGCCATCGAACAAGCATCCTTTATCATCGCTTTTTTATTCCAAACTGAGCAAACATTGCTGCAAAAAGAAAGAAATCATTTAAGCAGTTTTGTTAGGGACATTATTCATAATCAATATACTTCCCAAACCGAAATGATTGAAAAAGCGAAAGTGTTTAGATGGAACTTGCAATTCCCACTTGTCATGTTAAGTATAAAAACAAGTGAGAAAGATAGTGAAAAGAAACTAGCAATATTCCATAAAATGCTCGATTCAGGCTTGATGGAGAGTTTGGCTGCTGAGATTGTAGATATTCCGATAGAAAATTGCAAAGTGCTTTATCTTAATGACTCTTTAGTATGTTTTATTAGTCTTGTATCCGAAAATAATATTCGCCACAAACTTCAAAATCTAGGAGATTCGATTTTATCTTTGTTTGCAAAAAACGGTCACTTTGGCATTAGTATTTCTGATACAGTCCACCATTTTAAGCAAATTAAAGAGTATTACGACAATTCAACTTTAGTCTTTCAGGTTTATAAAGAACAATTACAAACACAATCCTATGTGTATTTTTATAGTGATATCGGCTTATTCCGTCTTTTTCATTACATGGATAATCTTTTTATCTTGGAAGAGTTCGTAAATGAGAAATTAGGGAAAGTGTTTGAATATGACAAAAAGAAAAATACCAATCTTTTAGAGACGCTGAGGTATTACATTAAAAATAATACAAATGTGCAAAAAACGGCAGAGGATATGTATGTTCATTATAATACGATGCGCTACCGAATAAATAAGCTGAAAGAACTTGGAATCGATGGTGAGGACGGCTTTGAATTAACAGAGATTTCATTGGCCTACCTACTGTATCAATATTTGCAGCTAAAAAAAGGGTAAGGAGAAAACTTCGAAACTTCCTTTGGACTTGGACATTGTCTACTTGACAATGTCCTTTTTTCGTAAAAAAGATGCTTTACTTTGTAGGATGTTGACAATAAAAAGAGAAATAAATATCAACTTCTTACAATGAATAAAACGCTTTCAAATGCTATGATTTAAGTGTGGAAGGAGGAGGGAATTAATAAATAACAGTCATAGTAACACGATTCAAGTAAAAGGTTTCTGTATTACACTTTTGGTACAAGGAGTGTTTAAAATGCGTGATTATCTTTTGTCTTTAGCGGGTGGTTTGATTGTAGGTATACTATTTTCTTTAGTTAAATTACCGTTACCTGCCCCTCCTTTAGTCGGCATATTTGGAATGGTAGGTATATTTTTAGGGGGTGTATTAATGGATTCTCTTTTCAAATCGCTCAAAGAAAAGAGAAAGGTCAGTACATAAAAAATCGATGTTAAACGGTTGGTCAGTTCGTTTATTGATGAGTACATCCCACACAAAAAGGAGCATGTAATATGTTACAGATCATCTTGTCTTTTATAGGAGGTTTACTTGTAGGCATATTATTTAAATTCATCAAACTGCCAGTTCCGGCTCCCCCTCTTATTGGTATAGTCGGAGTAGTCGGAATTTTCCTTGGCACAGAACTAGTTAAGGCTATTTTTCAACTTTTCTAATGCAAACTTCAAATCCTCTTTCCTTTAATTAACTACTGTTATCCTCTATTTTATTAACCATACGCAATAGATTTTTGTGAACATGCTTTTTGGTCCAATTCATAGGTCCATATGTTTTGAATACCATTTGAGAGGGAGATCTACATGACTAAAGTATATAAAATTGATGCGAAACCTTATAGTTTTGAATGTGAGTTAGAAAAAACAGCGCTCATTATCATCGATATGCAACGAGATTTTTGTGCACCGGGCGGCTTTGGAGAAAAGCTTGGGAATGATGTGTCGCTAACACGCGCTATCATCCCGACTATTCAAAAAGTATTGGAAGTTGCTAGGGATAAAGGGATGGTGGTGATTTATACGCGTGAAGGGCATCGTCTAGATCTTTCGGATTGCCCGCCAAGCAAATTAAAACGTGGCTGCAAGCAAGGTGCAGGTATTGGTGATGATGGGCCGATGGGAAGAATTCTTATCCGTGGTGAGTATGGTCATGATATTGTGGACGAACTTAAGCCTGTTGAAGGGGAGATTGTAATTGATAAACCTGGAAAAGGCTCTTTTTATCAAACAGATTTAGAAGTCATTTTAAAAAATAAAGGCATTACACATTTGCTTGTCGCTGGTGTTACAACGCACGTTTGTGTACAAACAACGATTCGTGAAGCGAATGACCGTGGATTCGACTGCTTACTACTAGAAGATTGCTCAGCGGCATTTGATCCAAAAGATCATGAAAATTCTATTCATATGATTAACCAGCAAGGCGGCATCTTTGGCTGGACAGCACCTTCTCGGAATTTGCTTGCTTCACTCGGTGTTTAAGGTAGAGGGTTTCCAACCTAGTGAGACCAAGGATACTTTAAAAAGTTCATAAAGGGCATGCGTCCTTTTCATGTCCACTGCATGCCCTTTTTACCCCCCTAAACACATTACCCAAAACCATAAGTGAAAAGCGTTCTGGTTGTGATGGTAGAGGGCATCCATTGTTCTTGTGCTAAATTTACCTATTCTTTCAAAATTGGTGATATGAATGGTTACAACATCTGCTTATCAAATCAATCAAATAGACGGCTGTCTGCTTGAATGGTTGCACCATCAACCACTTGGTGAACCAATCGGAGTAGTCCACAGTGTTTTTGATAAGGTGGTCAATTTTATAACGGATGACGGCACATATTTCTTTTCTTTAGCAAAAAATGAGGTTATACAATCACCTGGCATGATGAAAACCTGTGAAAATGACATATTTTCTAAGATGTGTACAACTTTAAAGTCGACTAAACCTATTTATTTAATCGATAATAATCTTTTGCAAATTAATGATTGGCAATGGGATTTTTCAAATGCGGTAGTTTGGAACAAGGGGCTAAAGCTGCGCAATTATCAAACTAAACAAGAAACAACTGTTTTACAACTATTACGATTGAACCATTTCATCTTAGCAAACGGTGCAACCGGAGGAATTTTTCCGGCATGGAAAAGCTTCACTTATCCAGATTGGGAAGTACCTGCTGCCATACAAAAGAATATTTACTTTCCTCTTTTCAAGAAGGGGTTAGAGCAATTAAATCAGGAAATAAAGGTAAATAAGCTCGATACGTTTTATTTAAAGTTTGCGGGGCTAGGCATCGGGCTGACTCCATCAGGGGATGATTTTTTGACAGGATTGCTGGCTACTTGGCAGTATTTTGTTGCCCCGCTATCCAAGAAAATTGCAAGCTGCAACACCGCATGGCTGCAGAATGTAAAAAGAAGAACTACTACGATAAGCTATTTTATGCTGAAGCAATGCTTGGATGGCCAGGTCAATGAAGCTTTGCTAGATGTCTTAGACAACATGGACGGCAATGCAATTCCTTATTTTCAGCGAGTGTTAGCAATTGGATCAACTTCTGGTACGGATATGCTAACTGGGGTCAGCGTGGCATACCAACAGCTTATCGACTATAAGGAGGAGAAACAACATGGCATCGAAAATATCGATTGAACATAATGCCTATTATGACTCGGTTACACTCATGTCACTGTCCAGTAAAATGAACAGTATTGACGGTGTAGAAAAAGCCGTTGTCTCAATGGCTAGCGAAATGAATAAAGAATTACTAGCGAACATTGGACTGCTAACGGAAGAGGCCAAAGCGGCAACGGCAAATGATTTAATGATTGCCTTAATTACAGATACAGAAGAGCGTGCAGAGGAAGTGATGGCACTCGTCTATAGTGAATTAACATCCAAGAAGGCGAAAAAAGGAAAAGGAAATCACGATACAGCGAAAACTTTAAATACTGCATTGAGCCTTATGCCAGGTGCAAACATGGCAATTATTTCTGTTCCAGGTCAATATGCTGCACGCGAAGCTAGTCAAGCTTTAAAAAAGGGCATGCATGTGATGCTGTTCAGTGACAATGTCAGTATCGAAGATGAAAAACTTTTAAAAGAAATGGCCAGAGACAATGGATTATTCCTCATGGGGCCAGACTGCGGAACAGCTATCATCAACAATATTGGACTTTGCTTTGCTAATAAAATAAACGAGGGAGGCATTGGTTTAGTTGCAGCTTCAGGTACTGGTTTGCAAGAAGTGACCGTGCAAATTGATCGTCTTGGATACGGTATTTCACAAGCGATAGGCACAGGAGGCCGCGATCTTCATGAATCTATCGGTGGCATTATGATGCTTCAAGGGCTTAAAGCATTAGAGCACGATGACAAGACAAAGGTCATCACATTAATTTCCAAGCCGCCTGCTCCAACTGTTCAGGACAAAATTCTTGCAGAAGTGAAAAAGTGCAAAAAACCAGTTGTCGTATGCTTCCTAGATGGAGATGCACAGGCAGTAGAGGGAGTAGGAGCCGCTTTTTCTCCTACATTAATTGATGCTGCTCGCAAGTCTGTTCAATTGCTTGATTCGCAAGCCATTATCGAAACGGAAATTGCGCAAGATGCTGACAGATGGATTAAGAAAGAAAAAGCGAAATTAGCTGATTGTCAGCAAGATATCCGCGGATTATTTTGTGGCGGTACGCTCACTGCAGAATCACTGTCGATTATCCGGTCAACAGGAGAACACGTTAGAAGCAATATCGCTAAAAAAGCGGCCGAGAAACTTAACGACATTACACAAAGTATAGGCCATACGCTCTTGGACATGGGTGATGACGAATTTACAAAAGGGAAACCTCATCCAATGATAGAGCCTTCACTTAGAAATGAACGGATTTTACAAGAAGCAAGAGACCCTAAAACCGCTGTCCTGTTATTGGATTTTGAATTAGGCTTTGGTGCCTATGAAGATCCGGTAGGCGTCACGCTGGATGCACTACAATTAGCAAAAGAAGAGGCAGCACAGGCGGGAAGGTACTTGCCAATCGTTGCCTATATTTGCGGTACTTCTAAAGATAAGCAAGACTATCAAGAGCAACACAAAAAACTTCAATCCGTTGGCGTATTTGTCGCGGACAGCAATGAAATGGCAACAAGAATGGCCACTATGCTTGTGCAAAAGGAGGGTAATGCAAGTGAATAAGTTTCATGACCTTTTTAATCAGCCATTACAAGTAATTAACATCGGCACGTCCAAATTTAATGAAGATCTGGACAGGCAGGGGATTGACACAATCCAAGTGGACTGGCAACCGCCCGCTGGTGGCAATTTGCAATTACTCGAAGCTATAGACTTCTTTCAGGACAATGAAAAGCTGGAAAAGGCAAACCAAGAATCCATTCAACGCATCAAGGAAGCCCATCCATTCTTAATTGATATTGACTTAGCAGTCGAAGTTATTCCAGGAATGCATAAGAAGAAAATACTGCATGCCGGTCCGCCTGTCTCTTGGGAAAACATGGCTGGTCCGATGCAGGGTGCAATTATTGGAGCCCTTATTTTTGAAGGGATGGCTACCAATGAGGAAGAAGCAAGAGCATTGATTGATGCGGGAGAAATTGAATTTGCTCCATGTAATGAACATGCTGCGGTTGGGCCAATGGCAGGCATCGTTTCGCCGTCGATGCCAGTGCATATCATTGAAAACCGAACACATGGAAATCGCGCCTATTGTTCGATTAATGAAGGGCTAGGCAAAGTGTTGCGTTTTGGTGCGTATTCAAGCGAGGTGATTGATCGTTTAAAGTGGTTACGCGGAGTTTTTGCGCCAGCATTGAAAAAGGCGCTTGTACTATCAGATGGCATTGATTTAAAAGCTATTACGGCGCAAGCGCTGCATATGGGAGATGAATGCCATAACCGCAATAAGGCAGCAACAAGCCTTTTCTATAAAGAAATAGCAGACTATCTCTTGCAAACAGATAGCGAAACGGATACATTGCGAGATGTTCTGCGTTTTATCCAAAACAATGAACACTATTTCTTGAATCTATCGATGCCAGCATGTAAAGCTGCACTTGATGCAGGTCATGGCGTAGCACATTCCACGGTAGTCACTACAATGGCGAGAAATGGCGTTGACTTTGGTATTCGTATTAGCGGGCTAGGTGAAAAAGAATGGTTTACAGCGCCAGCCAACTATATTCAAGGTCTATTTTTCCCTGGGTATTCGGAGGAGGATGCGACTCGTGATCTTGGCGATAGTGCGATTACCGAGACGATGGGTATTGGTGGATTTGCAATGGGCGGTTCACCTGCGATTGTTCAATTCGTAGGAGGCGAGGTAGAAGATGCCATTCAATATAGCGAGCAAATGTATGACATCACAGTCAGTGAAAATAACAATTATTCAATCCCACCTCTCAACTTTCGCGGAGCTGCCTTTGGCATAGATGTGCGAAAAGTAATCGAAACAAACATTCTTCCCGTCATTAATACAGGCATGGCACATAAAGTAGCGGGAATCGGACAAATTGGTGCGGGTATTGTCCATCCGCCAAAAGAATGTTTTGAAAAAGCACTCCTCCATTTTTATAAAGTATATCGAGAGGGGGCTACATATGAGTAGAATTCTAATAGCGCTTGGGGGGAATGCCCTTGGTTCTACCCCACAGGAACAACTGCAATTAGTAAAGACGACAGCAAAGCCAATTGTTGATTTAGTTGAACAAGGGCATGATGTCGTGATTGCCCATGGCAACGGGCCACAAGTTGGAGCGATTAATCTGGCATTTGACACAAGCTCGAAGGAACTTGCAAGCATTCCCTACATGCCATTTGCTGAATGTGGAGCAATGAGCCAAGGATATATTGGTTACCATTTGCAAAATGCTATTCAGGAAGAACTGTTAAAGCGCACTATCCACAAATCAGTTGCCACAGTTGTTACTCAAGTAGTCGTTGATAAAAACGACCATGCCTTTCAACGTCCAACAAAACCGATTGGCCCTTTTTATACAAAGGAAGAGGCTGAAAAAATAATGGCTCAAACCTGTGAAATTTATATGGAGGATGCCGGTCGGGGCTATCGCCGTGTTATTCCATCGCCTGCGCCAATGAAAGTCGTTGAAAAAGAAGTTATCGAAGATTTAGTTAATGCAGGACATGTGGTGATTGCTGTTGGGGGAGGAGGTATTCCAGTAATCGAGGACAGCAACCATTCTTTAGTTGGCGTAGAAGCGGTTGTTGACAAAGATTTAGCAAGTCGATGCTTAGCTGATGCGCTGAATGTTGATTTTTTGTTTATTTTGACTGCCGTCGAAAAAATCGCCATCAACTTTGGTAAGCCAAATCAGCAAAACCTTGATCGATTATCTATAGACGAAGCAGAAAAGTTGATGAGTGAAGGACATTTTGCACCCGGAAGTATGTTGCCAAAAGTCCAGGCAGCCATTGAATTTGTCAGGGGCAAACAAGGCAGAAATTCAGTGATTACTTCGCTGGAAAAAGCAAAGGATGCTATCCTCGGAAAAACAGGCACCGTTATTAGCAACTAAACGGGCTATAGACATACATGGAGATAATTTGATAAAAGGAGTGTTGGACATGCGTAACAACAACACGAAGGTGAAAATTGGTGATGACTTAAAGTGGAATGTATTTACCGAGCATCGTGAAGTGTATCACCGCGAGCTGCTAAGCGCCAAAGAAGCGGATGAACTAGGTGTAAGTGTCAGCTCGGTTTTAAGAGAACGCATTGAAGTAGGTGGTGCAGTACTACCCCATTATCATGATGTAGCTGAAGTGATTCATATTACAAAAGGAAAAGTAAAACTTCTGCAAAATGGTGAATGGAAATCTTACAAAGAAGGTGACACGTTTCTAGTACCAACAGGTGTCGTGCACTCTGTTGCCAATGATGATGTCGAACCTACCGAGCAGATAAGCATCTTTATCCCAGTTCATGAAGGAATCCAAAATGAAAACTTCGCGTCACATATGGTAGAACAAGAAAAATAAGCTGAAATACGAGAAAGAGCAATCCGGAAGATGAACGGATTGCTCTTTGTATTTTGGCAATTATTTCGTTATGTTAATTGTTTTATGTGAATATAAATTCCAAGGAGACCTTGACCCTTGATCATGTGTATAAATAGTCTTATATCCTGAACCATCACTTCTGAAAATACCAAGTGATGGGAATAAGGTGTGGTATCCTCTGATTTTTGTAGTCCCATCCTTATAAATTTCTGTACGGAACTCGTATTCTACATTTGGTGCTAATGTGTAATAAGGGTGGGCTGCTTTGTGAATGAAATTAATATCAATCATTGAACTAGTTTTTTTAGTTGCTCCTAAATAAACATTATTACCAGATGCTTGTTTTCGGTCAACAAATGTATATGTTCCATTGGAGTTCTTTGTGTAACGATTTGTCCAACCAATCGATTTTGTTTCCCCAACTGCTAATGTTGACCAATTAATTGATGCTTCTAGTGATGAGCGGGTACTTCCTTGGGAAGTTATTGTAGTACGATTATCTGTTCCGTAATAGTAGCTACCAATTGGTGCTGGTATATAACCAGGATATTTAGAAGTATTTAAAATCATTGTATTTATTTTTACCCATGTATTTGTTGATATTGCTAAAGGCCTTATTTGGGGCTTTACTCTATAATTTTTCAGAGAAATTCTTTGGACATTTTCTTCTAAAGTTTTAACTGGAGTGGAAAATTCAATTAAATCGAAAGGATTTTCTTCTAATTCTTTATATACTTGTGAGAATAAATTGTTAGCTGATTTATTCTCATCATCTGTCAGCAAATAATTTAAGAAATCTAGTTTTACTTGTTTGATTATTTGCTCAAATCGAGTAGTAGTAAAAAGTATTTCACCAGTAATTGTATATTGATATTCGGTATTTGCTAATGGAGTAATATCTGAAAAATGACTATCTTTTGTCACTCCGATAAATTGATTATCTCTATAAATAGAATATTCAACAATATTATCTACATCAGGCCAGTCTAAAATAATACTTGAAGATGTAGAAAAAGTGTCTATACCTATTTCTTCATTATTTGATAATGTAGTATAGATTTTTATATGTGAGTTTGAGAGTACTTGGTCATTATTATCAATGGCTGCAATTTCGTATTCATTAAGGCTACCTTCAGTAAGATTTCTACTTTCGAATTGTGCTTCAGTTCCTTCGTACAATATTTGATGGTTGTGTTTAACGATATATTTTTTGGCGTCAGGTGTGGGGTTCCATTTTACATTAATCTCATTTGAATTTTTATTTACTTGGAAATCTGAAAAATATTGATTGAAGGATTCATCTTCATAAGCAAAGACACTAATAGATGGTATTAACAAAAATGATAGACAAAAAGCAAATAGGTATCTAAAAAATTTTTTGTTGTCCATATATACTCCTCCTTATTTTTAGATTAATTAAATATTAACTAAATTCCGTATTAGAAATCAAGGAACGAAGAAATAAAAAATAAATTTTATAAATATATATTACTTAAAATATTTGATTGAGCGTAGTGTATCAGTTAATCTTTTATAGTAAGAAACACTTTGCTTTCTAGTGTATGTTTAGTAGGGGACAACTGATTAAAAACATAACACATTATCGCTAATTACGAGATGGTATTGAAGGAGTGAAAATATGTTAAACAGAAAATTGTTAGCAGCTTTTGTAACAGCGGTCGTATGTTACTTTATCGTACCTATTTTCTTTAACGATTATACAAACTCTTATTTCGCAATCGGGCTTGGTGTAAGTATTATTTCAGTTCCAATACTATTCACTTTTGGCATTTTGGTTTCCATGGTGATTGAATTACGAACGAAACATATCTTCTTTGCTTATATAGAACATTTTACTTGTGGATTAATTTGTGTTTGTGTGCTTTTACTGTTAACAGAGTGGGATATAGAATTATTTTTTATATACACAGTAATGGCATTAGTTTATGTTACCGTTTTCTTTATTAGTGATTATTTGATGAAACGTAATCTATGAAGGTATCTATAAAGTATTAGAATATTTGATGCTTGGAAAAATGGAGTCACAATCCAAAATCTTTCATTCCTTACAATCAAGAGGTTAAAATAAAAATCGCTGAAGTTGAGACAGTTGAGAATGCCAAGTAACATGCCAAACGAGTATGAAGAGATTATGGAGATAACAAACATAATTATCATAGTATAAAATAGTAAAAGCTCAAGTAACTAATTATTAGTTATTTGAGCTTTTACATTATATAGAAAACACTATTTTTCTTTAAATTTTTGAAGTGCACTAAATTCCAAAGTAGGCAATAAGTTTAGTAGTTCTCTTAATGCCAACGGTTTATGGGCATTTTTTTTAGTAATGACGCCTAGTCGCCAAAATAATTCAGGTTCTTCAATCGGTATAATTTTTACATTTTTATTCGTTTGCTTATTATAAATGGAATTAGGTAAAAGCGTCACACCTAATTGCGAGGCAACGACTTCAATCATCACATCCCACTGTGAGCTTTTTAGGGCAATATTTGGCGTAAATCCAGCGGTTTCACAAACATGGATAATATAATCGTGCAAGGCGAAGTCTTCAGTAAAAACGATAAACTTTTCATCCTTTAACTCTTTTAGCTTAATGCTTTTTTTATGGGCAAATTTATGCTCCTCATGTACAAATAACACAAAGTTATCCTGGATAAATGGCGTAATATCAAATTTAGATTCATCTTCGGGTAAGACCACAATCGCTATATCAACCGTACCTTCCTCGACAAGTTGATTAATCACCTTAGCTCCACGTTCAATTAACACTAAAGATACTTCTGGATACCGTTCTTCAAAATTGCGAGCAATTTCAGAGAAAAATAATGTCCCGATGAGTGGGGGAATACCTAGCTTAATTTCACCTGTAGCAACTTCACGAAATTGATCTAATTGGACCTTTAACTCCTCAATAACCTCGAATACTTTTTGACTTTGTTTATACACAATTTTCCCAGCTTCAGTTAATTGCATATGTCTGGTGGACCGATCAAATAACTCTAATTGCAATTCTTCTTCCAACTTTTTAATTGCTTTACTTAAGGAGGATTGCGATAGGTAGGTATGCTCGGCAGCCTTTGTAAAACTATTATAATTCGTCACTTCTAAAAATAATTTCAATTCACGTAGTTCCATAATTACACCTATTTATTCTTTTTATTCATTAATGTTATTCCTATTATTCGTTTTACTAATAAATGAGTGAGCGTTATACTTTATTCGGATATAACATTAATGTTCAAACTTTTGTAACAAACTCTGTTTCGCATCATAGAAAATTCTATACGTTCCAATTAATAATGACTTAGCTAAAGGTAATCTGAATAATGTTTTAATTTTTTGGAATGATAGTTTGTGCGAGGTGTAAAAGCATGACGGTTTGCAAAAGTTTACCCATTTGACCAAGGTATACATTGGTCAGATAAATTTAATACTTTTTGATAATTATATCTTATTGAATGGTTTATAAAAAGTATTAGCTGTATGAAAAGAGGTGAAACATATTGTTAAGTATTATTATTGGCCTAGTGCTATTAATGGCTTTAGCATATCTTGGATGGTCTATTATTTGGGTTGCGCCGCTTGCAGCAGGTGTTGTTGCACTGCTTAACGGATTGGATGTACTTGATACCTATACAGGTACGTATATGCAAGGGTTAGTTAATTTTGTGAAAAGTTGGTTCCCTATATTCTTATTAGGGGCAGTGTTCGGAAAATTAATGGAAGATACAGGCGCTGCAAAATCCGTAGCCCAAAAGGTTACGCAGTTGATTGGGAAAAAGAGAGCAATTCTTGGTGTACTAATCGCGGCTGCGTTACTAACATACGGTGGTGTTAGTTTATTTGTTGTTGTATTTGCTATTTATCCAATTGCCCTTCAATTATTTAGAGAAGCAAATGTTTCAAGAAAATTGCTCGTCCCTACATTTGCACTTGGTGCATTTACATTTACAATGACGGCTATACCAGGTACGCCACAAATCCAAAACTTGATTCCAATGGATTACTTTAAAACGTCTCCTACATCAGGATCAATCATCGGGATTGTTGCCGCACTCATAATGGCTGTTGGGGGTTACCTATGGTTAGCATTTAGAGCAAAAAGTTTTGCCGCTAAAGGTGAAGGGTATACAGAACCAGAGAATAGTTCGGACATTGCAACAGATGGAGAGCAAAAAGTTCCGCATTGGATTATTTCGTTAATTCCACTAGTTGTTGTTGTTGTTCTATTAAATATAATCAAGTTAGAAGCTGTTATTGCTTTATTAGTTGGGGTCTTATGTATCATGATTCTTAACATCAAGGATTATAAAAAGTTTATACCATCTATTAATGACGGTGGTAAAGGCTCTGTTATGGCCATTTTAAATACTAGTGCAGCAGTAGGATTTGGCTCAGTCATTGCCATTGTTCCTGCATTTGACAACATTACTACATGGTTGCTAGGCATTTCAGATAATCCATTAATTGCTGAAGGTTTGGCTGTTCAAATTATGGCTATCATCACGGGCTCTGCTTCTGGTGGTATGGGTATTGCTCTTTCAACACTAGGAGAAACGTTTAATAACGTCGCTCAAACAACAGGGATTAGTCCTGACGCTTTACACAGAATCGCTTCTATAGCATCAGGTGCTTCGATATTCCCAAATAATGGTGCGTTATTAACATTACTTGCTGTTACAGGTCTATCACATAAAGACACTTACAAAGATGTATTTGTTGTAGCATTTTTAATTCCTACAGTTGCTTTGATCGTAGGTATTATCTTGGCTGCAATAGGTATTGTTTAAAAAGGAAATTAGTTTGGGAAATTTAAGGAGGAATTTAGTATGTCTGAATTTATTAATGTAGAAAACAAAGTAGTTATTATTACAGGAGCTGGCCGTGGAATTGGTTTTGAAATCGGTAAACGTTTCGCTCAATTCGGTGCAAAAGTCGTTCTTTCTGATATCAATGAGGAAATGGTAGTGGAATCTGCTAACTCTCTAAAAAATGAAGGATTGAATGCAATTGGTGTAAAAGCGGATGTTACAAGTGAAGAAGAACTTCAAAACTTAGTGACAACGGCTAAGGAAACATTTGGTTCAGTTGATATCGTGATTAATAATGCTGGTTTACAACATGTTTCTCCAATTGAAGAATTTCCAACTGCAAAATTTGAGCTAATGCAAAAAATTATGTTAGTAGCTCCATTTATTTTAATTAAAAACGTATTCCCGATTATGAAAGAACAAGGTTTTGGACGTATTATCAACATCGCATCAATAAATGGCTTAATTGGGTTTGCTGGTAAAGCTGCATACAACAGTGCGAAACACGGAGTAATTGGATTAACGAAAGTTGCGGCTATCGAAGGTGCTAAACATGGTATTACTGTCAATGCTTTATGCCCTGGTTATGTAGATACGCCACTTGTTCGTGGTCAAATTGCAGACTTAGCTAAAACACGTAATATTCCTGAAGACAGAGCACTTGAAGATATTATTTTAGCGCAAGTACCTCAGAAAAAATTATTAGATGTCAGTGAAATCGCAGACTATGCGTTATACTTAGCAAGCGATCGAGCGAAGAGCGTTACAGGACAAGCTGTTGTGATTGATGGCGGTTATGTAGCACAATAATACATTTAAATATACTGAAAAAATCCATTTTGATTAAAAGTCAAAATGGATTTTTTGCTTTTCAAATATTTAGTAGAAGCATTTACTAAAACTACCGAGGCAGTAAAAGTTACGGTATTGTTACAAGTGTTACGGAAAAATATTTAATAAAGAAAAGTACAGCACCCTGTAAAGTGTTAAAGTAGTTCCTACAACATTTTTCTTCCAAGTAATGTAATAAGTCTAAAATAGATGTTTAACCTTCTAAATCAACTGAAAAATGCCATTTAAATGCTTTTTAGCATAGGTATTCGCACTTCCAATTTTACATTTTAAAGTTAATTTAACGTTGCTGTAACAAGGGGAATCTAGTGGATTGGTAAAATATAATTAGGTTGATTGGGGGGAAACAGGATGGAGAAAAGAATATTAGATTATGAAGATTTATTAGAAATGTTAGATGATTTATTAAGGGAACCAAAGGGGTTTTGGGAAAATTTCTATGAAGAGAGGAATAAAGATATTCCTTTTTTTAAAGTTAAAGGGCCTGATGAAAACTTAGTAGAATATTTTAGTCAAGGACTATCTCCTCAAAAGGTTTTAGAAGTGGGGTGTGGGCCTGGTAGAAATGCTATTTATATGGCTCAGCAAGGCTGTCATGTAAGTGCTTTAGATATATCTGAAAATGCGATTATTTGGGCAAAAGAAAGGGCGAATAAAGAAGGCTTAAAGATAAATTTTCATTGTGTTTCTCTTTTTGATTTTGAATTTGATTCGCATTCCTATGATCTTATTTACGATTGTGGATTGTTTCATCATTTGTCGCCCCATCGCCGGTTAACGTATTTAAAAATCATTAAAAAAGCACTCAAAATGGATGGGCATTATGGAATTGTTTGCTTCAATACGGATGGAGCTGCCAATACATCTGATTGGGATGTTTATAAAGAAAGAACATTAAAAGGCGGTATAGGTTATACTGAACAACGATTAAAAGAAATATTTGAGAAAGATTTTTATATTAAGGATTTTAGAAGAATGAAAAAGATTGCTGAATCACAAGATTTATTTGGTGAGGATTTTTTATGGACGAGTTTAATGCAAATTAAAAATTAAAGTTTTAACTATATAACGAGCGTGCATTTATGTCTGTAAAAGGGGGGCGTGGATTGAAAATAAAAAAAGTAGGCTTTGGTATTATGGCATTAGCTTTATGTATAATTATTGGTTGCAATATTCAAGGGGGGACTACAACAGTATCAATTAATAGTATTGATGCCGAAGAAGTTTTAACATTAGATTCTGATGCTGATATTTTTCAATTTAATGGAGTTATCTATAAGACGAATATTGATTGGCTAGAAGAATTATCTTTAACAAAAGATGCTCAAATCGGATCTATCAAAACAAAAAATGAGGAAACCACGGATTTTATAGATGAAATGTCGAATAAGCTTCCTGTTGGTGCAAAGATTTTTTCCACGAAAGAACGAGCAGATATTTTAATTGTTGAACTTGAAGGAGTAATCAAAAAGTATCTTGCAATTGTTGAAGGGTAATAGTAATGGTGCATGTCATATATATAGTAGTAAGGAGTTGGAGGAATATTTTTTTATAAAAATAGCAAACGCTATTTTGTGACCCCTATGAAAGCATAGTTTATTTTTTGTTCATTTGGTGCCATTGCTTTTGTTTTCATTGCAGTTAAGTGATTCTAGTTATTGAAAGTGTGATGGCAGTATATGCTACATAATATTAAATAGTGAGTATGACAAAACATTATAAAGAGTCCATTGAAGTAAGAAATCAGCCATTCCTAAATTGGGAGTGGCTTTTAATTTATCTCAATATTCACTTAGGTTCTTCAAGTTTATACAAGGAGTTTTTTCTTTGACAAAATTGACTTTTTCACTACCATTATGTAAATGAGAATGATTATCACATTGGCGCAGAGATATGAAAAATAACCGCTAATGCTTCCTATTTCTTAAAAGAATTTTGGCTAATATCTAGTGAAAGAGAACAGCATGATATAATTTTTTTAACATGAGTTGATACGGGATGGAGTCTCAATTTCTAAGTCGAATACCACTAAAAAACCTAATGGATTTAAAGATTGATTTTGCTTTTAAACGGCTTTTTGGTAGTGAACGTAATAAATCACTGACGATAGTATTTCTCAATGCACTATTACAGCGTACAGGTAGAAATACAATCAAAGAAGTGACGTTTATTAACCATGAAGTCGGTGGGGAGTATATAGAAGATAAACAATCACGGTTAGATGTTGTTGTGAAAACTCAAAATGAAGACTATATTAATATCGAAATACAATTAGCGAATAAAAATGATATGTTTAAACGAACATTATTTTATTGGTCAAGACTCTACAATTCGCAGTTACATAGGGGGAATGGTTATCATACATTGAACCCAACGATTACCATTAATATTTGTGATTTTACCTTATTTAAAGAGCATGCGCATTATCATAGTACCTATCGTTTATATGAAGAAACGACTCTACAGCGTGTCCAACAATCAAATGATGTATTAGAAATTCATTTTATCGAAATGGATAAATTTTTAAAGGCGTGGCTAATGGGAGAACTAAATCCAATTGAAGATATGCTTGCCAAATGGTTATTATTGCTTGGAATGGTAGATCGTCGTAAACAAAAAGTCTATGAAGATATCTATAAAGTATTGGGGGAATTAGCGATGAAAGACATCAAGTTACAACAAGCATTTGAAGCGTGGCAAGAACTAAGTCAAGATCCGGAATCTATTATTGCGTTCGAATCGCGAGTGAAATTTTTAATTGATCAAACGGCGTTTATCGACGATGCTAAATATCATGGTGAACAAGCAGGGATTGAAAAAGGAAGGAAAGAGGGCTTCCAAAAGGGGATGCAAGAGGGAATTGAGAAAGGGATTCAAAAAGGAATCGAAGAAGGAATTCAAGAAGGAATAAAAGCCATTGTAAAAAAGATGATTGGTAAAGGAAATAGCGATGATGAGATTATGGAGTTAACAAACTTAACGGTAGAGGAAATTCAAGCATTAAGACAAGAGGTAGATTAAAAATAAATGAAGCTCAACTAACTTAAATAATTAGTTGAGTTTTTTTATTATAGTAACGACACTTCTTCTTATAATGAATAAGAAGCCCGGAGCTCAGAATACAAGCTCACTCAGTTAGGGATTGCGCTAGCGCAACCAATCTTTTAATCCCTTCCTTTATTTGTTTTTCATTTGCATAAGAATAACTTAAACGAATCCACGACGATGATTGCTTTAACGGATCACAAACTGGACCTGGTACAAAGGAGATAGACTGTTCTATACATTTTGTAAATAATAAGTCAGGTGGTAGATTTTCAGGGAGCTGCACCCATAAATTTAAACCACCATTTGGACTTGTCCATTGCCAACCTGTTGCTGCTAGCTCTTCCTCCATAATTTCCTTTCTTATTTGGAGGGCGATACGAATTTTCTCCAAATGTTGCTGTAACCTTAAAGAAGAAAAGTAATGGAGGAAAATTTTTTGATTGAGTAGTGGGGAACCATTATCTGCAAGTGACTTTTCGGTTAACAGTAAATTCATTAAGGAAGATTGACAAATAACGGCCGCAATTCTTAAACCTGGTGAAATATATTTGCAAAAGCTTCGAATATAAATAACTGTTCCCGCAGTGTCATATGTGTAAATGGGTGGTGGGGGAGCACAGTCAAAATAGATATCGTGATAGGCATCGTCTTCAATAATTAGGCAACGATACTGTTCAGCCAATTCCACTAATTTTTTGCGCTGCTCGCTAGGTACAGTAAAACCAGTCGGATTGTGAAATGTTGGATTGACATAAAATAACCGTGGTTTGTATTGTTTCATATAGTATTCAACCTGCTGTAAATCATACCCATCTGGATGGATATCAACCGTGACAATGTGAGCTCCTTGTGCTTTAAAAATATCAATGGCAGCACTATAACTTGGGCGTTCAAATAAAACGACGTCTCTTGGCTTTATAAAAGTTTGAGCGACTAAGTAAATCGCTTGCTGAGAGCCAGATGTAATGAATAGCTCATTTGCAGTGAGGTGCGTTTTATAGTGATTAATAAAATATTGACTAAGTGCCTCACGTAGCTCTAAATCACCTTGCACCGTTGAGTAAGTTGCAAGTACTTTTGGATAGAGGTCAAACACTTTTTTAACGTAATCTGAAAAGTAATGATTAGGTAAAAGATTTGGATCAATTAATGCCTGTGAAAAATGATAGGCAACAGCTGATTGATGAATTGCGGATAAACGATTTTCAGGGACATAAGCTGCAATCATTAGGTTTTCTTGGTCTTTAAAATTGTAATTTTCGGACAATTTCACTTGCACAAAATAGCCTACTTTATCTTTTACATAAATCTTATTGTGTTGTTTGAGTAATCGATAAGCCTTTAATACGGTTAATCGATGAATATTCATTTCAGTTGCTAATTGTCGGACGGAAGGAATCTTTTCATGCTCTTTCCATTCGTTACGTTCTATTCGGTGCAGTACATAATCATATACTTTTTCAAAAAGAAAATCTCCATGTTGAAACGCTTTGCTCACATTGATTCCTCCTATTCAACATGATTGTACCATGACTTATTGCAAACTGTTCTATCTTTTTCAGTCTGTTCTATGTTCTTCCTCTTATGATTAAAAAAGAGGAGGAATCTAATATGATTGTGATGAATTACTTTTTCATGTGTTTAATTTTTGGTACGACATTTTTAGCGATTAAAATCGGTGTAGATGCAGGAGTACCGCCCTTTTTTTCAGCTGGACTGCGCTTTTGCATTGCTGGTTTGCTGCTCTTTAGTTATATGGTATGGAGAAAAAAAGCGACAATCAGTTTATTATTTCGAAAGGAGATGTTATTTACAGGAGTAGGTTTAACCTTCGGGACGTTTGCCGCATTATACTGGGCAGAACAGTATGTGACATCAGGTATAGCAGCTGTTTTATCTGCTACAGGTCCGATGCTGATTATCGTTATTCAGACATTGATTTTAAAGCAAAAAGGACATCGAAATGCATTTATTGGTTGTGTTGTTGGAATGATAGGTGTCATGTTGTTGATCTTACCGAGTTTTTCGATTGAGGTTAGTCCTCTATGGATGGTCGGTTGTATCGCCATTATTATTGGAGAAGTTTTTTACGCATCTGGCACGATTTATACGAAACATGTAATCAAAAAATATAGTACTACATCACCGATTGCTTTAAATGCAGCGCAAATGATGCATGGTGGTATGCTATTACTCATTTTATCTTTCTTTATCGAGAATATTGAGCTTGACTATTTTATAAGCCCATCTTCAATTGGCTCTCTTCTTTATTTAACGATTGTTGGTTCGATGATTGGTCATAGTATTTATTATTGGCTTGTGTCACGAACTAATCCTGTTTTTCCGTCTACATGGCTGTATATCTCTCCATTAATCGCTGTTATTCTAGGTGTACTCTTTTATCAAGAATATATTTCTTGGCTAACAGGCATAGGTACTATGACGATAATTGCAGGTACGATTTTAGTGAATTTTGAAACGTTGCGTACATTATTTTGGCGCAAACAGTCAGTTCTGCAAGATGTGAAAACAAATGGTAAAGGAGAACAAAGTTATGGAAGTTTCAAAGGGAGTAGCGAATCTGGAACTTGATTTTAATGGACATCTCATCTACCCAACGCTTATATGGGACCAGGAAATGGCAGTTTTAATTGACACTGGATTCCCAGGACAAATGAAAGATTTACTTGTAGCCATGGATAAACATGGAGTGTCATGCGAGAAACTAAAAGTTGTGATTTTAACACATCAGGATATAGACCATATTGGTAGCCTCCCTGAACTAGTGCAGCATAATAATGACAACATTAAAGTTTACGCCCATAAACTAGATATGCCTTATATCGAGGGACATTTACCTTTATTGAAGGACGGCCACATTGCGAATCCACCGAAGGGAAAGGTAGATGAACTCTTGATCGACAATCAAGAATTGCCCTATTGTGGAGGCATCCGTGTGATTCATACGCCAGGGCATACCCCAGGTCATATCAGCTTATATTTAAAGCAAAGTAAAATACTTGTTGCCGGAGATTCGATGTATAGCGAAAATGGGACATTGCAAGGAATTCATATTCCAATGACGCTAGATATAGAGCTTGCACAACAAACTTTAAAGAAATATGTAGATTTAGACATTGCGTCCGTGATTTGTTATCACGGTGGTGTAAGTAACGAAAATATTAATGAGCAAATTAATAAAATTTTAACAAATGAGTAGTTTTAAAAAACATCCAGCGATATTCCTTCTTTAGCACGGAGGATATGTTGACCCCAGAGTTGCCTATGCAGCTCTTTTTTTATTGATTGAATGTGTAACGTAAAACGAGAATGTTCTATGATAAAATAAAAATGATTTGGAGGGGATTGGTTGCGAAAGGTAGAGATAAGTTCATACAGTGAGAATTGGATTCACATGTTTATGGAAGAGGCTGAAAAACTGAAACTTATTTTTAAACATGAAATGATAGCTATTGATCACATAGGTAGTACGTCTGTTCCAGGGTTAAAAGCGAAACCAATAATCGACATTATGGCAGTTGTTAAAGATATTAACAATGTCGATAAGTACAATTTAGAAATGCGAAAGATCGGTTATGTCCCTAAAGGTGAAAATGGAATTGTTCAACGTAGATACTTTCAAAAAGGTGGGGACAATCGCACACATCATGTTCACATTTTTCAAATTGGGAGTAGTGAGATAACAAGGCATCTGGCTTTTCGAGACTATTTAATAGCCCATCCAGATGAAATGAAGAAGTATGGAACTTTAAAGCAAAATTTAGCGCACAAATTCCCGCTTAACATGAATTCATACATAAATGGCAAAGATACTTTTGTGAAAGATATGGAATTAAAAGCACTTGAATGGTATAAGGATACTGTGAATTGAACCCGAATAATGGCTACTTTAAAAAGTTGCAATTTTTGGTTATTTTAATCTTTATAATAAAAGTAAACGGTTTTCTACAACAGCACTAACTATTAACTATAAATTACCTTTTAATTATGTAGTAATTATTGATACAATAATTTTTTTAGGAAAGTGAAAAGTACAAACATTTATTATATACGAATAGAAAAGTGAGACGATTCTTAGAGAGTAAAAGAAGAGTAGATAAGCTATTAATCGATGATAAAAAAAGAAAAAAACCGTTAGATTTATTGGAGAGTCAATTTAATGAATAGCATAAATTTTTCTTTCGCAGATTCTTTATTCACAGGAATACAATAAATGATTTTTCATTGAAAAAATACAAATATATATTAATGGAAGATAAAAAATATGAGAATATATAAAATTTCTTTATACCCAATATTTATTTTGTCCTTTGCGGGTGCTTCAATAATATTATTATTATTCTATTCAGCTTTAAATGATTTTGTTTCCAATCTATTTCTTTTTGTATTTGGTTTATTATGTTCATCGCTATTTATTATACTTGCTATATCTCTTTTGAGAAAAAGAAGTGATGGGAAGGGATATTTTTGGGATGACGAAGGGATAGTAATTAACTTAAAAGGAAATAAGATGTATTGGAATGAGATTGAAAAAATTAAATATTCCAATGTGAGGGGAATTAAATCCACTGTGATTTATCCGTACTATACAAATCACGAAACGATAAGAATTCGTATGAAGAAGGCAATGCCAACAACTGCTCATTCAATTGATTGGTTTATAGTTGAAAAACCGAAAGAATTTCATCGAGAATTAATGAAGTGCTTCGATGGAAAAAGTCATTAAAACAAATGTTTAGAAAACCTCCAAAGTAAATTTATTGGAGGTTTTGAAGTTGCATAATAAACAAGTATTGTAATAAATTTCAAACGGAAGAAATGAGTTGAGCTTTTTGATATCTTTCAGTATAGGCTTATTAGTTATAGGGTTTATAATGGCAGTAATATGTAGAAGTATATATCCTTTCATTGAAGTACTTATCTATGCAAGTGTTGCATTATTATTTGATTTATTTCAGTTAATTCTCCGCTTTTTAGGGAATAATTGGGTATATCATCTTGCTATTCCTGTTATAGTAACTTTAACAGCATTCTATATTGCAAACAGAGTAATTAAAAAAATAGATTGGCAGTATTAGTAAAGTGTCTTTTCAAATATCTACTATTGCCAAACATAATCTTTTTAGGTGAAATTAGTGCAGAAGGCTCCTTGTATTTAACAAAGGAGCTTTTTTTATTTTGACAAAATGTGCTTTTCTCATTATGATAAGATAAATGAGAATGATTATCATATAAAAGGAAGCTGAAAGATGTTAAACAAAGCAATCCCATTACACGACCAATTTAGTAATGGAGTGAGAAAAAATGATGAATAAAATGGATCTATCAGCATTATCATGTGAAAAAATGCAAGATGGCACATTGGCTGTGAAAATGACAGAGTCCATGATGCTGTTGACGCAAAGTCGCTATAAGGAATTAGTGCATATTGAAGAATTGTTCAATGCGATGCATATCGATTTAGATGAAAAACAAGGTGTGTTGGAGCAAGAGCGAAAAAATTTAAAAAAACTAAACACAAAGCTTACAGAAGACATGCAAAAAATGAAACAACAAAATGCAGTGTTACAAAAAAAGCTAACTGAATATAATTGTGTCGTCGACGAGCTGAAAGAGCTTCGCCGTCAAAATACTGACTTGCTGATTGAGCTTAGTAAATACACGGCGCTGTCAAGAGAATCCTTGTCAGGACCGTTAAAATCGATGATTCGAGATTTACGAGAGCAGGGGGTAGGCATAAAAGAAATTCATATTCGCATTAAACGTCAAATTAATCCAGATATTAGTTATAGTATGGTACGCAAATATATTTCTGAGCTTGAAAGCGAAAATAAAGCGTAATATCAAGGTTTTTTAGCAGAAAACATTATGCACATAGTAAAATTGTGCATTTACAGTTGCCAGTCAAAGTCCTATAATTAGTCTATTCTTTCACATTATGATTGAATGTTATAGTTGTAACATTGCAAGAGCGTCGCAATGGATTTAAGAAGAGTAGGAGAATTAAAGACAATGTCAAATGAGAAAAAAGGGGTATGGGCAGCATTTATAGCCTATGCTATTTGGGGAGCATTCCCACTTTATTGGAAACTGCTTGAGCATGTGCCAAGTATGGAAATTTTATTAGGACGTGTTATATGGTCCTTCGTCTTTACAGTGCTAGCAGTCATACTTTTTGGAATGCGGAAAGATTTACTAGCAGATTTAAAATATTTATGGACACATCAGAAAAACTTTTGGCAATTAGCCTGTGCTTCTTTTGTCATTTCAATGAACTGGTATTTATATATTTGGGCAGTAACGCATGAACATTTAATCGAGACAAGCCTTGGCTATTATATTAATCCATTATTGTCGGTTATTTTTGGCGTTGTATTCTTTAAAGAGACTTTGAGTCGCGCGCAATGGGTTGCAACAGCTATCGCATTTATAGCGGTCATTATATTAACTGTAAACTATGGAACAGTTCCGTGGGTGGCAATTCTAATTGCCCTAACATTCGCTATATATGGGGTACTGAAAAAGAAAATTACATTAGATGCAACAAGAGGATTAGCGATTGAAACCATGTTTATTCTTCCATTTGCGTTAGGGTATTACGTCTATTTATTTTCAACAAACCAAGCTTCTTTTTTACATGTAAATATTCATACAGATGTATTAATGATTGTCAGTGGGTTAGTGACGGCTGTGCCATTAGTTTTATTTGCTAAAGGTGCTCAAAATATTCCGCTTTACCTGTTGGGCTTTATACAATATGTAGCACCGACAATTGTATTAATTTTGGGCGTGGTGCTTTATAAAGAACCATTTAGTCAAGTAGAGCTATTGGCATTCAGTATTATTTGGGTAGCCTTATTATTGTTCTCCGGTTCAAAAATTATAGAAATTAGAAAAGCACATCATAAATCTGCGTAATAAAAGGACTTGTAGAATTTCTACAAGTCCTTTCTGCATTTATTAGTTCCTAGTGTCAATTTGTGCTTTAATCGTAAAATAGGTTTCCTCAATTTTTTTCTTATACGGCAGGTCAATTAAATCAATGGAATCCATGTAGGCTTGTTTAGCAAGTTCGTAGGCAGTTGTAAGCTCACCAAAATGTGCGTAGCAAAGCGCTTTATAGGATAAGCATTCATTCATACTCAGCAAATCATAAGGGTGCGTAACTAAAATAGGGATCTCTGTAAATTGCTTAAATACATTGTGTGCATCCGTATAACGACCAAGTAGATATAAAGCTTTTCCTTTTTCAGCGTAATAAAAGTTCTTATCAAGCTTAGCTGAATCAGTAAGGGTATTGAAATGTTCAATTGCAACTAATGCTTGTTCATAATTTTTTTTATAATTGTTATAATAATGGGCCTTTAAGACGTATATAAAGGCATCTACATCAGCCTGTTCAACAAAAATACGATACTGCTCTAGCTTCATCATCATATGGTCAGCCTGCTGGAAATCACCATCTATCATGGCGCAATAGGCACCAATACGGTATAAATCATCAATATGAGAAAATATTTGATTTTGATGGGCATGTTCAATCGTTTCGTTAATTAATTTTTTACCCGCTTCATGCTCACCAATGGCTAGCTGAAAGATACTGATGTAATAAGCCACTTTCCCTTTGTCACGTGAATCGAGCTGATAGTTTTCTCGTTCAACTTCTTCTTTCACCTGTACAATACAGTGATAAGCTTCGTTGTATCGACGATTTTCCGAAAAAATACCAAGCTGGAGTATAAAGGTTTTAAACCAATGGCTCCACAAATTGATTTCTTTAAAAATTTGCCGTGCTTGTTGGAGCGGTTGTTCCCATGTTGTGAAGCCGACCACATACTGCGCATAAGCATAAATATATAACAAACGTCCTGCTTCATAGCTAAGAGCTAAATCGTCTATGTACGGCTGAATAACATCAACGATTTGCTGGTGGCTGTCCACGTCTCCAAGATTTACCTTGTTAAACATGTTTTCAACTTGCTCCAACAGATGGCGTATATCAGATGATGCTACTTGTTCCAGTAATTCACTTGCTTTCACACCAAGACGTTCCGCAATATAGTCAAGGCTTTCCATCGAAGGTTTCGCTTTATCATTTTCTATTTGACTTAGCATTCCTTTAGTTAGACGATCGGCAGCAAGCGCCTCTAATGTTAATTTTCGATCTTTTCGTAGTTTGCGTATCCGTGCTCCTAAAGAGTCCACTGCCTCGCCTCCTTTCTTTCACTACTAACAATAATAACTAAACTTCGTAAAGTCCATACATTTTCTCAAAACAATGATACATCACTTTGTTTAATTATATTAAACTTTTTCTTGCGTGGGAAGTGGAAGCTGTGGTATATTTTGTTTAATAAAATTAAACTTTTAAATTTAATTAAAAAGTGAGGGGTTTTTTAATGAATGAAGCGGCGAAATATAAAAAGGCGACCTATCATTTATGGACTTTTACAGCGAGTAAAATGATTGCTATGTTAGGGTCCCAAGTGTTGTCTTTTGGGATTAGCTTGTACATTTTAGCGATGACAGGGTCTGCAACAAGCTTTGCAACCAACATGATTTGCTCTATATTACCTCGTGCCCTTGTTGCACCATTAGCAGGTTATGTAGCAGATAATTATTCGAAGAAGCGCACGATATTATTAGCGCAAGCTGGCACAATTTTGACGATGGCAGGCTTACTGTTGTATACAGAGACCGTTGGAATGTCAGTTAATGCAATTTATGTGACAACAGTATTTTATACACTCTGTTCTGCATTTTCGGGGGTAACATTTACGTCAGCTATTGCAACACTTGTTAATCCAGAACGTTTACAGAGGGCAATGTCATTTAATCAAATGTCAATGTCTGTAGCAGCAGTAGGTGGACCGGTTATTGGTGGCATGATGTACGGCTTTTTCTCAATGGAAGTATTTTTAATGGTCCATATGGTGGCCTATACAATAGCCTTTTGCTTAGAGGCAACGATGAATTTTAACTTATACAGTACACGGGCGGAAAATGCGAAAACCGAAAAAATATGGCAAGGGCTTGTTGGGGGGTTTCGCTATATTAAAAAACATAAGGTCATTAAAGTGGTCATGTGGCTGTCCTTGTGGATAAATTTATTTTTCTCAGCTATCGTAGTTGGAGGAACATATATCATTATTGAAGTACTGAAGGTCAAGGCTAATCATTTTGGCTTTATTGAAGCGTCAGGTGCGCTCGGCATGCTAGTAGCTTCCATCTATTTTGCAACAAGGGCCGAAATTAAAGTGCCGCTTCGTTTTTCTAAAATAAGCTTATTGTTGCTATCTAGTAGCTTAGTATTTGCGGTTATACCTTTAGTGACCAATCTTTCGTATACAATGATTGTTGCTTTTTATATTGGCTTATTTTTCATATTTGCTATTTTTGAGATTGGCGTTAATATGCCTCTAGGTGTTTTTATGCAAAAACTGATTTCCGAGGAGTATCGCGGGCGAGTATTTGGGCTAATGGAAACAATGGCGATGTCGATGATGCCAATTGGTATGCTTGTATATGGCATACTTTATGATATGTTCCCAGCCACAGGTATTTTAGTTGTAACAAGTGCCATTATCGTCGTTATAACGCTGGTCTTACTGCGTACGTCTGTTTTAAAAGACGCTCATCCAGAATATTACAATGCAAAGCAGACAGCACAGAGTAGCGAACTTATTACAGATAGGTAGTATGCTAGCCGTGTAGGGGGGCTAATAGCATTAACGAGAGATTTAATGGCGCAACTGAAGAGGTTCGTGGCGATTTCAATGGATTTAGTGGCGTTTTCTAGATTTTGAACAGCAAATAAACAGGCATGCATCGGTTCTTTGCGCATGCCTGTTTTTTAGATTTTATTGATCTTCGATGACAATATAAGTTGCTTTAATTGGACCATGGACACCAACAATAAGGATCATTTCGATATCTGCAGAATTACTTGGGCCAGTAATAAAATTAATGCAGGAAGCAATGTGTTCTCCGTTTTGAACTTTTTGGCTAATCCACCGAGCCGCCTGTGTGATACGTGGGACGATTGTACTTTTAGGAATTAAAATAATCGACTTTTCGGGTAAAAAGCTAACTGATCTCCCTTTATGCTTGTCGCTGAAGAGAACGGCTGTACCAGATTCAGCTAATGTCATTTCACTGATTGTAATGCCAATGTTTGCTTTTTCGGCTTGTCGGATATTTTCTGCTGGCTGTGTTTCATCCCATACATAAAGTTCAATATCTTCTTGTGGCCATTTTGTATGCATCAATGGAGATAAACCATAATTATCATAGCGTTCGTCTTGCCATGTAATGACAGAGCGACCACCGTATTGCTCTACGACTTTTTGTAAATCGGTTGCAAGATTTGCTGTAGTCGTAACAATCATATTTGTATTAATGTTTTTACATTGCTGCTCTAACACAGCCACGAGTTCATCTTTCGTAGCATCTTTTAACACACGGTCCTGCGGCTGGTATTGCCAAACTGGTTTTGTCAGTTGTGTTTTTGGTTCCCGTCCAAGTTGCTTTGCAATATTGGATAAAAATGACTCTCTATTTACAATGCTTCCTGCCATTATTCAGAACCTCCTTTAGTACGGCTGTTAAACCAGCTTCGGAAATTTTCTTTATTCGGAGCTGGGAAATCTCTTGCTTCAGTCCATGCTTTTAAAGGACCTGGACCGTTTGATATTTTATTATCCTTTGTAAATGGTGCCATGGCTGGTGATGCCATTTTCGTTGCCATTTTATATAAAGTAGGGGAGGAAGCACCTAAGCCGAATGCCTTCATCAGTAGTTTTTCAGACACTGGTGCTTTTCCTTCATTTTCAACGATGACTTGGCGATGTCGATGAATCAGTTGATGTAATGGAATTTTGACAGGACAAGCATCTGTGCAGGCACCACACAAAGTAGAGGCATATGGCAACTCCTTGAAATCATCATAACCTCCTAACAAAGGTGACAACACAACTCCGACAGGGCCTGAGTAAATCGAACCGTAAGTATGACCACCTACATGACGGTAAACAGGACAGGCGTTAACACATGCTGCACAGCGAATGCATTGCAAAATAGGTTGGAATTCACCACCTAAAATATCTGAACGTCCATTGTCGACAATGACTAAATGGAATTCTTCCGGTCCATCTGTATCGCCTTCATCTTTTACACCAGTTAATGTTGTAATATAGCTTGTCAATTTTTGTCCAACGGCACTTCTTGTTAGCAAACTTACAAGCACTTCCATTTCTTCAAACGTTGGAACAATTCGTTCCATACCCATTACGGTAATTTGTGTTTTAGGCAAAGCGGTTACTAAATCTGCATTTCCTTCATTAGTCACGAGTGTAATGGAGCCACTTTCTGCGATGGCAAAGTTACAACCGGTAATGCCAATATCAGCTGTTAAGTATTCGTTACGTAGTTTTTCACGAACATAAAGGGCTAGTTCTTCCGGCTTCTCAGTTTTGTCATAGCCTTGTTTTTCTTTAAAGACATCGCGAATTTGCTCTTTATTTTTATGCAAAGCTGGCACGACGATATGCGAAGGGGGTTCATGATCGTCTACTTGCAAAATGTATTCCCCAAGATCTGTTTCAATCACTTCGCAACCGAGTTGTTCAAGCGCAGGATTTAAATTAATTTCTTCTGTGACCATCGATTTGGATTTGACAATTTTTTTTGCTTGCTTTTCTTGTGCAATTTGTTGAATATAGCTCGTTGCTTCTTGAGCAGTTTTGGCGAAATAGACATGACCGCCACGATTTGCCACATTTTCACTAAGTTGGTATAAGTAATAATCTAAATTGGCAAGGACATGTTGTCGAATTTCCTCACCATGAGAACGCCATTCTTCCCAATTGCCAAGCTCATCAGCTTGTTGTAAACGGCGCGTTTGAAAGCGTTCTTGGGCACTTGATACTGCCCCTCGCATAAAGGTATTTTCTAGCTCTTTCGTTACACGCTTGTTAAACCTATCATCGCTTGTTTTCATTGCCATTCGATTATCCTCCTCTAAAAGCAAATTAACGGCAGTTAAGCACTTCCGCAATATGCATCACTTTAATTGGTTTTCCTTGTCGCTCAATTCGACCACCAATATTGATTAAACAACCAGCATCAGCACCAATTAAAATATCAGCTTCTGTTTCTTCCACATTTTGTACTTTTTCATTAACCATTTCTCCAGAAATATTGCCCATTTTTACTGAAAAAGTGCCCCCAAATCCACAACAACGCTCTTTTCCTGGCAGTTCCACGTATTGTAAACCTTTTACATGACTTAATAATTTGATAGGTGCTTCTTTTACGCCTAGTAATCTCGTCATATGGCAAGAGGTGTGAAACGTAGCTTTCCCTTGTAAATGAGCCCCAACATCTTCAACTTGTAAAACTTCTACAATAAATTCAGTGAATTCGTATGTTTTATCAGCTAATGCTTGCGCTTTCGGTTCCCAAATAGCATCACCTTTAAATACTTCAGGATATTCTTTAAACATGTAGGCACATGAGCCGGAAGGGGAGACGACATATTCCGCATGTTCAAAAGCGGTAATCATTTTTTTCATTGCATTTTTCGATTCGTTTACGTAGCCACTATTGTAAGCAGGTTGACCACAGCAAATTTGATTTTCCGGAAAGTCGATATCGCAGCCAAGTCTCTCTAATACTTCGACAACTGCTTTACCTACCTCACCTTGAAACATATCGACTAAACAAGTCGCAAACAGTGTAACTTTCACGCTCATCGCTCCTTTTGTGATTATACATAGTTGAACAATTATTCAACCGGTCATCAGATGACTTTATATGTAGATTGCTTTTATAATACTACAACCTTTTACAATGTTGAAAGTGTTAATTTACAATTTTCAAAAAATAGTAGCTGCCCATCGAAGGCAGCTACAGGACTTTTATCGATCAGTTGTTTCAAAATATTGCATCAAAACGTCTTCCACATTGCTTAAATGAGAGGACATCGCGTGTTTTGCTAGTTCCTCATTTTGTTGCTTAATGGCAAGAAAGATTTGCATATGTTCATCATATAATTTTTCACTTGTTGTCTTTTTTGAATATAGCCAAATTCGGCGTGTTTCTTTCATTGTTTCTATCATTAAACCGGATACTTGGTCTAAAATTGTTGCTAGTAGCGGATTTTGAGAAGCTGCTGATATTGCTGCGTGAAATTGGAAATCGGCTTTTTCGCCTAGTTCGCCATCACCTTGTGCAAGTTTCATATCATCTAGAATTCGAAGCATCTCTTGTAAATCATCTTCTGTTCGATGAATAGCAGCGCTAGCAGCCGCACCCACTTCAATAATTTTTCGTACTTTTAATAAATGTGAAACGTCTTTTTTATTCGTTAACGATAGTGTTGAAAGTGGGAAATCCAGTGGTTTAGATGGAGTGTTCTTAACAAAAGTCCCGGAACCTTGTTTGATTTCAATTAACCCCATTGCTTTTAGCGCGGATAGGGCTTCTCTAATAGCAGACCTGCTAACTTGTAATTGTTCAGCAAGTTGCTCTACAGAATCAAGACGATCGCCAGGCTTTAGGTCACCTGCACGTATTTTTTCATAGAGCATTTCCGATACTTCTTCATATATTTTTTTCTGTTTAATTTTCTTTAATTCCAAGATGCTACACCTCATTCATCTCAATCAATTGCTCTACATTCATAATTTTATTATACATGATGAATGAAAATTTACCTCATTGTTTAAAATGCATACTTAAAATTAACATAAAGGAAAGCAAAGTATATAGGCAGTAGTGAACGCAAAAATTATTTTTTGTAGACAAAAAATATTGAATTTTTAAATTATAGTTTCTATAATTTTAACATATAGTCATCAGATGACCTAATCTTTTTAGAGTGGGGGGCGTTATAGCAAATTAAATGGGTGTAACAATTGAGTAGGTGTTAGTTAAAGGATAACTTCATTTGTAGTTTCTACAAAAGTTTGACGAAGGTAAAGGGAGCAATAGGGGTGAGGAATAGCAGTAGCTATTAACTCACACCAACCATGATTCAATAGTTGCTAATACCTACTGTCATGTATTTGCAAGAAATCATAATTTGGGGGTATGTAATTTGACATTTACACAAAATTTTACAGCTGTTGGGAGTAGTTTAACTTGGTCGGCAATAGTCGCAGTTATCCCTATTCTTTATTTTTTCTGGGCATTAGCAATTAAAAAAATGAAAGGTTATATGGCGGGATTAACGACTTTACTTGTATCTTTAATTTTGGCTACCATTGCTTTTAAAGTGCCAATCGGAACAGCGATAATGTCCGCTACACAGGGGGCTGTTTATGGGCTCTTACCAATAGGCTGGATCATTATCACTTCCGTTTTCTTATACAATATCACCGTAAAAACAGGGAATTTTCATATAATACGTCATTCAGTTTTGTCTATTACGGAAGACCGGCGCATACAAGCATTATTGGTAGCGTTCTCATTTGGGGCGTTTTTAGAAGGAGCTGCAGGCTTCGGTGCACCGGTTGCCATTTCTGCCGCGCTATTAGTAGGGCTTGGTTTTAACCCACTGTATGCAGCAGGTCTTTGTTTAATAGCCAATACGGCGCCCGTTGCATTTGGTGCCATTGGGGTTCCAATAACGGCAATGGAAGGGCCAACAGGTATTGCGGCATTAGAAATATCAAAAATGGTCGGACGGCAATTACCGTTTTTAGCCGTATTTATTCCTTTCTTTTTAGTTTTAATCATGACAGGTTTGAAAAAGGCTTTGGAAGTAATGCCAGCCATTTTAGTGTCAGGTATATCATTTGCTGTCACACAATTTGTAAGCTCGAATTTTTTAGGTCCAGAATTACCGGACGTTTTATCTGCATTAGTATCGCTCTTTGCATTAGCTGTGTTTATGAGGTTTTGGCAGCCAAAGACGATTTATCGGTTTGCTTCCGAGCGTGAAGTGACAACTGATATAAACGCAGCAAAAGAGGAGTCCTATAGCGGGGGGACAATACTTAAAGCGTGGTCACCATTTATCATTTTGACAGCTTTTATTTCATGTTGGGGAATTCCGGTTATCAAAAGTGCTTTAACGGGCAATTATGATGGTGCAAATATTATTTTAAAAGGTGTAAATGTTTTAGGCCAAGCTGTGACCTTTACAGTGGAAGTACCATTTTTACATAATCAAGTATTGAGTGGCGCAACAGGGGAGCCAATCGCGGCGTTTTACAAGCTAGAATTGTTAGGTGCTGCAGGTACAGCCATATTATTGGCGGCCATCGTTTCAAAATTTATTTTTAACGTTTCTTGGCACGATTGGGGCAAAACATTATTTGAAACGTTGAATGAGATTAAATTTCCACTCATTACGATTTGTAGTGTCGTGGCGTACGCCTATGTTACAAATACAGCTGGTATGATGACAACGCTGGCATTGGTTTTAGCGAAAACAGGTGTTTTATTCCCGTTCTTCTCACCAGTACTAGGTTGGCTTGGTGTATTCATTACAGGATCAGACACGTCTTCAAATGTATTGTTTGCTAAGCTACAGCAAGTTACAGCTGAATCTGTTGGGATGGAGCCAGTGTTAGCACTTGCTGCAAATGCATCTGGTGGCGTCACAGGGAAAATGATTTCACCACAGTCTATTGCAGTAGCTGCAGCGGCGGTAGGACTTGTCGGTAGAGAATCAGAATTGCTTCGCTTTGCTTTAAAATATAGTGTGATGCTACTGTTATTTATTTGTATTTTAACGTTTTTACAAAGTACGGTCCTTGCTTGGATGATACCATAAAAAGATAAGGGATTTTTTCACTTGCCATCATTCATAATTAAAAGCTAATTGAACTTCAATAGCATAACAGAAAGTGTTAGATTAATTGCAGTTAATCTAACACTTTTCTTTAATTAGCAGTGAATTTCGTTGACAGAAAAACGATGCGAGCGCATAATTCAGATGTACTTTTGAAAACTGAGCGATTTTCATGAAACGTTCACAAGCTTAAAGGGCGCAATTTCCATTATTTTTTGGTACGATGGAGGCAGTAACTGTAAGGAGAGAATGTAAAATATGGAAACTGACATTAACGTATTTTTAGCGTTTGGAGCAGGTTTTTTAAGCTTCATTTCACCATGTACACTCCCACTGTATCCTGCCTTTTTATCATACATAACGGGGATGACTTTAGATGAGCTAAAATCTGAACGCGGCATGCTACAAAAACGTGCTATTTTGCATACGCTATTCTTTTTACTAGGATTTTCAATTATTTTTATAATGATTGGTCTTGGTGCATCGTTAGCTAGAGAGTTTTTCCTCAATTATCAAACATTATTGCGTCAAGTTGGTGCTATATTAATTGTTATTTTTGGTTTAATGATTGTAGGACTACTACAAATTGATTTTTTAATGAAAGATCGCAAGTTTCAATTTAAAAATCGACCGTCCGGCTATATAGGTTCGATTTTAATCGGTATTGCATTTGCAGCGGGGTGGACACCGTGTACCGGTCCAATATTGATGTCCATTATTTCGTTAGCTGGAGCAAATCCTTCTTCAGGATTTAGTTATATGTTTGCTTATTATTTAGGTTTTGCAATACCATTCTTTGTGTTATCGTTCTTTATTTCACGGATGAATTGGATTCGCAAACATAGCCAAAAAATCGTAAAGGTCGGCGGCTATATTATGATTGCCGTAGGGATATTGTTATTCTTTGATGGATTAACATATATCACACGACTATTACAGCCTATTTTCGGTGGATTTATTGGCTTCTAATCTGCTAAACTAAAGGGCATACCGTACTTTAACGTGGAGGGAGATGAATACGTGCCTACAGTTTTAGTAGTGGATGATACGCTATTTATGCGTGTAACTATTAGTAATATGTTTAATGAGTGGGGTTATGAAGTAGTCGGCAATGCAGTGAATGGGAAAGAAGCTGTAGAAATGTATCGAGAGCTACAACCAGATCTTGTAACGATGGATGTTACGATGCCTGTCATGACAGGGATAGCCGCTGTAAAAAGAATCATCCCCGAATTCCCTAAAGCAAAAATTGTTATGATCACAGCTTTAGGACAACAAAAACTAATCGTAGAAGCGCTTGAAAGTGGAGCGAAGGATTTTATTACGAAACCTTTCGAGCCTGAAAGATTAAGGGCTATTGCAGACCAATTAGTTGGTCAAAATTGTTAATTTAACATCAGGGGAGGATTTTTTATGTTAAGCAATATCCCTTCTCACTATTATGTTATAGGTTCGACTATAATGGCCATTTTAATGGGTAGCTTCGTCATGGTAGTTCGTATGAGAGCTTCCAAAAAACCTACAAATGAGAAGAAAATTATTATTCCACCTATTGCAATGTCTTCAGGTGCATTAATGTTTTTATTTCCACAATTTCGAGTACCACCGATGCAAATTTTAGAAGCAGCTGCTGTTGGCGTGGTATTCTCGACAATTTTAATAGCCACTTCTAAATTTGAAGTAAAAGGTCAAGATATTTATTTAAAACGTTCAAAAGCGTTTGTATTTATTTTAGTCGGACTATTAATATTCCGTGTTGTAGCGAAAATGATATTAAGTAGCTCCATCGATGTTGGCGAGTTAGCAGGAATGTTTTGGATATTAGCATTTGCTATGCTGGTACCATGGCGCATTGCAATGCTCTTGCAATTTAAAAAAATCAAAAAAACAATACCACTAAAAAATATGTAATCTAAAAGAAACTACACTAGCACATGTGCTGTTGTAGTTTTTTCACGTTTAAAAAGTCTTAAATAAATCTGTAATTGATCCAACACCTACATTTCATCACGTATCGTGGTATACTAGGAAACACGTTAAAAATTGAGGAGTTTAGGACATGAAATATTTTAAACCACAGATGCAACAGCTAGTAAAGGAAAACCGTGAATTACATGATCGACTAAAAGAGCTGATGGCGGATATGGATTTGCAAAAAAATTACGCATTAAAGGCGCTGTATCATGCAGAAGTAGCAGACGGTGGGCGTTACCAACAAGACTATCAAGCATTAGATCATTTATTTAAATAATATCAAAAGCCGCACTTTTTACAGAGTGCGGCTTTCTTAAATAAATATAGTTGCTACTGCCATTGATTTCCGTTGCAGGCGGACGCTATCCGCGGGCACATCGTAAGCCGCAACCCTCGCTAACGCGCGGTTAGTAACGTCTTACGATGCGTGCGTTCCCGCTGGAGTTGCCGCCCTCCACTACAATCAGTTTATGTGCAGCTTTTACTTTGCAAACAATTATTCAAAAAGATGCTCGTACGGGGAGACATCTATTTGCAGTTGATCTAATTTTTTGCGTAAAAATTTATGATCACGTTTGGGCGTAGCTTGTATGTAGCCACGAATAATTAAATCATGGTCGATCGCTTTAGCTTTCTCTTCTAATGCAAGTTCCCCAATTTTACCCGCAATTTTTTCTTTCGCGACTTGTCTAAATAACTCAGGTACTGGGCTCACAAGCTCATAAAGAAGTTCCTTCTCAGGTTGTCCCCATAGATGAATCGTTTTATCTAAATAAAATTCCTGCCAATCTAAATCGGACTTCCCATCCTGTTTTGGTAAAGCCTTTAAAAATTTGCGGAACATAAAAAATCCGCCAATTGCCATTAATGAAATAAGGACGACTACCCAAAATAAAATAAACCATAAAAACCAACCATCTAACAAATCGTTCACCTCTTTGTCTTCTCTCCTTCTATTATAAAAGCAAGCTTAAAAAAATTCATCCTTATTGTGGTTATTTTTACAATAAGTTTGAGATGTTTCGTCATATTGTTGCGGATTTTGCTAAATTAATTGGAGAATAAAGAAAATGAGTTTTAATAAAGTCCAACTTTCATGGTATAAGATATTTTCTCTTCTTTATTACCATACTTATATCAAAAGTGTGATATAGTTTATTATCCGAAATCTACAACAAGAATCTTTTGGAGAAGGCAGAGGAAGATCCATGAAGATAGCCTTAATTTTTAGGGGCAGAATATGTAAGATATTAAAATAATCACGTTGAATGGCTATAGTGATAATAATAAAGAGGTATTTTAAATGAATTTAGAATTAGAGTTTTCCATTATGTTTGATAAAAAAGCTGTGAACTTTAATGTGATAAAAACAACTATTAAAGATTTTTTAAAAAAGCAAAAGATACAAAATTATTTTGAGCAAAATGATAAAGAGGTATTTTGGTTAAATTTTTTCACTACTAAAGAAATATTCACCAATTTAGAAAATGAAATAAATGATTTATTTGATATTTTGCTTTCAAACATGACGAATATAAATTATCCACACTATCATCTAACAAGATATAGAGATGATACGGATGATTTTGAAATCATTCATGAAAGTATTGCAATTAATCTAAAGCAAGGATATTGGGAAGTTTATTATCAAGATGGAAACCTGCAAAAAATCAACAAACAGCGCGGTACTTTAAAAGACTATGGTGTATTTCTTTTTAATGTCACGCTAAAAGAAGAGGATGACATCGTAACATCTTTAGATAACGCGTTTGATACTTGGCTACTTCAAGAGGGAAATCGGTAGAAAAAGATACTTGAATTCGTAGGATTTACAGTAGATCACTTTAAACCACTATATCCAAAACTAAATCTCCAAAACCCCGCGAACACCTTTCTCTAAATTCCTCTTCAACATTAGGCTATTTAAAGAATAAAAGGGGTGTATAGGTTAAAAAAGGGTTTTTTCATTTTTTTATTGAATATTTACTTACAGTAGAAAAATGGAATTATAAGGAGAATACTATTGAGATTACAGTTTACTGATTTTTTACAAGAAGAGTTAACAATTAGTGAAATTCAAATGGCTATGGAAAATGGAGAAATAACTTCAAAAGAGCTGGTCATGTATTACTTACATAGAATTGCGAAGTATGACCAAGATGGACCGAAAATAAATTCGATTCTTGAAATAAACCCTGATGCAATCTTTATTGCGGAAGCATTAGATTATGAAAGAGAAACAAAGGGTGTTAGAGGTCCTCTACACGGTATACCAGTTGTACTTAAAGATAATATAGAAACAAATGATTCAATGCATACGAGTGCAGGAACACTTGCATTAGAAAATCATATTAGTAGTCATGATGCATTTCTTGTTGAAAAGCTTCGGGAAGCAGGTGCAGTCATTTTAGGCAAAGCAAATATGACAGAACTTTCTAATGGAATGTCAAACACAATGTGGGCAGGCTATAGTGCTAGAGGTGGGCAAGTATTAAATCCATATGGTGATGCTGAACTTTTTGTGGGTGGATCAAGTTCGGGTTCTGCTGTTGCAGTAGCTGCGAATTTTACCGTCTTAGCTGTCGGCACAGAAACAGATGCTTCTATTTTAAGTCCAGCAATTACAAACTCAGTAGTAGGTATAAAACCTACAGTGGGATTGATTAGTCGTACAGGTATCATTCCATTCACATATTCACAAGATACAGCGGGACCAATGGCGCGGACGGTTACAGATGCATCCATTTTATTAGGTGCACTAGTAGGGGTTGATAAATATGATGCCGCAACCTGTAAAAGTGAAGGCAGACTAAAACAAAATTACTCAATTTATTTAGAAGCTAATGGTTTAAAAGGTGCTAAAATTGGAGTGTTTAAAAATGCCTCCCAAAAGTTTTACCTATCTGATGAATATGATGAAAAATTATTTATGAATGCTCTTCACACTTTATGTGAGGAGGGAGCTATAGTCATTGAAGACATAGAAATCCCCTCCTTTCATAGAGATTGGAATAGGGCTGTGTTAATGTCTGAATTAAAACATAGCTTGGAAAATTATCTAGTCAAACTCCCATCTCATCTACCTGTACACTCTATTACTGAATTAATTCAGTTTAATAAGCGTTTGGCAGATAAAGCATTGAAATACGGACAGAATAAGTTAGAAGAAATGGTGTTGTTACCAAATACATTAAGGCATTCTGAATATTTGAATGCAAAGCTGGATGATTTATATTTTTCTCAAATAGGTATTGATGGTGCTTTAAAAAAGTATGACCTTGATGCAATTCTTTTCCCTTCGTATATAGGTTCAACGATTTGTGCTAAGGCGGGCTATCCATCCATCGCGATACCAGCCGGTTACAAGGAAAGTGGAAGACCGTTTGGTATAACTTTTGCAAGTACAGCCTATAGTGAAGGTTTATTAATCAAACTTGCGTATGCTTTTGAACAAGCGACAAACCTTCGAAAAAAACCTAAAATAAGATAGTTCATAGTAAAGAGCCTGTAAAACAATTTGTCTTTACAGGCTCTTTACTATGAACTATACAAAATGCTAAAAACCTTTGCATTAACGAGTTTCATTTTCCGTTATAACGTTAATTTGAACATTTGAAAGTTTTGGATGCTTCCAAATCATTCGTTGCAGAAGTATCCCTGTTAAGCCAATAATGCATAGTCCAAGCCCAATTGTTTTAAATGTGGTTACTATTCCTAATTGTGTAATAAATAGTCCTCCAAGAAGAGGGCCGGCAATAAAAAGAACACTCATTAAGGAATCGATTATACCGGTAACCCTTCCTATTGCTTCTTTAGGTGGTTCGGTTTGAATAAGGTAATTGATGGCAGCAAAAGTTAGCCCGTTTCCAATTCCTCCAATAATCGATAGCATGATAGCAAGTGTAATGGAATTGTATTGTAATAGGAATCCAAAGCCGCCAGTCATTACACCGATTAGAAGACTGCCCAAACCGAAAAACCACCCAAATTTAGAAATCTTTTTAAATCTACTTAGCAGTATGACCACAAAGAGCGAGCCGATTCCGATAGCGGAAATTGCCCAGCCAGTAAACGCTGGTTTGTTTGGGAACACTTCACTAAACAAAGTGACAATCTGTGCGTCAATCATTTGGATAGTTAAGGTGCTGAATAGCCCGAATATAATACTTGCTAAAAGGACTTTGCTGTTGAATACGATATGCCAACCTTCATGCCAAGAACGAAGAAATCCAGAGTGACTTGCTTCAAATTTTCCATTTGATTCGATTTCTTGTACCCTAATTTGTATAAGCAGTATGCCAGAAATCGTGAAAGCTATCGCATTGATTGCAATAGACACCTTTGGAGAAAATATTCCTGCCACAGAACCCCCCATAAGCGGACCAATGACCTTTACTAACTGAAACAGACTGCCATTAATCGTGATGGCTTGCATGATATCTTTTTCATCCACAATACTTCTCATTAATCCTTGCTGTGCAGGAAGACTTATTACCCCGGCAGTGTTTCGCAAAAATAAGATGGGCAGAGCTAGCCAAGGTGTTGGCGTAAAGACGAGTAATAAAGTAAACACTGCTCGAAACCAGTATGAATAAATAAGAATTTTACGTTTATTTCTTCGGTCTGCAAAGACGCCAGCTATCTGTCCTAAAAGTATACTTGGAATGGCATACATAATAGGAATTAAAGCAATCAACAGTGGGTCAGCGTTCCAAGTATACCTGAATAAAATAAGGACCCCCACAAAATCAAACCAGTTTCCTAAATTGGCTAAAGTGTTAGCAGAAAAAAACTTAATAAAATTGCCATTGCGCCATATTGATATTTGCTTGTTCATAAATAATCCCTCCACGCTAGTGTTTCTAACAACAAGCATAACGAGCAATTATCAGAGGAATATCAGAGGAATTAAGTTTTTTAACAATTATTTTAAATGGTATTGTAACTGAAGTTCGATTTTGCTATGTAATTCATTTAATTTGTACTCTTGAATATACTTCTCTTTTAATTCTTGATAGTAAGCTAGTGTTGTACTACTTATTTCAAACTCTGCTAAGCAAAACACAATCATATTAATATTCATTAACATTCCAGGTATGAATCTTGCTTCTTGAAGTAGCTGAAATCCGTCATCAAAAAAATCTTTCGCTTTCGGTTCATTGTTTTTTAGAAGCCAATATATACCTTTAATAATGGAAAAATGCGCATTTTCTCTTAAATAAGAATAACTTGCGAGTTTTTTCTCTGTTTCTTCCATTCTTTCTTCAATCTTAAGAAAGTCCTTTTGAAGTAAGGTAAGCCATAGTTCTGAAAGTAAGATTATTGGTATGAAACCTTCAATTTTTTTTTCAACTATCTCTTTTTTAGATTGATGAAGAAGGGTAGTTGCTTCATCCAATTGTTTTGAGAAAATCAATAACGATAAACGATTTAATATTTTTATTTCTAATCGATGATAGTCGGGTATTTCTTCTACCAATAAAGCACAACTAAAGTAATCAAAGCATTTCTCTTTATCTGATTCTACCAATGAGTAGATGTGCAATAAATAAAAGCATTTTTCCCAAAAGGTGATTTCCTGTGCCTCAAGAAACCAACTGAAATCTCCTTTCATAAAATGGAAGTAGAGAAGGTTAGGTATATCGATTTGGAAGCCGAATACATTTTGATTTTCTGCTAATAGTTGTAGAGCATCTCCCTGTCCGTAGCGATGATATGTATGAAAAAGACTTTTAACTTGTGTGTATACCTCGTTGTCCTTGAGTAATGGACTTTTTTGTACTGCTTTTATTGATAGAAGGTATCCTTGACCTCTAATTGTTTTAATGTCAACCACGGATGCAAGGGGTTGAATTTTCTTCCTAACCCTATAAATATGGTCATCTACAGTTCGATCGACTGGATTTTCCCTTGGCCAAACAGCGTTCAACAATTCCTCCCTTGAAAAAATGCGTGAAGGTTTTTGATATAAGTAATTAAATAGATGATATTCCTTTGGTAAAAATACAATTTTTTCGGAACGATAGGTTACGTAATAATCGGTTTTGGAAAACTGAATCTTGTCCATTCCTTCACCTCAACAAAATGGGATATATTTATAGTTCATTTTAACAGATGGGTTATATTAAGCCTAATTACTAATCAAAAAGAATGCTCGTCATAACAGCATGGCTGATGGCGAGCTTTAGATAATTGCTATTCTTCTCTCAATGGAGCAGCATCTGTTAAAGCAGCGTCTATAAATCTCTTCGTAATGGGCATAAAGTAATTAAGTATTAGCCCACCTAAACTAACGGTTAACAAAGTGCCAACGCCAATTGGCCCCTTAAAAAGCATTGCTAATAGTAAAAACAGCAAGTAAATCGTTGTTCGTGCAAAAAATATATTTTTTCTTGTTAATTGTTGGACGATTAATGTTAATCGATCGACAGGAATCGGTGCGAAATTCGTTTGTAAATAAGTGGCCGTACCTAAGCCGATAATCATTAAACCAATGCCAAAACAAATGGCTTTGCTAAACCATAGTTCAGGAGTTAATAAATTATGTAATAAAAATAACCAGATATCAATCCCGATGCCTGTAATCAAGGCTGTGATTAAACCTAAAAACTCTGGTCTTTGTTTTGCTAAAAGGGCATTGCAGCATATTAACAGTATAGCAATAATCACTTCCCAACTCCCAACTGTCAGTCCTACATTGCTAGATAGTCCTACCAACAGTGCATCAAAAGGGGACGTTCCAAGATCTGATTGAATCGTGAATGCAATACCTAGCGTTAATAGTAAAATTCCTAATACATAGAAGCTATATTTCACTTTAGTTGACCTCCCTACTGTTATTTTTTTGTTGTATTTGCAACAAAAATAGATTAAATTTAATATATATTCTTTTTGTTGCATTTGCAATAAAAAAACGGAGGAGTTAATTTATGGAGGATATTCTTCGTGAAATAGGCATGATTGCAAGAGCGTTAGATTCAATCAGTAATATTGAATTTAAAGAATATGACCTGACAAAAGGGCAGTATTTATATCTTGTACGAATTTGTGAAAATCCAGGCATCATACAAGAAAAAGTAGCCGAGATGATAAAAGTAGATCGAACAACTGCAGCTCGTGCGATAAAAAAACTGGAGATGAATGGCTTTATTGAAAAGAAAGAGGATGACCAGAACAAAAAAATAAAAAAACTTTTTCCAACTGAAAAAGGCAAAACGGTTTTTCCAATTATAAAGAGAGAAAATAATCATTCAAATCGTGTTGCATTAGCAGGATTTTCTGAAAGTGAAGCGGAAACGATTTTTCAGCTTCTTCAACAAGTTCGAAAAAATGTAGAGGTAGACTGGGAATTTGTGAAAAAGGGCAATAAACGAGAATATTGATAAAAGGGGCTGTAAGTAAATGACTGTAAAAATCACGAAGTGCAATATGGAGAATGTACAAGTGCTCCAAGAAATAAGTATTGAAACGTTCAATGATACTTTTAGCAATCAAAATTCACCTGACAATATGAAAGTCTATATGGATAGAGCATTTACTATGAAACAACTGGAGTCAGAACTAGCCAATCGTTCATCCCAATTTTATTTTATTTCGTTCGATAAGGAAGTTGCGGGCTATTTAAAAGTAAATGTAGACGATGCCCAATCTGAAACAATGGGGGATGACTTCCTTGAAATTGAGCGAATTTATATAAGAAGTAAATTTCAAAAAAAGGGGCTTGGAAAATACTTAATCGATCAAGCGATAGAAATTGCCAGAGAACAAAACAAGAACAACATTTGGTTAGGCGTTTGGGAGAAGAATGAAAATGCCATTCGCTTTTATAAAAAATTAGGTTTTGTCCAAACAGGTACGCATTCATTTTATATGGGTGATGAAGAACAAATTGATTTCATCATGACTAAAAAGCTTAATTAAAGGGGAGGTTCATCATGTATATTCCTAAATACTATAAAGTCACGGATGTTAATGAAATTGAAGATTTTATTCATGCTAATTCTTTTGCTACACTTGTGACCACAAAACAAGGTATACCAATTGCAACGCACTTACCTTTAATGTTCCATAAAAAAGGCGATGATACGTATCTGACAGGGCATATGGCATATGGCAATCCGCAGTGGAAAACATTCGAAACTTGTGGAGATGTGCTCGTTATGTTTCAAGGCCCACATGCGTATATATCATCTTCTTGGTATGCGCACGAAAATGTTCCAACATGGAATTATCAGGCTGTCCACATCTATGGCCAAGCAACTATTTTAGAAAAAGAAGAGTTAGTGGAAGATTTAACAATGCTATTAGAAAAATATGAGAAAAATAGAGAGAAACCTGTATTGTGGGATAATCTTTCACCTGAGCTGTTAGAGAAGGAAATGAAAGGTATTGTTGGATTTAAGATAAAGATAGATAAAATTCAGGCTGCCTATAAACTTAGCCAGAACCGAAATGAAGTAGATTGTAGTAACATCATTGATCAATTAAAAAATGAAGAAACGCCAAATTCACAACAAATGGCAGATTTAATGGAACAGAGATGTAAAAAGTAACTAGAGAGAAATCTTTATTTATCCAGATAGTGATAGATATATGTTATTATTAGAAAAATAAATTTGTTTTGAAGGAGATTTATCAGTGGAAAATTTACAAACGATTGAGCAATTTGAAGAACTTAAAAAAGGAGAACGTACACTATTTGTTTTTTCAGCTGATTGGTGTGGGGATTGCCGATTTATTGATCCGATAATGCCTGAAATTGAAGAGAAGTATAATACTTTTAATTTTGTAAAAATTGATCGTGATCAATTTATCGATCAATGTATTGAATTAGATGTATTTGGTATTCCAAGCTTTGTAGCTTTCCATAAAGGCAATGAAGTTGGCCGATTTGTTAGTAAGGACCGTAAAACACAGCAAGAGATTGAAGCTTTTATTGATGGCTTAACATTATAATAAGAAGTTCCACACTTTAAGTGGATAATTCTTGTATTTTATTCAATTAGATTGCCTTTTAATGAAAACGAGCGCTGATTCTTAAATAGTCTATTTACTATAAAGGGAGAGCCCCAAATAGGCTCTCCCTTATTTTAACTTCACCCGTTTATATATTTGATAACAGCCATTTCCTTTCCAAATCGGTCACCATTATCAATAAATCCTAAACTTGCATATAAGTGATGTGCTTCCTGATTTTCCGGATGATAACCAACAACAATCTTTTCTGCATCTGGCAACCTACTCATCTCTGAAATCATTAATTTTGTCGCAGCTTTCCCTATACCCTTACCTTGGAAATTTTCATCAATCATTATCCTAAATACCCAATATCCATCAAGTTCCTCTTTTTCAGTGTTAAACATAAGGAAACCTACTACTTTATCTTCATAGTATATTGCAAAAGCTTTTAATGACGGTTCAAACTTTGATTGGGCAATTGATATGGCATTTGACTCCAAATACTCTGTTTGTTTCTCGGATAATTTTAATTCACAACATTCATACCAGTTCTCTTTGTTCAATTCTTCGATTTTCACATTACTTGTAGGCATTTATTTTCCCCTTTCAAATTTCGGGGAAACGCTAAGTAAACTTTGTTAGTTAGGCGTTATCCCCATTAAGTTCTTCAGTAAAAAAGTGTTTTTGTTTGTCATAATGAACGCCTCCTATATAAATAATATCTAAAAAATGTTTATATGGAAATATTTAGACGTTGTAATTATACCATATTCTGTTCCACAATATAGTCGATTTGGGGGGATTATGAACTATTCTTTTCGATCTTTTTTCAAAATAGATTCTTCTTATGTATCGTAAAATAAGGATTTATGAGATTTTTTCCTCAAACTTTATGTCAAAGATACAGTTGTTGTAGCAAATTTGTAGTACAAAAAAGGATAGAATGAGCAATACCTAATATGCTCATCTATCCCTTATTTTTTTCCTATAAAATATCTTACATCAATTTTTGCCTATTTATTTTCGTACCAAGGATTTAAGTGAACAAGAACTTCTTCAACATTATCGTGTTTATCCATTATCGTTTTCTTTATTTTGCGGATAATATCATGACCTTCTTGAATGGTTAAAGTACCAGGTACACCTATACGGAGATCTACCAATACATAATGACCGTGCTCTCTTGCTCGTAGACGATCTATACGTTTCACTTCTGGAATAGTAAGAATTAACGTTTCGAAATTATCTAGCGTATCCCGACTTACACTTTTTTCCATAAGTGTGTCGATAGCTTCTAATAACATCCCGTAAGCAAGTTTGAAAACTAAGATTGTCACAATGATACCGGCAACTGGATCCCCATATGTAAGGATTTGAATATGATAAAATTCCCCGATGAGTGCAAGGCCAATGCCTAGTACAGCCGCAATTGAAGCGTACACATCTGCCAAATGATCATATGCAGTTGCAATTAAGCCTTTACTATTTGTTCTTTTGCCAATCTTAATTGTATAGATGTATAAAATAAGCTTCCAAACGAGTGAAATAATTGCTGTAATAAAAGCAATTAAGCTTGCTTTTTCTGGTTCTTGAAAAAATGCCTTGATCGATTCATAAGCAATATAAAATGCTGCAATTATTAAAATTATCCCTACAATAGCTGAACTAATTACTTCAGCTTTTCCATGTCCGTACGGATGATCTTCGTCGGCAGGGCGTTTCGAAATACGCATCGATGTTAAAGCGGCACCACTTGCGATAACATCACCAGCATTATGATAGCCATCTGCTAGCAAAACAGGACTGTGGAAGAGCGTACCAACTACAATTTTCAAAATAGTTAATACGATGTTGCTTATTAAACTAATCCATCCTGCAACAATTGAAGCATCGGAATTTGTGCGTTGATTCATAAATGTATACCTCCAATAAAAATCTTTCCTAAAAGCAACAAAAACCTTTGACTCATTTTAAGTCAAAGGTTTTTTTAAAAAAAATATAGGCTATGTGAACTCTTGAAATTTCAATCATTTTCCTCACTCCTATATAGGCGTCCACTGAGTGTACCACATTCTATTCATCGGTTCAATAATCGACTGTCTCATTTCTATTTCTTTTTCCCTGCGGTTTTTTGCCGATATTATAATATATGTTGGTCTTTCATTTATGTTGTTTGCTAAACAGTTAACGATGGCTTAATAAAACTTTGCTACTTGCCCTGTAGAGGTTACAAATTCATTACACCACAAAAAGCCAGGCCTCAATGTTACTCGAGAACCTGGTCGATGACTTAAAATTAATAAATGATTATTTTGCTTTGTGATACCATATTATTACAGGAACTAGCAATAATGATAAAAGACCGCCAGTTAAAGATAAAACTGCATAGCTTGTATTCGCTACAATTACTCCCGAAAGAGCTCCTCCTGTCGCACCAGCTAGCGCAATAAAAACGTCAATTGATCCTTGAATTTTAGCGCGTGTAGAAGGTTCTGTGGAATCAACAATTTGAGCAGTTCCGCTAATTAAGCCGAAATTCCATCCTAACCCTAATAAAGAGAGCGCTAATATGAGCATAAACATTGAATCACTTGGAGCATACGCAGCGACTAAACCGGCAAGTAGTAAAGTCACACCAGCAGCAATGCTCATAGCTGTTCTACCAATCTTGTCTACAAGAATGCCTGTTACGAGAGAAGGGAGATACATTGATCCAACATGAAAACCAATGACAATTCCTACTGCACTTAAACTATGTCCATGATGTTGCATATGAATGGGTGTCATTGTCATAATTGCTACCATGACGATTTGAGTAAGAATCATGACAACTGCTCCTACAACAATCCCATTTTTATTAGTTAGAGGAGTAGATTGATTGGTTACTTCCTCTGAGCCTTGTTGTTTATGAGCTTCTATTGACTTAGCTAGCAGTAAAGGGTCGGGACGAAGCATGATGAAAAGTACTAATCCTGCCATTAGAAATGCGACTGCAGATAATATAAAAGGGCCAGCTAATGAAGGAATACCGATAGACAGTGCAAATTTCCCCATAACATCCACTAAATTTGGTCCAGCTACGGCACCAAATGTCGTCATCACCATCGTAGTACTAATAGCTTTTGCTCGTTGTTTTTTATCTGCTAAATCTGTTCCTGCGTAACGAGCCTGTAGATTTGTAGCTGTACCTGCACCATATACGAGTAGGGCAGCAAATAATAAGAAAACACTATTGATTAAAGCTGCAACAACGACCCCAATCGCCCCAAGTCCACCAGTAATAAAACCTGCAGTTAGACCTATACGACGTCCATAGCGTTGTGAAAGCTTGCCAACGATAAATGCAGCGATTGCAGAACCTAAAGTAAAGAGGGCTGAAGGTAAACCCGCAATGGCGTCTGTACCAAGCATCTGTTGTGCTAACAGGGCACCGACAGTAATGCCTGCTGCAAGACCTGCGCCACCAAAAATTTGTGATAAACTCACCACAATTAAAACTTTTTTATACATCTTTTTTAGTTTTTCGGGAGAATGAACAATACGCCCGATTGCATGATTGTCAGTTTCCAACTGTATGTAGCACCAACTTTCTAGCCATTTTGAAATATAAAATACAACTTTATTAGACTACTTACCAAGCTTAACATAACCATACAATTGTAGAAATATTACAAGTTGTAAAGTATCCGTCAGGGGACTCCTTATTCAATTTCAGGAGAATCATATTGCCTCTTCAGCAAATACTTTTTTGTAAACTCCAAAGGATGGCTTTTACATATATGTGCTTTTTGGGATATAATCGACATACTCACATGTGGTATTATTCTCCATTTAGAAGGTGTCACGAAGCATTTTATTATGATAAAAAAATATTTTAGTATCTGTCTAAATACTATAGTTGAAAGGATGTAGCATAATGAAACAAATTATTGCGCTTGGTGGAGGCGGATTTTCGATGGAGCCAGAAAATCCTTTATTGGATCAATACATTTTAAAGCAAGCTAAAAAAACAACGCCGAAAATCTGTTTTCTAGCAACAGCCAGTGGTGATTCGGAAAATTATATATCTCGATTTTATCAATTCTTTGAAAAACAGGATTGTCAGCCATCCCATTTGTCATTATTTAACCCTCCTACAAGAGATTTAGAACGTTTTTTCTTAGAAAAAGATATTATTTATGTTGGGGGAGGGAATACGAAAAATTTATTGATATTATGGCAGGAGTGGGGCATCGATACGATTATCCGAAAAGCTTGGGAACAAGGAATCGTATTAGCTGGTATCAGTGCGGGTTCCATTTGTTGGTTCGAAGAAGGGGTTACAGATTCTTATGGAGATGGACTAGAACCATTAAAATGTTTAGGTTTACTCAAAGGGAGTAATTGTCCCCATTACGATGGCGAATCAGACAGAAGACCTGCCTATCAACAACTGATTGCCGATAAGCGCATTACACCTGGTGTTGCAACCGATGACGGTGTGGCGCTTCATTTTATTGACCAAGAACTTAGTCATATTGTTAGTTCAAGGCCGAATGCGAAAGCTTATAAAGTTAATGACGATCAGAACATAACGGAAATAGCATTAGAGACGAAATATTTAGGTTCTTAAATAGGAGAAAACGATGAAAAGTAAGAAACGAATCGTATTAATAGTAATTCTACTATTAATAATTGTTATAACGAATTTACAAACGCAACAAGAGGAAGGAGAAATAAATAAACTTCAGACAGAAAAAATAGCATCGCTTCCGATTATTAATTCTAACGGCAACTATATTCGGTACGAAAATTTTGATACATTAAAGCAACATTCAGAACTAATCATTATAGCCAAAGCGACAGAGGAATTTGAACATCGCGAACATGTGAATACATTTCATGAAACGCCTGAAGATAAATATCAACCTAAATTTTTAATTGATGGCATCACTAAAACGAACGTACATATTAAAAAAATCCTTCAACAACCCGAAGATGCGCATTTTAACGAAGGTGATTTGCTAAGTGTAATTGAACCGATCACCATTTTTGAAGATGTCGATAACATAAAGAAAATCAAGACGATAAGTAATTACCAAGCCATTGGCATGGAGGATACCATACTTTTCTTAACAAAGAGTTCATTTGGTGATTACGGTGTCATCAATATGAATAATGGTCATTATAGTGTAACGACATCTGAGGAGCTTGCTACAACAAGAAAGCTATCTGCAAGCGAGGCAAGAGAACAAACTGAAGATTTTAAGCTACATCAAAAAATAAAAGAGACGATTTTAAAAACATATCATACGGAAATCAATGAGGTACAAAATCCATCTTAATTTTTGAGGCAGCAATAGGAATTTCACGGTATAGATAAAAGGATGTGGCACATGCTTAAAAAACTAATCAAAGTAATTTTTGTAGTCTTTTTATTATTGTTTTTCTATTATGAGTATATATATTTTACATTTGATTTTATGTATAAGGGAGACTTGAAGGACGGCAAGCCGGTTGTCTCACCAAATGGGGATTATTCAGCGCAAATCTATTATGAAAATTACGGTGGTGCTGCAGGAGGCGTTAATCTAATTGTCAATATAATCAATCAAAAATCGAATAAAGAACAAACGATTTACTTTAGTGATGCAAAAGGTAATGTTATTTTAAACTGGAAAGGCCCCAATGTCCTGTCTGTTACGAACTATGACCAATATGAAAATCGCAATGTGGATTTAATCGTTGGCAAAGAAATATACGATGAAAACGGCGGCGCTTGTCAACATTATAAGATTAAAAAACAATATGTTTGTAAAGACAAAGACTCTATTTAATTTACAGTTGTGGAAAGGGAGATGCTAATGAAAGCATCTCTTTATTAATTGGCGCATGTGAATATGAGTAGTTAGACGGGGGATATGGAAATGCCACTAATAGAAATCACTGAAATACCAATTGAAATCAAAGAATATCTTCACACAATAAATGCAATAAAGTATCCTCGACAAGGCCATAGCTCTGATGTGGCAATTATTGAAAGTAATCAGGGCGTTTTTGCATTGAAAAGGACAAATGGGAAATTATTTTGCTCTTGGTTAAAGAGAGAAATAGCGGTGTTAAACTGTCTAGCAAAACAAACAACATTACCCGTTCCAGCAGTGAAGAAATTTGTTGAACAACAAAACCAAAACAATAATTGGGCACTGCTTGAATGTTTAGAAGGGGAAACATTAAGGACGGCTTTATGTACGGAAACAAATAAAGGGAAGCGGCAAGAAATGCTCTTTCATTTTGGTACGATCCTGTCTCAAATCCATGCTACCCCTTGTCCTAAAGAGCTACAATATGAACAGAAATGGCTCGACCACATGTTAGATCAAGCTGAATACAACTTCAAAAATTATAAAGTTGAAGGCAATCAGCGATTATTAGAAAAGATTAAACTAACGCAACCTGACGACTATCAACAAACATTGATTCATGGAGATTTTACAATTGATAATGTGTTAGTCTCAAACGGAGTCATTACCGGTGTGATTGATTGGGGAAGTGGAGCTTGTGGCGATCCAAGATATGACGTATCACTGGCAATACGCCCAAAACCGAATGCTTTTGAAAATAATATCGATAAAGAAATTTTCTTTGAAGGATACGGCGCAAAGATTATAGATGATAACGTCTATAATTATTATGTAAAGGGATTATATGAATTTTTTTAAAATCTTTAAGCGACTACAAAAAGCGATGATGAAATTTTGTGCAGTTATATGAATATCAAATGAAATCCGATATACTATCAAAGTAATAAAATGAACGATGGGGTTTAGATTTAATGAAAATTGAAATTAGTGACATTTCACAACAGCAATTTGAACAATTTTTTCAATATAAAGGGATAGGAAGACCTGATGCTATATTTGATATTTACTTTCCTGACGTGATGGATATGGAAACGATTTCGCTTTGGATGGAGAAAATCGATGCATTCCCAATATATCTTTGCCTTCAAATTTCCGATAATTTTACAAGTGATTTTGAATTATTATGTAATAAAAAATATTTCGCGTTTCAATATATCGGCGAATTTGATGGTTCAAAGGTAGCGATTCTAGATATTTTAAATAGAGCATCATTTGCTGCTATTATTCCATTAATCGATGTAATTAGTAGTATGGAAGATTTCGTTTTATGGTCATTTAAGAAGAATACCTTTTCAGTTGACCCGCAAATCCGTCAAAGGGGCTTATTTGACCTTATTCCTATAAATATAAATTTCGATGCCGGAACAACTGTTTTTAGTTTAATTCAATCGGGTCTTTTGTTGCAGATTTATTCAAACCATTCTTCCTTATGTACATATGATCATATAATTAATTCCTTACCCGATTTCTTAGTACCGATTAGGGTGGAAGAATAATACCAATTATTAGCGAAATAATCTAAGGAGTAATACATATGGAGCCACTTGTTTATAATGGTTTTTTTCTTGTTACAGAAACGGAAACGGATGATTTTACCTACGGTGAAATAACAGACCATTTTTATTTTAATAATGAGGAGGAAGATAGTTGCATATCAGGGGATGGCTTTGTTCAAGCACCCGATGGCTCTTGAGCAGAGATTATATGGGGGATTGAAAAGCATCCTTCTTTATCTGTTTGTTTGGAACCAGAAGAGGATCGATGGGGCATTTACAATGTAGGCTTTGTAAGGCCGATAAAAACCAATCCGTACTACCATTACTAAAAGAAGCATTCCATACTGCTAAGTCAAAGGTGTAGCTTGTTTAGCTATGATAATGCCCATTTCTACAAGCCGAAATCTAAATAAAAAGACGATGACCGAAAACGAGTCATCGTCTTTTTTATGCGCTGACAACGAAAAAGTTTTAGATGGTTATGACACGGGTATAGACATTTTGTTGTTTGACAAAAGTAACAACCTGTTGTTAAAATCAAGTTGTTACTTTTGGTGATGTAGTAAAATTATATAAATAAAGTCTTTCATTGGAAAAGGCGGAGAGACGCAAAATGGTCTCTATTAATGAAGGGGGAAGGAAAATGAACAACTTGAAGACGATCGGACTCACTGTCGGCTTAGCCGTTTCATTACTATTAACGGGGTGTGGTAGTGACGATAGCAAACAAAATAATGGCGATTCAACAAGCAATAAGGAAAGTATTGGTGAGCAAGTAGATTATAAGATTATAGGAATTGAACCAGGGGCGGGGTTGACGGATCTTTCAGAAAAGACATTAGAAGAATATGATAATTTAAAAGGTTGGGAGCTAGAAGAAAGTTCTACTCCGGGGATGCTAAGTTCATTAGAGCAGGCTATTCGAAATGAAGAACCCATTATTATTACAGGCTGGACACCACATTGGATGTTTTCATCCTACGATTTAAAATTTTTAGATGATCCTCAAGGTACATTAGGTGGAACGGAAAATATTAATACCCTTGTCCGTAAAGATTTGGAAAAAGTTATGCCGGATGCGTATACAATTCTTGATCGATTTTATTGGGAACCAGAAGATATGGAAGCTGTCATGTTTGAGGCACAGACTACTTCTTTTGAAGATGCCGCAGACAAATGGATAAAAGAAAATGAAGACAAAGTTAGCGAATGGACAAAAGATGTGAAAGAAGTAAAAGGGACGGATATTGAACTTGCTTCTACGCCATGGGATTCAGAACGAGCTTCAAGTAGTGTATTAAAAGCAGTATTTGAACAATTGGGTTACACTGTGACAATAACACCAGTAGACCCAGCTATTATGTTTCAGGCAATCGCGACAGGGGTAGCAGATGCAACTGTTGCTGCTTGGATGCCATCCACACATGGTTCTTTTTATGAAAAATATAAGAAAGATTTAGTTGATTTAGGGGAAAATTTAAAAGGTACAAAAAATGGATTTGTTGTTCCTGAATATATGGATATCGATTCAATTGAGGATTTACAGCCAAAAAAATAACAATTCAGCAAAGGGGAGTTTCCTTCACTTAGAGGGGAATTCCTTTTTATGTTGATGCTTTCAGAAGTAGCTTTACAAATGAATAATCTGATACAATGGTAAAAATATGGAATTTTGTTATTTGTAGTATAAATAGTTTTTAGAATGTTAGGGCATGAATGCATTGAAAATAACGAACTGAGGAGAGAATGATGGATAAATGGAAAAGATTGAAATCAGACTATATACATAAAAGTCCATTCGGCAATATTCGAAAAGATCGTTGCCAACTTCCGAATGGTTTAATAATTGAAGATTATTTTGTTCATGAATACGCTGATTGGCTAAATGCCGTTGTTGTAACAAAAGAAAATCAGATTGTGCTCGTTGAACAATTTCGTTATGCAGGGGAAGGTTTTTTCTTAGAGGTACCTGCGGGTAAAAAAGAAGACAATGAGTCGAACGAAGAAGGAATACTGAGAGAAGTCAAAGAAGAGACGGGGTACATTTCGTCAAAAAGACCGATTTTTTTAGGTGAATTTATGGTGAACCCTGCAACACAAAATAACAAAGTAAAAACATTTCTTATATTGGAAGCATACAAAGCACACGAACAAAATTTAGATGCTACTGAAGAAATAACAATTAAATTATGTGATTTTAATGATTTTGGCAAACAAATGATAACCAATACCATTCAAACACAGCTATTTACAGCCAATGCTTATTTTATGGCAAAAAACTATATGGCAGAAAATTTAATGAGGTAAACAGATGACGTTATATTCAGCGTTAGTTGCAGATAGCGCATTACCTCCTTGAAAAGCGAGAAAAAGAACAGTATATACGTGTCGCTTTTATTAGAGTGAAGTGATTGAAATGATAAGAAGGGCTGTAGGTGCCATTGTTTTTCAAAGTAATAAATTTTTAATTGTCCATAAAACGACCATCAATACGTTGGACGGAAAATAAAAAAGGAAAGGAGAGTGGGATTTTATAAAAGGAGGCGTAAAAGAGAATGACCATGATTACACGCTGCACTCATACGTGAATTACAAGAAGAGACAGGTTCGATAGCATATAAAGTTGTCAAAGTATTTTCAGATAAGATTTACTTTGACTTTCCAGGTGAAATAAAAGCGCTAATTGGCTTTGCAAAGCAAGAAACAACAATGTTTCTTGTAGAATTTTTAGGTGATATCCAGTTACTTAAACCGAATGATAGTGAAATAAGCGGTATAAAATGGGTAAATAAAGATAATGTAGTTGAAATACTTACACATCAAGAGACAAAAGATTATTTTAGAAGAGTAATAGTTGAATAAACAATATAATCCCTGCTTTCAATTGAAATTGACAAGAAGGGATTATAGCTTAGGATTTCTTTGCAAGCTCAGGGCACTTACTAATTAATTTGAAGGTTTCTCTGATTCAATTTTAATCGTAGTCGTTGAGGTAGATTCTTCATGGGAAAAGCCTATTTTAAAATCAATTATTTCATTCGTAGCAATTTTACGAATAGAGGTCGATACGACACCATTTCCGATATAGGTTAACTTGCTATCATCAGCGATTTCATACGTTTGAACACCTGCTACTTCATTGACAGCAAAGCATATTTCTCTACTGTTATGATCGTAAAGAAAAGCCAAATTACTACTGTTATTAATTTCCTTATCGACGTACGAAATAACTGCCTGTAGCTTTGGTATGGCATGATCTTCTACTAGGACAACATCAGAAATCTCGTAGTTATGATTATCGTTATCTGCCCAAAACGTTTGAATGGCAAGCTCTTTCGTATAGTTCTTGTCGATAGATGGTTGTGGCTTAACAATAGAATCTGGATTAGTCAAAGTGTTTTGATCTTCCTCGGAACAACCAACTAAGCATACAATACCGAATAACAATAAAAATAAATAATGTTTCATAAGCTCCTTCCTCTCTATTCAATTTTAAGAACAGTATAGGGGGCACGACATTGACTTTAAAAAGCAAGTCACTTACATTACCACCTTTAAGTTATTACATAAGCAAGACAACGTTCTACATATTCCAACACTTCTTCTGAAATCGGGTAGAGCCCTGTTTCCTCTGTAGGCAATTTTCTAACTTCCCAGAATTTATCCATTAACGTCGTATCGCCTTGAAAGGTATCATTTGATAATTCGATTATTTTAGATGCAATTTGAACACCTTCGTCTGATTCAGCTTGAATATTGTGTTGAATACACCATTCGATTCGTCGAAGTAATGTAATATATTGCTGTGTCGCCTTATCATTGTTACTGAGGCTTGGTATAGTTTCCTGTAAAATTGTCAGTTCGTCATCTTGGAAATAGTCAATCCATTTTTTTGAACTTTGTTGTGAATGTTGCACTAGCTCAGTGACATGTTCCCAAGATAAAGAATCGTCTAAATCTATCATATTAATTAATGAAGTCGTATTAGCAATGTTTATTTGCAGTTTGGACAGTTGTTCTTGTAAATAGTTATGATGTGAAATCAAAATTTGTTTATAGGAAAGTTTATCTAATAGCTCACGAATATTGTCGAGTGGGAGAGATAATGATTTTAGAATAATGATTTTCTCCAATTTAAACAAATCTTGTTCTGAATAGTATCGCCGTCCATTATCAGCTTTAAAACTTGGTGTAAGGAGATGAATCTGATCATAATAACGAAGTGTTCGTATGGAAATATTCCTTTGTTTCGCTACTTCGCCAGAGGTCCATTGTTTCATTTTATTTCCTCCTAAAAAAAGATTGCAAGTGACGTAACGTCATCTATTACACTTGGATTATACCATATATAGGAAGAGGGATAATGGGTGGAAATTAAACAACTGAACTGGAAAGATTACGATAGTTGGAGCATGAAAGAATTTATATGCTTAATGCTACTTGAGTTTGTGTTTGTTATAGGTTGTATTAAATTTGTTGTTAAACCAATTTTCGTGCAATTATTTAATAACGAATTATATGCTGGAACATTGACGGGGTTAACGATAGCGATTACGCTCCTTTTAGGTGTTTATTTAATAGCACTCCGTACTAAAAAACTTTCTTGGCGTGAAGTAGGACTACAATCGTTCGCTGTGAAGGATTGGAAAGTTATTGTTCTATATTCTGTTGTGTTAATGGTTGGTGCTGTGATGATTGTAGTACTTACTAGTTTTATTGGAGTCTCGGTAGAAAACAGCAAAACAGAGGCAATGCAGCAAAATATCACTTTTTTTACAGTTCTTATTGCCTTTATTTCGGCAGCTGTTATTTCGCCAATATACGAGGAAATCTTTTATCGGGGCTTTTTATATCGCTGGCTCCGTACACGCATAGGCTTTATTGGAGCCGTCGTACTTAGTTCATTCATTTTTACAATTGTTCATATACCGACATATAATGTTATGCCCGTCAATTTCTTTAGTGGTATCATTTTTGCTTTAGCCTATGAACGAACGAATTCCATTTGGCCCTCAGTGCTTATACACGGCATAACGAATGGGATGATGGTTTTGCTGACAAGTTTGGGCTAAAATATGGATAGCAATAGTTGATGATTGAATTTGAAATATTTAATGAAAATATATGAATAAATAGGGAGGACTTTTATGAAACTTAGTGAGAAGCGTGGCAAGAGGATACTAGGCGACTTAGAAATTGATGGGCAAATCGAAAAAGGAAATTTTTGCTCATTATGTAACGGTAATTTAGTTTACTGCGATGATTTTGATACGTATTATTGTCCGCAATGTAATCGTTGGACTGAACCAACATGCCATGATCCTCATTGTACATATTGTAGAAATCGACCAGAAACACCTTTGTGTCGCGAACGTAACGAAAAGTAAAAAGTATACTAGAAAGAAGCAGTTCCTTATGTCAATTTAAAGGGGGAGATGGATTTGTTTTTCTTTAATCAAGAAGAAATTTATAGCGGATACTCATTAGAAGAATTATCAAAGGTTAAAGCGGCTTTAAATAGTGAAGGTATTAAATATAACTATAAAGTAGTCGACCCTTCAGGACAATGGCTGGGACCTGGTACAAAGAGGGGGAACTTTGGAAGTTTCGGCATGAACACCAAATACGAAAAACAATATATTGTTTCGGTAAAGAAAAAAGATGCAGAGAGCGCAAAATATTTTGTTCACAATGCTTTGCGTTCATAATTTTTATTTAACGAAAGGTGCATTAATCGAAGAATTCCTAAAGGGATTTGGTTTTGTTCTAGGCTAATTGAACTTGCGTGAGATAATAATGCTCGATGCCCAATGAAGTACTACAACCAGATTACACCATTTAAGCCTTAAGAGACAATTTTCTTAAGGCTTTTTCTGTGTCATATTATGTTTATTTACTCGCAATTGCTTTAATCCAAGATTTTCTATGTTCAAAATATCTTCTAAAAGCTTCTTCCTCTGTAAGTAGTCCCAGCTCAAATTGCAGTAAATCTTTTTAAAATCGATTTCAATATGCTCTAATTTTAATTGTTGTTGAGGTAATGAAATGCGCTGTTGGAAATAGGGTAATGTATCAAAAAGCATGTCAGCAATTTGTGCGAAAATTAGGATTAGTGCCCAGATTTCAGCATTTCCGTTTGCTCTTAGCCAAGCACCGATGGCTGAAATGGAGGCAAAGGCTACGATGACTTTTAACCAAAACTTCAAATGTATGTCCCTCTCGATGACAAATAGACGTATATATTGTGCAGGAAGGGGGTGATACGAATGGCACAAACACAATTTCTAGGTGCGGCGCTTCGCTTAAAGTATTTGGCAGGACATAATGAAAAAAATGAGCCGAAGTTTGCAATCAAAACATACCGGCATGTAAATGATACGCATACAGCAAGTGCGTTAGTAACAGTAGCGAAAGCGATTGCGAGTCTTTCATCACAGCCACTGGAAAGTATGATGAAGCAAGAGACAACAGAATTATCGTAACGACAGGAAACGCAAGGGAGTGATTATGATGGCAAAAGTATTAGAATTACAGTTTGAAACAGAAACAGGGAAAACAGCGACAATTGCGATTGATGCACCGAAGCCAAATGTTACATCTACGGATATTCAACAAGTGATGCAAACAATTATTACGAGTAATGTCTTTGGTGGACAAGCTGGCGCATTTGTGGGTATAAAAGGTGCTCGCATTGTTGATCGTCAAGTTTCACACTTTGAATTAGGTATGAATTAATGCTTGAAATGGTCTTTGCGACTTAGTGCAAAGACCATTTATATGTTGAAAGGAGGAGGAGGTATGGAACAATGGCTTACGATGTTATCCGATATTGGCTTTCCTATCCTCATATCATTTTATTTATTGCACCGAGTGGAAGCTAAGCTTGATGCGATTCATGATGTGCTCGTATCGCTAAAGTGAAGTTGATTTTATCAAGATGTCTCGTTGCTTTATTTTTGAGGCAATAGGCCAACTTTCTTTTCCACTGCAAAAAAGAGTCTTCATATATTATGAAGACTCTTTTTGTACGATAACTATATGTTGTTATTCAGGCTCTTTAATGCTCCTTCATGTTTGAATATAGCTATTATAAAATACTTTATATGTAAACTATATTATGTTACTATTAAATGGAAGGAAAAATAGCCCTTATATAAGGGGAACACATGGGAGAGCTTACATATGAAAAAATTAGAAGGAAAAGTGGCAGTTGTTACAGGAGGCGCGTCTGGTATTGGATTAGGTACCGTACAACGTTTGGTAGAAGATGGCGCTGCGGTAGTTGTAGCCGATGTAAATTATGAAGCTGCACAACAAGTTGTAGAAGATATCATGAAAGACGGCGGCCAAGCAATTGCTGTAAAAGTAGATGTTTCAGAAGAAGCTGAAGTAAAAGCTATGATCGAAACAGCTGTAACAAACTTTGGTAGACTAGATATCTTACATAATAATGCTGCTTGGGGTCCAATTGATGACAAGAGCATTCCTAACATGGATGTAGAGATGTGGGATCGAGTGATGGCCATCAACTTACGTGGTCCGATGTTAGGTTGTAAATACGCAATTCCAGAGATGGTAAAAGTAGGCGGTGGTTCTATCATTAATACTGCTTCAGCAAATGGTAAAGTAGGAGATTATGAGCGTACGGCTTATTCTGCTTCTAAAGCTGGTTTAATGTCTCTAACACGTTCTGTTGCTACTCAGCACGGAAAAGAAAACATTCGCTGTAATTCAATTTTGCCAGGTCTTATCCTTACACCTGCAACTAAAAGAAAGTTCTCAAAAGAATTAATGGAATTAATGGAAGAAGGAAACTTACTGCCATCAATTGGTGAACCAGAGGATATCGCTGCATTAGTCTCTTTCCTTGCATCTGATGATGGTAAATATATTACAGGTCAAGAAATTAATTGTGATGGTGGGGTACTTGTTCGTGCTGGTGCTGGTGCAATCATGAAATATGTACGTGATCGTCAAAACTAAATAGCATTTTCTTATTTATATGTACCAGATACAGAACATGTTGTTTGTTCTGTATCTGGTTTTATTTGTATGGCCTTTAGCAACTTTTTGAAAGTAGCAAAGAAGGAATCCATGATGTGTTTGTATCACATCGTGAAAATGATTTCACAAAGATGTACGAAAGCTGTCACGACAGGTAGTTGTCAACGCTTACATCATTGGATAAGATGAGGGTAATGTTGGTAGGGAGTGTGTGGAGATGAAAAATAAAGGAATTGTGTTGTTGATTTTATTGGCGTTAGTGACAGTACTGAGTGCATGTGGCAATGTGAAATTTAAAGCGGATTATAGTTATGGAATTCAAGATTTCGAACATGTCAATCAACGCGGGGAGAATGTTTCACTTGAAAGTTTAAAAGGCAAGCCATGGTTAGGCATGTATATTTTCACCAATTGTACGTCCGTTTGTCCTCCGATGACATTTAATATGGCTCAAGTCCAAGAAAAGTTAAAGAACAAAGGGATAGAGGATTATAACATTGTTGCATTTTCAGTTGATCCTGAAGTTGATACACCGGAAGTGCTAGCGGATTATTTAGCAAGATACACAGTGCCGGATGAATCGAAATGGCATCTCCTTACGGGTTATTCTCAGTCATATATTGAGCAATTTGCGGTGAAATCAACAAAGCTACTCGTCAAAGATGATCCGAATTCCAATCAAGTTATCCATGGTATTCAATTTTTCTTAGTCGATAAAGATGGCATTCTTGTCAAACAATATGATGGTTATGCGCAGGATGCAACGGAAGTTCCAATTGATACAATTGTCGGTGATTTAGAAACCTATATCGATGAAAACTTATAAGGATAAAGCTAGTGGTCTACTAATAGAGCACTAGCTTTTTTGTTTAGATAAGGTTTATAGAGGAATTTGCATTTTTATGACTGTTCCCCAGCCTTTTTTACTTAAAATAGTGAGCCCACCATGATCACCAAAGGCTACGAGCAATCGTTTATGGGTGTTACTTAAACCAATATGGTTGTATTGTTCGTTTTGCTGAAGTTGATTTCGCACCTTTTGCAGCTGTTGACGTTCCATCCCTTGTCCATTATCGATGACCACTAATGTCATTAAGTTGCTGTGAACAGTCATTTTTATTTTAATGAGACACAGTTGCTTATTTTGTTTTCCATGCTGCAGGGCATTTTCAATTAATGGTTGAATGGTCAGTTTTTTCACGTTAAATGGCATAATATCATCGTCATATTCCCAAATGACGTCAAATTGATTTTGATGACGTGCTTTCAAAATATCAATATAGTGCTTCGTATATTTAATTTCCTGCATTATCGGCACCATACTCGATTCATCATCTAATGAATAGCGCAGAATAATCGCTAAATTATCAATCATATCATTTAATTCATTCGGTTTTCCCGTTAATGAAATCGCGCGCCAGTTTAATGTTTCCAGCGTGTTAAATAAGAAATGCGGATTCAGTTGGGATTGAAGGGCAGCTAGCTCTAATGTTTGCTCTTTATATTTTTTCTCTGCTAGTTTTCTTTTTAATGTATTTTGTTCTGTAAAATTTAGTAATACTTTATGTGTAATTAGACTATAAACATCGTTTACGGGAATGGAGATATCGGGTAGTACACCACCTTGTTCAGCAGATTGGAAAATAGCTAATATTTTTCGCATATGAACAGTTGCTTTTCTAGTTACCCAATAAGCATAAATAACACTGCCTATAATACAAATCGCTGAAAGAAATAAGACAAGTTGCAACAGTTTTTTGGGTACTTGGTAAAGACTCGTTTTAGGATTGATGGATAAAAATGTCCAGTCATATTTGGCTGACTCCATTTTCGATATAACATATGGTTTATTATCGATTGTCATATTAAAAAATGTGTTCGGATTCGATGTCAATCTTTGTATTGTACGGTTCGCGAGTGCATAGTTTTGTTCATTAAAAATAATGTTATTTTTATTGTCGACAATGACTAAATTGCGTCCAACTGTCGTTGATAAAGAGGCGAGTTGCTGTTGTATATAGTCAGCTTTAATATTTAACACAAGGACACCATTATTTTTTGGTATTGTCCGATACATCGTAATAATATTTAAAGGAGTATCCAGTTGGTTATTCGTTATGCGTTTGATTGTTCTGGATTCAGCCCAAGTTTCCTCATAGCCAAGATGTGTGACAAAGCTATGATACCAATTGAAATCGAGTGTATTTCTTAATTCCAGTAAACCCGTTGTTGTTGTTGATAAATATTTTCCAGAGTCATTGTTGACGTAAATATAGATTGAATGGATATAATCTCTCGCTTCTTTTGGCGCATCGATAAAATTTTTAAATGTCACAAGATCTTTATAGTCTTGATGGGTAAGTGATGGTTTATCCATCAGCTGTTGCAAGTTGTCAAATTGATTGGTGCTAGAAATAATATAGCTATTTAACGAATCGAGCTCATAAAAAATAAGCTCGATATTTTCTTTTGTTTGCGTTAACAAATCGGTATTGCGGTCAATGATGTCTTGTAATACATATTGTTGAATTAAAAAAATGGATAATGCGCCTAATACAATGAGTGGAATCAACATTGGGATTAATAAGCTAATCAAATTTTTAAAAAAGTAAGTGCGTATGTAATGATTAGTCAATGTGCAGGCCACACTCCTCGTTGCGATATTCGCGAGGCGTTTTACCGTAATATTTACGGAATGTTCGAGTGAAATTTTTAGCATTGCTATAACCTGTTAATTCACTGATTTCATATATTTTAAAGTCAGGGTTTTTTAAGAAAATCGCGGCTTTTTCCATTTTGACTTCGACGACAAAATCAGAAAAGTTGCGTCCTGTTTTTTCTTTGAAATATTTACTAATGTAGACAGGATTTAAATGAACGAGCTGTGAAGCGCCTTCAAGAGATGCTTGCTGATAGTGCTCGTAAACATAAGTGAATATCGTATCAATAACCTTATCATGATTAAAGTCTGTTTTAATCGTGACATATTTTTCATCGAGTTGATCTTTAATCTTTGTAAAAACGGTAACAAGTTCACTGTATTTGGTTGGTTTGGTTATATAGTTTTTCACGCCATATTGGATGGCTTGCTGTGCATAGTCAAAGTCTTTATAGCCACTTAAAAACACGACATGGATGGGGGATTTTTGTTCATCAAGCTGTTTCGCAACTTCAATGCCTGATAGCTCGGACATCCGTATATCTGTGAGCAGCACGTCGACATGATGCGTGTTGATAAACGATAAAGCCTCATACCCATTTTCGACAATACCCGCGATTTCAAAGCCAATTTCTTCCCATGGAAAATAGCTACTTAAGCCATTACGAATTTCAAACTCATCGTCTGCAATTAATAATTTATACATCGTCAATCATCACCTTCAAATAATTAGAAATATTAAAATAATTACTTTTCATCATACTCTATTTACAAAGTTTATGAATACTAATGTTGAAAATTGATACTTTAAATAAAAGGAAGCGACTAACGTATTAAATAAAGATACTTTTTTGTCTAATAAAAGCCCTTTTTTCAACAATATTATTGCTGTTTAATTAAAAGTGTATTAATTATTTGTCAATTTAGTAATTTCAGATAATTGATATACTGCAAGGGGATTATGGAATGAGGGGAGTTTTTTAGTTAATTGATATAGTCAACATATAGATAAACGAAGTAGTTCGAAATGATGAAAGAGATCGAAGTAGTTGCAGGAAGGATGACAACGATGATACAAGTGAACAATTTAAAGAAATCCTTTGGCTCCTTACAAGTGTTAAAAGGGGTAGATTTACAAGTACAGCAGGGGGACGTTGTTGTATTAATTGGAGCTAGTGGTTCTGGTAAGAGCACGTTATTACGCTGTTTAAACTTTTTAGAGTTTTATGATGAAGGACAAATAATGATTGAGGGGCAGACCGTACACGCAAATAAAACAGATTTAAATAGTATTCGGGCAGATGTAGGGATGGTGTTCCAGCATTTTAATCTTTTTCCTCACCGGACAGTACTTGAAAACATAATCGAAGCGCCCATCTATGTAAAAAAGCAGTCAAAAGAACAAGCTACTGCTTATGCATATGATTTACTTGAAAAAGTAGGGTTACGTGATAAAGCAGCCATGTATCCTGATAGTTTATCGGGTGGTCAAAAGCAACGAGTAGCGATTGCACGTGCATTAGCGATGGAGCCAAAAGTTATGCTATTTGATGAACCAACGTCTGCACTAGATCCAGAGTTAGTAGGGGAAGTACTACAAGTGATGAAACAGCTTGCCAATGATGGCATGACGATGGTTATTGTCACACATGAAATGGGTTTTGCTCGTGAAGTAGGGAATCATATCGTCTTTTTGGAAGGTGGACAAATTTTAGAAGAAGGTCATCCGGACACGTTTTTTGATCATCCTAAAAATGAGCGAACAAAGCAATTTTTAACTAGAATTTTACACATGGGGGGTAATAAACATGAAACAATTCAAGCTTAAGGCACTATTAGCAACGTTAACATTAGGGGTAGGATTATTAGTGGGCTGTAGCTCTAATGATAAGCCAACAAAAGCCTCCTCTTCAGACTCTGAACAACAGGAATTTGTCTATGCGATGAGTGGCATTTATAAGCCATTTAACTATAAGGAGAATGGTAAGTTAGTAGGATTTGACGTAGAGCTTGGCGAAGCGTTAGCAGAAAAAATGGACATGAAACCTGTGCCAATGACTTTCCCATTTGAATCCATTATTCAAGGTCTTTTAGACGATAAGTTTGATGCGATTTTAGGCAGTATGACGGTTACCGATGAACGCTTAAAAGTAGTTAGTTTCACAGATACTTACTATCGTTCAGGCTCACAACTATTTGTAGCTGAAAACAATACGGAAATTAAATCCGGTGCAGATGCGAAGGGCAAAATCATTGGGGCTGTACCTGCCACAAATTATGAAACAGATGCATTAAAATTAACAGCCAAAGAAAATGTCATTACGTATCCGCAAGGTGATGTTGCAGCATTGATGGATATTAAAACAGGTCGTTTAGATGCAGTTGTGGCGGATAATATTTTCGCACAGCTAGCGATCGATGAAGCAAAAATACCAGTAAAAGCAGTTGGCGATTTAATAGCAGTAAATGAACAAGCCATTGCAGTGAATAAAGATAATGTGGAATTAAAAGAAAAGTTAAATAAAGCATTAGCACAACTAATTGAGGACGGGACATATGCAAAAATTAGTGAAAAATGGTTTGGTTTTAACTTAATGGACGAGAAAGTGAGTAAATAAGTAACGGAGGATTTCGTTCTTTGTTACTTTACAACAATGATGATACAGAGTGGGTGAATAGATGTTAGAGATTTTTCAATCGAATTATAAAATGCTTTTTGATGCACTATGGGTAACACTGTCAGTAACTGTTTGTTCATTAGTTTTAGGTAGTATTGTTGGGTTAATTATCGCGTTTTTTAATATGTCCAAAATAAAAGTACTGAATTATTTTGCAGTGGTCTATTTAGCCATTATCCGCGGTACACCAATGATCGTACAAATTTTTATTTTATATTTTGGGATATCTTCATTTTTAACACTGCCTTCTTTTTGGGCAGGTGTATTAGCATTAGCTGTCCATAATGGCGCGTATATTTCAGAGATTTTCCGCGGTGCCATTCAGTCGATTGATCGTGGTCAAATGGAGGCTGCACGTTCATTAGGGATGTCACAGTCGTTGGGTATGCGTCGTGTCATTTTACCTCAAGCGTTGCGCAGAGCGATTCCGCCACTAGGCAATCAATTTATCATATTATTGAAGGAATCTGCACTTGTTGCTTATATCGGTATGTCAGATTTATGGAGCACAACGTTAGCGATTGCCGGTGCAAATTATCGCCCGTTAGAAACGTATATGGTGACTGGTGCCTTTTATTTAGTTCTTGTTTTAGCATTTACGTTTATATTTAATAGAATGGAAAAGCGTTTAAACTTACAGACGCGTCATTAAAGGAAAACTGTAGCAACGTTCTGTTTGCTACAGTTTTTTTGAGGTCAAGCGAAATTGTGTGAGAATTGTGTGAGAATTGTGTGAGTGCCTGTCACTTTCGAGGAGTCTATGCGTCTTTGGTTTTTCGAAAATTCATAATTGTTTCGGTGCCTGTCACTAACTATAATTAAGGTTGAACGATTAGAGTTCCTAATAAGGGGGAGGTTGCTGCATGAGCTTAGGTAAAACCTATTTAAACGTAGTACAAGAAAGATTTAAACTTGTCAAAGCTGATGGTGATAAAACGCTCGCACAATTAGATATTGAGCAATTGCACTGGGCTTTTAATGAGGAATCGAATTGTATTGCCGTAATTGTCAAACATGTAAGTGGTAATATGATTTCAAGGTGGACTGACATTTTCACAACGGACGGTGAGAAAAAGACGAGGAATCGCGATGATGAATTTCTTGACAGTATAGCTTCAAAAGAAGAGCTAATCGCAACGTGGGAAAAGGGTTGGGCCGTGTTTTTAAACATTTTAGATAACCTAACCGAAGAGGATTTGTTAAACAATATAACAATTAGAGGTCAGCAACATTCCGTAATCGATGCGATTGAAAGACAGATGGCACATTATGCTTCACATGTTGGACAAATAATTTATGTAGCAAAGCAAATAAAAGGAGACTCTTGGAAAACATTGAGTATTCCAAGAGGGCAGTCACTGGCCTATACAGATGCAATAAGAAAAAAGGATAATGGGATATTTTAGTAAAAGAGAAGCGCGATAAAACAAATAAAAAAATCCACTTCGCTTTCTGCTCAACACACCATAAGCCGCAACCCCTGCATTGAAGAGGATAGTTGCGCCAGACATTGTGTGCTTAAGTGCAAGTCTAAGTGGATTTTTTATATTTTAAATATCTGAAAATTTAAAATTGTTTTAGTGCCAGGCACTTAACGTTCATCTTCCCAGCAATCTGTATTTTTTAATCCTGGGATGGATTTAGCGTAAAACACAGGGTTTTTACCGGTTTTACGTTGCGCCGTAAAATCATCTAAGACGCGGAAGGCTATTTTGCCAAGTATCATAATCACCGTAATATTGATCAGTGCCATTAACCCCATAAATAGATCGGCTAAGTTCCAAACAAGTTGCACTTGCGCGACTGAACCGAACATGACCATAGCAAGCACTAATAGTCGATAAACCGACATCCAACCTTTGTGTGCATTGATAAATTCAATATTGGATTCACCATAATAATAATTACCAATAACAGAGCTGAATGCGAAAAAGATAATACTAATCGCGATAAAGTAAGGAGCCCAGTCGCCTACATGTACCGCTAATGAATTTTGTGTTAAGACGATACCATTACTTTCACCAGTTTCGTATAAGCCTGCCAAAATAATGATAAAAGCAGTAGCTGAACAAATCATGATCGTATCAAAAAATACACCTAAGCTTTGTACAAGTCCTTGCTTAGCAGGGTGTGATGTATTGGCTGTCGCTGCCGCATTGGGCACACTACCCATACCAGCTTCGTTTGAAAATAAGCCTCGACGAACACCTTGCATGATGGCTATCCCAATTGCACCGCCAGCCGCTTCTCGTAGTCCAAATGCTTGAGAGAAAATCAGCTTGAACACTGCCGGAATTTCTGCAAAATTCGTTACAATTACATATAGTGCAACGAGTAAATAAAATACGGCCATTACAGGTACAATTACTTGTGTAAATTTAACAATTCTATGTACACCACCGAAAATAATCATAGCCGTTAACACAACTAAAACAATGCCGATTATATATGGTTTAATATGAAATGCTTCACCTACAGAAGTTGCAATCGTATTGGACTGTACAGCGTTAAAAATAAAGCCAAAGCTTAATGTTAACAAAATACTAAAAACAATCCCTAATTTACGTTGACCTAATGCCTTTTCGATATAGTAGGCAGGACCACCACGAAACGTATCGCCGTCTTTTACTTTATAAACTTGAGCTAGTGTACTTTCTATAAAAGCTGTAGCCATCCCAAGTATCGCGATAATCCACATCCAAAATACGGCGCCAGGTCCACCAACACCAATAGCAAGGGCAACACCTGTTATATTACCAGTACCTACACGCGACGCTGCGCTAATCGTGAATGCCTGGAACGGAGAAACACCTGACTCACCATCTCTTTTTTCAGTTATTAAACGGAACATTTCTGGGAAAAGACGTATTTGCACAAACTTAGAGCCGAATGAAAAATATAATCCAGCCGCTAATAATAGAATGATTAAAAGATACGTCCATAAAATATTATTTGTACTATCTACAATATTCGATATCCATTCCATTTGTATGCCTCCTTTTTTTTCAATAAGTTTTAGTCTACACTTTTTTTTTAGTAAATATCAAATTTTTAAAAATTCATAATAATAAAATGATATTTTCGTGGATAGTTTTTTTATTTTGCGAATATTTAAACAGTGGTATTATAGAAGAGAAAGGATATTGCAGATGTTGTGCTAACAATTCTGTACCTCTTTAGTATTAATCTTGGTATTGCTTTTATACCTTTTAATAATAGAGATAAAACGTTTATTTTTTAATATAGTGCATCATTCTTTACCTACATTAAGTGGGTCATTTTACTTCTATTTTATTAAAAAATAAACATTATTTCACGGGAATTCATTATATTGTAGCGATATACATTACATAGCAAAGGGAGCTGATTTTATGAAGACGATGGGATTAATAGGTGGAATGAGCTGGGAATCTTCAGCTTTGTATTACCGACTTATCAATGAAAAAGTTAAGCAGCAATTGGGAGGGCTTCATTCGGCAAAATGCATATTGTTTAGTGTCGATTTTCAAGAAATAGAGCACTATCAAGCGAACGGACAATGGCAAAATGCGGGGCAAATTTTAGGTGAAGCGGCATTATCATTACAAAAAGCGGGTGCAGATTTCATTGTTATTTGTACAAATACGATGCATAAAGTCATTGATTTGATTGAAGCACGTATTACGATTCCAATTTTACATATTGCTGATGCAACAGCATTGCAAATTCAACAGGCTGGTATTCAATCCATTGCATTGCTAGGTACAAAATATACGATGGAGCAAGATTTTTATAAAAAGAGAATAGAACAGTTTGGTATTGACGTTATCGTGCCAAACGAGGAAGAACGAACAGTTGTCAATCGTATTATTTACGAGGAATTATGTTTAGGTCGGATTGAAGCGGCTTCAAAAGAACGCTATTTACAAGTGATTGACAACCTTATGAAAGCTGGTGCACAAGGCATTATTCTAGGTTGTACGGAGATTGGTTTGTTAATCAAACAAGATGATGTGCCAATTCCTGTTTTCGACACGACCGTTATTCATGCATTGGCGGCAGTAGACAAGGCACTCGCATAAAGAAGGAGCGATAAAATGACAAAAAAAGTGCGGGATATGGGCATGATAATTGGCATGTTACCTGTTGGAGAAAAAAATTGTATTACAGACGTAATAGGTGTGCAAGTGGGCCATGTTACGCTCGATGAAGTGATAAATGATAAGGGAGCATATGCGTGTACAGGGGTGACGGCCATCTTACCGCATGGTGGTAATTTATTTCAACAAAAAGTAACAGGTGCAAGTTATGTGTTAAACGGTTTTGGCAAAACGACAGGACTTGTTCAAGTAAATGAGCTAGGTGTTATTGAATCGCCAATTATGCTGACCAATACGTTTGGTGTTCCTGCTGTCACACAAGGCACTTTGCAATATATGTTAAATACCAATTTAGAAATTGGTGAGACGACAGGGACGATTAATCTTGTTGTTGGAGAATGTAATGATAGTTATTTAAATTCTATTCGAGCATGTCCAGTCACACCTCAGCACGCAATAGAAGCAATTCATAATGCTTCAGAAAATAGTGCGCAAGAAGGTGCTGTTGGGGCAGGAAAAGGTATGGTTTGTTTTGGCTATAAAGGCGGAATAGGCTCTTCATCGCGCATCGTAACTGTAGCGCATGAAGAAATCCAATATACCGTTGGCTGTCTAGTACTAACTAATTTCGGCCAGCGTACGGAGTTTTTTACGGAGCGTTTTCAAGTTGAAAGTTCCGAAAATAAATCTGTCGTATCTCCTACCGACGGCTCTATTATTATTGTGCTAGCAACAGATGCGCCGCTCAGTAACCGCCAACTTACACGTGTGATTAAACGCTGCGGTATAGGGCTAGGACGGACAGGTAGTCATTTTTCGCATGGAAGTGGTGATATTGTCATTGGTTTTACGACGGCACATCGCATTGCACATCATTCAGACAGTTATTTAGAAACACGTAAACAACTACGTGAAGATCACCCGATTATGAATCAGCTATTTACAGCCGCTGCAGAGGCAACAGAGGAAGCTATTTTAAACTCACTATCACAAGCACAAACAACAACTGGTCGAGATGGCCATGTAGTAGAAGCCTATAATTTTCATAATTAAATGAAAAGCTATTGAACATAATGGTGTTTCAATAGCTTTTCTTTACTTCTTTTCCGTACACCCCATTCAAAACCTCGTTTTAGTCTAGATTCTACAATGTTCAAAAATCAAATATCGCTCAATTCCTTTAAAATCGTACTCTTTCGACCAGATGTTTTAAATTTTGACCCCTACATCATGTAATTTGTGTGATTTTTAGATAATTACTAGTATTTTGTAATAATTCTTTTTTTAACTAGTCAACATGTATATCGTGTGTTACTATTCAATGAAAATACTGAATAATCTAATAATTAAGTGCATTCTCTCCATAATGAGGTGGGTTATAATGCAAGAAATGTTTTCTCAACCGATTGATGATGTCAGCCAAATGCCAATGAAGCAACTAACTCCAAATATTCAAAAAGTCTCCGAGCCATTGATTAAAATAGACAACCAACATCCAAGAATTTTTACGCAGCCTATCTATTACCAACAACAAATTGCTAATAGCTTACAATCGATTTATGTGCGTCAAAACGTATTGGCGCAATTACAGCATGCTTTAGTAAGTTTGCCTGCTAATTATAGTTTGATTGTCTATGATGGCTTCAGGCCATTACAGGTGCAACAATATTTATTTACACACTTTGCTGAACAAATTAAAAATCAACAACCTGGATTGACAGATAACGCTATTTTTAACGAGACGTTAAAGTATGTGGCTTTTCCTAGGGCAGGGCAAGAGCATCTTTTGCCACATCTAACAGGAGGGGCGATTGATATAACACTAGCTGATGACAAAGGCAATGCACTAGATCTCGGAAGTGCCTTTGATGAACCTAGTGAAAAATCAGCGACGCGCTATTTTGAACAGCACCCCGATGAAAATAGAGCAGCACTTGTTCATCGTCGACTTTTGTATCATTGTTTGACAGCAGTTGGTTTTACGAATTATGCGGAGGAATGGTGGCATTATGATTTTCACAATAGTGCTTGGGCAAGAAGGATGAACGCCAACGAAGCGAAATATGGTGCTATTGAGGCAAAACTTGAAAACCATTTGATAAAGGAGTATCGATATTTATGAAAATTTATATTAGTGCAGATATTGAAGGTATTACGGGCACAACAGCCTGGAGCGAGACAGAACTGAATTCCCCAGAATATTCTTTTTTTCAAAAGCAAATGACACAAGAAGTAGAGGCTGCAATTGTAGGCGCTATGTATGGGGGCGCAACGGAAATTTTACTAAAAGATGCCCACGACTCTGCTCGCAATCTAGATATATCGAACTTACCCATCAATTGTAAAGTGATCCGTGGTTGGACATATGACCCGATGTGCATGGTAGCAGGTCTCGATAATAGCTTTGATCGGGCAATTTTTATCGGCTATCACAGTAAAGGTGGAAGCGAGCGCAATCCATTAGCACACACGCTTAGTACAACGGCTGATATTAAAATCAACGGCGAATATGCGAGTGAATTTCTTATTAATACGTACGCTGCTGCATTACATGGCGTGCCAGTATCTTTTGTCAGTGGCGATGTCGGTTTAATAGAAGAGATTCATGCAATCAATCCTAACATCGTAACATTTGCTACAAAGGAAGGGCTAGGCAATGCCACAATTAATGTCAGCCCCCACTTGGCCATTGCCGAAACAAAGCGACTTGTAGAGACTTCGATGAAGGTATCTCGCAACGATTTACATGTGACATTGCCCGAGCGTTTTGCAGTAGAAATTATCTATCGAGACCATACACGTGCCTACCGGAATTCATTTTATCCGAATGCAACGTTTAAACCGCATAATACGGTTGAATTTGTTACAGATGATTATTTTGAAGTGCTTCGTATATTACAGTTCTTAACATAAGAATAGACTATAGGTGAATAGATAACGGCTGAAATGCCAGCCATTGTGTCATAACAAAACCGCATGAAACCAAGTTTAAGTATGAAAAATGCTATTGCAAGTGGTTCCATTGGGGCCACTTGCAATAGTATGGTCATGATAAAAAAAGCTTAGGGGGATGCTCAATATGAAAAAGAAGTGGTTTCTTTTAGTATGTCTAGTCGCCTTACTGTGTGCAGCCTGTAGTGATGGTGCTTCGGATGACAAAAAATCCGAGTATCGGGTCGTTTATTCAGGAGAAATTAAAACATTAAATTATTTAAAAACATCTGAAACGAATGAATTTGCGGTTGCGGCAAATTTAGTGGACGGGCTCATTGAATATGATAAGTATGGGGTCGTACAACCAGGCATAGCGCAAGAATGGTCGTCAAATGAAGATGCAACTGTTTGGACATTTAAGCTGCGCGATGATGTGAAATGGGTTACACATGAGGGCAAGGAATATGCAGATGTGGTGGCACAAGACTTTGTCGATGGCTTACAGTATGTACTCGATGCAAAAAATGAATCTTCGACAGTTTGGAGTGCAACGGTTGTAAAAAATGGTGAAGCATTCTACAACGGGGAGTTAACGGATTTTTCAAAGGTAGGCATTAAAGCGCTTGATAAAAAGACTGTTGAATATACGTTAGAGGCACCTACACCATATTTCCTTTCGATGTTAAACTATGTTTGTTTCTTCCCAGTGAATGGTAAGTTTTTAACTGAAACAGGGGAGAAGTTCGGCACGACACGTGAAAATTTCCTTTATAACGGCGCTTATATTTTAGAGAAATTTGAGCCGCAAAATGAGCGACTACTAGTGAAAAATGACACGTATTGGGATAAGGATAATGTTCTGATTGAACGAATTCGTTATAAATATAACAAAGAAGCGGCAACAGTAGCACCAGAGTTATTTTTACGTGGTGAAGTAGATACAGCGGAAATTCCAACTTCCATTATTGATGAATGGTTTAATGATGAGAAAAAAAAATCACAAGTTCGCCAAACGCAAAACAATTTTTATTCCTATTTCTATGCATTAAACTTTGATCCTCAATTTGATGCAGAATATGAACCAGAAAATTGGAAGGTTGCTGTTAATAATAAAGATTTTAGAAAATCGCTATTCCATGCACTCGATCGTGTATCAGCGATGTTAACAGTCGAACCCTATAATCCGCAAGATTTACTAAGCAATACAATCACACCGAAAAACTTTGTCGATGTGGAAGGGGTTGACTATACACAGCTAGAGCCACTAGCTGCGATTACAAGCAATGATTCCTTTAACAAAGATTTAGCATTACAGTTCAAGGAAAAAGCAATGGCTGCGCTGGAAGGGAAAGCGACGTTCCCAGTAAAAGTAGTAATGCCATACAATTCAGGGATGCCGGATTGGGCAAATCGCACACAAGTCATTGAACAACAATTAGAAAAATTATTAGGTGTGGACTATGTAGATATTATCGTAGAAGCGGGTCCTTCGACTGGCTTCTTATCAGAAGTTCGACGTCCTGGTAAGTTTGCATTAATCGAAGCAAACTGGGGTCCAGATTATGCAGATCCGTCAACATATACCGAGCCATTTAGTGTGGATGGTACCTACAATAAGCCGGAATTAGCAGAAGGCTATAAAGAAGCAAATGGTAAAACAACGTATTTAAATTTATTGGATAAGGCGAAGGCAACCATTGAGACGACACAACGCTATAATCTATTTGCTCAAGCTGAAGCCTTCCTAATTGAAGAAGCATTTGTCATTCCATATTCAGTGGGGGGTAGCGGCTATGTTGCTTCAAAATTAAATCCATTTGAAGCACAATATTCGCCATTTGGTGTGACAGCAGAGAAGTTTAAAGGGCAAAAAGTGTTAGACAAACCAATGAGCAATGATGAGTTTAAGGAAGCTTTAGCACAGTGGGAGCAAGAACGTGCGAATGCATTAACCAATGCCACAAAATAATATAGAGGAATAATCATTGCCAAGCTTCAATCAGTAGGCAACTAGTGGTGATTTTTCAAGATGAGGAGATGACCGAAAATGCTGATTCGGCATCTCCTTCGTACTATTACAGCGATTTGGAGGGAGGGCGCTTGTATGCTGTGGTATGTCGGTAAGCGTTTATTACAATCTGTTATGACACTGTTCATTATTATTACAATCGTGTTTTCGTTATTACGATTAATGCCTGAAGAAGGCTATTTAGGGGCAGCGGCAGAGAAAATGTCACCAGCTCAAAAGGAAGTGTATTTAACGAGTTTAGGGTTACGTGATCCTTTGCCTGTGCAATTAGGGAATTTTTATGCGGATTTATTGCAAGGCGATTTGGGCAAATCCGTTACATATCGTACGGATGTGCCTGTTGTGACAATTATTGCAGATAAAATAATGTATTCACTGTTATTTGGATTAGGGGCGGTTGCTTTATCATTGTTAATCGGCGTGCCGCTTGGGATTATGATGGCGCAAATGAAGGGGCGCTGGCTGGATCGGCTTGGGACTGGCTACATCGTTTTTGTCGTAGCCGTCCCAGCAGCCGTGTATTACTTAGTTATTCAAATGTATATTACCGATATTTTTCATCTACCTATGCTCTTTGATGAATATAGACCGATTACTTGGCTATTACCGCTTACGTCAATGGCGCTAGCACCGACTGCTTCTTATGCGATGTGGATGCGCCGGTACATGGTCGATGAACTAAACAAAGATTATATTAAGCTAGCACGTGCAAAAGGTGTAAAAGAGCGTACGTTGATGTTTAGTCATGTGTTGCGCAATGCTTTTATTCCTATGGCGCAATATTTGCCAGCCACCATCCTCTTTACCATTACTGGTTCTATTTATATTGAGTCATTGTACTCTATTCCAGGCATGGGTGGATTGCTCGTGGATGCAATTCAACGACAGGATAATACCATTGTTCAAGGTTTAGTGCTTGTCTTTTCGTCACTAGGCATTATGGGATTGATTTTAGGTGATATTGCCATGGCACTCGTTGATCCACGCATTAAATTAGGGAAAGGGGAGAGTGTGCGCTAATGGGCCTTTATACAGAGGAAATTGATAATATTTCAGATAAGTCTCGTGCCGAACTATTTGAATTTTTTGAAACGAGTGATCGTCAGGCCGAAGAAACAGCCTATTCTAATTATTCTTATTGGCGCTCTACTTGGCAATCTTTCTTAAAAAATCGCATGGCGGTTTTATTGTTAGCGCTCGTTTTTATCGTAGTTGCATTCACCATTTTTCAGCCATATTTACCTGCCCAAAAATCTCCGACCGAAATCTATCTCGATGACCAAACGGGATTACAAGCTCGCAATATTGCCCCGAACGCTGAATTTTGGTTTGGTACAAACTCTATTGGCCAAGATTTATGGTCTCGAATTTGGGCTGGTACTAGAACATCATTAATGATTGGCTGTGTTGTCGCACTTGTAGAAGCGGTTGTCGGCATTACAATCGGCACACTATGGGGATTTTCTCGTAAGCTAGAATTGCCCATTACACAGCTTTATAATGTCGTAGATAATATTCCCACAACGATTGTCCTTATTTTAATGTCCTATATATTACGTCCAAGCATTTCGACCATCATTATTGCCATGTGCATTACGGGTTGGGTAGAAATGGCACGTTTTATCCGTAATCAAATTGTGATTTTACGGGATCGTGAATACAACTTAGCTTCTAAATGTTTGGGCACACCAGACTATCGAATTATTATGAAAAATTTACTACCTTATTTAATCTCAGTCATTATGCTTCGGATGAGTTTAGCAATTCCATTTGCCATTGGGGCAGAAGTATTTTTAACGTATATCGGTTTAGGGCTACCGATTAGTGAGCCATCATTAGGGAATTTAATTAATGAAGGTCGTGTGCTTATGATGTCACCAGATTTAAGGTATCAGCTAATTTTCCCAAGTATTGTACTAAGTGTTATTACAATCGCATTTTATATTATTGGTAATGCATTTGCAGATGCAGCAGATCCGAAAAATCATGTGTAAAGGGGGATGACAATGGTTGTGAAAAAAACTCAATCCCGTATTTTAGCCATTCAAAACTTAGTTATACAATTTACACTACGGGGTCAAATACTAACAGCAATTCGAGGTATCTCTCTTGATCTTTATCAAGGTGAAAGTCTTGCTATCGTTGGAGAATCAGGTTCGGGAAAGTCAGTGCTGATGAAATCCATTATGGGCTTGCTCGATAAAAACGGTACGATCGAACAAGGACAAATTTTATACAACAATATGGATCTAGCGCAGTTCACAACAGAACAACAGTGGTTGAACATCCGAGGCAAAGAAATCGCCATTGTGACGCAAGACCCGATGACTTCATTGAATCCATTAAAAACAATCGGCAAGCAAATTGAGGAGTGTGTCGTGTTACATCAAGGACTAAAGGGCATAACCGCCTATCAAGAAACATTAAAATTATTAACGGACGTCGGTATTGATAATGTAAAGAAGCGCTATAAGCAATATCCTCACGAATTTTCAGGGGGCATGCGACAGCGAATTGTTATTGCCATTGCACTTGCCTGTAAACCGAAAATATTAATTTGTGATGAGCCAACGACAGCACTTGACGTAACGATTCAAGCACAAATTTTACAGCTATTAAAAACACTTCAACAAAAATATGGCTTAACAACCGTTTATATTACACATGATTTAGGGGTTGTTGCAAAAGTAGCGGATCGGGTCGCCGTCATGTATGCAGGAGATGTCATTGAAGTCGGGGGCACACATGAAATATTTTTTAACGGCAAGCATCCGTATACATGGGCACTTCTGTCGTCCTTACCACAGCTCGGCACAAAAGGGGAACAGCTCTATGCGATTAAAGGTACTCCGCCCAACCTTTTTAAAGAAATAAAAGGAGATGCGTTTGCTCCCCGTAATCCGTTTGCTTTAAAGATAGATTACGAGCTACGCCCTCCCTTTTTTCAAGTTAGTGAGACACATTATGCACGTACATGGCTACTCGATCCACGTGCCCCAAAAGTTGAGCCTCCCGCAGCGCTACAAGCCTTTTTTGAAGAAGGGAGATTGTATGCCAATGAATGATAAAGAAGTATTAGTCGAAGTAAAAAACTTGAACATTACTTTTGGCAAAGGGAAAAATAAATTTGTGGCCATTAACAATGTTAGCTTTGATATTTATAAAGGAGAAACTTTTGGCTTAGTAGGTGAATCGGGCTCGGGGAAAACGACCATTGGGCGCGCCATAATGCGCATCAATGAAGTAACAGATGGTCAAATTTACTATCATGGCAAGAATATTAACGGCAAAATTACTAAAGCTTGGGATCGTGAAATTACGCAAAAAATTCAAATGATTTTTCAAGACCCGATGGCATCACTGAACGAACGCGCAAAGGTCGACTATATTATTGCAGAAGGACTTATCAATACGAAAAATTTTAAAGATGTGGCTGACCGTCAGCGAAAAGTACAAAATGCGCTTTTAAATGTTGGCCTATTGCCTGAATTTGCTAGTCGCTTTCCGCATGAATTTTCTGGCGGGCAACGTCAACGTATAGGCATTGCGCGCGCATTGGTGATGGAGCCTGAATTTATTATTGCGGATGAGCCAATTTCCGCACTAGACGTCTCCATTCGGGCGCAAGTGTTGAATTTGCTAACAAACATTCAAGAAAAAAATAACTTAACTTTTTTATTTATTGCGCATGATTTATCGATTGTACGATTTATTACGGATCGTACAGCAGTTATTTACAAAGGACAAATTGTTGAATTAGCAGAAACAGAAACGCTTTTTAGCAATCCAATCCATCCTTATACGAAGGCGTTATTATCGGCTGTCCCTGAACCAAATCCGTATAAGGAGAGCCAGAAGGTTGTGGAAATTTATAACCCGTTACAGCATCAATATGATATCGCACCTCCTTCATTTGTGGAAATAGAGCAAGGGCATTTTGTTTTGGCAAATGAAGAGGAAGTGACGAATTATCGAGCAGCACAAAAAGTGGAGGTGAACGAATGATTCGACCGAAAGCTTTGTCAAAAGGGGATACGATCGGGCTTATTAGTGCATCAGGTGCAACGCCACCAGAAAAGCTCAACGCCGCAATCGACAGTATTGAAAAGCTTGGGTTTAACGTTATTGTAGGCGAGACATGTCGTGCAAGGCATGGTTATTTAGCTGGTTCGGATGCACTTCGTGCGCAAGATGTGAATGACATGTTCCGGAATCCACAAGTAGATGGGATCTTCTGTATACGAGGAGGGTACGGGGCAACGAAAATTTTACCTAGACTTGATTACGACATGATACAAGCGAATCCAAAGGTATTTGCAGGCTATAGCGATGTGACGGCATTACATATTGCCTTTAATCAAAAATGTAAGTTTGTCACATATCATACGCCAATGCCTTCCACAGAATTTATTACGCAAAACATGGATCAATATACGTGGGATTCATTCCGCAAGCAGGTAATGGCAACAGATAACAACGATTTACTACTGAATCCTGCACAGCAACCAATGACCACACTCGTATCGGGAAAAGCGACAGGCCAACTGATAGGAGGCAATTTAACGCTTGTCACAGCATCTCTTGGCACACCTTATGAAATTGACACAAAAGGTAAGATTTTATTTTTGGAGGATATAGATGAGAGCGAACAGCGTGTTGACCGCATGCTAACACAGCTAAAACTAGCAGGAAAGCTCGATGATGCTGCAGGGTTACTATTAGGGGGGTGGACCAATTGTGGGCCTGAAAATCCACAGCATCCAGAACATAGCTTATCATTGAAGACGATTTTTGAGGAAATTTTAAAACCATTGCACAAACCAATTTTAATGGATCTTGCTTGTGGTCACTGTTTACCAACAATGTCCCTACCTTTAGGTCGAACAATTATCGTGCACGCAGAAACACAAAAAATTAAAGTTGTAGGGTAGGTGCGCTATGCAACAAACAATTCAACATATCATCCAACACGCTCCATACAAAGTGCATATGTTTGTCAAAGACTTTAAGACGAATCAGTTCATTATACAGGAGCGCTTTGATGAGCCATTTTCTAGTGCGAGCCTCATTAAAGTACCTATACTTATTGCTGTACTAGATTATATAGAACAACACAATACATCATTACATCAAGTTTTGACGATAAGACCTGAAGACTGGGTTGACTTTAGTGTGATAAGCGAACAACGAGTAACGACAAGTTCAATCTATGAGCTTTTAGTATGGATGATTACGACAAGTGACAATACAGCAACCAATGTGATGATCGATTTTATCGGCATAGAGACTCTCAATACGTACTTTTGGAACATTGGACTTACACAAACACGAATACAAAGAAAAATGATGGACTTTGAACGGTTGGCAAAAGGCATGGATAATCTAACAAGTGCTCGTGATATGGCACATCTTTTTAGCCGGATATACGAACAAAACCTTTTAACACCAACGTTTAATCAGCTTGTTATCGATATATTGTGCCGCCAGCGCTTCCACGACTGCTTACGTCGTTATATAGCCGACGATATAAAATTAGCCCATAAAACAGGCAGCCTTGATAGCGTTGACCACGATGTAGGGATACTTTACAATAACGCGCAAGATTATTGTATTGGTGTATTTATTACAGAAGTTACCCAAAACGAAATCGCTCGCCAATTAATTGGTCGTCTTTCAAAAGTTATTTATGATAATAGAATAATATTGAAAGGAGAGGCGACATGAATGCGATTGTTACCGCAATGATTGCCAATTTACATGCAGCACCAAACAGTACTTCTGAGTTGATTGATGAAGTGCTTTACGGCATGCCTGTTCAAATTGTTGAAGAGCTAGAAAACAACTGGGTATATGTTCGAACTGCCTATCGTTATGAAGGGTACTGTCTAAAAAATCAATTGCTAGTTGATGCAAGTAAAACAAGTGCTTGGTTATTAAGTGCCCAACATGTGATTAGTCAACGTTTTGCAGATGTTTTACAACAACCAAAAATTCAAAGTACGAAATTAAAGACATTAGTAAAAGGTTCTATTGTGCAAAACGTACTGTTGGAGGGGCCACTCAATACGCAATGGGTAGCTGTTCAATTGGCTACGGGGGAAATCGGCTATTTACGCCAACAATGGCTTCAACAAAAAGTTGCGGAAAATAGTCTTACAGAATCTTTGTTCAGAGAGAAAGTCGTCGCAACGGCGCTTAGCTATGTAGCAACCCCTTATCGCTGGGGAGGGAAGTCACCGCTCGGCATTGATTGCTCGGGCTTGTGCTCGATGGCCTATATGCTTAATGGCGTAACAATTTTCCGTGATGCTGAAATTGAAACAGGTTTTCCAATCAAGGAAATAGCCATTGAGCGTATGCAAAAAGGAGATTTATTGTTTTTTCCTGGCCATGTAGCGATGTATATAGAGGACACGTTTTATGTCCATTCATCGCTCGATGGGAACGAAGTTAATATCAATAGTCTCGATGAACAACATCCGCTATATCGGAAAGATTTAGCAACGACTATTACCGCCATTGGCAGTATATTTTAAGCTTGTTAAAGACAAAACGAGGTATTCAACGGCTGAACCATTGAATACCTCGTATGTTGCCTATCATTTGCACTTTGTTTATGTAGCATTTGCTCGTTCAATATTGATAGATATTTAATTGTTGCCCTGCTTCAAGTGCATCTGATCGCAGTTGGTTCCATTGCTTAATGGATGTAACTTTAACATTATGGATCTGTGCGATACGCGTTAGGGAGTCGCCATTTGCCACTGTAATTGTTTTTTTATTTTTCACGGGGTTGTCGTATTGTTGTAGGTCATAATTGACTATTAATTGATTCAGCTTTTCATTGTATGTTGAATCAGTTGCGTAGGAGCCCGTTAAAAATTTAGTCGCATCTGCATAGGATTTTGTATTACGTTTAAAAACCCCTGTATAGAAGTTTTTATTCCAAGAGACGCCGTTGCGCAGTAAATTGGCATAGTCCTTCATCGATTCCTTATAAGAAGGATATTTACGGAATTCAGCCATCACCGTTGTCAAATTACCTGCGCCATCATCCTCAACGGTTTCAAGTGTGACAGATTCACTTTGATATTGACCTTTCATACCAAATAAATTGTTATTAGGAGCCGAACCTAGACCACTTTGGCCATGCTTGCTCTCTAAAATGGCTTGTGCAATCATCACAGAGGCGTATAAGTCATATTCTGCACCGAGCTGTCTTGCAGTTTCGGCAATCGAGCCTATGAATTCTTCTACACTTGGGCCTTCATCTACATATGGCTGTACGGCGATGTCTGTCGGCTTAAATACTTGAATCAACATATAAGTACAAATACAGATAACAGAAGCTACGATAATCATTGCAATGAATAGTTGTTTTAATAATCTCATAATGTTAAACGATGTTGAGTCTTTGCAACACCTTCCTCCTTTCCTTACCATTCAAAATAGTAGTCACGCTTAAAATTGTAAAACATTTAGATAAATAATGGCATCTTTTTTTCTTTAGAAATCCTCAATATTAAAACGAATAATTACAAGAAAAAGTTGCGTCCACAAGCCAGCATCTATCATTATTTAGAAGGGATAATTAAATAAATATAGAAATATATGTAATACAAAATTTACTTTTGGAAGTTTATCATCTTCAACATGTGGAAAGATATATGGGTGAGCCCAACAATAACCTGTCAATTGAACAACATGACTGAAAACTTTTTAAGAACAAGGAGCTTAGACGATGATTGCATTTGAGAATGTTACAAAAAAATATGCTAACAACCAAGTGGCAGTAAATGCCATCAACCTTGAAATAAAAAAGGGGGAATTTTTTGTTATCATCGGTCCTAGTGGGTGTGGAAAAACAACTTTACTAAAAATGATTAATCGCTTAATTGCTTTATCAGACGGCACGATACGCATTAATGGTAAACGAATTAGTGATTATAACATCCATGAACTACGTTGGAATATAGGCTATGTACTGCAACAAATTGCACTTTTCCCGCATATGACAATTGCAGAGAATATAGCAGTTGTACCCGAAATGAAAAAATGGAGTGCTTCGCAAATTCAACAACGCGTTCAAGATTTGTTAGATATGGTAGGGCTGGAACCCGATATATATAGTTTGCGTAAGCCGAAAGAATTGTCTGGTGGTGAACAACAACGAGTCGGTGTTGTTCGTGCCTTGGCGGCAGATCCCGAAATTATCTTAATGGATGAGCCATTTAGTGCACTCGATCCAATTAGTCGTACAAAATTACAAGATGACCTGCTTGACTTACAACGAGCGATACAAAAAACCATTGTCTTTGTGTCGCATGATATGCAAGAAGCGCTGAAATTAGGCGATCGCATATGTGTAATGAAAGAGGGGGAAATTGTACAGATTGGTACGCCGCAAGATCTTATTCATCATCCAGTTAATGACTTTGTACAACAATTTATTGGCATAAAGGATTATCCAGGTAATGTATTTAATATTCAACAAGTAATAGAACCGCTCGATGAAGAGCTACATCCACATGCTCTTAAATATAGTGTTATGATAAATGATTCCTTGCCGTCTATTTTACATCAATTGGCACAACATGAATGTGTTGTAGTAAAAAATGAAACAGACATTATCGGGATCATCACAAGGCAATCGATGTTGCAGTTTTTAGCCGCCGAACGAGGTGATTCAAATGACTAGTTTTGTTGATGTTTTCATCGAACGGAAAGGTCAGCTACTTGCATCATTAATTGAGCATATGCAAATTTCGTTTATTGCGCTATTTTTTGCTGTCATCATTGCAATACCTCTTGGCATCTACTTGACGAATAAAAAGAACTTGGCGGAAAGTATTATTGGGATTAGTGCAGTTTTACAAACCATTCCGTCGCTCGCTTTATTAGGTTTGTTAATTCCGTTGCTTGGTATTGGGAAAACACCTGCCATCATTGCCCTTGTTGTCTATGCGTTACTGCCCATTTTACGTAATACATATACAGGCATAAACGAAGTCGACCCATCCTTAAAGGAAGCAGCTATGGCAATGGGGATGAATACGACAAGAAGATTAGTGAAGGTCGAACTGCCACTTGCCATGCCTGTTATCATGGCGGGAATTCGGACAGCGATGGTCTTAATAGTCGGAACAGCTACACTCGCAGCCTTAATTGGTGCCGGTGGTTTAGGGGATATTATTTTACTAGGGATAGACCGCAATAATACATCACTCATTATATTAGGGGCTGTACCGGCAGCCATTTTAGCACTCGTGTTTGATAACCTATTGAAAAAACTAGAATTACTGTCGTTCAAAAAAACCGTTACCGTATTAAGTGCGATTAGTGTAGCAGCCATCTTGTTAATTGTTTTGCCATTGCTAAACTTCAATGACAAAGAGGATATCGTAATTGCTGGAAAACTTGGCTCTGAGCCAGAAATACTTATTAATATGTACAAATTACTGATAGAAAATGATACAGATTTACATGTGCAATTAAAACCTGGACTTGGCAAGACGTCTTTTGTCTTTAATGCACTGAAATCAGGTAGTATCGATATTTATCCAGAATTTACAGGTACGGCAATCGCAGAATTTTTAAAAGAGCAAGCTGTAAACAATGACCAAGAAGATGTTTATCAACAGGCGAAAGATGGTATGTTGGAAAAATTCGATATGGTGATGCTCAAACCGATGCGGTACAACAATACGTATGCATTAGCTGTTTCAAAACAACTGGCTGAAAACTATCATTTACAAACAATTTCCGATATTAAAGCCATTCAAGACAAGATAAAAGCAGGGTTTACGTTGGAATTTAATGATCGTGAAGATGGCTATGTAGGCATACAAAAGCGTTATAATATTGATATTGCTTCTGTTACGACAATGGAACCAAAGTTAAGATACCAGGCTATTCAATCGGGCGATATCGATTTATTAGATGCGTATTCAACAGATAGTGAGTTACGTCAATATGATTTAACTGTGCTACAAGATGATCAGCAATTATTCCCCCCATACCAAGGCGCACCCTTGTTAAGAAAGGAAACACTTGCAAAATATCCTGAGCTTGAAAAGGTATTAGGTAAGCTTGCCAATCAGATAACGGATGACGATATGCGTGACATGAATTATCAAGTCAATGTGGAAGGAAAAAATATTGAAGATGTAGCAAGAGCCTATTTAGAACAGGCCGGATTGCTGTAAATAGAGCAGTAGCTGGAGGATAAACATTTCCTTCAGCTATTTTTTATGCGGAAAAAGATATTTTATATTATTCAATAATTATTTAATGATAAACATTAAAAATTTGTTGAAAAAGGTAAAGATTGCTGTATAATAAATCGAGAGGAAGGAGATGGTATAAATGGAGCAAAATATACAAAGTAAGGAATTTCAATTTTTAACGAAAGGATTGCGTACCATTTTTTCAATTATCATGATGTGCTTTATCATTGTTCTTTTTGTGATGGGAGCACTCATTATAGGAATGGCTTTTATATCAGAAAATACAGTGAATAGTTTCCTTGAAAACGTTAATATTTCGACAGCTCTTACAATAGAGGGCATCGAAATCCAACTGGCAGACTTAGTAGCCAATAATATAAACTATGAAAAAATGCCCATGATATCTTTAATTGCGCTTGCTATGATTTATGTAGGAATATTATTATTTGTTGTGTGGCAAATAAGAAATTTATTAGGTAATTTAAGTAAAGGTGTTATTTTTACGATGGCCAATAGTAAAAGAATAGAGCGTGTTGCTTATTGTGTGGTTGTGTTAAGCTTGACAATAGGGGCGTTTCGCACGTACATTGCCTATACAGTGATTCAACAATTGCAGTTAAGTACACTGATAGCAGGCACAGATTGGATAACAGGTATTCAGTATCATTTTTCAAGTATTAATTGGACACTGCTATTTTGCGGTCTGGTAATTTGGGCATTAGCAAGGGTCTTCCGCTACGGTGGTTTTTTACAAGAAGAATATGATGCGACAGCTTAGGGAAGTGATGGAATGACAATTATTATACGGTTAGATCGAATGTTAGCTGACCGCAAAATGCAGTTAAGTGAATTGGCAGAAAAGGTAGATGTATCGATTGTTAATCTATCCAATTTAAAAACGGGTAAAGTAAAAGCAGTGCGCTTTTCAACTTTGAATGCTATATGTAAAGCATTAAATTGTCAGCCTGGCGATATTTTAGAGTATGTAGAGGATGAACAATAGGCTGCTGGGATCCAACTTTAAATGAATGCAGAATTAACTGCAAGTTAAATGAAGTTTTAGCTCATCACACTTTGCAATACATGACAAAGTAGAAGAAAACGCTCGCTTGTTGGTAGCGAAGGCGGTGAATCCTGCTTATAAAGTTCGCAACGTAAGATGAGGGCACGTCACACTCAAGTAAAGGGTTGCGGTTTACTGTGCTGAGTGGAAAGCAACGGCGTAGCAATAAAATGTTAGATTGACTGTGATTGCAGTCAATTTAACATTTTTGCTCTTTTGTGCATACGCCCATCTTTATTGACGCCATTCATTTACGTGCTGTACAATAAAAAAGACCGTCCAGACGGTTTTTTTATTGAGATTTTTTAAGGAGGGGTACGATGTTAACGAAAGCGGATTTAAAACGCGCCCACATTATTCAAACGGCCATTCACTATTTGAACGAACATGAGTTACATACGTTAACGTTGGATAAAGTTGCTCAAAAGGCAAGTATTAGTAAGGGGGGGCTCCTCTATCATTTCAATACAAAGGATGAGCTTTTATTGGCCATTGCACACACCATAATGGCTGAATTTGTAGATTCTTTTGAAGCACTCTCAAAGCTAGAGCATGGTATTGGTAAACGCACAAGGGGATTCATTTTAGCTTCACAGAAAGATTTTGAAGCGGGAGCTTGGATTAATATTGCGATTCAAATTAACCAACATGACAATCAAGCCATTTCCATAGCTTACGAGCAATTACTAGAAAGTCTATTGCATGATGGACTTGAGCCATCCATTGTCCATATGATTCGTTTAACGATCGATGGTTTATATTATTCAAAGTTATTAAATATTGCACCTGTATCAAAAGAAGTATCAGATAGCGTTTTTCAACAATTATTGCAGATGACAAGAAAGGGTGATGAAACTTGAGTGCTTTTGGTTTTTTATTAATTGCCATCGCTTCTGAAGTTTTTGCAAGTTCGATGTTAAAACAAACTGCTGGCTTTAAGCGACTTTTACCGACCTTTGGTGTTGTTATAGGATATGGATTAGCCTTTTACTTTTTATCCTTAACATTACAGTCATTACAAATAGGCACAGCCTATGCGATTTGGGCTGGTTTAGGGACAGCGTTAACGGCTGTTGTCGGCGTTATTTTTTATAAAGAATACTTTAATGTGAAAAAGTTTGTAGGCATTGTATTGATTATTGGCGGTGTAGTCATATTAAATCTCGCCGGCGGTAGTCATTAGGGGGAACGTAACAATGAAAGGGTATTTATTTTTAGCAATTTCAATTGTCTGTGAAGTATTTGCGACTACTATGCTCAAGTTATCTGAAGGTTTTACGGTAATCGGCCCATCCATCGCAGTGGCATTTGGTTATGGTATTTCGTTTTATAGCTTGTCCTTATGTTTAAAAACGTTACCATTAAGTTTAGCCTATGCGATATGGTCTGGAGTAGGGACAGCTCTAACGGTTGTTTTAGGTATTGTGATTTGGGGAGATATTTTTAATCTATATACAGCAATTGGTATTTTATTAATAATTGGTGGCGTATTTGTGCTCAATCAAGGCAATGAGCATCAAGTGCATGAATAGCTATTGGCGGAAAATTCACCTGTTTCGCGGAATTAAAGTAAAGCATCGCGGAATTAATGCAATGAATCGCGGAAAAACTGCTTCGAATCGCGGAAAAACTACGATACTTCCGGAAAATTGCACATGGAATTTTGTAGGATGCTAGGTGAAGGCTTAGCATTCTTTTTTTGTCAAAGCCGTTATTTTTTCATAGGACTAGTAAATCATGGCGTCATATTTCGATATTGTACATATTATAACTAGATAGGATAAATAAATGATGGACTATCGGTCGAGTAAGGATGCATTGGGAAAACGGAATAGGAAGGGGCTGGGGGGCATTGGATGTGGAAAAAGGAAGGAAGCACTTTGTATGTGAAGCGCTAGGAGATATAAAAGCAGCTCAGGATGTGATGACAGAATTTCACTCGAAATATTATGGTCAGCTTCTTGTGAAAATAGTTGGTAGTGATACCATTCCCTTTTTTTTAATAACGCACAATGGCACACATTTAAAATTAATAGACACAGTGAAACAGTTTGAAACAGAGTATTTTCGTATTGAATCGATTGATATAGCTCGTTGCAGAGGAACCATCTCACTATTACGCGCCTATGATTATGAAGACAATGAAACGAATTCAATTGCAGATGTTGTGAGATTAGAAAGAACATCGACGGAAAAATCGATTGAATTAGGCAGTATATCGGCAATTCAGCTATTAAATCCTGATTTATTAAAAAAGAAATTCATTATTGAGCCTAAGTGGTAAGAAAAGAGTTTAGGGAAAACTACTAAAATAATTGCAAAACTAGAGCATCTGTCCATATGCAAGCTGCGTTATCTGAATTTAATAGAAAGAATCTATAGAAAGGAAGATTAACGCATGACAATTATCGGAATGTTGCATCATCGTCTCGATCCTAAAACTGTTCTTAAGTCATATGCATATGCAGCAGTTGCGAAAGCGGAAGGCGTAGAGTTTTTTTATTTTACACCGAGAAAGGTTAATTTTGACACCCGTACAATCAATGGGAAAGTATTAGAAGATGGACAATGGCAAGAAAGAGTGATGCCCTTTCCAGATGTTATTTATAATGCTGGCAGTCCTGAAAAATTAGCGGTATCAAAAGAAATCATTACAAAATTGAAAAAAGAGATTCCGTTTACAACACACTCTATAGGGAATAAATGGAATGTTATGGAGCGCCTAAAAGAAGCAAAAGAGTTTGATAAATACATTATTCCTACAGAAATTGTAAAAACCATCGATGTTTTTCATAGTTATATTGCGCATCATAAAAAAATCGTCTTTAAACCGATTGATGGACGGAAGGGAAAAGGCATTTATTTCATTATAAAAGTAGGAGACAATTTTGAAGTAAAGCAAAATAGTGATACTCGTATGTATTCAAAGCCGCAGTTAAATGCCTTAATACAAGAACTACTTGCAACTGGGACATTTATTATGCAACCTTATATTCAATCGAAAATGAAATCGGGTCAAGTATATGATTTTCGTCTCCATGTGCAAAAAGACGGTGAGGGCAAATGGGTGGTGACGACTGTCTATCCACGAATTGCGCCTCATGGTTCAATTATTCCAAATATTAACAATGGCGGCTATACAAATTATTTAGATCCATTTTTAGAGCAAGAATTTCAGGAAGAAGCTTATAATATTCGTCGTATGTTGGAGCATTTCTCATTATCTTTGGCACGCCATTTAGATGAAATCCAAATGACGAAATTTGGAGAAGTCATTGATGAAATTGGCATAGATGTGGGACTGGATGCTCAACAAAGAATTTGGGTTTACGAGGTAAACTGGCGTCCGGGCTGTCCACCTGCCTTTTATTTAGAATTGGATGTCGTGATTCATTCGATTCGCTATGCTAAATACTTAGCCGAAAACAAACAACTTATGAAAAAAGCAAAGGTGAAACAAAAAGCACAACCTATAGAGCCACAACCGAAGCCAGTTGAAGTCAAAGCTAAACCGGTAGAACCACAAGCAAAGTATATCGATTCAAAATTCAACATACCGATCATCGCGATTACGGGAAGTGCAGGCAAAACAACATCCAAAGCGTTTTTAGGCTCTATTTTATCAAAAAAATGGAATGTTTTTGAGTCAAAAGATTATTGGAATACGACAGAACATACGAAAAAACATGCTGAAGAAATTAACGCATCACATCAAGCGGTCGTTCTAGAGTACGGCATGGCCTATCCCGGAATTATTACAAATCACTGTAGCATCATTCAACCAAATATTAGTATTGTTACGAATATCGGTCTTGCCCATGTAGGTAATTTTGACGGGGATGTTCGACTCGTGGCAAAAGCTAAATCGGAATTGATTCAAGGTATGGACCAACAAGGATTACTTATTTTAAATAAAGATGATGATAATTCGAAATATTTATTAACCGACGAATTTAAAGGTACGATATTGACAACGGGTATTAAAACAGATGCAGACTATAGAGCCTACGACATACAATATAAAGAAACGGGCATGTCCTTTAAAATGCAACTGCAAGGGCAAGAAATCCAAATGTATATTCCAATATTAGGAGAACATCATGTATATAATGCCCTCAATGCGATTGCGGTAGCCGATACTTTAGGATTTACGCCACAAGAAATAAAAGCAGGATTACATTTTAAAAAACCACCGCGCAGGCTGACGGTCTATAATTGTCGCGATCATATTACGGTCATTGATGATACAGTTCATTCCCATCCGCAAGGTGTAAGAGCAGCTCTTAATGTACTGACAAATGTAGCAAAGAAAAGGCGTATTGCCATTATTGGTCAAATGCGAGAACTAGGCGATTTAAGAGAAGAAGAATATCGTAAATTGGGAGAATTTATTGTTGAACAAGGAATAGATCTGTTAATTACTTATGGATTCCGTACAGAAGAAATAGGTGCAGCAGCAATGGCTAAAGGGATGAAACAAGAGAAAATTCATCATTTTACAAACAAAGATCATCTACATGCTTTGTTGGAGAAAATAATAGAGCCGGATGACACGATTCTTGTAAAAGGTGCTAGTAAAACGAATATGTTTGAAACGGTAAAATTTTTAGACGAAACATTTAAAGCATAACTTTGAAAAACCGAGCAGCTGCCCATTATATAGGCGACTACTCGGTTTTTTGTAAATAATTATTGCTCAAAGGAAAGCGGATGATGCACAAAAATGCACATCCGCAAAATGTTACCGTACTTTTAATAGAAATTGTATTTCTTTGGCCGCCGTTATGGCATTATTTTTTGCTTGGGTTAAGGATTTCCCTTCGGCAATAACATAAGCATAACGATGCCCCATCGATAATGGTGGCGTTAAAAAGGTTCCTTTTCTCGGTTTTACATAAACATCTACAACACCTGGTGACTTTGTAGCCCTCGTTCTACCTATGACTCTTTCTAACACACCTTTACTTTCTACTATTACATACTTGGTGAAAATAAACTTTCGATGCCTTGGTTTGACATTCGGCTGTTCACCTAAAAATAATTTTAATGTTTCTTCGACTAAACTAAACCCGAACGCCGCCAGTAGCATATTATTCATGGCGCCCCCTGAAATTCTAGGATTGATTTCAATCAGCTTCCAACCGTGTGCTGTTAAACGAAGTTCAAGGTGCAACGTACCATTTTCAATATCAAAAACATTGACGATTGAGTGAAGCACTTCTTCTATCCCTTTTTGAATATCTTGTGGTACTTCTGCGAGTACACCATAACCGGTAATAATAAATCGTTTTCCTTGTGTAATCTCTTGTTCAATAATGCCGATTGTATGAACTTGTCGTCGATAGACCATTGCTTCAACTAAGTATTGTGGGCCATCAATATATTCCTCAATCATAATGGTTTCACCAGGACTTTTGTTTTGGAGAAAGGTAAGATGTGCATCGAGTTGGTTTTTATCTGTTGCCAACAGTACGTCTTTAGAACCTGTAGATTTAGGAGATTTAACGATTAGTGGGAATACCATATTATTTGAAAATGATTCATGAGGTTTTTTAAGAAAAAACTTTGGGGAATAAGGCTGATCTTTTAACATATTCCTTGTTTTTTCTTTATCTTCCATCATTTCAATAGCTGTTGACGACGTATAGTTATGACAAAATTCATCACATAAAATAGAGGCAATATGGACAAATGGGTCTACAAAACTAACAATTGACTTAATTTCTAATCCGGTTTCAAGCAAATCATGAATTTCTTCTATCATATCTTCTATATTGGAAGTGTCGATGTAAATCATTTTATGAATATCGGGGTAGGCTTTTCTCTGTTGTAGCTGTTTTTCATTGTGAGTAAACAGTATTGTAAAGTAACCCAATTTCTCTGCTGCTTTTATTGCTTCACGACTAGACCCTGATTTGTTTGTACCGATAAATATAATTGCCTTCAGTATAATCACTCCTTCAATTGGCACTTGGATTATTAATATACATTTTATATATATGCTGTGAAATAGTTTTCCTCTAGTTATGTATCATGTTTACATCCAAGCAACTTTTATGATGATTCATATAATAGAAAAGAAAGGAGTGAGAAATGATATGAAGCCTCTATCGGTGAAGAATTTAACAGCGATTACTGCAGGTAAACTGTTGCAAGGGTCTGATGAGGTGCTGATTCATTATGGCGCATATCGACTAAAACAAGTTAAAAAACCGTATACGGCCCTTTTTACAAACAAGCGCATTGTTAACTGGAAAATTCTTGAATCTCTTTTGCCAATAGTGCTTGTCACAGATAGGGTCTATAGTCAGCCTGATATCCCTCAAAACGTCATCATCATCCAAGTAGGGAATGCAGATGAGGCGTACTGGAAATTTGTTCATTATTACCGTAGCCAATTTGACATCCCCGTTATTGCCATTACCGGAACCTCTGGAAAAACAACAACAAAAGAAATGATTAAACACATTCTTTCTGCGGAAAAAGAAGTTGCGGCAACGATGTTAAGCAGTAATTCCAGAACAGCTTCATTACAATATTTACTAAGTATTGACGATGAAACAGAAGTTGCTGTTTTTGAAACAGCAGTTGGATCACCTGGAGATGTAACAAAAGCTGGAGCGTATTTCAAGCCGACGATTGGTATTATTACCAATATTGGCGCACACCATTTAAATTACTGTAAAACGTTAGAAGGCTATATACAGGCGAAAGGTGAAATGGTTGAAATTGTGAACCCACATGGTGCATTAATTCTCAACGCAGAAGATGCTAATATACGGAAAATTGATTTATCGAAATTTAAAGGACGCATTATTTACATCGGTCAGCAAGCAAGAAGTGATTTTAAAGCCAGTGATATTCGCTATGTTGAAAACGGTATGCGCTTTAAATTGCATCATCAAAAGAAAACATATGATGTGTTTGTCCCGGGTTTTGGAGAGCACCAAGTATATAATGCACTAGCTGCCATTGCTGCCATTAGTGAATTGCAAGTACCGATTCCTGTCGCGATTAAGCAGTTAGCGACATTCAAGAAAGTGAAAAAGCAACTACAACTTTTTGAAGGGATTAATGACTCACTGTTAATAGATGATACTTGGAGTTTAACAACGACTTCATTAGAAGCAGCATTAAAGGTCTTAAATTCACTAGGAGAGGGCAAGAAAAAAGTAGCGGTTATAGGAACAATTACAGATTTAGGTTCCTGGGGTTATATTATCCATGAGCAAGCAGGAGAATTAATTCATCGTATTGGTGTAGATGTCCTCATTACAATCGGCGAGCATGCACGAATTATGGCAGATCAGGCTGTGAAGTTAGGATTTAATAAACCTGTTTATACATTTAATAATAATATACTTGTTTATAAGTTATTACACGAAATTGTAGATGACAATACAATCGTACTGATAAAAGGGGATATGTACAGTAAGCAAATTTCCCAATTAGCAGTGGATTTAAAGATTAAAACAACGTTCCAACCAAAAACAGATACGGAGCAATAGAGCCTACTATCGTATTAGGATAAATACAGTGTCACAGGCAGTAATTCCATAATATTGTATAGTAATCTACTAGAAAGGAGCGCTCTAAATAAAAGATAAAGCACGTCAACCAATACGAGTCATTGCTAGGAATAGGGTTGGAATGTACCTCTTAACCCAAACTTCTAGAGAGCAAATTTCATACTATAATGAGAGGGGGGAGGAGTGAACGTGCAAAATATTAGTGTAACTGTTATTCGAAAATTACTTCAAGCAGAGTTAGTAAGCGGTTCTGAGCGTTGGCTTGTCAAACATGCCATTTATTATAATCGCCATGATTTGACTCGAAAAAATAGCCTCATGTTTGTCAATCGAAGCGAGACCATTAATTGGGAAGAAATCGATAAAAAGGGACCATCCCTCGTCATTTCAGATAAGCCTTTACAAGAACTGAAACAGGCACTAGCAAATACCACTGTCATTCGAGTAAAAAGTACATTACAAGCCTACTGGAAGTTTATTGAATATTACAGAGGACTATTTGACATACCGGTAGTTGCATTAACCGGTACATGTGGGAAAACAACAACGAAAGAAATGATTAAACATATTGCGAGTAAAGACTGGAATGTGCAGGCATCTATTAGTAGTAAAAATGAACCTCGACAATCGTTACCATATTTAATAGGCATCGATCAAACAACAAAAGCAGCTGTATTTGAGTTAGGCTTAGGGAATACAGGTAATATCAAACATCAATGCATGATCTACCAACCAACAATTGGTATTATTACTAATATCGGTGTGCATCATTTAGATGGATGTAAAAATCTTGAAGGCTATATTAAAGCGAAGTCCGAAATTGTAGAGGGCATTTCACAAGATGGCACGTTAATTATCAATGCAGATGATGAAAATACAAAAAAAGTTCCCTTGCATATGTTCAAGGGCAAAATTATTACGATAGGGGTACATGGAAAAGCCGATTACAAAGCATCGAACATTGAATTTACCAACAATGGCATGAAGTTTACCTTGCAAGAATCCAATGATCAATATACGGTATTTGTACCTGGTTACGGCGAACATCAAGTATATAATGCGTTAGCGGCTATCGCAGCTATAAAAGAAATGGGCCTATCTATCCATCAGGCAATCTCTCGATTAAAAACATTTAAACCGATGGCAAGGCATCTTGAATTTTCAACTGGTATCGGTGAAAGTACCATTGTAGATGATACGTGGACGAATAACCCAACATCGGTTGAAGCAGCCTTGAAAGTGTTAGATACGATAGGAAAAGATAAAAAAATAATCCTTATATTAGGTGATATAAAGCGATTGGGTCTTTTCGAAGAAAAGTATCATCGTGAGATTGGTTCAATGGTGGCCGAGCGAAATATTGACACGCTCATTACAATTGGAAAAAGGGCAGAAGATATTGCAGCACAGGCAAAAAAAGATGGCACAAGCGCAGAGGTACACATGTTTAAAGAAGTCACAGGTATTTTAGAAATACTCAAACCAAAACTTGATAAAGACACGATAGTTCTAATAAAGGGACCGATGTCTAGTAAATCAATGATTGAATTTGCCAATAAATTAAAGGCACTATAAAAGCTAATTGGCAATTTTTGCGGTGAAAATTCGATTGCGATTCATTTTTAGCAACTTAACATATAGAACAAAACATAGCATACAAAGCGGTGAACGTCACTGCTCGTATGCTATGTTTTTTACTTTATTAGATAACTCGATAAGCAAAATAAGGTGAATTTGTATCATCTCATAAGCTAAAGTTGTACCTTTTCTTAAAATACTCGTCTAGCAGTTAAATAATGCTCTTTATAGTAATCAACAAAAAGTACTCTAGTCGTTACGCCACTTGATGTTGGAATAATGATGCGTTGATCACCAGCATAGATACCGACAAGAGAAGGATTTTTTGACCCTTTTACGCTATTAAAGAACACTAAGTCGCCTTTTTTTAGATTAGCACGAGATACGGTCGTGCCTTTAGCCATTAGTTGTTTTACATTTGTTGTCCCAAGTTTTACACCGCTTTTACGGTACACATATTCTACGAAACCTGGAGCTGTAAAACGTAAGCTTTGCTCATTAATTGTTGAACTTATCGTTGCTTTATTTTTATAAGTAATCGCATTTTCAACAACTTTATCGCCTTTCGTTGCAGGATTAGCTGACATTAATGTTGGTAATACTCGTCGTGCTCCAACATAGTAGTTTGTATAATAAGATTTACTATTTAAATCAGAAATAATGATATTTTGCTTAGAATCAGCCATATGAATAATTTTGTTATTGCCGATGTACATGCCTACATGATCGGGATCTGTACCAGTTTTTTTACTTTTAAAGAAGACTAAATCGCCTTTTTGCAATTGGCTTTTTGCAACGGCAGTCCCTTGTTGAATCATATAGTTTTCATTATATGTCCCAAGATCTACACCATTCTTCTCAAAAATATACATAATGAATGAAGCACAAGAAAACTTGTATGGATATGTAGCCTTGTACACTGAATTACTATATGTCGCCTTACCAATTAAGCTTTTTCCTGTTTGAATAAGTTGATCCGCTTTTGCTGCAACCGCCGCGTCATTATGTTGGGCGTTTGTTGTTGCTGCCTCGACTTTAATTGGTTCAATGCTTGCTTGAACGATACCGAAAGAGCTAAAGCCAATCGTTAGTGCTAATGTTGTAGTTAAAAATTGTTTTTTCATGCTGTTTTTTACCTCCTGTAAGCGAGCAGTAAGTTTCTGTTTGCTTGCCATTGCAATAATCGTAGCATGAAAAAGTAGGAGTTCCGGGAGGTAATTGTTTCCACGGGTAGCATAGCCTTCGCCAGAAACGTTGATATAAAAGGCCTGAACGCTTGAATTTACAGTTTCATTACAAATGTTTCAGTTTGTTAAAGAAGTGTAGTATAAACACGAACAAACAGGGACAACTAAGCTATTGCTATAAAATTATAGTGAAAAATAAATTATAGCGCATTATAGAGAAAAAAACGTATACATTATGCAAATAGAAAAATCAAAATAAGGATAAGTAATGATATAAAAATAACTTTATGAATCGAACTGTACTGAGAAAAGCACGTATAGCCCACATTTTTTTGCTTAAAGGAAAGCTAGAAATACATAGTTCGAGTCATGGGTATTATAGGAAAATTATGTTATATTTAGGTGGAAATAAATTGTGGTTTACTCACAAATGGTGGCGAAAATTGTAGTTTATTTTAATAGTAGTACGATCGAAAGGGGAAAATGGTATGTTGCAAAAACTTAGGTTCAAAACAATTCGCGCAAAAATTTTAAGTGCATTTTTTATTGTAGTATTTTTCATCGCTTGTTTTAACACCTATAGCTTTTTCGCCAATAAACGTGTCATTACTGCAGGAGAAGAAATTGTCAATAAAGAATTGCAGATCTTAACTGCCAGTGAAAAATTAGCATCAACTATCAGTGTTCGTACAACTGCTGCTAAAAGCTATGTACTCACTGGAGACCCAAAATATAAACAGGAATTCGATGAATATATTAAAATAGCAGAAGCTAATAATACAATAGTAAATAATTTATCGACGGATCAAAGCTTAACAAAAATAGTGGAAAAAGCAAGAGAGTGGCGGAGCTTTGTACAATCGAAAGTGTTTGATGAATATGATAAAGGAAACATTGAATTGGCCATTCAAAATTTAACTTCCGTCGATCGTCTCGCTGTAGAAATTAGAGAAGGATACGAGGAACTAGCAAATGCAAGAGAAGCTTCTATTAATCAGCTTGGGCAGCAAATGATTGTGCAATCGAAGCAAACGATGAATATAGGATTATTCATCGGCGTAATCACAACAGTAATTGGAATTGTAACCGCATACATTTCGGCGCGTTTGATTGCCAATCCAATAAAAGCCGTTATCGAAAAAATAACGCATATGGCTAATGGCGATATTAGTCAACCGGCTTTACCTGAAAGAATGAAAGATGAAATCGGTTTGCTTGTGCAATCCACGAATACATTAAATAAGAAACTGCATAAAATTATTGGTTCCATCCATGGTGTGTCAGGTAATGTGGCTGCAAGCAGTGAACAACTAGCGCAATCTTCATTAGAAGTCAAAACAGGTGCGCAACAAATTGCACTCACCATGCTTGAATTAGCAGGTGGCTCTGAATCACAAGCGCATAATGCAAGTGACTTAGCGCAAATAATGGACTCATTTAAATTAAATGTCCAGCAAGCGAATGGACAAGGGAAAGATTTACAAGGGTATTCGAGTGAAGTCTTGCAACTAACAGCAAGTGGGCAACATTTAATGAACAGTTCGACACAGCAAATGTTTGCGATTGATAAAATGGTCCAAGAGGCTGTTGCCAATGTAGAAGGTTTAAATAAACAATCACAAGAAATTTCTAAATTAGTGTCGGTAATAGATGATATTGCCAATCAAACGAACTTACTAGCATTGAATGCGGCCATTGAAGCGGCACGGGCAGGAGAGCAAGGGAAAGGTTTTGCGGTCGTCGCCGATGAAGTGCGTAAGCTTGCTGAACAAGTTTCATATTCTGTGACGGATATTTCGTCTATTGTGACACGAATTCAAAATGAAACGGTCGGAGTCACTGCATCCCTTCGGATAGGTTATGAAGAAGTAAAAAGAGGCACAGAGCAAATTACGACGACCAATACAACTTTTGAACAAATAGCAACTGCGGTCAACAGTATGTTTAACAATATACAAGGCATAACAGAAAACTTACAAGGCATTTCAACAACTACTGAGCAAATCAATCATTCTATCGATGAGATTGCTGCGATATCGCAACAGTCAGCCGCAGGTGTCGAGGAAACGACCGCAACAATTGACCAAACCGTCGCAACGATGGATGAAATCTCAAAAAATACAGATCATTTAGCATCGATGGCAGAGAATTTAAACCAAGAGGTTCAGCACTTTACATTGTAAAGAAAAAGGGGCCATGAGAGAAGTGAAAAAGTGTTAGATTGACTACGATCAATCTAACACTTTTTGCATTTTCTAAGTAGGAGTCGGCACCTTCGCTAGTATCAACTTTACTCTATAGTAAAAAATAGAATGGATCCTGATTATGTCCTAGCATCTTTTTTAAAGTTTACATTGGTTGAATCATTTCTACCCGATTACCGAATGGGTCTCTAAATTCAAAGCGCTCAAATTGTGGAATAGGCACAGAATCTAATATTTCGATCTGATGCGCTGTTAATACTTTTCTCCAAGAGGCGACACTCTCTACTTGATAGGCAATATGCGCCTTCGTCGTAAGTCGATCAAAACCGTCCTCTGTCCCAACATGTACCTCTTGGTGGCCAACTTGTAACCAAAAACCGCCACGCCCTTGAAGGGATTCTGGTTTCTCGATTTCTTTTAAGCCGAGTACATGACAATAAAATGCTCTCCCTTGCTCTTCAGTCCCTTTTGGAATTGTCAGTTGTACGTGATGTAATCCGATAATCATAGATATCCTCCTCTGTAAAGCTTGTTATAACTATATATTTCTACAAATTACTTAAAATACCTTTTAATTTGCTGGAATTCGTAAGAAATCGTCTAACTTTAGCCCGTAGTCCCTGAGTAAGAAAATAGTTAGTAGATTTTATTAATAAATTTATTTTAATAAGTAAATTAATTTAATGGAAATTTATTATAAAACTAGTATTCCAGCATGAAGAAAATAAAAATATTTAGTAAATTTATTGCAAGTTAAATAAAAAATTTAATATTTATTTTTGATTATCTAGCATAAAACGAACAAAAAAATATTATTTTATTTTTTCTGAAACTTTAGTATTATGGTGGCAATCAAATATATCATTATTTATATTTGTTAGCGGGAAAGACGTAAATTAATTGACAGAATGGAGGGTAAGACATGTGTTAAAAAATTGTTGTTTTTAGTCGTTATATTCGTTTGTATTATGCCTATTGGGTATTTTTCTTTATGGCATCATGAAGAAAATGGCGCTGTTAATCCACTAGATGCCATTATTGACGATAATGAGGAGAAAAAACGCATAATAAAAATTGCCATTATCGACAGCGGGATCAATGATTGTGATGAACTAGATGGCAAAGTAGTAAAAAGCTTTAATGTCATCCATGATTCTAGTAAAACATTTGATGGATACAATCATGGAACACCAATTGCCGGTATTATTGCTGGAAATACTTTAGGTGTTAACCCGAACGTAGCGCTATACGATGTTCAATTTTTAAGCGAGGATGGCAATGGAGATTTAGAACATTTGGTAAAGGGGATTGAGTGGGCAATTGACGAAGATGTCGATATTTTAAATTTAAGTTTTGGTTTTCAGAAATTAAATGCAATGTTAGAAGAAGTGATAACAAGAGCAAACAAGGAAAATATTCTGGTTATTGCTGCGGCGGGTAATACATTTGGGTTTGGGGTTGATTATCCGGCAAAGCTTCCAAATGTTATTTCTATAGGATCAGTCAATGATAATCTATCCAAAGCTTATTTTTCTGGAGAAGGAAAAATAGACTTTGTCACGGTAGGTAGTAACTTAAAATCAATTACGAATAAAGGGGATGTTGCTTATTTTGATGGGACTTCTTTTTCAGCCGCTTATTTTACAGGTGTTGTCTCATTATTGATTTCTGAATTATCAAACAAAGAAGAAGCTTATCAGTTCATTAACAATCAATTAAAAAATTTTGCTCATGATTTAGGTGACAAAGGATTCGATAACAAATATGGTAACGGTCTAATCCTTTTAACTGAATAATCCCCTCTAATTTCTATTATTAAAGGAGTTAAGGGAATATGAGAAAAATAATGAGTTTGTACATTGCACTAGCGTTAATCATTTCTAATCTATCAGTGTTACCAAGTAGCGTTGCTGCTGCCAACAACTATGATGCAGATGAAGAATATCCGGAATCGATTGAGCAATTACTTAGTGAATTTTTTACATCTGAAGAATATATAGAATCGATTACGCAAACTTCAGACATACCAGCAGAAATTTTGGCTAATAGTCATGTTGTAGAGGAACTAGTCGCAGGATCGGAACTTGTGCAAGAACTATTAGCACAAGCTGTAGTTGTTAATTCAATCGCAGAACGTTCGAGTTTAGTTAGTGAAATATTAAAAGACAAAGCAGTTTCCAATACAATTGCGGAAGACCGTACTTTAGTAAACAAAATAATACAAAGCGATGGCGTAGCTCGTATACTTGCGGAAGATGCCAATTTAGTCAATGATCTTTTTGCAAATGACAGTATCATCCAGGCGATTGCCCAAGACAACATTTTAGTAAGCGAAATGTTGAACAGTGAAGCTCTTGTACGTGCAATTGCTGAAAATGCTACATTAGTAAAGAAACTATTTGAAAATGACAATATTATCAAAACTATTGTAGAAGACCCTCTGCTAATAAACGAAATATTAGCCTATGATCATATAGTGCAATCTTATTTACATGATGAGAAAATAGTTGATTTAATTTCTTTGAATCACCCGACTTTACATATTTTACTCCATGATGGTGAATTGCTAGATAGCTTGTTAACGGAACCTGAAATTGTAGAAGAAATTAAGTCCGATTTACTCACAAGTTTCAATGAAGAAATGACAGCTCTTTTAGGGGACGATGCACAAAAAATAAAGACGTCTATTGCAAACTTAGACAGTCATGGCATTGCCTTTCAATTAGATATTTCGACAGATGAATATACATCAACTTTAATAATTGCTTCAACCTTAGATGGTAATAGCATGACCGTTAGCTCTGAAATAGCTTATGGTGATAAAGTTGAAAAAGCTGATTACGAAGTCGAAATAGTTGAAAATACGACAGAGCAATTTAAAGTTCTTTTAGTCGACAGAACTACTGGAAAACAAATAACGCTATCAGAAAATGATGCCCACGCATCTGTAGTAAGTGTAGTTGTTCGTCTAATTGGCGGTGCAATTAAATTTATTTCCAAAAGATCAGGTAAAGAAATAACAAAATCTGCGGCAAAACATGCAAAAAAATCTTTTAGTAGTGGTACGGCTGCGGAGAAATATTTAGAAACTTTGGTGAAAGTAAAAGGTAGCCAAGTACCAAAAAAAACTGATTTAGGTAGAAGAATTATAGATGTGCTTGATACTTCAGGTATAGCCCATGAGTCTAAAGTTGGTTACGTTACGCTAACTAAATTTGTAAAAAAACAGATTGATAAGGATTATCTTTTGATTATAGGTACGACTGGGGATGCAAAGGAAATTAAAGGGGCGAAATGGCATTTCTTTAAAAGTGATCAAACAGGTAAAGTAGGTGCAAGTAAAGCGGTGTTAAAGTATTTGAAAACGAAAGGAATTCCTTATAAAATTTATGATTAAAAATAAATGTTGTAATAGAATTTAGTATATTTTTCGATTATATATAGTTCAAATAACCAAAATTGGAGGGAATACAGATTATGACTTTATCCAATAGTCGTCTAATTATGATAAAGGCATTAAAAAAACTAGTAGTACCTTATTTAAGAGAACATGATTTTAAAGGCTCGTTTCCACATTTCAGAAGACAAAATGAAGAGAATATAGACTTAGTAACATTTCAATTTAATCGTTATGGTGGCTCTTTTGTTGTTGAACTTGCTGTTTGTGGAAAAAATGGAACAACGATGAGTTGGGGAGAAGAAGTACCACCAAACAAAGTGACTGCCCATGATGTAAGTTTTGATGACCGTTTTAGACTAAGAGAAGATATATATGGAACAGATGACAATGATTGTTGGTTTCATTATGAGGAAGCAAAGACAGATGAGGACTTTGAGGTAGTTGCATTAAAAATACTGGAGTGCATACAGGATGTATCTGATCGCAGTTGGATAAAAAAACTAGTTGCCATGAATGAATGGCGGTGGCTTTCATAAATGAGTACGATGTTGCACCGTACTCATCTTAAATTAATTTGGAGGAATACAGATTATGACTTTATCCAATAGTCGTCTATTAATGATTAAAGCATTGAAAAAATTGGTAGTGCCTTATTTAAGAGAACATGGTTTTAAAGGTTCATTTCCACATTTCAGAAGACGGAATGGGGATGATATGGAATTAATTGCTTTTCAATTTAATCGTTATGGAGGATCTTTTGTGGTAGAAGTTGGTGTTTGTGGGAAGGATGGTTTAACGACGAGTTGGGGGAAAGAAATTCCCGCAAACAAAGTAAGTGTGTATGATCTAGATTATGGTCATCGTTTTAGACTCAGAGAAAATATTTATGGAACCGATGATGCTGAGTGTTGGTTTCATTATGAGGAAGCGAAGACAGATGAAGACTTTAACGTAGTTGCATCAAAATTATTTAAGTGCATTAAAGATGTTTCAAATCGCAATTGGATAAAAAAACTAGTTTCCTTGAACAAGGATTGGGAATAAGCTGAAGAAAACGCACTATTGCGTTATTCATGTGCTTTCAAAAATGAGTTCGGTGGAACGCCGGACTCATTTTTAATTTGACTTTCTCTTGTATAGCTTTAGATTTCTCTCTCACTTGAAATACCAAAAAATTTCGTTGGAGGGATACAAATTATGAGCTTATCCGATAGTCGTCTAATAATGATAAAAGCATTAAAAAAACTAGTAGTTCCTTACTTAAGAGAACATGGTTTTAAAGGCTCGTTTCCACATTTCAGAAGACAAAATAAAGAGAATATAGATTTAGTAACATTTCAATTTAATCGTTATGGTGGCTCTTTTTTGGTAGAATTAGCTACTTGTGGAAAAGATGGTGTAACAATGAGTTGGGGAGAAGAGGTTCCTCCAAACAAAGTAACGGCACATGATACAAATCTTAATGACCGTTTTAGATTAAAAGAAGAGATTGATCCTAGAGAGTGTTGGTTTTATTATGAGGAAGCAATGACAGATGGAGATTTTAAAGATGTTGCATTAGAGGTACTGAAGCGCATTCAACAAGTTTCGGATCGCAATTGGATAAAACAACAATTAATTAATAAGGATTTAGAAAAATCCTAAAGAAAATTCATCTAAAAGGAGAACTTCAAATATCCATTACTTTATTTGGTGCTTTCATAAATGAGTTCGGAGGAGCACCGGACTCATTTTTTATTTCGTTTGGCGTTGGATTTCTCTCGAAGTACCAAAAAATTTCGTTGGAGGGATACAGATTATGAGCTTATCCGATAGTCGTCTATTAATGATAAAAGCATTAAAAAAACGAGTAGTGCCCTATTTAAGAGAACATGGTTTCAAAGGCTCTTTTCCACATTTTAGAAGACAAAATGAAGAGCATATGGATGTCATTACTTTTCAATTCAATCGTTATGGTGGCTCTTTTGTGGTAGAAGTAGCTATATGTGGGAATGATGGTTTCACAACGAGTTGGGGACAGAAAATTCCTGCAAATAAAGTAACTACATATGATCTAAATTTAAATGATCGTTGTAGACTGAGGGAAAATGTAAAGAAAACTGGTTATAATGACCCTTGGTTTTATTATGAGGAAGCAAAGAAAGACGAAGATTTTGAACAAGTAGCATCAAAAGTACAAATTCGTATACAAGATATTTCTGATCGTAATTGGATAAAAAAACTAGTTTCCTTAAACAAGGATTGGGAATAATCGTAAATGAAAAATCAACTATATCATTTATCGGTGCTTTCATAAATGAGCTCGGTAAAGCACCGGACTCATTTTTAATTTCGTTGGGGGGATATAGATTATGAGCTTATCCAATAGTCGTCTACTAATGATAAAAGCATTAAAAAAGCTAGTAGTACCTTATTTAAGAGAACATGGTTTTAAAGGGTCATTTCCACATTTTAGAAGACTAAATGAAGGGAATATAGACTTAGTAACTTTTCAATTTAATCGGTATGGTGGCTCTTTTGTAGTTGAATTAGCTGTTTGTGGAAAAAATGGTACAACGATGAGTTGGGGAGAAAAAGTTCCACCAAACAAAGTAACTGCACATGATGTAGGAAATCGCTTTAGGCTGAGAGAAAATATTTATGGAACAGATCATAATGAGTGTTGGTTTCATTATGAGGAAGCGAAGACAGAAGAAGACTTTGACGTAGTTGCATTACAAGTACTGAAGTGCATACAAGATGTAGCTGATCGCAATTGGATAAAAAAACTAGTTTCCTTAAACAAGGATTGGGAATAATCGTAAATGAAAAACCAACTATAGAAGTGCATACAAGATGTTTCAGATTGCAGTTGAATAAAGAAATTAGTTGCCACAAATGCATGGCGGTGGGATTCATAAAATATCAGTATCAGAGGATGGTACATAAAAAGCTAGTCTCATGTTAGACTAGCTTTTTATTTCCTTGTTTAGCATGAAAAATAAGAAGAGTACACCGATTTCTACGATGAGCGGGATAAAAACGATGTTTACATGCAAAAAAAGTAAGCTGATGAAAATAGCCAGACAAATAAAAATTGAGCTATATTGATAATTCTTTGATTGATAAAAGAAAGAATAGGGTAATAAATGAGCACCGTAAATAATGGCGTAAGCAGGTAAAACCCACATAGGAGCTTTTATTAATAGTAGAATACAAATAATTAAATATAAAATTTGATTGTTTGTTGCAATTAATAGTCCGTTAATCAATGGATTTTCTTTATAAAATAAATCAACCTTTAATATTTTGGCACAAACAATTGAAACAGGAAATAGCAATGCACCACAAGATAAAATGCCGATATTTTTAATCATTACATCTAAAGGCAGCAATGTGATCGTTGTAATCACTCCCCATATAAATATGGATGCCATAATGAAAGGTAGCCCCTTCTTTTGTTTGAGCGCAATATCATGTAATAGTACTTGTAAGCTAGTGTCGAGGTTCATTTTTCCGTCTCCTTACTGTTCTAGCGAGCTATTTAAACTAGCCGCTATTTTTTTATTTTCATATTTTGAGAAAAAATAAAATCCGATAATATGACCGATTAACGTGATGACTAAAATCACCAACAAATAAGGTTTGATAAATTCAAATACTTTCAGTGATAAAAGATAGATACTGCTTACGCTGCAGCAAAAGTTCAATAAAGTACTAATCGTTATTTTAGAAGTTACTTTTAATGTAGAGTAGTTCCACAAGTATGGATAAGCGATACCAAACACAATCCCCATTAGTACGCTAATACCAATTAAATTCCAAATGTATAAGAAGTTGACCATTTCATGGTGGAGGTTAAAAATAGTCATTAAAAAGACAATCAAAATTAACCCCCAAAATGTAGTCGATAAAAAGCTATTTTTTAAGTCTTTTATCATTTTAATTTCTCCTTAATGGATTTTGCATAATGTCTACTGACGATATACTTATGTTGTTGTTTCGTGATTACTTCCAACCTTGCATGACTGCCCGAAGCAAATGACTGAATTTGCTTCAAATTCAAAATGATCGAATTGTTGATTCTAACTAAATGAAATGATTCCAAGTACGCTAATTCCTTTAAGATTTTATTCAGCAAAAGCTCTGTCCCGTCTAGTAAATAGACTTTCGTAAAATGACCGGATGCTTCTATCGCTTCGATCTGATTGAGGTCAATCATCACTTGCCGATTTGTTTTAAGATCAGTTGCGTTTATTATAATAGGTTGTGAAACTTGCTGTTCCAATGTTGAAAGCCATTCTTTATTTGATGGGTTACTAATAATATCGATTTCCGAAGTGGAGTGATTATTGTTCCAAATATAGTTGAATTTCATTTGTTCTCCTTCCTGATTTTATCGTAGCAACACTTGTTAGAACTTACGATGATTTTTCGTTTTGTTGCAAAAAAATAGACTTTGTTGCAACTTGATTTGTTAACAGTTAGGTATTTCTTTAAAATGTATTTATTGGAAAATGAATGGCGTTACATTAAATATTAGTAATCTATGAGGAGAGTGTCAATGTACACAAACAACTATGGTATAATAATAAAAACGGAATAATAAGATAGAGGTACAAATCGGCATTTCGATTTGTTTAAAAGGGAAGATCGGTGTAAAGCCGACGCTGTCCCGCAACTGTAAATGGGAGCACATTTCAGATTACCACTGTTATGAGAATCATAATGGGAAGGTGAAACGTGTGATGAACATAAGCCAGGAGACCTGCCTTTATCTAGTACAACCAAAAAACCTACGAGGATAGGGGGTGTTGAGTGTGACTAGAGAATTTCTTCTGCATGCTCATAGTACGACGATTGTCAAAAGGGTAGCTTCTATTAATAGCAAGCTTTTTCCGCTTTGGCCATCGACGTATTATGTCGTGTATTTGTCATAGTAGGCATCTTTCTAAAGAGTGAAAGATGTTTTTTTATGCTAAAAATGAAGGAGTGTACACATGAATCCACAAATTATCGAGTACTATGAAAATCTATTTAAATATGAAATTATGCAAAAGCAATTTGACGGGGCTAGAAAAACATTAAAGGAACTTGTTGAATATTTTTTTGGGCAAGATGAAGCGCATCAGTCAGACATTTATACTGCTTATTGCAATGTTAGAAAAGAATTAATCGGTTAAAATAACGGAAGGCTACTTCAGGCATCTTATGTAAAGGGATGTGGACGTAGCTTTTTTTATTTTTTTATTAAAATTTTGCTAAGACTTCATTCTTATTTCACTTTTGTTTTATATAATAAACTAGCTTTTATACTAATAGATTGGGGAACAAGAAATGAAAAATGCAACCTATTCAAGTTTTTGGCGAATGCATTTTTATGCTGCTTTATTTATTACACCACTGCTCATTACATTGACATTAAGTGGTATAGGGTATTTGTTTTATACAAATGTAGAAAATCATTTATATGAAGACTATTTCTTTGGGGATAGTGGAAAAACGGAAAAATTAACAATTGATGAAGGTGTGCAACAAGCAGAAACTGCGTTTGCAGGCTATTCGACGACGAAAATTATTGAATTAGAAGAACCTTACAATACTCGATTAACGATGACTAATGCTGAAGGGGTTCAACGATATTTATTTTTAGACCAAAACAATCAAATTGTTGGACATCAAGATCCGACCTACACATATGCCAATGCGATTAGAAGTTTGCACAGCTCCTTATTTTTAGGCGGCACTGTTGTGAACTATTTAGTAGAATTAGCTGCTTGTTGGGCAATCTTTTTACTGCTATCTGGTCTATATATGACTTTTAAAGGAAAAGTATTAAAAAAAGCAAAGCAAGCGAATAAGCGACAAAAAAATAGAAGATGGCATGCATTAATTGGTACAATCATTACCATTCCGATGATTGTCATTATTTTTACGGGATTACCTTGGTCTGCATTTATGGGGAATATCATATTAAATGCATCTCAAGAACATCCATCATTTGGTACGCCTCTATTACAACAACAACCGCCAACATCTGATGTAAGCGAAATTCCTTGGGCGACGCGTAAAGAAGAAGCGCCTTCTTCATCTAAACATGCGCATCACGGTATGGGCGTAACTACGATAAGCCGAAATCCAAATCAAGTAAATGTGGCAAGTCTTGAACAACAAATTGAGGCAAATGGCATTACAAAACCATATTCTATTATTTATCCGACAAGTGATGACGGTGTATTTACGGTTGCTAAATCAAGTAATACCGGTGTAACGGGTCTAGATGTTAGTCCATATGACGAAGCGACGATGTACTTTGATCAATATAGCGGTGAATTTATATCTCAAGTGAATTATGACGACTATGGCATTTTAGCTAAATGGTTTACGTGGGGCATTCCATTGCATGAAGGTCATTTATTTGGCTGGCCTAACAAATTATTAAACTTACTAGTTTGTGTCGCATTTCTAGGCGTCATTTTTTGGGGATTCCGCACGTGGTTGTTGCGCAAGAAAAAAGGTTTACTGTCTGCACCACCGCAACTATCACCAAAAATCTCGATTCCTTTTATCGTCATTATTATACTTTTAGGTGTTATAATGCCGTTATTTGGTCTGTCATTGATCGTAGTTGTATTAATTGAAATCGTGCTAAAAATAATAAAAAGAAATAAACTTGAAATGAACTAAATAGCAATAAATCGATAGTATGCTTGGGATTATCCTTGCATACTATTTTTCTATTTCTAGATAAAGGCCACACAATGGGACAAGGGTAGGTAAGTATAACAATGATACGGCATGGGCAAGAATGGTTATGGAGGAACTACTAATACTTGAAGGGGGAGTTATCCAAATGACAAAAAAATGGCGTATCATCACACTCATTTTGTTAACAGCTATGTTAACACTATCGGGTTGTAATTTTTTTAATAAACAGACGGAGACAAAGCAAGGGCAAACGCAGCAAGAGACTAAAAATGATAGTAAAAAAGCGGTTCAAATTACCGAAATAAAACCTTTAAACATGATGACGTTGCAAGTAACGTTTTCTGAACCATTATCCGAAGAAGGCGTGAAAGTAGAAAATTTAGAAACAATCAAAAAAGATTTTTCGTTCGATCATGATTTAACGATCGTCAATGTGCCGCGCTTAAAAATAGGGGCTAAAAGTACGTATATCGTACCTGTTACAATGCAGAAGGAGGGTACTACTTATACACTAAGATACAAAGATGGAGAAACGAAGGCCTTTGATGGTAGTGATGAAAAAATAAATATTAGTCAAGCGAAACAAGTGGCCAATGATACATTTGAATTAGAGTCATTGAAAGAGCAAGGTGTAACGGATTATGCAAATATTATTGAAGCATATAAAGAGGCAAGGGGAGACTTGTCGTTTCAAGTAAATGATGACAATAAAGACGACAAAGGCAAGCATTATCAAGTTATCTCTTCGTTACGAGACCGTGTGGTGACATTGACGGCAGAAAATGGCGAGAAGTTACAAGCAGACTACGTGCTGTTTACACAAGCGGCAGATGGCAGACAGGCACCGAAATTCCGCTTACCTGAAGGAAAAGTGATGAAGGCAGGAACGAAATATACGGTGACGGCAGACTGGGCAACAATTAAAAATTCAACATTTACGGCAACGGATATGGCGCCTTTAATAATTAAGTCGGTAGAACCGATTGATGCAACATCATTCCAAGTAACGCTTGATAAAGATCCTGGAATGGAGTTATTTGCTGGTCGTGCTGTGGAATTACAAGCGGAAGATGGCTCGACATTACAAGCGCAATATCGCTATTCTTCACGTAAAGGAGCGGTCGGTATTTTTGATGTAATTGATGAGACATTGAAGTCCCGTGGCACATATAAAGTCCAACCAATCAACAATTGGGCAACTGCCGATCATATGACATTGACGGCGAAGTAGAAGATGGAAAAGTCAGTGGTGAATGATTCGCTACTGACTTTTTTTATTAGTATTTCTTCATTTTTTTTACATAGTCAAATAAAATGAATGACTCTGAGATGCGATGTTCTCCAACCTTTACATAGCCGAGTTTCTCATAAAAGTGATGGTTTCTTGTATTTAAATGTGGCGTGTCCAAATGCCATTCAAGTGCAGAAGGAAACTGATTTTCAATCCATTGCATTAGATGACTGCCGAATCCTTTATTTTGATACACCTTTGCTAAAAAGATTCTATGTAAACGGAAATGATTATTTTTTAACTCTCGAATATCAATACCACCAATGATTTCATCATGAAGCCAAATTGTATAATGGGTAAAGTTTTGAATTTTTGTCATAAGCCTTGCAAGCGATTCGTTAGCTGGGTTCGTTGCTTGATCGTTATAACGCTTTAAATCATCCAGAAATGCTTCTTTTTGAATGGCTAATAGAACAGTGGCATCCTTTTCAGTTGTTCTCATTATCGTAACGTCCATTATTATTTCACCCTCCAATAAGTATTATATTCGATTACGCGAACAAAAAAACCTTTTTATTCCATATTAAATGCAGTGCTAAAACAAATTAGTTGTCTTGCCCTTTTTCGTTAGCGTAAGATAATGCTACATTCACATAGCAAGGGGTTAAATAAATGAAAGCATTAGTTTTTGAAACATTTGGGGGTCCTGAAGTTTTACAATACAAAGAAATCGCAGATCCGAGCATAACGGACGATGAATTATTAGTACGCACGAAAGCAGTTGGATTAAATTTTGCGGATATTTATCGACGTAAAGGCAATTACCATTTAGCAGGTCAGCCTCCTTTTATTTTGGGCTATGAGGGCGCTGGGGTTGTTGAAAAGGTTGGTGCAAATATTGACAATATACGAGTAGGTGATCGCATTGCCTTTGCAGATGTACCGTTTGCCAATGCGGAATTGGTAGCAGTCCCACGTGATAAAGCGATTTTATTACCAGCTGACATTTCTTTTGAAACGGCGGCTGCGATTTTATTACAAGGCTTAACAGCGCAATATTTAGTAACCGATAGTTATGCTATTCAACGTGGCGATACGGTGTTAATTCATGCAGCAGCAGGTGGAGTTGGTCAAAACTTAATCCAAATGGCGAAGTTAAAAGGCGCTAACGTTATCGGGCTGACATCCTCAAAAGAGAAGGCGCAAGTAGCGACTACTATCGGCGCGGATCATGTTTTTTTATATAAAGAGCAATGGGTGCAAAAAGTGAAGGAAACGACAGGCGGTCAAGGTGTTCACGTTGTGTATGAATCGGTAGGTTCTACACTGCAAGAAAGTTTTGAGGCAACGAAGATCGGCGGAACGGTTGTGTTTTTCGGGATGTCGGGAGGAGATCCAGTTGCGGTCGATCCTCGCATGTTAATGGATACTTCCAAAACATTAACTGGTGGAGATCTTTGGAATGTTTTGACTTCATTTGAGGAAAGAAAAATCCGTGCACAACAATTATTTGATTGGCTTATAGAAGGCATGATAACAATGCAAGAACCGACTATTTTTGCTCTTGAAGATGGGGCAAAGGCACATGCATTACTGGAAAGTCGTAAAAGTATCGGGAAAATCGTTTTACAACCATAAGCGATGCAGATGGGGGTGGTTAAACGCCTCCGCTGCATTTTTTTATTGAAATAGGATGGTTTAATAGTAGCATCTTTATCCAATGCTCTTTTAATGATACGATAAAAAAGAATATAAACTATTGAGGTGAATACAATCTCATGTTTCTAGATAAATTGAAGCATCAGTTACAACAACATCAAACTTTATTTATAGGTGAGGAAACAGCATTTCGTTCTGCAGTGTTAATACCATTAGTAGAAGTGGACGGAAAGTGGCACATTCTTTTTGAAGTACGGTCAATGACAATGAGAAAACAGCCTGGTGACATTAGTTTTCCAGGTGGTCGAATTGACGCCGACGATGCATCACCATTAGCTGCGGCATTACGAGAAACACATGAAGAATTAGGCATTGATCCGAATACAGTACAAGTTATTGGGCAATTAAGTCCTTATATAGCATCATCTTCATTTGTTACTTATCCATTTGTGGCAGTCGTTGATTACATGCAAATTATTGATGGTTACAACAAGCAAGAAGTAGAAGAAGTATTTACAGTACCACTTGACTGGTTATTACAGTATGAGCCTTATATGCATTTAGTTTCGATTGAACCAGTACCTTCATTAGATTTTCCTTTTGACAAAATTGTAAACGGTGCACAGTACCAATGGAGAACTCGTTCAATGGAAGAATGGTTTTATGATTATGAGCAGTATACCATTTGGGGTTTAACTGCTAGAATATTAAAACATTTTATAGCAAAAATAAAGTAATATTTCATATTTATCCTCATTTACCCTCTAATATACAGAAGCGTATGATTTCTACTACAAACATTGATGCGCAGTGAAAAATCATACGCTACTAAACTATTTCGTACAATAGTAAATTCGATAGTCCAATATCCCATCATATTTGTTATTCATAGCAATATGTTGGTCCATCACTTGATACAGGTCCGGTTCGATATTTTGTGAAACGTTCAATTCAGGTGCTGAAGAAATAGATTTATTTTTGCGAATATGAATCGTTTGGAATCCCGCATTTTTAAATAGAGCAACCCAATCTTTTTTCATTAATAAACGATCAAAGCCATAAAATTGTTGAATGTCCTCTGTACTCTTTGTATCCAGCAATTGTTTAATTGTAAACTCAATGGCAATCAGTTTACCACCGTATTGCAATACACGGTAAATTTCATCAAGCGCTTGAGACTTGTTGTTGACAAAGGACAGGACAGATTCAGAAATAATCAAATCAAATTGCTTATTTGCTAACGGTATTTGTTCGATGGAAGCTTGGAGTATTTGCACGGGGAGGCGGTGTTTTGTCATTCTGTTTTGCGCTTTCGCAATCATGATGGAATTATTATCGATGCCCGTCACATTGGCTTGATAGTTGGACGCTAAATAGGCAGCTGTTTGGCCTGTACCACAGCCTACATCTAATATTTGCAGCTTATTATCAATGTTCTCAATCTTTAATAGTTCCTTCGTTAATGCTAGACCACCTGGATGTGCGCCACTAACACCAAATTGGGACAAAAAATCGAGATATTTGGAATTTGAAATGACAAACACCTTCTTTATTGTTGTTGTTTGTATAGTATGAAAATAAAAATAGTATGGTTCCTAAATTTAGACTGTGATGGACTATATGATAAAAAGTAAATCAAATGAAGCATTTCTATTATTTATTTTTCTACACCGTCTCCTAATGTCTAAACATAAAAAAAATCGAGACGTATACTATATAAAACGATTTTTGTATAGGAGGTGAATTGATGCCATATTATTCGCAAAATCCTAGAAGAAGGCCAGTGCCACGAAGATATAGACAAGGTTTTGATCCGATGATGCAAAATATGCGTCCGCAACCTAGCTCGTATAATAATCAACAACCCCGAAATTCTCGGTTTGGAAGTTTAGCAAATAATCTAAGTGCCATGAAGGGGCACGCAGACACGATAACGAGTGGCGTGAATATGCTGAGGCAAATGGGATCCTTATTGAGTCTATTTAGAACCTAGTTTATGGATTTACCGTACTTATATAGTAAGGCTACTTTTGGCGATGGTTTCAATTAAATATATAGAGTACGCAAAAAGTAAATCGTTGATAGAGGATAAAATAATATTTTACCCTCTATTTTTTTTTGAGCAAAATAGTAGAGGGATTTTTATTGTGTAAAAATTGGTATTAAAACGAGTAACGTTAGTGCTGTTTACGACTTTAGCTAGACAACATCCTGATGCATGTCTTATTATTAATCAATTGGAATAGGAAATGATGATTAAGGGGTGTTCGTTTATGACAATAATGAAAACTAATCCTAAAGTAGATGACTTTATTAGTAAAGCAAAAACGTGGCAAGAAGAATATATAGCGTTAAGAAATATTGTTTTGGACTGTGGGCTGACAGAAGACTACAAGTGGATGCACCCTTGCTATACATTAGACAATAAGAACGTCGTATTAATTCATGGATTTAAAAATTACTGTGCCCTGCTGTTTCATAAAGGTGCGTTGTTAAAGGATCCAAAAGGCATTCTAATTCAACAAACAGAAAATGTACAAGCTGCACGCCAAATTCGTTTTACAAGTGTCCAAGAAATTATGGCAATGGAAAGCGACTTAAAAGCGTATATTCAACAAGCTATTGAAGTAGAAAAAGCAGGACTAGTAGTGGCGTTAAAAACAAATGAGGATTACGATATGCCCGAAGAACTGCTTGCTAAATTCGATGAGCTCCCTGCTTTAAAGCTAGCATTTGAAGCCTTAACACCAGGTCGCCAAAGAGCCTACATTTTTTACTTTTCACAGGCGAAGCAAGCGAAAACGCGGGTCTCTAGAATTGAAAAATATACACAGCAAATTCTTGATGGGAAAGGTTTAAATGATTAAAGTAGGTATTTTGTGATAAATCGCCGATAGAAGTCTGCGAATCGCCGATAAACCGTAGGAAATCGCTGATAGAATCTCGCGAATCGCTGGTAAGCCTAAAGAAATCGCCGATAGAAGTCCACAAATCGCCGGTAGGTTAGGACAAAACCCCGCCAAAGCAGGACACCAACGTTCGCATAAAAAAGTGTTAGATTGCTGGAGTCAATCTAACACTTTTTCTATTTTAGCTAGCTTATCTTAATAAGCTGTTTTCAATAATGGAGCGGTTTTTTTCTTTAAAGGCGTCGTTATGGGAAGAAACCACTGCGTTTCGATGAGCGCTTGGTTCTAAATAAGTTTTAATTGAGTTTACTGCGTTCGCCGCATCTTGGAATGTTCCGAGTAGAAGATGGATTTTTCCTTCAAACGATAATATATCGCCTGCCGCGAAGATGCCTGGTTGGGCTGTTTCACCAGTCGCTTTGCCTTCAAAATAATAGTCATCCTTTTTAGGAATCGAAATGGCTTCGTCAAATATAAGAGATGCTTCGCGGTTGTAGCCATGACTAACAATGACTTCATCAATTTGCCGTGTATAGCTTTGTTTGGATTGCGAATTTTCACATGTCACAAATTCAATTGCTGTTTTATCCATATTTGCTGAAAGCTTAGTAATCGTTGTGTTGCATTCGATTTGTACTCCAGCATCAAGTGCTTCTTGAATCGTTGCTTCATGGGCTGAAAGGTTATCTTTACGATAAACGACAGTAACATTTTTAGCGATTGGGCTAAGCTCTACTGCCCAGTCAATTGCAGCATTGCCACCACCTGATATAATGATTTCCTTATCAACAAAACGTTTATAGGACTGGACTGTATAGTGTAAATTAGACATTTCGTATTTCTCAGCACCTTCTAGCGTCAGTTTTTGCGGGTGAATAATGCCTCCACCAATCGCTAAAAGAATCGTTTTCGTGTAATGTTTTTCTCCTAGTGCTGTATGTAAAACAAAAAGTTCACCTAGACGTTCGATAAAGTCGACCTTTGTACCTGTTAAAATTGTTGGATCGAACGTTTTGGCTTGTGCAATCAGTTGTTTAACAAATTGCTCACCTAAAATAGGGGGGTGACCGCCAATATCCCAAATTAACTTTTCAGGATAAAGTAACACCTTTCCACCTAATTGCTCCTGGCTTTCTATCAATTTTGTTTTTAGGCCTCGTAACCCACTATAAAAGGCACTATATAAGCCTGCAGGCCCACCACCAATAATCGTAACATCGTATATATCTTGCACTTGTATCGCCACATCCTTAAAAAATTATTAAAAAAGTATTTGACAAATACTTATGGGAAAACTAGACTATCTGTAGTGATAATGATTATCAATATCGCTTTGTTGCTATCATATCATGTGGATGAGTAAAAAGAAAGTGAGGGTATGTTTTGCGTTTACAAATTGAATCGATTCGTGTTGGCTATGACAACAAAACCATTGTGCATGATTTATCATTGCAAATTCCAGATGGAAAAATTACAACTATTATTGGTTCCAATGGCTGTGGCAAGTCTACGCTGTTAAAGGCCATAACAAGAATTTTGAAGCATGACAGTGGACAGGTTATTTTAGACGGTCAAAATATTGCGAAAATGCATACGAAAGAATTAGCTAAAGAGCTAGCTATTTTGCCACAAAGTCCTGAAAGTGCGCATGGTTTAACAGTTGAAGAACTTGTATCCTACGGTCGATTTCCATATCAAAAAGGGTTCGGTAATTTATCGCAAAAAGATAAAGATGTGATTGATTGGTCTTTACAGGTTACTAAAACAGATGCCTTTCGTCAGCACACTGTGGATGCCTTGTCTGGTGGGCAACGACAACGTGTTTGGATTGCGATGGCTTTAGCGCAAGAAACCGATATTATTTTTTTAGATGAGCCAACGACTTATTTAGATATGGCCCATCAATTAGAAGTTTTAGAATTATTAAGCAGGCTTAATGAAGAAGAAGGGCGCACAATTGTTATGGTGCTCCATGATTTAAATCAAGCAGCGCGTTTTTCTGATTATATTGTGGCGCTGTCGCAAGGAGAGCTTGTGAAATTTGGTACAGCTGAAGAAGTCATTGTACCTGAAGTATTACAAAAAGTGTTTCATATTGATGCAGTCATTGGAAAAGATCCACGAACAAACAAACCAATGTGCATTACATACAACTTATTACAAACAACTTAAAAGGAGATATTCAAATGAAAAAGTGGCTTTTACCAATGTTTATGGTTGTCGTTCTTGTACTAGCAGCATGCGGCAACAAAGAAGATAGTGCGAAGAAAGAAGATGAGGGTAATGCGTCTTCAACAGCGGAAACGATTACGTATCAATCTGAAACAGGTCCAATCGAAGTGCCAGCAAATCCTCAACGCGTAGTCGTGTTATCATCATTTGTTGGAGATTTAATACAACTTGGTGTGGATGTAGTAGGTGTAGATTCATGGGCTGCAGATAATCCAAACTTCAAAGAGGCTATTAAAGATGCAGTGGTAGTAGAAAATACGGATATTGAAAAAATCATTGAGCTTGATCCAGATTTAATCATTGGTTTAAATGGTATTGAAAATGCTGATAAATTAGCGGAAATTGCACCGACAGTATTATTTACTTATGGTAAAGTCGATTATTTACAACAATTTATTGAGATTGGTAAAGTCGTAAACAAAGAAGATGAAGCAACAAAATGGGTAGCGGATTTTAAGAAACGCGCTGCTGAAGCAGGGTCAGAAATTAAAGCAAAAATTGGGGAAGATGCAACGGTGACGGTTGCTGAAATGTTTAACAAACAAATGTATGTCTATGGTGATAATTGGGGTCGTGGCACAGAAATTTTATATCAAGAAATGGGCTTAAACATGCCTGAAAAAGTAAAACAGGATGCGCTTAAACCAGGTTATTTCGCTATTTCTAGTGAAGTATTAAATGAATACGCGGGCGACTATGTCATTTTTAGTACGTTTAATGGTGAAGAGTCTTCTATTGCAGATGCTCCTTGGTATAAAGATTTAGAAGCTGTAAAGAATGGTCATTTATTTGCAATCAATGGTAACGCATTTTACTTTAATGACCCAATCACATTAGAATACCAACTAAAATTCTTTAAAGAGAAGTTTTTACAATAATTTCGGTAGAGAGTAGCGAAGGCAAATGACAAAGTTTCGGCATTTCCCGTTTTGGCTTCAAGTGCTACTATCATTGCTCGTGTTAGCAGTCATAGTAGCACTCTCACTTTGTATTGGTGCTGCGAATACAAGTTTACAAGACGTATATCAAGCAATTAGTGGCCAAGAAGGTGGCAAGCATTATGCAATATTACGTGAAATTCGATTTCCTCGTATTATCGCAGCTATTTTTGTTGGTAGTGCACTGGCAGTAGCAGGTGCTATTATGCAGGGCGTTACGAGAAATCCTTTAGCAGACCCGGGGCTACTTGGTTTAACAGCAGGTGCCAATGCAGCGTTAGCGTTAATGCTGGCATTACTCCCGAAATCTTCGTATTATATGCTGATTTTGGCATGTTTTATCGGAGCGGGTATAGGGATGATCATTGTATATAGTATCGGTGCATCGACAAAAGGAGGATTTTCTCCATTGAAGCTTGTGTTAGCTGGGGCAGCTGTTTCGGCTCTTTTACAAGCAGTGGCTGAAGGGACGGGCATATTATTTAAAATTGCAAAAGATGTATCGATGTGGACTAGCGGTGGTTTAGTAGGGACAACATGGCATGTGTTAATCATCGTGCCGTTTATTATCATCGGCTTAGTCATTGCGTTTATTTTCAGTCGTCAGCTGACCATTTTAAGTTTAAATGAAGAGGTAGCGGTCGGCTTAGGTCAAAATACAACTTTGATTAAAGTGATAATGATGGTTGTTGTGGTCATACTGGCGGGCTCCGCTGTAGCGCTTGTAGGTAATCTGGCATTTATTGGATTAATGGTACCGCATATTGTCCGTGCATTAGTTGGGACGGATTATCGTTTTGTTTTGCCAATGAGTGCAATTATAGGTGGCTTGTTAATGGTCGCTGCAGATTTGCTTGCTCGCATCGTAAATGCGCCGTATGAAACACCTGTAGTTGCGATTATTTCAATACTTGGCCTTCCGTTCTTCTTACTGCTTGTACGTAAGGGAGGTCGTCAATTTGTTTAAAATGGCACAAAAGAAACAACGAACTTGGCTTATTGTTTGGCTCGTGCTCACATTGCTTATTTTTGTAATGGGCATGTCGCTAGGCGCCGCCTCTGTGTCCATCGATCGCATTCTACCTATCTTGTTTGGAGATGGTAGTTTTAAAGAGTCCTTTGTATTGTTTTCTGTCCGCTTGCCTAGGTTATTTGTGCTTGCGACAGCAGGTATGGCTTTAGCAATGGCAGGAGCAGTATTACAAGGGGTTACACGTAATGATTTAGCTGACCCTGGTATCATTGGCATTAATGCTGGTGCAGGTGTGGGGATTACGATTTTTTATTTATGTGTAAACGGTGATTTACCACACTTTGCGTATATATTACCTTTGGTCGGCTTTTTAAGTGCTGTACTAACGGCTCTTAGTATTTACTTTTTTTCATATAAGCGCAATCAAGGCGTGCAACCTGTGCAACTTGTTTTAATTGGGGTAGGTGTAGCAGCTGCATTATCAGGTGTCATGATGCTACTAATTTCTTCGGCTGAACGTTCAGATGTGCAGTTTATTGCACAATGGCTTGCGGGAAGTGTATGGGGAACAGATTGGCCATTTCTTTGGGCATTAGTGCCATGGCTTGTAATCTGCATTCCGTTTATCTTTTATAAAGCGAATGTCTTAAATGTGTTAGCAATGACTGAGCAAACCGCAATTGGCTTAGGCATAAATATCGCCAAAGAGCGACTGCTATTATTACTGGTGGCGGTTGCTCTTGCGGCCGCAGCCGTTTCTGTAACGGGTGGCATTGCCTTTATCGGCTTAATGGCACCGCATATTGCAAAGCAACTTGTAGGCCCTCGTTACCAATTGTTTTTACCTATCACATTATGTATTGGCGCTAGTTTATTAATGTTAGCTGATACTATTGGACGCGTGGTTATTTCGAGTGCTACTGTGCCTGCAGGAATTGTTGTTGCATGTATCGGTGCCCCATACTTTTTATATTTATTACGAAAAAACGACTGAATGGCTTGCGCTGTTCAGTTGTTTTTTGTTGTAACTGCATGTGCAAACCACACAATCAATAACAAGCAACTATCTAGACAAATGGCGTTATTTGATATATAGTTAGCTAGGCTAACTATTTAAGGAGTGATTTTTTTGACGATTGAACAGCAATTTTTTAATGAATTTCGCTTAATGTACCGACCGTTTACAAATCAACTCAACAGGCAATTGGAACCATATCAGCTTTATAGTTCCCAGTGGGCTGTTTTACGCTTTTTAATTGATAAAGGTCCGCATTCGTTAGTTGAAATCGCAAACTTTATGTCCATTGAAAAGCCGAGTGTAACGAGGCTTGTACAAAAGCTAGTAGATCTTCGTTATGTAGAGACAGTAGCAGGGAAAGATAAACGAGCTAAAGTTGTCCAATTAACGCCATATGGTAAAAAAATTGTGGACGAAATCCAAGAGCATATAAAGCCATTATTAGAAAAAGCTTTAGCTGGTGTTTCAAAACAAGATATTGAAATTGCTTCTCGGGTTTTAGCAAACATAAGTAAAAACATTCATCAGTAGGAGAGGAAACAAGTGGAAGTATCTAGACAGAAATTATGGACAAAAGACTTTTTAATCGTATCACTTATTAATTTTACGATTACTCTAATTTTTTATTTATTAATGGTCACTATAGCAGGCTATGCGGTAGAAAATTTTCACGCTTCTACTAGTACAGCAGGGCTAGTATCGAGTATTTTTATTATCGGGACGCTATTTGGACGTCTGGGTACAGGACGTATTATCGGTGATTGGGGCAGTAAAAAAACATTATTTTGTGGCTTATTACTATTTATGTTATCGACAATGTCTTATTTTATCGCCTTCAATTTACCATTACTCATTCTAAATCGTTTAATACAGGGCATTGGGCTTGGTATAGCGAGTACGGCAACAGGTACAATTATTGCACAAATTTTACCAGCTGAACGCCGTGGTGAAGGAATTGGTTATTATAGCTTAAGTGCCATTTTAGCAACTGCAATTGGACCTTTTATCGGCATCTTATTAACTCAATTATTTGAAGACTATCGCATGATTTTTGCGGTCGATTCAGTATTAGCAATTATTTGCTTTATGATGTATTTTATCGTGAAAGTTCCAGATGCACCGAAAAAAGCGAAAAATATGGCGGACAAAGCGGGCTTCAAGCTCTCTAACTTTATCGAGATGCGTGCTTTACCGATTGCCTTTGTAGCACTGGTTATCGGCTTTGCATATTCAGGTGTAATGTCGTTTATGACGTTTTATGCAAAAGAGCTTCATTTAGTAACAGCAGGCAGTTATTTCTTTATCATCTATGCACTTGTCATTTTAGCTAGTCGACCTTTTACGGGGAAATTGCTTGATGCTAGAGGCGCTAATATTATTATTTATCCATGTCTTGTATTATTCGCAATTGGTATGTATGCGTTTAGTTCCGCTACAAGCACTGGTGTATTTTTAATAGCTGGGGCTTTAATTGGTATTGGCTACGGCAATTTCAACTCAGTTGCACAAGCAATAGCTATTAAAGTTACACCTAATGAACGATTAGGACTGGCGACATCAACCTATTTCATTTTATATGATTTAGGGCTAGGTGTTGGACCTTATTTCTTAGGATTTTTTGTACCGGCGATGGGATATAGTGCCATCTTCTTAGCGATGGTTGCCGTTATTTTCCTTTCAATCGTACTTTATTATTTCTTATATGGAAAAAATGAAAAGATGAAACAAGTCAATATTTAGTAGATTAGAATCATTATATTGTAGAAAAAACGTTGTTTTGCTTGTTGTAAAGAAATTTCAACTGCAAAATGACGTTTTTTTCTTAATTTAAAAATACTTCTTGCAATCAAATATGATAATGATTATCATTCACGTTAGAGACTAATTCGGGAAGTAGGTATTTAGCATGAAAAACAAATCATTATTGTCAGTATTAGTAGCAGGTGGCATCCTTATGGCTGGTTGCGGAAATGCAGAAGAAGGTAAAAAAGAGGAAAAACCAGCAACAGAGCAAGCAGCACAAACGACAGCGGTAGATTTAACTACTGAACTAGCAGCCTATCAACAATTTGCATTAGAGCAAATGGATCAATTTTTGCTAAGTACAGAAAAATTTGTGAACCTGTTTAAAGCGGGAGATATCGAAGGGGCAAAAGCAGCATATGCGCCAGCACGTATGTATTTTGAGCGTTCAGAACCAATTGCTGAAAGCTTCGGCGACCTTGACCCTCGTATCGATGGTCGTTTAGCCGATATCGAAGAAGAAGGAAAAGGCAAAGAGGAGTGGACTGGCTACCATAAGCTTGAACATGCACTGTGGGTAGAAAATACAACAGCGGGCTATGAAGCAGTGGCAGACCAGCTACTAGCAGATGCGAAAGAATTACATGCCCTCGTTCAAACAGTAGAAGTAACGCCTGATCTAATGATTACAGGGGCGGTCGATTTACTAAATGAAGTATCCACATCAAAAATAACAGGTGAAGAAGAAATATACTCACATACAGACCTTTACGATTTCAAAGCCAATATTGAAGGGGCAGAAAAAATCTTTGACATTCTTCGTCCAAAATTAGAAGCAAAAGATAAAGAATTAGTTGCGACATTAGATGAAAAATTTAAAGCAGTAGATGATTTATTAGCACAACATGCAACAGCTGATGGGGGCTATATTTCTTACGAAGAATTAACAGCAGACAATACAAAGGCACTTGCAGCTGCGGTGAACCAGTTAGGTGAACCTTTAAGTCAAATGGGCATTATTTTGGAGTGATAACGAATGACAGCGTCAAATGAAGAAAAATGGATTGATAAAAAAATATCGCGTCGTGAGATGTTAAAGCTTACGGGCATGGGTGTAGCTGGAATTGCGATTGGTGCTTCAGGCTTTGGTGGTGTCATGAAAGCGATGGGTTATGATGTGTTCGAGCCTGTCGAGGATAGCATAACGGCAAAGAACAAAGTGAATTTTTACGGTAAACATCAGTCCGGCATTAGTACGCCTGTTCAAAAAAACATTTATTTTGCTTCTTTAACGGTGTTAGTAACATCGAAGGAGGAGTTACAAGCGTTGTTTAAAACATGGACGCCACTGATGGTTCGCTTAATGAATGGTGAATCAATGGTAGATTTAACTACTAATACAAGAGTACCGACTGGCGATACAGGAGAAGCAGAAGGATTAAATGCTTCCAATTTATCGATTACTGTAGGTGTCGGTCCTTCTTTATTTGATAAGCTTGGTATGGCCCATTTAAAACCTGCTGAATTAGCCGATTTACCACATTTTCCAAAAGATCAGTTGCAAAAGGAATATACAGGCGGTGATCTTTGTATTCAAGCATGTGCAGACGATCCGCAAGTGGCGTTCCATGCTGTTCGTAATTTAGTGCGCGCTGCTTCTGGAAAAGTGGAGATTAAATGGTCTCAAGCGGGCTTTAACTCTTTCCCAGCTGAAGGTGGCACACCACGTAATTTATTCGCCTTTAAGGATGGCACAGTCAATCCTTCTATTAAAGATGAACAAGACTTAAATAAAGTTGTATGGGTCGATAAAGGTTGGCTAAAGGGTGGCTCCTATTTAGTTGCTCGCAAAGTGCAAATGCATCTTGAAACTTGGGATCGTACATCTTTAAAAGATCAGGAAGCAACATTTGGTCGTCATCGTGATAGTGGTGCCCCTTTAGGTAAAACGAAGGAATTTGATGATTTCGATATAGAAGAAAAAGATAGCAAGGGCGAGTATATTATGCCTGATACTTCACATGTCCATTTAGCACGTAAATCAGGTGCACGTATTTTGCGACGCTCGTATTCGTACGCATCAGGTGTCATGTCCAATACAGGGGCTCATGATGCAGGGCTTATCTTTATCTCATTCCAAAAAGATCCAGCACAATTTATTACTGTTCAAAACAGTTTAGGACGACTGGATAAAATGAATGAATATATTACCCATCGAGGCAGTGCGGTGTTCGCTTGCTTCCCTGGTGTACAAAAGGGGAGTTATTTAGGTGAAGCACTTTTTAATGCGCTGTAGCATAATCGTTTGCTTGTTATTGGCACTTGCTGTTCCAGTGCAGGCAGCAGAATCTTACAGTCACTTATACATTTCCATTAGTGATGCGCTGATGAATACAAAGCAAGACAAGGATGCGGATGCAAAACGTGCACTAGAACAATTTGCTACAGACTGGTCCGCTGTCTCATCAGAACAAACAAAAGCCAAAAAAGAAGTCGATCAAATACTCGACAAAGCTGTAAATGCTTCGTCAAAGGAAGAGCGTTTAACGGCATTGTCAGCACTATCCAATGCTTTACGTGCTTTAGAAAAGCTTGAAAACCCTGTCGATGAATCTAAACAACGGGCTGACTTTGGTACAAAAATGAAACCAATTATGGCAGCGTTTGAAGAAGCGCTAGCAAGTGGAGATATTGCGACCATTGACGCTGCGTATAAAGATTTTAATATCAAGTGGAATAAAAATGAAAGACCTGTTCGTGAACAAAGTATCGCGATGTACGGTCAAATCGAAACGCAAATGGCCTTTTTACGCATCACCATTTCTTCAGAAGAGCCAGATGTAGCTTTGATGCAAACGCAATATGCAGAATTAAAGAAAACAATCGGAAATTTTGTAGCGGGTAAGGATACAGCCGAAGTTGTAGAGGGAGAATATTCTTTAGCTTCATTAATTGCTTATATAGATGAGGCCAATGACTTCATTGATGAAGGCAATTACAAAGCAGCATCCGATAAAATTCGTGAATTCATTACGATTTGGCCAAGCGTAGAAATCGAAATTTCTACGCGCAATGGCAGTCTTTATACAAAAATTGAAAGTGATATGCCGATTTTAGTAAGTGACTTATTAAAATCTCACGTCGATGTTAAAGGCATTAAAAGTAAGCTTGAGCAATTTCGAACTGAAATTGAATTAATTCAAGGCAATTCAGATTATACCATTTGGGATTCAGCATTAATTTTACTGCGTGAGGGTTTAGAGGCATTACTTATTATTTTGGCATTAGTGTCATTTTTAAATAAATCAGGGCAAAATGCTCTACGTAAATGGATTTATGTAGGGGCGTTTGCTGGGATAGTATTATCAGCAGTAGCGGCTGTAGTTATGTCTACGATTTTCAATTCCGCAACAGTGGATACAAACCGTGAAATGATGGAAGGTTATGTAGGGCTTGTTGCTGCGGCGATGATGATTGGCGTCGGCATTTGGCTTCATAGCAAATCGAGTGTCGCAAGTTGGAATCGTTATATTTCAAAACAAATGGGCAATGCAATTTCAAGTGGATCGGTCTTTGCGATGGCATCTGTCAGCTTCTTATCGGTGTTCCGTGAAGGCGCAGAAACACTTGTGTTCTATGCCGGAATTGCCCCGAAAATGGCGACGTCTCAATTTATCCTTGGTATCATTCTTGCACTTGCTATTCTTACGGTCATTGCGATTGTACTATTTAAAGCAAGTGGCAAAATTGCTATTCATAAGCTTTTTGCTGTGGCAACGGTGTTAATTTATGTATTGGCCTTTAAGATTATCGGTGTTAGCTTGCATACATTGCAGCTTCGAGATAGCGTGCCAACGACAATTGTTGATGGTTTGCCAGTTATTAGCTTTATCGGCTTCTATCCAACTATTGAAACGATCATTGGGCAAGCCATTTTACTTGTGCTAGTGATAGCGACGATTTTTTATAAAAAGAAACAAGCAAAATAATTACAAGGGACAGATGGAAGGGTGCGATTCTTCTAATCTGTCCTTTATTTTCGTTTCCAATGGGGCGGCATTTTTAAATAATAGGGTAGTTTCGTTTCGCTATTTCCTAACGCTGAATTGATTTGCATTTGCGTTAGAAACATCGCAGTTGAAAGATTTGCACCACGTATATTCGCATCACGTAAATCCGCACCGATAAAATCTACCTCTCTTAAATCTGCATTTTCTAAATTTGCTGCAATTAAAAAGGCGCCTCTTAAATCGGTTGCGCTTAAATCTTTGCCCCTTAAATTTTTGCCCATCCAATCGGCACCTCGATAACTAATCTTACGTCTATTGTTCAATACTTTTTTCTGGCGGATTTGTTCACTTGTCTTTACCAATAGGGCGTTAATAGGTAGTCGAATATGAAGGATGTCAATCGTTAGCAGTGTTTTTGCGTCTAAATTAGTTAGATGTTGCAATTTTTCTAACTGTTCATGTAATTGATCGTATAAGTGCTGTGAGATTTCATAGGACATTGCCTCCGCTACATAAGCAATCATTTCATATAACTGCTCCATCATCGGGAATACCTGGAACATAGCATTAGCTATTTCAGCGTTACCACGCCAATCTTGTCCATGAAATGTCGTTTGTGATACCCATTGACCTGCCCCTAAGCAATCATAAACGGTACATCCCTTAAAGCCTTTGTTTCTTAGCTCATGATGGATTTGACAGCTAAAGTTAGCTTGCAAATTGGGACATGGTGTGCCAGCTGGTTTATGAATAGCAAAATCGCTCGATGCGACAATATTTAGTGCGGTACAGCATAAGCCAAAACAGTTTTGACAATCCGCTTGCATGCTTTTACGTACATCCTTAGTTAAGAGATTCGTATTTTCTGACATGGTCATCCCCCTCATACAATTTAAAGCGTATCTAATTTTAGCATGATATAACCTTTTTATGGATAAATTATCGCCTGTTATTTGTAAATTTTACAGCGTTATCATTAAGAGGCAGACATACTGTAAATAAAAATTCATGAAAAATGTCTATTTTTGAAATATTATGTCGAATGTGATACCCTTTTTCATAAGGTATCTTCAGTTAAGATGTCAATATAGTTTAATAGTATACAAATTTTTAACGAAGTAGTGGTGAAGAAATATGGGGGTAACGGTAAATGATTTGCTGCAATTACCATCCTTTAGAGGAGCAGAAGTATTAACAGGTCGCAATAATGTTAGTCGAACGGTTTCCTCGTTATCTGTTTTAGAAGTTTCTGATGGAGACTTTTGTTCAAAAATTGTCCAAACAGTGCAAGAAGAGTGGTATGCGGAAGAACTCGTCATTAGCTCTTTTTACTCGATTCGAAATAGTGTTGAAAAACAATGTGAAACCATTCGATATTTACATGACCTAGGTGAATTAGGTTTAATTTTATATTATGTTGGTATTGTTTTACCAGACATCCCAAAAGAAGTGCTACATCTTGCAGAAGAGCTAGATTTTCTAATTATTTGTATGCCTAAAAATGATTATTCTCTTAGGTATAATGAAATCATTTATGAAGTGATGGAAACCATTATACGTAATCAAGCCGTCAATGACCATTTTGTAAAGGAAACATTAGAAAAGGTGTCATTGCTACCAGAGCATTTAAGAAGTGTTGAAATTACGCTAAAAATGTTAGCTGATCGTCTGAAAGCAAATATTGTTTTAACCAATACCAATTTTGAGATTGTCAACCAAGTGATGTGGCCTAGAAACTCTTCATTAGAAGTATCGAACATCATCTTGGAAGTTTCACGTAATTTACACAATCGAAATAAAGGTGAATTGGAGCTATTCAATAATGAGATAGCTTGTGTAATTGAATATAAAAGTGTCCAACAAAAAAATGGCGAGCTACTTTATTTGTTCCTTATTAAAGAAAATACGAGATTGCCTATGAGGACGATTGAAAAAATTAGTGAGGTAGTACAAGTGGCCATTAATCTTTGGGGAGACAAGCATGATGATGTAAGTGAGTATGCGTTAGTCAAAGCGATTATTAATGATGAAAGTGATAAAATGCGACGATTGGCGAATATCCTCCATATAGACGTTTCGGCTGTGCAAATGATGTGGCTAGTGACCATTAATGATTTAACAAAAGAGAAATGTATTCGAGATGAATTGGATGAACAACTTTCAAAATATTACAAAACAAGAGTGATACAATGCATTGATCATTGCATCATTGTGTTGTTAGGAAATTGTTTATATAAATATAATGAATTTGAAATAGCGAGTGAATTTATTCAGACGACAAATTCCGACGCTTATATCGATGAACTTATTTATTCGCCAAAAATGAAAAATACGAAAGCTGTTCGACAAATGTATCAATTAGTAAATCATGTTGGCCAAAAAGTTCATGCCATTTTACCATTGCGCAAATTGTATACGGCAGCAGAAATAAGGTCTATAAAAAGGGCGATAGATTTAAGTAAACAAGGGGAAGAAATAATTGAAGAATCCTTGTCAGTCATTGAACCTATATTGGATGATAAAGAATTGTTGAAAACATTGATGGCCTTTCTATTGGATGCCAATGGAAATTTTGACGACTGTAGCAAGATTTTATTTATTCATAAAAATACAGTTAAATATCGCATTAAAAAAATTAGTGAATTAATCGGTAATGATGTGACGATTTACTCGGAGTTTTACGATGTCTATATGGCTTGCATGCTTTATCGCTTAATTAACGATTAGAAAAATCTGAAATTTTGTTCAAATTGACAAAATTTCAGATTCTTTTTTTTATTTATGAAAAAGACGAACCTTGACCGTGTCTCTTATAATTAGATTCATTCAAGAAACAAGGTAGTAAAAGGAGGGCGTATTATGAAAAACGAAGGCAACGAGCAGTCCTGGTATAGTTTAGGCATTATTTGGGCTGGCGCGATGATTTGTATACCGAGTCTACTAGTAGGGAACACACTTATTTCGAGTATGACTTTACCGATGGCACTTGCTGTAGCGTTAGTTGGCTATGCCATAGTCGTTATCATCATGGTTTTGCAAGGTATGCAAAGCAGTGATTTAGGAAAGCCAACCGTCCATATTGCAGGACAAGTATTTGGCAAAACAGGATCGCGTACAATCTTATCCATTATTTTAGCGATTGCCTGCTTAGGCTGGTTTGGTATTCAGGCAAATGTTTGTGGGGTAGCGTTAGCAAATTTATTAGCGCATTTTAATGTCAATATACCTACACCATTCGCTTCGTTCCTGAGTGGGTTAGTAATGGTTATTTCAGCGATTTATGGCATGAAAGTGTTACGTGTATTAAGTTATATTGCGGTGCCATTATTAGTAGTCATTTGTGCATTTGGTTTAGTCCAAACATTAACAGGAGATCATTTACAAATGATTTCGGATTACAAACCGCAACAAACAATGAGCTTTATGGATGGTTTAGCCGTTACAATCGGTTCATTTGCCTTAGGAGCCGTAATAGCGGGTGACTATTCGCAATTTTCCAAAAAGCGCGGCGATGTAGTAAAAGCGGCTACTTTCGGCATTATTCCAGCTGGTATTTTAATGATTGGCGTTGGAGCTGTATTAACAATCGCTTATCAAACAAGTGATATTACGGCAGTCTTTTTAAATATTGCGACACCATTTATTGGTGGGGTGGCGTTAATTTTAGCGACATGGAAAACAAATTTGGTCAATGCGATTTCCGGAGGGATTGCTTTAATTAATGTGTTTAATGTGACCAAGGAAAAAGAAAAACTGGCAATCGCCATTGCGGGGACTGTCGGCACCATACTAGCCGTTGTGGGTATTCTTAATTACTTTACACCGATTATGTCGGTCTTATCAGCAATGATTCCACCTGTTGCAGGTGTCATGATTGCATCTTATTGGGTGCTGCATAAAGGCGATAAAAATAGTTGGCATGAAGTAGAGGGCGTGAATCGTTTAGGTGTCTTTTCATGGTTAGCTGGAGCAGTTATTGCTAGTGCACCAGTTATTTGTTCCTTATTCCCTGCATTACCGCAAATACCGAATCAGCCATTAATCGGCATTGTGATTTCATTTGTTATTTATTATGTAGGACATCGTTTAGCTGGACAAAAATCAATACTATTGGAGGAAAATAGATGAGATATTTAGATAAAGAAGCAATTGAAAATATTGCAATTGGCGCAGCATTTTTAGGCACTGGCGGAGGCGGAGATCCTTACATTGGAAAGCTGATGGCGCTTTCTGCTATTGAAAAAAATGGACCGGTCCAATTGTATTCAGTTGAGGAAATCGCAGATGAGGACTTTTTTATTCCTGCTGCAATGATGGGAGCACCTTCTGTTTTAGTGGAGAAGTTTCCACGTGGTGATGAATTCGTAAAAGTTTTCCAAAAGCTTGCACAGTATTTAGGAAAAGACAAAATTGCAGGTACGTACCCGATGGAAGCGGGTGGCGTGAACTCTATGATTCCGATTGTCGTAGCTGCACAATTAGGGTTACCATTGATTGATTGTGATGGTATGGGTCGTGCCTTTCCGGAATTGCAAATGGTGACATTCCATTTAGATGGGATTTCAGCAACGCCGATGGCCATTACTGATGAAAAAGGTAATATCGGTATTTTTGAAACAATTGATAATAAATGGACAGAACGTTTAGCACGAACTGCGACAGTCGAAATGGGCGCAAGTGCTTTAGTGAGCTTATATCCTACGACGGGTGCACAAATGAAGCAAAGTGGTGTGCATCACATTATTACACTTTCTGAAAAAATCGGAGAAATTATTGCATCTAAAAATAAAGAAGTGAAAGACAAGCTCCAAGAACTTTTAAACCTTGTGTCAGGCTTTGAATTATTCCAAGGTAAAATTGTCGATGTTATTCGTGAAACAAAAGGTGGCTTTAACCTCGGAAAAATGAACTTAGAAGGCATCGATGTCAATAAAGAAGAGCAAATGAAAGTCCATTTCCAAAATGAAAATCTTATTGCAGAAAAAAATGACCAAGTCATTGCTATGACACCTGATTTAATTTGTTTAGTAGATTATGAAACATTACTACCTGTCACAACAGAAAGTTTAAAATATGGTAAACGTGTGCGTGTCATCGGCTTGCCTGCTAATGAAAAATGGCGCACAGCAAAAGGTATCGAAACAGCAGGTCCAAAATATTTTGGCTATGATTATGACTATGAGCCAATTGAAGAAATCGTCAAAAAGGAGGTAGCAAAGCATGTATAAGATTGGAATTGATGTAGGGGGCACCAATACAGATGCCATTCTATTAGATAATAATAATCAGTTGATTCATAGTGTGAAATCACCAACAAGCTTAGATATTAAAACAGGGATTGAAACATCTTTACGCAATTTATTGCAAGATTTAGCGATTGATAAATCACAAATTAGCCATGCGATGTTAGGGACAACACAATGTACCAATGCCATTGTTGAACGGAAAAAACTAGCGAAAGTCGGCGTCATTCGTCTTGGCTATCCTGCAACGGCATCAGTATTACCGTATACTGCTTGGCCGCAAGATATGGTTGAAAACCTTTCAGGCAATTATGCATTAGTGCATGGGGGTTACGAATATGATGGGCAAGTTTTAAGTCAGCTTGACGAAGATGAAATTCGTTCGCTATTAGAAGGCTGGCGACACCAGGTAGAATCGATTGCCATCGTTGGGGTCTTTTCATCGATTAAAAATGATCAAGAATTGAAAGTGTGTGAGATGATACAGCAAGTGTATGGTGAGGATTTCCCCATTTCTTGTTCGTCATTAATTGGTTCTGTCGGCTTAATTGAACGTGAAAATGCAACCATTTTAAATGCAGCTCTTTGCAAAGTCATTGAAACGACAACACAAGGCTTTGTTCATGCATTGCAAGCTGAGGGAATTAGTAATGTAGAAGTGTATTTATGTCAAAACGATGGTACGTTGATGTCGATTGATTATGCAAAACAATTCCCTATTTTAACAATTGCATGTGGACCGACAAACAGTATTCGTGGTGCTTCCTATTTATCACAAATTAAAAATACGATGGTATTGGATGTTGGCGGCACAACTTCTGATATTGGCGTTTTACAAGATGGATTTCCACGTGAATCGTCTGTCGCTGTAGAAGTAGGGGATATCCGTACAAACTTTAGAATGCCTGATATTATTTCAGTTGGACTAGGTGGAGGTAGTATCGTTCGTGTCAACGATGGAAAGATTACAGTTGGTCCTGATAGTGTAGGTTATAAAATTAGCCAAGAAGCACTTGTTTTTGGAGGCAACACACTAACAGCAACCGATATTGCCGTTCGTTTAGGCCTTGCAGATGTAGGAGATCGCAGTTTAGTAGCCCATCTTGATGAAGCATTTGCTAAAGAAGTGCAAAAAGTTATGGCAGCTTTACTTGAGCAAGCCATTGATAAAATGAAAACTTCATCAGAAGATGTACAACTCGTGTTAGTTGGCGGTGGTGGTGTGATTGTACCTGAAACGTTACGAGGGGTAGCGAATATTATTAAAAATGAACATGGCAGTGTGGCCAATGCAATTGGCGCATCCATTGCGCAAATTAGTGGCCAGTATGAACAAATATATATTTATGCAAAAGAACCACGTGAAGAATCGCTAAAAGATGCGCAACATAAAGCAGTGAAGCAAGCGGTATTAGCTGGTGCGCTTGCAGAGACAATTGAATTAGTAGAAGTGGAAGAAACACCACTTGCTTATCATCCAGAAAATGCTACAAGATTAAAAGTAAAAGTTGTTGGCAAAATGGCATAAAGAAGGAAGTTCCTTTTAATAGGCTCTTCGCAGACTATAGACAAACTCGCAAAGTACGAGATTGTCTATAGTCTTTTTTATGTAGTCGTTGAATGCATAATCGCGGGTAAACCCGAGGAAATCGCTGATAAACTTAGCAGAACCTCTAGAATAAGAATGCAAGGCCGCGAAATAACACTCGAAAATAAATAAGAAAGTCTCCGCTGATTGCGGTAAACTAAAAGGAACAATAGAGTGAAAGAGTGATCGCATGCTACAAGTAAATGTGGAGGATTCAAGTTTAATATTGGAAGGTGGAACGTTTCGTACATTGTTTACATCTGGTGTACTCGATGCTTTTTTAGAGCATGATATTATGATGCCCTATGTTGTAGGCATTTCAGCAGGTGCTATCAATGCCTGTTCGTATGTGTCACAGCAAAAGGAGCGTTCCTTACGTGTTTTAATGGATTACCGCCATGATAAACGTTATATGGGCTGGAAAAATTTCTTGAAAGAAAAAAGCTTATTTGGCTTAGATTTTGCCTATAATGTGATTCCGAATGAGCTAGATATTTTTGATTGGGCTACATATAAACAATACGAAGGGCAATTACTTTTTGGCGTAACGAATGCGGCAACAGGGCAAGTTGAATATATGGATGCAAAAGACATGGATCGCCACTGTATGATGTTGCGTGCTACTTGTGCCATCCCCATCCTATTCCCTGAAATAAAATTGAATAATACGCCCTATTACGATGGTGGTTTAGCCGAGCCTATTCCGATACTTCATAGTGTCGAACAAGGATTTAACAAGCATGTGCTTGTATTAACAAGACCTCTAGGCTATCGTAAACAACTGGATCGCCAAAGCAAGTGGGCGATGAAACTGTTAGCAAAACGCTACCCTAATTTAGTGAAAAGTATGCAAAAGCGTGCAGAACACTATAATGCCTCACTAGAGTATTGCGAAAAGCTAGAGGCTCAAGGACAAGCATTTATTTTTCGCCCAACACAAGCACTGAATAGCTTTGAGAAAAATCCAGAGCAAATGCGCAAAAATTACGATATGGGCTATGAGCAAGCGATGCAACAAATAGTGGCTTTAAAGCAATTTTTAAACACATAGATATCGCAATATAGAAGGGGAGGGTACGCTAATTACAAGCTCTCTCCTTTGTGATGCAACAAAATGGTTTTAAGTTCCAATGCAATTTCGTTATACTAAATGAAAAATAGAAGAGGCATAGTCTATGGAAACAGAATGGTTACGCACGTTTATAGCTGCTGCAAAAACAGAAAATTTTCGAGAGGCTGCTGAAAGTCGCTTTATTACACAATCAACGGTCTCCAAACATATCCAGCATTTAGAAAAGGCATTACAAACATCACTTTTTGAACGACATGCCAAACATGTAAAATTAAATCATTTAGGGGCCCACTTTTTATGGCAAGCTGAAAAAATAGTGGCTACCGTGGATGAAGCATTACAAAGTACACAGTCACTGAAAAGCGGTTTTACATCACAATTAACGATTGGTGTAGCACCTCAAATTGCCAATTCTACATTACCTGCAATCATTGAGCGCTTTCAGCAACAAAAACCTGCTATTCAACTTTCCATAGAACTGCTAAAATCCAATGAAATCGGAGAAGCGGTTTATGCAGGAGCTGTCGATATCGGATTATCGAAACTAACGTCTACACGTGACGTTCAAACGAAAATACTTGCCAAAGAGCCACTGCAACTCATCGTACCGATAGGCAAAAAAAATATTGATCCTATGATGCTTTTACAGCAAGAAACGATTTTAACCCATGAATATGCGCCGTATTGGCAAGAAGTACAAGAAGTGCTACAACAATTACCAAGCTATAAAAGTATGCAATTAAATCAAACAGAAGTGATTAAAAATTTTGTCAAGCAAGGTTTGGGTATTGCCTTTTTACCGCAAAGCGTTATTGAATCTGTCTATCATGAGCAATTGCTGCATAGTTATTCGGTAAAAGCGTTTTCGCATATTGTGTCTAATACTTATTTTGTAAGTAAATACGTAACTGCAAATAGCGAAGCATTTTTGGCAGTATGTACTGCCATTTATAAAAATAGGTGATAAGAAGGTGAGCGTGTGTATCGTTTCATGTCAGATATTAGTCAAATTATCAGTGGACCTATCACTTTATTTTTAAATTCCTATGAACATTCTCCACTTATCATTGCATTACTACTAGGATTTGTTGGCGCACTGGCACCTTGTCAATTAACCGGTAATTTGAGTGCCATTACGTTCTATGGGAATCGAACGATTCAAATGAAAGACAATTTCGGAGAAGTATTATTTTTTATAATTGGTAAAGTCGTTGTCTTTAGTGTTATTGGTTTATGTGCGTGGCTATTTGGACAATCATTTGAAACGACCATGACTAGCTATTTTCCGATTTTTCGCAAGGCAATTGGGCCAATGATGTTTTTGACCGGACTTGTTCTATTGGGCCTATTGAAATTAAAATGGCTAAACCAACTATCGACGCGTATCCCATTTGTATTGAAAGAAGGGAAGCTTGGGTCATTTATGATGGGGGCTTGTTTTGCTATTGCCTTTTGCCCAACGATGTTTGTGCTATTTTTCGTTTGGCTTATGCCTACAGTCGTTACAACGCCATATGGGTTTATTTTGCCAGCAATCTTTGGCATTGCTACGTCAGTACCACTCATTGTGATGCTCATACTACTCCATTTGTTTGATGCAAAACGTTTCATTATGAAATCTAGCATGAAAATGGCAAGAGTGATACAAGTCGTTGCGGGTGTTTTATTACTAATGATCGGCGTCACAGACACACTTACATATTGGGGACCCTAACAGTGGTCATTGTCTTTTTTTGAAGTCTAAAAAATTGTATAGGGAGAAAAATGAAAGAATGATTTACGCAACTATTTTATTTATTATAGCAGGCATTGGCGAAATTGGAGGAGGCTATTTAATTTGGCTTTGGCTTAGAGAAGGTAAACCATTTTATTGGGGCATTTTGGGTGGTGTTGCATTAGCATTATATGGGGTCGTAGCAACATTTCAATCATTCCCAACGTTTGGTAGAGTCTATGCAGCATATGGAGGGGTCTTTATTGTGCTCTCCGTATTGTGGGGTTGGGGAATAGATAAGCAAAAGCCAGATATGTTAGATGTAATAGGTGCAGGCATTTGTATAATAGGAGTTATCGTCATGTTATGGCCCCGTTCATAAGATTGAAACGTAAAAGTGTTAGATTGATTACGATCAATCTAACACTTTTTTGCTATGAACGTTATGGTCGGCTACGGTGGAAACTTGCTAAACGTTTTGTGGCGATTTCTTCTGTCTTTGTGGCGATTGCAGAACGTTTTATGGCGATTACACCTAATTTAATGGCGATACATGGACATTTTCTGGCGATTAATGACACTAGCGTGATGTCCTAGCTCGTTTAGCTATTTCGTCGCCACAAAACGTAAACGCCAATAATCAGCAATCCATTGCTTATTTTGATAATTGGTTGGTTTTAACAGTTCTTCACATTTCGCATATACTAGCTCCTTGTCATCGTCACTTAAATGTTGGAGGATGTTGTTGGAAAACATGACTAACCAATTACGTAATCCATCGTCACCTTGAAGCGGGGTCGGACGCTCATATAATGTCATCATTTGCACAGTAAAGCCCGCATTTTCGAGCATTGCTTGATAATCCTCAGCAGCTGGAAAAAACCACGGAAAATATTGCTCTTTATATGGTAGCTGCAGCTCTTTCATACTTTGTCGAAGTGCTCCAACGATGGAAGCGATATTTCCTTGTCCGCCCATTTCTGCAACAAAACGGCCATGAGGTTTTAGTGCGCGATAAATATTAGCAATCACTTTATCTTGTTGTTTCATCCAATGAAGAGCGGCGTTGGAAAAGACTGCGTCAAATTGATTGGAGTAGTCCATTGTAGCGGCATCCTGTGTTTCGAACGCAAGCGTCGGATATTTTTGCTGTGCGCTTCCAATCATTTCTTTTGATGCATCAATTCCTCTGACGAAAGCACCTGAACGAGCAATTTCATTGGCTAAATCACCTGTGCCACAGCCCACATCTAAAATTTGTTCCTGTTTTTGTGGTGCAAGGACATCCACTAAATTTGCTCCGAATTTTGACACAAAGTCGTGCTTTTGATCGTAAAGACTGGCATTCCATTGGGGTGTCATGAGTAGTCATCTCCTTTGTTTTTAGCATAACAAAGGACTTGATAGAACGAAAATGCGAAAAAATGGTTGTTTTGATTCCAATTTGGAATGATAAAAATAAAAAAGAATCTACTAGCATCACAATAATCGTAGTATGCTAGTAGATTCAATAAAGTACAGCTTATTTTTCAAGTTTTGTTAACGTCTTACCACTCCAACCAAACGCTATCGTTAAAATTGGGCCGAGTAAACAGAAGAAGGTAAAAGGTAAATACGTTGTCGTTGGAATATCTAGTACACTAGCGATAAAAATACCACACACGCTCCAAGGTACTAGCGGATTGACAACAGTCCCAGCATCCTCCATTACACGAGATAGGTTTTTCGGTGCAAGTCCAACTTTTGCAAACTGCGCTTTAAATGCTTCCCCGGTAAGTAAAATAGATAAATATTGTTCGCCGATTAGTGTATTGACGCCAATACCTGTAAGCGCGGCACCTGTAATAACAGAGCCTGCACTCGTAAATAAGCTTTCAATTTTTGCTAATATACTTTGGATAATACCGAGCGTAAATAATAGACCACCCATTGTTAATGCAAGTAAAACAAGCGCAATAGTAAAGAGCATACTATTTAAGCCGCCTCGCGTAAGCAGTGCATCCACATCCTTATATCCTGTATCGGACACATAGCCATTAAAAAGCATGTCAAATACATGGGAAAGGGCAAGTGGTTCTTGAATGTAGGCAAGCCCAACACCGACAATTGAAACAACTGCAAGTGTAATCAGTGCGGGTGCTTTATAGAGTGTCATAATGACAAGCACAACGATCGGTAGCAATGTATACCAATGAATAAGACCTGTAGAAAGTAATCCTGTTTTAAATTGTTCAACTGTTTCAAAAGATGTATTGGTGTCAGCTGGTGATAATACGGCGTACAAGACAAATGAGATTATAAAGGCAGGGATTGTTGTCCAACCCATATTTTTAATATGTTCAAAAAGATCTACACCTACTGTACCAGATGCTAGATTCGTTGTATCGGATAGGGGTGACATCTTATCGCCAAAAAAGGCACCTGATACAATAGCACCTGCAGTGATAGCTAATGAAATATCCATTGCACCGGCGATTCCCATAAAGGCAACGCCAACAGTAGCAACAGTTGTTAGTGAACTACCAACAGAGACACCAACTATGCTACAAATAAGAAATACAATAGCAAAGAAAAAGCTAGGTGAAACAGTTAAAAAGCCGTAGTAAATGAGTGTTGGAATTGTACCACCCATTATCCAACTGGAAATTAATAATCCGATAAAGAAGAAAATAAAGACAGCACCTAAACCGGCACTAGCCCCAGCAATCATCCCGGATTCTAGCTCACGAAATGGAACTTTTTTTAATAATCCATAGGCAATTAAAATTGAAATAACAAGAATTATTGGTATATGGGGCGTTGCCTGTAAATAGCCAATACTAATTGCCATAGTGGCAATAATTAATAGTGTAATGAAGCAAGCCTCTAGAAATCGAGGGTTACTTTTAGCTTCTATGCGAAACATATGATTCCTCCTAACAAATACTTTTGCGCTTCAATGCGGTGAAGCCCAAAAGTATTATAGCACGCTAACAACCAATGTCAATTGATTGAAAATTCAATTAAATAAAAAGGCAGCGAAAACAATCGCTGCCGTTTTATTTAATGTGAACCGAAATAATCCCAAGCATTTTTTACTATCAATACACAAGTCATCCCAATAAATATCATACGCATTAATTTTGTACCACGTGTTAAAGCAAATTTAGAACCTAAAATGGCGCCAAAAATCATTACGAAGCCCATCGGTAAACCGTACATAAAATTAACTTGTCCTAATACTAAAAACATACTAAGAGCAGCTAAATTCGATGTAAAATTAAAGGCTTTGGCATTGCCTGCGGCTTGTAAAAAGTCATTGCCCATCATTAATAATATGAAAATGAAAAAAGAGCCTGTTCCTGGGCCAAAAAATCCATCGTAAAAGCCAATTGCAGCAAAAGCACAAAGGAAGCCAAGCTTTTTGCCAGCACTTAAAATGCGCTCTGTAGCATTTTGTCCCCAATCTTTTTTTAAAACGGTATAAGTTGCTACGAGTACGAGCATAACAAGCATAAGTGGTTTTAAAATAGATGGCGACACAAGATGTACGGTGTAAGCACCAATTAATGAGCCAATAAAAATAAAGGGTAAAATTTTCCCGATCTGTTTAAAGTCTACTTTACCTGCTCTTAAAAATGTGAGCATACTCGTTCCGTTACTAATCGTATTGGCAAGCTTATTTGTGGCAATGGCTGTACTTGGTGGTAATCCAACCGCCATTAAAGCAGGTAATGAAATCAACCCTCCGCCACCGACAATGGCATTCAAAAAGGATGCGATAAAGCCAAATACTAATAATGTTGCTAGTGACAGTAAATTTATATCCATTTAAGGTGCCCCACATCCTATTATATTATTGCTTTGATGTAAGCGTACTGTGAATGGCTAAAAATAACAATGGTGTTTCCTTATTTTTTTTGAAATTGACGTTTACAATTCCTTTACAATGTTAAATTAGAAGAAAAAAATTATTTCAAGTATTTTTATAAAAATAAAAGAAAAAACGTTACATTTCACAGCAAAAATGATGTTTTTAATAGAAGATTTCCAACGTTTGTAACATGTTAAAGATTGCTGCGAAGAATTGTGACGATTTTTATATTACATTATTGTAAATTCAATTTATTTATCTTTAAAGTTATGTAGAATTATGTAAAGGTTTTGTTATGATAATTGCAGCAATCGACAATATTTAATCAACAGGAGGAACATCATGTTCAACTCAAGTAAGCAAGATCCATTTTTCCAAGCATTATTAAAAATCTCCGAAAATGTGAAAGAGGGCATTTACTACGCACACAATGCGCGTATTCAAGATAATATTGATGCTTTGAAAGAAATTGCCGATACAATGAAACAGTATGAAACTAGTGGTGATAAATTAATTCATGAGTTAATTGTTATGCTTAATAAATCATTTATGACACCGATTGAACGTGAAGATATTTTAGCACTTGCCAATAAATTAGATGATGTCATCGATGGTATGGAAGGCTGTATTGCTCACTTTAATATGTATAACTTAACAGAAGTAACGGAGCCGATGCGCCAATTCCTTACGTATATTGCAAAAAGTACAGATGAAATGGTACAAGCAATGAAGCTGCTAAATAGTAAAAAGCTTGTTGAAATGCGTAAACATGCCATTCAAATTAAAGACTATGAGCGTGAATGTGATGAAATTTTCCGTTCTTCTATGAAGCAATTATTTATTCAAGAAAAAGATCCAATGCGCATTATCGTTTTCAAAGATATTTACGAACAATTTGAAGATATTGCAGATTGCTGCCAAACTGTAGCAAATACAATTGAAACAATAATTATGCGAAATGCGTAAGATGGAGTGTACTAAATGGATACGATATTACTAATAACAATATTAGTCGTTATTTTCGCGTTAATATTCGACTTTATTAACGGCTTCCATGATACAGCCAATGCGATTGCAACATCTGTATCAACTCGTGCATTAAAGCCTCGTACGGCTGTCTATATGGCTGCGGTCATGAACTTTATTGGAGCGATTACGTTCGTTGGTGTTGCGAAAGCATTAACGAAAGATATTGTTGACCCGTTTACATTAAATTCCTATGACGGTGATATTACTGGCTCTGTCGTAATTTTAGCAGCATTACTTTCCGCGATAACGTGGAACTTACTAACGTGGTATTTTGGGATACCATCTAGTTCCTCTCATACTTTAATCGGCTCGGTTGCAGGAGCGGCAATTGCTGCAGCAGGCTTTGGTGTACTAAACTACGGAGGCTTTATTAAAATACTTCAAGCGCTTATTTTCTCACCATTACTAGCGTTTGCTGCTGGTTTTTTAATGATGTCACTCTTTAAAGTCATTTTTAAAGATATGAATTTATATCGTACGAATAAAGGCTTCCGAACGATGCAAATCGGTACAGCCGCCCTCCAATCATTTACACATGGTACGAACGATGCGCAAAAGGCAATGGGGATTATTACACTTGCCTTAATCGCAGGAGGATTGCACCAAGGCGATGATATTCCATTCTGGGTACGTTTTGCAGCTGCCTGTGCGATGGGTCTTGGAACATCGGTAGGTGGTTACAAAATTATTAAAACTGTCGGCGGTAAAATCATGAAAATCCGCCCTGTTAATGGTGTGGCCGCAGACTTAGCATCGGCTTCGATTATTTTCGGTGCCACATTAATCCATTTACCTGTATCCACAACACACGTTATTTCATCTTCTATAATGGGTGTAGGGACAGCACACCGTGTGAAAGGTGTAAAATGGGGCATGGCACGTAAAATTGTGACGACTTGGGTTATTACAATGCCAATCTCAGCTGTGATGGCTGCTACCATTTACTTTATCTTAAGCTTATTTTTTTAAAATAGATTGAAGGAATGCACAACATGCGTTCATTACACATAGACAAAAGGTATCGAGTAGTTCGAACTCGATGCCTTTGTCATTTTTTTAACTTGTTCTTTCCGTTCATTGGAGCGGAGGTCGGCAATTCTTGAGGCAACGGACAGCACGAAAGACCTTGGCATTCCTGGGGTAGGGGTGCTGCTTTCGTGTGTACCCGCGAAAAAGCGTCTGACCGTGAAGGAAATTAACGCCAGCAATATAATTCTATGACTTTACCCTACAGACAAGAATGTACAACCTATGTGCATTCTTTTTTTTGTTTAGTTTTTGATTTGCCCTTGTTAATACAAGAAAATCCATCTATGGTAATTATAAAGAAAGTATAAAGTTCAGAAGAAATCCTTGAATCCATAGTAAGGTTAGTACAGGAGGAAAATAGATGAGTGAAAAGCTATTACTAATTGAAGATGATCCCGCAATAGGACGCATCGTCAAAGATACGCTAGTACAAGAAGGATATGAAGTCACTTGGGCTACAACCGGTATTGAGGGACTAGCAGATTTTCAAGCACAACCATTTGATTTAGTATTAGTCGATTGGATGCTACCTGAAATGGATGGACTTACGGTTTGCCAAAATATTCGTTGGGAAAGTGATGTACCAATTCTCATGATGAGCGCTCGTAAAAACGAAGCTGATAAGGTTGAGGGTTTACAAGGCGCGGATGATTACTTAGCGAAGCCTTTTAGCTTAGCAGAATTAAAGGCAAGAGTTGCCTCGCATCTACGTAGATGGCAACGCTATAAAAGAATAGAAATGACAGAACACGTTGCAACATTTGCATTTGGTCTAGCAATTGACTGGCAAAAAGAAATAACAACCCTTCAAAATAATGAACTTACCTTAACACAAAAGGAATTTGCCCTTTTAAAACTACTGGCGAAAAACCCACGTCAAACATTTACTAAGGAAGAGTTATATCAGCATATTTGGCAACAGGCAAGTGTAGATGAAACGCATACAGTCACCGTACATATTAAAGCACTGCGGGAAAAACTACAGGATCCTGTGAAAACACCACATTATATTCAAACCGTTTGGGGTAAGGGCTACCGCTTTATTGGAGAACCATTATGAAAATTAAAACTTGGTTACTCATTATGTTTTTCATCGTCATGATTGTACCAATAGGCGGTGCCTTTGGCTTATATATGTGGATTAATGCCTATTATCATGACAAAAGCTTTGCAGAATATATGGAAAAATGGATTGAACTAAATCACGTTAAAAGCATTCTTAACGATCCAAAATTATATGCAAATAATAGTGATTTTCAGGAGGTAAAGGTACTTACCAGTGATCAACTCGCAATAACATTGTACGCTAAATCAGGTTTTGTTTATTATTCGTCGAATCCTTTGAACGCGGGGTTTGTTTCAAGAGAAATCATTTGGAAAAACTTATATGAGTTACAGCAAAAATACAATGCCTTTACATACAAAGAACCCGTCTATCAAAAAGGTGAATTAGTTGGTATATATGAAATTCAATTAGTGAGGAAGGACTGGGTTAAAGGTGTAGAGAAGCGTTCATGGCTTGTAATTGCTAGTATCATTACATTATTTCTAGCAATATATACGACAGTGATTCTGTTGCTTAACCGTAAATTGAATCGACCTTTACAAGAGTTCATGCAACAAATGCATGCATTTGGCAAAGGACAACATGTTGAAACAGCTATTGCTACAAGAAAAGATGAAATTGGGGAACTTGCAAACACTTTCCTGAGTATGCAGAGTGAGATTGAAACCGCACGTTTACATTTAAAAGAAGAACAGCAACAAAAGGAACTTATGATTGCTAGTATATCACATGATTTAAAAACACCTTTAACGTCAATTCAAGCATATGCAGAGAGCTTACAAAATCCTTTACTCTCTACTCAGATACAGGAGGAGTATCGTGCTGTTATTTTAACGAAGGCAGTGGACATGAAGGAAATGCTAGAAGATTTACTAATGTATACATTGCTTCAATCTACAAACTATGAAGTATCTCTTGTTCAAGTAGAAGGCCAGGAATATTTTGATATGGCCATTTCAGAATATGAGCCACTTTGTCAAAGTAAAGGATTTTCACTGCGTACGTTATGTGATGTAGAGGGGGCATATGCTGTTCATCCTTCACAAATGCAACGGGTCATTGATAACTTAATGAGCAATGCCATACACTTTGGAACATCGGGCACTACAATTGGGTTAGCAGCTATTAGTAATCGAAAACTCGACTGGGGCTTTGATTTTGTCAATGCAGCCCTTTGCGAAAAGAACGGAATGTATTTAATCGTTCAAAATAGTGGAGCGGGCGTTTGTGAACAAGAAATCAATCAATTATTTGAACCACTGTATCAATCAGATTATGCAAGAACAAAGACAGGACAACGAGGTACGGGGCTTGGTCTTAGCATAGCGAAACAAATAATAGAAAAACATGGTGGAACGATAAATATGGTATCACAACAAGGTGTTGGGACAGCAGTTCTTTGCTGGCTTCCACCTTACAAAGGAGCAGATAAACAATGAACTGGCAACCATCATTACGTGTAGGAGGAATAATGGCACTACTGACCATTAGTTTAGTTGGTTGCAATCCAGAGGCATCCTATTCTCCACAGGAGATTATCGACCAAGCATTACAGGAAACAAAAGAGCTAGAAAGCTATTATGGTGAATATAAGAAGGATATGGGCAAAACTGGAATCGCTACAGTAAAAGAGTGGATGAAGGACGGTAAGCGGCGAAAAGAAATGTCTTTCGATGGTGAAATTGTCATTGTAGTCAATGATGGAAAGCAAATTACTGCCTATAGCAAAAAGGAAAATAGGGCGTCCATTATGGCATTTGAAAATGGAGAAATAGAAGAGTTTATGGGTGCTTCAGCAAAAGATAGTGCCCAAATATTATTAAATTTTGTGAAGGACACTCATAATATTGCAATCGCTGGTGAAGAAAAAATTGCAGGTAGAGATGCTTATCATATTACAGCGAAAGCGCAAAAAAAGAATACATTACTAGGCGACATTGAAGTATGGATTGATAAAAAAACGTGGTTGACGTTAAAAACAATTACGACGAACGCAGGCAATGTGACGCAACAAGAATATACGAAGCTTGAAATAAATAAGAAAATAGATGATGCGTTGTTTGCTTATGACATACCAAAAGGTGCAACAATTGAACAAATGGATACAGTAGATCAGACTGAACCTACTACAATAGATGAGGTGAAAAAACAGCTTGGTGATTTTTTAATGGTACATGAAGATAATGGGTTAACGCTTGCTACGATACTAGATATGAAAGTAGAAGAACGTCCAGAATTTTCTTTTGAATATGAAAAAGAGGAGCAACCTGCATTTTCAGTTTCAGTTTATAAAATAGTGAGTAATTTTACTAGATTCGGAGGTGATTTGGCGAATGAAGAAGATATAAATGTACGAGGGAAAAAAGGCATATATATGGATTTCGGAGATCGTTTTGTTATTAGTTGGTATGAAAATGGCTACCAATACAGCATTCTAACTGAAAATCCTGAATTTACGAAAGAAGAAATACTCACATATGCAGAGGAAATGACTATTGTTCAGTGAGGTGAAAGGTATGCAAAAGGCTAACTTTCTAAAATGCTTTGCCTTGTTTTTATTTACTACTGGCTTTTTATATGGCGTCGGTGAAACATATAACATATCATGGCTGGCGTTTCGATTTTTAGGGCAGTACGATGCTGATGGATTTTATTTTAGCTTTAGCTCACTTATTCCTGTCTTTGGAGGCTTGCTCGTGGTAGGTTTATACGAAACAATTGCTAAACAATTTATATAATGAGTAGAAGATCCACTATTGAAAGAAAGTGGATTTTCTTTTTTTGTGCATTTATATAAAAATTTTACAAAAAATGAAACGGTCTTCTATTGGTAATCGTTAATAAGGTAACAGAGGAGGTGGACGGCATTCTGGAAAAAATTATTGACGATCATGCAGAGCATTTGCTGCGCCTCGCTTATTTTTATGTGAAAAATCAGCATGTAGCAGAGGATATTGTGCAAGAAGTGTTTATCAAATTTTCGGAGCATGCCTATGAGGAACGTGGGCAGTTACGTGCGTACTTATCGACGCTGACGATTAATAAAAGCAAAGACTATTTAAAAAGCTGGCATTATAAAAAATGCCTTTTACAAGAAAAACTATTTCTAACACAAGCGAAAAAGCAGCGAGATGCTTTAATCGAAGCGGAGGAAAGGTCACAAATTGGCGCTGCCATACTAAACCTGCCGCTAACATATAGAGAGCCGATACTACTATATTACTATGAAGAAATGAAGATTGCGGACATTGCGCAAGTGCTTGCATTACCCGAAAATACCGTCAAAACAAGACTCAAAAGGGCTCGTGAAGCATTGAAGCCTCATTTACGTGAGGAATGGGAGGTGTTACTTCATGAATGATGTCAAAAAAGAGCTAATAAAAATGACAGGGGATATGTCAAAAAATAAAGAACGCGTCAAACAACGCCTTTTCCAGCACCGCGAAGTCAAACCTAAAAAGTTCATACGCTTAAAGGTTTTAACGGCCATTGTTACACTTTGCTTAGTAGGGTTTGTTATCCAGTTTTTAGATAGTGATAAAAAACAATCGGCTCAAATATTTAATCAGACTGGGCTTACTTATTATATGGATATTGCAGAACGATTCTCTCTTGATAAGGGAAGGGAATTAGAAGAGGCTTATAGGCGCTATGAAAAGCGTGTGGCCTCCTATTATTTTGCGCAGTCTCTCGGTATTGATAGTACAAAAGAGGAACGTAAGGCTGAAGGGCAGCAGCGTCTCGAAGAGTTGAAAATGCTACAAGAATCTTTACCAGATTATGCGGAACTTTTAAAAAAACAAGGTCTAGATAAATATTTTACAAAGAATATTGAGCCATTATTACCAATGATGGTCGCTGAGAAAAAATTGGAAGCTTTATACGTAGAAAAATACCCAATATTTCCAACTGGGTTTGTCAGCGATATTGCTACATTGGATGCAATTCGCTACTTTAATGCCCATTTTACAGAGCAAGCGAAAGCTTTTCAGGAGGAAATAGGACTTGAAAATTATACAAATATACGTCAAGGAACTATCCATATTGGAACCGTTGTAGCAATCCAAGATAATGCTTTCTTACTTGTTGAAGGGGCAGTACCAGAAGAGCTAGTTAGTATGTCGCAAGCACAAATTATTGATAAATATCAAAATGAAACATGGTATCCAATCAATTATGGACTGTCCTTACAAAAAGGAGACTATGTAAAGCTTCAGTCAAATGGTGGCGGTACTACCGAAGAAGATGATAAAGTAAAGCAATTTAGATTAGTAGAGACACTAGAAATTATCGAGCCGACAGTCACAACAAACCTAACGCTTGACAATGTTGATGAAGTAAGAGCATTTCTAAATCCAATAAATTGGAGAATGAAAGAAAAAACCTTTGAAAAACCACCAAATTATGCTTTCGTATTAGATGGAGTGCGCGTGGACATTTGGGAAGGTTATGGTCATTCACTTTGGTTACAAGCACAGGAATATGGTGAACTGCAACTAAGTCAAGAAAGGGCAAAGCAATTGAAAGCCCTCTTAAAAATGGAAGAATCTTAGCAAGTCTCTTGATAAAGAGGCTTGTTTTTTTATTAAAGTACATCACTTATACATATCCCTATGTAAAATTATGACTGTAGTTAACATGCAAACTTTAGCACTAGATTAGAAAAATTAGAGCCAAAATGACACCAAGTAGTAAACGAGCAAGATGTTTTAGGTTAAATTACTCATTAATTGGAAAATAAATAAGGAGAAAGAATTGTAATATTTTATAAGCAAATGTAGTATTAAGGGAGTAGGAGATGAAAAAGGAGGGTGCGGTGTGGATTTACAAGAATTTGAAGAACTATGGATTACACTAAATGAATTATATAGTGCAAATCGCTATTTAGAATATATCGAGTTAAGTAGTGTTGCTATTGAAAGTGCTACTGCACTTGCATTGTATGATAAGGCAATGCATTTATTGCGCTACAGCTGTATCAGCTATTTTCAAGTAGGGGATCTACAAATTTCCATCAATTTACTAGAAAAATACCGCGAACTGACCTTTTTATATGGAAATGATATTGATGTTATTCAGTATTATTCACTCGCCTCCATTTATTGGGGAACTTTTGGGCATTTGAAAAAATCGGTAGAGCTTTTAATGAAAGGACTTGAGATTGCAGAACGTATACAACATATCGAAAGTTTAGGAAAAATCTATAATAATTTAAGTGGTATTGAGGTAGAGCTTGGCCAATATGCAAAGGCAAAAAGCCTAGCATTAAAGAGCTTATATTATGCCAATGAATTTGAAACCCAACATGAGCACCCTTATAAAAGTATTATACATCCTAAAACCAACTTAGCGATTGCGCATATTTGGTTGGGGGACTTTGAGCAAGCGGATGTCCTGATACAGGAATTACTCATGAAAATTAAAGATCCACCTTATAATAAGGCGCAATTAGAAGTGTTCAATGCCCAAGCACTGTTATTTGAAAAACAAGGGCATCTTGGTCAAGCCATAGATATGTATCAAAAATCAAAGCATTATGCATTGCAAAACAATGACCTTTCATTGTTACAAACGATTTACAATTCGTTGGTAAACCTGATCGAAGAGCAAGGCAATAAAATTATTTTGTGCGCCGTGCAAAAGGAATATATAAATATTTTATTAGAAATGCAACGAGAAAATTATACGCAAGAGTTATTCGAGATGGAATATAACGATCAGAAAAAACAGTTTGAGCGAACTTCCTATATCGATCCGCTTACGAATATTTATAATCGCCGCTATTTTGATGAGAACGCAAAAGACATGGTGAAGTGTGCTGCTCATCATCAATTAGCTTTACTAATGATTGATTTAGATCATTTTAAATCGATTAATGATTCAAATGGTCATTTATTTGGTGATGATGCTTTAACGATAACAGCCACCACGTTGCAACAATTTTTTCAACCGTACGAATCCATTGTCGCTCGTTTTGGTGGAGATGAATTTATTGTGCTTATCCAGTTAAAACAAGAAGAATCAATCTCAACCATAGCTCAACATTTATACGATACATTAACCTCACTTGCGTTAACCGTCAACGATGCGATTGTCCAGTTAGAGTTTAGTATAGGTGTCAGTACGAATGAGGATGGTCCCATTACGAGAGTCGAGCAATTAATTCATTATGCTGATGAAGCACTTTATACATCCAAACGTAATGGTCGTAACCAAATAACGTTCTATAACCAATATAGTAATGCGGGAAATAGTAAATAAAGGAATTAAAAGATGCTGCTGCATCTACCAATTATCCGTAACCTTATGAAGGACAATGACAATGCAAGTTCTTAACTGCCAATGTCCAATCAAAGGAAGCGGATTTTTTGTACATAAAAATAAGGCGCCGGGCAAAAAAATATAGATAAATTTCATGAAAATGAATCGGAACTAAATTTCGTAACGTCTGTAGTTTAGAAAGAAGGTGAGGCAGCAATGGAGATTGAACAAATTATTGCAGAGCACGGGGATTATTTACTCAAAGTTGCTTACTTATACGTAAAAAATGAAGCAACAGCAGAAGATATTGTCCAAGATGTGTTTATTGCCTTTTATCAAAAGCAGCAGCAATTTCGCCAAGAATCATCTTTACGTACATATTTGGTCAAAATGACGGTCAATCGCAGTCACGATTATTTACGCAGCTGGAAAAGAAAAAGGCTGTCATTATTTGATAAAATAACAGGACGCTCAACGACCATTACCCCGGAAAAAGCAATGCTTGCGAAATCCACCAAACAGGAGTTAGTAGAAGCGTTATTTACGCTATCCGTGCAATACAGAGAGGTTTTAATACTCTATTATTTTGAGGACATGACAACAGTAGAGATTGCCAAGCTTATTCGCTGTCCAGAGGCAACAGTAAGAACGAGATTACAGCGGGCGAGAAAACAACTAGCAACGATAATCGCTGACGATGACTGGGAGGTGCTACGCTATGAATCAATTTAAAGAAAACGTCTTACATGAGCTACAACATGTAAAGCTAACGGATGAAAAAAAGCAGCGGATTGCGCAAAAAGTGAGAAATAGAAATAAACATAGAAGTACTAGCCAACGAACCTACCGAATCGTCCTTGCGACTTTTACGCTACTTGCAATTGGTTTTAGTGCTCTTATCGCACTCAATTCGCAACAGCGCACAGCGACGATGCAAGGAGCCACATTACAGCAAGATACAGTACAATGGAGCTTTTGGTCGTACTTAGCAAATGATTGGGTGAAAGGGATGCTACTTCTCAGCTGTTTTGTCATGATTGCCATGATAATCAAGCATATATTGCGTAAAAAAGGCTATGGCTTGCCTGTATGTATTGCTTGTGGAGAAATTTGGTCTGCTAAGCAAGCACGTAAACTTTATTGGAAAAATGGACAGAAAATTACCTGCCCACATTGTAGTAAAAAGCTCTATCGCACGCAAAAGTCAGCACAATTAGCTGGCATGCTCAATATGCCTATACCATTTATGGTGATTGTGCTTCAAGCTTTTGATCAGTTTTTGATTGGTCTTATATTTTATATGCTAAGCAGCGTAATTTTTATATATTTATTAATACCTGATATAGTAAAATTACAAGAAAATGATCCTAGTAAGGAACCTCTTTGGTAGCATATTTGGCGACTCTAAAAATCTCTTTTTATCTTAATTTGTCAAAATCGATTGACATCTGTTTTTATTTGCTTTATCTTTTGGTTAACTTATTTTAAAAATAGGTTAACTAAAAGGGGGATTTTCAATTGAAGAAAAGTAATACGTACAATTATGTATTAGCGGCGTTCGGAGCGGCTATTATCGCTGTTCTTGCACAGGTCACAATACCGCTACCATTGATTCCAATTACAGGTCAAACTTTAGCAGTAGGTTTAATTGTCACAATAATAGGTACAAAACTTGGTACACTTTCTGTACTTGTTTATATTTTACTTGGAACAGCAGGTCTTCCCGTATTTAGCGGCATGTCAGGTGGCTATGGTATTATCATCGGACCTACTGGGGGTTATATTGTAGGCTTCCTTGCAGCGGCTGTTATAATGGGTTTATACTTAGATAAATTTGGCATTACCGTTGTACAAGCAGTTATCGCCAACTTAATCGGTATGGTCGTAACATTGGCATTCGGTACAGCTTGGTTAAAAGTTGTTGGCGATTTAACGTGGACTGCCGCATTTATGGGTGGTGCAGCGCCATTTATCATTGTTGGGATTTTAAAAGCAGTTCTTGCGGCATGGCTTGGTGTCATCGTACGTAGACGCTTAGAAAGTGCACATTTAATTGAAGCAGTAGCATAGGGGGAAAATGGATGGCAACACTTTGGACAGGTGGAATAATTTATACGATGGAGCGAGCGGGCGAAACAGTCGAAGCTGTTCTTGAAAAAGATGGACAAATCGTGGCGGTAGGCTCTGCGGAAAGTTTATTATCACAAGCAACCGAGGTCAGAGATTTACAAGGGAATGTGATGTACCCAGGTTTTGTCGATAGTCATTTACATATTATTGGCTATGGAGAAAAATTAATGCATATTGATGTTTCCAACGTTACGAGTAAGGAAGAGTTGTTACATATTATTGGTGAACGTATGGAAGGGGTTTCTTCAGAGCAATGGGTAGTGGCAATCGGTATGAATGAAACAGGTTATACAGAGCCTATTTTTCCAACTTTGTCGGAGCTCGATGCACTTGGTGAAGCCCATCTGATTATTAAAAGAAGTTGCCATCATTTAATTTTAGCGAATTCGAAGGCACTGGCATTTGCAAGTATTACAAATGATACCCCTTCCCCAGAAGGTGGCATTATTGAAAAGAAGAATGGCCAATTAACAGGTGTGTTAAAAGACACAGCATTATATTTAATCGTTAACCATATGCCTTATTATACGCCTGACTATATTGAAGAAGCACTGCAAAAGTCTGTCGCATCGCTTCAATCTTACGGCTTAGTAGGAGGCCATTCTGAAGATTTAAGTTATTTTGGACCACCTAGTCAACCAATTAATGCCTATCGCAAAATAGTGGATACACAACAATCATTTAAAGTGCATTTATTACAACATCATACCGTGTTTGAGGAAGTTGCATTGTTAAATGAACAATCAACACGCTATGTACAATTTGGCGCAATGAAAATTTTTGTTGATGGTGCTTTCGGAGGGCGTACCGCGGCATTACGTGAGCCTTATAGTGATGATCCAGAAAATAGTGGTATTCTCGTTCATTCATCAACGCAATTAGAGCACTATGTGCAATTGGCACGGCGCTATGGGCAAACAGTGGCAGTCCATGCTATAGGGGATTTAGCCATTGATACGATTTTAGATATTTTTGAGGCAAATCCACCACAAGAAGGACAATTGGACCGTTTAATTCATTGTAGCTTAGTTGATGAAGCGATTTTAGAGAAGTTAGCGGCATTACCGATTGCTGTTGATATGCAACCACAGTTTGTACAAGGGGAGTATTTAGCAGAACTTGTTAAGTTAGGTGAGAAACGTTCACAAGGCTTACATCCGCTAAAATCGCTATTAGACCGCGGATTAATTGTAGCAGGTGGGAGCGATGCGCCTATTGAAGTACCAAATCCTTTATTCGGTATTTATGCCGCAGTGACAAGAAGAAATTTTGGAGAAAGTCATGAAGGTTTTGGCCCACAGGAGAAAATTTCACGCTTTGATGCAGTACGCCTGTATACAGTAGGATCTGCTGAAATCATTGGGCAAGAGCATACAAGAGGTAAAATAAAAGAAGGATTTAGTGCTGATTTCACAGTGTTCGAAGAGGATATTTTCGCTGTAGATATTGAAAAAGTACCACATATTCAAGTCGCTTATACAGTTGTGGATGGTCGTATTGTTTATGAAAAGACAAAAAATCGTTGTGAGGCTTAGCCTTACAACGATTTTTTTTTGCTAGCAGGAATGTCAATAAGCTAACGACGTTCAGATAGTTCTCGCACTTGTTTCTCCAAATAGTTCACACGCATTGATAGTTCATCTACTTGTTGTTGTAGCGTTTCTGGAGGAAGCGGAAGTGGCGTAGACCTTACTTTTTTAATCATCTTTATCAGAAAGTAAAACATAGCGATAAAAATAACAAGCATAAACAAAGTACTAATAATATCATCGATGTTAAATTGCAACAAAGTTCCCTCCTTATGTTGATGATAGTACTTAATTTACTGGTGGCGTTCGTAAAAAGTTTCAAATAATTTAATGCAGTGCTCGAAGTCATTTATCTTCTCACAAAAGCAAGCATAAGCTAATGGGATATTTCTCATTTGCTTAACTTGAATAAAAGGTCGTCGCTTCTTAAATGACGCGTTCAACTTGGCAATAGTCTCGAAAAAATTAGAATAACCACTGCGCTGAGGCAAAATGGAGGATATTTTCTATTTTCAAGATAACTTGAAATGCAAAAATTATCATACGTTATAAGAAGAAATAGTGGAAACGGGCTAGTACGCGACAGGGGTGAGATAATGAAAAAAGAACAGCACATACTGCGACAAGCAATCTATAACATTTATAAGTATCGCAACGACTATGTACGTGTTTTCATCTTGATAAGAATATTGCAGTTTTTATTAGTAAAACTGGTGTCAACACTACTTTGGAGCATTATGCTCACCGTAACAGGTTATACCCGTATTACTGAACAAAATTTTCAAAGTTTTTTTGCGCACCCCTTTGTCCTAGTTATAATGTTAATTGTACTAATGGTCGTATTGCTCTTTACTTATTATGAGATGGGTTTCCTATTTATCATGGCTTATCACCAGCAAAGAGGTATTCGCTATCGATTCTTAACAGTTTGGCAACAACTCAATCGTAAGCTTATCTCTTTTTTTAGCTTACAGGTCTTATATTTCATTGTTTATCTTGTCCTATTGTTGCCGTTCGCATCGCTATTACTTCCTCTTCCAATAACACAAGGGATACCTTTGCTTCACTTTATGACAAATGACATCATGAGTACACGCTTAGGAACAATATTATACGCTGCAGTAGTTAGTAGTGTAGTATGTATTAGCTTCCGCAGTTTTTTGACATTACCGATATTTACAATACAGCCGAAAATTTCAATTGGCCAATCGTTTTTACAGAGCTGGCACTTTTCAAAATGGGGGTTAATGAAGTTACTCTTTTTACTGGCGCTTATTTTAACCGGTTATTTAGCGCTTTTATTGATGATTACTGTTGTTTGCATGCTACCTCTATTTTTAATAGAGCGATGGATGCCAAATGGTGCACTTGTAACGGCAGGGCTCACGTTCGCATTTTTAGAATTGGTTTTTATCGGATTATTTAGTTTGTTGCAATCGATGTTTGCGCAAGTAATGGTTGCCTTTACGTATTATAGCCGTAATTTAGCAATGCCCAACTATACGTATAAGAGCAAACGCTTTAACGCTTTACCTATCGTGCTTGGTATTATTTTTTCTATATTCAGCATGATCAATATAAACACGTTAGATAAAACTGTTTATGCGCCAGATACAAAAATTATTGCGCATCGAGGTTATACAGCAGGAAATATAGAAAACACGCTTAGTGGACTAGTTAGTGCGGCCAATGCGGGAGCTGACATCGTGGAAATAGATATTCAGCAAACAGTAGATGGAGAGTTTGTCGTTTATCATGATCGGACATTAAGGCGCTTAGCTGGGAAAAATGGCGTTATTGCAAACATGACGCTTCGTGACTTAAAAACAATCCCGATTTATGACAAGGGCATGACAGATAAAATTTCATCTTTAGATGACTTTATTGAAATCGCGAAGACACTTGATGTTACGTTGCTTATTGAATTAAAATCCCACGGAAACGAAAGGGAGGACTTATTGCCTCGATTAGTAGAAAAATTACGATATTACAAAGTGTTAGATACGTACTATGTGCAATCGGCCAATGCGCAATTGATGAGACAATTAAAGACCATTACGCCTAATTTGCGCGTAGGTATTGTCTATGCTCTTAATATTGAAGCGACCGATGTTTTAAATGTCGATTTTATTGCTCTAGAAGAATCATGGGTGAATGAGCGTATAATTACTGAGCTAAAGAGACAGCATAAGGAATTATTTGTTTGGACTTTAAATAAAGATCGCTCATTACAGGATTTTATTGAAAAAAATGTTTCCGGCGTAATTACCGATCATCCAGATATCGCATTAGAGATAAGGTCAAAACAAAGCGAACACAAATATTTTTTACAACGGGTAGTGGATCGACTTTCATTTATTTTTTAGCTCGTAAATGAATAAATATTGTCGATTATGAAAAATATAAAAATAAATTGGTAATTATGTAACCTTTTTCTTTCAACATCGACTACTTCTATGAATTCGTGAAATGAAGGAGATGTATTTTTTATGAAAATGACGAAGGTCGTACCATTTGCAATGTCAGCATTATTATTAGGGAGTGTTGCCATTGCGCCAACAGCATCAGCAAATGAAGGAGAGGCAGTTGTGACAAATGCTACGCAACAAGAACAACAAAACCCACAAGTACAGCCGATTTTTGTAAAAGTAGCTGGTACAGTTGAAAATGTGGAAGAACGCAATAATGCAACTTATTACACAACGAAAGATGGAGAAAATACAAACGTTTTTGTCGTAAATAAGGACACGCTTATTTTTGATAATACAGGGAAAGAAGCAAAGCTACAAAAAGGTGATAAGGTAACAGCATACACGTACGCGAATAAGCCAATGCTGATGATCTATCCTCCACAATATAACACGGATGTCATTATTGTAGAAACGGAGGAAATGGGCAGCGCTACTGTGGACTTTTTCGACAAAGATTTAGTGAATACGGATAACTCGTTAAAATTAAATGTAGGGAAAGAAACAAATGTTGAAAGCCAATCAGGTAAAGAAGTAACAGCTGAAGATTTAGCAGAGCAACATTTACTTGTGTTCTATACAATTACAACAAGAAGTATTCCAGCACAAACACCACCTACAAAAGTAATTGTTTTAGATGCAACAGCTGAAGAGCAAGCGGAAGAAGCACAACCAGCTTCATTTGATTCAGCTATTGAAGAAATTATTAAAAATGATTCTTATGATATGAATGGTACAACAATGGTGCCATTACGACTTATCGCAGAGCAACTTGGCTTTAAAGTAGAATCAACAGGAACTGGCGCTATTCTTTCAAAAGGTGTGGTATCTTATACTATTACACGTGGTGAAAAAGCATACGGCTACAATAAAGCGTTACGCTACTTTGAAGAAGCACCTGCATTATTAGAACCAACAAAAACATATGTACCTGTCGAATTTTTCGAAGAATTAATGCAATAACATATCAAAACCCCTCCAAAAGTACGCTGGAGGGGTTTTTTATTGTAGACCAAAATCCGAAAATTCAAAATTGTTTTAGTGCCTGGCACTTAAAAAATCTATTGTGTTTTTTATCAGTAAGGTAATTGTTACGATAATAAACAGTTTTCGTACAAAGGTACCGCCTTTTTTGATTGCAAATTTTGTTCCTACAATGGCGCCAAAAATTTGAGCAAAACCCATAATGAATCCATATACAAAATGAATTTCATCCAAATAGACAAACATAAGAAGTGCTGCAAAATTACTTCCTAAATTAAGGAATTTTGCATTCCCAGCCGCCTTTAAAAAATCATAGCCAAGCATTAAAAAGGTAAAGATAAAAAAGGAACCTGTGCCGGGCCCTAAAAACCCGTCATAAAAACCAATTGCGAAAAGTAAAACGATTAATCCTAAAATACGAACGAGTGAGAGTTGTTTTATTGTCGTGCTGCCTCCCCAATCCTTCTTGAAAATCGTATAAACGCCCACTGAAGCAAGCATGATTAGCATAATCGGTTTTAATATTTCGGGACTAATTAATGTAACTGTCCAAGCTCCGACAAGTGAACCAACAAATACGATTGGAAAATATTTGACAACGGATTTGAAATCGAGTTTTCCAGAACGATAAAAAGAAATTACAGAAGTGAATGAACCCATTGTACCTGCGAGTTTATTTGTCGCAACAGCAGTTGTTGGATTCAACCCGACAAATAAAAGAGCGGGTAGTGCGATTAAACCACCACCTCCGACAACAGAATCAATAAAAGCGGCTAGAAAGCCAAGTAATATAAGAATAGTAATAACCTGTGGATCTAAATCAACTATCATATTGTCACCTTTTCTTTTAGTTACTACTGCAATAGTAACTAAAAAAACTACGCAAGTAAAGACTATTTTTATTCGCAATTTGTTGCATAGATTTACTATAATGAAACAAATGGAGGTAATGGATGATGGAGTTAATTTCCCAATTGAAGCAATTAGGGTATACAGAATATGAAGCGAAAGCATACATAGCGCTTGTACAAAATAATAATGTGACGGCTTATCAAGTAAGTAAAGATTCTAAAGTTCCACGAGCACGTGTATATGATACGCTTAATCAATTGGTAGAAAAAGGTCTTGTAACGAAGGCGGAGACACCTGAACAAACAACCTATTCAGCTATACCAATTTCTATTTTTGTACAAAAAACAGAACAGCAATGGCAATCGAATTTCATGTCCATTACTGATCAATTAAAAGTTTTGGAACAAAAAAAGAAAGAAGAAGAAAATCAAATATTAATCATTCGAGATAAGGAAACAATCCTTAGTTTCTGTACGGCAATGTTAAAACGAGCAAAAAGGAAAGTACTAATTTCAATGTGGGATGACGTCTATAATATATTACGTGATGACTTAGAGGACATTGCAAAAAAAGTGCCCATCCATGGCATTACAATAAATGTAAATAATCCTTTAGACACAGTAGATCAACATCGCACAACAAACTATATTAAAGCACAATCAACTGCACATTGGTTTATCCTGGCAATTGATGGAAATGAAATGATTTATGGTCCTTCACCTTTTCGAAAAGATTTAGCCTTCTATACGGATGATGCCTTCCATATTAACTTTTTAGAAGATTATATTTGGCATGATGTGCTCGTCAACCGGTTAGTAAAAAGAAGTGATGATCAATTAGATGATTGGATTTCTAAAGAAAGAAGTTCATTTTTTTTAGAAAACAAAGTGGAAGATTGACAGACAAAGTTTTCATTTAGATTAAACAAAACACAATGCTATTTTGCCACCAGGTTTCGCTATTGAAATGACGCTAGGTGGCTTTTTTTATTGAGAAAAAATAGAAAAACACAAGAAATCTTCAGGATTCTTAAGAATTTTCGGCATGTCCTCTTAAGGTTTGATTTATAAGGTAAGGTTATGAATTCAAACTAAGAGGTGAATATTAGTGAAAAAGCTTTCTTTCTTATTTCAATTTATGGAGAATCCTAAATCAATAGGTGCCATTCTTCCAAGCTCAAGTTTTTTAGGTGATAAAATGATAGAAAAAATCGATTTTACAGAAGCAAAATATATAGTTGAATATGGCCCAGGTACAGGGGTTTTTACAGATAAATTGCTTTCCAAAAAAAATGGTAAGACAATTGTTTTATTAGTAGAAAATAATATGAAATTTTATGCAATGCTTAAAGAGCGCTATAAAGGACAAGATAATATATACATTAAATGTGGATCTGCTGAAAATATTGAAACTTATTTGCAAGAGTATCATATTCCTTATGCTGATTACGTTATTTCTGGGCTGCCATTTTCGAGTTTACCCGAAAAGTTATCAAGCGAGATTTTGGCCAACACTACAAAAATTTTAAAACACAATGGATTGTTCATTACATTTCAATATACAAAATTGAAAAAGAAATTTATTAAGCAGTTTTTTGCCAAATTAGACATCACTAGAGAGTATAGAAATTGGCCACCTGCTTACATCTTTAGCTGTTCAGTACCACAAAAACAGGCGGAGGAAATTAGACATGTCAAAAATACTAATTGTTGATGATGATAAAGAGATAAGAAATCTCATTGCGGTATATTTAGAAAATGAGGGGATGGAAATAGCAAAGGCAGAAGATGCATTGGAAGCATTAAAAATGCTCGAAAAAAAAGAGTTTGATCTAATAATTCTAGATATTATGATGCCGCAAATGGATGGTATCGAAGCATGCTTGAAGATTCGGGAGGAGCGCAGCATGCCGATTATTATGCTTTCAGCAAAATCAGAGGATATGGATAAAATTAAAGGCCTTGCTGCTGGAGCTGATGATTATTTATCTAAACCATTTAATCCATTAGAGTTAATCGCTAGGGTAAAATCTCAATTAAGAAGGTATACAAAGTACAATACGGAAACAACTTTTGAAAAAAGTGTCATTGAGATAGGGGATCTAACCATCAATACAGATACCCGTCAAGTTTGGATACAAAAACAAGAAATTCGATTAACACCAAAAGAGTTCGATATTTTAGAACTTCTAGCTCGAAACAAAGGGATGGTCTTAAGTATCGCTAAAATTTATGAGGCAGTTTGGAAGAATGACTTTTATAAATCTGATAATACGGTAATGGTGCACATTACAAAAATTAGAGACAAAATCGAGGACGATCCAAAACATCCAATTTATATTAAGACGATTTGGGGTGTAGGCTATAAAATATGAGAACGATTAAGTTTCGTAATAAACTTTCTTTTCAAATCCTAATGATGATTGTAATCAGCTTATTCGGCGCTATTTTTATGATGAGCATTATATCTAGACCTTTATTTGAATTAATTAGTATGGTAATGAACAATAATAATCTCAATGTATTGCAAGCAAGTGTGGCCTTTATTGGTTGGTTTTCTACTGCTATCGTAACTTTTGTTTTGATTTTTATTATGCTAATAAGGAAAAAAATAATGTATTTGAAGTTAATCTCCGACACCGTTCAACATATTGCAAGTGGAGAACTAGGACAAACAATTGAGATTAAAGGGAAGGACGAACTATCTCAATTAGCGATGAACATTAATTATATGTCGCAAGAGTTAGAGCAGAAATTTATACATGAAAGACTAATGGAAAAAGAAAAAAATGAGCTAATTACAAATATATCGCATGATTTACGTACACCATTGACGTCAATTATTGGCTATTTGAAATTATTAAAGGATGGGCAATATAAACATAAAGAACAGCTTCAGGAATACTTTGAAACGATTTATTCAAAATCATTAAGATTGAAACATCTAATTGATGAACTATTTGAATTTTCCCGTTTATCAAGCCCTGATGTAAAGTTAAATGTGAGCAATGTGGATATGGTGAGTTTACTACAGCAAATCGTAGGAGAGTATATTCCAATATTCGAAGAGGAACAATTGACTGTTCAAAATCTAATCACTGAGGAAGATATACATGTCGTAATTGATATTGAAAAAATGGTGCGTGTATATGAAAACCTTTTTATAAACGCGATAAAATACAGCCAAAAACCATCCGAATTACTTATATCGTTTGAGGCTGAAGAAAATTCTGCCGTTTTAAAACTATCAAACCAAGTGGAAGTCCCTCCGCTAGACAATATCAATAAAATGTTTGAACGGTTTTTTAGGGGAGATAAAGCGAGAATGGATGCACAAGGTAGTGGTCTTGGGCTTTCCATTTCTAAAAGAATTATGGAGCTGCATCAAGGCGATATTTATGCAGAGTATAAAAATGGTTGGATTACTTTTACGGTCGTACTTCCTGTTACAAACAATTAATTTAAAAACAATGACTAGAGATGTGTCTGGTACTAACGATACATTCTCTTTTTTTGTTCGATTTAATCGATAAGCACTGTATAACGCCTTTTATCATACATTGACATATGTATCAACATTGATCATCTTAAGAATCCTTAATGATTTTACGGTGTATTTCTTAATGTTTCATTTTTATTATGTGTTTACCGATAGTGTAAAGGAGCGTGAGGAAATGAGAAAGAAATGGACTATAATCGTCATTTGGATTTTAATCGTTTATATAGTAAAGCATTTTGATATCCTTCCACTGAATATGGCTACGTTACATGATGTAGTTTCTAGCCATAAAGATTATGCATACTTGCTGTTTATTGGACTATGGCTAATTAGACTGATTGTACTTATTCCTGGTACAACTTTAATGATCTTAGGTGGACTGTGCTTTTCTCCAATGGAAGCCTTTTGTTTATCGACCGCCGGACTGCTATTAAGTGAGACAGTGGTTTATCGTGTTTCAAAAAGTTTCGCTGGAGAAAAGGTGCATCAATATTTAAAAAATAGATACCCCGACTTGATTGATTTATTACAAACTTACAATTATAAATTTTTAGCAATCGGAGTTATTTGTCCGATGGCGCCCGCGGATGTTATTTGTTTTTTATCTGCATCTGTACGAATAAAATTTACAACGTACCTTTTGACAATTTTGATTGCAAGTACGCCCTTAAGGATATTGTATAGTTATATCGGAAATAACCTACATGATTATTCAATTGGCCTAGTATTCGTCATCGTATCATTTCTACTGCTATTTGTAACATCGATAAAAATTTGGAATACGTTAAAACAAAAACATATAGAGTTGCAACAATACTCTCGATAATTATTTTCCAAAAGCCTTGCTGAAAGTTATATAGTAAGGCTTTTATGTCTATAATTGGAATTACCTTTTTGTTACAATTAAATTGAATTGGCAAGGGGGAGTAATATGCTAACGACTATAATAATGATCAGACACGCACAATCGCCATTTGTCTTGGGTGAAGAAAGGACAAGACCTCTATCATTAAAAGGCGAAATGGACGCACATAAGATTACAGCTTTAATGGAAAATGTAAAGATTGATGCAATCATTTCAAGTCCTTATAAAAGAGCTATTCAAACGATAGAGGACATTGCAAAACATCATCATTTAGAAGTACAAGTGCTGGAAGAGTTAAAGGAAAGAACATTAAAGGGGAATTATCGATTATCAGAAGAAGAAATGAATCAAGCCATTGAAAGCTCCTTTGAAGATGCTGACTTTTCTTTACAGGAGGGTGAATCAGTAAACGATGTCCAAAATCGAGCAATTCCGGTTATTCATCATCTTATTAAAAAGCATGAAGGTAAGACAAAAATCATTGGGACACATGGAAATGTTATGACGATCATCTTGAACTATTATAATAAAAAGTATGGTTACGATTTTTGGCAAAGCACTACAAAGCCAGATATTTATAAACTAATTTTTTCAAGTACGAAGCTTGTAGATGTCCAAAGATTATGGCAAGTATTGACTATTTGAGGAAGTGGCTAGCAAAAGCAATCCAGGATAGAGTACTATTTTTGATAATTTTTTGACACTTCTCGCATCTGTTGGTAAAATATTACGGAATTAGTAGAATTGAATAAAGGTAACTAGGAGGAGAATCGTGAAAAAACTTTTTATTGTGTTACTTGCAGTTTTTATAATACTAGTAGGAAATCCACCAACATCCAAAGCAAAAGTGATATATGATGGCGTAGAAATTGTCAAAGGACAAACAGGGAAGTTAACATTTTCTAAAGATGTGAAAGTGTATAAGAAAAATGCCAATGGCCAGTTTGAATCGATGTTAGTCAAAAAGGGGAACTACTTCCGCGTTTATAATATCGAGAAATATAGTGGGCAAACATATTATTGGATGAGCTCAGGATATCGTGTACAAGCAAGTAATTTAACAGTATTTAAGGCAATTCCATTTGAACAACGTGTACAATTTTATAAAAATCCCGCCTATATGTGGATCAATAGAGATAAACCGTTTTACTCATTTTATAATGAGAGTGATAGTTTGGCAACGCATGCCCACTCCTATTATACCTATTTAAATAAATGGGGTAATTTTATTTTTGAACAAGGGGAGCTTGTCAATACGTATGATATGAGTTTTGTAGGTGGCGGTATTGAAAAGCGAACAATTGATTCAACGGATATTCAACTAATCGAACCGCAAGTTGTAAATAAGGAAACATTATTTATAGTCACAAAAGATACTGTACAACATATCAAACCATATTTAATTAACAATAACGATTACTATCAAAGACTTGCACGTCCATTGACAGCCGGTACTGTTCTGAAAAGTGCAGGTTTTAAAATTGGTAACTATTACGCGGTGACATTTAATAGAGAATCTGACTTTTACAGCACATTTTTCGTTCCTGCAAGCTATATAGTTGAAAAGGCGAATTAAATCGCAGATAGAATAAAAGTAATCGCTGGTAGACTTAAAGCAATCGCTGATAAAACAGCGTAAATCCCGGATAGAATCAAAGTAATCGCTGGTAAACAACCACGAACAGATAATAGGGTTGGAATTCATGCACACTGCGATATTAGCTGGCTAACGCGACCACCAAAAACATAAAAAGGCACCAAGAGTTCTAAACTACTTGGTGCCTTTTGTATTTATGCATTCGGATAAATCATTGTAGCTGGGTTAACATATTCATCGAACTGTTCTTCAGTTAATAAGCCTGAAGCAATGGCTGCTTCTTTTAACGTTGTACCTTCCTTATGTGCTTTTTTCGCAATTTTTGCGGCATTTTCATAGCCGATATAAGGATTTAATGCAGTTACAAGCATTAAGGAGTTTTGCAAGTTATGATCAAGCACCTCTTTATTTGGCTCAATGCCAATTGCGCAGTTGTCATTAAATGATTTCATCGTATCGGCTAGTAGACGAGTTGATTGTAAGAAATTATAAATGATGACTGGTTTAAAGACGTTTAGTTCAAAATTCCCTTGCGAAGCGGCAAAGGCAATCGTTGCATCATTCCCAACTACTTGCGTCACGACCATCGTCATCGCTTCACTTTGCGTTGGATTTACTTTACCTGGCATAATGGATGAGCCTGGTTCATTTTCTGGAATGGTAATTTCACCGATACCAGAACGAGGGCCACTTGCTAACCAGCGTATATCATTGGCAATTTTCATCAAGTCTGCAGCCAGTGCTTTTAACGCACCATGTGCTACAACTGCTTCATCATGACTTGTTAGTGCATGAAACTTGTTAGCGGCTGATGTGAACTGTTTGCCTGTGAGTTCACTAATTTCAGCTGCTACTCGGTCACCAAATTCAGGGTGCGCATTAATACCAGTACCGACTGCCGTACCGCCGATTGCAAGCTCCTTCATATAGTCTACATTATGTTTAATCATTTGCTCAGCTTTACCTAGCATGGCGGACCAGCCACTGATTTCTTGACCTAAAGTGAGTGGCGTTGCATCTTGTAAATGGGTACGGCCAATTTTTATAATATCTTTAAATTGCTCAGCCTTGTCATCAAATGTTGCTTTTAATAAGCGAAGGCGAGGAAGTAAATAATCTTCTACTTTTAGTACAGCAGCAATGTGCAATGCCGTTGGAAACGTATCGTTGGAGCTTTGTGATTTATTGACATCATCATTTGGATGAATGCGCTCAGCTTCACCGGCATCCTGTAAAATTTGGTTTGCACGGTGCGCAATCACCTCGTTGACATTCATATTGGATTGCGTACCACTACCTGTTTGCCACACAACTAGTGGGAATTGATCATCCCATTGACCATTTAATATTTCATCTGCAGCTTGCACAATCGCATTTGCCTTAATATCCGAAAGCTTTCCTAGTTTGTTATTCGCAAGGGCTGCACTTTTCTTTAAAATCGCCATTGCTTGAATAAGCTCGATTGGCATGTGTTCCGTGCCAATTTGGAAATTTTCTTTACTGCGTTGTGTTTGTGCGCCCCATATTTTATGCGCAGGAACTTTAATTTCACCCATTGTGTCTTTTTCGATACGATAATCCATTTAGAACAGCTCCTTCAGTGTATGTAATGAAAAAACGGATACTCTTAGTCTGATGTAAGAATATCCGTTTAATGCATGTTTATTTCAAAAAATAAGGGGGGATTCTGAAATAAACGAATAAGAAACAATCTATATGATAATGATAATTGTTATCATTTAAAAAGTCAATCAATCTGCTTACTATAGTAGAATTAAATGAGAATAAGTCGCAATATGTTCACAAAAAAATTATTCACACGTTTTATTTACCCTTCCAGTCAGTAAATAAACTTATGTTTGAAGAGGGAAGAAACTATCGTTTTTTCTTCCCAAGATCTTTCGTTAAAGGTTGTTTTTTTACAATTTTTTCGAAAAGCACATTGATATGATAATGACGTTCATCCAGCTGAATAATGTCAATCACTTTTGCTTTTCGTCCTTTAAGTTGAATGTTTTCGTCAACAGTAGGAATTCGTATTAATAATTGATTTAAAATGGCGGTCTTATTTTCATAAAAATGAACAACATGCATAGGCTCAAATCTCCTTATTCTGTATTTGAGTCAATTTATGAGGCGGAGTCAGAATATAGAACAGTTCCGTAACGCAACAAAAATAAGCCTCTAATCACATAGGAGGCTTACGATGTTTTTCTGTGTAGCTGTTTTAACCACTTTTTTTGTTTCCAACTACTCACACTATAGAAAATGATTGATAGCGATAATAACCAAGCCGAAGCTTTTACTAGTAAAGGATAGTGCAAATATAAGCCGATGAAAATGCTGGCAAATGCTAGCAAACTTAATAAAAAGGTATGCTTTTTTTGATTTTCATAGATGGCAAAAACAAAATCTCTTTGTTGCAATGTTTCCTTTTGTATAACTAAACGTTGAGGCGTCTCTAAGAGGTCTTGGACAGTATGAAAGATTTTAAAGATAGGTAATGCATTGAGCCATTGGAAAACAGACTTCCAATTCGTTGCGTTTCCTTCTTTCACCCAATCAGAAAAGACTGGCTTTATAATATCTAATATTTCTTTATCTGGATTAATGGTTAGCAACATGCCCTCAATTGTCACAAATGAACGTCCTAAAAAAATAAAGCGGGTAGGTACTTGTATTGGAAGTTGTTTGATAATATCATTCATTTCTTTTTTGAGCGCAAATAAATCCATTTCTTTTACCTGATTAACATCTAGTTGTAGTACTTCTTTCAGGACATTTTCAATTATTTTAAGATCTGCTCCTGGTAGTAAAAATCCTAAATTTTTTAATGTTTCTGCAGCCTGCGCATAATTATTTAGAAAAACAGCCTGCATTAAATGTTGAAAATTAGCCGCATCTTTTCTTGATATTTCGCCTACCATACCAAAATCAAGAAGGACAATCGTGCCATCTGCTTTTACTAAAACATTACCAGCATGGGGGTCTGCATGAAATACACCAGCCTCTAACCATTGTGGCAAGAAAATGCGTAATAAGCGTTGTGCTAAAGCTTCTTTATCGATTTGCTTTGTAGTTAAAAATTTGCTATCTGTTATCCGAGCACCATCTATCCATTCCATGACTAATACATGTGTAGTACTAATATCGGGATAGGCAGTAGGAATTTTTAGCTGCTGGACTGAATCAAAACGTTCTTTGAAATGTTGCATAGCTTCCATTTCTTTTTTAAAATCCAATTCCCGACCTATGACGTACTTGAGCTCATTAAATAGCATTTTAAAATTGATAAAACCTTTTGGAATGGGGGCGAAATATTGCGCAAACCAAATAATAATCGCTAATGAACGAAAATCTGTGCGCATGATTGCAGGGATAGTGGGTCGTTGCACTTTAATTGCTACATCTGTACCATCCTTTAACTTTCCACGATAGACCTCGCCAATAGATGCTGAAGCCACAGCTGTTGTTTCAATAGAATGTAGGATATGATCAATAGGTTTTCCCCATTCTTTTTCTAATACATGTTGGATATCTTCCCAAGGCGAAGGAGGGACTTGATCTACTAAATCTTGTATTTGACTAATAAAACTTTTTGGCAGTAAATCTTCTCGAATACTTAAAAGTTGCCCGACTTTTATTAAGACACCTTCAAGTTCGAATAAGGTTTGACGAAATTGCCGACCAAGCTTTTCCCATAACAGAGCCCATTGCGCATCCGATTTTTTACGTAAGCGAAACCAATATACTTGAAGGAACATGGACAATGCAAAGGAAAGTATTTTCCACATTCGATACCAACTTTTCCTATTTTTCATACTATATCCTCCGGTTTTATCAGATTAGAAGATAATAAACGATAATTAAATCATACACCAAATTCTGTTAAAAAAGGGGAGATATATTTATTTAAATATCTATGAAATAGAGGTAAAATCCCGCGAAAAGAAGGAAGGATTCCGCGAAAGCAAGGTGTAATCCCGCGAAAAGAAGGAATAATCCGCGAAAGCAAGGTGTAATCCCGCGAAAAGAAGGTATGATTCCGCGAAAGCAAGGCAGAATCCCGCGAAAAGAAGGTATGATTCCGCGAAAGCAAGGTGTAATCCCGCGAAAGCGAGGTATGATTCCGCGAAAGCAAGGTGTAATCCCGCGAAAAGAAGGAATAATTCCGCGAAAGCAAGGCAGAATCCCGCGAAAAGAAGGAAAGATTCCGCGAAAGCAAGGTGTAATCCCGCGAAAAGAAGGAAAGATTCTGCGAAACCAAGGTAGAATCCTGCGAAAAGAAGGAAAGATTCCGCGAAAGCGAGGTGTAATCCCGCGCAAAAAAGGAATAATCCGCGAAAGCAAAGTGTAATCACGCGAAATATAAAAGGAATTCCGCGAAAGTAAGCCGGAATTCCTTAGATTGTTAGTGAGAAGAAGTTATGCTTTCTAATCGTTCTATTAGTTTTTGACTTGATGTATCAAGACCTGTAATATCAACAGTTAGCCCTTTTGCTTGTAGTATGCCTTTTACTTTATGCAATGCACCGACAGCAGAATCGTCCCAAATACGACTATGACTAAGATCTATCGTAACTGTAGTCTCTGTTAAATTAGTATGTTTAAAGTAATGAACAAAATGATGTGTAGAAGCAAAGAATAATGGACCTTCTACTATATAGATATCACCATCCTTTATTACTTTTAATGTAGAAATTTTGATGACAAAAAACATTGCACTTAATATAACCCCAGCAATTACACCTTTTGATAAATCATGTGTGTACACGACAATGATTACCGTTATAAGCATGACAATGGCATCGCTAGGTGGGGCCTTCACCAAATACTTGAAAGAGCTCCAATCAAATGTACCGATACAAACCATAATCATAATGCCTACTAATACTGGCATCGGTATCTTGACAACGAGGTCGCCCAACACAAGAATTAAAAACATTAAAAATAACCCAGCAACAAGTGTTGATAATCGACCGCGTCCGCCGGATTTAACATTGATAACAGATTGACCAATCATTGCACAACCAGCCATTCCGCCAAAAAATCCATTAACGACATTAGCAATACCTTGCCCGCGGGCTTCTTTATTTTTGTCACTTTCAGTTGCGGTCATATCGTCCAAAATTTGTGCGGTTAATAAAGATTCGATTAGTCCGACAATTGCGAGTGCTAACGAATAGGGTAAAATAATTCGTAATGTATCAAACGTCAACGGTATATTTGGCATGGCGAATGTCGGTAAAGTTTTAGTAATGACACCTAAATCACCAATTGTTCGTAAGTCAACACCACTATAAATCGCTATTGTAGTCAAAACTACGATGGCAATCAGTGGGGCTGGAACTACTTGAATAAATCGTGGTAAAGTATACAAAAGTACGAGTGTTAACGCGACAAATAAATAGGTCATCATCGACATGCCGATAATTTGAGGAACTTGTGCTAAAAAAATTAAAATCGCCAAAGAGTTAACGAAACCAATCATAACTGCATTTGGAATGAACCTCATTAACTTTGCTATTTTTAGCAAGCCAAAAATTATTTGAATGATACCTGTTAAAATGGTAGCAGCTAGTAAATAATGAAGTCCGTAATCTTTAACTAATGGGGCTATTACGAGTGCCATTGCACCTGTTGCTGCTGAAATCATGCCAGGTCTACCACCGACAAAAGCAATTATGACAGCAATACAAAACGATGCATATAATCCGACCATTGGATCAACACCGGCGATTATTGAAAAGGCAATGGCTTCCGGGATAAGCGCAAGTGCTACGACAATGCCTGCTAATAGATCACCTCGGATATTTCCGAACCATTGTTGTTTTAAACTTTGCATGATGTTCTCCTTTAATATGAAAATTCTTTGAGTATCATACCATTCATATTCCCAAAATGGAACCTTTTTGAGACAAAATAAGGAGGTTAATAGATGATTTACGGTTACATACGACCTTTATATGATGATGAAACATGTGATAAACAGTTAAAGGTACTGTCTAAACAATGCCAAACGATTTATCGTGAATCGCATGGTTCACCTAAAAAACGCAGTCAATTGGAAGAGCTGTTCATGGCGATGCAACAAGGAGATACAATAATTGTGGAACGAATGGTTGCATTAGCTGATACAACTCGACACCTGCAAGACATTCTGAAAGTTTGTGAAAAAGACAGTGTGACGATTATTTTTAGAAATGAAAAGATGGATAGTAATCAAACTTTGTCAATATCATTACAACAAATGCTGAATCACTATATACAATTTCAAACGGATGTTGCAAAACAGTCAGCTTTTATCGGTATTTCAAATGCAAGAGAGCAAGGGAAAACGCTTGGCAGACCTAGAAAACCTGATGTCAATATTCAAAAAGCGTTAGCAATGTACCATTCAGGTAATTTCACATTACATGATATTAAAAATGAAACCGGTATTAGCAAATCCACACTATATCGGTACTTAGAAACGCAAGATACAATTTAATACGGAATTTATAACTAGACACTTTGAATTAGGAGAGTGTCTAGTTTTCATGTATTTATAACATGACATGACACATTCTATTGTTTAGATAGGAGTGGTCACATGAAAGATGTAAGCTACTTACAAATAGCAATGGAAACGGCCATCACTTTTTTTGCTTTGCTTGCCATGACGCGCTTTTTAGGAAAAAAACAATTAAGTCAACTTACTTTTTTTAATTATGTAACGGGCATAACCATTGGCTCAATTGCAGCAAATATGATTGTTCTTAGTACAAAAGATTACATGAAAGATTTATTAAGCTTAGTCATTTGGTGTGTGTTAACAACACTCATTAGTTATATAAGTTTGAAATCTGGAACAATCCGAATGATTCTAGATGGCCAACCAACTATTGTCATTAAGCATGGTAGAATTGATAGAAAAGCTTTAAAACGAACAGGTGTTAATATTGATGATTTAACAATGATGATTAGACAATATCAAGTTTTTTCGATTGATGAAATCGATTTTGCGATACTAGAACCAAATGGTACGCTGAGTATACTGAAAAAACCTCAATTTCAAGGCACGCAAAAAATAGACATGAACATCGCCCCTAAAAATCCACCTTTTTTACCGACAGAAATTATTTCAGACGGCAAATTATTAAAAAGAAATTTATTAGAAGTGGGTAAAAATAGAGAATGGTTAAAAAAAGAGTTGAGCAAAGCAGCAGTGGAAAATATAGAAGAAGTGTTTTATGCAAAAATTCAAGCGGATGGTCAATTATTTGTCCAGAAATATTAAAGTTTCTTTCCTTACATTCTAAAAAATATAGTATTGATTGAAGTCTTACGATCATCGTGTAAGGCTTTTTTTCTGTGTGTTTAAAAGTTGGATGAATTATAATGTTTTAGTAATATATTTATTAATAACCTTAAATTACTATATTAATATTGAAAAATCAAAAAAAAAGAAAAAATTTTAATCTTTAGTTTTTGATATTTCTGACAAAAGAATGCGATAAAGTGTAAAATAATGTCTTGGTATGCACGGGAATTGAATTTATACATGCATTTAGGTATGAGAATATCTATGTTTCTAATAATTCGAACTGTATAAAAATTAAGAATAATGTTAAGTTGAGTCAATGTTTCATTTTCATTATACTGTGAAAGTAATAAAGGGAGAGGAGAAAACATCATGCGCAAAGAAGTGACAATTATTGGGGTACCGATGGATTTAGGTCAAACGAGAAGAGGGGTTGACATGGGGCCGAGTGCCATCCGATATGCGGGACTAAAAGACCGACTTGAGGGTCTTGGTTATTCGATTGATGACTTAGGGGATTTAAAAATCGATTTCGTAAATAAAAATGAAAACATAGATACAGCAACTAATTTAAAAAATTTACAAACAGTTGCAGATGCGAATGACTTGCTTGGTCAACAAGTGAATCAGGTTATTTCCTGTAAACGCTTTCCTTTGGTTTTAGGGGGAGACCATAGTATTGCTATTGGAACATTAGCGGGTGTTTCGAAACATTATGACAACTTAGGCGTAATTTGGTATGATGCGCAAGGCGATTTAAATACAGCTGAAACATCACCATCAGGGAATATCCATGGCATGTCTTTAGCTGTTAGCCTAGGACTGGGACATCCAGTACTAACGAATATTGGCGGTTATGCGCCAAAAGTAAAGCCTGAAAATGTTGTCATTATGGGTGCTCGTGATTTAGATCCAGGTGAGAAAAAACTTATTAAGGAAATGGGCATAAAAGTTTATACGATGCACGAAATCGATCGCTTAGGTATGACGACAGTGATGTCAGAAACGATTAACTACTTAAAGGAACGTACCGATGGGGTGCATTTATCGCTAGATTTAGACGGTTTGGATCCAAATGACGCACCAGGTGTAGGTACACCAGTGGCAGGTGGTATAAGCTATCGTGAAAGTCATTTAGCGATGGAAATGCTTTCCGAAGCAAACATCATTACTTCAGCAGAATTTGTAGAGACTAACCCAGTTTTAGATCAATATAATAAAACGGCTATTGCTGCGGTAGCATTAATTAGCTCTCTATTCGGTGATACATTGCTTTAAACAAAGGATGGGGGAACATCAATTAGTTGTGAAGGAAAAACGTATTAGAACAATGACAATGCCATATCTATCCTAGTTTCCTAAACTAATTGAGGACTTTTATTTGTCAGAAAATTGACTGTTCACGAAATAGATAAAATTTATAACATCTTATCTATTAATATTTCTAATCTTTAGTACTACAAAAAGAAAGTGCTTACAAGATAATAGTAAGGGGTTTTATTATGGCAACAGAACAACATGAATTAAAAAGAAGTATGAAAGCTAGACACTTGTTTATGATTTCACTAGGGGGATGTATTGGGACTGGCTTTTTTCTTGGATCAGGATTGACAATCAATCAAGCTGGGCCAATGGGTGCCATTCTTTCTTATTTAGTAGGCGGGTTAGTAATGTATCTAACGATGCTTTGTTTGGGTGAGTTATCAGTAGCTATGCCAGTATCGGGCTCATTTCAAACCTATACAACGAAGTTTATCGGCCCTGCTACCGGCTTTGCTGTTGGTTGGCTCTATTGGCTCGGATGGGCAGTAACAGTTGCCCTGGAATTTTTAGGTGCTGGACAACTTATGCAAAGATGGTTTCCTTCATCACCAGTATGGATGTGGTGTTTAATTTTTGGGGCCTTGCTCTTTTTATTAAATGCTTTATCAGCTAAAGCATTTGGTGAAGCAGAATTTGTTTTTTCAAGCATAAAAGTAATAGCGATTATTATGTTCCTTGCTGTCGGTGGAGCGGCTATGTTTGGCTTGATTAAGATGCAAGACGGTTCCAGTGCACCATTCTTTAGTCATTTTTATGAGCATGGGTTATTTCCAAATGGTGTAACAGCACTACTGATTACGATGATTACCGTTAACTTTTCATTCCAAGGAACAGAGTTAATTGGTATTGCTGCTGGGGAAAGTGAAAATCCTGAAAAGACGATTCCAAAATCGATTAAACAAACCGTTTGGCGTACACTGTTCTTCTTTGTACTATCTGTTGTCATACTTGCAGCGATGATTCCAATGGATAAAGCTGGTGTTGTTGAAAGTCCATTTGTCGTTGTATTAGATAGTATTGGTATTCCTTATGCAGCTGATATTATGAATTTTGTTATTTTGACCGCTTTATTATCGGTTGCTAACTCTGGTTTATATGCAGCTACACGTATGCTGTTCTCGCTATCTGTTGAAAAGATGGCTAGTCCTGTATTAGGGAAAGTGAATAAAAGAGGGATTCCGATGAACGCCTTATTCATTACACTTGCTGTCGCGGGTTTATCGTTATTATCCAGTGTATTTGCAGCAAAAACAGTGTTTGTTTGGTTATTATCTTTAGCAGGTTTAGGCGCACAAATCGGTTGGATTGCAATTACGGCATCACAAATTGCTTTTAGACGTTCATATGTACGTCAAGGTGGGAAAGTGGAAGATTTAAAATTCAAAGCACCACTGTATCCAATCATCCCAGTTATTGGTTTAGTAGCAAATTGTATTGTAATGGCAAGTTTGGCATTCGATCCGTCACAACGATTAGCCTTATATTTCGGAGGAGCTTTCTTTATCGGCTGTTATATCGTGTACAACCTAAAAGTTAAGAAAACGAAGGCCATAAAAGTAAGTAAACAAGAAGTACAGTTAAAATTAGATCAGAAAATGTATCTTTAAATAACAAAAGAGTAGCTACTTAATGTGGCTACTCTTTTTACATTTAAGTTAATGAAAAAATACTAGAGACGTAATCTATAAAGAATTGTTCCTCAAAAAAACAAAATAAATTTATCGATTTACAATAAAAAAATATTGAAATTTGATAAAGAATCATTTATTCTTCATACAAATAGAGTATTGTACGAGACATGCTCATTTTCTCGTATTATGTATTACTACTTGAGGTGAAAGAATATTGAAAAATTTTTTTGGGAATGTAGGTCACTTTACGTACCACCAATCGTTATCCTGTATATTTCCTGTTGTCATATTTATTACGCTTGCGCTGTCAAAAATAATTCATTTACCAGGGATTTCAAGATATGATTTTATTCTAATTATTTGTCTTGTGACACAGTACTTGATGTATAAATTTGGTCTAGAATCCAAAGACGAAATTAAAGTAATCTGTCTGTTTCATATAATTGGACTTATACTAGAATTATATAAAGTGAATGTCCATTCTTGGTCTTATCCTGAAGAGGCTTGGTCAAAAATAGGGGGGGTTCCCTTATATAGTGGCTTTATGTATGCTAGTGTGGCTAGTTACATTTGCCAAGCTTGGCGAAGGTTTCATTTAAAGATTATAAATTGGCCAAAAAGCTACATTGTCATTCCGTTAGGAGCCATCATTTACTTAAATTTCTTCACGCATCATTTTTTTTATGATTTGAGATGGCTACTAATGGCCCTCTTAGTTATTGTGTTTTATCGGACAGTTGTCCAATTTACAGTTCGATCACGCATCTATAACATGCCTATCGTTGTGTCATTTCTATTAATTGGCTTTTTCATTTGGATTGCAGAAAATATTGCAACTTTTTTTGGTGCTTGGTCCTATCCGAACCAAGAAGTAAATTGGACGATCGTGCATTTTGGAAAAATTAGTTCATGGTTTTTACTTGTGGTGATAAGTATCATGATTGTGGCTCAGCTTAAATTATTTTATCGAAATCAGTGAAGAGAAGGTTTATCATAACGAGTTATTCTGCAAAATACAGGGGCAATAGTTCGGCTGTACCCATTTGTTTTCATCAAACTGTCCCTTTTTAACAGGACCGTTCTATTATAGACTCCATTTAATACTGCTAAAAGCTAAAGGGAGAAGTGATTAGGATGGAAACTAACATTCGTATGGAAAAAAGAACTTGTACAGATAAAGAGCAAATTAATAATTTTTTAAGTGAGGCGCAAACAGCTTTTCTTGGCTTAGTAGATGACAATATCCCGTATGTCATTCCTTTAAATTATGTTTTTAAAGATGGATACTTTTATATACATGGAGCAAATACAGGTAGAAAAATAAACATAATTAATCATAATGCGAATGCGTGTTTTACAATATGTGAAAATTACGGAACCATTGCAGATCCGATTCCTGCAAATATTGATACTGCCTATATGAGTGTTATCGCAAACGGGCCTATCGAAATTGTCACAGATTTAGATGAAGCGACAGCAGCTATGCAAGAAATGCTGAATAAATATGTGCCAGATTATTTTAATGCCCCTTTATCAAAAGCACATGTAGATAAATATCAATCTTCTTTAGGAAGTAAAACGGCTGTACTGAAATTGACACCCATGACAATGACCGCAAAAGTACATCAAGGTGATGAGCAAATGAAATACTATTACGGGAGAAAGGTAACACAAGATTTAACCCGATAATATAAGCGCTCTTAGAAATGACAGAAAATTTAATCACATTAGTTCCTATCGATATAAAAATGTTCTATAGTAAGTATATTCTATGACATTTAGGAGGTTACAATGGGGAGATTAGTGCATTTTGAAATTCATGTAAGTGATATGGAGCGGGCCAAAGATTTCTATGGAAACATCTTTGGTTGGTCCTTTCAAGACTGGAGTGACTATGCGGGAATGCCGTATTTTGGTGCAGTGACAGGTGATGAAGAGACACTTGGCATCAATGGTGCTTTAATGCAACGTCAAGGTCCTCCTCCTGAACCAAACCAAGCTTTAAATGGCTTTGCTTGTACAATAGGTGTGGAAAATTACGATGCAACAGAAGCAAAAATTTTTAATAATGGCGGGCAAGTGGCTATAGCGAAATATGCCCTTCCGGGGATGGCATGGCAAGGGTATTATAAAGATACTGAAGGCAATATATTCGGTATTCATCAGCCAGATAAAAATGCCAAATAGCCAATCATGCAAATCCACATAGTAAATGGAAAGTCTCCTAAGCCGTTTTGCTAGGAGACTTTTTTCTGAGCGTACTTAGGGCGCAAAGAGAGGGTAATAAGTATTTATAGAGAGCTTGACGAGAAATAAGAAATGTCATATGATAAATCCTAATAATTAACAATGATTGGAAATAGTAGCGGATAGTATTTGCTTGCAGAGAGATGATGGCTGGTGAAAATCATCGTAAATGATTCGTGAACTCGTCCAGGAGTTTTTATACTGAAATAGTAGGTATAAACGGCAGCTACCGTTATAGTAAAGTGAGCATATATGCTAAACAGAGTGATACCGCGGATAACTTCGTCTCTAATTCGATTAGAGATGGAGTTTTTTGTTTTGGCAATAAAGTAAAAAGGAGGTTAGTATATGGACAGAACGACTAAACGTGTGACGACTATTGGATTACTAGCATTGCTTTGTTCAGCACTGTTCACGGCCATGAATCAAGTGTTTTATGCCAAGCAAGTACAAGATGTACCACCATTTCTCTTTACAGGTGTGAGTTTTTTTCTAACAGCAGTCTATTTTTCCATTTTTGCACGTAGACATAAACAACATAATAAATGGCAAGGAACAATGAGCTATGTGATTAAATTAAATGGAGCTTCTGTGTTAGCTTTTATGTGTTTTTATTTTGCTTTAAAATATGTGGAGTCTGCCATTGTCAGTGCACTTGAGATGGGGATTGGACCACTGTTTGTATTAATTCTTGCAGTTAGAGCAAAGGAATACATTCCAAAGACGCAATGGCTTATTGCGATTGCTACATTCATCGCATGTATCGTACTTATTGTAGCTGTAATTAGTGGAAAGTCAGCAGTGCAAATCGCAATCACCTTCCCAGTAATTTTGGCGTTATTAGCTAGTATTAGCTGTGGGGTGGGCGCTGTATTATGTACAGTCTATTCAAAGAAATTAAGTGAAGCGGGGTGGACTACCTCCATGATTTTGGCGAATCGTTATTATGGCATAATTTTATTATCTTTTTTAGCCACTTACGATACCTTTTTTGACTATTTCTCGGGAAATATTGGATGGATACTAACAGTAACAGCAACGGGTGTCATGCTTCCGATGTATTTATTGCAAATAGGCATTCGGTATTGTTCGCCACTCATGGTTATGATGAGTTTATGCTTTGTCCCAATATTCTCATTTTTCTTTCAAATGTTCGATTCGAGATTAATGTGGTCACCAATGTCTCTACTAGGTATTTCCCTATTATTGTTAGCAGGTTTAATTAGTTTGTTTGTGGAAAAGAGGACCGTTTTAGAGTAGCTTCCACGAGTTATACTAGTGATAAGGAGTGAGATAAAGATGTATTTAAAAACATGTAAGGTTTTACAAGACAGCATAGACGATAAACGACTTTATCCTTTTAATATACCCAGTTTGCAGCATTTACAAGAACTATCGTTTCCAACGAATGTGACGTTTTTTGTGGGAGAGAATGGTTCTGGGAAATCGACGCTTCTGGAGGCTATTGCGGATCGCTGTGATTTTAATACAGCAGGTGGTGGACGTCAAAACAGCTATGAAGTACATAAAGCAGAATCTGCCCTGGGGGACTATATACGATTGTCGTGGTGGCCAAAAGTCTCGAACGGTTTTTTTCTAAGATCAGAAACGTTTTATCAATTTGCCAGTCATATCGATTTACTTGAAAATCATCCGAACAAGTATGCGGCATTCGGTGGTAAATCGTTACATCATCAGTCACATGGCGAGTCCTTTTTAGCGCTATTTATGAATCGTTTTAAAGGCAAAGCCATTTATTTACTGGATGAGCCTGAAGCAGCTTTATCTCCTACAAGACAGCTCAGCCTTCTTAAGATAATAAAAGATTTAGAACATGAAGCGCAGTTTATTATCGCTACACATTCACCGATTTTACTCGGTTATCCAAATGCGACGATTTACAGTTTTGACGAAGGAGGAATTGAATCCATTCGTTACGAAGACACTATACATTATATTGTCACAAAGCGATTTTTAAATGCTCCGGAAACCATTTTTGCAGAGCTATTTGATGAGGAGAGAGATTGATGAATCAACGCAAAGGTTTAGTTATGCGCGAAATACGGCTTGATGAGATGGCACAGTCAATAGATTTGTTAAATTATGTATTTCAAATGTCGATGTCCATTCATAAAGATCGTCGTTTCGTTAATGCGAAAAGTAAGCAGTTTGACGAGGGGCATGCATTTGGGTGGTTTGATGGCTCCCAACTTGTTTCCCAAATATTAAATTTACCATTTCAAGTCAATGTCCATGGCAAGCTTTACGAAATGGGTGGTATTACGGCTGTTGGTACGTATCCAGAATATTCAAGACATGGCTTAATGGAAAGTCTTATTATGAAGTGCCTTGAACAAATGCGAGAAGAAGGACGATATATTTCGTATCTTTTCCCATATTCCATTCCGTATTATCGTAAAAAGGGCTGGGAAATAATGAGCGATATTGTGGAATTTCAAGTAAAGGATACACAACTCCCTCATTACGGAGGATTAAATGGGAAAATTCGTCGTGTCGATCCTAAGGATGAGGATGTCGTTGCGATTTATGCAAGCTATGCGAAAAAAACGCATGGTGTCATGGTCCGTAATAGCATTGCTTGGAATGAAAAATTTCAAGAAGATTTTTGGGAAGAAAAATTTATTGATAGTGACGTTAAATTGCAAGCTGCAGTCTATTATGATGAGGAAGATGTGCCACAGGGCTATATGTTTTATCGAATAATGGAAGAAAATTTTTATATTGATGAAATCGTGTACTTGCAGGAAGAAGCGCGCAAAGGGTTATGGAATTTTGTTTCAGCTCATAGCTCGATGGTCTACAATGTTTACGGCAAAACAACGGGTAATGAAGCGGTGGCGTTTTTATTGGAAGACAGTGAAATTATTCAAAAAGTCTCTCCTTATTTTATGGCGCGTATTGTGGATGTAAAGGAATTTTTAGTACGTTATCCGTTTGTAGGAAGTGACTTTCAACTGCGCTTCGCAGTAAGTGACCGTATTGTTGCTTGGAATAATGGTACATTTGTAGTCACCGTGAAAAACGGAAACGTAGCTGTTGAAAAGGTTAGCGAACAACTATCCGAAAATGCCGTTCAACTGACCGTACAAACATTAGCGACAATGTTACTAGGCTATAAACGGCCAAGCTATTTAGAGAAAATTGAACGCTTACATGGTGAAGCGATTGAAATGGCATTATTAGAAGCAGTACTACCAGTGGGTATCCCGACGTTTATTGATTACTTTTAAGAGAATTTGTACAGGGATGCCTGTGCAAATTCTTTTTTATATTAAATGAGGTGCTTGTTAGCTAAGTGATATGGCATAATTAGTGAAAGGAGGGGATATATTGAATGCCAAAATGTATTGCTTGTAAGGAGAAATGGACTTGGAAACAGTCAATGCGTTCACTTGTAATATTTTCACGATTTATTAGTTGTCCTTATTGTGCGGAAAAACAAATGTTCACATCAATGACCCGCATATCGATTTTATTATTAATGTTTGTACCCTACATCACAATGCCTTATATCATCGATGATGAAGTAAAGAACTCAGCTATGGCGATAGGGCTTGCCATTTATTTATTGACTTTACTATTGATGATGCCATTTTTAATGGACCTTCGGGAAATCCCAAAGCATTTACAAAAATACGCACAAAAATAAGTACATAAAAAAACCGCGGGAATATAATTTTCCACGGTTTTTTATTCGTTGTTTAAAGGGATACGCCACGCTTTTGCTAACAGTTGAACCCCTTGATAAATGTCTTCCATTGTCAGTTTGCTAAAGCCTAATTGCAACATAGGTTCAGTGACTGAATTCTGTAGGAAAAAGGGGCTTGTCGGATACACTTTTACACCGTATTCCGCTGCTCGTTGGATAAGCTGATTTTCGGTCTGTTGCACATGCAACTTGATTAATACATATAGGCCAGAATGTTCGCCAAGTATTGTCATATCGTTACCGAAATGTTGTTTTAATTGCTCCACAAGATAGTGCATTTTATGTTTATAAATAATACGCATTCTTTTAATATGTCGTGTCCATTCACCCTTTTCCATAAATGCTGCCATTGTTAACTGATGAAGAGAGGATGCATTTTGTTCAAACTCGGAAAATTGTTCCTTGTAACAATAGAGAAGCGACTTAGGAAGCACCATATAGCTTAAACGAACACCAGGTAAAAACGATTTGGAAAAAGTCCCAAGATAAATAACGCGTGAATGATCGATGGATGCAAGCGCAGGAAACGGTTGCTGTGCATAACGAAATTCACTGTCGTAATCGTCCTCGATAATGTAGCCATCCACTTTTTTAGCCCATTGGATAACCGCTTGGCGTTGCTGAATGGACATGGTTACACCGTAAGGGAAATGGTGGGAAGGTGTAATATAAAGGAGTCTTGATTGCATGTCCGGTAATAAATGCAACTGCGCACCTTGCTCCAAAACAGGCAGTGCTTCTAACTCAAAACCGTTTACTTTAAACGCTTGCCGTGCACCGATATAGCCAGGGTCCTCAACTATTACACTTGTAAAATCGTGCTTTAACAGACAACCAAGATACAATAACATCTGCTGCGTACTGCTACCGATAATAATAGCATCCGCTTCGCACTTCACCCCACGTGCTTGTAATAAGTATTGAGCAAGCTGCTCTTTTAATAAAGGTTCCCCAAAAGGTTCACAATAGATAAAACTGTCTCCTAACTGGAGTGCTCGATTGGCAAACTGTCTCCATGTTTTGAGCGGAAAATGTGCTTGATCAACAGCCCCCGCGCGAAAATCAATCTTTATTGCCTGCAGCTCTTTCTTTGTGGATAGCATAGGAATGGTTGCCACTTCTAGCTGTAAAAAGACTTGTTCCAATTCATTGACGAAATAGCCCTTGCGTCCTTCTCCACGTATGTATCCTTCTGCAACAAGTTGATCATAAGCAGTTAAAGTAGTATTACGACTGACTTGTAATGTCTCCGCCAATCTACGGATAGAGGGAAGAGAGTCATTGGCCTTCAAGTTGCCTTGCTCAATTAACATTTTTAATTGCTGATAAATCTGTTTATATTTTGGCTCGTCATGGCTAATAGGGAAAATAAAATCATTCATATGGAATCCTTTCGTGACATTTAGAAAAATACAAAAACATTCCTTTTTCTATGTCAGAACAATATATAATATCGTACAAGATTCTACGAAGAAAAGATATGACAAGAATTTGATAGGTTCCTTTAGAATTTTTACATTCTTGTAATATTCTTTTAGGAATATTTTGATAAATGAAACGAAAAATATTGTATATTAATTGCAATAAAAAGAATAGAAGGATGGGATGATTAGAAATGAAGAAACTATATTCTCTGTTGTTTATTTTCGCTTTGTTTGTATGCATGCCATTGGTCGTTAAAGCAAATAATCTTTCTGAAGAAGCCGTTGAACTTCAGCGAAATGATAGAACCGACTTTTCTATTCCTGAAAAAAGCGATTTAATATCAGTCAATGGACCGGAGGAGAGCAGAGTTTATAAAATTGCTCTTGGCATGAACAACAGTGAGAAATTAACACTAGTCACTAGAAAAACATTTGATGTAGAGATTTTTGATCCAAATGGGGATAGAATCGTTCAAAAAACGGGATTTGGGGATGAGGGTAATAGACAAGTAGAATTTGAAACAAGGATTGTTGGTGATTATTATATTCAGATTAAACCCGCAAAAGATGGGAGAAATAATTATCCTTATAGTATACGAACAATTGTAGGGGAGCCGGTCTATCTTTATGCGAATCCTGTTTATCGAGTTGATTTGCGTACTTCCTCTATCACTTCAAGAAATACAACGAGTGCTATTCAATCTTTTGATTTAACGAATGTTAGCAGTATTCCAGATGATGCTATTTTGACAGGTTTTACAATAGGTGGTACGGAGACAAATCGCAATTTAGTTAGCCTATATTCTATTAAGAGAAGTTTACGTCCAAATTCTGCTTTTTCTTGGATTGATGCAACGTTTCCTTTATATAGTCCAAATCATTTAGATGCTGTGCCAAAACATGCTCAAATAAAAGTGAAACAACCCTACTCTTTTAGATTTTCTGCCTCTTTCAACCGTCCAGGAACTTATACTTTAAAACCATTTGTTTTAATAAGCTATAAACGAGAAATGAAATAAAGGAGGAATGAAAATGTGGCATTCACTACATTCAATTACTCAACGACAAACTTTCGACTCTCCAGCTTATCAAAAAAAAGCGTTTTCTCGTAAAAATCAACAGGCTCCGACAAAATTAAATTTATTGCGGTCGCAACGTGAAGTACAGCACCATAATCGTTTGACGGTCAAGAAAAATCAAGTAAGTAATCCTATTAATTATAAACGAGTATACTTAGAGCAAAAACGTCATTTGTTAGGAAGTATACAAACTTATATTCTTACACGGAATCCAGCTTATCTTTCCAATGTAATTGATAAGAATAAGTTATTAACGGGATTACAGAGTTTAGGAAGTGTGGCTTCTGCCTTGAAAAAAATGAAGTACTATAGTCTAAAAAAACACTCGTCAGTAAATTCAACTATTTTAGAATCACTATCAAGAGAGAGTAGATTTGACAATCAACAACACCTAGCGAAAATTCTCCATGTCGATCAAAATTTTAATTTGACGATTGAAAACAATCAAATTTATGGTATTCCAACTGATTATGGGATTATTAACTATCATTTTATTGATGATGGGGCATCTAGATATGTAAAGTTATTACATTATGATAATCAAATTTCCGATCATAAACGTGTTCATTTGGAGCGAAAGCGGCAATTGTTACAGGACATACAAACTTTTATTCATACAGGTAGTTCTTCTTGGTTACACACAGCAAGGGATAATAGTGAGATTTTACAGGGTTTTGAAAGCTTTGGTATTACGACTGAGGAACCTTTTACCATAAATAATGGATCTAAACGGTATAGAATTAGTCCCTACGGTATTTTGCATAATGTTGATTTAGAAAGTAAAGCGACGCGTGAACAAGATTGGCGTAAATTTGGTCACGACGAACATACAATATTTTTAATTCAAGGGAAAGAATATAAAATGGATGAAAACGGGAGACTTCCCTTACCAGAAGATTATGTTCATAAATTCGAGCAAGTGAAGATTTTTAAAAGAAATTAAAATAGTGGTAATAAAATATTTTTGGAAATATATTACGCAAAACTTAATAATAACACTCCGAATACAGCCTTTATACGAATAAAAGGCTGTATTTAATATTGTCTTAAAATTTTATTGCAGGTAGAATGTATTGTTGCCATCAAATTTTACCAAGAAATTGGCTGGAAAAGTTGAGGAGCGAGTAAAAGTAACAGTTTGCTAACGTCAAATAACCCGATATTAAACAGTGCTTTAGGAAGGTACGGTTTAATTCAGAAGAATGGAAAGAGTGAATTGATAATGAAATATAGTAGAACATTAAATTTTTTTACAATTATTTTGGCCTTATTTTTTCTAGTTGGCTGCAGTGATAGTAAAGAAAGTAAGCTAATTGAATATGGGCTAATTGCAAGTGAAAAAACTTTACCGGAGTCAGTAGGGGGTTTTAACTATATTATTAGAAAAAGTAATAATAAGAGTGAATATGAAGAAACTTGGAATTATTTTAGATTTGACAATAAGCCACCCAAAATTGACTTTACTCTAAAGGATATTATTTTTATTGGACTGGAAGAGTCCAGTAATTGTCCATATGAGATAAGTAATGAAAACATAGGGATGAGCTCAAATAACAAAGAAATTAAAGTGACTTTACCAAAACAATATGGTGCTTGTTTTACAGATGCAACCCCTAGAACAATTGTTATTGAGATTGATAAAGTCGCATCTAAGAATATTAAACATGTAGTGGTTGTTAATGAAAATGGAGAAGAAACAAGCGTACCATATAAATAATTGTTATTTTACAATCTGAACCTTAATGAATAAAGATTAAATATATATACATAAATAAACCAAAACCGTTCCAAAGCCACGAATGTTGTACCGTCAACGTTTTCGTGGCTTTTTCCTTGTGATTATTATGGGTACATGTTTGTATACATTTTTTAAATAACAATCATGGCAATGCATTATTTGGAACACCGTTGTACTTGCCGTTAACCCTTCAATTTCGGATACCTAATCATCAAAAATAGAATTAATAAATAACGTATAAAACTTAATGATTTAATTTATATATTTAATGATAATCGTTAAATTATTATTGAAATTATTTCCTGTATTCTATATGCTTAATGTAAAATGTGTGCATTTGAAAATAGGAGGGGTTCTATGATTATTGAAAGTTTTATTAATGCAGTGATACAAATCATATTATTTTCAATCATCCCATTTTGTTGGTGGTTGGTGTTCGCAAGAAAGAAATATTCATTTTTGGCATCGATTGGTCTACAAAAATCAATCATTGAAAATAAAGCGTATTACAGTCTGTATTTTCTTATGGTGATAGCATTATTAGTAATCCCGATTCATATAATTGTTCACTTTTTTGTAGATGAATCTTTATTGGCATCCGAGCGTTTTGCAGGACTTGGATTAGCAGCAGTACTACCTGCGCTCATCTATTCGGTATTCCAAACAGGTTTATCAGAAGAGCTTTTCTTTAGAGGATTTTTAGCAAAGAGATTTATTGCTAGGTGGGAGTTTAAAAAGGGCAATTTACTGCAAAGTTTACTTTTTGGTGCCATCCATGGCTTGATGTTTTTATCCACTGTTCAGCTAGTAGGGGTGTTTTTCATCTTTATTGCAACAGCATTAGCTGGCTATTTAATGGGCTGGATGAATGAAAAAGTATCGAAAGGCTCCATTATTACGAGTTGGGCAATCCATAGTATTGCGAATTTCCTTGCTGCTATTAAGATGATGTTTAATCTAGTATAGCAATGAACTGTTGTTTGAAAATTTAGTTATTGTAAGAAATTCCAATTCGTCTTGTATAATGAATTTCAAGAATATTCGATAATCGTTTATTTCAGAAACACAGGTTTGGAGGATGGAGAAATGAAAATTATAGAACTTCCTATTACATTTGAATTTAATGGACAAACAAATACTATTTTTCCTAGTTTAATTATAGTGAGTGATGAACTAACGTTAGTAGATACAGGCTATCCTAATTTTTTACCATTGATTGAACATGAAATTACAAAAAAGGGCTATGAAATGCAATATTTAAAGAATATCATCATTACGCATTATGATGATGATCACATCGGTTCTTTATATGATTTCAAAGAAAAATATCCTTGGATTACGATTATCGCCAGTGAAGTTGAATCGAAATACATTAGTGGCGCAATGAAGTCGGAGAGATTGGTTCAAGCTGAAGATTTGCTTGAAAATATGCCACTTGAACAATTGGAATTTGGCAAATGGTTTATCAAGCAACTAAAGGATTTAAAGCATGTTGCAATCGATCAAACGGTCCATGATGGAGACATGATTTTACACAACGAATGTCGAGTAGTTGCAACACCTGGGCATACATCAGGGCATATTTCATTATATTTTCCAAAGTTAAATAGTGTGATTACAGGAGATGCTGCTGCTTATGAAAATCAAGAATTGGTGATTGCTAATCCACACTTTTGTTTAAACATGGACAACGCAAAACTGTCTTTACGTAAGATTCAAAACCTTCAAGCTGACACGTACTATTGTTATCATGGTGGGAAATTTACTATTTAAAAAGGCATGATGGTGTGTGGGTGTTTCGAAATTCTTTAAAAATATACTTTTAAGAATGATTGCTAAAGTTATAAATGAAAGTCGGTGACTGGATGAAAAAAGTCACCGACTCTTTATATAAAGTTTTTTGCTTGTACGTTTTATTAAAATACATATGAAAACTTCATTAAAACTTTTTCTTAAGCTTACGTTGTAGCACTTTAAGAGAAGTTTTATTTTTCTTTGTTAATTTTTTTAATGTTTCTTTAGCGTATTTATTAGTAGGGTCTAATGCTAAAATTTTATGGCAAGTTTCAAGGGCTTTTTCATTACTCACTAACTTATCGGGCACTTCATTTAGGAATAATAAGTTTTCTAAGATGTCGGGATCTTGTTCATTTGTCAAAGCTACTAGCCTTTCTGCGTGATAGAGAGCACAATGATAGGCACCTTCAATAGGTGTTAAAGTATGTACAACTAATGAAAAGGCAAGATTGTGTAATTCCACTGAATCTTCTTTCATTAATAAATAATGTAAAAAGGTATAGTAAAGAATATTGCGGTTGTCATAAGCACTGACTATAATTTCATCATCAAATTGCTGGAAACCCATTTCGTGATATAATGCTTCAGCTTCTTTAAAGTTGCCAGATAGAATAAGTTGCTCTAGATTTTTTAGCATAGATTCATCACCTACATATTACTGATTTTTTTGCAATTTAAATAGCATCAATAGATAAGAAGTGCACTTGAAACTTTTTAAATAGCACTAGGTTAAAACGAAGCCTTATAACGTTTTAACCTAGTGCTTGTAAGTCTTTTCACAAATGTAATGAATAATTTTACTTCATTTTACTTTGCAATTCTTTAAGGGAAGTTTTCGCAGTTTTATTCGAAGGGTCTAACGCTAAAATTTTATGGCAAATTTCAATCGCTTTTTCATCACTTACTAATTGATCGGGCACAGTATTAAGGAATAATAAATGTTCTAAGCTAAGTGTATCTTGTTCATTTGTTAGCTCGATAGCCCTTTGTGCGTGATAGAGTGCGCAATGATGGGGGTTGCCGATAGGTGTTAAAGGCATGACAAATAATGAAAAGGCAAGATTGTGTAACTTCGCTGACTCTTCTTTCATTAATAAATAAAGCAAAAAGGTGTAATTAATCATATTGCGGTTATCGTATGCGATAGATAGTAGCTGATCATGAAATTGTTGGAAGTCCATCTTGTGATACAATGCTTCAGCATCTTTAAAGTTGGCTGATAAAATGAGCTGTTCTAAATTTTTTAACATGTTTCATTCTCCTTTTGTTATAATTTCGTAACGAAGAAAATTTTATAGTTTCTAGGAGCGTTTTCGTTTTTTAAAATTTACGCCTATTTATTAATAGGTGTAAAAGGGGTAGAGAGCTAGATAAGAAAGGCGCTTTACTTTTTTCACAAATGCATAAGACCGTTTACTTCATTCTGCGTTGTAACTTTTTAAGTAAACTTTTGGAAATTTCATTCGAAGGGTCTAACGCTAAAATTTTATGGCATGTTTCAAGTGCTTTTTCATCACTAACTACTTGATCGGGCACCTCATATAGGAATAATATAAGCTCTAAATCTCCTACATCTTGTTCATTTGTCAATTCGACAGCTCTTAGTGCGTGATAGAGCGCGCAATGATAGGCACCTTCGATAGGTGTTAAAGCATGTACACATAATGAAAAGGCAAGATTGTGTAACTCTGCGGTTTCTTTCTTCATTATAAGATAATGCAAAAAGGTATAGTAAATCATATTACGGTTGTCATAAGCACTGACGATTATTTCATCATCAAATTGCTGGAAATCCATTTCGTGATATAACGCTTCAGCTTCTTTAAAGTTTTCAGATAGAATAAGTTGCTCTAGATTTTTTAACATGAAGTCATCACCTACATATTACTGATTTTTTTGCTATTTAAATAGCTTCAATAGATAAGAAGGGCACTTAAAACTTTTAAATAGCACTAGGTTAAAACGGATCCTTAAGCGTTTTAACCTAGTGCTTGTAAATCTATTCACAAATGTAATCGTTTTTTTACTTAGTTTTACGTTGTAATTCTTTAAGGGAACATTTCGCGGTTTTATTAGAAGGATCCAGCGCTAAAATTTTATGGCAAATTTCAATCGCTTCTTGGTCACTCACCAATTTATCAGGAACGATATTAAGGAATAATAAATGTTCTAAGCTAAATGTATCTTGTTCATTGGTTAGCTCAACAGCTCTTTGTGCGTGATAGAGAGCACTATGATAGGCACCTTCGATATGAACTAAAGGGACTATTAATAAAGTAAAGGCAAGATTGTGTAACTCCATGGATTCTTCTTTCATTAATAAATAATGCAAAAAGGTGTAATTAATCATATTCTCGTTCTCATAAGCTGTGGATATTAGTTCACTATGAAATTGTTTGAAGTCCAATTTGTGATATATCTCATCAGCTTGTTTAAAGTTGCATGATAAAATGTAACTTTCTAGTTTTTTCGACATTATTATTTATTCACCTCTGTACTACTAATTTTACTTTCATTTTTCAATATATTATTAAAAATGTATATCCTAATACTATTATTCATAAGAAATTAGCATTAATAGATTAGAAAGGTGCTTGCATCTTTTAAAGCAACCCCAGGTTAAACGAATCATCATAACGTTTTAACCTAGGGCCTGTACGTTTTTTACAAGTATATTTGAAATCTATTTATCTTAAGTAAGTAACTCTTTAAGGGAACATTTCGCGTTTTTATTAAGCTCTCATGTTTAAATTTTATTGCAAGGTTCACAATAAAATTTAAAGTTAGCGGAAAGAACTAAATTTTCTAATTTCTATTTACCCACGCATTACCTATTTTTATTTTACCGTTTTCTCTTACGAAAGTTACTGTTACTGTATGACCATTCATATTTAATATCTTCTTTCTTGCAGAACCGTATGGACCTTCTTTTCCATAACGCATGACGTGAGACATGACTTTTGCTACATCATCCCAATTATTTTTTGTTACTTTATCCCAATCATGCTTTGGATCTAAGATGTGCTTGCGTTTATTACTACCTAATCTTGCTACAGAAGGTAAGATTTTATCAAAACTTTTACTGCGAATGGCATTGGTTACAGCACTTTTACCATATCTTTTAATCGCATAAGAAATTCCATATCTTGCTACGGTGGCTATAATGAAAAATGGTAATGCAGATGACTGTGCTTCTAATGTATCGATATCATAAATTTCGCCATCAGATTGATCGACAAAAGTTGCTGAGAAATTTTGTCCTTCATTTGTATGAACGATTACTTCATAGTCATGGGAGATTTTTTCTCCATCTTCTTCTACTGTACCATGCAATAAAATGGATTCAGTAAATAAATCATAATATATTACGGTTGATACATGAACATCTGTTGTGTTGATGTCAGTATATACTGTGACCAAATCATTGTCTTCCTCAACATGTAAATCTAATTGTTCAGTATCTTCTATCCCGAGCTCCTGTAATATTTCATTTTCGACTTCAATCGTATTATATTCGATCGTGTTCGCTTCATCATTTGCGTAAGATTTGAGTGGATCAACACTTGGCACAAGAGAAATTAGCATTGTTATTACAATTAGTTTAATTAAGAATTTTTTCATCATCAATTACTCCTTTTCCTAATTAAGTTGTATAAAACCATGTCCATATTCTTCATCAAATCCAGGTAGTCCTAAATCTTTCACATAAGGTGCTAAAAAGCTGTTTAAATTAGTACTATTAATCTTTTCATTAGTGTTTCCAAGTAAATAAGCAATAGAGCCCGTAACGAAAGCTGCCGCAAAAGATGTTCCATTAAAAATGCTGTAGCCACCATTTTTGTCAGTAGATAAGATATTTTTCCCTGGTGCGGCGTAATCGATTTTACCCTTACCAGAGTAGCTATAGGTTGTGAAATCAGATTTTAATGCAGAAACTGAAATGACACCTTCGTATTTTGCTGGATAATCTACCCTTAATCCTAATGTGTTCCCAGAAGCCGCTACAATAATGATTCCTTTGGTTAAAGCTTTCTTGATAATGTTTTGGAATTCCGGATTATTTGTTTCAAATCCAAAGCTGATATTGATAATATCTACATTATTTTTGATACTCCATTGAATACCGTTGATAACTGTTTGAAAGTCACTTTTACCTTGGCTATTTAAAACTTTGACGTTATAAATTTCTACATTGTCCTTTGCGATTCCGGAAAAACCCATTTTATTTTGAGATGACCCTATAATCCCGGCAATGGCTGTTCCATGGTTTAACTCATCAATCGGTTCTTGTCCCATTTCGATAGCGTTGTATGACGCAACGATCTTATTTTTTAAATCAACATGAGGGGAAATGCCACTATCCAATATCGATACTTTAATCTTTTTATGATTTGGTTTTTCACTCTTAACTGCAGTTGAATAAACCGCACGATATCCCCAAAGTGCACTGTCTTCATCGCTATCAAATTTATGAATGGCATAGCCAATAAGGAAAGCTAGTAACAACATAACAACAACTACAATGCGTTTTTTAATATCCTCATCACCCTTTTTCTAAAAAATGCTGAAGGACTCAAAGTATATTCACTTGGAAAACAATAAAGGAATTAATAATCCAATTTTGATGCTTCTATAATAAACGATAATTTAATGATTTTTTCAAAATATTCCTAAAAGAATATTTAAAAAACACTTTTACGATTGCTATATTCTTTTGGGAATATTTCGTTAAAATAAGCTGGAATATTAGGATATTTGTAAATATAAGAAATAAAAAACGACAGTGTTCGGGCAGGGGTTAGGTAGGACTAGGGGTATGTTATTAGATTCTATAAACCTAAACTTTGTTATGGGGATATTGGGCTTGCTAACTGTTGTTACGGCTTTCGTTTCATTAAAGATGTTAAGTGGAATGTTTAAAGAAGAAAATATTAGTTATACGAATTGAAAGCTTTGCAAACCTTCTGCTATAAAGTCGGTTTACAAAGCTTTTATTGATGGACAACAAAAAAACGTTAATTGTACAATAAAGGTAGAACTGGTCATCACTGATAACATTAGTAGTTGCTGAAGCTTTGCTCTAGTGTATAAAGTATTTTGCTTTTTATTTACTACACCAATCAATTTAATCACCCCCTAGCGCATTACATCATTGCCAACATTTCTATTGTTTTAGCTAAATATTCGTAAAAGAATATTTTGTAAAGGAGTGAATGGTAACGTGAAAGGTTATGGTGAGACGACAAAACAAATTCGGATTAGTAAAGGGTATACCCAAAAGCATGTAGCCGCTCACTTATTAACACAAGGTGCGTATTCTAAGTTTGAAAATAACAATAGCGAGATAAACTTAGGAACGATGCACGGCATTTTACAGCGATTAGGCATTCCATTTGAGGAATTTCTATATATACAGCATGGTTATCAATACAGTCAACGTGAGGAAATAATCAATCAATTTTATCGTATTAACAATAATGAGGAAGCACTACTTATAGGACTGAGGAAAAGGTGTAAGCAGTATTTAAAAAATAATAAAGATGATCATCAAATTAAGCATATAGCTACTATTTTAAATGGATTAATTATTTTAGCTAAAACAAATGATTTAGAGCAAGCGAAGACGATTGTTGAACCAGTTTGGCATGACCTATCTAAGTACAATCAACTTTTTGTCACTGAGTTATACATGCTAAACGAGATTCTCTTTTTATTTCCTTTGCCGACTGTTCTGCAAATGAAGCCATTTATTTTACGGCAGATTGCTAAGTATGAGAACTTTCATGGTGTTTCACGGTTACACATTAAGCTGTTGATGAATATTACGCTACTATTAATGCAAAATAAAAACTATGCAAAAGCTAGGATGGAAATTTTAAACACGATTTGCTTATGCAAAATAGATAATGATTTCATACCATTGGCGATCTGTTACATTCGAAAGGGCATTTGTTTAAATCGCCTCGGTTTAATAGGAGAAAAATGGATTTGTAAGGGGAGGAACTTGTTAAAAGTCCTTGAGCAATTCACTTTATTAGAAACAATTGAACAAGATATGAAACGATTCTAGCTTAGTAACGTAGAAAGTATAAGAACAAATGATGTCTGTTAGTTATAAAAAACATTAACTAGAAAGGATGTGCTGATATGGCAGAATGGCCGAAAGGTGTTGCTAAGCCAGCTATACGAGCATTGAATGCCGCTGGCTATACACAATTACAACAATTAAAAGACGTCGATTTAGAGACTTTGAAAAAATTACATGGGATGGGTCCAAAAGCGCTTGCTGCGATTGAAGTGGCATTAAAAGAAAGTAGGTAATGAAGTGAATAAACTCTCACTATTTTTATTAGCAATGGTCATCTATTATATCTTGGTCATTTTTATTGTCAGTAAGATGTTTATTTTTCCAATACTCAAGGTGATGATGCTCATTTTCTTTATAGGGGCAGGCTTTATTTTTTCAAGAAGGATGCGCAAGAAGTTACAGTAGGTTAGAGGCTTTAGGTAAGTACATAGGTGTGCTCGATATTCACAATTTCAATTCAATCAATGGACTGGAAACGGAATATATCATGGCTAAAATTTTTAAACAAGGAAACAGTCGATTGACGAGGCAAAAGCCCTTTAATCGACTGTTTTTTGAATGTTAAGTGTCTGCTTTAGATGGACGATGATTGGAGGTAAATGTCCTCGTAAAAGTGGTTAATACATAGTCGCAATTAAAATGAAACGAATTCGAAGGAAGTGATACGATTGATTTCAATTTTAGTTGTAGATGACTATCCGATTGTTCTAAAAGGTCTAAAAACGTTGTCTTTTGAGTTAGAAGGTTTGCATGTAGAAACAGAGAAGAATCCTCAAAACGTTTTAAATAGAATGGAAAAGGAAGAATTCCATGTATATTTAATTGATGCTTGTATTGCCACAAAAAACAATCTAGAGCTTGTGACCCAAATTAAAGCAATGCAGGAGCAAGCGATCGTTATTTTATACGTTAAGGAGATGAATTGTTGCTATTATGCACTACTATTCGAAAAAAAGGTAGATGGTATTCTTATAAAAACTGCCCCCATTGAGCAAATCGTTTCGACAATTCGATTGAGTGTTCATGGAATAATGGTGATTCCAACTGATTTTTTAGATTATATACATGACAAAATAAATGATCGATTTACGCATTTAACATTAACGCAAAAAGAAAAACAGTTACTTGAGATGTTAATGAAGGGTTATTCCAATAAGAGAATCGCAGCAACATGCCATGTTTCAGTGCGAACAGTAGAACGTCGTTTATCTCAGCTTTTTTGCCTGTTAGGTGTATCTACACGACTAGAAGCTGTTGAGGTAGCGAAAGAAAAACAATTACTTGATGAAATGAAAGAGAATTGAAACAGAGAGTGTCGAGAAAAATCGGCACTTTTTTATTTTAGTTTTTTGCATTTGTAGAAATCTTTCCATTAGTAACTGTTTGATGCGAAAAGCCCGTTATCTGGGTATTTTGAGGAAGTTTAATCGAGGTGAACCGCTTGTGGCAAAGTTGATATTTTTTTGTCACTGGAATGCAATTTATAGCAACGCAACACATGATTAATATGATAACTAACACAATCGGTAACAACCTTCTCATTTTATTCCCACTTAAAGAACTAGAAGAAAAATGACACGTTTATTTTCTGTTTTTTGTAACAACTAACTATTATGAAATACGCGGTGCGATTCGTTGAAAAATTAACTACAACCTTTAAAATTCTGACCGTGAAAGTAACTCTAAAGTATAGCCACTATAATGGTTGATGGAGAGAAGGTGAAAAAAATATTGGTTTACCGAGCTGTAAATTCTTTCACTAAGGTAATTTCATGTAGCATTACCTTACCAGTCACACCTTGAACTGTACTCTCTCCCCAATCAGGGTGTTCTGCTAAATATTTTAAATTAAATATTGTTTTCCAACTTTCTTGTATGGATTGTTGTGATAAATTTAGTTCGAAATCTTCTTTTGCCTCAATATTGCAATAGTCACCAACTAGAACAAAATACCATGCTTGAAAATCTGAGAGGAGAACTCTTTCATCTTCAATGTCTACTTTTAATAGAACTCCGCGAGCGCCTTTTTCTAAATGACCTATTCTTCGAAGATCTGGCCTATCTTTCCATACCCATACTGGATACTCACCTTGATAATTTGGAAGTTCCTCAACCATTTGTTGCATCATCCAATGATATGGTTCGATAAACTCTGGCCATATATGCTCACGGACACCGATAAGATAGCCGATTTTTTTTACTTCCTGCCATTTTTCAATTGTTTGAATAGTCCAATATATACCCATAGCTCCTCCTTAGTCGTTAAATCAATCTAATATTAATTATAACTATATTTTTAGAGGCTTGGAACGAAAAGTGGCCATCTGACTTACTTCAAACGCTGGAGGTACTATACTTATAGTAATGTATGAAATATAGTAGCTGCATTCGAGGTTTTGATGTATATTGCTATGCTTTTGCCAAATCCGTTTTGTGATTATATTTTGATTAAAAAATTTGTTGCACAAATGGTTGCAACCGACAAAAATTTTGTCGGTTGAAATGTCGGTTTTAGGCAAGATAAGATTAAGTAAACAGATTATCGATAGGAGGATTCATATGCCCTAAAAATAAACGTATTATATTTGTTATTTGCCCACTTTTGTTAATGGTAGTAATTGGTAGTAAAATGGTGTTGGGTAAAGAAAGTAATGCTGTAAGTAATGTTGTGGACCTTGAATTTGCTGTAGCTAAGGTGTTAGATGAAATGCCTGATGTGAAGTTAAATAATGCTAAATCTTTAGGAAGAAGTGTAAATTTAAATTCAGAGTCAGTAGAAAATACATTGAATAATAGGAAAGCAGAGTTTCGATTAAAAGTCCATAATGAAATGAGTCATCTGAAACATGATAATGCTTACTTGGAAAAAGTCGCTGTAGAGGAAACAGAAAGGTATTTAGATGCGATTCGAATTGCGCAAGAGATTTATGATGTAAGTATCACTCAAGAGGAAGTAAATCAATATATTGCTACAAATGTTGCTGATTATGTGTTGCCCGAAAAAGAACGCTATGCTAAGGCATTGGGTATATCTCTTTATGAATTAGATTATAGCTTTGATCGAGATTTCTACGTTATGGATACATTATGGGATAAGCTAATACCGGTTTTAATGAAACGTTACCCTCAAGAAGATGGGGAAGATAATAATTTATATTTAGACAGAATAAAGGATCAATTTTATAGCCATTCGCTAACTAAATGACAACTATAATAGTATCAAAAAATATATTCGCTAAGCTAAAAAGGAGGATTCTACATGAAAAGACTGACAAAATCTTTCTCATTATTAGGATTATCAGTAATAATGCTAGGCGCAACGGGAGTAAGTGCATATAATGCTAAATTTAGTTTTGATATGAATACAGGTCTTTGGCATGCAAAGGTATATTCTGCCCCAGCATATAAATATACAAAAGATGAAGATCCTTATCTAAAAGTGGATTATATTGAATCGAAAGTACTTACGAAATTTATGGTAGTAAACTCCAATGGTGATGCTAGAAGTTCAACATTGACAACTCGAAGTGCTACTTCTAGTTTATTGACGAATCAAGGTATGGTTCAAAACCATCAATATCGGATGAGCGCTCAAACAGATGATGGTAATTGGTATAACAGGTACAATGTTACAGGGGCTTGGAATCCCGATTCTTATTAAAATCTATACTGAAAAGGTTTCCCTCCATATTTTATGGAGGAAAACCTTCTCATTTGAAAATTTTTTAAGAATAGACGGTGATAATCATGCTTAGGAGAGAATTAATACGTGCCATTTTCAATAAAAGAATGGCAATAGTAATTATGGTTATGTTTATTTTGTGTTATTTTTCTGCTTATAGTTCTCTGTTAAGTACGCATTTTTTTATTGATAGAGAAGCAGATGACTTAACAGCTGAAAACTTAAAGTATCTTCTTGAAGTGGGTGGTAATACATATCATATTTGGCTGAATGGTTTCCATTATACACAAATTATATTTGTTTTGGCCGCCATCTATCCGTACGCTGCTTCGTTTGTAGATGAGAAAAGAGGTCATTTTCATTATTTTTCTATTATCCGTATGGGGCATTTAAAATATCGCATTGTTAAATTATTAGCTAATGGCATTGCTGGTGGTTTGGCTTTATGTATACCGAATGTACTTTTTTTTCTAGTGATGAGTGTCTTTTTTGAAAATAAAATGCTCTATCCATTTGAATTTAGGCCAGACGGTTTAATGGGCGATCTATTTGTTTCGAACCCTTTGCTTTATATCCTATTTGTTTTAGCCATTCATTTCGCCTTAGGGTTTTCAATAGCTATTTTTGCTATGGGAATCACAAGTTTCTTTTCTAAAATTGTCTACGTTTATGCCATTTCATTTGCACTTTACTTAACGTTCGATATTTTTATTTCTAATTTAGATGCGCTTCGAAAATTTGCATTAACTAAAATTTATTATGTTAAGTCGAGTATCGATTTACATGGAAGTGATGTTGTTCTTGTAAATTTACTATTAATTGTACTTGGCTTAGTAGCATGTTATCTGAATTATAAATGGGAGTTGAAAAATGGAAGCTAATTACTTGAGAATTACTTGTCAAAGAATGTTAACGAGCAAAAAGTTTCTATGGATAATCGTTTATATACTTATACTTCCATTTATTATATTACGAATGAATGACTGGTCGGTTGATAGTAATATTTGGAATGGAGTATTTTTCATCTTTGGTAATAGGTATATCTATTTATTATTGATTGTACCAGTGTTTCTCATTTTTCTGTTTGATTTAGCTAATGAAGGTAACCTACGTTATTGTGCTGGAAGGCTAGTGACAAAAGTTTCGATGATAAAAGTTCACATCAAGGCAATGATTATTCATAGCTTATTTTTAACTATTTATGTGTTTGGTGTTGTCCTTTTAGAAGCTGTTTTCATACTTGGCGGAACATCTGTGTGGAGCGATGAAACCAAAGCGGGACATGATCCATATACGTTATTTTCTCTTGATTTATCTCCAATCATTGTTATTAGCCTTTTTGCGATAAAGTTTTTTTTGACCCTTATTTTTTTAGGAAGTTTTTATTTGTATTGGCAAAGTAAAACAAAAAGACAGTACAGTAGTTTAGGTATGAGCATCATCTTCTTTTTATTACTTTTTAATGCAATTGTAAATTTTTATAATCTTCCAGTATTTAATATATTGGATTTAAGTTTTGTAAGTATCTACTATTTAAACCTGCATGAAAATTCGCTTTTACTACATTTATTGATGTCACATCTGCCGTTAACTATTTTAAGTATAGGCTTGTTAATTTTTTCTTTGCATTTGTCTAAAGGGGTGAATTTTTAACGAATGCCTTTGCAAATCCTATCGATCATTCGTTACAATATTCGTTTTGTATCTAAAAAAATGTTCCTTTTTCTCGCCTGGCTAATAGCGACTGTGATATTTCATGCGATATATAATAAGGCCTATGCACATTATACAGCGATTGATGTTTATTTAATATGCATCGGGATGGTGACAATTGAAAAGCTACATGTTATTCAAATCTTAATAATTTTACTTCCCTATTTTGGGATGGCGATGATGGTAGATGTCTATATTGCGCACATGATGGGGGAGCACGCTATTTTTAGTATGCTACGAATAGAAAAACGACTACTTTTTATTGTTTCCCATGTTTTATCCCTCTGTTTATTTATATTTGCTATGTTATTTATCTATCAAATGATGTTAATGATTAGTTCGTTTACGCTATATGATCGTACTTTTCGGTTTACTGATTCAATTTTCACAGGGATGGCAATACCTCTGGAGAATATTTTTCTAAGGCTAGTCCTACCTGCGTTTGTTGGCCAATTTATTGGTGCTTTTTGTGTTGCATGTGTTCAACTTGCAGTTTCCATTCAATTTAACCGACTAAGTAGTGGGTTTATGTTTGTTGTCTTTCTCTATTTTTTACAACTAGTATTTCCAATAATAATAGGGCGGCACGTATTTGTTGCTAGTATTCTAATAGATTACGTAAAATATATACACTTTTTGATAACGCAGTTACTTGTAATAGGGGGCTGTATTATATATCTCTATGTTTTGAGTAGGAAAAATATATTGATTTTTTCGGAAAGGGGTTAATGATGCAACCGTTTATTGTAGAAGCAAAAAATATATCAAAAACGTTTAAAAAGCAATTAGTTTTTCACTCCGTATCTTTTTCATTGGAAGAGGGGAAGGCTTATGGCTTTATTGGTCATAATGGCTGCGGTAAATCGATTTTATTAAAAATGGTTAGTGGTCTTCTTTCTACTGATAGTGGAGAAATAAAAGTATTTGGACAAACGCTCGGAAAAGAAGTAGATTTTCCGCAAAATACGGGGATCGTTATTGAAACGCCCCATTTTCTTGATGATTATACTGGTTTTCAAAATTTGCGCTACTTAGCAGCCATCCAAAATAAAATAAACGATGCTACGATTAAGTCCACCCTTGTGAGAGTTGGCTTAGATCCCACTAATAGAAAACCAGTAAAAAAATATTCTTTAGGTATGAAACAAAAATTAGGCATTGCACAAGCAATTATGGAGGAACCTTCTTTACTTATCCTTGACGAGCCATTTAATGGACTAGATAAAACAAGCGTGCAAGATATTCGAACATTGTTACTTGAACTGAAAAAAAGTGGTGTCACCATACTTCTAACGAGCCATATGCAAAAAGATATCGAATTGCTTTGTGATGAGGTATTTGAATTCAATGATTATAAGTTAGATAAAATTTGTGTTAATAAAATAAGCACGAAAGCTGAGGTTGAGCAATTTTGATTAAAATTATGAAGCTACTGACAGAAATATTGTCGGTTAAAAAATCGATATTTGATACGCTAATATAAAAGTAATGTAAGAATATACAAAAATTTTTTGAAAGGGGTATTTCAATGATTAAAAATATGCTTTCCTTTGTTTTATTACTTTGTGGACTAGTTATTGGTTTGACTTTACTTAACGTTATTCATGTACCGCTAATATTTCCATACGCAGGGATTATCGTTAGTACGACAATGTTAGTACCTCTTATTTTAAAAAGTAGCAATAAATTAGTTCAGTAAATTTTAAAAGGTCCCATTCGAAAAAAATAGACTGAGGTGGAAAAAAGTTGAGTAAACAAACACTGAGTCAATTCCGCTTTCGAATTTATTGGATTTAAAAATAGATTTTGCTTTTAAACAACTTTTAGGGAGTGAACGAAATAAGCATTTAACGATTATGTTTTTAAATGCAATCTTTCATCGTACTGGCAGAGTGCCAATCAAAGAATTGTCGTTTATTAATCAAGAAGTTAGTGGCGAGTATAAAGATGATAAGCAATCCCGTTTTGATATTGTTGTGAAAACACAAAATGAAGAATTGATTAATATTGAAATACAATTAGCTAATAAAAAAGATATGCTTAAGCGTACTTTATTTTATTGGTCAAGATTGTACAATCTACAGTTACAAAAGGGCAAAGGGTATCATACACTGAACCCCACCATTACAATAAATATTTGTAATTTTTCATTGTTTCAGGAGTTAGCCCATTATCATAGCACGTATCATTTGTATGAGGATAGAACTTTACAGCCTGTACAAAAATCAGATGATGTGTTAGAAATTCATTTTATTGAAATGGATAAATTTTTAAAGGCTTGGACAAATGAAGAACAACAATCATTCAATAATCTTTTAGAGAGGTGGTTACTGATGTTTGGTATGGTAGATGACGGAAAAAACATTGTTCGCGAGGATATCTATAAAGCATTGGAGGAAATAGCGAAGACAGATGAAAACATACGTAAAGCATTTCAAGCATGGGAAGAAATCAGTCAAGATCCTGAAAATATTATCGCTTACCAATCAAGGGTCAAGTATATGCTAGATGAAGCGGCTAAAATTGAAGATGCAAAATACTACGCGGAACAAGAAGGAATAAAAAAAGGCATAGTAGGTATTGCAAAAAAGATGATTTTAAAAGGAAATAGTGATAAAGAGATTATGGATTTAACAAACTTATCATTTGAAGAAGTTCAAGCGTTACGCCAAGAGGTTTAATTTAGTAAAAAAGCATTCAGGGAACATGACGATTCCTTGAATGCTTTTTCTATTTGTTCATCTTAATATTTTTTGTCTGAAGATAACGTACTACACGCCCATTTTTCTACGAGTATTACTTGTTTTTTTCGTCTGCTGACTTTTCATTTTCTTTGTTGACGTATCGCCATTCATTTTACCTTTAGTAGTGGCATTTTTGTTCTTTTTGTTTTCAAGCTGTTGCTTGATGGCTTCTTGCAAACTCATTTTCTTTTTTGGTGCTTCAGTCTGATTATTTTCTGTCATAGGAGATTCCCCTTTTGGAATAAGATTGTTAATAGTTAGTTCTAGTATAATCTATTTTCCGTAATTTGTGAAACTCGGTACAAAAAACGGAATGATTGTATAGCTCAAGTAGCAGCTGAATAACTATTGCTAGTGTATGTTAGCGGATTTTCAAATAAATGTTTAAAATATGCATATTTTTATTTCAATTTTCTCATTCTAATATAGACAAGCACTTTGAAAGGAAGTGGCAAGTATTTTGTACAGTAGAAAACAATTTATTTGGGCATATTGTATCTCTAGTTTTACTTCAATTATTGGCACAATCACAATTTTTTTAATTTTAGATTTTTATCACTATACAGCTGACTTTGGCTTATTTTATAAACTGTTACTTGCATTTATTAGTGGAGGTCTTATTGCTTTTGCTTTAGGGCTTATCTTAATGAATTTATACTTTGAAAGTATGTTCTCCCACAATAAAAAGAAAATGAATGATGTCATGTAAACGATGAAAGTCGATTGGTCCAAAATTATGGGATTCAATCGACTTTTGATGAGTGATGTTGAAATGGGTCTATTTCAAGATATAAAAGCTAGTGATTCGATTATGTTACTGTTTACATATATTATTTCAAAAAAATATCTAGTTCGACCTCTTCTTAAACAATGTAAGTTAATTCAATCTTTGCAGGTCTCAATAATGTGCATGAGACTTGAATTTTTATAAGTAGAAAATATGAATTTTACTTACTTTTAGACGGGTAATTTAAAATAAAAATTACGCTCCCTGCAAATGCTGCAAAAATGATTGAATTTACTAGCCCTGACATACTGAAATCATTAGTATCCACAATTATCATGATGAAAATACTTATTGAGAAAAATAATGATGCTATTACTAATCTGTTTTTTAATATATTTTTCTTTTTTTTCATATTTAACACCTTCACTAATTAGCTAAGTACGCTGTCTAATTATTCACAGTTACTTTTTCCGGGGAATTTCTTATCCATTTCTTCTGCACATTTGGATTGAATAAACCCTATTGTTACAACAGCCCCTGCAATATTCGATCTTATCCCAAGCTTTAGTATATGTGAAGCAGCTAATTTGAACTTTTTATCAAATATTAAATTCGCTAAGGTGCTAAGTGAAGAAACTAAACGAAAATGTTCTTTTAATCCTTTGGAAAGACAGCTGTTATGTGCCGCTCTATATTCTGCGGTTGGTCTCAATAAATGCCATCCACAAGCAACAGCTCTAGTTTCAATCTTATAATGGATAGAAACATCTGCTTGTTTAATATCTACAAATAAATTTTTATTTTCAAATGCTTGTATAATCTCTTCATAACCGTCATATTTTTTAAATTCTTTACAAATATTTCTTTATCATATCCCCCAAAATATCCGTTGTTGTCAGTAATAATTCCTTTTTCATAAATTAATTCTAGAGACTTTTCAATCAAAGCGAGAATCTCTTCGTCATCGGGGTAATCGTTCGCAACCGTATTTTTTGTAAATACACCAAGTATAGAAAACATTACAATAACAACGACCATAGTTCCTTTAAATAAAGTATATAGACTATTTTTTATCATAATATCACTTCTGTTGAATGTATTTAATAAAAACTATTTGCTGTTAAATGGGTATTTTAAAATAAAAAATATACCAGTAGCTATTGCAGCGAAAAGCGTATAAGCAAGTAAATCCTGTAGGTTGAAATTTTCTAAATCCTTCAATAACGATAACCTAATGAAAAAAGCGATAAAGAAAAAGCCAGATGCTATGATTACTTTGTCTTTTTGTGTCGTATTTTTAATAGAAAACACCTCCTAGTTGTTAGGGGAAGAGGCAGAGTACGTATCCAGTAAAAATACTAATCAAACCCAAAAGGAAATCTTATATCCAAAAGTGTAACAATACAAGTTAAGAAAAGAGCCCATACCATTGTCGTTAGTAATCTTCTTGTATAGGAAGATTTTGGGGTCTCCTTGTATGGCGAACCTGTTGCAAACAATGATACAAAAATAATGAGCGTAAAATACAAAAAGTATGCAAGTGATTGGTAATACCACATGATACTTCACCTACTTTCCTTGAAGTACAAAATGGTAGATAATTTGAATTGTACTTTTTGCACGAGAATGTTACTAATTAAAATTCTTACGTGCCAAATACCGAGTTTCATAGTAGAAGGGTCAATTCGTAAATGAGGATTTACCTGCACTTTAGTTGCGCCTTTTTCCCATTTGTTGTTCCACAACTCGACATAAGTCGTCCTCCTTTGCTATTTTATCTCGTTTATTTACGGAAATTTTATCATTGAGAATTATTATCAGTCAATGGTTTTGTGGGGAAAATTTTATTGGTTTTTTGCTAATAGTTGATGATGAAAGAGGAGTGCTACAATCAGCAATTTGGCACGGTGTTATCATAAAAAAAGCTAGTTGCACGTAGGTGATTGTGCAACTAGCTTTTTAATTTATGTTGGAGGTATAGTCCTCGAATAATACCCCAAATAAAGATGATAAATAACAAAGCAAGAAAGGCATAAGCATGCCATTGTTGTAGAATACGAGTATGTCCCATTGCTACTGTTAAGTCATTGAAAAGTGAGTATGTAAAATATAGCAAAATACTGTTTTTCATCAGACAGAAGGTGATGATGCCATTTTGTCGCTCCATATGAGATAAGGTAGGTTTGTTTTTTCGTAGTACAGGGTAAGCCGCTTTTATTTCTAAGTAATGCAAAAGTAAAAATAGCATTAACGCAACAAAGGGTAAATAAAAAATGGCGATTTTTGGGCCGAACTGTGCATGGTCTGTCGTAAAGCTTTGCAAAACTGGAATGGAGGAGGGGAGCTTACGATATTGAATAACAGTTGCGGTAATGCCTGCTGTAAAAATGGTTGCCACAACAATTGTTAGTTGTTTGCACAGTTTTGGTGTCGGTGTTTTGTGTTTTGCATGCATAAGATCACCTCAATATGTTCTTCTTTCAAAATAGGATTCTGTTATACTGTAACATAAGATTGTTATCAAGTGGTTGCAGAAAGAAGGATTAGATGGAATACGTGTTATTTTTAGTAATCGGTATTGCAGGTAACTTAATAGGCACATTAGTTGGCGGTGGCGGATTAATTACATTACCAACGATGATGCTGATGGGCGTACCGGTTCATTCAGCGATTGGAGCAAATAAAGTTTCCAATATGGTCAGTGCCTTCTCTAGCTTTTATTCAATTTTTAGAAGAAAGGAATTGACATGGACGGAAATGCGTTCTGTGTTACTTGTATCGTTAATTGGCGGCACATTGGGTGGGCTCTTCGCTTCCTTTATGAGTGGCCAGACGTTAACACTGATTGCGATTATTTTACTAGGCTTTGCACTTATTATGTCCTTTATCGGTGGTGCTGATTTTGGTGAAGTGGAAAGCTTTAAAATGAATCGAAAAAATGGCCCCATTTTGCTTGGTGTAGGATTTTACGATGGATTATTTGGTCCTGGTAGTAGTACGTTGGCGCTCTATACTTATGCCCATGAAAAACTTTCCTATATTAAAGCTGTAGGTTTGTCTCGTGTAGGTGTATTTGCCATGTGTTCAGGGGCTGCTATTACGTATATTGCAACGGGTAAAATTGAATGGCCGCTGACAATTGTCTTAATGTTTGGCTCAATTATTGGTGCGCAAATTGGCATTATCCTTGCACGAAAGGTTAAGGCAAAGCAAGTAAAGATATTGTTACGTGTTGTTACAATTGTACTGATTCTACAACTTGTTTATGATTTCTTCCAACAGTTATAAGGAGGGTTCACATGTTTGAAATTTCCCCTTTTCCAAGCTTTTCGTGGTCACTTTCACGCCATAAAACATTAACAAGCTGTGCCAGAAAATATGGCTATGAATATTATTTTTCTCACAATGGATGGTTGAGCCATCAAGTGGAGCCCTTTCATCAACATGTGTATCGCTTAAAAAAGCTGCAGTCCATGCCCATTTTGTTTGGGCAAATTGTCCACCGTTTAATCGAGCAAACGATTATTGATTACTTACAGACGAGGGAAGTGCCGTCTGTCGCAGAGCTTGTTAATCGTGCACGTGGCCAACTAAATGCAGCCTTTATTGATTCGACTCGGCATGTGGATTTGTGGAGACATAAGCCGAATAAGTTTTACATGATGCAGGAAATTTATTATGATGGACAACTAAATACGGAGCTTATTGCAGACTATAAAAGTCGGTTGGAAGCAGTGTTTACGAACTTTCTACAAAGCGAGACATTTTTACAAATCACTGCCCATTCAGGTTCATTACGCATTGGTGAACCCGAACAGTTTCGTTCAATGAAAATTGAGGATACACAAGTGTTTGTTGTCATGGACTTTCATTATTATGATGATATGGAAGATAAGTGGGTTATTATTGACTGGAAGACAGGGGGGCCATCAGATGATGACCGCCAGCAATTAGCGCTCTATGCTTATTACATTCAACAAAAATATCGCGTCGAGCTAGAAAAAATAGAAGTTTACAATGAGTATTTACTTACGGGGCAACGACAACGATATACATTTACTTCTTGCGACATGGACAATATTTTACATACATTTCGACACAGTGTTTTAGAAATGAAAAAGTACCAAGCTGACATCCTGTCAAACGAGCCTATGGACCTTGAGGATTTTGAGCAAACACCTGATGAATGGCGCTGTTTGAGATGTAACTTTAAAGAACTATGTGAAAACTGATAGCTATCAAAACATTGATAGCTATCATAGTAAAATTACTTGTTCAAAACAAAAAAGCCGACAATCGCAATAAATGTGAATGTTACATTTAATAGCATATAGACGGGGCGTTGCTCTTTATATGTAACAACCATTGCAATAACAGAAGATATAACAGCTAAAGGAATTGTGACAAATTGGATGTCCCATAAATAAAAGCCGTCAATGTACACATAAGCTGTTAGAATAGCTGTAATAATGGACCACTTTATTGTGCTTTTCGACATAATATTTCCTCCTTATGCTTAAAAATACAAAAAAATAATAGCATAGAGGAGCGAGTATCGTAAACTATAAGCCTAAAAGGAGCGTTTTAAAATGATAAAAAAAATAATACTATTGAGTGCTGTCGTAGCGATGTTAGCGGCGTGCAGCAATAATGAAGCAACGGAAAAAAATAAGTCAACAAATGATGTCTCTTCACAATCGCAGGAGCAACAAGTAGAACAACAAAAAAATGAAACGAACGAACAGCCAGCTCAGCTAGAACAAAATGCTGAAGTGGAAGACAAAGCGACAGAAACAAATGATCTTAGTGAATGGTCTTCATTACCTGAATACAATAAAATTATGGAACAAATCGATAAGCAAAATATTCACTTTGAAAAGGTAACCGATTCCACTGATAAACGTATTTTATTAATAATTGATGAAAATGGCACAAAACTCTATAAATCAATTTTTATTAAAAATACAAATCGTCTAAAAATCATTAGTATTAACGGTAATGGGCAGATTTTTAACGATACATTGTAAATGCGATTTAACATGAGGATGCTTCGGCGATTCCTCCTGTTTTTTTCGATACGTGAGGTTTTATTAGGTATTTCAGTTTATGCTAGCACCATCTTAACTCAACAACTGCCAAATAAATAATATAAAAGAAAGAATGGCAGCAAAAATCAATGTTATTGCGATTGTCACATAGCTAATGATTAATGTGGTCATACTGTTAACATCCTTTAAACTAATAAGGGCTAGAAAAAAACAGCCTATATTTAAGAGCAATATACCGTATAAAGGATGAATATGAAAATGGGCAATGAAAAAGTTTAAAAATGTTGCGGATGAACTGACAATTATAAATAATATGAAGTTGCCTATTGTAAAAAGCAATGACCAACTAATTAAGTTTATTACCATACATTTCCTCCTTTTTTATTAAAACGAATTTTTGACATGTAAGTTCCTTGGGAGAGTCTTTAAAAATTGGGTGGTGAGCACGTGGGATAGCAGAGGTTTTAACCATTATTTTTATTGTCTTAAAGCTAACAGATGTTATTACATGGTCGTGGTGGCTCGTGCTATTACCATCAATTATTTCTTTTAGTATTTACCTACTTATACTATTAGTGAAGGTAGCTATCGTAATAGCAACAATTGTAATGACGAAGAAACGTAAAGAATAATAGATGTTAAAGACTGGCGTTTAAGCTGTACCAGCGATGCGAGTGTTAAGGGGGATACGATGAATTATCATGTAGAAGTTTTATTAGAACATCACGAAGCATTTGTCACATTTTTAAATACTAGTTTAAGAGAGTTTAATAATGAACATTCTTTTTACCATCAAGAAATAAGAAAAAAAGGTACATCGCCTATCAATATTATTGTATCTGATAATGATCAATGGATTGGTGGATTAACAGCTGAGGTTTATTGGGGATGGTTAGAAATCAATAAATTTTGGTTTAGTCAACAGTATCGTAGACAGGGCTTGGGCGATCAATTGCTGTCACAAGCTGAAGCAACTGCAAGTAAAATGGGGGCAACAAAAGCATTATTGACCACGTATGACTTTCAAGCACGCTCATTTTATGAAGCAAGAGGCTATCAAGTTGTTGGTGAAATTAAAGACTATCCACCTGGTAGTAGTTATTATACAATGGTCAAATATTTAGTTTAATCTAACAGCTGCCATCACTTTAGGGCAAAGCGTAGACGCAACACTTGCTAGGCAATGTGTTGCGTCTTTTTTCGTTGGACTTTCTTTTAAAACAACGCTTCGATTGAAGCAGTATCTACTTTGTCCAACAGCTTATAGTCCTTCATATAATTTTCTTCATACAAGTATACAAAAAGATGTGTTGCATCATCGAGGCGTATGCCAATTTCACGTTGATCATTGATTCGCAATGTTAACCAATAGGCCTCTTTAAAATCAGATTTTGCAAACCGAACTTTTCGAATCGCTTTGTTATCAAATAATTCCATAATGTCATGAATAGAATCCGTATCTTTTAACGTGATTGTTTTTTCATCAGATGCACGAATAATTTCAATTTCATTAATCTGCTCGATATCAAGACGCTCGATTACTTCCTTATTAAAAGTAGAGTCCCGTGTCATGAATGATGTCGTCATATACAAGATAATGAGTGGTATTAAAATAAGCAAAATGATTTTATAGCTTTTTTTCATGGTAATCTCCTTAAATTCTAAAAATTCACACATATGTATGCTGTTCCACGCTATAATTGAGCATATACTGAATCGATAAAGGAAGGCAATAAAATGAACTATAATCATCAAGAAAAAGAGCTATTTTACCCAGATGGGACCGTTATGTACCGTGGTGGCGTTAAGAAAAACGATTTTGGTCACGATATTTATGATGGCAAAGGGACAATTTTTGATCAAGAAGGGGAGGTATTATTCGCGGGCGAATTCGTCAATCATATGAAGCAAGGAAATGGCATTATGTATTTAAAAGGTCAAATAATCTATCAAGGCGAATTTATACAAAATAAAAAACAAGGCACCGGTATTTTGTATAAAGATGGACAAATCTATTATGAGGGACAATTTCGAAATGACTTAATGGATGGTTATGGCATTTTATATTATGAAGAGGATGTTATTGCGCCATTTAAAGATTTACGGACACAATATGCACATTTAAATCGACCACAATTTGAGGGAGATTTTGTTCATGGTATGAAAAAAGGCAAAGGCACACAATATTACCCAAATGGTTTTTTGCAATACGAAGGTGATTTTATGTGGAACCATATGCAAGGGGCTGGGAAGTACTATTATGCCCCCGAAACGCCAACTGCCTTGGAGCTCGCTGAAGGTGTAACAGGCCTTCACTACGAAGGTTATTTCTTTGAAGATATGAAGCATGGCAAAGGCAAAGTGTATTCAAGACAAGGTGTGCTGGAAGCTGAAGGTCAATTTAAAGAGGATGTTATGACGGGGAAAGGGACACTTTATTACCCAAATGGGCAAGCCTCTTATATTGGTGACCTAGTAAATGGGGAAAAGCATGGGCGTGGCGATTTTTATAATGAAGATGGCAAAATTATATATAGTGGCGAATTTATCCACGGTGAACGGCTACGTATTACGCCTGAAGTGGAGCAGGAAATTAGCAAGCTACAATCGCAATTAGATGGGCTTGTGGGGCTGCCGAATGCCAAAAAGGAATTACATAATCTAATTAATTTTATTAAAATTCAAAGCTTACGTGTTGATCATGGTTTAACAAGTTTCCCTATTACATATCATCTTGTATTCTCAGGAAACCCTGGGACAGGAAAAACAACTGTTGCGCGCATAATAGGACAAATTTACAAACATCTTGGCGTGTTGTCTAGTGGGCATTTCGTTGAAACAGATCGTGCGGGATTAGTAGCAGGTTATGTGGGACAAACCGCTTTAAAAGTACAAGAAGTTGTAAAGAGAGCAACAGGTGGCGTGTTATTTATCGATGAAGCATACTCATTAATTAATGATAAGCAGGATGCATTTGGTAAAGAGGCCATTGATAGCTTGTTGAAAGCTATGGAAGATTTACGTGATGATTTAGTGATTATCGTTGCGGGTTATACAGAGCGAATGGAGGAATTTTTACAAGCCAATCCAGGTTTCAAATCGCGTTTTAATCATTTTGTTCAGTTTGATAATTTTAGTACAGACGAGCTTTACGAAATTTTTGCTATGCTTTGTAAAAATAACGATTATCGTTATGGTGACACTTTTGCCCAGCATATGAAAGCACAATTAAATGATATTCCGGTTGAATCCATTCCAAATTTCTCAAATGGTCGCTATATACGCAATGTCTTTGAAAAGCTCGTAACCATTCAGTCGAATCGTTTAATCCAGCAGCACACTATAACAAAAGATGAACTAATGGAATTTACAGATAGCGATATTTTACTAGCAATATCGGAAAATCTTTTTGATAGTACGTTCTAAGTAATGAGCGTAAAATAGCACAACGTTTGACCAATCCATCATCATATTTACCATGAACAATTAATATATTAAATGGATAATTTATTAATAGGGAGCGTATGATGAAAAAACTAGTGCCATTGCTGTTAGTTCTCGCATGTGTTTTACCAACATTTTTACACATTAAAGTGACGATTAATAATAATATTGATGTGCATAAAGGGAGTAAAACGCAAGATTAGCTGTATCTCTTTATGGCCCCTTACAAATTTGTGAGGGGCTTTTTGTATGTTGAATGGAGGTATGTATGACACAGTTATCGAGAGAAGATTGGATTAAGGCTGGTTTACATCAATTAGCGGACGCAGGCATACATAAAGTGCGGATCGAAACACTCGCATGTTTGCTAAAAATGATACATAGTTTTCTAGCCCGCTCTGTCTACTAATTGCCGTAGTGTATTTATTTGTACTATTTTGACTTTACCTGTACAATCTGATTATTATTGGCATTTAGAGGAGGAACATGTTTGAATCAAATCATTTATTTACTACGACACGGAGAAACCGTTTTAAATACGCAAGGACGTTACCAAGGACAGCTTGATTCGCCATTAACGGATGTTGGGATAGAACAGGTGCAACAAAATGCCGATATGTTGAAAAATCTTATAGGTAATCCACAACAATGGAAAGTAGTTTCGAGCCCTTTAGGGAGAGCTTTACAGAGTGCAGAAATTATTTGTCACACGATTGGCTATGACTTTAATAAAGTGGAAAAGGACGCACGACTAGCTGAAGTAGCCGTTGGTGATTGGGCAGGTTTAACAACGAAAGAAATTGAACATGCATGGCCAGCACTATTAGAAAACACAGATCATTATAATTGGTATTTTAATGCGCCAAATGGAGAAAGTTTTGACGAAGTGGTCGCAAGATTAACAGATTGGCTTGAGAGCATCCAAGATGATTCCAAAGTGATTGTGATATCCCATGGTTTAACGGGGCGTATTTTACGCGGTATCTATGCTGGGCTAGCAAAGGAAAATGCACTAAAGTTGGACGTGTCACAAGATGTATTTTTTAAATTAACACAAAAAGAAATCCAAAATATTTCGTTAGTATTCGATGATTTTTATTAATTTTTTTCGTACATATGGAGAATTGCGAAATCCTTAAGAATTTCTTCATAAATTTCCTACAGGAATATTCAGAATTGCCTCCTATTATAATGTGTGGGAGGCGTTTTTTTATGAAAAAATTTGGTTTATTTTGTTGTATTTGTGCTATGGCAATATTTTTCTATATGAATAAAACAAACGAACAAGTAGTGGACATTGAGCTACCTTCGTTACATAGCAAAAATGCGTTATTAATAAATGATAAAGGCGAAGTGTTATATGAAAAAAATGCGGATGCCATTATTTATCCTGCTTCGTTAACAAAAATCATGACAGCCATTGTCGCGATTGAAGCGAGTAAAGATTTGCAAATGCAAACGATGGTTACGCCACAAACAATTGCCACATATACGGCGCAAAATGCTTCAATGGCCGGCTTTCAAGCTGGCGATTTTGTGACCATTGAGGATTTATTATACGGTACTTTACTAGCATCCGGTGCAGATGCTACAGCTACGCTAGCAACAGCTATTGCGGGTAGCGAGGAGGCATTTGTCACAATGATGAACGACAAGGCATCAGAACTAGGATTACATGATACCCATTATGAAAATGTTAGTGGGCTTCACCATCCAGCACATGTTTCAAGTGTTCGTGATATTAGTAAGCTTTTTCAGTATGCCATTGAAAATCCTACCTTTTATCAAATGTTGACGACAAAAAGTTATACAACTCAAGTGCCTAATGAATTAACGATTTCGAGCACATTATTTACAAAAATGGATGGTGTGGAAAGTGCCATTCTTGGTGGTAAAACGGGCTATACACCGGAAGCAGGCCTTTGTTTAGCGTCCTTAATGGAAAAGAACGGAGAATTATTTATTTTTGTTACGACCAATGCGGAAGGGCATGTTTGGACACCACCGTTTCATGTGGAAGATGCAATGGCAGCCTATCAAGCACTTTAGGAGGAAAATGAAAAGAATAATTGTATTTTTACTATTTTGCACAGTCCTTTTTACTGGATGCACTTTAACGTTGCTTTACCAAAGGCAAGTGGTGGTAAAAGTGATCCTGTGTATATAGAAGTACAACGCATAGTTTATGCACTTAAATATGGAATTAAGGAATATGAGCAAAAGATTGCAGAGGTGCAGAAACGTATTCCTCTTATAACTGGTGACAGAGAGGTTGAAGTCCTTCATAGATTGCTAGACGGGTATAGCATGCGTGCAATTGGAAAGCATATGAGATTATCTAATACGACAATACTTAGGGGTAGAAATAGCATTGTAGTACAAATGTTGAATTCACACTAGGATGCTTTCAGACTGAAGTGAAAATAGGAAAAATAGTTCTTTTCAGTCACTTTCTATTTCGGACCAACTCGAAAAAGAAAAAATACCTCGATAAAAAACTTTCGAGGTATTTTGACAACAAACTAAAAATAGATATAACTATTTTTTTCTTTTTTTAGTTTTAATCTGATAAGTTACTCCAAACAGTATATTAAATATTAAACCAAAATTTATCGGATTCAAAAAAACCCAAAGTAAATTTACTTCTAATGCTATCTGCAAAAAAATCCACAAATGCAAGATAACAAAAAAAGCAAATATCATTGGCCAACTAAAAACATAGTCTAAATTGAACATACAAAATCTCCTATTAAACTAATCAAAACAATTAGAAGCTGCACCTAACATAGTTCCACCCACAGCACCTATAATAGTTCCTCCGACAGCTCCTACTACATTTCCAATAACAGGGAATGCAGTTCCTGCACCAAGTCCAACCCCTAAACCAGTTATTGCACCAGAATAATAACCGCCAAGAACACCTAAAGTACATTTCCATTTAGAACGAGCAAATCTAGTTACTGGAGTCGATAGTTTTTTTTATGTAATTCTATAATCAACCCATTATCAACGGATTTGTAAATTAAATTAACTTCATTACCATTACTATCTATTGCTTGTGTTGGTAAAACTTCTGTATAATCACCTTTTTTTACAAGGATATTTCCAACTTCATCGTTTTCAATTGATACCACTTCATTTAATAATTCTAATCGCATCGTACTTTCATTTAAAATTGTAATTCCTTAATCATCAGTCTGTTCAGATGCAGTTGCAGTTGGTGTAGTTAACCCCATATTTCCCATGAAAAAGAATAAAAGAACCAAACAAGTCAACATAAAAAATAATTTTCTCATTTGTAAAACGCCTCCTTATAATATTCTTAATTCATTAAATATTATAAAAAATAAAAATAAAAAATAAAATATAATTTACAAAAATGTAACAAAAACTTTATTTTCTGAAAAATTAACTCTTTCTAATAATCTACATAATTCCTCAATATTAACGTGGTGTAGCTCTACCACGGTAGCTAGAAGTGAGCTAACTCAACAGTTTTACCACAGTAAAAAAGGCTTCATCAAGATGATGAGACTTTTTGTTTATTTAATTTTTATGCATTACATAGGTAATAAAGTATAGTTAGTGCTTTTTTATAAGCTTTAAGTATAATTGTCTTGTCACCCCAATTAATCAAATATATCTAAAATAATTGTCAGAAAATATAGAAATATTGTATGATGAGTAAAAATTTGAGAAATTGAGGTGATTTAATGGGTAAACCAGTAGATTGTAATGTTTTTCCACGCTATCAAATCTCACTAGATTCCAGACTCGAGGAACGTAAAGAAGAATATATTGTAGAGCTTGAAAAAGTAAAAAACGAAGGTGTTGTATTACGATTTGAAAAAACTACTGAATTACCCCCTTAAATATTTTAGTACCTCTCCATTGGAGGTGGTGGTTATGAGAGAGGTCTAGAACGAGAAATCCGAAACGTAATGAAGCGTTTCAAATGTGGCTTGATAGTAAAGGGAAAATGTTGTTGAAGAATATTGCCGAGCAATTAGAATTATCCGATACCCGAATTTGAAAGTGGAAGAACCAACATAAATGGTATGACCATTTGAAAGGGAACGTTACTAAATGAAGTCGAGGGGCTCCTGCTGGTAATTCAAATGCTAAAGAGCATAGTGCACCAAAGCATGAGTGGGCTTCAAGAGGTCTAAAAATAGCCCCCCGATTTGCCCCCTAAACTTAATTTAAATAAAGATAATAAAAAATTGAATGTAAAAATACATTGTTTTCAATATACAAACGAAACTAAAAACACATAAAAACAACGCACAATGATGAGTGCCATTTTAGTGCCAAATGCAAAGGGGTATCGTTTTGAAGTAGATGGAATAGGGTATGAAATTGCTAGAGATGTCCTCATCGATGAAATGGCCACCTTATTTTCTGCTTTACCTCAAGGGAATGAATTGTTTGATCAAGAACAGGTAAAGGCGCTTGTACTAAAGCATGAAAAAACGATTCAGCAGTATGCCGTGAATTCGAATTATCAACAAACATTGCTGGCAAAATTTACTATCAGCATCTAGTTGATTATTACTATTTTCTGGGATGAGAGCTTCCACTATAATAAGAATCAAATCCTATGTTTTTCAGTATATTTTACACGGGAGACGACATCAGTGATTGCATAAAGGCGGTGTAGAATAATGAAAAAATTATTACCTTTAGCTTTAATTTGGGCATTTTTTTGTAGTATTGGGATGGCAGGGCATGTTTCTGCAAATGAAGTTAGTACGGGGACGATCCAACAAGTTACAAAGGATGCAACGGTCTATGTAGAAGCTTCAACAGAAAGTAAGGTAAGCGGCCATGTTAAACAAGGCAATTTCGTGTTAGCTACACCTTTTAATGAAGAATGGGTGTATATTCAAATGTCACAGCTAGAAGGGTATGTAGCAGCAACCACTTTAGCCGAGTTAACGCCAGAAAAGGTGGTTGTTGCAAAAAAAGGCGGTACAAACTTATTTAAATACCCAAGTCCAAGTGCCCAAAAAATTGGACAGCTATATGAAAGTAGTTTGTTAGTTGTCTATGGAACAGCGCCGGGTGGTTGGTCGTATGTTCAATATGGACATGACTACGGCTATGTCGCGACAAATATGCTTAAAAAGCCAACCGTGACAAAAAAGCAGGTAAACGCACCTAAAGGAGCCATTATTCATTTAACGGCGAGTCCGAGTGGTGAAGTGCTAGGGAAACTGGCACACAAAACAATTGTCCAGCAATATACAATTGTGGCAGGTTGGGCTTATGTTGAAGCCGGCGAACAAAAAGGGTACATAAAGGCTTCTGAGCTAACAGATTTAAAGATTATTGATAATAAGATTTATAATAAAGGGGTTCCTGTAGCAAAAGGGGCTAAAAAACGAGTAGCTTTAACATTTGATGATGGGCCTGATGCGAAGGTAACGCCTCAAATACTAGCCATATTAAAAAAGTACAATGTCAAGGCAACATTTTTTATGGTTGGGAAAAACGCCTCGAACAATCCGAAAACTGCGGAGCAGGTGTATAAGGAAGGCCATGAAATTGGCAATCATACTTGGAATCATCCGAAACTAACGAATTTAGCAAAAGCCAGTGTGAAAGAAGAGGTGGATCGCACAAGCAATGCCATTTACAAGGCTATCGGTCAATATCCAACTGTTTTTCGACCTCCATATGGCGCAACAAGTGACCAAGTACGCTCTGTTATCACGATGCCTTCTATTTTATGGTCGATCGATACACTCGATTGGAAGCATCGCAATGCCGATAAAATTCTTACTTACGTCAAAGCGTCTGTCAACGATGGTAGCATTATTTTAATGCACGATATTCATCAAACGACTGCCGATGGGTTGGAAAATGTCATTCTTTACTTGCAGAAACAAGGCTATGAATGTGTAACGGTTAGCGATATATTACAGTAGTTCAATCTATTAAGTATTTACTATAATTTAAGAAGCCGTGCACTTGTCTTTATTCGACTGTACACGGCTTTTTTTATTGTTATTTAAATAAATTAATTGTTGTAATAATAATAGGGATACCAAAGACATCGATTAAAAATGCGCCTACGATTGGTACAACAAGGAAAGCTTTTGTAGAAGGGCCAAAGCGTTGAACAACAGCAGACATATTCGCCATTGCATTCGGCGTTGCACCTAAGCCATGTCCTGCAAAACCTGCAACCATCACGGCCGCATCATAATTTTTGCCTAGTAATTTAAATAATACAAATATACAGAATAGAACGATGAATAATACTTGTACAAAAACAATCACAAATAGAGGTAATGCTAAGTCGGCAATTTCCCATAATTTAATGCTCATTAACGCCATTGATAGGAAAACCCCTAGTGTAACGTCACCGATTAACGAAATGCTTTTCATGTTAATGGCATTTGGTTTTACTTTATCTAAAATGTTACGAACTAATACAGCGACAAACATGGCACCTACGTAGCCTGGTAAAACGAAACCTGTAGCTTCAGAGAATAAAGTTCCCACATATGTTCCGACAGCCATACAAAATGTGATAATAACTACTTGTGTAAAGAATGAATCCGATGTAATTTGTTCATTTTTATTTTCATAATCAACAGCTTCTGTTTCTTGTTCATCAGGTGTTAAATTGTATTTACCAACTAAATACTTTACAATTGGTCCACCGATTAGTCCACCGGCTACTAAGCCACATGTTGCAGCGGCAGCACCGATTGTCATTGCTGAAGAAATCCCTAAATCTTCTAAAGTTTGTCCGAAAGCAGCGGCAGCCCCGTGGCCACCTTCCATTGAAACAGCTCCTGCCATCATACCGATTAGTGGATGGATGCCCATCAGTGAAGCAAGAGACACACCAATAACATTTTGCATTAACGCAAGGAAACCACATGCTAACCAATAAATTACGAGTAGTTTACCGCCAAGCTTTACAAGTTTAAAGCTAGCACCTAAACCAATTGTTGTGAAGAATGTAATCATAAATAAGCTTTGTAATGATGTATCAAGCGAAATTTCTAAAACGCCAGTCGTTTTTAAAATAGTAGCTAATGCTGCGAACAGTAAGCCCCCAACTACCGGTGCTGGAATACAGAAGCGCTTTAAAAAGTTTACTTTATTAATAAGAAAGCTACCAAATGCAAATAGTGCGACTGCAAGAAATATTGTTGTTATTTGATTAATTTCGATCATGAACCGTTCCCCCTAATTAAGTGATTGAGTGCATCATAGACAAAGTAAGCACCCAATTTAACTGTTTGACCATTTTCATCTAGTAATGGATTTACTTCACAAATATCAAAAGAATGAGTATTCGGATGTGATGCTACTTTTTGAATTATGGAGCGTACAGTTTTTGTATCTAGTCCAAATGGTGATGGTGCACTTACGCCAGGTGCAAAGGCTGTATTTAAGACATCCATACATAACGTAAGTAAGATCGTATCATGATGATCCATAAACTGTTGTAGATCATTCATGATGTTTGTGTTGTTATCAGCTGTCATTTGTTCTTCTAACACATATTTGACCTGTAACTCATGTGCTTTATCAAAAAGCTCTTGTGTATTGCCATAACGTTGAATACCTAGGACGAAATAATCCGCATGTGGATCTTGTTCCAAGATTTGACGGAACATTGTACCGGATGAAGGTTGTTCATCGTAAGGACGTAAATCAAAATGTGCATCTATGTTAATAATTCCGATGCTTGCGTCTTGTGGTAATGAGGCACGTATGCCTAAATAATGACCGTATAATGTTTCATGACCGCCACCTAGGATAATACACTTCATATTTTTTGTACGTAATCCTTGGACAATTTCACCAAGCTCACGTTGTGCTTCTTCTAACGCATGATTAAGGCAAATAATGTTCCCAACATCGACAATTTCCTGTTGTTCATCAAATGTCCATGGTAAGCTTGCTAATGCTTCACGCAGAGCATTGGGTCCATTGGCAGCACCAACACGCCCTTGATTGCGTCGTACACCTTCATCACATATAAAACCGACAATACCAGCTTTCTGCTGCTGTGAAGCGCTTACATCATTAATAGCCAATCGTTTTACTTTTTGATGTAAACGGAAACTACTAGGATTAGTAGTGGAATCTATACGACCTTTCCATTGTTTTTGATCTGTCATTGTATACATCTCTTTATCAACTCCATTAACATTATTCATGTAGTGTTAATTTATTATATATTCACATAATTATATTTACTAATATATAATTATTATTAACCTATAGTTTTTAACTATAAATACGGAGGAATGCTGTTTTGGATTTTAAACAATTACAATATTTTATCGCGGTGATTGAGCATATGAATTACTCGAAAGCGGCCGAAAAACTACATATTTCTCAGCCTTCTTTAAGTAATGCGATCAAGAAATTAGAGCAAGAAGTTGGCTCTCCTTTACTTGATAGAAATACGAGAAATTTGCAATTAACGGAAGCGGGTGAGCTACTCTATGAACGCGCAAAAGTTATATTAAAAAATATGGAAGTGCTAAAAATTGAAATGGACGAAGTGATTGTTCACGGAACGAGTGACTTAACAATCGGGGTGATGGAATCTGTTAAGCATTGGTTACCGAAAGCAATTGTTAAATATAAAAAGGTTTATCCACAAATGAAGTTCCATTTAGTCGATATTTTAGGCAGCAAACGTGTTAAAAAATCACTCAAAGGCTATAAAACACATATCATTATTACTAATCAGTTGATGGATGATGATGAGCTTGAAGTCAAGTGCTTGTATGAGGAACGACTTGTTGCCGTGTTGCCTTTAGAGCATCCTTTAGCGACAAAAGATGTATTGACGATTGCGGATTTAAGTAATGAGCCCTTTATCATTAGTACAGATGGGTTTCAAACACGGCAAGATATTTTGAAGGCATTTGAACATGCTGGCGAAGAGATTAATGTACAATTTGAAATTGAACGCTTTGAAACGGCAGTATCACTCGTACGTGAAAATTTAGGTATTACCATTTTGCCTGAAAATTACTTACAGGGACCGACGGCCAAGACAATTGTGCAAAAAGAGATTGATTGTCCAAATTTACAAAGGAATGTTTATTTAGTGTATTTAAAAAGTCGTCATCTTCCTTTTGCCATCAGTCAATTTATTGATGGGGTTGTTCATTATTTTGCCAGTGAAAAATAATATTCCCACTATATCGAAATAATTAAAAAAAGATAGTGGAACGAAAATAGAGTGATGGTTTTTGCTGTTTTAGGTGTATATTTTCTCCTTTGTTCAAATTTTTCTGAAATAGATGATTGATTTACATGGCACATAGCGGTAACATTTATTGTAAGAATAAGAATGAACAATCATTCATTTCTATCGTATTGTCAAACAAAGGGGGCTTTCATATGCATTTTTCTTATAGTGAAAAAGTAGTCGACCTGCAAGAAAAACTATCGAATTTTATGGAGCAGCATATTTATCCAAATGAGGCGGTATATGCGGCACAGGTGGATGCAATGGAGGATCGTTGGGGAGCGATTCCTCCTATTATGGAAGAGTTGAAGCTTAAAGCACAGGAAGCGGGGCTATGGAATTTATTTTTACCTGATAGCGAGTATGGCGCAGGTTTATCGAATGTAGAATATGCCCCTTTATGTGAAATTATGGGACGTTCATTAATAGCGCCAGAAGTCTTTAACTGTAATGCCCCTGATACGGGGAATATGGAGGTGCTTGTACGTTATGGGTCGGAACAGCAAAAAAAGCAGTGGCTGGAGCCGCTATTACGCGGGGAAATTCGCTCTTGCTTTGCGATGACAGAGCCGGCAGTAGCTTCTAGTGATGCGACCAATATTGAAGCGAGTATTGAGCGTGATGGTGATGAGTATATTTTAAATGGTCATAAGTGGTGGACAACGGGTGCTGGAGATCCACGATGTAAAGTCGCTATTTTTATGGGAAAACATAAGGATTCCACAGCACCTAGCCATGAGCAACAATCCATGATATTAGTGCCGATGGATGCACCAGGTGTCAAAATAGAGCGCATGTTAACGGCCTTTGGCTATGATCATGCACCGGAAGGACATGGTGAGGTGACGTTTACCAATGTGCGAGTACCTGTGGACAATATATTATGGGGCGAAGGCAAAGGTTTTGCGATTGCTCAAGGGCGACTCGGTCCGGGACGCATTCACCATTGTATGCGTCTAATAGGAGCAGCCGAACGCGCTCTACAGGAAATGTGCAAACGTTTACAGGAGCGTCATGCATTCCATCGACCTTTAGCAGATCAAGGCGTTATGCGTGAACGAATTGCAGAATCGCGCATTGATATTGAACAGGCAAGATTGCTAACGTTAAAAGCTGCCTACATGATGGATACTGTAGGCAATAAAGAGGCCAAGGCTGAAATTGCCATGATTAAGGTCGTTGCACCAAATATGGCATTGCGTGTGATTGACCGTGCTATTCAAGCATTTGGCGCTGCTGGAGTAGGTCCCGATACGACATTAGCTGCACAATGGGCCAATTCGCGCACATTGCGTTTAGCAGATGGGCCAGATGAGGTTCATCGCAATACTGTAGCAAAATTGGAACTGAAAAAACACGCCAAAAAGCAGGGGGAGCTGGTGAAATGACGGTACTCGACTTATTTTGTTTAAAAGGGAAAACAGCTATTGTTACTGGCGGGGGTCGCGGGCTCGGTGCACAAATAGCGCAAGGGTTTGCAGAAGCTGGTGCCAATGTTGTGCTGTGTTCACGCAAAGTCGAAGCTTGTGAGGAAATGGCAGCACAGCTATCAAAATTAGGTGTTCAGACACTAGCACTTGGCTGTGATGTAACAAAACCCGAAGAAATAGCAAATGTTGTGTCACAGACATTAGCAACGTTTGGCAAGATTGATATTTTAGTAAATAACAGTGGGGCTTCTTGGGGGACGCCTGCAGTCGATATGCCATATGAGGCTTGGCAAAAGGTGTTTGATGTCAACGTCAACGGGACATTTTTAATGTCGCAGGCTGTAGGCAAAGTAATGCTCGAACAAAATGCCGGGAAAATTATTAATATCGCTTCTATTGCAGGACTTGGTGGTACACTACCTGATTTTATGGATACGATTGGCTATAACGCAAGTAAAGGTGCAGTCATCACGTTAACGAAAGATTTAGCGGTGAAGTGGGGGCCATCAGGTGTCAACGTGAATGCGATTGCCCCTGGATTTTTCCCGACCAAAATGTCGAATGTCTTAATTGAACGCGGACAAGATTATTTAATGGGCGCTACACCGTTAAAGCGTTTAGGTTCTGACAATGATTTAAAGGGTGTGGCATTATTTTTAGCAGCAGCAGCTTCGGATTATGTGACAGGTGAGGTAATTGTCGTCGATGGCGGGATGAGTGCAATTATTTAAGGGGGGTTCCTATGGATACGATGCAAGTAAGGAGAAGCGAACGGATCGATGCAGCGTCATTACATGCTTTTTTAAAGCGACAATTCCCAGACTTACCGGAGGGGAAGCTAGAGATTACACAATTTAGTGCTGGTCATTCAAATTTAACTTACTGTTTGAAAATTGCCGATTTTGAAGTCGTACTTCGCAGGCCACCTCTTGGGCCAGTTGCTAAAAATGCGCATGATATGAAGCGTGAATTTACTATTTTATTGGCGCTCCATCCGTTTTTAACGGTCGTACCAAAACCATATGTTTATGTAGATGATACGAGCATTATCGGCAGTGACTTTTTCTTGATGGAACGAAAAAAAGGCATTGTGTTGGATACTCATTTTCCTTCTGGGACAGAATCGACAGTCCAACTAGCGCGCCAATTGTCTGAAAAAATGGTGGATGCATTAGTAGCGCTTCATGCTATACCTTATCAACAGACAGCGTTAAAAGATATGGTCAAGCCTGAAGGGTTTATGGAACGCCAAGTGCATAGTTGGGTGGAGCGTTACGACAGAGCAAAGACAGCCGAGCTTTCAGAAGTTGCGGCACTAACAGCTTGGTTAAAGGCCAATTGTCCGAAAAATCATGAGGCGTCAATTATTCACTATGATTATAAGTTTAACAATGGCATGTTTTCACAAGATTATGCCCAAATGATTGGTCTTTTTGATTGGGAAATGACAACAGTTGGCGACCCATTAGCAGACCTCGGTGTTGCGATGAGCTACTGGATGCATGCAGATGATCCGAAAATGCTGTTGTATGCACTAGGGGAGCCACCGATTACGACGTTACCTGGCTTTTATACGAGAGAGGAATTTATCGCTCGCTATGCGGAGAAAAGTGGACGTGATGTTTCTACAATCGGCTATTATATAACGTTTGCTTATTTTAAATTAGCGGTCATTTGCCAACAAATTTACTATCGCTACGTTAATGGACAAACGAAGGACGATCGTTTTGCCCAAATGGATAACATGGTAGCTGCACTTATTCAGCAAGCTGTTAAAAGTATAAAGTAGAAGTAATTTGATAGAGGCCGTTTGATTGTAGATGCTCCTAATCTTGGGGGAGAATCTACAATCTTTTTTTATTAGTAGCTATTTTACTTGATAGATAAAATTACAGATTATCCGACACTAATGTTTATAGTCTTAAGTTATCCTCTCGCACCAAGAACATAATGTACTACAAAATATTCACGATAAAGTAATAAAAGAGGGGGGAATGTGTGTTCTTAGTTAAAGGGAAGGTATTTAACTATAAATAACAGGTGAAAACAATGCCAAATTAAAATGACGAGACTCTCATTTGTGTAACTTAACTTCTTAGTTATGGTAGGAATCCACGACAAACCTTTCAATTTACTTTAATACCGACTCCATAAGCTCATATAAATTGTTATCTGTAACTATTTGATATTATAAATGCAATTATGGTATTAAAGTAATTAATAAACTATTAATGCAGAGGTGATGATACATGACAGATAAGGAAACATTAGTTGAAGAGTTTATCAAACATGCCTTGATAGCAGAACAAACACAGATGACAGGCGATTACAAAAGAGGAAATAAATCAAATAAGGCGCTGCTAGCTATTTTGGATCAACTAAAACAAGCATCGGAACTTGCAACAGCTGTGTTAGATGAGTTATTTCTACATGAAAATTCTTTTGTTTTATATGTTTGTAGTATTTATGCAATTGTAGTGGACTATCGTAGAGCTGATGCTTTAAACATACTTGAAAGGATTGCGGGAATGGAACAGAATAATATGACCGGTTTTCATGCGGGCATAGTTCTTGAACAATATGAATCCGGCGAACTTTTTAAACTGTATGGTGTAAGTAAATAAGCTACCATTAAGGAAATGGCTTAGCGATGATAGTTGTTGGTTTTATTCTAAATTAACTTAAAAGTGGTGATTTAGATGGATAGTCAAATGAGTTTACTAATGGAGGTTCATGAATTAATTGAAGAATACTCTAGAATGGGTAATAGCCTACGTAATCCAGAAAACGCGATCATAGGCATAGAGGATGAGCTTAAATTAACTGCTGAGGAACTCAACGCGTTAAATGCCCATAAATTTACGCATCAAAGTATAAGTGGCATCGAAAAGATTGTTCACGATCGGATGCTTTCAATCTTTTTTCACTTTTTCTGTATTATAGATGGTGTTGGGGATCCTAAATTTAGCTATGATGATACGGTGTGGTTAGGGCTAAAACTAGAACAGAGAGGTCTAGATGAGGAGCGAGAGCACGAGGAATTTCTACACGATATGCTATATGAAGCATATTGGAAATGGCGAGAATTGAAATCTTAAGATTGTAGATTTGATTTTTGGAAAGATTTTTAAATATTCATATGGCTAATTAATAAAAGTACTTTAAACAAGGTTACATTGTTTAGAGTACTTTTATTGCATTAAAATGGTTACAGACTAGGCTGTTGGCATTGATACAAATAATGATAGACTAACATTGCTATTCATTGCTAAGACTATAGAATGATAGCATCCCTAAACAGAAAATGACGAATAATGTTAAAAAAATAAAGGGAATAGTTTTGTTTTTCACAAAATTCACCTCACTTTTTCTCTTATCTGTTGCTGAAGGAACTAACAAATATTCATATGTAAAACTACCTAATTTATATAATAGAATTAAATAACTGAAATATCAAATAATTAAAAAGCTATTACACTTGCCGATAGTAAATTATTCACTTTAGTAAGAGTTGTGAGAAAATATTGAATATTATGTGTTTATTTTTTATAATTAAAGAGATTTTCAATATTAAGGAGATGATGAAGGAAATGAAGAGACTAAGTATTTTGTTGTGCGCGTTTACATTAGTTTTTGGAATTTTTGCATTTTCGGCAATCTCTTTAGCTGCCGAGGAAACAAACTCTAATGATGTTAGGGAGTTTACACCAATAGCAGAACCTGAACCAGTAACAGAACTACCACTTGGCTTCGACATCAATAAAGAATATGAAGATGGAGAAATAATATCAGAGACAATCACTCAATCTGATATTAATCCACGAGGTTTTTATCTTTATGCTGATGTATCACATCAAGTGTACTATACATTTAATAGTTCTATACCAACATTGTATCCTTATGAAAAATGGATTGATGGATATTTATATAGAGGAAATCTAAAATTACAAGAAGCTATGCCAGCAGGAAAGGGGTATTTAGCTACCTATAGTGGAAAGATTTCTACATTTATTAACTAAAAGAAGGTTTTGCTCTAACAAGAAAAGCCACGTTCATTTATATGAGCGTGGCATTTTTTGTTAAAACTGTATATTATTCAAGACGATTATATTTACTTTAATGTATTGATTGGATTTATATAGATATAGTACTAATATATGTACCATTTTTTCTTTCCAAAGCGTTAAGCTGTGCCAGACCTACGCACGCTGAAGCAAAGGCATTCTATTAGAGCTAAAAAAGCTGCAACGTATGAAATACGCTACAGCTAGAGAATTGGTTGTGCCCTTTGATGGTGCTACTCAAAGTAGTATACCACAAAACTAAAAATTAAAGTTGTATTTATGTATTATAAATCTTTTGAAATCAATAAAGGAAAGTGCCAGTCACTATTTATCTTAATCGGATACTTTGTCTTCGCGCTCTGCCTATCATTAAAATCTTTTAAATATAGTACTTGATAAGAGTAGAACACTCCCTTTGATGCTGAATGTGAGGGAGTGTCTTTTTTTGTGGTACGAGTAAATTACGTCACCGATAGTACAAAAATTTTAATCTCTCTATCAATTATTATCATACTGGATTGGGACAAGGAATAGATTGTTATAGTTCAAATATTTGAAAGTTGGAGTAGCTATGGAAAAACGTATTTTAGTATGTGATTTTTGGTAGCTAATGGATTATTTCGATAGATGTTTTCCTTCTATTGAAATAGTCGGCTACGTGCATGACGCAAAAGCTAGAAAGGTCTATCCCGAGTTTTGCGAGACGCTATTTAGTTAGTTAGCAGTAATTGTTTTCGTCGTAAGTATGATCGTCTAATAAAATTACACTGGAAGGAGAACCAAATGACACAATATCATCAGCAGTCGTCCGCTGAAGTCATGAATAAATTGAGCGTGACCAATCAAGGATTGAGTGATTCTGACGTTCGAAAGAGGCAAGAAGTTTACGGTTTTAACGTATTAGAGGAAGGGAAAAAAATAAGTACACTAGCTGTCTTTTTTGCTCAGTTTAAAGATTTATTAGTCATTATTTTAATGGTCGCCGCGGCTATTTCATTTCTCTTAGGTGAAGTAGAAAGTACGATTGTCATTTTGATTGTTATTATTTTAAACGCCATTCTTGGTACTGTGCAACATGTAAAGGCAGAAAAATCACTAGGGAATTTGAAAGCTTTGTCTTCTCCTATTGCGAAAGTTATGCGTAATAATCAGATTGTTGAGATTTTATCTAAAGATATAGTAGTAGGAGATCTGCTCTATTTAGAAGCTGGTGACTATATCAATGCAGATGGAAGATTAGTAGAAAGCCATAATCTTCATATTAATGAAAGTTCACTTACTGGTGAATCATTAGCTGTGGCGAAAAGCGCAGACATTATTAAGGAAGATGTCACGATTGCGGATAAGAAAAATATGGTTTTCACAGGAAGCTTTGTTACGAACGGTCGAGGTATTGTCATTGTCACGGCTATTGGCATGGAAACCGAAATTGGGAAAATCGCTAATTTACTAGATACTGCGAAAGAAAAAAAGACACCGCTACAAGTAAGTCTCGATCAATTTGGAGAGAAATTAGCGTTAGGGATCACGATGATCTGTGTCGTTATTTTTGCCATTGATCTTGTTCGTGGCCGTGAGTTAGTCGAATCGTTTATGTTTGCCGTTTCGTTGGCAGTTGCTGCGATACCTGAGGCATTAAGTTCGATTGTGACCATAGTATTGGCATTTGGGACGCAAAAAATGGCGAAGGAAAATGCCATTATACGTAAGCTTTTTGCTGTCGAAAGTTTAGGCAGTGTTTCTGTTATTTGTTCAGATAAAACAGGAACTTTAACGGAAAATAAAATGGTTGTGCAACATGTTTACGTTGATCAAAAAGCTATTCCACACGATCAACTACATATGAATAACACAATCGAAAAAGATCTTATTATGAAGGCGCTATTATGTAATGATGCGTTAGAAAGAGATGATAAAGAAATTGGTGATCCTACAGAAATTGCCCTTGTGAAATTAGGAAAACAGTATGATTTTGACGAATTACTCGTTAGAGATCATTGTCCGAGGGTGGCGGAGCTGCCGTTTGATTCAGATAGAAAGCTTATGAGCACGGTGAATCGTATTAATCAACAAAACGTTATGGTTACTAAAGGTGCATTAGATGTTCTGCTGTCCAAAATTACGAAAATCGATACTTCTCAAGGTCTATTAAATATTACACCCCAACATAAGAAAAAAATTGAAGAAGTGAACCGAGATTTTTCAATGAATGGTTTAAGAGTATTAGCTATTGCGTACAAAGATGTAAGAGAGCGTCGTTCCATCACTGTAGCTGATGAAAGAGATTTAATCTTTGTTGGTTTAATCGCTATGATGGACCCACCTCGGAAGGAATCGAAGGCTGCTGTTGAAAGCTGTATTAAAGCAGGCATTAAACCTGTAATGATTACAGGGGACCATAAAATCACAGCCACTGCGATTGCAAAACAAATCGGTATTTTACAAGATCCGTCAGAAGCAATCGAAGGCGCTGAGATTGAAGGATTAACGGATCGAGAACTGCAAGACAAAGTGCAAGATTTCTCTGTTTATGCCCGGGTGACGCCAGAACAAAAAATTCGTATCGTCAAAGCATGGCAGGAAAAAGGGAATGTCGTGGCGATGACCGGTGATGGTGTCAATGATGGACCTGCCTTAAAGCAAGCTGATATTGGGGTGGCGATGGGTATAACCGGTACTGAGGTGGCGAAAGATGCATCTTCCATGATCTTAACAGATGATAATTTCTCAACGATTGTCAAAGCGATATCCAATGGACGAAGCATTTATACAAATATTAAAAATGCCATTTTATTTTTACTGTCAGGGAATGCTGGGGCTATTTTTGTCGTTTTATACGCTACTGTTTTAGGTTTACCAGTTCCTTTTGCACCGGTCCATTTATTATTTATTAACTTGCTAACGGATAGCTTGCCTGCCATTGCCATCGGGCTGGAACCAAATAATAAAAATACGATGAAGGACAAGCCGCGAAATATTCATACGCCATTACTAAATAGAATATTTACGACCCAAGTGATACTTGAAGGCTTATTAATCGCAATTGCTACCGCTGTTGCTTTCGAAATAGGCTTGTCAACTGGAGATACGTTAACAGCAAGCACAATGGCCTTTACAACTTTATGTTTATCACGACTAATACATGGCTTTAACTCTAGATCTAAACAGTCGATTTTTGCCATCGGTGTATTTTCAAATAAATATACTTGGTTAGCGTTTTTAATCGGCTTTGTCGCACTACATGCTGTTTTATTCTTGCCAGCGTTTACGGATATATTTGAAGTAGCTACATTAAGTGTTGCACAATTAGGTTTTATTTATAGCTTATCGTTCCTGCCGTTCTTAGTGAATCAATGGTACAAACTATTATTTGTCAGAAGTAAATAATACAACTGTATATAGTGCCAGGCACCTGAAATATTAATTGCTTTTATGCTCGCTAATCAAATAGCGGGCATTTTTTATGTTGAGCTTATAACTTGTAAGGAGAATAGGATGTCCCGATATTTGCTACTATTAGTTGGGCAAACCCATCCACATGGATAACAATAGATCCATTTACTATTGCTGCGATTGCTTCTTCTAGAAGACTGGTTACGTTGATTTCCGGTATCGAGAGGTTGTCCTTTATATTTTCTGGTGTTTCATTTGGCTTGTCTTGTAAATTAGCTATAATATCATTGTTTAATGTCTGTTTATCGACTAAATTATCAATATATATAAGACTAAGGTTGGGTGGAAGAAACTTAATAATTAAATCAGATGGATTATTCGTACCGTCTTTTATTGAATGAACAAAACAATCCTTTGATTGGGCAATTCTCTCAGAATTTTCTTTAGGCATTGGCACTTCTACAGGCGTTTTTTTTTTCCTGAAAGGTAGATTAAATTTCATATTGAATTGTAGGCTCCTTACATTACTGGCTTATTTTTTAGAATAGACTTCAATAACATGTTCTATACTTATTTCAATAATTTTCAACCATTCCTATTTTTAAGAAGGTAAGTACTGGTGACTAATCAGCATTGCGTGAATATAGAAGAGTACAATTTTAGAGGTGCTAAACTATGTTGCAAACCATCTTCATGATGATTTGAACACCAAATATCATTTCGTCATTTTACAGCTGTCTACTAGATTAGGAGGAGTCTGGTGCTCATTTGAGTAACTGGTCTTTTTTTGTTTCCAAAAATTTAATCTTGCCAAGGTGCAAACATTTGTTCTAATATGTATACAAACAAGTGTTCTTACATAGGATAGGAAAAGGAGAAAATTATTGTTCCAATACTAATTAGGCAAACAGACATAACAATGGTTGCTAATGGATACAAAAATTTTTGAGTGACTGGCACGGAGGAGGAAACGAAGATGAGAGAACAACTGATGAAAGCTATGCAACGCAATCAATTAGTAAACATGATGTATATAGCGAAAGATGGTTCGGTAACAAAAAGGCAGGTAAAAGTCATTAAAATTGTTGGCGGCACATTTCAAGCATTTTGTTTTACAAGACATGCAAGGCGTACTTTTTTAATCAGTAATGTTCTAGCCATTATTCCAATTGTTAGTAAAGGGCGTGAAGTTGTATGAATTATGAGGGAATGCCAAATAGACCGATTATGTGTATCGATATGAAATGTTTTTACGCCAGTTGCGTAGCGATGTTACATGGGCTAGATGTTTTAAAGACGCCAGTTGCAGTAGTGGCCAACTTTGACCAACCAGGCAGCGTAGTACTTGCTGCATCACCATTGATGAAAGAAAAATTTAAAATTAAAACGGGAAGTAGACGCTATGAGATACCGAAGCATCCTGATATTAGATTGTTTGAGCCAAAAATGAGCTTTTTTATTAAAATGTCGATGACGATTACAGAGTTAATCTCAAATTACGTACCAGTTGATGCTATACATGTGTATAGTGTGGACGAAAGCTTTGTTGATTTAACTGGTACAGAAAAGCTTTGGGGCTCGCCTGAGGAAGCGGCTAAGGAAATACAAAAAGCTATTCTTGATCAATTTAATGTACCGAGTGCAGTAGGTATGGGACCAAACATGTTAATAGCTAAATTAGCTTTGGACCTTGATGCAAAGAAAACTGGTTTTGCGAAATGGACCTATGAGGATATTCCAAAGAAATTATGGCCTGTACGACCTCTATCCGAAATGTGGGGCATAGGAAAACGAATGGAAGCGAATTTAAATGCTATGGGAATACAAACAGTTGGTGGTTTGGCTAATACAGATTTAGCAGAATTAGAAAAACGCTTTGGTGTAATGGGCAATCAACTCTATTACCATGCATGGGGAATAGATCTATCCAAATTAGGGGAGCCGTTAATAACAAACGGAGCTTTAAGTTTTGGGAAAGGTCAAATGCTGATGAGGGATTATCACACACGAAAAGATATTTCTGTAGTGCTGCTAGAAATGTGCGAAGACGTAATGAAACGCACAAGGGATGCAGGATTTGTTGGTCGTACAATCAGCTTAGGTCTTTCATACAGTCATAATGCCATGACAAAAGGGTTTCATCGCTCTAAAACCATTGCAGTGCCAACTAGTGAAACACTTGTGATGTATAAAACTTGTATTGAATTACTGGATGAGCACTTTGCTGGAGAGCCAGCAAGACAATTATCAGTCAGAATATCCAACTTAGAAAAAGAACATAGCATTCAATTGGATTTATTTGATGAACGTAAACCACAACGTCAAATCATTGGTCCTACAATGGATGCCATACGCAATAGGTTTGGAGCTACTTCAATATTAAGGGCAGTTTCTTATACAAAAGCTGGTACAGCTATTAAACGAGATCGCTTAGTTGGTGGTCATTTGGCATAGGAGTGATTGGAATGATAAAGGATAGAGGGAATATTAAATGGGCATCGATGATGTTGCCAGAACATTTAGAGCTTCTCCGAGAGTACAAAGAAGAGCATATGGAACAGCCGAGAGAATTGACAGAATGGGAACTGGAAGAACTACAAAAAACAATTGATCAAGCTTTGACTCAGCAATTGACCATTAAATTAGAAGTGTGGAAGGACGCTAAAATCACACAATGGACTGGAACAATTACATCGATTAATACTAATGAACTCATACTTGAAACACTACTTAAAACAAAAAGTATTCCAATCCAAAGTATTCAATCAGTCCAATTGGATGCTGATTATTATGATTAAAGCAGACGAAAGACAGTTACTTCATAAGTATCTTTTGTTGGAACTAGCAGTTAAATCATTGCAGGTTGACTATCATAAATTAGAGCAATTTAAAATGAAAACAGTCTTTCTTCCAATGATGGATTCTTTACTAAAGGAACTAAGACAAGAATATTTTAACCTCAAACGTCAGCTTGCACAGTATCGCATACGAGTAGTAGGATGGCAGCCTGTAGACGAATACTTTAGTGACGTACAAGTAGCAACAGCAGGGAATGATGTAGTACTCCGTTATGCTAATCAAGCGCTTAAATCACAGGTGGAAAAGTTGTTGATTAATCATATAACGAATAACCAATGACAGGTACTCATTAGAGGCCTGTTTTTTTGTAATTCACATTCAGATTACGGAACTGCTTTTTAACAAACCGATTAATTGGTTAGGGAGATAAAAGTAAGTCCAAAATGATACAGCAAAGTTTTTGCCAAATGTGAAGGGGAAAAAATATTGCTTCACTTCGCATAATAGTAAACGTTTAAAATGAGCGTAGTAATGTTTTATGCATACTACAAAAAAATTTTAAATTTCATTGAAACTTTTTCAACTCTCTTTTTCTCTTCTATTTTATAAGAATAAAATATTAGTAAAGAAAGGTGTATTGTAATGAAAGCAAGGAAAAGAGTTAGATGGAAAAGAATTGTAGCGGTCATGTTATTCTTTACTATCATGCTAGGTACTAGTTATTACATAGTAGGTGGAAAAATAGAGGAGCATGGACAAGCTGAAAATATTGCGAGCAATGAGGCAAAGCTTGATGATAGTAAGGATGTAATAGAGGAAGTAATCGAAGAGGAAGAGGAAGTAGAAAAAGAAACAGTAGTGCTGAACCCGGATGGAAAATATGTTGCGCTTACTTTTGATGATGGCCCAAGCTCAAAAGTCACACCACGGATTTTACAAACTTTAGAGCAGCATGATGCAAAAGCAACTTTCTTTATGCTAGGGAACCGAGTTGAAATGTATCCGACTATTGCAGCACAAGTCGCTGCTGAGGGGCACGAAATAGCCAACCATACGTTTAGCCATCCAAATTTAAAGAAATTGTCGCACAAAGAAATGACGGAAGAAATAGAGAAAACAAATAAACTTATAGAAATATCAACAGGTGTCACACCAACGTTATTTCGCCCTCCATATGGGATTTACAGTCAAGATATTCTAAACTATACAGCAGCAAATAATTATTCTACCATTCTATGGTCAGTGGACTCACTAGATTGGAAAAGTCGTAATCCAGCGGCAATAAAAAAGGTGATTCTTAGTGATATTACAAATAGATCCATTGTCTTAATGCATGATCTTCATACAGCAACCGCCGAAGCTTTACCAGAATTATTAATGACATTAAAACAAGAAGGATATGAATTTGTAACCGTATCAGAACTGTTAACGCTACAAAATGAAAAAGTGGATCCCTATTTTGGCAATTGAAAGTGCTGAGAAATGAATGTCGTACAGCAAATCCTGACATAATAAGGGTGTTTCGTTTGAACATTCGTATATTGCATTCCCTAGTATCGTGTAAAGGGAGGTGAATCTTTGAATTCTCAAGTAGTTGAAGAAAAATTTAACGAGATTTATGACAAAACGTATCAGCAATGTTTAATATATGTCATTAGTAAATGCAATCATACGAGTGTTATTCCTGATATTATACAAGAAACGTATTTAGCGCTATATCGAATACTAAAGGATAAAGGAATTGATTACCTTAAGAATCCTGAGGCCTATGTTATCCGAATTGCTAAATCTAAAATCTATCAACAGTATACATTAAAGGAAAAAGTGAAAAATATACTACCGTTGTTTGATATAAACAAAGAAGAAAAGGAATATAACAAGGCGGATATAAATATGGAGCGATGCGAAAATGAATTGGAACTTACAATAGAAAATAAAGAAGTATTAGCGGATATTTGGCGCTTTTTGCAAACAAAACCACAAAAAGTGCAAAAGGTATTTTACTTATTTTATTATGCCGAATTATCAATTCCTGAAATTGCGCAACATATGCGTTTAAATCAATCTACAATAAAAAATCATATTTACCGCACCACTCATGAAATACGAAAAAAGTTTGGGAAGGACGGTTGAAGCTATATGAACGAGCAAGAACGCAAAGGATTAAAACGCGTTATTGAAGAAAACTTAGCGAACAAGGAAAGGATACGAAAAAAAGTACTGACAATGGCAGCAAATGAAACGATGCCGAAGAAGAAAGATTTATTAAGTTTTATGAAAATGAAATTTATTGTTATTCCGTTAACGGCCTGTCTACTATTTATGTTTTTTGTAAACTTTAGTTCTACATTTGCATTAGCAGTATCCAAAGTACCCGTACTCGGTGCAGTAGTGAAAGTTATTACAATTGATGAGTATATCGAAAAAACAGATTCAATTGATGCGCATATTAAAATTCCGAAATTCACTGATATTGGTAATCTATCATTAGAAAATCGTATTAATACGATGATTAAGGAAGAAATTGAAAGTCTTGCTGAGAAAGCAAAACAAGATTCCGCAGAATTTAAGAAAAACTTCCTTGGAGAGGGAGAAGATGCAAGAGATAGTAAAGAATATACGCCTAGCACATATAAGTTTGATTATGAAGTGAAAAGTTCAAATGGACAGACTTTATCATTTATCATTAATGAAACAGAAACAACGAACGGCTTAACATTTGACACAAAATATTTTTATAATTTTGATTTGACAACAGGGAAAGAACTTACGCTCGTTGATTTATTAGGTCAAGATTACGAGAAAATTGTAGATCCAGAGATAGAACGTCAAGTAAAAGAACGTGCAAAGGCAGATGAATATCTATGGTCGTACTATCAGGAATATTATGCTTCAAAGGGAACTGGCGGAATAGATGAATATACGTCTAAAAACTTCTATATTAATGAACAAGGCAACCCTGTTATCTTTTTCTATGAATATTACATCGCCCCGCCATATGCAGGTCCACAGGAATTTGAGATAGAGCGTTAAACCGTTAACTTACACATTAATAAAAGAGAAACTTTAATTGAGCTAGAAGGAATTAAAAAAGACAGCGTGATGAACTTAATGAAAATGAAAAAAATAAATAAATAGGATAAGTTTTCCTTTAATAATTGTATTTTTTAGGATAAAATGAATCAAACTTTTAAAAATTTAGAGGGTGGTTAAAGGAAATGACAAACAAAAAACTATTAAGTTCGTTTTTAACAATCACGTTAGCGCTGTCATCTGTAACATCGTTAGGAGTTGTCGTTAGTGAGGCGAAGACAAGCGCAGATTTCACAGATTTAAATGATTTAGACGAGGCTACGAAAAAAAAGTTTGATGCATTAATAGCTGCTGGTATTTTTGATGGTGTCAGCGATGGTACTTTTGGAGTGAAAGAAGAAATGAATCGTGCACAATTTGCCAAAGTAGCAGCACTTATTTTTAATCTAAAGGTTGATGCATCTACTACAACATCATCATTTTCAGATGTTCAGTCAGATTCGTATGCATTACCTTATATTGAAGCACTTAAGGCAGCAGGGATAACGACTGGTACAACGTCAACAACATTTAATCCTACTGGTAATGTAACAAAAGAACAATTAGCAGCATTCTTAGTTCGAGGATTAGGAATGGAGAATGAAGCCGAAAAATCTCAAGGTACTTCAGATAAAACCGTTTCCGATTGGGCACAGGGATATGTTGCATTGGCGCTTGAGAAAAAATTACTAGCAACTGACTCTGGTGGTAACTTTGGGGGTAGGACGCCTGCGATACGTGAACAACTTGTTTCTGGAGCGTTTGAATCCAAGAAATTGGTGGAAGTAATACAACCGCTTAAAGTATCGGGAGCAGAGTTCATTTCGGGGAACAAGCTAGAATTAACATTGACTGCACAGATTGATTTAGCTTCTATCGATTTATCTAAGATTACAATTAATGGTGTCCAATTAGATTCAAATTTAGATAGTTTCGATTTATCTGAGGATAAAAAGACAATTATTATTAAACTGCATAATGGTTTCCAACTAGACTCAACAAACACACCTGTTATAGTGGTAAATGGGCTTAAAACATTATTTGGTAATGAGTTAAAAAATGATAACAAAGTTCCAATACCAGTGAAAATAACGGAGCCTCCGTATAATCCAAAACCGGAGCCGCCAGTGGAACAACCGAACAATCCAGAACCAGAGGCACCAGTAGAGCAACCGAACGAACCAAAACCGGAGGAGCCGGTAGAGCAACCGAACGAACCAAAACCGGAGGAGCCGGTAGAGCAACCGAACGAACCAAAACCGGAGGAGCCGGTAGAGCAACCGAACAAACCGAAACCGGAGGAGCCAGTAGAGCAACCAAACGAACCGAAACCGGAGACGCCAGTGGAACAACCGAGCAATCCAAATCCGGAGGAGCAAATAGAACAGCCGAACAATCCAAAACCAGAGGAGCCAGTAGAGCAACCGAACGAACCAAATTTGGATTAGCCAGTAGAGTAGCTCAATAATACCAAAAAGAGAACACTAAAATAAGTAGATAAATAGAAATATAAGGGCGAAGTTCTAATATATAAAGAGAAAGGCAACGCCCAGAAAGAACCGGCAAAAGCGGATAACAGCGTTTATAGCAAAAAGTGTTAGATTGATCGCAGTCAATCTAACACTTTTATTTTTTGTTCCAACATCTTTTATATAATATACAATGGGAAATATAGTGTTTTTATCTCATAAATAGTTAATAAATCGATTAAATATAATAATTTTAACAAAAAATACTTTGTTAAATAAACTGAATAATAGTAAAATTAAAATAATTGGATGACCAAAATAGTGAAACAAAACATAAATAGATAGATTTTTGTGAAGTGTAGATAGAAATTAGCGATTAATTAAAAATTTAAAACAACAATCTTTGAGAAAACAGCCTTAAATAAAAAAAGAATGAAATATCCAGACCCTAAGTCAAAAAAGTAATGACTAAACCAGCTTCTACAACTTGATAAGCGAATTCTAGATCTTCTTGTGCTTTGACTAACTCTGATAGCGCAGCATAAAGAGCGTGGTATGGTAAAAAAATATGGATCTTTAAATTGGAATGATTATGAAATCTTCAGTGTAAGGGGGAAGGAAATAAGGATTATAGTAATTTAATTCCTTTGCCATATTCATTTCATAGAGCTACTGTATCTCCTTGGTGGGTAAACTATTAGAAATTAGGTGAAGTTAGTATGTCTATTGAATTAATCATAACAGCATTAAATAATAGGTTAGACAAAGAGAACAACCTTATCATCCAAAGGGAAAATGGAGAAATTTTAAATGTAACCTGTGAGTGGAATCGTCCTATAGCAGATGATGAATTACAGGAATTCTCTGTAAAAACGCAAAATGTGTTACCGAAAGAATTGTGCCAATTTTTAAAACAGAGTAATGGTGCGAAATTGTTTAATGTTGAAGGTCTAGGTTATGATTTCTTTGAAATATTTAATTTAAGCGAGATAAAAAATTATATAAATGAATATGAGACAAATATATACTATCAAAGTGCATATGATAGAAATTGGTTTATGATTGGTAATTATAGAGGTTATGGCGACTATATGTTCATTGATTCACGAAAGGTTGCTAATGGGGAAGATGATTATCTTATCTATTTTCAAGATGGGGATATTCAAAGATTACCTATGAACTTTGAAACATGGCTTGACAGGTTTATTGTCACACAGGGAGCTAGATATTGGCTATGGTAAGTCGCGATTTAAGCTAGTTTATATTGCTTCTTCTTAGGCATTCTATGAATTGGGGGTCAATCGCTAAACTATACACAATCCCCAAGCCCAGGTACTTATTTAAAAAAATAACTGGGCTTGGGGTATTATTAGAGAATGGATATAATGATTTTACATCATTTGCTGTGAAAAAACCGGATAAATGTAGTGATTTTAACAAAATACACTTTACGAAACAAACTGAATAATAGTAAAATTATAATAATTGGATGACCAAAAATAGTGACACATCTTACAATTCGGAGGAAAGCAAAATGAAGAGATTTAAACTTTTTGCTAGTATTGTAGCTGTTAGTTTGTTGACTATAGGGTTTGGTTCATTTGCAAATGCGTCCCCAACATTTCACGAATATTCCGGAAAAGTTCAAGTAATAAGTGATTTAGAAACGAATGATGCTGTTAAAGAAAATACGGGCAGTGCTTACAATTTAGTAACGTATATTCAGAGGGGCAAATTGGTATCATGGGTTGAAAAGGGGGCTAGGAATGTTACGACAAAGGGGACTTACTCAGAACGTACGACTATTCCAATGGATTACTTAGGAAATGCCAGTTCATTAATAGGGGAAAACGTTCACTTAAATATATCAACTTCTCCAGGTACGTTTGAAACAGTTGATACTGCAGGAACGTGGACACCTAATTAATCTAATAAAATAAAAGATACTTAATTTTTGGTCATTCAATCAATTGATTGGAAATGGTTAAAGTTGAGGTGATTGAGTTGCTGATGTATATCAAGCAAGAGTTTAAAAGAGCATTGTTATCCAAAATGGGACTGATCACAATGGTATCCTCTATTTTACTAGTGTTTATTGGTATGCTGGAAGCATTATTATGGATTAATAGCGGGGTGATTTCAATTGTGTACACCTTTTTACAAGGCTATAATGCTGGAACTGCCTCCTTTATTATTATTGCGTTTCCGATTATTGCATGTATGCCATTTGCGAATTCTTATCGAACAGATATTCAAACAGGATTCCACCATTATATACAATACCGTATGAAAAAAAGCCGCTATATGACCATTCGTTTAGCAATCAATGCACTTGCCGGAGGGATAGCTGTTGCAATTGGTCCTATGATTGCTTTTACTTTTTTAATGGTTTTAAAGCTTCTATTAAATGTACCAATGTTAAGACCCGAGCAACGATTGGAACCTGTGCTTTTTTTTCAAAGTATCGGCGTAAATTCTCCAACCCTTATGATGATGATGATAATTGGCATTATGTTTTGTTGTGGGATGATATTTGCAACGCTCGGTTTAGGAATATCTGCGGTCATTCAAAATAAGTATATTGCGTTATTTATACCGTTTATTTATTTAATTGTTTCAGTGACTGTATTGGCGAAAATTCACCCTGCACTCAATGCGATGGCATTATTTGATGTGGATATCATTGATAATTCTAAGATTGGCCAAACTTTTCTATATGGTGTAGTGCTTATTGTAGTAGGGGTGACACTATTTTTTATAGGAGGGGCAGCAAAGGTTGAAGAACGCTTTAAAGAGTAAAACACAATTAAAGCTATATGTATCTAAAAAAAGTATTATCTTCATTTATATTGTATTGATGCTATATTTCTATAATTTATTGCTATCAACAAAAGTAGTCGAAGGCAATATCTACGATTTATTACTTCATCTAACAGAGTTTCATCCTCTTTTTTATGTTATCATGCCAGCTTTTACAATTATGCTCATTTCATACTTTTCACTAGGGAATGTGCAAAACTATTTGTTATTTCGATTTTCGACAAAACGGCAATGGTATCATGCAAACCTTTTACGAGTAGCAAAGTTAACTACATACTTCTGTTTAATGCTTGTCGCCATCATGGTACTGGAAGCTATATTTGTCTTAGAGTTTAACAATGAATGGAGTAATTATAGTGTTCATTACTACAAACAGCATACAGAGCTATTAAAAAATAGTACACCTATTTTCTTAACTACGTTGTCAATCATACTTTTATGGTTATTTTTATTATGTTTTGGACTGCTTTTTTACATAAGTTATGTATTTACAGGGCGGATCTTATTAGCTTGTTTAGTTGTTTTGGTTATCAACATGTTGAATATAGGTGTGTTTTTGTCAAAAACAACGTCGATATCTTCCTATTTATTTTATGACCATATTAATATTTTTCAATATACTAGCTTTAAATCTGCAATAAGCGAAGTTCCCTTTACAATTCTGCTGTATTGGGTTGTGTTAATATTGCCACTTTATTTAATAGGATATTACATGATTGATAAAAAAGATATGTACATTGGAGAGAGAAAATAATGTTGAAAAAATTGGTTACTTATTATACATGTTCTTTCTTTAAAATAAAGTACGTTTTATGTATTGTTGCCATTTTTGTACTGAATAGCATGCTTGTTTATACTACATACGCTGATCTCATGCCGACTGGTCCTGGCAATCAAATGGTCTTTATGTTTTATATGCCTTTAAATATCCAATTCGACGTATTACGTTGGTTATTAATTTTTATTCCTATTCTCTTATTACTGAGTTCATGTATAGTCAGGGAGTTACGTAACCATCCAACGTATCTAATTCAAAGAATGAAAAGTTATTATCATTGCTTCCATAGTATATTTATGGCGATAGGCATCAGTTTAGTCGGATATATTGGAATTGGCTATATGGTAACAGCAATATTCGTTTCCTTCTTCACTAGTAAAATAGAGGGTCACAATAACATAGCATTATCGTTGTCCCTAAATACGGATGGATGGCAGGTGCTGTTGAGTCATTTTACACTATTTATTTTAACAACATTATTATTACTTATTGTGCATACAATTTTTCTAGTTATTATCAATAATGCAGTCTTCGCTATGTTCATCGTTATTATCAGTATGATTTCTTCGGTAGCTATCAGTTATTTATTTCCATCTTCCCTAAAGTTTTTACCGCTCACTTATTTCTTGCTAGGCTTAAGAGAAATGCAGGCTATATCTTTTGTTTGGGCCAATAGTATAATCCTACTTTGTATCGCTTTGTCCTATATTTTGCTGTATATACTTTTTATTAACTTACGGGAAAAAATAGTAGGGGTTTAGGTAAAAGGGGGTTGAAAAAATGACAATACTCGAAATTCACAATTTATATAAAAAGATTAAAGGACGAGAGCTGCTAAAAAATATAACGTTAGTCATAGATAAACCTGGAACTTATGGAATTGTCGGTCGAAATGGATCAGGCAAAAGTTTATTGTTCAAGACGATTGCAGGGCTTTTTGTTCCGACTAGCGGTACTGTCAAAGTATTTGATGAAATAATCGGGTACGGCAATTTCCCGCAATCTTTTGGAGCACTTTTAGATACACCAGGTTTTCTGACCCAATATTCGGGTTTTCAAAATTTAAAGATACTCGCCTCGATTCAAAATAAAATCAGTGATAAAGATATCAAACATATTTTGACATTGGTAGGACTCGATTTTAATGATAAAGGACCTGTACGTAAGTATTCATTGGGCATGCGACAAAGATTAGGCATTGCACAGGCGATTATGGAAAAGCCAAAACTACTATTATTAGATGAGCCGATGAATGGGCTAGATGAATTTGGTGTAGCGGAAATACGGGAGATGATTGGTAACTTTAGAAAGCAGGACATAACGATTCTTTTAGCAAGCCATAATCCCGAGGATATTTCCTTACTATGTGATGAGGTGTATAAAATGGATAGAGGGGAGTTATCACCTCATTCTATCAGTACTGATAGAATGTTATAGCAAGCACAGCACCCTTGAGCAAGGATGCTGTGGAAAACTAATCAATTAGTTGAACAAAGTCATGTATGTTTTTTTCAATGTGGTCGTTTATTAGTTTAATGGTAAGCGGCGTTGTTTGTTCAAACTGCGTATGAAGAGAAAAAATGGTAGCTTGTAGGGCGCTATTTTTGTCTAGATCCTCACGTGTAATAGTAAAGTTTGCTAAAGTGTTCGGATAATGATGTTGTTGAAATAACTGTTCAATCTTTTCGAAAATAGCTCGTAATGGCTCATTCTCAAAATAATTCGCACTGGCTTTCAGCGCGAGCCAACTTTTAGGTTGGGCGTAGTAATAGGCACTCCACCAGTAAAATTCAAGAAGCGATTTACTGGCATGATTAAAATACGTATAAAACACAAATAATGCTCGTTGACCTTGAGCAAGTTGCTCATAAAATTGTTCTTTAAAGTGAGTAATATCAGTTTCATTTGACATGCCTAATTTATAAAGACGGATTAGGGGCTCAAAGCATTGTTGTCCTAAATCAGAAGCTGTTAAGTCAATAGCTTGTTTTTTTATTTCAATTAGCAAAATAATGTCACACTCCTCATTAAAAATTATACTTCATTTCAAGAATGGATATGTAATTATTGTAAAAAGATTGAAAACGCTTGGAAATTCGGGGAGCAAAAATGTTGGTAACCAGTAAAAAAGGGTGGAGAACGGAGGTACAGGTTATATACAAACGAGTTGTTAGTAGCCAAGGCGGTGACTCCTACGGGTAAACACAGAACGTAAGACGCGAGCAATCCAAGCGTAAGCAAGGTTGCGGCTTACTGTGCTGAGCCGAAAGCTACCGCAGAAGCAGATAACAATGGCATAGCAAAAAGTGTTAGATTGATTAGGTCAATCTAACACTTTTTCTCTTTTGAAGAGTATTGATAACGAATTTACTTAAACATTTATACTTGTTTTAACAGATACATTACATATTTATAGAGAACATAGAAAACCATCATGACCGCGATAATCGATTCTCCAATCGCTAGCCAATGGAATAGTGCTGAAGGAAGTCCTAGTTGATTGTAAAAATCGGCCGTTGCAGTAATTGCAGTTGCTGAAATCACTAAAGGGAACGTAAATCCAGCATAGCTTGGATAAAAGTCAACTGCTAATAATTTTGGCAGCTTCGTTAAAATCATAAAATAAAGCACTTGAGATAAGACAAATAGCAAAGTGACGATTAGCACATTTTTATCGTCAAAAGCATTTAAATAGCCAGTTAAACAAAGTGAGCCTGGTGCTGCGATAATCGTAATAAGTGGAAGCGTAGCATCCTCCATATTTTTCACACGGAAGACACGGTATAAAATTATTGGCAATAATATTAAATATAATGCTAAAGTAAGCCAGAAAATCCAACGTCCAAATCCAGGATAAAAGTTGCTTGATGTAACCGTAATGACACCAATGCCAACAAAAGTAATGAACCAACTAGGGTAAATATCTTGAATAGTTACCGATTTTATTACTAAAAAGTAATATGTGAAATAAAACATTAGAATAAAGTGTAAACAAACAATACCTAGCCATAGCAATGATAGCAATGGTTGAATCGACTCGAAGTCAAGGAAGTACGTACAAATAACCATGCAGGACATTGTAAATGTTGGAGCAACAGATGCCACTATCGGATTTTTCAAATGAGAAAGTGTATGTTTAAATGTAAAAATAATTTTAAACAATACTAGAGACATTAATAGCATCCCAATAAGCCCGATTAGGTTACCGAAAAGAAGCATGTTATCAGTTTTTAAAAGGTTGCCTAAAGAAACGAGTGCTAAGATCAAGCCACAGATAGGTAGAGGGATGTTTTTAAGAAAGTTTTTCATGGTGTTTCCTCCATTTAATTATTTCGTTTTTTACCTTGTATAAACATTGTAAATCGGATTATACTATTTGTGAAATTGATAATTTGGATATCAATTATTAAGAAATTAAATAATTAAAGGAGTTATGATGATGTTTCAAAGTTTAAAAACGTTTGTGAAAGTATATGAACTGAAAAACTTTACAAAAGCTGCGGAGGCCTTATATTTATCACAACCGACAATATCTACTCAAATACTAAATTTAGAGAAAAAATTAGATGTGACATTATTCACTAGAAAAGGGCGACATGAAATTATGCCGACGAGTAACGCTGATTTTCTTTATAAACGCGCACTTAGTATTTTGGATAACTGGGAAGATACGATGGAAACATTGAATAGTAAAGGAATTGTCCGAACAAAATGCCGAATTGCCTGTTCGAATACGTGTGGAATTTATTATCTACCAACGATTATGAAGTCTATACTAGAAAACTTTCCTGATCTAGATTTTTCCTTACAATTGATGAATTCAGAGGAAGTAGTAACACAATTAAAACAAAACGAAGCGGATTTAGGGTTTATCGAAAAAATTGTAGATACAGGAAGCTTAATACGCAGTCTATTAAATGTCGATCAACTTGTTTTAGCTGGAGATGCTGCATCCAGTTACTGGCTCAATCGTGAAGAAGATTCGGGGACACAATTTTACTCAGATATGTATGTAAAAGAAAATAATAAACAACCAGTACATATTTATTTAAATAATAATGAAATGATAGCAGCCTTATTAAAAGCAGGCATTGGGCAAACGGTTATTTCGCAAAATGCTGTGCCTGAGGGCGTTAGTTGGCAAGCACTTTCTGCAAAATATAGTCGGAACTTTTATTTTTTGGCAAGAGAGAATCAATTAAAAACAAGAATCAACGACTTAGAACGTTTTATTAATGGTGCCTGACACCCAAACAATTCTGAATTGTTTGGGTGTCAGGCACCTTCCTTGTTCACTATATGGTGAAATGAATATGCTAGAGAAGGTGCAAAAAATTAAATAGAGAAAGGAGGATAAAGATGGAAATTTCAAATAATGCACTAAGTCTCATAGCAAAATGGGAAGGGTTTCGTGCTGATGCTTATATTGGAAGTGATAATGTTTGGACAATTGGCTATGGTACAACGAAATGGCCAAATGGAAAATTAGTAGAAAAGGGACAATCGATAACAAAAGAAGATGCATGGGAACTACTGCGAAAGCAAGCGCAAGAGCATGCAAGTACAATTGAATACTATGTCAATGTCCCGCTTAACCAAAATCAGTACGATGCACTTGCAAGCTTTCAATATAATTTAGGGCGATATATTTTAAGAAATAGTACGCTATTAACATATTTGAATAATAGACAGTGGGAACAAGTAGGGAAGGAGATGTTATTATACAGCTATGCAGGTGGAAAAAAGCTACAAGGACTTGTTAATCGTCGTTTAGAAGAAATTGCGCTTTTTTTAAAGCCTTATTCTGTGATAGATGTAAGTAAGAAAATTGAATATATGGAGATCGACAAAGAGCCAAAAGTTTTTCGGATACAAAGCGGGAAATATAGTAGTCAAAAGGCAATGGTGGAGGCTATGAGTAGTGCGCTACAACAAGGTTATTTATCATATGTTGAACCTATAAAAGGTAACTCAAATGAAAATGGTTGGCGTTTTATAAGTGGCTGGTATAAGAAGCTAGATGAAGCGAAAAGTATTGCTGAGCGGGCGATTTTGAATGGAAAGTTAAGTTACGCAACGATTCGTGGTACAGCACAATAGGGTGACAGGCACTCAAACAATTCAGAATTGTTTGAGTGCCTGTCACATGATATGATTTTTAAGTGAGAAGGAGGGCGAATGAGTATTCGAAGTCTTCATATATGGCAACCAGTAACTTGTTTAGAAAGGGCTCAAATCGTAAATGCAAAAATCAATTATACTGATTTAGGGTTATGTTTAACATTAATTGATAGAAAAGGTACGGAGGTCGATATTATTTATGATACAATGTCTCAAATTCAAGATTATGTATGGTCTTTTAGATATGCAGGGGAAATTCCAAGATCTGATTTAGTGCCACTTGTCCAGGAAGCAATTGAACAAGAAACAGCGATCGATAAATCTGCAGAGTGGTTTTACAAAATGAGCAATTCAGATTATATTGAGTGGTTTGATCAATTACCTTGGTTAGGAAGTAAAGAGATACCGAATGTTGAGCATCATTTATACTGTTATAATGATGGCATTTTTGAAGTGATGAGTGATTATGAACCTCGTTTTGTTATTAGAGAAAAGACATAGGTGCCTGGCACTCAAACAATTCTGAATTGTTTGAGTGTCAGGCACCTTCATTTCCTTGAGTATTTTAGTTTATTGAGTTCTTTTGTTAAATATTGAACTTGCTTTTCTAATGCTTCTAATTTCTTCGTGTTACTATCGTTATTATTATTGTTGTTATTATCGTTACTGGAATTGGATTGTTGGGCTTCTTCTAATGCCAAAATTGCTGCAATAGTCGCTAGGCCATCACCTAATGTTGAAAATAGTCCGGCTATGACAGCTAGCTTAGCAGCTTCGTTTTCAACGCCCGCAAAAAGATCGTTCATATTTGTTTTATCTTTGCTTTTACTCAATTTATTACCTCCCTAAGCAAATCATTATTACATCTTATTCCGGAGTCATTTTTAAAATACTGGTTACACAAGATTGGGGAGTGCAAGCTTACAATCAGATTGCTGATGATACGAATAGTTAGCTATTTCATTAATAAATGACGAAATTTAAATAAAATGGTAAAGTGTAGAAAACGTGACTGGAGGAACATCATATGGAAAAATTGAAAAGAGTGGAATTAAAGCATTTTTCAAGTCAATATATGAAAGAATTGAAGTCCTTTGTACTTACAGATGAACAGCAACAATTTTCTGCACTTCCCAGCAAATTCGAGGAAATAAATGAAGGTCAGCATCGAATAGTGATTTTAAGTGAAAATGTGCCTGTTGGTTTCTTTATCCTAAATTCAAATGAAAGAGTAAAGAAATACACAAATAATGCCAATGCATTGCTACTCACTGCACTCTCCATTAATCATGCAGAGCAGGGAAAAGGCTACGCAAGACTAGGGATGACATTACTCGTGGAGTTTGTGAAAGCGGAATTCCCTCATTGTGATGAAATTGTTTTAGTGGTAGACAAAGAGAATATCCCAGCACAAAAACTATATTTAAAAGTAGGATTTGAGGATACGCGTAAGAGGCTAATAGGACGTATTGGCGAGGAAATAATCATGAGACAAATAATAAAATAAAGGTCTGTTTAGTAGCCAGCATATATCCGAATTATTTTGCTAATACATAGCTGATAATCGAATCTATTTTCAGTAAGGTACATGTTTACTTCTCCTAATAAGAAAACAGTCCTTTTAAAATTTGAAAGGACTGTTCATCTAATTTAACGCGTCTCTGGCATTCCATCTCGTGTAAGAATATTAGTCCACATCTGTTGGGGAATAGCTAATTTATCTCTACTGTCCCGTGGTAGAATGCATAAAATTTCTTCATCAAGTCCTTGCTCTATCTTCCTTACCCAATCTGGCTCCATCAAAATTTCTCTACCTAAAGCAAAAAGAGGAACCTCTTTCTCTAAAACTTCGAGCGCTTCATCAGGTGTATTAATCGAACCAACAGAAATAAAACTTGTTCTTCCTGCAATCACATCACGGAAAATTTCTGTTCTTGTTTTCGTTTTATTGTTGCCGCTTCTAGGCATAGACCACACATTTTTAACAGAGAGGTGCAAATAACCTAACTCTTGTTCTACTAATAAATTGAGCAATGCAACAGTATCATCCATCTTTATACCATTTTCTTCTGGTTCCTCCGGTGAAAAGCGATAGCCAATGATAAATTGTTCATTAGCATATTGATCGCGTACGCGTTTTACTTCCTCTATAACGGCTAATGGAAAATGCATTCGCTTCTGCAGAGACCCTCCCCAATTATCATGACGAAGATTAGAGTAAGGGGAGAAGAATTGTTGGATTAAATACCCGTTAGCCCCGTGGATTTCAACACCATCAAAACCTGATTGAATTGCAATTTTCGTAGCATGACCAAAATCGCGAATAGTTGCGTGTATTTCTTCGTCGCTCAATGGGCGAGGAATATATGTTTCGCCAGCTTCTTTATAGACACTTGCCACTACACCACTTGGGCTTACCATTTGCTGTCCACCTGTATAGCCTGGAAGACTTTCACTGCCGCCATGATGCAGCTGCAAAATGGCTTTGGCTCCATAAGCTTTTATTGTTTTTGCTAACTCTGTAAGCCCTGGGATACTGTCCTCACCATAAACTTTCATCTGCCGTGGGAAGCTTGTCGCAACAGGTGAAATCGTTGCGGCTGCTGTAATAAACATACTTGGCCCAGCTGCTCGTCTGTTATAGTAAGTGAGTTCCTCATTTGATACATTGCCATTTTCTTGACCAGAGTATGTAGTCATAGGTGCGACGACAACTCTATTTTTAAGAATGACTCCGTTAGAAAGAGTATACGGGGATAATATTTTATTATATTTTGTTTGCATGATTTTAATCTCCTATTTGTGAATTGACTTTATTCTATCGTCGGAAAGTACATTAGTAAAATGAATGTTTAGCATTTTTGACATTCGTAACTCTCATGTATAATAAATTAAGACAGGAGATGAGAATATGAACTTCTTTCAAATGGAGGTCTTTTTAAAAGTAGTAGATAGCGGAAGCTTTACAAGAGCTGGAGAACAAATTGGACTTACTCAATCTGGGGTTAGTCATAATATTACGGCACTAGAGACCGAGCTTAATGTGTCGCTATTAAAACGTGGACGCAATGGTATATCTTTAACTACAGCGGGTGAATATATTATTCCGCATATGCGAGCGATAATGCAAAATATGGATAATATTGAACAAAAAGTTGCCGCAATGAATGGTCTGGAAATAGGCAAGCTGTCCATCGGAAGTTTTCCAAGTTTTTCTTCAAATTATATACCGATATTGTTTTCGATTTTTAAAGAAAGATTCCCCAATATTGAGTTACATCTTTTTGAAGGGTCTTACAATGACATTGTCAAATGGGTAGAAGATGGTGTGGTGGATATTGGATTTGCTGCTTTACCAGTGAAGAACGTAGATTTCACTCATCTGTTAGAGGATCCATTATATGCTGTCGTATATAATGGTCATTTTTTTGAAAATAATACGAAGTTAAGTATTGAAAACTTTGAGGATGAACCCTTTATTATGTTGCGATCTGGATGTGAAACGTTAATTGAGGATAGGTTCCGAGAAGCAAATTGTAAACTGACTATTACGTATGATGTAAAAGATAACCAAACCGTCCTTTCGATGGTTGAAAATAAATTAGGAATTTCAATTATGCCATCATTAGCCATACCTAAAAATCATAAGCGTATACGTAGTATATCGATTAGTCCAAGTCTTACGAGGGATATTGGATTAATAACAAAGCAAAAGAAAGAACTTACACCAATCGCTCAAGAATTTTCCCGCGTGGTTCAAAACTATTTTCAAAATAATTAAGCAATGCGATAGTGTAGATGAAAGTCTTTTTTGCTCTAGATATTGGTTTTTTTGGGGAATGGAGGCGTGATACTTGTTCAGAAATCATGCTAGTCAGGTAGAACTTGTCGGTTCTTGCGCTTACCCGGGAAATTATTTATTAATTTCCTAATTTAACATCACCATTTCCCAATAAGCGAAGAAGTAGATTAGTAGTGGTTGAATAATAAATGTTCTAACAAACTATAGAACGATTGCATATGTTATCGGAGAGCACGTTCGAAAATCTCTTAGCCTACATTTAATACAGCAAAAAAGGAGTGAATTAAAATAATTCGTGTAGAGACATGGATACAAAATCCCGCATTCATAAATAATAATGTAGAAAGGTATATAAATGCTGATACTTTCTCAATACGCAAAAGAGCAGAATTATTGTACGGTTATATAGAAATATACGATGAAGGGTCAAAAGTATTTGAAAGTACACTAGAATTACTTCCTGATTATTGGTTTATAAGTTTACAGATGCTAGAAGAAATTTTTGAAAAGGGTGTTGGGAGTTGGGAATTTCCTACACTTTTAAAATTCCAAGTTGTGGATTCTAATACGCTTCTTATTCAGCAAGATGAAGAACTCTATCATTTTCCTAAAAACCACTTATTCAAGCACTGTTGGATGCTTGTACAATGTTTGTGTGCGCATCGGAAAAATTTATGAATTACCCATATCCATTTGAAAAGGTAAGGGATAAATATTTACAGACAATTCAAGAGTTACATAAAAAAATAATGCGTGACTTAATTTATTGAACCTTTGCACGTGCCCAATATATAGGGAAGGTTTACACAAAGGATACAGCTACTAAACGTGTATCAATGATTGGGCCGTTATTATCTGATGATGAGTTTCAGTCGTTAGTTGCATTAATTGGCACTGTTTATGCTGAGTAATCAAATTTTATTTAACAACAAAAACAATAAGAATTAACATGAGTATTAACATTTGTCAGTATTGAAGCTACTTAATTTGATATATAATTTATGGTGGGGAAATAAGTTTTAAAGATCTATTGCTGACGGATCGCCGTATGCGATGAAAGTCGCCCGTACGGTGAAGGCTCATTGTAAAGCGTGTTTGCGTATAAGATGAGAATAGCGTACCGAATAAAAATGGTTTTACTAATAGTATTGACTTCTTAAATGCGGGAAGTGCCTTTATTGCTCAAGAACCGTTATATTTCTTGGATGGCACCCAACTACCTGAATGGTTTGATGTAACTAATTATCCACTACCAGCAGATAGGGAATTGGCTGGTAGGATTATAGCAACAACAGCTTCGCCATTAAATTCAGATGTTCGAGTGAGTACAATCCGTTATGTTGCTAGTTTTAGCGGATATAGTAACTTATTGGAAATTCAATCACAAGGTACTCTAAAAATGGGGGATACTATATCTATAAATGCAAATCAATTTAAATATAATGATGGCACTGTCCTTTCGGGTAAATTAATTCTTGAATACAATGGTTCTAAATGGATTTCTAGAATTGAATAGTAATAAACAACACTATTATAACCTCACTTTTTTAGGTGGGGTTTCTTTTTGCATATTAGTCTCATATTGTTCAGTAACAGTGTAAACATAAGCAGATGCTTAGCGTTATTTTATTGAAAAAATAGAGAGAGCAATCTTGAAAGGTTAAGATTTCTTTACATTGTCGGAATTCTGTTGATTTAATTTAGAAATATAATTAAGATGATTGACGGGGAAATAAGCATAAAGATCTATTGCTGACGGATCGCCGTATGCGATGAAAGTCGCTCGTACGGTGAAGGCTCGTTATAAACCACCAATAGGAATAAGACGAGAATAGCAAACCATTGACATTGGCAAAAGTTGCACAACCAACATGGAACGGTGATGTTATTGAATGGACTGATATATCAAATGAGATTGGATATAGATTAAAACTTTATAAAAACTCTTTGTTAGTTAGAACAGTGGATAGTATTCCAGCTGATACAATTAGTTTTGATTTTTCCACTACATTCATATCAAACGGTGATGGTAATTATACTGTTTCTGTTACTGCTTTAGGCAATGGAGAAACATTAGTTAATGGTGAAGAATCGTTAGAATCTTTAGCGAATGTTAAGTCTACTAATCACTCACCTGTTGTATCACTTTCATTTAATGAGCATATCACAGATTTGAGTAATGCTTTAAATGGATCTTTCGGCCAAACAGCAATGATTTATGATGGAAGATTCACAGATTCTGATGGTGATACGTTAAGTTATACATTCGAATCATCAGATGACACAATTGTTACTATTACAGATAAAGGGAACGGAATTGTAGAATTTAAAAGAGTTTCTCATCCTTCTAGCCCAGTTGAAATTACTTTCAAAATAACGGCAGATGATGGGCAAGGAAATACAGTTGCAGATGTTTTCAAAGTAACAATTAATTAAAATCAGTTTGATAAATAAAAGCCTTCTACTATAAATAGTGGAGGGCTTTTATTATGCGCTATGAGAGCAATCGAGATGGGCAACGGTACAAGTTATTGATTATCGATACTTCTCATGGCTTTTTATTTTAGTTGAATAGGGCAAAGGATTGGTGATGGAATGGATCCAATAACAACAGTAACAGCAGCAAGCCAAGTAGCAAATTCACAAGTCATCTGGTCGATACTGTGCATTTGCTTAATAGTTTTTGTTTTTTGGAGTGCTTATAAGCGTGAAGAGAAGCTTATAAAAAACTTAGAAACGTTAACTGCAGCACAAGGTGAACGAGCAAGCGCAATGCGTGAAATCAGTAGAAGTCTATCGTCACTTGAAGGACGTATGGACCGTATGGAAAAACAAATCTTTTAGGAGGAATATTACTATGAAAATCAATTGGAAAGTACGTTTAAAGCACAAACCGTTTTTAGTATCATTATTTGCATTCATTTTATTACTAGCACAACAAGTAACAGCAGCATTTGGATACAGTTTACCTGAAGCAGTTGGGGAACAAGCCACTGCTATTTTTAATACCATTTTAAGCATTTTGATTTTACTTGGTATCGTAGTAGATCCGACTACAAGTGATGTTAGTGATAGTGAACAAGCGTTAGATTATCACAAACCACGTAATGATTTGGAGGAAAAATAATGACTAGAAAATATGTGGGTTCAAGTGGCCACGGTTTAAAAATCAGAGGAGCAAAGCACTTCATTGATGAAGTAGATGAGGCTTGAAAAGTAACCAACGAAGTACATCGTATATTAACTACTCAATATAATGGTATTGGCTCAGTATTTCACGACAATACATCGACAACACAAAATCAAAACCTACAAACAATCGTAAATTATCATAACAATCAAATTCGTGACCTAGACTGGAGCGTTCACTTTAACGCAGCCAGTGTCACCGATGCACCAAGAGGCGTTGAGGTGCTTTATTATGATGCAAAAGATCTAGCGGCTAAGGTGAGTGCTGCCATCGCAAAGGCTTCTGGATTAAAAGACCGTGGGGCAAAACAGCGTAAAGAACTTTACTTCTTGAATAGCACCACTAAACCAGCAATTCTAATTGAAATTTGCTTTGTAGATAGCAAAACAGATGTGGGATTGTATCACAAAAAGTTCAATGCTATTTGTGCTGCTATTGCTGAGGTATTAGCATCATATTTGGGTTATACAAAAAAACAAAGTGAACAGATTCAGAAGGGGGAAACACCAGTGGTTAACACACTAACATCAACAGCTAAAGAGGATTTAAAAGGATTGTTAAAAGAGACGTATCAGCGAGGAATATTAAAGGTAGACCATAGTGAGAAAGTAGGTTCTATGACTGATGGTGAAGCACTAGGATTACTGATTTCGGTTGTGAAGCGAACTTTGTAACAAATAAAGACCAAGATGGCTTAATAGCTGTCTTGGTCTTAAATATTTGTTGGAATTTACAACACTATAATAAATTAATTCCAGGATGCTCTTATTTCATAGCGTGATGAACTAAGACTAGGCATCGTATCCACTACTTCGATATAATTCCAGCCTTGAGTTAAATCACGATTATATACTATATCATTAAAAGAATCTCCAACCTTGATAAAGTTTCCGTTTAAAATGGTCATTTTATGCATTCCCAAATCATTAAAATACACAAAGGCTGCATTAGAACCATCGTAATAAAATTTGTAATATTTAATCGGAGTATAACGATCAGTGGAACCGACTATCTGTGTACCATTTTTCAATTCATAAGCTTGTTCATGAATACCATATGTATCTATTTCCGAGAGTGTTTGATTTTCGTTCGTAGATTCAATTTCAGCAGCTGATACACCACCAGGTATCCCACTGAATAATCCGATTGATAAAACAGGAACAAGTAATAATTTTTTATTCATACAATATTTCCCTCCAAATATATTATTTTGAAACAGTTATATAATAACATATTTGGTTTTTATATACAACAACTTATACTATTATCTATTTAATTCCATAAATTATAAATACCTGTTATTGAATAAGAACGTAAGTTCTGAAATGGATTAAAATCATATGAACGTTCCTATGATAGGAGAGGTAAATATGTCATTCACTGCAGTCCCTAAACCAACAAAAGGCTCAAAGCCAAAGAAGTTAGATAAACCATCGAGAACACAATCTACACTACCAAAAGAACCGATGTATTTAGATAGAGACGAATTTGACCTCTGAAGAAATTACTTATACTCATGACCCATTAGAAGGTACAGTCGTAAAAATGGATGCAAACACTAAACTATCCACATAAAAGACAGATATATGGGCATCCATAAGATACATTTCCTAGATATTTTAAAAGTTTCTGACGTTGAATAAAAGTGGAGAGTGATCGAGATGATACAAGACCGCGGTACAATGAAATGGACTGCTTTGATGCTACCTGAGCATGTAGAGAAAATAAAGGAATGGAAACAAGAGGTTTTTGCAGAGTCGCCAAGAGAGTTAACATCGTGGGAATTAGAGGACTTACAGCAAACTATAGACCAAGCGATAAATGAACAATTGATCATCATTTTAAAGGTGTGGGGAGTATCTAAATATGTGGAGTGGATTGGAACGATTGAGTCCATTATTCCAGATACAAAAGAGTTAGTGCTCCAAACGATATCAAAGGATAAAAGAATACCTTTGCAAAATATTTACTCGGCTCGTTTAGAGAATTATTATGATTCGTATTGAAGAGCGGAGGCAAATACATCAATTTATAATATTAGAATTAGCTATCCAATCGTTACAAAAAGATTATCCAGTGCTTGAAACGCTAAAAATGAATACGGTATATCTATTAATAGTAGAAAATCTTTTGAAAAGCGTTAAAAATGATTATTACAACCTCAAAAGGGTTTTGAAGAAACAAAAGATTGTTGTTGTGAAGTGGGAGAAGGTCGATATGTATTTTAGTGATGTAACTATAACGACGACTGGAGAAGATGAAGTACTGAGATATGCGCAACATGCATTGAGATCAGAAGTGGAAGAATTAATTATAGGGCAAATAAAAAGTCACTCATTATTTTAAAATGAGTGACTTTTTTTATTGTACCTGCTCGTTGCATGTATTTTATTAAAAATAATATTGGTACCCCACGGTACCCCAGAAAGTACCCCAATTTAAAGAGTTAATATGTGTTTATATGGGTGCGAGCTATTCGTTCGTCAAATCAATTTCCTAATTCAATATCAAATATTTTTACCCTTCATTTTTCAACCTATCGAAATCTTCCAAGCCTAAACCCCGCCAACTCAGCACTTTTACGCTATAATGTAGGACGAGGTGAAGAAAATGTTTGTGAGTGAAAAACAGATTGAGATTCGATATGCGGAGACGGACCAAATGGGCGTTGTCTACCATGCTAACTACATCATTTGGATGGAGATTGGGCGCACGCAGCTAGTGAGCGATGCAGGGTTTGAGTATGCAGCGTTAGAAAAAGAAGGATATGTATCACCTGTTATGGATTTATCTATTTCTTATAAGGCCGCTATGCACTATGGACAAGTGGCAACTGTACGTACTTGGGTTAAAAAGCATGATCGTCTGCGTACAACATATGGTTATGAAATTTTACATGAAGATGGCACGATTGCTGCTACAGCACAATCTGTACATATTCTAGCGCAAAAAGAAACGTTACGTCCTGTTTCTTTAAGTAAAATTGACCCGGCTTGGGATGCGAAATATAAAGAAATTGCTCTTGAAACAAAATAATACAAAGCTAACTACTAAAGTCGCGTTTCCGCGATGCTTTGTGAAACGATCATATAGACTAAGGCAGTACCAAAACTGGTGCTGCCTTTTTGTTACGTCCTGCTAAAATTGGATAAAGTACTAAAATCTTGAATATCACTTCTATAATTGATATAGTAAGAACAAATGTTCTTGGAGGGGTAATATGCAACTATACATATACAATGACAGTTTTACTGATTTTATTGAACAGTATCAATTGACGGACGAACAACTTGAATTTACAGGGACGCCAAAGGAATGTATTGAACTTTCTAAAGAGGATCGTGACCGTCACTCTATATTAGCAATCGATGAAGAGAAGCTTGTTGTATTCTTTGTTTTACATCGACATGAAGGGATAAAACCTTATTCTAATAATAAAAATGCGATTTTAATAAGAGCTTTTTCTACAGATAATCGATATCAAGGCAAAGGATATGCGAAAAAAGCTTTAATGCTATTACCTGATTTTGTGAAAAGTAATTTTCATGGCGTAAATGAAATTGTCTTGGCTGTCAATGTCAAGAATGTTGCCGCGCAAGGACTATACAAGAAGTGTGGCTATCGTGATAACGGTGGAAGAGTAATGGGGATAAAAGGGGAATTAATCGTAATGAGTTATGATTTATAAAAATCCACCATGCCTTTTGCGACTGCTGTGTCCTTCAAAGCAAAGTGGATTTTTATCAATGACATTCTTATTTAACGCGCTTAAACATAAGGCTCCAAGCAATAAAATTAATAATGACTAGGATAACTAAGTAAAGAACGATGCCATAAGCGATACGGGTTGCAAAGAAATAATGCAGTCCCACTAGTATAGCTAAAGGAATCAGCAATAGTAAGGTCTTCCAAGTATGACCATCACCCATTTCGTCAAAAGGCTTCGAGAAAGGCATCTTGTTACCGAAGCCAATATAACAAATGACCGTATATAAGCAGCTTGCTATTAAAACCGTCAATAAATCCGGGATGATTCTTTGACCGTAAATAAAGCAAAAGCTAATGCTAAGAACGATATACAGAGGAATATATAATTTTAGTAAAAAGGCTTTTAAGCTACCTTTTTGTAAGTAGGTATAGTCCTTAATCGGGAATACTTTATAAATCCAAGCAGCTTTATATTTAGCTGAATGCCCTAACATCACTACAGCTGACGGGATGATAAGCATACTAAAATAAATAGTTAAATAGCTTAGACTAGTAGAGAAATCTACATTTTCGTCCCGAAAGGAATTAAATATAAAAATAAATGGGATGATGAACGAAAAGCCTAACGCAGGATAGACTTTCAATTTAAAGTCGCGTTCTTGCTTCATCATTAGGGACGCAAACCGGTAAAATGTTCGTTCCTCACTTGTTCGACAAAGAAGCGTTAATATATAATCTTTCAGGCGACTTCTCTTTTCCTGTTTTGCTTTGCTTGTGCTTAATAATTTTTGTAAATTACGTTCAAAAGTTGGCATCAATTTTACGTACAGCCCTATTGCAATCAGCGGTACGATGACAGAGAAGATGGTGCATATGATCGTGAATAATGAGGTATTGCTATTCAGGATTAGCTCATACGGAGCAGCAAACCACATTGGTAATATGAAAATACTCCACCATTTAAATGTTACGACAATGTCAAAATTGACAAACTCAAAGGAGCGAATCAACACTTGATAGCCAATCATCAATACTAATGATAAACCAATTTGCACATAATTGATGATGTCCTTTAACTTTTCTCCATCAAAAAATCTCAAAATGACAATATATAAAATAGATGTCAGAACGACTATGAAAATATTAATAAGGATCAACTCAAGTACTGTTAATAGAAAGAACACGATGCCTTGTTTAAACAGGCTGACTATAAGCGGGATTGCCGTTAAAGCTACTGTTAAATAAGTTAAGTAAATAAGTATATGCAAAATTTTAGCGGCATTAATCGTTTTAGCAGTAATCGGTTTTGTTGAAAGGATACTGCGATCACGTACATCCAGAAGGACAGATGAAAAGTCAGAGATAAGCGTTGTCATAATAATAAAGATAATCATGCCATAAGCAATGCTCATCTGGAATTGATAATTATGTCCGAAGCCCATAAAGAAAATAAGTACAAGCCCATAGAGGGCATAAATCCATAAAGATTTAAAGTAACTATTTTTTTGATCTTTTTTATTTTGGTTAAAGATGGTTGGTACTTTTCGTTCATCCATCGTTAATTTAATATGGAGGATTTGTCTCATAATCGGAAAATCGATGCCAATGTTTCGAAAAATAAATTGCAATTTATCAAGCAGTTGCAGGATTTTAAAATCTTTCATATTTACACCTCCTGGACAACAGTGACGAATTGTTCGCCAATTTCCTTATGATTATGAAACCCTGTTAGTTGATTAAAAATCCCCTCTAAAGTGCCAACGGTATTCGCTGCTTGTAATTCGGCAAATGTGCCATCAGCCGCAATTTTTCCATCGTTCAATAAAATGATGCGACTACTAATTTTTTCGACAACATCCATGATGTGGGAGGAATAAAAGATTGTTTTCCCTTGTGCGGCTAATTGCGTCAAAATCTCTTTGAAGATCATGACACTATTGGCATCTAAACCATTAATCGGTTCATCTAAAAACAGTAAATCAGGATTATGTATAAGGCTAGCGATAATTAATAGCTTTTGCCTCATCCCTTTTGAATAAGAGGATATTCTTGCATGATACGCTTCTCCAACACCAAACAATTCCATTAACGATTTCGATTTAGTTGCCGCAACATCTAAATGTAGACCGTAAAGCTGGCCGATAAAGGTCAAATACTCATAACCAGTTAAATTATCATACACATCAGCTATTTCCGGTACGTAACCGATTTTTCGTTTATAATCAATGCTATTTTGTTGAATATTCTCTCCAAAAAGCTTTATCTCTCCACCGTATTCGCCTTCGAGACCTAAAATAATTTTCACTGTTGTACTTTTACCCGCACCATTTGGACCGATGTATCCAATAATTTCACCTCTTGAAACATGTAGGTCGATTCCTTTTAATATATCCTTGCTGCCATAACTTTTTGTTAAATTGGAAATTGTTAAAATTTCTTGTTGCTCCATGTAAAATGGCTCCTTTCCTTTTATGATATCCTTCAAGTTTAACTAAATAGTTCTCTTTCCTTATTATACATGATTTAAATGTTTTGTTATTAATTACAAAACTTGATTAGTCAATAAAATGTAATATTATAGTAAATAAGGGGTGGTACGATGAAACCTATAAGAGAAGTGAATGCAATGGAGGCAGCACAACGGTTTATTGCGAAATATTTCCGCGAGGGAGCGTTATTAGCTGGCAGTGTCGTTCGAGGAGAAGCAACCGCAACGTCTGATCTAGATATTGTCGTTTTCGATACGAATCAGAAGACATCATATCGGGAATCTTTACACGAATTTGGTTGGCCAATAGAAGTGTTTGTCCATAACTTGACATCGTATAAGCAGTATTTTGAGCAAGATTGTCAAAGAGCCAGGCCATCCATGCCAAGAATGGTTTTTGAAGGATTTGTTTTAAAAGATCACGGAATAATCGATAGTATTAAAGATGAGGCAAAGCATCTTTTAGAAAAGGGACCTGAGCTATGGTCACAACAAACGATTCAAATAAAACAATATTTTATATCAGATGCATTGGATGATTTGATGGGTTGTTCAAATAGAGCAGAAGAAATATTTATAGCGAATGCCATAGCTGAATTAGTAAGTGAATTTGTGTTAAGAACGAACCGTCAATGGATTGGTCATTCAAAATGGCTTGTCCGTTCTTTAATGCAGTATGATGAAACGTTCGCACATCAATTTATTAAGGCTTTTGATATTTTTTATAAAACAGGGGCTAAAGAACACATTGTAAAATTAGTGAACAAAGTCCTTGAGCCATACGGAGGGAAATATTTTGAAGGTTTTTCGGTAGGGAAATAGCGGGCAACCTTTTGTCCAAGGGAGCTAAATAAAATGATTATGGACTTTGTAGTGTTAAAATTGCTGGAGTATAGTACTGCAAAGCCTAAAATCCAAATAACTTGGGATAATAATCAGAGCAGTTTATGTGAAATTGATACATTTTATGACACGGACAACGGATTAGAACTGGATGATGAAGGCTACGAAGAATACCATGTTGCGTTGGTGAAAGATGTACTTACTAATAATTTTATTGAAATAGGACTGGGTAATAAAAATCCAATACTCATTAAAATAGCGGATACAGGCGAAGTTATTTTTAAGAAATAAATAATTAATTTACAGTTATGACCAGATTCAATTTGGTCATTTTTTATTGCAATTAATGAGAATAAATAATTATATAAAGCAAACGCCGTAGCAAAATTTTTGAAACAAATTGTCTATTCCTGCGTAATACAATAGTGAATACATGTTTTTTAGTGCTAAAATAATATGTAAGTATATATTGAAGGTGGGAAATAAAATGGGTTTATTAAAAGCAGGTATTGGTGCATTAGCAGGTGTATTAGAAGATCAATGGCGTGAGTATTTCTACTGCGAGTCCTTATCAGCGGATGTTCTTGTTGCTAAAGGTGTTAAACGCACTTCGAAACGTGGCGCCAATAAAGGACATGACAATATTATTAGTAATGGCTCCATCATTGCTATCAATGAAGGTCAATGTATGATGATTGTGGAGCAAGGTAAAGTAGTGGAATTTTCATCAGAGTCTGGTGAATATGTCTATGATACGTCTACTGAACCAACGATTATGTATGGCGATGATCTGTCATCAAATATTACGGAAACGTTTAAGCAAATCGGCAAGCGTTTTACGTTTGGAGGAGAGCCTGGTAAAGATCAGCGTGTGTATTATTTCAATAAAAAAGAAATAGTCGGTAATAAGTATGGTACACCTGCACCGATTCCTTTCCGTGTTATTGACCGCAATATTGGCTTAGATATTGATATTGCCATTCGTTGTCATGGCGAATATTCTTATAAAATTGTAGACCCATTATTATTCTATACGAATGTCTGTGGCAATGTAGAGAGCGAATACACGCGTGATGCCATCGATAGTCAATTAAAAACAGAGCTAATGACCGCATTACAACCAGCTTTTGCTCATATTTCGGCAAGTGGTGTGCGTTATAGTGAAATACCTGCCCATACTGTGGCATTAGCAGATGCCCTTAACAAAGTGCTTTCTGAAAAATGGTTGGCAACACGCGGTTTAGCAGTGGTGTCATTCGGGATTAGTTCATTGAAAGCATCTGAAGAAGATGAAGCGATGATTAAACAGCTACAGCGCAATGCAGTCATGCGTGATCCTGGGATGGCGGCTGCGCATCTAACTGGAGCACAAGCTGAGGCGATGACTGCTGCTGCACGCAATGATGGCGGTGCAATGGCGGGCTTCATGGGTATGAATATGGCAACACAAGCAGGTGGTGTCAATGCAAGCCAACTATTCCAAATGAGCGAGCAAAATAAACAGGTGCAAGCAACGACGCAAACACAATCTAGCCCATCAAATGCTTGGACATGTACATGTGGCCAAGAGAATACGAGTAAATTTTGCTCGAACTGTGGTACAGCCAAGCCAGTAGAAGAAGGCTGGACATGTGCATGTGGCACAATGAATAAAGGTAAATTTTGTAGTGAATGTGGGGCGAAAAAACCGGCTGAAGCATTGCAATATGCTTGTGATAAATGTGGTTGGCAACCGGAGAACCCTGCAAATCCACCAAAATTCTGCCCAGAGTGTGGCGATATTTTCGATGACAAGGATCTAAAGTAAGGAGATGACTGATGATGACGACGCAAGAAGCTGATAACGTCAAAGAAGCAAAATTAGAATTTGATGCTGAATGTCCATCATGCAGTGCATCAATTGAATTTAATCCTGCTACAGGCAAACTAACTTGTCCATATTGTGGCTTTGAAACAGCGATTGCTACACCGGAAATGGAGCACGAACAAGTAGCACAGGAAATGGATTTTGCACAAGCAGAAGAACGCGGAAACTTTAACTGGGGCGTAGAGAAAAAAACGGTAATTTGTAAAGCGTGTGCAGCAGAAACGATTTACGATGCCTTGCAAGTAGCGGATAGTTGCCCGTATTGTGGCTCCAATCAAGTAATGGAAGCGAGTGCGGACAATACCCTTGCTCCAAATGGTGTTTGTGCTTTTGAAATAACAGACAAACAGGCTGGGGAAAATTTTCAAAAGTGGATAAAAGGTAGATGGTTTACGCCAAAAGCGGCTAAAATTAGCGCCAAGCCAGATTCTTTTAAAGGTGTGTACCTACCGTATTGGACGTTTGATACGAAAACTAGCTCCCGCTATTCGGCAAGCTATGGTAAACACCGAACAGTAACAGATAAAGATGGCAATCAAAAGACTGTGACAGATTGGTATTCTACAAGTGGTTTTTACCAGGAGTTTATTGATGATCATTTAATTAGTGCAACGACACGCTATGATCGTCAAATGATGCGCAAAATTGAGCCTTTTAATTTATTGAATAATAAATCCTATAAACCAGAATATGTAGCAGGCTTTCTATCTGAACGCTATAGCATTGGGTTACAGGATGGTTGGAACCAAGCAAAGCGAGAAATTCACGACCATCTAGAAGCGGAAATTACTTCAAAAATTCATAGGGAAACATTTGCTGATGTTGTGTCCAATGTTCGTTTCTCAACAACCCATAATGACATTACATACAAGTATTTAATGTTACCGATATGGCTTTCTTCTTTTAGATATAAAGAGAAAATTTATCGCTTTATGGTCAACGGTCAAACCGGTCGTGTAGGAGGAAATGCACCCATTTCACCTTTACGTGTAACAATTGCCGTTCTTTTATCGATAATGGTAATGGCAGTTGTTTGGTATTTCTTTATGAATGAATAATGCATTCCAGTATCCTCAAGTGTGCTTACGCCATGTTTTGAGGATACTTTTTTTTATTGTGAAAATTGTCGGAATAATGTCGAACGTTGTAAATAATTTATCTGATTATGATAAATGTCACTATTCATCACGGTTCTGTCTATGTATAGTTGCATAAGCTATAAAGAACATAATATTTTACAATAGACGAGGAGCACAGCAATTCATGAACAAGAAAATAGCATGGGTTACAGATACAGCAGCATTGTTAGATGAAAAATTCATACAGGACAATCAAATTCACGTTTTACCACTTAATATTGTATTTGAAGAAGAGGTATTACGAGAAACTGTTGATATGACACATGATGAATTTTATGACAAACTTCGTACGACGAAAACACATCCAAAAACATCACAGCCAGTCATTGGTGAAGTGGTCGCGTTATATAAATCATTAAAGCAGCAAGGCTATGCCTGTGCTATTGCTATTCATACTTCGCAACATTTGTCGGGCACTTATTTAAGCGCTTTCACGGCGGCGGAGCAGGCTCAATTTGAGGTTTATCCAGTCGATTCAAAAATTGGTTCGTACCCGATGATGAAAATGATTGAACTTGGTCAGCGATTAGAACGAGAAGGGGTTGAACCAGCTCAAATCGTTGAAAAGATTAATGAGCTTGCAGATCATAGTGAGTTATCCTTTATCCCGGCAAGTTTATCACAATTGCATAAAAGTGGTCGCGTTTCAGGGACACAAGCATTTTTAAGCAACTTATTAAATATAAAAGTCGTTATTTCTTTTGATAATGGTAAGGTTGTGATGAAGGAAAAAGTACGTGCTATAACTAAAGCAAAAGCATATGTGGAAAACCTTTTAATCAACGATTTGGAGTCGCACATTATTCCAGAGGTCGCGGTTATTCACTGTAATAACGAAGAAGGCGCACTAAATTGGAAAACAATATTAGAAAGATCGTATCCGCTTATTACGTTTCATGTGATGCCATTAAGTGCTTGTGTTGGCGTGCATGCAGGGGAGGGTACGCTCGGATTGAGCTGGGTGCGTCAACCAGAGCTAGTTGCACCAAAACAACAGCAAAAAGAATTAGTGACCATTTAATTGAAGTGTCCATTCTACAAAAATTTAAAGGCAAGTGAAGTTGCGAAAATCCAATAAACAAACTATTATACAGTCAGAGAGTTTTTTCGTGAAATGAACTGTAGTTGTTAATGTTATTTTTGAATAATAGTAGGTTATTCAAGTATGGAGGTTTCGACAATGGATGCAATTGAAGTGTTAACAAATTTAGATCAAATACATGGGTATTTTCAACCGATATTTAGCGCTGATGCGCATACGGTGATTGCCTACGAAATTTCCGGACAGTTACAAATAGAAGGCCAACAAATTAACTTAAAAGATTTCGTTAATAATGAAGATATACCAGAAGAATATCGCATTGATATGGAACATAAAATTTTGCACGCCGCTTTATCCAAAATAGATGCAGTAGCATCTGACATAGATATTTATATTCCAAGCAATCCCAATTTGTTAATGCAAGATTTCGGTGAAAGTCACTTTAATATTATTCAACAATATATAAGCGAAGATGATTTACAACGCATTGTATTAGTGGTTTCGGAGCATCGTTTTTTAGGCGATATTAATAAACTGCACCACGCACTACGTTATTTTACAACGTTTGGTGTGAAAATTGCTGTACAGGAAGTAGGAGCCGAAAGTCACTTAGAGCACATCGCATTATTATCACCCCAAATTTTAAAGGTCAATATACGCGATTTGAATTATGATTCTTGGTCTGCACAATCTGACATGATTTCAGCTATTGGAAGTTTGGCTTATAAAATCGGTGCTAACCTATTGTTTGAAGGAATTGGCACTGTCTATCAATTGCAGTTTGCTTGGAAAAATGGTGGACGATTCTATCAAGGTGCCTATTTAGCTAATGCGGCAAAGACATTTGTGGCGAAAGATATATTAAAGGAACGTTTTAAAGAAGAATGCCAGCAATTCATAACTTCTGAAAAGAAAATGCTTGAGGCTCAATATTTCGAGCTAAAGAAATTAAGAGAGGAGCTAGAGGCGATTGTTCATCGTATTAAACCCTCTAGCGATAATATTTCACAATTAGAGCATTTAGCGGAGCTATTAGATCATTACTCGTTCCGACTATATATTTGCAATGAGGACGGCTTCCAACTAACACCCAACGTGATGCGTTTAGAAGGGAACTGGGAATTGCAGCCAAGTGCGATTAATAAAAATTGGAGCTGGCGACCGTATTTCCTGCAAACAATTATTAAAATGCGCAATGATCAAAATGGGGAAATATCAGAACTGTATCGAGATATCGAGACAGGAGAAATTACGCGAACGTTTTCAATTGCCATCAATGAACACGAATATTTATTCGTCGACCTTTCTTATGATTTTCTCTATGAACATAATATATTTCGATAGAGTGAAGTGCTTCGATCGTTAAACTCCGGCAAAAAGATAAAATGTAAGGCATCAAGAGCAATTTCTTGATGCCTTTTGTGTTTTGTATGAAAACTTCACTTACATTTTATCTAAAACAATGTAAAAATATTTTAGTGCAAAGTACAAATATTGTATAATTAAATATAATATTACTAGGTCATCTTGGAAGTTTTATATTAAGTCTGAAAATAAACATTTTTGTGGGGTCTATTATGTTGCAGGAATTAATTACTAAATCTTATTTGTATCGGAATTGGGATTATGTATCAAAATCACCTTCTATTTTTGCTGAAAACCGGGAAAATGTTCTAAGGTCATGTAAACCATTTACGAAAGAACAGGTAAATGACATTCTTGCTTTAGTCGATAACCTAATTGATAAAAATATTTGGAATCAAGTCATGGGAGACAGTAAATATAAAGCACATCAAAGTTCAGTATCTTTACCTATGATAAAAAGATATGTAGAGATGATTATAGTAGAAAATAAGTTTCCCCCACCAGATATAATGGTTGATGATGGGGTAATTATTGAAGGGCACCATCGATATGTTGCGGCGAAAATTGTTGGATGGGAAAATGACTTAAACGAAAGACCTTGTATTGCAAAGAAAATGAACAGCATACGCGAATGGTCTGAAGTAAAAGTAGATACACTTGATTGGAACTTTTAATTTATTAATAAAAGGAGTGTGAAAATTATAATGATTATTCATAGAATCGCAAACGAACCATTAGAAATTGAAGTAGACTCCTTAATATGTGTTAACTTGGATAAATTGGATTTGCACAGGGCTATGCTAAATGATTGTGATTTACAAGACTCCAGCTTGAAGTATACAAACTTACGAGGGGCTGATTTATCCTCAGCGAATTTACTTGGTGCAGATTTAACTGGAGCTTATTTAATGGTTGCGAGTTTAGATCATGCAAATTTAAAGAATACCATTTTAAAGAATGCAAAATTAAATGGTGCCACATTGATTTCTGCAGATTTGTCAGGTGCAGATTTAACAGGATCAGATGTCTGGAACGCTGACTTTAGAGGAGCTAACTTGTCTGATGCTAAGATAAATTGCTTAAGAATCAACGATGCAATGTTTGAAGGAGCGATTTATAATAAAGAAACTATTTGGCCAGAAGGGTTTAATTATAAAGATATAGGTGCAGTACTTGCCGTCGAAGAAAATGGGGGATTAACAAACGAGATTACTCAAAAGAAGTATGTGATAAAAATATACAAACGTATAAAAGGAGAAATAAGACCTTTTAAGCGTCATTTTAAAATGAAGAAATATGGATTGAATTATTTGGGAATTTTAGGAACTGACGATACATCCAAATCTTTCAAGAAAAATAAAAAAATACAATAAAATTTTCTGATAATTTATAGGGATATGGTAATTGATTATATCAGGACTTTCATTTGCAACATAGTGAGTAATGCTTCATTGTTTGCTGATAATTTCCATAATGTAATTTCTTTTTTAAATGTAAATGCGTTGGCAAGTAAAGGATGTGGAAGTTTTTTCTTATGAAAAAAAGAAGAGATTTCGGTGCATTTATAACAGCGCATGGTTCATTTATAATTACGGCATATTTTGTTGTGTTTTTTATCATTTCAAAAATATTTTCTTTTTCTGCTTTAAATAATTGGATTGTCATTTTTATTGGTTTTATTATGACCTTAATCATGAAGAAAATTAGAAAAGAGAAGCACAATCCTTAGCGAAATAAAATACTGGAGCACATATTAGTGAGGACTAATTTGTGCTCTTTTTATTTTCGGTTCTATAAACAATATTTACCTATTATAAGGTATGATGATTTTAGTGAAAACCTACAAGGAGTGAATCGTATGGAATACAGTGGTGCAGCAGCTTATGATGATGCAACGTTTTTCAAGGAATACTTAACGAGAAGAAATCGTGTGGAAAGTCCGAACAATAGCATCGAAAAACCGATTATATTAGAACTGATGCAGGATCTAAATGGGAAAAGGGTGTTAGATTTAGGCTGTGGTGATGCTCAGTTTGGTGTGGAGCTTCTACAAAAAGGATGTATCCACTATGATGGTGTTGAGGGGTCAGAAAATATGGTGAGAGAAGCTAGTAAAAACCTTCAAACAACAACCGGCCATGTTTATTTTTCTGATATGAAAGAATGGAATTTCCCAACAGAAACATATGATATCGTTGTTTCACGATTAGCACTCCATTATTTAGCAGACTTACAAGGCATCTTTTCAGCTATTTATAGCGCTTTAGTATCGAACGGACAATTTATTTTTAGTGTGCAGCATCCTATTTTAACTTCATCATGTGAAAGTGCAGTAACCTCAGCCACTAAGACAAATTGGATTGTCGATGATTATTTTCATAGTGGTAAAAGAGTAGAACCTTGGATAGATAAACATATTGTAAAGTATCATCGAACAGTTGAAGAGTATTTTCAGCTTTTAAAGCATGCAGGATTTACAATAAGGGATATGCGAGAAGGTATGCCGAAAATCGAAAATTTCAACAGTGAAAGTGAATGTCAACGTAGAATGAGAATTCCGCTTTTTTTAATGTTCTCATGTGAAAAAGAACAAAGGAGAAGATAATCATGGATATTAAAACGTTTGGCAAAAAAGAAGAAGGAATAGATTACATATGGAGACCTGCTGTCTATTGTTTAATGTTCAATCAGCAAGATAAAATGGCCCTTATTCAAACAAGCGATGGCAAGTATTTTCTTCCAGGTGGCGGGTTAGAAAATAATGAGACACATGAGCAATGTTTGAAAAGAGAAGCACTTGAAGAAATGGGAATGGCTATAACAGTCGGCCATTATATAGGACGTGCAAGAAGATATTTTTATTCTACTAATGAATTTAAATATTATCTTGGGGATGGTTTTTTTTACTTATGCACTAAAGGGAAGCAAGTCGCCGCTCCAATAGAAGAAGGCCATTTTCTAAAATGGGTAGAACCGAATGAAGCACAAGAAAAATTATTCCATGAACATCAAAGCTGGGCGATAAATGAAGCATTAAGAAGCAAATAAGGGAGGTTACTTATGTTTCCCATAAAAAAAGCTTATGGCTATATATGCCGTGTTAATGAAGGTATAATACAAGTGTTAGTTTTTCGACATTCCATTTTGGAAGCGGGCATACAAATTCCTAAAGGAACTGTAATGCCGAAAGAAAGCACTAATGATGCCATTATAAGGGAAATGGAAGAGGAAACCGGACTGAAACATTTCAAAGTCGAAAAGCTACTTGCAGAAGACTTTTGGGAAAATGATGATGGGATTATACATAATCGGTTTTTTTACAAAATACACGTATGCGACACACTAGATGAATGGGATTATGCCCCAACAGGTGGAGGGGAAGAAGCTGGGCTAATGTTCCATTATTTTTGGATTTCATCAAAAGATGAGGTGGAACTAATTCGAGGCCACGGCGATTATTTACATTTAATTTTTAATGAATGACTATGAAACAAATGAGGAGAAAAACAAATGAAACTAAACTTCCACCATATGAATTTAGAAGCGTTACCAAATATAGATGTTCCAATAGAAGCAGTTACACATTTAAGCTTATTTGATAATGCATTTACAACTATTCCTGCTGCAATTTACAACATGAAAAACTTAAAAACATTAAATATATCAGTTAATAAAATTAGTCATATGCCTGCTGCGATAGGGAATTTAACAGAACTGGTGATGCTAGACACAGGACATAATAACTTGGATGTAATCCCACCTGAAATTGGTCTGCTTCATAATATGGAGGATTATTTATATCTTCATAACAATAAGCTCCAATCCATCCCATCTGAAATCGCCAAACTAGTCAAAGTTAAATATTTAAATCTTAGTGATAATCAATTAAGACAGTTGCCAAATGAGCTTGGGCAATTAACGCAACTAGTAGAGCTCCGGATAATGAATAATCAATTAACAGCATTACCGACAACAATTGGTCGTTTACGTAATTTAAAAGAATTGCATTTAAAAAATAATCAACTTGCCGCGCTTCCGGCAAATATAGGAGAATTAGCCTTACTAAGGGTGTTGGATTTGGAAGAAAATCAATTACAAGCGATCCCGCCATCCATACAGCAATGTCTAAAATTAAGACGATTAAATATAAGACATAATCAACTAACAACATTGCCAGAAGAGATTGGACAATTAAAAAATTTATTAGAGATTGATTTGCGCAGTAATCTTCTTACAGAATTGCCGAAATCTTTGTTGAATATCGAAGGATTAGAACGTCTAGACCTTCGATGGAATCACGAATTAAAGGTACCAACGTGGTTAGGGGAATTGGAGGAAAGAGGCTGTATTGTTTATTTGTAGAGGGTAAGGTAAAGAACTATTCGAGCTGATGCAAGTGATGCTTGAACGGAAAAAATCAGCTCGAATGGTATAACATTATTTAGTTACACAATAAAATTTGACGTACAAACCTTTGCTTTTTAGCGATGCATCGGTCGACTATAACCAATCCTGCATCTGCTATTAAGTCATCTATTGTTTCAATGGTCACAATCACTACTTTATCGGCAATTCGGCGAGCATGTTTGACAATATCAAATTGGTCTTCGCGTGATGAATGTGTAAATAAATTATAAGGTAAATCAATGATGGCTACATCATAGTGTTCCGCTACTTCTGAAATAGGGCCTAATGTGATATTGCCTTGTAACCCAAAATAAGCAATGTTTTCACGTGAACCTTGGCAAACAAAGTGATTTAAATCTCGCCCCTCAATCGTAATGCCCATCGAAAGGGCTTCGATGATGACCGTCCCGATACCACAACATGGATCAATTGCACGAATATTTTGGGGCTGTGGAACGGCAATGTTTGCTACTGCGCGAGCAACTCTCGTGCTAAGCGCCGTTGAATAGCTATGTGGTTTGTGTAAATGTTTCCGCCAAATCGATTCACTTTTGCTATGTACCCCAAAGTACCATTTGCCATCTAATAAAATCAGTCCAAAGACCACTTCAGGATGATCAAGATCCGGTTCACCCTCAATAAGTAATCCTAATTCACGTTCTATTGATCGGCGCTCAGGCTGAGCAATTTTCTTCGTATTACCAATATCAAATGTATTTAAACAAACAACTTTATAAGTTTTCGCATCTACTATGAAATGTTTTACTAATTTCTTGATATTGTCGAGACTATTTTCTTCATATAGCACTTCAAGTCGGTCTTTTATAAACGGACTACGACTAGGCTCCACCTCAACATGGCTTATAATAAAGTTTGCTTCGGAATCGAGATTGAAAAATGCACGCATCTCCATTCTACATAAATCGAATTCGTCCACATGGTGTACATATGTGTAAATATATTTCTTGCTCTGTTGTTCGTTATGCAATTGATTATCATCCTTTTCTATTCGTAATCGCTCACTATCCTACAATTAATGATTTATTGAAAATGCGGTATCCAACAAAAAATAGACAACCAAATATGTGGGTGGCTATATGCACTAATTTTTAAGTCTATCATACATCCCATCATAATTAAAATTGACTAGGAAAAGGACTAGCGTAAATTTTGCCCTGTGAAGGTGTTTTAAATAGAAAAAGAGTCACTTCCTAATCGAAGTGACCCTAAAACAGGAGAGTTTTTATAAGGCTATCTGAGTAGCTTTACACTACTATTAATATGCTGTAGAAGCTATTAGGAAATAGCCAGTTGTCCGTGCAAAAGATGAAAAGTTAAAATTTTTATTCAATATAGAATAGTTAACGTTCCATTTTAATGGGGTGCTTAACTAATTTTAGTGCCGTTAGCTACTGGTTGATCTGGTGTTAATAAAATAACATCGCCTTCTATTGGTACGCCGCCGATCACCAGAACCTCTGATTTAAAACCTGCTACTCGACGAGGAGGGAAATTAACAATCGCTACTACTTGTTTGCCTATGATTTCAAGTGGTGTATAGCGTTTTGTAATTTGGGCGGAAGATTGCTTAATTCCTAACGTTTCACCAAAATCAATATGCATTTTAATTGCTGGAACTCTCGCTTTCGGTAGTTCTTCTGCTTGAATAACGGTACCGATTCGAATATCAAGTGCTGTAAAGTCTTCAATAGTCGCCATAATGAACACCTCTATTATCTTTTTGTAAATGTTAACATAAAGTGATGGGTTATCCAATCATAGGCTGTATACCTGAATATCAGATTATGTTAGTAATTGTACTTTCTTGAGACAATGGTTAGTTCGTCAGACGTCGCATCGAATTCTAGCTCTATCTTACTGTCTACAACGCCTAGTTCTTGACAACTTAAAAGTAATTTATTTTCTGTCCAGCAATTGAATGTAATCATATCCATTGAAATTGGACTTTTTATTAATTCTCGCTTGTGTATAGAATCGCTTATTTTTTCTATATGAAAATAGTCAGCTAAAATGAAATCACCGAAGGGTGTTACGATTAAATCTTGATATTGTTTTTGCGTATCATCGCTGGACTCGAATGCAGTTATTTGGTTACGAATACAATCTATTTGAAATAAATAATCAGATGTAGCAATTAAAATCAAATTGTATTCACTCGATAAAGAAACAGCTCGTTGTGCCCCTCTAAATTGTCCGCACCATTCATGATAATTATCATCCTCAAATTTTATCCAAGTCCAGTGTTGAGAGCTACCTTGATGTGGAACGTCATAAATTTTTTCTTCATATTGTCCGGAAAACGGTTGTTCAATCTTTCAGAGTGCCAGGCACCCAAACAATTCGGAAAATTCATAATCGTTTTAGTGCCAGGCACCTTTATTAAGGTACCTTTATTATAATCCATTAGATTTCTAACTAAAACAATTGACTTCTAAAAGTTGCTGTTTTATTATTAGTTAGAAATCTAACTAATAGCACAATCTAATTGAAAAGGGTGATACGATGAAAGAATTTAATTATCAGTTTCAAATTCGTATGATTGGTCACCAAATGAAGCAGCGGGGTGACAAAAAGCTCGAATCGTACGATATTACGATTGAACAAGGCCATGCGCTAGATTACTTGGTGTCACATATGGAAGAGGGTATTACGCAAAAACATATGGAGAACGTCTTTCAACGAAGAGGCTCGTCTATTTCAAGTATCGTAACAAATCTTGAGAAAAAAGGGTTGGTTGAACGAAAAGTCGATTTAACGGATGAACGTCGTAAAATAATTCGACCGCTTCCTAAGGGCATAGCTCTCGTTAAAGACTTTCAATTGTTTTTTGAGGAGCTAGATGACGAAATGACAAAGGGCTTTTCAATAGAGGAAAGAGAACAACTAGTGGAATTGTTAAATCGTATTATAAAAAATTTAGATTAAGAAGGCTGATTGATTCAGTTCTTCTGCCTATTTAGTTAGATATCTAACGAATTACCAAAGGAGAATTATTTTATGGAAAACACTTATTATTTTGAGAAAGCACCCATTGCAAAAGCTGTGGCGCATTTCTCATTACCGATGATGCTCGGCATGTCCGTCAGTGTCATTTATACAATATTAAATGCCTATTTTATCGGCTTACTACATGATTCTGTAATGATGACAGCCATTACACTTACTATACCGGTCCTTGCAGTATTAATGGCGCTTGGCAACCTAATCGGTGTAGGGGCTGGTACATTTATTTCACGCCTGCTTGGAGAAAAAAAGCTTCAACAAATTAAAGAAGTATCATCTTTTTCCTTTTACGCCTCCATTGCATTGGGCATTATTGCGATGCTAGTCGGCCTATTCGCAACGAATAGTATTACTTCTGGGCTCGGAGCTAGTGCAGCTGCGTTCGACTACACGAAGCAATATATTTTAGTCATGATAATTGGTGCGCCATTTATTATTTTAAACTTCTCACTAGAGCAACTTGTACGTGCTGAAGGTTCAGCCATCGTATCGATGGTAGGCATGTTTATTAGTGTAGGCATTAATTTAATACTCGATCCTATTTTTATTTTCGCTTGCCATTGGGGTGTTCCAGGCGTTGCTATAGCGACACTTATTGGAAACATCGGTGCTGTTCTTTATTATAGTTGGCATATTGTCCGAAAAAGTGAGTATTTAACTTTCTCAATAAAATATTTTAAGATCAAAAAATTAGTCGTTTTTGAAGTGTTGAAAATTGGGATTCCAATTGCGCTAATGAGTGCTTTAATGGGATTAACAGCATTGGTCTTTAATAATTTTGCAGCTAGTTATGGAGATGCGGCAGTGGCATCCTACGGCATATCACAACGTATTTTACAATTTCCGGAGTTAATTATTATGGGTCTTTGTGAAGGTGTAGTACCGCTTATTGCATACAACTTTACAGCAAATAAACAACGCATGAAATCTACGATAACATTTACAACTTTAACAGTAGCGATTATCGCAGCCATCTTTGCCATTCTTGTATTTTTAACAGGCGATCATTTAGTCGGTATATTCACGGCAGATGCACAGCTAATTGAACTAGGGAGTTATGTAATAAAAGTCATTTTCCTTTCTTTATTCGTCACTGGTTTTACATTCCTTATCATCGGCATTTTCCAAGCGACTGGTCAAGGTAAAGCAGCGATGATTATGTCCTTGACACAAGGTCTCATTATGATTCCAGTTTTATTTATTATGAGTAGTATCGCTGGATTCCATGGTATCATTTGGTCAATTTTTATAGGGGATTTCCTTACTTTCATAATTGGCATAAGTGTTTTATATGTTCTACGCAATAAATTAACAGTGAATATAGAGGAACTGCAACTTGATTAATGCGAGAAAATGAAAGTGCAATGGTCTTACATGCTCTTTCATGTAGAGGGAATAAACGAACGATATAGTTCACCTATAATACCTTGCATTTGATGAACACCTACATCTGTATTCGTCATTATGATAAAACCTTTTTCTAAATACGGATAGGCGACAAGCATGCATTGAAATCCTACACCCCAACCTAGTGAGGAAATTTCAACTTCATGTTGTGCGCCTTCAAGAAATACACCTAGACCGGTCCATTCCTTGCCTCCTTGTGTTTCAAGTACCGCTTTAGCTAGCTTGGCCGAAATACCGATTTGACTTGCTCCCTTTATAGCATGCATGAATTCTAGTAAAAATTTGGCTAAGTCAGAAGGGGTAGTCCATAAGCCACAAGCAGCAGGATAAGGATATGTTGGATAGCTCCCTGCAACTAATTCGCCATTTTGATGATGGCCACATGCATATGTTTTTTCATGTGAGTTAGTCATAGACGTAGAGAAAGTGCTATTTTCCATATGTAACGGTTTAAAAATAAAATCTTCCATACTATTTTCAAATGGCTGTTGCATAACGTCTTCAATTAATTGTTGAATAATACAATAGCCTGCATCTGAGTAATGAAACGCATGCCATGGTTCATTGCTCACTTCAATTGCCCTTTTGCAATAAGGAGTTTTCCCATATAACAGGTCCTTCATTGAAGGATACTCTTTAAGAGCATTTAGTGGTGGGAAGCTATGAGCCGGGTCCACAATTCCTGATTGATGACAAAGTAAGTTCCGTAATGTCACTTTATTGTGCTTCGTAAATCGACTATCAGGTACTTTCCACGATATTAATTTTTTATTGACATCCTCATCTAAATTTAAATAGCCTTGTTCGACTAAGGACATTACGAGCAAGCTAGTTAAAAATTTGCTTATGGAACAGTTATTAAAAAGAGAGTGAGCATTTACTTTCTGATTAGTTCCGGCTTCAAGGGTTCCATGATGTTCAATTTTACTGATTTGCCCTTGTTCAATAAACAATAGACTTAATCCTTGAACACGAAAATGATTCATACGTTCCTCAATATGAATGTTGTTCATTACTAAAACCTCCTAATATTAAATAGAGTATAGCACAAAATGGGAACAAATGTTTCTTTTGTTAAAAATATATCTCAATACAATTAAAAGACATCGACAAATCTTCTGTCGATGTCTTTATTTAAGCAACACTATGCGTTTTTTTTCGTTTTCGTTGCTCTTTTACGTGGGGCAGGCTTCTTTGTTTTATCTAATGAAGCTTGGAGTGCGGACATTAAATCGGTAACGTTATCAGGAAGGGGACGTTTATCGCTTGCAGACACTGTATTTGTTGTTTTCTTTTCCTCTATCAATTCCATTAAAGCATTGCGATATTCATCGGTATATTTTTCTGGTTCAAACACAGTGGTTAACTGGTCAACAAGCATCAGGGCAGCGTCCAATTCTTTTTGAACAATCGTTGGCTCGCTAGGAATATTTGGCACGTCTTGCACACTGCGTACTTCATCGGGAAAATGAATGGTTTCCATAACGAGTGCATTTTGATAGACGCGCACGATGGCAAGCTGTTCTTTAGAACGAATAATAATTTTAGCAACACCAATTTTACCGGATTCCTCTAATGTTTGTCGTAATAGCGCATATGCTTTGCTGCCGGTCGTATCAGGAGATAAGAAATAAGTGCGTTCAAAATAAATAGGATCAATTTCGCCTAGTTTCACAAAATCGATTATTTCAACCGCTTTATCTTCATTTTCTTTACGTAAGTTTTCTAATTCTTCTTCATCTAGCACGACAAATTTATTTTTTGCATACTCATATGCTTTTACAATGTTTTCATCCGTTACTTCTATGTTGCAGCCTTCACATACTTTTTTATAGCTAATCGGTGTATGGCATTCTTTATGAAGTTGCCGTAATTTAATGTCTCTATTTTCAGTTGCAGCATGTAGTTTAACAGGTATGTTGACAAGACCAAAAGATATACTGCCTTTCCAAACTGTATGCATGATGTCACCTCGTTTTTCTTACTATGTTATATTTTGATGGTTTTTATGTATGCTAAATAGAAATCGTAAAAACTGTATGTCAAAAAGAAAGTAGGTGTGCATTATCAAACCGATGTTATTAACTGAAGCAACTGAAGTGCCCTTAGGTGAAGACTGGCTGTACGAAACAAAGTACGATGGATTCCGCTGTATTTTGCAATGGGCTGAAGCGGAACCTATTTTAATAAGTAGAAATGGCAATGTTCTTAATCATTTATTTCCGGAAATAATCGCGTATTGTCAAAAGCTTTTTGAGGAAATAAAAGCATACTTACCATTAACGCTTGATGGGGAACTCGTTTATTTAACGAATGACTATAAAAGTGAGTTTTCAAAAGTACAACAAAGAGGCAGAATGCAAAATAAAGAAGCGATTGCTGCACACGCAATATCATTTCCATGCCATTTAATTGTCTTTGATTTATTGCAGTTAAAAGGAGAAAGCCAAACGAATCGTTATTTCAAAACACGTAAGCAGCACTTAGCGTCTCTTTTTACGTCTTTGCAGCTGCCAACTACTATTCATTATGAAGATAATCGGCGTTTACAAGCCATCGATGTTTTTGTAGATAGTCAAACATTATGGCATTTGATCATTAGCAATAATGGGGAAGGACTTATTGCAAAAAAGAAGAATAGTAAATGGCAAGAAAATGTTCGGGCTACACAATGGATAAAAATAAAAAACTGGCGCGTTGTCACTGTAATTGTCACCAAATATGATAAAGGAAATGGTTTTTTTCATGGTTGTGTTGACCGTCAAGGACTATTAACAGAAGTAGTCGTCTTTAAACATGGCATGAAAAAGGATGAAATGAATACACTCATTGCATTTTTTCAAGCAAATGGTCGCAAACAAAATGAGACATGGCAATTGGAACCGTCCATTTGTGTAGATGTTGCATGCATCGATTTTGATGGCAAAAAATTAAGAGAACCACGTTTTCATGCATTCAGGTTAGAGCTGGAACCACAGGCATGCAATTGGCAACAAATGCAACGGCAACTGATGCCGATACCTGAACATGTACAAGTAACCCATCCGAGCAAGCCTGTTTGGCCAGAAATCGATATCACCAAAGACGACTATTTACTCTATTTACAAAATATTGCACCCTTACTTTTGCCATTTCTACACAATCGACCTGTTACGCTTATCCGTTTTCCTCACGGTGTCCCTGGAGAGAGTTTCTATCAAAAAAGTAGTCCGGAGCATGTCCCTGATTTTGTTACAACGGCAAGGATTAGTGATCAGCCGACTATACTATGCAATAATATCGAAACATTAGTATGGCTCGGCAACCAGCTAGCCTTAGAATTCCACATTCCTTTTCAAACAATTGATACGGACAAACCAAAAGAGATTGTCTTTGACTTAGATCCGCCGTCCGTCGAGGCATTTTCACTGGCGGTAAGTGGAGCACTTCATTTAAAAGAAATATTTGACTACTTTAAGCTACAATCATTCGTTAAAACGTCAGGCGGCAAAGGCTTACAAGTCTATATTCCATTACCATATAATTCGTTTTCCTATGAGCAAGTGCGGCAATTTACAGCGTTTGTTTGTCGTTTTTTATGTGAACAAAAGCCAGCATTATATACAATTGAGCGTTTAAAGAAAAATCGACAAAATAGATTGTATTTAGATTATGTGCAACATGCAGAAGGCAAAACAATCATTGCACCGTTTTCTACACGGGGAAATCCAAGGGGCTTAGTTGCAACACCACTATATTGGGATGAAGTAAATGAAAAGCTTCGACCGGAACAGTTTTCAATACATGCTGTTCTAGAGCGAATGAAAGACGTTGGAAATCCATTTAGAAATTTCCGTGCAATAGGGGAGGAACAGAATTTTCTTGCTGTGCTTGAGCATCTCCATCATGAAGGATGAAAAGAATCTGCAAGTTTTCTCAAATGAGGAGCAAGCAGATTCTTTTTCATTGTATTAAACATTAATTTTCTTTTGTAAATAATCGAGAATACCCATTGCTGATACTGCTGTATCAAAAGGTATTGTTTGATAGACTGGATGGTTTTCTGCAATACCATTGTTTTGGAGATATTGATGTAATTGCGCTTGTAATCCTGCATCTAGCAGTTTCACTTGTTCTGATAAAATATCGGATGCGGCTAGTGCCTTTTCACCCTCAGCTAAAAACAGTGGCGTCCAGTAGCGAACTTGACGATAGGCTTCGGCTGGATTTGGATAAGCACCGTAATGACCAAAATACAATGCTCGAACATTTAATGTCTCATATAACTGTATCGATTGTTCCATTGTTTCAGGATCATACTGATTTGGGGAAGTGGAAGGGATAATAAGATCTATTGCTTCTTCCGCCATTTCAGGGTAACAGACGCCCGTAGTATCGCCTACAAATAAGCCGTTCGTAGCTGAATAATGCATCGATATATGATGTTTTGCGTGACCTTCCGTATGATAAAATGTTAACTGATGAAGACCTAATGACAAAATATCCTCATGTCTAGCTTCAATAATACGTTCTGGCTCAACAGGTAAAATTGGATCAAAGAGTCGCTCGAATTCGTTTCCATAGACAGACTTTGCACTAGCAATCAGACGACTTGGATCCACCATGTGCGCCACACCACGTGGGTGTACGACTAACTTTGCGTTTGGGCAACTTTGTAAGAACAGGCCTACTCCACCAGCATGATCTAAATGAATATGAGTAACGATAACATAATCAATATCTTCTAAAGAGATTTGTAATTCATTTAAACCTTCTATTATATATGGAACAGAAGGACTGGCAGATGTTTCGATTAACGCAATTTTTTCATCAATTAATAAATATGCGCTTGTACGCTCCTTGCGATTTAAATCATGTGTATCAATGCAAAAAAAGTTTGGTGCTATTTTTTGTGTTCGCTCCATGTAAATAATCCCCCTTCAAATTTGAAAGAAAGCTATATTTTCTCTAAAATACCTTATTTGTCTACAAAAAGCAGTAGTTATATTCTATAATAAGGGAAACGCAAAGTGAATGTCCATTCATCTTTAATAAAAGAGTACTATTAAACATAGAAAGTCCATTGAGTGCTAAACAATATAACTAGCACTTGTAACAAAAGAAAGCGCAACCAAAACATTTTATTGTAATTTTCATGTAAAAATTTGGTGCATAAAGGATTTATTCCTTTTATTTTTATAGTAAACAACTAATTTTACTATTGTTCAAAACTATCTATGAATATTTTTTTGCGAAAAGTTCATAATAAATTAGGCTGAAATATGTCATTTTCGTCACAAATTCGCTCATTCATGTAAAATAAACAAAAATCATTACCTGTCATAAGAAATACTTATCGAAAAAGATAATATTAATGTAATTTACTTATGAATATAAATACGTTATCATGGGTGGTGGAGAAAAGATGCTTTACATAGGCCTTTTCAAAAAGATATTTAGGGGGATCCGCAAATGGCACAAGGTAATTTACACAACAGCCGCGCATCATTCGAAGTTAATGGTAAAACTTACAATTACTATGATTTAGCTGCGATTGAAAAAGCTGGCGTTGCAAAAGTTTCAAACCTTCCTTACTCAATCAAAGTATTATTAGAATCTGTTTTACGTCAATATGATGCGTATGTAATCAAAGAAGAGCACGTAAACGAATTAGCAAAATGGGGTAACGGTGCTGATCCAGAAGCTGAAGTACCATTCAAACCTTCTCGCGTAGTATTACAAGACTTTACTGGTGTACCAGTAGTAGTTGACCTTGCATCTCTTCGTTCAGCAATGAAAGAAATGGGCGGAGATCCAAACAAAATCAACCCTGCTATTCCAGTTGACCTTGTAATTGACCACTCAGTACAAGTTGACAAATATGGTAATGCTAGTGCATTACAAGCAAACATGGACCTTGAATTCGAACGTAACGCTGAGCGTTATAACTTCTTAAAATGGGCTCAAACTGCTTACAATAATTTCCGTGCTGTACCACCAGCAACAGGTATCGTTCACCAAGTAAACTTAGAGTACTTAGCTCCAGTTGTACACGTAAACGAAAATACTGACGGTACATTCGAAACATTCCCAGACTCAGTAGTAGGTACTGACTCACATACAACAATGATCAACGGTATCGGCGTTCTTGGATGGGGCGTTGGTGGTATCGAGGCTGAAGCAGGTATGCTTGGCCAACCTTCATACTTCCCAATTCCTGAAGTTATCGGTGTTAAATTAGTTGGCGATCTTCCAAACGGAACGACTGCTACTGACTTAGCTTTAAAAGTAACACAAGTTTTACGTCAACGTGGCGTAGTTGGTAAATTCGTTGAGTTCTTCGGACCTGGCGTATCTAAATTACCACTAGCTGACCGTGCAACAATTTCTAACATGGCTCCAGAATATGGTGCTACATGTGGTTACTTCGCAATTGACGAAGAATCATTAAACTACATGCGTTTAACTGGTCGTGACGAAGAGCACATCGCGGTTGTAGAAGCTTACTTAAAAGCTAACCAAATGTTCTTTGATCCAACATTAGAGCCAGTTTACACTGATGTATTAGAAGTAAACTTAGCTGATATCGAACCAAACCTTTCTGGTCCTAAACGTCCACAAGACTTAATTCCACTATCTCAAATGCGTTCTCGTTACAAAGAAGCAGTAGTGGCTCCACAAGGTACTCAAGGTTTCGGTTTAACTGAAGCTGAATTCGAAAAAACTTCTGTAGCTAAATTTGCTGAAGGTGATGTAGAAATCCCAACAGGTGCTGTAGCAATCGCTGCAATCACTTCTTGTACAAATACATCTAACCCATACGTATTAATCGCTGCTGGTTTAGTTGCGAAAAAAGCTGTAGAAAAAGGCTTAACTGTTCCTAAATGGGTAAAAACTTCTTTAGCACCAGGTTCTAAAGTTGTAACTGGTTACCTTGAAGATTCAGGTTTACAAACATACCTTGACCAAATCGGTTTCAACACTGTAGGTTACGGTTGTACAACATGTATCGGTAACTCAGGTCCATTACTTCCTGAAATCGAAGACGCTATCAAAGACAACGACTTATTCGTAACGTCTGTGCTTTCTGGTAACCGTAACTTCGAAGGCCGTGTACACCCACTTGTAAAAGCTAACTACTTAGCTTCACCACCACTTGTTGTTGCTTACGCACTTGCTGGTACTGTGGATATCGACCTACAAAAAGATTCATTCGGTAAAGACAAAGATGGCAACGAAGTATTCTTCGCTGATATCTGGCCTTCAACTGAAGAAGTTAACGCAGTATTAGGTACTGTAGTTAACCGTGAATTATTCCAAAAAGAATATGAAACTGTATTCACAGCGAACGAAAAATGGAATGCAATTGAAACATCAACTGAGTCTCTATACACATTTGATGACAAATCAACTTACATCCAAAACCCACCATTCTTCCAAGGTCTTGCAAAAGAGCCAGAAGCTATTAAAGGCTTAGACGGCTTACGCATTATGGCGAAGTTCGGTGACTCAATTACAACTGACCATATTTCACCAGCTGGTGCAATCGGTAAAGATACACCTGCAGGTAAATATTTAATCGAAAACGGTGTTGCAATCCGTGACTTCAACTCATACGGTTCTCGTCGTGGTAACCACGAAGTTATGATGCGTGGTACATTTGCTAACATCCGTATCCGTAACCAAGTAGCTCCTGGTACAGAAGGTGGATTCACTACTTACTGGCCAACAGGCGAAGTAGAGTACATCTATGACGCATGTATGAAATACCAAGAGCAAGGTACTGGCTTAGTAGTACTTGCTGGTAACGACTACGGTATGGGTTCTTCTCGTGACTGGGCTGCGAAAGGTACATTCCTACTTGGCGTGAAAACTGTTATCGCACAATCTTACGAGCGTATCCACCGTTCTAACTTAGTAATGATGGGTGTTCTTCCTTTACAATACTTAAACGGTGAATCTGCTGATTCTCTAGGTTTAACTGGTAAAGAAGAAATCTCTGTTAACATTACTGACAACGTTAAACCACGTGATATCTTAACAGTTACTGCTAAATCTGAAGACGGTACAGTTAAAACTTTCCAAGCTTTAGCTCGTTTCGACTCAGAAGTAGAAGTAGACTACTACCGTCACGGTGGTATCCTACAAATGGTTCTTCGCGCGAAAGCTGCTGAATAATTATTTAATAAAAACCGATCTCTTAGGAGGTCGGTTTTTTGTTATTCGAAAATCATAATACTAAAAGGGTTTCAGAACAATAGCACAAGTTCTGAAACCCTTCTCCATTGTATTATTTAAATCCCATTAAATCCTTCACTTTCTGTGTATTTTCAGTCGTTGTAAGCATTTCAAGCAACCCAAAAGCGACATCAAAAGCAGTACCAGGATTTGAGGAAGTAATAATATGGTCTGTTTGTACGATGCGTTCATTAACGATAGTTGCACCAAAAGATTGAAGCTGTGCTAATCGTTTACTTGTTGGATGACTGTATGTTGTCGCCTTTTTATTTTGTAATATGCCACAATGACCAAGTGCAAGAGAAGCTACACATATCGTTGCTATCGGCTTTTTATAGGTGTTAAAGTGATGAATAACTTGCTGAAATTCTTCACTAAAAGCATCCTGATAAAAACCCGCTTCCTCAAAACCCCCAGGAATAGCAAGAGCATCAAAGTCTTCTAGTGCAATTTCATGTAACAATTTTTCCGGTGTAACCTGAAAATTCCATGTACATTGAAGTTGTTTATGTAAGCCTACTGTCACGACTTCCGTTGTGCCATCGCCCTCCCATTTATTCCAACCTAGCACATCTGTAAAGACACTTGCTTCCACCGCTTCAAAGCCATTTGCTAATAGTAATAATGTTTTTTTCATGTATTAATGCCTCCTTTATAGAACTAATTGTAATAAATGATGTCAGTGATTAACATAAGTACTATAATGTAAAATAGATTATTTTCTTAATATTCAAAGGAATTACAGTGAATTTAATTTATAAAAAAAGGTGGTTTCAACATGGATCAAATCGATACAGAAATTTTACGCCAATTACAATTAAATGCAAAAATCTCCATGAAGGAATTAGCGAGCATCGTTCATTTATCCTCGCCAGCAGTGATAGAACGAGTGAAAAAGCTAGAAGAGCAAGGAGTTATTGAAGGCTATACAACAAAAGTAAATTTAAAAAACATGGAGCGTTCTATTCAAGCAATCGTGTTGTTTAAGTCCATTGATTGTAAAAGTCTTTCAAATTTTTGTAACGCCCATCCGGATGTTCTGGCATGCTATCGGGTAGCTGGTGAAATTAGCTATATTGTCAAACTTGCCACGTACTCAGTTGAAACACTAGAACAGTTTATTGATGAGGCAATGCCATACGGTACACCTTCTACAAATATTGTGCTGTCTTCCAGTGAAAAATCAATGATTCTTCCTTATTTCTACGAAAAATAATAATAATTTCCAAAAAAAACAAACCTTTGTATCTTAAGCACCGTTTATAGGGTAGAGAAGGGAGGCGAGACGTTGCTAGTACAGGAACTAGAAGAAATAATGGAGCTACATACGGAACGACTTATTCGTCTTGCTTATTATTATGTAAAAGATTTACAGGAAGCAGAGGATATTGTACAAGATGTCTTTATTAAGTTTTACGACAATCAGCAAAAATATGAAGAACGTGGAGAGTTAAAAGCCTATTTATCGAGGCTTGTCATGAACAAATGTAAAGACTATTTACGCAGTTGGAGCTATCGGAAAATACAGGTGCAACAGAAAATTTTCGCTAAGCAAACGATGGAGAGAAGGGACATGCTCATACAGCAAGATGAGCAAACGTTAATTGAACATGCTATATTGGCACTACCATTAAAGCAACGGGAGGTACTGAGTTATTTTTACTTTGAAGATATGCCTATTGCAGAAATTGCCAAGCTTCTAAGCATCCCTGACAGTACAGTGAAAACAAGACTACGCAGGGGGCGTGAATTGTTAAAGCCTAAGCTACAGCATATTGAATGGGAGGTACTGCTACATGAGTAAATACGAAGTAGAAGCTTTAAAAGACTTACAAGCCAGTAAAAATCGGGTCATGACAAATGTAGTGAAGCAAATAGAACAACGCGCAATACCTAAACATTCAAGACGCTGGCAGCTAAGTATGTTTACAATCATACTCACTGTATGTATCGGTATATTTATATACGCACAAATTAACAATAGGGACGAGTTATCAGCAAATGCTGTACCAATATTAGATGAAAAAATATATGATATGTTTCTTCTCGATAAAGGACAGGCAGAAGAAAGCCAATTTAATAATCTTTCCTTTCAAACATTAATCGAAATGGATGCCTATTATGCCTATGCAATAAGTAAGGGTATAAAATTTAGCGAAGCGACATTGGCAGGGCAACAACTTTTGGAGAGAAAACAACTTTTTAAAATTGGGATTAAAAAAGATACAGAATTAATTGAAAAGCTTTCCAATATTAACTTATCTCCAGATGAATTTTATGAAAAATATTATGTAGTCAGAATGTTCGCCAAAGCAGAACTAAAGAAGGACTATTATCAAAAATACGAAAGCAGTTTTCAAATACATGCATACTCGGCTGTAAAAAAAGAAGCAATGGATTATTTTACGGCGGAGTATGGTAACCAAATTGCTTATTTAGAAAACAAATACAATGTGTCGAAACCAAATATAGCGACTAAATACAAATATGGTACGGTCGTTGCCATAGAGGAAGATCGATTTTTAGTTGTTACAGGGGCATTACAAGAGGAGATTGGACGTTTATCAAATGAAGAAATGATTAATAAGCATACGAATGGCGTATGGTTTCCACTTCACGAAGTACAACAGAAAATCACAATTGGGCAAAACGTAAATGTTACCTATAGTTTGCAAGAAGCATTAAATCAGTATGATTTTGTTGGGAATTTGGATGAGATTGAAAATTCAGAGTAGGAATGCTTATAATAGCGGAGTGCGTTCAAAAATGCGGATTTAATATGTTTCAGAAATATGATGAAGTGTATAAAAATATGTAGGGAAAAGCCACGAAAACGTTGATGGGACAACATTCGTGGCTTTTCGGTATAAGGACAAAATTAGGTTTGTTCTTTATTAATTTGTGTAGGGAATAATGGAGTTGTTTTGTGATATCGTAGTAACTTGTTCAAGTGTGTTCCATTCAACTATTTGTTTATTTTCTCTTCCATTGACGCTAAAACGAATTTTCAATCTGCGTTCGCTGTCTTTTTTCACCTTTTCTCCCAACACTAATTTAAGGGTAATTTTGCCATCACCTTTTATTTCTACATCTTTTAAATTTTTTAAATCTCCAACATCTGACTCACTATATATTCCTGATTTCTTAAATCGGTTTGCGCCAAAGAATGTATATTTTATACTATCTTCCTCGTATGTAATAGGCTGTTCATCTTTTTTTATCAATTGAATAGATTCTATTGTTACTGGTGCTTTGCCTGACCAATGAATCGGTACAACCAAATAATAAGTTTCTGCATACCAATCAGCGCCAAAGTTAATCAAACTAAACTCACCATTTACTGCCTTGCTCTGTTCGTTACAACCAAATATTGCAATTAAACAGAATATGAAACTTAAACGTAATAAAAATTTTTTCATTTAGACACTCCTTTAATTAACACAATTATCCATGTTTGGCGTTTAGTAATATTCTAACTGCAATATTATTTTAAAACAATAAATAATACAGCCAAATGAAGGCTTCTTAAAAGATTAAGCTGTTTTTTCTTTTGGAATAAGATACAATTATTGTAAGAAATGAATAAGGAGATTTATCATTGATTGATTATTTCGAACGGACATTGCGTTTAACAGATTTGGAAGTATGGACAATACGTATTCAACGCGTTCATTATAGTTTGGTTATCTTTGATGAAAGAAGACAGGCGACTGTAGAAGAGTTTGATATAGCAGATTTTTACATTGATGAAGAGGAACTACGAACGAATTATGTATCAGTAAGTATTTTTTCTGTGAACGGCGTCCAAGTGAAACATATTGAACCATTAGCGGATTTTGCAAAGCAATTGACGGAGCATTTAGCACTGGCGCACTGTGATGTAATTACGAAATTTTATACAGAGCGGCCAGAAATCGCTATTGATCGTTTGCTTATTGATAAGTATGGCCATAAATTAGCGGACATTCCATTGGAAAATTTATGGCATTTAAATCAAGATTGATTATGATATTTCATTCTATGTGTGAGGTATTTTAGCTTGAATGTCTAAGAAGAGGTGGAAAAATGATTGAATTTCGTAAGATAACTGGGGAAAACATTGAAGAAGTCATAGCACTTGAAGTTGCAGAAAATCAGCAAGACTATCTGGAAACAACAAACCTGAGAAGCTTTGCTGATGCTCATATGTTAAATGCTGATGGGATACCAGCAAACCCTATCGCCATTTATGCCGATGGGATTGCGGTAGGATTTTTAATGTATATTTATGATACGTTAGATCATGAATCATTTGAAAAGGAAGTTTTTTACGGAAAGAAGAGCTATTTTGTTTGGCATATAATGATTGAAAAGCGTTATCAGGGCAAAGGATATGGCAAACTTGCCTTTGAAAAAATGTTAATGGATATTGAAAAGATGCCTTATGGGGAAGCAGAGTATATATCACTCTTTTACCATACAAGTAATAATAAAGTGAAAACATTATACGCATCATGTGGTTTTGTAGATACAGGCATTATACAGGATCATTCAATGTTGGCGATTAAACAACTTGATAGGAAATGAATAGGCGTTCTAGATAAGATATATAGGCAAAATCAAAAGGGGAGAACTGCATATGATATTACACGGACAATTATTAACTGAAACGGATTTAAAAGTTGAACTGCAAGCATTCCTAAATGACCCAAACACATGGCAACATGCAGATCACAATAAGGTCATACAGTCCATGTTAACGCATATCGGTTCAATAGATAGTGAACTGCGAGACGGGTTAATCTATGGTACCTTTTATACAATGATTTTAGAAAAAAATTCACTAGATCATGCACTATTAAATGACACGTTGGACTACTGTGTAACGAATTTATTATGTAAAGGCATTGGAGAAAATCAAAATGATTCAGTTTTTACAAGAACCTTTACATCACTACTAATCGCCCTTATATTAACGCGCGATAATGAAGATGATTTTTTTGAAGCTTACAAGATTGAGGAACTTTCTAATAAGGTAATTGCCTATTTGCTAGCTGAAAAAGATGTAAGAGGCTATGTGCCAGATAAAGGATGGGCACATAGTGTGGCCCATGTGTCAGATTTAGTGGATGAATTAGTGAAAAGCTCTAAATTTAATAAAGCATCCTTTATCGATTTATTGCGTCCTTTATGGAACATGCTGTTACAAACAGAATATGCCTTTATTCATGATGAAGATGAACGGCTTTTAGTACCTCTATTCACCATGCTAGAACTAGGTTTGCAGCAAAAAGAAGTTATCACATTACTAAATGAAACGATGGCAACGATAGCTGCACAAAAGACACAACTTGATGTCCAGCACTATCGAATATTACGCTTTAACTGGAAATCATTTTTAAAAAGTTTTTATATACAAACTGCTGATAAAGCTCAATATACGGTGCTACATCAAAGCATTAAGGAATGTCTGAATATTGACAAGTGAATGGCAATTTGTTACGATGGGTCACAATAAAAGCATACAAATTCGTTGATGAGAAAGAGTAGTGTTACATTTTGTTCTACAGAGAGCCGACATGTTGGTGGAAGTCGGTGTACAAATGTTTCATGAAGATCCTCTCTGAGAAGATTAGCTGAAAGAAGTAGGCTAATTCGGGTGTCTACCGTTAAAAAGAACACGTATGATTGTACGTTGCTAAGTGCTATTGAGCGGTTTTCAATAGAATTAGGGTGGTATCGCGGTTAACCCCGTCCCTTACTTGGGACGGGGTTTTTTGTATGCCTTTTATACAACTGTATAGGAGGAGATTACATGCAAGTCGAAAAGAACACAGAGTCAACTGTAGAAAGAGAACAAAGGATTCGTAAAATATGGGACGAAGAGAGCACGTTTCAATCTTCGGTGAAAAATCGTGCAACTAGTAAACCTTTTGTATTTTACGAAGGCCCACCAACAGCCAATGGTTTACCACACGTCGGTCATGCTTTTGGTAGAACGATCAAAGATGTGGTGGCACGTTATAAAACAATGCAAGGTTTCTACGTTGAACGAAAAGCTGGATGGGATACACATGGGTTACCGGTTGAGTTAGGTGTGGAGAAAAAATTGGGGATATCTGGTAAGCAAGAAATTGAAAACTATGGTGTCGAACAATTTATTAAGGAATGTAAAGGGAGCGTCTTTACGTACGAAAAGAAATGGCGTACGTTTACAGAACAATTGGGTTACTGGATTGACTTGGATGACCCTTATTTAACGTTAAGTACTAAGTATATTGAATCGGTTTGGCATATTTTAAGTCATGTGCATCAGGAAAAGCTGTTATATAAAGGACATCGCGTATCCCCTTATTGCCCAAGTTGCCAAACTTCATTAAGTTCTCATGAAGTAGCACAAGGCTATAAGGATGTAAAAGATTTGTCGGTAACGGCAATGTTTAAACGTAAAGATAAAGAAGAGTATTTTCTTGGTTGGACGACAACGCCATGGACATTGCCTGCTAATGTAGCATTGTCCATGAATCCTCAAATCACATATGTAAGGGTGAAGCACGACAATACGATATACATCCTTGCCAAAACACTTGTTGAAAAGGTATTTTCTGAACCAGTTGAAGTGTTAAGTGAGCATTTGGGTCAAGACTTTGCTGGTGTAGCGTATCTTCCACCATTTTCATATGCAACGGTTGGAAAAGGGCATGTGGTCGTATTAGCCGATTACGTAACCGATCAAAGTGGAACCGGCATTGTGCATACCGCTCCAGCTTATGGAGAAGATGACTATAAAACAGTGCAACAACATCAGCTGTCCTTTGTCAATGTGGTGGATGTCAAAGGTTGCTATACAGAAGAAGTGGCAGAGCTTGCAGGTAAGTTCGTTAAAGACTGTGATGTCGACATTATTAAAATGCTTGCGGAAAAAGGGCTGCTGTTTGCGAAAGAAAAATATGAACATAGTTATCCTTATTGTTGGCGCTGTGATTCACCGTTACTTTACTATGCAACAGATAGCTGGTTTATCAAAATGTCGGCATTGAAGGAGCAAATGCTACTAAATAATGCACAAGTAACATGGTATCCTGACCATATTAAAGACGGACGTTTTGGCAATTTCTTAGAAAATATCGTAGATTGGAACATAAGTCGAAATCGTTACTGGGGTACACCGTTAAACGTATGGATTTGTGAGGCATGTGGTCATGAAGAAGCACCAAATAGTATTGCTGCACTAAGCAAGTTAGCAAAAGAAATAGTGCCTGACAACATGGAACTGCATAAACCGTATATCGATGAGGTTGTTTGTGTTTGTCCATCATGTCATGGGGATATGCACCGTACACCTGAAGTGATTGATGTATGGTTTGATAGTGGCTCAATGCCATTTGCTCAGCATCATTATCCATTTGGTAATATCGATGCATTTTCCAAACAGTTTCCTGCAGATGTTGTCATAGAAGGTATCGACCAGACACGCGGCTTTTTCTATAGTTTATTAGCAGTATCCACATTATTTACAGGTAAAGCACCATACAAAAATGTACTATCGTTAGGTCATGTATTAGATGAGCACGGTCAAAAGATGTCGAAAAGTAAAGGCAATGCATTAGAGCCAGTTGAGTTAATCCAACAGTATGGAGCGGATGCTTTAAGATGGGCATTTTTAGTCGATAGTTCGCCTTGGAATTCGAAGCGGTTTTCTAAGAAAATAGTGATGGAGGCAAAGTCTAAACTCGTGGATACATTGGATAATACATTGAAATTTTATCAATTATATGCAGCTATAGACGGCTTTTGCTACGATGCCGAAAATACTGGTAAACGAACAAAGCTAGATCATTGGATAAAATCTCGTTTACACCATACGATTCAACTTGTGACAAACTATATGGATGATTTTCAAATGACACAAGCAACGAGAGAAATTGCTAAACTTGTTGAGGAGCTAAGCAATTGGTATATTCGTCGTTCACGCACTCGTTTTTGGGCAAACGGTCTATCAGACGATAAACGAGGAGCTTTCAGTACGTTGTACGAAGTTTTAACGACTGTTAGTCAATTATTGGCTCCGTTTACGCCGTTTCTTGCGGAGGATGTATATCGAAAATTATGTGGCGAAAGTGTCCATTTACAAGACTATCCAAAGCACGATGCAACACTACAAGACCAACAACTTGAACAACAGATGGCAAATGTCCTTGCAGTAGTTGAACTAGGTCGAAGTATTCGTAATAGTCAAGGACTTAAAGTGAAGCAACCATTAAAGGAAATGGTGATGTCAGTAGTTGGAGAAGTGGAAGATTACGCACAGTATAATGATATTATTCGAGATGAATTAAATGTGAAGGAATGTAAGTGGACACATGACTTTACTGCTTATGAAACCATTCACTACAAATTAAACTTCAAAACAGCTGGTGCGGTATTTGGACCACAAGTGCATAAAGTAAAAGATTATGTAATGCGATTCAGTGAAGCGGAAAAAATGACACTTCAGTTAAATGGCTCAATTGAATTAGACATTGATAATCAAAAACTTACTCTGTTAAAAACACATGTGATAAAAGAGTCCATCGTGAAAGATCATTATGTGTTAGCAGAAGAGAATGGATGTCGTGTCTTACTCGATACACAGTTAACAGAAGACTTACTTCAGGAAGGTCAAATAAGAGAGTTAATACGTACGATTCAAGAAACCCGCAAAAAATGGCAGTTACCTGTGGAACAATATATTTCAATTTCAATCTCTGCAGATGCTGAAACGAAGAAAATCATCCAACACTATACTGCTTTATTAAAAGCCAATGTATTGTTAAATGATATTTTGTTCGGGGAAGTGCAGTCAGGAGAAAATGTCATTCAGGCGAAATTGTTTGAGAAGGAAGTCGAGATTACTGTTAATTTCTAATATATAGTTTAGGAAAAGTCGATTAAAAGATGCGCTAAAGTCTTTTAATCGACTTTCTTTTCTTATTATTTATATTTAAGTAAGCTTATTGTTTTCTTTAATGCCCAAAACAGAAAGCACTCCTATTAGAAAGAAGATTAATCCTTGAGAAAAACCTAAAACTATAAATATTCCAGCGATAAATAGATAGCTTGCTACAATAGGATTTTTATAATTGATCGTCTTCAAGATATTACCTCCTGCAAACAAATTATCTATGTTCACAAAATATTCAAAAAATATACACTTTTTATCTCGCAAAAAGCATTTTATACTGATTGTAAAAATAATATTTATTTTCAAAGAGGGTGAGTAGTATGTCTTTAAAATAAACACCGGCGAAATTTGTGCTGTTATTGGTAAAAATGGGACAGGGAAATCAACTTTGTTTAAATTAATGGCCGGACAAATAACTGCCACTAAAGGGCAATTTGTTATATAGCTATTTAGAAAAAAGTCATCTTTGTTTAGGTGCTTTGATTGAACGCCCTGCTTTTTAGAGTAATGAGGAACCAATATGGAGGAAATTGCAGAAATACTAAATTGGTAAAACTTACTAAATATAATAAAATACTTTTCTGAACTTTCTTTAGGAATGAAACAAAGATATTAGAACTAGCATTAGCTTTAATCTTAAACCGGATTTATTAATTTTAGATGAACCTGTAATTGACTTAATTCTGAAGGTAATAGGGATATAGGGAGACTTCTAAAAAATTGAGAAGGAGAGATTAAAATGAAAAAATGCCATAAAGCTATTAAAGTAATGGTGGTGATAATACTTTTTGTATTTGCATTATCTAGTTCAGTCTTGGAGACAAATGCTCAAACTAATGACTTTGCTAATTTAAGTCAAACTGCACAAATGATAACGATTGTAAAAAATCCTATTAAAATTCAGGAAATTAAAGATATAACACTTGATGCTATAGCTAATAAAAGCGTCCTCAGTAATGTTCCAAATAATTACTTAAATTATAATGAAATTAAAATTGGTGAAGTTTTTGTTGATAAAGATACATATACAATTTCATCAATTCCCATTACTTCCAGTAACTATAATCCTATAAGCAATTTAACTCTAATTATTCAAGATGGAGAAATTTTAACTTATAGTGAGACGTTAATAACAAAGAGTCGGACGAATACAGTTGCTATTTCTGTATTTACTGATGGAATGAAAATATATGAAAAAATAACAGATATAGAATATTTAAGCAACAGTGAAGTACAGAAAGTAATAGATAAAGCTCAAAATCTTCCTTTAGGTAATAATATTATACAAACACGAGGCATAGCAGAAGTGGCACTTTGCCTTTCTAGTGTACTTTTAATTGATTTAGTTGTTGCTAGAATCGTAGCAACAACTTGCATAGGCGCTTGTGCAGGTGGTGTAGTACCACTTTGTGTACCTTGTATTGCCGGAGTTTTTGCGATAGGTGGGGCTAATATTGGCGCAGTAATTGCTTGTTTTAAAAAATAACTGATAGATTCCCGATTTAGAAAATGAGCTTTTTTTAAAACAACAAGAAGCGTAAAATAATATGCTTCTTGTTGTTTCGTCTTTGTCAAACAGAAATACTAAAATAATAATTAAAATAGAAAAGGAACCAATAGTACTAAAATCGAACCAATACTAAAAACTAATACCACTTTTATTATGTCTTTTTTCAAGATAACACCACCTTACCTTAAATGTAGTTAACGAAAAAAAGAAAATAAAGGTTATAAAAATAATATCATCTTTTTTCTGAAAATTCTAATTAAGTGATATTTTATTGAGACGCAAAATCAGAACTTAATCTAGCAATTCACTCAATGGTTCGTGAGTTCTCTAAAGTAACGATGAAGGGGGCTTATGGCGAATAAAAAGCCAACAATAATTCACATAAAAAAACATTATTGATACATCCTTTATTATTAGAATTTAAGACTGATAGGGTAAAGGCAGCAGGGGAGATTGGAATAATTAAAGATAAGCATAATAAAATAGCAGGGGCTCTAATTAATAATAAATCCGGACATTTTAAACATCATAAAAGTTCTTTAAATCTTGTTCGAGATTTCCTTACAAAACTAAATATAAATCAAGATTATATATACGGGGGAATATAGGATGAACGAGGAAGCCCTTATTGAAAAATCTGTATGTGCGTTAAAAAAAGGAGATTTATTAATTTATCCTACAGAAACAGTTTACGGAATTGGAGTGGATTCTCAAAATATTGAAGGGGTAAAAAAACTTTATAAAATCAAAAATAGACCTATACATAAGCCTCTTATTTTAAATGTCTCTAGTATTGATATGGTAAGTAAATTAGCTTATATTTCAGAAGATACTAGGCTTCTAATGGAATATTTTTGGCCAGGTCCTATAACATTAATTTTAAAATCGATCAGTGAGGAAAAGAACATAGGGTTTAGAATGCCTGATAACAGTTTGACTTTGAAAGTTATTGAGAATTTTGGAGCTCCTATATCAGGTACTTCTGCAAATATTTCAGGTCTATTAGCTTCCACCAATATCGAGAAAACTAAGAGTTATTTTCCGCAAACAGACATATTCTTTTTGGATGGAGGAAAACCAAGTATTGGAATCGAATCAACTATTTTAGATATGTCATCTTATGAAAACTATAAAATTATCAGGCATGGAATTATATCTAAAGATAATATTGAATCCATCCTAAAGAAAATTATAAGTGATAAACAATCAGAAATATATTATTCATTGGCAGGGAATATTAAATTTTTACTGACTTCTACAAGCCAATTAAAAGAAAACAAATACCACTATACAAAGGAAGATCACATTTGGTTAGTTAGAGAATCAACAGCTAAGAAATTAAAATTATTGAAACTTAAAAATGTGATTATCTTAAGTGATGATTCCCAAGAAGCCTTAAAAAATTTATATGATATCATTCATTCTATACAAAGTAATAGAGTTAAGATAATAGTCGCAGAAAAAAGAGAACCAATAAGCTATGCTGATAAATTATTTAATGAAAAAATCAGCATGTTAGCTCATAGAACATAACGATAAAGGTGATTTTTATGGATAACTTAGGTCATACTTTTCGCAAGTTACGGTTATACAAAGGTTATAGTCTTAATAATACAGCAAAAGATATAATGTCCGTTTCTCATTTATCTAAATTTGAAAGAGATGAAACTGGCATAACTGTTTCTAAGTTATTATTGTTGCTTAATCGAATTAATGTAAGTTTTGAAGAATTTATCTATATCCGCAATGAATTTAAAGTAGGGCATTTTGAAGAATTAATTATAAACATGAAGGAATCTTATTTACGTGGAGATTTAAAGTTTTTAAATAAGTTAAGAAATGATGAGATTTTTAAATTTGAACAAACTAATGTATTGTCATATAAATTAAACAGTATCATGATCGAAGCAATTATTTCGGACCTTACTGACAACAAAGTTAAACAAGAAAATTTAGAAATACTTGTTGATTATTTATGGCAAGTAGAAGTCTGGGGAGAATATGAAATAATTCTTTATGGAAATACATTGCATTTATTGGATATAGATACTGTAATTTTGCTATCCTCAGAAGTTATTAAAAAGAGTATTTATTTCAAAAACATGTTAAGTTACAAGCGTAATTTATTTGATATCTATTTTAATACAATTAGAACATGTCTTGAGCATAATAAGTTGAAAGAAACTGAAGCATACTTATATGAATTAAAAAATCAAAATATACCTGAAACCTTTATTTTAGAAAAAACAATTCTGAATTTTTACTTAGGTATATTCAAAATGCATACAAAATATAAACAAGGTCTTGAACTTGCTCAAGAATCAATATATATATTACATAAGGTTGAATGCTTGAATCATGCTCTAAATTATGAAGAATACTTACATTCATATATAAAAAGAAGAATAAAATTATAATAGCCAGCTATCAATAAAAAACAGATAGCTGGCTATTTTTAAGAATGTTTCTTTTCTAAGATTTCCTTTTTATCTCGTAAAGATGGTACGTAAAAAATCGTTACTAAAGCAATTAATATTAAATAGGCTGCAATAATAAAACCTGTATTAATTATGCCGATACGATCAATAAAGTATCCGAAAAGTAGATATCCTGGCAAGCTTACTCCAGTGTAAACGAAATGGTATAAGCTATATACTCGTGAAAGATATTTCTCTTCTATATTGCTTTGTAAATACGTATTTATAAAAATTAAAAATAAACCTTGCGCAAATCCACCGATAAGTAATCCTATTAACAATACCGCTAGCGGTAATTTCAATGAGAATAAAGCGATAATAATACCAAAGAATAGACTTGAAGCATAAAGCCCTATTTTAGGATTAATTCGTTTGTATAAGTAAGGTGATATTAGAGATCCTAAACCAATGCCAATCAAACTATATGTAGTAATTATATATAAATCTTCATGTTGTCGTTCCAATATTTCCACTAAATACGATATTAAATAAAGATCCACTGAAGAACCAACTAACCATGCAGCACCAAAAATTAGAAACAGCTTACTATATAATCTGTTTAATTTAATATAAGCTAATCCAGCTTTTACATCTTGTATGATAGTTTTCGATTCGCTGTTTGATAAATTTTTGTGATATGGCTTAACTGCTAAAATCATAATCATCGAAATAATGTAAAATGATCCTATGATAAGTAGCAAACTAGAATAACTCAATCCACTTTTAATCAACCAGGCCCCCACGCTATAAGAACCTATTTTTGCAAAGAGCATTGTGATTTGGATATAGCTATTTGCATTTGCTAAATATTCCTGCTTAACAATTTTGGGCAATAGAGACGAATTGGCCGGGATGTAAAATACATTACACAGGACAATGGCAAAGATAAATATATAAATGATAGTAGGTGTTAAATGAATCGTGTTAATTATTGCTAGACATCCAACTAAAACAAATCGTATTATGTCAGTAAAACTCATGACCTTTTGAAGATATTTTCTTTCAATAATCGCCCCTGCGGGCAAAGAAAATATAATTGCTGGAAGAGTAGAAAATATAAAGAAAATTGAAAGTCCGATAGCGCGAATACCAAAATTGCCTAACATAGATAATAAAATTATAAATAACATAGCATCCGCAAATACACTAAAAAAACGAGAGAAAAACAGTAAAACAAAATTATGATTTTTAAACATAATAGCCCCCTAGGTGAATGATAACTGGCTTATCATCTTTACTTCGTAAACTACTCACCACTTAGCTAAACCTAACAATTCTTAATGCTTGAAGTGGGCGCTTCTTGGGGATGGACCATACTACAAGAATGTCTTTACTTGCACGGATTTCTCTAATTTCTAGCTAAGCGTATACTTGAATTCTTAGACCTTCAGTCTGAAAATTGATACTTGCATTTATATAGCAGTCAAGATGAGTATGACAAATAGGACCAGTCCATTATTGATATTCGATACGTTTCTTGCTGTCTTTGTATCCACATGTTGAACAGATATTTGACTAGCTTAATTAAGTTAAAATAATCTGCTGTTTAATCTAGTTTGTATACACTTCCTGTAGTTAAATCTAATCCTAATCCATTGTTACTTCGCCAATCAATCGATGGACTATTTGTCATTGAATTTTTTATTTCCATCCAACTATTCACATAAAGATGATGCCTATACCAAAATCTCCATAATTCGGGATGATTGATTAGTGTGTTTCTAAAAATGGTGTAAATTTCATTTACAGACTGCTCAAAGTTCTCTTTCCTAAAGTATTTTAGATTCCCAGCTTTCAAACGAGGTTCTCCATCCGAATTTAAATCTGCCATTACAAGACACAGTGGCTTTTTAGTTAATTGCAGTAATCGGTAAATACCGCTTCTTAACCTTATTAATGATGTAATGTGTTGAACTTCAATTGGTTTTGAATCTTCACCAGCTCCTGAATTCCCATCTAAATATAATAGAAATGAGCCTCCTTGTTTCAGTAAGCGAAGCAACTTTAACCCACTTATATTTTCCTCTGCTACTATGTATCTTATATTATTCTCTTGCTTAATTTCATTCCACTTTGATAATTCTAATTCACTGTTATAAGATTCTCTGTCCACAACAATATCCAATGAAAATTTGTTACCTTTATTCAAAGATTTTGTTAACTCAAAAGGCACGTGACGGTAATGGCCAAAATGAAAAGTAGCAAAAACCCCACCTTTTTCAAAACAGGTAACAATATTCTCCATACCTATTTTTTCCTGGAACCCGGAAAAAGCAAATGGCTCCTGTCTTAAGTAGTTTTGTACTTCATTATTAAAGCGATACTTTTCCCATACTTGTTTTATTTTTAATTTATCATATTGTAATAAAGGTTGTAGTTCTTTTGATAAATTCACTAATGCTATAAAATTATCAAAATCTGATCCATAAATCGATTCCTCATTTAATTTCAGCATACAATCGTGTTGAATTTGATTTTCACTTTTTATCATGACTACTTTCCATCTCCCTTATCAGTTAACCCTTCCAGTAGATATAATAAAATATGAAGAACCGAATCATATTGTTCAGGCTCACCTCCTGATTGTCCTTCGACTATATCTACTGCTTTTATGGATGGTACAATTTTAAAAATTTCCTGTATCATATTGATAACTTCTTGCAATCTTGGTCCTTCAATTTTTGGAAAATCTACTAAAGGGAAATCTTTAGGTTCTAATACATCAACATCGAATGAAACATACCCAATTATTTCATCTCCAGTATTTAATAATTCAGATACAATTGAATAAAGCTTATCTAAATCAGAAAAATTGAGTTGAAAAAGCTTAGGGTGATTATAATATTGCCCTAATGATCTTAGTCCTCTAACACCTATTTGAATAATTCCGGCAACCAATTCCTCTTGTAATAAAAAACGAACAAAATTGCTATGACAAATCTCTTTATCCATTTTTAAAATATCCGATCCGCAGTCATGATGAGCATCAAATTGAATAATAAGTATTCTTTTCGATAATAGCTTTGTTAGATTTTTTACAAGAGTATATGTGATTGAATGATCGCCACCTACTACACAAAATTTTGTTTTTTGAGGTACTATGTAGTTCAACACTTGGAATATTTGGTGATTAGCTTCTTCTAAACTATCATTGACTATCGATAAATCACCATGATCGACTAACAAACAATTTTTCATCAAATATTTATCTCTTAAATAATCATAAATACCCGAAGTTTGTTCATTATATACATCTAAATATATTGGAAGTCGTAGGCTCGATTCCCTTAAAGCAGCAGCAAAATTTTTTACTTTTGAATTACTTTTATTAGACCCTTTATTAAAAGGGATTCCGAATAAATGAACATTACCTAATTTTTTTAATGGGTAGGAAAAGAAGGCTTTATCCACGGAGGTAAAGAAATTCATTTCTTCTTTATCTATATTTCCATCATGATAAATTTCTTCGAATTCCCAAAATGATGAATTGTTCTCGTTTGTTAAAAGAATTTTGGAATTATCATATCTTACTTTATATTTTTTATCCGTTGTTTTCATATTCAATGCTCCTATATGTCCTTATTTTTCTGAAAAGTTTATATAGAAAGAGCGCGGGTAATATCATAATAATGAATGAATTACTTAATGAACTATCAAATAATACAAGTAAATATGTCCATGTGAAGTAGATTGATATAAGGATAGATAAAATAAATAGCAAATAAAAGAAAAGAATAGAACCTTTTATATTTTTAAAAAGTGGCAAAAGATAGTACCCGTCTAATGGTTTTAAGGGCAAAATATTAATTAAAATTGCCGGTATATGAATTACAGCAACTATTTTTATAAATAAGCTATAGTTTTGTAATAAAATCAGTAGGGAAAGCGTTAGTTGCAATATGACCCCTGAGAGCGTTACGATGCAATTTTCTAAATTGCTCATTTTCCTTCCAAAACTGAAAGTGGTACTAGGATTAATATTTTTAATATTTAGTATAATTCTTGTTTGTGTTGCTCCAAGAAGTTTTGCAGCAATAAAATGTCCAAATTCATGAACATATAGACTTAAATACGTATATAAATTAAAAACTATAAAGAATAAAAATAGATAAATTAATATCATTTTCCCATCCTTCAATGAAAATCATTTGTAATTTAGTTTTCCTAATAAAAAACTCAAAAGTAAAGTAGAACACAAAGAGCGAATAAAAATTCGTTCTTTGTGTCTTCAAACTAGCATCGAATAATAGTAATCTTGTCACCGTTACGAACTTCTTCAAACTTTACTAATTCTTCTGAAGAAATAGGCTGTAATTTGCTCATTTCTATAACCTCCTCCCATATAATAATTTAAGTTTATAACAATAAATCAGATTATTGAAAAAATTCTAATATTTTAAAACTAGATATTTACATGAAAAGAGTGGATAGCATCCTCTAAATGTAGAAAAATAATAAAAACTAAGCTCTTATTAATGCTGTTGAAGAAATAAAGTAAATGAAATATATTTTCATTTTGGTTTTGCATTTTTTCATATATTAGAAATAGTTAGTATATACGCTCTGATATTTTTAAATAAAATAGAGATGATTTTCACAAAGTACATAGGGGAAGGTAGCATTAAGAAGCGGACTAGATAGAATAGATATCACTAGATTGGAAACTCATTTGAAAAATATAGGATGATTACTATAAATTATAGATTATTGAAACATTAAGGCCACTCAATAGCGAGTGGTCTTAATGAAAATTAATGAAGAATATAAGGCGGCTTAGACCGATCATCATTGAAATGTACATAAAACGCAAATCGTTGATATATCAATGCTATCACATCAATTATTATAAAATATATCTCTAAACTATGTAACAGATTAAAGTAATCCACTCAGTAAATAGATAGCAGTTGCCCAAATAAAAATTGCTGAGCATTTATTGAAAATATTCATCAATTTGCCAGAGCTATCGAGCTTTTTAAAAGAAGCACCAGCTAGTGTAAGACCGAAAAACCACAACCAAGAAATGAGCACACATGCAACAGTAAAAAGTATTTGTTCTGTGCCATGATATTTTAATGCGCTTGTGCCAATCACACCGATTGTATCTAAAATAGCATGTGGATTTAATAACGAAACAGATAGCGCAAATACAATTTGTTTTTTGACAGGCATTGCTTCGGTCTTATCACTAGTTGTCGCTGTTGCGCGCCAAATACTATAGCCGATATACAATAGAAACACGATCCCCACGCACATTAAAGCAATACGTAGCCATTCAAATTGTAATACAATAACGGATAAACCAAAAACAGCAAGCAAAATTAATAACGTATCGCAAAGTGCTGCTGTAATGGCAGCCGGTAGGGCTAATATGAATCGTTGTTGCGTTGCACCTTGGGAGAAAACGAAAACGTTTTGCACACCTAAAGGCAATATAAGGCCAAATGCTAATAGCATACCATGTAAAAATGCCTCCAATGACATTCCCTCCTTTCCATACTTATTCTACCTATGTTATAACTAAAAGAAAACGACCGATTGGATGGTATTTTACCCACCCAATTTATGAGGTGAAAACATGGACTGGCAACCAAATCGACAGAGTGAGAATACATTACAACAGCAAATTGTGACATGGATAACAGAACGTATTGAACGAGGGGATTGGGTTGCGGGAACTAAGCTACCTACGCAAAGACAACTAGCAATGCAACTAGGGGTGAACAGAAGTACTGTTCAGCAAGCACTAGAAGAATTAAAAGCAGCCGGCATCCTTGAATCGACAGTGGGTTCAGGTATTTATGTCGCGAACACTTCCTGGCATTCCTTAATTAAACAAAGGCAACCGAATTGGCAAACATACATTGAAACAAGTCTGCACAAGCCAAATTACCATACGATTCAATTGATCAACGAATATGAGCAACGAGATGATATTATTCGCTTGGGGACAGGTGAATTATCGCCCAGCCTATTACCAACAAGGGAAATGGAAGCATCATTGAAAGAGCTATCCTTAGAGCCAAGAGTTTTAGGCTATTCATCTCCGCAAGGAAGCAAGCAACTACGGGAAGCCATTTGCCGATATGTTCAAAAAAGAGGTATACAGGCACTACCTGAAAATGTCTGCATTGTTTCGGGTGCACTACAAGCATTACAACTTATTGCGGTTGGTTTGCTAGAGCAAGGTTCCATCGTATTTCAGGAACAAACATCTTATTTAAATTCTGTTCATCCATTCCAATCTGTGGGCATGCAAATGATGGCTGTTCAGCGTGATGAACAGCTCGCCCAAACATTAGCGCATAAGAAAAGAAAGAGACAGGCTGTTTTTTATGCAGTCCCGACATTAAATAATCCAACTGGTGGTGTGTGGACATCGCAAGAAAAAATGCAACTTTATGAGGCGTGTAAACAATCGCGTATTCCGATTATAGAGGATGATGTCTATCATGAATTGCTTTTTAATGGAGAATTCCCATCAATAAAATCGTTGGATGATAGTGGACAAGTTTTATACATTGGCAGTGTTTCTAAAACGTTAAGCCCAGGGCTACGCATTGGTTGGTTAATCGGTCCAACAACCGTGATTGAACGCTTAGCGGATATAAAAATGCAAACAGACTATGGTTCAAGTGCCATTTCACAAGAAATTGTGTTGCACTGGCTACAAACAGGAAAGTACGAACGCCATATTGAAGGCTTACGGCAAGAGCTCCAGCAACGGGCAACCTTTGTTGAAAAGTTATTAAATGACAAGTTAAGAGACATTGCAAGTTGGGAACAACCAAAGGGCGGATTTTATATATGGCTAAAATTTCACGCACCAATCGTTGATAAAGCATTTTTTATGAAGTTATTGCAGTTCAAAGTTCTGATTAATCCTGGCTATATTTATGATGCGCAAGATTCACAGCATATTCGACTTTCATATGCTTATGCAACTCGAGAACAGTTGCAATATGGGGTAGAGATGTTGTGTCAAGTGGCTAAGTTGAGTGAGAAAAAAGCCGACTGAAAATCGGTGAATATTCACCTCAAGAAGAAACAAAAAGCGTTTTGCATCGTAAAAATAGATGCAAAACGCTTACAAATATTTTCATCCACTTTGGATCTAATTTTGTAAGTCAATTAAATTATCAGTTAACCATAAATACGCTAAATAAGATAGAATACCGGTTAACATAAAATATAATGTCGCTGGAATAGCTCTTTTTTGAGGAGTATCGTATTTACGACTCAACAAATATTCAAAAGAAAATAGGTTTAACACCATTAGAAAATAAAGTATGACAGTAGGGTAAAAAGCTCGTGTGATATGATACAAGGTTAAACATGTAAAGATAAAAATAGTTGAGAAATTAACGGAAATTTGGTGTTTTTTATAGAAAGAATTTAGTTTGGGCATGCCAGTGAACCTAAATAGTAAGCCGCAGCAATACCAGTCCCAACTGTCCATCCTACTGGTCCTGAAATACCTAATAATACACCTGCTCCTGAAGTAGCTGCGACATGAGCAAGACCTAAGCCACCTAACCATTTACTACATGATCTTTTAACGATACGTGGTGCGGTCTCGGTTCCATATTGAATAAGGTTTCTAGATTTAACTAGTAAATCTGTCATTTCACCATTTCCGTCTTCTTCTGCTAATTTAATATTTATGTCGGCTATTGCAGAACTTATTTCATTCGAAGTAATGATAGAATGAATGTTTTGTAATTTTATCTCCATCTCTGCGATATTAGAAAGTGTAAAAACACCAACACCATTTTTTCTCTCAAAGGATATATGATCTGCTATTATTTGAACTTCTTCAAGCTGTTGTTCAGAAAATATAGTATTGTCAGTAGCATCTTCAATCGTTTTATTTTCCATCGCTTTAGCTTCACTAGGGTTATATGGCATAATAACTAAATTAGAAAGTAAAGACATTGAAACAATCGTTACAAGAGACTTTTTTTTCGCAAACATACTATCCGTCTTCTCCCTTCATTAAGATATTTTTTCCTGTAAAATAGTTGTGTGGGCATTTGACTAGTTGGGGCGATAAAGTAAACGACAAAAAAATTGAAAACTAGTAAGAGGTTAAAAGGATAGATTACATATTTATTCCTCCCTTTAAATTAATTAATATATAAATAATTTTAAGAAAAATTAGAGTAATTTCAACTTCTTTTTTTGAATATTTTGTGTATATTATATTTTAAAAAATAATATACACTTTTCTAAACGTTGAAAGGGAGGATACTATGGGAGACAAAATTGTAGGTTGCCTGTTTTTAATTATTGCAGCTATTTTAATTTCAACTCAGTATATTGTGACGGCTATCAGTGTCTCAAATTTAACGTATGTAGGTCAGGAAGCTTTCTATAACTCTTTTTTGATTGTGGCTATGTATTATTTCTTTTCTGTATCGTTTTCTTTATCTTAGGTATTCTTTTATTGGTTAGAGGGTTTACTTTGCATAAAATCAATGAAAAATAGTGTACATAGTTTAACAAAACCCCAATGGTAATCAAACCATTGGGGTTTTACTAATATTAATACTGAAATCTATTTCGAGTAGCTAGCAATATACCAATTGCCGGCACAGTACAAATCAGCATTGCCGCAAAGGCAAGACCAGGGGAAATTTCATACAAATAACCGCCTAAAAATGTAAGAATAGCGGTACTTAAACCCATTGCCAGTGCGGAATATATGCCTTGTGCATTGGGGATTTGCTCTTTCGGTAAGTTTTTCGTTAAATAGCCGATAAAGGCATAGTGCGCAAGCGCAAATGATAGAGAATGCAATACTTGCGAGACGATAAATACCCAAACGTTTGGAAACAGGAAAATTAACAGCCAACGTAATGACGAGCCACTAGCTGCTAGCAATAATAGTGAAGAAGAGCGCCATTTCGTAAACAGTGTATCAGCCTTCATGAAATATAATATTTCACAAATGACCGCAATGTTAATAATCATGCCCATATAAAATGGATCGACGTGTAAATCCTCTAAATAAATATAGCCATAGCTATAATAGGAAGCATGTGCACCTTGTAATAAAATAACGATAAATAACACAATCGGAAAACCTTTAATGCGCCATAATGATTTCATTGAAAGCGACTTTGCTCGTTGTTCTTTCGTTGGTACAATAAGTAACTCTTTTGGGGTAGCCATTTGTTGCATCAATAACATACCGATAATCCCTAAAATCATGCTCCAAAAAATAATATCCTTCCCAAAAACACCTGTTAACATACTAATTATAAGTACAGCGATAACAAAACCAAATGATCCGAATGAGCGACTTTTACCGTAGTGTACGTTGCCATGTTGGACAAGCGTTGCCGCACTACTTTCTACTGCAGGCAAGAGGGCTGGGTAAAAAACACTGAATAAAATCGTCACAATAAGAAGCGCAGAAAAGCTAGAACTTGGCATGTAAAGTAAAGCTGTCAGCAATGCGCCAAGTGCTAAAATTGTTGTAAGACGTTTATTGTGTACGTATTTTGCTAGGAGCGGAAAGAGAAATAGATTGGACGTTGCACGAGCTAAAAGTCCACAGCCCATTACGACACTCGCTTGAGATACGGTTATATGCTTTGCATCGACTAACCAACCTGTCCAATATGGTAAGAAAATACCCCACGTAAAGAAAAATGCAAAGAAATTTTGAGAAAGCCATCGTTGATTGTTCATAAAATTTGGTACCTCCATTTAACTATGTTGAATAATAGCACGTTCCTCGCTACAATAATGTGAGATATCTCATATATTGAATAGGAGTCCATAAAAAATGCAAAAACTTACAGGTGAAGAACGATCTTACTATATAGAGAAATTTCAAATTGATGATTTTTTCTCTTTTGACTTTCATCCATTTATTGAAATATGTAAATTTGAAAAGGGAGAATGGATTTTTAAAGAAGGATGCATTCCAGATACGATGTACTATATGATGGAGGGCAAAGCAAAACTATATGTGACGCATAAAAATGGCAAGGTTTCCTTGATTGAATATATTCAAGCACCATGCTTTATGGGGGAAATTGAATTGCTAAATGAGTCGAGGTACACTAAGGGGATTCAAACCGTAACAGAAACCATTTGTTTATCGATTGCCACGCAAGGCTGTAAAGAAATGTTACTGGCAGATGCGCCCTTTTTACGTCGATTATGTGTGTTTCTAGGGGAGAAAGCTGCCAATATGACATCAAAATACACGCAAAATCAGGCATATCCACTTGAAAATCGATTAGCTGCTTTTATCCAGCTATCATCTGATAAAGGTATTTATAAAGAAAAGCATACGGAAATATGTGAGTATTTGGGCGTTTCGTATCGACATTTGTTATATGTGCTTGCTCAATTTTGTGAGGACAATATTTTAGAAAAGCGAAAAAATGGCTATCACATTATTGATGAAAAAAGGCTATCCCAATTAGCGCAAGAAATTCACTAAACGTGCTTTCATTGTACTCGCTTTTTTTAATAAACCAGCGAGCGATTTGCTTCTCACTATGGTAATTAGTAAGTGCTTCGTTATTATCACGGTCATTTATTGGGCTGGATAAAGGCTTATTAGCAGGACCAGGTATTTTTTGCATCGCTCGTTCATTGCCGAGGTGCTTGTTCGCCTTAGCTGCAATTCGCTTATGTGAATCAAAAATTCCATTATCTTTGGGATTTACAAAAACTACTGTTTTACATAGTGAATAACAATGACTTTTCAATCAACATGCCCCCTTTATCGTTATAGATATTGTACAAGACCTATCGACAAAAAAGTCTTCATTTACAGGGCTTTTACGAAAATTTAATAGTTCTAAGCCGTTTTTAGTAATTTGAAACCGTATTCATGCCAATCTTGTATTGAAATCATAGAAAACTTGTATAATTTCTCGACAAAAACACGTACTCAAACTATTGTGAATTTTTCTAACTCAAAGTATTATTGTAATTAGATTTAACGTGAAAGTATTCACATTGTTACGTTAATATGAGGAGGAATTTTAATGAGTGCAATTCGAGTAGGTATTGTCGGTTATGGAAATTTAGGGCGCGGTGTTGAATTCGCTATTTCGCAAAATCCAGACATGGAATTAGTAGCAGTTTTTACACGTCGTGATCCTTCTACAGTGAGCGTGGCAAGTAACGCAAGCGTATATTTAGTAGATGATGCTGAAAAATTCCAAGACGACATTGATGTAATGATTTTATGTGGTGGCTCTGCAACAGATTTACCTGAGCAAGGACCACATTTTGCGCAATGGTTTAATACAATTGATAGTTTTGATACGCATGCAAAAATTCCAGAGTTTTTCGAAGCGGTTGACGCTGCAGCTCAAAAATCTGGCAAAGTATCTGTTATCTCCGTAGGTTGGGATCCAGGTCTGTTTTCTTTAAATCGTGTTTTAGGTGAGGCAGTATTACCTGTAGGTACAACGTATACATTCTGGGGTGATGGTTTAAGTCAAGGTCACTCAGATGCCGTTCGTCGTATTGAAGGGGTAAAAAATGCTGTACAATATACATTGCCTATTAAAGATGCTGTGGAACGCGTTCGCAATGGCGAAAATCCAGAGCTTACGACACGTGAAAAACATGCGCGTGAATGTTGGGTAGTACTTGAAGAAGGCGCAGATGCGGCAAAAGTAGAGCAAGAAATTGTGACAATGCCAAATTACTTTGATGAGTATAACACAACAGTAAACTTCATCTCTGAAGAAGAGTTTAACGCTAATCATACAGGTATGCCACATGGTGGTTTTGTTATTCGCAGTGGAGAAAGTGGTGCTGATGATAAACAAATTCTAGAATTCTCATTAAAACTTGAAAGTAATCCTAACTTCACATCAAGTGTCCTTGTAGCGTATGCTCGTGCAGCACACCGTTTAAGCCAAACGGGAGATAAAGGAGCAAAAACAGTATTAGATATTCCATTCGGTCTGTTATCTCCAAAATCTGCTGCGCAATTACGTAAGGATTTATTATAAAATTAAGTACAAATCCCGATTATCTATCATGATAATCGGGATTGTTTTTGTTTGGTGGATATGTAATGTGAAATAGCCACAAAAGAGGGAGGAATCGCTACAAAAAAACCTAAATCGCCATGAAAGAAAGTGGAATCGGCACGAAACTTCGAGATTTTTCAGCAATTTTTTCACAACACTTCCCATAATACCTACATAACAGTAAAATAGAGTAGGTTAGGGGGATTCTATTTTGAAAGATCAACGCTTTAAAATTGCGCATCGAGAGGCGCTTATTGGCATTGGACTAGTACTAGTCAACTTTGCTATATGGTACGGCTTCGCATACGGCCTAGGCTCGGGAGACCCATCTAAATATACGTATGTTTTAGGTTTCCCAGCTTGGTTTTTCTATAGTTGTATCGCTGGAACTGGATTTATGATTGTGTTAATCTGGCTCGTCCTGAAATTCTTTTTTAAAGAGGTACCATTTGAAGACGGAGAGGTGGATGAATAATGCATTGGCAAGTGATTTTTCCACTTCTCATATTTTTAGTGATTATTTTTGGCATCGGTATTTGGACGAATAAGCATGTTCGTTCATCAAATTCGTTTTTACAAGAATATTTTCTGGGCGGAAGGGAAATGGGTGGCTTTATCCTGGCGATGACGATGATTGCTACGTACGGAAGTGCTAGTAGCTTTATTGGCGGCCCAGGTGTCGCTTATAACAAAGGTCTTGGATGGGTGCTGTTAGCAATGGCCCAGCTACCGGCAGGTTATTTCGTGCTGATGATTTTAGGTAAAAAATTTGCCATTATTGCTCGTCGTTATCAAGCGATTACATTAATTGATTTTTTACGTGAGCGCTACAAAAGTCATGTCATCGTGATATTAGCTGCTATTAGTATTATTGTCTTTTTATTTTCTGCGATGATGGCACAGTGGGTTGGGGGAGCGCGCTTAATTGAATCGTTAACAGGTTTAAATTATACAGCGGCACTCTTTATATTTGCTGCTTCGGTATTAATTTATGTGATTATCGGAGGCTTCCGAGCTGTTGCGTTAACGGATACAGTACAAGGTTCGATTATGGTTATTGGTACTGTTATTTTACTAATTGGGACAATCGTGGCAGGTGGGGGAATTGATCAAATTATGACATCCCTTGTTGCAGAAAATCCTAAACTAGTGTCGCCATTTGGTGCAGAAGGTGAACTAACGCCATTATATGTATCTACATTTTGGATTTTAATTGGGGTTGGTGTAGTAGGGCTTCCGCAAATTGCTGTTCGTGCGATGAGCTACAAAGATTCGAAAAGCATGCATTTAGCGATTATTATCGGCACCATTGCCATAGGAACGATTATGTTCGGCATGCATTTAATCGGTGTATTAGCTCGTCCTGTAATTCCAGGTATTGAAATTGGAGATAAGGTGATGCCGCTCTTAACGTTAAAAGTGTTACCACCATTTTTAGCTGGTATTGTATTAGCAGCCCCTATGGCAGCGACGATGTCTACGGTTAATGCGTTGCTGATGTTAGTCAGTTCAACAGTCGTTAAAGATATTTATTTAAACTATGTGAAACCCACTGCTAATGACGGAGAAATTAAGCGGGCAAGCTTTGTGGTGACGACAGTGATTGGTTTAGCGGTCGTTGTTTTTGCATTAAACCCACCCGATTTATTAGTTTGGCTAAATTTATTTGCATTTGGGGGTCTAGAAGCGGTCTTTATTTGGTCAGTCGTTCTAGGTTTGTATTGGAAAAAGGCCAATAAATATGGGGCAATCGCTTCCATGATTACAGGTATGTCATTATATATTGTCATTGATCGCTTTTATCCAGCAATCTTCGGCATGCATACGGTGACAATCCCGATAGTAGCATCCTTAGTAATCTTTGTTATCGTCAGTTTATTAACTGCCAATAAATTTAAGGATGAAGATTTATTTATCTAAATGCTAAACACTAAACACTAAACACCTTGAGTGATGCAACACTCGGGTGTTTTTCTTTGAATAAAAAAACCGCTAGCAAGTTGCATGCTAACGGCGTTTATCTTAATAAAATACTTTATCAAGATTGTATTTTGCACGGAATGTGTTAATCGCATATGTTTCGTAAATTTCACGTTCCATTGGATCATCAATTTCGTACACTTCAATTTTGAAAATTTCATCACGGTATTTTTTCATCGGAGATACATTATCTTCAAAATGCTTTTTAATACGTTGGCGAATTTTACGAGCTTTACCTACAAATAATAATTCATTTTTTTCGTTGTAGAATAAGAAAATGCCGCCTTTTTCACGTGTGATTTTATGGAAATCAATAAAACCATGGAAAGGTGGAATTTCAACATCCCCAGGTTTTAATACTTGCTCACGTTGACGAATGACTAAGTCTGGTTTTGGGAGTTCAATTTTAATCAAAATACTCACGTTCCTCTCTGTTACTAAAGGTATATGTTAACATAATACCTCCATGATTACCATGATGATTTATTTGTTTAATAATTTATTGTCTACGCTTTTGGTAATTAGAAGTAATAGCAACGATAAGATAGCAATAAAATATGAATTAATACTAGTGTTCAACAAATAGCATGCTTCCATTCATTTAATCACAAAATATTCTATGTATTATTGAAATTCTTAATTGTTCATGATACAATTCTTTTTAATTAAATAATCTTATCAAGAGAAGCTGAGGGATTTGGCCCTATGACGCTTCAGCAACCTCTAACATTGTTAGAAAGGTGCTAATTCCACCAAAGGATTTTTCCTTTGAGAGATAAGAGTGAACGTGATAATTATCCTTCTCATTCTTGCTCTAACGGAATGAGGGGGATTTTTTAGTTTACATAGAGAGATAAATTAGAGAAAAGGGGAATACCACATGCCGATTAATATTCCGAAAAACTTACCAGCTGGAGAACATTTACGTGATGAAAAAATATTCGTAATGGAGGAAGACCGTGCGAAAACACAACAAATTCGTCCGTTAAATATCTTAATATTTAATTTAATGCCAGAAAAAGAAAAAACAGAGTTGCAATTACTTCGCTTACTAGGGAATACACCGCTTCAAGTAAATATTACGTTTTTAAATACTGCAACACATGAGTCGAAAAATGTGAGTAAATCACATTTACAACTATTTTATTCGACTTTTAAGGAGATTCGCCATCGTCGATTTGACGGAATGATCATTACTGGAGCACCTGTTGAAAAAATGGCATTCGAAGAAGTGAATTATTGGGAAGAAATTTCAGAAATAATGGATTGGTCTGCAAAAAACGTTACTTCTGTCTTGCATATTTGTTGGGGTGCGCAAGCTGCATTATATCATCATTATGGTATCGGTAAATTTGAACTGCCGGAAAAATGTTCTGGTGTCTATTCTCATGTTATTACGGATTTAACGGTTGATTTAGTACGTGGCTTTAGTGACTTATTTACAGCACCACATTCACGCTATACATCGGTTTCAATCGATGAAGTACGCAATCACCCGGAATTACGATTGCTATCCTATTCAGAAGATGCGGGCGTTTTTATCGTGCAATCAAAGGATAATAAGAACATTATGATTACAGGCCACCTAGAATATGATGCAACAACATTAGCGGATGAATATGGTCGTGATGTGGCAAAAGGAATCGATATTGCAGTGCCGGTTAACTATTTCCCAAATGATGACCCTACAAAAGAGCCCATCAATACGTGGCGTGCGCATACCCATTTACTATTTTCAAATTGGCTAAACTACTACGTGTACCAAGAAACGCCATATGAATGGGATTTTGTAGATGAAATAGAATATCATATTTAAGCAGCAACAATGAACGAGCTATTATATAGATAATAAAGACTCCAGTTTCTCAATTGTTATTTGAGAAATCGGAGCCTTTTTTAAATTTATTACAAGTCGGTTGTCTTTGGATTATTTGGTTCATCCGGTATCGTCAAGTCTTTGGATGTCTCAGGCATCAGCTGTTCTTTAGGCTCCTCGGGTTTCGATTGGTCTTTGGCTTCCTCAGGCATCAGCTGTTCTTTAGGTTCTTCCGGTTTCGATTGGTCTTTAGCTTCCTCGGGCATCAGCTGTTCTTTAGGCTCCTCGGGTTTCGATTGGTCTTTGGCTTCCTCAGGCATCAGCTGTTCTTTAGGTTCCTCGGGTTTCGATTGGTCTTTGGCTTCCTCGGGCTTAGACTGATCTTTAGGTTCTTCCGGTTTCGATTGGTCTTTGGAATCCTCAGGCATCGGCTGTTCTTTCGGTTTTGTCAATTCTTTGGATTCTGTAGCCTTAGTTTGTTCTTTAGTTTCCTCAGACTTCGATTGAACATTGGCTTCCTCGGGTTTCGTCTGCGCATTCGATTCTTCTAGCATTTTAGTCTCTTGCGGTTTATTTGAAGTGTTTTGTTGATTTTGTGCTTTTTTTATTTTTCTTATTTTAGCGATAATTAGAAGTAATGCAGCAAGCAAAACCGTGAAGACAGCAGAATACAATGGCCAAATTTTTTGATTATAGTTATTAGAATGAACGATATTCGGATGGGCGATTTGTGCTAGGGCAATCATACACATTCCTAATGGTAATATAAATGGTTTAGGATCTTTAATATTTAGTAAATGACCTAGCCCAATGACAGTAGCATAAAAATAGATAAATGTTCGGATATAAATAGATATAATCCACATGATCGCCATAACAATTTCAATACGCTCAAAAAAATTACCGATAGAAATTCTTTGAGCTAGCGCGTAGCTAGGAAATGTTTCAATGGAAGTATTCGTTGGCCCAATTACAAGTGTTGATAAGGCGATTATAATAATTAATACGACGCCTCCTATTAAAGTGCCGATGTAAAAGCCCTTTTGAGCTGATTTTTGTACATTAACACTTGATGGGAAAACCATTAGCAATACTACAAGCGGAAATGAAAAAATACTCATAAAAGATAATGTGCTCATTAGTAATGGTTTTGTCCGTGTTTCAAAAAAGGGTTGGATGTTTTCAATATTGATTTGTGGTGAAATACAGATCATAAATACAATAAAAATGAACATAAATATCGGAAATAGTATTTCTGCTGAGCGTGCAAATACTTCTATGCCTAAATATGAGGCAAAAACGATAATAATCGTAAATAAAACAGCGAAGGATAAGGTAGGCGTCTCAGGCATTATTTCCGTTTGCATAAAACTCCCGATAAAATATAATAATTCACCCGCCGAAAAAAAGGTTAAAGTTAAAAAACCAAGTGATGTAAGGAGACCGAAGTATTTACCTAGTATTTTTTTATTTGCCTCGATAAAGGACTTATTTGGGGTTTGATTTCCTAAAGTAACAAAGAGCTTTACTAATAATAAGCTTAAAAGGACACCAATAGTTGCTCCAATCCATGCATCTTGATGGAGCTCCTTTGTAATACTAGCAGGCACAATTAATATGGCGGTTCCAATTGAATACAGAAAGGTAATGATTGTAAATTGTCTAGAGCTAATTATTTGTTTTTCCATTGTCCACTACCCTTTCTGTTCAATTATTGTAAAAGTGAAATCAAAAATTTTCTAATAGGCATAAAAATATATGTGATGAAATCTAATGGGCTAGGAACATTCTTCTTTAAGCCAATGGCAATATTTAATATCGCTCCGATAGTCAGTATGATTGTAAAAACAACAATCGTTTTTTTTTCGCCTTTTTTCATCAAAGGTGGAATGATAATGTAAGCAATAATAATTGAAACAATTAATATGGAAACGGAAATAAACATCTTGGGTTACTCCTTTGATTTGTACAATAATGAATTTTGTATCGTTCCTAATCCTTGTGTCGTGACATGGACGTCGATATTTACGGTTACTTCAGGGTAGATTGTTGACCATTCTTTTTGCAGTTCCTTCCATTTTGTGGGATCCGCTCTATGGAGCGCTTCACCAAAACCTAATATATCGAGCTTATAGTCTTTTTGAATAATTTTTAATGTTTTTTCAGTTTGTTCTTTAATTTTTTCTTCTGTTTTTTTATCAACAAAGTGAATGGTTTTGTCTGTTGTTAAATTAATGTTACAATTTACTTCGCCGATATTTTGGGTAACATCTATTTTAATCGTTATTTTAGGTTGGCCATTTTGAAAAGTTCCTTTTATTTTCGAGGACGATTTTGTAATTTCAGTTGATAACTCTTCACCTTTAGGGCAAGCAATAACTTCTACAGTACTTTCAATTTTATTATTCAAAAAATTATAGTAAATGCTTTCTTCTTCAGATAACAACCCTACTAATTTATCATCTTTAAAAACAGCTATCCCTGCGTATTTTAAAATAACGGGGGTTTTTATTCTTTCTACATTGGTTTGATCGATACCTAATTTCATATCGCCTTGTATTTCAACAGCGGATAATACAGCACTTTTTTCTTTGCCACTAAGGGTGTTAATCAATTCATCTGTACTAACAGATAGCGTAGAGCCAAATGATTTTTCCGATACCTTAATCGAATTCAATAATTTATTAGCCGGCATTTTTTCTATTGGAGTTAAGACATTAAGTACTTCTTTGGCTGTAGCTTCATGCGAAACAATGACATCAAAATCGTTTCTAAATTCGTGATCTCTGGCAATAAAGTCGAGTGGTTCATTTAATCCTTCTTTGGCTAATTCTTCACCTATTACAACAATTTGTAGGTGAGAAAAATATGGTTTCCTTGGTGTTAAAGTCGTCATTCTTCTAATGGCTTCAAAAACACTTTTTCCCTTTGCATGGTATGTGACAACAGGGGATCGTCCACTAGATGGTTGCTTGGAGGAAATTTCGCTCGGATCAACGACTTGGATTGACACTTCATATTCATCATCCACCTTATCTATGCCAAGTGCTACGACGATTCCTAATTCATTCAGCTCACGCTTACTCCAGCAACCACTTAATAATAAAGAAGTGAGGACTAAGAATAACAACATCATCTTTGATTTTGACATGAACTATTCCTCATTTGCTCATTAATGGTTGTTTCTTTTTGTATTTACTTGATATTTTTTTGCTCTAGTATTATTTTTTTGACTGATCAGTCGTGGTCTTGTAAATAAATTCCTACGTGGGAACAAGACCATTCCATCTTTTTGATCTTGTAAAATGATTGGCCCAAATGGACTCATATATGGAACGCCAAAAGAACGCAAACTACATAGGTGAAGAAGGATAATCATAATTCCAAACATCACCCCAAATAATCCAAATACTGCGGCAAAAATCATTAAAGGGAAGCGCAGTACCCGAATCGTATTCGACAAACCGTATGAAGGAAATAAAAAGCTACAAATAGCTGTGAGTGCAACAATGATGACCATAACGGCTGATACAACACCGGCTTCTACGGCTGCTTGTCCAATCACTAATGTACCGACAATGGATACAGCTGGACCGATTGTTCTAGGCATTCGTAAACCAGCTTCACGCAATATTTCAAAAGCAATTTCCATTAATAACGCTTCCACGACGGCAGGGAAGGGCACACCTTCTCGCTGTGAAGCAATACTAATTAGCATCGCCGTTGGCAGCATTTCTTGATGGAAAGTAGTAATTGCGACATAAAGAGAAGGCATTAATAAGGCAAGAGTGATGCCAAAAAAACGTAAAAGGCGGATAAGGGAACTAATGATCCAATTTTGATAGTAATCTTCTGCGGCTTGTAAAAAGGATGAAAAAATCACAGGAACGGTTAGAACTAAAGGTGTTCCATCCACTAATATCGCGATTTTACCTTCTAATAACTCTGCTGCAATAACATCGGGGCGTTCCGTATTATAAATCATTGGAAATAAGGAAAATTTAGAGTCTTGAATATAATCCTCTAAATAGCCAGTTTCTAATACGCCATCAATTTTAATTTGATCCAAACGGTCTAAAACCTCTTGGACGATTTTGTCATTCGCAATCCCATTTATATACATAACGGCGACATCAGTTTGAGTTACATCGCCAATAACCCGAGATTTAATCCAAAGGTCAGGACTTTTAATTTTTCGACGGATAAGTGCTGTGTTCGTGCGCAATGTTTCCGTAAAAGATTCTCTCGGACCTCTAATGACAGATTCTGTCTGCGGCTCCGTCACAGCTCTATCTTTAGCGTTTTTCGTGCTCGTGACAATAGCTTTGGATTGTCCGTTTAATATAATAACGGTATCGCCATTAAGAACAGCGGTGTAAAGAGCGGTGAAATCAAAAACGTCTTTAACATCACCTACCGCTAAACACTGCTTTTTTATATAGTCATTAAGGTCATCTATTTTATTTTCAGGTTCATTGTCAATGTCGAGCATTAAATTTTCTAAAATATCGGTAATGACCGTTTTATCGGATATACCATCAATGTTAATCAACGCAATGGATTCATTATCGAGTTTGTCAAGTGTAATTTCACGTAAAATCACATCATTGCTATTGCCTAGCGCTTCTTTAATCGTATATATATTTTCAGAAAGAGATGTGTGCAGTAAATTTGTGGTTGGCTGCTGTTGGGAGGTATCGTTGTTTGTTGTACTCGGCATGTTTACTCCTCCTCGGTGTATAGATGATTGACTAGTATGAGGATGGACAATTTTGAGGAGAGCTAAACCAACTTGTAACAACAAAAGAAAAACAGTGTTTCCTTTCATTTTGTTGAAAGGAAACACTGCATTATTTTACATAATCATATTTTAATTCGTAAAGTTGGGCATCAACGTCAACGTGTAAGTTATAATCGTTAAAAAACCACAGATCTTTATGTTCGATATAGTACGTTATACCATCTGCTTCAGTATGAACGCTCATTTCGAGGGGCTCTTCGCGTGTCATGCCAAGAGAAAAACCTTCATGAAAAGGGCTCGAACCACCATATCGGGCATAAAAGCGAATAGTATCACCTGTTTCGACTTCCATTTCATTTTTAAACCATTGAAGCGCTTCGTCTGTAAGTGTGATATTCATGCGCAAACTCCTTTCATGTTATAGCCATTTCACTTTAGGTTCCGTGCCGTTTTTAATGCGTGTAATATTTGCGCGGTGACGATAAACAATAAAAATAAATAAACATGCTACTAATATAGCTAAAGCGAAATCACCAGTCACAAAAAAGTAGATTATTGAATAAATTAATGCTACTAGCGCAGCAATCATCGAGGTAAGGCTAACAATTTTCGTAAGCTTTAACGTAACGATAAAGGCGATGAATAGTAAGATGAATAGTGGCCAAGAATAGCCTAATAAGACACCAGCTGAAGTGGCAACAGCTTTTCCTCCACGGAAACTTGCAAAGATAGGGAACATGTGACCAATCACTGCCACTAGCCCTAAAATAAGTCCGTGGATTGTGGCATCAGAAAAGACAGGTAATGTTACTAAAAGCACAGCAGCTGTTCCTTTTAAAATGTCCATTACTGTCACAACTAAACCTGCTTTTTTCCCTAAAGTTCGGAAAGTATTGGTGGCTCCTAAATTGCCACTTCCATGCTCGCGAATATCTGTTTTGTAAAATATTTTACCAATCCATAACCCGGAAGGTATAGAGCCGATAAGATAGGCACATAAAATAATAAGTCCGTTTAACATAGGTGGACTCCTTTCATCCAAATAATATCACTTGGTACTAATAGTTTGTATCAAGTATTTTACACTTTTTCTCTTTAATCTACAATGGTATGAAGGAGATTTCATCATGGGCCTTGAATTCAATACAAAAGGAAAATTTTACTTTATGATTTCAAAAGTTCGGGCTACTAATAGCTTATTTTAGGTTATTCGGTACTAGTATAGCATCAATACCAAAGCGCTTTCTTAAAATATAGGTAAAATGGCAATTTTGTCAATCACACGTTCCTTTGGTAGAATAGAAGTCTATCTTTAATTTCTATGTGAAACGATAAACAATCATCATTCAACAGAAAACGCCTACCAATCACGTTGTGGTATGCTGATTATTAGTGTTTTGTCGGCGTCTATTGCTGGCTGAGTGAAGATAGCGCTTCGACGGTTATCATGAATGATATTGGCAGTCATAAGACAATCATCTTGGGATGTTTACTGGATTGACAACCTTTATTGATAAAAAGACGTCGAGACATAATGAAAAAATATATAAAACTGTCACTAGCTATTGACAGGAAATGCTATTATTATTAGGATGAGAACGTAATCAGAACATGCGTTTGTTTTTTGGAGGGGAATCTTTTGGCGAATAAACAGTCACCTAGCGTCTATAATGATGACGCCATTCAAGTATTAGAAGGATTAGAAGCGGTGCGAAAGCGACCCGGCATGTATATCGGTTCCACAGATGGCAGAGGACTTCATCACCTTGTATATGAAATCGTAGATAATGCGGTAGATGAAGCACTTGCTGGCTTTGGTTCTCATATCATTGTCACGATTCATAAAGATCAAAGCTTAAGCGTTCGAGACTTTGGACGTGGAATGCCAACAGGTATGCATAAAATGGGCAAACCTACCCCTGAAATTATTTTTACTGTATTACATGCAGGCGGTAAATTTGGACAAGGCGGCTATAAAACGAGTGGTGGCTTACACGGTGTTGGTTCTTCGGTCGTAAATGCTTTATCAACATTTTTGGAAGTTACGATTCATCGTGACGGAAAAAAATATAAGCAGCGATTCGAAAATGGCGGACACCCTGCGACGACACTTGAAGAAATTGGTCAAACAAAACAAACGGGAACACTTGTCCATTTCCTACCAGATGACACAATCTTCTCAGTTACAAAATTTAATTATGATACGCTAGCAGAACGCTTACGTGAGTCAGCGTTTTTATTAAAAGGATTAAAAATTGAGTTAATCGATCAACGCGAGGAAGGCAAAGGTGATGTTTTCTTTTATGAAAACGGCATTGAAGCTTTCGTTGCGTATTTGAATGAGGAAAAAGATGTCCTTCATCCCGTGAAATATGTAGAGGGGGAGCAAGATGATATCGAGGTTGAATTTGCCTTCCAATTCAATGATGGCTATTCAGAAACGATTTTATCGTTTGTTAACAATGTCCGTACGCGTGATGGTGGTACGCATGAAACCGGTGCAAAGGCTGCCTTGACTCGCGTGTTCAATGAATATGCACGTAAAATTGGTTTACTAAAAGATAAAGATAAAAATCTTGAAGGGACAGATATTCGCGAAGGGTTAGCGGCGATTGTCTCTGTGCGTATACCTGAACATTTACTACAGTTTGAAGGTCAAACGAAAGGTAAGCTTGGTACGAGTGAAGCGCGTTCTGCCGTAGATAGCGTAGTTTCCGAGCAAATTTTATATGTACTAGAAGAGAACGCGGAGTTATCCGCTTCACTTGTCCGTAAAGCCATTCGTGCACAACAAGTACGGGAAGCGGCACGAAAAGCGCGTGAGGATGCTCGAAATGGTAAGAAAAATAAAAAAGGTAGTACGATCCTTTCAGGAAAGCTAACACCTGCGCAATCACGAAATGCGGCGAAAAATGAGCTATATTTAGTCGAAGGTGATTCTGCCGGCGGTTCAGCCAAACAAGGTCGAGATCGAACTTTCCAAGCCATTTTACCGTTGCGTGGTAAAGTAATTAATACAGAAAAAGCAAAGCTCCAAGATATTATGAAAAACGAAGAAATTTCTACGATTATACATGCGATTGGTGCTGGTGTTGGAGCGGATTTCTCAGTAGAAGATTCTGCATACGATAAAGTCGTTATTATGACCGATGCGGATACAGATGGCGCACATATTCAGGTGCTGTTATTAACGTTCTTCTATCGATATATGCGCCCGTTAATTGAGGCCGGTAAAGTATTTATCGCATTACCACCACTTTACAAAGTTTCTAGGGGTACTGGTAAAAAAGAGGTTATTGAGTATGCTTGGACCGAAAACGATTTACAAAAAGCCATTAAAAAGGTTGGAAAAGGCTATATACTGCAACGCTATAAAGGTCTTGGTGAGATGAATGCTGACCAATTGTGGGATACCACGATGAACCCTGACACACGTACGTTAATTCGTGTAACAATTGAAGATGGTGCACGTGCTGAGCGTCGTGTGACGACGTTAATGGGCGATAAGGTAGAGCCACGCCGTAAATGGATCGAAGCAAATGTAAACTTCGGTATGGAGGATGATTCCAATATTTTAGAAAATGAATTCATCCAACAAGAGGAGGACCAAGCATGAGTAGTACGGAAAAGTTTCAAGATTTACCTTTAGAAGAAGTAATGGGTGACCGTTTTGGTCGCTATAGTAAATATATCATTCAAGACCGCGCGTTACCTGATGCTCGCGATGGTCTTAAACCTGTACAACGTCGTATTTTATTTGCGATGTACACAGAAGGCAATACGAACGATAAACCGTTCCGTAAGTCTGCTAAAACAGTCGGGAACGTTATTGGTAACTATCATCCGCATGGTGATAGTTCTGTATATGAAGCCATGGTGCGTATGAGTCAAGATTGGAAAGCGCGCCATATGCTGATTGAAATGCATGGTAATAATGGCTCTGTTGATGGTGACCCACCGGCTGCGATGCGTTATACAGAAGCGAGATTGTCAGCAATTGCTGCGGAGATGTTACGTGATATCGGCAAAAAAACGGTGGAGTTTGTGCCTAACTTTGATGATCAAGATATGGAGCCGACTGTTTTACCGGCTCGCTTCCCGAATTTGCTTGTTAATGGGTCGACAGGGATATCTGCTGGTTATGCTACTGACATTCCACCACATGCGCTTGATGAGGTGTTAGATGCTGTTTTAATGCGTTTAGAGCAACCGAATGCTACGGTAGATGACCTTATGACAGTGATTAAAGGCCCTGACTTTCCAACAGGTGGTATTATCCAAGGGGTAGATGGCATTAAAAAGGCTTATGAAACAGGGCGTGGCAAAATTATCGTCCGTGCACAGGCAGCCATTGAACCATTAAAAGGTGGAAAAGAGCAAATCGTTATTACGGAATTACCGTATGATGTAAATAAAGCGAATCTTGTCAAGAAAATTGATGAACAACGTGTCGATAAACGACTTGAAGGCATTGCTGAAATTCGCGATGAGTCGGATCGTACAGGATTACGTGTTGTCATCGAGTTGAAAAAAGACATACCTGGCCAAGGAATTTTAAATTACTTATTCAAAACTACGGATTTACAAGTAGCCTATAACTTTAATATGATTGCGATCCATAATCGTCGTCCTACGATGATGACGTTGCCACTACTACTTGATGCTTACATAGCCCATCAAAAGGAAGTGGTGACAAATCGTTCGATTTATGATTTACAGAAGGCGAAAGACCGTTCACATATTGTCGATGGTTTAATTAAAGCACTTTCGATTTTAGATGCAGTCATTGCGACGATTCGCTCATCGAATGATAAACGCGATGCGAAAACGAATTTACAGCAGAAGTATGACTTTACGGAAGTGCAATCTGAAGCGATTGTTAGTTTACAATTATACCGTTTAACAAATACTGATATTACTGAATTGCGTCATGAACAAGATGAATTAAATGCATTGATTGCAAAGTTAGAAGGTATTTTGCATAGTGAAGCAAAGCTCGTTCGTGTTATTAAACAAGAATTACTCGACATAAAAAAACGTTTTTCTGAACCTCGTCGTTCGAAAATCGAACAAGAAATTGAAGAAATTAAAATTACGTTAGATTTGCTAGTTCCGAGTGAAGAAGTGGTAGTCACAGTGACAAAAGACGGGTATATAAAACGAACTTCTACACGTTCTCATGCAGCGTCTAATGGGCAAGATATTGCCATGAAAGATTCGGATTATTTATTGTATGAGGCAACGTTAAATACCCAGCATCATTTATTGCTGTTCACAAATCGGGGTAATTATATTTATCAGCCTGTCCATGAATTGCCGGATATTCGTTGGAAAGACCTTGGTCAGCATATTTCAAGTATTGTGCCAACAGGTAAAGACGAAACGATACTTGCTGTTTATGGTTTTGACTCGTTTGAGCAGGCAAACACGTATATATTAACGGCTACTAAAGAAGGGCAAATTAAACGCTCGCCACTTGCAGATTATGCAGTGACTCGTTATTCAAAACCGATTAAGACGATGAATGTCAAATCTGGTGATGAAATGATCATGGCCGACATTGTATCAGACGAAGCAGAATTATTATTAATTACCGATACAGCCTACGCGATTCGCTTCCCAATTGAAGAGCTTCCTGTCACTGGTGTGAAAACTGGTGGTGTCAAAGGGATTACATTGAAAGATGGGGAAGCGCTCGTTGGTGTGACGATTTTAAACCCGGCTGAAACGCAATATGTCGTGATTGTTACACAGCGTGGAGCTGTGAAAAAGATGAATGTTGCGGAAGTCGATATGGCTAGTCGCGCGAAACGTGGTTTAAAAGTGTTAACGGAATTAAAAGCCAATCCACATCGTATTGTGGCAGTTGTACAAGCTAGTGATGATGAACAAGTAGTAGTCGAAACAGAAAAAGGCGTACAAGAAATGATTGATGTCAAAGGATTGACTCGTGCTGATCGCCATTCGAATGGCTCCTTTAAAGTCGATATTGCGACTGATGGTGCGATTTCGCATGTAGTCAAAATGAAAAAAGAAGAATAATAAAATTTTTTGCCCATGTTCTAATTAAGAATATGGGCTTTTTTTTGCCATATCAAGTGGATAGGCAAGATTATTTTGTTAATCCAAAACTGGACATTTTTATTAAAGTAAAAACTATTACTGGCTAATTATGTTAAAATTGAGTGGAGCATGGGAGAAACTAATGGTAATAATCGCATGGCGAACTGTATTCTCAAGCTACTTGTTCTACTAATTCTTTAGTAAATCAATTTTCAACATTTGACCATAGCGATGTAAGGGCTATGTCATATCATTTCGTAATATGCAATAGGATGAACAATAAGATGTGAAAAGGGGAGAATTGAAAAATGAGTGTCGCAATTTATCATGGGAAGCGTTCTGAAGAAAGTATTCAATTTGAAAAATGGATAACTGCTCAAGGTAATAAAAAGAGTTTTTCTAGTATTGAAAACACCAAAAGCTTTCTTCAGCAAAGGGGAACTGAAAATACTAAGCCTTATGTAATTGAAGATGATGTAGCATTATCAAGTGATATACAAGAGCGGTCATTCGAGGGCATGCAGGTCTTCACGTTAAATGATCAAACGTCCTCGAATCAAAAAGTGATTCTCTATTTACATGGTGGTGCTTGGACAAGTCAACCTTTGGATTTGCACTGGATGTTTATGGATAACATGGCACAATCTTTAGATGCCAAAATTATTGCGCCAATTTATCCGAAAGTCCCTCATTTTAACTATAAGGATACTTATCCGAAAATCCTCAACCTATATAAAGAAATGGTTGGAACGGTTGAAAGCGCCAATCAAGTGACCATTATGGGCGATTCTTCTGGCGGAAATATCGCGCTTGGATTGTCCCAACTTTTAAAGTTGGAAGACCTGCCTCAACCGAAAGATATTATTTTATTATCTGCATGTGTAGATATGAGTTTGAGCAATCCGCTTTTACCTGAATATGATGAAAAGGACCCGCTCTTAGCTCGTGAAGGAATGGAAGTCATTACAAAGCTATGGGCAGCTGATAAAAGTTTATCGGACCCATTAATTAGTCCAATTCACGGTGACTTGCAAGGAATTGCGAAGATTACTCATTTTATTGGTACACATGAAGCGCTATATCCGGATGCTATGAAACTTGATGAAAAACTAACGGAACAAGGAATTGCTATAAATACCTTTGTTTACCCAAAAATGCTTCATGTGTTTGTTGTGATGCCCATTCCTGAAGCTTTAGATGCGCACCAAAAAATTATTACGATAATTAATAACTAAGTGCTTTTTTTTAATCGAAGAACATTTGTTCTGTATTTATAAATCTACAGATTAGCAGGCAATAGGTAGCCTTATTCATTGCATTTATAATGGAATAATATTACGAAGCAAAACTAGATTTTCGAATTTACATGAAAATGATGGTTTAAAAAATACTAATCCATGTGATCATGGGAAAATTGAGATGATTTTTATGAAAAAGGCTATGACACTTCTGGCTTTCATTTTTATGATAGTTTCTTTTCCTTCGCAAACAAGTGCATGTTCGTGTGCAAATTTACCAAGTGTAGAAGATGAATTTGAACGTTCAAAAGCCGTATTTAGTGGGAAAGTTGTTGATATTAAAGAGAAACGAAGTTTAAAAGGTTATAGAACGAATTCCGTTCTTTTTGAAGTAACGAATACCTGGAAGGGTGTTGAACAAACACAAATTATCATTACAACTGGTCAAGGTGATGGGGATTGCGGCTATCCTTTTAAAAAGGGACAAGAATATTTGGTTTATGCTGACGATTCAAATATGTACGGGGCAACATCGCTTGCATCAGTCATTTGTGATCGTACTGATATATTGAGTACTTCACAGGAGGATATAGAGATACTTGGAGCAGGACAGCCTCCTATTGAAGAAGTTAATTTAAGTAGTCAATATAATAGAAATCAACTATATATTTGGGCAACTTCGGCAGTAGTCATTGTCATGGTTATATTTTTCATAGTCAATAAAAGAAAAAAGTTGCAATAGATTGATTAAAAGGGATAACTGAATCCTTCCTTATTGCTTAGGAAAGCAAAGGAAAATTACTAGCTTGTCTTTTTATGATAGATATGGGTATAATAATCTTCGAAAAGTTCATAAGTTAAGAATGTAGGGGGGCTGGAAGTTGCCAGCTGAGATTGCATCCGTTTAGATGCTGACCCTTTGAACCTGATTTGGCTCGTACCAGCGTAGGGAACATCTATTCAAAAATAATCGTACACTATTTTTTGATACCGTTTGCAAACGTCTGGGATAATTCCTAGGCGTTTTTTTGTTTAGATAGGGTTTTATACACCAACATCGTTCAATCGACGATATGCGTGTGCAAAAGCGCTGAGAATACGTTTCCTACTGGTAACAACATTCAATCATGGACACTTTCAAACTACTATACTTGGAGGAGACAGCATGAAAAAATGGTTATTCGTTGTTGTTGCTGCACTATTAACATTAGTTGGTTGTAGCGAAAAAGCGGACAAAGAGGAAACGAATTCATTAAAAAAGGTATCGGTCGTCCTGGACTGGACACCTAATACAAATCATACAGGACTGTACGTTGCAAAAAAGCTAGGCTATTTTAAGGAGCAAGGCTTAGATGTAGACATTATTTTACCTGGGGAAGCTGGTGCTGATCAGCTTGTCGCGTCAGGCAAAGCACAATTTGGCGTAAGCTACCAGGAAGGCATTACCCAAGCACGTGTACAAGATGTGCCACTTGTATCGATTGCAGCCATTATTCAACATAATACGTCTGGCTTTGCATCACTTGCATCAAAAGGCATTACGTCTCCAAAAGACTATGAAGGGAAAACATACGGAGGCTGGGGAGCTCCATTAGAACAAGCTGTTTTACAATCCCTTATGCAAACCGAAAATGCGGATATCAATCAATTAGATATCGTCAATGCCGGGGATTTAGACTTTTTTACAATGATGCAAAAAGATATTGATTTTGCTTGGATTTATTATGCTTGGACAGGGATTGAGGCAGAACTTCGTGGGGAAACATTAAATATGCAGTATTTAACGGACTATAGTGAGCAACTCGATTATTATACACCTGTCCTTGCAACAAACGAAAAAATGATTAAAGATAATCCCGAAATCGTAAAGGCATTTGTTGCAGCTTCTGCCAAAGGTTATGCATATGCAATCGAGCATCCTAGTGAAGCGGCTGATCTATTACTTGAAGCGGTACCTGATTTAGATAAAGCACTTGTGCATAAAAGTCAGGAATGGTTAGCAAGTAAATATCAAGATGATGCAGCTCAATGGGGCGAACAAAAGTTATCCGTTTGGGAAAACTATGCAGACTGGATGACAAAGAACAATGTTTTAGAAGGCGAATTCCATGCTGAGCAAGCCTTTACCAATGATTTTTTACCAGCGAAAGGAGCAAAATAAATGGCTAATTCATTAATCAGTGTACAAATTATACCGAAAACAGAAAAATATGAGGATGTCATCCCATTTGTGGATGCGGCAATTGCGATAATCGATGCTTCAGGTGTAAATTATGAAGTGCATCCTCTTGAAACGACAATGGAGGGTGAATTGTCTACTTTGTTGCACATCATTGAAGAGATGAATAAAAAAATGATTGATTTAGGTGCCATCAATGTTATTACACAAGTGAAAATTTTATATCAGCCAGCAGGCATTACGATGGGGACATTGACGGAGAAATACCGCGGATGAAGCAAGTCGTTATGAAAGGAAGGTCGATTTTTTTTATCGCCTTCCTGCTATTCATATGGGAGCTCATCATACATGTGGCTGATATTCCGCAATGGCTTTTGCCTGCGCCAAGTGCCATTGTAGTCGAAGGTATTCACTCTTATCAAACGTTTCTTCCTCATGTTATCGCCACGATTCAGCTTGCGTTACTTGGACTAATGATAGGCGTACTGTGTGGCTTAAGTGTTGCGGTGTTGTTACATCGTTCAGCTACAATGCGAGCATTTGTCTATCCCATTTTAATTGTGTCGCAAAATGTGCCTGTGCTCGTTTTAGCGCCATTATTAATTATTTGGTTTGGCTTTGGGCTGTTACCAAAGCTGATTATTATTTGCCTCGTGTGCTTTTTCCCTATTGTGATTGCAGCGATGGATGGCTTTCGTCAAACGTCACCTGAGCTTAAGCATTATTTTGCGATGATTGGCGCGTCGAAACGACAAACCTTTTGGAAGTTAGAATGGCCGTTTGCGTATCCATCTATATTTTCTGGCATTAAAATTGCGGCGACGTATAGTGTGATGGGGGCCGTGATTGCGGAATGGCTTGGTGCGAAAAAGGGAATTGGTGTCTATATGACCCTAGCCCAGTCATCATTTCGCACAGACCGTGTATTCGTGGCAATCTTTGCTATTGTATTGTTAAGTTTATTGTTATTTAGTGGTATACGTGTGTTAGAGAAGCTGATAGTAAAGGGGAGAGGATCACATGCTGAACATTCAAGACATATCTAAATCGTTTGGTTCACTTGAAGTTGTTCAAAATTTATCTTTTACGGTAAAGGAAGGCGAATTTGTAGCCATCATTGGTCCCTCCGGTAGTGGGAAAAGCACGCTCTTTCAATTAATTGGCGGTATTACGCCTGTAGATTCTGGGGCTATTTTGTTAAATGGAGAAGATATTCAGCAAAAATCAGGCACTATTGGCTATATGCCACAACAACCTTGCTTATTACCGTGGCGCACCATTTTAGAAAATGTCATGATTGTGGAAGAATTGCAACATCGACCAAATAGAGAGCTAGCTAAAAGTTGGTTAGTGAAGGTAGGCCTTGCTTCTTTTGCGAATGCTTATCCGCATGCTTTATCAGGGGGAATGCAGCAACGTGTATCTTTTCTGCGCGCCATCGTTAGTGAGAAACCGATTTTATGCTTAGATGAACCATTTTCTGCGCTTGATGAGTTTACGAGATTGGAAATGCAAGCATGGCTGTTATCCATATGGGAAGAACATAAAAAATCTATTCTGTTTGTGACACATAGTATTGAAGAAGCGCTATTTCTAGCAGACCGCATCATTGTCTTAACGAAACGTCCAGCTACGATGAAGGAAGAAATCATTGTGCCGTTTACGCGACCTCGATCTGAGGAAATTCGTCATAGCGCACAATTTACCCAATTAAAAAAACAACTGTTCCATTATCTTAAAGAAGAAAAGGACAATAGCTATGTTGATTGATGCACATATTCATTTAGATCAGTATAGGGAAGATGAAGTACCTAAGATACTTGAAGAAGCGCAACTTGTCATTGCGGTAAGTACAGATTTACAATCGTGTAAGAAAACGTTGACGTTATCGCAATTATTTCCGAATGTAAAAGCGGCGTATGGTTTTCATCCTGAGCAATCGTTGCCTAGTGACCATGACAAACAAGCGTTATTTAATTGGATACGGCTTCATGCAGAGGAGATGGTTGCGATTGGAGAGGTTGGCTTACCTTATTATCGAAAACAGGCTCAGCTACTGGATGAGCGCCCTTATATTGAACTGTTAGATCAGTTTATTCAATTAGCAAAAGAGCTTCACAAACCGATTGTTTTACATGCTGTCTATGAAGACGCGCTCGTCGCTTGTGATTTGCTTGAACGACATGGTGTCACAAGAGCGCATTTTCATTGGTTTAAAGGAAGTGAAGAGGCGATTGAGCGCATGATACATAATGGCTATTATATTTCGATTACGCCTGATTGTGTGTATGAAGCGGAGATTCAAGCGTTAATTAAAAGCTATCCATTAGAACTGATGATGGTTGAAACAGATGGACCTTGGCCGTTTGAAGGACCTTTTGAAAAAGTACGTACGTCGCCTTTTATGATGGCTAAAACAATTGATGTCATTGCATCGCTTAAAGGTATTACGGTACAAGAAGCGGCAAAGATAGTGACTCGAAACACAGAAATATTTTATGATTTATAAATTCAAAAACAGCCACATTTAGAGCGTATAATCGTCTCCATGTGGCTGTTTCCTGTGTTTTGTTCGAATATGTTCTAGTGATGCTCGCTTTGTTTTTGTCACGCGCTCATGCGTACTAAAAGGGGAAGTTTGACGTTTTTTCTCAACATCCTTACCTTGCGTACGTTTTAAATGCATGCGTTTCTTTTTGGCTTTAGATAATGCCATCATAATCCCTCCATTTCACATTACCAATATAGTACCGAAAAAGGTGAGAAAAGTAAAACCTCGTAAGCTATTAGCCTACGAGGTTTCGTCATCCTATTAGTGAGATACGTCTTGTACAGAAATACCTGTGTTTGCTTTAACATCCACTTCACGATATTTCGCATCATCTGTTTCTTTAGAAAGTAAAGTTCCAATGAAGCCACCTAGGAAACCTAGTGGTACAGAGATTATTGCTGGATTCGTTAACATAATTAATGGATTACCAACAAAGATTGCTTTTCCTTCAACTGGATTCCAAACATTTGGAGATACAGCAACAAGTATTAAAGCAGAAATTAAACCTGTTAACATCGCTGTTACTGCACCTGCTGTATTAAAGCGTTTCCAATAAATCGTGTAAATAATTACTGGTAAGTTAGATGATCCTGCAATACAGAATGCTAGTGATACTAAAAACGCTACGTTTAACGTTTGTGCACCAAGAGCAAGAAGAATTGATACGACAGCGATTGTGATCGAACCGATACGAGCTGCAAGTACTTGTTCTTTTTCTGTCACTTTACCTTTTTTAATGATTTGTCCATAAATATCATGTGATAGGGCAGATGCGCCAGAAAGAACAAGACCTGCTACTACCGCTAGGATGGTTGCGAATGCTACTGCACAAACGAATGAGAATAGAATGTCGCCACCAAGTGCTTCAGCAAGTAGTGGGGCAGCCATGTTACCAGCTGCGTTAGCTGCAATAATATTTTCTTTTCCAACGAATGCTGCTGCGCCGAAACCTAAGAAGATTGTTAGTACATAGAAAATACCTACAATCCATGTAGCCCAAATTACTGAAGAACGAGCTGTTTTTGCGTCTTTTACTGTAAAGAAGCGCATTAAAATATGTGGAAGACCTGCAGTACCTAATACAAGTGCAATTAACACTGAAATTGTATCAAGACCATCAGTATACTTCAGTCCTGGATTTAAGTATGCTGCACCACTTTCAGTAGCAGTAGACATATCTTTGAACATTGTAGCAATACTGAAGCCAAACTCTTTTAATACTAAGAACGAAATAATCACCGTACCTAACATTAAAAGACAAGCTTTAATAATTTGTACCCAAGAAGTTGCAGTCATACCGCCAAATAACACGTAAGTCGTCATCATAACACCTACGATTAATACCGCAACCCAATAGTCGATTCCTAGAAGTAATTGAATAAGTGCGCCTGCACCAACAAGTTGTGCAATCATATAGAATAAAACAATCGTAATGGTACTTAAAGCTGCTGTACCACGAACTTTTGAATTGTTAAAACGAGCTGTAATCATGTCAGCTAATGTGAATTTACCAAGGTTACGTAATGGCTCAGCTACAATATAAAGAACCACTAAGTATGCTACTAAATAACCGATAGAGAAGAAGAATCCATCAAATCCGAATAATGCTACGGCACCTGCGATACCAAGGAAAGATGCTGCTGATAAGTAGTCACCAGCAATAGCTAGTCCATTTTGCCAGCCAGTTAAGCCACCGCCTGCAGTATAAAAGTCTGTCGCAGATGATGTACGTTTAGATGCCCACCATGTAATAACTAATGTAAGACCAACGATTGCTACGAAGAAGAATATTGCTATTGGGCTCATAGGCGGCCACCTCCGTTTTCATATTCAGCGATAATTGCTTTTGCTTCTTTGTCAAAGCTATTTGCCTTCGCAACATATAGGTGACATAAGCACCAAGTCATAATGAATAATCCTGCTGCGTAGATCCATACCCAAGTAACTTCCCCAAAAGCTTTTTGGTGTAGGATTGTTGTGTAAGATGTAAGAATCGGAAGCAACATATAAGCTGCTAAGAAAAATGCAGTGATTGACCAAAGAAAGGCATTCTTTCTCTTAACCAGTGCTTTGAACGATTCTTGGTTGGCAATTGCATCATAATCAATTACAATGCTTTTGCTTGTTTGATTCTTCGCCATAAACATTCCCCATTTTGTGTTTATTTTTACTGCTTAAATACTGAATTTTGCTACTTTAGTGAATTCACATCTTAATTTTATGAGACAGTTCACAAAATTGCAATACATTTCAGAAAAATTATGGAAAAAAAATTTCCGCAAAAATAGTCTTTAAACAGAAAATACATAACAAAGCCTAGAAATTAAAGGGTTTTGTAATATTCAGATAAATCGATGGAGCGAGGATATTACTAGCTTCTTGACAAAAATGAGGTTGTAATAACCAAGAAAAAAAGCGTTTTTTCCAGAAAAAATTAACACTGTTTATCTAGTGGAAATTGGATAATTTCTTAAAATTGGAAAAGGAATAGTATTGTTCAATAAGTAAAATGTTTGCATTGTGAACATAAAAAATAGAAAAAACCCGACAAAAGTTGAATCCTTATTCTTATGTTGTATAACAACAAAAAAATTATTTTAGGAATTAAGTATTTTAAGTAATAAAATGCTCAAAAATTTTTAAAATATATAAAGGGAAAACGTTTTTATTCCAAAAACATACAAATGAAGGGTCGATGACTAAAAGAGGAAATGATTCAAGCTCATTATCTTGTATTTGTAATCTATAATTTATACAATTAAAAATGATGAAATAATTGGAGGGAAGTGTGCAATTTGGTTGGAAAGACAAAATTAATGCTAGTTGGGTTACTAGTATTAAGCAGTATTTTGGCAGCATGCGGCAGTTATAAATTTGAACCTGAAATGAGTATTGATGTAGAAGATTTTTCATTTACAAATCAAAACAATGAACAAGTAAGCTTAGAAAGCTTAAAGGGCAAGCCTTGGTTAGCTATGTTTATATTTACAAATTGTAATTCGATTTGTCCGCCGATGACATTTAATATGGCTGATGTACAAAAGTCATTAAAAGATGAAGGTGTAAATGATTATCAAATCGTAGCATTTAGTGTAGATCCTGAAGTGGATGCACCAGATGTTTTAAAAAATTACTTAACAACATATTCAGTTATCGATGATAGCAAATGGCAGTTACTAACAGGTTATAAGCAGCAGTATATTGAGCAATTTGCTAGAAAATCATTTAATTCATTAGTGAAAAATGATCCAAATTCGGATCAAGTTGTACATATGGGAAGCTTTTATTTAGTAAATGCTGATGGCGTTGTAGTAAAAGATTATGACGGCGCTTCAAATGTACCAGTAGAAACAATCGTAGCAGATATGAAAGCTTTAACCAAAAAATAAAGAATGGAACAATAAACTCAGATGATCTAATGACTATCTGAGTTTATTTCTGCGTTTCATCTCACTATCAAAAGTATACTTTTCAATGAAACGCAACTTCCTATAATTTATATTATGTAAACTAAAATTATTTGGCGAGGAGGAGGGCTTGGATACATCATCTACCCATAAGTATTTACCTTCAAAATTACATCGTCGTCTACATACTACTTTTTTGAATAGCGTACCTTTGTATCCTTTCCCTATTTATCAATCATAATATCCGATATCATATAAAAAAGACACTTTCCGTTTTATAGAAAAGCGCTTTTAAAAATAACTTTTTGTAGTCTAGATGAGTTTAGTTTACATAATTTATAGTAAGTAACTTGATTATTGGCTTACTAATCTTCTTTTTGTGCTGCTTGAAGAGCACGTGTTAAAAATAACACAAAATGCTGGCGCGATACAGGTTGATTAGGCATAAATTGGCCATTTGAACCTGTTGTAATACCGTGTGACGCTAAAATTTCAATATATGGATAAAATGTATTTGTAGTCGGTACATCTGAAAATGTCATTGACTCACCTTTTAATTGTAACTGCAACGTATTAACTAAAATTTTGGCAAGTTGTGACCGTGTTAGCGTGGATTCAATATTCATCAGATTGCCATTACCATCCACAATTCCAGCTTCATAAAAAGGTTTTACAATTTCATAATAAGGGTTTGTTTCAGGTAAATCCGTAAATGCCTTCATTGGGCGAATGGGATCAAGTGATATTGAGTCCATGCGGCTTAACATTGCAAATACATGCTTACGGTAAATTGGTTGTAGCGGCTTAAATGTGCCATCTGTATACCCATTAATAATTCCTGTTTCTGCTAAAGATTCAATTTCCTTTTGATACATTGCCCCTGTAGGCACATCAATAAACTTCGCAGTATCTACTAAAATCGTATATGGGATGTCCGTATAATTCATTTCATCCATTTTCACTTCAATTAGATATCTCACGCTGTCCCCACTTATTGTCGTGCGCTGCAAGCCTGTATGGGTGATTTCTTCGCCTGGATAATCATAATAGTTTCGTTCTTCTTTCCAAGGACGTATTGCAATCTCGATTGGCTTTTGCGAATTTGTCGTAATGGAGAATGGGTTTAAATTAGCATTCTCATATGTAAAGCTATCTACAGGTTGGATTGAAAAGCCATCTGGTGAAGCAATGGCACTTACTTGTTTTCCTAGCGTAAGTGGTGTCGTACCAAATGTATTTTCGAGTAAGCCTTGCGGGACATTCGTTGCATCCAATCGAAATGCATATTGGTTATTCCCTGCTAATAAATCCTCCGTTTCAACTCGGAATGTGTACGTTCCTGGTTGTAAGTATGCAGAGGTAGACATAGCATACCTTGAATCCAGCATAATCACAGGTTCTAATTTTAATTTAACTATTGCTGTTTTAGGAAAAATATTTTGGATAATGGAAAACGTTATTTTTTGTGCTTTATTTAAAGTAAACGTATAGTAATCTTTATCGATTGATAAATGATTACGACCATAAATCGTTGTTTGTAGCGGTATTGTTTGTGCTTGTTCAGGCGTATTGTTTGGTTCTAACTCCGAAGCAGTGTTCTTTATTTTTGTTAAAGTAGCCATCGCTGTTTCACTCATTTGAAGCGAAATATAATAAGTTCCCTTTTTTAGCGTAACATTTTGTGTTGGTGAACTATTAAAATGTTGAAAATATAAAAATGTTATTAGATTTTCATCATAAATAGTTAATGTTGCTAACTTATTAGGTGTTTCTTTAATTGAAATTTGATAATTTCCTTGCTCTGTTAATGTTAATTTATATAAGCCCTTTTTTATCGTATTGCTTTGCGGCCATGGCATTGCTTTATAGACGTTATCGTCTATCCAACTACCATCTGCAGCAAATGCTAAAGGTGTAAACGAAAAAAATAAAATGGCTATTGCTAAAATATGTTTAATACAATCAAATCCCTTCTTTATAGGCTTATAGTAAGGGAAATGACAGCAAAATTATAGTACTTTTTGATATATATATGATAAATAGTTCTTTTTGCTTAATCTTACAAGTGTTTTCTTAAAATGATAAACCCCTAAAAATACCCTTCGTTGTTTTATTACTAGAAATTCTAATCTTTTTCCCTTTTGGGCTGTAATATGAGGATATATGCAAAGTAGTTCAGGGAATACTAAAATAAAGAAAGGAGGTTTTCGTTATGTTGCAAAATTTTGAGGTAATTCAACCATTGTTAGAAGGTCATCCTCATGAGCGTTTGCAATTTAAAATAAATATTGCAGGAAATGATTATCGAGGACTCTATTACAATGAAGAAGTTCAATGGTTTCACCCACAACCCCATAGTAATCTTAAAAAAGAGGACATTAATGCAATTGAAGATCACATTCACAATTTGTTAAGTTAATGTTTATAAAATATCCAAAAAACAAGCATCCAATTTTGGGGCTGCTTGTTTTTATTTTTATTTAATGTAGACATTTATGCTTGTTACGCCTACTATTTTTCACTTACTGTTTGGGCATTGCTATTCGTTTACAAGCTATTTTTGCTACAGAAGTTCCAACACCAGCCTCAAGAGCTGCATCTACGGAATCTCCCCATGAACCACTGCTAGCCTTTATTTCGTTCCCTGCTGTCAAAACTCCCTCTGCTACTATATCAACACAATCATAATAGTCTGGATTAGGATTACTATCAAGATACTGTGTAGCTAGGTCGTCTGCTTTCTTTTGTATGGAAAGGCGCGCTTGTTCAGCTAAAGAACTCAAAACACTTTCAGCTTGTCCACCAAAATGTACAATTTCGTCGTTAATGTCTCGGCCAGTACGAGGTATTTCTCCCATATCAGATGACATATTCCATCCTCCACTCTGTAATTTGAAATTTTTAAGTTCACAAATATTTTATCCAATCGGGTTTGTTCTTATCCTTCACTGTTTATTTCCATTTGCTCCTTATCTTGAGAATAAAAAACAATGCTTTTATACGCATCGAAATTCATTTTTACGTACCGTAACCCAACTCAATTGCTCTCACAGCGCAAAAAGAATAACTATTAATGTAATGTTGCAGCAGAAAATCAGTTATATCAAATCCAACAACATCAATTTTCCTGACTATTTCAAGGCATATTTGATATGAACCTTACATATATTGTTTTTAATATAATGGGATTATAATATTAGTGAAAATAGATAGGATGATGACAATTATTGATAAATCTCTTCTTGCCATGGTTATATTACGAGTATTGTCTGGCAGTATTGAAGTCAGTGCTGGATTGTTAATGCTAAAGCTTAATAGTTTAGAAAAAGCTTTCTATATTAATACCATGCTTGCATTGGTTGGTCCAACAGTTTTAATTGTTACGACTGCGGTAGCATTATTTGGACTAGCTGATAAAATCCCTGTGACAAGAATCATTTGCCTATTTACGGGAGTGACACTAATTCTTATTAGCTCACATATTAAGTGAAAATAAAGATGGATTGAAGTATACCTATTATTTTTAGACCAATTTCTTAAAAATCAAATGACTGCTCTAGTACATCCTACATATCAGTATACGAATGGCTGTAAAATACGAAAATAAGACGAGGTTCTACTATTGTAGAACCTCGTCTTATTTATATTGAAGATTAATTCTCTTTGTTATCTTTTAATCGTATCATTATACTTTTACTTTAGATTCAACGAATTGATTTAAAAATGACAGGATTTTTTGATAAACAGCAATTTCATTTTCTTTTTTTGAGAAACCATGACCTTCGTCTTCCAGAAGCATATACTCGACTTCCCTACCTTTATCTTTTAAAGCTTGTACGATTTGATCAGATTCCTCTTTTACAACCCGTGGGTCATTAGCTCCTTGGATAACTAGCATTGGTTTTACCATGTTTTCTAGATACGTAATTGGCGAGTATTCAATTAGTTTTTGCTTGTCTCTTTCAGGGTTTCCTACCCACTGATCCATAATTGGCTTCCAGTCTTCAGGAACTGAGTTGATAAAGGAGAACAAATCAGATGGACCAAATATATCTACTACAGCTTTGAAATAATCAGCGTGTCTACCGTGAAGCAATAAAGCCATGTATCCACCGTAACTTCCGCCCATTAATAAAATATTCCCTTTTTCGGCGTAATTATTATCTATAAGCCAGTCGAGACCAGCTACATTATCAAGTCTTGGCCCGTGTCCCCAATCTCCTTCCACCATTTTTGTGAAAGCCAATCCATAGCCTGTTGAACCACGGAAATTCGGAGCAAAGATACTATAGCCGTTATTTAAAAAGAATTGGAAGGAAGCTCTAAAAAATTTTCGCTCTGCAGCTTGCGGACCACCGTGTGGCCAAAAAATGATTTCGCCATTATCATTTTCCTTTTTTGCTTTGAAAAATAAAGATTCTATTTCAAGTCCGTCATAGGAAGAATAAGTAATCACCTCAGGCTCAACTAATTCGCTTTGATCGACACCTGGAACTGTGTATTCCGTTAAAGATGTCCATTCATTTTCATTAAATTGATAAATATTATGCGGTTTCGTAGCACTTCTTCCTAATAAATATAAATTACCAGATTTTGTGACGATCATTTTTTCGATAATACTGCACGGTGAATCTAGTTCTTCCCAATTATTTGATAGTAAATCATGCTTGTATAAATGATCTTCTACACCTTTTTCACTAATTACATACAGGCAATGCTTTTCTTTGTTAAATTTCAACGTAGTAAAGCTCTCATTCTCCAAACCTTTTAATTTTACAAACTCATTTGTCTCTAAATTATAGGAAGCCAAATACGTAAAATCAGCATCATAATTCGTTAATAAATAAATAAGTTCATCGGATACAAACACTGCGTCACTAACTGTATGTTGCTGATCTGTTGGCGGTGTCAGGAGAATATGTTCCTCACCACGTTTAGCGTAAAGTAATGTGTACGTATTAGAGAAATGTTTATAGTAGAGGGCTACCTCTTCATTCGGGCTAAAATCGAGTAAAAAAGTAGGTGCATCTTTCCCCTCAATAACTGTTTCTTCCTCACCTGTCAGCAAGTCATAGACATATGCATTTAAAAACGTTGGATTCCCTTTCGAAGATGTATAATAAAGCTTGTTGCCATCTTCAGATAATATTGGCATAGAATTGCGCGTTCCTTCTTCATAAATTATTTTTTTCATCGTTCCACCTTGCAGTGGAATCCCATAAAATTGCGTATTTTCGTTCCCGTTTTGGTCAAAACCGGCAATGATGAACCTTCCTTGTTTATCATAGAGAAGGCCTTGACAGCTCTGGTCAATAAAAGTAAGTGGCGTCGGGAACGTATTTGGTAAATTCATGGCCCATAAATTATACTTTCCACTTAAATTTGTACTGAAAACTAGTTGTGTTTCATCTGGACTAACCGCAAAATTACCAATCGAAAATGTTCGTAAAAACTGTTCTACATCTGTTTTAGAAAAAGAAATCATCAACAACACTCCTTACTTTTTAATTGTTAGAAAAGTCTGTCTTTATATAAAATATCATTTCTTCCACTGCAATGTAAAATATATGATTATAAAATCTTACTAATACCTAATTTGTCTCTGTATACAAAATCTATTATTAAAACAAAAACCTCACTCGTTATTCCAAAAAACTAGGCTGCCATACAACCCATAAAATATGGTGTGATGGCAGCCTAAAAATTGTTTTATATGTGTGTCGTAGTACTATGTTAGTCTAGTCATGAAGGAATACTCTAGTTAGTTCCTTGATTTGCTTTACGCTAACTCTTTCAGCCTCAGTATAGGCATATATAAAGTTTCCTTGAACTCTATTTAAATCTTTAATTTTTTCTTTTGAAGATCAGCTTTGATCGCTTTAACTGCTGACCAAATTAGAAGAATATTCACAATAAACATTGGAACGCCAAACACCGTTGTAAAGGATTGTAAAATCCCTAAAATATTTAACCCATCTACTACATGCTCCAAATACAAAATAGCTACTGGTAACACCATAAAGATGCAACCCCAGATGACCTTAAACCACTTATTTGGCTCTTCATCATCTCGGAGATTTTTTGATGTAAGTATAGCTACACTTGTTGCTACACTCGTTGCGCTCGTTGCAAGGTTAAAAAAGACTAATACGATAAAAACTATAATGACAATTGTTGATATGGGCATGGTTTTCAACACAGCAAGCGTAGCTGCACTATTTCCTGCTGTTGCTGCAATATCTGAGAACTTCGCAATGTTATTTACTTCTAATCCCATGCCATAATTACCTAACGTACCAAATGTAATCCAGCATGCCAACGGTAAGAAAATGGTAACAGCTATTGCTATTTCTTTAAATGTTCTTCCGTAGGATACACGTGCTACCCATAATCCAACTGGTATTGATAAACCTAAATACCAAGCCCAATAAAAAATTGTCCAGTTTTGAATAAATCCAGTTTGGGCAACTGCATCTGTATAAAAACTCATCTTAACGAAATTTGTAATATTATAGCCGATAGCCATGACGAAGTTATTTAACATAAATGTCTTTGGACCTACGATAAATACAAATATGAAAAATCCAAGTGCTAAATATATATTAAAGTTACTTATTTTCGCCATACCCTTTGAAATGGACTTTGATGTAGCTGTAATAAAAAATAAGCAAAACATAATAATGACTGCAATTCGAAGATAAATGGTGTTTTCAAGGTTTAATAAATCCCCTACTAGCTCTCCAATTACTGAAGTTCCTAATCCAACAGTAGTTAACATCCCGCCTAAAAAACAAAATGGAACAAATCCATCAATAATCAACTTCAAAATAGAGTTTTTATTTTTGCTCTTTGGCAATACTTCAGAACAAACGGCAGTAATACTCATTGAACCTACCTTCCGATTCCAATACATATATCCAATAGCTAAAGACGCAGGCAAGTAAAATGCAGAAGCAGAAAATCCCCAATGAAACATGCCATATGCTGATGCCACTTCATATGCTTCAATAGATTTAGGCTTTAAGCCATAGGGTGTCCCATTGACATAATACATCCACTCTACCATTCCGAAAATAAGGATTCCTGCTGCTAATGATGATGTGATAATCATCGATACCCAAGTAAACTTTGAATAATGCGGCTTTGCATCCTCTCCTCCTAATCGGATAGAGCCATATTTCGAAAACATCATAAATATTGCAAATATTGCAGAGCCGAAGCCTACTAACAAAAAGGCCCATGCAAAATCCTTTGTCATTACACCGAAAAATGCATTAATGATCTCCGATGTTTTATTTGGAGATAATGCAATCGGCAAAACAATGGATATTAATAAAATTAATGTCACAGTCATTAATTTATAATCTACTTTTTTACTCATCTCTCTATCTCCTCTATTTTCGGCTCCAAGCAGCAATCGCCTTAATGTCATCTGGATTCGTTCTACAACAGCCGCCAATTAATCTTGCGCCTAATTTGAACCATTCCTGCGAACTGCAACTATCAATACCATTAGTAGATTCTTGATGCCATGACTTATCGGACACATTGTATTCCTCACCAGAATTCGGGTAGACAACAATAGGTTTATCCGTATGATGCTGTATTCCTTTAATTAATGATGGAATATATTCAGGAGATGTGCAGTTAATTCCAATGGCTGCTACCTGTTCTTCACGATCTAAGTATTTTGTACACTCCTCGATAGCCTCACCATTGCTAATATGTAGATGATCTTTTGCACTAAAGCTAATCCATGCGTAAACTCCTGGGAATTCTTTTAAGAGCTTTACAATCGCCTTTGCCTCCATTAAGCAAGGAATCGTCTCACACGCTAATATATCAGCACCTGCATCAACTACTGCTTTGATACGAGCTCTGTGGAAGTCTATCAATTCATCTTCAGTCACTGTATAATCTCCACGATACTCCGACCCATCGGCTAGGTATGCGCCATATGGCCCTATGGATGCTACTATTAGCGGCACTGGGCGGTTCAATTTGTTTTCAACAGTATTCAAGTATTCGTCACGAGCCTCAATGGCCAGTTGAACAGACAGTTTTATAAGCCCGATTGCTTCATCTTCGTTCAAACCTCTCTCTTTAAAACCTTCAACTGTAGCCTGATAACTGGCTGTAATTGCACAATCAGCACCTGCTTTAAAATAATCCAAGTGAACTTTTTTAATGAGTTCTGGATTTTCCATAAGTATTTTTGCTGACCATAAAGGATCATTAATGTTGCAATCATATTTCTCAAGCTCTGTAGCCATTGCACCATCAAGAATCATAACAGGGAATTCTTGTAAAATCTTTTGAATTGGATTCATATTAATACTTTCCTCCTAATAATGTGTTCCTTTGAATAGACTAAAAAGTATCTATCTAAATTTGCTAGTGCAATATCTACCTTTTTTCAATATTCCGATATTTAAAATGATAATATGTAAATAGTACTTCAATTATTGCTGATACGGTATCTAGTGGATATATGAATTAGTTTTAGTGTAAAACCCTTTAATTCATGAATAATCACTACAAGTGACCACGGCTTATATAAGCGTAATCGGTCCAGTTAAGTCACGTGCAGCCCATTCCATGTCTTCTTAAATATTCCCTCACACGCTACTTCTCACGTTTCATGGGCGTGTTCATCACAATATTTGCAAGAATAGTAGCCTTATATTGTGAATCAAACCCTTCTACATCTGCATAGCCAAGAGCCTGTGCCTCACCTAATGCTGTTTCATAGCTTAACCTTTCTTCCATTCTTGTTAGTTGTACCATTTAGAATCCCACGTATTGCAATTTTACGTCCCATCTCTTTTATTAATAATGGATCGTTAGGATTCTAAAAAAGAAAATGCTTGTTCTAAATCATTAATTAAATCTTCCGTATCTTCAATTCCTACTGATATACGTACTAAACCTTCTGAAATACCAATAGCAAGCCTCTCTTCAAGTGTATTTTCCACATGACTTGTCGTACGCGCTGGACCATAAATTGTTTCAACGGCACCGAGGTTTCCGGCGCGATTAGCATATTTTAATTTAGGTAATAAAATCTTTACAGCGTCCATCCCATCTTTTAAGACAAAACTGAGTATTCCACCAAATCCCTGCATTTGTCTTTTAGCAATTTCGTGACCAGGATGATCTTTCAACCCTGGATAATTCACTTTTTCAACCAATGGTTTAGTTTGAAGATATTTAGCCAACTCCATTGCACTCTTCTCCTGTTGACGAACGCGAAGCTTTAACGTTTTCATACCCCTAATGATTAGATATGCGGAAAACGGATCGATAATCGCCCCATTAATCTCTCTGTAATGGTATACATCTTCCATTAGCTTTTTAGATCCGCAAACAACTCCACCTAAAACATCTGCATGACCACTTAAAAACTTAGTAGCACTATGGATAACAATATCAACTCCTAGTTGAAGCGGATTTTGATTAATTGGGGTGGCAAAAGTATTATCTATAATTACTAAAGCTCCAACTGCTTTGCCATACTTCGCTAATCTTTCAATATCAGTAATTTTCAAGGTAGGGTTTGTCGGTGACTCCAAATACAAGACTTGACATCCCTTGTCTATTTCAGCTTCAATTTCTTCGTGATTTTCGGTATCACATAACACCACATCAACATTTATATTTGGTAAAAACTCTGTAAAGATTTTATTCGTCCCTCCGTAGGTATCTTTAATCGATACCACGCGATCCCCTGGTCTTAAAAATGTAAATAGGGTACTACTGATAGCAGCCATTCCTGAAGCAAATGCTACTGCGGCTTCTGCCTGCTCCAGGATACTTACTTTATCTTCTAAAGCTTGAATCGTTGGGTTTGTCATTCGAGTATAGATGTGACCAGGTTTATGACCAAGTGCCACTTCATACCACTCATCTATGTCATCGTAATTGAATGCCGCACTAAGAACCACTGGAACTTGAGTGGCGTTATAAGCTAGATGTTCCTTTTCTCCCGCCCATACAGCCTTTGTACCATCATGTACTCCTTTAAAATCCTTTATATTCACCGTTTTCTCTCCCCGCATATCAATTATTTTGTAAAGAATTCATAAAGTATATTATATATTGTATACAAATTAATATACAATATATGTAAATTATGCGTGGAAATAACACGCCATCTCATTTAAGATAAATATACAATATGATGTATACAAAATTTTGTATACATCATATTGTATATAACTAAAATGTCTGAATAATAATCTCGCAAATAACACACTACACCAGAGTTTTCCCTTTTGCAAGATTTAATTTTTAATTATTCAATCAATTTATTTTGTCAATATTGGGCGGAAGATCACTGAATATTGTATCTATCCTAACTAGGATTAGTTGTGCTGAAAATTAGCTCGACAATCCGATATTATGCTAGAACGAGATTTTACCAGTGCTTTTAAATAATGGTATAGTATGAATAACTAAAAGGAAAAATGAAAATTATTATAAAATCCACTTACTTAAATCGATATTCTAAAAACAAACAATATTTCCAATTTATTTTTTGTATTGTATATTCATTTTATTATTTTTTTATTTTGAGGAGGAAGAACAATTAAAAGGAAATATCAATCGCTAAAAGATCATGTATATAATTATCTAGCTCAGGAAATTCAGAATGGAACATTGCTTCCAAAAGATAAGGTTAATGAAAATGCAATCTGTGTGAAATTAGGAGTGAGCAGAACCCCTGTACGTGAAGCTTTAATCCAGCTTGCTGCAGATAATTTACTAGAATCTATACCAAGAAAGGGATTTACCGTAAAAGATCTTGACACTAAGGAAAAGCTTGATGTTTTTCGAATCGTTGGTGCTTTAGATGCCTTGGCTGCAACACTCGCTATAGACTATCTGACAGAGGGTGACATTGAACAAATGGAAGATCTCGTAAATAAAATTGACATTAGTATTTCCGAAAAAGATTATTCGAATTATCAAATCTTCCAAAATAAATTCCATAAAATATATATTGATAAATGTAATAACCCTACATTAATAAGTACTTTAGATTCTTTCCAAAACAGTTTTGTTAGACAAATTTATTTAAGTAATAATGTGGATCAGCTTTTTAGCGTTTTACAACAAATGAATGAAGAACACAGACAAATTGTTCATTATTTTAAAATAAAAGACGCCGTTAAATTAGAAGATTTGATTAAATATAAACATTGGAAAATTACCCATCCTGAGATGATCTAAGTATCAAGAACTCAAAGCCTTAATTAAAAAATAAAAAGAATCCGTTTTGAAAAAATTCAATCAAGATGGATTCTTCCCTTGTGTATAAGGAAAAGCTAAGTGTCCAATTTGCTTGCTAAAAGTCTAAACGATAGTTGTGATTTCTGTTTTCTTATCATTTCCTACATGCGCTCTGTGCCCAATTGCTAAATTTGCGTTACCGCCCTCCTGCCCCTTATCTTTGGAACTGTAGGGTTCAAATCCTAAAGGCTAATAAAAAGTTCGTCTTCTAAAAATTGCTGCATACGTTTATAAACCTCTTGGAAGACTGATAGATGATACTATTTTTCCATTGTAGCTTTCTAAGCAATAAAGAAAGAGTCGAATACATTTAAATAATTGTTTATTTTTTCTCAACTAATTTTAATTTACCATAACCATTTACAGATAACATAATTGTTTTTTGGTTGTTCCATATACTTAAAGGAAATAATAAATCAATTGTTGTAGTATCGTTCGAACGTTCAACATTTGCAGCATTTGCATAGTACACTTCAGCACTGTCCGTTAAGAGTTTTATATCCATAATGTAATTTTCATCTTCAATATTACTGTTAATTTTTAAGGAAATATGCATCGAACCGTTTGTTAACGTAGCTTGCTGTAACTCAAGACCTGCCACTTCATTTTCTGCATCAAAAACTTGTGATTCAACTGTCGCAGGCTTTAAATCAAATGCCCATTCTCCGTCCACTGAAATGATACCCTCTTGTTTGGTTGAAAAATTGACCGTTTCAATGACCATTTTCGCACCATTTAAAGAAGGAACAGCTTTAGTACTAGACTCTATCAGCATTTCTAATGTTGCAACATGTTTTTTTACATTCCCCAATTTAAACTCACCACTACTAAAAATTCCCGGTCCTACTTTTGGTTTCGTATCGGATACGAAAGCATCGATTTCTTCACCTTGTCCGTTATAAAGCCGATATTCAACGTTCATATCGTATAAGTCTTCCATTTGTATATGATCGGATTCGATATTTAGCTGCATAGCATATCGATACGCATCCGCAAAAAAGTGTTCAAGTGAAATGGTGATATTTTCTGATTGCTGTGATTGTGCCACATATTGTACATCGCCATGGTCACTTGCTATTTCTATACCAGGATCCTTTAATCCGAAAAACGCTTGGAATTTGGCTAAAACTGTATCATTTGTTAACATAACACCCGAAGCTAGGGCAATTGTAGCTACTGCGGCTGTTACAGGTTTAAGCCATGATTTTTTAGTCACTTTCTTGGATTGCTGACGAATCTGTTCATAGGATTGATCAAAAGCTATTCGAACTGATTGTGGTAGTTCTTGCTTTTTATTCATTTCTTGCTGTAAGCGTTCCTCAATACTGTTTTTCATAGCAGTTGCAACTCCTCAAAATAATAGTCGTTTTTCAAATACTGCTTTGCCCTCGAAATTCTTGATTTAATGGTACCTTCGGGTTCATGTAGTAATTCACTAATTTCCTTAGTTGTTAAACCGTTGACATAATAAAGAGTTAATGCAATACGGTAATTTTCTTCTAAGCTGTTTAATGCATCTTCTAACTCAATGGGCAAACAATCATAATGAGCCAATGCATTTAATGTTTCTGAATCAAGTGTCACAACCTGCTTATGCTGCTTCATAAAGCGATAACAATTGTTCAATAAAATGCGGCAAATCCATGTATTAAAATATTGCGCCTCTTTTAAAGTAGCTATTTTTTCAAATGCTGTTAATACGGTCTCTTGCAATAAATCTGCTATATCTTCATCTTGTAGACCGAATGCCTTTGCCGTACGATATAGAATCAATTCGTATTGCTTTATTAACTGAATAAACGCCTCCCCATCTCCATTTTGCGCTTTTGTAACGAGAAATGTATATTCCATTTCTAACACCTCTTCTTCCTTTACATACCGTTAGAGTATTTTAGATAGCAATTAGTTGCATAGAATGTAAATATTTTCTTTAATCTAAATTTACTTGGTCATACTCCAAAAGCGATGCACTGCAAATTTTCAATGCTGTCACGAAACTTATTGATTGTTCACCATACATAAGAATAAAAAATAGGCGCAACCAACGTTATGTTTTTGCTTATTAATCGTAATTTTATATCGTCCGATACTCAAGGTGTTTCCTTTTACTAAAAAATTTTTCGTACACATGTTGTTTTTTTCTAACGAGTTTGCCTTTATAAAATGTTAGTTCGAACTATAAATCACAATACAAATAATCTAGGAGGGGACAAAATAATGGCATGTTATGAAAATAGCTTTAATACATCACAGGGCAAAAGAACAAAGCTTTTCGTTTGTGCAATAAATAGTGTAAACTACGTTGCCGTATCACAAAAAGAGATGTAGTGATTCGAGGTTATGTTCAATTAATTTTAGAAGATTGGAAAGAAAATGATTTTTAAACAGTTGAAGACGACAATAGAATATTTTCAGCTTTTTTCTTTATGTATATTTGTCGCATGGAGTACATAAGTCTCACACCGGATACATTTAGTGTTTGGTATAATCGTAGGTAATCCACTATCGCTTTAGAAAATTCTATAAATTCTTCTACTAGATCCTTAAACGGAACTGGTTCGTTAGTTTAATACGAAATAAGCAATTGAAAATTATTATACTTTTATTTTATGGATGAAAGATGGGATGACATATTGAATAATACGTGGAACAAGATTGTATACAAAGTTGGCTCTTCCTTCTATGATAAATTTTTTAATACAGGTATTTTTTTAAAGACTAGAAAAAGGATTTTTCGAGAAGTACCATTTCAAAGCAAGCAGAAAATCTTATATGTTGGTATTGGTACTGGAGCCGACTTAGAATTAATCAACTATATGGATTTTGATATTACAGCAATTGATTATTCTCCTGATATGTTAGATAAAGCGAAAAGTAAATTTGAGCGCTCTGCTATCAAATTTTTGGAAATGGATGCTCAAAAAATGGCTTTTGAAGAGGAATCATTTGATTATATTGTAGCGAGTTTAATTCTCTCGGTTGTTCCTGATGGAAATAAATGCTTTGCAGAAATGATACGAGTTTTAAAGAAAGATGGAAGAATCCTCATCTTTGATAAATTTGCTTCTAAAAATCAAAAAATAACGCTAACTAAAAAACTGTTAAGGCCATTTATAAGCATATTAGGAACGGATATTGGTCGGAGCTTTGAGGAATTGTTTAGCCAAAATGAACAAAGGCTCAAAATTACTAAGGATGACCCTGTTATGTTAAATGGAATGTATAGATATATTGAAGTAATTAAACTTCAGTAAATACAGTTGTTAAACAAAATTAGCCATCGTTGCTATAACAGCATAATGCCTGTTTTTGATTTGTTAAAAAAATAAAAACCTATCTATAAGTGCAAAAAAGGCACCTCCTTAAATCAAACCGGAAGTGCCTTATTTATATATTTATTTGTTACGGCTAACTAAGCCTATAAATTCCCTACTCTATTAGTGCGTAAAATCAATAACCATACGGCCAGTAATTTTACCTTGTTCCATTTCTTCCATAATATCATTAATTTCTTCGATTTTACGTAATGATACTTTCGGTACTACTTTACCTTCTGCAGCAAATTGGAATGCCTCTTGTAAGTCTTGGCGTGTACCTACTAAAGTGCCAATGACTTGAATACCATCTAAAACTAATCGAGGGATATTTAAATCCATGCTATCTACAGGTAAACCAACAGCTACAACTCGTGCGCCAGCTTTTACAACATCAATCGCTTGGTTAAATGGCGTTTTAGCTACAGCTGTAATCACTGTTGCATCTAAACCTTTACCATCTGTCAGCTCTTTCGCTTTTTCCACTGGGTCTTCATTTAATAAGTTGACGACAACGTCTGCACCTACTTCTTTAGCAAACGCTAATTTTTCATCATTAATATCAAATGCGACTACTTTTGCGCCATAAACATTTTTCGCGTATTGTACTGCTAAGTTACCTAGTCCACCGATACCAAAAATCCCTATCCATTGACCAGGGCGGATATTTGACACTTTGACAGCTTTGTAAGTAGTCACACCTGCACAAGTTACAGAAGACGCTGCAGCAGGATCTAAATTATCAGGAACTTTTACCGCATAATCAGCTGAGACGATAACTTGTTCAGCCATTGCACCATCTACTGTGTACCCTGCATTTTTGACGTCACGACACAGCGTTTCACGTCCAGTCGTACAATATTCGCAGTGTCCGCAGCTTTCATACATCCAGGCGATCGAGACCCGGTCACCCACTTTTAAAGAAGTTACACCATCAGCAATTTCGATTACTTTACCAATACCTTCGTGTCCTAACACGATTCCTGTTACATCTCCAAAGTCAGCATTTTTTACGTGTAAGTCGGTATGACAAACACCACAAAATTCAGTTTGTACTAATGCTTCACCATATTGGATTGGTCGAAGTTGTTTTTCTTCTACACTTACTCTTTTGTCTTTTGTTACGACTGCTGCTTTCATAATTAATATGCCTCCTTAAATGTAAGAAATTCATTTTAATTAATAAGCGTGCATGCACTTAAAGGTGAATTCGCTTTCATTTTATAAAAGGATTAAAATGAATACAATATGTTTAGATAAATTCCTTAAAAATAAGTCTAGTTTACCAAAAAAATCCTATATTTTTATATAAATGAAATTTTCTGTATCTTAGCGTTTCCATTCAACATTTGTTAACCAACCTTTACTAAAAAAAATAAAGGATATTATATTACCTTCTGTACAAACTATTTTGCAGGAGGTGATATTCAATGGCTAACAATTATAAGACAGATGTTAATCATGTGAAACAACAAAATCAAAAGGCTGAAGCGAACAAACAATATGCTTCTGGCTCAGCAAATTCTATGAAATCAATGGATGTAGAATTTGGTACTGAAACAGATGTGAATCATGTAAAACAACAAAATCAAAAAGCTGAAGCGAACAAAAAAAATGCTTCAGGTAATTATGCGAACGAAAACAATACAAAATAAGGTACTCCTAAAACCGGCAATTAATTTGCCGGTTTTTGTATGCATGCTAAAAGGACTGTTAGCATGCACTAACAGTCCTTTTTTTAACAACATGTATTTGATTGATTGACTAGATTAATACTACATACACCTGTTTCTGGTAAATCCAATTCCACACGTTTTGAAGCTTCCACATTACCTGATAAGTAGGCTGTAATAGAACGGACTTGTTCATAGCCGGTCGCCATTAAAAATGTGGGTGCGCGGCCGTAGCTTTTGGCTCCGACAATATAAAAATCCTTTTCCGGTTGTCTCAGTATTTCTTCACCATGCGCTCTAACTGTTCCGCAACTATGTTCATTCGGGTCAATTAGTGGTGCCAATGCTTGCACACTTTCTGTTGCTGTATCAATGGCAAGACGTAGCTCACTGTTTATTGTAAAATCAGGACGACTCCCTGCATTCACAATTAGTTCATCAAAACCAGTTAATACTTTTCGTTCCCCGTTTGTTGTACCGACAATCGTTATGTTCTCCTCTTTCTTTAATTGTGAAATATAGAACGGTGTAATTACTTCCAATTTACCTGAATCGACTAATTCATGAATTTTTGCACCGAGTGCTCCACGGGCTGCCAATGCATCTTTTTCTTCTCCCCCATAAGCTTCTTCTACAGAATTTTTACGCATAATCCATACTATCTTTGTTGATGGATGCTCCTGTTGTAGTTCTGCCAGTGCTAATAACGTATTTATCGCTGAGTGGCCTCCACCGATTACAGCAATTTTCTTATTGGCATATTTCTCACAATTTGTATTAACATCTGGAATACCATAGTCAATATTATTTGCTAATGCTTTTTCGGTTTGCAACCATACGCCTGTAGTATTAGCGGGATTTGGATTGCTCCATGTTCCCGTTGCGTCAATAACGGCTCTTGCCTCAATAACATGAATATTATTCGCTTGTTCGACATAAACGGTAAAGGCCTGATCTAGTCGATTTTTTGTCTTCATTTTATCATTCAATTGTCGAGCTATGCCAACTACTTTAGAATTCAATTGTAAGTTTGCCTTAATCTGTTCAAGTTCGGATAAAGGTTTTAAATACAAATCAATTAATTCATGCCCGGTCGGTAACACATCTAAATCAGGTTCTACCCAATCAGAGCCAGCTAATAATGATTTGGCTGCCTTATTGATGTTATAACGCCATGGTGAAAATAATGTAACATGACCCCAACTGTTAATATTATTTGCAATTTCTTGTCCTGCCTCTAGTAAAATAAATGCTTGTTTTTGCTCAGCTAAATGAGCAGCTGCTGCTAAACCGATGGGACCTGCCCCAATTATTACGATTGGTAATTTATTGTCGTTTTGATGTGCAGTTTTCTGTTCTTCCACTTCCTTAGTAGGAGTACAACAAGATCCGTTTTGATTAATTGCTTTTAGTGTTATCATCCATATTCTCCTCTTTATAACTTGTAATATAAGCATTTACTTATATAAAAAGTATTGATTGTTCAAGTTAGTTATTATTAACATACATCCTTTATTTCAATTAGAGCTTTTTCAAATTGCAACCAAGTAGTAGTACCATAACGTTGCGAATCTCCTTTAAAGAAGAAATCAAAAGCGAACTCTTTCGCTTGTATCAATGTGTATTCTCTACGCTTCATAATTAATTTTATATAAGCGATAAAATATTCCTTCGTTAATACGCTAGCATGATTTACTGTCATTTGCTTATCCTCCAACAATCCAATTATTTCATGGTTTTAAAGTATTTTTTCTGCCAGCGTAAGGCAACCCAAACAAGCCCTATGAGAACAGGTACTTCTACAAGTGGACCAATAACAGCGGCGAATGCCACGCCACTATGCAAACCAAAGACGCCAACTGCTACAGCAATCGCTAATTCAAAGTTGTTGCTAGCTGCTGTAAAAGAAAGGGCTGCTGTGACCGGATAAGAGGCACCAGCTTTACGTGAAGAGAAGAACGAAATAGCAAACATGACAACAAAGTAAATAAATAAAGGGATCGCAATGCGTATTACATCGAATGGGAGTTCCACTAATTGCTCACCTTTCAAGGCAAACATCATGACAATCGTAAACAGCAGGGCGATTAGCGTCAGTGGAGAAATTTTCGGTAAAAACTTTTCTTCATACCACTGCTTCCCTTTTGATTTCAGCCCGATCCATCGTGTAAGGAAGCCGGCAGCAAACGGCAAACCTAAGTATATAAGGACGCTTTTTGTAATCGCCCACATGGAAATGGCTACTTCAAAATTTTCTAAACCAAACCATCCAGGTAATACATTTAAGAAAAAGTAAGCAAAAATTGAATACGTCACAATTTGAAAGATAGAGTTAAAAGCAACTAAACCAGCTACATATTCACGGTCGCCACGCGCTAAATCATTCCATACAATGACCATTGCAATACAGCGAGCTAAACCAATCATAATGAGCCCAGCCATATATTCAGGATAATCATGCAAGAAGATAATAGCTAAAAAGAACATTAAGAACGGTCCCAGTAACCAGTTTTGAAAAAGCGATAATAATAGCACTTTCCAATCTTTAAATACTCGCCACATTTCTTCATACTTTACTTTTGCTAAAGGAGGGTACAACATAACAATTAACCCGATAGCAATGGGTATAGACGTTGTACCAATAGACAGAGACTCTAATGCTTCACCAATATTAGGCATGGTGAGACTTAAAATGACGCCAATCCCCATCGCAACAAATATCCATAGTGTGAGATAGCGATCTAGAAAAGAAAGCTGTTTTGTTAAAGACTCATTACTCACTTTCAGTCTCCTCCACATAGCAATCATTTGTATGACAGTTGCAACCGTTTAAAGGCTGAATTTGAGCTAAAATGCCCTTCATTAGTGGTGTTTGATCATCTACTAAACGGTAATGTTTCCAAGTCCCTACTTTCCGTTCCGTAATAATCCCTGCCTCCTTTAATTTTCGTAAATGTTGACTAACGGCTGGCTGTGATATGCCTAGTACATCCACGAAATCACATACACATACCTCCCCATTTTTCATGCATGCAAGTAATTTAAGACGATTTAAATCAGCTGTTGCTTTTAGTTGTTTTTCAATTAGGGTGTTTTCCATTATTAGAACTCCTTATATAATCATTTACTTATATATAATGAAAAAATAAAATCACCTGGTAAAAAGGTGAATGTATTTATATATAACTATATTCTTATATTATGATTTATTAGGTTGGTTTGCAACCGTTTTGTACCCAATCTAAAAAATTTGAGTATTTGGTCAGTGTTATCCCTCTAAATCGAGGTCGATTGTTGATCTATTGCCCATCCGGAAATCCAGACATACTATGATGCAATCTAGGTGAAAACTAAACGAAAAAAGAACATATCTTTTCTTCGTAGTTTTTGAGAAGTTGTGCTATATTCAAAGTGTTAGGAGTGAGCGAATGAAGAAGTTTTTAACAATTACGGCCTTAATTCTTGTATTAATCGGTGCAGCTGGCTATGCTATGTGGCATTTTGGGACAAATATCGCTTCCGAAAAAATAATCGAAAAAGTGGAATCTAATTTAGATGACGAAAAATTAGCAGAAGTAAAATCTTATATTGAGAACGATTCAATGGTTCAAGAAATGGTAAGCGAAGCAGCAACTACAAATCCGGATACGCTTCCCTTCCAAACGAAGGAAGAAGCAACACGTGTGTTAATAAAAAAAGTCGGCGTTACTCGTTTGCTTGAAATTCAGGAACAAGTGCAAACTGGCTCCATTAGTAAGGATGAAGTATTATCCGAAATTGAAGGTAAACTATCTGAAGATGAAATTTCAGCTTTAAAATATGTTTTATATAAGGAATTGAATAAATAATGCGATTTAAATAGCTATGGCTGAACGGCTATAATGTTCGTGTTTTATTCAATTAGTTGTATGTTGGGCCCGTGAGACAATCGCATTTCGGTGCTTTATAAACGAACGTTTGAAACAATTTTGTTTCAAACGTTCGTTTTTATTTCTGAAACTTTATTAAAAGGCTTGGCGATATATTTATCGGTCAAGCCTTCGCTTTAACTATTTACAGCCTCTTTTTTAAAGTATGCTCCCCTTTTAACACCTACTACTGCTTTCAACGCTAGTAACCCAAGGAAGAAGAAGGCACCTGAAGCGATTAATCCAACAGGACGGATTGTGGTTAATTCAGCTGCTAAGCCTATTATCATCGTTAATACAACTATGCAAAGTGCTTCAATAACACTAAAGATGCTACCGAACCTCCCCATCATCCTGACAGGCACATGATTTTGATAGAAAGTTAAATACCCTGTATTGGCAAATGTAATAGCAAACCCAATTAAAAATAAAGCAAGTGCAGCACTTATAAAGCCACTTGCACTATAAAAGACGAAATAACCGATTGAGGTAAAGATCGTACCAAACCCTATTAAATGATTCACTGCAAGTTGTTTAGAAAAAAAGGAATTAATAATGGATCCTATAATAATGCCTGTTCCAAAGACACTTAATAAAAATCCATAATGAGTGTCTGAGATTGAAAGTACTCCTTTGGCAAAGGCTGCCTCGAGTGAATCGATGGCCGTCATAAATATTGTAGTAGCAGAAAATAATAAATATATTTTCGTAATATAAGTGTCGTTTTTACTGAAAGACAACACTACGAGAAAATCATTTTTAATTAAATCCCACGTAAATTTTTGTCTCTCTGATTGTTGGCGTCTTGCATCAACATTAGGAAGCATCCTAATAATGAATGCTGAAAAAAATAAAGCTACTGCATTGACATATATGGCAGTATAAGGCGTTCCCATCCAAAATAACATCCCAGCAACAGCAGGGCCAATTAGTGAACCACAAGAGTTAATAAAACTACGTAGTGCATTAAAGCGTTGCCGATCTTTTTCCGGAATGAGTTTGGTCATATAAACCATTGAAGTAGGTTGAAAAATCGCACTAGCCATATTAATGAAAAATGCGAGTACATAAATAAAGATGATAGAAGGTAAAACAGGAATAAACGCAATGGACAGTGCGCGAAAAACGTCTAACCCCATCATCAGTCGCCTTGTATTGACACGGTCGATTAAACTACCTGCCCATGCATTTGTAAAAATCGTTGCTATAGGGCCTAGAATATATAATATAGCTATGGCAAGTGGAGAGCCTGTTTCATTTAATAGTATTAAATTTAGTGCAATAAGGTAAACCCAGGCACCTATATTTGAAATGCCTATTCCCCCTAGTAATATGAAAGGGTATTTCCATCTGGACATCGTCACCACTCCTATTTTATTTTTTGACAAACAAAATAAAAAACTCACCCCCAAGATATATATCTTGGGGGCGAGTCATATCGCGGTGCCACCCCAGTTCATTTCTACATTGCTGTAGAAGCCTTATCGAGTACGGCATCATCAATCATCTGCGATACTCTATCTCGTTAACGTGAGAATACGTTGCATCATCATTGCTTCAACAAACAAATCCAATGCACAGCTCCAAGACTTGGTTCAACACATTTCCTATCCCTCTTTTTCAGCTCCCAGAGGTCTCTGCCGATAGTCCGTATGTTTACTCTTCTTTTCATCGCTTTTTTTATCTATTTTTGTAAATTTTATACTATTCTAAATTCAATTTCAATACTGTAATTCAGCTTGCATAATGAGACTTCAGTATATTTTATTCAGATATTAAATAAATCTTCTCTACAATAGTATCAATTAATGACTGTATTTCTACATCGCCATTGTAACGAACAAACATCACGACATGATTATGAGAAGCAAAGACTTCTTTAAAAGTATTTTCCTCATAAACAATCAACTGATCTAATTGTGGATGATTCATTTCAATAAAATCTTCTGGATTTTCGTCATACCTATATTTTTTAACTAAATCATCAATTAAATTTTTAGCTAACGCTGATACGCTCAATTGATAAACCATCGTTTGAATATCTGGTGAATATTCACCAACCCAGTTGTCCCAATTTTCCCCTGGAACAATGCCATTTTCATTTGATTCATATTGCACTGGAGCCAAAGGACCCCACTTAAATGTATATCGATTTCCCCAATCAATATCATCGATTATGTATGATTCCCCTCTAGTAAAGGCGGGATTATTTTCAACATCTGCTAATCGAATAATTGGTAAGTCAATATTTGACTCAGGTAATGTTTGTGTATCGCTTTTAGCAAGCTGAATAAACGGAATCGAAGCACTTAATAAAAAGACTACTGTAAAACTAAAAGATAACATTTTATTTAACCGAAAAGACTGTTTCCAATGAGCTTGATGATTAATCGGTTTTCCTTCCATAAGCCCTTTACGCAAAGCTCGAATAGATAAAGCAGCTTGTAGTGATGTAAAGTTCATATATCCGAAAAAAATAGTTAAGACCGTTTGTTGAATAGCTAACCCATCAACTAACACTAAGGTTGGTGTGCCGTCAAGAAACCAAACTGCTAGCAGCGTACAAATCATCATAATCATCGTCACACTAAAAATAATAGCATTCTTCGTTAGTTTCTTTTCTAGTTCATCAAATGTTTGAGCTTGTACCGTGAAATTGCTAAATAGCTCTGGCGCATTGCGTTCAGCAGGTGATGAAAATACATGAAAATAATAATAGCTTGTGACATATTGCCAACCCATTTTTTCATAGTGTTCCATTTGGTCTTGTGAAATTTGTTTACTTGAGGATACATCTATTCTGTATCTTATTTCTTTCGGTTCCCCTTTAATAAAATGAGCAAAGGCACCCATCTTAGATAAATGAAGTCCCTCTGCTGCCATATCAGTAAACCAAGCCTCATGTTCACCGATACGCCAATATTGTCTTGGCCGAAATTTTAGAACCTTTTTATGCATGTTAACACCTTTCGTTATATGTTGTTTAGTATGTATTAAGAGATAATATGAATTCCCCTCCCTAAAAACACTACCACAAATTATACTATTTCTCAAAAATACCCTTTACTGTATTGTAAGTAAAAATGCATTGTGCTGTTCATCCCTACCCTATGTCCCAATGTATTCGTCTCGATTTTCTTTCTCAATATTGCACGGTACATATCAATAGTATATTGTTGTATTCAACTATTTGGTTCATCAACTTAAACGATTGATCTAATTATTGGAGGTTTTACAGAATGAATAAGCAGGAGCAACTAGATATTATCAAAGAGGATTTTCTGCAATGTCAAAAAGTACTATTGGCTATTGGTGATGAAACACGTCAAGCGATCTTATTCGTTCTAATGGGAACAGATTGTCAAACAGGATTGCGTGTAGGTGAAATTACCGAACAAACACATTTATCTCGACCTGCTGTGTCCCATCATCTGAAGGTTTTACGTGAAGCAGGCGTTATTTTAATGCGTAAAGAAGGTACAAAAAACTTTTATTACATTAATGTACGTACAGAATTAGGACGATTAAGAACACTTATGTTGGATATAGATCAGTTCATGCAAAACTTTTATAACAATGATAGCCAATAACACTCTTAACTTGGAGGAATGACAATGAAAGCAATGATTATTGATAGCTATGGGCAAGTTCCCATGCGTCTCGAAAATATGCCAATGCCTGAAATTGGTGATAATGAAGTACTAGCAGAAATCCATGCCGCTAGCATTAATCCAATCGATTTTAAAATACGTGACGGCAAAGTGAAATTATTAGTTAAATATAACATGCCGTTAATTTTAGGAAATGACTTCTCCGGTGTTGTGGCAAAAGTTGGCGCTAAAGTAACTCGATTTAAAGTGGGTGACGAAATTTATGGACGTCCTCGTAAGAGTAAAATCGGTACATTTGCTGAATATATCGCCATTCATGAAGATGACATCGCCTTCAAACCAAAAAATTTAAGCTTTGAAGAAGCAGCATCCATTCCATTAGTTGGCTTAACCGCCTATCAAGCATTAACAGACATCTTACAACTACAAAAAGGACAAAAGATATTCATACAGGCAGGTGCTGGTGGTGTCGGTACCTTTGCTATTCAGCTTGCTAAATTAATGGGGGCAACAGTTGCTACAACAGCTAGTGAAGCGGGCGCGAATTTAGTAACATCTCTTGGGGCTGACGAAATCATTTATTACAAGTCCGAAAAGTTTGAAGAGATACTGAAAAACTATGATGCCGTCTTTGATACACTTGGTGGTAAAACGCTCGAAAAATCATTTAAAGTGCTAAAAAGTGGAGGAAAAATTGTTTCTGTTTCTGGATTGCCAAATGCTCGCTTCGGAAGAGAAAATGGTTTCGGATTTTTTAAAACGTTGTTGTTTGCAATCGCCAGTAATAAACTGACTAAACTTGAAAAAAAGCATAAAGTCCACTATTCATTTTTATTTATGAAGCCAAGTGGAGAGCAATTACGCCTCATTGCTAACTATATTGAAACGGGTAACATCAAACCGATAATTGATCGTGTTTTTCCATTTGAAGATGCTCAAAAAGCATTGGAATATGCGGAGTTAGGAAGAGCGAAAGGAAAAATAATAGTTAAAATTCGATAGTAAATGATTTGATAAAAAAGCCAAATTTCTCTCTTGTTTCAACGGGAAGTTTGGCTTTTACTTTGTGACTTCACCTTTACAATTTTGTTCTGATAGCTTCCTCGTCAGCTGGTCCATACATGCCTGGCACTGCAATATTGAGAAGGCGCAAGTAGACACCTAGCTGTGCGCGGTGGTGGAACATATGACTTAACCCGAAAGTACGAAATGCTATCGCTCGTGGCTCTTGTTGGAGTATATGGTCACCATGGCGCAGTGTCCATTGTTCGCCGAGCATTTGGTCGTCACATTCCGCGAGCAACTTTGCGTACTTACCACTGTTTGCATCAAACTCTTCTAGCACATCGGCACGTTTTACCAATGCTTCACGCCGTAATGGTACAGTCGCAAGATCAAAGTCCGGGGACTGAAAAATTGCGATTTGCCAGTTCAGTAAGTTAACGAGGTGCGTAGCCAATCCGCCAAGCGTCATCGATTTTTCGTGTGGTCGCCATAACATATGCTCAACAGGCAACTGTTCCAAAATGCAACGTGTAGACGCTAGCTCTTGCGTTACGTCACCAATAATTAATTGTTTAACCACAAACCCCTCTCCTCCTAATCGCTTGCAATGCCATTCATTTGAAAACCTCACAGCATCAAACTTTCTTTAATCACTTCAACAAAAAAACGTTCATCCTTCTTTGATTACAACTAATAAATTAAATTAGATTTTTGACGTTCACTCTCTTTTATCGATCTTGATTTTCATAATAGGCTTCATCCGCATATTTTTCGTCTGTGCCTTTAAGATAAGCGAGAATCATTTTTGGACGCTTAAGTAAAATCCAGTCTCCGTGTTTATCAAACTTCCTGCTCGACGTGATCATGCCATTTTGAATCGTCCCATATTTTTTACCTCTCGTTTTTCCAAACGCTTTTAACCGTTTAGCGAAATCTGCGTCTTCAGTCATCAGCATATTTTCATTAAATCCTTTTATTGATTCAAAATCTTTTTTGTAGCACCAAAATATCCCTACAGAAATGGCACCATATTTAAAAAGTAATGGCCCAATTAATAATAAAGTGGAAACAAAAATGCCCAAAGACATTCTTTCAAATTTGCCTGTTACGCCACCGCCAATGTAGTTGCCAGTAGTTAAGTTCTCTTCTGCCTTTAACAAAACATGTTCGTTCATCAGTGTATCTGCATCTATTGTGACGATAATTTCACCTCTAGCAATTTCAACACCTGCGTTCCTTATTTTAGAAAGGTTTTTATCGTTATTTCTTAATGTGATACAGTTAAATGATTTTGCGATTTCTTCCGTTCTATCCGTACATCGATTTAATACAACAATGACTTCAACTTTTCCTTGCAGAAATGTTGAAGCTTTTGAAATAGATTCTAAACATTTTCCGATGTACTTCTCTTCATTATGAGCGGGTATGATAACTGAAATTTTTATATCCTCTTTATTCTGCTCTTCAGTAGCGTCCATACAATCTCCCCCATGATAAATAATTTTAGCTTTCTACTATAAAAATATATTCAAAAGTAAATAGTGAGATGCTCGCAAAGAAAAAACTAGCCTCTACTTTTGCAGGCTAGTTTCAATAAAAGTTATGTCTTTTTAAGCAGATTGTTGAACATAAAGACTAAACATTTTGTTTCTCATATTCAAACGGTTCATCACACGAATAAATTTCATGGAAAAAACCTTTATATGGAATATCGTCCTCTAAGCATTTTATGAGATAGGCTAACTCCTCATCACACGCTGGTTCTTCGCCATTGTTGCGCATGACCTCAAATGCATCTACAATATTTTCAATAAGATTTACTTGGATAAATAAAGGAAGTTTATCCAACATTGAATTTTCGATTAGGGTTTCAGATTTATATCCATCGAGGACTGTTTCAAAATAATTATCCATAAACACTTTCCGTTTATCAGCATCTGGTTCAAAATGGATCCAGCCAACTCCTTGTGTCCAAAGCGCTGCCAAATCAAACATATACCAGCAGTAACATGAATTATCGAAATCGTATACGGTAATTTGTCCGGAATTAAAATCTATCGAATAGTTTCCATCATTGTAATCAAAATGGACCATGCCGAAAGACTCTTGGTTTTTGTCCAATCCTTCTAAAGTGTTAAGAATCTCCACTATTTTCTCCTTAAGCACAGGGAACGTATCTGGTATCAACTTATCAATATACTCAATATTATATTTATCAAAGAAACTATAACGTTGATGAACAGGAGCATAGCCTTTCGACAATTGGTGCAACTTCCCGAGCACTTTACCACAGTTATAATAGTATTCCGACATCGGAACGCCTTCTCGATATTGATAATGATTTTCTACAAGCTGTTTTCCCTTCGCCTTTTTGAAAAGGCAGACAAAAAAGGTGTGATTATTATAAGTAATCTCTTCCAACAAATTCTCACTCTGCGAGTTGACGACATCTGAAACACTTGCGCCGTGTTCGAATAAATACCTGATATACTCAACTTCGCCAAGAAAATCTTCTCGGCTTCGGTCTTGTAAGAAGGCGATTCTGAGTATTTTTGCGTCAGTACCTTCTTTTTCACAAGTATAAACCAAATTACGCCCACCACTATGGGCATTAACCGGCTTGATTTCATAGCCTTCCAATCCGTACATCTCTGATATTAACGGAAGTAAATAGGAATCACCGATTTTCACAACCTCGTTATAAACCATAAATTTCCCCCTAACATTTTTAATTGCTTAAAGTAGTTTGTAAATTATGATACGCTCTTTTTTGCATTATTTTATTAGCAAATCATTGCCATTGAACTATACTGACTAAAGTTGAAGCTCAACTATTCATAATCCTATTTTATATTAACATATATATCCAAAAAAGAAAGAACTAAATATAAATACCCAATATATGTATTTATGTATTACGTAACATCAGGATGCTCGGTTAAATTTAGCTGTGACTTTAAGAGAGATAGGAATCATCGCAAAACTTTGTTTATAGTAGCTTATAGATGGAATCAACAAGCATTTTGAGTTAGAGATTGAACTCTATATTTTCCCATTTTCACTAAGAAATAAAAAACTCTGATTTTTCTACTTAGCGTAGGAAAATCAGAGTTTAATCTTTATAAGATTTTAGTTTCTTTGCAATTTAAAGGTTACGATGGCAACGACCAGTGCCATACAAGTAATGGTACCGCCAATTAGTGCATTTGTTTCGACTGCATAGGAGTCAATAATTGTTCCACCAATTGTTGTGCCTAAAGCCATCCCGATATGAGCACCAGAATTATTTAAACTTTGATGAACATCTGATGTCGTCGATGCACAAGAAACGATATAACTTTGAATGGCCGGTTGAAGTGACCAACTTAGTAAGCTCCATAGTAAAATTGCTCCAACGAAAAGTACAATAGAAAATTTAAATAGTGGGATTGCTACAATTGTTATTATAAATAAGGATAATACGGAAATAATCGTCCGTTTTGCACTAATACGGTCAGTAAAATATCCACCTAACAAACTGCCGAGTATTGCAAATAGACCTATCAATAAATACATAAGACTAAGTGATTTCTCAGACAGATGTAGCGTTGACTGTAGAAACGGTGTTAAATAGGCATACAGCGTCATGTGACCTGTAAAAAACACGATAGAGATTGCATGAATAAGTAAAATTTTTCGATCCTTTATCGCATTTATTTGTGCTTTCAAAGGTAAATTCTTTTTTGGCTCAATTGTTCCTAGAGCAAGGAATACGATTAACATAAGCAACAATGTCAAAATGGCAATAAATAAAAATGGTGCTCTCCATCCAAATGCACTTCCTAACCATAAACTAAACGGAACACCGAAAACGAGAGAAGCACTAACCCCCATTAAAACAAGACCAATGGCTCTCGCTGTATAGGAATCCTCGCTTATTTGAGAAGCGATTGTAATACATAATGAAACTAGCAGCGACGCACACATCGCTGATAAAATTCTCGCCGACATTAGAAAAACGAACATATCACTCAATACAATGATCATATTTGACACAAAGAATATAAACAATACAATCAGAAATAACTTTTTTCGTTCCATCTTTGATGTTAAAGATAATAATATCGGGCCGGATATGGCAAAACTTAACGAAAATACGGAGATTAATGATCCAACTTGACCATACGAAATATTTAAATCTTCCGCAATAAGTGGAAGTAATCCTCCGATAACTAATTCAACTAGACCTACTATAAACGTAATAATTGATAGTAGATAAATTCTTTTATCCATCTTTTCACTCCTAAACAACATAAAAAAGCAGCGCCCCCAATTTAATAGGAGGCGCTGCATTAAAACATGTTCTTTGTCAATTCGCTAACATGACGTCCAAAGTCATGTCGCCATATGCAATTATTAATATAAATAATATAGTCTATCCAGTCACTTTACAAGCAAAAATTTCGCTTAATCGTTTCATATTCACGGTTTAAAAAATAACCGGCGTTAGCACACTGAGTACTACGGTTTCTCGATCCAATGGATTTTCCCATTGGTGAGGCTTTTCAGAAGGAAAATGAATTGACTCCCCTTCGTGAAGGAGATATTCTTGTTCATTTACTTTAAAAATTAGAGTTCCTTCAATTACATAATGAAATTCTTCTCCACTGTGATTGAACATTTCAGTATTATCTTTATAACGTGGGGAAAGAATAACTTTTATTGCCTCTTGTTGCCTGCCGGCAAATTCTCCACTTAATCTTACATATTGTATAGGTGAACTTTCCATTTTGAGAACTTTTTGTTCTTCCTTTTTCACAGCATAGTTGTGTGGATGCTGATCTTCAAAAAAGAAAGTCATGTTTACACCAAAGGCATCTGCAATTTTCTTTAATGATGTAATGGCTAATGAAGAAGCGCCTCTTTCAATTTGTGAAAGAAAACTTACTGAAAGCCCAGTCTTTTCACTTAAATCTTTCAATGTTAATCCGTGCTTTAATCGTAAATTTTTAATTTTTGTACAGACTTCATCCATATAAATATTCCTTTCAAAAGTGCATTCCACATGTCCCTAAAATTAATTTAATCATATCATAATTGTTTGTCATAAATAAATAATTTTGGGAACTTTATAAAATTGAATGATACTTGCTAACGACATAAATGGAGATTGAATTTACCAAACTTCTCCTTGCCTCCTATAATATCTCTTAAATCTATCAGTCCAGTATATTAAATGAAAATAGGCTACTGAGCTCCTATATAATTAAACTCAACAACCTTTCTCATTTTTAAAGGAACCATCAAACTGTGAACTGATCGGGCGCACTATTTTTTTTCATTTTCATGGCGATAACGTATATGATAACGGATACAACGAGCGATTGTACTGCTGGAAGACCCCATGGAGTGACATATTGTGTTAAATAACCGACAATAATTCCAGCTACCATTGCGATTGTCGCCATCCAGTTCCAGCCCCCATGATCTTCCCATCCTTGCTTACGAATAATGAAGAAATCGGCCATCATTACGCCGCCAATTGCAGGATAAAGTAAAGCGGTCAAGTAAAGGAAATCCATAAAATAATCGAGTATGCCCATTAGTGCGACAATAATAGCCAAAATGGTCCCGAGTAATGTTAAAAGAGCACGACCTTTTCCAGAATTCACATTAAAAATGTTTGCTAATGCTAACCCCATACTATAGTTGTTGACAAGTTGGGATGTCCATGTTGCAAACCATAGTATAAGGAATCCCCAAACTGGGAAACCCATTCCCATCATAACATTCACAATATCTGCATCTCCTACCCCTACTGCCATTATTGCACCGACAATGAAAAGTGGGAATCCAACGAGTATGATTCCACTTGGAATAATAAAGTTATCCTTCCAAGTTGGTTTTGCATAACGAGTATAGTCCGAAGCAATAACCCATTGGGAAACATTCGCTCCAATGACTAAACTAATTGCGCCCATATCGTCATCGTTGGTTCTGGCTGCCAGGAAGTAATCGTTTCCCATCCAGTATTTCTTAACGCATAGTAAATGCCTCCAGCAATTAAAATAAGACCTGCTGGAACTGCAATGTAATCTGTCCATTTCATTGAGCTATAACCGATAATGGATGGCAACGCAAAGAGAAATCCACAGACGACCGTAACAATTGCCCACCCCAACCAATTATTCTTATAATCAATACCTAACATCGCAGAAATGGCGTTTCCTGCAACCGCAGTTTGTAATGCCCACCATCCGAGAGAAACGATAAAGATGGTCAATCCGACGATCACTTTTGCTTGAACAGCTCCGAAACTCGAACGCGCGATAACTGAGGAAGAACGTCCCGTTTTTGCGCCGATATATCCTTGCAAGGTGTTTCCAATCCACTGAAAGCCAAATAACGCAATGATTAGAATGACAAGAATTTTTGATAATCCGAAACTTCCAGTCAATGCTGCCCCAATCATTAGAACAGGAATTGTGAATTCAAGCCCTCCAAAAATCATTGTAGGGGTAATCCAATGCTGGCGTGCGTTTTCAGGAATAGCATCTAATGCTTGATCTTGATCCATAAAGCTTTCTGAACTTATATTCTTTTTAACTCCTACAGTATCCGTTTGCACCATTCTTTTCACTTCCTTTTTTATTATAAAAAGAGAATAGAATTATAGATAACGCGATCTATTACTGCTTCAAAACTTTATTAGCTCTTCACTAATGCATAGACCAATTCACAAGCGCTATCGCTTTCATTCACACACCAATGTTGCTCTCCAGCAGGGATATATGATGCTTCACCCGCGTTAATTGTGAATAGCTTGCCACCACTTTCGCCAGTTAAAGTCCCTTTAATGACAAAAGAATATTCGTGCTCTTCATGAGCGGTAGTTCCTTCTATTGGAAGACGTTCTCCTGCAGGAACTGAAACAAATCCAAACTTTACTTCTGCCCCTAAGAATTTATCATGAAAAATTGTTTGTACAATATCCTCTGTGACGATTGATTCTTTAATTTTCATATCATTACCCCCATTTAAGATAATCTCCCTGGCAACTCTACAAATTCGAACGTTACTGGGTTCACTTCAACTAAAAAATGTTCTTTTGCTTCATCTACCGTGAAATAGCCATTCTTCACATCATTTGCCACTTGAGCTGCTGGTCTGTTTAGTGGGTTACCGAAACCTCCACCTGTTCCTGTCATTAGGCGCACAACATCGTTCTTTTGTAATTTGTAACGCGCATAAACACCGAATGGTCCATCAACTTCACCGTTTGCTTTATGAACATAGAACTCATTTGGTGATCCCTCATTACCATCGTTCAGACCCCATGGATAAAATTTGTTTCGACCATAAGTAACTGTGGCAGCTTGACCATCAGACAATGCACGGTAAGCACGGATAACTCCTTTACCACCTATAAATTCACCTGCTCCTGCACCGTTGCCATCTTCACGTAGACTGTATTCGTCAATAAGAACACCATAGCGAGTTTCGGCTACTTCAATAGGTACGTTATACGTTTCACCATCAGCCATACAGAACTGACCCGAAGCACCGTCTTGTCCGATAGCACCACCCCAGCCGCCAACAGAAGGCTCAACAATTAGAAATGGCTCTTCAGTATCTTGGTGATTACCAGACAATGTCACAGCGCATACGGATAAATGGTGTCCAGCAGTTAATCGATTTGGTAAATGGGATGCTAAAGCTTTCCATACTAAATCTAAGCTACCTAGAAGTGTTTCAAAATAATTAGAAACAGGAACTGGACGCTCTGCTGACATAATGGATTTTGGATCAACAATTACTTTAAGTGGTCTAAACACACCATCATTGACGTCTTGTTCCGGGTTAGTAATGGCTAAGAAAATTACTCGAACGGCAGACATAAGTCCTGTTAAGGAACAATTCATCGGACCTGGAACTTGTGGGTGGCTACCTCGGAAATCGCAAATAAATTCATCATCCGTAATGGTCACTTTTACTTTTATCTTAAATGGGCCATTGCCCATGCCGTCGGTATCAATGTAATCTTCTGCCTCAAAAATCCCCTTTGGCAATTTTTTGATTTCTTGACGGGAAATCGTTTCACCATGATCTAATAAATAATCGATAGCAGCTAAAATTGTTTCTTTACTATGTTTTGCACAAAGTTCTTTTAACCTGCGTTCACCTGTGCGTAACGCCGCAACTTGAGCCCACATATCTCCTAATGAAAGCTCAGGGAAACGGACATTCGAACGAATAATTTCAACAATAGCTTCGTTTAAGCGATCTTCATCAAATAATTTAATACAATTAAATTGGAGACCTTCCTGGAAAATATCAACAGCATCGTTTGTAAATGACCCTGGATCTTTCCCCCCAACTTCTGTCCAGTGCGCTTTGTTCGCAGAGAAGGCAATTAGTTCATCTTCATAGAAAATCGGCATAACAAGCCCGACATCAGAAAGATGAGAACCTCCTCCGTTATAAGGGTCATTAATAATAATGACATCCCCAGGCTTCAGTTTATTTCCAGGATATTTTTTAAGTGTTTCTTTTACCATAAATGTTAGCATCCCAATGAATCCTGTTACGCCATTGCCTTGTGTCAGGAGGTTTCCTTCAGCATCAGTCAATCCACTTGCATAATCGAGTACTTCATATATAATGGGGCTCATCGATGTGCGAGCTAACGCGACGAACATTTCATCGCCTGCTGCTAAAAGAGAATCTTTAACAATTTCTAATGTAAATGGATCCATTTTTACAGAAATTCCCATATTATTTTTCCTCCATTTCGATAATAATGTTTCCGTACTCATCCAAATACAATTGTTGCCCTTCATAAATAACAGTAACGGCAGCTTTTTCTTCAACAACTGCAGGTCCATAAATTACTTCATATGGCGGAAGCTTGTCACGATCGTAAACCGAGGTGCTTATCCATCCTTTGTGCTCATAATATATATTTCGCTTTTCTTTCTTCGCTTCTTCTATCGTACTTGTGCGAGAAATTTTTCCGATTATTGGCTTTGGTACTTTACCAAACGCTGTTACATGGATATTGACAATTTCAGTCGGAGAATCTTCAAGTTTAAATGTATAGTTTTTTTCATGTAGAAAATGGAATTTGTCGATAATCGATTGCTTATCTTCCTCAGTCCATTTACCGTTTGGAACTGGTACTTTCACTGTATGTTCTTGTCCTAAGTAACGCATATCTGCAAATCGATGGAACTCTACTCTATCAGTCATCATGCCTTCATCTTTGTAATGAGCAAAGGCATTATTTTCGATTTCTTGCCATTGTGCATCCATTTCATCAAGGGAAAGTTCATTCATTCGTTTTATATATGTTTGAATGTAATCATGACGTAAGTCTGTCATTAGCATTCCCCAAGCCGAAAATACTGGCGATGCAATCGGTACAACAACTTTTTTAACACCGAGCTCAAGAGCAAGTGCAGGTGCGTGCATCGAGCCTCCTCCACCGAATGCTAGTAAAGTAAAGTCTTGAGGATTGTGACCTTTACGAATTGAAATCAACTTTAAAGCATTTAACATATTAGAGTTAGCGATTCTGATGATACCAAGTGCTGCTTCTTCAGCAGACATTCCAAAATGGTCACCAATTTTTTGCTGAATCATCTTTTTAACATTATCCATGTCTACATCATAATCGAAGTTTTCTGGTGACAACCGACCTGTCAAAAGGTTAGCGTCTGTCGTTGTTGGTTCGGTACCACCTAAACCGTAGGCAACTGGACCAGGCATAGCTCCAGCTGACTTTGGACCAACTTTCAATGAACCTGCGTTGTCTATCCAAGCGATGGAACCGCCGCCATTTCCAATTTCCACGATATCTACAACAGGAGCTTTAATTGGATATCCCGCATTACGGCTATCTCTCTCAATATAGTAATCTGTGGATACTTTCACTTCGCCATTTTCAATAAGTGAACACTTCGCAGTTGTGCCTCCAATATCAAATGCAATAATGTTTTTTTCACCAATTAACTCTCCTAATACAGCTGCACCGAAAATACCGGCCACTGGTCCAGATTCAACCATGTTAATTGGTGCTTCTTTAGCATGATTAAATCTTGTTGTTCCACCATTAGATTGCATAATGAATCGCTGATCGCTATCTAGTTGTTCGCGTAATTCCTTATCTAATTTATCAATGTATGTTGTAGCGATAGGTTGGACATAGGCATTTAGAACAGCTGTATTTGTTCTCTCGTATTCACGCCATTCTTTTGTAATATCACTTGAAGCTGTAACGAATACTTCCGGCCATAGCTCTTTTATAATCTTTATCGTTTCTATTTCATGTGATGGGTTAACATATGAGTGCATAAAGGAGACCGCAATAGCCTCCACGCCCTCTTCTTTAAAATGCTTGACACATTTTTCGATATCCTCCCGACACAATGGTGACAGTACTTCGCCTTTATAATTAAGACGTTCATTAACTTCGAGACGCAAATGGCGTTCGACAAATGGCTCAGGCTTTTTATAACGAACGTTGAACAAATCCGGTCTATTCCCTCTGGCGATTTCTAAAACATCTCGGAATCCCTTTGTTGTAATCAACCCCATTTTGGCACCTTTTCGTTCAGTTAAAGCGTTAATAATAACTGTCGTTCCGTGAATAAACATAGATAGCTGTGCATTTTTAATATCAGCCTTTTCAATAACGTCTAATACTCCTTTTTCAAAAAAAGGTGGGGTTGTATTACTTTTAGAAATCCCAACAAGTCCATTTTCATCAACGTAAACAAGATCTGTAAAAGTACCTCCAATATCTGTTGCTACTCTCATTTGACTACACTCCTCTTTTGGATTTTGATTTTATTGAACATGCGTATAACTTTTTCTTCTAATGTAAATCCCTCCGTTTAAAACTAAATCGTTAAATAAAGTAGTTGCTAATACGACTTAAGATTATGCTTAGAGTATACTTATTTACAGTAATACTGTAATTATTATGAATATAACATAAATGTTTTTTTGAATGGAACGAAAATTTTAAATTATTAATTAATTTAAGTGGTCATTAAGTTGTAATCCACATTCAATAAAAATGAAAAAGACTATAGACAAACTTGAAATTTCCCAAGTTTTTCTATAGTCTAAGCCTTGTGATTAAGCTATTTTTTCCCTTTTACTCTTCTTCTTCAAGTAATATAACACTTTCTAAATTATTGACAAATCTCCTTAATTCTTTTGCTACTTCACCATTAATGTTACCAGCTTGATACCATTCACTGATAAGGCTTCGTTGGGCTTCAATTGCAATTAAAGCTAAGTGTTCTTTTAATTCATCCTGGTTGGCAGGGATCATTTTATTTGAAGCATATTGTAAGTGACGATAATGCATTTCCAGTCTTTGCGCGATATCAGAAGGATAGTCTTTTGTTTCTCGAACATGCCTAATAATAGATGATGACACATAATCGATTAATTCTTTTTTAGTATGATTAATTTGATCAATTGCATTGACGGGTAATTTGCTCAACTTCCGTTCACGTAAAAAATACCGTAACCGACGTTTTAACAAAGTAAATGAGCGGTTATTTAACGTATCTTTACGTTCTTTAAGAATATAATTAACTTCACTTTGGGTTAATTGATTAAAACCATGCTCAGCCATATATTGATTGGTGTAATATATTTCTAATTCCATCCCGAGTTTTCTAGCTTCTAATATCTTTTGCTTATACGTTTGAAGTGCTCCCTCTGACTGTTCCCGTTCAATATTTAATAACATGGCCTTATACTGATTGATTAAACTTAGCGCAATTGGCGCATTTTCATCTACAGTTTCCAACTGAATACTATGAATGGCATGTTCGATCATTTTGCGTTTTTCATGCATCAAGTTTGACTGCTGCAATGGCTCTTGTGTACTTAATAACGGTAAAAATATAGTAGCCATAATTAAAGTGAATAATATAACACCTGCAGCTAAGAACAGCAGTAATTGTCTTTCAGGAAATAGTCCCCCACCATTTGTTATAAGCGGTAATGATAGTATCCCTACCATCGTAATCGTCCCACGAACTCCTACAAGTGTTGTAATAATATGGTCTTTAATCGTTGATATGTCATTGTTTTTAAATCGTTGTTTTTCCAGTAGGTTGAATAACATCGTCCATAGAAAGCGGATAAGCAATACGATTAAGCCGATTGCTAATACATATAAAATAAGCACACTATTGCGTATTTCCTCACTTACGAGAACAGAATTTGTAGCAGTAGGTAGCATCAATCCAAGTAAAATGAAGATAATCCCATTCAAAGTAAACGTCAATATTGACCATACGTGTTGAGTTACTACTTGTTCTTGTGCAATAATACTTTCTGCTTTTTCTTTTATAATGGAAGCAATAATTCCTCCTGCAACGACCGAAATGACACCGGATGCGTGAAACACTTCTTCGGATAGGAAAAATAAGATAAAGGGTGTTAACACTTGTAGCAAGACGTAAAAAGTTACATCGACGATACCGATACGACGTAGATGAAGACGAATCCAAAACAATGCGATGGCACCGAATACACCAATTAGTGCACCGATAAAGAACATATAAAGAAAGTCAGTTGTTGCTGATTGTATAGAAAAATATCCAGTAACAATCGCTGCAACTGCATATTTAAAGGCGATTAATCCCGATGCATCGTTAATTAACGATTCCCCACGCACTAAATTCATAATACGCTCCGGAATATGAACTCGTTTGGCGATACCATTTACGGCCACTGGGTCAGTAGGCGATAAAATAGCCATTAATGCAAAGGCTGCTGCCAAAGGAATCGATGGAATCATCCAATGTACAAAAAAACCACCAATAATCGTTGTTAATAATACGAGTACGATAGCGTTCCCTAAAATCGGTAATCGCATTTTCCATAATTGTTCACGTGGAAAATGTGCCCCATCATAATAAAGTAATGGTGCAATAAACAATAGTAAAAACCATTCAGATTCAATCTCTATTGTGAAGTTTTGCGCTACTAAAGCAACGATAATACCAACGGCAATTTGTATAAGCGCAATAGGAATGAATGGTATATAATGTGCCAGCACATTGGTAACTAATAATAATACAAGTAAAAATAAAATGGATATTAAGATTTCCATGGAAAGACCCCTTTTGTAAAGAATAGTATAGCAGACTAATCACCTTTACTTGTAATTTACCCATTTTTGTAGTTCTCTAGCACGTGACTTCACAGCGTATTTCTACTTTTTTATTATTTTGCAGCAAAAGTTAAAGCCGTTTCATTTTAGCGAAACGGCTTATCATTATAGCTGAAAAATTACAGTTTTCTATTTAACCATGAAGAAATTGATGACTTTTAGTAGTATTCTTTTTTCGATAAATTTCAAATGCAGAAAAAATAACTAGTGCAAACAAAAGCGTTAGTAACCCAGACAAAACATTTGTATTTGGTATGAATACTTCCCAGAATGAGTTAATTAGGGCGTGAAAAATAATACTAAGAAAAATACTCCTCGTGAATAAATAAATAACTGTCATTAAGAATGACAGTGCCAAAGCAATTAATGTAAACCAAAGGAAATTCATACTCATTTGATTTGAACCAACCACAAACCATAAGGGCAGATGCCATATTGCCCAAATCCCTCCCACAATAATTGTACTTGTGAATGGTGACCATTTTTGTTGCAACGTAGGCTGTAAATACCCTCGCCAGCCAATCTCTTCTATACCCCCGCCAATAATCATAATTGGGAATGTAATCAATGCTAAATATAGAGGCTTTTCAAAAGATGCTCCGCCCCAAAACGTTGGCAAAAAACAAGCTACAAATGCTAGTCCAATGGTAAAAAGATACCAGGCTAATGGCAGTCTAGTATTTATAATATTTCTAATAAATGTCCTAAATTCTTCAGCAGAACTATACTTCTTTTTTAGCCAAATCTCAGTAATACCAGGTGCAATACCACCGAGAATAAACAATATTATTGAAAATGTGGTGCCAAACTTAAGCAGATTGAATTGTGTTAAAATCGCTAAACCGCCCCAAGGTAACCAAGACAATGAAAATGTATAGAATAGAAATCTTACTACCTCTTTCCCCATTTTTACTTCCCCCTTATTTACAACCCAATAATGATTGTACAGACTTGCATAAAGTATTCATTAGCCGAACCTCATCAAAAAGTGCCTGTTCATTTTGAAACATCCCGTAACATTTTTGTAAAACAACATCTCTTACAATCCCATCAATAGAAGTCATAATAAAAGATAATAAATCTTCTTGTGCTACTTCAGGTTGAAAGCTTTCTATGGCAATACCCTTTTGTATTGTCAAGAATATTTGCTCGATAAAGTATTGTCCACTTTCATTTTCGGTGATGTTAGGTAGAATTTTCTTTTGTCTCTCAGGATTATTCGCGAACAAAATTGTAAGTTCAAAATGAATTTTGCCAACTGTTAATAAATTTTCTTTAATGTATTCACCGAGAAAAGTGAACAACTTTTCTAATGTCTCTTTATGGTCATCGCTCTGTTCAATAATGGTGTTTATATCCCTCTTATAATTAGCATTTGTATTAGCTTGATTAATGATTTCAATAAGTATTTCATCTAAATCGGAAAAATAGCGATAGATGCCTCCTTGACTTACTCCAGATGCTTTAATAATATCTCTCATCGTAATTTCGTAGAGCGGCTTTACTTTACATACCGTTAAAGCGGCTTCTATAATGACATTTTTCTTTTTTATTACATAGTCTGGACTTACCTTTGGCATAGTTACCTCCTTCAACAATAAAAATGACACTAGTGTCATTTTTATTGTATGGCTCGCACTACTTTTAGTCAAACTTTAAATGGTATAAATGACATTATTGTACAGAATATATTCTTAAATCCAAATTATTGATAACCTTTTCAGCTATCAGCAAACTTTGTTATCGGCCCATTTATAAGACTGATAAAGCTCTATTTCTAGCCAGATCGAACTCCACTATGCTTAGTCATCAGTTGACTGAAAAGAAGAGGGACCACTAGCTTTCGCTAACAGTCCCTCTTATCCATTTCTTTATGGTATGGACAATAAATTTAAAGTATAAAACCAGAAAAAGTCCCGACTAATACGTCTTTTCCATGCTGATTTTTACAAATAAAAGACGTACTAATGGCCATTCTATTCTTCTCCGTCATTTCGTATTTTTCAATAGTCATTTCACATAAAATCGAATCTCCCGTAAAAACGGGTCTTAAAAACTCAAAATTCATTGTCCGTGCAAGCACATTATTGTCCCCGCCAATTTTAGTGGGCAGTGTAGCCGTAAGTAAACCTTGAATGACAACTCTTCCTTGCTCATCAGGCGTTAAATGATGAATGCCTTTATCACCAGATAACGCTGTAAATAATTCAACATCCGCCATTGTGAAAATCCGTTCAAACGTGATGATATCACCTACTTGTAACAACTACATTTCCCCCCTTAACTGTTTAGCGACCAAATACTGTAATCAATAAACTAATTGCAATCAGACCATATCCCGTTTGAATAATAATGGAATGTGTGAATTCAGTTTTTGATAATTTTCTTTGTTTTTTTATTTTATCTAAATGTCGAAGATAAAACGAGGCACTAAAAATCAGTAAGACAATGGCAATGGAGCGTAAAATTTCCGCGTAAAAAAACATACACATCTTCTCCTTCTTAAGCGAATTTTTTAGCAGTGAAATATCTATTGCAGAAATTACTGTCCCTACACTAATTCCCAATCTTCTCCATTTTCTCATAACTACTGTTTGAAAACTACTATAGATTTGCTTTTAATTCTTATATCCGGTTCTTCCCGCTTCAAGCATGCTATAAAGCTACTTGATGAACGACTCTGAGACAATCTTATGTCCATTGCAATAGATGAAGACTTTTAACAAGTATTTCGCTATGATCAGTTTTTTAGTTATAGAAGATGCCGAAAGCGGGCGCTTAATCCGCTTCACGCACATTATTTATTTCGAATAGTTGCTCGAAAAAGGATCTTCTTTCAAGAACATTCGTGTTTTCGAACACATGCAATGGCTCCAGCCTGTGGAAGAATCGCATTTTCATACTTCAAATACGAACGATAATGTGTTTATCTGTTCAAATAGTTCGCTTATGTAATTTCTAACTTAGCCATTTGATTATTCTTGCATAATCTTAATTAAGCATTTTTTGGAAATTTCACGATGTTTTGTTTTGTGGGAAGGAGTAAAATAGATTGATAGAGATATATTTACAAACGAACATGAGGTGATAAAAAGTGAAGATGAGGTGCTTTTTGATTTTCTTACTGAGTTCTCTGCTATTAGTAGCTTGTAACGAGGATAAAGCAACAACAAAAACTATTGAAATTCAGCAATTAATTAATTTTGAAGAAGCACAACCCGACACACTCCAAACAATTACCGATGCAAAGAAAATTAAAATTATAGAGCAAACATTTCATAAGGCTAGAAAATTTGGTGAAGTAGATAACGAAATCGTTCCGCAATATAAAATTAAAATTGATGACAGTGAATATTACTTATGGATAGACCAGACAAATACAGGAACAATAGCGAACGTCAATAGTCGAAATATGTTTTACAATATTCTGACGAACGATAAATTCAAAGAAGCTATTAACTATCAACCTAAACAATGAATGTCGGTCGTCTAAATGATTACCGTTAAAGCATCTCCTTGAATAAATTGCACCGATAACAGCAATTAGCTATTCGATAAGAACATTTTCCAAAAAATTCTAAAAAAAAAGAGTCTGCTACAGTTGGTAGAAAGACTCTTTTTTGTTTTATACTAAGAAATAAATACAACATGCAATGACCTTAAAACCCCTTGAAGCATTGAAAACAAATTAATCTATTGTCCCCGTATTTCGTAAATTAACGTGAACGCTTACATCAATTGGTAATTCGCAATAAGCTTTATTCCATTTTTTAAGTAATTTTGAATACATTTAGGTTAACCGTAAGCACTTTATACTAAACGTTTTATTTGCTCGTTAATTGTGTGGTTTTTAGGTTATCGATGGATGGTTTTAGTTATTACTAGATGCCCTTACGCTCTACATGAATCATGGTATAATTTAAGAAAAAAAGAAGGTACAAACATGGAAATACGTCAGCTTGAGTACTTTAAAGTACTATGTGATGAACTTCATTTTACAAAGGCGGCTGAAAAGTTAAATATTTCACAACCAACGCTAAGCCAACAAATTAAAGTATTAGAAAGTGAGCTTGGCATTCCGCTGTTTGATCGTATAGGGAAAAAAATCGCAATTACAGATGCAGCTCAAATATTACTTGAACAATGTAGCTACATCTTTCGTGCAATCGATAATACTAGCAATCAGCTTATTGACTTAAAACAATTAAAAGCAGGTAAATTAGTGATTGGTACATTACCTGGCGAATTAACTAATCTTGTATCGAACTATTTATTAGACTATTACCGTGAATATCCTGATCTACAAGTTTCTATTAACAGTTCAGATGATTTATTAAAACTATTTAAAGACAATAAAATTGATTTTGCACTTTCTTATCGGCAAGCGTATTTTGATTATGAAGAAGAACAGCTTCTGATCATTCCATTGTTTACAGAACAATTGCTATTTGTTGCGCATCGGGAGTATCCTCTACCACCATCTGAAGCAATCGCTTTTCAAGAGGTCTTATCAACACCACTGATTTTATTTCCGGTAATCAATCAATGCAGAAAATTGATTGATCATGCAGCTCGACAAGAGAAGATCCAGGTGCGACCGAAAATAGAAACGGCTAGTGTGGATGCGATTTTTAATTTAGTTGAACATCAAGTCGGTGCAACCATTGTTTCTGAAACTTTATGCGACCAATATTATACAAATACAATGAGCAAGCGCACGATATCCAATCCACCGTTAACACGTGACATTGTGCTGATATATCGCAAAGACAAATTTATTACGTTTGCGGCAAAAGCCTTTATGCATTTATTGATTGAAGGGTTAGCAAAAGCGGGATATGCCCTATCAAAAGAAAGTCAACAACAAATTCAGCAGTTCATAAAATCTTCCTAACAAAAAGAATCCACACACTTTGCAAAAGATGCAGAGCACTGTGGATTTTTTTCGTCTTATTTTTTCATTGAATTTGTTTTCGCAAGCTGTACATGCCAGGAAAGTGCTTCTTCCAATATATGCGGTGTATGATGATTGCCTGTTTGCTCAACCGCTGCATGATAGTAAGCCCACAATTGCTGACGATAATCAGGATGAGCACAATGATCAATTATAAGTGGCACTCGTTCTTTTGGTGCTAAGCCTCGTAAATCAGCTACCCCGAATTCTGTGACAATGACATCGACATCATGCTCGGTATGATCCACATGAGAGACCATTGGCACAATACTTGAAATCGTTCCGCCTTTGGCATAGGACTTCGTAACAAATATACCTAACCGTGCGTTACGAGCAAAGTCACCAGAGCCCCCTATGCCATTCATCATCTTTGTGCCGGAAATATGTGTAGAATTGACATTTCCATAAATATCAACTTCAAGCGCAGTGTTAACGGAAATTAACCCTAAGCGGCGAATAATTTCAGGATGGTTCGAAATTTCTTGCGGACGTAAAATTAAACGGTCTCGATAGCTATCCAATTGACTATAAACTTGCTCCCCACGTTCTTGCGACAATGTAATTGATGTGCCTGATGCAGATTTCACTTTGCCAGCATCCATTAATTCAAATACAGCATCTTGTAACACTTCTGAATATATTTCTAAATCTTCAAATTCCGAAGCTAAAAAGCCGTTTAAGACGGCATTCGCAACCGACCCGACACCCGACTGTAGCGGCGCTAATGATTTTGTTAAACGACCAGCCTTTACTTCATCGCGTAGAAAATGAAGTAAGTGTACTGCTATTTGAGCCGTTTCTTCATCTGGCTGTACAATCGTTGATGGTGCATCTGTTTTATCAGACAGCACAATGCCTCGCACTTTTGTAATATCTAACGGAATACCAAGCATCCCAATTCGTTCCCCCGCATTCGTTAATGGAATCGGCTCTCTTTCTCCTTGTACAGTAGGTAAATAAATATCATGAATGCCCTCTAGTGCATCAGGATGCGAGACATTGAGTTCAATAATAATATTTTGCGCCATTTGTAACATAATCGGTGAATTACCTACAGAGGTAGTAGGAATCAGCATACCATCCTCTGTTATAGCAGTTGCTTCAATAATCGCAAAATCAATCGGCCCGATAAGTCCTTGGCGAATTAATTCGGCATTATGTGATACATGAGCATCTGTATACAATACTTCTCCACTATTAATCAGCTTACGAATAGCTGGATCCCCTTGATAAGGTGCCCGCTTTCGAATGATACCTGCCTCAGCCATCAGTTGGTCTACCTCTGGTCCAAGGGAAGCTCCGGTATAAACATCGACTTGGAATTTTTCTGTCTTCGCTTTTTCGACAAGTGCAAGTGGTACTATTTTGGCATCGCCCGCTCGTGTAAAACCACTCATTGCTAATAACATTCCATCTTCTATCCAAGATGCTGCCTCTTGAGCAGAGACAATTTTCTGTTGTAATGCTACATAACGTATCTTTTTTTGTGCAAGTTTTATCATTTGATGAAATCCCCCTTATCTACGATTACTTTATTCAGACCATGGTGAGTGCAAAACGCAATCACAAAAATTTTTAGGCTGAAAGTCTGGCATATAAAGTGCACAGACATCGGATTTAATATTGCCGAATGTTGTTTCCGGTTTATGTTTAAATCCATCAAAAAAGGCTGGCAGTATTTGTTGTTTAAATTGATTGCGTGGAAAAGCTGTAATAACAGCATGACGTTCTTCATCCGTCAAATCGTCATAACCCTCTCCCATCACATCGAGCCCTACCCCTGTATAAAGCAATGCCACCTCATTTTCTTTATGCTCCGCTACGCCAATGGTTGTATGGAGTGCGATGGCATCCCACACTAACTGAATAGCCACTTCCTCCAATTGATAATGTGTTAAAAATTGACGTGCAGCATTTGCGCCATCGACTTCAAAGCGTTTGTCTACGCTACTGTACTGCTTTGTTAAACCTAAATCATGAAACAATGCACTAACGTATAGCAGCTCACGATCATATTTTTTCTTTGTTTTTTCTCCCTGTAGTGCGCCAAATAAATACACACGATTGGAATGATTCCACAGCAGTTGTGATCCGTGCTCCTTTAAAATATCCTGTGCATCTAATGCCAAACGGCTATCAGGTATTTGAATACTAGCAATCGTTGTCATGTAGCAGCCCCTTCCCTATATTTGGAATAACCTTTGCTTCGTTTCAATTATAAAAAATGAACAATCATCAATCAATTCTATAATTTCTATCATAATGATAGTTTTTCTCTATAATGGAGCAATACAAAACCTTACTAAAACAACAGCCTGAAATGCTGGTTGCACAACATTTTTGCCTGTTACTTATGATTTAGATGGAGTGGCTAATCAGGCCACATTTTAGCTCCTATAATAAAAAAGAAAGACTCCCTATTTGGAATCTTTCAAATGAACGCTATTAAATACCTTCCATACTATCCTCTAAAGGTATCTCTTCAACATTTTCATCGTTTTTCTTTTTCATCCCATTAGCGATGAAAATACTAAGCATGCTAATGATAAATAATGCTAAAAAGATGATCCAAGCCACTTTGTAGCTTTGTGTAAGATCGTAAATTAAACCGGAAACGATGACACCGAGTGAACTTGTCGCTACAAAGAATACTTGTACAAAGCCAAAAATGGCACCGAAATCTTTTTTACCAAACAAATCGTCCGTCATAAACGGAGGGCCTATGGACGAAATTACAATGCTAAATCCATACGCAATAGCGAAGATGAACGCAAAACTTTTTGCATTGGCCATAAGCAATGAAAGCATCGCTATCGTCATGCAAACGCCTACAAACAGCACGCCACCCTTTGTTTTAAATTTATCAAAAATCGCACCAAGAATAAGCTTTCCTACCGTATTGGATAATGACAATAGCCCAAAAATAGTTCCCGCAAATAGCGCAGGATGACCAATATCAATCAAATAAGCAGGAATATGCATTTGGACCCCACCTGCAACAAGGGCAAAGCAAACAATGCCAAAGATAAAGAGCCAGAACATACCTGACTTTTTCGCCTCAGCCAATGTGACACCTGATTGAGGGGTATTGGCTTGTCTTTCTTCCATACGATCTGCACCAAGAGCAATCGTTCCTTTGTCAGCAGGACTCTTTTTCGTGAACAATAAAATGAGTGGCAATGATATGACAATAATCAATACACCTGCAATAACATACGTTGTGCGCCAACCGTAAGTGGAAATCAATGTCGTTAAAATGGGGCTAAGGGCAGCTGTACCGATACCTGAACCAGCAAATGCTAAGCCCATAGCTAGCCCCTTTTTTTCATAAAACCAATTTGTTAGCATAATGGAAATCGGAATATTGGAAAAGCCCGCAACACTTACCCCAACACAAAATGCGATAATGGCAAAATGAACGGGTGATTGTGCAAAGGAGTACAACATAAAGCCACACCCTGCTAGGATGATACATGCTGACATAATGACCTTCATATTCCCTTTCATCAGTAGCTTGCCCATAAATGGAGAGGCTAGTGCGATGCCTAACCCACCGACTGAAAGGACGATGGAAAACGTCGTTCGAGACATGCCTAATTCGCTAGTTACCGGCACAAGAAATAAACTGTGGAGAGAATTCACAATAGAAAATGCCGAAAACATAATTAAGAAGCTTGTTAAAACAATATACCAGCCATAAAATAGCCCATTTTTTGCTTGTGGCATACAATTCCCCATTTCAATATTTACTTGTACTTACAAAATGGAATCACTCCAATAAACATACTTTTCGGAGTGATTCCATTTCATTACTTACTCATTACAATATTATCCAATTTGAATATAACATGTTTTTTCACGTGTAAATTCCAGTACGGAGTCTGTACCAAAGCCGCTCGCTTTTTGTCCCCCAAATGGCATTTCCGTTCCAACGATGCGATACGTATTGACCCATACATTACCTGATTCGATAGAACGAATCATGCGATGTGCGCGATTTAAATCAGAAGTCCAAACGCCAGCACCTAAGCCAAATGTTGTATCATTTGCAATTGCCAACGCCTCTTCTTCCGTATCAAACGGAATTACTACTGCAACTGGACCAAAAATCTCTTCCTGGCAAACTTGCAAATTGTTACTATCTACTTTTAATAAAGTTGGTTCAATCCAATAACCTTCTGCAAATTTTTCTTGCCCTGGTAACAGAGTTGGTCCACCATAGCGACCTCCAACGATCACTTCTCCACCCTCTTGTTGTCCACTCTCGATATAGGAACAAATCTTTTTAAATTGCATTTCATTGGCAACAGGTCCAAAAGACGTTTCAATGTCTAACGTGTCCCCAAATTGAATATGTGTTGCAATTTCTTCTTTCATCAGTTCAATCATTTTATCAAAGATAGAACGTTGAATTAAGATACGGGAACCTCCGCAGCATAATTGTCCCGCATTACCTGTGAAAATACCATTGACCGTGACGCCATTTGCCGCTTTCGCTAAATCTGCGTCTTCAAATACAATATTTGGTGATTTCCCACCTAACTCGAAAACCATTGGTTTAGGATTTTCCGAAGTAGACTGGGCAATTGCCTTCGCTGTTCTTCCTGATCCTGTTAAACTCACTTTATTAACACCTGGATGACGAACGAGTGCATCACCCACTTCAGCACCTGTACCAGAAATTACATTTAATACACCTGGTGGTAAAATATTTTGAATAATTTCACCGTAGCGAAGTGATGCCACTGAAGCTAACTCAGAAGGCTTCATAATAACTGTGTTCCCACCTGCAAGTGCTGCAGCTGCTTTCACTGTAAATGTCCATAAAGTAGAATTCCAAGGAATAATGCCTACTACAACACCAATTGGTTCACGCAATGTAAATCCGAGCGTATTTGGGCCAATTTGTTCTGTTTCGCCTTTGCTGCCAACCTTTATTGCAGCTGCTGCGGCATCATACCACATTTTAGTTATTTCTGGAATAATGCCGTATTTCATTTCTCGAATAACCCAACCATTATCTTTCGTTTCGATTTCGGCTAATTCATCACCGTATTGTGCAATACTATCGCCAATACGTCGTAAATAATTCGCTCTTTCAGTAGCAGTCAGTGCTGCCCAACTTGGAAAGGCAGTTCTAGCAGCACTGACTGTCGCTTCTACATCTTCGACATTACTAGAAGGGATGGTCGCCCAAATCTCCCCGGTTGCTGGATCATAGCAATCCATTTTCTCGCCTGAAATTGAAGGAATTACGTTACCGTTAATGACATTTTGATAATCTTTTAAATTATTTAATGTTTTCAAAGTTTTTCCCCATCCTTTCAAATGTAAAAGCTAACTTTATTTAAGACGCAATATCATCTTTTATAGCTACTACCAACCTAATGCGACGGCAGCTTGCTCATAATATTGCTGTGTACTACCTAGGTAATTTTCATAGAAGCGTGCTCTTTTCACATATAAATGGCAATCAATTTCTTCTGTAAAACCGATCCCACCATGAATTTGAATATTTTGCGATGCCACTTTAATAAAGGCTTCTGTTGCAAATAATCGAGCGCTGGAAACCGCTTCTACTTTATCAGCAGCATCACTTTCAATCGCCCAGTTTGCATAATAAGCTAATGAACGAGCTGTTTCTAAATCCATTTTCATATCGACTAATCGATGTTTAATCGCTTGGAATCTGCCGATTGGTTGATTAAACTGCTCGCGAATATTCGCATATTCAACAGCTGTTTCCACGATTTTTTCCATACTGCCAACAATTGTTGAGCAAAGCGCTGCATTAAATGATAATAAGCCCTCTTGCAATGCGTCCCAACCTTGATGAACAGTGCCCACAATTTGCTGACTTGATACTTGCACATTATGAAATGTTACTTCTGCCAGCAAACGCGTTTCATCTATATTTTTTTGAGGTTGCACTTGCAATGTCTCATCACAATCCACGATTACTAATGAGATGCCTTCTGCACCTTGGCCTTCTGCAGTGCGCACTAGCACAAGTAAGCTATTTGCAAGCTCTACATCAGGCACTAATGCTTTGACACCATTCAATGTAAGAACATCTCCCTCTAATGAGCCATGAAATTGCACATTTGAAGGCTTGTAATTGCCACCTGGCTCTAACCAGGCAATCGTAAACGTATGCTCACCACTCGCAATCGCCGATAAATACTTCGCTTTTTGTTCCTCTGTACCGAATTTCTCCAATAGTGGGACAACTAAAGCATTCGTTTCTAAAAATAAACCAGGCAGTAATGCGCGACCCGTTTCTTCTAGAATAGGGACTAAATCTAACTGGCCGAGCCCCATTCCGCCATACGCATCTGATACATTAACACTGGCACAGCCAAGTTCAGCTAATCCCGCATACAGCCCCTGAAATGAGCTTGTATTGCCTTCAGTAAACTCGCGAGCTACTTTCGTTTGCCCAACATCATCTAAATATTTGCGTACATAGTTGCGAAACATTTCTTGTTCTTGATTTAACGAAAAATCCATATTCTACACCCCCGCTTTTTATCGTCCCATATCTTTTGGTAAACCTAGAATTCGTTCAGCAATGGTATTCTTTTGTATTTCACTTGTGCCCCCGCCGATTGTTTGACCAAAAGAGTACAAATAATTGTCTTGCCAATAAGAACGATCTATCAATGCGTTTTCTTTCCAAAGCACACCATGATGCCCTTGCATAGAAATGGCTTGCGCGAACAGTTCTTTTGTTAATTCACTAACAAGTAGCTTATCCATTGAGCTTTCTGCACCTGGATGGCCATTTTTCAATTGCTTTGTTAAATTGCGATAATAGTTTAATAGAGAGCCACGTGAACGAGTGTATAGGTCTACCATTGTTTTACGAACAAATGGATTTTTAATAAGTGGCTCATCATCATCATTCAATTCCTTTGCTAATGCAACTAAATCATTGAATTGTTGCTCTAGCGTAAATACTTGGCCACCGATACCTGTACGTTCATGCATTAGCAATGCAATGATAACTTTCCAGCCTTCATCAACTTGGCCGATAATTTCTGCATCATAAGCAACGGCATCATTTAAATACACTTCATTAAAATCTTTTTGCCCATCCATTGAAACGATTGGTCGTGTTTCCACCCCAGGTTGATGCATATCTAATAGGAAGACCGTAATGCCTTTATGTTTTTTCTCTAATTTGTTTGTTCTTGTAATTAAGAAGCAACGATCAGCGACATGACCGAAACTCGTCCAAACCTTTTGCCCGTTAATAATCCAACGATCGCCATCTTTTACTGCAGTTGTTTGGATAGCGGCAACATCTGAACCGGCATTTGGCTCTGAATAGCCTTGGCACCAAACTTCTTCACCCGTAATAATTTTTTCGATATATTTTTCCTTCTGTTCTACCGTACCGATTTGCATTAATGTTGGTGCCACCATATGCAAGCCTACATAGTTAATTAACGGCGGCGCTTTGACACGCACCATTTCTTGTTGATAGACGATTTCTTCCATCAACGTTGCATCGCGACCACCATATTGTTTTGGCCAAGCAATCGCTGCCCAACCACTTTCATAAAGTTTCTTTTGCCAATCGCGTAAAAATAACTCATATTCCTTCGATTCTTTATCTAATTGCACTTCTCCTTGCAACCAGCCGTCCGGTAAATTGGCCTCCAACCAAGTTCGTAACTCTTGGCGGAATTGCTCTTCTTTTTTAGTAAATGAAAAATCCATCGAATCAGTCCTTTCTAATTATGCTTGTATCCATTGTGGAAGTGCACGATCTTCCGTAATATCTTGCCAAGTCATTTTCACAGGCATGCCGATTTTCAGTTCTTCTGGTGGGCATCCCAGTACATTCCCAATAATTTTTACTTCTGGTAAATGATCTAGCTGTACAACGACAATAATCGTTGGTAAATCATCTTGGAAGCCCGGTAAAAAAGGACGATAAGATACAACATACGAGTAAATTGAACCTGTAATATCCGAACCTTGACTTTCCCAGCTAAGTTCCGTAGAACCACATTTAGCACATGCAGGGCCAGGTGGGTGATTATATGAATGACATGTATCACATTTTTGTAGGACTAGCTCATGACGATCAGCGGCATCCCAATATGGTTGATTATCTTGTGTTTTCAATGGAATTGGTTTTTGATAACTCATGATTTTCCCTCCTAGTTTCTTAATATCATTGCACCCGCTATATCAGGGCCTGCCCAGCCAGTACAAATGCCAATTTCGCAATTTTCTACTTGACGATCTGTTCCTTTATAGTCGTGACGAATTTGACGAACGATTTCAAGAACGTTGTTCATGCCGTGCGTATAACCTTCTGATAGCATGCCCCCTGCAGTGTTCGTTGGCAGTTTACCACCCATTTTTAAATTGCCACTTGCGACGAAATCGCCTACTTCCCCGCGGGCTGCAAAGCCATATGCCTCTAACTGGCGCAATACCACCCAACTAAAGCAATCGTAAATCGATGCCACTTGAATATCCTGTGGCGTGACCCCTGCTTTTTTATAAAGGGAAGGTGCGACGAAATCGGACGCTACTTCATCTAAGTTTGTCCAGTAGTGTGCATGAGAGACAGTGCGTCTCGCCTCAATGCCCATAATATAAACAGGTTTCGATTTGCAATCCTTTGCTTTTTCAGCAGATGTAACGATAATAGCATTCGCTTCATCAGATTCTAAGCAAAAATCATGTTTCGTAAATGGATAACTTAAAAGTGGTGTTTTTAAATATTCTTCCATCGATAACGGTTTCCCGTAGAAGAACGCTTTCGGATTGCGTTGTGCATGTTCATAAAAGCTTACACAGACATGCCCTAAATGTTCTTGTGTAATGCCAGTTTGTTGCATATGGCGTGTGGCGAATAAGCCGAACCATTGACCTGGTCCGCCAGCTCCGTACGGAATGAAAAAGCTTCCGCCATCCATTGCCCCTTGAAGCATATTACTATCCCATCCGCCGCCTCCCATCCGAACGCCAGAGCGACCATTCATCGCACGATAGATAAGTACCGTATTGACTTGACCTGTTTCAATTAAGCCAATGGCATCTGCAATCAGCATTTCTGTACTACTGCCGCCGCCCATAATGTCTTTCACATATTTTGGACGAGCACCTAAATAGGTCGCTAATTGATGGGATGTACAAGAATCATTTTCAGAGTAGCTCATCACACCATCAATTTCTCTTGCTTCTAAACCCGCATCGTTTAGTGCTGCTCGTGCAGCGTCTAATGCTAAATGTAAAGGTGTTGTACCTGAATTTTTTGAACGTTCACTTTCTCCTACGCCTACGATGGCATAGCGATCTTTAATAGAAGCCATATGGCTCAACCTCCTTGAATGCTATAGTTAAATCATTTGTAATGTTGCTTCACCAAAGCCAACAATTTTCCCTGGTGCTTTTTCAGCATACAGTTCCAAATCAACACATTGTTTTGCTTGGTCTTCATACACTTTTTTGACGACGGCTGAACAAGTTATGGCGTCACCAGGCTTTGTCATCGCACCAAAACGCATTTTAAAATTCTTTGGAGCAGCAGAAGTACCTGCTAATTCCATAATGTATTGACCAAGAAAGCCCATAACAAGCATTCCATGTGCAATGACACCAGGCATGCCAATGCTTTGTGCAAATGCATCATCTGTATGTAAAGGATTGAAATCCCCTGATGCACCAGCATATTTTACAAGCTGTACTTTCGTCACAGCTGGCTTCACAAGTGGTTCAAGCTTTTGTCCTTCTTGTAATTCTTTCAATTGAAGCATGATTCTTCCCCCTTAGTGATAGATTGAAAGTTGAACGAAGAAAGTAGCATCTTCGTTCAACACTGGTTACGCTTTACTACCTACTACAGCACGATAAATAATATTTGTACGACTAATTACGACAAGTTCACCGTTTTCATCTTTCATTTCCGTATCCATTACTAAAAATTGCATCGGTCCATTTTTGCCTTCTTTTTCATAAACGTTTGTCACTTTCATTTGACAATGCAAACGATCTCCTGGGCGAATCGGACGTTGATAGATGAACTCTTGCTCACCATGCAGCATGCGACTATAATCCAACGGCAGTTCCACACCTTGACCGCTATCAGCACCTATTGCAACGGGGAAACTCGGAGGGGCAATAATTCCACCATAAATTGTTGATTTTGCGTATGCTTCGTCAACATATAATGGATTTGGATCACCAATTGCTTCTGCAAATTGACGAATATGCCTTTTTTCTACTTCAAAAATATATTGTGGTCCCGTTAAGCCTATTAAACTTTGATCTAGTTCCATCTGTTTTACCCCCCGACAACTGACTTTTCTAAACTATCTTGACTTATGACGATCATCGCATCTGCGGCTTTTACTCCGTCTTCATAAACAATTAAAGGATTAATATCCAACTCTTCAATAATCGCTTCATTTTCTGTAACAAGTTTTGAAACCTTTAGCAACACGTCAATAATCGCATCAATATCGCTATGCGCTTTTCCACGTGCCCCTTTAAGCAATGCCTTGCCTTTTACTTCTTCAATCATTTCTACAGCATCCGCTCTTGTCAGTGGAGCTACTCTAAATGAAATATCTTTAAATACTTCAACAAAAATGCCACCTAATCCAAACATAACGACAGGGCCGAAATTCGGATCTTTTGTCGCTCCGACAATTACCTCAATCCCTTCAGGTAGCATTTCTTGAACCGCAACGCCGTTAATAAGCGCATTTGCTTTATAGTTCCTTGCGTTGTGAATTATTTCAGTAAACGCTTTCATTACTTCGTTCGCTGATTGAACATTCAGTCGAATAGCATCTGCTTCGGTTTTATGAGGAATATCAGCAGAATCGACTTTTAATACGACTGGATAACCGATTGAATTTGCAAATTGAACCGCTTCTTCAGCCGTTGTTGCAACAGTACGTCTTGTCGTTGGAATGCCATAAAGATCTAGAATATTCGTTGCCTGTGCTTCACTTAATGTCGTACCCGATACAAGCGACATATCTAGTTGTTGCTTCGGTGTTTCCTCTTCTTGGCTTATCGATTGCTGATGTTTGCGATAACTTTCGCTATACTCAACTAGCTTAGCTAAGCCTTTAATTGGATTTAAATTACCCGGAATAACAGGAATGCCATTTTTCTCTAATTCATCTTTGCCTTTAGGAACAGACATGCCTTCTAATGGGAATGTCGTAATAAACACAAATTTATCGGAGTTTTTACAAATATCTATAAACTCCTGTAAATATGGATTATCTGCCTCCCAATACAATGGGAATTCCGTTAAAATAATATTATGCACTTCCGGGTCCGCTACTAGCGCACGTAATGGTGCTATATATAGTTCAGGATTCGTTACGGAAGCGGCGGCTGTTAAGTCAATTGGATTGAGGGCACTTCCGAAAGATGGAATATGCTTTTTAATCTCTGTTTTAGTGTTCTCACTCAGCGGAAGAATGTTTAATCCTAAACCTTCACAACGATCTGCTTCATTAATGCCACGTCCGCCAGAGCTTGTAATTAACACCGTGTTTTTACCTTGTGGTAGTCGATTCGATAAAAATAATTTTGAGAACGTAATAATATCCTCATAATCATCCACTCTGACAATGCCACTTTGTCGGAAAAATGCATCATAAATTAAATCTGAACCAGCAAGTGAACCAGTATGTGATGCAGCTGCTCTACTTCCAGCCGAGCTTTTCCCTGTTTTCATTAAAGCAATTGGTTTTTTCTGCTCAAGCGCTTCTTTCGCTAAACGACGAAGCTTTTTAATATCTTTAGCCCCTTCAAGGTAGCCTGTAATAACTTTTGTTTTTGGATCATGGATCATGTATTCCACTACATCCGAAAATTCCGTTTCCATTTCGTTGCCGACACTAGCAAAATAATTAAAGCTTAAGCCATTTTGCGCTGCAGCCATATACGTTAAGACGCCAAATGCGCCACTTTGTGAAACGTAGCCCACTGCTTTTTCTTCATGCAATGGTACTGCTAAAATTGCTGGTGAGAATGTGCCAATCATGCCATTCGTTGTATTCACTAATCCAACACAGTTTGGACCAATGATGCGAATACCTTGTTCCTTTGCAATGCTCGCTAATTGTTCTTGTAATAAGATGCCTTCATCTCCGGTTTCAGAAAATCCTGATGCAAAAATAATGGCAGCTTTCACATTCTTTTTCGCACATTGTTGGAGATTGTCCAGAATTTGTTCTGCACCTACACAAAAGATGGCTAAATCTACTTCTCCCGGTACAGCATTGATTGAAGGGTAACAAGTACGTCCTTCTATTTCACTTGCTTTCGGGTTAATCGGATAAATGTCTCCAGCAAACCCACCGTCAATTAGTGCCTTTAATTGAATGTTTCCAATTTTATATGGATTCGTGGACGCACCAAGTACTGCAACAGACTGTGGATTAAACAAAGGTTCTAGCGACTCATAAGCTTTCAATTCTTTCATCATTATTTCACCTCGGTATCGAATAGTAGAAAAACAATTGATTATGTTGTCTATTGTAACGAACGTATTTTAAAAATTCAGAAAAAAATTTGCGTAAAATGATTTAATTATTAGGGAGTAAAATAAAGAAAAACAGATGAAAAACATAGGCACAGCAAGGCTCAAAATGTTCACATTTTATTTTCGGTGCGCACTAACCCCGACATTTACACACGATAGCCTCGACTTATGGGAAGGATAATAGCTTGTAATTTAGCTAAATACTAAGAAAAGATCATCATTGTACAAGATAAAAGAAGGGTAATTTTCAAAAAAAAAAAACTGCCTTTACATACCGTTTTCACCCGATATGAAGGCAGTTTTACTATTTTACTATTCTTTAATAAAATTTTTGCAACCAACGATTAATGTTATTTTGAATTTTGACCGAAGGCGTTTTAATGCCTCTTTCGATATTGCTAATATAAGAGGACGAAATTTCAAGTTCTTCTGCCACTTGTAACAAGGACAGATCAAACTGTTTGCGTATGGAACGTAATTGTTTACCAATTGTGGCACCCTTCGCTTTATGTTGTGCATTATCTTGAATATCAATGGCATAATGGACCGTATTTTTGGTCTTTTCAATCGAGCGATATTGCTCTTTAATAATTTCCGGTGGTTCAACAAGAATAGTGGAATCTAACCATAAGCGAACCCATCCTTTATTATTGGCGATTGATTCATCCCATTTATGATAATGCCAAGCAGAAAGAACGCCATCCTCGAGCAACTGATCCAATGCTTTTTCTAAGCGATCTCTTGTACGAGAGGGTGTGCGCTCATTTACCGTTTCGCCTATCGCTTCTAGTAATGTGCGAATTTTATTAGGCTGCAAAAAATCCCCTTTTCTTGCTTGGGTTCTCCAGCGCCAACTTAAATATCTCGCCAACCTTTTTTCCCACTTTTGACTGTAGGGGTTGTAATGTAAGGTTTGTATAGGTAACAACGCAATTTGTCTTCCTGATCCATACAAATACTTTGTAAAAACTTTATCTACTGTAAAGGTAAAAGTCTTTTGCTTGTCTAATTTGGCAATATCATATTCATTACGATTATCATCGACAAAAAGGAATGTTCGTCCTTGCAGTTGTGTTTGAACGGCTTTTCCTTTTTCATAGACAGTTGCTTTATTTAATTCGAGCCATAAACTTTGAATCTTTGTAAGCGATTGCAAAACTTTATCTTTTTGTTGTTGCTCATATCCACCTCTACGCCCTTCTCCTCCTAATTTCGGCTTTAACCCCCGAATCATCAATAAATCGTTAAAGTGGATTTCAATAATATCTTCTGTATGACGGGCTTTCGATAAAAAGATACTACATAATGCATCAAACATATCCACGTCTAAATCGGTTAATTGTTGCGCTTGATTATATGCTTTTTCTATCAGCCATTGTGGCGGTATGGCAACCTCTGAAATATGAAATGGCCGAATTTGAATGATGCCTTCTAAATTTCCTTTATATAAAGGTGTAGTAGGCCAAGGTGTGTTATCTAAACGGTGAAAACTATTTTTATAAAGTGCTTCTCTGACATATTGATAAGGCGCATTATTCATGACATGTAAGTGTTGATCTACGCCCAATGTAGAAGTAATCATTTTACTTAGAGACAGGGCATCTTGATTGTTTGGAGTTGCGATTTGAAGCATTCCTTCAATTTCAGCTGCTGTTAAATCCGCTAGCTTCATGGCAGCACTAATTTTATAAAACCAATCTGTCATATAGTTATTTACGAGGTTTGTATATTTTGAAAGAAACGTTTCATTAGATGCCAGATTTTTCGTCAATTGCTGATAAAATAATTCATTTAATTCTTGTGTGCTCATCTGAAACATTGTATCAAAACCATACATACTTTCTAGCTCTTCAAGAATCCATTCTGTTAAATAAACTTGAGACCATGAACACAATTCTTCCCATACTGTATCATCACCAAGAAAAGTATTAGCTTTAATCATTTCCTCCACTCGATGAACATATTGCTCGAAAAGAAGTGCGGTATTATGCGTTGATTTGTTCCTTTGCGCTTCAGTTAGGTGGTCCTCATATTTTTGCAGTAAAAGTGAAACAATGTTTTTGGATATCTCAATGATGACGCGATTTCTTGAAGTTATCCGTAAATTCATAAATAATTGTTCACTTTCTTTATAAGTATGATCCCAGATGACAAAGGAGCTAGAAATCACATTTTTCGTCAATGTAATCGCTTTGCTGTTATGGTCGTTACTTGCTATTTTCTGTTGTTCATAAATACAAAGTACATAATAGTTATCAATTTTATTGAATAGTTTTCTATTCATTTTCGTTCTATTAATTTCATTTCGAAGCATTTCCAATTGGTTAAAGGCAACAGTCTCGTAATCCGTTTTATTTATCATGAATACCTCCTTGAAAAAAATGCGAACAGCATGACTTGTACTATATGTGCATATTAGTAATTTTATCACCAGTTAACAGAATATTCTATATTTATCTTTTTGATAGTGTTAATAATAATAGGAATCTTTTTTACAAAAAAAAAGACTTCATGGAAGATAATGAAGTCTTTGAATGGCTAAAAAGAGTAATCAACTACCCCCTTGAAGTATATTATACAGTTGATTGGAGTGGAAGACTGGCGACTCCTGCGGGAAGCACAAAACGTAAGACGCAACAAACCGCGCGTAGCGAGGGTTGCGGCTTACGTGTGTGCCCGCGGAAAGCGCCAGTCTGAAACGCAAATCAACGGCATTTAAAATAATGAATCCATTAAATTGAATCTTGTGGTGTTGTTGCTTGTTCCAAATTTACAGTCTTCATTTTTAATACAGAAGCAAAAATAATGATTATACTAACGACACCGATCCATACGAGGGTAGATACTGACGTGTTCCAAGAAAGTCCTTTGTTAAAGAAAAACAGTTCTCGTAAACCTTCCACCATAAATCGCATTGGTAACCAAGGGTACACCCAATCGTGATAAAACGTTGACATCATTTCAGGTGCTAATGCTAGAAGTGGAGCACCAAAGAATAGCATTAGCGCAAAGATAGCTATTCCTTGAATACCAAGCCAGGACAAAACGGCTGTGATTAATAGGAAGAAACTAAAGGATGTAATCGTTAAAAATAATGCAGTGTCCATATAAGAAGGAATATGAATTCCTACCATACCATCTACAATCAATGGTAGCCCGAAACCTATAATGAGAGCGGTCATGGCACCTAGAATCATCTGACCTACTAGTAATGTAAGCTTCTCTTTCCTTGTATAAATGGCTACTTTATTGATGGCAATAAAGACGAAGGCTGTGCTAACCATAATAGCCATCCATAATGGTTGAAACAAGGATACTGGTGCATTACCGTTAGCGCTATGCTCCCCAGTTGCATGCACATTGATAATGGTTTTGGCAATGGGTGTCACAAAATTGGCAGCCTGCTCTACCGTTAATGTTGCCCCTTGCGCTGCAAATCCTGCAAAAAGTTGCGTACGTACATGAGTGTTCATATTATCGACTACCCCATTTAATACTTGCCCGGCAATCGTTGAAGCTGCCGTATTCATCCCTTGATTAATATAAATTTGAACTTCAGGAATAGATGGCTCGGGCGTTTGCAATGAAACTTGTTTGGCGCTAAAATCTTTCGGAAAAACTAATGATGCATAGTATTGTTGTGCATCTAGTCCTTTTTGTACCTCTTCGTTACTCTCTACAATCACCCATTTTACAGCGGGTTCTTCACCTTTTACAGCCCCAGCAGTCGTTTGAATCATTTCAACAATGCTGTTGCCTACATTTAGCTTTGGCTGACCCGGTAGCTCAACACCTTGATCTTCATTGACAATCGCAATCGGTAAATTTTTCGGTTGTGCTTGCACCGACGGAAATAAAGTGAGTGAAAAAATAAAAATGATGACGAGTGCAAGAATCGGCGCTAACCAAACGATTTTATTTTTGAACATGTCATTATCTCTCCTCTTTTGAGTTATAATAATGAACAACCTGTTGTTTATTACAATTTGAATTATAGATGTGAGATCACCTCCGTACAATAATCAAAAATAGTCTTACTGTCGTTTATAGAACACATTCCATCAAAATGTTGGATAAAATTTAGGAGAGGTTCATTTGAGAGAAAATTATACGGATTTACGTGTCGTTCGAACAATGGAGTCCATTAAAGAAGCATTCGTCGAATTAATTGAAGAAAAAGGCTTTGAGGCAATTACAGTTAAAGATCTTACAACGAAAGCAAAAATCAATCGGGGTACATTTTATGCCCATTACCAAGATAAGTATGATTTAATGAATCGTTATCAAGAAGAATTTATGATAGAGATGTCAACAATCGCAAAGCAACATATAGCGAAAATGATGACTAGCTTAAGTACGAATAACCCGATCAAACAACCACTAGATATTGCGATTTTCATTTTTGAATTTTTAGAGCGCAATCGAAAATTTATAAAAGCGATATTAGGTCCTAATGGTGACTTATCCTTTCAAACCAAACTGAAAAATTTTATGTGGAAAGCAATTTTTGAAAACCACGATACTCCTTTACAGCCAGTTAAACTACTTGTTCCAGGAGAATACTTAATCTCTTATATCGCTTCAGCTCATATCGGCGTTATTCAACAGTGGTTGCTAGAAGACCGAAAAGAAACACCACAAGAAATGGCACAAATATTATCAACCATCACATTCAATGGCCCATTTTTTGCTGCAGGCTTGAAGCAATAGCAAAAAAGAGACATTCCTTCAAGGCACAAGGCAATGTCTCTTTTTTTATGGCATTCGTTTTTAAAAAGTTAATGTTGCGAGGACTTCTATTTCCACAAGTACATCCTTTGGCAGTCGACTAACCTCTACCGTTGATCTTGCAGGACGATGTTGTCCCAAATGCTTACTGTACTGCTCGTTTACAATAGCAAATTGCTCCATATCTTTTAGAAAAATAGTTGTCTTAACGATATTCTTAATTGAAAGATGCTGGGATTCTAAAATTGCCGTAATATTTTGCATTACTTGATTTATTTGCGTATTTATATCGCTTTCTACTACTTCATTTGTTATTGGATCAACGGGAAGTTGTCCAGATAAAAATAGTAAATCTCCTACCATAACTCCTTGAGAATAAGGTCCAATTGCCTTTGGTGCCTTGTCCGTAAAAATGATTTGTGTCATTACTCATTCATCCTTTTTCTAATTCATTATCGTCATACGCATTAAGTGCATTCACGCTATGTGCCAGCGCTGATCCAGCTTTAAGAGCGGTAGCAACAAAAATCGCTTCAGCTAATTCTTCTCGCGATACGTCTAACTTCTTGGCATTTTTAGTATGAATTTCGATGCAATACGCACAGCCAGTTATATGTGCAATCGCAACTGCAATTAACTCTTTGTCTTTTTTGCTTAAAAGCCCTGGCTTCAATGCTGCTAGATCAAATTGATTAAAGGCACGGAAAGCTTCTGGGCTTAATTGATTGATCTCTTTAAAACGAGCAATATTTGATTTTTGATATAAATCTTCATTGTTTTCTCCATCATATGCTTGTAATGCATTTAAGCCATGCGCAATAGCTGAACCAGCTTTTAGCGCAGTCGCCACCATAATCGCTTCTGTCATTTCTTCTTTAGAAACTTGTAATTTCTTTGCAGCCGCAACATGTGCATCAATACAGTAAGGGCAACCAGTGACATGCGCAGCGGCAATGGCAATTAATTCTTTCGTTTTTTTAGAGAGGATGCCATCAGCCAGCGCCAAACTATCGAAAGTAGCAAATGCTTTAAATGTCTCGGGTGCTAGTTTTGCAAGCTCTGGTAATCTACGAATATTTGATTTTTGGTATAAACTATTATTTTCCACGTAAAACGCCTCCGTTTGATTTTAGACTGAATTTTCAGATAAATAAAATTAAGAAATGCTTTCTACCGCTTTCTCATTCGATGATTCGTCATGTAGCACAATTCCTTTTCTGGTAAATGCACTAACAGTGAGCGTTACAAAGATATTTACCCCTAAAGCAAGAAAACCGATATTAATATCCTGTAGATAAGATGGCCAACTTGGGAACAGCTTGCTTAAATTTGTACCAGTTGCCGCTTGCCAACCAACTATCGCCACACCGACAATAATTCCGACAAATACACCTTGGAGCGTAAACGGATTTTTCTTGAAAAAGCTACATACTACCGCAGGTGCAAATTGTGTCACGAGACCATAGCCCATTAAAAATAATAACGTAATGGCTCCTCCACCACTAAATGTAAAGTACAAAGCAACTAGTGCCACCATTGGCACTGTGTAGCGAGCAATGCGTCCAATTTGCTGATCCGTCGTTTGCGGTCGAAGCGGTTTAACAATATTTTTGGCAAATAAAGTTGCCGCTGACATTAAAATTAATGAACCTGGTACAATGGCAGTTAACAGCCCTGCTGCGCCAATAAAACCGACGATAACTGGATGAAATGTTTGTGTGGATATTTTAAATAATGCTAAATCTACATTACCACCTGATAGATTTGGCACTTGTAAAATAGCTGCCGCTCCAGCAAAAAGAACAAATAAAATAAATAGCGCATAAATCGGAAGCATAATGGCATTTTTCCTTAGCGCATTGCCACTTTTTGCTGAGAAAGTAGCAACAAAAGTATGTGGCCACATATAAAACCCTAACGATGTTAACATCATTGTCGATACATACCACGAGGCACTCAAACCTGAATCTGGTAACGATAAAAACCCTGGATTCGCCACTTCAATGGCTTCCCACATCGGTTGAATCCCGCCATAATAATGAAAAGGTAAATAAAGCCCTAAAAATAGTACGACGCCAAGAATGAGAAAATCCTTGATCACCGCTGTCCAAGCAGAGCCATGAATACCTGAAACCATCACATAAATAATCATCGCAATTGTGCCGATCCATATCGTAATTTTCGGATCAATTGCACCATAGGAAGCTTCAGAAACGATAATGCCAAGACCTTTTAGCTGGATAATTAAATAAGGAATTAATGCCGCTAGTCCAACAACAGCTATCAGCATGCCAAGCGCTTTACTTTTATAAGCTTTTTCAAAAAAGTCGGATTGTGAAAGTAAATTATGTTTCTTACCATAACTCCATATTTTCGGTGTTAACCAATAAGCAATGACATAGTTTAGCATCATAATATTATAAAATGCTGCACCACCTTTTCCATACATCCAACCACTAATACCTAAAAAAGCACTCGTTGTATAGATCTCACCTGCCATTAATAGAAAAATAAAAATGGAGCCAAAACCTCTGCCACCAACACTCCATTGCTCTAGACTCATATCCTTCCCTCTACTAGCAATAATACCTAACAATAATGCAATACATAAGAAAAATGCAATGATTCCTACCGATATAATCATCTTATTCTAGCTCCTCTCTAGCACTAGGATTTAAACGGTGCACAATTAGCATTAAGCCTGTCCCTAACAAAATCCATAAAACCATCCAGAATAACAGGAATGGAAGACCTAGAACGTATGGTTCGGCACTTTTAATAAAGGGGATGCCTAAAGGCATTCCAATATATGCAATGAACGATAGTAAATAGCAAAGTCTTTTGCGCGTCATTATTTCATCTCCTTTTTTAACTTATTGTCTTATTAACTGGGCAAAACCGTTCGCAACAAATAAGCTTTTAATATCTCTTGTATCTGGCATAAAGTGAATTTCATTGTCGTTATTTAGAAAATCAATTGCGTATTGTACAGTTGCCGCTACACCAAGTTTTAACGCTTCTTCATCTAAGTCGAAAAACACATTATGATGTTCTGCTCCAATGCCTTTTTCTAAATTTTGGATACCTACAAAGGCAAAGACACCTGGAAAATACTTTTCATAAAACGCAAATGATTCGGATGCCATCCAAGCTGGTGAAGTGTAGAGCGCATCATCACCAACGGTTTTTTCGATAGCCGCTTTCGCAATTTGTGCACAATCTTTTTGGTTGCTGACAATTAAATCACATTCCTTAGGCTCTGTTATAAATTCATAAGTACAGTGATGTAAATCACAAACCTTTTCTAGTATTCTTTTAAATTCTTTCGCTGCATGCGCCCCTTGTTCAAAGTCCAAATATCGTGCTGTTCCCGAAAACTGTAAATCTTCAGGAATAATATTGCTGGCAGTGCCCGAATTTATCGTACCGATTGAATAGGTAATGGTTTTATAAGGATCTAGGGAGCTTAATCGCATAGCTTTTAAATTGCTATAAAAGTCTGTAAAGCAATCTAATGGCGAAATCGATAAATCTGGACGTGAGCCGTGTCCACTTTTTCCTTTAATTAGGACATTAAAGCTAAATGAAGCGGCCATCCTTGGTCCTTGTTCAACAGAAATTTTTCCAGTCGGTATATCCGACTTTAAATGGATGCCCCATACTCCATCTGCACCAATCTCGCATAAGCGCTTTAATAGATTAAAAATGCCTCCTCCCATCTCCTCCCCTTGTTCAAAAGCGAGCAGCACTTTCCCTTTCACTTTGCCTTGATGCTGACTTAAAATTTTAGCAGCCCCTAAGAGCATCGCCGTATGTCCATCATGGCCACAAGTATGAGCGGCTTGGTCGGTATGAGATACAACTACTTTTTTCATTGTTAAATTATGTTCTTCTTCCTTCATCGGTAGCGCATCTAAATCTGCCCTAAGAATTATTGTTTTTCCAGCTTGATTGCCCTCGATAATGCCAATAATGCCACCATCAGGTACCATCTCATAACGAATGCCCATTTTGCTTAACTCTTCAGTTACAACTTTCATTGTTCTTACTTCCTTTAAACCAATCTCTGGGTGTCTATGAAGATCTCTTCTAATGCCAATGACATAGTCTTCTATTTGTTGTGCGAGTTGTAGCGTATCAAACTTACATTCGAATGCTTTCATAATGCATCGCCCCTTTCGATATCTTGAAATTCTTTAGCAATTCTTTCAAGTGCTACTTTAATAAGTGGTCTCGGTGATGGGATGCAAATTCGTTGCCAGCATTCACCTTCCTCGCCAAATAAGTCACCGTCTTCCAGCAGCACATTGGCTTTATTATAAATACGATCGTGCACTTCTTGTGCTGAAAGACCGTATCCGCTAAAGTCCATCCACATGACGTAAGTGCCTTCAGGAATACTGACTTTCACTGTAGGTAATTTTTCAGCTAAGAATTGTTTCACGTAGGACATTGTGTCGTCAATATATTGTGTAAGTTGTTCTAACCATTCCTCCCCTTCATTGTAGACAGCAATAAGGGCAGCAACTGTAAATGGTGATGGTAATTGCATCCCCATTGCTTCACTATAAATCTTTCTTAGTTCAGCATTTGAAATAATAACATTCGTGCAATGTAAACCTGCAACATTAAATGTTTTGTTGATAGCTGTGCAAGTAATGATATGGTTCGTATTTGTTGCAATGTTAGCTAATGGTGTAAATGTTTGATTTTTTCTAATTAAGTCTCCGTGAATTTCATCTGCCACAATGAGGACATTGTTTTTTTCACAAATAGCTGAAAGCCTTTTCAATTCTTCGTTTGTAAAAATTCTTCCTGTCGGATTATGTGGATGACAAAGCACAAACATACTCGTGTTCTCTTCTTGCGCTTTCGCTTCAAAATCTTCAAAATCGATGGTGTAATAACCATCACTACGACGAATTAATGCATTATTTCGAACAATTCTTCCGTTCCCTTCAATAGCTGCTGTAAATGGTGGATAAACAGGACGTTGGATAATAACACCATCACCAGGATTAGTTAATGCTCTTACTGCAACATTCAAAGCGTGAACGGTACCAGGGCTAAAAACAATAGCCTCTTTGTCGATTGTCCAGTTATGCCTTTTTTTAAACCACTGCTGAATAGCTTGAAAGTACTCATCTGGAAAAACAGAGTAACCAAATATACGATGATCCACCGTTCTATGGAGCGCTTCAATCAATGGCTGAGGTACTGGTAAATCCATATCAGCTGTAAATAATGGAATCGTCTCATCATCATATCTTTCTGTATAACCTAATTGTTTAATTAACTCTCCGCCGTCCCACTTCAAGGAATACGTATTTCGGCGTTCAATTTTTTCATCAAAATTGTAATGCACTATATAGCCCCCTTCGGATATTTCTGTTAAAAAGCATTTTTTAAAACGTTTAAAATGAATTTTTCTCAGTTTAGCACCTTAACTGTAAAATGGTCAATATTAAATTCAGATTTTTTTAAAAATTATTTCTTTTATACGTAACTATCTCTATTAGATTTTCTTATATGTTAGAATGTATTCATAATTATCTATTGCGGATTGAAAGGAGGCTGTGAAATGGAGAAGGAGAAGGTGTTTTACGAACTAATGGAAACCCTTTATGAAACATCAAGGCTTATTAGTTCATACGAAAATATTCCAAGAAAGTACGGAACCGATGACGAGCTTTATATGATTGAAGTACATACACTAAACTTAATTGGCGATCAAATCAAAACGAATACTTCTGAAATAGCAGAATTAACAAATCGTACAAAAAGTGCTGTTTCACAAATGGTCGATAAATTAATCAAAAAAGACCTAGCATTTAAATATCGAAATCCTCATAATTATCGAGAATTAACCATTGAATTAACACCAAAAGGCAAGTTAGTTTATGAATATCATAAAAAGCTAGATCAAGAAGAGTATGGTAACCATTTGCAAAACCTTGAGCAATTCACAACAGAAGATTTTCAGAAGTATATTACCATTTTAAATGTCATCAATCGCAGAACACGCAATGTGCTGAATGGTAAAGAATGAGTTATGTCCTACAAAAAATATTGCTACTGTATAAAACAAAAGAAGACCCTAAAAAGGTCCTCTTTTGTTTTATATTTATATGCCATTTGCGTTTCCGTAATGGTCAACAAATTTCCTCAAGTCCTCTAATGTGGCAGATAAACTAGCCACCTAAATGGCTAGTTTCCTCAGGAAAACCACTTGCATTTTGTAGTTCCATTCGGATAAAGCCTTGCGTACCTTTAATAGTAAATCCATTCATCATTTTAACTCATTTCCTCAAAAGCAAAAGGTGCTCTTTTCCCTTTTTTAAACATTCAAAAGAGTCCTCATTAAGAAATGAAGACTCCTGGTTAACAACTTTTGTTAGATAAATCTCCAATAATATAATTCGGCGGTTTCATTATAAAGTACTGCCCCTGCTTTTTCTAATACTTTATGTGATGCGATATTATTTTTTTCCGTATCAGCAACAACCGATTTCACATCAGGTTGACTTAACAACCAGTTTTTCATGGCGTAAATTGTTTCTGTCATATAGCCATTTCGTTGGTAATTAGGCAATGTATAATACCCTATGATGACTTCACCATTATCGTTTGGAAGACCTTTTAACATGATCCCACCAACAGTGCAGTTATGACTTTTCGACACAATCAACCAATTGGTATACCAAATATAATGCTCCTGATCATCCAATAATTTTGAAAGTCGAATTTTCATCGCTTGTTGAAGTGCTGTATCTAAAAAACTATCGGATGACATTAAAGATAATTGTTGTGCTAATTGCTTTGGATCATCAATTAGATTTCTTAGATTTTCTGCGTCTAAAGGTAATATTCTTAATCTTTCTGTGTGCAATTCTAGCATGATGGATCTCCTATTATCATTTTTGACGTTGTGTGTTAGACAAAAATATTAAAATAGGTATATGTTATTGGCAGCTACTCCTAAATTGTCATTCCAATTAAGCATTCATTGGTCAATAAATTTTATCATTTATTATAATAGTTGTAAATTCGAGCTTTTATATCCATCGAAAGAGGTACTGGCATAGAAAGACTAGCTACTTGGATAATTGATTTACGATTAAATTGACGACATCTTGCTGCGACAGTTCATTCGACAATCGTATTTCTCCGTCCACTTCAAGGTAATCATGTGGCATCCACCAGGCACGTAAAGATTCTTCTCCAAAGTCCAGCTTTTGCGCCCTCGTTTCATGTCGTTTAACTGTTTCCTCAAACGATAAATCAAAATAATAAGTAAAAGTCATGGGCGCAAACAGTTGAATTAGACTATTTAGCATTTCACCGTAACGACTTTTATATAAGATTCCTTCGACAATTACAAATTCACATTTATCCTTGCCGTATTCAGCTATTTGACGAATTAAATCAATGGATAGGTTACCATCTCTATCGTGCACTTTTAACATGTCACGACGTACGACATCCTGTGAAACAAGCAGCGTGCCACGCCCCAATTGCTCTTGCAGTTGTTTCGCTGTAGTTGTTTTCCCACTGCCTGCGTTGCCTCGTAAAATAATTAGTTTAGAATCCATTTGTTTATCCTCCTTATCTACAGCGTTAATCCACTTCTAATGCAAATGCATAATGGGCATCTCCAATCGATAGCTCATCTTTCTGCCATCTTAGACTATAAGAATAATAGTAAATTCCTTTTTGTGTCGGTGCAGAAAAATAAACATCTTGCAGCTCAATACTGACTTCTTCCTCATTTTCTCTAAATATTGAGAGCTCAATCGTGGTTGGCGGAGGTTCAAAGTCCATCATAAACTTAATCGTTTGTTCTGGTTCCACCTTAATGGTTTCGCTATCTTTTAACATGTCAATAGGACCTGACGTATCAACACATCGTTCTTGCCAACAATATGTACCAAGCTTTGCTGGATAGCTCTTATCTGCTATGCCAATATAAACGTTAGGCGGTGTATCCCCTTGAAGGCTATTAAATGTACAACCTGATAGGCAAACACCAAAAAGAACTACGAAGCAAAATAACCACTTTGTAATGTTCATATCCTCCTTTCTGAAAAAAAGCAGTGCTATTAATACCTTATATTACCATATCGTTATGTTGTATTAATAGCTTTAGCTCAATAAAAGACGTTAATCGCCATGATTAACGCCTCTCAACTAATTTACTTTGCCCTTTTGCCAATCCTCTTTCAGCAATGTATAATGCGCATACACTAGCTCATCTATTTCAATAGTTTCTTTGTATAAGAAGCCGCATTTTGCAATCACTTTGGATGAGCTAACATTGTGCGGTTGGACGATTGTATTTAGTTGTTCCACATTTGTCTGCTCAAATAAAAATTGTATTAAACCTTGCACCGCTTGCGTTGTATATCCACGATTTCGGTATCGGTAATGTTTTGACATAGCATAAGCTATTTCGCGATTTGGTTCACATAGTTCTTCTTTTATGCCAGTATTGCAAAAACCAATAAATTCACCAGTTTGCTTTAATATGATCCCTAGCATTAAATAATTTTGTCCAATAATATTCGGCAACGCTGATAAAAATGCTTTGTTGGAAGGTATTTCGTAATTTGTAACCCAGTTTAGCCGTTGTTCTCTAGTTGAACGCCAATCCGGCAAAAACTCATAGACTTCCGGTTGTGAAGTAAGTTCATAAATAGCATCTACATCATCCACACGAAACTCTCTTAATAAAACTTCACCACAGTCGATTGTAAAGTAATGATGCATTGTATAGCCTCCATTTTTAAGGTGTTAACTCTTTTGTCAAATAGTAATGCTGAAAATCTCTACCTACGTTATTTAACGTTCCAAATACTTGATAGCCGTGTTTTTCATAAAAACCTAACGCTTGAAAACTTAATGTGTCTACCTTTATAAAATCACACTGCTTCGCAAAAGCGATCTCCTCAAGTGCTAATAATAATTTTGTACCAAATCCACATTTTCGTATATTCTCATCGATCATGAACGTATGAATTTCTAACCAGTTCCAACAAACTTCCGCAACAATTCCACCACGTACATTGCCGTTTTCATCTTTTAGGAAAATTTGAATTTCTTCGTACTTGCCTCTTAAATCTGCTGGAAAATGCTTTAAATTATATTTGTATAGCTCGTTTTCCACCACTTCTTTCGCTTGTGTATTAAGATCTTGCGTTATCAAGAAAGTCATTTAGCATCTCTCCTATTGATACATTGTTAGTTTGATTATAAATGCCGGATAAACTATGAAATACCTTATATTTAATTCATAAAAGAAAATAAGCCATGTGGAAAATACCACATAGCTTAAAAATGATAGCGGACTACTGCCGGTGGAGTCCGCTTTCGCGCCTTCAACTAAGTTTTATCCTTTCGTGACACCCACCATAAGAAGATAAAATCACATCACTTATTTGATCTGTTTTTTCTTTTTTCATTCAAAATAATCCGTTGAATACTTTTTATAGATAAATAATAGCTTGCACTTAAAGTCTCCATATCTGTGCCAGAACGAAAATCTTGATAAATCTGATTATCTCTTTTAGCTAGTTCATTTCTAGTAGTAGTCCCGGCCCCCCAGTTCTTTTTACGATCTTGTCTTCGGGGGATGTAAATCGATTCACCATCTACGTAGTTTTGAATTAACGCTATCAACTCTGCCGGTAACAGATTACTTGCTTTTTTATAGCTCATGTTTGCACTCCTAAATGTATGATTGGTCTTTTAGGAAGAGCAAAGGCTATTTGATTTAGTTTTTATGCAATAGCCTTTGCTATGCAAAAATAATGTTCTTTCTCATACGATCCATCCTCCTTTGTGAGGCTAATTCAAACCAAATTGTACCACATATATAACAAAAAATGTAAATCAATTTTGTTTTCTATAAAAATATTATGTAAACTAAATAACGCTAAGTAAAACTAACTCCACTGAAGAGCTAGTTTTATTTATCGGTGATTATTTTAAGATGTTTGTTGTAAAGTCTTCCACTGATAACGGCTTGCTAAAATAATAGCCTTGTACATAGTCACAGCCATGCTCACGCAGCACGTTTAATTCAGCTTCCTCTTCGACACCTTCAGCAACTACTTGGAGGTTTAACGCGTGTGCCAATGAAATCATGGCTGAAATCATGGCGATACCCGTATTCTCTGGCAAAATATCGCGCACAAATGCCCGATCTATTTTCAATACATCTACAGGGAATTTTTTTAAATAATTTAACGATGAATAGCCTGTACCGAAGTCATCTAATGCGATTGTAATGCCTAAAGCACGTAGCTCCTCAATTGTATTAATTAACTCTTCAGTATAATCAAGCATACTCATTTCCGTAATTTCTATTTCTAATAAATGTGGGTCAATGTTAGTCTCTGCAATGACGCCTCGAACCATTTCTACAAAACCTTGTGTGCTAATATGAATCGGTGAAATATTGACAGCAACACGTAAATTTAAATGAAAAGTTTTATTCCATGCACATACTTGCGCACAAGCTTTATGTAATACCCATACACCAATATCATTAATTAAACCGCATTCTTCCGCAAAAGGAATAAAGCGATCCGGTGGCATCTGTCCTAACTCCGCATCATACCAACGCAGCAACGCTTCCATGCCTACCACTTGATCTGTCTTTAAATCGATTTTAGGTTGATAATGCAACTCTAATGAATCATTTTTCAATGCTTGATGAAGTTTTGTTTCAAGTAATAACCACTTGTCATTTGCTTCATCCATATTATGACGATATAACCTATACTGATTACCTCGAGTGGATTTTGCAGCATACATAGCGATATCAGCATTTTTTAATAAATCTTCAATGGAGTTCGCATGATCAGGAAAAATGCTTATACCAATACTAATACTGGCATAAAATTCATAAGCATCTACGATAAAGCTGTCATTGAAAACAGCCATGATTTCTTTTGCCATTTCCTCGATACGCGACACATCATTTAATATCAAAACGAATTCATCGCTATTATGACGATAAAAAGAATTAGAAGTGTAGTCTATATTTCGCAAACGATTTGCCATTTCTACAAGAAACATATCGCCGATGATGTGGCCAAGTCCATCATTAATGTTTTTAAAACGATTGACATCAATGAAAAATAACGCAAACTTCTCACTTGTACGTCGAGATTGATGAAATTCATTTTCTAAACGTTGTTCTAATTTACGACGGTTTGGTAACCCTGTTAATTCATCATGATAAGCGATATGTGTAATTTTCTTTATGTCTTTTTGCGCGGTAATATCTACTCGAATCGCAATATATTGATAAGGTTTGTCATGATCATCAAGGAAAGGAATGATTGTTGTTTTCACCCAGTATAAACTACCATCTTTTGCGCGATTGCACACCTCACCATTCCACATATCCCCTTTTCCAATCGTTTTCCACATTTCTCTGAAAAAAGATTTCGGATGGAAACCCGAGTTGAGCAAACGATGATCCTGTCCAATTAATTCTTCACGCGTATATTTAGAAATTTTACAAAAATGATCATTAACAAAAGTAATTTTCCCGGTCCGATCTGTAATAGCTACGATGATCGAACTGTTCATTGCTGAAAAAATATCTTGTAATTCTTTCAAGCTGTAGTTCACTTGATTTATACTACTCGGCGTGATATTCATCATCTTCATTCTCCGTTCATTAAAATAAGAGGGTTAGTACTTTTTCTTTATATAGTAGTGAGGTATAAAGTTGTGGTAGATGGCCCTTTTTTATGTAATTATATTATAGTCTTAGAAAAGCAGTTAATTCAACCCAAATATATGAACTACAATTTTCTAATTATATTGATTTCTATAATTTAGACATAAAATAATGACTTTTAACGCACAAGTTATAGTGAATTTTCATTAACGATAATTACATTTGTACTACTGTAAATACTGTTGTTATACTATTTACCTTTTAAACATATTATGCAGAATATTATATGAATATAAAATGCCTTACTGTCACAGTCGGGCAGTAAGGCATTTTACATGTTATGAGACTTCATATTCTATTGGTCCTCCTATCATTTTTGCTTGTTCATTATAAGCGTCGAGTTGTTGTTGTGATAAAGTTAAAATATAGTAGTGAAAATTAATAGGCTCTAACCCATGTTGGTCACTTATTTGGCGGTAAAATTCATACCCTTGTCGATAATCTGTCATCCGATGTACTTCCTTTCTTGCGCTGCTTCATTGTAATACGCTAATTGTTCTTGCGACAACTTATTCATATAGTAATAAAAATTAATAGGCTCTAAATTAAACTGTTCACATTTTTTGCAATAATAGTCGTACCCTTCTCGATACTGTGCCATGTAAATCCCTCCGCTTTGTACTATAACAGTTATTATTTTGTATAAATAATATATAACAGATAAACGCTGCCGTCAATAATTTTTCTGAAATTTCTTTACTATTTATAAAAGCCCAGCTGTACTTAAAAAGTAAGACTGGGCTTTTTATAAACTATTCACTTTGGCGTCCGTCATAACCACATCCTTAATGTTTCATAACTTAAATTCCAAGGTGTTTCGCTTGCATATTATAAGCTGAAAGTTGTTCCTGTGATAATTGAATGATGTAATAACGGAATGAAATAGGCTCAAGACCATAGCGTTCACACATTTCACAATAAAACTCATAACCTTCACGATACTTTGACACCATAAATTCCTCCTAGAGAAACTGTTTTATAACAGTTGTTTTTATTTTTATTTAATATATAACAGATTATGCTGTTCGTCAATAGGTTATTCACTTAAAACAAGGAAAAAAACCCGATTCCTCCGTTATTAGTGAGAAGTCGGGTTTTATGTGATTGTTTTACCATAAATTTTTTAATAATCTTAGGACAAGTCTTGGTATCCACATGATGATCATCCAAATAACTTCAAAAATAAAACAGTCTCTAAGTTCCAAGTAGATATTTTTCATCGTTTGTTTTATTCTTTTTTTCTTCGTTTGTTTTGTTTCTATTGTCATAACTACTGTGCGATTAACCTCTGTATCAGTTTAACTGACGATTGTTTTGCTTTCCTGTATTTGTTCAATATGGCGTTGTTCATGTAAATACACTTGCTCAATCCATTGGTCGAGTGCTAATTGACCGTAAGCTGGATGTTTTACTGCCTTTTTTGCTAGCAAAGATGGATCGTCCATTCCGAGTAAAAAAGTAGTTAGTTGCTCTCTTGTATCACTTAACAATGTTAGCATGTGCTCTACTTCAATAGGTTTATCGGTCGGTTCTACAATTTTGGGTGCTGTAAGCTTTGTCGTTCTATCTGTTATCTTCTGAACATTGAGCCGTTCGGGTTGTGTAGGTTCTTGTGAGGATAACCCCCATGCAATTGCTTTGATAGTAGATGCTTCTACTATCACTAAATGATGACAGATTTGCGCGATACTCCAGCTGTTCGCATCGGGTTTTTGATTAAATTGACGATTGTTGAGTAACTCTATTTCCTTTGATAATTGCTCTCTTGTAGCATTTAATTGCGCAAGTAACGATGGTATCATGCGTTATCCCCCTTTATTTAGCTCCTACTTAGTATATATGCATCATCTTCGTTTGTATTCTTGTAATCTATCTGTTGGCTACAATATTGAATGGATTATTATCTAGTACATGTTGTAACTGTTCATCCTCAATATGGGTATAAATTTGTGTTGTCGCAACACTGGAGTGTCCTAAAATATGCTGTAAGCTTCGGATATCCGCACCTGCTTTATACATCATTGTCGCAGATGTATGACGTAGTTTATGCGGTGTAAGGTGGTCCTTTTGTAATCCAGACTGTTTGTTGATTTGCTTGACGATTTTAGCCACTGTTTGTCGGGTAAAGCGTGTTCCTTTTTGTGACACAAAAAGCGGCTCTTCACCTGCGCCTTTATAAGCTGTTTTTCCACTTTGTTGATAATTGTTTAATGCTTGTAGGCAACTATCATTTAAATAAACGGTGCGTTCTTTATTACCTTTACCGATAACTGTTAAATATCGACCTTGAATCGAGGAAGTATTGAGTTGACAAAGTTCAGATACTCGAATGCCGAGATTTAAGAAAAACATCATCATGCAATAATTGCGCGGTGATGCGCGGTGATTTTGAATCCCATCGATAAATTGCGTTGCCTCTTCCATATTCATATAAATTGGTTTTCTGCGCCCAATCTTCGGCGTTTCCAACTCTTCTGCTGGATTTTCCTCTATTAGACGCCGTTTGCCTTTAATGTATTTAAAAAATGACTTTAAAGTGGCTACTTTCCGCGCTCTTGCTGAAGCGGCATTTTGACGGTGTACCTCACAATACTCCATAAATAAATAGAGATCCTCCAATGTTATTTCACGGATTTCTTCTATTGTAATAGTTGCAATACTAATGTTGTTAAGTTGTGCAATCTCGATATCATTTTGCATAGCTAAATGAAAACGAAAGAATAAAGTAAGATCGTATTCATATTCTTTTCTTGTACGCTGTGATTTCCCTTTAATTGTCGTTAAGTACACGAGGAAATCTTTCATTATTTTCGGTAGTTGCGTTTGCATAAAATCACCTCTATTATCACTATTTTACCACAAAAAACGTTCCCAAATATAAATTTGGGAACTTTATTGCAAAAAATAGCTTATTCAACAATAAAAATCCCTATTTTATGGATAAAAAAAGATGACTTCTACGTAGCAGAAGTCATCGTTCAATTATTTATGGTTTTTATATTTTTGTCAGTAAAAACTTGACAGGAGTATACTATATTTTACAGTAATGATGAATTTGAAGCCAAGTCATGGCAAGCATATATTTAACAATAATTAAATAAACAAATTGTGAATTAACTACCATCAGCTGCTATAAAATTTATAGTAGAAAAAAATTTTATGCATAATCCTATCGTCAAATGAATATTAAACTCTAGTATATGATTATGCGCTGAGACGAATCGAAAAATGTTTCGACGTATAACGATACGAGTCGATTCGTCTCACAACGCGTATGGTATTAAATGGATATTTGTAATTATTTGGCGAAAATGCGATATGTACCATCTATTTGTTTTGCTATCGTCCAGTTAATGGATAACATGTTTTCAATCTTCAAAATAGTTTCCTCATCACAAGTTAAATTTGTAATCCCTGTATCTTCTAATATGAAATTCTTTGTTTCATCTAATTGAAAACGAAGATGGAGTAAACGTTGTATGCCTGGCAATGTTACATATTTAATACGATATTGACCATGCAGCGCGTTTAAAAATGCTTTTTCACCTTCTCGAAAAAGAGCCAATGTTTCATTGAATTCATAGTTTGGCGCCAATGAATGCCATGAAGATACATCCCCTGTTCTTAAAGTTTGTAAAATCTCCTCGTCAGACAAATCTAGTTTCGATAGCTTGTCTAACTCATAAGCTTGCATTAAATTAATGTTTGTCATTTTTTACTAGCTCCTTTTATGTATTTCTATTAGTGTAACACGTTTTTACTACTACTTAAATTCGGAGGCGGTTCACATGATGAAATTGTATGATTCAGGTTCGTATTTTGATGAGATGTTAGATGGTAATCAGCCGAAACCGCATTATTGCTCCTTCTATCGTAAGTTAAGTGCTTTTTCACAAGAACAGCTAGAAGAAAAACACCAGCAAGCGCAATCAAGCTTCCTTCGACAAGGGATAACATTCACTGTATATGGTGCACAAGGCGGAACAGAACGAACAATGCCTTTTGATTTTGTGCCGATTATTATCCCCCATGAACAATGGCATATCATTGAAACAGGTATGAAACAACGTGTTAAAGCGTTAAACTGTTTTTTACATGATGTTTATACACAACAGCAAATCGTAATTGACGGCATTATCCCACGAAGGCTTATTGATCAAAATCCGTATTATTTTCCAGAAATGCTCGGCGTGCAAGTCCCGATTGATAATCATATTTTTTTAGCAGGCATTGATTTAATTCGCGATGAACATGGGGTTTATCGCGTATTGGAAGATAATTTGCGTAACCCTTCAGGCATTTCTTACGTTTTTCAAAACCGTTATGTTATGAAAGAAATCTATCCTGAATTTTTTTCTAAACATACGATTCAATCACTTGAAAAACAAATGGCAACGATGAAAAAAGCGCTTCTTGCGCATCGACCACCTACGTTACAAGCTCATGTAGAACCGAAAGCAGTTTTGTTAACGGCTGGGATGTATAATTCCGCGTATTATGACCATGTATTTTTAGCGCAACAACTCAATATACAGCTTGTAGAAGGACGGGATTTAATTGTTCAAGATCTTAAAGTTTATATGAAGACCATTTATGGTCTAGAGCAAATTGATATCATTTATCGACGGATTGATGATGACTTTTTAGATCCCACTGTCTTTCGGGAAGATTCTTTACTTGGTGTAGCGCATTTAATGGCGGCTTACAAGGCAGGCAATATTGCTATTTTAAATGCTGTAGGTAACGGTGTGGCAGATGATAAAGCGATGTACGCTTATGTCCCGGATATGATTCGCTATTATTTACACGAGGAACCTATATTAGAGAATGTCACGACCTACCATCTCGATGATGAAAGTCAGCGGGCATGGGTGCTTGACCATTTACATGAGTTAGTGATTAAAAATGTAAGTGCTTCAGGGGGTTATGATATGCTCATTGGACCACATGCGAGTGCTGCAGAAATCAACAGTTTCTATGAAAAAATTTTAAAACATCCACAGCAATATATTGCACAACCGACGATTCAATTATCACGCGCACCAGCTTATCAGAATGGTAAATTCTATCCTTGTCATGTTGATTTGCGAGTCTATGTTATGAAAGGTGATGATATATTTGTGCTTCCAGGTGGATTATCACGTGTAGCATTAAAAGAAGGTTCGTTAATCGTTAATTCATCACAAGGTGGCGGGGCAAAAGATACGTGGATATTAAAGGAGGAATTGCAGCATGCTAAGTCGAGTAGCAGACGCACTGTATTGGATGGCACGATATAGTGAACGAACAGAAACAAATGCACATATATTACAAGTACAGCTGTTGAATATGTTGGAGCAATCTGGTAATGAACATGAATATCTCGATCATTGGGAAGCTATATTAGATATTTGTGCCTCAAAAGAAGAATTTATGGCAAGCTATGAAGTCATTCGCGTCAATCCTCTAATTGAATACTTATTATTTTCCGAGAACAATAGCAATGCGCTCCATGCTACATTAAGAGCCATCCGAGAAAATGCACGCATTACACGTGATAGTATCCCGATTGAGCTATGGGAATTACACAATGCTTTTTATTTATATATGCAGCAAGAAATTATGGTACGGGAACGACCTTTTCCATTAATTTCACTTCATTATTTTTTACACAATGTTCGTAAGACATCGTTAACGGTTACCGGTTTAATTGAGGATTCTATGGAACGGGATTTGCCTTTTTATTTTATGCAAGTGGGCAAATGGCTCGAACGTGCAGAAAAGATGATTCGAATGATTCTCATCATGCTTGAACAGCAGAAACTGGCAACTAGCAATTTGGACGAAGTAGACGGTACGTTTTTGCTCGATTTAACAAAAGCGACTGAGTCTTTTCATCGTAAATACCATCAAACAAAACTGAAGTATGTTATCCAGTATTTATTGCATGATGCGCATTTTCCACGTTCAGTCATCGTTTGTCTAAAAAAACTGGAAGAAGCATTTATTCATATCGAAAAAGACCATTTAACAGCACGTTTTTTAGCGCTAAACACACCGCTAAAGGCTTTGTTAGCTGCAATTAACGAGGTCGATATTCCGTCATCTTCCTTAGAGGAAGTGATACTTTTAATGGAGGAAAGATTGTGTCAATGTATTGAATTCGGTCATACATTTTCCACAGTTTATCATTTATATGAACCCAGCCTACAAGCTTGAAAGGAACAACTCACAGCTCCTTTTCAACACGCAAGTCAGTAATCAAAAGGAAGCGGACACAATGAAATTTGAAATTCACCATACAAATATTTTTCAATATGAATCTGAAGTCGATCAAAGTTTGAATACTATCCGCTTAAAACCTCGCAGTGATGAGCGTCAGCGTTTGCTGTCTTATCGCATTGCAATCTCACCTTCGTCATTGACGCGTGAACATGCGGATATTTGGGGCAATACGGTCGGGACATTTTATATTCCTGAGCAGCATCGAGAGTTAGAAATTGAAACAACTTCAATTGTCAGTATACAACGTGCACCTTTTATTCACCGCATTCAATATTCACCTGAAATGCAAACAATTTTTCATTCTCAGCTCTTTTATGAACATTATTTACCCTATTTAAAATCAACAAGCTTTACGTATATGACAGACGCCCAAATAGAAGAGGTTTTTCATGCTATAGGTCATGCAGAAAATCCAGTACTATTCTCGCTTAATTTAATGCAATATATATATTCCACATTTGACTATGATCCGACAGCAACAAATGTGACGACAACTGCCAGTCAAGCCTTCGAGTTAAAAAGAGGTGTTTGTCAAGACTTCACACATGTTATGCTAGCGATTTTACGTGCAAAAGGCATACCTGCTCGTTACGTTAGTGGCTATTTATATGTCAATGAAAATTCTGGTTTAATCGGTGATATAGCAACACATGCTTGGGTTGAAGTGATGATACCTGGCATTGGCTGGATTGGTTTAGACCCAACAAATAATGTAGAAGTATTAGAAAATCATATTATTTTATGCATTGGTCGAGATTATACAGATATTAGTCCTGTCGAAGGCGTCTATACAGGCGGCAAACATGATTTGAAGGTCAAAGTAAATGTCAAAGCTTTAACTCATTTTTAACATAACGTGCAGTAAATGTGTGAAAGCATCCTTTACTGCACTTCTACTTAAAACGATCTCTGCGTTCCGTTAATACCCATTTTCGGACATAACCCATTTTTTGCTGAATACTTTCGATTGTATTGTCACTTTTTATAGCCTTTTGCAGCACCGTATAACGGACATCTGTCGCCCGTACATTGGTGCCGACTTCTTTAGAGATCGTTTGAAAAATCCGTTCAACAGTTTTCGTCGTAATCGGTTTTGTTTGGCTTGTCTCACTTACCCACAGCCATTCCCCTACATTCTTCTCATGTATTTCCGCTGTTGCATTTTGATAATGCAGCAACATGTCCATCAAAAGTTGTGAAAGCTTCATTTGTCGTTTTCCATTATGATTTGCAATGGCAATAACTTTTGAATCTTGGTCAAGATGTGCCCATTTCATGCGAACTAGTTCTGCTGGCTTACATCCTGTTTCAATAAACATTTGCACAATACAGCCATTCCTTCTAGCAAGCCAAGCGTGCTCTTGTGTTTTGGCATATTGAAAATATATTGGCCATACTTCTACAATGCTTATTAATTGCTCTTTTGTAAGCAGTTTTAAGGTGTCTTTCGTCCTCTTTTTGGGCAGTAAAATACTTTCATAATCAAATGGTTCTGCCCATTCTCGCAAAAAAATAAAATCTACAAAACTGCGCAACGAAGCGATTTTATGATTAAAAGTATTTACATTTGGGTAATTCTCCTTTAAAAAATTACTATAGATAATGATTAATTCTTTCAATTGGTTATCTATATTTTCAATGTTTTGCTCACTTGCAAATGCTAAAAATTGCTGAACGTCCATATTGTATTGTTTTTTTGTTGCAGCACTTTTCTTTAACGAGTTTAATAGCAATAAATAGCTTTGCCATGCTTCACGTAATGTTACCATCCTGGTTCCTCCTTATAAATTGAGCGTGTGATAGTTAAATTTTATAGTAAATAAAGGGCGTATTGCTAATTATTTTATAAATAATTTAGTGTCGGATAATCTGTATTTAATTGATAGAGCATATTTGTGGAACTGATTTTGCCCTTTGGTAGTAAGGAAACACATGTTCCTATAGTATTTTCTCATATGTTTTGCTTTATTACAATAGCAATATTCTGTTGTAGTACACTCGCTGAATAATGCTTATAATATTGTATAACAGGTTAAAAATACATGTTAATTCGTATTATTTAGTGTTTCCTCTTATTTGTGTTATATAATATAGGTATTAATTTAATTGTAGGAGGCTTCCCAATTATGCAAGTAAGAACAACTCGTCTTGAGGCGGAGGATGCAAAAATTATTTATCAAGAAACGGCTGGACTTGCGATTATTACCATTCACCGTCCTCAGGCGAAAAATGCACTAACAGCAAATATGTGGGATCAATTAGCTAAAATTGCCTTAAACGTCTTAGATAATCCCAAAAATAAAGTACTACTTCTACGTGGATCTGGTGAAAATTTTACAGCAGGTTCTGATATTAAAGAATTTAACGCCATTTCTCTTGAAAAAGCAGAAGAAGCATTTTTACATATGGAGAAAACGATATCTACAATCGAACGTTTACCGATACCAACAATTGGCGTTATTAACGGGCCCGCAATGGGCGCTGGTTTAGAACTTGCATTAGCTTGTGATATTCGCATTGGCTCTGAAAAAGCGAAATTAGGTATTCCTGTAGGTAAATTAGGCATTACGTTAAATAATAAATTTGCACAGCGTCTTGTCCAACTTGTCGGCCCTTCAACTACAAAGGATTTAGTTTTTACAGGCCGCATGTTTAAAGCGGAGGAAGCATTTAAGCTTGGTATGCTAAACTATTTAGTTGCTGAAAAAGATATCAATAAATTTATGATTCGAATGGGCAAGCTTGTTGCTGGTATGTCCCCTGAATCCTTGCTTGCCGTAAAACGTTCTGTTCAAGAATGCGTTGACAGTGTTCCAACACTTTGGCAAGGTTCTACCCCATTTGTAGGCAGCGATTTTACCGAAGGTTGCCAAGCTTTTGTAGAAAAACGTCAACCTCAATTTACGCGACCTTCAAAATAACAAAACAGGTACTCTTGACGTTCATTAGCGCAAGTAGTACCTGTTTTTTATTTCTTTTTTGGCCAAGCACTATGGACATAAAGGTTAATAGCATCGAGTTCATAGCCGAAATGTTGAAAAAATGACCGTTGCACCGCTTCTTGTAGCTGATGTAAGCGACGTGGCAATACATAATCGATTGGCATTTTTAATTGCAAAGAAATGGTCGCCTTTGCTTGTTCGCCAAGTGTAAACTGTATGTGTTCTACCTTTTGTACAATATCTTGTTGATCACAGCAAAACGATAGTAATTGCACGTATACTTGCTTCTCAATTTCAATATATTCTTGTTGGAAATCCGGACGAACAATTGTTGTTTCACCTATTTTTTCGCGCTTTGGCGTAAAAATGTCCTTGCCTTTTTGCACAAGACGTTTAAAGAAATTTTGCTCGACTTGACGATACGGTATTGGCATCACATGCTTACCTTGCGTTTGACGAATAAATCGCGCTTTTTGAATTTCTTTTTGTGTGCGAATATCCTCGACATAATAAAATGTTTCGATTGGCCCTAGCTCTAGACGATGAGCAATATTTTTCGTCATTTTATCGGACGTGCCAATGAGTAAAATCGATTGGACATTATATGTAGCGAGTGCTTTCATCACTTCCTTACGATGCGTCTCTTCCGTAAAGATTGCACGACGTACAGCCGTAATTGTATTTTTCTCAAATTTTGCAGATACACCCGCAACTTTCATGCCATTTACGATTAATAAACCATCATCAATAATGGCCTCAACCCCTATTTTATGTGCAAACACAAGCGCACTCGTACTTTTCCCTGTTCCACTCGGCCCACTTAATGAAAATACTTTCATCACAACAACACCTTCCTCGCTTCATGATAGCAGAAATAACGCTTTTTGTTGCGTTGATATGAGCAAGCCACCATCTTCTGTCATATAAGCTTAAATTTTTCTGCTAGCCTATGCAAGCATCTTCTTCATTAAAAGAATATATTCTTTTTTCAGAATAACTTTCCCTTTCTGTGCTTTAGTATGATAAAATGTGAACTACTATTCTGTTATACAACTATAAGGAGTGTACTAGTTTGAAAATCGTACCATCTAAAAAAATGTCTTTATTTACACCAGCAATTTTCGGAGATTTGAAGAACTTTGCTAAACAACAACAAGAAAAAGGAATGTCTTTAATCGATTTGAGCTTAGGTAGTCCTGACCTACCACCGCATGCAAAAATTCGCGAACATTTATCGTATCGAGCGGGCTTAGCAGAATCATATGGCTATACGTTAACGGGCACACAACGTTTTTACGATGCAGTGAGCCGTTACTATAAACGCCGTAGTAATGTTGATTTAGATCCTGCAAGTGAAATCATTCAAACGATTGGTTCACAAGAAGGTTTAGTCCATCTACCTATCGCATTTTGTGATCCAGGAGACATCGTTCTATCAACTAATCCAGCTTACGTAGCTTATGATGCAGGCATTCATCTAGCTGGTGCAACACCTTACTATATGCCACAAACAGCAGAGAACAATTTTTTACCCGATTTAGACGCAGTACCGGAAGAGATTGCCCAAAAAGCGAAACTTCTTATTTTAAATCTCCCTGGGAATCCTGTACCTGCAATGCCTTCACTTGCTTATTTTGAAAAGGTCATTGCTTTTGCTAAAAAATATAATGTTATTGTTCTTCACGATGCCGCTTACTCCGAGTTTTATTTTACTGGGGATGCTCCGATTAGCTTTTTAGCAACACCAGGCGCAAAAGAAGTTGGCATGGAAATTAACTCCCTTTCAAAAAGCTTTAGCTTAGCTGGAACACGCATTGCCTATATTGCGGGTAATGCCGAAATGATTGCCGTATTAAAGCAACTAAAATCGAATTTAGACTTCGGTATTTTTGAACCAATTCAAGATGCTGCAGTCGTAGCATTAGATAATGCCGAAGAAATTACTGAAAACTTGCGTGCAACATTCTCTGAGCGTCATCAAACGCTTATGAACGGATTACGCGCACTAGGTTGGGATGCAGCCCCTTCTGATGGCGGTATGTTTGTTTGGGCAAAATATCCATATGAATTGGACTGCACCGATTTAGCATTTAAGCTGATTGAGCAAATTGGTGTTGTAACCGTACCAGGAACAGTATTTGGTACAGCAGGACAAGGCTACTTGCGACTAGCACTTGTTCAGCCAAAAGAGCTACTTCAAGAAGCAGTAGATCGTCTGAAAAACGTCTCTATTTAACTATTAAAAGCATGTGAAAGGAAAATCCTTCTCCACATGCTTTTATTTTGCCTCCAAGTGCTTCCATGAAAAACAGCTACCGCCTATCGCAGTAGCTGTTTGTACTTACACATCATATTTTTGTATTTCTTCATCCTCATAACGATTGTATCGTCTCTTAAATAGCTTAAATAAATGTGTCACTAGCACTTTAAAAATCGCATAGCCTGGAATCCCTAAAATAACGCCTGGTACACCGAATAGTGAACCTGCTGTTAATAATACGAAAATAATGGATACCGGATGGATGCTTAATGATTTCCCCATGATTTGTGGAGAAATAAACTTGCCTTCAATCAACTGTACGACTGTCCAAACGATCGCTAGTTTTACAAGCATGAATGGAGAAGTTACAAGCGCAATAATGGCTGCTGGCGTAATAGCGATGACCGGTCCTAAATATGGGACTACACTTGTAATCATTGCTAAAAAGCCGAGTAACAATGCATATTTCATGCCGATTATTAAGAAGCCAATCGTCACCATGGCCCCAATACACATGGAAACTAAAATTTGCCCTTGAATATAAGAACTAATTTGTTTGTCCATATCGTGTAAAACGTCTTGTAAACCAGTACGCATGCGCGGTGGACAAATTTTCATAACGAATTTCGGCAGTTTTTCTCCATCTTTTAGTAAATAAAATAAAATAAACGGCACGGTCACGAGCGACAAAATAATGCCCGTTAAGGTAGATACAAATCCAGTTATACCAGTCGCAACACCTTGTGCTAAGTTGGCCGCTGTATCTTTTACGGTTTCAATGATATCCGTTGTAAAATTCGTAACGACTTTTTCATAGTTTTCAATATTGGCTAAATACTCATTAATACGAGAGTTATTCAAGTATTCCACTATTTTTTCTGTTAAAGCCATAAAATAGACGGGGAATTCTTGTGCTAAATTCGTAAATTGATCACGTAAAAAAGGATAGACTAGCACGACGAGTAACGTAATAACGCCAATCACACCGATATATAAAATTAAGATGCCCCATGCTCTTGGAATACGCCACTTTTCCAGTATGCCTAATAATGGGCGTAATAAATAATAACCTATTACGGCAAGCACTCCTGGTAAAATAACAACTTCAAATAATACTTGTAGCGGGGTAAATATGAAGGAAACTTTTCCAAACATGAAAATCACACATGCAAGTAATAATAAAATAAGCAATGTAAATAATAAATTTTTACCACCTAAAAAGCGGATAAACTTCGTTGAAAAAAAGTTTGAATGCTCCTTTGGTCTTTGTTCTCTCATATTGACACCCCAATCCAAATGCTCACCTTTATTTTACAGGATATTGTTGGCTTTTGCGAAACATCACTCTAAGGAAATACCTAAAAACTCACTTAAAAACGCTTTGTTTTTCTGTTCATCAATGACAATGGCAGACCCAGCATGGCTAAAGTTTTGGAAATCATAGCTGCCTTCAATCGGTACTGTCGCTTTTTCAATGGATACTTTCCCTTTAGAGACCATTTTTAAAACTTGCTTTATTTCACCTGCAGATGAATAATCCGTCGTAATATAGCCTTGCGCGGCACCAATGAATTTAGGTAAGTTGAATACGTTTTGAGGTGCTAATAGTTCATTTTTTAACGCTTCAATTACTTTTTGCTGACGAGCTACACGACCAAAGTCGCCTTCTGCATCATGGCGGAACCGCGCATAGCCAAGCAATTCTTTACCATTTAAATTATGTGTGCCTTTTGTAAGGGTCACACCAATTTTTTCAGACATATCCTTTTCTACATCTATTTCCACACCATTTGGCGCTATAATATCAACGAGTGATTCAAAATTTTTGAAATCTACGAGTGCATAGTGATGAATCGGTAAGCCGAACATATTACTTAATGTATCTTTTAACAGCTGAACACCACCTAAATAGTAGGCAGTATTGAGCTTGTAGGATTGATAGCCAGGGATGTCCGCATATATATCTCGCATAAATGACACGAGCTTAACATCATTTGTTTTCTTATTCCAAGATAATACCATCATTGTATCTGTGCGTGATTTATCTTCACCACGTGTATCGATTCCTAATAATAAATAATTTTCAATATCGTCCTTTACTTGGTCACCAGTAAAATCTTCTTGTGCTACCTTCGTGTCAGTTGCTAATTGTAAACCACTACGATATTGCATCACGCTATAGCCGGCAATGACAATGACACAGAGTAATAAGAACGTAAATAATGCTCTCCCTTTACGCAATCGACGCTTTTTAGGCCGTTGCGAGCGTCTCGTATACTCTTGCTCTTCCATAACAAATTACTCCTCTATTTTTTTATAGTTAATGTAACGATTGCTAGTAAGGAAAGTTTCATTTTTCACACTTGCTATCCTTATCAACAGTTCTCTATTCGTATTTTACACCCTATTTGCCAGTCATGAGCAAAAAAATGCTATAATATTTTCACAAAAGAAAGGATGATGAACATGATTGAAAAAGCAACGTTTGCTGGTGGCTGTTTTTGGTGTATGGTGAAGCCATTTGTAGAATGGGACGGTATACATAAGGTCACATCAGGATATATGGGTGGCCACTTAGAAAATCCAACATATGAAGATGTTAAAAAAGGCGACTCTGGCCATTTGGAAGTAGTAGAAATTGAATTTGACCCTTCGATATTTAGCTACGAGCAATTAATCGATATTTATTGGATGCAAATTGATCCGACAGATGCCTATGGGCAGTTTCACGACAGAGGTGAATCCTATGCAACTGCCATTTTTACATATTCGGAAGAACAAAAAAGAATAGCGGAGGCATCAAAAGAAAAACTTGCGAACAGTGGACGCTTCGATAAACCTATTGTAACCATTATTCGTGATGCTCAACACTTTTATCCAGCAGAAGATTACCATCAAGATTTTTATAAAAAAGAAGCAGATCATTACGAGCAAGATCGTGCTGTTTCTGGCCGCGACGAATTTATTTCAAAACATTGGAAGAAATAAGGCTACTTTACAATAAAAAAAGAATCCATTTGTGTTTTTTTCACAATGGATTCTTTTTACATTACTCATTTATGTTTGACGCTATGTTAAATGACTGCATTGCCTCGAAGAAACGTTTGCCATATTTCTCAAATTTCACTTCACCGATACCACTTATTTTTCTTAACCCCTCAAGCTCAAGAGGTTTTTTATCACATAGTTCACGCAATGTTTTATCCGAGAACACAACAAATGGCGGTACTTTTTCTTCATCTGCAATCTCTTTACGTAATAATCGTAAATGTTCAAATAATGGATCATTATCTGCCAGTACACGAACAGTAACCGCTTCTTTTCGGCTCACGGTTCGACTGCCTAACAATACAGATTTCCCTTCCTCCGATACATAAATCGTTGGAAATGTGCCGTGCTTAACAGCTAGTAACCCTTCAGCAATTAAAAACTCAATAAAATTTGACACATCCTTTGCAGACTGCCCTTTTAAAATGCCATAAGTAGATAGTCTAGCAAAGCCAAATTCAAGCACTTTTTGATTTTTAGAGCCAATCAATACTTGCGCCACCATTGTTTTACCGAATTTTTGCCCCATGCGTACAACACAAGCTAATACTTTCTGTGCATCTTCTGTAACATCTTTTACTTCTCTATTATCTTGACAATTACTGCAGCGATGACAAGGTTCGCCTGCTTCCTCACCAAAATACGTTAAAATCGCATTTTGCAGGCAGCCCTCTGTATGGCAATAATCGACCATCGTTTGTAATTTTTCTAATTCTTGTGCAATACGCGCTTCATCACGCGTTTGTTCAATTAAAAAACGCTGTGTTTGGACATCCCCTGAAGCATAAAGCAATATGCAGGCACTAGGTAAGCCATCGCGCCCTGCACGCCCAGCTTCTTGATAGTAGCTCTCCATATTACGCGGCATTTGATAGTGTATAACAAAACGGACATTACTTTTATCGATCCCCATACCGAACGCATTCGTGGCAATCATTATACGCGCTTCATCCTTTAAAAATCGCTCTTGCTCGGACACACGCAAATCTTCTGGTAATCCTGCATGATACTTTGCAACTGATACCCCCGCTCGTGCAAGTATATCATACAATCCATCAACCGATTTTCGTGTCGCCGCATAAATAATACCGACTTCTGTTTTATTTTTTTCTATATAATTTTTAATATATCGTTCTTTATTTTCACCGATTAACACAGTGAAGGCTAAGTTTTCACGTTCAAAACCAGTAATCAGTGTTGCATTTTCATCAATTGTCAATAACTGACGAATATCTTCGCAAACAGCTGGTGTTGCCGTAGCCGTTAGTGCAAGCACCGTTGGCTTTTGTGACCATAGCGTAAACAGTTTTTGAATCGCACGATAGCTTGGGCGAAAATCATGTCCCCACTGTGAAATACAGTGTGCCTCATCAACTGCTAGTAATGGCACATATAGCTGTGATAACGCCTGTAAAAAAGATGCACTTTCTAAACGTTCTGGGGCAATATATAAAAGCTTTAAATAACCTGCACTTGCAAGTTGCATTGTTTCATCTACTTCTTGTGTCGATAACGTACTATTAATATAAGCAGCTGGTATATTTGCTGCTCGCAACGACTCTACCTGATCTTGCATAAGTGAAATTAACGGTGAGATGACAATCGTTAAACCATCAAGCATTAATGCCGGAATTTGATAGCAAATCGATTTACCGCCACCTGTTGGCATGACACAAAGACCCGATTGTCCACTTAACGTTTGCTCAATAATTTGGGCTTGTCCATTACGAAACGAATCATACCCAAAGTGGTGCTGTAGCATTTGTCTTGCTTGCTCCATAGTGTATCTCACTCCTCTGCTATAAGACGAATAAGCTTGTACTCGCCTTGATCATTTTTAAAAATTTCATAAGTCATCATGGAATTGGCTAGCGCCTCTTGCCCCGCCGAATTGGTTAGCACATATTCCGTTTTTGCACGCACTACAATATTTTGTCCAACTTTCTCAATACGTTTAATTGTCGTACTTGAAAAATGGATTTTCGCTTGTTTAGATGCATAATAGGCCACCATTTCTTCCAACGTGTGCTGTAAATCCTCCGCACCAGTGACTACCTTCATTACACTTGCATCATTAATCGCAACAGCTGCCTTTAAATGTTCATGGAATGTGTCAATAAATAGTTTCACCTCGTCTGCATTATAAGCAAAAACATCCTTACCATATTTCTCAATGGCATGTTGCACTGCTTCTTTGTCGCCGTCTTCACTGTAGGCATAGAGATTTTTTGATTGTGATAAACGGTCTTTTGCTTTCATGCCGTCTGTTATCCATTCATCTAGTAACGTGTCAATATCTTGCAACGGCAATATGTATGGTTGTGCAACACCTTGTTGTTGACGATTAAAATATATGCCCACGATTTGACCATTCTCCGCCTCCATTACGGGACTACCCGGTGGTAAAGGCTGTTCTACATCAATAAAATAAGCTGCTATCTTGTCATTATATTTTTTGATGGTGTGTGGTAAGCCCTCTACATAAACAGCTAAGTCGTCTAATTTTCCATTATAAACGGTTGGAACATTGACTGCAGCTTTATACTTCACTTGAAGCACAGCAATATTATAGGCTGTCGACATATAGCGAACTTCCGCTTCTACCAGCTTGTCATTACTAAATTGTACAAGTGCTGTTGGCTTTGATGCAACGAGTGCTCCATTCGTTACAATATAAAGCATCGATGGCTCCTTTTTCACAATAATGCCTGCACCAATTGCGTTTTCCCCAACAACCTTCACTTCTGGCACAAGCTTTTCTTCCTGCTTGACCACCGGCTGTTCCGTTTTGACGTCGGCCTTGTCCTTGTTAAACATATCTGCCACAGTTGGATCACTACAACCTGTTAATAAGAAGGTAGCCACTCCAACGATTAGCATCTTATTTCGCATACATTCACCAATACTTTCTATCTTAACTTCTTTCCTATTCTATCATAAACAAGGCTGTCATTCGATTCAAGTTTACATAATATAATTATCAATTAAACTTAGCAAATACAAAAAAGACATGCTTATTCAATCAAGCATGCCCAGTCCTTATCATTCTCTTTTCTTTAATATGAGTGTCGTACAAAGAATGCCGAACATTAATGCCAAAAAAATTGCGTAAGTGTAAACATGATTGCCGGTTACATCATAGCAATAACCGATGATCGTTGGAATCACGGCGCTCATCATAAAACCACCAGACAGTACCATCGATGACCAGCTATTGGCTTCTGAATGATTGCGTGCCTCATCCAATGGTAATAATAAACCAATCGGAAACAAGCCGCTCAGTACAACCCCAATAATAAATACAGCCATCCACAATACAAATCCTGTGCCGACCGATAAAAGCGCAAAACCAATCACGCCCATTATTCCTAAAGACAGTAGCCAACGAATACGACTAGACCATTTTTCCATTAACAACGGGACAACAATATTTCCTATCATTTGCACGATAGATAAAAAAGTTAGCATTGTACTTGCTGCAACTAGGGACATTCCTTTATCTTGTAGCATAGGTGTGAGCCACGACATGAGTGAGAAAAATAGTGATGTTTGTAAGCCAAAATAAACTAAAATCGTCCATGCCCGCGCGTTTTTCCACGGATTACGTGCCGCTTCCTTCGATTGTTCGTTCTCGTGCACACGAGTGAGTACTTGCTTCTTTTCAATGACAAGTAACCAAATCATTAGAGCTATAACTGCAAGCACAGCCCAGCTACCAAGGGCAATAGTCCATTTTTGCTGAAACCCATTATAAAAAGACACGGTTAATGCCGCACTTAATGTGGCGCCTGTTCCAATGCCAAACGAGTATACCCCGACAACTGTTGTAAAACGATTTGGAAATTTTTCTTTAATAAATGCGTTTAACATCGGACCGATGATCGCGATGGCAAAGCCTACTGCAAAACTTGTTCCAACTAGTAATACATAATTTTCTTTCAACAATCGTAGTCCATTCGCAAGGGCAATAAGTGTTAACAACAAAGCAATAGCAAACTTAGTACCAAGACGTTTTTGCAATGGAACAGCCACTGGTGCAAAGAGCCCCATACAAAACACAGGAATAGATGTTAATAAACTCATTTGCGTATTGGATACATGCAGCGAATCCATTAACACATTAAACAGTGGCCCAATTGCTGTTACTGCTGGTCGCATATTGAGCGCAACGAAAAAAATACTGACAACTGCGAATACCATCGAAGTCGTCCATTGTTTATTATTCATCATGATTAGTACCTTTCTTCCTGGTCACTCACTCTTTGTCTTTTCCAACTACATGAACAAAGTGTGTTGTCAGACATCTGATTTCTTATATACTTTTTACCATTTTTTCTGTTTAACGTCAATATTATGGGAATCTAATCATGTTCTTGCTTCATGCAATGCCCCACAGATTACATATTTTCAGGTGCGCTAATACCTAACAATGCTAACGATTCTTTTAAAACGATTGCCACACAATGACATAATGTTACACGACTATTTTGCATAACATCATTTACTAAAATTTTATTGTTTGCATAATATTTGTTAAACTGACGGGCTAATTGTAAAGCAAATTTAGCAACTAATGACGGATCAGCTTGTTCATAGGCATTTGAAACAACACGCGGGAATTGTTCAAGCAATAAAATAACTTGCCATGCTTGTTCCCCTAATGGGAGAAGTGTCTCATTAACTTGAACATTCACTTTTGCTAAAATAGACTGAATGCGAGCAAACGTATATTGAATATAAGGCCCTGTTTCTCCTTCAAATTGCAGCATTTGCTCAATTGAAAAGTCGATATCATGTAAGCGATCATTTTTTAGATCATTGAAAATAACCGCACCTACCCCGACCTGTTTTGCAACTTGCTCTTTATTTTGTAAATGTGGATTTTTACTTTCAATATTTTGTTTAGCCGTTTCGATTGCTTCGGTTAAAACATCGTCGAGTAACACAATTTTCCCCTTACGTGTTGACATCTTCTTCCCATCTTTTAGCATCATCCCAAATGCTACATGACGTAAATTTTGTGCCCAGTCATAGCCCATTTTCTCCACTACATGAAACAACTGTTGGAAATGAAGCGATTGTTCATGTCCTACAATATAGAATATTTTTTCAGGTTGATAGTGCTTTATACGATAAAAGGCTGCTGCTAAATCACGTGTAGCATATAGTGTCGCCCCGTCAGTTTTCTTTATAATACAAGGAGGCATATTTTCTAATTCTACGACATACGCACCGTCAGAAAGTGTCAGCAATCCTTTATCTTGTAATTCATCTACAACTGTTTGCATTTTATCATTATAGAAAGCTTCACCGTCGTATGCATCAAAATGAATACCAAGCAGTTGATACAACGTTTTAAATTCTGTTAATGATACTTCTCGAAACCATTGCCAAAGGGCGAGTGCCTCTTTATCTTTGTCCTCTAACGCTTTAAATGCAGCACGTGCTTGCTCAATTAACGTAGCGTCTTGCTCAGCTTCTTCATGGAACTTCACGTAGATTTTCAATAATTCCTCAATCGGTGCAGCTGCAATGGTTTGCTGTTGTCCCCATCGTTTATAGGCAACAATTAATTTCCCAAACTGCGTTCCCCAATCGCCTAAATGATTAATACGAATGGCATGATAGCCATTTTTCTCCGCAAGATTAGCAAGCGCATTGCCGATGACTGTTGAGCGTAAATGCCCCATAGAAAAAGGCTTTGCAATATTAGGTGACGAAAAATCGAACACCACATTGCCTTTGTTGGATACATGGCTGCCATATAGATGTTGTTCTTGCACAATCTTCGTTAATACTTGTTGTGTAATAATGGATTGATTGAAAAATAAATTCACATACCCTCCTACGATGTTAACTGACTGTATCACGTCACACTTCAAATTCTTTTTAATTTCAGCTGCAATTGTTTGAGGTGATTTCCCAAGCTTTTTCGCTAATTGAAAACATGGTAGTGCTACATCACCTACAGCTACATGTTTAGGTTTTTCTAGTAATGATTCAATTTCTGGTCCTGCTAATTGATGATTTAACGCCATAGCTAAGCTCGTTGCGATTTGTTCATTCATGTCGATTTCCCCCTTTATTAAAATAAAAAAAGCCCCCGTCTCCATAAGAGACGAGAGCATAGATTCCCGTGGTACCACTCTAGTTGCCATTCATATGACCACTTTCAATTGTTAACGAGGTGACGCCCCGATATTCTCTACTTACAGTTCGAGAAATTTCTCCAAAGTGCGTTTCATTCAAACGTTCTGCATTAGGCTCACACCGTCCCTAATTCGCTTGGCAGCACAAAATGAATTACTGTCTTTTTCATAGAATGTAACTTTTTCAATTTTGCAACATCTTACATGATTCCAACTTCAATGTCAACTATGGCTAGATTTTTAGCCTTTAAGTCAAATTTTAATAGGAATATGAAGTGGGTGTCGTAGGTATGGCTGTATAAGATAAGTGAACTATTGACTGAAAACGTTGCTGTCATAATGTTTATAGACTATGGAACATATTTCATGATATACTAGAACCATTGTGAAAAAAGGAGGAACTTGCATGATTCAAGTAAGTAATGTAGGTCTTCGCTATGGCGATCGTAAACTATTTGAAGACGTAAATATAAAATTCAACCCAGGAAATTGCTACGGTTTAATCGGGGCAAATGGTGCAGGAAAATCAACATTCCTAAAAATTCTTTCTGGTGAAATTGAAGCACAAGAAGGAAATGTATCAATGGGTAAGGACGAACGTTTATCTGTCCTTAAACAAAACCACTTTGAATACGACGAGCATACAGTGCTTGATACCGTTATTATGGGTAACAAACGCCTATATGACGTGAAAAATGAAAAAGATGCAATTTATGCAAAAGAAGAATTCTCTGATGAAGATGGCATGCGTGCTGCTGAATTAGAAGGTGAGTTTGCAGAGCTAAACGGTTGGGAAGCTGAATCAGAAGCAGCAACATTATTAAACGGTTTAGGCATCTCAGATGACCTTCACTATATGTTAATGGGTGACCTTGAAGGTTCTGACAAAGTCAAAGTATTATTAGCACAAGCTTTATTCGGTCAACCAGATGTTCTATTACTGGATGAGCCTACCAACCACCTTGACTTAAAAGCGATTCAATGGTTAGAAGAATTCCTAATTAACTTTGAAAATACAGTTATCGTTGTATCCCATGACCGTCACTTCTTAAACAAAGTATGTACGCATATTGCGGATCTTGATTTCTCTAAAATCCAATTATATGTTGGTAACTACGATTTCTGGTATGAATCTTCTCAATTAGCGCAAAAAATGGCGCAAGACCAAAATTCGAAAAAAGAAGAAAAAATTAAAGAATTACAAGCGTTTATTGCTCGTTTCTCTGCCAATGCGTCAAAATCAAAACAAGCAACATCACGTAAAAAAATGTTGGATAAAATTGAGCTTGATGATATTAAACCATCTAGCCGTAAATATCCATTTATCAACTTCCAAATCGGCCGTGAAATCGGTAATGATGTCTTAACAGTTGATGGTTTGACAGCGAGTCAAGATGGTCAAACGTTATTTAATGATATTCGCTTCTCAATGAATAAAGACGATAAAATTGTTTTACTTGGTAGCCCTATGGCAAAAACAGCGCTTCTTGATATCCTAATGGAAGAAAAAGAAGCAGATGCTGGTACATTTAAATGGGGTGTGACAACATCTCAAAGCTACTTCGAAAACGATCATGATAAATACTTCGAAGGCTCTGAAAAATCATTAGTAGAATGGCTGCGTCAATATTCACCTGATGACGAAACAGAAAGCTTCCTACGTGGATTCTTAGGTCGTATGCTATTCTCTGGTGAAGAAGTGAAAAAATCCCCTTCTGTATTATCAGGGGGAGAAAAAGTGCGTTGTATGTTGTCAAAAATGATGTTAGCAACAGCCAATGTGATTTTACTTGATGAACCAACGAACCACCTTGACCTTGAGTCAATTCAAGCGCTAAATGAAGGTTTAATCCGCTTCAAAGGTGCTATGATTTTCACATCGCATGACCACCAGTTCATCCAAACGATTGCTAACCGTGTCATTGAAATCCGTGAAGATGGGTCAATTTTAGACAAACAATTAACATACGATGAGTTTTTAGAGTGGAAAGATAGCCAAGGCTTAAAATAATCCATTGTGAAACAACTCTAGATTTTGCTCCCCCACTCGTTTGGGGGAGTTTTTAATGTTTAATTTGTTTTTTAGTATTACAACAATTTGTAATGGAGCGTAATGAATGATAAAAAATAAGTATATGCATATATGGATTGAAGCGGAAGAATGGTCTGAGGGTCAATGGGATGTAGAAGATACTAACCTGGATGTCATCGTGACTTTTTCTGATCGTTCTAAATATTTGGCGAGTTTTTTCACTTATAAAAACGTGCTGACTTTGACAGAACGCAATAAAGAAACAGGAGAAAATATGAAAGGCGCCTATTTTTCAGCAAGTAATATGGTGTTAATAGATGTTGCAAGCCGAGAGCGAATATATCAACTAATTGATTATCTTATTGAAAATAATACGTTTAAGTCTGTTTTTACACGCTGTCCAGATGTGGAAGTTGATGATGATGATTTATTGCCAGTAGATTTTTTTGAAAAGGAAAACATTTAGTTATTGTCAAATGAAAAACGACAAATACTTCGCGTATTTGCCGTCTGTTTCAATTATTGCATTTCTTTTGTTGGTCCTAGGACGCCTGGTACAGGTAAGCCTGCTTGGCGTAATAATACAGTCATTTGACCACGATGATGTGTTTGATGATCGATTAGTGCACGTAATAATGCGCCTCGAGTGATTGGTCCATTAAAACCTTTCACTTCCTCCAGTAAGTCTTCGTTCGAAAACTTCGCTGCTTCCTCTTTAATACTGTTCGCTGTTTTTTCATAAGTCGCTACGATTTCAGCAGCACTTGCTGGAACAGGGTCTTCTTGACGAATCATTGGTACCTTTAAACCTGCTAAATAACTAAAATAGCCGGCAGCACCTACTAAATGCCAGCCTAACCAGCCTAGGGAATTGTGACCTTCTACAATGCTTTGACTTAATGTTTCATCGGTCATTGCTTTCAGTACTTGAACAGTTCCATTCGCTGCATTTGTCCACTCGTTTAAAAAATCATCTACTTGTCGATACATATGATCGTCCCCCCAATTTTTAACTCTTCATTATCATAGTCAATTCCACTCTGTATCGCAAGTTTCCAGTATTGAATTTACATAATAATATTATTTAAATTTCTATTTCTATGAAAGTACTTTATTTTTGTTATTTTTTACAGCTCTTTCATCAAGTTCATGAGTTTAACCATATTTTTCACTAGTCATGTATAATGGGCTACAACATTAATAGAAAGAGGTATTGTATGTTTTCCCCATTAAAAAAAGGCGATACAATTGGTATTTACTCGCCTTCAAAACCAGCTTCCGTTATTGCACGCGCTCGTTATGAGCGTGGCAAAGCACGATTACAAGCACTTGGCTTAACAATTAAAGAAGGTTCACTCACTGGCAAAAATGATACGTATCGTTCTGGTACGCCGAAAGAGCGCGCCCAAGAGCTCAATGCGTTACTGCGAGACCCGACTGTTAAAATGATTTTACCAACAATGGGTGGCACAAATGCAAACAGTATGTTGCCATATATCGATTATGCAGCGATTCAACAATCTCCTAAAATGATCGTTGGCTTATCAGATGTCACCGCCATTTTACTGGCCATTTACGCAAAAACCGGTATTCCAGTATTTTATGGGCCTTCTGTTGCGTCAACATTTGGTGAATTTCCGCCATTCGTTCATTACACAGAACAATATTTCAAAGATATGTTTATGCAATCCTTAACACTTCCATATGATATGCCACTTCCTCCTATTTGGACGGACGATCGGCTTAATTGGCTTGAAAAGACAGCAGAAAAAACACAACATGACAATGCTTGGATAACTGTTCAACAAGGAAGTGCAGAAGGTCGTTTAATCGGTGGGAATATCAATACGATGTATGGCTTTATCGGAACACCCTACTTCCCCCAAATAAAGGACGGCGATATTTTACTGTTAGAAGATACTTCTAAATCAATTGCTGTAGTAGAAAAAAACTTCGCCATGCTGAAACTACATGGCTTCTTTGACAAAGCCGCTGCAATCATTTTAGGCAAACATGAGCAATATGATGATGAAGGAACTGGACGAAAACCTTATGACGTGCTTGTAGAACAGCTCGATGGTTTAGCTATACCAATCTTGGCCGAAGTGGATTGTTGCCATACGCATCCATTGCATGCAATGCCCCTTGGCTTACAAGTCAAAGTAGATGCAACGAAAAAGCATATTTCATTTTTAGAAAACTGGTACGCTTAATATTCGTAACTAGTCTTCCACTCACGTATACTAAAAGAAAAATGCTAAAGGAGTTTGCTATGAAACGAATTAAATTCGTATTTTTTCTAGCATTCATACTTGTTGGCTGTAAGACGCTTCAACATGAAGAACAACAGCTTAGTCACTCGACTACCAATAGCCAATACCAACATGATCTTGCTGCCTATTTTCCAGCGGATGGCTCAACTGCCTCTTATCAAGGTGAAGGAAATGAATTTGCTAGTTACACACTTCAAACAAAATACATCGATGAATCGACTATTGCACAAATAGAAAACAATGGTGGTGTCACATTATTAAAAGTCTATCGCATTACAAATTATGCGATAGAACTCGTCTATATGGAAGCAGTTGATGAAATGCCTACCCTGCCGTCAGCACAAAAAATAGCCACGCTGCCCGTGATTGAAATCATTTTACAACAGCCATTGGAAGTTGGGCGTCGTTTTAATGGCTGGGACATTGTTTCCACTACAGCTTCTATGACAACGGAATATAGTACATTCCACGATGTCATCGAGCTTCGGAAAATAACAGACAACTTAACGACATCTAAATATTTCGCCAAAGGTGTAGGACTTGTCCTAACAAAAGACGAAATGCTAACAACGAATGGTGAATCAGTTATTATTTCATCAACGCTTCAAAAAATCGAATAAATTGTTTATATAGGCGTCTCGCTTGGCGCCTTTTTTCTTAAGGAAGGAGGTAGCTGTTATGAGCGATATACATAAGCAAACGACCGAAGACTTAACAGAAGAAGAATTCATTGAACTCGTTCTTGCTGAACAACAAAAAGCGCTAGCTGAGGAACGAGAGCGACGTCTTAATGGTCAAAAGCCGAAAAAACAAAAGCCCCTATTAAAATGGATGATGTGGTGTATGGCGTTCGTACTATTTTTTAATACGTTTGCACTTATTTTTCAAATATACTCCATTCCCGCTCTAGAATTTATTAAAGTTTCGAGTCGATTATCTGCCCAAGAAGATATTCAAGCCTATAAAAAAGCTATTGTTGAAATATCAGCTGGGACTAGTAAAGGGACTGGCTTCGTTATTTCACCAGATGGTCTCATTGTAACCAATGCGCATGTTGTGGAAAACGCACTTTCATTGTCAGTCGTCTTCCCTGAAGAAGGGCTTATGGAGGCTCAATTACTTGAAAGCTTTCCTGAAGTCGATTTAGCACTTTTACAAGTTACGGGTAGTCATCTTCCCTCGCTAACTCTTGCTACGAATCCTACTTATCAAGAAGGTGATACTCTTTATTTCATCGGGAATCCACTAGCCTTTACAGGTATTGCTAATGAAGGGACATTATTGACAGAAGCGTATCTAGAAGATTGGCAAGAACCAGTCATGATGATGCAAGCCCCTGTCTATAAAGGCAATAGTGGTAGCCCAGTACTAAATACGGATGGAGAGGTAATCGGCGTTGTGTTTGCCACGATGAAAAAGGATCCTTATGGACGAGTAGGTTTGTTTATACCAGTAGATGTCTTACAAAAAAACATTCAGCAAACTATCAATATCCCCTAAATCTTTCTAGCCATTGAAAATTAGACAAGCCCTCCACTATTTTCGCACGATAGTGGTCGGGCTTGCTTTAGTTCAGCTAATACCGACTTTTGAAAGTAACAAATTAAGTGGCAATCCAAAAATCCCCTATATACCTTCCCTACGACACTCCAATATTAAAATCATTAATTTAAAAATCAATTTTATTAAAACCAAAATTAAATAAATTAATTTTTATTGTTTATTTTATTAATTATATATTGTATAATCGATTTAAACAAAAGAAAGGAACTTCATTATGGCTTATAAAGTAATTACGAATTGTCCTGTCTGTAGTAAAACATTAAAAATTACAAAGTTGCATTGCGCTCATTGTCATACGACGATTGAAAATGAATTTGAGTTATCAAAGATAGCATCGTTATCAAAGGATCAGCTACATTTTGTGGAAGTATTTTTAACGTGTAGAGGGAATATTAAAGAAGTTGAAAAAGAACTTGGTATTTCCTATCCAACAGTGCGAGGCAAGTTAACAGAAATTATTTCTGCTCTCGGATATGTACAAAAGAAGAAAAATGATGTCGATGAGAAAAAGATTGTTACGATGTTGGAAAATGGCGAAATTACACCTGAAGAAGCCATTAAGCTTTTAAAAGATGAATAAGGAGGAACTAAAAATGAAAGATGAAATTTCAAGAGTGTTAACGATGATTCAGGAAGGTAAAATTGATGCAGATAAAGGATCTGAATTGATTCAAGCATTGAAAGATAAAGATGAAACGACAAATACCCTTTTAGAAAAACCAACAAAGTATTTAGATAAAACATTAAAAATACGCGTAGTATCAGCCGAAAATGATAATGTCACAGTAAATTTGCCAATAAAACTTGTAAAAGTCGTGTTAATGGCTGGTCATAGTATCGCGGCAAGCATACCACAATCGGAAAAGTATGTGAAAGATATAGATATCAACCTTATTATTGAAGCAATTGAAAACGAACTAGATGGCCAAATTGTTGATATTAAATCTGCGAACGGTGATACCGTTTCAGTTATCATAGAATAGTGATTTGCTTATGATGCAAGTAAAAGTGAAAACAAAAGGCGTGTATTTTACGATACCAGTGCCATATGTATTTATAAATATAGCTATTTCTATTTTATGTTCAAAGCTTGTTCAGCAAATGGCAAACAAATGGACAAAAGAACACTTTGAAAGAAAAAAAATAGACTTTACAATCCCACTTATAGAAAAAGAAACACTTAAACCCATCCTAAATGAACTGAAAACAAATAAGGGAATCGTCCTTGTAGATGTAAAAGCACAGGACGGAACCGAAGTTAAAGTTAAACTGTAACAATTTACCGGTCAATTTTATTTAACATAAGCGATTTACATGGTACTGAATACAACTTTGAAGTTAAGAGCGAAAAAGTGTTAGTTTGCATACAGTCAAACTAACACTTTTTTGCTATGTGTAATGATCACAATTAGTCGCCATTTATACTACAGTGTTGATTGCAATGTTAAACGCGGTTCGGTTATCTCTTATGTGTCGCCCTTCGCTGGTCCTTACACTAACTTCTAAATAATTCATTCCCCTTCATTCTTAGCGGAAATTTACTAACCTTTTTTAGTTTACATAATAATTTTATTTTGTTTTATTCTTTACATATTTTGTAAAAATTGATTTTACAGGGATGTTATGCACGAACTGATTGCTCGTTTCGGTAATATTCTGTAAAAGTTCGAGTAATTTCTTATCCCCTGCCCAATGTTTCTCTATAACCGGAGCACCCCATTTATTGATCATTAAATTAAGCACAAACGTGGCTAACATTAGATCATCGAGAAAGCCCCCAAAGCCAAATATCCCTTCAGGTAAAAAATCCATTGGAAAAATAAAATAGGCTATTGTAGCACCTATTAATGATTTACTTTTCGAATCAATAGCAGGATCTGCTACGATTTTAATTAACAAATGAAATATATCGGGAACAAACAATAGATAGTCAGCATATTTATGTGTTTTCCCTGATTTTGAGGCAAGAAATTGCACTAATTTATGACGTAATTTTTGATAAAAGTCTTTTTGCTCTTGCTCATCCAATATGTGTTGATCATTCTGCATTGGTCTTCCTCCTTCGCTCTCTATACCTATTACCCAAAAAGCGATAAAATAATCCGACCGCTAAAAAGAAGTTATTGAAATGTTGCTCGTATAATAGTAATACTAGCTCAAAAGGATACAAAAAAAGCACCCTATGGAAATAGGGTGCTTTTTTTAACGAAAGTAATTTTAATTACTGAGAATTAAAGTTTAGTTACGTTAGCAGCTTGTGGTCCGCGGTTGCCATCTACAACTTCGAATTCCACTTTTTGACCTTCGTCAAGTGTTTTGAAACCTTCGCCTTGGATAGCTGAGAAGTGTACGAATACGTCGTTTTCACCTTCAACTTCGATGAATCCAAAACCTTTTTCTGAGTTAAACCATTTTACTGTACCTTGTTTCATGTAAAAAAACCTCCAAAAAAATAAAAGTGAACAATATGTAATTTCTTCAACGTATTAAAAAAATTCACATATTACAAAGAGTACCGAACTAACGCGATCACTTTTTGTAATATGTGAATCCATGTTACCGGTGAAGCAATTAAATTGTTAAGTTAAGTATACCACCATTCATAATTTTGTCAAATAAAGAAAATTGTTTTTTTAATTAATTTGAAAATTGATTTAACTATGTCCTTCCAATGCGATTATGCCATGATATACTTGTGCATCGTCATCACAAGCCTCACAATAAAAGCTTTCATCTTCTGACCAAAAAGCCCAATAGCCCCCTTCTTTACTTGCTTCATGTTCATATGCTAATCGGAAGTGATTTAATTTCCGTTGTAATGCTTGTTCAAATTGTTCTTTTGTATCAAACGTTTCCTTTGTTTGAATAAAAGCTTCCCAGCCTTCAAATTTCCACCAAGGCTCATAATCAGCTTTCATGTAAAGTATTGTATACATATTTGCCACATTCCTTGCTGTAATAAGATATTCTAATTTTAGCAAACGCTCCTGAAATGTCTATTAAAAGACCCTGCTATATGCTATTATTACCTTAATATTCATTATTTTTTGGAGGTATTTTTTTATGTTTTCAAGTATTCGACCTAAGGCCGAGCTCGAAGAACTATTAAAGCGCGGTACTAATTTAAGTGCAACCGGTCGCTTTCATCAAACTTTGGCTTTTAATCATTTTCATTCACAAGATGAAGAAAACTTAAAAGCCCTCTTTTACAAATTAAAAGATATTACACCTTCTATGAATGCTATTTTCAAACATTATTTAACTGAAATATCACCTTCCTCTCAACAAACTATTAGTGAAGAAAATATTAATCAATATTTAACGCAATTTTTCTTAGCCACTCGTGATGATGCATATGTGGATGAAACCGTAAAATTTTTTAATTTGTTTCGAAAAAACCACTATGAACCAGGTAAACTAATCGTTGTCTTCAACCAATTTGCCTTTTACATTACGACCTATATTTTACATAATTTTGGTTTAAAACCACATAAAGCTTTTGACTATATGAAATCTTTCCAATCGGCGGTCAATGTAGACCAAGAATTACTTGTAGAAGTATTGACAGAGCGTATTATTGAAAACGTTGTCTCGGAAATCTCTTCCCTAATGGATGTCAATGCAAAAATTATGTATATGAAAGATTTAGTATATAGTCTAGACAAACAAAATGAAGAAATCCAATCCTCTACAGCTGCTACTGAAGAAATTGCCGCTTCCATTAACGAAGTCGCGCGCATGTCTTCTCATATATCCGAGAAAACAACTGAATCTGTCGACCATGCCGTAACAGGAAAAAATGCCATTGAACATGCATTATCGGAAATTTTCAAAACAGAGCAAACATTTACAACGATCGTTGACTCGTTTACGGAACTTCAAAAACGTGTAAATGATATTGAACACGTTGTCACATTGATTAACCAAATTGCCGATCAAACAAACTTACTAGCTTTGAATGCCTCAATTGAAGCCGCACGTGCTGGTGAACATGGTAAAGGGTTCGCTGTTGTCGCTCAAGAAGTGCGCAAGCTAGCGGAAGGCACGGTCTCTGCCCTAGGTGAAGTGTCTACAAATGTTCATCATTTAAAAAGTTATTCCAATGATGTCTCGCACTCTATTGCAGAAACGACATCCATTATTAAAGAAGCCACTATGGAGGCTAAACAATCGTTACCATTGTTAAATGCCATTGTCACTGCCATTGAAGGCATTAATCTAGATGTGACAAACACTGCTGCTATTTCACAGGAACAAGCAGCGGCGATTGACGAAGTATCTGCTCGAATGATTGAAATTTCTAGCTTGCAAGAAGATATTCGCGACTATAGTACGAATACATCCAACGATATTCACTTATTAGGAAAAGAGATTAATCGTTTCCGTCAAGACATCATAGCGAATAATAATGTCCAGCTTTCTTCAATTGCCTTATTACAATTATCGAAAGCAGACCATATTTTATGGAAATGGCGTATTTATAATATGTTCCTTGGTTTAGAAGACGTTCAACCAAGCGATGTATCTTCGCATACGGAATGCCGTTTAGGAAACTGGTATACAGCTTCACGTACAGTGGAACGCTTTGGCCATTTACAAGATTATCGTGATTTAGACGACTATCACGTCCGTGTACACAATTCAGCCAAGCTAGCTGCGGAAGCCTTTAAAGCTGGACATATTGAACAAGCAGATAACTATTTAAAAGAGGTAGATGAAGCTTCTGAACGTGTTCTATTCTATATTAACAATTTAATTACGTATTTAGAAAAAGAACGTGTGATGCAGTAAAGTAGAGGGACTACCCTCTTCTACTATGGGGAGGTTTTAGCGTGAACAAAAGAGCGCTGATAAAATTTTTCGGTGATGTATATGGAACGGGCTATCGTTTTTTCATTAAACAAAAAGCGATTGAACTTGGCTTGAAAGGGTATTGCAAATTAAACGCACAAGAGCAAATAGAAGTCGAAGTCGAAGGGGCAAAAAAAGCAATCGATGAATTTCTTGTGTTTGTTCAAAAAGGTGTTAGCCCGCAGGCAGATTCTAATTCATTTGCCATCGAGCTATTTGACGATTTAAAAGGTTATGTACGTATGGAGTCGGACATTGTTTAAGTCTGGCTTCTTTTTTCTCCTACCTTTTTCGCGCAAGAAAAACGGAAATAGACGGTCAATTATTAATGGTCTTTTTAGAAAACGAACATACTATAAAAAATACAGGTACACCATTAGACAAGTTTGAAGTTTATTCATTGAGAAACAAAGCAAACAGCAGTAAAATTAATAAAAGCCGATAATTATTAATGAAACTTTATGTCGATTAATACGTATTAGAAAGTAGACATATTGTAAAGCAAGGAGGAAGAAACAATGCTCAGTATCGGACAGTTTTTCTCTAGACATACCGCTAGCCTTATCATTTCCCTATCAACTGTTTCTATCGCAGCAATTGCAGCAAATCCAGGATTCTTCCTTGGTGGTTTATTGTTTGCTGGAACATATGCTACAAGCACAGCGTTGCTAAAACATAATCAGAAAAGAAAAGTTATGCAAATAGCAGGTATTACAAAAGAAGAGTTTAAACATATCGAATCACAGCTTTCAACAGCAAACAAACATATTCAAACATTGAGTCAAAACTATTTGCGTGTCCGTTCAGTCTCTGCTTTTAAACAATTACTTGAAATGACACGTATTTCAAAAAATATCGTAAAAATTGTAAAAACTGATCCGCGAAAGTTTTACAATGTGGAGCCGTTTTTTTATGCGCACCTTCCTTCTGCCGTTGAATTGACTGATAAATATACGATGCTGTCAAAGCAGCCCGTCAAAGATAAAGAAATTCAATTCACCTTATCTAAAACGCGTGAAACGTTAACGGATTTAAATTCTACATTCCAAATTGATTTAAAAGATGCGCTTGCTAATGATATCGATCATCTTCAAATGGAAATCGAATTCGCGAACCGTTCCAATTCGAGAAGGAAAGAACAACTGGAATGGCGAGGCGATGATAAATGACAGCGAACAGAGATGCGATTGTTCCTTTACAATCGTTACCAGGTCTTTCACCTTTAGTAGAAAATTATCTACAATCATCCAATGCTGAAGCGATGGCGACTTATGAGACGCTTTCTCCACTTGCCCAAAGTCGCGCACTTTTATATGCGAGTCAAATTGACTTAACAAATTTTGAATCTGTTTTAACATTAGGCCAAGATTCACAGCGTGCTGTCTCTCAATTTGCAGATCGAATGCTCGCTCAAGTGAAAGATAAGGATGTCACGAAAATTGGACAAATGCTTGATTCTTTAATGCAAACATTAGACCGAGTTGACCCTACTGCCCTAGAGCCCAAGAAACCTTCCTTCTTCAAAAAAATGTTCGGTAAAACGAGCCCTAGTGTAAAACAAACGTTAACGGAGTTTGAACGTATAAGTATTCAAGTAGAACGAATTGGTGTTCAACTCGAACGGGCTCAGTTACAACTAATTCGAGACGTTGAGCTATTAGAGCAACTTTACACACATAATAGAGGCTTTTTTGAAGAGCTAGCTACTGCTATTGCAGCAGGACAGATGAAAAAGCAACAAGCGATTGAAATAGAGTTACCTGGAAAACTTGACATCGCCCAGTCGACGAAACAACCACTAGCCATCCAGCAACTCAATGATTTTGCAGCACAGCTTGAACGACTCGATCAGCGTATTTATGATTTGCAAGTTTCACAGCAAGTCGTATTACAAACTGCACCCCAAATACGTATGATTCAACAGGCGAATCAAACGCTTGCTGAAAAAATCGAATTTTCCATCGTAACACTCATTCCACTTTGGAAAAATCAATTAGCAATGATGCTGTCAATGAATATGGACCACCATTACGCACAGTTAGAGGAACGACTAGCACGTACGAATGAACGTTTTACAAACCCTACTTTTGAACAGCAAGTTTCCAAATTTAAAGAAACACAACAAGAGCTTAAAATGGCCATTCAAGATGTTTTTGCCTTACATACAGCTACTGAACAGGAAAAACAACATTTACAACAAGATGTAGCTGAGATGAAAAGACCAAAAATGTCGGAATAATAGTCTGGGTCACTAAAATATACAAAGGGGTGTCTCAGCACTACTGTGAGACACCCCTTTATTATTTTTTATGCGAAATACTCTTTATAATAACCACCGACATTACCAGTGTTATCAATGATGAAAATGAACTCTTCTGTTTCATTTTTCACTTCATATTCTTTTCCAACTGTTAAAACGTTTGATACTAAATATTTAGATGCATTCGTATGTTTGCAAGTAACTGTACGAAGTGTCGGTGCATCTTTCCATTTTAAATGTAACATAATTTCTCTACCTCTCTTTACTAGCCCTTAGCTAATGTCTATTGTTTATTTTATACGATTTTAGCTCTTTTGTGGAGAAAAAACTATAGAAGACTATATTTAGTCCTTACTAACGAATTATTTGCCTAGTTCATACTATTAAAATCAATTTTCGAGGTGTTCATATGAGTTTTGGAGGAGTACCACAATGGTTTTTTATCATCGCAGTAGCGTTCGCCATTTGCTTTATTTTATATGCAGAATGGAATTCTAGAAAATAAATAGTGGTTACTGACGTTGATTTCCGCTCAGCACAGTAAACTGCAGGAGTCGCCGCCTTCCGCTCCAATCAACCGATTTCGGTATATACAAAAATAAACGATGGTCAACCTATAAGAAAAGAATTCCATTCAGGCGTAAATTTCACATGCCGAAACTTTTTTATCCGGTAAGCAAAAGTGAGTCCTTCTCTATGGACTCACTTTTTTAAAGCTTTTATGCAAACATGTAAATACTACAAAACTTATTTCAGCGTTCGTTTTAAAAACTCTTTTGTCCGTTCGTGATCAGGGTTTACCAGCACTTTTGATGGTGGGCCTTCTTCTACAATGACGCCTTTATCCATAAATACTACCCGATCTGCTACTTCTTTAGCGAACTCCATTTCATGTGTAACAATCAGCATCGTATTGCCGGCATTGGCTAACTCACGCATGACTTTTAACACTTCCCCAACCATTTCTGGATCTAGAGCTGATGTTGGCTCATCGAATAACATCACATCCGGATTCATCGATAGTGCGCGCGCAATAGCTACACGTTGCTTTTGCCCTCCAGAAAGTTGACGAGGTTTGGCATTGACATATTGATCCATGCCGACGATTTTAAGATACTTCAAAGCAGTTTTTTCTGCTTCTTCTTTCGAGCGTTTTAATACTTTCACTTGTCCGACTGTACAATTTTTCAAGACATCGTGATTATTAAACAAATTAAACTGTTGGAAAACCATTCCTAAATGTGTACGATACGCTTGAATATTATGCTTTTCGTCTAAAATATTTTCCCCTTTATAAATAATTTCTCCGCCACTTGGTGTTTCAAGTAAATTAATACAACGTAGAAGTGTTGATTTTCCCGAGCCTGATGACCCGATTAAACATACCACCTCTCCCTTGTCTACTTTAAAATTCACATCTTTTAACACTTGGTTACGACCAAATGATTTACTTAAATGCTCAATTTGTATGACTGCCATTTGTTCGTCCCCCTAGTCAATTTCTTTCAGTTCTTTTTGATAAGCATCCGGTCCATCAAGGCGTTTTTCTACATACAGTAAAATTCTTGATGCCGTAAATGTCATAATAAAGTAAAGCACACATGCTACAAAGAAAGATTCAAAATAGCGGAAGTTATTGCCGGCAATTGATTTCGTTTGGAAGTATAATTCCGTAACGCCGATTACGTTTAAAACAGCCGTATCTTTAATATTCATGATTAATTGGTTACCAGTTGCAGGTAACACATTGCGAGCTACTTGTGGTAAAACGACATTCATCATAATTTGCACATGTCCCATACCAATGGCTGAAGCAGCTTCGTATTGACCTTTATCAATTGACACAATCCCACCACGCACGATTTCAGCCATATATGCACCAGTATTAAGTGACACGACTAAAATCCCTGCAGTAATAAAGTGCATATCGATGCCAAAAGCAATATCTAGTCCGTAATATACTACCATTGCTTGTACAATCATTGGTGTACCACGGAAAAATTCAACATAGCATGTCAGTATAAAATTAGCTATTTTTAATAAATAATATTTTATACCTTTTTTACGAACTGGAATGGTATGCATAATCCCAATAAAAAATCCGATGAATGCACCAATAATTGTACTAATTATGGAAATAAGTAAAGTATAATACGTACCTCGTAAAAACATTTGCCAGTTGTTTTCTATAATAGAAATGATCCAATCAAAACTCATGATGTTCCTCCTAACAACGTGTAGTTGCTTGATATCCATTATGTCTTAGCGAAATCATCTCTTCATTTGAATGTAAAGCTTTGTTCAAATTATGTGACATACTTCTTAGACATGCGTTATTCAGAATGATTTTCTATCTGAATTAACTAATTTAAAATAGATGCTGCTGCCCAAGTCCCTCTAAACGTATTTTTTAGCAAGAACATCGCTTAGAAATGAAAAAATAGCATACTAGAAAACTTCTCCGTATACTATTTTTCCGATTAGGACAGCCCCACCTATATTACTGCGCTGCAGGTTGTTGCAATATTGCATCTTCCATAATTTTTTGGCGATCATCTTCTGAAATACCTTTTAGAATTTCATTGATTTTATCTAAGCTTGCATCACCTTTACGTAAACCAACAGCAATGGATGTATTTGAAATATCTGTATCAAATCCTTCCTCAAATGATACAAATGTGAATTTGTCATTTGCTGCTGCAGCTGAAATACCTTCCGGACGTTCTGCAACATAGCCATCAATTTTACCAGCTTCAAGTGCTACACGCATTGCTGAGAAGTTTTCCATTGCTGTTTGCTTATTTACACCTTTAATTTGATCGATCACATTGTAGTTAGACGTATTTAGCTGTGATGTTACTTTTGCTCCTGAGAAATCTTGAATAGATTTGGCGTTTTCATATTTGCTTCCTTTTTGAATAACCATAACGAAATCAGAAGTATAGTAGTTTTCAGTGAAATCAATTGTTTGTTTACGTTCCTTTGTAGGAGACATTCCCGCTACAATGGCATCAATTTTTTTCGATTGAAGTGCTGGCACTAAACCGTCCCATTCCAATTTGACAATGACTAATTCTTTCCCTAAACCTTCAGCGATTTTTTTCGCCATTTGGACATCGTAGCCGCCTGCATACTCTGCATTATCAGCGATTTTTACTGCACCATTTGAATCATCTTGCTGCGTCCAGTTAAACGGAGGATAACCTGCCTCCATCCCAATGCGGAATTCTCCACCAGTTTCATCATTTGTAGCATCACCTGCTGTGTTGTCATCTTTTTTGTCACCAGTACCACACGCCGCTAACAAAATTGCTGTCATAGCCGTTAACATAAATAGCAACCATTTTCTTTTCATCTAAAACTCTCCTTTTCTGTAAAAAAAATAAAGCAACTGTACAAAAAAAGACCTAAGTTGTGAACTTAGGTCTTACCTTTAATTGACAGTTGCCCAAATCCTCACTATAATTTCCATGTTTCCGAGATAGCACAACCTAGTAAACTGGAATTAGATTTACTAGGACAGTCCTGCACTTATTCACTGCAGACCCAGCATAAAAGTACGAGCTCCTTTTATGCTTCGGCGATATTTCCTTCTCCATTGCGTCTACGCTTGCTTCTACTCAGCAATGGACTAATAAATACCGCGCCTCTACCTCACAAAACAAAAGTGAGGTTTGTTTATTTAATTGATAAATAGATATTACTATAAAGCTAGCATATTCGTCAAGATAGTTTTATCATTTTTCTGACTAATGACAATATTAGGTTATTACCTTATTTCCATATGATAAAGACATTGCGCAAGAAAGCAGTCGAGTTGCTGAATGTTTCGTAATACTTCATAAAATATTATTATAAAATGCTTTCATCATAATGCTTATGATTCGTTTAGCAAGAGCAATAACAGCCTTTCGAACTATGCTGATAAATTAGGCTTGATCGCAAATATTATTGGCTAACAAATACTTTACGTACAGTAAAAAAAACCCTGCAAAACGCTAAGTTCACAGGGTTTGATTACATCATTTACAGGAATTAAGAATTTAATAATAAATCTTCTGGATTTTCAAGTAACTCTTTAACTGTTTTAAGGAAGCCAACAGAATCTTTACCATCGATAATGCGGTGGTCGTAAGATAGAGCTAAGTACATCATAGGACGGATTTCTACTTCACCATTTACTTCTACTGGACGTTTTTTAATTGAGTGCATACCTAAAATAGCAGCTTGTGTACCGTTCATAATAGGCGTTGACATTAATGAACCGAATACACCACCATTTGTAATAGTGAATGATCCACCTTGAAGATCAGCTAAACCTAATTTTTTGTCGCGTGCTTTTTTCGCTAAATCTGCAATTGAATCTTCAATTTCAGCAAAGTTTTTACGGTCTGCATCGCGCACAACTGGTACTACTAAACCTTCTTCAGTTGATACAGCTACACCAATATCAAAGAAGTTATTTAAGTGAATTTCATCGCCAACGATTTGAGCATTCACGTAAGGGTATTTTTTAAGTGCTGCAACAACAGCTTTTGTGAAGAATGACATGAAACCAAGCTTAGAGCCAGTTGACTCAAAGAATTGATCTTTTTTACGTGAACGTAATGCCATAACATTTGTCATATCTACTTCATTGAATGTTGTTAGCATTGCAGTTGATTGCTTAACTTCTAAAAGACGTTTCGCAATTGTTTGACGACGACGGCTCATTTTTTCAACTGTTACACGTGAATCATCAACAGTAACTGCTGCTTGTGCTACTGGTGCTGCTGGTTTTGCTTGTGCTGCTACAGGTGCTGTACCGTGAGCTGCAACATCTTGTACACGTACGCGGCCTTGTGGATCTACTGGAGATACAGCAGCTAGATCAATGCCTTTTTCACGAGCAAGTTTACGCGCTGCTGGAGAAGCAATGACACGTTCGCCAGAAGTTTCTTCCACAACTGGTGCTGCTGGTGTTGGTGCTGCTACTGCTTGAGCCGCTACAGGTGCAGGTGCTGCTTCCACTGGTGCCGCTGCTGCTGGTGCTGCTGCTGCGCCTTCGCCAGCTTCTACAACTGCAATTACTTGACCTACAAGAACAGTATCGCCTTCTTCAGCTAAAATTTGTGTTAAAACCCCAGCTTCTTCAGAAATGATTTCAGCATTTACTTTATCTGTCTCAAGTTCAACGATGAATTCACCTTTTTCCACGCGGTCGCCCACTTTTTTAACCCATTGTGCAATACTACCTTCTGTAATCGATTCTGCTAATTCAGGGACTTTAATTTCAGCCACTTTCATTTCCTCCTTTGATTAACGTGCATTATGCACATAAAGGGCTACCACCTTAGGCAAGTAGCCCAGCTTCCAGTAATAATGATAGATTTATTTAACTTTTACCGTTTCAGCAACTGCTTCTTCAATTAAAGCTGATTGCGCAGCTTTATGAGAATCTGCATCACCTTCTGAAGTCGAGCTCATTGCAGGACGACCTACATAACGAAGCTTTTTACCTTCAGATAGTTCATATAATGTTTCCAAAGCATAATTCCAAGTACCTTGGTTTTTAGGTTCTTCTTGTACCCAAGCAACTTCTTTAACGTTCGGATACTTAGCAATAATATCAGCTACTTGCGCAGTTGGGAATGGGTAAAGTTGCTCTACACGAACGATGTGTAAGTGATCGAAACCTTCTCCATCTTTTACGCGGTCAGCTAAATCAATCATTACTTTACCTGTACCTAATACAATACGTTCAACAGACTCTGTTTTTGTACCTAAACCTGGTTGCTCAATTACTTCTTGGAATGAGCCATTTGCTAATTGCTCAGCATTCGCTGCAGCTAATGGATGACGAAGTAAAGATTTTGGCGATACAACAACTAATGGACGAACACCTTCAGTTTCTAACATTGCTGCTTGACGGCGTAATAAGTGGTAGTAGTTACCTGCATTCGAGCAGTTGGCAACGAACCAGTTATTTTCTGCAGACATTTGTAAGTAACGTTCCATACGGCTTGAAGAGTGTTCTGGACCTTGGCCCTCATAACCGTGTGGTAGAAGAATGACGAATCCTGATTTTTGACCCCATTTAGCGCGTGCGCCTGAAATGAAGTTATCAAACATTACTTGAGCCATGTTCGCAAAGTCACCAAATTGCGCTTCCCAAACGGATAGAACATTACCTTTTTCTAGATTGTAACCGTATTCAAAGCCAACAACCCCTGCTTCAGTTAATGGCGAATTGTGTACTGTAAATGAAGCGCTTGCACCAGAGATATGGTGAAGTGGTGTAAATACATTGCCGTTATTTTTGTCATGTAACACTAAATGACGTTGTGAGAATGTACCACGTTGCGCATCTTGACCAGTAAATCGCACCGGTGTACCGTCTTGAATAATTGTTGCGTATGCTAATGTTTCAGCATGACCCCAATCAATTTTTGCAGATGCAAAAGCATCACGACGTTTTTCTAAAATTTTGCCTAATTTCTTTTGTGGCTCGAAGTTTTGTTCAAACACTAATAATTCTTCATTAATTGTATCTAAACGTTCAACACCTACTGCTGTATCAATTTCTGGGAAATTGATTTTTAATTCTTCAGGCATTTCCAAGTGTTTATGTTCATCTTTATCTGCCATTTCTTTAACATGATCGTAAGCCACTTGCATTTCAGCATAAATAGCTGAGTCAAGTGCTGCAACTTCATCAGCAGTAACTAAACCTTCTGCTACTAATTGTGCACCATATAATGTACGAATCGTATCATGTTTTGCCACAAGTTTGTATGTTTCTGGATTTGTTACAGTTGGATCATCCGTTTCATTATGACCATGTCGACGGTAACCAATTAAGTCAACAATAATATCTTTACCGAATTTTTGACGATAGTTCGCAGCAAAACGACCTACTTGTGTCACAGACTCTGGGCTATCTGCATTGACATGAACAACTGGAACTTCGTAACCTTTTGCGGGGTCAGAAGAATAAACAGATGAACGTGAGTCTTGTAGCTCAGTTGTGAAGCCAATCATGTTATTGGCAATGATATGAATTGTCCCACCAGTTGAGAAACCTTCAGTTTTTGAATAGTTTAACACTTCTGTTACAATTCCTTGTCCTGGGAATGCAGCATCACCATGTACAAGAATACCTAAGCCTTTTGCTGGATTGTGCACAGCTTGCCCTGGTTTTGAAGTATCATCTTGTGTTGCACGAGTCAAACCTAAAACAACCGGATTCCCTACTTCTAAGTGAGAAGGGTTATACGCTAGTTTGACATTCATACCTGATTCACGCGTATATGAAGCACCCATATGGTATTTCACATCGCCAGTCCAGCCTTTTGTAATTTCAAGACGACCATGTTCTGGCATAAACAAGTCATTTGAAACATGTGCAAAGTCAGAGAACATCATGTCATAAGGTTTGTTTAAAATATGTGTTAGTACATTTAGACGGCCACGGTGTGCCATACCAATACGTACATTTTCTACATTTTTTGCTTCTACTGTTTTTAAAATTTCATCAAAAAGGACGATTTGAGTATCTAAACCTTCACCAGAGAAACGCTTTTGACCAACAAATGTTTTGTGAATGAATTTCTCGAAGTTTTCAACACGTGTTAAACGATCTAATAACGCTTTTTTCTCATCTGAAGTTAGCGCTTGTTTTAAAGAACCAGATTCGATTTGTGCTTGAATCCACTCGCGTTCTTCTGTTGCTCTAACATGCTCGTATTCAAAAGCTACTTTATCTGTATAAACAGATTTTAAATAGTCAATAGCATCCTTACCATTTTTCACGCCCGCTGGCACTTCTTTGAAGAAGATTGCAGCAGGTATTTCTGCTAAATCCGCAGGACTTAAGTTGAATGCACTTTCTTCAATTTGTGCTGTTTGAAGTGCACGATTTTTTAAAGGATAAATATCTGCTGCTAAATGCCCTTGATAACGAATTGTATCAGCTAATTTTACAGCGGCTAAAATCTTTTTAAAATCGCCAGCAGGAGCTGCTGAACCACTTACTACAGCCATATCACCTTCTACTTCTACTGGTGCACCAAATTGTTGGAATAATGATACTAACTCCGGTTCTACTTCTTCAGGAGACTGTAAGAATAAGTCGTATTGCTCCATCACATATCCTAAGTTAGGACCAGAGAAAGCTGACCATGGAGAACTTACAGTTGTAACGTTGTTCGACATGAAAAATGACCTCCAAATTTTGCCTATCGGCAGGTTCCATTAATTAAATTACAATTAATTATATAATATTATCCCGTTCATTAAAAGGATGTTCGACACAACTTATCCATAATTTAAAGAACGTTTTTTCCATCTCAATCTTACTACTCTTCACAAAAAATACAACACTTTTTAGCAAATTAAGCAATTTTTTTCCCGAAGGCTAAAAAACTTAAATAAACAGCGGTTTTTTCTTAATATTTCAGCGGTAATTTCAACAAGAAAACGGTTCCAACATTTTCTTCGCTCTTGACTTCTACCGAAGCATTGTATTTTTCAAGTAACATTTTCGTGATGCTCAGACCTAAGCCAGTCCCTCCAATTTGGCGGTTTCTCGCTTCATCTACACGGTAAAAACGATCAAAAATATACGGCAGATTTTTTTCGGCAATTCCTATGCCGTTATCTGCTATTTGAATTTGCACCTCGTTTCCTTTTTTTTCAAGCGTAATTTTGACTTTAGGAACTTTTTCACAATAACGAATTGCATTTTCCACGATATTGCGAATGATTTGACTTAATGCATTAAACGTTATAAAAACCGCTCCTATTTCTTCATTTTTCGACAGCGCGATTTTTGCATTTGGATATACTAACGCCATTTCTTCTATGACGCTATTAATGACCTCTATAGGATTGGCCTCACTTAATTCATCTTTCTCTTCTCGACGTGCAAGCTCTAGTAACTCCTCAATCATTTTGCGCATGCGGGTAATTTCAGTTAAGGACGTTTCAATAGACTCTTCAAGAATAGCTGGATCATCTTTGCCCCAACGTTTCAATAATGAAAGATGTCCCTCTATTGCTTGTATCGGTGTCCGTAGCTCATGGGATGCATCTGCAACAAATTGTTGTTGCTTTGCAAACGAAATTTGGAGTTCATTCATCATGGCATTGTACATTTTTAACAAGTCACCAATTTCATCATGAGATGTATAACTTAGCTGAATTGGCTCATTAAAACCTTGGTCCATAACTGTTTTCATCGATGCACGTAATGCATGAAGAGGCTTCGTTAAATAGTTCGCTAAATAATAACCGATGGAGCCAGATAGTAACAGTGCACCGACACCCGCAATGAGCATGGCAGTCAATAAATAGCGCATTAAAGATTCAAAACGCGTTAACGGATGAATCACTTGAATATATACTTGGAAAAAACCGAGCTGTAACGGTTCATTGACAACATATGCATCCTTTTTGTCAACAGTCATTTGTACAACTTCCCCCATCGATGATAAAGGGGCGGCTTTGGAAGCATTATTAATTCGCAATATTTCAATTCCATCATTATTAAAGAGTCTGACAGTTTGATCGCGATCGACAATGGATTTTAATAAACCTGTGTTTTGTTGAATTTGTTGAATCGAGATATTTGGTCCTTGTGACTCTAAAAAAGAAACGACATCATCTCTAGTTCGTATTACTTTACTTCCTTCATCATTTAATAGCCATGTATGCAATGAAACATAGACGACAATACAAATAATGGCATAGCTAATAAAAATCACAGCACTAGATGTTAGCATCCATTTTCTTTGTAAAGATAAATTACTTATATAATCCTTGAATTTTTTCATTCACGCATCACGTATCCTACTCCACGTACCGTTTCAATATAAGCATTTGAATCACCTGGTAGTTTTGTCCTTAAATGGCGGATATATACGTCCACTACATTTGTCTCAATATCTGCGTCATATCCCCAAACGGAAGTTAAAATTAATTCCCGCGTACAAACTCTATTTTTTTGTTCTATTAATAGCTTTAACAAATCATATTCGGTTTTTGTTAGGTCCAGTCTTTCCCCTTGAACCAATACCTCATATGCATCAATATCGATTTCAATATTACGAAATTGCAACGTCTGTCCCCATCGTTTTTCTTGAGGCTCTACACGGCGCAAAATAGTCCTTATTCTTGCCAGTAATTCTTCAATGGCAAACGGTTTTACTATGTAATCATCCGCGCCAGCGTCTAATCCAGCAACCCGATCCATTACTGCGTCTCGTGCAGTAAGTAAAATAATGGGCACTTGTGACTGCGTACGAACTCTTCGGCAAATTTCAATGCCATTGATACTCGGTAGCATTACATCCAATAATAGGACATCATATTGTTCATTTGTCGTTAATGTTAATCCTTCTCGCCCATCAAATGCCACGGTTACGTCGTAGCCTTCATGCTGTAATTCAAGCTCTACAAATCGAGCAATATGCTTTTCATCTTCTACTAATAGTATTTTTTTAGGCATTTGTTCACCTTCTATTTTCAATATTAAAACTCCTTCACAATTATAGCATGAGCCTAACACCAATGAAAAAGCCTGTACTACAAGTGAATACTCGTTTGTACAGACTCTTATTATTGAGGTGCGGTTATAAATAAATGATTTTTCCCGCATTCCTTCGCTTTATATAATGCTTGGTCAGCTAAATCCATTAACGATTCAAGGCTTGTAGCATGTTCTGGGTAATAAGCGATGCCCATGGATGCAGTTGGAGAAAAGAAATGATTTTCTATCGTCCATCCTTTTTTTAATCCCGCGCGAATGCGATTAATAATATGCATCATTTGTGCTTGTCTATCGTCTGTATCACGGGTTAAACCCGTTAAAATAATGATAAACTCATCGCCACCCATGCGGATGACTAAATCATGACTACGAACAGATGAAATGAGCACATGACCAAATTTACGAATAAAATCATCTCCCATATCATGTCCATATCGATCATTAACATCTTTGAAATCATCTCCATCGATATAAAGCATGGCAATACAAGTATCTTTTGTATGTGCATCCGACATAATTTTAGGGAATTCTTTTAATAGATATCTTCGATTTGGGAGTTGTGTTAGGCTATCGTGATAGGCAAGATAGAGTAAATCATTTTCTCGTTCTTTTCGATGTGTGATTTCACGTGAAACCATAATAATTTGAGAAATGGTTTCCCGTTCAGTATCATGAACGACCGTCACATTCCCTTCTGTCCAAACAGGCCTGCCATCTTTCGCTTTCAATAAAAGTTCAAACTGGGTATCCGTCTTTTCAGTAAAATCATTAAGAAACGCTTGCCACGCTGGTTTACTTTGTTCATCAATAATATTACTGTAAAATTGACCTTGCAATCCAACTATTTCATAACCTAAATACACTTTGTAAGACGGTGAGGCATAAATAATAATGCCATCCTCATTAATGATGACAATTAAATCATTTGTATTTTCGGTAATTAAGCGGAATGTACGCTCAATATTTTTTAATTCTGTTAACATTCTTTTCTTGTCTGTAATATCATAGTTAATGGATAAATATTGTTCCACTTTGCCAAATTCATTTTTCAATGGCACAATGGCTGCCTCTACCCAATAGTCTGCATGATATTTGGTGCGATAGCATAGCTCACCTCGCCAAACCTCGCCTGAAAAAAGCGTTTTATTAATCGTTTGAAAAACACCTTTTTTATTATTCCTCGGCTCGATAAGATTATAAGGTTGACCGATAAGCTCACTAGCTGTAAATCCAGAAGCATTTAAAAATAAATCATTTACTTCGACAATTTTGCCTTCTACATCCAAAACAGCAATGGAAGTAGCGGAATTAAGTGCAGCTTTAAACACTTCTAAACCGTGTGTTGTTGACCGCAATGCTGCCTTTTGTTCTGTAAATTGCGTAAAATCCTGCATGATAAGAAAAATAGCAAAGGAATTATCCCCCTGCATGACAGGCGAAAGCGATATTAAATACATGCGTTCCTTCTTATCCAATGTATGAAGCTTAATGAGCTTTTCTCCAATATTTTCGCCCATTGCCGCTCTTTGTAAATAATGTTGTATTTTCGCAATTTCTTCTTTCGGTATAATCGGTAAATCAATGAATAACTGATTTTTTATCTTATCATTATCTAAAGTAAAATCTTCCATAAAACTTGTATTCACTTCATAAATAGTGCCCTCAGCAGATAAAATGACTGTTGAAAAAAAAGCATGATCAAACATAGATCGCATAAATAAAAATTTATCTTCAATACTTCTGTCATATAAAATTTCTTTTGTTATAGCTAAAACATAGACTTCTTCTCCGTCTTTTATCGGGCGCACAGATGTCTCATATTTTCGTACTTCAGATTTAACATAGGCATAATCCACATAATCGACTTGCTGATGCAATGCAATTGCTCGATGGTAATTATCTTGAATAATAACAAAATTCCGACTAGAAGTAACAGCAGATAACATTTTTCCTACGGCATTTTCGGATAACAGTACTTGGGCAGCTTGATTTAAGCGAACATATTGATAATCGTCTCCAACTTTTTTCATTAAATAGACGAAATCTTCTCCAATAAATAATTCGTTAAAAAATTTTTCGCTTAAAAGATATTCCATGATGTCACTCCCCATAATAAAGTCACATATATATAAATTCGTTATAAATGTATTTATTTTAAAACAAAAAATTACACTAGTATTATAACATATTTACAATCGTTTAACTTTTTGGATTTCAGAAAGATTCTATCTTTTTCAAGATAAAATATGATAAAATTTTCACACTAAAAAAGTAAAACATTACTAAAGAAATACACTATTTTTCTCATTTTCATGTAATATATAACTAATATAGACTTTCTATTCATATCTAGCAATTGCCGTAATAAATATTTTTCGCTAAGTTGTCAGAATAAACTGATAACTAAAGTAAATTTTTGTTTTAAAGAGTAAATTGATTGCACCAAGCAGTAGACTTGTTATATTATATTAATAAAACTAGCCATTTTTCGGTATGGTCGCAAAATCAGTAAGACTGCGGGAGATTATGGATAACATAGTTATAACGTCTAGTTCTTTGGGTTTTTAATTCCAGTACGAATTTTAGTTTTATTCTTATGTTTTAACGGAATTGTTTTAACTACCCTTGTAAAGGAGGCGTTTCGTATGCTTAAACATCGAGACCTACATGAATGTACAGAGCTTTATGAGCTATTATCGCATCCATCTGTTTTTCCCTTCGTCCGTCAAAAAGCCAAATCGGCGGATGAATACTGGTTTATGACCAAGCAACTAATTGAAGAAGAAGCGAGAGGGCTCGCTATTTCTAGGACAATTACCGATGATTGGGGTCAACCAATCGGCACCATTAGCATTCATGATGTTGAGGACGGTGCAGGCTTCCTCGGAACGTGGATCGGATCCCCTTATCAAGGGCAAGGTTACAACCAAAAGGCAAAAATGCTTTTTTTGAACGAGTTGTTTTTTGAATATAATTTCCATACGGTTTTTCTCCGTATTCGAGTTGAAAATGTTAAATCACAACGTGCCGCTTTAAAATTGCCTTATGTTGTCAGTGCAAATGATAGTCACCCTACTTTATTAGCTCAAGTAAACAGTGGCGAGGCACAATTTCATTTATACAAAATTCCACGTGACTTGTTCTATTTAACAACAGCCCATCAAACACAAGAAGGCGAAGAACAAGCAATGTAATGAATCAATTAAAAAAGCTATGTACACTGTTTATCCAAACAATGTACATAGCTTTTTATTTTTTATATTGTATGATTAATTTAGCCATTTCATCTGGCGTTTTCGGTCTTTGTGTTTTTTCCATTGTTTGTATCATTTCAGCTTTACGCTCTGTCAACGTATAGACTGATTTCATAAATGATTCCTTCGTCAGTTCTTCTTCTTGCAACACTTCGGCATATCCTTGTTTTTTAAACAACTTCGCATTTAAAATTTGATCACCACGACTTTTTTGCGCTGATAAAGGAATTAACAGCATTGGCTTATGAAGTGCTAAAAATTCAAAAATAGAATTTGAACCTGCACGTGAAACGACAAAGTCAGCTGCATGTAGTAGATCTGGCAATTCTGTTGTTACATATTCAAATTGTTTGTAACCAATCATTGACTCTAAGCTATCATCTTTATTCCCTTTGCCACAAAGATGAATTACTTGAAATGTTTGAAGTAATTCGGGTAAATTATGGCGCAATGCATCATTTAACACAACTGAACCAAGACTTCCCCCCATCACTAACAGAACAGGTTTTGATGAAGTAAAGCCGCAGAAAGCAAGGCCTTTTGCTTTATTGCCATTAAATAATTCTTGACGAATGATAGAACCTGTACAAGTTGCCTTTTCTTTTGGCAAGTGCTGTAGCGTCTCTTCAAAAATCGTAAAAATATGAGAAGCAAAAGGTAACGCTATTTTATTTGCCAAACCAGGTGTTACATCTGATTCATGGATAACGACTGGAATACCTGCTAATTTAGCCGCCATCACAACAGGCACAGAGACAAAACCACCTTTAGAAAAAATAACTTCTGGTTTCACCTTTTTTATAATTCTAAACGCTTGCATAACACCGGCAAGCACTTTAAAAGGATCTGTAAAGTTTTTCATAGAGAAATAACGACGCAATTTTCCGCTTGCTATCCCATAGAACGGAACGTCAGGAAATGCCTCGCCTATTAATTCTTTTTCTATACCTTGCTCTGAACCAATATAGTGGACATCATAACCCAGTTCAAGTAAAGAAGGTAATATCGCTTGGTTAAGTGATACATGGCCTGCTGTCCCACCACCGGTTAAAATGATTGTTTGTTGTTTCACATTAATTCTCCTATTCCTTAAAAGCCATAGCAGCAAAACGCTACTTTTTGTTTACAGTCTTTTATTTTACTATATGCGACTGAAAAGATATAGATGAAGCTTTTAATTTTTCACTCATATTATGTCTACTCTATGTTATACTAATTCATTATGCTTATAAAGGAAGTAACTGACATGTACAAAACCACTTCATTAAAACAAAAGTATGCTTTAATTTTAAAAATCATTGTACCAATTTTAATTACGCAAGTAGCCATTTACCTTATATCATTTTTTGATATTTTAATGTCTAGTCGTTACGGTACAGCTGATTTAGCGGGTGTATCGATTGGTTCCTCTATTTGGATGCCTGTCTATACGGGGCTTTCAGGAATTTTATTAGCGATCACACCGATTGTATCCCAATTAGTTGGTGCTAAGAAAGAACATGCAGCGAAAAAGGCTGTGCAACAAGGCTTATATGTGGCCCTTGTACTTGCTGCCGTTATTTTTGTCTTTTTATTTTTTGCACTCGATTGGATTTTAGGCAATATGCAATTAGCACAAGCTGTCCATAACATTGCCAAATCTTATATTCAAGCAATGTGCGTGGGACTATTACCACTTTTATTATTTTTTGTCCTACGTTGTTTTATTGATGCGTTAGGTCAAACACGTGTAACAATGATCATTACGCTGCTAGCAACGCCGATTAATATTTTATTAAATTACATATTTATTTTCGGTAAATTTGGAGCACCAGAACTTGGCGGTGTTGGTGCTGGTGTTGCCACTGCCATTACTTACTGGCTAATTTTCATTATCACCGTTTGGATTGTTGCAAAACGTGTGCCTTTTGAACAATTTTCGATTTTCCGTGAGTGGTCTAAGCTGGCATGGTTAAGTTGGAAAGAGATTTTAGTGATTGGTGTGCCAATTGGTATCTCTTTATTTGCGGAAACAAGTATTTTTTCTGCTGTTACAATGATGATGAGTAGCTTTAGTACTGAAATCATTGCAGCCCATCAAATAGCTATTAATTTTACATCGTTGTTATATATGGTCCCTCTTAGTATATCAATGGGTGTAACAATTTTAGTAGGCTTCGAAATTGGTGCAGGTCGTTTACGCGATGCGAAGGTTTATAGTTATTTATGCGTAGGTACAGCGATTTTATTTAGCTTTTTCTCAGCTTGCATACTCTACTTACTTCGCGAACAAATTGCTACAATGTACTCAAGTGATCGATTGGTTTTACAATACGCCCAGCAATTTTTAGTCTATGCTGCCATTTTCCAATTGTCCGATTCGATACAAGCACCGGTTCAAGGTGCTTTACGAGGGTATAAAGATGTTACCATAACATTCATTATGGCCATCATCTCCTATTGGATTATCGGATTACCTACAGGCTTTTTACTCGCTAACTATACAGACCTTGGACCAGTTAGTTATTGGATTGGACTTGTCGCAGGCCTTTCTGCAGGAGCCATTACATTATTAATTCGTTTATTACTTGTACAAAGAAAATATGTATTGCAGTAAATAACCGAAACTAAAAAACAAAAGAAAGTGTTAGATTGACGACTATGATCAATTTAACACTTTTTTATTGTTCACTAAGACTTACTGAACCATCCGTCGTTCAACTAAACAAAAAAGACGCCCAAATAAGCCTATTACGACTTATTGGACACCCTATTTGCTTTTATTTAACTAAACACATCATTATTTTTGAATAAATTGTTGCGTCCAGTAGTTACCTGATTTCACATAACCAACACCAATATGTGTATAATTCGCATTTAAAATATTAGCACGGTGACCTGGTGAATCCATCCAAGCTTGTACAACTTCTTGTGGTGTACGTTGACCTTGGGCGATATTTTCACCGGCACTCTTATACGTAATACCTAAAGCTTTCATACGATCAAATGGTGAACCGAATGTTGGGCTCGTATGTGAAAAATAGTTTTTTGATTGCATATCTTGTGATTTTTCTCTTGCTGCAGCCATTAGTTTATCATCTGTTTGTAAAGCTTTTAAACCAGCTTTCGTACGCTCAGCATTTGTTAATTTTACTACCTCTTGTTCAAAAGCATTGACATCTGATGTAGATGTAGTTGGCTTCGAAGTAGTCGGTGGTGTTGTCGTTGTATTATTTTGTGGATTTGATGGTTTATTTGTTTGTTGATTTGTTTCCGTATCTTTAGATGGTGTTGTCGTTTGTGGTTTCGTTACAACCCATTTGTGATTTGACCAATTATAATAGTAAACTTTGCAGTTCGTTGTCTGATTTGCTGTGTTCCCCTCTGTTGTATTGGAAGCAGCAGAAGCCAATTGAATTGGAGCCGCTAAAAGAAATGTTGCACAAATTGCAGTAAGTGTTTTTTTCATTTTGCAATTCCTCCTATCTGCAACCTATCGTAAAGTATGATTCTATTAAAAATCTTGCCATCATCTGCTAGCTTGCCCAATAGAGAAGTAGTTTCCGTTAAACAGGGGTTTTTTTGTTATAATTTTTAGCATGTTTCACCATGCTATGAAATACTTACGTTTTATATGGGGTTGACACTGTGCAAAATCTGTTCATATTTTATCTGTTTTTCGTACCAAAGTTGTCCGTCCCCTTAGAAAAATTCAAGCAAACTTTTACTAGAAATAGAATGAATACAAAAAAAGCTGCTCAGTTCTACTGTATAGCTTAAGGCCATTCAGTAACAACACGAGCAGTTTTATTGAAAATATGTGCGTTCAACATCTTAAAAAATGTATTGTTAGTCGATTCCAGGTACAACAACACTTCCGACATTTTCACCGATTAACACAAGCTTTGCTGGCATTTTAATGTACTCTGGCAGCCATTGTACCATGCCATAAGCATATTGAAACAACATTGGGTTTTTCACTCCTTCAATCGGAACGTAGCCTTTCATACGGTACACTGTATCTGGCAATACACGTACCCAGTCTTCAAATTGCGCTTGTGTAAAGTGAACTCCGTCGAATTCTACTAATCGTGATGTTAAATGCATCGAAGAGATTGGGGCTTTGACAATGTTGTCTTTGTCGATTTGTACTGTAGCTGTTAATCCTTCGAGTAAAGACAACGGCACCCGCCCATTTGTTGTTTGCAAAATAAATGCATGCGGATTAAAACCTTGGAGCTCATAGACAACCTTTGCTTGCTCCGCTTCGCTTAGTAAATCCATTTTATTGGCCAATAGTAAATGAGCATGGCGAATTTGTTCCATAAACAATGTACGAACTTGTGGCGTCAGCGTCTCTCGATTTAACCATAGCTTTGAGTCTGCCACAGTGACAATCCCTTTGACATTTAATTGCTCAGCAAAAATTGGCGAGTAAACTGCATCCAATGCTTCTACAGGATGTGCCGCTCCAGTTGTTTCAATTATAAGGACATCAAATTCACTATCTAATAGTAGAGATTGAATTTGAGCTTCTGTTTTTTCAGCTCCTGAACAACAAATACAACCTTCTAACATCTCCTTTAACGGGACGTCCTCCTCTACTGCCTGTGAGTCAAAAGGCAACTTGCCAAGCTCATTCATAATAACAGCTGGCTTTAATCCCTGTTCCTTTAGTTGTCGAATAACATCTGTTAGCATTGATGTTTTGCCGCTTCCAAGAAACCCACTAAATAAATATACATCCTTCACAATGCATTCCTCCTATAAAAAAAGCTGCCGCATTCGCCGTACGAGACGACTTGTGCGACAGCTGCTGTGTTAGTTTGTTATTGCCTCAGTTTATTATTTAGCCTCAGATACAAGTTCTTTTGCTTTTAACAGTTGAGGATCTTCTGATTTCATTTTCGCACGTAACGCATCCATTAATGCATACGTTGTTTCATTCGTTAAAATGCCTGTTTCTTCAAGCTTATTATCCGCTTGGAGTTTTTCCACTGCGCGTTCTGTATATTGATCAAACAAACCGTCAGCTTTGCCAGGTTCATAGCCAAGCACCTCAAGCATTTCTTCAGCTACTTTGACAGCATCAGATTGTAAGCCCTCTTTCATTTCAATCGTAGGATCTAAAATAGGTAAGGAAGCATAGGCAGGGTAAGCAACTTTTACATCTGGTTCGATTCCTTTTTCATTAATCCAATTACCGTTCGGTGTTAACCATTTACCAGTAGTGAATTTTAAGTTCGAGCCATCTTTTAAAGGTGTAACATTTTGCACTGTCCCTTTACCGAATGATGTTTCACCAACAATTTTAGCACCCACTGATTCTTTTAATGCACCTGCTAATATTTCTGAAGCAGAAGCACTACCATTATCAACTAGTACTGTTACAGGTAAATCATATTTTTTCCCTGCAACGGCATTTGTAATCACTGGTTCCTCATCTTTTTGCTGCACTTGTACAATCGCTTTACCTTCTGGTACAAATAAATTTGAAATTTCAACTGCTGCATCTAAGTAACCACCTGGATTTTGGCGTAAATCAAGGACAATCCCTTTCATGCCTTTTCCTTCGTACTCAGCGAGCATTTTTTCTAACTCTTCTCCTGTTTTCTCACTAAATGAAGTGATTTGAATATGCGCAATATCACCATCTAGCATTTCACCGTAAACCGTCTCTACAGGAATGTCATCGCGAATAATCGTCATTTCAATCGGTTTAGCATTTTCGCCACGTTTCACTGTTAGTTTAACAGGCGTACCTTTTTCGCCTCGAATAAGCGCTACCGCTTCTGAAGCACTAAAGCCTTGGATACTTTTGCCGTCTACAGTTAAAATAATATCTTTTGGTAATAAGCCTGCTTTTTCAGCCGGTGAATTTTTAATAGGTGACACAACAGTAATGAATCCATTACGTTCTTGAATTTCAGCGCCAATTCCTTGGAAGCTTGAAGATAATCCAGAGTTAAACTGTTCTGCTTCATCTTTTACCATGAAATCAGAGTACGGGTCTTCTAATGCTTCAAACATGCCGTTGATGGCACCATCGACTACTTTTTCATCATCAATATCTTTGTAGTATTTGCCTTTCAGCATATCAAATGCTTCATACAACTTTGTAAATTCCGCACGTTCAATCGGAACTTTTACTTCTACTACTTTCTTTTCACCGAAAGTTAACGCAAAAATGGTTAAGCCTGCGGTAATTAAGATTGTAAAGAACATCAGCATAATAAATTTAAACGGCTTCATCTGAATAAATTGCCCCGCTGGTTTTACCTCTACTTGCGGTGTTTGCTCTTGCTGTTGTTCTAAACCATCTTTTTTCTGTTCATCCATCTTGATTGTCACCACTCTCATATACACTAACTTGTTGTCACACTATTACCATCTTAACAGGTTATAGAGAAGACGAAAAGAAAAAGCGTGTCAAAATTTCATGACAGCACTCGTTTCTCTACTAACTTCATAAAATTGTACATTGAAAAAGTACTTTTTTATCTACTATTCTCTATTAAATAGAAAATGTCTTTCAAAAGCTTCCACGTTGACAATTTATCAATAAAATGTGCCTCAGATACAATCCTGAGGCACTATTTTTAGCTGCTAAGTTTTATATATTTAATAGTACTATCTTTTTATTCTACTCATTTCCTATAAGCAGTCAACTAAAATACTCAATTATTTAAAGGATTTATCATTATGCTTCGATAATATATGTCACTTGTGCTAATTTAGCTGTTTTTATTTTATTGTCTGCACTTTTTGCAGCGGTCAGGCCTGTAAAAGTACCTGTTTTGACACGGTATTTTGTCCCTTCCTGTTCAATATAGGCAACCCAGCCAAAACGTTTCTGCATGATGTCTAAAACACTTAACGCTGCATTTCGGGTACTATATGTGCCTGTGACAATACGATATTTCAATGACTCGGTTGGTGGTTTTTCTGGCTTTGGTGTTTCAATACTTGTTATCATTTGCAAAAAATTAGTCCATGTGATTTTCCCTGCACGGATATTTCTCGGACAGTTTTTCCCACTGAAATAATGATGCTGTACAACATTTTGAATGGCTATATTTTCATCCTTTATTATTTTTGCAATTAAACTTGCAGCATTTTCGACTGCCTTTTTGAAATCGCCATCACTATTTACACAAATTTCCACCTGAATACCTTGCGCATTTCCTTGGTACGTTCCAGCTCCCCAGCATTCCCAATAATGTTCAAAAGATTGGATGGCTTCAAGATCATCTACTTGCCAATGCCAGCTGGCATCTCTACTATTACCGTTTATTTGTAGTCGAGCATGAGCATCTGCGTCCGCTCCTGCACTCGTATTATCTGTTTCGTGTACAACAATATATTTTTTGGCATTATTTTTTCCATTTGTAATTTTTGCAGCTTGACTCGCAGATACTAATTTTTGTCGAATGGAAACCAAGTGCGTCCCCCCCTTCCTCTTTACATACCTGTCATAATTCTAGCTCAATTTGGATTGAAACGAATGACAGCTAACTGCCTTCTAGCGGGTATTTCTAAAATATCTCGTTACGTATTACATGTTATATCCATATGAAATGATGGTTAATTTATAGTATGCGATAATACGTACGCCATTTGTGTTTTTATATACGCTCACTCCCAATACTCTTGAAAGCTATTGATAGCGCCCACTCAATGTATTGCACATTAGCTATATACAGCAATTTGATTGAAGAAAGACAATAGCAATTCAATGTGTGCAGATGAATTGTCAAATCTCATTTTCTACCAATAGCTTCCAACAAGCGTTCTATTATGTTACAATTTTTGTAAATATTTATTTTCTATAGCGAAGTGAGGTGAACAAGACATGTCCTATATTAGCGATTTACTGTTTGATTTCGATAGCAGACTAATCGGTGATACGTTAGAGCTAATAGTCGTTACGCTATGTATTGCTACCATTATCTATTTAATAACTAAAAATCAGTATATTTCTTACTTATCATCAGCACCTATTTATTACTTCATCTCAAAATTGTTCTACTCTAACACGCATTTATTATTTATCGTGCTGACGATGACAGCGCAAGCGCTTATTCTTCTATCTATCCAGAAGAAACAACAAAGTGCCGAAAAAGTTGTAGAAAACGAATCTTTAGAGCTATAAATTCGCAATAAAAAGAGGACTTGCGATTATCTATAAAAGCAAGTCCTCTCATTTAATAACCATTAGCAGTGACACTTGTATTGATTGGAGGAAATATCATTGAATCAAACCGTAACGTTTGCTGTTAATACTAAATATAATGAAGAAATACTAGAAACTTTTACGTTTGAGCAATTGGGACTTGACCATCGTATGGACAAGGACGATTTAAACAAAGAAATAAATAGGATTTTTGAGTCTTGGGTTTCCTATAAACTCAATATCTCTTACAGCATTGTCTATAACTTAGATCAAAAATAGTATGGAATTGTCGTCCCTCCTGAGTTCCCCCTATATACATAAATGAATAGCTCGATTACTATTTAATAGCTAGGAGCGATTGTATGAAAAAAATATTGCCTGTCGCATTACTACTTATCGTGCTCGTTCCCTATGTTACAGTGCAGCTGAAAAAGCATCTGTATGAACATAAAATTCGCCAATATCTAATAGAAGAAATTCACTATACAGAGGATGAAATACAGTCCATTGACTGCGAATGGTATTTAGGGGGCTTACCTAACTACTCTGTGCATGTGATTTTTAATGACGAACCAAATGTTGTTTATATTTATTTTGTCCATCGTAAAGATCGATTAGGCCAGTTCGAACACTATACGATAGACGGTACCGTGTTACCAATTGAACAATTAAAACATTATAAGCCTTACAAGTAATTCACACTTTATTATTATCCATGTTAGTGGAGGCATGACATGCTAATGAAAATCGTAAATTCCATTATTGGCTTTCTATTTCGTTAATCTAACAGTGTATAATGAACCATTTAAAACTTTCACTTATAAAGGATTTGGCATTTTAACCATGCTAGCTGGCGCTTTTTATCTTAAAAAAATTGCAAAGTTAGGGCATAAATAATTTTATATATCTTAGAAGTACTATTTATTATCAAGAAATACATATTCAAAGTGTTAGAACATCCGTTATAATAGCACTAGTATTGGAGGATCGATCGATGACACTACAAGATGAAAAATTTATGACAATCGCCATTCAAATGGCTTTCAATGCACGCAAAGCTGGGAATGAACCATTTGGTGCAATTTTAGTTAAACATGATGAAATAGTGATGTATGGTGAAAATAAAATTAATAGTTTTTGTGACCCAACCCATCATGCAGAAATTGGTCTTATTCGTACATATTGCACTGAACACAACATTTTCGACTTAAGTGATTATACGCTGTATACAAGCTGTGAACCTTGTGTTATGTGTACAGGTGCAATGGTATGGTCGAAATTAGGGAAAATTGTCTACAGTGTGTCACATGATCAATTAGCAGAAATCGCAGGCAGTAATATTATGATTGCCAGTAAAGAGGTATTTGAAAAAAGCCCACATAAACCGCTGTTAATTGAACAAGTTTTAAATGCAGAAGGATTAAAGGTATTTGAAGGCTACTCGTTCAACTAGTTCAACATGACGCAGTTTTGTATACTAAAAAAACAAGCACGTGCCAAATTGGCTACGCGCTTGTTTTTTTTATCGTCAAATATTATTTATATAAAAAGACTAGCGTTTATTTTTTTATTCTTTAGCCTATCCGTGAGATTTTTAAAATATTGGATGACCTCATGCATAGCGGAGGCTTTAGCTAAAGCAGTCCCCTCTTGAATGGAACGATACGCCTCTTTAAATTTATTTGCTTGAATTTGAGCGTCTGCAAGGCAATACCAATAAAACCAAGCATCGATTTGTGAAATTTTATCGATATAAAAGTTTTCGATTAGCGGATAATATTTCGCATAGGACGCTTCATTATAAACTAATTTTTCACCATTCCATTGAAGTACCTCAACTAAGTAACTATCTCCAATGTATAGATGCCAAATTGCAATTGCCACTTTTTGCGTACCTTCAACAAACTCCATTTTATGATAAGGAATATCCGCAATCTTTTTAAATGCGTTATTCAGTGATTGGAAAACTTCGAGCTCGCTACCGATAGATGCACCGATTGTTACACCGAATAAATACTCTTTTGTACCATCACCAGTAATGTCTTTTAAAGTTGAAAAGTCCAAATCTACTCCTTGCTTGGATGTTTCCCACACTTTTTGCCAATGTGATTGGTCCTTTTGTAGAACGATAGCGCCAAATTGCGAAGGAGCGGGTTGATTCTTTGCTTTTATTTCATAGGTAAAAATGATTTCCTTTTGTCCATCGTGATTAAAATCATAAAGTTGAACAGACTTTGTAGAAAAAGGCTTATCTGGACTTATAAGTGACGAATTCGCTGGCATAAATGGTCTAATAATTTGCATTAAGTCTTCTTCTGGTTGCTCATTGGCAAATACCACTAACGAAATACAATTCACTGCGACAACCGACAGTATCGACAATAGCACGATTTTCTTCACCAATACATCCCCTTTTCTAATGAGAATAAAAGATTGTAGGCATTATTTATAGTATGGACGTTTTTAGTAAAGTAATGCTTCACTTTAAAAAAAAGATAGCATCAAGCTATCTTTAAAGACAAACCTATTCATACAGTTTCATTAAGCAATTCTACCTTTACCCTTAGTTTTATATCTGCTGGAGGTTCTTCATCAGCGACAACGCAAGAAAGAACATAGTCTCCTTCGGGCAATTCATTAAATACCTCGTTGAAACTTTCATCACTTTTCAACATATCTTGTGCTACAATCGTTTCGTTGTCAGCATGTCGAAAGGTATATAAAAAGGTTTCTGTACCAGTATTCAATAAAGCAATTTTCAAAGGCACATTTCCCTCATAAGTAAAATAATTTTTATTATCTCCTGTAGGTGCTGTTATTTCTGCATCAATTAGGAGAGGTTGATCACTTACTTTTGCTTCTTCGCTTTTTTCTTTATCTTCACTACTTAGGTCAATGGTCGTTTTAATAATCGCTGTTTCTTTTAACAGTGGTTCTTCAGTTTTTGTCGAAGATACACTACAACCTGATAATAGGATAATCAAAGTACATATACGAAGTAATCGATAATTTTTCATATGTTCCCCCACTACAAATAGTAAATAATTACAATTATACCATAGAACATAAAAACTCAAAATTACCGTTCAATCATAAAAAAGAGCTGCCGAAGCAACTCCTATTAAAAATGGTTTCAATAGTCAATTGAATTTGCAATTTCAACTAGTATTTCTGCTGTTACTTTATCTGCAACATCTTTATCGATACTAAAAACATATTGCCAGTTATCTCTTTCGATAACTAATAAATTAAAGCCTATTTGCGCATGATCTATATAAAGTGCATCATGGCCGTTTTTTAACTGAAAGACAGTGGAACTATATTTTTCAAATGTAATTTTTTCCTCAAGTGGTCGTACATCGATTTTATAATGATTTTGAGGCGCAATTTCATTAATAAACGTAACTTCAAAATAATGATTTGTATTAAACCTACCGAATTGATGGGTAAAACTTAATGGTGGCACTCGCAATGGTAGCTTCAGTTGTTGATGATAATGCTGTTCAAAATCCTGTAATGCAGCTTCAATCGTTTTGTATCCTATTTGAGGAAGAAATTCCTCTAAATGTTGAGGTGCATCATCTTCCATTGCATATACTGTTTCATTCACTATGCCATACAGCAGGACACTTACCAATAACAATGTATACAGCATATATTTTGTCAATTTTATCGCTCCTAAATAGTGTTTCTGAATATTTTCTCCCGAAACATAAACACTATTCACCAGTAGTTTTATTCTTCGTAGTGACAGGCAAAATAATTTTCTACTATTTTACTAATTAATTGGGAGGATGAATAAAATCCATAACGGTAATTAACAGCGCTGTAAAGGTTAACAATAGCCATAATCCGATTGATAAATAATCTGGTTTTTTGTCTTTTTTTGAATCTCGTATTTTATTCATAAGAATTATTGTAATTGATAATGTCAAAACGATATTACTGAAATGATCATATTTAAAAACAAGTATTGCAATTAATATACTAGCGACAACAAAAACAACAAATTTTAACTTTTCAATCGTTGTATAAGATTTTTTCATCGTTTTTGTCCCTTCTATTTATACTTTGGCCAAATTAAACCTTTATTTTATGAACAGTGCTTAGTCAATTCCCCTAAAATTTGCTACAATCGCCTGCAAAAAAGTCCGCACTATTAAAAATCTAACTTTGTTGTTTCATAGCGTGAGTGAAAAATAATGCCCTTCCCCTCTATCCATTCAGCATTATCTACCCCCAATACTTCTAAATCATTAGGGATTTGGCCGCTTTCACGCGTTTGTATTGTAAGCACTTTATTGTTTACCTTCTTTATTACGCCAGGAAAAGCTGTGTTACGATAAAAATAGTATAGATGGGTTGTCTCGCCTAATGTCGCATTTCGATGTTCGATTATTAATGTATCTTTGCTGGCTGGTGATGTAATTGTGTCAATTTGATAATCCCCTATCAAATGAACAAATAGCATGACAGCTAGTATTAATGAGGCTATTACAGAAATGGTGATTTTCTCGGCTGTTTTAATGCCGAGCGTGCTAACAAAAATAAAAATCGATAGGACCGTAAGAAACGCTGGAAAAATAATGCCTGTATATTTAATAATAGCAACATAGTATTGATTTAAGCCCAATAACAGAAGAAGTAAATCAAATGCTACAACCAAAATAAAAAGCAATATTGCAAGTTTTTTCAATACTACACCCTTTCACATCTCAATTTAACCTGTTATTTGAAGCTTTTTTCCAAAATACAAATATCGTTATACTATTTAATAAAATCGTTACGCTCAGAAGAACGGTTGCAGCGAATATGACAGCTTCTGTTGTGTCCAAAAGGGCACTCCAATCTTCAATCTTTACAAGATAATAGCTATAGTACATTTGGAATATAAGTGCAATAGCACAAGCACTGAAACTTAAACAAGTAAGCAGTCCCCATTTTTTAAAGGCAATGTTTTTTATTTGTAAAAGACAAATTATCGGAAGGAACCATGCAACTAATCCTAACCCTATACTCCCGACATTCAGTAAACCAACCATGACAAAACCCCTTCTTTCAATGTAGATGACTTTTCATTAAGCCATTAGACGTTCCAGCATACAAATAGTTCCATTTTTACTGAATACTTACTGAATTATAACATTAAAAAACCATGTACTCCCCCAATATAGAATGTACATGGTTAAATATATTCTTTTTGCGTAACTACCATATTTAGCATTAAATACATAGACATTTTCTTCTGTATAGATATAATACATTCCGTTTTGTCCTTTTACTTCATTTTGCTTAGCAAGACAAGATGGATGACTGCAAGTCCTGACAGCATGGTTTTCTTCAAGCTAGGCACCTCTACAATATTTATTTATCCTCAACATCTATTAAATAAATCGCTTTTTCAAACCCACCACGTTTAGCCTTCTTATGCGCACGAATCTCTTCTAATTCTTGATAACTTATTCCTAATGCATTTATCGCCGTATGGACGAGCTCTAACAGATCCGCTAATTCTTCTACACTGTTTTGTATAGTTTTTGATTCTTTAAACTCTTTCGCTTCTTCCATTATTTTTGCTTTAACTTCTTCCAGAAAATCCTGCGGTTCTAACACTCTTGCATTATACGATATTCCATCCGCCTCTATGATTTCTAAAATTTTATCTCGTACTAATTTATTATAGACAGGCATTGTTTTTCTCCTTAAGTGCAAAATAAACTCATCCATATTTTACCTTATCTAATATAAAATTGCATCATTACTGACAATTATTCATCAGGCATATATATTTTTCATTGCAAAAATTAGTTCAATTAGCCGTCAAAGAACGTTTAGTTATTGTATTAAAGCAATAAACCGCGATTTTGCTCGTTTTTTACAAAGCTACACTAGGAAGTAAATGAACTAAGTACTTTGAAAAATTAAAGAGAAAGCAACCGATATCTTCGATTCCATATTATTAAATGGTCGGATTTTGGTCGGTTGCTTTAATTTCATCATGTTATCAGCTTACTTTTGAAGTTGATTTATCAACTACTCCTAAATAGCCTAATATCACTTTCCATCTTCCAAACGATCCTCAATACGTTCTTCAATTTCTTTCTTTTCTTCATGCCACCACAATGCTTCTTCTGGTTCTTCTAAAATTTCTTTAATTTCAGCTTTCTCTTCAACAGCTGGAGGTGAACCTCGAAGTGCTTTTCCTGAAGTATCTTTTAGAAAGATACTTACAACGATAATACCGACAACAGATGCAAATATAACATAGTAGGCAGGTACCATTTGATTCATCGTTTTGCTAATTAACCACGCTACAAGTAAAGGTGTCGTACCACCGAACAATGACGCAGAAATGTTAAATGTAATGGCTAATGCCCCATTTCTAACATTTGTAAAAAATAGGGAGGGTAATAACGCTGGCATTGTTCCTTGAAAAGAAGCAGAAAACACTGCTAGAATTAATAATCCCCAAAATACATGGATTGTGTTACCACTACCAATCAAATTAAACGAAGGTATACTTAAAAGGATTAGCCCAATTAATCCCCCTTGTATAATCTTTTTCGCTCCAATTCGATCACTAAAATACCCCATTAACAAAACAATAGGAATCATAATAACCATGACAATGACAATTAATAAAAGCCCTTCTGCTTCTCCATAGCCAAGAACAGCAGTTAAGTGAGAGGGCATATAAGATAATACGGTATAATTTACAACAATATAAAAGAAAACAACAAACATACCGACAACTATTGCTCTCCAATGGAATTGTAATATATTTTTCACTGTTATATGATTATCATCATCTGATTTTTTTTCCTGCATTGCCTCAAATGCAGGAGTTTCTTCCAAATTATTACGTAAATAAAAGCCGATTAAACCAATAGGGGCTGATAAGAAAAATGGAATACGCCAACCCCATTCTAACATTGTATCTTCTCCCAAAATATAGGTAAGTAAAGTAACAAGGCTAGCCCCTGCGATATAACCAACTAAAGTTCCAACCTCCAGACCGCTTGACATAAACCCTCTTTTTTTATCAGGAGTGGATTCAGCAATAAACGTCATAGCACCCGAATATTCTCCCCCTGATGAAAATCCTTGCACTAAACGTGCAATAAGTAAAAGTACCGTCGCAGTGTACCCTATTGATGAATGAGCCGGAATCAAGCCAATGCTTAATGTCGCCAGAGCCATCATCACTAAGGTAATAGCTAAGACTTTTTTACGTCCTAGACGGTCCCCTAGCATTCCAAAGAAAATTCCACCAATAGGTCGAGCAATAAAGGCAACAGCAAATGTCGCAAAAGAAAATACTAATTGCATAGGTCCACTAACTTCAGGAAAAAATACTTGTCCAATTGTAGCTGCTAAATAAGAGTAAATTCCAAAGTCAAACCATTCCATTCCATTACCTACAGCAGTTGCTATAACAGCCTTACGGGCGGAACTCGTGTCAACAACAGTAATTTCTTCTTTTTTCAACTTTGGTTTCGATTTTCTTTTCAATTTTGGGCTATTATCGTTATTATTGTCAGCCAATCGAAAATCCTCCTCGTTGTTAAGATTAATTGATACTATTGTTAAGCTATCCAATATGTAATTTATTATTAATTTCCTTAATAAAAAACAAAATTCCATTAAAAATGCCTTGCAAATTAAAAAATGAATAGAAATAAATGCTATTGCATATCGGGGTTCCAGAAAACCGTATATGTACGAAGTTAAGTATGTTAATTTTAAAAAATGATCAACCCTTTTGCTATAAGAAAAGCCCTCCACAAATACTGTGGAAGGCTTTTCAATCATAAAGTATATTTTGTCGAATATCTAATCCTATACCTTTATACGTTCAGTATAACAGATTTTTCTTTTTAGAAAAAAACCTCGAAATTATATATAAGAATGTTTAATTTGACCAAAATACATACTCCTTTGTCTCGATGAAAAATAAAGATATGATCAAGTCAATTAAACTATTATTTTCAAATGTAAAAATCATTGTTCTTTTTATAATTTATCTGCCATGTTTTCGCAGCTACTCAGTCCAACGCCTAATATATGGGTAGCAACTGTCTTTAACTGGCTTCAACCAGAATATATTCAAGCAAATACAATTTTACTAGATGACTACTTTAACGAAGCATGATGTTGTTCCATATCATTTGTAACATGTCCTTCTTTCCCTGCCCCAATACCAACAATTAACAGAACGAAAGCTAAAAAAATAAGTAAAACAAGAGGGATTGACCATCCGCCACTTATCTCATGCACTATGCCAACCAGAACTGGTCCAACTGCCGCTAAAAGGTAACCGAAAGACTGAGCCATTCCTGACATTTCTGCGGCTTCTTTGCCATCACTTGTTCTTAGTGTGAAGAACATCATGGATAGGCTGAAAGCACTCCCCCCTGCAATCCCAAGAATAATCGCACATAAAGGAACTAGCACAGAACTTCCTTGCAAGAGCCCCGCTAATCCAATAATAAATAGAGATGCTGTTGTGATACTTAGGCCAACTTGATTTTTCATTTTTTCCGCTAGTACTGGCACAATGAACGTTACAGGAATAAGTGAGAACTGCATGAGAAAAACAATCCAACCAGCAGCATTTGAGTTATACCCTTTCGTATTTAATATATCTGGTAACCATGTGATTAAAGTATAAAACATGAGTGATTGTCCACCCATAAATATTGTGATCTTCCAAGCGAGTTGAGAACGCCACAAACTACCTTTTTTCTTTACATTTACATTAACTTGTACTTTCTCACCTTTTTGTCGTTTACTAAGTTGTGGTAACCATAGCAATAAAGAAATGAGTGTCAATGCTCCCCATATGCCAAGCGCACCTTGCCATCCAAAATTATTAATAGAAGCAATAGGCGTACTTACCCCAGAACCAAGCGCACCGAATAGATTCATGAATATAGCATAAACCCCAGTCATTAAACCAATCTTTTGTGGGAAATTCATTTTTACAATTCCCGGAATAAGAACATTACCCATTGCAATAGCAATCCCAATTAAAACCGTACCAGAAAATAAAGTGAAAATTCCTGATAATGAGCGAACTGTAATCCCAATAATTAGTAATATAAGAGATAAAGTAATCGTTAATTCCATGCCAATCCGATTGGCTATTTTTGGAGCAAACGGTGAAAGTAGTGCAAAGGCAAGTAAAGGCAATGTTGTAATCGTTCCTATAAGTGCATTACTGATACCAAGATCATCACGTATCAAAGGTATAAGTGACCCCGCAGAAGTTAAAGGCACTCTTAAATTAGTGCCCACTAAGATGATACCAATAAGTAATAACCAGCTATTTCTTGTATTTTTATTTAATGTGGATGATATGGCTTTCTTATTCATGTTGTTATTCCTCCATCAATTTAACAATTACTTTTCTTAATGCCTCCATATAGTTTTCAACATATGTTGAAGCGGCTACTTGATCCTGATCACGAATGGCTGTAAATAACTCAATGTGAAGTTCTTCTTCAAAATTAAAAGGCGCATTCATTGTCAGTAAATCTTCCACAAAAGAATAGATGATTTCTAACAGTGGCTCGTATAAATCAATTAAGAGCTGATTGTTAGAAGCCACTACAACGGCTTTATGAAAACTAATATCTAATTCTATAAAATGTGCTCGATTACTATTTTCAGCAGCTTGAAGCGAATCTTGAATATATGATTCAAGTTTTGCTAAATCTGCTTCTGTCCTATGTGCAGCAGCCAACTGTGCGGCCTGTTTTTCTAAAGCTAGGCGCACATCAAGGATTTCAAGCAACGCTGATTTTTTCACATAACGTTTAAGTGCTGCTCCAAGAGAATTGGCAGAGCGTACGGTTGTTCCACTGCCTTGTTTCGTTTCAAGTAATCCTGCATGCACTAAGGCACGAATTGCTTCGCGAAGTGTATTCCGACTAACATCAAACTTTTCCATCAGTTCCATTTCAGGAGGAATTCTTTCCCCTACTTGCCAGCTTCCAGATTCAATTAACTGCTCTATTTGAGAAGCAACCTGTTCTACTAGATTCATTCTGTTTGTTTTTTGAATCATAATTTCGCCCCCTTAAATTTGTAGGATGATTGGTATGTTGGTAAAGTTAACATACCGAAAAAAGGTTGTCAATACGATATACTTTCTTATGTACACTCCAAAGCTGAATAGGTAAAATGCTCAAGTGGTTTATTAGTTGAAGAAGAAAAAGATGGGATCTCTGTGGCATCCCATCTTGAAGTAACCCCTACCCCCTTCTTTACAGCAAATACTTTTACTATAAATTCCCATTTTAAAAAACCGTATTACTTAATTTCAAAAAATAAAAGCTCAAATAACCAAAATGTCATTTGAGCTACATCTATTTTCATTTTATCTCTTGTCTTAACACTTTAATTTCTTGAATAGTTAAGTTTGTTAACTCCACTATCTCTTCATTACTATTTCCTTTTGCAATCATCTTTTTTGCAATTTCTCTCATACCTTCTTGTTTACCTTTTTTCATACCTTGCTGTATGCCTTTTTCAATTCCTACTTGTTCCGCATGATATTTGGCATCTTCGATTGTGGCCGCTTCATCAATGATATACTTGACTCTTGATTGATACGCAATAATGGATTCTGGATCTTGACTAAGTTCTTCCCACGCTTCAAACGCTTCACGTAAGTGGTTGTCTTTCATCGCTAATTCCTCCAATACTTTATAGATATCTTCATATACTTTTTGTTTACGCCCATCTACCATCCCAAGTAATAGTAACCATTTCGCTAGTATATCTTCTATCGGATTTAGTTCTTCCATTAGCCATGTTTTTAAAAATTTGTTCATTTCGATAAAGTGAATTTCCAAAACCTCATCTGCTTTTTGTACACGTTGCAATTTCGTATCTTCATATAAATGATACGTACTATGGTAATGGTCGTTATCTTTGAACAATGTAAAATCACAAATATTAATCGTAATGGTTGGATTCAGTGTATGATAACCTTTGCCCTTTTGTAACTGTGAATTGTAAAGCCTTGACCAATAAAACAAGGTACGTTTGAGCATGTCGTTTTTATTAGCCAATTGTATTTCAATATTAATAAACTCTTCGTTTTGTGTTTTCACGACGATATCTAAGCGAGATTGTTTATCTTCTTTATGCTCCCCACCAATTTCTTGATTAATAAACATGACTTCTTTTATTGTATTTCTTCCTGTACGTAGTAATATGGCATTTAGAAAAACAATTGTGAGCGATTTATTTCGTTCACTACCAAAAATCTGCTTAAAAGCAAAATCAATCTTTAAATCCATTAGGTTATTAAGTGGTATTCGACTTAAAATTTGATACTCCATACCTTATCAACCCCTGTATTAAAATTATATCATGCTCTACTATTATTTTGATTCGTCACTAAGTTAAAAATTTTAACTACTAACCATTTATTTTTTTATCTAACTTTTATTTTACGGTTTTTGGAGACTTAAGAATGACTGAAATAGCTGGTATCCGATTACATATTTTTTAATAAAAAAATCGATTGATACCCTAAAACTAGGAATCAATCGACTTTTAACATTTCTTTGTTATCAGCTTATTTTCGTAACACATAAATAAGAACTATAGCTTCCTTTTTATTGACTAATGCTAATCTATTTATTTCAACAAACCTTGAATGTATGAAAACACTCTAATGCAAAAGGACAATGTCTACAATTGCTTGAAGGACAGGCTGGAAATATTTCATCTATACTATCAGGAACCATTGAATACATTTCTAGTTTTGAATGAATAGCGTTTGCCAGCCCTAAAGCCCATTGCCTTGCATTTTCCATATCATTCATATCAAACGTATAACTACTCGCCTTTTTATGACGCAAAAAATAGACAGTACCAACTACTTCTTTAGCATGAAACATCTTATGAACCGCCCAAGCATATATCCCTAGTTGAAAAGTATCGCGTACACTATAAAGTGCATGATTAGTTTTCCATATCTGTTACAACTGTCCAAGGGATAAAAAAGCATACAAAAAAGACTTTTCACAAGAAAAGTCTTTTAAGGGAGTTAATATTTAACTTTTTAGTGTTAATTTTCTATGCATGTGACCATTTAATCAATACTTGTCGTTCTTGAGACTGTATACATTTTATACTCATCCAGATATATTAAGGTCTATTTTATTTCTCAACGCTTTGAAGATTAGTCTATGCTCCATTTTAAGCTTCTTTAATTAAACAACTTAATGCTGAACCGCCTAGACAACTTGCACACATTGCAGCTCCAAACGGATTACCACCAAATATGACTGAACCACATGCACCCGAACAAAACGCTTTTGTAAGTTCAGATGCGTTTTTCCAATAAGACTTAATACACTCCACTACTCTAGAAAAATAACCGTTAGCTGATGCTTTATTAATTGTAAATAAACCTATATTACTCTCATCTTGTGAAATTTTCACGTCAATGATTTCAGAAGTTTCCATGTCCACTGTGAAATCAACAAAATTTTCACCATATAAATCCCTAAATGATGTTGTAAACTGATCGCCCGATACTACAGATTCCATAATGATAATCTCAGAGATTTCTTGAGTAATCTTATCATATGCAGTTAATAAACGAATATCAGTTTTATCATCGTTCTTTCTGTATGAAATAATTAAGCCATTTTTATTTTCTCCATAATCTAAAAATTCAGCAGTATCCCAATCAAAATCAGATGGTATGTAAACACTCTCTCTAAAATTGTTAGTGTTTATTAATGATTCTTTTATATTATCAATAACTTTTTGATTTTTAAGTTTGCCTGTCTCATTTAAGGTTAATACATCATTATTAGCACATTCCTTACAACTTTCTTCTAAGGGGTCAATTGTTTCTTTAGCCAAACTAATGTTACTGTTGAAAGTTATAGGCTGTAAACACAATAATAATATCAAAGTAAATAAAGTAATTTTCTTTTTCATATACTACACTCCTTTGAAAATATTAATATTAACTCCTATTTATAAAATACAATATAATTAATAATTCGTAAATATCAGAAAAATATATTATATTATATATAAAAGTAATAATGATAATAAGGGAGGAAGTACATTTGAATACAATTGTAAAAGTTTTAGCGTTTTTTGGTGTTCTTCTTATTTTAGGGAGTAACGGATTTAATAAAAATAGTCTGTTTGCCTTGATATTAATTCCATTATTTTTAATTGGTAAACCCTGGTATAAATTGTTGTCTAAAAAAGACAATTAAATTATATGTTCTAACGTTCTCCCAACGAAACTTTACATAAAGAAACGCGTAAACGTATCTTTACAGATGCAAAAGAAAAGCATGGTATGCGAAGGACAATCCCAATGGAATAATGATTGTCCCTGCATACCATGCTTAATTTTACTATAATGAATTCCTGTTGCAACTTTCTTCCGTTTCAAATATAGAATATTGTTTTATAATATAGTTGAGTAATGAAGAAAGTCCAGTGATTTTAGTGAAAGAAAAAGCTCCAAAAAGCAGAACTGCTATCTCTAAAAAAATGCCTCTAAACAAACTCCTCGACGAAGCAATTGAATATTTAATAAAAGAGAGAAAAAGTTAGCTTCTCCTTTATTCGCCATCCTTTGAGTTTCTTAATTGATCTACATAAGCTTTATTCTCCAAATGCTTTACTACATACCCTTGTTCCGTCCGTTTAACAACCAATGTATAAGTTGCAACAAATGGTACGCCTGTATCTGGTTCTTTCAGCGTTACATCTGTTGTCACTACTTTCTCGGACTCATTATGTCCTTCAAAAATAGCCAAATTGTTGAATTTAGCGAACTCCATTGTTTGATTTAAGCCGTGATGTTTTCTGGATTCTCAAATAAATAAGCCAACTTTTCTTTTGAATCATTTATATAAGAATCAAAAAAAGTCTCTAAGAACGATTTTATTTCTTTAGTTTCACTGTCATCCTTTTTAAGACCATCTGTTTCTGAAAGGAAATTCGATGGATTATCCCCTTCCTCTACATAAGTAAAGCTAGGTAACTCATATACGATGAATGATTCCATTAACTTCATCATAATAGAGCTTTATGGCCAAAAACTTAACCCTTCTAATTAGCTTCACAATCTCACTTTCTTCAACAGTCTTTCTCTCTTCTTAAATAGCTCCTGCGGTTTTAGTAAAAATAGGACTAATCTTAAATGTAATGCGCGCCTGATTATTGAGAAAGGAGTTATGTAATGGTTAAAAAAATTAGCAGCAATAATAAAAAAAGGACAAAATCAATAAAATTATAACCATTTTCAAAAAGGCGAACGAACATGAAAAAATTCCTCTCTCCTTTTAAAATGATAGTAACAGTTAGCATCCTATTTTTAGTAAAAGAAAATGTGACGATTATCAATAGAACCGCCACACTCCTATTAATTATCTATTTTATTTTTGTTGAAAATTTTCATTTGAATATTTACACATGCTATAAACTTTATCGTTTTTTATTATTCACATATAGTGGAATAAGGCTCATCATATCGTTATTAAAACTCTAAAGCTCTAATATTTTGTCTAAAATTGTTTTTTGCTTCAATAACTACTTAATAATTCTTCAAACTACCACAAAATAAAATCAGCATCAGCAATTTCTCCATCTAAGGTAAAATATAACCTGAACTCTCCTACATTCTCCTTCTTATAGTTTATACTTAAGTATGAAACCACTTGATTATCAAAATAAGGGAAGTTTCTCAATTCTAATGAGATTTTTTTAATATAACAGCTTATATCTGTTTCCACAAATTCCCCAAAAATCGAGTAGAATTCATCCTCCTGTTCTGACTTATAAATATTAAATTCAATCCAAAATTTTTCTACAGTTTGTTCATCAACCTTCCATTGTTCTATTAAATGTCTAAATTTTTCTATGTCTAAAATAACAAACGCCTCCCTATTAATGATCTTTACTAAATGAAGAGAATATTATATGACCTGTTTTTTTATCCAAATTTCCATATGCTCTCGCATTACCGTATTTACCTGCAATGTTTATCTCGTACTTGTAACCATTTACTCCAGGACCTTTTAAATATTTAATTCCATTAGTGCCAGATCCACTATTAACAAAACCTTTTTTGGCAGAATTCGCAAACTTTTGAGCAGCATCTTTACCAAGCTCTTTTTTTATCATATTAAAAGTACTTCTTTGTATCCATGCTTTTGTAAAACTGCATTGAGTATTATGCACCCAAACCCCAATATCTGTTACATAATACGTAAGGTAGTCCTCAACAGTAAAGTTGTAAACTGAAACTGGCTCATCCATTCTAACCAACTCAACCTTGTCAATCTTAAGGTTGCTTCCATCAGCCTTTTGGAGTTTGTCGCCTATCTGTAGTTCATCTGCAAAGACCCATCCTTTATCCCTTCACCCCAGAACGGATGGTTGTCCGTCGTTTCAATTATCTGCTCTTCAACATGGAGCTTTATTATATCATCACGTTGGTTTCTGTATAGATTCGTTACTTCCTTGTAAGCTAATTTCTCCTTCAGGATGATTCTCATCCTTAGCAAGTACCATATCTCCACATTTGATATCTTCGATTTTCTTCTATCCATTATTTTGAAACGTGCAATACTAATCATTCGGAACAAGCTGAGGATAAAAGTAAGACCTTGAGGATTGACGTCCCCAAGGTCTTCTAAATCAAATATCTTTTTTCAGTCTTCCTATTGCCTCATCAAGCGTTTCATATTGGATGTCATCATATTCCCAATTCAGGTGACGATTAATAGCCTTAGCTACCTCATCCCAAGTTGGTCGTATACAATCTTCCAATATTAAATTTATTTCTTTTTCTATTAACGTCAGATCAAGTTCATTTACTAAAAAAGTCGCTCTGCCATCTAGTAGCTTATCTTCTTCCAAAATTGAAAGTAATTTTTTAGGTGTCATAATCCTAAAATAAAAATATTCAACTCCCTCTGAATCAGCAGTCCCTATATCTGTACTTGCTGGGAGTACAAAATCATCTACTACCTCAGGCTCGCCTCGTAATAGAATTTTTTTCAATATAGGAACTATCAACAAAATCACTCCAAATCAAAAATTATTCAAGTTCAACATGGTAATTCGTAAGTCTGTTCCTTTCTTAGTGGACTACCCCTAGCTATAATTACCAAGCTATAAGGGTAGTCCCTCCCCCTAATGATAGTACCAATTTTACTTGGCTAGTTTTAGCAAGTAAATACTTGCGTTTACGACTCTATCATGATGACTGTTACATTTACTATTCAAGAAAAGCGCCCGATTATGGAGATTATAAGTACCTGTTTTGTAATACTAACGCAATTTAGTATAAGTACACACATCCACAATCTTTAAAATGTTCCCATGCGTGATTGACTAATAGTTACCAATACTATTTACACTATTAAAAATTTGATATTTAGAAAAAAACACATCTATTGTAACTGTTAATCAAAATTCAGAATTGTTAAAATATTATCAACTACCAAGAATACACATGAAACTTAATTCTTTTAGGAGGGAAACAAATGGAGCAAAAGTTACATTTAATTCCGTATCAAGTGAATGAAGTGGTCGATGTGGTCGAAGTGGTGCCAAAAGGTATTGAACTTATTGCTGCACCAAAAATTTGGGAGAATTCTAAAGGGACGGGAATTACTGTTGCGATATTGGACACAGGCTGCGATATCACCCATCCTGATTTGAGTGGGCGTATTATCGGTGGGCGCAATTTCACTCATGATGATGATGGACAAGCTGATCGATACGTCGATTATAATGGCCATGGAACCCATGTGGCTGGCACAATTGCTGCAATCAATAACGACTCAGGAGTAGTTGGTGTTGCACCTGAAGCAAATTTATTGATTTTAAAAGTGCTTGATAAAAATGGCTCAGGGCAATACGACTGGATCATAAATGGTATTAACTATGCAGTTGAACAAAGGGTGGATATCATCTCCATGAGCCTCGGCGGTTCTGTCGATGTACCTAAGTTACACCAAGCTATTCAAAACGCAATCACTAATCAAATTCTAGTAGTTTGTGCTGCTGGTAATGAGGGAGATGGACAGAGTTCTTCAAATGAACTGGCCTATCCTGGATGCTACAATGAAGTCATCAGCGTCGGATCCATTAACCTCCAACGCAGATCTTCTAATTTTTCAAATTCGAATAATGAAGTCGACTTAGTAGCCCCTGGTGAAGAAATCCTTTCCACGTATTTAAACGGAACTTATGCAAAACTAAGCGGAACTTCGATGGCAACACCGCATATATCTGGTGCACTTGCACTCATAAAAGAGATTGCCAACAGAAACTTTGAGCGAAATCTGACAGAGGCTGAGCTGTATGCACAATTAATAAAGAGAACGATTCCTTTAGGAAACTCGCCAAAACTCGAAGGCAATGGAATGCTGTACTTAACAACAGAGGAATACTTATCGGATGTGTTCAACCAAAAATTATTTGCACAGGCGTTGGAAATATAATGAAAAAACTAAATTTGCTATACTGTGAATGGGAAACGGCCAAGTCAGACTTTTTAAACTATAAGGAAAATCGACCCTATTATGACGAAAAGAAAGATAAGGAAGTCAGAAATCAATACTATCATAGCATTTCATTTACGGATGCTAATCTTTTGGACAACCTTCACACATTGCTTGAAAAAACACATACGGATCAGTTAACCTACAGCCCGCACCGTTATGTGTACCCTTGGGTTGATTTACAGGAAAACGGTTCATTAAAAAGCCTTTATTCTGGAAAAAGGATGGATCCACTTTCTGTCATAGAGGAGGACGTTCGGCTCCATGAAATGCAGGCAAAAGGGTTAATAAGCATCTTTTCGGATAATCTATTTAACTGTGAACATGTAGTGCCACAATCATGGTTCGATAAAAAAGAGCCGATGAGAGGAGACTTGCATCATCTATTCGCCTGCGAACCTACATGCAATAGCAGTCGTAGCAACTACCCTTACTACGATTTCAACGATTATTTCCCTGAAAGATTCATTTTAGGAATCAAAGATGGCTGCGGCAAAGCTGAAGAAAGTAAATTCGAACCAGAATACGGCAAAGGAATCGTCGCAAGAGCAACACTCTATTTCCTAATTCGCTATCCAAACACAATAAAAAAAGAACTAGAGAATGTCTCTTTATTGTTAAAATGGCATCAATCTTTTCCAGTATCTATCTATGAAAAGCATCGCAACCTAGCTATCCATGAACTTCAAGGCAATCGGAACCCATTTGTTGATTTTCCAGAGATGGCAGAAAATATCGTAACAAGTTAAAAAACACTTATTTCCTTATAAAAGTACAAGAGAATTAGTGTTCGCTTTTTTATATTAAACGCAAATATTGGTATAATTGCTACATGTAGTAGGTCGAGATATTAAGGGTGATTGGTCATCTTTTATTCCAAAAATTCGTTTCAAACGAAGGTAAAGGAGATGATTCCAATGACAGTTTATGAGTCTATAACACTCATGTTTAGTTTCGGTACACTTATTGTAACGATTCTTGCGTTGTCATTTACTTTTTCAAAAAAAAAGTGAATCACCCTCAATACCATACACGGTAGGGTGATTTACTAGTCCTGCCAATCGCCTTTAATGTAATTATCTAAATTCGTAGTATCAAGATTTATAGATGTTCGGAAATTGTTTGCAAAGATTTATGCCTGCTTTGACGAGCAATACTAGCAAAATCCGCATTTTTTCCGATGCATACTGCTAATCTTCAATATATTTTTTAACAGCTTGGACTGGTAGTACTATTTTCCTTTATTTTCAAATGAGGGTAAGTTGTTAATGATTTGACAATTAGATGCATCGCTTAAGTCCGCAGCTAAGAGTATTTCTTTTGACTCTAGTTTGCAGGGTCCATATCAGAAGCAGAAAAATTGGATTCAAATGCTGTTAGAGCTTAATCTATTTTTATTTTATCTCTTGTCTTAACACTTGAATTTCTGCATAGTTAAGTTTGTTAACTCCACTATCTCTTCATTACTATTTCCTTTTGCAATCATCTTTTTGGCAATTTCTCTCATACCTTCTTGCATCCCCTTTTGGATGGTAACCTTTGCCCTTTTGTATTTCAATATTAATAAATTCTTCGTTTTGTGTTTTCACAACGATATCTAATCGAGATTGAATAAATCGCTCACAATTGTTTTTCTAAATGCCATATTAAAACGTACAGGAAGAAATACAAACAAAGAAGTCACGTTTATCAACTATAGTACCTTTCCTGCACTTACATGGTGATTCACTGATTACATCACCTCTACGTGACTTCCATCCACCCATTTTCATCACCTCCTGATCACTTACTATTGTAAGTAAGTACGAAACAGAAGTAAGTAAACCATATTTGATAATAACAATAAAAAGAGACTACCAACATAGTAGCCTCTCCGTAGTGTTGACGACTCCGCAATCGTCTTATTAAGTTGAATGCTTGTTTGTAGCAACACACGTACAAGCGAATGTGTTTAATTTTATAAATAATATTTGTTAACTCATTTCCGTGCGCTTTTGGAAACTTATCACAATATCAATTTACAACAGATTTTTGCGAACTTCCCTGGTGTTAACAAGTTCACTTTTTTCAAGGGAACAAAAAATATAAGGTTATCATGGTATAACCGAATGCAAACGTGAATTTTTGAAACAGCCATTTATCTCTTGAATAAAAGAATAGACCCCACACTAAAATGCACGACAACAACATTAGCCATAACACTGTTTGATTAACGTAATACCAATTTAAAATATCCAACTAACAGCACCTACCTCCCTTAATCTGATACTAGTTTATTAGACAACCTCTATATAAATACCCTTATACCCAGCCTATTCTTTCGGCTGTCTTATCAATTAAGATGTTACGTTTACGCAATACTTTGTGTCGTGAAATGTACAGCTTGTCAGCTATATCCTCCTACTCGTAACAGCCATCCTGGTCCCAGTAACGCATATCTACAATTGTTCTCATATCCTCATCGAGATCTCGGTATAGGTCCTCCACACTTTTGATGAAGCACATTAAATTTTGATAATAGGCATCGTTAGCAAGTACAGTAGCTTTCTTAGCTGTAGTATCAGAAATTGTATTACTACGCCCTCCAACCAGCTCGCCTTGTTCATTATGTGGATGCAACAACTCCCATTCACGGTATTTTAATTTCTTCCTATATTGGTCTAACTCAATACATTATCGTTCAATTTTCTGTATATCACTACGCTATAACGTAGGCATGTGCAGCACCTACCTTGTTTGTTTATTTTCCTCATAATGTTCAGTATCAAACTAAACGTAAGCATAGGTTTAGTGTTTTTTTTATTTCATTTACATTTGCAAGTATTTTCCTTGTTTAAATTAATATATAATTAACGGCGGGGAAATAATTTTATTAATTTATTATTGACGGATCGCCGTGTGCGGTGAAAGTCGCCTGCATGGTGAAGGCTCGTTATAAAGCCGAGAAGGTATAAGACGAGAATAGCTTAACACCACCAGCACCAATATTAACTCAAACTGGCCAGTTCCAGATAAAATTGTCCGGAATTGTACCACCAAGACAAACTATTAAAGTCTATCTTGAGGGGAATTACTATTTCACGAATTTTAACATGAGTGAAAACTCTACGTTCGATTTTTATAGTGCTTATTCTGGTAAGACGGTTTATATCACACAAGTCGTAAACGGAGTAGAGAGTGACCCTTCGAATGTAATAACATTTCAGTAAACATTTTTTGACCTCACTTTGTCATATTAGGTGAGGTTCTTTTTAAACAATACTCTCCCCCTGTCCTGAACAGTTTCTTTCGAATAAGCACTAGTTAACGATTTCAATTTCGTCTGCACTTACATAGTCGTCTACATCGAAATATGGTGAATAACCTGTTACTTTACCATCTGAATCAAGCACACCGCATATACTCAACCAGCTATAAAAACTTGTCTCATATGCCCCCAATCTTTCCAGTAAATGTTTTTCTTTGCCTTGAAACGGATTTATTTATCTGTGCGTTTTTCATCACCTAAAACCTATAGCCACCTAACCATGAGAGATAAAGAAAAAGCAACCGACTTCTTCGATTCCATTTTATAAAATGGTCGGTTTTTGGTCGGTTGCTCGAATTGTTATAGTTTTAGACTTGTTGTAAACCTTGCTATATCAACTACTCTTGAATAGCCGCTTCTAAAGCAACAACGATCATGTCATTGAATGTTGTTTGACGTTCTTCAGAAGTTGTTACTTCACCTGTAATGATGTGATCGCTTACAGTTAGGACAGAAAGTGCTTTACGTCCGAATTTCGCTGCTAATGTGTAAAGTGCTGCAGATTCCATTTCAACTGCAAGAACGCCATATTTAGCAAGCTTTTCATTTTGGTGTTCATCAGAGTAGAACAAATCTGCTGTGAAGATATTACCAACTTGAAGGCTTAAGCCTGCTTCTTTACCAGCGTTATACGCTTTTAATAATAAATCAAAATCAGCGATTGGAGCAAAGTCAATGTTGTTGCCCCAAATGATTTGATTCATACGAGAATCTGTTGTTGCACCTTGAGCTAAAATAACATCGCGTACTTTTACATCTTTTTGAATTGCACCACAAGTACCTACGCGAATTAATTTTTGTACATCATATTCTTGCATTAATTCCGTTGCATAGATGGAAATCGAAGGCACACCCATACCAGTACCTTGTACAGAAATACGTTTGCCTTTATACGTACCTGTATAACCAAACATATTGCGAACTTCGTTATAGCAAGTTACATCTTCTAAAAACGTTTCCGCAATGTATTTTGCACGTAGTGGATCTCCCGGAAGTAAAATAGTGTCAGCGATTTCGCCTTTTTTTGCATTAATATGAATACTCATACTGCAATCCCTCTTTTCTGTCAGTTATCACTATAAATAATACTTTGTTTCACGTATTTACGCAATGCTAGACGTCTAGCAACTACAAAAGAAAGAATAATTAGAGTATTCCGATACATCAGCGCCCTTGTTCACTATATAAATCCCATAATGCATCAAACACTTCAATCGTTAAATTTTCAGTTGCATACGTTTCGATATATGTAGATAGCTCATCAAAATCCATGCTTTGTTTAGGAAAGTTATGTTCATGAAAGACTTCTTCAGCAAAACGTACTTTTGGATCTGACCAGTCCCCTCCGCGGAATGTTAATACATATAAATAAAAGCTTTTTTTCATATTTAAAAAATGTCCTCCTCTTGTCATTTTTACTTTCAGCTAGTTTAACAAAAAAAATTCATTTCGTCATAAATGGACTACAATTTTCGTTAAGTATTTTTTCCTAAAAATGAAAACAGGAAAAAGTCTTTTGCACCTCGTTAGACTATTGTCATAGAAAATATACGACTTTTTTATCTGAAAAATGAAAATTTTGTGAAATTAACATAGAAATTTTATGTTTTTTGCGCTAGAATGATAGTCATAAATGCAAAAATTAGGAAGGTGATGGCGATGAAAAACAAGAAACAGTTAAGTAAAACAACGAGAAAACGCCCGTCTCTCTTAGAATTAGGCTTTTTTAGAAAAAAGAAAGCTTTAGATTCTAAAGCTAGTAGGCATAATCTCCCTCCTACTACCGAAAAACGACAACGTTTTTATCATTTAATACGCGGCAAAGTGCTTATTATATTCTCTCTACTTATTTTCATTACCGCCGCAATGGGTATATTGTCGTACAACAATATAACGAATCTCCAACAGCAAATGAAAGACTTTACAGAGAAAAATGTGCAAGAGCAACTAACGGTTAATCAGCTGGCTTATGAAATTGCTAGATTAACGAACTTGGAACAAGCCTATTTAATTACAGGCAATGGAAGCTATTCTACTTCATATAAAATGAAAATTGATTCGATTAATAAGAAGATAGCTGCACTGCAAGAAAAATTCGCAGACCGAGACGTTGAGCTTGGCCGTATTCAAGCGATCAGCCAATATTATAAAAATTATCTTGAATACTCCAAAAAGGTTATGACGATGCGTGATGAACTTGGACTAGAACAGGCTCGTAAGCTCATGCTTGAGGGCACAGGCGAAACAATGAAATTACATATCGATCAAAATATTGAGGCCATAAACGAAGTCATGGACAAGTCTAATAAAGCCAAGCTTAATAAATTGAACAAACAAGTCACTTTATCCAATACTTCTTTTATCATTGTCTCGCTTATCGGTCTTATTGCCATTATAATTTTTGGTTTTATGTTATTTAAATCGTTAAAAAACAATACACGTGCTATTAACCACTCCATTTTGGATATTGCCCAAGCTGGTGGAGATTTAACTAGACGCGTTCACGTACGCAATCGCGACGAATTTTCTACGATTGCTACTTCTACAAATACCCTAATCATATCGATTTCAAACCTTATTAAACGTGTTAGCGAACTAGCCGACCATGTGTCAAACAGTAGTCAAGAACTTATGTCGTTAGCGGACGAAAATGCCCGTACTATCCAAAATATTGCGGATGCAAGTGCGGATATTGCGAGTGATAGTGAAAATACGATTACAAGTATGAATAGTGCACAACAAAAAATGAGTGATTTAGAACATTCGATGCATCAATTAACAGAGCAAGCCAATGCGGTTCAACGTGCTTCACTTGCCATGCAACATGCAGCTGATGAAGGAAGTCGTTCTGTTCAACAATCTACTTTAGTCATGCAGTCTATAGAAGAAACGATTGCTTCTACCTCTACAACGGTGGAAGCACTAGGGCGAAAATCAGCCAACATTACTTCTATTATAGGAACGATTACAGCTATTTCAGAACAAACGAATTTACTTGCATTGAATGCAGCGATCGAAGCTGCGCGAGCTGGCGAACATGGTCGTGGCTTTGCGGTTGTAGCAGATGAAGTACGCAAGCTGGCTGAGCAATCACAAACTGCTGCAAAAGAAGTTACAACAATTGTGAAGTCAATACAAGATGAAGTAGCATCAATTATTACGCAAAATCATGAAGGTGTGACAACAGTTATACGAGGAGTCGAAGTGACAAATGAAACAAACCAGTCACTTTCCAACATCCTCTGCCAAACGAAAGAAACGACGACAATTATTGCAACAATGGTTGAAAAAATTGCACAGACGCTTGATTATAGTAATGCTGTAGCAAATGATTTCGTCCATATTAACGCTTATGCTGATCAAACTGCAGCTAATACGGTGATGTCTGCAGCTGCCGCTACACAAGGCTCTGCCTCTATGCAAGAAATCAATGCAGCTGCTACAGAATTAGCCCATCAAGCGGATAGCTTACGTAACGTCGTCGGTGCATTTAAAATTTAAAGTAAAAAAGAATGTCTCCGTGGAGACATTCTTTTTTGTATTGGTACACGGATGTTTATTTTTTAAATAATGATAAATATTCTGCGTAACCTTCTTGTTCTAAATCAGCTTTTGGAATAAATCGAAGCGCTGCTGAGTTAATGCAATAACGTAAACCACCTAACTCTTGTGGACCGTCTGGGAAGACATGTCCTAAATGAGAGTCGGCTTCTTTGCTCCGTACTTCTACTCGGCGCATGCCATGGGATGCATCAAAATGCTCCGTCACTTGTTCGTTAGCAATTGGTTTGGCAAAAGCTGGCCAGCCACAGCCTGAATTAAATTTATCAAGTGAGCTAAATAACGGCTTGCCTGACACAATATCTACATAAATACCTTCATCAAAATGCTGATCATATTCATTGCGAAACGGTGGTTCCGTACCATTTTCCTGTGTGACATAGTACTGCATATCAGTTAGTTCTTTTAATCGTTGTTCTTTCTTCATTTTCTATGCCCCCAGTGCTGTTCTTGAAATGCTTTTCGACCTGATCCTACTGCGTAGCGTTCATAGTGCATTGGATTTTTTTTATAATAATATTGGTGGTAATCCTCAGCAGTATAAAAAGTGCTAGCAGGTAAAATTTTTACAGCAATCGGCTTATCAAACTTACCTGATGCCTCTAAATCTGCTTTTGAACGTTCAGCTAATTCACGCTGTTCTTCATCATGATAAAAAATAGCTGTCGTATAGGATTGTCCACGATCATAAAATTGTCCGCCTGCATCTGTTGGGTCAATTAATGTCCAAAACGTTGCAAGTAACTGTTCGTATGAATAAATATCATCATCAAACGTAATTTGCACCGCTTCGACGTGTCCTGTCGTTTCCGAACAGACTTGCTCATACGTTGGATTTTCTACATGTCCACCTGTATAACCTGAAACTACTGCTTCAATGCCGGGTGTTTCATCAAACGGCTTCACCATACACCAAAAACAACCACCTGCAAATGTTGCATATTGCATTGCCATTTATTTTCACTCCTTATTCACCAGGGACGATAATTTCCAATAATATTTTATCGTTTGGTAAGTCTAATTCCTTCGCTCGTACACGTGAGCCTGATGCAATATTGACACGTGATAAATCAATATAAATTTCAGCTTTATTAGGATTAACCGTAATCCACGAAGGGAAATCCACCGAATCTCTCATTATTTTCATGGTCGTTTCCGGTGGAATATTTAATAGTCCCACATTCATGCCTGTTTGTTTTAAAATAATATTCCCTTTGTCATCAACAATTGGTTCAAAATTCATTGATATCGGGATTTCTGTATAAAATACCGTTAGTTTGCTACGTAATTCAATATCATCCCCAATGGAAAAGTCCAATGGTAAGGGCGAACCTTTAGCAGAGTCTTTTAAATATTTCTTTGTAATAGACTCAAGTTCTTTCGTAGTTGTTTGGACAACAAGTACATTGCCTGTTACTTCGTTGTCACTCGTTGCGCTCTTCGCTGAATCAAATCCATCAACTGGTTTCGTTGCTAAATAAACGACGAGGAGGATTGAAAAAAGTACCATACCTGCTAACGCAAAAAATGCGAATTTCCATTTATTCATTTTGTCACTCCTCGAAGCCTATTTCCTTATTAATTTTTTGTTCCATTTTACATTGCTCCATTGCTGCTAATATTCGCTCCGACATTTTATCATAGCCTTTTGCATTCGGATGAAAGAAATCTGTATGATAAACTAGTTCTTCGTTCGAATCAAACAAGTCTTCTACTGAGACATAACAAGCATTTGAATCTTTACTTGCAACTTTTTTTATAACGTCATTCCATTCGGTAATAATTGTATCAAACTCATTTGCCTCATTTGTGACAATGGAGAATGGATTATAAAAACCAATGAGTAATAACGGCACTGTTGGATTTTTTGCTCGAATGCCAGAGATAATTTTACTATAGCGATTCTCATAGGTTAATAATTCCTTATCAAAAGCGTCTCGTTTTAAATTGAAGAGATCTTGTTTGACGACTTTCATGACATCATTGCCACCCATTGTTAATGAGATCAGTTGCGCTTGTTGTAACTCTTCATCATAATGCCCTTTTTTTATTAATTTTAATAGCTGATCACTCCGTCTTCCTCTTTTTCCTCGATTATCAACATCTACTTCCGATATTGACGTCCACGCTAGCATTGAATCTGCTAATCTTCCAACATAACCGTCTTGACTATACTCATCCCCGACTCCGGCTGTTAATGAATCGCCAAGTGCCAAGTAATGTAGTTGTTTCGCGTTGTCATCATCAATTTGCCGTAAATCCTCTTGTGAAGGTTCAAAAAAATGTTCAAAAATTTGCGTCAATACATTACTAGAGGGTTTTGTGTCCTCTTCTGCTTGTTGCTCATCCTGTCTCATATCTTGCTCCGTCCCTGCCTGCTCACTTTCATTGTCGGCAGGCGGATTCGGTTCATCTATTGATATTGCACAACCACTTAGTACTAAGACGGTCAAACATGACAAAATAATTCGCCAAATGCCCATTTGACCACCTTCCATCCTTTACTAATAATTCTATTATAATTAGTTGTCGCGCCAATGAAAAGCGACGATGCTTCAGTTTAGCAAGAAAATCCAAGTAACTGCCTCACTTTTCTTGTATGCGCTTTTTCCAATCTAGCCACGACAAGCGTTAAAAAAGCCACTACAATTACTTATGTAGCAGCTCTTGTCAATTATTCTGAAAAATAAATAAATCCGATTGCACCCGGACCAGTATGTGTAGAAATAATCGGTGAGGTAAAGGCAATTTCCACATCTTTAAAGCCTGTTCCTTCAATGAGTTCTTTTAATGGATTCCCCATTGTTATCAAGCCTTCCGCATGTGAAATTCCTACAGCTTTTACTGTTTTACCTGCCGTATCAGCTTGGAATTGTTTAAATAGGTAGTTGACAACTTGTTTATGACTGCGAACCTTTGACACAGGGTTGTATGCGCCACCTTCTAAATTTGCAATCACTTTAATATTAAGCAGGGAGCCAATAAAGCCTGTCCCTTTCCCAATGCGGCCTCCTTTAATGAGGTTTTCAAGCGTATCAACAATGACATATAAATGTGTATTGTCGCGCACTTTTTCTAAACGTGTGACGATTTCTTGTACAGTCGCTCCAGCATCACGCATTTTAATCGCTTCTCGTAATTGAATTGCAAGTCCAATGGCGATAAAACGTGAATCAATAACTGTAACATCCGCATCCGTCATTTGGGCAGCCTGTCGAGCTGACTCAACTGTTCCACTCATGCCACCTGTCATATGAATCGAAAGGATTTGATCACCATCTTTACCAAGTTCGTCATATAATTCTTTGAATTTCCCTGGTGCAGGTTGCGAACTTTTCGGTAATTCTTTCGCATCTTTCATTAAACCTAAAAAAGGTTGTGGTGCTAAATCGACACCATCTATATATGTTTTCCCATCGATTTGAATCGTTAACGGCACAATATGTATACCGTGGCGCTCTACTTCTTCTTTCGTTAAATCACAAGTTGAGTCCGTTACTATATGAATTCGTCCCACTTTGACACATCCTTTAACATCATTAAAAATTATTATATAGACTAATGTTTCCATATGTAAACATGACATTTGTCATTTCAAGTGTCTATTTCTAGTCTTTTTCATAACACTTCCTTCGATACTATAGCCTTTTTTCATTAAATTTGTCTAACATTTTCCTCTAGCAATTGACATGACATTTATATAAGTAAATATATGACAAATGTACATAGTAAGACGCACATTATTGGGCTATAGTAAATGTACGCTGAAAGGAGTGTTTACTATGGTTGATGCATTTGACTATAAAACATGGAAGGAAGAATTGTGGAATGCTATTACACATGGTATTGGTTTTCTTGCAAGTATTCCTGCTCTTGTTATTTTAATATTGACTGCCATACAAAATGGAAGTGCCCTGTATGTGACAACATTTAGTATTTTCGGTGCTTCGGTTATTATTTTGTTTCTGATGTCCACTTTGCTTCATAGTATGCCTGCAAAATATAAAAACTTTTTCTCCATTCTTGACCATTCCTCTATTTACATTTTAATTGCAGGGACATATACACCGTTTTTATTAATCGCCATTGGCGGTACATTAGGGATAACGCTACTATGTATCATTTGGACGCTAGCCTTACTGGGGGTTGTATTTAAATGCTTCTTTATAAATCGCTTTGAAATACTTTCTCTTATTTTTTATATTGGCATGGGATGGCTTATTATTTTTGCGATTAAACCGATCTATTATTTCTTAGGTAGTCACGGCTTTGCCTTTTTATTAGCTGGTGGTTTGTTCTATACTATTGGCGCGATTTTTTACGCATGGCGCTCGCTCCCTTATAACCATATGATTTGGCATCTTTTTGTGTTAGCAGGATGCGGTTCAATGTATGCCTGTGTATATTTTTATTTATAGATAAACAAGAAAAAACGCACGGTATTAGCTTACACCGTGCGTTTTTTAAACTTATCGTTACAGTTGTTTGCGTTCAAAAATTTGATACTGGTATGTGTACCCTTCTGGAGCTTTTTCTTGCTCTTGTGATGAAACTAACATAAAATCGTCCTCATATTGAGGGAAAAATGTGTCCCCTTTAAATGAATGATTGATTTTCGTAATGTAAATCCGATCTGTTAGATCCATAGACTGCCTAAAAATTTGTTCACCACCGATGATCATGATTTCGGGAACATCCCCAGCAAGTGTAAGCGCTTGTTCCATACTCGTCACCGTTTCAATTCCTTCAGCATGGTAATTGCCATCGCGTGTAACGACAATATTGCGACGTCCTGGTAGCGGTCGACCAATCGATTCAAATGTTTTACGTCCCATAATCATTGGCTTACCCATCGTTTTATCTTTAAAGTATTGTAAATCACCCGGTAAATGCCAAGGCATACCGTTTTCATATCCAATCACATGGTTTTCGTCATGCGCTACTATTAGTGAAATCATTGTAACCCTCCAAGTTATAGCTTTCATACTATTATAAACATACTTTTACTTAACTATCGGTTTATTTTTGCTCATTTTTAAAATAATTTTCTGATTCAGCACTAATTCCTAGTAATATTATATGAATAGTTTATAATAAGGGTTAACAATGAAACTAATAAAGGATTGATGTTTATGACATGTTTAACGAATGAGGCTATTCGCTATATACAAGCAACCGATGTAAAACCACATTATTATGACATGACACCGCAGGAAGCGAGAATCATGCGTGCCGTTCCAACTTGGCATTCCCCCCATTTACCACAGCTTGCTGCAATAGAAAATAAACAAATTACTGTGCGGGATGGGCAACAAATTAATATTCGTCTATATTTACCCGAACAGGCAGAAAAATTGCCTGTAATCATTTATTATCACGGCGGTGGTTGGGTCTTTGGCGATTTAGAATCAGCTGATGCGGGTTGTCAATTACTTGCAGACAAAGCACATGCGATCGTTGTATCCGTAGATTATCGCTTAGCACCAGAACACCCTTTTCCAACACCATTACATGATGCCTATGATAGCTTATTGTGGGTATTTAATAACATTGCAGCATATGGTGGTGATAAAAGTCGATTAACGGTAGCTGGTGATAGTGCAGGAGGAAACTTAGCTACTGTTGTCTCCTACTTAGCTGCTACATTCAATGGACCAAAAATCACGGCACAGGCACTTATTTATCCTGTAGTAAATCTAGATTTTACGACCGCTTCTTACAGTGCTTTTGGACAACACTTTGGTTTAGATAAACAAGGCATGCAATGGTTTGCCGAGCATTATACAGAGCCAAATAATTTTCGTAACCCACTTGTCTCTCCTTTGCAAATTGAAAATTTGGAGGTTCTGCCTAAAACAATCATTATTGCGGCAGAAGCAGATGTACTGTATGACGAAGGACTTGCCTATGCGCAAAAATTAGCGGAAGCAGGTGTCTATGTGGAACATGTCCCGATGACAGGATTAATTCATAGCTACTTTAGTAAAATGGAGTTTTTTGAAGCAGCCACAATTGACACAGTGGAAAAAATTGCGACATTCGTCAAATAAATTTGGCTAATGGTGCTAAACAATGCGATAATAGAGCAAAATGTTTTTTAAAGGATGACAACATGACACAAAGTAAGGCCTTGGTCGCTAACAACTAAGGCCTTTGAAAAAAATAATGGATATTTTCCGCTAAAAATAATTAGCAAAATACTGTTACAATAGTATCAGCGTTTCGTTGTAAATTTAACAACCGTTAATTAGTTCCTTTTCTTATATTCTCGCTGGTTTCTAAAGCATACTCATACAGTTCGCTTGATTTTTTATAGAACTTATTGTTTTTATAAAATTCCGCAAATAATTTTGTATAAAAAATTAATAAATTATATAATTTATTTTTTTTAAAATATTTCAAACATTTTTCTTCTAAATCTCTAAAACTATTAGCCACTTTACTATTTAATTGCCGCAATAAAATAAACGAAAAAATATCCCGTTGATATTGTAATTTAAGAGGAAGTTCTTCTTCAATATTATTTACATTGTTTAGATATTCTATAGCTGCTCTTAGATCCCCCTTCTTATATGTACAACGTATAATATTGATATAATCACTTCCTTCTTCTTTATAATTTAACGCAAGTTTATAGTTATAAATTGCTTCTTCTAAATTACCCTCCCTCTCAAAACAACACCCCAAATTTGAATAGACTATATTATAATACTCGGGGCGATTCATTTTTTCAGAATTCTCCAATATATTGAAACATATATCAAAATGAGTTCGTGCTAAATTATATTGAGCTAGATTATTTTTAGCTATTGCCAATAAGATGTGACATTTAAAAGAAAAGTTCGGGAGATATATTGTTTTGAAATATTCTAGAGCATTTTGACAATAATCAATTGAATCTAAATGCCTATATTCTTTACATAAAATTAATGCAACGTTAAAGCGAAAACACGCTATTTCGAAATCACTTCCTTGAATATTAAAATTATTTTCATTATTTATTATTAGATTTAAGGCTTTGTTTGTTTGGTTAGTAAGATAATAAAGTGATATTGCAACATTTAAATAAATAAACTTATTTCTATTTGAAAATGAGTTATATATTACACTTAGTTGATTAATAATTTCCTCTGCTTCTAAGTATTTTTTAAAAGAAAGTAAATATTTGCAATTTATAAGCCTTGATTTAATATATAATTCATTATTACCCAAATACAAATATGAGTTTTTGAAAATTCTCAAATCATAATCCTTAATATCTTCTTTTTCTGAAAGAAGTTTTAAATAAATAGTTTCTAATTTGTTATCTAAATCATTTAAATTTTCAATAAATTTATCGTAATCCAGATTTAACCGCTCTAAAATTAATTTACATGTCTCTTCACTCGGTATAACATGACAATTTTCAATTCTACTTAAATAAGATGAAGTACAAATACCATCACAAATTTCCTCTTGTGTAAATCCTAATCTCCGTCTAGTAATTTTTATTAGAGGACCAAATTTATAATCCTTTTTTTTCATATAAAATCTCCCCTTTTTATTTTTTTATGTAATTTTTATAAAAATACACTCTTTAATGCCCATTTACTTTCTTAATTGTTAAATGTTAATTTAATTTGCTAATTAATATAATAATTACAAAGATAGGAGGTGATATTATGAACAAAGTATTAGAACTACTACGACTACCGGCTGAGAAGACAGAAAAAAATGTGAGAATGGCAAAATCTACAAAATGCATAGAAAGAACAACTAAAACAACATTATAATTACTGAGAACCAGAAAATTCCCATACACGAATTTTCAACAAATTAAAATATCAGTATGATTAATGTGTAAATAATCATACTGATATTTTTTGATTTATTCCAGAATCTTAAATAAATATTTTTGACTGAAGGAGTATTAAACGATGGACAAATTACAAGTAAAAGATTTTCTATACGGTAGTAAGATGCATCAGCTAAAATTAAAAGAAAATATAATTCCTTCATTTATCATAAAAAATGTTGCAAATTTTGAAGAAAACTTTTTTTCTATATTTCATTTATATATTTACAAAAAATCTATCCTACCAAGACAGGGATGGAAAGTCCATATTTCTTGTACAAAATTAAATTATCAACAAGTTCTAGATATCGTTTACAAATTTTGTATAGAAAATAACATTAGCTTCAAATTTATTTATAATAAAACTGAATTCTATTACTGTATATCTGGTGAAACTTCCCCCTTACAGATAGGCAAATTTATTACTATTTATCCCATCGATATAAGCCAATTCAAATACATTATATATTCATTATACAAACTATTAGAAAACTTCAAAGGACCTTATGTATTATCAGATAAACGATATAAAAATTCAAATATTTATTATAGATATGGAGTAATCGCATCTGATAGCGATTACTTAATTGCTCCTAATGGAGATAAAGTTTTAGATGAACGTCGTTTTTATTCTGTTCCTTCATTTGAAGATGAACCATTTATAAATGAAAATTGTATTGAACAAGAAAATAAATACATTGATAAAATCATTTTTCCAAAAAGAATAATTCATCAATCAGCATCAGGGAATGTATATTTTTCAATCTATAATGGAAAAAAAGCAATCCTAAAAGAAGCTAGGCCATATGTTACGGGTATATGGGGAACAGCCATTGATGACTTGAAAAATGAGATTAAAATAATAAATAAGCTAAAAGGAATTCCGGGCATACCAATAATATACAGAGAATTTAATGAATGGGAAAACTTTTTTGTTATACAAGAATTTATTGATGGGGTTACCTTTACTGAAATAAGAGCTGATGTCACGCTTAATAAAGATATAACCATTCACAAAATTATTAATGACTCAATTAAATTATTAAAAAAAATACACCAAAAGAATATTATTTTAAACGATATAAGTCCTAATAATTTTATGTTATGTAGAAAAACAAAACCCTCTGTTTGGATTTGTGATTTTGGTTCATCTTATATTTATAATGAATATACTCTACCTGATTATAAATTGGGAGCTACAGAAGGTTTTTATAATAATACTCTCACTAAATTAACCGCATTCGAATCCGACTATCAAAAATTAGGTTATTTACTAATGAACTTTATATTCCCTTCAAATAGATTAAACTATATTGATTCAAGTGGAGCATCCTCATTGAAACAATTTAATTTATATTGCAAAGATAATGAAGTTCCAATATCTGTATGCAAAATAATTAATCTATTAATTAACCAAAATGAAGGTTGGAAAGAAGAGCTGTTTACATTACTTAATAATGTTGATTATATGGAAAAAAGTTTAAGTAAAGACCCTACTCCAGGAAGAGAAATTTTACTAGAAAAAATAAAAAATTCATACTTAAAGAATTTAAACACTATTCAATTTGTATATGATAAATATTTCAATGAGTATCACCTTTCACCACCCAATACCTCCTTTTTCAATATTTTATCTGGATTCTACATACCAACGTTGGTTGCTAAAATTAACAAACATGACCTATTATTACCGAATGATATAGCTTTAGGGGGTGTAAATAATAGTAACCTAGGATTCTTATTAGACCCTCATTTTAAAAAAGAGTTTTTCTCAAAAAAAACACTAGATTTTGACATCATAAAGTGGTTGAGAAATTCTGCTGATTTAAGCATTTCAAATGGGATAACAGGATTTGGGGTAATTTTAATGCTTTGCGATCCTAAAAAGGAAATCTTTAAAATAGATACTTATTTAAACATAATAGATCAAAAAATAAATGATAAACAATTACTCTTTAATAAGGGAGAAAATTTAGGTCTAATTGATGGCTATCTTGGCCTAGCTTATTTTAAGTTATTACTTTATAACAGGAATAAAAATAAAAAGAATTTAAATAGCTCCTTATCCATTATAAATAAAATAAAAAACTGTATTATTAAATTGGAACCTGAAGAAACACTATATTTCCCAATTACTATTGGAAGCAATACATCCTCACCATATCTAATGGACGGTCTGTCTGGATTTCTTTATGTAACATTAGAATTATATTTAATGGATGACCTAGATGATACTATCAAAACTGAACTTAAAGACAAATATATATTCCCCTGTGTTAAAAGCTTATTAAAAGAGAAATGGGTTCAATACCCTGGTTTTATTGATGGATTAACAGGAATTGCCTATACGATTTTCAAAGTGGGTAAAACTTTCTCTTTAAATCTATTGTTAGATGAAGCTATGTCTATTTTATTAAATGTCGAAACCTTTAATATTGATAAACACTTCTGCGCATATATCCCAAATAGAACATATAATAATTTTACTTTCGACTTTAAATCTGGGAATGCTGGGATTGCCTATGTACAATACAAGATTTTGGAATATTTCAAAAAGGATATGTAACAATGAATATATTCTTAAAAAACAGAAATTTCAGGTATCTTTTAACTACAAATATATTAAGTGTCATTGGAATAACTCTTTTTGATTTGGTCTTTATCGTATATGCAAAATCATTTCCTAATCCCGAATTAGCAATCAGTGCTGTGACATTTATTTCTACATTACCTTATATATCAGATTTTTTAATAGGATATGTTGCAGATAAAACTAGAGACAGAATCAAGATGATTATTAAGATAAGAGCTTTTCAAGCTTCACTTTATTTTATTTTTATGCTAATAGTGGGTTTTTCTCAAAGTTGGCTAGTTTTTGGTATTGTGCTTTTGATTAATTTTTTTAGTGACTTATCAGGTACTTATACTACGTACCTAACCTTACCAATTACTAAAAATATAGTAGAGCAAAAAAATTTGACGTCAGCTAGATCCTTTCAAACTGGTGTTATGAATATAATAGATTTGACTGGTAAATTATTTGGTGCAACTTTAATCATTCTATTAAATTATAACTACACATTGTTTGGATTATTAAACGCAATTTTCTTCTCTCTATCTTGTATTTTATTTTGGATAAATCGAAAAAATTTTTATGAGGTCGTTGAGGTTGTAAAAAAAGAAAAATGTGAAAATAAAATCTATATTAAAAAGATTAAACAGTTTTATATAGATTCCTTGAATAATTTTAATATTTTGATTTCTATTAGGCAAATATTCCATTTTACTTTTGTATTTTCTATAATGAATCTTATTAGTTCCGCACAGTTTTCTTTAATTCCCCTAACATTTAACAAATATGAACATCTACAATTCGGTTCATTTGGATTCACAATTGCTTTATTTGGAACTATAGAAAGTTTGGGATTAATCATAGGAGCTCTAATTCCCTTTGGCTACTTTAGGAATAAATCTATAGAGTCTAATCTAATAATGGAAATCTTTTTAACATGTGGGGTAATTCTTAATATAATATGTATTCAAGATAAGTATATATTATATCTACTTACTTTTTTATCTGGTTACTTTTTAGGTTTATCAAATCCTAGGATTGATTCTTTTATAATGATAATTACTCCTGAGAACTCTTTAAGTTCAGTAACTAGTATTTTTTATTCCATTATACAGATGACAGTACCTATAGGTAGTGCAATTTTTTTATTAATAGCAAATACTGTATCGATTGAATTTTCATGGTTCATTTTATTAATAATTTCTTTTTTATTATTATTTTTTTCTATTATTCTAAGCAAAAAATATTCTACAATTCCTGAAAAACTATAAATTAAATATCAACTTTATTAATCTTATATAACTCCTCTTTATCCGAAATTAGAGAAAGAGAGCAAAACTAGGATTATTCAACTTATTCATCTTTATATCTTATAGGTTTATTTGTTTATGATTTTTAATCTTTTTGTATTTTTTATATTTAAATGCGTATAAATTCATAGCAAATAACTGGAATGATTATTTGCAGTACGTTAATAAACACTTCATCTCTATTTATAGTTGGAGGTCATACTAATATGAAAATAGAAATTAGAAATCTGAACTTCTCTTTTGGTGGGCTTGATCAACCTATATTTCATAATGTCAATTTAAATATAGATACGACCTGGTGTCTTGGTCTCATTGGAAGAAATGGTCGCGGAAAAACTACGTTGTTAAACTTACTAATGGGAAGATACTCTTACGAAGGTGAAATTATTTGTGATGTAGATTTTGTATACTTTCCACAATCTATTCCGAATAAAGAAAACTTAACTTACTATGCAATTGAAGAAATTATGTCCGTAGAATTATGGAAGCTTGAACGGGAATGTCATTTATTAGCATTAGATAAAGAGATTTTATGGCGACCATTTGCACAATTATCAGGTGGCGAGCAAACGAAAGTTTTGTTAGCGGCGCTTTTTTGTGAAAAGTCAAGATATCCTCTTTTAGATGAGCCAACTAATCATTTAGATATTCATGCAAGAAAGACGGTCTCAGAGTATTTGAAGAAAAAGAAAGGTTACATTGTGATAAGTCATGATCGGCATTTTATAGATGAAGTGATAGATCATATATTAGTTATTGAAAAATCACAATTAACTATTTATAAAGGGAATTTTTCGACCTATGAACGACAAAAAGAATTAAATGATCAATTTGAAATCGAACGAAATAGTCAGATAAAAGTAGAAATTGAGCGTTTGAAGAAAACTTCGAGGGAAAAAGCTGATTGGGCTCTTAAGAGAGAAAAAAATTCAGGAAATGATGCATTTGAGAATGCACGGGCAGCTCGCATGATGAAAAAGTCAAAAGTAATCGAGAAACGTATGCTATCAAAAATTGAAGAAAAAACAAAACTATTAAAAAATATCGAAAGTGTTAGGTCGCTTACAATAAATTGTGTTTTCAAACATCGAAATCCCGTGTTGCGGTTGAAAAATTTTTCATTAGCTTATGGTGATACATTACTTTTTCGTCCAATTACATGTGAAATTTTCCAAGGTGAGCAAGTTGCATTAGTCGGACCTAATGGAAGTGGTAAAACGACACTGTTGAATTATATAATCAACCAAAATTTTTCTGGTACTGTTAGTGGTGAGCTTATTATTCCCCAAGGTATTACGAAAAGTATGATTCGCCAACATTACAATGATAATGATGGATTTTTAAAAGATTTTGCTACTGCACATCATCTTGACTACACCCTTTTCTTACATAACCTTCGTAATTTAGGGATTGAACGTGACGTATTTAATATCCCTATTGAACAAATGAGCGACGGACAGATGAAGAAGGTTGAATTTTCAAAGTCACTTGGAACACCTGCAGAGCTATTTATTTGGGATGAGCCTCTTAATTTTTTAGATGTCATCAATCAAAAGCAAATCGAATCTATGATATTAAAATATAAACCTACACTTTTATTTGTTGAACATGATCAAACGTTTATTTCAAATATTGCTTCAAAAATTATAGAAATTAATCCTTATTAATTTACCGGGAGCTAAGCAACAAAAGAAAAATTGCGACATTCGTCAAATAAGTTTGGCTAATGCTATGAAACAATGCGATAATAAAGCAAAATGTTTTTTAAAGGATGACAACATGACACAAACAATTGCAATACAAATTAATAATCAATTTGCAGGTCCAATAAAAAAAGGCTATCCACTTATCTCAAAAGATGCCGTTGATACGCGTAAACTACCTGCTGAGGAAGGTGCCCTACTGCGTTTATTAGATATTCATAATCGCTTTATCGGTACAGGCTATTACGGTATTCAAAATAAAGGCATCGGCTGGTTGTTAACAACAGATGCCAATGAAGAAATTGATAAAGCCTTTTTTGCTAAAAAACTAACAAAGGCAATTCAAAATCGTGAAGCATTTTTCAATAACCCTGATACGACAGCATTTCGTGTTTTTAACGGCGAGGGTGATGGAATCGGTGGCCTGACAATCGACTTCTTTGATGGCTACTATATGGTAAGCTGGTATAGTGCAGGTATTTATTCATTTAAAGATGTGATTTACGAAGCACTTGCTGAAACAGTAAACTTTAAAGCGGTTTATGAGAAAAAACGTTTTGATAGTAAAGGGCAATATATTGAACAGGACGATTTCGTCATGGGTACACCTGGTGAATTTCCGTTAATTGTAAAAGAAAATGGTATGAACTATGCTGTTCATTTAAATGATGGTGCCATGACAGGAATTTTCCTGGATCAACGCGAAGTACGACTTGCCATTCGTGAACGCTATTCCCAACAAAAAAACGTGTTAAACACATTTTCATATACAGGTGCTTTCTCCGTAGCAGCAGCACTTGGTGGCGCAACCAAAACAACGAGTGTCGATGTAGCTAAGCGCAGTTTAGCAAAAACGATTGAGCAATTTAGCGTTAATCATATTGACTATGAAGCACAAGACATTAAAGTAATGGATGTCTTTCATTATTTCAAGTATGCACAACGTCATCAGTTGAAGTTCGACCTTGTCGTATTAGATCCACCTAGCTTTGCACGAACAAAGCAAATCACGTTTTCAACTGCAAAGGATTATCCTAAATTATTAATGGATGCAATCGCCATTACTGAAAAGAATGGCATCATTGTTGCCTCTACAAACAATGCAAGCTTTGGTATGAAAAAGTTTAAAGGCTTTATTGATCAAGCGTTCAAAGAAACAAATACTCGTTATAAAATCGTTGAAGAATACGGGTTACCAAAGGATTTCCGCGTAACACGTGAGCATCCTGAATTCAATTACTTAAAAGTTGTTTTTATTCAAAAGCTAAACTAAAAAGAGTGACTCGACTTGAGTCACTCTCATGCAGTAGACAAAGTCGAGTACGTCAACTTTGTCTACTTTTTTCTACCTTCACGTTTCTATTACTTTGTTAAAAATACGAAAATATAACCTAAAAACATTATAATAAAAAAACTAAAGAATGTGATGATATTCCCTATCATCAAAATTTTAGATTTAGCGTAGACGGATAAGCCAATACCTATACTCGATAAGACAAATGAGAAAAGCCATAAAGTGGATGCTTGTTGAAACACAATATTAGGTACCCAAAGTAATAAAGAAATAATGATTGTACTTACAGCTAAAGCTTTCAGCAATTTAACCATTCCTTATTTCAACGGATTGCATAAGGTTTTGTTAAAAAATAATTTTATAGCAGCTGCAGCAATCTTTTCTTTGAGTCCCATTCTATAAAAATTTCTATCTATATAAGCAACAAGCTCCCAATCACATGAACAACTAAAATAACCTTTCTCTTCATAGCACTTATCATGTATTTGACAACCTCGATCTAAGATATCTTGTGGTGGACCAGAACCATGTCCAGGACCGCACCAATTCCCCCAAATAGGTATTCCCTTTTTAGTATTCATTTTAGTGTTTGTTTGATAGCTAGCGTAACTATTACTAATTTGATTCACCATCAAACTAATTTCTATATATTCCTCTTCTAACCTATCTGTTTTTACTTTTTCAATATTAATAAAAGGTTTTCCGTCTTCATAAAAAATATAAGCTCCTAACTGTTCTTCAGCATTTAAAAGGTCCTCATCTGTCATTGCAAAAACCTTTGTACCTCCCCAAAAAAAGACTGAAGAAACTAAAACTGACAATACCGTAAAGAATGTAACTACTTTTTTCATCTAATCTTAGCCCCTTTCAATATTTTATTAGGTATAAATACCATTACTATGGCTCTCATCAAAATGCTAGAAGGACATGGAATCTTGATTCTCTAAGTAAACGCCGTCTAGAAAAGAGGGCACCTCTCGTTTCGGTCATGAACCAATATAATAGTATTTAACCAATCGTTTATATTTTTATTTTATTAAATGAACTGAAAATTCTCAATAAAGCATGCGTATTTTCCAATGAATACTGAATTCCTTTGAATATGGGAAACACCTTCTAATCAAGAGTTGTCCACACTTAAAGCTAGCCAATAATCTGCAGTCTTTGTTCTACGATAAAATTTATAGAAAGGCTCATTTGGACGGGCATGATTTTGATAGAGTGTGATAATATGCTGAAGAAAACCTTCTATTTTATGTACCGAAACGCTTTTGGCAAACAGTGTACCCGCCTGTGCTTTTGCCCCCATCGGCACGGCACCTAAGTAAACATCGAAGCTGTTCTGTTGATAAACAAGACCAATATCATCATAGACGGCATTGTAACAAGCAGATGCGCAACCATTCATATTTAATCGGACTCTCGACGGCACAGCTTCTCCTTGTAAACTATTGTATAATTGTTCTGTTATGTCGGCTGCCTCCATTTTATCTCCATCACAAAAATCACAAGCTTTCATTGCGACAATCGAACCTTGCTGTACAATATATAGCCCCACTGCTTGAAGCTCATTCATAATTTCCTTAACATTTATCGTCGGGACTGACAAAAGGATGCTATAGGATGCCGAGTATTTAATAGCGCCACTTTCTCCTACAACTTCAGCAATTTTTTGAAATTGAGCAGGTGTATAATGTTTATTGATAATACCTGGACTTACTGCCAGGCGTGTATATTCCCCATTTATATTCAGTTTAGCAAAAGTATGATCCGGTATATTTGAACGAAATGCATTCATATCTATTCTCCTTATAAAAAAAAGCTAGCAAATTGCTAGCTCTCTCAGTTTTTGTTTAAAAGTTTTCAGGATAAAATCCTTTTGCTAAAATTTCAATCGCTTCTGCAGCACGAATGCCTTCAGAAGCTGCTGATAACGGTAAAATAACAAAGCGCTCGTTTTTCACAGCATCTGTTTCTTTTAATGCCGGATCATTTTTTAAGAATTGAATTTTATCTTCTGCCGATTGGGAACCGTAATCAATTACAACAATGACCTCTGGATTACGTTCAACGGTTGCTTCTTTTGACACCGTTGTCCAACCAGAGTCAACATCGCCAAAAATATTTGTACCCCCAGCAACTGTGACAAGTTCATTCATAAAATTTTGCGCTGCTGTAAAGACTTCCTTATCTCCACTATCATAAACAAGTACGCGTAGTTCTTTTTCACCTTGTGGTAATTTTGCACGGACAGCATCGACATCTCCTGTCATTTGCTTAATTAACGCTTCGCCACGATCGTCAATGCGGAAGATTTTTGCGATATTACGAATATCCGTAAAAATGTCTTCTAATGTTGGTTGCGTCATACTCGAAGAAGTATGTAAATAGGTGTGAATACCAAGTGCCTCTAACTCTTCCGGTGTGCCCACCCCTTTTTCACTAAAGCCACTTTTCCACCCTGCGTATAAAAAATCTGCTTCACTATCAATTACTTGTTCCTTTGTCGGGTATTGCTCTGCTAGTACTGGTACTTTATCATATGCGGCTTGTAACGGTTCATAAATTTTATCATCTAAATAGGCCGTACCTACCATTGAATCTTCTAAGCCTAATGCAAGCATAATTTCCGTAACATGCTGATTTAGGCTAATCGCCTTTTTCGGTGCTGCTGTATAAACTTGTGTCGTATCGTTATTAACAATCGTTACTTCCGTTGTTGCAGTTTGTGCTGACTCGATGTTTTCTTTTTGTGATGCGGACTGTGCATCGTCTTTCACATTACAAGCCCCTAAAATACATAGTAAGGCCATTGCAAAAACGAGCCATATAGCTTTCGATTTGTTCATGTTCGTACTCCTTTAGTTTGTATTATTGCATGGATTCCTAATTTTTTATCAGTCTACAAAAGAACATAAAAAACCCCCTTGTTTCCAAGAGGGCGACATAGTGAAAAAACAATGGTTATTCAACCAATCACTATCTCCATCCTCGTGGTTCCAAGTAAACTTTATAGATTGGCAGGTATCCTGGCTTAGGTTCATCATTTATACGTCTTCCCATAGTTCAACTACAGTGACTGTTGTATAAATTCCCCATTTACAGTTGCGGGACAGCATCGGATTTACACCGATTTCCCTTTTAAGCAAATGGCAAAAACCATTTGCACCAATATATAGCATTATGAAGTTCTAAAAATAGCCTAGCAGAAGTAATTTTTGTTTGCAATCAGACAAAAAATTCCATCAAGAATATTCATGAATAATTTACCACTATTTAAACGTAAACGCCAACTATTTGACACGAAATGTTTTTTTGTACTTTCTGTTACAATAAGTATATAGGAAAAATAGAAATGAGGATTATTTTATGTATAAAACGATTGGTGTACTCGCACATGTCGATGCAGGCAAGACTACCTTTTGTGAGCAATTATTATTCCATACAAACAGTATTCAAACACGCGGAAGAGTCGATCATCAAGACACTTTTTTAGATAATCATACAATTGAACAAGCTCGAGGCATTACAATCTTTGCAGAGCAAGGACGGATGCAAATTGGGGACGATACATATACGTTAATTGACACACCAGGGCACGTCGATTTTTCGCCAGAGATGGAGCGCGCAATTCGTGTAATGGATTATGCCATTATTATCGTCAGCGCTGTTGAGGGCGTGCAAGGGCATACGGAAACGGTATGGCAATTGTTGCGCCAATACCACGTCCCAACGTTTTTCTTTATTAATAAAATAGATCGCGAAGGTGCCGATGTAGAAGCCGTTATGCTACAACTACAAAAAGAATGTTCAAACGATGTTCTATTAATAGATGCTCCACTCAGCCATATTTCCATTCAGGGGCATATAGCTGAGTGGCTAGCCGAACGTGATGAACAACTCCTTGATGCCTTTTTAACAGAAAAGCTTGATGGACAAATGTGCCTATCACAATTGCAAAAGATGATACAACATGAGCAAGCGTTTCCTTGCTTTATCGGTGCAGCATTAAAGGATATCGGTATTACAGAGTTTCTTGCACAGCTTCCCCTTCTTACAGAGACGCATTTTGACAAGCAAGCAGCATTTCAAGCTGAGGTTTTTAAAATTCGCCATGATGGCACGCAACGTCTAACTTTTATGAAAGCATTGCAAGGAACTTTACTTACTCGCCAAGACTTTACATTTGGCGATGTGACAGAAAAAGTAACAGAAATTCGTTTATATAATGGGCACCGTTTTGAAACAACACAAGAAATACAGGCGGGAGAAATATTTGCAGTGAAAGGGCTTAGTCTAGCAAAAATCGGCGATATTTTAGGGACAACACGATCCCCTCAACCATATGAGCTGGTGCCTACGTTACAAGCAAAAGTTCAGTATGAAGGCCAACAGCATATAAAAGAAGTTTTACAAGTATTCCGTTTACTTGAAGCAGAGGAGCCTTCATTACGAGTCGTTTGGCATGAAAAGTTCCAAGAAATTCATGTCCATATAATGGGGGTTATTCAGCTTGAAGTCCTAGCTGAAGTATTAAAAAATCGCTTTTCTCTTGCTATTACTTTTGGCGAGCCAAAAATATTATATATGGAAACCATTGCAACGACCGTAACAGGTTATGGCCATTTCGAACCGTTAAAACATTATGCCGAAGTCCATTTATTAATGGAGCCGAACAGTCGTGGCATAGGCAATACATTTGTCAATGCGTGTCATGCGGATGATTTATCTGTGGGCCACCAAAGACTAATAGAAAAACATCTATTCGAGCGCGACCATCACGGTCTGTTAACAGGCTCCCCCGTTACGGATGTACGCTTCACTCTTTTGACAGGACGTGCGCATATTAAGCATACGGAGGGAGGCGATTTTCGTGAAGCGACTTTCCGTGCATTGCGACAAGGGCTAGAGCAAGCTGACAATATATTGCTAGAGCCTTATTACCGCTTCAAATTGAAAGCCTCAAATGATTTTATCGGTCGTATGATGAATGATATCCAGCAAGCTAACGGCACTTTCGATGCTCCATTATTAACTGAGGATCAAGTAGTTTTAACAGGCCGTGTACCTGTATCAACTTTTATGCATTATAGTACTACCTTTGCCGCTTATACAAATGGCAAAGGGTCATTATCAATGCAATTTGATGGCTATGATACATGCCATGATCGTGATGAAATAATATCGCAAATCAATTACAATAAACAGGCAGATTCAGACTATACATCGTCAAGTATTTTTTGTGCAAAAGGAAAGGGCTATTCCGTTCCTTGGGATGAAGCGAAAGCTGCCATGCACTGCTTGTAATCGATGAAAGTTACGTAGGAGGACATTTATTTGAAAAAATTTCGTGGGAAAAAGCGTTATTTTCGGAACATGTGGCATCATGCAAATGCCGAGTGCTATGATTTAGACTTCGGGAATGAAAGTTGGTTTGATTTATGGCACACGCATCTTGATTTTTATGGGCATGGAAATAATGATTTAAAAATTAGAAGAGAACATTGTAAAGCGCATATCGCGTTATATTTAGATTTATTAGAAAAGCTCCAAACACTCGATCAACCATATCAGTCGTGGTTTGAAATAGTTAGTGAAGATGCTGGTTTAGATGCAATCTATATTCATACACCTAACCCAAATGCGGATAATTTCCCTCTGAAGATAGACAATATCAATTGGAATTGCGCTGTTCCTCATTATTTGATAGATGTAATTGACCTAGATAAATTTACTATAGGTCAATATCAATGGAACGCAACTATCAATTACATTGTACAGTCTAAAAATATTAGCGTTAAACTATAAAATTAGTGAAAGTACCCATTGCGAGTAACATAAAAAAGCAGTCGATATGCATTCGACTGCTTTTTTGATATTTTTAAATGTAGAGAAAAAGCTACAGCACTTTTTCCGTTTTTGCCATAACAGCATTAGCTGATTCCACCCTAACATAGCCATTATTAGTCGAAGAATCGATGACGACTGTTCCAGGTTTACTCTTTAATATTTGTAACTGCTCAATTAATTGTAATAATAGCTGATGGCCATTGCCTCTTGGATGCCAATGGTAATGGTAGTCATTTAATTTTCTAACATTTTGCAGAAACTGAGCGTATTCATATTCGACATATTGTATTAAATGCTGAACTTTATGATTTTTTTGCGCTAATAATGCTAGGTCTTCTAGATAGATTTGATAAAAGCGCATAACCATTGAGCACAATAAATCATTGACTCTAGCAGCACTTAAAATAGGCTTCGCTTCTAGATGAAGCCGATCTAGATTTGGTTTTGCGCGAATGGAATCAATACGTGTAATTAAATGATACGCCTCCCCGTTTACTTCATAGACAATGGGATTTGTTGGCATATACATCATAAAGCCATTCTTTTTCGTTTTCAGCTCGTCCGCCACACATGCTTTAGCAAAGAGATGACCTTCATACATATCATTTTGAATCCAGATAATATCTTTATTATAAAAAATCTCATTAAATAAACGGTCGTTACGGAGTAGACCTGTTGCTAAAAACCGGTCGACCAGTGATTCAATGACCATTCTTGTTTTAGGCTGCTTAGCCATTTCAATGCGTGATTGTTTACGAATTTCTATATCATAGTGCTTCTCCTGTGTTGTACATCCTTGCATAGTCGACATACGTGCACCTCTTTTCGTACATATTTTCAAAACGAACGGTAAGACAACATAAAAAGACGGATTTCCTGCTAATTGAGAGGAAATCCGTGTTATGGCTATCGTACCTAGTTATTATCATTCGTCGAAGAACATCAAACATTGCACCATATTGAGTGACTGGGCTCGATAGCGAATCCTTTTCCACTCGTTAGTTTTTGTCGTTTGACGTACTGTGACGAACAGAACATTCTGTTTTGTCAACATGCCACCTCCTATTCCTCGTAGGTTACTGGTGTGTACTCGTAACAGGCAGGTCTCCTGACTTATGGTCATTGCTCCTTTTCACCTTCCCGTCCTTTGACAGTGGTCTTTGAAAAGTCGCTCACATTTACAGTTGCGGGACAGTGTCGGATTTGCACCGACTTCCCTTTTCAGTAAATTGCACGCAATTTACACCTATTACTACACGCTATTTAGTTGTGAGGGAAGCAAGCAGGATGCTACTTCCATTAAAGATTATTAAAATTAATTGTAAAGTAGTATATTTTCAAAGTCAAATACCACAAAATTTCCCATATATAAAATTAACTAAAAAAACGATCATGAAACATCGTTATAACGATGAAACTATTATATTTGTATCTTCTCATTATGAATTAATGCATTTCCATTGCTTGAAAGAGCTTTTGAGCATAGTTGTCAGTGAAATGAAACGTATTTTGTTCTTTGTGACATTCATCGACAATTTTGCCAGCCTTCATCACATGAATACGTTGGCATAAATATGAAACGGCCTTTAAATCATGTGAAATAAATAAAATCGCCATATTTCTTTCTTTATTTAACGCCAGCAATAAGTCAATGATTTCTCGTTGAATCAAACGGTCTAAGCTCGATACAATTTCATCACATACTAACAATTTTGGCTCTACTAAAATAGAACGTAATAAATTGATTCTTTGCTTTTCTCCACCACTCAGTTCAGAGGGCAATGCATGTAAAATATCAATCGGTAGTTTGACCATCTCAAGCATTCTTTCGAACTGAGTGTCAGGCACTTTTGCATGATGCTGTAAAGGCTCACGCAAAAGCTCTTTAACCGTCCACATCGGGTTTAAAGCATTGCTTGCGTTTTGAAAGATGATTTGGCAATTTTCATAAAAGGTGTTCCGTTGTTTTTTGGCAATTTGTTGATTTTGAAAGAACACTGCCCCTTTATCAGCCGGTTCTAGCTGCATAATTACTTTTGCTAAAGTACTTTTGCCACTCCCGCTTTCACCTACAAGACCTACAATTTCACCTTCTGCTACAGCAAGGTTGATATTTGCTAATACTTGCTGTCCTGCTCGAAAGCTTTTACTTATGTTTTCTACCCGCAGCATCGAAAACGCCTCCTAAAAATGATTTGCAACAAGCCGTTTCGTATACGGATGTTTTGGTTGCTGAAAGATATTTGCCACTGGCCCCTTTTCCACAACCTCCCCATTTTTCATCACAACAATTGTATCAGCTATAGAAGCAGCAACTCCTAAGTCATGGGTAATCAACAATATCGTTGTCCCTCGTTGAATATGGTAATTTTTTAATAATTTCATAAAATCCCGTTGATGTAACATATCTAATGCAGAAGTTGGTTCATCGGCAATTAATACGTCTGGTTGAATATACAATGCACAGGCAAGCATACAGCGTTGCAGCATACCACCTGATAATTCAAATGGATAACAGTTTAATACACTTTCAGGTAAGTTTAAATCCTTTAATATCGATGTCATTGTAGCAAGAAATAACTCTTTTTTGTGGCCTAATCGTAGCGCAGTTAATGCAAACAATTGATGTTTCATTTTTTGCGAAGGAGAAAAGCTATTGCTGGCATCCTGAAAAATGGTAAAGAAATGCTTAGCGCGTAACCGCCCCTTTTCTTCATCCGCCATCTGCAACAAATTGCCTCCTTCCCAAAGCACTGCACCCGTAGTTTCAGCTTGTGGAGGAAGCATTCCTAGAATAGCAGATACTGTTGTGCTCTTCCCACTGCCACTTTCTCCAATAACTGCAGTAATTTGACCTTTTGGTACTGCAAATGAAATGTTATGGACGAGATTTTTTTCGTGTACTCGAACCGTTAAGTTTTCGATATTAAACATGGGATCGCTCGCCCCCTTTTTTGAAAGTGGTTCCTATAGCTTGCACACATAATATCGTCACAAAGATCATCAACCCAGGAAAAAGACCGATCCACCAAGCTCCGACAAGTAAATCATTTTGCGCAGTGTACAGCATCGTTCCCCATGAAGGAATCGCTGGTGGCACACCAATTCCTAAAAAGCTTAAAGATACTTCCGTAAAAATAGCACCAGCAAAATTAAAAATCGTCACAACAAATATAGCTGGCAAACTATTGCGCAATAAATGACTAAATAAAATTTTCCATATTGGTGTGCGGAACATTTTAGCCATCTGTACAAATTCCATTTCCTTTAGACGAATAAATTCAGAGCGTACAATACGCGCTGTAACAAACCATCCTGTGATGCCCATAATCATAGCCATACGCCAAACACTTCCTTGCATAATGGCTTGCAGGGCAAGCACAATAATTAAAGATGGGATTGTTAAAAATGCTTCCAAAATGCGCATCATAATGGCATCGACGGCACCACCCACATAACCACTTAGACCGCCGTAAAGTATGCCGATAAAACTTGATAAAACAACTGACACAACAGCAATGAAAAGTGTTACTTTGCCTCCAACAAGGATACGGGATAACACATCTCTGCCTAACTGATCTGTGCCAAGTAAATGTGTTAGATTAGGTGCTTCATAAATATGATTAATATCCATAGCATTCGGCTCAAACGGTGCCAATAATGAGGAGAAAAGGGTTGTTCCAACAATGATGCCCAACAGTGCTAACCAAACAAATGCTCTTTTACGTTGTTTTCTCATACCATCTTCCCTCTTCTCAATCTAGGATTGATACAAAGCATGAGCACATCGATGACAAATAAACAGATGACCACGACTATACCAATGATTAGAATAGCTCCCATAAGTACCGGAAAATCCTTTACCATCACGGATTTCACAAGTAGAGATCCTAATCCCGACCAGCCAAATAATGTTTCAACAACGATTGAACCACCAAAAAATGACGGAATCGTCACTCCCACATAATTTATATAGGGAATAACCGCATTCCGTAAAATGCTATGTCTTATTTGTCGTTCTGGCACACCATTTGCCCGCGCCACTTGCACATAGTAGCTACGATTTTCTGCCTTGACACTGTCCTGTAAAAAACGTGCAAATATCCCGACATGTGAAATAACTAGAACGGTTAATGGCAGCACAATATGATATAAGCGATCTGTCCATCCGCCATTGCCACGTACATCATTCATGCCGGATGATGGAAACCAACCTAGCTGCACAGAGAACACGATAATACAAACGATACCAAGCCAAAATGGAGGAATGGCTGAACTGGCAATACTAAAAACGGATAATCCACGATCCAATAAAGACCCCTCCTTCATCCCTGCCCGTAAACCTAGCCAGGTAGAGACGATTGTAACGACCAATAATGTCAGTGCGACCAGCTGCAATGTGTTTGGTAAACGTTCTAATAATATCGTCAAAACCGGTCTTCCCTCTTTCGCCGAATAGCCTAAATTACCTTTTAGCGCTTCACTTAGCCAAGTACCATATTGCAGAAGGACTGGCTGATCTAAGCCAAACGTTTTTTCAATGCGTTCTTGCTCAGCAGATGTCAATGTTTGCGCATTTCCGCCATAATAAGCTGCCGCAGGATTACCAGGTGCAGCATGCATAATGAAAAAAGAGAGGAAGCTCACGATAATGAGGACAATTGTCCCCATTATCACGCGCTTCCCAATCCACTTAGCGATCATTCCATTTCCACTCCTCGACATTCCATAAGAAGCCGGAACCGTGATGTCCTAAAATACGCTCTTTAACACCACTAATATTTTTATTGATGCCAAAAACAGCATCAACATAAGCAAAATAAGCAAACGGTGGATCTTCTGCTAGCTCCTCTTGTAATGCCATATAGACGTCCTTACGTTTATTAGAATCAACGGTAGTACGCCCTTCCTCTAGTAAAGCATCTACTTTTGCATTGGCATAGCTACCATAATTGTAGCCTGCGCTTGTTACGCTAGATTGACTAGAATGGAATAAGCTATACGTATGGTGATCTGCATCATATGGGCTGCCCCAACCAACCATAAAGGCTTCTGCTTCATCAATAACGATATTGCTCCAATCAAGCGCAGCCACTTCTACATCTGCGCCAACTGCTTGATAGCCCTGCGCGACATAATTGGCCATATTGACACGCACAGTATCTGTAATCGGAGCAGTGATTGTAAACGTCAGTTTTTTACCATCTTTATAACGGAAACCATCCTTCGCTAAAAGCCAGCCTGATTGTTCTAATAAAGCATTGGCTTTATCAACGTTATAAGCATAATGTTCAATATTTTCGTTGACAAAATCATGTTTTTGCAATGGTGAATAGGCTTCTGTTCCATAGCCATGTAAAATGCCTTTCACGATGCCAGTGCGGTCCGTGGCATAGCTCATCGCTTTTCGAATATTGACATCTTCCCATAGCGGAAACTTCATATTAAATAACACGCCACGATAATCTGCGGATTCTACTTCATACATTTTTAATTGCTCAACTTTTGAAAGCTCCTCGACCTGATTTGGATCGAGTAAAGCGATATCTACCTCGCCTGATTTAAGTTGTAAGGCGCGGACATTACTATCAGGAATAAATTTAAAAATCACTTTTTCAATCGATGCTTTTGTACCAAAAAATGATGGATATGCTTTTAGTGTTAAGCTCGTGCCTTTAGCCCACTTTTCAATCATATAAGGGCCTGCTCCAATCGGCTCTTGGTTAAAAGTAGCTGTTCTCATGTCTTGCCCTTCAAATGCATGCTTCGGCAAAATTGGCACTGTTAATTTATCGAGCATTGGCGTAAATGGTTCATCTAATTGGATTGTCATCGTTGTATCATTTACTTTATTCATTGCTACGACATGGATAAAATCAGCTTTTAAATAGGAAGCATTGTTATCATCAAGAATGCTATTAATGGTAAACATCACATCATCTACCGTTAACACTTGCCCATCATGAAATGTTACATCATCCCGAATTTTAATGGTATACGTTAACAGGTCATCGGAAATTTCAACACTATTGGCAATATCGTAGACCGGTGTATTATGTTCATCAAAGCGCATAAGCCCTCTAAAAAGTAATGCATCTAAATTGGTCTCTTCTAAAATAGGATTTAAACCGGCAAATTCCGTTTCAGATGCATAAACAAGCTCATTTGCTTTTGCAGAGGAAGCAGCGGATGGCTGTTTCCCCTCTCCTTGACTAGACTCTTTACTACAGCCTGCAAGACTAAGTATGAATAATAAAATAACAATGGAAAACTTTTTCAAATCACTATCTCCTTCATCACCACAGAAATTTAAAGTAATGTTGCAACATGTTCAAATAGGCGATTTATTTCTTTTTGAAGTACGCGTTGCTCTTTTGATAGCCATCTACAATGGATTGCATGGTCAGTCAATTTTGTCACACTTGCCTGAAGTGAAGTCTCTGCCAGCATCATTTCTTGCAATTCTCGTATATCGAGCTTTTGAACAAGAGGAGACACAATCCATAGCGAGCCAATATAGCGTGCGTTGTCAAGCAATCCAATGGCTGGTAGGTTCATTTCCTGTGGTTTGAAATGGAATGAATCAAAAGCAATCAGTGATTCTTCTACATACAATTTGTATTTGGATTGGAATGACTGATAATCAAAGATTTCTCCTCGCATTTCTCGACCTGGTGCAATGATTTCGCCCCATATTAGTGTCGAGCTTGCTGTCATGCGAATCGTTGTATTCACTTGAAATTTCGCTCTCTCAAAAGGAATGGTCACTTCAGGTAGCCATTCTAGTCGAGCTCCTTCCGCTATGTCCACCGTAATTTCCTGCATACATAGCTCGCCTGTGTGAGAAGGATAAATTTTCAAAGCGGATTGTTGTTTTAATTTCACTTGGCTTTCTGGCGCAAGTTTTACTGAGATATCATTTTTATCGCCAGCCACCATACCACCAGAAGATTCCATAATAAACACTGTGGCAGTAGGCTTATTATCTGCATACAGCTCTCGACTCGCTTTTAATGGTGGTTGCTGGTAGACATGAACAAGGCGCGTATAACCCCGTCTTGGCTCAAATGCCATCTCTAATTTGCCGTAATGATTTACTTTTCCTTGACTAAGCATTCCCGTCAACTGCTTCGGCACCTTCAAGTAACATGTGATGCTGAATCCATTCCACAACCTTGTCGACATTTGTTTGTGAACGAACGTCTGCAAAAATATATGGACGGCCAGCACGCATTTTTTTCACATCCTGATCCATTAGCTCTAGGTCTACACCAACATGGGGTGCTAGTGAAGTTTTATTAATTAATAATAAATCTGATCGTGTCAATGCAGGGCCGCCTTTACGGGGAATATCCTGGCCTTCTGCTACATCAATTACGTAAATATAGCCATGAACTAGTTCTGGGCTAAATGTTGCGGATAAATTATCTCCGCCACTTTCAATGAAAATAATATCTAAATTTTCAAAGCGTTTATTCAAGTCATCAATTGCTGAGAAATTCATCGATGCATCTTCACGAATAGCCGTATGCGGACATCCACCTGTTTCCACACCAATAATTCGATTTTCTTCTAAAACGCCATTAGAAATTAAATATTGGGCATCCTCTCTTGTATAAATATCGTTTGTAATTACTGCTACATTGTATTGCTCATGCATTGCACGAGTTAATTGGTCTACTAAAGATGTTTTCCCAGATCCAACTGGGCCACCAATGCCAATTCGTATTGGAGTCATGTATATCCACTCTCTTTCTATGAAATAAATAATCTTGAAAATAAAAATTCATGCTTCATGGATGCTAATTCAATGCCTAATGCATTATTCGCCATATCATCAATCGTTAATGTCATGACCAATTTTGCAGCTTCTTCAACCGAAATAAGTAAGGCATTTAATGCTTGGACACCGGTGTTTTGACCAAATGGTACCGCACGGACTGCATTTTGCACTAAGCCGCTAATCGATGCATACATAAATGTCATCACAGCATGATACAGATCCACACCAAGCGCCTCACAATAAATCGCATATAAAACTGCGTAATGGCCCTTTACTTCTTCATCTTCGATCTTCTGTTGCCACTGTAATAAAAACGAGCTCTCTATTAATGGCAACACCGTTCGCATAAATTGCTTGCCAACATTGACACTAGCATCTCTCGACTCTTTTGCTAGTTTCATAGCCCCACAAAGCTCATCTAATTCTTTGAGATAAGTCATATCTCTTGCTTGTGCTGCATGGAACGCCTCTTGAATAATCAAAGCATCTCCATGCACTAAATTGTGAAATAAATACGCCTTACAATAATCGATTAATTGCTCTTTTGTCCGTATGATATCTTCCTGAATATATGTTTCCATCCCATATGAATGGGTATAAGAGCCAATTGGAAACGCCGAATCATGGATTTGTAATAGCCGCAATAACGAAAAATCAGTGAGCGTGGCCGCGGTATTTAAACGGCTGTTTAAATCGTCGTTCTGTCGTTTCATATTTAACTCCTATTTCATCTAGTAATGGATTAATCGTATGATCTGCTCGCACGATAATTTCATTATGTTCTATTAGGCAAGGCGTATGACGATTTCCTAATTCAAAAGCAGATTTCCCCATTTCATACATATCTTTTGGTGAAATAACGATTACTGGTTCCAGTTTTGTGCGAATAGCGATACGTCGACTATCATCTTCAAATAATAAATCTCCATATTTTAAAGGTTCGTCGCCTGCTAAACGTAAAGCAATATCTGTTCCTTTATCTGTCTCTGTGCGCAAGATTCGTTTGCTCAATTCTTCCCATTCAAGCTCAATCCACTCTGTTGATTTATGAGCATGTTCTTCTTCATTGGCAATATTGCCGATAATTTTTTCAATTAACATTTCCGCACCTCTTGATTGATTTTTTACTGTTTCCTCTGTAACTTTTACTCACTTACTTTTTCTGTTTAAAATAGGAAATAGCGTTGTGCCATTGGCAAGACATCTACTGGCTCACATGTAGCTAATTCACCATCAATTTTCACTTCATATGTTTCTGGATTAACATCAATTTTCGGCGTTGCGTTGTTTAGTTTCATATCAGCTTTACTAATATTTCGACAATTTTTCACCGTACCAATCATCCGTTTTAAACCTAATTTTTCTGGCAAACCTTCCTCGACAGCAATGCTTGGTAAAAATGTCATGCCACACAGCTGTGGGCCTTGTCCATAATAACCAAATGTCTTCCGTCCTTTCATCGGCTGAGGTGTTGGAATGGATGCATTTGGGTCACCTGTAATACCGTACACTGCCATCCCGCTTTTAATAACAACTTCCGCTTTCACACCGAAGAATGCTGGATCCCACAGGACGATATCTGCCAGCTTACCTTCTTCCAATGATCCTACTTCATGACTAATGCCATGGGCAATCGCAGGGTTAATATTTAACTTAGCCATATAGCGCTTAACACGGTAATTGTCCTGATCTTTACCTTCATCCTGAGGTAAAGGACCGCGTTGTTTTTTCATTTTATCAGCCGTTTGGAATGTTCGGATTGTCACTTCACCAACTCGCCCCATCGCTTGTGAATCAGAAGACATAATACTTAAAATACCTAAATCTTGCATAATATCTTCAGCAGCAATCGTTTCAGGTCGAATACGCGAATCGGCAAATGCTACGTCTTCTGGCACGTCATGCTTTAAGTGATGACAAACCATTAACATATCTAAATGTTCATCAATGGTATTCGTCGTAAATGGTTTTGTTGGATTTGTCGATGCCGGCAAAATATTCGGTAATGATGCCATTACTAATTGGTCCGGAGCGTGGCCTCCACCTGCTCCTTCCGTATGGAAAATATGAATAACACGACCATCAATGGCATTAATCGTATCTTCTACAAATCCAGCTTCATTTAACGTATCGGAATGTAATGCCACCTGAATATCATATTCATCCGCAACCGTTAAGCTTTGATCTAACGCTGCAGGTGTTGCACCCCAGTCCTCATGTATTTTCATACCGATTGCACCAGCACGAACTTGCTCAATAATCGGTTCTGGATTAGATGCACTACCTTTCCCTAGTAAGCCTACGTTAATAGGAAAACCTTCCACAGCTTGTAGCATGCGATGGATATGCCATTCACCAGCCGTTAAACTTGTTGCTTTTGAACCTGCGGCAGGTCCTGTACCTCCACCTATAAACGTCGTTGTGCCAGCTAATAATGCCGTTTCCACTTGATCTGGACTAATAAAATGAATATGCGTATCAATAGCGCCAGCCGTTGCGATCAGACCTTCGCCTGCATAAACCTCCGTCCCAACACCAATAATCATATCTTGGTCGACCCCGTCCATACTGTTGGGATTGCCTGCTTTGCCTATGCCGATTATACGTCCATCTTTAATGCCGATATCTGCTTTGACAATCCCTGTATAGTCAATAATGATGACATTGGTAATAACCGTATCTAGAACACCTTCATTGCGTGTATTCTTGCCGTTTTGCCCCATCGACACACGCAATGATTTCCCACCGCCAAATACGCCTTCATCCCCATATGTTGTATAGTCTTTTTCGATTTCAATCCAAAGATCTGTATCAGCCAATCGAATTTTATCGCCAACAGTGGGACCAAACATTTTTGCGTAAGCTTCATGTGTTATCTTCATTTTTCTTCCGCTCCTTTAAAGCCACCTTCAATTGCCTTGTCCAATATTTCATCTTTATGGTGAGTCGAGCCCTCTGTTAGCATATTCAAGCCGAACACATGCTGTTTGCCTCCGAACTCAACAAGTTCCACCTCTTTTTCTTCCCCAGGTTCAAAGCGAACTGCCGTACCTGAAGGTATATTAAGATGCATGCCAATAGCATCTTCACGATTAAACTCTAGAAATCTGTTAACTTCAATAAAATGAAAATGGGAGCCTACTTGTATCGGACGGTCTCCTGTATTGGCAACAAGTACCTTCTTTGTTGCCCTTCCTACATTAATTTCAATCACATCATTTTTAGGTCTGATTTCTCCAGGAATCATAATCCATTCCTCCTTTACTGAATTGGACGGTGAACAGTAACAAGTTTTGTGCCATCTGGGAATGTACACTCTACTTGTACGTCAGCAATCATGTCACCGACACCTTCCATTACATCCTCTGCAGTTAGCACATGTTTCGCATCACTCATTAATTGCGCCACCGTTTTACCGTCTCTAGCACCCTCCATGATAAAACTACTAATAAGTGCTACCGCTTCTGGGTAATTTAGTTTTAATCCACGTGCTTTTCTTTTCAACGCAAGTTCTCCTGCCAGATGGAGGAGTAATTTTTCCTGTTCTACTTGTGATAACTTCACGCTAATCTCTCTCTTTCCAATTTTCAGAATTATTTTTCTATAATGATTCTTGTTGTCAATCGATCTTTCAGTTTTCTTATCATTCAGTTATACAGCCAATTAGTTTTTTCATATAAGTATGATTTCGCTGGGATTTGCGAAGAGAAATAGAAATGATATGTTGACCCGGCGAGTGCGGGTTGCAATAGTTGAAGTGAGTTAGAAGAGGTAACAGTTAGTCCATTATAAAAAACTATATTAAAAAATTCAACATTTTTATTTGTCTGTTATTTTACAAGTTTTTGACTTAAAAAATAAAAAAAAGACCATTTCGCAAAATAAATTACTTTTGCGAAATAGCCATCAATGCTTATAATGGAGAATGCGAAAAAATTATATCAAAAAAATTGTAATTTTATTTTCAAAAAGTTTCTTTAGTATGCCAATAGACCTATCCAAGCCTTGATATTATATTTGTTCCCATTTTTATACTTGAAATTGATTTGTAATGTTTTTTAAGTCATCCGCCTGAAGCGATAATTCCTGTGAAACTTGATTGACCGCCTGCATAGATGCTGTTTGCTCATCCATTGATTGCAATACAACCTCTGTGTAATTGGATAGTCTGTCCATACCGCCGGCAATTGTCGTCACTAATGTAGCGACCTCATTGGCACTGCCCGACAATTGTTTAACGGTTGTCGAAATATCTTCAAGTTGAACTGTCATTTGGCTAACGTGTTGTGAGATGTTGCCAAATGAGGTTGTCGCTTCATCTATCACATAAACACCTTGTTGGACATTTTTCAAATCTTCCCCAACCGCTATTGATACTTGCTTCGTATCATTTTCAATACCTACTACAAGTTCAACAATTTGAGTTGCTGAATGTTTGGATTGCTCTGCTAAATGGCGTACTTCCTCTGCTACTACTGCAAAGCCTTTACCATGCTCGCCAGCACGTGCGGCTTCAATCGCAGCATTCAAGGCTAGTAAATTCGTTTGATCAGTAATCGTTGTAATCATTTCTGTCATTGCTTTAATATCTGTCATTTTATTCGATAATTGTTGCATTAAAGCACTTGTTTTTTCTGTTGATGATGAAATAAATTCCATTTGTTTTTTCGCTACGTGCAGTATTTCTACACCATTGCCTGCTATATCATTTGCTTCTTTTGCGTGATTGTAAACTCCTTGTGTTGCGGTTGTAATTTTATCTATCCCGTCCACTGTTTCTTGTACAGCAATGGCACTGGCGTTAGCCGATTGCGCTGCTTGTTTGACGCCATTTGAGGTTTTTTCCATTTGTTGATCTACCGCTTCTACAGCCATCGTAATTTCATTTGTACTAGCTGACAGCTCTTCAATACTAGCAGATAAATCGGTCGAGCTGCTCGCGATTGTTTGCGTCATGGTACGAAGTTGTTCTTTCATCTCTGAGAAAGCTTTCGCTAACTCGGATATCTCACTATTGTCATGTGTAGCCACTACAACAGAGTCAAAATTCCCTACCGAAATTGCTTTTGCCGCAGCTGATAGTTGGTTAATCGGTTGAATTACTTTAAATTTGACATAGAACATATAGGACAAAGTAATGGAGATACCAATGATTGTTAAAATGGTTGAAAGCCACGCTAATGCCGTTATATTGGCTAAATCAATAATTAAGACAACAATCATGATTAAATTTAAAACAGAAAAACCGAGAATACTTTTTTTTCGTAAAGTCATACCAAATTCCCCTAACTATAATATTACTATAATACCATTAGTATAGTCGATTTCTCCTAATATTCACAGAAAAACGCCTATATTTCACTGTAAAAAAAAACCAAAGGCAACAAGGAGATATTCCTAATGCCTTTGGTCGATAATGTCGAATACAATGCATATAGCAAAGTACTGACATCATGTATTATTTTAATTTCATCATACTAGATCCAGCGATACCTGGGTGTGTCATTTCATATGGATCTAAGATCAAATCTAATTGTTCTTTTGTTAAAACGCCCGCTTCAATACAAAGCTCACGAATTGAACGACCTGTAAGAATGGCTTCACGTGCAAGACGTGCTGCTACTTCATAGCCAATATGTGGGTTCACTGCAGTAAGGACACCAACACTTTTTTCTACATATTCTTTCATGCGCTCTTCATTTGCTTCAATATCTTTTAAGCAGTTTTCTGTAAATGCTTTGAACACATTATTCATAATGCTAATAGACTGAATTAAGTTGAAGACTAATACTGGTTCCATTACGTTTAGTTCTAATTGACCCGCTTCAGATGCTAAAGAAATGGTATGGTCATTTCCGATTACTTGGAATGCCACTTGATTTAGCACTTCAGGCATAACTGGATTGACTTTACCAGGCATAATCGATGAACCAGGTTGACGGGCTGGTAAAACGATTTCACCAAGACCTGCACGTGGACCAGAAGCCATTAAACGTAAGTCATTCGCAATTTTAGACATATTAATCATACAGATTTTTAGTGCTCCTGACACTTCTGTATACGCATCCGTATTTTGTGTAGCGTCTACTAAATGTGTCGCACCTTTTAATGGTAAACCAGAAATTTCAGCAAGGTGTTCATCCACTGATTTAATGTAATCTGGGAATGCATTTAACCCAGTACCAACAGCAGTTGCCCCCATATTTACATCATATAGGTTTGGACGTGTTTGACGAATACGCACAATGTCACGGTTAATAACACGGCAGTATGCTTCAAACTCTTGTCCTAAACGGATTGGCACCGCATCTTGTAAATGCGTACGTCCCATTTTAATCACATGTGCAAATTGCTCTGCCTTTTGATGGAATACAGCTTGCATATGTTCCATTGTAATGAGAAGTTCATCTATTAAATTTAAAACAGCGATATGAATAGCTGTTGGGAAGGCATCATTCGTTGATTGTGACATATTCACATGACTGTTCGGACTAATCGTTTGATAGTCCCCTTTTGCTTTACCCAAAATTTCTAGCGCTCGGTTCGCAATCACTTCATTTGCATTCATATTGATTGAAGTGCCTGCACCGCCTTGGATCGGGTCTACAATAAACTCTGCATCCCATTTACCATCGATGACTTCTTGAGCAGCCGCGACAATTGCCCCTCCAATTTCTGTTGATAATAGGTGTACTTCCATATTACCTAATGCAGCAGCTTTTTTGACAATTCCCATCGCCTTAATTAGTGCTGGATGAATTGTGTAGCCTGTAATCGGGAAGTTTTCTGTTGCGCGAAGCGTTTGAATCCCGTAATAAGCATCTCCTGGTAATATTCGTTCACCTAAAAAATCTTTTTCTGTACGTTGTGTGGACATTATTGTCGTCTCCTTTGAAGTAATACTCACACTGATAGTAGCTAATAAATGCCGTCTTGTAAACAGTCAGTTCTTCATAAATCGAAAATTTCTTTAATTTTAACTATATATTTTATCTAGAAATGACGAATATTTGTGTAAAACCGCGCTCATTAACAACTTATCAACCTAAACACCATTTTTTATCAGTAAATAAACACAATAAGATATTCACTCCTATTGTATGTTGTGACAATTTTAATGAATTAAACAGTACCCTAATTTAAACTTTAGAATTACTATTTACATATCGATGCTTATCGGTTGAAATCGACATGTCGGAGCATGGAAGTATACGTGCAAAACTGGTAAGAGAAATAACGATTTAATATAACCAAAATTCGATAATTGTTATGTAATAAAGCACAAAAACCGAGCGCATTTCGTACGCTCGGTTCCAGGATTATTTCATTGAAGAAACAGTGAAACGTTTATTGATATGTTGAGGATTTTCAATTTCATCTAATACGGCAATGGCAAAATCGCTGTAGCTGACATAACTTTCTCCCGCCTCATTGACTAATAAATGATCCATACCTGTTGTATAGCTTCCAGTTCGTGGCCCTTCTGGATCAAACATAGCTGAAGGACTTAAGAATGTCCATGTAATACTTGATGCTTCAAGGTCTTTTAAGTTTTCACCTTGATTTTTGGCTGTTGCAAAAAACATTTCTGGAAAATCTGGTGTATCCATAACACGAACTGATTTCTCCGGATCTACAAATAAGCTCCCTGCACCACCGACAACAAATAGCTTTGTGGCAACGCCTTTAAAAATATCAATTAAATGGCGACCAACGGATACATGTAATTGCTCTTGTCCGAACGGTGCACCAAATGCATTAACAACGACATCAAAATCTTTTATGTCTGCCTGTGTCAAATCCATTACATTTTTTTCAATTATATTGATACTTTCTTTTACTTTCGAAGCTGAACGAACAATCGCAGTCACGTCATGACTACGTTGTACTGCTTCCTCTACTATTTTTTGTCCTGCTTTCCCTGTTGCTCCAATAACGCCAATTTTCATTTTGAATTCCTCCTCAAATGTATTGTAACTGTTTTAGTTACAGGTTAAACACAGTTAGACCGACCTCGTTACCATTAACGAAGTTGATCTAGCACATCTTGCAAAGTTTGTGCTTGTAACTGTTTTTCCATTGCATGCCAAACATCTAGATAAACGGTTTCTAACGTATGCTGAATTTTTCGACCTACCGTACATGCCGGATTTGGCTCATCGTGGATAGCAAAAACTTGCTCCGGTCCATCAATCGCTTGATAGATGGCCAATAACGACAAATCTTTTGGTTCAATTACAAGACGATAACCAGCAACACCTGATTGCGATGTTAATAAACCGGCTTTTTTTAATACACCAATCATACGCCGGACAACTACCGGATTTGTATTGACACTCCCCGCAATAAAGTCAGATGTCAGCATAGTTTTATCAGATGTTGTTGCAATGAGCGAAAGTATATGGATTGCGACCGAAAATCGACTGTTCACCATATGAATCACCACCCGTTGTAACTATTATAGTTACAGGTTGAGATAATCACAAGTTTTTTGCTCTTATCTTAGCCTGCTCATCATGGAAATAAAAAATACATCGAATGTTTCATTCGAGGATACCCAAATAATTTTAGATTTTCGATACATAAATCACAAGCTCTTGTTGAATTTGGCCATTCTCTTCATAAAAATCTAAGTTATGAAATTCATATTTAAAATGACCAACAGGAAACGTTACGCTCTCCCCTTGTGCAGCTGCAAGTATCCCAGCGACATCATGTGACACCATATGTAAAAGTTCTGTCCCCGAAATTGTTTCAATAAAAAATACGTTCATCTATAAACACCTCCTTAGCTATTATAGCTTAGAAGGTGCTTGCATTTATAGCGTTTATTTATTGCTTTCAAGTTGAGAGCTATCTTCCAATGTGCTATTTAATGGAAGGTTTAAAGCAATAAAATGATATAATTTACGATAATAAAGAAAGTTATTAAAAGATCATTTATGAAGGAGGATATTTAGCATGAAAATCAAAATAATATTAATTGTAATAGGCTCATTTTCACCATTACTATTATTTGGACTTTTCATTTATGGACATGGTTATTATAACGACTATCATCTAAAATCATCCGAAATGACAGTGAAAGATTTTTTAGAGAAATTTATCGACAGCAGCATTCAAATCATGCATTTTGAACATATAGAAGAAACAAATATGTGGTTAGTACAATTGAAAATAAATGGTGATCAGTATGGTCATGCACGTTTTAATAAAGGGTGGAATGGCAAACTTAAATTTATTTATTTAGCAACTGATCCTCCAGAAACCTATCGACAGTATAAAACAAATAAAGGCAACTACGGCACACTATATGTACACGAATTAGACAGCGATGTTGCCAAAATTAAATTGACAAACTTGATGCATTTTGAAAAAGAAATCGAAGTTGATACATCCGCACCATTTATGAAAACATTTAAATTACCACCTAATGCAGAAGATACGTTTCCTGCAATTTTTACTTTTTATGATAAAACCGGACAAGAGATAAGGAAATAGCGTTTTATTCATCTATCGAGAACGCTTACATTTTTAGGGTTATAACCATTCAGGCGGATTTCCTCAATAATTTGCATCATTTCCTCTAATTGTTGTTCTGTTAATGCTTTAGGAATGATTGAGCATTCGTTATGTATATGGTGTTCTTTTTGGTTCAAGGCATTCTCTTGTCTATTTGTTTGAAGCTCTACTTTTACTAGCAACATAGCCACCCCTGAATATTCCTATTTATACCATAAATACTATAATAGAGGATTCATCTAGATACCATCCGACTTATTACCTATTTCTTACAAAAGATAGATAAAAAGAGCAGCAACCACAATGGTTACTGCTCTCTTTTTATACTGCAATGGGTGCTTTTATTGCTGGATGTGGGTTATAGCCCTCAATTGAAAGATCCTCAAGTTCTATATCGAATATGGACGTTTTATTTGAGTTTATATGCAAGGTTGGTAGTTCCCTTGGCTCACGAGAGAGCTGTTCTTTCACTTGCTCTATATGATTTGCATAAATATGTGCATCGCCAATACTGTGTATAAATTCGCCAACTTCGAGCCCACATTCATGGGCAATTAAATGTGTCAGTAATGCATAAGACGCAATATTGAACGGACAGCCTAGCAATGTATCAAGGCTTCTTTGCATTAATTGGCAGCTCAACTTCCCTTCTGCTACATAAAATTGGAACATTACATGACAAGGTGGCAAAGCAGCTTTACTCCCCTTCGCCCCTGCATCAATAACATCTTCCGGGTTCCAAGCATTGACAATAATGCGGCGTGAATCTGGATTATGCTTAATCTGGTTGATGACATCTTGCAGTTGGTCTAGACTTTCACCATTTGACGTTGTCCAATTACGCCATTGCTTGCCATATACATTACCAAGTTCCCCATATTTGCTTGCAAATTCATCATCCTGTAAAATTCTGTCACAAAATGCCGTTAACTCCGATTGGTAAACTGCATTGAATGCTTCATCTACTAAGCATCGACGACCGAAATCTGTCATGTCTGGACCATGGTATTCATCAGATTCTACCCATTTTTTAAAGGCCCATTCATCCCAAATATGATTATTATGTTGCAATAAGTAGCGAATATTTGTATCTCCTTTAATAAACCAAAGAAGCTCGCTTGCTACAAGTTTAAATGGCACACGTTTTGTCGTTAAAAGTGGAAAGCCCTTGCTTAAGTCAAAGCGCATTTGATAGCCAAACACACTATATGTGCCTGTACCAGTACGGTCTTCCTTTTTCACACCATTTTCTAATATATGTTGTAGTAAATTTAAATACGCAGTTTCTGGATGCGTCAATTTGTCACCAGCTCCTTCAATATGCTGTTGACCATTATACCATCTAATGCCGACAAATGACCGTCCAAATGCAAAAACAAAGTTTAATTGTCATTCATCGTCGAAACTTTAACGCGCACTGTTTTTACAAATCTGCACTTAAAGGATTGTCGTGTAATTCTCTTGCAATTTCTTTTTCTGCTGTGACAAAAAATATAGGTAACATCAGGATTGTTAGTAGTATCGGTCCAACCATAAACAATAAATCAATGCCAGCACTAAAAAAGAGACCAAATGCTGTCAATAATCCAGACATCACTAAATAAATAATTTGTCCGACAACTATCAATAATGGGATAATTTGATACATATAGTTTAGTTTTCTAAATTGATGCATTTCTTCTGGGTGTTGAATAATTCTCCTTTTTAAGCGTCTCGACAAAATCCAACATGCAACTATTTGCACAAGAATAAAACAGAAATAGATCACTGTAGTTAAGACCATTTGACGTTTAGCAATTGCCCCATCAAAATGGGCGACTCGTTGCCGTAATAGTTCGTTAACCGCTCCATTATAAACGTATTCACTTTCACTAAAGTATGTCAGCGGCTGGACAAAACCGAGTGTTGCCCATTCTTTCCTATTTACTTGCCAATCTGTTAATTTACTTGCCATAATGCGCAATTGGATCGACTCATCGTCATGAAACATGCCTAGTAACGTACGATATGGTATAGATAATTTCAATTGGCCATCCTGCTTCTTTTGAAATAAATCCTTGATAAAAAATGTATAAGCAACATTTGATTGATTCGTTTCAAAATGAGCGCTTTCCACTTGCCAATGACTAGCTAAAGAAGCCTCTATATCATTTTTCATTTCATAATAAGGCGTATCATTATGTAACTGCTTCGGAATCTTATAAACAAAATGATTATCACTGCCAATAATACAAATATCCACTTCTACTGCGTCTTTTTTAATCGGTGTAGCGATAGCTGTTATTGGATACGCCATGAAGGCGACTAGGAAAAACAGGATGAGAGACAACACACTTCTTTTCACACAGCGTTCCCCTTTCAGTCTCATAGGCTAGATTCACATTATCACAGCTTTAACCGAAAACACTATTTCGTTATTCCGAAAAAACGATAGTGGTTTTCCGAAAGACAATAATTCGGTATTCCAAAAAAATTATAAATTATGGATAATATAGGAGATACTTATAGATGAAACGAGGCACTTATAAAATAATGATCAACGTTAAAAGAAAAGATAATACGCGCTTATTGACTTACAGTTTTTTCATTACTTATCTTATCCTTGGTATTTATGTCCTTATAATTGCTGTTAGCAGCCCTTTTATTAGCATTCTAGTTGATACATCAAATGGTCACCCGACTATCATCCGCTCTTATTATTCACAATGGGCACAACAGCATCACATTGAACAAGGAGATATTATCCTGACAATTAATCAAAAAGCAGCCACCGGTTTTAAATCTTCTCAAAAAAATGTTTATATATCCAGCGCAAACGAGCTGTCGATTTTAAAGCAGGATGGTACTGTACATAAAATTAAAGTGAAGCATCGAGATCTTCCTGAAGAATTTTATTTACATATTGTATTTCCCATGTTTTATTTCGTCCTTTGCTTATGCGTAGCAATTTATTTATGGAAGCGTAATAAAGATAATTTCATTACACAATTATTAATGTTATTTCTATTAACATGCTCATTAGCCTACACAAGCATAGGGGCCTCTAGTAGAGGGAATTTAGTTGGGATGATTGTCAATGGTGTTTGTATCGTTTTATGCTTAGTCTTAATCATCCACTTTTTACAGCAATATTACCGTTTATTACATATTAAATGGACGTACCTCGATACGAAGTGGCTCTATTTTTTACCGCTTATTGTCATACCATTGTGTTATGGCACGGAAAGGGTTGTCCCACAATTTAGGGCCATTACCCCTATGGTTACGCTCTGCTTATTTGCGCTCCTAGTTTTGTATGCGATGTATATTTTACTGAGCAGTTATTTACGAACAAGGTTAGCAAAAATAAGATTAATCGCCATATCTTGCATCATTCCTTTTTTACCGTTTTTACTGTTATATGTTGTTCCTGAAATTTTAAGTAGTCGAGCATTCATTCGACCTGAAATTAGTGTTTTATTTATTTTGTTTATTCCCTTTTCCTTTATATTCATCCAGGTCAATGAACGTTTGTTTGATATAGAGTACCAATTATCTCGTTTTCGTTATTATTCATCTATCGCATTTTTCAGTTCATTTATTATTACGATTTTGTTAGCAATGTTAATGCTTGAAGAGCTTTCTATTGCTATGCTTCTTGTTATCTTTATCGTCGTTTTCATTGGCTTTATCGCTAGCTTTTATATAAAAGAGCAACTTGATTTTAACCATCGAAAAATCATTTTTTCGTCTTCTGGTGATTATGTACATAATTTATATGCATCAGTAAATCGCATTAGCAAAGCAAAAAACCAACAGGATTTGCTTGCCAGTCTTCAATATGAAATTACTGAAAAACTTGGTACTACAGCATTTACACTAGAAACGACTGATGAGAACATTCCTTTATCACGTGGGGAGATTCGAATTGAGAACGAAATGACACAACTACTTATCCATGATACAGTGGATGAAAAGGTACTAATAAAGATTAGGCACACCTTACAAAAAGAAGAATTGCTTTGGTTGGAGTTGCTAGCATTATATGTTTCGATGTTTATCGATAATTTAAAGCTGATTGAAGACTTAATACGAGATATACAACGTATGAAAGATACGAATAACGCACAACTTCCTTGGCTAGATAAATTGTTATGGAATATTGTAGAGAAGGAAAAAAGTATTTTAGCACAAGAATTACATGACACAATTTTACAGGAGCAACTCCATTTGGCGAGGGAATTAGATGTGATCGCGAGCTCCCCTAAAATTGAAGAACACAAAATTTTAGACATTCGCGAACAACTTTTAAATGCCACGAAGGATTTGCGGGAATATTGTGAACATCTAAGCCCTCCACTACTCGATACTTTTGGATTAGATATGGCTTTAAAAAAATTTGTGCAAAAAGTAAAAATTCGAGCCGATTTTTTATTATATACACAAATTGATCGCTTCCAGTTTCAAGATGCGACTTTACATTTAGTCGTCTATCGACTAGTTCAAGAACTACTCAATAATGCAATTAAACACGCAGATGCTTCTAAAGTTACACTCAAGCTACTTGCGGTTAACAATGGTTTTGTTCTCCAATATGATGACAATGGCATCGGTTGCCAAATAGATGATTTGATGCAATCATCTGCTTCCATGGGCATTAATGGCATTCGAGAGCGTGTTCGTGCATTTAACGGAGACATGACGATTACCTCCAAACCAAATGAAGGTATGCATATTTATATTGAAATTCAAGAGGAATGTGAGGAACTAAGCATATGATTAATATATTGATTGTAGATGATCATCCTGTCGTTTTAGACGGAACAAAAACATTATTACAAGACCTAGAAAATGTTCATATTGAAACAGAACAAGAAAGTGCCAATGTTTTGTCTAAAATGGAGACAAAAAAGTTTCAGCTCTATTTGATTGATATTAATATGAAACCATTGAACGGTATTCAGCTGGCTGAAATGATTAAAAAAATACAGCCTGAAGCACTCATTATTCTATACACTGGCTATGAATTATCCGATTATTACGAACTACTTGTAGAAAAAAAGGTAGATGGATTGTTATCGAAGCTAGCTACGAAAGAACAGGTAATTCAAACAATCCAAGCTACTTTGCGCGGAGAAATTTTATTATCGGCTGATTTTTTAGATTTTGTCCAACAGCACTCAAACCGCACGAATGCAAAGCAGGAAGTGTTACTAAGTCAAAAAGAACAAGAAATTTTGCAGCTAGTTGCACAAGGATGTACAAATAAAGCTATCGCCTCTGCAATAGGTGTAACCCAACGTACAGTCGAAAATTATTTATCCAAACTCTTTGTCAGACTACATGTTGAATCACGAGCTGAAGCTGTAATTGTTGCGAAAGAAAAAGCATGGATTGACTAAATCGTATAAAAGATAAGACTTCATGACAAAATAATCAGTCATTTTATAGTACTTTCTCAGTATAACAGAGATACTTTATACCTTTATTTTGCAGTGCTTTTTTTAATAATTCTACTTTTGATACCTTTTATGTAATTTTTTCTTACTAAAAAACGGCATTTGCTGGATAAATGTATGAATCTGTTATATAATGAGAGTAATAATTAAATTACTTCATCGTAAACAATGAGTCCACGTATTCAAAGGTAATATGATTATGTGTTTATTTTATACAGCATGAAGGAATATGATTGTTGAATTTATTTTTGGAGGTTTTTTAAATGACTCAAGGTACAGTAAAATGGTTTAACGCAGAAAAAGGTTTTGGCTTTATCGAAGTAGAAGGTGGAAACGATGTATTCGTACACTTCTCTGCAATCCAATCTGAAGGTTTCAAAACACTTGAAGAAGGACAAAAAGTAGAATTCGGCGTTGAAGAAGGTAACCGTGGCCCTCAAGCTACAAACGTTGTAAAACTTTAATTCTTTTTCAAGAATTAACAGTTCAAACTCCAAGAGACATCCATTATGGATGTCTCTTTTTCATTTTTCAATTTTAGGCGTAAGAATGGAGACCTGCAATGACTAAATTGACGAAAACTTGATTAAAAATAATGATAGCAAAGCCAATAATGGCTAACCAAGCAGTTTTCTCCCCTTCCCATCCTTTTGAAAGACGAAGATGCAAAAACGCAGCATAAAATAAAAATGTTATGAGTGCCCAAACCTCTTTAGGGTCCCATCCCCAATATCTTCCCCATGCAATTTGTGCCCATATCATGGCAAATAGTAAGCCACCTAACGCAAACAATGGAAAGCCAATCACAACTGCTCTATAAGAAATTTCATCCATTAAGGCTGGTTGTACACGCTTTGTAAGTGGTTTTAAAAGGACGATAACAGGCTTTCTAAAAAACATTCGGAGCGCACCATATAAAATTGTCCCGACGATAAATGACCAGACAATTGAATTCAGCTGTTTGGCATCAATTTTTTTCGTTATTTTGACAATGCCGATTGTATCCCCACTTTCAGTGACTGCTCCTTTATTTACAATAAGTGGTATCATTGTATAGACAGTCTTTTCTTTTACTCCTTGTGCATTTTCATATTGAATGTGTATGTCTTCTTTCATTACATTAAATACCGCCGAAACACTACTAAACCCGATAACAACGATTAAACAGTACATGACAACTTCTAATGCAACTGTAGTCATCGATCTTTTATGAACATCTAATGTTCTCAGCAAATAAATAATGCCGGTTGCAAAAGAGACGGATAGTATAGCACTGGAAAACGCGACAGTTATGACATGAATGGTTAACCAATTACTTTGTAAGGAAGGTACAAGTGGTGTCACTTCATTTGTGAATACGCTTCCATAGCCGAGAATAATTAACACGATTGGAATGACAAACAATCCGACAACAATCTGCTTATACAAAGAATAGATAATGAGAAAACTGGCGGTAAGCATGATGCCAAAAAACGTCATAAACTCATACATATTACTAACTGGTGCATGTTTTACTGCGGACCACCTTAAAATGAAGTAACTCAATTGTAAAATAAAGGCAGAGTATGTAAGTATCAGTCCTAGTCTTCTAAACATAGGCCTAGATGATTTTACTGCTAGTCCAAGTGGTAAAATGGCAATCAACAGTAAAATAAAAGCTATAAATAACGAATAGCCACTCATACTTATAATTCTTTCAGTTCCCAACAACAACGACCTCCATCATCCTTTTTTAGTAGAAGTTGTAAATACTTCTCCCTACAAGAACGTTATGGTTTACTTTAAGTTGCTATTTTTCACTATATTTAATGTTACAAAATTATGTCAATCTAATGTATAAAATACTTATTGAGCAAATCACCGATAGATTTTGATTACAAACATACCTTCTTCATTTTAAAATAAATGATTTCAGGATCGCCATCATCTAAGTTTTCGATATAGCCACTTTTTTTGAACCCGGTAAGGTCAAAAACTTTTTGCATCGGTTCATTGGAGCTATTCGTAGAAGAAAATATTTTGCTTGTTGGTGCTCTATTTACAAAGTAAGCAAGTAATGCAGTGGCCACCCCTTTTCTTCTGATAGATGGTTTGACAATTATTAATGAAATAAAGCTACATTCAAAAAAATCCGTTGTAAAAATTAAAAAACCGGCAATCACGCTATCCGTTCTTTGGATAAGGCATCGCTTGTCTTGTATAGCTTTTATTATCGTATCCTTTCTTGAATAATCTCCGATTACTTCTTGATCAATTATACATAGTTCATCCACTTGCTCTAAAGTTGCCACCTCTATTATTGACATGATTCAAACCTCCCTTGTAAAAGTTTAAAAATGATCACTATTAGTACATCGTTAATTCCTATTGCATGGATGTCTTTATCTACAATATGCTATCGATGCATCAGATTTTAACATAATTAGGAAGTAAATGATTAAAAATTGACACAATTTCCATCATATTAATCTTTATTTAATTACTTAATATTCCAAACTATGCTATTATTATACTATTCTAATTTAAGGAGTTGTGCATATGATTGCGACAGAGGCAGTAGATACGTTATTGAAAAGAAATCATTTTCAAGGGATGTAACACTAACTGCAGCCCTTGAGCGAGGGAGAATTTATATGAAACAATATCTGAACGATTTCCTAAATGGACAATCCATACTACTAAAGCAAATGGCATCATCTGATTTAGATGAGTTTATGAAAGTGGAAAATGAAAAAAGTACCTTGTTACTTGCTAACGATGACATTCCATTCCCACATACAGTTGAAGACCATACTTCATTTTTTCAAAGCATAAGTGGCAAAAAACAGGAATTTTTCTTTGGTATTTTTGAAAAAACGACACAACAGTTTATTGGATCATGTGGTGTATATGACATTAACTGGACAAATAGCACTTGCTCCGTGGGGATTTCGATTAGTGAAAAATGGCATGGAAAAGGATTAGGAACGGATGCAATGCAAACGCTCATTACGTTTATTTTCGACTACATTGCTATCAATAAAATTAAATTACAAGTTTTCAGCTTTAACATAGGCGCTATCCGCTCCTATGAAAAATGTGGCTTTACAAAAGAAGGTACGCTACGAAATGAAATTTTCCGCTTTGGCAAATTTCACGATATCATCGTATTTGGCCTATTACGCGAAGAATGGCTTTCACGTAGTTAAAAAAACGCACACATTCATAATAGAATGTGTGCGTTACTTATTGATTGTATTAAGTAACCAACATGATAAAAAAGTCTATTTATGTCAAGTATTTTAGAAAAAAGAATTATCTCTATTATTTAAACAGTAAATAATAGAATTTGATAAATTGCGACAAGAAATGTAATGCAATAAATGCACGCAATTCATTTTCTAGTTATATAGACAAATGCGCATAGTAAAAAAGACATGCATTGTATAAATTCAATTGTTTAGCTTTTCTAAAAGGAAAACTTTGTATTATCGCTAAATACATCGCTTTTTCACTTACATACAGGTCAAATAATTCCATGAAAGTTTATATTCTTATTATAGTTATATAGACTAACTTGTGACTAAATTACGAATTTCAATATCCATACACAATGTGACATTTTTTTTGTTTTAACTGATATACAATGAAAAAGCTGAATCGAAGTCATTAGCGTTTTAAATCAAGAATATGCGAAAAAAAAATTAGGAGGAGAATGAAGTTGGTAAATATATTGCTTAAACAATTCTTGAAGTTTGAAATTGAGATCAAAAGGAGAATTATGTATAAAAAGGCAAAAGATTTAGGGTTTACTCACCCTGCCGTTGTAGATTATAGCCAAGAACTTGACGTATTACTGAACCGCTATTTTAAACAAGCATCTTAATGAGGAGGAGTATTTATAAATTTCTATCATGTCATCCCATTTTCGATAAAACCAGTCAAAAAATTTGACTACTTGGCTGGTTTTCCTACAGTTTGATCGTTTGTTAAAAACAGCTTTGATATTTCGCTCTGTATTTGCCATGTTAATGTAACGAAACGTATACATAACAAAAAATTGGGAAATCTACCTATAACGCTAATTTATAGGAGGCCAAATAATGCAAGTACTGTTTTTAACATTGGTCGTTATATCTAATTTATTTTCACACACAGAGACTTTACCAGAAAAGTCGACTACTACTATTTGTGAACCGATCACTACAGCAAACACTACGTTACAATACCCGGATAATCACTTTCAATCATTTCTTGTTGAAGACGAATTTTACATGCAATTAGATAAATCAGTTTATGAAAACTATCACAATGCTACGTTTAACATGCATAAAAAAATTCTATTTAAAGATGTGGCTGAAACCCAAAAAAAATTTAATTTGGAAACGAATTTTACGCATGAAATAATGGATCTCTCTAATCACACGATGATTCATCCGAACAGACAAGTTTATTTTTTAGCTTCATTTCAACAAAATGAACAAGAGGAATTTCATAAATTTATCGTCATTGATGCAGAAACGAAAATTATACTTATAGCTGATAGTATTTACACACCAATACGATAATTGATAAGAATATTTCTTTCTAGAGTATAATGTATGCTTGAAAAAACATTTCTAGAAGCATCTAACACACATTTATAAAGAGAATTTATACAATTTGTACAAATAAATGAAGAAACTAATGACTTTCGCATTTTGGCTATGTTCACATAATTTATCTATTCCTTTTACAAAAGCCTGATTGAAAATATCTAATCAGGCTTTTCTCTATTAAATAATAGGTAATGCTTTTTGCAAAATTTCTTGTTTTAATTCCTCAACAAATTGCTGCAGTGGTTTTTCATTCAACGCTTGTTGGCCATATTTGCGCACTGTGACATTTTGATTGTCTCGTTCTTGATCACCCAATACTAAAATATAAGGTATCTTTTTGATTTGTGCGTCTCTTATTTTTTTCCCTAACTTCTCTTGGCGATTATCTACACGCACACGTATTTGTTCTTGTTCAAGCGCTTGCACGACTTGCTGAACATACAGTTCATGGCTACTTGCGACACCTATGACCATTACTTGTTGTGGTGCTAACCACGTTGGGAATGCGCCACCGAAATGTTCAATTAAAATGCCCAAAAAGCGGTCAATGGAACCAAAAACAGCTCGATGAATAACGACAGGCCTAACTTTTTCATTGCGCTCATTCAAATATGTTAAATCAAATTTTTCCGGCAGTTGAAAATCGAGTTGGATTGTTGCACATTGGTGACTACGTTGAATGGCATCTTTTATGTGAATATCAATTTTCGGCCCGTAAAATGCACCGTCTCCTTCGTTAATTTTGTAAGCATACCCTGCATTTACAAGGACATTTTCTAAAGCTGTTTCCGCTTCATGCCAAAGCTGACTATCCCCCATAAAATCGGCTGGTCTTGTTGATAATTCGATTTCATATTGGAATCCAAATACGTGATACATATGATCAATAATTTTTAGTGCTAAATTGATTTCATCCTCTATTTGCTCAGGCGTAACAAAAATATGCGCATCGTCTTGGCAAAAAGTTCGTACACGTAAAAGTCCATTTAGAGCACCGCTAAATTCATGGCGATGGACTTGCCCAAACTCCGCCATTCGAATCGGTAAATCTCGATAGGAATGTCGGTTATTTTTAAAAATTAACATATGACCCGGACAATTCATCGGTTTTAGTGCAAAGCTTTGCTTATCTACTTGTGTAAAATACATATTATCCTTATAGTGATCCCAATGTCCCGATTGTTCCCAAAGACGCTGGTTCATCATAAATGGTGTACGAACTTCTTGGTAATCATATTTTGTTTGTAAATTACGTAAAAAATTTTCTAATTCATTACGCACTATTTGACCATTCGCTAAATAGAATGGCATACCTGGTGCTTCTTCTGAAAACATAAACAATTCAAGTTCTTTCCCTAATTTACGATGATTCCGTTTTTCTGCTTCTTCTAAAAACCGTAAGTAATCTTGTAGTTCTTCTTTTGTGGCAAATGCAACGCCATAAATACGTTGCAGCATTTGATTTTGACTATCACCTCGCCAATAAGCCCCAGAAACATGCATTAATTGGAAGTGCTGCAATTTCCCTGTTGCCGGAACATGTGGGCCGCGACATAAATCATAAAAATCCCCTTGCTCATAGAGCGTAATTACTTCATTTTCTGGTATATCCGCAAGTAGTTCCAACTTCAAATAATCATGTTGAAACATACTTATCGCTTCTTCACGCGTAACTTCTTTGCGTTGTATTGGACTATTTTCTTGCACAATTCGATGCATCATTTTTTCTATCTTTTGTAAATCGCTAGGTACTAGAGATTGTGCTAAATCGATATCATAATAAAATCCATTTTCAATGACCGGCCCTACGCCAAACTTTGCCTCAGGATATAAACGTTTCATCGCTTGTGCTAACAAATGCGCTGTTGAATGACGAATCACTTCGATTCCTTCCTGTGAGCTAGCATCAAAAAGTTTGATTTGGGCATCTGCCAATATCGGGCGCGTCAAATCAATGATGGTTCCGTTAACACTTCCTGCGATTGCTTTTTTGCGCAGTGCTGGGCTAATTGCTTGCGCAATGTCGGTTAGTGTAACACCTTGTGTAAATACTTGTTGCTTTCCATCTGGAAATTGAATACTAATTACTTGATTTGACATGTTCATTTCTCCTTTTCTAGAAAATAAAAAAAACACATAACCGCCCCAAAATAGGGACGAGTATGTGTAATTTACCCGTGGTTCCACCCAAATTCCTACTAGATGTACTAGTAGCTCATTGACTTTGCTGTAACGTCGCAAAGACGGTGCAAGTTTCCAAGCACTGCTCAAAGGTAGTAAGAATTGACACTGCATTAGGAAGTTTTCAGCCTAGCCTTCCCTCTCTGTGAATCGTTCATCAAAGCTCTCGTCCTTATCATCACTGATTTCATTGATTTATGAAATTGTTATTCACTATAACGGACATACCATTACTTGTCAATGTTTAAAAATTATTAAAATTCATTTTCTATACCTCGAAATGGTCGCTTTAATAGAACTATATGGAATTATTTTTACATCTTTATTATTTTCCTAATCAAGCAATCAATGAAAAAAGTGTTCACTTGACTGTTATCAATTGAACACTTTTCCCCATAGCTTTATCGATTTAATAGTGATTGACAATGACTTCATTATGCCAACTAATAGATTCTGACAGTTGATAGGATACCATGTTGGCAGTTACAACAAGCATCACACCTGCTCGAGACAGCATGGTGTGCGTTGGGTTTTCTAGGACAAGGACAACATAGCCCTCCCCACTCCCTTTGTCATCTAATGCATGCGTTGCATCAATTTCAAAAGTAGTATATTTGTCTTCAGTTAAAGTAGGTATTCGCTCATTTCTAAAGCACCCATGCTCTTTGAAATTGTAGCTAACTGGCATCCAACCTTCCGACCAATCAATACTGCCGATAATTTCTTTACTACGACCAGCAAGTTTTCCGATTGAAAAGGTAAAGTATATTTTCATAATGGCCTGGTCCAATTCATTTTTCCCTTCACATATCGCTTCAACTTGGAGCATTATATCACCTTTAGCCTGTCTCTTCACAACAACAATTATGGTTACTAATATACTAATAGTGAGTACGATACCAACGAATACTAATCCCATTAGACTCCTCCTATCATTACAATAACTATTACTATTAGATTACCATGTTTTAGGAATAATAGGTTTTTTTCTTCAAACAATCTTATGAAATGACAATGGCTTAAGTATTAAGACAAAAATTGAGTTAGTTAGTTATTTGTTTCTAGTTTAGCGGTAAATGTAAATGGAATTTTTAAATATGTATATTGTATCGTCACTTTGTGTATTGTCGTAGCATCAACTTGTAATGCATAATATTGTGGTTGTTTACCAATTGCTTGTCGGTCTATGTATTGACTTGGGAAAACCTGCACTTGCGTTATTTTATGAAATGACATGTTTGGGTTGTTGTCAATTTTTGTACCCACCTCAAACGGTTCTGATTTACTGATAACCAGCTTTGCACTCCCTGGCAATTTATCATCGACAAGAATCGATTGTAATTGTAACTCTCTTAATCCTTTATTCTCAATTTCAATTAGAATAGATGGATGTCCATTAGCACCTGTATAACCATTGACTACAAGTGGTGGATTACTTTTTAAATAAAAAACGAAAGCCGCTCCCACTACAAGCACACTAAAAAACAGGATAAATATTATTTTTTTCATTGGATTCCTCACTTTCACACTTTACCATAAGTATAACGACTAATAGGAAGCAGCGGAACAAATTTCTCTCAACTAGCAGCCTTCTACTATTTTGCATTTAGTTTTCTAAGAAAACAATTTTTCAGTCTTTCAAACGTTGGATTATTCAACAAATGAACCACTAATTTATTCCCTATATTGGGGCTTGCTTGTGACTGTTCTTTTTTCCCTCGCTTAAGTAGTTCAAGCTATTACTGTAAAAAAACATCTATCTCATATCGAGGTAGATGTTTTTTGTAGCTTTATTTCATCACGGATTGGAATACCTTCATAGCCGATTAACGGTATCTCAGGTTTCAATGCTCTTGCACGTTCAACCGCATTTTGTAAAATTTCTACGAGGTAATAGCCACGTTTTTGATAAAATTTCAGCGCATGCAAATTATCATTCGTTGTAATTAGTGACACTACCGTACAATCATGTTGCCATGCTTGTTCCTCTACAGCTTGTACTAGTAATGTACCGATACCTTTGCCCTCTTCAGTGCTGTCTAGGGAAATCAGTTCACATTCGTTCCCTCGTATTATAAAAGTTATTAGCCCAATAATAGTTTGACTTGCGTTTAAATAAGCAAAACCTTGTAATTGGCTACAATCATATATCCCGCTGGAAATGACCATTTCTGTAGTTCCCCAATGCGCTTGAAAAAAAGCAATGACATCATTTTGAGGCACTTGTGAAATATGAATTACTGGCATTCTACTACACCTACTTTAAATTGAAATATGAAATACTCCTGCAATAGCTTTCTGAATACCTAAACATATTGCCCATGATACGACACCTAGCCCTATCGCAAAAACAATGTGGATCGATGATTTCATTGTCACATACATTACAAATAACATAACCATCGTTGCAGGAAGTCCAACGATAACTCCTATCATAAAGCGCTGAATATGCTCATTTGGCTCACTTTGAACAGTTAACCAAATAATACTTAAAATACTAACAAGCGGCAGTGCCGCAATAACCCCACCATATGTAGGAAACCTTCTTGCTACTTCTGTTACAAGGGCGATAATAGCTGCGGAGCTAATAATTTTTACGAGTGTGTACATTATTTCGACACCTCACTTAATAATCGAAATGCTTGCAACACATCTTGTTGTTCTTTTTCGGATAATCGTAGGAGTGCTTGTTTTAGCTTAGCTTCATCTAGTTCCGTATTTTTCTTTAAAACAAGTTGTCCTTCATTTGTCAAAAAGAGCTGAACTTTACGTTGATCATCTATTGCCCGAATCTTTTGAATCCAGCCTTGACGCTCAAGTTTTTTTATATGCTCTGAAGCTGTATTTTGTGAAATATTCAGTAACGTCGCAATATCGCGCACAGTCACTTCATCTTCTTTTTCAATCATCTGTAAAATACGGACACTTTGATGGGAAATGACATCTTCATGTGTTGTATGAAGATGATAGAAAATGTTTGTAAAATAATGATTTAATTCTTGCATCATAACTTAGACTCCTTTAATATATCGTATATTGCGATTATATCGTATATAACGATACATTAAAAGATTTTTTTATTTGAATCTAGTATCTATCGTTGTTATTTTAGAGGAATTGGAACAATAGCGAATTTTGTTAACATCTATAAAACCATTTTTATTTTGGCAATTTTGCATAACGAAAATGAAATACGATAATACACTGCCTGTTATTGTAATAATCATCTCCCGCCCCATGTATCATTTATTTTTACTTTATTGAAATATTAATATGTCATCTCCGCTCCTCTCTCTTTATTTCGTTTCCTTAAAATGTTAAGATATAAATAGCTTTCTTTACAAGGAGGAATCGAAATGGTCGCATTCTTTTGTAATGCCTGCTCTAGACCCGTCAATTATCAGGTCGAAGAGGTCTAGGCAAAACCTTCAAATGGATGATCTCTTTAGGCCACCAATTTAAAAGCCTAATATACAGGAGTGAATTCACATGGAAAAACAAGCAATTCAGCCGTTCTTAACGGTTGCTAACTATCATTTACTTGAACAGCAAATGAATAAAATTTTACAAACACTCGCAACTTCAATAGATAAAAACGTCATTCTTACTGTGCGCGGACTTGCACAAACTGAAATTACTGAAAAAGTTGTTATGACAACTGCACAAGCTCAACTGATAGAGCCTATTTTATCTGTCTCAGAGCGTGGAGCAGGTGAAGCCTACTTGCAACATTTAAAGTCGTATGTGATCCCCTTCAAACCACTTACAGCAAGCACCATTAAAAGCTTGTTTAAAAAAGAAAAGAAGTTAAAAATGCCGAAACTCGAACAATTGGATTTTCAGCAAATATGCTATTTGGCATGGGATGATCATGGGACGCATCGGAAATATGTCATTATCGAGCAAGATGACAAACTGAAAGCAATTAAAGGCATTTTCTCTAACAATACAGTTCGCGGCATCTGTGCCATTTGTAATCGCCACGCTGATGTAGGACTATTTACCACTTCCATCAAAGGAAATGTCGTTGGCACCTATACAAACCACAGCAATTACATTTGTGCAGACAGCCAGACATGTAATCAACATGTATCAGATATGGCTAAAACAATTGCGTTTTTCGAGCGCGTTACTAAATAATAAGAAGCCTTCTCCAATTGGGGAAGGCTTTATTTTTGTAAGTCCCGCTGCTAATCCTAAAAAAACTATCCCCTAAAGATAATTAACTTTAAAGGATAGTTACCATTTATTTAATAGTAAAGCTTGCGCTTATCAGGCGTAATGATGGATGAAGCAATAATAACGAAGCCTAGCATCAGCACAAAGATTAAATCGAGTAATCCAGTATGCATCGAGACGGTAAACACGGTAATCGTAAAGGCGTAGGCAACCGTGTGGAAACTGCGAATGCCGTTTTGCTTTACTTTATTATAAATAAGAGAAATTAATACTCCATATAATAGGAAGCCAATGGCAACTAACAAATAGCCCCCATCTAAAAACAATTGGCCAATAAACGTTGGCGTTGTTGTTCGCTGTTCACGTGTAACCACTCTACCTCGTTCGACCGTAATAGAGTTGACAACCTCAGTTACCTTCATACGTGGCGAAATTTGTTCTCCTGGTAAAATTGTACTGAATATCCCTTTATGAATCTCACCGTTTAAGTAGCCTTCTTCTTGCGTATATTCGATAATCGTACTTAAAACGATATGACTTGTGACAGCTTCTTCATTTAATCCACGAACCCATTTCGGAACTAAGTTCACTTTTCTTTCCGCTGTTAATAGTCTTTCTTCTTCCTCCGCAGTTAATTCTACATCTGGTTGCGTACGATCATTGAATGCCTTTGACGTATCCTCTGTCAGTACACGAATAAAGCCAAATAATGAGAAACTTACACCGATAACGAATATGGCCGTTAAAAACCATGTTAACTTCACTCTTTTGACAACATAGTGGAAAACAATAATTCCTGTAAATAACATAATAATGAGCGGCGTACGGTAGGCCATTAATAGAAACAGAAACATGACAACAGCAAAAATCAGACCGTAGACAATTGCTTTCTTCCATGTCATCGTTTTTTCCATCATCATTTTATAACATAACAGCAATAGAACCCCAAACCATAATAATTGGCTAAAGAAGTTTAACTTCGGATCTAAATTACGACGGTTGGCTTCATCTGTAATCCCCAAGTTTCCATTAAAAATCATCAAGAAATAAGAACCTAACCCAAGCACGGTTAAGGCCACAATAAAATGAATGACATACTTTCCTAAAAACGACAGTCCGAATGATGGAATTGTCCACTCTAGTTTATCAATTATAAATACACCTATGTAATAACAAATAACAGCTAAAATAACTGCCGGCCATATAGATACATGAATACCGAATTGTTCAAATTTATGCCAATCAAATATACTTATAAAAAAATATAACAGTAAAATAAATGGCAAAAAGAAATACGGTGAAAACATATCAATTTTATTTAATTTCGCAATACTTTGTTTCAATTTGTTCATACGTAACACACCTAATAGATGTAACTTCCCCCCTTTTATTTTTGTCAAACAAAACTAGTGTATCACATTTTTTGTAAAAATTATAGATGGTTTCCATTTTGAATAAGGGATATAATCATATTTCGAGTTTAATGCATAACCATAATACAAGAGCATTTAATATAAGTGTAGCAGCTGGTTTAAACAATATCTATTTGAGTAATCAAATTATTATTGTTTCAAATAATAATTAACAAGCGATCCGATAATTAATATAATGATAAAAATTAGAAAGCCTTTGAAAGTAAATCCTTTCACAATATTTCTTTCTGGAATCCTATTAATATCATCATTATGTTCATTGCGCTTTTTGTTTTCCATGACTATACCTCCCTTAATAAGCATTTTTTATCCTTATAAAAATAATACAATAGAATTAGAGGAAACGAAAAAATATTGATGAAATTATCAGTTTAATTTTTTTGAGGAATTTTAGCATATTTAAAAAGAAGATTTTGGGGTACTTTTTAGTGTACATATATTTTATTAACTCACCTTCCTGCAATACATTATCAATTTCATTTTTCGTGTTCTTCTACAAAGATTGATATATCAGCGTTTTCGCACAAAAAAACACTCGTATGCAATACGAGTGTTTCGGGTATGCTATGACAACCATTTCGGTGGTGTGTTTTTTTCCCAGTAAATATCGCCAAGATTATTGTGCGCCATAAAGTCATCGTCGGCACTGTGGTAATGGAAATTATAGTAGTAGCCTTCTTGTGGACGTTTTTCAGTACGGACATGGAAGCGTATTAAATCTTGTCCCGTTGTGTTATTAACGATGTTAAAGATTTTCTCTCCGTAGTTTCCACTTGGCTTTTCTGTAATTGTAAGATTCGCCAATGATCCATCATCTACGTTTGCAACAGTCATTGCAATTGCCTCTTCCATTTTAGGGAAGATAATGGAATCAAATTCATTGCTAATTTTAGGGCCGATTTTTGTACCAAACTTCATATACGATTGCTCTTTCGCTGCGTCAACAAGGAGTGCGCCATAATCAATCGCTTCCTGCTGTATTTCGGTCGCTTCATCCGCTATTGCTTCTGGTTCAGCTGCTAGCGCAGTGCTTGTCCCAGGTGAAGGACCAATCGAGGCACGATTTGATGGGTTTTGATCGAATGCTTCCCAAATTTCATGTGTTGGCGTAATTAATCCAAATGTTAAAAACGCAACCATGATGACGATACTTTTTTGAACCCACTTTTTCATTAATTAACACCTTCTCTTTTATGTACAATTTGGTAATTCTACTTATAATATAATACGTCCCAGCCAATAAAAGGTTTCATAATTCTATATTTCATTGTACAATAATTTATGAATAATGTGTCGTTTTTTAAAAGGAGGTACAAAATATGTCAATCTTAATGGGTATTGGTCTTTTATTAATGTTAGGTTATTTAACTTCTTTATGCTTCACGAACTAATTCATATTTTTTAAAAAAATCCGCGACTATAGTAGAGCTCGCGGATTTTTCATTTTTTTTATCGCCATTCACAAAGGTTATAATCCCAATTTTTAAAAAATTCACATTCTACAACTAGTTCTGCATATATTGGCCCTAGCAATTGCTGGACAAGCTTCTGCACTTTATCAAAAGGTTGATCCGTTAATTGTTGCCATACTTTGAATTTAGAAGCGTCTAAACTTATTTGTTTAGAAAACACCGCTGGGTATTTTTCAATTGTCGTTTTTTGTCGGTCGAAGGTGTCGAAAATCACTTCTTGTAATACACGACCTTCAAAATTTTGTGTAGTTGCTAATAAATAAATATCAAAATAATCTTTAAGCGATTGTTCAACTACTGGATATTGATAGATGGTGTTAAATTTATGTGCAATGATTAGCTCTATTGGATACGCGGATAGCTCCATTGTTGTACTACCTAGTAATGTCGGCATGACAATCATTTTTGGTTTCATCGGAATCGTATTAATAAAGCGCATCGTGATTTCTATGTATGTTGTGATTGTTCCTAATTGTGCAGGAATGTGAATATGAATTTCATCATCGCTAGTAGAAATTTCTATTTCATCACGATCAAATTGAATGCCATCTTCCGGTACTGTTACCGCACAAATTTCTTTGAAAGCATGTTTAATAATATTGTCTTTATTGGCCATTTTTTTTGCGCATAAAGTCATTCTGGCAGCGGATTTTGCCGTATCATTCGCTAATACACCTACTAAATAATCACCATACAGCAAATATTGATCTTCATAGGAAGAAGCAGCCAAGCGTACTAATAGCCTTTCTTGGGCATAGCTTGTTACTAGTACATCCAAGCTTTGCTGTTGTTTTTGTGCTACATCTGTTAATTGGTCCAATACACTAATTGGTTGCGTTTGTACATGTTTCATATGCCACCCTCACCTCAATCTTTTTTCAGAATTTTTCAATCAAATTATCATCTATTTGATTTTTGAAAAAACTCTTGCGTTAATTATTACTTATTTTCCCACAATAGTAAACGGTAATATAATCCATGATAGATTGTCGTTTTATGTCGTATTTTAGGAGATTCACACAAAAAATACACCTTACTTTTTAAGTAAGCAGGTGCATTATTGTAGAATAAATTAGACAAGGGGTAGTCTCGCTGTTGCGAAACTACCCCTTTAGTATTTAATAGGTAACATTTCTGTAAATTGTAAAGTCTCAACCCAATCATCTGGGGAATATTATTTCGAAACATCTTTGTTTCATCACCGCGGTAAAATTCCACTGTGTGCCTTCTAACTTAAGCAACGCAAACCCAACCTTCTTTTGCGTCCTTGCAGCCCCAAAGCATGCGCCAGTGTGAATAAGTATCCTAAAAAACAAAAAGCAGAATGCCAGATTACTGAAATTTGCTACCCAAAATAGCACGTTTATTAGTATAGCATAATCAATAGTAATTGTAAACACCGAAATTAATTTACTTATTATTTTAGATGGCATTTGTTTTTATAAAAAAGAACAGACCTCAAAGTAGGTCTGTTCCCAAAGTTGGTTATTTAAATAGGTTATGATTTCTCAATAACACCATAATGAAATTTTGAAGTTAAACGTGTTAATCTTGAAAACTGATATTTCTCAAACCACGTTGATCGATAGTGAGCCTTTAACACGACACGTTTTTTGGCAACCCTTTTCGCTTCTGTAACCCATTCATCAGTTAATGTAACATGAGCTCCAGCTGTACGCAGTGCTTGAAAATTATTTGATTCCTCAATCATTTCCTCAAACATTGGATCCATATAAACAACATCAAAGGCATTGTCCGACTGACCTTTTAAATAGTCGATGGCTTCTGCTTGCACCACTTCAATTTGTCGCATGCATGCCGTTAATGGTAGTTCTGATGTATCATAGGTATCCATACCGTGTGCCACAATAAACGCCACATTAGGATTTGCCTCTAGCCCAACAACACGGCCGCAATCCCCAACAATAAAAGCTGCTAACATCGCATCCGCTCCTAAACCTAGCGTACAATCTAATATGGTATCATTTTTTTCTAGTTGAACCGCTTGTAAAAATGGCTCTACTTCACCACGTGCCACTCGCTTCAAGCGAAATGCCGCTGAATTCGGATGGAAGAAAAAAGGCTCATCCGCGCCATATGGGTAATATTCATAACGATTTTTCCCCGCAACAATAACGTTTGCCTGTTGCTCTTCGGAAATTTTACGAACTGAACGCTTTTTCCGAGGTACAAACGTCACATGTAATGCCTCACACACAAAATGAGCGAGCGCCATCGACAAGTCGTCTGGTCTGCCCGCTGTAGTTACAATCGTTGTTACTTCTCGCATGTCTGCTCTAAAACACCTGTTAAATGCGCAGTAATTTGCTCCACTGGGAAACCTTCGATTTGTTCACGTGGAATAAAGTACGCTAATTCGCCATCTTTTAAGATCGCCATCGATGGTGAACTTGGCGGCACATCCTCAAAGTAACCACGCATAGTAGCAGTTGCTTCAGGATCTTGCCCAGCAAATACCGTAACCAAATTATCCGGTTTTACCGCAGCTACCGCTTCACGAGCCGCCGGACGCGCAAGCCCCGCCGCACATCCACAAACAGAATTGATGACCACTAACGATGTCCCTTTTGCTTCCACCATAAATTCATTTACAGCATCCGCCGTTGTCAATTCACTAAATCCAGCCTCCACTAACTCTTCACGCATCGGCTTCACTACCTGTTTCATATATTCGTCGTAAGCGTTCATGCTTTTACCCTCTTTCATATGTAATCACAAAGCCCATTATAGCAAGGTTTCTTACGAATGTACAAAAACTTGTTTTCGCCGAAATTCGCATGTTTTCGTGAGAAATGTGACTTTTTCGTGACTTTCGTGACTTTTTTTGTGTAACGAAGTCGGATTGGTTGTAGGTTGCTACACACCTAAAAACTGGTTTTGAATAATATGTAATTTGGCAACTTAATTCAGAATCGGGATCATTTTTTCTTTCGATTTAAAGCACGGTCAATTTCATGTAGCCAAGCTTTTCCGCCATAAACAACAAATATTGTCTCCTTATCTTCTTTATCGAAAATATGAAATCTTTGCGTTATTAGTAGATTTAAGCCAAGTTCTGTTCGATTGATTTCATTCAAACTCAACTCCCAATATAAATTAGGATTTATATTAATAGCATGTGCACAAAAAATCAGTCGCTGATTTGTTAATAACAGCCGACCGCCATCTGAACGCGTTATACTGTAGTACATATTTGCAAAACCTGAACGTTTTGGTAATTCATCTTTATTCAATTCAATTTCATGGAAAAAGATTTTTTTATAGGTAGGTTTGAAATCATCCAACTCATAAGTCATTTGTTTCGCCGTTGAAGTAATAATATAACTTCCACAGTACTCACAAACATTTTCCATTGGATTAAATGTAGCAGCACAGTTGGGACAATTTAACGCTTTCACCATTGATATCGCTCCAAATTAATGTATTTTTTTATAGTATACTTGCATTAATTAGGAATTAAAAGCCAATTTGGAAAGGTACTAAAAGATGTGTGGCATACTAAAAAGGAGGTATAGGGATGACAGAAAAAGAGTACTTAGAGTTTAAAAGCCTTCTCGAAATGAATGATGAACTGAATTTCTATTATAAAGGTGAGGAATATTGGATAAGTCATAATCGTGGTAAATCTTATTTATCAAGAGTTAAAGATCAGTATTCTCAAGAATTTAATGGCTATGAAGAACTACTTGAAAAAGGAACAATTGATGGTATGAAAATCTCAGAAATATATCCAGAATTAAAATGGTAAAATAGGTTCTTTGAATGCTTAAAACAGTAAGGCGCCAAATGAATTTCATTTGGCAGCCTTTTACATATAAACACCTAAGTTTTGCAATTTCTATAATTGAATTGAACAAGACAAGTACTTGTACTATGTCTAACCATTTTTATTATTTCTACGTTGCTCAATCGTAATATACAATCCAATCAAACGCTCTGTAGTCATCACGTCATTTTGTACATCTTATATGAAACTTGAATTATCGTTATATATATTTTTTATTCAATCCTTGTTGAACTAACGTGCTTAATTCCTGAACATTAGTACTATTTAATAGTTAATTATTCGCTATTTATGATTTAAACTTTCTATAAACTTTTCAGATTCCGTTGCTATTTGCTCATAGTCAATATTATGAACATAGTGAGATGAATCTAACTCAATTAATTTTCCATTATTAGTCATACTAATAAAGTCATTCTGAATTCTATTCCAGATTTTATTATCAAAACCAGTTCCCTTACCATTCGATGTAAACAAAAGTGTAGGAATAATTGGTATTCCAGCTTTTTTAACTTTTAGCGCATTTAGTTTTATATTATTTATTTCGTTGACCATATCTTTAGTTAACGTTCTTCGATAAAAAATTGCTTTATACAACTTTTTCTCTTTATCCGTTAAATTCCCATGTTTTATTGCGTCACTTTGCGAAAGATTCGGAATCCATCTGGTTAAACCTGTATTTGCAGCTAAAGAACCTAATCGAACAAGGAACATATTGATATCTAATTCTTCATATACAGCTGGAACTGCCATATCTAATCCAATAATAGCTTTTATTTCATCAGGGTAATCTTGCGCCCATTTCAAGGCTTCAATACCAGACATAGAATGAGGAAATAAAATATATGGTCCTTCAACACCTGATTTAATAAGAGCTTCTTTTGTTTCAGCTAGAATTGTATCAATGCCTCGATCAGTATCTGTGACTTCACTAAATCCATAACCTGCCTTTTCAACAACAACAATTTTATATTTATCACTTAGCAAGGAATATAGTGATTTAAAATCTAATGCAGGTGAGCTCGTGCCGCCACCAGACATAAAAACAACAGTATCTTCTCCTTTTCCTTCTGTATAAACGTGCATTTGATGACCATTAACTTCAACAAGTTGCCCAATCGGAACAAATAGTTCTTCTTCTTTTGACAACTGTATTTTATGATTTATAAAACTCACAGAAAGAATCAACACAAAAACCGAAATAATTACTACAAATATTATTAACATAATACGTTTAATCCTCATTTCATGTTCGACACCCATATTCTTAATTCTGTTAAAAATTATCCTTTAACTTGCTCTACATAAGATTGTTTTACACAAGTCATGTATCTGACGAAATCTCTTTATAAAGTATACCTATAATTCCTAAATATACCAACATAGTTTTTGAATGGAAACAATCAGACTCTAATAAAATAAAGCATCCCTTTAGTTATTTGCGCGTCGTTGATGTATTGTAATGCATAAACCAATCAAACGATCTGTCGTCATATTTCCATTTTGCAAATCCTTCAAATGTGAATCATTGATAATACCCTCCTTCACAGCCTGCGCAATAAAGTTTTCAGTTTCAGTTCTCATAGCTGGTGAACCCGGATTCCATTTTTGACTCACTGTAATTTCCTCCTTCTGGTCTTTCACAATTAATTGGACTTTCATTTTACTGTTACTTGGCACAATGACTTGTCCCTCTAATTTGTAACCTCTAGGCATCTTCCAATTGCGCTTAACTTCGAAATGTGGACGGTCAATGTTGCGCGTCCAATCACCGCCCCACGTAATACCCAACTTACGAGCGATTGCCACGACTTTTGTTAATGTATCAACATCATATAAGGGTTTAGGGGGAGCCACGGCAATATCCCAAGCTAATCTTGAAGTATGATTGCTTGAAAGTGTCCAAGTCACAATTTTGCCTGGTCTTGTTCGACCTTGAGCATATAGATAATTTTGCCGTGCTTGTGATCGGTAAGTTTCCGTAACAAAGATATTTTTGATTCCCGCTTTATAACATTGTTGAAAGTGCAACCTGCAGGCTGTTTGCGCCACTGGTAGTAATTCGGCTAGATCTCGGCATGTTGTTGTAACACTCATTGTTTATCATCCTTTTTATCATCATTGTCGATTTGTAGCTGTTTAAAAGCATTCGTTAAAAACTTCGGCACTTTCATCCCTAACTTACCAAGATTCTCAATCATACTGATTCCTTCCATACCAATTAGAAAAAGAATCATGGCATTCCGCATAAAGTTACCACTGTCGGTTGCTAAGTCCAGTTGTACTGCAGCAATGACCATCAAAATCATCGCTGCTTTTTTAAACAGTCCTATTAATGCTTTTCTGCTTTCAACGTTTTTCACAACATAAGCAACCATGATGCCTAAAATATAATCAATCGCCATAAAGATAGTGAGTGCTTTAATCAAATGGTCAATCCCACCAACAAAATAGGCGACCCATGCCATGGAGCCGCCTACAAGTGATGTATATAATGTGTCTGTTTTCATTGGACACCTTCCTTTTTCATAATAAAAGCTCTCCACAAACATGATGTGGAAGGCAAAAAAATAACGCTAATCTTATGCTTGCGTCCTTGTTTATTTATTCCACCTCAGCAACCTGAAAAGCATGTTTAAAAATTAACATCGCGTCATTTATCAGGACATATTCCATTTTATTAATATCTGCCTCTAGTCCATCTAACACCTTTTCTACATCAGCCGCATTCGTACGAAGCTTATTTTGTCCGACTGTGATGCCTAAATTATATTCCTCCATGTCCGAACATTCATTTTTCGCCACGGCATGGATCATAAACTTATTAACCACTTTACTGCCTAATCGCACGGCAACGTTTTATGGTGTATTTAAAATCTTTTGAATCTGTACTAAGTCTATTTTCCCCTCTAATGCAAACGCCGTTCCTTCATTTGAAATTAGAAAAAAGTTTTTTTTCCATACTTCATATCTCCTTATCTTAATGTAATCGTACCAATATCGCGGCCATATCGTTTGAAGACAATCGTCCTAGAGTTATTTGTACTTTGTGTAATTTCTAGACCTAGCGTATTGGTACTGACATAATTTCCGCCACCGCCTAGCCCTACTACTCTCGCTCCACTAAAATCAACTGTTCCATTAAAAGAGTGACGCGACCCGCTATATACGATGTCATTCCAAGCGCTTAATTGAATCGTCCCGTTTGCACCACCCACAGAAGTCAAATCACTAAAGTAGAATCTGGTGTGTCAATCAAATCTGTGATGCATTCAATTGTCAATTTGGGATATTACCGAATAACCGAGTGCATTTTAGTAAATCACTCGGGCAGGACAATGGTGCACAGTATCGCTACGGTCATAAAATCAAAGCACTTAGCCGAAAGATTGATACAACGCATCTACGAACAAAAATTACTGCCACAGGTAAAGAAGATTTAACGGTGACTTGCACTTCTCCAAATCACACAATATGGGGTATCCGTATCGCTGATCCAATTAGTGACGAGCGCTTTACCAATGCAGATAACCTGTTGAAAAAGGCTAAGGATTCACTTATTGATTATCCAGAAGTATCGTTTGAGCTCGATACAATTGAATCACCACAACCAAACTTAAATGCCTTTTTCATAAAAAAATACCTCCCTTTATAAAAAATTCATCTCAATATAAATAAAAATAATCAGGGAAGATTCGACAATATTCTCAGCAAAAAAAATTTGAATTTCCAATAGAAAAACAAATTCAAAAAGAGAGTGTTTAACTTAATATTAAGTTACGTAAAACTCGATCCATACTAATAAACCTGTGGAAAATAGACTTAACTAATGAAGCGCAACAAAATGTAAAAGCATACAATGACAACTAAAATTTCAAATCATTGTGTTTCAGCACTTGATATAAAACGATAGACAGTCTATTCACCATTTCGTCATCTTGTTCATTATATCCAGCCTCATTCCACATAGCGTGAACTAATTCGTGGACAAATACTTGTTCTTTTTTACTTTCACTCATCGATGGTTCGATTTCGATAATTTTTTCAGCATATAAAACTTATCCCATAAGATTATGTGTTTTTAACAACCCTTCTTGGTACTGTACTTCGTAGTCAATACCTGCGACACTTACTTTTAGTGGAATTGGCATAAGAGCTCTCCTTTCTCATGACAAAACAAAAAGCCACTCAGCATGAATGGCTTTTGTAGCTTATTTAAGATTTTTTTGAAAATTAGATGCCCTTTATTGCACTGAAACCTGTAACAGCCATACATATTAAAAATCTCACACAATTAGAAGTCTATGGAAAGTAATTCCTTTACCTTTGGTATCGAAAAACCTCTTTTTCTTAATGTAGAAATTTCATTTAATCGTTCAACAGCCATAACCCTAGGATAACGTCGTGTAAGATTGGATTCCTCTTGTTCAAAAGGAATCATCCCTTCTTCGGTATAATATTTGATTGTGCTGTACCTTATTCCAGTAATGCGAACAAGCTCACTGATGCTAACATAATCAGAATTGAAAATTACTTCGTCTGACCGTCTACGTCCCATATAAATAACCTCTCTCTAAACGAGTATTGCTGAAGTAAGAATGATTATATCCATGTTTTCTATTTCTTTATTAATACGTTGAATATCCTTCCAACGGGAAGGATTCTTTTTTTGAAATTCATCAATTCGATTATTTAACTGATCGATTTCAAACTTAGAAAAATAATCTTTTATTGTTTTACTTGCTGATAGCAACAAGGTCAAAGCAACTGTCTCCTCACTAACAGTACCTTCTTCAAGTAGTTCTGCCCGTATCTTTTCAACTGTTTTTTGTTGTAACTCTGAGATATTGTTCAAAGTGTTATTAAACCCATTATAGATGTATTTTCTCTCTTTTGAAGGAATATTAAATTTGCTCATCCACTTTTTAAACGTCAAGGCTTTTGTAGCTTGAATAAGAGAATAGAGCCTTTTTGCCGGCTCATGTTTAATGTTTACCGTTGGATTTTTAATAATAATTTTATTTTTATCATCAAAACCTATGAAATCTGATATAAGAAGATCCATAAACAATCCACCTATTGCATACAATTGCTGCACACGTTCCCTTCCGATAAAAGAACGTTTCACTTTTCGTCCCTTGGTCAATAAAATAAATTCATCGCTAATCAAGTTTTCCAGCATTTAAATTCCTCCTCAAGATAAAATTTTACTTACTACTTACTACTTACTACTTACCACTTACTACATAATACACTATTTACCAATTTGAAAGCAAATGAAAAAGTGGGATTATATGTAATATCCAATTTTGAGATGAAATTCTATAATTGTGCTTACTTCTTAATCTGACCTGAATGTTGAACACAGGTTAAGCAATAATGTTCACATGAACCTGATTTCGAAACACTAGAAAGATTTGCAGATTTTTTTGATGTTTCAATTGATTACCTTCTTGGTCGTACAGAAAAACAAAAGCTTGCTGCTCAAGAAGAAGATGCAGACTTTCAAGCTTTTGCTAACAATCCAGAACTACAGAAGTTTTACAAAGAACTTCCGTATTCGAAAGAAGAGGCCGTTCAGAGATTACGTGATATTTGGGAAATTTTAAAACATGAAAATTAATAATACTTAGCCAGTCAAATTACTCTCTGCATAAAAAGCTGAATAAATAATGCGCATAAGAAAAGTCACAAACGTTGATTTAACAACATTCGTGACTTTTTGGTGTACGTTCAATCTTGCATTTGGGAACGTTATTTAAATGTGGGATGTATAGAAAATATAACATATTATTTCTTAAAACATTAATATTTTTGCCAAGAGCCTTCAAGTTGAATTATTTCTCCATCTTTTTTTACACGATAAGTAACTCCTCTATTTGGTGTAGACTTATTACTTACATCAAAGTCACCTAATTGAATGGCATCTTCGTAGTTTCTTGATTCAATATAAAACTCTTCAGTTGGATATGTGTTCTGTAAATATTCCTCTAATTCATCATAAAGTTGTGCATGAATGTTTGAACGTATCGTAGGATAGATTGTGAAAAAAACAATATAACTACTAACAATTATACTAACGATAATCCGTGCAATCTTTTTTCTATTTCGAAAAATTATTAATATGATAACGACAGCTATTGAAATAATCACTCCAATACCAATTAAAAAAATTAAATCTTCTGGTTTCAAAAAATCACTCCATTCAATTAAACGACATCAAAATTCTTCCCAATTAAAAGCTCGTAGTTGTATTTAATTTTATTTCTATATGTCCTATAAAAAATCCTTTCAAATCGTTCGTTTCCAAAGCTTCTTTTAGTAGCACATCTTAAAAAATTTTTATTCAACAATCTAGCCCTTTAAAGTAAACGAGCGCTGACCCTTGTTACAGAATCGCGCCCTATTGTTGAACAAGATTTACATTATATTGTTAATTTTAACCTACAAATCACCAAACATATGCCTCGCAAAACTACTGTTAACCTTTTAGTTTATGCCATTTTAGATCGCTTTTAATATTACCCTCATTCCAACCATAATAATAAAGAGCATTTCCTTCTTTATCATAAGCAATTGCGTTGAGTTGATCAATTTGTTTACTAAAGGGCAGGAGAAAATGAATTGTTTCTCCCTTTGTTATGTTTTTTATTTCATCTTTATTTCCTGTTTGGATTCCAATAGAGGTTACTTCTTCATCATTAGATAAGACAACAAATAGGGTTGCTCCTCTATCTTCATATCTAATACTAAATCCGCCAATCGTTTGTAATAAATCATTACTATAAGGAATGGATGTAGATGCACTACTACGATAAATAAAATTTTTTTGATCAATATCCACAGTAATATAGTCTTTTTTAGCATCACTTTTAAATAAATAGAAACTACTCGAATCAATTGGATATTTATCAACCAATTCGTAGTCATTTGTTATAAAAGGATTAGCCTTCGCAGCAGATAAAGGTGTTAAACGATATCCGTTAAAAATAAAAATAACTACAGCAAATAATAACAATGCAAAAACTATTCCGACTTTCTTCAAAGCTCAACCTCCTATTTCATTTTTCTTATATATTTTTTTGACTAAATCCTCATTCATATTATTTGTATTGATTCACGTTATTCATCTTTATTTTAGCATTAATATCCAATTTAATTAAGAATTGTTATTCAACAATAATAAAACTGCAGCTTTGACAATGCTTTATCTAGAGAAATAGGATTTTTCTAATTTAACACCATCTCAATTAGTTGATAAATATGATGAAGTCTACAATGAAATTACACAGAGAATGAAAGAAAATAAGAAAGGGAAAAAATTCTCATTCTAAGTAATTTGCTATTTCTATCATTGAATTTGTCAATCGCGCTAGTTCCTCATCAAGTGCTGATTGAGATCGCTCCGCTAGCAATACTAGTTGTTGGCGGAGTATTTCTTCTACTGACATTTCATTTATTGATTTATATTCCATTTTCCTACCCCCTTAATTATGGTTTTTTTATTGCATCTGCTTCAAGCACTACGTGTGCATAAGACTACCCTTCTCCGCTAAATTTCTTTCTCCACTCGCTATAACTTATATATGGAACCGTCACACCTGGTGGCTTAACTTCTTTATAAGCTTTGTTAAACGCTTTTCTATACGTCAGCCCTAAATCCTCCATGTAAGCATCTATTCGAGCTGATAATTTCTTTTGATAGGTTCCATCCATGTAATCTCTACCTCGCCGATACTCTGGTAACTTTCCATTCACCAAGTAAATTGAATGACATCGACACTGAATATCCATTGATGCAACACCCCATAGCCTTGGGGCTTTTGATTTCCACTTACCATAGTGATAATAGCCGTCTTTATCAGCCTTTTGTCCATCTAGCTTTCTATGAGATTTCCGTACTCTCGTATCAAGAGAGGACATCCAAACCTTTGTTAACCGAACAGTTTTACTAGCCTGTTCTTCTACAGCTAAATCGGCTTGCGATCGTACTCGGCCACCTTCTGTACGAGCAACAAGGATGGCTTTCTTCTTTGTCCAGCCCATAGCGTTCTCAATCCTATGTGCCATTTCAGTGTAGCTTTCGCCAGCTTGTAGGCTTTGTGCTATCTCGATATTCAAACGTCTGATAATGTCGTTCCTGTGGGCTTCAAATATTTTGGGTAACGTCAGAAATTCCACTGGATTGTCGATTGCTGCTTGAATCACTTCAATCGATGGTATTTGAAAGCCCATTTCCTCGCCTGTAGATTGTTCTAACAGGTAAGCCATCATTAAGTATCTCTCAATGGAAAGGCGTTCCTCTGAATCTTTTATTAGCTTAATAATTGCTTTGTAATCCGCATTGAGGTGTTGAGCAATTAGCTTCATTTCCTGAGTAAAACGATTATATTTATTGACGTCAGTCCAAGTCGCTTCACCGTTCTTACCAAACTTACGATGCATCTGTAGCATTTGGTCGAGGATGGCTTTTAAACGCTTGTTAAAAACCACTTCAATGTCTTTTTCTGCCTTCTTCTCTAGTTCATCTAGGATTTTATTAATCTCTTGCTGATTCATTGTTTATCCACTTCTTCAGAATCATCATCCAAGTCCTCTAAGTCTTTACCATACACATTCGCGTCCTTCTCCATCTCTTTCAGCTCATAGTCCACATCATCCACAATTGACATCTTAGAAAGACGTGTACGCTCTGACACTAGCCCTTTTAATGCTTGTGATGCCTGTGCCTCGGATAATAAATCCATAGGAACATTTCGCTTGTACTCGAACCATAATTTCAAGTAATCATCTTTCAAACAGATTCCTTTCTTTGCCCAGGCGCTACACAACACTTTGAATTGATAACGTAGAGCAGTAGTAAACTTACGCTCCATTGTTTTGCATTTGTTCTCAAGTGCCATCAGTTTAAACTTCATCGCCACACCGCTTGTATTACCGGCAAACGACTCATCACTAAAGTTCACACTTTTAGCTAATCGCATAATGTTCTCTTCCAAGCGATTTAGATGATTCTCAATCATTTGATCATTGACTTCTTTGGTTAGATATTTGATGTCGTCATCTTCACCCATCAACTCGAAAATGCCTGTACGTGCAACCTTCTGTGCATCCTCTTCATCCATCCCCATGCCTTTCAGCACCAAATACGCTAAACGCCACTGTTCGATTTCGTTAGATGCATCTGATAAAGTGCGGTCGTACGCATCAATCAAGTTATACACTTTGTCCGCATCACCCTGCAGCTCCTCATTATTTGAAATCCCAAATAAAGGACAGTAGTCGAATAAATGCTTGCGCTCATCTTTCAACACGAATGGCGAATCTTTATCTGAACGAGTGTAGAGTTTTTCAGTTGTAGCATCGTAAAATACCAGCTGCTCGATTTCTACCTTTTCACCTTCAGCATTAAGTTCCGCGCTTTTAAAATAGCGAAATCCATATTTAGGTTCACTGACTTCTCCAGTTTCTGAAAGGATGATTGTTTCCCACGGATCAATCACCATGGCACGTTCATTTCCTTCAGTGTCAATGTACAGTAACCGAGCAGAATAGCCACAAATAGCTGTTTTCTTCCCGGATTCACTATCTAAATCATCAATCGAATTGCGCAAATTAAAAAGCTCAATGGCCTCTGTTAATGACTTAAGGCTTTGAGCTTGTTTATCTACCACATATGAAATTGGATTACCGAACATATAGCCAACTTTCGTGTCTACGATTTCAGCATCAAGTGGATTGTTGAGCGTGTTGTTTACCTTATCATCTACTCGTTGAACATGTGCATTACCTTGGGCATAGTCTGCAGGTTTACGTGTTAAAATTGGCACTGCTTCAGCTTTATAGCGGTTGTAGTTGAATAATCGTTTATTTCGTTCGGTTTTAGTTTCTGAAATTAACTTTTCAAGTAATAGAGGAGTAACGCCTTTTTCATCGATGTATTGAATATATTCGTTCATTCTACTACCTCCTTATTTTGAGTTTACGCCTTTCACACTTGCTACCTCATAGTCATCTAACCCATTCCACATGGCAGAAAAAGTGTGAGAATCAATGTTAAATTCATCTTCAATGATTTCATCTGTTTTAGGATCTTTCTTAAAGGTAAGGTCCTTCAATTCACGAATCGTATTGACGCAAGCATCCGAACAAATGATTCGTTTGAAACGTTTCATCTTCTTTGTATTCTCTACACGAGTTAGCTTTTTACAAGGATACATACGAAAGCCTCTTTGATTGAAGTAAGCAATTGTTTTCGGCTCAGCGTTATCAGCTTTAATAATTGACTTCTTGAGCCCTAATTCCTCAAGCTCATCTGCTGTTTTATCATCCGTCATGCCACGCTTGTAATACTCCTGATAGATATATAACCACTTCTTTTCATGGTCCACTACCATGCGCAAAACAGCATTGTAAGAATCAACAAAACCAAAGTCCATACCGTTTTTTCGAATTGGCTTTCTTATAAGCGCTATTTCATCCATTACCTGTTCATGGGGCTTCGTCTCAAATTGCGGAAGCACTAATTGACCATTTACACCAAAGCGTCCATTTCGTGCAATCCTATGTAAATCAGGATCGTATAGAGCCAACTCATCTAGCTGCTCAATATAACTTTCAGGTAAGAAAAGATTATCGTCTGCAGTTGAGTGGTGATAGTACGTATTGTTTACTATCATCGTTCGTTGCCGGTACAACTCTTCATCTTCGAGAACAAAGTATTCTTCCATCTCATTTTTGAAGAAATGTTTATATACCCAATTTCCCTTAGATACTGGATTGGTTGACAGAATAATAAAAAGGTCAAGTGTCGGGTGTCGTAAGCGACCCAGTAATTCTTTAAAACCTGCATACTTAATCTCGCTACATTCCTCCAACCAAATGAGTGAGATATTGTTGATTGATTTTAGCTTTTCGGGCTTATCCATGCCCCGGAAGATGATTTTTGAACCGTTTGGGAATTTAACCCGCATAGGGGAAGCACTTGTCTTCACAATGCCTCCTAGTACTAAATCTTCAATAATTTCGCTAAACAAAGAAAACGTACTTTCCCTGTGCGTATCGTAAACTTCACGAACGACTAGAGCTGTACGTTTTTCCTCAAGTAATTTAAAGATTATCTTTAATGCAGCATGATAGGATTTCGATGAGCCATAACCACCGACTAGGAGTTGTGTCTTACAACGCCAGTCGAATAGGAAATTTTCGAAATGTGGATTTACTTCTTTTTCAATTAATAGTGTCATTTTACTCAACTCCTGTAATATTAAACTTTTAAAAGCATGCATATTTTTCTGCCCAAAAATAGATACGCACTTCTGGTGCACGTTATAATAAATTCAGTAAAGGAGGTATTAAATTGAGTTACGCCAATCATTTTATTTACCCAGTCGTTGTTGAAACTGCAGCCGATGGAGGTTTAGCAATGTATTTCCCTGACTTTGCTGGAACAGCTATTTTAGCTGACCATATTAAAGAAGGTATCCAAGAAGCGAAAGATATGTTAGCTTTTCGTATCCTGGAATTAGAAGAAAATGAAACATCTCTGCCCAATCCATCAAATCCTGCAGATATCGTTTTGCATGCAGAATCAGATCGAATTATCTTTATTGACGTTTACATGCCCCCATTTCGTAATGAAGCTGTAAATAAAGCCGTAACAAAAAACTGTACGCTTCCTCGCTGGCTAAGAGATGCAGCTGAAGATGCCGGTTTAAACTTCTCACAGATACTTCAGGCTTCCCTTAAAGAGGCTCTTGGTATTGAGCAAAACGACAAAAAAGCAGCCAATTAAGGTTGCTTTTTTTTGCTGACAATTTGAATTTCTATAGGTTCATTTTTTTGATCAGAACCAAGCTTTTCAATCTCCAATTTGGCCTTATCAATATTCAACTGCATCTGCTCTAACTTCAATCGTCGTTCATCATCCTGATCTGCCATCTCCACAAACTGACGAATAGAAGAACGCAACTCCCCGATTGCTCTTGATTGAGCAGTGAGTAGTTGCGCCTGTCGTTCCCATGCAAATTGGAAGTTGTATTCAGTTTCGTGTAAAGGATTTTTACCACCTTGGACCTTCTCTCTTTTGAGCTCTTTTATCATTTCGTCTTTCGACTCAACATGCATAATACGTTGAGCTCGAATGATAGCTGCATACTGGATTTGTATTTGATCCCAAATTAAATCGGCTGGAGAACGCTCGTTCATTGCCTCCATGATTTCGAGTGTTTCTTCGGGTAGGTACTTTTGAAAGAAGCCATGCTTTAGTGCATTTGTGTTTCGTTTCGGAGGCGAAGCGTTTGCATTGCCTTTATTCCCTTTAGCATTGTTGTTTCCTATTGGCGCACCGCGGTTTCTACTTTCAGTCTCTATCTCGTTGTCGGTTGCATCCTCGCTAGAAATAGTTGCAACCTTTGCTCTTTTGGTTGCATCCTTTTTAATTGCATCTCTCGACCATTTTTCACGGCTCTTTCTACTCTTTAATGTACCAAGCTTTATATCATGTTTTTCAGCAAGGTCAGCCAGTGTAATCTTTGTTGTTTCCCAATCTTGTTTTATTTCATCCCAATTAGCCATATCTCATAAACACCACCTCCAACAAAAAAGCTACCACTTTGAAAGTGATAGCCAAAAATTATGTATTTTGTTCAGACTTTTTTATATCCTTTAAAACACAAACTAAAGATTGTAATTTAACAGTTTTCTTATTCCAAGAATAAAAACAAATAAGTATAAAACATACTAATAGAATTAAACTAATTGAAACTACTTTAAGATATAATAAATTATCTGACTTACTTAAAGTTTGATCTGTTATATGCATACCAACAAAAGTTGCTACAAACGCTATCGCAATTGCAAAAATAATACTAAAACCTGCTACATAAATAGAATTGAGGTAACTATTATTATTTATATCCTTTTTAATAGTTTTATTCATAACCTTTAAATCGTCATAGGTTAATTCAGCCCATGTTGTTCTTAAATTATATTCCATAGTACGACTATCATATATATCCAAACTATTTTTATATGCAAAATTAAAATACTTAGAAATCTCTTTTGAAACTAATAATAATTTATAATTTTTTCCCATATTTCCACCCTCCACCAATAATAACCCGGTAGATGAAATATATGTAATAACTTTTTGCTCTCAAAAGTAAGTACCGGTAGTTCAGCATTAGAGGAAGACTGCTCGACACTTGCTTTTCTAAGCAAAATAAAAACACCCCTTTATTCAGGATGTTTTTCTAATAATTTATTTATCATTACTTGTTTTTCTTCCCTGAGATTGTGTATACATATGTTTAATTCTACCTCTAACAAATAATATTTAATGTCATCCGTATAGTCTCGCAACTCTTTATCCCATCTCAGTTTGTCTATGTAATTATCCAATTTTAATACTGTACCATAAACTTTTCTAGACGAAGAAGCTGCATTATCTAATATCCCATTGTTATGGACAAAACTAGAAATCATACCACCTAATGCACCTTCGAATGACTTTTTTTGTCTTTTATTTCTATAAATGCTGTCCCTCGCTTTCGAAAGCTCAATAATAGTTTTATCTAATGCGTGCTTTCTTGCATGTAGATTATTTAACTCATCTTTCTCTTTAGCATTTTCAAGAGTCATCTTTACTCCTATTAATGTGATAGATCCACCGATTATTGCCCCAACAAAAGCTATTATACCTGCCAATAAGGTAGTATCTAGAGTTTTAAATTCTAAAAGTACCATCCCCATTATTAGTAGTGTAGTCAATGCTGTAATTGCAATAACTGTTAATTCGCCAATTTCTTTCACAATAAAACCTCCCACTCAATAATAATCTGAGAGGGACAGAATTAAAACAGTTTTCTATAGCAAAATGCCTCCATCAGCACACTGATGAAGGCTCATTTATTTATTAATTATTTATGATGGTGAAAATTGAGTTAGCTCACTTCTAGCAACTGTGGTAGAGCTTCTTCTCCACGTTATTATTGTAAGCGAATTGTGTACGTGCATCTCCGTGCACGTTTAGTAAGTTTGACTGAGTAAAATGGAAAGTGGACGAAGTTCACATAATAACCACCCCTTTTTTAACAATCAATAAATTTTAATTGACACAATTACTGAAAACAAAAACATACCCATATAGAACCAACCATAACCCTTTGTCTCACTTTGAAATTTTTTAATTCCTAGAATTAACATCACTAAACCTATGAAGAATACCAATAAGAAATTCCAGTGGTAATCATGTGTTATAATCCCATACGCCGAGAGAGACAATATTATGACTGTAAAAACAATTTGAAAAATTGTTAGCATAACTTCCCACTCCTTTATTTCATTTTATTTATCATACAATAAATAACAGTGGGAATTAATTACAATTTCAGCCCTTTATATTAATTAAGATACCTAATCTCTTAAAAAATATGGACCGGCCAAGTTTGTCACAATCCGAACTAGTCTATGGAGCGCGGGTCGGTCGTCGATTTGACTGTTATTTGTATTTCATAAATACCAATGGAGAGAACCATTACCGCACCGAACCTACCTCCGAGTTTACAATACAAATTATCAAACACAAACTATCGTTCTTGTTTTACATTTGTTCCTTTTGCTACATATACAAATTATTAAACCCTTTGGAAATATTTAAATTAAAAGAATTCCGTTAAAGTACCTTCGATATTTGCCAAAGAATCAAGGTCGCTATTAAATGATTTAATTGAAGCATTCATACATTGCTTCCGATTATCTTCATCCCTAGTATTAACATATTTACTACCATAATATAGAATAAAATCAAATAACGTTCCTACCATTCCTACTAATTTATTCATCCATTTTTTTAACCTTTCAGTCGTATAACCTAAATTTACTGATTTATCAATAAGTCGTTCTATTTCAGTAGTATATGAGTCAATAATCTCTATTAGTTCATATTCAAAAATTTCCTTATTCAGAAAATCATGATATTTTTTTATTATAATTTGGCCAATATTTATTGCATCTATTTTTATAGCTTTTGCAAGTTCAAAAATTTCTATATCAGGTCTAGTATTAGTATCAATAAAGTTTTTTAAAACAAAGTAAGAAGTGTTATAAATAAACAATGTTTCTCCTAGCAATTGACTATTTTCAACCTTCTTAAGCCAATGACTTCTATTTTGATTTTTATCTACCCAGACACTACGGCAATAATAATTACTATTTAACATATCTTCTTTAGTAAAACCAAAGTAACAAAAAATATGGCTTACATTTTCCTTAGACAGTCTATTACGTAACATTTCATTATTATAGACTTCGAAGCCCCTAGATAACGATAATATTTCATCGGATATTATTTTAATTTTTTCTATGTTAAAAGGATATTTTAATAATACCTTTACAGAATATCTCTTATTTCCACCTGAATGAGAATCTTTGACTTCTTCAATAATATAATCATTAGATTCATAATAAACACTTTTAGGTTGATATGTTTTAGGTTGTGGTTCAATTAAATAAAAATCTCCAATAGTATTTCCAATTTGTACAAATGTTTGCTTATATGCTACTTGCTTCAAACCAATTTCAAAAAATCTACGAACATAATTTGTAAAATCTCTAATAGTCAATCCATTTTCTACATTGTTTAAGGAAATTTCAAGTGATTTTGCAAATACTTTAGTAAAAAAACCACCTATATTTTCATAATTATACGCCTTCTCATCATCTTTACATGCACAAAATATTTCTGTGCCTCTTCCTACAATCTCATACAGATTTTTTTCTATTGATGCTGATTTAGTCTCAATATCAATTTTACCTGCATAACAACAGTCCAGTATTACTAAATTATTCTTACTTCGACTGCTTTCCAAAACACTAATTATTTGTTCAGTCTCAATGGAATCATCGCTTAAAAATATTTCGTGTTTCCCCCCAGAATTAGTATCACCATGGCCTGCAAAATAAAATATTGCAGTATCTTCGTCTGTAAGATGGCCTGCAAAATCCAAGAAACTTTTAATAAATTCTTCTTTTTTTATAGAAGTTTTTGCGCTATTTAATGTTATAATCTCAGATCGATCTAATTTTAATCTTCCCTTTATAGAAGTAGTAATATTTTTCACATCTACTTCACAACTTGGTATATCTGATTTTTTTTCATATATACTAACTCCACAAATAAAAGCTTTCATAAAAATAATTCCTTTCTACTTTAATACACCTTAATTATATTTATTCTTTAATATTGTCTAAAACCCTTTTATAAACATACTAGTTTTTTAGACCAGCAACATATTAAAAACCTCATTTATTAAGCTGGCCAATTAGTTGAAGAAACAAAACTTTTAGAAATAAAAGAAGCAGCCTCTCGGCTACTTCCACATTTGTTTCAATATATTGTTTCTGACTCTAAATATAGTCGTACTTGATAATCTCATATGCTTGCCAATAGCACGCATACTATCACCATCCAGCAATCTATGAAGTATTTCCACCTCTCTATCGCCTTCTACTAACGGAATTCGGAATTGAACTACAGCAACCTTTCTCTCGTATTCCTGAATACGTTTGTTATTTATATACAAACGTCGGTATACCTCGGCAAATACAGTATCACTTGTACTTCCACTTGCCCTTGGTAAAGTTGCCTCAATACCATACATAGCTGTTTTAGCACCAATGTAACTTTTATTATCGACCTTAGCTACTGGCTGTCTAGCTTCCTCAATTGTTTTAACCATCCAATGATAATTCTTAATCCACTGTAGTAAATTCTCTTTCGTTACTTTAATTTGCCCTTGTTTGCCCATCAGGTTAGCCCCCTTAAGCTGTGGTATAATGCTTTTGAGAAGGCTTAAGTGGCAAAACCAATTCTATGCTGTAGCGTCTTCAAACGCTGCGGCTTTTTTATGTTATAATTTACACAAAATACATAATGAGGTAATGCTATGGACATATCTTCTGATTTATCAATTGGTACAAGCTTGTGGAGTTTCATACCACCGATGATATTACTACCTTTTGTAATGGTTGTTTGTGTTGTGATTTACAAAGTTTTATTAGGAAAGATCCTACCGATAAAGGTTTATAATTTCTTTATTGGTCCAATTGCCCTAATTGGTTTCTTTATATGGGCAATCCCTATGAATATGGGATTTTATGAGTTTTTTAGAGCGATATTATAATCGCTATTGTATGACTTATAGCATGCAATTATCTTCCCATTAAAACTAATGTCATTTGCAAAATAAAAATATACTTGATTAGTTTATATATTTTTCCTATGTTACAATTAATTTGTATTTATTTGTAAGGAAGGGATGTTATTAATGAAAGAGTATTTTGTAAAAAAAGCGAATGCCATTCTTCGCTATAACGATTTCCCCGGAAAAGAAATACCCATTCTTTTTATACACGGACTTGGATGTGCTGGATCGTTTGATTATCCACAAGTTGCATCGCAAGAAGCATTAAAAAAACACCGTTGTGTCATAGTGGATCTTTTAGGTTCAGGGTACAGCGACAAACCAAATGACTTCAATTATACAGTAAAAGACCATGCTGAATATCTTTTAGAATTTGTTACTTCCATAGGTTTAGAATCGTTTATTTTATTTGGTCATAGTCTAGGTGGAGCTATAGCACTGTCTTTAGCCGCTAAATGCCCTGAGCGTATTAATAAAGTCATTTTAAGTGAGGCTAATTTAGACAAAAGTAGTATAGGCTCAACCAGCAAGTACATAGCAGATTATAATATGCAAGAATTTCTACAAAATGGTTTTAACAATTTGGTACAAGAAAATCAGAAAAGCGGAAATCAAATGTGGGCAGCATCACTATCTTTATGTTCACCTAAAGCTGCCTATCTCATTTCTAAATCAGCAGCAAATGGTGAAAATCCATCCTGGAGAGAAATACTATACTCTTTGGATTGTCCTAAAACATTTATCTTTGGCGAAAATTCGCTACCGGATTCTGATACACAAGTACTTAATGCACATGATATCAATATAGAAATTGTAAAAAGTGCTGGACACTCCATGGCCTGGGAAAATCCCAATGGTTTAGCTAAAGCAATTGAAAACGGTATTCGCAGAAATTAAAATACAAATTAATTTGCAATTAAACGTTTTAAAATGGTCTTTTTTACATTAAATCGGGCCATTTTCAGCGTTTTCTTGCAAAGATTTAATATTAATAAATGTATATTGTAACTTTTTAGTCCTTTCTGATTACCCTGCTAAACCATTTCAAAAAGCGATTGTTGTATATACCCACGCTCAATTATTTGAGGATTGAGCCATAAACTTTCACACTTTTCTTTTGCAGCTTCGGTTGTGGCCATCCTCGAAATCCTTGTCCATCCTTGAAAAAATATCGTTGTACATATCGTTCTTGTAGCCACTAATCATGGCAAAACCCCGATGTTTATTTAAAGCTCGCAATAACGTTTCATGTTGTTCATTCGTCATTTCATAAGCATAATGTCGTTTTGTACGTGTGCTTAATAAATACGGTGGATCACTGTATATCAAACAATCCTCTTTGTTAAAACGGCATATCAATGTTGCAGCATCTAAATTTTCAATTTGTACATTTTGTAATCGTTCCGTTGCTTCTAAAACAATAGTTGGTAGCTTGCGCCAATCAGGTAAGGCACTACATGTTGTGGAGTCTACATTATGGCGCCACCCTGTTCGATCACTTGTTTTACCACCTCTTGCCATCCAACAGCGGACTAAGAATACCCTAGCTCTTTCTAGCGCATTTAATTCACCCTTCAATGCTGTAAATGATTCGTTGTATTCTTGTCTTGAATAGGGCGTAAGTTGAATTTGTAGAGCCAATTGTTCAGGCTGGTCACGAATCACTTTAAATAGATTGACGATGTTGCCATCTAAATCATTTATTGTTTCAATACGCGCAGCTGGTTTATTGAATAAGACAGCACCACTCCCGAAGAATGGCTCAAGATACACCTCATGCTCAGGCATTTGGTTTACTATCCATCTAGCCAGATTCCATTTAGAACCGACATAATTTAAGATTCGCTTCGGATAATCACCTCCCGTTACAGCACATTTTATAGTGTTTAATCCTAATATTGTTAAGTAATATATATCCCTAGTTTTAAACATAACCAAACTATGTTATTATTTCCATTAACTGAATTACAAATATTGTTCATGCAAAAAATCTTGTAACTTTCTTAAGAAGTACTGAAGATAACTTAGATGGTGGTGATAAATTGAAGAAAAAACTTTTCACAGCATTTTCTGCCATTTGTTTAATTTTGACCTTTCTTATAGTTAGAGATGACTCAACAAAATGGTACAGTAAATTAATTGCGTTTCTCTTCAATTTAAGTATTTTTACACCATTAATTATAGGAGCATTAGGAATATTAAGTGCTTTCCTTGGAATCAAAGGTATAATCCGAATAATTCTTATACTGTTTAATTCATTCTTCTTGATAGTGTTTCTAGGTGCAATTTTAGTTGGGATATTAGGATTTCAACGACCTTAAAAAAGAATATTAGTATATTCATTGAGGATATTTCCTTTCGTTACGAAGATGGGATATCATATCTTTTTTACTGAACAATATCCTCAATTGTTCAGTAAAAACCGTTACTCATTACTTCTAAATTTCTAGTTAAAATGAAATTTTTAGGGATAGGAGAACTTTTCTTGAAAAAACTTTCGATGCTATTTCTGATTTCCGGATTAATTGCTACATTCTTTGGCCTTTTCCCTTTTTTATTTGCTTATCCATTCAGTGATAGTCCTAATTCAGGCCCCTCAAATTTGTGGCAGCTTCTCCTAATGCTTTCTTACGAAGGACAGGGATGGTATTTAATTTTAGGGATTGTGTTGCTGTCAGGACAACTTATTGTAAATAGAAGAGCACATGTTTAATGAATCAAGAACCACATTTACTGGCCAATTACCACATATAGTGCAGTAGTGTACGAGAACGCCAAAACCGGTATACACAATACAAAATTGTATATTTTTACAAATAAAATTATATATGTTACATTTTGAATGTGTTTAATTATTTTCAAAAAATATATAGAAAGGGGGATATAAGGGTGTCAAAAATCCCGATTTCTTTAAAGATGATGATTGTTATCGGTATTATTATAATCTTTACTTCACTGTACTTTTTAAAAGACCACCAATATTATCTATGGATAAGATGGACAGGTAACATTTTATTTATAGTTGGAATTATTTTAATCCCATTTGCTAGAGAATCTGATAAAAGAAATGTAAAAACCAGATAAATTTATTAAACAGGCTGTCTATGGACAGTCTATTTTTATCTTGCCAAACGTCTCCACCTACTCATTTAACTTTTGGCACTGACTTCCTTACACTAGGAATGTCGATTTGAATGCAGTTACGCTGTCTCATGAAGCCTTCAATCCTTCATTAAATGCAATAGCATAATCCAAAGCCTCGTCCTGTGTGCTCAACCCTTTCAGCACCCGTAAATCTTCTAGGTTCTGATAAAACCCTATCTCGTTTTCTTTGTACTGATATTTTTTGTAGAGGCCAATGTGTAACACCAACTGATCGATTAAGTATTGTTCACCGATACGAAAAATATATCTAAACCAATTAAAATTTGTATTTAAACAATTTTTACTATGGTACGACTTATATCTTACGAATATCGTCTTGTACCTTCCTGTTTCACCGAGCCTCGTTTTGCCGAAGCTACTCCGATTTGACATGACTCTCCACAGGCTCCAATTCCGCAGTATCGTTGCGTACATATCTAGGTTTTCTTTTATGTGAAATACACTAGATTTGGTAATTTGCTAAATTGAGAGCAGCGTTCAAATCCCTGTCCATTTCATGACCACATGGACATTTGAACACTCTGTCAGATAGTTTCAAGTCTTTTTTAATACTTCCACAACAAGAACATAATTTTGAAGAAGGAAACCACTTATCTGCTTCTATAAATTGAATGCCATACTTCTCGCATTTATATTGAATTTGACGCTTAAATTCATATAATTTTTGCTGTGTAATCGCCTTTGATAAGTGCCTATTCTTTAGCATAGCTTTGATATTCAAAGTTTCCATTACAATGCGAGATGGCTTGGTTTTCACAATCTCATTTGTTGCTTGGTGTAAATGGTTAGTACGAATATCATTTAATCTTTTGTAAATTAATCGAATTTTGTCCATCTGTTTTCGGATATTTTTCATGGATTTTAAAGGGTGTTTGTAAATTGGTTTACGATTTTGTGCATAACTAATTATATTCGCCTCTAGTTTACGGGCTAATTTTCGTTGCGCCCATTTCAATGTCCGTTCCAAACGTTTTACTTCTTTTGTTTTATTGATGTTTTTTACCACTGTTTTATCATCCGAACAAACAGCTAATTCCTTGATACCAACGTCAATCCCTAAACTCTCACCTGTTAATTCCACATCTTCATATTCAACCTCGTAACTAATCGTTAAAAACCAATTACGCCCATCGTGTGAAATACGTGGATTTTTATATTTTTCACCTTTAGGTAGTTTAGGTAACGGTTGAGCAGTTTTTACAATCCCCATCTTCTCCCCTTGAAACCCTTCTTTTATTCGTTTCAAACTCTCATAATTTACATAAAAACTCGGCTTACTTCTTCTTTTACTTTTGAATTTCGGCTTATTTGATACGCCTTTAAACCAACATTTTCTAGCATTATCAGCGTCTTTTATTGCTTGTTTCATCACATTGCTACCAACTTCTTTTAACCATTGATGTGTAGTTTGTTTCAATACATTGTTTATGTATTTCCTAACTTCACCTTCTTTAATGGTTTTCTTTTCATGCTTGCCTTCAAGATATTCCGTATAATGACGTTCGCTTTCAGCAAGAAAGAAGTTGTAAGCCCACCTAGCAGTTCCAGCAGATTTCCAAAATAAACATTCTTGTTCTTTAGTGGGATTAAGTTTGATCCTTGTCGCTATATACATTGTTTTTCACCTCGTCAATCAAACGCTTTGTCTTTTTAGAACGTGCGCCATACAGACGATTTGCGAATACCGTAATGATTTGAATTAAATCCTAGGTTAGTTATTCTTCCTTCGTTTTTTCTGTATGGTCAATCACTTCGATTTCTACACCATTTATTTCACATAACTAGATTGCTTTTTACCATCTTCTTTGTTAAACCAATCTTCTACCTTACTCAAACCATCTTTTAAGCTGTTAAATATGTTAATCAACTCTACGTAGTCATATTCAGTAAACGAATCAGCGTTATAACCAAACTTCGCTTCGATCATTTCTTGTGTAACGCGATACTGTTCTTTATAACTTCGCAAAGCTTTGGCGATACGATCTTTTAATGGCCCCTGGCTATTACCCGCTAACGTTTCATAACATTGAATAATGGCCTTATCAATAATGTCACCTGGGATGATGCCTAGAATGCATGAACGTAAACGACGAGCACCATCATTGGCCACCTTTTCATAAATATCACCTGGATCGTCTAGTTTCTTAATAGTCCCTTTCGCTTTCATAGAATGCTTAAAGTAAATACCTTTTCTTGTCGAACATTCGTTTCAAGGTCCCAACAGAATGCTTTTGCGACTGATTCACCATTACGTTGTTCTAATTCTTGAATGCCGTAAGATAAATTCCCAAAATTTTGTGCAATGGCTTCTGCTAATCGAATGGATGGACCAGTTACTCGCTGTCCACCACGAGGGTATTGATACATAGCAACCTGTGCTAGTGCCGGTCTACATCATATAAGGGTTTTGGGGGAGCTATGGCAATGTCCCACGCTAATCGTGAAGTGTGATTACTCTTCAGTGTCCACGTCACAACTTTCCCTGGTCATGTTCTGCCTTGTGCATATAAATATTTTTGTTTTGCTTGTGATCGGTAAGTTTCCGTCACGAAGATATTTTGAATGCCTGCTTTATAGCACTGTTGAAAGAGCAATCTGCAGGCCGTTTGCGCCACTGGTAATAGTTCAGCTAAATCTCGACATGTTGTTGTGACACTCATTGTTTATCATCCTTTTTTTCATCATTGTCGATTTGTAACTGCTTAAAAGCACTCGTTAAAAACTTCGGCACTCTCATTCCTAACTTACCTAGATTCTCAATCATACTGATCCCTTCGATGCCAATTAGGAAAAAAATCATGGCATTACGCATAAAGTTCCCACTATCGGTTGCTGCAGTCCAATTGCACTGCAGCAATGACCATCAAAATTGCTTTTCTGCTATCAACGTTTTTCACAACAAAGGCAACCATAATGCCTAAAATATAATCAATCGCCATAAAGATAGTGAGTGCTTTGATTAAATGAGCAATCCCACCAACAAAATAAGCGACTCCTGCCATGGAGCCGCCTACAAGTGATGTATATAATGTGTCAGTTTTCAATGCACATCTTCCTTTTTGCGTAATAAAAGCCCTCCACAAATGATTGTAGAAGGCTTAAAATCTATTGTTGTATTACTTATTTTGAAACGATCAAGCATTTAAGTATGTTATTGAAGGGATAATAATTTCCTTAACACATGAAACTGGTGATAAATTAATCACACATTGCACAATAGATACAATATCTTGTACAGGTATACGTGTACCTTCATAGAGATCAATTGCCTTTTCTGCACCTTCTTCATAAGGTACTTCTGCTGCTAGTTCCCCTGGATTAATACAAGTGACAGGAATTTTGTCTCCCCTCAAATGTTCACGTAGAGCATTTGTAATGCCCCGTAAGCCGAATTTAGATGCAACAAATGAAACCTGTGAACTGTTTGTATGTTCTAAGCCTGCCGTTGAACCAATTAAAATGACTTTTCCATTTTTAGCTTGTCTTAAGTTTGGTAGAAGCGCTTGAATATACGTAATAGTAGAGGTTAGATTTATATTGATTAAGTTGGAAATATCCTCTATTTCATCCTTTTCAAATGTATAGTCATCCTCGAAACCATGCTTTTCCCATACGCCAACATTATATATTAATACATCTATTGCAATGCCTTTTAAGGTTTCCTTTAAAGAAGAGATTTGTTGTTGACTTGATAAATCTATTGAGAGCCAATTGCGATTTACACCATCATTAATATCCAAACTTTCTGGTCTTGTCCTTGACACCATCCATACTGTATCTCCCTCTATGGGTAGACCTTTTACAAAGGCGTCGCCAAGCCCTTGACTTGCACCAAAAATAATAAAGTCTTTACTCATCCAACCATCCCCTCCAATAACTATCTTTAATTTATTTAAGATAGAAAACAACATAACAGTTAAACCTATTATATTTACAATATTATTATTTCACTTCATTCTTTTGGCTGAAATCTATAAATTTCACTAGCAATTTCTTGTTCTAGTTTGCGATACACCACTTGACGCAGATTCGATAATTTCGGCACTTGATTACGCTTTTCAAGTCTTGCTAGCACAGAGTTATACCAGATAGCTACTAGTCCACTATGCTCTGTTTTCCTCCTTACAAACCATTGACTATCAACGTTGAAATCTCCATAATCGCCTTTTCCGGCTCTGCTAATCGTTGCTCTTGGTTCGCTATATAAGACGACACCTCCCTTATACTACTTACTAGAAGTTGGTTTTCTTGTTCTAAACGTGCAGTCTTTTCTTCTGCTGTGTCCTCGTCACCAAACTTTCTCATTTCACCCATTGTGCCATCGGGATTACGTACTTTATATTGAAATGCCATTAATCCACCGCCCCTGTTATCAAATGTATTTTGTGATGAGATGCCAAGTCCGTACGCGTTGGCGTAATTTTTAATACAATTCGTTGTTTGGCTTCCATTCCCTTATGCTCGAAGGTGTCCTCTACGACACCTTGTTTGGCTGTGATGGGTGCTGTATTTACTGGTGATAACACCGAGTATTGCTCTGGCTCACCCTTTGCTGTCATAGATAGTTCCACCTTTATATTGAGCTCCTTATCACGTTGAATAAACAATAAAACGCCCTTTGCAGATCCGCTTGGCGGCTCGATTTGGTAACGAGCAACGGATTGTAAAATAGGCGTTTTCACTTCTTTTTTATTTAGTTTAATGGTTTTGCTCGTCTTGGCCCCGTAATTATCTACGACCTCAAGAACAATCGTATTTTCTCTGACTACTAATTGTGCAAGTGCTACTTCAAACTCCCAAGGACCACCCCCACCACTGTAAATCTCCACTGGCTCACCTGTATTAATACGACTTGTCACCTTCACAGTGGCCTTAGCATCTTCATCCGATGTGTTACCAGTTATCTTGAATATATCGGTATCAACGACACCAGAAGGTACAACTGTTTTTCAGCGCATTATATTAGAATGAATCAATCTAAAAAATATTTAAGATACTGTCTTTCATCAAGGTTCAAATACTTTCCAAACCATATCATCTTCCTCTAAAGATCCATACGATAAAAGTTCTACTATTCTACCACTTGGATAACCTTCATAAAATGATAAAAAATTAGTAACTTCATCAGCAAGGAAATATTTTTCTCTAATAAACGCTAGAAAGAACTTTGTTGCCTCCGATGTGAACTGATTAGTGAATACTAATATTTTTTCAACATCATTGATAAAATGTTTTTCTGAAACGCTCGATCCTTTATACTTCATTTCTACAATTGCTATTATTTCTTCTACACAATTACCTAAATAATTATTTTTCGCTTTATCTACATCTATCTTCACAACAACTAAATCAATTTTTTGATTCGTTTCGGTATAATATTCTGTAAAGATTGCTAAATTGTTGTCTTTTATGAATGTATCACCTAGTCGATTTCGAATATGATGATACATTGCATTTTTCAATGTATCTTCTTTAAATAAAAAATGATGATTGTAATCACTTTTTATATCATAACGCCAAACATCCATAATTGTTTGGTGTACTTTTGTATATATAGCCTTCACTAACTAATCCTCCTTATAACATATATAGTTATTATTTAATAATTAGTCAGGTTAGTCAGTAATAACTTTTTGATTATTTATTCCGCTTCAGCAACCTGAAAAGCATGTTTAAAGATTAACATTACGTCATTTTTCAAGACATACTCTATTTTATTAATATCAGATTCTAGTGTATCTAATACCTTTTCTACATCAGCCGCATTCGTACGAAGCTAGTCAGCACTACCAAGTACACTCTATCACCTATTTTCAGATATTTAAGACTCCTTGATAGTTTCCAGAATTTTTTATATCCGCCCTGTTGGTAAACATAGGCGTTTCTCTATCGTCATGTGTTAATATTCACTTTTTGGAATCGTCACAAAAATGTCCAATGGCATACATAATGCTAGTTGCATTGCAAAATATCTTATAAGAAAATAGTTCTCAAAATTCCAATTTCCTTATTTCCCACCTTAACTTCTATCGTAAATCAGAAGATGAAATATTTGTAATAAATTTTCGTTTTCAAAAGTAAGTACAAGTAATTCAGCAGCAAGAGGAGGACTGCTCTATACTCACTTTCCAGGGCAAAATAAAAACACCCCATAGGATGTTAAACTATCATTAAATGAATCTATCTATGTATTATTCGTTTATATTGATTTCATCTTTATCTATACTGTTCTTTTTTAAAAGCTCGATAATTTCTTTATTTTGTTCAACTTGAATATTGCTATTTACTTTTATGATTCTAGTCCATAGTGTTATTGCTATTATTAAAAATGGAAATATAAAAATAAATGCTGTAAAGAGATCTTCTTTCATTTTTCTATCCAGCTCCTTCTTATTTTAGGATTTTTATCATTATATATAAATATTAAATTGAAAAAAATTAAATTTTAGTAGTAAAAATCCTTGCCATGCTAGGTGTAAGGCTTTCTTCGTCTATTATTTCAATGTGTTAAAAATGTCAAGTTAGCTTATAGCAACCGTGGCAGAGCTACATCACGGTAATTTTTGGAATCGAATAATTTGTTCTCACTGTTTAATTAATAAAAAGGGGTTATAGAAAAATTCTCGTAGTATGATAGGCTATTATGATTATTAATGGAAACCACAGAGAGAAGACAAAGTGGATACAATATTCTCTCGAATCATTATCAACTCTTTTTGCTATATATCCTCTAAACCCCAATAATACAAATGAATATAGCGAAAACCACAAATAAGTAGGGATTGGATTTAATGGACGATAGATATTTTTTTCAAGAACAGTAATATTAGACATAAATAATCCAATAAAAAATATAATAAACATTAAAATTTCAATTAACGTTTGTTTTTTAGTGAATCTTTTATTATATTTAAATTCCTTTGTAAGTTTAAATTTCCGTTTCAACAATTTTTCGAGAATTAATGAACTAATTATTAATAGAAAATAGATGATGATTGCAATCCAAACCATTGCTTTCTCCTTCCATATATTTTAACATTGAAATCATTCTTCCTTACAGCACTTTTAACATTTACGATAACCATTTTAAAATACCCCCAATAAATTCCCCTAATTATTTCTAAAACGATTGTAATTTCCTCTTCTTTATCCTGTTAGGAATCTTCTAATGCAAACGAACACTGATTCTTATTATAGAATCGCGCCCGATTGTTGAAAATCCCTTTTATTTCGGAACGTTATTTTGTATGGGATTGTATAAAAATAATTCTAACGAACTCGATTAACCTCATTTAGTTTATGCTCTTCTATTAAATCAATGTTTCTAGGATTTTGCATATATTCCTGTAAATACGGTCCGATGTTTGCGTACATTTCAATATTTTGCAACTCTAAAATAGGTAGCCATTTTACATCTATTTGATTTGAATCCAGGTTTTCTGGAAATTGCGGTGTACTAGTGCTTTTTATTTTGCATTCAAACAACATAACTAATGTATGTATTTCACCAAATTTCCCTAAATTAAGGTGAGGTGTGTATTCATAAACAAAAGCTAGTGGACCTACTTCTACATCTATACACGCTTCTTCTTTGGCTTCTCTTTTAACTGTATCTATAATGGATTCATTGGGTTCTGCACCACCAGCAGGAAAATCGTAAACGATGCCTCTTATTGGGTCGTTATATACCGTTAATAATATTTCATTATTTTCTATTATTATTGCACCAGCTCGAACTCTAATATGAGAAGACATTTAATACCTCCTAAGTTGATATTTTAAAGTTTCTAAAAGATGCTATTGAATTCCTTTAAATGTAGGTGGGAACCTTTTTAGCTTTAGTTATGCATACGTTATAAATCCTTGTTGCACTAAAGTAATTCGATATTTACTTTAAGATAAATAGTCTTGTCCAACAATAACTTTCCACTCTGTTTTTTGCTTCTTAACAGGGAAAGTGAGTTTAGTTAAATTCCCCTTTTCAACCACTTCAATAGTTACTTCAAACTCTGTTTCATTTACCTTTTTAAGCTTTACTATTTTAGTATCCGTAATATCTGAATTAATAGTTGAATATTGCTCTTTTTGCTCAGCTTTATCTGGAAATCTTACATCATCGGCATATTTTACTATTGATGATATATCGTTTGTTTCTAAAGCTTTTAAGTAATTACTTACAAGGGTTGTAACTTCTTCATCGGTATTAGCTGAACAACCAACTATAAATAATAACAATAAAAACCCTAAAACCATATGCTTCCTCATTACATCCCTCCATTTCACTCAAATAAGTATAATTATAACATTAATGATTAAATTATACTTATTTGAGTGAAAATGAGCCTCTACTTGTTGTAGAAACGTCCCCAAAGCGTCATTTTTTAACATATCCCTTGTTCGCCCCTCAGGTTCCCCCTTAAGCTGTGGTATAATGCTTTTGAGATATCTCAAGTGGAATAAAACCATTTTTAGCTGTAGCGTGCAATGACGCTGCGGCTTTTTCTATGTTATAATTTACATAAATTACATATTGAGGTGACGTTAGTTATGGAAAATAACAAATTAACCTGCAAGTCCTGCGGCTATAGTTCATTCGGGGAAGGTAAACTTGATGGCTATGCTAAATTAAGACCCGTTAACAATAGTCTCTCTATAGGATCACCACTTATTTTTACTGTGTGTCAAAATTGCGGTGAAGTAGCTTCAATTAAAGTTACTAAACCTCAAAAGTTCAGATAGTTTCGTATTGATGCTGTAACGTGTGACAACGCTGCAGCTTTTCTACTCGTGTTCAACAGTATTATATATTTTTAAGAAGGCTCGTTCCTTATTATCAAGATATGTAATGAGACGAGTAGTAACAAAAACAACCCCTTTTGGTTTAAGTCCTTGTTTGCTTCCTCATTTTAAAGTAGTTTCAAAAACTTTGTATTTAATATCACTATTTCCCTTTGTTTCAAAATAAAAAGACATTCCCATTATTTGAAGGAATGTCTAATCTAAATTACTTAATGTATTTATCTGTACAATTCTAACTCGTGTAATAAATATGTTTCTATTTTATTTATTGTAAGCATCAACTCTTTATGGAAAGTATCTTCTCCACTTTCATTAACTATAGATAGTAAATACTTATTTCCACCCTCAAATATTTCTCCGAACTCTTTTAAAAATTCTTCAATTTTTTGATCGCCAGGAGTTACAGATTGAAAGATAGTTTTAAATAAATTGAAATCGCTATATGCATTATTTAAAAAATAAAGGGCTAACGTTTTATCTGTATTAACATATATTTTAACATAATTTAAATTTTGTTTTAATTTCTTCAACGCGTTAATAAGATTTGTAGTTTGTTTAAACATATTTGATGAATTACTATACATCCTAACCACCTCCCAATTCAATAATAATTGAAAAATTATCAAATTGGAATACTACTTTTCAACTTCTCTCTCAAAAGGAAGTACCGGTAGTTCAGCGGTATAGGAGTACTGGTCAATACTTACCTTTTATAAAAAAAAATACAAAGCCACATTATATTACTAAGATTTCATCGTTGTCGTGTCTCACATATAAATCACCCTACATTTCTATCTTCTACCTAATGATAAGCCAAGGGTGAAACAAACTCCGCACCAACATTTACCATAAAATGTTAGATTGCAGTCCATTATTATTTGTATGGCTGTTTGTTGAAGTGCTCAAAGCAAAATAAAAACACCCCGAAGGATGTTAGTAATCATTCTTTAGTTTCTAGTAATACAATATAAAATTTAATTCTGATTTTCTGTCGAACCGAAAACTTTATCAACCTCGTAATGCGCCATTTATTAGAACGTACTCGATTAAAAGCTGAATAAATAATGTCCATAAGAAAAGTCACAAACGATGATAATGTTCGTGACTTATGGTGTACATCCAAACTTTATTAATTTGAGAACGTTATTTTAATTTCAATTAATTTTTATACTGTCGACTTACATAAATTTAAAACGTAATTTACATCTACATCTTGTTTCAAATGTTCAGGTGTCCAAGGAATATGAATATGTGGTAATACGCCTGTTTCATTACAATGATATTTTTCGTTCAATTTAGAAGTACTATATACAAATTCATAGTCACCGTAATCTTTTGTTACAACATTAAAGTAATCGATAATGCCCATTGTTGCTCTACCAACGACCGTTACTTTAGGAGATTTTTTTGTATTTTTTACAAATGTATCCCCCGAGCTACCACAAGTAACATCGGATAAAATATACACATTTTTAGGATACTCTCTACCATTAATTTGATAGTCGATTTCTTGATTAAGTGATAACAGTCCTTGCCCGCTATAAGTTTGATATTTTTTAATTTCCATTTCAATCCATTGTTTCGTTTCTGCATCTAGCGGTTGTTGCAAATAATTTTTTAAAGTATTAATCCATAAATTACAATTATTTTCTGTGAAGTTAATATACGAAACTTCATCTGATTCGAACAGTGATGAGAACTTTATTTTTTGATCAAATAAATAATCTAAAAGTGGGAAATAAAATAAATCATTTCCGCCAATATTTAGACGTACGTCGATAATTAAGTTAGGTGCTTCGCTTAATCCTTTAAAATTATCTTGCACGATTTTTTGAATTGGATCACTTTGTGTGAAATCCGTAATTTTTATATAGTTTGTATATGAGTTTAACTGTTTAAATGAATATTCAGGAAAATAAGTAGGTCTAGGGTATTCCTTTAAATCGATTTCATATATTTGATGATTTCGTTGGATTTTTATTGAATCTACAAGCCTTAATGCTATATTCCACGATTGTCTTTCATGAATACTGTCTGTTAAAATTTTATATTGCTCATTTGCAAATTCTTCAATTGAACATCCGTCCAAAGCTAAAATTTCATCCCCAATTTGTAAACGTTGCTCGCCTTGAAGCTCTGTTACATAAAGTGCATTTTGAAAACGACGTACTTTAAATCCTATAAACGGAATTGGATCGTTTTTTTTAGTAAATATAAGATGTCCATCTTTAAAATCTAATAAGTAACTTTGTACGGTTTGTACGAACTCTACTTCATCCATTTCATCCGTAATACGATAGTGATTTGGACAGTTAACATGCTTTTTATCTAAAAACCCCGCATAATCGTTTGATATAATGGCTACAATGTCCTGAAATATTTCTGTTTTAGTATACATTTAATCACCCCTAAAATAATTTAATACCATATTATACCATTATTAACATTTATATATAGTGTATGGGTTACTAGAATTAATTTAAATGAAGGCTATATTAAAGGAAAAGGTTGATTTACAACGTAAGTAATCGACTGAGTATGCAAGATTTTATACAGAACGTCCGCTAGTTCAATTTATTTTGAACATCGCTAATATATATATAAAGCTTCAATCAATTGTACATCAAGAACTGTATTTGTATAAAATATAGAAAAAACACTTAAAACATTGATTTATATCAATGTTTTAAATGTTTTTGTTGTGCCCCAAAACTTCATGGCATGTTATTTTGAATGAAACTGCATAATTTATAATCATTAAAACCTAATTGTTTTTTTAAATGGTGTCTTTGGAACTGCTATTAATCTTGCTACTTTTTTCCTTTTAGTAAATCTTACATTATTCAACCAATAGACAAAAGCTTCTGTACCGTAACTAACTCCATAAACTGGATTTCCTTCGTCATCTTGATAATGTATTTCCCAATAAGGATGCTGGTTCTCTCGGTTATATAGCCAAATCCAAAAATCTCTTTGTAATTGCTTAATATTTCTCCCTACTTTTGCATGACAAATCATATACTCTATATTCTCTTCATAGTCAAATCCGACTTTAACAATCACGCTATATTCTCCCTTTTTATGCAATGAATTTGCTAAATAATTATACCCTAAATCTAATGATATGTTTTGCGTTCCAGAAGCATCGTTTGGTAACATTCATAAAAAACTTATTCCACACCCAGACCCTTTAGAGAAAACGAGCGCTGATCCTTATTACAGAATCGCGCCCAATTATGGTAGAGCATTTTTCAAGTATAACCCCACTAATTGAAGTAGAAGAACGATATAAGCAGACTTCATGTTCAGCATTCCCGCACCATTATTTCACTATCTCTGTACATTATAGAACGTTTTGAACAGTACACTTCTTATTCCCTAATCCATTTCAGTTTTACATCAGCCTCAAGACAACCGAGTTGATCGAAATGACTTGCAATAATGTCAAAGTACAGATTATCATCTGCGCTTACATCGACTTTACGTAGCGCCTCATTTACAATATATGCAGCATCCTCTCCTAGTGCATAAATTGTGTTGAAGGCACGTAATCGTATATTTTGATCTAGATCAAATATTGCAAATAACAATTCATCAGTCGGAATAGGCTCGCTAAAATGAGCATATGGATCTTCATAAGTAGCACAATAAATTCGCTCTTTCGCCTCCTCAAAGGTATGACCAAGGAAAACCTCTCCAGCAAATATCCCATTATCCGTTTGTGAAAGAGTAGCCAAATTAAACTCTACAAACTGCCTATCTTTTACAATATAGTATTTGTCATCTTGGTTAAGTGCAATAACATAATCATTCCACGTAGCGACTTCTCCCGGTTCAATATAAACCGCTGGACGATACAAGTATTTTGCTGTCACATCTTTGAAAAATATTGTCCATTCAGCATAAGGGCTACCAAAACTTGATAAAACACGTAATGCAAATCTATCTTCGTTCTTTATTAGTTCGTCATACACGTAATAGCCCTCTAGACTGCCTTCTGTTTCAACATCATGAAAAACTAATTGTACGATTGACTCGACTGTAAACCCGCCACTCATATCTAAGAGAAGGTTAAAATTATTTCCATGTTGCTCAGCACTTAAAATTTCACCATCATGAAATGATTGTGAAAAAACGGTCTGTGCAGACGGATGCAAGCGTTCAACAATGGCTTCCCGCTTTTCGTAAACTACCTTACGCTTAGTTGTGAACTGCTCAATTGTCATATTGCACCATTCTTCAAATTCTTGCATTAAAGTGTCATGTCGGAATAGAGTTCGTTCGCTAATCCCTGACTGAAACTTATCTGGCAAGACTTCTTTATACTCAGCTAAACGTTCATACAAATACTCTTCAAATTCTTTATCGATCTCTTCTTCAAATGGATATGTATGAGCTGCGTTGAATATTTCCTGTCGTTCACGTGTTAAGAAAAACATCATTCCACTCCTTTTTAATTGTACAGCGAAAAATAATGAATAAATAACTCTCTAAATTGATGGCGCTGCAAAACAAAAAAGTTAGTTCCTATTTTCTTCATTTCGCAAACCTCTTACCTCAAATGTTCAATAGCCTAGCAATTGTTTTCGGAAAGTCTATAGACAGCAAAAAATAGAAAAGTTACGCCTAGAAACAATAAAATTCCACCTGCAATCATATTTGATATGATATATTTGGACTGAATGGAATGAAACTCTGCCGAATTCAAACTACCTCCCACAGAATCTAAATATGCACTAGCTGAACTTGCACCTAGATCAACACTAAACTTTAATACAAAAAAACCTACTATCGTAATAACCATAGTAAATATTAAAAAGCCATATTTCTTAATAAATTGCATAAAATCCCCCCTATCCACTATGTAACCAATTGGCACGTTTTGTTAAGAAGAAGCGCCATTTCTACCTAGAATTGCGCCCTAAATTATTTACTTTATTAATTTCTTATTACTGTTCGCCATTGGCTTGAGTTACCTACAGCGGTTTTTTTAGTTAAAAGATAGTTATTTATTAAAAATTAAATTGAAGAAACCCAAACATATTCGGTAATATAAAGATCAAAAATAGTCCTGAAAACGAGAAGGTAATAAATCTTTTTTTATCTATACCAAGTCTTAATTCCCAGAGTCCCAGACACACAAAGTACAAACCTAACAACATGCTGATCATTGGTAATAATACTAAATAAATATTCATTTTCATCTTCTCCTTTAATGTGTGTTTTCTATGTATCACTTTGAACCACTATTCTTCACACTCACTACGTTCAATTAATATATCGTTTTTAAAATCTTGTCAGTTAGAATAAAACCAATAACTAAATTAACGAACGTTTCTAACATAATGATGTACGATTCCCTAATGGATAGTTTTGTTCCCTCCCTTCATTTCTTTTCTATATTTTAACATAAATTTCAAACTTAGATTTGAAGCATCATGCAAGAATGTGAACCAATCGTTTAACTACCAGTGCCATTAATTTAAGTAAATTTTATCTTTGTTAATATTCCGAATGGATATGCATAAAACTTTCGTATTTGCAGATAACAAGAACAAATACGAAAGGGATTTATTAAAATTTGAGAAAAATAATCATTATTTCGTTCCTTTTAATGAGTTTACTGGTTATAAAATCTGCTTTTGCTAAGTCTGATATTGAATATTTTCCACAGGATCAACCACCAAGTGTGATTGAGTTAGCGTTTTTACGCGAATTAGGTATACCAATTCTTGAAACAATGGCCTCATACGGTGATAATCAATTATTCGAATTTGAAAGAATCGAAAAGATTGAACGAAATAGGGCAAATGACTATTATGACGTTAGTTTAAGGGTGATTTCATTTGAAGGTGCACACAATCCACCACATAAACTAATTAACATCACTTTTCGTATACCACCTGGATTACCTTCAGAAAAGTATAAAGTGATTTCGAATAAGGCAGTCATTTCTTATAAGGCTAAAAACATTACCCCTGAAGAAGTTGAAAAGTTATCTAAATTCACTAATTAACACACAAACTATTACTGGACAATTTATCATAGGAAGTTGCTTTTAATCCCCCCTATTTGTTGTTTTTTATTTATTACGTATTTGTTAATTTATTTTAAGTGTTACTTTTAATTTAACCCCCTCAGGCAATTCACTATACAAACCTAGCTTTCACATCATAATAATAGTAATGTAAAGCTAATTTAGCTTTATGCCTCCTTTACTTTTTACGAAGGGTCACTCCATCCCAAGTGGCCCTTTTTTATTTTCTTATCTTAAAAAGGTATATTTTTTGATATCATTAGCAAAATGGTTTAACACCCCACTCCTTCTCTTCAACTAACATATTATAAAATGTAGAAAGGAGGTGGGTTTTATGAGTTACTATGGTGGAAATGTTGGTGGTATTGAAAACGGTGGCTATAACAGCGGCGGTTATGGTAATGGTTCACAATTTGTTTTAATTGTTGTTCTATTTATTCTTTTAATTATTGTCGGTGCTACTTTTATATCATACTAATTTAAAATTCCGATTTAAGGGTCGCCCCCAGGCCGGTGACCCTTTTTATGTTCTTTCCTCATATTGTTCAGAAAATAAATTACCTTGTTTACCCCTTTCTACAGAAAACATGGAATTAAAAACCACTTTTATTTTACCTTCATTTACTTTAATATCAACAAGGGCACCCTAAAAATAGAAATAGAGGTGCTAAATGTACGGTATTATTAATTTTGAAGTGTTTTTATTAACAGGGATTTTAATGAATCTAATCCCTGGTGCGGATACCATGTATATTTTTGGTAGAAGTATTTCACAAGGTAGACGAGCTGGTATTTATTCTGTGTTTGGTATTATTACTGGCTCCTTAGTTCATACGTTATTAGTTTCTTTTGGCTTGTCGCTAATACTGACAAAATCTATAGTATTATTTAATACCATTAAAATAATTGGTGTTATTTATCTAGTTTATCTAGGAATTAAAATGATACTCGATAAGTCGAATATAGGTTTCGAAGTATCTACAAATAAATTAAACTTAAGAAAAATTTATTTACAGGGACTTTTAACCAGTCTAACGAATCCAAAAGTCTCTTTATTTTTTATTGCGTTTCTTCCACAATTTATACACGCTAAGGCATCTGGACCAATTCCTTTTTTAATTTTAGGACTTACTTTTACGGCAACTGGACTACTATGGTGTTTATTTGTTGCTTATTTCTCTTCGTACGTTACGAATAAACTAAGAGGAAACCAAAAGTTAGGAATAATCCTGAATAGGATAACAGGAATGATCTTTATTTGTATGGGGTTAAAGCTGCTTCAAACGAAAGCTCCCCAATAAACTAGTAAGATAGAACAATGCCCCCTAATGAACAGTCCCTTCAAATGTGAAGGGGCTATTTTTTATTTTTCTGTACAATTTCTTTCAATTTCAAAAGCACTCTCTGCATTTTCTCATACGATATTCTTCAAGTATGCTGATCAACAACTTAATGCAGTTCTTCTCTATGGCATTTATTCCTTCAGTACATGCCATAGCGTAATCTAAATCCCCGTCCTGTGGGCTCAGTCCTATCAGCACTCGTAAAGCTTCAAGATAATGATAATACGCTATTCATTTTCATAATGAATATCTGTATTGTCACTTATATAATATAATGAAAAATCATTATTAGATAAATCAACTTCAAAGTAGTAATGGTTATCTGTTTTTTTATCTACTAAAACCATGTCGAACAAACCCATTCCTACTCTATAGTTTATTTCTACAGCATTTAAATTTTCTTTTTTTACTCCATAGTTCGTTTCAATATAGGTTTCAGCATAAAAATAGGCAACAACTTTTCTAGACTTTAAGTGAAAATAATGGTAGCTAACAAAAATAACTAACAAACAAAATACTAAATTAAATAAGAATAACTTTTTCAATTCCCTCCCCCTCTTAGTAAAATATTATTATTTCTACTAAAAATGTTCTCCTTGATATTCTATTAGCTGGATAGGTACACATCATTTGTAGATGATCATTGCCGAATAAACTAGAGGCAAACCGAGGCTATTCAAAACACTAGCGGAATACTTAATATCAATGATTTCATAATCTTGAAGTTCTTTTAAATAGTCGTTAACTTTGCTTTCAAAATCTTGTTTTTTTCGACTATCAATTATTTTAACTTTGGTCATCCATCTCACCCCTTCACTCTAACACTAACAAAAATGGTATTTATTGTCACGTTAACTTAATATAATAAAAAGCCTTACCGTGCTAGGTGTAAGGCTTTCCTTCATCTATAAAATTATTTTGATAGTTGTCATTTGCTTATTTTTAGAATCGGCGAAGAGCTGCACCACTTCAATCTTGTCACGGAATCTGTTTTTTCGCTCATGTCCATGCCAGTTTAATAAATGGCAAGTGAAGGTAGTTCACATGATAACTACTCCTACTTTCCTTATTCAGTCTAAATGAAACTTTGAATTGACGCATATGTTAAAAATAAAAATACACCGATTAGAAACAAAGCAGAAGCTTTTCTCTTATTTTGAAATTCACTCATCCCTAAGGTTAACATAGATAATCCCAAGAATAGTATCATTAGGAAATTCAGCTGATAATCACGTGTGATAAGTCCATAAACTGAAAGTGATATTGCTATGATTGCAAAAACAATTGTTAAAATTCTCATCATAACTTTCCTCCCCTTTAACATTTCATCTTTTTAATGTATAACTGATGGGATTTTCAAGATTTTTCCAGGATACAAAGTGATTTCATCAAATACATATCGTAATTTTCAGGGTAATAATTTTGTTAACTTTTACTAAACAATTATGTTAAAGTTATTTAATAAACTAAAAAGAAGGTCTTTTTTATGTTAGAAAAACTAAATGTATTTCTCCAAAAATACATTGCTATCTTAACACCATTAAGTTTAGTTTTAGGCGTTTTATTGGAAAGTATAGGACACAATTTATTATTCCTCGTATCTTGGCTATTTGCTTTTATGACATTCGCAGGAAGTTTAAACATGAAATTTAAAGATGTGAAAATTTTCATTAAGCATCCAGCACTCATTTTATTCTCCATTATCTTTCTCCACCTATTGATGCCTTTATGGGCCTATTTCTTATCGACTGTCATTTTTAATGATCATTTATTAACTGTCGGTTTTGTATTATCGGTTGCAGTCCCTACCGGCGTAACAAGTGTTATTTGGATAAATATCTGTAAAGGAAACTTGCCGTTAGGCTTATCTATTATTTTAATTGATACTCTACTTTCACCGTTTATTATGCCATTAATGCTCTATCTAGTTTCGGGTGAAAAAATTCAATTAGATGTTGCATCCCTTATACTTAATTTAATATTAATGATTGTGTTGCCTACTATTCTAGGTATATTAGTGAATGAATTTTCCAAAGGAGAAATACCAAAGAAATTTGGGAGGAAACTTGCTCCTTTTTCCAAACTGTGTTTATTTGCAGTTATTATGATAAATAGTAGCGCCATTTCTCCTTATTTAAAAAGCTTCAACTTACATCTAATTTCAGTTTTACTTTTAGTCTTTGTAATTGCTGTATCCGGCTATGTTTTTGCTTTAGTTATCGGTCGATATATTATAAAAGACTATCCACAGATGGCCACTTTAGTATTTACAGGAGGCATGAGAAATATTGCAATTGGTGTAATTGTTGCAACCACCTATTTCCCAAGTAAAGTAGCTATGCCCGTTGTTTTTGGAATGCTATTTCAACAAGTTTTAGCATCATTATTTAGCAAATTGGTTACAAAAAATAGAGTATTAATCAATCATTAACTTGAAGAAAAAATAGTTACCTACTACTGGCAACAATTATTGTAGAACACTGGTGTTTAGTACCGGTGTTCTTTTTAATGTAGTTACCGCACTTAACCACTTCATAAAAGCGACCAATGAGTTTTGCTGCACTGATCTTCGAATAACGATTTGTGGCCAAGCAATCCAAAACTTCACGTAATAATAGTTGAACGTCAATCTAATTGAATAATAATGACCATACCCATCTGCCCTCACTTTTACGCTTTTGTTACAAAACGGCATTAGAAATGAAGTATTGACGTTAGGAAATAAAAAATAATTTCCCGGGTAAGCGCAAGATACGACAAGTTTTACTGTTCTGTAACCTTGCATCCTGTGGTAGCTGGGGTTTGAGCGGTAAAGACTTCCCTCATTCATATTAGTTATGCAGGAACATTCGTTTGTATTCATTTTAGAATAATAGGTTGCTATAAACTAAAGCGTTTCAGCCAATTTCTGAATCTGCGAATTGGAAATTAAATATACATTGCCTAAAATGTCGATATCGTCCCTCTTTACACGTACAGTGCAATCTTTGTTCGAAGTATAAATATCCATTTTTTCCGAGAATGAAGACAGCTCGCCTTGGATCTGTGCAAAGTTATTTTCAAGATCAAAGTGAGACAGTACGCAAAAATCATCCAGACCTATCCCATCAAAAACAGAGCTAATTTCAACTTTATAGCCAAAGTTTTTAGAGCATAACCATTTAGCAGACATGTTGATTGCACCAGCACTTGCCCCCATCACAACGGCTTTTCTTTTTTTAATCCAATCCGACAATTCATATTCCATTAAAAATCCATTTTGTTTAATTGTATCTCCACCCAACAAGAAAATGACCGACGCATTTTGAATTAAAGTTTGCGCATCTTCCTTCTGAACGCAATAATTAATTAATTGATATTAATCAAATATTATGCCTGCCTGATTGAGCCACGAGCGTTCCGTAGCCCCATCATCTTCGTAACTAGATGGATTCGAGCTAATCATAGCAAGCGATTTTCTATCATTGATATCCTCCCGTAATGCCCTGCCTAATTTCTCGGGAAAAAAATTGTTAAACCAACCTAAATAATAGTGAGTTTTCATATGTCCCCCTAATAAAGTGTAAATATTGTTTATTTCCTACGGCCCCAACTTTGCCGAGTTCTTAAAAGTAGCTGTTGATTTAATTTATTTAGTAGGTTCTGAAAAAGTACCTTTTCACTTACTGATTTACAATATACAACGATATTAACATAAATAACCAAATTATTACAAAGTAAGAAGTGAAATCTCTGAAATTACTAATTTGGAAAATATATTCCTATATCACTCTAGACTTATTTTATTTAGATAAACTATTATTAAAATGAGGTGATACTTTGACGGGCATTTTTAAATATCTTAAATACATCGTTTTGCTCTATTTAACAGTAAGACTAATTCGTTTTAGTTCAAACTATTTAGAGCCATTAATCCTTTATTTGTATCTTATTTTTGTAGGGCTCATTGCATTACTTGGCATACTTCAAGATTTTTTTAATCCAAGTAAAAAAACAGATATGCTATTACGTGTAGTCACAATTATTTTCGCTTTTGGTTTATTGCTTGCATCCTTTATATATAAATCCACTCCTTCAATAATTTTTTTTATAGTAATGTTAATCGCATTTAGCTTTTCTTTATTTTCAGAAAAAAAGCAAGAGCATTAATACCTTTTGCTTTTTTCCGTTCTCCACTAATTTGTTTCTTCTTATACAGCTAGACCTTTAATCTTCTATAAGAAGCTACTTTCTTTTGCAAAAGGCTAAACAAAAAAAGCCACTAAATGAGTGGCTTTGTAGATTTGTAATGAAGTTTGATTACATTTATATGAGAACAATGCTATACAGATGTATTGGAAAAGTATAAGAGACTAGCCTTGGTTTAATTACCATTTCTCATTGTATTTATGCTTCTTAAAATGAATGTACTCTGTATTTTTGATTCTCGTCCACCCACTTATTGCATTCAAAAGAATCATAAAGATGACAAATAAAACTGAACCTGCCATGTAATGACCTAAGAAAAAAGTAACAAACGCTACAACAAAAAGAGATATTATTAAAACAATGCCTACGATTTGTAATTTCCCCTTCTTCTTATCATTCATAAACTCGACCTCCTAACAAATGATTTTCCGTATCTCTTAACATGTAAATATAATTTATTTTACTACGTTTTAAAGTCTTACACAAAAATATCTGAATTATTTAAACAACGAATAAAATCACCTCTAAAAAATGTTAACTATCAAAGATATTATTTCCCAATGGAATTAAACCTTATCTGAAGAGAAACTCCCTCTGTTTTTACATTATTTTTCCTATCCAATGACCAAGGATGTTCAGAAGAATAGGAACTTCTTGTTTTTTCCATCGTTTAATATATTTAAAGTTATCATGGGGGTACTGAATGTGAAAGTTAAAAAAATTTTACTAGTAGCTGTTGTATGTCTTTTGTTATCAGCTTGTGCAGGTATGGCAGATTATGATGTAGATTTGCCTAGTGATTATTGGGTAATAAGATCCTCAGCTCATAATATTATTATTTTACGAGGAGACGGTACACTATTTGAAGAAACCTTGGTGCCAACAAAAGTGACCCAAGTAGGATGGAATGAAAAATTTATTGTAGCTAAACAAGTAAATTTACAAAAGGAATCTAACGAAAGTGACTATTTGATACCTAACGAAAAAAATATACATTATTGGATAATTAATTATAAAACTGATGAAATAATGGGCCCACTTGATGAAAATCAATTCCTCGAAAGAAAAAATGAACTTCAAATACCGGAAAATCTTAAATTGACTGATGTATCGAAACTAAGAAATTCATAAGATAACGAGGTGTTAAGCCTTTTCCCTATCAAGAAGACGCACAGCTTCAATAGCGAAACCATTAGACCAAAATCAATATCATAAGCAATTTCCACCTTTCGCCTCTTAGTGTTTTAATCCCCCACTTAATCAGGATACCCGACAATTCCTTGTCAGAGTAATACGAGCTGTATGAAGTTAACAAAATAACTCTGTCCTTTACCTGTAAAGTTAGATTAATTTGCAGTCCTAATCACAACGAATAACACGTATTTCAGTTTTTTAGGTAAAAAGAAAAAGCATCCTCCTAAGAGGATACTTTTTATAGTATTCCTATACCGTAGCTTAAGAATTCAATACATCAAATCTTTTTACCATGTAACGGAAAGCTTATTAAAAGCATTACAATTGCTAGTGCTAAAAAATATAGAGGCATCACAATGACTGTTCCATTATGGAAAATCGTCATACCATAAATTATCACGCTGACAATAGTATAATAACCTAAGCTAAATAGCGCACCGGCAGTACCGATGACATCTTGGAAGTCAACGAGTGCTAAGCTTAAACAGTTTGGTAATGCGGTGCCAGTACCAAATAATATAATGAACACACTAATAATCATGATTGGCATTTGACAAGCTATCGGTAAAAAATATACCGTAATAGCGAGAAATGTTCCAATAAGCATAATGATTAAGCCGCGTACAATAATCTTTTCAGGTTTTGTATGGCTAACGAGTCGCTTAGATAGCATCGCACCAGCGATAGCAGCGAGTGCAACGATAATACCTAATAATCCATACCTTGCACTTGTTAGCGTAAAATATTGCGTAAAAATAAAAGGTGCTTCGGTGTAGTAGCTAAATAAAATACCGTTCATGCCACCAATTAATATGCAGTAGCGCCATAGACGTGCATTTCTAATCATGCGCTTTACTATTGGTAGTATAGGCTTCATTTCGATTGTTACGAGCATTGTTTCAGGTAAGCGAAAATACGCATAGCAAAATATAATGATACTCATCGTAACTAACACCAAAAATACAATTTTAAAGCCAAAATAATAATCGGTAAATCCTCCGATTAATGGCCCAAGGGCAGGTGTGAAAGCAAGGGCAGCTGAAATTTGAGCAAACAATTTATGACGCTCCATACCAGAAAAACTTTCACGTAAAATCGTTTGTGTCACAATAGAACCAACACTTGCACCAAACGCTTGTATAAAGCGTGCAACTAATAAAACTGCCATTCCATTTGCTAGTAAACAAAGTACATTACCAATAAAATATATAAACAGCCCATAAAGCATTGCCTTGCGACGTCCAATTTTATCGGATAAACGCCCAAAGAAAAATACGCCAACAGCAAATGCGATAAAATACACACTCATCGTAAGCTGTGCACTATTCATAGAAGTTGCATAGACTTCTGCGATAGAAGGTAAAGAAGGGCTAAAAATAGTTTCACTTATTTGTGGAAAGCCTACTAATACAATCAGTAATAATAAGCTAGGTGTATTGTTTCCGATGTTTTTCTTCAAAAAAATCCTCTCCTAGATAGTTATAGGTTTGAAAGAAAAACATCGTAGCTTGGGAAATGGTGGCTTCACAAGTTTGATTTTTTCTAAATCTCTCATGAATTCACTTCCTTCTAGATTCAAAATCTACATAAATTATACCATCCAATCGGTTAATACGGTGTCAAATTTTTTTTGCACTAAGAGGAACTTCTCGTCTATGAGCATCAGGCACTTAATCTTCTACTGGATACGTATACCTAATCATCGTTTCACATTGATCATTCGAGCATTCGAAATAATAGGGTTTTTCTGAGTCAGAGCTTACAACTTTTACTTTATATCTAAAAGGAAAAGCATCTTTTTTTGTATATTCTCCAACTTCTATCGATACAATGTTTTCACTTTGTAAATTCAGTGATTGGAATGCCCTCGATGCACCCGTTAATAAAATCTCTTTTTTATGGAAATCATCATATTCATGGTGATTCACATAGGTAGCCACATCTATTGAACAAATGAAGAGAATGGCAAGAGCTAAAATAGATATAAAATTGGATAATTTTTCATTGTCCGATTTTACACCTATTACAAATAAGCTAATCATAGTTGAAATACAAATATATATAACTGTAAAAAATATAGTAGGCTTTTCAATTAGAGAAAATTGATAAATAAACAATAGAAATAAATAAACAAAAAATAAGATAATCCATATAGTAATTAGAAGTTTTTTATATGTTTTCATAATGGCGCACCTCATTAATTTACTTACAACCGATGACAATATATTCTTTATTATTCATCAAGGCTTTTGTAGCATAAAAAAGATACTGGTCTGTAGCTTTTCAAAACGATGACTTTAACAGAAGTTATTCAGTAAAAAAGCTTTAAATAAATCATCTATCTTTGAATGGACATGCAATTGTTCTAAAGATTAGATAGCTATTGCTTTCAATTTATCCATACTACCCATATAATGAATAAACTAAAAAGGAGGCTATAATGTGAAACATACTCATATACATCAATGGCAAAAAGAACATAATAAAAGCGTGAAAGATTTCCATAATTACCATACTTTAAAATTAGAAAATGGCGAGAATGGTAATGGTCTATTGGCTAGGTGGGAAAGGTTCATTTACAACAAAGGAAAGACCTTTTTTAAAGCTATCAAATAGTTTATTAGCTGTTCGTTTTCAGGACAGCTCTAATCTACTTGTTGTCTTTTCTTCTACTAATCACTTTTTTCTCCCTTGTAACCCACCCTTCCTCTTCTCCATTCCATTAGATTGAAATAGTTATTAACCGTTTCCATTCTAGTTAAATTGTGGTTTTAAGCATAATCCACAGGAGTTACCTTTAACTTCCTCTCTCCGTTACCCCGTTTATGTACCATTGTGCTTTTGAAATTAATATCTTATCATTGTTATTATATTTAGCTTCAAGTGCATAATAAGGTTTTGTTAATTTTTTGAATTTCTCTGGTGAAAATTCAACTTCCGCTTCTTGACTTGAAAATGCATACTCCATTTTAAGTTTTCGCAGAAAAATTTCCATAAAGTTTATAATAAATGACTCAACAAATTCTAGCGTATTTATTTCATAACTGTTGATAATGAATGCTTCCTCTATTTCTATCATAAAGCTATAATAATCATCTTCATGAATAGTCAATCTGATTAATACATCAATAAATGAATGATGAAAAAGAAAATTAGTAACTTGGAATTCACAATCATATACCAATTGATGAACGAATTTCCTACTTTCAGAATTATTTGGATTGCTAATTTCTTTCCAGTTAAAACCGTTAACATCAGTTGGAAATTTTATCGACTTAATTTTCATTCCATTTACATAAAGGAAATTGATTAGACAATCATAAGTAACATTCAAAGTTGTTATATCACTTTTGACAAAACCGATGTTTATAGTTGCTCCCATTACCCAATTGGCCACCTCTTCCATCAAAATCAACCGCACATTGTGCCATGTAGTACTTTTAAAAGCTTTTAGTAGGCTAACTATCTAATACTATTAAGATAGTTTTTTGAACATTACAATATGAGGACCGATAGGCGGGTAATCAAAAACATCGCCGAAAGGCTCAAAACCTAATTTTTCATAATACTTTTGAACGCTCGTTCTACCTTTACACCAAAGAAAATTTACACCTCGTGCTGTTATAATATTTTCAGCGAAACTTACTACCGCTCTTCCAGCACCTAACTTTCTATAATCCGCTAAAGAAGCCATTTGCCTTAAACGGTATTGGCTTTCTATAGAAAGCGCAGCGTTATTTTCTATAATAAAAGAGGCAATGCTCACTAGTTTTCCTTCATAAAAAGCTCCAACATGAAACGACTCCTTTTCATGATCTGATTCATACATCGACTCCTCAATACGTTGGTTTGGCCGCAAAATAGTTTGCCTAAGTGTATAAGTCATTTCCGGCTCAATTATTCTAATATCTAACATATTTCTCCTTCTTTCTAAAATGTGGTAATTAATTAATTCTTTATCTTTGCTAAATAATCCTCCTAAATAGAGCCAATTGAGATATTATAGTGGTCTTGCGTATGTCCTATTTTTCGCAACTCGGATCTTCTGAAGTGTAAATTCAATCGTAGAAAGACAAAAAAACACCCCGAAGGATGTTAATTATTTTTATTGCGAACAAGCTGATTTTCTATACCCGCTCGGTCAATTTGTATCCAATATTCTACTATTTTTTGTTCTTCAATTCTATATACTGCACTGGCTAGTTCGATAACTGGGAGATTTGTTGGCTGATATCCATCCACTTCTCCAACATGCGTACCAACTTGTTTCCAACGCACATATACTTTACTTTCTTGAGCGATGAACTCTTGAATTTCTAATGTAAAATGACCGTATGCTTCTATCATTTCTTTTACATGGTCGGCATAATCTTTTGGCGTTCTTAACACCGTTAATTCTTCTTCAGCAATCACTTGGTGTGCAGACACATGCTCTGCCATTAATTCGCTTGCATAATCTGGATTTTTTCCAGAACGTACTTCCTCAAAAAATTTTTTCACTATTTGCGCTGGTGTCATTAGAGTCCTCCGATATCATGTCATTTGCTTGTTTGATAAGTTAGCTACAAACTTTCTATACATAATAATATTATAAAGAGCTTAGAATTTACACAATATTCTACAAATCCCACTCTCAAAAACTGACTACCCTCTAAATTAATGCAAAATGAGCTTTCGAAAAACCGCTTCTAGCGAAGTATAATTTAGGTTCATGAACAACAACTTTTTTCCAGCTGTCATTCTAATGGCTCACATAATTCCTTACATGTCTTATTTGATTTCCTGAGCTAATTCTAAAATAATTCCCTCAGGTCCACGAACATAGCATAATTTATAACTATTTTCATATTGCTGAATGTCACTAAAGCGTTGGAAGCCTTTTATTTTCAACTTGGCAACAACTGCTTCGATATCTTCTACTGAAAATGCAATATGTCTTATACCTAGCGTATTGGCTAAAGGTAGCTTTATTTCTATGTCATTTGCCGGCGATATAAATTTGATTAACTCGAGCCAAGTTTGACCGTCTTGTGTTCCTAATCCAACACATGCGACTTTAGCGTTATCAAGACCAGCTGCATAGCCCATCAATTCGCCTTCCATTTCCCATTCACCTTTCACCACAAGTCCCAAATCGACAAAAAAAGCTTTAGCCGCAGAGAGATCGTTTACAATGACCGAAACATGATCAATTTTTTTAATCTTCACCTTACATACCTCCAAAACAAATATGGGGACTGCTCGACTGCACAATCGCATCCATTTTTAAGTTAATCTGTTTTTTTGCCCATTTCTAATCTTTTTCGTTCTAATGCTACTTTATCTCGTTCTAACTTGATTTGTTCAAGTTTAACATCATTTTTCTTTTTTATTTCATAAATAACACCTACCATAAGTGCGATAAATAAAATTGCAAACAATGAGAAAGTACCCATTCGTTCTCCATCTCCTTCTTTATTCAACTTACTTATCGTGTTTGTGAATGCAACACCATTAGTTTATTAAACCTTGCTCCTAGTGTTAATGTTCAATCATTCCTGATCAGTCCATAATACTTTATATAAAAATGCGAGCTCTGCTTCTTCCATGCCAGCAGGTAATTCACCATTTTCGCTCCCAACAGTACGCAGCTCATTTTTTGTAGTCCCTAGCCATGCTACCAAATAAACAGGTTTATTTTTTGTTAACGTAACTTGTTCACTTATTAAATTACTAAAAGAAAAAGCCGTCATACTATTGGGATAAGTTGTCGAAGCAAGCCCAGAAGGTATGCCTGATAATAATTTTAAAGGACGATTTTCGTTATAGTCGCTTATTCCAAATGATATATAAGTATTTTGATAGCTTTCTTCGATTGCTCCCGAGCTCTTTAGTAATTCTTCTTTTAGCTGACCTTTTTTATATACTTCCACAGAAAATTGCAAATCATCCTCTTCTGCTAAAGTACCATTTAGTTTAAAATATTCAATATTTCCTACCCCTGTTTTGCTAATCAGCAGACTTTCCTTTTCACTCTTCGTATATGGTTCGATCGTTAACTGCGTAGCTGCAAACTTTTTATCTTTCTCAACATCCGCACACCCTGCTAACAACAGCAGAATAATGATACATGAACAGTAGCGTTTAAAACTTTGCATTGTTACTCCTTCACTCCTTCGGTGATGTCAAATAGCGCTGTGTAACAGTTATGTAAGTATTACTATATAAAGGCATATAAAGAGTTTTAATATTCCACAATGCCCTAAATTCAGGAATTGGAACTTTTCGATTATAGCAATTGTGATCATACTGATTATTCACTAATTCCTTTAATGATTCGGCAAGGTAGATATAGTCCTTGTCATAACCGACGACAGGTACAAAATGCAAATGATTATGATTTTTTCGTACTTTAATAAAAACAATGACCGGCGTACCTTTACTAACTTCGTACTTTAATGTATGAATATTTCCTTTATAATAATTTGTATTAAATCCCTTGTTTTTCAACACAGTTCTAATACCTTTTAGATAAATATTCCCCGATTTCAATTTACTAGGGAAATTAACATATAACGCTTCACCATCGGCATCAAAACCAAAATGACGCAACACGTATGCTGTTGAAAATGCTGCACACTCCCTATTATTTTGTATAGCTATTCGATAATTTCGTGTGATTAAATAGTTAGCTGGATAAGTTCTTTTACGGAAAATGATTCTAGGTAATGTCATGAAATATGCATTACAAATCGTTGATATAATTATCCATATTATAACTGTTCTTATGATAAACAATTTCTAATCCCCCATTGCTACATAACCATTTTACAATAATAGTAAAAAAAGAGCTGCATGTGCAACTCCATCATTTTCAACTCATGCTATCCATCAATATAATTCTAAATTATTCTTTTATATAAAAGAACACATTCCCATCTTCTTGTGTTACAAATCCTGCTTGCCCAGCCATTTCTTCAACCATATTTTGTTCTTGCGCTGTAATCACAGTAATACTATCCTTGTTGTCAGTTAATTTTTCCTTTTCAAAAACGAATCCGGTACCATTAGCTTGAGGTACAAAACCTTTATTCGCTGATAGACCTTCTACCATATTTTGTTCTTCCGTTGTAATAACCGTGCTTTTGTCTAGTTGTTCTTGTGCTAATACGGTTGAGCTCTGCAAGTCATTCGTAAGACCAAAAGTTAATGCTAAAACTCCTGTTAAACCCAAAGTGGCAACTAACTTTTTTTTCATATGATAACCCCCATTTTTTTAAGCAACCTCTAATAACATATTTTACCACAAGTAAATCAAATTGGTGTATTTTGTATCACAATTAGTTGAAGAAATGCGTATAGATTCTCATTATACTTATAAGTTTTTCTATCAACATCATCAGCTTGGTAACTAATAGCATCCGCCATTAATATAATCTCTCTAAGTAATAACACAAGAGAAGTTTTATAAACCATATATATACTTGTAGTTATGTATTAATTATAGATAATCATTGCTGAATAAACTAAAAAACCAAAGTTATTTAATATATTAGTAGAGTACTTAATATCAACTATTTCATGTAATTGTAAAAAGTCGTTTACTTCATTTTCGAAATCTTCTTTTTTGCGACTATCAATAACTTTAATTTTCATCCCATTTCACTTCCCCTTTCATAAAGTTCGCTCACATTGATTGAGTGACTGTGCTTGATATTAAGTTCTTATTACAAAATGAAGCATAATGACATTCACACATATTTTCAATTCTACACTTCTAGCAATGAGTTCATTTTGTCTAAAAGCTATAAGTTCTTTTTCTCTTACTTTTATTATTTTCGCTAATATTTCAGTCGATAACAGGTAATCCGTAAGAAGATCATTCAATAGTAATATTGCTCTTTCTTTCGCATCAATGGAATCAAAACCATACAGCAGCATATCTATGCGTTCGTGATTAAGGATATTTTTGCATGATTCTTTAATTCTACCATAATGTCACATCCCTCTTTCTATTATATCGATATTTTACTATATTATTACATACCACTAATGTAGTATGTATATATTTTCACAGTTAATTGAAGAAAGTAACAAAAAGCCTTACTCGTGTTAGGAATAAGGCTTTCAAGATAGTATATAAACGTAAGTAAATTACGCATTTTACTGTCGCTTTTTCAGCTGGAAATTCCCTTTATTAAACATAACAAGTCCATTAAATCGCTCATAAAGAGCATATAAAGGATATAACAGTCCAATAAATACGATAAAGGTAGGTATTTTTTCAATAACTGGAATAATGCCTGAAAGTGCAGCAATTAATGTCTCCGTTAAAAAAATAAATAAAGGAATGGTCGCAATTAAACCGATTAAAAGAAAAGGTGTTACTTTTGTTTCTTTTAATTTGGCGTTGCAGTATGGACATTTCATTGTAAATGGGGATGAAAAATCCTCAAAATCTTCTAACGTAATGTCCGTCTGGCAATTTGGGCAAGGTACTGATGTTCTCATACTAAATCTCCTAATAAACAAATTTACTCTAGTATAGTAATGAATTACATCATTTGTAAGGGGAAATTGTAGGGTTAACATGTAAGTATTACTAAAGTAAACGATTAACATGAGATTTTCTGCGTTGGCATTATAATGAAGGAAAGCAAACGCAACGAAAGGATTGAAAATTAATGAAAAAACTTACTTTAGGAGGACTATTGTTAGTATTCATTGTAATCGGTACTGTTTTTTATCGGCAACACCAATTAATTACAAATTATCGCGCGCAACTTTACGATCAACTATACATAATACAAAAACCTATAGAGCGTATTTTGTTATTCCAAGAAACTGCAGAAACATATTCCAATGACGAAAGAGAGCAATTGTTTAATACGCTGCAAGAAGCATATGAAGATGTTGCCAACTATACTGGTGGTGGTCTACAATTAGAAGCCCATATAAAGGAACAAGTTTTTATGGATTATTTAATTACAAAAAATACATACGCCCAAAGTTTAAATGCCTACAGTGAAGCAGAAACATCTGAACAACGTACAAAAATACATAAGCAATTAAAGGAACACTATAAAATCTATAAGAGATTTTTAGATAAGACAAAAGTAAGTTTAATCAAAGAAGTTGAGTAAGGAGAAAATAATTTTAGCATTGCATTTATTAATAGTTTTATTCTACAAAATTATTTTTATCTATTTTTTGTTATTATGGTATAATATTTCAAAAAGGAGACTACTTAATGAATACGACAATGGCTATAAATACCGGACTGAGTATATTACCTATACTATCGGTATTATTTACTTTTATTCCTTTAGTATTATTTATTTGGTTTATGATTAAATTGATTAGCTTACAGAAGGAACGCAACAGGTTGTTAGCAAATATTGCTGACAAGTTAGACAAGACAAGTAATTAGATGGGAAATCCCATCTTTTTTTAATACTACAATCACTCAAATTAATTAGATGCTAGTTGTTGATCTTTTTTAATGGCCATAGCTGTTTTCCATTTGGATTACTTACGGTTTCTTTGCTACTTCGAAACTGTAAAGATGTTAATAAAAAACATCAATAACATGTTATCAGTCTAGCAACCAATAAATTGTTTTTATTTCCTTTAATAGCTATAGTCTACCAGGTTATGGTATAATAGTAATGAACACGCATAAAGGGAATCCTTTGAATTGCTGCGGCTTGCATACGCCGCAGCTTTTTTTTTGCTTATAATCTATAGGAGTGATAATGATGGTAAATATAAATGGACAAAGAGTGACGTTACGAAATGCTACCCCTGCCGATCTAGATGCATTATATTTTTGGAAATATGTAGACGAAAAGCAAGCGGCAAAGCAGTGGAATGGTCCATATATTCAAGAAAAGCATCTAACAAAAAGTGAATTTTTGAAGGAATGGGCTAACGATGAAGAATTATGTAAAGGTGTTCCAAGTACATTAATTATCACTGTAAATGGACAATTTATAGGTGTTGTTGGTGCTTATTGGGTTGACCAAAACACAAATTGGCTTGAAACAGGGATTGTTACATACAATACAGATTATTGGAATGGTGGTTACGGTTCTGAAGCCTATCGCTTATGGATTGACTATCTATTTAATAATTCACCACTTCATCGATTAGGGATGTCGACTTGGTCTGGCAATGAAAGAATGATACGTATAGCTGAGAAACTAGGCATGCAATGTGAGGCAAGGATTAGAGATGCCCGAATAGTTGATGGTAAATACTATGATGCTATTAAAATGGGTATTTTACGTAGCGAATGGGAAAAACAAAAAAATTAACCAGCATGATCTATCGTCTTGCTGGTTTTATCACATTCCATGCGTATGTTCATCATCTAAGATGGAAAACCATTGTCATTTCCCCTAATAAAACGCGCAAGCCAATCCCAATTATTTTCACTAAATTTTAGATTCATTCTACTGGATTTTTATCAGAAATCTTCTTATATAACATTATTAAATATTACTAAGTTTAAATAAAATGTTGTAAAATAGTCCCTTTACCATGCAACATTTGCACTTCAGCATATGCCCCATTGATCAACGTCATTTGGGGTGGCAAATGTCCACAATCGATGTCGTAGATAATTGGTATTTGAAGCTCTGTGGAAAGCTCATGATATACATCTTCCATCGTATAATTTTCTACTGACATTTCAGCACTGCTTCTACCAAACATAATGCCTGAACAATTTGTAAACCATCCAGCTAATTTCATTTGTACAAGGGTCCTCCGTAAATCGGTAGTGGACAGCTCGCAGTTTTCAAAAAACCACAGTACAGTATCACCTTTAATAAAAGTTTCTTTAAAATTTTGAATGTCCCCGAATGAAGTTCCAATTAAATGTTTAATCGTATCAATACATCCGCCAAGCAAACGCCCTTGTATGTTAACTGGATGACTTGAAGTTGATTTCCATTCTGTTCTCTCTGTGAAATGAAAGACATATGGAGTTGGATTATCAAAATGCCATTCCTTTTGATATTTTTCGGAAGAATGTTGACATATTGATCCCCCTTTTTTTAGCGATAAAACAGACTGCCACATCGCTGTTAAGTCATCACTATACTCTCCTCGTAAATCAATTAAATTTGTTCCATGTGCTGTAGCTATACCTGTTTTTAGTGTGATTGCGAGTAATAATAGACTGATATCTGAGTAACCTAATACCCATTTGTTTGGAATGTTTTCGAAGTTAATAAATTCAAGTGTCTCTATCAGTAGTTCCCCACCCCATGGCGGAATAATAAGATGGATATCCTTATTTGTCATCATTTGATTAAACTCTTCTGCACGCTTTTTTGCAGGAGCAGATTTTGCCTTATCTTGCGTCCAAACAGTTTCCCCACAAAAGAGTTTATAGCCTTTCTGTTCCAGACGAACACACGCTGTTGTCAATAATTCGTGCAGTTCAGTGGGTACCCCTGATGAAGGAGCTGTAACGCCAATAGTTGCCCCTTCTTTTAGAAAAGGATATTTAATCATAATCATTACTCCTTATAACAAATTTTGTATTTCGGATATTCTGTTCGTTCAAGCACTTGATGTTATTGATAAGTGCTCGTCAATTACATTGCCTTTTCAAGAGTACGTGATTAAAGTTGAAATGTTTCCTTCACAATTTTAGCAACTTGCTCGGCACTGATGTTTGTATTATTTATCTTAATATAGTTGGCAAAGCTAATTTCGCCTTCTAAGGAATTCAATCTATATTTGTCCATCGAATGTATTAGGTCATTTTCAGACCATTCAATATTCCTTTTCGATGGCTTATGTTCAAGTCGATTTGTGCTTGTATTTCGCTGTAGTCTTTCCTCCAAATTGGATTCAAGTTCTACATAGTACACCGTCCCATCTTTAGACTCAAAAAGCTTCGCGACTTGTTGGACATAATCCCAATCTTCTTGTAAATTAAATGCCCATACATATGTAAAAATCATTCCGTCTAAATCACTATTTGCTACTTCTTCAAATATCTCTTGACGAAATAAATTGACTAATCGCTTCCCTGCTTTCGTACCGTAATCAAAAAACTGACCTACTAAGTCAATGGTCATATGATTATGAAAAAGTTTCAGCTCTGTTATTTTTGCTAATTCCTGTCCTACAGTCATTTTTCCCACAGCCTGAGGTCCAAATATTAAAACAAAATGCATAGATAAACTCCTTTCATTTCAATTATTTATTTTCCATTTTCGTATACATACACTTCGACTCCATACTCATTTAAGTGATAGACTTGTAGTTGTTGTTTCATATATTTTTCGACATTTTCTTTGTTTTGTTGATTCGATACGTCCATCCCAACAACGAGTAATTTTTCATTTCGATCTACACCCATGCTGTATATTCCATATTTAGTATGTGCTGTATTATAAATATCCTCATTTTCAAAAAATCGCTCTATTTTTTGTTGAGAACTACTTTGTGAAACAAAAATTTTATCTTTTAATGGATCTACCGAAACAATAACAACTAAAAGAATGATTGATAAAATAATTTTCTTCAAATTAGACCTCCTGATTACTTACTCGTACTCAATTAAATCGACTTTCAATGATAAAGCGATTTCAATTGGCATATCTTCTTCTTGCACGACTGTAGAAATTGCGTAAAATCCTTCTGGTAATTGATCAAAGACTTGTTGAAAGCTTTCATTTGTTTTCAAAATGCCCGTGACGATCACTTTTTCGTAATCCTCTATGTTGCGAATTTTATAAACAAAACTTTCAGTACCCGTATTTACTATATGTACCTTCACTTTCATATCACCATAATTTTGGAAATAGGTTTTACTTTCACCGATTGTTGAAACGATCTGTTCATCAATCATACGACTACGAATAACTTCTATGCCCTGTTCTTTGGGTTTTAAATTTTCAACTTTGGTTGTTTGATTCATTTGAAAATCAGCGGGTATAGGTTCAATAATTGTTGATTCTTCTTGAGGTGTGTTCGTTACCAATGAATTACATCCTGATAAAAGGATTATGGCAAACGAACAAATCAGGGTAAATTGATAATATTTCATCTAGCTCTCCTTCTCCAAGTAATTGAATTTAATGGTAATTATACCAAAAATACATTATATCTCAATGCCAATAATTTTAAATAATTTAGCTGTTACGAGGTAGTACATCCCTAACATCATGGCATGATAAAGCAAAGTGTAAATAAATACTATATCCCAAAGTAATTGAAAAAAGCCACACCATTTAGATGTGACTTAAAATATTTATGGTAAAACATACATTACAGTTACTGCTGCCCCGAATGGTAATGCACCATCACCTGTTACAATCCTCACAGACAATAAGTCACATTGATTGATAGGATAGTTCGCTCTTGCCGTACCACAGCAATTTGGATTTTCCGCAGTATTTGGACCAGTTACAGTAGCAATAACACCAGTTGAAATCGGATCAGTAAAACCACAGCTTCTACTAATAACTACCTCTGCAGTAACAGTATCCTCAGCTGTTAATGTATTATCGCGAACGTTTAAAACGATTCCCGTGATAATTGCGTTTTCTGGTATAACAACCGTATTTCGTGGAAATAGTGCTGATGCGGTACCTAATCCTAAATATTGTCCATTTGCTATAGCTTCATCTGTTGCTAAGTAAATTTCACATACTCTACTGTTATTAACTGGTGGCGGTGGAATGACACCGTTCATTTCAGGTACACATGGCGCCTTAAATCTAAAGAAACACTTATTTTTTTCACAACCACACATATTGTTTGCATGGTGATGACCTTGATTACAACCTCTACATCCCATTTTCAAAATCCCTCCTTGTTTTTACTACATTATTCAAAGAAGGACAGACGAAATAGACATATATACTATGTAATTTTTTTATATAAGTTATTTTTCTACAAAAGGATTCACAATTTATCCACGTTATCCCAGTGGTTGTTCATACTTCATCTAACATTTTATTCCCTACAAATTCTATAAAATGGGATGATGCCTATTGACTCTGCATTACTACCTTGAAACGGAATTTTCCCTCCCAAGCATACTTGAAGAACATGCCATTGATGGAGAAAAATAATCGACAATGCCTCGTATTTATCTATTTAAACATAATCACAAGAACTAATAAATATAATAATATGTTATAATTTTCATATTATGTATGGAGGTGCTAGTCCAATGGTTATCGAATAATTAGAGAAAATCTAAAATATTCCCTTGAGAATAAACATGTAAATTTTCTCTTTTATTGAATGCAAATTGAAAAAAAGGAGAAATAACATGTTAAATAAATTAAGTGATACAATTTATTATTTAGCTAATCAAAATGAAAAAGAACGGCCAACTTTAGGATTGGTGTGCGGTGACCATTCTAGTTTAATTATCGATGCTGGCAATTCCCCGCAACATGCTAAAGATTTTTTACAGGACATTGCGAAGTTAAATGTCCCACCAGTAAAATATGTAGTTATTACGCATGCACATTGGGATCATTTTTTAGGTATGAATGAATTTGATGCAACCATTATCGTTAATAATCAAACAAAGGTTTTGCTGGAAAATTGGCGAAATTATTTCTTTGACGATTATTCTCTGCAACAGTATGTAAATAATCGTGAAATAGATGCTTTATGTATGGAAATAATACAAAGTGAAATGCCCAACAGGGAACGTTTTAAGTTAAACTCCCCTACTATCATTTTTGAAAATTCCTTAACGATTAATTTGGGAAATAAAGTTTGCATCATTGAACAAATCAAAAGTACCCATACAGAAGACTCGACAATTATTTATATACCCGATGAAAAAGTTATTTTTTTAGGCGATGCTGCCTATGGTACAACTAAAAATGCGCTTTATCATTTTAAACAGTCGTTATTATTGCCAATGATTGATAATATAGAAAAGTACAATGCAGAATTGTATCTACTTGGTCATGAATCGCTTTGTGATAAAAATGAAATGAAACTATATTGGGAAGAGTTAACGACAACTTGTAGCGTTGTAAAATCCAACTCCTTACAAGATGCTATCGAGCGTTTTAAAGTAGAAACGAATAGAGATCCAAATGACAATGAACTATTTTTTATGCAGGCTTTTGTCAACGATCAAATTATTCGCTCCCAAAAAAGTTAAACTATAATAAAAAGCCACTTTATTTAATATAAAGTGGCTTTTAACATTTGCGAATCATTACTTTTAACGATTATTTATTTCACAACATTCTGAATTTTAATCACATCGTTATTCACTTGATCCACAATTACTTATACTGCATTCTTCTTTCTAGCATCTATGCAAATAGATATTCGTGGCCAGTTGTCTAACACGTAAATGGTTTTCACCTATGTTCATTCTCATAAAATAGTCTGGGTTTTCCTTTGAAATGATGATTCTTCCAAGTTCATCTTCATAAGTGTTCCATCCAAACAATAAAAATGTAATATTTACATGTATTAAATTAGACTTCACATATAAATAGCCAATTAAAATAAACAAAATCCCATTGGTAATCAATGTACTTTTTTCTCTTATATCGATAGCTAATAAAGGAACAATATAGGTTACTAAATAACTTAAAATTTCTTCATTTTTCCGAGTGACACGCTCACCTACTATCGTGCTGTTTAATTCACATTTAGTAATGTACCAAATTGGCAAAAATGACAGAAGAAATAATAAGAGCAAGATGCTATAAACTGTTAGCGTCACTGAATCATGGAGAATAGAATTTACGTGAAATGCTTCAAAAGGGAATATAGAAAGAGCAACCATTAGATATAATGGAGAATAGGACGAAATAAACAACAATAATTTAAATAGATTAGTCAATTTTCCTTCATCCTTTCTTGCAGAAGTTTTACCTTAAATCATCGCTTCCTCGTTCCCCAGTTAATACCGTTTTATAATAAGCATCATTCAGTAATTTGACGATATCATTTAATTGTTTTTTATCTGTATATTTGATTTTAGTTTTTTCAGCGTTTAATTCAATATTTAAGTCAAATTCGAAAATAATATCTTCTACTTTATCGAAATTTTCAACAAATCTAGTCATCCTCTCAGGCTTTGTCATCAGCCTGGAAACTCGCTTAACTATATTACCATCTTCAATACTATCCATTTTAAACTGTTCGAAACCCTCAAATTTATTTGTTTCTTCAAAGGCTGTTAAGACCGAATTCGTATTTTGAACATACTTTGTTTTTAAATCGAATATTCTTTGCACAGAAACATTATTCACTACAAGTACTTCATCTTCATAAATAAGTAAATCAAAACCTGGTTCAATTCCTATCAACGAATCTGAAACTTTTCTAAAAGTAGCATCTGCTAAAGTTCCCCAAAGACCTTTAGAAAACTTCTTAAATGGTGGAATACGATTTAAAAAACAGGCATATTTCCCCGCTTCTATTTCAATTTTTATGCAGTATAAATCTTTTGCAGTTTGTTCATTTAATGTTTCAGCTGGATTTTGTAAGCTCGCAAATAAATGATCATAAGTTATGCCGATATAGGAAGATGGACAATATTCAACTACACCATTCGGTCGCCCATTTTCATTAAATTCACGTTGTTCCTTTCCCACTAACTTATCAATAGTTGGTTGGATAACCTTAATCATATCAATTTGCAAAGAACGACTTAATGATGGTTTAAATGAAATATAATCTACCATATCATTTGTCTTAATCTTTTCAATTAAAAACAAACTTACTTCAGATATGCCACTTAATAAGTGTTCTGAAATTTTGCTGTTAATAAACTCGATATTCAATAATAATCACCCTTTACTATCTAATTTTCTATATCAAAAATCATACAGTATTTGGCTATTATAGTAAAACAGAACATTCTTCAAACTAATCTTATCAAAATCTCTTTCCACATAGATTAGTGCTGCTATTCATAAAATTCCATCTAAAATTATTTTATAAATTTCCATTTTGGCATAAAAATAGGCTCTTAAAATTTTACACATTGTAAAACTTTTAGAGCCACCAGTATTTTTTTATCCTAATAAAAATAGTTAATATTTTAATATTAGGTAGTTAGTAAGATTGTGACGGAAACACCATTTGAGAAAGCACCACCAGTAGTAGTTATTTGTACGGATAAAAGTGTACACCCAGTTATGGCAAAATTCGCAGATTGTGTTGCACAACAATTTGGTGTAGTAGACGAGCTTGGTCCAGTAACGGTAGCTCTCACGCCTGTCGCTACTGGTGCAGTAAAGCCGCAGTTTGTACTCGTAAATATTTGAGCAGAAGCTGTTTGTCCAGCACTTAATGTGTGATCCCTTATATTCAATGTAATACTTATAATGGTAGCATTTTGTGGAATAACGAGCGAACTCCTGACAAATGAGGCGGAAGACGTACCTGATCCAAGAAAGTCATTGTTTCCAACTGACTGATCACTAGAAAGAAATACTTCCATTAATCCAGGTCCACTTTGTCCAGTTGTTCCAGTAACACCTTGGATTCCCTGAGGTCCTGTTGGTCCTGTTGGTCCTGTTGGTCCCGTTACTCCCTGGATGCCGGTTGCTCCGGTTGGCCCTGTTAGTCCCGTTACTCCCTGGATGCCGGTTACCCCGGTTGGCCCTGTTAGTCCCGTTACTCCTTGGATGCCGGTTGCTCCGGTTGGCCCTGTTAGTCCTGTTACTCCCTGGATGCCGGTTGCTCCGGTTGGCCCTGTTATACCCTGGATTCCTTGTACGCCCGTTGCTCCTGTCACTCCTTGAATGCCTTGTGGCCCTGTTGCTCCCGTTACTCCTTGAATTCCCTGTGCGCCGGTTGCTCCCGTTACTCCTTGGATTCCTTGTTCACCTGTTGCACCTTTCACTCCTTGGATGCCTTGCGAACCAGTTGCTCCTGTTACGCCCTGGATTCCTTGTACACCCGTTGCTCCTGTTACACCTTGGATTCCTTGTGAGCCGGTTGCTCCTGTTACGCCCTGGATTCCTTGTTCACCCGTTGCTCCTGTGACTCCTTGGATTCCTTGTTCACCCGTTGCTCCTGTGACTCCTTGAACCCCTTGTGGGCCGGTTACTCCTGTAACACCCTGTATGCCTTGTTCACCTGTTGCTCCCGTTACTCCTTGGATTCCTTGCTCACCCGTTGCTCCGGTTACGCCTTGAATTCCCTGTGCGCCGGTTGCTCCCGTTACTCCTTGGATTCCTTGTACACCAGTTGCTCCTGTGACGCCTTGGATGCCTTGTTCACCTGTTGCTCCTGTGACTCCTTGAGTCCCTTGTGGGCCAGTTGTTCCTGTGACACCTTGGATGCCTTGTTCACCTGTTTCTCCTGTGACGCCTTGGATGCCTTGTTCACCTGTTGCTCCTGTGACTCCTTGAATCCCTTGTGGGCCAGTTGTTCCTGTGGCACCTTGGATCCCTTGTTCACCTGTTGCTCCTGTGACGCCTTGGATGCCTTGTTCACCTGTTGCTCCTGTGACTCCTTGAATCCCTTGTGGGCCGGTTACTCCTGTGACACCCTGGATGCCTTGTTCACCTGTTACTCCTGTGACGCCTTGGATCCCTTGTGGGCCAGTTGTTCCTGTGACACCCTGGATGCCTTGTTCACCTGTTGCTCCTGTGACGCCTTGAATCCCTTGTGGGCCAGTTGTTCCTGTTTCACCCGTAACACCTCGAATTCCTTGTGCACCTGTTGCTCCTTGAATCCCTTGTACACCCGTTGCCCCTGTCACTCCCTGGATTCCGCGTGAGCCGGTTGCGCCTGTTACACCAGGCACCCCCTGTGGACCAGTTGGACCAGTTATACCCGTGGAATTTTGTGTACTATCATTACAACCGGACCATCCATCTTCATTGCATTTAAATCTATAAAATTTATTATTGTTTAATCCTTTATTATCACATTCACTTAAATGACTATCGTTTATTATTCTCCCTCTATAGAAACTAAACGGCATAAAATCACCCCCTGTCTCCATTTAATGTATTCTTACTAGAATAAATAAAATAGACAAATATCCTAGGTGATTAATAAATAGCCCACAAACAATTCTTTAAATTTTAAGTATTTTGTTTAAAAACTGATAGCACGCTTCTTTTTCTTTAAAACATTCATGCACATTGTGATTTTCAATTTCGTAAAATTTCGCTGTTTTGCGAATGGTATATTTACCGATAAGGATTTCTTCATTTTCACTAAGCTGATTTAAAGCATCATAAATAGGGTCAATCGAAACGCCAATGATCTCATACATCGTCACATTTTCCATCATCATCCCCCTTATCTCTTAAAGCAAAAGAAATATTAAAAATATTGTGTATATTATCTATTAACCTTATTTTGCATTTCCATTTTGGAAAATTCAACCTGAAATTTATCTAAATTTTTCACTTACACCTACATTTCACATGTTGCTGCATAATAGAATAACCCCACCTCATGGTATAATAATCCAATAAGTCAGACTATGAAGACAAAAGGTGGAACAATACATGTTAACAGAGCATCTAAACATACGAAAAATGACAGAAAGTGACTATATTTTTATGGCTAAATGGCTAAGTACAAAAGAAGTTTTAGCATTTTATGGGGATGTAAATTCACCTTTTACAATGGAACAAGTGAAACGAAAGTATGAACCTCGAGTACGTGGAGAAAGCCCTGTTTCTTCTTTTATAGTTGAGTTAAATAATTTACCAATAGGTTATATGCAACACTACAAAATAAAAGCGCTTGATCAGAAAGCATTTGGGTATTTAGAAAATCAAATGATTTATGGCATAGATCAATTTATCGGGAATCCACAGCTGTTTAATAAAGGCTATGGCACCATAATGGTGAATCATTTTATAAATTTTATTCACAACACGACAGATGCTGAGATCATTATAGTCGATCCTGAAATTTCAAATTCAAGAGCAATTAGATGTTATGAAAAATGTGGTTTTTCTAAAGTAAAAAAAATCAATAATGAAAATAATTTTTTAATGGAAATCTATACATCTATAAGTTAAATATTACCTGCATATATTATAAAAACCAGAATGAATCTATATTTACATAGAGTCCATTCTGGTTTTAGATTATTCTTTTTCATTTAAATCATCAGGATAAACAATCGTATTAATCACTTCACCATTAGATTCGTTTTTAAAAATAACAGTCACTTTATATTTTTCTGGTTTTACCCCATTAAATAGTTGATAGTACATACCTGTGACGGCCAAGCTAAACGAAGCAATAGAGTCAAGGCTGTTTTCGAATTCTTCTTGGTTAACAGATAATGTGAATTCAGAAAAAGATTTATTGTAACTTACATCCTTAATAGAAGTGAAATCTTCGCCTGTTTTTATCTCTTCTACAGACTTAATAATCCCTTCTTCCATTTCCTTCATCATCTTTTGGTGCTCTGATTTAGACATTTTATAAGTTATAGAACCATCATCATTCTTTATCACTTCCTTGATACCCTCGTTTTTTGCTTCAGCGATAACGGTATCAATATCTTGTCCTGCTAAAAAAGAAGCGGGAATCGTTACTTCAACATTTAAAAGCCCTTTATCAACCTTTAGTGGTTCGCCATCAGATGTCTTGTCAGTTATTACTGCAGCAACATCTTCTTTCTCTCCACCCTCTTTTTGCGTATTTTGACTGCATGCTGCTAAAAAAATACTTAGCAATAATACAAATGATACTAATAATAAATTCTTCAATTTCACTCCCCCTTTACATAAATATACATAAATAGGATGAAACAGACCAGTTATATAAAAAAACTGCAGCTTTCATTGTACGTTTCTACAAATAATTTAAAAACATTAAATGGACGACAGCAAGTATTCCCATTGGATAAATTATGAATCTAGAAAACGAATTTATAAATTCATTGCGAGGATGACGCTCAAAAATTAAGTGCAATACTGCATGGATGATAAAAAATAAATCAAGTATCCAAAATAGGACTGTTTGATATTGGCTAAAAAGTAAGGATAAAATGATTATATAAAGAAAAAGGTGAATAAAAGTAAAGACTTTATAAGCCTTTGAATCTTCCATATCTTTCAAAACGATAAACAAACGCCATTCAGAGCGCCTTATAGCATCCATTTCATGCAAAAGAAATAAAGAAAGGTTTACTAAAAAAAGCATTAACAATAAGTTGGGCATACATTTCCTCCGTATAGCTTGATATTCCAATGTTACTATAAAACTACAAAATACATCTAAAAGTAAATTGCTAATATATGACGATATAAAGTAAAAAAGTTGAATAGCTTACTATTATTTCACCTGTATAAATGCAAAAAAGTATAGTTTTTGACAAATTGGGCACTTTAGTAAGCGGAGGTGATAATGATGCCAAAAGAAAAAAAGGAACTACCGAAAGAAGAATTCGGATCTGATTTAAGTCCTGATGATTTAGATATTCGTGAAGAAAATGATTTAACAAAAGAACAAGTGAAAAATACAAATAAAGATAAAGAACAACAAAAAGAAAATTGATAATCCAATATAAAAATCCCCAGTTTTGTGCTGGGGACTACATCTTTTAATGTTTTACTTATATTCACTTCTTAATATAGACAATATTGCAAGATCAACATATTTTCCTTTCTCAAATTCATGTTGTCTTAAGACGCCTTCTTTATAAAAATTTAATTTTTCTAACATTTTTATAGAAGCCTGATTTGCCGGTTCAACTTTCGCTTCAATTTTATTCATTGTCATCGTTGTAAAGGCAAAGTGAATAATAGATTGAAGTGCCTCTTTCATAACGCCCTTTCCCCAATAGCTTGGCTTTAAATCATAGCCGATCTCTATACGATGATGTTCTTTTTCATAGTTTAAAAACCCACAAGTTCCAATTACTTTTTTTGATGCTACCTCTTCAATTACCCATCTTAAACCGGTCTGTTCTTTAAAAATCGTATCATACCAATTCAACTCATCGATCGCATTATCTATCGTAATAAAAGGTGTTAAAGGCAAATATCTGGTCACTTTCTCATCCGAATACAAATCAAAAAGATCATGGCAATCATTTACTACTGCTCGTCGTAAGTTAAAGCGTTTCGTTTCGAATGTAGGAAAATTAGTAAATAGTAAATCCAATTAAACACCCTCTTTCAGCATTAGTTAACAGAAAATCACAAAGCCAATAATTTATTTAAAATACCAGTTAAATGCATTTTTATAAAGAATTCGTTCAGCGGCTGCTGAATCAAAGCATTGCTGTATACATGCTATATCTGAAAAGGCAAATGGTCTATTTGCTCGAGTTGAAGGTAAATCTGTACCGAACATTAAAGCATTCTGATCAATAGCATAAATGGATTTCAACGCATTCTTCACATCAAAACTCACTCTTCCAAAACCAGTCGCTTTCACCCGTACTCCCTTTTCTACAAGTTGTAACAAATGAGGCAATCCCTCCTCAGACAACCCTAGATGATCAATCTAAATGGCGGGTAAGTCTTCAATAATTGGTGCAATTTCTGGCAAATCTTTAGCATCTATATATAATTCACTATGCCAACCAGTTAAATCATAAACACGTCTTGCAAAATAGTCGAGTTTAGATAAATCTTCGGAGCCGCCACGTTTAACATTAAATCGTAATGCGCGCACACCGTTTTGATGCAAATAAAGTATTTCATCATCAGTTACGGAAAATGGTAATTGTGTTACACCACAATATGCTGGCCCCATTTTTTCTAAAGCATTTATTAAGTAGTTTTGGTCAAAACCTTGAAAAGAACCAGATACAATGGCACCACCTACAATATTATATGTTGAAGTTGCTTTTTGATAATCTTTCACAACATAGCTTGGTGGAACATACCCTTGGTTTTCTGTAATCGGGTAATTAAAATCAATTATGTGTAAATGTGCATCAAATATTTTCATCTTCCCGCCTCCTTTCTTTACGTTAACATAAGTAATCTATAATTAAAAATTATGATTATTTATTAAATTAGATAACTTTTTCTTATTACCAATAGATCAAATCTAACAACAAACCACTTAAAGATTAAAAATGTTTTTTAATAATTAACTGCGCTCTTTCATCAAGGTTTGCAGGTAATTCTGTTGGTGAAAAGTATTGCAAATCTAAACTTTCCCCATCCGTCATGCTTAATTCGCCATTTGTCCCTTCTGCAAGATAAACACTAATCACGTTATACACTTCATCACCATGCGGATACTTAAAATAAAAATCATGTCCAGAAAGTAAATCAAGAAACTTAAAATTTTCAGCTCTTAGTCCAGTTTCCTCAAATAATTCTCGCTCGGCAGTTTGTTCTAGGCTTTCTGCTAGCTCCATTGCTCCGCCTGGCAATCCCCACTCTTTAGTATCAGCGCGAAGTTGAAGCAAAATTTCCTTGTTCTTATTTAGGACAACAACAGTGGCACCAACTAGTATTAAAGGTCTTGTTCCAATAAATTTTCTTATGTCCTTTATATATTCAGCCATATTCAATCAACACCTCACTATTATTCTTTCCGAGCAGTCAATATCGGTTGGTAATAACCTGTCTGTGACGGGAAATGCCACTCAACATCTACGAAACCAGTTGCTTCTAGTACAGTATTTAATTCTTGTCGTAACAATGCTCTGTACACTGTGCGGTAATGTTTCGTTTTCCATTCACCGTTAATTACCTGCATAATGAATTGATTGACAGTATACGTTTTTTCGTCTTGTGCCCAATCATAAACTTGAAAAACAATTCTATTTCCATCATCTAAAATCCTTGGTTGTGTGCTTGTTATTTTCTCTATTACCAATGCATCGTAATCTCTAATCGTTAGGATAAGCAAACCATTTTGAAGAAGCTTTTTATGCATATTGTGAAAAGCTTTGTACAAATCTTCATCTGTTAATAAATGTGGAATAGCATTATCCGCAGACAGAACAATATTAAATAATCCTGATACTTCCTTATTTAACGAGCGAAAGTCTGCTACACCAAAATTTATGTTCACCCCATAACGTGCTGCTTCTTTAGCAGCTCTCTTTACTGATTCAGCACTAATATCAGTTGCAGTTACTTTATATCCGTATTTCGCCAACCCGATTGCTTGTGTTCCGATACCGCACGAACAATCTAATAGAGTCGTGTTATTCGAACAAGACAAGTTTAACTTGGATTGGATGAGTTTATTAAGTAGCTCACCTTGACGTGATATTGCTTCATGCCAGTTAACAAAAATAAGATGGTAATCGTCCGCCAGTTCATCATAGAAATGTAAAACAGAATCTTCCAATTAATAGTCCTCCTTAAATTGTTTCCCCGAACGCTAACGCCTTGCCCACACTTTCACTTAAAAAAACAGTCTTATAAAAAGAAGATTTTTTTATTATTCTTATATTAATTAATACAGTAGAAAGGTGTGTTATTGTGGCAAAAGGTTTTAAAATTGAAACACCTAAATTACCTTTAACATTAGAAAAAGCAAATTTTCAAGATATTTTTTATGAAGAAGACCCATTTTTATCAGAATGTGTAATCGAAAATACGATTATTGATAATGAATGTATTGAAAGACTTATATTATCCAAAGTCCACTTTAAAAATGTAAGATTCATTGGCGTTACGTTTCGAAAAATAGATTTAACAGATGTAGTATTTGAGAATTGTGATTTATCGAATGCAAACTTTTGTGAAGGACTAATTCACAGAGTTACATTCGAAAACTGTAAATTATTAGGTTTGAATTTAGCAGAAGCAAATTTAGGAAATGTATCATTTAACAATAGCATTGCAAATTTATGCGACTTTTCAGACAGTCGTTTAAAACAAGTTGTATTTAATCGTTCATCACTTCAAAGTGCTAATTATTTTGAATGCAGCTTTACTAAAGTGTTATTTGATTACTGTGACCTGAATGATGTTGATTTTTCTCAAACATCGTTAAAAGGAATTGACATTAGCACATGTAGATTTGAACGGTTGAATGTAACGTTGGAAAGTTTAAAAGGTTGTGAAGTATCATCCGAACAAGCGGTTGGATTTGCTTCTTTATTAGGTTTAATCGTTAGAGAGTAAAATTATTAAAATCAAAGTTTGAAGTGGGAGTTGAATAGGCAGGAAGGAATATTAGCCTCTTCTCCCTTCTCACGCGCTGTCTTTTGTTTAGAGGTTGAGTTTATTTTCAAAATATCTACCGTTTTCACAAAAAAGATCTTGATGAATAAAAAGAGCACGATACATATTAGAGCAAGGCATTATTTCTGAACATCTTTTGCAGTTATCAACAAAATTATGGCTTGATATTGCCTTTTCTAAATAGACAGCCCGTTGTTGATTCGACAAACTCTCTAGCCCTTCATGAATAAATTGTATCGAAATTTCTAATGCTTCACCATCGTCAATGCGGTTTTCTTTTATTAGTTTTTACAAATATAAAATAAAGTGAACCTGCTCATTCCTAATTCTTTCTTTAAGCATTTGCACACTACATTATTCCTCTTCCTTTAAACGTAAAATTTTACATTCGTTTCTTTCTTCATACTATAAAAAATTTAAAACTCAATCAAAATGCGAAATAAAATGACCAGCAGTATAACTTTCACTAACTGGTCATTTTTACTTTACTGAATTAACGAATAAATATTTGTATCATATGCTTGATTATTTTGATGCATATAGTTTCGTAAAACGCCTTCTTTTTCAAAGCCCAGTTTTTCTAATAACTTATTAGAAGAAAGATTTTCTGTAAACACAATGGCTCCTATACGCACCAACTCCATCTCTTGAAAGCCATAGGAAATGATTTTTTCTACAGCTTCCTTTGCATAGCCATGCCCCCAGCTGTTAGGGAAAAGTGCATAGCTAATATCCGCTTTTTTATGCTCAACAGACCACTCTTGAAATCCTATTGTCCCAATAATCCCCTCTTGCCCTTGCACTTCAATACCCCATTTAATGCCAAGTTTGTTCTCAAAATTATGAGAAAAATTTTGGATTATTTGTTTCACTTGCTCTAAGCTCGTTAACGGCTTTTGTCCATAATGACGTAAAACATCTGGATTAGAAAAGCAATCTAAAATCGCTTGTGCATCGTTTTCAGTCAATTCTCTTAACACTAATCGATTCGTTTTTAATATAGGAAACATTTATTCACGCTACTTTCAACAATCGTATTTTTACCATTCTATAACTTTAACTGACTATTTTCACTACTTATTTTCCTTTTTTGTGCAATATCGATCACAACAAATAGTCTGGGCATCAAAAAATAGCCATTTAGTTACTCTAGCTACTAAATGGCTACATGATCATATTAAACAATTAAATGGGAAACAATCTTTATTTGCTCTCATATTCCTTCATAATTTTTATAACGATCTTGTTATATTTTGTTATGCTAATATTTTTCACGACTAGCAGTAAGAATAATGATACACTGCAAACAAACATGGCGATATGCATGATCATTTGCATTATATAAAACGGATAATATGGTAGTGTAAAATAAAATATACAACCGCTTGTTACCATAACGAACAGCCAGCCAGGTAATCTTTGCGCAAGAAAATCCGTACTTTTTCGCTCCATATACTTTACTGATTTTTTGAAAATAAATGACATTAATTTAATGTAAACGAATGCGATGAAAGCACCAAATAAAATTTCAAGAAATGTATTCAAAACAATCACCTTAGTAATAAGTTATCGCAAAGAATATCTCCTACATTTAGTTTAACAATTATCAATCACATTTCAATATTCAGTCTAAAAATCAGTGGAATTTCACTATTTTTTAGAAAATACTGCTAAATAAATATAGTTAGGGAATTATGAATTTTTGTAGTACCTTGTAGGTTATTGCTAAATTTTTATATTTTTTGATTCATCGCTATGTCATATCGACTAAAAAAGCACCCCACGTTAATGTGAGATGCTTGCTATTAATGCGGTATTTCTTCCGTTATTTTGTCAAAGTCTAGAAGGTAGCCACCGATTTTTGCTTTTTCTAATTCTTCCATAAATTCTTCTTTTCGTTCATTCAATCTGTCTTCAAGTGTGTTTTGATAGGCTGGAAATAGATTGTAATCTACTGGTTTCCCCATAAGTTCACCTCTTATTTTATATTTTCATATATTATAAGATACATTGATATTTTCTGACAATTGAAAATGATGAATATGATCAATTCGAACGATAATATTCCATACGTATAGGCTTATAATCTAATCACTCATTATACTTTTTGCCTAGTTATTATTTGAACATAAATTTCTAGCAAATACATTTTACTGACAACAATTGTAAAATTTTTTAAAGTTTATTTAAAAGTACATGAACTCCTATCAAGTTGTTGTTATAATAATTCTATAATAAGGATATTTTTCAAATAACAAGGAAATAAAATAAAAAAAACTTTTATTTTCTCTCTAGTATACAGGCTAATAGCTAGTAACTTTAACTTTTCCATCATAATAATAGTAGTGTAAAGCTAATTTAGCTTTGCCCTCCTGATTTGTTGGTTAGGGTCACTCTGGTCCAGTGACCCTATTTATATTATGAAAGAACATTCATTAAAAGATAGTGAGGAAGCAAGATGGAATTTTGGTTCAATATTCATACACTCATATGGTTGTTTCCTATTTTATTTATTATCCACGATTTTGAAGAAATTATTATGGTAGAGAAATGGTTACATAATCATCGTCATAAGATCTATAAACGATTACCATACCCATTGGCTGATCGAATTGTTAAACAGTTTTCTATGACTACTGCTCAATTTGCAGTAGCAGTTATCGTTGTTTTTATCGTTGTCAGTGGGGCTACAATTGCAGCTAGTCATTATTTATATAATGGTAACGTTATGAAACTTTATTTTTTCATCGTTGTTACTTTAGTATTTTTTATTCATGCTTTTACGCATATTGGACAAACGATTTTATTTCAATCTATTACTCCTGGCTCTGTAACGTCATTATTCGTGATCATTCCATATAGCATTCTGTTATATAGCTCGTTATTTAGTCAGAAAATCATTACTTGGCAAATGATTTTTAATTGTTTACCTTTTGGTCTGTTATTTTTTCCAATAGTTTTAACAGCCCAATGGCTAGGAAAAAAGGTTATTTAATTATTAGTTCAGCTACCATAGGCATGACTATCTGTGTTATGTGGTAGCGCTTCTTCCCACTTTAGCCTTGATAAGTGAAGATTAACCTATTTTACATATTTCAAATGTTTTTTAACAAATGCCACGATATATTGCACTTCTTCTTCTGTCATATTTACTAACTGACAAACTCTGCGTAGTTTTGCAGGCGACTTCAATTGTTCTCGTACTTTATCAATCAACATATATTTACACTTTCGTGGATTCACATAATCTCTAATTTGCTTATAACGAGCGTAAGCATAGCGAGCAAATGCATTTAACATTTCCCGTTCATAATCTTCACGTTCTACATGCATGACAACTTCGTCAATTTCATCAGTCTCAAATATCCAAGAGCCGTCTGTCAATTGCATATCATCACCTCTTTCTTTATTAAAAGGCTTGTTGTCTTCAATGCCTCTTCTCTTTCCTTCAGCACCAACATACCTTCACCCATACTTATTAAATGCACAATAAAAAGCCACATCTAGATAGATGTGACTCCTTTGATAAATTTATTTTGAATGCCTATTTGGAAAAAGGGATGAACGACTTTTTTAGACTTAAATCACAACTCAGTAGGTAGTATTCTTTCAAAGTGACAGTAATATGAACCGTCGTTGAGCTTAACAAGTACTTGTCCCTTCTAATTCTTGCACTCCTCTTGGACTGTTCGTACGCCTATTACGCTGCGGTTTAGAGGATAACGAATGAATAAAAGGACTAGTCCCCTCATTCATATTACATAATTGCATTCCTGTGCGGGATGAATTTCTTTTAGTAGTGTTGTGTTTCATTTGATGGTAAACAAAAATTAAACAACTTTGTTATTTTTGATCGTCCCTTTTATCATCGTTATCCTTTTTCAACTGCGCAAAAGCATTGATTAAAAACTTTGGTACGCGAATTCCTAACTTCCCTAAGTTTTCAATAATACTAATTCCCTCCATACCAATTAAAAATAGAATCATCGCATCGCGCATAAAATCTCCACTTTCTGTAGCATTATCCAATTGTACAGCGGCTATAACCATCAATATCATTGCTGTCTTTTTCAATAATCCTTTAAATGTTTTACGAGAATCTATTTCCTTGATTAGCCATCCAACCATTAATCCTAATATTAAATCGATGGCCATTAATATTGTTAAAGATGTTACCAATTCATCTACACCGCCAATTAGATAGACAATTAATGCGATCGTACCACCTATGAACGATGCCCAAAGTGTATTGGTTTCCAGATTATCACCTACTTTCTTATCGAAGTCCCCCACACAGGTGATAGCAGAAGGCATCAAAACTACTTTATAATCCGAAAGTCCTTTTCTCGGATATTAGCAATCACAGCCTTCATATTTCTAGCATATTCAATTGCTTGAACAGTGAACGTTCACAATAATACAGAAGGAGCTACTATTCCGTATAAATTTTAAATTAGTAAATTATGTATCTATTTGCACTATCGCTAAGTGCAACAGATTGCTTGTTGCGCCTCATAATCCGTTTTAAATATTTGATATAAAATCACCATTATTGTAAAATATTAGAATATAAATAACTTGGAGGCTATACAGATGCAAATTATCATGGCTACACTAAATGAAGTTCCGCAAATCGAATTTTTATATCAAGAGCTTTTTAACGAAATGTCCAAGTTACAACCAAAGTACATACAACCTGCTAAACAAGACGTAGCATTTATTTGCGATACCATTAACAATCAAGAGTCAGATATTTTACTTGCAAAATTACATCATGAAATTGTCGGCTTTTTGCTTATCCAAGAAACGATGACACCTCCTTATTCATGTATTGTTAAACATAAATATGCCTTTATCATCGATATTATTGTTGGGAGTCAATATCAAAGCCAAGGAATCGGTTCAGCTTTGCTAAGTGAAGCAAAAAAGTGGGCGGATAATCGCCAATTAGATTACTTGGAATTAAACGTTTTAACTGAAAACATTGGTGCCATTACTTTATATGAAAAACAAGGGTTCCAAGTTATGAATCATACAATGCGATTTGAGTTGGAATAATAAATAAACATTTTTTTAGATGTAACGGCAACAGTGAATTTTTGCTTACGAGTCTGTTTGTGCTATAATAAGCTTACTGACAAACCAAAAAGGTAACCAATGTGAAGCTGTAGCGTATTATTGCGCTGCAGCTTTTTTTGTAAATTAAAAAAAGCAACATTGGGATAAATACCCCTCCGCATTTCCACAATGAACATATTATAAAGTTGAAGGAAGGAGGAATGTTTCATGGGATACTACGGAAATGCAGGGAATTGGAACAATAATTTTTATGGTGGATATAACTATGGCGGTGGATGTAACTACGGTGGTGGATGTAACTATGGCGGCGGCGACAATTACTATGGCGGCGGCAATGGCTCAGCATTCGCACTAATCGTTGTACTGTTTATTCTGTTAATTATCGTCGGTACAGCTTTCTTACATTAAGCTCTAAAAAGACTTTAATGGAATGACCAGTTGCTTCTACACTCCTATCAATACCAAAGGGTCGCTTCCCCCAAGCGACCCTTTTAAATTGCTTTAACGCGTTATTATACATATTAGTGGCCTTAAACAGCAAAGGTGAAGCTTGATAAAAAACATAAAATAAGTATAACTACATGGGTATTCGCAAATAGTATGAATGGTGTGATAACGCCCATTAACTACGATGGAGGGATTTTGGATGAACAATATTCGAGAAGGTTTAATCCCAACTATTTTAGGTTCTGCTGTTACGGCTGCTGGTTATGCTTTAAAGCAAAAAAGTGGTTCTAACAAAATGATTGCGAACACTGTCTTTGGATTCGGGTTAGCACATATTGTGTTAGGAGCAATAGACCTTGTAGAACATCGTCGTTAAGTATTGAAGAGCACAATTTTTGTGCTCTTCTTTCGTTAATATATTGTCATTCCTACATTTCAGTTCGATATTGATTGTGATTAGGTTCAAATAAACGCTCTTGGGTGCTTCTGACCACTGCAAAATGATCTACGTTATAATGACCGTGTAGCGTTTCATTGTGATGGGCAATAATTTGCTCGGCTGAAAGTGTATCTGAATCAGTAGTTGAATGTCCATCTGCCACTAGCGTAACATCAAACGCTTGAATTGTTGCTGTCCGCACTGCGCTATCGATACAATGCTCTGTTTTACAGCCCATGATGACTAAATGATTAACATTCTCATCTTTTAAATATTGCAGCAATTCTGTTTGATAAAAAGCATTTGTCGCTTTTTTATCTATAAATATTGCGCTATTTGTTGGCAGATTGATGTCATTGTGAACTTGGAAGCCTGCCCCTTGACCATTTGCTACATCTTTATCTCGAACGAAAATAATTGTAGCATTCTTTAATATTGCTTGTTGAATAACAAAATTAATATTTTCAAGCAATGTTTCTTTCTTAAATACTGCTTTTTCTTGATCATTACCATCCATTAATTCCTGTTGGGCATCGATAATTAGTAAAGCTTGCTTCAATAAATCCCCTCATCTCATTATAGTAAATTTAAATTATTCCATTAATTACTATAATATATAAACATTACACTTGAACAGTAAAACCTCGAAAAGTGCTTTCTTTTGCACGAATCGAGGTGTTTGTTTTTTCTTATTTATTTTCTTCCATTTTTGTATTTTCCTTTTGTACTTCAAGCAATTCAGATACTGTGACAAATTTATATCCTTGCTTTTCAAGTTCAGCTAAAATTTTGTCTAATGCTTTGACTGTTTGTCCACGGTCTCCTCCCCCATCATGAAATAGGACAATATTCCCTTCCTTTGCACCTTTTAACACCGTATTCACGATTTTATGAACGCCGGGGCTTTTCCAGTCCATTGTATCCTGATGCCAAGACCACATCACGACTTTGTAGCCCTCTTTTGCTACAGCTTCAATCATACCATCCGTATATTGGCCTTCTACAGGACGAAAGAGTGTCGGCGTATAGCCTGTTATACCATATATCGTATCGTGTGTTTGTTTAATTTCCTTAAGTAAATTAGGCACATTCGTCCTTAACGGGTGGGTATATGTGTGAATGGCTAATTCATGCCCTTCTTCATACATTCGTTGCACTACTTCAGAATTTTTATCTGCATTTTCCCCAACGATAAAAAATGTTGATTTTGCCTGATATTTGGCTAAAATATCTAAAATTTCTGGCGTGTATTTTTTATGTGGGCCATCATCAAAGGTTAACGCTATAATTTTTTCCTTTGTTTTTATTTCCCATAAAATTTGCCCTGCTTCTTCATAATACTTCCTTCCTTTATCAGCAGAGAAGCGTTCACTTACAAAAAATACAGATACCACTACAAAGCAAATAGGCATTATATACAGCATAAACTTTTTCAAACATCTTCACTTCCCAGAAAAAATATTTAGTACTTTATTATTTGTTGATTTGTTTAAAAAATGCTTTTGATTTTGAATTATTAACTGCCATCTGAAGTATAAAAAAACAACTTGCTTGCCATAATAACGATAAAGCCATGAATCTCCCTAAAATTTTTTCTTTGATGCTGTAGTGACTCACTACAGCCCTTTTTTATGAAAAAATTCAGAACACGAAGCCGATGCAAGTCACATCGTCTACACTTCAACGAAAAAAATACCTCAAGAGCTTTTCATCTCTTAAGGTATGTCGCCAAGCTTTTGCCTATATATCATTTTGCTTTTGCACTTTCGAAATTGTGATGCCATCACCGATTGGAATGAGGATAGATTTTAATTGTGGGTGATTAGCTACAGTTTCATTAAATTCCTTCATTAATGCTGTATAACGCTTTGGTTGGACGCTCTGATCCGCTACACTACCGCCCGCAAGGACGTTATCAGATACGATTAATGCCCCTTCCTCCGCAAGTAAAATACATTCATTTAAGTAATGTTTATAATTTTCTTTATCCGCATCAATAAAGAAAAAATCAAAACGTTTTTGTTGTTCTTTTAATTTTGCAAGGCTTTGTAGAGCTGCTCCAGTCATATAAGATACTTGGTCAGCAAAGCCCGCTTTAGCTAAATTTTGTGCTGCTACTGTTGCGTATTGCTTATCTAATTCCAGTGAAGTTAATTTCCCACTACTGCCAAAACCTCTCGCGAGACATATTCCACTATAGCCACCAAGTGCGCCTATTTCTAGAACATTTTGTGCGCCGGAAATCGAAACAAGCATTGTTAAAAGCTTCCCAGAGGATGGTGAAACGGAAATGGAAGGCATGCCATTCTCTTCAATAGTTGAATTAACTTTTTCCAATAAAGCATCTTGCTGATAAAAAGTTGAATCGATGTAGTGATTAATTTGTTTCATTCAGATCTTTACCTTCCGCTTCAAGCTCCAAAGATTGTTTATGATGATTAATGCCATTGTCCACGTCATTTATCGTATCCATTGTTTCACCTTCTTGAATTTCAAATAATTGGATAAATTCATTAATAATCATATCCATTGCTTTCAATTCCCCAATAAGAATTTGTTGAATTGATTGAAACTCTGGTTGCTCTAATTGCTGTTTAATTGTCGCACGCTTTAGGTTCATTGTCTCTAAAAAAGCAATAGCTCTTCCTCTTCGGAACGTTTTAGGTCCTCGATGGTGGGCACTATCTTTTCCTCTATGTCGGTCACCTCGATGATGCCCGCCTCTAGTATATTCCTTCAATTCTTCTCTACGCATAGCTATTTCCTCCTTAGTACGTATACAAACGTATACAAATTGTTTACAAAACAAATTGTATACGTTTGTATACAGTTTGTCAATTATCGCTCCCGTCATTTTTTAACAAAAAAACACACTAGCATTAACAATGATTTGTTAACACTAGTGTGTTTTATTAATAAGCAATACCAACTCTTGCTTTGACAAATTCTGTACTTAGAATTTGTTTGTACGTAAATTGTGCCGTATCAGCTACTGATATTTCCGTTCCACCTTCGGGTAAAAGATCTCTTTCTACTCGATAGCGGCCCGTATATGGACCATCCGGTAAATAGGTTGGGCAAATAATCGTCCAATCCATATTTGATTGTGCCAATATTTTATAAACATTGTGATGTTCTTGTGCTGCAGTAGTTGACTTTCGCTTTGATTCACTGGACATATAACGAAGTACACTTGGTGTTAGCCGACTTTGTAAAATGCCAGCTGTGCCTACTGTAATAATACGTTTCATTTTTACTTTTTGCATCGCTTGTAAAATAAGTGGCAAGCTTTCTGAAAGTGTTGTTGTACCATCCGTATTTAAAGCACTAATGACAACATCTGCAGCAGCGATAGCAGATTCAATGTCCTCTTTGTTTAATACATTGCCTTGCTTAACTTGTAGATTTTTATCGGTAATGTTCAATTTACTTGGTGTTCGTACAAATGCAATGACTTGATGTCCATCGTTTAGTGCGTATGAAACAATACGGCTACCTACACGTCCAGTAGCACCTAAAACTAAAATTTTCAGTTTTATCACGCCTTTCTATGTGATTATAACATAGACTTTTTTCAGCGCACTGTGAAATGTCATATGACGTAGCTATACAATATCAATTTACATCCGTAAGTTGAACATCGACAATAAACAATTTAAAGTTATTTTTACTGGCAATATTCCTTACTATTTCTTGGATTTTGCTCTCCGTACTGCTATCAAGTTTCTTTAAATTATGTAATTGTATTGTAATAATCTGATTATTAGATGAGTCAATTAAATACTCAATCGTGCTATCTGGATGATAGCCTTCTGCTCTTATAGCTACAAGTATTTTTTTTGTTAATTGCGTACTTTGCAATTTTTGTGCGATGTCCTCCGCTCCACTTTGAGGAGCGTTGCTTTCGGATAAATGCGCTGTAGGTGACGGTTGATTTTTCAAATAAATTGCAGCGATTACCGTTAATACTATCATTAAATAAAAAATATTTTTTAGTCTTTTATGCATATTTGAACATTCTCCTTTTTAGTAGACTAAGAAGCTTTAATGATTGGTTATATCTACTGTGCCAATGCTTTGTTTAAACGCACAAACGATATATCAGCAATTCCGACTATATTTTCATTCCTTTCAGTTAGGTAAATATATTCTATTTTTATTTTTATATATTATTTATTTTAATTCTATTTAGTAGGACATATTACCAGTTCAATACTATTCCATTTCATAGATTAGTAATGTAAGGCAAGCGCGCGCATTACAAAAAACTGACAAAAGGGAGATTAAAAAGATGGAAGATAATAGATATTGCAAACATATGAATTGGAATCATTGCGAAGGTGAAAAGAAAGGCTTTGAACATAAAGAAAAATGCCATAAACATGATGACTGTAAACACAAGCATCATCATTGCTCTTGCAAAGAAGAGAAGCACTGTTGGAAAGAAGAAAAACATTGTTGGAAAGAGGACAGAGATGAATGCAAAGAAGATCATCACTGTAAAGGTTGTATTTGCCACTTACTAAAATGCTTTGAAATAGGTACTACAGTAGATGTTTATTTGTCCAGTGGAGGTAGCTTCCTAAGAGCTGTTTTCATTAAATTAGATAGACGAAATTGCTGTGCATATTTCGTTGAAGCTGGAGCAGCAGCTGAACCTATTATCATTGATTGCCAAAAAATTGATGCAATCAGACGCATTTCTAGAGCATAGCTAAATTCAATGGTCCAATAAGATAGGATAAAGCATCTGTTTACTATTTACGGATAGTTTACAGATGCTTTTCTTATTAATAACGTCTATCCATTGACAATTACTTTTACGACTGGTTCTAGTTTTCCTATAAACGCATCTCCTACATAGTCTACATCAATTATTACTGCTCTTGGTTCAAAGCGTTGTATACTATCAATTATTCGAGCGGTATTACGTCTCTTTGCAATATGAAAGGGTATTGCACGTACCATTTTCCTGTCCCTCTGCCTTTTATCAGGGTAAGACATGACAAATGTAGATAAAATATAAGCTACATTTTGCAATATTTTATCAACGCCTTTAGCACTAAAATCGATATTATTCGTTGCCGTCACTTGATGTGTCATCCAATCAACCTTTCTTAACCTGGGGTACAAATGAAGTTCTTACTATTTGCTAAGACTGTTATTTGAACATTGTATTAGTCTTAGGAACACTTAGTTATGTATGCCGCAACTGCAAACTATATGAAAGTTATTATGAATAGCTGCCTTGTGCAACTTTATCTTGTCAACACATAATAAATGACATATAACCAGCTAAAGCAACCGTGAATAATCGCCCACAACACAGAATGGTGGACACTCCAAGATATTGTAATGGCTAGAACTGCACCAAATCCTATTCCGTTTTTTACTACAGAGTTATTTTCCATTTTACGCACCCCTCTGTTTGTTCTTGCCGTGTATACATAACGATTAATTTTTATTTTTAATCCCCCTTTTAAAGATCATGTAATTTGACTCACTTCTTATATCACTCCTATGCCAATAAAACATCATATGTTTTAAAAGGCGTGACCATCATGCGTTTTCATATAAAATTCTGCTATTTTTTTTTCCTGTATAGTCTGCAAAAAATTTCGTCACCTCATTTTTATACCCCACTACAATTATTTTACACCTTTATTTTATGTATTTACAAATATTGTAATATATGAAATTTACTGAGTGGTTAGAAGTTATTCATTTATCTATATGTTTATGTCTTTACGGTCGTGGGGATAATTAGGAAAAGGACGTGGGTAGATTGAAATGGTTATTAATTGTCTTGAGTATAATTGTCCCTCTAGTCATGCTATTGCTCCAAAATAAAAGCAAAATCGCACGCACAGCGTTTAACGTTCTTGCAGTGTTGGCAACAATTATTTTTGGAGGCATCGCTTCTACATCTATTTATCAAATCATTGTCGATGATGCCGTCTTTATGACAACGATTCATGCCATTTTTTTAAACAACTTATTTTTAGTTACAGGTGCTTACATTGGTATTTACATGCTCTACAGGCTTTTGTTATGGACATGGGAAGAAAAATAACGGGTAGCAGAATTTATATACTATTCCGCATCGAGGTATCATTTTGAACAATAAAAAAAGAAGCATCCCAAAAGGATGCTTCTTTTTTGCTCAAACAAATGTTAAATTAAAGTTTAACGATGTTTTTAGCTTGTGGTCCGCGGTTACCGTCTTCCACTTCAAATTCAACTTTTTGACCTTCGTCAAGTGATTTGAAACCTTCGCCTTGAATCGCTGAGAAGTGAGCGAATACGTCTGCTTCACCTTCAACTTCGATGAATCCAAAACCTTTTTCTGCGTTAAACCATTTTACTGTACCTTGTTTCATAATAAGAAACCTCCAAAAAATAAATTAATAAACAATTTCTTCAAAAAAAAATTCACCTATTATAAAAAGTACCGAACAACACGATTACTTTTTGTAATAGGTGAATTCAATATTTTAAATCAAGAAATCTTTTTATTAATTTCATTATATACGAAATCATACCAATTGTCTAGAGAAACTTTCATATACCGTTTAATTGCTCAATCAATAGCATCTACTGCACTTGGCGACAACTACAATCTACAATATGATCATTCACCATTCCTACCGCTTGCATAAAGGAATAACAAATCGTATTGCCAACAAATTTAAAGCCATCTTTTTTTAACTGTTTACTCATGCGATCACTAAGCTCTGTTGTTGCAGGTACTTCCGCTATCGATGCCCAGTTATTCACAATTGGCTGATGATCTACAAATGACCATATGTAATTTGAAAATGAGCCATGCTGTTGTTGCATTCGAAAAAATGCTTGTGCATTTGTTACCACACTGGCTATCTTTAGTTTATTGCGGACAATACGCTGGTCCTCTTTCAATGCTGCCAGCTTATCCTCTGTATAAGATATAATTTTAGCTGCATTAAATTGGTCAAAAGCATCACGGTAGCCTTCTCTTTTTTGCAAAATCGTCCACCAACTAAGCCCTGCTTGTGCTCCCTCTAGACACAGCATTTCAAAGAGATGCTGATCATCATAATTTGGCACCCCCCATTCTTTGTCATGATACTCTACATATAATGGTTCATTAAGCTTGACCCACTCACACCTTTTCATTTATACAACCTCCGATATTTGTTATTTAGACGCTATTACAGAAATCCAGCCTTTCCTTGCATGTTCTTGTATCGTAATGGATTGAAATCCTATACTTTGCAATAGCTGCTTTAATTGTCCATTTGTTTTATAATCCTTTCTATGATAATTGATTTTGTATGTCTCTGACATCATAACAAATTGACCACCATGCTTTAAAACTCTAAATACTTCTTGTACATCACTTGCTAAATCAGACCAAAAATAATGTGTTTGACATGCCGTTATCAGATCAAAAAAAGCGTCAGGATATGGAATATTAGCAACACTTGCTTGCGATACATTGACTTTACCAGCGGCTACTTCATACCGATTTACTCTAATCGTATCGTTTACCGCTTGTTCAGAAAAATCGATTCCATGTATCTTTCCACGATGGTTTATACTAGATAATGATCGAATGGTTCTTCCGCCGCCACATCCAATATCTAAAACAATATCACCATCTTTCATAAGCCCACTGTTCATTAACCAATTCGTCATTCCACGATGCGCTACATTCATAATACGTAACATAACGGAACCAATCAATCCTCTTGGTTGTTTTGCCTGTTCAATTAGTTTTTGTAATATAGTCACCTGCATTCCCCCTTCTTGTTATTTTCTACGTTCAGACATTTTAAAAGTTTCATATTTTCCCAATTTAGGAAGTATGTTGGTGGATTCTGTGGCAATACGAAAAAAATCACAACGTTATATTTCATAACACTGTGACTTCTTCCAACTAAATATATTTTTGATGCAAACCTTAGATTTGGTCTCCATGATATCGTTTATTTATTCTTTACTATAAGCCAGGACAAATTTTTCAGTCCTTCGACAAAAATGGCCCATTATTAATTTAAATATGTATTGTTTGAAGTATTTCGTTCGCGCTCATCTATTACTAGATGGATAATAAATGCTAGCTGTTGTTCAATTCGCAGATTATTTTGATGAAATATATCAACAATTGCTCTTTTTTGGCTGTCTGCTAATTCAACCTTATTTAGCATCATCATAATTTCTTCTTTCGAAAGCCCAAACATCTTTTCTCACCCCATTTCAATTCCAAAAATATTTCATTATTCCAAAAACATTATCAAAAGTTCTAATACAGAAGTTATGCATTATTATTAATGCACCATTTTTACTAATTATAGGATATAACATACAGAATAAGCAATCTAAAAACTAAATTTTCTAACAATATTTTCTGCTATTTAAGCCACTATTATTATATTGTATATAATATTACAAATATTTTAATGTTTAATTCCAATAAGGTTACAAGGTTTTTCAACATAATAACTATACCTACTAACGATTAAATGTAATGCAGTGTATGTCGAATATCAGTAATCTTTGTAAATTTTTGCATAAAATGTTTGTAACCTTCAAGTTTTTTCTCTCGCAAGATCTTTTCCTGCTTTTAAATAATGGTCGCCAATCGATTTTAACGTGTCAAATCAAAACTTTAGTTATTTTTTATTGCCTATCAATTTATTGAGAAGAAAAAAGTAATTTCAATAAATTGAAACTACTCATTTTCCATTTCTGCCATCAGCACGTGTATAGATTTTATCGACCATTTGTTGTATTTTTTCTTTTGTTGTTTGTAAATCTGTCTGGATAATTCTAGAGGTAGCATCTTGTTGGCACTTTCCTATGTTTACTAACCCTCGAATATATAGCTGACTTTGCTCCTGCACAATGGCTACGGTTTTAACATCCGTTAAACGGTTATGACTGATTTCAAGTAACGATTGGTTGGTCATTGCCAAAAATGTTCTCTCCATCTCTCCAACCTCACAATTTTCAATTCGCCCCATTGTCTTATCACTCCAAAAAATTGAATAAGGACTTTGCGGACAATATGAAAAATTGCTATCTTTTACTTCTACAATTGCATCAATACACGTAATACCATTCCCGACAATATGACTAAACGTACAATTATTTGCAAATAGACGTGCATTCGTAATATAAATCTGGTGGCTTTTTACGTGCTGTATGTGGGAGTTTTTTACGGTAATCTTTGCATGGTCATTGCCATAAATTCCACCTGCCTCTCCAAATTGTAGATTGCATTGATCAAGGACAAGTCCACTTGCATCGACAATCATATGAAATTGGCTATGGTGTTGAATTTGACATTCAGTCATATTAACATCGGCTTCATTGAAAATTGTGACCCCTGATGTAGCACCCTTCGTGATATGACATTTACGAATTTCAGCTTTACTGTTTTCAATAAACAACTGTGGTTTCATATGTTCAAGGAACCGACAATCATAGATGACAGCCTTTGATTTTTCCCCTAAATACAATCCATTCATTTGACTAGAAGCAATGGTACTATCTGTCACGATTAGCTCGCTTTCATGGACAACAATATTTGTTCCTACATGATGTTTTATGTCACATTGATCCATCGTTAGTTTAGCACCATTAAATATTTGAAGACCTAAATCTTGGCCTTCGTGAATAATTGTATTTACAAGTGAAATAGTGCTTGATGCTGCCACAATTTGCGCCTTTTCGTGCCCATAAAATTCACAATCCTCTATCGTCATTTTCACATTCCGTATAGCGAAGATACCATTCATGCCGCCTTCTAACAACATACATTTTGATAATGAAATATCGCTATTTTGAATAATGATTTGTGCTTTCGTATGATGTTGAATGGTAGACTCCATCATCATCACACTTGAACCATTATCAATGCGGATGCCAAATTGATTAATAGGGCTAGCTATGATATCAACATTTTTCATCATTAACGTGCCAAATTTTACGGTTACTTGCGTATTCACCATTTGCTGCTCAATTATACAATTTTCAAGCTGTAAATCTCCTTTACTATAAATGCCCTGTCCTTTGCTAAAACGGAGATTTCGCATTTCCACATGTGTTTGGAAACGGATAAATACAGCACCACTAATGGTGACATCCCCCTTACCATAAAGCGTCAATTTTTTTGAAATCTCTATACTTTCTTCGTAGACGCCATCCCTAATCTCAATTGAATCTCCAACTTCAGCATCTTGTAACGCCTGGTTAATGCTTTGATAACGATGCATAATGCTTTTTTTTACAATGAGCGTTGCCAACCCCATACCTCCTGTCTTAAACGAATGTCCTTCGTTTGCCATTCATCCTATTTATATACCTAGTGAACTTCCTATTATTCAATTTTGACTAAATTCTTTACAATTTACTGGTTACTGATTGTGCAACGGACTGATTCTTAAAAATAAAAAACCAGCAATAGAGCGATCCAATCGCCTATTGCTGGTTTCTGTTATCATTATTTTTTTCGTTTCATGTAGAAAATGGCAAGTACTGCCGCGACAAGTGCAATAACTGCAACAATCCATAAGGTGCTGGCGCTTGAGGAAGTGTCAGTTCCTTCATTGTTTTGCTGTTCATCTCGCGGTGTTGCAGCGCCTTCATACTTATGTGGTGTTTCTTCAGCAGTTGTTTGTGTAGCTGAAGCAATTTGAATGTATTGTAATGTCGGTGTAGTGGATGGCTGTTCTTCATGTCCTTCATGGTGACCACCACTAGTCGTCAAAATAGATTTTTCTAATTGTTGTCCAATCCAGCTTTTCGGGTCAGTTGAATCGGCAAAAATACGTGGATGACCTGATAGCATATAGGTTTTGCCTTCAATGACAATGCCCATAGCATCACCTGTTACAACATCTTCGATTGTTCCAGTTGGGCCATATGAAAAACCACCCATTTGTAGTAAAGTGTGACCGCCCATATCCATATCTAAGTTAGCTGTTAGAAAGGCAATATACTCTTCCTTTGTTAACGTTGCATCAGGATTTTCAAATTCATATTTATTATGCAGTAATGCCGTATTGATTTCTTTATACGTAATATCTCCATCTAGCGAAGAAACATATTCTTCGTTTTTTGCTGCTTGCGCAAGCTCTTCCACTGTTGCCCCTTCAAGACCAAAAAATGCGCCAGTCCATGCTGCAAAGTCTTTTCGCGATAAGTTCTCTGAAGGGTTCAATGCCATGTCCACGCCATTATAACCAATAAGTCCAGTACTTTGAAGAATCATGGTTTCTTTAATATTGGTTGCAGTTGCAGGTACATCCGAATAAACCATACTTTTATCCATCGTATGCGCATAGGCTGCAGCTGGCGTCATCATTAGTGCACACATTACGATCAATAGTATATATTTTCTCATTTTTACTCCACCTTCCATTCCATAGTATAGCTTTTAATTGTGATGGAAGTATGAAATCCGATAGCTTTCATACATTTTTGTTCAGAACATGTCATCTCAAAAATAAAAAACCAGTAATATAGCAAATAAATTGCCTATTACTGGTTATCAAGCGCTTTATTTTTTACGTTTGATGAAGAAAACGGCTAGTACTACTGCGACAACTACAATGACTGCGACAATCCATATTGTGCTAGAACTTGCTCCTGTTGTGTCAGCTGCTGCGCTTTCTTTAGCTGTATTTTTTGTTTCTTGTTGTTGGGATTGTTCTGTAACTTGCTGTGTTGGTGATGCTATTTGAATATATTGGAGCGTTGATGTATCAGACTGCTGTTCTTCATGCCCGTGATGGTCGCCTGTGCCGTGACCATGATCATCAGTCGACTCCTCTTTATGATCATGCGCATCACTTGTTCCATGATAATGACTATGATCATCATTCATCGTTACAATCGATTTTTCTAAGTTTTGTCCAATCCAGCTGTTTGGGTCTGTTGAATCGGCAAATAGACGAACATGACCAGATAGTCTATATGTTTTTCCATCCACTATTACCGCCAATTCATCACCAGTTACAACATCTTCAATTTTCCCAGTTGGACCATACGAAAAACCGCCCATTTGAAGTAACGTACTGCCGTCTATAGCTACATCTAAATTTTCCGTTAAAAAAATAATATAGTCATCTTTTGTGAGCGTTGCCTCTGGCATGTCCAATTCCAAGTTCTGTTGGAATAACGCAGCGTTTATTTCTTTATAGGTTATCTCTCCTTCTAAAGAAGAGATATAGTGATGATTTTTTGCGGCGAGAGCAAGTTCCTCTTCTGTCGACCCCTCTAAACCTAAATAGCCTCCTAACCAAGCAGCAAAATCTTTTCGTGATAAATTTTCTGTTCGGTTCAACTTCATATCTACGCCATTATATCCAAGCAGCCCAATACTATGAAGAACCATTATTTCCTGTAAATAAGGAGCAGTAGCTGAAATATCTGAATAAAGCATACTTTTATCCATTGGATGTGCATAAGCTACTGCAGGACTGATCAACAAGCCAAGCATCAATAGCAAGCGTATTATTTTTTTCAAATCTTCCACCTCCTATTTTAAAGTATAAATAGTAGTTGTGATGGAAGTTTGAAATATTTATGAAAAGGCAGTTACATTTTCTCTCTAACATCTATATCAGCAATTGTTTAATGGGTATGTGTTTACTACTCATAGACGTTTCCGATTTACTTTCGCTCTATTTCATAATCTATCCGTAAAAAGGGCAACCCCAAAATACGCATCGTATGGACAGCTGTTAAAGTTGTGCTATTTTTAGCAGTTATAATAAAATGTTCGTTTAATGGTAATCTCAATACAAAGTGTCTCAACGCTAAATAAATGCCTGCATCTCCTGTTTGTGAACTCGTTATATTTAATGCTCCATCTTTTTCGTACACATGTAAAATACCAATCATTGTGGAAAAAGGAAGCGGTAATGCAATATTCATATAGGTTGTTTGCGCTGTTGTATGTTGAGAATAAATAGCCACAAAAGTCGTTTGACTGGCAATTTTACGAATCCACGCACGCGGAGCATGCCGACCATCCATTTGCTCATCTACTTTGACAATCACACCATCCATGTTAACCCATTTTTTCAAAAATGGTAAATTAAGTTGCTGCATCTGACGACTTATACCTTGGTAGAGTAATGCAAATGGTTTAAACCATAATTGCCATTGCACGGAAGCATTCAAACGATAATCATTTGTATGTTCATAAAAATGCGGAATGACGTGTGGAAGCTTTTGGGTATCGACAAAATCTTGAAGTGCATCAACTAAACCGGTATGTGGCTCACCTATTGTCTGTAACTTCCCTCTTATCTGACTTACCGGAAATGTAAACGGTTGATGACTAGATAAAGGTACTTCGATTCCCCATGCTAATACGCCGAGCAATCCAAACAACAAGCAATTCATCAAGCCATGGAATGCAAGCATATTTGGAATCGTAACAAGGATGATGCCAGTTAAATTACCAAAAGCATAAAGTAAGGACCATAAAATAGTTATACATAACGAGCCATAAGAAATCCGCAACAGCAACCCTTGCTTTTTCGGAAATTTTGTCTTCCATGACAACATAAACATACAATAAATCGCAAAGATATAAAATACCACAGATAGTATTTCAATAATGGTCGAGAATGTAATGCCAAGTGCAACTAACAGCGGTCCTGCTAGTAAAAGCATAACAACAGCTTTATAACACTTACTATTATGTAGACGCCCAAACAAGCCAATCGAAATAGATAAAAGACAGGCCGAATAATGAAAATGAATGGCGGTTAACCAAGTAATTAGCGGTGAAAATCCAGTGTCAATTTCTGCAATATAAGCGAAGAACCAAAGTCCTCCAATAAATATGTATACTAGTCCAATATCTATCGCTAATTCACTGATATTCGTAAAGCCGCGATGTAAAAATCGAATGACGCCCTGTAGAGCAATAAACACCGTATAAAGTACGTACACTATTGCTAAAAAAATGGCTAATTTACTATCAGCTAACCAATGTAAGAGTGTGACAGAAAACATCATTATGAGCATGATCATATGACCGCTTTTATTGAATGGTACGACCATTTTTACCATCGCAGGAACTAACACAAGCTGTGCAAATGTGAGTAAAATTAAATAATCCGGTTGCTTACTAAAGAAATAGCAAATGACTGTAAGGAGCCATCCTATTAATAAGATGGGGCTAAAAAGATTTTTGCGTAAATTCGCCAGCATACATCATTAACCTCCCGAAAAGTGGATTATGAATATAAACATGAATAGTAAAAACATCTTTATTTTCATCATAGCCTTCCTCGACAATAACACGCCCTTCGAGTATTTTAGGTATTGCCCATTGTACTCTCGACATGACAAAGCGTTGTGCCCCCGAGCGAATCACTAATTTCCCTTGTCGTGTCACAGAAAACAATAAATCTGAATAGAAAAGAGCTGGAGAGCCTAAATAATCTTTTACAATGTTGTTAACTGGATCTACCGTCATCCTTGCATTAAAATGTCTTACCTTTTTACTAAAGTAAAACGTTCTCTCCCACAGAACTTCCAATTCACCATTTGGTAAGTGGCGGCATGTGTTGCGAATCGTAAATGGGATATTGTGACCTGATTCGGGAAATAAGAACTTAAACTTTGCTGCAACTATATAAAACGGGCGCATCCATTTTGCACCTGATTCTATTTGATGCATAACACCTGTAGCGTAAAATGCTTGATCTACTGGCAGAGCATAACGCTGCTGTAATTTAGGATGAAGTTTGTTAAATTCGTCACCTAATAATGTTTGATAGATTGTCATGCTTTTTCGCCTCGCTTTCGTTTACAACTTTTCGCACTAGGTAAATCTTTACTAAGTTGAAAACCAATAATGGACAAAATCCATAATGCGCCATTGAAGGTCACAGGGTTAAATGGTGCCATTGCTATAGTTGAATGTGCAAGAACCGCGCACAGTGTTAAAATTGGAAACAACAGTATTTGTAAGCCAAAGAGCAGCCGCTTCCCTCTAGGTAATAACCAACTGAGGGCGAAAATCATCTCTGAAATACCAATCCAATAGACGAGAACAGTTGCATTACTTAAATTGGCGTCATTTTTCGTTGTTGTAGCACTGCTCAAATTTGCCAGTGCGTCCTTGACCATCATCACTTCATCAGGGTGCTGCACTAACACTTTCGGCACTAGACCATGGTACAACCAAATAAAGCAAAACAATCCACTAATGAGCATTGTTAAAAAAAAGCGCCGATATTGGCTAAATGGATTTTCTCCCTTCTCAAGCCATCTTTTTAAGACATCAAAGCTAAGAGCAGTTGCCCACCCCATTAATGGACGAAAGACAACATCAAATAGTGATCCAAGTTTGCCATAGCGTACATCATAATCATATTGTGTTAAAAAAGTTAATCCTTGCTCGTGCGGGACATACTTCCAATAACCTTTCCCCTCTGCAATGGGTGATATTTTCTGAGGCGTCCCAAAGTGCAAAGAGGAAATTTTTGCACCGTCTTTTTTCAAATGCTCCCCTTTGCTTTCTCCCCATCCACTCACTGTCAAACCAGGCATTACTTTCGTTTCATATGTAAAACGTTGCGGTTCGTCCGCAAATTTTTTCTCGCTATATGTAATCGATGTAAAGCGTAAATCCCACTGCTCATGTAGCTTCGGATTTTGAGTATAATGCCAGGCATCCTCCAATGGTGCTTGCAAATCAATTTCAACGTAAATCGGCTTTTTCTTCATACAGCACGCTCCTTCAAGTGTTTACGTCCTTTGACAAGTTTTTATGAATCGTTAAGTTAATAGATACAAATTATACTATATTTAACATTATAACAGTGAATTCCCCATGATTACCGATAATTTTCAATAAAAAAAGCTCTCCAAATGAGAGCAGTACATGAGTGAAGTGCTAAGTGAAGTGCCAGTCACTTAAACAATTCTGAATTTTTAAACAAATATTAAACAAGTTAAAATCATGTAGATCCCTGTAGTAACAGCACAATACGTAAGACGCGGCTTACGATAAGCAAAGCAGAAAGCACAATGGAGTGCCAGGCACGTAAACAATTCTGAATTTTATATTATGCTCCGACAAATAACACAGCTTGTCCGATTGCAATAAAAAATGCTTCGTGCTGAATCGGGCTCGTTGCTTCAATTTGCAGGGTAATGTCAAAATAAGTTTCTCGGAATATGGCTTGCCAGCGCGCAATGGGTTGTTCATTACATGTAAAAACGGACCAATCCTCCATCTCTTTATTCAGCATTATTTTTTTTTGACCATCTGTAATAATTAAATCAGGAATCATGATTTGCCAGCCATCATAGGCAATCATATAATCTTTGCCTGTTATAAAGTCTTTGCCTTTAAAATAAACCCGTCCCCGTCGCGATACTTTTTTACACGTAAAAAGACGTTGTCCCTCCACTGCACAAACATCAAATTGGACAAAATAGCGATAATCCATCGTACGGTCAAATACCTTTTTCAATCCATTGGAATAAATTCGTTGGACGGTAGACGTCACTACCCCCTCTTCATTAACGATTTCGACTTCTTGTGTTGATTCAATCGTTGCGGGTTGCTTATATGTAAAAGTTTTCAATTCTTTCGCTCCTTCGATCACTGTTGCTTCCTTTAAGCTAACACAAAATAAGCGTCAAATACAATGCCTGTATTGGACGCTTCTATTTACCATAAAGGTTCTTGTGCTTTTTAATCTAATTTAAATGTAATCTCGCCTACACCCATTTCAGCGTTTACTTCGAGTACAACATCCGACTGCTCATAAGCATCATTGACATATACACCTTTACCTTGTGCAATAAAGCCCTCTAGATTAATCGAGCCAATGCCTTTTTCCGTTGTTATTTTCACACCGACTTTTGATGGTAAAATGACCGTCGTTTGCCCAACACCTGTTTCAATGTTTGTTTCGAAACTTTTTTTCCAATCACCACCTAAATCAACGTAAAGTTCGCCTACGCCTGCTTCAATTTCTAAGTTTTCAAGCTGTAATCCTTGTAGATTTAGCGTTGCTGTCGATGCACCTGTTTCGATCGTTAAATCCATTGGTACTTCTTCATTCAGTTCGATATCCCAAACGTTTTTAATTTTCCCCATTCTCACTTTTGTTGAGCCCTTATGTTCAATGTCCAAATGTCCCGTTTGCCCTCTTTGTTTATAGCGTACATCCGGTGCTAATTTTTTAATGTTATACTGGGCGTTTCCTTCCAGCCATCCTTTGGCACCATTTGTAACCGTCATTTCACCTACACCCAGATTGATTTCTACGTCTAATTTCTTGGCATCATCCTTTTTAACTGAAAATGTGTCTTCTTGTTCTTTCTCTGGCATAAAAGAAAAACAACCAGTTAATACGAGCAATGAAGCACCCATTATGAAAATAAAGCCTAAATATTTCTTCACTTTTATTTCCTCCCGTAATATATTTTCTCATTACATCCACTTTAACTAAATAATGCTAATTAAAAAACGACCCTTAGCTTGAACTTCAACTAAGACCTAAGACGTAGTTGGATATCAGTTCATTACCATCCATCTATATGCGGTAAAAACACAAAAATGAACCCTCCATTATGCCACATTCACTGTGAACAGCATAAAGTGTTCATACTATTAGTCAACGTCTGGTAAAACGAACATTTCTGAAGGTTGATATAAAACTTCTACCGTGCCGTCTTGGCGGACAGCTTGAATGGTAGTGGTAGAAACATGGACATTCGATGGGACAGGTACTGCAACGAGCTGCGCACCACGTTGTGCATCCACAGCGACTTCTATCTGTTCGGTGTTCATGTCTACAATTATTTTCTCAATCGTATGACCTTCAAGAAGTGGCACCACCATGTAGTGAATTTCCGGTAACACGATCGTTCGCATTGTAGGGCCAGAGCTTAATAAACTATGGATCAATTTATAGCCCTTACCATCATGCATAAAAAAAGCGATGCCTTGCATATTTGATGTAGCAAAATAACTTAAACGATATTGGTCGATAGTAATCGTATCAACTAATCGTAAAATATCGGTATTTCCTATTGGCCATACATCTGATTTTATGACATCAACAATATCTACTTCATTTGCTGCATAATAGCGGTAGCCAATACGTTCAGACATATTGCCAACAATGGCAAAAATAATGATGGCACTTAGTAAAACCCACCATAGCGACTTGTTGCGGAGCGCATATAACCCAAAACAACATAAAAGGGCAATCGTTACTAGCCCCACCATCATCCAAGGTTCGTTCAGTAAAATGGTATAGTCTTTTACTTTACCGGATTTTTCGAGATAGTGTTCAGCGCCAGTTATTGCAGACATTTCGGGGGATTGTTGTTCCTTAGTAAATAACAGCATATTAAGTCCGATTAACAAGCAGCCAGTTACACATATCGTTAAGAAAACGGGCATAAAGGGGCGTTTTTTTTGTTGATGAATCTTCCGCAACGTTTTGTCTTGATTGCCTTGCGAAAATTTCCCTTCATTATAGACAGTATTGATGGCGTTACGAATTGGATCCATAGTCAAACCCCTCCTCCTGTAATGTTACGCCAATATGTTGACGTGCCCTTCTTAACCTTGTTTTGACTGTATTTTGTTTGAGCTTTAACGTTTCAGCAACTTCATTTAACGATAATTCTGCAAAATGGAATAATAAAATGACATCCTTGTATTTTGTTGGGAGCTTTTCAATTGCTGCAACCAACAGTCGATCTGCCTCATTTGCAAGCATATGATGAACAGGATCCACTTCATTGCCCGATAATTTATGCCAATAATCAATTACTTGCAGTTTTTTATAGCGCCAACTTGCTACATAATTATGACAATGATTGATAGCAATGCGATATAAATAGGTTTTGACAGAGGCTTTTTCACGAAACTGCTCCATTTTTTCGTAATATTTCACAAATGTATCCTGCACAATATCTTCGGCAACTGACCAGTTTTGTACATATGTATAGCACACGCGCACTAAGTAATCGCCATACTGTGTCATCGCTAATGCTAAGCATGCATCTTTCTGCGCTTTCAACAATTTGCTCGCCCCCCATCATTAAGCCGTACAATGCAAACAATAATCATTGCTTTTACTAATTTATAGTTAGACTACCAATAATGGAAAAAGTTTCATGAAAAAATAAATTATTTTCTCATGAAACTTTCTTTGGTTTTATTGACTTAGTTCATCTTTTTCTAACAGCAGTTGTTGCTGAAGATTTTTGTATATACCTTGTTGTTGCATTAGTTGTTGGTGATTACCTTGCTCTACTATTTCACCTTGTTGAATAACTAAAATTTGATCGGCATTTTCAATTGTTTTCAAGCGGTGTGCAATAACAAAGCTTGTGCGACCTTGCATTAAATGTTGTAGTCCTTTTTGAATATCAACTTCTGTTTGGGTGTCTACGCTCGATGTCGCTTCATCCAATATTAAAATATCTGCATTTTCTAAAATAGCACGCGCAATCGCTAAAAGCTGTCGTTGCCCTTGGCTTAAATTAGCTCCTCCAGCCTGTACAGCGGTATCGTATTGCGCTGGTAAGTACTTAATAAAATTATGCGCATTGGCAATTTTGGCCGCTTCTTCGACCTCCGCATCCGTCGCATCGAGCTTGCCAAAACGAATATTTTCACGAATCGTGCCCGTGAATAAATACGTATCCTGTAACACGACACCAACACGCTCTCGAATTGTTGCCATTTTGTAGTCCTCAATATTTTGCCCATCAATTAGAATTTCACCTGCATCCACATCATAAAAACGTGTTAGTAGGTTAATAATCGTTGTTTTTCCTGAACCAGTCGGACCAACGAGTGCAATAGTCTCTCCTGCCTTAGCATGGAAATGTATATGTTTCAGTATTGGCTGATTCGGCAAATAACTGAAAGAAACATCTTGAAATACGACATCTCCTTGTAAATGATGACGCTCGATAGCATGTTTTTTATCCGCAACTTCAGATGGTTCATCTAAAATTTCAAAGACTCGTTCTGCCCCAGCAATCGCTGATTGGAACGTATTTAATAAGTTCGACAGCTGATTGAGCGGACGGAAAAATTGCCGCGTGTAAGTGACAAATGCAGCGATAATCCCAACGGTCACAAGCCCTTTCACCGCTAAAAACGCCCCTGTACCAATGACAACCGCAAGCCCTAAGTTATTCATAAAGTTATTGATTGGACCTAGTAAACCTGAAGTTATTTCTGCACGTTGAGCTGAATTTCGGAGGTTGTTATTTTGTTGACGGAACGTTTCGATGGCTTGCTGTTCTTTACCGAAAAGAGTAACGACCTCTGCTCCAGTTATCATCTCTTCAATCGTGCCATTTAATTTTCCTAAATCACGCTGACGCGCTGCATAGTTTTTACTACTGCGTTTGACAATTTGTTTCGTTGTAAAAACAATAAGCGGAATGATGATCAATGTCACAATCGCTAACTGCCAGTTTAGAGAAAACATTGCGATGCTTACTCCAATTACGGTTAAAATAGAAGATACGATTTGTGTCACGCTCTGTGCTAATGCTGTATTTAAATTATCAATATCATTCGTGACACGGCTCATTAAATCACCCAGTGCACGTTGATCGAAAAATTTCAATGTTAATGTTTGCAGTTTTTTAAATAATTCTAGGCGCAATTTACGAATAGTTGTCATCGCCACTTGAATCATGACATATGTTTGGAGCCACGTGAAGATGGAGGCTACAGTGAAAATACAGGCTAATACAAGACCAAGTCGAATCGCACCGGCTACTTGCTTTTTCATAATATAGTCATCCACGATGTGACCGATTAAATAAGGTCCTGCTAAACTTAAAAATGTCGAGGCAATTACAAAAAATATCGACAAGAACAATCCAACTTTTTGTTGTCTTACATAGTGCCAGACACGTAATATTGTCGTTTTTTGGTTTTTAGCCTTTTCAGCTGGACCTCCCATTCGTGGTCCGCGTCCAAAATTAATTTGCTTTGGTTGATTTTGACTCATTGTTGTTCACCAGCCTTTTGCTGTGAAGCATAAATTGCTTGGTACGGTTGGTTATTTTGTAATAATTGCTGATGTGTACCTTGACCAACAATTTCGCCATCTTCTAGCACTAAAATAAGATCTGCCTGTTGTATCGATGTAATTTTAGAGGCAACAATAAATGTCGTCGTATTTTGAAAATGTTCGTTAATTGCTTGTTGAACATGCTTTTCAGAGGCGCTATCAAGAGCAGAAGTAGTGTCGTCTAATACTAATATTGCGGGTTGTCTTACAAATGCTCTTGTTAGGGCTAATCGCTGTTTTTGTCCGCCTGATAGATTGGTTGCACCTTGTGATAACTCATGTGCTAGCCCATGGTCAAGTTTTTCAACAAATTCAGTTGCACATGCCCCATCGAGTGCTTGTTTTAATTCCCCTTGTGTTGCTTGTTCCTTTCCAAGGCGTATATTTTTTTCTATGGACCCTGAAAAAAGTAAAGCTTTTTGAGAAGTAAAGCCGATATGTGCTCGTAATGTGCTTAAGGCATATTGCTTGAGTGGCTTGCCATCTAACAGTATATTACCGCTCGTAGGATCAAAAAGGCGTGGTAAAAGTTTTACAAGTGTTGATTTACCACTACCTGTTTTCCCAATGAGCCCTACAGTTTGCCCAGACTTTACAGAAAATGTAATATTTTTCAACACATCTTCTGACGTTTCATAATATCGATAACGCACATTTTCAAAGTCGATGTTTCCATGTATAGATGATGTAATCGCTTGTGCGGCTTCTTGTACCGCTACTTCTTTGTTTAGCACATCCACAATGCGCTCACCTGATGGAAGCGCACGAGCAATTTGCATCAATACCATACTAGAAGACATCAATCCATTTAAAATAATTGTTAAATAGTTAATAAAAGCGAGAATAACACCTACTTGCACTGTGCCCGCTTCTACTTTAATGGCGCCAAGCCACAGTGCAGCAACAATCCCGAGATTTACTATAAACATCGTAAACGGGACGAGTAGTCCTACAATTTGTTCTGCGGTAATAAAGCGTTTTGTCAGTGTGTCATTCAGCCCGGCAAACTGCTCGACTTGATGGCTTTCACGTCGAAATGCTTTGACGACACGAATGCCTGCTAAGTTTTCTTGTAGCTTTGTATTCACTCCGTCAATTGCCTCTTGTACTTTACGATATAAAACACCTGAATACTTTGTGAAAAAGAACATTGCGATAATTAAAATCGGCACAATGACGAGCAATATTGAAAATAACTCACGAGCTGTTACAAAAACAATGATAACCGCCCCAATGAATAATAGCGGGCCACGTACAAAAATACGCAGTGTCATCATAAACGCACGTTGGATACTTTCCACATCACTCGTTAAAATCGTAATTAGCTTCCCTGTCGTAAACGCATCTCGCTCCTTTGCCGAATACGTCATCATTTTTTCATACAATGATTGACGTACATCAGAGGCAAAATGAATGGCCGCTTTGGAACTGTAGATTGAGCAACCAAGGCCCCCAACCAAGCCAAGAACGGCACTTATCAGCATAAAAATAAACATCTTTAACACATACGGATTGTCACCATTCGCAATGCCCGTATCAATCATATGTTGCATAATGGTCGGCTGAATTAAATCCATTGTTACTTCCAGCACCATTAATATCGGTGCAATAAGCGTAAAAAATTTATAGGGCCCTAAATAGCGCCCTAACTGTCTAACTGCCTGCATTGTTTCGTCTCCGTTCCTTGTAAATCACATTCGCTATTCATTATAACTGAAAATCATTCCCAATTGGCAAATATTTTTCGAGTCACGTAATATTTTGAGCGTATAGATGCACCTGCAATTTTCAGAATTGTTTGCGTGCCTGTCACTCTTCCATAGATAAAATATAAGCCGCAACAATCGCTACGTAGCGACATGTTGCGGCTTATATTGTGTTATGCCTACTGCTGATGTTCGTGAGGCTTTCATTCAATTTTAAATAACTTTCCTGCAATTTTCAAAATTGTTTCGGTGCCAGGCACTTTATGGGTTTTTTTTACAAGTCATCAAAGCCGTTATCTTCTACATTAACTTTGACGTATTGACGGGAGCGTTGCTCGAAGAAGTCTGTTTTTCCTAAGTCTACATCTTCGTATGCTTTAATCCATTTCAAAGGATTTTTGCGGTAGCCATCGAACGGACGCTCTACACCTAATTGATTGCAGCGTACATTGGCATAGAAATGAACATAGTCATGGACATCTTCCACATCAAGCCCTTCAATCTTGTCGCCGATGACTTCATTTGCCCAATCGACTTCTAACTGAACAGCTTCACGGAAAATATCTTGCACACGTGCCGCCCATTCTGGTGTATCGTATTCAGGATATTCTGCTAGCAGTTCCTGATAAATTTTCACAAATAAATCAACATGTAGCTGTTCGTCGCGATTAATATAATTAATCATCGTCGACGAAGCAACCATTTTTTGATTGCGCGCTAAGTGATAGAAAAAGGCAAATCCTGAATAGAAAAATAAACCTTCTAAAATAACATCATAAATAATAGCTTCTAGCATATTTTCAACATTTGGTTCCTCTGAAAACGCCTGATAGCCCTTCATAACAAAATCATTACGACGCTCTAACACTGGCTCCGTACGCCAAAAGTCAAATGTACGGTCCTGCTCATCTTTATTGACGATACTGGATAGCACGTAAGAGTATGAATGATTATGGATAACCTCTTGCTGCGCTAATATAATCATTAATGCATTGAGGCTCGAATCCGTTAAATAGTCAGCGACTTTACCAGCAAAATCAGTTTGCACACTGTCTAGCAATGCAAGTAAACCGATAATTTTAAGGAATGATTCTTGTTCATGTGTTGATAACGTTGGGAATTGTTTCACATCATTGCTCATATTAATTTCAAATGGTGTCCAGAAGTTCCCAAGCATTTTTTTATATTTTGGGTACGCCCAACTAAATCGCACGTCATCCCAGTTCAAAATATTGGAAGAGCGCCCGTTCACAATTGCTGTAGAACGGTTTGGCGCTTCCTTATCCATCATTTTTCGTTTTGTAATTGTTGTCATTTATTGTTCCTCCTAGCTCGCACAAGACTCACATTCTAGCAACTCAACAGACGTCGAGCGCACATAATAAGTCGTTTTCACACCACTAGCCCAAGCGTTTAAATGTAATGCAAGTAAGTCTTTTGCTTGAATCGTATTTTGTACATATAAATTTAGCGAAATGCCTTGGTCGATATGACGAGCACGTGCTGCATTTTGTTTAATTGTCCAGTTTTGATCGATAAAGTACGCTGACTTATAGTACCAAGTTGTTACGGGTGATAAATCCGGTACTGTAACAGGAATTTTGTAATCCTTTTTCTCTTCGGAATAACTTTTTTGGAAAATCGGATCAATTGTTGCTGTGCTGCCTGCCAAAATAGATGTCGATGAATTCGGCGCTACAGCCATCACATAGCCATTGCGCATGCCATAGTTCGCAACATCTGCACGCAATGCTTGCCACTGTTCACTGTTATAGCTACGCTTGTCAAAATAAGCGCCTGTTTGCCAATCGGAGCCCTCAAATAATGGGTAAGCACCTTTTTCACGGGCAAGGTCATTTGATGCACGTATCGTTAAATAAGCAATTTGCTCGTATAATTTATCAGCAAAATCAACGGCCTCATCCGACTCCCACTGAATTTCTTTTAAGGCAAGTAAATGATGCCAGCCAAACGTGCCAAGTCCAATACCGCGGTAGCGGGCGTTTGTGCGCTCTGCTTGTTTCACCGGAATAGTATTTAATGCAATGACATTATCTAACATGCGCACTTGAATCGGTATTAAACGCTCTAACACGTCAGCAGGAACTGCCTTGCCTAAATTGACGGACGATAAATTACACACAACAAAATCTCCAGGTTTACGACGCGTCACAATGACATCATCTTCTAACGTAATCGATTCAAATTGCGTTGGCGACATGTTTTGGAAAATTTCAGTACATAAATTAGAACTATAAATCATGCCTTCGTGCTTATTAGGGTTCATACGATTCACTTCATCACGGTAGAACATAAATGGTACACCCGTTTCCAACTGTGAACGCATAATACGCTTCATAATATCGATTGCTTGCACAACTTCACGACTTAATAGCGGATTGGCGATACATTCTGCATACTTTTCACGGAAAGTACCTTGTCCTTTTTGCTCATCATAAAAATCCTCCAGTGAGAAGCCCATTACCTCTCGTACTTCATGTGGATCAAATAAATGCCAATCTTCACGAGCTTCGACCGCTTCCATAAAGATATCTGGTAAACATAGACCTGTGAAAATATCATGTGCACGTAAGCGCTCGTCCCCATTATTTAAACGTAAATCTAAAAACGTAAAGACATCCTTATGCCAAACATCCAAATATACAGCGATAGCCCCTTGACGTTGACCAAGCTGATCAACCGAAACAGCTGTATTATTAAGTTGTTTTATCCATGGCAGCACGCCGCTTGAAGCACCTTTAAAGCCTTTAATAGAAGAGCCACGACTGCGGATTTTGCCCATATACACGCCGATACCGCCGCCATATTTTGATAATGTTGCAACATCGGTATTTGTGTCATAAATACTTTGTAAACTATCATCTACTGTATCAATAAAGCAACTAGAAAGCTGACCATGTGTTTTCCCGGCATTAGATAATGTCGGAGTTGCCACCGTCATATATAAATTACTCATTGCCCAGTAAGATTCACGAACTTTTTCCAAGCGATTTTCCGTTTCATCTTGCATCAAAGTCATGGCAATGACCATCCAACGCTCCTGCGGTAATTCCACTGGTGTTTTCGTATAATCACGAACAACATAGCGATCCATTAATGTTTTTAAACCGATGTATGTAAATAGCTCGTCACGGCTCTGTTCAAGGTAGGATGCAAGTTCCACTAGCTCTTGTTCACTATACTTTGTCGTTAAACATTCGTGATAAAGACCTGCCTCTGTATAGCGAGCAAGTTGTTCAGGAAATACTTTATAAACGTCTTCCTTCGCAACACCACGGCTTGTAGCAAATTGACTATATAATTTTTCTAAGTAAATTTGAGCAGCGACAAATGTCCAAAACGGCTCTTCTTCATCAATCAGACTAAGAGTTTGTAAAATCATCGCATCTGCCCAAGCTTCAAACGTTGCCTCTTCATTTTTCCGTAGCCAACGATCCGATAATCTTACAAAGCTTTCAAGCTCATCCTCCGTGTAACTTTTCTTTAACTTAGCCATTTGCTGTTCAATTTGCATTGTCATCTATCCATTCTCTCCCTTTCTCACAGTCAACACATCAAAAAAGCGATTACACACCAAAGTTCGGCTGCGTAATCGCTGTAAAATCGGAAATGGAAATGAAGGACATGGACACATCAAAGTGGACAAGTCTCTCGCTTCCACTTCTCAATCCCCGAAGATGTGTTGCTGTTTTGAACAACTCGGCAGGTCTCCTGGCTCATGCTTCATTCAAATAATGGCCTTCCCGTTATTTCACAGTGGCAATATCATTATTTGTCAGCATTTACAGTTGCGGGGACAGCTTCGGCTTTAGATGTCTCTATTTCCGAATTCCCTTTTAAACCATACTGGTACCGCTTGTCCAACATACTATATATTGTGTTTCAATCTCTAAACCAATCTAACATATTGTGTTTCTCGTTTCAATAGGCGTTTTGTCCCTTGTAATTTTCAAAAACTAATTTTTACTCGAATCAAGCCCTATTCCAATGCATTTTTACACAGTTTCTCAAAATTTCGAGTAAAAATTTTTTGTGCGAAATGCTCTTTTTGTGGATTAATTCCGAGTAATATAACCGCACAAGGACCTGCTGATTTTTCCACATCCAACGAACTTTTAAGCGGTTGCTGACCAAAAAGTCGTGAAAATTCTGCTTGCAGTCCTTGCGATCCTACTGGCCAAACTTGTTGCACTATTTCCTCACGCCATGCATGATAAATTGGCTGAAGTTGGGCGACATCTGCAGGCTGTTCAAGCACTTCTTGGCCAACGAGTGGCACACCATATGTGTACCAACTTAGTTTTTCACGTTCAAATGGTGACCTTTGTTGGATTTCACCTAACATTGTCACAGATAAGCCCGATTGCAAAGTCGGCATGTTGGATTCTGAACTACCGGTTACAGGTGGACAATGCAGCCCTACTTCATCAAAAACTTGCTCAAGTCCTGCGATATAGCGCGACCATGAAGCATCTCCTGAAAAATTAGCTAGTAATATGTGCTTCGGTATGGCGTTTGCTGCAAGCTGTTCTAAAAAAGTAACACGCGCCGTTAAAAAAGCGGTTAATGTATCCGATGCAACCACAACATCTTGCGGCTTTTCACCAATGGCAGCAGCATTGTCTGTAGTGGCAATGAAGTGTCCTATTTTTACGGCATTTCTCAATTCGCTCGACCTGCCTTACGCACAAATACTTTTGATAGGACGGGCATCACAACTGCGACAATGATAAGGTTGATGACCGTTGCCATAAAAATGCCCGGCAATGATGCCCAGAAAAATGCTGGACTAATGATGAAATAAAATGGCAGCGGTGCTACGACACCATTTAACATAAGCGCGACCGGCCATTTCCAAAAATGCAACCCTTTTTTATGCATCACACCAAAAATCCATACGACTATAAACATTTCTACTGCAATAATAATATGCAAAGGTCCATAAGGAAAACCAGAAGTTAATGCGGTAATAAAATGCCCAATCAGCCCTGCAACTCCCGCTAATACAGGTGATAAGAACACGATGCCGATAAATGCTGGTGCAGAGTCCAGTGCGGCTGTCGAAACAAACGATGGGATTTTGATTACTGCGCCAATGGCACAAATCGCGGCAACCATGGCAGTTAAAGTTAAAGTCATTAATTTTTGTCGATTCATTCCATTCCCTCTTTTCTAGAAATAAATAGCCTATACTTAACAAAGCTTTGACATTTATTTGATGCGCTCAGCGATGCCATACCAAATGCGCTCGACATGCTGTGCTTCTGCAAATAACGCTTGATACAAGCGACCACAAGTGTCACGCAACAGTCGTGCTTGTTTTTCCATTGGCACAACACCGCGCCCCATATCGGTGACAATAATATACAACGAACAGGTTTCTTCAAACGTTTGTAGCCTTTTTAAAACTTGCTGAATAAGCTTTTCATCGTCCTCAAGATTTTGTGATAAGAGCCATTGTTCTAAATTTTTAATAAGAAGTGCATCACAGTCAGGAACTACGTCAGCTAAGACGCCATCCATCACTGCCACCTGCTGCTCAGCCAGCATTTGCGTCACATAGGCGGTTTTTCCGTTATAGGCTCCTCCGATAAAGACATGCATCTTGCTCCCTCCTTCCAAGCCGCTTTGGCAAACGTTAACGTAAACATCCTATCATGCGGTACTTGATACGACCAGAATGACTTTTGCTGTGGTGCAAAAGCGACAAGCAAGGCGCGTACAACGCCCCCATGCACGACAAGATAGTAATCGTCTTCATCTTTTGGTAATGCTGAAAAACCTGTAAGCACGCGCTCGCAAAACACATCAAAATGCTCACCGTTTGGCGGAGATGTACTTATCGGGTCATCTAGCCATTTTCTATAGCGAATGTCCGCTTTTAATTCATCATACGTTTTACATTCAAAGTCACCGAAATGAGACTCTCGAAATCTTGCATCTGCCATATAGCGAGCATGTGGAAAATAGCGACTTGCTGTTTGTTGACAGCGAAGTAAATCACTGCCGTACACTTTCTGAACAGTGTTATCGATAACAGGAAGCGTTGCTATTTGCGCTAATGGAGAATCCGTCCAACCAATATAACGTTTTTCCACGTTTTCTTGCGTTGGTGCATGTCTTATTAAGCGCACAGTAACAATGTCACCCATAGCACAACCTCCATTCCTTCAATCGATGCACCGAGTAAATCTCCTGATACACCGCCAAAATTGCGTAATGTAAATTGGCGAAACAAGACAAATGCGACAATTAAAACAGCTAGCAATACAAAAGGTAACATTGACAAACCTGTCACAAACACGACACTACAACAAGCAACTACTAGCGTTATCACCATGAAGCTAGTCAATGCGCGGTGGTTGATATGCGTTTTAAAAAAATAGGCAAGCCCTTTTTCCTTTGAACACTTTAAAGATAAAAAATAAAAGCTCATCCCTACTCGTGTCAGTAACGGAATAAAAACAAGCATCCACAATGATAGTTTATTCTGTACCAAGAGCTCATGTAGCACAACGAATTTTCCTAACACTAAAAATAAAACAGCCATGACGCCAAATGCACCTACACGAGGATCATCCAAAATTTCAAGACGTTTTTCACGATCCCGATATGAAAAATAAGCATCTCCCATATCGATAAAACCGTCCAGATGCAAGCCCCCTGTAAATAACGCAAATAATCCAATAATGATAAATGCTAATAGAATGTCACTGCTTGCTGTCCATGCTGTTAAACAAGCGATAGAAGTAGCAACAACAGCTCCCATGAGCGCCCCTACCCATGGTAAAAAAGCGAACATCCCAGTAATCGTACTTTTTGATAATGGAAGTTCTTTATGTACAGGCAAAACTGTAAAAAATTGAAATGCCAGTAATACGCTATGCCATATAGTTTTCATCGCTTGGCCTTCCTTCTTTTTCTTTTCTATTTCCACTTCTTTACGATACCATAATTTATTTCGTACGCCTCATATGCAACTGACACGAACCATTGATGTAATTGGCCGAGCAATTGTCGATACAATTCCACTTCTCCATTGTTATAAGGAGGTTCATCAAAAAGTTCATTGGACACGACAAAAAGCGTCACCTTTTTGTCAAGTAACGTCTGCACTGCGCTTTTCATCATTCTTAGCTTTTGCTCTAGACAACCAGGTGTTTCCACACATGGTGTTCCCTTGTCAAACCCTTCATAAAAAGCATTCGTCAGCCATGTCGTCACACAATCCCAAAGTACCACATCGCCATCTTCTACTTTCTTGAAAGCTTCTTCAATTCGATACGGTGCTTCTATTGTATACCAGGTAATCGCTTGTTTTTGGCGATCAGCCTTGTGCCTTGCTATACGCTTTTCCATTTCAGCGTCCAATGCAACTCCTGAAGCAATATAAACTAATCGTTTTTCTTTTAAGTTATTATGTTGATAGTGCAAAACAGCTTCTTTTTCAGCAAAGTGAGACTTCCCACTGCGGACACCACCTGTAATAAAAATTAGCGGCACTGTTGTCACCTCTCTATTGTAAATGTGGTGTGCTCCCAATTTCTTTAACATGCCAACTTTCATCTAGCCGCTCAATAATGGTCACACTCGTCCCTTCAATAAACGGCTCTGTCCAAAGCTGATCAATACCACGCCCTAATATAGCATTAAGTATGCATTTAATAGTTACCGCATGGGACACAATTAACACATGGTCATGTGGATATATTTGCGCAATATTTTTTAACGTGTACATCGCCCGTTCCGTCACAGCACCAAAACTTTCGGTATGTGATGCGATAAATTGCGCTGGATAATTTGTATACAATTCATAGTCCAAACGATTCTTTGCCAGTATCTCTTCCACCGTTTTTCCTTGCCAATCACCTAAATTAATCTCACGTAAATCATCCTCATCGTGCAACGCAAGCTGACGGCCGGCTGTCAAATAGCGCATCGTTTCTTGCGCTCGACCACTTGAGCTACTATAGGCGGCAGTAAACGGAATGGTTTTTAAATATTCCGCAAGTTTTTCGGCATGTAACACGCCTTTTTCTGATAAAGGCGAGTCTAGCCACCCTTGTAATCGATGCTCTTTATTCCATACTGTTTCCCCATGTCGAACTAGATAAAAAATTGTCACATTCCTCACCCCTTATTTGCTTTGAACCATGCCTGTAAACAATTTTCTAAATAAGTCATCGCCGCTACATCTTTTATCCCGATGCGGAACCATTCACCATTTAATCCCATAAAGTTTTTTGTATGGCGTAAGACTATACCCTCCGCTAAGCAATAGCTAAAAAATGTATCTGCTTGTTGATTGCTTGGCAATGAAAAACAAACATAATTTGTAACACTATTTGTTACTCGACATCCATTTTCGCGTAAAAATTGTTGGAGCCATTGTCTTTGATTCATTGCATAATTAATTGCCTGTTGACAGTATTCATGCTCATCTAAACAACCCGCACCTATAACGAGGGCAAATGCATTGAGATTCCAATGCGACAGCATGGCTTTTAACTCACGAACAATCGCTTTGCTTGCGATTAAATAACCAAGTCTTAGCCCTGGTATGGCATACATTTTTGTCATAGATCGAACGACAATTACATGCGCATTATTGGCAACATAGGTAATTAAAGAATGCGCTTCACTTACCCAATCAATAAATGCTTCATCAAAAACAAGCTCACAATTCACTTCTGCTCCATAAGCGATTAAGCGAAGCAATTCCTCTTTTTTCGGTAAGACACCTGTTGGATTATTAGGTGTACAAATATATAAGGCGTCAGCATTGACCATTTCTTGATAAAGTAGCGCCATCGGTAATGTATAGTCAATAAAATCCTCTACTACAATCGACATTACATTCGCCCCAGCTGCCTTCAATGTCCGTTCGTATTCAGAAAATGTTGGATGTACAACAATGACACGTTTATTTGCATAGCGTCTTGCTAACACACTAAACAACTCTGAAGCTCCATTCCCTAGGACGATTGAGTCTTTTTCAATATGATGAAATTGAGCTGCTTTTGTTAAAAAGGGCTCCCCATCTGGATCTGGATAACGTTGTATTAACGGATAAAATGTGCGCCAGCGCGCTTCAACAAATGCAGGTGGACCTGCAGCATTGACATTTTCACTAAAATCGAATACTTCCGTCGGTATTTTCAGGCCGAGTTGATGATATACGTTATGTGGATTTGCACCATGATTAGGTAATTGCAAAAATAAACACCTCCATTGCCAACATAACGAGCGTAAACAACACCGTAGCAACACGCATATGGATAATCGACGTTGCAATATGCTCTTTCGTTAACGGTACATATTTTTCACCCATTGTCGCTCTATATGATGCCACACCTTGATATGTATTTTTCCCACCTAGTTGCACACCAAGCTGAACTGCTGTTGCTGCTTCTAAATAACCGCTATTCGGACTTGGGTGTTTTCGTGCATCTTGTGCCCAACGCTTTAAACGTTTGCCGAGCGGTACAGATGTTTCATTTTTTGTACCAAGTACCATTAATAATCCTGTTAAACGACTTGGAATAAAGTTTAAAACATCATCAAGTCTTGCCGCAAACATGCCAAAATCTTTGTATTTTTCATTTTTATAACCGATCATCGAATCCAATGTGTTCACTGCTTTATATCCCCATAAACCAATTGCCCCAAATAAAAATGCATAAAAGAGTGGTGCAGTGACGCCATCACTTGTATTTTCAGACACAGTTTCAACAACGCCTCGAACAATTTCATCTTCATCGAGCTTATCGGTATCTCGTCCAACAATCCACGATAGTTTGACACGCGCTTCCTTGAAATCGCCCTTTACAAGTGGCTCATAAACAGCTAACGCGGCTTCCTTTAAACTACGCTGTGCCAGTCCTACACCTATTAATAGACCCTCTACTAGAATACCAAATACTATGCTCACTTGATAACTAAGCATTAAAATCACCGTCACAACGAACATCGTCGTACCTACCACAGCAAGCGCCATAACCATGCCGCGAACCTTTCGCATCTTACCTTTATTCCACAACGCGGTTTGCGCTTGAATAAGCTTCCCTATCCAACGTACCGGATGAGGCATTTTGGGAGGGTCCCCGACGAGTAAATCAAAAAGTAGACCGATGATACAGGCAATAACTAATGCAATCATAGTGGACTCGCCTCTTTCTCTTTTTTATACTTTTGAATAGCCTCTCGCATCGTTTCGTATACACCATGACCGATGATTTTTCCTAACATCGTGATTGGGCCCGCATATTGATGGAAATCCCCTTCTTCCGTCGATGCTATAAGTAAACTATCGGTTGACGTTCCCGTTGCTTGCGTATCTGTTGTAGGATCTGTTATATTTTCATCTATCAGTGCCTTGACCTTTGCCTCTGTCGTTGAAATCATTGCTTGAAACAATGCCTCATCCGATAATTTTCCATTGATCAATACCCAAGTATTAATTGTTCCTGCGTGATACTGTTCTTGTCGATGAAATGCACGCGTAATATCGACAGCATTGCCTAATCCAGCTGTAATCATCACGACAAGGTGAATCCCTTCATATGTAAATTCCCGTATAGTTGCAAAACGTGCATATACCGCTGTCATCATCGCCACCGTTTGATTGATAGGATAGCCCTCTGCCTGTAAAAAACGTTGTAGCTCTTGATGTGGTTGTCGTTCATCGTAAGTTTTCGGCACAGAACGATTTAACAAATGCGTATAATAGCCAAAGCCGGGATTATGCATTGCGGACGACACAACTTTCATCGGCGTAGTAGTTTCCATCACAACATATTGCTCAACTATTTTTATATCTTCTTTTCGTACAACAGCCATCTTCTCACCTCCTATTTTGTATGTCAGCAAGCTCTTTTGCTTAGGCAAATAAAAAAAACAAATTCTTACAAAGAAGAATTTGTACTGTTCACGCTTTAATTATGAATACACTGCAAATTTGAACCTTCTGAATTTTTTGTATAGTACACAAAAACAACTTCATCTATTGAAATGAACTATTTTCTTAAAAATTGTATCATAACTTTGACGTTTGCAACATTCATTTTCTTGATATTTTGTTATTGCTTTTGCTTTAAATTTTTAAATCGAATAATGGAGCCGGCAATAATAAAGACCCAACCGATCCCAACATAAACCACTTTCATTGATTTCGTCGATGCAGGTAAAATATCCATAATTGTTAAACAGACAAATAATATCCCGATAACAGACAAAATCATACCCATTGAAAAACTTTTCAAGCGAATGCCCTCCTTATCTATGTACGCACTTGATTTTACAGTATTACTGGCTAAAAGAAAACTTTATTCCTTTTAGTTTATTAGAAAACCGTAAAATCATCCAATGTGAAAGTCACATAAAAAATGAAAAAGCTGCCTCATCAGCTATTCAACGATAGCTTCTTGGGACAGCTCTTTTTTATTGTCAGATAATTTCATTAACGTTTCGCTAAAAATTATCGTATTTTGTCCAATTATGCTTGCACTTGTGCAAAAAATTCACCATATAGCGCTTGTAAAATTCGGTTTTCATATTCTTGTAATACACCAAATACAAGACTGACTTCAGATGAACCTTGGTTAATCATTTCAATATTAGCTCCAGTTTTCGAAATAGCTGTAGCCGCACGCGCTGCAAGACCTGTATTATTACGCATACCTTCCCCTACAATCACAATCATAGAGAAACCATGACGCATTTGAACATCATCTGCTTGCAATTCTTCTTTCACACGCGCCAAAATACGTGCTTCATTTTCCGGTGTTAGCTGATTTGATCGCATAATAACCGAAATATCATCTAAACCAGAAGGTGTATGTTCGTAGGAAATGTTTTCGTCTTCTAAAATTTGTAGAAGTTTACGACCGAAACCTACTTCGCGGTTCATTAAATACTTAGACACATACAACGTTGAAAAGCCACTATCTGCCGAGATACCTGTTACCGGACGGCCTGTAGCAGGACGACTCGGTACTATGCGAGTACCTGGGGCTGATGGATTATTTGTATTTTTTATGTTAACTGGCACCCCAATCTTATAAACAGGCATTAATGCTTCATCATGGAAAACAGAAAAGCCCGCATAGGATAATTCGCGCATTTCGCGATACGTTATTTCTTTAATTTCAACAGGATCATTTACAACTTTCGGATTAGCAGAAAATACACAATCCACATCCGTAAAGTTTTCATAAAGCTCCGCTTCAACAGCTGCTGCTAAAATAGAGCCTGTAATATCGGAGCCACCGCGATCAAACGTACGCAATATGCCCGCTTTAGTGTAACCGAAGAAACCTGGGAAAACAATAATTTCTTTTGTCTCTTTTAAAGGCGCTAAATTTGTATAAGCTTCAGGTAAGGCGAACGTACGCTCAGGTAGATCATTAACCACCAAACCTTCTTTCGGACTTACATAACGTGCTGGCATACCGATAGAGTTAAAATAGGCTGCGATAAGCTTGGCGTTGTTATCTTCTCCAGCTGCTTTTAAGCTATCAATAAATAATTCTTCGTTGGAAGTATCTCCAAGCACACGATGACGTAAGTCTTCAGCAATAACGTCACAAATCGCATGATCCAGCTGTAAGCCGTCCGCTATAGACTTGTAACGATTCACTACGGTCTGGACTTTTTCTTCTGTATTTTCTTTTTGAATTGCTGCGTTGGCTAAAGCAATGAGTAAATCAGTTACTTTTATATCATCAGCACAACGTTTCCCCGGTGCTGAAACGGCTACGATTTTGCGTGCCGGATTAGATTTTACAATGTTTGCGACTTTTTGAATTTGTTCTGCACTTGCTACAGACGTTCCACCAAATTTACATACGATCATATCTATCAAATCCTAACCTTTTAAAATAATGTATTCCTCCAAAAAACAATTGAATGTACACAGTGTACAAATTATCGTTCTCTACGTCAATACAATTTAAAAAATTCACGCAATTTACCGAGAGAAAAATGGACAATTTTCGCACTGTTTGATTTATTATACGGATTTCGTAGCAAATAGTTAAGGTTTTTATAAATTTTTTTCGTATATGTTACATAATCATAAAAATTTTCGCTTGAACTAGCTTAAATGAGCTTCCTAGTAAAGGGTTTTATTGCGAAAAAGATGCCACATTAGCTCGTCTTCCTCAGCAACTGCTAAGAAACAGCCTCATCCCTTGCGCTACATGCTTTCACTGTTTTCTTTTATACAATAATGAGAGCGCTTTCTTCCATTATAATATGCGGCGAAAATCATACTGTCTGTGCTATTCAGTATTAAAATCGTCTGTAAACCTCAACAATGCCACCCTTATAAGGATGGCATTGTTCGATGGGCACACTGTTTTTCTTCTTCTATATAATGGAGGAAACGTTTTCATTCAAAAAAAATTTAAATACGATTGGGCATGGCAGCTACGACAATTAACATTCGTTTTTTACTGCATGTATATAGTGAATTGTTTCAAACGATTGTAAATCATCATTCCGATTGGCGAAAAACTGATTTTGAATATCTTGTGGTGATAAATGTTCATAGTTTAATAATTGTTCGTTCGCAAGTAATTTTTCTAAATCACTTATGGAAGAAGCGTACATCATCTGTTCTCCAGAAGCACGAGCCATCTGTACCATGTTTTGCACACGATTGAAAATGCCTGCTTTCGTAAACAATTGTTCATCTGCAATATCGAAAATAATGGAACTACCCTTCGGTAAATATTGAAAAAATAGCCTGATTAATTGCTGAAATATTTCTACTGTTAAATAGTATGTGACGCCAAGCATGCTGAAGATGGTTTTCTTCGATAAATCAAATCCTGCCGCAACGAGCTTATCTAGCGACAGTTCGTTCGTAAAATCCATTGCTATAAATTTAACATGAGGTGGATTTTCAAAGCCCGCATGCCGTAAGCGTGCTCGTTTAAAATCTTGTGTGGACGGATGATCAACTTCAAATATAGTGACATTTGTCAGGGCATCGTGGCGCCAAGCAAACGTATCTAACCCTGCACCTAAAATAACGTATTGCTCGGCACCAAGTTGACATTCACGCAGTACAACATTTTCTGTGTAAGCCGCTCTTGCAAGAGGTGTGGGTGACAGCTGAATTTGAGTAACCCACTTTAAGACTGCTTCACGATCATCTTTTAGTTGTTCAGCCATTTTAGGGCTAAAAAATGCAATGCCATTTGTCATATTAGTAGAAATTGCTTGATATTCTTCAGGTAGTAGAAAATCTTGCGCTACATAATCATTAAAAATAATAGGACGATCTTCTTTGGCATGATACGCTCGGCTAAATGCTGATACGAGTGAAGTTAGACTTGGTCTTTTACTTACTATTATTAAATTCAAATTCAATCTTTCCTTCTACTAAACACAAGGCAGCACTGAATTGTTTTCCACTTTTTGCTTTAAATCCTTTTATTTCTGCCCTTTTCCCATTACTACATAAATCTCTAATATTCTTTTCAGAAAGTTTTCTCCCTAGCAATCTTTCAGGGAATGTTTGTTTACAGCCATTTTTATAGTCCGAGCAACCATAAAAGTTTTTTCGCAAGCTAATTTTTCCGACTTTACATGCTGGACACGTCACAATATCTTTGGCGCCTGGCTTAGTAAATTGCTCCGCTTCAATTGTTAACGTATTAATTTTGTTCGGCACTTCTGCAATTAGCTGATGAATAAACTTGCCTATATTATCGATAAAATGTTTTGCTGACCCTTCGCCGAGACCTATTTTTTTTAAATAGATTTCCCATTTAGCCGTCATAGAGGGACTTGAAAGTAATGTTCCTTCAATTGCTTTGCACAATAGTTCACCTTTAGGCGTAATGCTGACGATATTTTTCTTTACCTCAATAAAGCCATGTTTTTTAATCGTCTCGATAATGCCACTTCGTGTTGCTTCCGTGCCAATGCCTTCTACAGAATTTAATACTTCGATTTCAGCCTCATCTTCATGTGTATTCAGTTGGGAATCGGTACGTTATCTAAATAAATTATGGACTTAATTATTTTGGACTTAATTACAATGTGTAATAGCCTAGATTATTAGTTATCAACATTAGATTCCCTAATAATGGATGGACATAATTATTTGTATAACCGTTATACTGAAAATTAATTTATAATTATAATAGATACGCAAAGTTGTAATTATTATTAATAGGAGAAGGATATATGAAAATAGTAATTGCAGAAAAACCAGACCAAGCAGCAAAATTAGCTGCCCCCTTTTCATTTACAAAAAAAGCCGGTTATTTTGAAGTTAAGCCAAATACATATTTTCCGGATGGAGCATTAATTACATGGGCGATAGGACATCTATGCGAATTGAAAGCACCAGAGGAATATAATCCAACATGGAAGAAATGGACTTTAGAAACATTACCAATTATTCCAGATCGATTCGAATATAAAGTCACAAAATCAAAATATAAACAATTCAATGTAATCAAAAGTTTAGTAAAAAGACCTGATATTCGAGAAATCATAATTGGTGGGGATGCAGGGCGTGAAGGTGAATTAATTATACGTACCATTTTAAAAGTGTGCGGCGTTAATAAACCGATGAAACGCTTATGGATATCATCTTTAACTGAAAACGCTGTAAAAAACGGTTTTTCAAATTTATTACCTGAAGAGAAAACAAGAGATATTTATTTCGAAGCGTTAAGCCGTTCATGTGCTGATTGGTTAATTGGAATCAATACATCAAGATTATATACCGTACTCCTCAAAAAAAATGGTGTTAAGGATGTTTTTTCAATAGGAAGAGTACAAACACCCACACTCGCACTAATCGTTAAAAGAGAACATGAGATAGCTGATTTTAAGCCTGAACTTTTTTGGGAAGTTGAAGCAGAATTTAATTTTGAAGGGAAAATGTTAAAAGCAAAATGGCTTAAAGAAAACAATTCAAGGGTTCAAGAAGAACGACAAGCTATTGCTATTGCAAATTTCTGTATCAATAAAACTGTAGAAATTACTAGTATTAAAAGAGAAACAAAGGAGTACCCTCCTCCATTGCTATTCAACTTATCCGCATTACAAGCAACAGCAAACAAAGCTTATAAATTCTCACCACAAAATACACTAGATATTTTGCAAAAACTTTATTTAAAGGGCGTAGTTTCGTATCCAAGATCTGATTCACAATTTTTAACGAATGAAGAAGCAAAAACACTTCCTATTATATTAGAGGGTTTGAGTAAAATTGATAAATATAAAAATCTTCTTCCAGCGCCAACAAAATCAATTAATAATAATAAAAGATTTGTTAATGAAAAAAAAGTGACAGATCACCACGCAATAATTATTACAGAGCAGTTACCTGATTTTTCAAAGCTTAGTGCAGAGGAAGAAAAAATTTATGATTTAGTTGTCCGACAAGTCATTGCAGCACACTACAATAATGCAGTATTTTCTTACACAACAATTCATTCACTTGTAGATAAACGGGCAGAATTCATTTCTAAGGGCAAGGTCCAAATAGAAGAAGGTTGGCGTGAAGTAATTTATCAGTCTAAAGACAGTTCATCGGCTGAAGAAGATGAGCTACTCCCCCTACTTTATGAAAATGAACAAGGTATAGTTTCTAAAACAAGCGTGAAAAAAGGTGAAACACAACCACCAAATAGATATTCTGAAGGTAATTTAATTTCACTAATGAAAACAGCTGGTAAACATTTAGATGATACTGAATTAGAAAAGGTTTTATCTAAAACTGAAGGTTTAGGTACTGAAGCTACGCGTGCTGGAATCATTGGTACACTAAAGGATCGAAACTATATCGAGGTTAAAAAAAACCAAGTCTTTGCAACGACTAAAGGTATGTTGCTTATCGAGGCACTAGGTGAAAGCATATTAACGTCTCCTTCAATGACAGGTAAATGGGAGCAACGGCTATCTGAAATCGGTGAAGGCAACGCTTCTCCAAAAGCATTTATGGAACAAGTAAAAAAACTTGCAGACAAATTAATTTCAGATGCGAATGAACGTGAAAAGCAATGGTCATTTAATCAAAGTGAAGTTGATAAAATTACAGCAAATAATCCTTATAATAAAAAATATAAAAAAGAAAAAACCGTTGTTGGAAAATGCATACTTTGTGAAGGATCAATTATTGATCATGGCACTTTTTACGGGTGCTCAAATTATAAAATTGCCAATTGTAAATTCTCAGTTTCAAAGAAACTTTTAAGAAAAACTATTTCACTAGCGAATATGAGAAAACTCTTGGCAACTGGTGAAACAGACTTGATAAAAGGGTTTAAAAAAGGCGAGAAAACTTTTAATGCCCACCTTATTTGGGATAAAGAAGACCGTAAGATTCAATTTAAATTCCATAGTAATTAACTTTTCTAAATTCAACATATCATTAAAATAGTTTGAGAATCTCCTATTGAAGTTACTTCTCCTGATAAGATGTAGTGAGATGCAGTTAGAAATGTCGATTTAAACGAGGGTTTGGTAAGCAATATATCAAATATTCGATTTCATGATTTTTAGACTATAGTGTGCAAGCAATCTGTTACAATTAGCTTAAAAAGTATATTATATATATCTGGTCATTTTTTTGCGAGTCGTCTCATAACTAATCAGATGATTTTAGAAGGACTAAACAATGTAACACGAAGAAAACTTGGGCGATAAAAAATTTGAGAGTAATGCTAGAAAAGGACAACTTAGAAAATGGATGATTTATTAAATTGGATTCAACATGATTCATGGATGACAAGAAGCAGCAGTTTTTTTCTTATGGCAATGCTAGCATTTATACCTGCTGTGCCAATTCCTTTAGTTGTAGGGATTATAGCAGCGACCTATTCAATACCGGTAGCATTATTCATTAGCTTAGGTGGAACTGTTTTTGGCTCCATTTGCATGTTTTTTCTTTGCCGATATGCATTTCAAAGGATTGCATTAAAACAAGTACAGAAATGGAAACAGCTAGATGGATTTTTTCAACTACTTGAGCGAAACGGCTTTTTAGCAGTACTTATTGGCAGATTAATTCCTATAATGCCTTCTGCTGCCATTAACGCCATAGCGGGTGTAACAAAGGTTCGTTTCAGCTCTTTTCTGTTTGCAACCACAATTGGAAAGGTCCCAACAATGATGTTTTTTACGCTAGCAGGTGCTCAATTTGGAAAGAACCAGCTCTTAACTGCCATGATGATAGGGCTATATGTTTTAGTCCTATTTTTACTCGGAATGAAAATGAGAAATAAATGGTTAATAAGGTAATCCAAAAGGCATATTGGTCATCTTTTTTATTATAGAGAGAATTGATTTTAGAATGATTGTGAAGCTTAGTTAAAGTATAACCTTCCCAAAGCGTCATTAGGAACCTGTCGTTAAAGAATGTTATTCAACAAAATGGCCCGATTGCAGAATAAGGAAAAATCCTGCATATAACAGGATTTTTGGTCAAACTTTTATAAATTATCATTCTAAGTTCTAAAAAGCAGTTCATCTTTTTATAAACGGTATTACTTTTTTCAAAACGGTACAACTTTCTTACAAACGGTACAACTTTGTTTTAAAGCTACAATTGGTTAGAAAAGCTAAAAAAGCGAAGGAATCTAGAACTATAATGAGCTAAATTACTGAGTAGTTATTTTTACATCTCTTTCGCATTTTCATTATTCAGCAAAAGGGCACTTTCCTAGAAATAAGGGAAATAAAGATGATGCAGGTCAATCTAGAACAAGACTAGAAAAAATCCATTAAACCCTTTGCATAGTAAATGGTTCAATGGATATATTCTGATTGGCTTATCAACGAGATAAGCAATCTTCTGTTTTTGTTTAACTGGAAATATAGGAGTAAAAGATTCTCTCCACTCTCGTTCCGTTGATCTTCACATCTTGGTATCGGTATCTATAATCATCACATTTCGTTACTACTAAGTTTTGATTGCCAATGTCAAAAAACTTATGCCAAAACTTGTTTTAAAAACATTCCCGTATAAGATTCCTTGACTTTGGCTACTTGCTCTGGCGTACCCGCAGCTACTAGCTTACCACCTGATGTGCCGCCTTCTGGACCAATATCGATCACCCAGTCAGATTCCCGGATTAGTTCTAGACTATGTTCGACAACGACCACCGTATTGCCCGTATCGACTAGCCTATTTAATAAAATCTGTAGCTTTTTAATATCAGATGGATGGAGACCTGCTGTTGGTTCATCTAACAGATAGAGTGTATGGTTTTTCAACGGCTTACTTAGCTCTTTCGCCAGTCTAATCCGTTGACCTTCGCCCCCTGAAACGGTTTTAACAGATTGGCCCCATTGGAGATAACCGAGCCCAACCTCACATAGCATCTCGATTATGCCAGCTATTTTAGTCTCGTCCTTGAAGATTGGCAAACTTTCCTCCACCGATAAATCCAGCAAGTCCGAGATTGAAAAGCCTTTATACTGCACCTGCAAAACCTCATCTGTAAATCTTCTTCCCTCACAAGCATGGCATTTAACTTCCAAATCCGGTAGGAAATCCATATCTACAGACAACACACCTAGACCTTGACAGGTTTCACACCGTCCACCTTTTGTGTTAAATGAGAAATCCTTCGCTGTCAACTTTCTTTCCTTCGCTTCAGGTAAATCTGCAAATAGTTTACGAAAATGAGTATACACTTCTGTATAGGTAGCGACATTAGAACGCTGAATTCTACCCATTGGTGATTGGTCAAAGATAACGATATCATCAACATTCTTCAAGCCACTAATTTCCTTGCAACCTGTATAACCGTGCTCCTGCTGATAACCTTGAGCAAGAATATCGAATACGATAGTAGATTTCCCTGAGCCAGACACACCTGTCACGGAAACGAGACAACCCAGTGGGAAAGAAACAAGAGGTATGTTTATATTGCGGATTTGTGCATCTTGGATTTCAATATGCTGTCCACTACCTTTTCTACGAATACGTGTAGGAGCAGGAAGGTTTTCTTCTCTCAGATAAGTACCAGTAACTGAAAGTTCGTTGGTCATCAGTTCTTCTAGGCTACCTTCTCCCACAACACTTCCACCATGCACTCCAGCCCCCGGACCAATATCTATAATATGATCAGCAGCTTGCATCATATCAACATCATGTTCAATCACAAGAATAGTGTTACCAATATCGCGTAGTTCTTGCAGCACACGAATAAGACCACCCGTATCCCGCGGATGCAGACCCTTCGTCGGTTCATCCAAAATATATAAAACGCCGGTTAAGCCCGATCCCATCAATGTTGCGAGACGCAGTCGCTGTGCTTCCCCACCTGACAAAGTAATCATCTGGCGATTGATGGAAAGATAGCCAAGACCGACATCAATAATACGTTTTAAACGAGTCGGCAGATCGTGAAGAATTGTATCCAGCAGGTGAAGACCCTCTGGCGGTAACACTGACTGGAGCCCTTTCGTCCATTCATATACATCATCAAGAGACCAATCAGACACATCGGAAATCGTTGCGCCAGCTACCCGAACAAGACAAACCTCCTTCTTCAAACGCGCACCCAAACAATCTGGGCAAAGCTCTTCATGAAAATAGCTTCCACTTTTTTCCTTAACACCTTCATTTTCCCTGTAACGTCGCCATAAACTAGGGATAACCCCTTCGAACTTAGTTCCTTTTACCGGCTTCACCTCAGGATAATGGAGTTGGAATGCCTCACTCTCAACACCATAATATAACAAATCCCTTTGGACTTCATCGTAATCTTTCAAAGGTTGGCACGGATCGAAATCAAAGCCATAATGCTTGGCAGTTGCCAACAAAATACGTGTCTGAATATCACGATGAACCCCTTTCAGAAAAGATACTCCGCCGTCCTCCAAGCTAAGCTCCGGGTTGAATACCATTGTTTCATTTATACTAGCAACATACCCAAGACCACTGCATGTTGCGCATGCTCCCTCTTGCTTATTAAAGGAAAAGTGAACCATGTCTAGCTTCTCTAGTTTTTCCCCGCAATGTGGACAGTCTATCATCCGGCAATCCACTTCTTTATCATTCTCGGCCAATCTTTCTACTTGTTCAAAAGAAGGGGGAATACTACCACTACAAGAATGACAAATCTGTTCTCCCAAACTGGCAAATATAAACCGGACAAAGGTGTATATGTCTGTCACTGTCCCAAGCGTTGAGCGTGGGTTACGATTAGTAATATGCTGTCCCACACTGATAGACGGAGATAGTCCTTCAATGAAATCTACTTTTGGCTTGCCAATCGCTTCCGTTATCATTCCCATAGAGTCCATATACTGTCTCTGGCATTCTCGCTGCAATGTATCCATTGCTAATGTCGATTTTCCCGATCCAGAGGGTCCTGTTAAGATCACCAATTTGTATTTTGGAATCGACAATGAGATATTTTTCAAGTTATTTTCCCGTGCACCCTTAATAACAATAGTTTCTTTCATCAATATCCCTCCTATTAATATTCTCTTCTTCTTAATGGCATCGGGAAACATATATTTAGTCTAGTTTCCCCATTTTGTAACTTAATTATGTTTTATCAATCTTTTTTCGGATTGACCAACTCACGTGAGCTCCCCATCAGGTAAACAAAGAAAGCAGCTACCCCAATTGGAATCATTGCAAGTAGATAAATATATGAAACAGATTGAGACATAGCTACAACAATCGTATCTAAAACCTTAGTTGGAATTGTTGCACGTACAGCAGGTTCAAAGATTTGTCTCATATCATCCATCGCGGGGAAAGCTGCAAGGGCTTCTCCTCCCAATGCTTTAAACCCTTCCGCTAGTTTGTCAGACAGCAGATTACTTTGTAGTGATCCAAAAATCGCAAGTCCAATCGTCATACCCAATGTCCGCATGAATGAGTTCGTCGAATTTGCCGTCCCGCGGTATTTATATTCTAAATTATGCAGAGAAGCCGTAGGTAACAATGTGAATGAGAAGCCCATTCCAAAACCAACAAGAACCATATAGACAGAAAGCATCGTCCGTGTTGTATCTGGATCAATTGTACTCAGCATGAACATGCCCGCAAAATACGAAATAACAGAAATAATCATCAAGTTTCTAAAGCTTGTTTTCGTTAGGAAAATCCCACCTGAAGCACTTCCTGCAACCGTTCCAAGCATCAGCGGCAACAGGACAAGCCCAGCCCCAAGCGCCGAAGCCCCGTATACGGACTGAATGAAGATAGGCAAGTAGACAATTAAAATGATATAAGTGCCTCCATACAAAAATGCTAGTATTTGTGAAGATGCAAACAAACGGCGTTTAAACAAAAAGAAAGGTAAAATCGGTTCTTCTGCTTTCATTTCTACAAAGATAAATGCAGTAAAGAAGACAACAAAACTTACAAATAACGAAATAATCATCGTGGAGTCCCAAGCGTACTGATTTCCTCCCATTTCAAGCGCAAACATCAAGCAAACAACAGCAATTACTAAAGTGATTGCTCCCGCCCAGTCAATCTTCTGCTTCATTCGAGTTAAGGATTCCTTATAGTTCTTCAGAATGAGCGCAAGCACAATAATCCCAAGTGGGACGTTAATGTAAAATACCCATTCCCAACCAAAATAGTCTGTAATGTAAGCACCAAGAAGGGGGCCAAAAACACCTGCTATACCAAACACTGCACCTAGAAGACCAAGCATTTTCCCACGTTTATCCGCCGGGAAAATATCATAGACAATCGTAAATGCAATCGGCATTAACGCACCGCCGCCAATTCCTTGAATCGCACGGAATATACTCAGCTGCTCAATAGACCCTGCAAGCCCACACAACATTGAACCGATAAGGAACATTGATAAACCCAAAATAAAAAAACGCTTTCTACCGTACATATCAGACAATTTTCCAAAGAGAGGCATACCTGCCATTGTCGCTACGATATAAGCCGATGTGACCCAAGCGAATTTATCCAATCCACCAAGATCGGAGACAATCGTCCCCATAGCTGTCGCTACGATGGTGTTATCAATCGCCGCTATAAACATAGCAAGCAATAGACCAGCTAAAACTAATTTTTCATTACTTTTTGAAACCTCCATTAGTGAATCACCCTTTACAAATTATTATTGACTTTGATACTATGAACGTGAAAGAATATTAAGTTCATCAAGTATCTTGATAACAAAGTATCTTGATAATAAAGATAATAACATCATAAAAGGAGGACTCTATTTTGTCAAGCCAACAAAAAGATCAAGCAACAAATCAACAAGAACATTTCATTTCACTTATGCGCGGGCTCGGAACCCGAACGATTTTACATGAGCAAAACGTAGCCGCCTCTCTCGGGTTATACAATAACGATTTTATAACCCTGGATATCTTACGCGAAGCTGGTCCAATTACCGCCGGAGAGCTATCCAAAAAAACTGGTCTTACTACAGGCAGCATTACCGCATTGGTCGATAGACTTGAAAAAAACGGATACGTTCATAGAAAAAATGATCCTACTGATCGCCGCAGGGTCATTATTGTTCCAGATTATGAATCCAAAGAAGAAGTCGGTAATTCATATCGTCCACTTCACACCGCAATGATTGAACTTGCTTCCTCCTATACTGAGGAAGAACTTGCACTCATTACACAGTTTATAGGTAAAGCAAGTGCGATTTTAGAAGAGCAAATTCAACATCTAAGCAACAATAGACGCAACAAATCATCTTCCTAAACCCTAACCTCATATGCTAAAAACTTAAAAGCTCGCTATATCCTTATATCGCAAAGAGCTTTGTAAGAAAAATCAGGCTACCTAACTCCGTGAGAATTCAGAGTTAGGTAGCCTGATTTTTCTTAATTAACAGAACGGACGTACTATTACATGAAAACATGAAGTGGTAGTTAAACCCGTCATTTTATTATGTGGATGATAAGGGTTAGAAATATTAATATTTTGATATAGACTATGGAACCTCTTGCTATTCAAGATAAACAGAACGAATATGCGTTCTGTTTTTTTAAAAAAAGTTGAACATAAAAACTGCGCTCCAATGAAAAATGCTAATTTGAAAAAGATCTTATGCCCTCCAAAAAAAGATTGTTTTGGCTGATTCTTTAAGACCATTAAACTTTTCTTGACCTTGTTAAAAACGAAGTAATAGTCCTAGGAATGCTTACCATTGTAAATCCGTATGTAGTTAATTAACTAAAAATTTTAAATAAGTAAGTTTAAAAATCCTAATAATGGAAATTCATTAGCTATGGTTACCTTAGCTTATCTTTACGGAAAAAGAATTCTATTAAAGATTCAATTTTCTTTTGTATGGCATCCAAATGCAGTTTTTTTCATTTGTTCAAATATTTCCTCATCAACTTTACCCGAGACCTTGCTTTTTATAGTTTTTTAACGTATTTTAATTAAGCTATGTTAAACCATATTATTGATTTTCTACTAAAAGTAAAACGCCCAACGAAAGGACAGTTGATTATAATAAAGCTATCGTTCTCCATTTAACCTTTTTCAGAAGTCTCATAAAAAGTATATTGTTACTCAACTACAGAACCATCCACTTCAGAGAGAGAGGTTGTACTTTGGTTTGTTTTAAACTCCGCTACCACAGACATATAAATGTCTATAGGATCCTCACTATCTACTTTAAAACCAAACCGTTTATATAAACTTTGAGCAGAGCTTTCTTGCAGGACATTTAATGTCACTCGTTTTCCTATTACATAATCTTGTTTTAGAAGATAATCTAATACCTGACTGCCAATACCTTTACCTTGGTAATTGGGATGAATATAAAAATGTTCCAACAGATACCCATCTAATATCGGTTTAAAAGCTACGCAACCAATAAAGGATGAACCAGCTTTAATGATCCATGTATGAACTGGGTCAAATGCATCACGAAAGCGTTGGCGTACCTTTTCTTCATTAAATCTTCCTAGTCTAGTTAAATCATCACGTAGTACAATTGCCCGTAAATTAGCAATTGTCTCAACATCGGTGTTTTGGGATTGGTGAAGGGTAATCTGTTCCATCTAACAATACAACTCCTTTTTCTTGATTTTCATCAAAGAACACTTATTACTAACGCACCCAATCGCTTAAGTGTAATTATTCTTAATTTTTTAGTTGACATTAAATAAATGGATTTTCAAAAGTATTTATTTCTTGGTGTATTACAATTGGGTCGGAAATCAAACCATATTTTTCATCTTCAGGGTAAGTAACAGCAATAGTTGGTTCACTACCTGCATAAAGATGAATGGCATCCCATGATGGCCAAACTGTACATAGAAAGAAATGGGCATATCTATCTTGCTCTACTATTTTTACACATGCACCTAAATTTCTATCTAGTGAAATAGCATCTTCAACCCTTGTTTTATTTAAATGGTTCTTCAAAATCCGCTTTTTTTCTAATGGTACTATTCCGTGCCAGGTACGTGTTATCATTCACCTTATTTTTTAAATGAATAATTATAAATTTAATTTTATAATTATTCATACATTACCATAGATCATACTTTGCCAACAAGAATTATTTTATTTCTTCTACAACTAACCTACCCCTTAGCTGCATCAATTGTATGGCCCTTAAATGAAAAATGAGCGACTATTCTTTTTTCAAGAAAAGCGCCCGATTGTTGAATAGTAAATGCGTTAACAAAGTAATAATTAATTTTATCTAAATCATCTCTTCTAACAATTCTCTAATAATTTCCTCGTTAGGTTGTTCGCCTGTTCCTACATATTTTGTGGATATTCCATAAATAGTCCAACTTAACTTAATGCTATGTAGCTCGACTTTTTCATATGGCCATTCTTCATATTGCTTTTTTAAAAAATCTCTAATTACACGTGCAAGTTCTTCTTTTATAATCATTTCGATTTTAGGAGTGAAAGCTTCGTAACTACGCATACATTGATTCGCTAAGCTTAGATGAAATTGTAATAAACTATTAAAAATCGTTTGCAATGTATCTACCGTCAATACTTCTTCCTTTTCTACCTGAGACAGTACCCCTTGTAACACATCCTCTGCTAATACCTTTTCTAATAAATCGTGTTTATCAAAAAAGTGATAATAAAAAGTTGCGCGGTTTACTGTGGCACGGGATGTAATGTCCTTAATCGTAATTTCTTTAAAATCCTTTTCCATCGCTAATTGTAAAAAGGCATCCATAATTAAGCGACGCGTACGTAAAAAACGTGGATCTAATGTTTTTTTCAATGTAAATCTCCCCTATTTTTTCGACATTTTGAAGCGAATGTCGTATATACGATATTTGCTTGCTATTTGTTGGTGGTCAAATTTCGATTATAATCTTAATATATTTATACAACATATGTTGGAAATACGAAAGATGTTGATTGGAAGTGAATTAAATGAATATTACAGTCTTTGGAGCAAATGGTCATATTGGTCGCCGATTCATTAATTTTGCATTGCAGAATGGAGATGTTGTAAAAGCCGTTGTCCGTCGTGATGGTGCATTAGATATAACACATCCGAATCTAGAAACAATCGTTGTGGATTATACCGATCACAAACAAATGACCAATGTAGTTGCTGGTCAAGCTGCCGTTGTCAGTACACTTGGGCCGAGTTTGTCAATGAGTCGTAAAGTTTTAGGTTTACCTATTACAAATGCTCACGAAATGATTTTACGTGTAATGGAGGAACAGGGTATCAAACGTTTGATTACACTTGCTACACCTACACTGAAATCAGCGGATGATAAGAAAAGTGCCTTAACAGTCATTCCAAGTATCATGGCAAAAGTTCTTTTCCCGACAGGATACGCAGAAATGAAAGCAATTGAAACTCTCATCCATAAAAGTAAGGTCGATTGGACAGTTGTTCGGATCATTAATCCTAATGTTAAGACGGATGGAAATGGTTATGCCATTTCATTTGGCGATACACCAGGGAAAACAAACGTTTCCCGTAAAAATGTAGCAGCTTGTATGGTTGATGCTTTAAGAAAAGATGAATGGATTGGCAAAATGCCAATTGTATATAACAAATAAGGAGGAAATGAGTATGACAATTTTAGCGTGGATTTTACAAGGGCTTTTAGCATTAATGATGTTGGCGGCTGGCGCAGGAAAGACTTTTGGTTCAAAAATGCATATTGAAGCATTTAATCACTGGAAACTGCCACAATGGTTCCGAGTTGTCACTGGTATTGTTGAGCTAGGAGCTGCCATTTTACTTATTATCGGCTTTTGGAATACTATAACTGCAATCATTGGTGCTGTTATTTTAGTAGCAGTAGGTATTGGCGGTGTTATTACACACGTTCGTGTAAAGGATCCTATGAAAGATACAGCAACGATTTTCGTAATAGGTGTGTTAGCACTTGTTTTACTATTAATCTCAATTTAAGTAGGTGGAACATATGAATTTTGAGTTTGGTGTCTATTCATTAGGTGAACGCTTCTTTGATGTAAACGGACACACCCTTTCATCACAAGAGAGAATCGAAAACATTATTCAAATGGCAAAGTGGGCTGACGAATCAGGACTTGATGTATTTGGGATAGGTGAACATCATCGCTTAGATTTCGTCACATCCAGTTATGCGATGATTCTAGCAGCAATAGCACGCGAAACGAAAAACATTAAATTAACAAGTACATTATCGGTTATTAGCACGGCTGATCCAGTACGAGTTTTTGAAGACTTCGCTACATTAGACTTACTAAGTGGTGGGCGTACCGAAATTATTATGGGACGCGGTTTGTTTTTAGAAAGCTTTGAGTTATTCGGTGAAAGTCTTGATAATTATGACCAATTATTTGAGGAAAAGCTTCTTTTGTTTATGAAATTACAAGAGCAAGAAGTTGTCAACTGGCAAGGTGAATTTCGTACACCTTTACGTGATGCTCAAATTGCCCCTCGTCCTATTCAATCAAAAATTCCAGTGTGGGTAGGTGTTGGCGGGACTCCAGCCAGTGCTATTCGTGCGGGTAAACTTGGCTTAAATATGGCACTAGGTCTTCTAGCAGGTGAACCCGAACGTGTACAATATTTGACGAATTTATATTGGCAAGCTGCAAACGAAGCTGGTCACGATTTATCAAAATTGAAGGTATCTGTCACAGGTCATAGTTACTTAGCCGAATCAGGCGAACAAGCCATTCGTGAATTTAATCCTTGTTATAACGATTATATGGGATACGGTTACAAAGAACGAGGTATGCCATTTCATCCAATTTCGGTTGAACAAATGATGCCACAACGTGCAGCTAATCAAATCCTAGCGGTTGGCAGCCCAGATGAATTAGCAGAAAAGATTTTATATCAGCACGAATTATTTGGTCACTTACGCTTTATGGGTCAATTTGATATGGGCAATCAATCAATGGAGCGTGTTGAGAAAGCCATCGATCTACTTGCCAATAAAGTCGCACCGATAGTTCGTCGTTCATTAAATAAATAATAGAATTTAGAAAAATGACCAGATGAGAAGCTGTTAATTATGCTTTCCATCTGGTTTTTGTGTTGGTATCTAAAAGTATTTTATTCAACAATATGGACATTTAATGGAGCAACGAAAAAGCCTAATTTCTTCATTTTAATAAGAAATTAGGCTTTTTATATTTACATAGTGCAAATAGCACTTAATATCGGTGCAAATAACCCTTAGAGTAACAGATTATTTTTTCAGAACAAATTTTTTTCAATTAGCAGGAATATTAGAATCGTTGATCAAACTTTCTATTAAAGTAAAATTATGCTTTCACAACATGAATTGGCCTCCCCATAATTACCTCAGCAGCTTCCATTGTCATTTCACCTAAAGTTGGGTGTGCATGAATTGTTAATGCTACATCTTCTGCAGTCATACCCGCTTCAATCGCAAGACTCAATTCAGCAATCATATCAGATGCACCAGTACCAACAATTTGAGCACCGATTAATATCCCATCATTTTTACGTACAACAAGTTTCACAAAACCTTCTGCTGCATTTAAAGCTAATGCACGACCATTTATTGCGAATGGGAATTTCGCCATTTTTACCTCAATACCTTCTGCTTTTGCTTTCTCTTCATTGTAACCAACAGTTGCTAGTTCTGGATCAGTGAAACATACAGCTGGGATCGCTAAGTAATCTACGATTGATTTTTCACCAGCGATTGCTTCTGCAGCTACTTTACCTTCATAAGATGCTTTATGGGCAAGTTGTGGACCAGATACTATATCACCAATTGCATAAATGTTTGGTACTGAAGTACGACATTGTTTATCTACTTTTAGTAAGCCTCGTTCTGCAATTTCAATGCCTATTGCTTCAAGACCCATTTCATCTGTATTTGGGAGACGACCCACAGTTACTAATACATAGTTAGCCTCAACTGTTTTTTCTTCTCCGTCAACTTCATACGTCACAACTACGCCTTTTTCATTTTCTACCACACCTTTAGCTGATGCGCCAACAACCACTTCTACCCCTTTTTTCTTTAAGCCTTTTTTCACAACTTGTGTCATTTGCTTTTCGAATCCAGCTAAAATGTCTTTGCCGCCTTCAATGATTGTTACTTGAGAGCCTAAGTTAGCGTAAGCAGAACCTAGTTCAGTACCGATGTAACCCCCACCAATGACAACTAATTTTTCTGGTACTTCTGGTAAGGAAAGTGCATCAGTTGAGTTGATGACGCACTTAGTAAATTTGAATATTGGAATTTCAAGCGGCCGAGACCCAGTTGCAAGGATAGCATTTTTGAATGAGTAAGTTTGTGCCTTGTCGCCATCTATTACACGTACAGTGTTTGCATCTATGAAATATGCTTCACCTTTCACAATATCGATCTTGTTGCCTTTTAATAGACTTTCAACACCGCCTACTAATTTAGAAACTACGCCTTTTTTGAATTCTTGCACTTTTGTCCAGTCAAGTTTTACTTCTTGTGCGGCAACACCCATATCATCTGAATGCTTTGCATGCTCAAAACGGTGACCTACGGAAATCAGCACTTTTGATGGGATACAACCGACATTTGAGCAAACTCCTCCTAAATACTCTCGCTCTACAATTGTTACATTTTGCTTCATTTGAGAAGCACGGATAGCCGCTACATATCCTCCTGGACCTGCACCAATCACAAGTGTATCAATATACTTCATCTATTATTTCCCCCTTATTACTTGTTATAAAATGAAAAACATTATCCCAAAAAAATTCATCTTTCACGCAATTATTATGACCTTTTGTTTCAACTATAATTACTTGTTTAAAATTACTATCTTTTATTAAGACATCCACATTTGAAATCGGAACTTTTTTGTCCTTAATTGAGTGTATGGCAAGAGCTGGAGACTGTTGTTTTTTTAATATATTTTCTAGACACCATTCTCTTCTTGCCTTTAAAAAAACACCTCCCCGTAATAAAAACCAACTGACAAATAGCCAACCAAATGGAATATACGGTATTTTTACTTTTTCTGCCATTGATTTGCTAATACTTTTTAATGATGTAGGCATTGAATCGGTAATAAGGGCTTGTAACCTCAAATCTATAGAATTCACAATACTTGCGGCAATCCCCCCCATTGAATGTCCTAAAACATAGATCGCATTACTATTAATATCAGGTCTCGTGCATACATAATCTATCGTCGATGTTATACTTTGAACAAATGATGCAATACTTACTTGTTTTTGTTTCGACTCACTTTGCCCATGACCAATAACATCCACAATTATTACGTCATAACCGTTAGCTAATAAAGAATCGACATACCGCAACATGTCTGATTTATTAGAGCTCCACCCGTGAATCAATAGAAAACAACCTCTAGCCTGCTCACTTTTAATAAGCCATCCTCGAATTGTCTCAATGCCGAGTTCTATTTCAACGTTTTCATAAGTCGAATTCGGATATTTTTTACACTCTTTCATTTTCGGTGTAAAAATAAAAAGAATGATACATCTCCTAAGAAAGAGAATAATTGCTATGAAAGCAACGAATAAAAAATATTTCATAAAACACCTCCACAAAAGATACCATTCAGTCTCTTATTGATTATAAAAAAGACGGCTTAATTGCCGCTAGTTAGAAATCATTTCAATATATTTCCTCATATTATTTATTATGACATCCGTTAATTGTCCGTCATTCTTTAATCGATCTAATACGAGTCCACCTTCAAGTGTTGACACAATATAAATCGCAGTGTCGTATGGCTCCACTGACTGCTTCAACTCCTGGTGCTTAATTCCATCCTCTATAATATTCATTATCCACATTATCAATGTATCCATTGCTTCATTGATCGATGGTAGTAATGGATTCTCTTCTAAATCATCCATTTCTATAGCTGCGTTAAAAATAGGACACCCACCTACTATGGGTTTTCCTGACCTTAATTGTAAAAAGGCCTCCACAAATGCGATTAATTTATCTGTTGCATTTTCGTGTGTTGAAACACTCATCTTTAAATGCTCCTGCATGATTTCAGTAGCAAAATGAAAAGATTCAACCATCAACTGCTCTTTATCCTTAAAGTGTCGATATATCCCCCCTTTCTGAATATTTGTTTCCTGAATAATGTCACTCATCGTTGTTGTCATGTAACCTTTTTTGTTAAAAATCGCAGAAGATTTTCGAATAATATTGCGCCTAGTTAATTCACCTTTTTTCATTTAAACCTCCAAAAAGATACTATTTGGTCTCTTTTAATGTAAATGAACTTGAATATAATTTCAACAACTATTTAACAAACTTTTATACAAAGTTCTATTTTCTTTTGCGAAGGGCAAATAGAAAGTATGCACCTCCTTCAACTCGCTTTCATCAATTGACTAGATAACAATAGGTTGTTCTACGTTTAACAGCTCAATATCTACACGAATAATTTTCTGGGGAAGTAAATGATAAAATAGCTTCATACCACTTCCCTAAGGCATATGTGTCTCTTTATCAAATACATTTGTAATTTCTCTAATACTTTGGCTTTCATTTAATATTCTTTGTATATTGTTGAATATCATTATAGTAATGAATATAACTAATATGCCGAGCTATTGCTTTAGAAATCTCTAACTCGGTCGACAGGAAGCCCGATTTCACTGATCCTCAGCAGTTGCTTCGGTCCAAATGCTTCTTCCAACGCATTGTTTAGCGTATGATGAGCGATAAACTCGATCTTATTTTCGTCGGGAAGGATGTGCTTTAAAAGTAATCGGGGATATCAAGTGATATGGAGTCGATATCATTTTCTTTTGAGTAATACATACAAACACTTTCTTTGTATTTTTGACTATCATTAGGTATTACAATAAAACCTAATCCTTTGTAAAATTCTATCCCAATATCACTATAAAGGAAAAAGTTGTTACAGTTTTCTTCCTGTCCTAGTTTATTTATTGTTTCTTTGACCAATAAAGAAGCATATCCTTTTTTCTTAAATATAAAGGAGTAGCGATTGAACCAACCCCTTTTACAATTTGGTCTTCAGAAAGATTAAGCTCATATACGATGAGGGAGCCTAATAGTTGCTTTGTATCTGTTGCTTCAAGAACGTACCACTTTCCCTTTTTATACTTATTGGAAGCCTGGCACATAGTTATATATTCTTCATATGGCAGATTATCTCCCCTAACATCATAGCCCATCTTGTAAATTTCTATCATATCCCCTTTTGTTGCTTCCCTAATTTTTTTCAAAGTACCTCTCCTTCTGTTTTACGTGGTTATACATTCTTTTCGACATTAAGGTTATCAAAACCTCTACTCTTCTGAAGCTAAACTGCACCGTTAGCTAAGTACATTGTTTCACAAACTCACATCCAGATTAACATAAAATCCCACTTCTAAATTTAGAAGTGGGATTTCAATTAAATGGCCCGTTTGTTGAATAAAGGATAAACAACGTTCTTTAACTAGTACGCCCCGTTAACACAAGAAGCGAATGCTCTGGTTGAACAATCGGACCCTTTAGTTGAAGAAAGATTCACAAAAACAAAAGTAGAATATAGACTCTAAATTATCTATTAAAATATTTAGCAATACAAAGTTTTTAATATAGCTTCTACACCTTCAAATTCCCCATACATGCTAGCTTGCTGAAAATTAAACATTCTTAGGAAATTAATAAATAAATTTCTTTATTTATTAATTACATTTAGAAAATCAATAATATATAATCTTCTCTCGGTTATGAAATAACTATCCTTTTTATAAAAAAACTGATCAATTGTATTGTAGACGCCGCGACTTATACCATAATTATCTTCACAATATCCAAAGAAATGCAGATTAGTTTTATTGATAATTTTCTTTTGTTACTCATTCATACCTTTTTGCTCGAATGTAAAGATAAGTTTTGAAAAAGAGCCAGTTGCCTTAGATGTATAGCTGGAAAAGGTAGTTTGATAGAACACAACACTGCACTGCGCAAAATAACCTTTCCATTTTCCTAGTATCTATCACTATCACGTTTTCTCTCGTTACTGCTTATATCTTACTCTTGAAAATCAACTATTTTCTGAAAACGCTCTCCACTATCTTGAAGTTTTAATTTGTATTGTACAGAAGAACTTAGAAACACTCCTTTTATAACTCTATTCCATGTTCCTTTAATTTTAACTAATGCCTGATTATCAAACAGCGTTTCAGTGTAAATACTTTCTATCTCATAGTAACCAGTTTGTGTTTGAGCGGATAGCTGTTCGTTAAAATTGGTCAACTCTTCAACTTTTTTTAAATCCCTTTTTTTCGAGAAAATAAAAGGCTGTCCATCTTTTACTAATAATTCTTTTATACCTTCAGCATTAAAAGTCTCAAGTAAATAAATCCATCGATATATTAATGAGTAAATGCGATTTTCCTGGTATGAATCAGCAAATACTTTGTTAGGGTTATACTCAACAGGGGTTTTATTAATGTACTTAAAAAGGGCTGAGTTTTCTTCAGTGAACGTTACCAGTGTCTGATAATGAATGATTGCTCCCCCTATTCGTTTATCTGCCTGAATTACTTGATATTCTACTTTCATCCTTACTTCAGCTAAATCCTCACTTATCGGATTATAGATAAACTCTTTTATAAAATGAGAATCTATATCCTCAGGGATATGTGCCAACCACTCAGCAGCTGCGTCTCTATTATCAGCTAACAAGTATGAAGAAGCATGTAGAATCTTTATATCTTCACTTAAAATTTCTAATTGTCTGTTTACCGTTTTATTTTCCCCTTCAAAATAAGCAAACCAACGATGTGCAATATCACGTGCAGCATGTTCTCTAATTTTTTCTCGAGAAGTAGTATCCATTTAACCACTCTTTCCGCATCATAAGGTTGTTAAAAAATAAGAAGATTTTTTAAAATTATCGGTTAGTTAAAAGTCTCTGCTAATAATTCAATTGAATTTATTCGATTGTGGGCTCCAGAAATATTAGGTAAGATCATTACTTCATTCGTACCATAAAGCTGAGCTAGTTTTTCAATTTGATTTTTCACTTTCTTTGCATCGCCAACGAGTACACGATTTCGATTTCTTGAAATACGTTCGATTTCATGTGAATTGTACTGATAGTCCATTGCTGTTTGAATAGATGGATAAGCAGTTGGAGGTTGTATTGATTCAGATTGGAGAAGCCACAAATCAAAAGCCTTAGCAAGCTCTTCTGCCTCTTCATTTGTTTCAGCTACAATTGCAAATACAGCTACCATTACTTTAGGTTTTTCAAATAATGAAGATGGTTTAAAGTTCTCGCGATAATGTTTAACCGCAGTTAAGCCATCTCCAAATGGATTAATAAAATGGGCGAACGTAAATGCGGTACCATTCTCCGCAGCAATACTTGCACTACCTCCACTAGCTCCTAAAATCCACATTTCTGGTTTTGTGTCTATAACAGGTGTAGCAGTCATTTTATTAAAACGATGATCTACTGAAAACTCATCTGTTAAAAAACTTTTTAAGTCTACAACTTTCTGTTCATATCCAAGTGGTCTTGTTTTTTCTTCATTCAAAGCATAGGTTACTAAATTGTTTGCTCCAGGTGCTCTACCTAGCCCCAGGTCGATACGATTTGGATACAACGCTTCCAACATTCGAAAGTTTTCAGCTACTTTATACGAACTATAATGAGGAAGCATAACCCCTCCTGAACCAATTCGAATACGCTCAGTTGATGCAGCCAAATGCATCATCAACATTTCAGGATTGCTTCCAGCAAGTGATAACATTTGATGATGTTCAGATACCCAAAATCTTCCATATTCTAATTTATCAGCTTTCTTTGCTAGTTCAGTTGTTTGTAATAAAGCTTCACGTGCACTATTTCCTTCATCAATTGGTGAATAATCTAGTATGTTTAACGAAACCACTATGTTCCACTCCTTATTAAAAATTTAAATGCATGCACATGCATTTAAATGGGTTTAATAGAAAATATAAATAACTATAACTCCATATAGAGTTTAGTTATAATTCTATGGTACTAAAATCTTGTTTAAACTTCGCTCTAAAGTTTAGATATATGCAGTCCAAATAGAATAGGAAAAGAACAAAACCTCGGTGAGTAGTGCCAAGGTTTTCTCAATCTTCCTTTTTCAAAAATTATGACTGCTTACTAAATTTACTACAGATTTTCGAATTAAATTTCAAATCATTATTTTGAATTGTATTTTCAATTGTTTCTTGAAATGTTTTTAATACTTCTTCAAAGAATTGTTTCCCTTTATCAGTCATTGTTGTATAAACACCGCGTTTATCGTCTCCATATCCATGTCTTCTAATTACTCCACAACTTTTAGATTCCATCCTAGCTGCAAGTCTAGACATAGCACTTTGACTTAAACCAACCTTATATTGCAACTCTTGAAGAGGTAATTGGTTATCAGATGTTTCCGCAAGAAATAGTAATACATAAAACTCTTTTAAAGCAAGCTGATGATTTCTTTGAAGAGATAGTTCAAGTTCTTTTGATACAGCATCATGAAATTGTGTTAAAGATAACCAGTTTTTTATTAATTCTTCTGAATTATTTGCCATTTGAAAATCACCTACCTTTTTATAAATCAATTTATTCTATCATATTCCATGACATTTTTATAAAATTAATATAAAGGAAGCATTTGTTAAGTATACTCTAACAAAGAACTGCGTTCAGTAGCAGTTCTTTGTCTTCTTTATTATTTATACCAATATTATTAAATTGTAGACTTTACCCATGGCTCATTCCTATTATGAGCATTTTGATTTTCATTTATAGGCAGCCAGCCAGGAACAGAAGTAGTCATTTCCCACATTGCGTCAGGAATAACCAAATGTTCTTGATCCTCTAGTGACATACTTTGACAAATTGCTTCTACGTCTCCACTTTTAACTTTTTGGATCCATTCTGGTTCTACAATAAGTTCACGCCCCAATGCCACTAACGGAATATTCTTATCCAAGGCTTCTACTGCGTCATCTGGATGTGAGATCGAACCCACACCTATTAAAGGGATTTTATGACCTATATGTTGTTGTATTAGTTCAAGGAGAGGTCGTGTTGCATTTTTATTTCGAACGGACCCTCTCCATATTGTACCTAAAGAAACATGAATATAATCGAGTCTTTCCTTTGTTAATTTATCTAACAATTGGAGAGTTTCTTCAAACGTAATACCTGGTTCTTCAATCTCTTCTGGTGAAATACGATACCCTACTAAAAATGGCTTTTCTGCATGATTTTTCACATTTTGCAACACAGATTGAACAACAGCTACTGGAAAGCTCATTCTTTTTTCTAAAGTACCTCCCCAATTATCTGTGCGACGATTTGAATGAGGAGAGAAAAATTGTTGAATTAAGTACGTGTTTGCACCATGAATTTCTACACCATCAAAACCTGCTTCTATTGCTCGACGTGTTGTTTCACCAAATTGATTAATAACATTCTTAATTTCCTCATCTGTCATTTCTCGAGGTGTAACTGCTTCTTTTCTCATGGCAGGTATAGCACTTGCACTTATAGGTGTTTTCCCACCAATAGCTTCGGGAGGAACCATGCGTCCGCCGTGAAAAATTTGTAGAATAGCTTTAGAACCCTTATTTTTAATTGTTTTTGCAACCTTTGTGAGGCTTGGAATCATTGCATCTGAATTTCCACTAAAGCCCCCGGGAAAAGCCTTTCCTTCGCTTGATACATACGCACATGCAGTAATAATTGCTCCAACATCACCTGCACGCTTCTCATAGTAAGCAAGCTCATCTTTTGTGACCATTCCATTATCAAATGCAGACCATGTTGTCATTGGAGCCATCAAAATACGATTTTTCACAGTAACTCCAGAAGGGAAAGTAAAAGGCTCAAATAATTTTTCATATTTTTGATTCATATTTATTCTCCTTACAAAATTAATTGCATTCGCATGCATTATAGAAAAGATATAAACTTCTCTACTGGTTGTCTATTTTTAGGCAAGACTCCAATAGGTTAGAAATAGTTTTATTGACTTTCTATAGTGAAAGTCGAAATTTCATCAATGAACACTCTCGCATGGTCTATTGCCTTTATTGCTGTCGGGGCAGAAAATGCTGCATCCATACTTTCTTTGTCTTTGAACCAAAATTCTACAATTCCATCAATCGGAAGTTCCTCATAAGGTACTAACTTGCCTGAAATACTTCTACTTAAAACTAAATTTTGCGTATAACCTAAAACGCCAGGAAATGTATGTGGAACCATTTCCGCATGCACCTTACACCATTCATATTCAAATTTTTCTGGACTAACATCAACTGGACGTTTCAGAACTTGCATCATTTTATAAATACCTTTGTCTTCCACTGTAGGTATAACTATATTCTGTTTTGTTATAACTGATTTTAAGTCACCCATGTCATTTCTATTCAATGCATTAATTGCATTAGTGTTTAAAGCCTTCTCTGCTGACGACTGTTCATTAAACCATATTTTAGAAAAAGTATCCACCCGTTCTGAACTTCTAGGGTAGTCTTCATTACCAAGCCCTGATGGTTGTGTAGATTCAACTACATAATTTTGTGCAAACTGTCGGAATCCATCCATCTGGGACATATTGACCTCGTGTTCATTTAAGTGTTTACGAAAAGTGTCTGAGGTAACCTCATCTTTTTTGTTAAAAATATCTATTCTTGCAATCATCATATACATCCTTACTGTTTTAGATTTTAATCAAAAATATTATTATATGAATAGAGGGTTGATTTCTATGCTTATAAATCTATTAAATACTAATTTATTTTTTACATCATCTTTTCCGAACTACTTAGACAAAGATACTTCAATAATGGTTCGAGTTTCACTTTCACTCAAACCTTAACTCTTTCAAATACTTTACCCTCGGTATAAAAGAATTTCTCAAATTTCCACTGACCTTTAATCTTCCGTAAACTGCAATCATACGTTGCACTAAAAAAATTCCGGTTAATTGTATATTCCGTTATATGAACTGGAGTGCGTCTAAAAACTTTCATATTTGCAACGTCGCCGTTCACTTCTATTTCATAGTCTCCAATTGCATGATGCGAAGAAACACGGCCAGATCTAAAAGTAGAAATAACAGTCATTAATTCTCTTTTATTATCGATTTTACCGACCGGAACTAAATTTGCTTCAAGTTCTTCTGTAAAGAGGTCTTTCATAAGTCCTATATCATGATCTGTAGCCCAAGCATATTGTGTATATGCATCTAATATTTGTTCCTCGTCAGACCCTAACTCGTCTGAATTTGGAAATACACGCCAAGGTGAATCTAATTCACTTATTATTTTTGGAAGTGTCATGTTTGGTGACCATCCACTGGTTCTTCGTGGTTCTTTCCAATGCTTAATACCTGGGTTCGATCCTATCAACCAGTCCAGCTCAAATCGTAGTTCACCAATTTTCCAGCCTTCATCTGTCAATTCATATGAGTTAGTAAAATAGCCACCAAACCAAGCTTCCTCGTTATCCTCTTCTAATGTATCTACTACAAAGCCAGTAAGATACGCTGATTGCTTCCCTATATTCCCTTTTGTAGAAGTATAATTATTGGATATAAAATGTTTGACAATACTCTTTGAGAATATTGGGTTGAACAGCCCTTTAATCACTTCCTGCTTACCTTCTAAATCACCAATATTACTAAAACTCAATCTCACATTATCTGACAATAAACCTTCTAACGAAGAGATGTCTCCAGCTTCCATACCTCTTGAAAACTGCTTGAAAACTTCTTCTATCTTTACCCTTTTAGTTTGTTTTTTCATGTTGTCTTGCATCCTTTCTATTTGAGAATGCTTAGAAGTTTTGATAAGGAATTACAGTTTGGAAACGAAAACGAAAGATATTAAATGATTATCTTGATATAGACCATGGTAATTAAATAATGAAGTTTCTATTATAACGGTTTTACTACTTTCTTTTCTTTAACCATTTACTTCAATAATTTTGATGTTCATTTTATCCCTCCAAAGATATAATGCATGCACATACATTGTTAAAAGGTGATATAGCTTTGTCAAATGAATTAAACGGTATCATTACACCATAGCACATGATATTTAACTGTATTACTAGTACTTCATTACTGACCATTTGCTTCTATAGTTATGATATTTAATCTTCTCCAAAACCATTAATGCATGCACATGCATTATTACATGTGGGTAAAACTTTGTCAAATAAATTAACCAGCTAAAAATTATTTATTTATATTTGTAGAGAGTTCAATTATGGGGTATCGATTGGAAAATATGAGTTTATAACAATAAGTTATTATCAATATTATAAAAGGAGTCCCCCCATGAACATCAAGATTTCTTTCTAACCAATACTTTTTTTGCAGTCTGCAATTTTTGGAATTCATTCAATAATTGCTGCATTTTCTGAGGTTTCAAAAGCGTTCGGATAAAATAGTAAGTTTGTTCCAAAGCATAATTAGTTTAATTCATTTTATTTTTTTATGCCCTGAAAATAACGAAGACAATGCGAAACGAAAGCCTCTGTAATTTTTGTTTGATAAGTATACCGATGCTTTAACAAGCCAATTGTACGGGTGAACTTTCCATTTTCTATTTTTAAGTGCTTTATTTTATCTTCAAATAAATTAACAGATGTCTCTGGAGTAAATGCTGCTCCTCGCCCATTTTTCACCATTTGCAAAATTGTAGTTGCTTCTTCTACTTCTACTTGATAAATAGGTGTATATCCAACTAAATTGCAAAATTGATCCGTAAATTGGCGAAAACTATACTGGTTTGTTAACCCGATTAATGATATGTTATCTAATTTCATCAAGTCAATTGTACCTGTATTTGCTTCTTTGTATGATTTTGGGACAGTTAAAAAAATTTCTTCTTCAAATAAGGGAATCCACTGGACATTCGAATGTTCTATTTTCTCTGTTGTAATACACACATCATATTTGCCATTTTCAATAAACTGTTGCAAGTTTTCTTTTGATAATGGAACTTGTTGATACTTCACATTAGGATATTCATCAAAAAATAAATCTATAATATTTGTAAAAGTATATGGAAGTGTTGTAACAATCGATAAATTACCATCTCCCTCACCTCTTCGTTCCTCCAAACCACGCTCTAAATCACGTATTACTGAGAAAACACGTTCTACCTCTATAAATAAGAACTTACCATTTTCATTTAATGAAATGTGCTTACCGTTCCTGAAAAATAAATCCATTTCAAGCTCTGCTTCAAGATTTGTAATCGCCTTACTCAACGCTGGCTGGGAAATCAAAAGTTCTTTTGCTGCTAGTGACATGTTTTCATGTTTTGCTGTTATATAAAAATATTTTAACTTATTTAAGTCCATAATAAACCCCATCTCTTATAATCAAAAGTTATAAACAAATAATTAATTAGTATTTTAGATTATATCAAAATGAGTATAAAATGTACATTGTCACTGATATGTGAACAATTTATGAACGAAATAAGAGGGAGATGTCGTAAATGAGATTAAAAGACAAAGTAGCAATAATTACAGGCGCTGCGTCTGGTATGGGGCAAGGTGAAGCGATTCGTTTTGCGAAAGAAGGTGCAAAAGTAGTTGTTGCTGACTTGAACTTAGAGGGCGCTCAAAAAGTTGTAGAAGAAATTAAAGCATTTGGTGGAGAAGCGATTGCACTATCAGTAAATGTTATGAAAACTGATGATATTTTAAACTGCGTGAAAGTAACAGAAGAAACATTTGGTTCAGTAGATGTATTAGTAAATAATGCTGGTGTATTCGATAAATATGCAAAATCTTTAGAAACTACACTCGATCAATGGAATTTCTTATTAAATATTAACTTAACAAGTGTGTTTGAATTTTCAAATGCTGTAATACCAAGCATGATTGAGCGTGGTACTGGTTCAATCGTTAATATTGCTTCTGTTGCAGGACTTGTTGCAGGGAAAGGCGGAGCTGCATATACAGCTACAAAACATGGAGTAATTGGATATACTAAGCACTTATCTTCTGAATATGCACGTTATGGTATTAAAATTAATGCAATTTGTCCAGGAACAATTGAAACTCCTTTAGTTAAAGATGTTTTAGCTGGAATTCCTAAAGATTTAGTACCTACTCGGACATTTGGACAAGTCGAACAAATTGCTGATTTAGCTGTATTTTTAGCCTCGGATGAAGCGAAATTCATGAGTGGTGCAGCTGTACCAATTGATGGCGGATTCACCATTCAATAATTTCATAATTAAAAATATCTTGACTTATTAATAATTATAAAGCGGAGGAGCAACGTGACTTGCTTCTCCATTTTTACGAGGTGAAAATATGAAAAAGCAAGGGAAAATTCACTATGCTTGGTGGATTATGCTGGCAAGTTCTGCGATTTATGCCGCTAGTGTAGGAATTATCGTTAGCTGTGCAGGTTTACTTTATCGGGCAGTAGCTGAAGACTTTCATGTAGGCGTTTCGGACATTAGTTTATACACATCATTAATGTATTTAACTATCACAATTTTACTACCTTTTGCAGGAAAAATACTAAAAAAATTTGAAATTCGTTATATCTTAACAATTTCCGGTATTATTAATGCTTCAGCATTTGGTTTAATGGGTACTTATCATTCAGTTTTCCCATTTTATTTATCGGGAATAGCTTTAGGAATTGGTAGTACATTCTTAATTTACGGATCTATTCCCTTAATCATGAACAACTGGTTTAAAGCTAGAGTTGGTACTTCATTAGGGTTCTCAATGGCGTTTATGGGTATTGGCGGCGCGATTTTCGCTCAAATTACTGGTGTTTTAATTGAGTCGATTGGTTGGCGTTCAACATATATCATATTAGGTATCATTGTGGCAGTTCTAATTTTACCATTCTCAATTTTTGTAATTCGTTCAAAGCCAGAACAACTAAAGATGAAGGCTTATGGTGCAGAGGAAATTGATAAGAATAACTCCAATGTACAAATCATACCTGAAACAGGTGTCGTAAAAGTTGTTGCAATGAAATCACCTGCCTTCTACTTGGTTATGCTATTCGCGGGACTTTTCGGTCTCGCTTCAACAGTGAGCTTCCACGTACCAAATTTTGTACAATCAATAGGATTCACAGCTACAATGGCTGCTACAGGTGTAACTTGTGTAACAATCGGTCAAACAGTAGGTAAATTTTTACTAGGAGCCGTTAATGATAAATTTGGTATTAAAGCTGCACTATTTGTTGGCATCGGCGGTGGTATGATTGGTGTAATCACATTACTTATATCTGATTCATTCGGAATAGCTATGCTTTATATTGGTGCATTATTATTTGGTATAGGGTTCTCTGGGTCTACCTTACTTCCTCCTGTAGTAATCCGTGAAGTTTTCGGAGGACGCGATTATGCATCCATCTATACAACAATAATGTCTGCTTCTACACTTGGTGTAGCAGTCGGTACAACATTATTTAGTTATCTTTATGATTCGACTGGTTCATATTATATCGTTTTCATTATGGTAATTGTACTTTTTATTATTACTATTTCTTCTAGTCTGTTCTCTTTAAAATGGAAAAAAAATTTAAATATCTAGCCTTTTAACACCTACAAGATTTCGCTATTACGTAGGTGTTTTCTATTGTAACATCAGAAATCTTAACGTTGTTTGGAAAATTTAAAATTTCAATTTATTATATTCCTAAGATATGTACAGCACTAATTTTTTTGTTAATTTGAGTATCATTAAACTCAATTAATTTTTCTTTTAAATGAGCATCACTATAGTCTTCTGGTTTTCGAGGTTTTCTTTTCTCCTTTTTATTATTTAACCACTTTAATTTTTGGTAACAATGAATCTACCAATGCCTTTTGTCTAATTATATTTGCATTTGAGAATGCCATCTCTAGTTCTAAGATTGAATAATTTTCTTTTATCAAAATAAACTTCAATTGACAGGATTAAACCCTTGGAGAAAAGCTACAAGATATGAAGAACGACTTAACTGGATGGCACAGATAAACAAAAGTCAGAACTCATTTCTAGGGCATGTACATGATGTTCATGAAATCTCTGAAACTGCAAAATTAGCTCGCTATGCTGTTAGAAGAAGGAAACCATACTCAACAAAAGGAGATACAAAAGGAGATACAAAAGCCTTTCCCGAAAATAAAATACATGATCTTTTATGGGAAGGATTTAAGAATTCAAGAAAGAACTTTGAATTAGACCTTGCTGACCGTTATAACTGGCGTGATATTGCCATTACGATACTGATGCATGGCGGTGGTCTTAGGCATAGCGAAGTATTTCATTTATGGGTACAGGATGTTTTCCCTTCAATTGATTTGATGCATTTTCTCTTTTAGTGGGTTGACTTTTATGCCTCCCTTTAAATATCAACATATTTTTATAATGAATTTCTTAGATGATGTTTAACAATATGGCCCTTTAATGAAAACGAGCGCTGATCCTTATTAAAGAATCGCGCCCTATTTTTAAAAAAGGATAATTCCTCTTAAGATTTGTCCCTTTTAATTGTATTAAACTGGTGGTGTTTAATACTTAAAAATAACTTTCATCGCTTTATTAAAGCAGATAATTCGCCCTCAAAAACTTTTTCTTCCTTATCATTGAAAGTTGATAACATTACTGTTAGGATACCCGTTTCATTCTTAGTAGCTTTCTTATCAATAACCTTTACAATGATATGCAGTTCATCATTAGGATACACTGGCTTAATAAATCTAATATTATTCATTCTTGTTCCTGCAATAACATCCTCACCATATTTACCATCTTCAACCCAAAGCTTAAATGAAATAGCTAATGTATGTATCCCAGAAGCAATGATTCCATTAAATCTCCCCTGACTCGCTTTTTCCTCATCTAAATGCATATATTGGGGGTCAAACTCACCAGCAAACCTCATAATATTCTCTTTTGTTAATTTGTATGGTTTAGTTTCGAACACTTCTCCAATTGTAAATTCATCTAACTTCATAAAAACACCTCTTAAATATTAATTACCTCGATTACTTATCTATTCTAACACCTCCTATTAATAGTTAATATTATTTATACTTACCTCAAAATACTGTTCATTGACTAAAGTACAGCCTCACAAGCTATCATAAATCTGAAATTAAACATCTATTTTCTTTTATTGTGTTATTCAACAATATGGCCCTTTAATGGAAGAAGGCGCATTCCTCATTAAAGAAATACGCCCGATTGTTGAAGAACCTTAATGCATTCACTTGTTAAACTAACGTATCCTCTTTTTCAAGAATACTTATTCACTAATTAACTATTACCTAGCTTTGTGGAATAAGAAATCCACTGATTTTATGAACACTTTAATCCAACAATAAGAACTCAATAAAATATTATAAAGGATAACGATAAACTATTTTCCTTAAATAGGCATATTGATAACAAAATCAATTTTATTAGATTGAGGGTTTTAATTATAACTGTATCCTTGCATTAGAGTTAAATCAAAGGTTTATTATAGTTTATATAAGTAAGGAGGAATATTCGATGAATATCAAAAAAGCAGCTGAGATGTTTGATTTAAGTGTTGATACACTCCGATATTATGAACGAGTAGGTGTTATCCCACCTGTTCACCGAAATGCGAGTGGATATCGTGACTATACGACGAAGGATTTGAATTGGATTTATTTAGCTAAAAGTTTGCGTAATGCCGGATTATCGGTTGAATCCTTAATTGAGTTTGCCCAGTTGGCCCAATTACGAGAAACGCAAAATGTAGAAGAAGCTCAAAAACAGATTTTATTTGATCAGTTGGAGGACCTGGATAAAAAGTTAGCCGTAATGCAGGAAGTTAGGGATTTACTAGTTTATAAAATTGAAACTTATGATGAGCATATCGCAAAATTCAAGACAGGTGAAATGGCACCTGATAAAGTTGAAAAATTGTGGGAACGGAAAAAATAAAACTTTTTCCTTGCCGTGGACTTAACTTCAAGGTTTAGGATAGGTAATGTAATCAAAGCTAGAGGAGGAAAACAACATGCAAACAATCAAATTAAACAATGGTGTGGAAATACCACAATTAGGGTTTGGAGTTTACCAAATTCCATTGGATGAAACAGCTGAAGCAGTTTATCATGCAATCAAAGCAGGATATCGTTTGATCGACACGGCTTCTATTTATGGAAATGAAAAAGAAACAGGTGATGGTATCAAACGAGCAATTAACGAAGGGCTTGTTACACGTGAAGAACTTTTTGTAACCTCTAAGTTGTTTATTTTACAAGCACCGGAATCTAAAGCAAATGAGACGATTGAACACTCACTTGATATTATGGGGCTAGACTATCTTGATCTTTATCTTATTCACCAACCTTATGGCGATGTTTATGGAGCATGGAGAGCAATGGTTACAGCGCAAAAAGCAGGTAAATTGCGTGCAATTGGTATTTCAAATTTCAAATCAGCTAAGATGATTGAATTTGTTGGGCTGAATGAAGTGAAGCCTCAAATCAATCAAATTGAAGTGAACCCTTGGAATCAGAGAATTGAAGATCAAAAATGGCATGAAAAATATGGTGTTCAAGTAGAAGCTTGGGCTCCATTTGCAGAAGGACGTCACGATCTATTCACAAATCCTGTATTAGCAGAAATCGGAGAACAATATGGAAAAACTGTTGGACAAGTCGTGCTTCGCTGGTTGATGCAACGAGGAATTGTTGCATTGGCTAAATCTGTTCGTCCAGAACGAATGGCTGAAAACATTGATATCTTTGATTTTGAACTTTCAAAAGAAGATGTTGAAAAAATAGCTGCTTTAGATATGAAAGAATCAGCTTTCTTTGATCATGATGCGCCACAACAAGTTGAATGGTTCACGAATCGCATGTTGGACACAGAAAAATGATGAAAAATATCCTTATCATTGGTGCAGGCGGTCAAATTCCAGAAGTGTTGATACCACTTTTACAAGAACAAGCAGATCTGAAACTAACATTGTTTGGTCGTCATGCAGCTAGTCTACCCTATACGAATGTAACAAAGATTTCTGGTGATGCGGGGAATGTATCAGATTTGGTGAATGCCATGCAAAACCAAGAGATTATTTATATGAATTTTGACAATAAAAAAATTACAGAAACAGTCATTGAGGCAATGCATAAAACTGGCGTTAAGCGGATCATTCAAGCTGGTGTATTAAGTGTATACGGCGAAGTTGCGGAACCTTTTTCCACATGGAATAGTCGAATGATGGGCGGATTGGTTGCTTATAACCGCGGAGTAGATTCACTTGAAGCAAGCGATTTAGATTACACTTATATGCGGATGACTTGGTTATATAATGGCAAACGAAAGGATTATGTCGCAAGCCCAAAAGGAGAACCATTTTTAGGCGCTCAAATTACTAGACATGCAATTGCTCAATTTGTTATCGATAATATTACAGGCAAACGATACGATATCCGAGCAAGTATCGGCTTATGGGAACCTGGCTCAGAAAATAAATCAAAACCTGATTTTTATTGATTTAAGCGGTGTATGATGTAAATCAATCAGCAGAATGAATAGAAAAAACTGTGACATAGTCCATTATCTGTACTATGTCACAGCCTTTTTATGAAGGAAAAGCACAGTACAAAGGTGGAGATTTAGATAATTAAGAAGAATGCTATTTTCTTGCTAATAAAAGTTATATGCGTCATTATCGTTGGTTTCATTATTCTACCAAAAACAATAAATCAGAATGAAAAGGAAGGAGAAACCATAACAAATCCAAAAACATTGATTGTCTATTATTCAAGGACTGGGAATACTAAGGCAGTTGCTGAACTTATTCTAGAAAAAGTTGGTGGAGATCTCGTACAAATCGAAACAAAAGAGTCAAGACCAACGGATTACAGATTGGAAGTAGAACAAAATGCGCAAGAACAAGAGAGTGCTACCCAACCAGAATTAAAAACAATCATTACTAATTTTGAGAACTATGATCGTATTTTTATCGGAGCGCCCACATGGAACATGGCTTTGCCCCAAGCGATAGTTTCATTTTTAGATAGTTATAATTTTGAGGGGAAAACGGTGATTCCATTTAACACGAATGGCGGTTACGGTTCTGGTTCAACCTTTAGACAGATAAATGCTGGTGCTAAAGGAGCGAAAATTCTAGAAGGATATACTGTAAAGGGAGGAGAAGAAACTAAAGGTATCATGCTTGCAATTAAAGGGAAAAATAAAGCTGCGGTATCAAAGGAAATAGATACTTGGCTAGAAAGAATTAAACAATTAAAGAAATAGAAAGAAGTTAGAAAAGTTGAATAAAGAAAAATTTGGAATCATCTTACCGATTACATTACTATCCTACTTTTTGATATTAATGGATAACTCAATAATTTTTACTAGCTCAGTGCAGATAGGAGAAAGCCTGGGCTTATCTGACGCAGCACTTTCATGGGTATCAAGTGCATATACGCTCACGTTCGGAGGCTTCTTACTTCTAAGTGGAAGGCTTTCTGATTTGCTGGGAAGAAAAAGTATTTTTTTGTTTGGGCTACTCATTTTTGGGATTAGTTCACTAATCATCGGTCTATCAACAACAGCTGAGATGATGATTGCTATGCGTGCCATTCAAGGGATTGGCAGCGCGATTATTGCACCTACAACTCTCGCATTAATCATGGATGCGTATCAGAACAATATGAGACAGCGTGCTATTAATTATTATGGCGCAACAGCAGGAATTGGTTCGAGTGTCGGTTTATTAGTTGGTGGTGGGTTGACTAGCTTGATTTCTTGGCGAGCTGGTTTCCTGATAAATATACCATTCACTCTTCTTCTGTTTTTCTTAGCATTAAGGTACGTAGAAAATTCAGAACGACGAAAAGAAAGAATTGATTATCTAGGTAGTTTATTATCAATCATAGGATTAATTGGTATCATATATGGATTTACAGAAAGCAAAAGTATATTCGTCATTGCCGGTATGATTATCTTAGGCTTATTCATTTTCTGGGAACGAAACGTTCCACATCCCATTTTGCCATTATCACTCTTTAAAAATAAGATACGATCTGGTGCATATGCCGCACGGCTTTTATTTATGATGGCAATGTTGCCATTTTGGTTCTTTTTACCGCAAATGATGCAGAGTGAATATGGCTTTTCAGCCTTACAATCGGGTCTGGCATTTTTACCTCTGACTATAGTCAATTTTATCATAGCCATACAATTACCACGATTAACCGCTAAATTTGGAAATAGCAAAGTTTTACTTGTTGGTGAGATAATATTAGTGGCTGGGTTAATTTTACTTGCTTTCTCTAACCCAGCCAATGGTTATTGGCGTACTATTCTCATTCCTATGGTAATACTAGGTTTGGGGCAAGGACTGATTTTAGCACCGGTCACCTCAGCAGGCGTTCATGAAGCACCAACTGAACTGACTGGTATTGCGAGCGGCGTTACAAATACCATGCATCAAATTGGTGGGCCAATCGGCTTATCTTTAATTGTCTCCGCTACTAATGATTTTTCCATTGAAATCTGGTTAATGACGTTATTTACACTTGCTTCTATACTGGTGGTTGCTATTTATGTGAATGAAAAGAAATATTGATTACTTCTGAACAGAGCAAAATTGATTAATTTAATGATAAAAAAAATAAATCCCTGTCTATCTTTATCTTGGCAGGGATTTATTTTTTTAAATCTTTAAGATTGACTAATAAATATACAATGATTAAAACTATTAGCGATATGACAAAAAGATGAACTAATATTTCACTCCAATACATCCCGCCTATCATTAGTACCCCCTCTTTTCAAACCGTATTCATAATCTAAACAACATAATGTTAATATATTGGTTATTATACGGATAATTCTTATTAACCTTCCAGTTGTAGTGCTATAATGGGAGCTTTACTATGTGGTATTTTTATTGGGCTGGTGTATGGAGTTAAATATACTACTGCTTCTACTGCTGGTTTTTTGGCTAGTACAACTGTTATCTTGGTACCAGTTTTACAAATGTTTATTACACGAAAACTACCGGATAAAAAAATAATATATGGAATGATAATTGTCTCAGTTGGTTTAGGACTACTTACTATCAAAGATGATTTCTCTATTTCCATTGGCTCACTATACTGTCTTGTAGCTGCATTACTTTATGCAATCCATATTATAGTAACAAACCAGTTTGTAAAAGAAGTAGATGCCTTGCAATTAGCTATCTTTCAACTAGGATTTGCTGCTCTGTATGCAACGATAGGAACATTTATCTTGGAAACGCCAGTATTACCACACGGTATGATTGATTGGATTGCTATACTTGGTCTTGCGTTCATTTGCTCTGCCTATGGTTTTGTTATGCAGCCAATTGCTCAGAAGTACACCACACCTGAAAGCGTAGGTTTTCTTTTTTCACTAGAACCAGTTTTTACAGCAATTTTTGCATTCATCTTACTAAATGAACATATGGGTGGACAAGGATATTTAGGTGCTTTACTCATTTTGACTGGTGTACTAATTGCAAATACGACATTCAAAAAGCAAATGATATTGGAGGAAATGAAGGAATGAATATTTTAATTATCTACGCACACCCAGAACCGAAGTCCTTTAATGGGGCATTAAAGGATCTTGCTGTTATAGAATTAACTTCTTTAGGTCATCAAGTCAAAGTATCGGATCTGTATGCTATGAACTTTAAGGCTATTTTCGATAGCAACGACTTTTTTAATCGAGAAAACAAAGAGTTTTTAAAATATGCAGTAGAACAAAAAAATGCAGTAAAAACAAATAGTTTTTCAAAAGATATTAAAGAACAGCAAGAAAACTTGTGTGGGCAGATTTTGTTATATTTCAGTTTCCGCTTTGGTGGTACTCGGTTCCCGCTATCTTAAATGGATGGTTTGATAGAATTTTTGCTTCTGGATTTGTTTATTCTAGGGATATGCGATATAACACAGGAGGCCTCAAAGGAAGAAAAGCAATGTTATCAGTTACAACAGGTTCTCCCAAAGAAGCATATACTCCATATGGAATGGACGGAGATATACATGAACAAATCCTTTATCATATTAATCATGGAATGCTTTATTTTGCTGGGTTAGATCCTGTTGAGCCATTCATTGCATGGACCCCATCACATCAAGAAGACGAACGAAAAAGATACTTAGAAGTGTATAAAGGTCGTTTACATCATCTTTTAGAAATACCTTCAATTCCATATCATCCACACTCTCATTATGACGAGAACCATCAACTAAAAAGTGAGTATAGAAAATAATTTTTTTAGTGTTCCACTAACAGTGGCTTTAGCAAAATAAAGGAAGTATTTTGCAGTATTAATTATTCGATATTCAGCAATCAAATCGCAATTCTTTAATAAGGAGTGGGTTTATATTCATTAAAGAGCCAGATTGTTTAGTAATGATAAAGTATAAGCACTCTAACGTTTTCAACTGTCTGAAAGGAATTATCGTGAGGTGAATATATTTATAATGTTCAAGATTTTACGCAAACGGTATTGACTGAGCGTTCGCTCACGATTAATTTTAAGGGGGAATGGTTTATAGTAAAGCCTTTCTTCTGAAGTAACAATGTATATAATCGACTGCAGTTCATCCCGACTAGCCAGTCACTAATTTGACGTGTCTTTGCTTCTTGATACATGAGCAGATCGCGCTCATTACTTTGCATATTTTGAAAGCCTTTACGAATTTCATCGACCTCTAAAGAGTTAATCCATAAACGTTTTACGGGCTTATGTACTTTTGTCATTTTATAAATGGAATAAAAAATATTCGATCCTTCGCGCTCCGCATCGCACCCATTATAAATCATCGTCACTTGAGGATCTTGGAATATTTTTTTAATCGCATTAAACTGCGTGTACATATTCCGAACGACTTTATCCTCGTACTTATCTAAAATAATCGGCAGCGAATCTAACGACCACTTGTCCCATTCTTTTTTATACTCCTTTGGTTCCTTCAATTCGACGAGATGACCAATCCCCCAACTAATAATTGCGCCATCCGGGAATGTTGAACATGGTTCTAACTCTATAAATGTTTTCTCTTTATGTTTAATTTTAAATGCTTCTGCATATGCTCTGGCCTGCGACGGTTTTTCAGCCAATATAGCAATTTTACCCATTATTATCACATCTTCTTTAAAAAATTTAGATAAACGTAAACTCAACTAAAGACATTCGTTGAGTGATGGTGGCATACCATACCACTATTTTACTTTAAACAGTTTAAAATTTCTAATGTCATGGTATAAGGAATTCCATCAATATTAATTTTCTTGAGGTGCTGCACGGATATAGAAGAAAACAGGTTAAACTAGAAAATATTATATTGAGCTAGCAAATAGCCGTATAAAGATGATAAAATATGGATATAAAGGGGGATGGGTTATGGGGAAATTAAGTAAGCGAAATATTTTATGGATTATACCAATCGGCATTTTAGGGGTGTTTTGGTATTTTTACGGTCCACAAAAAGATATAACAGACAATGAATATATTACATATGTTAAAAATTATTCAATTGAAAATAGTAACAAGTCATTAGATACAGCTTTTGCTTCAGCTTGCCAAAATCCTTATTGGGTTTACTTTCAGACTCAAAAAGGACAAGACGTTGTTGAATTTGAAGGAAATTGTCCTATAAACAATAAGGATGCGAAGATAAATGTTCAATTTTTAGTAGATCCTGAAATGACAAATGTAAAGTATGGTGCAATGTTAGTCGATAGTAAAATGCAAGAAGAAGCAGATCGAGATCAATTTCTTGTCGCATTGACGAAAGACTAATTGAATACGAGAAGTCATGAGCCCTCACTCATTAGAAATTGAATGCGGGCTCGTGGACATTATTCTTTAAACATGGCATATATGTACGTATCATGCGCTGTTCCCTGTTGATACATATAATCTTTTAAAATACCTTCTTTGTGAAAGCCTAGTTTCATTAGTAATTGATTGGATGCTTCATTGTCGATAAAAACGATAGCCCCTATACGGTGAAGTGCCAAATTGTTAAAGCCAAAGGACAATACTTCTGTAATCGCTTCCTTGGCATAGCCCTTTCGCCAGTAGTCCGGATGTAATTCATAGCCGATTTCTGCTCGCTTATGAAGCGGTGACCAAGCATTAAAGCCAATCGTTCCAATCAGTCCTTTCGCTTCTTTTCTTTCTATTCCCCAGCGTATACCTCTCTTTTCTTGAAAGTTTTTAGAAAAGCTTGCAACTAGTTTTTGTGCTTGTGCTACAGTCGTAAACGATGCAAGCCCATAATGTTGTGTCACATGATCATTGGAAAAACAGCGGAAGACATCCCCTGCATCCTCAGATGTTATTTCTCTTAATAGTAATCTATCAGTCTCTATAATTGGAAACATGTCATTCCTCCCTTATCCTTCTTTGTATTCTGCAAACTACTTACATAATCCTTTTTTTCAGACAACTAAAAAAGCATACTAGAAGTGTTCCTAGTATGCTAAAAAGCCCCGTTATTTAAAATAATAGTTTACAACGTCATCAGCACAATGGAAAATTTTATTATCATTATTTTTATAAATAAGCTTCGCCATTTGACAGGCACTTTGAAGGTTTTTCGCATGATTTAATTTGTCATTTACTTGCTCGATAATCGTTGAAAAGCCATCTAGATTAGTTGAGGTTATTTGATCGAATTGTTGGGACTCAATGTCTAACATGATCGATAGTTGATCCTCAATATAATTATTTAAATTAATAAAAATACATTCTTCCAAGTCTTTAGAATGCTTGTCGATTTTTATATATGCTTCCTTATATTGGGCTGTTAAGTTTGAAGATGTCGTCGTCACCGTAAATCCTTGTTGTTCTAACTGATAAATGCAACAGGCAAAAAATTGTTGAACTTCAGAGGCGATTTTAGGTGCAACCGTTGTTTTTTTTAATTCATTACAATTTTGATAAATTGTATCGATTTCTGTTTGTTTTTCCACTAATAACTTAAAGTTTGACAGTGAATACATCATCAATCCCCCTTTTTACTATAGTCGGCAAGAGGATTGATTTTTAGTCATATTGGATGGCTTACATATAGCGATAATTTTGTTGCATCGCTTGTATTGTTTCAATCATTTCTTCTCTTAGCTCCAACGGCTCAAGCACTTCGATTTCTGCCCCTTGGCTAAGAAGCCACATTTTTATTCCACGTCCAAAAACTTCCGCTTCAAACAAGCATTCTCCAGCTTTATTTGACAATATTTTAGCTGTTGGCAAACGATCTAAAACCGCTTGTGATGAATGCCCTTTAAAAATAAATTTAATATGTATAAGCTCACCCGCATCCATAAATTGAATACGTTTACGAAATTCACCTTCCTGGAAGCGTTCTGAGTATGGGATTTGAAACTTCTTATCTAGCTCCAAAAAATGCTGGATTCGATCAATACGATAAACAATCGGTAAATCCTTCTCATGTTTATTATCATAAGCAATTAAATAAAAATAATATTCGGAGAAAATAACACCGAGCGGTTTTAATATTTTTTGTGCAGGAATTGTTTCTCCCTCACGTAAGTAATCAATTTTAATAATTTTTTTCTTTTGAATAGCCTCTGAAATGGCCCAAATTAAATGTAAAAGAGATTTTTTATGATTTAAATCAACGTACAAATGCTTTTCATTTAAAATAATATTATGAATAAACTCTTGTTTATCCGCTGCAACAATGGAAATAAGCTTATCGATAATGTCGCTCATTTCTGATTTTAAAAGTGCTCTTGATTCGATAAGTATTTTAACAATAGCCAATACTTGTTCTTTTGACAAAACATTGTTTCCTGTTTTTGTAAGCTTGTACACTTTTTCTGTTCGCACATATTCTAAATGACAATCTAATTTAGCTTTTTCAATATACGCTCGAATTTGATCTAAATCGCGTTGTATGGTTTTTTCACCAACATGATGTGTAAATGCTTCTTGCTTTTTGCTAATCCCTTGACCATCCATCAATCTGTCAAACATTGAAATGACACGATAGCCTTTATTTTGTTGTGAATCCACCATATATCCCACTCTTTCTACGTAGTTACCCTCTTATTATACAAAACGAGATGGACATTATTAGTCCTTTTAACTATGAATTTTCTATATATTTGGGATAATTAGTTCAATACTATTTTTACTATTAAATATCCTGCACTGTCGGACAACCCATTTTTTTGTTAGTATTATCAATAATTTTAAAATTAAAAGGACTTCAATTCGTTCAAACTGAAGTCCTCTGTTCAAGTTATGCTTTTAATTTTACAGCAGTACCGTACGCTAATACTTCGGATGTGCCATCCATAACAGATGGTGTCGAAAATCGAATTGCCACAATGGCATCTGCACCAAGGTGTTGCGCCTCTTCTTGCATCGCGTGAGTAGCAATTTCTCTTGAACGAACAAGCATTTTTTACATATTATTTCATTTCGCCCCCAACAATATTTCGAAGCCCTGCCATCATATCACGGCAATATTTCTCGATTGGACGCAAATTGCCCTTTACTAAAACTAATGTTTTGTCAATCACTTTTCCTGCAACAGCCTCCGTTGTTGATAAAAGCATTTGCCAATCTCCTTATAGTTGTAGTTCTTGCACCGCTAACACCGCATCATTAATAGAGGTAGTAATGACACCGTTGCGCTTAATTAAACCAATGACAAATAAATTACGGTAGACAAATTGATTTTCTATGCCATCACGAATAAGCGCTTCAATTTTCATCATATTTTCACGACCTTGTTGGCGCACATCTGTAAACACCCCGATAATTGGACGATTAAGCATCGAAAATGCCCCAATTTCAGCCGCAACACCCGAATCAATCTCGACACCATCTAAAACAGCAACTAAGACATCGCTGTTTTGTAACATCTCTAAATCAGCCTGTGCAATAGCTAAACTATCTGCATAAGCTGATTTATCGTTAATTGCATCGTTCTCCTGTGGTACATATAATTCAATATTTGGTACTGCTTGTCGAATAGCTGCTGCTAGTCGTTCGTTGACTAAACGATCTCCTAAAGAAAATAACCCGTTTGCTAAATATGCTTTCATCATCAATTCCTCAATTCAATAATTTTTCAAACACGATTTTATGACGCCCTTTATCATCGACAAAAGTAGAAATTATGTCAAATCCATGTTTAATGTTTGTAATGAGCATCGCTTTGCGCTCGTTTCTACCATATGTACGCACTTTACGATAGCCAAGTTGTTGCACTTTTTCATGTTGCTGAATCATCAACTGACTTGCAATTCCTCGACCTCGCATCGTTTCATTGACGCCCCCTAACCAACTATAAAAAACGCCATCGGAATGTGGGTAGCCTAATTTAAATCCTACCATTTCATCGTTCTCTACGGCAAATATACACAATAAATCTTTTTTTGCTTCAAGTTTTTCTAGCATAAGGTGCGCACCATCAAAAACATGGGCATGCAATTTTTGTAACTGTTGCAACCAAGCATACGGTACACCTTCCACCACCAAAATTTGCACGTTTCTCACCTCATCTCTTCTACTAGTCAATTATTATATCAGAAAAATGACAAACACGTACGATAAGGGGCTCTTACCCATACAACATTGCTGGTTGCCGTACATCTTGTAAATAATGGGCGAGTTTTCCAGCAAAGATTTGCTCTAAATAAGGTAATTGTGCAATACAGTCAGGTGTCATCAGCGCTGGATTTTGATAGATTTTTAAGCCACCTATTTTTAAAAGTGTCGCGACAAACTGCGAACAGAAATATGCACGCTCTCTGCGCACTTCTTTTTGCATCATCACGCCAAAAAGCCCGATAAAATTGTATTTATAACGATCGCGATTGCAATACATATAATGGACGATTTTTTCCATCTCTAAGTATTGGTAAGTAGATACACGACAGCGATAAATGACACAATCTGCGGTTTCAAAAAGACCCGATTCAGCATCCTCGCGTAAAAAGCCACCGCTTAAAGGATTATTTAGCTGTCTACGTCCAAAACTATACATATCAAAGAGACCTTCGTCAAAGGCGATCGATGCATGATTCATCTCTTTTCCAGTATACATCCCTATCGCTTTCGATAATAATGTACCTGTCTTCGTTAATACTATGTAAATGGTATATGCCATATCCTCACCTACTTCAATATTGTTCTGTTAATACCAATACGTTTTATTTCTTCAAATGGTTTCGTAATTTCCCTTTTTTTATAATATAGAATATAAATATTAATTTTTTCTTAACTAGAAACTGAAGAATTTCTTAATTTTTATCATTAATTTTTGCGTAAATAGAATTTACTAGATTTGACTCTAGCAATGTTTATAGGCACTTATTTTTTTGCTACCTTTATTTATATGTCTAACAATGTATTGTTATGTGGAATACATTTGCGATACAGAAAATTTTTTTATGAAGTAAACAGGGTAGTCAAACTCATCACGTTGTAAAAATGTCTAAATTTTAATATTCTGAAAAGCTCTATAACTATTTATATGTTAAGCTAATAATGACGTCTAATTTTAACCAAAGGGAGATAATGGCTTATGAAGTGGTTAAAAGTAATTGGAACGATACTCTTCTTCATTGTTATGATTAATGTCATTTTATGGATGGGTTTAAAATCTAAAGAAAATCCTAATGATAAACCACAAGAAATTGATGCTGTCATTGAAATTGAAAACTAGAGATTAGCTACTAAATTCTTATGTCGACAATGCACTCAATAACAGAAAAAGATATACAGGGAATGAAGTTCTACTGTATATCTTTTTTATTGTTACTTCCATCTTCCTTTACCAATTGCTGTTTTTTATTTTGTTAAAGCATCGACGATATCATCTACTATTTTCGTATTAGCAATTGCACCTGTATATAACCAACTGGAATTTTTCGGCACTTTATGGACATTGCCAGCTTGTACGGCTGGAATCGCACCCCACAATTTTTCACTTAATGCTTTAACACTTGCATCATCACCGCTTTCAATAATAAAAAGATGGTCCGCATCCAATGTTACAAGCTTTTCAAGTGAAATTTCATTCCAATTGGCTGTCGCATGTGCGGAGATTTCTTGAACTACTGCTGGCACGGTTAATCCTAAGTCATTGTACATAACATCGCCGCTTGAAAGGTTTTGTGATACGATAAAAAATTTCCCTCCTACAACCCAAACAGCAGCTGCTGAGCTATTGCCAACATGATAATAAATATGTTGCTGTGCTTCTTTTACTTTCGCATTATAAATATCTAGAACTTGTTGTGCTTTGTCTTTTTGATCAAACACTTCTCCGACACGAAGCAATTCATCTCGCCAATCATTGTTGACTTCTGTTCCAATAACATAGGTAGGTGCAATGTTGTTATATTGCGCATATTTATCCCCTTCTACCATTGCGGCGGAGTCCATAATAATTAAATCTGGTTGAAAACTTTGCACCGCTTCAAATGGCAAGTCATATGGAATGGTTGGCACTTCATTTAAGGCATCTTGCAAGTAATCTTGCACACTTGTACCATCTCGCACACTCCATTGTGCCACTGGTGTGATACCGAGAGCGACAAGATGATCTTCTAAGTAAGACGCAATGACACGCTCTGGATGCACAGGCACTTCTACTTCATTGCCAAGAGCATCTGTTAAAGTACGTGATTCTGTCACATGTTCCACTTGTTGTTGTGATGGTGACTCATCTTGAGAAGATGTTTTTGCCTCGTTATGACCACAGCCTACGAGCAGTAATGCCAAGATACAAGCATAGACTATTTTCCACTTCGCTCTATTTAAATTCATTGTGAATCCTCCTAGCTTTACAATAAAAATAGTTATAATATAATTGATATTGAAAATCATTCTCATTTAAAACATAAAATAAAAAATACCTGATGTCAATACTAGGAGATTTTACATAGATGAAGAGAAATACGCACACTTTTGTTCACAATTATGCCCGCTCAGTTTTTAGTTTATTGCTGTTCGGACTACTAATCTGTATAACATTTGTTCTGTCGATTCGCTTCGGTGCTCACGACGATTTAACCTATCGCGCTATATGGCAAAGTTTACTGGCTTATGACGAAACGAATAATGCCCATATTATTTTACACGAGTTGCGCATCCCACGAGCAGTAGCAGGACTTCTCATTGGCTGTGCGCTCGCTGTGTCTGGGGCTATAATGCAAGGGGTAACACGTAATGCACTTGCCTCCCCTTCTATATTGGGTATTACATCGGGTGCCGGTTTCATGTTATCAATTGCCTATGCTCTATTTTCTACCCCTAATTTCTCGATCCTTGTGCTTTTTTCTTTTTTGGGTGCAGGTGCTGGAGCAGCACTAGTCTTTATGTTAACGGCAATGGCTAAAGGTGGTATCACGCCCGTCAAACTTGCATTAGCTGGTGCTGCAATCTCTGCTTTACTCAGTGCACTATCTACTGCTATCACGCTAAAATTCGACATTGCAAAAGATGTAAGCTATTGGTATGCAGGTAGTCTTTCTACTATTCAGCCAATACATATCAAAGTGGCACTGCCTTTTGTTCTCGTCGGCTTATTACTAGCAATGACATTAGCAAAATCCATTTCAATCTTGAGTTTAGGGGAAGAAGTGGCGACTGGGCTCGGGCAACGTACAATGCTCATTCGTGTGCTTTGTACGTTGGTTGTGCTGTTATTGACCGGATCCGCCGTGTCTATTGCAGGGATCATCGGTTTTGTCGGTCTAGTCGTACCACATATTGTCCGCGCAATTGTAGGAGTTGATTATCGTTGGATACTTCCCCTTAGCGCTATTACCGGTGGCTGTTTATTATTATTTGCGGATATTGTAGGACGCTTGGTAATGAGCCCGTTTGAAGCCCCAGTCGGAGCGATTACTGCAATCATTGGCGTGCCCTTTTTCTTATACTTAGCACGCAAAAATGGAAGTGGTATATAATGATTCATTTTCTACGAAAAAATAGACGTTGTTTTCCTTTTTATATCAGTATAGGTTTGCTTCTGCTTTTGATCGTAGCATTTATAAGTGTCCATACTGGATATTTGAAAATTTCATTTTTAAGTTTTATGCAAACGATATTAGGCAATGGCTCTTCAAATAATGCGCTCACGCTATTTAACTTCCGATTACCGCGCATTTGTATGGCCATTCTTGTTGGCATAGGCATTGCAGTGTCAGGTGCCATCTTGCAAAGTATTGCTAAAAATGCGCTAGCAGACCCAGGCATTTTAGGTATTAACGCAGGGGCAGGGTTTGCCATCGTGTTATATACATTTTTTATGCAAGGTTTGTACATTGCTAACGCATGGCTAACGGTCTTTATCTTGCCATTCATTGCACTAATCGGTGCCCTCCTTGCAGCAGCCGTTATTTATTTCATCGCATATAAAAGTGGACAAATAGCTCCCTCACGCATGCTATTAGTAGGGATTGGGATAAATGCAGCGTTTAGTGCAGGCATTACGATTTTCCAACTACGTATGGAACCTATTGATTTCACCCGAACGCTCGTCTGGCTAGCTGGATCCATTTGGGGTAGTACGTGGTCTTATGTATATGCATTAGTGCCATGGCTAGTAGTACTACTTCCGATTGCATTTTACAAAGCACGCGTCCTCGATATTTTAGCTTTAAATGACATTACCGCAATTGGTGTAGGTCTCAACGTAACGAAAGAACGCAAACAACTTATCATTTTAGCCGTCCTGCTCGCAGGCGTTTGTGTAGCAGTTGGTGGAGGGATTACTTTTTTAGGGTTAATTGCACCTCATATTGCAAAAAAACTAGTAGGCACGTTACATATTCGCGTTATTCCATTTAGCGCCTTAATAGGTGCCCTACTATTATTAGTGTCCGATACCATTAGTCGCATCATTATGGCACCCCAAGAATTACCTGTTGGAATTGTACTAGCCATTTTAGGGGCCCCTTATTTACTTTATTTGCTAATTAAGTCAAAGGGTTAGTTTGTCATTGCTCTTACTTCTAAACAACGACAAGGGTATAAATCTAGATAAAAAAACTGCACACTATTTGTTAAAATCAATTAACAATAGAGTGCAGTTCTCTAACATTCGGTAAAAATTGTTTACTTAGTTTTTATTAGGTTTTCAAGCTGATTCTAAGGAGAATTATCTACGTTGGCACTTTATTATTCTTTCGTTACTTTACATGTACATCAAAAACAAAGTTTATTTTACCTTCAGGCCATCTTGCTTTCATTTCGTAAATATAAGTACCACTATTATTTGGCATAGTTAATTGATGATTTGTTGTTTCAATCACTTCACTCGTTCCATCCTCATTATATTTCGTTACATTAATAGAAGAGGGACTTTTTGTAATATGAAATGTTAAAATATCATTCTTTTCAACTTCTAATGTTTCAAATTGATCCGCTAAATCTTCTATATCGTAAGCGCTTAATGTATTTATTTCCACATTTTCTTGTTTCCAGCTATAGTCTCCTGGAAGCATCACATAATCATGACTATCTTTTATGATTGTGCCTTCTGGTTGATAAATTGTTTTGCTACTATTGCATCCTGTTAACATAACTATGATAAAAAACGGTAAAATGAAAACTACAATTTTCTTCATTTGCCTATTCCTCTTTTTTATTAACGTAGTATTGCTCTAACCATATAATACCATAATAAAACTTTATTTAATATTTTTGTAAACAAATATCCTGATGATGATGCGTTTATTCGCAATCGAACAATAGGCATTCGTTTATTGCACCATCTTCTTTTGTCATAATCTAAGATATTGAAGAACATGTAGGAAGGATGTAATGATTGTCCATAGATTACACATCGCCATCCACACAGTTTACGTTTGATGTCAATACAAGCCCGTTGTTTAAGAAGGATCAACAAAATTATATTAACATTCTTGGTATTGCCCAATTGAATACTTTAGAAAATGTATCGTTGCTTGATATTTTCCTAAGTATGAATAATGTAGTAGAACCTCATTATCATCAAAATGCTGGAGAGCTTGTTTATTGTATTTCAGGAGCAGCGACCGTTTCCATTTTAAATCCAATTACAAAACAAATTCAGAACTATGCAATAAAACCTGGCCAGGTGGCTAACATCCCACAAGGATGGTGGCATTATATCGTTGCGAATGCAGACAATACGCATATTCTTGCTATTTTCGATGCCCCTACACCAGAAGTCATTTTAGGTTCCGATATATTGAAGTTTACGCCTTCGAATATTATGGCACAAACGTATTGCATAAATGAAAACTTATGGCAGCAAACTATTGCTCCTGTTGTCCCTTCTACCTATATCGGTCCTGCCAATAATTGCAATCAAAACGCGGTTTCACCGAATTCCTTGCAAACACAGCCATATTACAACCAACACACATATCCGTACCACTATCCGGCCTCTTATCAGCATGGGTCTTATTATTAAGTTGTCGAGCTCTTCAACAATGGCAAACTAGCTCCTGTGATAACGCATAAAATGTTTAACAATGGGAAGTCTATCTATTATTCGTCATATACAAATGAGGGGGATAAGAAGTGGTAGACTTTCCAACAATCCATACAAATTTTTGGGATGCAGTCATTGCCGTACCAGTTGTGATGATCCTGACACAAATACTAAAAAAAATAGTTCCTATACAACCGAAATACGTCCCTGCCATCGCACTTGCTTTTGGCCTATTTATTTCTATTTTTATTAGCCATAAGCATAATTTTTTAGCAGGTGTATTTATGGGCTTTTTTTATGGTTATGCTGCTATCGGGAATTACGCTTCTTTGAAAACTACAATTAAGAGCTTTAAAAATAAGAAAAAATATAACAATACTTAGCGCAAGCTTCGCCACTTGGACTTCTTTAGGAACTTTACAAGTAAGATGGTGGAGCTTGACGTTATACGTACATAGTTACTAGTTACTACTAAAAACAACTCATGCCTCGTTTGAGTTGTCTTTTTTTATTGAAATGTATAAAAAATCCTTTATTGTCCCATCCTAATCTCACATTCAACAACTATAAAATAAGTTAGGACGTGCAACAATGAAAATGGCAAATCAAAATATAGAGTCTCTACCCTTTAAAGAAGTCTTTGCTATTTGGAAACAACTTGGTGTCAATAACGGCTACATAGCTAGCAATCATTTCTTTTTCAAATATGCTGTAGATCGAAATTTAAAAGAAATCATTTTGGAGTTTATTCAATGTTTAAAAGAGGAAAATAAACAGCTAGAGGAATTATTAAAAGATAATGGTGTTCTTGCCCCGCCACTATCCATTCATAACGAACATTTACAAATTGCGAAGATCCGAAAGAAGGTAGTTATCAATGATGGTGAAATTAGTGCCATCTTATCGATGAATATTGCCTCTGCATTAATTTCAATTAGTCAAGCAATGGACATGTCTTTTGAGCGAAATCTGACGACAAAATATCGTGAATTTCATATGCGGTATGCCATTCTAGGTGCTAAGTTAAGTGAAATTAGCAACAAAAAAGGTTGGTACCTTTCTCCTGCTCCATTGTAGTTATCGCATAGCTTAAGGTCGTCTCGCTTCTTCACAAGACGACCTACAATGCTAATCACTTAGTTGCTTTTCTCTATTTGTAACTAATAAATAATCAAGTGCAGTCATTCTTGTTAGTTTACTTGTAAATTTAATGGCATCTGCTTGTGAGTCAAAAATAAAGTTTTGGAGTTCGTCTGTTGGTATATATTGGTCGGCGATTTTTCGTTTCAGTTTTCGTACAGATAAAATGTGTGATTCCTCTTCATATAAAATGATAGCTCCAACGTTGCGATAAAGCGTATGATCAACCGTTGCGACAACTTTCACATTCAATCCTTCAAATTCCGTTAAATCTACTTGCATTTATTTACCAGCCTCCCTCTCTACTCTTACATTCTAGCTTCAACAATCATAGTCCTTCTTTTTTTCCTAATTTCAATTCGTCTTAAAATCAACTTTTACATATGGCCATCTAATTGATTACGAGCTGAAAATGATGCTCTCTTAATTGAAAAAATAGCACAGCCTAACGCACCTACAACTAAAATTGCGCCGAAACTAGCTAAATGCATGACCGAACCTGTCAACGTAAACAGCGCTCCACCTACTGCAGAGCCTATTGAAATACCAATTTGCAGGGCAGCCGTATTTAAGCTTTGTTGAATATCAGAAGTTTCGGGGTCTGTTTGTATTAAATAGTTTTGTAACGGTGGCGTTAACGCCCAGCTAAGCGCACCCCAAAATACAGTAACAATTAAAAATAAAGGGAAGGCAATAATTGTATAAGGTATTGAAAACAGCACAACGGCAAATGCAGCAATAATGAGCACAATGGATTTGCCAGAACCGATTTTATCACTTAACCAACCACCTATCGCATTCCCACTCACTGAAGCGAGCCCAAATACTAAGTAGCAAATACTAATCCATGAGGAGTTTAAATGAAAAGCTTCTACTAAAAACGGTGTGAAGTAAGCATAGAGCATATAATGACCAGCCAGCATAAGCAATGTCGTTAAATGTGCTGTTGCTATTTTTAAATTTGCTAAAGACTTCATTTGTGCTTTTAAAGGTACCACTTCAACAACTGGCATTTTTTCTAATAGCAAATAGATTAAGATCATGGCGATGGTCGATAGACTTGCAATACCTAAAAATACTGCACGCCATCCGAATGCCTCCGTAATAAAAATCCCTACCGGTACACCGATAACTAATGCGGAACTTACACCAATAAAAATAAGCCCTAATGCTTTTGCACGATGCCTAGGTTCCACTATTTTTGTTGTAATTGTCAAAGACAATACGATTACGAGTGCAGTACTCATCGCTGTCATAATTCTTGCAATCATCACGATGGCAAACGTTGGACTTAAATAAGTCATTACATTGCCTAAAGTAAATATTAGTAATGAAATAAGATATAGTTGCTTCCGTTCTACTTTCGCTGTTAACGATAAAAGAACTGGCGCTGAAATGGCATATACTAGTGCAAATATCGTAATTAATTGTCCAGCCGTCGCTTCGGATACGTTCAAATCTTCAGCAATATATGGCAATATTCCCCCGACAATTAGCTCTACTAAGCCGACTGCAAACGTTGTAGCGGCCAGTATAAATACTCTCCAATTCATGTAATCACCTTTCTGTCATACTTCCATCTAGTATTTAGGCACAAAAAAAATCCTAACTACAAAATAAAAGCAAATTTTTGTAGTCAGGATTTTATGGTTCCTGGTAGAGACCCTCAATCCATATTATTGAGGTTATACAGATCATTATTTTCTTTAGCTATAGTAGCATATTGATTTTGACGAAACAACATTTTTCTATCTAGCTTCTTTTTTTTTGAAATTTTGCTTATATTTTTTGTCGTTCGACCATAAATAATAATAGTAAATGATATAACGATGGGGTGATTGTTTGCGTATATTTGGTTTAGTATGCTATTTTTTAATGCTATTTTATGGCACGGAACTAGTAGTCGAAGAATTCACCATCGATCCACCGTCCTCACAAGTGGACAAACAGCAAAGCCCAATAAAAGAAACGGTTGAAAATTCCACCGTTTGCGTCTATTATCCTAGCTATAAAGTTTGTAAAGCCTTACCGACAAAATAAAGAGGCAAGCCCAATTACAATTGAGCTGCCTCATGGATTAAACCGAAACTATCTATTCACGACCAATATGAAAGTGCTTAAACGGATATACTGTTAATTTAGCTTCTCCAAAAATGGCATCTTTGCCGATTAAGCCGTAATGACGACTATCATAACTTTTTAGGCGATTATCACCCATTACAAAATACTTTCCTTCAGGTACTTTTTTCTCATTTGTTAAGCCCTCTAAAGTGAAGTTTTCCGTAATACGTAATTGACTCGGATCATCAGTTTGACGATTTACATAATCTTCTTTGTAGGCTTTGCCATTGACATACAATACATCATCATTCATTTCCACTGTATCCCCTGGCAGTCCGATCACACGTTTAATATATAATTCATCCTCAGTCGGTGATTGAAAAACAATTTGGTCAAAGCGTTCAATTTTACTAGTTTTACTTACAATAATAATATCCTTATCCTCGTAAGTTGGATACATCGAAGCACCTTGTACTTTTATCGGTGCAAATAAAAATTGCTTACAGCCTAAGACTACAATAGCTGTAATGACAATAATTTTAATGTAGGATAAGATTTCTTTTTTCATATTTGTTTTTTCTGCTTGCATACTCATACCCCGATACTTTTTTTTATAGTATAGCATTTTCTAATGACTATTGACGAATAATAACACAAAATGTTTCTTCCACAGCAAGAATGATGGCAAGTACAAGAGAAAAAGTGTTAGATTGATGAAAGTCAATCTAACACTTTTTCTCTTGCATTGCGGTCCAGGCGCTAATAATGGTATGCCCGCGACTTACACTGTGTTTTTATCGTTATGTTCTAAGCTATAAAATGATGGATTCATAGATATTACGTCTGAAATGGTTCTTTATGTAGTAGAGTGATGCTGCTCGTTAATTAAATCTACTGCTAATAATATCCCTACCGGCAACGCGATGGCTAACAAAATTGTACCAATCATCATCACAATCACTCCCTCTACCATTTCTTTACGCTATTATACACTTAATATTCTGATATTTCAAACGAAATAAAATATTGATTGTCCTTTTCTTCACTAAAAAAATCATTCAACTAGGCATGCATCCTACCTGAATGATTTTTTAGCATTACATAAACATTTTAAAACAAAATAGTTGTAGCTGTTTGACCATGAGATTGATTGGACTTTTTTGTACTTTACGTTTAGGTACATAGCTTTGCATGCAATTATTTAATGCTGTATACCTAAGCACCTGGGTCCTCCCATTCATTCATCTCTCTCCCTTCGAAAGCACTTTATTTACAACTATTGTAGCCAAACGAACGATCGAAAAATACCCATTTATTGTAAGTGTGTTTTTAACTCTGTTTGTATTTGTTGCAGCTCTGTTTCATCGGGGATATAGTACCAAATATGGTCAATCTTCTTTCCCCCTTCTGCTTCAAATGATAACTGTTCAATATTGCTATCCATTTTTTTATATATACTTTGCAACTGGATTAAATCTTTCATCGTAAAATTCATACGCACATTATCTCCGACAACATCTAGCATATCTGTTGCCTTTAATAATACGGATGGTGTGGATGCCTTTTTCATCACTGCTTCAATAATTTGTCGTTGACGAATTTGACGACCAAAGTCACCACGCGGATCTTCATAACGGATACGTGAAAAAATAAGCGCTTCATCACCATTTAATGTTAGTTGTCCCTCAGGATAATGGTACGAATCGTAAGTTAAATCCATATCATTATTAATCGTAACGCCGCCAAGTGTATCAATAATTTGCAAGAAGCCTTCCATATTAATGAATACGTAATAATCTAGCGGGATATCCAAAAAATTTTCAACCGTATCCATGGCCATCGGTACGCCTCCAAATGCATACGCATGGTTAATCTTATCCACTGTGTCATGACCAATAATGTCGGTTCTTGTATCACGAGGGATACTTAGCATTTTCATCGTTTGTTTTTCGGGGTTAACCGTTATAACAATCATTGTGTCTGAACGGCCACTATCATCCTTGCGTTCATCAACACCGAGCATCAGCACAGAAAATGGTTCTTTTTTCGCAATGGTTTTTTGCGGTTTTTCTGTAGCTTCTGTTGTTTCAACTAATGGTGTATTTATTTTATTCATCGTCTTCTGGATAGTGTAATAAGCAGTGCCTAAAAAAATCAGAAAAATTGTTAACAGACTCCCTACTATCCAAAGCCATATTTTCTTCTTGCTCTTTTTTTCCTTTGAACGTTTCATGTTTTTTTCCATTCTTAAGTCCTCTCTAGCTTTTTAAAAATAATGCCCCTCTATATTGACGTTTTAGGTTGGAAAAAAGTTTATATAGTCTATTTATATGCATATTGGGCGAAAATAAGACGTACACTAGTATTTACCAATTATCAATATGTAAAGCTAGAAATACTATTTGTTAATTCCAATGCTTTATCATTTAGACTTGCTGAAATATTGTTTATTTCCTGAAGGGAAGCTACTTGTTTAACTATTTGCTGTGCCATTTCCTCTGTGCCTTGCGCATTCTTTCGAACATGCCCATTTAATTCTTGGATTGAAGCCGAAATTTCTTCTGAGGAAGCCGACATCTCTTGAGTAATCTCGGTAACGGATGTTACTTCCTGCGTCATTTCCTCTATTGCATTGACAATCTTACTAAACGCTGTACCTGCCTGGACAATGACCTCTACCCCTTGCTCGACAGTTGTTTGACCATGTAAAACAGCGACTTCTACATTTTTTGTTTCCAGTAAAATATCTGATGTAAGTTGCACGATAATCTGAGCAGAATCTTTTGACTGGCTAGCTAATTTGCGCACTTCATCTGCTACCACGGCAAATCCTTTACCATGATCTCCAGCACGTGCCGCCTCAATCGCAGCATTTAAAGCAAGTAAATTGGTCTGTTCGGTAATATCTGTAATCACTTTTGTGATATTTTGAATTTCTTCGGATTGTTTCGTTAGCCTAGCAATTAACGCTGTTGTTTCTTTCGTGGACTGATAGATGATATCCATTTGCTGCTGCGCATGCTCAATCGTAACTTGTCCTGCATCAGCTGTTTCCTTTGTTTGCTTTGCCTTGCCAAGGACTGAATACGTGGCATCAGCAATTTGCTGAATCCCATCAGTTGATTCATTTATTGCCAGTGAGGCTTCATTGGAAACAGTTGAAGAGATTTTAGAGCCTGCAGCAATATCTTCTACGGTAGTCGCTACGTAATTCGATGTAGCTGTTACTTGCGTTGTACTTGCAGACAATTCTTCTGCCACGGCAGAGAGCTCATTAGCCGTTTCTCCAGACGTTCGAATTAATGTTTGGATGGATTGCTTCATATCGTTGAAAGCGTTTGCTAATGTACCGATCTCGTCTTTCGATTTTACTTGTAGATCTGGTATCGTTAAATCACCTTGTGCAATCTGTTTAACAGCATTTGCCATGCGCTTCAGTGGATTCGCAATTTTCATCGCTGTTAGCATACTAAAAAACAAACAAATCCCTACTGTAATAAACCCAATTACAACAGCAGTTATCGCACTTTTATGTACTTTTTGCTCTGCATTTATGGCAACCTCTGAGAATTTCATTTTATTAAATGCAAGCATTTCAGTAGCTATACTACCCATTAAACTAAGTCGCCATAAATGCTTATCATATAAAGCTTGTGCAGTCGATACATCGCCTGCCTCGACAGCTGAAATAATTGTCTCTGCAACTTTATCAAAAGCTTTTTTGCCCTCTTGCATTTTGGTATTTACTTCTAAAAGTTGTTCATCTTCTATCATATCATGTAACTGACCGATGCCCGTTTGAATTTTCAGTTGGGTACTACGAAACTTTTCTAACGTCTCCTCGTTGCTATTTTCAATATACTGTTCAATATAAATACTTTGTTGCTTTGTATTACTTTGTAAATCGGATGCGATATAAATTTGTTCTACACGTGATGCAAGAATATGGTTATACTCATTTTTCATATTCGTTAGGTCCACATATCCTTTAATAGAGATACCAATAATACTAATAAATAATAGTGCAAAAGCAAAATAAAGTTTTAATTTAATCGACATGTCTATCATTATTCCCCTTTAGTGTAAAAATTCGTTATGTCTGTGAAAAACCCCTTTGTGTATCGTTTAGAATAGCAAATTTTCTGTAAATTATAAAGCTATTTTTGTCGATTTTATGAAATTTTCCAAATTAAGACCAATATTTTATATCAAAAGAGATGGGTAAAAATATTCAGTAACAATTACGATCGTGTGTAATTTTTATGTAGTGGCGGTATGTATCTGAATGAAACCTCAGATAACCATAAGAGGAATTTACTAGATGAATATGGATAATGCTTCTGCTAAAAGTGAAGTCGCAACTTCTAACATAAAACGAAAAAAACAAAATATCTCGAGAAGAAACTCCTCGAAATATTTTGTCTATAGTGTAAGCTTGAAGCTTATTGATTTCTGTCCTTTATTCCTTGTACTAACTTTTCCAAAATTAACAAGTACTGTTCAATTTCTTCTTCATTAAGTACTTCAAATAGTTGAATAAAGACATCTTTCCCAACATCTTGTGCTTTGCTAAAAGCATTTTTACCCTCTTCCGTTATTTGAAGACGAATAGTACGACGGTCGTTTTCATCGTATAGTCTTTCTGCTAAGCCTAGTTTTACTAATTTTTCAGCAATACTAGTCATAGCCCCTTTCGTATACCCAATCGTTTCCGCCAACTCCGCTTGTCTTTGCGGCCCCTTATGTTTTAGTTCGCTTAAAACTAAAATCGGAGAAACACCTAACGGGTAGGGAAATTCTTTCGTAAAACGTATAATATTGGCGTTATTCATCTGATCAATCATATGAATGAGTCTAAAAATACTTGTTTGTTTCAAAACTAATCCTCCTCGAACAGCCGAGAATATTAGCGAAGCATTAGAGAACCACCGTCAACCATAATTGTTTGACCAGTAATGTATTGAGAATCCTCACATGCTAAAAATACTGCTACGCGGCCGATATCATCTTCCACATCGCCAAAGCGTCCCATAGGAATTTTATTTTTAACTTCTTCGTAATATTCTGGTTGTGCTTTTGCCCATGCTTGTACACCTGGTGAATTTGCAATTGGGCTGATTAGGTTTACATTAATACCGAAACGTCCCCATTCATTTGCCGCTACACGAGAAATACCGCGGATTGCTTCTTTTGCAGCCGCATAAGCACCTTGTGTTTCATGACCAGCAAGTCCGGCACCAGAAGCAAAGTTAATAACATTTCCTTTTGTTTCTTTTAAGTGTGGTAATGCTGCTTGCATTAAATAGAATGTTGGATAGAAACCAGTATCAAATGATAAATCTAAATCAGCTTGCGTTGTATTTTCAATAGATGCTTGTTTTGAAGCATGTGCATTATTTACTAATACATCTAGTTTACCGTATTTTTCTACAACTGTATCGATAATTTTATGCAAATTAGCACGATCCATTAAATTTGCTTGTAAAAACGTTGATTTTGGAGAAATTTGTTGCAATTCTTTTTCCATTGCTTTCCCTGTTTCTTCGTTTAAATCAACAATCGCTACGATTGCGCCTTCTTTTACCATCGCTTTCGCCATACCACTACCGATACCACCAGCACCGCCAGTAATAATAACTACTTTATCTTGTAATTTTCCCATGGATAACATCTCCTTTTCTTAATCCGTTGAATAGTTTATCACTAAATAATATTATTTTAAACTAGTTAGCTCAACTTTTTGAAAACCTTTACATTTCATTTGAAATGTGTCTTACGATGTCATCAATCGTTGCTATAGCTGAACTTTTATTGGCTTGTGTTAAAATACTAAAAATATACCACTTACCACTTTTCCCTTGTACATAGCCACTCAGTGCATAGGTTCCTGTTATATAGCCTGTTTTAGCGGAAACATTATATCCCTTCAAACGTTTTTCTAATGTTGCCCCAACTAAACTTCCTTTACGTCCAGCGTGTGGTAATGCTTCCAAATAGGAAAAGTACCAGGGCTTCTGACGAACTTTATATAATAATAGACTTTCCTGCATACTACTTACACGGTTTTGGTGATTTAAACCAGAGCCATCTTCAAAGTACCATTGCTCCATATTAAGCCCTGTGTCCATGCCGTATGTGCGAATTGCCTGAATACCAGCGGACCAACTTCCTTCCCCTAGCAGCTCTTTACCTAGTTGTTTCGTCAGCATTTCGCCCATACCATTAATGCTTAATTTTAAAAATCGGAAGTTCATATCCTTTAACGGAATAGAATAAGATATCCCAACTCGTTGTGCATTTTCAGGCACAATACCCATGTCAAGAGGCATTTTTTGAATACCTTTTGCTATTAATTTTTCCCTTAAGACATCCAACGTAAACAATGTTGGGTTATAAACGGTCACATATGTATTTTGTTCTGAACCTGCTGGTAAATTACCTGTGACTACGATCCGATCTGAGCCATATTCTCTTGTAATATTGACAGTCGATTTAGTACCCTTTTTCACAATTTTTGTTTTATTAACAATCGGGATTGTACTGGCATATGGATAAAGTTGAACATTTGCTGCTTGGCCAATTTTTGTACCTGTCAGTTTCACTTGAATATTAGCGACATCGTACTGATCATTAGGTGAAAGCGTGAGTGCAGATATACGGGATGCATAAGAAAATGCTTCTTCTTGTGGCACAATTCCTGTTGCCAAACGATCATCATCAAACCAAGAATCATCTGCAATCAATTTACCTGTAATTTTCGTAATGCCTAATTTTTTCAGCCCATTTGCAAATGATTCTAGATGGACAGGTAGTAAAGTGGCATCACCACCACCTTGTAAATAAATATTCCCTTGTAGTACACCATCTATAATGGGTCCATCTACATAAGCTTTTGTGGCAAAGCGATAATCAGGGCCGAGTAAATCTAAAGCTGCTGCACTAACTAGTAATTTATGTGTAGAAGCGGGACGTATCATTTTTTCCCCATGATTATTGTATAGTACATTTCCATTGTTTATATCTCTTACCGTAATACTATATTCATTGTCTTTCCAATTTTTAGCGACCACTGTGTTGATTTTAGTAGCCATCGTTTGCTCATTCGCCCATGCTTCTTGTGCAAAAGGCACTGAGCCACAACTATACAAGAATAAAAGCACTGTCATCACAATAATTTTCTTTTTCATAGCTCCTCCTATTGGTAAAAATAAACTATATATCCTTTATTTTAAGGAAATCTTAGCGTTTTTTCAATTGTTCGACAATCATCTTCCGTATGAGTGGACAGACATCATTTTCATTTGACAAGAATAGACTATAATAGCTAGCTAAATCGCTTTTAGGAAAGGGGTTGTTACAATGGGAGCAAAATGGATAAAGATTTCGATTCTCTATTTAATGTTAGTTTTCGCTTTTGGCCTATTTATGCATTATACTGTTGAACTTCAGTGGAAGGCGACACATGCTCATATTGGTGTTGTAGGTTGGCTAACTACCGGCTTCATAGGTTTAGTTTATTCCATTTTTAAAGATGCCGCAGAGACCGGGCTCGCAAAAGCTCAGTTTTGGCTTTACAATATTGGATTACCATTCCTTTTAGTTGGGATGATGATGGTTTATATCGATGTACCACGTTGGCTATTTGAGCTTTTCGTATCTGGTGGCGGTATCGCCGTTGCACTTTCTGTCCTACTATTCTTTGTTAATGTTTTTCAAAATGTGAAAAGTTCTTCATAAATATAGAGGGCTACTATCGTAGATTTCTGCTATAGGTGCGAACTTTCCGCTTAGCACACTGTAAGCCACATCCCTCTATTGCGCACAGATTGTTGCGTCTTACGTTTTATGTGTTTTGAGCAGGAGTCATCCGCTCTACGCTCCAATTCACATAAATATAAGGCATCAAGAGCGAACTGCTTAATGCCACTTAAGCCCCACTTATGCAAAGTGGGGCTTAGATTGTGTCAAAAATTTAAGTATTACGAGCCAATTAATTTAATTTTGTCACTCGAGCTCTATCATTAAATTTTATTAATTTTGTTTTTTCTTTATTGCATACCTCTTTTAAAAGTATAAACCCCAAAGGAGGAATACAAATGACTATTATGGATATTCGAGTAAGAAAAGTACCAACAGATGGCGTAAGTTCTTTAGATCAGCAAGGACAAGCTCTATTAAAAAAAGCACTAGGTAAATTGAATAAAGAGGCATTATTCAATGCTCCCATAATGGAACAAGTAGACTACGAAACTACTTATTCTGCAAATGCATTCAAAGAATTCAATGAACAAATTAAAACAAAAGCGACACCTGAAGTGGAACAAAAAATTAGCTTTCTACAATTCAATAATTTTCTTATCGGCAATATTTTCAAAACAATAAACACTGAGACAAACAGAACATCTTACTTAGTGAAAGTTGTATCGTTAGATATAGAACAAGGTATTAAGAAGACAATTACGTATTTAGATGATGAACTATTAAATGAATGGCAACAGTTGTCCACTGAAAGTAAGCTATCGATACCCGATGATTACGAGCATTTAACATCAGATGAAACAGTACAAGATAATGATATGCTTAGTGCACAAGGTTGGGGTTTACCATGTCTTCAAAATGGTTGTTGTTCTTTTCGTTATAAAGGAAATCCATTTAAACCACTTGTTAAATATAACTGGTGCGGGGCGAACTGTGGTTCAGGTCCTACTGTTAATGCATTAGACAATTGCTGTAAATATCACGATCACTGTTATGATGCAAATACGGAATATCCTGCACGTTGTGGTTGTGACCGTATTATAATTGAATGTGCTAATCAGACAGATGAGGCAGGTACATCACGAATCGTTGGGTCTTTCTCTGCAAAAATGGTTGCAATGGGTTGCTAATTATCTTAGTAACATTGATTTTAGTGTACTTAAGTTACATTGCCAATTGATTAAAACCGGGTCTTCAACCTTTCCACGGTTCAATTCCAAGTGCCATTTTATTGATTTATCCATACTATGGACGCAACTTTAGCATTCCCTCTAAGGTTGCGTCTTTCACTTTTATGTTTATTCATCAAACCACCTAAAGTCGATATGATGACTCGCTAAGTCTATTATTTTTTGATATAATTAGTTAAATACATATGACTTAAGACGTAAGAAAAATGAATAAGGAGGGAAATTATGCTTGGTAAAAGTGGAAAATTATCAGCATTATTTTCTGTAGCAGGACTTATTGTAATTTCTTGCTTTTATTATTTTCAAATTGACGAGGTAATCGTAATTTTAGTTGGAGAAATTTTAATTGCCGTAGGAATAGTCTTTAGTATTATAAGCTTTATTAAAAAGGAAAAAGGATTTTGGAAGTATTCCCCTTATATTGTTTTGTGGCTTTATTTCCTTGGTATTTTCTTGTCTATTATACTACTTTTCATGATAGGTGAGCGTTAGATTATTTTTTAATGCATCGAAATATTATTCCTTTATAAAGAAGTTACATAATAATAGACAAAGTCGAGTGTTTCGACTTTGTCTATTATTTTTACATTGGTTAGCTATCATTAATTTTTTCGTTAGAGTTTCTACAGTTGATAATTTAATATCTATGTAGGCTTTTTCTACAATAAGATAGCTAAAGTTAGAAATCCTATCAAACGTTATTTCAACTGAATTAAGCCATCTCCTACCAGACTAATTGGAAAGTCCAATTTTAATGCATGCTTTGTAAAGTAATACTTTATTTGTGCTGGAATAAGTGAAGGAGTACACGGTTTTATTAACTTGAGTACTAGTGCAGAAGCTCCTGAAACGTGGGGTGTTGCCATAGATGTACCGTTCAATTCTACATATTCGCTATTTAAGTGTGTTGATAAAATACCTTCTCCTGGAGCCACAAAATCTATATTCAGATGGGAGTCTGAAAATATTGACGGGGTAAGTTGTTGATTAACTGAACCAATAGATAATGTTTCCTTATAAAAACCTGGAAATGAAATTTCATCGGTTGTAGATAACCCGTCACCCTCATTCCCAGCTGCTGCAACAATGACTATGCCTAATGTATGCAATTCTTTAATAGCTGCATATAACTCATCTTTATGTGTCGGACCACCTAAAGACAAATTAACAACTTGTACCTTTTCGCCATCTTGTCCCTGCCATCTTTTAATATATTGAAGTGCACTAATTAATCCATTATACGAGCCTTCGCCAAAGCGATTTAATATCTTTAAGATGAGTAACCTACAATTAGGCGCAACACCAACTACACCCATTTCATAATTTTCAGCAGCAATGATACCTGCTACATGTGTGCCATGGCCGTTATAATCAGTGAAAATTTCTGTGTTACCTCTATCTTCCGACGTAAAATTATAGCCACCTATTATTTTGTCTGTCAAATCAGGATGTGTTGTATCAACACCTGTATCAATAATAGCAACTACAACACCTTGTCCTTTATTGGTTTGTTCCCAAACATTCCTTGCTTTAATAATATCTATACTAGAACTAAGCTTTTGATGTTGCTTTTTAAAAGGTCGGATTTTGTACGGTTTTAATGCAATGTTATTCAATAAAATCACTCCTCACGACATGAGTTAATCGTACAACTTACAAAAGTCTTGAATTTTATTTGAGATATTTTGTGCATCCATTACTATTTCCGAAAGCAACTTTTTTTCATCTGTATTAAGCTGTTCTGTTTCAAGGTTTTTTAAAAAGAAAGTTTGCGTTTTTCGAGCCTGGCAAAAGCATTTGAGTAAACAATCTATGTTCATTTACTTCTCTCCTCCTTAGTTCTTTTTAAAGAAATTGCCTGATAGTAAATCCTTTGCAAGAACCACTATTTCTCTTCGTATTTTTCAATCTTATAATCACTTATTAACCCTCCAATTCATGAATGGTTCATTAATTAAAGAGATAATAAATATGAAAAATCAAAATTTATTGTATATAATAATTTCATTACCAAAAACAGAATAAATGTTCTGTATTTTTTTTGTTTTTTAAAAGGAAGAAATCTCTTTATTTTATATAAGCTGAAGATTATCACTAGAGAGATTTGTGCGAGAAATTGGCTACTAGTGAGAAAAAACTATACTTATTTTAAGGGAGGGGTAAAGGTGGATATAAAAATCTTTCTAATTAATTTCGAGCAAAAAAAAATGGATCCTGTTATACATTTCTTTTTACAAGAGCAAAAAAATCGTGATTTACTATCATCCTTTTTTGAGGAGCCATGCCCTGAAAATAAAGCCCGATTGGACAATGCTTTTAAAGTTCATTACAAAAAAGCAAAGGTAATTAGCTATATTAACAAATTAATCTATTTCTATTCAATAGATTTGGATAAAAAGGTAAATCGTTATTATAGCCGAAATATATTTTTATCTTCTTTTGTAAAGGATGAAAAAAATGCACAAGAATTACCATCTAAACAATTAGAACTGCAAAAAGACTTATCCGATACAATTTTAAATGACCAGGGACTTTTACAATCAATTTCAAGTGAAGAACTATTCCATGCTATGAAAACATTATCTAGTAAACAATTATTAATATTAGAATTAAAATATAGTCAAAATTTAAGTAATAAAGAGATTGCATATATTTTAAATACATCTCCGCAAACAATTTCCTATAATTTAAGAACTGCCCTTAAAAAGTTAAGGACTAAATTTGTAAATAACGGATGTGGTAAAATTGCAAAGTAAACAAGAATTAAACTACGAGGAAATTATTAGAGATTTTAATCGGAAAATTAAAAAGATTTTAAAAAGCACGTCCGTACAAGAGCGCGAGGATTTAGAACAAGAAATTAAAATGAAAATCTTAGAAAAAATAGACCTGTTGAACAATATTAATTGTCCGGGTTTCTTCGATTATATAAATAACAAGAAATAAAGAATCTATCTTATGTTGTTGGAATATTTCAGATGAAAAACCCTTCTATAAATAAAAAATATATGACTTGCTAATTTTTTGTCGGCACATAAAGCCCCACTAAACAAAGTGGGGCTTCGTCCTTATTATTATTGCAATGAGTTCGCTTGCATTTGATACATTTTTTCGTAAATGCCACCTTGTGCTAACAATTCATCGTGCGTTCCGCGCTCCACAATTTCTCCTCGATTCAAGACAAGGATACGGTCGGCATTTTTAATCGTAGACAGACGGTGAGCAATGATAAATGTTGTGCGTCCTTTTTTCAAAACATCCATCGCATGCTGAATAATTTCTTCCGTCTCCGTATCGATATTGGATGTCGCTTCATCTAATATTAAAATAGCCGGATCAAATGCTAGTGCGCGTGCAAACGAAATGAGTTGTCGCTGACCAGAAGATAACGTACTACCTTTTTCAATTACTGGTTCATCGTAGCCATTTGGTAAGTTTGCTAACACTCGATCCCCACCCACTGCTTTTAATGAATCTTCTACTTTTTGACGAGAAATTTTCGGATTATTTAAGCTCACATTAGAAGCAATGGTTCCTGTAAATAAATACGGGTCCTGTAAGACAATACCCATATGCTCACGCATTGATTGCCGAGCAACCGAAGTAATATCAATGCCATCAATCGAAATTTTACCTTGTGATGGATCATAGAAGCGGAATAATAAGTTCATAATCGAACTTTTTCCCGATCCCGTATGACCTACAAGGGCAATGGTTTCCCCTTGATGTGCTTCAAAGGATAAGTTTTTCAAAACATAGTCATCATTTTTATAAGCAAAGGAAACATCTTCAAATACAACATTTCCTTTGTATCTTGGTAGACTTACTTCCGATACGGGCTCTCCGTCTATGTCTAATACTTCAAACACGCGCTTCCCTGCAATAAGCGAACGTTCAAGTTGTGAAAATTGATTCACAATGTTGGTAATTGGATTAAAAAGTTTCGTTAAAAAATCAACAAAAGCATATAGCGTCCCTGCTGACACAATTTGCGTTGTCGTCATCGATTGCGTCCCAAAATAATAGATAAAAATAGTGAACATGATAAGCCTTAACGTATTCACTAAGTTAAAAGAAGTAGCCGAATCGAGCACTAATAGTTTACGTTCATATGCATAATGCTCATTATTCATCTCGTCAAATTCCTTCGTCATTTGTTGCTCACGTCGGAATGCTTGAATAATCGTCATGCCTTGAATAGACTCATTAATCATGGCATTAATATCAGCAATTTTCGTACGAATGACATCGTTGTATTTGGATGCAAATTTACGATATAAAATCATCCATAGATAAATGATAGGCACCATTACTAATGCTAAACAAGCCATTTGCCAATTTAAAAAGAACAGTGCCATATATACACCAACAATGGAGATGATACTTGTTACGAAATTCGAAAGCACCTGTACATATAAATTACGTACTGCCTCGGTATCGTTCGTTACACGTGCCACTATTTTCCCTGCTGGTAAGTTATCAAAATATTGAATGGGCAATGTTTGAATATGCTCAAATACATCTTTCCGTAATTTTTGTACGACGCGATTGGCGCCCATTTGTAAATAAATATACATAAAATAACGTAATATCGCTGTTGCCACTGCCAAAATAAAATACACTATTAATAGCCATGTAATCGGCTTAATCTCAATATGACCAATCGTCATATAATGATCGATGATATATTTGGCAATAAAAGGCCCTACAAGCTCCGTAAATACGGCAATTGTTAAGAAAAATAGCCCTAATAATATTGGTTTTTTAAAATACATCGCATAGCGTGTTAAGCGTTGACTCGTACTCATGAGGCACCCCCTTCTAGCTGCTGACGGTCGAATTGCTCTTTATACCAGCCTTGTTGAGAAAGGAGTTGTTCATGGGTTCCTTGTTCTACTATTTGACCTTCATCCAACACAATAATGATATTGGCATGTTGTATGCCAGATAAACGATGGGTTGTAATAATAGTCGTTCGATCCTGGCGCTCACGCTGAATATTTTCAATAATTCTCGCCTCTGTTTTGGCATCTACAGCAGAAAGCGAATCATCCAGTATTAAAATTTCAGGGTCTTTTATTAATGCACGCGCAATAGACACACGTTGCTTTTGACCACCTGAAAGCGACACACCTTTTTCTCCAACAAGTGTTTCAAGCCCCATTGGAAGATGGGCTAAATCTTTTTCAAAGTACGCAGCACGAATGGCTTGTTTTAACTCTTCCTCTGTTGCATCTTCTTTCCCGAATAAAATATTTTCCCGAATTGTCCGTGAGAATAGCACATGATCCTGAGGCACATAGCCAATCCAATCGAGTAACTGTTCCTTTGATTGCGCCGTTATATCGATGCCATCAATAGACAATTGACCTTTACCAATCGGATACTCACGTAGTAATTGTCGCAAAAAGGTCGTTTTACCAGCTCCTGTTTTACCAACAATACCAAGTGTTTGCCCCTTTTTTAACGACAATGAAATACGCTCCAGATTTTTCACCTGACTCAATGGATACTGGAAGGATAAATCGTCGAAGCCAATAGCATGTGGAATTGCTACCTCTTGCGGTGATTGGCTATTTTGCACATCCGCTTTATAGCGTAATGTTTCTTGTACACGGTCTAATGAGGCATTGCCCTGCTGCATAACATTAATAAGTTCTCCAATAGCAAATATTGGCCATACTGCTAAACCTAAATAGACAGTGAACGTTACTAGTTGCCCTAGCGTCATCGCCTCAGTCGATACTAAATGTGCACCGTAACCGAGTGCTACAACATAACTAATCCCTGTACCTACTTTTGTAATGGGCCCAAATAAAGCATTGATTTTTGCTGTATGCATATTTTTTTCATAGACAACTTCACTCATTGCTGCGAAGGCTGCTTCATCTTTTTTCTCTTGCACATACGCTCGAACAACGCGAACACCAGCTACTGACTCAAGGACACTATCATTTAATTCGCCAAAGGCATCCTGAGCCTTCATGTAACGCTCATGCACAATTTTCCCTAAATACTGAATAATAATTGCCATAATAGGCACTGGCAACATGGCAAAAAACGTTAACTTCCATGAAATCATATAGCCCATCGCAAAAATGATACAGCCCATATAAATGGTCGAATCAATTAGTGTCATAATGCCAAAGCCTGCTGTTAGTGATACAGCATTTAAATCATTTGTCGCACGTGCCATTAAATCACCTGTGCGATTTTTTTCATAAAAGGTAGGTGTCATACGTAAAAAATGTTGCATTAAATTACGACGCAAAATTTTCTCTAAGTTAATGGCACCTTCAAATAAACGGAATTGCCATACAAAATTTAATACATAACCGCCCACGATAATACCTGCAAAAATCAGCACATACTTCGCTAAAATAGCTGTCGTCATGGAACCAGCTGTTAATATATCAATGATTGATCCCAATAAATAAGGCGGAATCACCTCTAATCCACTCGCAATCATTAACAGCACAATCGCTAATGTATATTGCTTCCAATATTGCTTAAAAAACCAACTTAATTTACTTAAAACATCAAACATGTATCATAACCTTCTTTCTTTCCTGCGTTAAATCTTCGCTACCCACTATCTAGCAATTCTTTATTGAAAATTAATTTCCTTGTGATATTTCGCATACGACATACACTCCTTTTTATGTTTCACTACAAATTTTTTGCAATAAAAAAAGACACATCCCCTCAAAAGAGCATGCGTCTCTTATAAAAGGTAAGGTGTGCCCATACCTCATTGCATTCACAATAACAACGTTAGACATGGACAATGTATGAAACTGTGCTTTGGTATTGTACTGGTAAAATCATCATTGTCATGCCCTCCTTGTTTATTTTTTATAGTGTTATTGAAGATTATCACATTATTGAAATAATTGTCAACATTCTAACTGTTATTTTTTATTATTTTTAGGTAATAATTAGTACTTTAAAGTAATGAAGTATAGACATTTAATTGACCGTCTTCTAGTAATGCATGTCACATTGCATTTCTTTGAATACTAGTCGAATAGCTACCATCCTGCTTTCGGCCTTGATACAATAGAAGGACTGTAGTGAATCTCGAACTTTCTTAAAGTATCCTGGTCGCTAACTCTCATAATTATTGTTTTAATAGATAAAGGAGTCTTGGAAATTTGAAATTATTTTTTGCTATTGGTATAGGGGGATTTTTTGGCGCTATTTCCCGCTATGGTCTTAGTGTGTTACTGCCAAATACAACGAACTTCCCTACCACAACACTTATTATCAACTTATTTGGATGCTTTTGTTTAGCATACCTTTTTACGACTTTTACAAAGAGAACACCACTCGTAGTTTGCATAGGAACAGGTTTTCTAGGTGCTTTCACAACCTTTTCTACCTTTTCTATCGAGACGCTTCTTCTCATTGACAATAGTCAATGGGTACAGGCATTCGGCTATTGTTTCATTAGCGTTATTGGTGGTGTAGTTTGTGCCTGGCTTGGGGCTAGATTAGCAAGGGGGCGTGTGCAATGATTCTCGTAGGAATCGGTGGATTTTTAGGAGCCTTAACGAGATTTTACTTAGGGAAATGGATTGTCAGTTCATATCCATGGGCTACCTTCTTTATTAACATTACAGGCTCTTTTGCTCTTGGTCTGCTTTTTGCTAGCCATCCAAGTTTTGCGCTGTGGCATTTCTTAGGGATCGGTTTTTTAGGTGCTTACACTACTTTTTCAACATTCGGTTTTGAAACACTCCAACTAGTGGAAAAGAATAAATGGGGGCAAGCTTTAAGTTATATTTGTAGTACAGTAATCATTGGATTCCTTTTTGCTGCACTAGGTCTTTACGTACTATCATAACTTACTTAATAAGAGGTGATTTTTTGACACAACAAACAAATGAGCAGCTCCAAATTTTGGAGACTGAGATAGAACATACCTTATATACACTAATTGATTTACAACAGGATGAAGCCTATCAAGAAATGACAACTTGTTTTGCACAATTACTTGCAAAAGTACAAGCAGCTCAATTAATTGATACGAAGCTGGATGTACTAGTAGAGCCACAAGCCTATGCTACGGAAACTTGTATTCTGCTTGAAAGTTTACTTGAAGCTAAAAACAGACCGAACAAGAGACATCAACTTTTAACACATCGCATGATTTTGAAAATTTGGTTGCGGAAAAATCGACACTATTTAAATAACTTGCTCCCTCAAATGTTTTAAGCACCTCGTAAAGGTGCTTTTTTATATGATTCTGCTTTTTCCTATATTAAAAAAATCATCTTTTTTCTATTTCAATACATCAAAATGTTCATTTTAGTGAAACCTTCCTCCCCTCTCCTCGTTTATTATTTACGAGAGCTAAATGATAATCATTACGCTCTACAATGTTACGTGAGGTGTTTTTATGGAGAGAATAAAATTACTTGATGTGGCTAGAGGACTGGCCATAATTGGCACACTGGGAACGAATATTTGGATTTTTGGCTTTGCTGACTATTCCAGTGAGGGAGTAGATGAAGCCGATTTTTCAGTTATCAGTTCATACATAACCAAGTTTTCTGATTATTTAACAAATGGAAAATTTCTTGGGCTATTAACAATCATGTTTGGTATTGGCATGCAATTGAAATATACGAGTTTCCAAAATAGAGGACTACCTTGGTTTCGACTTTATTTATGGTCCATGATTTTACTTTTTATTGATGGTTTTCTTCATTTTATTTTTGTCTTTGAGTTTGATGTATTAATGAGTTATTCGTTAACAGCTATTGTCGTAGCGTTTATTATTCAACGCTCTGAGCGAGTTATGAAAATCTGTATGTATTGTGCTGTAGCTATCCATCTTTTCCACCAAGTCGTGGAAGGTTTTCTATTGGACAAGTTTATGTCTTCTCAACTTGGACGAACATTATTTCCAAATAGCCCGTATGCCACAATTAGTGCTAATCGTAGCAGTCTCACTGAACAAGCATTATTAGTTCGTCAAGAAAATCAATTAATTGACATGTCCGGTTTATCATGGTGGGAACAAGTCGTTTACCGACTGGAGCATTTTTGGGTATTACGCTCTGAAGCTATTATGATATTACCAATGAATGTTTTCTTATTTTTACTTGGCGTCTTCCTCGTACGAAAAGGTTTATTAAAAATGGATGCAGTCGGTACTCGGCTTCAGAATCGCTTACTATGGATTGGGCTCGGACTTGGCATCCCATTAAACGCTCTATCGCTATTTAACGGCCAATTTGCCTTTTTGGACCGTTATGTTTTCGCTCCTATCTTATCCCTAGGTTATCTCGGCCTTGTCTTTTTAGTCGCTCGCCATCAAAAGTTCATTAAAACCCAACAATATATAAGTAATGTCGGTAAAATGGCTCTTACATGCTATATCGCGCAAAATATCGTCGCGTCCGTTTTGTTCTATAATTGGGGACTCGGCCTTTCCAAATATGCTAACCAACTAATGATTCATGCATCTTGGCTAGGTATTACATTATTTATGATTATATTTTCTACATTATGGTTACGAAAATATAACCAAGGCCCCGTTGAAAAGATTTGGCGTAAACTTGGCAATATCCCCGTGAAACGCTATCAACAAAATCTATCATAAAGCGAAACTGACATTATAAAAACGCTGCTTTCTGGCTCTTTCAAATATGCGACAACTATTATTAAAATAAAATAATATTCAAATATTTTTTAATCTAACGATAATAGAAAGCTTTACGCAACAAGAAGAGGAGTACATTTACGATGAAAAAAGCATGTACAATCGCTGGTTCCGCTGCACGTGGTGGAGCTGGCATTCAAGCAGATTTAAAAACTTTTCAAGAATTAGGTGTATACGGCACTTCCGCTATTACAGCCTTTGTCGCAACACACCCCGTTACAAAGCAAGGCGTTTATACACAATCGTTAGAAGTACTTGAAGCACAACTCTATACGATCGCTTCGCAAATTGGTATTGATGCGTTAAAAACAGGTATGTTATTTACGAAAGAGATTATCGAACTCGTAGCGGACTGGCTCCCTACTGCCCATATTAAACATGTTGTTATCGACCCTGTGATGTATGGCAAAGTGGGGACGGCACTAATGGAGGAAGGGGCTATGGCTTCCTTAAAAGACAAGCTGTTGCCACAAGCAACGATTATGACGCCAAATATGCCCGAGGCTGAGTATTTGCTTGGCGGTAGAGGCTTAACGACAGTGCAAGATTTACAAGATGCCGCCCGTGATTTACATAAGCTCGGTACGCAATATGTACTTGTGAAAGGCGGTCGTCTTGAAGGTCCTGCAACGGACGTTTTGTATGATGGTGAACGCATGCTGACAGTAGAAGCGCCACGGATTGATACTATTCATACAAATGGAGCAGGTTGCTCATATTCTGCAGCCATTACGGCAGGTTTGGCGCAAGGCCTTCCTGTTGAGGATGCTGTCATCCTGGCTAAAAAATTTGTAACAGCAGGCATCCGACGTGCCATTCCGTTTGAAGCGGTTGCTGGTGCAATTGACCATCGCGCATATAAAGAAGTTGGCGAAAATTGTATTACGATTACTAAATATTAGCATCAAATGGCGTTTTTAATAATAGAAAATCCGTGTAACCTGTTTTGCAGGTACACGGATTTTCTAGCTTTCTATCATTTTACTGTGCAGTGCCTCACTCTTCAAAAGAATAGCTACGCAACACTTGGCAAATTTCTACCTGATAATGACTATACCATTTATCTTTTCCCAATTGTTGTGCTACAGAATGCTTCGTATTGTCTCTCCACTTTTGGATTGCTTCAAGCGATTCCCAGTAAGATACCGTAATCCCTTGCCCCTCTTGATTTCTTGAACTCTCAACACGCAGAAAACCTGGCTGCTGTTTAGCTAAAACTTCCATTGCATCTGCCATTTTGGCATAGCCTTCGTTGTCGTCATCCGTGCGTTGTGATGTGAAAATTACTGTATAATAACTATTCATTTCATGTTCCCCCCATTACTAAGTACCAGGCACCCAAACAATTTTGAATTTTCAAACTACATTATTGTGCATGCATAATGACATTCTTTTTCTTCGAGAAAAATAAAAATGATACGGTTAAGCTTAAACTAATAATGCCAAAAATTAGTCCCATGCCATTTAAGCCAATTAAATCAAGCATCATTCCTGTTGATAGAAGAACGACTTGGAAGACAACAGAATCAATCATATTGCGGAATGAAAAGAAACGGCCATAATACTCTTTCGGCACTTGTTTTTGAAAAATCACCATCGTTGTTGGGAAAAAACAACCGACAGAAAAACCAAATAGTCCAAATGTAAGTAACGCAAAGAACGTATGATCTGCCAGCAGTAACATCAGTTCCATTAACCCAATAATAAATGCTAGGCCGAACAATAATGTCCCTATTTTCACTCGCTCAGCAATATATTTCAGCCCTGCCGCCCCTAACATAAAGCCTATTCCTTCAACCGTATACAATAAACCAGAAATTGTTGTAGATTGATGAATTTCTGATATTTTCATAATGACTAAATTAAAAGAGCCTAAAAACAATGTTGGGATGAGCATTAGTACTAGTGTCATTAATACAACCGGATGCTCTTTTAGCATTGGCAGTACTTCCTTAAATCTGCCTTTATCTTTACCTTGAACGGCCACACTGACTGTTTCATCGAGTTTTAAAGCACTTGTTATAAAATACATAATGATGTAAACGATTAGCGAAATTATGTATAACCATTTCAACTCAAAATAACTTAACATCAAGCCTGCTGCCGCTGTTCCTACAATTCTAGAAATCGTGCGAGCATTCATTTGCCATGCATTCAATGTAATTAAATCTTGATCTTTCACGACCATTGGAATAATCGACTGTAAGGCAGGCATATAAAACGCTGCCGCAATTTGCAATGTAATTAAAAAAAGTATCATCCAAATGACCGAATTCGTATAAAGTGCGATAAACATAAAAAATACGCTAATAATGCGTCCTACACTAGCAAATTGAATAACCGTTTTTTTCTTTGATTGATCGATCAAACGTCCTGCGAGCGGTGCTACAACAAGACCAGCTAAAATACCAATTGAAATAATTAATGATTTATAGAAATCAGACGGTACAACCTCTTGCATAAATGCTAAATTTCCGATGATCCCTGCCCATAAGCCAAGACCTACTACAAACTCACCTAATAAAATTATCCAGACGTTACGATTTCTCCACATGCTGCATCTCCTTGTTGTCCTAGTTTAAATTTTAATAACATCCATAGTAACAAAATTTACAATATTCGTACATATAAAATTACCATTTTTTCTATATGCAAATAACTTCTTGTTTTAAGCTTTATACCAATCATTCAATGACATCATCGGAAATTCTTTATCCACATCGAGTTGAATTGGTGATATCAGTTCAATCGAATTACCATCAGGATCTGTAAAATAAATTGCTGCATGTGCATGAGGATAATTTGGTAAAACAAGCGGTTGTTGTGTAGGTGTAAAGCCAAAAGCTGTTCGTACTTCAATGTCGATAGATTGCAGCCACTCTTTCACTTGCAATAAATCTTCTTCGTCAATTCTGAAAGCGATATGGCGGATAGAAGGATGATAATCTAATAGGACTTCCTTACTTTCCCATAGCCCTATCCAGCTTTCCCCTTTCACAATCCAGAAAAAAGCCAATTGATCTTGCCTATATGCTAACTCAAGTCCTAGCTTTTGATAAAATAGGACGGACTTTTGTAAATCACTGACTGGCAAATGTGCTTCATACAATCCCTTTATCATGCTATCCCTCCTTTTGAACACTGTCAAAAGTATACTATTTTTACAGAATGTTAAAATCATGCAAAAGGATGAATTGTGCCATGAAAGATACACGTCGTTTATCTTCGCTCAACCATTTGACGACGAAGATAACTACAAAAACAAAATAAAGAGATGAGGTTTTATATAATCCTCATCTCTTTATGCCTCTTTTTCAAACCTAACCAACATGGATATTATGTTTAGAAACCTTCTAATTTCCCGACAAGCGTTTTACGTCTATAATGGACCAGTTTTTGAGCTAAAAGTGTAACGATAAATAAGAGACCTACCGCAGTGGCCATCATGCCAGCGATGGATGTATCCCAAAATTTCGCCAAATAATAGCCGATAATCGCCGATGCCCCTCCATATAACATACTCAATAGGAACATTTGTTTAATCGATGTACTAATTAAATTAGCCGTTGCAGCAGGTCCAATTAACATGGCGACGACTAAAATTGCCCCAACACTATCAAATGCTGCAACAGTTGTAAAGGAAATAGACGTCATAAAAGCATAATGCAAAAATAGAATTGGCACACCAATCGACGCTGCATAAACGGCATCAAATGTTGCGAGTTTCATTTCCTTAAAGAATAATAATAGGAACGCGATATTTATTAATAATACGAGCAACAATATCCAAACGGCTTTCGGCATTGTTATTGCAAATAACGTCCATTTATCCCAAGGAACAAATGCAATTTCGCCCATTAAGATATGTTCAACATCTAAGTGCACATGGCTAGCAAATAATGTAATTAGCAAAACGCCTGCTGCAAATAATGATGTAAAGACTACACCAATTGCAGCATCTTGTTGAATACCCGACGAATGGAGTAACTGGACTAAATAAGCGGTTAATATTCCTGCAACCGCGGCACCTACTAACATCCAAAAGCCATTTAATGTTTGCGTGATGACAAAGCCCATGACAATTCCGAATAGTACTGTATGGCTTATGGCATCTGCAATCATTGACATTTTCCGTAATATTAAAAAAACGCCAGCCATTCCACACGTGATACCTACCAATAGACCCGTAATAATGACCCATAATTCAATCATCCAATCTCACCTTGCTTTCGGAACTGTTTTTTTCTAAGAAACTTATTAATTTGCCCCGTTGGACTAATTAAGTAGGATATAAAGAAAATGGCAGCCGCTACTAAAACAATTAATGGCCCTGTCGATAAGCCGGATCGTGTAGCACTAACAAAGGTTCCTACAATGCCTGATAAGCCACCAATCGCGGCACTAAGGACAAGCATGGAACTTAGTTTTTTTGTCCATAATCTAGCACTGACAGCCGGAATAATTAACAGTGCTGACATTAAAATAACGCCAACTGATTGGATGCCTGTTACAATCGTCATAACAATTAAGACGGTTAACGTCGCTTTTAATGCTTCAATCGGCAACCCAATTCCTTTAGCATATACAGGATCAAAGATTAGAAGCTTCCATTCTTTATAAAACAATAAACTCACTAAGATGATAATGGTTGCACTAATAAATAACCAAGTTAAGTCCGCTTTGGTCATTGTTGCCGCTTTACCAAATATAAAATTATTTAGGCCACTTTGATTTCCTAACGGACTATGATTGACAACGGTCAAAAATACAACGCCTACTCCAAAAAATACAGTTAGCACTAAACCAATTGCTGCATCTGCTTTCATTTTAGAAAATGAAACGATCCATTGGATACAATAGACAGACAAAGCTGATGTAATACCTGCTCCAAGCATTAAAATCGGTAAATCTTTTTGTCCAGTTAATAAAAATGCTAAGGCAATACCAGGCAATGCTGCATGTGCTGCAGCATCACCCACTAAACTTTGTTTTTGAAGAAAGGAAAACGTACCGGTTATACCCGCTGCAATCCCAAGCAGCATCGTACCCATTAATACCCAAAGCAAGTTACCGCTTAACATACGACTTCCGCCCCTATCGTGTCTTGCATCATAAAGAGCTTACCACCGTAAGTTTTTTGTAGTTGTTCTGGTGTAAAGACATCTTCTGTATTGCCTGATGCTAAAATCGTTTTATTCAACAAAATCGTATAATCAAAGTATTCTTTTACTGTTTGTAAATCATGGTGTACGACAAAAATACTTTTTCCCTGTGCCCTTAAGCTTTTTAAAATATCAATGATTGTTTTTTCTGTTGCCGCATCTACCCCGGCAAACGGTTCATCTAAAAAATATATATTGGCATTTTGCGCTAACGCTCTTGCTAAAAACACACGCTGTTGTTGACCTCCAGATAATTGGCCAATCGAACGCTCCGCAAATTCTTGCATGCCGACACTTTCCAATGCTTCTTTTGCTAGAAGTTTGTCTTGTTTAGAAGGGCGTTTAAATAACCCTGTATGTCCATAGCGTCCCATTAACACAATATCTAGCGCATTCGTTGGGAAATCCCAATCGACTGCATTTCGTTGAGGTACATAGCCGACAACTAAACTTTTTGGGTCAAATAACTTGCCCAGTATTTCTACTTTACCAACCTTATTTGGTAATTGATTTAATATCGCTTTTAAAAACGTCGATTTACCTGCCCCATTTGGCCCTATAATTGCCGTTAGTCGGCCTGTCGGCACTGTCACGTTGGCATTTTCCAATACGGTTTTCTTATCATAAGCAACCGATAAATTTTCAACTGTTAAAGCATTCATTTGTCCACCTACTTCAATGCATCGACAATGGTGTCGATGTTATGTTGATACATCCCAACGTATGTGCCTTCTTCTGTTCCTTCAGCACCCATGGCATCAGAGAACAATTCTCCTCCAATTGCAACATCATGCCCTTTTTGTTTTGCCCCTTCGATAACAGCTTTCATCGCTTTATCCGATACGCTTGACTCTACAAAAATAGCTTTGATTTTGTTGTCTACTAAAAAGTCAACCATTTCCTGTACGTCTTTCACACCGTATTCCGCTTCTGTACTGAGCCCTTGTAAACCGCGCACTTCAAAACCTTGGCTCTCACCAAAATAGTTGAATGCATCATGTGCCGTTACTAAAATGCGTTGTTTATCTGGGATTTCACTAATACGCTTATTTGCATACGATTGTAATTCGTCTAATTTTTTTAAGTAGGCTGTTTCATTGGCTTTAAAATCATCTTTAAATTCTGGATATTCTTCCACAAGTGTTTTCGCTACCGCATCGACAACTTGTTTCCACAGGTCAATGTTAAACCAAATATGCGGATCATGTAACAGCCCTTCATCTTCACTATCGAGTAGCTTTGTTTTATCTAATTTATCGCCAACAGCTAGCACGGTTTTATCTTTTGACATTTGCTCAAAAATATCGAGCATTTGCCCTTCTAATTGTAAACCGTTATAAAAAATCACTTCAGCCTTTTCTAACTTCGATAAATCACTTTGTGTTGCCTTGTATAAATGAGGATCTACACCTGGCCCCATCAAAGCGGAAACAGTTAAATGGTCACCGCCAATTTCTTTAATTACATCAGCAATATGCCCTGTCGTTGCCACAACGACTCCTTCCTTTTTGCCAGTTGCGTCATTCTCTGCACTACAACCGACAAGAAACATCATTAACATCACTACACCTAAAAAACGTTTCATTTTGATTACCGTTGTCAAAACCTTATAAAACATAATCAAGTTTCGTCTACTCCTTGCTTTACTGCGCCCGATTTTGCGTATAGCTACTGTCATTTATAGCAAACAACGTCAAGCTAAATTCGGATACAATCACGCAAACCAATTAGTCGAATCTTCGATTGAGGACTATTTGAAACGTACTTGGATAGCCACTTGCCTTTTCACCTTTCAAAAAGCTTCGCCACCATACATTACGGAAGAAGGGTTCACACGTAACTGTTTTCATCAAATTCATGCATTTATTGGTATTCGCTTTTGAATTGTTACAGCTTTTGTTGCCCATTGACTTGTTAAAATTGTCTATCATTTTTTATCCATTAAAGCGACTGAAGAAATTTACATTCTCCCTCTTTATCTTTCTTGATGAAGTGATAGGCGGGTAAGCGTTAATGGACGTTGAAGTAAACGTTTTACTTTGTTTGTTTTATAATGTTGCGTGTTTTGATGAAACGGTTTCCTCCTTACTCTTTTTATAATTTACGAGAAATGCTTCGCTGCAACCTGCTGAAACATTTCTCATAGTTCCCTAAAGTGTTTGATTAATTTTTCTATTGTTGTTGGCTCATCGTCAGTTATTTAATTATTCATCATAAATTTCTTCATCAGCTGTTTCCAGCCCATCCAAAAAACAATGATTGAAATGGCTACGCCAACAGATTGGGTCATTTTCCACAACATCGTCAGAAACACTAGTATCCCTAGCGGAAGAATCGTTAGTTTCAAATCATCTAACTCTTTCATACATTCACTCTTCTTTCTTTTGCGATATTTTGTTTCCCTTAGGAAAAATATATGCTCAACACAAAGAAATTTCAACTGTTTTATAAAAATTTCTTATAAAAAATTTTTTTCTTGCACCTTTTTCAATTTTGCCTACACAAAAAGCACCTCCTTTTTTTGTCTATGTTCAACAAAAATTTGAGATGCTTTTACCGTTGCGATAGCAGTAGAACGTAAGAATTACTTGTTAAACCTCGGGTAGCGCCCGGAATCTTCCATATACAACAACGGAGCAATAACGAATTCCATATTATTGAAAAATATAAAGCAATCATTTGCAGTTTCCATCTATATCCTGCAAACTAAAAAGTATATTAGCTAGAAAGGAAGTAGAATAATGAAACAATTATTTTGCCTATTATTGCTTTCATTACTTGTCGTTGCTGGAAACATGAAAGTGGAGGCAGCTGGTTTTAAAGATGTACCCGAAGATCATTATGCTTATGAGGCCGTTTTGTGGGCACAGGAATATGATATTATCGATGGTTATGCAGACGGCACCTTCAAGCCGAATGCGATTATTACCGAGCAACAATTTGCCAAGTTACTTGCTAATTATTATGAGTTGGAAGCATCTGATGATGAGTTAAAAAAGCAAACGCCTGCCGCCAACTGGTCAGATGCCTATTATAATCGTCTCGCAAGTTATGGTGTTCCGCTTAATGGATACTTACATAACCATATCCGAGCGGCTGCAATAAAGCGCGGTGTCGTTGCACAGGCGATTACTCACCTTGCTGAGGGCAAGCGCGGTCTCAATGAATCCATTCAATTTTTACTCGATTCTTACATTTCGACTGGTCAAAATGAGCACTATGAAAATCGTGACTTGCAAAAGTTTTTCGGCGTTTCCAACAATATGACGCGGGCGCAAGTGGTGACATTGTTACATCGCATGGACTCGAGAAATTTTTACACGATATCTGATGATGCACAATCCATTTATGAAAACCATAGCAATGCTTCTTTAAATGCAAGAGCGATTAATGCCCAGCATCAGCTCGATAAATCGATGCAGCAAGGGGCACCAGCGAACAGTATTTGGGAAGGAACCTATACGTATTATTACAAATGGGGCAAAGGAGCGAATGATTTTAATCGCCGCGACGCCATTATTTCCAATGCAACAAGTAAAACTTTCGATATTTCCTTAACTACCAATGATGGACAACAGTCAGGGAGCGTAGAGGGGACAGCGACTATTACTTCTAGCACGAAAGCTGTCATGAATAAATCGGTCAATGGGAACCGTTGCGTGCTGGAATTCGAGCAATTAAAAAATGCCCTCAAAATCGTTGAGGTCGATTGCCGCTCCGAGCATGATGAAGGCACAAATTTTTCAGGCACATTAAAGAAACAATAACGTCAATAAGTAGCACTATGTAAAGCAAACAAGCTGTCATTTCTTTTGTTCTGAAAATAAAATAAAAGAGAGAACTATAATTAGTTCTCTCTTCAGACTGTAGACAAACTCGAAAAATTTCGAGTTTGTCTACAGTCTTTTTTCATTTTAAAATAAAAATAGATGTCTACTGCCGTTGATTTCCGCTACGTTCGGGCGCTTTCCGCGGGCACACACGTAAGCCGCAACCCTCGCTAACGCGCGGTTTGTTGCGTCTTACGTTCTGTGCTTTCCCGCAGGAGTCGCCCGCCCTTCGCTCCAATCAACTTAATATGAATTGCTATCAATCAACTATAAATAAAATAATCTATTTGAGGTGATGGAAAATGATGTCGAAAAATCAAATCAATGAACGTGAACAATTAGAAATGCTGACAATTGACCAATTGGTGCCACAAGACCATTTAGTTCGAAAACTAGAGGCAGCGATTGATTTTTCGTTATTTATCCATTAGTGGAAAATTACTATTCATCCATAGGACGTCCAAGTATTGACTGTCATCCTCTTTAAAATGACCTTTATTCAATATGTTTTCGGTATTCGCTCAATGCGTCAAACTATTAAAGAAATTGAAACGAACATGGCCTATCGTTGGTTTTTAGGATTTGGCTTCCATACAGAAGTTCCACACTTCTCTACCTTCGGTAAAAATTATGCGCGACGGTTTCAAGACACAGACGTATTTGAACAAATTTTCTATCGTATTCTAAAAGAAATTATGAAGAAGGGAAGAAGGGTCTCCTGCATGCGGACCATGACATGGCAAGCTGCTTAACGAGAGTAGATATGCTCAAAGAGTATGGTCAACTCGTGAGTAAAATCCAATTATTCACTTAAAAAATGACAAAAGGCATCAAGGTAAAAACTTCTCGATGCCTTTTGTCGACAATCTGAAGAGAGAACTATCATTAGTTCTCTCTTAATGGATTGTAAGAAAAGGAGTATGTTATATTTTGTGTTGATTTATTTTTCGCCGCTTAACTCGACTAAAATTTTGGATTGTGTTTTGTCGTTTGTTAACGCTTCAAATCCTTTGTCAACAATATCATCTAATTTGATTTGACTTGTAATAATGCCTTGTGGATTTAGTTGACCAGCTGCCATTGCATCAATTGTTCTTTGGAACATTGTTGGTGTATAAACAATGGAAGATAACAGATTGACACCAGTGTTTGTAAGATGGATTGGATTCCATTCGATTGGTCTTGCAAAAATAGACACAATCATCATATTTCCACGCGCTTTTGTTACATCAATCGCTTGTTTAAATGTAGGCGCCACTCCAGCAACTTCAAAAGACACATCTACGCCATCCGCTACAATAGCACGAACCGCTTGTACAGGGTCCTCTTTACCAGAGTTAATGATATGTGTTGCACCTAATTCTTTCGCTTTTTCTAATCGGTTATCAGATAGATCTAATACGATAACTTTGCTCGCACCAGACGCTTTAGCAGCAATCACTGTTAATAAACCAATTGGTCCAGCACCGAACACTGCAACGGCATCTCCTAAAGTGACACCAGCATCTTTTACAGCTTGTACAGCTACTGCCATTGGTTCTACTAATGCCCCATCTTGTAAAGTTAAATTGTCAGCTAGACGATGGATATTTGATTCAGGTACGTTCGCATATTTAGCAAACCCACCGTTTCCATGTAATCCGATGAAATTAAATCCATCATAGCGGTCGATATCTTCATGTTTTGTTCTATATGTTAAAGTAGGATTGATGACTACACGGTCTCCTACTTTAAAGTTTTTAACTTGAGAACCAACTTCTTCGATTACGCCAGCAAATTCATGACCCATTGTTAATGGCGCAACTTCATTCGTTAAATCCGCTTTTGCATCCACTGGGATGAATACTGGACCTTCTTGATATTCATGTAAATCACTTCCACAAATACCTGCCCATGCTACTTTTACTTTCACTTCATCTTCTCTTAAAGCTCGTAAGTCAACTTCTTCCACTCTAATATCTTTTACACCATGCCAAACTGCTGCTTTCATACAATAATCCCCTTTAAAATTTAATTAAAATGATGCCATAAAATAACATCTTTAATAGCATTTCGGGCATTTTCAAAATCCGATTTTTCTATACACTTGATAAACGTATGAATGGACATATGATAGGATTCAACGAGATTCATTTTCCATTTTGTTTGTGCAGCTACATTGGTAACAAATATCGTTTCTTTAAAGAAACGTAGCATCGCAATATTTCCAGTGATATCAAAAAACAATTCTAACAAATGGGCAAACGCTACAACATATTCGTAAATATTTTTAGCGGACTTTCTTTGTTCCATCGTCTCAAATCGAAGTAAAAGTTCATGTTGAAACGCGGCAGTCCATTTTGATTCACAATTTTTAAGTGCAAGATCCAACAGGTAATAAAGGGTCTCTAAATAATCCTTCAATTCCTGATCTGAAATTATTTTTACACTTACACCTTTATGTTGTATTTTTTCCACTACCCCATCTTTTTGTAAAAGATAAAGTGCCTCTCGGACAGGTGCATGACTTACTTGTAACTCTTTTGCAATTTCCGACTCAATCAAACGCTGACCTTGTTCATAATGACCTGAAAATATGCGAAATAATAATTGCTCAGCTATTTGTTCTGCAATTGTCTTTTTCGAAATTGAACTTTCATTAAAACCCATCAAACCACTCCAATAAATTTATATCTCTTTATTTTAATAGTTCTGTGTATAGGATGGCTAGTAAAAATGTTATTTATTATAGATTATCGATAATCTATAAACGTTATTCTAATATGAAAACGCTTCGATTTCAATCATTTTGATTGGGAAGCCGTTAGTTCGCTTGATTGCTATGCACAACTAAAAAGGAAATACAGACAAAACACAGAAAAAATCGACTTCAATAAGCATTCATCACAGTTTTATCGAATTCGTCATTTGCCATCTATTTTCCGACTAATTAAAGAAACGCCCTGAATGCATTTAGCTTTCAAGACGTTTTTCATCATTATGCTTCTATCGAAATATGTTGGAACGTTGTGACATCAAATAAACCTGTATCTGTTAACTTTAATGCTGGGATAACTGGCAATGCCACAAACGAAAATGTTAATAGAAAATGAAAATCTAATTGGGGGTTTAATTCATTTAGTGCATTGTGTAAACGGGCTAACTGCATTTGAGCCTCATGTGCAGTTGCATCTGTCATTAAACCGCCTATTGTTAGCGGCATTTCAGCTAATATTTTGCCATCTGCTACGATCACAAATCCCCCCTGTATTGCTTGCAGGCGATTAAGTGCTATCACCATATCTTCATCATTCGTTCCTACGACTAACGCATTATGAGAGTCGTGGGCTACTGTCGTTGCAACGGCCCCTTTTTGCAAGCCAAAGCCTTTGACAATACCAAGCCCTGTTGTATGCAAATGATGATGGCGCTCAATTACGGCAAGCTTTAGTAAATCTTGCGCTACAGATGGTACAAAGACACCATCTTTGACCGGTACATCCATTACTAAATGATTCGTAATTAACTGATTAGGGACAATTTCCATAACATTGGCTTTTGATCCTTTTGTAAATGGAATGGCTAGTCTTTCAGTCGTCACAGATGGCAAGTGAACCGACTGCTGAATATGAGCAGGCACTTCAAGTTTTGTACGAGCTGTCAGCATTTTACCGTTGTCAGCAACTTTAACACCATTTTTCCAAACAGCTTTCGCACGCATTTCTTTGACATCTTCTACTAAAACAAAATCGGCTTTATAGCCTGGCGCTAAAACGCCACGATCGTACAAACGATAGCATTCTGCCACGTTTATTGTAGCTAATTGTATAGCTTGTAATGGCTCCATTCCTTGTGCAATCGCCATTTTCACATCAAAGTTGATGCTACCTTCTTCTAATAACTCATCTACATACTTGTCATCTGTACAAAAACCGAAGCGACGTGCATTCATTGTATTGACAGCTGGCAATAAATCACGCAAATTTTTAGCCGCTGAGCCTTCACGAATTAAAACATACATGCCTTGCTCAATACGGTCTAACGCTTCTTCTGCTGTCACACATTCATGGTCGGTCTGAATCCCCGCTGCACGGTAACCTGTAATTTGGGCGCTAGATAATCCTGCGCAATGTCCATCTACTACAAAATTCCCTTGTTGAGCTAACATGATTTTTTCAAGCATACTCACTTCACCATTTAGCACCGCAGGAAAATCCATTACTTCGGCTAATCCGCGGACATAGTCATTGTGCATAAAAGGCGCTAAGTCAGCTGCCGTAAGTGTCGCGCCAGCATGCTCAAACGGCGTGCCTGGCACACTCGAAGGTAGCATTACGAAAATATCCATTTCCGCTTTTTTAGCATCGTCTAACATAAACTGTATGCCTTCTGCGCCTGCAACATTAGCAATTTCATGTGGATCAGTAATGACGGTCGTTACGCCATGAGGAACAAGGACACGACTAAATTCGGCAGGTGTAAGCATTGACGATTCAATATGTATATGACCATCAATTAACCCAGGGATAACATATTGTCCAGCCGCATCTTCTTCATGTTTTGCAAAAAAAACGTTTTGTCTATCAAGAGCTACTATGTGGCCATTTTTTACGACAATATCAGCTTTTTTCCACGTCAATGTAAATACGTCTGCTACTTGCGCATTACGTAAAATAAAATCTGCTTCTACTTTCCCCTGTGATGCCATGATGTTTTGTGTGAGCTGCTGTAATTTTTCCACCAATTGATGCACTCCCTTTTCTTTTAAAACCTATCATGCATGAATGACGAATGAGATTCAAGTCTTGTAAATGTTTCACTTTAAATTTTCGATTCATTTTCCAAACCGAAAGAAAAAACGACCATCTATTCATGGTCGTTTCCAGTGTAGCCAAACTCATCGAATTAAACGATTGCCGTTCATTGTCGCTACGATTCGGTCTATTGCGCTCAACATCGTAAGTTGCCACCCCTCGCTAGCGCGGAGTCGCCCGTCTTACGTTTTCCGCATGATGAGCAGCAGTCGCCCACCCTGTGCTTCAATCACAACAAGCCCGTCGATGAGCAAGTCATACTTGTTTATTTATAGGCACTCTCTATTCATGGTCATTTGTAAATTCTAATTCTTTCGGTGGCTCTCCTTTTTTGTTCATTAAGCGCATGCGGATCGGTTCAATTTTAAGCGTTACCATTTCATCTTTGTTACCAATGAAAATGCCAGTGAAAAATTCGGCCAATTTATTTTTCAAACCTTCCTCCTGGATTTCTGTCAGCTTGCCTTCAATTTCTACAAACGTATCGCCAAAACCGCCATTATCATAGCCATATAAAATATGTGTATATGGATTTTTCCGTAGTTCATCCATTTTCTCTGAGTGTTTATTTGTCACCGTATATAACACGAAGTCTTCATGTTGGAATGTCATATAGCGTGAATAAGGCTTACCATTTTCAACTGTTGCCATCGTTCCGATTTTTTCTCGATTTAATACTTCTAAAATTTCATCGCGTACTGAAGTCATTTCATCTCATCCTTTCTTCGTCATTATTATTTTACCCCTCCTTCATAAAGCTAAACCGCCTTTTTTTGAAAAATATGAAATGACTATTTTCGGGGTTTTTCCAAAACTCTTGCTATAATGTTTTGTTGGGCAACATGAATTTTCAGAATGAGGTTTTTAAATATGAAACAAGCGTTTTTCACACGATGTCTCTTCTTTATTACTGGCATCTTGCTTTTATCTTTAGGCATTACGTTAACAATTAAAGGACAATTTTTTGGCGTCGGTTCATGGGATGTCTTACATATAGGATTAGCCAAAACGTTTGGTCTTACTATTGGCACCTGGTCTATCCTTATCGGTCTAGCTATTTTAGCTTTTGATATGATGGTGACGAAGAAGTTTCCTTTGCCAGGCACATTTGCAGATATGTTTTTAGCTGGAATTTTCATTGATATTTTCAACTTTTGGCTCCCTGATATTGAGGGCTTTTGGATGCAGCTATTTGCCTACCTTACAGGCTTACTTTTACTCGGTTGGGGCTGTGGTATGTATATGGTCGCGAATTTAGGCATTGGCCCACGGGACACATTAATGCTGCTAATGGTTCATAAGCTTGGCTGGAGTGTGACACGTGCACGCACGTTAATGGAAGTAACAGTAGCGATCATTGGCTTCTTACTCGGCGGACCTATCGGTATTGGTACAGTCCTTATGGCATTTGGTCTTGGTCCTATCGTGCAAGTCGCATTAACTTACAATGAAAAATTATTTACTAAATGGACTGGCGTGAAAAGTGCTGTCATTTAAAAGTAAATGGACAAAAAGCTTGTGAAAGGAACATTTTCACAAGCTTTTATTATTGGTTGTTTACATTAATTTTTACTCTCGCGGTTCAGCTGTATTTTGCCCTGTTGCTTCTATGACTTCAGGTGTACCGTCTACCGTATCCTCTTCTTGCACATTTTCTGCTGCTGGTGGTGTGATGGTCACTAATGTATAGTCATCCTCATTTAATATTTCAAATTGGAAGTTTTGACGTATATCTCCAACGTAAAGTGAAGTGCCAATTGCTACATTCGTTACATCAATTTCTACTGTTTCGGGTATTTCTGATGGTTGGACTTTAATGCGGATGTCACGATTTGGCTGTAATAGGAAACCACCATCTTTCACACCAATCGCATCTCCTACAACGGTAACTGGGATCTCGACTTCGAGCTCCTCTGACATATTGATGGATTTAAAATCAACATGCTTTACATGACCTTTTAATGCACAACGTTGGACTTCATTTAATACGGCATTTATTTTTTTGCCTTCAACATCTAGTTGAAAGACACTTTTGCTACCAAATTCGCTTAATACTTTTGCGAACATTCGGGCATCAAGCGAAATCGATGTAGACTCCATTTGATAACCGTAAACGACACCAGGAATAGCACCACTTTGTCTTAGTTTTGTTAATGATGAGTGTTGTCCTTTTTGACGTTTTGTCACATTTAATGTGGTACTCATTAGTATTTTCCCCTTTCGTGAAACTAGTCTCATAAAAGGTTTTGCCCGATATTATTTTTTTTATACCTTTTGACGATGATTGCTATCTAGATGGACCTTGTTCATTTTTTGAAGTTTTCCTCTTTTAATAGTTAAATAGATAGTTACATGCTAATCGTATCCGTCGAATATGTTTACACACACATTGCTTAGCGCTTCGTTTGGATTAGGTTTCCTCTTGTCTTACCCAATATCCTTGTTTATATTCATATAATTCACCAGTTATCTTTTTTGACCATGCATCGATAAGCCGCTCAAGCGAATATTGATTATCTTTCGCAGCTAACAGTGCCTTTGTATAAGAATGGACAGGTTGCATTAAAATACATTCCGCAGGGCCATACTCAATAATTTGCCCATGGCGCATGACGATAATGATGTCGGCCATTTTTGCAATCACACTTACATCATTAGAGACAATTAGCATGCTCGTGTTCGTTTGCTGCTGGTACAATGCTAAGTCCTCTAAAATTTCAAGTTGTGTCAGCGTATCAAGTGCTGTTGTTGGATCATCTGCTAATAATAGCTTTGGGCTAAGACTGGCAGTGAGGGCAATCATAATACGTTGAAGCATTGCTACGCTTAATTCATGCGGATATTTTTTTAATATCGTTACATCTGGCAATTGAAAACGCGCTAGTTGTTCAGTTGCTATTTTTAAGGCATGTTGTTTTTTTATAGAGGAATGTGCTTGTAACATTTCAATAAAATGTTCGCCTATTGTCACAGCTGGATTAAACATCGCTACCGGATTTTGCATAATAAGTGCAATGTCATTACCTCGAAGTTGATGCAATTCATGCTCGTCCATTGTTAATAACGAGCGCCCTTCAAATAAAATATCGCCGTTATAGCGTCTTGAATCGCGAAAGAGCTGCATAATAGCCTGAACTAACATGGATTTGCCACTGCCACTCTCCCCAACGATACCGACAGTTTTACCTGCAGGAATAGTGATTGTAGCATCCCATAAAACTTGCTTTTCTTCATTTGCTGTTTGTATCCAAATAGAAAGTTGTTGTATTTCTAACATGCCGTATCTCCCTCCTATATTTTTTGGATCCATGACATCTCCAAGCACTGCTCCAAACCGTTGCACAACAACAGTGAAAGAACTTCCCATACCACGAAAAAACAAGCATTTTATTACTTCTTACTGGTGTTTTACTTTATATACCCCAAAAATGAAATTTCTACATTCTTTTCATTTCTCAAACGACAATCAGTAATGATAACTGTTATCAATATCGATTGAATTTTAATGGATTCTTATCGTTTTGTAAAGTAGTTCATCTCATAAAAAAAACCTTTTCTTCCAATGAAGGATGAAAAGGTTTTTGTGGTTGTAGGAGTGCCAGGCACCCAAACAATTCTGATAATTAAAGTCTGCCAGCAACTTGTAAAGTTACAGCCAACATTTTTGCGAATTGAGCTCTTGTGATTGGTTCGTTTGGCTGTAGCTTCGCAGTGTCGTCCAAAGCACCAATTGCATATAGCGTTTGCAAGTGACGCAATAACTCCCCTTGGAAGCTGCGACTATCTTCAAATGGTAAAGAGGATGCTTCTTCATGGACAAAATCAACGGCATCCAATGTGCGCCCTAGCATTAAAATCGCCTGCTGACGTGTTATTTTACCTTGCGGATCAAAAATAGTTGGCGTTTTGCCGTTAATAATACTTAATGCATGCAAAGCCCCGACATGCCCACCATACCACGATGTTTTTTCATTTATATCTGTAAATTGTTTCGTTGGAACCTGTTGGAAGCCAAATGCACGCACGAGTAACACACTTAATTGTGCTCGTGTTAATGTATCATGTACTCCGAAATAATCGGGTGTACGACCGCGTATAATTCCCCGTTCCGCCAAAGTTTGAATATAGCTGCTCGCTGATGACGTTGTGATATCTCGAAAATACAGTAGTTCAGGATGCACAAATTTCAACTCTGCGTTGTTATGAATCGTGGCAATCACTCGATCCCCTTCATCGCGATAAGCAACAGGCTCCGTCACGCCTTTCTTCAACACTTGCTGTAGCACGCCAGATTGACCATTTTTAAAAATGACCACTTCAAGCGGCTGACGATTATTGACAATATTCGCTTTAATGCTATAAATGCCATTTTTTTCAGTTGCCGCTATCGCAGCACCATAGGCGGAGTATACCGTCATATTTTCTGTTTTCGTATGTATATAATGTGTTGGTTGTTCATAGGCAGACACCTCTTTTGGCAAAGCGATGCATGCACCTAGCAGGACTACCATGATCGTTGTTTGAACTAATCCTTTCATAATGCTCCTCCCCTTTTTATTGGCTAAAACTATCATAAGCGATTTGTTAGTGTAAAAATATAGTATTTTTATCATGTAATTCCACAATGCAATAAAAAAACTTCACCTACTATTAGTATATATTCTAATAGATCGGCGAAGTTCCTTCATAGATTATTTATTTAATAACATCTGTAGTTCATGTAATTTTTTAATTTCATAATGTGGTTGAATATCTGTCACGTTGTTTAGATTGCGAATGTTAAACCAGCATGTATCGATTCCTGCTAGCAAACCACCTTTTACATCAGAAGTTAGCGAGTCCCCGATAATCAGGGTTTTATCTTTATCTAAACCTTCAATGCGTTCAAAGACATAATCGAAAAAGGCAGGCATCGGTTTCTGATAGCCTGTTTGCTCTGAAATAAAAATAGCTTTAAAATATTTTGCTAAATCCGCATCTACTAATCGTTTATTTTGTGTTTTTGTCACACCATTTGAAACTACATATAAATTATAGTTTTCCGCAAGTTGTGCAATCAGCTCATATGCTCCATCAACATAATGGTGCGCTTCTTGTAAATACTTCTGGAAAACTGTTTCAAAATATTCACCGTCTACATCAATACCAAATTCCTTTAAAGCGATGGCAAATCGAGTATTATGTAGTGTGTTTTTCGTTACTTCACCACGCTCAAAGGCACGCCACATGGACTCATTAATTTCTTTATAGCGAGCAATCATCGTTGGTGTCGTGGCAATATTTTCTTGCTCAAATAAACGGCTTAATGCTGATTCTTCAGCTAAATCAAAATCTAATAAAGTGTCATCCACATCAAATAATAGTGTTTCATACTTACTCAAAACGATTTCCTACTTTCTTTGTTACGGTCTTACCGCCTTGCTCTCTCTATCATAACGTTTTTTAGCAAAAATAGCAGTGCAAACACTCATTCTTTTCTTTACAACGGCGTGTATAAAGCAAATATTCTTTTTTAAACCTCGTCTGGTACTTCACTTTTTAACGTGTTAATAGCATACTGCAAATCCATATTTTCACTACGTGTGGCAATGGTGTAGATGCAAAAATGTTCATCCAGTACTGTTCATCGCAATATTTTTAAGCCCTTTGCTTGTAACTGACTTTTTAATAAATTACACTCTCTTCGCAAAGTAATCGTTTGCTGCACGAACCATAAAGAGAAGACTTCCACCATTTTCATCGGTTCAATATATTGCCAACCCTTCATTTATGTGCGATGCAAGTTCGTTTTATTGTAGCGTTTATCTAATACATATTTATGCTTCTTATCCTCATTACAAAACAAATGTTCCGTTTTTAGAAGAGGGAATATTTAGAAGGACTTTTTCGCCAACATACAGGAGCAAAAAATGCTAACAATGATTTGAAAATGACCATTTAAATGAAAAAAAAGCTCATTCAAAAATTTCATATTTGAAAATATCAGCGAATATGAGACAATAGAATGCTAGAAAGGAAGATGTACGAATTATGACGACCTTACAAAAAATTACGCCTAGCTTTGATCCATGGGAAGCGTATTTAGATGTTGAACAACATGGGCAAATGACCCTATCAAATATTGAATTTACTACAACAAACCTTTGTAATATGCGCTGCGCTCACTGTGCAGTCGGCTATACATTGCAAAATAAAGACCCTGAGGCACTGCCTATGGACTTAATCACGAAACGCCTTGATGCAATTCCACACTTAAAAACGCTTAGCATTACCGGTGGCGAACCGATGATGTCTAAGAAATCCGTTCAAAATTATGTACTACCCCTATTAAAATATGCACATGCACGTGGAGTTCGTACACAAATTAACTCGAACTTAACGATTGAGCCAGAACGTTATTTACTCATTGCCCCTTATTTAGATGTTTTACATATTTCACATAACTGGGGTACGGTAGATGAATTCGTTGAAACAGGCTTTGCCATGATGGAGCGAAAACCAACTTATGAACAGCGTGCAGCTTTGTTCCAACGCATGATTGATAACTCAAAAATGCTAGCACAACACGGCGTAATGGTATCAGCAGAAACAATGCTCAACAAAAAAACATTGCCTTACTTGGAGCATATCCATAACCAAATTATTAATGAGATGCAATGTGCACGCCATGAAGTACATCCGATGTACCCATCTGACTTTGCAAGCTCACTCACTTCGCTTTCATTAGGGGAAACACGTGCTGCTATCCATCATTTACTAGATGTACGTGATGACAATACTTGGATGCTATTTGGCACATTGCCATTTTATCCATGTAGCAACAACGAGGAAGATCAAAAACTATTACAACGTTTACGAGAAGCCAAAAACGTCACATTGCGGAATGATCCAGATGGTCGCTCTCGTCTTAATGTCAATATTTTCACGGGTGATGTCATTGTCACAGACTTTGGAGATGCATCGGCACTCGGTAATATCGTACATGATGAATTACCAGCCATTTTTGATAAATGGATGGCGACAGATTTAGCAAAATCGCTTAACTGCCACTGCCCAGCTGTAAAATGCTTAGGTCCTAATGTTTTAGTAAAAAATATGTATTATCAAAACACTACTTTTACAAGTGGCTCTGCGAAACTTTAACAACAAAAAAATGTCCAATGCAACTAAATGCATTGGACATTTCTGCTATAGACATCGTTTAATCAACCGTTGATCGCTATTCCAAGCTGGCTTGTCACACTTTCATCCAATCAACTAAAAAAGCCTACCTTCCATTTCTAAGTAGTTTACATAAAGTAATTACTAAAAAACATACTTTGTAGAAATGCGTAGCGAGGCGCTTGTCGCTAACTATCCTCAGCTATACCATTTCTCATTTATCAACATTATTTTGAAATCAATTCATTTGCCAGTAGCTTATAACAATTCAAGCGACTTTCCTGCGCATACTGATTGCAGTTTAACATCACTTCATCAAAGCCATATTGCTCTTGCTCTGCTACTAAAAAGGCAGCAACGTCCTTCGGTGTACCGACAATATTTGCGTTGCGGTTATTGGCAATCATCATTTTATCCATCTCTGTCAATGGATAATCCTTTGCCTCTTCTGGTGACATTGCTTGAATAATTTGTCCCTTCATTAGCTGAAGGCGCGTAATATCGATTGGCTTCGCAAGGTATTCTGCTTCTTCTAACGTATCGGCAACAGTTGTTGCATACGTAACGATAATTTGCGGTTTTTCCATATAATAAGAAGGTGTAAAGTACGTTTTATACGTATCAAATATATCTTTGGACATATTGCCAGTAAAGAACTGCGCATATGAATAACCGACACCTCGTTGTCCAGCCTGCATAGCACTTTGACCGCTAGAGCCAAGCAACCACGCCTCAGGCAACTGAATAGTAGTAGGAGAAGCAATAACCTGATCATAGACAGATTCGCCCGTTTTTTGGTTATTCATTAATTTTAAAATGGTGTCGAGCTTATCATATTGTTCATCAAAATGCTGTCTGCGGCCCTCTGCCAGTGCATAGATTGCTGCATGGTCTCCACCTGGGGCACGACCGACACCAAAATCAATGCGATTTGGCGCAAGAGCACTTAATGTTTTAAAAACTTCTGCTAGCTTGTATGGCGAATAATGCATCATCATCACGCCGCCTGTGCCAATCCGTAAGCGTTTTGTTTTTGCAGCTAAAAAGGCAGCTGTTATTTCTGGCGCTGAGCTTGCCAGCGATGCGCTATTATGATGCTCCGCCAACCACATACGATTGAAGCCAAGCTCTTCTCCTAAAAGTGCTAATTGTTCTGTACGTAAAAAGGCCTGTTCAGCAGTATGACCTTTCGGTACCGGAATTTGATCTAAAATACTTAATTTCAACGAAAACACCCTCTCTGTCTGTATGCTCTCCTTTCTACTGTAATATAGTCTTCCCTATTTACAAAGCAAAAAGCACCTACTGATAGGCAAGCTGTTTCATTTCCCACGTTTCGTAAACCATGCCAACTAACGTTCCTTTTTGTTGTGAATTGAGGACAACATCGTTGAATTTGGAAGCCAATAGCTGAAATTCATTGGCATCCTCCGTCACAATAAATTGCAAAATAGCATGTCCTTGTTCCCCTAAAAAATCAATATCACCGGATAGCTCCACGACATGTTGACCTGTTTCCGCCTTATAATAACGCCAATAAGGCTCCGTGAAAGCATAGTTAAAAGCATCGCGAACCTTTACATCAGCAAAATCAATTAAATATCCTTCTTTTACTGTGTCGATATATACATTATCTGTAATATCTTTTTTCGCATTAAATACATAGCCTACGAGCACGCCCATAAACACAACGCACAGAAATACTCGAAAATGATTTCCTAAAGACATATGTCATCACGTCCCCTTTACGCAAAAACATCATTTTCTTCATAATACATTAAAATATTTACATAAAGTAGAATATTTTTGCACTTTACAGATTTTTATATTTTCACGGTCATTGAAGCATACTAAAAGCATTAACTGAAAATTCATTCAGGCTATTTACAGTCACTCGATGTTCCGCTAATATCAGATTATTATTAAAGAAAAGAGATGACGTTCGTGCCTTTTGATTTAGACTTTAATATTTTACTTATTCTTATTATTTTTGGCTTTTTGGCCGCATTTATCGACTCAGTAGTTGGTGGCGGTGGGCTTATTTCATTGCCGGCTCTCCTATTTGTAGGATTACCCCCCTCTGCAGCAGTCGCAACGAATAAACTAGCTGGTACAATGGGATCTCTCACGAGTACAATTACGTTTTACCGTTCGGGAAAACTAGACATAAAATCGGTTTATAAGCTATTTCCCTTTGTTTTTTTCGGCTCCATGGTTGGTGCGTGGATTGTCCACTTAATTGATCCGAATGTTTTAAAACCATTAATGTTAATCATGTTAGCCGTTGTAGCCGTCTATACGATATTCAAAAAAGACTGGGGTAGTATTTCTACCTACAAAAAGCTAACACCTAAACGATATGCTTTTTTCATCCTTATTATTACTTTAATTGGCTTCTATGATGGCTTTTTAGGGCCTGGTACTGGTTCATTTTTGCTGTTTGCTTTTTTACTTGTTGGCTTTGACTTTTTAATATCTGCAGGCAATGCAAAATTTTTAAATTTCGGAAGCAATATTGCAGCACTGCTCATGTTTATCTACTTAGGACAAATTCATTATACTTACGGTTTTGCCATGGGGCTTGCCCAAATTGCTGGTGCGATCGTCGGTTCAAAATTTGCAATAAAACGTGGGAGCAGTTATGTACGTAAACTATTTATCGTCGTAACAATCCTATTACTACTGAAAAATACATATGACTATTTTTCGTGAACCAATTCTTACCTCGCATTGAGGTAAGTTTTTTTTCTTTCCGTCAACTTTTTCTCCACTTTCATTCGTCTAGTAGTTGTATACAAATTGATAATGTTAAAAAGGAGCTTCTTTAGACATGACAAGAAATGCATTTCAACATGAAGAGGTGTTTATCCAATTAATTCGTGAACAAAAAGAGCGTTTTTATTTGCTCGCGTATAGCTATACGAAAAATGAACAGGATGCACTCGATGTCGTACAGGACAGTATTCAAAAAGCCATGCTTTCACTCGAACGTTTAGAGCATGTAGATTATATGAAAAGCTGGTTTTACAAAATTGTTGTCAGGACGTCCATCGATTTTTTGCGCAAGCACAACCGCTTACAAGTTACGGACGATGACACTTTACACTATTTAACACCAGCGAAAGAGGATGTTTACGAAGATGTTGATTTAGAGCATGCATTAGAAGCGTTACCTCAAATGTACCGTGAAGTCGTGATCTTACACTATTTCGAGGATTTAAAACTGGTCGATGTTGCCGACATTTTGGGCATTAAGCTAAGTACAGCCAAATCACGCCTTTATAAAGCATTAAAACTGTTAAAAATACAACTCCAAGATGTGAAGGGAGACATAACACATGGATAAAAAATTAAAAGAGTTAAAAAAACATTATGATGAAGTACCGATACCTAAAGAGCTTGACTTTGTCGTTGAAAATGCACTGAAACAAGGGAAAAAGAAGAAAAGAAAGCGAGCGCCACAATGGCTACTTGGTTCTGCGGCAGCAGCGATGCTATTTACAGCAGGTTTAAATGTCAGCCCTGCCATGGCTCGATCACTTGCTGACATCCCTGTTGTTGGCAGTATTATTAAAGTGTTAACATGGACTGAATATGAAGTAGCCGAAGACACATATGATGCTAAAATTAAAGTTCCCTCTATTGAAAATTTAGAGAATACGGAGCTTGCCAATACATTAAATGAAAAATACCGCTCAGAGGGAAAAGCACTGTACGATGACTTTATTGCAGAAGTTGGCGATTTAAAAGCCAATGGTGGTGGTCATTACGGCATCGATAGTGGCTATGACATTAAAACAGATAACGATCAAATATTATCGATTGGCCGCTATATCGTTAATACAGTTGGTTCCTCTTCAACGGTTATGCATTACGACACAATTGATAAACAGAACGAAATTTTAATTACGCTGCCAATGCTCTTTAAGGATAATAGCTATATTCAAGCTATCAGTGACAATATTAAAGAACAGATGCGTGAACAAATTGCTGCATCGCATGAAGAAAAAGTGTACTGGGTCAAAGGTGCAGGTTTACCTGATGAGGGTTTAATGGATGATTTTAAAGCGATTACCGCAAAACAACAATTCTACATTTCGGATAAAGGAAAGCTCGTAATTTCCTTCGATAAATATGAAGTGGCTCCTGGCTATATGGGTGTAGTAGAATTTGAAATACCGACAGAAGTTCTTCAAAACATTCTTGTAAGTAATAAATATATTCATTAATCGTTGGCACTATCTCATAACAATGGGATAGTGCCCTTTTTTTAACTTATAATTCGTCCGTTCTTTGTCCATGCTAACATGTATCAAAACATGTTAGAGGGTTTTCATATGAAAGGTGTAGGATCAATTAGTATTTTACATGTTGTCTTCCTTGCAATGACCGTTATTGGATTAAAAAACCACGTTACGATTATGCCTCCGTTATTGGAAGTTGCAGAAAGAGATAGTTGGCTATCTGTCCTGTTCACAACAATTATCATGTTTCCTTGGCTCTTTCTTTTAGTGTATATTCATAGAAAATCAAATCAAGAGGCATTAAAAGATTGGCTACCCCAAAAAATCGGAAATGCTGGAGCTAAAATTGTTATCTATACGATCGCCATTGTACTTATTATCATCGCAGCTTTTACAATGATTGAAACATTACAGTGGATTAATACAACGTTTTTACCGAAAACGCCAAAGTTAATTCTACTTGGCATTTACATCGCACTTTGCATTTTACTCGTTACGACTAGCTTACAAACTATTGTTATCGTCAATGTGTTCGTTTTATTAGCCGTGGTTGTGTTTGGTTTTTTTGTCGCATTTACCAATTTACAAGTGAAGGACTATGATCTCCTACGTCCCTTTTTTGAACATGGCTTTCAACCTGTTATGAAAGGACTCATCTACCCCGCTTCGGGCTTTTCGGAGTTAATGCTATTTTTACTTATACAGCATCAAATTAAAGATCGACTACGTTGGCATCATTTTGCCATTATGCTCCTTATTTTAACAGGGCTCACAATGGGACCACTCGTTGGCGCGATTACAGAGTTTGGTCCAGCAGAAGCTTCTAAACAACGCTACCCTGCATACGAAGAATGGGGACTCGTAACAATCGGGCGTTACGTGGAACATTTAGACTTTCTTTCTATTTATCAATGGTTAACAGGCACATTTATTCGGGTTGGGTTTATTTTATATGTCGTGTCAGATTTATTGGGCATGGCTGGTGACCAGCGCCGCATTTGGAAAATGCTCGCTTTTCCATTCTTATTTATTTGTCTACCCCTAATGTTATTAAATGAACACATATTTCTACAACTCAAAGGAAATTATATATTAACAGCTACTTTTATTTTCTTTTTCTTACTATCCATTTTTTTAATGCTTGTCGTTTTGATGACCGGAAAGAAAGCCAAAAAGTCAAAAGCCGTTGACCAAGACCCGGAAAGTGGTGATACGTGATGCCTTCAACAGAGAAGTCCTTAAATTTATCCACCTTAAAGCATTTATTTGAAAAATCAGCTGACGTCCATTTTCAAGAGTATGTATTTCAACAGCATCACGTGCAATTTGTCATCTGTGAAGCGATGATTGATCAACAACTACTCAATGATGTCATTGTTAGACGTGTTCAAACTCTTTTCGATCATTTAACAGATGATGCAACTTTACAAGATGCTATCCATAAACAATTACACATCCCTAACTTACAAAGAGTAACCGATATAGCAGAAGCGATTACCCTTATTTATACAGGGCATTTACTTCTTTTTTTTGAAACAGAAGCACTGCTCTATTCCAGTAATATTGCTCAAAAGCCTAATCGTACACCTGAAGAGACTCGGATGGAAGTACTCGTTAAAGGACCACGTGATAACTTTATCGAAGATATTGCAGTGAATATTGCCCTATTAAGAAAACGTCTGCCGACCAATTCTTTATGTGTAGAAAAAATGGAAATCGGAAAACGTTCAAAAACAACCGTGGCTATTCTTTATTTTGGTGATATTGCTAACTTGGACATTTTAAATGGAATAAAAGTGCAATTACAAGCAGTCGATACAGATATTGTCTTTAGCGGCGATTTATTAATGGAGCGTGTCAACAAAAATACGCGATTTTTTCCAAAAACCGATTATACAGGACGACCAGATTTCGCCATTCAAGCATTGATTCGAGGACGTTTTATTATTTTTGTCGATGGGGTTGCCTATGCAGTGATTACGCCTGTTAATTTATTTTTATTATTAAAATCAGGTGAGGATAATGAATACCCGATTGTTTTTAGTTCTCTTGAACGTTTACTACGAATATCAGGGATTTTTATCGGTTTATTATTACCTGCTTTTTGGCTTGCGCTAACAACGTACCATCAAAATCAAATACCTTTATTGTTTTTAGCAACGATTGTGCAAGGCCGAACCGGTCTTCCCCTCCCCTCTTCACTGGAAATGCTATTGATGTTGTTAATGTTTGAACTGTTTCGAGAAGCGGGATTACGGCTACCATCTGTTATCGGTGGCACAATCAGTGTTGTTGGTGGGCTAATTATTGGCGATGCCGCTATACGTGCAGGTGTTACTAGTCCAGAGATGATCGTCATTATTGCGGTTTCTACCATCGCATCCTTTACACTCGTCAATCAATCTCTCGTCACAACCGTTAGTATTTTCCGAATTGGCTTTATTTTATTAAGCGGCTTTTTTGGCTTATTCGGCTTTTTTGTATCACTATTTTTAACCCTTATCTATTTATGTAATATTCGAATATTTGGTTATTCTTATATGCAAGTTGGCGGTGATTTGGACTGGCAAACAATTAAAAAAACATTATTGCGCTTATCGCCGAAAGGTTATGCCAAACGTCCAAACTATATAGCGCCACAAGATCATACACGTACGAGTGAGGAAAAAAATGAATAAGAAAATACTCATTTTATTGTTTATATTCACGACTCTGCTCTCCGGATGTTGGGATGTCACTGAACCACAAAGAATGTACTATGTCCACGCACTTGGTATTGATTATAAAGATGGCCATTATGAGACATACATGCAAATTATTGATTTTGCTAATATAGCTAAATCAGAGCAACCTAATAATCCCGATGCTCAACAAGCTGAAATTGGTCATGCAAAAGGAAAAACGATTGAAGAATCGCTTTTTGATTTATATCACTCGATTGATCAAAAAGCGTTTTGGGGACATATTACGTATATTGTACTTTCAGAGGAAGTCATGGAAAGCAATAAGGTCAATCAAGTCATTGACTTTTTAACGCGCTTTCGCGAAACGAGATACCAAATATGGGTATATGGCACAAAAGAGCCACTCGATGATTTACTTGTCGTCACACCAATTAATAATAAGGCACTTACCTTATCGAAACTAGGAGATCCGTTAAACTCTTTTAAACAAGAATCGTTTGTAAGACCAATCACTCTTCGAGAATTAGTGATAGGTCTTAATGAACCAAGTCATGAAGTATATTTACCATTAGTAACAGTAGATAAAGGATGGGTGTCGTCAAAAGGGGCGTCTGAATCCATTGAATTAAAGGGGATTACGATACTTTCTAAAGAGGGATTAAAAGGGTCGATTACAGAAGATAAAGCAAACGGTATTAAATGGATGACCAATAAAACAATTCGCGGTGAAGTAACGGGGCAAATGGGCAAAAATAAAACTTTCGTCACCATTACATTAGATCATATAAAAGTTGAAATTAAGCCTGTCGTAAAAAATGAAAATGTCCAATTTGATATAGAAATCAAAATGGAAGCGAATGTCCTTGGGATTACAGAAATGATTACCACGACAGAAATTAGCCAAGAGGTCAAAAAACAGGTCAAAAAAGAAGTAAGGGAGACATACAAAGAAGGATTGGCGTTAAACACAGATATTTTCCGTCTATCCGAACAGCTATACCGTAAAGACGTTAAAACATGGAAAAAACTTGAGCAAAACGGCAAGATTGAATTAACAGATGACTCAATTCGTAAAATCAACGTCACTGTTGTCAAAGTAAATCCTGGTAGAGAATCATTTATCGAAACAATTGAAAAATAACAGAATAGAGGCATCGAGTCGCAACTTACTCGATGCCTATTGATGTTGTTTAGAATGCTTTTTCCAATTCTGTTTTGCGGAATTGAATATGATGGAGTTTCGCAAAAATGCCATCTTGTGCTACAAGTTCATCATATGTGCCATCCTCTTCAATTCCGTTTTGCGTAACAACGAGCACTCGATCAGCATTGCGAATGGTCGCAAGGCGATGGGCAATAATCAATGTCGTTCGATTTTCAGCAAGCTCTGCTAACGACTGCTGAATAATCATTTCCGTTTCGGTATCGAGTGCAGAAGTAGCCTCATCCAAAATTAATATCGGTGGATTCTTTAAAAACATACGCGCAATCGCAAGTCGCTGCTTCTGACCACCCGATAATTTTAAGCCACGCTCGCCAATTTGTGTCTCATAACCGTCCGGCAGTTCCGCAATAAATGACTCTAAATGCGCTCTTTTAGCCGCCTCTTCAATCTCTTCATCATTTGCCTCTAAACGTCCGTAAGCAATATTTTCTCGTATTGTGCCTGTAAATAAGAAAACATCCTGTTGTACAATGCCGATTTGCGCACGTAAAGAAGCTTGTGTCATCTGTCGAATATCGATGCCATCAATTGTAATCGCCCCACTATGGACATCATAAAACCTCGGAATTAACGAACATATAGTCGTTTTCCCAGCACCTGATGGCCCAACAAATGCGATTGTTTGTCCTGCACGCACATCAAAAGAAATATTCTGTAACACAGCTTTTGACGTATCATAATTAAAATCAACAGCTTTAAACGAAATATCTCCACATAAATGCGAAACAGGCTGTGCATCCACTCGATCCTGTACTTCTGGCTCTTGCTCTATCAACTCGCGAAAACGTTTAAAGCCTGCCATCCCTTTCGGATAAAGTTCTAACAATGCACTAATTTTATCAATTGGTTTAATCAAAACATTGGTATATAAGACAAAGCTAACTAGCCCACCATATGATAATTTTCCATTAAAGCTTAACCAAGAGCCGACAACAAGGACGACTAATGTTAATAAACGCGTCATCATATAAATGCTTGAATGTGCGCCTGCCATAATTTTATAGGCATATAATTTTGCTGAACGGAAAAATCCATTTTGTTCTTTAAAACGTTCCATTTCAAACGCTTCATTTGTAAATGATTTCACAACGCGCACGCCTGACACACTATCTTCTACGCGACCGTTGACATCTGCGATTTTTCCGTACAATGTTTTCCATGCATTGTTCATCTTGATATTACTAACTGTGACAAGCCACATTAAAAATGGCACCATAATAGCTGCGATGAGCGCAAGTGTAGGATTGACATTGAACATAATGACGAACGCTCCAACAAAGGTCATAATCGCAATGAATAAATCTTCTGGACCGTGATGAGCAAACTCACCTATATCAAATAAATCATTGGTAATTCTACTCATAATATGGCCGGTTTTTGTATTATCAAAGAAACGAAAAGATTGACGCTGAACATGATTAAACAGTTCTTGTCGCATATCGGTTTCTATATTAATACCAAGTTTATGCCCTAAATAATTGACGATAAAATTAAGTACTGTGCTAAGCGCATAGACTAGCAATAGCAAAATACTTACTTTGACAATCATGCTCCACTCACCTGTCGGCAATAGTTTGTCGATAAACCATTGTACGGCTAATGGAAAAGCGAGCTCTAGTATTGCTACAACAATTGCACTGGAAAAATCAATGACAAATAATCGCTTATGCGGTTTGTAGTATGAAAAAAACTTTTTATACATATGTGTCTCCCCTCTAAGTTGCTAAAAAATTTCACTTATCTCCAATACTACCACTTGTGAGAATAATTCGGAAAAGAATTTTAAGTATAGAATGACATTTTTATTTGCTTTTTGCTCATTACGTGCTATAATCCTTGTAAGAAGAATTGAATAGCTTTTGACATTTCTGTCAAAGGGGAGTAGCTAGCAGATGCGAACGATGTATCTGATTTCACATTCGTCATTACATGGCCGTTGCCATCGGGTGTGATAGCAAGCTCATCTACACGATGAGTGCTGTTTATTATTTGGAGCTTCCAAATAGTTATGCTTAGCAAGACCTTTGCCTATTTTTTAGGCATGGGTCTTTTTCTTTTGCCTAAAATTAAAAAATAGGAAGAGCATTTTATTCATTTCTGTCCAAAATAAAGGAGGAAACACATTTGGAAGCTATTTTATTAGAATACGCTTGGGTATTAGTCGTATTAATTGTACTAGAAGGACTTTTAGCGGCAGACAATGCGGTCGTAATGGCCGTAATGGTTAAACATTTACCAAAGGCCCAACAACAGAAGGCATTATTATACGGATTAGTCGGTGCATTCGTTTTCCGTTTTGCCGCATTATTTTTAATTACAACACTCGTGAATTTTTGGCAAATTCAAGCTTTAGGTGCTGCCTACTTATTATTTATGTCAATCAAGCATATATATGATTCACGGAAAGCCGCGGGACAATCAGATGAAATTAAAGAACCTAAAAAACAATCTGGTTTCTGGATGACAGTTGTTAAAGTTGAACTTGCAGATATTGCGTTTGCGGTAGATTCTATTTTAGCAGCAGTAGCCATCGCTGTAACATTACCTCATTTAGGGAATTTTGATGTTGGTGGTATTAACGTAGGACAATTCGGTGTCATGTTCCTTGGAGGTATTATCGGGGTTATCATGATGCGATTTGCAGCACGCTGGTTCGTACGTGTGCTAGAAAAATTCCCGTCACTTGAAACGGCGGCCTTCCTCATCGTTGGTTGGGTTGGTGTAAAATTAGCAGTCTTAACTTTAGCACATGAAAAATTAGGTGTTATTCCACACGAATTCCCCCACTCCACACTTTGGAAGGCGACATTCTGGATTGTATTAGTTGCCATCGCGCTAAGTGGCTACTTAGTAGGTGTAAAAAACCAAAAGAAAGAAGCATAATCGCTACTTTTAAAATTCGTCTAGACATCATGTCTTGGCGAATTTTTTATAATAGTTAATGGCGATTGACTTATATTTAAAGGCGATTCAATCTGCTTTAGTGGCGGTTTCACTTGGTTTAGTGGCGATTCGCTCTACTTTATTGGCGATTTACATTAGTTTAGTGGCGATTCCTCCAATTCCATCAGTAATTGCTACTGTATAATCGGGGATTGGACTAAAAAAGATTAAAAAAGGAAGGAATTATAAAATGGCTTACGCTAACCGTAATCAAAACTTAAATAAAATTTTAAAACACTTTACCTATATGTGGGGATTGACCGCGATTGGCATATTTGTCGCTATTTTATTGCCACCGGCTGTTATTATGCCACTTTCGCTCCTATGTATCATACTCCTAATCATTGCCTGCTTTGTTCGCAGCTTAAAATTGGCCAATTCCATTATGTATGCAATCCCCTTTTTAATGGGCATTTTACTATTTTGGACAACACAATTTTTTATAGATAAGCTCGGCTCGCAATTAGTTTTAGTCGTGTTTGGAGCAACTGTGATTATTTTTATCTCACTGGCACTAATCGGTATGATGATGAATAAAGATATTGCCAATTGGGGAAGCTATTTATTCACTGTGCTTATCGTCGTGCTTGTGTTTTCAGTTATTTTTATGTTTATACCAGTAAGCAATCTGATTGGCCTAATAATTGCGGCAGTTTCAGTTTTACTGTTTAGTCTTTATACAGTATATGATTTTAACCGCATTCGCCATAATCATGTATCGGACGAGGAAGTCATTGGGATGGCATTAAATCTATATTTAGATTTTATTAATCTGTTTACGAATCTATTAGAAGTGATCTGGCGATTAAAAAATGAATTTGACTAAATTTTCTAATTGAGAACGAATATCAATTTATTTTTGCACTATTTAGGGTGAAAAATATATTTATCTGTATGATGGCCACCTTTCGCTATATACTATGAGAAGTAGTAGGTATTTACTGCAAAGGGAGGAACATTTATGTTATCAGAAAAACTACACATAGCACTTAACGAACAAATGAATTTTGAATTTTACTCAGCGCATGCTTATATGGCAATGGCAGCCTATTGCACAGATCAAGATTACGATGGTTTTGCTAATTTCTTTTTAGTCCAAGCGGAAGAAGAACGGTTCCATGCAATGAAATTTTATAATTTTTTAAGTGATATGGGCTATCGTGCAACAATCCAAGGCTTTGACAGTCCAGAAAATCATTTTGATTCGATTTTGCATGCCTTTAAAACAGCCATGGCCCATGAAAAAGAAGTAACACGTCGTATTTACAATTTATCTGATATTGCATTAGATGAACGTGAGCATGCAACAATGGCATTTTTAAAATGGTTCATCGATGAGCAAGTGGAAGAAGAATCAACATTCGATACGTTAATACGTAAAATTGAACGCATCGAAAATGATTCCAACGCCATCTTTATGCTTGATGCTGAATTAGCTACACGAACATTTACACCTGCTGAATAATAAATGACAAAAAGCAACGAAGCATCTAAGCTTCGTTGCTTTTTTCTACAGTTGTTGCTAGTCCTTTGGATAATAATAATAGAAATTGGCATCTGCATAATGAAGAAACCCTACGTCTTCATTCGGTTTTAACTGTAATAGTTGTTCCGTGCCTTCAAGATAAAATAATGTGTCACCATCATCATCCATGTCAAATGGTTTACCCAAATCTTTATACCAATTTTCTTTTAGATGTTTAGGAGAAAAATCAAACGTAATTTCTTCAATTGTATTGCTCCCTGTATAAGTACAATATTGTGTCTCTATATTTCTTCCATTACTATCTTTCATGTAATAAAAGTTGCAGTCAATTTCACCATTTACAGATGTAAATTCTTGCCTTTTAGCAGGGTTTCCTAACTTATTCACTACATCTTTCTTCGTATTCCCTAAAGCAATTCCATTTACCATAAAAACATTCTTTTTTGTATCATATTTAATGATGAATTTACCTTGCTCGAATAATTCCACGAATGATTTATTATATTTTTCCGCAACATCTTGAGCTGAGTCCCCGTTACTATTAACAGAATCGATATTCACTTTGTTATTAATTAGTCCTTCTACCATTTTTTGATCCCCGTTAACAATGGCTACATATAAGGGTGATTGCCCTTGTCCATTCAGTCCATTTACATCTGTACCCTTTTTTATTAATTCTGTTAGAAAAGACACATTCCCTTTTTTATGCTGAAGGAGAACATGGAGCGCATTATTTCCTAGTTTATCGACTTGATTCACGTTTAGTCCTTTGTCGATAAATAGTTGAACCATCTCTTTATTTTCAGTTAGAATAGCCATTTCGTATGTATTTTGACCTTGATTATTTTCACTATTAAAATCAATGGCCAGGTTCAATAATTTCTTGAACAATACTGTATCGTTTAACTGCTGTAATAGCGCTACTTGTACAATATTATTACCGTCATTATCCACATCTTGTAGATTTACTTTTATATCATTAATAAGGTAGTCCATTATTTCTTGATTCCTTGTCCCCAAGGCAGCATATAAAACGCTATGCCCCATTTCATTTTTAGCATCCATATCCACTTTGAAATGATGTAACGCTTTTAGTATGTCAATTTGTTCATTGTTAGCTGCAATATGTGCAAGTGTATTCTTTTCTTGTCCAACTTTAATGTTTCCCATTCCTTTATTCATTAAAGAAATAGCCAACTTTTTATTAGGTAATTGAATGGCTTCACTTATTGAATTTTCTCCATCCTTATTTACAAAATTAGCATTGGCCCCGTTTTCAATCAAAAAATTTATCTCATTCATATTTTGATTTTGTACTGCCTCAATTAAAGCGTTATCCTTATTTTTTAGCAAAAGATACTTATCCCATGAAAAAGTAAACTTTGTTATAAAACCAAAAGTACCAATACTTATAAGCAATAAAATACTTAGCGACAATGCACTATAGGTAAAGATTTTATTGACCTTTTTCAACTTCACTGCATGTTGCCGTTCTTTTTCTAATTGCTCTTGCTTTTGATTCTCTTCTATTTGCTTTTCATATAATTCAATCTGATCATCAATTGTTTTTTCATTGCTATAAAAGGAAAGAATCGTATTTTTTTCTTTTTTGCAACGTTTACATGTTTGCATATTCTCTAAGTTCAAACGTCCACATATACATGTCCATTTATCATTCAGTAATTGCGCATAATATTTTGCTAGTTGTCCTTCTTGTGCTTTTACAAAAGTTAATTGTCTCGAGTTATGTATTTCTTTTAATTCTACTTTCTCCAATTCAGCTTCCGATTTAACCCATGTAGTATCATCGCTAAAAAGGACTTTTTCAATAACCATCTCAATTTTTCTTGTATGGGAAAAATTATCTAAGGAAACTCTTTCATTGTCTTCAAATACTTTGTTAGGTCCAATTGATCCAGTTAAATGAAACTTATATTCAAAGCAATTTGATTCCCAACCAGTCGGCTCACCAAATTGATCAAAACAATATATAGTCGCATTAAAACCTTTAATACGTTTATCTGAAATATTATTAAACTGAAATGAACAATAAACCTTACCCGTTTTTGTACTTCGATATAGCTGATATTCAAGTAATTCAACTGGACAATTTAAATCAACTAACATTTGATTCCTCCTATTAATTCAACAATTCAAATTCTTCTTCTTGCGGTTTATGTGTCACATTTACATTAATCTCTTGTAGTAAGGAAATAATTTTTGCTAACGCTAGAAAGAATATACCTGATAACACGATTGATAGGCCTGATACTAGAGTCATTGTGATGTGAGAAGTATAAATATCCTTGAAGGCAAAATATTTTTCCTGAATAAGATTGTTATCATAATGTTCATTCGCAGCGTCTTGCCAATATTTCATATCCTCTCTTTCTTCCTTTAAACTTGAAACCTGCGTTAAACTAAACATTATAGCTGTCACAAATAAAATGACACTCGTTATTTGTAATACTCGTTTCATCAGCATACCCTCCACAAATTTAAAAATATTTAATATTATATACTAATTAACCAGTATTTTCTATATAAATTAAATTCTCTAAAGTCTTGCTACTATTATTTTAAATAATACTTTTGACTAATTTATTGTTTTAGTACGAGGTAAACATATTTCAGACATTTAAAAAACGTTCTAAAAGATTCATTCTTTTAGAACGTTTTGTTTTGCAATTTATTCCCCGTATTGAATTTCTAATTTATTCGGTATGGCTGGAATATCTGTGGATTTAACGTCAGTCTCTGTCAGTTGCAATGCTTGTAATGGATACTTACTCGCGACCGCAAAGGGAATTGCTTCACTTTCCATTTTATTATTCACCTGACTTCTAGCTAGCAAGCCGCTTTTCGATAAATCAATTGTTAGGATGCTGTTGACTGTTTCTGTTAGCATTTGTTGATCTTTTTCGCGTAGTGGCATACTGTCGTCCATTAAAAATGGTTGAATCTGGTCCTTAATATATCCTTGGGCTTCAATTAAACAAGAAAATTCATTTAATTTCGCTGCATATAATTTTAATTGACGTTTTTCTGTTGCACGTTGCTGATTTAGCTCTTTCACCCTTTTCTCGATTCGAGCTAAACGTTTTGACGATAAATCAACTAAATACTGTTGAATCGCTTGTAATTCTTCAATCATAACCGCTTCCGCTTCGTTTACTTTCGCAAACTGTGCAACACAAACCTCTTGCTGTTCATTTAATTTTTGTACACGCTCTTTGAAAAACTCATTTTGGGTATGTTGACCAAAGATAGCTTTCATAAGGCCTTTACCATGAATTTTTTTATGTTGTGCATCTAAGCGTTCATATTCTCGTGAAAATTCACTATGCATATTGCGATATTCACGTACCATTTGTTGATAGTGAACAGCTAATTCAGTGAACTTCTGCACCTTATCATCTTGTAAATAATCGTGTTGTGAGATTGTTTGTAGAAGCTGATAGAGTGTTTGAACATCTTTAAACGTATTTGCCACTTGTGCATACTCTTGCTCATATTCTTGCACTATCGCTAAATCGCGTTGATAACGTGAAAATTCATATTGAGTATCACCAGCAAATTTTTCAATGTTTTCCACTGCTGATACAAATGGATCACGTTGTGGTATGACCGTTAATTCAAATCGGAAACGTTCCAGCCATTGTAAAAAACGAATGATAATACCGTACGTTTTTTTATCACTATTCATCGCTACACGTTGAATTTGCGCAATGAGATGGTCATATTGGCTTTGTTGCCATAGTTCTTTATTGTCAGTTTGTTGTGCCTCCAAGGCATCTAACGCTGAAATCGCAACAAAATCACTTAATAAATGGCCAATGCGTTCTTTTTCCGATTGAATAAATGCATCCGTATTATGAGTAGCATCAATTCCGTTGACAATACAAAGTGGTACTACCCCTTTGCCTTTTAACGTCTCGATTAATAAAATTTCTGCGTCAATGGCCATCGATTCCGAGCGTAAGACCCAAAATATTTCATCCACTCGATTAATTAATGATTCAGAGAAATAGGCCATTTCTCCTCCTCCCGCTTCCAATGATATCGAGTCGATAATGGTAACAGATTTTAATAAATCATGTTTCACATATACTTCTAGATAATCAAGATGTTCACGTAAAATTTGCGAGGCAAAATTATCGCCTGTCGTGAGTAATTCTAATTTACTCATATCGAATATTGCGACCATGCCATCTAAAAAATAAGCTTTAATTTCCTCTTGCTCACCGTATCGTAAAAACGTATTAACCCCGGTCGGATTTTGATCACTTACGGGTAAAATGGAACGACCAAGGAGACCATTCACAAGGGTTGTTTTCCCTACTCGTTCTTTCCCGACTATCAGTACCATTGTTTGATTGTTTGCATCTTGGATTATACGATTTAAGTGCTTAGCTGTATCTTTTACATATGTATTTTGTACAATAATGCTGTGCAGTTGACGTAAACGATCCACAAACTGTGGCAAAATATTATTCGCTGAGGCTGTATAGTCGATTGGCGTAGTGTCAATATTCGTCATCCTCAAAACCTCTTTTCATTATGTATCTATCGTTTCATTATAAATGAAACGATTCTATTTCTTATACAATGTCATGAAAATTAATGACAAAAAAGGACAAACTACTTAGTTGAGATTGTCACAAATAGGATTTACTTCTTAGATAGTATTACTGTATTTTTCATATTTATTATACAACTAGGTAAATGAAATGATAGTCTTTTATGATACATTACGACTAAAAATGAAAACGATTTGACGCTTTTGAAGCTAGTTATTTACTCTTCGTCAAAACCGGCCATTCTTGCATACACTTGGCTAAGTGTTGGCATACCGCTTTGCGCACCTAATTTCTCAACTGTTAGGGAGGCTGCAATATTTGCAAAGTACACTGCCTCGTCTAACGTTTGCCCTTCTACTAATGCATAAGCGAGTGCACCGTTAAAGGTATCCCCCGCTCCAGTTGTATCTACTGCTTTTGTCATGTAACCTGGAACATGTATAGGGTATTCGCCATCAAAATACCGTGCACCATCACTACCTAAAGTAATAATAAGTTTATTAGGATACTTTTCTAGTATACGATCAAAATCGTCTCCAAAAAGCTGCGCACACTCTATTTCATTCGGTGTGATGTAAGCAATGTCTTCCATCCACTGCATATCAAAATTTGCCGCCGGTGCTGGGTTTAATAACACTGGAACATGCGCTTCCTTACATAATTTTAAAGCATAAGCAATTGTCTCTTTTGGAATTTCAAGTTGTAAGATCACCATTTGACTGCGAGATATTTCGTCTTTTACTGCTTCTAAATGTGATGGTTCAAGTTGATAATTTGCACCTGGTACGACAATGATACGGTTATCATGGTCATGCACTAAAATATTGGCCACTCCCGTAGGTTGTGATGCTGTTACAAGCAATTTCGTATTGATATGTTCTTGCGCTAAAGCCGTTTGCAAAGTATCGCCAAAGCTATCATTGCCGACACAGCCAATCATGGTTACTTCACTCCCTAAACGCGCCGCAGCAGTCGCCTGATTAGCCCCCTTTCCACCCGGGCTTGTTTGAAACTGTTCCCCAAGTACGGTTTCTCCTTGCTGAGGGAAATACGCCATTTGTATAACTAAATCCATATTTAAACTGCCGATTACAGTAATCATCTAAATCATCCTTTCCGTTGTTCTTTACCATTTTACCGAGTAAACAATAGAAAGACAAAGGCTTATTCGCTCCAAGTCTTTCGATCTAGCGGCGATTCTACTGGTTGTATCGGCGATTTCACACGTTTTATCGGCGATTTCTTCCCCTGTATCGGCGATTTCACACGTTTTATCGGCGATTTCTTCCCCTGTATCGGCGATTTCACACGTTTTATCGGCGATAGCAACACCCTAATAGGCAAAAAAAGTGTTAGATTGATGGTAGTCAATCTAACACTTTGTCTCTTTTGTCCCAATACTTGCTATTTAATAGGCTACTCGTTGCGCTTCATATGCAGCAATATACTCTTCATATTTAATAGTTAGCGCAATTTCATCCAGGCCATTTAATAATGTGTCTTTGTAGTAAGAATCAATGTTAAATGTATAGACTTTACCGTCTTCGCCTGTTACAGTTTGTGCTTCAAGATTCACTTCGACATGATAAGGTTTTGCTAAACCTTTCGCTAAAATTTCATCGCACTCTGCCTCTGTTAACTTAATTGGTAAAATCCCATTTTTAAAACAGTTATTGTGGAAAATATCAGCGAATGATGGGGCAATCACAACATTGAAGCCATAATCTAAAATAGCCCACGGTGCATGTTCGCGAGAAGAACCACAACCAAAATTATCTTGAGCGACTAAAATTTTAGAGTTTTTATATTCAGCTTTATTTAGTACAAAGTCTTGTACTTCATTGCCTTGCGCATCATAGCGCCAGTGATAAAATAAATATTGACCAAAGCCAGTGCGCTCAATGCGTTTTAAAAATTCTTTTGAAATAATTTGATCTGTATCGACATTTTTACGATCTAGTGGTGTAATCACACTATTTACGATATTAATTGGTTCCATATTCAATCATCCCTTCCGTGTAAAATTGAACTTTACACAGTTTCCTTTACGAATTCCCGCACATCAACGAAGTGACCTGCAATTGCTGCAGCGGCTGCCATCGGTGGTGAAACAAGATGCGTACGCGCACCTGCACCTTGGCGACCTTCAAAGTTACGGTTTGATGTGGATGCACAGCGTTTACCAGCGGGCACAACATCATCATTCATCGCGAGGCACATCGAGCAACCTGATTCGCGCCATTCGAAACCAGCATCGATGAAAATTTGGTCTAGCCCTTCAGCCTCTGCTTGTTTTTTTGTTGTATGTGAACCTGGCACAACGATAGCTGTTACGTTTTCATGGACTTTACGCCCTTGAATAACATTTGCCGCTGCACGTAAATCGCTTAAGCGGGAGTTTGTACATGAGCCGATAAATACGTATTGGATATCGATGGACGTTAATGGCTGCCCTTCTTCTAAGCCCATATAGGCAAGTGCGTTCCGAAGAGCTGCTTTATCAGTCTCATCTTGATAATCCGCCTGCGTTGGTACATTTTGTGAGACACCAGCGCCCATTGAAGGATTTGTTCCCCATGTGATAATAGGTTCAATTTCATCCGCTTGAATAATGCGGACCTCATCATATGTCGCATCCTCATCTGATGCTAAACTTAGCCAATATGCAGTCGCTTCTTCAAATTTCTCACCTTGTGGCGCATATTTACGGCCACGAATATAATCTACTGTAATTTGGTCTGGTGATACAAGACCAGCCTTTGCACCCGCTTCGATTGACATATTACAAATCGTCATACGTTCTTCCATTGACAGTTTGTGGATTGCCTCTCCAGTGAACTCCACAATATGCCCTGTACCAACGCCAATGCCGAATTTGGAGATGATCGCTAAAATAATATCTTTAGCGGCAACGCCAACAGGTAGCTCTCCTTCAACACGGATTTCCATTGTTTTAGGTTTGTTTTGCCATAATGTTTGTGTGGACATAACATGTTCTACTTCTGAAGTACCGATACCAAATGCAATAGCACCAAATGCGCCATGTGTAGATGTATGAGAATCACCACAAACAATCGTTTTACCAGGTTGTGTTAAACCTAATTCTGGACCGATTACGTGGACAATCCCTTGGTCAGGGTGTCCCATCCCTGCTAGTTCAATGCCGAATTCAGCAGCATTTTTCGCCAATGTTTCGATTTGATTGCGTGCAATCGGGTCATTGATTGTCGGTAGATTTTTCGTTGGTACGTTATGATCCATCGTCGCAAAACTTAAATCAGGACGACGCACTTTGCGTCCATTCATGCGTAAACCTTCAAATGCTTGCGGAGAAGTTACTTCATGAATTAAATGAAGATCAATATATAACAGGTCCGGTTTGCCCTCTTCCTGATAAACAACATGTTTATCCCAAATCTTTTCAATTATATTTTTTCCCATTGTCTTCACCTATTTCTTAAATATATGTTGTCATAATACTTTCCGAAACAAAACTTGTATCAATTTCGTTAATTACTTTATCTGTCCATTCATTTGTAGATAATGTGCGGCCTCCATCACGTGCAAGATCTGCAGTAAAGTAACCATCATCAAATACTGCACTGACTGCCCGTTCGATTTCAGCAGCTTCTTCCGCCAGACCAAATGAGTATTGTAACATCATAGCGACTGACAGAATCGTTGCTGCTGGATTCGCTACACCTTGCCCTGCAATTTCGGGTGCTGAACCGTGTACTGGTTCGTAAAGCCCAAAGTTATCTCCGCGAATCGATGCAGATGGTAATACACCAAGTGAACCTGTAATAACGGAGGCTTCATCGCTTAAAATATCTCCAAACATATTTTCTGTTACCACAACATCATAGTGAGCTGGATTTGTAATTAATTTCATCGCTACGGAATCCACTAAGTTGTGCTCAACTTCCACATCTGGATAGTCTTTTTTCTTCGCTTCTACCACTTCACGCCATAATCGGCTAGTTTCAAGTACGTTTGCTTTATCAACAGAACATAATTTGCCACCACGTAAACGTGCTAATTCAAAGGCATTCTCAACGATACGCTCTACTTCTGCTGTTGAGTAAACAGTTGTATCAATCGCGCCATTTTCAGTACGCATACGTGGTTCCCCGAAGTATACGCCGCCTGTAAGTTCACGTACGATCATTAAATCGACGTTTTCGGCTACTTCACGTTTTAATGGTGAAGCATCTAGTAAACTCGGGAACGCCTTTACTGGACGTAAATTTGCGAATAAGTCAAAGTGCTTGCGAATACGTAATAATCCTTTTTCAGGTCGTAGTTCTGGTGGGTTATTGTCCCATTTTGGACCCCCTACTGCTCCTAATAAAACCGCATCACTGCCCTCACACATGGCAATTGTTTCATCGGGTAGTGGATTATTGTGTTGATCGATGGCAGCACCTCCGATTGTTCCATAGCCTAAATGGAATGTATGGTTGAAACGTTTGCCGATTACTTGTAATACACGAATAGCTGACGCAACCACTTCTGGCCCAATTCCGTCGCCAGGTAGTACTGTAATTTTTTTCTCCATTTATAAAACACCTTTCTTTTTATAGAGTATGGTTACGCTATTTTAGGAAGACTCTCACCAATTTAAGGAGGTGAGAGCCAAATGATATTAAACTAGTTGTCCTTGAGCGCGAAGACTTACTTGAATTAAATGGCGGTTAATCGCATTTAAATAAGCTTTCGCGGATGCTTCTAATACATCTTGAGAAGAATTTCGTCCAGTCGTTGATACACCGTCGTAGCGGATATTAATAACCGCTTCACCAAGTGCATCGCGCCCTTTGCCGACCGATTTCACACGGTAATCAATCACATTGACAGCACCTGGCACAAGCTGTTCTAACGTATTAAAAATGGCTTCCACTGAACCTGAGCCCGTTGCCACTACATTTTTCACATGACCTTCAGGCGTCACGACAGTTGCAATAGCAGTTGGAATATTTTCTGTACCATATTGCACCTGCACCATTTTCAGTTCAAATAATGGCACATCTTCAATTTGTACTTGTTGCTCTGTAAGGAGTGTTAGTAAATCTTCTTCTGTAATTTCTTTTTTACGATCTGCCAGCTGTTTAAATTCAACAAAAGCTTTATTTAGTTTTTCATCTGACAGCGTAAAGCCCATCGTTTCTGCACGATCACGGAAAGCAGCACGTCCTGAATGTTTGCCTAGGACAAGTGGCACTTCACCTTCCCCAATTAAGGCTGGCGAAATAATTTCGTAAGTTTCAGGATTTTTTAACACGCCATCTTGGTGAATACCTGACTCATGCGCAAATGCGTTTTTCCCAACGATCGCTTTATTTGGTTGAATCACGACATTCGTTAGTTTACTAACTAATTGAGATGTACGCTTAATTTCTTGTAAATGAATACCTGTTTCTACTGGATAAATATCTTTACGGATATGAAGTGCCACAGCGATTTCCTCTAGTGCCACATTGCCTGCACGTTCACCAATACCGTTAATCGTTCCTTCTATTTGTGACGCACCATTTTCAATTGCCGCGATTGTGTTAGCCGTCGCCATACCTAAATCGTCATGACAATGTGCTGAGAATTTAACTTTGTCAGCACCTTTGACATTTTCAAGTAAAAATTTGAATAATGCGCCATACTCTTGAGGTGAGGCGTAGCCAACTGTATCCGGTACGTTAATCGTTGTCGCCCCAGCGGCAATAACGTCATTCATAATACGTACTAAAAATTCACGATCTGAGCGGAAAGCATCTTCTGCAGACCACTGCACAAGTGGGAAGAATTTTTTCGCATATTTCACCGCTTCAATCGCTTGTTCTACGACCTGATCGGGTGATTTTTTTAGCTTGTATTCCATATGAATGGGCGATGTTGCTAAAAAAATATGAATATGTGGTTGCTCTGCTACTTTAATAGCTTCCCATGTCGTATCAATATCTTTTTGCACGCAACGAGCTAACCCTGTTACAATCGAATTTTTCACAGTACTAGCAATGCGCTGTACTGCTTCAAAATCACCGGGTGATGAAGCAGGAAAACCTGCTTCAATAATGGTTACACCCAGTCGTTCAAGTTGCTTGGCAATTTCAATTTTCTCCGCTGTATTTAAGTTAATGCCGGCAGATTGTTCACCATCGCGAAGCGTTGTATCGAAAATATCAATTTTTCGCACTTGTAGCCACTTCTCTCACAACTTTTTCCTTACCTTCGTTAATGAATGGCATCATAGCACGTAGTTTTGCACCAACTTCTTCGATTTGGTGGTTTGCACCAGCTTCTTTGAATTTTGTATAGTCTGGACGACCATTTTCATTTTCTTGAATCCATCGACGAGCAAATGTACCATCTTGGATATCTGTTAATACTTCTTTCATACGACCTTTTACTGATTCATCAATGATACGTGGACCTGCAACATAGTCACCCCACTCAGCTGTATCTGATACAGAGTAACGCATTGTCGCCATACCACCTTCAAACATTAAGTCAACGATTAATTTTAATTCGTGTAATGTTTCGAAGTAAGCAAGTTCTGGTTGGTAGCCAGCCTCTACTAATGTTTCAAATCCTGCTTTTACTAATTGTGTTGCCCCACCGCAAAGTACTGCTTGCTCACCGAAAAGATCTGTTTCTGTTTCTTCTTTGAATGACGTTTCTAGTAAACCGCCACGAGCAGCCCCAATACCTTTACCGTAAGCAAGTGCTAAATCTTTTGCTTGACCTGTAGCATCTTGATGGATAGCAAATAGTCCTGGTACACCAGCACCTTGTTGGAATTGACGACGCACTAGATGTCCTGGGCCTTTTGGCGCTACTAAAAATACGTCAACATCCGCAGGTGGTGTAATTTGACCGAAGTGAATATTGAAACCGTGTGCGAACATTAGCGCTTTACCAGCTTCTAAATAAGGCGCAATTTCAGCTTCATAAACTGCTTTTTGACGCTCATCAGGTAGTAAGATTTGAATTACATCTGCTTGTTGAGCTGCTTCTGCAACTGTTTTAACGTCTAAACCATCAGCTTTTGCTGCGTCGAAAGATCCACCTGGACGAACACCTACTACTACATCGAACCCTGATTCTTTAAGGTTTAATGCATGTGCATGACCTTGTGAGCCGTAACCGATAATTGCGATTTTTTTTCCTTTTAATACGTCCTCGTTGATGTTTTGTTCATAGTACATTGTAGCCATTGTTTGTTTCCTCCTAATATTGGGTTTATTTTTTTGGCTTGTGATTATACCTACTTATTCAGTACGACGTATCACAAGTTTCGATTTTATATGCAAACTATTTTAAAATAGAGAGCTGCGTATTCATGATTTTTTGTGTTTCACGAACAGATGCAGTAGCACCAGTGCGCGTTAGTTCTTTAATGCCATATGGGCGAATTAGCTCGATAAAGGCATCAATTTTTTCTGGATGTCCTACTACTTGGTAGGTCACAACATTTTTCGCCGTATCGATAATTTGCGGGCGGAACGGTTCGACAATCGAGTTCATTTCCAGACGTAAATTTGGTGGTGAAATAACTTTCACAAGCGCTAGTTCACGAAGCACGATCGATTTATCTGTAATGTCATTAACCTTTAACACATCAATTTGCTTCGATAGTTGCTTCACTAATTGTTCAATTTTGCGCTCATCTTCTACATTTACAACAAATGTCATTTTAGAGAAGTTCGGCTGTTCAGTATGACCAACTGTGATTGATTCGATATTGAATTGACGCTTCATCAATAAACCTGTTATACGGTTTAACACACCACTTTGATTAATCACTGTTACTGTTATTACTCGTTTCAATTCTTTTTCACCCCAATCATTTCATGTAACCCTTTACCTGGCGCAACCATCGGGTATACACTTTCAAGCTGTTTTACACGGCAATCGATTAACGCTGGTTCGTCAGATAGTAACGCCTCACGGAAAATACTTTCTGCTTCATCAATTGTGTTAATACGATAGCCTTTAATGCCGTATGCATCCGCTAATTTAACAAAGTCTGGTTGTATCGGCATCAGTGATGATGAATAACGCTCTTCATAGAAGGTTTCTTGCCATTGGCGTACCATTCCTAAACAACTGTTATTTAAAATCACAATTTTTACTGGTAAGTTGAATTCTTGTAATAATGAAAGCTCTTGTGCAGTCATTTGGAAGCCTGCATCGCCTACAATCGAAACAACTTTTTTGTCTGGCTTCGCAAACTGGGCCCCAATTGCAGCTGGGAAGCCGAAGCCCATCGTACCAAGTCCACCAGACGTTACCCATCCATGATCATTGTTCAAGCGGTAATATTGTGCAGCCCACATTTGATGCTGCCCTACATCCGTCGTCACAATGGCTTCACCTTCAGTAATTTTATGCACAAGCTCTAGTGCTTCCTGAGGTAATACTTCTGTGTCTCCCTGTTCTTTTGAATACCATAATGGATATTCTTTGGCATGATTGTTTAAATATTCTAGCCATTGTGCTGTATCTGGCGCTTCAAAGTCTTTTTTCAATAAAGATTGAAGCGCCTCTTTTGCATCCGCTACGATTGGGATATCAGTCGGAACGTTTTTACCGATTTCAGCTGGATCAATATCGATATGCACGATGGTCGCATTCGGTGCAAACGTCGCTAAATTGCCTGTTAAACGGTCATCAAAACGGGCACCAATATTTAACAGTAAATCCGATTTAGTAATCGCCATATTCGCTGTTACTGTTCCATGCATCCCTGCCATACCTAGGAACAGCTCATGTTCCCCATGGATTGAGCCAAGACCTAATAACGTGTTAGTTACTGGAATTCGGTACTTTTCAGCGAAAGTTGTTAATTCTTCACGTGCATCAGCAAAAAGTACCCCAGCTCCTGCTAAAATGACTGGATTTTTCGCTAAGGAAATAGCTTGAATGGCCTTTTGGATTTGCAAATAGTTCGGCTTATATGTTGGCTGATAGCCTGGTAAATAAATTTCTTCCGGTTCTTTTGGTGGATTTTCCACATCAAACAGCATTTGAGAGACATTTTTCGGGAAATCCACGACAACTGGCCCTTTACGACCAGTGTTCGCAATATGGAACGCTTCTTTTACAATGCGTGGGATATCATTGACATCTTGCACTTGATAGTTGTGCTTTGTAATCGGTGTTGTAATGCCCATAATATCTGCTTCCTGGAAGGCATCCGTACCGATCACTGTTGTTGCTACTTGCCCAGTGAAAACGACTAAAGGGATAGAATCAATCATTGCATCGGCAATACCCGTTACTAAATTCGTTGCACCCGGACCACTTGTCGCGATGACAACTCCCGGTTTATTCGAGACACGCGCATAACCTTCAGCGGCGTGAATAGCTCCTTGCTCGTGACGCGTTAAAATATGACGAATTGGATTTTTGTACATAGCATCATAGATTTGAAGTACTGCTCCACCAGGATAGCCAAAAATAATTTCAACATCTTGATCATGCAGCGCTTGAATTAAAACGTCTGCACCATCTTTCGCTTGAAAAGTTTGTTCTACTTCTTCTGTCGCTACTTGTTCTTTTTCATTGATTGAAACATTTGTACTCATCAAAATAAGCCTCCTTCTTGTCTTTCTATTCACATCAGCATACGACTACCCATTCTTGTTCATGAACACTTTAATGATTTAAAGTTGAAAAGGTTATAAGATTATTGTCGGAAAACGGTAAATAGTAAAATAAAATAATAAAAAGCCCTTTTCTCCGAACGCAAAGAACTACCTTGCGTAGGGATGAAAAAGACTTTTCATGGTACCACCCTTGTTTATAGCAATAAAAATTGCTACCTCGCGAATAAATGAAAGCATTTATGGACCAATGCAAGAAAACTAAGCATCCAATACGGTGTCATAAATCATTTATTCATTAATAACGAGCACTTCGAATATGCCCGGAACTATCTAATGGCATTACGCGTTTAATAGTTCACTCCGAGGGGATGTCGGATCTAGTTGTATCGCCGGCTTCCAGCACGACCGGCTCTCTGGTAGATACAAGGCTCTAGAACCTTTAACCTCATCAACGTTTTAACTTATTTTTTTAACCTAGATTTTCATAACGCCACCTGTTGAGGCGCTTGTTACTAATTTTGAATACCTTGCTAACCAGCCCCGTTTGATTTTCGGTTCAAACTCTGGCAGTTTCGCACGACGTTGTGCTAATACTTCCTCAGAAACTTCTAAATTAATCGTACGATTAGGCAAATCAATCGTAATAATGTCACCATTTTCAACTAAAGCGATTGGACCGCCCTCTGCTGCTTCCGGCGAAATATGCCCGATAGAAATACCGCGAGATGCACCGGAGAATCGACCATCTGTAATTAACGCCACTTTCGTCCCAAGACCTCGACCTTGAATAGCGGATGTTGGTGCTAACATTTCAGGCATCCCTGGGCCACCTTTTGGTCCTTCATAACGAATGACGACAACATGGCCTTCCTTAACTGTACCGTTATCGATATTTTCTTGCGCTGCTTCTTGTGATTCAAAGACAATCGCTTCCCCTGTAAATACTTTTATTGAAGGATCTACAGCACCAACCTTTATAACTGAACCATCTGGTGCAATATTGCCAAATAATACGGATAAACCACCAACTGGGCTATAAGGATTGTCTTTTGTACGAATAACTTGATTATTGGTAATCTGATAATCTTTTACTAGCTCGCCCATTGTTACACCTGCAACTGTCGGACGATTTGGATGAATAGCACCTGGAATCGATGTTAATTCATTAATGATGGCACTTACACCACCTGCTTTATTAATATCATCCATTGAAATATCTGAAGCTGGCATAATTTTCGCTAAATATGGTACTCGCTCTGCAACTTTATTAATATCTTCAATGTTATAGTCGATTTCAGCTTCATTTGCGATAGCTAATGTATGAAGAACCGTATTTGTGGAACCACCCATTGCCATATCGAGTGCAAATGCATCGTCAATTGCTTCTTTTGTAATAATGTCACGTGGCTTAACGTCTTCTTTAATCATTCGCACTAATTGTTTAGCGGCTTCTTTAATCAATTTATGACGTTCTTCAGAAGTGGCAACAATTGTGCCATTACCCGGAAGTGCTACGCCTAGCATTTCCATTAAGCAGTTCATAGAGTTCGCTGTGAACATCCCTGAACATGAACCACATGTTGGACATGCGTTATTTTCAATATCTAACAGCTCTTCAGCTGACATGTTACCTGATTTATGAGCTCCTACACCTTCAAACACTGAAGTTAAAGAAAGCTGTTTACCTGTAGCAGAAGTTCCCGCCTCCATTGGACCACCGGATACAAAAATCGATGGTACGTTAGTACGAACCGCTGCCATTAACATTCCTGGTGTAATTTTGTCACAGTTGGGAATGTAAAATACGCCATCAAACCAGTGTGCATTTATAACCGTCTCTGCTGAATCTGCTATAATTTCACGACTTGGTAAGGAGTAACGCATACCAATATGTCCCATTGCAATCCCATCATCAACGCCAATTGTATTGAATTCGAATGGAATACCACCCGCTTCAATGATGGCTTCTTTCACTACATCAGCAAAAGTTCGTAAATGAACATGACCTGGAATAATGTCAATATAAGAGTTACAAACCCCAATAAATGGTTTCCCTAAATCCTTAGCTTTTACTTTGCCTGTTGCATATAAAAGACTTCGATGCGGCGCACGATCTACGCCGACTTTAATCATGTCACTTCTCATATTAAACGCCCCTCATTTATTGCTCTGTTCGCACCTAATATACAAAATGTTCTGTCTATTTTGTTTTAAGCTAGCTTATTGCCTTTGTAGGCAGCTACTTGTGGAACGAACGTATTAAATTGTTGTTATCATAGTACGAATAACTAGGCTAAGTCAACAGTATTTTTTGAATTGTTTAAACAATTCAAATACTCTGCGAAATTTGAAATCGTTTTCATGCTGATTAAGCATCACTTTTATCTCGAATTGATTAAATTTTGACAATTCGTTCAAATTTAAATTTTTTTATTATATAAAATATTCGGTATGAATTAATTGTAAAAGCGATTATTCTTTTCCAAAACATTTACAGCCTAAATGAACGAGTACGATGAAAAGTCACAAGATAAATAATTGCTTTAAGTAATGTGTAAAAAATACGTTGTCAGGATCATACTGTGCTCGAATAGCTAAAAACTTATCGACATTTGGATACAATGCATGTACATGGGAGGCAGTTAAATGACTTTGTTTGCCCCAATGTGGTCGTCCCTGATATTTTTGCATTAACGAATGAACCCATGTAAAATAAGGCTCCTCCGCCATTCCTTTATACATATGAAAGGCAATAAATGCGGATTCCTTTCCCTGTGTTGGACTTAAATAACCGGCTTCACCTGCAGTCGTTCGACATTCTAAAGGAAAATGCACATCCAAATGTCCTTTTTTAAACGTTGCATGAATTTCTTCCATACATGCTTCAAACTGCGGTAATGCTATCGCATACTCACTTTCTTGGAATTTCACACTGCGAGGAGATGGAAATATTTCATAGCTTATGCCCATTTTCTCAGCTTCCACGACATTTGCCGCAGCTAATTTACTCATAGCACCACTTAAGGATGGCTTCCATTTGCATAGTTCTGACATGGCAAAAAACGCACCATTTTCTACTATTTGAAGTTTTATATTTTCCACATATTTGTTCCATTGACTTTGATACTTAGGAGCCATCTCATTCATCCGTTTAATTTGGATCGTCTCGCTACCTGGAAAGTAGAACCATTCTACATGCCGATGCTGTCGGATATCTTGAGCAAAAGTAGCTAGCCCATTTGTTAACGTATCCCTTGTCCCAATATAATGGAGGCTATAAAGCGCTATCACTTTAATTGTCACTTTTACAAGTATCCCGAGCATGCCGAGTGAAACATGGAGTGTTTCGGATAATTCATCTGAAGTTCTTGTATGTTCGTTGTATTGGCCATTGCCATCGACAAAGCACCAGCGTGTTACTGCTGACGATAACGAACCTAATGTTACACCTGTTCCATGTGTACCAGTGGATACTGCCCCTGCAATGGTTTGTTCTTGAATATCGCCCATATTGATAAGAGCAAAACCATATTTGGCAAGCTGTGGTCCGATTTCGTATAAATAAGTGCCTGCCCAAAATGTCGCCTCTTGTCTTTCTGCATCAATCGAAATAAGCCCACGCATATTATGTAATGACAGTGCAATATGCTCAGGCATAGCAACAGCACTAAACGAATGGGCTGCACCTGTCACCCGAATGGTTTTCTTTGTTTCTCGCGCATGTTGCACGACGTTTATCACTTCTTCGATTGAACGAGGTGCATACATTTCACTTGGATAGGAAATGATATTGCCCGCCCAGTTTGTCCATTTGCCTCCACTTTTCCACTTTTCTATAGAAAACATTGGCCGTCCCCCCTATAGGTTGTAAAACTACCTGCATATTGGTCTCCTCTAATGACATGTAGTGCTGGAAATCTTTCGCAGAGCTCCCCTGCTTTTGCATGGCGAAAATAAATGGTGTCACCTATTGCTATCGTTTTTCCTTTAACTTTAATCGGCGTCTGCACTTCTCCTGCCCCTTCTAAGCTGAGAAATGCAAAATATGCGGGCTCATAAAAAGCTGGATAACGATCCGTGGCCATCGCTCCAGACGCCGGATAGCCACCACCATGACAAACAACAATATGAGGTGCCGGTTTGCGTGTAACACGCAGAGCAAAACCCGCTGCTTTAGCAAGTTGCAAATGCGCAAATTGATCAAAAAGCGCTGGTGCATAAAATGCGGAACCAACTGTGATTTCAGTCACTTCCTTCTGCTCAGCCGTATACGTCATGCTGCCAGTGCCACCTCCATTGACAAAGCGCACATGCGGAAAATAGGCTTTAATATGCGCAATAGCTAATCTACGAAACTGCGTCACTTGTTTTTTAGCTTGTCTTTGCATGACATCAATTAATTTACCTTTTAGAGCGCTTGCAGGACGATTGCCAACACCCGCTATTTGCGCTTCATAGCCCATCACGCCTACAACTTCTATATGCGATTGTTCTTTAATATAGTATAAAAGAGGTGTTATGAACTCGAGAGAATGCAGTGATGAGCGCTTCGTACCAAAATAGAGCACTTTATAATCAGTCGACACATTAATATCAATACAGATAGATACCTTCACCTCAAGCTCAGCACCTAATTTTTCTAAAAATGCTATATGTTCATGGCGATCAACCATAAATGTAACCGTTCTTCCGTCTTTGACAAACTGCAAAAGTTGTCGAACTGCTATTTCTTCCATAATGGGATAGCCAATTAAAACATCATCAAATTGCTGTTCCAGTAAAAATAGTGTTTCGGCAGCAGTAAATGTCATATAGCCTGCTAAATTCGAGAGTTTTTGCTGTAGATAATGCAGCACCTCCACTGAACGGATAGATTTTGTGGCAATGCGGATTTTTTTCTGTGCGCATGCTTCCTGAACCTTGCTAATATTGTGATCAAGTGCGTCTAGGTCAAGCCAGGCAAATGGACGCTCTAATCCATTGAATGCTTGTTGAAATCTTGCCGTCATTCAATCCCCCCTCATCTAATTTATATATTTGATCATTTTAAAAATCTTCCTCTTAATGGGAGCAAAATTTATTTATAAACAACAAAAAACAACCGTGGACTACGACGAAATTGCCTTCACGGTTGTTTTAGGATAGGTCAAGCATTATACTCACCTTTCTATTGTATTTTTAAGAGTTTAAGATGCATATACAAATTCCATAGCTAAATTTATTATCACTACTAAATGTAGCGCTGCGATAAGAAATCCTTGGCGATCTAAACGTTTCATAACAGTCATATTCATCAACTATCACCTCTTCTTTTTTTCACATTATACGCGCACTTCCATCATTTTTCAAACTATTCTTAATATTAAAATATGCCTATTTTTCTGACAACCAAAACCAAATATGGCATCATAAAGAGCATAATGAATTCAAAGGAGTGGAGATTCAATTGAAAAAGGCATTGCTTGTCATTGATTATACAAATGATTTTGTCGCTTCAAACGGTAAACTAACGTGCGGTGAACCAGGCCAATTACTCGACACAACTATTACCGCTATAATTGAGCAATTTATTGCTGAACAACATTTAGTCGTCTTCGCTAACGACTTACATGAAGAAAATGATCCGTTTCATCCAGAAACAAAGCTTTTTCCGCCTCATAATATTAGGGGCACAATTGGTCGTCATTTATACGGTCATGTTGGGAAAGTTTATAATAAGCATAAAGAAGAAGTAATTTGGCTTGATAAAACACGCTATAGTGCCTTTGCAGGAACAAATTTAGCCATCTTACTAAAAGAACGTGGCATCGAAGAAATTCATTTAGTTGGTGTTTGCACAGATATTTGCATTTTGCATACAGCTGTAGATGCTTATAATTTGGGCATATCTACTGTTATTTATGCAAATGCTGTGGCTAGTTTTGACTTAGCAGGTCATCAATGGGCTTTACGACATTTTGAACAAACGTTAGGTGCAAAAGTGGTGAAATAACGGTTAAAAAAGAACGAATTAGGTTTAATAATCTCCAAAAAGGATATAACTAAGTAATGCCATTATATCTTAACTTTGAGGAGATGAATAAAATTATGATCAGTTTCATTTGGTATTTAATCATCGGAGGAATTTTAGGTTGGTTAGCTGGCGTCATTTTAGGAAAAGATGTTCCAGGAGGTATTATTGGTAATATTATTGCCGGGATTATCGGTTCTTGGATAGGTAGTATGGTTTTAGGTAACTGGGGTTGGAAAGTTAGTGATTTCTACGTATTCCCAGCATTAATAGGAGCAATCGTACTTATCTTCATTGTAAGTCTTATTTTAAAAGGTATGCGTAAAGCAACTTAATTATGTGTAAAAGAGCCATCTACAATAATGATGGCTCTTTTATTGCTTTTTAGCATTATTTTAAAAATTATCCATCGTTAAATAGACTGTAATTTTTTAAAATGATGATATGCTGGTCGCTCTAAACCTAGATGTTCACGCAACGTGTTCCCTTCATATTCTTTACGAAACAGTCCTCTCTCCTGAAGCACAGGAATGACTAAATCTACAAAATCATCCAAACCAACCGGTAGTACTGGTGGCATAATATTAAAGCCATCACAAGCGTACTCATTAAACCAAAGTTCCAGTAAATCCGCTAACTGTTCAGGTGTGCCGACAAATTGTAAATGGCCACGTGCTCCCAGCATTTTACGACCTAGCTCCACAATGGATAAGTTCTCAGTCTTAGCCGTATCCATAAATAGTTGCACGCGACTTTTCATGCCATTTGATGCAGCAGCTACATCTGGCAAGTTTTCTGGTAATGGTCCATGTGGATCATAGCTAGATAAGTCAAAGCCAATAAAGCCTGCAACAGCCGTTACCGCATCTTGTTCAGTAATAAGATTTTGCAATTGCGCATGCTTTGCCCAAGCCTCTTCTTCCGTTCGTGCTACGATTGGCGAAATTCCAGGCATAATTTTTATACTATTTTCACGGCGCCCTTGAGCCGCTAATTTTTCATGAATACTGCGATAAAACTGTTGTGCCGATTCAAGAGACTGCTGTGCAGTAAAGACAACTTCGCCTGTTTTCGCAGCAAAATCTTTGCCCGCTTCTGATGAACCTGCTACAACAAGTACGGGATAACCTTGGGGAGGACGAGGAACATTTAACGGCCCTTTTGAGCTGTACCAGCGTCCTTCGTAATGAATTTCTTTTACTTTGTGGGCATGCGCGAATAAGCCATTTTCTTTGTCTAATGCAATGGCATCATCATCCCAGCTATCCCATAATGCTGTAACAAGATCTACAAATTCTTCAGCCATTTCATATCGTAGTCCATGTTCAGGATGCTTCTCTTTTCCGAAGTTATGTGCTTCAATGTCCAGTTGAGATGTGACAATATTCCAAGCAGCTCGCCCTTTGCTTATATGGTCTAATGTCGCATAACGACGTGCTACATTATAAGGTTGATTATATGTTGTAGAAACAGTAGCTGTGAGCCCTAATTTTGTTGTTGAAGTTGAAATGGCTGACAGTAGCGTAACTGGATCAAGCATACCTGAAGCTGCCTTTTCAACATTGATTGCGTATAATAAGTCCGCTAAAAACATCATATCGAATTTTCCACGTTCTGCTGTCTGTGCTAAATCTTTATATAAATCGACTGAAAATATTTCGTTGCTACGAGCTTCTGGATGTCGCCAACTTGCGCTATGATGACCGCTGTAGTAAATAAATGCCCCTAATCGTAATTGTCCTGCTCTTTTTACCATAATTTATCCCTCTTATCCTTTAAAAGTATCTCGCCATTTTAAGCTTTTACGTTCAATCGCATAGACGACTGAATCTGAACATTTCCCTAACAATGCAAACATCATAAGGCCAACGAACACAATATCGGTTTGCGCATATGCGCGGGCATCTTGAATCATATAGCCAAGCCCTGCGCTTGTTCCCATCATTTCGCTTACTACTAGCACTAACCAGGAAGTACCTAGTGCTAAACGTAATCCTAGTAAAATATTAGGAAGTGCTGATGGTAGCATCACTTTCGTTATTGTTTGCCATAACGAAAAGTGCAATATTTTTGCCACTTCCATTAGCTTTTGATCGACTAAACGGATTCCTAAAAAGAAGTTCACATACACTGGGAAAAATGCGCCAAGTGCAATCATTAGTACTTTGCCAAATTCTCCTAAACCAAACCACAATATAAATAATGGAATTAACGCAAGTAATGGTACTGTTCGAAGCATTTGCAAACTCGGATCAATTACTTCTTGTGCGAGTCGGCTAAAACCTGTCAAAACACCAAGTATAATGCCTGTTCCTGCCCCAACCATAAATCCTATTAACACACGTTGCCCACTGACAGTGAAGTGATAAAGAAGCTCTCCATTGCCAAGTAACGTTGCAAAAGTTGCTGCAATTTGGAGTGGCGTAGGCAAGATCTGTTCCTTTACAAAACCTAAACTGCCGATGGCTTGCCATAGGAGTAGAACTAACACAGGAACAATCCATGGCACAATGATAGCCATCCAGTGAAAGGAACGTTTTTGTCGTCGTCCATCGATTGGTTCATTATTTACAACGGCCATCTATTCAGCCTCCTTTAAATGTTTGCTGCCATCGTAAACATTGGCGTTCTATCCATAAAATCAATGAATCCGATATTTTACCGAGTGCCGCAAACATTATAATCCCAACGAAAACAGTTGGTATCATAGCCATTGCACGAGCATCATTAATAAGAAATCCAATACCGGAAGTCGAGCCCATCATCTCGGCAACAACTAATCCTAGCCACGCAATGCCTAGCGATAACCGAATGCCTAATAAAATGTTCGGCAGTGCTGATGGAATAATGACTTTCGTCAAGAAGTGCCATTTATTAAATTGCAATATAGTTGCCACTTCAACTAATTTTCGGTCCATCGAACGTATGCCTAGAAACGTATTAACGTAAAGTGGGAAAAATGAACCTTTTGCTATTAACAACAGCTTTGAGGTTTCCCCAAAGCCAAACCATAAAATAAATAATGGAGCAATCGCTAAATGTGGTAACATTCTTAGCATCTGGATAGATGGGTTAAGTAGCCTTTCAGACAAATAGGAGAAGCCTACCAAAATGCCAGCTAGCAATCCTAGCCCTCCCCCTATCAGAAATCCACTTAGTGCACGCCAAGTTGATATTTGCAAATGCTCTAATAAGTGTCCATGTTGCACTAAATAAATAAACTCACGCAAAATGTCAGACGGCATCGATAATAGCAATGGATTTACGTACGCATTTCGTCCAGCAATTTCCCAAATAATGATTAATCCAAATGGTAAAATCGAGCCTAATACTAGCTTGCGAAACTGTTCAAGCGAAGTTAATCGTTGTTTCTTTCGTGATTCTTGGACACTTTTCTCTATGGTCGCTTCCATCTAGTCAACTCCTATCCATTACTGCAATGCTTCTTCAATATATTGATTATCAAATACATCACTGACCTTAATTTCTTTTCGAATGGTGCCTATTTCATATTGGAAATCTGCGGTTCTTTGGTGTTCCGCTATGACTTCATCACTTACTGGAATACTTATGCCGCGTGCACGTTTTCGCGTCTCTTCCATTAATGCAACTGGCAAATTGCGCTCTGTAGCATAACGATTCACTGCCTGTTCTTCATTTTCTAACTCCCATTGCAACAGCTCATCATATGTCTTTAAATAGGCCACTACTAAATCCGCGTGTTGCTCTTCAAAAGCACTACGGACAATTTGATAGGATGGCGACAAAATATCGAGCTTCTCACCATCTGCAATGATTGTGCCTTTTCCTGACAACGTATTGATTGTTAAGTACGGTTCCCAAACTGCCCATGCATGGACACTACCAGCATCAAAAGCTGCCTGTGCTTCATCGGGATTTAAATTAATGATTTCTAGTTTTTCTGGATCCAATCCCTCTTTCTTAAGTCCTCGTAATAAAAAGTCATAGGCATTCGTTCCTTTGCCAACAGCCACCTTTTTGCCAATTAAATCGCGCAGGCTTGTTATGCCGCTTGCAGCATTTACGACTACACCTACATTTTTCTTACCTTCTAGCACTTGTGAGATAACGGTAAAGGGAATGCCTGCTGCTTGGGCTGCAATAATTGGCATATTCCCAAGCCCTGCAAAGTCTAATTTATTGGATGCAATGGCCTCTGTCATCGGAGGGCCGCTTTGAAACTCCACCCATTCAACTGTAGCTCCGTATGGTGCAAATGCCTTTTCAAATAGCTTTTCTTCTTGTGCTTTACCAAATAGACCACCACTTCCTTGAACACCAATTTTAACAACGATCTCTTTGCTATCTGCTGACTCTTTCGCAGTTGACTCATGCTTTACACAACCAATAAGAAAAACAACTAGCGTTAGTAATAAGGCAAATACTTTCCATTGTTTCTTCATCTTCATTCATCCCCTTTTAAATTCCAGCGCCTACCGTGTATGATTGTTCTTCCACTTTTTCAAACTCATTTAACACCGCCCGACGCATATCCTGAAAGCCAAGCGATGTACGCTTGCGTGGAAAAGTTAAGTCAATTGGTAAGACAGATTTAATATGACCGGGTCTTGGATTCATAACGACTACTCGTTGGCCTAAAAAAACCGCTTCGTCTAAATCATGTGTCACAAAAATCATCGTTGTCTTGTTTGTTTCCCAAATATTTAACAATACTTCTTGCATATGAGATCGTGTAAAGGCGTCCAACGCACCAAAAGGTTCATCTAGTAGTAAAATAGCAGGGTTTCGTAGTAATGCCCGTGCTATGGAGACACGCTGTGCCATGCCACCTGAAAGCTCTTTAGGATAAGCCTTTTCAAATCCTTCAAGCTTTACTAACTGAATTAGTGCATGAACGTTTTCACGCACTTTCGGGTCCTTCAATGATTGGTCACCCGCAATATTTTTTTCTACTGTTAACCAAGGGAATAAGCGCGGTTCTTGAAAAATGAAGCCTTTCTCTAAACTAGGTCCTTTAATTGGTTGGCCATTAAGCTCAACTTTACCGGCATAGTCAACATCAAGCCCTGCTACAATTTTTAGCAGTGTACTTTTTCCACATCCACTTGGTCCTATGACTGTCATAAATTCTCCTTGTTTCACATGCAAGTCGACATCTCGTAATGCCACAATGTGCTCATTTTGCGTTGCAAATATTTTATTTAACCGCTCAATGACGAGTGCTCGTTCACTCACTTTCCTTCCTCCTTTACTGTTGAACAAAATAAAACCCTTAAGTAAATAAATACTTAAGGGCCTCTAGTTTTTACTAGTCAGCTTTTCGTAACGAAAAGTTCTATTATTATTTAATTTATTAATTTACTAGGAATTAACAAAAACCGTTTTTATTAAAATACCAAGTAAACTTATAAAGATGATATTAATTATTCAGAAAAATGTCAATAGTTTTTTTATTCGTTGTTCGCCTCCTCTGCAAAAAAGAAAAAAGTGTTCGATTGGCAACTGGCAATCGAACACTAGACGTCTACTATGGGCGTGCAACTACCCGTGTAGCGTTTCACTTTTTTAATTTTTTTCATTCAAAAGCACTGCCGTTTTTAATTCATCGTGATAATCATCATATAGCTTATAATAATGTAGCACATTATTAACGTATTCTTCGCTATGGTTGTAATTAAATACCGCTCGTTTGACATCGCCTTTTGCTGCACCATACCTTGATAAATAATTTGCTGCGCTAAAGACAGCATCTTCAATATCGTATGGATCAGCTACTCCATCGCCATTGGCATCCACGCCATAGCCACCATATTTTTTGATAATGGCAGGATTCATGAGCTCTGCATCTGGAATATTCCCCTTTCCTAATCCCGAGCAAGTTGGATGCTTCCAGCCTACAAACGTGCATGGCATAAATTGCATATGTCCGATGGCACCAGCTGGTGATACGAGCGATTTCATGGAGGAGAAGCGCGTCTCAATGCGATGATGGGCCGCTAACAATGTCCAAGGCACACCAAATTTTTCTTCAGCGGCTATGTATACGGGGATATATTGCTCCGGAATGTTCATATCAAAATTTTGCTGAATTTCTTCAATTGCCTTTTGCTGTGCAAGTTTTTCAAATAGCGGCAATGTTTGAAGCTCCTTCCACGCAAAAAAGGCGAGAACATACACAGTAATCGCTACGGGTATTAATAATGCGATCATCCCCATTTTCACTGCGGGAGATAGCAATGGTTTTTTTTGTTTTTTTTTCGCCATAAGTCACACCTAATCATTCTTTGTCTATTTCCATATTACCAAATTTACCGTTTTATGTTGCACATTTTTTTCTATTTACCTTTTCACTATGTTTATAGTTGAATACAACGTGGCAAATATAGTAGAATACAATTTGATTGTTTTATTGGATAATTATAGGAGGATTTAGGTTATGTGGAAAGACTTTAAGGAATTTGCTATGAAAGGCAACATAATTGATTTAGCGATTGCCGTTGTTATTGGCGGTGCTTTCGGTAAAATTGTTACCTCCTTAGTAGAAAATATTATTATGCCTTTAGTTGGTGTTTTAACAGGTGGCATTGATTTAACAAAAAGCTTTATGTTTGGTTCTGGTACAGCACAAGTAAAGTTAGGTATATTTTTACAGTCCATTATTGACTTTTTAATTATCGCTTTTGCCATTTTTTTAGCATTGCGTTTAATGACTAAATTTACGCGTAAAAAGGAAGAAGCGGTTGTAGAAGAACCTACACCAGAGCTTGATGCAAAAGAGGAACTGTTAAAAGAAATTCGTGATTTATTAAAAAAACAACAAGCATAATTGTCAAGGCTATAGAGCGTTCGTTCCATGCGAATATTCTATAGCCTTTTTTATGCGGTTCTAGTCTTTCTAAAAATGAATCCCCTACTATTCCTACATGATTTAATTTCAATAATCTATGTAATTTTCTGAAATCATCTTGTCCTTCTGTACTATCCATGTTAAATTGGTAACAATTATAGAGAAAATAGAAGGTACTAAATGATAGACGCTCTGCTTTTTTGAGCTTGCAAGGAAACTGTGACCACTACTAGGACCTTTATTTATTTATTCTATTAAGAAATAGAGTCTCCAATAGGCTCTTTCTATATCAATATCAATGACGAAGAAAAGAGTGATGACATGACAAATAACAGAAGTATTGAAACAAAGCTTGTACAACTCGGAAACTTAAGTGACCCCCAAACTGGCGCTGTCAGTCCCCCAATTCATTTATCGACTGCTTATAAACATGCAGGTATTGGTGAATCAACAGGTTTTGATTATTCACGTACAAAAAATCCTACCCGTGCGATTTTAGAAGCAGGTATTGCTGATTTAGAAGGTGGCGATGCTGGCTTTGCCTGTAGTTCAGGTATGGCTGCGATCCAACTTGTCATGTCACTGTTTAAGCCTGGCGATGAATTAATCGTGCCAGACGATCTATACGGTGGTACATACCGACTTTTCAGCTTTTTCAGTGAAACATACAATATTAAACCAATTTATTCAAAATTTGAGTCCGTTGAACAGGTAGAAGCGTTAATCAATGACAATACGCGTGCTATCTTTATTGAAACACCGACAAACCCACTAATGCAGGAATTCGACCTTCAAGTATATGCGGAACTTGCACATAAACATGGTGCATTGTTAATTGTTGATAATACATTTTACACGCCTTATTTCCAACGACCAATTGAATTAGGTGCCGATATTGTACTGCATTCTGCGACAAAGTATATTGGCGGCCATAATGATGTTTTAGCTGGTCTTGTTGTCTCAAAAGGGGCTGAGCTATCTGAACGTATTGGCTTTATTCATAATGGCAGTGGAATGGTACTTGGTGCGATGGATTGTTGGTTATTAATCCGTGGCTTAAAAACATTGCATCTTCGTTTAAAACAGCATGATGCCAATGGCAAAGCAATCGCGGCTTACTTAGAGGAAGAAGAGCTTGTAGCAGACGTTCTTTACACTGGTAAAGGTGGTATGCTATCTTTCCGACTGCAAAAGCCTGAATGGATTGACCCCTTCCTACGAAACTTAAAGTTAATTATTTTTGCTGAAAGTCTTGGTGGCGTTGAAAGCTTTATTACGTACCCTGCGACACAAACACATGCCGATATGCCTTACGAGGAACGTGTTGAACGTGGTGTATGCGACCGTTTACTACGCTTCTCTGTCGGCATTGAAGAAGCAGAAGATTTGATTGCAGATTTAAAACAAGTGTTTGATACGCTGAGAAAAGAGGCAAAAAATGAAGCAACATATTGAAACAGCGCTTATTCATGCCGGTGTGCGTGATGGCTATGAAAATAAAAAGGGTGCAGTCAATGTCCCAATGTATGTATCTTCAACATTCCATCAAGAAAGCATTGATGCGTTCGGTGAATACGATTATGCTCGTTCTGGCAACCCAACACGTGATGCCTTAGAGAAAGCCGTTGCAGAGCTTGAAGGTGGCGTTCGTGCACATGCCTTTTCTTCTGGTATTGCAGCTGTTTCTGCTGCATTAATGTTATTATCGCAAGGGGATCATATTGTCATTACCGAAGATGTCTATGGTGGCACATATCGCTTTGTTTCGAAAGTTTTACCACGTTTTGGCATTACACATACATTCGTTGATTTTACAGATTTAGCAGCGATTGAATCAGCCATTACGCCTGCTACAAAGCTACTCTATATGGAGACACCATCGAATCCAACATTAGGCATTACAGATATTCGTGGGGTAGTTGCACTAGCTAAGCAGCATCAATGCTTAACATTTTTGGATAATACGTTTATGACACCGTTACACCAACGTCCACTAGACTTAGGTGTAGATGTTGTCATCCATAGTGCAACGAAATTTTTATCTGGTCACTCAGATATCATTGCAGGACTGACAGTTACAGCTGATGAGCAACTAGGAAATGACCTTTATTTTATCCAAAATTCTTTTGGGAACATTTTAGGTGTACAGGATTGCTTCACATTACTGCAAAATATGAAAACTACAGATGTACGCTTTAGTCGTTCAGCTGCATCAGCACAAAAGATTGCGCAGTTTTTAGATACAAATCCACTCGTTGAACAAGTGTATTATCCAGGTCTTGCTTCACATCTTGGCTACGAAATTCATCATAGCCAAAGTACAAGTCCAGGTGCGGTATTGTCTTTCCGCCTACCGAACTATGCAGCAGCGAAAGCATTAGTGGAAGCGATGACAATCCCTGTTTTTGCTGTCTCACTTGGTGGTGTGGAGTCCATCCTTTCCTACCCTGCTAAAATGAGTCATGCGGCGATGGAGCCTGAAGAACGTATGAAACGTGGTATTACAGATGGACTATTACGATTTTCAGTAGGTTTGGAGCATGTTGATGATCTCATTGCCGACTTTGCCCAAGCATTAGAAATTGCAGTTAAAGCTTAAATATTGAGAATTGTTTGAGTGCCTGGCACTTTTGCCGCAACCCTTCGCTTTCGAGCAGGCTGTTGCGGCTTATTTTGTATGTTGTCTAGCTAGCAGTCATAACTGGCAAATTTCAGAATTGTTTGTGTGCCTGGCACTCATACTTTTCTGAATTGTTTGTGTGCCTGGCACTCAGCCAATCGGAAACTATGTCATTAAACAGTGTTGGATTGGCTAATGAGATGCCATGACCGATATCCGCGATGACCATGCCCTCACAATTACGATTGCTATCGATTAAGTCGTTTGCAGATTTCTTCATCATTGCCTTTTCTTTATCCCCGACCATGACAAGCATGGAGGTTGTTACGTGCTTAAAGTTTTCTGGTATGGAGAATGACATGTTTTCCTTCAGTACACTAATCAGTATTTGCTGAGACATGCGGCAACTTTCTTCGTAATAGTGCGTAAACTTTTCTTGTGGAATGTAAAGTGTCTTCGCCTGGATTTTTGAAAATGTTTTATTTGAAATAAGTGGAAAGGAAAGCTTTATTGCTGGCGCTATCCATTTTACTACTGATGGTATTGGTCTTACTAATGCACTGACAATAACTGCAGAATCTACTAAATTTGGTCTCATACTCACAACTTGGACAATTAATTGAGCACCTAAAGAAAAACCGATAACTGTTATTTTACGGTTGTTTGCCACCTTGTCGAGAAGGTCTATAATTTTCACCGCAGTTTCCTTCATTGAAAAATAGGAATCCTCACTACTTCTCCCGTGCCCTGGTAAATCAGGTACAATACAATGATAATGTTGGGCAAAAAAGGGAATCTGTTGTTCCCACATCCATCCACTGACACCTCCCCCATGTAAAAAAACGATCACTGGTGCCTTTTTGTCTCCAAATTCTTCATAATAGAGCGTCAACTTTCCTACCTCCTTTTTGATTTCACGACCTTTTGGCTACAGCACAAAAATCCCCCTATTACCAAAGAGGGATTTTATCGTTCATTCGTGACACTTGAAAAAATGCGATATAAATAATCACCATGTCCAGGAGCGAGCTTAACGGCATGTTCTTCATCCATCCAATACAACGTAAATTGTAAATTCGCCTCATTTAAACCAGTTGGATTGTGCTGCCATTGCTGACGCAGGTCATCGGATGTTAAATGATAAAAATAGCGTTTTTGTAATGCACCCGAATAATGCTCCGCATAATCTTGCGCAATTAATCCTTGGATGATTAAATTTGTTAAACCGGTTTCCTCCACCATCTCCCGCAATACTGCTTCAAGTGGTGTTTCGCCTTCTTCCACTGTACCTTTAGGAATTTGAATACCTGCTCCCATTGTATTTTGCTCAAAAACAAGTACTTGAAGTCGTCCCTCATATTGTCTCGTAATATACCCAAATGCTTTTTCTAAAACTTGCATGGAACCATCCCCTTTCACCGCACTCGGTGTTACAATATATAGAAATAATAGAAATTGAAGGTGATAAGTTTTGACACTCATTATACGTCAAATGAATAAAGATGACATCTCTTTTGTACAAGAAATTGCACAAACAAGTTGGCATGTAACGTATGAAGGCATTATTCCAAAGCAAATTCAGGATCGCTTTCTGCAAGCTGCCTATAATGAAGATCGTTTACTAGCACGTCTTCAAAAAAGTCCATTTTTAATTGCTCAAATTGGTGAAACGATTGTGGGATTTGCGAACTTTTCCAATGTAAACGTAGGACAAGCTGAGCTACTCGCTATTTATTTAGACCCTGCTTATCAACATATGGGCATTGGCTCAGCTCTATTGGAAAGTGGTATGCAAAAATTGCAAGGGGCCGTTTCACTAACTGTCTGTGTTGAAAAAGACAATACGATAGGTAGACAATTCTACATTGCAAAGGGCTTCCAACAAGTTGAAGAATTTGATGATCTATTTGATGGGCATATGTTGAAGACATTACGCTTGGAGCTTGCATTAACAAAATGAATACACTTTTGCCCTCGTTTTATTCAGGCAAATCCATTTGCGTTGCTTGCATCACGAGGGCTGTTAACCCTTTGTCGCTTCCTGACTCATGCGCTTGTCCCTTATGCCAAAAAACACCATCGCCCTGTTTAACAAAATGTTTCTTTCTATTTTCATCACAGACCCAACCTTCTCCCTCGATGACAATAAATAACTGCGGAACAGGTGCTTCGTGCAGACCTACAACACCTCCCGCTTCTATGTAAATAAAACCAATATTCGTCGGCTCTACCGTTTTCATTATTTTTGAATAATACGCGTGCAGCGAGTTGTATTGATGAATCGCTTTAGCACCATGCTTAGTAAAATGATAAATTTTAATCTAAAAAACCCCTTTCATGATTTGTTAAACCATTTTAAACATTAATACATCATCAATATACTGGTTGTCAGATACTTTAATTTCATTAATTTTTCTACCTTCTTCGATAAATCCCATTTTTCGATAAAGCTTAATAGCGCCGACATTCGTTGAAAATACACCTAAGCAAACTTTCTCGATTTGTGGATTAGCAACTGCCCATGTCAATAACGCTTCAATCAAACGTTTTCCAATTCCTTGCCCTCGATAATCATTACGCACCATTACACCAAAGCTACCTGTATGCGCTAAACGTTTTCGTTCTGGCGATTGAAATGCTAGCCAACCCACAATATCGTCATTGTATTCGGCAATCAGGATTGTTTCTCGATCATTCGCCAGTTTCATCTGAATCCATGCTTGCTGTCCTTCGATAGTTTGCTGAAATTCTTCTATCGTTGAAAGTAAATACTGTTCTTCTGCTATAACATCCTGCTGAATGGCTAGCATTTGTTGAGCATCTGCAAGACGGGCGATACGAATGTTGATTTGACAACTCATCATCTTTCCTCCAATTCAACTTTTCTTATATTTTACTATAAAACTATTATTTGGATAAGTATTGACGCACAATCTGTAAATGCAAAAAAAAAAGCCCAGAAAAAGTTTCTGGGCTTGATGACACTTATTGCTTCTAGCATGATTAAAACTGTCGGGCTTTCGCTTCACTTCTCAAGATACGGTTATGGAGAGTAATCTCCGTTTCACCGTTTACTTGAGATTTTGAACGCTTAATCCTTGTCCAGTTACGGTGGATTTTTTGAGATTTCGGGTCTAAATGTTCCGGCCTACTCATTTGACATCCTCCTCATCATTATAGACTTCATAAGTGAATCAAAGATAGTATGGTCATTTTTTAAATGATTAAACATTTTTTCGATTAGATAAAAAAATCAGTAGGTTATTACGACATTAATTGATAGCGAAATTATTGGCACCATCATAAATTTTAAGCATATTTCGACCACTATCTTTCGCAACGTAAAGTGCCTGATCAGCCTTGTCAATTAAATCGTAAAAGTTCAAAATATCGTTATCGTTAGCAAATTCAGCAATACCAACACTTACCGTCAAATGAATAAATTGTTCGCCCATTTGAAACGGAAATTCTTCAATATTTCTTCTAATTCGTTCAGCAATTTTCACAGCACTTTCCACTGTCGTCGTTGGAGACAATATAACAAATTCCTCTCCCCCGTACCTCGTTGTCATATCTTTTCTTCTGACGGATTCCTTAATGATCGACGCAACATGCTTTAAGACTTCATCACCAATCAAATGCCCATAAGTATCATTAATGTTTTTAAAAAAATCAATATCAATCGCTATACAAGAGCAATGATTTTTTTCATTTTTACAATTTTGAAAAACATGCTCACCTTGCTCGATTAAATAACGACGATTGTATAGTTTCGTAAGTTGACAAGTAACAGATAGCTCTTTTAATAAAATGGTGTCTTCTTTCACTTTCGTGCTCATTTCATTAAAAGATAAGCACAGTTCCTGAAATTCTTTGGCATAACGTGCTAACTGTTTTTCATTGATTTGATAATCATAATTGCCTTGTTCCACTTTAGCTACACCTTGCAGTAACTGTTGAATCGGCTCCTCCATTCTTCTCGTTAACAGCACCATAATTTGTATCGTTAAAAATGTACCTACTAAAATACAAAAGGCTAATAACCCAAATCTTTTTATTAAAGGTGTATACGCTTCCAATAGATGGACTTCCGAAATCATGTACCATTTCCCTTGATTAATTGCCTTACTTTTTGCCAACACCCATTGTCCCTGCGCATCTTTATACGTGTTCAATGGTGATTGTAGTGAATTCGCTTGTGCAATCGTCAGAATACGATCATCAATATTTTGAGCAAATAATAGGTTATCTACATGTTCTTTTTTTGCATCAAAATCTGTTAGTAACGTGCCATCGTGATTGACAATATAAGCATGCCCTTGAAAACCTACTCTTGATTCGTTTAGAAGCCTATTGATTGTAGCAAAATTGACAGTGCCGAACACAACACCATTAAACTGTTGTTGCGCATCTAGAATGGGAGAAGCAAATGCAATAATGGGCTCATTCGTTACTCGACTAATTAAGACATCTGTAATAGTTTGCTCGTTCATATTTTTCGCTGCTTGAAAATAATCTCGATTACTGACATCAACGCCAACACCGTTTTGATGATATTCTGTCACTGTATCAAACTGTACCTTACCTTCTTTGTTCACGAACACTAAATCAGTAAAAACGGAATGTTTTTTAAAATCTTGAAAAAAAGTCTGCGTTTGTTCAAATTGATAGCCTTTAACAAACTCTACATTCGCGATTGTAGAGATAGCCTTTGAACGCTCCATTAACCAGCTTTCAAAAAAATAACTTTGGGCGTCTAAGTAATTCGTAATTTCTTCTTTTTGATGGTTAATCATTTGCCGATATTCGATAAAGACTGTAGGAATAAATATACATAAACTAACGATTAGAATAATCATTATATGCCCTCTTCGAAGCTGATTTTTAATCGTATTTTTTTGCAGTAAAACCTTATTAACTATTTTCAAACCTTTTCCCTCCACAATACACGATCCATAATCGCCAATAAATTGGAAATTTTTTAATATTCATATTAAAAATACCATACCAATACCGTTATGACAGTGAGAAAGTTAATAGGTAGTAAATAAATTTTTAAAAATGTATTAAATAAAATTTGGTATAATTAGAATATACAGGTATTGAATTGGAGGAACTTATGGAAATTAGAGATTATCAAGTAACAGATGAAATAGGTTGGGTACGTTGTCGAGTGTTATCCTTTTTAAATACAGCTTATTTTGACAATGTCCTTCAGAAAAAGGAGACTTATGCACAGCCAGCCATTGAACTCGTTGCAATAGCGGATCAACAAGTCATTGGTTTACTGGATATTGAATACGAAGTGCGGCCGCATACGGTGTGTTCACGAGGCGAAGGCTTAGGGGGCATGATTTGGCATATCGCTGTTCATCCTGATTATCAACGCAAAGGAGTAGCTCATCAGTTATTGCAAGAAGCCGAAAAAAGAGCGCAAGAAAAAAAGTTAAATCGTTTGGAAGCTTGGACAAGAGACGATCAGTGGGTAAACAATTGGTACATAAACAATCAATTTACAATCGTTGATTCCTATTTACAAGTATTTATGGATAGTGAAGAGCTGAAACATGCAGTGACAGCCGACATACCTGAATTGTATCCCGTTCAAGCATTTGCCCATTATGTTGGGAAAGAGCGCGAGAAAATAAAGGAACGCTTTGCAAGAGTACATGAATGCTTTTGTTTTGAGAAAAAATTGTTGTGACGACCTTTGATCAAATTTAAATAAGCACAACGTAAGACGATCCCGCACGAGCAATCATTGCGTCTTACGTTGTACCTTTTTAGCGCTTCATTTTTTAAAGCGATTTTTTGTGTTGCCATATATGAGCATAAAAACAGTAAGCCCAACAAATAAAATAGTACCTACGATTAAAAGCCAATTCGTTTGGAAGAACCCATCCAGTGCCCATAATAGTATACAAAAACAATAGCCATACATAATCTTGCCTGTAAATTTAGCAAGTGCTGTTTCATCATAAGTTTCTTTTTTGCGATCGGACATGGTGTTATATCCTGCAATGAAAAATGCCCCTTTACCTTGCGATAAAACGATAGCAAAAATTAAAAATGGAATCATTATGATTAAAAGTACAATAGCTTCTATCATCTATCTTCCCCCAATTGACTTTCTATCATAGCCTATTGCTAGTCATTGACGATAAATTGATGAATCGTTGGTAATAAGTTTGCATGCAAAGGCAATGTTGGGTCCGCATAGGTAGCTAAATTTTGTGCTCGATCCTCCGGTGCGTTTTTCAGAATATGGTTCATGCCTTCTAAATAGATAAGCTCTGCTTTGTCATTTCCATGCTTCAACGCTTCTGCATCTGTCTTATTTACTTGGATATCCGTTGTTCCTTGAAGTATTAAAACGCGACCTTTCACTCGTTGAAGCTCTATAGCTGGGTTATATTTCAGCCAGGAAATCATATAAGGTTGCACAGATGGTCTAAATAATGCTTGTAGCTCAGCAGATACATTTTGTACTTGTTCCCCTTTTTTCAACGCTGCAAGAATCGTTGTTGCTTCAGTTGTTTGGGCTGGTGTTAATTGTCCTGATAGTTGCTCTAACAGCAATGTATCAGCAGTTCTACCTACACCCGCTATCGACACAAAGGAATCGACATCGGCCTTTTGTGCAGCTAACATGCCTATTAATGAGCCTTCACTATGGCCAATAATATGGACACTTGAAAATGCTTTATTTGCTGTCAGTGCATTGAGCACTTGTACGGCATCGTCAACATATTGATCGATCGTAATATCTTCTTCTTTCGTCAATAAGGACGTATTATCTCCAATACCTCGCTTATCGTAACGCACACTTGCAATCCCCTCTTGCGCTAATCCTTCTGCAAGCATTTTCAAACTATTATTTTTTCCTGCGATTGCAGAATTACCATCCTTATCTGTCGGTCCAGAACCTGCAAGAATGAGGACGATTGGTGATGGCTCCTTACTACTCTTTTGCAGCGCCACTGTTAAGTCACCATCTTTAACAGGAACCGTAATGCTTTCATACGACACAGGCTCTGCAGGCAGTTCTTCATACGGCTTTAATAGCAAGCGGAATTTACCGCCATTTTGCGTGAACGTTGCTTCAATTTGCTCAGCTTTTAATGTACCGTTAATTTCAATAAGCGAGCTGTTTAAATTAATGGTAATTTGTACTTGGTCACCGTTATATGCTACGCTTTTAAATGGATAATTGCTTAAACCTTGTGCTGGAACAGATAACGTTCCTCCCTCTTGTTGTAAGTCCACAATAATTGGTAGTGCACCATTTGGCAGTTCAATATTGCCTGCCCATTTTCCGATTAGTTGTTCATTCATGCTTTGTCCATCCTCCTTTTTGTCTACCTGTGTTGCCGCACCCTTTTGAGAACAAGCAACCAATAATAATGCTACAAAACATAATACGATAAGCTTTTTCATAAAAGTCCCTCCTTACAATATGAAATGATTAACACTGTGGCTAAGGATTGGTAACTATTTCTGTTATACTAATGATATAACAGTGTATTTGTAATATCAACTTTATTTGGAAAATAAAAAGAAAGACCCAGAAAAATTCTGGGTCTCGTGGACACTTATACATTCTATTTGATTGTACAGTTGCGGTTTCTACTTCATCCTAAGATTCAGTAACACAATGTATTACCTAACCCTTAAGATATGTGAAGCATCAACCTTATTCAGCTGTGGCGGACTTTCCTGAGATTCATTGTCTACTGGTGTGGAACTTGAAGTACTCATTCTGCATCCTCCTCATCAATTTCGATGATTAAGTGTATCCTTTAACAGTATGGAGCATAAACGAACATTCTATACATAGTGTTAAAAAAATTTTTAAAAATGTTTAGGTAACACTAATCTTATGCGCTTAACTCGACTTATTTTACACTTAGCTGTTTGTCCTGAAACACTTGCTGGGCCACAGTTAGCGCGTTTTGCACGCGTGGAAAACCGATATAAGGCACTAATTGCAACAGTGCTTCTACAATTTCTGTTGGTGTTAGTCCTACATGCAAACCTCGCTTAATATGTGTTTTCGTCTGTGGCTCGGCACCTTGTGTCACAACAGCAGTAAGCACGACAATTGCGCGGCTTTTCGCATCAAGACCTGGCCTTGAATAAACATCCCCATAGGCAAACTCGATAATCATTTTGCGCAAATCAGGTGCAATATCTGCGAGCGCATCGGAGTCGACCAAGCGAGCTGCTTCATCTTCCGTTACATAATGCTTTATCGTTTCTATCCCTTTTGTAAAACGATCTGTCATTGAACATTCCTCCCATTTGCTTTATACAAAAACCCCAATTTCGCGTCTCCGAAAATTGGGGATTGTCCTTCACATATGTAAGGTGCTCTTTTTTTGTTTCACCCTCTGGCTCCACAGAAAAAGGATTAAGGTTTTTCATAGTGCCTCACTGGACAGCTTTAATGAATATCTATGCAAATGTCTCGAAGGACTTGCACGCATAATAATTAAACGAAGCAAGCTTTTGCTTTCTCGATTTGAATCGTCACTTGATCGAATCCTGTACCACCTAAGGAATGTCGACGGCGAACAGCTGCTTCAGGTGCCAACACATCATAAATATCCGCTTCGATTAGCTCGCTTTCTTTTTGTATGTCTTCAATTGGTAAATCTAATAAATAAATACCCTTTTGAATACATGTAAATACTAATTTACCTGTTACTTCATGCGCTTCACGAAATGGCATACCTTTAGTTGCAAGATAATCTGCTAATTCGGTTGCATTGGAGAAGTCAGAGTGAACTGCCTTGTGCAGACGCTCCTTATTTACTGTCATCGTGCGTACCATACCTTCAAAGATTTTTAATGAACCAAGAATGGTATGTACAGTATCGAACATTCCTTCTTTATCTTCTTGCATGTCCTTGTTGTATGTTAACGGCGTTCCTTTTAGAACAGTTAATAAGCCCATAAGATTACCGTAGACACGACCTGTTTTTCCGCGAATTAACTCCGCCATATCTGGATTTTTCTTCTGTGGCATAATAGAAGAACCAGTTGAGAAGGCATCATCTAATTCTATAAATTTAAATTCATCTGTTGACCATAAAATAATTTCCTCAGCAAAACGAGATAAATGCGCCATTAATAATGATGAATTGCTTAAAAATTCGACGATAAAATCACGATCACTTACTGCATCCATAGAATTCGCGTACACTTCACTAAAGCCAAGTAGCTCTGCTGATTTTAAACGATCAATCGGGAAAGTTGTCCCTGCCATGGCACCAGCACCTAATGGTAAAATATCAATGCGTTTAATGGATTCCGTAAAACGTTGTTTATCGCGCTCAAGCATCCAAAAATAGGCCATTAAATGATGCGCAAAAGATATTGGCTGTGCACGTTGTAAATGCGTGTAGCCTGGAGCAATTGTATCAATATGCTCCTCCGCTTTTTCTACTAATGTTTTTTGGAATGTCTCGATACAACCGATTGCTTCCTTTACACGTTTTTTTAAGAATATATGCATATCCGTTGCGACTTGGTCATTACGGCTACGACCTGTATGTAGTTTGCCACCAACAGGTCCGATACAATCAATCAACATTTTTTCAAGGTTTAAATGAATATCTTCATTGGCAACCGTAAATTCAAGCTCACCTGCGATTGCTTTTTCGTGCAGTTGAGCAAGACCGCCAAGAATAGCTTCTACATCCTCTGCTGGTAAAATTCCTGTTGCACCAAGCATCGTGACATGTGCGACACTACCTTCTAGGTCTTCCAAAACAAGTTGTTGGTCAAAGCCGATCGATGCGCCAAATTCATCCACCCATGCTTCTGCTGATTTTTGGAAACGCCCGCCCCAAAGTTTTGTCATAACAGCTCACCTTTTTCTACATTTCTTATTGAAAAGGTGCAGCACAGCGTCCAAGCTACACTACACCCTAATGTAATAATTATTTTTTATTAACTGAAGAGTTAACCACAGTTGGCAGACCCCATAGTTCGATAAAGCCTACAGCCGATGCGTGGTTGAATTGGTCTTCTTTAGAGTAAGTTGCTAATTTTTCATTGTATAGTGAATTTGGTGATTTACGTCCTTCTACAATTGCATGACCTTTGTAAAGTTTCACGCGTACAGTACCGTTAACATATTGTTGTGATTCTGCAAGGAATGCTTGTAATGCATCACGTAAAGGTGAGAACCATAAACCATCATAAATCAGTTCAGATAATTTTTTCTCAATCACTGGTTTGAAATGTGCTAGTTCTTTTACAAGTGTTAAGTCTTCAAGCTCTTTATGAGCAGTTAACAGTACTTTGGCACCTGGAATTTCGTATACTTCACGAGATTTAATACCAACTAAACGGTTTTCAACATGGTCGATACGGCCAACACCGTGTGCACCTGCTACTGCGTTTAGTTCTTGAATTAAATCAGCAAGCTTCATTTCTTTGCCATTTAATGATACCGGTTTACCAGCAATAAATTCGATTTCTACATATTCTGCTTCATTTGGTGCGTTTTCAACAGAAACAGTTAAGCCATAAGCTTCCTCTGGTGGAGATACCCAAGGATCTTCCATTACGCCCGCTTCGTTTGCACGACCCCATAAGTTTTGGTCAATCGAGAACGGTGAATCTAATGTTGCCGGAATCGGTACATTATGTTGCATTGCATATTCGATTTCTTCATCACGGCTCCAACCCCACTCACGTACAGGAGCTAGTACTTCTAAATCTGGATTTAATGCTTTAATGGATACTTCGAAACGAACTTGGTCATTACCTTTACCTGTGCAACCGTGAGCTACTGCGTCCGCACCCACTTGGTTCGCGATTTCCACTAATTTTTTTGAAATTAACGGACGAGAAAGTGCTGATACTAATGGATATTTTTGCTCGTACCACGTATGCGCTTGTAACGAAATAAGCGCATATCCTTCAGCGAATTCATCTTTTGCATCCACCATATATGATTCAATCGCACCTACTTGAAGTGCTTTATTTTTGACAAACTCAAGATCTTTACCCTCACCGACGTCTAGACATACTGCGATAACGTCCCAACCTTGTTCTTTTAACCACGGAATTGCTACTGAAGTATCAAGACCGCCAGAGTATGCTAATACTACTTTTTTATTTGCCATACGAAATGCGCCTCCAATTGCTCTATATGATATGTATGTTTATACACTCACTTAAAAGTTTATACACGAATAGTACCATGTTATAAAAATAAATACAAGTGCATTTTTATAAAAAAATATACTTTTGCGAAGAATGTTAAAAGTCTGTTATAACAATGGTTGGGTCGTTATTAGAGGTTGCATCCTTTCACTCGAAAATACAATTTATTGCTTTTAGATGAATGAATAACGTATAAAAAGGTTGCTCATAAAACGTAAAAACCCACGTCGCATTCCCGGCAGCTTTTCATAAGATGCAGGAACCTTCATGGGTTTTCCAGATGGATATTTATAAATTGTGTGGGTGCCTGGCACTTCGCAAATGCTTAGTGCCGTAAAAGTCTTCGTACATTTTTACATGAATATTTATAAATTGTTTGAGTGCCTGGCACCCAATTATTTCTTATTGAATAATGGTTTTGCTAAATATTCGATAGTGACAGGTGCTAATGCATATAGTTTACTCGTCCAACCCATCATTCGTGGTAAATTGACTTCTCGAACTGGTCGGTCAATTGTTTTGACCGTTGCCTGCGCCACTTCTTCTGGTGTTAATAAAAATCTACCTAATGACTGTCGATAACTGCTGTCATCATTTGCTTTATCTAAAAATGGCGTATCAATTGGTCCTGGATGGATGGCTGTTACTTTAATATTATACGGCGCTAGCTCCATGCGCAGGCCGTTTGTAAAGCCGACAATGGCGTGTTTTGTCGCTGCATAAACACTTGCTTTGGGCGTTGCGACTTTACCAGCTTGAGAACCGATAAAAATAAGTTGTCCTTGCTCACGCGCAATCATCGGTGTCGCTAAACGCTTTGCTAAATACATCGGCACACGAACATTAAGCTCCACCATTTGCGTGATATCTTCATCCGATAACATCGGGGCAATCGCAAACTTCCCTACCCCTGCTGATAATATAGCGACATCAAGATTAGGTAGTTGCGCACAAACTTCATCAATTGCGCTTAATGACGTTAAATCAGCTTGTATGACATTTGCACCTAAACGTTGTAATGTTTTTAACGCTACTTCATTACGCCCTGTGGCATACACAATATGGCCTTGCGCAACTAATAATTCAGTAATTTTTAAGCCCACACCACTCGTCGCACCTGTTACAAAGATTGTCTTTTTATTCATTTTCATGTATAAAACCTACTTTCGTGTAAACAAATAGACGCCTTCATCATTCTTTTCTGAAACTACAAGACGATTTGCTTCTAAATAGTCTAAATGTCCAAGTGTTTTGGATAATGTCAAGCCAAGCTGATGCTGGAAAATCGATGGATATAAACGTTTAGTCATTTGTACGACCGTTAGTTGATCATCACCAAGCAAGCCATACACTTTCATCGATTGCTGATGCTGTCGCTCAAGTCGCTTATCAATCAAATGTGGTATACCTTCTAAATTTGCACCATGCCCTGTATACATCATGTTGACAGGCAACTGACGTAATATTTCAAGTGATGCATTATATTGCAACAATGATTTCGGGCGACCTTGTGTGCGGTCTAAAGGTGGCTCGATTAATGGATTCGGTGTAATTTTTTCTAATAATAAATCTCCGCCGATAACATGATGCAATCTTTCATCCCAAAAAATAAAATGACTTTGAGCATGTCCTAACGTTTCAATTGCCTTTAAACCAGGATGCCCAGGAACCTCATCACCATCGTGTAAAATTTGTGTTAAGGGTCTTTGCCCAACAAGTTCTATTTCACGGCGAACATGGACACTCGATTGAATATATTGCAATGGGACACCGTGTTCAAACAAGCACTCACTGTAAAATAGCTCATGATATCGTAAAAAATCTTCGTCATGACGTAACCATTTATCATTATAAGCATGCCCTAAAATTTCAGCATGTGGAAATGCATCGACCCAACCTGCATGATCAGGATGATGATGTGTTAACACAACTTGTTCTATATCTTTTATGTCAAAGCCAGCCGCCCGAATTCCCGATTTTAGTGCATCATAGGCTTCCGACGTTTTTGGACCAACATCAAATATTGTGAGTGCATCACCTTTCACAACAAATGCATTGACATCTCCTACATCATAGGGTGTTGGAATTTCTATTTTATGTATCGACAAAGTTGTCTCCCCCTTTTTGCGCAACAAATGAATACCGATTCATCCATTTTACAAGTTTTTCTTCCTCAAGTCACCCTTCTGTTGACAGATAGATATATTATCAATATAATTTTGAATAATCAAATTATTTATGTGCGTTGAGGAAGCCAAGTATGTAGCTGGTGAAGATGTCCAGAGAGTGTTACATTTGCTGCAAGTAACATCACCCACTCCCATTACAGAACCTACTTCTGAGCAGTTATGACAACATAACCGTTCCCCTTGCGATAAAAGGGCTAAGAGTTGTGCCAATTGGCAAACAAAGGTGGTACCGCGGAAACGACAGCGTTTTCGTCCTTCTATATAAGGACGAGAGCGCTTTTTTATTTTGAAATGGAGGTGTTTTGCTATGAAAAAAATAGTATTTATCGGTGCTGGCTCGATGGCAGAAGCATTGATACAAGGCTGGATTAAGCAAGAAGTATTTAAAGCACAAGAAATATATGTCACCAATCGCTCCGATAAGGAACGCTTACAATATTTACACGATACGTATGGCATTCATTGTCACTTTGAAGAGGCTATTTATCAACAAGCTGATTTAATTATTTTAGCAATCAAACCTAAGGATGCCATTACAGCTATGCAAGAATTAAAGTCCAAAATAACCGAACATACTGCCATCCTATCGATTTTAGCGGGTATTGCCATTGACACTATAACTGAACAATTAGGCTTGCGCCCTGTCGCACGAGTGATGCCAAATACTTCGGCAACAATCGGCATGTCCGCTAGTGGCATAGCCTTTAATGCGCAAGTGTCCGTTAGAGAACGCGCAATGTTTTTACATCTACTAGAAGCCGTTGGATCTGTCATTGAAGTGGAGGAAGACCAACTGCATGCCGTTACAGCACTGTCTGGAAGCGGCCCTGCTTATATTTATTATTTAATGGAAGCATTTGAACGAGTTGGGATGGAAGTAGGACTGGCAAAAGATACGGTTAGACTCCTAATGACACAAACGCTCGCAGGGACTGCTGAAATGCTCAAGCAATCCATTGATGAGCCAGATGTGCTTCGTAAAAAAGTGACAAGTCCAGGCGGTACTACAGAAGCTGGCATAAAGGCACTTGAACAGTATCAATTTAATAAAGCGATTGAAGCGTGTATTAAAGAAGCAGAAGCTCGATCTCGCGCACTTGCAAACAGCAAGTAATCCATGCAAAATAGAGGTAATAACTAGGAATTAGGAGGGCTTTGCATTGACTAAATTATTTCAACCATACCAATTACAAACGATCTCATTAAAAAACCGCATTGTCATGGCCCCAATGTGTATGTATTCTGCTAAAGATGATGGGATGGTCACACCGTTCCATTATGTGCATTATGCAACACGTGCCGCTGGGCAAGTCGGATTAATCTTATTAGAGGCGACAGCTGTCGTTCCTGAGGGGCGAATCTCTAGCAACGATCTTGGCATTTGGGATGACGCGCATATCGAAGGTTTACAACAATTAGTTTCAGCTATGCATGCTTACGGAGCTAAAACAGGTATTCAGCTTGCACATGCAGGACGGAAAGCTACGGTGGAAGGTGAAATTTTTGCTCCTTCAGCAATTGCTTTTAGTGATGCTTATCAAACACCAAGTGAAATGACGCATGCTGATATTGACTATGTGATTGAAGCGTTTAAAAAAGCAGCTGTGCGTGCAAAACAAGCAGGCTTTGATGTGCTGGAGATTCATGGCGCACATGGCTATTTAATTAGTGAATTTTTATCGCCAGCAACTAATAAACGTAGTGATCAATACGGTGGCTCACAGGAAAATCGCTATCGCTTGCTACGTCAAATTATTGATGCCATACGAAGTGTCTGGGACGGCCCACTACTTGTTCGAGTATCAGCTGAAGATTACGCACAAGATGGCACAACAATGGAGGACTTTATCGTCTTTAGTCGATGGATGAAATTACAGGGTGTCGATTTGGTTGATGTGTCAACAGGTGGTGTCGTACAGGCAGCTATTCAGGCATTCCCTGGCTATCAAGTGCCCCATGCGGAAGCAATTAAACTGGGCGCAAATATTCCGACAGGTGCTGTAGGTTTAATCACCATCGCACAACATGCGGAAGAAATATTGCAAAATAATCGCGCTGACTTAATTTTCTTAGGTCGTGTTTTACTACGCGAGCCCTATTGGCCACTACATGCCGCAAAAGAACTAGGCGCACAAATCGAACCGCCAGAGCAATATGTAAGAGGTTGGTAAGATTACTGACGCTGATAGCTCATTCTCTTGAGAGCTATCAGCGTTTTTTCGGTGTTTATTGGCGATTTCTATAAGTTATGTGGCGATAACTCTACATATAATGGCGATTTACCAAACCCGTGTATTTAATAAAGGGGATTTTGCTTAATTTCCTCTTCAATTGCTTGTACTAAAGATGTTGCATCAGCTGCTGTAATAATTTCGCCATTGACAATGGCAAAGAGGCCCTGCTCGCAAATTTCACAGTGCGACGTACAACCCGATTCTTCGATTTCTATATCTGCTCTTTCTACTAACACATCGTAGGCATCCGCAGCACCAAGCGATAAATTGGTCATGCAAAATTCTACACGATTGAGTATTTGCTGCGGCTTTTTATTTTTCTTAAATAAGGAAAATACCATTTCACTTCACTCCTTTTAACTACATTTTCCCAGCTTCCGACGCTTGAGTCTAATTTTAGCATGTAGTCATTATAAATAATCCCTTGTCTGAAATAATTGCAGTAATTGTTGTGGGACTTGAACGGAATCTTTGTAAAAAAGGTAGACGGGGACGCTAGGTAATGCAAATACTGTAAAAGGTACTATGTTAAAGCGACCTTCCATTCGCTCTCTTCTTACTATCATCCGAGGTAAAAATGACATACCTAAGCCATCCTTAATTAGTCGTTTCACAACATACGATTGTGAAATAGATACTTGTTTTGTATAGACGTAGTTATTATGAATTTGGGGTAATAAATCCTCCCAAATCGTTGGATGGTGGTGGGTAAATAGTGTATATTTTTGAAACAATTCTTCGTAATCAATATAGCTTCCCGTTTCATCATCAAATGCATCTAGGGGAATGACTAACTCTAGCGGACTATCTACTAGCAATTCTTGACACCAATGTCGATAGCGTGTTGGCAGTAATGATATACCGATATGTGCCTTGCCATGATGAATTAATTCTTCTATTTTGGAGGATTCCTCCACTAGAATTGATATTTCAATTGTCGGATGTTCATTTATAAACTGGTAAATAACATGGGGCAAAATCGTTTCGACCATTAAAGGGGTCATCGCAATAATAATTTTTTCTTGAATCCCCCTTGTCACTAATTGAAAGCGTTCAATACTTTTTTCCCACTGTTGTGTAATTTGCACCGCTTCCTTTAAAAATAACTCACCTGCCTCTGTTAATTGCACCCGATTTTTTTCTCGTTTGAATAAAGAGACATTTAAAAACTGTTCTAACAGCTGAATATGTACTGAAATACTTGGTTGTGAGACATGTAATTCTTGAGCCGCTATTCGAAAATTACAGGTTTTAGCTGCTACAACAAAAGACTTTAGCCATTTATAATCCACACTGTCACCTACTTCAATTAAAAATTTTAATTAAATTCATTAAATATATTTAATTTACTAAATTGTATAACAATACTAAACTCAAAGCTAGATAGTTCATTTTACAACAAAGGGGAGCATGATCATGGTAACTACGCTAAGCAAGCAGTTTAGTACTTTCGCCAAAAATGAATGTCACAACTCAAGTCCGCTATATGAATATTTAGCAATGTGCATCGCAGAAGATGAAGAATTATTGCTTCTTGCAAGTACAAGTGCCGGCGGTCAACCTGCGCCGAATTTATTGTTTGCAGCAGTCCACTATTTGCTAATGGCGCATTATGACGACGAATTGGCACGATTTTATCCTTCACTCACGACTACACCGAAGCCAATAGATGCTGTCTATCCGTTTTTCAAAAAATTTGTGTTGACGTATGCTGATGAATTAACAGTATTGCTACAAGAAAGGCTTGTGCAAACGAATGAGATTCGACGCTGTGCTTATTTGTATCCGATGATGGCTGAAATTTATCAAAAGCATCATATGCCATTAGCATTTATTGAGATTGGCGCAAGCGCAGGATTACAACTTGCGATGGATCAATATAATTACTGCTATAACGAAACGTTGTCAGTTCATAATTCCGATAGTGCACTAGTTTTAGCATCGGAAAATACAGGTGATGCTCTTCCACTTTCTATTAGCCAACCCTTTGTTGTGTCACAAAGAATTGGCATTGATTTAAATCCATTAGACGTTACAAATGACAAAGACGTTGCTTGGCTACAAGCGCTCATTTGGCCAGAACATCATGAGCGACGCACACTATTAAAAAAAGCAATCCCCATTGTAAGACAGCTTGATATACAACCTATTAAAGGCGATGCCATAGAAAATCTAGTAGCGATTAGTAGCCAAATAAATAAAGAGACGATGTTAGTCGTCTTCCATACACACGTAGCAAATCAAATCCCGCTTCATTTACGACATCAGCTAATGAATCGTATAAAAGAAATAAGCTTGGAAAGACCCCTTTATCATTGTTATAACAATTTATTTGATCGTCAATTACACCAGGACTTTGTGCATCATGGCGAAATAAAATCCATCCGAACAATCGAGCAACCAGACGGGCATGCAAGATGGTTTAACTGGAAAAATGATTAACAGTGCCAGGCACCGAAACAATTCAATAGAATTCTTAATATTCAAACAATTAAAATCACATAGACTAAAAAAGTGTTAGATTGATGGCAGTCAATCTAACACTTCCTTTTTTTGTCCTAACTTCGTTCTATTATACTCTTTACTTAGTAAATTTTAAAAATTGCCCTAAAAATCATACTCTGCATCTTTTTTAGCACGAATTTCAGCGAAGGCATCTGCTATCATTACGGTATCCTCGGCTAGACGTTCTAAGCGGAAAAGGACATCGTCGTTGATAATTTCTTGGCGCAAGAAATCTTTTTCTTCAATAAAAACATAGGTCGGAACAATATGTGCTTTCATATAAGCAAGAATAGGCTTTAATTGTTGCTCTACCATTAAATAATGTTTTGCTGTCCCCGCTGTGACAATTACGCTAACTGTTTTATCTCGAAAGGCATTGACAGGCAGCAAGTCGAAAATATTTTTTAAAGTTGCCGGAATGGATGCTTGAAATGTTGGTGTACCAATCACTATTGCATCAGCAGCCATAATGGTTTCTGCTACATACTTTGTATCGCCCTCGTACTCTACATAATGTCGTCCATCACTAAAAGCGATATTGTACTGAGCCAAATCAAGTATTGTTACCTCATGCTCTGGGTATTTTTCTTGCAAGATATCAACCATTTTATGAATGGCTATTTTTGTTTTAGAGCCGACGATTGAACCTGCTAATGCTACAATTTTCATATTGTTCGCCCCTTATTTTGCTGTATATTTTTTAATTGCTGGTAAAATGTCATTGCCAATAATTTCGATGTTCTTCATTAATTTCTCAAAAGGTACGCCACCAAAATCAATTTGTGCCATAAAGCGTTGCATACCATACAGCTCATATTGGTACAGCAACTTTTCAATAATTTGTTCCTTACTACCGACCATTAGTGCATCTCGTGTATCGGTTGCTTGGGCAAATTGCTGTTTTGGATAACCGCTGCCACGAATAGCTTGGAAGCCGCCATTCAGATGCGGATACATATTTTGCAACGCTTCTTTTGATGTATCTGCCACATAAAATAAACTTGTTGTGGCAATTGGTAGCTGCTCTGGATCAAAACCGTTTCTATCAGCCGCCTCGCGATAAGCTTCGACAGAAGGTTTAAAGTTGATCGCTGGGCCACCTAATGTTGTTAACATCATCGGAATACCCATATAGCCTGCTTTTATAGCACTTGCAGGTGGGCCTCCCACCGCGCGCCAAATTGGTAATCGGCCATTTTTAGGCTGAGGTAAAATTTGCGCATTGTGGAGCGGTGCACGATACTGCCCTTCCCATGTAACGAGCTGTTCTTCATTAATTTTTTTTAGCAGCTCTAATTTTTCCTCAAAAATTTCTTCGTAGTCCTGTAAATTGACCCCAAGTAAATGATAGGCTCCAACGCGCGAACCTCGACCTGCTACAATTTCTGCACGCCCATCTGAAATTAAATCAATTGTCGCAAAATCCTCATATACTCTTACTGGATCAGATACACTTAGCACGGTTGCAGAACTGGCGATTTTAATTTTTTTCGTTGCTTGTGCAATCGCACCTAAAACGACTGTATGAGCTTGTGTTGTAAAATACGATTGATGGCTTTCACCCACTCCAAATACATCGATGCCCGCTTGCTCCGCTAATTGGCTCATCTCAATTAGCTCCTGTATACGTTGCTGGGCAGATATGCGTTCACCTGTTAGTGGGTTCGGAATATGATCTCCGAGTGAATAAAGCCCAAATTCTAAGCCTTGTGATTGATCAATACGATAATTTTCCATTGTGCTCTCTCCTTTAATCAAGCGGTTCTAAAATCGCTTCAATTTCAGCGCGTTTTACTTCTAAAAATGGTGGCAAATCTAGTTCATTCCCTAAATCCTCGATAGCGGAATCAACTGTAAAACCGGGTCCGTCTGTGGCCATTTCAAATAAAATGCCATTCCGATCTCTAAAATAAAGACTTTGGAAGTAATAACGATCGACAACGCCTGAGCTATCTAAACCACGTGCTTTAATCAATGCATCCCATTGTTGAAGTTCCTCCACAGTGGCAACACGTAAAGCAAGGTGATGAATACTGCCTCGTCCAGGCTTTTCACTAGGACCTTCCAATTCTTTAACAAGGATTTCACCAAACGTTTCACCTGCAATAGACTGAAGGCGTACTTCTTTGTCATCTTCATTCACTACTGTATAGGCAAAAAGCTCTTGTAATAAAGTCACGGTACGCTGTAAATAACGCACGGTTATTTCAACTGTGCCCATCCCTAAAATACGATGCTCTGCTGCAATATTGGAGCCATCCCACGCTTGCCAACTTGCTGGTACAGACTGTTCATCATGGTTTAACAGCACCATGCGTAAACCTTCGTGATCTTCAAAAAGTAAAGCATCTTTGCCGGCATATGTCGTTATCTCGCTATGTTCCACTTGTAAAAGCTCAAAACGTTTTTTCCAATATAGTAAACTATCAAAGTTTGGTACTAGTAAGCCGATGCGCGTAATCGCATTCGTTCCTCGGACAGTGCGGCCCGCTACAGGCATTTCGAAAAACGTTAATTCTGTTCCGGCTGCTCCTGTAAGATCGCCATAAAATAAATGGTACATGGATGGTGAATCTTGGTTAACCGTTTTTTTCACACGACGTAAACCAAGGATTTTCGTATAAAACTCGTTATTTCGTTTGCCATTTTTCGTTAACATTGAAATATGATGGTGTCCGCTTATTTTGTTCATATTAATTCCTCCTAGTTTTCACTTGACTACGCAAGTGATAGAGTAAAAAAAATCACGCATCAGGTAATTTTTTTTCGCGGCTATGCTTTTCTAGCTTCGACATGAGTGTATATAAAGATTTCATTTCTTCTTCTGATAACACTTCTTCAAAAAATGAGGATTGAAAGTGAAGCTGACTTGGTGTCGCTGCATCGATCAATTGCTCGCCTTTTGTTGTTAGTGATATTGTTTTGGTCTTCCAGTTTTGCTTGCGCTCAATAAGTCCCTCTTTTTCAAGGCGTGCAACCATCCGTGACATGCCACCTTGCGTTACCGTCACTTTTTCCGCAAGCTGTGATTGCGTCAGTGGTGCGTATGTTTTAATTTGCATTAAGACATCGAACTGAGCAGTTGTTAAGTTAAAGCGCTTTAAAAATTCATTCGATAGCTGATTACTTTGATATGTAAAGCGCATCATCCGCAACCATGTTAGTGAGCCGAGTGTATGTTTTTCCATCACTTAGCCCTCCCTTCCTCGAACTGTATTATCACTTTACCACGCAAGTGATAGTGTTGCAAGGAAAATATCTCGAATTTGAGATATTATTTTATTACACAATTAAATGCCATGTGAAATGGGATGTAAGCTGCCATTAAACGCAAAAGAAATTCGACCCGTTTCTTCTGATATTACCATAATTAAAGCATCACTTAGCTCGCTTAAACCGATTGCCGCTCGATGTCTTGTGCCTAGTTTTTTATCGCCTGTATTAATGTTTGAAAGCGGGAGCACATTGGCTGCCGAGACAATTCGATTGCTTTTCACTAACACCGCACCATCATGCAGTGGATTACCTGGATAAAAAATAGATTCTAACAAAGTATGCGTTAATTCTGCTCCAATAGGAATCCCTGGTTTTATCAGATGGTCGATGGCATCTTCTCTTGCAAAGACAATTAATCCACCATGTCGTCGTTTAGACATGTTTTGTACGCAAACTGAAAGCTCTGGATATTTTTCAGTAAAGGGTGATAAATAGCAATTTAAATAAAACGTAGCTGCTTGTATTTCAATCGTTGCAAATTGTTCTTTAATATTATTTAAGTCGCCAAGTAAACAATCTTCTACAGCATCCATCGCAGCTAAACTATGCTGTAACGAGACAATCACTTGCCCTAGCTCCTGTTTTATTGTTTGTTTCAATGGAGCAGAATCACAGTTTGGTTGGTCCATAAACGACACCTCCGTTCTTTCTAATTTCTACACTTTTTAGTTTCCCTCCATGGAAAATTTTTATGCATTTTACTTGCAAATCAACTATTTTCCAACTAAAAAACACGGTACATCTAAAAAGATGCAACGTGTTTTTGTACGCTGTATAGGCTATCACATATGCCCAGCACGAATTTTTTTTACGATACTAAAAGTTGTATAGACTGCCGCTGGTGCAAGGACTGCGATGAAAATGAGCCATACTTTCAAGTTCTCGGTTGTTTTTAACAGTTCATAATTTGACATAACATAAAAAATGAGTCCGCCTAATAGTAAGTAGCTTAACACGTTTGGAAAGATAACAAGTAAACGTAAAACAGCTGGTGGCATCTTTTGTTGATCCATACAACCACTCCCCTTTACTTAATTATACGTAAATTATGTTGCAAACGCACTATAATTCTACAACTATTCCAACTTCTAACTTATATTATATGACCTTTTTTTGCAATAATTTTTCATCTAATAGCCTACAAAATAGCATTTATAGCCAATAAAAAACACCTTTTCAAATGGATAATTCATTAAAAAGGTGTTGTTATTGGTTTTTATTCGGTATTTAATTATATTAAGATAATTTATTATTACACCACTGGAAGATCGCTTGATCTGCTGTCAGGAAAGTTTGCGGAAAAACAGCTTGCGCTTCCGCTAAAAAAGTCGGTAAATCATGCGGTAAAAAACGCGCACTTAAATGATTAAGAAGTAAATATTGTGCGCCTGCTTTACTTGCTACCATCGCTGCTTCCACATTTGTTGAATGACCGTAGCTAGCGGCTAAATCCGTTGTGCTACCATCAAAAGTTGCTTCATGGACAACTACATCTGAATCTTGAGCCAATATAATCGCTTCTTCACAATATTTCGTATCTCCTAGAATCGTAAGCGTAAAGCCTTTTTTAGGCGGTGCCACCACATCCTTTGCAGAAACAATGGTGCCATTTTCAAGTGTAATATCTTGCCCTCTTTTCAATTGTCCAAGCAATGGTCCTTTCGGTACGCCGAAAGATTGGACTTTTTCCATCAGTAACTCGCCAGGTAAATCCTTTTGCTCTATGCGGTAACCAAAGCAAGGAACAACATGACGTAATTCACTCGCACGCACAACAAATTTTTCATCTTCATAAATAAGCCCATCTTGTACTTCTACAAATTGCAATGGATAGGTTAAATGTGTTTTCGATAAAGCAAACGTTTGCTCGACCCATTGCTGTAAGCCAGCGGGACCGAAAATCGTCAGCGGTTCATCGCCCCCTTGAAAAGAGCGAGAGCTTAGAAACCCAGGTAAACCAAAAATATGGTCACCATGTAAATGGGTAATAAATATTTTCGACACTTTGCGTGGCTTTAACGATGTATGCAAAATTTGGTGCTGTGTCGCCTCTCCACAATCAAATAGCCACATTTCACCGTTTTCATCTAGTAATTTTAGCATTAACGCGCTCGTATTGCGCTCCTTTGAAGGCATGCCTGCGCCTGTTCCTAAAAAATGTAGTTGCACAACTGCCACCTCAATTCTTTTTTCGTGTCGTTCTATTGTACCTTATTGCTAAACAGAAGAAAAACCTTTGGTGAAAGCCATCCCCAAAGGTTTTACTGTTATTTTGGTTGCCACGATACGAGCGCAGCGTGAAAATCATGACGATAGTAGTAACGACCATTCTTTTCTTCTATAAAGGGAACAAGTGATTCCTCGACATGTGAACGGTTAAAATCCGTGTTCAATATTTTTTTACTTTGTGTTGTCACAAGCTGATCCAATGTTTCATATTCGTACGTTCGCTCCAGTGGAACAATGTGACAATCCGCATAAATATCCATCTCATATAGTAAATTTAAAAATTCAATATAATCTCTTCTAGGGTATTTAATATCATAACCGTACTTTTCATGCAGTACTTCGTAATGCGGTTGAATTGGCCCCGTTGTCATACCAATAATCGCACGCTTTTTAGCAAGCCGATTCATATGAGCAAGTGCCGCTTTAATTTCGTACATGCGGTAAAAACAGTTAACCCCGACCACAATATCATGTGCTTTTAAATCACTTTCAGCCAGTTGCTCCCACTTCGCATGGACATAGGAAACATGGTTTTTGTCTTGTAAACATTGTTGTAAATAACTTAGGATGCTGTCTGAACTATCGACACATGTTAGTTCACGCACATAGTCTGCAAGTGGAAACGTATAATTGCCCCAGCCTGGCCCAATTTCAACAACTGAATGATGTGGTTGAATATGCTTTTTTATTGCTTCAAAAATCTGTGCAGCATATGGATCGGTTTGCCCTATTTTTTTACGCGCAATTGATTGCGACCAAAATTGCTCCTCTAATTGATCATTGACCATGCGCTCTGGCATTTGTCCTTGCCAATCTTTCATGCCTTCTTGCCATAATGCTTCATAATTAATTGCTAACGGCCCTTTTCTAGTCATCCACTTACCTCTATTGTTAACATCTCATATATTTTTTCCATATCGATATTTGCTCGCACATGGGAAGCCAGCATATTATAGGCATCTTCCCTGCGCTCTGCATCACTTTTAACATCTGTCGGCAATAATGTAAGCCCTTTTGACTGGCGAATATCATTGACAAGCTGACGTGTAAAATTGCGATTATGGAATAAACCATGGAAATATGTACCGATTACTTGTTCATCAGCACTGACAGCCCCGTCTTCACGACCATCTGCTAAGTGTAAAAATGGTGAAACTTCCTCGCGTAAAATTTTTGTGCGGCCGAGATGGATTTCATAGCCAGTCAATGTGTCATTTCCTCTTGTTCCCGACATTTGTACTGTCTTTTTATTTCCTACAAAGACCGTTTCCATCGGTAAAAGGCCTAGACCTTGTGCGGATTCGCCATTTCCTTCTACTGCATCTGGATCGAGTAAAGCTTCACCGAGCATTTGAAAACCACCACAAATACCAATAATTTTGGTACCACGTGCTCGTAAGTTCTTAATCGCCTGATCAAAGCCTTGTGCTTTCAGCCATGTTAAATCGTCCATTGTACTTTTTGTGCCAGGTAGAATAAGCAAATCCGGTGTGCCCAGTTCTGCCACATTACCGATTAACCGCACCCCGACCTCTGGCTCATCAAAAAATGGATCGATATCTGTAAAGTTCGATATGCGCGGTAAACGAATCATTGCTACATCCACGGAAAATTCACCAGGCTTTGGTTTTTTAAAGCGCAGGGCAGATAACGCTAATGAATCTTCCGCTTCTATATTGACATCTACATAAGGCACTACCCCTAATACAGGAATGCCTGTCTCACGCTCTACCCATTCGATGCCATCGTCTAACAATTCGCGCATACCACGGAATTTATTAATAATAAGCCCTTTTACACGTGCACGTTCTGCATCATCAAGCAATGCGAGCGTTCCAATAATAGAAGCAAAGACACCACCGCGGTCAATATCCGCCACCAATATAACTGCCGCATCTGCTAAATGAGCCATACGCATATTGGCGATATCGCGATCTTTCAAATTAATTTCAGCTGGACTTCCTGCACCTTCAAGTACAATGACATCATATGTATTTTGTAATGTTCGTACAGACTTCTCAACAATCGGCATTGCTTGTTGCACAAATTGATTGCGATAGCTTTTGGCATCCATATTTAAAAAATGCTTGCCATGTACAATCACCTCTGACACCATATCTTGCTTTGGCTTGAGTAAAATCGGATTCATATCGGTTGTTGCCACTACGCGCGCTGCTTCTGCTTGCACCCCTTGTGCACGGCCAATTTCCCCACCATCTTCTGTGACAAATGAATTTAACGCCATATTTTGTGACTTAAATGGTACTACTTTAAGACCATCATCTGAAAAAATGCGACATAGTGCCGTACATATCATACTTTTTCCAACGTCAGAAGCTGTTCCTTGAATCATAATTGATTTTGCTGGCATCGTGATTGCCCTCCTTAATTCATTAGGAGGGAAGCTACTATTCAGCTCATTACTGAATATCCCCCCATGGAATGTACTTGGATTTAGAATTCAAGCCCTTTGACTGCAGGAATTCCCTCTTCATAATAATGTTTTGTGGCATCGATGGTTGACACTAAATCTGCCATCGCAACAAGGGCAGGATTTGCACTGCGTCCTGTTACGACAAGGTGCATTGTAGCAGGACGCTGCGCAATCGCTTCAAGCACTTCTGCTAATGGTAGTACATCATCAATTGGAAATTTAGTAATAGCCAGCGCATTGTTTAGCTCATCTAACACAAGTAAATCAATGCTGTCATCTTGTAAAGCTTCCTTTGTTTTTTGCCAAGCTTTTGCTAATGCAACACGATGTTCCTCTGGTGTTTTTGTCCAAGTAAAGCCAATGCCCATTTGCTCCATTTCTACCCCAAGTTTCGATAAAGCAATTTGTTCACCGTACGTACGCTCAGGTGATTTAATAAATTGCATATACCGAACGTTTAAACCGCGACCTACTGCGCGCAACGTGACGCCAAGGGATGCTGTCGTTTTGCCCTTGCCATCACCTGTATATACTAAAAGCAAACCTTTTCTAGCCATTTTCCTTACCTCCTTAAAGCCAAGTTGTTTTTTCTTCAAATGCTGTTCGCTTTTTTTCTTGAAGCGCTTGCTCTTCTGGGTAGCCAAGGAAAATCGTGCCGACAACTTTTTGCTTGTCGTTCGCACCGATAAATGTATGCATACGTGCATCATGAACTAGACCTACTCCACGCGTACGCCATACAAATCCTAGCCCAAGCTCTTCTGCCGCGAGCCACATAGACATGATCGCACTGCATACAGCAAAAATATTATCTGCTGTTGCGTCTTCGTCATTTTCTACAATATCAGCAGTGACCACAATCGCTACAGGTGTTGTTTGGACAACCTTTAATGAGCTTTCCACTAAATTTGGCTTTGTTGGAAAACGTTCTTCTAAATAGGCATGCGCCATAGCCTCATAACGCTTCATCGCATCCCCTTGAATAACATAAAAATGCCACGGCTCGCGCATGCGATCGTTAGGTGCAAATGTTGCAGCTTGTAAAATTTGTTCGATTTTTTCCTTTTCAACAGGCTGTGTTGTATAGTTGCGGATTGCACGACGATTTTTTAATGCTTCTATTACTGTCATGAAGGTATCCTCCCTTATGTTTCTTTTGTCATTTGTCCATCTAGCTATTTAAATAAGAGAATAGCAAGGTGCTATCGCCACATTAACTAAAAGCGAGCCCTTGCTCTTCAAACCATTGAATTTTTTCACGTACATTGACAACATCCCCTACAACAATCATCGAAGGATTATGGTAGCCCTCACGCTCAATGATATTAGCTATATCATTAAGAGGCCCTGTGATCGTTCGCTGTTGCTCAGTTGTACCCCATTCAATGACCGCAACCGGTGTCGTCGCTGGACGGCCATTGTCGATAAGCTTTTTGGAGATATATGCAATATTGCCTACACTCATATAAAAAGCGACGGTATCGATTCCCGTTGCCAGTGCTGGCCAATTTAAAAAATCTTGTCCTTTTTCCTCTCGACCATGACCTGTGACGAGTGCAAAGCTTGTGGCAAAATCTCTATGTGTCACAGGAATACCTGCATAGGCAGGAGCGGCAATGCCAGCTGTAATACCTGGTACCACTTCATAGGGGATGCCGTGATTTTTTAGTATTTCCGCTTCTTCTGCGCCACGACCGAAAACAAATGGATCGCCACCCTTTAAGCGAGTAACGACTTTGCCTTCTTGTGCCTTTTCTACAAGCAATGTATTAATTTCATCTTGAATAAGATGATGCTTTCCAGGTAATTTACCACAGTAGACAAGTTCCGCATCTTTTTTTGCAAACTCTAATAATTTCGGATTCACCAGACGGTCGTATGCAATGACATCGGCCTTTTGAATACATTCCAGTCCATAGACTGTTATGAGCTTTGGATCACCCGGACCTGCTCCTACTAAATAGACAATTCCATCTTTCATCGCGTTTCTCCTGTCAATAGTTGTTGTAAAAAGGCCTCTCGTCGATTAAACTCTCCGCTACGTGTCCACTCTAATAAGCTTGGCTCAAGCAATGCTTGTAATGCTTTGCGTCGTTGTTCACCTTTATCAAATTGAGCGGAAACCATTAGACGGGCTTGCTGTAAAAAGCAAACATAATCTTCATAGACAACATCAAACTGCTCCGCCAAATCTTCTTTTATTTTGCGTGCAAGAGCGGGGCTTGCGCCAGAGGTAGAAACCGTCAACACTAAAGGACCACGCCGAATAGTTGCCGGTGTAATAAAATCACTCTCGCCTTGTACATCTGCACGGTTGAACAGCTGCCAATGTTGGGCTGCCTCTTGTACCGCATCATTGACGTTCGTATCATTTGTCGCAGCAATAATAAGCGTGGCATCATCTAAATCACGTGGCTCAAATTCTTTTTCACGCCATGTAATTTGCTCCGATTTTGCAAAAGGCACTAATGAGTCGTGTAATGTCGGACTCACGACAACAATGTTTGCTTTTGCAGGTAGTAAGGAACTTACCTTTTGCGTCGCAACATGTCCTCCACCAACGATGACAACAGTTTTATATTCAATGTTGAGATGAATAGGGAAATAATTAGTCACTCGTCTTCACCTTCTTACAAGCTGTTAACCAATTATCAACAAGCTTTGGATTGGAAACAAAATGAAAATGCGTATAGCCCGCTACGACATTGCCTGCTTGATAACCTTCTTGCTTATTGCCAAATCGCCCTTTTGTTTCATATGCGTGGCTGTTATGCGAACCACTGTAGGAAGAATAATGGAATTCGTGACCTTTTGCTTGTTCGTCTTGACCGATTAAAAAGTTAGACGCTGTTCCAAAAATTTCACGATAGCCTAGTGCCGCAAGCTTTGTTTGCATCGCTACTTCACCTGGAATAACACCAAGCATTGCATAACGTTCCCCTTGACTGTTCGTAATTGCTTCGGTCAAATACATAAAGCCTCCACATTCAGCTAATGTTGGTAAGCCTTTCGCAATCGCTTCACGAATGGAAGTTTTCACCACTTCATTGTTAGCAAGCGTGTCGGCAAATTCTTCTGGGAAGCCCCCACCTATATATAAACCATCTGCTTCGGCAGGTACCGGTTCATTGGCAAGTGGTGAGAAAAATTGCAATGTTGCTCCCTTCGCTCGTAGAAGCGCTAAATTTTCCTCGTAATAAAAGTTAAATGCAGCATCTTTTGCTACCGCAATACAAATATTTTTAGAAGGTTGTTCAGCAAATAGCTGGCCAGTTTCCAAAAGAACGGGCGCCTTTGTTAAGGCTAGTAATAAATCTAAATCAATCGTCTCTGCCATTAATGCACCGAGCTTATTAAAAAATGTATCGAGCTCTCCCCGCTCAATCGCAGGAATAAGCCCTAAATGACGACTTGGAATATCAATATCAGCTTCTCGCTTTAAATAGCCAATTACAGGAATACCGCATTCCTGCTCAATCGCCGCTTTGGCAATTTCGTAGTGACCAACACTGCCTACTTGATTGGCAATTACGCCAACAATCTTTGGCTTGTCAGACAGTAGTTGAAAGCCTTTGACTACAGCAGCTACACTGCGAGCCATACTTGCACAATTAACAATTAAAATTACAGGGCTTTCTGTGACAACACTAATTTCCGCTGCGGAACCTTCATCAGAAAGTGGGCTTTTCCCATCATAAAAGCCCATCACCCCTTCAATAATGGACACGTCGGCATCCATGCTTGCACGTGCCACAATATCACGTACCGCATCATGCGAAAACATCCAGCTATCAATATTGCGCGATACACGTCCTGTTACGGCTGTATGGTAGCTTGGGTCAATATAATCTGGACCACATTTAAAGCCTTGCACGATTTTTCCTTTATCCTGCAATGCTTTCATCAGGCCAATGGTGAATGTTGTCTTACCAACACCACTTCCTGTTCCTGCGAGAACAAAGCGATTTGTTTGCATAGGCTTTCCTCCTAAAATACTAATCTAGCTACAGAAATTGTAGCATTTCCTGATTTTTTCTTTGGTAAAATGAGTGAATCCACCTGTGCATAGCGCATCGCAGCTGGTTCACTTACCCCATATGCTCCTGTATATTTAAAGACCGTTTCAGAAGGTGATGGGAATTGGATTTCATTTAATTCGGCTGGAGTATACGTAACGAACTCCCAATCATATTTATTCGTGATGTCTATAAAGCACTGCTCGTCTTTCTTCAAATCAATTGTACACAGTGCTTTGACACTTTTTTTCGAGAGCTTTAATTCAGCTAGTGTTGCATCAATAACTTGTTCGATTTCTTCAACAGACGTCCCTCGATTACAACCCATACCAAGTACTACTGATTTTGGTCGATAAATAACCCCATTGTCCAGCAATACTTCTTCCTCTCGTTCAATGAGACGGTCTGTAATCAATAGTGTAGCATGCGGTTGCGCTGCAATGGCGTCGTTTGTAGATGGGTAAATTTTAATTTGCTCCGGCATTGGTGTATCACGCATCCACCAATCGCGTTCACCCGTTTCCTGAACAATCGCCACATGTTCTTCGTTGACGACAGAGGCACTGACTGGTGTTAGCTTATCTGCACTGTCCCACACCCAGCCAAAACGGGCACCAAATAAATCAACGGGAATTGTTTTTTGTACGTCAGAAGCAGTTGTAATAATAGGATTTGCGCCTAATGCCGCTGCCACTTCATGTGTTAGCTCATTGGCGCCACCTAAATGACCTGACAGCACGCTGATGACATTTTCTCCACGATCATCAATAACGACAACACCAGGATCGGTCTTCTTATCCTGTAAAATGGGCGCAATCATGCGTACAACTGCACCAAGTGAAATAATTAATATTAATCCTTTATACTGTTTAAAAAGCGTTGGCAGTAATAAACGAACCGTACCAGTAAAAAGTTGAATATGCTTTTCCTCTTCGTCGCCCTGCTCAAACTTACTCATATAATATAAATCGCTTGCCGCAAAAGTTTGCTGAAGTTTCCGTCCGATTTGGACACCATGCTTCGTAATGGCCACAACGGCATAAGGATTGCGCTGATCAACTGCTGGCAATACACCTTCTTGTAATTCAATCATGTGACTTCACACCTTTGCGGAAGCCATGTGTAAAGGTCGCATCATATAATTTTGAACGGTACTCATCTTTCTCATGAATATTCGGGTCTAATGCCCAACCAGCTAGAATCATCGCGTGCTTACGAATACCGTTAACACGCATTGCTTCATCAAGCTCAACTAATGTCGTGCGGACAATTTTCTGGTCTGGCCAAGTGGCACGTTGAATAACTGCAACAGGTGTATCGTCAGCCCATCCCGCACCTTGTAATTCTTTGACGATTTTCTTTGTGAGCGTTGCACTTAGGAAAAGCGCAATCGTACAATGATGGCTAGCAAGATCACGAAGCTTTTCAAACTCAGGCACAGGCGTACGCCCTTCTGCCCGTGTTAAAATAAGCGTTTGTGTTAAATCAGGAATTGTTAACTCGGCACCGATGGCAGCTGCTGAAGCAAATACCGAGCTAACACCAGGTATAACCTCGTAGCCAATCCCTACTTTCTTCAATAATGCAATTTGTTCCATTATGGCACCATACATCGCAGGGTCGCCAGTATGCATACGTGCCACAACTTTTCCCGCATTGACATGCTCTACCATGACCGCGACCATTTCCTCTAAATGCATACCAGCTGTACGAATGACTTCCGCATCCGGCTTTGCTTTGGCAATCAAATCTTCATTGACTAATGAATCCGTATACATCACAACGTCCGCTGTTTGCAACATATGTAAACCTTTGACCGTAATTAAATCCGGGTCTCCTGGGCCTGCACCGACAATATAAATTTTCTTCATTATTTACGCACCACCATTAACGTTAAATATTCTAAATCGACACCGTCAAGCTCTCGCACATCCCAAATAATTTCCTCATCAGATGTTACCTTTGTGACAACGGAAGCTTTATCAAGCAAGTCTAAATCACGCAGCACTTCTAGCATTAAATCAATCACTTTTGCTACTTTAATAAAAACGACTGCGTCATGACTTTCAATAGCTTCACGCATTGCATCATAATCGTCATAGGCTGGAACAATCGCCACACGATCATCCCCGTCAGCAAGGGCAATGCCTAAACGAGATGCAGAACCGTTGAACGAAGAGATGCCTGGTACTGTGCGTATTTCCACATCTGGATGCATGTCCTGCATGAGCTTCATCATATGGATAAATGTACTGTACAAAAGAGGGTCGCCTTCCGTCACAAATGCAACATCCTTACCTTCTTGCAATTTACCATAAACAAGCTCAACGGATTTCGTCCATTCACGTTCTAATACTGCCTCATCCTTTGTCATTGGAAAAACAAGGCCAAGCATATCTTTTTCTTCTGGGTTAATGTAGACATCGACAATACGATGCGCATAGCTTTTGCTACCCTTTAATTTTTTTGGATAGGCAATAACTGGTGACTCTTGAATTACACGGAATGCTTTTACTGTAATTAATTCTGGATCGCCAGGGCCAACGCCTAAGCCATATAAAATACCAAGATTACTCATGATTTTCTTCCTTTCGATATGCCGAAATAATATAGATCGGATTTAATGGGACAAAGCGCGTCATATCTAAAATTGGTTTACTACGTGCAAGTTGTGCCTGTAAAATTTCTACTGCAAAGCCGCATGCTTTAAACGCCTCGACGGCTTTATATAAATTTTCAATTGTCGCTGCATTTAACACAATACGACCATTTGATTTCAAGCGTGCACAGCAGAGCTGTAATAACTCCACCATTTCCCCACCTGTTCCGCCGATAAAAATGGCATCAGGATCCGGGAATTGCTCTAGTCCAGCAGGCGCTTTACTATGAATTGCCGTTAGATCGACACGGAATTTCTGTTGATTTTGCAGGCAATTTTCTAAATCAGGTGCATTTTTTTCCACTGCATACACTTGACCTTCTGGGGCTAGTTTCCCAGCTTCAATTGCCATCGAACCTGTACACGTACCGACATCCCAAATCGTGCTATCCTTTTGCAGTTGCATTGCTTGTAAACTTAGCACACGAATTTCCTTTTTCGTAATCAGCCCTTTATCTGGCTTACGCTGCGAAAACTCTTCGTCATCAATACCAAGTGCATAGCGTTTTGGGGCTGATGTTTGCTGTAAGATGACAACATTTAAAGATGAAAATTGTGCTTCTTCCATCTCATCAAGAGAATACCAGCCAAATTTTTCATCAACGCCTTGTAAATTTTCTGCAACAAATGCACGGTATTCCGTCATTCCAAAATGTTTTAAATAGCGGGCAAGCGCATTTGGATTATTGTCAGCATCCGTCAGCAATGCCACTTTCTTTTTGCCATCAATTCGTTGAGCTAAGCCTTTGATTGGTCGCCCGTGAATACTCGTTACATAGGCATCTTGCCAGCTTTCGCCCATTTTGGAAAAGGCGAGTTGTATTGAGCTCATATATGGATAGACTTCGATATTGAGCTTCTTTGCTAAATAGCCGCCGATGCCGTAAAACAAAGGATCACCTGACGCTAAAATAACTGTTTTTCGTGTTTCTTTAGCTAGTTTTTCAACGAGCGTCGAAAGACCACCTTTAATGACGATTTTTTCACCTGTAAAGCCTGGGAAAAAATCAAGAACACGCTCACCGCCTACGAGCACCTCACAGTCAGTAATCCACTGTCGATACTGTGGTAGTAAACTTTCTTGTCCGTTATCCCCGATCCCAATCAATTTCATCGATGGATGCAATGTCATCAGCCCTTCCTAGTAATTGTCCCTGCATCGAATAAATCGATGTGGAGAGCGTCAAGCCCCCTCGAATATGGTGTAATGATGAATAACAACACGCCTCACATAAATGATGAAAGAACATCTCATAGCCTTTTTCCGCCATGATTTCACCTACTTGTGAGGCGGTATTTGCTTCTCTTACTTGCAGAACCGTTTCATCGTCGGCCCCAATATCAATGGCTAACTGTGCCAAAAAGTTAAAATCAATCGCTGCGCTTTTGGAGTGCACCATCATCACCCCTTGCGCAACCTTCGAAAATTTCCCCATCATGCCAACGAGTGATACTTGCTTAATGCCAAGTCGTTTACAATGTTTTAATGTAAAGCCAACAAAATCACCCATTTCAATAAACGCTTCCTCCGGTAATGCAGGATACTGCGCCATGCCATACTTTTCACTGCGTCCACCTGTTGTCACAACAACATGTTCACAGCCAGCTGCTCTAGCAACACTGATTGCTTGGACAATGCTTGCCATATAGGCAGAACTCGAAAAAGGCACGACGGTTCCCCTTGTGCCTAAAATAGATATACCGCCAAGTATGCCGAGCCGTCCATTTAATGTTTTTTTAGCAATTTCCTCACCGTCTGGTACAGAAATAACAACATTAACGCCCCGACTAATTTGAAACTCGTCTAGCACATCTTGTACAGTACTATGTATCATCTTACGAGGAACAGGATTGATCGCAGCTTCTCCAACAGCAACCGGTAAGCCGGGCTTTGTTACGCGCCCGACGCCAATACCACCATCTAAATGAATACCGGGTGTATCAGCCCAACTGACCGTGCCAATAATTAAGGCTTTATGTGTTGCATCTGGATCATCACCAGCATCTTTAATCGTCTCACAGCTGACTTCATTGCGTCCAAATGTACATTTTTCAATTGTAAACGTTGCATCACGCCCTATTGGCAAATGAATCGTACTCGTTTCTTGCTCTTCGTTTGTTATAAGGGCTAGCAAGGCGGCTTTCGTAACTGCAGTTGCACAGGCTCCCGTTGTATAACCGTGACGCATGTCTTTAGGATCCTTTTTTGGCTTCCGCTCCATTACTTTTTCGCCTGTTCGTCCGCTAATAATGAAATGGCATTTAATGCAGCAACCGTCACTGTACTACCGCCTTTACGCCCAACGTTTGTAATATACGGAATACCTTCCAGCTTTAACAGCTCTTCTTTCGACTCAGCTGCTGACACGAATCCAACTGGCATCCCAATAATTAAATCCGGCTTTGCTAAGCCTTCTTTAATTAAACGAATTAACTCTAGTAATGCAGTTGGTGCATTTCCGATTGCATAAATGCCACCTTCATGTAATTTTGTCGCTTTTTGCATGGAAATAATGGCACGTGTTGTATTTTGTTTTTTCGCTTCAATCGACACGTCTTCATCTGCAATATAGCAATGTAAATCGCCACCGTGCTTTTGGAAACGTTTTTTCCCTGAGCCACTTTCAATCATTTGCACATCGGCAATAACATGGCGACCTGCGAGAATAGACTTGATACCTGCTTCAAGTGCCCCTGGCGTAATAATGACGCTACGTCCTAATTCAAAGTCAGCTGATGCATGGATAATACGACGGACAACTTTCCATTCGTCTTCTGAAAAATCATGGTCGCCCATTTCCTCTGCAATAATGGAAAAACTATAATCATAAATTTTGTCCGGGTCTACTGTTAATGGTTTAAAATCTGTTTTGAAATCCATGTGGAATGCCTCCTAAAGTATGTGTTGTACAGCCTGTAGTACGTCCTCAAATGCGGAATATTGCTGGCCGTATTGGATATTTGGTCGTGCAATTAATATCGTTTCAATGCCACAGGCAAGTGCTGCGTCTAGCTTTTCGTCTACTGAGCCCACTTTGCCACTTTCTTTCGTAATCATCAATGTGACATTGTATTGACGGAATAATGCTTCGTTTAATTCTTGTGAAAAAGGACCTTGGATGGCGACAATATCTTTTTGCGCCACACCAAGTGCTTGACATTTTTCCATATTATCGAGGCGTGGAAGCATCCGTGCAATCACACGTGTGTTTTCTAAGCCTTGTAATACGTTCGTAAACGTTGCGAGCGTTTTACTGCCAGTTGTTAGCATAATAACGCCTCGTTTTTCTGCAGCTAATTGTGCTGCTTCCTCATAGTCTTTGACCACCGTAATAAGTGGATGTTCGTAATGCTCATTTGCGCGCTCATAGCGAATATATGGCACACCTGCACTTTCAGCTGCTGCCATAGCATTTTTAGAAGCTTCCTCAGCAAATGGATGAGAGGCATCGACAACTAAGCGGTAACCACGTTCCGTAAGTATTGCTGCCATTTCCTCAGCAGTAAGTCGGCCAACTAAATGTGGCAGCCCTACCTCTGCAAGGCTCGAAGCGGCTGACTCTGTTACAACGGTTGCCGTAACAGCATAGCCTGCTGACTGTAATTCAAGTGCAAGATTTCTAGCATCGCTCGTACCTGCTAACATAAAAATCATTTCACTAACTCCTCGTCATGATGATGGTCATGTGCGTGGTCGTGGTGATGGTGATGATCGTGATCATGGTGGTGGTGACCATGGTCGTGGTCGTGGTCGTGGTCGTGATCATGATGGTGCTCCACAAATGCCGATGCGTTAATGCGATATTGACATGTATCACAATTCATTTTTACATCTCCTGCAATGGCTTCTTCCATACGATCTAGTAACACCGTTTTTAATTTTGGGTGGTAACCAAAGTAATCTGCCAATTGGATGTCTAAATCAGCATATGTCGCGGCAAAATGTTTTTGCATACCTTCCATACGCTCCATTAAAATGCCTGTAAATAAGAAATACGGTAACATAATGATTTTTTTTGCACCAAGACGATAACAGCGTTCGATTCCTTCATCTACTGAAGGATTCGTTACACCCATAAATGCACACTCAACTGTCAGGACATCTAATTGTTCCCAAAGCAAACGACCGATTTTATAAAAATCACTGTTCGCATCCGCGTCACTACCACCACGCCCAATGAATAAAATCGCAGTATCTTGTTGTTTTTCTTTAATATTCAAGCCTGTTCCTGATAGACGCTCTGTTAAAATATTTAACACTTCTTCATGCACGCCAAGTGGTCGACCGTAAGTAAACGATACATTTGGGTATTTTATGCGAGCGGCATCAATCGCTGCTGGAATATGAATTTTTGAATGTCCTGCTTGCAATAAAATAATTGGCACTGCATACACTTCTGTAGCCCCACGCTGTATACATACATCAATACCTGAAGGAATATTTGGTGCTTCAAACTCTAAAAAACACGTTTCTACAATAAAGTTGTCATCAATTGAAGGCGTCAATTGTTGAATAAACGTGCGTACCTCATCATTTCCTGCTGCTAAACGGCTACCATGGCCAATAAATAAAATTGCTTTCATTACTTTTCTCCTCACTAGTCGCCGCACGGTGCTGGCTCTACTTTTATTTTTGATGACATATCTTGGTACGTAAAATGCAATATTTTTTTCACCCGTTTGAAATACTTAAATAAACGCTCATTTGGGTGGGCATTGGCCTTATATTCCTCAATAATGTCTGTAATAAGCGGAATTAATTGCTCAGGCTCTAACCCCTCTACGACAGGTTGTGCCGCATGCGCTGTGCGTCCTACTGGTTTTGCTCCGATAAAGACATCAAATTTACTTTTTCGATAGACGATACCGATATCATCAAATACTGCTCGATAACAAGCCATACCACAGCCGTTAAAGCCAATATTTAAAGTTTTCGGTAGCGACAAGCCACCAAGTTTTTCTTGAATTTCCTCAGCATACGGAATAGAATCAGCCTTCTCCCCGTAACAGAAATCACAAGCTTTTAATGACAGTACATCGCCAATCGGTGCGAGTAAAAAACCGACTGCCTTTAATTTTTCTGTAATGGTCTCGGGTTCTGTCGTTGGGATTTTCAAATGAATTTGATGGTCTGGTGTATATTCCATCGTCCCTTCTTCACCTACAACTTCAGCTAATGTCATCATTTGCTGTGGCGTGAAAAATTTATTTGCCACCCCAGGACTAACAGCTAGTTCAAAAATGGACTCTATTTTTTGCTGAACCAACTTTGGCGTTGTTGTTGTAACAGTTGTCCCTTTTACCATCGCAAGGGCCGTTGCTGCCATTTCCAATGATGTTTTTTTCGCTTCTGCTACAGGGGAAATCGCCATACTGCTCTTTATGCGTCCTGCATTCGGATCTGCCGCAAAGTCTTGGCGTGCTGTACCTGTTTCTTGGTTCATCGCCCATGGTTCATTTTCTTCTTTTAAACGCTGGTGCGGACGTAAAGGTTGTTTTTCTTCCCCAAGTGTATATTTACGCTGATAGCCGCGCGGTGTAATCATTTTATTGTCATAGAAAAATGTCGATGAGTTGCCAATAATAACCGTCGTTAACATACCGATATCATGTTCGAGCATTTCTGCTAATGTCGTCATCGTGATTTCCTGACGATCACGGTAGGCACTTTTTACAAGCCCTACCGGTGTATCAGGGGCGCGATATTCAAGTAAAATCCGTTGTGCTTCGACTATTTGACGTGTCCGGCGACCGCTTTTCGGATTGTATAAGGCAATAACAAAATCGGCCATCGCTGCCGCTTCCACACGCTTGGCAATTAAATTCCAAGGTGTTAAATGGTCACTTAAACTAATGGTGCACGAATCATGCATAATCGGAGCACCGAGTAAACTTGCACATGAATTAATAGCTGAAATACCTGGTACAATTTCGACTTCAACTCCAGTTGCTTCCGTCCACCCAAGCTCAATGAGTACTTCATAAACAAGTCCAGCCATGCCGTAAACACCTGAGTCTCCACTTGAAATAACTGCAACAATATTGCCAGCCTCAGCTTGGCGAACCGCTTCTTGTGCTCGCGATACTTCTTCCGTCATACCCGTACTAACAATCGACTTCGCAGTAACTAAATCTTGAATAAGCTCTACATACGTTTTATAGCCAATAATAAAATCACTTTGTTGTAATGCTTCGACAGCTCGTGTCGTAATATGTTTGAAATCCCCAGGTCCAAAACCTACAACAAAAATCTTTCCTTTTTGCGCCATTTGTTACCCCTCTTTCACCTTGTCGATGCCTTTAATGGCTGTTGTTTGTGGTGTACGCTGTAACGTACCTTCCGTCAATGTAAACACATGCTCACTATGCAAAGAATCGTGGTTTAAATCTTGCACAAGTGAACGACCATGCTCAACAGTCGGCACGCGATACCAATTTCCTTGCGGATAGGCTATAACAACACAAGCATCTTTGCATCGTCCATTACAACGCGTTCTCGTCGTATGTATTTCCTTATCGAGAGATAACTTCTCGATTTCATCACGTATCGCTAACGTAATTTCCTCCGCCTCTTTTTTCATGCAACTACTGCCATTACAAATAAAAAGATGGGTTTTCATACCCTCTAAATTCCAAGTTGTCATTGTTTTTCTCCCCTCATTGACTTATTGGAAAAAGAAAAAACCTTTACTCAATATCGAAGAGTAAAGGTTTTGTAGAAGCCAAAATAAAACGAATAAACACGTATCCGTTCTCGCTCCACTTCTCCCTCCGAAAAGTTTGCATGCCATCAACTAAGCAGGTTTCCTGACTTAAGCTTCCTTTTACTTTCGCGCCTTCCCAATTTCTTAGTGGCATTGCGATTTCATCAGCTATTACAGTAGCGGGGGCTGTACCGGATTTGCACCGGTTTCCCTATTATCTCGAACTATTTCGAGCACTTAATGATGTTTCTATATGAAATTTTTACATAAAAGTTTATAAAACAATTGGAAAACTATTTCTATCATAGCCTATTATTTTTATACTTTTCAACAGTTCTTTTGCATTTATTAGATTTTTAATAAAATTTCAACAAATATTCCGTTGAAATTGCTCGCTATTCTCTTACATTTATCTTAATTTTCTACAAGTAAAAATATTTTGCACAAAAAAAGGATGGCGAATAACTGGAAAAACATGTTACACTTTGTCGTGAAAACTCACAACTTCATCTTTTTTCGGTGCGAAGTGTAGCCATTTCGCTTAAAAGGGAAGCCGGTTTAAGTCCGGCGCGGTCCCGCCACTGTACTAGGGAGTTTTATAGAAAATGTCACTGTCTAAAGGATGGGAAGACCCTATAAAACGATGAACTAAAGCCAGGAGACCTGCCGAAAAAAACGTGATCGTTTCAACCTACGAGGATAGGTGTGCGGCTTAGCAAATGACAAATCAATTTGCTTTTTCAGCTATGCACTTTTTCCGTAATGGAGAAGTGCTTTTTTTATTGCGCACGCTACATTCAAATTTAACTGTGAAGGAGGAGAGATTGTGAAATTTTCTTTGTGGAAACTTAGTTATTTCTTACTAGCATTTTTACTAGTACCAAAACGTGCATTTGCTATGCATATCATGGAAGGATTTTTACCGATTGAATGGGCCATTTTTTGGTGGGTTATTTCCATTCCATTCATCATTTTAGGATTACGTTCTATTCGTAAAACAATTGATGAAAACCCTGAAACGAAAATGATTCTTGGGTTATCCGGTGCATTTGCATTCGTTTTATCTGCCTTAAAAATTCCATCTGTTACGGGAAGCTGTTCACATCCTACTGGGGTGGGACTTGGGACAGTGCTTTTCGGACCATTAGCGATGAGTGTCATCGGTACAATCGTCTTATTGTTCCAATCATTACTTTTAGCGCATGGAGGTATTACGACTTTAGGGGCAAATGCTTTCTCCATGGCCATTGTAGGACCTATTATCGCTTATTACATCTTTAAAGGTTCGCAAAAAATCGGCCTATCGTTCTCGCTCGCTGTCTTTTTTGCTGCGATGCTCGGGGACTTAGGTACATACGTTGTCACTTCAGTTCAATTAGCACTAGCATTCCCTTCTGAAGTAGGAGGCTTTATGGCCTCATTCACTAAATTCGCAGGGATTTTCGCGTTAACACAAATTCCATTAGCCATTAGTGAAGGCCTTTTAACCGTCATTGTCATGAATTTCTTAAAAAAATACAATGTCAGCGAATTAAAGGCATTACGTGTTTTCTCAGCAAAGGAGGCACATTAGCATGAAGAAAAATTTACTGCTCCTTGCAATTGTTGTGCTGTTAGCGATTATCCCCCTTTTCATCCAAAAAGGTGCTGAATTTGGTGGAGCGGACGGCGAAGCGGAAGCTGCTATCGGTGAAATAAACGCGGACTATGAGCCATGGTTTGAAAGTTTATGGGAGCCACCAAGTGGTGAAATTGAAAGTTTATTATTCGTCTTACAAGCTGCTATCGGCGCTGGCTTTATTGGCTATTTCGTAGGCTATATGCGCGGCAAGCATAAAGAAGGTTAAATGATGTTACTTATTGATAAGTATGCTTATATAAATAAACTAGCGTCTGTACATCCGTTAGAAAAAATGACGTTTTCCTTAGGGTTACTGCTGTTGTCTTTAATCATAAGAGATGAACTTATTTCACTCATTACATTTATTGTAATGAGTGCTTTTATCATTTTAGGCGCTAAAATCCCTTGGCAATATTATGTAAAACTACTGTTGTTGCCTGCATTTTTTCTGCTATCAAGTTTACTCTCTATTGTCATTTCCATTGCGCCAAATACAAGTGCTATCCCTCCCTATTTTTGGGCATTGACGGTGAGTCAGTGGACTATTTTTGTCGGTAATGACAGCTTACTTACAGCTCAGCAATTATTGTTCACAGTTCTCGGCAGTATTAGCTGTTTATATTTTTTAATTTTAACAACATCGGTGCAAGCTATTTGTTATGTCTTGCGACAATGGCGTCTGCCTGCTTTATTTGTCGAGTTAGTAGAGCTCACATATCGATTTATTTTTATCTTTTTAAATAGTATGCAAAAAATTCATCTTGCCCAACAGGCTCGCCTTGGCTATCAATCACCGATGCAATGGTTGCGGTCGATTTCCATGCTTATTGCAGCATTATTTGCGGAAATGTTTCAACGTAGCCGTGAACTAAATAATGCCATGCAAGCGCGCGGTGGCGAAGCAGTCTATTGGCAAAACAGCATAAGCTATAGCAAGAAAAATTGGTTTGGCATTGTAGCTATTTTTACATTTCTCATTTTATTTGGAGGTTTTTACGTATGACAGAGCTTTATTTTGATGTTCAGCATTTGAGCTATGCCTATGCAGACGGTACGGAAGCCTTGACGAATATTTCATTGCAAATTCCAAAAGGGAAAAAAATCGCCTTGCTTGGCCATAATGGCGCAGGCAAATCCACGTTATTTCAGCATTTAAATGGTATTTTAAAACCGAGCGCTGGCAGTATTACTTTTTGTCATGAAACGCTTAGCTATTCTAGAAAAGCATTAGCCGCATTGCGGCAACAGGTCGGCATCGTCTTTCAAGATGCGGACAATCAACTTTTTTCCGGCACTGTCAAGCAAGACATTGCTTTCGGGCCATTAAACCTTGGTTGGTCGCAAGAAAAAATAGAAGAAAAAATCGCATGGGCCGTTGCCCAAACTGAGATTGAAGCATTGCTTGATAAGCCCATTCATTTTTTAAGCGTCGGGCAGAAAAAACGTGTTGCAATGGCCGGTGTACTCGCAATGGAACCTTCTATCTTACTATTGGATGAGCCAACTGCTGGCCTTGATAATTATTATGCTGCACAATTTTTACAATACTTAGCTAAATTAGAAAACGGACAACGTACTTTTTTATTAGCGACACATGATATCGCATTAGCTTATGAATGGGCAGATCAAATCATTGTCATGGAGGCTGGAAAAATCATTTATAACGGGGACCCGATTGCATTATTCTATCAACAGGAAGTGCTTGACCAAGCCCATCTTGAACGTCCTTGGGTTTTTGACATAACGCGAGCATTGCAACAAATAAAACTACTAGATACCAATCTCTCAATGCCTCGCTCTAAGGAAGATTTACAAAAATTAATAGCACTCATCTAAGTGCCAGGCACCCAAACAATTATGAATATTCAGATTACAAAAACACTCCTCTTGCATCAAGTTTACAAAATTGATGCAAGTTTTTTGTCTCCTATTAGAGGAATTCCCTTTAATTATATGAATATATCCTCTGTTATTTTAAAAAACTTGCAAAATTTTTTTATTATGATATGAAACTTTTCTATTTTTCATCCGTTATAAATAGTGAAATGCCATATTTTACGCAAGGAGGAAAAACAATTGAAAAACTGGGTGATGAAATCAATCGCTGTCGTAGCATGTTCTGCACTAATGGTTCCTGCTGCTTCTGCCTTTGCTGAAGCACCACAGAACCCAGCACAAGTGACAAGTATGCTCGCTAGCAAGAAACAGCAAGCAGCCAAGCAAGTCAAAATGCAAACAGGAGGAAACGAATGGATTAGTACCGATACTATTATCGTCAAACATTCGGGTCTTGCTAAGACCGTACATAGTAAAATTGGTTCCAAAGTCATTCGTTCGATACCTTCATTAGGATACGATGTGATTCAACTTAAAAAAGGACAATCATTAACAGAGGCTGTTGCCTATTATGCCAAGCAAAAAGGCGTAAAAAGTGTATCTCCAAGTTACAAATATCAGTCCTTTAGCAATGCAGCAGATCCAAACAAAAAGGATATGTATCATTTAAATTTACTGCAAATTGATAAAGCGCTAGCATTGGCTGGTAATCACGAGGTAAAAGTAGCCGTTATCGATTCTGGTGTGGATTATAAGCATCCAGATTTACAAACGCAAGTAGTCCCACCACATAATGCAGCAGCACCTGCCAATTCTGCTTTCCCTGATCCACATGGCACACATGTAGCGGGAATTATCGGTGCCACAAAAGATAATGGCATTGGAGGGCATGGCGTATTTCCGAATGCCAAGATACTTCCAATCGATGTTTTCAACGGCAAACAAACCGCAAATGACTTTGTCATCGCACAAGGTATTTTGTATGCCATTGAACAAAAAGCAGACGTCATTAATATGAGTCTCGGTGGCTATGGTGCATCCCCACTTATGGAGGATGCAGTAAAAAAAGCGCTCGATAAAGGCATTACAATTGTCGCAGCGGCAGGAAATGAGTCTACCGATTATTACTCTTTCCCGGCTTCTTTCGAAGGTGTTATTAGCGTCGGTTCTACGAATGAACGCAATCAGCTATCCAGCTTTTCCAACTATGGCCCATCAGTGGATTTAGTCGCTCCGGGCGAGGATATTTTCAGTACCGTTTATGATGGAAAAAAAGGATCTTCCTTTGCAACATTTAGCGGGACATCGATGGCATCCCCTGTCGTTGCAGGTGTAGCCGCATTATTAAAATCCAAACATCCCGATTTAAAACCGCATGAAATAGAAGCAATACTTGAAATGACAGCAAAGGACTTAGGTGATAGAGGTTACGATCTTACCTATGGACATGGCCTCGTGGATCCTGTAAAGGCTTTACACTTCGATTTAAACAACCTACCTAAACGCTATTCAGAAACAAAAGAAGAACGCCTAAACAATGCCACAGAGCTAGATAAAAACATAGTAAATATTGAAAAAGGTCAATTCAAGCTACCAGATGAAAAGAAATGGTACAAAGTTGATTTAGACGCGTATGAATATGCTCAATTGTCATTAGAAGGTGCCAGCAACTACGACTATGCATTTGACTTGTATTTCTACCCTGCTGGTGACAAGGGCGAAGTAGAACCTATAAAAGTGAATGAAGTTCGTGCAGGAAAACAAGAAGGCTACCTGTACAAAGCCGAACAAGCAGGCACGCTACTTATTGGTGTCAAAGACCATAATGGTGCCTATAGTTTAAGAGGTGCATCAAACTACGTTTTCACTGCTCAAACGACGAATGAATTACCAATTGATTCATTAGACATTGACAACTCGCATAACATTCAACAGTTCCCATTTAGTACAGCAGGACAAAATTACACATTACTTTCTGCTGATCAACAAGGTGATGCAGACTATTTCACATTTTCAGTTACTGAACCTACAACGCTCAAATTTGATTTATCAGGTATCCCAGGTGTAAATTCATCAATGGAAGTCTTTTTAAAAGAAGAACTAGCAATTGCTCCAAGAGAACAAATAGATGACGAGGAGCGGTATGAAGACGAATGGCATGAGGCTTTTCCCTTACAATCTTCCAGTTCAGCCACAAGTGACGGTTCAAGCCTTATTTTCGACGCACAACCAAATGAAGAGTATATACTAAAAGTGTCCAATAGTAGCTATAGTGAATTTTTATTTGAATTGCTCCTGTTCGGTGGCTTTGATACTGAGGAACTAGAGAACGGTAATGAATCCATTATTCCTTATACATTAAAAGGAGAAGTTGTTTATCTTCCTGAAGACGAAGATGGACTACCGTTATCTGAACCATATATGGAAGATAGCTATACTGATGCTGATATAGAAGCTCGTTATAAAGCACAAAAGCGTCAACAAGAGAATAAGTTTCTTTCAATGTTCCTTGAAGATGATTTTGGTGAAAATATAGAAGACGTCGATTCTATTATGGCAAACGCCATACCTTTCGATATTGGTGACAGTCAAAGAGCCTATTTCCAAACCGAAGACGATGAAGATTATTTCGTATTGACAGCGCCTGAAGATGGCATTTACGGCTTCCATATTGCGAGCGGCATGAACCAAAGTCCTGCTGGTACCATCTTTGAATACGATGAAGAAAATCATGATTTACGGCCAATTTCAGACTTAACAAATGACGTAAAGCTTCTCTCCCTTCTTTATGATATTAATATCGATGAAAACGATGCAAAAACGATTGCACTGAAGGGTGATAAAACTTATGTAGTCAAAGTAGGCAATTTTGGTGGACGTTCGATCGAGCCATATACCCTTTCTTCTCGGAAAATGGCCGATATTCCTGACGGCAAAATTAACGATATCAACGAAGTGGAAAATGCTCAATTGATCCAACCAGGTACTAACTATCAAAACCATCTCATTTTCAACGATGATAGTGATTTCTACTATTATAAGCATCGAGGCGAAGATACAATTTTAAGTTTGTTGTTATCCTCTGTTCCATTTACAAATGGACAAGATAGACAAACACCAAAAGTATTACAATTAGACTTAAAATTAACGGGTTCCATTATTGAAGATACAAATGGCAATATGCAAATTGATGACGATGAATTAGCAACAGAGATTTCATTTGGCGGAGGTGAAACTTTATTAGAAATACTATTTGGTATTTCAAGCGCTTCCGATATCAATACATCCTTTGTAGCTAAAAGAAATCGCGGCTATTTTGTCAATGTTAAAGCGATCGATACGGGGCTTGTATCGCTCCAGCCATATACGTTAACTGTCTTTAATCATAAATCAATGGATGAAGACGCAGATTCCAATTTAGTCAATGGTGTGCCAACAAATCCAGTGAAACTGACAAAAAATGGAGATAAATGGCTAGCGACACAATATTTTAACGCAAGTGTACCATTTGGCGACAAAGACTATTTCGAATTCGCCAATGACCGCAAACGCAATGTATTCTTCTCTTTACAAACTGAAAAGGGATTAGATGGAGTCATCCGCATTATTGATGCAAACGGAAGAACCGTCGAAACGTTGGATATGTACGGAGCGGAAGATGCAGAAATAGGTTTCGTCGAACTTGATAAAGGAACATACTACATTGAAGTTAGTGAAGTATTTGGCAAAGCTAGTACAAAACCATATACGCTGGAAGTACAGTAACTAATTTTTGATTACACGACTGCGGTAATTTCCGTGATGTGTGGGCATTTCAATCAATTATTTAGTGAGGAATTCTATTTTAAATCGAGCAACTGGCATCAAGCGTAAGCTTCTTGATGCCAGTTGTCATTTATTACAACGCCTTTGTTCGTAAAAAATCATTCGCCAACCACAATTGCTTAAATTGTGCGACACTGTTTAGGATGGCATTTGGTTGTTCACTAAATTGTGCTGTTTGGGTTTCAGGTAACCATTGAACGCCAATTGTATAGACATCCGCCTGTAAGCCAGCAACGATATCCGCATCACTATCCCCAACATAAATTGCCTCATTATTGCTTACCCCTATTAGAGATAAGGCTCTCACTAAACCTTCTGAATCAGGCTTAGGCTTAAGTACGTCATCACCGGTGATGATGACATCAAACAACCCTTCCATATTCAATGCATGTAATGAGATATCCAAGCTTCTTTTTGCCTTTCCTGTAAATATCCCTAGTTTGATTGCCGATTCTTTCAAAAAAGTCAGTAATGCAAGTATTTCAGCATTGCCCTCTACTAGATTTTTATGTAATTCACTATATTTCTCGTAGTAGTATTCAATTGCATCTTCTTTATGAGGATGTATTAGATTGTTACGGATAATTCCTGTTTCAGAAGGACCAAACATAGCTTTTATTTCATTGTTAGTAAGTTCCCTGTTATCAAACGTTTTAAATACTTGTCGAAAAGCCTCAAAACAAAGCGGTAAAGTATTCGCCAAAGTTCCATCGAAATCAAAAATGATTGCTTTCATAATTAGCTCCTTTTCGTTAGCGTTCAGTTAGCATCATGACGCACATATGCTTAAACAGTGGCCGCTACAAATTGTTTAAATGCCTCTTCTTCTTCAATAAATGGATTATGATTACTTTGATTGAACGCTTTAAACGTAGCTGTTGATACTAAATTCGCTACCTCCACTCCAAATTCAAAAGGGCATTGCGCATCATATAAACCCGCGTATAAGTAAGTTGGCACTTTTACGTCTTTTAGCAAAGGTCTTAAATCATACTTTGGCAACTCTTTATAAGCATAATAATCTAATCGCGCAGAAACCGTTTTCCCACTATTCGGTCGACGTAACATTTCCTCGTACGCCTCCTTGTTGTATAAAGACATCATCGTCCATTCTTTATTCACCGCTCTACGTTCATCGATTGTTGAGTTAGGATTACCAAGCACCGCAAAAATTTCTTTCAGTCTTTTGTTATTGGCATTTTTCACACAATAAATACTGCCAGGGTGATACATATAATCTGCTGAAGCACATAGTCCACCGACAATGATTTTTGATAAATGGTGAGGTGCTTGCACGGCATATTTTAGACCGAGCATCCCCCCTGTTGAATGACCGGCAAAACTCCATGCATTGTATCTTAGTGCTTGTCGTATCGCCTCTAAATCGTTAACAGAGGATTCCATACTATAGGAATCATCATCTAAACCATCTGTTGAATGTCCACAACCTGCTAGATTTATTAGGTATACTGCATATTGATCCGTAAAACTATCTGCAAATAAATTGCCATTGGCATTATACTCGCTGTATAAATGCGTGACACATAGCGGTTCACCTTGCCCTTTTTTAAATAGTTCAAAGCTACCCCTTTTGGTTTCAATCAACTGTTTTTCCCACATGTGCTACTTTCACTCCTTTTAGTTCATACTATTAATATTTTACAAATCTTTCTAATTCCCTTTTAAAAAATAAAAAAACATCTCAATCCTAAATGGACGAGATGTTTTCGTTTATTATTTAATTAAAGTACTTTACATAATTACAATATTGATCTTGTTTCATATGTAGATTTTCATATAACTTTCGTGCATGCACATTATCAGCAGCCGTTTGCAACGTTACATAGCGTGCCGATTGCTGTTGACAATAGTGAAACACATTCTCCATTAATGCTTTGCCTACCCCTTGGCCTCTAGCATCATCCGTTACATAAATATCATTTAAAATATATGCACGTTGTAAAGCGATGGATGAAAATGTTGGATACAATTGGGCGAAACCAATCGTTTTGCCATTATCGACAGCAATTAAAATAACAGACTCTTTCAAAGCCATTCGTAATTGAATAAATGCTTTGGCGCTACTTCTATCTGATTCTAGTCCATAAAACTGACGGTATTCATCAAATAGTACTGCCACTTGTTCTAAATCATCTAATGTTGCGTGAAGTATTTCCATTCTTCTTCTCCCCTTATGTCTACCCATGATTGTCTTATAAAATATGTAGCTCGTTTTTATTATATAGGAAATATTGTAATAAAGATATTCAGAATAGGACTTCATAATAGGAATGGAAAAAGTGCTATCTTTGCTGTCATAGTAGACTGCAAAAACAGCACCATTTGCCTTTTTAGTGGAAATAATGATCTACGCGCTCGAGTACTTCGTCAGCAGAAAGTCCAGCTGCATCGATAACAGGTCCTGCCATAATAGGATCGCTAATGCCCATGACATCTCTGTCTTGGCCTGTAATGACGCAAGCGTCACATTTTTTTGCATCTTCTTCATTGCGAAGCTGGATCACTTCATACCCTTTTGCTTTTAAAGCATCTTCAACATTTGATAACGATTGTTCGACACCAATAATTTTAGACATCTTTCTTCCACCTCCTATATGTTAATGTGCCATATAGAATTGCTAATTATTCACTTCGCTCGTTTTTTGTTTCTTTGAATTGAACCATTGCAATGGAAGGCACCATAACTCCTCGATACTAATTAACCTAAAAATATACAAATCAACCATTTATATGTGCTATACTATAAAAATACTTTTTACAGCACGCCATAACTAGAAGAATAGGAGGAGTAACATGATTTATAGTAAAACAGATAAAACATTAGAAACAGACCGTCTACTGCTACGTCTATTTAAAGAAACGGATGCACAAGAAGTCAGCCATTATTGTAACAATTACAATATATACAAAAGCACGTTGAATTTACCGTATCCGTATACATTAGATTGTGCGCTTATATGGATTGCTGATAATGAAAAGCACTATGACTTAGACAAAATGTATGAATTCGCTATTACCGATAAGCAAAGCGGGCAGTTATATGGCGCTATCGGTATTTCCAATCATCAACAATACCAACATGGCGAAATTGCCTATTGGATTGGCGAAGAGCATTGGGGCAAAGGCTATGCCACAGAAGCAGCAAAGGCGCTAATCGATTTTGTCTTTACAGAAAAAAACTATCATCGTGTATACGCCCGCTATTTTAAATCCAATCCCGCTTCGGGCAGAATTATGGAAAAGTGCGGTATGCACTATGAAGGCACTTTAAAAGACCATATTTATAAAAATGGCACGTTTGAAGATATTATTTTTTACGGTATTATTAACCCATTAACATAAAACGTGAAATTCGGGGCTTACATTCTTATATAAAGCCCTTTTTTGTTGTCGCATCACGCATCATGATCGTCTAAAAAATCTTTGCTAAAGCTCGTTTGGGATTGATAAGAGGAGCGTTTCCCTATATCAACACCTCGTGTAATAATACCTTTTCCAAAGCGCTCTTCCATTTCATCCACTACCTTTAAAATCGGTTCATCTTTTACATGTTCTTCAAAATTGAAAATAGACAACTGTTGACTATAATCTTTGCGATCTACTACATTCGATACGGTTACACCGAGCAACCGGACAGGCGACTCGTCCCAATGTTTATCAAAGAGCGCGCAAGCAATTTCAAAAATATCTTCAAAGCGATAAATGACATTGGTCATCGATTTAGAGCGCGTATGATTGTGCCAATCAGCGTCTCGTATTTGAATGCTTACTGTAGAGCCTGCTAAACGTTTCGCATCGAGTCGCTCTGCTACTTTTTTACACAGCCCATCAATCGTTTTATGGAGCAACCGAATATCGGTTACATCTTGCGGTAATGTCGTAGAATTGCCGACACTTTTTGTATCATATATAGCTTCTGGGTCGACTTCCCTCGTATCAAGCCCATTCGCTCTTGCACGGAGCCTAACTCCATTTTTACCTAAAAGATGTTTAATCGTATGTTCTTCTACTTTTGCCAAATCACCGATAGTAAAAATACCTTGCTCATTTAACTTTTTTGCCGTGCTTGCCCCAATGCCATGCATTTCAACTACTTCAAGTGGCCACAGTACTTGTTCGATATCTCGTAGTCGCAACACGGTGATGCCCATCGGTTTTTTCATATCCGAGGCTGTTTTTGCTAAAAATTTATTCGGGGCCACACCGATGGAACAAGGTAAATCTAACTCTGTTAATATGCGCGTTTGTATTTCCTGGGCAATTTGTAGCGCATGACGCTCCTTACTTAATAACGTAACGTCCATATAGCCCTCATCAATTGACACAGGCTCTACCAATTCTGTATAGCTGCGTAAAATAGCAAACATCGCTTTTGAAGCTTCTCTATATTTTGGAAAATCTGGCGGTAGTAATAATAGCTCTGGACATTTTCGTTTCGCTTCATGAACTGACATTGTCGTATAAACGCCGAGCGCTCTCGCCTCATAGGAACAGGTTACTAAAATTCCGCGTCTTTCTTTCGGGTTTCCTGCAATCGCTATCGGCTTTCCTTTTAAGCTAGGATCATGCGCCTGCTCAACTGACGCATAGAAACTATTCATATCCACATGAAAAATAATGCGCCCTTTATGTTCCATATCATCACCACACAACCTTTAGTATGTACTACTTATTTTAATCTACAAATGTATAATCGCCATCACTTTCGAGCAATTCTTTTAATATCGTTAAGGCTTGTTCAAGCTGCATGCTATTTTCAGGTGCAGTAATCGCCAAGCGAACAGCATTTACCGGCTTCGCCTTGCCTACCGCAAAACGCTCTGCGGCATACACTTGCACCCCCGCTTTCGATGCCAATAATTCAAACTGCACACCTGTAAATTTTTCAGGCAGTATAAGCCATCTAAAAATGCAGTCATCATCACCTAAAATTTGATAGTCTCCTAAATATTGATTGACAAGTGCATTTTGTTGCTTCGCGTATAAACGATGTTTCTCTAAAATCGTTTGTGCTACACCATCTTGAATGAGCCTCGCTGTCAGTTCCACCATAACTTGTGATACTGAAATGTTCATCGTATAGAGTGTTTCAATGATTTTCTTTCTTAATGCAGTCGGTGTCACAATAAAAGAAAGCCTTAAACCGGGTGAAATCGTTTTTGATACACTGGCGATATAGACAACCTTTTCAGGTGCATAAAAAGCAATCGGCGCAAGAGGTTGTTCCTTTAATAAACTATAAATCGCATCTTCAATAACGATTATATCTTTTTGCCTTGCCACTTCTGCAATCATTTTCCTTGTCTCACTAGACATCGTATGTGTCGTCGGATTATGAAAATCAGGAATCACATATAGACCTTTAATATGCTCATTTTTACATGCATAGAGGATACCTTCCTTCGTCATTTCTCCATTTTTTTGCTGAATCGCTACTAGTTGAATGCCAAGCATATTAGCCGCCGTTTTAATGCCCGCATAGGTGATTGGATCTGTTCCAATACGATCTCCTGGTTGAAATAATGCAGCTAATGTGCCAACAATCGCATTTTGACCACCTGCCCCGAGCAATATTGGCTGATCGGTTTGAAAGCCTACTTTGTCTAAAAGTTTGGCTGCGGCTTCTGTTTGCCAAGCATTGCCCTCTGGTCGCCCATATTGAAAAAGCTTGCTGACATTTGAATCATTCAGCATTTTTTTCATATAGCGTGTAATTTCTTCATTGGCAAAAGTATCAGGCAATACAGAGCCCATTTCAATTAAATGAGCTGAACTACTTGTAGGTAATAAAATTTTATTTGTTGCCGCATCCGAAGAAACAAATGTACCGCTCCCGATTGACGCATAAATCAGTCCCTTTTGTCCACACAGCTTGAACGCTCGTGTAATCGTGCTCAAATTAACATCTAAAAAATCCGCCAGTTCCCGTTGTGGCGGCAACTTTGTACCTGGTAACAAAATGCCTTCTTTTATATCCTGTTCTAACTGTTCAGCAATAGCAATATATAATGGCACTGAACAATTGCTTATATTCGGTTTCCAACTCATTGGGTATTGCTCAAATGAATTAAATGGCATTTTTCACATCCCTCTCTTCGCGCATGCATACAATTTTTTATTGTCTTGCATACAATCATAATATTGTATGCAAAAGATGACAATGATATAATTTTTAAAAATCAGAAAAAGGGACCGATAAAATTATGCAATATTCTGAAAGAATCTTAAACACACCTTCTTCATTCATCCGTAATATTTTGAAAGTAACGGATGCTGAGGACGTCATTTCCTTTGCAGGAGGGCTTCCAAATCCAATCTCTTTCCCAATTGATGCTTTAAAAGCATCTGTAGATCATGCCATTAGTGAAAATGGCAGTCGCCTATTCCAATATTCATCGACACAAGGGTATGCGCCATTACGTGAATACATTGCGGCAAAATACCGACGTATTCACGGGCTGGCGATCGATGCGGATGATATTTTAATCACAACTGGTTCACAACAAGCACTTGAACTACTTGGGAAAGTACTCATTAACAAAGGTGATGGCATAATTATTGAGGAGCCAGGCTACTTAGGTGCAATCCAAGCCTTCACATTAAGTGAGCCGACGTTCCATGGTGTAACACTGGAAAACGATGGTCTTAATTTGGAAGAGTTAGAGAAAGCTTTACAGCAACCGAATGTGAAATTTATCTACACTGTACCAAACTTCCAAAATCCAACGGGTCTTACGTATTCAAAAGAAAAACGTCAACAAATGTATGACATCATTGCGAAATACGATGTCGCATTAATTGAAGACGACCCATATGGCGAATTACGTTTCCAAGGTGAGCCACTACCATATATCGGTGCCGGAAAACTTGATAATAGTATTTTACTAGGTTCTTTCTCTAAAACAGTGACACCAGGTATGCGTCTTGGCTTTATTATTACGAAAAACAAAGAGTTAATGAAACATATTGAAACAGCAAAACAAGCGACTGATTTGCACACAAATATTTTCTCGCAATATGTGATTTATGATTACTTAGCAAACAATGATTATAATGAACATGTGAAAAAAATTATTGCTTTATATAAAAATCAATCCGATGCAATGTTAGATGCCATGCAAGAATTTTTCCCTGCACACGTTGAGTACACACGACCTGATGGCGGGATGTTCATTTGGGCAACGATGAATAACGGCGCTTCTGCCTTAGACATTTTCAACAAAGCAATGGAACAAAAAGTTGCTTTCGTTCCAGGTGACCCCTTCTATACATCGAAAACAGGCGTTAACACGATGCGTCTCAACTATACAAATGCAACACCTGAAGTGATTCGTGAAGGTATTAAACGTTTAGGTAGTATTTTATAACAACAAAAGAACCGTATGAGCGCTATCGATCACGCTTGTACGGTTCTTTTTATCAGTTGGCCGGATAATAGATGGTCATGCTTAACTTTGTTAATGATTGCCCCGCATTACGATAAAAATGTGGTCGGTCAGCTTTGAAACGAATGGCATCACCTGCTGTCAACGTATAGTCATTTTCATTGACGCGAATTAGTAAAACCCCTTCAAAAACTGTAATATATTCCTCCGTACCTTCTTTATGCGCCTCTGCGCTTAATTGTCCCCCTCGATCAATCTCGATTGTATAAATTTCAAAGCGACTTTCCTCTTGAAATGGAAAATTCGGATATACTCTATATTTTCCATCATCCTCTGTCAAAACTTGAAGATCTTTTTTTAACACGACTTCGGTATCCGACTGCACTTGATGGATAAGTGAAGTAAACGAAACTTTTAACCCATTCGCGATTTTCCATATGGTTGTTAACGTCGGGCTGGATTCGCCTCTTTCAATTTGCCCAATCATCGTTTTACTGACGCCACATAGCTGTGAAACTTTTTCTAAGCTTAATTTTTCTTTTTCTCGAATTGCTTTTAAATTTTTTGCAAATATAAGATGGATTTCCTCCACATTATTCACCTCATCGCATATGTACAATATAGCGTACGTTATGTATAATATAAAGAACGACGTTATATTGTTTGTTTCGGACAGTATAACATACGAACAACAAGGAGGTCTAACATGCCTTACATATCTTTTATCGTTTTTGTAGTGATTACAAGCTTTACACCAGGTCCAAATAATATTATGGCGATGGCGTTTGCCAACCAATATGGATTGCTAAAAACGATTCAGTTTTGTTTAGGTGTCGGCATTGGTTTTTTCACCATAACTGGCTTAAGCTGTTTTTTTAATGTTGCACTTATCAATGTCATGCCCATTATTACCTTCCCGTTAACCATTTTAGGGGTAATCTATATGATCTATTTAGCTTTTAAAATCGTAACATCCAAAGACAATGGAGAAAGCACTCACCATTCTAAAGAAAATAAACGCAACTTGATGCTTTTAGGGGCCATTCTCCAGTACATCAATCCAAAAGGGATTTTATTTGGCATAACGGTCGTAGCTACCTATATCCTTCCGTATTATTCTTCCAATATGAGCTATCTATTGTTCTCATTATTGTTAGGGTTTGTCGGCATGTTAAGTACCTTTAGTTGGGCACTTTTCGGTTCAGCTTTTCGTAAAGTACTTACCACATATCGTCAGCCATTTAATATTGTAATGGCACTGTTATTAGTCTATAGTGCCTTGTCAATCATCGTACACTAAGTAAAACAAATAACCCTCTATGTACGTTTTAACGTACTTAGAGGGTTGTTGTCATTAGCCTATTACTTTGTATATGTTAACACGGCATTTTTCTTATATTTTGCTAAAGCAGCTGTTGCCTCATTTTTATTTGTATATTCAAAAATACGAATATTTTTATTCTCAAATACAGTTACAACCCACATTCTAACCTCTCCTTTCGCTTTTATTTTTGTAATATAACAATCACCTAAATTGTGATACAAAAAACAAACTGTTTTATAACAACTCTTGCTGATTCTTATTGTACGCTCTTTTTATAAAAAATAAAGCTTTATGTGAAGCCCTTCACAAACTGTTCAATTTCAAAACGCTTTCATTGAACAATTTGTGAAATTCTAGATATTTTAGGTATAAATTCGAACCATTCGTGTTTACAATTCTATCTCTGTAGCGTATAGAAAAACCGTTTGTCCGCCTTTTCCACGACGTACAAACGGTTTTTCAATTTCAATCATCATAAAGTAGTAGTAGATTTTATTTCATAGTGATGATGATTTTTTACGAACAAAATACTTCTTCTTGCTTTTGTGTTAGCTCAATTTCAAACCCTAAATCTTCAAGCATGCGATAATCACTATTTACTTCCTGCCCTGCTGTCGTTAAATAGTCCCCAACAAATATACTATTAGCCGCGTACATGCCAAATGGCTGAAGGAACCCTAAATTGACTTCTCGCCCACCCGAAATTCGAATTTCCTTCGTCGGATTTATATAGCGGAATAACGCTAATACTTTTAAACAATAACGAGGATTTAATTCCTGTGTCCCTTCCAGTTTCGTACCATCAATCGCATGTAGGAAGTTAACTGGAATTGAGTCTGCATCCAACTGATGCAATGCTCGTGCAATTTCTACAACATCCTCTTTCGTTTCCTTCATGCCAATTATGGCACCTGAGCAAGGTGAAAGACCATGTTTCTTGACAATTTCCACCGTGTTTACACGATCTTCATATGTGTGGGTAGTCGTAATATAGGAATGATGGCGCGCTGATGTATTTAAATTATGATTATAACGATCCACACCGGCTGCTTTTAGTTGTTGTGCTTGTTCTTCTTTTAACAGCCCAAGGCAAGCACATACTTTTAAGCCGTACTTTGCTTTAATTTCTTCGACCGCTTCACTGACAACATGAACATCTTTGCGCGTTGGGCCACGTCCACTTGCTACGATACAATATGTACCAATTTTATTGTCAAACGCACGCTTTGCGCCCGCTAATATTTCCTCTTTCGTAATAAACGGATATTTGTCAATTGGAGCTGTCGACTTCGATGACTGCGAACAATAACCACAATCCTCAGGACAATAACCACTCTTTGCATTCATAATCATATTTAATTTTACTTTTTTGCCGTAATAATGCTTGCGGATAGCAAAGGCTCCATCCATTAGCTTTAAAATATCATCGTCATCACTATTTAAAATGGCTAGTGCCTCTTCATTGCTTATCATTTTGCCTGCAATGACTTCATTTGCTAACTGTAACCAATTCATTAAACATTCTCCTTTTCAACTTGCACAAATTTTAGAGCTCTAGCAGAACGAAATACTTTATATAGTCGCTCAGCTAAAAGTGCTGAAGCGATTGCTAAGCAAAAGTCTGCCACAATGCTATTAACAAAGCCCACTAAAAATACATGAGACCAACTTGATTTCATATTTAACCAGAGGTTCAATGCCATATATAAATACGGTACCGCCACTGCATAGATAATGATGAGCCCGACAATATTTGCGACGATAAAATGCTTTTTTGTTGGTGCCTCTAGTCGATTAATCATCGTACCAATCACGAGTGCTGCAAATGCGAAGCCTATTAAGTAACCAAACGTCGGCTGCAATACATAGGTAATGCCTCCCCCTTGCGTAAAAACGGGTAAGCCTGCTAAGCCTATGGCAATGTATACAAGCTGACTTAAAAAACCATTGCGAGCACCAAGCAAGCAGCCCGCCAAAAAGACAAAGATAATCTGTAAAGTAAACGGTACGACTGGCAAAGGTATTTTTATGAATGCACCAATGGCAGTTAAAGAAGCAAACATAGCAATCATTACAAGTGATAATGTTGATTGTCGTTGAAGCATGCCAGATCCTCCCGCTCTTTAAAAAATTGGACGATTGTTTCTTGCGTTGTCTGAATCATAAATTGCATTTCATCGTCCGTAATAATATACGGTGGCATAAAATACAACACATTGCCGAGTGGCCGAATCAATAATCCTTTTGCCAATGCTCTTTTATAGATTTGATAGCCTATACGCTCCTCACTTGGCAAAGGCTCTTTCGACTCGCGATTCGCCACTAATTCAATTGCCCCGACCAAGCCTACTTGGCGATATTCACCAACATAAGGCAAGTCAGCAAAAGCCTGCTCGGCTAGCTTGCGCATGCGTTGACCTTTTTCTTGCACAATCGCGATGTAATGTTCCTCTTCAAACATCGTCAATACTTCAAGTGCCACGCGACATGCAAGCGTATTCCCTGTATAACTATGCGAATGTAAAAATGCCTTCATCGTCGCATAATCATCATAAAATGCCTGATATACTTCATTTGTCGTTAAGACGACCGAAAGCGGTAAATAGCCACCTGTCAAGCCTTTAGATAAACACATAAAATCCGGTGTAATATCCGCCTGCTCACAAGCAAAAAGTGTACCTGTTCGTCCAAAGCCTACCGCAATTTCATCTGCGATTAAATGAACATCATACTTCGTACATAGCTCCCGCAAGCGGCGTAAATAAATTGCTGGATACATTTTCATGCCTGCCGCTGCTTGAATAAGTGGCTCAATAATGACCGCTGTGATGTCCATATGATGAAGCGTCAGCTGTTCTTCTACAAATTGAATACATTGGGCATGGCAACTTTCGGGATGCTGATTAAATGGACAACGGAAACAATCAGGTCCCTGTGCGCGTATCGTATCCAGTAATAATGGTTGATACACTTCATTATAAAGATCAACACCACCAACCGATAACGCACCGAGTGTTTCACCATGATAAGCATCGGTCAATGCTAAAAATCGTTTTTTCGTTGTTTTGCCCGTTTGCATATGATATTGAAAACTCATTTTCAAGGCAATTTCGATAGCGGATGAGCCATTATCGGCAAAAAATACTTTTTGCAAACGATGTGGCGTTAATGCTACTAATTTTTGTGCGAGCTTAATAGCAGGTTCATGCGAGAAGTTCGCAAAAATTGCATGCTCCAACGTAAATGCTTGGTCACTTAATGCTTGGCTAATACGTGGGTTAGCATGGCCAAATATATTCACCCACCAGGAAGACACCGCATCCAGATAGCGCTGATTATGTTCGTCATACAACCATACACCTTGTCCTTTTTTTATGACAATTGGTGGAAAATCCTCATAATCTTTCATTTGGGAGCAAGGGTGCCAAACATGTTGTAAATCGATTTCTTGTAACTTAGTTAATAATTGTTTCATGTTTTAACAGCCTTTCAAACAACGATGTGTCACGAAGAGCAAATTCAGCTATTTGCGATGGATTATCGAGCTTCGGAATCGTCGCAAATGGTAATGGATGATACTGTAAAATCGTTTGGATATTGTCTTGCTCCATCTCACTTTCCGTATGTCCGTTAAATACAATACCTAACACTTCAATATCACGTTTATTTAATGCTTCTAACGTTAAAAGTGTGTGATTAATTGTACCGAGTGCTGTCCGTGTAACAACGACTACAGGAAGTTTACTTTGAACAATGACATCTAAAAGTGTCGTTTTACCATATGTATCTAATGGTACAAAGAGCCCGCCTGCTCCTTCGCAAATGACAACATCGTACGTGCACTGTAATTGTTGCATTTGATTTAATAATCGCTGTGTATTGATTTGCTGCCCCTCCAGTTGAGCCGCAAAATGTGGTGATGCCGCTTCTTTAAACGAATAACCGTTCAATTTCTCAAAATCTAGCGACTGAAGCGAATATTTTTCATACATGGCTGTATCGTTATAAAAAGATTGTTCGCCATCATATACTTCACCCGTTTGTACGGGCTTATAGGGCGTTACGCGTAAACCCTGTTTTTGTAAATTGCGCATTAATAATGTGGTAACCATTGTTTTCCCAACATCTGTATCTGTTCCAACAACCCAAAAATATGGCATCTTACACTCCCCCTCATTTAAGTTAACCAACTACAGTTTTTAAGTTAACACATTCTTTTTTAATTTGTAAATGCCCTTTTTTGCATTTTTATTAAAATTATTATTCATTTTTCATTTAGGGCGTGTAGTATCAGTGTTTAACGCCCAACATCCTTTTCAATGAAATGAAAAAGGATTTTTAGCATACGTTGTAGTATTTAACAAGTTAAGGGAGGTGGCAAAATGTTTGGCCTGTTTAAAGAATCAGAAAAAATGATTGATCCATATGAACAAATGAGTACTATTTTAAATTCCTTGCTTACTTACGAAATAAGGGACTTACCGCTACGCTATGAATTTTGGTATCGATTGGCTATTCGGCAGGAAGCGTATCGCTCATTACAAGCTGAACATCGAGCAAATATCTCGATGCATACAGCAGTCGGTCGTTTTCATCAAGTGCAATATGAGGTCACAAAGCAAAAGTGCGCTAAGCTCGAACGACTAGCAGACATCTATAAGATTTTTTGTATCGAAGAAGAACGACAAGCATTAAATCATCGGCTCCATTTTCACAAGGAAACGATTGCTGAGATTTATCGGCATGTGCAAAATAAAGAACTTTATACATACAACGATTCAGTACAACAACAATTTTGGGACGCTGTGAGCGAGGACATACTAACAGCAATTGCCCATCTAGATTAATACTAGATGGGCAATTACTTTGTTCTTATTAGTTTAGAAGTTTATCAATTTCCTTTTCAATTAAAAGCTGAATGCGGCTTTTATCCATCGGCACTAAGCCCATGAAAACATGCAGTGCAAGTCCATCAATAAATGCATATAAATGCTGAATTTCATCCTGCACGACTAGTCCCTCTCTCAGTAAATTTGCTTGTTGTAAATAACTAAATATATTGTGCATACCGATTAACATATTTTCTTCAGCTCGTTCTCCATTACGTACCTTATACGAAATAAATTCCAACCATACTTGCATTTCGATCATATGTTGCTCAGATATTGGTACAAGTTCCAGAAGGATAGCGACGATCATTTGCTTCATTGGCAATGGCTTTTGCAAGTGCTCGGCAATACGCTCATTAACTTGCTGCTCCACTAACTCCATTGCAAAGACGATTAATTCTTCCTGCGTGTTAAAATAATAGCGAACAGCTCCTAATGATAAATTTGCCTCCTTTGCTATTGACCGTACTGTAGCACCTCTTAGACCATCCCTTGCAATGACCTTCCATGTGGCTTTTGCAATACTTGTTTTTCTTTCTTCATGATTCACTATTTTAGGCATATAACTAGTATAGACCATTTTAATACATTTGTATTATTTAAAACTTTATGGTAATTTTATTTAATACAACCGTATTAAATAAGAGGAGGAAATTTTATGATAGCTTGGATTATTACGGCTGAAATTGCGTTTTGGATTGTCATATTACTTGGTTTGATTTGTAGATATCGTTTCAAAAAAACAACATTGAGCATCGTCTTTTTTGCTCTTACACCTGTGATAGACCTTATACTAATAGGGCTAACAGTACTGGACTTACGAGCAGGAACACCTGCTTCCACTTCCCATGGCATTGCCGCTGTCTATATCGGCGTGTCAATTGCCTATGGTAAAACGATGATTGCTTGGGCGGATGAAAAGTTCCAACAATGGTTTTTAAAACGGCCGCTCGATAAGAAACGACTAACAGGGCTTGCAAAAGGTATTCATGAAATGAAAATGCTCGGTCTTCACGTCATTGCGTACGCCATTAGCGCTAGTTTATTGTATGCAATGATTGTCTTTATTGGTCAACTTACCGATACATCCTCCTTATTACAAGTAATGAAAGTTTGGGGCATCGTGTTAATTGTTGATGCTGTTATTAGTATTTCGTATATTATTTTCCCAAGTAAAAAATAGAGGATGGCTATCACTATTAAGGAACACCATCTACTTTGAATTGTAGTTACTTACATACAATTAACGCCTCGCACATACTTGTGCGAGGCGTTAATTGGTCTAATTCATTCATTAATACTAGCCATACCATGAACAATGATTGCTCTTAATTCCTGTGCTTGATCTGCTTTAATAGCTACGGCATGGTAACGTTTTTTAATTCCTAACATAAACGTTACTTCCACTGGTTCTTTCATCCTCAATATAAGTTGTGGATAAGCTTCTCCAAAATCACGTGCGATAAAATCAATTGTATCCTTCGGTAATTTTCCTTTTAGTAGTTCCTGCTCTTCTTCTATTTTTTCGATCATCGCAAAGCGAATTGTCGCCCGCTTCATTAAACCTAAAGATACATAGAGTGCGTCATTTGTTGCATAAATAGGGTTTAAACGAATGGCTTGCATATCCGCTATGAAAAAGACGACGGAATAGACATTTATTATCAACAATAGGATAGACAGCAACATGGATTTTTCATGAAGCCACCAATGGAGTCCGATTGTTTCGATAACAATTGCATGAATCATCATTATTTGAAAGGCAATATAACTAGAGTTTTTATGCAATGTTATACCCGTTCGTTCTTTGCGCTTCCAACTCGCAAATCCATAATAAAGAACGAGTAAATCTGCACAAAGCATTTGAATAACAGTGTATTTCGGTGCATGTTTTTCAACAGCTTGCGGGAACGAAAAAATATCAGGTAGTGCGCTTGCTCGTACATCCACCACAATTTTAGGCATGTAATAAAAAAGCGTGACAACAAACAATACTTCTATAGCAATGAATGCCCCTTCAACTACAAATCCAGCCCATGTCACCGCAACAAACGGCTGCAAATGATGAATAGGAATAATAAAACGTGCCGCAATACAACCTGCTGCAGCTAACAGTATCGCTTGCTTGATAGAAAACTTCCGTTTATACAGCATAAATAACAATGGCATAACGACAATCAAATCAATTAATGAGCCAAGCACAACACCCGCTGTTTCAACCGGTAAAATGGATAAACCAAGTCCAGTATTATAAAGCGCTTAGTTGCTAATGAACACAACAAATAACAACGTAAGCCAAATATGTTGCTTCTGTAAAGCTATCATTGTAAATCGCCCCTTTTAAGGATGACACACCCCGTTTTCAATTCTTATGTTCACTTTAAATTATTTGGTATAATTTGCAAACCCTTTCGTCGAACAAAATACATAATATTACCTACTAATGTCATTGATTGTTCACTCATTCATTTGCACTGAAAAATTTTTTACGATACACATGTGGTGAATAGCCTGTATACGCTTTGAATTGCTCAATGTAGTAACTAACAGTACTAAAGCCAGTTATAGACGCAATAAAGGTGATGGAATGCTCACTATCTCGCAGCAGTTCAATACTTTTCCGTAGACGATAATGTAACAGATAAGAAAACGGCGTCACACCTACAATTTTTTTAAAGAATCGACTACATTCGGCTCTACTTAAAAAAACATGTGCGGCTAACTGTTCAAGTGTTATTTTTTCCTGATAGTGGCGATGTATATAATCGAGCATTTCTTTTGCCCGCTCATGTTGGACAATCATAGATGATTGCATCGTCTCCTCGGTTAGCTTGGATTGACGTAAAATTGCTTCCCATAGCGATAATAATGCGCGCCACACTTGAATTTCAAAGTAGGGCTGTTGTTCTTTTAATCGTTGTGCAATATTTTTTACTGCTTGCGCAAGTTCGCCCGAAAGCTTTACATATGGCAAACGATTATTTTCGATAAATGGACTTACATATTTAACCGTCAAAATACTCCCCTCATGCCCTCCTAATAATTTTGGGTCGACATTTATACAAAAAAGCAAGGACTGCTCAACGTTTGCGGGCTTCGCTTCATGCAAGCACGCTGCATTGACAAATACCCCTTCTCCCGCCTCAAGTAACAGTACATCTGCCCCTATACGATACTCGACACGTCCACTTTTCACATAAACAAATTGAAGTTCCTTATGCCAATGTAACGGCAAAAAATCTGAACGGTCCCGTTGCAAATGCGTTTCATATAATGCCACCGGAAAGGCATTCGAGCCGTGTAACGTCAGTTCCTGTAAATCCTTTGCTACTTTAATATGAGTTAATGCCATGGTAACCACCTCAATATATTGATATTTTCTACTATATAATTCGATATTCCTTGCGCTGAAAGTTCTTTATAATTACTTTATATTGATAGTTTAGGAGATGCTATAGAAATGAATCAACAACTTAATAAAAGCCGAGCGTTTGGTTTAATGCTCGTTATTCTCGGCGCGAGTTTTTGGGGGATTGGTGGAACAGTTGCCCAAAAACTTTTCCAGCATGAACGGATCGAAGTTGGTTGGCTGGTGTCCAGTCGACTGCTATTTGCCGGCATCCTGTTAATCGCCATCTACAAAATCACTCATCGCCATCAATCCATCTTTGTCATGTGGCGCACAAAAAAGGATGCGTTTCGACAAATTCTTTTTAGTTTGCTAGGTATGCTTGCTGTGCAATACACCTATATGATGTCGATCGCAATCGGCAATTCTGCTGTTGCGACATTGTTACAATATTTAGCCCCTCTTTTTATCATTGGATATTATATTATTAGAGGACATAGTAAACTAACGTTGCAAGATGGCATTGCTGTTACACTGACACTTGCTGGCACAACCTTACTGCTGACAAATGGTTCCCTTTCCACGCTTTCAGTTCCAATGATGAGTATTGTGTGGGGTGTATTGTCAGGTCTTTCCGTTGCCTTTTACACATTATATGCTGTGCCGCTTTTACAGCAATTCCATTCATTACTAGTTGTCGGTTGGGCGATGCTTATTGGGGGTGCTACGATGAGTATCTTTTATCAGCCATGGCACATTGATCTATCGACTTGGACATTGGCAACGACCGCTTATTTTTTCTTTATTATTATTTTCGGGACAATGCTAGCCTTTTGGTTTTATATTGCCAGTTTGCAGTATTTATCACCGAAAGAAACAAGCTTACTTGGTAGCCTTGAACCGTTAATGGCAGTTATAACAAGTGTACTATGGCTTCAAATTCCGTTTGGAGTCTTCCAATTAATTGGTACATTACTCATTCTATGTATGATTTTATATCTTACTGTATTTCAGAAAAAAAGTATTGAATTGTAATAAAATACCAAACCATCGGTTAGTTATGTGAAAATTTTATTATTTGAAAAAACATTAGGTGTAAACTCCTATGATTGAAAATTTGCACTATGAATTTATATATAAATTTTACATATTTCATATATCTTTTCTCCTTAGTTGTCCAGTATACTAAAAAATATCATGAAATAAAGGAGGCATTTATATGAATAAAAAAGTAATTTTCTTCGAGGTACACGGAGGCACTGATAAAGGGCCAGATGGCTACCGACAAGATACGATGCCGATGGTAAATGCACTCAAACAACGTGGGCAAGATGCTGAAGTTGTGTTTTTTGACTTAACAAAAAAGGACGAAATTTTTGATTACGTAAAAAAACATGGCATTGCCTATGTATCTCGTATTAATCCTGGCAATCTCGAACATGAGGAAGAATATTTTGCAATGCTCCGTGATTTATGTGCAGCTGGTGTGATTGGCATGCCGCATCCTGATGCGATGATTGGCTATGGTTCGAAAGATGTTTTATCAAAGTTAGTATCTACAAACCTAGTTCCCGATGATACATTTGCTTATTACACGATTGAGGCATTTAAGGCACAATTCCCTACCTCTCTTGCAATTACTGAACGTGTCTTAAAGCAAAATAGAGGTTCAACTGGCGAAGGTATTTGGCGAGTGAAATTAGTCGAACCTCTTGCTGCTGGCACTACTGAAGTACCGCTTGATGCCGAGATTAAATGTACTGAAGCAAAAGATAACCATGTAGAATATTGGAAGCTTGGCGAGTTTATGACATTTTGTGAGCAGTATATCACTGGCGCAAATGGTATGTTAATTGATATGCGCTTCCTTCCACGTATTACAGAAGGTGAAATCCGCTTATTTATGTTGCGTGACAAACCAGTTCACGTCGTACATAAAAAACCTGCCGATACGGAAGATGCCTTTAGTGCGACACTTTTCTCGGGTGCGCAATATCGCTACGATAAACCCGAAGATTGGCAAGAGCTTGTCCAAAACTTTTTAACACAACTACCTCTTGTCACAAACTTATTAGGCAATTACGACCTACCGCTTATTTGGACAGCTGATTTTATGCTGGATACAAATGATGCTGGTGAGGATTGCTACATTTTAGGTGAAATGAATTGTTCTTGTGTAGGTTTTACTTCTGAACTAACATTGGCCCATCAAGTGGCTGAAGAAATTTTAGCTTGTATTCATGAACAAAGTGAAATGCCAGCCTAACCATTACAACATAAAAAGGCATTGAGATTTTTCCTTCTCAATGCCTTTTGTGCATGCTTATCTGTACATTTTTATGCCTTGAATAAATTCATAAATAAAGTAACCCGCAAAAACAATCAATAAGACGCCTGATATCATCGTCAATATTTTAATCATCTTACGATTCATCGCTCTTCGGGTAACAGAAACAATTGTCATCAAACCTATGTCGTGCAGTAAAATACCACTAAGTATACCAGCTGCTATTACGAGGAAGTTTGCAGACTCTCCTTTGTCATACGATTTTGCTAGAACAACACCGAATACATTTACCCAGAAAACGAGATTTCCTGGTGAAATCGCTACAAGAAGCCCATTTCGATACGAGGTGAAAAACGATTTTGTAACCTTTTCACCCGCAAGTGTAATATCATGATCGGCATTTTTTATAGAATCTAGCCCAAGTAAAAACAAAAATCCGGCCCCAATAATCCACATTGGCAGTTGAATAATCGGCATCGCTAATATAGAAGCAAGTCCCATATACAAAGCAAAAACTAACACTACATCAACCGTCATACCACCAAGCCCTACCGCCCAGCCATGCATAAAGCCATTTTTTAACCCTTGCTTTGTCATTTCGACTGTAATGGCTCCAACAGGCATCGCAATAGCAAGTCCAACTAATACATACGCAACATATAAACTCAAACAAACACTTCTTTCATGCAATAAAATAAGCTTCTTACGTCCGTTTATAGGTATATTCTAGCATAAAAATACATAAATGGCTTATTTTTTTCGTGCATTTTTCGTGCCAGGCACACAAACAATTTATAAATATTCACTTCAAAAACAGCTTTAACGCCTGTGACAATGCACTTTTATGCTGTGCCAGGCACTGAAACATTTATAAATATGCAAGGAAAATCAACAAAAAATGCTTGTGACAGAGCACACTTGCCAGCTCTATCAGCGATTTCAGGCATTCTATCAGCGGTATGCTATGTCCTATCAGCGATTTTAGTGGTTTTATCAGCGATTTCTCATGCTCTATCAGCGATTTTTAATGTGCAACTTCTTATTTACAGCATCTGCTTCTTCCACTGTGCTAGTAAATCCTCCGATTTAGCAAGGTCAACCTTTAATGCAATTTGCTTAGCAGAGCAACGTTTTTTCGATTTTTGCCAAACCTCCTCTAGTGCAGGTAAGTAGCTTAAATTTTTTGTCGCTGCGACTAGTTGGAAAAATATATTACCTTGAATATAATGCCATCGAGGGTTCATATTATCTAGCTGAATCGCCTCTTCAATAAGTCGCAATGCCAAGTACGGGCTCGCTTCAACGCGATTAATAAACTGTGCAAATGCCCCCCAGTAAAGTGCTGTATTTGGCTGTAGTTTAATCGCCTCGGCATATTGAACCATTGCTTTGTCAGGTTCTTCAGCAAGTACAAAATATTCAGCCATTGTATAGTAAGCATTTGCCTGTGCTTCAATAGACCCTGCTAATAATTCATCCACCACTTGTCCAAATTGCGCTTCGTCCTGACTACCAATATAAGCGGCAAGGACATCCCGTTCTGGATACGTGCCATCTGCCCGTTCTACACTTTGCTTTACATTGTCAGTAGTCGGGCTTGGCATATTGGCATATCCATTCGCCTCTAAAAGCGCTACATGCTGCTGAACCATGGCAAATGATGCATGTGCAGTAAATGATTCATCCACTAGTAATGCTTTCGCTAACGTATAGCTTTCTTTTACTTGTCCACTAACAAAGAACTCATTAACTTGTTGTACTTGCTGATCAAAATGTTTTATCACAATATAATCCTCACCTTCACAAAACCAAAGTCTTATAGGTAGTTTACCATCTTTATAGAGAAAAACAGCAATTATCATGAAAACCGATGCATGATAAAACCACTTTCTTAATATACATAATGTCACTTTCATTATGGCGTCTACAAAATACGCCTAGCAATGTGTAATGAGTTACACCACTACCTAAAAGAAAGAGAATAATCCCCAAGCACAACCAATTGTGGGATTCTTAATGAATAGTAGTTATTATTTGGATATTTTTCTGAATTGTGCGATAATTGAAGGAAATTTCTTCACCTATAGGCCAAGTAAATTTCATTTTAGGAGGGGCTTGCTATGAATCGACGTTTTCAACTGTTTTTACTGATTATGGGCAATTTAATAATACTAGGAGCCATATTCATTTACGCTTTACAAAGTCAAGTACAAGTGGCCTTCAGCACCTATGGCCTCGTGATGGGATTATTAAGCACCCTGCTAATTATTATCTTTTATTTATGGGGAGACGAAGAGCATCAAGTTTGAGTGCCAGTCACTCACACAATTCTCACACAATTCATCGCCGACTATAAATCTAGGGATACTCCTGCTCACAAGGCCGTATAGTAGACGTTTGCAGCCCATGTAAGCTCTGTTTTTTGGCTAACGGCGTGCTGTGCAACCCCACAGCGAAATTGACCGTTGCGTGCCACCGTTGCGTGCCAGGCACACACACAATTCTCATACAATTTCAGCAAATTACTATAAAGAACTCCCCTATCATGAAGCTGCATACATGTTGAAATAAAAATTTTTTTGTAGAAATTTAAAAACAATGATTGAGTAGTAAAACAAATTTCTGTATAATCAGCTTGTTTGACAATACTTTATATGAACTTGGGGGTAGACAATTGGGTAAAGCATTGATTATAGGAGCTGGCGGAGTAGCCAGTGTTGTGGTACACAAGTGTGTTCAAAATTCGGACGTATTTGAGGAAATTTGTATCGCAAGTAGAACTGTTTCAAAATGTGACGCTCTAAAAGAAAAACTAGACGGCGGAAAAACAAAGATTCATACTGCACAGGTAAACGCTGACAATACGGATGAATTAATCGAACTTATTAAAAGTTTCGGACCAGATGTTGTCATTAACGTAGCGTTACCTTATCAGGACTTAACGATTATGGATGCTTGCTTAGCGACAGGTGTGCACTATGTGGATACTGCAAACTACGAGCCACCTGAAACGGCAAAATTTGAATATAAATGGCAATGGGCTTATAAAGAGAAGTTTGAAAAAGCTGGCTTAACGGCATTACTTGGTAGTGGTTTTGACCCAGGTGTAACAGGCGTATTCACTGCACATGCTCAAAAACATGAATTCGACGAAATCCACTACATCGATATCGTGGATGCCAATGCTGGTGACCACGGTTATCATTTCGCAACAAACTTCAATCCAGAAATCAATATTCGCGAAATTACAGCAAATGGTCGTTACTGGAAAGAAGGCGAGTGGATTGAAACAGCACCACTTGAGAAAAAAGAAGTGTATAACTTACCAGAAATCGGACCAAAAGATATTTACCTACTGTACCATGAAGAATTAGAATCAATTGCTAAAAACATTAAAGGTCTTAAGCAAATTCGATTCTGGATGACATTCTCTGAAAAATACTTAACACACTTAAAAGTATTAGAAAATGTAGGCATGACGTCAATTGAGCCAATCGAATTCGAAGGACAAATGATTCAGCCAATCCACTTCTTAAAAGCAGTATTACCAGATCCAGCATCACTAGGACCACGTACAAAAGGTAAAACAAATATCGGCTGTATTATCCGTGGTTTAAAAGATGGCAAGGAAAAAACGTACTACGTATATAACGTATGTGACCACGAAGCGTGCTATAACGAAGTTGGTTCACAAGCAATTTCTTACACAACTGGTGTACCAGCAATGATCGGTGCAATGCTTGTGATGAACGGTCAATGGCAAAAACCAGGTGTTTGGAACGTAGAAGAATTCAATCCAGATCCATTTATGGATGCATTAAATAAATGGGGTCTTCCATGGCAAGAAAGCCATAACCCAGAATTACTTGACTTAGAGATCGAAGCGAAGGAAAGTAGCCGATGAAACCAATTGATTTCACAAAAGTTCCATCACCTTCCTATGTAGTGGATGAACGACTATTAACAAAAAATCTTGAGCTTTTGAAATCGATACAAGATCGTACTGGCTGCCGTATTTTACTTGCACTTAAAGGGTTTTCAATGCATTCAACATTCCCTTTAGTCGGTGAATACTTAGCTGGTATTACATCAAGCTCTCTATTTGAAGCCCGTCTTGGTTACGAAAAAATGGGCAAAGAAGTTCACGTATATGCCCCTGCTTATGTAGAGCATGAAATGGACGAGCTTCTTGGCTATGTGGATCACATCGTCTTTAACTCATTCAACCAATGGGCACAGTACAAGGACAAAGTAAAAGCTGCTGGAAAAACAATTGAATGTGGTATTCGCGTAAATCCCGAGTACTCTGAAATTGAAACAGCACTGTACGACCCTTGCTACACAAACTCTCGTCTTGGTACAACATTAGCTAACTTCGACAAGACGCAGCTTGACGGTATTGATGGCTTACACTTCCATGCGATGTGTGAACAAAACTCTGATACATTAGAGCGCATAATTGAAAAAGTCGAAGAAAAATTTGGTGATGTTTTACACCAAATGAAATGGCTAAACTTCGGCGGTGGTCACCATATCACTCGTGAAGATTATGATGTTGAAAAATTAGTGAATATCATTAATTATATTCAAGATAAGTACAATCTCCTTGTATACTTAGAGCCTGGAGAAGCAGTTGCCCTCAATACAGGTTACTTAGTAGCAACGGTTTTGGATGTTCAGAAAAACGGTATGGATTTAGCGATTTTGGACACTTCTGCAACTTGTCATATGCCAGACGTGCTTGAAATGCCCTACCGTCCGATGATTATCGATTCTGGTCAAGCAAATGAACTAGCACATACGTATCGCCTAGGTGGTCTTACATGCCTAGCTGGTGATGTGATTGGTGATTATTCATTTGAAAAACCATTAAAACCAGGGGATCGTCTTGTGTTTACAGATATGGCCCACTACTCAATGGTGAAAAACCATATGTTTAATGGTGTCAACCTACCGTCTATCGTTTCTTATAACGATGAAGAAGGTATTAAAGTTATTCGTGAATTTAAGTTTGAAGACTATAGCGGTAGACTTTCTTAATCCAAATGAAACCCCCCTCCAACATTGGAGGGGGGTTTCTTGTGAGGTCCAAACAGAGAAATCTCATAAAATATTTATCACAAAGGGGAAGATTCTAAACCGCACAGAATCTTTTTTAACAAATATGCATTAGTGGTTCATATCTTTGTTAAGACATTATCTATATAAGATACCATCCACATCAAGCTAAGAAAAATAGAATTTAATGCTGCTTTTCTGTCGAGCCAAGGACTTCATCTACCTCTTTTGCGAAAACTTGGAATATATAGTGTATCTCTTGTTCTTCAGAAGCAATGCCTGTCGCTAACCCTTCAGGCGGTTTCCCACCTCGAATAATCATTAACATATTATGGTCATCGTCAACCGTTGCGAAATCACCTTTTTCCCAACGCTTTAATATTTCTATATATATTTCGTGTCGTGCATATTTATCAGACATTTGTTGTCGTGGATATTTATCTTTGTTTTCTTCTATCATCTGTATTAAAGTGTCGATCCGTTCTGGCGTTATCATAATCGAACCTTCCTTCAATTCAGCGACAACCTTTTGGTGCGACATCATTTGAATTACATCTTCTACAAGGCTTCCTGGAAAAGGTTCATCCCCGCTTTTCCATCCATCAATTTTCTTGGAGAAAACATTACTCTCCCAACCCATACCACTTGATGTATCCACTGTTGATACAAATTTTTCTTCTTCTTTTACTTCTACTTCGGAAGCATTAACTAATTCATCTTCAGCACGTTTCGTTTCTTTTTGTTCATAGTTCTTTTCCATAATCAAAAACGTGCCGCTTATACTCAATAACGCCGTCAAAACAACTACACCTAAAACATATGTCCATTTCATATTTTCACCACCTAATTAACAATTTAAACCAAATTATCATATATAATCCATAGTGTAAACAATAATTTGCTTTTTCCTCCATACAATTACAATATAAATTCACACATGCTACAATATTTATTTCTATCTAAGTGATTTACCGTGGTTTTATGTTGTAAAAATCAAATAAAGTGCAATAACCCTTCTTTAACAATAAAAAAAGCACGGTGATTTCATATGTGAAATACCGTGCACTTTGTTTTGTATTTATTTGTTTGCTCCTCTGAAGTAAACCAAATACAACATTGGAGGGGCATTTTAAGATTGATTACACTTCGATATTTTCTTTTTCGTTTTCCAACATTTTGTGTAAATAATTGATGATTTCACGAATACCATCTAAAGAATTCACAAGAATTTTAGGATCAACATACGTAATCATACGGTTTTCTAAATTGGCTACAGCCGTAAAGTAACGTGTTTTTGAATAATTAACAAGCCCCATTTGCTTTAAAATCGACTCATCTAAATCAAGAATTTCACGTGCCTCTGTTACAAGCAACCCGTAGTTCACGACATCCGTATTGAGCACAATAATACGTGCTGTAGCCGCATTTGACGAACGATTATAGAGAATACGCTCAAAATCTAATACAGGAATGAGCTCTCCGCGATTTCTAGTAAATCCTAATAAATAATTTGGTAAATGAGGAATTGGCGTTATTTGTTCTAATTTTTCAATGGATATCGCCTGCTCCACCGGTACAGCATATTCTTCTGTACCACAAGCAAAAACGACTGCCTTTACACTTTCCATAAGGTCACTTCCTTCTCGATTATTGCCCGTGTTTAGCTGTTTCTTTCACGATTTCAACTAGCAAGTCTGCCAATTTTTCTAATTCTTCAACAGGTATCTTTTCATTTGTCGTATGAATATCTTCATATCCTACCGATAAGTTCACTGTAGGGATACCGAAGCCTGCAATAATATTGGCATCTGAGCCACCACCAGAGATACCTAATTGTGGTGTACGGTCAACATTGCGTGCTGCCACCATTGCTACTTGCACAACTTTATCTGACTCCGTAACACGGAAGCCTGGATACATCAGTTTTACTTCTACTTCAGCACGCGCACCCATTGCAGCTGCCACTTGTTCGAACGTATCTTGCATATGCTTTGTTTGGGCATCTAGTTTTGACTTATCGATTGAACGCGCTTCCGCTAAAATGGTTACTTCATCACAGACGATATTTGTAGCTTGACCACCTTCAAAGCGGCCGATATTGGCAGTCGTTTCTTCATCCAAACGACCAAGCTTCATTTGTGCAATACATTTTGAAGCAACCGTAATGGCCGACACGCCTTTTTCAGGAGCAACACCTGCATGCGCTGTTTTACCGATAATTTTTGTAAAGATTTTCGCTTGGAACGGCGCTGCTGTCACGATGCCACCAACCTTGCCATCACTATCAACTGCAAAGCCGTATTTTGCGCGAATCATCGTAGGATCTAATTCTTTCGCGCCTACTAGGCCACTTTCTTCCCCTGCTGTAATAATAAATTCGATATCACCATGTTCGATTTGTTGTTCTTTTAAGCGCTTTGCCATTTCCAACATGGCTGCTAAACCTGCTTTATCGTCAGCACCTAAAATCGTCGTCCCGTCAGAAACGATATAGCCATCTTCTCTTAGAGATGGTTTAATGCCCTTTCCTGGTACAACCGTATCCATATGAGAAGTGAAATAAATCGGCTCTATTTGTGAAGAACCTTTTAATGTCGCAATAATATTCCCAGCACCATGCCCATTGCGCGTATGTGCATCATCTTGCACGACAGCAAAACCGAGCGCTGTTAATTTGTCGATTAAAACCGGCGCTATAAGCTGTTCGTGTTTTGTTTCTGAATCAATTTGTACGAGCTCGAAAAACTCTTCTACTAGACGACTTGTCATGTTGTAAGACTCCCTTGATTTACGTGTTTGTCCACGTCATAATATATGTATTAGTTTAGCACAATGACAGAAGAGTTGGAATAATACGCTAGTCGTAACTTCTTTATTTTGACTAATGAAACATTAAAAGCCTGTGAAAAGAGTAAACATAGCTCTTTCCACAGGCTTTTTATATTTGTAAAATAGCTTCCTTTTCCTGTTGTAATGCTTCTAAATAGCGAAGTGCTTTATTATGTTTTTCTTGCAAACGTCTAATGGTATTATGGACATCATCCTGTACACGGGATACTTGCTCTCTTGCCGTAGAAATTTTGGAATGTACAGACCAAGCAGAAAAAACATCATCAAAGAAATAGTCAGCAAATTTTACAAAGCCATCTGTCTCAACTTGCAACGCATTTGTAGACATATCCTGTACATCTAGTAATTCGTTATGAAATCGTTGTAAGGCAATTTGAGCATTGTGCAGATAACTCTCCGTTTTATCCAGCGCCTCATGCTTTAAATGTGTGGCAATAAGACCACCGCCAAAAAACGTATCCCATGTCGAATAGCCACTCGCTGAATGCAATGATGCAGCGGCTTGCCCTAGTTTAGTAAGCGCAGTGTCACCCGCATCTTCCGCTTCTTTAATTTCAGACAGCAACTGTTTCGTAATCAGCTCTTCATTGGCAAGCTGTTCTATTTTCTGCGCGAATTCGGGTTCATGTAATTGGAGATAGCTTTTCTTTTTAATATGTAGTATTTCTAATGCTCCCTGAAGTTGCTTTTCATTAATTTGCTTTAGCTTTTGATTTACTTGCTCAAAATCACTTGTCAGGTCTGTCACCATTTTCTTTGCTTCTTTGATTTTCAATTCTAAAATGGCTGCTTGATCGATTTTCTCTGCACGCAACTCGTCTTGTTGCCCAGTCCATGTTCGAATCATATTCATAAACGAAAAGCCTTCTAGCTTATCAAGTTTTAGTCGAATTTGATTGAGTTCTACAGAATGTTTGGTAATTTCTTGTTCTACATGTGCAATTTGTCCTTCAATTAAAAGCTTTTGTTCACGTAATCTATTAGCACTTCTTAGCTGTCCATGAAGTTTTTCCTGCTCCGCCTGTAATTGTTGCCATTCCATTCATCTCAACTCCCCTTTTCTATTTGTACGAATGAGCGAAAGAAATGTTTCAATTATCTGCCATTTTATTTAATTCTTTTAGATTTGCAATTTGTTTTTCATAGTAAAACCCAGCAACCAAAAGGCTGCTGGGTTTCATTCGCATTAAAGCGGAATATTTCCGTGTTTTTTCTCCGGACGCGTTTCGTGTTTGTTTGACAACATATCTAAAGCTTGGATAAGTTTGATACGTGTGTCGCGAGGATCAATAACATCATCCACCATACCGCGAGATGCTGCAACGTATGGATTGGCGAATTTCTCTTTGTACTCTTCTATTTTTGCCGCACGCGTTGCTTCTGGATCTTCAGACTTCGCAATTTCACGCGCAAAAATAATGTTCGCTGCACCAGCTGCACCCATTACGGCAATCTCTGCATTTGGCCAAGAGAATACTAGATCAGCACCGATAGATTTAGAGTTAAGTGCTACGTATGCACCACCGTATGCTTTACGTAAAATAACTGTAATTTTTGGTACAGTTGCTTCTGAATAAGCATAAAGGATTTTCGCACCATGACGGATAATGCCACCGTGCTCTTGTTTTACGCCAGGGAAGAAGCCAGAAACGTCTTCAAATGTAATAATTGGTACATTGTATGCATCACAAGTACGGATAAAACGAGCTGCTTTATCAGAAGAATCGATATCAAGCCCACCTGCTAGCACTTTCGGTTGGTTACAAACAAGCCCGACAGATTCACCTGCAATACGCGCAAAACCGACTACTACATTTTTCGCAAATTCAGCGTGAACTTCCATAAATGAACCTTCGTCTACTACTTGCTCCACTACTTTACGCACATCGTATGGACGAGTTGTTTCGATTGGCACAGTATCGACGATTTCTGGACGGTAATCGTCTCCTTCTGGACGTGCTTGACGAGGAGCTTTTTCTTTATTATTTTGTGGTAAATAACTTAATAATTGTTTAATTTGATCAATGGCTGCTTCTTCAGATGGTGCACGGAAGTGAGCGTTACCACTTACTGCATTATTAACCTTTGAACCACCAAGGTCTTCCGCAGAGATTTTTTCCCCTGTTACTGTTTCAATTACTTTTGGTCCAGTAATGAACATTTGAGATGTTTTATCAACCATTAGGATAAAGTCTGTGATTGCTGGAGAATAGACAGCTCCACCTGCACAAGGACCCATAATTACTGAGATTTGTGGAATGACACCAGAGTAAATCGCATTACGGTAGAAGATATGGCCGTAACCATCTAGAGATAGGACACCCTCTTGAATACGCGCGCCGCCTGAATCGTTAATACCAATGAATGGTGTGCCATTTTTAGCTGCAAGATCCATTACTGTTGCCATTTTTTTAGCGTGCATTTCACCAAGTGCTCCACCGAATACTGTGAAATCTTGAGAGAATAAGTAAACTGGACGTCCGTTAATTTTACCGAAACCTGTTACTACGCCGTCACCAGGGCCTTCTAGTTTGTCCATTCCGAAGTCTACTGTACGGTGTGTAATGAATGGGTTAATCTCGAAAAACGTGCCTTCATCTAGCAATAATTCAATACGCTCACGAGCAGTTAGTTTACCTTTTTCATGTTGCTTTTCGATGCGTTCATAGCCACCACCAAGCTCAATTACCGTCTTACGATCATATAAATCATTAATTTTATCGAACATATCCATACTAATCACTTATCCCCTTTTCCACTTTTATCACATAATTCATATAGCACGCCGAAAGATGATTTAGGATGCATAAAAGCAACTTCTGCACCACCAGCACCTGGTCCTGGCTCTTCTGACAAAAGACGTACGCCTTTTTCACGAAGTTCTGCCATACGCTCACGAATTCCTGTTACACCGAAAGCAACATGGTGAATGCCCTCGCCACGTTTTTCGATGAATCCGTGAATCGTGCTTTTTTCGCTCATCGGTTCTAGTAATTCAAGTTTCACATTGCCAGCGTCAATAAAAGCAACACGAACTTGCTGAGATTCAACCTCTTCTACTTTCAGTAACTTTAAACCTAAAGTTTCTGTATAATATGTAATGCGTTCATCAAGATTACGCACCGCAATCCCAATATGGTCTACTTTCTCCATGGTGACATCTCCTTCTGTTATGGTACATACCCTATTTTACAGATTTTTTTGTCAAAACTCTACTACTTGAGAAATTTTTCAGATTTGCTAAACTATTTATAAGAAAAGAAGGAGCGAACGAGCATATGAGTAATAAAAAATTTCAAAAAATCGTTGTTTATGCGATGATTGCTATTATGATAATCTCATCTCTTGCATTTGGTTTATCGATGCTAGTTTAGAAAGGTCGAAGCGTCCACACTACTGTGGGCGCTTTCCTTTTACCTTTATACCTTTAAATGACTGCTTAATCTCCAAATAGCGATCCATTTCTTCAATGAATTGATAGAGCGCAGCTTGTGCAATAAACTCTTGGTGATTTGTTGGTAATGGTAAAGCGGCAAATTCTCGCTTTACGAGCTCTAATTTCTCCCGGTAACGACCTGCCGTATTGCCTGAATGAACGTGCTCTCCTAGGTCTTGTAGAAAGTCTGCAACGACTTCTGCCTCTTGTACTATAACAGGAAGTGTCGTTATTTTCGGTAGTACTCGTTCAATAATTTCAAGCTGCTGTTCACGCATATCAAAATAAACATAGTAGTCATTTTGTCTTCTAGTAAAATGATTTTGGACATCTTTAAACGCTAATGATTTTGCATCGTTCAACATTTTGATGGCTTGAATAATTTCCTGCCCATCCCATAACGTATCGCCCTGTCTTAAATAGCTAGCAATTTCTAAAAATATCTTACTGTACAGTTTCTCTATTTTAACTCTATAGTAATTTAATTCCTTTTGAATGTCTGGCATATACATATTAATGGCAATGCCCGTACCATAGCCAATAGCCATCAATGCAAACTCATTTGATACAAGTGCCCACGAAAACCCTTTTGCAGCGTATATATGCATAATAATAACCGCACTCGATACAAAGCCATCTGCAACCTTTAACGACACAATCGTCGGTATAAACAATATAAGCATTCCTGCCAATGTTAGCGGATGATAAGAAAATAGCTCAAAGCTCAAAAATGCATACAGCATACCGACAATGCTTGCGACAAAGCGGGTATAAGCAGCATGGAGGGATTTTTTCTTCGTTGGCTGCACACATAAGATCGTTAGAATACCAGCTGAAGCATAAGAAGCCAATTCAAAATACTGCGCAATCGCAATGGCAATAGCCGCCCCGATTGCTGTTTTTAATGTACGATAGCCGATTGAAAATTTCTTCAAGTCGACTGCCTCCCATCCTGCAGCATACTTAACGAATAGTTATTCATTAGAAGCTTTTCTTATCGATTAAAACTTTCTATTTAGCCAATATTGCAAAAATTATAAAAGGATTTGGCTAAAGTGTTTTAATCACTTTAACCAAATTTTTATGTCACCATGTGAAGCAATGGTAATTAATCATGAACAATATTATAGTTCTTCACAATACTCTTCAAAGTTTGCTTGTAAGTTTGTTACAACTGACATTGGATCATGACCTTCGATTTCATAACGGCCTACCTCTGCTACTACTTGTCCATCTTTTAACAGAACAAATGATGGAGAAGATGGTAAGTGGTCTTCACCGAAGTGATAACGTGCAGCTGCTGTTGCTTCCTTATCTTGACCAGCAAAAACAGTGACTAAATGATCTGGTCGTTTATCGTAATGTACGCATTGTGCTGCCGCTGGTCGAGCGATGCCTCCAGCACAGCCACATACTGAATTGACCATCACTAATGTTGTACCTGGACGAGCAAATGCCTCTTCTACAGCCTCTGGTGTGCGTAATTGCTCATAGCCTGCACCTTCAATTTCTGCACGTGCTGTTTTTAAAATTTCTTGCATAAATAAATCGTAATCCATATTCATAAAGCGATAGCTCCTTTCAATTTCGCGCTTGTCTTTCTACTTTGTGTGCTTTAGATTGATGCGCTCATACATCTCCTATCATAGCAGTAAGTGATACTTTTGTGCACCTACATGCTCATCGAAAAACATATATTCTTTCTACTATTGCTCATCGCTAAACAAACGATCTACACCTTGCGTTACCGTTAACTGCCCATTCAAAATTTGGCGCTCTAATGACTGAACTTGTTCTTTACGCTCTGGATTGCCGTAAAAGGCATCTATAAGATGATCCGTAATCATAGATTGGAACCAATCTCTCGTTTGATTTTGGCGTCGGATGGACCAATAATGATTCGCTTCCACCGTTTTTCTAAATTCATCGATCGTGTCCCACACTTTGTCTAGACCCTTTTTTTCCCACGAACTAACCGGCATGGCCGTAGACATCCAGCCTGGTGTTGCAGGTTGAAGGAAATGCAATATTTGCTTGTACTCAGATACGGTTTTTTTCGCTAGACGGACATTATCACCATCAGCCTTATGCACAACAATTGCATCCGCCAATTCCATAATGCCCTTTTTCATGCCCTGTAGCTCATCCCCTGCTCCTGTTAACACCAGTAGCAAGAAGAAATCAACCATACCTCGGACATACGTTTCACTTTGACCGACCCCAACCGTCTCAATTAAAATGACATCGTAGCCAGCTGCTTCACAAATAAGCATCGTTTCACGGGTCTTTTTATGGACACCCCCTAGGGTACCAGCAGACGGCGAAGGACGAACGAATGCATTCGGCTTTTTCACTAATTCTTCCATGCGTGTTTTATCGCCTAAAATACTGCCTCCTGATAATGAAGAACTCGGGTCGATCGCAAGGACTGCTACTTTTTTACCCATCTCACATAACATCGTTCCGAAAGCTTCGATGAAAGAGCTCTTCCCTGCTCCTGGTACTCCCGTAATGCCAATACGGACACTGTTGCCTGTATGCGGTAAAAGCTCCTGTAATAGCTCTTGCGCCTGCGCTTTATGTGTACTATTTGAGCTTTCAATTAGCGTAATGGCTTTCGACAATTTCACACGTGAGCCCGCACGTACTTGGCGTGCAAGCTCCTGTATATCTATTTTGTCTACTTTTTTCTTTCGGAATTTTTTCGGCACACCATATTGCATACCGTCGTGAGATGCCTCGACGCCACCCATGACAAATAGAGCACTTTCTTGCATCTCTTTGTTTTTGTCCATTATTTAGACACTTCCTCGTAACCTAAACGTTTATAGATTTCCTCAATAATTTTAATGGCTGATACAGGGATTACTGTACCAGGTCCAAAAATGGCAACTGCCCCTGCATCATAAAGGAATTCATAATCTTGAGCTGGAATTACGCCGCCAACAATGATGATAATATCTTCACGACCAAGTTTTGTCAGTTCAGCTACTAACGCTGGTACTAATGTTTTATGACCCGCTGCTAATGACGATACGCCGATACAATGAACATCGTTTTCAACAGCCATTTGTGCCGTTTCTTCTGGTGTCATAAACAGTGGTGAAATATCGACATCAAAGCCTAAGTCAGCGTAGCCTGTTGCAATTACTTTCGCGCCGCGATCATGCCCGTCTTGTCCCATTTTCGCCACTAGAATACGTGGACGACGACCTTCATTTTCAAGGAACTCTTCTGTCATATTTTTCACTTCTGTAATTTGCTCTTCATCAGAGAAGTTTGCAGAATACACGCCTGAAATAGAACGGATCACTGCTTTATGGCGACCAGAAACAACTTCGATGGCATCGGATATTTCCCCAAGTGATGCACGCGCACGCGCCGCATCTACCGCTACTGCCAGTAAGTTTTCCTCGCCATCTTGTGCGGCTTTCGTTAAACGCGCAAGATGGTTTTGCACTTCTGCTTCATCACGCGCTGCCTTCATCGCATCTAAACGCTCAATTTGCTTTTGACGTACAAGCGTGTTGTCGATATCAAGAATATCGATTGGTTCTTCTTTTTCTAGTCGATATTTGTTCACGCCGACAATTGTTTCTGATTTCGAGTCGATTTTTGCCTGACGTTTCGCCGCCGCTTCTTCAACTTTCATCTTCGGAAGACCTGTTTCAATCGCTTTTGCCATACCACCAAGCTCTTCAATTTCTTCGATTAACGCCCATGCAGACTTTGTAATTTCATCTGTTAGTTTTTCAACATAATATGAACCGCCCCATGGATCAATCACTTTTGTCATGGCTGTTTCTTCTTGTAAAAATAACTGCGTATTACGTGCGATACGTGCAGAGAAGTCTGTTGGTAATGCAATGGCTTCATCCAATGCGTTCGTATGCAGTGATTGCGTATGCCCCATCGAAGAAGCATTGGCTTCGATTAATGTACGTGTCACGTTATTGAATGGATCTTGCTCTGTTAAAGACCATCCAGAAGTTTGTGAGTGTGTACGTAATGCCAATGTCTTTGGATTTTTTGGATTGAACGTAGACATCATTTGCGCCCAAATACGGCGAGCAGCACGCATTTTTGCTACTTCCATGTAATAGTTCATCCCAATAGCCCAGAAGAATGATAAACGTGGTGCGAAGGCATCGATATCAATACCCGCTTTTAAGCCTGTACGAACATACTCAAGACCGTCAGCTAATGTGTAGGCAAGCTCGATATCATTTGTAGCACCGGCTTCTTGAATATGATAACCAGAAATGGAAATCGAGTTAAATTTCGGCATATATTTAGCTGTAAATTCAAAGATGTCCGCAATAATTTTCATCGACATTGCTGGTGGATAAATATAAGTGTTACGTACCATATATTCTTTTAAAATATCATTTTGAATTGTCCCTGCAAGCTGATCGGGTGTTACCCCTTGTTCTTCTGCAGCTACGATGTAGAATGCCAGTACAGGTAGTACCGCACCATTCATCGTCATGGACACGGACATTTGATCTAACGGAATTTGATCAAATAAAATTTTCATATCTTCTACAGAGTCAATCGCTACCCCTGCTTTCCCAACATCACCCGTAACGCGTGGGTGATCAGAGTCATAACCACGGTGTGTAGCTAAGTCAAAGGCAACCGAAAGTCCTTTTTGTCCCATTGCAAGATTACGTTTGTAAAACGCATTAGATTCTTCAGCGGTAGAGAAACCTGCATACTGACGCACCGTCCAAGGACGAGCTACATACATAGTAGGGTATGGGCCACGTGTATTTGGCGCAATCCCAGCAACATCCTGTAAGTGTTTCACATCTGAAATATCATCTTTTGTATAAATATCTTTAATTTCAATACCTTCATTTGTCATGAATTTTTCATCTGACGCTGCTGGCGCTTCAGTTGATAATACTTTTTCGATTTCAATTGCATTAAAATTTGGCTTGCTCATCGTTGGACCTCCTTCATGCTTGCGAACACTGAATGTAATTTTTCAATAATGTTCTGTCCTGCGAAAATAAAGCCGTTTAAGCCATTTGCTAACCAAGCTTCTTCTTCGTCTTTAAATTTACCAGCAACATCTACAATAATGTGGGCAGGTTTTCCAGCTAAAATCGCTGGTAGCCATTCTTTTGTCGTATCGTCATTACCGGCAATGACAACATATTTCGCGTCTGTTGCTTGTAACCATGTGAGCGCTTCCTCCACTGTGGCAACTGGTTCGCTTTTTTCAGGCACAAGTCCAACTGTATTTAAGAACCCAGAAACAAAATCAGCACGAGGCTTAGAGCTTTTCAGTGAACCTAAGGCTAGGATACCAGTTTTTACATCGGCAGCTGTCATTTGTCCTCGCAATTGTTCAAACGGAATCGAAATGCGCTTAACATCTGCAAATTGTGGGTTTGTTTCACTTGCAAGTACATCGTCGGGATTTGCATAAATGTTTGTACCGATAAGTGATTGTTTGCGTGTTTGTGCAGCTTGGATGCGCGCTTGGTAAGATACAGCTAACGCTTCGGCTAATTGACCAGATGCAGTATATGCGTCAATACCTCCAGCAGCTTCAATATCTAAAAATAATGCCCACGCTTCTTTTACGAAGTCCGCTGTTAACGATTCAATAAAGTAAGAACCACCAGCTGGATCGATTATTTTTAAAACATTTGTTTCTTCTTTTAACACTAAAGAGACATTGCGCGCAATACGAACAGATTGTTCTGTAGGCTTCGTTAATGCATCGTGTGGGTGAACTGTAAAGACATCCGAACCGCCAATTAATCCAGAAAGCGCTTCATTTGCAGCACGCAGTAAATTTACGTAAACATCCAATTTCGAAAAGCTTCGAAGTGACGTTTCAGCAAGCGTTGGAATTTTCACATTTTCTGTTACGCCATATGCAGATGAGAACGCTTTCCAAAGTACTTTAAAAGCACGTAGCTTAGCGATTTCTGTGAAGAATTGCGTATCTATAGCAAATGACACATAAAATTGTTGTGCAAAGGCTTCAAAGTGTTCTTCTTGCTCCGCATATTTCGCTGCAAGGGCAAGTGCATACGCTAATTCTTGGACAGCATTCGCGCCTTCATTATGATAAGCCACTGTGTTTGCACATAAAGTCCGTACATTAGGCAACTCTACAAGTTTGATAGGATTTTCACATAGGATGAAACCATGAACTGCTTCACGTTGCTCAGCAGGAATGTTGTTGAATACCGCTAATAATGGGTCATCTTGACTTTTCACCGTTATTTTAAACGAATATTCAGTGAAATAAGTAGCTAAACGTGCTACTACTTCTTCAGTCCATGCAAAGTTTACACGGCTATCAACTGTGACAATCTCATTCCCACGAGCTAAGCTATCATCAAGTTGTGCAAAAAAGGCTTCGCTAGTTTCTGCATATACTTGTTGTGCCACACGAAATACTTGATTATTTTGTAGGGAACGAATTGTGGCAACTTGTTTATCAAGCTCATCTCCTAGTTTTGCTACTAAACTTTCTTGTGTATAAAGAGGTTCTAACGTAATACCTTCACTAGTTTTCGTTAAAAGAGACTCGAATGGTTTCCCTTTTAAAGCTTTGATTGCTGCATCTTGCCATTCTGAATAGGAAGGCTTTTCAAATTCAATATTTTTCATGTTATTTGACATGCGGACGCTTAATCAGCTTCCCCCCTTAGTAGTTTCTATTTGTTATTCTACAGTACATTCTGCGACTCGCAAAGCAAAAAAAAATCGGAAACCGTTATATAACAGGTTTCCGATAAATCATCAGTAGACTGACGTCGAAGATTTATTTGTATTTTCGAGTATTTCTTTTACTCTATTTAAGAATTTACCACAAACTAATCCATCTAAAACGCGATGATCTAAAGATAAACATAAATTGACGATATCACGTGCTGCAAACATTCCACCCGGTAAAACGACCGGTTTTTTAACAATACTTTCCACTTGGAGAATAGCAGCTTGCGGATAATTAATAATGCCCATGGACTGCATCGAGCCGAAAGCACCCGTATTATTCACCGTAAACGTACCACCTTGAATATTGTCCATTGTCAGTTTACCTGCGCGAACCTTCTGAGCAAGCTCATGGATCTCTTTCGCAATGCCTTTAATTGACTTATCATCGGCGTGTTTTATAACAGGAACAAACAGCGCATCATCTGTCGCGACCGCAATCGAAATATTAATATCATGTTTTTGGATAATTTTATCATCCGCCCACATAGAATTCATCATTGGGAACTCTTTTAAAGCTTGTGCAACTGCCTTCACGAAGAACGCAAAGTACGTAATATTAAAGCCTTCTTTTTGTTTAAATTCCGTCTTAATGCTATCGCGGTATGCAACTAAATCCGTGACATCCACTTCCATCATCATCCAAGCATGTGGCACTTCTTGCGCACTTCGCACCATATTATTTGCAATGGCACGGCGCACATTTGTTACCGGTATTTCAACATCACCTGCTTGCGTCTTTTGCGCAGGTACGGCTGGTTTTGCAGCTTGTTCTGATGTCGTGACTTGTTGGCTATTAGAAGTTGCAACCGGCTCTGCAGTTGGAACATCTTGTGCCGTTGGTATAGTGCCTGCAGCAATTAGTTGCTGAAGGTCTTTGCGTGTAATACGGCCACCCTCACCTGTGCCGACAACTTGCTCAAGTGCAATATCATGCTCTTGGGCTAAACGAAGTACAGCTGGCGAGTAACGAACTTTTTGTTGTCTTACTGGTTTTTCGGTATTACTTGCAACAGATGGTTCCTTAGGCGACTCTTGTTTCTTTTGAATACCTGCATTTAAAATCGCTGAACTAACTGTTGTTTTTTTAGCAGGAGGTGGTTCTGGCACATCACTTTCACCTGCAACTTGAATTGTACAAACATTCGCGCCTACTGCCAACGTTTGCCCCTCTTCCGCAAGTAGCTCTGTGATTACCCCTTCAAAAGAAGATGGGATTTCTGCATTTACTTTATCCGTTACAACTTCTGCTAGTGGATCATATTTTTTAACTGTATCGCCAGGTTGTACGAGCCATTTTTCGATTGTACCTTCTGTTACGCTTTCACCGAGCTGTGGCATCGTAATATGTTGAATCGCCATTATTTATTCCTCCCATCAATTACGCCTCGTGTCACCTTTGCCTGGATTTGAACTGGATGTTTCCACAACAAGCTGTTTCACAATCCTTGACATTTGCCGGAGGCTTCACGTCTCTCCCGCCTGTTCATGTCGAGGTAAGAGACATTTTAGAATAAGTTAAAATGCCGCTAAATCCCTTATTGCACGTTCTACTTTATCAGGGTTAATCATAAAAAACTTCTCCATCGTAGGTGCATATGGCATCGCAGGTACATCTGGGCCAGCTAAACGTTGGATTGGTGCATCAAGGTCAAATAAGCAATGCTCCGCAATAATGGCTGCAACCTCGCTCATAATGCTACCTTCCTTATTATCTTCAGTAACAAGCAATACTTTGCCTGTTTTACTTGCCGCTTCAATGATTGCTTCTTTATCTAGCGGATATACTGTTCGTAAATCCAAAATATGTGTCGAAATACCATCTGCCGCTAAACGTTCTGCTGCTTGTAAGGCGAAATGAACAGCTAATCCGTAAGTAATAACCGTAACGTCTTCACCTTCGCGTTTCACATCTGCCTTGCCAATCGGCAATGTATAATCATCTAAAGGAACTTCTCCTTTAATAAGTCGGTATGCGCGCTTATGTTCAAAAAATAGTACCGGATCTTCATCTCGAATCGCTGCTTTTAACAAGCCTTTCGCATCATACGGTGTAGAAGGAATGACAATTTTCAATCCTGGTGTTCCAGCAAAAAGCGCTTCTACCGATTGTGAATGATAAAGCGCACCGTGAATCCCTCCACCGAACGGAGCACGTACGACAATTGGACAAGTCCAGTCATTATTGGAACGATAGCGGATTTTTGCAGCTTCCGATACAATTTGGTTAACAGCTGGCATAATAAAGTCAGCAAACTGCATTTCTGCAATTGGACGCATTCCATACATTGCTGCTCCAATGCCGACCCCAGCAATGGCACTTTCTGCAAGCGGCGTATCTAACACACGATACTCACCAAATTGCTCATAAAGACCAGTAGTTGCTTTGAAAACGCCGCCTTTACGCCCGACATCTTCTCCTAAAATGAAAACACGTTCGTCTCGTTCCATTTCTTCCTTCATTGCTAATGTAATCGCATCAATATAAGACATTACTGCCATTACACGTCACCTCCGTCCACTGGTGCATATACGTATTTCAAGGCTTCCTCTGGATTAGCATACGGAGCTGCTTCAGCATAATCCGTTGCCTCATTGACCTCTGCCATAACACGCTCTTCTATTTCCGTGCGCAATGCTTCCGTCATAATGCCAGCATCTTGTAAATACTTTTCGAATGATACAATCGGATCCTTCGCTTTCCCTTCGGCAATATCTTCAGCTGTTCGATATTGACGATCATCATCATCGGAGGAATGCGCAGTTAAGCGGAATGTAACCGTTTCAATTAAACTTGGACCTTCACCTCTACGAGCACGTTCTGCAGCCTCTTTGACAACTTTATATACTTGTAACGGACATTTCCCATCTACCGTAACCCCTGGCATACCGTAACCAATTCCACGATCGGATACTTTTGCACATCCTAACTGGCGTTCCACTGGTACCGAAATGGCATATTGATTGTTTTCTACCATAATGATAACTGGTAACTTATGCACACCTGCAAAATTCGCACCTTCATGGAAATCACCTTGGTTAGAAGAACCTTCTCCTAATGTGACAAAAGAAATAAAATCCTCTTTTTGTAGACGACCAGCAAGTGCCACGCCGACCGCATGGGGAACTTGTGTTGTTACTGGCGAAGAACCAGTCAAAATTCGATTTTTCTTTTGACCAAAATGACCCGGCATTTGACGACCGCCCGAGTTCGGATCTTCAGCCTTTGCAAAAGCAGAAAGCATTAACTCTTTCGGCGTCATACCAAAATGCAATACTACCCCCATATCACGGTAATAAGGTGCAATATAATCTTTATCTTTATCTAGCGCAAAGGCTGCCCCTACTTGAGCTGCCTCCTGCCCTTGACAAGAAATAACAAATGGAATTTTACCAGAACGGTTTAATAACCACATGCGCTCATCTAATCTTCTTGCCATTAACATCGTTTCGAACATAGCAAGGACATCTTCGTTCGATAACCCTAAATCTTCATGTTTAAGTTGAACGTCTTGCATATGAACACCCCTTTCGCATTAGAAAAAGTGCTAAAGTGCCTGCCATTAGCGACACAAGCAACTCTAGTATTTACTTTATTTACAGTATTTTACGCCTTAGCGCTCTTACATCTCTCAAGCTTAGTACTTGATTCAGCCTATGATTATACCCCTAATGAATGATAGTGTATAGTTTCACGCTTCTCACACTAATCAAGGTGGTGAGAAGCGCTGGAAGCTTTAAAAATGGATAGCCCGTTTATCTACAGCTAATGCAGATTCGACTAACACTTCATTAAGTGATGGGTGTGGATGGATGGCCTGACTAATTTCCCAAGGTGTGGCATCTAATAATTTCGCCAATGACGCCTCTCCTATTAAATCGGTCACATGCGGCCCTACCATATGGATACCTAAAATATCGTTCGTTTCTTCATCCGCAATCATTTTTACAAAGCCGTCAGAGTCGCCATTAACAAGTGCTTTGCCGATCGCTTTAAACGGAAACTTACCAATTTTCAATGCAAATCCTTGCTCACGGGCAGCACTTTCCGTTAAACCGATACTCGCCACTTCTGGGAAGGAATACACGCATTTCGGAACCATTAATGGATCTAGCGGCGCTATTTTTCCAGTTGCAATATGCTCAATTGCTGATAATCCTTCATGTGAAGCCACATGTGCTAACTGCAAGCCACCAATGACATCGCCGATAGCATACATATGCGATTCCTTCGTTTGATAAGAATCACTTACTTGGATAAAGCCATTGGCAATTTCGATTTCAGTATTGTCTAAGCCAATTCCATGGATGTTTGCTTCACGTCCAACACAAAGCAATACTTTCTCTGCCTCAAAGTGTTCTTCTTTGTCATCCACCTTTGCAGAAATGTAAACGTTATCATTTTCTGTTTTGTAGCTATTTACATCTAACCTTGCATTCGTTACAATGCGCACGCCACGATTTTCAAGCTGCTTTGTTACCTCTTTTACGATATCTGCATCTTCTGCTGGTAAAATGGATGAACCATATTCAATTACCGTTACAGATACGCCAAAATCACAAAGCATCGATGCCCACTCAATACCAATCACTCCGCCACCAACAATTAGTAAAGACGTTGGCAATTGTTCCATCTGCAATGCATGGTCTGAGTTCATCACATATTGCCCGTCAACCGGTAAACCTGCCATGCCTCTAGGCTTTGATCCTGTTGCAATAACAACATTTGTCGGAACAAGCATTTCATTTTCTGCACCATTTAGCATTTCAACCGAGATTGTACCTGGCATTGGTGAGAAAATAGATGGACCTAAAATTCGCCCTGTTCCTTCATAGACATCAATTTTCCCTTTTTTCATCAGTGTATTCACACCTTGGCTTAATTGCTCTACAATGGCTTGTTTGCGCGCTTGTACCTTATCGAATTGCAATGTCACCCCTGCAATGTCTACACCAAATTCACTTGCGGTTTTATTGGCCATACGATATACTTCTGCACTTCGTAGTAACGCCTTACTAGGAATACAGCCTTTATGTAGACAAGTACCACCAAGTCGTTCACGCTCCACAATCGCTGTTTTCAAGCCTAATTGCGCTGCACGAATTGCTGCGACGTAGCCACCTGTCCCGCCACCTAATATCACAACGTCATAATTTTGAGCCATATGTTATTCCTCCTTATGAGAAAAGCGCGAAAGCCCCTCTTTCCCAACATGTGTGGCTATGCCACCCATCGAGGAAATAGCTGTATCGCTACAGGCTTATTATTTCATCCTTACTAACAATGAAATGTAAAAGTACTCCTGCTCACGTTCACTTGAAGTTATTTTGCGCTATATTTTTCTTGACTACTGTTTGAGTCTAGATTTTATTATTCTATATGAAAGAGAAGAAGTCGACAATGCGACTTCTCTTAATTGAATTGACGATATTAACGACCGTTCAAAATATTTTTTTCATTTTTTAAAAACTGGCTACGTGATTTAGCTACACGAGCAATTCGTTCTTCAGCTAAACGATTCGCTGCCACATAAGTTGGAATGCCATCACGTTTTGAAATTTCAAAGATTTTTTCAATGCTATCATAAATGCCATCTACACGCTTCATTGCACGCTCACGATTATAACCGTATAATTCATCAGCGACATTAATAACGCCACCAGAGTTAATAACATAATCAGGTGCATAGACAATGCCTAGTTCATGGATATAATCTCCGTGTTTTGAATCTTGTAGTTGGTTATTAGCCGAACCAGCAATAACTTTTGCTTTTAATTGTGGAATTGTTTCGTCATTGATAATCGCACCTAATGCACAAGGTGAGAAGATATCAACATCCTGTGCGTAGATTTCCTCCGGAGCTACTGCTTTAGCGCCAAAATCATTCACAACACGATCAATTGCTGCTTGATTAATATCTGTCACTACAAGTTTTGCACCTTCATTATGTAAATACTCGCAAAGTTTGTAAGCAACATTTCCTAATCCTTGCACCGAAATTGTACGACCTTCCAGTGAATCTGTACCGAACGCTTCTTTTGCCGCTGCTTTCATGCCGCGATAAACGCCATAAGCCGTTACCGGTGAAGGATTCCCCGATGAACCAAATGCTGGTGAAATACCTGTAACATAATTTGTTTCCTCATGGATTAAATCCATATCTGTTACAGATGTACCCACATCCTCAGCTGTAATATAGCGACCGTTCAGCCCTTGAATGAAACGCCCTAAGGCACGGAACATTTCTTCATTTTTATCTTTAAATGGGTCACCAATAATGACCGTTTTTCCACCGCCAAGGTTTAAACCAGCAGCCGCGTTTTTATATGTCATCCCACGTGCTAATCGCAATGCATCCTCTATCGCATTTTCTTCTGTCGCGTAGGTCCACATACGAGCGCCACCTAATGCTGGCCCAAGTGTTGTGTCATGGATAGCGATAATCGCTTTTAACCCAGATGCTTCGTCTTGGCAAAATACCAATTGTTCATAATCATACTTTTCCATATACTTGAAGATTTCCATGAAAACTCGCCCCTTTGCTTTGGAAAGTGCAACCCCTAATGCCCATCCCAATTTAAAATAAAGTAATAATAAAACTGTTTTACAATGGATAATATCACTCCATTTAATTTTACAATACTGACAAATTCACAATTTCGCAACTATTATTACACTTTTCCTATTAAGTAAGAATTTTCTAAACATTCAGTTACACAACTATGTTTTGCTTATCTTATTTTTTATTTCTAGATTGCTAACAATTAAGGGCTTTCTTGACATTCCGCTATCCACAGGTACAATTATAGTTAGGTATGAGGAGGGACATGCATGGCTCGATTTGCTGCGTTTATTGTAATGCTTATTCCCGGTCTTATGGCCGCAGGTGGCATTAAATTTATGCGTGATACATTATTCGGTAAGCTCATCTCACCTTTCCCATTTTTATGGCTACAATTTGTTGTTGGCATCATTTTCTTTGTTGCTGGCTTTGGCTTTTTCGCAGGCTTTTTATTACACCGCGATCGAAAAAACGGAAAAGTGGCTCCGCGCTTCCAAAAAAAATAAAAATAGCTATCCAAATAAGTCACATCTCGTTTTGACTTACTGGATAGCTATTTTTCTATCGTTATTGTCGTTGCTGAACAGTGAGTACTTTATCAGGAAAATCTGTAATCCATCCAATGACCGATGGATGTGGATTCGTCAAAAACTTTTCATTGCCATCAATCGCATAAAAACGACATGTTTTTGCACTCGCTACACACGCCTCTAAATAACGAGGTTTATAATACCGTTTATGCATATGAACACTATCTATCGCCTTATAATCGCAAAGCAAATCCCATTTCAATTTTTTGGTGGCGATAAGCGCTGTTTCATATTGCGGCGCATAACGTTTCACAACCTCTAACAGTTCATAATGAAATGATGAAAAATGGCTACCTTTAGGTAAAATAAGTCCATGAAGCATGTCAATCAATGCATCCTTATTGTCTAGGATGGTCGATTTTAATTCGATATTTAGAGGTAGTTGATGGCGATTTGCCCATGCTAAAACGGCATGAAATGTTGGTATTCTATAGGATGAAAAAAGTCTTCTCCAAGGCTTTCCTAATTTAAAATTTTGCAGTTCTGCTATCGTACATTCGTTTACTAGCTTATTGCTACCTACTAATCGTGATAACTGTGGATCATGATAGACCACTGGAGTGCCTTCTTTTGATAGCTGAATATCTAATTCAATCCCATCTGCTCCTAGTTCTAATGCTTTCTCAAACGCCTTCAAACTATTTTCTAGGGCATAAGCTGACGCCCCTCGATGCGCAAACACAGGGATGAATGATGCATTAGACATTTAGCTCACCAAATTCAAGCAAAAATTTACCATTCGTCATATTATTTAATAACGATGATTTTTTGCCAATTTGAATATACGTACCTGGATATGCTTCCTTGGTCACGATAATTTCTTCTTTTCCAGCATGGCGCATATCATCCATCATGATTTTAATCTCACGATCCATCGTAGACGCTTCTGCTTTTAATTTTGACAAGTTTTGTTTCGTTTCCTCAAATGCAGCAATTTGCTGGGTAGACATTTGCTTGAGAAGAGGTAATAAACTCGTAATCTTCGTTTCATGTTCTGAAATTTCTGTCTGCAATTTTTTCAACTGTGTTGCTTTGTCATGCATGATTGCATTACTCTCTTGCTTGTTGACGCTTTCAATAATTAAATCTGTTCTCCGTTCGAGGCGGTTGCCAGAGATAGCTGTGACAATTGTATTTTTCGCTACTGCACGCCCTCCGATAATTTTCCCCTTGCGCTCATCCACATAAATTGAATGTGCAGTAAGTTGAGACCCTAACGAATAAAAGCCGATATGAATACTGTCATCCGCCACTAAATTTGCTTCATTCACATGCTTAACGAAAATATTGCCGCCCGCTTCTACTAGCGTTGAGCCCAAGCCAAAAATACCGCCGCGAATGTACACATCACCTTCGATTGATTTTATCAGCTTAGCGCCACTAACACCTTCTGCACCTTCAATCGAAATATCGCCGGTCGCAATAACGGTATAACCTGTTGTAACAGTTCCTTTAATACTTAATGAGCCGTTAAACTCTAAATTACCTGTTTCAACGCCTACATCACCATGTATAGGTAAATGTCGATTAACGCCAATGGCCCCTTTGACATCATCTAACACACCAGCTATTTTCGAACGGATGACAGTTTTACCATCCTCTTCTACTTCGTATGCAGACTTTTTATCGTATCGAATAGGGAAATCACGACCAGGTGCAGCCGCAATTATTTCACCGAGTACATTTTGACCTGCCTTGCCCAGCGTTGCAGGGATTTTTTCCCCAAGCCAAGAACCTTCGGATATTTCTGAAATAAAATTCATGTCATAGTAATCAGCTTTGCCATCGTCACGAATAACAGGTTTTCTTTCTGGTTTTGGTAAGTATGTAATTTGAGCGTCTTCCCCTGCCACAGGCGACGTTCCTTGCGCAATTAAAAATGCTTTCCCTGGCTCAATCTTTGTAATATCAAAATTTACAATACCATAGATAATGCCTTGGTTAGCTAATGTTTCTAATATTTGTTCTGTTAGTTTTTCTTTATTTTTTTCAATATAATCAGGCGTTTCATATATAAATATAGAGGCAGACATTTTATCACGTGCAATTTCAGCTTCAACATTTGGAAGCCAGCGTCCAATTTCAACAGGACTTGTGCTTTCTGTCGCTAGTACAGTTTTTAAAATAGAAAAATTAGATAACTTTAGTCTTGGATGTTTTCTCAAGACACCATCAAATTCTCTTAATGGAAAACCTGCACTATATGTAAGCATAAATACCTTTCCGTTTTCTTCCGATATTTCGAAGTTATCATTTCGAACTAGAATCACGCTACCTCCTCCTTCCCTCTATATGTAAGTATATACAATCTATTTACATTTGTTTAGAGACAATTGTCACTACTCATAAAGAAAATACCCATACTTTCTCAGTAAGTCCTACATACAACCCAGACAATTTTCTTCTTAAAAATAGACGATATATACTATAAAAAAACCTGTTTTCCTTTGTTACAAACGTGCAAATATCTTTAAATGATAAATCAACAGTAAATTATTGGGTAATACGCAATACGCCTTTCAACAATGAAATCGCTCCATCCACTGATCGACACGTTCATCTTAGGTCTTGTCTACTAAAAAACGTCTCTTTAGCATCGTAAAGAGACGTGTCACTATTTGGCTTGCATGAAGCGAAATGGCATCTTAATAATGAGAAGTTATACGCGCCTACTATACAGTCAATCAATACTGGGTAAATAGTCGTTCAGTAACTTAGCGTGAATTGCTTCAATACGTTGATCGGCACCTAGTTGTTCACGCGTCATATAGAAAATATGAATGCGCCCATTCAGTTCAAGGCGCACCTCAAACAACCGATCATCCACTTGCGTTATCTCTAACGAATTATGATGATCCAGTTGGAAATTTACACTTTTCATTTTGTCACCTCATTTGATAATATACCATTCATTTTGTCTCTACGTAATTGCGACCATTTTTTTTAGAAGAAATCTGTGCCCTCCGTCTCCGATACACATTTGATTAAGCAGGAGTTTGCACCCTGACAGGAACTTCTACAAAAATAAAAACGATTAACAGTTAGATACCTGTTAACCGTCCATCCTACATACTAGCCTAGTACATATTCTGCTAATACACTTTGTACTTTATAAATGTTTGTCGATTTATTAAAGTTTTTTTGAATCGGCATTGGGCTACCTGAAACCCAAATTTTCAGTTCTGCATCATAATCAAATGTTCCCGCTGTCTCCACTGCAAAATGAAGAATATTCTTATAGGGAATCGAATGATATTCCGTTTTCTTACCAGTTACCCCTTGTTTATCAATTAAGATCAGTCGCTTATTCGTAAAAATAAAAGTATCTCTAATAATTTTATACGCACTTTGAATTGTTTCATGCGGTATTAAAATCTCTTGCATTTCTTCCTGTAATTTATCTAGATTGACTTCACTTGCATTGCCCATTAACCCATCAAATAGCCCCATTGATGTTCCCCTCCGATTGTTCAACCTTTATATAGTATATATTACATTTTACTACAATATTACAGACTTAAATAGGAATAAAACAATCCTTTCAACGAATTAAAATAGACCAATTATCACTTTTCATTCTCTTCTCACATAATACGTTTTCCCCCACTTTTCCCCAAACGTTCAGCCATATACGAGCGATATTTCTAAAAAAACATATTTAGCCACAAAAAAATACGCCCCCTCAAACAGTCTGTCTAAAAAGGCGTTATCATTTTCGCTCTATACGCGTTATCTATAAATTTACCGGCTCTTGTCCATTAGCCTTACGCTAACAAACCATTGTGACACTAGCGTTAGCTCGCCATCATATCAATACGAATCTTGTCCGCAATCATGGCGATAAATTCGCTATTTGTTGGTTTCGACTTTAAGTGGTGCACTGTATAGCCAAACATCGACGAAATGGACTCGTAATTGCCACGATTCCATGCGACTTCAATGGCATGACGAATGGCACGTTCTACACGTGAGGGTGTTGTGTTGAATTTTTTTGCAATTTCCGGATAAAGAATTTTCGTCACAGAACCTAATAACTCGATATCTTCAAACACCATTTGTATCGCTTCTCGTAAATAAGAGTAACCTTTAATATGGGCAGGCACTCCGATTTCTTTAATAATTGCTGTAATCGTGCTATCAAGCTGATGTTGATTTAATTTTTGAGGAGTTGTTGGCTGTAATACACTTGACTTTTTCGGTATTGCTGCCTTTTGGCCAGCACAATGCAATATTTTTTGAACGAGCTGATCGAATTCAAATGGCTTTAACATAAAGTAGGATGCCCCTAAATCCACCGCTTGTTTCATAACATCTTCTTGACCAAATGCCGTTAGCATAATGACTTGTATAGAAGACATACGATCATTTTGATACATCGCCTCTAAAACAGCTAAACCATCTAGATGAGGCATAATAATATCTAGTAATAAAATATCAGGAGAAAATTCTTCAAGCATTTGAAGACATACTTTCCCGTTTGACGCCGTTGCAATTATTTCAATTTCGGGATGTCCTTGAAAATAATGCTCCATTGTTTTTAATAATTCTCGATTATCATCTGCTATCGCCACTTTTACCTTTGTCATTTCAATTCCTCCTTCTGGACTTTGCTTTGACTGTTCAAAGCACAAACCTTTTACCCCTAATGTCTATTTTGGCACACTGTGGAATTTTCGACATTTTTGCTTAAAAACCTTTTCTATTTCCAAAAATGAGTATGTAGTCCGATACTTTCTATTTTTATCGACAAGTTACGATAGTTAACTGCAAATTGTCGAATGCTCATACCCCTTATTTTAGTGAAAAAACTAAGATAAAACTACACTTTTTTTTAAGTATCGCTAAAGTGTTTTGTTTTATGGCTGAAATACTTAGGGAAAGAGGTTGTTTCTCCTAGTTTTTTCATGAAAAACGGAGCTACCAAAGGCAGCTCCGTTCTTTTATGAAGATTTTTTTAACATTTCCGCCACGGTAATTGCCGCACCTTTTTTCGGTTCTTCTACAAACATATGGGTGACGGCCCCAACGAAACGACCATTTTGAATGATTGGACTACCACTCATCCCTTGTAAAATTCCCCCTGTTTTTTCAATGAGCTTTTCGTCAGAGACGATAAATTCAAGCCGCTCATTTTCGACTTTAATAATTTCAATCGAAAATGTTTCGACTTTACTGCCTTCTATCGCTGTATAAATTTCAGCTTTCCCCATTTTTATATCTTTTGCATGCATAATTTCGATGGCTTTGGGCAATCTTTGTTGATAACTATCTTCCCATCGGCCAAAAATTCCGTAAACTGTATTTTTATCAATACTACCTAGTCGTTCCTGATGTTTTTCAATGGAGGATATTTTATAACCAGGTTGTCCAGGAAGGCTTTTACGGATTTGTTGAATGGATGCTAAGAAAATGGACCCTGCTCGGAAGACAGGTGCTTCTTGAAGCGTTGAATCGACTATTTGATGACCTAATGCTCCGTAATTTAATGTCTCTGGATCAATGTATGTCAATGTCCCTACTCCATCTGTTTCATCCTTTAAAAAAGAGATGACATGTTCTGCTTCTTGCTCTTGTAAATCCACTGTTACTTCTTTTCCTTCACTTTTTATCGTCCATTTTTGTTGCCCCTGTTTAGCAATTGCTTGTTTGGCCTCAGCAAGCGTCTTTACCGTTGTGTCATTTATTTTTTCAATAACCGCGCCTCCTTTCATCCATTGATTGGAAGCTAATAACACATCATGAGCAACAAATACATGTGATAATTGAAGCTGAATTCCAATTGCTTCGCCCATCGGTATTAATTTTTTGGCCGCAAATGCCTGAATGGGTAAACATAACAAAACGATGAGCATAGGCAAAATGACAAATTGACGCCAATGACGATTCATACGACACCTCCTTTTGATTTTTGTCTTTTTACTATGTGTTGTTGTACGGTTCTTATAAGCGGTAAATATTTGTGCAAAATGAAAAAAACCCAGAAACAGTTGACCGTCTCTGGATTTCGTTACAAGTTAACGCATTTGTTTTTTTCTTTCATTCGCCATTTTTAATAATTCTGTTGCATGCTGTAACGTTAAATCGGTAATTTCTGCACCTGACATCATTCTACTCACTTCTTCAATACGAGCACGCGTATCTATCTCAGCTAATGATGTAAATGTACGATCATGTTCCACTTCTTTTTTAATAAAATAATGATGATCGGCCATTGCTGCGACTTGCGGCAAATGCGAAATACACAAAACTTGAGAATTAACAGAAATTGCGGCAATTTTTTCAGCAATTGCTTGTGCGACACGTCCACTGACACCAGTATCCACTTCATCAAAAATAATGGATGTTACACCATTTGAAGAAGAGAAAATCGTTTTTAACGCTAGCATCATACGCGATAATTCTCCTCCAGAAGCAATTTTTGGTAAAGACTTTGGTGGTTCACCAACATTCGTTGAAATATAAAAGATCACTTGGTCTTTACCATTGATATCAAAATAAGGTAAAGCATCAAAATTTACGATAAATTTTGCTTTTTCCATATGTAATTCACGTAGCTCTGCCATAATGGCATCACTTAATTGATTCGCCGCTTCTTTGCGAACTGCGGATAATTCTTCTGCTAGCCCATTTAAGACGACTTCCATTTCAAGCACTTTTCGTTCTTTTACTTGTAAAATTTCATCGCGATTTAACAGTTCGTTCAGCTCTGTTTTTATTTTCTCATAATAGGCAATTATGTCTTCAACAGTGGAACCGTATTTGCGCTTTAAATTTTGGAACAGTGCAAGTCGTTGTTCTACTTCATTTAAACGTGCTGGATCGAATTCTAGCTCGTCTAAAACATTTTTCACTTGATAGGCCGCATCCTGTAACGCATAAAAAGCTGTCGTTACCGACTCGGAAGCCTCTTTAAACTGTTCGTCGATCATCGCAGCATCATCTAATGCGCCCATGGCAGTGCCAATCCAATCAAGTCCTTTCGTTTCTCCTTGGATGGCTTCATAAGCGGCACTTGAACGTTCAAAAATTTTATTGAAATTCATTAGACGGCGACGTTCATCTATAAGCTCATCTTCTTCACCTAGCTTTAAATTTGCATCTTCAAGCTCTTTCATTTGAAATTGATACAAATCTATTCGCTGGGCCATTAACTGCTCATCGATTGAAATGGAAGCTAATTCTTTTTTTAATGCACGATATTCATTGTATTGTGTACTGTATTTTTCAAGAATTGGTGCTAGTTGCTCTTCGGCAAATTGGTCGAGTAAATTTATGTGTTGCTTTTCATCCATAAGTTCTTGGTTTTCATGTTGACCATGAATATCAATCAAACTTGCCCCAATATCCCGTAAAACTGATAATGGTACTAATTTGCCATTTACCCGACAAACACTCTTGCCCGTATCATTTAAATCACGGCGTAAAATAATGGAATCCTCTTCTATTTCAATGCCTGCCTCTTCCAGTTTTTTATAGACCGGATGTGTTGCACTTGAAATTTGAAATAGCCCGCCTAATTCGGCTTTTTTAGCGCCATGACGAATAAATTCTGAATTGCCTCTACCACCAGCAAGTAAATGCACCGCATCAATAATAATAGATTTCCCGGCACCCGTTTCACCTGTTAACACAGTTAAACCATCTGAAAAACTAACTGTTAAATCCTCAATGATAGCAAAATTTCGAATACTAAGCTCTCTTAACACAAAATGTCACCTCTGAATTAAAATCAACTGCTATTGTCATCTGTACTAGCTGAAGCAAAAAACCCGCTTCACTTTAATCAAGGGAGTATTTAGCAACAGCTCGTAATCGATTTATATTCAACTATTAAGTGAAAAAATCGATGACAGTTTCACGATTATAGCATGCCCAACAAGCGATTTTTTGTATTTTCTCGCTCATTTTCATCGCGACATATAATTAAAATAGTGTCATCCCCAGAAATGGTACCTAAAATTTCTGGCCAATCTAAATGATCCAGTAAAGAAGCAATTGCATTGGCATTACCCGGAAGTGCCTTCATCACTAAAAAATGTGAGGCGCCATCAATGCTGACAAATGCATCTGCTAATGCACGATGTAATTTTTGTACAGGATTGAATCGTTGGTCTGCGGGTAAGCTATATTTATAGCGTCCATCCTGTAATGGTACTTTTACTAAATGCAATTCTTTAATATCTCGTGACACTGTTGCTTGTGTCACATTATAGCCTGCATCTTTTAAAAAATCGACTAAATCATCTTGCGTTTCAATTTCATGATTTGCAATAATATCGCGAATACGTATATGTCTTTGTCCTTTATTCAAAGTGTTCACCTCTTATAAATAGTTAAATATTTGTATAATTACACTACCATCTTCGGCATAAAAGCACAAGAAAAAACACGGCTCTACTTAATGAGCACGTGTTATTTTAGTGCACTATGCGCTTCTTCGACGAGTGCATTAAAAGCTGTATATGGCTTAATCACTTCATCAGCAATAGGATTCACTAAATGGAATAAAAATTCAATATTCCCTTCTCCACCTGTAATCGGTGAATAAGAAGCATCTTTTACGACAAAGCCAACTTCTGTTGCCATCGCAGCCGTTTTTTCTAACACATCGAGATGTACTTTTTTATCACGGACGATGCCCTTTTTACCAACATTCTCTTTCCCTGCTTCAAACTGTGGCTTAACAAGCGCCATAACATCGCCACCTGGCATTAAAACCGTTTTCAACACAGGTAAAATCAATGATAGTGAAATAAAGCTAACATCGATTGTAGCAAACTCCGGTAAACCTTCTGTTAAATCAGCTGCAGTTGTATAGCGGAAATTCGTTTTTTCCATAACGGTTACGCGGTCATCCGAACGAATTTTCCATGCTAGTTGGTTCGAACCTACATCTAGTGCATAACAATGTCTAGCACCATTTTGTAAGGCACAATCTGTAAATCCTCCTGTAGAAGAGCCGATGTCAAGCATCAGCTTCCCCTCTACAGACATATCAAAAATTTGCAAAGCTTTTTCTAACTTTAAGCCACCACGGCTCACATATTTTAAATCAGAACCTTTTACTTGAAGTGGTGCATCGATGGCAATTTTTTCTCCAGCCTTGTCGATACGTATTTCGTTGGAAAACACTAGACCTGCCATAATGGAGCGTTTGGCCTTTTCGCGCGTTTCACATAAACCACGTTCCACAAGTAAAATGTCTACACGTTCTTTCGGTTGTTTTGTCATTATTTATTTAAACCTACTTGCTGTTTTTGTTGTAGTAACACTTGCATGCGTGCTACTGTATCTTCTGCTGTCATATGAATTTCCGCGAGCAGTTGGTCAACGTTTCCATGTTCAATAAATTGATCAGGAATACCCATGCGATCAATAATGGCATTTAAATAGCTATGGTCATGCGCGAATTCTAATACGCCGCTGCCAAAGCCTCCTTGTAATACTGCCTCTTCAATTGTTAACACCGGTTTATTACTAGTAAATATTCGATGCAGCATATCCTCATCCATCGGCTTGATAAATCGTGCATTGACTACTTCGATTTCTATACCTTGTTGGGCTAACATATGAGCTGCTTCCATTGCCATCGGAATGGTCGTACCAAATGTTAAAATGGACGCATCTTTCCCCTCACGTAACACTTCCCAGCTTCCAATTGGTAAGCTCATCGGCTCATCATCCATCGGCACACCAATACCATTGCCACGTGGATAACGTAGTGCGATTGGTCCGCCATTATAATCGATTGCTGTTTTCACCATATGTTGGCCTTCATTTTCATCTTTTGGCATCATAATCGTCATATTTGGCATATGGCGAAGGAATGCAATATCAAAGACACCTTGGTGTGTTTCCCCATCTGCACCGACTAAGCCTGCACGGTCGATTCCGATAAAGACATTTAAATTAGGGCGTGCGATATCATGAAGCACTTGGTCATATGCTCGCTGTAAAAACGTTGAGTATATAGCTAAAAACGGCTTCATTTTTTGAGTAGCAAGACCCGCAGCCATTGTGGCAGCATGTTGTTCAGCTATGCCCACATCAAAAAAGCGCTTAGGAAAATCTTTTTGAATGCCTTGTAATTTTGAACCAACAGGCATTGCTGGTGTAATCGTCACAACGCGTTCATCTTCATGCGCTATTTTGCGCACAGTTTCAGCAACTAAGCTACTCCAAGCAGGACCTTTTGTCTCTGATTTGACAAATGCACCAGTCTCCATTTTATATGGACCTGTTCCGTGCCAATTACCGATTGTATCGTCTTCAGCTGGTTTATAGCCTTTACCTTTTTTCGTAATGACATGAACAAGCACTGGACCTTTTACTTTTTTAGCATACGATAATGTCGTTTCAAGCGCTTCAAAGTCATGACCATCAATTGGGCCTAAATATTTAAAGCCTAATTCCTCAAAAAAGACACCCGAAACGACTAAATATTTCAAACTGTCCTTCAATCGTTCGGCAGTTGAAGCAAGCTTTCCACCTAATACAGGAATTTTTGTAATTAACGATTCCAGTTCTTCTTTTGCTTTAGAATATTCTTTGGCAGTTCGCAAGCGACCTAATATGCTGTGTAATGCGCCAACATTTGGCGCAATGGACATTTCATTATCATTTAAAATGACAATCATGTTTGTTTTTGCATGTCCAATATGGTTTAACGCCTCAAGCGCCATACCGCCTGTTAAAGCACCGTCCCCAATAATCGGTACGACGAAGTTTTTTTCATTTTTAATATCACGTGCTGCTGCCATACCCATGGCTGCTGACAACGAAGTCGAGCTATGACCTGTTTCCCATTCATCATGTTCACTCTCCACAAGCTTCGGAAATCCACAAAGCCCTTTGAACTGACGCAATGTGTCAAATTGACTCGCACGACCTGTCAAAATTTTATGCACGTAAGCTTGGTGGCCAACATCCCATAAAAACTTATCTTTTGGACTGTCGAACATTTTATGAAGCATAATTGTAAGCTCCACAACGCCTAGGTTCGGTCCGATATGACCACCTGTGACAGAACATTTTTCGATTAAGAAAGCGCGTATCTCTTTTGCAAGTTGTTCAAGCTCTCTCTTCGTTAAGTTTTTTAAAAAGGATGGACTAGAAATGTTGTTTAAATCCACCTTTCTCACACACCTTTTCAATAAATTATTCACCGCAATCGTGTTTCCACCATTATAACAGTGTTATCCATATGCTAAAAGTACGAACACTTTATTGTTTGCCTATTGGCAAACGTCCCCACCTATTCTAGCATATTCTTTACCTTTAACGCCCTTTTTTTCTCTTAGTTTTTACGATGAACAATATAGGCTGCAAACTCACGCAGTAAACTTACATCTACTTGTAACTTATCAAGTGCTGCAATGGCAAGCTGATAATGATCGTTAAGTTTTTCTTTCGCACCAGCTAATGTTAATAATGCAGGATATGTGCTTTTATCGCTCGCTACATCCTTACCAGCAGTCTTGCCTAATTCCTCTGTTGTTCCTTCAATATCTAAAATATCGTCTTGGATTTGGAAAGCAAGGCCGATGTGATGTGCGTACTCCTTTAAAGTAGCTCGATCTTGTTGTGATGCATTTGCTAATACGGCGCCTGAATCAATACTAAATCGTAACAGTGCACCCGTTTTATTGACATGAACGTGCTCCAGTTCAGTGAGGCTTAGTTGACGTTGCTCCCCTTCCATATCGAGTACTTGCCCGCCAACCATTCCTTCTGCACCAGCCGCAACGCTTAGAAGATGAACAAGCTCAATTCGTTGCTCAGCTGATAAATCCATGCGTGCTAAAATACCAAATGCTAACGTATTTAATGCATCACCTGCAAGCGTTGCCAGTGCCTCACCAAATACTTTATGGTTCGTTGGCTTGCCGCGACGGAAATCATCGTTGTCCATGCTCGGTAGATCGTCGTGGATTAAAGAATACGTATGAATCATTTCAATAACGGCTCCTACTGTATGACCCGCCTTCTTCTCTTTGCCGTATAGTTCTAAAACCGCTAATACAAACAATGGGCGAATACGCTTACCACCCGCTTTTAATGAATATAGCATCGATTCCTTTAAATTCGTCGGTGCGTCAATTTTTTCAACAAGTGCAAACATTTCAGCTTCGACTTGTGGTGTGTTGCTTTGAATAAAATGTTTTAATTGTTCGTTCATTTTAACTAGTTCTCTCCCTTTAACGGATCAAATGCTGTTGTTTCACCTGTCTCTTGGACAATTGAAATTAACTGTTCTTCGGCATGCTGAAGTTTCCCATGGCAAAATTGCGAAAGCTCCATGCCTTGTTTATATAAATCAATTGCATTTTCTAATGGTACATCACCTTGTTCTAATTGGCGGACTATTTCTTCCAGTGCCGTCATTGCTTCTGCGAAGGTTTGTTGCTTCTTCGTCATTGCGATTCCTCCTTACTATTTGGCAATACATCTGTCACTTCGGCAATGACTTTGCCATCGTGGAATGACAGTGTTAATTGGTCCTGCCGCTTTAAGTCAGTTGACGATTTCAACACTTTGTCATCTTTGTAGGCTACAGTGAATCCTCTTGTTAAAATGGCAAGTGGATTTAATGCTTCCAGTGTTCTTACGGATGCCTCAAATTGTTGTTTTTGCTTCGTGACATAGTGCGAAGCTGAACGTGTTAGTTGTTGGACACGGTGTGCCAACTCCCTTTGATGATATACAAGTGCCTTTTTCGGCGATTGTTGCTCCACGGCGCTATGCAGTTTTTGAAGCTGCGCTTCTTTTTTCATCAAATCGACCTGCATGGCTTTTTGCAACGTCGTCTCCAGTTGTGCTAAGCGTTCAGTAAACGGACGATATAACCTCTCTGGCATTGATAAAGGATAAGACTGCTGTAGCTTATTAAGACGTTGTCGTTCTGTTAGAAGTTGCGCTCTAACCATTTGATGAAGCTGGGATTTTTGCTGTAGTACTCTTTGATACAACTCCTGCTGGTCAGGAACAGCCATTTCAGCCGCGGCAGTAGGTGTCGGGGCTCTTAAATCTGCTACAAAATCTGCAATTGTCGTATCCGTTTCATGCCCAACTGCACTAATAATCGGGATGCGACTGTCAAAAATGGCACGTGCAACCACTTCCTCATTAAACGCCCATAAATCTTCAATAGAGCCGCCACCTCGTCCGACTAATAAGACGTCACAAAAGGCATCTTGATTGGCGCGCTCAATATTTTGGACGATGCTAGGTGCCGCTTGGGCGCCTTGTACAAGTGTTGGGTAAATCATAATTTCAGCCAATGGATAACGTCGCTTTAATGTTGTACAAATATCACGAATGGCTGCCCCAGTTGTGGAAGTTAAAACACCAATTTTTTCAGGAAACTTTGGAATTGGCTGCTTCCATTCTGGTTTAAAAAGCCCTTCCTTTTGCAGCTGTTCTTTCAGTTGGTTAAAGGCGACAAATAAGCTACCGATACCATCTGGTTGCATTTCCTGCACATATAGTTGATATGTACCGTAACCTTCGTAAACGTTTACATCTCCCCTGATGAATACTTGCATACCATCTTTTGGTTCAAATGCTAATTTGGTTGCTGCAGTTTTAAACATCGTAGCAGCAATACGTGCGCCATCATCTTTTAAAGTAAAGTAAATATGCCCAGATTGGTGAATTTTAACATTCGATAACTCCCCTTTGACATACACTTCACGCAGATGCGGATCGGCATCAAATTTACGTTTAATATATTTTGTTAATGCTTTTACAGTTAAATAAGAAGCTGATGACATTATTTTTCGGCTCCTTTACTAAAATCAAGTTTTTCACAAAACTACATTTATCATAACATTTTTTATAGCGCATGACGTGTGTAAATACAGTTTTGCTCGAAAAAACGTCTATCTTTCATCCTAGCTTTAAAACTATACTGTACCATATTTATTGCCATCTTGGCTCGTATGAAAGTGGCTACTCTGTGTCAGGCAAACAGCGTTGTGGATGACTTCATGGTGATATATTTGGACTTCATGGCAATTCTCTCTAGTTTAGTGGCGAATTATCCCGATTTCGTAGCGATTTCCTCTAGTTTAATGGCGAATCATAGCATTCTATAAAAAGAGAGCCATCTCAAAAGTACTGAGATGGCTCTCTAAGCAAACGAAAAAATTGGTTCTTAATTTATAACTTTATTGTTATTTGCAAGTGTCATTTCTGCCGCTTGCACTGTGTTGAAGAGTAACATCGTAATTGTCATCGGCCCTACACCGCCTGGTACTGGTGTAATGTGAGAGGCAATACCGTCAACTTCTGTAAAGTTAACGTCGCCGCAAAGTTTGTTGTTCTCATCGCGGTTAATGCCAACATCAATAACAACAGCCCCTTCTTTAACATGCTCTTTCGTAATAAAGTTCGCACGTCCAACCGCTGCAATTAAAATATCAGCCTGTTTTGTGAATGAAGGTAAATCTGGTGTTTTTGAATGCGTATATGTCACCGTTGCATCTTTTTGTAGCAAAAGCTGTCCCATCGGTTTCCCGACGATATGACTTCTACCAACAATGACAGCATGCTTACCAGCGATTTCAATTCCTGAATATTCAAGAAGCTTCATCACGCCAAACGGTGTACACGGTAAAAATGTTTCTTGGCCAAGCATCATTTTCCCAACGCTAACCGGTGAGAAGCCGTCTACATCTTTGTCAACGGCAATTGTAGCAATAACAGTATCCTCATCAATATGTTTTGGGAGTGGTAATTGAACTAAAATACCGTGAATATCTTCACGATTATTTAAACTTTCAATTTGGCTTAAAAGCTCAGCTTGTGTTGTTTCTTCTGGTAGTTTTATTAGTTCTGAAAACATTCCAATAGCTTCACAAGATTTTTGCTTATTTCTCACATATGTAGCTGAAGCTTGGTTGTCCCCAACTAGAACAACCGCTAAGCCTGGGGTTAATCCTTGCTCTTTTAAACGAGCTACACGCTCTGCTACTGTATTCCGAATTTCTTGACCAATCTCTTTACCATTAATAATTGCACTTGACATAAACCTTAGTTACTCCTTCCAATTCAACACATTTTATTGTTCTGTAAATTTAGAAAGTACGCCATTAACAAATTTTGACGAACCTTCGTCTCCAAATGTTTTGCATAACTCGATTGCTTCATTAAGTACTACTCTTTTTGGTGTTTCTTGCATGTATAAAAGTTCGTATACAGCTAGTCTTAAAACTGTTCTCTCAATTTTTGGTAGACGGGCAAGTGACCACTTTTCTAGATGCTGCGTTAATGCCGCATCAATTTCTTCTAAATGTTCAGCTGTTCCATTTACAATCTTTTCGTAGAAAGCATTTGTTGGTTGACCTTTAATATGTTCTTTTGCTTCTTCGACTGTTAGATCAGTATTGTCTAGCTGAAACAAAACTTGCAACGCTTTTTCACGTGCTTCATGTCGTTTCATGTAAAGCTCTCCTTCTTAAGTGGCATTAAGGTTTATAATAGCATAAATTCATACGATAAACACGAATTCAAGCAAGTTTTCAATAATCTGAAACCTTTTTCAAGCAACTTTCTACTTATTTAACTTCAACTATGTTGATATTTGAATTTAGTAGTGCTACCTTCGATTCTCTTCCAATCAATTTGCTTACGATTGTTTTTCTATTTAAAATAATAAATAAACGTTACTACATCGAAAATAGTCATTTGATAATTTAAAGCATTTTAGTATTTTTGCCGAAAATAATAAAAACATAGTTCTTTAACGTTCATCTAGCATGACTAAACAACACAGCAACATTATTTCCTATTGGAGGCAAACTATGAACGAACACTATTATACAATTGGCGAAGTCGCAAAATTAGCAAACCTTTCTGTGCAGACACTCCGATACTACGACCAAATTGATTTGTTTAAACCCGCTTATACCGATTCAGCTAGCAGTTACCGCTATTATAAAGATAGTCAAATTTTTTACTTAGATATCATTAAATCGCTAAAATATATCGGGACATCGCTTCAGGACATTAAAAAGGCGTTGATGCTCACACCTGAAGAACTCCTTGTCTTTTTAGAACAACAGGAACAGCGTCTAGAAGAAAAAATTGCTCGGCTGAACGAAGTGAAATATACACTTTTGAAAACGAAAAAACAAATGCAAGAACAAATCGAAATTCCTATTTTCGGAGAGGTATATACGCGTTTTGAAGAAGAAATGCCCATATTACAAGTCACAACGACTGAACTGACACCTACATCAAGCACAAATAAGTATTATGGAACATTAACGAAAATTATTGAGAATGAAGGCAGTGTTTTAAATAGTCGCTATGGATGTATTTTTCCGCTAGCGCATTATCAAGATGTCAACGATATTATTTATGATGCGATCTTTACGCCACTATTAACGGAACGAACATTTTCCAAACTTTCAAACAATATGAAACAAACGATTGTACCCGCAGGTAAATATGCTTGTATTGCATTTATTTATCATCCAGATACGTATTTTTCTTTTTATGAAAAGCTTAAAAATTATGTCGATGCGCAAACACTCTCATTTGAATCTACGGTTTATGAGTTTTATATGCCTGCAACAATCATTTCTGAGCGAGAAAAGAAATTTATTGTCGAATTAAAAATTAGACAACACGCTGTTTGTTAATGATTTGAGCATTCCACTTCCTTTGACAGGAAATGACTAATTATACGTTGTATAACGATGTCATTTTACTACCACACTAAAGCACATAAGACGAAAAAAAAAATAAAACAAATCTTTTGACCCTATAGTTACTATAGGGTTTATTGTATTAGGAGGCAATCTTCTAGTAGATTATCAATCTCATGTATCGTGAACTGTTGAAGGAGAGAAAAATGAACAAGAAACAAGCTTTAACGCTAACTATTTTATTATCCAATCTATTTATCGCCTTTTTAGGCATAGGATTGGTTATTCCCGTTTTGCCAACCATAATGAATGAACTTAATATTACAGGTTCTGTCGTTGGCTATATGGTTGCTGCATTCGCCATTACGCAGCTTATTGTTTCGCCAATTGCCGGCAGACTAGTCGACCGGATTGGCCGAAAAATTATGATTGTTGTTGGTTTAATTATTTTTGGCTTATCGGAGCTATTGTTCGGGATGGGTCGTACCATTGAAATATTATTTGTATCACGTATGCTCGGTGGTGTAAGTGCTGCGTTTATTATGCCTGCCGTAACAGCATTTATTGCCGACATTACAACGATGGCTCAACGTCCGAAAGCGCTTGGCTATATGAGCGCTGCTATTAGTACCGGTTTTATTATAGGACCAGGACTTGGTGGATTTTTAGCAGAATTCGGCACACGCATTCCTTTTTATGCCGCTGGTATTCTAGGTTTTCTAGCAGCACTATTGTCATTTACATTGTTAAAAGAACCGACGCGTGCTATGGATGATACCGAAGCTGCAACATCTATTTTAAGCAGTACCAAACGTATTTTTAGCCCTTTGTATTTCATTGCATTTGTGCTTATTTTTGTCCTGTCATTTGGTCTTGCAGCATTCGAATCACTTTTTAGCTTATTCGTTGATCATAAATTTGCATTTACACCATCTGATATTGCGATTATCATTACCGGAAGTGGTATTATTGGTGCGCTTGCCCAACTGTTATTATTTGATTGGCTAACGAAAAAAATGGGTGAAATTAATGTCATCCGTTACTCACTCATCCTATCGGCGGTGCTGACCTTTGCCATGACCATGGTAAGTCATTATTTCGCTATTTTATTTGTGACATTCTTTATTTTCGTCGGTTTCGATTTAATCCGACCTGCCGTTACTTCTTATTTATCGAAAATCGCAGGAAATGAGCAAGGCTTTGTTGGAGGCATGAACTCTATGTTTACAAGTCTTGGTAATATATTTGGCCCGATTATCGGTGGTATGTTATTCGACATTGATTTAAACTACCCATATTACTTCGCTACAATCGTCTTAGTGTTTGGCGTAATACTCGCATTTTTCTGGAAAAAACCAAAAAATATCGTTTTGTAAAAAAACTGCGCTCACCGACAATTAACAAAAAGAGGAGTTGCCTTCAATGGTGAATGATCACCACGTCGGCAGCTCCTCTTTATTATTCGTGTGTTATGACTTCTTCTTTTTCAAAGTGAATAGCTGTTATATGTACATTCACCTCTGCTGTTTCAAGTGCAGTCATATTGAAAATCGCTTGGCGAATTTGTGATTGTACATCCTTGGCCACTTTCGGAATCGAATAGCCATATTTCACAGAGCAAAATACATCGATGGCAATTTCACCATGTTCTGTGACACCAGATTTAATGCCTTTATTGTGTACTTTTTTGCCGAAGCGTTCCACGACACCTGTTGCAATATTGCCACGAGTTGCTGCGATACCCTCTACCTCGTTAACAGCGATTCCAGCTACAACCTCAATTACTTCTGCAGCCACTTCAATTTTCCCAAGCTCTTCTTTCCCAGAAGGTGTTGGTTGTACGAAAGATTGTCCTACTTTCTCTGCCATACAAATATCATCCTTTCTCATACGCATCGCAAGCAAATGCAGTTGTTATGCTTATTATACTATAAAAAGGAAGGTTTCGCTTAAGAAAGACGCTGTCATCTTTGTAACTAAACAAAAAGCATTGATTTTTGACGCTCTTTTTTTAGATGAAGGGACCCCTGCCAGCTATGGCAATCCAACTGAAACAGCAATACCACTTATTTCTAGCATTCCTCACCAATCCCTTGCGAGATGATAACTTCTGTTATTTTATTTAACAATTCACTTGCATCTGATCCTTCCGCTGCTATTTCTATAATAGAGCCTGGTGATACGGCAAGGGACAGAACACCCAAAATGGATTTTAAATTCGCAGATTTTTTGTTGTATGTAATGGATACTTCTGATTCAAACGCTGATACAGTTGTGACGAGTAATGTTGCTGGTCTTGCATGCAAACCTTCTAGCACTGTAATTTTAAATGTTTTGTTCATGTAAATATCCCCCTAGCATCATTTTCTAAGTTTTTAGTCGTGTTTTCGTTAATATTTTTGGATGATTACGATAAATAATCCACTTGCTATTACATTCACGTCACATATTAAAATTATAGTACATGAAAAAATCGCATTCAATTATCTCCATCTAAAAACGTTCAAATTCATTTTTCGCAATAAAATTATGTTAAGATTTTCATAATAAAAGCTTCGACATGGCGAACATAATGACAGAGAGGATGTAATGATTGAGGAAATTGATGGATGATGTTTCAGGAGCTGTTCTTGATGTTTTAAAATTAATACTTTATTTCTTAGCAGGTGTCGTTTTAGTTGCTACCCCGAAGGTTTTTGAATGGTTGTATTAAATTGTTTACTGTTAATAATCTACTCCTTCCTCTCCCTACGTGCTACAATTGCTTAACATAGAAAGATATTCCAGACAGCTCAAAATGGGGGATTTTAAGATGGATAGTGAAACAATTGAAGTTAAAAAAAATGAATTTTATGGTTATAAAACCTACAATATAATTGCTTATATAACCGGTTTTGTGTTATTGCCATTATTAGGGTTGATTATGGGGATTGTCGCTGTAAAACAACGTAAGAAACATGCGTGGAGTATTATTATTGTTTCAATAGTAGGTTGGGGACTGAATTTTTTCTTATCTAGTAAACTATAAAATTTTTCACGCCAATCGTGATGAACTTGCGGTATAAATTACCCTATACGCAAGTTCTGAAATTTCTATAGCGTTTCCTTATAGAAAAAACCTTCAAACTATTAATAGTTGAAGGAAGAGATTTTCACGTGCCTATTTTTTTGCAAACATAGATTAACTCGTAACTTTCATTGGTGGCCGCCGTTTCCTTCCAGTCCTGAAATACATCCACAATTTCAAAACCGTTGTTCAATAACATGCGTTCCATTTCTTTTGGAAATACATATCTTAAACTGATCTTTGTGCTCTTTTCATCCACAATTTGACCATCACTATTTTTATACTTTCTAATGGTTGTATAGTGTTGGATTTGGCTTAATGCATCATAATGACTAATTGTATAGAGATCAACTGTATGAAGCGTATCACGATCCGTATACGTTCTCCAATATTCTTCTGTACTTGGTTGAAGTAATTCCTCTACGCTAGGAAACCTTGTACCAAAAATAAAGGTACCTCCAATTTCCAAATGTTTGTTCACAGAAGAAAGGAAGCCATCTTGTGATTCGTTCGTTAAAAAATGTTGAAAGGAATTCCCTACTGAATAAATGAAATGGCTTGTCGTTGGTACATGAAATTTTGTACAGTCTTGTTGCAGCCATTCAATCGGCAAATGAAGCGTCGCTGATTTTTTTTTGGCCTCCTTTAACATCCCATTATGGATGTCTATTCCTATCATATGACAACCACTTTTAGCTAACGGAATTGTCAGTCTCCCTGTGCCACAAGCTAAATCAATAATTTTCCCTTGTGTAGTGGTCGCCCATTTTAACAAAAATGGCAATTCAGGCAAATAAGTTTCATTTTCTTTGTCATATAAAGTTGGGTCATCGTATTCTTCAAAATTATTTATAATCATCGTCTTCTCCCCTCTTTACTAATACTTTATAATTTTAACATAAAATAGAAAATTAAAAGTGCTAGATAAAAAAAACCTCCTGACTACTACTAGTCAGAAGGTTGATCCAAACAATTATTTGTTTGTTCCTAATACGTCGTTCTCTTCCAAGAATTTCGTGTTAAATTGCGCAGATTTGAAAACATCATTGTTCATAAGTGCTTGGTGGAATGGAATTGTTGTCCTATCGATTTATATAAACGCTTATGATTGCGTAACCTTCAACGTTCAATGAATCGGTAGAATAAAACAAAAACGGGTTTAACGTACTATTACACCCTCTTAACGACAATATTACCGATATTCAATGCGAATAGCAAGTCGTATTTCATTCCGTCTCCCCTAAACGTTGCAGTTCCGTTTCTAAATACTCTTTTATTATTCGGGGTTTATTATCTCGGTAAAAAATAGATACTGCTAAATCACACGCGTCATCTTGGATTCTCTCTTTATTAGTACGTGCGTGCACAAATTCAATTACTGTTACCTCTAGATTATTTAATCGTCGTTCTCCATTTCTTAATTTCTCGCTAAAGTTATCTACTCGGTCCTGCATTTTACTAAGAATTATGCGGATTTGAGCATCGGTTAGATTCAACTCCTCCATAATTTCTCCGATAGTAAACGAATCTTTTTCCCACATTTTTAATCACCTCGCTCTCATTCCGATATTCTAGCGTAAATAGATTGTTCTAAATATCCGCTAAATTATTCGAAATTGTCACGGCAAAACAAAGGAATCTTGACGGATATAATTCAGCAGTACTTTGCGATATTGTTATACTACGGAGAAATCACAATGACGCAGAACTGACGCAAGTCAAATCGCATTTATTTAATTACATAATTAACATATTTAATATAATTATAAGCGCCATTCAGACGGATCCACCCGGCCAACTATTCGACTATTCGTTTCTCGATGCGTCTGACAGCGCCGAATATTACAGTTTTCTATTAACCGCCCGAGTTTAAAAAAATTATAGCAAAAATTTCCGGGGTCAAAATAATAGATCGAATACTAAACTAAAGCATCCATTAGTAATAGGTTCAAAAAAAATCTATAATCCTTCTTGAAGTGACCTCAAAACTAGTTAATCTATATAGATAAACGTTTCAATTTCCTCAACCTTTTCCCCGTCTAATTGGTGCGTGAACCCGAATGTTTCACTCTTTCCGTCGTGATTTATTACAATATCGATATCGTGAACTAGTTCGGTGAAATACTTAAAAGATTTTTTTAATTCGTCATAGGATTCTGCCGTTTCAATTCCTTGCTTTTCTGCTACCGAAATAGAATAAACAAGATTACCCATCAAAGTTTGAAGAACCTCCAAATTATCAAAGTCTTTTTGAAGGTCGTCACCTTGAATCCGAAAATATTTCATTTCGTTTCTGAGACGATATGCCCTCGGGTAATATTCTTTCACGTCGGTTGTTTTGGTAATATCTTCAGCGTGATAGGCAATCCAAGCTTCCAATGTTGGTTCAATTCCATAGCTGTTGAAGCCTTCAGGCGTTGAAACGTCCTTCCAGGTCTTCGGGTCGTTTACTTCGGCTTCTTTTTTTACTTGTTCAACTTTCGTTTCTTCTGTTTTATCTTGTGCAACCTTCGTTCCTTCATTCGTACACCCTGTTAATAATCCACTTACCAATAATCCTGTAAATGCTAATTTTATTAGCTTCATTATTCTGCCCCCCTGTGATTGAAAATCCTTATACTTGAAATCATCTATTAATTATTTACATTTTACCATGGAAAAAGCCCAATTCTTTTCTTCAACTAACCTTCCCCGTTAGTTGAATAGTAACAATCTTTCAGAAAATTATCCATTATTTTTCCAAAACGAAAAAAAGTTGTATGTGAGGTCCGAACAGCAGAAAGTGCCAGTCAGAATCGGGGGCTTGGGGTAACGCAATTCAAAGCAAAAAAAGAAGCGACCAACAACGATGTTTAGTCGTTATTGATCGCATTTGCTTTGCGCTTTGCACTTTCTCGTTTCAATGTCGCGATTGTAATTCCTGTTAAATCCGCAACTTGCGTAAAACTATTCGTTTCTTTTAGCTTCATAGCATGATCAAGTTGCGCTTTAGTGTACGTTGGCTTACGTCCTTCTCGATAGCCCTCACGTTGACGAGCGATTGCTTTGCCTTCTTGTGTTCGTTCTACGATCATATCGCGCTCGAACTCGGCAAAGGCGAAGAATATATTTCGTACTAGTTTAGACGTTGGCTTGTTATCCATCGCACCCTGCGTATGCGAATGACGGAAGAAGCACATTCTTTAAAATTTACGATACAGTTATGACACTGTTCGATCAAGGCGTCGTACTGGTCATAGTGTTTGCAGGCGCTTCTTGGATGCTAGGACACCGTAGTAAAGCTATAGAATTATTAATCGCTTGTTGTTGCGGATATTTACTCGCAGCTCATGCCGTCGAAATTCGCGACTTTTTAAAAAGTATCAAAAGTTAGTTCTAAAACGGAGTATGGCTATCATAAGCTATATAGCAACTACAGGCTATTAGCTTTTTCCGAAATTTCACGTTTTGAATTGTGATATTAGTGAGCTAATTGAAATATTGGACGACAAAAAAGACGACGGCCAATAGGCTATCGTCTTTTTTATTTACGTCGCTTTTTAATCCATTTCTTCAACTAAAGCACCCGTTATTGAATCAACATGGACTACCTCAATTTCATAACTTTCCATACCAAGAGAATCTAAATTGTCTCTAAAATATTCCTTTGCTTGTTCTTTGTATTGTGTTTTTTCAATTCTAACTGTAAGGACTTTTTCGCTTAATCCCATAGAATGTGCAGTAAATCTCGCCTGTGCAACATCGAAATTTTCACTAGAAAACATTTCTTCAATACTATTTACAGTATCATTCCCTTTAAATTCATTTTGTGCGATAAAGAGGATAAATCCAGTTATAACTATACATAGTCCAATAATAATCTTCTTCAAAAAATCACCTCCAACTTCTCAATTACAGATTCCTTTTTTGGTAATATATTCTATTATAACAATTCGTCATTCACTTGAAAATGTCTTTCTTTAACTAATCTACTTCGTTAGTTTAATATTCGCCCCGCTTAACGATTTTATCGACAAGTGGTAGTGAGTAACTGAGACAAAGGTGCGATTATTAGCTCGAATAGCGACCCAACCGCAGATTTATAACAGTTTTGATAGAAATAATGATGGTAAAACGTGTGATTAGAAAACATTAAAAAAGAGCACGCTAACTAATTAGCTGCTCTTTAAACCAATTGTTTAGTAACTATCATCGATTATGTATTAGTCTTCCCCTTCTGAATCTTTACTATTTTGACCATCTTGTAACGCACCTAAACAAAGAGCAAGAATACCACCAAATAACATTGGACCTAAATTATTAGTTGAAGTAGTTATAAGTGCAATTATGTAAACTACATATAGCAATCCAGAAGAAGAACCTAGAGTTTCGTAATTCTTATAACCTCTCTTTTTAAACCAACCAGAACTTAACTCCCTAGCTAGCCCATATGCAATTGCACTAAAAGCGAAAACTACAACTAAATATAATATAATGTTTTCAGGAGTAGTTAAAATCCTTTTAATCGTCTCAATATGTGATCCACTCAAATCCACTGCACCTACAACCATAAATAAAAAATACATTAAACCTAGCGACACTACTATTAAAAAAAATCTTCGAATATAAACTACCTCCTTTTTTATATTATATTTCAATTTATAATAGATTTTAAGATAGGTACTAAAAAATATATTTACCTTTGACAACCGCACCCATTTTCAGCAGAATGGCTGCTCGCTCCAGGAAATCGGCGCAAAGTGGTTACCTATTATCGCTAGACGTATAAATACGTGAATAGCAACAATAAGTAACAACCACATTTTTCAGCGTCATGGTGACGTCCGAGGTTTCTCGTATGCTCCTGTTAGATTGGGATATTTCTATCCGTATGTACTCGTCTAATTATCGTCCTAGACGTGCGGCATTCCTTAATTAAGCGTATTTGTACGCTGATTGTCCGCTTATACATGCTTACCCTAGCCGTAACTAGCCGATAAACCATGCCGCGCCCTTAATGGTGGCGCTCACCTATTCATCGCAACCGTAACAGGAAACAGCTTGACCTGCGATATATTCCGTAGTTTGCGTTGTGACGGCCGGCACTGACCAGGTTATTTTTTCGACGAATTAGTGGGCTACCTCGTCGCTACTGCTAAAAAAAGGATGCACTTAATAGAAGTTGCACCATCGAAAAAATTTCGATATAATGAACCCTAAGAAACGCTATTGCTGCCAGGCAATTTTTAGCGTAGATATTAAGTTAGAAGTCGTTAGTGCGTCAACACTAGCGGCTTTTTTCTGTTTACAAATAGTCCCGTAAGTTATTCGCAACTTCGTCGGTAGTTAATCCGAGATAAACGGTTGTTGTGGCAAGTGACTTATGCGACAATGCTTTGCTGATTAAAGCGACATTCGCGCCTTTATCTAATAGATTGACGGCATACAATCGTCTGATTGCGTGAGGATTTATTTGCTCTAACCCGAATCGTTTCGCATAGTAAGAGAGTCTCTTCGTAATTGCGTTAGGCGTATTATCCGAAAAAATACGATCCCCGAATTTACTAACAAATAAATATTCGTTTTGTTTACGGTAATGTTTGCGAATTATATCGTTTTGCTTAATCAATCGTTTAAAGAACGTATCTAATTCATCATCAAAAGGTAACTTCACAGCTTCGCGACCTTTCATAATATCTCCTTGTATAACTAAAATCCGATTATTAAAGTCGATATGCTTTTCTTCTAATTGAACTAATGTACTCATACGTAAACCGCACTTATAAATTGTTAAAACTGCGACTGCATCGCGGAAATGAATAAAATTTGACATGTCTAATAAAGACAATAGAATTGCTAAATTATTTTCGTTTGCTGGCGGCTTAATTTTGTTGTCCACTTTAATTTTTACTTCTCTCCAGAAATTCCGATTCAACCACCCATTATCATAAAAGCGATTCAATACTGCTTTAAGCACCCGCAATTTACTTTGTTTTGTTATATCCTTAACGTCACCTAAAGCGTCCAAAAATCCGTATAAACTTTCGAGTGTTAGCTCGTCTAAATAGTTAATTTGCATCGTTTTTAATAGCCGATTATAAACATATTCGTACTCTTTAATCGTCTGTTGCCTAATATTCGCAAGGCGCATCTGTTCTTTAACAATTAAGAATGCTGTACGCGCGCTAATGCGATTATTTGTTTGATTTGTTGCATTAACGTCAATCATAATCCGTGGTTTAGCTTGTCCTAATGACTCTGTGTATTCTTGCGATTCCTTGACCAATTTAATAGGCGGTGAATACTCTAAATCGAAAACGCCAGAACGTTGACCTTTTCTAGCCACGCAAAAAACCCCCTAACAATTATTCGTTAGAGGGTAAAACATATACGATATTCCGTTTTGTTTTATTCTTAATTCTATTCCACCGTCAAATAAATATCGGTAAATTGATTTCGCAACCTTCACCGGTCAATGAACGGTTAGAATAGCGGTAAATCAAGCTACGTCTACTTTCCAACGCCTAATACGTCGTTCTCTTCCAAGAATTTCGTGTTAAATTGCGCAGATTTGAAAACATCATTATTCATAAGTGCTTGGTGGAATGGAATCGTTGTGTTGATACCAGGTCCAGCTACTTCAAATTCACCAAGTGCACGATTCATTTTCGCAATGGCCTCTTCACGCGTATCAGCATGAACGATCAGTTTCGCTACCATTGAATCGTAGTATGGCGGGATTGTATAACCTGCATAAACTGCAGAATCGATACGTACACCATAGCCACCTGGTGTGATATACGTATCTACCGTACCAGCTGATGGCATAAAGTTTTTGTATGCGTTTTCTGCGTTAATACGGCACTCAATAGCCCAACCATTTAATTTAATATCCTCTTGTGTGAAAGGAAGTTTCTCACCAGAAGCAATTTTTAACTGTTGTTGTACAAGATCCACACCAGAAATCATTTCTGTAACTGGGTGTTCTACTTGAATACGCGTGTTCATTTCCATAAAGTAGAACTTGTCCGCTTGATAGTCATAGATGAACTCGATCGTACCAGCACCTTCATAGTTACATGCTTCTGCTGCTTTTACCGCTGCTGCACCCATTTCTGCACGGCGTTCAGGCGATAATGCAGGTGATGGCGCTTCCTCTACTAATTTCTGCATACGTCGTTGCACTGTACAGTCACGTTCGCCTAAATGAACAACATTACCGAAACTATCCGCTAACACTTGGATTTCACAGTGACGGAAGTACTCGATAAATTTTTCTAAATAAACGCCAGGGTTACCGAATGCTGCAGCAGCCTCTTTTTGCGTAATATCGATACCTTTTACAAGGTCTTCTTCTGTACGAGCGACACGGATACCTTTACCGCCACCACCAGCAGTTGCTTTAATGATCACTGGGTAACCGATTTTTGCAGCCCACTCTTTACCTGTTTCGATATCTGGTACAATTCCAGTACCCGGAACAAGTGGAACATTTGCCGCTTCCATCGTAGTACGAGCAACGTCTTTAATCCCCATAATTTTAATTGAATCAGATGAAGGACCAATGAATTTAATGCCCGCATTTTCACATGCTTCAGCGAAATCAGCATTTTCAGAAACGAAACCGTACCCAGGGTGGATACCGTCTGCTCCTGTTTTTTCTGCTACGCTTAATAATGCAGGGAAGCTCAGATAAGAATCTTTTGATAGCTTCGGACCGATGCAATATGCTTCATCAGCTAACTTCACATGTAATGCATCTGCGTCAGCTTCAGAATATACGGCAACCGATTGAATGCCTAACTCTTTACAGGCACGAATAATACGAACAGCGATTTCGCCGCGGTTTGCAATTAAAACTTTTTTCATGATTTTGCACTCCTTACTCAGCTTTTACAAGGAATAATGGTTGGCCGTATTCTACTAAATCTCCATCTTTAGCAAGTACTTCAACGATTTCACCTTTAACTTCTGCTTCGATTTCGTTGAAAAGCTTCATCGCTTCTACGATACAAACGATTGTTTCGTCCCCTACTTTATCGCCCACTTTTACGTATGCTGGTGAATCTGGGTTTGGAGCAGCATAGAAAGTACCTACCATAGGTGATACAATTTTATGTAACGATGGGTCGTTACTTGCAGGAGCTGCTGCTGGTGCTTCTTCAACTTTAGCTGGAGCTGCAACTGGTGTTGCTGGTGCAGATTGTTGTACAACAGGGGCTGTCTCTACTTTTTTAGGTGCTACAGTTTCAGTAACAACAACATTATTCTTTTTTAATTTAACTTTTGCGCCATCTACTTCATAAACGAACTCGTCGATTGAAGAAGAATCAACTAATTTGATAATTTCACGAATTTCTTGAATTTTGAACATTTCTAACTCTCCTTATGAAATAAAATCTACTACAATCACTATTCTATATTTTTTTGACCCAATATGAAACACTTAAATGCAAATTAAGTAAATATAAACATAATAAAAGGCTTTCGTTTCCTTAGCGAAAGCCTTTTCATAGCGCTGATATATAACAATAATTGATTAATAAACAGAATATTCCTTTTTTTCTTTATTTTTTAATAGTTATTCGCACTGAATTTTACTTGTACGTCATTTGCGCCTTCCCACTCCGTTTTCACCAAGTAAATAATCTCATTTGCTTGCGATTTTGACAGTTCTTCTGCCATCACTGTAACAGAAACTTTTTCGCCTTCTGCTCTAACAAAAGCATCCGAATAACCTAAAGATTTAATCAGCATTTCTAGCATTGCTTCCGCTGATTCCTGTTTAATTAAACCGTCTATTTCATTGTAAGCCTCATTTTTTTCTTCAGCCGTATATTCTTCTGAGCCAATTTTTTGCGTTAGTTGTTCACGTAATTGGCTTCTTTCATCAATTACTTGCATACGCATTTCTTCAAATAAATGACTTGGCGACAATACTTCTTGTGTTGCATCTTTGTTTGTAGCCTCCTGATCTGTAACACCAGTAATTGCTGTTTGTTGTAATGTATCATCTGTAAAAATCGTTAAGCCATTAAATTGTTTTGCAGGATCTACCAAATAATAAACTGAAATAACTGCTACAAGACTTAATAATGTCATAAACCAAACTGTTCTTCTACGTACGCGCATTTACTTTTCCTCCTTATTTTCCATTGGAACGATAATAATTCGATGAATAGGTAATTGCATCACTTGACTGACGACAGCACGTATTTCATTTTTTACAAAAATATCTGATGCACCTTCTGAAACAATTAGCATTCCTGATACGTCTTTTGTACTTTGGTCAGTCCCTCGAAAATACTGGCTAAGTAGTTTATTTTCATCTTTAGCATCTGTCATCTCTCCATAATAAAAATAGACTTTTACCTCCCCAACACCTTGCATAGCCTTAAGCGTTTGCTCAAGTTTTTCTTCATTCGTATTCGGTGTTACTTTTTCATTTGTTGAATTCGTTTGATACATAGGAAACACGATGAAAATTCCCACGGAGGCAGCAATCAACATTAAGACGATAAATGACGTTGTTTTTTTTTGTGCCTTTTCCACATCACTTGTACATTGCCTCCTTTCATCTTCTCTTTTTCAAGTGTATGTACGCTTGTTTCTTCCTATGAATTGATAAATGGAATCTTTAATAGCAATTGCAAAAATACTAATGTAATAACTAGTTTTGTTAGTGTTATAATTTGTTGGTCATCCGTTAGAAACACGAATATTTGACAAATAAAGAGCAATGCCAATAAAAGAATCAATCTATCTCCCCCCAGCCATCACTTGCACGAAAACGATAAGGAAAAAACAAGAAAACATAAATGAAAAAGCAATTAAAAATGATACTGCACATAACGTAAATAGAGATTTACTAACATGATCAAGCAATCTACAAATATCATCAAAAGCAATCGGCTCTAAAATGGCCGCTAATAGTTTCAATGAATAGGCACTGACAACGAGTTGGACAGTTGGAATAAATGCCACCGTAATAACAGCGATAAACGCACTTATGCTACTAATCGAAGAAGAAAATTGTGTCATATGCTGAAACATCGAAAAACTATCAACGATAAAGGAACCGACTACAGGAATATTTTCTTCAATCAATTTTTTCACTGGCTCTGCTACTGCCTTATTAACACTAAATGCTGCAACGCCGCTTGCCGACATTAAAATGATGTAGCAAATAACAGATGCCGAAACAATACTCATAATGGTAAAACGAATCAATTCTGCAATTCTTGAAAAAGAGATTTCTTTGACAATGACACTGCTGACATCAAAGACAATTGCCAACAGCACACCAGGAATAAGCCATTTACTACTGACTATCGTTAAGACTTGTACAAAAAAAAGCAGAAAAGGCTGCCAAGAAGCAACGGCTGTTATACTGCTGGACAATAAAAAGCTAGACGTCAGAATCGGATAAAATGCCGTGAAAATATGGGACAGCCCCTGTGCAATTTCATCAATGAGTTGAAATGATTTTACGACTACAGGTCCAATTGTGGCTAATACAATAAGAAAGAAAAGTATCCTTGTCCCTTTTTCAAACCCTGGTAAAAGCATGTTGACAATTAAAATAATGATGACGTAGCCACACAATATGAGCGTCATCTTGAGCAAGAGAAAAAATGGATCGATGAAAAACGAGAGTAGTTGCTCCTGCACTGGCTTCGCCCCTTAGTTTAACCTTTGTAAAATAGCCGACACCCCCTGTAAGACAACCAAAAATTCTTTAAACCAATACATCAAAATCACAATTTTCACCGCATCGAAAACGATACTGCCAAGCACTTTATAACTATGCTCTACAAGTAACATAGACACCCATTGCCCTACGTAAAAAAGGCTAGCACTCATGACAATAGCTTTGGCATAGGGCAAAAATGTGAGCAAATCCATTAATTGTTTAACGAATGGCAATAAGAGTGTCGAGAACAAAAAACCGAACAACAAAAATGCAAACATCACACTAATGAGCGCGTGGAGTGGCTGTATGACTTCTTTTATAAGCAACAATAAAAGCAGCATGACAACAGCGACAATAACAATTTCCATTTACTTACCCAGATGAGGTCAACCACTGGAAGAATGTTAATATTTCAGTGAAAAATAGACGTAAAAATCGGAGTAATTCTGCTGTCATATATAAGTAGGCAATGAAAAATAAGAAAAATGAAAATTCTTTCTTCCCTGTTTGATCAAAAAAAACATGAAGAAGCGCTACTACTAGTCCCACTCCAGCGACTCTTAATACGTCCTGTAATTCCATTCATACGCCCCCTCGTGTACAGCAATATATGTCGCACTCCAAAAAAAAAGAACAGTGCCAGTCACGCAAACAATTCTGAATTGTTTGCGTGACTGGCACCAATACTATACTAATTTTTCTATTATGGTTTTCACCGTGCCCGGTTGCACGAGATGACAGTTTTCACCCATCCACATCGATAAATATTGTGGATTTCCTTGCACTGCGCTTTCTTTCCGAATCGTAGACGTTAAATGATGTTGCAGTGGGTAAGGTGCTACAACAGCATCCTTCATCTGTTCTGTAAAACGATTAGCGATGCCACGTGCCGCTTTGCCAGTAAATGCATACGTAATCGTTGTCTGATGTGGTTTCGATTGTAATATCGCATTTTTGTATAGCGGTGAAATTTCACATTCATCTGCTACTAATAAAGCTGTGCCAACTTGTACTGCCTGTGCACCTCCTGCTAGTGCACGCTTCACATCTTCACTCGAGACGATCCCACCAGCTGCAATAATCGGAAGCGAAATCTTGCCTGCCACTTGCTGTAACAAGTTTTCTTGAGCAATTAATTGCATCGGATTGGTAAATGATCCACGATGACCTCCAGCCTCGCCACCTTGTAAAACGACAGCATCCATGCCAGATTGCTCAATTTGAATGGCTTCATCCAACGTGGTAGCTGTACCTATAACATAAACATCCTTGTCTTTTAAACGTTGAATAACATCTGCTGAAGGGATGCCAAATGTAAACGAGCAAACTGCTACTTGCTCATCAAGGACTGCCTGTAATTGCCCTTCAAATACTTCGTTAGACATGACACTTTGCACAGGGGAAAGTCCTAGCTCATCATAATAAGGCTGCAGCGCCATACGTGCTTTTTGTAGAACATCTATATCAATCCGCGGCTCTTCCTGCACAAATAAATTTACGGCAAAAGGCTTGTGCGTTAGCCTTTTTACTTCCTGAATAAAACTTCTTGTCTGCTCACCATCTAAATAGCCTGCCCCAATCGATCCTAAAATCCCGATTTCTGCGCAGGCAGCTACAAATTTCGGTGTAGTTACACCAGCCATTGGTGCTTGAATAATGGGATATTGCATCTTTAATTGTTGAATCATTGCATTCCCCTCCTTACTTTTATTGTAAACGTTATTTCTCGATACTACCTCCATAATTTTCACATATTTTTGTACATTTGCAATTTATGTATTAAAAAAGAAAAAACCTACCCCATAAAAGAGTAGGTTTAAATAGATGCTTATGCGCGTGACACGTAAGAAGCTTCTGAAGTATTGATTACTAACACATCACCTTGGTTTACGAAGAACGGAACTTGCACAATAAGACCAGTTTGAAGTGTAGCAGGTTTTGTACCGCCTGAAGCTGTATCACCTTTAATACCTGGTTCTGTTTCAGTTACTTCTAATTCAACTGTGTTTGGTAATTCAACACCTAGCATTTCGCCTTGGTAAGATTGAATGTGTACTTCCATATTTTCTTTTAAGAATTTTAATTCATATTCAATCGCAGCTGATGCTAGTTCAGTTTGCTCATATGATTCTAAATCCATAAATACATGCTCATCACCTTGTGCATATAAATATTGCATTTTACGGTTATCGATTTGTGCTTTTTCTACTTTTTCACCAGCACGGAATGTTTTTTCATTTACAGAACCATTACGTAAGTTACGTAATTTAGAACGTACGAATGCTGCACCTTTACCTGGTTTAACGTGTTGGAAATCTAACACGCGATATAATTGGCCATCAACAATAATTGTTAGACCTGTACGAAAATCGTTTACTGAAATCATTTTTGTTCCTCCATTGTTTATAAGATGATGAGTTCTTTAGTCGAATGCGTTAGTAGTTCATTACCGGACTCAGTGATTAAAATATCGTCCTCGATACGTACACCACCAACTCCAGGTACATAAACACCTGGTTCAATCGTAACGGCCATACCTGGCTCTAATACCGTCGCAGAACGCTTCGATAAACCAGGACCTTCATGAACTTCGAGACCAATACCATGTCCTAATGAATGACCAAATGCCTCACCATAGCCTTTTTCTGTTAAATAGTCGCGGGCAATTGCATCTGCCTGAATACCTGTTAAGCCAGGACCAACTTTTTCAAGTGCTAAAAGTTGAGAGGCAAGTACTGTATTGTACATATCCACTAATTTTTCAGATGGCTCACCTACTGCCACCGTACGTGTTATATCTGAAATATAGCCATTGTAAAGTGCACCAAAATCAAGTGTGACAAAGTCGCCTTTTTCAATAACTTTATTCGTTGCAACACCATGTGGAAGTGCTGAGCGAAGACCAGACGCTACAATTGTATCAAATGAGGACTGCGTTGCTCCTTGTTGTCGCATGAAAAATTCTAATTCATTCGAAACCTCAAGCTCTGTTTTACCTGGCTTGATGAAGTCTAAAATATGTGTAAATGCGTGATCGGCAATTTCACACGCAACCTTAATAATATTAATCTCTTGTTCAGTCTTAATCAAGCGAATTTTTTCAATTAATCCAGAAACGGGCACTAAATCAGCTGGAATGACACTTTTATATAACTCATATGTGCCAAAGCTTACAGTATCTTTCTCAAATCCCAATGATTTAATACCCATTGCTTTCACTTGTGTCGCAATTTCTTCTAAAAGTGTCGCCTCGTGCTGAACAATTGTAAAATCTGTAATTTGCGCGGTTGCTTGCTCTGTATAGCGGAAGTCGGTAATGAAAACAGCATCCTTTTGTGACACAATCGCAACACCAGCTGTACCAGTAAACCCTGTCATATAGCGACGATTGTAATCGTTCGTAATTAAAATGCCATCGATGTTTTGCTCTTGCAGTGTTTGACGAAGCTTTTGTAATTTCAACATAGTTATTTCTCCCTCTCAATAAAAGTGCGTAGTGCCAGTTCATAGCCTTTCGTACCAAGTCCACTAATTTGACCAAGGCATGCCGGTGCAAGATAAGAATGATGGCGGAAAGCCTCACGTTTATGGATATTGGAAATATGTACTTCGATTACGGGTACGGCAATCCCTGCAATGGCATCATGTAATGCTACGCTTGTATGGGTATAGGCACCTGGATTAAAAATAATACCATCATACTTTTCGTCTTCTGCTTCATGTACCCAATCCACAAGAACGCCTTCATGGTTCGATTGACGAAACTCGACTGTAGCACCAAGGGAAGCCGCAAGATTTTGAACATTCTTCTTTACATCGTCCAGTGTTTCATGACCGTAAATATGGGGCTCACGTTTCCCTAATCGATTTAAGTTTGGTCCATTCAAACATAATAACTTCACGCAGTATTCGCCTCTTTCTATGTACTTGCTTATTATTTTATCATACCAAAAGCATACAGCAACTAATTTCCTTTTTGTGCTGTATGCTCTTTTTGATGAAAATTAGCTGTTTCAAGTAAAAAGCGTAGTAGGCAAATGACGACAACGATAAAAGGAATGGATAATTTTTTGAAAGATTTCGATTGTAAAGGTAAATCCAAAACGAACCATTCTAATGTAATCGTAATGATGAGCCCAAGCAATAAAGAAGTTAACACAGCTGGTATAATATGCGTATAGCGTAAAGTCATATATAAAAAGAAACCTACGACAAATAGTGCCAATGTTAGAAAACTCCAATGAAATAATTTGGAGCTATCCTCGAATAATTCCCATTTTTTATAAAAGCCGATTGGATTCCAAGAAATTAAATGAAAAAAATGAAGTCCTTTTAAACATAAGGCTAAAACGATGGCATAAACGGCTGCTGTAATTAATCCTGTCTTCATCTAAACCCCTCCTAATTTGACGATGCTTGCATTCGCGCTTCGCTTTGTTATTGTTCTTATGCAACGAATTCATGCTTCCATAAAAACCAAAATAACACGATTAGTGTAACCATTTAGAAAATTTACTATGCGTACCTCTAGAGGTTTTTCGCTAAATTTAGTACAATAATACAGTTGAAATATATAAAGAGAGTGGTGTTAGCCTTGAGCAATTCACCTGTATACGGGGGACAAGCACAATTAGAAGGTGTGATGTTCGGAGGAAAGGAACATACAATTACTGCCATTCGCCGTAATGATGATTCCATTGATTATTATCATTTTAAAAAAGTTCAAAAACCAATCCTGCAAAAGCTGAAAAAAATTCCATTCGTACGTGGGGTTGTTGCACTTATTGAATCAGCAGGTTTAGGTTCCCGTCATATGCAATTTTCAGGAGATCGCTATGACGTGACACCAGGCGAAGAAGCGGAACATGTAGAAGAAAGCGGTTCGAAATTGCAAATGATTTTAGGTGTAGCCGTTGTCGGAATTCTTTCCTTTCTATTTGGAAAATTCGCCTTTACATTAATTCCAGTGTTTATTGCTGATTTCTTTTCGAAATGGATTGATGGCAAAGTAGGGCAAGTGCTACTAGAAAGTGGCATTAAGCTTCTTTTACTTCTTACCTACTTATATTTTATTTCTTTAACACCGATTATTAAACGTGTTTTTCAATATCATGGCGCTGAACATAAAGTGATAAATTGCTATGAAGCGGGTATGGATATCAATGTAAAAAATGTACAAGCACAATCTCGTTTACATTATCGTTGCGGTAGTAGCTTTATGTTATTCACAGTCTTCGTTGGGATGTTTTTATATTTCTTTGTACCAACAGATCCGCTATGGTTACGACTTGTAGACCGCATTTTATTAATTCCAGTTGTTCTAGGCGTATCCTTTGAAGTGTTACAGGCAACAAATGCGTGCCGTAACATTCCTGTGTTACGCTACCTTGGCTATCCAGGTTTATGGTTGCAATTGTTAACAACTAGAGAACCATTGGATGAACAGGTGGAAGTTGCGATTGCCTCTTTCAATATGTTACGTCAAGTAGAACAGCAACCTGAAATTGCTGCAACGTTAAATCACGACTAATAAGCAGCAACGATTTTTTCCATACAAAAACGCACAATGAGTTGATACAAACGACATTGTGCGTTTTATTTTTTATATATTTATTGCCATTTCACTAAGACTGTACAATCGTCAATTGGTGCTTTGCCTGCTCATACTCTTCTTGTAATAACTTTATAATTTCGCGTACAGATTCACGTTTTTCAATATTTGTGACACCATGGCCTGCTGACCAAATATCACGCCAAGCTTTGACATTCACAAGATGCGTTAAATCAATATCCTCTCTTGGCTTTAACGAAGCTGGATCAATGCCTTCTTTTAGTAACGAAGGAATTAACACATTGACATGCACCCCACTAAACGCATCCGTATACAAAATATCGTCCGTCTGACTATCGATCACCATTTCTTTATAATCCTCTGGTGCATTGCCTTCATGACAAGCGATAAAACGGGTGCCTAAATACGCATAATCCGCACCAATAATTTGCGCTGCTAACATATCTGCCCCACTTGAAATAGACCCGGATAAAATAATCGTTCCATGAAAAAATTTTTTCACAGCCGAGACGAATCCAAATGGATTGAGCTGTCCTCCATGCCCCCCTGCTCCTGCACATACGAGAATCAAACCGTCGACACCTGTTGCCGCTGATTTCTCAGCATGTTTCACATTTGCTACATCGGCATAGACTTGTCCCCCATAACCATGAACTATGTCAATGACCCGCTTCGGATTGCCAAGTGATGTAATCACAATAGGTGGCTTATATTGTTCAATTAATTGTAAATCTTCTTCAAAACGAGCATTCGCTACTGGATGACAAATAAAATTGACCGCCCACGGCTCTGTTGGCAATGCTTCCTTAATCTCTTGAAGCCACTTGGCACAAGTTGCTGCTGGTCTTGCGTTTAATAATGGAAACGAGCCAATTGCTCCAGCTCGACTTGCCTCAATGACCATCGCCGGATTCGAAATTAAAAACATCGGTGCTACGATGATTGGTAAACGTGACATCTTCTCTCCCCCTTTTTATTAAAGATTCTAGCTAGTTGATAAAATCCCTACTTGATGAAATAAATTAATCATTCTCTCGGTTCGATTTTGAAACGATGAAAGACTTACCTTTGTCATTCAACAAAAAAAGAGCTGCCTATGCAACTCCAAATTAATCACCAAAAGCAAAGAGTATTTCTACTTCGCAAGCTAACTCATCGTCCACTGTAGCAATACCTTTCGCTTTACCAATAGGTCCTTTTAATCGAGTGATGTCAATCTCAAGACGGAGTTGGTCTCCGGGCTTTACTTGCCGCTTAAAACGACAGTTATCTATTCCTGCTAAAAGCCCTAAGCGTCCTTGATTCCCTTCTTTCGTTAACATGACAACAGCGCTCACCTGTGCTAATGCTTCGACAATTAGTACACCTGGCATAACCGGATAATGAGGGAAGTGCCCGTTAAAAAAATCCTCATTAGCAGTGACATTTTTTATTCCAACTGCTCGTTTTCCTTCTTCTAATTCCACTATCTTATCAACTAAAAGGAAAGGATAACGATGTTTAATCACTTCTTTTATTTTTTGAGTATCTAACATGATTAATTCCCCCATTACAATTTTAATATCTCATGTTTATTTTATCACCTGATACTAATAGTTGATACTATAATATTTTTAGTTATGCTCGCTCGTTTAGTCTCTTAATTTTGTCGATAAAATGCTTCAACATCCGTCACTTCATTGTCAATAAAGAACTGCGCTGAACATTGGACCATTTCTATAAAGTCAGCATCATTCAACATAACTCTATTTTTTAACAAAGGATTGCCTTTAATTGATTCAATACTGCCATTTACTTTTGTTTCTTCGGTTAACACATTATATTGAATACGCATATATGTCTTTCCTTTATAAGTAATATAAGCCGTGACTTCACTATTTTCCAAATTAATAAGCGGATAATCCACTTTTATACCACTGGAAATAAAGACAGTTTTACCAGACATACGCTTTCGAATATAAAATAGTGAAACAATCCCAAATGCCATACTAATGACCTTTATTACATTACATGTCGAACGCTTCATTACTTTCCCCCAAATGTTTTGAAGAAAGCTACTTTGTTCTTTGTTGTAACTTCTTCATAATGTTTACAATAATCGTACCATACATTGCCAATAAAAAAATCATCTTACCTCTACTTATAGAGGTAAGATGATTTGAATTTTTTTAATTTACAAACCACATTTTAATTGTGCACCGCAGTTTGTACATGTGTTACAGCCACCCATTTCTTCGACTGTTCCTTTGCGACATACTGGGCATGTGTTCCCAACATCTGAGCCAATTACTGTAGTAGACTCAAGTGCTTGAATCGTATCAACTAATACGACTGGGCGTTTTGTGTGCTCTTCCACTAATTCTTCTTCAAATGATAATTGATCCATATCATTTTCTTCCGCTTTTAGTGTTAGAACTTGTGAATCACGGCTACCATCAACATAGACCGTACCACCTTTTGCGCCACCTTTATATAGACGCTCGTATACTTTTTCTACTTGTTCAACTGTATAGCCTTTTGGTGCATTCACCGTTTTGGAAATTGACGAATCAATCCATTTTTGAATAATACATTGCACATCTGCATGTGCTTCTGGTTTTAATTCCATTGCCGTTACAAACCATTCTGGTAGCTGGTCTTCAGATGCTTCTGGATGGCGGTCTAAGTATTCTTGCACGATCTCTGCTTTTACTTCAATAAATTTACCAAGTCGACCAGAACGGTAATATGTGAATGAGAAGTATGGTTCAAGACCAGTTGCTACACCTACCATTGTGCCCGTAGAACCTGTTGGCGCTACCGTTAATAGATGCGAGTTACGAATACCTGTTGCTAAAATTTGCTCTTTAATATGAGCTGGCATTTTTTGCATAAAGCCTGTTTCAGTGTAGGCTTTACGTAAACGTGCCGTTTCTTCCTCTGTTGCACCAACTAGGAATGGGAAGCTGCCACGTTCTTTTGCTAACTCTGTCGAAGCCTCATATGCAGTTTCTGCAATTGTTTTAAAGATTTCATCTACAAGTGCATTGCCCGCTTCTGAGCCGTATTCTTTCTCACAATAAATTAGTAAATCGGCTAAGCCCATTACCCCTAAACCTACACGGCGCTCACCAAGAGCTTGTACACGATTTTCCTCTAAGAAGTATGGTGTTGCATCGATAACATTATCTTGCATACGCACACCAACACGTACTGTTTCACGTAATGCTTCATAATCAACTGTTTGGTCTTCTTTATTGGCAAACTGTGCTAAGTTGACTGCTGCTAAGTTACAAACGGAATACGGCGCAAGTGGTTGTTCACCGCATGGGTTCGTCGCAACAACACTTTGACCATACGCTTTTGCGTTTGTCATTTCGTTAGCATTGTCGATAAAGAAAATCCCTGGTTCTGCAGAGTATGTTGCACATACGTTAATTAAATTCCACAGTTCTTTTGCTTTAATCGTACGATACGTGCGTACTTTGTAGCCCATCTTCTCCCATTCACGCACGTCTCCAACTTTATGCCACTCACTATTGTAAATAGCCATTTCTTCTTTTGAATATTCTTCAACGGCAGGGAAACGCAAATCAAAATCAGCGTCCGCTTCAACAGCTTCCATAAATTCTTTCGTTAACGTTACAGAAATATTAGCACCTGTTAAAAATTCTGAGTTATGAACAGTGTACGTACCACCGTCACGCAACTTATTTTCTGCTTCACGGATAATGCCATTATCAAATCCGCCTAATCCCTCGATGCCTTTATAATTAACAATGCCTTGATACATTGCTTCTTCTTGCATTGTAAGCGGCTTAAAGTTTAATTTTTCTTTCGCTAGACGAATAATCGTCTCATCTGCTGTATTTTCCATTAGGTATCGTAGAATACGTGGATTTTGCATTTTTGAAATAATAAATTCCACGATATCAGGATGCCAATCTGCCAGCATAATCATTTGTGCCCCACGCTTTTTTGTTACAAAAAGTATATCGAAATATCTTTTTGATGTGGTCATTTCTGCCACATTCTTATGCTTTCACATAAGATCAGACTATATCATCAAAGAAGGATTTGATTTTTTCATATTTCCGATTGAGTCGAATAGAGCCATACTTATATAACTGTTGCGCAATCTTTTTCACATCTTCTTTACGTGTGATATATAAGTCTACACAACCTTGTTTTGGATAAAGTTTATGGACAGATAAAGCTAATTGCTTTGAATGAAGGAATTGAAGTAACGACAGGAGCATTTGACTATTCCCTGTAAACCCCAGTCTTCTGCGACTTGAAATATGACCATCTGCATCAAAAAAACCTCTTAAATACGCCCACTGTAAATCTTCTCTTCCAAAATTAATCCAACGTTCCAAACCTGTTTTTCTTGGTGTAATGCCTAACTTTATTAAATCATTACACATTTCTGTTGAATTAATGGTTAAAGCGTATTTATTTTGTTCATTTGGCACTGTGCGTGGTCGTAATTTCATTGCGTCCAACATACATAACTCTGTAGCAATATCTTCAAGTAGTTGTCGATCCTTCTCTGCAAGTGATAACACAAGGCGTTTAGATTTTCCACGGTCAAAAATTGTTCCATCGCCAGTAATATATCCTACTAAATAAGCCTTATTCGCTGTATCCACTTGTTTAAAGTAGTTTTCATTATAACGATATTTCTTATTTTTCAGCTTACCCGCTTCACCTGGTGTTCTCGGTTTAAAAAGTTGCAATTCTTTGTTCCATCTAAGAATTGTTCCTCTTCCTATACAAAGTGTTTTTGCAATATCTACTTGGCTCATTCCATGCTCATGTAACTCAATAATCTTTTCAATCAATCGTTCTTTGTCTCGCGCCTCGTAAGGACGTCTCCGTACATTACGATTTACTTCTTCCATGCTCACACCTCCAATGCGGTTTATAAGTTTAGGAAGTTTCAATAGTCGTTGAACGTTCATCTGCGTTTCCATAGATGCTTCGCTGCTGATTGCCCAATCTTTTCTTTTTTTAGCATTCACGTTTAACTTCACAGTTTCCGTTGTAGCAAGAAAAGCTCTTAGGGTGTTCCAGCAATTCACGAGATTTTAATCCCGCCGTTAAGGTTAACGGGATCCACCTTGTTCGACAAGGTGAGTCAGTTTGGCAATATCATCTAGCCATGATACGGAACCTGAAGATTTTCCGTTCACACCACGTGCTAATGTATTGCGAGGACGAAGTGTTGAACCATTCGTTCCTACACCACCACCACGGCTCATAATTTCCATTACTTGCTTGCGGTGATCACTAATACCTTCACGAGAATCTGCAACAAATGGCATCACATAGCAGTTAAAGAATGTTACATCTGTTTCTGAACCTGCTCCATAAATGACACGGCCAGCTGGTACAAATTTCAATGATACAAGCTGTTTATAAAATTTCTCAAACCATTCTTGGCGTTTTTCAGCAGTTTTTTCTACTGAAGCAAGCCCTGTAGCATTTCGTTTTGCAATTTGCTCATAAAAAATTTCAAGAGGCTTTTCTAGCACGTCAATTGAACGTGTGATCACACCTGTTTCTTGTTCTGTTGGATCATCTAGTGCGCTACGGTAGTCTTCCTCAATCAAAATGTCCGCTGTTTTTGAAGACATATCAATACGTTGAATTGTTCCTAAACCACGTGCGGGGAATTTTGGATCTGCCTTAACTGTTAATACGACGAAATCACCAGCTTTTAGTGTTTTCTTTTCCGTATCCTTAAACGAGTAGCGATCGATCATCACAAGTCTTGAAACACCTTTATGCGTTATGTGCATATCAGGCGTCACAGGGTGAACCTGTGGGAATTGCTCAATATCTTTGTTTAACTGTTCAATTTGTTTGTTTACATCGGGTTGATGATTTATAAGTACCATCGTTTTGCCTCCCCTACAAAATTAAATACACAATATCATGTGTTAGTGAACACTACATATTGTGTATGTTGCTTTTAAAAAGATACTATATATAGTTTTATATTTCAACTCTTGCAATTTCGAGTAGATTGGTTACTGCTTGCCATTACAAGGTTTAAACGGTGAAAAAATATTTTTCTTATACCATATTTTACTTTTTAAAGTTCCAATCATCATGCGCATATTTTTTTTCTTCTAACTCATGCACATATTTTAATTGCTCCTCAGAAAGTGTAAATGGTTTTAATTCAATTTGCAACGATTTTGCAAAACCATCTCGAAAAGCTTCCACACATTGTTCAATCGTAACTGGGTTTTTTACTAGACTATTAATAGCGACTGCCTTTTCTGGTAGTTTTTTGCGCATACGTTCTTTTACCGCTTCACTTGAAAAATTAAAAACAGATAATAGCTTTTCCTGATCAAGATCAAGTAAAATGGCACCATGCTGCAAAATAACACCTTTTTGACGTGTTTGTGCACTACCTGCTATTTTTTTACCTTCTACAACAAGCTCATACCAACTCGGTGCATCAAAGCATACCGCACTTTTTGGTTGCTTTAAATCTGCCCTTTTTTCCTCTGTATCAGGCACACTAAAGTAAGCATCCATACCTAAATTATGAAAGCCCTCTAATATCCCTTCACTGAGTACACGATATGCCTCTGTCACGGATTCCGGCATATTCGGATAGCTTTCGCTAACAATCACGCTATATGTCAACTCATGTTCATGTAAAACTGCTCGTCCCCCTGTTGGTCGACGAACAAAACCTAGCCCTTGTTCACGAACTGCCTCTAAATTAATATCTCTTTTTGCTTGTTGAAAATAACCAATTGATAATGTCGCTGGCGCCCACTCATAAAAACGAATAACTGGAGGAATTAAACCCTCACTATGCCAATCAAGCAAAGCCTCATCTAGTGCCATATTAAAAGAAGGACTACATTTTCCTGAATTTAGAAAATACCAAGTTGTCATTACGTCATCTCCTACATCTATAGATCATTTCTAGCCACAATCTAGTTAATTTTATCAAACTCATTGGACTATCGCTAGCGCATCTTTTATAATAATAATGAAGATAGAAAGGGGTAAGAAGAAATTGGATATACTTATCACAATTGGTGTACTTTTAGTCGTTACAATTGCATACATCGCTATTAATGCGTTGCGTCTAAAAAAAGCCGTAACCAACCTAACACAAGAACAATTTATTGAAGGCTACCGAAAAGCACAGTTAATCGATGTGCGTGAACAAAAGGAATTTGATGCAGGTCATATTCTTGGTGCTCGTAACGTTCCTTCTACAGCATTACGTCAACGTCATAAAGAAATTCGCCCAGATTTACCAGTATACTTATACTGTCAAAATACAGGCCGTAGCGCGCGTGCTGCTCTTTACCTAAAAAAACGTGGTTACAATCAAATCTACCAGCTTGAAGGCGGCTTCCGTAATTGGACTGGTAAAATTAAAACAAAAAAATAATAAACAATGCGAATACAATAAGGCAAATGCGACTATTTTAACTAGTCCTTTTTTCAGAGTAGTAACTTCGTTTCAGATGCTTCTATTTCGCAAAAAAAGAATCCATCCCCATGCTTGGTGATGGATTCTTTTTGCTAATTTTCAGAGTTTCTTCTATATAATAGTAGTTGTCTAACGACTAACTTTATCAAGCGTCTCTTAGCGATTTTTCAACCTGTATGATTTCAACTACGATTGTGTCGTAATTGTGTATTTTCACAAGCACCGTTGCCCTACTTCTTTGTTCAAAAATTTTTAATATTAACTACAACATTGATAGTTTAATAATATATTTTTCAACCCTTATCCCCTATGGATTAATTATTTAATTAAATATATCGGTTGAAGCTTGTCTATCTGCATACTATGTTTCCGATAGCGCATCATATAAAGTGCTGTGAACATGAGTAACAAAATACCAAAGCCTAGTGCTATCGTTGTCGATGCAAACTGTGTAATGGCGCCTGAAAGAAAAGAAGCGAACATTGCAATTAATCCACCTAATACATATGTAGCGCTTCGAATTCTTGAAAGTGCTTCATCCGGCGTCACACCTTGATGAACAGCTGCTTGTATAACAAATGCCATTGATAAGGCACCATCAAAGACAAACATCCCTGCACAAGATAACCAAAAGTTAGTTGTAATGAAAACAAGTAGGATGCCGGTTGCAGAAATGATAAGGAGTAAACTTAAAAATGGAATCCAGTTAGGGTTTTTCAACCATTTTAAAATAACAACACCGACAATATTTCCTACACCTGCAAATGATAATAATAGCCCGATATGTTCAGGTGATAAGTTTAATGTATGATTGGCATGGATCATTACTGTTAAAGGGATAAAAACAGTAATAAATCCTAAAACACAAATCGCAATCGTACTAATGAGTTGAGAAGCGTTTGCAAAAAGATAAGTAAACCCTTCCGATGAACGTTTTAAAAAATCTTTTATCTTGTCAGTCCTCGTTAAATGTTTACTTTGCTTTTTAGGAATCTGTTCTTCATAGCGAATCGTGTAGATAAATATTAAGGCAACAACTGATAGTATGCTACATAGTAGTAAAGTGAAACTAGCACCCATCTTAGCAAATAAAAACCCTGCGAGAATCGGCCCAATCAGCGTACTTACTGCATCAGCACCTTCTATACTCGTATGGGCATGAATTAAATTTTGTCTCCCGGCAACGGCTGGAATCATCACATTAAATGCCGTGCTACTTAAAAGACCTAAAACACCTATTAAAAACAGCAAGAACGCGATAAAAAGGCTGTTAATAGACTGTTGAAAAACGAAAAAAGCTAATACAAACAAACAGATGGTAGTAAGAGAATGGGCAATAATCATGACTGTCCGTTTATTTTTTCGTTCCATCCAAGTTCCTACAGGCATAGCCAATAAGATTACGCCAAGTTGTTGGGAAAGGGCTACCAATCCTACTATTAATGGGGAATGAGTCATCCCTAAGACTAATAAAGGGATCACTAACTCTCTCAATCTACTACTTAAAATAGAACTTAATTGTGATAACCACATGGAAAAAAAGCTGCGGTTAATAAACAAAAATCTCATTATCGTATCCTCCTATAACAAACGGTTGTTTTATCCCAATCATTTCAAGGAACAAACAATCTCACGAAGACGCCAAACTAAATATAACATCTATTTTATTTTATGTCATTTTTTACCTATAACTAAAATATACTCGTTAGCAGAAATACGATATGTTTAAAATTACTATCTTTCGTAACAAATTGCGTAACCTAATCTTAATTTTTCTTTTATGTTGTAAACAACAGAAAATTCTCCTTGAATTATTCCCTTGTCATTGATAGGATAAATAATATCTTAAAATAATGTATAAATGAAGCTATGAATGCTATGGATCAAACTATAGCAGGAGCATTTCTGGAGAGAGCGCAAATTGCGTCGCCGAAGGGTTCACTATCTCAGGCAAAAGGACAGAGGAGTAATATCAACTTTCATCATGAAAGCTATACCACACGAATGTTTTATTTATTTTTAACGAACCGAACTTTCGACCATGGGTATTGTTATTCTGACGTTTACGAGACTAGTGTCGCTACTAGTCTCTTTTTATTTTCCAGTTACCGCTTCTACGCAACCTATGGGGGAATGAACGTGGAACAACAACAATTAAAACGTGATTTAAAAAATCGCCATGTGCAACTGATTGCCATTGGGGGCACCATTGGTACAGGCTTATTTTTAGGTGCAGGTAAAGCAATTGCTTTAGCAGGACCTTCTATTATTTTGGCTTATCTCATTGTCGGAACAGCTTTATTTTTTGTTATGCGAGCGTTAGGAGAACTATTATTATCAAACGCAGGCTATACTTCCTTCACGGATTTCGCTACAGAGTACATCGGCTCTTGGGCAGGCTACGTCACTGGCTGGACTTATTGGTTTTGCTGGATTATGACCGCAATGGCAGACATTATTGCCGTTGGTGTCTACACACACTATTGGTTTAATATTCCGCAATGGGTACCTGCTATCGGCTGTCTAGTCATTCTATTATTTCTCAATTTATTGACTGTAAAACTATTCGGGGAACTCGAATTTTGGTTTGCACTTATTAAAATTGTCACAATCGTTGCCCTGATAATTATTGGATTATTCATGCTATTCACAGGCTTCCAAACAAGCTCTGGCACAGTATCAATAAATAATCTTTGGGCACATGGCGGACTGTTCCCTAACGGCATTTACGGCTTCCTAATGGCTTTCCAAATGGTTGTCTTCGCTTTTGTTGGGGTCGAATTAGTCGGTGTTTCTGCAGCGGAAACGGCCGATCCAAAGAAAAATATCCCTTCAGCCATTAATAAAATTCCACTACGAATTTTACTATTTTATATCGGGGCATTAGTCATTATTTTATGCATTAATCCTTGGTACGAAATGTCTGCAGCAAGCAGTCCTTTCGTACAAGTCTTTACATTAGCTGGCATACCGATCGCAGCAGGTATTATTAATTTTGTCGTCCTGACCTCTGCCGCATCAGCGGGTAATAGCGGTCTATTTTCTACAAGCCGTATGCTTTATAATCTTGGCCGTCAAAAACATGCATCCTCTTCATTTGCAAAACTAAATAACAACAGTGTCCCAAGTAACGCACTTGTCGTTTCTGCCATTGTTGTCTCTGTCGGCGCACTACTAAGTAAGCTAATGCCCGAAAACGCCTTTAACATCGTGACAACAATTAGTGCCATTTGTTTTATTTGGGTATGGAGTATAATTTTAATTTCGCATATCATTTATAAACGTAAAAACCGTGCACTTCACGAGGCGTCGATTTTCAAAGCACCATTGACACCGTTTGTAAACTATTTAGTACTCGCTTTCTTTGCATTTTTATTAGTTGTAATGTTGATTTCTGAGGCGACAAGAACTGCTCTGTTACTAACACCGTTCTGGTTTATCGGACTTTTCATTCTATACAAAGGCAAAAAACATCAACAATAAACTGCACCGCTTTGAATATTGTGCATGATCTATCCACTGCAAAGACGCAATCGCTTAACATTGCGTCTTATCTTTTATTATCAACAGTTCCCCAAATTCCCAACGTTACAATACAATGAATAGCTGTAAAGCTCATATTACTTTCACAGCCATAACCTATTTTCTTGTACACGCTACATTGAACTTTGTATCTCCTTAGCATGCTAAACTAGCGTTATGCTATCTAGAAGTCAGACGATAATTGTTAGCACTTCAACAACAATCCCCCCTCTCCCATACTTCATGTCTAACAATGCAAAGTAGAATAAAAACAAAAAATTGACTATTAATTCGACTGAATAACATTCAGAAAAAATAGTATATTATCATTTATTTTTTTATTGAAAATTTTCTGCTATTTTTTTATAATGTCTCTAAGAAATTGGTTGGGGGTGATTTTTATGCTACCAGCATTTCGTAATGGCGATCGCTAATATTAACCTTTCGTAAAACCTATATGGTTAATTTAGAATTAATTCCAATGAGGCAAAACAGGAAGGACTTACATTCTTTCTGTTTTGTTTTCAATCTTGAACGGAGGTATATTTCGATGACTCTATTAAAAATTAAAAAGACTTTACAACCTTTAATAGTAGAGGAAAAAATAATCTTTGGTTTTGGTCAAGATGGAATAGAACGGTCAATAGAAAAAAGTGAATTAAATATTGATATTCTAAAAGTACTAAATGGTGAGAAAGAGCGTGAACAATTAACAATAAGTACAGAAGAATTTAATAATAAAGTAAAAGTGCTAAAAGATTTAGGTCTACTTACTATCAATGATTATGATAAACAACATAAATTTTCACGTAATATTAACTTCTTCGAATGGATGGATATTTCAAATAATACAGACCCTTCAATTTATCAGAGAAAATTAAATAATGCACATGTTTTAATTGTTGGTTTAGGTGGAATTGGTGCCAATGTATGCGAAATCTTAGCTAGACTTGGTATTCAAACATTTACGATCATTGATAATGATCAAATAGATGAAACAAATTTAACGAGACAGGGTACATATTTTAAAGAAGACATAGGAAAAAATAAAGTAGACATCGTTGAAAAATATATAAAAAAAATAGATTCAACAATAAATGTGAATAAAATAAACAAATATTTAGCTACAAAATATGACTTGCAGGAAATTTACAAAAAATATAACTTTGATATTTCGATTTGTTGTGCAGACACCCCAAAGCACGAAATTGACGTATGGTTTGATGATTTATCAATAGCGTTTAATAAACCTTTTATTTCAGGTTCATATGCTTCTACAGTTATCAACACGTTTTGTATGTATCCAAATTTAACGATCACAAGCTCTGAATTGTATGGAGAGCAAGGTGCACCGAGAGAACAACTTTTGGAAAACAATACATTCCCGACAAGTGTTATAGCACCCGTAACTTACATGGCTGCAGGCTTAATTTCCTATCAAGCTTTCAGCGTTATTACACAACTTAATTATAAACCAGAGGCAATTCAAATCGATTTATTTAATTGGGATGTATATAAATATGACCTTAAGAAAAAATAACAACTTTATTTACTTAATTTTCGGGAGAGTGATAACAAATTTTGGAGATAGCTTATATACTGTTGTTTTAGCCTATATAACGATTTCTCTATATAATTTAGGTGCAGATGCTTTGGCTCTCTTCGGATTAATCGCCTTTTTCCCCTCATTAATTAACTTTGCCTTTGGGTCTTTCATAGATAACTGTAGAAATAAAAAAAGCCTACTAATCACTTTTGAAATTGTCCAATTATTATCTATCACAGGCATTTTATGCACAGTATACTTTAGATTCGATATGCTATTCATTTTCATATGCCATTTTATATTTTCATTTGCAAACACATTGATTTATCCCGTTCAATCCAGTTTTATTCCTCAAATCCTACAATATAAAAAAACAGATATCGAAAAATCTGTTTATGCTATGAATATTACAAATAATACCGTTGATATAGTATCAAATTTTTTATCATCAATCATTCTTATATATATGTCTATCATTAGTATACTCATACTTGACATGTTTACATTCATCTTATGTATAGCATCATTCTTAAAAATATCTGTTAAAAATATTGGCTATACACCACCTAATAACAATCATCTTCAAGAAAAAGTGAATGATAAAAATGATATTTTGTTTGCCTTTACATATTTTTGGCAAAAAAAGACACCGTCCCGAATTGTTGTTATGGAAGGTATTTTAAGCGGTCTTACCACGATGGTTATGCGTATTGTTGGTGCTTATCTTGTAATACTAAATATTGGTGTTGAATATTTAGGCGTCCTTTTAGCTATCCAAAGAGGATCAGAACTTGTTGGCGTATTTCTCTCAAACCAGATTAGAATGCCTTATAAAAACTTTTTTATGATTGATTATCTAGTATCGGGCTTTGCGATTACAATGATAGCTTTCATAGATAGCATAGCTATAAAAACCGTACTCTTCGCCTTAACATTTGTGTTAATTGGTATGTCAGGTACAGTTTATGGAAAAATGATTTATCATTTTTATGATTATCAACATATTGGTAAAGTGACTTCTGTAATCAATACCGTTTCGTCCTTTGCTATTGTTACATGTTTGTTAATACCTATAATCTACGATGATGTAGTAAATTTAATCATCATAACAGGTATTATTACTATTATGTTTGGTTTATATCTTCTATTTTTTAATAGAACAAATGATTCTTTAGAAAGGATGCCATAGCTCATGTCCTCTTTCCTAGGCAAGGATATTGCAAAAACCATAATATGGTGCATTAACTCTCCACCGGTTAGGATCGTTCTCGTTTGATTACGATGAAGCGAGGAAAGTAAAGGAAAAATAGAGAATGCTTATTATTATTTCGTGTCATAAGACAAAGGGTTAGCACTGTTAAACTGTGTTCATCCCCCAACTGCAATTAAATTAATAAAGAATAAAAATAGCGTAGGGAAGCCTTTGTGCTAATCTACGCTGTTTGTTGACCTTTTTAAAAAATCGTCATATTCCATTCATCTGTTAGATGCTTGAGTAACTTTACTCCCGCAACACTATTTCCGATGTCATCAATCGCAGGTCCATAAATACCGATACCACAACCTGCTGGAAAAGGTGAATCTAAGCCTGCGTGACTTGGAACAGCTGCAACAATGGCACCTGAGACACCACTTTTAGCAGGTAAGCCAATAAAGGCTGCGAATTTACCTGATGCATTATACATACCGCACGTCACCATTAATGCCTTCGCCAGTTTTGCCACTTGCTTTGGAAAGAGCTGTGTTTTGGATAGCGGATGATAGCCATCATTCGCAATCACTAATCCAATCATTGCTAAATCTGAAACGTTCACTTCAATGGCACATTGTCTCAAGTAAACTTCCAGCGCCTCTTCGACGGGGCAATCTAAAAAGCCCGAGTCCATTAAATAATAAGCTAATGAGCGATTACGATGAGCCGTTTGCCATTCCGATTGAAAGACCTCTTCATTTACCTTTAATTGCTTACCGACCATTTGCTCTAAAAAAGTAAGGATTTTTGAAACTTTCTCCTGTGGTGAATTCCCAGCAAGCATCGAGGAAACTGTAATGGCTCCAGCATTGATCATCGGATTAAATGGTTTGCCCGGTTGATGGCTTTCTAGTCGAATAATAGAATTAAACGTATCGCCTGTAGGTTCAACATCTACTCGCTCTAAAACATAAGATAATCCCCGATCCATACACGCTAATATAAAGGTCACAACTTTTGACACACTTTGCAGCGTGAAAAGTTCCGTTACATCCCCACCGCTTAGTTCTTCACTATTCGTTCCAATAATCGAAATCGCCAATTGTTGCGGATCTTTTTGAGCTAATGCGGGAATATAGCTGGCACATTTCCCCTCTTGAGCAAATGGACGAAAATCCTCCACCCACTTTGCCATAAGAGGTTTATGAGCATTATCAAAATTGTTGTTTGTATGATTTGTTAGCATTGTGTTATTCTCTCCTCTTAAATCACTTGCCGTTCTATATATTCTTTTAGCTTCTACAATTAGCGCAAGATTATAAATAAATTGCACCACTACTGCATCGTGCTATTCATCTTTATTGTATCCGTAAGTCTACGATTTTCAAGTCATTAAATATTGTGTCATTTGGCTAAGAAAAAAACCCCGAATAATCTTATTCGGGGGAGATTTTTATAATTCACTTGGATACATTTTATGGTACAGAATCTCTAATTTCTTTGAAAGCTTCGCATAAGCATTTCGCCAAGCTTTACGGGCAGCTTCATCCCCTTCTGTAGCAGGATATAGCGCATGCACATCAGTGACTTTTTTCAAGTCACTTTCTGCCTGTGTCAGCTTCGAAATATTTTTTACAACACTTTTTTCAGAAGCACTCAAACTATCGTATTTTACTCGAATGTCCTTTACCTTTTCCTCTAGATCATCAATATATTCGCCATTTTTAAGCAGTGAATTAATGGATTCAATTAATTGCAATGCCTTTTCATTCGATTGTTGTAGTCCTTGCTCTTTATCAATGATTGCTTGTCGGATTTCTGAACTAACTAAACTCATTTGTTTAGAAGAAAGCTTTCCAAAAGCACTAATGACAGTTGTAGGATTACTCATAAATGATTTTTCATACTGCTTAAGGAATGACTCTACTTTTTTCACATCTGATACTGCCGCAGTTAATATCGAAGCATTCGTAATACGTTTTTTATCCGTAGCGCTTAACTTATTATATTGCGCCGACAGCTCCATTATTTTTTCTTTTGGCACTAGATACTGATCGTTTGCGATCAAATGAGCAATTGCATCATTTAATGCTGTGATGTCTGGGGCAGTGCCATCGACTAAACGATTGTTAAGTAAATCTTCGTATTGCTGTTTCGCTAAATGCTGTTGGTTGGCAGGTAGTTTCGCATAAGCCGTTTGGATTGTTTGAATTTTTTTAGCCTGTTTTGTAGCATCTGTTTCTTCTCTTGCCGCTTGTACTTTTTTATGGAATGATTTAACGCCAGAAAGGTCTTTGCTAGCAGCTGTTAATAAATAATAATTTGTGACATACTTGCGCGCTGGTGAAGATAAGCTTTTGTATGTTACGGTCGCTGCATTAACAGCCGTTTCGAATTGCGCAAATGTAAAGTTCGTGACGTCAGCAAACTTAGCAACAGTTGCCTTTAACGTTTCTGCTGCTGCTTTATCAGTAGGCTCCTTGCCGTTATCAACGGTAACATTAGGCGAATTCAATAAAAAATCATCTGCATTATAAACGAGTGATTGTTGCAAGCTAGTTAACTTATTATAAGATTTTAACGTATTTGTATAGCTTGAATTCAGCTTATTGCCAGCCACACCTTGTACTTCTGACAGCTTTTTATAGGCATCCATTTCTTTTATCACTTTATCTGCCGTTTTTAAATCCTTTTGCAAAGTGACAATGCGATCATAACCGATAATTTTAGCAGCTGAAGTTTTCGTTAGTCCTTTGTATTCATTAATGATACGGTTAACAGTTGTAACATGACTTTGCCAAGTTTGTGCTGACGGATTGATTGTATACATATCATCAGCATCCCCAACATAGTTGGCGATCTCTGTATTTAAGCTTTCGATTTGAAGATCTTCTGCATTTTCCGCTTCCAGTAATCTCGTAACATAATTAGCTGGCACGAGCTGTAATTGTTTATATGTTAGCTTTTCATAAGCTGTACGTATTGATTTTGCTGTTGTCACTTGTTTACTCGGTGTATTATTGGCTGACAGCTTATCGAATAGTTTAATAAACTGCTCAACTTTTTTTATATCTTGCTTCGCATCATTTAAGATTGATTGATTTTGAACAGTTGGACGATAATTTTGAGATAATTTTGCTATATCCTTTTCGATTGTTTCAACTGCTGTTTGTAATGATTGAATGTTAGTAGGGACATACTTAACAAAGGAATTTTCATAGACTAATAAGGCAATAATTTCTTGATTTAGTCTTCTAACTTCCTTAAAGTCATTGATATCTGTTGGATCTTTCAAGATGTTTTTAATACTCGTATATAAGGCATCATTAACATCTAAACTGCGTTGTAATAAGTCTAATTTATTATATGCATCATCAAGATCTTTTAAATATTGGTTTAGGTTCTTGTCCTCTACCTCTTCGACCTTATTAACCTTCTCATTTAGCTTTTCTATAACCTCTACATCAGCAATTGCTTGCTTCAACACTCCAGCATTTGTCACATTTGCTTTTGCGGGTGCCGATAATGCTTGATACTTTGCATCTATAGCCGTTACTTCCGCTTTAAATGAAGCGAGATTTGAAATATTATAGTGATGGTCAGTTTTTAGTAATGTATTAATTTCATTAATCATTGTATTCGTTGGTTCATTAGATATCGTAATCACTTCAGAAAAATCGGATTCCACCATAGCCGAGCCAACTTTTGCTTTAACTTTCACCATAATATCTTTCATATTTTCTTCTAAAGCATTTTTAGGGACTGTATATGTACCGCTCGTTGCTCCATCAATAATTGTGAAAGAATCGCCAACTTTATAAAACCATTGGTAGCTATATGTAATTTGATCACTTTTCAATTTAGCGCCTGCCTTATCCGTAACATCGGCAGTAGCTTTTACCACTTCCCCTGGCACGATATAATTTGAAGAATTCGGAAATACAGGTTTTGTGATTGCCAGGTCAAGCGTATTAATTGTTTGTGTCGCACTCTTATAGCGATTATCTGTCGTTGTAATCGCTTCTACATAGAGTGTTTTTCCTGCCGCCTCTACTGGCACTGTGAAGGATGCAGTCGTTGCGCCAGAAATTGGTTTATTGGTAACACCATTCGTCCCGTTTTCTACGTAATACCATTGATAGCCTTTCACAATTGAATTAGCCGGTAAATTTTCGATAGAAGCTTTCAAAACCTCATTCACCTTATTTTGACCTGTCACCGTCACTTCTGATGCCGCTGCCCCCGCTATTGTTGGGGCAATAAGAACTGCCGGAATAGTAGCAGCTACTGTAATAAATAAATTTTTATTCAATTTTTCTACCTCCTCTATCATCTATTGTATATATCGGTCCTAATCCGATATTTTCCTTTGTTTTATACAACATTTCATAAAAGTGCAAATTAAACAATATAAAATAGTAATATATTGATGTGCATTAGATAAAAAGAAGCATAAACAGAAATCCTTCATTTATGCTCGTCTCATTCGTTCATACTGTTGGCTTGGAATTGTACTGATGAGAACAAATGAAAACGGCCCCCACAGGATACCGTTTTGTGATTAGCCGTAATGACTATGCATGTAATAATGCTTTAACTAAAATAACAAAGCACTTGTTGCATTTTAGGCAATCAAGTGCTCGTTTAGAGGTGTTTTATTTTTTTGGAAAAAACGAATGGTAAGTTTTCACCAATCTCTTTCTCTTAATGCTTCTTCAATATCTATATCAATCTCAAAATATTGTAAAATTTCTTCCACTGTTATGGCGATGGAATCGCGTGCAACCGTTTCAATTTCACTCTCATTTTGATAAAACTCATCCTGTAGTTCATTGGTGGCTACGGTCATTTCATCTAACTTTTCTTGAACCCCTTCAAGCGAATAATTGCCTTCTTCAATAAAATCAACTACTTTACGAATGTTCAATTGTATTTTATCTACTAAAAACGATGGATAATAAGAATCTTCGTACATATCCGATAAATAGTTAAATTCTGAGTTAAGTTTTTTCACAAATAGTTCCTCCTTTGATTTTGAAAGATTGATGCTACTCTTTTTAAGTATGTTACACAAATTAAAATTACTACAATTTTTCATGTGCATTAATTTTGGTTAGTTTCTTCTATCAAAAACTCATTATACAATTTTAACCATATAAGTAATCAATAAAATTATCAGCGTATTCCTCTTTTTTCAAAATCCGAATCAAAGATGACTTTAACATGTCAATAAAATCATCGTAGATATCAAAAGTCTCTTCATCCATTATCTCTCCTTTGAATTTTTTATGTATTATTTCTAATGTCACCGAAAGAGCATCTAGAAAGGCCGAAAAAGAATCCGCAATAGGAAATAATGCACTTGTTTCATAACTTGCAAAAACAGGTGAATTTTCTTCGTTTGTGACAACGACAATCGGATCATCATCCTTATCAGCAACGACAAGCCAATTGGAATCCCAATTTGGATTATCTCTTTTTTCGGTTCCAATCCATCGAAATCCTTCTTGCCTACGAACCAATTTATCTGATGGATACAAATAAAGGGGGCTATTCCCTAAATCAATATCTGTACAATTTAATTGATAGCCATCAGGACGGATTTTACAAATTATTTCACAATGTTGATAAAAGTATATTAGTTCCGGAGATAGATAGATTTTTTCATCGACATGAAGATTTGCTAATTTTGACCTAAAACGTACACCACCATTTTTGTTAACTGGAGCTTCTTCTTTTGGATATTCATCCATTGCCTGTATGAATTTTAATACTGAATTTTCTAGTTGTTTCATAAAAAATTCTACCCTTTCGTTTTTTAATTAGCTGTCTCATTTGACGGTCTATGAACATAACATTTAACACTTTCCAATCTCATTAACAACACACCTTTTTGATAAATAAAAATATATGTAATGAAAGAGTTACTTAGCGTTTTCTTTACATATGCCGCAATTTTTATCCTGATTTCACCATAAAATTAATTTTATCTCTATTTATATATTGCTCTATATTAACTCAATCTTTACTACTTGCTAATTTATTTCTGGACTAATTAAAATAACATTCTTTGAATTGCGAACCTCTAAACAATTGTATTTTTGATTTATAGCTTCAATTGTCTTGCCATACTTCATAAGTGTGATATCTTCAATCATCAAATAAGGTAAACTATTCAGTTTATCTCTCATATCGCGAATCGAAATTTTCAAATTTAAAGATTTTCTTATTTCCATCATAAATTTATTGGCTTCAATTGGTTTACTGACTACATAAACTTTTACCTCATCTATCAAATCAAGTTCGTCTGAAGTCCAATTATCTTCTTCTATTACAGGATCATTTTCTAGCCAACTAAAAAAATCAATATTTAAAGAATAAAAGGGCAAAGATAATGCCCCCAAATCTTGATAGTAAACGTTTAGGTCGCCATTCTTTTTTATAAACAATCCTCGCCCCCCTCCATCATCCCCTATCAAAATATACTCGGGTGCGTAACGACTTACTTCATACAACCTATTTCTTTCAATTGCGATATCAAGGCCATAAATATTTATTCCATTATCAAATGAAATTTCACTATACGATTTCCAAAACGCTATCAATCTTGAAGGTATGATCGTTTGAAAATGACTATTAATTTCATGTGCCTCAATGTTTCTTACTGTTCGAGTGATGAAAGGTGTCGTCTTAAAATGTATTATCATTTATTTCCTCCAATTTAAAGTGACCTAGCTGGTTAAATTGTTGTAGCTTAGATATTTTACTTTCCAAAAAGACAATATCATTTAAAAACTAGAAAGATAAGGGATAGCTAGATTTACTATGACGCTGTCGTATTCTTTATCTTGATCCGTAACTAACCATCCTTTTATTTAATAGAAACGTTCTACCTTCATCGTTTAAATATAATGAAATCCTCTCAAAGTGTTCTCTATCTAAATAAAAAACCTTGATAGAAAACTATTCTATCAAGGTTTCCAAATATTATCCATTAAGAAAATGAGGTGGTTTTTTTATCCATTCCAATACATTTTGTATAGGCGACGAACAATCTCAACATAGTGTCATGTTTCGTTTCAATATTTCTTCCAATACTTCTTTAAAATCAACTTTTTTTCTTTAATAGTAACTCTCCAATATTTCCCCTGTACAATACCTTCTAATTCCAATAATCCTTGTTTAAGTAGAACAAAGTTTGGACGCTTTATAATATTCGCATCTTTTACTACCAAATTTTCCAAATGTCGTCGTAATTCTTTCGTATAAGCTTTCACAAAGACCTTAAAATCAAATGTATATTCCCATTCTTCTGAATTAGAAAAGACATCAAAATTTGTGATCACCATATAACTCCCTACTTTTTTAAAGGTATAGACATTTGCATTTCCAAAAGTATCAAGAACCTGTTTCTTGCACGTTCGATGTAACTCAATTAATTGTCGACTAAATGTAATAATAATTGTACTGTGCAACGTTGTGGAGAAGAGAAAAATATTCTTATTATTTTCAAGTATAAATACTTCTAAATAGCTATCGAGATAAAAATCAGCACGGATATTCTTATTTTGTAATACTGATAAATCGTCATCTTCTAAATCAAATATAATTTTCATTACTAAAATCTCTCCAAATTATTTCCCCTGTACAATATCTTCTAATTCCAATAATCCTTGGCTAAGTAGAACAAAGTTTGGACGTTTCATTATATCCGCTTCTTCCATTACCATCGCATGTAAATACCGTCGCAGCTCTTTTGTATAGGCCCTCGTAAATTCCATAAAATCAAATGAATATAGCCATTCTTCTTTATTAGAGAATTTATCAAAGTTTTTAATTAATAGATTTTTCCCTGCTATATTAAAAATATAGACGTTTGCATTGCCAAAAGTATCAAGAACCTGTTTCTTTCCCGTTTTATGCAATTTAATTAATAGTTGATTCAACTCAATAACTATTGTACTGTGAATCGTCGTTGAGAAGAGAAAAGTCCACTTATTATTGTTCATAACAAATACTTCTAAATAGCTATCAAGGTAAAAATCAGCATGAACATTTTTATTTTTCAGGACAGAAACATCATTTTCGTTATCGAATCTAATTTTCATATTAAGTCTCCTCTAATTTATTTTCTTATTACAGATGTTCCTCCATTAGGATAAGATGTTTTTATAATATTATCTTTTGTGACAATCGTTTCATCTCAGAAATACCATATTTTCTCTGACGATATGTGTAAATTTTGTACCATCAAAATAAGTACTTTCTAATTTTCCTTTTTCTAATGATTCCATAATTAAATTTTTTATCTGTGCATCTCCTAGTGCTCTAGGGAATAATGTTGTTCCTCTATTTGCAGTAGTGCCCGCAACATGTCTTTTGTAAATGTGTTCCCAACCAGTACTACTATTTCCATCTAATAAAATTCCTCTAGCATTAAACTTCTGAATTTTACCTAAACCAGCAAAGGCATCTACATCAGCGGATTTGCCCGCTTTTCTTAATAGTTCAAATAATTTACCTGATTTCACGACTTTCCCTGCTGGGAAGAGGGAAACTAGCGCTACCCCTTTTTCTGTAATACCCGCATTTGGGTTAAAAATTGTTCTAACATCATCAAGTACTAAGAAGTTTATACCTTCTTTAGCTGCATCTACTGCAAATTGACCCGCTCTTTTTAGCCAACTAACGGTAGAATTTGCCCAGTTTAAAGCTGTATCTACCCATGAGTTAGGCCTCACGGAAGCACGAGATGCTAGTAACCTAGCTTCACCTGAAATCGATACGGTGTCTTTTTGTTGTTGCATAGCAAAATTTTTAATGCTTTTGTCATTGTTTTGGTTTGATGTAGCAATTAATAGATTAGCGCTACTAGATCTTTTCACAGTTTCAAGTGTCGAATTTGGCTGATGAGAGTTCGTATTAATTGACATATAGACCTCCCAATGAAAGTATTAAATTTTACGTACATTATACAATGGTGGTTTTATCTATAAAATAATATTTTTTTTGAATATTTACCAATGTTGATAGATTTTTATTACAACATTTTATTAAAATACGTTAAAAAGGGGGCATATTTTGCTGTTTTTTCAATAACTTTAATCTACCTCAAACACAAAAAAATACCCAATCAGTATCGTAAAATACTGATCGGGCATTGTGATTTATTATGCTTTTTGGTAGCGAAGCACTGGTGTACGTGCAGCGCGTGTTTCATCTAAACGCGTTACGACTGTTGTATGTGGTGCTTCTTGTACAATCGATGGGTTTTCTTCTGCTTCTTTCGCAATTTGAATCATGATGTCGCAGAATGCATCTAATGTTTCTTTTGATTCTGTTTCTGTAGGCTCGATCATTAACGCCTCTTCCACGTTTAGTGGGAAGTACGTTGTTGGTGGATGGTAGCCAAAGTCTAACAGACGTTTTGCAATATCTAATGTACGTACGCCCAATTTCTTTTGGCGACGACCAGAAAGGACAAATTCATGTTTGCAATGACGGTTATATGGTAAATCGTAGAATGGCTCTAGGCGACGCATCATATAGTTTGCGTTTAGTACAGCATATTCAGTTACCGCTTTTAAGCCATCTGGGCCCATCGTACGGATATACGTATACGCACGTACGTTAATACCAAAGTTACCATAGTAAGGTTTTACGCGACCGATTGATTGTGGACGCTCGTAATCGAAGTGGTATGAACCATCTTCTGTTCTGACAAGTACTGGTTTTGGTAAGAACGGAATTAAATCAGCTTTTACGCCTACTGGACCAGAACCTGGACCACCGCCACCGTGTGGACCTGTAAAAGTTTTGTGTAAGTTTAAGTGTACACAGTCAAAGCCCATATCGCCAGGACGCGCTTTACTCATAACCGCATTTAAGTTCGCGCCGTCATAGTATACTTTACCGCCCACTTCATGAATAAGCTCTGCCATTTCGATAATATTTTCTTCAAATAGACCAAGCGTATTTGGGTTAGTTAGCATTAATGCCGCTGTATCTGAACCTACGACTTTACGTAAATCTTCGATATCTACTAAACCATTTTCATCTGATTTTACTGTAATTGTTTCAAAGCCTGCAACTGTTGCTGATGCTGGATTTGTTCCGTGCGCTGAGTCAGGAACGATGACTTTATTACGATGTCCTTCGCCATTTGCTTCATGGAATGCACGAATCATCATTAAAGCTGTCCATTCACCATGGGCACCAGCAGCAGGTTGTAATGTCACTTCATCCATACCAGTAATTTCTACTAAAGATGTTTGTAATTCATATAGAAGCTCCATTGCTCCTTGAACCGTCGATTCGTCTTGTAATGGATGCACATTGGCGAAACCAGAAAAGCGTGCTACTGATTCATTAATTTTTGGATTGTACTTCATCGTACATGAACCAAGTGGGTAGAACCCAGAGTCTACACCGTGGTTACGACGAGATAATGCAGTATAATGACGCATAATATCAAGCTCTGAAACTTCTGGTAATGCAGCTGCTTCTTGTCGAATTAAGTTTGCAGGAAGTAAATCTGCAAGATCAACTTCTGGTACATCTAAAGTTTCTAAGTTATACCCTACGCGACCTTCTTTTGTAATTTCAAAAATGAGTGATTGATTTTCGTTATGCATTGAGAGCCCCCATTTCTGCAACAAGTGCATCAATTTCTTCCTTCGTGCGTAATTCTGTTACTGCGATTAGTACGTGTTGCTTCAGTGAATCGTACGTTTGACCTAATGGATAACCGCCGATAATGCCTTTTTCCAGTAAGCCTTTATTGATTTCTTTCACGCATTTATTTGTTTTGACAACGATTTCGTTAAAGTGCGCACCTTGGAATGCCACTGTAAAGCCTGCCGCTTCGAAGGCATTTTTTGCGTAGCGTGTTTTTGCGATATTTTGCGTAGCCATTTCTCGCACGCCTTGCTTGCCTAAAGCTGTCATGGCAACAGAAGCTGCAAGTGCTAATAGCGCTTGGTTTGAACAAATGTTAGATGTCGCTTTATCACGACGGATATGTTGTTCACGTGCTTGTAGTGTTAATACATAACCACGGCGACCTTCTCCATCTACTGTTTCACCAACAAGACGACCTGGCACTTTACGCATTAATTTTGTAGTTACGGCGAAGAAACCACAGTGCGGCCCGCCAAAGCCTTCAGCAATACCAAATACTTGTGCATCACCAACACAAATATCAGCACCTAGTTTACCAGGAGGTGTTAAAATACCTAGTGCAAGTGGGTTAGAAGATACAACAAATAAACTTTTTGCCTCATGTGCAATATCCCCGATTACTTGTAAATCCTCTACTTGACCAAAGAAGTTTGGATATTGTGCAATTACAGCTGCTGTATTATCATCAATCAGCTCTTTTAAAGCTTCTACATCTGTCACACCATCTTTATGAGGGATAGTAACGATGTCAATTGATTGACCGTATGCATATGTAGCAACGACATCACGATATTCAGGATGAACCGTTTCAGATACTAAAATTTTCTTACGACGTGTATGACCTGCAGCTAACATACCTGCTTCCGCTAGCGCCGTTCCACCATCATACATAGAGGAGTTGGCAAGATCCATGCCTGTTAGCTCTGCAATCATCGTTTGGAATTCAAAAATCGCTTGTAATTCCCCCTGTGAGATTTCAGGTTGGTAAGGTGTATAGGCCGTGTAAAACTCTGAACGAGAAATAACATGGTCTACGATAATCGGTTTATAGTGATTGTAAACACCCGCACCTAAAAATGATACGTTCGCATTTGTATCCTTATTTTTTGCAGCAAGCGCTGATAACTCTTTTAATAATGCTGATTCTGATTTAGCTGCTTTAATATCATAAAGGCCTTTAAAACGTACTTTTTCTGGAATATCCTCGAATAACTCATCAACTGAAGATACACCAATTACGTCTAACATTTCTTGTTTGTCTTGCTCCGTCATTGGTAAATAACGATGTTTCATAAATGTAGGTCCCTCTTTTCAAATTTTATTTTGAACGCTTATAAAACGGTGTTTCAACTGTTACTACTTTCAAATGCTTACCACGAATCTCAATTTCTAATTCAGTTCCGATAGTTGCGAATTGACTGTCAATTAATGCGTTACCAACATTACGTTTTGAAGAAGGAAGCTGAGTCCCTGTTGTCACTTCACCGATTTCTTGACCATCTTTAAACACTTTATAACCATGACGTGGAATCCCTTTATCGATCATTTCAATTCCGACGATTTTACGTGCTAATCCATGTTCTTTTTGTTCAGCTAATGCTTCATGACCAATAAAATCATCTTTATTTAATTTCACAGCAAAGCCAATGCCCGCTTCAAGTGGTGAAATTGTTGCTGATAGTTCTTGACCATAAAGTGGTAAACCTGCTTCAAAGCGTAGCGTATCACGACAACCTAAGCCTGCAGGCACAACGCCTTTGTCTTTTCCAGCTTCTAAAATGATATCCCATAATGCTTTAATGTCTGCAGGCGTACCGTATAGTTCAAAACCATCTTCACCCGTATAGCCACTGCGAGAAACTAATGCTTTATGACCTGCGATTTCTACATCTGCTTGGAAGCGGAAATATTTAATTGCACTTAAATCCGTAGCCGTTAATGATTGAAGAAGCTCTTCAGCTAAAGGCCCTTGTAAAGCAATTTGTGCATATGAATCAGATTGATTGTCGATTGTCACATCATATTGATGTTGATTTTCCATCATCCAGTCGTAATCTTTTTCAATATTCGCCGCATTGACACATAGTAAATAATGATTGTCAGCTAGTTTATAAGTTAGTAAATCATCGACAACGCCACCATTTTCATAGCACATCGCATTGTATTGCGCTTGACCTGTAGCAATTTTTGATATGTCATTGGACAATAGATTTTGTAAAAAATCGAGCGCCTCTGGACCTGTTACTAAAATTTCACCCATATGTGACACATCAAATAAGCCTGCACGATTACGCACGGCATCATGTTCTTCTTTAATAGAAGTAAATTGCACTGGTAATTCCCATCCACCGAAGTCAATTGTTTTACCACCATACTTTGCATATTCGTCAAATAGAGGTGTACGTTTTAATTCATTCGTCATTACTATTGCCTCCTTATTGTTAGTATCATTTTTACTGGTAGTAGTTCGTCTGCTTTTTTGTTCGTCTAAAGCCCATTGACCTATATACGTTTAGCAAGTAACAACTCGCCAAGATAGTATGTATGACAATTGTCTAGACATAAAAAAAGACAGACGAACCCCTTTTCGGGATTCTCTGTCCTTGCACCTGAAAGTTACACCAAACTAATTCGCATTACGAAAATGCCAATTTAGTAGGCTTTCCCCTTTGGTGGCTGTTGTATTACAGCACTCTCCAGAGTTGCGTCTTGTACGAGTCCTTTTACCTGAGAGATTCATAGCCCTTTGCTACTTGCTCCTTCGGTGGCGTTTTCACGCTCTCTCCCCGTACAATCATCCGCCCAAGAATGTTCTTGGTACTATTTAGTATTCAATGTACAAAAAGTTACCTTATTAGTCTATATCCTAACATTGATTGTATTGAAAAGGCAAACATTTTTTAAATTAACTTAAAACACGAATATTATAGTTAAATAAACATTCTATCGTTCGCTTTTCAATCTTTTCACTTGAAATACTAAATACTCTAGAATATGTCGAATTGTTCTACCTTCTGTCAACACCTGAATATGTCCTGCGTCGCGATAGAATTTTCGTCTGTAATGATACAGCTCCTCTAGCTCTTCTTTCGTTGAGCTTTGTACAATCGGGCGATTTGGGTCATGCTGTATTCTCTTATAAATATCTTCGAATGTCGCATCTAAAAAGAATACGAGCCCACTGCGTCTCATAATTTTCCGGTTTTCCCCATTTACAGCTACACCGCCACCTGTTGAGATAATACATGCCTCGTCGCGGAAATTTTTCAAAAATTCCGTTTCTATTTCACGAAAACGAGCCTCTCCATATTTCTCAAAAATCTCTGGAATCGTCATCCCCTGCTGTCTAACAATTTCACGATCCATATCATAGTACGGTAATTTCAATAAATAGCTTAACCTTCTTCCTAACGCACTTTTCCCGCAGCCCATAAAGCCAACTAAATATATTTTTCGCATTCGAATCACCTTCTTACTACGATTCTACACTGTCTGACAAAATTTGTCCTAATAAATTTATCGTAGCTCGAACATTCATCTTTTCTAATCCATCATATGTTCGAAACTGAATCTCATAAGACACGCAATACGCAAGAACAAAAGTAGTTACAAAAAATAATAATGCAATTGCGATTAAAAAGACAGCCCCTCTATCATTTTTCAATAATTGGTACATAATAGGTCCGCTCCTTTTGCAATCCGCTTGGAAATTCCACCGCAATGGTCAGTTCATGATCGTTAAGTTGGAACTGGCAGCTCTTAATACCGATAAGCATTGGAACATGTCCACCATTCACCCGGTCTCGAATCATATTGCGATAACATTCAAAATGATGCAGTGTGTTAGATGTTTGCAATATAATTCTTTGCTGATTGCCACTAATGTTTAGTGATGTAGCATTTGCTAAATACGTATGCATTTCAAAGACAAACAACTCCCACTTTGTTTGTTCATCCGTCATCATAGTCGTCTTCATAGTCGTAGCCCATAGAATAATAAATATAAAAAAATGACAAACGAGCACAAAAACTACTAATTGGAACAATGCTTCAAGTAAAGTATAGCCTTTTTCAGTCATTGAACTTCACCTGTTTGTTGGATACACTTTTGGCGCTGTTCACTTGCATTTTGAAATGTCACACATATTGCCTGTCCATCAAACAGCCAATAGTAGTCCACTTTCTCAATTGTCTTTATCCCTTCTGCTTGCAGTAAATCACGATATTTCTTTAAACCTTCATAAGCTGTCTCAGCGGCTAGAACCTCAAGCTTTTGATTATATAAATTGGTTTTCATCGTATAGCTAAGTGGAATAATTGTCGTGCAAAGTACCATTAAAATGACAACGGAAACGATTGTTTCGACAAACGAGTAGCCTGTTTCATTCATTCGACCCTCGATCTCCCTCGTCCTAAACTAATCACAACCTTTTTAGTGCCCTGTGGTGTTTTAAAATAAAGCGTTCCTGGCGTCATCACATTCCCTTTAAAATTATAACTTATCGTTAGAATATTACTTCGACTAAGCAATAGTTCAACACCTTGCGGAAATGGGCGTGTATAAAGAGTCGTGTAAAAGTCTTTTTTAATACTATAACGTTGGGATGGACTTTCAAAATGCATAAATATATATTCATTATGCTGCATGCTATACGTCTGTATAAATTGAAGATCTAACTGCATTTGGTTAAAGAAGCGTTCGATTTCTTTTGCTTCCGCTATTTTTAATGAAAATTTTGTCACGATAGCTGTTAAGGTCATGACAACAAACAGCACAATTAACATCTCTATTAGTGTATAACCACGCTCATTTTGTAGTCTCTTCATTGTCCATTGTCCTTTGAAGTCGAGGACTGTTTGGCTAATTGCACTTCACCATAGCTCGTGATGATTATTTCATCTTTATTTGGGCAAGTTGTCCCCTGCTCTTTTAAATAGCCTTTTGTGACCAAATCATCCAATGTTGGATACTCCATAAAATCAACACGATATGCCTCTACTTGTCCTTGCACCATCGATATATAGGCAGCGCAGCCTTTTTCATCAATTGTTGCAAAATGTTTTGTGACATTTGGAATTGTAATAAGTATTAGCATTGAAATAATCAACAATACGATTAACATTTCAATTAATGTAAATCCAGCTTCTTGTTTCATAAGCTTCATCGTAGATCCTCCTATACTAGTTCTATCATCTGATATATCGGCAATAATAAACTGACATAGGCAGCAACAATACATAACGCAATCAAAACAAAAAACGTAGGTTGTACAAAAGCAAGCATTCTTTGTAACAGATGCTCCTGCTTTTCTAACAACAAATCACTATATAGTGATAACTCTCTCCCCAAATAGCCACTTTGCTCACCATGCTCTACAAAAGTTGCGAAATCATTGTGCCAAACTGTTAGAAAAACGACAGCCTGTGTTAACGTATCACCAAATGTCACTCTTTCTTTGATGCGACTCGCTAAATATTGAACATATGGTTGGAATTGTTGCTCCTCCAAAATTTGCAGGCTTGCTTGTAAGGAGAAGCCGCTTTGCAGCAGGCTACCCAAATAGGCAGAAAATTGTTTTGTTATCGTGAGCCGAAAATAGGGATGAATAAATGGTATTTTCAAAAAGATGTGGAGCTGTCTAGCAATGGATTGCCGAGATAGTAAACGTTGACAAATGATACTACAACAAGATATTACGATGACCATCAACATAAGTGCATCAGGTACATGTAATAAAAGTTTGGATATCGCAATACTAGCCTGTTCCTCAGTTTCAGTCGTACGGCTTGTCACCATTTTTTCTATATTAGGAAAGAAAAATGTACGAAATACTATAAACAGCAGGAATAGAAACATAATGAGTATTACTGGATAGAAAAGGAGCTTGATTAATTTGTTCTTCGTCTCTTGGTTCAATATCATTTGCTTGGCGACAGCATTCAATGCTTCAATCATATGACCGCTGTTTTCAGCAATGGCTATAGCGACTAAATGGTGCTTGGCAAGTTGCAATGTTTCAAATACACCAATCACACCCTTCCCTTGCCTTAGTGCTTCATCGACAAACTGCTGTACCTCCTCATGCTTTTCTATATGATGCGGTAATAACATTGAAACTGCTTGTGCAAACAAATAACCTTCCTGTATTAATACACACAGGCGACGAATAAACTGAGCTTGATTTTTTAAACGCCATCTTGTTGCTCTTTTGTAATCCAGTTGTAGTTTATCAATAAACGCTTTGAGCTTTAGCATAGCGTTGCCTCGCAATTTCTTCTTTTTGACCAGCAAGCGTTTGTTCAAATGGCAATGCATACACCTTATTTTGCTGTAATGCCTGAATTGCATGCTCAAGATCTTCATCACTTAATATTTCAAACAATGCTCGCCGACCTTCTTGATGTTGGGGTAATGGCATGAGAACTTGCGCCACAATGCCTAGTACTGTTTGACGAAGCTCTTCTAACGAAACACCTAAATCGAGAAGTCGGTAGAGACAGCTCACCGAATCTTTCGCATGAATTGTGGACAGTACTAAATGCCCCGTTAAGGCAGCTTGGATGGCTATTTTAGCCGTTTCTTGATCGCGAATTTCACCGATCATAATAACATCGGGCGAATGGCGTAAAATTGCTTTTAAACCCGTGGCATAGGTAATACCTGCTCGTTCATTTACTTGAATTTGTAGAAGTTTGCCTTGATGATTCTCCACGGGATCTTCTAAGGAAATCACATGACGTTGAAGTTCGCTAGAACAATGATGAATTAAAGAATATAGTGACGTTGTTTTACCAGAGCCCGTTGCACCGCTAAATAATAAAATTCCTTGCTGATTAGTCACAAGCTGTGTTAACTTTTCTGCTGCACATTTGGAATAGCTTAATGAAGTAAGTGGAAATGTGTGATTTTGAAGTAGAAGCCGAATAATAAGGCTTTCTTTTAAATAAGCGGAAGGAAGAGTAGAAACGCGAAATGCAAAATGCTTTTGTTCAACGATTTTTTGGAACGAGCCGCTTTGTGGTTTGCGTCGCTCACTAATATCTAATGCCGCTAAAAATTTATAATAGGAGACGATGCGTTCAGCAAGTTCATTTGGAAGCTCCCCTGCCTGCAGAAGCTTATCATATTTTCGAAAATAGATTGTATATCCACTTTCTTCCGGTATGAGTAATAAATCGGAAGCACCAAAATGATAGGCTTTTACTAAAAGATGCTCACTTTTTTGTTCTATAACAGATTCAAAAGTTTGCATAGTACCACCCTCTTTCTAGTTCATTCGAATATGACCGCTCTATTCGTTAATTCCTAGTATACGGATGACAAGGTTATGTGAAAAGCCCTTTTCCTAAATTAAAATCTTGATGAACATTTCACGATGAAATCTACATTTTCCTCAAAAACATGTGGATAACATACAATTTTATTCAAAAAACTAAGCAAAAACACGAAAAAGGTAATATTTATGTCTAAAGGAACTGTAACTTTTCCAATAATACAATATAATAGAATTAACATGATTTTTTTCCTAACTTTTAACTACCAACTATTTTAAAAAATTAAACTGAGGTGATGTAAATGATCCATCCATTAAAAATTACTAGTACATTAGCCGATGAAACAAGATATTCTATTTATGAGTACATTTTAAAAGAGAAAAAGACGGTAACGGTACAAAATATTGCTGATCAATTCAACATTCATCCAAATGTTGCGCGTCTTCACTTAACAAAGCTCTCTGAAATTAATATTATCACGGCAGATTTCACAAAAACGGGTAAAGGCGGACGACCTGGACGTGTCTATAAGGCAGCTGAAAAAGGCGTGTCACTAACATTCCCAAGACGTGATGAAGAACGTTTATTAAAATGGACGATTCAGCTAGTAGAAGAATTAGGACCATCCGCTCTATCTAAATGCCAAGACATTAGTTATCAAGATGGCTATCAACAAATGAAAAATTATGTTACTGCAGAATTAAATCTAAATAATTTGCTAACATTTGATCAAAAGGTTCAGCTATTAACAGATAATGCTGCATTAATTGGTTATGTTCCGCAAATACAGCAGACGGACAAAGGGAAAAAAGTAATATTCTCTATATTTAATTGTCCATTCCAAGAGCAACTCAATACGCACTCTGACATAGTTTGTACTTTACATGAATCTTATTTAAAGGGACAATTGAATGCATTATTTTCCAATAATGAATTTGTCCAAATCGAAAGCATGGTACATAATTGCGATTTATGCAAATATGAAATTAACGTGACAGAAATGGATTGCTAATTTGTAAAATCCATTTGTTTGTCACAAAGAAGCAGAAGTTCCAGTTTACAGACACCTTTCATATCATTTATAATGGATAAGAGATTATTGTGTCGTGGGCAAAAGGAGGGGAAATCTTCATGGATAATATGTATAAAGTTATGGCATTCTGGACAGGTATTTTTGCAGTTATGTTCTACCTTGGTGGTATGAACGAGGTATCGCTATTATTCGTAGGTAATACAGGTTTATTCTTATTATTAGGCTTCTTAAACCTTTCAGAACGTATGTACATGTACATTTTCGGAGCATATTTAACTGTATTCTTCGCTGGCTTCACGTACTATACAACATTCATTCACGTACCAGGTGGCGGTCATTAATACAAAAAATCGCGTGTCTCAACACTTTCGAGACACGCTTTTTTTATTTCCATCTTTTAAAGATGTTTACAAAATTTTATTAAAATCCATTTAAAAAAGGATTTGATTCCATTTCGTTACCGATTGTCGTGTACTGTCCATGCCCTGGATAGACAATAGTATCTTCTGGTAAAGATAATAATTTATCATGAATAGATGCTAATAATAGTTTTGTCGAACCACCTAGTAAATCGGTACGTCCTACACTTTGCTCAAATAATGTATCACCAACAATGGCAAATCCATCCTGTTCAAAAATATAAGAAATGCTACCTGGTGAATGACCAGGCGTAAATACTGCTTTAAAAACAAAATTACTGATTTCAAATAGTTGTTCTTGCTTAATAATATGCTCTTCTGCTGGTGCAGCAACTTTATAATCTGGTAGTGCGGCATATTTACCTGAGCCATTTTTTTCAGGATCAGCAAGCCAACTTACTTCTTTTTCATGAATCCATACTGGAATATTAAATGTCTCCCGTATTTCATCGACTGCACCGATATGATCAAAATGGGCATGCGTTAATAATATACCTAATGGCTTAAGTCCATTACTGCGAATGGCTTTCGTAATTTTCGCCCCTTCTTCTCCTGGATCAAAAATTAAACATTCTTTCTCTTTATTCGATACGATATAACAATTCGTTTGGATTGGTCCAAGGGAATAGCTTCGTACATTCATCATCCATATCACCTCAACTTCCTATTATACATTCTTTGCCACAATTTGACGATAAAAGTTCATACTTTGCTCTATATTAGTCCTCGACAAAAACAGGTAGAACGTTTACAATTAAGGAGGAATATTGTTTACGACATTCATTTTCTGATGTCGAAAGGAGTGTCTTTTTAATGAACTTATTAATGGTTATTTTTGGTCTAGTTGCTATTTTAGCTGTAATTGGTACATTCCAAGCAATTAAAGAAAAGAACTTACTAAGTATTGTTTTCAACTTAGCAAGTGCTGGGGTATTCGGTTGGTTCGTCATTATGACAATCATTCATAGCGGTTATCCACCATCATTACACTAAAATTTAGACAGAAAAGAGCAGTCTCTACGTGAGGCTGCTCTTTTTCCGTTTTCTTTAAAAATAGGAGGATTCTTCTAGAAATTTACGTTATGATATAAGTAAGTATTTTGAAAAAATAGAACTAAATTATACATAAAGGAGATTAGTATGAAACGCAAAAAAATTTTTATTGGCATTGCATTATTTGTAATTGTGGCATTAATCGCGATTACTGTCAAAAATCAACTATTTAAAGAGGAGAATCCACCTCAATTGATCGTCGAAAAACAAAACGGCATGACGGGCGTCAACTTTGAAACGCCATTAACACGATTAGATAAATCAACAACGACATTAAAAGAATATCAAGGGAAAATTCTTATCATTAACTTTTGGGCTTCTTGGTGTGGTCCTTGCCAAGAGGAAGCTCCAGACTTAAAGACGTTCTATGAGCAAAAACCGAAAAATGTTGAATTACTAGCGATTAACGCAACTTCATATGATAGTCGTGAAAAAGCACTTAAGTTTCAGCAATTATATGATTTAAATTTTCCCATTTTTTTAGATGAGGATCGTTCGCTCGGTAAATCTAGTAAAGTCATTGCCTTCCCTACTACTTTAATTGTTGATGCGGATGGTATATTAAGGCATACAATAGAGGGCCAGCTTACACAACAGGATCTTCAGCAGTTAATATCAGATCTTTAAATTACAAAATATCCCTATTATTAACATCTTGCGAAAATATATCTAGTATTGTTTTAGCAATGGGATATTGGCTATTTCTTTTGGTCTCAATACAATAGTATTGTTCTTGCTAAAGCGTAAAAAAATCCACTTTGCTTTCCGCGGGTACAAATGTAAGCCACAACCCTCGCTGTCGCGCGGGCTTGTTTTGTCTTACATTTTGTATGGTCCCAAAGAAAGCTTCGTGGATTTTTTCTTAGCTATGCTAAAATATTCGTTCATTGTCAGAATTGTTTGAGTGACTGGCACTCGCTAGTTACTTTACGGCATTTTGTTTTAAATTTCCTGTTTTTTCATCATAGAATCGGAGTAAGTCACCATTAATGATGGCATCCGAGTTTTCCAATTCAGTTGTTGCTCGATCTGCAAAAGGTTGGCATGGCTCAACATCGATTTGTTCCCCGGTTGCTTTATCGTAACAAGCTTCACCAGCGTAAACATATTTATCTGTAATGAATCGACCATCACGGAAAATAACGAAATCCTCATGCTCTGGTGAAAATAAATCTGCACCCAGTTGCATATCTTTTGACGTTTCAACACCAAGTAAATGTAAAATTGTTGGACGTAAATCTATTTGGCCTGAAACCTCTGTCATTTCTTTCCCATCTCCATCGCCTGGTATGTGGATGAATAAAGGTACTTCTTGTAATAATGCATTATCATAAGGCGTAATACCATCTTTACCTAAATATTGTGCCATTGCTTTATTATGGTTTTCAGAAATACCGTAATGGTCACCATACATCACAATAATTGAATTATCGTAAACACCTTGATCTTTTAAATTTTGGAAGAAATCTTTTAAAGCTTCATCCATGTAACGAACTGTTTGGAAGTAGCGATTTAATGTTCCAGAGTTTGAAGTGTATTCAGGAATCATAATATCTTCCGTATCCAATGTAAATGGATAGTGGTTCGTTAATGTAATTAAACGCGAGTAGAATGGCTGTGGCATGTCTTTCATTAATGCAGCTGATTGCTCCATAAATGGAATATCTTTCATACCCCAGTTAACCGCTTGCCCTTCTTCTACTGTATATGAATCTACATCATAGAATTTATCGATTTTTAAAGATTGATACATCATATCACGATTCCAGAACGATTTGTTGTTCGGGTGCATCACATTGGTAAAGTACCCATTTTCGCCAAGACGTTCCGCCATGGAGTTATACGTATTTCCACCATGTGTGAAGAATACTGCACCACGACCAAGACCGAATAGTGAATTTTCTAAAATAAACTCTGAATCAGATGTTTTCCCTAAACCTGTTTGGTGATAGAAATTACTGAAATAATACGTATCTGGATCTTTTGTTAAAGAGTTTAAGAATGGCGTAATTTCATGTCCATCCATATCATTATTAATCACAAAGTTTTGTAACGATTCAAGTGAAACAACAATTAAGTTGCGACCTTCGTATTTGCCGTACATATTTTCGTCGCTAGACGCTTGGTTAGAACGAATGTAGTTATTCACTTCTACTAATTCACTGCCATCCGCTAATGCGCGTTGTGCAGATGATTTAGACTGGATGTAAATATCATATAAATGATAATTGTACGTCCCTATATTTTTCACAAGGAGTTCACGGTCAAAGCTACGTGTTAATAATTGTGGTCGCTCTGTTTCCGCTAAACCTAAGTTTAAGAAAGTCATGGCAACGGCTAAAACGAAGAAGGCACGTCGGAATTCAACGTTCACTTTTACCGCAGCTTTCATTTTTGGTAAATATTTATTAGCAATAATTAAAATAAATACATCAGCAAAATATAATAGATCCCAAGGGTTTATAATAGCAGCAGCTGATGTTCCTAAATCACTAAAGTTACTTGTTTGGAATAATACTGGTAATGTAATAAAGTCATTGTAGAAACGATAAAACGCAACATTTCCATATAAAACGATCGATAATAATACACTTATCGTAATGATATAGCGATTTCTTATTTTTGGAGTTTTAAAGAATAACGATAATCCATAAATAAACAGTACAAAACTCAATGGATTGATAAACAAAATAAATTGTTGCATCGCATTTTCAATCTTCAACTCAAAGCTTGTGTGATACACAATGACCGTTTTTATCCAAGTTGCTACGATTGCTAGTATCATAAATGAATGTTTAGGCCACTTTTTTAATTTCATTCCTAACATCCTCCCTATTCCTTACAAAAAAATAATAAAAATTAACAAACTGTAACAATTTGTTACTGAAACAAATTATATCTTAATCCTTTTTTTACAGATAATCAACACATATATTTTTATCAGTGCTATTACATGTACCCAAATACGCACGTAACATTAATATATACGTTTTTGAATGTAAAAAGTTTCGTAAAATCATAAAAACAGTGGAAAACCACTGTTTTTAACAATTTTACATACTTATTACAATATTTTTACGATACCCAAATTATTCGCATTTAAAACACTATTGCTTATTTTGTTCAACTCTAAGTCTTGTTGTTTCTTGTCGAATTAATAATAAAGCTATTTGATAGTCTTTTATGTCGAGTACATTCGCCTTATACAACTCTCGAATTTCATCCTCCATCAACATTAAATCACCAATTGGATCACGCGTATAAATATAAGTGCCATATGTTTTTAACAATTCATAAATATCTAACATTTTATCCATTTACTTCGCTCCTCGATGCGTTACACAATCAATACGTTTTGTTGGTGTAATAATAAGATCTACTGGGCAATCATGCTCCTCTACAGGTACATGTTCATATAATTGCTCATCAAAAAGCAGAGACAGCAGTTTACCTTTTTTATAGTGTAATACATAGCGATCGTAATAACCACCGCCATAGCCAATTCGGTAACCTTGTCTATCAAAAACAACACCTGGAACAAGGATGATATCCATTTCATTTGCGTCAACAAACTCACATAGTGCTGGAATTGGCTCACGCAAATGCATATAAACAGTTTCTAACTGGGCAAACGATTCAATAGCGTAAAATGACATTTCTCTCGTTTTTGCGTTACATTTAGGAACTGCTACTTTTTTGCCTAGCTGCCAGAGTGCTTCAATTAGATGAATCGTGTCAACTTCTGGCTTATTGGATATAGTAATCCCAATTGTATTTGCTTCTATTATATATGGTTCCTGTAGTACCTTTTTTGCTACAGCAAATGATTGTTCACGATATGTAGCTGCACTCATATTTGCAAGTGCTTCCCGTACTTCGTTTCGTAACATTGTTTTATCCATGACAAGTACCCTCCTATTAAAATGTAGAAAGCCAAAACCACATGTGGTTTTGGCTTAATGAGCGATTACTTTGTTTCACGGTGAAGAGTGTATTTCTTCTCGCGAGAGCAATATTTTTTAAGTTCAAGACGCTCTGGATTGTTACGCTTGTTCTTTTTAGAAATGTAGTTACGTTCGCCGCAATCTGTGCAAGCTAAAGTAATGTTTACGCGCATTATTAACCCTCCCACTCTATATCAAGAATTTATATTTGAGCATGATTTATACGACTAACCTATTATAACATAAACTGAAAAAAAATCTACCTTCATTTCATATTAAGTTTGCATGTGGTAAAATATCTTATAATTACATAATTTAACGGGGTGAAACTAGTGGATTTATCCATCATACTTATGATTATCGGAGTTGTTCTGATTCTTATATCGTTCTTTTTTAAAAATAGTGCGAAAAAAGTCGAACAGGATGTCGAAGAATTATCTATCTCCATTTTTCAAGAAACGAATAATTTAAAGCGTCGACTAAAAGTTGTGGAAGAGGAGCTTTTACTCGAGCCAGAATTCCAAGTTAAATCATCAACAGCTAAAAATCCGGCTGTACAAAATCCAAAAGTGCACCAAGTGATGCAGGCTGTACAACAAGCTGCACAAGTAAAGAAATCGAATGTGATGTCAAATCATAGCAAACCGATTCATGACATTATTATTAGTCAGGTACTTGAACTAAACAAACAAGGACTTTCGATTGCTGATATTAGTATTCGTTCCAATTTAACAGAAGAACAAGTGCAACAAGTCATTGCTAACGGAGGTCGCTGATTATGAACAAATCTGCTATCCGTGCATTTGGTATTGCGCTTTTCCTCGTCGGTGCATTATTATCCGTAGCTGAACGCTTCGATCTTAATATTGGTCTCCCAACAGTGGCATCTTCAAATAATCAAAAAGTAGAGGAGCTACAAAAAAAGCTCACTGAGACAATGAATGAACTTGCATCGTTAAAGGCGCAATCGCCGACAGATACGACTACAGATAAGAAGCAAGAAGAAAAGCCAGCTGACATAACTGCCGACAGCGAACAAGCTGCTAATAATAGTGATAGTGGTAATACTACAGACTCTAGCAATGAAGTTACAATGACGCTTCAAATATATAGCGGCATCACACCCTATATTGTGGCACAAAAGCTAGAGGATGGTGGCATTATACCAAATAGCGTCGAAATGGAACTACTACTTGCCAATGCGAAATATGCACGAAGTTTACAAATCGGCACCTATGAAGTGAATTCTTCTATGACACTGGAAGAAATAGCCAAACTAATTACAGGTAAAAAACAATAACTTAGCCATCAACTTTCAGAATTGTTTGAGTGACTGGCACACTAAAAAAACCACTTCGCCTTTTGCGGGAACTCCTAACGCAAGAGGTGAAGTGGATTTTTTCTTAGATAATGGTAATGTTAAATTGTCAGAATTGTTTGAGTGACTGGCACTCTAAAAAAGCTTGCACGATTTCTGTACCTGCTTTTGTGCCTATGGATTCAGGATGAAATTGAAGTCCGACAAGTGCATAGTGCTTATGTTGAATGGCCATAATTTCGCCATCATCACTCGAAGTGGCCGTAACGATGAAATCTTCATGTAAAGTTGACGGCTCAATTATTAACGAATGATAGCGCATCACTTCTATTTCACCAACAAACTGGGCGAAAACGCCTGTCTGCTCGTAATGTAAAGTAGATAATTTGCCATGCATTATATTTTTTGCTTGCACAATGGCGCCACCAAATGCCTGCCCGATTGATTGATGCCCTAAGCAAATTCCTAAAATCGGATATTGTTTATATAATTCCTGTACTACTTGCACAGTAATGCCCGCCTCATTCGGTGTTCCCGGCCCCGGGGATAAAATAATCGCTTCTGGGTTTATGTCAATTATTTCTCCAATTGTTATTTCATCATTTCGTACTACAAGTACTTCCTTGCCAAGCATACTTACTTGCTGAAATAAATTATATGTGAATGAATCATAATTATCGATTAGTAATATCATTTTTTTACCTCCAGTAGCGCACGAGCTTTATTCAGTGTTTCTTCATATTCAGACAAAGGTACTGAATCATACACAACTCCAGCCCCTGCCTGCACATGGGCATGCCCATCTTTAATGACCATTGTACGTATGGCAAGCGCTAAGTCCATATCTCCTGTTGCTGAAATATAGCCTACTGCTCCTGCATAAACGCCGCGCTTTACGGGTTCCAGGTCGTTAACTAACTGCATCGCTCGAATTTTTGGTGCGCCGGACACTGTTCCCGCAGGTAAACATGCGCTTAGCACATCTAAAACATGCACTTCATCACGCAGCTCACCCACGACCTCAGATACGATATGCATGACATGCTTATAACGTTCTATGTTCATATATTTTTGAAGTTTGACTGTGCCTACCTTGGAGATGCGCCCAATATCATTTCGCCCTAAATCAACTAACATGCGGTGTTCAGCGATTTCTTTTTTGTCCGCTAATAAGCTTTCTGCAATCGCATCGTCCTCTTGTTGTGTTGCACCACGTGGCTTCGTTCCTGCAATTGGATTAGTCGTCACATTGCGATCTTTGACTTTAACAAGACTCTCTGGAGAAGTGCCTAAAATAGTGTACGCCCCAAAATCCATATAAAACATATATGGAGAAGGATTCGATGTTCTCAACTGACGATATAAGGCAAATGGATTACCTGTAAACGGTGATGAAAAGCGTTGGGATAATACAATTTGGAATATATCACCCTTTACAATATGTTGTTTTGCTCGTTCGACAATGGCAATAAACTCTTCCTTCGCTATCATCGGTTTGAAATCTAATGTACCTAGCTCCATCGAACCAAATGTAGTACCTGCACAAAGCTGACTCTCTAGTTCAGCAATAGCAGCTTCCATCGCGTCTTGTGAACGACCGTCATGAAATAAATCGATTGCTGCTAGTGTGACCTCTTGTTTTAAATGATCAAATACGATAAATGTATCATAGAAAAAAACGTGGACATCGGGCATCGTTAAATGATCATCTAAGTACTCACCAATTTTTTCGGCATAAAAGGCCGTTTCATAGCCAAAATAGCCAATCGCACCACCGAAAAAGGCAAATGGATAAGCCGCTTCGTGAAATGGCATAACCTCTTTTAATTTTTCCAATACATGATCGCTAGCGTTATCAATCTCCAATCCTTTCGTCAATTGATAACCGTTTTGATCTCCAATTAGCTCGGCTATCGGGTTTACCGCAATAAAGGAATAACGTCCACTTTCCTCATGCTTCGCTGAAGATTCAAATAGCATCTTATGCTTCCCTGCAAGGGATTGATAGACCGATATAGGTGTCATCATATCCCCTTGTAATACCTTCATGGCAAATCTGCTAAGCTCAACTGTCATACTCAATCTCTCCTTTACTCTGCTCTGCTACACCAAAAAAACATATAAAAAGGCCTTTCCATCGCAAAGGACGGAAAAGCCGTGGTGCCACCTTTATTGCTCTACAAAAAAGAGCCTCTCAATGCCTTGTAACGTAGGCTAACGCTAATCCATACTAGTGATTTCTAGATTAGAGCTCCGAAGTCCATTCACTATTACTTTGTACTAGCTTCCACCAAGCGCTAGCTCTCTTAAACAAATCATAATAGTTACTACTCTTCATCTAAGCTGATACCTAGTCTTCATTGTAATGTAAAATATTGAACAATTCAAATTATTTTCCGCCATTTTGTCAGCAGTTGTCGTCCACTTGTTCAGCAAGAATAATCTCGTCATCATTAACAATCTGACGGATAGCAAATAACACATCCTGCTTAACACCTAACATCACGGCAGTATCATTGGAAGCGACGTAGAACCGCACTAAAACGCGATAAGATGTGTGATGAAACTCATCAATAAAAACATGAATCATCTCTTTTTCAGTATCGGCATGCAAGTAAATCTGCTGATGAATGGCACTTAAAGCATTGCGTAATTTTTCTTCTTCATTTTCAGCAGCAACAAATAAATACAGTTCACATTTTCGCTTTTCTCGCTTTGATAAATTATAAATTGGACGATTCACTAAATACGAGTTTGGCACATAGACAAGTCCTTTGTCGCCTGTTTCAATAAGCGTACTACGCAGATTGATATCTTCAATGGTACCTTCAATTTTTTGATCCTCAGTCGCAATCCAATCGCCAATTTGAAATGGGTTGTCGAGTGCAACTGACATCCCCCCAAATACATGTGCCAACGTATCTCGAATACCAAAGGCTATCGCTACACCTGTTAAACCAATTCCGGTTAAAAAACCGTTTAAATTAAAGTTCCAAAATGATGCAATCGTAAACATCGCTAAAATCATAATAAGCACTTTACCAATGCGTAAAAAGAACGGTAAAAGAACATTTTGCTCCTCGTCACTATGTAACTCTAATGGTTTCTTCGTATAATAATGCAACACATCATAGATGCCTTTAAACGCAAAAAACACCATAATCGATAATACAAAATTCTTTGTTGCAAAATGTGTAAACAAAACTACTTTGAGTAAACTCGATAAACTTAAAACAACTACCGCAGACATAAACGCATAGCGGATAGCCTTATTAAATTCGGCAAGGACAGTCGCTTGAAAATTGCGCTGCCTCTTTTTTAAAAATGCCACACTGCTCGTAATCAATTTCTTTAGTACAAAATGTTGGAATAACCAACCAAATACACACAACGCCACTGCCACTGTAATATCCATCCAAGTTGGTACAGTGACGTTCGGAAATAACCATTTTATTGAATCCATGTAATTCTCCTTTTACTTACCTATGTACATTTTTATAATATTACTTGAATATGTTAGTCTCAAAAAAACACTATAGACAATACAAATAAGCCGACCAATGCTCTGGTCAGCTTGGCATGTTATTGAATCGCATCGTCGGCCAAAATAGCCTTATTAGCAAACCAAAAATGATGCTCATTAAAACGTTGTTCATTCATAGCAATAACGGAAAACTCGGCATGATAGCGTTGCTTCATTTCCTCTAACATAGTCTTTGCATGCTTCCCTAATAAATATGGTCCATCAACAGGATCACCTTCAGTAAAAATAATGACATCTGTTTCTGTACATTGCTGATTTTCTTGTAGCAAACCTTTTACAAATTGTAGAACGGGCAACAGAGCTGCTTCCCCTTTAGCCTTATATTCAATAAAACCTTTAAAATCTGATAAATTTAAATGACCATTTTCAAAGCGATAATGGACATGAATTTGACAATCGTAGGGCACGATATATAAGTCTCTTTGCTCTTGGTGGGCATTCAAAAATAAAGGTAAAATCATGCTTTTACAAAGATCCGAATACTTTGCCATTCCAGCTGTTTGTTCAAGACAAATAATAAATGGTCCTCGCTCTTGCTTGTAATCAACAAATGGAACATAGAGCACATTGCCATTTTTAGTTGTTTGTTGCTTTAGCTTTTGGCGCCTCGTTTCTTGCCATTTTTGCTCATAATACAAACGTTGCTCTTTACCATTCGCCAGCCGTTCTGCTTGTTCAATGGTCGGTACGTTTTCACGTATTTCATGCATAACGTCCGCTAGCTCAAGTGCAAATGCTGCCATTTTTCGTAGTGCCTCACTTTTATAAAAGTACTCAACAAAAAAATGTTGTTCCTTGTCACTTAGTTCTTCTAAATGTAAATTTTCAAATAGAAAACCTAAGTATTGGCGTTGTTCGGACGAAATTTCTAAGCCTAGTTTCTTGATAAGTGATTCTACATTACCTTTCATGAAGCAGCACCTCCTACGCACATATTTTTCGGGATAATGTTTATAGTATAACCAAATTATTTTTTTGACAATACAATAACACACTACAGTATTTGACGTATGTACTAAGCGTTATGTTGCTGCTACTGCTAATTCATTGTTTTCAATAAAAAAGAAGGGCCACATAACGCAGCCCTTCAAGATGTTAAGTGCCAGGCACTCACACCATTTTAATTATTCAGTTCATAATGTTTACCTTTTATTAGGTAAAATAAATGTTCGGCAATATTTGTTGCATGATCTGCAGAGCGTTCAAGATAACGACAGACAAACGTTAAATGTGTAATTTGCGAAATATGTGCTGGATTTTCTGCACCAGCACGCAGTAATAAGGTAACGGTTGCCCCATATAAATCATCTACATAATCATCCAGTTCAGCAATTTCCTTTGCGCGCACCGTATCTTCTTCCTTGAAAGCTGTAATGATGCTCTCCAGCATTTCAACTGTTTTATTACACATCGTTTGTAAATTTGTTGTTGGGAAGACAAGTGGTTGTTTACCTAAACGGATTGTCTCTTTGGCGATATTGACCGCATAGTCCCCCACTCTCTCCATATCAGATGCCGCTTTGACAAGGACCATAAGGCGGCGCAAATCTGTCGCAACCGGTTGTTGCTTGGCAATCATTAAAATGACCCGATCATTAATTTCTTCCTCAAGGCGATTAATGACTAAATCATCTTCCAGTATTTTTAACGACTTCTCTAAATTTTGCTCCAACAACGCATCAAATGCTGTTTTTAACGCATCAATACTGCGCGTTGCTATTTCTACAAACTGTGCTTGAATTTCTTTTAATTCTTGCTCAAAGCGTTCACGTACTGCCATCTATCGTTCCTCCTATGCTTAGCCGAAGCGTCCTGAAATATAATCTTCCGTGCGTTGGTCAGCAGGAGTTTGGAAAATCACATCTGTTTTGTCATATTCAACGACTTCGCCACTGAGGAAAAATGCTGTACGGTCTGAAATACGCGCCGCTTGTTGCATATTGTGTGTCACAATAACGATTGAATAATCTTTTTTCAGCTCTTGTACAAGCTCTTCTACTTTTAATGTAGAAATCGGGTCAAGTGCAGATGTTGGCTCATCCATTAAAATAACATCTGGCTCGATCGCTAAACAACGCGCGATACAAATCCGCTGTTGCTGACCACCTGATAGTCCATATGCATTTTGATTTAAACGATCTTTCACTTCATCCCAAATCGCTGCACCGCGCAATGATTTTTCAACTATTTCATCCAATATTTTTTTATTTTTAATGCCATGGATACGTGGGCCATAGGCAATATTATCATAGATTGATTTTGGGAATGGGTTCGGCTTTTGGAACACCATTCCTACGCGCGTACGCAATTCCTCTACTGTATAGTTTTTATCTAAAATATTTCGTTCACGATACAATATTTCGCCAGATGTGCGGACAATTGGCACGAGCTCAACCATTCTATTCAACGTTTTTAAATAAGTAGATTTCCCACAACCTGAAGGACCAATAATGGCTGTTACTTCATTTTCATAAATACTTAAATTAATATCTTTTAAACCATGATGCTCACCGTACCATAAATTTAAGTTACGTGTGTCATAGACCACTTTTTTTGCCATTTCAGCAACAGGCTTTACATTCATATTGATTGATTTAACAACTGTTTTTTCCTCTTTAAAATCTATTACCATAAGGTCACCTCATTAATAACGTTTTTGGAATTTATTTCGAATAAAAATAGCGATGGAATTCATCAATAACAGCACGATCATCAGCACTAAAATTCCCGCTGACGCTACATATTGAAATGCCTCTTGCGGACGTTTTGCCCAATCATAAATTTGCATTGGCAATGCGGTAAATTGACTTAATAGATCATTCGGTAAAAACTGCAAAATAACAGGAATCCCTATCACTACAAGAGGAGCTGTTTCACCTATTGCACGAGACAATGCTAAAATACTACCTGTTAAAATCCCTGGTATAGCGGCTGGTAAAACGACACGTAAAATTGTTTGCCATTTTGTTGCCCCCATACCGTAAGATGCCTCACGTTGTTCATTCGGTACAGCACGAATGGCTTCCTGTGCTGCCACGATGATGACAGGTAAAATTAATAAACTCATTGTTAAACCTGCTGCTAAAATACTTTTACCTAGCCCCAACATCCGTACAAAAATTGTTAACCCCAGTAAACCAAAAACAATGGATGGTACACCTGCTAAGTTGGAGATATTCATGCGAATAAAATCATTTAATCTATTTTTCTTTGCATATTCTTCTAGATAAATCGCTGTGCCAACACCTAAAATGATGGACACTGGCGCAACAACACCCATCAACCATAACGAGCCGACTAACGCTGCCTTTATTCCTGCCTTATCCGCAAAGCGAGAAGCAAAATTCGTTAAGAAATCAAAATTTAAATAACCAATTCCTTGCGTCACAATACGGTACAGCAAAATAGCTAGCATCACAAGCGCAAAGGTAGTTGCCAAGAAAAATAAGGACTTCCACACTTTATTGAATGTAATACGCTTTGTCATTCGTTTCTTGACGACTGTATCATCGATATAGCGCATGCTAGTAAACCTCCCTGAAGCGTTTCGAAATATAATGAGCGATTAAATTCATCACTAATGTAAAGATAAATAAAGTGAATCCAACCGAATAAATCGAATAATAAATTGTCGTTCCATAACCAGCATCACCAGTAGAAACTTGTACAATATAAGCTGTCATCGTTTGGATGGAATCTGTCACATTGAAATCAAATTTCGGTGTGGATCCACCTGCGAGTGACACAATCATTGTCTCCCCAATTGCCCGGGAAATGGCAAGTACGACTGAAGCGACAATACCCGATAACGCCGCTGGTAACACGACTTTTATCGCCACTTCAAACTTCGTAGCCCCTAACGCTAAAGCTCCCTCACGCATACTGTTTGGAACAGATGACATTGCGTCCTCTGACAAAGATGTAATCATTGGTAAAATCATAATACCTACTACGATTCCCGGACTAAGTGCATTAAACAGCTTAAGCTCAGGTAAAATCGCTTGTAACATAGGTGTGACAAATGTTAAGGCAAAGAAACCATAAACGATTGTCGGTACGCCTGCCAATACTTCTAATATAGGCTTTACAGTACGGCGTGTTTTTTCACTGGCGTATTCACTCAAATAGATGGCTGATGCGATGCCAAATGGCACTGCTACAATGACTGCGATTAATGTGACTTTCAATGTCCCCGCGATTAGCGGTAATATCCCAAATAACGGCTCCTTCCCAGAAAACGGTAGCCACTGTGTACCAAATAGAAAATCCGTAATCGAAACACGTTTGAAAAACTCAAACGTTTCAAAAATAAGGGTGAAAACAATGCCAAATGTCGTCAAAATCGAGATAAGCGCTGCAGAAAATAATAAAGCTGGCATGGCTTTTTCCACTATTTTCTTCGTTTTATGATTGCGCGAATTTGCAATTAATTGTTGCACAGATGATGTCTTATTTTCTTTATGAGAAACCATTGGGTGCTCCTTTCCAATAAGCGAGGGAAAGAGCATACATCTCTTCCCCCCTATGCATGACTACTTATTTTAAGCCTTCTAACGTTTTTAAGCCTTCAGCATACTTTTCTTCCGGTAGTCGAACATAACCTACCGCCTCTGCCATATCCCCTGCATTTTCTAGTGTGAATTTGATGAAATCATACGCTGCAGCATTATCTTTCATCGCACTGTTTTTCACATATGTGAATAGTGGACGTGAAAGTGGCGTATATTCGCCTTTTTCAATTGTGTCATGTGTTGGTTCAATGCCATTGACTTTTACAATGTTTAATTTATCTTTATTTTCTAAGTAGTAAGCGAAACCGAAGAAACCAATTGCATTTTTGTCACCAGCTACACCTTGAACTAGCATATTATCATCCTCTGATAATGTGGCTGCACTTACTAGATCCGCACCATCTAACACGACTTCGTCAAAGTAATCGTACGTACCTGAGTCAGTACCTGGTGAGTAGAATACGATTTTCTCTGCTGGCCATGATGGGTCGATATCAGACCATTTTTTCTCTGTGCCATCTTCAGTCCAAATTTTCTTTAATTGTTCGACAGTTAAATCCTTCGCCCAATCGTTTTCAGGGTTCACCACTACTGATAATCCGTCATATGCTAAAGCTAACTCCGTATAAGCAACTCCAGCTTGCTCTAGTTTTTCTTTCTCTTCAGTTTTTATAAAACGAGATGCATTTGAAAAGTCTGTCTCACCTGCGATGAATTTTTCAAAGCCGCCACCAGTACCAGAAACACCCACCGATACTTTAACATCCGGTTGTGCACCTGCATACTCTTCTACAACTGCTTCAATAATTGGTGCCACTGTTGATGACCCATCACCAGCAACAGACCCTTGCAGTTTTTCGTCAGCAGCTTCTTGTCCTGAGTTCGCTGGTGCATTTGTTTCTGCATTGTTACCGTTTTGCGATGAGCTGTCTCCACTACATGCACCTAGCATTAATGCTGAACCCATTACCGCTGTCATCGTTAAGTACTTCCACTTTTTCATCTCATTTGCCTCCGTCACTAACATTTTTATTTGTTATTTGCCTTACAATCTTTACTATAATGACTGAATGTTGAATTCGTATAAATCGTTCGTAAAAGACTCGTAAAGGAATGTAATACTTTGTAAACGATTGTAAAGAAGCATTTACAATTGACTTTATATTGTTTGCTTCCTTATTAAATAGTGTTATAATTAGCATTTGTGTCAGGAAATAACATAAGAGGGGTTTGACTTTGTGATTAAGCATGCAAAAGTACAAAATGCCGATTACTTTAAAACATATTTAACACTGATTATGGATCATCGGGAGTTGTCTTTACAGGAGGCTATTGATTTTATGATGACTTCTTATTTCTTTAATAATATTGAGCTTTATGGAAAAAAAACGAGGCAACAGTTTGAATTAGCGATTGAACAACTGAATTGCTGATAAAACATAAGAAATCGCTTTGCTTGTAGAATACTAAACCAAATCATTTTCAATATAGATTAAAAAAACCGCTAGGCATTTAAAATGCGCTAGCGGTTTTATTATTCTTGTTCATCCTCACCAATTTTATCTTTTGTAATAGCAGGTAGGATTGGCTGTTGTACTTTATTATCTGACACTTTTGTTGTGTCATATTTTTCTTTTAACTCATAATACTTATCTAATGCACGTCTTGCAATCACGTTATTACTTGTTATATGTTGATCAAGGTTCGTTGACACCCATGGAATTACAACAGCATAAGCAATTTCAGGATTTTCATATGGCGCAAAACCAACATGCGTCAAATTGGTCGTATTTGTGCCATAACGCTCACGTAACGGTCCATAGTAAACTACTTCGGCTGTACCAGTTTTTCCGGCAGCTGTATAAGGCGCATTCGCAAATGCTGAGCGCGCTGTACCACGAGTCCCCGTATAAACACGACGCAATCCTTGCTTAACATAATTCAGTTCATCTTCGGTATTATCGATATGATTTAAAATTTTCGGTCCTACTTCTGTCACTAATTGCCCTAGCTGCTGACCATCTTTTGATGGATCGCGCACTTCTTTTACGACATGGGGCTGAATACGGTAACCACCATTTGCTATCGTTGAAATGTATTGTGCAAGTTGAAGCGGTGTATACGTATCATACTGCCCAATAGCTAAGTCGAGCGTTTTACCACCCATTGTCGGGCCAGATGGACCTTCTACTCCACTAAATTCATTCGGTAAATCAATACCTGTTTTAACGCCTAAGCCAAACTGCGCATAGGAATTTCGCATATTTGGGAATGTCTTATCATTTAATCGTAGTGGCATGTTATAACTATATGGTGTGCCATTGATAAGCATTGCTGTTTTAAACATGTAAACGTTCGAAGATTGCTCAAGTGCACTTAAGCCGTCCATTGAAATATACCCAGTATGGTTAAAGATCGATTTTTTTACTGGTGTACCAAGTAAATGGATCGGTTCATCTCCCAATACTGTGTTCGGCGTAATGGCCCCTAGTTTATAGCCTGTCAGTAAAGTAGCTGCTTTTACGACAGATCCTGCTTCATATGCTGTAGTGAAAGAACCGTAAGCATAATCTACAACGACATTTTTTCCAGTTTCCGAATCTTTTTCAATTTTTTTACCGACCATTGATAAAATATCACCGGTGTTCGGATCCATCATAATTAAGAAAGCTCGGTCTAATAAACTAGACCCTGACATTGCTTTTAAATTAAGTAGTTCTTCTTCTACAATTTTTTCATTTGCTGCTTGTAACTCACTATCAAATGTTAATACTAAATCTTTGCCAGGCTCACCTTCATACGTTGTCACGGTATCGACAACCTGCCCTTTTTTATTCGTAATATTTTTTACAACTGTTTTTTGCCCTTGTAGTAGCTCTTCATATTGGGCTTCAATATAACTTTCCCCTACGCGGTCATTACGTGAATAGTCTCGTGCTAAATAATAATTTAGCTTATCTTTCGGGATACCCTTCGTTGGCACAGTTGTACGTCCTAATACAGAAAGCGGGGATAGTTTGACACGCTTCCAGTCTGTAGTCGTATTAACGCCTGGTAACTCGGTTAAACGCTCAGAAACACGAGCAAATTCGTCCGCTGATACATTTTCACTTTTAATAATTTGTGGTGATAAATTATAACCGGATACCATCTCGCGGTAAATCGCTAATACTTCTAAATCAGCATCTGTCAACTGCGCTAATTCTTCATCTGTAATGCGCTCACGTACAATTTTATCAATCTCTGCATTTGCTTGACTTGTCGTAATATTTTCTTGTGTTTTAATTTTTGTTTGCTCTGCATCTGAAATCTTCGCGTACGCTTTATCATGATTTTTTAAAATCCAAAAATCATATTTATCACGTAATGTCACACGGTTTGTTGGCTGATCAATCAATTGTGCCAGTTTTTCAGCGATTGCAAGCATTTCCTCCGTAGTTGTCGTCTGCATTTTTGTATATGTAATCGCATTTTCCGGCTGATTATCAACTAAAATTCGGCCATAACGATCATACATTCGACCTCTTGGCACGCTTGTATTAACAGGAACTTCCTCCGTCCGTTCTAACACACGAACATACTCTTCCCCTTTTACAATTTGCATATAACCAAGCCTAAAAATTAACATCGAAAATACGATAAATATAGCAAAGAAAAGGACATTCATACGAAATGTTAAATTAGAGTGATGCTTTGCTTTAACACTCGCTGCGCGATTTTTCCCGGGTGCTTTGCGCATATGTATTCCCCTCCTCATCTAATTACTGTTTCAATACACGATACTTAGTATACCATTGGATGTACAGTCAGAAAAGCCAATTTCACAATTCCTATGTGCATCATGCAGGAAGAAATAGCGCACAACGGATGAACGCTTTTTTACATGCAAGATGCGAGCAATATTCCGTCGTCAGTTGTTGATTTGGTTTTTCCACTGCCGTCCCATTTTTGTTCCATTGGCATATTTGTTTATTCAATGAACCAACGCCCTAATCCCTTACTAAAATCGTCATGATATTTGACGGAACTTCGCTAGAAAAGTTTCCTTTTAAGCACCTGAATTTTAATTTAATCATGCAACTTACACTGTAAGATAACTCTCGTTGCTTGTGTAAATAAAAAGGCTATGCCAAGGTGTTGTTCAACTTGTGCATAGCCTTTTATAAATAAATTATGAGTAAACATCCGCTAGACATTTAGCTCAGCAGACATCTCTTTTTGCAACGATTATTTTGCAGCTTGGAATTTAGCTTCAACTACATCCCAGTTTACTACGTTCCAGAAAGCACCGATGTAATCTGGACGACGGTTTTGGTAGTTTAAGTAGTAAGCATGCTCCCAAACATCTAATCCTAAAATTGGTGTTTTACCTTCCATAACTGGAGAGTCTTGGTTTGGTGTAGACGTTACTGCTACTGAATCACCATCAACGATTAACCAAGCCCAACCTGAACCGAAACGAGTTGTTGCAGCTTTTGCAAACTCTTCTTTGAAAGCATCGAAAGAACCAAATTTAGCGTCGATTGCTTTTGCTACTTCACCAACTGGTGTATTTGAACCGCCTGGCGCGATTAATTCCCAGAATAGTGTGTGGTTAGCATGTCCGCCACCGTTGTTACGAACTGCAGTTTGTTTGTCAGCTGGTAGTGCATCGATATTTGCGATTAAGTCGTTAATGTCTTTTTCAGCAAATTCAGTACCTTCTACTGCTGCGTTTAAATTTGTTACATAAGTATTGTGGTGTTTAGAATAGTGAATTTCCATTGTTTTTGCATCGATATTTGGTTCTAATGCGTCATAAGCATAAGTTAATTGTGGTAATTCGTAAGCCATTTTAAAGTTCCTCCCTAAAATAAAGAAATAATTAGTACATCCTTAGATTATCAAAATTGGTCAAACCATTCAATGAAAAATACCTCAAATGAAAGATTTCAGCCTTTTGACCGAACAAATAATCCAATTTCTAATATACCCATTGCTTTAATTTGTTAAACTTTATAATTACCTCCACAAAGCTTTGCGTTAAATGGTAATAAAAAACAAGATAATCATCACGATTTGAATAACCGCCTTGGCAAGCGTTGACGTGAAAAAACCGACAAGTGAGCCAACACCGCTTTTCACCGCTTCTCCAACAGTTCTTCGCTCAACAATTAGCTCCGCTATCACTGCTCCTAAAAAAGGTCCTAGTAATATCCCTGCAACCGGAATAACGAATGGCCCAATTAACAAGCCAATTGTACTGCCCCACATTCCTGCATTTGAACCGCCGAATTTTTTAAGACCCAACGCGTTGGCAACCGTATCAGCAGCAAATAAAAGCACAACAAATACTATTTCAATCGCCCAAAACCACCAGCTTAAATCGGCAAATGAAAAAAATAATCCATACAGTAAAAAACCACCGATTAAAAATAACACACCTGGAATTATCGGATACACTAAACCAACAAATGAAACGATAAAGCAGGCAATCACTACAATCCAGCCAACGACTTCCATAAATGCTCTCTCCTTTTGTCGTGCATTGCCTTACATACGAAATATATTGTCAAAAGTTTCATCGTTAATGACGAATACCTAATATAGAATCAGCAATATTCACAGCATGATCCCCGATTCTCTCTAAATTACTAACAATATCCGTATAGACAATACCTGCAGCGCCACTACATTCATTTGTATTTAAGCGTGCGATATGCTTTTGTCTTAGTTTATCCTCCATATCATCGATTAAACTTTCAAGCTCTGTCACTTCTTGTGCCAAACTTAAACTTGCTGTATCAAGTGCCTCTATGCTTTTACGTACTGCCTCAATTGCAAGACTAAACATGCCAATTAAATCTTGGCGTGCTGATTTACTTAACGTTACTTCATGATGTTCTTTATATTGTAAAAGCTCTAATATATTTTCAAAATGGTCGCCGATGCGCTCAATATCACGTACATTCGTTAAAAGGGTATGATGGCGAAGCGAATCTGCATGTGAAAGTGGTTGCTTTGACACCATCACTAAATAATTAGTGATCTCTTTATCTAAGTGATTAAGTGCCACTTCCAACTGGAGCACTGTCGGTATATGTACAGAGTCCCCTGTTTTCATATAGGAAAAAGTTTCTTCTAAGCCCCTTAGTGCATGCTCACCCATTCGTAAAACTTCCTCTTTTGCTTGCCCCAGTGCAATGGAAGGTGAAGAATCTATAAACGCTGGATCTAAATGTTTCGTCGTCACATCAATATTGCCATCATGTCCAGGCAATAATTTTGTTACGAGTAACGATAAACCTGCGATAAAAGGTAACTGAATCAACATATTAAAAACATTAAACGAACCGTGTGCGACAGCAATTTGCATACGTGGCTCTAAATGAAACACCTGACTAATCCACTGGACGTAGTTGATAAATGGACTGAAAAGCAACATAAAAATGACTGTCCCAAAAACATTAAACAATACATGCGCTGCTGCCGCCCGCTTTGCATAGATGGAAGCACCTAACGACGCTAATACAGCCGTAATCGTCGTGCCAATATTTTCACCAAATAAAATCGGTAATGCGCCATCTAATCCGATTAACTGCTCTGCATATAAGCCTTGCAAAACGCCGACGGTCGCTGTCGAACTTTGAACAAGCAACGTAAAAATAGTACCAAGAAAGATGCCAAGAACCGGCTGGTTGCTCAGATGAATCGTCAGCGAGGCAAAATCCGCTAATTGATGTAGCGACTGCATACTTGCACTCATTAACTCTAACCCTAAAAATAGACCACCAAATCCAAAAACTATTTGCCCGATATGATGATAAAATGCTTTTTTAAAGAAAAATAAACACGCTGCGCCAATTGCTAGTAGTGGATAAAAATAAATGCCAATATTAATACCGATAATAAATGCCGTTATTGTTGTACCAATATTAGCCCCCATAATGACACCAATTGCTTGCCGTAGTGTTAAGAAGCCAGCACTTACTAAGCCAACAGTGATAACGGTTGTCGCAGAGCTTGACTGAATACAAACTGTTACGATAATCCCAACTAACACACCCATTAACGGATTCGTTGTAAATCGATTTAACCATTCACGAAGTCTGTCATCTGCAGACTTTTGTAAGCCATCGCCCATATATTTTATGGAAAATAAAAAGACCCCTAATCCACCTAAAAATTGAAATAATATGCTTTGCCAATCTATTGTCAATGGTTTTCGCTCCAATTCCTACGTCTCTACTAATCTATTTCTAATCATTAAATGAAAATGTACAAAAAGTAAAGAAAACCTTTAACTTCTTTACACAATGTTAACATTTTACCTACGAATTCTCAGATAAAGTTACTCAGTCCATATCTAGACATTCTTGAACATGTTAGAATAACGTTTGGAGGAGATATAAATTATGAAACACTCACAATTATTGATAGATAGCTTAATACATCCTAAAAAACTAGCAGCCTATCGTTTATTACCTATTGGAAAAGTTATTCAATATACCTTTTTATTAATTACGATTGTGACGGTATTTTCATTTGGACGTTTTACTACGGATATGACTGTCAATACGCTAGATATAAGTGGGATAACGGAATACATAGCTCAAATAAAATGGTTATTATACCCGGTCACATTTATTATGCTGTTTGTTATGACAACGATGTTGATTTTTGGGCAAATTGCGCTTTACGCCTTAGCCGGTTTATTTATTTTAAAGGTTATGAAACGTCGCGGTGAGTATCGTCATATTTGGCGCACAACAACGTTTGCCATTACATGGTCAACCCTTATCAGCATGCTAGCAGAATACTTTCCCAATGCAAGTACGATACTCTCAATCTTGTCATTACTTTTAACGATTATTCTATTAATCATGGCCTTTACAAAATATCCAAAACAACCAAATTTAAAATAATAGGTATGATTCCCCTCTCTTCTCAATATAGTGTAGAAAAAGGAGGGGTTTTTTTGCGAGCATTCTTATTAACTGTTGCCATCGTGCTCATTGCATTTGTCGTGAAAGTAGATTTAACAGAAGGCACATTATCACTCGCTGCCTTCTATCCTAAAGAAGGTCAAAACGGTCTGTGCGAAGACCAACGCGAGCCCGCTTACATTACAGTCCAAACAATTCAAGGCGATACGATACATAGCTTATTTGCACTACACCCTGCAAAAGTGCCAATGACCTTTCCTGAAAGGCTGGAGCTTTTTTATCAATTAAATCCGCATTTACAATTACAAGCACTTGTACCTGGCGAAAATATTAAGCTTCCTCTCTCTTTTGAATTCGAAAACAAATGCGGAAAATGAAAAGTTAACGTTTCTTCCTTGTCCTTATTTTCTTACACTGCTAAAATAAGTGTCAGTGACGGCTGAAAGTTGTGGCCGAAAAGGAGAGAAAGTTAATGAGTGAAATTTGTCACCGTTCAAAAACACGTCCTGTACGTGTCGGTAATTTAACAATTGGTGGTAGTAATGAATTATTCATTCAAAGTATGTGTACAACAAAAACACATGATGTCGAAGCAACGGTTGCAGAAATTTTGCGACTTGAAGAGGCGGGCTGTCAAATCGTTCGTGTTGCAGTACCAGATGAGCGTGCGGCTGATGCCATTGCCGAAATTAAAAAGCGTATCCATATTCCATTAGTAGCTGATATTCACTTTGATTATAAATTAGCTTTAAAAGCAATTGAAAATGGTATTGATAAAGTTCGTATTAATCCAGGTAATATTGGACGTAAAGAAAAAGTAGAAGCCGTTGTGACAGCTGCAAAAGCAAAAGGGATTCCTATCCGTATCGGCGTTAATGCTGGTTCTTTAGAGCGTCATATTCTTGAAAAATACGGCTACCCTACTGCTGATGGCATGGTAGAATCAGCGCTACATCATATTAAAATTTTGGAAGACTTAGATTTCCACGATATTATCGTGTCAATGAAAGCATCGGATGTTAATTTAGCAATTGAAGCATATGAAAAAGCTGCAAAAGCATTCGATTACCCTCTACATTTAGGTATTACAGAATCAGGTACACTGTTTGCCGGCACTGTTAAATCAGCTGCTGGCCTTGGAGCGATTCTGTCAAAAGGCATTGGTAATACGCTTCGTATTTCGCTTTCTGCCGATCCTGTGGAGGAAATAAAAGTCGCACGTGAACTTTTAAAATCATTTGGCTTAGCTTCTAATATGGCGACATTGATTTCATGCCCTACATGTGGACGTATTGAAATCGACCTTATTTCGATTGCCAATGAAGTAGAAGAATACATTTCAAAATTGAATGTACCTTTAAAAGTAGCAGTTTTAGGCTGTGCTGTTAACGGACCTGGTGAAGCGCGTGAAGCGGATATCGGTATCGCTGGTGCACGTGGTGAAGGTCTGCTATTCATGAAAGGTAAAACGGTTCGTAAAGTGCCGGAAGAAACAATGGTAGAAGAGCTGAAAAAGGAAATCGATAAGCTAGCTGCAGAAATGGTGGAAAAACGTGCAGCTGAAGAAGCAGCGAAAGCGAACGCCTAAGGAGGTGCTTGCATGACGACAAAGCCCCGTTTTGGGATTGATATTGACGGGACAGTAACATGTCCTAGTACACTGATCCCCCATATTAATAAACAGTATAATGTCAATATTACATTGGATGATGTGTGCGAATATGATTTTTTATCAGCTTTCCCCCATCCAGTAGATCGCTCAGCATTTAACGCGTGGTTTAAAGAAAATGAGCCTTATATGTATGAAGTTTCTGAAGCAGCAAAAGATGCCAAAGAAATTTTAAATGCTTGGCAAAATACGTATGAGCTATATTACATTTCTGCGCGTGGTGAAAATGTATCAGATATAACACACAACTGGTTTAAATCTCAGGCTATCCATTTTGATCATATCGAGCTCATCGGTAGTCATGATAAACTAGCTACTGCGAAAAAGCATCACGTATCAGCTTTCTTTGAAGATAAACACGATAATGCTGTGATGCTCGCTGAAGAATTAAAAATACCTGTTGTCCTATTCGATACACCATATAACCGTCTTGCTGTACCTGACAATGTCGTTCGTGTTTATAATTGGCAAGAAGCCAATCAGTTTATTACGAATCACTTTAAGTAATATGGCTATGGCGTAAAATGTTTAATAAAAGAGTCGTGTTCAAGTGAAGAACACGACTCTTTTTAATTGGAAACAAGCAGAACTTGTCTACCAATATTTTGTGCGCACCTATAAGCTTAAACTTCAAGAATTCCCCGCATCCAACGTTCAACAAAGTTTTCAAACGTAATCCCATAATTATCATACACGGCATGATAAACAAAATACGTGCCTAAACGATCGAGTATCTCATCATTAATTTTCATTTTCAATCGCTCCCCTTCTAATGGTTTTCACGAAATATCAACCAACTGAACCTTTGCTAGTTGGAATACGCTAAGAAAAGGTCGGTTCGTTGCAAAAACGTCACAATCTGCCACTTACACACCCTTCCTTCATAATTTCCTTTTCGTTAATATAATAGTAACAACTAGTAGAACTGGGGGTATTCCTTGTGAAATGGATGACAAAACTCACTTTTATAACATGCCTGTCTGTCTTACTTGCCGGCTGTGGCGATCGCCTATCTGAAATTAAAGATGCCGTATCTGGCATTAACTCAGCTGCTGATGCTGCAGCTAGCGCAGTTAGCCGTGATGTCCATGCAATAAGAGCACTAACAATTAACTACAACGATGAATCTTTTACTATTAATGATCTATTTAAAACTATTTTACGTGACATACGCTGGGAATATGACGCCCAAAAAAATGAGCTCCATGTACAAGGCACTTGGCAAGCACCTTTATTTTCTGAACAAGCTTGGGATCAAGCAATGCAAAAACAGCTTGCTGAAACAGGCATTGTAAGCGTTACCTGTACAATGAATGGCGAACAGTTTGATGCTTCACATACAGCCATAACGCTCGTTTTTAATGATGAAAAAATTTTACAAATGGATGGAGAAGTTGCACTCCATCATCTTTATGATACATATTTAAAAAAATAAGCCTGCTAGCTTTTCTAACGATTATTTCGTTTAGAAGAGCTATTTTTTTGTATAAGCACCGCGCCATAAAACTATAACTCTCCAAGTGTCTTTAAAAGTAAGAAATCTTACAATTTCGAAATATTAGCACTTATTATTTGAATACGAGTAAACCGTCACGTTATAATCAAAGTATCACGTGATGGTTGGGAGGTACTTGCATTGGGACAGAAAAACTAAAAATTGGGGAGCTTGCTGAAAAAACAGGCATTACAAAAAGAACAATTGATTACTATACAAATCTAGGCCTGTTGGAAGCAGAACGTTCCGCATCGAACTATCGCTATTACGCCCCTGCCATGATTGATCGACTTTATTTTATTGAACAACGTAAACAAGAAGGGCTTTCACTCGTAGAAATTCAACACGCCCTCCATAACACAGCTTATGAAGAAATCGATGTTCAAATACTACGATTAAAAATGCAAGATTTAGAACATGATGTATCTTCTTTACTTAAACAAATGAACAAGCAAGATAATCAAAATATCCAATCAATTAAAAAAAATGTTTCACCCGAAAGCATTGCTCTAATGCAATCGTTATTATTACTTATTAATACCTAGGAGGTGACGTTCTGTTTTGCAGAACGACTATTTGGAGACCATACTGAATTTATCAATTTTCACCATTTTATTAGCTTTAACCGCCTTTTTCGTCGCAACGGAATTTTCGATTGTTAAAATGCGATCTTCTAGACTTGACCAATTAATTGCAGAGGGCAATAAAAATGCCATTCCGGCAAAGCATGTCGTCAATCACTTGGATGAATACTTATCTGCATGTCAGCTCGGCATAACAATCACTGCGCTCGGAATCGGGATGGTTGGTGAAAAAACGTTTGAATTCATGTTACATCCATTCTTTGATATGATCGGTATTGCGGATAAATATATCCCTATCTTCACGATTGGTTCCGCTTTTGCTATCGCAACATTTTTACATGTTGTTGTCGGTGAGTTGGCCCCAAAAACAGCGGCTATTCAAAAGACCGAAACGATCGCATTACTTTTTGCTAAACCAATTATCGCTTTCTATAAATTGTTGTATCCGTTCATTTGGTTTTTAAATGGCTCGGCCCGATTACTTCTCGGATTATTTGGCATGAAGCCAGCGAATGAGCACGAGATATCGCATACAGAGGAAGAACTACGCTCACTAATATCAGAAAGCTTTAAAAGCGGTGAAATCAATAAAACGGAGTTAAAATTCGTCAATAATGTTTTTGAATTTGACGAACGTATTGCGCGTGAAATTATGGTTCCCCGAACAGAAATTGCTGGTATTGAAAAAAACGAAACTTTCACCAATATTATTCATTTTATCGCCACGGAGAAATATACTCGCTATCCTGTTTATGATGGGGATCGAGATAATATTTTAGGCTTTATTAATGCTAAAGAGTTATTTACCCATGGTTTACTCGATCAACTAACAGATGAGTCTTTAGTGCTCGAAAATTTTATTAATCCTGTTATTCGCGTAATAGAAACGACACCTATTCAGCAATTACTAGGACGCATGCAAAAAGAACGTATTCATATGGCCATTTTAATGGATGAATATGGTGGTACTTCAGGGCTTGTAACAGTTGAGGATATTTTAGAAGAGATCGTCGGCGAAATTCGTGATGAATTTGACGATGATGAAGTAGCTGAAATTCGAAAAATAGGCGATAATCATTATATTTTAAATGCAAAAATGCTTGTAGAAGATGTAGAAAATTTATTACAAGTATCGCTGGATACAGAGGAAGTAGAAACACTAGGCGGTTGGTTCCTAACAGTGAACAATGGCATTAAAGCTATTAAAAACATTGAGCTTGCACAGTATGTATTTAGCATCTATGAACAACACGGACATCAACTTCACTATATTGAAGTACGTCCACTTCGTAAAAGCGCCCCCGTTACAGCAGAAGGCTAATACATTGGGCTATATAAAGGTTCTCTATACTTTCGACTTATTCCACTATTAGCCATATTTTTATATAATAGCATTAGCTATTATTCTATACCCAGGGGGCAATGTTATGAAACTTTTTAAACTATATCATTCAGACGGTATCCATATTATTACCGACGTCAAAAAACACAAGACAAATATCGAATTAAAAACGATTACTGGCGAAATATTATACATTATCGTTGTCACTGATGAAAACTATACAGTATACGATGATCGCTTCGCTGGTGCTTCCAAGCAGTTAAATTCTGTAGAGGCTTTTGATATTGACGGAAGCTTTAGAAGCCTTGATTTTGATAATATGCGCGCATTATTCAAAGAGGCTTTCACCAAACTATTACAGGAAATCGCTGAGTGTGTAAATGACGGTGATGAACTGGTGGATATTGATACGCTTCGTCATAAAGTAAGTGCCCAAATCAAAGGAATTCATTTCCGTGTCATATCTGACACAAAAAAATATGAATATTAATAGCCTGTTATCCTGACTAACAGACTGCTCAATAAGTAAAATTTTTTGAGCAGTCTATTTCTTTAGCTCCGTATACGATCATCTTTTCAATCTACAATTCCAAATCTTCGCCGCCTATTTCAACTTTCATGTATAATGGAGCGTAACAACCTGATAGAAAGGGTGTTTGCCATGAATCGTGAACAACTCAACATACTCATTTCAGAAAAACTAAAATTAATTCGAACAGAAAAAAATTTAACACAAGATCAAATGAGCGACCTATTAGGGCTGTCCAAAAAAACACTTGTGCAAATTGAAAAAGGTCGCATAAAAACCGGCTGGACGACTGCAGTGGCTGTTTGTGCACTATGCCGAGACAGTTCTATATTACAGCATGAGCTTGGGGGCGATCCGTTAGAAGTTGTAGACTTAATCGCCAATAACGGTACATTGCAACCAAAAGAAAAAACGATGGGCGGATACATATGGTGGAAAAACCTTAGTGAGTGGCAAGGTTACCGATTACAACAAAACGTCATAAGTCACCACTTTCGAATTTTAGATACCGAAAACTATCGCTTGCTTTCAACCTTTGACGAAAAAATTGCTGAGCAAGAATGGAACAAAATCAAGGACTAATTCATACAAATGTGAAGATAAATCTCGATGACATAGTGATTTATCTTCACATTCACTCTTGCCCATATCCCATTCGCTTTCACAATCCCCTCCCCTCTTCTCGCTTATTTTCTAATGTATAGACAAACGAATAATAGCTTATTCTCATGCTGACATAAGATACAAGAAGTTAAAAATTGTATCTAACCCACTGTTTTATGCTATTAACTTATATTTTTTAGCCGCTCATATTTATACAGGCTCAGCTAACATAGGACATTCATAAACGAGAAAAGTCGAATTTTGCAAGATTCTTCTCTATAATGAATAGTAACGCCTGTTATAACTGGAAAGGATGCTTTAATATGACACGGATTCTAGCTATTAGTGATATACATGGAGAATTAGAACTTTTGGAAGAATTATTAATAAAAGTGCAGTTTGATGCCACACAAGATCAGTTGATATTACTTGGTGATTATATTGATCGAGGCCCTGCTTCGTGTGGTGTTTTAAATATAGTTGCAGAACTTCAAGCAACTGGTGCACGTGTTCTACTAGGGAATCACGAGGCACTTATGTTAAAAGCTTGCCGTTCTGGAATCCCGAAAGCATGGAATCATTGGATTTCACTTTGTGGTGGAGATGCAACACTTGCAAGCTATGGCTATCAGGCGGAAGATTTTGAAGAAGCTCTTCTTACAAATACATTACCTCAATACATTCAAACATTACCGAAGCTTGAAGAACATTTACAGCTTATCGAAACGTTTGAAATGTATATCGAATTAGAAGATGTCATTTTTGTCCACGGTGGTGTTGTGCCTAATGTTGCATTGGCAGACACCGAACCTTTACAACTATTATGGATTCGAGAGGAATTTCATACCGGTTATCAAGGTGAAAAAACAGTGATTTTCGGTCATACTCCAACGTATAAACTGCATCAAGATCCTACTAATTACAATGTCTATTTTGGTGATAATAATATTATTGGAATTGATGGTGGTGCAGTATTTGGCGGCCAACTACATGCATTTGAATGGCCTAGCCGACAGATTACATCTGTGGCAAAACCAAAAGTCAACGAGCCGGTAGACAGTCTAGAATAAACGTTGAATTCCATTCAATAAGCTCCCTTTACGCAGGCACAGCTTCAACGAATTTTTACTCATGCTGTTCCTGCTGGAGTGTCACGCCTTCCACTGCAATCATTCATTGTTAAATGTTGTTCTTCATTCACCCATCTATAATGTTAAAAAAGAAGACAAGCCCCACCACAGAAAAAGTGGTGGGGCTTGTCTATATATAGGTACAGCTGATTTTTACACAAAAAAACATTTACTAACAATAACTTATTGGCTATCCTTTTTAAGAATCACCTAAACAGCCATTAATATAATTTAAATATAACCCCTGCTAGCGAGTAAATAATAACAGTTGAGAAGAGAATTGTCATATGGAAAAGTGAGAACACAAACATTTTTGTTGCCCATTTTCCTTGATCTGTATTGCTATGGTAACCGTAAATACTCATGACAAGCCATGCGACACTTAGTAGAAGCGCAACAAGCATTATGCCCATACTTAATGAACCAAATAAAAAGCTCGATAATATTAACAATATTAAATAAAAATTCGTTTGATAGTACGTGCGACGCATCCCTTTGACAACTGGTAACATCGGAACACTGGCAGCTTCATAGTCTGCATGCTTACGAATTGCAATTGCATAAAAGTGAGGCATTTGCCAGATTACCATAACTAAAAAGAGACCCATTAATGCTGGGTGTGTAATATCTGATGATACTGCTGCCCAACCAATTAAAGGTGGAACAGCACCTGATATACTGCCAACTTCCGTATTATAAATTGTGCGACGTTTTGTCCACATTGTATACGGTACAACATATAAAAAGACACCAATGAAACCGAATAAAGCTGCTAGTGGCGATGCTAATGCTAGGACACCTAATCCAACAATCAGCATGACAATCGCTAAAATCATCGTGGATTTTGCTGACATCTCCCCTGTTACAGTCGGTCGATTTTTCGTACGTGGCATAATCGCATCGATATCACGGTCATACACGTTATTAAACGCACCCGCCGAACCGATAACAAGAGCCGAACCGATTGTAGCAAAAATGATTTCTGGTATATTGTCCAAGAGTGTCATTTTATTTTTATACATCCCGAGCGCCAAGCCAGCCCACATAGGAATTAAATTGGATTTTATAATACCAGTTTTAACTGTTTGTGCTAAAACATTAGAGAGCGAGTGTTTCTCTATTGTTTCTTCTACAGTCTTTGGATTTTGATCCGTTTTTAGATTTTGTTCCATTCCTCTTAATTCCTTTTCTCTTATAATTTCTACATGTGTCCTTCGATTGAAAGAGACATTTTTTGCATTTTACATATCAAATTATTATTTTACCCCTTTTAGGGTGGCTATGTCTCAAAGTTCACATAAAGTACATGATTTCTATCATGAATGAACTATGTGCCAAATCACAACTCCTTCTATGATACCACCGACTAGCAGGAATTTGAACCTAATTGCCTTCTTTCCGTCATAATACTATTCAAGAAAAACAATCTGCACTATACTAATGGATATGTTCTATCTAATTGAAGGAGTGTCTAACACGTGAAATACGGATTTATTGGTCTAGGAAATATGACCACAGCCATTATAAAAGGCATGTGTAAAAGTGGAGATTTTGATTCCTCTTATATATATGGCTATAATCGTACAAAATCTAAAACAACAAAACTAGCAACCTCTTATGGAATTCAAGCAACTAACTCCATCGAGGATCTTATGGCACAAAGTAATATTATTATTTTAGGTGTTAAACCGCAAATATTACCTGATGTTTTACCCGAAGTAAAAAAACATTTACAAGAAAAGCATATGATTGTTTCCATTGCGGCAGGGAAAAATCTCGACTACTTCCAAGACTACCTTTCAGAGTCCACACCTATTATTCGCGTTATGCCAAATATTAATGCACTAATCGGGGCTTCAACAAGTTGCTATACGGCAAATGCGCAAGTAACAGAGGCACAACTTCGTCTCATTACAACATTATTTGAAACAATCGGTACGATTATTGAAGTACCTGAACATTTATTCTCCATCTTTACAACAATCGGTGGTGCTTCACCTGCTTTTACTTATATGTATATCGATGCATTAGCGCGCGCAGCTGTTCGAGAAGGTATGCCTAAAAATATGGCGCTCGATATTGCAGCAAACGCCGTTTTAGGCAGTGCGAAAATGATTTTACAATCACAAGAACATCCATGGGCACTTGTCGATCAAGTATGCTCGCCAGGTGGCACGACCATTCAAGGCGTATCCTCACTACAAAGTAATCATTTCGAGACGACAATCCATGATGCAGTGGCCGCTGTAATAGATAAAGACCGTAGTCTCTCTTAATAACCATTCAATAGGCAAAGGCATCGAGAAATCTATTCCCGATGCCTTTTATTGTTTTTATTGAACGTTGTCTTGTAAATGTTGTGCTAAAAACACCGTTAAATCTTCCATATTCTCAGGTGTAACACCATGTCCATCTGGATATTGCTTAAATGTCACCGTTGCACCAAATTGCTCGAACAGTTCCTTGCTTTCAACACCCCATTGCGACGGAATAACATAATCATAATCCCCATGAGAAATAAAAGCATGCAAATGATTAACAGTACGGATTGCATATTCCTCCGTGACAAATATTGGCGTATATCCACTTAATGCAACAATGCCTGTAATTAAATTACCCATTACAAAAGCTAGTGACTGTGCCAGTACGGCACCTTGGCTAAATCCAAGAACAAAAACTTTGTGTGGGTCGATTTGGAATTCTTCAATCGCTTCTAATACAAAGCGTTGTAGTGCAATTAACACTTTATCAAATACAGCGCGGTCCGGTTTGCCTACCTCTTGAATTGTGAAAAATGCGTAACCAGGCTTTTGTGTAATTGGCCCTCTGACACTAATAATATGACATTGCTGTTGAAATGGTTGTACTAATTGTGGTAAATCATCTTCATTACTTCCCATTCCATGCAATAAAAAAATTGCAGGGTACTTTTTAGTCGGATCCATATTTGTTGGTTGTGTATGTTTAAATGTGAATGGTGTATTCATGGACATAATTCCTTTCAAGTAAACTCAATTCTAGTTTATCATAATGCACAATTATCCTGCACAGATGTTGATTTTTAAATAGGTATGCTGCTTATAAGAGAAAAAATCCACTGGGCTATCCGCGGGCATACATAGAAGCCGCAGAAGTCTTCGTGGATTTCCGCTTTGAATTTTCAGAATTGTTTGGGTGCCTGGCACTTATTATGTTAACTTTGTCTTCGAAATAAGCCCGTCCGTATGATAGGCGATGTAACCGTTGATGATGCGCACTGTTTCGTGTGGATCAGCTTCAAATAAAACTTCCGATTGTGCTGGTGTTGAGACGAGCACTGTTAGTAAATCCATACGCATCGAATGCGCCGCAGAACTATAGGCATAGTCATAAATAATATCTTCTTCTGATAGACCTTCTGTTTCATACTGTTGATGGAATAACTCTTTTGCCATGTCCATGCGTTCAGCTACTTGCTGGCGAATTCGCATCTGATGCATAAGTAATTCCTCTTCTAGGACACTAGGCTTTAGCCATTGTTTTTTTTCTAACATCGTTATAAGCTCATTTTCCCAAACTTGCTCGTTATCAGTAAAATACAGCATATTCACCATCAGCATATCCCAAAATTCTGTTACAGATTGAGCTGATTGGCGTTGCATAGCAATCGTTTGATTAAAGTGCTGCTCAACTTTTGTAATATTCATATTACGTACTAAATGATGACATACATTTTCAATAAATTTATTCGCTACTTCTTGTACCATGATAAAAACCCGTCCTTATCTCAACAAATCATTTCTTCTCTATCATACCATGATTGTTAAGTAGAAAGAAATCGACAACATTTATCGTGATTATTAGTATAAAGCTGATACACCTGACTTAATCGCTGCACTGCTGACGGCTTTTGCCACAACATTTGCCACACGCTCATCCAGCGACTTTGGGATAATAAATTCTTCTGATAAATCTTCAGCGGTTACTAATGAAGCAATGGCTTCTACTGCCGCAAGCTTCATTGCTTCGTTAATATCTGTGGCACGAACATCTAATGCGCCTCTGAAAATCCCAGGGAATGCTAGCACATTATTGACTTGATTAGGGTAATCCGAACGCCCAGTCGCCATAACACGAACGCCCCATGCGCGCGCATTATCATATGTGATTTCTGGATTTGGATTAGCTAGGGCAAAAACAATGGGATCATCGTTCATTGATTCAATATGCGCTTTTGTTAGTAAATCAGCCACTGAAACGCCAATAAACACATCACTTTCAGCAAGTGCATCCTCTAATGGCCCTTCTAAACGTAATGGATTAGAAACTTTTGCTATTTGCTCTTTCATGCTATTCATGCCCTCTGTACGTCCACTATAAATAATACCCTTTGTATCACACATCACGATATTTTTATAGCCCAATTGAAGTAAAATACGCAAAATGGCAATGCCTGCTGCACCAGCACCATTAATAACTATTTTCATGTCTTGTGGTTTTTTGTTAACTATTTTGATAGCGTTCATTAAGCCTGCTCCTACAACAATCGCCGTGCCATGCTGATCATCATGGAATACAGGAATATTGCATTCCTGCCGAAGTCGCTTTTCAATTTCAAAGCATCGAGGTGCAGAAATATCTTCAAGATTGATGCCCCCAAATGTGGGCGCAATTGCCTTGACAGTCCGAACAATTTCATCAACATCTTTTGTTGCGAGGCAAATCGGAAAGGCATCGACATTCGCAAAACGTTTCAGCAATATCGCTTTTCCTTCCATGACTGGTAACGCCGCTTCTGGGCCGATATCACCTAAACCTAGAACTGCTGTCCCATCCGTCACAATGCCTACTAAATTTCCTTTGATCGTGTAATCGTATACGGTTTGTGGATTTTTTTTTATTTCCATACAAGGCTGCGCAACGCCAGGTGAATAAGCTAAACTTAAATCGTATGTATCCTGGACTGGCACCTTTGCAACTATCTCCATTTTCCCATGCGCTTCTTTGTGCATTGCTAAAGCTTTTTGCATAATATCCATCGTTCCGTCCCCCGTCTTCTAGGTGTTTTCATTCTCTATCCTAAACATTATTTATCAGCTTTTAATTCGCGATAATATGAAGGTACATTCGTTATCATGCTATCCAAAATTACGGTTTTAATACAAAACTAGGCTGGGATATAACTTTATAATTTTTTATACCAGCGCAACGATGTATGATTAATTTGAAAAAGTACGGATTAATTCATAGCTCAACCGCCAGAAATCAACGGCATAACAAAAAGTGCTAGATTGATGGCAATCAATCTAACACTTTATCTCTTTTATTTTAGCAAATTGTTAAAGTCGTTCATTGCCGATAATGATGGAATGGCTGAAAATTAAACGTGGATTTTCTCTAAAATATTTTGCGCATTATGTTGTAGCTTTTGATAATTATTTTGTAAAAATGCTGGGTGCAACGGTTTGCTAAATAAGAAACCTTGTACCGTTTCACAATGACCTGCGATTAAATAATGGAGTTGTGCTTCTTCCTCAATGCCTTCAGCCACCACCTTTAAACGGAGATGCTTAGCCATCGATAATATCATATCAACTAAAGCCTTATCAGTAGCTTCACTTTGAATTTTTTTAACAAATGAACGATCAATTTTTAAGCAATCGATTGGGAAATCTTTTAAATAGGATAATGATGAGTATCCCGTACCAAAATCATCGACAGCAATCGTTACGTCAAGTGCCTTGAGTTGCTGTAAAATCATCGTCATATGATCAAAATTGATGGTCATACTTTCAGTTATTTCTAATTGTAAATATTTTGGATCTAACTCGGTTTGATCCAGTACATTTTGGATCATTTCCACTAAATTTTGTTGAAATAATTGCCCTAACGAAAGATTAACTGCTACCTTAATAGGCGGTAAACCTGCTCGCTCCCACTCCTTCACTTGCTTACAAGCAGTTTCTAACACCCATTGCCCAATAGGAATAATCATACCTGTCTCCTCGGCAATTGGAATAAAAATGGATGGTGCAATCAATCCTTTGCGAGGATGTTGCCACCGAACCAATGCCTCAACAGATAAAATATGCCCTGACTGTAGATCAATCTGCGGCTGATATTCTAAAAACAACTCATTATTTTCTAAAGCATGATGTAAATCATTTTCTAATAGAAGTTTTTCCGTAATCTCGCTTGACATGGAAGTTTCATAAAATAACATGCGTGAAGGTACTTTACTAGCTTCATGCATGGCATAAATCGCAAGCCTTACGAGCTCATCTTCCTTATAAGCATCCGTTGGAAATAAAGAAATGCCAATGTTTAAATTGCCATTTAATGAAAAATGTTGAACTTGGAAAGACTCTTGCATCGCCAATTGCAGTTGTTTACATAATTGTATAATACGCTCTGAGTGATGTGCTTCATCCATATACACGATAAAATAATCTTCTCGTAACATACATAACAAACTCTTTTCAGGTAAACACGCTTGCAGCCTTTGTGCAACCATACTAATCATTTTATCTGCATAAGAACTTCCAAGTGAGGCTTTAATTGTTGAAATTCGCTCGATTTCAATCGCTAAAATTGCTTTATTGGCTTTGGATTGATAGAGATTTTTATGTAAGTATTCATACAAAAAGCGTTCGTTCGGTAAGTTCGTTACTTCATTATGATAAGCCATGTAATGCATCTTCTCTCTAGACTTCTCCAAATGGTTTTGCATTTCGATTAACTCTCGAAACGGCCTTTCAATAGATGAGAAATAAATGGCTTTAAATAGAAGATAAAAAGAACTTAATTGAAATAGATGGCCGATAAAATTTTTAATATCATAAACATCGCGATAAATAGTAAAAAGAAAATCGCTAATGATTAAATAACAAGCACTCCCTAATAATAATACCGTGATTTTCGGCGCTTTAGGAAAGCCTTTTAGTAATATGTACATGATGATAATATGACATGCAATCGCTACATACTGCAATGTATTTTTTAAAGTCGTTGGGCCGACGCCATCAATAACAAGTGGCGGTAGTATAGGATTCGGTGCATAGATAAGCAACAATGAACTAGCAATAACCAAAAAGGGTGTACTATAAATAAACCAACGATAGGTTTTGGTACGAATACCTTTTTCTTTTACAGTAAAAATTACAAGGATTCCACATGATAATACTAATCTGCCGATTATATAAAACCATGTTGCCGCATAACTTGCACTCTGTGTAATAAAATACGGCATCCCTTTATAAGCAAGGGTATGGGCGATTTCAATGAGACTGTATGTTAAAAATAAAGCACCTATATAAAGGGTCTTATTTGATAAAATAAAAGGTGTTGTTAACCACAATTGTATAGCTATTGTCATTGTTACAACAATAATAAGGATTTCTATAAGCAAATGAATCGAAACATAATTACTTTTGCCGAAAATCCCGTAAAATTGTTCGCTCCAGTAAGCAACGATTAGTAACAACACGATAGAGAATAAAATGAATTGAATTCCTTGCCTCAATAAAGAAAAATGTTTAGTTAATTCCGACAAGCTGACCCCTACCTTTTCTAAATTCATTAAGGTTACTTTTGCCATTTATTATTTATAAATAATTTTTACTACATATTACTAATAGATTACCATGATATACCTAAATTTCAATCAAAAGAGAAATTTGTTACTAGTCTATCTTCAGCTATTACACAAAATTGTCACCTATTAGCAAATTCTTTATTAGTAAACTATTTATATATAGTGTTTATATATCTTTTTCGCGGTTTGTATGAAAAAAGACTGAAGGCATCCCCGAATTTTCGAGTTTGTCTTCAGTCTTAGATCATGTACTACTATTCCATTATTTTAAGAAAAAACATAACTATCCATATTGTCCATTGTATTTTGAATCGCTTCTTTTAATGAGCGTTGGTGCTCCTTGCAACAAGTGATTGCTTCCTCTAAAGCAAGCGCTGCATTGGCCATAAAAGGTGCCATCTGCAAATCTTTTGCTAGCTGAATAAGCACAAGTGCTTTATTCCATTTCCAACGCGCATTTGTTGGATCTAATACAATGGCTTGTTCCAAATAAGCAAGTGCATCAAAAGGCATCCAACCAAAACGATGCATCGTTTGACCCGTAATCCCCCAGTACAAAGCCTTATTTGGATTTTCTTTTACTGCCTGTTTAAAGCAATGGACACTCTCATTGTAATGATGTGCAAATAAAAACAGCTCTCCTTGCGTAAAAAATGATTGCGCTTTTTCATTTGCTGTCCCTGTTTTAGCGATTTCCTCTAGCGCTTGGACACGTTTTGAAAACGCCTCTTCATCTTTCATTGCGCGTATTTCGACCACTGCATCTGATTCTGGATAACTTTCATCCCCTCGTTCCGTATGCTGTGTCTCTCCTAATAGGATTGGCTTTGGTAATGTAGCAAGTTCATATTCGTCCAATAAAGTAATATATTTGCCAGCTAAAGCCGCTTCTGGCCCTTCCGCTTGTTGCAAAGCAGCCGTATAACATTTCATTAGCTCCCCATTATAAAAATAATCATCCATTGTCATAGCAAGTTCCTCCAGTTTATAACGCAGCAATTTATCTCCTTACTATTATACATACTTCATCCTGTAAACTCTCTAGGAAACTACCTTCCTGCACAAAAAGAGACTGTCCAATTTTCACTTTGGCCAGTCCCTTTCAAACATTATTTTTTTAATACTTCTTTATCTAAGAAAGAACGCAAATCTTCCTCCGCTAAAGCACCAACAAAGCGAGCTGTTTCCTTGCCATCTTCAAAACGAATGAAAGTCGGCGTCGCTTCAATGCCATACTTCTGCCATAAATCTTCATATTCATAGACGTTTAATTGCGCAATGTTGACACCTAGTTCATCAGCAATCGGCATTAACACTGGTGTGAATGCCTGACAGTGTACACAAATTGGACTAAAGAAATAGGCGTTTACATCTTCACCTGCTGCAATCTTCTTCTCTAGTTCATCAGGCAACATAATATTTTGGTAATTTTTATCATCTAATTGATCGATTGTTTCTTGTTTTAAATCTCTGTCACCATACGGATTATTCGCACTAGCAAGTTTACTTTTGTTCGAGTAATTTGTTAGCACAATGATTGATGCAAATAATACAACAATAACCGACCCAATAATTAGTAGCTTTTTCAATTAAACTCCTCCGATTTCACTTAAAAATGTCCTACATTTAGTGTATTTGGAATTGATTATAAAGTGTTTTTAGAACCTAGTAAACTAATTAGACTTTACTAACAAGTTTTCTAACTATTTAAACATAATTTAGTTCATTTAAGGGAACATACTTACTATAAGCGCAAAACGAATTTGGGGTGAAATTTAATATGAAACATACTTTTCAAGATGTATTTAAAATTTATAAAAGTGATATCTTGAATATCGTCTCTAACTGGGTAGTTGCAGTCATTGTAGGTGGTCTTATTTTTTTACCATCGCTTTATGCTTGGCTCAATATTTATGCTTCCATGGATCCATATGCGCACACTGCCAATATGAAAATTGCCGTTGTCAATGAAGATAGCGGAACGACCATTAAAGGGGAAAACTTAAATATAGGAAAGGAATTAATGGACAATTTAAAAGAAAACAACAGCTTCTCCTGGCATTTTATCCCTAGAGAAGAAGCGCTTGATTCCTTAAAAAACGGAGACTATTTTGCGGTACTAATCGTTCCAAATGATTTTTCCCAAAAGCTATCATCCATTGTGACTGAGCTCCCTACTAAAGCTCATATTGATTATTATGTAAATGAAAAAATAAATCCGATTGCTCCTAAAATTACGAGTAAAGGTGCTGGCGTTATAACTCAACAAGTTTCGAGTGAGTTTATATCGACAGTCAATGGTACACTTTTTTCGATGTTTAATAAGATTGGCATTGAAATCGAACATGATATTCCCGACTTTGAAAAGTTCGAACAGTATGTTTATACAATCGAACAACATTTACCTGATATTGAATCGTTTTTAGCGCAAACTGCAAAAGGTGGACAAGATGCTGAAAAATTAATAGACACTACCCTTAACGAAATTCCTGAAATAGAGAAATTAACGAACAACGGGCTGACAACGATTCAAAGTGGATTAAAGCTAATGAATGAGGCAGATACACTGTTTAATCAGCTTTCGCCAATTGTCAAAGAGGATTTAGCAAGTGCCCAAAAAATCGCACAGCAATTCACACAGTTGTTAGAGAAATTGCAAAATGCTGCTAGCAATACAACAACATTAGCACAAGCAAAAGATGCGCTTTTGAAACAATTAACGTCTTTGCTAGCCAAAGTAAATAGTAGTATTGAAACGCTGGAGGCTTTACAACAACTAACACAGGCGGATGCAACCACTCGCCAACAACTAGCTAATTCCTTGCAAAATGTCATTACGTCTCTTCAAGAAAACGGTTCTAACGATGACAATAATAAGGCCATTATTCAAAAACTGGTGGCTATCCAAGAAAAACTACAAGCGAATGCTAGCGTAGCCGATTCTGCAACGAACGCACTCTCTACATTGCAGCAACTCAATGCTTTATTAGCTGATAGTACGAGTAAAATACAGCAATTACCTACTATCGATGAACAAACGATACTAAATGATATTGCAGAAGTGCAAAAAATTGCACAAGATGCCGCTACCAATTTACAACAGTTTCTTAGTTATTATACGGATACTCTTGAGCCACAAATTCATTCAACGTTGAGCGCTGCAAAAGATACATTAACGAATGCTTCCACTATGTTAACGAAAGTACAAAGCACGATTCCACAAGCGCAACAACGGTTAGCCAATGCCAAAAATACATTAATAACTGCGAATAAGGCCATTTCTACTTTACAGTCTGACTTCCCGACATTAAGTAAAAAAATCATCGACCTTGCAACGAAGCTTCGTACATTTGAAAACGAAGCAGATTTATCTGAAATCGTTCAGTTATTAAAAAATGATGTCGAAGCCGAACGGAATTTCTTTGAAGAGCCGGTCAAATTAGAAGAGCATCGAATGTTCCCAATTGCGAATTACGGAACAGCCATGACACCCTTTTATACAGTGCTTTCCATTTGGGTAGGTTGTTTATTACTTATCTCGCTTCTTGCGGTAAATATTCACGACAGTCAGCACTACAGTATTCGTGCAATTTATTTTGGACGATTACTGACATTCGCAACTATCTCATTGATTCAAACACTCATTATAACAATCGGTGATGTTTTACTATTGGACGTCTCCATTCGTGCCCCATTTTATTTTATACTTTTCGGGCTAATCATTAGCTTTGTTTTTATCACGGTTGTTTACACGCTTGTTTCTGTATTCGGCAATGTTGGGAAGGCTTTAGCCATCGTTATGTTGGTCTTGCAAATTGCGGGCTCTGGTGGAACTTATCCAGTTGAATTGTTGCCAAAGTTTTTCCAAGTCATCAATCCATTTTTACCGTTTACGTATGCAATTGGCATGATGCGTGAGGCCGTCGGTGGTATCATATGGTCAAAAATATGGCTAGACCTCACATTTTTAATTAGCTTCTGGCTAATCTTTATTCTATTCGGCTTTTTCTTCAAAAAATTACTAGGTGAAAAAATGGAACTTTTAATGAACAAAACACGAGGTTTAGATATATTTCATTGATTTCCGCCTTGCTTTGCTATAAATTTTTACATCGACAATGTTATAATGGAAATATTGTAAACAAGTAGGAGGCGTTTTTTTTGAAAAAACTTATTTCCATTTTTACGTTGTTGTTACTCGTATTAAGTGCTTGCGGGGCAGAAAAAAAAGTCATTGAAGAAAATCCAAACGATACACAAACTGAAGCATCACATGATGGACATGCTCATGTTTCAGGCGATATTCAGGAAGAAACAGCAAGTGCGGATGTCCTGCCTTCATTTTTAGACAACCAATCAGAAAATATCCGCTTAGTTTATCAAATTGCGGGGCAATCGACAGATATTTTACAATGGATGCCATGTTATTGTGGCTGTGGCGAATCCGTTGGACATAAAAGTAATCTGAACTGCTTTATTCAAGAAAAACGTCAAGATGGGACCATTGTGTGGGACGATCATGGTACACGCTGTGGTGTTTGCTTAGAAATCGCACTACAATCAGCCAAGATGCACAAAGATGGCATGAGTCTAAAAGAAATCCGTCAAACAATTGATGAAACATATAAAGATGGCTATGCAAAACCAACGCCAACAGAGATGCCAGCTTAAATAAAGGGAAAAGTGTTAGATTGACCATCAATCTAACACTTTTTTAATGCAGTTGAATCGCTACGTTGGTGCTTCCTACACGCTAAAATCGCAGCGTCCTCGTTGTTTATTTACTTCACAAGTTGTAACACCGTTTTAAAATGTGGGTGATCTGCACCTTGCAATAGTTCATATAAAATCATTTCTGTGCTCGTTGGCATAATCCCTAGTGCTTTCATTTTTTCAAGCCCAATATCTTTATTCGCTTTTGTACGAGAAGATACGGCATCCACGACTACTTCCACTTCAAATCCCTGTTCCTTTAGTTGTCTTGCGGTTTGATAAACACAAATATGTGTTTCAATACCTGTCACGATAAACTGGGTACGCCCGCTTGCTTTCATGGCCTCCATAAAAGCCTCTTCTTGACATGCACTAAAAGCCATTTTAGCAATTGGAGCTCCCTGAAGATGTTGGGCAATTTCTAGCGCAGTGCCACCTAAGCGGCTTGGATTTTGCTCTAGCCAAAGTACAGGGACATTTAGTACTTGCATAGCTTGTGCAAGCTTGGACACATTTTGCATAACCGTTTCACTATCATCTACAATTGTCGCTAATTTCCCTTGCACATCCACGACAATCAAACTTGCTTGTTCTATTGAAAACATACAAACACCCCTTTTCATTACTTTGTAATAAGTATACCGGATTTTCTTCGCGAATATATGAATTGTGTGCAAATTGTGTGCGTGCCTGGCACTAAAATGCTCACTTTCATCCTACATAAATAAAAAATTGAGAATTTTGTTTTTTCTCTTGAAAATTGCGTTATAATCCAGTAAAGTGCTTTTATTAAACAAAACAAGGAGTGTACCACTTTGACACAACGAGCATTCAATTTTAACGCAGGTCCTTCTGCACTACCGCTAGAAGTTTTAGAAAACGCTCAACAGCAATTAGTTAACTTCCGTAATTCAGGTATGTCTATTATGGAAATGAGCCACCGTAGTGCAATTTTCGATGAAATACATAATGAAGCAATTGCTCTATTAAAAAAACTTTATGCGATTCCAGAAAACTATGAGGTCCTTTTCTTACAAGGTGGGGCAAGCCTTCAATTTACAATGGTGCCGATGAACTTCCTGCAAGCAGATCAAAAAGCAAGCTATGTATTATCTGGTTCATGGGCTGAAAAAGCATTTAAAGAAGCGAAATTATTCGGTACTCCTGTTGAAGCAGCTAGCACAAAAGACAATAAATATCGCAATATCCCAGCATTATCAGATATCCAGTTTAATGAAGATGATGCCTATGTGCATATCACATCTAATAACACAATTTACGGTACGCAGTGGAAAGAATTTCCTGAAACTGGCAATGTGCCATTAGTAGCGGATATGTCAAGTGACATCTTATCTAAACCACTAGATATCAGTAAATTTGGCATTATCTATGCTGGTGCGCAAAAAAACCTTGGTCCTTCTGGCGTAACAGTCGTGATTATTCGCAAAGACTTACTAGAAAAAGCAAATAAAGAAATCCCAACAATGCTAAAATATACAACGCATGCGGATGGGAATTCATTATATAATACCCCTCCGACATTCGGTATTTATATGTTAGGTGAAGTATTAAAATGGGTGGAAGCGAAAGGCGGCATCGAAGCCATTGCTAAACTTAATGAAGCAAAAGCACAAGTAATTTACGATGCAATCGATCATAGTAATGGCTTTTACACAGGGCATGCAACACTAGAAAGTCGTTCATTGATGAACATCACTTTCCGTGTTGCTGATGAGGAGCTTGAAAAACAATTCCTAGCTGAAGCAAAAGCAGCTGGATTCGTTGGTTTAAATGGCCACCGCTCAGTAGGTGGTTGTCGTGCATCAACATATAATGCTGTTCCATTAGAAACTTGTGAAGCACTTCGCGACTTTATGGTAGCATTCCAACAAAAACACCAATAAAATTAGCACGACGAATGATAGTTTTCACTAACTTCATTCGTCGTTTTTTTGCACCAACAGCTTACTTGCTCCCCCTTCCCATCTTTCTGTAAAAAACCTATCTATCCCCCCAATGATAGACTACTATCACTATGACAACTTGATTAGCACAAACATCCACTTACAAAATAACCAGAAAAAAAATAGTTTTTTTCTTTGATTATCGGACATATTACCAGCCTCATCTCTTTTAAAAAACATAGATTATTAGTGTAAGGCAATAGCTTTACATTATTTAAAGAGAAAGGAGGTAATTTGAATGGAAGATAGACGATATGTTACACACATGAATTGGGCTCCTTGTAAATGTCACAAAGTTTGCAACTGTCATCATAAAAAAGAACATGAGTGTAAAGAAGAAAGATGTCACGGTCATAAAGAGGAAAAAAGCCATAGACCAATGAACCACTGTAGAAGCTGTATCTGTGACCAATTAAAATGTTTAGAAATTGGCACTGTACTTGATGTATTCTTATCCGGCGGCCTTAGTTTCCTAGGGTTAACTTTTGTGAGCTTTAATGCTCGTAATTGTTGTGCTTATTTCTTAGAAGCAGGTTCAACAACACCACTTATTATTGACTGTAAAAAAATAGATGCTATCCGTATTGTAAGAAGAGGTTAGTAGTCTTCTTATGCCCTTTCCTTCTAACATTACTCCTTCATATATAAGGAAAACCCTGTCAAATATTAATTTGACAGGGTTTCGTGTTTACATTCAGGGCATTTACCGTATATTTCAAATTTATGATTTTCGATTTCATAATCAGGAAGCTTTTCGCCAAGCATTTCCATCGGACAAAGATTTAACTCTTTCACATTACCACAATCCATACAAATGAAATGATGGTGATGATGCTCGGACTCACAATGCATGCGAAAATTTCGTTCGCCAGATAACTCTGTTTCTTCTAATATGCCAAGTTTGACGAACGTTGAAAGATTGCGATAAATCGTATCGAAGCTCATACCAGGAAAATCTTTTTTCAGCACATCTAATAAATCTCGAGCGGTTAAATATTTATCCGTCTCCGCAAACATATTTAAAATTAACTCGCGTTTATCTGTTTTTTTATAGCCGTTTTCTTTTAAAATTTCCCACGCTCTTGAAATATTCACTGTGCTGCCTCCCCTTGTTTTGCTGATAGTTTTAACATCATTTTCTTACCGATAATGACAAGTAATAAGATAAGAATAGATGTAACGACAATTGTCCCACCTGGTGCTAAATCTAAATAAAATGCACTAACTAAGCCAATTAACACAGCGACTTCTCCAAAAACGATCGCAAAGATAATCGTTTGTTTAAAGCCTTTTGCTAGACGCATTGCTGCGGCAACCGGCAATGTCATTAAAGATGAAACAAGTAAAATACCTACGATGCGCATACTTGCTGCTATCACAAGCGCTGTTACAATCATAAATAATAGATGAACCCATCTTGCTGGTAATCCACTTGCTTTCGCATATTCTTCATCAAAAGATAACACAAATAATTCTTTAAAGAAGAAAAATAAAAAGACAATGACGACGATTGCGATACCGACAACTACCCATAAGTCTTGTCTCGATACAGCCGACACTGAGCCAAATAAATAACTCATTAAATCCGTGCTAAAACCACTCGCTAGCGAAATAAAAATCGCACTAATGCCAATTCCCCCAGACATAATAATCGGGATGGCCAGTTCTTCATAGTGCTTATACAGCCGGCGTAAACGTTCTATTAGAATAGAGCCACTAACAGAAGCTAAAATACCAAGATATATCGGGTTGAGCAGTGCAAATGCAGCGAAAGACTGACTTACATACAAACTACCAGCTATACCCGCCAGTGTCACATGGGATAAAGCATCCGCTATTAGTGAAAGCCTGCGAACGACAATAAACACACCTAGCAACGGTGCGATGATGCCAATTAATAAGCCAGAGAAAAAGGCATTTTGTAAAAACTCATAGTGAAAAATTGCTTCAATCATTGTGCCTTCTCCTTCTAGTGAATCTTTCTCACGGAATGGCCGTACCAAGCGTCAAGCGCATCCTGAGAAATAGAATCAAATTCGTCTTTGTAGCCATGGAAATGAATCGTTTGGTTAAGGCATGCAACGTGGCTAATACGGTTTGACACCGTATCAACATCATGTGTAACAAGAATCATCGTAATTCCTTGTTCCCTATTCAAATTCGCCAGCATATCATAAAAGGATTGCACATTCTCGTGATCGATGCCGACTGTTGGTTCATCTAAAATAAGCAATCTTGGCTCACTAACTAAAGCTCGTGCAATAAACACGCGCTGTTGTTGTCCACCAGACAGCTCGCCAATATTTCGATTCATAAAGGCGTCCATTCCTACTGCCTTTAATGCCTCATATACTTTGCTTTTGGCATCCTTTGTAGGTCGATGAAAGAGCCCTAATTTTTTTGTTAATCCACTGATGACTACTTCTTGTACAGTTGCAGGAAAACCGGAATTAAAGGCGTTGGATTTTTGAGAAACGTAGCCTATCCACTCACGATGCTTAAACGTAGCACTTGGCTCTCCAAACAGCTTAATGTCACCAGACATCGGTTTTAATAACCCTAAAATAATTTTCAGTAACGTTGATTTCCCTGAGCCGTTAGGACCTAGGAGCGCTAAAAAATCTCCTTCTTCCACACGAAAGGAAATATTTTTCAATACTTGTGTATAGTCATATTGAAATGACACATTCTCAATGTCAATTAATGCTTGTTTCATGCATGATCGCTTCTTTCTAATTCAAAATCATTACGATTTACAAGTTGTAAGTATAAATGAAAGTTTAGTATTTGTAAAGAAAACAAAACTTATAAGGAGAGATTGGTTGTGAGTATTCAATTTTTGCAGCAATTGTCTCAAAGCAGTGATAAAGAAGTAGTTGCCATTGCCCGTGCCGAAGGTTTTGAAATTAGCACTTCTGAAGTAAAAAAGCTGCGCCCTTACCTTGAGCAATTCTCATTTTCTTGGCTCTTTTTAGGTATTCCAAAAGATGTTTTAAGTGAAGTGGAAGCAGTACTCGGTAGAAAACGTTCTCGCCAGCTTATCGCACTATTTACTAAATAATATAGTAAGCCCGAAAGTCAGTTTTTGACTTTCGGGCTTTTTTGTATTAGTGTAAACCGTTTCCTATTATCCTTACATTGACAAACATTCACCAAAATCTACCTATATTTTAAAAATTTTTTGAACTTTTTAGTAAATTAAAATCGATTTTTCTTTAAAAAATATTGAAAATAGAAAGTTTGGAATTTTATAATAATTGATAATTAGTGAATGAAATACTCTTCTTTCTCTATGTTTTTTGTTGTTTTGTTGTTTTGTTGTTTTGTTGTTTTGTTGTTTTGTTGCTTTTGGTTTATTCTCATCAAAATACAAAGAAGGAGTTGGATTGACATGAAGAAAAGACTAGCAACAACAGTTTGTGCTTTAGGTTTATTGGTGAGTGCGGGTGTAGCAAGTGCAGGGACAAGTGCTATCACCTATGCGAAGGAACTGCCAAGGTTTTCAGCGAATATTTATTTAGCAACGGGGACCAAAGATAATAATAGTAAATCGAAGGTTGAAAACTCTATAGTTGGTCAAGATTACAAGGCAAATATGTGGATTGCGGATGCTAATGGAAAAAAGGTATCCGCAACAGCTAAAGAGGTAACAGATAATGATACACGATTCTTCACAGTTGATGATAGTGCTATTGGGGATGATATAAATCTTGTGGCAGAAAATTACAAGAGTAGATATGTTAAAGTAGAAATTGCAGGAAACTTTTATCCAGACACACAATAAATTGCATGTACATTCATACAGCAATATTGATAATAATTCTTTTCAAAGTAGTATAGATAGGGTTGTTTATACATGAACAGCCCTATCCTTTTAATAGGAGGATATCAATGCTTATTGAATACAAAAAACTGCTAAAAAATAAAAACTTTCTTCTTAGTTTTTTTGCTTTAATGTTGCTTGTTGGGATTTCAGTGCTTATAGGTGTAAAAGAGCATAACGAAGAATATTCATTAACAGAGAGAATTTATCATCAACACTATGATGAACATATTGTAAAGGATGTGCTGAGTTTCGTTTCTCCGCATAAACAATGGCTCGGTTTTACTAATAATTTCGCATCTGAATTGTACTATTTACTATTTCCGTTGTTAATTTCAATTGCACTCGTGGATTCCATTTATCGTGAAAGAAAAAGCGGCTATCAACATTTTATTTTTATGCGCATGGATAGATGGAAATATTACACTGCAAAGTTTGCTACTACTTTTCTAACTGCCTTTTTTATGTTCGTATTGCCACTATGTCTAGGCTTAGTGCTTGTTAACTTGTTTACACATCACTGGGATTATACATCTTATGCCACTAGCTATAAAGGTTTAGTAAATGGAACAATTTATCTTCCTGATACTGTATTTAAAGGAGATATTCGATCTCTTTTCTCAGATTTATTAAGCATATCTCCTTATTTATATGCCGCAGTTTTTTATATTATTGGTGGATTGTTTGCTAGTGCTTATGTTTGCATGGGGCTAGCATTATCTATGTTTATTAAAAACTATTATATATTAATTTTTAGTCCACAAATTATTTACACAAGCATTTGGTTTTTAGCTGTAGATAAACCCGCATTGGCTCCATTTTTCTTTATAAGTCCTATCTCTGGAATTGAAGGAGTTTCGATGACGATAATGGTTACTGAATTTCTGTTGCAAATTTTACTTACATTTGTTATTTACTTATTTGGGATGAAGAAACTTGAAGATGTTTTATAAGTACTGCACCTATTGTCTACAGGATATTCGCTTGAAAAAATTGCTCTTTTGGATTGTGGCATGTTTTATGATAACGCTACATTTACTTGAGGTATTGCCTTTTATGTCAGTGGCAACAAGATGGCATACGCTAAAAGACTTTATATTAGCCTCTCTTTATGAGTATTTCTATATTCCTATTTTTTTAATATTATTAGCACCCTTTTCATCTAAAGATAATGATTGGCTATTGCTTAGAAGATATCGTCACCGACGGCAATTTGCCACTTATAAAATTTGCTTCGTTTTTATCGTGACTGCATTTTTTACAGCGATTGTTTTCGGAAGTAGTTTGTTGAGCACAGCGCTAGCGAAGTGGCTATTCTATTCTAATATTACAAATTACAGTGCCCTATTATTATATGTGCCTGAGCCTAAAGAACACGGTTCATTGCTTTACTTTATGTATATGTTTTATTGTGTTACGGCTATTTTCGGGTTGCTTTATATCGTGTTCCAACAACTTTTCAAAAATAACTTCATTAGTGCGATTATAGTTATGATTCTTGGCATGTTGGATCGATATATAAAGCACTTTGTGTTTATTGCCTTTAATAAAAGTGAATTTACGTCACCTATTAGTACATTCTTTATATTAGTTGCTGTTATGATATTGTTAATCAATGCCATTCATTATTTAGTCAATCAACTAGACTTTTACGTGCGAGATGATGTTTCATGACAACATTTTCGTTAGAGTGGAAACTACTGCGAGAAGATGCCCTTAAAATTTGTTGTATTTGTATCGTCTACCCATTATGTACTACTTTATTGCTCCTCTATATGACATCACTTTTTGATGGCATGACATTGCGCCAAGCATTTACTGCCCTTTTGGGACAAGTGGAGGAACTTACTTGGATGTACTGGACTTTGCTATGGTTTGGTTATGTGCTTTTAATTCAAATTATTTGGAAGCCTCGCTCCACTTCTTTTTCATACAATATGCTTTTACGTTATCCGACAAAAAGCTGGTTTTGGCTTAATCGGCTGCTAATCCTACTTATATTTACTGCATGCTATGTCGCAATCACTTATATTATGAGCTTTTTCCTTTTTTTAAAAGCTCACGTGACACTACAATTTGATATCTTAATTGTGCTACAGGCATTGATTCTGTGCATCAATATGTACTGTCATGCTTTGCTATGGAAAATCATCGAATTATTGTTTTCAGGTAAAATTGCGTCTGTGCTACTGATCGTTCTATTTTTTGCGGGTATTAAGCAATCCGCTCCTTATATTCCTTTCTATTATGGGCTAATGGGCAATTTCGACGCAAATATGTACGCTATCATTTTAGTGATGGAAGGGCTATTTATTTGTCTTATGTGTTTACTCATTGTTCGAATCGGTTTAAAAAATGATTACTTATAGGGAGGTCGTGCTATGTCCATTGAAGTATCAAACGTTTCCAAAGTGATAAAAAAACGAACGGTGCTACAAAATATTAATTTCCAGCTAGAGCGAGGGAAAATTTATGGCTTTGTCGGTCATAACGGTTCAGGGAAATCGATGTTATTTCGCGTTATTTGTGGCTTAGTAAAACCGACTGTCGGAACCGTAAAATTATTAGGGGATGTGTTACATCAAGATATTTCATTTCCTAAAAGTGCAAGTGTTATCCTTGAAAAACCTGGATTTTTAGAGCATTATTCCGGGTTTTCCAACTTGAATTTTTTAGCATCGATACGTAACCAAATTACTGACCAGGATATAAAAGCTGCAATAGCAAAGGTAGGTTTAGACCCCGAAGATAAACGCCCCGTTAAAGCATACTCTCTTGGGATGAAGCAAAAACTAGCGATCGCGCAAAGCATTATGGAAGCACCCGAATTAATTTTACTAGATGAGCCAATGAATGCTTTGGACGAAGATTCTGTCCAAAATGTTTATAACATTATTAACGCTGAAAAACAGCGAGGTGCTACCATATTATTAACTTCACATAATAAAATCGATATTGAGTCCTTGTGTGATCAAGTTTATAGGCTGAGCGAAGGCGTGTTAATTGAATCCCCTTGAGCTAGTCTAGAAATCCTCAAAGCTTTCTACTTCAAACATGTATAAAACCTCCATTTTGACATAGCTCAAAATGGAGGTTTTTATTCATTTACTCTTCCCAAAACAAGTCATCTAATGTTTTATTTAACGTTTTACAAATCGCAAGACATAAATTTAACGTCGGATTATATTTACCCAATTCGATTAAACCGATTGTTTGTCGAGTAACCCCTACTTTTTGCGCTAAATCTTCTTGTGACAGATCATGTTCTATGCGAGCCATTTTTAAACGGATATTTTTCATGCTATTCACCATTTGTTAATCTTCTAGATTTTTTTGTACGACTTGATCACTTTTCTTTTTGGCAGCCTTATAAGTTAAACTCATAACCCCTGCCAAAAGTGGCACATAAATAATGAGGGATACTAAAAATACAACGACGAAATATTCGATTGCTTGTTGTGTGCTGTCGGCATAGTTGAATGCACTGTTAAGACCGAAAACAAGTGCAAAAACCAAACCAAATACAACACCGAAAAGTACATTTTTTGTACCAAATTTTACTTTACTATTACTATCGTGAACCTCTATTTCATCTGTCAATATGCCAAGATAAGCCGTTCTTACATAATAATAAGCAGATGATATAAAGATAATCAACCATTCTGTTAATACGTTGTCTAAGGACACACCCAATTGAAAGAATTTTATTAAGATAGATATCGAACAGACAATCATAATCAATACACAAACTTCTTTGTATATTTTATTTTGTAAATTTTTCACACGTTCATCCACTTGCTTCTTCTGTCTCGCAGCCATAATTTTCCTCCATTCGTTTTATTACTTTTATTATATGTAGTGACATTGCTTTTTGCAATATATAAATTGCATTATGTTATTTATAATTTTCAAAATGCAAAATGAGAAGCTTTAAAGAAATGAAAAAAGCACATTTTCTCGTGGAAAATGTGCCGTTTGCTATTGATGCCATTCATAGATTTCTCTGATTCCATTATTTCTCCCAAAGCTCAATACGTCTGCCCTCTGGATCTTCAATCCAAATAAACTTGCCAAAATCACTCACTTCTTTTTCCTTGACAAGAGGAACACCCATTTTTTCTAGATGTTTTATGCTGTCCTCTATATTTTCAACTTGAAAGTTTAGCATCACTTGTTGTGCGAGTGGAAAATAGCCATCATCTTGAGAAAAGAGCGAAAAAATCGTTTCGTTCCCTTCTTGCGGCGTAATAATTGTACCATTCCACTCGTTAATATCCATATTGAGCACTTCACTGTACCATTTTTTGATGTCCTCTATATTTCTGGTTCTCCAAAAGATTCCGCCAAAGCCCTTAATGTTCATAAAAGTCACCTTCCTATTCATCCTATTTAAATTCTCGTTTTATTATCGAATTCCTTCTTAACGATTAAGCAATCAGCTTTGCAAACCAGGCGACATAATGTGCTCCAGGTATAAATAAAACTTGTGCCAAAATCGTTCCTAAAAATCTTGATGTCATCATCATCACAGACGCTCTTTTTAAATCTAAATAGCTACCGCGCTTATTGATGACATCATCAGCCAGTATGGATATTTTAGGGTCAATGAAAATTATTAACAGAATCGTCGCCATCCCATTGATTAATCCAGACGCCATAACAGCAGTATTATTAAATTCAGGTACTAGTAAAGCTGCATATAATGCGGATAAAACCCCAATCGTATAAATCGCTGTAATAACAATATTAATAATAAATAATTTGACTGGAATATCTCTTAACCCAATGCCCTTTAAATAACGAAAGCTCGGCTTACGAATATGCTTAATGCCCCGTCTAACATATTCAAACGTCAATCCTTTTTTCAATAAGGCAGGGATTGAACCTCTTTCCTCAGCTAAATGAATAATCCCGCGGGAAAAAATGGCTACGAATGTTGGCAGTAATAATATCCCCAATAGCGTACCGATTGATGCCGCTCCAATTATAAAGCGATACTGATTTTCCACAAAGGTTAACGTATTGTCAGCGGGTGCAGTATCGACTAAACTCCCTGTAAACGGTTGTTGCATCATATTCGCTAACCTCGAAACCATGACCATCACATTAAAAAGAGATAAAGCAGATGCGAGTAATTTTACTCGTGCTCCCGATAAGCGCACTGCATACGCAAGTGTCTCGATTGAATGAATGATTAAAATAAATAAAGCAATCATGATTAATTTGTCTGTTATGATATCCATTCTCTATACCTACTTTTATCTTTCCCATTATTTCACATGTAGACGTTTAAATTTGTAATATAGTTGCGAAATGATTAAAATATCCGCGTTATTATAAAAAAACGTAGTCAAACACAAATTTCTTTGCATTTGACTACGCTTCACTTACTCTCCTCGTAGGGCATCAATCAGCTCAGGCTTAAATTCACCACTACGTAACATGTCAATTTCATATTGATAAGGTGCTGTTTTTGATTTAGCATCACTATTTAAAGCAACAAAAGGCGTTTCTAAAATTTTAGGCACATCCATTAATTGAGGATGATGCACAACGTATTTTAACGCATCAAATCCAATATGACCAAAACCGATATTTTCATGGCGGTCTTTCCCTGCGCCACGAACGTTTTTGGAATCATTTATATGAAGGACTTTAATGCGATCCACACCGATTAGCTTATCGAACTCGTTTAACACACCATCGAAATCTTCGACAATATTGTAGCCCGCATCATGCGTATGGCATGTATCAAAGCATACTGAAAGTCGTTCATTATGGGTTACACCATCAATAATCTTGGCAAGTTCTTCAAAAGAACGACCACATTCCGTTCCCTTACCTGCCATTGTTTCTAATGCAATTTGCACGGGATAGCCTTGTGAAAGCACTTCATTTAAACCTTCAATAATTTTAGCAATACCAGCATCTGCTCCTGCGCCTACATGGGCACCAGGATGTAAAACAATTTGTGTTGCTTCTAATGCTGCCGTGCGTTCAATTTCTGATTGTAAGAAATCTACACCGAGACGGAAAGTTTCAGGTTTTTCTGTGTTTGCAATATTAATAATATAAGGGGCATGTACAACAATATTCGTCATGCCATGCTCTTTCATGTGTAGTAAACCATTCATAATATTAAGATCTGCAATAGGTTTTCGACGCGTGTTTTGTGGAGCACCTGTATAAATCATAAAGGTGTTCGCACCATAAGAAAGAGCTTCTTTACTAGAGCCGAGCAGCATTTCTTTGCCGCTCATTGAAACGTGTGAGCCAAGTAACATCGTTACGCCTCCTTATTTTTTGCCGCGTGCTTTAATGCGACGTTCGCGTTTTTTAATTTTTTCCATTTCCCATTTCATATTACGTTTGTAGCCTGGTTTTACTTTTTTCGGCTTACGCACTAACGATTTTGCTTTCGCATCAATCTCATTTTCGTGCTTCACGCGGTTTTTACGGGCATGGCGCTCTTTTAGTTCAGACCATTCACCATCTTTGACATCCTTTTGTACAAATGGAATACCCATTTTCTCAACGCGTGCTAATGCATCCTCGTCTGAAGGCTCAAATAATGTAATCGCTGTTCCTTTATTGCCTGCACGAGCTGTTCGACCAACACGGTGAATAAAGAATTCTAAGTCTTCCGGAATTTCGTAGTTAATGACATGTGAAATTCCTTGAATATCGATACCGCGCGCAGCAAGGTCTGTTGCCACGATATATTGATATTCTAAATCACGAATTTGCTTCATCATTTTTTTACGATCACGCGGCGTCAAATCACCATGAATTTGACCACAGCGAACCCCTTGCTCGTTTAAATAGCCAGCAACTTGCTCTGCTGTTTTACGTGTATTCGTAAAGATAACCGCTAAAAACGGATTAATACCTTCAATGACATCTAGTAAACGTCTGTTACGTGATTTCGAACGCACTGGTACAAGGACAAAGTCAATTCCTTCTGCTACTGGACGTTTATCGTTCATATGAACGTGTACAGGTGCATCCATATATTTTTTTAGGAATGGCTGTAGACGTTCTGGAATTGTTGCAGAGAACACGAACATTTCAAGCTTTTCTGGCATTTGAGAAGCAAAGCCATCAATCTCTTCTATAAAGCCCATATCGAACGCTAAGTCCGCTTCGTCCACAACTAACATTGGTGCCGTATGCACAAATAACGCTTGAGCTGAAACAAGATCACGAATACGTCCTGGTGTACCAACAACGATTTGTGGTTGCGTTTTTAACTTATCAATGGAGCGTTGTTTGTCCGTACCCCCAATAAATAATTTCGCTTGAATGTCTGTTCCTTCTATTAATTGATTTAACGCATCAAAAATTTGTTGAGCAAGCTCTCGTGTTGGCGAAGTAATAACAGCTTGTACTTCTTGCTTGTCAACTTGAATGCGTTGCACGATTGGAATAAGGAAACTATGCGTTTTTCCTGTCCCAGTATGTGCTTGACCAATCGCACTTTTCCCTTTTAGGATAAGTGGAATAATTTCCTTTTGTATTGGTGTTGGTTCTGTGAAGCCTAGTTTTGCAATTGCGTCCTGCAAAAATGGCTGAAAATTATAATCAGTATATTTTGACATAATTCGTTCCTCCTTACATCTTTCCCATTGTACCATGATTCGGCTTTTTAGGTATGTTTCCTTACTATTAACATAAGCATTTACAATATTCTCTTGTTTTTATCATCGATGCAACGCTAACCTTTAACAAACTTACTTTAATTATGCGTTTTATGCAATGGAAAATGTAAAGTGTGAATAATAAAAAAAAAATTAGTGGACTTTTCGTATTTTTTTGTGCAAATTTCACCCAATTAATAATTAAAAAATTTTCCATATGATAATATTTATCATGAAAATACGATAGGAAGTTGCTAGTTGATGAAGGAAGCAAGATGGTATAGGCTTCCGTGGACTTTCTGGCGGTGGCGGCAAATTGGTGGAACTTACAGCAAAAGGAATTATTGCTTATCGAGATGTCTTGCCCAAAAGGTTATTTCCCAGCTGACAAACTTATAACAAAGCGCATTAGGCTCGATGATTTTATAACAGAAGGCTTTGAAGTATTATTGAAGGAGAAAAACCAAATTAAAATTCTTGTGAACTAACACGATTTCTTTTCAGGCAGATAGAGAAAATACTTCTATTCCAGTCTCTCTATCTGCCATTTCAGTCATTCTTTTTGTTTTATTTTTTCAAATACATCCAAATTCGCCATCAAAAAGTTAACTTGTTCTTCTCCAAATACACCGAACACACGACTTTCTGTGTTAGCTTCAATAATCTCTTCAATTTCCTTTACTGACAACCCACTTGCTTGTGCAATGCGATTGATTTGAATTTGTGCTGCTTGCACACTTATATGTGGATCTAAACCCGATCCTGAAGCTGTCATTAAATCAGCGGGAATCTCTTGTCGTGTTACTGTTGGATTTGTCTCTAAAAATGATTGAATGTCTTCATCTATCCGCTTTATCAATTCTGGATTAGACGGTGCATAGTTGAAGGTTCCCGAGCTAACTCCTCCATAAACAGTTGCACCTTGTTCATCTGGTACAATATCTTCTTTTGCATAAACATTATAATTAATAGAAGAAACACGTCCCCGAAAAAAGGCAGGTGATGTAAAGGCTTGCCCTAGTAATTGTGAACCAACAGCTTTATTTTCAATTTCAACAATGCTTCCATTTGCCTGCTCGTTAAATAGTCCTTGTGCAATGCCAGTCACTGTAAACGGATAAATTAAACCACATATTACAAACATTGTTAATGATACAAATAACGCTTGCTTTGCATTATTCCAAAATCGATTCATGTCATGTTCCTCCTATAGCCCAAGCATGGATAACAGTGGCCCTATTAATAAATCAATCACCTTTATTCCAACAAAGGGAGCAAAGATACCACCGAATCCATAAATGAACAAGTTTTTCTGTAATAATTTTGCAGCGCTCATCGGCTTATACTTTACACCTTTTATCGCTATAGGAATTAATAACGGAATAATAACCGCGTTAAAAATTAATGCAGAAATGATGGCACTTGTCGGCGAATGTAGTTGCATTATGTTGAGCTCATTCATTTCTGGTACTGCTACCATCAGCATGGCAGGGATAATCGCGAAATATTTCGCAACATCATTTGCAATACTAAATGTAGTAAGTGCGCCACGCGTCATCAATAATTGTTTCCCAATCTCTACAATTTCAATTATTTTAGTTGGGTTTGAATCTAAATCGACCATGTTAGCAGCTTCTTTTGCTGCATTCGTTCCTGAATTCATTGCAAGACCAACATTTGCCTGCGCCAAAGCAGGTGCATCATTCGTTCCGTCCCCTGTCATTGCAACAACTTTCCCAAGTGCCTGTTCATCTTTTATGACCTTTATTTTGTCCTCAGGCTTACTTTCAGCAATAAAGCTATCCACACCGGATTCTTTGGCAATAGCTGCTGCTGTTAGTGGATTATCCCCTGTACACATAATTGTTTTTATGCCCATTGCCCGCAACTGTTCAAATCGTTCTTTTAAACCAGATTTTACAACATCTTTTAGATGAATCACGCCTAAAATGTTGTGATTTATTGACACAACAAGTGGCGTACCCCCAACAGCAGATACTTGTTGAACTAACTTTTCCAAATTTTTTGGAATAAATTTCCCTGCAGCAAGGCTATCTTGTTTAATGGTATCGTAAGCACCTTTTCGTATTTTTGTCCCATCCTGCATGTTCAGTCCACTCATCCGTGTCTGTGCAGTAAAGGGAATATGCTCACTGTATTCAATCAGTTGTTGTTCATCTGCTGTTTTTACCCCTAAATCACATGCCAATGATAAAATAGATTTTCCTTCTGGTGTATCATCTGTGAGTGAACTAAGCCATGCCATTTGCATTAATGTTTGATGTTCAACTCCTATGACTGGTAAAAACTCAGTTGCCATGCGATTACCGTACGTAATTGTTCCTGTTTTATCTAATATCAGTGTATCTACGTCTCCGCACGCTTCCACAGCTCTTCCAGACATTGCAATGACATTAAACTGCGTCACTCGATCCATACCAGCAATTCCAATAGCAGATAGTAAACCACCGATTGTAGTTGGTATTAAGCAAACTGTCAGTGCGATTAACGTTGCAATGGAAATGTCTACATTTAAAAAAGTAGTCATCGGATATAATGTCACGACCACTAATAAAAAGATGATCGTTAAACTAACTAACAATGTATTTAACGCTATTTCATTAGGTGTTTTTTTTCGACTTGCTCCTTCAATTAGGGCAATCATTTTATCTAAAAATGACTCTCCTGGCAGTGAAGTAATTTCAATCATTAGCCAATCACTTGTAACAGTCGTGCCGCCAGTAACAGATGAAAAATCACCACTACGTTCTTTCACGACTGGTGCAGACTCACCAGTAATAGCTGATTCATCGACTGTAGCAATTCCTTCAATAACCTCGCCATCATTTGGAATAACCTCTCCTGCTTGAACTAAGACGATATCTCCTTTTTTTAGCTCATGTGCCTGTTTCATCACTTCTGTACCATCTGCTAAAAGCACGCGTGCCTGTGTGACTGTTTTTGTGTTTTTTAACGTTTGTACTTGTGCTTTCCCACGCCCTTCAGCAATGGATTCTGCAAAGTTAGCAAATAAAATCGTTACAAAGAGAATGATAGCGACAATGGCATTATAGAGTTGATCATGCTCGCCTTCCCCACTGCCAAGTAGATTGGGGAAAAACGATAACAACAGCACAAAAATAAAACCGATTTCTACGACAAACATGACGGGATTTTTTATCATCGTTACGGGATTAAATTTTTTCAATGCGCCTATCAATGAGCTCTTCATTAAATCGCTCGTGATAAAACTTTTTCTTACTGTTTCCATTTGATTCTCTCCTTATTAGGAATATATTTGTAAATGCTCTGTAATTGGTCCAAGTGCTAATGCCGGTAAAAATGTTAGTGCACCAATCATCAGTACAATGGCAACAAGCAACAATGTAAACATCGACGTATCTGTTTTCAATGTTCCTACTGAATCGCTATGCCACATTTTTTTAGCAAGCAGCGAGGCAATTGCTAGCTGAAGAATAATTGTTAAATAGCGCCCAAAAAACATTGTTAGCCCTGTCGTCACATTCCAAAACAATGAGTTATCAGCTAATCCTTCAAAGCCAGAGCCATTGTTGGCAGATGCTGAAGCAAATTCATATAGTACTTGCGATAAACCATGAGCCCCTGGATTAGTTATACCAGCTACTCCGGCTGTTGTAGCAACAGCAAGTGCAGAAAATAGCAGGATGATTGCAGGATGAATTAAAATACAAAGCGCTATTAGCTTCATTTCCTTTTCTTCAATTTTCTTTCCTAAAAACTGAGGAGTACGACCGATCATTAAACATGCGATGAAAATCGTTAGTAAAACATACATCATCATATTCATCAGCCCAACACCCTTGCCCCCAAATACAACATTTAACATCATATTAAACATCGGCACCATGCCACCAATTGGTGTTAAAGTATCGTGCATATTATTGACTGAGCCGGTTGTAAAGGCAGTAGTAGCTGCAGTGAAAAGGGCAGATTGAGCAATACCAAAGCGCATTTCTTTTCCTTCCATACTACCAAGCTCCTGAGTAAGTCCAAGATCACTAATAAGCGGGTTACCTGCACGCTCAGCGATATAAACTGTCACTAACCCTATGAAAAATAGCACACTCATAGCAGCAAAAATCGTTAGCCCTTGCTTGCCAAATATCGTCTTTTTCTTTCTATAAGCAACCATTAAGCTAAAGGCAACAACACAAGCGCCTGGTAGCAACATCATAGATAGCATTTCTACAATATTAGATATGACGGTAGGATTTTCAAAAGGAGTTGTCGAATTAGCTCCATTAAAACCCCCTCCATTTGTACCTACATGTTTAATCGATTCAAGTGAGGCAATCGGTCCCAATGCGATATCTTGCAACTTTCCTTCGATTGTTTGCACGGTTTTATTTGCACCTAATGTTTGAGGCGCTCCTTGCGATACTAAAATAATGGCAACTACAATTGAAATGGGCATTAATACACGTGTAATCACACGTACAAAATCTACATAAAAATTGCCCATAGTATCACTTTTTGCTACTAAACGTCTGCAGAACGCCATACAAGCAGCATAGCCTGTTGCTGCAGATGTGAACATCATAAAAATAATAACGAGCATTTGTGACAAATAACTTAAACCCGATTCACCACTATAATGCTGCAGATTAGTATTGGTCATAAACGAAATGATTGTATTAAAAGAAAGTGATGCTTCCATATTTTCTATATCATTCGGGTTTAATAGCAACACAGATTGAATCCGCAAAAGAATATATCCAATAAAAACCATAAAAGCATTTGAAATAATTAATGTCAGTATATATTGCTTGCCAGTCATATCCACTTGTTTAATGCCACATAATTTATAAATGACATGATCAACTTTATTCATTAGTGGATCAAGCCACGTTTTTTTATGCATTGTTACATGAAAAAGATAATGGCCGGTAAGGATAACAAGCGGTAAATAAATGATACACACAATGGCTATTTGCCACATACTCTATTCCTCCTAAATACCTATTAATATTTTTCTGGATATAAAAGGGCATGCCCTAAATATCCAAAAAGCAACATAAGTATTATTCCAATAACAATCCACATATCATTTCCTCCCCTACTCTTCGACAAGCTTGTAGCACCAAGTCGTTAACGCATATAGACTGGCAAAACTAAGGATTAATAAGCCAACCATATAAAAGTCCATCAATTCCATCACCCTTCTCTCTATTTGATGTTTTTATCATACAGATTTTCAAATTAATGTAGTGTTAGGAAATCGCATTTTTGTATTAAGAAACGATAAAGGTGTTAAATCTTTACACTTTCTTAATGTCAGATAACGCTATAATACATATGAGGTGAAAGATGATGGAAAAAATGCGCCCCACTCCCGAAGAGCTTTTAACGAGGTTGCATCAGGAACAAACAACTGTAGGTAGATTGAAGATATTTATTGGGTATGCAGCCGGCGTTGGTAAAACGTATGCCATGTTAGATGCCGCACATCTAGCAAAAAAACTTGGGAAAGATGTTGTAATTGGCTATATAGAGCCACATCCTCGACCAGAGACATTAGCATTACTTGATGGACTTGAACAAATACCTACTAGAACAATCAATTATAAAGGGAGAATATTTCAAGAATTAGATATTGATGCTGTATTGGATCGTAAACCGGAAATTGTCCTTATCGATGAATTGGCTCATACCAACGTTCCGGTTTTGCGACACACAAAACGTTTTGGAGATGTGGAAGAATTGCTAGCTAAAGGAATCCATGTCTATACAACTGTTAATATTCAACATATCGAAAGTCTTCATGATGTAGTGGAAGAAATTACGGGGATAAAAGTACGAGAACGTATACCAGATTATTTAATCGATCAAGCTGCACTTATTAAGATTGTAGATATTGAACCAGATGAGTTAATTCAACGTTTAATAGAAGGAAAAATATATTCCAAACAACAAGCTGACAAAGCATTAGCATCTTTTTTTCGCAAACAAAATTTAGTAGCACTTCGAGAAATTGCACTGCGTAGAACTGCAGATACGATTAATTACAAACATATAAGCGACAGCGAATCGATTAGGCAAACGAAACAAGTTGAAGAGCATATTTTAGTTGGTATTAGTAGCTCTCCAACCAATGCAAAAGTTATTCGTACTGCCGCAAGACTTGCACAAGCCTTACATGGCAAATTCACAGCGCTTTATGTCCAAAAGGTGAGAGAAGATGATCGTAAAGACGCGAACTCCGAACGGTTACAACAGCATATTAAATTGACAGAGCAACTTGGCGGACATGTCGTTATCGTGCAGGACAATGATGTTGCAGCGGCACTAGCTAATTATGCACAAATGAGTGGTGTAACAAAACTAGTACTTGGCAGGACCGCTATGAAAAAGAAATGGTGGCAGCCGAATGCGAAGATTATTGACCAGCTTAATGAATTTGTTCCAAACTTAGCCATTCATATCGTACCAGACCAAGAAAATGAACAATTTTATTTTCCTGATTTTCGCAATCGACCAGCATTTGAATGGCTAGATTTGCTGAAGATGTCAGTAGTGTTTAGCTTGGCTTCATGTTTAGCATTGTTTTTCTTCACAATGGGCGTCAGTGAATCGAATATTATTACCATTTATATTCTTAGTGTGTTAATTCTTGCGATTTGGTCATCCGGATGGCTCATGAGTATTATTAGCTCTGCTGTAGCTGTACTTATGTTCAATTTTTTATTTACAGAGCCACGATTTTCACTGGAAGCATATCATCAGGACTATCCCATGACATTTATGATTATGTTTTTCTCTGGCATCATTACAAGTAGCTTAATGAAAAAGATTAAAGAACAGGCAATTGTAGCTGTACGGAAATCCTATCGAACGGAAGTGTTACTTGAAACAAATCGCAAATTACAACATGCTGAATCTATCGAAGAAATCATAACTGAAGGCATGTCTCAAATTGTTAAATTAGTAGAGAAACCTGTACAATTTTTTGAAATAGAAGGTAACATGATTACTAAATCTGTTTTTTTCCCAACAACAATTCTATCTAATATCGAGAATGCGCAAGTAGCTACATTATTTAAAAATACAAATGAATTAGGGGTCATTCATTGGGTCATCAACAATAAACATTTTGCTGGCGTGTCAACCGACATTTTCCCCGAAGTAAACGGCTATTATTCACCAGTTATTTCCAGTGGATGTGTAAAGGGTGTCGTTGGAATTGCTCTTTCAAAGCAAACACCATTACCAGCATTTGAGCGCAATATTTTAAATGCTATTATGAATGATTTTTCGTTAGCAGTAAATAAATGGTATTTACAGAATTTAAATGAAAAAGTTGCAAGAGAAGCGGAACTCGAACAAATGAGAGCCAATCTTTTGCGTGCTATCTCACATGATTTGCGAACACCCCTGACAACTATTTCTGGGAATGCGGATATATTGTTAGCGAAGGAAGCCCAAATTCCAGAATCTGAAAAAACTCGTTTATATGAAGATATATATAAAAACTCAAAATGGTTAGTTCAAATGGTCGAAAACTTACTTGCAGTTTCGATGTTAGAGGATGGACAATTTGCAACCGAGATGCACTTAGAACTAGTGGAGGATATTATTCAAGAAGCGTTGCTACATGTGATTCCACGAAACAATTCGCATCATATTTCTTATCATGTAGAGCCAGATTTAATAATGGCTTTGATGGATGCACGTCTTATTATTCAAGTAATAATTAATATAATTGATAATGCCTTAACCTATACACCTGATGGTAGTGAAATCTCTTTTTTAGCAGAAGACGAAGGCGAGTTTGTTCATTTTAGTATCACTGATAACGGACCAGGTATTGACGATTCATTAAAAGAGAAACTGTTTGAACCATTTATTACAGGTAAAGTACAGCGAAGTGATAGTCGAAGAGGCTTAGGGTTGGGTCTAGCCTTATGTCAGACGATTTTAACAATACATGATAGTAAATTAGTAGTTGCAGATAACTACCCAAATGGAACCGTCTTTCGTTTTACTTTAAAAAAAGGAGTTGTCACTATCGATGAATAAACGAATTTTAGTCGTAGAAGACGACATAGCAATCGGCAATTTAATTAAAATGACCTTAACTACCCAAAATTATGAATTCGATATTGCACAAGATGGATCAAGTGCTTTGCAAAAAGCCATTACATTAAAGCCGCATGTTATTATCCTTGATTTAGGACTGCCTGATATGGATGGCCTAGACTTTATTAACAAAATCCGTGGTTGGACACAAACACCCATTATCGTCGTTAGTGCACGCGGTGAGGAGCATGATAAAATTAACGCGCTTGATGCAGGTGCTGATGATTATGTTACAAAGCCTTTTAGTGTAGAAGAGCTACTTGCACGCATTCGAGTAGCTTTAAGAAGAACTGTCAGCGAACATCAGATAGAAAATGAGTCAGCCGTGTTTGTCAATGGTCATTTAGAAATTCATTACTTAGCCAACACTGTGTTTGTTAATGGTTTGGAAGTACATTTAACACCAATTGAGTATAAACTTTTAGTTGTACTATCCAAACATGTTGGCAAAGTGCTGACACACAATTTTCTATTAAAGGAAATTTGGCAAAATGTACTACAATCTGACGTTCCAAGTCTACGAGTATTTATGGCGACACTTCGTAAGAAAATAGAAGATAATCCATCCCAACCAAAGTATATACAAACACACATTCGTGTTGGGTATAGGATGCTTCGTTATTATGAAAATGAATAACGGAAATCGAAATAGCCGAATTCATCACATTTGCTCTAAGTTAAACGACTCCAATCACTTTTACTTAGCAAAATTATTTCAGGCATGGCTCCAGCTTTTTGAGGCCATGCTTATTTTCAGCCAATTTTGTACGCTATTTAGGACATTGCCTTTATAATTGTCGAAGCCATTATAAGCATTGCGATAAACCCTCACACTTTCCTCAACATCATACTGTTTCTCCTATGTTCCTTTCCATATTTCAAAAATCGCAAAATAAACTCGACTAGCGCTACAAGTTGAGTTGCAGATTCGTTTGTTCAATTTTGCATACGCCTACTATAATAAAAATTTTGTGTGTTTTTCAGAATTTTCATATCAAAAATTTGATTGAATCATAATGTTTTATTGCTTACTTTAAAGTTTACTAACAAATCGGCTATTCGTCTTTGGCGAACGCTAACATAAGCGTCTGCATATCATATCTATAATCAGGTATGTCATCAATGAAAAGCATACAATGAAAGGAGATCATTATGGTATTTAGACCACCTTATCAACAATTCCCTATGTATCCGGGTGGCATGCAAATGCCTGGGCAAATGCCTGCGCAAATGCCCATGCAAATGCGGATGCCAACACCTCCACAGATGCCACCACAATCCTTTTACCCGCCTGGAGGATTTCCTCAACCACGAATTCCAGGTAATTTTCAAATGCCCGGTGGAATGAGGGGGGCGCTCGGAGGACAAATGCCAACACCACCCGTACAGGAGCCTTCTAAAATCGGTTCATTTTTACAGCAGGCAAATAGTCTGTTTAATTCTGCCAAAACGTATACCCCTTATATACAACAAGCAATGCCGATGGTAAAAAATATTCCTTCACTTTTAAAACTGTATAAAGGTTTTTCAGGGCTCCCTGCTGCTGGTGCGGCAGCTGGCGCCGTGGCTGGTACTGCCGCTGCTGCAAGTGAGGCTGCTGCAAGTAAAGGAGCGGGTTCATCGAAAAGTAGACGTGCATCCCAGCAAAGCGCATCGACTACTCCAAAACAACCCATTCCATCCAAGCCGCGAATTTTCCAGCCGCCTATGGAGTGAAGGTTTCTTTGTATTCGGTGTGCCTGTCCGTTATAATGTAGGTAGGTAAGCTTGAAAGGAGTCACAACCATGCAAGTATTAAAAATTAATCCACGTGGCTATTGCTACGGTGTTGTGGATGCGATGGTCATTGCACGTAACGCCGCACTTGATAAAACATTACCAAGACCTATCTACATTTTAGGGATGATTGTGCACAATAAACATGTTACAGATGCCTTTGAAGAGGATGGTATCATTACACTTGACGGTGATAATCGCTTAGAAATTATTGAACAGGTCGAAACTGGCACTGTTATTTTCACGGCGCATGGTGTTTCACCTGAAATTCGTGAAATTGCGAAACGCAAAGGCCTAGTATCCATTGATGCTACATGTCCTGACGTAACAGTAACGCACGATTTAATTCGTGAAAAATCAGCTGAAGGCTATGATATTATTTATATCGGTAAAAAGGGGCATCCTGAGCCAGAAGGGGCAATTGGTGTTGCTCCAGACCATGTGCATTTAGTGCAATCTTCATCGGATATCGATGCATTAAACTTAACGAATGATAAATTGCTTGTAACGAACCAAACAACGATGAGTCAATGGGACGTTGCACATTTAATGGATAGTTTAAAAGAAAAATTCCCACATATTGAAGTTCATAAAGAAATTTGTTTAGCGACTCAAGTGCGACAAGAAGCCGTTGCGAAGCAAGCAGGGGAAGCGGAACTATTAATTGTTGTTGGCGACCCTAAATCGAATAACTCGAATCGTTTAACGCAAGTATCTGTAGAAATTGCCGGTACACCTTCTTATCGTATTGCAGACGTTTCGGAGCTTAAAATTGAGTGGTTAAAAGGCATTAATACCGTTGCAGTCACTGCCGGTGCCTCAACACCAACACCTATTGTTAAAGAGGTTATTTCATTCCTTGAACAATTTGATGAACATGATGAAACGACGCATACAATCCAGCGGACAGTTACACTTGATAAAATTTTACCAAAAATCAAAACGCCAAAGCCTGTCGACAAAATTATGCCTTACTAAGGTTAACTGACCAAGGTGATGGCGGTTGATAAAAGAGAAAAAGTGTTAGATTGACTACTCATCAATCTAACACTTTTTTGCTGTGCACATTGTTGTCCCCTACTGCTTGCTTTTTCTACTGGCATAATAATGGCTTCTCATTCGGAAAAAATCCTCTTCGCTTTTCAGCGGGCACAGTGTATGCCGTAAACCTTGCGTCGCGCGGAATGCATTCTAAATTGTGTGAGTGCCTGGCACCTTAAAAATCATTTACTAAAATAATAATTAATAGGACGACCGATGCCACCGTAATGGACATCCATCGTGATTTCCTGTTGCTTTTCTAGATAATCTAAATATCTTCTGGCAGTTACGCGTGCAATGCCCACGCCACTTGCGACATCTTCTGCCGATGCCCCATCTACCGATTGCAAGTAATGCACTACTTTCTCCAGCGTCGCCCGATTAAAGCCCTTTGGTAAATTTTTTTCGGACTTCCCTTCATGAACTGGCTCAGCCTTCTCATAGCCATTATGATAATGGAATAACTGATCAAGCTCTCCTTGCGTTAGTCCCCGTTCCGTTTGTATTTGTTGCTTAAATCGCTTGTAGTTTTCAAGTGTTCCTTGCACTCGCTCAAACGAAAATGGCTTCATAATATAATCAAAAACACCGAGATGTAATACTTGTTTGACCGTTTCCATATCATTCGCTGCAGTTACAGTAATGACATCGACAGCTATGTTCAGTTCACGAATTTTCCTTAAACTTGTGATCCCATCTTGTTCTGGCATAAAAATATCCATAAATACTAAATCTGGTTGTAGCGTACGAATTTTATTAATCCCATCCACACCATTTGAGGCTTGCCCAATTACTGCAAAGCCAGCAACTTTTTCAATAAATTGGCGGTTTACTTCCCGCACCATCGGATCATCCTCTATTAATAACACATTTAGTTGCGTCACTGCCAAGCCTCCCTCTCACTTGCAAACATTCACACTAAGGATGATAAAATGTTAATAAAAAGCTCGTCCCTTTATGCGGTTCACTCATTACTTCAATTCCACCCTGTCCTTTTTGTACAATCTCTTTAATTAAATATAGTCCAATACCTCGACCTTTTTTTTCTTTCGTCGAATAGCCATTATCAAAAATATGCGCCTGTACTGTTTCCGTCATGCCGATCCCGTTATCTGTTACTAAAATCGCTAAGACGTCTTCATCTTCGTCTACTGAAATATGAACAATCTTTTCGTCAACAGGACTCTCTTTTAAGGCATCAAAAGCATTTTCAATTAAATTGCCAAATAAAATGACAAAATCATGATGGTCTAGATTTTTCGGGAATGTTGTTAGACGACTCGCACGGTCTATTTCCAATGTAATACCAAGTTCTTTTGCATGAGCAATTTTACTAAGTAATAAACCCGAAATATTTTCATTTTTAATGCGCTCATTTAAAAAATTCGTAATTTCATCATGCTCTTCTTTTACTTGCGTTAAGTAAGAAAGTGCTTGGTCATGATGCCCAAGCTGTAAAAGACCCGCAATGGTATGCAATTTATTTTTATGCTCATGCGTTTGCACGCGCAATGCCTGGACAAATGCCTTTACGCCGGTTAATTCCTCCGCTAGTTTTTTCACTTCTGTCCGATCTTTAAACATCGCTACTGCACCTACTGTTTCACCATTGACCTGTATTGGAATACGATTGCTCATAATACTATGGTCATTGATATACAGTTCACGGTTATAAATAGGACGATCAAGCGCTAAAATCTCGGGCAAACGTGTATCTGGTAACACCTCAAAAATTTTCTTGCCGATTAATGCCGACGGTCGCTCTGCTACCCCTAATATATCACAAGCCTTTTCATTAAAAATTGTAATCGTTAAATCATTATCAATGGCAATAATTCCTTCATGCATGGCGTTAAATGTTTCCGTACGTTCCACATACATTTTCGCAATTTCGTGTGGCTCTAAACCAAACATTTGTTTTTTCATATGGCGTCCTAATGTGTGAGCACCCCATGCACTAAATAACAATGACAATACAACTGTAATGATGAGCTCTTTTTGGATAGACAAGAGCAGTTCGCTAACAGTTAATACACTATAGCCAACGATAACTACGCCAATTTGACGTCCTTTATCACTCATAATGGGTACGAAAGCACGCACCATATCTCCATGTTCGCCATGGGCAATCGATGTATAATAATGCTCAGAAAATGCTGCATTGAGGTCACCTGACTGTGAAATGGTGCCGATTTCCTGTGCATTTGGGTGAGAATACTTACGCCGCTTCATATCGAGCACAACGATATATTGTGCGCCATTAATATCACGAATTTCTTCTACAACCGGATTAATACGTTGGGTCGCCTCTGCAAAATCACTATTGGTAATTGCTGCTTTCAATTCTGGTAATTGCGACACTGTTTTTGCAACAAGTGATGCCTGTTGTGCCAGCTTTTCTTTTTGCTCATTCATAACAAAGCCAAGCAAAAACGTGCCACCGATACTAAAAGACAGCATAAGGATAAAAAAAGTAAGAGACATGATTTTGCCCTTCATCGTTAATTTTTGAAATTTCAAGATCATTGCCTCCTTCTTACTATATTTTAGCTTACTTCCTATGTTAGAATAACAAAAACATGTGAAAATACGAATCAATTGGGTGTATTATATGAAAAAATTTATTATAGGAACGGCCGCAACCGTTTTGATTTTAACCATTGTATTTAGTATACAGCAAGGATTATTATTTTCGACAACACTCCCCTATGATGATGAGCAAACAGGACTCGACACTCAAATCACCATTCATTTGAGTCACGTTGTCGCTGAGAACACACCGAAAGGTCAAGCTGCAACTAAATTTGCAGAACTTGTAGAGCAAAAAACAAATGGCCAAGTCAAAGTGCATGTTTATCCAAATGCATCATTATATAACGATGAAAACGAATTCAAAGCTTTACAAGATGGGAAAGTGGAGATGATTATCCCTACTTATTCTAAAATGACTTCCTATGTACCTGATTGGCAAGTGCTTGACCTCCCTTATCTTTTTCATTCAGATGATGAAGTGCATGAAGTACTAACAGGACCAATCGGTGAGCAATTACTGGATGAGCTCAAGCCTTTTAATGTAAAAGGTCTCGGCTTTTGGCACAATGGCTTTAAACAATTAACCGCTGAGCATCCTATTCATACGTTTGAAGATTTACAAGGCTTACGCATACGTACAATGCCAAGTAAAACGCTTGAAAAGCAATTCAGCTTAGCCGGTGCTACGCCAGTGCCGATTTCCTTTAGCGAAGTTTTTACTGATTTAGAAACCCATGCCATCGATGCACAAGAAAATACAGCCTCTAATATTTATTCAAAAGGTTTTTACAAAGTACAAAAAAATATGACAGTAACCAATCATGGCATTTTAGGTTATTCGGTTTTAATGAACGAAAAATTTTGGGAACAGCTATCGCCAAAAATTCAAAAGCAGCTGATGGAGGCGATGAAAGAAACAACCGAATGGCAATTTAAGCAGGCAGTTCTTATAAATGCTGATGATTTACGGAAACTGCAGCAAGAAGATGATTTTGACATTTATACGATGACTGACAAAGAACGTCAACGCTGGCAAGAACAACTTGCACCTGTCTACGACTTCTACCGTGCAAATGTAAAACAGCCGCACATATTAGCTGAAATCCAAAAGATTATCGCTCCATAACACTTTTGGTCATTTTGACTACATCCTCACTTTTTGTGGGGATTTTTTTCTTTGTATTATAATAGTTTCACGATTTCCCAATCTACTATAAAACAGCCTCAAACCGTTGATACACCTAACTTCCCATCACCTCTAAGGAAAAATGAACAAAATGAACAATAGAAACTTTACGGCCATAAAAACGATTGTCGGAAAATTTCAGCTATGATGGTCACATGAAAGCGTTCACATAGTTCACATTTTTTTAGGGGGAAGTATTATGCGTATAAATTTTAAAAACTTAACGGTACAAGTGCTCATTGCCATTGTCCTGGGGATTATTGTCGGTGCTGCATTTCCAGAGTTCGGTGCTAGCTTAAAAATATTAGCTGATATTTTTATTAAATTAATTAAAATGCTCATTGCACCTATTATTTTCTTAACAGTAGTGATCGGCATTGGTAGTATGGGTGATGTGAAAAAGGTCGGCAAAATTGGTGGTAAAGCATTAATTTATTTTGAAATTGTTTCTACGTTCGCCCTTGCGATTGGTTTACTCATTGTGAATATTATTCAGCCTGGTAAAGGGTTTAATACAGATGCAGCTAATGCGGCAGATGTTACACAATATACAGAGCAAGCTGCGGCTGCTGAGCATGGGTTCGGAGCCTTTATTATGCAAATTATCCCTGATAATGTTGTCGGTGCCCTTGCCAATGGCGAGTTATTACCTGTATTATTTTCTGCCGTATTATTCGGTTTAGCGGCAGCTTCAATTGGTGAACCTGCTAAACCTGTCATCAAATTTTTTGAGCAAGTAGCAGATATTTTCTTTAAAATTGTCAATATGGTGATGAAAATTTCCCCAATTGGTGCCTTCGGTGCCATGAGTTATACAATTGGTAACTTCGGTATAAAATCTCTAGGAAACTTAGGTTTCTTAATGTTATCTGTCTATATTACGATGTTTATCTTTATCGTTGTCATTATTGGTTTAATCACACGTTACTTCGGCTTTAGTATTTTTAAGTTTATTAAATATATAAAAGATGAAATTTTCATCGTCATCGGTACATCTTCTTCTGAATCTGCGCTCCCTTCGATGATGCGCAAATTAGAAAATTACGGCTGTTCGAAACAAGTTGTAGGTCTTGTTATCCCAACAGGTTATTCCTTTAACTTGGACGGTACTTCGATTTATCTATCGATGGCGGCTATTTTTATTGCACAAGCATATGGCGTTGATTTAGATATTTGGCATCAGCTTACTTTACTTGCTATTTTAATGTTAACTTCGAAAGGTGCTGCAGGTGTTACTGGCTCAGGCTTTATTACACTTGCCGCTACACTTGCTGCATTCCCGATGATTCCTGTAGAAGGGATTGCCCTGCTAATTGGTGTCGATCGCTTTATGTCAGAGGCTCGCGCTGTTACGAACTTAATTGGTAACGGTGTTGCAACAGTAGTCGTATCTAAAATGGAAAAAGAATTTGATTCTGAACAAGAAAAACGTGCACTAGCAGGCGAGCTAATTCGCAACTAATAATAGGAAACCTCCAAACTATTGTAAGTAGCTTGGAGGTTTTTATATTGTAATAGAATTTAAAATTAGGGCCGTGCTATCTTCTAGTTTAATTGCTTAATATTCAACATGCTCAGAATTTTCTTCAGCAAAAGTATTATTAACCCACTTACTATTGCGATTCCTAAAAAAGAGATGGCAAAAAAGGCTACTGGTGAACCAATAAAAATGAACATCACATCGGTATGACTTTCCGCTACATATCTCCCCCCTAGTTTCAGCTTTTCGAATATCATTTTCATATAAGGCCATCCATATAGACTAAAAAAATATACTATATGTATCAACAATGAACAAAATAATGCCTGCACAACCGTTTTCATATTACTCTCCTCCCAATTAACTGATACAGGAGGGAATCTACCGTTCCCCTTATATATGCAACAAATAACTATATCAACATATTTTATCCATCAATTTACTTAAATTCGATTTGATTTTATTCGCAATCCAAAAGTTTACTGAAACTCCTATCAATGTCGTTTTATTACATCCATATTAGAAAAACTATTATCCACAAATAATAATGAAACCTCCAGTCGAACTTCCTCGTATAGTAAGTAAATTGGAGGTTATTATATGGCAATATTTACACTTACATATCCAAAAGCAACTGAAAGACTTTCAACATACCCCATTGTCAATAGTGACAATGAAGCTGTCTGTGTTCTTCAACAAGTTCAGCGTTCAAACATTGGAAAAATACTTAACGCCGCTGCTCTAGTAGCAGTCCAACAATCGCTACCATACCGCTATGAAACAAGGACACCACAAGGGAAACTACTTTTTCAAGTGCATTCAACATTACTGACCAAAGGTATCAGTCATCAAATCATTATGCCCGATGGTAGTAGTATTCCTATACAACGAAAAACTGTGCAATTATTAGAGTCTTCTTATTCCTTTACGATGGATGGTCTTGTTTTTCGCTTTGAGCAAGATTTTACTTCAACCGCTTACTTATATTGTAATGATGAAAAAATTGCGAGTGCCCATTTTGTTGAAGATGGGATAGTCCGGGAAGGAATTGTCTATAAACTATTCCAGTCGGATGATCCTTACTTCGTAGCTTTACTAGCTTCACTTTTTCAAACATTATTTGCACTACGTAACTAGCGATGCTTATGCTATAATTTGAATCACTCTATATAAATGTGAGGTACTATATGAACGGTCAAAATAGAAAAGATATTCATCCTGGTTTAGAGGTTAACATTATTCTGAAAAAAGATCAGCGCACAGGTGTTAAAACAAGAGGATTTGTGAAAGATATTTTAACCAATTCTTCTCACCATCCACATGGTATTAAAGTTCGCTTAACGGATGGCCAAATTGGCCGAGTGTGCGAGATTATTCAAAACTAATTGCATCGCATTGGTTTGCTGACAGAGCTAGGGGAAAAAAGTGTGAGATTCAGTATATGAATCTCACACTTTTTCTTTACCGTTGTTATTCGGCCGTGCTAACAACAACTCGTATTATCTACTCATTTATTATCATTTAAATTGTGTGAGAATTGTGTGAGTGCCTGGCACTTAAATCTGCACTTTTAAGTCCTTGACGTAGACCGCTGTTCCAGTAATGGCGATGTCCAAGTTGTTGTCGACTTTGTTAACGTGGACATGGACACGTCCATCTTTTCCTAGCTCTTGTCCTTGTTCAACTATTAGTGTTTTAGGGTATGTTCCTTCACTGTCAATATACTTTGCATAATATGCCCCCATGACACCTGAAGCTGTTCCTGTTACGATATCTTGAATCGTTCCCGAGTATGGGGAAGAAAAATGTCTCGCATGCATATCTGCTTTGTCATCCAATGCTTGTAAACAGAATGGATGCAGTGACGCAGTTGGCATTTCTTTTAATATAGATGGAAATGTAACCGTTTGTGGAGTCATTTTTTCAAAAGAGGCTAAATGTTGGACAGGTATTAATAATGTCCATAGCCCTGTGCTACCGTAAACAACAGGTAACTCAGAATGCAGTTCGTCTTCGTTTAAGCCAATTGACTGTGCCAGTGCCGCTCTAGAGCCATTAAAATCTTCAAACTGTGGTGCAGCATGCTGCATTGTTATGTATAGCTTATCCTCTTTTTCTTCCAAACGAATGGGTAATACCCCCGCTTTCGTTTCAATCGTTATGCTTGTTTTATTGCCTAGTCGTCCTTGTGTTTGTAATGCATGAATCGTCGCCATTGTGGCATGTCCACATAAATCGACTTCATGCCCTGGTGTAAAATAACGAATACGTATATCTGCTTTATCAGAGGCAATAGCAAAAGCCGTTTCATTGAAGCCGACCTTCTTAGCTATCTGTTGCATTTCATTTTCGCTATATTGATTTCCTTCAACTACAACGCCTGCAGGATTCCCCTTATTGGGCACAGTACTAAACGCATCATAATGTTGAACAGTTATTGTTTTCATAAACTTCCCCACTTTTTAGTTAGAATGCTATTAAGGTTTATATGGCAGAACTACCTTACTTAATACTGCTATATTAACATAGCTTATTGAAGTGACCAATGCTAAATTTTCTTTTTTTTCGAAATTGTTTGGGTGCCTGGCACTTAAAAAGCATACTGGAAATACACCCAGTATGCTTTATGCAATCTATTTTTACACTGTTTTTTAGCGAATTGTTTTTAATGCTGTTGCCCACGGAATAACTTGATCTAACATTTGGTTTACTGAATTGGCTTGCACATCTTTTGGTTTAAACACGTTGCCATTTTCAAAATCAGTAAATAACGACAGGGCAGGATGTACACGAACGTCTGCCACTAATAGTTCACCAAGAATCCCTCGTAAATGTTCAGCCGCACGAGCTCCACCTACAGAACCGTATGACACAATACCAGCTGCTTTATGGTTCCATTCCTTCTGTAAGTAATCTAAGGCGTTTTTTAAGGCTCCTGTAATGGAATGGTTGTATTCTTGCACTATGAATACAAAACCATCACATGCAGCAATTCGTTGTGCCCATGCTGCCGCACCTGAAGCATCGCCACCTGGCTCTCCTAAAAGTGGTAATTTAAATTCAGCAATATCAATAATTTCATATTCAGCATCACGGCGTTTTTCTGCTAATTCCTTTACCCATTTACCAACTTGCGGACTTACGCGCCCTTCACGTGTACTACCTAAAATAATCCCAATTTTCAACATCACTATTCCTCCTATGCTTCCCTAAATATTGTATTGCTAATTGCAACTTTCTTTGGAGATTTCAAAAAACTGCACTGTTACCCATGGTGTTCAGATAAACAGTACTCTATTCATCAAGCTATCTTTAAATTTGAACTCAAGATAAAAACCCAATGAATGATAGCGTGCCTTTACTTTGGGATTATTTATCTTCAATTCGAGATAAAATTACCATAAATTACTTTTAATTGTCAAACAATTCAGCTTTATTTTTCAATAAAAAGAGAAACAATCTGCTAGCAATTGTTTCTCCTTTTGTTATTTATTTAATTTTGATCGGCCGCTCCAAAGCAACTAGCTCATCGTCAATAGCAGATAATTGACTATCCACTACATATTTTGCATCAGAAATCGCTGCATTATAAATATATGGTGCGATATTTTCTTTAATAAAACCAAACACTCTTTCCGCTTCAAATTCAGTAATATCTTCATCACGCTGATTATAGAAAAAGCGTTGAATATCAGCGATGATAAGCTCTTGTTGCTCTGTTGTTAATCGGATAAACATGTAGCCACTCCCTTTTTACATTCCATTACATCCAGTATAGACCAATGCAGCATTTTGTATAGTGGCCATTTAATTTTTTCATCGCGCTATTCACAATAAGTCATTTTATTTCAATGACCAAATTCAAGCAAATTAATACTTCTATCACAAACATTGACGAGCCGTTCATCGTGTGTCGCAATAATGACACTTGCACCGTCCTGACTACATGTTTTTAATAGATTAATAATCATTTCTCTGTTCGCTTTATCTAAAGAGGCTGTTGGTTCATCCGCAAAGATAATAGTGGCTTTCTTACAAATTGCACGCGCTACGCCTAGTCGCTGTTTTTCTCCTCCCGATAAAACAGCTGCCATATCTTGCCCTCTTCCAGCGAGTCCAACTTTATGTAGGATTTCGTCAACAACCTTAGATTTTGCTTGTCGCTTATTTAATGTCACATTATAACTGACACTTTCATCTTCAATAATGCCATAGTCTTGATAAATAAATGCCGCTTTTTCTTTCCAAAAACTTGTTTTTTCTTTTTCTTTCCATTTACTAGCATTTTGATTTTCGATGAGGATATCCCCACTATTGACTGATTGAACAAGCCCTAGACAATTTAAAAGTGTTGTTTTGCCACTACCAGACGGGCCCGTAATGGCGATCATTTCATTCGGGTTAATCTCTAAGGAAATATTAGAAAAAATTGTTTTTCCACTAATTTCAATGCCAATATCTTTTGTTTGAATCACCATATTAATTACCCCTTTAGTCATTTAATTGTACCGATGACTCGTGCGATAAAATGCGTGCTTTGCGGAGCTCTTAAAGGAAAGATAACTTCCTATCCAATATAAAATTCCGACAAGCAAAGCAGATGAAAGCAATATGCTAAGTTGCACGTGGTGTACCAAATAACCAATTATGGAACCGATAATTGTTGTTAGAATGATTGTAATTAGTTGTCGCTTTAAAACCGATCTAATAATCGCTGTGTGTGGGTAACCAAAAGTGTGCAAGGTGAAAATACGTTTACCATTCGTGCCAGCCCACAGTCTGCCATTCAATACAGCAGTCAAAACCATTGTTACGAAAATAAGTATTCCCGATACAATATAATAAACGTATTGTTGTTTAAACCTTTGAGCCGTTTCCAAAGCAACGTCTGCTATGCCATTAATCGACGTAATAGAAGGTTTCATAACGGAGTTAGCTAAAGCGGCTTGTAAATGATTCTCATCAAAAAAAACGATATTGCCACTAGAAGCTAAAGATATTAAAAACCCTTTCGTTTTTACAATTTCTGTTAGCTGACCATCTATCAGTATAACTAACGGATTTTCTGCTTGCACTGTTTCACCACCCAACCCAACATTTGGTGGTAATGCGATAAATTTTGTTCCTTTATACTCGTAAAAATTCAATCCTTGCGCTGGATAAACATCATTATGTTTCGTCCATAGCGGAATTTGCCCTTCTAAAAACGAAGCCAATTCAGATGGTAAATCTTCAACATTTTTTTCAGTAAGTTTCCCGCCTTTCCCCTCTGTTTCCACACCTATTTCTAGCAAATCAATCCAAGCACGATCTGTCATAATAATATGATCATAGCCACCCATTCGATGTGACTCTAAAAAAATCGCTTTATCGATAACGAAAGAAAGACTTAAATTATTAGCTTCTTGCATTTTAGAAAAAAAAGCTTCTACATCGGGAAGAGTCGACTCTTGTTCTAATGAATCCAAGTCAAACATTGATAGTCGAACGACATTGTGCATTTTGTCCCAAAGCGAATATTCTTTCGACAGTTGATTGGTTATTAGTATAGATGTGATAATGGTCGGTATAACAATTAGCGATAAAATCATAACAAGAACTTGACTTAGCTTTCCCATTATAGAAAACCGCTTCAACGGAATTTGTCTTCTCGCTATATGGGCAGCTTTTGGGCTAGCAATTAGCGAAAGCAATGCTGTGATGATGCCAACGACAATCAAAAATAGCAATAAACATAGTATTAGACGATTGAATACTAATGGAATTTGTCGAATGTCCTTTATGACACCTACATAGCCTAATGAAATAAACAAACCTAGTAAAAATCCGACAACGATAAAAGATACTACTGTCGTTGTATCCTCCACATGAATTTTCCTTGCTTTCACACCGCCCAATAATCGAATAGACCTTGCTTTTGCATGTTGAAATATCCACGTACTAATTGTCGTTATTAATAACAGCAAGGAAGCGAGTACTGCATTTCCTGTACCATTTTGAAATAAGTATGCATAAACTATTGTAAGTATAGATGGTTCTTGAACAAATAATATCCGAATTTGATGCTGTTGCGCCCAATGTTTGAGTGCTTCTTGAAAATCTTTTCCACCATTAAAAGCATAGGTGCCAGATAAAGAACGGGTGCCTATTTCTGCAGTCGAAAGCAATTCACCTGTTAGAGTGGAATCGAACCAGTGAATTTTTTTATGGTCTATAAGCAAGCCATGAATTGCTGGTTTAGCAGTCCCAAAATAAATAATATCTTTTTTGTTGTCATAGTTTTCTGGGTCAACTGAAGTTTTGACTACAATTGCTTTATATTGATCTGTTAGTTGATTAAGGTCCGAAAGCAATTGATCTTTTGCAATAGTAGTTTCAGCAAGATTTAAATCAAATTGATTTGTAGTGCCTAAGGGTAGCCGCTGTTGGACAAGTGACGTATATTGAAAAATAAGCAGAGACAGCATCATAACACCAATAAAAGATGTCAGTTGTATTGCTCTCTTAAGCATAACCACTCCCCCTAAATCTTTAATTGAGAAGCTTGGAAAGCCTACTGCTAAAGACATTCCAAGCCTCTAAAGTATTGAAGCTTTAGTAATAAATCGAATTAATCACATACCCGATAGTAATAACGATCAACGTGGGTAGGGTACTGCACCGCCCAAAGCTCAGCAATGGATGTTTTCCCTGCTACAGTATCAACTGATCTAGTTTGATTACCATTCAACTCTACTGTGCTTCCATGGCAACGATCCACTGTGTAGTATGAACGAACTTTAGCATTCCAAAATCCATACTGCCAAGTGCCACCTTCATTTGGATATTGTGTGATTGGTCCTGGTGCGAGCCATTTACGGGAAATGTCTCCACGGTTGAATGGATCACTTTGTGTGGCAACCGTTGATGATGCAGCAATTAAAGGATCTTGAATAGTATTATGTGACATTGCCAGAACTCCAGATGGCCATAACAATAATGCCACCAACGCTAACACGACTATTTTCACCCTCACAGTTTTTTTGGCTAACATATGGCTCACCTCCTTTCATTTGACAAGGAAGAATTTTGTTTAATGGTTATTTTTTATTATGTAATATATAAAAATTTGATAGACTCTTTACTTTTTGAAAAATTTATCTCTATCCAAATATGTGAGTACGGAAAATCCTAAAATGCTAAATATCGCATAAACCTTTATCCAAGTAGGCTTACTTTCATAATCCCTTATTAATGATTGTAACGAAATAAATATTAGCATTAGATAAACATATGGTGCTGGAATCTTTTTAAATTTCACCTTCACCGCCTCTTTTCATACAGAAATACTCCTCCAAAAACTATTAATTTAACAGAGAGCCACATTATGTAATTTTTCATTCAATTAAAATTCTCAATAGATTCTCATTCTCATTTACTTATTTTTTTATATAGCATAAAATAATAGAAAAATCAATATATTTAAAATATTTATTACTAAGGAGATTTTCCTTTTTTAAGACACAACAAAAAACGCAACCTTTAAAGGAATTACCTCTAAAAGTTGCGTTTATTCACATACTATTTTTTACATTCAAATGCGTAGTTCGTTGATAAAAAATTCTTTTCTTTCGAGACAATGGCTTTGCCTCCATCGTCCTCACATTGCTTTGTGATGGTAGCTATTTTTTTGTCATTCATCGTATTTGTCATGAATGTCATACCCAAACCGAACACAACAATGAGTAAACCAATCATCATCCATAACTTGCCAGCATTATTGCCAGCAGGTCTTCCATTTGCCACACCCATACCCCTTTCTTAAACAAATAAAAACGGCTCTGTATGTATCGTAGATTGAATAAATTCTACGGCATATTTTTTTGTCTCACACATCGCCGCCATTTTTTTGGCTACACCAGCAATCATCACTTTTTCAACATGATGACCTGGGTCTACAATTTGTAAACCAATTGCTTGTGCATCTTGTGCCGTGTGGAAATACATATCGCCAGTTAAAAAAACATCGGCACCTGCACGTTTTGCCGTATAAATATATTTATTGCCATCGCCCCCAACTAGTGCAATCTTTCTGACTTTGGATTGCAAGTCGCCAACAACACGAACAGCTGGGACATCTAGTTGTTTCTTTACAAACTCAGCAAAATCTCGTAACGTCATGTCTTCTGGTAAATAACCAACACGTCCTAAGCCCATGCGATTTGTTTGCTGATCTAAACGGATAACATCATACGCCGGCTCCTCATATGGATGGGCAAGTAACATCGCTTTTAACACACGATTTTTAATAGAAGATGGGAATACGACTTCCACTTTCAATTCTTGCTCAACATGTAATGCACCTATTGCGCCGACATGTGGATTAGCCCCTTCTAATGCACGGAAACGCCCTTCTCCAGCTGTTGTATAGCTGCATGCTTCATATGAGCCTATACGACCCGCTCCAGCCTGTGCTAATGCTTCACGTAACGCATCTGCATTGGCAGTTGGTACGAACACAGCTAGCTTCAGAACATCTTCGGCATATGTTTCTTCTAATATAGAGCGTTCTTCAAGCAGCAAAGCATCAGCCAATAAATCATTGACACCACCTTGTGCCACATCTAAATTTGTATGTGCGGCATAGACAGCGATATCATGTTTAATAAGCTTTTCATATAATTGTCCTGCCGGATTGTCCGTACGGATATTCGCCAGACGTCGGAAAATAGGTGGATGATGCGCTATGATCAGCTCGCAGCCCTGTGCAATCGCTTCATCTGCAACGGCGTCATTGACATCCAATGTCACTAAAACTTTACGGACTGGTTTATTTAATGTACCAATGGCAAGTCCAATGGGATCATTTTCCATACACGCTAGTTTCTTCGGTGACCACGTTTCAAATAATTGAATAATTTCCTGACCATTGACAGCTTTCATGCTATAAAACTCCTTCCACTAAATGAATGAGTGCTTGTAATTCAGCTCTTTTTTCCTCAATTTCAAGTGTTGGCTCCGCCCCTTCAATGGATTGTAATACACGTTGCCAGTTTTCTTTTTCGCGTTGCCATTTCTTCAAAAATGCTGGAGACTGACGTAGCAATAACTTAGGGCCAAATAAAATATCAGACGTTGTAAGCTCCATCGGCCCTCTTTGTAAAACAAGAATTTCGTAAATCTTGTCATCTTCCTCTAAAATATCTTCATCAAGAATTGCCCAATTATTGGCTAAAGCCCATTCGCGAATTACTTTTGCATGAATATTTGGCTGTAAAATAAGACGTGTGACACCTTGTAAGCATTGTGGATGCTTCTCTAATATCGACACAATCAGTGGGCCACCCATACCTGCAATTGTCACTGTATCGACATGATCTGTAGCTTCTACTGCAGCTAAACCGTCTGCTAGTCTAACGGTAATTTTGTCTGTTAAACCTTCTTTTTTTACTTGTCCTACTGCTGATTCAAAAGGACCTTTGACAACTTCTCCCGCTACCGCGTTAGTAGCAATCCCTTTGTGAATTAAATAGCATGGTAAATAAGCATGATCACTGCCAATATCCGCCACAACCGCACCTGTTGGAACAAATTTTGCTACTGTTTCTAATCTTTTTGATAATTTTTGTGCGTTCATTTTAAACCGCCTACCTTATATAGAGTCCATTCTAGTATGGATGATGTTGCGCAAAAAAACAAATGGAGTTGTCTCATATTTTGAGCAACTCCATTATCATAACAGAAGCTGTACTAAAAGCGTATTGACACTTTTAGTACAGCTTCTTTTTAAAACTATTTTAGAGTAGAAATGTACTCAGCGATTGCTTTTGCTTCCGCTTCGTTTTTCAATCCTGGTGTCATAGGTGTGCCTGGAATACCGTTTGTTAACACATCTACGATATGCGCTTCATCTAAACCGTGTAAGTTTGGACCAACGCCACCTGATAAGTCACCACCGTGACAACCGATACAAGTTTGTACTAATGCAGAACCATCATCATTAGCTTCTGTTGTTTCACCGCCACCCTCGTGTTCAGCAGCAATTTCTTTCTTGTTATCTGCGCCTTGTAAAGACATGAAGAAAATAAGACCAATACCAAATGCCAGAATCAAGATGTAAGGAACGACTGGATTGTTTTTCATAAGTTTCCCCTCCTCATTAATAAATCTACTTCTATTATAATATAGAATCAGTCAACAACTAATATTGTACTGCATTAAACAGGAAACGAAAAGCCCCATTCGCTAAGTTTTCCTTTGTTTGTAACAATTTCGACATTTCTGCAGAAATTGGATAAATCAAGTCTTGTTAAAACCAATATATGGACTTACGGATAACCATTTCCAAACTTAAATCGCTAAGCTTCTTGCAACTATTTTGCCACTTTAAGACCATTCATATACGTAAAAACAATAAAATGGTTTGCTTACTTTTTCACTTGAACTTTTATGCTCTATTATAGTAATAACAATTGCTTAAATAAGTTATACTGTTATTTCAATATAGTATTTTCCTGCTATTTTTCACATATTTTCTACAAAATATACTTTTCTAAAAAAGTCATACTGCTATATTAGAAAAATAAAATAACCCCCTATGATCACGAATTGGTCATAGGAGGCTATTTTGTTTTACATAAAATTATACAAATAATAACTAATTAGTGCCAGCAAGCCTAAAACACCGGATATCGTGAAATAAAGTAGTTTCATTTTTATACCCGATACTAGCCAAACACAACAATTTGCAGCGATAAAGGCGAATAACGCCATATTATTGCCATTAAAATATGTAGTATACATGCGAATCGATAAACTAAATAACAAAATAGCAGCAATAATATGCAAAATAGGTGCTAATAAGTTATTTTTGCTCGCAACTCGGAAAGCCATTATGAATAATGTAATAGCAGCGATTGCCACAATGCCAGTTAACAAAAGCACCAAAGAAGTCACTGTAAAATAAAAATACAAAAGCACGCTTATACCCAAACATAATCCCACAATGAAGAGTATCATTTTTCTTTTTTCTAAAGGCAATACTGCCTGCTTATGAGTTGCTGACTCTAGTTCCTCTATATCATTTCCTTCTGCATATAAAGTCGCTAAAAAGTCACAGTAGTGTTCTGGCAACAGCTTGTTTTGCTTCCAAAACAATATCTCATTTAAGATAATTTTTTTCCGTGGATTTGTCATCGTATATTCTCCAAACATTGCTTAATAATGGTTGTAATACAATTTTATCTCACAACTAAGGAAAGGACATCTGTAAAAAGTCGCAAAAACATAACTTTTAAACCTTTCAAATTATGCATTTTTACCACATGATGGTATATTAGCATTCAAATCATCACTAAAGCATAATTTTCATTAAAATAAATAACCCCGCCAAATGAATTGACGGGGTTTGTGTTCAGTTCGATTATTATTCTAAGAAATCTTTTAAACGTTTACTACGTGAAGGATGGCGCAATTTACGAAGTGCTTTTGCTTCGATTTGACGAATACGTTCGCGTGTTACACCAAAAACTTTACCTACTTCTTCTAATGTACGTGTACGACCATCATCTAAACCGAAACGTAAGCGTAGTACATTTTCTTCACGGTCTGTTAATGTATCTAATACGTCTTCTAACTGTTCTTTTAACAATTCATAGGCTGCATGATCAGAAGGAGATTGAGCCTCTGAGTCCTCAATGAAGTCCCCTAAGTGTGAATCGTCTTCTTCACCGATTGGCGTTTCAAGAGATACAGGTTCTTGCGCAATTTTTAAAATTTCACGGACTTTTTCAGGTGTTAAATCCATTTCCTCGCCGATTTCTTCAGGAGATGGCTCACGACCTAAATCTTGTAGCAATTGACGTTGCACACGAATTAATTTGTTAATTGTTTCTACCATGTGCACTGGAATACGAATTGTACGTGCTTGGTCGGCAATAGCACGCGTGATTGCTTGACGAATCCACCATGTAGCATAAGTTGAGAATTTAAAGCCTTTACGGTAGTCGAATTTCTCAACTGCCTTGATTAGACCCATATTCCCCTCTTGAATTAAATCAAGGAATAACATTCCACGACCAACATAGCGTTTTGCAATCGATACTACAAGACGTAAATTCGCTTCTGCTAAACGTTTACGCGCTTCTTCATCACCTTGCTCGATGCGCTCCGCTAAAGCAATCTCTTGCTCCGCAGAAAGTAAGTCTACACGGCCAATTTCTTTTAAATACATGCGTACAGGGTCATTAATTTTTACGCCTGGTGGTACGCTTAAATCATTTAAATCGAACGTTTCTTCATTCGCTTCTTCTTTCATTAAGCTTTCTTCTTCAAATTCTTCTTTGCCAATAATTTGAATGTCTTTATTTTTTTCAAGATCTTCAGCGAAATGGAAAACTTCTTCATTTTCCAATTCATAAGGCAATAATTTCTCTGAAATTTCCTTCATCGAAATTTCACCTTCTGTTTTCGCCTTTTCTTGTAGTAATTTTTTTGCTTCATCTAATGTAATTTCTACTTCTACCTCTTTTGAACGTTCAGACTTGTCCGCCATAAACCTTCCTCCTTCTAAACAACCGAATCGGGTTAAATCGCCGATAACGATTTTCTTAAATGAATAATCTGTTGGGCGATTTCAAGAGCACGTGCATACTCGTGCATCTTCTCCGCTTCCTTTGACTCATGCATCTTTTGATGTATTTCTTGTTCAATTCTATATTTTTGAAGCTGTCGGATAGAATCGGTAATTTCTGACTCAGCTTGGTCAGGGTCACGTTCTACTAAAGCAGCTTCCATCACAATTTTGCGTAACTCAGCGTCATCTAGAATTTCTACAAAACGCTGATAATCTGGATGTCCATATTCTTCATAAAATCCTACCAATCGAACAAAAACAGCCATATAGGCATCTCGTACAAAAGGCTCTTTTTGCTCACTACGTAATACCCTGTCCACTACATCTATATTATGAAGCATATGAGCCAGTAATAAACGTTCGGCACGTTCAGCTGCGTCCATAGGCTTTTGTTGCTGCGTGACTGGCATCGAAATCGAAGGTGGTGTTGGCATCTCCACTTTCGCAGAACGTACTTGATTTGCCTCTAGTTTTCGGAATTGGGCATAAATTGCTTCTTCCGAAATCGTTGTTTCATTTGATAGCTGTCGGATATACAAATCTCGTTCAATTGGTGAGGAACTACCCACTAATTGTTCGAGCACTTCTTGAATATATTGAAGCGTATCATTTTCAAACTGAAAATTCTTATTTCGTCTAGCATGCATCATCATAAAAGCAATATACGTATGAGGTTTTTCCAAAATCTGTTCCTTAAAAGCCTGTCCACCTAGACTTTGAATATACTCATCAGGATCTTGTTTATCTGGTATCACCGCAATATTCACTTTCATGCGCTCCGTTTGTAGTAACTGTGCCGCTCTTTTCGCCGCATCAAACCCAGCATTATCACCGTCATAGCAAATCGTAACTTGCTCTACTAAGCGTTTTAGCTTTGTGATATGCTGATTCGTCAGCGAGGTTCCCATTGTTGCAACGGCATTTGTTACGCCAACTGAAGTTGCAGCTAAAACATCCATAAAACCTTCCATCAACACTACTTGACGATTTTTTCTGATAGAGGTTCGTGCTTTGTCTAGGTTATAAAGCACTTCACTCTTTTGAAAAATCGGTGATTCTGGACTATTTAAATATTTTGCCTCTTCGCCAGTCGATGACAAGATTCGTCCTGAGAAAGCAATAATTTTACCGTTTTCATCACGAATTGGAAACATAATTCGCCCTCGAAAACGATCAAAATAGCGTTCTTCCCCATCACGTTTGATCACTAGACCACTATCCGCGATTTCTTGTAAGTTATAACCTTTTCTTTCAAGCAATATCGTTAATGCATCAAAGCTTGGGAGAGACCATCCAATGCTATTAGATTCGATAAGTTCCCTCGTAAATCCTCTTTCTAGCAAATAATTTAAAGGCTCTTCCCCATCTTCTGTGTTCAGCAGTAAATGATGAAAAAAATCTGCTGCAAATGCATGCGCTTCTTTCATCCTTTCTTCCGCTTTCGAGATCTTTGTTGTAGCCTCTGGTAAACTCGGGCCTACATCTAGATGTACACCTACACGTTCTCCAAGTTTTATAACGGCGTCTGGGAAAGATATCCCTTCGATATCCATAACGAAAGTAATAGCATTACCACCTGCTCCACAACCAAAGCAGTGAAAAATCTGTTTATCTGTAGACACAGAAAAAGATGGCGTTTGCTCTCCATGAAAAGGACAGAGACCAAACCAATTGCGCCCACGCTTTGTCAGCTGCATGTATTCGCTGATGACATCCACAATATCTGATTGTGTACGAATCTGCTCAATCACTTCTTCTGGTATTTTCCCTGCCAAATTCATCACCATCTTTAATTTACGTTCTAGAACACAATTCGATATCCGTTTTAAAAATCCTTTATTTCTCGACAAAAAAATAGGATTTTTCTCTTTATAAATATTTTTACCACAATTTTATTATTATAAAACAAATTTTAGTATTTATCTATACTATTTTCAAAAGCGACTCAAAAAAACCGCCTCTAATAACCCGAGGTGGTTTACTAAATTTGGTTACTTATTCACCTAGCCAAATACTCAATAATGACATTGGCTGTTTCTTCAACAGCTTTGTTTGTCACATCAATTACTTTGCAACCGATTTTTTCTACAACTTTTTCAAAATGTTGTATCTCCTCTAAAATGCGCGCATGTTGTGCATAAATGGCATCGTCACTTAATCCTAAAGTCATTAATCTTTCTTTTCGTATCGAGTTTAATTTATCAGGTGAAATGACTAAGCCAAAACATTTTTTTGGATCAATTTTTAATAATTCTTCGGGTGGCGCTACCTCTGGAACTAAAGGAACGTTTGCCACCTTATACCGTTTATGTGCTAAATACTGTGAAAGAGGCGTTTTAGATGTACGCGATACACCCACAAGGACAATATCCGCTTGTAACAGACCTCGTGGATCTCTACCATCATCGTATTTTACTGCAAATTCAATCGCCTCTATTTTTTTAAAGTAATCATCATCGAGTTGGTGCACTATGCCTGGTGTCTCTAGTGGTATTTCTTCCATAAAAGTTGCCATCGTCTTCAGTGCTGGTCCTAATATATCTACAGCATGAACTTTTTCTTTTTCGCATAGGTCATGTACTAATGCTCGCATGTCCTGACGCACAAGTGTATAAACAATAAATGCCTTTTGTTTTGCAGCAAGACTAACAATTTTTTGAATAAGTTCTTCTGTTTGAATATGTGGAAAGCGCCGAATTATCGTATTTTCCAAGCCCGGACGGAACTGGCTAATAACCGCTTTGGCTACTTGATCACCAGTTTCGCCTACTGAATCAGATACAACAAAAACACGTAGTCTTTTCATGCTGTTCCCCTTCAACTTTTAGACATTTTGCGCAAGCGATAGAAAGGCACGTGTAATAGTCGTTTTTGTTAAACGACCTACAATCGTTAACCCACCCTCTTGAGGTTCAATTACCGGTAAGGAATCTACTTCTCGTTCTATTAGCTTATTTGCAGCAACAACTAACGAATCTGATCGTTCACAGTACGAGATATTTGGCATGCGTGTCATAATAATATGTACAGGAATTTTATTTAAATCCTGCGTGCCAATACTTGTACGCAGTAAATCTTTACGAGACAGAACCCCTGTCAAAAATTCATTCTTATCGACAACAAATAAGGTTCCGACATCCTCTGAAAACATGAAACAAATGGCATCATATACCGTCATTGTTTCAGGTACTACAACAGGTCCTGAGTGAAAATCTTTTACTTTTAAATTATTAATGCTATCCGTTAATGTTACGGAAGTTTTTTTCCCAGAATAGAAATAACCAACTCGTGGTCTAGCATCTAAAAAGCCAGCCATTGTTAAAATTGCTAAATCTGGTCTTAAAGTCGCTCTTGTCAGATTGAGACGTTCTGCAATATGCTCCCCTGTAATCGGGCCGTTCTCTTTCACAATTTGTAAAATGTCTTCCTGACGTTTGTTGAGTTCGATTGGACTCACCGCCTCAAATCTAATAGTGTTATACTTATGCTCAATTATTATATACTATTTTAATGGTTATTGCGAAGAAAAGAATGACATGCTACAATATTGACACATACGCTTGCTCTAAATGTATTTTCGAGCAATCTTGCGTTATACAGGCGATGATAGGAAAAAAGTATCTGTTCAATTTTTTAGCGAGTAGAAGATGGTGAAAGTCTACATAGCAGCAGAGAAAAGGCACTCCTTGAGCTAACTTTTGAAAAGAGGTTTTAAACATCCGTTTAAAACAATCAGGGTGGAACCGCGGGTATTAGCACTCGTCCCTGGGCATTATTTGTGCCCGGAGACGGGTGCTATTTTTCATTTAGCTCATGCTAAATGAAAAAACTGCAGCAACGCATATGACGCTCTTGCTGATGCAATACGTCATATCAACACTTACTTTTCATTACTATGCAAGTAAAATTACAAAGGAGGCTATTTTTATGGCTAACAAATCAATGGAAACAATTGTATCTTTAGCGAAGCATCGAGGCTTTGTCTTCCCTGGTTCTGAAATCTACGGAGGCTTAGCAAATACTTGGGATTATGGTCCACTTGGTGTTGAGTTAAAAAATAACGTTAAAAAAGCTTGGTGGCAAAAGTTTGTTCAAGAATCAGAACATAATGTGGGTATTGATGCGGCAATTCTTATGAACCCAAAAGCGTGGGTAGCATCTGGTCACGTTGGTAACTTCAACGACCCAATGGTTGACTGTAAAGCTTGTAAAGCCCGTCACCGTGCAGATAAAATCATCGAAGATGCAGCACTAGCAAAAGGTGATGAAATCATTGTTGACGGTATGACATTTGAGCAAATGAAAGAAACAATGGTGAAATACGATGTCGTTTGTCCTGATTGTGGCAAAGCAGATTTCACTGATATTCGTCAATTCAATTTAATGTTTAAAACGTTCCAAGGTGTAACAGAATCTTCAACAAACGAAATTTACCTTCGTCCAGAAACAGCACAAGGTATTTTCGTTAACTTTAAAAACGTACAACGCTCTATGCGTAAACGTACACCATTTGGTATTGCCCAAATCGGTAAGTCTTTCCGTAACGAAATTACACCAGGTAACTTCACATTCCGTACACGTGAATTTGAACAAATGGAGCTTGAATTCTTCTGTAAGCCAGGTGAAGATCTTGAATGGCATGCATATTGGAAAGAATTTTGTAAAAACTGGTTACTAAACTTAGGTATGAAAGAAGATTCTATGCGACTACGCGACCACGAGGATGACGAATTATCGCATTACTCTAACGCAACAACAGATATCGAATTTAAATTCCCATTCGGCTGGGGCGAACTTTGGGGTGTAGCTGATCGTACAGACTACGACCTAAAACAACATATGGAGCACTCAGGTGAAGATTTCACTTATATTGATCCTATAACAAATGAGCGCTATGTACCATATTGTATCGAGCCATCTTTAGGTGCTGACCGTGTGACATTAGCATTTTTATGTGATGCCTATGATGAAGAGGAGCTTGAAGGTGATGACAAACGTACAGTATTACGTTTCCACCCTGCTTTAGCACCGTTTAAAGCAGCCGTTCTTCCACTTTCTAAAAAGTTATCAGATGAGGCTGCAGATGTATGGTCAGCGCTACGCAAATCATTCCCAGTTGATTTTGATGAATCTCAATCAATCGGTAAACGCTACCGTCGTCAAGATGAGATCGGTACACCATTCTGTATCACATACGATTTCGATTCAAAAGAAGATGGTCAAGTAACTGTTCGTCACCGTGATTCAATGGAACAAGTTCGTATGCCGATCGCTGATGTCAAAGCGTATATCGAAAAGCATCTTCAATTTTAATTTAATAAATTTGTCAAAAGCTATGCGGCTGTGACAAAAGAGAAAAAGTGTTAGATTGGCTAAAGTCAATCTAACACTTTTTTGCTGTGAACGTTGTTGTCTATACGGCAGTAGCTTACCGCGCAAGATTCTACGCGAATTTTTTACTTGGTATGTCATAAAATACTAAGCTAGAAAAGAAAATTGTTTGAGTGCCTGGCACTTTCAATGAGTAATCGCCGGAAAATGCCCGTAAATCGCTGGCTAGACTGTCAGGTATCATTTTTCAGCAACAATTTCAGTGCTCATTGTACTTAACGCTTTTAAACGCTTTATCGCAGAATGGACGGTAAGCCTATGGAAGGCTATTAATTGACCTTTATAAACGACTCCATAAACACCATAAGGAGTTGGAGAAAGCTTCAACAATTGGGCTCTATTTTGCAAATCTATCATGTTTGCATGAATCCCCAATTTTTTTGCACCTTCTACAACATTGTCGGAGGCAATATCTAAAAATGGACATTGTGGTGTACGAAATATTGTTAACTCTTGAAAGGGTGATAGTCGCTCATCCCAATCATTTGGAAAGAAAGGATCAGGGGCATTTTCAAATTTACAAACTAGCAATTCAAATCCATATGGTGCATGGGCTATTTCCTTAAAATGATGTTTCAAAAAAATATGCTTACTTGGGGTCCAAGAAGTATCGGGGTTGGTAATAACAATTACCCCTGCCTTCTTTTGTTCCTTCGCATCTTGTAGACAGCTGTTAATCAATTTAGAGGCATAGCCCTTTCCCGTCATACTGACCCATAAACAATGAATGACCATATAGTTTTCTCCATAAACAGCTCTAGAAGAATATTCGATTGGTATATATTCAATAAATCCTGCTTGTTTATTGCCATCCATTATTTTCACATATTTTAAACCTTCGTGAAATTTTTCAAGGAGCCATTTATTTTTATTTATGTATCCTGGTGCATTCGCATTACTGCGTTGACAAAAACACCCTCTTTCGGAAATATTGTGTTCATTCAATTCCATTACACTAGCAATCGCCACTTTTCCTTCCCCCCCTAATTTTCTGTCTATTCATTCATTTCAATAATAAACCATTAATTCCTCTTTTATAGTTTTGCAAATAAAAAACCAAATCAAGTTTTGATTTGGTTGAGTGATAGATGATTGCGCTATGCCTTTAATGATACAAACAAACGCTCCTGCATTTTTTCTTCAAATAAAAACTTTTTCATATTCTGACCAACTAAGTTTACTAACAATTCTTCAATGTCACTTAAGGAGTAATAGAGAAATGTGCCTTCACGCATTGGGCGAACTCGTTTTTCTGTCGTTAAATCTTCCACAATAAAATAAGCAATATTAACCCCGCAATGCTTCATCAACTGCGTAATATGATGCTCATTGCCTGGATTAATAAAGCACGGCACAATCTTATCAATATACAAAATACTCTGAACAAGTTTGATAAAAAAATTCTCACGCATAGAGGTTTCCACAACTAAAATGGTTGTTTGCTCATGCTGATAATCCATGTATAGCACATTTAATTGCTCTTCTAAAAGTTGCTTTAAAATATGGATGGAATTTTTATATTTCTTCATATCTGTTTGAATTTCTCTCGTTAGTAACCGTAGAATCCGATAAGCTGGTAGAAATATTTTTAAAACAATTTCTTTCGGATGTAAATGGTCAATTAAACGATTAAAATATATTTTTAATGTTTGTTCATCATTCCGTATTAACTGTTCGATAAATAAATTAAATATTTCTTCAAAGCTATTTGCTCGATAATCAATCATTTTGACAATCTTTATACTATAATTTAGCGGTAAATTCATGGACGTTTGTTCATCTAGTAATTTTACTTTCGGTAACGTTGGAAATAAATCATAAACTAGCTCTACTTGTGCACTACGATTATCAGATAATAATACAATGGAATTGACAGGGTAAATCCCAAGACATTCAACAAATTTATGCATAAACTGTTCATTATATAAATGCCGATCACGATATAAAACAGCTAAAGCATCCGTTGCATTATATCCTGAATGATAGACTCGCTTTGAAGTCATTGCTGAATAGACATCAATAATTTGTAATAGCTGCACGCCATCACTCATATCATCTGCACAAAGTTTATTCGGATATCCTTTGCCTGCAAAACGTTCATGGTGATCACGCGAAAAATAGGCAATATCTACTTCCCCATTTTCTCGAAGGAGCTCATAGCCCTTTGTCGTATGCGTTTTAACAATTTCAAATTCTTCTTCAGACAGCTTTCTTTTTAAGCTTAATATTTCCTGTGGTATATATAATTTGCCGATATCGTGAAATAAATAACCGCGTGCTAGCATCTCTATATTTGTTAAGCCTAACTGTCGTGCAAAAATTGTCCCAAGTACAAACACATCAAACGAATGGACAAAAGAGTATTCATCCCAATCTCTTAACTGGATGAGCAAATCAAAGCGATGTTTCTCCTCTAAAATTCGTTGAAACACACCTTTGACATATGCCGTGTCCTGCATACTCTTTAAAATTTGACCATAGCGTAATTCGTGGACAACATTTTCTAACGTTGTCATAAACAGATTGTTGATTGCTTCTTTATATTCATCTACTTCTTTTTTTTGCTCCAACAGCTGCGCAAACACATCCTCAAATTCCTGTGCGCGCAGCATACTTAAATCATGGACAATCCTAACTGAATCTGATGATATATAAACTGATAATTCCTCTACATTTCTCAATTTAAGTAATGCGATAATTCTTTCGGTTAATACTAAGTCTTTTTTAGCTAATAAGCGATACTCGAAAAAAATATCTTCAGCTACTATATCATTGGCTTCTACTTCTTCAATACTTAATGTCACTTTTTTTAGCATTTTTTCAGCCACACACGCATGGTTACAGCATAATGTGACCTCCCTCCCTTTTTCATAGGACTGCATTAATCTAATAACGTACTATGTTTACGTTTAGCTGAATAGAGGCTTGGCTATCAGAAATATGGTTTAAATGACGAACGTTAAAATGAGCTCAATTTGTATATTTATACAAATATAGCTAATTATATTTTCCCGTATCTTTACAATATCATAGGTTAAAATGCCTTTTCAACTAGTTCATGGAATTAGAATGATTAGTTACTACTATGAATATATTAAAAACTTATCCCATAATAATTCTTTAGATTCATAAACTACCGCTCACTAAGATTGAAATTGTAACATAAACCGAACCATTTTCCCCATTTCCTCAAATATCAACCTCTATATTTACAAAAAACAATTATAAATCTACTACTGAAACTTCTAGAGAAAAAAATAAAAAATTTCTCACTTACTCCTTCATTAGACATTCTTCTGCTCATTTTTTCCTAGTAAAATTGCTTTTTCCAATTAGTTTAAGATAATTTCCATATTATAGTGGATAAAATTCCCTCTATTCTCACCTTCAACAATTTGATATAAATAAATTATTATAGTTAATCTTTTATGTTAAAATGCATTTTTTTAACAATACATAGTAATACCAACCCATTCACAATCAATCGTCCGGAAGCTTGAAACTGTACATAGGAAGGAATCTTTACTAATAAAAAGCAAGCTATAAAATGTATATCTATTCTTTGGAGGAAACAAATTGAAATCACATCGTTTTTATCAAATGGTTATGGCAGCAACAATCGCAACGAGCGCGATTGTTATCGCACCCCCAGCCCATGCAGCAACTTCATTCCCCGATATTAATCCATCTACAGAGGAAGGAAAAGCAATTATTAACTTAGCCGAGCGCGGTATTATTTCTGGCTATCCTGATGGCACGTTCAAGCCTGCCAATTTTATTACTCGTACACAGGCTGCAAAAATTTTAGCAGGTATTTTACATCTTGATACGGTTCATGTAAAAAACCCTCACTTCAAGGATATTACGCCTACTAGCGAAAACTATGGTGCAATCGCTGCACTAACAGAAGCAGGTATTATCCGAGGTTCTAATGGTTACTTTAATCCAACAAAGCAAATTACACGTGGACAACTATCTAAAATGATTGTGAAAGGATTCAATTTAACTATTACAGATGATGTCGATATTCCTTTTACTGATGTAGTAGCTGGTAGTGAATACGAGCCATATATTCAAACATTGTTTGCTAACAACATTACTAAAGGCACAACACCGACTACCTTTGGACCGCAAAGCTACGTGAAACGTTCACAACTTGCCTCTTTTGTAGTGCGCGCTGAAAACACTCAAAATAACGTAACAATCTTTGCAAATCATTATAACCAAGATTATATTTTTGCAGCATATGGTGGCATAGAACCTGCAGAGGATATTTTCACTTGGGATGACGAAATGGAAATGACTGATTCCGTTACAATTAAACCTTTAAAAGAAGGTACTGGTAAATTAGTCATTACTGGTTTTAACGAAGATACGGAAGAGTTTACTGATATCTTTTTCTTAGTTCATGTAAAATCTGTAGATGGTAAATTACAAACAACACTTGAAGAAGTGAACGAAGCAGATTATGTAGAAAATCTTCCACTTAACTTAAACGAAACGGATTTAACATTTACACCAACTGAAGTGAGTATTCAAACAGCTGATGGGCAAGCATTATCTTCTGCTGACTATGCATTTGAATCAACAGAAAATGCAGCAACATTATCGATCTTTAAAGATGGCCAATACTTATTAACGTTTACCAATGGTACACAACAACAAGTAATGGCAGCTGATGTATATATGTATGATTTTGTGCGTAGTATCGATCTTTACGAAATTACAGATCAACTTACGTTTACAAGTGATTATTTATCATTTGAGCCTGTGCAAGTTGCATTAGAAAATTTAGACGATAGCTCTGATCCTACACACCAAGTACCGGTCAAAGCAGTAATCGAAGGAAATACATTACACGTAACGCCGTTAGCTGAAGGCAATGCCGTATTACACGTAACGGGCAAAAATGGACAAACAACGTATTTATATGTTGAATTTATGAAAATTGCAGGTAAATGGGCTACTTATTACGATTTATATGATGATATGGATGAAAATTAATTGCTAATAGAAAATGCCAGCGGACTAACATTAGTTGTCCTCTGGCATTTCTGTTTTGTCTGGATTAGCTCTTAACTGTAGTTCCGGTGTTCTTTCTAATTGCTCTATAAATTTCTTTGTTTTAAAACGGATACCGGTTTGTTCTTCATAAATTGTTGTAATAATTTTTTTGATGAAATATTTTGTTTCTTTTTTCAAGTCTAGTTTACCAATTTGGTCGATTGGTACAGTATAGAACATGCGAATTAGCTTTAGCTGCGTTGGTGTTAAGCGAATAATATAGGGGTCGTGCTGATAGCAGCGGTGGCATAAAAACCCGCCTTGTGCAAAGGAAAAAGCAAATTCACCATCGACCGCTCCACATGCTGCACAAGCATGCAATATTGGTTGCACACCTGTATAAGGGAGCATTTTCCATTCCACAAAAAGAGTAATAGCTTCCGGATCATAGCCATCTTCTATCGCTTGTAGTGCTTGCAGTAGTACTTCAAAAGCAAAAGGCTCCGCCTTGCCCTCTTCCACGACTCGTTCGACTAGTTCCATAATATAGCTCGCATAGGCTGTGGCGATAATATCTTCGCGTATATGACGCATTGAGTTTAGATGCTCCCCTTGTTGCAATGTGCCCATACCTGTATGATGCTGCACCATAAACATGCCGTATGTAAAGGGCTGTGTCACCGCGGATAATCTACTTGAAGGCTTTTTGGCCCCACGTGCCATCGTTGCTACCTTACCCGCTTCTCTCGTTAGTAATGTGACAATTTTATTCGATTCTCCATATGCACGAACTTTTAACACAATGCCTTCCCATTTATAAAGCATTCATCCCCCTCCTTTTCTTCTAGTTTTTTCAAGAAAATAGAGCTCTCCAAATAGCATTTGGACAGCCCCGTGTTGACTATTAAATGTGAATCGAAAGAAATGACTGCTCGCCGTCATGGCGTCGGAGATTTTTTCGATGTGAATTGAAAAAATTTGTAGCAGACGACGGGTCATTCTTTGATTCTGCTAATGTTTAAATTTCTATTGAATGAAAATATCTATTAATATTCATCATCGCGGAAACCGAAATCACGAAGATGTGTCGATTTATTGCGCCAATCTTTTTGCACTTTTACCCATAGTTCTAGATAGACTTTAGAGCCAAGTAGCATTTCGATATCTTTACGAGCGCGAATGCCTACTTCTTTCAGTAGTGCTCCTCGTTTCCCTATCACGATACCTTTTTGAGAATCACGTTCCACAATAATTGTTGCCGCCACACGGATTTTACCTTCATTTTCTTCATCACGGCGAATTTTATCAATCACTACAGCGATAGAATGTGGTATTTCCTCACGCGTTAAATGTAATACTTTTTCACGAATTAACTCTGAAATAATAAAACGCTCGGGGTGGTCTGTTACTTGATCGGCAGGATAATATTGTGGACCTTCAGGTAAATATTTTGTTAACGTTGCTAGTAAGTTTTCAACGTTATTCCCTTGAAGTGCTGAAATCGGCACAATTTCTGCAAAGTCATAACGATCCTTATAGCTCTCAATAATACCCATTAATTCATCTGGGTGAATTTGGTCGATTTTATTAATGACTAAAAATACAGGAGTTGGATTTCCTTCGAGCAATTCTAGAATAAACTCATCGCCTTTTCCAAGCTTTTGCTCAGCGTTCACCATGAACATAATAACGTCCACTTCACGTAATGTATTTTTCGATACTTTTAACATGAAATCGCCTAATTTATGTTTTGGTTTATGGATACCTGGTGTATCAATAAAAATCATTTGGCTATCATCTGTTGTTAGTACGCCTTGTACTTTGTTTCGTGTTGTTTGTGGCTTATCGCTCATTATGGCAATTTTTTGACCAATGACCCTGTTTAAAAATGTTGACTTCCCGACATTTGGTCGTCCAATAATTGAGATAAAGCCTGACTTATAGCCAGTATTATTTTCCAGCATTCTCTAAATCCTCCGTTGTAAATGCAAACGGTAGTAACTCGCCAACAGACGTTACCGTGACATCACCTTTTAAATTTGTTAAATAGACCGGCATAGATGGTGCACAAAATTCTACCATCACTTGGCGGCAAGCACCACAAGGCGCACAAGGACCGTCCGTATCGGCTACAATGGCAATTGCCTCAAAATCATAGACACCTTCTGAAACTGCTTTAAAAAACGCCGTACGCTCTGCACAATTGGTCATACTATAGCCCGCATTTTCAATATTACAGCCGTGGATAACTTCTCCGCTTTTTGTTAAAAGTGCTGCCCCTACTTTAAATTTTGAATAAGGAACATACGCCTTTTCACGTGCTTTTTTTGACTCTTCAAGTAATGCTTGCATATCTATTTTCATCTATGCCAATTCTCCTCTTCATAAAATTCAAACATGCCCGATTTACCGGGCATTAAACTGCCTTGTTCACTAGGCACATTAATCAATACCACTTTTGCTTTATTGCGTCCAAATTTTAGCAAGCTTGCTCGAAAAGCTCCTTCTGCAAAATCTGTGACGGTCGATGGATAACTTGATTCAGTCAGAGTGTACACCTACAAGTATGAATGACAAGTAAATCCTCGCTAATTGAAGTAAAGGACTTCTGCTAACATCAAACTAAAACCATTTCGGTATAAAGATTAGTAAACCGATTATAGCACTCAATACCGCAAATACAAGTACCGCACCCGCAGCAATATCTTTTGCTTGCTTGGCGAGTGGGTGAAGTTCTGTTGACGCTAAGTCTACAACTCGTTCAATTGCGGTATTCATCATTTCAAGCGCAAACATCAGTGCTATTAATAATAGCACAATAAACCATTCTACTCGCGATAAACCTGTGAAAAAACCAGCAATTAAAACGATGACCGCACTAATCAAGTGGGATCGAAAGTTTTGTTCTTTCCATGCTGTTAATATCCCTTCAAAAGCATATCCAAACGATCGTAAATATTTGCGTAAATCCATTTAGTCACGTCCTAAGCCGTAAGATTGTAAAATCTCCTCTTGCTTGCCGAACATCACCTTTTCATCTTCTGGTACCATATGGTCATAACCTAGTAAATGCAAGAAGCCATGGACAGCTAAAAAGCCTAATTCACGCTCAAACGAATGTCCATATTCCTCAGCTTGCTCCTTTGTACGATCCGTTGAAATAATAATATCACCTAAAATACGTGGCATTCCTTCAAAAGTAACTTCCATTTCTCCATCGCCTAATTCCTCTAAAGCGAACGATATCACATCTGTTGGCTGGTCTTTCCCGCGATAGTCTCGGTTAATTTCTTGAATAGCTTCGTTAGTTACAAAGGTTACGGATACTTCCGTTTCCGGTTCAATGTTCTCCACTTTAGCAGCATGTTGTAAAAGCTTTTCTACAAGCTCCATATGTTGTGCTGTTACTTCATTTGTTTCATCGGTAAAATCAATCGTTAAAATCATTCGTGCCTCCTACTTATCTGCCTTTGGATATTCTATACGTGAATGGAAAATCCCATTCAACGTCTCACAAAGTACTTGCTCTATACATTTTAACTCTTTTATCGAAATATCGCATTCATCAAACTGATGATCTTGTACACGATCGTCAATAATGGCACGAACGAGCTTGTGAATTTTCTCAGCATTTGGTTCTTTCATCGAACGAACTGCCGCTTCCACACTGTCCGCTACACTTATAACCGCAGCTTCTTTCGTTTGCGGCTTCGGTCCAGGATAACGGAACTTCGCCTCCTCAATCACTTTGCCCTCTTCCTTCGCTTTGTAAAGGAAAAATTTCAGAAGACTTGTACCATGGTGTTGTAACGCGATATCAATAATCTCTTGTGGCATTTTATAACGTCTAAGCATTTCTGCTCCATCCGTAGTATGTGCAATAATAATTTCTGCACTTGTTTCTGGCGGCATCGAATCATGCGGATTCATTCCGGCCATCTGATTTTCAATAAAGAAAGCAGGTCGCTTCGTTTTGCCGATATCATGATAATAACAGCCGACTCGTGCGAGCAAGCCATCTGCGCCAATCGCTTCACATGCAGCTTCAGCTAAATTCGCCACCATGACACTATGATGATATGTGCCCGGTGTTTCCATTAAGAGCTTTTTCAACAATGGATGGTTCGGATTGGACAGCTCGATTAAACGCAAGGTCGATAGTAAACTAAAGGCCGACTCGAAAAATGGTAATAATCCCATTGTCAGCGCACCTGATAATAGTGCCGATAAAATCGCGGCTATTAAATAAAACGATAGCTCAGACAATCCATACGATGATTGGGTCATTAGTAAATAAAATGCGATAAAGCCCATATTTACAAGTGAAATCACTGCGACCGCCTGCATAATATGGGAACGCTTTTCTACACTACGCATAAAGAATAAGCTTGCAAAACCGCCAAAGATAATATACAAAGTAATTTCCATTTGCATAACGGATGAATAACCTTCTTGGAAAATAACCCCTGCTGAAGCTGCTGTCATGACCGTAACAAGGACTGCGGCACGGTCATCCGCGAGCAAACGCACGAGCATTGTAGCTAAAGCCGTTGGGAATAAGAAAGCGACCGTTACATCAAAACCATCTGCTACTAAGCTGATAATTTTCATGAGCAGGATAGAAAAACTATACACAATTACTGTTACGAGTAATGCATTGCGCTTTTTACGTGCTTCTATCTCCCAACGATCAAATAAAATATACATAAAGATCATTTGAAGGAACGTTAAAATAATTAATCCTGCAATTGGCTTCATCGATGCTTTATTGCTCACCATGCCAAGCAGCTCTAATTGTCGATACGCTTCATTATCGATAATTTGGCCTTCCTGTACAATAATTTGTCCTTGAAGAATTCTCGTAGATTCAACGCTTTCTTTTGCTTGCTCTATTCTAACTTTCGTTTGTTCTTCATTAATTGTTTCGTTTTCAACAATACTTGCACGTCCAATTAATACGACTGTGCTTAAAATCTTATCGGGATAACCACGTTGTCCTCGAATTTTTGTTTCAAAATCATTTTGAGCCGCTAATACATTTTCTTTACGAATTGATTTTTGTAAATATTCTTGGACAAGTTTTGATAGTTGCACACTTGTTCTCTTTAAATCTGCTTCACTTTGTTGTAACAAACCTTCAAGCTGAGCATCTGTAAAGATGACAGGCATTTGGTCTACATCAATAGATTCTAATTTTTTCCGGAGCTTTGCCACTTGATCGACAGGTGCATCAGGATCTTTATTACTCTCAACATCCTTTTTCACTTCAAGCACATAATCAAATAAAGACGTCACGATTGCTACCCGTTGTTTAGCAACGTCTTCTGAAAACTGATAGACGGGCGTCACTGCGTTTGCAGCTTTTTCTCGTTCCTGTTGAGTCTTCACTGTATCTTCGATTGTTTTCGTCGACCGTACTGTTTCTGATGCAAGCTGTAATGGTTTAAAATCATATGTAACACCCTTCACATTGCCATACATAAATGTAAACTGTAATGCGCCTGTAAGGATGAGAACGACAATCAAAAAGTAGCGAAACCCAATAAGCTCCGTAATTTTCTGAAGTTGTTTCTCCATTTGGCACCTCCTCTATCTATCTTCTATCATACCAATTCAAAAAACATTTTTCCCGAAAAATGTATAAAGAAAGCAAAAAAACAGCTATACGCATTCGTATAGCCGTCATATTTCTATTCAATTATCACTTTTTACCTATTTAAACCGCTGAATATGTCGCTTCATTTTTGGTACAGGTGATCGCCGTTGATTTCCACTGCGAGCGCTTTCCGCGGGCACAACGTAAGCCGCAGGAGTCGCTGTCGTGCCGCCTGTTGCGTCTTATGTTTTGTGCTGTCCCCGCTGGAGTCGCCAGCGCTACGCTCCTATCAACAAGTATTAGTTTCTATTACAGATGACTAAGCTTAAAATTAAACTCAATATTGTTCTTTCTGTTGTACCTGTCGCTTCGCTTTCGGTACAGACTTTTTCTTTCGTTGTACCTGTCGCTTCGCTTTCGGTACAGACTTTTTCTTTCGTTGTACCTGTCGCTTCGCTTTCGGTACAGACTTCTTTCGTTGTACCTGTCGCTTCGCTTTCGGTACAGACTTTAACATAACCGCCTTTAGGCGGTTATGTTAAAGTTGCTGATCCTCGTAAGCTTTGATGATTTTCGCTACGACTGGATGGCGCACTACATCGCCTTGCTCTAAAATTTGGAAGTGTATTGAACTGACATATTTTAATGTGCGCTCTGCAACAATTAAGCCAGATTCCGTATTTTTTGGTAGGTCAATTTGCGTTTTATCACCCGTAATGACCATTTTCGAACCAAAGCCTAGACGTGTTAAAAACATTTTCATTTGCATATGTGTTGTATTTTGTGCTTCATCTAAAATAACAAAGGCATCATCTAAAGTACGCCCACGCATATAGGCTAATGGCGCGATTTCGATCGTTCCTCGCTCAATTAGACGTTGCGTTTGTTCTGTGCCATAAATATCGTTTAACGCGTCGTAGAGCGGGCGTAAATACGGATCTACCTTTTCCTTTAAATCACCAGGAAGGAAGCCAAGCGACTCTCCAGCTTCCACAGCAGGACGTGTTAATATAATTCGCTTTACATGCCCATTTTTAAGCGCTTGCGTAGCCATTACTACCGCTAAATACGTTTTTCCGGTACCTGCTGGACCAATACCAAAAACAACGTCTTTGTGACGAATCGCTTGTATGTATTCTCGTTGACCTATTGTTTTTGCACGAATCGGCTTGCCTTTTGTCGTGCGTGCAACTTCCTCATCGTAAAGTTCTGCAAAGTATTCTACTGTCCCTTTTTGTGTCATTTCAATTGCCGTAGCTACATCACGCTGATCAATATTAATGCCTTTGCGGATCACTTTTAAAAGTGCATGTAAAAGAAATGTCGCTTGTTCTTTTGCCTCTTCTTCACCAGCAAGTTGAATTTGCTCACCGCGGGTAATGATATGGACATGAAGTGCCTCTTCAATTAATTTCATATTCGCATCGGAAATACCTAGTAGCATGACCGCTTCATTTGGATTATCCACTTGTAATACAGTTAAATGTTCTGACATAATCATTCTCCTTGTGGCCCTTGTATTGGACTTGCAATGTTTTCATTGACTAAAAATAGAACTTTCCCTTCAACTGTACCATTCCCCCACTTCGCCTGTAAAAGGTTTTCTTTCTTAATCACCGTTTTTGCAGGGAGTGATTGTAGCATCTTTTCGTGAAGTAACGGCATGAGCAGTGTGTCTATTTTTGATTCATCTAATGTAATTTCCATCGTTTTTGTTTGCTGCTCTTCCACAATTGAAACATAGGGGTCAAGCCAACTTGGCAAATCTTTCTTTTGCACATAATCAACTGCCTCCTTATGAATCCCCTTCACTACGACACGCCATTGCTTTTGTTGCAACGATTCAATTGTTAGCTTCGTTGGAATTTTAAATGAGCACTCTAGCCAGTAGTCTGCAAATACCTCACCCTTTGCCCCAACAAAGACATGGTCGTCACCGCTTTCAATAACACCGCTAACGAGCACATCACCATCATAGGCTGTATCATTGACAGAAATTTTCCGCTCGCCGTGTTGAATATTAAAATTGGTAATGACCCCACTTTTTGTAGCCACTAAATGGGTCGCCAGTTTCTCCGTGGTCAATTCCGTTTGCTTCGGTGATTCTTGTGGTCTAAGAATCATACGACCACCATGTTTTTCAATATGCACCCATGCTAAATCTCGATGTTTTTCTAACAGGCTCTGCCGTATAACTGCATCAGATGGTACTGCTTTTTTCTTCATCGGTGTTTCTATCTGGAACGTTTCTTGAAATGTTTTCTCTATTTGTTGTTGTAACTCTGGTGTAGCGGCGACAATATCAACACGCCAAACGACTTGCGCACATAATACCGGTATTAAAACCATGACAAACAGTCCGAGCAATGTCCATAATTGCGCCCGAAAAACTTGCTGCTCATCTGCATAATGAACGGTCATTTTAAGCCGATAGCGACTACGTATACGGCGAATTTTTGATAAGTATCCCATATTCGTTTCAAAAGTAACCTCTTGCTCCCGAAAGACTACACGCTTTAAAGGTATTTGCTGTGCGTGTAACGCTTGAATAAAAGGATGAACATTTTCATGACGCTTTATACGTATAATGATCGGTCGATTGTTCCACATTATTTGCTCACACCCATATCTTTAGTCATTTTTACATGTAGTTCTTGTAAGCCTTCTACTGACAGATGGAGCATTTCTTCTTTTATTGCATTTATAACAACGGATGTTCCACGCACGATAATATGATAATCAGCATAAATAAATGAACAGGATGTAGCATCCGCATGTAAAAAGCGATAAGGACCGATAATTTTTAATGTTTCAAACTGTGATAATTCAAGTAGTGGCGTTAATTGAAATAATTTTTTCATAAAAAAATGCCTCCTTCTTCGGCAATATATGCGCCAAAAAAGGAGGACATGCTAGTTATTTTCGTTTTGCTTTGGGTGGACCTAAAATTTCGGCCATCACTACTGCTTGCATCAATGCTTTTTTTGAATTTGGTACTTGAAATCCATTGCTTGACACTGCAGCTGGACGGTCATTTTTCCCAGCAGCCAGACGACCAAGAGATGGTCGATCAGTTTTACGACTAGATGGCTCTGTTGGAATAAGGGGTGGGGCTACATAGCTCGGAATATGCTCCTGCACTTGTGGTTGCACTGGCACCACACGCTTTTCCTGAACCTCTGTTGTCGTCATGTCCCCTAAAAATTCACGTGCAAAATCTTCAAAGCTTTGCTTTTTAGCAGTTGGCCGATGTTGCGTCGGCTCATCTACTTCCATCTGGGCAGAAGGTTGTACAGATTTATTGAAAGGGGGCATTGGTTTTTGTTCATTATTATTATTTTTTAATTTACCGAAAAGAGAGGTGACTATGCCAATAATTGCTATTATAATGAGCTGTTCCATTTGTTAGCACTCGCTCCTTTCCGTAAGTTATGCTTTTGGTTCAGTTGGGTCTGCTTTATCCGTACTTACTTTTGAAATGGAGTCACGCATAGCTGTATCGGCTTGAATATTGCGGTAATTCATGTAATCCATAATACCAAGATTACCTGAGCGTAAAGCTTCTGCCATCGCTTGAGGTACTTCCGCTTCCGCCTCTACTACTTTCGCTTTCATTTCTTGAACGCGGGCAATCATTTCTTGCTCGTTTGCTACGGCCATAGCACGGCGTTCTTCCGCTTTTGCTTGGGCAATATTTTTATCTGCTTGCGCTTGTTCAATTTGTAATTCTGCACCTATATTTTTGCCGATATCAACATCCGCAATATCAATCGATAAGATTTCGAATGCTGTACCAGAGTCTAAACCTTTAGATAATACTGTTTGGGAAATCATATCAGGATTTTCAAGGACTGTTGTATGGCTTGATGCACTACCGATTGTAGAAACGATACCTTCACCTACACGGGCAATAACTGTTTCCTCACCTGCACCACCGACTAAACGTTCGATGTTTGCACGCACCGTAATACGTGCTTTGGCCTTTACTTCAATCCCGTTCATCGCAACACCTGCAATAAATGGTGTTTCAATTACTTTTGGGTTAACCGACATTTGTACCGCTTCTAATACATCACGTCCTGCAAGATCAATCGCAGCACAACGTTCAAACGATAATTCAATATTTGCACGGTGAGCAGCAATTAGTGCATTCACAACACGGTCTACATTACCACCTGCTAAATAGTGACTTTCCAACTGATTAATTGTTACTGGTAAGCCCGCTTTATGTGCTTTAATTAACGGATTGACGATACGTGATGGAATTACACGACGTAAGCGCATCCCGATTAATGTGAAAATACTAACGCGGACACCTGCTGCAAGTGCAGAAATCCACAGTGCCACTGGTACAAAAGTAAAGAATACCGCGACAACAATAAATAATAGGACTAACCCGACAATTGGGCCCATAAGAGCTAAATCAAATCCCATATTGTTATTCCTCCATCTCTTTTTCTGTTTGTCTCACGACAATGCGTGAGCCTTCTACTTTAATCACTTCTACATTTTTACCAACATCAACATAGCCACCTTCTGATACTATGTCGATACGTTCACTACCAATTCGCATTGTGCCTGCTGGACGAAGCGGTGTAAGCGTTACGCCAACTTTGCCTAACAACTCTGTACGATTAATGTTAGAAACATAACCCTCTTCCGTCGTCGTCGCATCCATCAATACTAACTTGTTAAGAACATGCATTTTTTTACCGAAAAATCTCATCAGGATCACCATTCCTATTATGGCCACTACAAGTGCGATAAAAATCGCCACGACCATTTGCATCATGTTTGCACCTGCTAGCAGCAAGCTAAGTACTATAAGCACGCCACCTAAAATTCCAACAATGCCTCCGGGGACAAAAAATTCAGCAATAACCAATGCTAACCCAGCTATGAAAATTAACAATGTTTCATAGCCTGCAAAGCCCGCCACCATATGACCGAAGAAAAATAATCCGAGGGCTGATAACCCCATTATACCCGGAACACCAAAGCCAGGCGAATATAGCTCCATAACAAGGCCTAAACTCGCAACTGACAATAAAATCGGTACAATAAGAGGGTTGGTAATAAAACGAGCTACTTTTTCAGCAAAGGTTGGCTCAATCGGTACAATATCACTGCCCTTTAAACCTGTTTTTTCTAACAGCTCTTGAAAATTAGCAACAGTTCCTTCAGAATAGCCGACCTCCTCAGCCTCTGAAGCCGATAACGTTAATAAATTTTCGCCTCCAGCTCGATATTTTGGCAATTCAATTGTAGAATCTGCCATGGCCAAAGCATATATCGGGTCCCGTTCGGAAGTTTCTGCAGCTGCCTTCATTTGCGCAAGCCACGCGCTATGTGCCTTATTGTCCGCCGCATTGCCTGCCGAATCAATTACTGCCGCTGCGCCAATCGTGCCATTAGGAACCATATAAATTTCATCTGCATGTAAGGCTAAAAATGCACCAGCTGAATGGGCATCTTTATTAATGAAAGCAATGGTGCGTATCGTAGAGGCATCCATTAGCATCGCAATATCACTAGCTGCATTGACGAATCCACCCGGCGTATGTATGTCCAGTATGATCGCTTCTGCATAGTTTTCTTGTGCCTCTTTAAAAGCTCGTTCTAAAAATGCGTGAAGTCCACGTTCCACTTCATCATGAATTGGGACGTGATAAACCTTGCTACTTGCAAATGCTGTAGTCAATGGAAACGCTACCAAAACCGTTAACCAGATGACGATGATATAGCTAAGGATTCTCCTTTTCCGCATCTTTTTCCCTCCCTTCTAACATGCTTCTCTACTGTATATACGACTGACCTTGTAAAAAGTTTCACAAAATCCTGTTTATTTTTATTATACAGTGAATTTAAAATAAATGGCGGATTTTTGCCTTCATGTCATAGATTTGTCGATGCTATTTCGGTAAAAATAAAAACCGAATGAAATCTAAACAGACTTCATTCGGCCTTTTTAATAAATATGTACCGCAAAAAGGAGCATCATGCAAAATACCCGGAATTAATTGCAAGTGCAATTAATTCCAGGTATATCATTGTCTGCTCAGTGAATCATACAATTGCGTGTTTTGAACGTAGGGATTTTTAATGGGAAATTAAATTACCACTTACGTTTACGTGCAGCTTCTGATTTCTTTTTACGTTTTACGCTAGGTTTTTCGTAGAACTCGCGCTTTCTAACTTCTTGAATTGTACCACTTTTTGATACAGTACGTTTGAAGCGGCGAAGAGCATCTTCAAGCGATTCGTTTTTGCGAACGACAGTTTTTGACATCTCTCTTTCCCTCCCTCCGAACACACGTCAATACACAATACATGTAGGCTAATAACCTACTGTTGTGTACTAAAAAATTATACCGTATTGTCTTATAACGGTCAATAGAAAGTATTCAAAATAGCGTAGAGAATTTTTTATATCCATTTTAACCGTATTTTATATGGTTCTTCAGCTAACAATACGAATAGTTATATTTACAAAAAACTGCCTATTTACAATTCATAGCTAAAGCAAACCGCTTAGATTTTTATACCCCGAACGTTATGGCAGTGCTTGTAGCTAATAAAGTATTTCTCGCTCGATACATAGTAATAATTTACGTCATTTCGTATGAGGGAGGGATATCAATATCCCATTATAGATAAAAATTCTAAAACTACATTAACTATTTGGAAATTCCTTTAATTATTAAAATATTTTCTTCGTGTTGCCATCGTCTATTAAAATTTCTACCGCTTCTCTAAAACGTTGCGAATGAATGATTTCCCTTTCTCTTAAGAAAATTAAACTGTCATTCAAATCGGGGTCATCTGATAAATCAATAATCCATTGATAAGTGGCACGCGCTTTTTCTTCTGCCGCAATATCCTCATAAAGGTCGGCAATTGGATCCCCTTTTGCTTGAATATAACTAGCGGTAAATGGCACACCCGCTGCATTTTGATAAAACAGTGCCTTATCATGGTTGACATAATAGTCTCCAATGCCCGCTTCTTTTAATTGCTGTGGTGTGGCATCTTTCGTTAGTTTATATATCATTGTTGCAATCATTTCGAGGTGAGAAAACTCTTCCGTTGCGATATCCGTTAACAAACCTACTACTTTATCAGGTAGCGTATATCGTTGGTTCATATAACGTAATGCAGCGGCCAACTCGCCATCAGCTCCCCCATACTGCTCTATTAAAAACTTTGCTAGCATCGGGTTACAAGTACTTACTTTTACTGGATATTGGAGCTTTTTTTCATAATACCACAAACATCGTTCCCCCTAATCCAAATGTTTTTCATCACAATGAGTTAAACTTGCCAAGGCCACGGTGTGTCCACCCAATTAAATGGATAATTAGAATAGCTTCTGCCGAAATTCATAAGCGGTCCAAATTTTTGTTCAAAATCTATTTTTAAGCGCATACTCTTTTCAGCATTTTCATTAAATTGTGTGATTGCCGCATAATCATGTGGATGTGTATCTAAATACAAATTTAATTCAACTAATACAAAATCAACAGCTTGAATTTCCTCAAGAAGCGTATAAAACTCTGGTGGCATTTTTTTACTCACCTTTCACCCCACCTCTCTCCGGATTCGGATAAGGGCTAAAAAATTGAGGCCATAATGTCCCAAACTTCAGTGCTTCTTTAGCCGTTTGAAATTGAGGTAGTCCCGGTGGTTGAAAGCCTATATATAATTGCGGAGGTGTGGCATAACTTTTGACTTCGATCGGTTTACAAGGGTCAAACGGGCTAATATAAGGCCGCCAATATTTATATTGCGTAAACATAAAAATCCTCCTTTCTAAAGGCATTACATTATTCGAGTATATGTGAAGGTAAAATGGTTTATTCTACAGACAAATTGCCCTATCTCTCATAAGTATTAAAAAAAATAGCATACTGGGATAATTCCCCAGTACACTATTTTTCTTAACACCACTATATATGTGAAAATTAATAATTAGAATCAGCAATTAAGCCTTTCATAATGGCTACACCAGAACTTGCTCCGATACGAGTGGCACCAGCTTCAACCATTTTTTGCATATCCTCTAGGCTACGAACGCCACCTGAAGCTTTTACACCTAGCTCTGGGCCAACTGTTTTACGCATTAAAGCAATATCCTCAGCAGTTGCTCCGCCAGTAGAGAAACCTGTTGACGTTTTCACGTAGTCAGCTCCTGCTGCCACAGATAATTCACATGCTTTTACTTTTTCTTCTTCAGTTAGTAGGCACGTTTCGATAATGACTTTTACAATTGCACTGCCTTTTGCCACTTCGACTACTGCCGCAATATCCGCTTGTACTTGTTCGTAGTTTCGATCTTTTAATGCACCAATATTAATGACCATATCCACTTCTTGCGCGCCATTTTCAATGGCATCTTTTGCCTCAAATGCTTTTACAGCTGGCGTATTAGCGCCTAAAGGGAACCCAATAACCGTACAAACTAAAACGTCTGAGTTTTGTAATAGCTCGCTGCAATATTTTACCCATGTTGGGTTTACGCAAACAGATGCAAAGCCAAATTCTTTTGCCTCTGCACATAATTTTTCAATTTGTTCTTTCGTAGCCTCAGCCTTTAATAATGTGTGATCAATCATACTTGCATAATTTGTTTTCATTTAACAAGCGCTCCTTCTAACTTAAGTTGTCCGTACCTCTCTGGAATAATAACATGTTTTGACGTTTCCGTCTAATAAACATGATCTATTCCATTGTTTGTACAGAGTAGCTAAATTTTATATTGCCCGTTTCCACTGCATACTATCAATAAAAAAAATTGCCCATCTAAACAGATAGGCAATTTTTAAATCATTATTTTACAGTTTCTAATAAGCGCACAAATTGCCCTTTAGAATGCGGGTAACCTGCTTGTGTAATTTTGACCTTCACAAGTTGGCCGATTAAGTTTTCAGGACCTTCAAAAACTACTTTTAAGTAATTGTCAGTATACCCCGTTAATAAGCCCTCTTCTTCACTACCATCATGAACAAATTCCTCTGGGATAACTTCTAACACTTCATTTTCAAAACGAGATGCATATTCCTTTGCAAGTTGGTCATTGAGTGCGATTAAGCGGTGAACGCGCTCATTTTTAATGTCCTCGTCGATTTGATCTTCCATGCGAGCAGCTGGTGTGCCTGTACGTGGAGAGAATGGGAACACATGTAATTCAGAAAATTTATGGTCACGAATAAAGTTATATGTTTCCATAAATTCTTCTTCCGTTTCACCTGGGAAACCAACGATGACGTCAGAAGTAACCGCTAAATTAGGTAATGCTTCATGTAATTTTGTTAGGCGTTCGCCGAAAAATTCCATTGTGTATTTACGTCGCATACGTTTTAATACTGTATCCGAACCTGATTGAATCGGAATGTGTAAATGGTTAACAACGATGTTCGATTCGCGTAACACATCGATCACTTCATCCGTTAATTGGCTTGCTTCAATAGAAGAAATACGTAAACGTTTTAAGCCTTTTACATTCGCTTCTAAATCACGTAACAACTGCGCAAGGTTATAGTCTTTTAAGTCTTGTCCATAACCACCCGTATGAATACCTGTTAGTACGATTTCAAGGTAACCTGCATCCACTAATTGTTGTGCTTGGTTTAGTACTTCTTGTGGGTCACGAGAACGCATTAAACCACGCGCCCAAGGAATAATACAAAACGTACAGAAGTTATTGCAGCCCTCTTGAATTTTTAACGATGCACGCGTGCGGTCGGTAAATGCCGGCACATCTAATTCTTCGTATACACGATTTTTCATAATGTTGCGTACAGCATTAATCGGTTGACGCTCGTTACGATATTGCGCAATATAACCAAGTAATTTAGTACGATCCTGTGTACCTACAACAATATCAACACCAGGGATTGCCATAATTTCTGCTGGTGACGTTTGCGCATAACAGCCTGTCACACAAATAACAGCATCTGGATTTTGACGCACAGCTCGACGAATCACTTGACGTGATTTTTTATCGCCTGTATTCGTCACTGTACATGTATTAATGACATAAACGTCCGCTTGATGATCAAACTCCGTACGTTCATAGCCGTCTTCTTTAAACAGCTGCCAAATAGCCTCTGTTTCATAATGATTTACTTTACAGCCAAGTGTGTGAAAAGCCACTTTTGACAAGGCTAAACACCTCTTTCATTCAAATTCATAGGATATTGCAGATAGCGCATATAGTGGCGCTGTTTCTGCACGTAAAATTCTTGGACCAAGAGACATTGTTTGCGCGCCTGCTGCTAATAACATATCCGCTTCCTTACGCGCAATCCCACCTTCTGGACCGAAGATAATAAGGATTGATTTCGACTTCTTATCATACACGTTTTTCAGCTTATCCGCAAACCTTGTGCTTTTTTCCGCCTTTGCATCTTCTTCATCTGCAATAAATACGGCATCAAACTCACCTATTCGCGCTACAAGCTGTTTAAAATGAATTGGTTCATATATTTCTGGAATGTGTGTGCGATGAGATTGCTCCGCTGCCTCTTTTGCAATTTTTTGCAAGCGCTCCTGTTTTTTCGCACCCTTTTTCACGTCCCATTTCACAATGGATCGTTCCGCTTCAAATGGTAATAAAGCATACATGCCCAGCTCCGTTGCTTTTTGCGTGATAAGCTCTAGTTTATCGCCTTTAGGTAACCCACATGCCACTGTTACACGAACAGGTAGTTCCGGAGATGGAATAGTTTGACCCGTCGCTTGCACGAGAACATCCTCATTTTCAAATGCAGTAATCGTGCAAATATAAGCTGTGTCTTGTGCTACAACGATGATTTCTCCGCCTTCCTTCATGCGCATAACACGCGTAATGTGGCGGGCATCTTCACCTGTAATACGTGCGGCATCAATTGCTGTGTCAATAAAATAACGTTGCATCGTTATCACTCCTCACTATAGAGAAAACGCCAAACCGTCAGCACTCGGCTCACGATTTGGCGCTTCTTTGGTCAATTTATTGAGGACGACGGGCAATAATGGCTACCCAATCTTCCATTAATAATACTTCTTCAATAACAAAACCAGAAGCTTCTAGCGCTGCTTTCACATCATCACGTTTCGCTCCGATGATGCCTGAAGTGACATATAATCCACCCGGTTTAACAATTGTAAATGCATCATCAGTAAAGGACATAATGATTTCTGCTAAAATATTTGCAACGACAACATCGGCTGGCTCTTTCACTGTATCTAATAAGTTACCATGGAAAACTTCAACCGTCTCGCTTACTTTGTTTAACGCAACATTTTCTTTGGCAGAACGTACAGCTACTTCGTCCAAATCAAGCGCATGTACGCTTTTCGCACCAAGCATTGCAGCACCAATCGAAAGAACCCCTGACCCCGTGCCAATATCGATAACTGTGTCGCCTGCTTTGACGACCTTCTCCAGTCCTTGTAGGCACATAACCGTCGTTGGGTGTGTTCCTGTACCAAACGCCATCCCTGGATCAAGCTCGATGATTAACTCATCCGTTGAAACGGGTGTATAGTCTTCCCATGTCGGTACAATTGTAAAACGTTCCGAGATTTTAACAGGGTGATAATATTGCTTCCACGCTGTCGCCCAATCTTCCTCGTTCACTTCTACAATTGAAACAACGTTTTCGCCGATATCAATGTTGAATTTCGTTAAATTCGTAATCGCCGCTTTGATTTCTTCGACCGTTTCATTTAAAAAGCTAGACTCAGCTAAGTAAGCTTTAACGATAACGCCCTCTTTTGGGAAGTCCTCTTCATTTAGCGCGTAAATTTCTCCATACTGATCTTCGCGTGGCTTCGCATATTCAGCTGAATCCTCAATGACAACACCACTAGCCCCTGCTTCATGCAAAATATTTGAAATTGCTTCCACCGCTTCATTTTTCGTATGAATGGATAATTCTGACCACTTCACGTAGCTCTTCAGCTCCTCTAATTATTCACCTTGGAATTTTTTCTTGATTTTATCAAATAGTGAGCTTCCTTGTTCTTCTGGAATATCGCCACTAATTTCCGCAAATTCACGGAGTAATTGTTTTTGTTTTTCTGTTAATTTTTCTGGCGTTACAACTCTAACAGTTACATATTGATTACCAGTACCATAACCATGCACATTTTTTACACCTTTATCTTTCAAACGGAATTGTGCACCTGATTGAGTACCTGCTGGAATACGTAATTTGACTTTACCATGCACAGTCGGTACTTCAATTTCATCCCCTAGTGCAGCTTGTGGGAATGTTAATTTTAATTCGTAGTAGATGTCATCTCCATCGCGCTCAAATTCATTGTGCCCTTGTACGCGGAACATGATGTATAAGTCACCAGCTGGCCCACCATTAATACCAGGTTCACCTTGACCAGTAACACGAATTTGTTGACCGTCATCAACACCTGCTGGAATCGACACTTTAATTTTTTTACGTTTTTGAACTTTACCTTCACCGCGACAAGTTGTACATTTTTCTTTAATCGTTTTACCTGTACCATGACATGTCGTACAAGTACGGCGATTCATCATGCGGCCAAATGGTGTATCGACAGCTTGGTTAATTTGACCTGCACCTTTACATGTCGAACAAGTTTCAGGTGATGTTCCTGGTTTAGCGCCAGAGCCATGACAAGTTTCACATGTTTCGTCTTTCGGAATTTCGATTTCTGTTTCTTTCCCAAAAATCGCTTCCTCAAATTTAATATTCATGCGGTATTGCAGATCGTCACCTTTACGTGGTGCATTCGGATCTTGTCGACGTCCACCACCGCCAAAGAATGAACTGAAAATATCTTCGAAACCGCCAAAACCGCCGCCGCCGAAGCCACCGCCACCAAAGCCAGCATTTGGATCTTCGTGGCCAAATTGGTCATAGCGCGCCTTTTTCTGATCGTCACTTAGCACTTCATAAGCTTCCGCAATTTCTTTAAATTTTTCATCTGCACCTGGTTCTTTATTTAAGTCAGGATGGTATTGCTTTGATAATTTACGGTATGCTTTTTTAATTTCATCTTTTGAAGCCGATTTCGTTAAACCAAGCACCTCGTAGTAATCGCGTTTCTCCATGATTCACACTCCGCTCTTTTTGCATAAAATCTATTGTAACATGCAGTGTAAAAAACTGCTTCTATTTTCGCCATAATTTTCTCTTTTTCACCATTGTAACTAGATTATCTTTATTCACATGAAATTGTCACTGACACTTTCATTTTATTTAATAGAACATCTTATTAACATTTGAATAGAAAAAGAAAAGCCAAAGCCGCAAGCGGTCTTTGGCTTCTTCACTTTACTGTGCTGTTGGAGACTATCTTATTTGTCGTCTTTTACTTCTTCAAAGTCAGCGTCTACGATACCGTCGTCTTTTTTACCTGCGCCAGCATCTGGACCTGCTTCGCCACCTTGAGCCGCTTGTGCAGCTGCTGCAGCTTGTTCATATACTTTCATTACTAAAGGCTGTAATACGCCTTCTAATTTTTCTTTCGCTGATTTAATTCCTTCTAACTCACCAGCTTCAAGCGCTTTTTTAAGTTCATCACGAGCATCTTCTACAGATTTTTTCTCTTCCTCTGTAATTTGCTCACCTAAATCAGCAATTGTTTTGTCCACTTGGAACACTAATTGGTCTGCTTCATTGCGAAGATCAGCTTCTTCTTTACGTTTTGCATCCGCATCAGCATTTGCTTCAGCATCTTTTACCATACGTTCGATTTCTTCGTCTGATAAACCAGAATCAGATTGAATAACGATTGTTTGTTCTTTATTTGTACCTAAATCTTTCGCTTTAACCGAAACGATACCATTTTTGTCGATATCAAATGTTACTTCGATTTGTGGAATACCACGTGGAGCTGGTGGGATATCCGCTAATTGGAAGCGACCTAATGTTTTGTTATCCGCTGCCATTGAACGTTCACCTTGTAATACGTGAATATCTACTGCTGGTTGGTTATCAGCCGCAGTTGAGAACACTTGCGATTTAGATGTAGGAATTGTTGTGTTACGATCGATTAATTTTGTGAACACGCCACCCATTGTTTCAATACCTAGAGAAAGTGGTGTTACGTCTAGTAATACTACGTCTTTCACATCACCAGTTAATACGCCACCTTGAACTGCAGCACCCATTGCTACTACTTCGTCAGGGTTAACGCCACGGTGAGGCTCTTTACCAGTTTCTTTACGTACAGCTTCTTGTACTGCAGGAATACGAGTAGAACCACCAACTAAAATAACTTGGTCGATTTCTGATGTTGATAGACCTGCATCTGATAATGCTTGACGTACTGGTCCTACTGTACGGTTTACTAATGGTAATGTAATTTCATCGAATTTCGCACGAGTTAAAGAGATTTCTAAGTGTAATGGACCTGCTTCACCAGCCGTAATGAATGGTAATGAGATTTGTGTAGATGTTACACCTGATAAATCTTTTTTCGCTTTTTCAGCAGCATCTTTTAGACGTTGCATAGCCATTTTGTCTTTTGAAAGGTCGATGCCGTTTTCTTTTTTGAATTCAGCAACTAGGTATTCGATTACCGCGTCATCGAAATCGTCCCCACCAAGTTTGTTATCACCAGCTGTTGCTAATACTTCGAATACACCGTCACCTAATTCAAGGATCGATACGTCGAATGTACCACCACCAAGGTCAAATACTAATACTTTTTGGTCTACATCTTGTTTGTCTAAACCATAAGCAAGAGCAGCTGCTGTTGGTTCGTTAATAATACGTTCTACTTCAAGACCAGCGATTTTACCAGCGTCTTTTGTCGCTTGACGTTGCGCATCGTTAAAGTATGCCGGTACAGTAATCACGGCTTTCGTTACTTTTTCACCTAAGTAATCTTCAGCATAGCCTTTTAAGTATTGAAGAATCATTGCAGAAACTTCTTGTGGCGTGTAATCTTTATCTTCCACTGTCACTTTTTCAGCAGTACCCATTTTTGATTTGATTGAAATAATTGTGTTTGGATTTGTTACTGATTGACGTTTTGCCACTTCACCAACTTGTTTTTCACCATTTTTGAAAGCGACTACAGATGGTGTCGTACGGTTTCCTTCTGGATTTGGAATAACTTTTGGCTCTCCGCCTTCAAGTACAGATACACAAGAGTTTGTTGTTCCTAAGTCAATACCGATAATTTTGCTCATAGTAAAATTTCCTCCTATTATTAAAACGCAAATGCGTTAATTAACTAAAATATTTTCCAAATAGTATAGTGCCTATTCGTTAACAGATACCATTGTTGGGCGTAATACGCGATCCTTTAACATATACCCTTTTTGAAGCTCACGTAATACAACACCTTGTTCTTTTTCACTATCTTGTTCTTGCATAACAGCTTGGTGAACGTTTGGATCAAACTGTTCCCCTTCAGCTTTAATCACTTGTAAGCCTTCTTTTTCTGTTGCATCTACTAGTGAACGATAAACCATTTCGATGCCTTTTACGATTGATACAGCTTCTTCTGAAGTTGGTTCAATTTGTAAAGCTCGCTCAAAATTATCTAATACCGGCAATAAATCCGTTAATAAATTTTGTGCACGATATTTTTCTGCAGCTTCACGATCAAGCTGTGTACGACGACGTAAATTATCGAAGTCTGCGCGCAGGCGTAGGTGACGGTTTTCCTCATCAGCTAGTTGTGCTTGCAATTCTGCTAGTTTCGCTTCATACTGCTCTTCCACTGTTAGTTCTACTTGTGTTGCTGTTTGCTCTTCAGTAGAGTCATTTTCAGCTTGTACATTTTCTTGTACAAGGTCTTTGTTTTCAGTTGTTTCAGTCACTTAAATCCTCCTCATTATCAATCACTACGATTCTTCGTAAAGGCTATAGATAAATCCATGCGCATTACTTCAAGCAAAGCAACGACACGCTTGTAATCCATGCGTGTTGGGCCAATAATGGCAATGGCTCCTTGTTGATCTTCACCTATTGAATATGTCGTTGTTATGACGCTACAGTTTTCCATTTCTAACTGCTTATTTTCCGAGCCAATTCGAATATGAATACCTGATTCGTTCGGATGGAAAAGCGACTGTACTTGGCTAGTCGTTTCCATTAAGTCCAGAATCATCCGAACCTTATTTAAATCGTGGAATTCAGGCTGGTTGAACATATTTGTTTTACCACCATAAAATATTTTACTCTCCGAATTTTGCATCGTAGCTGAAACGAGCGAATGGATAAAATCATCCGCTGATTGCACATGTTGCTGTAGGATAGCCAGTATTTCAATTTCTAGCTTTTTATGGATTTCATCTAATGAAACGCCAACTAAGCGTTCATTTAAGATGTTCACCATTTTTTCTAGTTCAGCAGCATTAAAATTTGGTGGTAAACTAAACATGCGATTTTCAACATGCCCGTTATTCGTTACGATAATCGCTACTGCTGCGTCGCTCGAGAGTGGCACGATTGAAAAACGTTTTACTCGATGTCTTTGGACATCAGGCCCTAAAAGAATCGAAGTATACGATGTCAGCTCTGATAAAATATTCGCTGACTTTCGAATAATGTGCTCTACTTCTACTAGACGTTCATTGAAAATCGATTGAATTTGCTGAATATCCCGTGAATTAATGCCCTGTGGATTCAACAAATGATCTACATAAAATCTATACCCCTTTTCCGAAGGCACTCGACCAGAGGACGTATGTGTTTTTTCTAAAAAACCTAATTCCTCTAAATCCGCCATTTCGTTTCTAATAGTGGCTGGACTAAATGTAATCTCTTGTTTTTTTGAGATTTGGCGAGAACCTACCGGCTGTGCAGACATAATGAAATCGTCTACGATTACTTGCAAAATCTGTAATTGCCGATTTGTTAGCATGATTATCACCTCTGTTAGCACTCAACTAAGAGGAGTGCTAATACTATTATTAAGTTATCAAATCCCACATTTTCTGTCAACGATATCGCTCAATCTTCTAATAAAAATTGTTGAAAAACTTCATTTCCTACAAAACGCCCCTTGCGTGTTAGGCGAATTCCGATTGCATCATGTTCTAAAAGACCTTCTGACACTAGGTTGTCAATCACTTGTCCATAATGGTTCATCATCGATTCCTTAAATCTTTCTTCATATATAGCGTGTGCAATCCCATCCGTTTTACGCAGCCCTAAAAACATTTGCTCTTCTCGCTGTTCAGTAGCTGTCACAACATGCTCGTGCATGATAGGCAAGTCTCCAGCGTTTACAGCATCCATGTATTTTCTTAATGGCCCATGATTTGAATAACGGATACCATTTATATAGCCGTGCGCACCAGCGCCAAAACCAGCATACTCATCATTTTCCCAATAAACTTTATTATGCGTAGAACTAAAACCAGGCTTTGCAAAATTGCTAATTTCATATTGCATCAGACCGTGCGCCTGCATCTGTTGCATAAGCACATCGTACATATCCGCTTCTAAATCTTCGGTCGGCAAGCTAAGTTTCCCTTTGGCATATTGATTATAAAAAATCGTTTTCGGCTCCACAATAAGCGAGTACGCAGAAAAATGTGGTAAGTCAAGGGCGAATGCCTTTTCAAGTGAATCTTTCCATTGTTCCATCGTTTGACCTGGCAAGCCGTACATTAAATCAATACTAATATTTTTAAAACCAACCTTTTTAGCGAGCGCAATAGTGTCATATACGTGCGCATTGCTATGGGTGCGGCCAATTTTTTTCAATAATGCTTGATCGAATGATTGCACGCCCATGCTTAAACGATTAACGCCTCCATCAAATAACGCATGCATTTTCGCTTCTGACAACTCATCTGGGTTGGCCTCTGATGTAAATTCTGTCACACTGTCCATTGGAATATACGTGCGAATCAGTGTAAGCAGTCTCGTCAATTGTGCTGGAGATAATGCAGTAGGTGTCCCACCGCCTAAAAAAATCGTTTCAATATGTTGAAAACTATGCGGATATTTTTCCGTAGCAAGCGCCATCTCCTTGCCTAGCGTTTCTATATATTCATCTACAGGTTGATTTTTAAAGTAAAATTTATTGAAATCGCAATAATTGCAGATTTGATGACAAAAAGGAATATGAATGTAAACACCTCGTGCCATAGCTATCCCTTCTTTCTCGTTGAGTTTTTCCATTTCCTCATTATAAACAAACGTTCTAGAGAACGCTATGAATCCATCCAGATAGATGAATAATCTGAAAATGCTTGTTGGTATTATGTTGATAAAAACAAGGACAAGATATGATTCTTTATAGAAAAAATCTCTTGATGGTGAAAAATAAATAATATATTTAACAAAACGACAATGGATATACACAAAAACCATTTTATGTAAAATCCTTCGCGATTGACGATGTATTTTTAATAAAATAAAATAATGATAGATTATTTCACTTATTCTGACATTAAAGACGGACTTGCAATAACTAAGTACTGTTATATCCGATGATGTTGTTAAAATAATGATGAGTTAATCGTAAAGCATCATTTTTCCATTCTCCATAGATTTAATAACTTCTACATCTTCAGACAATAAGTATGTATTCTCTAGTCCTACATTTAGCAACACCTAAAAAACCATAGCCCTTTTGCTAACCTAAACAGTATATAGTTATGAACATTTTTGGCTAATTGAATAACGCGTATGTCTCTCTATACACGAATACCTAAAAAATAGACCAATTCGTCACTATGTCAGCATAAGAATTCCAACGAACATAGGGAGGAATAGTAAAGCATGAAACGTATTATAAGTAGTATTATTGCTCTTGCTCTATTTGCTATAGTTTGTGTATTTGTTCCATCAGCTTCCGCAGCACAACTTGTTTTATCACAAGAACAAAAAGAAAACTACTATCAGCAATATCTGAATGATTTACAAGACTTACAAAATCAGTATGTAGGACAAGAAGTTTTAAATGTCTCTGTTGCCAATTTTGCGTATTTTGAAGAACATGGATGGATGGAGCCATCACAATTTAAAATCATATTAAACGATGTAATGACAAGTAACATTGTTTTAGCAGAGAACGCCACTTCAAATAATCGGGCGCGAAAAATTGTTACAAGTATCACAAAATCATTTAATGTAATAAATACAACAGGTCATACTATAGGAAGCATTCATGCTATAGTTTCTCCCCAATCTGCGTATGATAGCGACCGTGATGGAATGGTGTTTACAAGCCCGGGAACCATTACAACTGCTAAAGGTTGGGGTTCAGGTTCTTGGAGTCAATCGCATGCTGGTGTATCGTATTGGCCTCAGGTTCAACCCTATACTTACTTTGGCTATAGCATTGCTGGCAACTACACTTACCAAGGTGTCGTAATCCCAGTTTCAGCTAACTTTACGGTGAGCATCTCCAAGAACGGTGCATTATATTAAATGTTACACTTTTACTAGGATGGCGGCTGGCCATCCTTTTTTTATGAAGATTATCCTCAGAAAGATAAACTAGTATAAAGTTGATATTTATCTGAAAATTCACTTAGTTTTATGATATGCTATTAAAAAGTGATAGACAGGAGGATTCATAATGGAGCCAATTTTAAAGCTACAGCAGCAACAAAAAATGATGATGACACCTCAATTACAGCAGTCTATTGAAATATTACAATATAATACCTTTGAATTAGAGGAATTTTTATATGAACAACAATTAGAAAATCCCTTAATTGAGTTACAAACACCAACTTTTCAGGAACAGGTATATAGCAATCCCTTCAGCTCGACAGTGCCGAGCGATTTGTATGCAAAAATAGCAGAACCCAATTTTCGCGATGAATTATACCAATTAGCTACACTCACTTTCATCGGGGAAGATTTACAAATTGTCCAAACAGTCATTCAGTATTTAGACGATAAAGGATATTCGCCTGCAAAGCTAAGGCAGATTTCAGCACAACAGCATGACCATGCTATTCAACTATTACAGCAAATTGGACCTCCTGGAATAGGGGCACGTAGCTTGCAAGAATGTCTTTTATTGCAAATTAACGATAACAACGATGATTTGCATCAACTCATTCAACAAGGACTATCGTTATTAGCAGAACGTAAATTCCAAGAGTTACAGAAAGCTCTTCAACTGTCAAAGGATCAATTGGCAGACTGTATTCATCGTTTACAACAACTAACACCCATTCCATGTACGATGAAACAAGAGCATGAAACAATGTATATAACGCCTGACATTATCGTTTTTATAGAGGACGGCACATTACAATTTAGCTTAAATGATGGCACACTGCCGACCGTTCATTTACAAGATAGTTATCAAAACATCCATTCTTTTTTACCTAAATCTGATCGACAATATGTAAAACAGCATTTTAAGCAATTTAACTGGCTTATACATAGCTTACAACAACGACGACAAACCATTATTCAAATCATGTCCGTAGTTTTAGCGCATCAGGAAACATTTTTCATGCACGGTCCAGCTTTTTTGAAACCGCTTACTTTGCAAGACGTCGCTACTCAAATTGATATGCATGTTTCAACTGTAAGCCGAGCCATTCGCAATAAATACCTACAAACACCTGTTGGAACCTATCTATGGAAAGATTTATTTTCTTCTAAAATAGACAATATGCAAGCGCAGCATTCTCAAACGTCGATTTTAGAAATAATTAAAAAGATTATTACAGCCGAAAATAAGCAAAAGCCATTATCCGATCAAAAGATTGCTGAAATGTTAGCGAACACCCATCACATTCAAATTGCACGTCGGACGATTAGCAAATATCGCGAAGAACTAGGCATACAAGCAGCAAGCAAACGAAAGCAATTATAGAGTGCCAGGCACCCAAACAATTCCGAAATTTCAGAACTATTTCTACACATAGACAAATAACAAAAATAAGCCGCAACCGCCGCTGTCGCGATCCGGTTGCGGCGGAGTGACTGCATAGAGTGCCAGGCACTCACACAATTTTCACCCAATTGCCAAAATATCATTACTAGTCAATAAATAGTTTGCTAGTGCTTCGGTTTCTTCACCTATCGCTTTATCCCCTTCTAATGGTGGGCAAAACGATCGCACAATGTCTAAAAATTTCCTTGTTGTAGGTGCTAATTGCTGCTCTGCTTGTTCCAAATATATTGCTTGAGATGCAGCAATTAATTCAATTGCAAGCACCCGTGCACTATTATGGACAATTTGTCGTGCTTGCCTTGCAGCAGTTGTCCCCATACTGACATGGTCTTCCTGATTTCCAGAGGTAGGAATTGAGTCGACACTTGAAGGATGCGCAAGTACTTTGTTCTCAGAAACGAGTGATGCTGCCACATATTGTACAACCATCAAGCCACATTCAAGACCTGGATCAGTTGCTAAAAATGGCGATAGTCCACTTAATTGTGGATTTACTAAACGCTCTGTTCTGCGCTCTGAAATATTGGCCCACTCGGCCACACCAACCTTTAAAAAATCCATTGCCAGGGCAATAGGCTGACCGTGGAAATGGCCGCCCGATAAAACCTCGCCATTTTCTAATACAATCGGGTTATCTGTCGTCGCATTGATCTCCGTTTGTAAACGCTGCTGAACATAATCAAAACATTGCCAGGATGCACCGTGAACTTGTGGCACACAACGGATGGAATAGGCGTCTTGCATACGAATGGCACCTTGTGTTGTGATTCGTTCACTGCCTTGGAGCCACTTGCGAATCCGAGTACCGACCGCAGCAATTTCCGCATGAGGACGCACTGCTAATAAATCCACATCAAAAGCAGAAATAATGCCCTGTAACGCTTCCATTGTCAGACAAGCTGCCATATCTGCTACATAACCGAGTCGTTCCGCTTCATTTATCGTTATAACCCCTATACCTGTCATCGCCTGTGTACCATTGATTAACGCAAGCCCTTCTTTCGCTTGTAGTCGCACTGCTGTTAATCCAACTTGCGATAACGCTTCCTGTCCTGGCAGCACTTCCCCATCTAACTCAGCCTTACCTTCACCAATCAACACTAAAGCGATATGTGACAGTGGCGCTAAATCACCACTAGCCCCTACAGATCCTTGGGATGGCACAATTGGATGAACATGATGATTAATTAAATCCACTAATAATTGCAATGTTTCTTGCCTAATACCCGAGTATCCTTTCGCCAAAGCATTGGCACGTAAAACCATCATCGCCCGAACAATTGTCTTTTCCAATGGCACACCAACGCCTACCGCATCAGCACGTAACAAATTCAATTGCAATAATTCATTATCCTCCGCGGCAATTTGAACATCGCTTAACTTACCGAAGCCTGTATTGACCCCATATATCGTATGTCCATCTGTTAATCTTTTTTCAATTCGTGCACGACTTGCTTGCACTCTTTTTAAAGCACTTGGTGCAATCGCTACTTGCGCAAGTCCGTTCGCTATTTGATCAATTTGTGTTGTCGTTAATGTATGTCCATCCAACTGAATAACTTCCATGTTAAAACTCCACCCCTTTGCTTGTTTCATATCTTCCTATAAAATCATTGCAGCGATAATACCAAATATAAATAAAGGGATATTATAATGCAGAAATGTTGGTACACAAGTATCCCAAATATGATTGTGTTGCCCGTCCGCATTTAACCCTGATGTCGGACCTAACGTACTATCTGAGGCAGGTGACCCCGCATCTCCCAAAGCACCCGCCGTTCCAATAAGGGCGGCAGTGGCAAGTGCGCTAAAGCCAACTGCTGCACATAATGGCACGAACACTACAGCTAAAATCGGGATTGTACCGAAGGACGTTCCAATGCCCATTGTGACAAGTAAACCGATAAATAATAACAGGATGGCTGTAATCACTTTACTTTGCCCCGTCATACCAGTCATCGCTTCAACAAGCTCCGTAATAGCATTTGTTTCTTTTAAAATCGTTGCATAGCCTGAGGCAATTAACATAATAAAGGCAATAACCCCCATTAGTTTGACCCCATTTTGAACCACTTCTTCACTATCTTTAATAAAGACGACACGGCCAACAAACATAATGATAATGCCTGATAATGCGCCTAATACTAACGAGCTTAAAGATAATTGAATGCCAAGTGCTGCAAAAATGGCAACGATCGCTACCCAACCTTTCGCATCCAATGTTGCCTTTTTGTTGTCTTTCTTGGCTTGCTCATAATCTTTTATATCTTCTTCAAGCTGTTGATATTGTCGAGGCTTTCGATAGGAAATAAAGACAGCAATTGCTATTCCAACGAACATACCAATTGCGGGAATAGCCATCGCTTTCGGTATTTGACTTTGCACAATTGCCATGCCATTCGCTGTCATTTCATTGGCGATAATGCCTTGAAATATTAATCCGTAGCCAACAGGAATCCATAAGTAGGGCATTTTCAAGCCAAACGTTAAGGCCGAAGCCAATGCACGTCGATCCAATTGTAATCGATTAAAGAAAAATAATAGCGGCGGTATCAGTATTGGAATAAAGGCAATATGTACGGGAATCAGTGTTCCTGATAAACACGCAATAATTGCCAATGCAAAAATTAAAATGTATTTATTCGGTTTTTCAAGCGATAGTAATTTTTGAATCAAAATATTCGCTAAGCCTGAATGGGCAATTAAAGCCGCAAAAATGCCTAATAATATATAGCTTAATGCCGTTTCAGACTGTCCGCCCATACCTCCAATAAAAATAGAAATGGTTTCAGCAAGCGATAAATCAGCAACAAGCCCTGCGACAATTGCCGCAATTAATAAAGCAAATAACACGTGTATGCCACATAAACTTAAAATGGATAACACAATGACTGAGATTAAAACAGGATTATCTAACATCTACATCCCCACTGTCTGTTTTAGATTGTTTTAATCAAAATACTTGCAATAATAACACTTCCCAAAGTTACAGTTGTAAATCCTCCTACTAGCATTGGCGTAATAATTTCATTGAAGATTCGTTGCTGTTCCTCTTCCGTCTTGCCAATACTCCTACTTACTTCCTCACATACAATGTAATCACCGGGAAAACCAAATGTAGATGTTAATGCAACTGGAATCCCTAGAAATGGATTAACTTTTAATAATTTTGATCCTAATAATCCCCCTAATAGAATGCCAAGTACTCCTACGAAAAGAATCGTTAAGACAGCAGGTAACTTATCCATAAACATCTCAAATGTAATGTCATTCATCATCCCAATAATGATGAAGATAATGCCCGCCATCCCGACTGTAAAACTATTTGATTTTTCCATAACACGTTCGGGATAAAATTTCACTAAGCGTCCAATAATGCCGATTGCCAATGCCCATAAGCTATACGGAATGCCTGTATATTTGGCTAATACAACCGCAATTGCTCCACCAATAAACAACATAAATAGAAGTACTAATGGTGTTTGATATTTTTTAGGCACTAATAATTTGTCATCATGTTCTTGATTAAACGCTGCATCACCCGAGGAAACAAAGGCACCGTTTGTCATTTGCTCGTTAATCGCAGTAGCATGTTTGCGTAACAATAAATTAGCGAGCGGAATGCCAACTAACGACTGCAAAGCCATAATTAATGCAGGGATTGTGAGTAAACTGACAAACCCTAATTCTTTTATGCCTTCTGACGTAATTAACACCGCAATTATGCCCCCATTTAAAGGTCCTGTTCCTGCAACTGCTGTTTGATAATCAAAAAATAGTGTCACAATCGTTAAAATAAAAAGGGAAGCAAAACACATGCCCATTATGGCAATTAATACTGCCCGCCATTGCGAGCGAATCATACGTAACGGAATTAAAGTTCCCATATGAACTAAAATCGGAGCCGTTCCTAATAGTGCGCCCACTGTTAAAAATGTCGAATTTTCAAGCAAATCTTTCGGAAATATTCCAAGCCAAAGTAAAACCAAGTAGCCCATCATGGCCACAAAAAGCATAGGCACTCTCGCTTTACTAATAACGGAAATGATTTCGCCTAGCGCAATAAGCCCTAAAATAATCATCGCTGCAATTACAGGTTCTTGGACCATCGTATCTCCCCTTTAACTATTCAGTGTTAAAGCTGTATGAACGAAAAGTTGTAAACCAATGGCTAATGCATCTTCATTCACTGCAAATTTAGGGTGATGGTGCGGATAATTGAATGTTTCATCGTCAAAAGCCGCACCGATTCCGATAAATACCCCAGGCACTTTTGTTAAAAAAGCCGAGAAATCTTCACCACCCATAAATGGCTCAATGTGTAAAATCGTATTTGGTTCAAAATGTTGTCGGATGATCTCTTCCACTAATGCCGTTGTTTGCACATCATTAACAACAGACGAGTAACCATCGTTATACGACAATTTATAATCTGCACCATGTGCCGCAACAACGTGTTTCACTTGCTGTTCTATTTGTTGTGCAATCATCTCTCTTACTTGCTGTGAGAATGTTCGCACACTGCCACCTATTGCTACGCGCTCTGGAATAATATTTTTAGCACTGCCTGCATAAAACTCCGTAACCGCAAGTACCGCTCGCTCTTTTGCATCAACTTTCTGCGCTACAATTTGATGCAATACATTCGTAATTTGTGAACCTATTAAAATCGGATTAATCGAATCTTGTGGCTGTGAAGAGTGCCCGCCTCTTCCGATAATTTCGACATCAAACGTATCTGAATTGGCTGTAAAAGGTCCTGCACAAATGGCAATTTTGCCTGTTGGAAGCATAGAAAATAAATGCAACCCGATAATCCGGTCTACACCGTCAACTACACCAGCTGCCACCATTTCTTTTGCGCCACCAGGAAAGAGTTCTTCTGCATGTTGAAAGATAAAACGAATCTCACCTTTAATGGCGTGCTGCAACGTCGATAAAATTTTTGCCGCGCCTAACAACATAGCGGTATGTCCATCATGTCCACAAGCGTGCATAACACCAGCTACTTTAGAAGCGAACGGTAAATCCGTTTCTTCTTGAATTGGTAAAGCATCCATATCAGCTCTAAAAGCGAGACAATCCCCAGGTAAATGTCCTTTTAAAACAGCTAATACACTAGTCTTCGTTGGTCTCGTCACGATTAATTTTCCAAAAGAGATTAACTGCTTGTAAACGAAATCTGCGGTTGCATATTCCTCATACGACAGTTCCGGATTTTCATGTAAATACCTTCTCCACTGTAAAATTTGCGGTACCACTTGCTCGATTTCCTTCTCTACATGTAAAGTGCTTGCCATTTACAACTCTCCCCCTTTATTTTTTATGACGCTCATACCATTGCTCGATTAATGCCGCTGTTAATCTACCTGTATTCATTAAGTTTTCTATACTAATATTTTCTCTAAAAGAATGAATATTCTGAAATCCATTCCCAAGCGTAATACATGTCAGACCATGTTCATTTAAAACATTTGTATCTGCGCCACCTAATGTTTTCGTTACATAAGGTGCAACACAAATAGTATCCGCCGCTTTTATAACTGTTTTCACGAGCTGATCTTCCCCAGCAATATTAAATCCAAGATACTTTACTTCAATGCTTACGTCGACAGTGCCGTGAAATTTCTGTGCGGCTCTTTCCATCGCCAGTTGCATTTGTGTCAATTGTGCATCCAACTTTTCTTTAGAAAAACTTCTTACTTCACCACCAAGCGTAACACTACCAGGTATAATTGAAGTAAGTTCTCCACCATGGATAATGCCTATATTCGCTAACGTTTCGCGATCAATTTCTCCTAACTCCATGGATAACAACCCTTCAGCGGCAATCACAAATGCATTGTTACCTGCATCCGCATTGAGCGCGATGTGCGCGGCATTGCCTTTAACCGTGAACCAAATTCTACTGCTATAAGGCCCTTGTATGATAATTTGACCTACATCACCACTACTATCAAAAATATAGCCGTTTTTACTTTTAATCTTGTTATAATCCATATATTTGGCACCAACTAAACCTGCTTGCTCATTGACAGTTAAAACCAGTTCAATCGGTCCATGTGGAACACCACTTTCGATAATGGCACGCATCGCCTCGACATAAGAGGCCAGCGCTGCTCGATCATCCGCGCCTAATATCGTCGTCCCGTCGGAATAGATAATGCCCTCTTTAATAATAGGTTTAAGATGCTCTGTCGGTAACACTGTGTCCATATGCGTAGAAAAGAATAAAGGTGGAATGGTCTCATCTGTGCCTGGATGCCAAGCAATTAGATTACCCACTTCGCCATTAAAATGTTGATGTGCTTCATCAAATGTTAATTGAAAACCAAGCTTCGGTAATGCTTCCTTCAAGTAAGCGGCTACTAGACTTTCCTTACTACTAGGGCCATTAATTTTAGCCATTTCTAAAAACAATTGCACTAATTTTTCTTCGTTTACATATGATGCCGCTTTCGACGCAAATTCAATTGTCATTGTTAAATCTCCCTTCTAACGAAATGCACTTTCCTTTGCGAACGTGCCTTTACTTATCACTACGCGCCCTCTTTTAATAACCGTCTCTACAATATTCGTACCAAGTTCATAGGCCACGTACTTATAATTTGGTACATCCCAAATTTGAATATCAGCAATTTTTCCAACTTCTAATGTTCCTCTATCTGTAAGATTTAAAGCCTTTGCAGCCATTTTTGTTGCCGCTTTTATCGCTTCCTCAACTGAAAATTGATAGAGTCGACATGCTAAATTAATAACAAAGGACATAGAAGATGTATAACAAGCAGGGCACATGTCTGTTGCAAGCGCTATTTGCATTCCACTATCTAGCATTTTCCGTGCATCGAATGGTTTTTTATGGGCCACTGCAAAATCTAATGCCGGCATTAATACACCAACAACGCCAGCTTCCGCTAATTGAGGCATTAACCCGTCAGGCGTGTAATTGAGATGATCAATGGAAACCATTTTCATACGTGCAGCCAAATCTGAACCACCGATATACGAGTAGGCGTCTGCATGAATTTTTGGTAATAATCCGTGTGCTAAGCCCGCCTGTAAAATACGTTCGGATTCCAGTTCTGTAAAATAGCCTTCATCACACCACACATCACAAAATTCTGCTAGATGATGTTGCGCCACTTGCGGAATCATCACATCGACTATTTCATTGATATATTGTTCCTTCGTTAAATGATCTGGAATGCCGTGCGCGCCTAAAAAAGTATTAACGACATCAAGCGGTGTATGCTCATTTAAAAGTCGACCTACACGTAATATTTTCAGTTCACTTTCGGGTGATAAACCGTAGCCACTTTTACTCTCAACGGTTGTTGTACCATGCTTGAGCATCGTCAATAGCCGTTTTTCCGCTTGTTCAAAAAGTGCTTCCTCAGAAGTATCGCGCGTCAGTTCAATTGTTCGATTTGGCCCTGTCGTTATCGCAAGCTTCTTTAAATTTTCTTCAATATTACCGCTTAGTTTCGCGGCATATTCCTCGACTCGACTACCGTGAAATACAAGGTGCGTATGGGCATCAATATAACCAGGAGCCACTACTTTACCGCTTGCGTCAATACTGTTATGGTCATCCACTACATAACGTTGTTCAAGTTGTTGATGACTACATATATCTAGTATTTTTTGACCAGCAATAACAATTGCATGATCTTTTAGCACTTGAAAATCTTGCATCGTCTCACCTGTACAAGGCAAGATTTGTGCAGCGTTTTTTATGATGATGTCGGGTCTTTGTAACATGTGACCACTCCTTTACAATAGTACATAGGCGATGGGCGTGACGATAATTAATGTTAAAACTGTTCGCACAAACCAAACCGCAATCATTTTGCCTAACGAAATAGGAATTTCCGTTGATAAAATACAAGGAATTAATGCCGAGAAAAAGAGAATGGCAGAAATCGATAAAGTACCAACAATGAATCGTGTTTCAATCGCACTGTCCACTGCAACGAGGGAAGGTAAAAACATATCGATTAAATTTATAACCGCCGCTTTTGCTACAATCAATGGCTCAGCCATTTGTAATATATACGTCAATGGTACAAACAAATAAGCCGCATAATCAAAGATTGGCGTATGATTAACAAGCCATAAACCGATTAATCCGATGGACATAATGGTAGGCAAAATGCCCATCGCCATCACTAAACCATCTTTCACATTGTCTTTCACGCTTTGCCAAAGATTCGGCGCATTTTCTGCTGTTTGTAACGCTTCTCTCCACGCACATTGCAGACGCTTTTCTTTAACAATTTTTTCCTCGTCTCCATCCATTTGCTTGTAATAGTCTGTACTCATATTTCGTATTGGCCAAATACGAACGCTGATTGCTGTGACTAAAAATGTCACAAGAAACGTTACCCAAAAATACAGATTCCAAATATCCATTAACCCCAGTGTTTTAGCAACAACAATCATAAACGTGACGGAAACGGTAGAAAATCCAGTGGCGATAATGACCGCTTCTTTTGTTGTATACTTTCCTTCTTTATAAATGCGATTAGTAATTAATAATCCGATGGAATAGCTACCGACAAAGGACGCAACTGCATCGATGGCGGATCGACCTGGTGTTTTCCAAATAGGTCGCATAATCGGCTGCACTAAAATACCGATAAATTCCAGCAAGCCATAACCGACCAACATAGCTAAAAATATGGCACCAATTGGAACTAACACTCCGATCGGCGTAAGTAGTGAGTTATACCAATAGGGTCCCATATCTGCAGCTAACAGCCAGCTCGGACCAATGTTAAAAACAACTAAAATAGAAGCCATTGCACCGATTATCTTTAATGAGGAAATAACCATTTCGACAACCGACCGATTCCATGTTTTTTTATAAAAAGGATAAATAGCTCCCGCAACAACAACGATTAAAATATAGTAAACAATGATTGAAGAAAACTGTGTTCGGATAAAGGTTACTAAATGATCAAGCGGTATTGTCTTCTTCCCATTTAACGTAATAGAGATAAAGAACATGAAAATACCAAACAAGCTAAAAGCGAAAAATTTGTAGATGGCTGACTTCTTATAATGAGGTGCAACGTCAACTAGAAGATTGTCAAAATCCACAGGTGTCATATCTGCTTTTTTCATGTACATTCCTCCTTTTTAACAAATAAGAGGCCAGTATCTCTTCCTGTTATTACACCGGCCTCTTTTGTCTAAAACCATTACACTTTTTCTTTAATTAAATCTTTTGGACCAAATGTCGCTGTTGGCTCCCACCATAAAGGAATTTGAATACTTTCATCCGTCAATTTCCCTTTACCATTCGCTACATCTCTTGCAGTTTCATAGCCCGCTTGTGCATGACGTACAACCCCTATACCAGAATCGACTGTCATCGCTACTTCCAGGCGCATATCCGACTCTTCTGTACCATCAGCTATCATCGTTACGCCTGTATGCACAGCCTCTCCCATTGAATAGTTCGCTTGTAGGGCAATTAAATCACACATACCAACCGCATTTAGTAAGCCATTTAAAACAGGCCAGTCTGAAATTAAATCCCCGCCATCCTTCATATTTTCAGATTCAAACGTTGGATTCACGATGGAACCCGAATCTAAATTATCGCGTGAGAAGGCAACAGGTCCACTTAACTCGCCACGACGAATCATATCGTTCACTTCCAATGCGAACTTTTTACGCTGACCGAAGCCCATATAACAAATACGAGCAGGTAAAGCCTCAATTGGAATATGCTCCTTCGCCAATTTAATCCAACGTGTAATGAGTAAATCATCACTAAATTTTTCTAAAATCATATCGTCTATTTTTCGTAAATCCTCTGCCTCACCTGACATACAAATCCAACGGAACGGTCCACGTCCTTCACAGAATAATGGGCGAATATATTCTGCTACAAATCCAGGTAAACGCTTTGCTTCTTTTTCATCAAATCCTGCATCAATACATTCTTTACGAATACTTGTGCCATATTCAAAAGAATGTACGCCTTTATCAAGTAATGCAATTAATGCTTTTAGCTCGCGAATCATCGTGTGACGCGCTTTTTCTAAGTATGCTAGACGATCTCGATCACGTAACGCCTCCGCTTCCTCGACACTATAGCCAGCTGGTAAATAGGCAATCGGGTCATGGGCAGGTGTCATCGATGTCGCTATATCAGGTAAGAAGCCAATTTCTAATGTTTTTTCAAAAATATCCGCTGCATTTCCTACGACCGCAATACCAAGTGCCTCTCCAGCAGCCGCTTTCGTTTTCGCTAAAGCAATCGCCTCTTCTAACGAATCGACAACAACATCAATAAAGCCTTTTTCAATACGTCGATTAATGATATCGATATTAGAATCGCATAATATAGCTACCCCACCATGCATGGTCATCGCTCTCGTTTGGTTACCACCCATACCACCTGCCCCAGCAGTCAATAAAATTTTCCCAACAAGTGAATCGTTATAGTGCAGTCGTGCAATGGCTGACAGCGTTTCAAATGTTCCTTGAATAACCCCTTGTGTACCGATATACTCCCATGGTGCCGCTGTATAATTGGCATACATCGTTAAGTTCTTTTCTTGTAAATCATAAAATGTTGGCCAATCTGCCTTCATAATATTTGTCGTCGCCATCACAACAGTCGGTGCATATTTATGTGTTTTAAACACCGCTACTGGCATTCCTGACTGTACAACGAGTGTTTCATCATCCTCTAAATTTTTTAAGGAATCGACAATGGCATGATAGGACTCCCAGTTACGAGCTGCCTTCCCAATCCCTCCATAAATGACTAGCTCCTCAGGCTTCTCTGCATTTTCCATATTATTTTCTAGCATTCTTAAAATAACTTCTTGGCGCCAGCCTTTGCATCGTAATGTATTCCCTCGTTGAGCTTTTACTGAATAGTAAATTTCTGGTTTTGTCATTGTAAATTCCTCCTTTTAAGTGACTACATACTTTAATAAAGCAAATAGCGTGCCAACTTTTAAAAATGCCATATAATTTTTTCAAAACGTACCATATATGCTGTTTTTCACTAGATGTACACACATAGTATTGTTACGAAGGTCAACGAATGTGCAGATAATTTTTGCACTTACTCAGTTTTCTGTAAATTGTTTTTATTCAGAAAATAATTGTGATACGATATAGAGCAAAGCAGATAATTTTTGCATGCAAAATACTAACAGAAAGTAGGTTTTTGTATGAATGAGGAATTGCAGCGCTATACAACGTTTTTAGGCGCCAATATCATTGCACTAGACAACGCTTTTCGAGTGAAATGGTGGCATTTCAATGACAGTATTTCGTTAAATCTCCAAGTTGATATGCCAATAGAATACATTGCTGCAATTGATGCGACATGTTTACATCAGCCACAACAATTGCAAATACAAGAACAGCTTCTATCTTTTACAATAGAACCTTTTTATTTTCCAGAGCAAATTTTTATTGTTTTAGTAGAAAATTTAGTAGATTTTCAGCATTCATTACAAAATAAAGTGTTTGTCCTTGAGGAAATTATTGAGCACTTAGATGAAGGCATTATTGTCAGCAATGGCGATGGGGACATTATCTATTACAATGAGGCGCTTGCTAAAATGGAGGATCATAAAAAAGAGGACATGCTTGGCAAGAAGTTGTGGGATGCTTATAACTACCAAGATCGTAGACTATCAGAGCATAATCATATATTAAAAACAGCAAAACCGATTTATACAAAATATCGAGCGCATGCCTATTCAGAAAATGAGCCGAAATTTGTAGGATACAGCTCATTTCCTATTCAAAAAGATAATCAGACAATCGGCGTATTTTCTATTACACATACAGAAACAAGCTTACGCAATCAATTACAGCAAACATTAGATTCCAAGCGCGAGACAATGGAAGTACCCGAAGAAGTCAAACGCAATAACGGTACAATTTATACATTCCAAGATATTAAAGGTAGTAGTCAGGAGCTTCTTCAAACAATTGCTGAAGCGAAAAATATTGCCAATTATAATACGGATACACTGATTGTTGGTGAAACAGGTACTGGTAAAGAATTATTTGCCCAAAGTATGCATAATTTAAGCCCTCGCGTAACAAAACCTTTCGTTGCGATCAATTGTGCGGCTATACCTGCTACTCTGTTAGAGAGCACGCTCTTTGGCTCTGTTAAAGGTGCTTTTACTGGTGCTACAAATCAAGAAGGTCTTTTTGAATATGCAAAAGATGGCACACTTTTTCTTGACGAAATTAACTCTTTACCGATGGAGCTTCAACCTAAATTAATGCGCGTCTTGCAAGAACGTGCTGTGCGCCGTGTGGGCAGTAATACGCTTATTCCAATTGACTGTACGGTGTTCAGTGCCTCCAATGAAGATCCAGAGCTACTAACTGCCGGTGAACGAATGCGACTCGATTTATTTTATCGGATTGCTCATTCAAGCGTATATATTCCACCATTACGTGAACGACCAGAAGATATACTTTTCTTTATCCAGCATTTTTTACATAAAAATGTGCTGAAATATATGAAAGCAAATATCACTATTAATCCCAATCTGTATCAGCTTCTAGTTTCCTATGATTGGCCAGGCAATGTTCGAGAACTGGAACATTTGATTGAAAACCTTGTAATCCAAGCAAGCTCTGACAATATGATTACTGAAGATATGCTGCCCCGTTATTTAAAAAATAAAATTTCCATAAACGTTGCACCGACAAACAAGCGTCCTTTTAAAGCACTTATGCATAGCAATGAAGAGCAATACATCCGCAAAGTGTTGCAACAATGTCATGGCAATATATCAGCAGCAGCAAAGCAATTAAATATTTCACGCCAATCGTTGCAATACCATATGAAAAAACTCGCCATTCATAAAGAAGAGCTAATTTAATAAATTCAGACAAAATGAAAAGTGTTCGATTGACTACCATCAATCGAACACTTTTTACTGTGCACATTGTTGTCCGCTACGGCTGATACTTTCGGAAGGTTTATCAGCGATTTCTTTTGTCTTACCCGCGATTCACGGGCTTCTATCATCGCCTTTTGCTCTAATAACATAGTAAGCCAACAATAATCCCCATTATTACTAATAAATAAGGTGACCATGCTCGTCGAATGGACAGCCATAAAAATACAGCAGCTATGATAAAATCGAATCCACTTTGTATTGATTGCGTCATGATTGGATGAATAAATGCGCTAGCTAAAATACCTACTACCGCTGCATTTGCACCAGCCATTGCACCGGTCAATGCACTATGGCGACTCAACGTGAGCCAAAATGGCATAGCGCCAACAATTAATAAAAATGCTGGTAGAAAGATTGCCAATGTCGCGACCACCGCTCCTGGCACACCAGCTATAACCATGCCAATATAGGAGGCAAACGTAAAGAGTGGACCTGGCATAGCCTGTGTAAGTCCATAACCAGCTATAAAGTCAGTAGCGTTCATTAAGCCACTTTGCACAAACTGAGTTTCTAATAACGGTAATACGACATGTCCGCCACCAAATACTAATGCACCTGCCATATAACATTTTTCCATGATGATTAGCCATTTGTTGTCAAACAGTGAAGTCGCGAGTGGAAAAACAATTAGTAACAGGACAAATATAGCTAGTAGCAATCCACCAGTTGCCTTTGAAATAGCTAACCCTTTATTAGAAAAATCTGCAGCCTTATGCGGTTGCTTCAATAAACGCGAACCGAATAAACCTGCACAAGTAATCACTATAACTTGCGCAAACGGATTTCCCCATAATAACACCGTTATAAACGACAAAATGGCCATGATGCCATGCAATTGACTTGAAATTAATTTTTTCGACATATCCCATATTGCCTGCGCAACGATTGCCACAGCTACTAATTTCAAGCCATGAATCCAGCCCATATCTAGCTTGCTCTCCATATAAAAATAAGCAAACAGTGTTAAAAGCAGTACAGATGGCAACGTAAAACCAAGGAAAGAAACGATACTTCCGAAAAATCCTCCTCGTAATAGCCCAATACCCATGCCGACTTGACTGGATGCAGGACCCGGGAGAAATTGACTTAATGCAACTAAATTACTGTATTCTTTGTCCGTTAGCCACTTGCGCTTTTGCACATATTCATGTTGAAAAAAACTTAAATGGGCTGTTGGTCCACCAAAAGATGTGCAACCTAGCTTTAAGGAAACGACAAAAATCTCGAATAACTTTAGCAAACTGTTCACTACTTTCCATGTTCTATACAACCATATTACATGGACAGAGCTTTATTATAGGTTAAGATATTGTAAAATTTTATGCTAAATTTATTATTTTCCACGAATTTGGATGGCTGGCCCGAGTTCCGTATCATCTGCTGATATAGGGATTAATTTATATGTTTTATCTGTTAAATATTTTGCATCGTAGCGGATTCCCCACTTTGTATGTTGCTCATTTAACGTATAAGAAGAGTCTTGACGCCATGTTTTTCCTGCCGCAGTGACAATATGAAAGTTGACGGATTCATCCGAGTTTTCTAGTGTTTCATAGTAGATCGTTGTCGATATCGGTGTCGTCACTACCTTTTCCACCTTAATACTTGTGCCGTTATTGAGTTTCATCGTTTTAGCAACCGTAATGACTTTACGATCTTCTTGTAGTTGCTTTTGAGAGGCTTCTACTTCAAATGACCAAGGGTCTTTTATTGGTTTATCCCAATTCCAATCGTTATAGAGGATATCAAGTTGCAGCTTGTCATCTTGCGGTAAATCGCGCATTTTTACACTGCTATAGATTGTATAGGTGGATGCCGCTTGTTCAATGGTCTGGCCTCCATTTCGAACCATATAATTTTGACCGTTCACGAGTACTTGTGGGAAGAAAAAAATTTGATAGTTGAAGTTTACATCTTTCGCTGGCACAAACGTTGCATTCAGCAATAGCTGATTGTCATCAACCATCACCTCATTTAAAGTCAATTGCCCAAATTCATTCTCTGTCGTTTGCCCAACAAGTGTTTTATAAGCAGAAAAATCAGCATCATGATTTTTATTTAGAATAGTCGAGACAATCACTACACACGCAATGACCAAAATAGTCAAAACAATCATTACCCATTTTTTACGTTTCCTATTTTTAGTAGGCTGTTCCTCATATAGTACGTCACCTGACAAAGATACACCCCCATTTCTTACATAATCGATCAACGTTACCTATCTCTAATTCATTGTAATAACGAGTTCTACATTATATAACTAGACAACCCCTATAACTTAAATTTCAATGATGTCTATCTTTTACACGAAAAACACTCTATATATAAAAAATAAGCAAAAAGCCTCATATGTTTCATAGCAATTTATTATGTTATTTTTTGCAAAAAGTAATATCCATAATCTATTTAATTATATTAATAAAATATTATTTCGTTTTTTGCTTAGGGCTTTAATCCTTGTATTTTTGAAATCAAAATGAAAATTAGCGAAAATAATCATATTTTAATCCTTCTTCTAAAATAATGAAAAAATTTTCTAATTATTTAAAAAAGTAGGAATTTAATATCCTGCTCAAATTTGAATATATTTTCCATGGGAATGTGTTATTATGACCTTAGTAAATTGTACTATTATTATATGAATAATGGTGAAATATGAACTAATAAAGGATGATGAATATGAAACAAATCCAACAACTATTTCAAAGTGAAGATGGCAATAGCTTACAAAGAGAAAACTTCTTATCATTATTAGAGCAAATTGTTACGTCATTAGATCAATTAAAAGATCCAAATAAAACAATGCTTGGACCGATGAAAGAACGTTCTGCCACTTTCTATAAAGATCTTATGCAAGAAAATCAAGTGCCTACTACAGGAGTTGGCCTAGATCAAGTCGTGCAAGATTTAACACAATTAATGCAAGGACATCCTTACCATACACGTAATTTTGTGACGAATGTTTTACCTATGGCTAGTATTCCAGGTGTACTCGGCCAGTTTACCAATGCCCTACTGAACGGCAACAATTTATGGGATGTGTATGGACCTGCAGCAGCTGAGTGTGAAGTAAAAGTTGTGGCGATGATGTCAAAATTAGTTGGCTATGATTTTACAGAAAGCTTTGGCTATACAACTTGGGGTGGACAAGGGGCTGTGTTTAGTGGTTTACGTCTTGCTATCGCAAAACAATTCCCTCACGCAAAAGAAGAAGGCGTACCAAACAACTTATATTGCTTCGCCTCAGAAAATGCGCACTATAGCTTATTAAAATCTATTGAAGCAGTAGGTATCGGTAGCAACCACTTAATTCGTATAAAAGCAGGAAAAGACCAATCAATGGATGTAGAAGATTTAAGAAAACGTATGACGGAAGTTATTGAAAATGGTGGTATTCCCGTTTATATCGTAGCTACTACTGGTGCGACAGATCAATTTGCGATTGATGATGTGCAAGCAATTAAAGCAGTGGCAACAACACTTGAACAACAATATGATTTACAGCCAATACATATCCATGCAGACTCTGCTTTAGGTGGTTTTTACGCATTTTTCAATGATTACGACTTTAAAGCCAATACGCTACAGTTCGAGGATGATGTATTACAAAGGTTAGAACATATTCATCAACGTATGCAACACCTTGCCATCGCTGATAGTCTTTGCTTTGATTTCCAAAAACTCGGTCAAACACCCTATTTAACGAGCTTATTTTTAATTAAAGAAGGCAAACATTTACAACTTTTAGATATCGACGACTTTGATACACCATATGTAGGCAATAGAGGCTATGGCTCTTATCATACAGGTTATACGTTAGAGTGTTCTCGAATGGGTAGCTCAATTGCTATTTATGCAGCTTTACAAGCGTTTGGTAAAGAAGGGTATCAACAAATATTAGCTAACTATGTCCGTGTTAATTTAGCATTCCGTGCACAATTAGCTGAAAAATTACCAATGTTACAAGTTGTAAACGAAGCAAATATCGGACCAGTAACTGCCTTCCGCCTATATCCAACAGGCTTTAATTGGGCATCCGAACAAGCTGGACATTACACACAAGATCAAATCGAGTATACAAATGGCTTAAATGCTTCTTTCTTTGAAATTTTAGGTGAAGGTCGAGATGAAGTATTTTTCGGCGATACGACGCGTGTCTGCACAGTTAACACAAGTGATACTAAACAACAACTGCCAGTGGCCGCAGCGAAATTCTTCTCTATTTCACCTTATACGGAGAAAGAACATATTGGTAGTATGATTCATTTCTTACAACAGAAAGTAGCATTATTGGAGGATTTACAAGTTGAAACTGTTTACTAAACTTAAGAGCTCTTTACTCTATAAATATATTGCCAGTTTAACCATTCCAATCGTTATTATTTCGATTATTTTCAGCTTTATGTTATTTGCGGTTTCCAATAAAATCATCGATAATTTTGTTATCAAACAATTTGAGTCATCGTTAGAAGCGATTTCCACAAATATCTTTGATGATATAGACAAAAATAAAGTGAAAGCCGCGGATAACGGCATTAATAGCCAGTATGACAAACTATTAAAACAATTAAATGGTACAATCAAAAAATTCGAGATTGAAAATGCTTATATCCTTTCACGTGCCAATGGTAAAGAACATATTGTGGCATTAAGTAATAGTGATAGTTATCAAGAAGACTACACATTTGACCCAAAAATGCATGCTGCATTAGATACTGGTCGTATGCAAATGAGTGATATTTATGAAGATGAATTTGGTGTCCATAAATCCATTTTTATTCCGTTTAACAATACGGAAATACTGTTCGGTATCGATATGGATGCATCCTTTATCTCCGTGTTACAAACACAAATTGTCTGGGTTTGTATCATTATGAGCATTATCTTTGTATTATTTGGTGTTGTGATTGCATACTTCATTAGCAAAAGTATAATTAAGCCGATAAAAAAAATGACAGCTTATGTGGATAAGGTTGCCCAAGGCGATTTAGCTGTTGAACCTTTGCAAATCAAAGGGACGAATGAAATTGCGCAACTGTCAGATGGTATCCAAAATATGACGGCTGATTTACGCTCGCTTATCCAACAAATTGCGGAAAATGCCGAGCAAGTGGCCGCTATGTCAGAAGAATTAACGGCCAGCTCTGAGCAAACGAGCGCATCCATTCAACAAATTACATCTTCCATGCAAGAAGTGGCAGCAGGCTCAGAAAAACAAACTTCTTCTATCGAAGAGGTGGAAAGCCATATTTCAATGATTTCTACGAAGATGTCCGATGTTGTAGATAGTGTGAATGATGTGACAACGAAAGCATCTAGTGCGTCCACGATTGCTGAAAAAGGCAATACAACTATTCAAAGTGCAACAGAAAAAATGGCGATTACTTCCGAAGCAATTAACCATACAGCAGATGTTGTCAAACGCTTAAGCACTTATTCAAATGAAATTGGAGATATTGTATCTTTAATTAATGAAATTACTGACCAAACCAATTTACTTGCATTAAATGCCTCCATTGAAGCGGCACGTGCTGGTGAGCACGGCAAAGGATTTGCTGTTGTAGCGGAAGAGGTACGTAAATTAGCAGATCAATCACTTACTGCAACGAATAGTATTCGTACACGAATTGAAACGATTAAAGAAGAATCGTCTCAAGCTGTCAAATCGATGGCGATTAGCAGCAGTAACTTAGCAGAAAGTTCTACTACGTTTAACGCATCCGGTGAAGCATTTGGAGAAATCTATTCACATATTACAGAACTAACGCAAGAAATGAACCATGTGAACAGCATTATATCAAATATGAATCAAGGCGTTAGCGGCATCGCTAATTCAGTAGAGCAAGTAGGTGTCGTAGCCGTTCAAGCATCAGGAAATATTCAAAATGTCGCAGCGGCATCTGAAGAACAATCCGCAAGCATCGAAGAAATTACAGCGTCTTCAAATAATTTAGCGGAAATGGCCCAACAACTACGAAACATCATCCAAAAATTCAATATTTGAGTGCCAGGCACCGAAACAATTCAGAAACAATTCTGAATTGTTTCTAGATACCAAAGAATAGCAAGGCATGAAATAAATAAAGGATAGCTGACGTTTAAAACGTCAGCTATCCTTTTTAAATTAAAGTTTTTACAACTTTAGAGATCATGGCCCCTTCTGCTTGACCATTTAATAATGGTTTTGCGATTTTCATCGCTTCCCCCATATTCATCCCTTTTGAAACGCCTGCTGCCACTAATTTATTCGCAATTTCCTCTTCACTTAATTGTTTAGGCAAGAATGATTTTAAAAGCACTAATTTTGCTTCTTCTTTTTCAATTAAGTCGGCACGACCAGCATTTTGTGCCCCTTCTAAAGCTTGATTCGTTTGCTTTACTTCACGATTAATAATGGCAATTTCTTCATCAGGCGTCAACGTGTCACCCTTTTCTTTCTCCGCTAAATCTAATGCAGATTTAACCAGTGTTAGCACACCTTTTGCTAACACATCCTTTTCCTTCATTGCTGTTTTCAGTTGTTCAAATACTTCTGCTTTTAACATCAAGCTCGCTCCTTTGATTTTGATCACGAATTGTCAATGATACTAGCACAACATGACTTCAGAAATCATTTATTTTGCTTTCTTTAACATTCTTACATCGGTCTTTGTTTCTAATATTTCAAGTGTTAACACTTCCATCTTTGTTTCCACTTTATCTATTTTATCACAAAGATTTTTTTCAACTTCGTAGATTTGTCTTTGTAATTTTTGCTCCACCGACTCAATTTTCTTTTCTAATCTTGTTTCAACTGAATCTAGTCTTGTTTCAAGTGAATCTAATCTTGTTTCAACTGAACCTAGTCTTGTTTCAAGTGAATCTAGTCTTGTTTCAACTGAATCCAGTCTGGTTTCAACTGATTCTAGTCTTGTTTCTATCGCCTCGATTTTTTGTAGAATCTCTGTTTTCACGCCTTGTACTTGTGTAGAAAGCTCCAAAATGGCTTGAAGAATCGCATTTTGATTGATGGCAGGATTCATCGTCAACTTCCTTTCTTAAAAATAATTTATTTAGCCAATCTTTGTGTTCACTAATATGCTACTAAGCTTGTGAGACTATCACAAACTCCTCCACACTATTTTAGCTAGCATTTTTTATGAAGTCAAAACATCAAAACCTTACATTTGTCAAGGAATCGTCCGCTAATTTCACTTCGTAAAAACGCATTGCCTTTAAATCGCCTCGATACGAAAATACACCTTGTTTAATAAGCGTTCTTAACCGATATTCAATCCATTCATCGCCTGTATATTGTTGCATATGGCCCATTACTTCACCAATTAATCGTGCAGACTTTTTATATTCCACCTTACCATCTTCTTCACACATGCGCTGCGCACATGCAATAATAAAGTCATCATCTCGATTTTCGTGCGCACTGTGCACTAGCTTATGACATGTCCATGTGCGCAATATATGGACATCGTCTGATAGTAAATAGCTCCCATCCTGACTTAATACTTGTCTTGTTTCGTACGTTAAATGATTCATTCCATCCTGTTCATAAAAATAAAGGAGGTTTTCCGCATTTACTTCGCCTGAAGTTCGTGGATAGTCTTCTAATTGTGGGTGCATATGCTGCTCATGAAAAGCCTTAAACGTATCAATTACTCGCACTGTATTGCCTTTGCCTTCTAGCAAAGCGAGCACAATGCGCAACCCTGTTTGCTCAGGGGCATTTTGACAAGTCCAAATCACAATATGTTGCTGCGGTAAAAGATTGCTTATTTTTCTGATACCAGTTAGCATTTGTGTTGCATAATGTTCTAGTCCATCATCTTCCACATTATAGCGTTGTCGAAACCACGCAAGTCGCGCTTCAACACCTGATGCTGTTTGGATAGCTTTTAAGGGCCCAATGGACAAATTATGAGGCAAAACAATCACATCTTCTGTCTTTCCATAATCCGTAGCTTTAAATGCCGCTTTTAAACTACCTCCAGGTGAATCACCAAAAATAATATGAACTGTTTGCGCATTAATAGCACTCATTTCATCCTCTGTTATTTGCAAAATAAGTTGTTGCATGTCTTCACTCGACTTGCCATTCAATAAAGCAAAAAACAGCATGGATTTTGCTTCCGCTTCACTCAGTTTATGAATCGCTCGTTTCAAACGATTGACATTTTCCAACATGCCTACTCCTCCTTTTCACCCTTTGCATTTACCCAATAGACCATACCAATAATAGCTCCACCAATTATATTGCCAATTGTAACGGGCACTAAATTGGCTACTGCCCCAGCTAGCGATACAAGCTCACCATGTGGAATAAAAAGCGCAAGGCTAAACAATGTCATATTGGCAACGCTATGCTCAAATCCCGATGTAATAAAAGGAAATATACAACAGAAAATCATGACTAGTTTTGCAATTTCGCTATTTAATTTATATGTACACCAAACAGCTAAACAAACAAGCAAATTACATAAAATGCCCCGACAAAGCAGCGCTACAAAACCTGCAGACATTTTAGACGCCGCAATTTTTTCAATATATGTAGCGGTATCCCCAACAGCAAGTCCAGCATAGAAAAACAACGTCGCCCCAAGTAAAGAGCCAAAAAAATTACCGATATAGCTAAACGACCAAATCGCGAGCATTTCTAATGGGGACGATGTTTTCTCTAATGTACTTACTGTTAAAACAAAATTATCGCCTGTAAATAAATTGGCGCCAGCCATCATGACCATACTGAGTGCTACACCAAATGCTAACCCTTGTACAACTTTCATACTTGGGACACCAACAGGATCCAATAAGCCCCCAATTGTGATAATCAACAACATGCCAAAGCCAATAAAAAGCCCACCCGCAATGGCCTGCATTAAATAGTTGATAGGTCTTTTTTTCATCATCGTTATTTTTGTATTAGCTGTCGTACATACGATAGCAATTGTCTCTTTCACTATGCTCATCCCCCAACTATACATGACTACTGTAATCATATCGCATTTTATCGTTTTCCAAAATTATCAATGTGGAGATTTTCGGTCTATTTTCCGTATTCCAAACCCCGGCACAAAATACAAAAAAGTGTTAGATTGACTGCCATCAATTTAACACTTTTGACTGTATACGTTGCTCATTACGTTTGGAAGGTTCTCCGGCGATTTGTGGGCTTCTTTCAGCGATTGATTACTCATAAAATCACATCATCCCTGACGCATCAGCATCTCGTTCTGTAAATGCAAACTGACGATTTTTATCGCTGGAAAATAGTAAAATCGCCATTACCATTTATACATAGTTGCAACTGATGATTAACTTCGATAGCAATAGGGCTAACCATCGCTTTTTTAGTGGAGAAATACCAAATACGTTCACTTGGACCGATTAATATATGCACGCCATCTTCCTCATTCCCCATAAACGTAAGCGCATCTGTACGAATTTCTTCATCCTTTAATGGCGTAATGCCATAGTCCTTTAAACAATCCGCCACTGACAGAATTGCATCCGTTGTTAAATTCATTTCGCCAATATTCAAGACATGGTCGATTGAAAATATATCGGTATTCACTTTTGGATTTATTCTCTGTCTTGCAATAAATTCTACTACATTGTCCTCTGGATCATAAAAATAACAGGAATAGGCATCTAACGCTTTAAAATATACCTCATCCTGCTCCTCTTCGCTTAGTATACCTACCCGCGTTTGCGCCCAATTTTTCGCTTGCTGAAATAAATTGCTTGGTATATTGAACGCAAAATGATATTGCTTTTCAACGGAAGAATCAATACACTCGAAACGAATAACGCTTTCCCCTGCCGCCATTTCAAAAAAATGCTCCGCTTCTTCTAATAATTTTAACCCTAGCGTGCCACAGTAAAAGTCCTTCATTTTATGTACATCATGTGCGTAAAGCTTTACTTTCGAAATTTGCATTGAACAGTCATCCCCTTTGAATTTACTGTACTAAATAAATACATCATGAACCTCATGCAAAAGAATGAACATTTCGAAAATAAAAAAATACAATTCGTTCCCTATAATGGTTGACGATCCCCTCTACTATTTGGTTGTGATATGACTAAAAATTCTACATCGGCCAGTGAATCATTGCGCATTTGATGGGGCTGAAGCGCTGGTATTTCAATTCCTTCATTCGCTTGTAGTACAATCCGTTGTCCATCTATCTCCATTGTTGCCGTACCTGATAGCACAAAAAAGAACTGTTGTGCTTGCTGATGATAATGATAAACTTCCGCTGTATTGGCTGGCATTTGTTCATGAATAACACTTAAATTTTTATTTTTCACTAAATGCCACCCATCACATTGATTTCCCCACTGATAATGCTCGGCATATTCTTTACTAATTTTCAACTACAACACCTCATTCACGCCTATTTTACGTAATCCATTATTTAACTTTTATTTTTTCCACTGTTGCCACATACATCAATTCATTATGCATTTTAATATATTGATCCTTTGTTTCCTTAAAATAACCTTCACTTTTCAAATATGCTTTTAGCTCAGATTTTTTCTCAAAAACTTTTTCTTCAAGCGTTTCTTCACATTCAATATCGTCTGTTTTTTTCGCAATAACCATCATAAAAAATTTGGTCATCATTGTCCCTCCTATTTCCATACTTTATCTAATTGACTTGCATAGAAATGAATCGCCTTTTGATAACTAAGTATTTCAGCATCCGTTGTCGTATCTGCTAGGCATTGTAATAACAGTTCCATCGCTTTATGATGTTGATGTAAATTATATAATGTCATTGCATAGAACACTTGCAGCGCTCTGTTTGCTGGAAATAATGCGATTCCTTGTAAAAATATCTGTTCCGATTTTTCATATTCACCTAACGTTCGATATGTACTGCCTAGGCCCAAGAATGCTCCTTCTAAATCGGCTCCTGATAACCCTTGCTTAATGGCCTTTTCATAGTAGGGAACGGCTTTTAATTCTTCGCCTAAAACATCATAGCTCCATGCACATTGGTAATGAACGACTGCATCATCAGGATATTGCTCGATCATCTGTAAAAGTAATTGATTAGATTCTTGCTTCTTATTTTCTGTTCGTAATTGAATGGCTCTTGCTAGTTGTTCTTCGTACAATGTTAGTAGCTCCTTTTCTAGTGCATTACAAATTAATTAGTTAACTTTAATAAACTTCTGAACGACTTCGCACATTGACGTAGACGATTCAACTTCCTATTTTTAAGAATACACCAGATGTAATATCAACATATAATAATTTCCAATTTTTATTTTTTTCAGCAATAAAAAAAGACCAGCTTCACACGATTTTGTGCAACCGGTCATTGTAGTATGGTAGTTTAGTATGCTTGTCTAATCTGATAGACGACACCAGTAATTAAATATGCGATAGCAAGGAAGTTGATTGGATTAAAAATAAGCCAAATTAAATGGAGCTCTAGCGCAATTTGTATGAAAATTGATAACATCCACATGACAAAAACACTCAATATCATGGGTATACTAAACCAATCACGCATTTCTAAAAATTATCACCCTATCACTTAAAACATGAAGCTAGAGCACAAAGCTAAATGTCCATCCGTCCTTGTTCATTCCGTTATCTTTTTACTTTGTTTAATCTGATAAACAACACCAAAAATCAAATTAAACAGAAAAAGTGGATTTAACGGATTGAGAAGTATGTCTTTTACTTCACTACCTAATGCCAACTGTAAAAAGCTCCATAAGATCCAAATAACAATTTGACTTATTATCATCGGTATACTAAAGAAATCACGTAATTCCACTTGCCATCACTCCATTAATCTAATTCCTAGACTCTCTTTTTGACTTTTTGTATTCTCTATAACTCAAAATAATAGAAATAATGATTAACAAAGCCATAAATAAGTTAATCATAGATTTTGCATCTGAAGATATAGATAAATATGATGTAGTCGAGCTTATCATAGCTGATATTATTGCTAAATAATATGGTCTTATTTCCATATAACTAGCCCTCCTTTACCAAGAACCTATCTACTTCAATGTTTGTAGATACATTAACTCTTCATTAAGTTCATTTTTTTACTTATTAATACCAATATCAAATAGCTATAGGAGTTAACAATAATTTATCATTGAGAATATTTCTCATTCAATAGTAAAATCACTTTATTTTTTTATAAAATTTAGCCATTTTTTTAATAATAATTTTAGTATTACGTAAAAAATTATTATTTATTAGCTTCTTCATTGATAATTTTGCTACAAGACTATATAAAAAACCACTCAAAATAGAGTGGCATTTATCTTATTTAATTATAACGCCGCTTTCTTGACGTGTCCGCCCAATCAGCCATTGCGCTAGCATGAGATTCGGTACCCAACAGAGCCAAGAAATGATCGGATAGCTAATTATAAAGTTGTCAAAGCCAAACGATACAGTAAATAGCAATAGCCAAATTCTCAATGTGACAGCAGCAAAAGTTAAGGAATAATTACGTATCATCCATTTTTGATGTTCATCAATATTGTGCGCTTTAATATGCATAAGCGCTTGATAACCCGTTATCATCCACAATATGGCTAATGTACTAAAACCGAGCTGTGCTACAAGTCCTCCAGTTGCATAAAAGGCTAAATAAAGCCCTGACACACTGCCAAATAAAATACCAAGCATATAGAACTTTCCTAACATTCGATGCCGTTTTCTATTGTTTTCTCTAAACTTTGAGCTTAGTGTAAAGGGTCCTATTACTAATGCCACAACACTAAAGACAATATGGATATAAAGCATCGCATACCAAAGCGAATTCAATGTATCGATAAACAGCAGTTTTAATTGAACAAATCCTGCTTGATGAGCGTCCATTATTAAATATTGAACAATTGCATAGCCAGCGATAGCCATCGCTAAGCAACTAAATAAAAGCCACGTTTTTTTATTCATCTCATGGTCCCCTAAAAATTAATCAATACTAATTTTCCTTTGTTCTTACTGTACCATTCGATGGTAAACATTTGTTTTTTTACTTTATAAGTGGTTAAAAAATTTCAATAAGAGGCATTTTATCATTCATAACTTGCCTTGGTTATTCCTAGAAAATCGTAATTATGCTTGCTCTTTACATATCATTAACAAATTACCGTCCAGATCTTTTATAACAAAATAAAAATCATCTTCTATCTCTGTCACAAGTTCCACTTGATTATCGATCATAAATTGATAGGACGCATCAATATCATTCGTTATAAACTGAATAAAAGGCGCTTGATAAGTTGGAATATCCTTATCTTCCTTTCTCCACTTCGGCATGGTATCTAACAGCAAACTAGCTGTGCCCTTCATCGGTGCTGTATAAATATGCCCAAAATATATTTCGCCATTTTCTAGACCAAGTATATTATTGTACCATTGCCTTGCTTTTTCAAGGTCACGGACCGGCACAAATACACCGCCAATTTGATTTTTTATCGGTGTTTTTTTTATTGGTTGATTCACCATTCCATCCCTCCCCTATTGATTGAATACAACTATTCATTTCGCCATTTTCCATTATTCCCCTCTTTTATGGATAGAAAATTAAAAAGTAACGCGAAAATCCCAGGCTCAAACGGTGGAGTTCTGGCAATATTAAGGCTAGCATTTTTCTTATAAATTTTTGTTTTATTACCTATTTTTTTAGAAGATTTTGTTGAAATAATCTAGGATAATTTTTGGAATCAGTTAAATAATAGATGAAGGAGGTGTCGAAATGAAAAGAGATAAAAAAGATACAGAATTTGCAACAGATGTGCCAACAAAACAAACAAATAGTAATAAAACGAAAGAGCGTGGCGGACATACCGAAACCCCTCGCCCACACAATGAAGAAGACCTTATTATCAATGAGAAAAAAGGGAAGTCCACTTCTTTATAAAATAAGATTATTTTACATTTTTTCTTTTTGACCACTTATTGGAGTGGTCTTTTTCATGCAACAATGTTAATGAAAAATGGACACCAAATAAAAACAGTTCAAAAAAGAATAGGACATAGCAGTTCAGTAATGACTGAAGACTGCTATGTCCTTTTAACTCATAAGAAGGTAAGGGATGCTGCCAATATTGGTAGCACCCCCACCAAAAGGATATAAAATTATTTGTTTACAACCTTGTTACTTCGAATCATCCATCTTCAGTACAGCCATGAACGCCTCCTGTAGATACGTTGTATTCAGTTGTATCTATTCGTATTCTTATGTAATCGATAAACCTTTGATGTTTAAGGGTTTATCGGTTGTTTTTATATTTAGTTTTATCTAGTCATATACTTGTTTTATCTCTACTTATTTTCTATCAATGGTGGGGATATGATGGGGAAATTAAATAGACCACCCATCACGGAGTGGTCTTTCTTTTTTACATAATTTGCTTTATCCTTAATAATTGATAAGTCATAATTCAGGAGGTATTAAATGAGCCCAACAAGATCATTAACTGAATTTCTAATAAAGTTCAGCCTTGATTCCTATAAAACATATTTAGAAAAAATTCCATCCTATTTAATGTCCGAAAAGGAAAAATTAGAAGAACAAATTAAGATACAAGTAGAGGGTATGTCTCCAGAAGAAGCTGAATTATATTACGAGAACAATTTTGAAGACGAAATGCATCTTTTCGATAATTACTACCATACATTCAATGAATCTTTTTATATTACTTTATTTAGTTTTTTAGAGAAAGAATTATTTAAAATATGTAGGAATTTAGAAAGGAAAAATACTCATAAAATTATGGTGAAACATTTATCTGGCAACGGAATTGATAAATATTCATTATATCTATGTTCGCTGTATAACATTGAAATTTCACAATTCAGTACTTGGGATGAAATAAAAAAACACCAAAAAATAAGAAATTATATTGTACATAATGACGGTGGTTATATAACTTCAAGTGAGAGTATTTATCAACCAGCGAAATATTTAGGTTGTGTCTCTAAAGTAGGTATCAAAGTGGATAATGAAAATTTATATGAAATAAATATTGATGAGGCTACTTGTTCACAGTTGATAAATTGTATACAACAATTCTTTAAAGATCTTTTTGCTAAAGCAGTTGAATGTGACGTTAGTATTTAATTTTAAATTAGACCACCTATTGTAAACGGTGGTCTTTCTTCTATTATACAGCCTTCCCAATCGTTCTAAGTATCTCCAAGAATAAAGGTGACATCTGAATTAATACATATCCTAATCCAGCATTCATAATTGTATTCCATGCTCTTTCGCTATTACCGAACATAAAGAAGAAGCATGCACCTATCATGATTACCGAAGCAACTGGAAAAGATATCGCGACCATTACCTGAACCATCGGATCTAAAATATTTGCTAGCATTTCAAGTGATTTATCAGCTATTACCCCCGTTGGCTGCGCTAAAGCATTCACAGGAATAGCAGTCGATGTATACGTATCTACAAGCGATTGTACAGGCTCTACAGATACCGGTATAGATTGTTGAACACTTTGCATCGCGGCCACTTCATTGATTGTGGAAGGCACACTAGTCATTTTGTTATATGCAAATAAACCAATCGCTCCAACCGTAGGTATAGCTGTCATTAACGCGACATCTTTACGAGTAGCAAACCTTGATTCCTCACGCATTTTATCTAACGCTTCAAATCGCTCTGTGTAATCCGTAAAATCACTTGTCGGCACCACTTGCATTTTCTTTTTGAACATCATTTAATATCCCCCTTGTTATTGAATATCGTTTATCGTAAACACTTTGCACTTTAGCCCTCCACAGGATTCCTCTAGCTGCTTACGTCTTAATTCAGTCGTTGTAAGCCAAACGATCGTTGGATAATAGCCCATCTGTTTTACCAAGCTTTCAATCAACAATCCGTATCGTTTAATCTTTTCACGGTTCTCTTTCATGGTTTGTAAATTATCGACTTCTAAAAAATGCTTAAATCCATTTTGTGAAAACATGCCATCCACAATGATATTTGTAGTGCCGTCAGATATTTTAACTTCATTCTTCCAATCTCTAGGACACTTATAGAATAGAAAAAATTCATTACGCATGATGGTGTGTTGAACATGCCCACCTACTCTACGTACTTTATCGCAACCAACATATATCCGGCCAAGTTTATTAAGGTAATAAATCGTTTCGTAGCCGTCTCTAATTGATGATAGAAAATCTGATAAATTGTGGAGGACCCTATTTGTATTTCGCATCTTCCCTAAATTGAAATATCTACTTAGTTGATCGCGTGTCATGAAATCAAACTTCTTCAAAAGTAACAGTATCTGTTCGTCTCGGTTTGATAGCTGTTTCTTCAACGCGCTCCCCTTTCTTTTCGATGATATGAGGTTGTAACGTATCGTGGATAATTTGTGATGTGATTAGTGGTGTTTGTAGTACTTCTCTTTTATCTGCTGTTTGGTAAATAGCGCGACCTTTTATCATCGGTAAGGACTCTGCACCCTCTGCATCCAGTACGACACGCGATGCAACTCCTGATTGGACTCTAAAGCATAGCTTCGCATCAGCATTTTGCTTTACTTGCCGCGGTATAACATCACCTACTGGATATTGCGTTGCTACTACAAGTCGAAAGCCTAGACCAGCCCCTAGCCTTGCTATTTGGCTCATTATTGTTTGGCATTCTTGTTTCAATAATTTCTCGCTTCGTGTAACTGCTTCTGCAGCATTCAGTTCTCCTACTTCATCGACAATAACAAAGTATCGTTCTTTAATACCCGCGTGTTGGACACTCTTCTTACCCATTCGTTTTAATTCACGTTGAATATCACGCATCTTGTCATATGCCATCTGTAAAGTGTGGAGGGCTTCACATGGCTCGTATGCAATTGAAATGGTTTGTTTAATGTTTTCGTAGTCGCACAGTTCCACTCCACCTTTTAAATCGATTAAGTAAAAGTTGACGTGCTCTGGTTCACCATGTACCAGACTACAAATAGTTGAATTAATAAAATTACTCTTGCCATATCGTGTTGCACCGCCAAGGACTACATGTGGCACCATTTCAAAGTCGTGGTACCTTAATTCGTTTAAAACCCTTGTCACCCCTACAGGTACTTTCCAACCTTCGCCTGGAATGAATGTCACTTCCTTAGCAAGTGGTTTATCATACACTCTTACAATTAATAAACCATCATAAGCCAATTCAATTTCCTTTTGCTCTGTCAGTTTAGTCTTCCACAATTGTTGAAGCTGTGGAATAAGATCGCCGCTTAAATTTAATTGACTTAAATCGTTAAATGTAATGTTCTTCTTTCGATTATTTAGGCCGTCTTCCAATACCGTTCGCTTTGCTTCATAGTCGCTGAATGAACGACCTAATGGAATACGGTACTTATATTTCCATCCCCACTCATGCTTTTTCTTTTTAATTAGTTGAGTGGTCAATGTGTCCTTCCCATCACGAACATTTAATCCAACAAGTGAAATAATGCGTTGAATCTTTCCACTATCATTTGTAGAAAGTCCCTTGTGTTTCGTAAAAGCTTTTATTGCAATTCCACCCATTAATCCAGTTGTTATTATTTCAAACAGCACGCTTTCATCCTTTCTTTAATTTCATCAGCGTCACGGTTCTCTTACGTAGTAAGAGTTGCTTATATCGAGCATTTTTAAAAAGGGTTTGAACCATTGATACAGCTACATTACCCCTATGCCTGATGCAATACTCGCATGGCATTTAATCAGGCACACCATCGGGTATTCAATCGGGCATAAAAATCAACGAACAATATACCCAACCTTGCGATGCTCTTTTACTTTCTTATCAACAGGTTTAATAACATTTGTGGATGACCTTTTAAATTGAATCAATTCATATTCATCCAGAATTTCAAAGATTGTTAATTGCCCTTGCTGCTGCATGTATTCAAAATGTGTCATATCCTCATCTCCCCTTTACCACAACAACCAGTTATTGATTGTTGGTCTATTATTTGTATTTGATTGTGGAAGGCAATCACGTTCATTTAGCCAGTTATAAAACGGTACTGGACGTTCTTTATAAGAAGTTTCTTCTATAGAAGAAGATTTACTCGACTTACTTTGTAAACGGTCAACAGCCTTGTTATATGCTCCTACAAATACGGCTCTTAATGTACTTGCTACAGTCAAAGTACCTTCTTTAATATCCATTGCAATCTTGAACAGAACATTTTTCGCTTTAATGAAGTCAGGTGCATTTTGAACCTTTGCTGCCAATACAACCTTGTGTAATTCATCTTTCAAGTTATCAGCCAATGGCAAGCTATTCATGAAGTCGAACAGCATCACCTGGTACTCGTTCATGTACTCTGTTTTCTTTTCAGCTTGCAAAGCCAATTCATTACCAAGACTCATAATATTATTTGCTTGTTTAGAACTTAAAAGATTAAAAGAGTTTAAAGATAGGTTTTCAGATTGTGGACGGCAAACCACGTCATTACTGCTTTCGTCTGCTGTCACTCGTTGGGACACGCTCGATGGGACATACGGTAAAATGCGATAAATACTAGCCCCTTTGATGCCGTTTAGTTTGCTTTGCGCTACCTTTTCAATGATTCCAAATGACTCTAATTTCTTAACACTTCGATAAACTGTCTTTGTACTGATCTCCAATGCATCAGCAATTGTTGAAGCCTTTAAATGGCATGCTCCTGTATGTTCTAAACTGTGACTAGCTAGTTTGTATACGATAGCTCGTTCTGATTCTGTTAGGTCGTAATAGTGAATCGCCATGTGGTCCTCCACACTCTTATCCATATCTGCTACTGAATCGAATGTTGTGTATTGTGCTAAGTATTGGAATGCCATTTTTATTTCACCTCATTTCTATACCGATATCCGTATATACGTTTATTTAGATACATCATAATATACGCATATTCGTATAGTCAATACCTTTCAATAAATTTTATTCGATATTGCGTATAAACGTATATTCTGATATATTTTAGATATGGATTAATTGATGAAAGGTGGTTTAACATGCGGATAAAACTAAAAGAAGTAATGGATGAACGAGGACTTACACAATCAAAATTGGCTGAAATGACAGGAATTCGCCAAGCAGCTATCAGTGAAATTGTTAATAATCGTAGAGATACAATTAACAAAGCGCATTTAGAAACCATTTGTAAGACCTTAGAAATAACAAGCTTTGACGATATATTGGAATGGGACTAACAGATAACTAAATAAAGTTGTCTGTTTTTTTATGTATACAATTCATGGGTAATTTCCTAAAATGGTAATAATGAGGGAGGTTATATAATGAAGAAGATGTTTTACATAGGAGCACTGTCAGCGATGTTGCTAACAGCATGCGGTGAAGAAGATGCTGCACTTAAAGAAATCGCTCCTGAATCTGAACAAGCAGAAGCAAAAGAACCAGTATCTACTGATGTAAAAGAAAATAAGGAATTAACTTATTACAATGATGAAACGAAAGTATATATAGATGGGTTTGTAAAAACATTTGACGATACGTGGAATAATATTTGGTCAATCACAATGAAACGCGCTGAAGCAAATGAAATTTCTATCCAAGATGCTCATTCTAATTTAAAAAAGGTTCAAGAAGCTTATCGGACTTTAAGTATGGATAATAAAATTCCCAAGAAACAGTTAAGTAAAAATAATAAAAAACTGGCTGAAAAGATTATCGAAAATCTTAATATGGCTGCTGTAAATAGACAGGCTGCTGCAGAGATTGCTATTGAAATACTTGAGACAAATAATACTGCTAAATTAAATGACATGAACGAAAAAATTGAATGGTCTAATAATTTCATGGCTACAGCACAAGAAGCTTTGACTGAATTAGAAGCTAATCTCTCAAAGTAAGTCACTCAATCGAGTGGCTTTTTTATTTCCCTCAAAACAGTAATTTATTTCAATAAAAGTAAAATAAATATACAATACCTATTTACTTTTTTAAATAGATATAGTATAATTAATTTATAGAAAGGAGGTGAACAAGTGGCATACTTAGGAACAATAATAGCCCTAGCATTCACTGTATTACAACTTCATTCGAAGTGGCTCGACAACCAGAAGAAGAAGTTGGAAAACAAGAAGCTAGAGCTAGAAATAAGAAGAATGAGACGAGGGGGTTAATCCCCTCCCTCATCACTAAGTATACTACAAGCGAATGAAAATTTTAAGCATCCTACTCATTGTCTTACTCATTGCCTTGCTTGCGTTATATGTAAGAGGTTACTTCTTAAAACGTGAGCAAAAAAGATTATTGAAGGAACGTGATGAACTTGTCAAAAAATCAACAAGAGCAAAATAAATACTCATTTGGATCAACCGAAGAACTTCTTGAATTTTTAAACGAAGAATTGTTATCTGCAGCAGAAGCCGCTGAAGTATTAGAAATATCGAAAGCTCGACTCGGACAATTGGTAAAGGACGGAAAGCTAATCGCTGCTAAAGAACAACCTAAAATGTTTTTGAAAAGTGTACTGCTTGAGAAAAAAGATGAACTTGAATCTCTCCGTAAAAAATATAGACCTTATGATGAATAAACAAAAAAGACCAGGTACTCAATTAACAATGAGCGCCTGGTTGTTTATTTTGATGACTTAATAATAATTTTTCCACTTGTGTTTTCAAAGCCATATTTGCATACGTTAAGACTAAATCCTCACCAGCTGTAGCAACAATTAAATCGCTAAAATTTTCATCATTCTTTTCCCACCGTACTACTCTAATTTTATCTTTTGCCAACAATCTTTTAGAGTTATAACATTCTTGTGAAATGTCATCTAAAAGCTTATCGAGTATTGGTAAATATACATTGAACATTTTAAGTTTTTCAATCACCTTGTAGTCACGTTGTACTGTCTGTACTGCCATATCATAAACTACATATTTATGGAGTAGTCGCCTTTGCTCTGGTTTTATCATACAACTGAACGCTCCTTGTGAATGATTGGAACAACTGCTAGTACGCTATCAATCACGAAAGTACGCTTTGCCTGTCTTGTAAAACAGAATGCTTGAAATTTATCACCAATAATTTTAACAAGTTTTATTCGTCTCTGTGTAATTTCACCGCTTTTGGACACATACATCATGTTTACTATTTAATTGCGTTGCATAGCTTTTACCAGTTGTTCTTTCATCACTGTACACTCCTTCAATAAGAACGTTCGTTTGTATTTATATTAGAACAATTGTTCTTTTTTTGGCGAGAGTAAAATTTTTGAAATAAAAAAAGACCAGGCTCAAAATTAATTGAGTACCTGGGCATTCGAGGGTTGCAAGGGTTGGTTACTCTATTTACAAGTAACAGCCCAAGAAAGTGACATAAAACCTCTTTCTACGATGGGAAAACCATTGTTTTCATAGCACATATTAGAAGCATATAATATTTCTTTATGAACAAAGTAGGAGTTAATGAATAAACCAATAACTATAGCAATAAATATTAAAGAAATTATAATAAAAAAGCTATTATTAAACTTTTTACTTATTTTAAAGATAGCTTTCTTCTCTAACTCCTCAAATTCTGTTGATTTAGTATCCATTTCTTCTCCTCCTTTATATTGTTTGGCATTATAATAACAAAAAACGTTAGGAATGTCATTCACTTATTCGTTGTCTAACCTTTAATTATGGTATTTATTCTCTTGAGCATGCGAAGTTATAACCACCAACAACAATCGCAGCAGAATCATTAGTTATACCATACTCGCCCGAGACATCACGACTGTCTATTACCGGGTAACCACCTGCATCATAGCAACGCTTAATTAGAAGCTTTTTTTCTTTATGGGCTAAATAGCTATCATAAAATAAGTAACCGATAAAAGTAACTAATCCGATTCCTGCAAGCCAAATAATCGGCCAAGCATATTGTATAACTTCATCGCCATCTTCCTTTAGTAGTATTTCACCTTCGTAATTTTCCATGTCTATACCTTGAGCTAAAAGTAAATCTTTTGTTTCTTCAACGCTTAATGAATCTAAAACATTTTCTATTTGATTCAATTCGGAATTTGAAAATGTATATTTTTCCTCGGCTAACTCTTTATCGATTTCTAATTTCCCTGTATTAAAATTAAATAAAATAGATTCTGATAAAGCTATTGCTTTATTTTGTTCATCAACCGATAAATCAGTATTAGCCTGTGCCAAACTTGGTGAAATTAATGATAAAACTAAAACTGTGACAAGCATGTAGATATAATTAAATTTTTTCACTTTTATTTCTCCTATCATATAAATTATTTTTTAGCAATATCTGATTTTTGATTATTTTAGTACTTTTTTTGCTATAGCAAATTCACTTACACTCGAGTTAAATTAATCCTAACATTACTAATACTTCCAAATCAACAGTCACCTTACGCCATTTTTTTGGCGCTATAATTCATTTTATCGTTAATACCGCCTCTTCGCGCCAAATGCACCGCCACCTTTTGGCGCCATGATTACTAACACTTAGTAAAAAAGATACATTTATCATTTTTTTATATTAAAAATTCGACTTATTAATTTTTTGAAACAATTTAATACGAATTGTAGATACAAAAACTATGGCTAGATTTACTTTTGCTGGCCATTATTATTTATTTTCTCCGTCTTTGCTGGATTGTAATGTACAAACCAATCAAACGATCCGTTGTCATAATTCCATTTTGTAAATCCTTTAAGTGTGAATCTTGAATAATACCTTCCTTCACTGCCTGAGTAATAAAGTTTTCTGTTTCAGTTTTCATAGCAGGTGAACCTGGATTCCAATTTGTATTTGCCACTATAGTTTCCTCCTTTTTGTCTTCCACAATTAATTGAACTTTCATTTTGCTGTTACTTGGCACAATTACTTGTCCTTCTAATTTATAGCCTTTAGGCATTAACCAAGTTGGTTTAACTTGAAAATGAGGACGATCAATAGCATTTTTCCAAGTACCGCCCCATTCGATACCTAGCTTTTTCGCAATGGCTCCTACTCGATTTAAAGTAACGACATCATACAATGATTGTGGAGGGCCAACAGCAATATCCCATGCTAATCGCGATTTATGATTACTATCTAATGTCCAGGTTACAATTTGCCCTGGTCGCGTTCTTCCTTGTGCATACAGGTACTTTTGTCGTTCCTGTGAACGATATGTTTCAGTGATGAAGATATTCTTAATGCCTGCTTTATAGCACTGTTGAAAGAGTAATCGACATGCTGTTTGTGCTACAGGTAAAAGCTCGGCTAAGTCCCGACATGTAGTTGTTACACTCGTCATCGCTTCTCACCATCCTTCAATTCACTATCAACATTCTTCCCAGCTAATTCGTCTAGAATTTCAGTGCCAAATCCTTCTTTTTGTATCTTCTCTCCTTCAATTACCTTTAACTTTTCAGCAAGGTTTGTAGGTACCAGGACACCTAATTCAGCCATGTTTTCAGTTATGGATAATGCTTCATTAGCGATGTAAAACAACACTGTCGCAAAAGTTAATGTGCCATTTAAAGCTAAGACTTGGTCAACAATGTTCGCTGTGATAATTACGATTAAAAAACTAATAATTTTCGTGCATAACCAAAGAGACTTTTCCGGCTCCATAGGTTTCCGTTTTTCGTTGCCTTGAAAATTCCTGTAATGATGTCTAACCCCATTAATAAAAGTAATAGGTGTAGAAATTTAACTCCACCAAATAAATATAAATGTGCTACTTCTAAGTACTGCAAATCCATTCCTCCCATAAGCTCACGCTCCTTGTTTTTTTGCATAATAAAAGCCCTCCGCAGATGATTGTGGAGGACGCAGAAATATATCTCTATTAATTTTTTTTTATTGTTTTTATTATTTTACGTTCGTAGGCCATTGTTATTTTTTCTATTATATAGGCATCTTGTGATTGTAATTTAATATCATAGCCTTGGATAGATAAATGTCTCATCAACCAATCAAAATTTTTAGGTTCTTTTCCAAAATTACCTTTTTCATAATCATTCAATATCTTATTTAAATAATCATCATTAGAATTTATTGAAAAAGTAATTGTTTCATCGTCTTTCCTTTCCTTTTCGATTCTTAATGCTACTAATACAGAGAGTAGCGTACCAAATGAACCTACTCCGGCTATAACAAGTTCTAGACTTCCTTTTCTTAATTCTTTTATTACAGCTTTATCTTTATATTTTCGATAAAGACTAGAGTCTCTAGTAAAATAACCATATGGTTTTTTATTCTCTAGCATCTCTTTTAATCTTGATTCTTGGCCTTCTTCAAGCATTTCTCCCAAGATAATTAACTGCAGAATATCTAGCGAAAGATACCCTAAATCAAATAATGAATTTTCACCATTATCAAAGTAAATTTTTAATTCAAATTTGCTCTTTCTCTTAATTTCAATTATTCCATCCATATATTAACTCCCTTTACAAAGTATACTTTATAAAGATAACATTAAAAAAATAATCATGATAGTACTTTTTTACTTTTATGATAGGTAAATTTAATTATCAATAAAATATATAAAAAGCGCTAGCTTACACTACTTTTATCTCCTAACTTCACCACTAATCTGACTCAATTCCTGCTTAATCTTTTGAATCATAGTAGGTCGATTATTCCCAAACGTAGCCTCAATACTAAAGCCTGTTCCTTCGTGTATTTCTTTTATATCCGTAATACGAGCATCCATTGCTATGCTCCAATCATTATTTTGAATAGTGGTGATATCCCCTAAATCATAATCCCTTTGATACTTAAATGGACTATTGGTTAATATCTGCCCTTCTAAATATTCTTCTTGCATTAATTCATTAAGGTTTTGTTGCCCACGATCTGTTAACGCTTGGATTATCTTTTGCTCTGGTAATGGCTGGTCATCCTCATCCGTTTCAGAAACATCCCTTGCATCGATAAATACTTCATGACGGCTGATACCTAAACCAATGCCGGTTCCCGCTACTTCGATTACACGCCTTTCAACACCTTCACCTTGTCCAGCAACAATTGCTAAGTTTTTATAATTCAATTCCGATTGAGTGTACTGCAATGATTTAAGCGATTCGAATTGAGGACTAAATATAACAGGTGGATTTATAGACTGTCCTGTTACTAAATTCTTGCCTTCCACAATATCGAACACCCAACGTTTGTTTCGAATATCTAAAATGACATCCCAACCTAACCCACTGGATAAAGATAATGTACTCATTTCTTCTGCAACGTTTTTAAAACGTGATGAGTAATCAATGTGTATCCCCCGTTGCTTATCAGGTGCAATAGTCAATTGCGGAATTTTACGCCTTGAATCAACTGGATTAACTAGATGATTGTTAATGTAATGCTTCATGACCGTTTCTGCATTTCCACTACGGTTATCATAAGCCGTATGCGCTGGTGGCATTGTAATACGCTGTGCAACGATCGATTTAAGAGCATAACCTTTTATCAGCCAGTTCTCTGTTATCTTGCCATTTTCATCAAGTTCAATTTCTCGATGCTTAATAATAAAAACCTTATTCAAGTCAGTTCCAACAAGAATAAGGTTATCTTTTGATAATGTATTTGCGTATTTCATGTAACGGTTTATACGAATTTCGATACCGCCAATACCATGAAATGAACGATTAAAAAACATGGATTCATAGTTGTCGATTTCACCTAAGATGTCCATGTTTAAGGATAATATTCGAATTGGTTTTTTCAATGTATCACCTCAATTTTAATACTTGAATTTAGGCACCTGCTTTTTCAATCCATTGAATATTAGGCCGTTTGGACATAATTTCTGCTTTAATTAAATTCGCGTTTGCTTCATCTAAATTATAGCTGTCCAACACCTTTTGAATATCTTCCTCTCCTCGTTCGTATCTAGTGATACATGCATTTGCAAATACTCGCACTTTGTAATCTGGGAACATCGTTTAAAGTACGGTGAATTTTATAAACAAGAACCAGGACATGATTATATATGTAAAAAAGAAAATGGCGAACATTGTACGCCAAGTGTGATCAAATATAACACTAAAAAAATTAGCGAAAAATTAAATATTACTTTTAATTATCATTCCCTACGCCATACACATGCTACGACTTTAATCGAAAATGGTACGCCTGTAAAAACTGTGCAAAAAAGATTAGGACATAGTCGAGCTGCCATTACAGAAGATCGCTATGTCCACCTCACTGAGAAAATGGCAAGAGATGCTGCGAACATCTTTGATTCATTTGCTCAAGATATATAAAAATTACTAACGTATTTTTTTATGGTGGGGAATTGGTGGGGAGCCCCACCATTTAACCCTAAAATAAATTATTATAATACGTTATAAACCCTTACTACTACAGCGTTACTTCGAATCATCCATCTTCAGTACAGCCATGAACGCCTCTTGTGGAACTTCAACTGAGCCGACTTGTTTCATACGTTTTTTACCTTCTTTTTGTTTATCAAGAAGTTTACGTTTACGGGAAATATCTCCGCCGTAACATTTCGCTAATACGTTTTTACGCATCGCTTTAATTGTTGAACGCGCGACAATTTTTTGTCCAACTGCGGCTTGAATCGGTACTTCGAATTGTTGACGCGGAATTAATTCTTTTAGTTTTTCTACGATAATTTTGCCACGTTCATAAGCGAAGTCGCGGTGAACGATAAAGCTTAGTGCATCGACTTGCTCAGCATTTAGTAGGATATCCATCTTCACTAGTTTTGAAGGCTGGTAACCGATTAGCTCATAGTCAAATGATGCATAGCCTTTTGTATTTGATTTTAAATAATCGAAAAAGTCATAGACAATTTCAGCTAATGGCATTTCATAAATAATGCTGACACGTGATGTATCAATATAGTCCATTGTCATGAAATTACCACGTTTCATTTGGCAAAGTTCCATAACCGCCCCAACGTAATCATTCGGTACCATAATCGTTGCTTTCACATATGGCTCTTCAACACGATCAATCTTTTGTGGGTCTGGCATAAATGATGGGTTGTCGACTTTAATGGACGTGCCATCTGTCATATGCACTTCGTAAATTACAGATGGTGCTGTTGTAATTAAATCGATGTTAAATTCACGTTCAATACGTTCTTGAATGATTTCCATATGAAGAAGTCCTAAGAAACCACAACGGAAACCGAAACCTAACGCTTGTGACGTTTCAGGCTCATATTGCAATGCTGAGTCATTTAACTCTAATTTTTCTAATGCATCACGTAAATCATTATACTTAGCTGTATCAATTGGATATAATCCGCAGTACACCATTGGATTTAAACGACGATAACCAGCTAATGGCTCAGCTGCTGGGCGACTCGCAAATGTTACAGTATCCCCTACGCGCGTATCACCTACATTTTTAATTGACGCTGTTAAGTAACCAACATCACCAACCGTTAATTCACTTTGCGGTACACTTTTCGGAGTATGTACGCCGACTTCAATAACATCAAATTCTGCGCCTGTCGCCATCATGCGAATTTTATCACCTGGTTTAACAGTACCATTCATAATACGAATAGAGATAATAACACCTTTATAGGCATCGTATACAGAGTCAAAAATAAGTGCTTGTAATGGTGCTTCTGGATCACCAGTTGGTGCAGGAACTTTTTCAACAATTTGTTCTAAAATATCTTCAATACCGATACCAGCTTTAGCAGAAGCTAATACCGCTTCCGAAGCATCTAAACCGATAACATCTTCAACTTCTTGACGTACACGTTCTGGATCTGCTGCTGGTAAGTCAATTTTATTGATTACTGGCAGAATTTCTAGGTCGTTATCAAGTGCTAAGTAAACGTTAGCCAATGTTTGCGCTTCAATACCTTGTGCTGCATCCACAACTAAAATAGCGCCTTCACAAGCAGCTAAACTACGTGATACTTCATAGGTAAAATCGACATGTCCTGGTGTGTCGATTAAATGGAATGTATACACTTCGCCGTCTTTAGCTTCATATTTTAATTGGACTGCATTTAACTTAATTGTTATGCCTCGCTCACGTTCTAAATCCATTGAGTCGAGTAGCTGTGCTTTCATTTCACGGGATGTCAGTGATTTCGTTTGCTCTAAAATACGGTCAGCAAGCGTTGATTTCCCGTGGTCAATATGTGCAATTATAGAGAAATTTCGTATATTCTCTTGTCTTTTCAATCGTGCTTCTCGGTTCATCTCTTCCACTCCTAATTAAACTATAATGAATTATACTATGAACCATATACAAACCACAACATTAGAACGGCATAAATGCTGTTAAATCAATGGTTACTCTTATTTATGTTTATTATTTTCTGCAATACAATGCATAAAAAAGCACCATTTCGAGGCAATGCAGCCCAAAATGGTACTTTTCGAGAAATAGATAAAATATGGCAAGTATGTGTACGACAATAGGTTAGCGTCACTTGCTCTTTTTTATAGTGGATTACCTTTCACAAGCCCAACCATCTTTGTCTCGATCATGTTTAGACTGATAAGCAGGGTGGTCAGACCCTACACCATTCGGGTAATCTTTACGAAGCTCCGTACAATTTTTATAGGTTTTATTGCTATTTGAATGATGCACGTTGGAAGAGCCACCTGGTTTATTCGTTGTTGTAGTAGACGGATTTTTTGAGCATAAATACGAATCTACAACATAGCCTTCGTAAGCAGAAGTCGTTACATACGACCAGCCGGCAATTGTAGAATGTACAGCTACTTGTTCATTTTTTGATAGCTCACCTACTTGAATGCCTGAAGGACTTGCGATATTGCGCACAATAAGACTACTTGATACAACATATTTCGTAATTGGTTGTGATTTACTCATAAAACTAGTCGCTGCGTAGCCAATCACATTGCCATACTGCACAAATGACCAACCATCTCTCGCTGTCCCAAAATCTCTCACGACCATTTTATGTTGTAATGTTGCAACGGTCTTGCCTTTTAATGAAGGCGTTTCTTTTACAACTAAGCCACTTTTTGAGCTAGCGATTTTAATTGTATACGGTGCGTCATCGAGTACAGCATCCGATATATAGCCATTCATCATTTTATCTTCGCTAGTTAAATAAGCAATACGAGCATACTCATTATGTTGGCTCATTACAATAACAAAAGTCCCTTTTTCCATAGTCCCAATCTCTTTTGCATTGGCAGCTGGATTTTCATATACTTTCGTTGAAGAATCTGTGACCTTCACTTCTTTAAATGTGTTGGCATTCGCGTTATCGAAATGGCATGTAAATGCTAGCAATAAAGTTAGCATCATGACGAATGTTTTCATTTTCATTAGTCTATCTCCTTTCGTATTTTACATATGTAGCGAAAAATAGTATAACAATTATTCCTAATCAATATTATACATAAATGGTTCATAATTGGTATAATTATATTTAATAACAATCAACTCAAAAAAAAGAGACGAGTAACTCATTGGAGTTGCTCGTCTTTTCGTATCTACAAAGGTCTAGTGGCGATTGGGCCAGGTTTCATGACGTTATGCCGGTTTGGGTGGCGTTTAAACCAAGTTTCGTGGCGTTTGCACCAAATTATCTATCAATCGCTCAATCTATGTGCATCAATTGCTTGTTGAATCAGATTAGTTAAAGCTTCAACCCCTTGTGGTTCTAAATGTACGCCGTCCGGAGCAAAATACTCGGGGTGATTCAGGGCGGCAGCATGCCAATCAATTAACGTAATATTTGCATATTCCTGTGCTTTATTCGCTAAAGCCGTATTTACTTTTGCTTCCCAAGGACGTGGTACGCGGGTGTTCACTACATAAATTTGAGCTTGAGAAAAGGCGCCAAGGAGCTTGTCTATCTGCTCATTCGAAAAGTAACCATTTGTCCCTAGTTGAATAATCACCGCTTTATCTTCTTGATTAAAACGTGCGTAACTAGGAACCAACTCGACTGCTTGTGAAACTTGTCTTCCGATTTTCCCATCGATTGTGATGTTAGGGTATAGCGTATGTAAACGCTTAGCAATATCAATCATAACAGAATCCCCGATTGCTAGAAGTTCTTTATACGGTTCTTTCGATGGTGTTTCATGCGACTCGTCTTGCGCAGATTGAGCTGTTTCATCGTTATGGTCCGCAGTGATGTCCACTTCCTTATCGGTGTGTTGTTGTTGCGTATCGTTAACGGTATCCTGTTGTGCGCCAGTTATTTTAATATTTGTCGGATAATGATCCTTTGAATCTTGTTGTGCTTCACCTACTATCCCTGTCATACCCGTAAAAAATACGAGCAAGAATAGTGCAAGCATAGCGGTTGCTATTTTTCTAGCAATCGAAAAATTACGCCATCTGTTTGGATGGATGACCAAATATTGTTTGAAATATGCTCGCAAACCTTGTTTCCGTATCGGCATTTCAATAAAGCGATAGGAGATCTCAGCAAGCAATACTATCAATACAAGTTGTAAAGCAACACGCCAATACGCAGGGTTGCCGATTTCATAAACCGGCGTACCGAGTACGATTATTGGATAATGCCAAAGATAAATACCATATGATCTAGAACCAATCCAGCACAATGGCTTCCAAGAAAGTAATTTTCCTAAAAAACTAGCAGGATGGCAAACACACGCAATGAAAAGCGCTGCATTTATACAAAATAGGAACATGCCACCTCTGTATAAAAATGTTTGGTATTCATCTACGAATAAAATACTTCCAATAAAAATAAGGAAGGAAATTACACCTATACTATTAAGCTCATAAACATGCTTTGTCGAAAGCTTTTTTGTCGACAGCCTTTTCATTGGCCACACGAAGGCAAGCCAACAACCGATTAATAATTCAAATGACCGTGTATCTGTGCCGTAATAAATACGACTTGGATCTGAGCCAGGTTGATACAGTATAGCCATAAGGAATGCTGAACAAATTGCACCAATAAAAATCATGTTTGAAAATTTTCTTTGTTTTTTAAAGATGGATAGTCCAACAATTAATACAATTGGCCAAAGTAAATAAAATTGTTCCTCTATAGCTAAAGACCATAAATTTTTCAAAGGAGAAGGCGACCCGAAACTATCAAAATAAGATAGTTTGTGATAAATAAACCACCAATTACTAGAATAAAAAATGGAGGATAGGGCATCTCCTCGTATCGTATTTAGCAGTTCTTTATGAAACAACATGACCCATACGACAGAGGTCATAATCATCACATATGCAGCTGGAACTAGTCGTCGAAAACGCCCAATCCAAAATTTACGCAAATTGATTGTTACTTGCTCCCCTTGCACCGGTAAAATCGTTGAGGTAATTAAGTAACCTGATAAAACAAAAAAAATATCAACTCCGAGGAATCCTCCACTGGCCCATCGAAAGTTAAAATGGTAAGCAATAACAGCTAATACTGCTAAAGCTCTAATCCCATCTAATCCTGGGATATAACGATGATTCAATGTCTTGCCTAACATACTGTTTCCTCCAATAAAAATAAAACCTTTTTCACATTATTTAGTTATAAAATTGTCCGTCTAACGCCTAGCCTCTGCCCCTTTTCTACCCTTATTCCATTACTTATACTTAAAGACGAATGAGCTAACTAAAAAGGTTAACCATTTTCTAAAGCAAAAAAATTTATTACGGAGGTTTTTATGCTGCTTCATACTTCGTACTGGGCCTTAAAGTCCCCTAATATCCTACAAATCATATGTATATAATATAATTTCACTGATAATTTAAAAATTTGCACTATTGTCGTCAACGAAAAAAAGCATCTGCCCATAACGGTAGATGCTTTTGAAGCGGTTTTTTTCATTGATGTACACAATCGAAAATCGCCCGATTCAATAAGGCGTATGAGCTGACTTGAAAAGTATAATGCAAGGTAAAAACAATTGAAAGACCTAGAAATAAAAAATTTCAGGTATTTTTTTCAATTGCCCCCTCACTTACCAGTCATTACCCTTCATTGAGACTATCAAAGCATTTTCTTAAGGTGGACAACTGCGAAAAAATCGCTTGGATATAACTATTAGATTGTGCAATCGACGGATTACTCTACTACTACTAGACACTCTACAAAGAAGCTATTTAACTATTAGATTCTGTGACAAATGTTTTCGAAATCGCTTTGCCAATAACAGCAATTGTGCGATTTAATTCTTCTTCTGTATTATCGATTCCACCTAATTCAATTATAATCATTTCTTTCGCTAAATCTTGATTGTAACGACCATCTACATTATCCCCACTTTTAGAAATAACCCCTCTTGAAACCTTAGGTACAATGTCATTCATCGCAACAGAGAGACTTTCTGCATAAGCAGTATTCCATCTGTAATTTTTGTGTTCGGCTCCTACGACGATAGCGATACGTGCGTATGATTCATTGTTGTGGGTAATCGTTGTCGCATCACGTTTAGCGGAATCTCGGTGCAAATCAATGACTAAATTATACGATTGTTCTTGTAAACGTTTTTCTAAATAGGGACGTACAGTGTTGTAGGCTTGAGGAAACGTTTTACCTTCCGCTTTCATTACCTTCATCACATCGACATCTAATACATCTGTTTGGATACCATTCATGCTAAAGTGCTTGGTAACCGCATCTTGTAAATTAAAAATATTTGTTTTGTCATCATAAACTTCTGCTTTCCCGCTAACAGCTTTCACCATCGGCTGATAGGCTTCTTGTGAATGCGTAAATAATAATAATACTTTAAATGGATCTTGCACGTTCGTCTGCTCATTCGTTTGCTCATTCGTTAACTCTAGTGCTGTTTGTTCAGGCAAATTAGTAGCGGCAAACACGACTTGTTTATCCTCTGGTGGTTTAATCGGAGTCGATGCTTGCTTGTTGAACGGAAGTTGCCCAGCAATGACTGGTAATACGAAAAAGAACAATAATAGACCAATTGACCATTGTAGTTTTTTTAGCAAAGTCACACCCTCCTCCCCTTATCGTATGGAGGGGATGTGTCTTTTAGAACGATGAAATTATAGATCGTTTGCCCATTTTGTTAGCATAGTGGAAATGAGTGTTGCATACCTATCTATCCAATAATCCGCTTCTTTTGGCGTAACCATTAACTGCGAATGGGAAGCGGCAAATGTCTCTTCAAAAAGCTGCTGACGTTCTTCTTTTGACCATGTTGCCCATTCACCGAAAATTGGCGTCACAAGGGACATATCCAGTTCTTTATTAATATCAGGTCGCCAAGAAGATAAGGATAATTTAGATGAAGGCTTGCCTCGTTCGGCAACACGTGCAGCGATGGAACGCAACATCACTTCTACTGCATCCGCAATTAACACGGGTGCGTCAACGACTGTTGGAATGCCGATAGCCGTAACAGGAATACCAAGCACCTCATGAGAAATTTCTTTCCGTTGATTGCCGACGCCTGAGCCAGGATGAATTCCTGTATCTGTAAGCTGGATTGTTTTACATAGACGGTCACTTGCTCTTGTTGCAAGTGCATCTACCACGATGATTAGTTTTGGTTGCAGACGCTCTGCCAATGCTGCGACAAATTCACCTGTTTCATAACCTGTTTGCCCTGTTACGCCAGGTGCATACATTACAAATTTATCATCGATTTCATCTAAACTATGCAAGTGATCGATCACATACGGCCCTATGGCATCGGGTGTAATCGTTCGATTGCCAAGACCTATTATTAAAATTTTATCTTCAGCCTTCCAAGAAATTGATTCATGCAATGTTTTAAAATTTTCCAGTAGCACTTTTTCAAGCTGTTCAAAGCCATCATGGTCATCTATCGTCAACGTTGGGACGGACAGGGTTATATATTTCCCTTCCTTTTTTCCTATTTGCTGTTCACCATCAGCATCCACTTGTACATCCGTTATTTTGACACGCCCTGCAGTGCGATCTTCTATTTGAATTCCAGTCGATTGCTTCAGTGTGTCTTTTTGTTCTTTCGTTTGATGTAAAACGACCTCTTCCGATTCATCAATTAAATCAGTACGCTGCCAATTTAAGTTTTGCATTCAGTTCACCTCAAATTGTAGTTTGTTCAAACTGTCAAGTAAATATTCTTTGCATTTATCTATTGCAATTTAGCCTAGCGTTTGTTAAAATGATTTTTGTTGTATTGACACACGAAATCAATGAGAAGATATCATCTCGTACCTATTTTAGGAGGTGAAAGATATGCCAAACATTAAATCTGCGATTAAACGCGTAAAAGTTAACGAAAAAGCTAACATTGCTAACTCTCAAGCTAAATCTGCAATGCGTACTACAGTGAAAAAAGCTGAAAACGCTGTTGCTGCTAACGCTGAAAACGCACAAGAACTTTTACAAGCAGCTTACAAATCTTTAGATAAAGCAGCTTCAAAAGGACTTATCCACAAAAACGCGGCGGCTCGTAAAAAGTCTCGCCTAGCTAAAAAAGCGTAAGTGTTTATAAGATCAGTTTCTCTTCGGAGTAACTGGTCTTTTTTCGTATCTACAAAAAAATCCACTTGGCCAATGCGGTGAACGTAATTACATTCACCGAAAATAGCTAAGTGGATTTATTGCTGTCATTGCATTTAAAGTTGGCGCTGAATTTCCAAGTAAAAAACACGAACGCTCCTGCGAGAACAGCGTGGTCATTACACGCAAACTAATGTTGTAGCTTGCAGTGTGTCTGCGTTTTTTAAGCCATAGGAAATTTCATATGCTCCTAAATCAGTCGATTTAAGTATGGTATTTTTTGTATAATCCACACAATGATTGTAGAAAGCACTAATATGATGACTACTTGTAACGGAATAGCAAAGAGTGGCTTGATAAACATCTCATTGTCTTCAAAAAAGTGCGGACGGACTTTATCAAGAATCATAGCATGTACTAAGTAAACACCAAAGCTTGTTTGTCCAATGAGCTTGACGGTCTTACTTGTTTGATAACTTCCATTTGCCACTTTTCGATTGACCCAATATTTCACAAAAACAAAAAGTGCAATGCTCATCACAATAACATTTGGACTAGAGTAAGAATACGCATATCCCGAAAATTGTCCTTGTTGCTCCGATAAAGCCATTGTCCGCCAAATCGTTTCAAAGGCTCCAATAATACCTAATACATAAATACCAATACGCCATTTTATCGATAGTTCAAATTTTGCTAAGTAATAGCCAAGTAAAAAGAAGCCAATATATTCACTTAGCGGGAAAAACAATGTAAATTCATTACTCACGATATATGAATAATAACGGAAGATTCCATAAAATAGTATCCATAGAACAACCACATAGCCTATCATTTGTTTAGAGGCATGATTGACGAAAATATTGAAAACGGGCGCTAATAGATAAATACCGATAAGCGCATAAAAATACCACAAATGATAGTATATCTGATTATTAAAAAACATAATTAAAAATTCTTTTACAGAATACCCAGGATTCCACATATACGTTGCCCAAGCATAATAAATAATCGACCAAGCAATGAAAGGGAGTAAAATTTTATTGGCACGTTTTTTAAAAAAAGTGCCGAGTGGCTCTTCTTTTCGTCCGAGTAAAAGTGCCCCGCTAATCATTAAAAAAATGGGCACACACCATCTCGATAAAGCATTGTACACAATACCTGTTTGCCAATCAAAATCAGCTATTTTGTCATAAAGTACGACATAAGGCGTCGCAGCATGTAATAGTAGTACGCCTAAGATGGCAATTGCCCGTAGGCTGTCCATGTACTGAATTCGTGTTTGCACGTTCAAAAACCCCCCACGACATTATACATCCAATCATGCCCAACTAGTTAATATTTTTTACAGCTGCCGTAGTAAAAATAGTTCTAGATAGCGCTCACGGTTGCCTCCAGTTGTTTTTAACTGTAAATCGACCTGTGCCAATTGATATAAAGCCTTTAGTAAACTCTCTTCAGATGGACGGTTACGCTGCTCGACCATCAGCTTGACGCGATAAGGATGGATTTTTAAATTTTTAGCAATTTGCTGTGGGTGATAGCCTTTTTTCAGCAAGTAAAAAACATTCGACATCGTCCGCACATTTGAAGCAAGAAGCCCGACAAGCATGATTGGCTCTTGTTTTTGGCGCAATAAATCATGGTAAATCGACAATGCTGCGACAGGGTCATTGGCAAAGTAGGCATTTAACATTTTAAAGGCATCTTGTTCAAGTGTTTTTGCCACTAAATCCTCGACTAACGTCGTTGTAATTTCTCCGCCTTCTCCAACGTATAAAGACAGTTTTTCAATTTCCATCTGTAGTTGCAGCATGTTCGACCCAACCATGGAGACAAGTTGCTCAATAGCACTTTGCGTAATTGTATTGCCTTGTGCGTTGACAAGCCCTTGAATCCATACGGTCAAATCTTGCTCTTTCGGCGTTTCTGCTTGGACGACAAACGCATGCTCTTTCATCATTTTTGTCACTTTTTTGCGTTCATCCAGTTTTTCATAAGGCGCAATAAACACTGTTACCGAAAAATCTGAAGGGTTGGCTAGCCATGCCTCCAAACGTTTCACATCATGGTCGATTTTTTCCTTCCCTTTTTCAGTCGCCTTTAGAAATGATGCATTTTTGGCAATGACAAGCTTACGCTCTGAAAAAAATGGGATTGTATCCGCTTCATCCATCACAACGTCCACCGGCATTTCGTCCAAATCAAAAGTACTCATTTCGATTTCTTCTTCTGTCCCAAGTGCTTCTTTTAAACGCTTAACTGTTTCATCTATAAAATAGCTTTCCTCACCAATAATTAAATACACTGGCGCCAGCTCACCTTTTTTTATTTTGTTCCAAACCGTTGAAATCATAATATTTTACCTCCATATAGCAATACTACTAGTATACATGATTTAGTTTCCATTGTGACGTTGAGCTAAATTGTGTCCATTCCTTGCCATAGTTGGTAATTCATCTTTTCGATATAGCTTTTATGAAAACGATGTCTTATAATAAATAACAGAATTGGAGGGATGACAATGAATCCATTTGAAGGTAATAATATACAATGTAAACGTAACGATGCTATCGATTCAGGCGTTGGTTTCGGCGTATCTTTTGGGGTCTTCACTGTTATGTTCATCATCGCAGTAATAGTAGATTTCGTAAGCATGTAAGCTACCTTTAAACCCAATGAAAAGACCTTGTTCACTTGTGGACAAGGTCTTTTTCTGTGTGAACATACCAATGATCACCATCAAACACTACTTCGATCGTACCATCTATACCGGTTATTTTCGTCGCTAATTGGCGCTGCCTAAAACGTTCGACAACGACTTCATGCGGGTGATGATAGTGATTGTTACGTCCTGCACTAAAAATCGTTAATTTAGGTTGTAGGAGCTCTACAAATGGCTCACTGCTGGAAGTTTTACTACCGTGATGCCCTGCCTTTAATAACGTTATATCGGCTAATTGTTGTCCATATTGCGTTAGTAGCTGTCGCTCGCCAGCTTCTTCTAAATCGCCCGTTAATAGTGCACGAAACATTCCTTGCTGCATAAATAAGACAATGGAATCGTTATTGCCCTCATAATGGGTATCTCGGGGTGATAAATAGTGGAAATTTGCAGTGCCAACACGCCATGACGTACCTTCCATTTTTTCTTTTACAGGTACTTTTTGTGTCATCGCTTCTGCTAATAAATCTTGCATTGCTGGTATATCGAGAGAACCCGGTGTCACATGGATTTCACGCACCTTAATCTCCTCCAACACTTCCTCGGCTCCTTCTACATGATCGGCATCTGGATGGGTCACAATCAAAACATCTACCTGTCGAATACCTTTTCCTTTTAAAAACGGTACGACAACCTGTCTGCCGACCTCATACGGACGATTTGAGGCCTTCCAAGCCTCTTGCCTAAGTCTCAATACACCGCCAGCATCAACGACGTATACAGCCCTTCTAAACGGTAATTCAATAACTGTACAATCTCCTTGTCCTACATTTAAAAATGTCAGCCTCGTTTCGTTATAGAGCATCGGGGCAATATGAATACATAGGGCAGGTATCAGTAGGGCAATAGCCACTTTACCGTAATGTCTTGCTTCTAAAAAATAGAAGCTCAAAAGCACGCTGACAAATGCCATACAAATGAGCCATAATGCCGGTTTCCCAGGCGACCATAATTGCAACGGTAATGCTTGTAAAAATAAGATTGCCTCCGTTAGCCAAGTACGCAACGGTTCATATATTTCAAAAAATGGTTTGGCTAAAGGTTGCGAGAGCATTGTGATAATGAGCAAAATCATATTCATTGGTAGAACGACAAATGAATATAACGGCACAAAGACGATGTTTGCTAAAAATGAAGAAATGGATAGTTCGTAAAAATGATACAGTAATAGCGGATAAACAAGTAGTTGGCATACAAAAGTAATAAGCAATGATTTGTTTAACCAATGTCGGTCTTGCAAAATGACCTTTGAGTAGATAAGACTAGCCGTTGCCAAATAGGATAACTGGAAGCCAATTTGAAAAATAACGCCTGGCTCAAGTAAAACAAAGCCAATAAAACTGATTGCTAGTGCATCATCTACCGGCATCTGCAACCTTGTATAGCGCATTAGCATCACCAGTTCTACAACAGTAACTGCACGAACTACAGATGGCGCTCCACCCGCTAGCACCCCATACATAGGTAACACAATGAGTAAGACAATGGTCGCTATTTCTTTGCGAATACCTAATCGTAGTAAACCCTCATAAAACAACCATGATACGAATGCTACATGTAAGCCAGAAATGGCGAATAAATGTGTAATTCCAAGCTTTTGATAGGCCCGCTGGAGCTCATCATCGACATGATCCCGTACACCGATAAGCAGCGCCTGTGCTTCTGCTACAAGCGATGGTGGAAACGCAGTCTCAATATGCTTCTTTAATTGCAATCTATACTTTGCCAGTACTGTACTAAGTGTATTTTCTTTTGATAGCAACGACCAGCTCGTCACTTCCACTATGCCCTTTGCACCTTTGCTCACTAAATATTTCTCAAAGGAAAAAGCATACGAATGGGCTGGTGGATTAGGTGCAATCAATTGACCTTGAACACGATAAGTAAACCCTGCAATCGATGTTGTTTCATAATAGTGTTTTTCTTGCTCTGAAGATAACGTATACAAGACATAGAGTTTTTCACCTGACGCGGTTTTTGCGAATCCACTAAGCCGCTGTCCATTAATTTTATAGTCACTCGTCCAAGTTAATTGAAAAGTTGACGGTAAAGGGGAAAGTTCCGTCAATCGAATAGTAGTAATAAAGAAGAAAGTAAGAAGTCCAGCACTTATAACGAGTGCTGAAAGGATGATTGTCTCACCTTTTAAAGTAAGCCATGAAGCTAATAACAGCAAACAAACAAGTAGCCAAGCTGTGTTGTGTGCCGCTAAGGAGGCAACAAGCACAGCAAGAGCTACATATATCCATTTATGCTTTATTGCATTTTGCCAAATAATGCACTCACCTTCTGTTCATAAGGGAGCAATTTTTCAGCTGGCATACCACTTTCACGTAACGCATTTAACATGTCTATGTACAAGTCTAATTTTTCATTTCTTAAAAAATCAATTTTGCGCTCATCAAAAGGTACATGCAACACCTCTACGCCTGCTTTCTTAAATAATTCTTGCGCATATGGATTATTTTTATAATCCGTAGCATAATAAATCCGCTCAATTCCTGCCTGAATAATAGATTTTGTACATGGTAGACAAGGGAAATGTGTCACATACAAGTCCGCACCTTTTGTCGGAGTGCCATACTTGGCGCATTGTAGAAGCGCATTCATTTCAGCGTGCACCGTGCGCACACAATGATTATCTACAACATAACAACCCTCTTCAATACAATGTTCATCACCTGTAATCGAGCCGTTATATCCTCCTGCTATAATTCGCTTATCCCGTACAACCGTTGCACCGACTGCCAGTCTTGTACAAGTACTACGTAACGCCAGTAAATGGCTTTGTGCCATAAAAAATTGATCCCAAGTAATACGCTCCATATGACTACCTCCATAAATAATTCCATAAATAACAAACTGTGCATCGCTGCAGCAGTCACTTTTCTACTATAGTGTAGCCCTTTAGGAAAAGGGTCGTCAACCGTACACGCTAATTTAGTTGACTGTGATTGAATCCTTCAGTTTTTCAAATGTTTTTTCGCCAATACCTGTCACTTTTTTGACATCCTCTATCGTTTGAAAATACCCATTTTCCTCACGATATGCAATAATACTTTGCGCTTTAGATGGGCCAATACCTGCTAAAGTTGTCAGTTCCTTATCATCGGCTTTATTGACATTGACCTTATTATTCGATGCCTTATTGCTATCACCAAATGCGGCAAACTGCATATTAGCTATTCCTTCTTCAAGCTGTTCTCCTTTGGCAGGTATATAAATCACCATTTCATCTTGCACTTTTTGGGCATGGTTAATAAGACGTGTATCAGCATCCTCGCTATAGCCGCCTGCAAGCTGTACTGCGTCAATAATTCGTTGTTCGGGCTGAAGTGCATAGACACCTGGATGCAAAACTGCACCTTTTATATCAATTAGTACCTGCTGTACGACCGCTTCTTCTTCGGCAGGTTCTGTTATTGCTAGTTGTTCTGTAGGTTGGATTGTTTCGATGAGCTCTTCTTGGGGAGGTGAAGAGTCAAAACTCGAAAAATAGAAGTAACAAAGTCCACTGATTCCAAGTATGCTAGGGAGCAGCACACTTTTTCTATACTTTTGCCATAAAGATTGGATCATTGTACCACCCTTTCATTGCAAAAGGTCAATCATATGGAGTTAACTTTATCATATACTATCATGCTTTTATTGAAAAGTTATATGCGATCATTCGCGATAAAATAGCATTCACCCTACTGTAAGACATATTTTAAAATGCCAAGTCATCCAGTTTAATAGCAGTAGTAGTTTTGTTTTGCCAATCAGACTGAATGGCACTATAAAGAACACTATCTGTAACACTACCATCCTCATTTTCCCACGCATTTCTTAAGTATCCTTCTTTGACAAAACCCGCTTTCGTAAAACATTTACGCATGCTTAAGTTGTCCGCTCTTGTATATCCTTCGATACGAATTTTATTTTTTTCTCCAAAAAGATAATTTTGCAGCCAACGAAGTGCATGATGGCCATATCCTTGTCCCCTATATGTTGCATCTAACCTTAAATCGAATGATACGATGGAATCTTCGATATCTTCAATACAAATAAGACCTATTTTTATATCTTTGTCAATTATCCAATATGTTTCTCTTCCGTCTTGATAATAGCCTTCCTCCACCAATAGTTGAACCGTTTCTTCTTTCATATTTTTATGAATATGATAGTCCCAGCTGTTCGTTAACATGAATGCTTTCAAATCGTTGATTTCATTTGAAAAAAGTTTAAATTCCATTGCTAAACCCCTTTCCCCATTTTATTTTTTATGGAACATCCACCTCCATAATACGGTTAAAGACTATGATTCACAATGCTTTGCTATAAAGAACTGGACAAAAAAAAGTTCGGCATAATGCCGAACTCACTTTTCACATAAATTCTGAGGCAAACAGCTTGTTTGCTTTCAAGTTTCATGTTATTTGATTATTTCACCGCACGTATAAAAATTCGTTCACTTTCATACTCAGGTGCTTCCTCTGTAAAGTCTGCTGTAACTTCTACGTCTGTAAAGCCAATATCACGAAGCCATGCCATATATTGCTCAATTGGGAATGTACGTTGGTTATGTTCCTCATCAAAACGCTCATACAAATTGCTTGCTGCATCTCGAACATAAAACGTCATTTGATGAACAACTGAATGGTCATAGTCCCCTAGCTCTGTATGCCATACGTAGCTAATATCTCCATCATCATACGTAAATGGCCCATCTAAAAAAATCTCATCCATTTTATATAATGAATGGACATCAAAGAATAGTTGACCACCTTGACGCAAAGAATGAAAAATACGTTCTAAAGTAGCGTAAACAGCGGCCTCATCCATCACATAGTTGAGTGAATCAATCGCAATTGTTACCACATCCAGTGCCTCGAAGCCATCCAATTCATGCATCGACATGCAAAATAGCGGCACTTGTAATCCCGCGTCTGTAAAACGTTCAGCAGCGATAGCAAGCATATCTTCTGACAAATCAATGCCACTTACCTTATAGCCAGCATTGGCTAACATAAGACCAAGAACGCCTGTGCCACACCCAATATCTAAAAGCTTCGGGAAATGTTCGCTTGGCGCATGTTGCTCAATCCATTCCACATAACGATTATATGGAATATCCGTTTGGAGCTCATCGTATACATGCGCAAAACGTTCATAGCTACTCAACTTACGCCTCTGGCACGTCTAATTGCGGTGCATCGCCCCATAGACGTTCTAGGTTATAATAAGCACGCTCATCCTTGTGGAATACATGTGCTACAACATCGCCAAGGTCTACTAAAATCCAACGTGCGCCATCGAAGCCTTCAACGCGACGGATTTCATGCCCCTCTTTCACTGCTACATCTTGTAATTCACGAGCAATTGCCTGAACTTGGCGATCTGAATTCCCGTGCGCAATGATGAAGTAGTCTGCTAAAAGTGAAATACCTTGCATATTTAAAACGACAATATCCTCACCATGTTTGTCGTCGATTGCTTTGTAAGCTGCTTGTAATAAAGTTGAAGTCATCCTTCACTGTCCTCTCTTTTCATCATATCGTTGTAACATGCTATAGATAACGGATAAACAGCCTGCTTCGTATCAATTAAAAACGCTAATGTATGACGTATGCAGGCACTCATTGCCTTATCTAAATCCTTTTGTGCTTTTTTGCGCAGACGTTCTACACCATCAAATTTTCGATTCGGTTCAATCATATCTGCGACAAAAATTATTTTTTCTAAACGACTCATTGCTACACGTCCTGTCGTATGGAAACGGATTGCATTTAATATATCTTCATCCGTAATGCCAAATTCACTTTCAGCAATATACGCACCAACTGGTCCATGTAGTAATTCGCTGCCCCAGCCAAGCAGCTGTTGATCTAATTGTTGATGTTGAACGATTTGCTCCATCCAGTCGATATCAGCATATTTGGCAATATCATGGAGAATGGCTGCTGTTTCAGCTTTCTTTTCGTTCTCACCATAGATGTTCGCTAATGCAATGGCTGTTTCCATTACACCAAGTGTATGGATATAACGTTTCTCAGGCATGCGCGTTTTAATCGCTGCTAGATACTGTTCGCGTTCCATAAAGACCTTCCTCTCGTATAAACGTCTCTACCGCTTCTGGCAGTAAAAAAGTTACCGTTCTACCAGTAGCAAGGCGGTCACGAATCAGTGTAGACGATAAATCGATTTGGGGTACTTCCACCATTAATACAGGGTACGCCGTACGGGCTTCTGTACTTGGACGTTTTACGCCAACAAATTGCACAAGCTTCACTAACTCGTCAATACGATACCACGTATGGAGTGAATCAATCATATCCCCACCAATGATAAAGTAAAACTGAACAGTAGGCTCCCTTTCACACAATGCAGCAAGTGTGTTATATGAATAGGATACGCCTCCCTTATCCACCTCATACGACTCGACACGAAAATGCGCATACGGTTGAATGGCACGCTCTACCATTTCTAAACGTTTCGCATCACTCGCATCATGTGGAGCTTGTTTATGAGGTGGGAGTGCATTTGGCAAAAAACGTACTTCATCTAATTCCAATGCATGAAATACTTCGTTTGCCATCATTAGGTGCCCAATATGTGGTGGATTAAACGTACCGCCAAGTAAACCGACCTTCTTCATCGTTTCACCTTATTTCGCTGCTTTTGGTAACACAATTTTTTTATTGTTACGTGATTCTTTATATAAAACAACTGTTAGACCAATTAATTGTACAAGCTCAGCATGTGCGCCTTTGGCAAGCGCCTCTGCCACTTCGTGTTTATCATCTTCACAGTTATCTAAAATACGCACTTTAATAAGCTCACGTACTTCTAATGCTTCACGAATTTGCTTCGTCATTTCGTCATTCACGCCGCCTTTTCCTACTTGGAAAATCGGTGTTAAATGATGTGCTTCTGCACGTAAAAAACGCTTTTGTTTACCTGTTAACATAAAAATTATTGTCCTCCTAATTGCGCTTTTAATCGCGCAATCATTGAATTTGTATTTGGATATTCATCGAGCCAGTATTGGAACGCAATCGCACCTTGATGGACGAACATACCAAGACCAGTTACTACAGTCGCTCCTTTTTCCACAGCCGCTTGTAAAAAAGGCGTCATTAATGGATTATACACAATATCTGCAACAATTGCGCCTTTTGTAAGTCGATTCAGTGAAAACGGCATAGAAAAATCGCCCGTCACAAGTCCAGCTGACGTCATTTGGACTAAAATGCCATAATCAGCTAACGATTCCTCCGCTTGTTCTAAAGAAATCGCACGACCCGTCCCTAGTTCATTGATAATTGCCTGTGCATTGGCAACTGTACGATTGGCAATTGTTAAATTCGTGTACCCTTGTTGTTGCATGGCGAAGGCGATACCACGAGCTGCTCCTCCTGCACCAATAAGAAGCACAGGTTTCTCTTTATGGGATTTGCCGACCGCTTCTTCTAGTGAGCGCACAAAACCAAGCCCATCAGTATTGTAACCTTTTAATTGTCCATCTTGTGTGCGGACAACGGTATTGACCGCACCCATTTTTTGCGCTAACTCATCTAGCTCATCTAAATAAGGAATGATTGCCGTTTTATGCGGAATGGTCACATTCCAACCGCTTGCACCTAATGTTTTAAAACCAGCAACAGCTGCCTCTAACTGATCTGTTGTCACATGTACTGGAATATAAGTAGCGTCGATGGCCATTTCTTCATACCAACTATTGTGCATAGCTGGTGATTTTGAATGCTCAATCGGATCGCCAATTACTGCAAACCACTTCTTCATGTCCTAGACCCTCTTCTCTTCTAATCTCTATCATGAAATAACCTCACATACATAGCCGCCAGATTTTTTCTAGCAGCGCTTCTGTTAAAATATCATAGTTCGTGAGGCGTTAGATGTTACTAAACAGGGCATGCATCCTTCATGTTAACGCCATGAAGGATGCAGCTCGTTAAATCAGTGATGGACGAATGGAAACTTGTACACCTTTTGGGGCATAGGCAGCAATGACAACATTGGCATGCTGTACCGTAATCCAACCAAGACCTGAAAAGACGACATCTGTTTTTGCTTCTTTGATTGAAAACTCATGACGTACTAACTCTGGTAGTTTGTCGATAAACTCTGCTGTTGGCGGTGCAAGTAGTTCGCCTTTATGTTCAGCATATAAAGCATCAGCCTTTTCTAGCTTAGTGCGGTGGATTGGCAGATCATTTGCTACATGGATTGTAAATGCTGAACGTTCACCTTGTATAAAATCAAAACGTGCAAGTGCACCAATAAATAACGATTGACCAGCATTTTGCTGATATACTTTCGGTTTAATTTCTTTTTTGGGCATAATATATTTTAATTCACTCGCATCGATATAATGTGCCATTTGGTGGTGATTAATAATACCAGGTGTATCATATAATGCACTACCATCATCGAGTGGAATTTCAATCATATCCAATGTAGTACCAGGGAAATGAGAGGTAGTAATGACTTCACCTTCACCCGTAGCTTGTTTTATTACGCGGTTAATAAACGTGGATTTCCCAACATTTGTACAACCTACTACGTAAACGTTTTGGCCTTTGCGATATTCATCAATTGCCTCCATCGCTTCAGCCATTCCATTGCCTTTATGTGCACTAACTAACAGCACATCAATTGGTTTTAGGCCTAGTGCCTTCGCTTCACGTTTAAGCCAGTTGATGACCTTTTTCGGCTTTACTGATTTCGGCAGTAAATCGACTTTATTTGCTACTAATAGTACTGGGTTATTACCAACAAAGCGATGCAGCCCTGGCAACCAGCTACCATTGAAGTCAAAAATATCAACGATTTTTACGATTAAGCCTTGCTGTGTTCCAAGACCATTTAAAATACGTAGAAAGTCGTCATCTGTTAATGACACAGGTTGAATTTCATTATAATTTTTCAAACGGAAGCAACGTTGGCAAATGACAACGTCTTTTTCTAATGATGATGGGGGTGCGTACCCTACTGCTGTTTTATCTTCTGTTTGAATTGTCGTACCACAGCCAATACAATTTGGCATTTCGTTCATTCTTTTTCCTCCCAAGTAATTATTCCTTTACGTTTTAAATCATTGAACACACGACGTTCAACGAAACGATTAAATTTTGTTACGAGCCCGTCCGATTGTGCAACTGGTTTTACTAAAATAGTATGCAGTCCTAAACGGTTGGCGCCCATTACATCAGTTAGTAATTGGTCTCCTACCATCACTACTTCATTTGGACGTAATCCTAATTGAATGACGGCACTATAAAAGGCATTACGAAGAGGCTTTTTTGCTTTATGAATATAAGGAATATTAAGCGGATCAGCAAAATGCTTTACGCGTGCTTCTTTATTATTCGATGCAATAATAATGCGAATACCTGCTTCTTTCATAATACGTAGCCAAATAATGAGTTCTTCCGTTGCTTCTGCACGATCCCATTCCACAAGCGTATTATCTAAATCAGTAATAATCCCTTTAATGCCTAATTCCTGAAGCTTTTCTGGTGTAATTTCAAAAATGCTTGTCACAAATTCATCTGGTAATAAAAAATTATACAAAATAGCGACCCCTAATCTAAACGTATTATTCGACCATTATAGCATATTTGCAAAGGCTTCACCCATGCGAATTGGACTTCCTTGCACAACATTGTCCGTAAATGTAATGGCATCTTTTTCAAATAGCATAACGACTGTTGAACCAAAAGAAAAATAACCGACTTCTTGACCCTTTTGCCAATGCGCTGTCGTATTTGTCAACACGATAGAGTTAACAAAAGTAGCACCAACTTTTATCAAGGCCACATGCTGATCATTGGCCACTTTTAACTCCGTTACTAGACGATAGTTATGGGAAATTGGTTTTTTGCCGTATGTGAGACCAAGCTGATTGACTGGGAAAGATGTTTGGCCAAGTGTATATTGTCGTAAAACCGTGCCATTAATCGGGCTATGGATACGATGGTAATCAGCAGGACTTAAATAGAATACGATAAAATGTCCATCTGCATATTGGGCAGCGCGATCTTTATTACCTAGTAAATCTTCCAGTGCATAAGGCTTACCCTTAACAAGAAAAGTCATATCCCATTCAATGCGTCCGAACGATTCTACTTTTGCATCTACTGGACTCGTATAAACATAAGGACTTTGATCAACTGGTCGTGCATCCGTTAAAAGCTCTCTTGTAAAAAAATCATGTAAACTTGAAAATTGTTGTGTTTTTTTTGAAACTTCTTCAAGGTTAATATCGTATATTTTCATGTAGCTTGGAATGATTCGCTTACTCCACTTCGCTTTCGCAATCGTTTGTAAAAGCTGGGAAGATTGTTTGCCATTCGTTAATTCTATTAAGCGTTGGTATAGTTTTTCTTTCATAAAGCAAAACCCCTATCGATTAAATTAGACTGTCAATTTTTTCGCATCCGAAGTATAATGGTACAATATCTTAAGTGCAAAGGAGTGATCCGCCTTGTTTTTTTATCACAAGTTGGTGGATACGACGGTTAAGAAAATGAAATCGCACGCAGCAAACTTCATAACAATTAGTAATATGTCTTTTGGTGGCGCGGCTATTATGGCCACTTTACATGAATATTATAGCTATAGTGTCTTGTTTATCTTTATTGCTGCTCTTCTCGATCGTTATGACGGGAAAGTAGCGCGTGCGCTCGGACAAGTGTCTGAGTTAGGTAAACAATTAGATTCTATGAGTGATATTATATCATTTGGTGTAGCACCTGCATTATTAATGTATGAAGTTGTCCTCGTTGATTTTGGCTTCGCGGGCATGATGATGACCGTTCTTTATATCGTCTGCGGTGCGATGCGATTAGCTCGCTTCAATATTAGTGAAGCAAATGGTTATTTTACTGGGCTACCGATTACAGCTGCTGGTACGCTATTAACATTAACGTATTTTGCGTCGAATACGTTCCACCCAGCTTTTTATCTTTTCTTTCTTCCCATTTTAGCGTTACTAATGATCAGTACATTTACGTTAAAAAAAGTGTAACAGCATTTGCTGTTGCACTTTTTTTCATTGAACGCCGTTTCTTAACATATACTGTCGAAAAATGGGGAAAGGATGAAATCATTCAATGAGCGGAATTTTTACTTCTATGTTGCAGTTATGGTTTGAAATCCCTGCTCTGTTCGGTTACTTAAAGGGCCAAACATTCCATAAACCCTTTTCTAAAGAAGAGGAAGCTGCTTGTATTGAACGATTTTTAGGTGGTGATGAGCAAGCGCGTCTTGATTTAATCGAGCGCAATATGCGACTTGTTGCACATGTCGTCAAGAAATTCCACCCAAAGCACGAGCAACTCGATGACTATATTTCCATTGGTACAATCGGTCTTATGAAAGCTGTTGAAAGTTATACCCCTGATAAGAAGACGCGCCTTGCTACGTACGCAGCTCGCTGTATTGAAAATGAAATTTTAATGCACTTACGGACACAAAAAAAAGTACAAAAGGATGTATCTTTATTTGAACCAGTTGGTACCGATAAAGATGGCAATGCATTGCAAATCGGTGACATGCTACAATTGGATGAAGAAAGTGCAACAGAAAAATTAGAGCATAAAGAGCATGTTGCACAGTTGTATCAATATTTGCATATGCTGGATGATCGTGAGCTTGAAATTGTCACACTCCGCTATGGTTTAAATCAACACGACGCCCTAACACAAAAAGAAATTGCTGCCCGTTTAAATATTTCTCGAAGTTATGTATCTCGCATTGAAAAGCGAGCACTCATTAAACTTTATCAATTTTACAAAAGAGATCAAAAGTCTATTGAGTAATTTATTGTAATGTGTTATTCATAAAAATTCAATCTAGAAAATTACGTACTTGCTTTATTTCCTGCGCCCTACTACTTTTGATTGCCTTATAAAGCACGTAGCGGTGTCCTTGTATCCATCGTCGTGTCTTCCATAATAAAAAGCTCCTTTTTAGCTTTCATAGCCTCAAAGGAGCTTTCTATACAGTATTAAAGAGTCTTCGTATCTGATAGATCAGCCGAAATCAGTGTACCGATTAACATCGTAATGATGACAACACCTGCTGTTAACAATAGCATCCTAATTACCTCCCATCTAAATGAAGAGCATTAATTATTGCCATTGTAGCATTGCATTTAAGTTACGACTGTGATTTTTCTCACGCTTAAACTGTTCATTTTGTCTATTTCGTGTAGATTTATAGGGATGAAATCGCCTTTAATACAATTTGTGTAGAGTGTTTCGCTGCTACTGGTAAGAACTCATCAAAGCTAATATTAGATTCTTTTCCGGCTATATCCGATAATGCGCGAATCACAACGAATGGCGTACCGAATTGATAGCATACTTGTGCAACAGCGGCCGCCTCCATTTCAACAGCTTTCATTTGTGGAAAATGTTGACGCACTGCTTCCACACGTACTGGATCATTCATAAAAGCATCACCTGAACAAATTAAACCAATACCATATTGATGCTCACCAACTGCTTTGACTGCTTCTTCTGCCACTTTCATTAGTTTTGCATCTGATTGGAAAGCAGCAGGCATACCCGCCATTTGGCCAATTTCATAACCGAAAATTGTAACATCGACATCATGATGACGTACTTCATCTGAAATAACCACTGCACCTACTTCTAACGCCTCATCATAACCTCCAGCAGAACCTGTATTAATTACTACATCTGGTTTGAATTCATGCAATAGGATAGTTGTAGACATTGCCGCATTCACTTTTCCAATGCCGCTTTTTAATAAAACAACTTCTTTTCCCTCATATGTCCCTGTTGTGTATTCACTACCTGCAATGGTTGTACTTGTAGCATCCTCTAAAGATGCACGTAATAATTCTACTTCTTCTTCCATTGCACCGATAACTGCGATTTTCATGAATTCATTTCTTCCCTTCTAGTATCCTACTTACGTTACTGATGCCATCGCAAAATCGACATCAGATTTTTTCCTCGCTCTTCACAATCAAAAAATTCAAGCGAACTATTTTTAGTCAATAAAGTTAAACATAATCAAAACAGCCACTTTCGTCAATAGGCACCTTCTAAAGTATTCAACTGCTCAAGTTTCACAGGTAGCCAACCTTCGTTATCAATCCATTCCATGCTGACACGATACATCTCACTTTTATCTTTTGTCGATATCGTTGCAATTGCTTTATTAGCACCACCATTATTTTGCACGCGCCAAACAATCATATTGTCATTTGTAATACCGGTAACAGCTGTAACAGTCGCAATTTTTTCTGCCCAATCCACAGATTGACTATCATACGATGATACATGGGCTCCAGTTTGTGTTGTAGGCGTTGGTTTCCAGTTTTTATCCGTCACGACACGATTCACGATAGGATCGTCTGACGTTGTTTCTACTGCCGTATTTTGCTCAGGCTGCTGATCTTCCTGTGACGTTTGGTCTTCCTCCCCAGATTGTTCATCCTCTGTTTGCTGATTGCCTTTATCTGAGCTATCATCCTTTTTCGGAGTTTCCTTGTCACCATCATCGTTCTTTTGCTCCTGAACTGGTTCCTCTTTCACATCATCTTGTGCGTCATCTTGCCACTTAAACACATACGTTGCCGTTAAAACAATCAGTATTATCACAATACCGATTAAAACATTCAGTATTTTATCTAGCTTTTTATTGCGAGATGGCTGCAAATGACGACTGCTTCGTGTTTGTCGTTCACTCATGAAGTCTCCCCCTCTCTAGCCAATATTCTATCAAGTTCCACTCCGCTTGCAAAATAAAAACAGTTAGCTTTTCTAAGAAAGAAAAGCTAACTGCTTGTACAACTAAATTATTTAATTGAAAGAATTTTCACTTTCATTTCGCCGCCAGGTGTTTGTACTGCTACTTCTTCACCTTCTGCTTTACCAAGTAAACCTTTTGCAATTGGTGATTCGTTTGAAATGCGGAATTCCATTGGATCTGCCTCAGCTGAACCGACAATTGTATAAGATTCTTCATCAGAAGCTGGTTTACCATCAATAATTTCAACGAATGTAACCGTTTTCCCAAGAGAAACTACACTGTTGTCTGTTTCATCTTCAGTAATAATGACCGCGTTGCGAATCATTGATTTTAATGTAGAGATACGACCTTCTAAAAAGGCTTGTTCTTCTTTTGCTGAATCGTACTCAGCGTTTTCAGAAAGATCCCCGAAATCACGTGCAATTTTAATACGCTCTACGATTTCTTTACGTGTTTCTGTTTCTAATTTCACTAATTCTTCTTCTAATTTTCGTTTACCCTCGGCTGTCATTGGGTACTGTTTTTCATTTGACAAAGTACTTCACTCCTTATTTCATCAATATAAAAACACAAAACTCGATCAAATGCTTCAAAATGCACTTAATCGAATTTTATTATTTTTAATCCATTTCAAAATACGCTTTGACCTAATAGTATGCATGCCTTACAAAAATATGCTTTGAAATTCATGTAAATATTGTCAATACCACTCTATCTTATTACAATACGTTGTCAGTTTCAAGAATAGTTTTAATTTTCGTTACCATCAAATCAATGGCAACACCATTCTCTCCACCTTCGGGAATAATGATATCAGCATAACGTTTAGTCGGTTCAATGAACATATTATGCATCGGGCGCACTGCGGATAAATACTGCTCTATAACGGAATCTGTCGTCCGTCCACGCTCTTTAATATCACGAAGAATACGACGAATAATACGTAAATCAGAATCTGTATCGACAAATAATTTAATGTCCATTAAATTACGTAAGTCCGCATCCTCCAATACTAAAATGCCTTCTAGTATAATGACATCTACTGGCTCTACATGGATAACTTCTTCAGCACGTGTATGCTGTACATAGTCATAAACAGGCTTATCGATGGGCTGACGCTTTAATAATTTTTTTATATGGTCAATTAATAAATCATTATCGAACGCTAAAGGATGGTCATAGTTCGTTCCTAAACGTTCTTCAAATGTTAAATGACTTTGATCTTTGTAGTAATAATCTTGCTCAATTACTACGACAGAATGGTCGCGAAAAACATCATAAATAGCACGTGTCACACTCGTTTTACCTGAGCATGAACCACCAGCGATTCCGATGACAACTGGACGCTTGATTGCCATTACTTATTCTCCTTTCGCATCATATTATGCGGTTGAAGTGGTGTCTCACATATAAATTTAACAATTTGTAATGGATGACGAGCCGCATCTAAACTATTGCCGTCCTCATCCCAAATTTCTCCCATTGTGATGCGGAAGTTTTCGATTTCGGGACCAAAAAATTCTACTTCATCACCAGGTTTAAAATAGTTACGTTGTTGCATCGTCACAATTTTCGTCTCTGGATCATGGTCTAAAATAAGTCCTGCAAACTCGTAAGTTGTTTTACGGCCATGCTCGCCAAACATTTGCTCCTCGTGACCAGGTGCATCATGGAAAAATGCCTCAGCAGCTTCACGGTTCGCACATTTGTCTAACTCTTCTAACCATTCACGTTTAATTTTAAAGTTTTCAGGATCTGCACAATAAGCGTCAATCACTTTGCGATAAACAGAAACAACTGTAGCCACATAGTGAATGGATTTCATACGACCTTCTACTTTCAATGAGTCAATGCCAAGCTCAATCATATGTGGAATTGCTTCAATTAACTTTAAATCTTTCGGGCTCATTGCGAATGGTGCATGATTATCATCGAAAAGTGCTTTTTCCTCACCATCTTCTAGCTCGTAAAGATCATAGTCCCAACGACATGATTGGCAGCAGCCGCCACGATTCGAGTCACGTGCTGTCATATGGTTTGATAACACACAACGACCTGAATAGGCGATACACATCGCGCCATGAACGAATGCTTCGATTTCAATATCGACCTTTTCCTTCATTAGCTTCATTTCTTCGCCGCCAACTTCACGCGCTAATACAACTCGGTGTAACCCTTCTTCTTTCCAATATTGCACAGCTTTCCAGTTTGATAGGGACTGTTGCGTCGAAAGATGGATTTCAAGCTTCGGCGCAGCTGTACGACATGTTTCAATAATAAGCGGATCTGCAACAATAATACCCGTAACGCCTGCAGATTCAATATCTTTTAAGTATTGCTCTAAACCATCCATATTTTCATTATGGGCAAAAATATTCGTTGTCACGTAAATTTTTGCACCATATTGATTGGCAAATTCTACACCTTCACGCATATCCTCAATCGAGAAATTATCTGCGTTTGAACGAAGGCCGAATTCACGACCGCCAATAAATACTGCGTCTGCACCATAGTGAACAGCTACTTTTAATTTTTCTAAGCTACCTGCAGGGGCAAGTAGTTCTGGTTTTTTTGTAATGACGCGCTTGCCGTCAACAACTGCGCGAATTTTGTCATTTTGTTCTAATGCCAATGCCATGTTCTTGCCACCTCCTAGTAAACAGTTTCTTTGAAGATAAAGCCAGTATCGAGTGGTCGAATAGCAGGCTGGATTTCCTCGATTTTAGCCAGTAGATCATCTTTAATATCGTCATATGCATCTTCAGATTCGTCAAAATATGTGTCAATTGCTTGACGATATGCTTCTGTTACTGTCACTACATATGATGGCGTTTGTAAAACACCTTCGATTTTTAACGCATCGATGCCTGCTTCAAATAACTCGCCAAGCTCATCAATAATGCACATATCATTTGGACTGAAAATATGCGTACCGTTAGCATCCTCATAAATTGGGTACTTATTGTTACGCTCATCATCATGTAGGAACATATTACGGTTTTCTTGACGATTTTCAATGGCCATCACTTTATCTTGGTATAAGAAATAATGACCGAGTAACGGACGTTTTGATTGGAACATACATGTCATGCCATGCACTTGTACTTCCACTTCTACTTCCGCATTTTCTTTAATTTCTATTACTTCTTCTAACGAAAGCTCACGTGCAAGCACTGCTCGTGTTGCACCACGTTTGCCCCAGTAGTTAGCAGTAAACCAGTTTGTCGCTGTAGTTTCGGGGTTCCAATGTAACGGAATTGTTACACCTTGCTCACGGCGCACAATAATAACGGCTGGGTCACCGTAAATTAAACGGTCTACACCAATTCGTTGCATTTCTTTTAAGTATTCACCTAATGCATCTAGTTTCTCATTATGGAAAAGCGCATTCACTGCAACATAAACCTTTTTGCCTGCTGCATGAATGATCTTCGTTGCTTCTTCTACTTCGCTGACAGAAAATTCTCCTGCAAGACGAAGACCAAATTGTTGTTCCCCAATGACAAAAGCATCTGCTCCAGCTGTTAACAATGCTTTTATATGGTCCACTGATTGCGGTGTGACAAGCAATTCAGGTTTTTTCATAGTCGTCACCTCTTCAAACATAATAATAAGCCATCTCCGACCGGTAAAAATGCACTTGTATAGTCAGGATGGTGCATAATCCAATCGGTAAAGTTTTTTAAATTTCGAATCATTGTCCGCTTGCGACGTGGTACATCCTTTAAGTCCAAATCCGACAAGCCATGCATATACATATTATCGATATACAAGACGCCTCCAGATTTTACAAGAGGGGCATATTTTTCGAAAAATCGTTGATATTGTCCCTTTGCTGCATCAATAAAAACCGCATCGAAAGTTGTGTGAATGGCCTTATCATCTACCTCTAAGGCGTCACCCTCAATTACCGTAATACGATTTGCAACTGATGATCGTGCAATAAAAGCTCTTGCTTTAGCCACACGCTCTTCATCACGTTCAATCGTCACAATATGCACAGTTGGCAAAGCATCTGCCATACGGATTGCTGAGTAGCCAATTGCTGTGCCAATTTCTAATATTTTTGACGGATTTTGAATACGAAGCAACTGATTTAGTGCATCGATCCCAGCTAGTTGCATAATTGGGACATGATTTTCTTCCGCATATGCTTCCATTTCTAAAAGCAAGTCATTACGTGGTTGAATAAATGATTGTATATATGCATCCGATAATTCCATTGTAAAATTCACCCTCATTTAAAAGGAAACGAGCACTCTGCCGTTGTCCAAACTTCATCGTCACTTTCCTACAAAAAGAAAAAGACCAAACGTGATGTCTTGGTACTTTGCCATACAAAAATGAGCAATTGTTTGTCGATTGCACGAAACAATTGCCACCACGTATTAATTGATTAAAAATCACAATTTATAATAGCACGAAAATAGAAGGAAAGCTATTTTTCTTTCCTTCTACCCATTTTATTGTGCTATTTTTCGCCTCAAATTACTGACAACTACTTAATATATTGTGCTTTCTTTTGCAAATGCTCATCATATGTTTTCGAGAAGTGGTTAACTCCTTCTTTATCTGCTAAGAAATAAAGATAATCGGTTTTGCTCGGATTTAACGCTGCTTCAATCGAAGTTTTTCCAGCACCTGCAATAGGGCCTGGCGGTAAGCCTTTGTTTTTGTAAGTATTATAAGCATTTTCTACTTCCAAATCTTCGTATAACACGCGGTCTTTATGTGAACCAAGTGCATATAAAACCGTTGGATCTGTTTGTAATGGCATTCCTTGCTCAATACGATTATAAAATACGCTTGCAATCGTTTCACGATCTGTTTGAGCTGTTGCTTCTTCCTCTAATAAAGAGGCAAATGTTAGTAATTGATGGACAGACATTTGTATTTCTGCCAGCACATCACTGTAATCTTTCACAACATTATTCATCGCAGCTACCATTTCTTCAGCGATTGATTCTAACGAAGGTTTTTCTTCAAAATACGAATATGTTGCAGGGAATAAATATCCTTCTAAGTCATAGCGAATATTGTCCGCTAAAACTGCATCTGTAACAAGTTCAGGATAATTGGCCATCATTTTTTGAACAAATGCTTCACTTGTTACTAAATCCATAAATTCTTTTTGTGTATACGGCGTTTTCTTTTCAACGATTTTGCCAATTTGATCTAATGTAAGACCTTCTGGAACTGTCATTGTAAAGACGGGTTCGCGATACACTTTCCCAGTTTTTAAGCTTTCTATTAGCTCGTCCAATGTCATCGCTTGCGTTAAATCATAATTACCTGCTTGGAATTGTGATTCATTTTTAAACTTTGCATAGTATTTAAAGACTTTTGCATCTTTAATAACGCCCTTTTTCTCCAATAAAGCTGAAATCGAGCTTAAACTAGAACCAATTGGTACTTCCACAGCAATGGTTTTTGTTGCATCCGGGTCCACTGGTTTTAGTGCGCTTTTTACATAGTTGTAACCCATTAATCCGATAATGCCAAATACTAAGACAAACGTAATGGCTATAATTGCTACTATTTTTCTCACGACTTTTACCTCAGACTTTTTTTTCTGCATTTTTGTAAACATTTCTTGCTTCTTTGAACCGTTATCCACGGGTTTCCCCCCTATCACTATCCAATATCATACTAGAAATCAACTTTTACGACAAACAGAAATGGATAATTCGGGGGAATTTGCACATATAAAAAATTCTTCGTCCATCACTATCGCTGATAAAATTGTACAAATCGCTGGTAGAAGCCATACAATCGCCGGTAAAAACATGGGAATCGCCGATAGCGTCCATACAATCGCCGGTAGAAGCCGTACAGTCAACACTAGACCCTGCTCAATCACTATTGGCGTGTTCGTTCACAAGTAAGTTAAACATTCCCCTAGGAGTCGTCACGGGGTTTATTTTCATATCAAAAAAGTATACTCGCTTGGTTTCGAGTATACTTTAGACTGTCCTATTTACAATTCATTTAAAATATCTTCGACAAAATCCCATTCTTCATCCGTTTCAATCGGAAGCAAATCTTCAATCGTTCCATCTGGACCAGGTACATACTGGGCAGCGAAAATATCTCGCTCTTCCATTGGTTCGTCTGAAACAACAACATAAAGCACATAGGATTTACCAAATTGTTCAGAAGCAAATGTATGAATGACCTCGCACACCTGATCAGGACCATCCTCATTTGTTACCGTAATAAGCTGTGGTTCTTCCTGGAATTCATCAAGAAGTGTAAGCACAACCTCATTAATCATTTCCCATTCACTTTCTGTTTCTACAGGCTGTAAATTAATCATTTCGCCGCTGTTATCATCATAATCAAATGTCATCGCTGAAATATCGCCAGGAATTTCATTGCCATTTTCATCGATGAGGGAAAACAGTACATATGATTTTTCCTCCGCATCAAATGTAAAAACAACACGGCATGTTTGTTCTTTACCATTCTCACCAATCATGATAAATTCTTGGATTTCTTCGTTCATTTGTATTCCTCCCTTTAGTATCTATGTGCTCCCTCATTACTACTTAAGTACGCAAAGTTGATGGCGTAAAAAAAGAACAAGGACCGCTTGTGCCATCCTTGTTCCTTACACTCTAAAATGAAAACAATTATTCTTCGTCTTCGTCCTCTAAAGCGTTTAAAACGTCCTCTACCATGTCCCACTCTGCTTCTGTTTCAATCGGTGTTAATTCGCCATCTTCACCGTTTTCAGATGGTACAAATGAAGATACGAAGATTTCTACAGAGCCGTCTTCATCTTCTTCAGCGCCTACCATTGAGTAAAATACGTAAGATTTGCCGAATTCAGGAGACTCGTGTACGTGAATTACTTCGCAAAGCTGCTCGTTTCCGTTTTCATCAATCACTGTAATGTGTTGTACATGTAATTCTTCTTCATGGTTGTGTTCGTGTGCCATGTTTGCCACCTCATTAATTAATTTTTGCTATCTAAATAGCCTTGTAAAATCATCACAGCCGCCATTTTATCAATGACTTGCTTGCGTTTTTTGCGACTTACGTCCGCTTCGATTAGCATGCGCTCTGCAGCCATCGTCGTTAAACGCTCGTCCCAAAGTTTAACCGGTAGCGAAAATGTTTCTTCTAATAACTTTTTATAGTTTTCAGAAGCTTCACCACGCGGTCCTACCGTATTATTCATGTTTTTCGGGAATCCTACAACAAATTCAGTGATAGTATATTCCTTCATTAGCTCAGCAATACGGTCGATGCCGAATTCGCCATTTGCTTCATCAATTTTTACGGTTTCAATACCTTGGGCCGTCCAGCCAAGAGCGTCGCTAATTGCGACCCCTACTGTTTTCGACCCAACGTCTAATCCCATAATTCTCATTTCTAGCCCTCGTTATTCTTTTTGATATAAAATTTAACAAGCTCTTCTAGAATTTCGTCACGCTCTAGCTTGCGAATTAAATTACGAGCATCCTGATGGCGAGGAATATACGCCGGATCACCAGAAAGTAAGTAACCGACAATCTGATTGATAGGATTATATCCCTTTTCCTCTAGTGAAGAATGTACTTTCAACATTACCTGCTTGACTTCCTGTTCCATTGATTCTTCTGGAAAATTAAATTTCATCGTTTGATCAAATGAACTCATGACCAGCACCTCGCTTTCAGAAATAAGGAGATGTGCAAAGAAGCTCATCTCCAATTTCTCTTTATTATAACCGATTTTGCGTATTAATTAAATGGATTTAACGTAATCATACACAGAAAGTAGCGCTTCATCAAGTTTTGACGCCTCTTTTGCACCTGCCATCGCCATATCTGGACGACCGCCGCCTTTACCGCCACAAGCTTCTGCCACCATTTTCACAATATTTCCTGCATGGTAATTGCCACCAACCAAATCTTTCGTGACACCTGCACATAACATTACTTTATCGCCATCAACAGCACCTAATACAACAACAGCTTTTGTCATTTTGCCTTTTAGGTCATCCATCATTTGACGCAGTTGGTTATTGTCTTTTGCTTCAACTTTCGTTGACAGTACTGTCACATCACCAAATGTTTGTGCCGCATCAACAATTGCGCCTGCTTGTGCATTCGCAATTTTTTGTGACAATCCTTCATTTTCACGTTGTAATTCTTTGTAGTCTGCTTGTAAAGCATGCACTTTTGTCACAATATCTTTTGGATTTGCTTTTAACAGTGCTGCAGCGTCATTTAATAGCGCCTCTTCTTCTTTCACTGCCTCATATGCCACTTTACCTGTAACAGCCTCGATACGACGCGTTCCTGCGCCAATACCACCTTCAGAAATAATTTTAAAGAAGCCAATTTCAGAAGAACGTTTTACGTGAAGACCACCGCAAAGTTCGATTGAATAATCACCGATTGATACGACGCGCACGATATCTCCGTATTTCTCACCGAATAATGCCATTGCGCCCATTGCTCTCGCTTCATCAATCGCTTTTTCTTCGATCACGACTTCAATATCTTCCCACACTTTTTCATTAACGATACGTTCAATTTGTTGTAGTTCTTCTTTTGTTACTTGACCGAAATGAGAGAAGTCAAAACGTAAACGATCTGGACCAACATATGAACCTGCTTGATTCACATGGTCGCCTAAAATATCTTTTAATGCACGTTGCATAATATGCGTTGCAGTATGGTTTTTAATGATTAGATTACGCTCATCACGATTAACTATAGCTTTCACAGCATCTTCAACATGCATTTCGCCTGATTCAACTAGCACTGTGTGTAACGGTTGACCATTTGGCGCTTTCTGTACATCTTTAACGATTGCCGTAAAGCTGTCATTAGCAATCACACCACTATCTGCAATTTGACCACCCATTTCAGCATAGAATGGCGTTTTTGCTAAAACAACTAGCGCTTCTTGGCCTTCTGAAGCAACTTTCGCTACTTGTCCATTAACAATCATTGCAGCAACTTCCGTTTCTACTGATAAAGTATCATAGCCAACGAATTCACTTGCAACTGTTAAGTTTGCTAGCACTTCATTTTGTACTTGCATTGAATCGACATCTTGACGAGCTGCACGCGCACGCTCGCGTTGCTCATTCATAGCCACTTCAAAGCCTGCGTGATCTACTTTCATGCCTACTTCTTCCGCATATTCTTCTGTTAATTCAATCGGGAAGCCGTAAGTGTCATAAAGACGGAATGCATCTGCACCCGGAATATCATCATGTCCTGCTGCTTTTTGTGCTTCAACAACTTCGTTAAAGATTGCAAGACCACCATCTAATGTTTCATGGAAACGAATTTCCTCGTTTTTAATAACACGTTGGATAAATTCACATTTTTCCGTTACTTCTGGGTAGAAGTCAACCATAATGTCACCAACTGTAGGTACTAATTCAAACATAAATGGTTTTTCAATTCCAATTTGTTTTGCATAACGCACTGCACGACGCAGTAAACGACGTAATACATAACCGCGGCCCTCATTTGAAGGAAGTGCACCATCACCAATAGCAAACGCTACAGTACGGATATGGTCTGCAATGACTTTGAATGGTGTATTAATATCTTCTTCTGAACCGAAGATTTCACTTAACGCTACTTCACCAGGACGTTTGTATTTTCGATTCGCAAATTGTTCAATCTTTTCAATGATTGGCATAAATAAATCTGTATCAAAGTTTGTTGGAACATTTTGTACAACTGAAACGATACGTTCAAGACCCATCCCTGTATCAATATTTTGCTTTGGTAATGGCGTATAAGTACCATCTGGATTGTGGTTAAATTGAGAGAACACTAAGTTCCAAACTTCTAAATAACGCTCGTTTTCACCACCTGGATACATTTCTGGATCATTTTCGTCTGAGCCATACTCTTCTCCACGGTCATAGAAAATTTCCGAGTTAGGACCAGAAGGACCTTCTCCGATATCCCAGAAGTTTCCTTCTAAACGAATTAAACGTTCTTCTGGAATGCCGATTTCATTATGCCAAACATCGTAGGCTTCTTGGTCTTCTGGATGAATCGTAATCGATAAAAGTTCAGGATCAAAGCCCATCCACTTTTTGTCCGTTAAAAATTCCCACGCATAGTGAATTGCTTCTTTTTTGAAGTAATCACCAATAGAGAAGTTCCCTAGCATTTCAAAAAACGTATGGTGACGTGCTGTCTTTCCTACATTTTCAATATCGTTTGTGCGAATTGATTTTTGTGCATTGGTAATACGTGGATTTTCAGGAATGATACGACCATCAAAATAAGGTTTTAACGTTGCTACACCTGAGTTAATCCAAAGTAATGAAGGGTCATTAATTGGCACAAGAGGTGCTGACGGTTCATGGTGATGTCCTTTTTCTTTAAAGAATCCTAAATACATACGGCGAATTTCTACTGCTTTCATGTGAAAAGTTCCTCCTCTAATAGTGTAAAATTACGATATGAATCCGCTTATACGCATAAAAAAGCCCTCATCCCAAAAAGGGACGAGGACTTTGTGTATTGTCTCGCGGTACCACCCTAGTTGTAAGTATATGCATACTTACCTCTTTAGCACTTGTAACGTAAGTGAACGGCAGGGATTAGCTGCACTCTGGAGTAGCTTTCGGCACTTGTTGACGTGAGGATTTTTTCAGCCTAGAAATCCCTTTCTTCTACACGCACAAATACGTACTTGTTCCATCATCGTTTTTTCTATTTTATAACGCACATTATAAAAAAATTATGTTCTTCTGTCAATCATTGCATTTCATTCCTGGTCATTTTTTAGGAAGTCTTCTACACGATGGATATATTGTTCACGATTATACGATTGATAAAGCAAGCCCGCTAAGCGTACAGGATCTCCGAAGAAAAATCGCTCATATAACGTTTGTCTTGTGCCAAACGTACTCATCGTTAAATCCCATGCGAGTCGGAATTTTTTTACACGGTCTTCTCCACCATCTTTAAATGACTGTAAATAATGCTCCAAGTCTCCATTATCTGTGGCAAAAGCTTTTTCACTTGGAATAGACATTAATCCACTTGCACCAAGCAATTGGATTATTTCTGTAAAGGACGGATAGACTTTTGGGAACACATGAATAGCTACTTGTAATGTTGACTGATCAGGTCGAATAAAGCCATAGTCATCCCTTTTTGCTTCAAGTTCCGACTTTAGTAAGAAAGCTTTCATCGTTTCTAATGCTACGATAATATCGACTACTTTTTGTTGTACATGCTGATATTCACCAATATTAATCGTATCCACAATGGATTGTACAACGCCTAAAATAAATTCCGTTTTTGCAATTTGACGAGATAATACTTGATGTAAGGAATAAGCTTGAAAGCCACTTATATTCATAAAGCTATTAGCGACTTCGTTATTTTCATAATAAAATACGCGCTCCCACGGGACAATGACATGATCAAAGACAACGATGGCATCCATTTCTTCAAAACGAGCGCTTAATGGATAATCGTACGTCGATTCACCGCCAACAAATGACTGACGACATAAAAATTTTAAGCCTTTTGTATTACTCGGTATTGAAAAGCCAAAGCCTTTTTCTTTATCAAAGCCGTTTGTCGATAAAACAAGGAGTTCGTCAGTAATGCCACCTTGTGTTGCAAGCAATCTTGCCCCTTTAATTACCAAGCCTTGACTCGTTTTATCTACAATTTTTGCCGCTATAATGACATCTTCATCTTCATCATAAAATCTTCTTCGGTTAACTTGCGGTTCAATAAACGTATGTGTCATAGTTAAATCATTTTCACGTGCATATTCATAAAATTTTAACAAATGATCCGGAAAACAATTTGGTTTCCCTTTTAAATATTCAGCTGCTGAGGCTAATGCCATTAATGTGGTGTTCATATAATCTGGACTTCTCCCCATAAATCCATGATTAGATAAAGCCCACTGCCGAGCAGCATAACGTCTTTTCACTAAATCTTCGGCCGTAGTCGCTTGCAGAAAGGACATCCCCACCCGCTGGTGACTCGTTGGTGACACATAGGTCATACTGTCATGTAACTTGTCATCATACTGCAAATCAAAAAGTTTTGCCTGACTTTGCATCACACCTTTAAATGCAGGATGTTCAGAAACATTCCCTGTTACGACTTCCCCATCTATCGATATATACGTTTGCAATGCATCGATGCGCTCAATATATTGCTGGCCTGTTATTGCTGGCATACATTCACCCCTAAAAATTACCTATGTTTTTATTTCTCATGTAGTATATGACCTTTTAGGCTAAATCGTTCCTTTGCTACTTTTACAGGACTTGATTGCTAAGCACGAAATTTCTGATTTGAGAATGAACGAAAACTTAGCAGCTTCCTATCGCAACACTAGTTGTTGGTAGTGAAGACGGCGACTCCAACTCAAGACATCGCACAATGTAAGACGCAACAGACGGCGCAACTGCGACGGTTGCGGCTACTGTGCTGAGTGGAAAGCACTGCCGTAGCGGACAACAACGGCATAGAAAAAAGTGTTAGATTGACTGCCATCAATCTAACACTTCTTTTACTTTGTCCTAACGACTGTGTAAAGATTTATTGTGCGTAAGGTGAGACCATTTTTTTGTACTGCGCGAGACTCGTTTGTTGATCGCTATATAAGCGTTTAATTTGGTATACATCATCATACGGATTGTTGTAACCAGGTCTTGTTGAAAAAGCCATCGCAAATCCAGCTTCTTTTACCGCGTAGATTGTATTGGTCGTATATTGACCAAATGGATAGGCAAACGCTTTTGCTCCAGGAATAATGGTTACACTCCGCTTCAAGTCTTGAACGACCTCATGATATGGAATAAGTAGCATTTTTCCTTTATTGCCGATCATATCATGTAAATTATATGTGTGAGACTCATACGTAAAGACATCTTGCATGCGTTCCATGTCTTGACGCGAAAGTGCCTGTAAATCATTATAATTAAACATTTGCTCGGCTTGTGAATATTCATTGCGATACGTAATTAAAAACTGTGTTGCTTGAAAACCATATTTTTTTAATATTGGATAAGCATATTCTCGAGTCGACAATAAGCCATCATCAAACGTCAGCACGATGGAATAGGCCGGCAATGTAATCTCATTGCGCATAAATCGCAATAAATCCGCCGTACTTACCGTTTCAAATTTTTTATCTTTCAAGTACTTCATTTCATTTGCAAATTGGGTATCAGTCATTGTCGTACTAACGTTTGTAAAGCGTCCAAGCTCATTTGCTTTCAATAAATGGTGATACATCATAACTGGTACACCGCGATCTAAAGCTACTTTAGAGCTGTGAATATAACCTTCTCGTCCACCGATTGTTGTGACATACCAATTGGCTTCTTTACGTAAAATAGGATAACGTCGATTGGTATCAAGCTTCGCAAATGGCTGTAATTTGTTTGCCGTACGGTCATAAATTTCACTATTGCCCGAAATCGGAATGAAATATTGATTATTTACGGCAAGATCCCTGCCGCTATTTTTATAATTAGGTGTGTTAACAAATTTTACTTTGGCCTTTTCCGCATAGACAAACGTCTTGCCCCAACGAACTTGAACATACGTTGCATCTCCCATATTGGACACTTCGAGCTGTTGACCTTTTAAAAGCGTGCCAATTGTCATCGGTTGTTCTCGACGAAGATCATAAAGAACAATATTTTCTAATGCTTCAATATAACCATTTTGTTTACTCGGTGGTGTTGGCGTTGGTTTTGGCTTTTCACTCGGCTTTGTTGATGTATCTGTTGTTTCCTGACCTTTTTCTTCTTTCACAAAATTACTATGTACATAACCTAGTCGTCCGTTCACAGCAATTCCGTACCAACTACCCATTTTGCTATAAATAGGAAAACGAACACCTTGCGATAACGTTGCAAATTGCACGAGCTTATTGCCCGTATTGTCATAAATAGGCGTTACTTTTGTTGCTACGATAAAATCTTTGATTTTGGCAACCGATGGCACGGTATTTTTATATGTAGTGGAAGGAACAACGGTTGTGTAACGTTTATCAACATAACCGTAATTGCCTCCCCATCTAATTTGCCACCAGTTGACTCCATAATCTTTTGTTACTTCAAATGTTTGTCCTCCGGATAATGTTCCAACTTGCTCAAGCGAGCCTGAACGATTATCAAAGACAGTTGCTTCCTCATTCACTTGTATCACAATATTGCTAGCATGTACCTTCTGTGCAAAGGGCGCTAACAGCATGACAAGGAGCAATAATACGATGCGTTTCACTTTCTTCACCTCATAAAGCTAATTTTTCATCATTACTCATCCATAAAATCGTATGGAGAAATACCTTCCATGCCAATCATCGGATGAATAGAAGGCACCGTTTCTACAGTAAGCTGTAGAACAGCCGTAGGAGCCTCTTGTCGGCCTTCTACTTCCTTTGTTTCCTCGTTTATCTCTTCTACTTCAACAACCTCATTGACTGCTTCCATTGGGTTCAGCCTTGCACGAAGAGACGTAAATCGTTGTAAATCATCTGTACGTTGTAAGCCATTTGCTAAAACATCTGGCTCACCGCATAAAATTAAGAAGTTTTTCGCCCTTGTAATTCCTGTATATAACAAATTCCGACGAAGCATTTTAGAATAGCCACGAACAACCGGCATAATAACTGTTTGAAACTCTGAGCCCTGTGATTTATGAATAGAACAACAATAAGCTAATGTTAACTGATTAAGGTCGCTACGCTGGTAAGTAACTTCAATGCCGTCAAATGACACAACGAGCAAATCCTGCTTATCAATCGTTTCTTTCGCTTTAATAATACTAATGACTTCTCCCATATCACCGTTAAAGACATTACTTTCTGGCTGATTTACAAGCTGCAGTACTTTATCTTTAATACGATACGTAACATCTCCAAAAACAAGCTCCTTTCGTGAACCCGTATCATTCGGGTTCACAAGGTCTTGAATCATTTTATTTAAATTATCAATGCCAGCCGGCCCTTTATACATTGGCGCTAAAACTTGGATATTACGAATTTCCTGCCCTTTTGTCACTGCACTTTTTACAACTTGCGTGACAACGTTTGCCACTTGATCTGATGAAGCTTTAATAAATGAACGATCCGATGTTTTCATCGTCAAATCTTGCGGGATAGTACCGCGCTTAATTTGATGGGCAAGCTCAATAATCGTTGAACCTTCCGCCTGACGATAAACATCTGTCAGTTCAACAGTCGGAATTTGTTTTGATGCAAGTAAATCTTTCAGTACTTGTCCAGGTCCTACTGGTGGTAACTGATCCTGATCTCCGACAAACACAACTTGAACATCTTCATGCAATGATTTTAACAATTGATGGGCAAGCCATGTATCAACCATAGACATTTCATCGACAATAATCAGTTTACCAGTTACTTCGCGCTCCGTTTCTTCCTCTTTCTCCTGACCAGTAAAACCTAACAAGCGGTGAATTGTCATAGCAGGTAGTTCCGTTGATTCTGCTAATCGTTTAGCAGCACGACCTGTTGGCGCGCATAAAATAATTGGGAATGGCTCTTCTTTTTGTGCATATTCCTTAGGATTAAGCGATAGCCCATGAAGCTTAGCGTATACTTCTACAATCCCTCTGACAACCGTCGTTTTTCCTGTCCCAGGACCTCCCGTTAAAATCATCACAGCCGAATTAAGCGCTTGTTCAATCGCATTTGCTTGCGTTTCAGCATAGGTGACATTAAGAAAAGCTTCCGTATCACCGATAGCCTTGCGAATTTCATCTTTACTAAAATGCTTCGCCTGACTATTGCGTTCGGTTAAGGCAATAATTTTTGAAGCAATGCCTATCTCTGAAAAATAGAGAGATGGCAAATATAGTCTTGTTTCTTCACCATATATTTTATTTTCCTCGCGCATTTCAATACATGCTTTAGATATAGCTTCATATGGAATTTCTTGACGCTGGCTTTGCTCAAGCATACCTTTCACTTGCGGTAACACATGCTCTGCATCTAAAAATACATGACCATCCGATAATGCAGCTGTATTTAGAATATGTAAAATGGCCGCCTTAATACGGTCTGGGTGATTGCCCGTAATCCCCAATTTTGCACCAAGTTCATCTGCCCGAAAGAAACCTACACCATCCACATCTTCAATGAGTCGATAAGGATTCTCTGTCAAAAAATCAATCGTTTCTGTACGATATGTTTGATAAATTTTCATACCGAGTTGCGGCCCAAATCCCCATTCGTTTAGTTGAATCATAACACGTTCTAAGCCAAGGTTTTGCTCAATCGTACGATGGATAACTTCCTTTTTTTCCGCTGATAAACGAGGTACGGCATCAAGGACATTCGGATCTTCTAATATACGACGGATTGCATTTGCACCAAGTTTTTCAACTATCGTTTCAGCCGTTTTCTTGCCAATACCAACGAATAAGTCACTTGATAAGTAGTGAACGATTCCTTGCTCAGTAGCAGGCACTTCTTTCGTAAACGTCTCAACTTGAAATTGTACACCATATTTTGGATGTTGTCTCATAATTCCTGTAAAACGGTACTGTTCATCCATTTGCAATTGAGGAAAATAACCAACTACAATAATTTCCTTGTCGTCATACTGCAAATTTGTTTCTTGAATTTTCACACGTACGATCGAGTACATATTTTGCGAATTATGAAAAATGGAGACAATAGGACGTCCGAGAATAAAAAGCTTATTCAGCTCAAATAAATTCAGATTTTCAGTCATTATCGATTCGTCCTTTCTCGTTGATTTCAATCTTTTTATTTTACCACAGCATGTTAAGAAAAATCGTTTTATCAACAAAATCCTAAAAATTTTTAACATAATTTTGACAAATGATGTTTTACCGCTATTTTAACACTAAGCATGCTATGATATATATTATGAACTTGTTGTTTGGAAGGAATGTGAAGCGATTGGAATTCAGACCTTGCATTGATTTACACGATGGCAAAGTAAAACAAATTGTAGGAAGTACGCTAGGACATACAGATCAAGAAGTGATTGAAAATTTTATATCAGATTATGACGCTAGCTATTATGCGAAGATGTTTGCCGACGACCAATTAGTAGGTGGTCATGTGATCATGCTTGGCAGCGACAATGAAGAAGCTGCATTTACCGCATTGTCAGCTTATCCAGGTGGTTTACAAGTCGGCGGCGGGATTACTTCAGAAAACGCCAAAAAATACATAGATGCAGGTGCTTCGCATGTGATCGTCACATCTTTTATTTTTCATGATGGCAAGCTCGATGTACATCGTTTAGAGCAACTTGTACAGGCGATTGGTAAAAAACACTTAGTCATCGATTTGAGTTGCAAAATGCGCGATGGCAAATGGTATGTTGTAACAGATAAATGGACGACATTTAGTGACTTTGAAGTGAACGCAGAGACCATTGCCTATATCGAGGAATTTTGTGATGAATTACTCATTCATGCTGTCGATGTAGAAGGAAAAAAAGGTGGTATGCAAGAAAGCCTAGTGCGAGATCTAGCTGCTTGGATATCCATTCCAACAACTTATGCAGGTGGCGTTCGTTCTTTGGACGACTTAGAAAAATTTAAAATTATATCCAACGGTAAGCTTCATGTCACAATCGGAAGCTCACTATCTATTTTCGGTGGAGATTTACCTTATCAAGAAGTTGTAAACTATTGTAAAAAAGGCGGGGTACTGTGAAACTTATTTATAATGATTATGTATTTCCATTTAAAGAGACCAATTTAGAACGGATTATTGATGGCAAATATTTTAAAGTCAATACATTAGACGATTCGTTATCTTTACACATCCAACTTGATAACGAACAAATGTTACTGGAGTTTTCTAAATCATTAAAAGCAACTTGCAGCTTTCTTCGCGATCAAGAAACTGAACCTTATATCGGCACTTATATCGACTTACAATTATTCGTTGATGAATTTAATAAGCGTTACAATTTAAATGCTAAAATAATTGTTTAACAAAAAAATAACGCGGACAAAATACTTCGAAAGCTCCAACGTTCGAAGTATTTTTTATTATATAAGCGGAAAAGTAATCTCTATAGGTGTCATGTTTTTTTAGAGCACAAATTTTTAATTATCCCTTCTTTTTGTTAAGCTTGCTTGTAGGATTAGTTCTTTAGGCAACACGGATTGCACGATTTTTTTGACAGAAAGGATTTATTTTACTATGAAAAATGAACTTGAAGCTATCACCTATAAAACACTTCAAACAGAACTTACCCGCTTCTTTTTAGCTTATAAATTTGCAATAAATGAAGTTGAAACGAAAATTAATATTCTACAAGAAGAATTTAAACTTATACATGAATATAACCCCATAGAACATGTCTCGACTCGAGTGAAATCACCAAAAAGCATATTATTGAAGATGACGAAAAAAGAGCTATCACCTGCCATCGATAGTATTCGCGACAATATTCGTGATATTGCAGGCATCCGTATTACATGCTCTTTTGTAGAAGATATTTATAAAGTAAGTGCAATGCTCCAAGCACAAAATGATATTGAGGTCGTCGATGTAAAAGATTATATTGCTAATCCGAAAGACAATGGCTATCAAAGTCTTCACCTTATTATTAAAATTCCAATCTTCATGTCTGATCGTATGGAAAAAGTCTACACGGAAATACAAATTCGAACGATTGCAATGGATTTTTGGGCAAGTCTGGAACATAAAATTTATTATAAATATAATAAAGAAGTACCCGCGCATATTCGCCTGGAATTAAAAGATGCAGCACTACAGGCTGCTGAATTAGATCGTAAAATGGAACGACTCAATAAAGAAATCAATATTTTAAAGGCCAACGAACAAGAGCCATCACTTTTAGAAACAACACCGATCGCTCATTTAGCACAATACTTATCGCAGCTCACATTTGATAAGACAGTTAAAGATAGTAAATAATTGACCAAAAGCAAAGTTGAGACATTCCTCAATATTCAAAAAGATGTACAAAGACGTTTGGCGTTAGGAATTTTCCACATTGATAATGTAGAAAACTTAGCCGTATACTTACTTTTGCAATAGATACTTGTAGTTGTAGGTAGCAAAGGCGGTGACTCCTGCGGGAACAGCACACAAGGTAAGACGCAACAAACCGCGCGTTAGCGAGGGTTGCGGCTTACGGTGTGCCCGCGGAAAGCACTGCCGTAGCGGACATCAACGGTATAGAAAAAGTGTTAAATTGATGGCAATCTATCAAACCTTAGCAGTTATTAGAAGCGAACATGAGTTGATGGTAGCGAAGGCGGTGACTCCTGCGGGAACAGCACACAAGGTAAGACGCAACAAGCCCGCGCGTTAGCGAGGGTTGCGGCTTACGTGTGTGCCCGCGGAAAGCACTGCCGTAGCGGACATCAACGGTATAGAAAAAGTGTTAAATTGATGGCAATCTATCAAACCTTAGCAGTTATTAGAAGCGAACATGAGTTGATGGTAGCGAAGGCGGTGACTCCTGCGGGAACAGCACACAAGGTAAGACGCAACAAGCCCGCGCGTTAGCGAGGGTTGCGGCTTACGTGTGTGCCCGCGGAAAGCACTGCCGTAGCGGACATCAACGGTATAGAAAAAGTGTGAGATTGATTACAGTCAATCTCACACTTTTTCTCTTTTGTCCCACCCGGTTTAATTAAATCGTTGGGCAATCATATCGTAAATATAACGCGCTTGGTCATATTCTGGTTGAATGGTAAATGCCTGCTTCAAATGATACATCGCGTCTTCTGTTTGCTCAGTAGAAACTGCATATAAAACGCCTAAATTATAATGAGCATCTGCATTATTCCAATCCTGTTCGATTAAATAATCTAATTCCTTCTTACCTTCTTCAAACATTTCTAATGCACAGAGCACGATAGCGTATGCCAAACGAATCTGTGAATCTTCAGGCGCAATTTCAGCCGCGCGCTGTAGATAAGGTAATGCAAGCTTCGGATTTTCCATTCGTTCAAAGCATTTCCCCATCATATAATAGACATCCGCACCAGCTATTTTGTGCTGTACCGCTTGCTCATACAATTTTAATGCTTCTGCATAGCGTTCCGCATTATAATATAAATTAGCTAAACCATAATAGGCAGTAGCGGCTGTTTCATCGACAGTAATTGCTTTTTGAAAAAAACGTTCAGCTCGCTCTGTATCATCTAATACAGCCAATAAATTCCCAAAATTCACATAGCCAATTGCATTGTCCGGCTCTGCTTCAATTGCTTGGGTAAATAGTTGTGCAGCATCCTCATAACGCTTCTCTTGAAAAGCTTGAATGCCCTGCTCATTAAAATCCAAATTATTTCACCTCTATGTAGCGAAAAGACTGCAAATCTTATCGCTATTTCGTTTCAGTAAATTGCAGTCTTTCCACAAATTATCCAACATATGTTAGTTTTTCGTTATTTTTAAATACTTCATCGATTGTACCGCCACCTAAGCAAACTTCTCCGTCATATAAAACAACTGCTTGCCCTGGTGTAATAGCACGAACCGGTTCAGCAAAGACAATATGTGTGCGCCCATCTTCTAAAATTTCTACCTCAACAGGAGTATCTGTTTGGCGGTAGCGGAATTTTGCCGTACATGAAAATTTCCCGGGCAATTTTTTTGTCGAAGTGTAACCCATTTTTACCGCTGTTAATGATGTTGAATACAACGCATCGTTATGGAAACCTTGACCGACAAGTAACACATTACGTTCTAAGTCTTTTCCAAGTACGAACCACGGCTCGCCGTCTCCGCCTATACCAAGACCATGACGTTGACCTAGTGTATAGTACATTAAACCATCATGTTGTCCCATCACTACGCCGTCCATTGTTTCCATTTTGCCAGGTTGAGCTGGTAAATATTGACTTAAAAATTCTTTGAAATTACGCTCTCCAATAAAGCAAATTCCTGTTGAATCCTTTTTCTTAGCTGTAGCAAGACCAGCCTCTTCTGCAATTTTACGCACTTCTTTTTTCTCAATATCGCCAATTGGGAACATAACATGCGCTAATTGCTCTTGTGATAATTGGTTAAGGAAATATGTTTGGTCCTTATTATCATCTATACCACGAAGCATACGGACTTCGCCATCAGCACTACGATCAATGCGTGCATAATGACCTGTTGCTAAGTAATCAGCACCAAGATCCATCGCATGTTCTAGGAAAGCTTTAAACTTAATTTCCTTATTACACATGACGTCAGGATTTGGTGTACGTCCTGCTTTATATTCTTCTAAAAAGTATGTGAAAACTTTATCCCAATATTGCTTTTCAAAATTCACTGCATAATAAGGAATGCCGATTTGATTGCATACTTTAATGACATCTTCATAATCTTCTGTTGCTGTACATACGCCATTTTCGTCTGTATCATCCCAGTTTTTCATAAAAATCCCGATTACTTCATACCCTTGTTGCTTTAATAAATATGCAGCAACAGAAGAGTCTACCCCACCCGACATGCCGACGACGACACGAATTTGTGATGGGTCACGTGTTTCGATCATTGTGGTCACCTTTTCTTTTTTCAATTCATTTAAACCGAGTCGTGCTTTTTGCTAACAAAGCCTTCGGTTGAACGTTACATCAATTCACAAATTATTTTGCAAGCTTTTTCACAATTGCTGCTGTTTTTTCTGCTGCTTGGCGCACAGTTTCTGCCGTTAAGCCTTGGCCAAAGCTAAATCGAATCGAGTTGCGTAATTCCTCTGCCCCTTGCCCATACATGGCAACTAACACATGTGAAGGATCAATCGTACCTGCAGTGCATGCAGAACCACTTGATGCATAAATACCAGCCATATCAAGGTTCACTAAAAATGACTCTACCTCCATATGCGCAAAGCTGACATTCAAGACATGCGGAAGGACATTTTCTGTATCGCCATTCACATGGAAAACGAGCTGCTCCTGTGTAAAAACGTCAAGCATAATTTGTTTAAAGCGATTGTACAGTGTTCGCTTATCTTCGCGCAACTCACTTGCACTTTGAACTGCTGTAGCAAAGCCTATAACTGCAGGTACATTTTCTGTACCCGCACGACGTTTTCTCTCTTGGGCACCGCCCAGCGCATAACTAGCAAGTGGTGTGCCTGTTTTTTGATAAAGGAAGCCAATTCCTTTTGGTCCATTAATTTTATGGGCAGATACACTTAATAAATCAACTTGTAACGCTTCAACATCAATTGTCTCTAAGCCATAAGCTTGAACGGCATCTGTATGGAACGTCGCTTTATGTTCACGCAATAACTCACCTATTTCAGCAATTGGCTGAATGGAACCGACCTCGTTATTACCATACATAATGGTTACGAGAATAGTATCTTCACGAAGCGCCTCTTTTACTGCATCAACAGTAATACGTCCATTGGCATCAACAGGTAAATACGTCACTTCAAAGCCATCACGCTCCAACTTTTCACAAGTATGTAACACCGCATGATGTTCAATCTGAGTTGTAATGATATGCTTTCCTTCAGCAGCACGTGCTGTCACCGTACCAATAATAGCCGTATTATCAGCTTCTGTTCCGCCGCTTGTTAAAATAATTTCCCCTGACTTAGCACCTATCGATTGTGCAAGAACATCTCGTGCATTATCTAAATATTTACGCGCCTCTCGTCCTGCTCCGTGAATACTTGATGCGTTGCCATATACATCACGCATCGCTAAGGTCATGGCGTCTATTACCTTGTCATTCATCGGGGATGTCGCTGCATGATCAAGGTAGATGTATGAATTCATGTTGAAAACTCCTTTATACGAAAACACTAAAGCACGATTGATAATAGCGCCATCTTACATGGATTACCTAAAAAGAAAGCGTCTAAACTTTTAAAGGTGCTTTAGCATAAAAATTTTAAATATAGAACATATAGCCGTCTACTACATTTTCTTCTGTATGCTGGGCTAAATCCTCAATCGATGTTGTATCTAACACATTTTTCACCGCATCTCGGATTCGAAGCCACAGTTCACGTTGAGGTGCTTCCTCATTTTCAATTCCCTCTACAGGCTGAATTGGCCCTTCTAAAACACTAATAACATTCGCTGCAGAGATTTCACTTGGTGGATTCGCAAGCATGTAACCACCATAAGCGCCACGCACACTTTTTACTAATCCTGAATTGCGCAATGGCGATACAAGTTGCTCTAAGTAAGCTTCTGACAGTTCCTTTTCAGCAGCAATTTTACGAAGTGGAATTGGCCCTTCGCCATAATGTTTTGCCAATTCAATCATAATCGTGAGACCGTAACGGCCCTTTGTCGAAATTTTCATTTTATCACCCTCAATTAGTCTAGTCAAAATACTACCAACAGTATATCATAATCTCCGCTTGAAGAACTCGGAAATACTCTTAGGACGTTATGATATACTATCATTTAGAACAAATGGACGAAAGGGGATATTCTTTTGCATAATGAACCACTTGCATATCGGATGCGCCCACTAACGCTAGATGAAATCATCGGTCAACAAGATTTTGTCGGTCCTGATACTGCGCTATACAAAATGATTCAAAATGGACATGTTCCTTCCATGTTATTATACGGCGAGCCAGGCATAGGTAAAACATCTATAGCCAATGCCATTGCAGGTAGCTCTAAACTTCCTTTTTTTGCACTTAATGCAACACGGGCTGGCAAAAAGGACGTGGAAGACATAGTCCAAGAAGCAAGAATTTCTGGGAAAGTAATTCTGTTTTTAGATGAAATTCATCGCTTTAATAAATTGCAGCAAGATACCTTACTGCCACATGTAGAAAACGGCTCGATTGTGTTAATAGGGGCAACAACTGAAAACCCCTATCATGATGTGAATCCCGCGATTCGCTCGCGTTGTGGAGAAATTCATCAGCTAAAAAAATTAACAACAGCCAATTTAGTAGAACTTATTCAAAAGGCACTGACGGATGACAAACGTGGACTAGGAAAATACCATTTCGCCCTGACAGATTCACAAATAGAGCATATTGCAACTACAGCGAATGGTGATGCCCGTAAAGCATTAACATTACTGGAATCGATCTATTATGCAAGTGATGAAGTAAATGGACAAACAATTGCTTCTGATCATATTATCGAGCATCTTGTTGGACGTATCGGTGTTTATGGCGATAAAAATGGTTCACACTTTTATAATTTGCTATCTGCATTGCAAAAATCAGTGCGTGGAAGTGATACGAATGCGGCATTGTATTATTTAGCCCATTTACTGGAAACTGGTGATTTAGTTGCAGTGAGTCGGCGTTTGCTTGTTATGGCTTATGAGGATATTGGTCTTGCCAACCCACAAGTTGGCGCACATATGCTTGCCGCTGTTCAAGCAGCCGAACGCCTCGGATTACCTGAAGCACGCATTCCTTTAGCAAGTGCAGTGATAGAAATGTGCCTTGCTTCAAAATCCAATTCAGCTATAGTGGCGATTGATGCTGCAATTGCAAGTATTCATGCCGGGAAAACGGGCGATATTCCCCACCATTTACGCGATGCACATTATGAAGGAGCGAAAGATTTAGGCCATGTCGGCTATCAATATCCACATAACAGCCCTATCGGTACGTTTGGCGGCTGGGTAGACCAGCAATATTTACCGGACGAGCTCATTGGCACAGAGTTTTATAAACCTGTTATTGCAGGGGAAGAAAAAAGAATGGCAAGCATTTACGATAAGCTGAAAACTTTCCGCAACAGTAAAAAGTGATACTTTCTAGGCCCCAAGCAAAATGATTTTGCAAGTCGTGAATTGATGACTAGCTAAGTAAAAATCCACGTAGACTCCTGCGGGATCGCACGCAATGTAAGACGCAACTATCGGCGCGTTAGCGACGGTTGCGGCTTACATCGTGCCCACGGAAAGCGCAGTGGATTTTTACGATTTAAAAAGCTGTTAGGATGCTTAGCGATTGTTCAGATGCCAAGCACTTTTTTTGCACCCTCCTTGCAAGCAAGTAACCTAAGTAAAAATCCACGTAGACTCCTGCGGGATCGCACGCAATGTAAGACGCAACTATCGGCGCGTTAGTGACGGTTGCGGCTTACATCGTGCCCACGGAAAGCGCAGTGGATTTTTACGATTTAGAATGCGGTTAGGATGCTTAGCGATTGTTCAGATGCCAAGCTCTTTTTTTGCACCCTCCTTGCAAGCAAATAACCTAAGTAAAAATCCACGTAGACTCCTGCGGGATCGCACGCAATGTAAGACGCAACTATCGGCGCGTTAGCGACGGTTGCGGCTTACATCGTGCCCGCGGAAAGCGTAGTGGATTTTTACGATTTAGAAAACCATTATTATGCTAAAGACTCCGAAATAGGAGCACCTAGCACTGCAATCTATAAATTAATGAGTCGGCTCCCTTGAAATGACATAAGAAAAACCATTGTCACTATGCTTTTCGACAATGGTTTGAAATCACTTCTTATGAATGAATTATTTCTTTTTCTACAAACAATTTAAATTGTTGTAGACATTGCTTGACGTCACCTTTTTGTGCAAGCACATTATTTCTTAAAGCTGTTACCTTTTCCTCATCTTCAATAACCTCACCATACAGTGCAATAATCGCAGCTAATAACTCTTCGTTTTCTTCCTGCTCAATGCTCGGTAAAGAATAAGCAGCGTTTAATAATAAACGTTCTACTTTTTCAGGTGTTTTTTGTAACTCATTTGAAGAATAATAAATTGATGCTGCTAAAAAATAACAAAGCTTTGCACTGCAATCTATAAACAAATGCCAATACGTATTAGCTTTTGGCAGTTCACCTGCTCTAGCCTCTAAATATTCCTTATAAAAAGTAAAAACTTGTGTATATAAAGGCGTTAAAGCTCTCATAGCTTTTTTGTAATTATTGGACGTATCCAAATAGTCAAATACAATACTATTCATATTCTCTTGAAGCTTAACAATATCTAAATGATCACGAATTACTTGTATTTCCATTTTATCACGCTCCCATGTTCTCATTTGTTTTAGTAAACGCCATTTCTACTTCCCCTAAGCAGATTTGAAGATTCCAAACAAACCGACCTTTTGTATATATATATTGGAATTATTCAAATTATAGCAATAAACTAAAAGAAGAAGTGAGCACATGAAAAAAATAAGGCATTTTCGTGAATTATTAGCATTTTGTGTACGTAAGAATAATTTTTTTGGTAAAATTATACTCTTTCTATATAAGTATCAAATAAAAATTGTTCTTTATCGCGATCGATTATTTCAACAATACTACCGTCTGCATATTTTTTAATCCGTTGTTTTGGACTATAAAAATACACATTATTTGTAATTAACCATTGGCTTAACGTCAGCTCAGTGGCCGCTTGTTGTCCTGTTAAAATCTTTTTATGACGCAGTATATCCGCCATTTTGTAAAAACCATCCGATAGTTCATAAGCAGATACATCGAAATTAAAAACAGGTGTCACAACCTGTCCAATATCAAAAATATGTATCGTCTTTCTCGCCTCATCAATCGCTAACTCCACTGTGCTAATTTCATCGAATAGATTCAATCCTCTATATTCCATTTGATAAATTTGCTCCATAATTAATGAATGCCCCCCCCTTTTATAACAGCCCTATTGTAACATAGAAAAAGAGACCGACTGTCGCACAAATAACATAAGGGAGCATTTTTAGTCATTATTCCTGCTGATTTTCTTGTCTAAAAGAAAAGAATCTGCTGATTTTCTATGAAAAAGTAAGCTATGCACATCTCGACCATCACGATATGCTGGCACAAGCTTGCAACTCCCCCAAGGAAAAACTTTGCAGATTCTTCTTTTAATTGTTATTTAAACAACAACAAACACGATGCGTTAGTATTAGCCTTGCACGCGCGTTATTTTCACATCTTCCACAATTTTATTAACGACCCAACTTGCGGCGATTAGCCCTGCAACAGAAGGGACAAAAGCGTTAGATGAAGGTGGCATTTTCGCTTTACGGATAGCTGCATCTGGTTTTCCAACATGCTCTACGACATCTGGACGTACAACAATTGGGCTTTCATCAGAGAATACAACAGTTACCCCTTTGTGAATACCATCTTTGCGTAATTTAGTACGAATCACTTTTGCTAATGGATCGGTATGCGTTTTTGAAATATCCGCAATGGTAAAGCGTGTTGGATCCATTTTATTGGCAGCGCCCATACTTGAAATAATCGGAATATTACGCTTTAAACATTCTTTCATAATGTGAATTTTATAAATAACCGTATCACTAGCGTCAATAACATAGTCGATGCCTTGTGCAAAAAATTCTTCATACGTTTCTTCCGTGTAAAACATATGCATATCAATCACTTCACACTCAGGATTAATATCGGCGATACGTTCTTTCATCACACCCGATTTTGATTTTCCTACTGTCGAAAGATACGCTACTAATTGACGGTTCACGTTTGTAATATCTACATTATCTTTATCAACTAAAATAATGCGACCAATCCCACTGCGCGCACATGCTTCCGCCGCAAATGAGCCGACGCCACCTACCCCTAAAATGGCTACTGTTGTATTTTTTAATTTTTCGAGTCCTTCTGTCCCTATCGCGAGCTCGTTACGAGAAAATTGATGTAACATCCTTACACTCTCCATCTATCGAATTTTTATTAGTAAACCTAGTTATATACTAAGATAAAATCAAACCTATATTACATTCTATCATGATATTGTTCAAGTGGAAATTGTGAAAAACACGCACACAGTCATTATCCCATTTTCGTAAAGTTTGTTTGAAATGCTTCAATAAACGACATATCCAATTGAACATGTGCCATTTTGAATGCTCCTACAACTGCCCCACCAATTGGCTCTAATACAGGTAACATAAAGCGCAATGGTAGCTGATCTGCCAACGCGAATTGTTGTAGCCAAGGTACAATCATCGAGTTATTTGCAAAAACACCGCCCGCTAATACGACTGGCACATCCCCCTGCTCCCAGTCCATACTGGCATAGCATGTTTTAATCGCCTTGTAATATTTCCTACAAGCGTCTTGCACTATATGCTTCGCTACCATATCGCCTTGTTGTGCAACTTGAAAGACATATTTGCCAAGTGGTGCGATGACTGTTCTTGGATGGGATGCCCCATAAATCGGCTCGATTAATTGTGGAACCTGTTCGACAGCAAAATGTTGTAATACTACTTCCGTTAAAGCTGTAGGCTGTGCTCGCTGATCGTCGCTTTGGAAAATCGCCTTTAATGCTTGAATCCCTAAATCATAGCCGCTTCCTTCATCATCAAATAGATACCCCCAGCCACCAACCCGACACATGCCTTGACGATGAAATCCTAGCGTAATCGCACCGGTGCCAGCTATTTGAACGATGCCTTCTTGTCCCAATGTGCCTGCATATAACGCTATTAAAGCATCATTTTCTATCACAATGGGTGTCTTAGAATCTACATATTGCCGAATAATCCTTTCTACTATGCCTTCAGCTTGGCTTTCCTTGACCCCAGCCATACCTGCGAAGCAACTATGTATTGCTGTAAAAAGTTGTGGTGTCTGTTGCTGCAAATTTTGCAACAGGCCATGAATTGTTGCCTCGAAGTCATGTGCGTCCATTGCCGTAGGATTACTACGTGACGTCATCACTTTACTATAAATCGTGCCATATTCATCACAAATCACGGCACATGTTTTTGTACCCCCTCCATCTATCGCCAATACGTACATATTATGTGCTCCTCTCTATACTAAAAAAGGATTAAGCACAATTTGTTGTCGGCTTAATCCTTTTTCTATTGCAATTATTTTGTAAAACCAAATGACGCCCACGGTTGAATTTGCGATAGTAAGAAGCGTTCTTCTTCCACTACTTTCGCCACGACATTGGTAGAGCCCGCATTTGGCATTTCCTTTAATACAATTTGTAGCTCACCTTTATAGCGCACATCCAAATTGTTATCGATCGTAACATCCCCTGGCTGTAATACGTGTGTATCATGGACAGGAAAATCACCATTTTTATATTTTACGCGTGATTGCGTGCTCCGAATAACGTAATCCGATACATCACCACGATTGAAATGCGGCTCCTTAAATAACACGGTTTCTTCTAACACTGTCGTTTCAGCACAAGGTACAACTTTCAGCTCCAACTTATGACGATTTAATTGTCCCAATGCTTTTAGCTCTTCTTCTGAAGCATACATATTGCCAATAATACAATCATCGATTAAGCCAGTGTGCCATAAATCTTTCGCTTGCACAGTAATCGGTAAATCGCGATGCTCCTCAAGTGTTGGTAGACCATGCTCGGTTTTTTCCCAAGGACCGTATAGCGCATGCTGTGATGAAATCATCGCCGCTGTGCGGATATGATTAGCTTTAAAATTTTTCGACGTTGCAATAAAATGCTGACGTGACAAACCTGTAAATCGTCTCGGATAAAAATTATGGCAGCCAATAATATACTCCCGGTTCGCTTGGTAGGATACGATATTATCTACATATTTCGTGCCATTACTAATATTGAGTTCAATTTTTAATTGACTATCATCGAATGACATCAACGCTTCCTCTTGACCTGAGAAACCCATATCTAAGCGTAATGCCGCCAAATGGTAGTGCTCTTTAAAATAGCCAATGTTTTTATACGTTAAGCCTAACTCTTCAAAAACAGCCGGTGCAATATCAGCAGAAATATCAAAGCCAAGCTGTTGTGCAATATAATTGATTTGCTGTAATTTATGTTTCTCCTTGTCATCGTTTAAAGACAAGAGACATGTAAAAATACGATCAAAACCATTTTCATGTGCTAGCTGAACATACTGCTGCATTTCTTCTAGCGTGCTATGCTGTGGATAGAGTGAAATTCCTAACCTTCTCAATCGACAATACCTCCAATGCTAAGCGATTACACTTCTACTTTTGGATTTTCAGTTAAGCTTTCAGGCTGTAGTGCTTGTGTTTGCTCTGCCTTTTTTTGTTCCTGTTTCGCAATACGGTTCGCCATCGCTAGGAATGGAAGATAGATACAAACTGATATCGCAATTAACACAAGACTTAAAACAGCTCCAGTCCAAGATTGTGTTACTAAAAATCCGTTAATAACCGGCGGTGTAGTCCATGGGGCTGAAACAGTTGCCGCTGGAACCCAACCCCATTTTGTTACAAAGAAAGCAATTGTTACGTTAACCATTGGCGTTAAAATAAATGGTATAAATAAAATTGGATTTAAAACGATTGGTAGACCAAATAGTAACGGCTCGTTAATATTGAATAACCCTGGTGCCGCGGATAATTTTCCAACGGTATTATATTGCTTATTTTTTCGTGCAATAATGAAAATCGCGATAATAAGTGCAATTGTCGTACCAGATCCACCCATATTGACGAATGCATCAAAGAATGGCTTATTCACGATATAAGGTGCAACTTTGCCAGCAGAAATGGCTGCAACGTTTGCATCAATCGCTGGTAAATTAATCGTTTGCATAAATGGCTCGATAATGTTAGCACCATGAACACCTAGCGTCCATAAGAATGCTGGAATAAAGGCTAAAATTATGGCAGCAACCCACGTATTTGTTAAGCCCATAAACGGCTCTTGAATCGTTGAATAGAATGAACCAACAATATCCGGAATATCAAAGCCTGCAGAAATAATTGTACGAACTAATGCAAAAACACCAATTGTAATAATAGCTGGCAGCAATGCAGCAAATGATTTCGAAACTGCTGGCGGTACCCCATCAGGCATTTTAATTAGGAGCTTACTATTACCTGATAATCTACAAAATACTTCAGTGGACAACAAGGAGACGATAATGGCGATAAATATCCCGCCCGTTCCCGTTGTTAAACCTGTTAAACCACCTTCACCAAACGTACCGAATGTTAAATAACTTGAAAGACTAATAACACCAGCTGAAAGACCGTCTTTGTTATAACTTTTTGCTAAGTTATAAGCAATTGCGAACGCCAGTAACAGCGACAGAATACCAAATGTCGCACCCCAAATATTACCGCCCCATTGCGTCCATGTTTCGTGCTTCCAAATGGAGTCCAGTGCATTTTGGTAAGCGTCAATTGGTAAGTTATTAATTAATACAGCTAACGAGCCTACAATTGTCAATGGCATAATTGTAATAAAACCATCACGAATGGCAACTAAATGACGTTGACTCCCAACTCTTGCAGCTACCGGTACAAATTTTTCTTCTAAAAATCGGAACATTCCACACACTCCCTTTGCATTTTATTGTGACATCAAAAAACTGATGTTACTCCCCTTTGATTTGTTCATACAGTTCAATCATTTCTTGCGCTAAATCCCGAAACGTTATTGCATTCATTAAGTGATCTTGGGCATGGATTAACAACATTGAAACTTCAACTTTTTCTCCCCTTGCTTCTTGCGTTAACAAAGCGGTTTGCGAATGATGAGCCTCAACTAATGCTTCATTTGCTAGCTTTATTTTTTCCTTTGCTTCTGCAATTTGCCCCTTTTTCGCTAACTGAAGGGCTTCCATACATTCACTTTTCGTATTGCCACTATGGACGATTAATCCCATAATGGACTGCATCATCGCTTCTTCTTCCATCGGTTTACCTCCTCACCCAATCAGCTGCAATGCTTGTTTTAGAACATTTTCACCGTTCATCATGCCGTAATCCGCCATATTGATGACATCAATCGGAAAATTCAACTCTTTAAATTTTGTTTCAAATGAAGATTTCAAGTAACGAACTTGTGGCCCAAGCAACAGTACATCCGCCTGCTTATTTGCTAAAACGGTATCTACCTCACTTTCAGCTATGGCAAAAATATCAGCCTCAATATTTTGTTCCTGCGCAGCCTTCTGCATTTTGGAAACTAGCAAACTTGTACTCATCCCTGCAACACACACCAACATAATATTTTTCATCGTCAGCACTCCTTTGTTGTCTTTTTTTGATTTAATACCCTTTCATGATTTGACGACTAACTTGAAATCGCTTTCTTATATTGAGAATAGCACCAATTGGTATATACCACAATATAGTTTTTTCTCCATTTTCTGCCGATTTGTAACTAAAAAAATAATTGGGCTATGGCTTCGATACTTGTGAATAAATGGCTTTCCCCAACTGGTATAGTCCAGAAAAAACTTCAAAAAAATTTTTATTTTTGCTCTTAAAAATATTCATAAAACGTAGGCTGCTTTGCCGGAATTGCTTTGTTCCACAGACTGACTGCCTCATCCGCAAGCTCTTGATTGCCGAAAGTAATTGCATCCTTCACTGTAAGATAACCAACCATCATAGCGGAAAATAAGTTGATTGGTAATGTTAGCATATGCTTTGCAGATACGGAATTTGCCTCAATTATCGACACATGACCATCTTTATTTATCATGAAAATATGCTCGTTCCATGGACAAAAGTGATCCTCAAGACGTACGTACAAAGTTTGCTGTAACTCCGCCCAAGGATAGCGCTGCATAAATGTGAAGGCATCCACAATTCTGACCATCACGTCTTGTACTACCTTTTTCGGAAATTGCGGATTTGGAAAATCAAACCCAAAATGACGGTCATTAGCGGTAATGCCTTCAATCGTGTGGACACTGGCTGCATGGGATGTAACAAAACGCCACAATGCTTGTTCAGCCGTTGGATTATCAGTAATCAAATCATGGATAGTAAAAATGCCATTTTGTATTGTGTAGCGCATATAGCCTGCTATGTCATTTGCTAAAAAACACGCGGCAAAGTGACTGTCAGGCGATCTTCTTTCAATACGCTTCCACCATGCCGCATCCCGTAACATACTGCCATTTGTCACGCTTGCATGCTCATTATGAAACTTTTGTATTGCTTCAAAAAGTGTCGTATCCGGCCATTCAAAGCTCATCCGCTCCACCACATCTAGTTGTTTGCCGAAATCGGGAAACTGTGCGTGTGGAATGGCATACTGCAATTTATCAACAAATAACTCCCAGCCAAAGTAACGATAAAAAGAAACAGAAAAAGGTGCTAATACAGAAATCGTTTGCCCATGTTGGCGCATTTCCTTTAGGGATGCCGTCATTAGTTTTTTTATAATTCCTCGCTGGCGGTACTCAGGATAGGTTGCCACAAATCCGATACCACCCATGTCGTAATTTTCACCATGTACCGTCATGTTTAGCGGCAGTATAAGTAGTTGCCCAACGACCTTATCGCCATCATAGGCGCCCAATGTTGTGCTATGTTCAATCCAATAGTGAAAATCGTCGCGACGTGCTCCGCTATATTTATTTGGAAAGCAATAATCTCGTAAACGATGAATTTGTTGGTAATCCTTTGCCGGAACGTATTGTATGTCCATGACACCCTCCCTGTTTTTACAATATTCAAAAATAATAGCTTAAATGCTTAGGTTTTTTTGGATATATGCTTCAACTTCAGCGGCTGTAGACAGCATGAGTATACGATCAAGATGTTGTTCTAATTGTTTATATGAAAGTTTGGCAATTTGTGCTCTCGTTTTCAAAATAGCAGAAGCATTCATAGAAAATTCATCTAAGCCCATTGCGAGTAATATAGGAATCGCAATACTATCTGCCGCCATTTCTCCGCACATCCCAACCCATTTCCCCTGTTTATGAGCAGCATCAATAACATTTTTAATTAACCTTAATACAGCTGGGTGATATGGCTGATATAAATACGAAACATTCTCATTCATGCGATCTGTTGCTAATGTATATTGAATTAAATCATTGGTCCCAATGGAGAAAAAATCAACTTCTTGTGCAAATAAATCAGCAATCATGGCGGCCGCAGGAATCTCTACCATTATGCCGACCTCAATTGCTTCAGCTATTGCCACACCTTGCGCTTGCAATTGTGCTTTTTCTTCTAATAATATTTGCTTCGCCGTGCGCCATTCTTCGATCGTTGCAATCATCGGAAACATAATTTTCAAATTGCCATAAGCACTTGCTCTGAGCAATGCCCGTAGCTGTGTGCGAAACATGGCTTGCTGGTCTAAACAAATACGGATCGCTCGATAGCCTAAAAACGGATTCATCTCAGCTGGCAGTTGTAAATAAGGAAGATGCTTGTCACCACCAATATCCAACGTCCTTACGACCGTCGGCTTGCCGTGCATGGATTCCAATACTGTACGATATGCATGGAACTGTTCCTCTTCGTTAGGAAGTTCCTGTCGTTCCATATATAAAAACTCAGTTCGGAATAAGCCGATGCCATCTCCTGCAACATGCACAACCTTCTCTACATCTTCAGGCTTGCCGATATTCCCAGCAATTTCTACACTGCGCCCATCTGCACTTATACTCGACAAAGTGCGATAGTGAAGCAGTTCACTTCGCTGTTGCTGAAGCATTTGCTGCTGTTGCTCATAATAGGCTGTCACTTCCGGTGTAGCATTTAGAATGATCTTGCCATTTGTACCATCCATAATAATGGCTGAGCCATGTTGAATTACCTGTGTGGCCGTTTTTGCGCCGACAATCGCTGGAATATCTAGCGAGCGTGCAAGAATCGCAGAATGCGAAGTTCTCCCACCAATATCTGTGATAAAACCTTTCACATATTGAGGATCTAATTGTGCCGTCATCGATGGTGTTAAATCTTCAGCTACGATAATAACATCTGTCGACAACCGACTGATATCAAGCATCTCAACATGTAATAAATGAGCTAGTAAGCGCTTCGACACATCCCTTATATCTGCCGCCCGCTCTTGCATATACACATTGTCCATACCTTCAAACAATGCAATAAACATATTCGATACTTCATGTAGTGCATACTCTGCATTACAACCTGTTCTAATTTTTTCTTCAATGGCCGCTAACATTTCTGGGTCTTCTAACAATAATAAATGCGCAACAAAGATAGCCGCCTTATCCTCGCCAAATTTATCGCGAGCGCTTGTTAAAATATCTTGTAATTCTGCCTTCGATTGCGCTAGCGCCGTTTTTAAACGCTCCAATTCTGCCTGTACATCCGTAATCGCCATTTGCTCGAATGATAAATCTGGTTCAACTAAACAATAAGCATTAGCAAAAGCAATGCCTTCAGAAACGGCAATACCCTGAATTTCTAACATTCTTCACCAATTCCTTTAGTCACAATAACATCTGTCACAGTTTGCATTAACTGTTCAGCATCCGTCCCTTGTGCTGAAATCGTAATCGTACTTCCAGTTCCGATTCCTTGCGCCATCACACCCATAATGGACTTTAAATTGACAGACTTATCATTGTAGGTTAACTGAACTTCGCTCGCAAATGGAGTCACGGCCGTTACTAATAACGCTGTTGGTCGAGCATGTAAACCTTCTGGTGTTGTAATTTTAAATGTTTTTTTCATCGATACCCCTCCAAAATTTACTCAAAATTAATGCGAGATTGATAGTTTGCAATCATCATCTCATTGTGATGCTTATTCGTTTCAACATTGTTACTTTCAAAAACCGGCAATACTTCCTGACAACTAGCCAATAGTTCGATAACTTGACTGAATAACGCTTGCAAAATAGCAGAACCAATTACCGTGGAAGCTGGTGCATATTGCATTTGTTGATGATGCAAAAGACCATCCCCTATAGGAATATGTGTATTGATGACCATATCGACCACATCCTCCAAACGCTTTCCACTGCTATGGCGAGTTTGCTGCTCACGATATTCTAGCGATTGCATAGACATAACAAGGACACCTGACTGTTTTGCTAGCAATGCCACATCTATCGGGGCATTGTTTCGCCCAGAAGTGGAAATAACGATGCAAACATCATGCTCCTCAAAGTGAAACGCATCCTTGTGTCTAGCTATAATTGTTGGGTCTTTTTCATTTTTAGACGATGTTAAAGCCCCTGCATGTAAAGTTAATGGTTCAACAGTAATTGGACGTACAGGCACAAGTCCTCCAGCACGGTAAAAGGCATCTTGTGCTAACAGATGTGAATGTCCACTCCCAAACAATTGGACAATTCCACCACGTTGAAGACGTGAAACGATCATTTGTGCTGCTTCTGCTAATAGCGTATTTTCCTGCTCTAGCACAAGTTCTAAAAGCCTTTGTAGTTCATGAAAATAAGCTCGCATCTTATCACCTTTTAATTTCACTAATAAATTTGTATCGATCAGCTCGATAAGTACTTCGCACAAGTTCGAAAGGCACACCATCTGCTAAATAACTTGTTCGTTTAATAATTAAAACCGGTGCAGCGCTATTTATTTGTAAATACTTACCATCTTCTTTCGCCACAATAGCCGCTTCCATTTGTTGAATAGCATTGCCTATTTTTTGATGGAATTTAGCTTCAATAAGCGCATACAAAGAACCCATTATTTTCTTTTCATCTAATTCAGGATATACTTTCACCGGAATATACGTTCTTTCAATCGCCATCGGTTTAGAATTAGCACTGCGTATCCTTGTAACGAAGAACACTTCTTCACCCGTCTCTAATAGTAAATCGCTTGCAATATCTATCGGCGGTACAATTTTCTCAAAACGCAATACTTTACTACTCGGTTCCATTCCTCTTGCACGCATATCTTCTGTGAAACTCGTTAACCCCATTAATGGCTGTTCCAATTTTGGATTAGCTACATACGTGCCTCTTCCCTTTTCACGATATAGCAATCCGCTGTTTACTAAATTGGTAATGGATTGACGGACGGTCATTCTACTAACATCAAATTGCACGGAAAGCTCACGTTCGGACGGAATATTTTCACCAATTTTGTATTCCTCTAAGTAAATACGTTGCTTTAATAATTCTTCTATTTGGATATAAATTGGTATATGAGAATTTTTATCTAACAAGTCTTGCACCTTCCTATCACATGTTTACTCTACATTTCTCAAATACAACTTTTCCTCGACAAATAGTTTTTTCTATATTTAAATGCTGATCTAATAAAATAACATCCGCATCATAGCCTTCTGCAATACGACCTTTTGTACTTAACTGTAGTTGTTGTGCCGCATTTCCTGAGGACATGGCTACAAGCTCTGGCAACGAACATTTTGTGACCGCTTTCATATTTTTCACTGCTTGCTCCATCGTCAAGACACTACCAGCCAATGCGCCATTTGGTAAATGTGCACCGCTTGCTGTTACATGTACGGTTTGACCACCTAAATCATAGTCGCCATACTGTAATCCTTTCGCACGCATCGCATCGGTAATTAAAATAAGTCCTTCTGCACCTTTTACTCGGTAAGCAAGTTTCACAGCACTCGGATGGCAATGCACAAAATCCGCAATAATTTCCACTTTCACAGCATCTTCTACAAGTACAGCACCTACAACCCCTGGATCTCGATGATGGAATGGTCGCATTTGATTATATAAATGCGTTGCTTGTGTCACACCTGCTGTTACTGCTTTCTCTACTTCTTCAAGTGTTGCATCTGAATGGCCAATCGATACAACAATTCCTTGCTTCTTGAGCTCTTCAACAAATGCCATGCCACCTTCTAGCTCCGGTGCAACGGTTATTTGTTTAATGCGGTTGTTACTTAATTGTTGCCAAGAAGCAAACTGTTCACTAGATGGCAAAATCATATAGTCGATTGGCTGAGCTCCAGCACGCTTTGTAGACACATAAGGCCCTTCAACGTGGACACCTAACAAATGGGCCTCATCGTCCCCATTTTCAAAATGCGCGATTGTCTCCAATGCATTTTCAATCGCTTCAGGTGCTTGTGTCATTGTTGTAGCTAGAAAGCCTGTAACCCCTTCTTGTACTAATGAAGCAGCCATCTGATGAAGTGCTTGTTGGCTAGCATCCATTGCATCATTGCCTGCTGAGCCATGAATATGCATATCAATATAGCCCGGGAATAACAGCCAGTCTTTGCCCTTGCCTTCAATATATTGCTCTGCCTTATCGAATAATTCTTCGCCAACTTTTATTATCTTGCCATTTTCAATGAGTACATCTCCTGTAAAGGGCCTGTCATCATAGTTAACGATTGTCACATTGGAAATTAATAATGTGTTGCTCAAGTTGAACACCTCCGCGGTACAATTTTTAGGAAGTTTACTGTTTCAAGTTATGACAAGCTAGTTTGGTATAGTTGTCTATACCAATTATAGTATGCCAAAGCGAAAATAAAAAGCGAATTTTACAATTTTTCTTATTTTTCTTTTTATTTAACATTTTTTTCGTGGTATCACGGGCTTTATATTCGCAAAAAAATGAGAAAAAGAGTTAGATTGACTTTGGTCAATCTAACTCTTTTATTCTATGACGTTGATGTCCGTTTCGGTGGTGCTTTCCGTGGGCACACCGTAAGCCGCAACCCTCGCTAACGCGCGGGGGTGTTGCGTCTTACTCTGTGTGCTGTTCCCACAGGAGTCACCGCCTCCACTACCATCAACTAGTACGCGCTTTTAATTTTTGTTTACTGCAAAAGAATGGATAGTTAAAGTTCGATTGACTGCCATCAATCTAACATTTTTTCTATATCGTTGATGTCCGTTTCGGTTGTGCTTTCCGTGGGCACACTGCAAGCAGCAACCCTCGCTAACGCTTCATGTCCAACGTTACAATTAACAAATACTCTCTGTTAATATGTCGCAATGCTAGCATTCTATGTATGGACGAATCCCGATTGTGCCGTAATGCCAATGAAACATTCGTTTTGAACCCGCAATTTGCAGGTGGGTGCCCGCTTCATAGCTTTAAACGTCCCTCTCCAATGGGGCTTGTTTGCCACTACAAAATTAGATGGCTCCCGACGATATAGTGTTCGGTCAAAACTGTTAAATAGAGTTAGCAGTTAGACAAACACATCAGGATTCGTATTACAGATATCATACCACCATATTTCTGATAATTCAAACGATTTTGAATAAAAAATTAAAAACTTCTAAAAAACACAAAAAATACCTAGATTCCCAACATTTTTTGCTAGATAATCTAGGTATTTTTTATTGTTTTTATCGTTTAAATGTTTTAATCGCTAGGCTTAATTCGCTTAATTGATCAGGAGATACTTCACTTGGCGCATCTGTTAATAAGCAGCTTGCACTTGCCGTTTTCGGGAATGCAATTGTATCACGTAAATTAGTACGACCAGCAAGTAACATAACGAAACGGTCAAGACCGAATGCAAGACCTGCATGTGGAGGTACACCATATTCGAACGCTTCTAATAAGAAGCCGAATTGCGCTTGTGCTTCCTCTTCTGAGAAACCAAGAAGTTTAAACATTTTTTCTTGTAAATCACGTTCATAAATACGTAATGAACCACCACCAAGCTCATAACCGTTTAAGACGATATCGTAAGCTTGTGCACGTACTGCTGCAGGATTTGTATCCATTAACTCGATATCTTCATCAAATGGACGTGTGAATGGATGGTGGGCTGCATAATAGCGTCCATCTTCTTCAGAGTACTCGAATAACGGCCAGTCCGTAATCCATAAGAATGCAAATTGTGATTCATCGATCAAGTCTAAATCTTGACCTAATTTTGTACGAAGAGCACCTAGTGATGCTGCAACGACATCTGCTTTGTCTGCTACGAATACTAAAATATCGCCGATTTCAGCACCCATACGCTCGATTAATGCAGCCGCTAATGCTTCATCGAAGAATTTTGCGATTGGACCATTTAGTCCTTCTTCTGTTACTTTCAACCAAGCAAGACCTTTAGCGCCGTAAATACCAACGAATTTTGTTAGCTCGTCCATATCTTTACGAGAGTATTTATCCGCTGCCCCTTTAATGTTGATACTTTTCACTTGCTTGCCTTGTGCTACTGTATCAGCAAACACTTTAAAATCACAGCCATCAAACACATCGTTTAACGCTACTAATTCTAAACCGAAGCGAACATCTGGTTTATCTGAACCATAACGATCCATTGCTTCTTGGTATTTCATGCGTTGGAACGGTGCAGGAATGTCGATACCTTTTACATCTTTCATTACCGCTTGAATTAAGCGTTCGTTCATTTCTAATACTTCTTCTTGCGTTAAGAAACTTGTTTCGATATCCACTTGTGTGAATTCAGGTTGACGGTCAGCACGTAAGTCTTCATCACGGAAACAACGGGCAATTTGGAAATACTTTTCAAATCCTGCTACCATTAATAATTGTTTAAATAGTTGCGGAGATTGTGGTAATGCATAAAACTCACCTTCGTGAACACGTGATGGCACTAAATAGTCACGCGCACCTTCTGGCGTTGATTTTGTTAAAATCGGCGTTTCTACTTCTAGGAAGCCTTCATTTTGTAAAAAGTTACGGATTGTACGTGTAACGTCTGAACGCATTTTAAATGTATCGAACATCGCTGGACGGCGTAAATCTAAGTAACGATATTTTAAACGTAAATCTTCTGATACGTCTGTACGATCTTCGATTTGGAAAGGCGTTGTCTTCGCTGTATTAATAACGATTAAGCTTGTCGCTTCTACTTCAATTTTACCGTTTGGCACATTTGGATTGATTTGATCTTCAGAACGAAGAAGTACTTTTCCTTCTACTTCGATTACGTATTCACTACGTACTTTATCTGCTAAAGCGTGCGCTTCTGCTACATCTGGACTAAAGACAACTTGTGTAATACCCGTACGGTCACGTAGGTCGATAAAGATTAATCCACCTAAATCGCGACGACGTTGCACCCAACCTTTTAATACAACGTGTTCGCCTTGTAACGTTTCAGAAAGTTCGTTACTAGCATGTGTTCTTTTTGCCATTTTGTATTTCCTCCAACATCATTTATTTAATAAGTAGTTCACTAATTCTGAGAAGGCCACTTTTTGTTGCTCCCCAGAAGCCATATGTTTTACTGTCGCTGCTTGCTCTTCAATTTCTGTTTCGCCTAAGACGATTGTATATTTAGCACCTAAACGGTCTGCAGATTTCATTTGAGCTTTCATTTTACGGTCTAAATAATCCATATCCGTTGAAATGCCTTTTGCACGGAATGAACTTGTAAGCTCTACCGCTTTAAGCTTCGCTTCATCGCCCATCGCAATCATGTAAACTTCTAGTGCTGATTCTGTATCAAGCTCCACCGCTTCCGCTTCAAGCGCTAATAACAAACGCTCGATACTTAACGCAAAACCAATACCCGGTACATTTGGACCACCAATTTCCTCTACAAGCCCATTATAACGACCACCGCCGCATAGCGTTGTAATTGCGCCAAAGCCATCCGCTGTTGACATAATTTCAAATGTAGTATGGTTGTAGTAGTCAAGACCACGTACTAAGTTCGGATCTACTTCATATGAAATACCAAGCGTATCTAAATACGTTTTAACTTGTGCAAAATATGTTGCAGACTCTTCTGTTAAAAAGTCAGTTAATGCAGGAGCAGTTGCCATTAATGGGTGCTCTCGGTCAACTTTACAATCTAAAATGCGCAATGGATTTTTTTGCAAACGATTTTGACAATCTGAGCAGAATTCATGAATATGTGGCTCAAAATGATTAATTAACGCTGTACGGTGTGCATCACGCGTTACTTTATCACCAAGTGAATTGATGACTAATTTCAAATCCTTTAAGCCTGTCGATTCATAAATATCCATTGCTAGTGCAATGACTTCTGCATCGATGGCAGGATCAGCTGAGCCAATTGCTTCAACGCCGAATTGTACAAATTGGCGATAACGGCCAGCTTGTTGACGTTCATAACGGAACATTGGACCTAAATAAGAAAGCTTCACAGGTTGATCAGGTGCACCGAACATTTTATGCTCGACATATGCACGTACAACGCCAGCTGTATTTTCAGGGCGCAATGTTAATGAACGACCACCTCGGTCTTCAAATGTATACATTTCTTTTTGCACAACATCCGTTGTTTCACCAACACCGCGCGCAAATAAATCGGTTTGTTCAAAAATAGGTGTACGAATTTCGTTATATCGATAAACACGACATATATCTCGAATAATTGCTTCGACCTTTTGCCATTTCTCAGATTGACCTGGCAATATATCCTGTGTCCCTCGTGGCACTTTAAAACTCATGTAATGACCTCCTTTTCCAATTGCTTATGAGCTAGCCTTCGTATATAAAGAGCAGCGTGAACAACCTTTGTACCTGAGAAAGAAAGCCAACAAAAAAAAGCCCTCGCCCCCTTGCATTATCGCAAGGGACGAGAGCTGTATATGCTTCCGCGGTTCCACCCTAGTTGACGCAAAACTGACATTGCGTCCTCCTCATAATCGGGTAACGGCCGATTCCGTTTTTTCCTACTAGGCATTGCTGTTCAGAAAAAAGCCTCTCAAGTGTTGTTCGCCTTATACTTTTTTGTAGGAAAGATTGCAGCCTAAGTCTTTCCCTCTCTTTTCCAATAGAGGTATACGCTACTTGCTTGGTCATAAGCGGTTAATCATTTTTTGATTACCCTTTATGTTAGTCACTACGTAAGGTAATGTCAACTGTTTTCTTATTTTTCGCAAGTCAGTTGTTAAAAAAACGATTTCTGTTACCATTTTCCCTCGAATTTTATCATAAAAGCATGGTAAAATAGAACAAGAAAAGGAGGGGTCCGATGACGACAAAACTAATACATAAAATCATTACCTTTGTCCTAATATTAGCATTGACGATCCCGAGTATTAGCAACATAGAACGAGCATTTGCTGATACAGGTGATCTAAAAGTAACTGGAACCATACTTCATTTACGCGAAGGACCTGGGCTCTCTTACCCGATTATTACAACATTAGAGGAAGGAGATTCGCTTACTTCAATTGGACGTGAAGGCGACTGGATTCAAGTCAAAGCAGGTGATTATGAAGGATGGGTAGCTTCTTGGCTTACAGCTTCTATAAATGAGCAGCAAACGATTGATAAGACGGTTATCTCACAAGTTGATCGTCTTAATATTCGCACTGAACCTGATCTTTCTTCACCAGTTCTTGGACAACTATCAACAGGCAATCAAGCCGCTTTAATTACGGAAAATGGTGCATGGGCCAAAATCAATTGGAATGGACTAGTTGGTTGGGTATCGTCAGATTATGTGACGATCAATGAAACAACTGAAAAAACAACGCCAGACGAAGTAGTAGAGGTATCTACAACAACAACTGAACCTAAAAGCACTACATTTACGATTTTAGTTGATACGTTAAATGTCCGAAAAAAGGCAGATTTAACATCTAAAAAAGTAGGCACTGTTTCGAATGGACAATCCTTTAAAGTACTAGCACAAGAGCATAATTGGGTGCAAATTCAGTACAGCGACAAAAAAACGGGTTGGGTCTATAGTTTCTACGGGACATTTTCAAATACGGTGAAAACACCTTCGAAAACTTCATCTTCACCAGCATCAACATCAGCGCTTGAATCTGTCACGATTATTTATAATGGGACAAACTTACGCACAGATGCGTCTACAACGGCAGACGTGGTAGAACGTGTAGATGCTGGTCAAACGTACCCCATTGTAGGTGCTAAAGATGATTTTTACGAAATTCAGTTAGCTGATCAAACAGCGTTCGTCGCAAACTGGGTAGTCTCCACGTCGCAAAATAGTACAGCGACGATTAACACGCCAAAGTCTGAACCAAGAAAAAAAGGAACTTTAAACGGACTAACGATTGTCGTGGATGCTGGTCATGGTGGCAATGACCATGGTACAACTGGGCAGCGAGGAACTGATGAAAAAGAGATTACATTAAAAACAGCATCGCTTCTTGCCTCCAAATTAAGTGCGGCAGGTGCCAATGTTGTAATGACACGAGAATCAGATGAATACGTTGCACTGCGCAAACGGGTGTCGATAGCACACCAACATGAGGCAGATGCCTTTATTAGTATTCACTATGATGCTACTGACAATAGCTCTATTTCTGGTTTTACCTCCTATTACTTAAACAACAATCAAAAAGGGCTCGCCGAAGCAATACATAATGGGCTTGCTAGCAAAATTAATTTAAAGGATAGAGGTACTCAGGAAGGAAATTATTTAGTACTACGTGAAAACCGACAAAAAGCAGTACTTCTCGAGTTAGGTTTCCTAAGTAATGCAAATGAAGAGCGGATCATTACAACGGCAAAATTCCGAGAACAAGCGACACTTGGAATTTATCAAGGGATTTTAGATTACTTTGATGCAAACGAATAAATAAAAAGCTAAGACAAAATAAAAAAGTGTTAGATTGATTGCAGTCAATCTAACACTTTTTGCTTTGTTGAAAGGCCACTTCTGCGGTTGCTTTCCGCGGAAACACCTTAAACGCAGCAATTTAACAGATGTATCACGCTATTTTGACTCAAGTAAAATGGTCACTGGCCCGTCATTTGTCAATGCTACGTCCATCATTGCACCGAAAATACCAGTCTCTACTTGTAATCCATATTCGCGTAAAGCATCATTAAAAGCTTCCCATAACGGTTTCGCGATTTCTGGTCTTGCTGCACGCGTAAAACTTGGACGATTGCCCTTTTTAGCATCTCCATACAATGTAAATTGGGATACAGAGAGGATTGCGCCACCATGCTCTAAAATGGAATGATTCATTTTCCCTTCACGATCTTCCCATAAGCGTAGCTGCGCGATTTTTTTGGCTAAATAAGCAACATCCTCTGCTGTATCGTCATGTGTAATGCCAACTAGAAGCACGTAGCCACTATCAATAGCACCTGTTATTTCTCCTTGCACTGTGACAGATGCTGCCTTACTACGCTGTAAAACTACTTTCATTATGTTACCCCTCAATCTAGCAAAATCGTTCCACCCGTCACTTTACTTGCAATGAAACAATGCTCAATTTAGTTAATGACACGTTGCACAGAATAAATATCCGGTGTTTGCTTAATGCGCTCAACAACTTTATGCAAATGAGAAATATTTGATATCGAAATCGTTAGGTGAATCGTTGCAATTTTATCGCGATCTGCACGGCCACTGACCGCTAAAATATTCGTTTTCGTCTCGCTTACGATTTGCATCACTTCATTTAATATACCTGGTCGATCAAAGGCAGAAACTTCGATATCGACCGGATACTCTTTTTTCTCAGGTGTCAGCCCATGCTCCCACTCAACTTCAATTATACGCTCCTGCTCATCCTCTATTTGGATATTTGGACAGTCTGCGCGGTGTACAGAAACACCTCGACCTTTTGTAATAAAGCCGACAATGTCATCACCCGGAACCGGTGTACAGCAACGTGATAGTCGAATAAGCATATTATCAATACCTTTCACAATAACGCCTGATTCTGTACGTTTTTGTGAAAGTGGATTTTTCATTTTTTGCTCTATTTTTTCAAGCGCTTCTTCTTGTTCACGTTCTTTACGACGTTTTTCAGCTAAGCGATTGACTACTTGTTGCGCCGTAATACCATTCATTCCAACGGCAGCATATAAATCTTCTTCATTTGTGTAATTAAATTTATCGCAAACACGTTTTAAGTTTTCCGATGACATCGTTTCTTTCATATCGAAATCTTGTGAACGAATTTCTTTTTCAATCATCTCTTTCCCTTTGATGATATTTTCTTCACGAAGATGACGCTTGAAAAATTGCTTAATTTTATTTTTGGCTTGTGATGATTGCGCAATTTTTAGCCAGTCGCGACTCGGACCAAATGATTGTTTGGATGTTAAAATTTCAATGATATCACCTGTTTTTAACGGTGTATCGAGCGGTACCATCTTACCATTGATTTTGGCTCCAATTGTACGATTGCCGACTTCTGAATGCACACGGTATGCGAAATCGATAGGTACAGAACCAGCAGGCAATTCAATCACATCTCCTTCAGGTGTAAATACGTACACCATATCCGAGAATAAATCGAATTTTAATGATTCCATAAACTCTTCTGCGTTAGAAGACTCGTTTTGGAATTCTAATATTTCTCTAAACCAGGTTAATTTTTGATCGACATTTTGTTTTTCAATATCAATCTTTTTCCCCTCTTTATATGCCCAGTGTGCTGCAATCCCGTACTCTGCAATTTTATGCATTTCTTTCGTGCGAATTTGCACTTCGAGCGGGTCACCATATGGGCCAATAACCGTCGTATGCAACGATTGATATAAGTTTTGCTTTGGCATCGCAATATAATCTTTAAAACGCCCAGGCATCGGCTTCCACAACGTGTGGACGATTCCTAATACTGCATAGCAATCTTTTATGCTATCAACAAGAACGCGAATGGCTAACAAATCGTAAATTTCATTAAATTGCTTTTTTTGTAGCACCATTTTTCGATAAATGCTGTAAATATGCTTTGGACGCCCATAAACATCCGCATCAATTTCAACTTCAGAAAGTTGGGATTTCATTTCCCCCATAACATTGTCTAAATAAGCTTCACGTTCATCCCGTTTCTTTTTCATCAGACTGACAATACGATAATATTGCTGAGGATTTAAATAGCGAAGTGCAGTATCCTCCAGCTCCCATTTTACTGTCGAGATCCCTAGACGGTGTGCAAGTGGTGCAAAAATTTCAAGCGTTTCTTTTGAAATTCGGCGTTGTTTTTCAGCAGGTAAATGCTTTAACGTGCGCATATTATGCAGACGGTCAGCAAGCTTAATTAAAATGACGCGTATATCCTGTGCCATCGCGACAAACATTTTGCGGTGATTTTCCGCCTGCTGTGCTTCTTTCGATAAATATTTTATTTTACCAAGCTTCGTCACACCATCAACGAGCATTGCTACTTCCTCACCAAATTCACGCACTAAATCATCGCGTGTAAATTCCGTATCTTCCACAACATCGTGTAAAAAACCGGCTGCCACAGTTGCCGGGTCCATTTGTAATTCAGCTAAAATACCGGCAACTTGCACTGGGTGAATAATATACGGTTCACCAGAGCTACGGAATTGCTCGATATGCGCATCTCTTGCCAATTCATATGCTTTTTTCACGAATGCGACATTTTCCTCATTCATGTAGGATTTGACTAACTCAAAAACGTCCTCAGGAGTCAAAATTTGCTCTTTCGCCATAACATGTCCACCTTGCTCGTCAAATTTTTCAGATTAGATATAAACTTTATTGTATAAAAAATAGAGGTCGATTGTAAAGGGACTGTGTCATTTAGTTTAGATAATATCGTGAACAGTTCGTGTGAATGTGAAAAATATACATTTTAATGAAGAAAAAGACCCTCCACAAAGCCAATTAACTTTGCAAAGGGTCTTTTTATTTATTCGTTAGTTTGCTTTGTTGTAAGCAACCGCAATTTTTGCGCCCACTACTGCATTGTTTTTCACTAATGCAATGTTCGCCTCAAGGCTCTTACCTTCTGTTAATTCTTTTACTTTACCAAGTAAGAATGGTGTAACGTTTTTACCTTGGATACCATTTTCTTCAGCTTCTACTAATGCTTTTTCGATAATGTTTGTGATAAATGCATGCTCAAGCGCATCCGCTTCTGGAATAGGGTTCGCAATAACCGCGCCACCTTGTAAGCCTAAATCCCATTTAGCACGTAACATTGCTGCTACTTCTTCTGGTGTATCTAGTTTAAAGTTGACATCAAATCCACTTTGACGAGTGTAGAATGCAGGAAGTTCTGCAGTACCGTAACCAACTACTGGTACACCTTTTGTTTCAAGATATTCTAATGTTAAACCGATATCTAAAATCGATTTTGCACCCGCACAAATAACAGCTACATTTGATTGTGCTAATTCTTCTAAGTCTGCTGAAATATCCATTGTTGTTTCAGCACCGCGGTGTACACCACCGATACCGCCTGTTACGAAAATTTCAATGCCTGCTAGCTCTGCACAAATCATTGTTGCAGCAACAGTTGTTGCACCTAATTTTTTTGTAGCTAATAAATAGCCTAGGTCACGACGAGAAGTTTTCGCAACGCCTTGTGCATTACCAAACATTTCAAGTTCTTCGTCAGATAAACCGATTTTAATTTTACCGTCAATTAGCGCGATTGTTGCAGGTACTGCACCGTTATCACGAATAATTTGCTCTACTTCACGTGCTGTTTGCACATTTTGTGGGTATGGCATACCATGTGAGATGATTGTTGACTCTAATGCAACAATTGGTAGACCTTTCGCTTGTCCAGCTTTTACTTCTTCTGATAATACGATGAATTCTTTCATAATGTTATTCCTCCATTTCATTTTTCAACAATTCTTCTGACAATTCAGGTCTTACTGTATACGGGGATGCCAATGTATTTTTAGCATTTGTTAAGCCTGCATCAATACAAACGTCAAAGGATTGACCCCTTAACCAACTATGAATAACAGCACTTACAAAAGCATCACCTGCGCCCGTTACATCTTCAATTTTGTCGATTGCCTTTGCGCCAAAATGACGTGGTGCAATCTCTGTCGAAGCAGCATAAACACCTTTGCTACCTGCAGTAATAATGACATGCTCAGCGCCTAATTCAAGAAGCTTTTGCATCGCTTTTTCATAGCCTGCCTTGTTGTCAATTGTATGCCCTACAATTGTTTCGGCTTCGTCAGTATTACAAATAAACCATGTAACGCCTTGCAAAGTATCCGGTAATCGATTCATTTTTGGCGAAGATACCGGTACAATGACAAATGGAATTGCCCTTGCCATCGCTACTTGTTGGATGTAAGCTACCGTTTCTTTCGGACAATTTAAATCCATAATAAAGCAGCCTGCATTCATTAGCATGGCCTCGTTTTTCTTCAATAAACTCGGCACTAATAAATCATAAACATCCATATTCGCAACCGCTAATGCAAGCTCACCTTGCTCGTCCATAATCGCAGTATAAGAACCCGTTGAGGCTTCTGGTAACTGCTCGACGTAACGTAAATTCATAAATGATTCTGATGCTTCTTGGATTACTTGCCAATCCGCATCCTTACCAGCTGTTGTGAGTAACGTTACCTCATGATTCAGTCGACCTAAATTTTCCGCAATATTGCGACCAACTCCACCTACACTGAATGAGGAGCTAGCAGGATTAGAAGTACCAAATTGCACGGCCCCTTTTACATGAAATTTACGATCGAGATTTGCTCCACCGATACAAATAATTTCATTTTCCTCAGGTAAAATATAAGCACGGCCAACAATCTTCCCTTGCTTCGTTAAGCTCGACACTAAGTTTGCAAGTACTGGACGGGACAGATTCATCTTATCTGCCATCTCTTGCTGAGACATAAACGGATTTTTGCGAATTAAAGCCAGTACCGCTTGTTCTCTTTCATTCATAGCATCACCTTTTATTATATTTGTTTGTATTATAAACTTTTGTTTGAACAATGTCAAACTTTTCTCTTATTCAAGCATGTCTAAAAGGCTTTAACAGCAAAAAAATAGCACGCTAGATAACTACCTAGCATACTATTTGTACTTTTCATGTTGTTTATACGATTATGTTTCATCCGTTGTTTGCATGCTTTGGACATTAGTGAGCTAATTTCATCGGCTTTTGTTTTTTCACGATAATAACAAAAAGGCTCGCTAATAAACAAAAAACACCTGCTAAGAAAAATGCCCATGTGTACGAATTGAAAAATTTATAGATTAGACCTCCTCCGTATGCTGCTACTGCAGCTCCAGCTTGATGGGAGGCAAAAATCCATCCATAAATAATGCCACTTTTTTGCGTGCCAAAAATTTGTCTGGAAATACCGATTGTTGGCGGAACAGTCGCAATCCAATCTAAACCATAAAACGCCGTGAACAGTATAAGCAGTGTCATCGATCCTTGAGAAAGAGCGTAGGGAAGTAACACTAATGAAGCGCCTCTTAAAAGATAATACCAAAATAGTAACCAACGATTATCGAAACGATCAGATAGCCAGCCTGATAATGTTGTGCCGACTAAGTTAAAAATCCCCATGAACGATAGAAAGGAAGCGGCTGTTACTAATGGAATACCGAAACTAATGCAGTAGGATACAAAATGGGTTCCGATTAAACCACTTGTTGATAAACCGCAAATAAAAAAACTGCCAGCCAAAAGCCAAAATTCTTTTACTTTCACAGCTTCAAACAAGCCGTTAAAGGCAATAATGATTGGATTTTTCTTATGCTCTTCTTCACTTTCTACTCTTTCCTCTTCAAGCCCATATGGCAGAAGACCGACATCTTTCGGTTTATTTTTCATAAACAATAAAATCATCATAAACATAATCGAGCTTAACACGATAATTAATGCAATTGCCCATCGCCATGAGGACTCTTCAATAATCATGGCTAAAATCGGTAGCAGCACTAACTGCCCTGTTGCAGTACTTGCAGTTAATATTCCTAGTGCAAGCCCTCTTCTTTTCTCGAACCAATTATTTGCTACGAAAGGACTTAATACAGTTAAAAATAGACTGGCTCCTAGACCAATAATAAAGCCCCAAATAATCATTAATTGCCATGCTTGCTGCATCAATAGTGTAAGCGCAATGCCCACTATTAAGACAGCCATAGCGGCCAACATCATTTTCTTTAAGCCGATAACTTCGAGTAATGCTGCCATAAACGGACCTGAAATGCCATATAAAAAAAGACTAATGGCAAAAGCCATTGCAATGACCGATCGATCCCAGCCAAATTCCTGTTCAAACGGTCCGAGAAAAACACCTGAAGAAGATAAGGTGATGCCTGCTACAATAATCGAGAAAAATGTAATAACTAAAATAAACCAACTGTAATGAATACGCTTCATAAGCCACCTACATTTCGATAAAAATGGTAATATTTTTTCAATATTAAAAATATATGTATATACATATATAATAATGACTCAACATTTTGGATGTCAAGAAAAAAATTCCATTTAGTGGTACAATGATAGATAATGATAAAGTGAAAGGAGATCTAGTTATGGAGAGAAATTACTTAGACATTGACTATACTCAAATTTGTGTATGTGCAAATCTTAGAAAAAAAACTAGGGTCGTTACGCAACTGTATGATAAAGTACTTGAGCCTACTAATTTAAAAGTAACACAATACTCGATGCTAGCAAATATCGCCCAACATAAAGCAGTGACAGTAAGTCAATTAGGTGAAATTCTATTACTTGATCAAACAACCATCACTCGCAATGTCAATCTCTTGAAAAAAAATGACTATGTAGAAGTTAAGCGCGATCCACAAGATGGGCGCACAAAAATGATCTCTTTAACGACTACAGGAATGCAAAAATTAACGGAAGCAGCTCCTATTTGGATGGATATTCAGGAGAAAATTATCCATGATATTGGACTTGAAAAATATAAAGACTTTTATGAAACGCTAAATAAAATTCAACAAGTCGTGAAATCCTACGACTAATTGTCAGAATTGTTTGAGTGCCTGGCACCAAAAAGAACTAAAAAAAGCTGCCCGATTTTCGGGACAGCTTTTTTTAGTATTAATATTGAATTAACGTTTTCACGCTTAAATCGCCTAATTTTGCACGACCATTTAGTTCGTTTAATTCGATTAGGAACGCACAGCCTACTACTTCTCCGCCTAATTCCTCAATTAAGCGTACAGTTGCCTCTACTGTCCCACCTGTTGCTAGTAAATCATCACAAATAAGCACTTTTTGACCTGGTTTGATGGCATCTTTATGCATTGTTAATGTATCTTTACCGTACTCTAAACCGTAATCTGCACTAATGACTTCACGTGGCAATTTTCCAGGTTTACGAACTGGCGCAAAGCCAATTTCAAGCGCATAGGCAACTGGGCAACCGATAATAAAACCACGTGCTTCAGGGCCAACGATAATTTCCGCCCCTACTTCCTTGGCATATTCAACGATTTGATCCGTTGCATATTTGTAAGCTGGACCGTTGTCCATAATTGTTGTAATATCTTTGAAACTAATGCCTTCTTTTGGCCAGTTCTCAACCGTTGTCACGTATTGCTTTAAATCCATAGTACTTACTCCTCCTACGAAATGGTATTCGCATATAAATTTAATCGTTCATCAAACCATTGTTTTAGCTCTATATAAGGTGCATAGACAAGTTTTTGTTCTATTTCAATCTGTTCTGAACGTTGTTTGTAAGACGGTGCCTCCGTTAATGGTGTTTTCGGGACATTTACGTTGACAGTCGTCAGTCCACTCTCCATTTTAACAAAATTAAGTTCAAAAAACACCTGTGTCATAAATTTTAATGCTTCTAATGGCCAACCCGTATGCTTAGCTAAATCCGGTAAGTGCATGTCCAATGGAAATGCAGGACGTTGCTTTAGAAATTTATAGTACCAAGCAAATTGTTCACGACTAGGCATGCCATTGAAATATTGAGAATCCGGCATATAAAAATGGGCATAAATTCGTGTTGGCGCCATTTTTTGTAAAGCTTTTTCTAACAATTGAACATGATGTGGTAAATCCAGTAACACAATATAATCTGTTTGCTCCACATTGGATAGCTCAGCATCAACTAATTGAATTGGCACACCAAGCAATGATTGATAATAGCTAATCGTCTCAGGACGGAACGCAAAAAAGATAGCTTCCTCTTTTGGCACTGTATGTAACCAACGAGATGTTTGACGAATGCCACGAATATCAAATAATTGCCACTCAGTCGTTTGGACGTCCTCAATCATAAATTGTGGCTTTTTACGCCCTTGCCACTCATTAATTTGAAGATCACCCGTAAACGATATTTTAATGCCATATGTCAACTCATTGTACAAATGCCCTTTATTAAAGCCTACACTGTCCAATTTCTCCAAACCGTCCGTTAATTCCATCTTAATATGATTTTCAGCGGCTCCAATTTTACGCATTGTGGCAATTTCCACATCTTCAAGCACATACACTGGCTTAGGGAAATCTGTACCGAATGGACCAAGCGTTGCAATCTCTTCAATAGCATCCACAGAAATTTCATCAATTTTAAGTGGAATATCGATCGACAGAACCGGTATTAATTGCTCTTCTGTTAAACACTCTCTTGCCTGTGCATCCAAGCGTGCGCGCAGTTCATCCACGTGTTCTAACGGTAACGTCATACCCGCTGCCATCGGATGTCCTCCGAAATGAGGTAAAATATCTCTATTTTTCGCCAATTCATTATATAAATGGAATCCTTCAATACTACGTGCAGATCCTTTAGCTGTCCCTTTCTCAAAATCTAGTGAAAGAACAATCGTCGGACGATAATAAAGTTCAACAAGTCTGGATGCGACAATACCGACAACGCCAGCATTCCACCCTTCCCCTGCTACAACTAACACACGAGAATCGCCAATTTTTTCATCTGCTTCAATGCACGCAATCGCCTCATCTGTAATACTTTTGACAATATCTTTACGCTCTGTATTGCACGCATTTAACCGTTTCGCCAGTGTTGCCGCCTTTGTTGTATCTTCTGCCATTAATAACTCGACAGCGGGAGAGGCTTCGCCAAGGCGCCCAACTGCATTTAAACGTGGCCCAAAATAAAAGCCGATTGTTTCTTCATTAATCGTTGCTTGCTCAGCACTTGCCACCTCACACATCGCCTGTATCCATGGACTAAGTGAACGACGCATTTCCTCAATGCCTCGCTTTACAAGATAACGGTTTTCGTCCACTAACGGTACTAAATCCGCAACCGTGCCAATTGCCACAAACTCAAATAAATGTGTTGGCAGTTCCCCATAGAGGGCATGTGCTAATTTAAATGCCACCCCAACACCTGCCAGCTCACCAAATGGATAATGCCCCTCTGGTACACGTGGATGTAAAATAATATCCGCAGGCGGTAATTCCTCACCTGGCTCATGGTGATCTGTCACGATGACATCCATTCCAAGTTCTTTTGCCACGCGAATCGGTTCAATACCTGAAATGCCGTTATCTACCGTTAGTATTAATTGAATGCCCTCTTCATGGGCTTCCCGAAATAACGCTTCACTCGGACCATAGCCATGTAAAAAGCGATTCGGTATTTTAAAGGATACATCTGCGCCAAGGTCTAGTAATACATTGAGCATTACTGTTGTACTTGTTACACCGTCCGCATCATAGTCTCCGTACACTAATATTTTCTCGTTGTTTTCAAGCGCTTGCTGAATGCGCGCTACTGCTTCTGTCATGCCATGCATTAAAAATGGGTCGTGGATATTCGCTTCTGTCATATTTAATATGCTTTCTGCATCGGCTGAAGTTGTACAACCTCGTGCCGCCAAAATTTTCGCCGCAATTGCAGAAAGATGTAAGTCATTTTGTAATGTTTGTACAAGTTGTGCGTCTGGGCGCTCTACCTGCCATCTTTTTTTCGATAAAATCATTTTTCTCACTTCCTCACGAAGGCTATTATACCGAAAATCTAGCTTCTACGCACTATGCACTAGCTTACTAGTTTTATCCTGATTTAATAGGTTGTCTCTTATTTCGTTATTTCTAACATGGATTTTTTGCGTCAATACGAAAAAGCCTACTCGAAAAAAGAGTAGACTTCACCGGTATTACAAGCAAATGCACTCATCATACAAATTTAAACCTGCGCTGGCGATGCTCGTCGAGACTCGGGTCTCCTGCAAGTACTATACGGCTTTTATTCAAGAAATTTGATAATTGTTATTCACATATAATATATGATTCGCTATAATCATTTGGATGTATGAAAGAGAAAGTAGGTACGTGATGATTGAAATTTTTTGGCTATGCTATTTAGGCTTTTTAGCAATTGCTTCAATTGGAATATTCTTGAAAGATGGTTATAAAACTTCTTTTGGTATAGTCGATTTTGTTTTTTCCTTTATTACTTGGATAGGTCTATTTTGTTATGTTACAAATCAGCAAATACTTCCCCTAGTTGTATGGAAATTTGTCTTTATCTTTGGCTTATTATTTGATGTTGGCTTTAGCTTTAAAAAGTTTAATGAAGAAGTTCGTTATGATGGTGAGCCACTCTATGTTCAACTAGCTATTTTCGGCATCATATCGTTCATCCTTATTGGCCCATTATATGTTGGGTTATTTATGTATGCGTTTAAATAAAGTGTATTCATTACTTCCACGATGGCGTTCAAAATAAGGTTAGAAAAAGTGCTAGATTGACTCAGTCAGTCTAACACTTTTTTCGCTTTATGTTCGCTTAGCACACACGTAAGCCGAAGCGAAGTGCCAGGCACCGAAGCAATTCTATTAAAGCGGAGACTTCTCCAGCAAACCTTTAGAAGCTGCGATCAATGCTTCGACTTTCGCAACATCGCCTTCATGTAAAGCAGTCACGATTGCACTGCCAACAATTACGCCATCGCCCAGAGCGCCCATACTTACTACTTGTTCAGGTGTTGAAATCCCGAAGCCAGCTAACACAGGGATATTACACATTTGCATTAAACGCCCAAAATGACCTTCTAAATCATCCGCAAAGCTTGCGCGCGCCCCTGTAATGCCGTTAACTGTTACAGCATAAACAAAGCCTTGACTAGCCGCTGCAATACGAGCAATTCGCGCTGGTGGACTTGTTAACGATACAAGCTGCACGATATCTACGCCATGAGGATTTAAAGTTTGACGTAAAATGGCACTTTCCTCTAAAGGTACGTCAGGTACGATTAAGCCTTTTACCCCCCCTGCTACACAAGCGCGCGCAAACTCTTCCAAGCCATACGCTAATACAGGATTAAAATATGTCATGACGACTAATGGCACTGTTACTTCTTGACGGAATGATGCTAGTGCTGCTAAAACATTACGCAATGTCACACCTTGCGCTAAAGCACGTTCTCCTGCTTGTTCAATTGTAGGGCCATCTGCAACAGGATCCGTAAATGGAATACCAACTTCAATCGCTGTTACCCCCATTTTTTGTAATGATACAATTGTCGGCTTTAATGTTGAAAGTCCACCATCCCCTGCCATAATATAAGGCACAAATGCCTTATTACCGGCGTTTTTCGCTTGTTCAATTGCTTGCTGTAACGTTATCATAATTCTTCACCTCCAAGTACTGCGCGGACAGTATGCACATCCTTATCACCGCGACCTGATAAACAAACCACAATAATATCATCTGCATCCATTTCTTTTGCCAGCTTGGTCGTATAGGCAATGGCATGTGCACTTTCCAACGCAGGTAAAATCCCCTCTGTACGGCTTAGTAATTGTAAACCTTTAAGTGCCTCTTCATCTGTAATAGAATCAAACTTGGCGCGGCCGATATCATGCAAATAACAATGCTCTGGCCCCTTGCCAGGATAATCAAGACCAGCTGAAATGGAATGAGCCTCCTGCACAAACCCATTGTCATCTTGTAATAAATACATATACGCTCCGTGTAAAACACCTAACTGCCCGCCTGCAATCGCTGCTGCATGCTTCCCAGTATCAAGTCCACTGCCAGCCGCTTCTACACCATATAGCGCGACCGCTTCGTCATCTACAAATGGATGGAACATACCAATCGCATTACTACCGCCACCTATACAAGCGACCACCGCATTTGGTAAACGCCCTTCTTTTTCCAGTATTTGCGCTCTTGTTTCCACACCGATTATACGTTGGAAGTCCCGCACAATTTTCGGGAATGGATGGGGGCCTAGAGCTGAGCCTAATATATAATGGGTATCTTCAACATTCGTCACCCAGTAACGTAGCGCGGCATTGACTGCATCTTTCAGCGTTTTTGACCCTGTTTCCACCGACTCGACCTTTGTACCAAGTAGCTCCATACGGAAAACATTTAACTGTTGTCGTTTAATATCCTCTGCACCCATAAACACAACGCATTCCAAATTTAACAATGCACAAGCAGTGGCTGTTGCTACACCATGTTGACCTGCACCCGTTTCCGCCACTATTTTCTTTTTCCCCATCCGTTTGGCAAGAAGCGCTTGCCCGATTGCATTATTAATTTTATGGGCGCCAGTATGATTTAAATCTTCTCGCTTTAAATAAATCTTCGCTCCTGCAAGCGCTTTGGTTAAATTTTGTGCATAATACAGCGGTGTCTCACGCCCTACATATTCCTGTAAGTAGTAGGCTAGCTCATCTGTGAATGTTGGATCTATCATTGCCTCGTCAAATGCCGCTTCTAGTTCTATTAAAGCGGTCATTAATGTTTCAGGCACATACTGCCCGCCAAATTTCCCGTAGCGTCCTTCCTTTGTCGGTACACTATTTGCTATTGAAATGGCCATTATATTCTCCCCCTCTTTACTGCTTGTAAAAATGCTGCTATTTTTTCCGTATCCTTGCTACCCTCTGTTTCAACCCCACTTGATACATCTACCATGCAAGGCGACACGAGCGCCAATGCCTCATGAATGTTTTCTATCTTTAAACCACCTGCTAAAATTAACTTTTCACGTGGAATGCCCGCTGTCTCGAGCAATGTCCAATCAAAAGTATGACCACTGCCCCCTTTGTAGTCCGTGCCAGGCGCGTCAAATAGATAATAATCGACTGCATAGTTGGCAGCTGCTTGCACATCTGTAGCACAACGAACGGACAGTGCTTTAATGGAAGGATAGCCTTGCTGCACAATAAAATCAGGGGTTTCGTCGCCATGATACTGCACATAATCTAATGGCACGTTAGAAACTGTCGCGCGTAACTCCTCAGGCGTTGGATTAACAAAAACACCTATTTTCAATACACCTTCAGGTACATGCTTTGCCAATTGTTGCGCCTGTTCAATGGACACTTGCCGTTTACTTGCAGCAAAGACAAAACCAATAGCATCCGCGCCCGCTTGCACGGCGGCTTGCACATGTTGGACTTCTTTCAAACCACAAATTTTCACCTTCGTCATACGGATGCCCCCGCTTTCGATACTTGTAATTGTTGCAATGCTACACCTGCATCGCCACTACGCATTAATGACTCCCCTACTAGAACAGCACTTGCACCCATCTTCGCAACCTTTTTAGCATCTTCATTATTCCAAATACCACTTTCACTAATGAGCACTCGTTGCTCCCCAAATGGGAAGGCTTGTGCAATTTCCTTTGTCCGTGCTAAATCAACCTCAAATGTGCGTAAATCTCGATTGTTTACACCAATTAACTTCGCCCCTACAGCGAGTGCCCGTTCAAGCTCTACTGTATCGTGAACTTCTACTAATACTTCAAGTCCTAAACTTGAGGCGAAGTGATATAAATCTTGTAACGTTGCATCGTCAAGTGCTGCTACAATTAATAAAATGATCGATGCACCAGCAGCCTTTGCATAACGAATTTGTACACGGTCAATCATAAAATCTTTACAAAGAAGTGGTGTTTGAACCGCATTCGCAACGGCCGCTAAATCATCAAATGAGCCTTGAAAAAATGTTTTATCTGTTAAAACCGAAATAGCAGCTGCGCCAGCTTGTGCATAAATTTTTGCCTGCTTTACTGGATTAGCTCCCTCTGCAATAAGACCTTTCGAAGGAGAAGCACGTTTCATTTCTGCAATCACTTGCAACGTGTCAGCCGTTTTTAACGTTGTGAACAAAGAGGCACGCTTACTTTCACTCACATTAGTTAATGGATCTGGCTGTGCAAGTAAGTCGGCTACTTCTATTTTTTTCTGTTCGATAATTTTCGTTAGTATATTCATTGCCCAATCTCCACCTCTTTCATTTTCTCACTATAAGTAACGACTGCCTGTAATTTCTGCAACGCGCGCCCACTGAAAATACTATCTTTGGCCATTTCCACACCTTCTTTGACGGTTTGTGCTAGGCCGTGGCTAAACAAACCAATTCCCGCATTTAACAATACTGTATCCAAGTAAGCGCTTTGTTCACCTGCTAGTAATTTGCGCATAATGATGGCATTGTCTTGCGCATCTCCGCCGCGAATCGCTTCTAACGGAGCATAGTGCAGTCCGACATCCTCTGCAGTTAAAGAAAATGGAATCAAGTCCCCTTTATCCACTAAGACAAATGTATTTTGACCAGCAAGTGACGCTTCATCCAATCCTTTTGGACCAGAAACGACAATGGCTCGCTGCCTTCCAAGCATTTGCAACACAGTAGCATATTCCATCACAAAGTTTGGACGATTGATGCCGGTAAATTGCGTTGCTAATGGTACTGGATTAGTTAGTGGACCGACAAGATTAAAAATCGTTGGCTTCCCTATAGCACGCCTTACCTCCCCTATTCGCTTCAATTTCGGATGCACGTTCGGCGCATATAAAAAGGCAATACCTTCTTTTTCTAAAAGTGCAGTCGTTTGTTCAATCGAAATATTTGTATGAATGCCTAAAGCCTCTAATACATCCGCACTACCTGATGCCGATGAAATTTTACGATTTCCATGTTTGGCCATCTTGACTCCTGCCCCTGCCAATACAAAGGCTGAAGCAGTACTAATATTAAATGTATTTAAGCCATCTCCCCCTGTACCACAGTTATCCATATAGACACCTGCTTTTGCTGGTACTTGCAGTGCAAACGAACGCATCACCGTTGCTAATGCTGCTACTTCATGTGCCGTTTCGCCCTTTGCGGATAAGCTGATTAAAAAATGGGCAATGTCATCTTGTGGCGTCTCCTGTTGGAACATCCATTGGGCCGCTTCAAACATTTCCTCATACATTAAATGTTGTCGCTGCTGAACCTTTCGTTGTATAGTTTCCATCATTTCACTCCACCTTTATTTTCTAAATGTTGTAAAAATAGCTGTTGTTCTGTATTTACTTGTTTCAGTACATTATGGACATTTGAATATTTGGTCACCATAACAGTCGATTGCATATGCATGGTCTTGTTTTCAACAACAATCGATTTGCCTGTTAATGCAAAATCTAAATGGCCATTAAAGCCGATAAATCCAATAGCGCCACCAAAATTGCCCGCTGTCTGTGCTGTTGTTTCTAAATGCTTGTCGCTTAATTGTGTAGGTAGATTAATAGATGCAAATGGGGGTAACGTTGCAGCTAATACATCTACTGCATGTAGCATCGGTAAAAGTTGCCCCTCGACTCGGGATGTCAGATGCAATGCTTGCTTTGAGCGCTCCATTCTCATAGCATCAATGACCTGTATAGAATCACGGAAACAAACAGTTGCCAACTCTTGTTGCACAGCTGTGACAAGAACTGCATGCGATTTTTTCACCTCGGCATTGTCGTACAGTTTACGTTCATGTTGTAAATCTTCAACAGTTGTAGCACCTCGTGGAAAAGATCCTTCTGTTGGCGTTGCAATTACACGTTGGTCTTTTACGCGAATCAAACTTTCCGGTGATGTTCCTAGCACAATATGGTCATCAAATGTTACATAATACATATATGGTGCAGCATTTTTTTTGCGTAATTGACGATAGAGTGCAAATGCATCGCCCTCGATAGTTGCTAGTAATTGTTTAGATAGGACTACACGAGAATGCTCATCGTTTAATGTGCTCGTTAAATTTGTAATAAATTGTTCCAGTTGTGGATCTGATACAGTCTTGAACGCTTGATAGGACCATGTTGTCTCTTCCCCTTCATCGCCCGTTAACAACTGCTGTGCCAACTCCTCTAAATTTGGCTCTTTCGTTTCCGCGTCAATATTCGTATAGATCAATGTCACTTCATCCGTTACATGGTCGAAAACGACAATCGTTTCATACACATGGAAATGAACATCTGGTAGCTCAAACAGTCCTTCGTTACTAGCTTCATTGTTCATAGCATGACTGCCAATATAACCGATAGCACCACCTGAAAATGGAAATTCAGTCGTATTGGAAATACGTGGCATCAGGCGCTTCAACAATACGAAAGGGTCGCCTTTATGTGTATACGTTTTTCCTGTTTTATAGGCGTATTCTTTGATTTCATCCCCCACGCCTTTATACGTTTTCCGTGGATTGGCACCAATAAAAGAAAAACGTCCTGCTCCTTCCTGTTGCGCTGAACTTTCCAGCAAAAATTTATGCGTACCTTGCAGGCGTCTAAAAATTAAAATTGGTGTTAACGAATCCCCATTTATCGTTTTCATTTTTGTTCTAGAACTTGTTGTTTGCATATTGACTAAACTCCTTTATGAATAAATATTTTTGCATATTACGAGTTTTATGAAACTTAAAACAAAACAAAAAAAGCCCTCTGCAAATAGGAATTTCCCAATTGCAGAGGACGATCATGACCGCGTTGCCACCTCATATTAGAGCGATAAAGCTCTCACTTATGTGCTTCATTTTCACCTATAGTAAATAAAATCGATCGCTGTGTTTTCATGCGAAAGATCTTGTAGGCATATGCCTAATAAACAGTTGTAAGACAACCGTTCAAATGGAAGCACCCCCGATAACGTGGGGAATCCGTTTGCTATTCTACATAGCAACTCTCATAAGTCCATTCACACAAGCTACAAATCAGTTTACACCGGCCACTGACTCTCTAAATTGCACACTTATGCTACTACTCTTATTCAACAATTTCTCAGCTATTCTCGTCTATGCTCTGCTCATCTGTTCTAAGGCTGATCTCGCTCCCGAGACCTTCTACCATATCCGAACGAAAAGTTAGCCTTATTCTATGCCAACCTACAATAATTGTCAACCAATTCTGATGAAAAGGTGAAAAGCAACTTATTTCTATTCCATTCTTTATTGACTTAAAACCGCTATCACTTCCATTTGCATAGGCTTCCTGATTTTCGTTGCGGTTTGCGGGGCGGGGCTTAAGCCTCTTCCTTCATTACACTATGTTTGTTGTCTTCGTCCAGTAGGTATCGAGCAAACCTTCACTGCAATAATTTATTTTAATGCGACAAAGTATCAATAAAATAAAAGCGGCTGTAGATAAACTCGGGAAATCTTGGCGTTTTGTCTACAGCCTAAAAACGCTAGTTTGCCTAGTATTTTTGATTATTTTTTTCAAGTTTATCATTTTTATATATTAGCACCATTAATATCGTGGCTGCCAACACCAAGATTACTAGTAGAATCAACCTTTTAATTAACTCTAGCTCATTATCAATTAGTAGAAAACCGGTTGCTAAACCAACAACTATAGCTAAAAAAGTCATTAAAAAGCTTGTCTTCATAAAGCATCCCACTTTCTCTATTTGTTTTGATAAAAAGCTGAAACTTTTGAGAATAGATAAAATACGTATACCCGAAAAAGCGTTAAATAAATTAATAACCTTTCACTTTAAAGGTAGACCATCTTTTTAATTATAATTTAGCAAAACTTATTTTTTAAATCAATTAACACCACAAGCCTGCCAGTCGTTTTCAAACATACAAAAAGAGCCATCTCAACAATAGTTAAGAATGGCTCTTTTCATTAGTTATTAAACAGTAGGTTCGTCTGTTCCCCATTGTTTTTTCTCTTTTTTACGTAATTGACCATCTGATTTTTTCATCTCACGCACTTTTAGTGAGTACCAGATTTGGGCTGCAATACAGATAGATGAATACATACCTGTAATTAAACCAATTAATAACGCAATAGAGAATGTTGTAATGGATGGCGCACCGAAAATAAGGAGTGACACGACTACGATAATTACAGTTAATACCGTATTGACCGAACGTCCCATCGTTTGACGTAACGATTTATTGACAATATTCGCTAAAACTTCACGGTCTTTAATTGTATCGTGTTGTTCTAAGTTTTCTCGCATACGGTCAAATGTAACAATGGTATCGTTAATAGAGTAACCAACAATTGTCAAGACGGCCGCAATAAACGTAATATCCACCTCTAAGCGCATAAAACTAAATACCGCAATGATTAGGAATACGTCATGCAGTAGTGACACAATAGCACCAACACCCATGCGCCATTCAAAGCGAACTGCTACATAAATGATGATACCTATTGCAGCAAGTACTAATGCTTTAATAGCATTTTTTACAAGCTCTTTACCGATTGTAGGAGAAACGGTACTTACGCCAGGCTCATGACCATATTTCTCGCCAGCTACTTTTTTGAATTTTAAAATGTCACTTTGTGATAAATCATCTTTATAACGGATTACCGCCATTTTACTTTTCTCACCTGAAAGCACGATATCTTCAGATGGGAAACCGATGCTAGACACATAAGTAGAAACTTCTTCTTTCGTTAACGTTTGATCTGCTTCAATTTGCACACGTGTACCACTTGAGAAGTCAATCCCAAGATTTAAGCGGAAAATACCAAGTACGATAATCCCTGCTACAAAAATAGCCATAGAGAACGTATAGAATTTTTTGCGGTTGTGTACAAAGTCAAAACGATCAAATTTCGTAGATAAATCTAATGTACCGATATTTTCATCCAAGCTATGTTGTTTAGATTTTGGAATACCAAACCACGCTGGATTATTGAAGTAACCACTGTTCACAAGCAATCCTAGTAACACACGAGAACCCCAAACAGCTGTTAGGAAGCTCAATAAGATACTAATGATTAATGTTGTTGCAAATCCTTTAACAGAACTTGTCCCGAAGTAGAATAATACTCCTGCAGCTAATAAAGTTGTTAGCTGTGCATCGACAATCGCTGATAAAGATTGCTTTGAACCAAGCTGGAATGCTTGTTTAACAGAATAACCAACACGTAATTCTTCACGAATACGTTCTGCTGCTAGAATATTGGCATCGACTGCCATCCCTATACCGAGCACAATCGCGGCAATACCTGGCAATGTCAAGACAGCATTAATCCAGTCGAACACAACAAGAACTAGGAATGTGAATACAGCAAGGGTAATGATTGAAATAAAGCCAGGTAAACGGTAGTAGAATAGCATAAATATGAAGATTACTATTACGCCGACAATACCTGCAAACACTGTACTTTTCAATGCTTGGTCACCAAATTGTGCGCCTACTGATGTAGAATAAATCTCATTAAGCTTCACTGGTAGTGCCCCTGCATTTAAAATACCAGCTAAATTTTTTGTTTCGTCAACAGTAAAATTACCGCTGATCATAACATCCGTTGTATTTAATGTTTGATTAACTGTTGCTGCAGATGAATAGCGAGGTTTCGCTTTTTGTGATTCTGCTTTATAAGAATCGACACCTTCTTCAAAATCTAACCATACAACAAGTAAATTTTGGCCTTGTGGTTTGGCAGCAATTTTACTTGTAATATCCGCAAATTTTTTCGCATCTTTTAACGTTAGTGAAACAATTGGACGGTTTTGTTGGTCAAAGGAATCCTTCGCACCATCAGCTTTTAAATCATCACCATCTAATAGTAAATTATCATCGACATCACGGAATGTTAAATTCGCAGAAGTAGATAGCATTTTACGAGCAGATTCTTGATCTTCAACCCCCGCTAATTGCACACGGATACGGTTTTTGTCTTCAACCTGAATGCTCGGTTCACTTACGCCAAGCGCATTGACACGGTTTCCAAGAGCTGTTGCCGTTGCAGTTACAACTTCCGGTGTAATTTTTTGTCCTTCTTTTAATTCTTTGACCTCATAAAGTACTTCAAACCCGCCTTGTAAATCAAGACCAAGCTTAATGTCCTTTAAGACGCCTTGTGCAGTCGTACCCATGGTTGAAAAGAATAATACCATCAGTAGCACGAACGCCACAATTCGACTTCTTAATTTCATCTATAAATCCTCCTCGAATTGGTGCAAGGGCATCCCTTACACTGCAAACAAGTATACTAGCAATCCCTTTTGAAGCCTGTATTCCTCCTTTTCCTCTAGAATCATGTAGCCTGTGCTTCAAAAGGTTTGCTTACTTATTTCAATCGTTCAATAACGCGCAAATCCCGTACTAATAGAAGATGTTCTTCCATTTCATTATGAATAGTAAGCGGAACATTTATGTAGGGAAATAAAAAACCCATACCACTTTTTACTGCCTATTTTTTTCGATACGGCTTGTACAAAGTAAAAAAGCGCAACACACTTATTATGAAACACGTTGCGCTTGGTGTCAATTCAACACTGTAGTATTCTTATTAATCTTTTACAGAACCGACAAATTCTGCTTGTGTTTTTAATGGCCCAAGCAAAGATTTTAATTCTTCCGTGTTTATTTCTGCAAACCAATCATCACTTTGTAAAAACTCTACTTGGTTGAATGATACGATATCAGATGGTGATACTGCAAAAATAGTCGCAATAATCTCATATAAGCGCAATTGTTCAACATTTTTTTTTCGCCATTTCTTTTCTACACAAAAACGCCATAATTCTTCTGCGGTGATCGCATCATATTTATAATACCGAAACTCTGCAATCTTACTATCAATTGCCGGACGAATTTTTTCAAATAGTTGTGCATGTTGCATACTCATTTTGAATCATCTCCAATCAAAGTTGTATCGTAAGAAGTAATTGCATACAAATAGTGTAAATGAATTTTTGCGGCTTGAGAAGGGACGGATGGCATGAGTTCTTTTGTACGAGGTACACTATTTTTAATGTTTGTTATTTTTTTATCTAAACTCTTTGGCTTCTTTTATAGAATGCAATTTATGCGTATTGCGGGTGAAGAAGCAGTCGGCATTTATATGACCGCCTATCCTGCATTTATTTTCTTCATCTCACTCATTCAACTTGGACTACCTATCGCTGTTGCTAAAATTGTAGCAGAATTACTAGCAAAAAATAAGCGTGAAAGCATTTTTGGCGTCATGCGGACGGCTATCATTTGGTCGTTTATTGGTATGATTGTTTTTATGCCACTCCTTGCACTAACAATACCTTATATTTCTACTACGCTGTTACATAATGAACAAACAACCATTACACTTTGGATTGCACTCTTTGCTGTGCCTGTTTCAGTCGGATCAGGATTACTTCGCGCTTATTTACAAGGCGTTTCGAAAATTACACCGACTGCTTGGGCACAAATGCTTGAACAAGTTATTCGTATCGGATTTATTACCTTTATGTTACCGCTAGTCGCTGCTTATAATAATGCCGCTATTACTGCAGCCTCTGCCATGGGTATTACGCTGTTAGCTGAAGTAGTTGCTTTCTTGTATTTATGGCTCCATTACACGGTTTCCAAGAAAAAGTTATTGCCTAAAAAAAGCAAAGTGGAGTCCTACCCTGCTTCACCGATGCTACGGGTTGCCGTACCTTCAGCTGGAAGCAAGCTATTTGGCTCGTTCACATGGTTTTTAGAGCCGATTATCTTTTTAAAGGCATTGACGATGGCAGGATTGACTGCTTCGGCTGCCACTATTTTATATGGCGTTATTTCAGGTGTTTTAGTGCCTCTACTACTGTTTCCTGCTTTTGTCTCTACCGCATTGTCCATTGTTCTTATCCCTGCTGTTAGTGATGCCGTTGCACGCCAACATAACGCTCTATTACAAGAGCGGATTTCCGTGTCGCTACGCCTATCATCGTTGGTAGGTTGCTTTGCTGCCACTTACTTTTTCGTGCATGGCGACGACTTAGCGATGAAATTATTTCACTTAGAAGAAAATAGAGGCTATGTGAAAATTTTAGCACCGATATTTTATTTTTATTATATTCAAAGTCCACTTCATTCGATTTTACAAGCCGTTGGTGAAGCTCGTGCTGCAATGATGAATTCAATTTACGGTGGTCTTGGAAAATTGTTCGTTATGTTTGTACTAGCCTCCCAACCTGGCATACAGGAAAAAGGTGCAGTAGTAGCGATTGGCTTTGGCGTTTTATTAACATCGTTTTTGCATATCGCGACAGTAAGACAACGCAAAAATTTGCGCGCAGGCTTCCGCATGTTCGTTGTACCTTATAGTTGTTTTATTGCGGTTTGTATTGCCCAATATTTCTTTATGCAAATAATGCCACTACCTTTGCTTTTAAGTAGTTGTGTAACATTATTTTTACTATTTACGCTATTACTAATGACCAATCAATTACGTTTCACAGACTTCCACTATCTACGTAAATTAGCTAAGAAGGTTTAATGTTCCTTCAATTGGATATGAAGTCGACTATCCTCCCATATACAAAAGAATACAGTATTACTATCATGGATATTATTTTTAGCTAACTCAGCCATTAACCAATCCGTATCTTTATGAATGAGCAATAAATGTCTATCTTGTATATCACCATCAATAATAAGCGGATAGGAAAATGCTTTTTCATCTTTTTTATATACTGAAAGATTACCGGAAGGCTCTAAATAGGCATAAGCTATTTCAGTGACAGAAGCGATACCGTTTTCACGTAGTTGCTGACAAAGATCATCTAAATTATAGCGTTGCTTGCGCATTTCACTTTCTTGGATTATACCATCTTTTACTAGCAAAGCTGGATCACCGTCAACTAAATCGCGTATTTTCTTATTTTTTAACGATAAATAGGCACTCAATATTTGTATAAAGAGCAAAATAATAATTGGTAAAATGGCATTAAATAACGGATTTTCATAATCATCCAATGCAAAAGCAGCCACTTCCGCAATCAAGACAAACACAACTAAATCGATAACAGATAATTCACCGACTTCACGTTTACCCATTAATCGAAACACGATAAGTATAAACACATATAAAAAGCACGTTCTAAATATAATTGTAAAATATTCTTCCATACAGACACCCCCACTTTATCAAGGTGACCGTATTGACTGCTTTTTATACAAAAAGCTGTGTCAAAAATGCGCACATTTCGACATTGTTTTAGAAATTGCAAAGGCGTTGTCCAAAATGATTTGGGACAACGCCTGTTTAGATTATTGGTCTTTTACGATACGTCCGATTGCTTGACGATCGAATTTAACGCGAACATTATCAGCGATAACTAACGTGACACCAGTGTCCTCGATTGAGTCGATTACACCATGCAAACCACCGATTGTAATAACTTTATCTCCGCGCTGTAAGCTACTTTGCATATTTTGCGTTTCTTGCTGTCTCTTTTTAGCAGGACGGATTAAAATGAACCACATTGCCACGAACATCAAGATGATCGGTGCAAATCCTAATATCGATTCCATATTCAATTACTAGCCCCCTTTCCAAATCTCACTTTTTTAGTATAGACTATTTCACCCTAAAAAAGCGATGGACAAGCCCAAAATTTTTCTATATTATCAATAGTTTTTCTATAACAGGGAAATTTTCGCTAAACTGTATACCAAATTTAGAAGTTTTTTGCATCCGGCCCGTTGAAACCGTACTTTTCGAAAAACGCTTCACGGAAATCACCAAGACGATCTTCACGAATCGCTTCACGCACTTGCTCCATAAGCTTCAGTAAAAAATGTAAGTTATGATAAGAAGTTAAACGAATACCAAATGTCTCTTCTGTACGAATTAAATGACGCACATAAGCACGAGAATAGTTTTTACATGTATAGCAATCACAGTTTGGATCGATAGGACCGAAATCACGTGCATATTTTGCATTTTTCACAACTAAACGGCCTTCTGACGTCATTAATGTACCATTACGTGCAATTCGTGTTGGTAATACACAGTCAAACATATCAATGCCTCGAATCGCCCCATCAATAAGAGAATCGGGTGAACCAACCCCCATTAAATAGCGAGGCTTATTTGCTGGCATTAACGGTGTTGTAAATTCTAGCACTCGATTCATTACATCTTTCGGTTCGCCAACTGATAAACCACCGATTGCATAACCTGGGAAATCAAGCTCTACTAAAGCTTCCGCTGAACGACGACGTAATTCTTCGTATTCCCCACCTTGAATGATACCAAATAAACCTTGATCTTCAGGACGCGCGTGCGCTTCTTTGCAGCGTTTTGCCCAGCGAGTCGTTCTGTCAACAGATTTCAACATATAGTCATATGTTGCTGGGTAAGGTGGGCATTCATCAAACGCCATCATAATATCTGACCCTAAATCATTTTGAATTTCCATCGCCTTTTCTGGACTTAAAAACAGCTTGTCTCCGTTTAAATGATTGCGGAAGTGGACGCCTTCTTCTTCAATTTTGCGGAATTGACTTAGTGAGAATACTTGGAAGCCACCTGAATCCGTTAAAATCGGACGATCCCAGTTCATAAATTTATGCAAGCCGCCTGCTTCTTTCACGATATCATTACCTGGACGTAGCCATAAATGGTACGTATTCGACAGAATAATGCCTGCATTCATTTCTTTTAATTCCTCTGGGGACATTGTTTTAACAGTTGCTTGCGTGCCCACAGGCATAAATGCTGGCGTTTCAAAAGAGCCATGTGGTGTATGCACGATACCAAGTCGTGCTCCTGTTTGCTTACATGTATGAAGTAATTCATAGCGAATTGCTGGTTGTGTCATAAAATAATAAATCCTCTCTTATCTAAAGTAAAAACAGTACTTCGATTGTATTCTTGATCATTCTTTTGAACAAATCAATGTCAACTTACGTTTATTTTTGTTGTAAACGCGGACGGATAAACATAGCGTCGCCAAAGCTAAAGAAGCGATATTTTTCTTCTACTGCTTGATTGTAGGCGCTTAAAATCGTTTCCTTCGTCGCAAGTGTACTAACGAGCATCACTAATGTGGACTTTGGTAAATGGAAGTTAGTAATTAAACCGTCCACAATTGAAAATTGATAGCCCGGATAAATGAAAATCGATGTCCAGCCTTGCTCTGCGCGCACTTCTCCATATTTAGAACCAATTGTTTCGAGTGTACGAGTAGAGGTTGTCCCAACAGCGATAACATGTCCACCATTTGCTTTCACACGGTTAATCGTAGCCGCCGCTTCTTCTGTCACACTGTAAAATTCAGCATGCATTTCGTGATTTTCGATGGAGTCAACGCTCACTGGACGGAATGTACCAAGACCAACATGCAACGTAATAAAAACAATTTCAACGCCTTTGGCACGTACTTGTTCTAATAATTCTTGTGTAAAATGAAGACCTGCTGTTGGTGCTGCAGCCGAGCCACGCTCTTTTGCATAAACCGTTTGATAACGCTCACTGTCATCTAATTTTTCGCGAATATATGGTGGCAATGGCATTTCGCCAAGTTGCTCTAAAATTTCGTAAAAAATACCTTCGTATTTAAACTCAAACATACGGCCGCCATGGTCTAGCTCTGCTGTGCAAGTAGCCGTTAATAAACCATCTCCAAATGTCACAACAGTACCCACTTTGACGCGTTTCGCTGGCTTAACAAGTGTTTCCCATTCATCAGTGCCTGCTGTTTGCTTTAATAGCAACACTTCAATATGAGCACCCGTTTCTTCTTTGACACCCATTAAACGTGCCGGCAATACTCTTGTATCATTCAATACAAGACAGTCACCAGCATGTAGTTCATCTAATATATGAGCAAAATGATGATGCTCGACTTTTTCAGAGCCCGGTGTCACGACCATTAAACGACTTGCCGTACGATCGACAAGTGGGGTTTGTGCGATAAGCTCCTCTGGTAATTCAAAATCAAAATCTTCTACACGCATGAAAAAAACTTCCTTCTTTTATGTTTGTTGTGGATAATCGTATCCAAAATGTTCGTAAGCAAGATGCGTTGCAACACGCCCACGCGGTGTGCGCTGAATAAAGCCAATTTGCATTAAATACGGCTCGTACACATCTTCTATCGTCACTCGTTCTTCACCGATGGAGGCAGCAAGCGTATCTAAACCTACTGGGCCACCACGGAAGCGCTCAATCATATTGGTCACAAGCTTATGGTCAATATGGTCAAGCCCTCTAGGATCAACTTGTAAAAGCTCTAGCGCTTGCTTGGCAAGGTCCTCCGTTATCATACCATCTCCAAGCACTTGTGCATAATCTCGCACTCGTTTTAGTAAGCGATTCGCGATTCGCGGCGTACCACGAGAACGTCTTGCCATTTCACTTGCCGCTACTTGCTCAATATCCACTTCAAATAAATGAGCACTTCTGACAACAATTTCTGCAAGAGATGGATTATCGTAATACTCTAATCGCAGAAGTACACCGAACCGGTCTCGCAACGGAGCAGACAATGCCCCCGCTCTTGTCGTTGCACCAACGAGGGTAAACGGTGGCAAATCAAGACGGACAGAACGAGCTTCAGGGCCTTTTCCAACAACGATGTCTAAACAAAAATCCTCCATTGCTGGATAAAGCACCTCTTCGATTGCACGTGGGAGACGATGGATCTCATCAATAAATAAAACATCTCCCGGCTCCAGCGAGCTTAAAATCGCGGCTAAATCTCCTGGACGTTCAATGGCAGGACCACTCGTCATACGAACATTAACATTCATTTCATTTGCGATTACCACGGCTAATGTCGTCTTTCCCAATCCAGGAGGACCATATAATAGTACATGATCTAAACTTTCCTGACGAAGCTTCGCCGCTTCGATGAAAATTTGTAAATTCTCTTTCACCTTATGTTGCCCAATATACTGCGTTAATTTTTGCGGTCTTAAAGATAATTCAAATTGTTCATCATACTTGCCCGCTTCACTTGCTATCATGCGTTCTGACATGTACCTGCCCCCCCTCTGTTATTTTAACTTTAATAGCAGCTGCAACGCTTGCTTCATAAAGGCATCTGTTGTTTCCAACTTGTCATTATCTTCAAGTTGCGGTCGAATTTTATCGAGCTCTTTTTCTGAATAACCAAGAGCCATTAATGCTAATATGGCTTCTTCTAGTTCATGCTTATATGGATTGACACCAAATAACGGTAACTCATCTTCTGTACTTGGCAACTCAATTGTCTCAAGTAAAGAGCCTAGTTTTCCTTTTAAATCTAAAATCATTTGACGTGCTGTCTTTTTGCCAACCCCTGGGAATTTCACTAAAAATGCTTCGTCTTCTCGTTCGATAGCACTAATAACTTGCTGTGGATTGCCAGTCGCTAAAATCGCTAGCGCACCTTTAGGCCCAATGCCTGACACTAAAATTAGTTTACGGAAAAGTTCTCGTTGATCCAAATTTGGAAACCCATACAGTACTTGTGCATCTTCGCGAACATGCAATTGAACGTAAATTTGTTGTTCTGCTGCTGACGTTCGAAATGCAAAAGGATTCGGTGTATTCAGTTGCCAACCAATTCCTTGTTGCTCAAGTACGATATACTCAGGTGTAATACGCACTATTTGTCCTTTTAAATAATCATACATGGTAAATCCCTCACATTCATCGTCTTCGATTATAGCATATAGCGAACGAATGCTCGACTATATTCAATAGCGAAAATGCCGTTCACATACAAAAATGACCGCCTCGGAGACGGTCATTTCTTCATCACTCTATCAATATCGTACCACAGTTTTGGCCAGTATGTTAAGGCTCGCTTCGTAAACGGTATTAAATAATCTAAAAATACTAGCTGTTGTTCCAACGGCAAGTCTATAGCAAATAACCATTCTCGCAACAGCTCATTTGGAAATTTTAAACGATGGTACTTTCTCTTATCTAATCGTTGAAGCTCTGGCAATTCTTTTAAAAGACTATTAAGATCATAATCTACTGCCGGTAACACGCGATGCAACCATAGTATATATTCATCATCTGCTTCTCCAAGATGTGCTAAATCAAAATCGATTAAGCGCAATTCGCCATCTGAACACCATAAGAAATTATGATGAACAACATCGCCATGTAGCAGTGTTATATCTTTTTCAGGCACTTCCTCTAGTTCCATTAACTGCAAAGCCTTTTCACTAAAGTGAATAATTTGCTCCACTTCTTCTTTTGTTAAAAATGCACGTAATTCACTTCGTCTGCTTTTAAAACGCATATGTCGCATCTGCCATTTTAAAAGCTGTGAAAAGGTATGCAGACCAGGTACTCGTTGCCAGGCAATTTTTTGATTTGTATCATGCAAGGTGTTTAATAGCTTAAGCGATTGTTCTCTATCTTTTTTATGGGCAAAATTCGCACTGTGGCTTCCCTCTTGCCACATCTGAACGATTAGTTGCTCATCATCACTTTTTACTAAAGGCAGGACGAGTGAGGGCTCTAGTCGTCCAAGTTGGCGATGAATTGCCCTCACCTTATTAGCTATTTCTAACTGCTTAGCTCGTTTTACAAAATAATGATTTGATTGATATTTATACTTCCAAATATTCGGTTTTACTTCCTCAACAATATACGCTTTTTTACCATCGATAAGGCGTCATCCCGCCTGGGAAATAATGCGGTGACATCCATGGTCCTCCTGAAGGACATGGCGGTTGGCAGTGATAAGGGTCGAATTGCCAATTAGGCATCATGACTGGTTGTGAACCACATCCACAAGGTTGCCCCATACCGTGCTGTGCGCCACATCCACAAGATTGGCCCATACCATGTTGTGCGCCACATCCACAAGGTTGACCCATACCATGTTGTGCACCACATCCACAAGATTGACCCATCGGCATCATCGGCATCATTGGCATCTGGTCAAATTGAGGCTGCATTTGTGGCTCATTAAAGAATGGTGATGAGCTCGATTCTAAGAAATTCGCACCTTCAACTTGTTGTGGCATCACTTGTTGCGGCATTGCACATGGCATTGGTTGTTGCGGCATTGCATAAGCCTCAACTTGTGGTTGCATTGGCATATGCCACCACATTTGATGATGCATTGGCTGATGGCAGCTAGAGCAATGTGGCACCATTGGCATTTGTGGTACATAGTGAACCGGCGGTGGTGCTGGTGCTGGCGGCGGTGGCGGTGCTGGTTGTGCTACTGGTGGTGCTGGTGGCGGTGCTGGTTGCTGCACCTGTGGCATAACTAATTGTTGATTCCAACTCAGTTCTACTGGCTGTGGCACCCACATCGGTTGTTGTGGTTGCGGCATTGGCATTGGCATCGGGAATGGTATAGGGATCATCTGTGGCTCAGGCATCGGCATTGGTGCGGGTGGTTGAATAACAATAGGTGGTGGTGCAGGCATCGGCTTTTGCACCTCTTTTTTTACACTTTCCTTGCTTGGTCTTGGCTGTGTAGGCATCTCTTTATGCATTTGCGATTCCTTATGTGTTTCTTTATGTGGCTCTCTATGTGTTTCCTTGTTTATTTTTTCAGGCAAAATAATTTCCATGCCGGGAACAATATAATCAGGGTTGGCAAGATGAGCATTGAGTCGCTTTAAATCCTCAAACGAAATACCGTACTCTTTCGCAATCTTCCACAATGTATCTCCCTTTTGAACAATATGAATACGCAATTTTTTCCTCCCTTCCTCTCTACGTATCATATGTTCAATGTTTCATTTGGATACAAAAAATTCGCGCATGGTGGAAATGCTTCATGGTACACTAATGCTTAAGGAATAACGTTTCCTTTATTACAAAGCAGAGGTGATCTTTTATGAAAAAAATGTTAGGCGAGGAACGCCGACTGCAACTTTTAGAAATGCTAAAAAAAAGTAACACACCTATCACTGGGACAGACTTCGCTAAATTTGCCAATGTTTCTAGACAAGTCATTGTGAATGATATGACATTATTAAAAGCTAGAAATGAACCCATTATTGCAACTAGCCAAGGTTATATTTATATGCACCAAGAGCAACTTGTTCACACTGTTGAACGGACAATCCCTTGTTTCCACTCACCTGAAGACGCCAAAGACGAATTGTTAACAATCGTGGACTGTGGTGGTACGGTGAAAAATGTTATTGTTGAGCATCCCATCTACGGTGAAATTACCGCTTCTTTCATGGTCTCCAATCGGCATGAAGTCGAACAATTTGTACAGCGTGTAAACGACACACAAGCTAGCTACTTATCTGCACTTACAGGCGGTACTCATCTTCATGTTATTTCAGCACCTTCCGTTGAAATTTTAGATTTAATTGAACAGACCTTGCAAAAAAAGGGCTACCTCATGTCTGATCAATAATGTACAGCGACGCACAAAATTGACACCGAATTCAGAATTGTTTGGGTGCCTGGCACTCAAACAACACATTAAAAGCCGCAACTGTCGCTGTCGCGTCGCCAGTTGCGGCTTATATTTTGCGCATTTCCGTAGAAGTTCACGGGGATTTTTTCTTTGCTATATATATGAGATGCACCGCTTAAATTGACATTGAATTCAGAATTGTTTGGGTGCCTGGCACTTTATAAAAATCGTTGGCGTTGTGACGGTGTAGGTAATAGACATGCTTGCTTTTGACCGAAAAGACGATAACGATTTTTTGCAAAAAGTTTATATGCGGCATTTCGTATAACATGCGGTATAACCATTAGTCCGTAGCACACTGGCCATAAGCCATCTAAATGGCGACTAATTTTAAGCGCCGCCGTAGATTCAACATAAACTTTACCTTGCTCAATGTAAATCATACTATCAATATTTGCGGGTACTTTATATTGTGCTAGTAGCGCTTGCCCAACTTCACTTTGCAGCGAAGCAAACTTGAAAAATGCAGCTTGATCGCGCTTTATAATAAATTGCACACTGCTATTACAAAAGTTACAAATGCCATCAAATAATATAATGCCACCCACACATACCACTCCTTACAGCTTTTAGTCCTCGTCTGATGTTAAATACGTAAAGTATGTCCCAAGAGATTTTACTTTGCAGCCAAGTGCTGCTAGCTCCTCCATAGCACCACGCATCATCGGTTCTTTTTCATCTGCTAAAACATCAATCATGAAGAAATAATCACCAAGGCCCGTTTTTAATGGGCGCGATTCAATTTTACTTAAATTTAATTGACGCCATGCAAAGACAGAAAGAACTTGGTGTAATGCACCTGAACGGTCTGTCGGCAATGTAATCATAAAGGTAGTTTTTGCTTGCCCTTCTGACAATTCCTGTGGTAGCCGTTTGTTTTGTTTGGATAACACAAAGAAACGCGTATGATTAAAATGAAAATCATGAATATTGTCTTGCACGATATCTAGTCCGTATTTTGCGGCGGCCGCTGCATTCCCTACGGCTGCAATACATTCATCTGGATTTTCGGATACAAATTTTGCCGCTGCTGCTGTTGATGTTGTTTGATGTAACGGCACATCACTGAAACGATAAAATAAATATTTATGGCACTGTGCTAACGCATGCGGATGTGAATAGACCCCTTTAATCGATTCCCAATTGTCCTTCTGCGCTTTATTAACCATTAAATGTTGTTGAATTTTTAGTTGTAGCTCACCAGTCACATAAAGTGTTGCCTCATGGAATAAATAATCGAGCGTCAATGGGACTGAGCCCTCCAGTGCATTTTCTAAAGGGACTACGGCTAAATCAACCTTGCCCTCCGACACTGCCTCAATGCATTCAGGTATCGTTGCACATGGCACAAGCCAATCAGTTGGGAAGATTGATTTTGTTGCTAAATATGTAAATGATGCTTCTGGTCCTAAAAATGCTATACGTTTTTCCCACTGTTGCTCTGTCATTCAAAATGACCTCCTTCACTACAAATCATAGTATATGAAACATTTTTAATGTTTGGAAAACTCCCTATAAAAAGAAAAGGCTTTATAATAAGCCCCCCGGTAAAAATATGCTTGTGATTGTTCGACATTCATGAATTACATCAATATTTAAAATAATTTCGCAGTACTTCTGCACAATAGCGATTTAAGCGAGACCTCACAGAGGCTTTCTTTCAGCTTCAGCGAGGTTTGCTCATCGCATGTGGAAAGGGAGCGAAATTTCGTATTAACAGCTACTAGCATTCACTACAAAGACAAAGGGGCAATGTGAAGTGCCCCTTTACAATGCACCAGAACTAATGACCTCAGCTGACTCTACAAAATCTAGTCGTTTGAGCTGGTGTATTAAGTCATCGAGTTCAGAAGTCATGCTCGTTACATCTAATGACAACGTCACATTCGCACGGCCTTGAATTGGAATTGTTTGATGGATTGTCAGTACATTACAATGTGAATTTGTTACAGTTTCTAATAGCTTCGCTAATGTTCCTTTTCGATCTTGTAGCTGTAAAAAGACGGTTAAAATGCGCTCTTGTACAATTGAGTGAAAAGGAAATACTGCATCACGATATTTATAAAACGCACTACGCGATAAATCTACTTGCTTTACTGCATCCCAGATGGAGGAAACAGTACCACTTGAAAGTAAGTGCTTCGCCTCCAACGTTTTTTGCATAGCATCCGTTAATACATCTTCACGAACTAAATAATATCGCTGATTCGCAACATTCTTCATACGCTTCCCCCTAAAACTGCTGTCTTAATCTATAAATTCAAACTCGAACTCTTGCAGACGAACTGTATCACCATTTTGCGCACCACGCTCACGTAATGCCTCATCTACACCCATCCCACGTAATTGACGTGCGAAACGACGAATACCATCTTCACGACTAAAGTCTGTCATTTTAAATAGGCGTTCAATCGAGTAGCCACTAATGATAAATGTACCGTCATCATCACGTGTAATCTCGAAACCATCACCTTGTGATTCATGCTTGTACATCACGGTAGCGTCTGATTGTTCCTCTACATCTTCAAATAGTGGGAACTCAGGCGTTACTTCAAGTAAATCTGCAATTGCAAATAATAATTCTTTTAAGCCTTGGCGTGAAATTGCTGAGATTGGGAAGATTTGGACATCTTCGCCTACCTTTTTGCGGAATTCCACTAAGTTTTCTTCCGCCTCTGGCATATCCATTTTATTTGCTACAATAATTTGAGGACGCTCTGTTAAACGCAGATTATATTGCTTTAACTCTTCGTTAATTGTTAAATAATCTTCGTACGGGTCACGGCCTTCCATTCCTGACATATCGATTACATGGACAATGACACGTGTACGTTCGATATGACGTAAAAATTGATGTCCTAATCCTACCCCTTCATGCGCACCTTCAATTAGCCCTGGTAAATCGGCCATTGCAAAGCTTCGGTGATCATCTGTTTCAATCATGCCTAAATTCGGTACGATAGTCGTGAAATGATAAGCACCAATTTTCGGTTTGGCTGCAGACACAACAGATAACAGCGTCGATTTACCAACACTTGGGAAACCTACCAAACCAACATCCGCCAATACTTTTAATTCTAATATAACATTTAATTCTTGTCCTGGCTCCCCTTTTTCAGAAAGTTCAGGGGCGGGATTTGCCGGTGTTGCAAAGCGGGAATTCCCACGTCCACCGCGACCTGATTTGGCAATAATCGCTTGTTGACCATGCTCAACTAAGTCTGCGATGACTTCTCCTGTTTCCTCATTCATCACAACTGTACCTGGTGGCACTTTGACAATTAAATCTTCTGCGCGTTTTCCGTGCATTCCTTTACTCATCCCGTGCTCACCACGTTCAGCTTTGAAGTTGCGTTTATAACGGAAATCCATTAAAGTACGTAAACCTTCTTCTACTTCGAAGACAACGTTACCTCCGTGACCGCCATCACCACCAGCTGGACCACCATTTGGTACATATTTTTCACGGCGGAAGGCAACCATTCCATCACCGCCATCGCCACCTTTTACATATATCTTAACGTGATCGACAAACATTTAATTCACTCCCTATTTGCACTCAACACATATTGCCAGCACTTATTTGTCTGCACAATTGTTTGAATGTCGAATTGTTTCAAACCTTTTTCGGTGAATGCATCTGCACTCCACAACCCATTTAGCGTAAACGTCAAAACAAATGTATGATCGTCCACACGTACATCAAGCGCTAAGCTCTGCTCCGTAAACGGATCTAATGTATCATAAACATGCATAACTGTTTTGTTTAAGTACTCTACAACATCCTTGTCAATATTATTCGTGACTGGTTTTTTGATCTCACCATTAAGCTCCAGCGGTAACGCCGGATAGCGCCATCCTGCTGTTTGTAGCCACTCCATTGTTTGTGGTAATTGTAGACGATTCATGATAGACAATACTCGCAGTTGTTCCGAATAATGTTGTATAAGTTCTTTTGATTCATCAATTCTACCTAAATCTAAATTCATGCGAATTAGTTGAAGTTGATTCACATAATCATGATTTGCAAAACGTAATACCTCACTAATGGTTAGTGATTGATTGTTCATCCCATTCACTCCAATAAAGTTATCTTAACTAGTATAACAAGTTTTGATGTATTTTTCCCTTAATTCTTCATTGAAATTTAGCCAAAAAAAGGACTGCAATAAATGCAGTCCTCCGCTTTATGTTTACTGTATTAAAATTAAGCTTCTTGTGTAGCTGGGTATACAGATACTTGTTTGCGATCGCGACCTAAGCGTTCGAATTTAACAACGCCATCAACTTTAGCAAATAGTGTATCATCACCACCACGACCTACGTTTGTACCTGGGTAAATTTTTGTACCGCGTTGACGGTAAAGAATAGAACCACCAGTTACAAATTGGCCATCAGCACGTTTAGCGCCAAGACGTTTAGACTCAGAGTCACGTCCGTTTTTTGTAGAACCTACCCCTTTTTTCGATGCGAAAAGTTGAAGGTCTAATGCTAATAACAATTTCATTCTGTTGCACCTCCTACTTGGTTGTAGTTGATTTGGATATATTGTCCGTAATTTTGCACCATAGAATACACTTGAGCAGTCATTACTTGGACAATTAATTGTAGTTTTGTATCAATTTCAGGTTCTAAATCTGTTGGTAAATCTACCTTAAGATAGCCTCCACCTTCAGCTGCTTGTTCAACTTCTGGTTGTAATTGTAGAAGTGCATAAATCGCATTTACCGTACCAATGGCAATGGTAGATGCTCCTGCACACACTAAATCTTTACCTGATTCGTCGTACTCAGCATGTCCTGAAAATTCAAATGCAGACACATGTCTGTTTTCATCATGATGTATCGTAACTTTTATCAAATGTTACACCTCACAATTAAGCATTGATTGATTCAACAACTAATTTTGTATAAGGTTGACGGTGACCTTGTTTACGACGGTAGTTCTTTTTAGCTTTCAATTTGAAAACAACGATTTTCTTTTGACGGCCTTCTTTCACAGCTTTAGCTGTTACTGTAGCGCCTTCTACGAATGGAGCTCCAACTTTAACGTTTTCGCCACCTACGAATAGAACTTTATCGAAAGTTACAACCTCGTCAGCTTCTACGCCTAATTTCTCAACATAGATTTCTTGACCAGCTTCTACTTTGATTTGTTTACCACCAGTTTCAATAATTGCGTACATTTTACTGCACCTCCTCTTAGACTCAGACTCGCCTGTTTACGAAGGTGATCTAACGATACTTAAACCTTCCCAGAGCGGTTGTAGTAGCACGGGTGCTACAAACAATAACATTAAAATACTACCACATGAATTCTATCACGTCAACCTGTACATTACATATTTCTCAAATGCTAAACGATATTTCCGATAATTCCATTCTTTTAGCACTTGTAGCCATATAAATAAGCAAAGAATCGCAAGAAAAACAGATTGTGGTAAAGCTATTAAAGTTATTATGAATAGTATAGTCGCAAAAATAAGAGAAAGCGAATAATAATATTCAAATAACCGCGCACTTGGATAAACTAAAAATAAACATGCAAGAATGATCCTTCCACCGTCTAGTGGAATGATTGGCAATAGATTAATCATTAGCAATACCAGCTGCACATTAATGAGTCGTGTTGCAATTAACTCCGGCATGAAAAAAGCAAGGCCAATCCCCAGTATTGTGGCGATTGGTCCTCCTAATGCAATCCAAAGTAGTGAAGATGCCTGCACAGCTGCTGGATTTTCAAATTCTATTTCCCCTCCATAAGGTGCAATGACACATGATTTTATTTTCACGCCGCACAGCATCGCGGCCAATAAATGGCCAGCTTCATGCCATAGCAACGAAGTTAATATAATTGCATAATAAGCAATTTGGCCACTGAAAATCATTAACAAAATGAGAGGGATACAGAGTAAATGCAATTTAACTTTCATCGTTCTCCGTCATTTCAAGCCATTGTACTATCTGTTCTAAATTATAATGGGTTTTGTCTTTCTCAATCGAGATATAAAGTTGGCCAGTCTGCTTCATACCGATTAAGTCATTAGCCTGCACAGTTGTGTATGGTAATTGTGCCAAACTATCAAGCATCCCGTAAGATACCGTTGTGCCATCCTCATAGCTAATTGTCATCGTTTTCCCAGTATATTTTGTATGACCTGTAAAAACAACGAGCCCACTTTGCCCTGCATAGACAGGGAGACCAACATCATATTGTAACAAAAATCCCTCTTTAAAAACTTGCGCATTCGTAAACGTTAATAGTTCAGTTTGGCCGATATCACTCGAAACCATAATTGTTTCTTCTTCTTTTTTTAACCAACCTTTTCCGAGCTCACTTAAATAAGTTATATCTGCTGATGTCGTGACAAGCTTTCGTATAGGCGTTTTCACTACACCTTGATCTTCTAAACGAATTACAAGCATGATTGTAGCCACAAGTAATATCATGACAATCCATTTCCATTTTTTAAACAAGCTCTCATCCTTTTTTCACACTATATGAGGCGGCATGTCCATTCATGCACGAAAAATAGTGCCAGGCACTCACACAATTCTCGCACAATTAAAAAACCTTTCCGTGCACATGCACGAAAAGGTTTTGTTTATCTTGAAAATAATGCTTTAAGTTTTGAGAACATGCCTCGTTGCTCATCTTCAATAGCCATTAACGGCACAGATTCGCCTAAAATACGACGCGCAATATTACGGTAGCCTAGAGATGCTTTATTCGTCGGGTCCATAACGACCGGTTCACCTTTATTTGATGATGAAATAACGCCTTCACTATCGACGATAATACCTAATAGATCAATAGACAAATGTGTTGTAATTTCATTGACATCCAGTGTATCGCCGTTTTTCATCATATGCTGACGAATACGATTAATAATAAGTTTAGGTGCTGTAATTTCTTCTTGTTCAAGCAGCCCAATAATTCGATCCGCATCTCGCACCGCAGAGATTTCTGGTGTCGTCACGACAATTGCGTGATCTGCACCGGCAACCGCATTGCGATAACCTTGCTCAATACCAGCAGGACAATCAATTAAAACATAATCATAGTCTCTCTTTAACTCTTCTACTAAGCTCTCCATTTGCTCAGGTGAGACAGCATTTTTATCTGTCGTTTGAGCAGCAGGTAATAAAAATAGTTTATCATCTACACGTTTATCTTTAATCAATGCTTGATGGATTTTACAGCGACCTTCCACAACATCAACTAAATCATAAATAATGCGGTTTTCAAGACCTAGAATAACATCTAGATTTCTTAAGCCGATATCTGTATCTACTAAACATACTTTTTTCCCTTGTAGAGCCAATGCAGTCCCGAGGTTAGCCGTTGTTGTCGTTTTACCGACACCGCCCTTACCTGAAGTTATGACGATCGCTTCTCCCACACTAGCTTCCTCCCTTAGACACATTTAATAATGGTCGGATATTTTTTAACGCATGAATTTGATCGTATGCAATACGCCCATCATAGCCGATAAATGCACAAGCCATGTCTGCTTGATTAATAGCTTTTACATGTTCATCTGACATTACCTCAACTTGATCAGCAATCATAATATGTGTGGCTTCTAAACGAGAGGCAGCAATAATTGCTTCCTTGTTTCCTTGCACACCTGCATGCACAATTCCCTTTAGCCTGCCAAGGACATATACATTACCACCAGCTTCTACTCGACCATTCGGATTCACATTCCCCACAATTACTAAATCCCCCGAGGCACGTAGAACTTGTCCTGATCTGACCACTCCTACATATGTATCTTGTTGGCTTTCTATCATTTTCTTGTTGCTTTCATGGACAGTCAGTACTTCACTTTGCACTTTTGCTACAATTAACTCTTCTGATTCTTGAACAATTTTTACTAGCTCTTTTACCTGTTCATCCGAACAGTATCGATAGCCTAAATGTAATTGTACATCTACTTTACCATCGATACCGCCTTCTGAAACTTTTCGTTTTAACTCTTCTACTAATTCGGTATACGAACATTGATCGTCTAAACGAAGAACAAAACCGTCTTTTGTTCCCTTCATATTAACTAATTGTTTTTTCATGAATGCCTCACCTCACGTTGCTCTTGATATTAAGAAACTTCACGTGCTCTCTGTAAGACACGCGCATTAATTAGATACTTGAAGGCCCAACCAAGAATCATTAAAAATAACGTATTCGCAATGATTGTTGGCAGTAGTCGTGATTGTAAGAAATCCGTTAACGGTATCGTTGTAAAAGCGATTAGATAGAAGAATTGATAAAGTACGAATTCTAAAATTGCTACTAACACAACTGAAATAGTTGTTGTCACAACTAAGTGCTGATGAATTATCTTCACGATAGACCCTGCTAAAAAACAAATAAGCGGATAGAGTACCGAATATAATCCAATAATATCAATGTAAAACACATCATACAAGACACCAAAAAAAAGTCCATACATTACCGCGCGTTGACGGCTGTAATAGATGGATATAAATATTAAGTATAGAATTAAAAATCGGGGTACTAGATAGTAAATATGCCCGCTCACTTCAATCGGTGAAAGCATTGCAAACACTGGTTCTAGTAGAAATAGCAATACTGCAACAGAGGGAATAAGAAAACGAACCATTACTTTTCCCCCTCTTCAGTAGCCTTTTGTGGATTTGTTAAATCTTCATTCGTTGAGTCGCCATCAGAACCATCTATAACGGTTGTTGTTCTTTTCGCTATCACAACATTTTCTAAAATTGAAAAATCTGCAGATGGTTTGACATAAGCCATTTTTGTTAAGCCAAAATCATCTGTACTTACTTCCGTAATTTCTCCGATTGGCACACCTTTAGGGAAAATACCACCAAGACCAGAAGAAACTACTTTTTCACCTTTTTTCACATTTAAGCTAGAATCGATTCGCTTCATAATGAGTTCATTTCGTTCTTTATCAAAGCCCTCGATTAAACCGTATGCCTCTTTTTCTCCTAAAACCATCGCAGAAACTCGATAGTTAGGATTATTTGTATATAAAAGCTCTACTTCAGAGGTGAAAGGAGTCACCAACGTAATTTTACCGACTAGCCCTTTCGCTGTCATCACTGCCATGTTTTTTTCTACACCATGAGAGGAACCTCTATTTAAAATAATTTTCTCTTCCCATTGGTCAGGATTTCTAGCAATAACCGTCGCTTGAATTGGATTAAATGCTTTTAAACTATCAGATTTAGAAAGTTCAAGTAGCTTTTCATTTTCAGATTTTAATACCAAAGCTTCGGCTTGTACAGCTGCAAAGTCTTCTAAGCGTGCTTTTAAACGTTTATTTTCTTCGTACGTGTTTAAGAGGGAGTCAATATTATTAAAAATACCTGTTATGTAATTCGCCGGCTTCGCAACAATAGATTGTGCGACGCCGACAGTATCTTTAATAATTTGCTCTGGTAAAGTTGCATTCGTCCGATCTCGTAATGAGAAGCTAATCAATGCCACAAGAAAAACCATGCCCACTAGTAGCAGTATCACTTTCTTATTGAAAAAAAACTGTGGCATTGCCTAAACCTCCTTACCCTTTTACTTGTTGTTGACGAATTAAATCAATATGATCTAAAGCTTTACCTGTCCCAATAGCTACACAGTCTAATGGATCTTCTGCAATAAATACAGGCATATTTGTTTCTTTGCTAATTACTTTGTCTAAATTCGTTAATAATGCGCCACCGCCAGTTAAAACAATACCTCGCTCCATCACGTCAGCAGATAATTCCGGTGGTGTTTGTTCCAATGTTTTTCGTACACCGTCAATAATAGACGATACCGCTTCACGCAATGAATCTGAAATTTCATGAGAAGAAATTTCGATCGTTTTTGGTAAACCTGTTAAAAGGTCACGACCTCGAATTTCCATTTTTTCTTCAGGACCTTCCGCAAATGCTGTACCGATTTCCATTTTTACTGCCTCTGCAGTACGTTCACCAATTGTTAAGTTATACGTCTTACGGATATATGAAATGATTGCTTGATCCATTGCATCCCCGCCGATACGAACTGACTCACTTGTCACGATACCACCTAATGAAATAACGGCTACTTCAGTTGTACCTCCACCGATATCAACAACCATAGACCCTGTTGGATCCCAAACTGGTAAGTTCGCTCCAATAGCTGCTGCAAATGGCTCTTCAATTGTAAATGCTTCTTTTGCGCCTGCTTGACGAGAGGCATCAATTACTGCACGTTGTTCAACCGATGTAATACCGTATGGCACACAAATCATTACATTCGGTTTTTTCCAATTACCACCAGAGTTTTTACAAGCTTCTTTTAAATAATATTCGATCATCGCCGTTGTAATATCATAATCGGCAATAACCCCATCTTTCATCGGACGAATCGCCACGATAGATCCAGGTGTACGGCCAATCATATTTTTCGCATCATTACCAACTGCAACGATGTCTCCTGTTTTTGTATTTTTTGCTACTACAGAAGGCTCGCGTAAAACGATCCCCTTCCCTTTAATAAAAACTAATGTATTCGCTGTGCCAAGGTCAATCCCGACATCTTTACTACCTAATCCAAACAAATTGTGTACTCCCTTTCTATTTAAGCCATACTATCGTTGACATAAAATCATACCGTTCATTATAACGGATAAACGCAAGAATTTGTAGTGCCACATACCTCTTCTTGCAGAAAACTTACTATTTTAATTCCCTCTTAAACTAAATATAGTACGTATAGATTAGCATATTATTTTTTTTCATGTAAGACAACGCATTATAGGCTACCAATTTTTGTGAATGCTATAGATATTTCTACGAATACAATAACGTCATCCATCCAAAAAGGTTCATTATAAATTGAACTATTATAAAAAATGATATAACTATACTATCTTTAGATTATACTATAAAAACTTTATCATATAAAAATCGGCGCAGTCTACGGGACTATTTACAGTTAATAGCAAAAGTTGGTCGACCTTTAGTGCTTTTACGCGGGAACAATAAAAAGTGTTAGATTGACCACCATCAATCTAACACTTTTCATCTGCCGACGATGTCCGCTACAGCTGGTGCTGCTAGCTTAGGCACACAGTAAGCCGAAATTTTCTAGCATGCTACTTGTTATCAAGCAGGAGCATGAGTCACCACTGGCGCTACCATCAACTAATGTTTTTGCAAATTTTTCTCTAAGAATGTGTTTTCCTTTTTAAAGAGACGCTTCTTCCTCTAAGATGTAGCCTACCTAATATTGGCTGAGAACATCTCTATCGTTTTCAATATGCCTGTTCGCATGGCCTGCTAAGAAACGAGGTGATTTGCATTACGTATTGTTCTTTCTTAGCAGATGAGGCCTTGTCTTTGTACTTCGCTATGTACGAACGTAATCGGCTCTCTTCGTTGCACAAAAGTAGAACAACGCATCTACTCCGCCTAGCCAAACTTTTTTGTAGGCTAACGCTAAATAAATCCTTTTTCTTTTAAGCTAATAAATTGATGGTCACCGATAATGACGTGATCCAATAACTCAATGCCTATAATATAGCCTGCTTCCTGAATTCTTTTTGTTACTTCAATATCTTCCGGACTCGGTGTCGGCACACCACTTGGATGATTATGAGCACAAATAATGGAGGCAGCCGAGCGCTTGACAGCTTCACGAAAAATTTCCCTTGGATGCACAATGGAAGCATTCAAACCGCCAATAAAAATAGTTTTTTTATGGATAATTTGATTTTTCACATCGAGAAAGAGCACAACAAAATGTTCTTGACTTAGCGAGGTCATATCCGGCATTAAATAGGCTGCGGCATCTTGCGGAGAACGAACTGTATACTTGTCATCGTTTTGCTTTTGAGACAAGCGCCTCCCGAGCTCTATAGCAGCTAAAATTTGGATTGCCTTGACCTCTCCAATACCTTTTATCGCAACCATTTCTTCAATAGTTGCATGCTTTAAATGGTGTAAACGTTCAAATGTACTTAAAACACGGTTGGCAAGTACAAGAACTGATTCTTCCTTCGTGCCTGTCCTTAGTAAAATGGCCAATAGCTCCTGATTCGATAAGCTCATTGCACCTTGCCTTAAAAGTCTTTCACGTGGTCGATCTGCTATATTAACATCGCGAATCATCATATCTGGTAAAACATCTGTTGGCAATTGCTTCACTCCTTCGCAAATTGGATAATGTGTCGTGCTACCAATTGCGCAAACAACGCTGCAAGTGGTAAGCCCACAACATTGTTATAATCTCCTTCAATTCGCTCAACTAATAAAGTCCCAGCAGTTTGAATACCATAACCGCCAGCCTTATCATAAGAATCTCCAGATGCTACATACGCTTCAATAAGTTCTTGCGATAAAGTATGGAATACAACTGCTGTTTCTTCTACAAAGGTTGTTTCTAATCCATTCGGTTCAATAATAGCTACAGCTGTCATGACCGCATGACGCTTGCCTGATAAACGCGATAAGTGAGAAATTGCTTCCTCACGTGTTTTTGGCTTATGCAGTAGCTCATTGTCAAACACGACAATCGTATCTGCACCGATAATCGTCGCATTCGGCACTTTTTTGGCGACATCGCGTGTTTTTAAAAGTGCCACACCTTTTACATAATCTTGCATCGTTGTTGCTTGGACGCTTGTCTCTTCTACATCACTTGTGACAATTTCAAACGGAAGGTCCAGCATAGCCAGCAATTCCTTTCGTCGTGGTGAAGCGGAAGCAAGCACTAATCTATGATTTGTTTCAAACATAATTTCACCATTCCTCCTTGTCTCTATCATAACGGAGAATGCGGTATTTGAAAATTTTCAAAAAAGCATGATAATGCACTTTTAACACTATTTTCTACTTAAAATTTTGTTTGAAGACAAGCATTTTTTGACTTATAATGCGCGAAAATTTGCAAGCGGATAACACTGACATCGTTGGAAATAGTCGTTGCTGCCTTGCCGATACTTTGCCAATCAGCAGGGAGTGTTGAATCCTTCGTCGCTTCGCTAAAATTTAATTTTTTAGTATTTTTATCAGCTAATACATTTGTTACTTCAGCAATTGTCGCCTCTTTACAACTATCGCCGCTAACGCTGAATGCTTTTTTAAATGTTGGTGGGTCTTTTAAAAAAACTAAGTCACTTTCATCCGTCACCATGCTTGTCCATACATAATATTTTCCTTCTACTTCAACAACTGCACTTTCTTGCAATTTAGGATGCTCGGCAACGAAAGCACTTGCACTTGCATAATTAGAAAAAACGCCTGCTTGACTCGCATAAAACATCGTTGATTTTTCGGTACCCCCTGTCGTCGGAATTGTCTCCGAATTTGAATTTGAATCTGCACCAGCTTCTGCTTGTCCGCTTTCATTTTGTGCTACTTCACTGTCCTTTTTTAAAGAAAGTTGAGTACTTGCTTGGAGAACGCCTAAAAAAATGGCTACACCAAATAGCCCGACAATGCCACCAATTAACATTGCGCGCACAACTTGTTTCCTAACTACCTGACTAACAATTTTCATACGTTCATCACCTCTTCCTTCAACCTAACAAAATGAACGTAAAAAAAGACGAGACTACTGTCGCCTCGTCTAAAAAATTTATCGCTAATTACTAGCAAAATTCGTCTTTAATTTTCAAAGCTCGTCAGTTCAAGTAATCGCGCCTGTCTTGTAGTTTTCCCCTATTTGAAGGCGAAAGCCGCCCAAATATAAGGAAAGCAAACACCACACTTCTGATATTCTTCATAAGTTGCTTTCGGTAGAAGTATGACGAATTGCTTGTCCTGCTTGCAACACCATATACATAATTTGACTTTGTATCGATACTATTTGTTTTGTGGTCCAAGCAGCTTACTGCGCATTTCTGTTAATAAATATAAAGAGCCAGAAACGATTGTTCTACATTTCTTCTCTGATTGCTGTTGTAAAAATGATATCGTATCACTTAATATCGCTTTTTTTGGTGCATTGCTTAATGTCAACATGTCTTTTGCAGCCATCGCACGCGGATTATCAAAATCAACAAAATAAAATTGTTCGCTAATTTGCTCAAAGTTCTGTAAAACTTCTTTTACATCTTTATCGCCCAATATACCGATTACGAAAGTAACTGATTCATTAGGAAACTGTTGACGAATTGTTGCTACCAATTTTTCCGCACTAGCAGGATTATGGGCACCGTCAAAAATAATATAGGGCATCACTTCTTCAAAGCGACCTAAGAGGCTTGCTCCTTCAATCCCACGACGTAAGCTTTCCACGTTGACTGTCATATTTAGTACAGCAGCCACTTCGATAAAAGCAGTGATGGCTAATGCCATATTATTCGCTTGATGTGGCCCTTTCATTTGGCGTGTAAGATTTGTGATATATACATTTTGTTCATTATTTTGATAGCACTCATCCCGAAGCTTCTGTTCAACTGTAAAATGTTGATTTAACGCAAAAATAGGTGCTTGCTTTGCATGTGCTACTTGTTCAATAACGGCCTTCGCCTCTAGCGGGACTTCGCCGATTACTACTGGACGATGTGGTTTAATGATTCCTGCTTTGTGTTGTGCAATACTTTCAATAGTCGACCCTAAAAATTTTGTATGTTCAAGAGCAATACTTGGAATAATGGAGACGATAGGTAGCACTACATTCGTACTATCCAATAAGCCCCCCATTCCCGCTTCGATTAATGCGATATCGACATCACAATTAACAAAATGCAAAAATGCAGCGACGGTTAAAAGTTCAAAATCCGTTAGTTTTCCACTTAGCCCAGCGCTTTTCATTTGTTGAAACACACAATCCATTTGTGCTTGGGTAATGCATTGTTTCATTACTTGAATTTGGTCATGCACATTAACAAGACAAGGAGACATAAATTTCCCTACTTTTAGGCCATGCTCGTGCGCAATCGCCTCTAAAAACGTAACAGTTGAACCTTTACCATTCGTACCCGCAAGATGTACAATTTGCAGTTTTCTCTCTGGATTCCCTACTAACGCTAACGCTTCTTCAATAGCTGTTAGGCCAGGCTTGATAACATCATCACTTGTTACAGACCATCTTTTTTTGTAGTCATCAAATAACGGAATCATTGCATATCCTCCTGCAACCACTGGCGAACTTCAGCTATAAAATAAAGTGAGCCTGTAATAACAACAATCTCTTGCTGATTCTTGCTTTGGATAATTTCCTGGACTATTGTTTGCCAGTTCGTATCATACTGTTTGACCTTATGTGTCGACAGCTTCGCTAATTGTTCAGCTGGCATAGCATTCGGCAAAGCGATTTGTGTAAAGGACATAGATGTCGCGACTGCATCCATTAAAGCAATACTATTGGCATGATCCTTATCAGAAAGTGCCGCATAAATAAAGCGATATGGTTGATGTGGATAGACCGTCTGCAATGTTTGAATTAAAGCAGCTGTTCCTTCCGAATTATGAGCCCCATCTAACACAATATTATGCGCAAATTGTTCAAAGCGCCCTGCCCACTGTGCATGTTGTAATGCCTGACGCATCGATTGTTCGGATAGTTGAACATGACCTTGCTCGTGTAATATTGTCATCGCTGTAATGGCAAGACTAGCATTTGCGATTTGATGCGCGCCCGCCATTTTTAATTGAAGCTTAGTGATGGTACCATTTGCACTACGATAATCGAATGATTGACTAGTCATCTCCTGCTGATGTGCCACGACTGTAAAATCCTGTCCTAACACCAAACATTGCGCATGACGCTGCTGTGCAACCTGTTGAATAACAGCAAGTGCCTCTTCATTTTTAACCCCTACCACAACGGGTACACCTGCTTTAATAATACCCGCCTTTTCAAAAGCAACCTTGGCAAACGTATCGCCTAAGAAGGCTGTATGTTCCAATGATATCGTCGTAATAATGGACACAAGGGGCGTTATGACATTCGTGGCGTCTAACCGACCGCCAAGCCCTGTTTCAATAAGCGCAAAATCCACTTGTTCTTCAGCAAAATATTGGAACATGATAAGTGTTACGACTTCAAAAAAGCTTGGATAGTCGCCATTGTATTGCGCTTCAATAATTGAAGCAATATTGTTCATATACTGTAAAAATTGCTCATCAGAAATTTGAATACCATTTATCGTCATGCGTTCATTGACACGTGTTAAATGCGGTGAAGTAAAGGCCCCTACTCGATAGCCTTCATTCTCTAACATTTCCCGCAAAACATTAACCGTGGAACCCTTCCCATTGGAACCTGCTAAATGGATCGTTCGTAATGCATCCTGCGGGTTTCCTAAATGAGCCAAAACATCACGCATCATCACTAATGGCTCACGTTTATGGTCAACCGCCTTTAATGAAAAAATAAAATCTGTACATGCTTTTATCGTTGTAAACAAAAGAAACACTCCCTCTCGCTTTAGTATAAAGGGTGCCAGGCACACAAACAATTCAGACACAATTTTAAAAACACACAGAAAATCACTAAAGGAGTGAGCATCTGTGTGTTTTTAACTAGTTTTTTTCAAAAAAACAGCAAATTATTGTAATTGATGAACGCCTAATAGCGCTCCCATATCATCTAAAATAATTTTTGCATCACTATTTAAAAGTGGCAGTACATCCGAGCGTTGTACTAATTCAAGCGAGTTTTTTAATGTTCTTTTCAACATTGAAATATCAAAATTTGAGCAGTATTCATTGATTTTGTTAATCACGAGCATATCTGCACGTGTTAATGCTTTCTTAGCAGCATTTTGATTATTGTTATTTGCCAATACATGTTTAATCAGTACGCGTCCACTTTCGTTTAATAAGCGATAGTACTTCGCTTCGGATAGCTTTAGAAGATTCGCCTCAATCAATCCTCTTGCATTGACAAAATCTAATTCATCACAGGCTTTGTTTACCCTTACAACAATTGTTCCAATATTTCCTGACATATTAAACCTCCATTTTACTTTTTAACCCTAAAGAAAAAGACCATTCTATTAAACATAGAATAGCCATAAAAATTAAGTAACAAAACATTTCATGGTAACCAGGCGATCGTAGCGAAATAATACTGCATCTTTTGGCCTTAGACCCTAGGCTTTGCGTCCTAACCTTTCGGATAGTTTGCCTTTATCTATTTTACTAACTATATTGTATAATACTATACAATATTTCCTAACTCAACACATATCTTTCGTTGCATAACAAGAAAAACAGCAGGGGACTTTTTCGTCACCTGCTGTTTTTACAACTCACAATGCAATTACATATTTTTTAATTCTTCTAAACGTTTTAATACAACTGCATGTTTATCTTCGTAGTCCGCTAATTTTTCGCGTTCTGCATTTACCAATGCTTCTGGTGCTTTGGATACGAATTTTTCATTAGATAGCTTACCTGTAACAAGTTTTACTTCTTTCGCCCATTTTTCTAATTCTTTTTCTAAACGAGCGATTTCTTCCTCTAGGTTAATTAACCCTACAAGTGGTAAGAATAGCTCCGCACCCGTCACCACGGCTGTCATAGATTGACTTGGCGCCTCTAGGTCTTCACCAATTGTTAACGGCTCAGGATTACAGAATTTTTCTAAATAGCTTTTATTCGCTTCTAGAATAGCAACAGTAGCTGCATCCTTAGCAGAAATGAATAATGGTACTTTTTTGCTCATTGGTGTATTAACTTCCGCACGAATATTACGCACTGAACGTATAATATCCATAAGGAGCTTCATATTGTCTGCTTCTTCAGCAAAGTGAAGATCCGTGCGCACAGTAGGCCATGCTGCCACCGTAATTGACTCACCTTCATGCGGTAAGTGTTGCCAAATTTCTTCTGTAATGAATGGCATAAGCGGATGTAATAGACGCATCGTTTGGTCTAGAACGTAAGCTAAAATCGAGCGAGTCGTTTTCTTAGCAGCTTCGTCTTCTCCATTCAACGGTAATTTCGCCATTTCAATATACCAAGAACAGAAATCATCCCAAATAAAGTTATATAACTCACGGCCAACTTCACCGAATTCATAACGTTCTGCTAATGATGTTACACGTTCAATCGTTTCATTTAAGCGCGTTAAAATCCACTTATCTGCCACTGATTTTTCACCAGTCAAGTCGATTTCATCATACGTCATACCATCCATATTCATTAACGCGAAACGAGAAGCATTCCAAATTTTATTAGCAAAGTTCCAAACAGACTCTACTTTTTCTGTTGTATAACGTAAATCTTGACCTGGAGATGAGCCTGTCGCTAAGAAATAACGCAGTGAATCCGCTCCGTATTTTTCAATCACGTCCATAGGGTCTACACCATTGCCAAGTGACTTACTCATCTTACGCCCTTCACCATCACGTACTAGTCCGTGGATTAATACATCTTTGAATGGGCGTTGTCCTGTAAATTCAATACCTTGGAAGATCATACGAGATACCCAGAAGAAAATGATATCGTAACCCGTTACGAGCGTACTTGTTGGATAATAACGTTGATATTCTTCATTTGCCTCATCAGGCCAACCCATTGTAGAAAATGGCCATAATGCAGATGAGAACCATGTATCTAATACATCTTCATCCTGTGTCCAATTTTCTGCATCAGCAGGTGCTTCTTTACCTACGTAAATTTCACCTGTTTCATTGTGATACCAGGCAGGAATTTGGTGTCCCCACCATAATTGGCGAGAAATACACCAGTCACGGATATTTTCCATCCAACGAGAATATGTGTTTTCAAAACGTGATGGTACGAATTGAACTTTACCTTCCTCGTCTTTTTGCAGTTCTAAAGAGGCATCTGCAAGTGGTTGCATTTTAACGAACCATTGTGCTGAAAGATACGGTTCTACAACTGCACCAGTACGTTCAGAATGTCCTACCGAGTGCATATGCTCTTCAATCTGGATTAGGACACCTGCTTCTTGTAAATCTTTAACGATTTGTTTACGGCATTCAAAACGATCCATACCATTGTATTTACCAGCAAGTTCATTCATTGTGCCGTCTTCGTTCATTACCAAAATACGTTCTAAGTTATGACGGTTACCAACTTCAAAGTCGTTCGGGTCATGCGCTGGTGTCATTTTTACTACACCTGTACCGAATTCCATATCCACATAATCATCTGCTACGATAGGAATTTCACGGCCCACGATTGGTAAAATAACCGTTTTACCAATTAAATGTTGGTAGCGCTCATCTTTCGGGTGTACCGCTACGCCAGAGTCACCAAGCATTGTTTCAGGGCGTGTCGTTGCAACTTCCACATAGCCTGAACCATCTGCTAATGGGTATTTCATATGGTAGAATGCACCTTGTACGTCCTGATAGATAACTTCAATATCTGATAAGGCTGTTTTTGCTGCTGGGTCCCAGTTAATAATACGTTCACCACGATAAATTAAGCCTTTTTCATATAATTGAACGAATACCGTTTTAACGGCTTCAGATAAACCTTTGTCTAATGTGAAACGCTCGCGAGAGTAATCTAATCCTAGTCCAAGCTTCGCCCATTGCGCGCGAATGTGACCAGCGTACTCTTCTTTCCATTCCCAAGTTTTTTCTAGGAATTTTTCACGTCCCAAATCATAACGTGTAATATTATCTTCACGTAGTTTTGCTTCTACTTTTGCTTGTGTTGCAATACCTGCATGGTCCATTCCTGGTAACCAAAGTGCATCATACCCTTGCATGCGCTTCATGCGGATTAAAATATCTTGTAGCGTTGTATCCCATGCGTGACCAAGGTGCAATTTACCTGTTACGTTCGGCGGTGGAATAACGATGGAATAAGGTTCTTTTCCGCTTTCAGGTTGTGCTTCGAAAAATTTACCTTGTAACCACCATTCATAGCGACCCGTTTCAATTGACTGCGGATCATATTTTGTCGGCATTGAAATGTTTTCTGTCATATAGACTCCTCCTGTTGTTAAAAGTGTTTGTTATGTTAGCTTAGGCAAACTTTATGACCACTCGCCTTTATATTGCAGTGTATTCACACCCAATAAATCAGTGACTATTGCCTGTGGCTTATTTGCTAATCAAATGCATCCATCTTTTTAGCAAATAAAAAAACTCCTATCGTCAACAAAAGGACGAAGGAGTTTAAGTTCGCGGTACCACCTTTAATTCCAGCAGCATTAAGTTAAGTACTTACATATCATAAGCTTAAGACAGCTGGCTCTCAATTCGTTAACGGTGTTTAACCGGCTTTAACTACTATTAGTTCACTAAAGCTGCTCGAGGGCTACGTTCAATTAAGTACAAATAGAAACTTTTCAGCTACCGTTTCCTCTCTAAAAATGCACAAATAATTTACTCTTCCCTGTCATAGCATCTATATTCGACTGTCAAAATATTGTACCGCAAATTCATATATTTTATCAAGTGATTTCGTTCATTTCAGCAAGTCTTACAAAGTAAATAGAAAAGGAAGTGATTATTCAAATGCGACGACGTAAGTATAACCCTTGGCTTTTACCACCATGGCTCCGACAATTCCGATTTTATTGTAGAACAATAATTGTACCAATTTGTGGTTTTCAGTTTATACGTGTCATCATCATCCCAACTTCTGGCGACCTTATCATCTTATTGCTTTTACTGCTTCTATGCTATTTACTTTTGAAAGACATCATTTGATACACGAACTTTAAGTGGTGTATAACCTTCTGTTAAGTCCCATATCATCGATGGTACTTCATTCCAAGAACTGGATTCACGCACTGCTGTGTGACTTGATGATTCTCTTAGTACTATTTTTTGCTCGGCTGGTGCTGACGGCTTAGCTTTGGCAGTCGCTTCTACAGATGTCGGTTGCTTTACTTGAACAGTTTGCTCAACAAACGTAGTCTCTTCCACTGGAGCTACAACAAGCTGTTCTTCTAAAGTGCCGATATTTTCTACTACAGGCACTGCTTCACTAAACGCACTCGTCACAGTCCATTCTAATTGGCACGTTTGATTGGTCAATATCGGGCGAACATCCTTCACCATTAAATCTTTAATTGCCGCATCTTTTGGTAAATCAACGTTTAGTGGAACTGCATATTCAAAATAACCTGTATCTCCTTGAATATCGAGCGCATCAATATTAATGAAGTCTTCAGCGTCCATAAAAGTTTGCATGTCTTGAAAATCAAAGCGTACATGCGCTGTAATATGATAAATACCGTTTAATCTTAGCGAATCTTCTAATTGCATTGACTGCCATTGTGGTTTTATTTGTACAGCTGCAATTTCTGTAGGGCAACCGTACCCCGGAAAACAAAATGTCTCACGCATCTTCCAAGTTTTCTGTTCGATAATAATCCCTCCCTTTGCATCATATGAATTGCAAAAGGAATGTATGCTAGCCAAGAAGTTTTAAACAAAGAAAAAGTGTTAGATTGACTACCATCAATCTAACACTTTCTTCGTCGTTGAAGTCCGCTACGCAGTTGCTTGCCGAAGGTTTATCAGCGATTCGCTAACATTTACCGGCGATTTCTACCGGTTTTCCAGCGATTTCGACTGTTTTACCGGCGATTCACCGGCTTTTATCGGCGATTTCCCTAGAACTACTGCTTTGCCACAATTAGCTTCTTAACGTCTGTTAATGCTTAAACCGTCGTTACCATTTTAATTTTATTCGCTACACGATCAGTTAGCATTTGTGTAGCTTTTGGTACGATTGGCTTAAAGATTGGGTTTAGAACCGGTCCAGCTAAGCCCCCTGCCTTAACTTCCAAAAAGCCTGTCATTTTAGTATTGTTTGCATCAATCGTTTCTGCTAGGAAATAACCGTTGCCTGTGAAATTATCTGATAGTCCTTTTAATTCAAAAGTTACTTTTGAAGGTGCTGTCCACTCTAAAATGGTAATCTCAACTTCTACTGTTTTTTTCAGTACACCTACATTGCCTTTAAATGTCCATGTAGAGTGCTTGTCATCTATCATCGTATGCGCGTTGTAACCTGGGACAAGCTTTGCCCATTTTTCCATGTCACTAACGAATTCCCAAACATGTTCAATTGCTACGGGTACTTCAACTGTATGTGTGCCTGTTGCCATTTTAAAACCACTACTTTCTTTTCTGAATAGCTCTATTATAAACTAAAACGCCCACTATTTGGCTATGCTGAAAGTTTTAATTTTGACAAAAAAAAGCCACCCCAAAAGGATGGCTGTAAGTATGTTATTGTGCTAATTGTGCAAACACTTTATGGAAGGCATCAACCGTTTTCGCGATATGCTCCTCTGTATGTGCTGTCGAAATAAACAATCCTTCAAATTGTGAAGGCGGTAAGAAAACACCTTCTTCTGCCATTAATCGGAAGTATTCAGCAAATAATTGTAAATCAGATGTTTTCGCTGAAGCAAAATCAATGACATCTTCATTTGTAAAGAAGAAGCCAATCATTGAACCAGCACGGTTTACAGTATGTGGAATGTTATATTTTGATGCTGCTGCACGGAAACCTGCTTCTAATTGATCTCCTAGCTTTTTGAAATACTCGTAAGAGTTTGCATCAAGGCGAGATAATGTTTCATAACCCGCAGTCATTGCTAATGGATTACCTGATAATGTGCCCGCTTGATAAATCGGACCAGCTGGTGCTACTTGTTCCATCACTTCTTTTTTACCAGCAAAAGCACCGACAGGAAGCCCACCGCCAATTACTTTTCCAAGCGTCGTCATATCTGGTGTTACGCCAAAGTAACCTTGCGCACAACCATAATCTACACGGAAGCCTGTCATAACTTCATCGAAAATTAACAATGCACCATATTTAGTTGTTAACTCACGTAGACCTTCGAGGAATCCTGGTTGCGGTGGTACAACACCCATATTTCCCGCCACCGGCTCAACGATGACTGCCGCAAGCTCGGAACCAAATTTTTCAAATACTTGTTGAGCACCTTGTAAATCATTATACGCTACTGTTAATGTATTACGAGCGATATCCGCAGGAACACCAGGGCTATCAGGTAAACCTAATGTTGCGACACCTGATCCAGCTTTAATTAGTAATGAATCACCATGTCCATGATAGGAACCTTCAAATTTTAAAATTTTATCGCGTCCTGTCACACCACGTGCTACGCGTAAAGCAGACATCGTTGCCTCTGTCCCAGATGAAACAAAACGAATCATTTCCATACCTGGTAGACGGTCTAATACTAATTTAGCTAAACGATTTTCAGTATAACTAGGTGCACCGAACGAAGAACCTTTTGCTGCTGTTTCAGCGATAGCTTTGACAACGTCTGGATGAGAATGCCCTAAAATTAACGGTCCCCATGATAATACATAGTCGATATATTCATTACCATCTATATCTGTAATGATTGCACCTTGACCAGATTCCATAAATATCGGGTCCATATTGACAGATTTAAATGCACGAACAGGACTACTAACCCCACCTGGCATTAAGTGAATTGCTTCTGCATATGCTTGTTTTGATTTTTCGTAAGAACGCGCCATTTATTTCTCCTCCAACCAACGTGCTACATCTTTAGCATGATACGTAATAATTAAATCAGAACCTGCTCGTTTCATGCCTAATAATGTTTCCAGCACTACTTTTTTCTCTTCAATCCAGCCATTAATAGCTGCAGCTTTAATCATTGCATATTCGCCTGATACGTTATAGGCAACAACCGGTAATGTATAATTATTTTTCATATCTCGAATGATGTCTAAATAGCTAAGGGCAGGCTTTACGATTAAGAAATCTGCACCTTCTTCAATATCAGATTCAGCTTCACGGAATGCTTCCATACGATTGGCTGGATCCATTTGGTATGATTGACGATCACCAAACTGCGGTGCACCATCAGCTGCATCACGGAAAGGACCATAGTAGCTTGATGCATATTTAACGGCATATGACATAATTGGTACATTTTCAAAGCCAGCTTCATCAAGACCAGTACGTATAGCAGCAACAAAGCCATCCATCATATTCGATGGCGCAATAATGTCTGCACCTGCTTTTGCTTGCGATACCGCAGTGCGAGCTAACACATCAAGAGAAGCGTCATTTAAAATTTGCTCGCCCTCAATTAAGCCACAATGACCGTGGTCTGTAAACTCACAAAGGCAAGTGTCCGCAATCACTAAAAGTTCTGGATGACGTTCTTTAATAAGGCGTGTAGCTTCTTGAACAATTCCATGATCATGGAAGGCTCCTGTACCAACTGCATCTTTTTCAGCCGGTAAACCGAATAAAATAACAGCCGGGATACCTAAAGCAACCACTTCATCAACTTCAGCACCTAGGTTATCTAATGAAAACTGAAAAACACCTGGCATAGAAGGAACTTCATTTTTAATATTTTCGCCTTCAATAACGAAAATCGGATAAATTAAGTCTTCTTTGTGTAAATAAGTTTCTTTTACCATAGATCGAATCGTTGCATTTGTGCGTAAACGACGATGTCTGTGAAATTGTAAATTTGTCATGTTCTTTCCTCTACTTTCGTTAATTCCTCGATGACTGCTTGCATTGTATAAACACTCGGCATAATGTCTACAGTAGCACCGTGGTTTATAATAGCTGATTCTGTAATATGACCAATTGCCGCCACACGTACCGCTTCCCAACCAATTACAGATGCAACATCCATGGCATAGACATCGACAGCGGAAGGGCTTGCAAAAATGACTGTGACGTCTGTATGCTGCTGAATGCATTCGATAATTGCTTGTTTTTGATCGTGACGCTCAATCGTTTCATAAACTGTCCACTCATTTAATTTAAAGGGCAAACCTTCCTTTAATGTTTTTTTCGCTTTTTCCCCACGAATAAATAAACATGTTGGATTGCCCTTGGCAACAAGTGGAAACTCTTTAACAAATACATCGGCACTAAATACAGAAGGCATAAAGCTTACTTGAAAGCCTAATGTTTCTAATGCCTCCGTCGTTTTAGTGCCAATCGATGCAATTTCCCCTTGAAAATGACTTGCACGTAATTGACTGCGACTCATTTTCTTTGCAAAAGCATCGACTGCATTTTGACTCGTAAAAATAAGCCAGTTAAATTGACGCGCACATTCTAAATGTACGTCATCATTTCTATCAATAATTTCGCAAGTTTCTATTAATGGGGCAACGACTGCCTGTCCACCTAAAGAGGAAATATCTTCAACAATTGTGGCTGTTTTAGACGTTCCGGTTAAAACGATTGTTTTACCTTGCAAAGGTAAATTATTTTGCATCTTGCTCTGCCTTCACACGTTGAATTAACTCATAGGCACCTTGCTTCGTTAACATCTCAGCAAGTTCAGTTCCGATTGCTTGGGCATCAGTACCCATCACAGTCTCTTTATAAATAACCGATGCATCCGGTGCGGCAACTAAACCTGTCAGTGTCATTTGTTCCCCATTTAACTTGGCATAACCTGCGATAGGTACTTGGCAACCACCATCCATAGCTGCTAAGAAAGCACGTTCTGCATGCGCTTCTTGCCATGTCGCTTTGTCAGTTATTTTAGCTAGTTCTGCTAATAGTTCACTATCATCTTTACGACATTCAATCCCTAAAGAGCCTTGCGCAACGGCTGGCAGACAATCCTCTACAGATAAAAATTCTGTTACGACATCATCACTCCAACCAAGTCGTTTGAGACCTGCTGCGGCTAAAATAATGGCATCGTATTCCTCTGTTTCAAGCTTTGCTAAACGTGTATCTACATTGCCACGAATCCATTTGATTTCAATATCTGGACGCATCGTTAAGAGTTGAGCACTACGTCGAAGAGAACTTGTCCCAACTACCGCTCCTGCAGGAAGATCTGCAAATTTCACATGACCTTTGGAAATAAACGCATCACGCGCATCCTCACGAGGTGGTATGCAACCAATGACTAAACCTTCAGGTAGCACTGCTGGCATATCCTTCATAGAATGAACAGCAAAATCAATTTCTTTATCGAAAAGCGCCTGTTCAATTTCTTTTACAAAAAGCCCTTTACCGCCAACTTTAGAAAGTTGAACGTCTAAAATTTGATCGCCTTTTGTCACGATTTCTTTTACTTCAAATTCAAACGGCGCACCTGCTGCCTTTAGTTCATTAATGAACCAATTTGTTTGCGTTAATGCTAATTTACTTCTCCTAGAACCTACAATAATTTTTCTCAACAGTCTCCAACCTTTCTTCTAATACCATAAATGGAATCGAGATAAGCTACTTCCTAAAAAGAAATTTACGACAACCAATAAATACGCATAAATATGTACCCACGCATAATTAGTGCCTGTCAGCTTACTTTTACGATTCACATATAAAATACAGCAATATAATACTAAAATGATAAAGGAACCTATTATCTTCGCATCAAAGATCGATAAACTCTCTAACCTTAATAATGCCCATTCAAACCCTAAAATTAAACTTATGAATAACATTGGAATTCCAATAAAAAACGAAACATTCATCCAACTGCTCGTTTGCTGTAATGATGGCAAACGCATCCATAATTGTGACCACTTTTTCTTTTTTAATAAGCGATATAAAATTAAATATAATATCGCAAAAACAAAAGTTAATGTGAAAGCAGCATACGATAAAATCGCAAATGATATATGAATAAATAGCATTTCCGAAATTAATGTATCTCCTACTGCTCCTGTCGGTCTTTTTGGCATGAATGTAAATATACTAGCAAAAATAAATCCTAGTATATTAATAATAAATACTGGTAAATCGACTCTCGCTATACAGTGGAGAATAATCGATAATGTGACAAGCAACCATGAATAGAAAAGGATTCCCTCGTACAAGGATAAAATCGGGAAACGCTTCGTTTCTATAAAGGTTAATATAATAATGGCACTTTGAATTACCCATACAAATGAAACAAGCCAAAAAGCAATTCGCCTTGCACGTACTTGCTTATAAAAGTAATCAGTGAAATAAAACACTAGACTAATCGCATACAAAACGATCATCACTTCGTAGAGTCTTGTCATTGTCAAATCAGCCAATGGACATCCCTTCTTTATATCAAAAAGTGCTAAAGTTACTATAAACAGTATCCCAGCCTAAAAAAGACGTTTTCGTATCTTTAGTTTACCATACAGATACGAAAACGCCTCATGTAATTTCAAGTTCGCACACGCCAGTAAAAGCACGAATTGGTGGTTTTACCTACATAACTCACTTTGTGAGCCTCAAAAGAATGTGGAGCTCGAATGTCTAGACATCTTAGAAAGAGTACTTTGGTTCAGTAGGTGTTGGCGAAGACTGTAAGCGTTCTTTACGCTCAAGCTCTTGCTTGCTCATCATATCCACTTCTACGTCCACAGCATCTTCAATGCCGAAAATTTGTTGGAATAAACGTAACTGTTCATTTGCTTTTGGTGAATTCGCCATTTCTTTAGCTTGTAAAATCGGCTCTTTTAACAATTGATTTATAATTGATTTTGTATGCTTGCTTAAAATCTTACGTTCTCGATCCGTTAACTCTGGCATTTTATTTTCAATGCTGATCATTGTTTCTTCTTGGATTTGGCTTGCTTTTTTACGTAATGCCGAGATTACTGGCACGACGCCAAGTGTCGCAAACCAATCTTTAAATTGCACAACTTCCTTATGAATCATTTGCGTAATTTCTGCAGCCGCACGTTCACGCTCTGCTAAGTTAGCTTCGACGATACCTTGTAAATCATCGATATCATATAAGAAAACATTCGGTAGATCACCAACACGTGGATCAATATCACGTGGTACGGCAATATCTACCATAAATAACGGTTTCCCTTTACGTAAACGTTCAACAAGTTGCATTAATTCATAGTCAATAACAAAATCAGTTGCGCCTGTAGACGTAATTAAAATGTCCGCTTCAAGTAGCGAGCATTGTAATTCCCTCATTGATTTCGCTTGCCCATGGAATTTTGCTGCTAAAGTTTCTGCTTTTTCAAACGTACGGTTAATAACGGTTACTTTTCCAACACCATTGCCATATAAATTCTCTATAGCTAGTTCACCCATTTTGCCTGCGCCTAAAATAGCGACATGCTTGCGTTGTAAAGATCCGAAAATTTTCTTTGCTAATTCTACTGCTGCATAGGAAACAGAAACTGCATTTTCGCCAATAGCTGTTTCACTATGTGCACGCTTCGCAAATGTCACCGCTTGTTTAAATAACTGATTGTAGACCGTACCTGTCGTCCCAATCTCTTGTCCATTTAAGAAGCTTTTCTTCACTTGTCCTAAAATTTGTGTTTCACCTAGCACCATTGAATCAATTCCAGCAGTGACTTTAAACAAATGTTCTAACGCCTCATCTTCTTCTCGAATTGTTAAATAAGAAGAAAAAGTCTCCACAGGCAGGTTGAACCAATCTGCTAAAAATTGCTTTACATAGTGACGCCCAGTATGCAATTGATCGACGACTGCATATATTTCTGTACGATTACAAGTAGAAACAATTACGTTTTCCAATATACTTTTTTGTTCTTGCAGCGCTTCCATTGCTTGTGGTAGCTCGCTCTCTATGAAAGATAGCTTTTCACGAATTTCAACTGGCGCTGATTTATAATTCAAGCCTACTACGATGGTATGCATGAATAACACCTCACACGTTCTAATTCACAAGTCTCATTATAGCACAGTTCGACAATAGTTCATCTAAAATTTGTGAACATGTCATGAAGAACTATAACTCATTTTTAAATTAGAATTATTATAAACTGAGTTTAACAAATTATACGTCCTGTTTCAAATTTAAAAACTGCACTTAAAGTAAGGCACTTTCTGCATATTAAAAATAGATAACAATGGCACCATCAAATAGTGTAAAAAAGACTGTAGCCCGACTCACCTATATGAGTGAGTGCGTCTACAGTCTAGATAGCACCTATCTTAGTGCTTGTAATTAATTCGTAATGGTCACAGTTTGTTGCGAAATAATTTTGCCATCTTTATCATAAGCAAGGTACTCGATGTCACTATTCACTTTAAAGTCATTCATAGTTTGGACATTTTTCGTCAACATAAACACACTATCACTGCGTTTTTTCAGTTCAAATTGCACATCGCCACTTACAGATGAATAACGCGCAACGACTTTGGCAACATTTGAACAATTACTATCAATTCTTGCATTCATCGTAATATAGCCTTTTCTTAATGTAACGGTTGCTTCTTCAAATAAATCATCTGGATTGATACAACTTGAAGGTGACGTTTTACATAAAATAGAATCAATGATTTTTTGAGCGACCTGATGGAATTGGTAATTATCAATGGCATGATAGTAAATGCCACCTGTTTCCGTAGCTATTTGCGTCAGCGTCGCCTCATTAATTTGATTTTTCTTACCCATACTTACTGTATAAATTTTAATGCCTTTCTTTTTCGCATCATTGATAACTTTAGTCATTTTGGATTTGCTCGTTTTTCCATCAGACACGACAATAATGGATTTTGCAGTTTTTGTATCATTCGAGAATTTTGTAAGAGCCAATTCTATACCTGTAAAAATATCTGTAGCGCCCTTATCTTTCGATGTACGATATAAATCTTTCTTTAAGACATTTTCTGCACTGCCTTCTCCCAATACAGTCGCACTTGTATTCGTTTCAATCACAATATTATTTTTAGCTTGTATTTGGTTGATTAATTCCACCATTTTTTTGCCGCGATAATTTGTTTGATCAATTCGTTTCATAGAAGATGAATAATCGACTACGTATGCGACTTCAGTTGCTAACGTACAAGCATTTTTACTAAAGTAAGGATTTGTAAAAATATCCTTCGTTATTGTTTTATCTGTAATATCTTTTAACATCGTTGCATAGCGTGGATCAACTTTATTGACAAGCGTAGCTTCTATTTTAGACTTGCCATAAATAATGGAGTCAAAATAAGCTACTGCAGTTCCTGGACCACCTGTATTATTCAAATAATCCGAAGTATTTGTAACAAAGGACGCCGTTTTCTCAACACCGTCAAATTTAATTTTAACTGTTCCTTGATAGTCCGTAATAATTTCTCCACCCGGACGTACTAACGTTACCATGACTTGTGTATATCGATCTTTCCCATTAGGTCTGGAAGCTGCATCAGCACTTTCCTTCAACGCCTCAACACGCTTTTTATAGGCTTCTACTTGTCCTAATAATTTACCGCCTTGGTATTTTAATAATACCGTGCGTTCATAATTACTTAAACTCATTAAAATCGCATAAATTTTCATGACACTATCATAATGCTCTAATGTTAAATTCTTTTCTTCCGGCATATATTTCGGGCTCATTAATTGAATAATTGCACCAACTGGATTGATGTTTTCAACTTGCGACGCAATATTATCATCGATTCCTTGGATGCGATAAATCGGACGACCATCTTCTGAAATCATGTACATAATTTCTGTTTTAGCTGGTGTTGTCACAGAATCTTTTAAACGGTCATTCAGTATTTTTTCAAATAAGTACACAGAAATATTGTAGTTTTCAAATTGCAAAATGGCATTCTCATAGCCGACCGCTGGATACTTCGGATCGGAACCACCATACTGTAAATAAATATTTTCTACTACACCTAAAGCATTTGTCACATTTGTTTGTTGGCCAATGCTAAACTTTTTGTCATCAGCATCCGGATCTAATGGTACTGGACCATAGACATCAATTAGATTTTCTGTGAAAAACTCAGGTGGCTTTTCGTACTGTACATAAGGTGGTGTTACACTGCCATTATCGTCAGTATTCGTTGGGTCGTACACTTTAAAATCAATGCGCAATTCTGGCTGTGGTAAATAACGAACATGTGCATTTAATTTTTCCCCAACAAGACATTTCATGCTAGGGTCTGTGTTATTAATTAGTTCAAATGTGATCGTATCACGTACAGATTTTGTTAGCTTTTTCGCTTTAACAAAGGCTGTTACAGTTGAACCATCCGATTGAACATTACGCACCGACTCCCCAGCTGCATTAACAATATCCGCTCCGTTTGCCGACGTTACACGGAATGTATAAGACTTATCATCAGCAATTGGATCACCATTACAAGCCTTTAACGATACTGTAATCGGCGTCATATCTTCCCCATTTGCAATTAAATCTGGCTTTTCAACTTCAATGCTCTGTAGTGCATTATTAACATTTCCAGGACCTGTAAAGTCACCTTCGTTATCTGATGGCACTTCATAGTCGCCGCTATTAGAACCCATAAAGCCTGCTGGTAATGTGATTTTATCATTATCACGACCTGCAGCAGATCGTTTCAATCCTTCTACAGCAAAGGTATCATTTTGTACAATACGATATAAAAACACTGCTGCATCTGCGCGTGATAGTTTCGTAGATGGGTTAAAATCAGCAAATGTTTTTTTACCTGTATTGCCAGTTGAAATATCTTTTGTATATAAATATTGGACTGCTTGTGGTTCATCTAAGTCTAAACCTTTGAAAGCAGCGTAGATACGTGCAAAATGACCGCGCGTAATCGATTTTGAACGATTTGCCATTACATGTGTTCCGTCAAATGGCAAATAAAAATCACTATAAAAATTATAAGCAACGCTTTCGTTATACGATAACGCATAGTTTTTATCTAGCTTTGCAAACATTGTCACAAGTTCTCGTTCGGTAACTTGTTCATTTGGTAAAAAGTTATTCGCACTGTTTAATGATAGTAAATCATTATCGACTGCCCATGAAATGGCTTTGTACTTACTATTGGATGTTGGTACATCTTGAATCGTTGTAGCAGCAAGCGTGACCGTAGGTGTTACAGTCATAAAGGCTAGTACGAAACTAGCCAATACTAGCAATGCCTTTTGCGCAAATTTCATTCATTTCAGTCCTTTCATTAGTTAAAGAATAAAATATCATCGCGATAGTTTTGTTTTAAATCATTCTCTAAATAGTTTAAGAATCGCTCTAGAACAACGGATGCTTGCGCACGCGTTAACGGTTGATTTGGATTGAATCGACCAGTTACAGGGTCCCCTGTCATGAGACCAAGCTCATTAACAATATAGATGCCGTCTCTTGAGTAGTCCGGAATTTGGGCATCATCTGTAAACTTCGTAACATAACCAGGTTCTGGCGCTTTGTTTTCAAGTCCTAGTGCTCGCACAAAAATGGCAGCAGCCTGCGCACGAGTAATCGCATTATCCGGTTTGAAATAATCAGGTGTTACGCCTTTAATAATGCCTTTGTTAACAGCCGATTCAATATAGCCATAATCTTTTATTGTGCGTTTCACGTCTTTAAAAACACTTGTCGTCGGTTTTTTCGAAGCCTTTTCTTCCATAACACGAAGGTCGACTGCTTTACCAATTGCAATTGTAAAGTCAAGTCGCTTCATTGGTGTGTTTGGTGAAAAGAAATTACTTGTATCTGAATAGATTCCTAAAGAATATAGCTTTTCAATTGCACCTTTTGCATAATGATTCGATAAATCACGGAATTTCGGAATAATGAGACGTTCAATCGTTGGCGTATATTCTGAATTCAAATCAACTTTGCCTTTTTGACCAGAAGCTAAGTCATACGTATATTCTGAAATGTCGTCCTTTTCACTAACGACCGCATAGCCCCCATCAAAGCTACCTAGACTACCTGGGTTCTCCTCATAGTGGAGGACACGCGATTTACTCGTTGATAGACGATTTTTCACGTGACTTGTTGTCCCATCGCTATACGTATAAACAGATTCTGTAATTTGCGTTTCAGTTGCACCCCAGAAATTTTCATAGCCAGCATGACGGCTATCTGTATCTATTGTTACGGTATTCGTTTTGGCATTTTTCCCCGAACCAGTCTGATAAGTAAATGTCTTTCTGGAAATTACATTACCGGAAAAATAATCAGAGGCTGCACGGTTATCTGTAACCGTTCCTTGTGAAAATTGATAATCCGCTAATGTATAAGTTATTTTGCCAACAACAATTTTTTCAGAATATTTTTTCACAACCCCATTGGATGTTTTTTGTCCAATCGTTGCATAATTGACAACATCTGATTCATAAGAAATATTTCTCGTTAATGTCGATCCGTCACTTGCTGTTAGTTTTAAATTATACGTTTCTGTTAACTTCCCTTTTGTTTCCTTTTGGGTAATTTTAATATCTTTACTCGTACCTTTAAAAATGATAGGCGTCCCAGTAATAAATACCGCTTCCTCATATGTATATTCATTTTTTACAGCACCCGTCGTTTCCACCGATGCGGCAGAAGCATCTGCAAGCAAACTTGTCCCCATAGCGAACACCATGACAATGGCAAACAGTACTTTCAATAAATGTTTTCGCATCTGTTCTTTTTCCCTCTCTTTCTTCCCGCGCATATGCACAGATGAAGCTATCTCATAATTTAGAGATAGCTTCTATCTAATTAATCAACTAAAATGAAATGTGCTTTTACAAAACGGTCAGATAATACAACTAGACGATCAGAAGGTTCCAAATCAGATGGTTGAATCACTTTCCCTGCTTTAATGAGCGTTGCCTGATCGATATTCATATCAACCATTTGGCCCGCTTCATACCAACGACCATTTTGCCATTGACTCACACTTTTCACATTAATAGTAGCTGGATATGTTGATTTAACTGACTGAAGTTTACCTACTAACATTAGTGGGGCAACCGGTTTTGCATTATCTAATATGTGCAGAGCTTGTACATGCCCATTGTTCACATAGAAGTAGCCATAATCACCTTCAGATAAATACAGTTCAATATCTGGCATCACGCTATATGTTTTGTTACCATCATCAACCATTGCTTTTGTTGAATTACTAACAGATAGTACGGTACTTGCTGTTTTTTTGAAAACATTTGATTCAATTTTCATTGCATCATCAATTTTAATTAAATAGCCATCCGCTTGTGCTAAACGCCCATAATATAATTCATGAGATGCTAAGTTCGGTGACATAAAACTATCACTCGTTACATCGACAACTTGTGCATAATGATCGCGAGCAGCACCATCCGTAATGACAAACGCTGTACCATATGCCAATAATCCTGTTGGTTGAATCAATCGTCCATTACGAATTAAGATGGATCCATCATGGAAATATAGTGTGCCAGCAGATTTAAGTTTTAATAATTGGTAGTCTGTATCGACTGAAATCATCGGCTCATAATAAGTACGTTCATTGTTTTTCAAGACGACAATCTTTTCAATAACCTCTTTGCCAAATTGTTTAACCGTTGCGTAATAGGCTACACTGCCAACGTAATTTTTTAATTGGCTTTTTTCAATTTTTGTATTTCCAACGTAAATTGGTACCTTGCTAGAAAAATTCATTGTTGAAAGAGCTGTAGTTGTCGTAGAACCAAATTGCCAGTTTACAAAGGCATTTTGATTTTTTACTGTTAATTTATTCGTATTAATATTAACCGCTTGGATTTCACCTTTATAAAGATTTTCAACTAGGTTTCCAGTTTCACTAATATCTACTTTTGTAATGATCGATGTGCTTGTATTTTTCAGATGAAGCTTTACACGATCACCTACATACATCCCACTAATATCGACCGATGAAGAACCCTTTTGGAAAGCAGTGTCCTTATTCAAATAATATGTAGTTTCTTTTCCGATATCCGGTTTCACCAAAATGAATAAGCCTTTTGGGTCAACGCTTGTAATGACGCCCGCAATAGTTTTTGGATTTTGTGCCACGATCGTCGATTCCTCCGACGTATTGGACGTACCACGAAGCTCAACCACACTGCGAAGCGAAATTTGAGCTTCTACTTTCATGCCCAATTTAAAGCCGTCAATCGTTGTTTCTGTGTTATTAATGTACAGGCGGGCATTATTATTAATATTGTAAGTCACTTGACGACCGCTAGCATTTTCTAATGTAATTTTACTAAGTTGTCTTTCTACTTGTCCGTTTGTATTCGTAAATTCTGAATAGGTTACATCTACGAAGGTTCCTGTTACTAACTGTGCGGCCTGAACAGTTGGTAATGATGGCAAACTAAGCGCCATTAAAAATAGAACAATCACTATGTATGGAATCTTCTTCAACAATTCCCGCCTCCTTAAAAAATTGTTATTTATAAATAGTATATCGTATTATTGGTAGTTTTTCTTATTCAAAAAGTTACATTTTAACGTGCATTTCTATTATTTTGAATCTACCATTAGACATAAAGGTAGAGGTAGCTTCCAACTTCAAGCTACCTTGCCATCATCATACTTGGATGTCAATTGTATGTCCGGCTGTTGGATGTGGAGCATCTAACATTTCAACTAACTGTTCAGTATTTTGTTGTTGCATCTCCATCGCTTGTTTTGTCACAGCTAAAGAGACATTTTGCATAAGATTTGATTGATTCATTGCGATTGATAAAGCTGCAATATCCATTTAGTCCACCTCCTATATAATTTATCGGCTCCATTTAGCATTCATCAAGTCATTTCCTTATATTTGTCCACAACTTTTGAGCTAGTAGCCACTCTGCTCCTGTAAATAATCCGCTGGGTGCAACAAGCCGTATGTGCTCCTTTTAACGCAACAAAAAAACATCTACTGTGCTACATAAGACGCAATAGATGTTTTTTGATTACATTTTATTTTCAATCGTACGCCAAGCTTCTTCAAAACCGATACCTTTTTCAGAAGAGAACACGATAAGCGGATCATTTTTATCCATATCGAGTGTTTCCTTGACAACTTTTTTATGCTTATCCCATTTACCTTTTGGAATTTTATCTGCCTTCGTTGCAATAACGATACAAGGGATACTGTAATGTTTTAGAAAATCGTACATCATACAATCATCAGCAGTTGGAGGATGACGTAAATCAACGATTTGAACGACCGCTTTTAATTCTTCACGGCCAGTAATATAACGTTCAATCATTTTCCCCCATGCTTCCCGCTCCGTTTTAGAGACCTTGGCATAACCGTATCCCGGAACATCGACGAAAAACAGTTGTTCTTCTATTTTGTAAAAATTTAGCGTTTGAGTCTTCCCAGGTTTAGAAGAAATACGCGCTAACGCTTTACGCCCAATCATACGGTTAATGAATGATGATTTCCCAACATTTGAGCGACCTGCTAGTGCAAATTCTGGCAGTCCATCTTCTGGGTATTGGTCCGGTCTTACTGCACTTATGACCATTTCGACATTATGGACTTTCATTTCCTTAAAAACCTCCGTCTAGTGCATATGCTAATACTTCATCAGCAGATGACACCAGTTTAAATGTTAGTTGTTCGCGTACACTCTCAGGAATATCTTCAATATCACGTTCATTATCTTTTGGACAAATAATTGTCGTTAATCCTGCTCTGTGTGCGCTTAATGTTTTTTCTTTTAATCCACCGATTGGTAATACACGACCACGCAATGTAATTTCACCTGTCATGCCTACTTCACGACGAATTGGACGATGTAAAATAGCCGAAACAATGGCTGTTGCCATCGTAATACCTGCTGACGGCCCATCTTTTGGTACTGCTCCTTCAGGTACATGAATATGGATATCATGTGTGTCAAAATATTCTGAGTCGACATTAAGCTCTTCTATTTTTGTTCGTACATATGATAACGCTGTTTGCGCAGATTCCTTCATGACATCTCCGAGTTTCCCCGTTAGCTGTATTTTTCCTTTACCAGGCGTTAAAGAAACCTCAATTTGTAATGTGTCGCCACCAACCGTAGTATAGGCTAGCCCTGTTGCTACACCCACTTGATTTTCTTCTTCCGCTTGTCCATAGCGGAAACGATGCTTACCAAGATATTCGACTAATGATTTTGAGCTTACAGTCACACGTTTCTTTTCTCCAGAAACAATAACTTTAGCTATTTTACGACAAAGTGTGGCGATTTGACGCTCTAGGCCTCGGACACCTGCTTCACGTGTATAGTAGCGTATAATGTCCAACACCGCTTCATCTTTAATAACCACTTGTGTTTTCTTTAAGCCATGCTCTTTTAATTGCTTTGGAATTAAATGATTTATTGTAATTTGCGCCTTTTCAATTTCCGTATAACCAGCAATCGAAATGACTTCCATTCGGTCTAATAAAGGTCCCGGAATGGTACTTAAATCATTTGCTGTGGCAATAAATAATACGTTCGATAAATCATACGGTTCTTCAATGTAATGATCGCTAAATGTATTGTTTTGAGCTGGATCCAGCACTTCCAGCATAGCAGCTGCAGGATCTCCTCTAAAATCATTTGACATTTTATCGATTTCGTCCAGTAAAAATACCGGATTAATCGTACCTGCTTTTTTCATCCCTTGGATAATTCGACCTGGCATCGCTCCGACATACGTACGACGATGTCCTCGAATTTCAGACTCATCACGCACACCGCCTAAAGATATACGAATAAATTTACGATCTAAACTTTCCGCGATTGAGCGTGCTAATGAAGTTTTACCAACGCCTGGAGGGCCCGCTAAACAAAGAATCGGTCCACGTAATGAATTTTTCAACTGACGCACAGCTAAATATTCAAGTACGCGCTCCTTTACTTTTTCTAAACCATCATGATCTCGGTTTAAAATTTCCTCTGCATGCGCAATATTCATTCGATCTTCAGTCGCCTTCGTCCAAGGTAAGGCCACTAACCAGTCAATATAGTTTCGAATGACGCCACTTTCCGCACTTGCGCTCGGTAACTTTTCGTAACGATCAAGTTCCTTTAACGCAGCTTCCTTTGTCGATTCAGGCATACCTACTTCATCAATTTGCTTCCGCAATTCAGCAACTTCACCAGTTTTCCCTTCACGATCTCCAAGCTCTGTTTGGATAGCTTTCATTTGTTCGCGTAAGTAATATTCCTTTTGCGTACGCTCCATCGATTGCTTAACTTTGGAATTAATTTTCTTTTCAAGATCCAATACCTCTTGCTCATCATGCAGGCGAATAATTAAATGATCTAAACGTTTCTTAACATTGAGCATTTCTAAAACTTCTTGTTTATCCGCAATTTTGATTGGTAAATGCGAGGCGATAATATCAGCAAGACGGCTTGGTTCTTCAATATCAGCCACAGTATTGATTGTTTCTGTCGTTATTTTGTTGGAGGATTTAGCGTAGCGTTCAAAATATGTTAACAATGTACGCATTAACGCCTGCGTTTCCACATCTTTTTCAACTTTTTCCTCTTTAACATCAATATCAACAACTGTATATTTATCGAATGCTTGATAGTTGGACCACGTTGCACGTGCTACACCTTCCACTAAAATACGTAGCGTGCCATTTGGCAATTTCAGCATTTGCTTTACATAAGCCATTGTACCAACTTGATATAAATCCTGCTCTTCCGGCTGTTCATCGTGCATTTCTTTTTGTGTTACCAATAAAATCAATTGGTCCTCTAGCATTGCATGTTCTAGCGCCGCTACAGAACGATTTCTACCCACATCAATATGTAACACCATCGACGGGTATACTAAAAGTCCACGTAAAGGCAATAATGGTACATTTGTTGTTTTTTGAATTGTTACCATGCGGGTATTCACCTCCGTCAAAATTTTCTTGTTCACAATCCCGCGCTTCTAGTATGTGTTTAAAAAACCGATTCACACTATCTATTCAAACGAGCCAAAAATTTCATCTATTTACAGTCGTCGGCTTTATGTATGAATAAAAAGCTGACTCTCGATATGTGCGAACATTGCACAATCGAAGTCAGCTAAGTTACTCTTTTTTTCATAACAATAGACAGCTACGTCTGTTTATTATGCCGAAGTTTTTGTGTCGCTACCTTCATCGAGTTCAGTGCCATCTTCAAGAAGCAATTTCGGTTTTTCTTTATCCGTAATTGTTTTTGCCGTAATGATACATTTTTTCACGTCATCACGTGATGGTAGTTCGTACATTACTTCAAGCATAGTTGACTCAATAATTGAACGAAGACCACGTGCACCTGTTTTACGCTCAATTGCTTCCTTGGCAATTTCAGAAAGGGCACCTTCATCAAACTCAAGCTCAACACCATCTAGTTCAAGCATTTTTTGATATTGCTTCGCTAGTGCATTTTTTGGTTCCGTCAAAATTTGTACAAGTGCAGCCTCATCTAATTGTTCTAGGCTGGCAAGTACCGGTAAACGACCGATGAATTCTGGAATAAGACCAAACTTCAACAAATCTTCTGGAATTAATTTCGACATTAATGAACCTTCGTCCATTTCTACCTTATTAGGATCTGAGCCGAAACCAATTACTTTTTCACCTTGACGACGTTTAATAATGGATTCAATACCATCAAATGCTCCGCCTACGATAAATAAAATATTTGTCGTATCAATTTGTAAAAACTCTTGGTGTGGATGCTTACGTCCGCCTTGTGGAGGTACACTTGCAACAGTGCCTTCTAAAATTTTAAGCAACGCCTGTTGAACACCTTCACCAGAAACATCGCGCGTAATCGATGGATTTTCTGATTTACGTGCAACTTTATCGATTTCATCAATATAGATAATCCCTTTTTCTGCACGTTCGATATCGTAATCTGCTGATTGAATTAATTTTAATAAAATATTTTCAACGTCTTCACCCACATAACCAGCTTCTGTTAAAGAAGTAGCATCTGCAATTGCGAAAGGTACGTTTAGTATACGTGCTAAAGTTTGAGCTAATAATGTTTTACCGCTACCAGTTGGGCCGATTAACACAATGTTCGATTTTGCTAATTCCACATCATCGATTTTACTATTTGTATTGATGCGTTTGTAGTGATTGTAAACCGCAACCGCTAAGGCTTTTTTAGCACGCTCTTGTCCAATTACATAATCATTTAAAATCGATAAGATTTCTTTCGGTTTTGGGATATCTTGGAAATCGATTTCTTCCTCAACACCTAGTTCTTCTACAACGATTTCTGAACAAAGTTCGATACATTCATCACAAATATAAACACCGGGACCTGCAACTAGTTTACGTACTTGTTCTTGTGGCTTTCCACAGAATGAGCATTTTAAATTGCCTTTTTCATCATTAAATTTGAACAATATGTTTCACCCCTATTCAAGCTACAATCTTACAAGATTATTGAACCATTATCAAATAAATTGATTGTAACATTTACGTCATGGCGCAAATGCCTCTAGATTTTGAATTATTTTCAAGTTTTCAAGCAGCTGGCAGTTAGCTAAGTAATGGTAGCTTTGCGCATAAACCATTAACCGCTGTCTGCTCGTTTTCATGCAGATAATTCGAGTTGATGCGACCATTCAGACTAACCCATGACCACTGCCTGATATTTAGCTTCATTGCTTGGAAGTTTAAGGTTCCTCAATCGTAAAACCTAAGTGCGTTCTTTCTCCATTAAAAGAAGGCGATAGTACTACTGCTACTTTTCGGCTTTACTACAATGAAGTTAAAATTTAGCATCGTGTAATAAGTATAACAACAATACTATGTATAAGAAATTAACTAAAGTTGCCTCCAAAAGTATAACAGTTAGTAAAAATCAGACTAACTTTTTGTCTCCTCGACTGTGAGAGGTTGGGGCCCCTTTAGCCTAAACTAAAAAGCTATGTGTGATAAAACAAGGCACGGTTTTACGCCGTACCTTGTCTTGTTATTTTTTCTATCTAGTTACGTAAAAAATCTTATTCAGTAATTTTAGCGTTTTCTACTAAAAATTCAACTGTTTTTTGGATTTTAATGTCATTTTCAAGAACAGCAGTACCGCCAAGAGCGCCAGTAATTTGTTCTTTTGTCATGTTGAATTGAGCAGTCATTTTTTCTAATTCAGCTTCGATATCAGCTTCAGTAGCTTCAATTTTTTCTGCTTCAGCAATTGCTTCAAGTGTTAAAGAAACACGTACGCGGTTTTCTGCTTCTTCTTTCATTTGACCACGTAAATCTTCTTCTGATTGACCAGAGAATTGGTAGTATAAATCTAAGTTCATACCTTGCATTTGTAAACGTTGGCCAAACTCTTGTAGCATGCGATCTGTTTCTGAGTTAATCATACCAGCTGGCACTTCAAACTCTGCATTTTCAGCAGCTTTTTCTACTAATTCATCACGAAGTGTAGCATCTGATTCTGCTTGTTTTTGAGAAGCTGTTTGTTCTTTAATTTTTGCACGTAATGCTTCTACGCCTTCAACTTCTGGATCTAATTCTTTTGCAAACTCATCGTTTAGCTCAGGAAGAACTTTTGTTTTAACTTCTTTCACAGTTACTTTGAAAGTAGCTTCTTTACCAGCTAATTCAGCAGCGTGGTATTCTTCTGGGAAAGTAACAGCAACATCTTTTTCTTCGCCAGCTTTAACGCCTACTAATTGCTCTTCAAATCCAGGAATGAATGAACCTGAACCGATTTCTAATGGGTAATCTTCGCCTTTACCGCCTTCGAATGCTTCTTCACCTACGAAACCTTCAAAGTCGATTACAGCTGTATCGCCTTCTACGATAGCTTCGTCTTCTTTAATTTCAAGTTCAGCTTTACGTCCTAATTGTTCTTGGATTTGCGCTTCAACTTCTTCGTCTGTTACTTCAACTGGAAGTTTCGTAACTTCTAAGCCTTTGTATTCGCCAAGTTTTGGTTCTGGTTTCACTGTTACTTGAGCAGTGAATGAGAAATCTTGACCATGTACGAAGTTTTCTGTACCAGAAATTTCTGGGTAATCAACTGGCATAATACCAGCTTCGTCGATTGCTTTTGAATAAGAATCTGGCACGATGATTTCTAAAGCATCTTGGTATAAAGATTCAATTCCAAAACGTTGTTCAAACATTTTACGAGGCATTTTACCTTTACGGAAACCTGGAACGTTAATTTGTTTTACAACTTTATTGAATGCTTGGTCCATTGCTGCGTCTACTTCTGCAGCTGGTACTTCGATTGTTAGAGTACCGATATTTCCTTCTTGTTTTTCCCATTTTGCTGACATGTATAAATACCTCCAAAATAATCTAGTTTCAATTACCATAACGTAATTGCGTCCGGATTTCGATTTCTCGATAATTTTTTGTAAAAAATCCGCAACATGCGTCAAAGACTTCGTGAAAAGTAATAGTTTTTAATACCTTACTCAACACTAAAAAACTTTGACATTGATCCACCTACTTTGTAAAGAAGGGGACATTGGTTGAATCAAGTTTAAATGTTAGACAATTTATTCGTAACTACGATTTTGACAACCATTTTAGTATATCATAGATGCGCATAGTTTCAACTTATTTCATACTTCATGGAGTTCTGTTAGTTTTTCTAACATTTGTAAAAAGCCGATAATTTCATCGTCCATTTCCTGGACATTGCCAAGCATTGCTTGTACAAAATCGATGTAACTATTAGCAATATCATCGGCTTCAAACGGATGCCATTCAAACGGATACGTCACAATGGCATGCTTAGCCATTAAATATTGTACCATTTCTAACGTTGATGGGTCTTGCTCTAGCTTAGATTCTATTATTTTTTTTATTTCACTATACTGCTGTAATTGATTAGGCAATGCAAGTTCGGTTGGATTAATTATTTTTGTTTGTTCAAATTTAGTAACGGCAACTTCAATGGATACTTCTTGTTCAACAAGCAAGATAAGTGCTAGACTTCGGACAAATGGATGAATATCAGGACACTCAATAATGGCCTTTAACGCCATTTTTAACTGTCTTACATTCGTATCCATCAACCTGTGCAGTCGCAGCGACTGTTCATTTGGTGTGAGCGTCCCGAATTTTGCCAATTCATACTCTTGCTCTTCTATCAGCTCTTGTACATCTTCTCTTTGTTGAAGGTTTTTAGCCACTTCACTATTGATATGTTTTAAGCGTTCAAACTTTTCTAGTTGCGCTTCTGGAAGTACATTTTCTTCGATTAAGGTCGTTATAATCGCTTCTACTTGATGATATTCCTTCAACTGCATACAGATGGTAATGTATAGTTCCATCACTTCCACATACATAGAGGTGCCCATGGCTAATAACTGCTCACATACTTCTTTTGCTTTTACATATTGCTTCAGTTCATATAAAGCATATGCGTAGACACTTAAGGCTTTTTCATCACCATTTTCATATAAAAACGCTTTTTCAAAGCATGCGATAGCATCTTCATATTGATTTTTTTCCGCGAACATATGCCCCTCTTGAATTAACATATCAGTTGCACCAGGAAAAACAACAATATTGTCATGTTTAATAACATGACGCTTTTGCTTTGCCATTTCTCTCACCTCTTTAGCTCTACTTTTTTAAAATTGTTTATTTTTTACAAAAAAATTGAATTTCTATTCATATTTTTCAATAAATTGAATTATAATTAATAATACCCATCATTATGAAGCTTAATAACAAATAGCGCTTCAACCTACATAGTCATAGTCACCTAGATCAAAACAAGTTGTTCACAAGGAGTGTAAGACATGCCATTAATGGATACAATCACTGAATTTGATAGCCGTATCTCGCCAGCGTTTGAAGCACTATCAATTAAAGTTATTTCAATTACAACAGCACATGGCCCTCAACAAGATTATTCAATTGACTTTGAATTTTTTACGCACACAAAAATTAATCCATTTACACAAGAAGCAACGACACATATTTCGAGTATTCAAGGGAATATCCCGGGTTCCATTTCAATTGGTCATCATCAGGAGTCACTTTTTATTATTCCCCAAAGTGTTCATATTGAATGCAATTATAAACTTCTGCATATTGATACAAAAGATATGGAACGGATTTTGCAGCACCCTCATCCTACTTTCCATTATAGTGAGTGGATTTTAGATGCCATCAAAAACGCAAGTATTTTAGTAGAATTAAAAACAAATCAAAATTCATTTATTGAATGGCCACTTGGCATAAAATCTGCTGTTATATTATAGGAAGCTAAACAAAATCCGTGTATGTACATTTTACTTTCAAAATCGGCTAGCCCATAAACAATTTTATTGTCTAAGGCATACTTATAGTATGTCTTTTTGTCGTCCTTCTACATCAATCCCTTATTCGTTGCGCTATAATCATATCAGCTTTCGATCGATTCCGGTATTCCTATTGTGAAAGTAACCATTAAAAAATGCTCATCTGACAATTTTCTATCGTAAAGAATGTATAATAACAATTAGATTTACTATTGGAGGCATTTTTCATGGATATAAAAGAAGCATTACAATCATTTTCTTCTATGACACTTTCAGCTCGCCAAGCATATTTTGAAACAGAGGGCGACTGGCTGCTACAGGACATGTTAGAACACATCGGTTCTACAGATGAAAAACTACGCGATCATCTTATATACAGAACATTTGTCGACTTGCTTAGTGACAATTTACTGAGCGCACAACAACTACAATATTTGTTTGATACGGCAACAGGAGACGATTTCTTATATGCTGATATCGGCGAACAACTGACAGACAGTGTATTTACACGCTCTTTTTCCGCTTTACTTGTCGCTGGCATTCTAGCTAAGGATAGTGAGCTTCTTCTTTTGGATGGTCATCATTTACAATTGTTCTTTAAAAAAATTGGCCGTTATTTATTACTTGAAAAAGATACAAGAGGGTATGTGGAAGGAAAGGGATGGGCGCATAGCCTCGCACATGGTGCCGATTTAGCTACCATGACAATCAAGCATCCTAAGTTTGATTTGCAATATGCACCAGCCATTTTACATGCATTAAAACTGGTAACTTGGAAAGATGTTGTCTATGTCAACGACGAGGAAGAACGCTTTGTCAATATTATCGAGGCATTATTAGAGCGCAACTATTCTGAAGAGGCATTAACAGAATGGGTGGAGCAAGCTTTTGATAAGTTTGAAATGCATTTAGTAACGCAAGGCTATAATGAAAGCTTTTTCAGCGGCCGCACTTGCACATTAAATTCAATGAAAACATTGTATTTCGCTTTAAAAATGAAAAATTTAGCCCCGAAACTTCAAAACACTCTGTATATACACGTAGCAAAGTGGCTTAAGCTCGGTTCATAAATAATTCTAATCGTCAGGACAAAATAGAAAAAGTGTTAGATTGATCGCAATCAATCTAACACTTTTTGCATTGCCGTTAATGTCCGCAACGGCGAATACTTCTATTCGAACCCTAATGCTCGCCTCTTACATTGTGTACAGTTCCCGCAGGTATCACCGCTCCGCTGTCAGCAACTCTTGTGTGCTACTATTTATTATTTACTACAAAGGAAGTTGCTTCGCTAACGGTTATTGACGCTTTATGTGCTTCTAACAGTTTTCTCGGCTAGCTGCCCTTCATAACACTCTAGCATCTTATGTTTCTTTGTCCAACCAGACGTCATTACCTTCGCTAGCACTAACAAGTAATCTATTTTGTAAATTTAGTAATGACCTTGTCATTACTTTTAAACTATTTCAATTTGTGGACTTAGCTTTTTGATGCACACCAATATTAATATACTAATATTTGTAATTTATAGAAATCATTCAATTATTTTAACATAATTTTAACACCATTCCAAAATACCCCTTAATAATGATTCCTTTCATAGAAAATTTATCCTTTATCCCATATAAAACTGCCTTTTTATATACTCCTTTTTTAAATAAATTGCAACTAAAAACAATCAAAAACATTGTCGCGCCACGGATTTTATTACAAATCATCGTCTAAAATGTGAAATGATAAATTTCACAAAAAAAATATTTACTTAGTTAAATATGATAAACGCAGTATTTTCAACGTTTATACAGTGCTAAATTATTATAACCTGAAAATACCAATAGCAAAATAGCTTTTTTTGTTCAAAAAATGTTCATATTCAACCCCTATTCGTTATCAAATTTATAATTAAATATTTTTTTTTCTAGTGAAGCGGGCGTATAATCCTATATGCAAACACAGACATGATGTGACCATCGTCAGTGAATTTTTATCTAATTCATGGTGCATTCATCATCGTGTTAAAGAACGCTTGCAACAGACCAATCAATTACTAGACTTTCCGTTTCATATTGAAACTTGCTATTGTCATTGTAAAAACAAAAGTACTTGATTGGTACATCAGTAAAAAGAGGTGACCTCAATACCCACTATTTGTAAATGTGAATCAATACTACTACACATTAAATTTATGAATAGCCGTTTTATAGAAAGGAGTCAAACATGAATAAAAAATTAAGCTTAATGTTTTTAGCATTTGGCGCTATCGCAATCCTGTCTGGTTGTGAACCATTAACAGTTTTCAATCCAAAAGGACCGAATGCTCAAACATTATCAAACACAATTATTTTATCCATTATTACAATGGCAGTTATTTTACTAGTCGTGTATGTGCTTTTCACGTTTATGCTAACTAAATATCGTGCATCAAAAGCACCTGCCGATTATGAGCCACCTCATGAAGAAGGTAGTCACGTATTAGAGATTACGTGGACAGTTATTCCTATTATTATCGTAGCATTCCTAGCAATTGTTACTGTTAAATCAACTAGTACGGTAGAAACAACACCAGAAGGTTATGACAATAAAGAACCACTTGTTATTTATGCAGCATCTTCAAACTGGAAATGGCACTTCAGCTATCCAGAACAAGGTATTGAGACTGTGAACTATGTAAACATTCCAACTGATCGTCCTATCGAATTCAAATTGTATTCATTCGGACCAATCACAAGTTTCTGGATTCCACAGTTAGCAGGTCAAAAATATGCAATGAGTGACATGTTAACAACTATTCACCTTGCAGCTGATGAAGTTGGCTCATTCATGGGTCGTAACTCTAACTTTAACGGTCGTGGATTTGCGGAAATGGAATTTGAAGCACAATCTATGACACAAGCAGACTTCGATCAATGGGTTAAGGACGTAAAAGCGAACGAAAAACCATTAACTGAAGAAAAATTCAAAGAACTATTAGCAGCTGAACATGTAGGTCGTTCAAGCTACTCATCTACTCACTTAGATTTCAGCCCAGCACCAATGGCACATGGTGATATGGATATGGGGGGTATGGATCATAGCGACATGGACATGTCAGACGAAGACATGAATCATGAAGATATGGACCATTCAACTGATGCCGAATCAACACATTCACATTAATTTTCAAATTTGAAAGGAGCGCATCCTATGAGTATGGAAGAATTATTCCATCCACTGCAAGAACCGATGATTTTAGCGGCAGCTATCAGTATCGTAGTTGGTGCAGTTGTTGTCGTAGCAGGCCTTACGTATTTTAAAAAATGGGGCTACTTCTATAAAAACTGGCTATCAACAGTCGATCATAAAAAAATCGGTATTATGTATATCGCCGTTGCACTTTTAATGCTATTCCGCGGTGGTATCGACGCACTTTTAATGCGTGCACAAACTGCTGTTCCTGATAACGGACTTCTTGATGCACAACATTATAATGAGATTTTCACTACACATGGTTTAATCATGATTCTATTTATGGCGATGCCATTTGTAATCGGTTTAATGAACATCGTTATTCCATTGCAAATTGGTGCACGCGACGTTGCATTCCCACGACTTAATGCAGTCAGCTTCTGGGCATTTGCTGCAGGTTGTGGCTTACTGAACCTATCATTCATTATTGGTGGTTCTCCGGATGCAGGTTGGACAGCTTACTTCCCATTAGCAAGCACAGATTTCAGTCCAACTGTAGGGAATAACTATTATTCTTTAGCACTACAATTATCAGGTATTGGTACGTTATTAACGGGTGTGAACTTCATCACAACGATCTTTAAAATGCGTGCTCCTGGTATGACATTAATGAAAATGCCAATGTTCTCTTGGTCAATTTTAATTACAAACGTTATTATCGTATTCGCGTTCCCAGTATTAACTGTTGCGCTTGCATTAATGATGTTAGACCGTCAATTCGGTACAAAATTCTTTGCTATGACAGACGGTGGTATGGACATGCTTTGGGCCAACCTATTCTGGGTTTGGGGACATCCTGAAGTTTATATCGTTATCCTACCTGCCTTCGGTATATTCTCAGAAGTTATTGCGACATTCGCACGTAAAAACTTATACGGTTACAAATCAATGGTAATGAGTATGGTTGTCATTTCATTACTTTCATTCTTAGTATGGGCCCACCACTTCTATACAATGGGTCACGGCGTTATGGTAAACAGTGTATTCTCTATTACAACAATGGCGATTGCTGTTCCAACCGGGGTTAAGATGTTCAACTGGTTGCTCACAATGAGGCACGGTAAGATTCAATTCACTACCCCAATGCTTTATGCACTAGGCTTTATTCCAATCTTCACTATTGGTGGGGTTACAGGGGTAATGCTAGCAATGGCGAGTGCCGACTATCAATATCACAATACGATGTTCTTAGTTGCCCACTTCCACTATGTATTAATTCCAGGTACAGTATTTGGTGTACTTGCAGGTTACCACTTCTGGTGGCCAAAAATGTTCGGTTTCCGTTTAAACGAAAAATTAGGGAAAGCTGGTTTCTGGTTTATCGCTATCAGCTTCAACGTAACATTCTTCCCTCTATTCATTTTAGGTTTAGATGGTTATGCTCGTCGTATGTACACATACTCAGCTTCAACTGGTTACGGTCCACTAAACATGCTATCGTTCATCGGTGCACTTGGACTTGCAGTCGGCTTTGCGTTAATCTGTTATAACATTTACTACAGCTGGAAACATATGCCTCGTAACGAGAAAGCAGATGTTTGGGATGGTCGTTCATTAGAATGGGCTACTCACTCTCCAGTTCCTGAATACAACTTTGCAGTAGTACCAACTGTATCTCGTTTAGACGAGTTCTGGTTCGCGAAAAAAGAAGGTCGCGATATTACTGCTGGTAAAATTGAAAAAATCCACATGCCTAACAACACAGGTACTCCATTCTGGACAAGTGGTTTCTTATTCCTAGCAGCATTCTTCGCTGTATTTAGTCTATGGATTCCAGCCATTATCAGCATGCTTGCTGTATTTGGCTTCATGGCTCATCGTTCATTTGAAGATGATCATGGTCGTTACATTTCAGTTGAAGAAATTATGGAGACTGAAAAAAGTTTGAGAGGTGATAAATAATATGAAAATCGATTCTTCACTTCCATTAGAATATAGTACAGAGGAAAACCGCTTAAAGATTTTTGGTTTCTGGATTTTCCTTGGCGCCGAAATCATGTTATTCGCTACACTCTTTGCTGTCTATTTCACGCTTCACACTCGTACAGGTAGTGGCCCAGACGGTGCTGAGATTTTCGAGTTAACACCGGTTTTACTAGAAACATTCTTACTACTAGCAAGTAGTTTCACAATTGGTCTTGGCGTACACGCTATGCGTCTTGGCAACAAAAAAGCAATGATGACATTCTTCATCATTACACTTATTTTAGGTCTTGGCTTCTTAGGTATTGAGATTGATGAGTTCTTCACTTATGTTCATGAAGGTGCAACGATTACAACAAGTGCATTTTTATCTTCATTAATGACTTTACTTGGTACGCACGGTGCCCACGTAACTTTCGGTTTCTTCTGGGGCGTGGCAATTTTAATCCAAGTAGCTCGTCGTGGCTTAAACCCACAAACGGCTAACAAAGCGTTTATCTTCTCACTGTACTGGCACTTCCTAGACGTAGTTTGGATTTTCATCTTTAGCTTCGTCTACTTGAAAGGACTGATTAGCTGATGAAGGAATTATTCCCAAAACAACATGTGATGGGCTTCGGCTTCTCACTATTACTAACAATTATCGCTTTAGCAGTTGTGAAATTTGATATGTCTTACAACATGGCATTTGCAATCCTATTAGTGACTGCACTTGCACAAGCAACTGTTCAATTAGTATTATTCATGCACATCGGTGAATCTGAAGATAAGAAAACATTATATACAACAATTTTATATTCAGTATTCGTAGCTGTTGTGACAATCCTTGGTACATTATTCGCAATGATCTGGGGTTACTAATAAAAAAGCCGAGAAAATGGTTATCATTTTCTCGGTCTTTTTTTATAGCTACAAAAGCTAATCTCTTATATTCGTTATCTAGGATAATGCTTGATAGTAACTAGCGAACGAGCAATACATCGCAGGAAGCCATACGAACAATACGCTCAGCTACAGAACCAACTACCATCTTCTCTAATTGATTTAACCCAGTTGCACCACATACAAGTAAATCTACCCCAGGAAGTTGTGTCAAAATACTTTTTGGTGATCCTGTTTCTACAATTGCTACTACTTCCGTTACATGTGCAGCGTGCGCTTCTTTTTTTAACTCCTCTATTTTACTAAAATGCTCTTCTTTCAATTTCTCCGCATACTTTAAGTCATATGCTGTAATTGCACCAAATGATTTCGTGTCGATTACATTCACTAATTGTAATGTTGCCCCATACTCTATTGCTAATTTTACCGCTCTTTCATAGGCTTTCAACGACTGTTGTGAAAAGTCTATTGCAACAGCGATTGTCTTATAATTTGTAGCCATTATTGCTCTCCTCCATCTTCCCCATAGAATTCAAAGTTTTCAAAATCATTATATCATAATGGTATTCGATATAACTTATCATCATTTTTTTGCGGGTTTCCACGTCCATCCGTATTATTACTTACAAAATAAAGATACTGTTCATCTATAACGATATCGCGAATTCTTCCAAGTCCCGTTATGAGCTCTCTTTGTTTATTCGTCGCAAGATTAAATTCCAATATTGTAGTCCCTCTTAATGCAGCTACATACAGCTTATTATCATCATAATCCATACCAGAAGGAGCCCATGTTGTATTACTTCCTGACGTAAATAGAGGGGATATCATACCCCGATGCGTCTCATTTCCTTCAATAATTGGCCAACCATAGTTTTGACCTGCTTCGATTTTATTTATCTCATCATTTGCGCTGTTGCCATGCTCACTTGCAAATAACACCCCATCTACCGACCATGCCAAGCCTTGAGGATTACGATGCCCATAACTGTAGACGACTGAATTCTGAAATGGATTATCCTGTGGCACAGAGCCATCTAAATTCATCCGCAAGATTTTCCCTTCTAATGCTGACGGGTCTTGCGCTACAGACGCTTGCACTGCATCCCCCACCGTTGCGTAAAGCTTGCCATCAGGGCCAATTTTCAGTCTCCCACCATGATGGAAGGTGCCACTGACAATATGATCGAGTAGCAATTGCTCTTCATACCAAACATCGCCCTTTTGTCGCAGTGTTACAATGCGATTAAACTGTTTATCTCCATCGACATACGTATAATAAGCGTATGCAAGTTTCGATTGCGTAAAATCTGGCGCAAGTACAAATCCTAATAATCCTGCTTCAGCAGCTGTCGCTAGTTCTTGTTTCAAACGGACTTGTTGTCTCTCCATTGTGCCCTCTTGTATTTTCACAATATGACCTGTTCTCTCCGTAATGTAAAACAGATTTTCAACTTTTTCGATTGCCCAAGGTATCTCTAAATTATCTCCAATTACTTCAATCCCTCTATTGCTGTGTGTTTGAATAGCTGTACCCTTCTCCTGCGCATGATCCGTAGGTTTTGATTGTGTATTTGTTGAACATCCCGCCATCATGATGACTATTAGTAACATAAAACAGATTTTTTTCACCAATCACTTTCCCTCTTTTCATTATGCAATTTATTTACTTTCCATTTATATTCCAATAAACTATTATGTACTTATCTCATTAAAAAATGAAAGGAAAAGGAGAGACAAATGGAAGAAGTCAAAGTAGTCTATGCTTTAATTAAAAATCTCCATAATCAAATACTGATGGTTCATAATCATGAAGGACATTGGTCTCTTCCTGGTGGCAAAGTGGAAGCACATGAAACGCTGATTGAAGCTACGATCCGGGAAGTTAAAGAAGAAACTGGCTATAATGTTGAAGTAGGAAAGTTACTCGCGGTAAATGAAACGAAATTCAAGGTTAGAAACCATCATGCTTTATTTTTCACTTTTGAAGCGCAAATAATAGGTGGCGTCGAAGAAATAATATTGCCTGATGAAATATTACACATCGAATGGGCTCCTGTAGACATAGCCAACGATCGAATGCCTTATTATAGAGGTGGCGTCGACAAACTTTATCTACATCATGCGCTCTATCACGATGAAGGTCTTCTATAACAGGCATATTTTATGCAAAATAAAAGCCACTACTTATAAAAAGTGTGACTAACGTAATGTTGGTGTAGAGCCTAGTGAAAATAAGGAAGAACTTTATCAGCCACTACCTTTTCACCAACTTGTATCCATTTACTTTTATCGTGAATATGTCCATCATTATCAAGCGGCGCTTGGAATTGACTAGCTCCAGTTGCATCAAGTAACGAACCCTCATCATAATCTAAGCCCACATTCGTCACATGTTTAATCACAAACGGGTTTTGAAAGCGAATTTGTGCATCATAGAAATCTAATTCTCCCTGCGTTACGATAAAAGGTACACGCAAATAGATTGTTTCGCCTCCCTCACTTGATAAAATCGTATCAAAGCTCCCTTTGTGATACTCCCAATTTCCCCCAATAGTAAAACCATGTCTCTCAATATGATCACGTAAATAGCCAAAAGTAATTTCTTTGCCGACAATACTCGATTCAATTTGTAACATTATATACCCTCCTTTACTTTGAATTCAGTCTATCCTAAAGAGTTAAATACCAAACCAACTTCTCCACTTCCGAAAAAATAGAGGAGGGTAAAAAATCACAACCTTGCTCACACATAATGCCCGCTTCTTACGTTGTGCGCGTTCTGCGCATGGTTCACCCACTACGTTCCCAACAACTAATTTTTTACCGACCTGTTTAAAGGCTTTTATCGGTTCACTATTAACTTTTTATTCGCTGCAAAGAAAAAGTATCAATTAATTATTAAAAGTACTATATGAGCTTTTAAAGGGCTTAAATCGACAAGCTTATTCTTAGTAAACTTAAAACAGCTAACATACTCTCCACTTAAATGGACCGGTAAAAAAAAAACTGTAGACAAACCCAAATTTCTTTGAGTTCGTCTACAGTCTGTTATCGTATGTTTAATAAAAATTAAAGTTTTACGATGTTTGTAGCTTGAGGTCCACGTTGGCCGTCTTCTACTGAGAATTCAACTTTTTGACCTTCGTCAAGTGTTTTGAAACCATCACCTTGGATAGCTGAGAAGTGAGCGAATACATCGTTTCCGCCTTCTACTTCGATGAAACCAAAACCTTTTTCTGCGTTAAACCATTTTACTGTACCTTGTTGTGTCATTTAAATGACCTCCATTAATTGTATTTAATAATATCCGATTTCCTCAAAAGAAAAAAATTCACATATTACAAAAAGTACCGAATACACGATGACTCTTTGTAACATGTGAATTCATTGTTTCTTCGTAAACCATTTTATTAATTTTATTATATTATATAAAATCTCGTTTGTCTAGTACTAACATAAAAAAATCCCCGAACAAGTTACTTGTCCGGGAATTGGCTACTGTAATCCTTATTTTTCCTCGTTAAACCACAGTTGATCTTGATTATCTACTTCGCCATTATAATTAATACATATTTCTTCACCAGCTTTAATATCTTTGTAAGCAAAGAAATCAAATGTTTGGTTTCTAAAATTAATCTCATACGTTGCATTCGGTTCATACGAATGATTAAACAACATACCATAGCCTAGCAGTATAGCGGATTGTCCTATGCCATATTCAAAAGCATAGTCGCCAAGCAACGTTTGCTCAATGTACTGATGCTGTTCATTTGGATATGAAATAACCGGTGCTTCGTGTAAAAGCGCTCCTTTTGGGATATCACATGTAGCAAATACCCCTCTATTGAATTCTCCATCACTTATTGGAGATGTTTTAATTTCAATCATAATTTGTTTGTCTCCTACTCACTTTTAAAATATACTTTCTAACTTTACCACTAATTTGGTCCACGAGCGCATTTTTTTGTTTTTTTTGAACAATTTTTTCAAGTTAAATACATAAAATAGACATTTCAATACAATAAAAATAGCTGAAACATAAAAAATTCGTGCAGCATTCCTATTGAAAGGCGCTGCACGAGGAAATTAATTTTTAACTTTATTGTTTAATAAATGATTAATAGTAACAATGATGATGATTAAACCAATCAAAGTACCTGTACGGTCTGGTTCAATGGAGAAAAACGTTGGAAGGACATATAAATTGACTATAAAGATTATGGTTGCTAATAGTAATAAAAATCGATAGATCATCTATTCCCAGCTCATTATTGTCTCTAAAGTATCCCTACTAACTAAATGAGCATCTCGATTAAACAAACCTAAGATTACGTTACATGTGAATCCAATACATATAAGGTCCTTTCACTAAACCTTTTGCAATAATGTAGTCACCTGCTATGACAACATTGTTAAAAGATTTATAACTACCTGTAATATTTAACGCGTATTGCTCATAAATTTTGCTCACTTTTTGCGCTTGACCATTGACATAGATTGTATCATTTACTTTTAACGGGAACTGAATCATCAGTTTTTCATCTTGGCGTTCGCTTTCTAAATGATAGGTTAACTTCTTATTAACGACTGTATAGCTAAGTGCACCTTCTAATTGTTTGCCTCCGCTAATCTCGTCATCATTTACTAGTTGGATAGCTCCTTGCCAGCGATTACTAGCAGTCGGTGAAAACTCGGCTAAATAGTACTCTGGTGCTGTTTGTGATAAAGAAATCTTTTGCGTTGCATCAAATAAAATGGCCGACGGTTCAGCTAAACTTAGTAGTTCCTTATCAACAATTGGCGTCTTTGACAGAGCACTTGCAGGGAGGTATCCATAAACTTTATTTGAAGATACATATGCGCGACCATCTGCTGTTGTGAAATAGACTGCAACCGATGTACCCGGTTTGAATGATTGACTTTGCCATCCCGGACGAACCGATAAATCCACTATTTGTTTTACATATTGAATTGTTCCTTCAGGTAAATTCGATACATAGTCTTGCGGAACATAGCCCCATACATAATCGATTGTCGTATCCGTTCTCGGATTGTACTCTACTTTCACATAATCCCCGCTTACTTCGACTACTTTAAAAACAGCTCCATACGGCGTTTGCATAATCGTTTTTGCTGAACGATTCGGGCCTTCTTTAATCGAAACGCCTTTTGCAGAATTAGCAAAAATAGTTGTTCCTACAGTAAACTTCACCCCTGATACTTGTTGTTGAACCGCTAACGGCACTTCCTTATAAATAACTAAGTCTGTTGCTTGTACACGATAGCCGCCGCTCATTTTATAGACTTTGCCAACAGTCGAAAACTCATGGCCATAGACGCGGTAAAATTCCCCTTTTTTCACAACGAGTGAGGTAAATGTGCCATCAGCATTTTTTTTATATATTTTCACATCTTTTGAAAAGGTCAATTTACCCGTTTGCCCTTTCGTAATCTCCGCCCCATCCCAAATAACTTTTGCTTCTGTATTGGTTTGAAAACTGATACATAGAATAAAAGTTAATAATACAATCCATTTTTTCATCCTTATCACCGCTCCTTCTAATCTATTGTAATTGTTGCAAGCAAAGGCTCCCTCCTAAAAGAGAAAGCCTCGCGAAATTCATATACTTATTTACCTTGCATCGATCAAGCATATATCAGTGTATAACAAGCCATTGCGCTTTAAATTCTGTGACAGGGAGCGGTTTACTAAACAGATAACCTTGTGCATAATCACAGCCTATTTCAGACAGGAATTGATATTCTTCCTCGCCTTCTACACCTTCTGCTATCACTTTTAAATCGAGCTGTTTAGCTATCGCTACAATCGTTTTGACGAGTGCTTTGTTCTCAGCATCTTGATTCATGCCAATGACAAAGGATTTATCAATTTTTAAAGAATCTAGTGGATATTTATTTAAATAACTAAGCGATGAATAGCCTGTACCAAAATCATCCATTGATAAACTAATACCTAGTTTTTTTAATGCAAATAATTTTTCAATCATGGACTCCGCATACATGGCGATGCTTTCCGTAATTTCTAGAACAATGTAAGACGCGTCAAGTGAAGCCTTCTCTATCGCTGTTTTCACACTCTCTACAAACATTGGTTCAAGCAACTGCTTGACTGAAACATTAATACTTACTTTCAATCGTTTATTTGTTTCCTTATGCCAAGAAGCTGTTTGGGCAATGGCCGTATTCAATACCCATTTACCGATTGGAATAATCAGTCCGGTCTCTTCCATAATGGAAATAAATTCATCAGGTGTAACGCGTCCAAGAACGTCGTTATTCCATCTAATGAGCGATTCCATTCCAATAATACTATTTGTTTTCACATCCATAATAGGCTGATAATAAAGTTCAAATTCATCATTATCTAGTGCCGTACGTAATTGCTTTTCAATCATCATCTTGCGATAAAAATGTTGTTGCATTTCTGACGTAAATAATTGATAGTTATTTTTCCCTCTTTCTTTGACATAGTACATAGCTGTATCTGCATGCTTTATTAATGTATTAGCGTCGTAGCCGTCATTCGGGAATGTGCTAATACCAATACTTGGCGTAATAAAGAACTCACTGCCAGCAATCCAAAATCCTGTTATAAATTGCGCTAATAATTCCTTCGCAAATGCCTCACTTTCGACGGCATCATAATTAGGAAGTAAAATAGTAAATTCATCTCCACCAAGACGGTAAATATTTGCCATGCTATGTTTTTCTTGAAGCAATATTTCAATACGTCTAGATACTTCGATTAATAATAAATCCCCTACATCGTGTCCGAGTGTATCATTAATATATTTAAAACGATCTAAATCGAAAAATAATATAGCATTCTGACTAGACTCTAATTTTGCTTTTTCTAAAAGGGCTATTAAATCCTCATTAAACATTCTTCTATTCGGCAACCCCGTTAACGCATCATGATTCGCTTGGAACTTGATTTCATCTTCATATTGCTTGCGTTCCGTAATATCTGTTGAAACTGCAAGCAACGCAGAACGTTCATTTAATTGGATAGGTACTTTGACAGTTTGAACCCATACTACTTCACCTGAAGCAGTAGTGATCGCTTCCTCTTTAATAAAATGCTTTTCTGGTAACTTGAACGTATTCTTCTCTCGTTCGTAACATTCTTCTTCATCAGACAATTCTGCTAGTAAATCACCATCTGTTTTGCCAAGCATATCTTGAAAACTAAAGCCCATTAATTGCGCATAGGATTTATTCATTAATGTATAGCGACCGTTTTCATCCTGCGCATAAATGTAATTAGGATTTAAATCAATGACTCTAAATAAAAACTGCTTTTGCTCATATAGCTTTTTATTCATATTATTTACGATAGCTAGATGCATGCGGCTCGATAAAATCAAGATCGAAATGGCAAAAACCAAAATGGCAATCGAGCTTGGATACAATCTTGAACTAGGAAACATATTTAAATAGCCAATCGCAAAGCCAATCGCTGTGAAAATATTAAAATATAATAAAAAAGAACGTTCACTTTTATTTTGTACATCTAAACTAATTAACAAACAAATAATCACCGTGACGATAAAAAGAAAGACATTAAAATTAAAAATCCATGCTAACTGTCCGTCAACTGGAAAGTAAAATTTACTAATATCGATTTGAATAAGTTCTAATTCACGAATTCCTTTAGAGCTCCATCCGATTATGTAAACAAGTAATGCAAATGCATAAGATATGAAAACAGTCGTACGATTAACAAGACAGCCCCACTTTTTCTGATATTCTTTTGGCAGTATGTCTTGAACAATCGTATATCCAACATAAAAAATCGTTGGTGTTAACATAATAGAACCAAAGCGAAAAAGCTTAAAAAACAGCATAATGGTCTCGCTGTTAAACAGTTGAACTGCATATAAAAATGACACATCTATGTGCCAAAATGAAGCTAACAAAAGGAATAAAAAAATAATTTTGGAAAGTTTATTTTTTTTGAATAACACTAAAATCGTAATTCCAACACAGACTGGAATACAAGATAACAAAAGTAAAAAAATAAAAAACATATAAAGAGCCTCCTATGTAAGTGTCAGTAATAAACAAGCATTATTCCCGCTACTTCCATGAGTAGTAATACATACAGACTCTACTGCTTGATGCTTCGTTTCAAAAACAATTGGTATGTCTTCAAAACCGTCTCCTGAAGTTTTAGTCGTCGGCGGTATGAAACCGTATTCCATTGACAACAAAGATGCAATGATTTGCATAGCTCCCATTGCGCCAAATGTGTGACCTATCATGCCTTTTATTGAAGTAATCGGCACATCACAACCAAAAGTCTCTTTTAAAATGAATCGTTCGATCTGATCATTGATGTCTATACCAAGTGCTTGGCTGTTAACATAGCTAGGTTTTATATTTCCAATTGTTTCTTGAAAAACGTCTAGCATATGTCTCCCAGAAATATCTGAAGTTAATAGTTTTTGCCCTTCATTTCTTGAGATGACACGTTCAACTTTCCCATATATTTTCTGCCCGCGTGCAATTGCAGATTGCCTCCGCTCTAACACCAATACGCCAGCACCCTCTGATAAAACAAAGCCGCTATGCTGCGTTGAAAACGGTACACCGGCTTTTTCAATTAAAGTCTCCGTAGAAAGTGATCTTATTTTTTTAAAGCCATTAATTGTCCATTGGCCTAACGGGGCCTCTGTACCTCCAACAATACAAGCATCCACACTGCCAGACTCTAATAACTGTTTCCCTATTAATATGGCATCTAAACTTGCACTGCAGCCCGTCGTTATTGTAAAGGCAGAACCATTTGAACCGATAGCTTCCGCAACAGCATTTGAAAGTGTATGGGTATCAACAAGGGAAACCCCATGAACGGGAAATTTTCTTAAATCAAATGCATCCTTTGCATATTTTTCTATTTCAAGAATTGCACCTGCAGAAGTCCCCATAATGACCGCTATTCGATGTGGTTGAAAATTATGTAACGCCGACATTTCTGCAGCATCCAATGCAGCAGCAACTGCCATTCTTACAGATCGTGGATAACGCCGATAATTGACGCCGTTGATTTCTAGAAAACTTTCTTCTATCATTCCCGCAACAAGACTAGCCTGTGGCTGCTGACTATTGTGTAAAATGCTCTGCGTACAAATCCCTTTTTGTAGTACATTTAAAAAACTATATTTATCTAATATTCCAGGGGCTTTTATGCCATATCCTGTTATGACTATGTCGTCCAATACTATCACCTTCACATTTCGACTTTATTTTATTATATACAACAAAAATAGACATAGTCTATATTGACAAGTCATAAGTTCTATGTGAATGATTTAAATGGATAATTTGTATCACTTTTAAGCAAAATACCGTAATAATTTAAGAATAATTTTTCTTTTCAGCTAATAGTTTACAAGGTAGATTAACATAATTTGTGAAGTGCTTGGATTAATTGACGATTTTTTGGTTATATTCAACCCACTTTTCCATCTCTCGTTCAACTGCTCGATTTTGCCATTCAAACCATATGCCACTGCATTCACTGCAATGACTTTCTACCCCGCTTTTACGATGTGTATCTTTACATGTAAAGACAGTTTTTTTACGACAGCTGTAGCAGTATAGTTCTTTATCTTGATAAAAGTCCAAAGCACTCAACTCCATGTTTTTACATAAAGTTCTTTCCAAGTAGCATGTGTTTTATTCGTCCTATTGCTTTAGAAGTTGCACTTGCCCTTTCTTACATTTGCTTTTAACTCATAAAAAACCTTTCCAATCATTGCATAGCTGATTAGAAAGGCTTTTACGATACTATTTTTTTCTACACTTGCTAGCTTTATCGTGTTACGCTTCACTAGGTGGAATAATGCCTGCAATGAGTAGTAGAAAGAATACTAATCCGATTAAGCAAAATAGTGCCGATGCAAAAAATATCGGACCTTTCTTCGCAATATATTGCTCACTTTTTTGCATGATACCTGTTTGAGCAGTAACTTGAACTTCATTGAATCGAGCCATTGGTCCTCCGCTACTTAAAAAGTAAAAAATTCCGCCTGCTATTACAAAGCCAATAAAAAACATAACTTCGATAAATCTGACAGAGAAAAATGAGGCAATACAATACGTAATAATTGCTTCTACAATCAATGTCACCATCATAATAATCGTATTTTTCTTTCGCATAACAATGCCAACTCCCCTTCGCTTTTTCCTCCTTATACGTTTGAATTAGCATTAAGTTCCATTTTTTTAAAAAACATAGATAGATTTTATGACTACGCTTCAAAAAAACACTCCAAACCCTGTTGATTAGGATTTGAAGTGCTTCCTATTACGTGCCTATCACTTTATTTATTCGCTTTATAAGCACTTAAGAAATCTTTTACTTTTGATGTATCAGCTGTTAATTTTAAACCTGTATCAACAAGTGGTGAAACCGTTGATACTGCTGGCTTTTTATTACCTTGGTAGTAACTAATAAATTCATCTTGGTTAATAGAGTAAAGAATAGCTTTACGTAAGTCTACTGATTTCGATACTTCGCGACCTTTTGGATTAACTAGTAAATAAGAGACAGCATTGCTATCAGCTGTTTTTAACGTTAAGTTTGCATCGCCTTTTACTACATCAATTTTAGTTTCTGGTACCGATTGCAAGACGTCAATTTCTCCATTACGTAGTGCTGATAACGCACTGTCATTATCTTCAATGAAACGAACGCTAATATTATTAATTTTCGGCTCGTTTTCAGTACCTGCTTGGTAGGCAGGGTTTTTCACAAAAGTTGCTTCGTAATCATTTTTTTGCACTAAAATGTAAGGTCCAGATGCCGCTAAATGGTTTGCATATGTTGCGCCTTCTGTAATAGTCGCTTGGTCACCATATGCAACATTTGTATTTGGATCATAGCTTGCTATGTCAAATGTGTTAATTGCTTTCACTGCCGCTTCAGATACGATGCCACCTGATTGGTGCGCTAAATAGTTTAGCACTTGCGGGAAAGGATTTGGCGTTGTAATTTTCACTACTTGATACTTGCCTGCCGCATTGTCTACACTCGCTTCGTCTGTCACAACTTGCGCAATCGCTGCTGGCAGTTTATCAGATAATTCATCTAAAACGGATTTACCGTCAGCTGTTTTCACTGCTTCAAGTGCCGTAATATCTGAAACAATTTCTACTTTATCAATATTTTCATGGATAGAGTATGTGCGGTGATCTGGCACTGAATTTTGATCTTTCGCACGATCTAATGAGAATACAACATCTTCAGCCGAAACTAAATCGCCCGTATCCACTGCTTTGCCATTTTCCACTTTAGCAAAATTAATATCATCACGTAATACGAAGTAATACTCTTGGTTGTCTTCAGAAATAGCGTGATTATAAGATAATGAGCCTGTAGATACGACCTCATCTGTATCCGATAAGTTCACTAATCGCACATACATATTCGTATTTAAAGTATTAATCGAACCATCATTGCCTTTAATCGGGTCAAGAGAAGTTAAAGAAGAAATTCCTTGATGTAAGACTAACGTGTCTGTCGCATTTTTCGCCGTATCATTAAAGGCGATGGATTCCCATGCTTGTGCGCGTGATTTTGGTAAACGTACAGTATCTGGGTTTACTTTTTTTGAATAAATACCTTGGAATTTTTGAGAAATGTATAACGGTGCAATATACGCATTATCAAATACTAATGCTTGCTCTAACTCCTTATACTTCTCTTTTGCAGCATCGCCCGTTAACGTACTTGCTTCATCTATTAATTTATCAACGGTTGCATCAGCAGTTACACTATAATCGCCACCTGTTTTGAATAAGCCCCTTACAGCATAGTCTGGATTACCTGTTACCGTTGTCCAGCTAGAAATCGCCACATCATAGTTACCAGCATCTTTTTGAGCCGAGTAAGAACCGAAGTCAGGTTGAATATTTAACTTTACATCAAATCCATTTTTCACTAATTGATCGCGTACAATATTCATATCTTGCTCTTGAGAAGCCATACCTAGCACTTCAATGACTGGTTTAGTACTTGCTGAATCCGCCTTATCGCCTTTATTTTCAACATTCGATTTTGTTTCTACACAGCCCGCTAACGCGACCGCAGCAACGGTTGCCGATGCAGCAATAGTAAATAATTTTTTGTTCATCTGTCTATTCCTCCAATAAATTCATTTAGTTTGTTTTAGGATCAAGTGCATCTCGTAGCCCATCGCCGAAAAAGTTAAACGATAAGACGAGTAGCATAATACATAACCCTGGGAAAATAGCTACATACGAATTGGTTTCTAAATACGTACTACCGACTTTTAAAATATTGCCCCACTCTGGTATATGAGGCTCTACGCCGAGTCCAAGGAAGCTTAAACTACTCGTTGAAATGACCGCTCCACCGATTGTTAATGTCGCCTTGACAATCATTGGTGCAAGCGAGTTCGGCACGATATGCTTAAAAATAATAGCCGTATCCGATACACCGAGAGCCTTAGCCGATTCAACAAATTCATAATTAGCAATTTGCATAACATTGGCACGCATCGTCCTTGCATATGTTGGAATGGCCCCTACGCTTAATGCGATAATTAAATTCACTGTATTTGCGCCAAATGCTGCAATAATAGCAATGGCCAGTAATATACCTGGAATTGCATATAAAATATCTAGTAAACGCATAATTATATTATCTGTATTTTTCCCGTAATAGCCTGAAAATGCGCCAAGTGCTCCGCCTATGACAGCTGGGATAATAGTAGAAAAGAAGCCAACAATTAAAGAAATTTGTGCACCAAACACGATTCTTGAAAACAAATCTCTTCCGAAGTTATCTGTCCCTAACGGATAGTCTAAAGAAGGTGTTTGTAATAACGCGCTGTAATTATTTTGCACAGCAAAGTCGTAATCAAATGTCCACGAACTAACGACCGATAGTGAAAACATAAAGATAATGAAGAACATACCGAATACAGCCATCGTATTGCGCAATATTTTATTCCATATTTTTTGCCATTTTTCAACGGCGGATGGATCCGTATTGCGTGCTTTTTTAATTAATGTCCAGCCGAGCAGGACTGAAAAAAGATTACCTGTTAGAGCAGGTAATAGTAAAACAACACCAAGTGGCATCATCCATTTAGGGGCATTGCTTACCGTAACATTTCGTGCGACAATCACAGCCATCACAGCATATAAAATAGCGAGTGCTAAAAATACACCCATCGCTAATAAAAATGTATCTACCACATACGGCTTAAACAAATTCAATGCGGAAATAACAATAATAAAAATTTGTGTAATGAATGCATAGACAGCAAAAGTATATTCTGCTGTTTTATTTTTCGTTGCTAACATAAATCCGAAACCAGCTGCAAATACATTGCCCACTAGTACTGTTAGCATTAATGGGTAACCTAGCAATCTTGTTCGTCGTTGAATTTCTCGTTCTTGTGCTAAATCCTTTTTGATTTTCAACGTTGTCAACCATACATATAAAGTCGTACAGGCATAAATAACAAATAGCCCAAGGACATAAGGTCGCCAAACGCCATTAGCAAAATTAACACTATTAAGTAAAAACAGCACTGAAAAAATAGCAGAAAAGACAACGGTAAACTGTGCATTGACATATTCTTGTGTTATTTTCATAAGCAGCTTTACATTTGATATAAATTTCACAATATACCCTCTCCTAAGATTTCTTCATTTTTGAACGAATGCGTGGATCAAAAAACGCATAAAGCACATCAATCACCATATTGACAATGGAAATGGTAATGGCAATATAAACAACCCCACCAAGGATGGCCGGAATATCAGGAATAAACTGTTTATCAACAATATAGCTTCCAATACCACTAATATTAAATACTTTTTCAGTAACCGAAGCACCGCCAAGCATACCGCCAAATAACAGACCAATAACCGTTACAATCGGAATCATCGCATTACGAATCGCATGCTTTGTGATGACTTTGCGCTCACTCAAGCCTTTCGCTTTTGCCGTAATAATATAATCCTCATGAATAACCTCAAGCATGCTCGACCTTGTCATTCGCGCAATGGACGCAGTAATAGATGTACCTAATACAACAACCGGCATAACAATGGATAACCAATTGTTCGGATTATAAGTAGCTGGGAACCATTGCAGTTTTAATGAAAACGTTAAAATAAAAATAAGCCCTTGCCAGAAGCTTGGTATGGATAAACCAATAAGTGCAATCAACATAAAGGCATAATCTGCGAAAGAATTCGGTCTTACGGCAGAAATAATACCAACAGGAATGGCAATTGCTATCGCCATTAACAATGAAAATAGCGCAATTTCCAATGTCACTGGAAACTTATTCATAATACTTTGAGTAATATTTTCTTTACCTTCAAATGAAGTTCCTAAGTCAAAGGTAAATAGCCCAGACAATGAATGCCAAAGCTGTACTAAATAGGGCTGGTCTAATCCATAAATTTTATTAAAATTCGCCACTTGTTCTGGTGTAGCCTCAATACCTAGCAAATTACGTGCTGGATCAAATGGCGATAAATATAAAATCGTAAATACTAATGTCGCAACCCCTACAATAACAAACGCACTTTGGAATAAACGTTCGACGATAAATCGACTAAACGCGTTGCTACATAAAACAAGAAGACAATACATTAAAATACCCGGAATAAAGGACACGGCTAAGAATATAGGATTTTCGAGCAATTCACTAAAATATTTCGTATAGGATTGTTTCGCTATACCATCGCTTTTAAGTATCTTATCTACTTCTCTATGAAGCTTCTGTTCTGTTAATTGATTGACTGTCGAGACAAGTTGCTGTTCATTCAGTGATCGTTTAAAAAATGCTGCCTTCGTTTGTTCCTGTTGCTTATATTCTGCTTCCCACGCTTGCATTTTTCCTTGCGAAATAAGTTGTTCTTTCGTTTGTGCAAACTTATGAGCATATGAATGTTTATCTCTTTTTAACAAATATAAAAAATATGTAACAATATGCACTGGAAATCCTAGTAAAAATAACACAAAAGAATAACTACTTTTTGTCGTCATTTCATTAAAAATTTGCTTAAAATAATAATTTCTATTAAACTTTCTAATATTCTGAAAATTATTCATGTATTTCCTCCTTTCTTCGCTTACTATAGTAGTAAGGTATGAAAATAAAATTAAGATAATTTACATCACACGCTATATTGTACAATACCTACCTGTATAGTATAGTATGTATGAACGACCACATTTCGTCAATAACAATATTTTAAATTTATTAAAGGATGAGCAAGATGACTGAAAAAATTCTTGAAATACAAGATTTACGCGTTTCTTTCATTACTGGAGAAAGCGAGTTTGAAGCGGTAAAAGGGGTCAACTTTTATGTCAATAAAGGGGAAACAGTTGGCATTGTCGGGGAATCCGGAAGCGGTAAAAGTGTAACGGCTCGCTCTATTATGCGCCTTCTTCCATCCCCTCCTTCTTTTTTAAAGTCGGGTACAATTCTATTCCAAGGGGAAAATTTAGTAACGCAATCCGAAAAGCAAATGGAAGCGATCCGCGGAAAAGATATTAGTATGATTTTCCAAGATCCAATGACTTCGACGAACCCAACAATTCGCATCGGTGAACAAATTGCTGAAGGTTTAATGAAGCATCAAAAAATGTCCAAAAAGGAAGCCTACGACAAAACGATTGAATTATTAAAATTAGTTGGCATTAAAAATAGCGAAGAACGGTATCAGCAGTACCCGCATGAATTTAGTGGTGGTATGCGTCAACGTGTTATGATTACGATGGCTCTTGCCTGCAACCCTTCTCTTTTAATTGCAGATGAACCAACAACTGCACTTGATGTCACAATCCAAGCACAGATTTTAAGTATTATGAAGCAAATGCAAGAACGTCTCGGCACTTCTATTATTTTAATTACACATGATTTAGGTGTCGTTGCTGGTATGTGTGATCGTGTAATCGTGATGAAAGAGGGAGAAATTGTAGAGGAAGGCACGACGGAAGAGATATTTGCCAATCCGCAGCACCCGTATACAAAACGTCTGTTAAATGCTTTACCGAAGCTTCATGAAAAAAAAGAGCCAAAACAGCCTCCGAATATTGAAGCGGGTACGGATGTCAATGTACCACTAATTGAAGTGCGCAATTTATCCAAGCATTTCGATTTAAAGAAAGGTGAACAATTAAAAGCAGTCGATGACTTATCATTCCGTATATATCCTGGCGAGACACTCGGCCTCGTTGGCGAATCTGGTTCGGGCAAGTCAACAACAGGGCGCACAATTTTACAACTCCATGAACCGACAGACGGCGAAGTGTTGTACAAAGGCGTGCCGGTTACACGCTTATCTAAAAGTGAATTAAAAAGTATGCGACGTCATATGCAAATTATTTTCCAAGATCCATACTCATCTCTGAATCCTCGTAAAAAGGTGCTCGATATTATCGGAGAAGCTCTTGATGTACATAAATTAACGAATTCAGCAGAGGAACGTCGCGCCCGTGTAGAGGAATTACTTGAACTAGTAGGCTTAAAAAAAGAACATGCATTACGCTATCCACATGAATTTAGCGGAGGGCAACGTCAACGTATTGGCATTGCGCGTGCATTAGCTGTCGAGCCGAATTTTATCGTCTGTGATGAACCACTGTCTGCTCTCGATGTGTCGATTCAAAAGCAAGTTGTAGACCTACTAAAAGATTTACAACAACGATTAGGTTTAACTTATTTGTTTATCGCGCATGATTTGTCGATGGTGAAACATATTAGTGATCGCGTTGCCGTCATGTACGGAGGAAAAATTGTGGAATTAGCCGAAAGTGAAGAACTCTATGCGAATCCACAACATCCTTATACTAAAATGCTACTGCAATCCATTCCAATTCCAGACCCAGCAATTGAAAAACAGAAGAAACGTCAAGTTATGTCCGAGGAAGAACTGCTAATTAATCGTTTTAATTTAGACAGCACACAGCTTGTTGAAGTATCAAAAGATCATTGGGTGGCAAAGTAACCAATAATACTATCTAGTGGCGATTCTGTTGATTTTAGGGGCGATTTTGAAGGTTTTCGTGGCGGTTTCCGAGAATTTCATGGCGATTCCAGTACATTTAATGGCGATTCTCGTATTTCTCCGATTCTAGTAAATAGATTTTTCTTATCCCAAATGGATAAACACCCCTCCACTTCTTTGCATCGTACATATTATAGATGGAAGAAAGGAGGGATTTCCATGGGATACTACGGTGGAAATGTAGGCGGCAATTGGAACAACAATTATTGCTGCAACAACTACGATAATGGCAATAACAACGGATACGGCTCAACTTTCGCACTAATCGTTGTGCTATTTATTCTGTTAATTATTGTCGGCGCTACTTTTATGCAAAAAAGAGAAGATTGTTAATACGAACATATAGATTTATCGCACCTCTCTAATAGCAAAGGGTTACTCCCAGCCTGGTAACCCTTTTAATAATTCAACAAATCTTCAATGCAAACACCATCTATAACGTATTGCGTAAAATAGACGAGCTGGTGTTTATTCTATATGTATGACTAATTCCTTTATACTTTAATCGTCTCAATGATCATACAAATAAACGAAAACAGTCACCTATGCATATGGCATTGATGACTGTTTTTCTTTATAACTGTTATACTTTCCATCCTACTGCGATATCATTGGAAGGGAAATCAATAACCAGCTTTAATTTAGGTACATAAATATATTTATCCCAACGTCTTACTTCTTCCACCCGATGAATAGTGGCTAGCATATTTGTTTTCATAACATGTTGGGCATTAAGGTCAATAATATAACAGACTGCATGATGTTCTTTATGATTGCTCAGCACTAGTTCCGCTAATGCGCTTTCATAGTCAATATAGTTAGAGAATATCGTTTTATGAAACATCAGTGTCCAGTCAATTCCCGTAGTCGAAAATGGGAATGCTTCAAAGAATTCATCAACAATTTTATCAGAATCCTCTTTGGATAAAAACACTACTTCTTCCGATCTGCCATTTGGAAATAGCGTATTCATTTCCTCTACCACAAGGTCATATGCTCTTTTTTCTTCCTCATCTATCGTTTTTTGTTTTTGTAACGCTAACAGTTCTTTTAAACGTTCTTTTTTATCGTTCAAGTTATTTGTCCTTTGTTCTCTATCTCACAAACGTTTGATACATGATTGCTATAAGTGCTGCAATATCATCATTGACTGCTTCAATATAGATACGATTCGTTAAATTTGTATTTGTATGATCTAAATTTCTAATATAAGCAATTTTTTCGCCATTGAATGTTAAAGTGCCTGCAGAAGTATAATCTTTTTCAAATTGATATTTGTCGCTATCGATTATAAAAGTTTGTACTTTTTCGATTAATTGGACACGTTTTTGCTTAATTGACACTGTTTTCAAAGTATTATAACTTTCAAGCGTATAGCGAATTCCTGTAAATAAACAATCGATTTTATAGATTGGATGTTTATCGATTGAAGTAACACGATAGCAATATGGCATTCCTGTTCGGAGCAGTATATGAAACAGTTGTGTTAAAATGCGATGGCGCGTTTTTTTAAGGACACATATTACCTTCTTATCTTCATTAAAAATTGGCATACTCGTGTGATAAAAATCAAATTCCGGGATGCTATATGAATAAATCTGCATCAATACCTCTCCTATATCGTTAGAATGTACCTTATCATTTTCATGATTAAAACGAACAACAGCATGATGACTACAACAATATGTAACCATACAGTAATTTTTATAAACAGTCTCGCCCAGTCATTTCCTCGTAATTCAAAGAAAAAAACAATAGAAAAAAAGAAAAGACTAAGGACTCCCTGAAGCATACTACCATCTACAAAAAATGAAACTACATTAACTAAAGCACATAGCATAAATAACTTCCTATACACTTGTACTATCTTTTCTTGCCTTTGCACCTTATGTTGGCATTGATACACTGTATTTTCACCTCTTGTTCCTCTATTTAGCTGATTAAAATAATCATTAACCCAACTATCATTAAGCCATATAAAAAGGAAAACATTTTAAACACAAGTATCTTGTATTTGCCTCGAAATAATTTACTTGCAAGAAAATAAAGAATATCAAATAACACTGCGAGAAAAGTAAATGTATCACCATCTGTAAAGTCATCATTGTCATCATATTTTTTAAAAGCAACATAAAATGCATTTCCAGCAAGACAGCCTAATAGTATAAAAATGGCTATTAAAATATATAAATACATCAGAAATAACTCCCTTACCCAAATGCCCATCAAAAAAGCGTCAATCCATGTTGGATCAACGCCTACGTAGCACTTTAAACATCACAGATAACTGACATTATCATATCTTGTCAATTAACGTATGTCATCCATTAATATTTACCTTATTCTCAACTAATCAGCTGTTGTTAACTTCCCCGCCTCGTAATACCCTAACTTATTGGTTATTTATAATAATTGCCCTAACCACTTCTCTAAAAATAGTGTTCGTGCAATTGTTACTAGTTGTTTGCTCAAATATTTGGCTAAAAATCAAGTCATCACTCCCTCTATAAATAAAAAAGAGCTGTCGAAACAGCTCCTAACACTTACACATTCAGTGCGCCACGGAATCCTCTCGCAGCATAGTACGAATCGGCGCCATTGTGGTACATAAAGACTGTATCATAACGACGATCACAAAAGATGGCGCCACCTAGTTTTCGAATATGTGCAGGTGTTTGCACCCAGCTAGATGTTTTCAAATCGAAAGTGCCTAGTTCCTGTAACGCTCGGTATTGTTCCTCTGTTAGAAGTTCAATACCCATAGCCGTTGCCATATCGATTACAGTATTTTCGGGTTGGTGCTTCTTCCTTGATTCTAATGCCTCACGATCGTAACAAAAACTTCTACGACCTTTCGGGCTTTCTGTTGCACAATCATAAAATACGTATTCACCTGTATTGTCATCATAGGCAACGACATCCGGCTCACCGCCAGTCACTTCCATTTCATTTAACGACCATAGTTTTTCCGTATTCGCTTCGAGCTTTGCTTGTACATTGGTCCAGTCAAGTCCTTGATGACGATTCATATTTTTCTCAAATCGATCTTGCAATGTGTGAAGTAATTCCTCACGTTGTTCGAGTGATAACTCTTTATTGTTCTTTGGCATTGTTGTTTCCTCCTAATTATTAAAGTCATATGAACAAGAAGCACTTATTATCATTATGGCATATCCTTCAGTAAACCTTCAGTACTTAAAATATACTTTGTCTGCTGTTCAATACTTGACAACGACTCCGTTGCAAAAAACACACCATTAATATGTTCATCTTTTAACCTTGTTTGTAAATTGATATGTTCACTCGTAAAAGGGTAATAAATGATGGAATAAAAGCTGGCATTCGGACAAATTTTTTTAAACTTTCTTGCCTTATTAATGATTTCATCGGCCCTTTTATGAATATCTTGTTTCGCTTCAATTCTTCTTACATCAATTCCTATTTTAAATGGTGCAATGGATGGATGTACTGCATCTAGTTGAAAGTTTTCCCCATCACATTCAAATTTAATTTTTTTAAAATCATCTGTTACTGCATTTTTTTTTAATATCGTAAGAATGGCTTTTTCCCAGCTACCTTTAAATTTTCTAATTTCTTTATCTACATAAAACCATCTATCCAGCTCACAGATGGCTGGTATGGCGAGCTCATTTGGCAACATTGGTTTAATATAGCCCGCTAAAATAGCTGCCTTATCATCTGTTAACTTTGCACTATACGTATCAATAGAAATATCTAAGTCACGTTTGATCGCTCTTCCCGCAACATTGACCGTGGCAAGGATTGATTTTACTACAATAGGGTAAGCGCTAAATGCTTTCGCTAGTTCACCAGCAGTCATATTGCCAAAATTAATAAACGGTACTTCTTTTATAAAGATAAAAGGTTCGAATGCATGCAATAATGCATTTTCAACGATAGTTTGTCTTTGAGACACACCATCCACTTGTGCGACTTGTTCTCTATGGCTACTATACTCCGTCAATTTTTCCCCTTCTTTCTAATCAGAACAGCATCCTCATAGTAAATTTTATTTTTCACATATTTAGATGATTTTGTATTAACATTGGCTAAATGATGTCTTACAACATCCCGTTTAATAATTTCTGCTTCTAGATGCAGTGACTGTGCCATTTCTACATACATTTCTCCTAGTTTTGCTTCTACATCTTTATAATACGAAGATTGTACGACTAGACAAGCATATCCATTTGGTTTTAACACTCGTTTGATTTCATGTAAAGAATCAAATGCATCTCTAAAATACTGTAAAAATATAGGGAGATAATAACTTTTAGAAGCTTTCGCGTGATGTTCTTTTACTTGCGTCAAAAAAGTGCAAATAGATTGGCCCCATTTTTCGTTCATCACAATGTTTTTATCAGCTATTACAGGTGCTCCCATCGTAGCTCTTCGCACTCTATCAAAATCCGTATGTTGTTTATAGCCTAAAAACAATAATTCTGGTTTTGTTGAAACAGCATAATCAATCCGCGTTAAGTATGGTGGAGAAGTAATAATAAAGTCTGCTGTACTCTCAGGAAAATTCATGTCCCTACTGTCCCCTTCAAGAAATGAAGGCATTGCATATTCAAAATTAAAAATATTAGAGAAGTATTTCTCTAAATCTTTTCTCATAGCATTTACATATTGATAAAATAAATGATATGTATCAATTTCGTTCACTTTCGAGCTTTCATTTACGAGCCACGTTGGATTTTTACCCGTTTTGAATTTCCCTACGTCTCGTAAGCATCTAAATAAAACAGCAACGTAAAAAGCTCGTAAAGTATCAGATAATATTTGATTGGACAGGCTACTTTGATGTTTACAAACATCCTCAATCGCTAGTTGAATTTTATTTAAATTATTTAAATCTTTCGCACTGACAAATTCTAACGTATCTTCATTATGTAAAAATTCAGCATGATTTAGTTTAATAGTAATGGCCGTTTCCATAATTTCATAGCCAATTTTCTCGAGATTCAAGTCTATTAATTGTCTCGTTTTAGCTTTTGAAAAAATGACCATGACAGGGTTGATATCTATACCTAAAGACTTGATGCCTCTCTTTTGGCACACTAATGCCGTCGTGCCACTGCCCATCCAAGGATCTAACACAATCGAGCTTTCATTCGCTCCAAAATAATCAAGCATATCTTCAACAAAGTTTTCAGCGTAACTAGCGTAATAGGGATGCCAATTATGAATACCGTTTCGTTCATTTTTCCCTCGCTTCGCTGATCTAATATTTTCTGCTAACATATTGACTGACACCATCCATTCAAACACGATGTATTATAAATAATTTAACAAACCGTTAATCATTAGTAAGAAAAATTACATGTAATTCATGTATTCATTTGGGTAATGCTGTTGCCACTAATTATCGTCTCAAAACGCCGCAGTACACTCATTTTATAAGACGAGTTTATCGGCAAAAACAGCCATAGTCAATTTGCAAATGCTATTTTTACGTAAGAAATTATTTCGATACATACATACTAAAAAAGCGCATCAAGCCGATATCAACAGTAAAAACACTTTCCATGAAATGAAGCTAACCAAAAAAACAAAAAGACACTTATATAGAAGCTTTTCACAATCAAATTTCACAAATCATCAGCACCTACACTTCATTACAATTACCGCATCGACTTCACATTGGATATAGATTATATGCTATTCCTTGATACACACAATCAATCACTGACTGTTAGTAGTACAAATGAGGACTATACCATACTAACGGAAGCGCTTTTCTTCCTATTTTAGAACGTGCGACGAACTAACGAAAAAAAGTGTTAGAATGACTGCTGTCAAACTAACACTTTATTATACCGTTGAGATTCAATTTGCAACGCGTACAGCTTTTGTCGGAAACCAATCGTTGGTACAGTACCAACAACTAGATGGACTTCTTAAATTAACTCAAACCTTCAGTAGTCATTGAGTAATTTTGTAAATAATCTGAGCTCACACTATATGAAACAACGTTATCATTATATTTCTTCACGATATCAACGCGATTATCATAATTAAAAACAAAGAAACGGATATCTTTTTTGCCCTTTTTTTGGTTGATGACGTACGGTGTGACATTGGACTCTGGCTCTAGAAATAATTTTTCATTGCCTGGGAAAATATAATGCTTTTTTAAAAAGGAAGCTTCATTGAAATAATCAGTAAATCGATTTTTTTCTGCTTCCGCTAAATTTTTACCGTTATAGCTTACTGTTACATCTTTTGCATCTAATTTTTTATGCAGTTCAAATTTACTTACAGTCCATGCCACAGCTATACTAGGAGGACTCATGATTAATTTAACAATAGAACCAATTACTACTGTCAAAATTAAACCCCATGTCATATCATATCAACTCTTTCAGTCATTTTATTATGTGAATAGCCTGGATGTTACATCATCCACTTCTCCATGATAAAAGGATTTATCAAGATTATAACCATCCAATTCTACGCTTTTTTGACCATCCACTTCACTAGTTCCTTTTTAGGCTTTCTCTACTATTTGGATTAGAAAATAGCCTATTCAACACCATACCATATAGGATTTGAATAGCAAATGAAAGTATTGTGACATAATAAAAATAGAGCATTGCTCCAACCTGAGGATTGGAGGGCTGCTCTATTTTCCTTCATCTCTGCTGCGAGTGGGAAAGTCTCTACATCATGAAATGAACGCGATTCAAAATATAATAAAAGGTAGCCGCATTCAGTTTTTCACAGCAGCAGCTAATGCTTTTCCCTTCGTCATCATATATATTTTCTATATCGTTTACACCATCCACTCGCTCACATTTTTAGTCATCCAATTAACTACAAACTATTCAGCGCTTGTGCAAACCTTTTAATACCTTCATCGATCGCATGTTCATCCTCTCTTGCGAAAGTAAAACGTACATAACTATGTTGGGAGCCCAATGTAGAACCTGGCACATAAATAACACCTCGTTTAATGGATTCCTCGAGTAATTGGGTTTCATTAAAATCTTTAAGAATTTTACACCATATATGAATACCCCCTTGTGGAATCGAATATTCCACAATACCATTTAGATGCGTAGTTAGACTTTGTATAATTTGATCTCTTCTTTTTTCTAATTTTTTCACTAAACCTTTCATATGGATATCAAAGTTTTCTGATGCTAAAAAATCATTGGCTATCCACTGTGTATAGCTAGAATGACCAAAATCAATTTGTTGCTTTGCATCGGATAATCGTTCAAGCACGGATGGAGGGCCAATAATCCACCCTATTCTTAAACCTGAAGCGACAATTTTGGATAAAGAGCTAATATATAATACGTTCCCGTTATTATCCATGGATTTAAGCGGCGCTATTTTATCGCCAGAAAAAGCAGTCATACTATAAGGATCGTCTTCCACTACTGGAATCCCTAGCTTTGAAGAAATATCTAAAATCACTTCCCTTTTCTTTTGATTTAAAATGTAGCCTGTCGGATTTTGGAAATAAGGATTTAAAAAAATCATTTTAATGCGGTGTTTTTTATATAATAACGCCACATCCTCTGGTTGGATGCCATCTTTCTTTACTGGTAAATAATAGATTTGGATACCTGCAGATCGAAAAGTCGGTAGATTATAATTATACGAAGGATCTTCTATGGCAATTGCATCTCCAGGCTTTAATAAACATTGGACAATTAAATGTAATGCTTGTTGCGCCCCTGATGTTATTAGGATAGAAGAAGGATTCGTTTCAATACCGCGATAGTCTTTCACGTGTTGGGCAATCGTATATCTAAGATTTTCATTGCCCTGTGGATGGTCGTATCCTAAGCTTCCTATAAACGAACGTGTGGAAGTAATCTCGCTTAAAAACTTTTTCGGGAAAAGGTCTTCTGATAATTCTCCAGACGCTAAATTGATTAACGTATGCTCAACAGCTTCTTTTCTTATTTTTTGTGTTACAGGTAAACTGGGTAAAAAAGAACCCGCTTCAATATAGCGATTCCAGCTAGGAATCCGTTTTTTTGTAATACCCCATATATCTTTACTAATCGTCGTACCGCTTCCTCTAGTTCGTTCAATTAGCCCTAATGATTCTAATACATCATACGCATGAACAACAGTACTACGGTTTACATTTAATATACTTGCTAAATATCTTTCTGATGGCAATGGTTTATCAGCTGGAAATGTACCATCAGCAATGCCCTTTTCTATATATTCGGCAAGTTGTTTATAAATTGCTTTCTTCGCTTGTCTATCTGGTTTCCAATCCATACATATGCACCTCATCATTTCTATCAAACTGTCTTTTCGCACTATGATGCAAGCTAAAAGATTATATAGTAATATAGGTTTACTTGTCATAAACGAGCCACTTTAATGTTATTTTAGCCATCCACTTTACCATTCAACCGCTACAGTGTGCACAGAAAGTAAAATTGTTTGAGTGCCAGGCACTCAAACAATTTTATTCAATAGCATTACTCCTGCTCAGAACGCACGTAACGTAAGACGAGGGCATTCCGCGCAACAGCGAGGGTTGCGGCTTACGTCGTGCCCGCGGAAAGCGAAGTGGGTTTTTACGAATTATGCCCCGACACTTTGTAACGGCAATGGAGAAGTATTAGATTGATTGAAGACATGCTAACACTTTTTCCTTTTGTCTAAGCCACTATTTATGTTATCCGAGCTAGACTCTAGAAAAAACATAAATAGACCAGTTGCTCGATGATGAATAGCAACTGGCCATTTTGTTAGGTCTTAATTTAGCGGTTTTATATCCTGTTGTCGGTTCCATTCAAATGTCTTTAAATTAGGGCTATTTAAATCCTCCTTCAACAATGACACAACCGCAATTCGACTATTATCATAAAGCTTAAAATAATAGTTTTTACTTTGCGCACACATAGCAGCGGTGTAAATTGTATAATCTGCTTTGCCTTCTTTATTCAAGACAACACCTTTTGGGATATTTACCGAAGAGAGAATATGGAACAACGTCGTGACGCCATCAACTTCATTTTTCGCTTGATTCGCATACTTCTTCCAATAAGCCACACGGAGGAAACGTGCAGACGGTGTGAAGTCCCCTGGTAATCCTAGCCCCCCTGCCCCTTGACCAAACGGTGTCAATATTAAATCGCCCATTGTAATATCGTGTGGAGGATTTGGCGTGACACCAATATAAGCTCTTAAATTGGTTTGGTGCCATTCATAACCAGGGCTATTGGTCATGACTCCAATCGTATGACGATGAATGCTTATACCTGTTTGATCCGGTTCAATGACAACCGTTTCACCGGTCGTATCCGTAAATGTATAGTGAAGAGGTGGTGCGAAACCCAGTATATTATTGGCCTCATTTAATAGTGTAAAAGCACTCAATTTGTTTATGACATCATCAACTGATTCACAACTTCCTAAAACTTGTGACACAACATAAATTGGATTAATGCCCCTTGTGCCTTCTTTCACTTTGTCTGAATAGGTTGCAAAGGAAGCATAGTAAAGCATTGCCCCCATTAAACCTTTTTCATTAACGCCATCGTACACAACAGGCGAAGCAAGGTCCGTGCTCCCCATGCCGATAAATGCATAGGGATTGCTAATAATGACTTCATTCTTCTCTTCAAGCAATCGAATGCCATATTTCCGCGGCACAATCACTACTTTACTATCTGGTTCTATTGTAAAATCCATTGTTCTAGCAAATAATGTCTGCTCATCTGTTGTCTGAATTGATAAGCTACTGCACCCTAACATGCAAACACTCCTTCTGTAACAATCAATATTGGTGACACGTTTTCTCTTACAAACCAACTATCACGCATTTCATCCAAATTACCGAATTGGCTAAATATTACTAATATTGTATTATGTTTGTAGGGGTGATGATTAATGGATGAAATCGACATTATCAACAAGGAAGCAATAAAAACGGATTTGGCGCTTATTAAATCATGTTTGCGATTAATAAATCAAACCGTTACTCTAAGCAAACGCAGAGGGGAAACGTTTCATGCATCAGAAAATGAAGAATTACATATGTTAATTTCCAAAATTGATCGGGACTTGAACAAAATCAAATTAAATATCCAGTATGAAACACCATCTACCATTAACCGTTAAAAGAAAGCGCCTTAAAAAAGGAAGCCACCTTGAGCTTCCTTTTAATTTTGTCGTTACGCACACTAAGCCAATACTAATGATATGACGACAACCTCGAAAAGTTGTCGTCATTGTAGCAATTATGCACCGTATGTACTTGAAGCAGTAGCAGTAGCAGTAGCATAAGCTGCGCACAATATGGTCGACAACTTAGTCGATATTATCGAAAAAAGGAACGTATGTTCTTTTTTAGGCAATAAAAAGCCAGTAAATATTATTAAGAAGCTCTTTCGCTCATAAACTTTGCAAAGGATTCTTTAGATCGCTGAATTAGTTTTCTAAACTTCGTGTTGTTACAATCAGCTTCCCCTGTTGCAACTGCTAAAGCACTACCTTCATAACCTAATGCCATAAATCTAATTACATTCGCATACCTTTCATTCACTTTTGCAAAATCAGAAATGATCGATGCCTCCTCCAACTTATCAAGAAATTCTTCTTCCGCTGAAATGACGTTCATATCTATAAGGTTGAAAAGTGTTGTTTCACCTTCCGAATTTGAAACATCGATTCGTCTGTCCAGTGAATCCAATCTTGCTGATTCATAGGAGACACCATCTTTATCATTCTTATTTCCCTTGGTTTTATATTGATTCCATGTATGCCTTTCGGCAAAGTCAAACCGACGAATTACAATATTCTTGAAAGTGGATCCACCAATTTGAAATGCTTCAACCGCTTCCCAAAGATTTTGCATAAACCGCGACTCAAAATCTTCTTTTGGAATCTCTAGCCCATAGTTTTTAGGTTTTGCATAAGCGTTGTTAACAGATTTATTAAGATAATTTCTCATTTCTTCAAATACGTTTGATAATATCGTTTCTTTCCTATAAATTTCCGTTTCACTTGCGTATAACTCTACCATTTTCTCTATTTCGCTCCATACGATTTTATTGGACATTTGAATACCTCCTTTTAGGAATAGTTATAATACAAAAGGAGATGTGCTTATTTATTGTCTATTTGTGACATATGCAATGAAAAAATGAGAACATTAGTTCTATTTATTAGTGTAAATAATCTTCTAGTGGATTTCAAATATATTTTCCACTTTCACCCTACAATTGCAAAATGCTACAGTCCAAAATTGTCGTTGATGTTTTTAACATAAAGAGAAAGAGAGGAACAATCTCCTCTCTTTCTCTATTAGTAATCCTTAATTTGTGCTTATTAAAATAAAAAGGAAGCCCCGCTAAGGCTTCCTTTTTTTATTAAATAATTTACAACATCACTTTTTCTTTTTCTCGACTAGTAACCATAAAAGTGTCACAAAAGCTGCAAACATCACCATCAGGAATCCATAAATCGGTGTCTGTGCTAACGATTGGTGGTTAATAATAATGCCGCCAACATAGGATCCTAAAAATATACCTATGTTGAAAGCAGCAATATTTAATGCAGAGGCCATCGTAATGGCTGATGGTACATATTTTTCAGCCAGAATGACTGCATACAATTGCAATCCTGGGACATTCATAAACATAAAGAGCCCCATAACCAGCACCAACAGCAATCCGATAACAGGTGACTCAAGCGTAAAGCTAATGCCAAGTAATGCAATGGCAAGACCAACAAAAATAATAAAAATTGAACGTAGTGGATTTTTATTTGCGAATTGACCGCCGAGTGTATTACCAATCGCTACACAAATACCGTAGACAACTAAAATGATAACAACAGCATGTGGCGAATATCCCATATATTGCTCTAAAATAGGTGAAATATAAGTATAGGCAACAAAGGCACCACCGTAGCCAATGGCAGTAATGAAAAGTATTAATAACATACGGAAATTGCCTAATACTTTGCCAATATCACGTAATGAGATTGGATTCCCCTTCGATAATTGACTAGGCACTAACAATGCATTACTAATGAAACCGATAACTCCAATAACGACAATAAAGATGAAAGACAGACGCCAGTTCATTACTTGTCCAATAAATGTACCAAGTGGGACACCTGTTACTGTAGCTAATGTTAAACCAGTAAACATAAAGGCAATAGCACTTGCTCGTTTATTCGGTTCAACTACCTCTGCTGCAATAACAGATGCAATCGACATAAAGACACCATGTGCTAATGCAGAAATAATGCGCCCTATAATCAGGACAGAAAACATAGGTGCTAAAGCTGCTGTTAAATTACCAACGATAAAAATGGCCATAACGAGCAATAATACTGTTTTGCGACTAAGGCGTGAAGTTAGAGCTGTTAATAATGGCGCTCCAACCGTAACACCAAGTGCATATATCGAAACGGTTAAGCCTGCAGTGCTTAACGATATCCCAAAGCTTTCTTTTATTAATGGTAGAAGTCCAACACTAATAAATTCAGTGGACCCTATACCAAATGCACTAATTGCTAGTGCTAGCAATGTTAATTTAGCATTTGGCTTTGTTGAGTGTGACATACAAAATCTATCTCCTTTGATTTTCCTTTTCATGTGTAGTACTATTCATACATACCTAAATGATCTATAGAGTACTTTTAGTTACTTTTAAATACAGCGGGGGTTACAATGCAAAAAATATATAATATTGGTGTGGAAGCGACACTTGAAGTAATCGGTGGAAAATGGAAACCGGTCATTCTGTGTCATTTAAACCACCATGGTAAAATTCGAACAAATGAATTTCGACGATTGATTCCAAAAATTTCTCAAAAAATGCTTACTAGTCAATTAAGAGAATTAGAGCAGGCTGGACTAATCAATCGCAAAGTCTTCAATCAAGTACCACCAAAAGTTGAATATTCCTTAACGCCTTATGGTGAAGGAATGGAACCAATCTTGAACATGCTTTGCACTTGGGGCGAAAACCATGTTGAAGTTTTACAGGAAAAAGGCGAAGATATTATTTTAAAACAACGTGATGAAGATATCGCGATGCAACAAACGTCGTAATGAGGGATGAAAGAGACTGTCACATATTAGACAGTCTCTTTTCCTTTTGAATGCTTATAGAGCAAAGTCGAATTCATCTGGGTTTGGCCCAACACGTTGTTCAAGGTTCATCGCATTGATCATTGCCATTTCTTCATCCGTTAATTGAAAATCAAAAATATCAGCATTTTGCATCATGCGTTCTCTACGCACAGATTTAGGAATCGTAATGACCCCATTTTGTACATCCCAACGTAAAATAACTTGAGCAATTGATTTTCCGTATTTAGTAGCGATTTGTGCAATCGTGGCATCTTCAAGCAGCCCACCTTGCATTAACGGTGCCCATGCTTCTAATTGAATTTGGTGCTTGTCACAAAATGCGCGAAGCTCCACTTGCTGTAAGCGTGGGTGAAATTCCACTTGATTGATAACCGGTTTAATACGAGCAAACGTTAATAATTTTTCCAAGTGTGCAACAGTGAAGTTACATACGCCGATTGCTTTAATCTTGCCTTGATTATATAAATCTTCAAGTGCTCTCCAAGATTCCGCATACTTATCTTTACCTGGCCAATGAATAAGGTAAAGATCCAAATAATCTAACCCTAATTTTTGTAGGCTCTCTTCATAAGCAGCCATTGTTTCGTCATAGCTTAATCCGTCATTCCATACTTTTGATGTAATAAATAAGTCTTCACGACGTAAACTAGTAGATGCTAATGCTAGTTTAATACCTTGCCCTACTCCCGCTTCATTGCCATAAATAGCAGCTGTATCAATGCTACGATAGCCAACCTCGATAGCGTTTTTCACCATGTCAGCTGTCGCATCATTTTCTACTTGAAAAACACCTAATCCCATACCAGGCATTTGTAAACCGTTATTTAATGTGATTGTATCTTGTAAATGTTGAATCATTTGTATTCCTCCAATATGTGTTTCTTGATTGCTTTCTCATTATGCAGTCCAGCAAGCGTAAAAAAAAGTACGCACAATTTTGTTTCATAGTAACGTCGAGGTAACATTTGTGAATTGGCAATGATTAGCGAGCTAAATTTTTCTTTAATTTTTATCATTACAGGAGTTAATGAATTAGTTAAATAGAAAACTAGCACTAGAGACGACTGAACGATGAACAAAATAAAAAGCCACTCCAATATAGGAAGTGACTTCATTTATAGGGTTAATCAAAAGTGACTACGTTTTGCACAACGGTTACTTTATATACCTCTTTCGTACTAATAAAGATCGTTTTAAAATTTTCAGTTTCGGTAAATGCATACCACGACTTGTCATTGAAGCCGTTAGACATTTCTTCTACAAATGTTTCTTGTCCAATATTATTTTTAATTTTATATTCTTCTTCACGACTTTCGTTGAAATAAAATTTCACCGTATATTCATAATCCATGAACCAACACCCCCTGTCTATCCATAGCATGGGACAAATGGGGAGGAAGTAATCATTAAAGTAAATAAGGTTTAGGAAGCTTTTTCGTCTAACTTATCTTGTTCAACACAATAGAAAACCAGAGCTAATAGCTCTGGTTTTCTTATATATCAAAAAATCAAAATTGAACTAACCTCTTGCTTAAAAAAATTAAATTTTAAAATAGGAAACAGCATTTTCTAGCTCTAACGCCATTGATGAAAGCTCTTCACTTGAAGAGGCAATTTCTTGAAGTGTAGCCGTCTGTTCTTCAACTGCCGCTGCCACATTTTCAAAGCTTTCTTGAGAGGAATGTGCAACGTTATCTACATCTTGAATGATTTCAACGACTTGCTTCGTATCTGATGATAGTTGTTGAATCGATGCAGACATCTCAATCATTCGCTCGGAAACACTTGAGACGATAGCGGTTATTTCATTAAAAGTGACACCAGCTGACTTGACGACATCTGTCCCTTTTTTCACTTCTTGTGTTCCATTATTGATTGAATTCACTGCAAAATCTGTTTCCATCTGGATTTGCTTAATCAATTCTGCTATTTGACTAGCCGCCTCTTTGGATTGTTCTGCAAGCTTTTTGACTTCATTTGCTACCACTGCAAAGCCCTTGCCATGCTCCCCTGCACGCGAAGCTTCAATAGAGGCATTTAAAGCAAGTAAATTCGTCTGGTTAGAAATATCAGATATTGTATTTACAATTTGACCAATATCATTCGAGCGTTGTCCTAGTTTAGACATAACTTCTGCAGCTGTATTTACCGTTTCATTAATCGTTGCCATTTGATTTATTGCGGAAGCTACGGCACTTTCTCCAAGCTTTGCTTTGTAAACCGCATCTTCAGAAATTTTAGCAACTGCATCTGAGCCTGCAGAGACAGAAAGAAATGTCTCAGACATTTTTGCTGCAGTTTCAGTAGCTTCCCTCGTACTGTCGATTTGTTGCAACGTACCGGCAGTTACCGTATCAACGCTACCCGCCACAACTTGCGATGCCTGAGCCGTTTGATCAGTACTTACATTTAGCTGTTCAGAAGAAGCCGCTACCTGTGATGTATTAAGTTGTACCGTCTGAATAAGACCATTTAAATTATCCAACATTTCATTTAGATCGTCTGAAACTTGACCTAGTTCATCTTTTGTTTGGATATCCAGTCGGTGCGTTAAATCTCCGGCCGCAATCTTTTTAATAATTTCAGACATGCCAGTCAGATTTTTCAACATATACCGTAATAAAACGTAAGTAATCGATACTAAAATAACGATAGCCATAATGAAGTAGATTACTAGCTTTATAGTCATACCCTTTAATGGTTCAAATACTTCGTTTTGAGTTACTGTTGTGGCAACAGACCAACCAGTAGATTCAACTGGTTTATAACCTATGTAATACTGTTCATTGTCTAGTTTAGCAGTTTCTAATCCTGTGTCCCCGGCCACCATTTTCTTCGCAATAGCACTAATTTCGCCATTTTGGTTTAAAAGATTTTCCAAAATCAATTCTTTCTTTGGATGATATATGATGTTACCTTCAGGATCTAATAAAATACTATAGCCCGTCTCACCAATTTTATATTGCTCCATCATCGAAGGAAGGGAATCAAGGAAGATATCAACGGCCACAATACCTACTGATTCATTATTTACCTTCACTTCTTTCATTACACTCATTATAACTTTTCCGAACACTTGGTCCATATATGGTTCAGTGTAATAAAGACCTTCACTAGTCGTTACGGGCTTAAACCATGGACGTTCAGCAAGATCAAAGTCTGTATCGGAAAGTACGTTTCCTGTTCCAGTTAAAAAGTTTCCTTTTACACTCGCTACCCAGACCATTGCCACTTCTGGGTTCATACTTTTAATCGCTTCTAATGATTGATTCATATCTTTATAATATTCGTTCGTCAATGCTTCATTACGCGTTTTTGCTGTACTAAGATAGTGGAGTACGGTTTGATTACTCGTAATGGAATCCACTAGCTGCCCTTTCTCTGAAAAAAAATCATTTACATTTTCTGCTACCGATTTACTTTGAATGTTTACTTCTTTTTCAATATTTACAGTCATCATATTTTTTGTGTATACGTTGACAATAGCAGCTGTAGCAGCAAGAACTATCGCGATAACTACAAATAAAATAAGGGATACTTTTGTTGAAATATTACGTCTCTTCATAGAATTCTCCATTAATTATGTATGTTTTGTATAAAGCTTTAAATGATCCATATATTCCTCGTTCCATTTCATTCTCCTATTGTGTATTTTTTAGGCTCTCCCATAATTAACGTTCATTATAGAAAGGACTTTTGGCGTATTTTGAGAAAAAAACCAAGATATATGTCCTAATTAATTTACCTTATATCTTAAAAGTGTGCAATATTTTTATTATATAATAACTTTAATTGCTGTAATTAATACAGGTCATATGTATAAGACGTATATTACAATGTGCCACTACTCAATAGTTCTATACTTTACGGGTAATTATTTACCACGAAACATCAAAACACAACTTTAGAAACTTTGCACCACTTTTTATGTTAATATTTGTAATATATATTTTTTAAACAAGAAACGCGTACTTCTGCTTTGAAGCGAAGCACAAGAGCACTTGACCTCTGTTTAATTTTTACACCTTTCTTTCAGAACAAACTTCTATAGCCTGTGCAATTCAAATAATCAAAATATAAATTTAGATTATAGAATCCTGCATTTATAGATGTTACTATTTTAAGGAAGAGACTACCAGAAACATATGTAACTATTATTTAAATAATCATTTGGAGGTAGACATGGAACAAAAGCTAATAGATCAATTGAACGAGTGGCATGAAGTAGACGAACATCAGCAAATTGTTGACTCGATTTTAGCAATTCCTTCTGAAGAGCAAGACTATCAATCCATTAGCATGTTAGCTAGAGCCTATAACAATTTAGGGTTTTACGAAGAAGCGCTCAATCAATTTGCTAACATTGCGGAAGCTGGTAAACAGGATTCACTTTGGCATTATCGGGTAGGTTTCGCTCTTTATCATTTACAGCAATATGCGGAAGCCGCTCAAGCTTTCAGCGAGTCTAATCACTTAGAGCCTGGTGTTCGAAGTACAGAATATTTTTTAAGACAGAGTACTCGAAAAGAGCAGAAGCAGCAAAAAGAGGAACTCCGGCTTGCCAAAAAGAAAGATTCCATAGCGCGTGGCGATTTTGCAGTGCAGAAGAGTCCTTTTTCAGACATGTCTCTATCAGATTTCTGGGATGATAGTGAATACGCAAGATCATCCTATCAATGTGAGCCTCCGACAGACGAACTAATCGATTCTATTGAAAAAGAACTTGGTTATAAGCTCCCCGCCTCTTATATTTCCTTAATGAAACAGCAAAATGGCGGAGTACCAAGGAGCACTTGCTTTCCAACAGAGGAGCCGACTTCCTGGGCTGAGGATCATATTGCCATTACAGGAATTGCGGGTATCGGGCGCGAGAAAAGCTATTCCCTGTGCGGAGACTTAGGCAGTCAATTTATGATTGAGGAATGGGGATACCCAGATATTGGGGTAGTCATTTGTGATTGTCCATCAGCCGGTCATGATGTTGTGATGCTAGACTATCGAGCTTGTGGTAAAGATGGTGAACCCGAAGTTATTCATGTCGATCAAGAAGATAATTATGAGATCACTTTCCTTGCCGATAATTTTGAAGCGTTTATTAGAGGGTTAGTGAATGAAGAACACTATGATACTTCTGAACAAGACAAAGAAGATGCACTAGCTAAAGTAGCGCACGGTAAGTTTTCTCCTTTGCTGGAAGAGCTATGCTCTTGCGTAACCGAAGTAGAACAAGTGGAGCAAAAAATCCGCAGCATCTGTACACAAATTGTCGAAGAGAAAGGCCATTTCAGTTTTCATGCAGATGAATTATCCTATGCCATGTATGATGTGCAGTTTTGGTTATATACCAAGTCGTATCCGGATACTAGTCACGATCAATATGTATCCATTTATCAGAACATCATCGCATTTGGCGGAGAATTCGGACAAGGAGGCTATGCTCCTGGCTTTATTACAGATTGGCTTGAACGACGTATGAAGGAAGGACGTATCGTCCACAATCACGGGAAGATTCACTTTACCGATTCCTATAAAGAGGCAGTAATTAATAAATTAAAAAATGTCTAAAATGAAAAGAGATTTTTTTTACATTTACAACTAAACATTGAAATGTAAAGCCTGTATCGATAATTACTTCGTAATTATCGATACAGGCTTAAAATAAGAAGTTAGCTAAATCCATACATTCCATATTTGTTGGAACGTCGTTGATTAAATGTTTTCCATCTACACACTTTTATGATTTGGTTTGTATAACTTCCCTTTATGCATCAACAGTCTTTTTTTCGGTAGTCTTGCTACTGCTTCTGCGCTGCAACTGGCATCTACAAATACAAAACTGGCCTCATCCCCTACTTTAGGCCACACCTGGTCACCTTCCTCATTCAATGGCGTTACGCCTTGTGTAATTAAACTTAAACTTTCTCGTAACGAGCGTTCGCTTGATTTCCCAGTGTATTCGCAAAAATTATATACTTTTTCCAAAATATCACCTGGAACAAAAGGGCTCCAAGAATCAAAAAAACCGTCACAGCCCAAGGAAACTTTAACGCCTTGTGCTCTCATAATATCTATTGGAATGAGTTGAGTGTTTATAGAAATAGGGATAGTAGACATAATTTCTACATTATGCTCGCTTAATTTTTTGGCAAATTGCTTTTGTATAGGTGGTGTCAATTTACTTAAACCAAATGCATGACTAAAAGTAGTAGCTCCCTTATAATCTTGTTCTTTCACCATGTCCAACCATTTATCCATTGTATAGTAACCTACTCGTCCTCTATCATGCAGATGCATGTCGACATCCACATCGAACTCTTTAGCTATATCCATTGTGACTTGCAGTGATTTTTCGATATCTTTATCAATGCCTGCCGGGTCAAGCCCCCCTAAGATGGTTGCACCAGATTGCAATGCTTGTCTTAATAAGTCAGGCATTTCTTCATGCGCAAGTAAGCCGTGTTGAGGAAACGCGACAATTTCATATGTTACATATTGTTCATAAGCTTTTAGTGCTTTTTTAACGCCTTCTAAATTTTTTAATTTAATGAATGGATCTATATTCACATGTGTTCGAATATGATTCACCCCATTACTCAAATGCAGTTCTATCATGGCAGTTGCTCTCTGTTCCACTGTTTCAGCAAGTTCCTCTAACTCCTCTGCTTCAAGAGCCAATCTCTCGGATAAACTACTCACAGGTCGACAAGCTCTCCATCCTAATGAAAGGTAAGTCTTATCCAAATGATTATGCATTTCTTTAAATGCAGGGAGTGCTAATTTCCCTTCCATCTCAACTGCATTTGCATCCGGGATAATGTCTGTTGCGGGAATAATCGTCTGAATTATTCCATCTTGTGCAACTTGAATATGAAACAAATCGGTTTTTGTTTGAATGCTGCCATCATCATAAGTTGTTTCACCAATTTCTAATCGAACGTTTCGTAGCCATGTACTCATCGAAATTCCCCCTTTAACGCTATTTCTTCCACATGAATTATGTTCCCTTTTGAAATTACTGTCGAAAGCGGGCACTGTCTGGCAATTAGATGCGCAGAGCTAACTGCATCAACGAGTAACGCATTGGCTGCATCTCCAACTTTTGGCCACTGTTGCTCCCCATTGTCATTCAATGGTGTTAATCCACCTGTTGCGTATTTCAAAGATTGTCCAATATGCCACTCATCAATGTAGCCAAAGCGTTGTACAAACTGATTTAATTTATGAATCGTATTGCCACTTCCAAAAGGGGACCAGTGATCTATCAGGCTATCATGCCCAAAAGCAACTTTTATGCCCCGATCATACATATATTTCACAGGAATTGTAATCGGACCTGCACCTATTGGAACCGTTGTTGTTACGCCAACATTATTTGCAGCCATTTGATCTAGTAAATTGTCTAATGTTTGTTGTGGCAAGTCCGCTAATGCGTATGCGTGACTAAGGGTTACTTCCTTATTGAATGATCTTTGTTGGATTTCATTTAAAATATGTTGGATTTCTAATTCCCCTAATGTGTTTTGTTCGTGTAAATGAATGTCAATGGCTACATCGTATTTTTCGGCTAATTGAAAAGTTGTTTTTAAAACTTCCCTACTATTACGATCTACTATAGCAGGGTCCACCCCTCCGATATGAGTAGCACCCATCTGTAATGCATTTTCAAGGATTGTTAAAAATTCTGGACCATTTCGTAATACACCATGCTGTGGGAATGCGACGATTTCATACGTTATTTGATCTTGGTAACTATCTAAAACACGTTTTACTATTTCCATATGCTTCGTCTCAATATGCGGGTCAACATTCACATGTGTACGAATATGTGTATGTCCATTTTTTATATAATGCTTCACCATAGCATGGGCTCTCTCTGCAGCTACATCCAGTTGTTTAGGTAATATAGTCGCTTCTTCTTTAAAACGAGTAAAAATTCCTTCTGTAGCTGGAGATGGTGCTTTCCACTCGCCACCGAAGTATGTTTTATCGATATGTGTATGCATCTCTTTAAACGATGGAACGAGTAGTTGCTCTTTAGCATCTACTACTACTGCATCTCTTGTTTCAATTGTTGCAGCTATTTCAACAAACTTGCCATTTTCAATCAAAATATCAACTATTTCCGTTTCGGTAGCTGTGACAAACGATTGATCATACAAATACCCTGTTTCCAAACGCACATTCTTTAATAATAATGTCAAACCAATCACTCCTTTTATAAATTTCCTTGTTTCATAGAATAAACGTAAGCGAGCATATGTAAAATCTCTTAAGTAACTTGCACTCGCTTAATAAATAGAGAACAAACCAGACCAATAATAGCTATGACGACAGCAAATGTATATGCATTTTGAATGCCATGAATTAAGCCCTCTGCCTGAACAGCAACATCATACGGATTATTAACGTGAGATAAAAAAGCATTTTGACTTTTATTCAGTATACCGACGGCGATTGCGGTACCAATTGCACCAGAAGTTTGGATAGTTGTGTTCACAATTGCCGCTCCATCAGGATAATATTTTCGTTCTAATTGATTTAATCCATTCGTTTGCGAAGGGGTTGTAATCATAGACATCCCAATCATTAACAAGGTACAGAAGATAATAATCGTTACCCCCTGGGTAGTGGTAGCTATTTGTGAAAAAACGACAACCGCAATGAGACCAAAAACAAAGCCCGGGATAACTACCCATCTTGGACCAAATTTATCAAATAAATGGCCTGTAACTAACGCCATAATGCCATTAAGAATCCCTCCGGGCAGCAACAACAAGCCAGCTTCAGAAGACGATAAACCTAGACCGCCTTGTATAAACATCGGTAATAGTAAATTACTAGAGAAAATGATGAAATTACTTAAAATAGTTAATCCTATTCCCATCCTAAACATTGGATGCTTAAAAACACGAACATTAAGAATTGGTTCTTCAAGCTTTAATTGACGCCGCCCAAACAATATTAAGGACATTCCTCCGATTAAAAGAGAGAGCAACACCGGTAAAGCGCCCCATCCCATTTGTTCTTCTCCAGCTAGACTGAAGCCGATAACAAGTCCACTAAATCCCATCGTTGATAAAACAATTGAGATATAATCAATGGCAGGCTTTTTTTCAACAGATAGATCGATTAAATAAACGAGACCTAAGCATAAAGAAAACAATAAAAACGGAATAGGTATCCAAAATATCCAATGCCAATTAAGGTATTCCATAATAAATCCGGCAATAGCTGGACCGGTTGCTGGCGCAAACATCATAACCAAGCTAACGGTACCCATGGCGACTCCACGTCTGTTTGGTGGAAAAATAACTAAAATAGTGTTGAATAAAATGGGTGTGGCTAAACCTGTACCACATGCTTGGATAATTCGACCAATTAATAGCACAGTAAAGTTGGGCGAATTGGCTGAAAGCACTAAACCAGTAATAGAAAAAACTAATGCGGTAACAAATATCCTTTTCGTTTTAAAACGTCTAATTAACAAACCTGAAATAGGAATAAGAATACCTAATACAAGCAAATAACTTGTCGTCAGCCATTGCACAGTAGCTGGATAAATATTAAATTCTTTCATTAAATGATGTAAAGCAATATTAAGGGATGTTTCACTAAACATGCCCATAAATCCACAAATGAGTAAGGCTATCATGAGTGGTATGTTTCTCACTTGACTTTTTTGATTGTCAGACATTATATACCATCTACAGCTCCTTTAATTGTTTAAAACAATCCCCTGTTACCATTTCATTAAATGCTAATCGTAATATGTAGTTATTGCTTATATTGAATATTTAATAATAGTCATGACTACCTTACGATACTATAGCGAGATATTTTAAATAAGCTCACAGAATAATTATTGCAATATCTTAGCAAATATTCTGTGAGCATGTTAGTCTATCAATATTTAAATTTAGAGCATTTTACCAAATAAGCGGATTGATTCTAGCTACTAGCTTGTTAAACACGGATATGTTTACTTACTTTATTATGATTTAAGCAAACTCGAAACCAATTCCCCTCTGAACATTGTAGCTACTCGTGTGGCTCTCCGTGCAACCGCTTCAGCAGAACAAGAAGCGTCGACCAAAACAATATTAGCCTCATCGCCTACTTTTGGCCAAACTTGCTCACCTTCATAATTAAGAGGTGTTTTACCGTCAGTAATATAGCTTAATGTTTGTGCCAATGAGCGTTCATCCACCCATCCAGAAATTTCAGCCAAACGTGCAACATTTTCTAAAATATCACCATTGCCAAACGGTGACCAAACATCAAATATATTGTCACATCCAACCGCAACAGACACACCTTTATTTCTTAATAAGCCCATCGGTGGGAATTTTCGATCAATTGGCACACTAGAAATAATAGTAATTCCCGCTTCAGCAAGTAATACAGCCATCTCCTCAGCTTGAGATAAAGGGATATCTCCAAGCCCAAAAGCATGACTAATCGATACTTTTCCTTGCAAACCAGCTTCTATTGTTAACTGAGCTAGTTTCTTTATTGTAAAAATGCCTAAATGATTCGGATCATGCAAATGCAAGTCAATTCCTGCTTTTCCTTCTAAAGCTAATTCCACCATGGCTTTTAATGAGGCATCAATATCTCCATCCACAGTAGCTGGATCAACACCGCCTACATGTGTTGCTCCATTTTGTAATGCTTTTCTTACTAACTCTCTTGAATCTGTACGTAATAAGCCATGTTGAGGAAAAGCAACAATTTCATGCGTTAATTTCCCCTCATATGAGTGCAATGCTTTTTGAACTTCTTCTAAATTCTTTAATCCGACTTCTGGATATATATCTACATGTGTACGTACATGCGTAATACCAGATTTCACATATATTCCAAGTAACCTTTCCGCACGTTCCTGTGTGGTCGTCTTCAGCGTAGGAAGAACTTCTTTTTCAATTTCAAGACGTTCAAAGATATTACGCACGGGTGTTACAGAACGCCATCGATCACCAAGCAGTGTTTTATCCAAATGGCAGTGTTTTTCAATAAAAGACGGAAGTGCCAGTAGTTGTTGCGCATTTTCCCTTGGTAAATCATCGTTTATCTCTTCAATAGAAGGTATTATTTTTTCAATCTTTCCATCTTTAATTAGCAAATGGAAAAGTTCCGTATTTGTAGCTGTTATTATGCCATCTGTGATTTGGAAGCTTGTCTCTAACCGTGTATTTGTTAACCAATAAGCTGAACTCATTTAATCCAATCCTTTCTATCAATCATTAAGTATTTTCTTAAAATTCATTTCACATCAGTGTTTATACACCTAAAACTATTAGCAACGAACCTTCTGCAATTATTTTGCTCTATTCTTCATTATTGCAGTCCTAGAAAATGTTCGGGTTGCTGCCTTTTTACTTAATTGCCCAGTTGTACTTACTCCAGATTCTGGAGACGAGCTTTATGTGGTAAGCATAACTGCAAGGAAACATATAAAACTAAAATACCCTGCACCGCTATAAAAACATGTTATCATGTGGTTACTTATATGAAAAATATTAATAAAATTCGTTTCACTAATGCTTTACATATACCTAACGGAAAGGATGTTAATGATGGATATTCGGCAACTACGCTATTTTATTGCCATTGTAGAAGAAAAGAAGATTTCTGCTGCTGCTAAAAGACTTCATATCTCCCAACCACCATTAAGCCAGCAATTGAAAGCAATGGAAACGGAGCTCGGTTCAACATTAGTTGAGCGAAGCGGGAAATATTTAGTAGTGACAGAGGCGGGAAATGCGCTATACAAAAATGCTTTAGAAATAACTCAATTGATGGAAGAAGCCAAAACAGAGGTAATGGAAGTCGGTAAAGGCATTAATGGAAGATTAACAATTGGCGTAAACACCTTTTCTGTTAACGGATTGTCTCATATTCTTGAGCAATATCAAAAACAATTCCCAAAGATAACTTATAAAATTCAACAAAATGAATCTTCACTTCTTTGTCAATTAGTCAGGGATCGAATTGTAGAATTAGCAATTATCCGCATGCCATTAAATTTGGACGATTTTTCTGTACGTCATCTCTGTAACGAACCTTTTTATTTCATCACATCTAGGAAACAAACATCATTTGATCAGGAAGTAGCACTTGCTGATATTCAACATTATCCACTCCTCATTCCAAGTACAGAGGGACTAGGTGTGCATTACTTAATTATAGAAGCGTTTTCTCGATTTAAACTGAATCCTCATATTGTTGGAGAATGTTCTGACATCAGTCTTTTGATGGATCTAGTTACAGCAGATTTTGCTGCCTCTATTATTCCAGAAACCTTACTTCAGCGATTTCAAGGATATCCGATAAATGCTTATCGGATATCCAGCACAACCGAGTTGACTGGATCAGTCGGAATAATATGGCTAAAAGATCATAGCTTGTCCAAGGCCGCCCAAAATTTTATAGAGCTGTTTCAACATATATAAAGGTTCACTCTTTAAAAGAAAATGCCTAATAGCTGATGAAGTCCTATCTAATAATAAAAGAGCTCACTGTCACAGCGGGCTCTTCTTGTTACCTATATATCTGATTGTGCAACGGTATTATCGGGTGTTAGCTTGTTCGTCCAAATTTTCTAATACTATCGTTAAAATATCCCTGCCCTCATTATTAAGATCACCGTTCAAATACGCTTTAATATATGGGATGGCTTGTGCTCCAAGCGCAACAAGTTGTTCATAGGCTTCATAATCTGTTCGCCAGAAACTTTTCATACTAGCTTCACCAAATTCTCCACCTTCTATCACATTGACCCAATGTTTTACTTGTTGAGCAAGGGAGAGTTGGCGTATAGCATCGACAGCAAAGTGAAATTCCTGGTCTTTAATCTTTAAGTCAGGCATTGCTTTATACAATTGGTCTAAGGGTACACAGTTTCTGACGAGTTGGCTTAGTGTCAAATAATCACCACCAACGCCATCCGCAGCTGAAACGTAGGCAATGAAGTCCTCTGTTTGGTTTAATTGTTTTAAATCGGTCTGCAATCGTTGAATAACATCCATGGCGATTAAAAATAGCTCCGAATCTATAATCGTCTTTTCAAATATATAATTCTCCTTATTGCTTAAATACTCGGGCGTTTCTTGACTAATACAGCTGTAAATTTCAAGATAGCTTTCTAGGGACGCAGGCATCTCTTCAAACATAAAGGGATAATCACCTTCACTAAATTTACTTGAACGATAGACCTGCTCTTTTGTTTGATTATAAATCTCGTCACCAGTTGTAATATAATTTTCTTGATAACTTGCGTAACAATCAGCAACAGTTTGTTCTAAGGAAGCCCGATTATTCATGTACACGATATAACTACCGTTATAGCTATCGGTATAGATGGAGAAGGTATATACATCTTTATTTCTTCCTTCTTCTATATAGTTAGAGATAGCCGATTTGCAGAAGTCGTATAGCGCATTCTCAAAATCGTTTCTACTAACGAATATCCCTTCATATGGATCATATGTCGGGATTTCCTGAATGGTTTGAGAAGTTGTGCATAGTAGAAACATACCTTTGCCTTCCAAATCTCTTGTTCCACTGATTAACCTTCCAATTTGAACTTCATAACTCATTGTGATATTCATCCCCTTTATCGTTTATAGTCGGGTTGTTCCAACGTAATAGGATTTAAATTACTGCGGACCCAGCACACTGCTAGTTCACACAGCCTCGCTGGTTCAGCATCACCATGTCCATTGTGAAGTGCCTTTACTATTGTTTCTACCTCCTGAAGTGCAACATCATTTAATGGTGTACCCATGCTAAAATAATGATTTAGACGATTAAGCATTTTACGATATTGATTATCCCAGTTAACTCCACCGTTATCTAAAATTTCGTATGATACTTTACCAGTAATACGAATAACCTCACCCTGTACCGTTTTCGCATGTCCTTGTGATGGAATTAATAAACGCCATAGTTCATGATGTTGTGCCTGCCAACCTTTTGTAGATACTGCTATTGGAGAGGTGCCATCGTGGGTCATTCGCTTCTCTACTGGAGGAACATCAAAAAGTTCGTATAGCTGCAAGAGTGCCTCATCTGTTTGATTTAAATATTCTTTATTAAAGCCTTCTCTGTGGAATTCAAAGTCGGTTCCAATTCGCTTTATTGATTTTTTCATTTCCTGCGTTACGGTTACGCCAGCATTAAACAAAATATCGGAAACTTTCGCCATATTGACGATATCGATATTTTTACACATAGCCAAAGCTTTTTCTAAAGGCGTCTGTTTCATCATATTTTCCGCGTTAATATTAGCCCCTTTGGCAACCAATGTCTGTACCGTATGTGGATTACAAAAACCTGCGGCGACAAATATAGGTGTCTCATCTTGGTAATCACAAGCTTCTATATCTGCACCTAAATCAATCAGCAATTCACTAGTACCGTTCGAAGTTATTGCATGTGTATGTAAAGGCGTTCTTCCATAACGATCACTAGCATTGATATCAGCACCCTGTTCCACGAGCCAGCGAACGAATTCATGCGGGATATTGAAAAAGCTCAAGGCTGTTGATTTGCTATAACCGCCACGAGCATCTAATTCGCATTTCATAAATACATCTTGTAATGCTAATAGATCACCTGCTTCAATTAGTTCTTCGAAATTTTTCGGTAAGGTCGTTTTCTTCTTGCCCATCGTTATTTTCTCTCCTTACGTCTGATTTTTCATTTTACTGTATCACTAAATTTTACCACTTATTCATTTCTTGTCTATTTCCTGCACCCATCAATAGGGTGTCATAAATATGGAGAGATTCCCTTAATAGAGGGAACGATGGAGAATGCTTGAGGAGTGTCTTAGGAGGGGGCTCGATACTTTATCATTTATTGCATTCTTAAATCTACTTCACTGCAATGACTATGTCTTGCTCGACATTCAGCTGATGAAAGTGACTTATTAAGGTATTAAATTCTTTTTCATCTATTGCATACTCAATGTCTATGGAATCAGCTATGCCCAGTGAACTTGCTGTCTCTTTTGATAAAATAATAGAAATTAATTTTTGGCTAAGTATTATCTTTTCTATTCCTCCATATGCTGCTCTATTTTCACTATTAAGTGTAATATGAACCTTATTGAGCATCGGTATGTCATCAATAAATAACGACTTTTGCAATAACACATAGTCCTTCGTGTCAAATTCATCATCTGCAAAACCAATTATTATTGTCTCATCTTCAATACCAAAATAAACAAATGACGCTTTTAGTAAAATGGACATTTAATTACTCCCTCCCCTAATATCTAGTTGTATTAATCGTTAATTAGCAAAGCCACATAGCAATATACGATTTGACTTTCTATCATGTATTTCCGCTTGCCAATAATGCAAATCATTTATTTCTCTGTACTCTAGTTCTTTATCAATCTTTTTTATATTGGTCTTAAATGGCTTTTTCAAAAATACAACAATGCTATCAGGAGGCCACCCTTCCCAAGTCTCCGCAATTTCATTCCCAAGCAATAATTCATTGTGTAATATAGCTTTCAATTTCTCAGAAAGCCCCTCAATATGTTCTTGCTTGATATTGTTATTGATAGCTATCCCTCGTTTCTTTTTATTAAATCTTAACGATAATTAAATAAATCCGTCTTCAGGTTCACCCACATCAAATCCTACTATTTTGGTAGCTTCCACTTTAAAGCGCTCTATCCAGGTGTGCCATTCATTATGATTCATCTGTGCAAAAAAGGATAATCCACTTGGTTCTACCGAGGCCATAATAAAAACATCATCCTCTTCGTGTCCAAACCAATAGGGAATGCCATTTGTATATCCTATCCACCCGGGCATACGCTCGTATACATTCGTCATCCTATCCCACACTTCAGACGGTAAGTCGTACCATATATTTAGATTGCATTGTTGAGCGTTACTAATACTCATTTGTGTCCCTCCTATTGCCTTCCATCTTCACTAATTCTCGCAGTCTTTTTAGTATCTTTGTTACATGTCCATTAATAATGACGGCTTCAAATAGTCCTTCCGTAAATCGATCTCCTCGTATATAACTGGTCATCAATTTTCGAAGTGTAGCTAAATCTGCTTTCTTGACATGCTCTTCTATATCATTTGTAATTTGCTTATAAGCTTCATTTTCATGCAACCAACTCTTCCAATCGAATACAATGAGAAAACCCGTCTTACCTAATTCATCGTGAAATTGTCGAATTTCTTCACATGCAAGCATATTCCTTTTTTCGTTTTCACTCGGAATTGCGTCTAGTCTTTGGAAAAAATCAAGAAATTTAACTAACTTAATTAACGTTTCATTGTTTATTTCTGGAAGGTGCGACAACCCATTCACCTCAATTCATCTATTTAAAGATTAAAATTTTAGGAATTCATAGTGCTAAATGGAATTCCTCTTTATTTATTTTCTAAATCACGAAGAAGTGACGTATCCAATTCCTCTTTCCCCAAATAACCGCTACATATAACTGGGCGGTTAATGATGTCATACAGTTTTTTAAGATCCGAAATATACTCTTTCGTCCATGTTTCAAATGAGTCGAATTCCGCCTTCGAAATTTGATGGTACTCAGGAGAGTCTGTTACGCCAGTTAAAACCTCATAGGCATAAATATTATCGCCAAACTTGCCGACAGATTGGTATCTACCTGTTTTTAGACGGACATATTCAGTGTATCTCAAGGTCATCACTATCCTTTCTATATTTTCTCTTACTGAAAGTCTTACTTCTATTGCTTTAGCAACTCGTCACGCGCTTCCGTCAGTGCGAACCCTAGCAGGTTTTTGCCCCGCCATTTCATCGGATTCTCCACATCTGGATTGGACTGGCCCATACCTATTCCCCATATACGGTCTCTCGGGCTTGCTTCAACTAGGATGCGGTTCTTCGTTGATTTAAGATAATCAGCCAGTTGCGGATTTTGCGAAAATTTCGCTAAGCTTGCTCTTTTGACAATGTCATAGCATTCCTTATCCCAAATATCTTTATCAAAGTTTCGAACCGCACGCCCAAAAGCTTTCATCTCTTTTGGATGCTTAGCATGAAGGATGGACTCCAGCATTTCCCCATCACCAAACAACCTCGCCTTCTCAGCCATCATAAACTGCTCGGCACATGAATATTGCGTTCCCTCTATCGTAAATGGGCACATCCACCATTGACTGAAGCAGCTTTTGTCGACTCTCCCATCCTTAGACGGCGTATGCCCCCAAAAAAACACAAATTTAAACTTCTGTCCCTCGTTATATGCTTTTTTTAATTCATCTATATTGTAAATCATCCTTCATCCTCCCAATTTCTCCGATACAAGCGAGATGGCCGATGCCCCGCATTTTCGGTGTATTGATCAGTCTCCGTCACAAGATCAGCCACTTTACGTCGGAATGCCGCCTTCAACAGTTCTTTATCCATCACTACCTCATAAACTTGCTGTAGTTCTGTTAAAGTAAATAACTTCGGCATTAAATACAGTGCAATATCCGTATAATTTACTTTGCCCCGCAACCGCTCAATAGCACATGCGATCATCTTTGCATGGTCGAACGCTAATCCTTCATTCGAGACAATCTTAAAATCTGTGCCAGTAGATGTCGACTTCGCAGTGATCTTCTTTGCCACGACCGCTGAAAGTTCTTCTTCTTCACTGCTTAGTCTAAGTTCGTATTCCAGCGTCTTCATGTAGCCATCCTCAATCAGCACCTTTTCTTCCTTAAGTGGTCGATACGTGACCTTGAACCAGGCGGCGTCTGCTGCATCATCGCCCGCCTTCAGTTCCAACTTGTCGCTATTAATCAAAGCCATATAGCTGCAGCTTATCACCCACGTTCTTGGATCACGGCCAATGTCGCTAAAGGTATACAGCTGCTCCAAATAAACGTCTTCCACGCCTGTTTCCTCTTGTAGTTCCCTTACTGCTGCCTGTTCTGTCGTCTCATTCGAACGGACAAAGCCGCCAGGTAGCGCCCATTTGCCTAAGAAGGGATGCCCTGCACGACGAATCAGTAGGACGCGTAGCTCTTTTTCCGGCAGTTTGCGATAACTGTCAGCCTCCTCTTCCGTGACAGTAAATATCACCATATCCGTCGTCACCGAAGGACGCTCATAGTCTCCTACCTTGTATTGCTGCAAAAATTCACGTTCTGTCAGTCCATCTTTATCAAACAAATCCAAATGATTTGCCTCCTTTATATTTATGCGTTAAGTAGTTTACTCTCCAAAATAGTTGCTGTAGGGCTCAAACTTCGCCAGTACTTCGTCAACTTTGTGTATACGTTCCTCCAGGCTTCCCCGTAGCGTAATATAAGGAATCCGTCGCTCCTTCAAATCAGCGATAATCTGTTTATGGAAAACATGCCGCTTCTGATCTCCGCTGCGGTCCCACGTATCGTCATAAGGAATATCATCATCACATAGGAAAAACAAATCATAGCGCTGTGCATTCTCTAAAGCGAGCCGTGTTAACAGCTCCGGCGCCTTGCCATGGTAATCCTGAGCAAACATATACGTCGTAATGGCATTCGTATCGACAAAAAGATAGCGCTTAGCCGCAAGCAATGCCTGTTCTTCACGCTCGATATGACCGACCGCAATGTCATCGAACGCTTCGAAGCCAATTCGGCGGTCCACCTGATGCTCAGTCCAATAATCACGACCGTATTCGCTTGCGAACGTCGTGCCATAACGCTGGGCGAGCGCTTCAGTAATTGTCGATTTACCCGTTGACATGGCGCCAACGAAAACAACTTTCGTAATTAAATCTCTGTATACAATGTCACTAACAAACTCTCTGTATTTATAAGGATTGGAACGAACCATCGTTGCTGAAATAGGCACTAGCTCGCGCGCTTCATCCACTCGTCTATCTACCGCTCCCAAAGCGACGCTCATATGTTCACCGTAAAATTCGCTTGAGTAAAAATGCGTAACTTGCTCTCCGTTCAGCAAACCGAGTATATACTGCTCTTCCCGAATCTCATGCTCTCTATCATCCGAATAGCCGTCTGGGCCATCCCAAGCTTCGATTACTCGCACTTGCGGATAAAGCTTGCGAATCCAATTTGCTCGGATATGCAGCGGAATCGGGCTGACCGTCGTCTCGTAAATAACGACAATCAATTCATCCACCTCTTGTAACGCCGTTTCAATCATAAACTGATGCCCTTTATGCAGCGGGGCAAACTTCCCCAGTGTAAGTCCTAGCGTTTTCATAGCGCCACCTCCTTAACCACTTTATTCCAAGTATAGTATCCATAAAACGCGTTGACCAGATATGCGCTCCACATTACAATCATCAGTAAACCTTCGCCACTACCATCCAGCATACGAATCGCCCACAATAGCACTGTGAAAAGATTTAGCACGATATAAACCAACCATTGTTCCTTAAATCTTCGGACCATCAAAATAGTCGCTACAATAGATAGCACTGTCGTAGTTGCATCGATGTAAGGCGAGTTTTGTGCTGGAATGAATGACAGCCCAAAGCCTATTAGCAAGCAGCCAATCACACTACCCATACCAATTAGCAGTAATCCTCTTCGATCCAGCTGTCGCATGACTAGCTTGCCGTCTTCTTGGCGGTTATTTTTCCACATGTAGAAGCCAATGACATTCATCGGAACAAAAAATAATAAATTCAGCATTACCTCTCCAAACAAACCATTTATAAAAGATAAATACGTGTACCCGACCGTATTGTACATACCAAATACATAACTCATCAGATTGCCTTTCGCCGCCAGCACCACGCATAACACACCGGTAATAAAAACTGTAAATCCAAATAAAGAATCCTTTGATATCACAGTAAACACGACAGCGATTGTGGTAAACAGCACTAACCATGTCATTTCAAAAAGATTCCAGCTCCCTGCCATCTTCTTCATCTTGCATCCCTCCGCTTTTTTCCGCTCTTTCATAGAGCAAATGTTTTTTCTTAGTATCATTTTGTTAATAACAATTTGTTACTATCAAAATTAACAAAAAATCCTGCAAAGGTCAAGAAAATATTTCCTATTTTTGCAGGATAATTTTTATTTATTGGTAATGGTGCAATATCAAAGTGGGGCATATATCGTCTAAAATCCGTTGCATCGCTAAGTCCATACTTACTTCTCTACATGGTACACTTTGGAAATAATTCCGGTTATACTAAAAGGGATGTGTAAAAGAGGGAAAATGGAACGCTCGAAGCAATCGAACTATCAAGCTCAGCAATGGAGGTGGATTAGATGGATGAAAAAAGTTCAAAAATGGAAACTTATTTGAATACAAAGGATATTGCCAAACGTAATACCTTATTAAAGCAATTAGTATTTGACTTACCAGAGGACGGAAAGGACTTTTTTCTAAAAGCCTATAAAAAAGAACGCTATTTAGATATGCGGCTGACTGCTATTAGAGGTTATGCTGCTTTTGCAAGCGAAGAAGAGGTAACCCTTTTAATGAAAAAAATGTTGGAAATCTTAAAAAAGCGTCCCGAAAGTACACCATATAATTATCAAGAATATGAAATTTTACAATCTGCTTTTTTAATGCCTTACTTGCTAGACAACTATTCTTATGACTGTTTTCAAATCTTTAATGAACAGTTAAAGAAACAATACGATGCCATGCCCGACGTTTTCAAAGGTATCTTTACATGTGACGCTAACGGTGAACATATCCAACTTATTCCCCCAGCAGTCGTCAAAAAAAACATTGAACATTTCCTACACAAACGATAATGGCGAAATGGGTGCTTACTTTGGTTATTCAGACACAATAGGCGGTTTTCCTGGATGACAGGCAGAGTATATGCGAGTTCCATACGGCAATTTTATCCCGTTCAAAATACCTGAGAAATCTGAAGTTCCTGATGAAAGTCTCGTTCTCCTCGCCGATGCTGCCACTACTACTTTTTGGAGTGTAGAGAATGCTGGTGTAAAGAAAGGAGATAACTTAGTTTTCTTTGAACCGGCTTCGGATATATCTGTTGTCACAAATGACAGACTAAACTACATCCTACGCTCCATTCTAAAGCGCATAAATATTAAACCGTTCATTATTGTCCACGGGCTAAGGCACACGCACTCTAGTATCTTATTCTACAAAGGTATTTCGATTTTATATGTATCTGAACACCTAGGTCACTCTAACATCGACATTACCACATCTACGTATGCACATGTCTTAAAAGAGTTGCGAGAACGTGAATCAACAGACTAGTAACATCTTAAGCAACTTCTTGATAATTAAATTAATCTATTTTAAACAATTTACAAGAGGCTACCCCTAAAAATACGGGATAGCCTCTTGTAAATTTATCTTTATAATCAGATCATCTAGAATAATATTTGTTATCCAATCTTCCGCAATCTGGTCCTTGAATACATATAGACGTACTCCTCATTAGAGTAATGCGGCCGCTAGCTGAATAAGAAAGAAACTCTGCTTTTCGTTTTTTTCATAATTAAATAAATTTTTACACCACAAAGTTCAATCTCAGTTTATTATGATTTATTTTGTGACGATACCTAGCAATCTTCTACCCATTAGCCATATTGCGAGACTGGTTCCCCACAAAATAAGGGCAGAGCCAAACCCCACTACAGACATAAATGCATTGATTTGATGCCCACCCAGTGTGACTTTTGCAGGTACAAACAGCCATGTATTAATAGCAAGTAAACAAAGGAGTATACCTGTAAAATAATAGAGTCTCACTTGAAAAAGTGTTGCCAATGGGAGAAAATGAACACCGACAATAATAGCTATTATGACAGGTATAAGTTCAGGGTGACGAGTAGCGTTACTGACAGCAACCGTGATTGCTATAGCCAAACCCTCTGTCGCAAAAATAATGTTAAACCAAAACCTCGTACGTTTCCCATTCCTTAAGGCTGTTTTTGAAACCTGGTTCGTCAATTCCCTGGTTGCGCGTATTAATGAAACACCGCCGATAAACAACGCTATACCTATGGAAACAGCAGTAACTAACAATAATGGAGCTCCCCAGCCTTGCAATCCCAAAATTCCTGTGTACGCCCACAGAGTACCAAAAAAGGCCATGAAAAACATACCAGATGCCGTTCCCCGTATTGCGGCACCTGGAATAGTTCTTGATGTTTGTGTCACAAATAAAATTCTCCTTTCAACTTAAGTATGTGTTCATTACAACCGCATATCAGCTTTAGTTCATCCAAGAAAAAATCCTATCTAACCTTTTATCATTATATTCATGCAGACAAATTATTGAACTATTCTACTCGGTTATCTCGATACACCTTATTCAACTAAATGGCCTTTTTCTTTATTACCTTTCCCGTGTAATGACTGCATATGCCCTCTAAAAAAAATGTATAGTAAATATTTTAGAAGGCATATAATTTTAATAGCTCATGAATTGACAAACTAGTAGCAGCTTCCATTTTAACAAAATATGGTGATTGCCACTTTTGAGTTGCTATTGCTTGTTTGCTAGTAGGAATATCCCAACTAGGATAAACTCTAATAGCCATTTTCCCCTTTGTATTAGCAGTTTTAAGGATGTTTTGTTTTAAAAGAACTTCTTTTTGAAAAACAAATTGGCCAAAATCACCAGTATTATTAAAAGTATTTATTACCAGTAAATCAGTGGCATTATCATATGAGAATGCTTGATTTTTATTAGCTTCATTCTTTTCCCAAAAGGAAACAAATTGTCCTACCTTGTTAGGTGTTATTTTTGCGACTCTAAATCTAACAGATTTAGAATTCAACTGAAATACCCCAGCCCCGTAATCTGAATTTTGGGTTTCCTCTCGGATGTTTTTTATAGTTAAATGATTAGGTTCATAAAGTAATTCACTTACAAATGTTAATGTTTTATTAAATTCATTCATAGTTTTACTCCTTATCTATACTACAAATATATCATCTGAGGACTTGTTACCCTAATGGCTTCTTAAAAACATTAGCTCTATTTCATTCGTCTATTCATTTTGGTTTACTGCACAATTTGTTTCAAGTAAGTTAGCAATACCACTTTTGAAGGTGATAACGAAAGAAGACACAATTCCTTGTACAAGAAATGCGTCCGATTGTGGCCCTTTAATGAAAACGAGTGCTGATCCTTATTACAGAATCGCTCCAGATTGCTGAAAGTCATTTTTCAGTGTCCTTAACTCACATTGGAGAACGTTATTTTTATTTATTTTGCATACTTTATAAATCTTCAATCATATGTTGCAATCCTTATTATTTTTCCCGACTAAACATTAAAATATTTAAACCCTCGGATACTTGTGGTGCTTCAAAAAATTTCGTAACATGAATAAACGTCTCTTCTGTGTCAAAAGTTGCTCTTTCGGGTTGTTCGATACACCTTTGTGCAATTTGACGTAAGCATTGCTCATTATTTAAATTAAGGAAAATTAGTTGATGGTTTGCATTTACCTCTGATGCAATATCCAAAAACCATTTTCGCTGTTGTTGAGTATTACCTGGAAAATCCATGACTACATCTGTACCAACACTTAAAATGCGTTGAACATGCTTTTTCATCATCGGCTTGAGTTGCGCTGAGAATTTAAGGTAGTCCTCAAATGTTGTAATCTGATTAGGGTAAAGAGATGCAAGCCATTCATCCTCAGATAACAATACTGCTTGCTTCTCTAAAGCCACTTGTTTTGATTTAGTCGTTTTTCCAGCTCCCATTTTTCCGCAGAAAAAGTATAGAGTCCCTAGTTTTTTCATATTTTTATCCCTCAATCTTATTTTATTGGTTATTGCCTTATCTTGTGAAATTATAATTTACAACCTTGCTTATTAGTAATCGTAATTGTTATGTAATGAAATTGCATTCAAAGCGTTGTTTTCATAAAAGAATATTATTCCACAATATAGCCATTTAATTGAATAACTAAAATCTGACTTCACTCATCATATTACTTAATTCTTTTTAAATTAATGCCCGTTAGTTTAAAAAGAGGGGAATTTAATAGCTATCATTTTTCTAAAAAAGTTCCCCTTTAAATTTTAATGAGAACCATTATAATCCATTATCTTATTAATATCTTCTCGAGGAAATTTTACGATTTTACCAATATGGCAGCCAGTTGAATACAAAAACTCAAATAGTGCTTTTTCCATCGTTGTTTGACAAGCTTCCCTTAGATGTTCTATCTCTAATTCTGAGAGAAATTTAGGAATCCTTTTACCTAATTTCGGCTCTTTTAATTTAGCAGTAAGATTTTTCAGAATATAACCCTCTTCATGTGACCATGTAAATAGTGATTTAACACAACGACCCCTATGTTTTACTGCTTTTTTATTATGATTCGGGAAATAAAATATAGTAGTAAAGCGCAATCTTTGACTTTTAAATCCGATAAATTTACTCTTGTTTTAGAAGGAGTGAACAACATGACAACTTTTTTAACACCATTTACTTTTAATAACGGCGTCACAATTCGCAATCGTTACTTAATGGCGCCAATGACAACATACTCAGCAAATGCGGATGATACGGTATCAGATGCGGAGATTACATATTACCGTGAGCGCTCATATGGCGTCGGTGCGGTAATTACAGCATGTGCGTACGTGATTCCTAATGGGAAAGGCTTCCCAGGTCAAATATCTGCGCATAGCGATAAATATATTCCGAGCTTAAAACGTATTGCTGATGCGATTCACGATGGTGGCGCAAAAGCAATTTTACAAATTTATCATGGTGGACGCCAAGCAGTCCGTGACCTTGTGCCAAATGGCGATGTCGTAAGCGCAAGTGAAACCATTGCAGCAGATGGCGGTATGGCTCGTGCATTAACGGTAGAAGAAATTGAGGAAATCGTCGTAGCATTTGGTGAAGCGACACGTCGCGCAATTGAAGCAGGATTTGACGGAGTAGAAATTCATGGTGCCAATACGTATTTATTACAACAATTCTTCTCAGGTCTTACAAATAAACGTACAGACCGTTACGGTGGCTCTGTTGAAAAACGTATGACATTCTTATTAGAAATTATCGATAGTGTACATCGTGCAAAAGTGCAATCTGCTGATGACCGATTTATCGTTGGTTATCGTTTTAGCCCAGAAGAGCCTGAAGAAGACGGTATCACGCTAGATGAAACAGTTCAACTAGTAGATCGTTTAGCAGATGAAAAGCTCGATTACTTACACATTTCATTAGGTGATTTCCGTGCAGAAGCGCGTCGTTATAGCGGCGAAAAAGAAAACCGTATTAAAATTTTAAAACGCGTGATTGACGGTCGTGTACCGTTTATAGGCGTTGGTTCAATTTATTTACCAGAAGATGCGAAAGAAGCGATGGAAACAGGTGCTGATTTACTTGCACTTGGTCGCGAGCTATTAATTGAACCACACTGGGTAGAAAAAGTAGCAGTTGGTGAACCAGTTATTACTGAAATGGATATGGGTCGTGATAATAACATTCCAGAGCCGCTCATGAACATGATGAAACGTAATGTTGGTTGGGTGCCAGGCGTAAAATAATTGTAAAAAAAAGGAACATCTAAGACTTGTTTTGATTATGATTGAATCAGGCATTTTTATGTTTATCGCTGGTGGCTTCCAACTGACATGAAAACGAAACAGCACAATACTATATGAATACGGTGGAGGCGACAGGTTATTTTGTACCGATGCTAGCGATTGTCAAAATCAATTGTGGGCTTTCTTTTTAATTAAGCGTCTTATGCCATTTTCATTAATTATTTTTATGTCACTATCTGTAAATTTGGTAATGTTCCATTTATTCTTAGAGCCATTCACAGGCTTCTCTGCAAACTCCCTTTTCTTAATGAAAGTTGTATTAATGGAGAAGCATTTACTGATTTATCGCAGTTTATTACATGCATTAGTATAGTTAGGGGTAAGAAAAGTTTGATCATTGAAACAGGTAGAACTAGTATTATTTATTGATACTGTCCTATCTGTTTTTTATTTTTTATCAACGAGATTTTATATAAGCTACCAAATCAAAATTACAAAATATTGTTATTCAATAACCTGGTCCCTTTAATGAAAACGAACGCTAATTCTTATTAAAGAATTGCGCCCGATTGTTGAGTACCATATGGAAGATAAGCACCCGTTTTCTTAATAAACATCTGTTCGTCTTCATCCAAAAAAAGTTGTTGTGGATAAATTTAATAGTAGTACTCCTATTATCGCTAAACCTAAACTTGCTTCAAATTTACAATATAAAACATTTTTTCATTATATTCCAATTTTATTGATAACACTTTCCCAAAGTGGTATTTTTATATAAAGGGGGTGATTGTATGAGATATTTATTTGGATTCATTTTTTTATTAATCGGTATTTGGCAGCTAATAATAACCTGGCGAACATTCACAGGTCTCAAGAAAGACGGAGATAAAAGTACTTCTTCTTTTATTATGCTAGGTCTGTGGAATAGTTTAGTATTTGCCATAATTTTTATTGCTGTTTCACTCGGCTGTTTCTTCATCAATTTATAAAAATTTCTATTTAAAATTTATTTGGTTTGTTCATTATTTTACAAAGAACGTGATAAGTCAATCTTGTTTTTGAGTCGTCTTAAGCAGTAGATTAAGTATCGAACCAATACACATCCAAACTTTTATTATGTAATATTTCACTATAAATTCTTATTCACATTTCAATCCTCCGTTAAGAAAAAATAATAATGAAGCACATCTTTCGAATTTTTGACTTCTCAAATCTTAACAATATATTCCCTTGATTTATATATGTATTTTTCCTTATTGTACTAACCTGCACCGTTAGTTAAAGTGTAATTCTTCACAATATGACCTATATGTTAACTTAATCCGAACGCTAATTCTTGTTACAGAATCGCGCCCGATTGTTGAATACCTATAAAATCATTTCAACTATTTACTTTACTTTGTCACCTACACATCGATTAGTTTAATATAAACTAAGTGCTGCTTTTTATAACTTTACCAACACCAAAAGTGACTAATAGGATTAACATTACAGAAAAGACTAAAGCCCATATATTTTCTTTTCCGAATAATGCAGTTAATACCACATCACCCGAGGGAACTCCCAACGTATACAGTAATGGTAATCCGAAAATTACTGAAGCAAAGCTGATTACGAAAGTTAATATAAGATTCCTTTTCTTACTTACCACAAATTTCACCCCCTCCCTAACTACCTTAACATAAATTTCAGAATTATCAGCAAAATAAAGAGGATAAAATAGACTTATTTTAAACAGGAGATAAGTCCAATAATATTGTTATCGAAGCAAGGTTTGGTAACTTTTCTAAAAAACCGTTATTCCACTATATGGCCCTTTAATGGAAGAAGGTGCAATCCTTATTAAAGAAATGCGCCCAATTGTTTTTGTAAAGTCATTCGTTTATTTCCATTTATTTAATTTCCCTTGAGGTCTAGATGCCTATTCCCCAACCATACCATCATTATCTCGATCATCCATATATGGATACAACCAATGTTATATTTAGGTTAGTTAAGTACAACAGTTAATATTAAAAGAACCTCACATATTAGATATGTCTACTATACAGGTCCTAATTTATAGCTACATCAACCTATCGCAGCCGATAGTTGAACAAGGGCGAACACCAATTTTAAGGTGATCGTCCTTTATTTCCCTAATGGACAGTATCCTTGTACTACCCCTTGAGTAAAAGAAAGATTTGGATTAAGTATTTGAAGGAGAAATTGCAATTTAAGTGCCCTATTACATGTAAAACAACTTGGTATAAAATTACTAAAGGTTAATCCTAACAGAGGCGCATTACGATAATCAAAAATATTACTACATGCGGAGTCAAACTCCGGCGGTTTTTTATAAAACTTATCCTTACAATGAAATGAGACACAAGAACTGGCCCATCGCTACCGTGACAGGTCACTGTTTTCAATGATAGAATACAGATGTGATTAAATTATAAAGGATGGTTGTTCTGATGGAGTTATTGGCAAAAAACACAACGGGCGGAAATGATATCGAGCAACAATTTATTGATTGTAATGAAAACCTCTTATTCGAGCGAATTAAATACGTTTCCTATATGCTCATCTTTACATATCCCTGTTTTTACATTGTGGACTTTATGCTTTTGGCTAAATTGCACAACCCGATTTATAAATTTATCCTTTCAACCTTCCATATCATAGGCCTAATGATTTCCCTAATCTTTTTAATACTCTTCCGCCGTAGCAAGGACCGCGCCAAAGAGGCGATTATTCTCACCTATTTATTTCTTTATTTGTTTATAGGTGCCGTCTCTTCAATCAACAGTCAGCTTAATAACGGTAATATCTATGCTTATATTATTATTCTCTTAGCCGCTGGTGTTATCTTCCCGGTTCGGCCAAAGCACCAAGCTTGCCTCATCACAGGAATTCATCTATTTTTCATTACAGGGTTGTTCCTTCTGGAAGAAAATCACTTTTCATTCCTATTTAAGCTGGTGAATTCAACAGGTGCAGCTGTCATTTCATTTACGTTAGCGTATGCCTTCTATTCATTTCGCAAAAATAATTTTACAAACGAATGGAAACTAAAGAAGAATGAAGAGAGCTTTCGCACATTATTTCACATTAATCCTAATCCACTGGTTCTTTTTAACCTTAAAACCGGAAACATTTTACTCCTTAATCAGCAGGCTATCGAATACTTTCATTTAAAAAATAAAGATATTGCAAAACTTGATGGATGGTTCATGCTGACCACACCTGAGGAAAAACAAACGATAGAAAAAAAACTCGAAGAACATCAGAGTTTAAAAAATTATATGGTCAAACTTGAGCAGAAATGGTCAATGCTTAATTTTGAACTGGTCAATTATTTAGGAGAGTGCTGTGTCCTTATTGGAAGTACTGACATTACAAATTTGAAGGAAACGGAAGAAGAGCTTTATTATCATGCATCGCTTGACCCGCTTACAGGGGTCCTCAACAGAAGGCGAGGAATAGAAATACTTTCTCAACAACTAGACGGAGCATCAGATTTCATTGTCTGCTATATTGATGTAAACAATTTAAAAATGGTAAATGACAGGTACGGACATTCTGCAGGCGATGACCTGATTATTTCTTGCTGCGAAACAATAAAACACCATATCAGAGAAAAGGATGTCCTTTTCCGCCTTGGCGGTGATGAATTTATAATTCTAATTTTCGATCGACAAATAGATGTCGCACAAGCAATCTGGTCCAGCATTCAAAGTGAGTTTCAGAATATGGCTATAACTGGCCAAAAGCCCTATCCAATCTCAGCCAGCCATGGTTTTTATCATTGTAAATCTGGAAGTAACTTTAGTCCTGAAGAAATCCTTGAACTGGCGGATAAGGAAATGTATAAAGAAAAGTTCAAGCACAAGAAAAACCAATTTGCCTGTAACTAGACAGGCATCCTCCCCAAAAATTCCCCACTACAGAAAAGTAGAGAGGGATTTTTTTATGTTTTACGTCCCTTCCCTTCCCCGGAAGTCTCCTATATTCAATTTCTAACGTATTCTCAAAAAAGGAAAAGCGCCCCAAACCCTTGATATTAAAGGATTTGAAGCGCTTTTCAGTTGGTTCAAACTTGTTCTATCTGAACCTTTAGACGTCCCAGGAGGGATTCGAACCCCCGACCGACGGCTTAGAAGGCTTTCATTTAAACACTCTAAACCATTGGTACAACTGAGTTTCTACGATTTTAGGGATTCGGTCAAATTACGTTCTTAGACCGAAACTATCTTTGAATCAATAATAACATAATTCAAGCCTATTTCAAGGCTCAGTTCATTTCGTTAATAAACTCATTTAGTGTGGCTGTCAGAGGTCACTTTTATATATGAAGATACCCTACTCATTATCTGAAACTACATTCTCTATAGTCTCATTTCCACCAAACGCTCCAAATGACTCTCATCCACAATCCAGCCTTCAATATCAAATTTTAGTAACATGAAAATTTCACTCCTCACTTTTAGGAGAAACTAAAATACTAAGACCACGCTCTTCTCCATAATCCCACATTTTCACCCAAGGATATGTGTTTTCAGGTAGAATAAAAGTCCGCATTTCTAATGGTTGAATTGTTGACATATCACATATTGTGCCATGTATCTCGGTTGCTGGATGTATACTTACTTCTCTGCCAGTATCGTTATAATATACAAATTTCAAGTTTTATCACTCCATTTTAGTATACCAAAATAAACAGTTACACCTAGAAAAAATTTGTATGCTTTTGTGTTAATATCACACTTTAAATGAACTACTAATTTCTATGAAATTTCTTGAATATCTGCTTCAAGTTCAAGTATCTTTCTTCTAACTTTTTTATTAAAATGATACTCTATATTTTCATCAGATTTTAAATCCTTTAGTTTAATGTCGAAGGTATTTAAAAGTAATAACCTTTTTTCTTCAATTGATAATTCGCTCGGCTTAAACAGATATTTACTTTTCTTTCTACGCTGAATTATTTCGTAATATGCCTTCGAAAACTTCTTAATTTTACCCTTATCAATTACACCTTTTGAATCATATCTTGCAATTAGACTTTCAACAAAATAATCTAAGTGATATAACACCCTTAAATCATTAATTTGTGAATAAAAAAATAGCCAGCCATACTTCTTTTCTCTATCCTTTTCTTCTGAATCAATTTCATTTTTACTTTTATCGCTATCATCTAATTCCTTAACAATTGCACCTGTAATTTTTAAATTTAAATAAAAAATTAATTCCGCTGATTTCATCTTACCCACAGAATTTTTAAACTTTGAAAACAAGGCTACTAAAGAGTTTTCCATCTTAGCGATTGATTCATCTTTAACAGTACATAACATCCCACTAGGAGTTTGAACAAATTTATACCCTAAATATGTCATTCCATCCGATAATGCCCCATCTTTACACTTATCTTCATTCACACTTAAGAGATAGATATTTGTAATTTCATTAATGGTTTCATTTTTTAAATCATCAATATCAGTTGAATTACATAATATTAAAATATCATCAACATACCTAAAGTATGCTATATCAGTTCTTGCATTATATTTTGAATCTAACTCTTTAAAATAAATTTCAGCCAGTACATTGGCAATAGGTATTCCCTGAGGAACGCCCGTTTTATTTTCTTCAACACTAATATTTCTCCTATGATAACTATTTACAGTTGGATTTTTTATAGCAGAAACAATAACATCCCTTAATTCTTTTTTCCGTATTTTTGTACCTAGTCTTTGAATCAAAAAGTCATGATTTAATGACCCGAAAAAGTTACTGATATCAATTTTTATGTAGCTATCATACAAACTACATTTTAGAGTAAAGTCACTAATTACAGTTTGAACTAACTTTAACTCAATTTGAAATGTTTCCATCAATATTTCATGTATTATTTTTAAAACAATTCTATCTCTCAATGTGGGAATTGAAATTAATCTTGGTAAACTATTTCGATTTTTTAGTATCAGTTTTTCTTTATAATTTGTAAATTTATAGTTATTGTTATTTACTTTGTTTAAAATTAAATCTATTTGGCCTTCTTTAATTTTATCAAAATTTTTCATCTGTAATTTATCGATACCAGCAGCCGTATTAGCTTTGATATATAATGGATATTTCTTTAAAATATATTTCTTATTAAATTTCTTTTTATATACTCTAGCTGCTTGAACCAAATCGAATCACCTCAAAAAAAGCTAAAATAACCAACAAAATTGTAATTAGCGGTATTGAATACAACAAAACCCAAATTATCAAACTAGATATTTTATAATAAATATGTTTTACAATCTCAGAAACAGTTGCATTATTAGAACCGATTTTATAAGCTATAAAATCTTTATCGATATGATTATCTGTTTTATCTAAAATCTCATTGTATTCTTTTTGACATGCTGAATAGCCTTTAATTAATTCTTCATCAGTTAATTCTTTATTCAATAACAATGTAGATAATTTTCCTTCAATTTCATTTATTTTTAAATATGAATTTTTAAAAGCAATTGCTTTTTCCCTATAACCAAACAAACTGACAAACAAAGAAACCCCAAATAATCCTATTGAAACAATTAAACCTAATAGTTCAAACTTCGAGTCAGTTTCATTGGTTATACTAAAAATTGAAAAGCAAAGAACTGTGAATGTATACACGTTTACTAAGACAATTGAATGTATATTATTTTTATTTAATCTAGCCTCTGAATTCATACGAACCTTTTTAGTTACATACACTCGTTTATCTTTGAAACTTTCTATTACATTTATAATTTCTTTACGATTCCCTTTTTCTTTTTCTTTACTATTATTGTAATAATTAAAAACAATATTTTTTCTAGACTCAGTTCCAATCTCTGAATCTATATTAATTTGTTCTGAATTAGTGTCACTATTTTTTTCACTATCTAAAATAGTTTCCGACTCTTGAATGTTTTCTTCTACCGAATTTAATGATTGTTCAGTATCACTATTAGTACTTTCATCACTTCTAACAGGAATAACCATTGTATAACCGCCTTATTGAAGAATTGGGGGCATCAACGATTAGATTAGAATCTACAAATGTAGCTTGTATGGTACCACTATTTTGTACCTTTGATTAGATTACTCCAAATTTAATTGGAATCATTCGGCTAAGCCGAGAGATGCCCCAGTATAATAATCTCATTTATAGAACTAATTTACAATTAATATTTTCTAAAAAATACCCCGCTTCAACATTAAATTGATACGGGAATCGTATAATATTTACTTGTTCATGTGACTCTATAACAAAAAGTGTGTAAGGAAATTTACACACTCTAACTATTAATCTTTATTTAGCTCTTCTTCATCAAATGTTTCTTGATATTCAATTAAACCTGAAATCACTGAATCTAAAGAACTTTGAAGCTCTTCAATTCTTGGTAATGATTGTCTCTCATCTTGAGCTTTTTCATGACTTTCTGAAAGTCTCTCTTTTTCCAATTCGAATCTCGTTCCGTCTTTAAGCAGTTTCATCATATCTTCAAATGCCTTTTGACAGCGTGCAAACTCTTCAGCATCGTCAGCATTTCCACCTTCATTTAAAATTCTTTTTATAGCCATATTTCGCATTAACTCTTGATTCATACGAATATTTTCAAGCAATAATTCTCGTTCTTCATTTAAGAAATCCTCAGAATTTTCCTTTATATGTTTTTCCTTTTCTAAAGAAATTCTTACTAATTTCAATGCTTCTGCAATAAAAAGAGTTATAATTTTGTAATCTGCAAATCCTTCTAGTGCTATTCTAAACCACTCTGAACCCGTATCAAACCCTACTAATTTAACAGAATTATTATCTCTTAGTATAGTCGAGAAAATGTAATTAAATTTCTTGGTGAATTCATCCACTTTGTCAAATGTTTTATACTCAGGTAATTTAATACCGTAAATAAAGTCATACTCACTTTCATTAGGCATAGTAAGTTGCACAGTTTTAAAACTTACTAATATCTTATCTCTAATTGATATAAACGATTCGGGTAAAACTACTTCATTCATTAAAACCTCCAAAGTTGGTGATTTTAATAATTCTGTAATTTCCTTTTCAAAATTTTTTATTAATCCGATATTTGTCAGTTCGGTTCTAATATTATAAACTCTATTTATGATTTCTTGTCTTATCTCAAATTCCTCTTCATACTCAATATTGTAATTAGTTCTTAATAAATTTTCTAAGTACTGCAATTCATTATATATAGACTGCAATCTTGATGTTAACTCTCTATTCCTCATTTCTTTACCCCGTTTTTCACATTATTATATAATAATGAGTTTACATGTATCTTCCATTATTTTCAACAATCGTTTAAGCATAATAAATAGCACATACATAATAAATCTCTAAGTACCAATATTTTAATTAGTCGTTTTTCGAATCTCACAGATTCATGTACACCATTCCTTTAGTTTTCTCTTTATCTGTATATTTTGTTTTGTATAATACTGTTCTAACTCAGTCCTTTATTTTTGTTCATTTATTATTTTATATACAGTAGCCCTACCAATCCCATACTCCTTTGCGATATCTGTAGCACTTTCTCCCGCTTCAAACAATGCTCTTACATGCTTTTTTACTTTATCATCAATTGCAGGTCTCCCCCCCACTCTGCCACGCTTACGAGCAGCTTCTAAACCAGCCTTTGTTCTTTGTTGAATGATATCCCTCTCAAACTCAGCAAAGACAGCTAGCATTCCAAACATAGCTTTTCCAGTAGGTGTTGAAGTATCAAATGAATCATGTACCGATACAAAATCTACTTCCTTTTCTTTTAATCGGTCTGTTAGCTCATACAATTCTTTTGTACTTCGTGCTAAACGGTCTAGCTTATATACAACGAACAAGTCACCTTTTGTAGCTGCTTTCATTGCATTGATTAATTCCGTTCGCTCACTCTTGCGGCTTGATACTTTCTCTACATATAAAACAAGCTCTAACCCTTTTTGGTCTGCATAATTTTGAATTGCTCGTTCCTGCATATCTAAATTCTGTTCTTCAGTACTTACACGACAATAACCAATAATTCTACTCACAACTAAATCCCCATTTCTATAAACTTATACGTTATATATACTTTTTATTATAGACGAGTTTATAGACAAATTCCATAAAAAGAGAGAGCATAAACGTTAATTTATGCTCTCTCTTCAATTCGTCTACTAAACGAAGGTTTTATAGAATTTAATACAATTAATTTTCAAATTAATAAACTCCAAATAAATCTCTAATTATTGTAAGATTAAATTAGATAATTTTACAAAAAGGCGGAATCCAATTTGAAAATAAAACAACTTTTAAAAGATTATAAAAATCATCTTCTTAATCTAATTGTACGGCTGGTATTACTTTCTCCTATTTCAATAGATAAAACTTACAAATGGAAACAATTAAAAGAATTTCAGCACTTAAAAAGAATTCATAATTACAGAGACAACAATCCTTCACATGTTCATTTAAACTCTGTACCTGAATCAACTAGAATAGACTATATAAAACAAATTATAGCTGAATATATTCCAATTGAAGATGTTATAAATTTCAAATCAGCTATAAAGAAATTCAACAAGGCACATGCAAAAAAAGGATTTAATATACTTGACGAAAAAAGCTTAGATACTTTTTGCGAGAAAATACTTAATACATCAGATTATAGGGGTTGGCACAATATAGGTACTATTGAATTAAAAGTAGATTCACCCCTAGCAAAACACTATAAATTTATATCATTAAAATTACATGCCATTTCAAAATCATCAACCATTATGTATGCTACTTTATATCCTAGCGACGATTTTAAAAATGAATTAAAACATCTAATGGATACTCATGAACCAAGACACAATAGATTAAAGCCCTATTTTAGTAACGGCTTATTAAAATTTGGAGAGTATACACTTTCAGAAATTACTGTAAAACAAAAAAAATTAGACGAATTACAAAATGTACATAAATCTGCTTTTACAAAGGAATTGACAAAACATTTCAAGGGGCTATTTTATAAAAATAAAGTAATACCACCTAGCTTTGAAGTTTATTCTGAAAACCAGAAAGAATCAAAAATCAAATTTCCAACTGAAAATACTTATCTCGAATCAATTGGTCTAGAAAAAAGAGATTATTCCACAGAAATTTCACCAGATGGATTTTATACTTTTTATTATGATAGCCTATACAAAGAAGACATGAGTAATACATTAAAATTTACTTATAATGAATTTATAAAACATACAATTAATACATTTGAGGTATCAGAATACATTTCTATTGAACTTGAAGAAATATGTACTTTTATTATGCCTTTTCTGCTCTACTACACGTACTCAATACATTTTAATTCAGTCTTAGCTAAAAGACAGAATGAGATTTTTTCTCTGACTTCAAAAAGGAAGGTTAATCTAAATGATACATTAAATGCATTACTTCAATTAGAAAACAATCTTGAAATTATAGAGCGATTACATCAAGAAATTACCAGCAAAGAATTAAATCTTATTAAATACGAGCACGAATATTATTTTAAAGAATATTTAGAGTGTCACTATAATGGAGTATCTCCTTCTTCTCTTAAAGAACTACCAAATTATACAGAAGAAAAAATAACAGATAACATAAATTATGCAAATTTCCTAAGAACGAAATTAAACAAAATTATTAATGTTCTTGAAATAAAATCTCAAAAAAAATCGCGTTCTATTTCAACATTTTTAACAATTAGTTCTTTATTAATTGCTATCATCTCACTAATAGTTACCGTTATTTCACTAGGTATAGCTTTTATTTCTCTAATTATCTCTTTAAAATAGCAATAAATAAAACTCCGATTTCGTAAATTTTTAATTCCTATGAAATCGGAGTTTTTATTCTTAATACAAATCTAATCATTTCTAAATAAAACTGCGATTTCATTTACAACCTCTAAACCAGTTACTCTACTATTTCTATGGATTCTATATTTGACCACAAAATCGTTACTGTTCCACTAAACAATCCTTTTGCTCCTCCTCTAGTGTGTTTTCTACTTACCCTCCTTACATTTCTTACTTTCTGCACTTCTACTTTTACTTCTTCTTTTACTTCTTCTTTTACCCATACTATAAAATCTTGTTGTTCTTCATTATTTCTTACACGCATTACTTCTCCCTTCAGTGAAGTGGTTATTCCCAAGAAATCGAAAGGTGTTTTTGTCTTGATAATTACTTTCTTCCCTATATAATCAAAAATTTCAGCACTAAAAACATTTCTTGGAGTTATCTTGAGTAAATTCAGTTTCTCTAATTTACAATAGTATTCTTTGCTTATTTCATCATCGTCTTCTGCATATTCATTAAAAAACCCTTCCTTTATATTTTCTAGTACAATATGTTCTCGTACTGTATCTGTTAGTGATTTTAAATCCTTCAAATCCTCTTCACTTACAGCTTTTCTTAATAATACACCTACTGCAAAATTTAAATCTCCAAACCTTACCATTCTAATCTCTCCTTAATGTGCCAAATAAAGAAGTATGTATTTTTCTATAAAAAAAAGAGCGAAACAACCTAATTGGCTGTTTCGCTCAAAAATTTTATATTTTATTTTATACATCTTAGTTATTCGGCTCATAATAATACACCTCATAAAAAAATTTAGTGTTCTATTTAATGCTACAACATATACCTCAAATTGTAAATATTGACTACATATAATTTTTTACTTATACTACAGAAGCTTATATTTTATCAGACTAATACCTCATACAATGTATCTGTTAATCTTTTTCTCTTTTTACAATACTTCTTACACCAAATTCTAAGTGTTAGACTTGAGCAACTAATCTCCTTGGCAATTCGTATATAACTCTTTTCCTCGATAATTAACTTGCCAAATAAAAATTTTTTCCCATATTTTCTCCATACATAGATGTGATAGTGTAAAAATTTGCACTTTCAATTCAGCACTGAAATTGTTTAGTGCCTGCTGCCGCGGAAACGCTACGCTTATTCCTTGTCTATTTTTCGAAAGCAAGCTTTCGAAAAATCTGAAGTGAGATTCGTTGAAAATATAATCTTTTTTCTTAACAACTAAATTCACCTAAAAAAATCAAGCGGATCCATTACTCAACTTATAAAGGGGGTGAAAAAATGTTGGTTTTTAGAACAATTCCCCGAAAGCGAAGCGAAGGCGAATTGTCAAAAACCTCTCATTTTTTTGACCCCTCTTTATTATTAATTATTCTTTTTCTTAAAGAATTTTAAAAAAAAGCCTTGAAATATAAGGCTTTTTTATTGGTACTTAGGCAAGTATAAAACCTAAATTACAAATTCCAATCACTAGATGGTTCATCTATGATTGCTTTCGCTGGAGCCTCTTCATATTTTTCACTGTGTAAGTAAGTATTTAATAAGTCTCTCATTCTCTTACTTGGGATGTAAATTTGTATTGGTAGTTCGTCCCTTATTCTGCTACGCCAAATCCATTGTATAAGCTCCGCTACTGCCCAAGTTTCTTGGTCTATCTTCACACCATATTGTTCAAAAAATTGTTTTGTAATAGGATTTATATATCGATTAACAAGATAAGCCATACAACTTTTTTCTTTATAATCATTTGTTGCTCTAGAAGTCATTGATAAAAACGAACCTTTATATCCTTTAGGTGTAACCTGTTTTTTTATCCTATCTTTGTCTCCTTTAATAGTTGTCCACATGACTTTTTCTGATGTTTCTTTACATATATTCATAAAATAATTTATAGCATTATTTCGCAGTTTCTTCACTAACTCTTTATTTATGGGCTTCTCAAACCATCCTTTTGATAAAGAAAAACTTTTATCTCCTACTTTATTTAAATGACCATCATAAATATTAATTTTTCTAATGAGAGACTCTTTATCATACGGCACTCTATCTTTATATGGTACAAGTACATAACCGTCATTTTCCTTAATAACAGATAAATATCTATATCCAACACCATGTAAATCATAATACGCTTTTTGTATTTGCCCCTTAAACATATAGGTTAAGATAAATACATTCTGAAACAATGAAAAAAGCTCACATGGAAGATTCCAAATAAGAGCCGAGTTATCACAATACATTAAGTTATTAGTCAACGCCATTTTCTTTATGTTGTTGTATTTTGTATCGTAATCCTTTTTATCATCATTCCACTCTATATACTTTAAACCATTTTCTTTTTTGATAATTCGAATAGCATCCGCTTCTTCTAGAAGTTTTAAATCACTTTTCTTTAACGGTATTTGTTCAATCACATTTAAAACTTCATCTAAAATAAGCGTATAGTTATTAACTCTAATAAGTTCCATTGTCTCTGCAGTAGCCATTTGAAACAAAGCATGAGTAGTGACAATATCATTGCCTTGACCTAATAATTTATGAACATCTTCAAGCTTTGTTTCCCCCTTAACAGCTTGTGGTTCATGGAATACTCGATTTATTATTGAATCTTTTACTCTCTTAACTTCATCTAAGAAAGGCGTTACATAAATAAATTGATGTGAATCTTTTGGCATACTATTCATATAGTCAATTGCCCAAGAAGTCTTTCCATATCCGCATGGTGCGTCAACTACGTTTACTATTGTCATAATTCATTTCCCCTTTTAATAAGCTTATTAATTTGTCTTTCAAATCTTTTGAGATAGTATAATTACTTTCATTCACCCACCTACTCAGATGCTCTCTGGTCACACCACATTTATTTGCAATAAACGAGATACTCGAACCATACCTATGTTTAAACTCTAAAACTACTAATCGTAATTCATCATCCAAATTGATTCCTCCTTCACGTAAATGTGATGTAATAAGCAAAAATAAAAACTCTCGACTTAAGGTCGAGAGTTAGATAAGATTTTTCTACTTACATAATTATGTAGGTACATTAGAAAGATAGATTCACACGCTTTACTTAATTAATTTGAGTAAATAGGATAGAATGAACTTTGAAATATGTTTCGTATCGGTTTAATATGACTACCGAATTTTCTAATAGTTCAGTTGGTGATATGCTTTTTGCTCCCTAACTGCTGCCTATACTGTATATACTTCTTAATGTTTATTGTTTGAACATCCTCTACCTTTAAGATGCCTAGCTCATCTTTCATAAACTCCCACCATCTCTATATACTTTGGTTTCCGTACTTAAATTTGTTGATTGAGCTTGAAATCATCTATTAGCTCTAAAATTTTTGTCACAAAAGTTGTTGCGGGTGACAGAAAATCACTCTCGCAAAACACCTTGCAAACACTGTTGTTTCAATTCTTTAGAACCCTTATAGGTCTAAAGAGACCCACACTTAATTGTTGCAGGTGGCTTAGAATGTGCACTTTTAAACTAAAACAAAACATTAATAAAACTATCAAATAATAAACCGGCTAATAGTATGGTAATATTAATTTTATATAAAATTCCCAATTTTTATTATATAATTTCTAAATATATTTTCCTTATAAATATGTAAGAGAGGATTTTTCTATGAAAAAGTGTGCATTATGTGGTAATAAAGCCGAGTTAAAAACAAGTCATATCATCCCTAAATTCACAACAAATTGGTTAAAAAATACCGCGATAACAGGATTCCTACGTAAAAATGAAGATAATTATAAACAAAGGCAACAAGATGGATATAAGGAAGAGTTACTGTGTTTTGATTGTGAACAATTATTCTCCAAATGTGAAAAAGAGTTTTCCGAGAAGATATTCAAACCTTATTTAGAAGAGAATAAAACCAAATTCATATATGAAGAATGGCTTAATTATTTTATAACCTCTGTAAATTGGCGCATTCTTTATTTGCAAATAGTGGATTCTCTGAAAGGAGAAATAACTCTCTCCTTAGCAAATATAGAAGAACTATCCACTGCCGCTAAAACTTTAGGAGATTTTTTATTAAAAAAACAAGGTTTCCCTCAAGAAGTAGAGACTCACCTCTATTTTATAAATGATTTCGCATTTCTAAAACAAGCTAACTTGAATCCCATCTCCTTTTTCAAAAGAAGTGTTTTTGGTTCAATATCAGAAGGAGAACAACCTTACCAGTATTGTTATATTTATACTAATTTATGTGGTATATTAATTGTCACAATAATAAAAAAGACCCCCATTGATACTTGGCAAAATACTTTAATCAGTACTAGCGGGGTACTAAACACTTCGCAATTGATGGGTAGTCCTGTTTTAGGGGAATTAATTCTAACTTTAGAAGAAGCTAATACTTCAAATATACCAGATAACCAAGTAAGTAAAATAATCAATAATATTCAAAAAGATAATACAAAAGTTCAAGATAGTAAATTTATAGATGAATATAGTAAAGATATCGAATTAAAGGATTTACACAAAAAAATTTTTAATAAAGATTAATTTCTTTTAACTTGTACAGTTACCATTAATAATGATGGTAACTGCATTTTTCCAATAAGGTTTTTGGGTTTTAATAGTTGAATCTAAAATGAACACAATTCTAAATTATTTTTCTTTTTAGTATGACTAAATGTTGTTTATAAAAAAGCAGCATTCGAACGAATAAATTCATCAAATCAAGTGTTACTACACTTTGTGAATGTCAATTCTTTATACTTCTTCTTAATTCAACATTTACCTTCGTTAATTTGCAAGGTACAAATGTTATACCAAATTTCACTGCATGTCCAAGCTCCTCTACTGTAACTATTGTAAAAATATTTTTAATACGGTAATTGATAAATTTAACATCTTTACTTGTTGGCTTATGAGTTTAGCCTTTCGTATCTAACATTAATTCTAGCTTAATTACCTATACTATTTCCTTCATTCCATAATCTCTCCTTGAGCAATTCAGCTAACCGAAAAAGAAGTAATTTGTTAAGGAAAACTACCTTTTGGCATTTCCTTTCATATTTATATGTTTTATCCAGTTACATAATCTAAGAGATTTGAATGAAAGAATTTATTTATTTTTGGCGTACAAACTAAAATTCCTTTCGTATCGTCATAAAATTTCACCTCGATTTACTGGCTAGTACAGTACCCCATGTTTTTAAAAATCTATTTTATAAATTAACTGTAAATGCTCCCCCAATAATATTTACATCATCTGTCTTGCACCCTAGCATGAAGCCAGAATTGAGGAAAACGGCTTGGTGCAAAAATGACTGCCTATGTTTCAGAAAATAATTAATAGAATCTAAAACATAGGCAGTCTTTAAATATTTCTAATTGTTATAGATAATCCCTTAAATCCTTCGCAACTTCCTCAACATCTAAATCCAAATATTGCGTCGTGACTGCTAAATCACTATGCCCTAATGCTTTACTGATTAAAGCAACACTAGCTCCCTTGCCATGTAAGTTCTTCGCATACGCCCTTCTAATAGCATGAGCATTGATATTCTCTAACCCAAACCGCTTCGCATACTTAGTAAGCTGTTTAGAAATAGCATTGTTGGTTGACTTCGTGTTCAATGATGTTGCCCTAGATGAAATAAACAAATTGGAATTACTTTCACCGTAATGTTCCCTCAACTTATAATTACATTTAATAAGCACTTGGTATAGATTCACAAGCTGGTCATCAATCGGTAGCTTTAATACTTGATGGTTTTTCAGTACTGCTCCATCTAGCACTAAGCATTTATTCTCCCAGTCAATATGTCGCTCATTTAATTGTCCTAGTGTGTTAATGCGAATCCCTGTCTTGTACATCGTTAAAATGGCAGTCACATCTCTTAAACCAATGAATGTACTTGTGTCAATTAAAGAAACTAGAATTGCAACATCATTAGGCTTTGCTCCCTTTTTAACCTTCTTATCTACCTTCACGTTGATTGATTGCCAAAAGTTCAAACTGAGCCAACCATTGGTGAAACACTTGCCTAAGAACGATTTCAGAACCTTTAGGCGTGTTAGCTTTGTTTGATTCACTACCTGCATACTATTGAGCCATGAGTAAATTGTATCTACAGTGATATCTTCCAAATAGGTAACCCCTGTACTCTTGGAGAAATTCATCAGGACTGTATCATAATCCTTGATGGTGCGTGGTCTATAGCCACTAACCTCCATTTGATTGATGATTGTTCCTACAGCTTCTGTAAAGGGCTTGTAGCGTGCTGTAGTTACCTTCTCCCCTTTAATAGAAGTGGTAAGCTCTTTGGTTGTCAGTGTGAAGTCTACATCAAATAATCCCGACTTTTTGGTCATAAAAAAAATCCTCCATTCAATTGAATTGGAAGATACTTTCGGTACTATATTCACGTAATTCTTAGGGTAATAAAAAAGGGATTCAACGTCAGTGACCGAAGCCCTGACCGAATCCCTAGTTTCTCACAAATCCAATTATATCAATGGTTTGTGACTGATTTTAATACGTCCCAGGAGGGATTCGAACCCCCGACCGACGGCTTAGAAGGCCGTTGCTCTATCCTGCTGAGCTACTGAGACATGATGTGTTTTCCTAAATAACTTTTCTCTTAGGAAAGACAATATTTATTATATGTCGTTTATAACATAATGTCAACATTAATTTTACTATGAAGGCAAGGTTTGCCTTGCACCTATTATATACCCATTTATTATATGAATCTATAACTTTCTTTATGCCCTTTCCATACATGACCATCAACTTTTTTTGCTAAAATAATGAAAACGAAAAATGGAGGAATGCGCATGTTTGAACAATCGGTTGTGGTGGTGACAGGCGGTGCCCAAGGTATTGGGAAAGGCATTGTGCAGGCTTATGCACAGAGTGGTGCGAAGGTTGTCATAGCAGATGTCAATGTAACGCTTGGGAAACAATTAGCGCATGAATTGCAGGGGCAAGGTTATGCGGTGTTATTTATTGAGACGGATGTTGCGAAACAACAAGATATTGTAGCTTTAATGGAACAAACAGTTCAACATTTTGGTACGATTACGATTTTAGTGAATAATGCGGGTAAGTTTCAACACGTATCACCTTATGAGTTAACGTTGGAACAGTGGCAAGATATTTTGCACACTAATTTAACAAGTGTTTTATTTTGTTCACGAGAAGCGGCAAAAATCATGCGGACAAATGAAAATGGTGGTTCCATTGTTTCTCTAGCCTCTACACGGGCGTTTATGTCTGAGCCCCACACGGAAGCATATGCCGCTTCAAAGGGCGGTATTGTGGCGTTAACACATGCTTTAGCACGTTCTTTTGGGCCAGATCAAATTACGGTAAACTGTATTTCCCCTGGTTGGATTGAAACGGGGGATTATGAAAAGTTACGGACGATTGATCATGCCCAACATTTATCAGGACGTGTTGGTGTGCCCGAGGATATTGCGCAAGCATGTTTGTATTTAACAAATCCAGCTAATCGCTTTGTCACAGGTATTAATCTTACTGTGGATGGTGGTATGACGAAGAAAATGATGTATGAAGAAGAATGACCGCTCTCCATTTATGCACATTCCAAGATTGTGTCGAGTACTCTACAATAGAATGAATTTTTGAGGGAGTGAACATGCAGTGTTTCCATATGCAAATGGCTATTACGGGAATTCTTTAAGCGCCCTTTATATGGCACCATCTAACCAGTATACGGCACCGATTCGACACTTTTTACAGCCGCAACAGGATAATCGAAAATGCATTAGTAAAGCGGAGTCTGATTTTATGGCGATGAATCGACTGTTGTGGATGGAGCATGTCAATTGGACGAGGATGACGATAATTAGCATTGTCTTTGGTTTGCCTGATTTACCTTTTGTGCAAGCACGACTGTTACGTAATGCGACGGATTTAGGCAATTGTTTGCGCCCATTTTACGGCGACCAAATAGCAGATCGTTACGCCGAGCTGATTAAAGAGCATTTACTTATTGCAGCACAGCTGGTCACAGCAGCGAATAAAGGAGATGCGGCTACAGCAGCGGCTAAAGAAAAGGAATGGTATCGTAATGCCGATGAGATTGCTGTATTTTTAAGCACGATTAATCCTTATTTGACGAAAGAAGCCGTACAGCAAATGTTTTATAGCCATTTAGCTTTAACGAAAAAAGAAGCAGTGACGATGATTCAAAAAGATTATCAAACGGATGTGCAAGTATTTGATGAAATAGAGGCAGAGGCTCTTGCCATGTCGGATATGATTGCAATGGCCATAGTCATGCAGTTTTGCTACCGCTTTTATTCATAATGGCTCAAATAAAAAAACCAGATTCATTGACAATACTTGTTGTCCATCAATCTGGTTTTTCGAATTGGTGAAAATACATAGTGCTCGAAGCTAGGATTGCTCTGTATCTGTTTGTTGTGTCTCCACATAACGGTAATATAAATTTCGTAATTCTGATTCTTTAAACTTTCCAAGATGTGTCTTTAATTGAGGATGCACTAAAATCCCCTTTGCGCGTAGCTCCTTTACAAACCAACCTTTTGAATATTGATGCACGTTACACAGTCTCCTTTTCCGTTAGTCATCCATAGCGTATGCGCAAAGGTTTTGTGCTGTTACCGTTCTCGCTTTTCCTTCAACAAAAAAAGGCTGGAACAAAAGAGAAAAAGTGTTAGATTGACTGCAATCAATCTAACACTTTTTGGCTGCGTTGATGCTTTTCGCTCAGTACAGTAAGTCGTCCAAACTCTTTTAGTCGTTTATGTGCCACAAAATGTTTGGTACGGACAGTCTGTTGGGGCTGGAAGCTTTGTATATTCTTCTTGCTCAGCTGTATAAGCATATGGTTGGGATAATGCTTGTAGGAGCTTATTCATTACTTGATAATCGCCTTGTGTAACAGCGGCTTCTAACGCCTCTTCTACTCTATGGTTGCGAGGAATGATAGCCGGATTATTATCGCGCATTAATTGTTGTGAGGCCGCTTCACTTTCCTCTTGTCTTTGCCGTCTTGCTTGCCACTGTTCATACCATTGTTTAAATGCTGTACTGTCAAATAGTGGCGTTCCTTGGCAGTTATTTAAAGTGAAAGCACGGAACGTATTCGTATAGTCTGCTTCGTACTTTTCCATAAGCGTGAGTAGTTCGTCTATCAATTTTCCATCTTGCTGTTCTTCGTTAAAGATTCCCAATTTTGCTCGCATACCTGTTAGCCAGTGCGCATTGTACAATTGCGGATATTGCTGGATAACGGCTTGTGCAAGTGTTACTGCCTCTTCTTCGTTGTCATGAATAAGTGGCAGCAGTGATTCCGCAAAACGAGCAATATTCCACCCGCCAATAGGAGGTTGATTGCCGTAAGCATAGCGACCTTGTCGATCGATGGAGCTAAAGACGGTTGCTGGATCGTACGTATCCATAAAAGCACAAGGACCATAATCAATTGTTTCACCGCTAATCGTCATATTATCCGTGTTCATTACACCATGAATAAAACCGACTAGCTGCCACTTTGCAATCAGCTGTGCCTGTCTTTCCAATACTTGCTGAAGCAAGATTAAATAGCGATTTGGCTGCGTCTTGTCAATCATTGGATAATGGCGTTCGATGGCGTAATCAGCTAATTGTTGAAGCTCCTCATCGCTACCCCATTGCGCTGCATATTGAAATGTTCCGACTCGCAAATGACTGCTCGCCACACGCGTTAAAACCGCCCCAGGTAGTTCGGTTTCACGCAAGATTGTTTCTCCGGTTGTCACGACAGCTAAACTACGAGATGTCGGAATACCTAGTGCATGCATCGCTTCGCTAATAATATATTCACGGAGCATTGGACCGAGCGCCGCACGACCGTCACCGCCTCGCGAATAAGGTGTGCGCCCTGAGCCTTTAAGGCCGATATCATAGCGTTGTCCTGAAGGTGTTATTTGTTCGCCCAGCAACAGTGCTCGACCGTCTCCTAACATATTAAAATGCCCAAATTGATGTCCTGCGTAAGCCTGTGCAAGCGGCAATGCACCACTAGGTATTTCATTGCCTCCAAGTATATCAATGCCTTCTTGACTTTGTAGTGCAGCACTATTTAAGTCGAGGGACTTAGCGACAGCTTCATTAAAAATGACTAGTTGTGGCGATTGCACACGATTTAATTGTAGACGGCTATAAAATGAACTTGGTAGACGTGCATAGCTATTATCAATATTCCACCCAATGTTATTTTCCTTTGTCATTTTATCCCCCTATTCTTTTGTAATTAGTTTTTCTACTATAATGCAATTCATTCATGGACAAAATCCCCAATACTTTCTTTCACATAAATAGAAAAACGCTTAAACTCTCTTGTTGCAGATTGTTAAGCGTTTTTCTATCTTTTATACCTTACTGCCGTCTAAACGTGTGTTTCGAAATGCATTCATTGTCATCAGTAAAAAAATCTACCTGAAAATAATCATCTTGTATATCGACAAGTGCGAAGCTTTTTTCGTTGCGTCCACGTGGCTTTAATAAGCTTCCTGGATTGATAAATAAAACATCATCAATCATTTCGGCTCCTAGCACATGTGAATGACCAAAGCAGGCAATTTGTGCATCGACTTCTTTTGCCCGATATGACAACGATAAAATGGAAGATTTGACATTAAATAAATGACCATGTGTGGCAAAAACGACCGCATCTCCCACTTGAACGATGACTTCATCAGGAAATGCTTTATCGATATCGCAGTTTCCTCGTACTTTTTTCATGCCGTCAAGTGCAGCATGAGAAAAGGGCAATTCACTATCGCCACAATGAATCAGCGTTTCGATAGTTGGATAAAAACGACGCACTTTTTCTATCACATGGCTATCTCCATGTGTATCACTCATCACTAATAATTGCATGGATATCACCTCTTACTTAATAAGATTTGGCAATTGTTCCTTTAGCTTGCGAATGGCATTTCCACGGTGCGAAATAGCACCCTTTTCTTCTGGTGATAATTCAGCCATCATACGATTTAAGCTTGGTACGAAAAAGACTGGGTCATATCCAAAGCCATTTGAACCGCGTTTTTCATGTGCAATTACACCTTCACAAGTGCCAAATACTGTTGTTGTTTCAAAATCAGGGCCTGCAATGGCAATGCAGCAGCAAAAACGTGCTGTACGTTTGGCATCTTCAACATCTTGTAAATTATGCAGTAATTTTACCATATTGGCCTCATCATCGTGATCACCTGCATAACGTGCTGAATAGACACCAGGTTCACCATTTAGTGCATCTACCGCTAAACCACTATCATCTGCAATCACAATAGTACCTAGCTCTTTCGCCAAAGCCTCTGCCTTTAACACGGCATTTTCCTCAAAAGTTGTGCCCGTTTCTTCTATTTCCATATTTGGTGCAACATCAAACATCGTTACCACTTCATAGCCTAGTGGCCCAAATAATGCTTCAAAGTCTTTCGCTTTGCCTTTATTTTTTGTCGCAATTACAACTTGTTTCATCTTAAATGTTTCCTCCTACTTTAAGAGCGATTTCTCCAAGTGCTTGTTTTTGTAGCGCAATCAACTCTCGAATTCCTTTTTCACCTAATGCAAGCAAGTCATTTAATTCCTCACGTGAGAAGGTTGCTTCTTCCCCTGTGCCTTGCAATTCTACAAAGCGACCTGCGCCGGTCATAACAATATTCATATCCACCGCTGCATCGACATCTTCTACATAATTTAAGTCTAAAACTGCACCTTGCTCTTCAACAATGCCAACACTTGTAGCCGCTAAAAAATCTGTTACAGGGAATTTTTCTAATTGTTTTTCTTCAGCAAGCTTGGCAATTGCTTGTGTCATTGCAACAAATGCGCCAGTAATGGATGCTGTACGTGTGCCGCCGTCTGCTTGAATAACATCACAGTCAATCCATACTGTACGCTCTCCTAACGCCTCTAAATCAACAATAGCACGCAATGCACGCCCAATAAGACGTTGGATTTCCATTGTACGTCCGTTTACTTTTCCGCGTGATGATTCACGTGGTGTACGTTGTGCTGTAGCGCGAGGTAGCATCGAATACTCAGCTGTAATCCATCCTTTTCCTTGCCCGCGTAAAAAACCTGGAACTTTATCTTCAACTGTTGCCGTACAAATTACTTTTGTATTGCCAACTTGTATTAATACTGAGCCTTCTGGATGCAATAAATACTCGCTATCCATTTTTACAGGACGCAAAGCATTTGCATCTCTACCATCAAATCTTGTCATCATTATTCGTGCCTCCTAAAATCTTTCGCGCCCTTATTTTATCATATTTTATATTCGTGCGACGATTTACTAACCGCACTATATGATATTTATCATATAAATTGTATTACATTTTCCTCTACAATGAAAAACCCCATCATGTTATAGTAATATAATAAAGAAAGAGGTGATGGTCATGTCTCAAACAACAATTGAGCCTACTAGTTATACCATGAAGGAAGAATTTTGGAATGCCCTAACACATGGAATCGGTGCATTTTTAACTGTTCCTGCTACCCTTTTATTAGTGCATAAAGCTTTAACAACTGGTACAAGCACCGAGCTAATTAGTTACATTATTTTTGGTATTTCGATGTTTTGTTTATACATAGCATCGACTTTATATCATGCATTGCCTACACATAAGGTGCTTTTAAAAAAATTAGATCATAGCTCCATTTTCTTATTAATAGCAGGAACTTATACACCGATTGCGTTAATTGCAGTTGGAGGAAAACTTGGCTTAAGCATTTTTATTATCGAATGGGTACTTGCCTTTATCGGCATTATTTTAAAACAATTTTTCGTCTATCGTTTTAAAAAAATCTCACTGCTCGTCTATATTGGCATGGGATGGCTCATTATCTTTGCTTACAAGCCATTAGTTGCCTACATCTCATTTAACGGCTTTATGATACTGTTACTTGGCGGCATTTTTTATACGGCGGGTACTTATTTTTACAAAAACAAAAAAATACAGTACAACCATGCAATTTGGCATGTCTTTGTCATGGCCGGTAGTGCAGCGATGTTCGTGACGATCTATTTATTTATGTAAAACATGATGACCAAATAAAAAATCAGCCTAGCTCGTAAGCTAAGCTGATTTTTATTTTAATGTAATACGGTTTATATCAAGCGTACCTTGTTCCAGCCAATTTTCTGCAATCGAACGGAAAATTGGCACAGAACCCGTTGCATAAAATTTATGTGCGGGCTTAGCATTTTCATCTGCTAAAGTGCCATTATACGCAAGCATTTCCTCAACATCCTTTGCTGTTTCTTCCGCAGAAGATAGCACGAAAACATCTTCTCCGACAACAGCTTCAATTTGTCTTTGTAAAATTGGATAATGCGTACATCCTAAAATGACCGTATCAAAATGTTCGTTTTTTAACGGTTTTAAGCCATCAGCAATTAAATTATTGGCGAATTCGCCCTTATATTCGCCACTTTCTACTAGTGGTACGAATGTTGGACAAGCCAATGGAATAATGTGGGTAGACGTATTCAAAGACAATAAGGCTTCTTCATACGCCCCACTTTTAATTGTTCCTTCTGTTGCAAGCACAACGACTTCATGTCGCTTCGTTTTCTTTACAGCTGCACGTGCGCCAGCATTAATAACGCCTAGTACCGGAAAAGGCATATTACGTTGTAAACTTTCGAGTGCAACTGCAGTCGCTGTATTACAAGCAATGACTAGCATCTTGATATTCATTTTCTCGAGCGCTTTTGCCATTTGCCAAGTAAAATTCCGTACTTCCTGACGAGTTCGTGGACCATAGGGACATCTTGCTGTATCACCAATGTAATAGATCGTTTCATTTGGTAATCGTTTTATTATTTCCTTTGCTACGGTTAAACCGCCTACTCCTGAATCTATAACGCCTATCGGGGCATTCATACTTTCCGCCTCAATCCTGTTTCATGTGTACATGTAGTTTTTGTAAATAGCTTGATAATTGCGCGACTTCTTGTTCGTTAAATTCTACAAGCATTTCCTGCAAATATTGCTGTCTTTTTTCAATAACTTCTTGAATAATACGTTCGCCTTTTTCGAGAAGATGAACGACAACGACACGGCGATCATTTTCATCTCGCATGCGCTTGACTAATTCATTTTTCTCCATTCGGTCCACTAAATCTGTTGTCGTACTAAAAGCTAAGTATAAACGGTTTGATAAATCGCCAATTGTAATATCTCCAAGCTCTTCTAACCACTGTAATGCAACAAATTGTGGCGGCGTAATCGCATATTGTGAAACAATTTCCCTACCTTTTTGCTTCACAATGGCCGCTATATAGCGTAGTTCCTTTTCAACCGTTGCAACGGTTTCAGGTGAGTGCTTTGTTACTTCATCCGACATATAACTATTCCACTCCTAAAAATACGTTGAATAGTTCTATTTTGTCGTTTTTTTCACGAAATAGCAAGTGTCCATTAGTCTAATTTGAATTCTTCTAAGCGTAACAGCTCAATTAACGCCTGAGATCGATTTGTTACACCTAGCTTTTGAATTGTATTGGAAATGTGATTTCGCACTGTTTTTTCACTAATACCAAGCTGCTCTGCAATATCCCTCGTTGTTTTTTCAGCTAATAAAAGCGCAAATATTTCACGTTCTCGGTTTGTTAAAAGAGAACGATGATGAGAGCCATTCATTTTCAGTCACACCCTCCTCCCCCGCACGTATTGTAACTTATGTTAAGGAGTGATGAGCGGTGACGGCTATTTTCATGAATACACGTAGTTTCCACAAAAAAATCAAATGTTCTTCTATAAAAGGGCAATAAACGATTAAAAATGATTTAATTATGCCTAATAAAAAATTTGACATCTCTCAATTTTGAAACGCTACGAATGGGCCAAGCCATAGTGCTCTTCGTAAGTTAAATCATGCCAAAGCAGCTAAGCGAGCTTTTTCTTCGTCTAATAGTGGGACGCTCTTCCCTGTTCGAGGGTCCATTTGTACAATCGTTCCACGTCCTGTAAAGCAAATTTCATCGTTTTGATTTTTTGCTAAGTAATGAATATCCATTGAAGAATTTCCTACGTTAGCGATCTTTGTATAGATACGCAGTACATCGTCGAAGTAAACTTGCTTTCGATAATCACATTGTAAATCGGCTACGATTGGAATGCCCATCACCTTGTCATCTGTTGCAGACGGCATTAACAGGCCGAGATGTCTAAAATAATCAATTCTAGCCTGTTCAAAATATGTAAAACTAACTGTATTATTCATATGACCATACATATCCGTTTCCGAAAAACGAACACGTACTTCAGTAAAAAATGAAAATTCATCCACCCATGTATTAAAATCTTCAATATAACTTGCTTTCATATAGCCATCCCCCTTAAAATTGTACCCCTGTGATAAGTAGTCTTCCTATTTTAACAGCATAAAAATGAATACAAATTCATTATAAAGGAAGAAGCTATATTATGATAGAAAAATCAGATATTTTAGTATTTTATTCCCGATTCAGCTACATGTTCTAGCTAACAGTCTACAAAAAAACTCCCATACACGATTGTGTATGGGAGTTCCATGTACAATTAGTCAACGTAGTGGTCAGAACCGAAGAAGTTACGGAACATTTGCACTGTTGATGCACGGTTTAAAGATGCGATAGATGTTGTTAAAGGAATACCTTTTGGACAAGCAGCTACACAGTTTTGAGAGTTACCGCAGTTAGCAAGACCGCCGTCACCCATAATTGCATTTAAACGTTCGTCTTTAATCATTGCACCTGTTGGGTGAGTGTTAAATAGACGTACTTGTGATAATGGAGCTGGTCCAATGAATGAAGCTTTTTCAGACACGTTTGGACACGCTTCCATACAAACCCCACAAGTCATACATTTAGATAATTCATAAGCCCATTGACGTTTACCTTCTGGCATACGTGGACCTTCACCTAAATCATAAGTACCATCGATTGGTACCCATGCTTTCACTTTTTTCAATGCATTGAACATACGATCGCGGTCAACTTGTAAGTCACGTACAACTGGGAACGTTTTCATTGGCTCAAGGCGAACTGGTTCAGTCAATTGATCAATCAGTGTTGAACAAGATTGACGAGGACGACCATTGATGACCATTGAACAAGCACCACAAACTTCTTCAAGACAGTTCATGTCCCAAGAAACTGGTGTTGTTTTTTCACCAGATGCTGTCACTGGGTTTTTTTGAATCTCCATTAATACAGAAATAACGTTCATACCATGACGGTAAGGAACTTCGAATTTCTGCCAGTAGCCTTGGCCACCTTGTGTATCTTGACGTAAAATTTCAACTTTTACCATTCTTCCAGTATTAGCTGTGATTTCCATAATCCTTAGTCTCCTTTCGCAGAGTAGTCACGTTTACGTGGTGGGATTAATGATACGTCTACTTCTTGATAAGTGATGATCGGCTCGCCCGTAGCTGGGTCGAATTTCGCCATTGTTGTTTTTAAGAAGTTCTCATCATCACGTTGTGGGAAGTCTGGTTTATAGTGCGCACCACGTGATTCATTACGAAGTAAAGCACCTTTTGTCATTACTTTCGCTAAATAAAGCATGTTTTTCAACTGACGTGTAAAGTGAGCACCTTGGTTACTCCATTTTTGTGTATCGTTGATGTTGATGTTTTCCCAACGTTTTTGGAATTCGCCAAGTTTTTTATACGTTTCTTCAAGTTGGTCGTTAAAGCGTACAACTGTCATTGTAGCTGTCATTAACTCACCAAGCTCTTTATGAAGTAAGTAAGCGTTTTCTGTGCCGTCCATTTTCATGATAGCATCCCATTTCGATTGCTCTTCGTTCACACGCGCATCGTAAACTTCTTGAGATACATCTTCAGCATGCTTTTTCAAATGTTTAACGTAATCTACTGCATTTGGACCTGCAACCATACCGCCGTAAATAGCAGATAATAATGAGTTTGCACCAAGACGGTTTGCACCATGTTGTGAGTAATCACATTCACCCGCTGCGAATAGACCAGGAATTTCAGTCATTTGGTTGTAGTCAACCCATAATCCACCCATTGAATAGTGAACTGCAGGGAAAATTTTCATTGGTAATTTACGTGGGTCATCACCTACGAATTTTTCGTAGATTTCAATGATACCACCAAGTTTTACATCTAATTCGTGCGGATCTTTATGAGAAAGATCTAGATATACCATGTTTTCGCCGTTGATACCAAGTTTTTGGTTTACACAAACGTCGAAAATTTCACGTGTAGCAATATCACGTGGTACTAAGTTACCGTATGCAGGGTATTTTTCTTCTAAGAAGTACCAAGGTTTACCGTCTTTATAAGTCCAAATACGTCCACCTTCACCACGAGCAGATTCTGACATTAGACGGTTTTTATCGTCCCCAGGAATCGCTGTTGGGTGAATTTGAATGAACTCACCATTCGCGTATGAAGCACCTTGTTGGTATACGATAGAAGCAGCAGAACCTGTGTTGATAACAGAGTTTGTTGTTTTACCGAAGATAATACCAGGGCCACCAGTCGCCATAATAACAGCGTCTGCACGGAATGATTTAATTTCTTCTGTACGCATATTTTGTGCTACGATACCGCGGCAAACGCCGTCATCATCGATAACTACACCAAGGAATTCCCAGTGCTCATATTTGTTTACTAAACCAGCTACTTCGTGAGAACGAACTTGCTCGTCCAATGCGTATAGTAATTGTTGACCAGTTGTTGCACCTGAGAACGCTGTACGGTGCATTAACGTACCACCGAAACGACGGAAATCAAGTAAACCTTCTGGTGTACGGTTGAACATTACACCCATACGGTCCATTAAGTGAATAATACCAGGGGCTGCATCACACATACCTTTAACTGGTGGTTGGTTTGCTAAGAAATCCCCACCATATACTGTATCATCAAAGTGAATCCAAGGAGAATCCCCTTCACCTTTTGTATTTACGGCACCATTAATTCCGCCTTGCGCACATACAGAGTGTGAGCGTTTTACAGGAACTAATGAGAATAAATCAACTTCAGTACCAACTTCAGCTGCTTTAATCGTTGCCATCAGACCAGCTAAACCGCCGCCGACAACAATTATTTTGCTTTTCGCCATGATTATTTCTCACTCCTCTTAGAAAATTGCAATGATTGCATGCACTCTTATAGTAGCTTCTATTATATTAAATTAAACGAAAGCTAAAATAGCAGCCACACCAACTACACTTAGAATTACGAAAAGAATGTTTGTTACGTAAGTAGCAATCTTTTGAGACTGTGGTGATTGTGTAATACCCCAGCTTACTAAGAATGACCACAAACCATTTGATAAGTGGAACGTTGCTGATATAATACCAACAATGTAGAATCCAAGCATAAATGGATTAGCAACGATATTTGCCATCATGTCGTAATCAACGTGCGTACCAAGCGCTTTTTGAATACGAGTTTGGAAAATATGCCATGCAATGAAGATTACTAAAAATACACCCGTGAAGCGTTGTAATGAGAACATCCAGTTACGGTATGTGCTAAAACGCCCTGTATTTGGTGTTGCAGTGAATGCAATGTACACACCATAAAATGCGTGGAACATTAATGGAATGTAGATGACAATCCACTCGACTAGGATAAGAAATGGAATTTTTTCCATTACTGCGGTAGCATCATTGTAACTTTCTGCTCCGCCTGTTGCTGTAAAGTTAATGAATAGGTGCATCGTTAAAAACAGACCTACTGGAATGATACCAAGTAGAGAATGTAAGCGACGCCATAAAAACTCTCGATCTTTCGACAAGACTGTTACCCCCCTTAGTACTTAAAATAGCACACCAAAAGTCGTCACCATTTTGTAAATGATACTCCATTGACTGTGTATTTCATCATGGTACAATATTATGACATGTTTATTGTACTCTCAAGAGCTACGAGCGTCAAGGTAACACAGAGTTTTTACTAGCCCTTATTATAGAAGCAATCTAGTACATAACGTGTCGTTTTTTCTCGAAAACTCTATCTTTACATTTTGGCGTTGAATTATAAGAAAATTCTAAGAAAGAAGGATTTCTATGTTAAATAATCCATCTAATACAATCTCATCATTTGGTTATGAGTTAATCCGTGATCACATCCTATCTTCTATTCTCGGTAAACATGAAAATGACGTACTTTATTGGGCTGGAAAAGAACTTGCACGGAAGTTTCCTTGTAAAACGCAAGAAGAACTAATCGCATTTTTCGCGGATGCGAGCTGGGGTACTCTTGAATTGACAAAGGAGTCTAAAGATGGACGTATTTTCCATTTAACAAATGAACCTACCCTATTGCAAATTCAAAATCGTAGTTTCAGATTAGAAGCAGGATTTATTGCTGAACAAATCCAACAAGCAAAAGGTTACTTAACTGAATGTTATGATGAGAAGCGCGAAAAGCAACAGCTCATCACGTTTACAGTTAAATGGGATGTTAAGGAACGTATAATGAATACAATACCAAGTGAATAAACGAGTAAAGGAAACGCTTTTTTAGAAAAGCAATCCTTATAAGTGTCGACAAAAGGCAGCATGAAGTTACGCTGATGCCTTTTGTTTTTTTTTGGTGACAGGCACTCACACAATTCTCAAACAATTCATTTATATAATTACTTAACACTAGTTGATTGTAGTAGAGGGCAGCGACTCCTGCGGGAACAGCTCAGAACGTAAGACGCAACAGGCGGCGCGATTGCGACGGTTGCGGCTTACGATGTGCCCGCGGAAAGCGTCCGCCCGCAACGGAAATCAGCGTATTTAATAGCTACTATCCGTAAATCTCTTCAGCTAAATTAAACTCCTCGTGTAAGGCATTTGCTGCGCGAATCATTTCGTCCTGTGGCACAACAACCGACACTTTAATTTCCGAAGTGCTGACCATTTTCACTGCAATGTCCTCTTGGCGTAAGCGGTCAAACATACGTGCGGCTACGCCAGGATTTGAAGCCATACCTGAACCTATAATAGAGACTTTCGCTAATCCAATTTCAAAATCAGCAAAACTAAAACCGAGTGACAATTTGCTCTCTTCCAGTACACGTAACGCTTCAGCAAATTCCTCTTTTAAAATTGTAAACGATACAGATGGTTTCACCCCTTCAATAATGGCCTGGACGATAATATCGACATTAATGCGATTCTCTGCCAGTATGGCAAACATATCTGCTAACGATGCAGTGGAGTATGTATCATAACCGATTGTCAAGCGAATGACATCAGACTCATAAGCTACACCACGTACAATTAAATTTTTCTCCATTTCAACTTCCTCCTTCAATAAAGTACCGTCTGTATCTTCTACGCTTGATCGAATAATGACCGGGATTTGAAATTTCTTTGCGAGCTCCACTGCACGCGGATGTAAAATATGTGAACCTAAATGAGATAGTTCCAGCATTTCATCATATGAAATCTCCATTAGCTTTCTTGCGTTTTCAATATGTCGAGGATCAGCTGTATAAACCCCATCCACATTTGTATAAATTTCTACACGTTCTGCTTCTAATGCCGCTGCAATGGCTACCGCTGTTGTTTCAGCTCCACCTTTACCAAGTGTTGTAATATCTTGTTCAGCATTCATTCCTTGTTCCCCAGCAACGACTACAATTTGACCTTGCATCAAATGCTGTTGCATACGACGAACATCGATATCGTCGATACGGGCATGATAATGTTTGGCATCCGTCTGTACACCCGCTTGCCAGCCCGTTAATGACACTGCATCATGGCCTGCCTCCTGTAAAGCGATGGCAAAAAGTGCACTTGAAAGTTGTGAGCTCGTCGATAGCAGTACATCCATCTCACGCTTAGAAGCTTCATCTGTTAAATCACGTACCATTTTCGCTAAGTCTTTTGCAGTACGCCCCATCGCTGCTGTTACCACGATGACATGATAACCAAGCGCTTTTTTAGCAATCGCGATGTTAGCGACCTCTCGAATACGCTCGGTTGAGGCAATCGCTGGGCCGCCGAATTTCAATACTATACTCGCCATTTTCATCATTCTCCTTTTATCGTTTCTAGAACAGCAAAAAGGCAGCTCTCACATAACGTGAAAGCTGCCTGCAACATGTACAATAAAAAAGCTTGCGCATGTGTGATAGCTCTCCGAAACGTCAAGATTCGACAGTCTTACATCTATTAAATGCAAAACCAGCAAAGTATCGGAAACAACGATACTCCACTTCGGCAAGCTCCCCTTTCACACATCATCACTGGATTTGTCCATCCTTCAATGTGCTACTAATGAATCTTGCACCTCTATCATCACTTAAAATAGTGAATATTTAATTTTCCCCTTAGGAAGTAGTTCCTTCAAGGCATGGTAGAACACGACTAGATTTTCATTTCTATGTTCTCATTCAACCTTAGCATATGTCTAATCCTTTGACAATGACTGTTGCTGAAAATAACTGTAAATGCTGTTCGCTAAGTTGGCAGGCATCCCCGCTTCTTGCAGTGCGAGTTCACTCGCCTCTCGAATTTTTTTGACAGAGCCAAAATGCTTTAATAATTGTTGCTTGCGCTTTGGCCCAACTCCTTCAATGCCATCAAGAACCGATTGAATAGCATTTTTCTCATGCTGTTGACGTAAAAAGGTAATGGCAAAACGGTGTACTTCGTCTTGAATGCGCTGTAGTAAATAAAAGCCGTCACTCGTTCGTTTTAATCCAATCACTTCTGGCGGATCACCAAATAACAGCTGTGACGTATTGTGCTTATCATCTTTCGCTAAGCCAGCAATTGGAATGACAAGACCTAGTTCATCTTCTAGCACTTCTCGCGCGACTTCCATTTGACCTTTACCACCATCAATTAGCACTAAATCAGGTAATGGCAAACCTTCTTTTAAAACTCGAGTGTAACGGCGACGAATAACTTCTTGCATTGCTCCATAGTCGTCATGTTTTGCTGCAGTTCGTGTTTTATATTTACGATATTCCTTTTTAGCTGGTTTACCATCTATAAAGACAACCATTGCTGAAACTGCATCTGTACCGTGCATATGACTATTATCAAATGCTTCAATACGAAGCGGTACTGAAATCCCCATGGCTTCGCCCAATGCTTCACATGCACCAATTGTTCGCTCTTCCTGCCGTTCAATCAATTGGAATTTTGCTGCGACAGCGATTTCGGCATTTTTCATAGCTAACTCAACGAGCTCTTTTTTCTGCCCGCGTTTTGGCGTCAGCACTTTCACACCTAATAATTCCGTTAAAATGGCTGCATCAATAGCCTGTGGAATGAAAATTTCCTTTGGTTTTATATGCTCGAGTCTTTCATAAAAACGTCCGATAAATGTTAAAAATTCTTCCTCAACATCCTGATAAATCGGGAAAATCGATACATCTCGTTCAATCAACTTTCCTTGTCGGACGAAAAACACTTGCACACACATCCAGCCTTTTTCTACTGCATAACCGAAGACGTCACGGTTCGTTGTATCACTGGACACAATTTTTTGCTTTTGCATAACTGTTTCAATATGGGCAATTTGATCGCGAAACTCCTTCGCACGCTCAAATTCAAGCTGCTCTGCCGCAGCCATCATTTTCTCTTCCAGCTCTTTTTTTACAGCGTCAACGCCACCATTTAAAAACTTCGTCATATCTTCAATCATATCGTGATAAACTTGTGCTTCAATATCTTTTACACAAGGTGCCAAACATTGTCCCATATGATAATACAAGCAAACTTTTGAAGGTAATTGCACGCATTTGCGCAGTGGGTAGAGTCTGTCCAACAGCTTTTTCGTCTCGCTTGCTGCATAAGCATTTGGATACGGGCCGAAATATTTAGCTTTATCTTTTTTTACTTTACGCGTTGTTATCAGTCTTGGATGTTTTTCATTGGTAATTTTTAAATATGGATACGTTTTATCATCCGTAAGCATGATATTGTATTTAGGATCGTGTAGCTTAATAAGGTTTAACTCCAAAATAAGCGCTTCTAAATTTGAGGATGTCACGATGTACTCGAAATCCTCAATTTCTCCAACGAGGCGCTGTGTTTTTCCTTCGTGCGATCCAGTAAAATACGAGCGCACTCGATTTTTCAGTACCTTTGCTTTGCCTACATAAATAATTGTCCCTTGTCGATCCTTCATCAAATAGCAGCCAGGCTGATCAGGTAAAATTTCAAGCTTACGTTTTATTAAGTCATTCATCGCCTACCTGCCTCCCTTTTTGATGGATTGTTAATTATCCCATTAACGCATCACACTTTTACATCGTGCATGCAAAGTGAGTGTCTAGTGTTTTCTTCTCTTTTATTATATAACGAAAAAAAGCCGAGCACATCTAAAGATGGCTCAGCTCTTTCTCAAAGAAATTAAGCATGTTTTGCGATGAAAGCTTCTAATGCTTCTTTTGGTTGGAAACCAACAGTTTTGTCTACTAATTCACCGTTTTTGAATAAAAGCAGTGAAGGAATAGACATGATTTGGTATTGCGCTGCAGTACCTTGGTTGTTATCTACGTCTACTTTGACGATTTTAGCTGCACTACCAGCAGCATCCATTTCTTCAAGAACTGGACCGATCATTTTACATGGTCCACACCAAGCAGCCCAAAAGTCGACTAATACTAAGCCTTCTTTAATATCATCTTGGAACGTTGCATCTGTTGCATGTACAATTGCCATTTGAAATCCTCCTTAAACTTACTACGCTTGTAGTATAGCATGGATAAATTAGCTTGAGCGAACAATCTGCCTGTAATGTATAATTTAGGTTCTACGCCAATGGCCATCTTTTGTTTGGCATCGCATGGCCCATGTTCGCTCATTTTATACAGGTAAAAAGCTAGGGATAAACCCTAGCTTATGCGTTCACTTTTAACGCTTTAAACTCTTCGATTAGCAATGGTATTACTTCAAATAAATCGCCTACAATACCGTAGTCAGCAACTTTGAAGATATTTGCTTCTGGATCTTTATTGATCGCAACGATTACTTTCGAGTTTGACATACCCGCTAAATGTTGAATAGCTCCTGAAATACCTGCTGCGATGTATAGGTCTGGTGTAACTACTTTACCAGTTTGACCGATTTGTAGAGAATAATCACAATACTCCGCGTCACACGCACCACGAGATGCACCCACTGCGCCACCAAGTAAATCAGCTAATGCTTTTAATGGTTCAAAGCCTTCTTCTGATTTCACACCACGACCACCAGCTACAACTACTTTTGCTTCTGAAAGATCGACACCTTCTGAAGATTTACGCACAACTTCTTTAATGATTGAACGTAGGTTCGTAATTTCAACAGCTAGAGAAGAAACATCTCCTGTTTTACCTGTAGCTTTCTCTAAAGGTGCGATATTGTTTGGACGGATTGAAGCTAAAATAATGCCCTCTTTCACTTTTACCTTTTCAAAAGCTTTACCTGAATAGATTGGGCGGATGAATACAACATCATCACCAGTACCTTCAATTGCAGTAACGTCAGATACAAGACCTGCTTGTAATTTACTTGCAATTTTTGGCGATAAATCTTTACCGTTTGCTGTATGACCGAAGACGATACCCTCTGGATTTTCTTGCTCAATAACAGCTAGTAAAGCTTGTCCATAGCCATCTGAAGTATATTGTTTTAAATGTGGATGCTCCACAGTTACAACACGATCTGCACCATGCTCAAATAATGGACCTGTTAATCCGGCAACCGCATCTCCTAAAAGAACACCAACCACTTCGCCACCATCAGCGATTTGTTTTGCTGCTGCAATTGCCTCGAAAGATACATTACGTAAGCTTCCTTCACGAACTTCACCTAATACTAATACTTTTTTTGACATAGTATATTCCCTCCGTTACCCTATAAGATTCGATTTGCGCTAACACTTAAACAACTTTCGCTTCTGAATGAAGTAGGTTGACTAGCTCTTTTGCTTGTTCAGCAAGCTCGCCTTCCAAAATACGACCTGCAGCTTTTTGAGCTGGCAAGTAAATGTCGACTGTTTCTACTTTTACTTCAACATCATCTTCATCGATATCTAAATCATCTAACTCAAGCTCTGCAAGCGGTTTCTTCTTCGCTTTCATAATGCCTGGTAATGATGGGTAACGTGGCTCATTTAAACCTTGTTGAGCAGTTACTAACAATGGTAAAGACGTTTCAATTACTTCTGAATCCCCTTCGATATCGCGCACGATTTTTGCAGATGTGCCATCGATTTCAAGGTTTGTAATTGTTGTCACATAGTTAATGCCTAATAAATCTGCAACACGTGGACCAACTTGACCAGAACCACCGTCAATTGCCACATTTCCTGTTAAAATTAAGTCAGCATCTTTATCTTTTAAATACTCTGCTAAAATGTAAGCAGCTGCATTTTGATCTAATTCATCTAATTCATCTTCTGTATTAATCAGTACCGCTTCGTCTGCACCCATTGCTAACGCTGTACGTAATTGCTTTTCAGCATCTTCGCCACCGATTGTCACAACTGTTACTTTACCACCAGCTGCGTCACGAACTTGGATTGCTTCTTCAATCGCGTATTCATCATAAGGATTAATAATGAATTCAGCGCCGTCCTCTTGGATTTTACCACCTGACACAACGATTTTTTCTTCCGTATCAAACGTACGTTTAATTAATGCAAAAATGTTCATATTTCATACCCCCTGCAACGTTTTTTAAATTCCCAGTAAACTTGTAAATATTATATATTTTCAGCATCGACAATTCCCCTTTATGTCGTTATCAATACTGATGGAAAACTATTTGCCAGTAAACACAGGCTCGCGCTTTTCAATAAATGCTTGAATTCCTTCTTTTGCATCTTCTGAAACAAAAACTGTACCAAAGGATTTCGCTTCTGCAGCAACACCTTCATAGAATGAAGCTGGCTTCGCATATTGCAATGCATTGATTGCTTCTTTTAAGGCAATCGGGCTCTTCTTCGCAATTTTTTTCGCTACCTTTAGTGTTTCATCAAGTAATGCTTCATCTGTAAATGCACGGTTTGCTAGGCCCCATTGCACAGCTTCTGTACCTGAAATAGGTTCGCTTGTAAACATCATTTCTGCTGCTTTTGCTACACCAACATAACGCGGTAAACGTTGTGTGCCACCAAAACCAGGAATCAGCCCTAGTTGGAGTTCAGGTAATCCTAATTTTGCAGATTCAGTTACAAAGCGCATATGACAGCTCATAGCTAGTTCTAGCCCACCGCCAAGTGCAGCACCATGAATGGCTGCAATAACTGGCTTAGCAAATGATTCAAGACGTTCGAATACTTGCTGGCCATTACTTGCAAGCTTTGTAAATTCCTCTCCAGATTCCACTTCCGTAAATTCTTTAATGTCTGCACCTGCTGAGAAGAAACGGCCTTCACCATGAAGTACAAGGACACGTACAGTGTCATCGTTTTCAACGGCATCAAGCACAGCATCTACTTCAGCAATAATTCCGCGAGATAGTGCATTTGCTGGAGGACGAGCAATCGTAATCATTGCTACGCCGTCTTCTACTTTCCAACTTAGAAATTCCATTTCTTTCCCACATCCTTTTATGCTTTAATGCCGTTCAGGATTAATGCCTGAACTTTTGGAACTTGTTCCATCAAATCATATCGATAATCATTCATTACCCACGACGTAATGGTTTCATCAATAGTGCCAAATACCATTTGACGTGCTAAGCGCACATCCATCGTTTGATTGAACTCACCTGTAACCATACCGCCAATTAAAATCTGATCGAGCAATTGTAAGTAATCTCTTAAAACACCATTGATTTTTTGACGTAAATCTTTATTTGATTGTCGAAGCTCTAATTGCGTAACAGTTGCTAGGGATCGATCTGTAGCTAGAACTTTAAAATGATTTTCAATCATTCGTGAAAGTTTGTCTTTCGACGTGCTTCCATTTTCTATTATATCTTGTAATGACTCTACAAAAACAGCCATTTTTTCATTAAAGACAGAAATTAATATATCTTCTTTATTTTTAAAATATAAATAGATTGTTCCGTCAGCTACCCCTGCTTGTTTTGCGATCTTCGATACTTGCGCTTGGTGATACCCATTTTCTGCAATAACGAAGACAGCTGCATCAATAATTTGCTTATATTTCGGCTTATCTCGTTTCAATTTTATATCACCACCTAAAAACATACATACGCTCCATTACTTATCTTGATTAAGCTCTCCATAATCGAGACGTTTTCACACAAATAAAAAAATATGAAAATATGAATGGTTATTCATTCATATTTTCATATTATATTTTACATTGACGCTTGTCAATACTTTAACACGTAGTTATTTTGCTTCTTTATTCGCCATTTTTGTTTTTTCTTCTTCCACTAAGGAACGCCGTAAAATTTTTCCGACTGCTGTTTTTGGTAGTTCATCTCTGAATTCATAATAGCGTGGCACTTTAAATGCAGCTAAGTGCTGACGACAGTATTTATTTAATTCGTCTTCTGTAATCGAATATCCTTCTTTTACTACAATATATGCTTTTACTGTTTCTCCGCGATATGGATCTGGGATACCCGCTACTACGCATTCTTGGATTTCTTCACGTTCATACAAAACTTCTTCGACTTCACGCGGATAAATATTAAAGCCACCTGCGATAATTAAATCTTTTTTCCTGTCGACAACATAGAAAAATCCGTCCTTATCCATGTAGCCAAGGTCACCAGTTAAAAACCATCCATCTGCTAAAGTCGCAGCCGTATCTTCTGGACGATTCCAATAACCTTTCATAATTTGTGGCCCTTTGACAGCAATTTCACCTATTTCACCAACAGCAAGTTGTTCCGTATCACCTGTTCGTAAAATGACCGCTTCCGTATTCGGCCACGGTAATCCTACTGAGCCAATAACCCGTTTCCCCCAAATAGGTGTTGCGTGCGTAACTGGTGACGTTTCAGTTAAGCCATAGCCTTCGACAAGTTTTCCCCCTGTGACCGCTTCAAATTGCTCCTGTAGCTCGACTGGCAATGAAGCAGAGCCACTTAAACATGCCTTAATGGACGATAAATCATATTTTGCGATATCCGGATGGTTTAATAAACCAATATATAAGGTTGGAGCACCCGGGAACAATGTGGGCTTTTGCTTATCGATCGTTTTCAAAGCCGTTTCCGCATCAAACTTTGGTAATAAGACCATTCTATTTTGGGTAAAAACAGTTAGTAGCATCACCGTTGTCATCCCATAGACGTGGAAAAACGGCAGCACGCCCATAATGGTTTCCTCGCCATGGACACATTTATACATCCAGGCATCACACATTGTCGTATTAGCGATAAGGTTTTTATGCGTTAACATAACACCTTTCGGGTAGCCTGTCGTTCCACCTGTATATTGAAGCAATGCAAGGTCTTCTTCAAAATCGAATGGCACATCAATCATTTTTACAGGTGATGATTTCATAATTTCTGTAAATAAGTGATTTTGTCCACTATGCTCAACTTTCACGCTAAAGCCGTATTGTTTCTTTTGAATAAATGGATAGACTAAGTTTTTTGGGAATGGTAAGTAATCTTTGATGGCAGTTACAATGACATTTTCGAGAGCGGTTTCTTTCATAATTTTCATGACGCGAGGATACAATATGTCCATTACTAAAATGACCTTTGCACCCGAGTCCGCCATTTGATATTGCAATTCACGTTCAGTATAAAGTGGATTCGTTTGTACAACGACTGCGCCGGCATACATCGCGCCATAGTAAGCGATTACACTTTGGGGCGTGTTTGGCAGCATAATCGCCACACGATCTCCCTTTTCCACTCCTAATGCTTGTAAGTAGTTCGCGAACTTAAGTGCAGACTCATATAACTCGGTGTACGTCAAATCCTTACCCATGAAATGAATCGCCACTTTAGATGGCTTTTTTTCATAGGCACGTGTCAAAAACTGTTGCACAGGAATTTCCTCAAACGTTAAAGACGGTGGTACTTCTTCAGGATAATTTGCTAGCCATGGTTTTGCTGTCATACGTCCTCTCCCCTTTGTCCCAAACTTTGTAAATTCTTAATTTAATTATAATGAAAAAGAAATACACTTTCAAACACAAAATAGAAAATAAATGCATTTTCGATTAATTATTATGCATTTAACAACATTTATAGTACTACCATATATAGGTTATTATATTGCACCTTCTTATGAACACTCATTCATTGCGGCAATTTTTATACAACGGATTGTCATTATATTTCTATATTAATAAAATAGTTTCTTTCAATGTAATTCTTCTCTTTCAGGCTATTATGGTAGTTTTATCAGCGGTTCGCATGACTCTATTGATGATAGTTGCAGTTACACCAGCGATTCTATCAGCGATTGGCAGGGCTTTATCGGCGGTTCGCGCCATTTTATCAGCGCTTCGCACAGTTCTATCAGCGATTCGCGCCATTTTATCAGCGGTTCGCACAGTTCTATCAGCGATTCACGAAACTCTATCGTATTAATAAAAAAACTGTAGATCAAACTTGAAAATCTCAAGTTTATCTACAGTTTGTTTGCATGATAAAATTACACGGTCAACATATAATAGACACCAACTGCCAAAAATGCGATGCAGACTACGATTAGAACTTTCGCTAATTTTTCCATCTCATAACACTCCTATGCAATACTTGCCCCAATAACGAACGATAGACCTACTGAAATCGTAAAGGAAATAAAGCCTACTGAGCGATTGTCATTGGCAATTTCTTGATCCACGTTAAAACGCGGCGTCATAAACTCAAATAAGAAATACGCTACGATCAGTAACGTAAAGCCAAACAGTCCCCAACCAATCATCTCACTTAACGTGCTATGACGAGCGATTGAGTAACGGAAAATATTACAAATCCCTAATATTTTGCCGCCCGTAGCAAGCGCCACAGCTACATTACCTTTTTTTATTTCTTCCCAGTTTTTATATTTCGTAACGACTTCGAACAATGCCATCGAGACGACTAAACATAACACAACAACACTAAAATATCCTGCCGTTTCGATAATTGGATATCGCCAAAAGCTAGAATTTAGCATTTTCTCCGTCCCCTTTACAGCTTATTTCAATTCCACTACAGTGACGCCAAATCCACCTTCGCCTGCTTCTCCAAAACGGAAGGATTTCACCCGTTTATGCTTTTTCAGGTAACTTTGAATGCCTTGACGCAATGCTCCTGTTCCAACACCGTGGATAATTGACACTCTCCCATAGTTTGCAAGTAGCGCATCATCTATATATTTTTCAGTGCGAATAATCGCATCCTCATAGCGCTCCCCACGTAAATCTAATTCTAATTTCACATGGCTCTCTCGATTTTTCACACCAGCCACACGTTGTACAGGCTCTTTTTCCGGCTTAATGTATTCAAGATCTGTATCGGCAATTTTCATCTTTAAAATGCCCATTTGTACTACCCATTCAACATCCGATACTTTTTCAAGCAAAGTTCCCCGTTGACCATAGCTTAACACCTTTACCTCATCGCCGACAACCAAGTTTTGTGCACGCGCCTTCACTTGCGCAGCTTTTTTCAAGACTTTGTTGTGCTCAAGCGGTGTCGCCTCTTCCAATCGTTTACGCGCCTCAATAAGCTCATGCTCTTTCACTACTTGATCAGCGTTTTTGCGCATTTCTCGTAGTTCTGTAATAATGGATTCCGCTTCTCTTTTCGCTTCATCCACAATTTTACGCGCTTTTTCTTTCGCTTTTTTATCCAGTGCTTCTTTACGCTCTTCATATGCTTGAAGCTTGTCCTGTAGCTCTTTGCGGAGTGCCTCGGACTCTAATAGTAAGTCGTGAGAGCGCTCAGCATCGTCTTCGGATTGGCGTCTCGTTGCCTCTAAAGAAGCAATCATCGACTCCACCTCATGTCGGTCCGTACCTGTAAAGTTTTTAGCACGATCGATAATCGACTCTGGTAAGCCAAGACGACTTGAAATTTCAAAGGCATTGGAGCGACCTGGCACCCCGATCAGTAAACGATATGTTGGACTCAATGTTTCAACATCGAATTCGACACTTGCATTGGCAACGCCAGGGCGATTATAGCCGTATGCTTTTAATTCAGGGTAATGCGTCGTTGCCATTACACGTGCGCCGCGACCATGCACTTCATCTAAAATCGAAATCGCTAAGGCTGCCCCTTCTTGTGGATCAGTACCTGCCCCTAATTCATCGAATAGCACAAGTGATTCGTGATCAAATTGCTGTAAAATGTCGACGATGTTCACCATATGTGAAGAAAAGGTTGATAGCGATTGTTCAATCGATTGTTCATCGCCAATATCAGCAAATAGTTGCTCGAATACGGCTAGTTCTGAACCATCTAATGCCGGCACTGGTAAGCCCGCCTGTGCCATCAATGTACATAGACCAACTGTTTTTAATGTAACAGTTTTACCACCTGTGTTTGGCCCTGTAATGACAATGGCTGTAATGTCTTTGCCGAATTCAATGTCATTCGCAACAGCCGTTTCAATTGGCAAAAGTGGGTGACGCGCTCGTACAAGTCGGATATAGCCGTCCTTGTTCATTTTCGGCATTGTGCATTTATTCGCCTGACCGTATTTGCCTTTTGCTAAAATAACATCAATTTCACCTAATATTTTTACTAAGTTAAATAAATCAGGTGCTACTTCTTCAACCATCGCACTTAAAGTGAGCAAGATGCGCGCAATTTCTGTTTGCTCTTTCATTTTCAGTTGATGAATTTCATTATTCGCTTGTACAACTGAATCCGGTTCGATAAATAATGTTTGACCAGATGACGATTGGTCATGCACTATACCGCCATAATGATGACGATATTCCTGTTTAACGGGAATAACATAACGGTCATTACGAATCGTTACTATGGCATCTGACAGCATTTTTGAAGCATTGCTTCCTCGCGTTAAGCTTTCTAGTTTGGAACGTACTTTAGCCTCTTCAGCGCGCAAAGACTGACGAATGGAACGTAATGTTTGGCTGGCAGAATCTAACACAGCTCCGTTATCGTCAATACAGTTATTAATTTCATGCTGTAAACCTGTAAGTACAGGCATCATTTCTTTTTTGGCAATAAAATGAGGAATATCAACGACTTCCTCGGACTCTAAATCTTCAAGGAAATTACGAAGAATACGGCTAGCTCGAATTGTGCTAGACACTTCCATTAATTCCATCGCTGACAGCATGCCTCCAATTTGGGCACGTCTTGCAGCAGGTCGCACATCAAAAATTCCACCCATCGGCACATTGCCTTTCACACGTAAAATGGATAGTCCTTCATCCATTTCTTCTTGCAACTGAACGACTTTTTCATAATCTGTTTGTGGTACTAGCTCATCAATAGCAGATTTGCCGATTGAAGAAGTACAGTGTGTAGCCACTTGTTGACGTACTTTATCATATTCTAGTGTTTTCAATGCGCGTTCTGCGATCACTGAGAACACCTCCTCAACCTATTTATTTCGTCGAATGAACGCCTCAAACTGTTCCCGCGTCCATGTGTTGACAATCATATCTTTTTTCAGCCATGCCTTATTTGCATAGCGCACGCCAATATCCATAAAACGTAAATGAGCGCTATCATGAGCATCGGTATTAATCGCAACTGGTACACCTGCGGCAACAGCCATTTCTAAATGCTCAACACATAAATCTAATCGGTATGGATTAGCGTTTAACTCTAAAATTTTACCATATTCCTTCGCCCATTCAATTAACTGTGCTATATCTGGATTATAACCAGCACGGTCCTCAATAATGCGACCTGTCGGATGGGCAATCATATGCACGTAAGGGTTTTGCATCGCCGTGTGTAAACGCGCCATAATTTTATCCTGTGATTGGGTAAAACTTGAATGAATAGAGGCAATGACAAAGTCTAATTGACGTAGCACTTCATCATCAAAATCTAACGAACCATCTGGTAAAATATCCATCTCTGTCCCTACATATAAATAAAAGTCTGGATGTGCTTCGTTAAATGCGTCAATTTCCGCTCGTTGCTTTACTAACCTTGCAGGCGTTAAACCATTTGCCACTTTTAAATACTGGGAGTGATCAGTAATAACGCCATATCGATACCCGCGTGAAATCAATGCCTCACCCATTTCCGCAACGGAGTATGCACCATCCGACCATGTCGTATGCATGTGCAAATCAGCAACAATATCCTCTAGCTTCACTAAATCCTCGACATCACTTTGGCGCTCAAACTCTGTTGTCCCTGTTCGTAAGCTAGGCGGGATAAACGGCATATCAAAATGGGCAAAAAATGCCGCTTCGTCTGCAAATGTCAGCACTGAGCCATCTGCTTGCTCTACACCGTATTCGCTAATCTTCTCACCGCGAGCTTTAGCAAGTTGGCGCATACGAACATTATGATCTTTTGAGCCTGTAAAATGGTGCAAAGCTGTCGCATATTCTTCATCTTGCACTAATCGAAAATCAACACTGACTGGATCGTCTAAATCTAAAATAACGGAAATTTTTGTATCCCCTGCAGCGACCACTTCTTGAATCGCAAGTTCACTTAATAATTTTTCACGGACTGCTTCCACCGCTTCCGTGACAACGATAAAATCAATATCTTTACTCGTTTCTGCAGCACGGCGGAAGCTTCCAGCTACGGAAAAACGTGTTACTTCTTCCATACTACCGAGAAGTGCTTCAATTTGTAAAACAACAGGCTCCAGCTGCCAAATTGGCAATCGTTCCGAACGATTTGCGAAATTCGCAAGCTCTTTTAAAATTTTTTCTTCTGTTTTTGCTGCAAAGCCCGCTAGCTCGCGCACTTTGCCAGCCTCACAGGCAGCTTGTAAACTTTCAGCCGAATCAATACCTAGTTCTTGATGAAGCTTGGCAATTTTTTTACCACCTAAGCCTGGCAACTTTAATAATGGCAGTAATCCTTTTGGTACGATTTCTTGTAATTCTTTTAAGAGACTTGATTCTCCTGTCTCAATCAGGTCTTCAATAACAGCAGCTGTGCCTTTACCTATCCCTTTCAGCTTTGTCACATCTTCCATTTCACTTAAGGAACGCTCGTCACCTTCAAGTGCAGCAGCAGCTTTTCGGAAGGCGGAAACTTTAAACGGATTTTCGCCCTGTAACTCCATATATAATGCAATTTTTTCTAATGTACGAATAATTGTTTTTTTGTTCATTTTTGAATTCCCCCTATCGTAAAAACACTTCCCTCTAGTCCGAGAGAAGTGCATCATTTACTATTGCCTATTCATGACGGTTCTGCATGCACAAAATAGCTGTGCCCTTAACAGCAACTTTGCCATTTAGCAGCTTTCTACGGACAAACAAGTGAACACTACATTCAATTTTCCATGCGTAGATCCCCCATTGTTATGAAGCATGGAGATAAATATACCACCATTTTTGGAACATCTTCGTAATAATCGGTGTATGTTCCAACATGAGGCCTGATAAGAACGACTTGGACATTAAATTTTGCACCAAATCAAGCGGTACTAATGCCAACACATACAACACAATAAACAAAATTAAATAATTTTCAATCAAGCCAAATAGTGCACCAAGCCAACGATTGACCATATTTAACACAGGTAAATACGCAATAAAATCAAAAATAGACGCCACAATTTGCAATGTAATTTTCACCGCAAAGAATATAACCGCAAAGGCAACGACGCGGTAAAACGTCCGGTCTAAATCCAAGCTGTCAATGACAACCCCAAGGCTTCCCGAATCCGTAACACCTGGATATGGCACCCAAAACACAAATTTCTGTGCTAATGGCTTATAATAAATATACGCAACAACGAGGGCAACGACAAAGCTGACAATATGCATCATTTGTACAATGAAGCCACGTTTTGCCCCGACTAGCAGTCCAACTAATAGAACTACTAATATGATTAAATCTAGCATTCACTTCAACCCTTTAATTTTTTCAATTCTTCTTCTAGTAATTCTATTTGCTCTTTTAAGAGTAAATATTCGTGCACCGTATTTACAGCTGTAAGGACGGCAAGCTTTGTGCTATCAAGTGAGGGATTATGTAAATTCATTTCGCGCATACGATCATCAACAATAGAAGCGACAAGTCGCATATGTCCAATGGATTCGGAGCCGACCATTTTATATGTATGACCATATATTTCCACAGAAATTTTGTTCTTTTCTTGATTTTCCATAGTCGCACCCTCCAATAAAATCATATTGCTCACTATTTTGTCAGTAATGAGCACCATCCACACAAAAAAGCTATATATTATCATACCATGAAAGGTATAAAATTGTGAACAATGAGGATAGAAAGGAACGGTTAAATGTCAAATATTGTACTTTTAATTTCAACAAATGCGCAAAAAGAGGTAATGTCTTATTACGCAAATTATTATGTCGAGCGCAAAGCACCAGGTGTGGTGTTCGCTGCAAAACTACCTGATACAGCTATTACAATGTACAAATCAGGAAAATGTATGTTTCAAGGAGGCGGTGCTGAGCGAGAAGCGGCACGATGGGGTACTTCGGGTACAGTAACTACGCAAAAAACTTCTGCTGTTGGGGCAAAGGGGGACAAGCTGCCTGAAGGCTTTGCTGCTATGTCTGTGCTTGGTTCTGATGAAACGGGCACTGGCGATTATTTCGGTCCGATTACCGTAGCAGCAGTGTACGTACCCGCTTCAAAAATAGAACTAATAAATGAGCTCGGCGTGAAAGATTCGAAAATGCTGACAGATGATTATATGCGCAAAATAGCACCTGATTTACGTGCAGCTTGCACCCATAGTGTGCTCGTATTGCGCAATGAAAAATATAATGTATTACAAGCAAAAGGTTATTCTCAAGGAAAAATGAAAGCGATGATGCATAATAAAGCGCTCGGCAATACATTGTCAAAAATGGCTCCCGAGAAACCTGCGCATATTTTAATTGATCAGTTTGCAGAACGCGGCGTCTATTACAATTACTTAAAAAATGAGCGAGAAGTTGTCAGAGAGGACGTGCTCTTTTCAACGAAAGCGGAACAATTGCACGTTGCAGTCGCCACCGCTTCCATTTTGGCACGGGCGGCTTTCTTAAAGGAAATGGATCGACTGAGTGAGCTTGCTGGCGTAGAATTACAGAAAGGCGCATCTAGCAAGGTTGATGCCTTAGCTGCACGCATTTGGCGTGGACAAGGCGAGGAATTTTTACGCTCCATCACAAAATGGCACTTTGCCAATACAGAAAAAGCTCGGAAGTTAAAATAAATTTAAAAGGTCTTCTGCCGTTGATTTCCGCTTCAGGCTGGACGCTTTCCGCGGGCACACACGTAAGCCGCAACCCTCGCTAACGCGCGGGGATGTTGCGTCTTACGTTCTGTGCTTTCCCGCAGGAGTCGCCAGCCCTCCGCTCCAATCAACTAAATGAGTAATAAAAAAGACAAAAGGCACCAAGAGTAAACTTCTTGATGCCTTTTGTCACACTTTAAGCTGTCTATACTTTCGAGACAGCTTGTTAAAATTAGTATAAATTAACGCACTTCTGTTCCTTCAATTGTGGCAATTGCTTTTAACACTTTATTATGTGCAGCAACTACCTCATCATCCGTTAACGTGCGTTCTGGATCGAAGTATGTTAATGAGAAGGCAACAGATTTTTTACCTGCTTCCATTTTTTCACCTTCATAGACATCGAACACTTTAATATCTTTTAACAGTTTGACACCAGCCGAACGAATAGCAGTAATTACTTCACCAGCAGTTGTTGCACGATCCATCACAAGCGCGATATCACGAGACATAGCCGGGAAACGAGGAACTGGTTTATAACCAAGTGGTGCTTCACTTGCGTTTGCTTGTAGTAACGCAACTAAATTCATTTCCATCACGTACGTATCTTTCACACCCCATGTTTTTTGCTCTGCAGGGTGTAAACCACCGATAATACCAACTTGTTCGCCATCTAATAAAATGCTAGCTGTACGGCCAGGATGTAGGCCCGCTACTTCTGTTTTCACAAATGCAATGCGCTCTGTTAAACCAAGCTTACCAATGACGCCTTCAATAATTCCTTTAAGCACGAAGAAGTCCACTTCTTTTTTCTCACCTTGCCAAGCATGATCTAACCATTTACCTGTTAACACAGCTGCGACATGCTCTTCTTCATACGGTAGCCCCTCATCTGTTTGACCAAGGAAGACAGAACCAACCTCGTATAATGCTACGCTATCTGCTTTACGTGCCACATTATATGCTGCCGCTTCAATCAAATGTGGAATTAAGCTTTGACGAAGTGTTGAACGGTCTTCACTCATCGGCATTAATAAACGTGTTACAGGCTCCGCTTTTAGTGCAAAGCGTTGTGATAATGCATCAGACGTTAATGAATAAGTGACTGCTTGATATAGCCCTGCCCCTTCCATAAAGTTACGCACAACACGGCGATTTGCTTGGTAAGATGTTAATTGTCCAACTTGGTTCGCACCTTCTGGTAAAGTCATTGGAATTTCATCGTAACCATATAAACGAGCAATTTCTTCTACAATATCTTCTTCGATTTTAATATCTTGACGACGTGTTGGGGCGTCAATAATTAATAAGCCATTTGCTGCTTCTACACCAAATTTCAAACGCTCTAAAATAGACAGCATATCTTCTAGTGAAATTTTCATACCAAGACGTTCGTTAATAAAGTCTGGAGAAACAACAACACTTGCTGGCGCTTTATCTAATTCATCTACGATACAAGTGCCTTCTAACACTTCACCGCCCGCTAATTCAGCAAGCAATGCGGCTGCACGTTCAGCTGCAGGAACCACTCTGTTTGGATCAACGCCTTTTTCAAAACGAGCTGATGCATCGGAGCGAAGACCTAGATTTCGTGAAGTTTGGCGCACTGTTAAACCGTCGAAATAAGCAGATTCAATAACAACAGTTGTTGTAGATGCTGTTACTTCAGAATTTGCTCCACCCATTACCCCTGCAATTGCCACCGGCCCTTTGCCATTTGTAATGACTAAATCAGTTGCTTTTAATGTACGCTCTTGATCATCTAAAGTCGTGATTTTTTCACCTTCCGTTGCTTTACGAACAACGATTTCCCCTGTAGCTAAGCTATCGTAGTCAAATGCATGAAGTGGTTGACCGTATTCCATTAAAACATAGTTCGTCACATCGACTACATTATTATGAGGACGTACCCCAGCAGCCATTAAACGATGTTGTAACCACATTGGTGATTCTGCAATTTTAACGTTTTTCACAACTTTCGCTACGTACATTGGGTTCGCTTGTAAGTCTTCTACGCGAAGCTTTAATAAGTCTTCCGCTTTTTCAGAAGAGGTAGAATAAGCGATTTCAGGGTACTTAATTTCCTCGGAAAGAATAGCACCTACTTCATAAGCTACACCTAACATTGATAGCGCATCAGAGCGGTTTGGTGTTAAACCAAGCTCCAGCACTGTATCACGAAGACCTAACACTGCTAGTGCGTCAGCCCCTACTTGTGCCTCTGCAGGTAATACATAAATACCTTCTGCATATGCTTTCGGTACTAACTTGCCTTCAATGCCAAGCTCTTGTAATGAACAAATCATACCGTTTGACTCGTGCCCACGAAGTTTTGCTTTTTTAATTTTAATACCACCTGGTAAATGTGCACCAGGACGCGCAACGATGACTTTTTGTCCTGCATCTACGTTTGGCGCTCCGCAAATAATTTGTTGTGGCTCTTCTTCGCCAACATCGACTTGACAAATATTTAATTTATCGGCTTCAGGGTGCTTCTCTTTTGATACAACATAGCCCACAACCACTTTATCCATACCGCTTGCACGGTCAATCACTGCGTCTACTTCGATACCTGAGCGAGTAATTTTTTCTGCTAATTCTTCAGGCGCTAAACCTTGTGTACTTACATAATCTTTTAACCATTCTAATGATACTAACATTTATAGTCCCCCTTACGCCTCTGTTCGCTCGAATTGTGATAAGAAACGTGTGTCACTTGTATAGAAATGACGTATATCGTCGACACCATATTTCAACATCGCGATACGTTCTGCACCAATACCAAATGCGAAACCAGAAACTTTCTTCGGATCATAGCCGGCCATTTCAAGCACATTCGGATGTACCATACCTGCACCTAAAATTTCAATCCAACCTGTGCCTTTACATACGTTACAGCCTGAACCACCGCATTTGAAGCAAGAAATATCCATCTCAACAGAAGGCTCTGTGAATGGGAAGAAACTTGGACGTAAACGAATTTCACGATCTGCACCGAACATTTTTTTCGCTAATGTATCCAATGTTCCTTTCAGATCACTCATACGAATATTTTCGCCAATAACTAAACCTTCAATTTGCATGAATTGATGAGAGTGTGTTGCATCATCATTATCACGACGGAATACTTTCCCTGGACAAATGATACGAATCGATTCACCTTGTTTCGCTTCCATCGTGCGTGCCTGTACTGGTGATGTATGTGTACGTAATAATATTTCCTCGGAAATATAGAACGAATCTTGCATATCACGAGCAGGGTGGCCTTTTGGTAAATTTAATGCTTCAAAGTTATAGTAATCCTTTTCTACTTCAGGACCTTCTGCAATTTCGTAACCCATGCCGATAAATAAATCTTCAATTTCTTCAATCACGCGTGTTAATGGGTGACGGTTACCTACTTTAATAGCACGACCAGGTAATGTAACATCAATCGACTCACTTGCTAATTTTTCGGCAATCGCTGCTTCTTCTAATACGGTTACTTTTGCTTCAAGCACCGCTGTGACATTTTCACGAACCGTGTTCACTAAAGCACCCATTTTTGGACGTTCCTCAGCCGATAATTTCCCCATGCCTTTTAGTAAATCTGTAATCGGCCCTTTTTTCCCTAAATAAGCGACACGCACATCATTTAATTCTTTTAAATTTGCTGCGGCTTCAATTTTTGCTAACGCTTCTTGCTCTAACTGCTTTAATTGCTCTTCCATGTGTAAAACCTCCTTGTTCATATCAGTGCCTGTATACATAAAATGGCACAAAAAAACCTCGCCCCAAAAAAGGGACGAGGACATATTCGCGGTACCACCCTAGTTATTGCGCACTTCACTTCGCACAATCACTTCATTGACATAACGACTCGATTGAAGCCGGCTTACCTTTACAGCAATTATTACGCGCTGGTCCCGGTAGCTGCTCGCAGGATGAATTCAAAATTGCATTGGTTCGGCGCTGGCTCTCAATCTCCGGCCTACGCTCCCTGTCGTCCATTCACAATCTTTACTACTTCCTGGTCAAAGCATTTCATTATACTTAATTACATTTTAAATGTGATTATACATGATGACGCCACTTCAAAGCAAGGGGCATCTGTTCCTTATTGCCATATGACTTGATTAATCGGCGATTGCTGAAGTGTTATCAGCGATTGACAGCATGTTATCGGCGATTTTGACTTGTCTTACGCAAGTATAACAACTCTTATTTTACAAAACCGTATAACACAATACCTGTTGCAACAGCGACATTTAATGATTCTGCTTGTCCCAAAATCGGAATAATGATATTTTGATCGGTCATTGCTAATAACTGTGGATTAATGCCACTGCCTTCATTGCCCATCATTATCGCAAAAGCACCCGTATGTTGAATCTCATGATATACGACAGCATCCTCATCCAGTGCTGTTCCAAAGACAGGCACTCCATTGTCCTGCAACATATCAATCCATTCCTCTAAATCCCCTCGGATCACCGGAATATGGAAATGCGATCCTTGTGCAGAACGCAATGTTTTCGGGTTATACAAATCTGCACAGCCCTTGCCAAGAATAACGGCATCTAGACCAGCAGCATCTGCTGTTCGAATCATTGTGCCAATATTCCCTGGATCTTGTACAGCATCGATGAGCAGCACTTTGCGCCAAGAAGCCATTACATTTTCTTCAACAGAAAGCTGCTTGCATACAGCAAAAACGCCTTGTGACGTTTCTGTCTCAGCGAATTCCTTTGCTACTGCCGCTGTCACTTCCACCATAGCGACATCATCGATTGGCCAAAGCAACGGTAAATCAACACCCTCACGCACAATCAGTTGTAACACTTGTTCATTATTTTTTAACGCTTCTTCCACTAAATGGAATCCTTCAACTAAAAACTCACCAGAACGTTCACGCTCTTTTCGTGTAGTCGCTAGTTTTTTCCAATATTTCACTAACGCATTTTGCGTAGATTCAATTCTCTTCATCGTAATTCGTACCGCCTTTTTCCTATTTACTGCTCATTATTATACAGCAGAAAACAGCAAATTACATCGTCCAGCAAATTGTAGCTAATTGTCAGAATTGTTTGCGTGCCTGTCACTATGTGTGACCTTGTTTCTTCCGTTTTCTTTCGATGCATATAGAGCTTCATCCGCTTTTTTCAAAATTGTCACATCGTTATCCGTTTCGGTTACCGTATCAATACCGATACTGATTGTAATCCTTCCGGTTGGCCACTGCGCCTGTTCAACCGCTTGACGTAATTGCTCAGCAATAACTAGCGAGTCATGAACCCCTGTCTCAGGTAAGATGACGACGAATTCTTCCCCACCATACCGTGCTACTACATCATCTTGACGAGCATGAGCACTTAAAATTTGTGCCAATTGAGCAAGTACCTCATCACCTACTTGATGCCCAAATGTATCATTTACCTTTTTGAAATGATCGATATCCAAAATGAATAGTGAAAAAGGTTTTGCCGTTTGATTGAAAAAGACAAACTGCTCTTCTAGTTTCTCTTGGAAAAATCTTCTGTTTTTCAACCCCGTTAGCTTATCCGTAACGGCTAGTTCGACTAGTGTAGCGTTTATATTGAGCAACTCATGTTGTTTTTGCTCAATTTCTAAATGGATTTGTTCTAATTTAACTAATGCCTGATCCTTCTCAAAATAAGCAGCCTCTAGCTGCTTTTTAGCCGAACGTAATTCTAATTCATAATCAACACGCTTTTTCATCGGCACTAAAATGCAATCAATACATTCAACTTCACCCGTCTCATATTTTTTACCATTTAACAGAAAAGGAATGGCCGCACCGGTACGATGCTTTAAACTAATAAATAGTTCTTCCACATGATCATTCAAATTGATGTTCGGGTAAAAATAAGAATGAAAAATCATCTTATTAGGCATAGACATTAGAAATTCAATATGCCGGTGTATTAAATCCACCCGTTCATAACCCATCCACTCCAGAAAGGTCTGATTCACCTCGATTATCTCCCCATCATGCGTAATCGAGATAAAGCCACAAGGTGCATAGTTCAATCGTTTATCCATGTCTTATAAATTATCCTTTCATTTTTCCTTAAAGAAATTGTGTAATTAACTGGATTGTTTCCTCTGGATGACTAATGTGCGGATAATGCCCTTTTGCTGTCATTAATTGAAAAGTACTCGCTTTTAAATGCTGATGTAAATATTCACCAACTTCTATCGGTACGATACTATCATCCGAACATTGCATAATTAATATTGGGACACTAGCCTTTGATAGGTCACCACGATGATCCGATAAAAATGTTACTTCGGCAAACTCTCTTGCAATCACGGGATTTGCCGATTTAAAAGTTTGTTCAAGCTCATTTGTAAATTGCGGCGATTCAGGAGCATTCATAGCAATAGGTGCTAAAAAGCTAGCCCAGCCTGCAAAGTTCATTTCCATCATATCTAGTATTTCATTAATATCACTTAATTCAAATCCACCTACATAACCCTCCCCATCATTTAAATAACGTGGTGAAGGGCCAATCATAATTAATTTTTCAAAATAATCTGGGCGTTCAATCGATGCTAGCATACCGATCATTGAACTAATGGAATGACCAATAAAAATAACTGATTGTAACCCTAGTGCTTCAATGATTTCTAGTACATCCTGCTTGTATCCATGCAGCGACTGATATTTTTGAGATTGGTAGGCGTCCAGTCTCGAATGTCCTGCACCGACATAATCGAATAAAATAAGTTGATAGTGCTCTTCAAATGCGGGTGTTATATACCGCCACATATTTTGATCGCAACCGAATCCGTGCGCAAATAATATTGGTTGCTGACCTTTTCCTATTATTCTCACATTATTACGTATAGTAACATCCATCATCGCATTGACTCCTTTAGAAATATATGTAATATCTCCATTTTGACGGTGCAACCCATAATTATCAAGCGAATACTAATAGTTAATCGAATAAAAAAGTAGAATGCATATTGTAAAAATGCATTCTACCAATCAAGTTGTGCAAGCCTATAACCACTTTCTATTCGTTGGAATACTTTGCGGAAAACGAAACACATTGTACGGATCGTATTTCGTTTTCACTTCCCTTAACCTTGTGAAATTACGGCCATAGTAAGCAGTAGGCCAATTTTCAATCGATTGATCGGGAAAATTCACATAATCCCCCATTGTAAAAGGAGATAACATCCTTCGTAACGCCTCCACCCACTGAACATTTTGCTTTTCATCTTCAACATGTTCCCATGACGTAATATATTCTTGGGCAATTAGTGCATTTCTATAATAAAAGGCTGTTCGATTTGATGCAACGTGTCCGACAGCCCCTCTAAGCGATTGTTGCCAGATGCTCGCATTGCGATTAGGCGCATTTTCTAAAAATTGTTTCATTCTCATAATGGCCACGTGCGGAAATGGTTTTTCAATAAAAGAACCCGATCTTTTACGAAGGGCAGGTTGATTGCCACTTGGTACATCAAAAAATCGCACTGCTTTAATGTAGGGTACCTCTTTTAGCCACACTTCCGTTGGTGAGCCACTTTTCCTTAATGGCCGCAATAACTTTTTTAGTTCAGATGGCGGGCCAACAAAAATACCTTGGACGACTACTTCACCCACTTCCTTCGATTTCAGCTCTATTTGCGAGGTGATGCGTTCATCCGTAAAAGGCGCCCATTTTTGCCAAGCATCAAAGGCAATCTCAAAATCATTCCATTCCCATACGATGGCGAAAAGCGTCACATCCGCTATTGCTTGCAGCTTGAACGTAAGGGCCGTGACAATGCCGAAATTGCCACCCCCGCCACCACAGCTAGCCCAAAATAAATCGCTATTCGTCTCACGATTTGCTCTTATTAGCTCTGCTCCTTGCTGACCACTCGCCGCCACCATTTCAATTTCAATCAATTGATCGCAAGTAAGCCCAAATGGACGACTAAGCATGCCTATGCCGCCACCTAATGCTAAACCAACAAGCCCGACACTGCTCTCCGTTCCACCAGGGATGGTCATGCCATGTTCCCATAATGCCCGGTATACCTTGCCGAGATTAGCACCCGCCTCTATTCGAGCTGTCCTCTCCTCGTTATGAATGGTAATGTCATTCATTTCACTGACATCAATAATAATACCGTGATTAACGAGCGAATAATTTTCATAGCTATGTCGTCCGCTCCGTAGTCGGAAATCTTCATTATTTTCCCTTACCCACTTTAAAGCATTGACTACATCTTTCGTCTTTTGACAAAAGACAATTTTACTCGGAAATTTCGGTAGACTTAAGTTATTATTCGTTCTCGCTTCGTCGTAATCTGGATCACCTGGGCTAACAATTCTTCCTGTAAGTTTTGCCTTCTTCAACGTACAGCCCCTTTCTCAATTGATGCAATGCGCATGTACTATACTATGTATAACGAGCAAGAAAAAAATATGAATTGGAAATGATTAAAGATTTCATCATGAGAAAGATATTTTGTTACATATGATGCATTAATGAAACTTATTAGGGGGAGACCGAATGTTAATACATGTAGTAAGCGCTGGTGAAACACTTTGGCACATTGCAAACCGCTATGCTGTGCCTATGCAATCTATTATTCAATTAAATGCTTTAGCTAATCCAAATCAATTAATTATTGGACAATCACTTGTTATTCCTTCTGCTTATACAATGCATATCGTCAAGAAAGGTGACACATTAGCGTCCATAGCCCGACAATATAAGGTGCCAATGCAAGCGATTATCCAAGTCAATCATCTAACAAATCCGGATGTTTTAACACCAGGAACACAACTTATCATTCCTCCAATAACGCACACTGTACAAGCTGGCGAAACGTTATCTCAAATCGCTAGCTACTATCGTACAACCGTTCAAGCCATTATCGCAGAAAACAATATTACAAATCCAAATATGATTTATGTGGGAACACAATTAGTAATCCCTAGAACAAAGCCTAGTATTGAAGTCAATGCGTATTCATACCAACCGTCTGAAGAAGCTATACAGTCAATCCATGCAATCGGTGACCTTCTTACTTACTTTAGCCCCTTTGCCTATATGATAAAAGAGGACGGTTCATTGCAATCGATTAATGACCAAGCGATGATCGATGCAGCACAGAAGCAAAACATCATACCTATGCTAACCATTACAAATTTTTCTTCTACAGAAACGGGCTCCAACTTAGCCCATGTTATTCTGTCTAATCCACAATTAACAGCAAAAGTGATTGATAATGTCTTTAAGGTTATGGAAGAGAAAGGCTATAAAGTACTAAACATCGACTTTGAAAATGTCCTACCAACAGATCGAGAACATTACAACCAATTCCTCCAATCAGCCGTTGATCGCCTTCACCCGAATGGTTATTTAGTATCGACGGCACTACCTCCGAAAACAAAAGCCGGTCCAGCATATGAAGCATTTGATTATGAGGCACATGGGAAAATTGCGGATTTTGTTGTGTTGATGACCTATGAATGGGGCTATCGGCTTGGCCCTCCACAGGCAATCTCTCCAATTAGTGAAATGAGAAAGGTTGTCGAATATGCGCTAACAGTCATGCCTGCTAATAAAATATTTTTAGGCTTCCAAATTTATGCACGCGATTGGCTACTTCCTCATGTAAAAGGGCAAGAAGCGGAAACATTTAGCCCGCAAGAAGCCATCGATAGAGCACAGCAATATGGGGCAACCATTCAATACGATAAAACAGCACAATCCCCTTATTTCCGCTATGTTGATAAACAAGCAAGAAATCATGAAGTATGGTTTGAAGATGCAAGAAGTGCACAAGCTAAATTCGACCTGATGAAGCAATATCAGCTCCGAGGTGTTAGCTACTGGGCTTTAGGTTTCCCATTCCCCCAAAACTGGGCGCTGTTAGCAAATGATTTTTCAATAATAAAATAATTACTACTTTTATCATATCCTTTCAGTGACGTTTTATGATTTACCCTTTTGCCTATAAATTTTTTCAACATGATATTCTTCCTTTTGCCATGATAAAAAAAGCAATTGCAAGCCATATTAAGAAATATCAAAGCGAAAGGAGAATGTACACATGGGCAGAGATAATAAGCAAGGACAAAGCAATAACAAAGGTTCACTACCACAGACACCAAAAAATCAAAAAATTGCACCGGACAAAGTAAAAGAAGAGTTTTCCCAAGAGTTTACGGAGTTAATTAATGCCGTAGCGAAAAGCAAGAAGAAAAAATAAGGGGGCCTTCGATTGGAGTACTTACGTGCACAAGAAATAGTTGCCTCTCCAAAGGAATATGAAGTGAGCTATAACGGCGTTTCGATATGGATCGATAAGCTGCACGATAATGGTCAAACAGCAACGGTTCATTTACGACGCTCACTTGAGGAACGGTCTGAAGTTGCTATTTCTGAGCTAAAAGAAGAATACCTCGTGCATTAAATTGCTTTAGTAAAAAATCCGCGTTGTACTTTATTGTAGGTTGAGCAACAGTTGCTGTCCCTATTGAAGTCCAAGCGGATTTTTTACGTGCTTTAAATGCTAAATTCCTCTCCGTATTTAAACTGCTCTAATATTTGATCAGCATGCACATGTAAATCTTTAAACGTCGCTGTAAACTGCTCAGCTGAAATCGGTTTACTAAATAAATAACCTTGTATGTAATCGCAATCACCTGCAATGAGGAAAGCAAGTTGCGCCACTTCTTCGATTCCTTCAGCCACAACTTTTAGACGCAAGTGTTTAGCCATCGAAAGAATCATGGAAACGAGCGCTTCATCATTCGGGTCATGCTGAATATTGTGGACAAAAGCGCGGTCAATTTTCAAACAGTCAATTGGAAAGTCTTTTAAATAAGACAATGATGAATAGCCTGTCCCAAAATCATCAACAGCTATTTGTATGCCGAGCGCCTTTAATTCATGTAGCAACTGCGTCATTTGATCAATGTTCATTGTCATACTTTCCGTTATTTCCAATTGAAGATAACGAGGCTCGAGATTACTTTGTTGTAAAATCTCTTTCACCATTTGCACCAAATCTTGCTGGAATAACTGCCCGAGCGATAAATTAACCGCCACTTTCATTTTCGGTAGTCCTTGCGCCTCCCATTCCTTCGCTTGCAAACAGGCCTTTTCTAAAATCCACTTACCAAGCGGGATAATGAGCCCAGATTCCTCTGCAATATCAATAAATGTATCGGGTGGAACAAAGCCGCGAACTGGATGGTGCCAGCGCACAAGCGCCTCAACAGACTCTATTTTTCCTGTTCTTAAATTAATTTGTGGTTGGTAATCTAAATAAAATTGTTGTTGGTCAAGTGCTATATGTAATTCCTGCTCCAATAATATGCGCTCTGTTACGCCGGTTGACATATGCTGTTTATAAAAAAGAAACCGTTGCGGTATTTGACTTGCTTCACGCATCGCCAACTGTGCATGCATTAAAAATTGCTCGGCTGAACAATTTTCTTCATTGTACGCTATGCCAATATTGACATTACCTTTAAGTGAAAAAAGATGTACTTGCAAAGGCTTATCCATCGTACTTTTTAAATTCATGCAAAACTGGATAAGTTCTTCTTGGGTCTGTACATGATTAATATAAATAACAAATTGGCTTTCTCGTAACTTAGTCGCAAAATAATGCGGCGGCAGCATCGCTTGAATCCTATCCGCTATCAGTTTCATCATCTTATTGGAATTACTAATCCCTAAGGAATCACTTATGGTGGCAAGACGATCAATTTCAATCGAGATAATTGCCTGACGCTTCCCATCGTTATGCAATCCTTCCTTTAATGTTTTCAACAAAAGACGCTCATTTGGCAATTGTGTAATGTCATCATGATAAGCTTGAAAAGTTAGTTCTTGTTGCGATTGTTCTAAATCTTGTTTTATTTTTAGCAGCTGCTGATAAGGCTTCTCCACTGATGTATAGTAGATAGCCTTTAAGAATATATAATAGGCAAAAAATTGGTGAAAAAGCGCAGTAAATACCCATATTGCACTAAGGTCTTTGCTAATAACAAATAATATATCACTTAAAATCAAATAAACGGAGCCGCTTATTAGCCATATTACTTGTTTTGGCGCCTTCTTATAATGTTTGCTTAAAAAATAGATTGATACCGCTTGTAATGCCGCAGTTACTAATTGCACAATGCTTTTTATCGTTTGATGACCTTCTACCATTAACGGCTGTGCTTTATTTAATAGTAAGAGCATAAGCGCAACAAAACAAAGCGCAATACCATAAGCAAACCGACGATGAGCTAATGTTAACGTTCTTCTTGGCTTGACGATAATCAATAATACACCGATTACTAAAGCTACTCGCATAAGAATTTGGATCCAGCTGCTCGTTATTGCTATGTCAATGTTTTGAGGGACTGTCATCACAATGTTAGCGATTTCTAACAAAGCGATAAGGAAAAAAACACTGCCTATGTATAAGGTTTGATTTAATAATAACTGCGAAAAGATTAACCAAGAATGAATAGCAATCGTCATCGTAAAAACGACAATTAATATTTTCATAATTAAACTTAAATACACGAAACTTTCTTCTATATATAAAGTAATAAGCTGATTATTAAAAACTAAAAGCGGAATAAATAGAAACAATGGTATCGTCATATACCATAGCTCCTTTTTATCTATTAAATTATTTCGCGCGTTTTCCAATACTAACCCTCCATACTAGTTTATACTCAATCAAAATAGATAGGTAATTATATCTAATTATTATTATTTACTACTTTAAAATTGTATATTTCTTTGACTTCTTACAAATCATAGCACTTTTATTGGACTTTGTATGCAATAAGTAAAGTATGCTAATATTCAATTTATTTTGATATTAGCATACTCTTACTATCTTTTAGTAGTAATTTTGTTTAATGGCGAAGCAGTCCGCGCACTTTTCTTATGAGTCTTGTACGTCGTTTCTTCACAGCAGCTACAGATAGTTGAAGTTCTTTAGCTAATTCTTCATACCTATAGCCTTCAACGTAAAAAAGTTGCAGAAGCCTTCTTTCTTCTTCTTTTAATAATCCCATTATTTTTTCATATAAAATACACGCTTCCTGTTGGCTCATCTTCTCCTCACCACATCGAATACTGTTTAATGCATCATCAGCCATCACCGTCACATTGTCCTGAAATTGTCTTTCCTTCGTCAGTTCTTTTAAAATTTCTCCCTTCACTGTTGTATAAATATAGGCACTAAATTGCCCTTTGGTTGGATCTGCTTTTTTGTATGCTTGCCATACAGCAATGGCTGCAATATGACGATAATATGCGAAGTCTTTGTAAATATGGCATTTAGATAATATGGAAGTAATCATCGGCTGGACCTTTTCTAATATTTCCTCAAATGGCTGTTCTGGTGAAAGAAATTCTTTATGTTTTTCTATTGTCACTGGTACTTTCCTAACGACTTGTGCACAGTCCATTATTCCTAGGTATTATTAGCTTAGCGTGCGCTAGCAAAGTTAGCGAATGACGCATTGCTACTAATTCCATGTCAATATGGATGAATAGCTACCTAAAAAAAGAGTAAAATCGAGGATAATTTTCTTTTTACGTCGTTTTTTATACATATTTCTACTAACACTGGACAAATTATCACTAAGGAGGCGAAATAGATGAATTTTCAAATAAGAGATGCCATTACGGCAAATGTTCACGGTCAATCAGCAGCAGAATTTAAGGATATCGTCCAAGACGCTATTTCACGTGGTGAAGAGCATTTACTACCTGGGCTCGGTGTATTTTTTGAAAAATGGTGGCAACAGTCGACGGCGGCGGAACAAGATGCATTTGTGCAAAAGCTAGAAAAAGTTTTCGCACACTGAGATTTTTAGGAACAGTACATTCCAATTCCTTTAATCGCATGATAAATTAGATTTATCAGAAAGTTTAGGAGGAATTGGAATGACTGTTGCAGTAGAACTAATAGTAAATCAACTTAGAGAAGTGTTATCGGATGAGCAAGTGTCGACAAACGACACCGTACGAGAGCTACATGGCAAAGATGAGTCTCATCATGCGATGACCTTACCGGATATCGTCGTATTCCCACGTTCTACAGGAGACGTCAGTGCCATTATGAAAATTGCCCTTGCAAATCTTATACCAGTCGTACCATTTGGTGTTGGCTCTAGTTTAGAAGGAAATGCTATTCCAATTGCAAAGGGCATTTCTATTGATTTTTGTGAAATGAATGCTATTTTAGAGATTCGACCAGAAGATTTATTAGTAAAAGTGCAACCAGGGGTAACACGGGCACAATTAAATAAAGAATTAAAAAAACATGGATTACAATTTACGGTAGATCCAGGAGCGGATGCAACACTTGGTGGCATGGCAGCTACGAATGCAAGTGGTACAACAGCTGTACGTTATGGTGTGATGCGTGATCAAGTACGAGATTTAGAGGTTGTTCTTGCGGACGGTACTGTTATTCATACGGGCAATTTAGCAGCGAAATCTTCATCGGGTTATCATTTAAATGGCTTATTTGTCGGTTCAGAAGGTACATTAGGTTGTTTTACTGAGCTGACATTGCAAGTTTACGGCATTCCGGAATTTGTTACTGCGGGCCGCGCTGTATTTGACACAGTTGGCGATGCCGTTAGTGCAGTGGCCGCTTTATTGCAAGCTGGTATAGTCATCGGACGTGTCGAACTTGTCGATGAAGCATCGATGACCCAAGTGAATCGTTATAATGAAACGACTTATGCTGAAAAGCCGACATTGTTTTTAGAATTCCACGGTAATGACGCAGGTATGCATGCAGATATTGCATTTACTACAGAAATTTTTGAGGATTTCGGCTGTACAACGGTCGAATTTGAACGAGATAATGCAGCGCGCAATCAGCTCTGGGAGGCACGGCATTCTTTAGCCTACGCATATATTCATGCGTACCCTGGTAAAAAATTGATGTCGACAGACGTCTGTGTACCAATTTCAAAATTAGCAGAAACGATACTCTATGCACGTGAACAGCTAAATAATGTCGGACTAGTAGGAGGAATTGTCGGCCATGTCGGTGACGGCAATTTCCACGCCTTGTTAATGTTAGACCCGACGGATGCACAAGAACAGGCCCAAGCTGACCGTTTTAATGAGCATATTGTGCAATATGCGTTGCTGCGTGGCGGAACATGTACAGGTGAACATGGCGTAGGGATTGGTAAAATGAAATATCAATCACTTGAGCATGGAACCTCTTTAGTCGTTATGAAAAGTATTAAAGCTGCACTCGATCCACATAATATACTGAATCCAGGAAAAATTTTCACCTTGTAAATTATAAATACACAGCCTTCTCCTTTACGGAAAAGGCCGTTTTTTTATATTCTGTGATGTAGGCAATAAAAAAAAGCAACCCAGCGTCTCCCAGGTTACTTTCACTATGTAGCGATGAGGTCATCCATCTTGACAACGTACATCGCGCGCGGTCTACATCCCTCTGTCTGTATGCCACTGTTAAGCTATCCATATTGCCACCCTCTGTTGCCAATATGAACTTTATATATAAGAATCTCCTGAAGAGCTTCATATATTACATCTTTAATTAAGCCATAATGGAAGCTAACACAGCTTTTTGTGCATGAAGTCGATTTTCTGCTTGCTCAAAAATAAAGGAGTTCGGGCCATCGATAACAGATGTTGCCACTTCCTCTTCACGATGTGCTGGTAAGCAATGTAAGAACATATAGTCAGGCTTAGCATGTGCAACCAATTCGTCGTTAATTTGATAACCAGCAAAATCTTGTAGGCGTTTCGCCGCTTCTTCTTCTTGACCCATAGATGTCCAAACATCTGCATATACGACATCAGCATCTTGCACTGCTGTGACAGGATCATTGGTAATGGTAATCGTGCTGCCATTTGTTGCCGCAATGGCTTGTGCTTTAGCAATGACCTCTGCATCACATTCATAGCCAACTGGTGTTGCAACTGCTACGTTCATGCCCACATGTGCAGAAGCGACTACTAACGAATGCGCTACATTGTTGCCATCTCCAACGTAAGCGATTTTCAGACCTTGTAATTCACCTTTATGTTCAAAGATTGTTTCTAAATCAGCTAATGCTTGGCAAGGATGATAAATATCCGTTAAACCATTAATAACAGGAATCGTAGCGTGTTCCGCTAACTCTTTAACCATTGCATGGGAGTTTGCACGAATCATAATGCCATCTAGATAACCTGATAACACATGTGCTGTATCATAAATTGATTCACCACGTCCAATTTGTAAATCACGTGCATGCATAAACATACCTTTACCGCCCAATTGTTCCATGCCTACTTCAAATGAAATACGAGTACGCGTTGAATGTTTTTCAAAAATCATGCCGAGCGTTTTACCTTCAAGTAATTTCGGACATTTACCTTCTTTTGTAATTATTTTCAGTTGAGACGCTAGCGCAACTAACTGTTGAACTTCTTCACTTGTGTAGTCTAACAGGGTTAATAAGTCTTTTCCTTTTAAGCTAGACACTAACTTCAACTGTACTTCTTCTAGTAATTTCATAGCCTTCGCTCCTTGCTTTCGTAACTGTTGAGTTTAGTATACACATGCATAAATATAAAATCAACTGAATTTTTATGTTATTTTTAAAAAGTTAGAATTCATATGTAGTTTGTGGCAAAAATACGTACGTTTGAATATTTATGCATTTTACTGCCGTTGCAAGCATATTGACTAAAACATGATGTTGCCCCCAAAAAAGAGCCTACCCGAAGGTAAGCTCCATCAATAGCATATTTAATCTTGGGCAGTTTCATCTCGTCGGTATTCTATAATATCTCCCGGCTGACATTCTAATGCCTTACAAATTGCCTCTAAAGTCGATAATCGAATCGCTTTTGCTTTACCATTTTTTAAGATTGAAAGATTAGCCATTGTAATGCCAACCTTTTCTGAAAGTTCCGTTACACTCATTTTTCGTTTTGCTAACATTACATCGATGTTTATTATAATTGCCATATCCTCATCCTCACACGACTAAGTCATTTTCTGATTTTATTTCGACCGCTTCTTGTAAAAGTCGTTGAAGCACCGCAGCAAAAACAGCGATCACCATAGATGCAAAAGGTACAAGCAATCCAACGAATATCACCCCTGGTGCATCATCCATCTCTGCAAAGAGGTAGAAGAGCGGCAAAGCTAGCACATGTAAAATACTAATGCTAATGGCACAATATTTAATTTTCTTTAAAGATTTTACAGATAACTCCGAAAATGCTTTGTTTTGATCAATGTAACGTAACAGTTGAAAAGCCTGATACAAAGCAAAGTAAAATGGAATGGAAGATGCGTAAAAAATAATGGACACGATATATTTTAAAGACGGAAACGATGGAACTAGTTCTACTGCAACCTTTCCTAATTCAGGCACAAGAAAAATACATAATGCTAAAACTGGAATCGCCATAAAAATGACCGCAATTTTTAAAAACAAAGTTGTTGCTATTTTCATCAAAACACCTCATTGGTTTATTTTCAAATTGATTGTAAACTAAAATTTATCGTTTTACAATAAATAAACATTGATTTTCACTAAAATATTATTGTTTCTTATCTAAAATTTCATCCTTTTTCCTTTACCACCTCAAAAAATCCTTCTCAAAACAAAAAAAGCCTTCTAACATGTCGTTAGAAGACTTTTTATCATAATGATTAATCAAATGTAATTTTGTTTACTGCATCACGGTCTAATTTTTTAATAACTTCAACCATTAGCTTCACAGCGTTATCGTAGTCATCACGGTGTAAAATACCTGCGTGTGAGTGGATATAGCGTGTGGCAATACCGATTGATAAAGCCGGTACACCATTTGCCGTTACGTGGATTGAGCCAGCATCTGTACCGCCACCAGCCATTGCTTCAAATTGATATGGGATATTGTTTTCATCCGCCACATCTAAAACAAATTCACGTAAACCACGGTGTGATACCATCGAAGCATCATAGACAACGATTTGTGGGCCAGCACCCATTTTACTTGTTGATTCTTTCGGAGTTACGCCTGGTGTATCTCCTGCAACACCTACATCAACAGCAAAGCCGATATCCGGTTGAATTTTATGTGTCGCTGTTTTCGCACCACGAAGACCAACTTCTTCTTGTACGTTCCCTACAGAATATAGGATGTTTGGATGTTTTTCATCTTTCAATGCTTTCATAACATCAATGGCAATCGCACAACCAATACGGTTATCCCATGCTTTTGCTAATAAATATTTGTCGTTTTTCATTACATTGAATTCGAAATAAGGGGTTACCATATCACCAGGACGTACGCCCCAATCAAGTACTTCATCTTTAGATGCTGCACCAACATCGATAAACATATCTTTAATGTCTACTACTTTGTTACGTACATCCGCTGGTAAAATATGAGGTGGTTTTGAACCGATTACCCCAATGATTTCTTCACCTTTGCGTGTTGTAATTGTTACGCGTTGCGCAAGCATTACTTGGCTCCACCAGCCACCAACTGTTTGGAATTTGATAAATCCTTTATCATCGATGTGAGTCACCATAAAGCCAACTTCATCTAAGTGACCTGCAACGACAATTTTAGGGCCATTTTCATCGCCCACTTTTTTAGCAATAACGCTACCTAAGTTGTCTGTTTCTACAGAATCTGCGTATGGTGCGATGTATTTTTTCATGACCTCACGTGGTGCACGTTCATTACCTGCAATACCATTCGCATCTGTTAAATCTTTAAACATTTGCAAAGTTGAATCTAGTTGTGTCATCCTTTTGCCTCCTACATCTTGTATCTCCTCTATTATACTTCGTTTACCGAAATATTCCTAGTGAATCGTCTGAAAATTGGTGTTTTTTTTACTCTTTCGTATAGTAAATTAATAGCCGCTACGTTGGCGATTATAATTTTCTTCATTTTTTTCAATATAAGCGGACACAACATCCTCAAACGTGAAACCGAGATTATACGCAATTAACCCATAGCATTGCCATATAGCAAAATAACTATGCTCTGATGGATTACTAATAAACGTTAATATATAGTTTTGCGTCATTAAAAATGTTTCCGTTAAGTCACGTTTTTCCTCTATCACTGGCCATTTTTCGATCGATGTATAACCTTTTAAAATGCCTAATGATAATATAAAGTGAATAGAGTCTACATACTCTTCTAAAATTACTTCACGTGCTGATGGCCCTTTCGTACTCCAAAACTTAAAGCAACGCGTTTCATTGGCAAGCTCTGCTAGCTCCACCATTAATGCCAAGCCTTTTTCTTTAAAAACATCACGTTCAATTTTTTGTGTTTTTTCAATAAACTGATCTAGTTCTTTTTGCATTGTAAATAATTGTTGTAAGTTCATTTTTTTCTCCTATATTTTTAAAAATTTTTTTGTTTAAAGTGAAACTAAATGTCTCCCCCAATCGTATAGGAAGGAATAACCTTTCTTCAAGGGGGAATTTTATCATGTTACCGTTACTTATTCGACTTGCTGTGATTGCGCTTATTATCTATGTATTCTATAAAGCGATACGATATATAACCGATCCTAAACGAAAACTCGATGAGGCCTATGAAAAAGGCCACTATTACTTTTACGATGACGTAAAAAATGTTCGAAAGAATTTCTTTATTTCTTTTAAGGGTGCACTTTTTGAGGGCGAAAAATACTTAGGTACAACCGAAGATGCATTTGAGGTCGTTACAATTTTCGTTGGTGCTCGTGATGCTGCCACTTTACAAGGATTTACAAAAAGTGACTTCGAGTATCTACAGCAAGAAATTTTATTTAACTATCCTAACGCTAAAATTAATTGGAAGCAACCCATTGAACAACTTATGCGTAACACATCCTCTACATGAGGATGTGTCAGTGCCAGGCACTCACACAATTCTCACACAATTCAAGCTTTCTATAAGGGGCTACCCCATAATTGCACAAGTATAAAAATTTGAATAGCCGCAAGCAATGGAAAGCCGAATGCAAAACTATTATGCCGTGTTTTATGACGGAATAAATACATGCCTAATACGCCTCCAACAGCTCCACCTGCTATTGCTAAAGTAAATAACGTCCGCTCCGCAATCCGCCATTCATGCTTTTTTGCACGCGATTTATCCATGCCCATCATGACGAGCAGTACGACTGACACAATTGCCATATAGGCAAGTAATGCTTGGACCATTAACATAACCTCCTATGTAAAAAGACTGATGTAATAACTCCATCAGTCTTTACTATACACTAATTTATTAGTACCTGTCGCTTCCTCTTTTAGGGCAGCAATAGATACATTTATTTTGCCCCTGTCACTTCGTTTTCAGGGCAGAAACCTTATTTTGCCTCTGTCACTTCGTTTTCGGGGCAGAAACCTTATTTTGCCCCTGTCACTTCGTTTTCGTGGCATAAATAAAAAAGAGCGACTAAGTCGCTCTTTTTTATTTCGCTACTGCTTTTTTAGCAGCTTCTGCTAATTGAGTGAATGCTGCAGCATCAGTTACAGCTAAGTCAGCTAACATTTTACGGTTAACTTCGATACCAGCAACTTTTAAACCGTGCATTAAACGGCTGTATGAAAGACCATTCATACGAGCAGCTGCGTTGATACGAGTGATCCATAATTTACGGAAATCACGTTTTTTCTGACGACGGTCACGGTAAGCATATTGACCTGATTTCATTACTGCTTGGTTAGCAACTTTATATAATGTATGTTTTGAACCATAGTAACCTTTAGCTAATTTCAATACTTTTTTACGACGTTTGCGCGTCACTGTTCCGCCTTTTACGCGTGGCATATAAATTACCTCCTGCTTTTCATTAAAAAATGAATATTAGTTTATTTTGTGTAGTCAATCATTTCATGTAAACAAGTAATGATTTGATGCGTTTGAAGTCACCAGATGATACAACTTTACCTTTACGTAGGTGACGCTTTTGTTTTGTAGATTTGTTTGCGAATAAGTGGCTTCCGTAAGCACGGTCATATTTTAATTTACCTGAACCCGTTTTTTTGAAACGTTTCGCAGCTCCACGGTGAGTTTTCATTTTTGGCATGTCGAATTCCTCCTAAACTGTTTCGTCTAATACTATTTCTCGTTCTTTGGTTGAAGAACTAAGAACATGCTTCGGCCTTCCATCTTCGGTTTTTGTTCAACCGTAGATACTTCAGCACAAGCTTCAGCAAAACGATCTAACACACGTTGACCAATATCTTTGTGTGTAATCGCACGACCTTTGAAACGTAGGCTACATTTCACTTTATCGCCTTTTTCAAGGAATTTAATCGCATTACGTAGCTTCGTTTGGAAATCATGTTCATCGATTGTTGGGCTCAAGCGAACCTCTTTCATTACGATGACTTTTTGATTCTTACGAATTTCGCGGTCTTTCTTTTGCTGTTCAAACTTAAATTTACCATAGTCCATGATACGAGCGACTGGCGGCTTGGCTTGAGGGGCCACAAGGACAAGATCCAAGTTCACACGAGTGGCGATTTCTAGCGCTTCGTTACGTGTCTTTACACCAAGCTGGTCACCATTGTGATCGATTAATCGAAGTTCACGTGCGCGAATGCCTTCGTTTACATACATGTCTTTGCTAATAGTAA